>Ga0183098_10005_pt1 | contig 1650364 bp, 1475 predicted proteins | sample BioMet9_FD_128884 | JGI IMG/M metagenome (GOLD analysis project Ga0183098, IMG submission 128884) | Microbial communities from bioreactor (seeded with sewage sludge) at Lawrence Berkeley National Lab, California, USA - Biofuel... | ecosystem: Engineered > Bioreactor > Anaerobic > Unclassified ... | reverse complement strand
TTAACGCTGAGGTGTGATGACGAGGCACTACGGTGCTGAAGTAACAAATGCCCTGCTTCCAGGAAAAGCCTCTAAGCATCAGGTAACACAAAATCGTACCCCAAACCGACACAGGTGGTCAGGTAGAGAATACCAAGGCGCTTGAGAGAACTCGGGTGAAGGAACTAGGCAAAATGGTGCCGTAACTTCGGGAGAAGGCACGCTGATATGTAGGTGAAGCCCCTGCGGGTGGAGCTGAAATCAGTCGAAGATACCAGCTGGCTGCAACTGTTTATTAAAAACACAGCACTGTGCAAACACGAAAGTGGACGTATACGGTGTGACGCCTGCCCGGTGCCGGAAGGTTAATTGATGGGGTTAGCGGCAACGCGAAGCTCTTGATCGAAGCCCCGGTAAACGGCGGCCGTAACTATAACGGTCCTAAGGTAGCGAAATTCCTTGTCGGGTAAGTTCCGACCTGCACGAATGGCGTAATGATGGCCAGGCTGTCTCCACCCGAGACTCAGTGAAATTGAACTCGCTGTGAAGATGCAGTGTACCCGCGGCAAGACGGAAAGACCCCGTGAACCTTTACTATAGCTTGACACTGAACACTGGTCCTTGATGTGTAGGATAGGTGGGAGGCTTTGAAGCGTGGACGCCAGTCTGCGTGGAGCCGACCTTGAAATACCACCCTTTAATGGCTGGTGTTCTAACGTAGACCCGTAATCCGGGTTGCGGACAGTGTCTGGTGGGTAGTTTGACTGGGGCGGTCTCCTCCCAAAGAGTAACGGAGGAGCACGAAGGTTAGCTAATCCTGGTCGGACATCAGGAGGTTAGTGCAATGGCATAAGCTAGCTTGACTGCGAGAGTGACGGCTCGAGCAGGTGCGAAAGCAGGTCATAGTGATCCGGTGGTTCTGAATGGAAGGGCCATCGCTCAACGGATAAAAGGTACTCCGGGGATAACAGGCTGATACCGCCCAAGAGTTCATATCGACGGCGGTGTTTGGCACCTCGATGTCGGCTCATCACATCCTGGGGCTGAAGTAGGTCCCAAGGGTATGGCTGTTCGCCATTTAAAGTGGTACGCGAGCTGGGTTTAGAACGTCGTGAGACAGTTCGGTCCCTATCTGCCGTGGGCGCTGGAGAATTGAGGGGGGCTGCTCCTAGTACGAGAGGACCGGAGTGGACGCATCACTGGTGTTCGGGTTGTCATGCCAATGGCATTGCCCGGTAGCTAAATGCGGAAGAGATAAGTGCTGAAAGCATCTAAGCACGAAACTTGCCCCGAGATGAGTTCTCCCTGACTCCTTGAGAGTCCTGAAGGAACGTTGAAGACGACGACGTTGATAGGTCGGGTGTGTAAGCGTAGCGATACGTTGAGCTAACCGATACTAATGAACCGTGAGGCTTAACCTTACAACGCCGAAGCTGTTTCGGCGAAGAGACAGAATATTTTCAGCTTTGATACAGATTAACAGAATTTGCCTGGCGGCTTTAGCGCGGTGGTCCCACCTGACCCCATGCCGAACTCAGAAGTGAAACGCCGTAGCGCCGATGGTAGTGTGGGGTCTCCCCATGTGAGAGTAGGGAACTGCCAGGCATCAATTAAGAAGAACCCCGTACCGGAAGGTGCGGGGTTTTTTGCTCTGGATTTTCGCGATCCCCCTCCCTGAAGCTTTCTCACCTTTCTCCTAATCCATTATCCTGCTAATAAAATATGTGATCATCGTCTCGTTGTTGTTTATAACAAAATAATAACATTTCATTTACGAAACAATCGAGTCAATACGGGTCTCAGTACGCCACTGTTTATGGCAGGAGTATAATCACAATGTCAGAAAGCATTACATCGCGCGGGACGCTGGTTAACAGTGATACCCGACGAAGGGTATGGGCTATTATCAGCGCTTCATCCGGGAACCTGGTTGAATGGTTCGACTTCTACGTCTACTCATTTTGTTCACTCTACTTCGCCCACATTTTCTTCCCGTCCGGGAACACAACGACTCAGCTACTTCAGACCGCTGGAGTTTTTGCCGCAGGGTTCTTAATGCGCCCAATTGGCGGCTGGTTATTCGGTCGTATTGCCGATCGTCGTGGACGTAAAACATCGATGCTGATCTCGGTCTGTATGATGTGTCTGGGATCGCTGGTGATAGCCTGTTTGCCCGGTTATGATGCCATTGGTACGTGGGCTCCAGCATTGCTGTTACTGGCTCGTTTATTCCAGGGACTGTCCGTTGGGGGAGAATATGGGACCAGTGCTACTTACATGAGTGAAATTGCAATCGAAGGTCGTAAAGGTTTTTACGCCTCTTTCCAGTACGTCACGCTCATCGGTGGACAACTTCTGGCCATCCTTGTTGTGGTGATCCTCCAGCAAATCCTGACCGACAGCCAGCTTCATGAATGGGGATGGCGAATTCCTTTCGCAATGGGGGCGGTGCTGGCGGTTGTTGCGCTTTGGCTGCGTCGCCAGTTAGATGAAACCTCGCAAAAAGAGGTCAGGACGCTGAAGGAGGCTGGATCGCTCAAAGGGCTATGGCGTAACCGCAAAGCGTTCCTGCTGGTTCTCGGTTTCACTGCTGGAGGCTCGCTCAGTTTTTACACTTTCACCACCTATATGCAAAAGTATCTGGTGAACACCACGGGAATGCACGCTAATGTCGCAAGCGTAGTGATGACTGCTGCGCTGTTTGTCTTTATGCTCATACAGCCAATTATCGGCGCACTTTCCGATAAAATAGGCCGTCGCACGTCGATGCTAATTTTTGGTGGACTGTCCACCTTATGTACCGTACCTATTTTGTCTGCGCTTCAGCATGTCTCCTCACCGTATGCTGCATTTGCCCTGGTCATGCTGGCAATGATGATTGTCAGTTTCTACACCTCAATCAGCGGGATACTGAAAGCGGAGATGTTCCCGGCACAGGTTCGTGCTCTGGGTGTAGGGCTTTCTTATGCAGTGGCGAACGCACTGTTTGGCGGGTCGGCTGAGTATGTTGCTCTGTCGCTTAAATCATGGGGAAGCGAAACGACATTCTTCTGGTACGTTACGGCGATGGGGGCGTTGGCTTTCATTGTATCCCTGATGCTTCATCGCAAGGGTAAAGGTATCCGCCTTTAGTAATGTGCCATCTGCCACACGGTATAGCCGGTGGTTGCGCCAGCGACATCCCAGGCAAAATCTTTCCAGCTCCAGCCGCTCCCTGCAGGGCGGCTATCCCAAATTTCTTTAGATGCCCCCAGGCTGATTGAGAACATCAGGCCGATGGCTGCGCTACGATCCCGGCTATAACCCTGGTGTTGCGCGTACTCATTACCTGCAGCGGACAACATAGCAGAAGCGATAAAGTGTTGCGCTTTATCCTGACCAGACCAGCTATCGTTAGCCATATGGCTGCATCCGGTCAGATAAAAGGTGGCTAGCAGGAGAGTGGTTCGCATTAACAGGCTCCATAAAAAAGCCCTGTCGATGACAGGGCCTGAGCATTACAGAATACGGCTGATAAGGCGGTCGATACGGATCCGCCGTAAACGACGAATCAGTTTACGGACTTTCACCGGATAATCGGCGATGCTCTGTAGATCGCGGTAATGACGAACTGTAGTCGTATGAGTGCGAATAAGTTCCAGCTCACGTTCACGCTTAGCGGCTAATTCATGTTTTGGATCGTGGATAAGAATGGCATTTTCCAGATCCAGACGCCAGGCGCGAGGGTTCAGGTTATTCCCGGTCAATAACATCCACTCATCATCGACCCACATTCCTTTGAGATGATAGGTGTTGTCATCATCTTTCCACAAACGAACAACCAGCTGGTCGGTGTTCACATAATACTGTAAACGACTCAGGAAACGACGAAGGTTAATCTCATAGAGATAGGGCAGTGCACCGATGATTTTGAACGGTTGATCTTCCGGGATAAAGAAGTCATTTGCCGTTTTATCACCGACGATGATCTCTACCTTCTTACCATCACGCAGCAGCTGAATGATGTTGCGTACCAGAACGGCTGGAAGGTTAAAGTATGGCGTGCAGATGGTGAGTTTTTGCTCAGCGCACGGCATTAAATGGAAGATCGTTTTGTTCAGCAGGCTCGATTTACCTAACCCCACCAGTGGCGTAACGGATAACTCTTCGTTATTTGCATCACCCTGGAAGTAATAAACCGCGTCACGAAGCTCCTGTCGGAACGAGCGAACATCGTTTTTGATTTCCGGGCTCTTGGGACGATGGGGATCATCAAGACGATTTACGCCGCGACCATGAACCAGGTTTTTATCAACCCAGTTAAACATGATATCGGCCATTTGCGGATTGCGGATCAGATGATAACGGTCATAACGGTATTTATCGAGCTGATGGAGGTAAACATCATTCAGGCTCGCGCCGCTATAGAGGACGCTATCATCGATGATAAATCCTTTGAAATGCAGTACGCCGAGCGCCTCACGGGTATTCACGGGGACGCCATAGACCGGAACATCGACGCCAGGGTTCTCCTGAGCCGTACGGCAATACCAGTCAGCATTTGTATTTGAAGCGACAGCGCCAATACGGCCACGCTGCGCGCGGTGCCAGTCAACCAGCACGCGTACATCCAGTTCCGGACGCTGACGTTTGGCCTCATAGAGCGCATTCAGGATCCCGCGCCCGCCTTCATCTTGTTCAAGATACAGCGCGACAATGCAGATACGTCGCGTCGCACTGGCTATCTTTTCCAGAAGCATCTCCCGAAAATGAGCGGGAGCGTAAAAGAACTCTACATCATCAACTGACTGAGAAATCTTCGGTAGTTGAGCAAGGTGTTGTTGATGTTTATTACGCTTAAATTTTGACAACATCACAGTGCGTTTCTTCTCTGTTCATTGAAGGGTTGTCTGTACCATGCAAACAACATAAGCAGACAATGATACCACCAGTACCGCCCAAAGTGGTTAACATTTCCAGTAGCTTACTCTTGTTTATCCGCTGATGTCAGCCTGAGCGACAGGGCAACAATCCCTTCGTCCAGTTGAATATCAACGTCAAATCCAAGTTTTCGCGCCAGGGTCACCATACCGCGATTGTTAGGCATAGTAATGCCATTCAGGCGTAACAATCCGTGATCGCGCGTATAACTGATGAGTTTTTCCAGCAGCCGCCGTCCCAGACCCAGACCTTTTAAATCAGAACGTACCAGCACGGCAAATTCCGCATCGACATTATCCGGGTCGGAAATAGCGCGCGTCACGCCGAGGATCTCATCTCCCTGATCGGTACGACGAACGGCCACAAACGCCATTTCTCGATCGTAGTCGATCTGGGTCATATTGGCTAAATCGTCATGGGTAAATTCATTGATTTCGCTAAAGTAGCGATAGTAAAGATCCTCTTTGGTGACCTGAGAGATAAATACCCGCAATTGCGGTTCGTCTTCCGGCAGGATGGGACGAAAGAGCGCACGCTCTCCGTTTTTCATCTCTACCCACTCTTCAAGTTGCAAAGGATACGGACGGATCGCGAGACGACTTTCTCTGTCTCCTTCGAAAGGCGCAATATCCAGCGTGACGTCCAGCGCCGTAAACTCATTGCCGGAGGCGAGCAGCGGATGAATGTCCAGCCGTTGGATCTCTGCGCAATCGACAATCAGGTTAGAAACCTGTACCAGAAACTGGCTTAACCCGGCAATATCGAGTGGACGCAGGGCACTTCGGCCACGGATTTTCTTGCTTTTTATCGCCTGAATAACCAGGTAGCGCGCCAGGTTCATATTGAGCGGCGGCAAAGCGACCACCGCCTGTTCCTCTGGACGCCAGTCAACGCCGCCTTCTCCCAGCATGATGAGCGGACCAAATACGGGATCGTGCTCAACCACCACCCGCAGCTCCTGAGCACCCGCACGGTTGGCCATGCTCTGCACCAGTAGCCCGTGGATCCTCGCCTGTGGCCAGGCCATCTTAGCGCGATCGATAATGGCCTCTGCCGCCTGCTGCACTTCCGCCGCCGTGCGCAGGTACAACATCACCCCCTGAATATCCGACTTATGCGGGATATCGGGCGAGCGGAGCTTCAGGGCGACCGGGTAGCCAATCTGCTCGGCAATATGAACCGCTTCGGCACTGTCGCTGGCAATCCACGTTGGCAGCGTTTGCATCCCATAGCTGCCAAGAATAGGTTGCACCTCGTGAGTATCAAGCGACGTAGCGCCTTCTTCGATAGCCTGCTGTAACAGCCTGTGGACATCGACGGAATTCGCCATCAGGTTACCGGGTAATGCAGGCGTTTCACGCAGTTGCTTCTGGTTCCGGCGGTACTCCACCATATGCATAAATGCGGTAATGGTGCCTTCCGGCGTGCGATATGTTGGTAGCCCGGCTTCACTGAACAGACGTCGTGCCTCCTGAGAGGAAAATTCGCCGCACCAGTTGGTCAACAGGGTGACGTATTTACCGCGAGGATGGTTCCGTACTGCCTCAATCAGCGCACGCGCACTTTCACTGCCTGGTGCTACTGCGCTGGGTGAATGGATAATCATCAGCGCATCAAAGTCCTGGCTATCCAGTAAAATGGATATGGCCTTGATATAGCGTTCGCTGCTGGCATCATCTCGCAAATCGAGTGGGTTGCCGGGCGAAACGCTTGCCGGTAAAGCCTCACTCAGGCGCTGCAGCGTCTCTTCCCCCAGTGTTGCCAGCTTGCCATTGCGCAGCCATAGCTCATCCAGGGCCAGTGCTGCCGGGGCTGCACCATTGCTGACTATCATGAGTTTTTCGCCGCGTAACGGGCGCATATGGCTCAGCGTTTCAACTGCGGAAAAAAGCTCATGCGTATCCTGAACACGCAGCAAACCCGCGCGCTGGATTGCGGCGTCCCAGGCGGGATCCATACCGGAATGTGAATGCAGCAGGCGCTGGGCGGCGGGGCTACGTCCGCTTTTGATAACCAGGATTGGCTTATTGCGGGACGCGCTACGTGATGCAGACACAAAACGGCGGGCATCACTGAGGTGCTCAAGATAGAGAAGAATGGCGCTGGTCTTGCTATCACGTGCCAGAAAATCCAGCAGTTCATCGACATCGATATCCAGGCTGTCACCCAGTGCGATGAAATAGGAAAACCCCATCTCCCTCTGTTGTGCCCAGTCGAGGATCGTGTTTGATACGGCGGCCGACTGGGAAATAAAGGCGAGTTTACCTTTGCTGATGGGTACCGGGGAGAAACTGGCATTCAGTCCCTGCCAGGGCGCGAGCAGACCCAGACTGTTGGGGCCAAGAATGCGCATCTGGTAGCGGCTGGCACATGCCAACAGCTCAGGTTGTTGTTCAGGAGGAGACGAAAGGATAATACAGGTTTTACATCCTTTCTTGCCAAGCGATTCCAGCAGCTCCGGATTACGTTTCGCGTGCGTACACAGAACGGCAAGGTCGGGTACAAAAGGCAGGCTTTGTACATCTGGCCATGCCAGTACACCCTGAACGGCTTTATACGTGGGCGTAACGGGCATGACGGGGCCATTAAATCCACCCGCCAGCAGGTTGCGCATCATCAGATAACCTGCGCGGTCTGGTTTCATTGATGCACCAATAACGGCAATGGATTTAGGACGTAATAGCGCTTCTAACCCTCGCTGGCTCATGCAACTCTCCTGTGAATGCAAGCGGCCTGATGATTTTAAACGTTTTCCGTCTCCGTTGCTGTGATGCTGCCCTTATGAACGGTTTTTCCCGCCAGATAGCGCTCACGGAAACAGGAGAAATGGTTGCCCAGTGCGCTGGCTGCGGTGGTGTCCCCAGCCAGATCCAGAAGCGCAATCGCCACTTCAGCCGTGCAATATTGACCGTCAGCATGGGCTTCACGTAAGCGATAGGTCGAGACCCGAGACAGATCCACTGAGATCACTGGTAGCGCATCAAGATACGGGCTTTTACGGAACATTTTGCGTGCTTCGGTCCAGGTGCCGTCCAGCATAATAAACAGCGGGGGTTTACCTGATGGTGGAGTGGAAAGCACCTGACGCTGTTCTCCGGCATAGGAGGCCGGAAAAACAACCATCGGCTGATAGTCCGGGCTGGCAACCAAATCGAGCAGCGCCTGAGGCGGCTCTGTGCGTGACCACTGAAATGCGGCGGTATCTGGCAGAATATCGGCGATAAGACGACCCGTATTGCTGGGTTTCATCGGTTCGGTATCGAACATGACCAGACAAAAACGGCTCTCCGCCGAGCTCGGGGCCAACGTCTCGCATAAACAAACTTTAAGCGGCAGCAGGCAGCGCTGGCAGCGGCGAATACGGTTGCCACGGGCAAGGAAAGGGCGAGTGGCGCGCGCAAGGCGTTCGGCACGTAGTTGAAGGACAGCGTTATCAGTCATGAGCGAAATACAGGGGGAAAACCCCATTTTCGCAGAGGCAGGAACGGGGCACAAGATGTGCCCCGCGAATGTTACAGCGATTCGTTTAACCAGCTTTCAAAAGGAGCCTTCGGTACTGCACCGTTAAGCATATCGATGACTTCACCATTCTTGAAAATCATAATGGTCGGGATGCTGCGAATGCCAAAACGCGCGCTGAGCTCGCGTTCCGCCTCGGTGTTCACTTTAACGAAACGCATCTTTCCGCTACGCTCTTCGGCGACATCTTCAAAGATGGGCGCGAAGCTACGACATGGGCCACACCACGGAGCCCAGAAATCGATAACCACAGGAAGATCGTCCTTGAGGAGTTTGTCCAGCGTAGCACCCGTAGCGTTAATGACATCACCATCAAACAATTCATGGCCACAACGCCCGCATTTTGCACCATCATCAATCCGATCGTCCGGAATGCGATTAAGAGCCTGGCAGTTGGCACATACGGTATTCATAACTAACCTCTGATAGAGCCGTGGGACAGCGGCAGAACGCCGATAATGTTTCTAATATGTTACATATTATCAATGAGCCCGTGTGAAACGACAATGCGTTTTATTCAATGAGAACAATAGTCGCAGGCTTTTGTACGAAATTATGGCTATGCGCTGACACATCGGGTAATCTGCGCGCTTCGCGCAGCGCTGGTGGAGAAAAGCATGAACGACGAAATGAAAAACAAAAGCGGCAAGGTCAAAGTGATGTATGTCCGCAGTGATGATGACTCTGATAAACGCACCCAAAATCCGCGTACCGGAAAAGGTGGCGGGCGTCCGGCGTCTTCTCGTGCAGACGGTGGCCGTCGCCCCGCCCGCGATGACAGAAATAACCGCGGTGATGACCGCAAACGTGATGACCGTAAGCGTGACGATCGCAAACGCGATGACCGTCCACGTGATGACTTCTCACGTGATAACTCATCCCCGTGGCGTACCGTTTCTCGCGCCCCTGGCGATGAAACGCCAGAAAAAGCCGATCACGGCGGTATCAGCGGTAAGAGCTTTATCGACCCGGAAGTGCTGCGTCGTCAGCGTGCGGAAGAGACCCGTGTGTACGGCGAAAACGCCTGTCAGGCCCTGTTCCAGAGCCGTCCTGAGTGCATCGTCCGTGCCTGGTTTATCCAGAGCGTAACCCCGCGCTTTAAAGAAGCGCTGCGCTGGATGGCGGCCAACCGTAAAGCCTACCATGTGGTTGACGATGCCGAACTGACCAAAGCGTCCGGCACTGAACACCACGGTGGCGTGTGCTTCCTGATCAAAAAACGTAACGGTACCACCGTTCAGCAGTGGGTCAGCCAGGCGGATGCCGATGACTGCGTACTGGCGCTGGAAGATGTGGGCAACCCGCATAACCTGGGCGCGATGATGCGTAGCTGTGCACACTTTGGCGTGAAAGGCGTATTGCTACAGGATGCTGCACTGCTGGAATCTGGTGCGGCGATCCGTACTGCCGAAGGTGGTGCTGAGCACGTACAACCGATCACCGGTGACAGCGTACTGGATGCCATTGAGCAGTTCCGTAAAGCGGGTTACTCCATCGTAACCACTTCCAGCCATGCCGGTACGCCGCTGTTTAAAGCAACGCTGCCGCGTAAAATGGTGCTGGTGTTAGGTCAGGAGCGCGATGGTCTGTCTGATGCTGCGCTGTCCAGTGCGGACCTGAGCGTCTCTATCGACGGAACTGGCAATGTGGAAAGTCTGAACGTTTCCGTGGCAACTGGCGTACTGCTGGCTGAATGGTGGCGTCAGAATAAAGCATAAGCATTTGTGCTTTATGTATGCCCGGCTCTCCGGGCATACAAAACAAATTACTCGCTTTCAGCCGGTAGCACAGGCATCCAGTCAATCGGCGTTTCGCCACGTTTTTCCAGCCATTCATTCGCCAGTACAAAGTGATTACTGCCAAAGAAACCGCGATGCGCTGACAGCGGTGACGGGTGTGGTGCTTTCAGCACATGGTGACGCTGTCGGTCGATAATCGCCCCTTTTTTCTGCGCGTGAGAACCCCAGAGTAAAAATACTACCCCTTCACGATGTTCATTGATCAGGCTGATGACTTTATCGGTAAAGGTTTCCCAGCCCAGACTGGCGTGGGAATGGGCCTGACCTGCACGGACGGTTAATACGGTGTTCAATAACAGCACACCCTGGTGCGCCCAGCTTTCCAGATAACCATGATTTGGCCGGGTAAACCCGGGCAGGGTGCCTTCAAGCTCTTTATACATATTCAGAAGTGAAGGCGGAATGGCAATGCCCGGACGTACGGAAAACGCCAGACCATGCGCTTGTCCCGGCCCGTGATAAGGATCCTGTCCGAGGATAACCACCTTCACATCACTCAGTTCGGTATAGCGAAAGGCGTTAAAAACATCTTTTTGTGGCGGGTAAATTGTCTGGCCAGACTGCCGTTCAGCGGCAACGGTACTGAGGGTATTGATAAAATAGGGCTGCTGTTTCTCTGCTGCCAGCACGTCGTGCCATGTTAAAGGTGTTGTCATCTCGCTCTCCTGCGAATCTCAATCTGCGCTTAGCTTACCCGTTAAAACCCGGTGCGCAAAATTCCACGCTGAAAATGCGTCTAAGTGACTAAATTCATTTTGAAAATATACAAAATAAGTTGAATTGGTAAAGTGTCTAAATTGATCTGAAGCAATAAATTCAAACCACACTCTTTATGTGGTTGGTGTTTTTGTTGATTTAAATCAATAAATCACCCATGCCTGAATGATATATATACACACAAGCAACAATGGTTTTACCAATTGGCCGCGAGAGGCCGACACCCGTTACTGTAGCCTAAGGGAGGCATCACATGATTACAGGTATCCAGATTACTAAAGCTGCAAACGACGATCTGCTCAACTCTTTCTGGCTGCTGGACAGCGAGAAAGGCGAAGCACGCTGTGTAGTAGCAAAAGCAGGTTTTGCGGAAGATGAAATTGTGCCAGTCAGCAAACTGGGCGAAATTGAATACCGTGAAATCCCAATGGAAGTGAAACCGGAAGTGCGCGTAGAAGGTGGCCAGCACCTGAACGTTAACGTTCTGCGCCGCGAAACCCTGATGGATGCCGTTGAGCACCCAGAAAAATATCCGCAGCTGACTATCCGTGTTTCTGGTTATGCGGTACGTTTCAACTCTCTGACCCCGGAACAGCAGCGCGATGTTATCGCGCGTACCTTTACTGAAAGCCTGTAAGGTTTCAGCCACGGGGGCGAAATAAAAAAGCCGGGAATTTCCCGGCTTTTTTTTACTCTTCTGTTTTCGTCTCTGGTGCAGCAGCACTTGGCTTACGGCGCTTACCAATGTTCTTGGTATCGCGGTGGCGTTGTTTAACGCGCGGCTTCTCTTTTTCTTTCTCTTTCTTCTCAGCACGTTTGGCGAGCGCTTTCTTGGACGGTTTACCCGTCATTTTTTCGCTCGGGGCACGTGTGGTCGGACGAAGCTCACTGATAACGCGGGCCTTCAGCGGCTCATCAACATAGCGGCCAATTTTCTGCAGCAGCAGGAAATCATGTGCTTCGACCAGAGAAATAGCGATACCTTTGCGGCCTGCACGACCGGTACGGCCAATGCGGTGCAGATAGGTGTCACCGCTGCGCGGCATATCGAAGTTAATCACATGGCTGACATCCGGAATATCGATCCCGCGAGCAGCAACGTCGGTGGCGACCAGCACGTTTACGCGACCATCGGTCAGACGCTTGATGCCTTCGGTACGCTTAACCTGCGCCATCTCGCCTTCAAGGTAGCAGTTGTTGATCCCTGCATTACGTAGCATTTCAGCCAGTTCGTGCACACGCTCGCGCTTACGCACGAATACGATGGTGCGAGTCGCGTCTTCTTGCTTCAGCAAATGCTTGAGCAGCTCAACTTTGTGTTCCAGATCATCCGCGCGGTAGTACCACTGGTGGATCTTCTTGCGCTCACGAGTGGAAGGGGTTGCAGATACCTCCACCGGATCTTCCAACAGGCGCTCTGCGAAATCTTTAATCGCTTCCCCTTCCAGGGTGGCAGAGAACAGCATTGTCTGGTTACGCCAGCGCGTTTCACCCGCGATGTGTTCGATATCCTGGGCAAAGCCCATGTCCAGCATACGGTCGGCTTCGTCGAGGATCAGCGTTTCAACCGCGCGGCAGTCGAAGTTCTCTTCTTTAATGTACTGCAGCAGGCGGCCAGTCGTCGCCACGACGATGTCCTGGTTCTCACTGAACACTTCAGCGTGGTTCATATACGCAACACCGCCGGTAATGGTGGCGATATCAAGATGGGTGTTCGCAGCCAGTTCACGCGCGTGTTCGGCAACCTGCACTGCCAGTTCACGAGTAGGCGTCAGGATCAAAATGCGCGGTGGGCCTGATTTTTTGCGAGGGAAATCGAGCAAATGCTGCAAGACAGGCAGCAAGTAGGCTGCTGTTTTCCCCGTGCCGGTTGGCGCAGAACCGAGCACATCGCGGCCCTCAAGCGCAGGCGGAATGGCCGCTGCCTGAATGGCGGTCGGGCGTGTAAAGCCTTTGCTCTCAAGAGCATTGAGCAGGCTTTCATCGAGTTCAAGTTCGGAAAAAGTCGTTACAGTCATGTTCTACCTCTGTGTGGGGCGCTGATTATAGACGTTACGGCTGTAATCTTCATCTGTTTGTATGGATATCGCTTTGCGACCACTTCGCTTTCCCCTATGCTACTCCAGTTTCACTTAGAAGGTTGCCCTGACATGTCTCAACTCAAAGCGCAGTTGCGCCGCGATGGTTTTACGTTTAAACAATTTTTTGTGGCTCACGATCGCTGTGCGATGAAAGTCGGCACAGATGGTATTTTACTGGGAGCATGGGCACCTGTCGCAGGTGTTAAACGTATCCTGGATATCGGCACCGGCAGCGGCCTGTTGGCCTTAATGCTGGCGCAGCGCACGGAAGAACACGTCACTATTGATGCCGTTGAGCTGGATGTACAGGCCGCAGGGCAGGCGAGCGAAAATGCGGATGAATCGCCGTGGGCCGCCCGGATTAAGGTTGAGTGCGCGGATGTGCTGGTCTGGGCACCAGAACAAACAGCCCGTTACGATCTTATCGTCAGTAACCCGCCATACTATGAGCCAGGTGTCGAGTGCGGTTCGCCGGAACGCGAGCAGGCTCGCTATACCGGTTCGCTCGATCATAAGGCGCTGTTAACCAGTGCGGCAGAGTTAATCTCCGAAGAGGGTTTTTTCTGCGTGGTTCTGCCAGAAAATACCGGTAACACGTTTATTGGGATTGCGCGGGAGATCGGCTGGAACTTACGGTTACGAACCGATATTTCGGATACCGAAGGACGCTTACCTCACCGCGTGCTGCTGGCACTTTCACCACAAGAAGGGGAGTGCTTTAACGACAGGATGGTGATCCGTGGGCCAGACCAGCGTTACTCCGAAGATTACACTGCTCTGACCCAGGCGTTTTATCTGTTTATGTGAACCTGCGGGGACAAAATCGACGGACCGGATCCCGCCAGTTGGTCGGGGTAGTCCAGGGTATAGTGTAGGCCGCGGCTCTCTTTACGCATCATCGCGCAGCGAACAATCAGCTCGGCTACCTGCACCAGGTTGCGCAGCTCCAGCAGATTATTGGATACACGGAAGTTGGCGTAATATTCATCAATTTCTTGCTGTAGCATTGTGATGCGGCGTAATGCGCGTTCAAGACGTTTAGTGGTGCGTACGATGCCAACGTAGTCCCACATAAACAACCTCAGCTCGTGCCAGTTATGCTGAATCACGACCAACTCATCCGGGTTCTCTACACGGCTTTCATCCCAGGCGGGTAAACGCGAAGTCTGGCGGGTATATGGAATGCGTTTGGCAATATCTTCCGATGCAGACCATCCATAAACCAGACATTCCAGCAGCGAGTTTGATGCCATACGGTTTGCACCATGCAGCCCGGTGTAGCTTACCTCACCAATGGCATACAGACCATCCACGTCGGTACGACCGTGATCGTCAACCATCACACCACCACAGGTATAGTGAGCTGCGGGAACGATGGGAACGGGATCGCGAGTCAGATCAATACCCAGACCCAGCAGTTTTTCGTAAATCATCGGGAAGTGCTGGCGGATGAACTCGGCCGGTTTATGGCTGATGTCCAGATACATACAATCCACGCCAAGACGTTTCATCTCGTGGTCGATAGCGCGGGCAACGATATCACGCGGTGCAAGTTCGCCCCGGGCGTCAAAGTCCGGCATAAAGCGGGAACCATCCGGGCGTTTCAGGTAAGCCCCTTCGCCACGCAGGGCTTCCGTCAGTAAGAAATTGCGAGCCTGCGGATGGAAGAGTGCCGTCGGGTGGAACTGGTTGAACTCCAGGTTCGCCACGCGGCAACCGGCGCGCCAGGCCATTGCGATACCGTCACCGGAGGCAATATCCGGGTTGGTGGTGTATTGATACACTTTGGAGGCCCCGCCAGTGGCCAGCACAACGGCTTTTGCCTGACAGGTTTCGACCTTCTCTTTATTGCGATTCCAGACCCAGGCTCCCACCACACGACGCGTGCCGGGCAGACCAATCTTGTCGGAAATGATCAGGTCAACGGCATTACTCCGCTCCAGAACCTGAATATTAGGATGGCTAAGCGCTTTACTGACCAGCGTGGTTTCAACCTCTTTCCCTGTGGCATCTGCAGCATGCAGGATACGACGGTGGCTATGCCCACCTTCACGGGTAAGGTGATAGCTCTCTTCACCGTTTGGCTGAACCTGGGTATCGAACAATACCCCCTGGTCGATAAGCCACTGCACGCAGTGGCGGGCGTTGCTGGCGACAAACTCGGCGGCATGTTCGTCCACGATCCCGGCTCCGGCGATCAGCGTATCTTCTACGTGTGACGCAATGCTGTCTGTTTCATCAAACACGGCAGCAATACCGCCCTGGGCGTAAAAAGTGGAGCCTTCGCTCATTGGCCCTTTGCTCAGAACGATAACGCTCTGATGCTCGGCCAGACGCAGCGCCAGTGAGAGACCGGCAGCACCGCTGCCGATGATCAGTACATCGCAATGAAGTTCGGGTGTTGTGTTCATTATGTTTGTTTAATTTACTAAACATTGTTTGGTCAGAATAGCACCTGAATGCGAGATATCGCACGTTTTTTTTGATCTTTGTTGTAATGGCTAAACTTGTTGTAGGGGGATTAAAAAGAGGTAAAAGAACGAAAATATTTTGCGAAGCAGATCGTTAGCTTCAGATTTTGTGGTGAAATAAAGCCCGTGTTGCGTTACTCTTTCGGCGGGAAATTTGATGTTTCTTGTCAGAAAGTGGGTACGTATCGTGAACAGACTTATAATGAGAGAAAATGAATGGTCTGCGGCGCGATGAACAAAAACAAAGGCGTGACGGAACTTATTGAAGAACAGACACTCTAACTCGGTGCTTGCTCAAAGTGCGGTATTTTTAGAGTGGCGTTTCGATAACGCGTGGAATTTAGGTTTGGGGAGACATTACCTCGGATGAGCGAGCAGTTAACGGACCAGGTCCTGGTTGAACGGGTCCAGAAGGGAGATCAGAAAGCCTTTAACTTACTGGTAGTGCGCTACCAGCATAAAGTGGCGAGCCTGGTTTCCCGCTATGTGCCGTCAGGTGATGTGCCTGATGTTGTGCAAGAGTCTTTTATTAAGGCCTATCGTGCGCTGGATTCGTTCCGGGGAGATAGTGCTTTTTATACCTGGCTGTACCGTATTGCGGTGAATACAGCAAAGAATTATCTGGTCGCTCAGGGCCGTCGTCCACCGTCAAGTGATGTGGACGCCATCGACGCCGAGAACTTTGAAAGTGGCGGTGCATTGAAAGAAATTTCGAACCCTGAGAACTTAATGTTGTCAGAAGAACTGAGACAAATCGTTTTTCGCACGATCGAGTCGCTCCCGGAAGATTTACGCATGGCAATTACGTTGCGGGAGCTGGATGGTCTGAGCTATGAAGAGATAGCCGCTATCATGGATTGTCCGGTCGGCACGGTACGTTCACGAATATTCCGTGCGCGAGAAGCTATTGATAATAAAGTTCAACCGCTTATCAGGCGTTGACGATAGCGGGATACTGGAAAAGGTATTAGGCATGCAGAAAGAAAAACTTTCCGCTTTAATGGATGGTGAAACGCTGGATAGTGAGCTGCTCAACGAGCTGTCCCATTCTCCCGAGATGCAAGAGACCTGGGAGAGCTATCATCTCATCCGTGACACACTGCGCGGTGACACTGGCGAGGTTCTCCATTTCGATATCTCAGCCCGCGTAATGGCGGCTATTGAGAACGAGCCTGTTCATCAAACCACACCGTTGATCCCTGAAGCTCAGCCTGCGCCTCACCAGTGGCAGAAAATGCCGTTCTGGCAAAAGGTGCGTCCGTGGGCCAGTCAACTTACCCAAATGGGTGTGGCTGCATGCGTATCGCTTGCAGTTATCGTTGGCGTCCAGCACTATAATACTCAGTCTGAAACTAACCAGCAGCCAGAAGCGCCAGTGTTTAATACACTGCCGATGATGGGCAAAGCCAGCCCGGTAAGCCTGGGTGTACCGGCTGATGCCTCCGCCAGTGGTGGTCAGCAACAGCAGGTTCAGGAGCAACGCCGTCGCATTAATGCGATGTTGCAGGATTACGAGTTGCAGCGTCGTCTGCACTCTGAACAGCTTCAGTTTGAGCAGGCACAAACCCAGCAGGCCGCTGTGCAGGTGCCAGGAAACCAAACTTTAGGAACGCAATCGCAGTAATGAAGCAACTTTGGTTCGCCATGTCTCTGATGGCGGGTAGCCTGTTCTTCTCTGCCAACGCCTCGGCTGATGTTTCATCCGGGGCGTTGTTGCAGCAAATGAATCTGGCCAGCCAGTCACTCAATTACGAGTTGGCATTTATCAGCATCAATAAGCAGGGTGTCGAGTCGTTACGCTATCGCCATGCCCGCCTTGATAACCAGCCTCTCGCCCAGCTTTTACAGATGGATGGCCCGCGCCGGGAAGTTGTCCAGCGTGGCAAAGAAATCAGCTATTTCGAGCCAGGCCTGGAACCTTTCACGCTGAATGGCGACTATATTGTCGATTCTCTGCCATCACTCATCTACACCGATTTTAAACGTCTTGCCCCTTACTACGATTTTATCTCGGTAGGGCGTACGCGCATTGCGGACAGACTGTGTGAAGTCATTCGCGTTGTCGCGCGTGACGGTACGCGCTACAGCTATATCGTCTGGATTGATGCCGAGACGAAGCTGCCAATGCGCGTTGACCTGCTTGATCGTGATGGTGAAACGCTGGAACAGTTCCGGGTGATCTCCTTTACCATTAACAATCAGGTGGGGAGCAGCATGCAGAATCTGGCGAAAGCCAGCTTACCGCCGCTTTTGTCCGTGCCTGCGGGAGATTCCATTAATTTCAACTGGGTACCATCCTGGATCCCACAAGGGTTTAGCGAAATCTCCAGCAGCCGTCGCCAGTTACCGACCATTGAAACACCGGTTGAATCGCGCCTCTATTCCGATGGTTTGTTCAGCTTCTCGGTGAACATCAACCGCGCAACGGCAAACAGCACTGAACAAATTCTCCGTACCGGGCGTCGGACGGTTAGCACGACGGTACGCGATAATGCAGAAATCACCATTGTCGGCGAATTACCGCCGCAAACCGCGAAGCGCATTTCTGACAGCATTAAATTCAGGGCCGGACAATGATTAAAGAGTGGGCCACGGTCGTATCGTGGCAGGACGGCGTTGCGCTGGTGAGCTGTGATGTAAAAGCTTCATGCAATAGCTGTGCGTCCAGAGCCGGCTGTGGAAGTCGCGTGCTGAATAAACTTGGACCGCAGACTTCGCACACGCTCTCTGTGTCGAGCGAACAGCCGCTGGTGGCAGGGCAAAAAGTGGAACTGGGTATTGCTGAAGGTAGTCTGCTCAGTTCCGCCATGCTGGTTTACCTCTCCCCACTGGTGGGGTTGTTCGTGATGGGGGGGATCTTCCAGATGCTGTTTGGCACCGATGTAGCCGCTATGTGCGGTGCTGCGTTGGGGGGCGTTGGCGGATTTTGGCTTGCCAAAGGTTTCTCCCCTAAGCTTGCCGCTCGTGAAGAGTGGCAACCCGTCATCCTTAGCGTTGCGCTGGCTCCAGACCAACTTCGTGTCGAAACGCTCTCTTCTGAGGCCCGGTGATCCACCGGGCTTTATCATTATTTACATCTCAAAAATGAAAACGACGTTTCTTCACGCTATACCTGGCTCTAAGTGCATTTCCAGGTTACAGGTATGTAGTGTAGAATGCTGCGTTTTCGCACTGAAAAACGTCAGGCTAAGAACAGCGGCCTCCAGGAATTCGTAAGGCATAATTATTTAACTATATGAAGAACATACGTAACTTTTCGATCATTGCTCACATTGACCACGGTAAGTCGACGCTGTCTGACCGTATTATCCAGATTTGCGGTGGCCTGTCTGATCGTGAAATGGAAGCCCAGGTTCTGGACTCCATGGACCTGGAACGCGAACGTGGTATCACCATTAAAGCGCAGAGCGTTACGCTCGATTACAAGGCGGCTGATGGTGAAACCTATCAACTGAACTTTATCGACACCCCAGGCCACGTTGACTTCTCCTATGAAGTTTCACGCTCGCTGGCGGCCTGTGAAGGCGCGCTGCTGGTGGTGGATGCCGGGCAGGGCGTAGAAGCTCAGACCCTGGCAAACTGCTACACCGCGATGGAAATGGATCTTGAGGTTGTACCGGTTCTCAACAAAATTGACTTGCCGGCAGCCGATCCAGAGCGCGTAGCGGAAGAGATTGAAGATATTGTCGGTATTGATGCGACCGATGCTGTGCGCTGCTCGGCGAAAACCGGCGTGGGTGTTCCTGACGTGCTGGAACGTCTGGTGCGTGATATTCCACCGCCAGAAGGTGACCCGGATGCGCCACTGCAGGCGTTGATCATCGACTCCTGGTTCGATAACTACCTGGGCGTTGTCTCGCTGGTACGTATTAAAAACGGCACCATGCGTAAAGGCGACAAAATCAAGGTGATGAGTACCGGCCAGGTCTATAACGCAGACCGTCTGGGGATCTTCACGCCAAAACAGGTTGACCGTACTGAGCTGAAATGCGGCGAGGTGGGTTGGCTGGTGTGTGCAATTAAAGACATCCTCGGTGCACCGGTTGGCGATACGCTGACGCTGGCGCGTAATCCGGCAGATAAAGCACTGCCTGGCTTCAAAAAAGTGAAGCCGCAGGTCTATGCCGGTCTGTTCCCGGTCAGCTCCGACGATTATGAGAACTTCCGTGACGCGCTTGGCAAACTGAGCCTGAACGATGCTTCCCTGTTCTACGAGCCAGAAAGTTCAACGGCGCTGGGCTTCGGCTTCCGCTGCGGTTTCCTCGGCCTGCTGCACATGGAGATCATTCAGGAACGTCTGGAACGTGAATACGATCTGGATCTGATCACTACCGCACCCACCGTAGTGTATGAAGTAGAGACCACATCGAAAGAGGTTATCTACGTCGATAGCCCGTCCAAACTCCCGCCGCTGAACAATATTCATGAGCTGCGTGAGCCTATTGCAGAGTGTCACATGCTGCTGCCGCAGGAATTCCTGGGCAACGTGATCACGCTGTGTATTGAGAAACGTGGCGTACAGACCAACATGGTTTACCACGGTAACCAGGTGGCACTGACCTACGAAATCCCGATGGCGGAAGTGGTACTCGACTTCTTCGACCGTCTGAAGTCGACCTCTCGTGGCTATGCGTCACTGGATTACAACTTCAAACGCTTCCAGGCCTCTAACATGGTGCGTGTGGACGTGCTGATCAACGGCGAGCGTGTTGATGCGCTGGCGCTGATCACCCACAACGATAACGCGCCGTACCGTGGCCGTGAGCTGGTTGAGAAGATGAAAGAGCTGATCCCACGTCAGCAGTTCGACATCGCGATTCAGGCGGCTATTGGCAACCATATTATCGCCCGTTCTACCGTGAAACAGCTGCGTAAAAACGTTCTGGCTAAATGCTATGGCGGTGACGTCAGCCGTAAGAAAAAGCTGCTGCAGAAGCAGAAAGAAGGTAAGAAGCGTATGAAGCAGGTCGGTAACGTTGAACTGCCGCAGGAAGCATTCCTTGCCATTCTTCATGTTGGTAAAGACAGCAAATAACTTTAAGGAGTTGGCATGGCGAACATGTTTGCCCTGATCCTGGTCATCGCTACCCTGGTGACGGGTCTGTTGTGGTGCCTGGATAAGTTTATTTTCGCCCCGAAACGCCGTGAACGTCAGGCTGCCGCGCAGGCAGCCACTGGCGAACAGCTGGATGCGAAAACCCTGAAGAAAGTCGGCCCGAAACCGGGCTGGCTGGAAACAGGTGCATCGGTATTCCCGGTGCTGGCGATCGTTCTGGTTGTGCGTTCGTTTATTTACGAGCCATTCCAGATCCCATCAGGTTCAATGATGCCAACGCTGTTGATTGGCGATTTTATTCTGGTCGAGAAGTTTGCCTACGGCATTAAAGATCCTATTTACCAGAAGACGCTGATCGAAACCGGTCATCCTAAACGTGGCGACATTGTGGTATTTAAATACCCGGAAGATCCGCGTCTGGACTACATCAAACGTGCTGTAGGTTTGCCGGGTGATAAAGTGACCTACGATCCGGTAGCCAAAGAAGTGACCGTACAGCCAGGCTGCAGCTCCGGTACTGCATGTGAAAACGCGCTACCAATCACTTACTCGAACGTTGAGCCAAGTGATTTTGTGCAGACCTTTGCTCGTCGCAATGGTGGCGAGGCAACCAGCGGTTTCTTCCAGGTACCAAAAGGCGAAACCAAAGAGAACGGGATCCGTCTGGTCGAACGCAAAGAGACGCTGGGTGATGTTACGCACCGTATCCTGACCGTACCTATTGCGCAGGATCAACTGGGTATGTACTACCAGCAACCGGGTCAGCAGCTTGCCAGCTGGATCGTACCGCCGGGACATTACTTCATGATGGGTGATAACCGCGATAACTCTGCGGACAGCCGTTACTGGGGCTTTGTGCCGGAAGCGAATCTGGTTGGTAAAGCGACCGCAATCTGGATGAGTTTTGAGAAACAGGAAGGCGAATGGCCGACCGGTGTCCGTCTGAATCGTATTGGCGGCATCCATTAATTCTCATTAATTGAACACGTAGCCGTGGTTATTCGCGGCTACGTGAATTATTTAAGCGATAAATCTGTTTGAACTAACGACATCCCCTGTCGTTGTGTATAGAATATTCCCCCGAAGTTTAAGGTTGGCCCTGTAAGGGTGCCACGGCACACGAAACCGCGTTGGTTTTCTCAGGTCGGTTTCGTGTGCTGCATTTTTGACGCATTCATTTATTGGTATCGCATGAACCCCATCGTAATTAATCGGCTTCAACGTAAGCTGGGCTACACTTTTCATCATCAGGAGTTGTTGCAACAGGCATTAACCCATCGAAGTGCCAGCAGCAAACATAATGAGCGTCTCGAGTTTTTAGGCGACTCTATTTTAAGTTTCGTGATTGCCAATGCGCTTTATCATCGTTTCCCGCGTGTGGACGAAGGTGATATGAGCCGCATGCGCGCCACGCTGGTACGGGGTAACACCCTTGCGGAAATCGCACGCGAATTTGAACTGGGTGAATGTCTGCGTCTTGGGCCGGGTGAACTGAAAAGCGGCGGCTTCCGTCGTGAATCTATTCTTGCCGATACGGTCGAGGCATTAATCGGTGGCGTGTTCCTGGACAGCGATATCCAGACCGTAGAAAAGCTGATCCTGAACTGGTATCAGACCCGTCTGGACGAAATCAGTCCGGGCGATAAACAAAAAGATCCGAAAACGCGTTTGCAGGAATATTTGCAGGGTCGTCACCTCCCGCTGCCATCTTATCTGGTGGTGCAGGTGCGTGGTGAAGCGCACGATCAGGAATTTACCATCCATTGCCAGGTCAGTGGCCTGAGTGAACCGGTGGTTGGCACAGGTTCTAGCCGTCGTAAGGCGGAACAAGCTGCCGCCGAACAGGCGTTAAAAATGCTGGAGCTGGAATGAGCGAAGAAAAAACCTATTGCGGATTTATTGCCATCGTCGGACGTCCGAACGTCGGCAAATCCACCCTGTTGAATAATCTGCTCGGGCAGAAGATTTCTATCACCTCTCGTAAGGCGCAGACCACGCGCCACCGCATCGTCGGTATTCATACTGAAGGCGCGTATCAGGCGATTTATGTCGATACTCCTGGCCTGCATATGGAAGAGAAACGTGCCATTAACCGCCTGATGAACAAGGCGGCGAGTAGCTCGATTGGCGACGTAGAGCTGGTAATTTTCGTTGTGGAAGGCACCCGCTGGACGCCAGACGACGAAATGGTGCTGAACAAGCTGCGTGATGGCAAAACGCCGGTGATCCTGGCTGTCAACAAAGTGGACAACGTGCAGGACAAAGCCGATCTGCTGCCGCACCTGCAGTGGCTGGGCAGCCAGATGAACTTCCTCGATATCGTTCCGCTGTCTGCTGAGACTGGCCTGAACGTCGATACCATCGCGGGTATCGTGCGTAAGCATTTGCCGGAAGCCATTCATCACTTCCCGGAAGAGTACGTTACCGATCGCTCCCAGCGTTTTATGGCCTCTGAAATCATCCGTGAAAAACTGATGCGTTTCCTGGGCGCAGAGCTGCCGTATTCAGTGACGGTTGAGATCGAACGTTTCCAGAGCAACGAGCGTGGTGGTTATGACATCAACGGCCTGATCCTCGTTGAGCGTGAAGGGCAGAAGAAGATGGTGATTGGCAACAAAGGTGCCAAGATCAAAACCATTGGCATCGAAGCCCGTAAAGACATGCAGGACATGTTTGAAGCACCGGTTCACCTGGAACTGTGGGTGAAAGTGAAATCTGGCTGGGCTGATGATGAGCGTGCTCTGCGCAGTCTCGGTTACGGCGAAGACCAGTAGTTTTCATACTCTATGGCTTTCGAGGTGCAGGAAGGCGGCAAGACCGCGAATCCCCGGGAGCTTACTTCAGTAAGTGACTGGGGTGAACGGGCGCAGCCAACGCACCTGCAACTTGAAAGACGACGAGTATGATGGAAGGATGGCAGCGCGCCTTTGTATTGCATAGTCGTCCCTGGAGCGAAACCAGCCTCATGCTGGACGTCTTCACGGAAGAGTCGGGCCGCGTGCGCCTTGTTGCGAAAGGTGCACGTTCCAAACGTTCTAATCTGAAAGGTGCATTACAGCCTTTCACACCGCTGCTGGTTCGCTTTGGTGGGCGAGGGGAAGTCAAAACCCTGCGCAGCGCTGAAGCCGTTTCCCTGGCGCTTCCCCTTTCTGGCATCACGCTGTACAGCGGTCTGTATATCAATGAACTCATCTCACGCGTTCTTGAACATGAGACCCGCTTCTCTGAACTTTTCTTTGATTACCTGCACTGTATCCAGGCGCTGGCTGGCGCAACCGGTACGCCTGAACCCGCATTGCGCCGGTTTGAACTGGCGTTGCTGGGGCATCTGGGATACGGCGTCGATTTTTTGCACTGTGCCGGCAGCGGTGAACAGGTCGAAGATACAATGACCTACCGTTATCGCGAGGAAAAAGGCTTTATTGCCAGCGTCGTCATCGATAACAGTACCTTCACTGGTCGTCAGCTCAGGGCGCTGTTTGAACGAGAGTTCCCGGATCAGGATACCCTGCGCGCCGCAAAACGCTTTACCCGAATTGCGCTCAAGCCGTATCTTGGTGGCAAGCCCTTAAAGAGCCGCGAATTATTCAGGCAGTTTATGCCTAAGCGTTAGATTACTGTATTAAAAGAAAATCGAGGATTGTCATGGCTGAATTACTGTTAGGCGTCAACATTGATCACATCGCTACGCTGCGTAATGCGCGCGGCACGGCTTATCCTGATCCGGTTCAGGCGGCATTTATCGCCGAACAGGCTGGCGCTGACGGCATTACCGTTCACCTTCGTGAAGATCGCCGCCACATTACCGACCGTGATGTGCGTATCCTGCGTCAGACGCTGGATACCCGCATGAATCTGGAGATGGCCGTTACCGAAGAGATGCTGACGATTGCCTGCGACACCAAACCGCACTTCTGTTGCCTGGTACCGGAAAAACGTCAGGAAGTCACCACCGAAGGCGGCCTGGATGTGGCCGGTCAACGCGACAAAATGCGTGATGCCTGCAAACGTCTGGCGGATGCGGGCATTCTGGTTTCTCTGTTTATTGATGCGGATGTCGAACAGATCAAAGCCGCGGCTGAGGTGGGCGCGCCGTATATCGAAATCCACACGGGTTGCTATGCCGACGCTAAAGACGATGCCACACAACTCAAAGAGCTGGAGCGTATCGCCAAAGCGGCCACCTATGCGGCAAGCCTGGGACTGAAGGTTAATGCCGGTCACGGCCTGACCTACCACAACGTGAAAGCGATTGCTGCACTGCCTGAAATGCACGAACTGAACATTGGTCACGCCATTATTGGCCGGGCGGTGATGAGTGGTCTGAAAGAGGCGGTCTCAGAAATGAAACGCCTGATGCTGGAAGCACGCCAGTAATGGCCATTCTGGGCTTAGGCACGGACATTGTCGAAATAGCCCGTATTGAAGAGGTGATCGCCCGTAGCGGCGATCGCCTGGCCAGACGCGTGCTGAGCGACAATGAATGGGTTATCTGGGAAGCGCATCAACAGCCTGTGCGCTTTCTGGCAAAGCGTTTTGCGGTGAAAGAGGCGGCAGCAAAAGCCTTTGGGACAGGCATTCGCAACGGCCTGGCATTTAATCAGTTTGAAGTGTTCAACGATGAGCTGGGTAAACCGTGTCTGCGTCTGTTGGGCGAGGCGCAAAAACTGGCGGAAAAACTTGGCGTGGCACACATGCATGTGACGCTTGCCGATGAACGCCGCTACGCCTGTGCCACGGTGATTATTGAAAGTTAAAGTTTGTCCGCGTGATGCATCAGGACAAACTTGTCCCACAGTTGTTCTTCGCTTTCGACGTGTGCCGGATCTTTGAGGATAGTATTGGGGATAGGGCACACTTTCTGGCAGGTCGGCGTTTCATAGTGGCCGATGCATTCAGTGCAACGGTCGCTGTTAATCTCATAAATGCTGTCACCCATTGAAATTGCCTGGTTTGGGCATTCGGGTTCGCACATATCGCAATTGATGCATTTTTTGGTGATTAACAGCGCCATCAGGAAATTCTCAGAAACAACACAAACAGGGCGGGCATTATATGCGCATTCCCTGCTCAAACCAATTTTTTTACCAGCTCTTCACTGTGACGGATACGTTTCGGGGCGTGCTCCAGATCTTGCTGAACCAGCGCCATAAACAGCAGATCGGTCAGCATCATTTGCGCGCTGGTGGACGAGATAGCGGCGCTGCGTGTGGCCTGCTCCTCCGCAATGGTATACAGACAGCGCGTTGCCCGCTGTTGTAGTGAATTGGGGGTAAAACCGGTGATTGCCAGAATTTTACCGCCGACACGCAGGGCCTCATCGGTGGCCATGTTGATCTCGCGACGCTCGCCGGAATAGGAAATAGCCAGCAGTAGATCGCCAGGATCCATCGCCTGCACGGTGGCCAGAAGGGCATGCATATCCTGTTCGACAATGGCGTTATAGCCGATTTTTGTCAGCTTCCAGCCAAAATTACGCGCCACTAAGCCGGAGGCACCAATTCCGGTCAAAATGATACGCCGGGCAGTGCGCAGCATCGCTACGCTTTCCAGCAACTTCTCTTCAGTATTCACGTCAAGGGTGGCATGCATGGCCGCCACATTCTCTTTGATGAGCTTTTCGCCCACCAGACGCATCGGGTCATCGCCACGGATCTGATTATGCACCGGCATCGACTGCGGATTAGGGTTATTCACCAGTGCTTCGCTAATCGCCAGCTTCAGTGCCGGGAAGCCTTTAAAGCCAATCTTCTGGGCAAACTTCACCACGCTGGACTGACTTACACCGGCCTCACTCGCCAGCTGTTGCGAGCTGAGATGGCGCGCGTGATCGGGCTGAGAAAGTAAAAAATCCGCCAGCTTTTTGTCGCTTTGAGCAAAGCCCGCATAACGCTGGCGAATGCGAATTAAACAGTTCATAGGTTCTCCTGGCGAAAATGTGATTGTCTGCGCAAATAAGAATTTTGCTCGCCTGAATGAATTTTATATTCCATTATAGTGTGATTATTATGAATTAAAAATTCTCGAGGTACAAAGATGAATCTTGGCTCACTTGTTTCTGAAGCGCGTAACCCGCAAACGCTGGATCTGGATGCACTCCCCACCCTGGAGTTGGTTAACCGTTTCAATCAACAGGATACGCTGGTCGCGCTGGCAGTGAAAGAGACATTGCCGGAGGTCGCGAAGGCGGTCGATGCGGCGGCGGCGGCGCTGAAAGCCGGCGGTCGCATTATTTATATGGGAGCGGGCACCAGCGGGCGTCTTGGGGTACTGGATGCATCCGAATGTCCGCCGACCTTTGGCGTCCCACACGGTCTGGTTGTCGGGCTGATTGCCGGTGGGCCAGGTGCATTACTGAAAGCCGTCGAAGGGGCGGAAGACAGCAAACAGTTGGGCGAGGACGATCTGAAGGCACTGAATCTGACCGCGCAGGATCTGGTTGTCGGGCTGGCAGCATCCGGACGTACACCTTATGTCATTGGGGGGCTGGAATACGCCAGACAGACCGGCTGCACCACGGTGGCTATCTCCTGTAACCCAGGTTCGCCGATTGCGCAGGTTGCTGCCATTGCAATCTCCCCGGTTGTCGGGCCAGAAGCGCTTACCGGCTCCACGCGTCTGAAATCAGGAACGGCACAAAAGCTGGTGCTCAATATGATTTCCACGGGAGCAATGGTGAAGTTCGGTAAGGTCTACCAGAACCTGATGGTGGATATGAAAGCCACCAATATTAAGCTGGTGGACAGAGCCTGCCGTATGGTGGTGGAAGCGACAGGGGCAAGCCGTGAAGAGGCTGAAGCGGTACTCAAACAGACGGACTACGACGTGAAGCCCGCCATTCTGATGATCCTGAGTGGGCTGGATGCTGCTGCTGCGAGAGCGAAGCTCAATGTGCATCATGGATTCTTACGGGCGGCATTAGAAAACTAAAAAGAGGCGTGTATGGAAAAAACAGCAGCGCTCGCCAGCGGGATTTTGCAGGGTATCGGCGGGGAAAAAAATATTCAGCGTCTGGAAAACTGCATGACGCGCGTGCGCGTCGAAGTGCATGATGATGACCAGCTTGATATCGCGCGTCTTAAGCAACTCCCCGGCGTGAGCGGATACGTCAAACAGGGGCAACAGCATCAGCTGATTGTCGGGCCGGGTAAGGCGGCGCAGGTCGTGGATAAGATGCGTACGCTGATGGGCGGGAAGGCGGAGGCGTCGTTTGACGATGCCGAACGCACCAAAACGCAGGTTAAGGCCAAATACAAAGCCCCGATGAGCGATGCGCTGCGACAGCTGGCAAACGTCTTTATTCCGCTGATCCCGGCGTTTATTGCCTCCGGGTTGATCACCGGGATCATCAATATCCTCAAGCGCCCGGATATCGTGGGGGACTTTGCGACCCACTATCCAAATTTACTGGGCATTCTGGGGATCTTCGGCAGCGCCGTGTTTGCCATCATGAACATTCTGGTGGGGGTCAACACCGCGAAGGTGTTTGGCGGCTCGCTGGCAATGGGCGGCGTGATGGCGGGCATTCTTTCCAGCCCACAGCTGGCTCAGATTACGCTCTTTGGTGAGGCGTTACAGCCGGGGCGCGGCGGTGTTATCGCCGTGCTGCTGGTGGTCGCGCTGATGTGCTGGATAGAGAAGCGGCTGCGGAACATTCTGCCGGGTTCTCTGGAGCTGATCCTCAATCCGCTGCTGACCACGCTGGTTACGGGCAGCATTGCTATCATTGCGCTACAGCCACTGGGCGGCTGGATCTCCGAATCCATTGCGCATGGGGCATCCTGGGCTATCGATCGCGGTGGGTTCCTCGTCGGTGCGGTGCTGGCCGGGACTTTCCTGCCGTTGGTGCTGACGGGGCTGCATCAGGGGCTGGTGCCGATCCACGTCGAACTGGTTCAGGCGCATGGTTATAACGCACTGTTCCCGATACTGGCGATGGCCGGGGTCGGGCAGGTGGGGGCTTCGATTGCCGTGCTGATGAAAACCCGTAATACGCGACTGAAAAAAGTGATTAAAGGGGCACTGCCGGTTGGCTTGCTGGGGATTGGTGAACCGCTAATTTTCGGTGTCACGCTGCCGTTAGGCAAACCTTTCCTGGGAGCCTGTCTTGGCGGTGCGGTGGGCGGGGCGCTGATCAGCTACTGGAAGGTGGCGACGGTGATCACCTTTGGGATCTCCGGTTTACCTCTGGCGCTCACGATCGTCACCGGAAAAGTGATGCTCTATCTGGCAGGTTTTCTGGTCGCGGTGATCGCCGGGTTCCTGTTTACCTGGCTGTTAGGATTCAACGATCCCGAAGAGTGAGTTCTACCCGGTCAAAGCAAGATCTCAGCAACTCGAATAGTCTTATCCATAGCGGGTGTGTATAATGCCGCCCGCTTTTAGACTGGAGTACCAACCGTTGTCCAACCCCGAGCTTGATCATGAATACTGGATGCGCCACGCGCTGATGCTGGCTCAACGCGCATGGGATGAAGGCGAAGTGCCCGTGGGTGCGGTGCTGGTTCATAACAACCAGGTGATTGGGGAAGGGTGGAACCGCCCTATTGGCCGCCATGACCCCACCGCTCACGCTGAAATCATGGCGCTTCGTCAGGGCGGGCTGGTGCTGCAAAACTATCGCCTGCTCGACACCACGCTGTATGTCACCCTTGAACCGTGCGTGATGTGTTCCGGCGCTATGGTACACAGTCGTATCGGTACTCTGGTCTTTGGTGCGCGGGATGAAAAAACCGGCGCGGCCGGTTCGCTGCTGGACGTGCTTGGACACCCGGGGATGAACCACCAGGTGAAGACTATCGGCGGGGTACTTGCACCAGAGTGTTCGGGGCTATTAAGTGATTTCTTTCGAATGCGGCGTCAGCAGAAAAAGCAACAAAAGGCAGAATTGAAGTTGTCGGACGATTAATTTCGTCCGGAGCCACGACCGGATAGCTTTGTGCCAGCTGTTTGGTCTCTACCGCCTCTTTTTCCTTCTCCAGCAGATAACCTACCAGGCTAATCTGATACTTACGAATATTCTCCACATAGGCGTAGGCTTCATGCCCGCGCGCATAACCGTAGGTCAGCTTGTTGTACCACGGCTTCTGGCTCAGCAGCGGCAGACGCTGTTTTACGTCAGACCAGCTATCCGGGTTGCCTTTCGTTTTGGCCGTCAGCGTGCGTGCATCCAGCATATGTGCGTAGCCCATGTTGTAGGCTGCCAGCGCAAACCAGATACGTTCCTCTTCCGGCACCGTGTCCGGGACTTTGGTCATCATATCCTGCAAATAGCGCGCACCGCCGCTGATACTCTGTTCTGCATCGGTACGGTCGCTCAGGCCGAGGCTCTGCGCAGTATTTTTGGTCAGCATCATTAAGCCGCGGACCCCGGTGGGGGAGGTGGCCTGGGTATCCCAGTGCGATTCCTGGTAGGAGATGGCTGCCAGCAACCGCCAGTCGATCTCCTGCGCGTACTTTTCGAATAGCGGTTGCAGATCCGGCAGTACGCTATCCACTGCGCGCAGGAAGGTGCGGGTATCGACGTAATCAAAGTCTTCGCCATGCCCAAGATACTTCTCTTCCAGGCGCGCCAGCGTGCCATCCTCATTGATGGAGTTGAAGAAATCGAGCATCGCTGCCGGAACGGTCTGATCGTCATCCCGCTGTGTGAACCAGGTCACTGGCTGTTCGTCAGTGACATCAAGTGCCACGGCAATTTCAGGATGAACGCGCTGGAAAAGGCTAATCGCTACAGAATCGGCAATGGTGTAGTCCAGCTTCTTGTCTTTCACCTGCTCAAGCAGTTCAGTCGTGCCAAGTTTAGGGTCAACCGTCCAGCTGAGTGCCGGGTATTTCTTCTCTTTAAGCCCACGTAAATCGTCAATCACCACATGTCCGGGGGCGATGATTAATTGCTGATCGTTAATGGCGGCCAGCGTTCGCGGACGCTGATTGCCGACGCGGTAAACCAGCTGCTGTGAAACGGAGTAGTAGGTTGGGCCTGGCTGATAGTTCTTGCTGCGCTCGCTGTTGTACACCAGCCCGGCGGCGAGGATATCGGCATCGTCGTTATCCAGGTCATCAAACAGCTGGCTGATGTTCTGGCGTACGGTAATTTTGAGCTTCACACCCAGGTAGCTGGCGAACTGCTGAGCCAGTTCATAATCCAGACCGATCGTTTTGCCGTTGATGTCGCCGTAAATCAGCGGTGAGCTCAGGGTACTGACGCGCAACTCCCCCCGCGCTTTAATCGCAGCGATACGGTTTTCGGCTTTGCCGAACCAGGGGATAGAAGGCCAGAGGGCCACTGCCAGCAGCAAGGTAACAATGCCGATGAGCAGATAATTAATCTTTAATTTTTTCAATTAGTTAATTCTCTGCGACGCCGGTTGCCTCAGTATGCTGTAGCCATGTTAAGAATAAGGTTTGTCATTGAATGAGCGGCATTTTGCGCAAAGTTACGCCACTTGGCAACAAATTAGAGAGACAGGTCACATCTATCGTTAAACGTAAACGTTGATTTTATTTCGACGCAAACGGTTTCGTCTGCGCTCAGGATTCTCTATAATGACGCCCGTTTTCCCCCCTTGCGCACACTGTAAGCGCCCCGGCGCTTCGAAGACGAGAGACTTATGATGGAAATTCTGCGTGGTTCGCCTGCACTGTCTGCCTTCCGTATTAACAAATTGCTGGCACGTTTTCAGGCAGCCGACCTTCCGGTAAGCAATATTTACGCTGAGTATGTCCATTTTGCTGACCTGAATGCACCCCTGAATGCAGAGGAGCGCGTACAGCTGGAACGCCTGCTCAAGTATGGCCCAAGTCTGAGCAGCCATACGCCAACCGGCAAACTTATCCTTGCGACGCCTCGTCCTGGTACCATCTCCCCCTGGTCTTCCAAAGCCACCGACATCGCCCACAACTGCGGTCTGAGCCAGATTAACCGTCTGGAACGCGGTGTGGCGTACTATGTGGAAGCCTCTACCCTGAGCGAAGAGCAGTGGCAGGCCGTTGCCGCTGAGCTGCACGATCGCATGATGGAGAGCGTGTTTACCTCTCTGAACGACGCGCAGAAGCTCTTCTCCCATCACCAGCCTGCGCCAGTACAGAGCGTGGATTTGCTGGGGCAGGGCCGTCAGGCGCTGATTGACGCCAACCTGCGTCTCGGTCTGGCGCTGGCAGAAGACGAAATTGACTACCTGCAGGATGCGTTTGTTAAGCTGAACCGCAACCCGAACGACATCGAACTCTATATGTTTGCGCAGGCCAACTCTGAGCACTGCCGCCACAAGATTTTCAACGCCGACTGGATTATCGACGGTGAACAGCAGCCGAAGTCGCTGTTCAAAATGATTAAAAACACCTTCGAACAAACCCCTGACCACGTGCTGTCTGCCTATAAAGACAACGCAGCGGTGATGGAAGGTTCCGAAGTAGGCCGCTTCTTCGCCGATCGCGAAGCCGGGCGCTATGACTTCCATCAGGAGCCTGCGCATATCCTGATGAAAGTCGAAACTCACAACCACCCGACGGCGATCTCTCCGTGGCCAGGTGCCGCGACCGGTTCCGGCGGTGAAATCCGTGATGAAGGCGCAACGGGGCGTGGCGCTAAACCGAAAGCGGGTCTGGTCGGTTTCTCTGTTTCCAACCTGCGTATCCCGGGCTTCGAACAGCCGTGGGAAGAAGATTTCGGCAAGCCGGAACGTATTGTTACCGCGCTGGATATCATGACCGAAGGCCCGCTGGGTGGCGCTGCGTTCAACAACGAATTTGGTCGTCCGGCACTGAACGGTTATTTCCGTACCTATGAAGAGAAAGTGGAGAGCCACAACGGCGAAGAGCTGCGCGGTTACCACAAACCGATCATGCTGGCGGGCGGGATCGGCAACATTCGTGCCGATCACGTGCAGAAAGGCGAGATCGTCGTCGGTGCGAAGCTTATCGTACTCGGTGGCCCGGCGATGAACATCGGTCTGGGCGGCGGGGCGGCTTCGTCTATGGCCTCCGGCCAGTCTGATGCAGACCTCGACTTTGCTTCCGTACAGCGCGACAACCCGGAAATGGAACGTCGTTGCCAGGAAGTGATCGACCGTTGCTGGCAGCTGGGCGATGCCAACCCCATCCTCTTTATTCACGACGTGGGCGCGGGTGGTTTATCTAACGCCATGCCAGAGCTGGTGAGCGATGGTGGTCGCGGTGGTCGTTTCAACCTGCGCGACATTCTGAGTGATGAGCCGGGCATGAGCCCGCTGGAAATCTGGTGTAACGAATCTCAGGAACGCTACGTGCTGGCGGTTGCCGCCGACCAGTTGCCGCTGTTTGACGAGCTGTGCCGCCGTGAGCGCGCTCCGTATGCCGTTATCGGTGAAGCCACCGAAGAGCAGCACCTCTCCTTAAGCGATACCCACTTCGACAACCAGCCGATCGATCTGCCGCTGGACGTCCTGCTGGGTAAAACGCCGAAGATGACCCGCGACGTGCAGACCCGTAAAGCGGCGGGTAAAGCACTGGATCGCCAGGGCATCACCGTTGCTGAAGCGGTCAATCGCGTACTGCACCTGCCAGCCGTGGCAGAGAAAACCTTCCTCGTGACCATCGGCGACCGTACCGTGACCGGTATGGTGTCGCGCGACCAGATGGTCGGCCCGTGGCAGATCCCGGTGGCGAACTGCGCCGTGACCACCGCGAGCCTCGACAGCTACTACGGTGAAGCAATGTCGCTGGGTGAACGTACCCCGGTGGCGCTGCTGGACTTCGCTGCTTCTGCCCGTCTGGCTGTCGGTGAAGCGCTGACCAACATCGCCGCGACGCAGATTGGTGATATCAAACGCATCAAACTGTCTGCAAACTGGATGGCCGCAGCGGGTCACCCTGGCGAAGATGCCGGCCTGTATGAAGCGGTAAAAGCGGTTGGTGAGGAGCTGTGTCCTGCACTCGGCCTGACCATTCCGGTGGGTAAAGATTCCATGTCGATGAAAACCCGCTGGCAGGAAGGTAATGAGCAGCGCGAGATGACCTCTCCGCTGTCGCTGGTGATCACCGCGTTTGCGCGTGTGGAAGACGTGCGTCATACCATCACCCCACAACTGGTGACCGAAGACAACGCCCTGCTGCTGATTGATCTTGGTAAAGGCAATAACGCCCTGGGGGCGACTGCACTGGCACAGGTTTATCGCCAGCTGGGTGATAAGCCCGCTGACGTGCGTGACGTGGCGCAGTTAAAAGGCTTCTACGACGCCATTCAGGCGCTGGTGGCACAACGTAAACTGCTGGCCTACCACGACCGCTCCGATGGTGGTCTGCTGGTGACCCTGGCTGAGATGGCCTTCACCGGCCACTGTGGCGTTGAGGCGAACATTGCTTCTCTGGGTGACGATCGTCTGGCGGCGCTGTTTAATGAAGAACTGGGCGCAGTCATTCAGGTGCGTGCGGCAGATCGCAATGCGGTTGAAGCTGTTCTGGCTCAGCATGGCCTGGCAGACTGCGTACACTATCTGGGTAAAGCCGTAGAGGGCGACCGCTTCGTGATTGAAGCAGACGGCCACGCGGTATTCAGCGAAAGCCGCACTACGCTGCGTATGTGGTGGGCAGAAACCACCTGGCAGATGCAGCGTCTGCGCGACAACCCGGAGTGTGCCGATCAGGAACATGACGCGAAGGCCAACGACAACGATCCGGGCCTGAACGTGAAACTCTCCTTTGATATCAACGAAGATATCGCCGCACCGTACATTGCGACTGGCGCGCGTCCGAAAGTGGCCGTGCTGCGCGAGCAGGGTGTCAACTCCCACGTTGAGATGGCGGCTGTCTTCCACCGTGCGGGCTTTGATGCCATTGACGTTCACATGAGTGACCTGCTGGCAGGGCGTACCGGTCTGGAAGATTTCCAGGCGCTGGTCGCGTGCGGCGGCTTCTCTTACGGTGACGTGCTGGGTGCGGGTGAAGGCTGGGCGAAGTCCATCCTGTTCAACAGCCGCGTGCGTGACGAGTTCGAAACCTTCTTCCACCGTCCGCAGACGCTGGCTCTGGGCGTGTGTAACGGCTGCCAGATGATGTCTAACCTGCGTGAGCTGATCCCGGGCAGTGAAGCCTGGCCGCGCTTTGTACGTAACCAGTCTGACCGCTTTGAAGCGCGTTTCAGCCTGGTCGAAGTGACGCAAAGCCCGTCTCTGCTGCTGCAGGGTATGGTCGGTTCACAGATGCCAATTGCCGTTTCTCACGGTGAAGGTCAGGTTGAAGTGCGTGATGCAGCACATCTGGCTCAGCTTGAAAGCAAAGGCCTGGTGGCGCTGCGCTTTGTCGATAACTTCGGCAAGGTCACGCAAACTTATCCGGCTAACCCGAACGGCTCGGTAAACGGTATCACCGCGGTGACCAGTGAAAGTGGCCGTGCAACCATTATGATGCCGCACCCGGAACGCGTGTTCCGTACCGTGAGCAACTCCTGGCACCCGGAAAACTGGGGCGAGGACAGCCCGTGGATGCGTATCTTCCGCAATGCGCGTAAGCAGTTGGGTTAAGTTTTAAAACGAGTGCCCTCACAGGCCCGGTAGGCGTAGCGCCACCGGGCTTTTTTTTGTCGCAATACTGCGACAACCCGATAATACAACCGTCTCCAAAAGGCGACACTTAACTTGTTGATTTATATGTATCTGATAATGTTCCCGTTAAGGTGTTGCTAATTAACGACACTTAGCTCGAAAATCATTCACGGATTAATGAATTTAAAGAATCACTTAAAGCCATTATTATCAATGAGATAAGTTATTTGTTTGCATTCTGGCACGGCTGTTGCATAATAACAGCCAGTGGCTCATTCACCCTCTTATGTCAGCCCCTTCGGGACGCGCTACATAAACTTAGAATGACGCACAAAAAGGTGCCTGCCGTCCAACTACTGATTATAGCGATGCTTTATCAGGCCAGGGCGAAACGTCGAGTTAGGCACCGCCTCATTTCATAACAAAGCCGGGTTTTTACCCGGCTTTGTTGTATCTGAAGGGCAGACTCAGTTACGCTCTCCTCACCCCCATATTAAGAGAGTAATGCGTTGAAACGCTGGCCTGTTTTCCCTCGCTCCCTGCGACAGCTTGTCATGATGGCATTCTTGCTGATCCTGTTGCCCCTGCTGATACTGGCATGGCAGGCGTGGCAAAGTCTGAATGCGCTAAGTGCCCAGGCGGCATTGACTAACCGCACGACGTTGATTGACGCCCGGCGCAGTGAAGCCATGACCAATGCAGCGCTGGAGATGGAGCGCAGCTACCGGCAGTATTGCGTGCTGGACGATCGCACCCTGGAAAAGGTCTATCAGAACCAGCGTAAACGCTACAGTGACATGCTGGATGCCCACGCCGGTGTGTTGCCGGACGATAAGCTGTATCAGGCGTTGCGTCAGGATCTAAACAGCCTTGCTCAACTACAGTGTAAAAACAGCGGGCCAGATACCGATGCCGCTGCGCGTCTTGAAGCGTTTGCTGCGGCCAATACCGAGATGGTGCAGGCCACGCGCACGGTGGTGTACTCGCGCGGGCAGCAACTGCAACAGGAGATTGCCGAGCGCGGTCAGTTCTTTGGCTGGCAGGCGCTGGTGCTGTTCCTGGTCAGTCTGGGGCTGGTTTTGCTGTTTACCCGCATGATCATCGGCCCGGTGAAAGGTATCCAGCGGATGATTAACCGTCTGGGGGAGGGGAAATCCCTCGGGGACACGGTGGCCTTTAAAGGTCCGCGTGAGTTACGCTCCGTCGGTCAGCGAATTATCTGGCTTTCTGAGCGTCTGGCATGGCTGGAGTCGCAGCGTCACCAGTTCTTGCGTCATCTTTCTCATGAGCTCAAAACACCACTCGCCAGTATGCGCGAAGGGACGGAACTGCTGGCGGACGAAGTGGCGGGGCCGCTAACCTCTGAGCAAAAAGAGATTGTCGAGATCCTGGATGCCAGTAGCCGTAATCTGCAAAAGCTGATTGAACAACTGCTGGACTACAACCGTAAGCTGGCTGATGGGGTGGTGGTGCTGGAAAAAGTCGAGATTGAGCCACTGGTGGACATGGTGATCTCCGCCCACAGCCTGCCAGCAAGAGCTAAAATGATGCATACGGAGGTGGATCTCAATGAGTCTGCCTGCCTGGCTGAACCCATGCTGTTGATGAGCGTTCTGGATAATCTTTATTCCAATGCGGTGCACTATGGTACTGAATCCGGTACCATTTACATCCGAAGTTATACCAGGGGTTCCCGGGTGTTTATCGATGTAGCGAATACGGGTACCCCCATTCCGGATGACGAAAAAACGATGATCTTCGAGCCCTTTTTCCAGGGGAGTCATCAGCGAAAAGGTGCGGTAAAAGGAAGTGGTCTGGGGCTCAGCATTGCCCGCGACTGCATACAACGCATGCAGGGTGAGCTTAAGATCGTCAGTGACGATCGCTCGGATGTGTGTTTTCGTATTGAACTGCCTCTTGAGCCGGAAAAAACAATGAAATGAGTCTATATCTGGTGAGTATGTCACACGTCTTTTCCCGCGCAGTGCGCGCGGTATTTTCCAGCAAAACAATGCGTCTGAGCGTCTCCTGTTTGCTTCTTGCGGGATGCGTTTCCCATGCACCTAAAAGTGCTATCAGCGATAAACAAAACGATAAATGGCCGGAGAATCAGCTGGCGGATTTCCTGACCACCCGGTGTGACGATCTCTGGAATTTGTCCGGGCATGAGGTTGACTCGAACCCGCTGTACTGGTTACGCGGGATAGATTGTTCCCAGCGCCTTGCTCCAGCCGCTGCCCGCGCTCAGGCAGCGCTGTGGGGCAATGAAACCTGGCAGGAAAATTTCAAACGCGCGATTTTACTGGCTGATGCCAAAATCACGCCTGTCGAACGCCGCGCCAATACCGCACGTCTGGATGCCGTCAGCGCAAATATTCCCGCGCAGGTTCGCCCGGTTTACCAGCTGTGGCGTGACGGGCAGGCATTACAACTGCAGCTCTCTGAGGAGCGTTCTCGCTATAGCAAACTGCAGCAATCGTCTGATGCCGAACTCGATACACTCCGCCAGCAACAGCAATTTTTACGTACACAGCTGGATACCACGACGCGCAAGCTTGAAAATCTGACCGATATCGAAAGACAACTTTCGACGCGTAAACCTGCGGGCAACTACCTGCCTGACGGGTCGAAAGGCAATTCTGCCACGACACCGGACAACGATACGCAGAAACAAGAGGATGTGAAGCCATGACAAGCCGTAAACCTGCCCATCTGTTGCTGGTGGATGACGACCCGGGGCTGTTAAAGCTGTTGGGGATGCGCCTGGTCAGTGAAGGCTACAGTGTGGTGACTGCGGAAAGCGGGCAGGAGGGGCTGAAAGTGCTTGGCCGCGAGAAGGTTGATCTGGTGATAAGCGACCTGCGGATGGACGAAATGGACGGCATGCAGCTGTTCGCGGAGATCCAGAAGCAGCAGCCAGGCATGCCGGTGATTATCCTGACCGCGCACGGGTCGATCCCGGATGCCGTTGCCGCGACACAGCAGGGCGTGTTCAGCTTCCTGACTAAGCCGGTGGATAAAGACGCGCTCTATAAAGCTATCGACAGTGCGCTTGAACACACGGCTCCATCGAATGATGAAGCATGGCGGGAGTCGATTGTCACGCGTAGCCCCATTATGCTGCGTCTGCTTGAGCAGGCGCGGATGGTGGCGCAATCTGACGTTAGCGTGCTGATTAACGGCCAGAGCGGAACCGGGAAAGAGATCCTGGCGCAGGCTATCCACAACGCCAGCCCGCGCAGTAAAAATGCCTTTATCGCCATTAACTGTGGCGCGTTGCCGGAGCAACTGCTTGAGTCTGAACTGTTTGGTCATGCCCGTGGAGCCTTCACCGGCGCGGTGAGCAGCCGGGAAGGGCTGTTCCAGGCGGCTGAAGGCGGTACGCTGTTCCTCGACGAAATTGGCGATATGCCAGCGCCGTTGCAGGTCAAACTGCTGCGGGTGTTGCAGGAGCGAAAAGTTCGTCCGCTTGGCAGCAATCGCGATATCGATATTAACGTGCGTATTATTTCCGCCACGCACCGCGATTTACCGAAAGTGATGGCGCGCAATGAGTTCCGTGAAGATCTCTACTACCGCCTGAACGTAGTGAACCTGAAAATTCCCGCCCTGGCCGAGCGTGCGGAAGATATCCCGCTGCTGGCGAACCATCTGCTGCGCCAGTCTGCTGATCGTCACAAACCTTTTGTGCGCGCGTTTTCCACTGATGCGATGAAACGGCTGATGACCGCAAGCTGGCCGGGCAACGTGCGCCAGCTGGTGAACGTTATTGAGCAGTGCGTGGCGCTGACGTCATCGCCGGTCATCAGCGATGCGCTGGTAGAGCAGGCGCTGGAGGGGGAAAACACGGCGCTGCCAACCTTTGCGGAAGCGCGCAACCAGTTTGAGCTTAACTATCTGCGCAAACTGCTGCAGATCACCAAAGGCAACGTGACCCACGCGGCGCGTATGGCCGGACGCAACCGCACCGAGTTCTACAAGCTGCTGTCCCGCCATGAGCTGGAAGCAAACGATTTTAAAGAGTAATGCCGTATGGTACTGTGGGCAATCGATTACGAGGCAGCTTACAGGCAAGAGTTTAAGGACCCACCATGAAAAAGATTGATGCGATTATTAAACCTTTCAAACTGGATGATGTACGTGAAGCGCTGGCAGAAGTTGGCATCACCGGGATGACAGTGACAGAAGTGAAAGGTTTTGGTCGCCAGAAGGGCCACACCGAGCTTTACCGTGGCGCAGAGTACATGGTGGACTTTCTGCCGAAAGTGAAAATTGAAATCGTGGTGAGCGACGATATCGTGGATACCTGCGTGGATACCATTATCCGCACGGCGCAGACGGGTAAAATTGGCGACGGTAAAATCTTCGTCTTTGACGTGGCGCGTGTGATCCGAATTCGTACCGGTGAAGAAGACGACGCGGCGATTTAAGTGCGGCCCTTCGCTGCCACTCCCTGGCGGCGAAGGTGAGGTTAATTGCGCTCCGTTTCCGGTAAGGTGAGCGGCGTGTGGTTAAAGCGCCTTCTTATGCAGACGAGCGCCACGATCAACACCACGCAGCCCAGCGTCCACTCGCCCATCTGAGAGAAAAAGTGTTCGTAGGCAGCAATTGCCGCGTCGCTGATTTGCGATTCTGTGGTTTGTTGCGCCACCAGCCCCGCCAGCCAGTTGGCGACCGCACCGGTTGCCAGCATGTAAATCCCCGTCAATACACCCATTACGCCAGGCAAATTCAGGCGGGTGATTTGCGCCATCGCCACCGGGTCAATAAACAGTTCGGCAAATCCCATCAGCGCCAGACCGGCGATCATCATCCCCATCGAAGCCTGACCATGAAGCCCGCCACGGCGCGCATTGAGCGCCAGCAGCATAAAGCCGCCACCCATTAACAGCAGGCCAAGCGCGAACTTCAGCCACACGCGTATTGTGGAGCGGATGTTGCTTTCAGGGCGCGCAAGCCAGGTTAATGCAATACCTGCAGCCATAACCGCAACGGCGTTTACCGACTGAAACAGCGCTGTCGGTACTTCAAAACTGAGCAGGTGGCGGTTAACAAAGTGATCGATAAACAGGCTAATAGAGCTGCCGCCTTGCTGCGCCAGTACCCAGAACAGCGTCCCCGCCATCATCAACAGCACGATTTGCCACAGTGCGCGGCGATGTTCGGGGAAGGCGAGCATAATGCGTGTGACCACCACAATGGCAAAGACGCACACCACCGCCAGCAGATAGCCTGACCCGTTGTTTTCCAGCAGCAGGGTGAAGAATACCGGTGCGACGCACAGCATCACCAGCAGCCAGCCCCAGACAGGAAGCGCACACTTCACGGTGCTGAGCGCCCGTTTGTCGATGCCGCGCGTATGGCGGAAATGGCGATGACCGCTGAGGAAGATGAGCAAACCAATAAACATGCCAATACCCGCCAGAGCAAAGCCAACATGCCAGCCGTACCACTGTGCTGCCAGCCCACAGGCAATCGGTGCCGCGATAGATCCCACGTTTCCTGCGGCATAAAGCAGGGAAAAGCCGCCATCGCGACGTGGATCGTCGTGGGCGTAAAGTTCTCCCAGCAGGCAACTGATATTGGATTTAAACAGACCATAGCCGCAGATAATGATCGCCAGCGCGACATACAGACTCCATGTTGAATGGGATCCCATGCCCAGTACAACATGTCCAAGCGTCATCAGCAGCGCGCCGGCAATGACCGCCGCACGGTTGCCGAGCAGGCGGTCGGCCAGCCAGCCGCCGAGAATAGGGGTAACGTAAACCAGAGACGCGTAGGCGCTGAAGAGCGTAATGGCATGGCTGTCATCAAAGCCAAGCTGGTGGGTGAGGTAGAGGATGAGGAGGGCACGCATGCCGTAAAAGCTGAAATATTCCCAGATCTGGATCGCTACGATGTAATAAATCGCGCGCGGTTGTGAGGGTGTTTGCATGTCATCTCCTGAACGGCGTGAAAAAAGGGAAGCGGCAGACCACTTCCCTTTGATACTTCTACTTATTTAGTGTTTTCTTTCAGCACTTTAACGGTATAGCGACCATCCGCCTGGCGGTATGCACCGTGGATATCGGTTTCAAAGCCCGGATAATGAGCGCCGATTTCGCACAGCATCTGCAGGAATTCCAGCACCGGACGGCTCTCTTCAGCGATCATCTCGCCTGGCATAACCAGTGGTACTCCCGGAGGATACGGCAGGATCATGTTGGCGTTAACGCGGCCCACCATTTCATCGAGATAAACTTCTTCCGTCTCGCCATGCAGCTCTTTCTGGAACGCGGTGTACGGGGTCATAACCATTGTCGGCAGCACTTCAAACGCGCGGAACATCAGGTCAGGCAGGTTGTGGTGTTCAACCAGCTTGTGAATGTTTTGCGCCAGATCCTGGATACGCATGTCTTCGTAGAATTCAGGGTTCTCGCGATAGAGCGAAGGCAGCATGTTTTTCACGCGCAGGTTCAGGTCAAAGGCGCGTTTGAAATCGGTGAGCGCGCGCAGCAGGCTCAGCGCTTTAGTTTTATCGATACCGATGCTGAACAAGAACAGCAGGTTGTACGGACCGGTTTTCTCTACCACGATACCTTGCTCATCGAGGTATTTCGCCACGATGCTGGCCGGAATACCGAAATCGCTCATGGTGCCGTCTTTCTTCATCCCCGGCGTCAAAATGGTGACTTTAATCGGGTCGAGGTACATGTGCTCGTTATCGATGTTTTTGAAGCCGTGCCATGCGCTATCGGAACGCAGTGCCCAGCATTCAGGCTCATCAATATGTTCTGGCTGCCACACGTCAAAGAACCAGCCGTCAGACTCGCCGTTCAGACGTTTGATCTCTTTACGGAAGCGGATGGCACGCTGGATAGAACCGTCGATCAGACGTTTACCCGAATTCCCTTTCATCATCGCTGCCGCGGTTTCGATGGAGGCGACGATACCGTAGTGCGGAGACGTCGTGGTGTGCATCATGTAGGCTTCGTTGAACGTCTCTTCGTTTACATCACCCTTCACGTGGATCATGGACGCCTGAGAGAACGCTGCCAGCAGCTTGTGTGTGGACTGGGTTTCATAAATCACTTTACCTTCCACACGATCGCCGCTCATCCCGCATTTACCCGCGTAAATCGGTGAGAAGTTGGTGTAAGGCACCCATGCAGAGTCAAAGTGGATGGATTTTACATCCAGCGTTTTCTTGATGTAATCGGTGTTGTAGAGCAAGCCATCATACGTTGAGTTGGTGATAACTGCATGCACAGGCCAGGTCGCGTTCGGCGTCTCTTTCACGCGTTTGGCGATGGTCGTATGCTGGAATTCGCTCTGCGGAATACCACCGAGAATGCCGTACGCGTTACGGGTCGGACGGAAGTAGAGAGGCGTAATGTCACTCATCATCATCAGATGGGTCAGCGATTTGTGGCAGTTACGGTCAATCAGTACGGTGCTGCCAGCAGGCGCGGAGTACATACCAACGATTTTATTCGCGGTGGATGTCCCGTTTGTCACCATATAGCTGCGTTCGGCGTTGAATGCGCGGGCGATGTACTCTTCGGCTTCTTTATGCGGGCCGCTATGGTCGAGCAGCGAACCGAGTTCAGAGACGGAAATCGAGATATCCGACTTCATCGTGTTCGGGCCAAAGAAGTCGTAGAAAATGCTGCCGACCGGGCTTTTCTGGAACGCGGTGCCGCCCATATGACCTGGCGTACAGAAAGTGTATTTCCCTTCACGCACATATTTAAACAGCGCTTTGGTCAGCGGTGGCAAAATAGTGTCGATGTATTCATCGGTGTTCTGTTTGATCTTGGCAGCGATATCGTCAGCAGCGCCGAGGGCATATTCAAAGAAACGCACTTTCATGCGCAGATCGTTCAGGCTGACATCAAGCGTTGAGTAAGTGTTCGCGAACGCGTACAGAGGCATGTACTCGTTCATTTTGCTGATCTCTTCGCACAGTTCGAGATTGTATTTGTCCCAGTCGAAAATCACGCCGCACAGTCGCGAATTGTTCTCAATCAGTTTCAGTAAATCTTCGCGGTCGTTAGGGTAAACAATGCGGAAATCCAGGCGCTCAAGGGCGCGATGTAGTTCACGAATAGGCTCTTCTTTAAAGTAGACGCCCATGTGATTCATAATTGCGATAACGTTCATAGTCGTATCTCCAGGTGTAAAAGGCCCCTCCCGTCACGGTGTGACAGGTGTCAGGAGGAGCTCAGAGAAAGGGGGGTTAGTGATTAACGCGCGTCGGCGACACGACTTTCAGCATCAATGTTGTTCTGGCGCTGGTACATTTTGCGGCCGTAGAACATCAGGATGATGAGGCTGACGATAAAGGTACCGGACAGTTCGAACGAGTTAGCACCCATCAGCGCGATGAAGCAGAATGCACAGCCGAGTACGGAACAGATGAGGCTTGTCAGATTGCGGACGTTAACGCCTTCAAAGCGAATCAGGTCAACACAAGAGTAGAAGTACGGCAGCATGGTCAGCAGGACGGCAATACCGGTCAGTTCGCCGAACAGGTCGGAGGCTTTACCACCGCTGGAGTTCATCACGGTGATGAGTACCATCAGCACGGTCATTTTGACGGCGGCCAGCAGCAGACCTTTTTTCGGAATACCGTTGCTGTCGACTTCGCCATACACTGCCGGGAAGTTACCGTCAGTGGCGGCACGAACCCCGGCCTGACCTACCAGCATCATCCAGGAACCCAGAGAGGTCAGGCAGGCGAATGCGGTGAAGGCGGAAACAATTGGCGCGGCCCAGCTGCCCATGATGGTTGATGCGCTGATAGCGAACGGCGCACCGGACGCGGCCATCTCTGAAGCCGGATACATACCGGAAATAACCTGAGTCGCGGCAATATAGACGATACCTGCCAGTGCAGTACCCAGCATGGTTGCCAGCGGTACGGTGCGTTTCGGGTTTTTCACCATGCCGGTGCTGACCGCTGCGGATTCAACGCCAACGAATGCCCACAGGCACAGCAGGATACTTTTGACCACCGCATGTGGATCGGTTGTGGTTGAGGTGTTCCAGTTTGCCTGATAGATAGCGGCGTCAAACCAGTGCCAGCCCGCGATAGCAGTAACAACCACCGGGATCAATACCAGCACCAGGCCGATGGTGGTCAGACGGCTAACCCAGGTACCACCCAGCATATTCACGAAGGTGAAGATCCAGACAATCGCAATACAGGCGAGACCTGCCGGTATAGGGTTATTTAATGCCGGGAAGAACGTGGAGAGATAAGATACGGCGGTAATACCGATAGCCAGGTTACCAATCCAGTTTGCATGATAATAAAGCACGCCGGTCTGGAAACCGAAAGCTGGGGATAATTCTCCCGCGTAAGCAATCGGACCACCCTGTTGTGGGTTTTTGGTCGCCAGTCGTGCATAAACATAGGCCAGAGACATCGCACCGATAATAGAAATCACCCAACCCCAGATAGCAATACCGCCGATACTGGCAAGGTTCGCCGGTAATAAAGCAATACCGCTACCCATCATATTTCCGGCGACGACGCCGGTACAGGCAAATAGCCCGATCTTTTTGGCTGAACTCATGTTCATTTCTCCTGAGCTTTATTTTTTGAGGTGCGGGTCGTTATCTGATGTCACTCAGCGATCCGACCGACTGGCGACAAGATTACGGATGCGGGAAGGAAAAATCCTAAAGATAAAATGAAATAAAAAACAACTTCAAAAAAATGACACCATGAGGTTTTTTTATTAACACATCAGGATAAAAAGTTTAGGTCAGGAAAAGATAAATATTGTTATTTTATAGTCTGTTGGTGATGTAATCTGGCGGGGTGTTTATGTTGCCATGAGGTAACAATCAATACATCATGGCAACAATTCAACTACTTTAATAAGAATGTTATTTAACGCGGTAATGATGCTGCGCTATTTTTCACTGTTCATTTTTCAGAAAGGTTTGTAAGTACGGAACGATTTTTTTGATTGAGGTATGAAAAACACCATTCTCAATCCAGTAGAGCGTGTTATCCCCTGGGCGTAAATTAAACGCTGTAATATAGGCGTCGGCAGCCAGACGATTTTCGCCCTTCATTTCGTATACTTTTCCTAACAGCACATAATTTAACCATGACATTTCAAGATCAATGCTTTTATTAATGTCAGTGTATGCGTCATCAATATCGCCTTTAGTTAGCGCATCGATGGTTTGTATTTGATACCACGGCGCAGTGTCCTGAACGCCTGGTCGTTGTGCTATTTTGTCCAGCTCATTATTGAGCCCTTGCAGCTGTGTTTTATCAAATTGCTGCTGCGAATGACGTAATACATCAACCAGAATTTTTCCCGATAAGGCGAAAGTAAAGTCTGGTGCGTCTTTCGTGACCATCTCAAGTATTTCACTGGCTTTATTTAATGATGCAACATCACCTTCTACAATCAGCTGGTTTGCCTGGTAGTATTGCGCCAGCGGCATACTTTTCGAATGGCGGAATTGCTCAAGCAGTGCCTGCATGCGTGGCGGCCAGGGCTGCGTCAACACCGAGGAAAGGCTATGGAGGAGATCCTCCTGCACTGATAGCAGCGTGTTGTCGGTAATAAAATAACGCTTGTCCAGCATGATGGAGCTGTCGGCGTTATCGACCAGCAATACCGACATAAAGCACTGCTGTGCCCGGTAGTGGCGCTGATTTACGAATTTGATGGTGAGCGTTTTCCCTGAACTGCTGGGCTCTGTCACGTTATAGTTGGTCTTGTCATGCACCATAAAGGTGGAGAAGGTATTCAGCGACGTGGTGATCAGATTGCCAAGGCCAATCGCATAGGACTGTTGAGACGTCCAGCTATTACAGGAGTTACCGGGCTCAAAGCGCACGTCAATATCTCGCGGATTGAGCAGCAGGCGCGTACTGGTGACCGGGGGATGGGAGTTGACAAGCGACATTAATACCAGCGCAATCAGCGCGCCGAGTGAAGACAAAAACAGTAGCCAGGTCCAGAACGTTGCGATGCGCTTGCGCCGATCGACTTTGTCCCGTGCCAGGCGAAATGAGGGTGACGGTAAAGCTGACGAGGTCATCGTCTGAGGCTGTGTTTCTGTTACCCTGATGGGAAGCACTGCGGGTGGTGTGGCGAGAGAAGGGGGAGTGATATCTGGCTCTTCTTCCGTACACCAGACGGCAGTGGCGGTAAGCTTGTAGCCGCGCTTTGGCACCGTGGCGATATATTCAGGGCTTTGTTCGTTACCATCCTTCAGCGACTTACGAAGTTCAGAAATGCTCTGGGTCACTACATGACTGGTGACAATGTTGCGCATCCAGATGTTATCAATAAGCTCATCCCGGCTCAGTACTTCATCGGGGTGTCTGGCGAAATACATCAAAAGGTCAATTAAACGTGGTTCAAGCGTTAGCTGACGGCCCTGACGGCTAATTTGATTTACGGACGGGGTAACCAGCCAATCGCCAACGCGCACAACAGGTTGTTGCATAAAAAAAGCGCCCTAAAGCGGAAAAGGGGAAGGACCAATCATAACACAAATGACTTACCCATTATTGATAAGCAACATGAGTCAGTACCGGGGATGAAAATAACAAAACGGGCACCGCAGGACGCGGCACCCGGGGGGAAATGTGGAGTTTACAGTACCTTATGTGGGCCAAAACACTCGTAATGAATGTTTTCTGGCTTCACGTTCAGTTCTACCAGCTGCTTCGCGGCATACTGCATAAACGCCACTGGCCCACAGACGTAGAACTGCATCTCTGGTGCGCTGAACGCACCCTCATGCTGGCTTAAATCGATCAGACCTTCGCTGTCGAAACGGGCAGCGGCGCGGTCGGCCTCCGTCGGCAGACGATACCAGGTGTGTGCGTTAAAGCGTGGCAGGCCAGTCGCCAGCGTTTTCACTTCATCCGCAAATGCGTGTACATCGCCGTTCTCGGCGGCGTGGAACCAGTTCACCTGTGCATTGTGATGAGACTTCGCCAGCGTATCCAGCATCGCCAGCATTGGCGTTTGACCCACGCCCGCGGAGATCAGCGTTACAGGCGTATTCGCTTCAACGGTCATAAAGAAGTCGCCGGCAGGTGCCGCCAGCTGAACCACATCGCCCACATTCGCTTCATTATGCAGCCAGGTAGAAACCTGACCACCGTCTTCGCGTTTCACGGCAATGCGATAACCTTTACCGTCGGGTTTGCGGGTCAGGGAGTATTGACGGATCTCCTGGTGCGGGAAGCCTTCAGGCTTCAGCCAGACGCCCAGATACTGGCCTGGCTGATAATCAGCGACCGGCTGGCCATCAACCGGCTCGAACTCAAAGCTGGTAATCAATGCACTGCGTGGTGTTTTCCCGACGATGCGGAATGCACGTGTACCTTCCCAGCCGCCGTTTTTATTGGCGTTCTCGCTGTAGATCTGTGCTTCACGGTTGATAAACACGTTTGCCAGCACGCCGTAGGCTTTACCCCATGCGTCCAGAACGTCCTGACCCGGGCTGAACATCTCATCCAGCGTCGCCAGCAGGTGGCCGCCGACAATGTTGTACTGCTCTGGTTTGATCTGGAAGCTGGTATGTTTCTGCGCAATTTTCTCTACCGCAGGCAGCAGCGCCGCCAGGTTTTCGATATTGCTGGCATAGGCCGCGATGGCGTTAAACAGGGCTTCACGCTGATCGCCGTTACGCTGGTTGCTCATGTTGAAAATCTCTTTGAGCTCCGGGTTATGCGTGAACATGCGATCGTAGAAATGGGCGGTGAGTTTAGGACCCGTTTCAACCAGCAGGGGAATAGTGGCTTTAACGGTAGCGATGGTTTGAGCGTCGAGCATAGCAGCTTCCTTCAGATGTGACTTTAATGATGTATTTTGAATGCATCTTATAAAAAATACCCCTGCGTTGTAAATGGTTCTTTGCATCATGAAAAATATGCATCACAAACCTGAAAAGAAATCCATTGATAATGGCGAGGGCTTTATTCCTCAAACCCTTGCGTGGCGTGAAGGAAAACGTTTGCGTAAAATCGTTTGTCAAGACCTGTTATCGCAGAACTAATCAGTTATACTGTTGCGCGTTGTCCAACTGGACTGCCTTTTCAGGCCAAAATTTTATTGTTAGCTGAGTCAGGAGATGCGGATGTTAAAGCGTGAAATGAACATTGCCGATTATGATGCCGAACTGTGGCAGGCTATGGAGCAGGAAAAAGTACGTCAGGAAGAGCACATCGAACTGATCGCCTCCGAAAACTACACCAGCCCGCGCGTTATGCAGGCGCAGGGTTCTCAGCTGACCAACAAATATGCTGAAGGTTACCCGGGCAAGCGCTACTACGGCGGTTGCGAGTACGTTGATATCGTTGAGCAACTGGCGATTGATCGTGCAAAAGAACTGTTCGGTGCTGACTACGCTAACGTGCAGCCGCACTCAGGCTCTCAGGCTAACTTCGCGGTCTACACCGCTCTGCTGCAGCCGGGCGATACCGTTCTGGGTATGAACCTGGCACAAGGCGGTCACCTGACTCACGGCTCCCCGGTTAACTTCTCCGGCAAACTGTACAACATCATCCCTTACGGTATTGATGAGTCCGGTAAAATTGACTACGAAGACATGGCGAAGCAGGCTAAAGAGCACAAGCCGAAAATGATTATCGGTGGTTTCTCTGCTTACTCCGGTATCGTTGACTGGGCAAAAATGCGTGAAATCGCAGACAGCATCGGTGCTTACCTGTTCGTTGATATGGCGCACGTTGCAGGTCTTATTGCCGCAGACGTTTACCCGAACCCGGTTCCACATGCTCACGTTGTGACTACCACTACCCATAAAACCCTGGCAGGTCCACGCGGTGGCCTGATCCTGGCGAAAGGCGGTAGCGAAGAGCTGTATAAGAAACTGAACTCTGCCGTCTTCCCAAGCGCGCAGGGTGGCCCGCTGATGCACGTTATTGCGGGTAAAGCGGTTGCGCTGAAAGAAGCGATGGAGCCAGAGTTTAAAGTTTACCAGCAGCAGGTTGCGAAAAACGCCAAAGCGATGGTAGAAGTGTTCCTGAACCGTGGCTACAAAGTGGTGTCTGGCGGTACTGAAAACCACTTGTTCCTGCTGGATCTGGTTGATAAAAACCTGACCGGTAAAGAAGCTGACGCTGCCCTCGGCCGTGCCAACATCACCGTGAACAAAAACAGCGTGCCTAACGATCCGAAGAGCCCGTTCGTGACTTCCGGTATCCGTATCGGTTCTCCGGCTGTCACTCGCCGTGGCTTTAAAGAAGCAGAAGTGAAAGAGCTGGCTGGCTGGATGTGTGACGTTCTGGACAACATCAATGACGAAGCGGTAATCGAGCGCGTCAAAGGTAAAGTTCTGGATATCTGCGCACGCTTCCCGGTATACGCATAATTCCTCTGCTTTGCAGAAATAAAAAAGGCCGCGTTTGCGGCCTTTTTTTATGGTTTAGCGCCGGTCAAGGGATATTGCCCCCGGCCCCACGATAGCCAGCAAAATAAATGCACCAGCAATACTGATATTCTTGTAGAAGTTAATCATGTTTGGCACAACCGCATCACCGGTCATATCCCAGTAACGGTGGCCAATAATTGCCGTACCCAGCGTGTAGAAAATAAAGAGCACGGCGACAGGGCGGGTGAAAAAGCCGAGCACGATCAGAATTGCAGCGGGGATCTCCATCACCACCGCAATAATCGCTGCCAGCATCGGCATCGGTGCGCCCAGTGAGGTCATATATTGTACGGTTCCGCTAAACCCTATGAGTTTCGGATAGCCAAAGATGATAAACAGCACAGCAAGTGCGATACGGGCAATCAACAGCAACAGGTGGCGTGACTGACCGAAATCAAAATAGCGTAGAGTGTTCATAGCAGGCTCGTTTTTGAGGGGACCTGTTTTAAAACTAATACACAAATCAATACTCTGCCATTCAGCTTTTCTTCATAAATCAGGTATCAGGGTGATTTAAAAAATGGGTATCGCTATTATTCACCTAACTGCGATTCCACATATAAATAACCAATCCCCAGAATTTGCTGCGTGCGGCTGAGTCGGCCAAAACTGATATGCGTTGCTTTAATTCCCGGCCCATCATTTTTATCAAAAGGGTTAAATCCTGTTTGGTGAGTGATGGCATTGAGCCAGCTATCTCCAAACGCGCAGCTACGCCCGTAAAGCCATATCTGGTTAATATTCAGGATATTGAGAAAATTATACAGGCTCAGACCAATAGCGTTGGCCGCATTTTCTACCCACGCCTGAACCCGTACGTCTCCTTGCTGCCAGGCGTGGATCAGTGCGCTGGTCGTGAGTTGTTCCGGTGAGAATTCTGCTCCAGGCTGGGTTTTTAACCAGACGCGGGCCTGCTTCTTCAGAGCGCTCAACGAGGCGATCGTTTCAAGGCAACCGTAGCGGCCGCAGTCACAGGCGTTGCCGTCTGGATCCACAATAGTGTGCCCGATCTGTCCACTTCCGTAGAGGTTGCCGCGATAAATCTGATCGTTTATTACAAAGGATGAACCAATTCCGTAATCGACGTTTATGACGCAAAAATCTTGATCCGCCCCAGGGTTTTGCCATTTTTCCGCCAGAGCCAGCATCACGCAGTCATTATCTATCCTGACGTGGATCCCCAGCTGTTCCTCAAGCAGATATTTCATCTCGAGCGGTGCTTTCCACTGCGCTTGTGGCATCGTTTGCGATACCCCTGTGACCGGGTCGACCTGCCCATGCACGCCCAACGCAAGATTGATTCGCTGTTCAGGGTAACGTTTGTGATACTGCCGCCAGCAGTTTGCTATCGCGCCGAGAAGGGTCTGTGGATCGGGCGCATTGATGGTGATGTGCTGAAGATCGCCCACTGCCAGCAGGCGGGCATCCGCAAGCTGACACTCAATGCTGGTGGGTGAGACCGTCATGCATAGCGTCCATGCTCCATGATGGGGGATTTGATAGCTACCACTATTGAGCCCGCGGGCACTCATTTTTTCTGCCGAATGGCTGATTCGCCCCTCATCAAGCAGTTCTTCAAGAATGTTGCTCACCGCCGGAATTGACAGCCCCGTCAGCTGCGCCAGACGCGATTTACTCAGCTGTTTTTCACGCCATAAATGCGACAAAAATATCACCTTGTTGGCCTGACGAACCCGCGCATTATTCAAACCCGCTCGCAACATATACTTAACTCCCTTAACTGTATTGCGTGAACGCTGCGCATTTTAGCAGCGAATACACACTATAAACTCGATGCATTCCATTTTTTACTTTATTTCATTTAGTGGAGAGCAGAATGCACGGTTCAGTTAAGGTATGGCAGGAAACCATTACCCTTCCGACGTGGACGACAGGGGCTGAAGATCCCAACCCCATGTTTCTGGAAAAACGCGTCTATCAGGGCTCCTCAGGCGCGGTCTATCCCTACGGCGTCATTGATACGCTGACCGGGGAACGCGAAATGCGCGACTACCAGGCGGTTTGGCTGGAGAATGATTTCATTCGTGTGATGCTACTGCCTGAACTTGGCGGACGTATCCATCGTGCTTACGACAAAGTAAAGCAGCGTGATTTCGTCTACTACAACGAAGTGGTTAAACCTGCGCTGGTGGGGTTGTTGGGGCCGTGGATCTCCGGTGGTATCGAGTTCAACTGGCCGCAGCATCACCGCCCAACAACCTTTATGCCGGTTGATTTCACCCGGCAGGCTGGTGAAAACGGCGAGCAAACCGTCTGGATGGGGGAAGTGGAGCCGATGCGTGGCCTGCAGGTGATGACGGGATTTACTCTCTATCCTGACCGCGCGTTGATCGAAATCACCGGCAAAGTCTTTAACGGTAATGTGACACCGCGCCATTTCCTGTGGTGGGCGAACCCGGCTGTCAAAGGTGGCGATGCGCACCAGAGTGTCTTCCCACCGGATGTCACCGCCGTTTTTGATCACGGTAAGCGTGATGTCTCGGCTTTCCCTATCGCCACGGGTACTTACTACAAAGTGGACTATTCGGCGGGAGTGGATATCTCCCGCTACCGAAATGTACCAGTACCAACCTCCTACATGGCTGAAAAATCAGATTACGATTTTGTCGGGGCTTACCATCACGATGAACGAGGTGGCCTGCTGCACGTTGCCGATCACCATGTCTCGCCGGGTAAAAAACAGTGGAGCTGGGGTTACGATGATTTTGGCCAGGCCTGGGACCGTAATCTGACTGATGAAAATGGCCCCTATATCGAACTGATGACCGGAGTGTTCACCGACAACCAACCAGACTTCACGTGGCTCGCACCGTTTGAAGAGAAGATCTTCGTTCAGAACTTCCTGCCCTATAGCGAGCTGGGGATGGTGCAAAATGCCAGCACTCAGATGGCGATGAAATTGGTCAGAGAGTCGCCGCTGCTGCAGACTGGGATCTACGCCATTGCCCCGCTGGATAACATCCTCGTCGAACTGAGTGCCGACCAGAAGCCGATTTTTGAAACCCATCTGACGTTAGCGCCGGGAGAAAGCTGGCAACAAACATTGCCGGATAATTACCCGCAGCGCTTAACCATGACGGTTAAGTCGGCACAGGGCCAGACGCTACTTCACTATCAGGAACATCAGGCACAGGAGACATCGTTACCCGATCCTGCCCGCGCCCCTGCAATGCCAGAAAACATCACTAACGCTGATGAGCTCTATTTTATTGGTCAGCATCTGGAACAGTACAACCATGCCAGCCGCTTTGCGGCTGATTATTACCGCCGGGCGATTGAACTCGACCCATATGATTATCGTAACAACGTTGCCCTGGGCACGCTTGCACTTAACTCCGCTGACTGGGTACTGGCGGAACGCTGTGCCCGCGCCGCACTCACGCGTGCCCATCGGTTGAATAAAAACCCCCGCGATGGAGAGGCCAGCATGCTGTTGGCAACGGCACTCGAGCGACAGGGGGATATCACAGGGGCATGGGATAACTACTTCAAAGCATCGTGGAGCGGCAACTGTCGGGATGCGGCATTTTGGGCACTGGCACGTCTGGCGATGAAGCGTGGCGATGCGAAAGACGCCCTCGAAAAAGTCACTGTTAGCCTGCAGGTAAACGGGGCAAACCATCTGGCAATGGGGCTGAAAGCACTGGCGCTATTTGATTGCGGGCACCAGGACGAGGCACTGGACTTTATCAGTCAAAGTCTGACGCAGTATCCGCTGAGCTATCCGCTTCACTGTGCGCGTTGGCTGCTCGCTCAGGACCCGGAATCACAGGCGATGCTGTTGCAGATCACCGGGCGGCGCGGGATTAACGCCAGTATGCTCTCCGGGTGGCTGGTTTCTCTGGGACGCACAGATGCGGCAGAGAAGGTGCTGATGCTGCTGGACTGCCAGGAGACAATTCCGTTGCTGTGGCAGGCATCACTGAGCCAAAAACGAGAGGTGCGTGAGCGCTTACTGGATGCGGCGCAGAACTGCCACGCCCGGCATGTTCGTTTCCCCAATACGCTCGATGAAGTTCAGATGCTGCAGACTCTCAAAGATGATCCGTTTGCAGGTTATCTGCTGGGCTGTTTCTGGTATAGCAAACGCCGGTATGACGAGGCCGTTTCCTGTTGGCAGGATACTTTAGTGCGCCTGCCGGACTATGCGCCTGCGCACCGTCTGTTGGGGATCTATGCCTGGAATAAGCAGCACGACGCGACAGCTGCGATGGCCAGACTGCAGCGGGCCGTTGACATCGAGCCGGACAATGCCCGTTTTCTGTTTGAGCTGGATTACCTGAAGAAGCTAACAGCCACAGCGGCCAGCGAGCGCCTGAGCCTGCTTGAGACTCGTATGGCGGTTGTTATGCGACGTGATGATCTGACGGCGGAGCTGTTAAGTCTGTGGAATAGCCAGGGGCAGTATGCGGCGGCGGCGCAGATCCTACAGACTCGCCAGTTCCATCCCTGGGAGGGCGGCGAGGGCAAAGTCACCGGGCAATATCTTCTCAACCAGATGCACCAGGCGTTAGATGCCATTGCGGAGAACGACATCCCCGCGGCCATGCGCTGGCTGGGAGAAGCGCTCCAGTATCCGCGCAACCTGGGGGAAGGGCGTTTACCCGGACAGACAGATAATGACATCAGATATCTGCTTGGCTTCTGTGCGCTGAAAAAAGGTGAGCTGCAGCAGGCGCAGTTGCACTTCCAGCAGGCTGCGTGCGGTGGCACAACGCTCGACGCTGGCCGCTACTACAACGACCAGCCAGCGGATTATCTGTTCTGGCAGGGTATGGCGTTACGGGCAGGCGGTCAGGTGGAAGAGGCCGGGCGGCACTTCCGTAGTTTCCTGAAATGGGTAGAGCATCACCACAACGATATCCCCGAAGCCGATTTCTTTGCAGTATCGCTTCCGGATCTGGTGGTTCTTGATACGTCCGCAGCGGTGCAGCACCAGCAACACTGTCTGTTTATCGAGGCGTTGGGGCATCTGGGGCTGGGCGAAATGTCAGCCAGTCAGAAAGCGATGCAACAACTGCTGGCGATAAATCCTGCTCACGATAAAGCGCATCTTATTCTGCATGCACAGCGATGCGGCATCTTTGCCTGAACCTTAACCGGGCGGGAGAACCCGCCCAAACCCTACTGTTCCCTGCGTTTCCCTTATAGAGGAATCAAAATGAATAACGCGCAGACACATCTCAAAATGGGCTACATCTGGACGATCTGTCTGGTGGCGGCCTGCGGTGGTTTATTGTTTGGTTATGACTGGGTGGTGATTGGTGGTGCGAAGCCGTTTTATGAGGCGTACTTTTCGATTACCGATCCTGCTCAGTCTGGCTGGGCGATGAGTTCTGCTCTGGCCGGATGCGTGTTTGGCGCGCTCATTTCTGGCTGGTGCGCCGACCGTCTCGGACGAAAGATCCCGCTAATTCTCTCGGCAATCCTGTTCAGCGCGTCGGCGTTGGGTACGGCGCTGGCGAGCAATTTCGAGATGTTCGTTATCTACCGCATTGTCGGTGGGTTGGGGATTGGTCTGGCGTCGGCATTGAGCCCGCTCTATATCGCCGAGGTCAGCCCGGCGGAAAAGCGTGGACGCTTTGTTGCCGTTAACCAACTGACCATTGTTATCGGTGTGCTGGCGGCACAGTTGGTAAACCTGATGATTGCCGATCCTGTTGCCAGCGGTGCCACGCAGCAAACACTCCTCAACACCTGGAACGGCCAGGTGGGCTGGCGCTGGATGTTTGGTGCAGAGTTGCTCCCGGCAGTGGTCTTTCTGGTGCTGATGTTCCTGGTGCCTGAATCACCGCGCTGGCTGATGAAAGCCGGAAAAACGGAGCGTGCCCGGGCCACACTTGAACGAATTGGCTCCACGGCTTATGCCAGTCAAACCTTGCAGGAAATAGCCCAGACGCTGGTGAAAGACAACAACAAAGTCTCTTACTCTGCGCTGCTCGCCCCACAGATTAAACCCATCGTCATTATCGGGATGGTGCTGGCGGTGTTTCAGCAGTGGTGCGGTATCAACGTCATCTTTAACTACGCGCAGGAGATATTTGCCTCCGCCGGATTTGATATCAACGGAACCCTGAAATCCATCGTTGCCACCGGTATTATCAACCTGGTCTTTACTATCGCGGCATTGCCGCTGGTGGATAAACTTGGGCGACGCAAGCTAATGTTACTGGGCGCAAGTGGTCTCACCGTGATCTACGTGCTGATTGCCGGAGCTTATGCGTTGGGGATCATGGGGTGGCCGGTACTGGTGCTGGTTCTGGCGGCTATTGCCATTTATGCCCTGACGCTGGCCCCGGTAACCTGGGTGCTTCTCTCTGAGATCTTTCCTAATCGCGTGCGTGGTATGGCGATCTCGCTGGGAACGCTGGCGCTGTGGATCGCGTGCTTCCTGCTCACCTACACCTTCCCGTTGCTGAATGCCGGGTTGGGCGCAGCGGGCAGCTTCCTGCTGTACGGGATCATCTGTGCGCTGGGCTTCATCTATATTCTGCGAAATGTCCCTGAAACCAAAGGTGTGACGCTGGAGGCACTGGAAACCCAGCTGGCGCAGCGACACGGGGTGGCCCCTGCGGTTAAGCAGGAACAGGCACACTGATGGTGCAGGCTATTACTCTGGAAAACGCGCATCTGCGGTTGCGCGTTGATCCACAAGGTGGTGCGATAAACGCGCTGTTCTCACTCCATCATCAGCGCCCTGTTTTGCAGGCACCGCCGGGCCAGCAGCCGCTGTTTCCAATGCTGCCGCTGGCAAATCGGGTCGCCGGGAATCGGTTTTTGCTGCATGGTCGTGAGGTGGTATTACCGAAAAGCCCGCGTGACACCGATTTTTATCTGCATGGTGACGGTTGGATCAAGCCGTGGCAGGTTGTTTCCTTCTCCGCCACCGAGTGTGTATTACAGCTTCGAAGCATAGAGCCCTGCGGTTTCGACTATCTGGTGCAACTGTGTTACCGACTTGTCGATAATGTGTTCCATGTCAGTCTGACGCTCACCCACTGTGGCACAGAACCCATGTTGTATGGATTAGGGGCTCATCCCTGGTTCTGTTTTGAACCTGGGAGTACGGCACAGTTCAGCGCCAGCGGCTACTGGCCGGAAGGGGAAAACCACCTGCCGCTGCAATGGCAGGGGGAGCTACCCGCTCACGCGGATTTTCATTCGGCGCAATATGGACGAGATGAGTGGCTGAATGTCTGCTATTCCGGCTGGAGTGGGCAGGCGATATTGCGAAATAATGAGATGAAAATCACACTTCTTTCGCAAACTCCCTGGTTGATGCTATTCAGAATGTCGGGGCAGTCATTTCTTTGCCTTGAACCTCAAAGCCACCCGGTAAATGCCCACCAGATGCCGGGACAGCCAGGTTTGGTGATGCTTTCTGGCGTGGAGGAAACCCATTTTTCAATGGCAATAGTGGTCAATTCAACAGTGGAAAAATGTTAATTTATTGTTAATGTGACACTTGCGCCTCCCGGCGTTTACCGCCAGACTAGCGCCTTCATTTCGGGAGGGATTCATGGTTTTGCATTCCACGCGCTGGCTGGCGCTCAGCTATTTCACCTACTTTTTTAGCTACGGCATTTTTCTGCCTTTCTGGAGCGTCTGGCTCAAAGGCATCGGGCTTACCCCAGAGACCATCGGTGTGTTGCTTGGCGCAGGACTGGTGGCGCGATTTCTGGGAAGCCTGCTGATTGCACCGCGCGTCAGCGATCCCTCCTTACTGATTAAAGCGGTGCGTATTCTGGCGCTGTTGACGCTGGTCTTTGCCGCCTGTTTCTGGGTCAATAACACGTTTGCCTGGCTGATGGTGGTAATGGTGGGTTTTAACCTGTTCTTCTCACCGCTGGTTCCGCTGACGGATGCGCTGGCGAACACCTGGCAAAAGCAGATTACGATGGACTATGGCCGCGTGCGCCTGTGGGGGTCTATTGCCTTTGTCATCGGCTCCGCGCTGGTGGGGAAACTGGTCAGTCTCTACGATTACCATGCGATTCTGGCTCTGCTGAGTCTGGGTATCGCCTCTATGCTACTGGGGATGTTGCTGCGTCCGTCAGTGATGCCGCAAGGGGAAAGCCGACATCAGGAAAGCGCAGGCTGGCCCGCCTGGCGTAGCCTGGTGACACAAAGCTGGCGGTTCCTGGCCTGTGTCTGTCTGCTCCAGGGGGCGCATGCCGCGTACTATGGCTTCAGCGCCATTTACTGGCAAGGCGTGGGTTACTCCGCGTCTGCCATTGGTTACCTGTGGTCGCTTGGCGTGGTCGCTGAAGTGGTTATCTTTGCGCTCAGTAAAAAACTATTCCGACGCTTTGGCGCGCGTGATTTGTTACTGCTCTCCGCCGTGTGCGGCGTGATCCGCTGGGGCATTATGGGCTGGACAGCCGAACTACCGTGGCTGATTGTGGCGCAGATCCTGCACTGTGGTACCTTCACCGTGTGTCATCTGGCGGCGATGCGTTATATCTCAGCGCGTGAGGGTGGGGATGTTATCCGCCTGCAGGCGGTCTATTCTGCGGTGGCAATGGGCGGTAGTATTGCCGTGATGACGGTCTTTGCGGGCTTCCTCTACCAGCATCTGGGGCACGGCGTGTTTTGGGTGATGGCACTGGTTGCATTGCCTGCGATGATCGTTCGCCCAAAAGTGGTCGCGCGCGCGTAACTACGATTCCAGCATGGCGCGAATATGTTCTTGTTGCTGCGCGTTCAGCGCCTCAACGGCGTGGATCAGCGGCGGCGAGAACAGTGGCAGAGCGGTCGGGTAAGGGGTAATCACCAGTGCGGCTTCGCGCGGTGCCCCCTCTCTCTGGAAGGTCTGCAGCGTCAGATAGCGAATGTTGAGCGGGAGCAACGTCAGTTCCCGCAACTGTTGCTCAATCAACGCTTCGCATTCTTTATCCGTTCCCGTCAGTAACACCACCTGTTTTTCATGCAGATCGGTCTCCTGCATCAGCCAGGCACCAAAAATCACGGCGACCAGGCTCATCTCTTCATCGGAGAAACGTAGCCCAAATTCAGCTTCCAGTTCAAATAACGCCTCTTTGGTGGTGCGCAGCAGGCGCGGGTAAAGGCGGTGGATCTCTTCTGGCAGGCTGTTATCAATACCGATTTCAAACAGTGAGCGGTCAAGCGCCTGGGCAAGATGAATATACAGCTGATCGGTCAGCCCTTGCTCATCGCTAAAGTTCATTCCCGTCTGCGCCCGAAAGCGCGCAATCATTCGCACAATTGTCCGGCGCAAACGCTGATCCTGCTGGTGTTTATCGAGCACCGGATCGGGGGTGCGCAGCATCATAAACAACAGTGCCAGAAACAGGTGTTCATCCGTGTGAGGAGCCTGAGGAACGCGCCGTTTCCAGTGACGTACGATCTCCTGCGCGGTGAAATATTCCCCCCGCGACTGCGCCCAGCTGCGCTGAATACGGGAAAACTGCGGCGTATTGCCCTGATGATGCTGAATCAGACAATATTGCAAATAGAGCTGCAAAAACTGGATATCGCGGCACTCAAACTGGCGCTGAAGCTTGCGTGAGCAGAAGTTGATCAGCGCCCGCAGGTTAGTATCGTCGTAGAGAGGACGGGCAATTCCGTGTCGTTTAAGCGCGGTTTTTAACGCGGGAGTAAACTGGTGCGAGACAAAATGAGGACAAAGCCGGAGCGCCCTGCGCAGCCAGTGCAGCAGGCATAAACGCTGATTCAGGGCAGAACCTTCAATTCGGTAGCTGCCGTCAGGGTGCGTGACGATATCAAGCCGGTGATAGCGCTGGATTTCATCGCGCGTCTCGGCTATATCTTGCCGTGCCATAGCGTCGTCCACGCCATTGGCAGCGATTATACTCTGTGCGGTGACGACAGCATCGGGCAGGTAAAGCATCAAAAGCACCTGGCAGCGGCGCTGCGAACTGGAAAGCACAGATGGAATTTCAAGCGTCGTCATCATCTGTCGGGTATCCAGTGTGAATGTTTGATAAGGATAGCTAAAGGATGGGCGCTGAAAAGCGCACCGGCAGGCCTTTCACTCAGGATTGCTGGTGAACATCACAGAATTTTTGACGTGAGGAATTGATGCAAATAGTTAAACAAAGTGCGATGACGTTATTTTTGGCGGTTTCCACTTTCGCCGCCAGCGCACATCCTCACAGTTTTATCAGCCTGAAAACCGGGCTGGTAACCGACGGGGGGCAGCTCAGTGGCCTTAAAATGCGCTGGACGATGGATGAAATCACCTCGGCTGACCTGCTTTATGATGCGGGAAACGCAAAGCCAGGCGATGAGATCTGGAAAAAGCTGGCGGCGGAAGTGATGGCTAACGTACTGGGTCAGCACTACTTCACGGAGTTCTGGCATAACGGGCAAAAGGTGAAATTTCTGAACCGCCCGACGGAGTACGGTATGTCGCGCGATGGTCATCAGGCGGTGTTAACGTTTGTGCTCCCGCTGGCGCAACCTCAGCCGCTGGCAGGACAGACGTTCACCTTCTCAACCTTTGACCCGACTTACTACGTTGATATGAGCTACGCAGAAGACAGCGACGTGCAACTGCCCGCGACGCTGCAAAAAACCTGCAAAATAGCGGTTCACACGCCGAAACCCAGCGAAGAGACGCTGAACTTTGCGGTCTCACTCGACAAGGAAGATTCCCCACCTGAGGATATGGAGTTGGGTAAACAGTTCGCGCAGGAGGTGACGTTACAATGTCAGTGATCGCCTCTCCGGTTCGGAAACCGCGCCGCTGGCTACACCTCTGGCCGCTGGCGCTCTTTTTGCTGTTAGCCATTTTCGGTTCGCTGTGGCTGTGGCAAGCCTGGCCCCAGGTGCTGATGAAAAGCATCATCTGGCAGCGCGAGCTTAACCAGCAGATGAGCGGGCTGCTGAAGGCCGTGGCGGAAAACCCGACAAAAGCGGGTGGCTCTCTGCTGGCGTTCAGCTTTATCTACGGCGTACTGCACGCTCTGGGGCCGGGGCATGGCAAGATTGTGATCACCACCTGGCTTGCCACCCATCCTTCGAAACTGAAATCAAGCATCGGTCTGACGCTGGCCTCTTCACTGCTTCAGGGCGGCGTGGCGATTGTGCTGGTCGCGGTCGTCCTTTCGCTTTTACAACTTCCTGCTCGTCAGTTGCACATGAGCAGTTTCTGGCTGGAGAAGGGGAGCTATGCGCTGGTGGGTGTGCTGGGACTCATCCTCTGCTGGCGGGCGTTGAAAAAACTGCGCCAGTTACTGCAAAAACCCAAATTTAAAACCTTTATGCCGCATCACGTGCATGATGCCCACTGCGGCTGCGGACACCAGCATCTGCCGACGCAGGAACAGCTGCAGAACGGCGACGACTGGCGCGCACGTTTAATGATCGTTCTTTCGATGGGAATGCGCCCGTGTTCGGGAGCGATTATGGTGTTGCTGTTCAGTAAGGTGATCGGTGTTTTCGGCTGGGGGATGCTCTCGGCGCTGGCGATGGCCGCGGGAACGTCACTCACTATTTCGTCGCTGGCGTTGCTGGTACACAGCTTCCGTCAGCTGGCGGTAAAACTCAGCGGTAATAAAACACCGGTGCTATGGCGACAGATAGGGTGGACAACGCTCGCGCTGGCGGGCGGCGTAATTTTGCTGGTGGCGGCGATAACGATGTGGATGAGTGCGGTGCCGGTGGGCAGGGGATTGAGGCCGTTTTAGTCGGGTGCGGTCTGATGTCCTCACCCTGACTTTAACCCTCTCCCACGGGGAGAGGGAATGACCGGGATTAACGCTTCAGCGCGTCACTCAGTTCATCACGCATGTTTGCCAGCATGGCTTTAACGACGCGAGGGTTACCTGCAACGATGTTGCCGGTAGACATATAGTTGTGGCCGCCGGTGAAGTCGCAAACAATCGCACCTGCTTCACGTGCGATCAGCTCGCCCGCAGCAAAGTCCCACGGCTTCAGTGCCAGTTCGAAGTAACCGTCAACGCGGCCGGTCGCAACGTAGGCCAGATCCAGCGCAGCAGAACCGGTGCGACGGAAGTCAGCACATTCGGTGAACAGTTTGCCCAGGATATTCATATAGGTGGTTGCGTGCTGTTTCGCCTTGAACGGGAAACCGGTCGCCAGAATGGTACCGTCCAGATCGCGTGCATTGCTGCAGCGCAGACGGTAGCCGTTCAGCTGTGCGCCCTGGCCACGGGTGGCGGTGAACAGTTCGTTACGCATTGGATCGTAAACCACGGCGACTTCAGTACGGCCTTTGATGCGTACTGCAATAGATACAGAGAAGTGTGGCAGGCGTTTTACGAAGTTGGTGGTGCCATCCAGTGGATCGATAACCCATTGAACATCCTGATCGGTACCTTCATGTTCACCGCTTTCTTCGGTGATGATGGTGTGCTGCGGGTAAGATTTGCGGATCGTTTCGATAATAATCGCTTCTGCGGCTTTATCGACGTTAGTCACGAAATCATTGCTGCCTTTCTGGCTGGTTTCTACGGAGTCAGGGGTTTCGTAGTGTTTGGCAATTACATTACCCGCCTTGCGCGCTGCGCGCACGGCGATGGTCAGCATCGGATGCATCGGTCTCTCTCACTGGATGTTAAAGAACGGGAAAATCGGCGCAGAGTATAGCAGCGAGATCGGAATCTGTCTCTCGTTTATGGTAATATGTCCGAATATTCTTCAGACACTGAATTCAGACGTAAAAAAATATGCTGCAAAACATTCGAATCGTGCTGGTCGAAACCTCGCACACCGGCAATATGGGCTCTGTTGCTCGCGCTATGAAAACGATGGGTTTAACAAACCTGTGGCTGGTTAACCCACTGGTGAAACCAGACTCTCAGGCGATTGCCCTGGCGGCCGGAGCCAGTGATGTGATCGGCAACGCACAGATTGTCGATACTCTGGACGAAGCGCTGGCAGGCTGCAGCCTGGTGGTAGGAACCAGCGCCCGTTCACGTACGCTGCCGTGGCCAATGCTGGATCCGCGCGAATGCGGCCTGAAAAGTGTCGCTGAAGCAGAACAGGCACCGGTTGCGCTGGTATTTGGTCGTGAGCGCGTTGGCCTGACCAACGACGAGCTGCAGAAATGCCACTACCACGTCGCGATTGCGGCCAACCCGGAATACAGCTCGCTGAACCTGGCGATGGCCGTGCAGGTTATTTCCTATGAAGTGCGCATGGCATGGCTGGCGACGCAGGAAAAAGAGAGTGCAGAGCCTCAGGAAGAGACAGCATACCCGCTGGTAGATGACCTGGAGCGCTTCTATGGTCACCTGGAGCAGACGCTGCTTTCCACCGGTTTTATCCGCGAAGGTCATCCGGGGCAGGTGATGAATAAGCTGCGCCGCATGTTTACCCGCGCACGCCCTGAAAGCCAGGAACTGAACATCCTGCGCGGCATTCTGGCGTCGATTGAGCAGAAGAATAAAGAAGAGTAGTACCTGTTTGGTATCTCCCTCTCCCCGTGGGAGAGGGGCGGGATGAGGGCATCAGGCCGCACCCATGCTATGAAGGCACAGAAAGTTAAATACCTGACTAAAACAGTCAAGTAAATAGTTGACCAATTTAGTCGGGAATGTCAGACTTGGCCCTGCTATGCAATACCCCCATTTTACAATAAAAAACCCCGGGCAGGGGCGAGTTTGAGGTTAAGTAAGACATGAGACTGACATCTAAAGGGCGTTATGCCGTAACCGCGATGCTGGACGTTGCACTCAACTCCGAAGCGGGCCCGGTTCCATTGGCAGATATTTCTGAACGACAAGGGATCTCCCTCTCTTATCTGGAACAGCTGTTCTCCAGACTGCGTAAAAATGGACTGGTTTCCAGCGTTCGTGGCCCAGGTGGCGGTTATCTGCTGGGTAAAGACGCGGGCAGTATTGCGGTAGGTGAAGTCATTAGCGCAGTTGACGAATCTGTTGACGCGACCCGTTGCCAGGGTAAAGGTGGTTGCCAGGGCGGCGATAAGTGTCTGACCCACGCGCTGTGGCGCGATCTGAGCGACCGTCTGACCGGCTTCCTGAACAACATCACCCTGGGTGAACTGGTTAATAACCAGGAAGTTCTGGATGTCTCTGGCCGTCAGCACAACCATGATTCACAACGCAGCACCCGCGCGCAAGACGCAATCGACGTTAAATTACGCGCTTAATTTGCCCGTTATATTTTGTGCCGCAACTGCGCTGGCCGCACTTGCTGCAACACGAACTATTTAGGGCAAAGATTATAAGATTTCAGAATCAGGCCGGGGCGAAGACAGCCCCGTGTACTCGGTCGTACATCCAGCCGGTTGCCTGATTCCTTGCATTGAAGCGATGTACGGAGTTTATAGAGCAATGAAATTACCTATCTATCTCGATTACTCCGCAACCACGCCGGTGGACCCGCGTGTTGCCGAGAAAATGATGCAGTGTCTGACCCTGGACGGAAACTTTGGTAACCCAGCTTCCCGTTCACACCGTTTTGGCTGGCATGCTGAAGAGGCGGTCGATATCGCCCGTAATCAGATTGCTGACCTGGTGGGTGCCGACCCGCGTGAAATTGTTTTCACCTCCGGTGCGACCGAATCCGACAACCTGGCGATCAAAGGTGCAGCCAACTTTTATCAGAAAAAAGGCAAGCACGTCATCACCAGCAAAACCGAACATAAAGCCGTGCTGGATACCTGCCGCCAGCTGGAGCGTGAAGGGTACGAAGTGACCTATCTGGCTCCGCAGAGCAACGGGATCATCGACCTGAAAGAGCTCGAAGCGGCGATGCGCGATGACACCATCCTGGTTTCCATCATGCACGTGAACAACGAAATCGGCGTCGTACAGGATATCGCGACCATTGGCGAAATGTGCCGTGCGCGCGGCATCATCTATCACGTGGATGCGACCCAGAGCGTGGGCAAACTGCCTATCGACCTGAGCCAGCTGAAAGTGGATCTGATGTCCTTCTCCGGCCACAAAATCTATGGCCCGAAAGGCATCGGTGCGCTGTACGTGCGTCGTAAGCCACGTATCCGCATCGAAGCACAGATGCACGGCGGTGGTCACGAGCGCGGCATGCGTTCAGGTACTCTGCCTGTTCACCAGATCGTGGGTATGGGTGAAGCGTACCGCATTGCGAAAGAAGAGATGGAAACCGAGATGGCGCGCCTGCGCACATTGCGTAACCGTCTGTGGGACGGCGTGAAAGATATGGAAGAAGTGTATCTGAACGGCTCCCTCGAGCAGGGCGCTCCAAACATCCTCAACGTCAGCTTCAACTATGTTGAAGGTGAGTCGCTGATCATGGCGCTGAAAGACCTGGCGGTTTCTTCCGGTTCTGCCTGTACGTCTGCAAGCCTGGAGCCATCCTACGTGCTGCGTGCACTGGGTATGACCGACGAGCTGGCACACAGCTCTATCCGTTTCTCTTTAGGTCGTTTCACTACCGAAGAAGAGATTGACTACACCATCAAGCTGGTTCGCAACTCCATTGGTCGTCTGCGCGATCTTTCTCCACTGTGGGAAATGTTCAAACAGGGCGTGGATCTGAACAGCATTGAATGGTCACATCACTAATCGGTACCCAATAAGGAGAATTCAATCATGGCATACAGCGAAAAAGTCATCGATCATTACGAGAACCCGCGCAACGTTGGCTCTTTTGACAACAGCGATGAATCTGTCGGTAGCGGCATGGTCGGTGCACCGGCGTGCGGCGACGTGATGAAGTTGCAGATTAAAGTCAACAATGAAGGTATCATTGAAGACGCGCGCTTCAAGACCTACGGCTGCGGTTCTGCTATCGCTTCCAGCTCCCTGGTAACCGAATGGGTAAAGGGCAAATCTCTGGACGAAGCACAGGCAATCAAGAACACGGACATTGCTGAAGAACTCGAACTGCCACCGGTGAAAATTCACTGCTCTATCCTGGCAGAAGACGCGATCAAAGCCGCTATTGCGGATTATAAAAGCAAACGTGAAGCAAAATAATTGAGGTTTGAGTATGTCGATTACCCTTAGCGACAGCGCTGCCGCGCGAGTAAGCTCTTTTCTGGCGAACCGTGGTAAAGGCTTTGGCCTGCGACTGGGCGTACGTACCTCCGGCTGTTCTGGTATGGCTTACGTACTGGAGTTTGTTGATGAACCGGCGTCTGACGACACCGTGTTTGAAGACAAGGGCGTGAAGGTGGTGGTCGATGGCAAAAGCCTGCAATTCCTCAACGGCACTCAGCTGGACTTTGTAAAAGAAGGCCTGAACGAAGGGTTCAAATTCACGAACCCGAACGTCAAAGACGAGTGTGGTTGCGGCGAAAGCTTCCACGTTTAACCGTGCGTCATCCGATGAACCCCACCGCAGTAACCTGTGCGTGGGGTTTGTTTTAATCGGCTACCCCTGAGATTGTTATGGATTACTTCACTCTCTTCGGACTACCCGCTCAATACCCGATTGATCTCCAGGCGCTGACGATCCGTTTTCAGGATCTGCAACGTCAGTATCATCCGGACAAATTCGCCAGTGGTACTCAGTCAGAGCAATTGGCTGCGGTTTCACAATCTGCGACCATCAACCAGGCCTGGCAGACGCTGCGCCACCCGCTGACGCGCGCAGAATATCTGCTTTCGCTCCACGGTTTTGACCTGGCGAGCGAACAGCACACCGTGCGCGATACGGCGTTTTTGATGGAACAGCTGGAACTGCGTGAAGAGCTGGATGAGATTGAACAGGCTAAAGACGAAGCGCGTCTGGAAAGCTTCATCAAACGCGTGAAGGGCATGTTCGATTCCCGCCATCAGCTGATGGTGGCGCAACTGAACGACGAGACCTGGGATGTGGCGGCAGACACTGTGCGCAAACTCCGTTTTCTCGATAAACTGCGAAGCAGTGCTGAACAACTCGAAGAAAAGCTGCTCGATTTTTAATTTCGGAAGCAATTATGGCCTTATTACAAATTAGTGAGCCTGGCTTAAGTGCCGCACCGCACCAGCGTCGTCTGGCGGTGGGTATTGACCTGGGCACCACCAATTCCCTCGTGGCGACCGTGCGTAGCGGCCAGGCGGAAACGCTGGCTGACGAGCAGGGCCGCCATCTGCTGCCTTCCGTGGTCCACTACCAACAGCAGGGTCACGTGGTTGGCTATGACGCACGCGCTAACGCTGCGCGCGATCCGGCTAACACCATCAGCTCTGTGAAGCGCATGATGGGCCGTTCTCTGGCCGATATTCAGACCCGTTATCCGCATCTGCCGTATCAACTGCAGGCAAGTGAAAATGGCCTGCCGATGATGGCAACGGCAGCCGGCCTGCTGAACCCAATCCGCGTCTCGGCAGACATCCTCAAGGCGCTGGCAGCGCGTGCTACGGCAACGCTCGGCGGCGATCTGGACGGTGTGGTGATCACCGTTCCGGCCTATTTCGATGATGCACAGCGTCAGGGTACCAAAGACGCGGCGCGTCTGGCGGGCCTGCACGTTCTGCGTCTGCTGAACGAACCGACGGCAGCCGCTATTGCCTACGGCCTCGACTCTGGTCAGGAAGGGGTGATTGCGGTTTACGATCTCGGCGGCGGGACTTTTGATATCTCTATTTTGCGCTTAAGCCGTGGCGTTTTTGAAGTGCTGGCCACCGGCGGAGATTCCGCGCTGGGTGGTGATGACTTCGACCATCTGCTGGCCGATTTCATTCGCGAGCAGGCGGGCATTGCCGATCGCAGCGATGCGCGTGTACAGCGTGAACTGCTGGATGCGGCTATCGACGCCAAAATTGCGCTCAGCGACGCGCAGGCTGTCACGGTTAACGTGGCGGGCTGGCAGGGTGAAATCACCCGTGAACAGTTTAATGACCTGATCACTTCTCTGGTAAAACGCACGCTGCTGGCCTGCCGTCGCGCACTGAAAGATGCGGGTGTTGAGGCAGACGACGTGCTGGACGTGGTTATGGTGGGTGGCTCTACCCGCGTACCGCTGGTGCGTGAGCGCGTAGGTGAATTCTTTGGCCGCACGCCGCTGACCTCCATCGATCCGGACAAAGTGGTTGCCGTTGGCGCGGCTATCCAGGCCGATATTCTGGTCGGCAACAAACCAGACAGCGAAATGCTGCTGCTCGATGTGATCCCGCTCTCTCTGGGGCTGGAAACGATGGGCGGTCTGGTGGAGAAAGTGATCCCGCGTAATACCACCATTCCGGTGGCGCGTGCGCAGGAGTTCACCACCTTTAAAGATGGTCAGACCGCGATGTCCATCCACGTGATGCAGGGCGAACGCGAACTGGTGCAGGACTGCCGTTCACTGGCGCGCTTTGCGTTGCGCGGTATTCCGGCACTGCCAGCGGGCGGGGCGCATATTCGCGTCACCTTCCAGGTGGATGCGGACGGCCTGCTGAGCGTCACGGCGATGGAAAAATCGACCGGCGTTGAATCGTCCATCCAGGTGAAACCGTCTTACGGTCTGACCGATGGCGAAATCGCCTCCATGATTCAGGATTCAATGAGCTACGCCGAACAGGATGTGAAGGCGCGCATGCTGGCTGAACAAAAAGTGGAAGCCGCTCGCGTGCTGGAAAGCCTGAACGGCGCGCTCGCTGCTGATGCCGCGCTGCTCAGCGCCGCTGAGCGTCAGGTCATTGACGATGCCGCCGCGCACTTAAGCGCAGTGGCGGAAGGCAATGACGCTGACGCAATAGAAGAAGCCATTAAAAACGTTGATAAACAAACCCAGGACTTTGCTGCTCGCCGCATGGACAAATCTGTCCGCGTCGCGCTGAAAGGCCAGTCCGTGGACGAGGTTTAATATGCCAAAGATTGTTATTTTGCCTCATGCGGACCTCTGTCCGGATGGTGCAGTTCTGGAAGCGAAGACCGGTGAAACCATCCTCGATGTTGCCCTGCGTAACGGTATCGAAGTGGAACACGCCTGTGAAAAATCCTGCGCCTGTACGACCTGCCACTGCATCGTGCGTGAAGGTTTCGACTCTCTCGCTGAGAGCACCGAAGACGAAGACGACATGCTGGATAAAGCATGGGGTCTGGAGCCAGACAGCCGCTTGAGCTGCCAGGCCACGGTGACCGATGAAGATCTGGTCGTGGAATTCCCACGCTACACCATCAACCACGCACGCGAGCATTAATATGGGACTGAAGTGGACAGATAGCCGTGAAATCGGCGAAGCACTCTTTGATGCTAACCCGGATCTCGATCCGAAAACCGTACGATTCACCGACATGCATCAGTGGATTTGCGATCTGGAAGATTTTGATGATGATCCCAACGCATCCAATGAAAAAATTCTGGAGGCGATTCTGTTAGTCTGGTTAGATGAGGCTAACTAAATCACATTACGGGCTGCCTTCAGGCGGCCCGTTTGCTAATAAGGATAAATAAAATGACCGAAGCGATGAAGATTACGCTCTCTACACAGCCTGCGGATGCACGCTGGGGCGAAAAAGCCACTTACAGCATCAACAACGACGGTATTACCCTGCACCTGACTGGCAACGATGATTTGGGGCTGATCCAGCGCGCGGCGCGTAAAGTGGATGGCCTGGGTATTAAACATGTCCTGCTGAACGGTGAAGGCTGGGATACTGACCGCAGCTGGGCATTCTGGGCAGGTTACAAAGGCCCGAAAGGCACCCGTAAAATTGAGTGGGCGAACCTCGACGCTGCGGGCCAGAAAGAGCTGGAAAGCCGTCTGACCATTATCGACTGGGTGCGTGACACCATCAACGCCCCGGCGGAAGAGCTTGGTCCTGAGCAGCTGGCACAACGTGCCGTTGACCTGTTGTGCGGCGTGGCGGGCGATAAGATGTCTTACCGTATTACCAAAGGTGAAGACCTGCGCGAACAGAACTACATGGGGATCCACACCGTGGGCCGCGGTTCTGAACGTCCACCGGTGTTGCTGGCTCTCGATTACAACCCAACCGGTGATAAAGAAGCGCCGGTCTTTGCCTGCCTGGTCGGCAAGGGCATCACCTTCGATACCGGCGGTTACAGCCTGAAGCAGAGCGCATTCATGGACTCCATGAAGTCCGATATGGGCGGCGCGGCCACTATTACCGGTGCGCTGGCATTCGCCATCACCCGTGGTCTGAACAAACGCGTGAAGCTCTACCTGTGCTGTGCAGACAACATGGTCAGCGGTAATGCCTTCAAGCTGGGCGACATCATTCGCTACCGTAACGGTAAAAACGTCGAAGTGATGAATACCGATGCAGAAGGCCGCCTGGTACTGGCCGATGGCCTGATTGACGCGTCTGCGCAGAAGCCAGAGCTGATTATCGACATGGCAACCCTGACCGGTGCGGCGAAAACTGCGCTGGGTAACGACTACCACGCACTGTTCAGCTTTGACGACAAGCTGGCAGCCCGCCTGCTGGCGAGTGCCGCTGCGGAAAACGAACCGTTCTGGCGTCTGCCGCTGGCCGAGTTCCATCGTAGCCAGCTGCCGTCTAACTTTGCCGAGCTGAACAACACCGCAAGTGCAGCGTACCCGGCGGGTGCGAGCACTGCAGCAGGCTTCCTGTCTCACTTCGTAGAGAACTACCATGAAGGCTGGCTGCACATTGACTGCTCCGCAACGTACCGTAAAGCGGCGGTTGAGCAGTGGTCTGCGGGCGCGACCGGTCTGGGCGTACGTACCGTTGCGAACCTGCTGACGGCTGAGTAATCGTCATTGCCCTCACCCTAACCCTCTCCCACGGGGAGAGGGGGATGGTTTGCTCCCTCTCCCTTGAGGGAGAGGGCCGGGGTGAGGGGGAAATGCATCATCTGGAATTGTTATGTCCGAAACCAAAAACGAATTAGAAACCCTGCTGGAACAGGCGGCGACCGAGCCCGCCCACCGTCCGGCATTTTTCCGCACGTTGCTGGAATCCACCGTCTGGGTGCCGGGAACCGCAGCAGAAGGTGAGCAGGTCGTTGAAGACAGTGCGCTGGATCTGCTCCACTGGGAGAAGGACGATGGCACTTCGGTGATCCCGTTCTTCACCTCTCTGGAAGCGCTGCAGGAAGCGGTGGAAGACGAACAGGCGTTCGTCGTCATGCCCGTTCGCACGTTATTTGAAATGACGCTGGGTGCAACGCTGTTCCTCAACGCCAAACTGCCGACCGGGAAAGAGTTCACGCCGCGTGAAATTAGCCATCTGATTGGCGAAGAAGGTAACCCGCTCAGCACGCAGGAAGTGCTGGAGGGGGGCGAGACGTTGCTGTTATCAGAAGTGGCAGAACCGCCTGCGCAGATGATTGACTCCCTGACCACGCTTTTCAAAACCATCAAGCCGGTGAAACGCGCGTTCCTTTGCTCCATTAAAGAGCGTGCGGACGAGCAGCCAGTGCTGCTGATTGGTATTGAAGCGGACGGTGATATCGAAGAGATCATTCAGGCGACGGGAAGCGTTGCCACCGATACGTTGCCGGGCGATGAGCCAATTGATATCTGTCAGGTGAAGAAAGGTGAGAAGGGCATCAGCCACTTTATTACCGAGCACATCACGCCGTTCTATGAGCGTCGCTGGGGCGGGTTCCTGCGCGATCTCAAAACCAACCGCATTATCTAAACGCGGCGGGGTGAAGACTCACCCCGCCGTATTTCTTAGCAGGCCGCTCTCAGCGGGTAGGCTCAGGCTCAACCGGCAGATCGTCGCGGGCTCCCCATTCGCTCCAGGCTCCGTCGTACAGCGTCACGTCGTTTGCGCCAAGGGTTGCAAGCGCCAGAATCACCACGCACGCCGTCACGCCAGATCCACAGCTGGCAATAATCGGACGATGTAAATCGACGCCCTGACGGTCAAAAATGGTGTGCAGCTCGTCGGTAGTTTTCAGTTCACCCTCAAACACCAGATCGCCCCACGGTACGTTCAGCGCACCCTGAATATGACCACGCTTCAGGCCAGGACGAGGCTCATCGGCTTCGGCGTTGAAACGTGGTGCGGGGCGGGCATCGACAATTTGTGCCGTTTTTTCATGACTGATAACCAGAACATCGGTCAGGCGTTTCACGACGTTTGCGTCAAACGTTGCGTCGAAATCCCCTTCAGGCAGCGTCACGTCACCTTGTTGCAGTGGCAGCTCGTCGCGCTTCCAGCCTGCGAGACCGCCCGCCAGAATTGAAACTTTTTCGACGCCGAAGTTTTTCAGCATCCACCACGCACGCGGCGCAGAGAAGAGGTTACCTTCGTCGTAGACCACCAGGTGCTTGTCACGACTAACGCCAAGCTCGCGCATCGCCACGGAAAACGCTTCCGGGCGCGGCAACATGTGTGGCAGAGAAGAGGTGTGGTCGGACAGGGCTTCGATATCAAAAAACACTGCACCTGGCAGATGCCCTGCACGGTATTCGCCGGGAACATCGCGGTGCTCTTGCCCGGGAGGGGCCATCCGGGCATCAATAATCTGGACTTCCGGGTCGTCACTGTGCTCAATCAGCCAGTCGGTGGCGACAAAATATGAGGTGGACATGGTTGCCTCCATTCTTTTCCGTAAAAAAGGATTGTCGGTGTTTTTTCTGACACCGACAAGCAGAGCGCGTTCAACTCGCGAGCAAGCCCTTATTTTTTCACCGCTTCGTCATCCTGTCCGGTTTTTTGCCGGGGCTGGGTCCCTCGCTTTGCGAGGCGCTTTCCAGATTCTAAAATTGGACTTTTTGTATTAATCAAACTTGAGGATAATACTTATCCGGATGACGACCAACAGGCTCCACGGGCCAGGGACAAAGGATGAAACCGTTTCGCTTAGCCGCGATTTCTCTCGCGCTACTCACCACCTTCACGCTTGTCGGCTGTGATAACAGCGACAATAAACCTCAGGCTGTATCACCCGCAGCATCAACGGCAACTGCAGTAAAAACACCGGAAAAACCCGATGCTGAAACGCTGGCAAAACTGGCTGCACAGAGTCAGGGCAAGGCGCTAACCCTGCTGGATACCTCTGAAGTTCAGCTCGACGGTGCCGCTACGCTGGTACTGACGTTCTCTGTTCCGCTGAATCCCGATCAGGATTTTGCAAAGACGGTGCACGTGGTGGATAAGAAAAGCGGCAAAGTGGACGGGGCGTGGGAGCTTGCGCCGAACCTGAAAGAGCTGCGTCTGCGCCATCTGGAACCAAACCGCAATCTGGTCGTTACCGTTGAACGTGACCTGCAGGCGCTGAACAAGGCGACCTTTGGTATCGATTACGAAAAAGCGCTGACTACCCGGGACGTTGAGCCGACCGTTGGCTTCGCCAGCCGTGGCTCGTTGCTGCCAGGTAAAGTGGTGGAAGGTCTGCCGGTGATGGCGCTTAACGTCAACAACGTGGATGTGAACTTCTACCGCGTGAAGCCTGAGTCGCTGGCCTCCTTTGTCAGCCAGTGGGAGTACCGTAACTCCCTGACCAACTGGGAGTCCGATAACCTGCTGAAGATGGCGGAACTGGTTTACACTGGCCGTTTTGACCTCAACCCGGCGCGCAACACGCGTGAGAAACTGCTGCTACCGCTGCGTGATATCAAGCCGCTTCAGCAATCTGGTGTCTACATCGCAGTGATGAACCAGGCCGGACACTACAACTACAGCAATGCCGCGACGCTCTTCACACTAAGTGATATTGGGTTGTCCGCTCACCGTTATCATAACCGTCTCGATATCTTCACCCAGAGTCTGGAAAACGGTGCGGCGCAATCTGGCGTAACCGTCACTCTGTTGAATGACAAAGGGCAGACACTTGCCCAGGCGAACAGCGATGCCGACGGCCATGCAAAACTGGAGACAGACAAAGAGGCGGCGCTGATTCTGGCCAGCAAAGATGGCCAGACCACTCTGCTTGATCTCAAGTTACCAGCGCTTGATCTGGCGGAATTTGATATTGCAGGTAGTCCGGGCTACAACAAGCAATTCTTTATGTTTGGCCCGCGTGATCTCTACCGCCCGGGTGAAACGGTGATCCTTAACGGCTTATTGCGCGACAGCGACGGCAAACCGCTTCCTGCCCAGCCGGTGAAACTTGATGTACTGCGCCCGGACGGACAGGTGGCTCGCACCGTGGTCGTCCAGCCTGAGAACGGCCTCTACCGCTTTAATTATCCGCTCGACAGCGGAGTGCAAACCGGGATGTGGCATATTCGTGCCAATACGGGCGATAACCTGCAGCGCCTGTGGGATTTCCACGTTGAAGATTTTATGCCGGAGCGTATGGCGCTGAACCTGACCGGACAAAAAACGCCGGTTTCGCCACAGGATACTGTCGATTTTAACGTAGTGGGTTATTACCTGTATGGCGCACCTGCCAATGGTAACTCGCTGCAGGGCCAGCTCTTCCTGCGTCCGCTGCGCGACGCCGTTACTGCGCTGCCGGGGTTCCAGTTTGGTGATATCGCCGAAGAGAACCTGAGCCGTAGCCTGGATGAAGTGCAGATTACGCTGGATGAACAGGGGCGTGGACAGGTTTCCACAGAAAGTCAGTGGAAAGAGGTGCATTCCCCTCTGCAACTGATCCTGCAGGCCAGCCTGCTGGAATCAGGTGGTCGTCCGGTGACGCGTCGTGCCGAGCAGGCTATCTGGCCTGCTACCGAATTACCGGGTATTCGCCCACAGTTTGCCAGCAAGGCAGTGTACGACTACCGCACGGACACTACCGTCAACCAGCCGATTGTTGATGAAAACGGTAACGCCAGCTTCGACATTGTGTATGCCGATGCTACTGGCGTGAAAAAGGCTGTTTCCGGGCTTCAGGTTCGTCTGATCCGCGAGCGTCGTGACTACTACTGGAACTGGTCAGAGAGCGATGGCTGGCAGTCTCAGTTTGATCAAAAAGATCTTGTGGAAGGTGAACAGGAACTGACGCTCAAGGCCGATGAGACAGGCAAAGTCACCTTCCCGGTGGAGTGGGGCTCCTACCGTCTGGAGGTCAAAGCACCCGATGAGATGGTCAGCAGCGTGCGCTTCTGGGCAGGTTACAGCTGGCAGGATAACAGCGACGGTACCGGTGCTGCTCGCCCTGACCGCGTAACGCTAAAAATCGATAAGCCTGCTTACCAGCCCGGCGATACCATTCAGCTGCATATTGCGGCACCGGCTGCGGGCAAAGGCTATGTGATGATCGAATCCAGCGAAGGGCCGCTGTGGTGGAAAGAGATCGATGTACCGGCAAATGGGCTGGATCTCTCCATTCCGGTGGATAAAACCTGGAAACGTCACGATCTTTACCTCAGCACGCTGGTGGTTCGCCCGGGTGATAAATCCAAATCGGCCACGCCGAAACGCGCGGTCGGGTTGTTGCATCTGCCGATGGGTGACGAAAATCGTCGACTGAATATCGCCCTGGATAATCCGCAGAAGATGCGTCCTGACCAGACGCTGTCCGTGAAGGTGAAGGCCAGCGTGAAAGAGGGCGCAGTACCGCAGAAAGTGAACGTACTGGTTTCGGCGGTCGATAGCGGCGTACTGAATATTACCGACTACGTCACGCCGGATCCGTGGCAAGCCTTCTTTGGTCAGAAGCGTTATGGCGCGGATATCTACGATATCTACGGCCAGGTGATCGAAGGGCAGGGCCGTATGGCTGCACTGCGCTTTGGTGGTGACGGTGATGAACTGAAGCGCGGCGGTAAGCCGCCAGTGAACCATGTCACCATTATTGCGCAGCAGACACAACCGGTAGAGCTGGATGCCAACGGCGAAGGCACCATTACGCTGCCGATTGGTGATTTCAACGGCGAGCTGCGTCTGATGGCGCAGGCCTGGACGGAAGAGGATTTCGGCAGCAGCGAAAGCAAGGTGATTGTGGCCGCGCCGGTCATTACCGAACTCAACACGCCACGCTTCCTCGCCAGCGGAGATACCTCCAGACTGACGCTGGATATCACTAACCTGACTGACCAGCCGCAAACGCTGAACGTCGCCTTAACCGCGACCGGCAAGCTGACGCTGGAAGGCGCTCAGCCACAACCGGTTCAGCTCGCTCCAGGTGTCCGCCGCACCATGTTCATTCCGGTTCGTGCACTGGATGGTTATGGTGATGGTGAGATTAGCGCTCAGGTGACCGGCCTTCAGCTTCCTGGTGAGACGTTTGCACCGCAGCAGAAGAGCTGGAAAATCGGTGTCCGTCCGGCATTCCCGGCACAAACGGTGAATACCGGAGCGATGCTGAACCCTGGCGAGTCATGGACCGCACCAGCGCAGCATATCAACGGTTTCTCTCCTGCAACGTTGCAGGGCCAGCTGTTGCTTAGCGGTAAACCGCCGCTGAATCTGGCGCGCTACATTCGTGAACTGCAGGCTTATCCGTACGGCTGTCTGGAACAAACTACCAGTGGTCTGTTCCCGTCGCTCTATACCAACGCAGCACAGTTGACGGCGCTTGGCATCAAAGGCGATACGGACGATAAACGCCGCGCGGCCATTGATATCGGTATCTCCCGTCTGCTGCAGATGCAGCGTGACGACGGGGGCTTTGCACTGTGGGATAAAAACGGCCCGGAAGAATACTGGCTGACCGCCTACGTTACTGACTTCCTGGTTCGCGCAGGCGAGAAGGGCTACAGCGTACCCACCGATGCGGTAAACAATGCTAATAACCGTCTGCTTCGTTACCTGCAGGACCCCGGCACAATGTCCATCCGCTACAGCGATGACACGCAGGCCAGCAAGTTTGCGGTGCAGGCGTATGCCTCGTTGGTACTGGCGCGTCAGCAGAAAGCACCGCTCGGTGCGCTACGTGAGATCTGGGATCGCCACGGGCAGGCGGCTTCTGGTCTGCCCCTGATGCAACTGGGTATGGCACTCAAATTGATGGGGGATGCACCGCGCAGCCAGCAGGCGCTGGATCTGGCGCTTAAGACGCCGCGTAACGACAGCAAAAACTGGATGGCGGATTACGGTAGCCCGCTTCGTGATAACGCCCTGATGCTCTCTCTTCTGGAAGAGTACAAGCTGTTGCCGGATGCGCAAAATGCACTGCTCAATACCTTATCTGAAGAGGCATTCAGCCAGCGCTGGCTGTCAACGCAGGAGAGTAATGCGTTGTTCCTGGCCGGACGTTCACTGCAAACTCTGAGCGGGGCATGGCAGGCGAAAACGTCTCTGTCGGATACCGCATCTGGCGGTGACAAGGCGCAGGTACAAAACGTGAACGGTGACCAGCTTGGCGCACTGCAGGTAACCAATACCGGCACTGCACCGCTGTGGGTACGCCTTGATAGCACGGGTTATCCGGAATATGCGCCTCAGCCAGCGTCTAATGTACTGCAGGTTGAACGTCATATTCTGGCGACCGATGGCAGCACAAAATCACTCTCTTCACTGAAGAGCGGCGAACTGGTGCTGGTGTGGCTTGACGTTAAAGCCAGCCAGAACGTACCGGATGCACTGGTGGTGGATCTGCTCCCGGCGGGGCTGGAACTGGAAAACCAGAATCTGGCGAACAGCAGTGCCAGCCTGCAGGACAGCGGCAGCGAAGTGCAGAACCTGCTCAGCCAGATGCAGCAGGCAGATATCCAGCATATGGAATTCCGCGACGACCGCTTTGTGGCGGCTGTGCCGGTTAATGAAGGACAACCGGTCACGCTGGTTTATCTGGCGCGCGCCGTGACGCCGGGAACCTACCAGGTACCTGTCCCGATGGTGGAGTCCATGTATGTTCCGCAGTGGCGGGCAACGGGTGCGGCCAGTGGCCCGCTGATTGTTGTTCCGTAATATGCTGATTGCACGTCTGATACGCTCCCGCTGGCTGTGGCTGGCGGGAGCGCTTCTCATTGTATGGGGGCTTATCTTTGCCGCCGACCGCCTGTGGCCGCTACCTCTGAAAGAGGTTAACCCCGCGCGGGTGGTGGTCGATGAGAAGGGAACGCCACTCTGGCGTTTTGCCGACAGCGAAGGTATCTGGCGCTATCCGGTCACTATTGAAGAGGTATCTCCGCGCTACCTTGATGCCCTGATCCAGTACGAAGATCGCTGGTTCTGGGATCACCCTGGAGTGAACCCTTTTGCAGTGCTGCGTGCCGCCTGGCAGGATCTCACCTCCGGGAAGGTTGTGTCTGGCGGGAGTACGCTCACCATGCAGGTCGCTCGCCTGCTGGATCCACATCCGCGCACCTTTGGCGGCAAGATCCGTCAGCTCTGGCGGGCAATGCAGCTGGAGTGGCACCTCTCCAAGCGTGAGATCCTCACGCTTTATCTCAACCGGGCCCCGTTTGGTGGAACGCTACAGGGAATTGGTGCCGCGAGCTGGACGTACCTGGGCAAACCACCATCACAGCTGAGCTATTCTGAAGCCGCACTTCTCGCGGTATTGCCGCAAGCACCTAGCCGCTTGCGTCCTGACCGCTGGCCGGAACGTGCCGAAGCGGCACGCAATAAAGTGCTTGAGCGGATGGTGACGCAGGGTGTCTGGTCAGCCAGTCAGGTGAAAGAATCCCGTGAAGAGTCTGTATGGCTGGCACCACGGCAGATGCCGCAGCTGGCACCACTGTTTTCACGCATGATGCTCAGTAAAAGCCGCGATACAAAAATTGTCACCACGCTGGATGCCGCCCTGCAGCGGCAGCTTGAAGAGCTGGCCATGAACTGGAAATCCCGGTTACCGGCACGCAGTTCGCTGGCAATGATCGTGGTGGATCATACGAATATGAAAGTGCGTGGTTGGGTTGGCTCGGCCGACATCAACGATGACAGTCGTTTTAGCCATGTGGACATGGTTAGTGCGATCCGATCGCCTGGATCGGTGCTGAAACCGTTTATCTACGGTATGGCGCTGGACGATGGCCTGATCCACCCTGCTTCGTTACTTCAGGACGTGCCGAGAAAAACGGGGGATTATCGCCCGGGAAATTTTGACAGCGGGTTCCACGGGCCTGTCAGCATGAGTGAAGCGCTGGTTCGTTCCCTCAACCTGCCAGCCGTCCAGGTGCTGGAAGCGTACGGGCCAAAACGTTTTGCGGGGATGCTGAGCAACGCGGGACTGCCGTTGATCCTGCCTGCTGGTGCGCAGCCGAATTTATCGTTGATCCTGGGGGGCGCAGGCGCACGGCTGGCGGATATCACTGCCGCGTACAGCGCCTTTGCCCGACACGGTAACGCGGGAAGATTGCGCTTACAGCCTGGCGATCCGCTGATCGAACGCCCGCTGTTGTCGCAAGGCTCGGCATGGATCATTCGTCGTATTCTGGCTAATGAGGCACAACCGCTGCCGGACGATGCACTGCCACAGGTTGCACCGCTGGCATGGAAAACGGGAACCAGCTATGGCTACCGTGATGCCTGGGCCGTCGGGCTTAATGCCCGCTATGTTATTGGTATCTGGACGGGGAGGCCGGACGGTACGCCAGTGGCCGGGCAGTTTGGTTTTGCGAGTGCTGTTCCGCTGTTGAACCAGGTGAATAATCTGCTTCAGTCGCGATCAACGTTAGATGAGGCGCGTCTGCCGCGTGACCCTCGCCCGGAAAGCGTGGGGCGGGGTGTTATCTGCTGGCCGGGCGGACAATCGCTGCCGGAAGGCAGTGAAAACTGTCGGCGTCGCCTGTCGACCTGGTTGCTGGAGGGCAGCGAACCTCCCACGCTTCTGCTGCCTGAGCAGGAAGGTATTCGTGGGATCCGTTTCCCCGTCTGGCTGGATAAGACGGGTAAGCGCGTCGCGGCAGACTGCCCGGACGCAGCCGAAAAAGTTCTGGATGTCTGGCCGCTGCCGCTCGAACCGTGGCTTCCAGCAACGGAGCGTCGTGCGGTGCGGGTTCCCGCCTCTTCTGCAACCTGCCCGCCACTGTCGCAGGATGCACCTGCGCCACTCATGTTGACGGGTGTGCGTGAAGGCGCGGTTATCAAACGTCTGCCTGGCGAGTCCCGTGTTTCACTCCCGCTGCAGGTGACCGGTAATAGCGGTGAACGATGGTGGTTTTTGAACGGTGAGCCACTGGATGTGAAAGGGCGGGTTTACACACTACAGCTTGATAAATCGGGTGATTATCAGTTACTGGTAATGGATGAGGCGGGGCAGGTGGCGACGGTGAATTTTGTGCTGCAGTAACGTAAAAAGCGCTTTCAGATGTGAGCTGTTGCTAAAACTCGTCTTATTTTAAAAAAATGTTACCTGAATCCATAGGCAATGGCGCTATTGCTCATTATAATCCGCGCCACACCATACTCAGGTATGTAAAACAACAGAACATTTGACAGAGGTTATCATGGCTATTGAACGTACTTTTTCCATCATCAAACCAAACGCGGTGGCAAAAAACGTTATTGGCAGCATCTTTGCTCGTTTTGAATCAGCAGGGTTCAAGATTGTTGGCACCAAAATGCTGCACCTGACCGTTGAGCAGGCGCGCGGTTTCTACGCTGAGCACGAAGGTCGCCCATTCTTTGACGGCCTGGTAGAGTTCATGACCTCAGGCCCGATCGTTGTATCCGTACTGGAAGGCGAAAACGCAGTACAGCGTCACCGCGATCTGCTGGGTGCAACCAACCCGGATAACGCGCTGGCAGGTACTCTGCGCGCGGACTACGCAGACAGCTTCACCGAGAACGGTACCCACGGTTCTGACTCTGTTGAGTCTGCTGCTCGCGAAATCGCCTTCTTCTTCGGTGAAGGCGAAGTATGTCCACGTACCCGTTAATTTAACGGTTTCGTTTACATATTATTTTCGTAAATGCCGCGTGCAAACGTGGCATCCCTGCACCAGACTTTGTACAATGCAACGCCCCGGATGAGCAGACAGCTTTCCGGGGCGTTTCTTTTCAACCCTCCACGGGCCATAACGTGTAACAACGAGGCCGGAAAAAATTATGTCTGAATTAGTGAATACCTCCGAAGTCGTCATTCCTGCGGTTCCAAATAAAAATGGAAAAATTAACCTGTTGGATCTGAACCGTCAGCAGATGCGCGAGTTCTTTAAAGAGATGGGCGAGAAGCCGTTTCGTGCCGATCAGGTCATGAAATGGATGTACCACTATTGCAGCGACAACTTTGATGACATGACTGACATCAACAAAGTGCTGCGTAATAAGCTCAAAGAAGTGGCGGAAATCCGTGCGCCGGAAGTGGTGGAAGAGCAGCGCTCTTCAGATGGCACCATCAAATGGGCGATTGCCGTTGGCGATCAGCGCGTTGAAACCGTCTACATTCCGGAAGAAGACCGTGCCACGCTGTGCGTGTCATCCCAGGTGGGTTGTGCGCTGGAGTGCAAATTCTGTTCTACCGCTCAGCAAGGTTTTAACCGTAACCTGCGCGTGTCTGAAATCATCGGCCAGGTATGGCGCGCCGCGAAAATCGTGGGTGCAGCAAAAGTGACCGGCACCCGCCCAATCACCAACGTGGTGATGATGGGGATGGGAGAGCCGCTGCTGAACCTGACTAACGTGGTTCCGGCAATGGAAATCATGCTCGACGACTTCGGTTTTGGTCTGTCCAAACGTCGCGTGACGCTGTCTACCTCAGGCGTTGTGCCTGCGCTGGATAAACTGGGCGACATGATTGACGTGGCGCTGGCAATCTCCCTGCATGCACCGAACGACGAAATCCGTGATGAAATTGTACCGATCAACAAAAAGTACAATATCGAAACCTTCCTCGCGGCTGTGCGTCGTTACCTGGAGAAATCCAATGCGAACCAGGGTCGTGTGACTATCGAATATGTGATGCTGGATCACGTGAACGACGGTACTGAGCATGCGCATCAGTTGGCTGAGTTGCTGAAAGATACGCCATGCAAAATCAACCTGATTCCGTGGAACCCGTTCCCGGGCGCGCCGTATGGCCGTAGCTCGAACAGTCGTATCGACCGCTTCTCCAAAGTGCTGATGGAGTATGGTTTTACGACTATCGTGCGTAAAACCCGTGGCGATGATATTGATGCGGCATGCGGCCAGCTGGCAGGCGAGGTGATTGACCGTACCAAACGTACTCTGCGTAAACGCATGCAGGGCGAGACGATTGCGGTCAAATCTGTTTGATTATTATGCACTCACGGCGCATTTTCTGCGCCGTGACGCATAAGCTTACTGAATATTCAGTCATATTAATGATGACTGAATAATAATTACGGTGCGTTTCATACGACTTTCGGGCAGTATGTAACGTCGTAACAACAGTTTAGCTTCGTGGGCAGGGCTGCACTGTCATCTACGGGCTGACAGTCTTATACTGTCTGTTCAAGGTTAACTGACCAGAAGTTTCGCGGTGCGGGTGGCATTGTGACTCACCGGCACCTGGACCCTTATTTTTCACGTACCAGTAGTTGTAGCGAATGAATACTGAAGCCACTCACGACCAACATGAAGCACTCTCCACTGGCGTTCGTCTTCGCAACGCCCGTGAACAACTCGGACTCAGCCAACAAGCCGTTGCAGAACGCTTGTGTCTGAAGGTTTCCACGGTTCGCGATATTGAAGAAGATAAGGCACCTGCCGATCTGGCTTCAACATTCTTGCGTGGTTATATCCGCTCTTACGCAAAACTGGTGCATATCCCCGAAAACGAATTACTGCCAATGATGGAGAAGCAGGCACCTGTACGTGCAGCAAAAGTTGCGCCGATGCAGACCTTCTCTCTGGGGAAACGTCGTAAAAAACGTGATGGTTGGCTGATGAGCTTTACCTGGCTGGTGCTGTTTGTGGTTATCGGTCTGACGGGGGCATGGTGGTGGCAAAACCACAAAGCGCAGCAGGAAGAGATCACCACAATGGCCGATCAGTCCTCCGCTGAGCTTAACCAGGCCGGCAATGGTAATGCGCAAAGTGTACCGCTCAGCACTGACGGCGCGGCAAGCTCCAGCGAACCGCAAACGGCGGCAACGGATGTTCCTGCAACCGACGCTGCGCAGACGCCAGCGGCAACGGCGGACACGCCAGCACCTCAGGCTCAGGATCAAAACGCAGTTGTTGCCCCTTCTCAGGCTAATGTGGATGCGGCTCCTGCCGCTACTGCGCCAGCGAATAACACCGCAGCGTCACTGCCTACTGGCCAGGCTGGCACGATGACTCCTGCAGCCGATCCAAACGCGCTGGTGATGAACTTCAGCGCCGACTGTTGGCTGGAAGTGACTGATGCAACCGGTAAAAAACTTTTCAGCGGCTTACAGCGTAAAGATGGCACGTTAAACCTGACGGGTCAGGCTCCGTATAAGCTCAAGATTGGCGCTCCTTCAGCGGTACAGATCCAGTACCAGGGCAAACCTGTCGATCTGAGCCGCTTTATCAGAACTAACCAGGTTGCGCGTCTTACCGTTAATGCCGAACAATCAGCAGCACAGTAACAGACGGGCAACGCGGGAGATTTTTCATGCATAACCAGGCTCCGATTCAACGTAGAAAATCGAAACGGATTTACGTTGGGAATGTGCCAATCGGCGATGGGGCACCTATCGCCGTTCAGTCAATGACCAACACGCGCACCACGGATGTGGAAGCAACGGTCAACCAAATCAAAGCATTAGAGCGCGTAGGTGCGGATATTGTCCGCGTCTCTGTGCCGACAATGGATGCCGCTGAGGCGTTCAAACTGATCAAGCAGCAGGTGAACGTCCCGCTGGTTGCAGATATCCACTTTGACTACCGCATTGCACTGAAAGTGGCCGAGTATGGCGTGGATTGCCTGCGCATCAACCCGGGCAACATCGGTAGCGAAGAGCGTATCCGTACGGTTGTGGATTGCGCGCGCGACAAAAACATTCCAATTCGTATCGGCGTGAATGCCGGTTCTCTGGAAAAAGATCTGCAGGAAAAATACGGTGAGCCAACACCACAGGCACTGCTCGAATCCGCTATGCGCCATGTTGATCACCTGGATCGTCTTAACTTCGATCAGTTCAAAGTTAGCGTAAAAGCGTCCGATGTATTCCTGGCGGTAGAGTCTTATCGTCTGCTGGCAAAGCAGATCGATCAGCCTCTGCATCTTGGGATCACCGAAGCTGGCGGCCTGCGTAGCGGTTCCGTTAAATCGGCAATCGGTCTTGGTTTGCTGCTTTCCGAAGGGATCGGCGACACCCTGCGTGTTTCGCTGGCAGCCGATCCAGTTGAAGAGATCAAAGTTGGTTTCGATATTCTGAAATCACTGCGTATCCGTGCGCGTGGGATCAACTTCATTGCCTGTCCAACCTGTTCGCGTCAGGAGTTTGACGTGATCGGTACCGTGAATGCTCTGGAGCAACGCCTGGAAGACATCATCACCCCAATGGACGTCTCCATTATTGGTTGTGTGGTGAACGGCCCGGGTGAAGCACTGGTGTCAACGCTGGGCGTCACCGGCGGCAACAAGAAAAGTGGTCTCTATGAAGATGGCGTTCGCAGAGATCGTCTGGATAATAGTGACATGATCGACCAGCTTGAAGCCCGCATTCGCGCTAAAGCGACGATGTTGGATGAAGCGCAGCGTATCAGCGTTCAGCAGGTTGAAAAATAACGTGATGGGAAGCCGCTCGCTTCCCATGTATGATTGAACCCATTCTTTGGGTTTTTTTTGTATATAGAAAGAGAATAAACGTGGCAAAAAACATTCAAGCCATCCGCGGCATGAACGATTATCTGCCTGGCGAAACCGCCATCTGGCAGCGCATTGAAGGCACACTGAAACAGGTGCTCGGCAGCTACGGTTACAGCGAAATCCGTTTGCCGATTGTAGAGCAGACCCCGTTATTCAAACGCGCGATCGGCGAAGTGACCGACGTGGTTGAAAAAGAGATGTATACCTTTGAGGACCGCAACGGCGACAGCCTGACTCTGCGTCCGGAAGGTACGGCGGGCTGCGTACGCGCCGGCATCGAACATGGTCTCCTGTACAATCAGGAGCAGCGCCTGTGGTATATCGGTCCGATGTTCCGCCACGAACGTCCGCAGAAAGGGCGTTATCGCCAGTTCAACCAGCTGGGCGTGGAAGTCTTTGGTCTGCAAGGCCCGGACATTGACGCCGAGCTGATTATGCTGACGGCTCGCTGGTGGCGTGCGCTGGGGATCTCTGAGCACGTTTCGCTGGAACTGAACTCTATTGGTTCGCTGGAAGCGCGTGCTAACTACCGTGATGCGCTGGTCGCGTTCCTGGAACAGCACAAAGAGAAGCTGGACGAAGACTGCAAACGCCGTATGTACAGCAACCCGCTGCGCGTTCTTGATTCCAAAAACCCTGACGTACAGGCGCTGCTGAATGATGCTCCTGCGCTGGGTGACTACCTGGATGACGAGTCTCGTGAACACTTTACGGGTCTGTGCAAACTGCTTGAAGCTGCGGGCATTGCCTATACCGTGAACCAGCGCCTGGTGCGCGGTCTGGACTACTACAACCGTACTGTGTTCGAGTGGGTAACCTCAAGCCTGGGTTCTCAGGGGACGGTTTGTGCGGGTGGTCGTTATGATGGCCTGGTTGAACAGCTTGGTGGTCGTGCAGCTCCGGCTGTCGGCTTTGCGATGGGTCTTGAGCGACTTGTTTTGCTGGTTCAGGCAGTTAATCCGGAATTTAAAGCAGATTCCGTTGTCGATATATACCTGGTGGCTTCAGGTGCGGATACGCAGTCTGCGGCGATGCAGCTTGCAGAACGCGTGCGTGACGCACTACCGGACGCTAAGCTGATGACCAACCACGGCGGCGGCAACTTCAAAAAACAGTTTGCTCGTGCCGATAAGTGGGGCGCAAGTATTGCACTGGTGCTGGGTGAGTCCGAAGTGGCTAACGGCGAAGTGGTAGTGAAAGACCTGCGCTCTGGTGAGCAAACAACGGTAACGCAGGACGGCGTTGCGGCGCACTTGCGCTCTTTGACTTTCTAAGGAGAAGGACTGCGTGGAAATTTACGAGAACGAACACGACCAGGTTGATGCGATAAAACGCTTCTTTGCTGAAAATGGCAAGGCTCTGGTTGTTGGGGTTATTTTAGGTGTAGGTGCGCTGGTAGGCTGGCGTTACTGGAATAATCATCAGGCCGATTCTGCGCGCGGCGCGTCTCTGGCGTATGAAAATACCGTCAGCGCTATTCGTGCCGACGCGCCACAGACGTTGACGGCAGCAGAGAAATTTGCGGCTGACAATAAAAACACTTATGGTGCGCTGGCCGCACTGGAAGTTGCGCAGCAATTCGTTGATAAGAACGAGCTGGAAAAAGCGGCGGCACAGCTGTCGCAGGGGCTTACGGCTGCCAGCGATGAAAACCTGAAAGCGGTTATTAATCTGCGCCTGGCACGTATCCAGGTTCAGCTGAAAAAGGCCGATGATGCGCTGAAAACGCTCGATACCATCAAAGGCGAAGGCTTTGCAGCCATTGTTGCCGATCTCCGTGGTGAAGCGCTGCTGAGCAAAGGTGACAAAGAAGGTGCGCGTAAAGCGTGGCAAGCTGGCGTAGAGAGCAAGGCTTCACCTGCGCTGAGCGAAATGATGCAGATGAAAATAAATAATTTGTCCGTCTGAGAGGGACCCGATGCAATTGCGTAAATTACTTCTGCCAGGACTGCTTTCTGTTACGTTATTGAGTGGCTGTTCACTGTTCAGTGGCGAAGAAGATGTTGTCAAAATGTCCCCGCTGCCGACTGTTGAAAACCAGTTTACCCCGTCAACCGCGTGGAGTACCTCCGTGGGGGATGGAATTGGTGAGTTCTATTCCAACCTGCATCCGGCATTTGCTGACAGCGTTGTCTATGCGGCTGACCGCAAAGGCACCTTGAAAGCGGTTAACGCTGATGACGGGAAGGAAGTATGGTCCGTTAACCTGGCGGAAAAAGATGGCTGGTTCTCCCGTAAACCTGCGCTGCTCTCTGGCGGCCTGACCGTTGCCGGTGGTCATGTGTATGTGGGAAGCGAAAAGGCACAGGTCTATGCACTGAACACCAGTGATGGTTCTGTGGCCTGGCAAACGACGGTTGCTGGTGAATCTCTGTCTCGTCCGGTAGTGAGCGATGGCCTGGTTCTGATTCACACCAGCAACGGCCAGCTGCAGGCGCTGAACGAAGCAGATGGTCTGGTGAAATGGACCGTTAACCTGGATATACCTGCGCTCTCCTTGCGCGGTGAATCCGCGCCGGCTACCGCGTTTGGTGCTGCCATTGTTGGCGGCGACAACGGTCGTGTGAGCGCAGTGTTGATGCAACAAGGTCAGATGATTTGGCAGCAACGTATCTCCCAGGCGACCGGTACAACCGAAATTGACCGCCTGAGTGACGTCGACACAACGCCAGTTATCGTTAACGGTGTGGTTTACGCTCTGGCGTATAACGGTAACCTGACCGCGCTGGATCTGCGCAGTGGCCAGATCATGTGGAAACGTGAGCTGGGCTCAGTGAATGATTTTGTCGTTGATGGCAACCGTATCTATATGGTTGATCAGAACGACCGCCTGCTGGCGCTGAACACCGAAGGCGGCGTAACGCTGTGGACGCAGAGCGATCTGCTGCACCGTCTGCTGACCGCGCCGGTCATGTACAACGGTAGCCTGGTGGTAGGTGATAGCGAAGGTTACATGCACTGGGTTGATCCGGAAACGGGTCGCTTCACTGCTCAGCAAAAAGTCGACAGCTCAGGCTTCCTGACGGAGCCGGTTGTAGCGGATGGTAAGCTGCTGATCCAGGCAAAAGACGGCACGCTGTACGCGATCACGCGCTAATTACCCGGCTGTTGTAGTATACTAAACGGCTCCTGTTCACTCAGGAGCCGTTTTGACATTTTTAAAAACGCCGCGAAAGCGACGTGATTTTGAATTTTATGAGGCTTCAAACATGGTACCTGTGGTCGCGCTTGTCGGGCGCCCTAACGTTGGAAAATCCACTCTTTTTAACCGTTTAACACGCACCCGTGATGCGCTGGTTGCGGATTTCCCGGGGCTGACGCGTGACCGTAAGTACGGTCGTGCAGAGGTGGAAGGACGCGAGTTCATCTGTATCGATACCGGCGGTATTGACGGGACAGAAGATGGCGTTGAGACCCGCATGGCGGAGCAGTCTCTGCTGGCGATTGAAGAAGCAGACGTGGTTCTGTTTATGGTGGATGCCCGTGCGGGCCTGATGCCAGCGGACTCCGCGATTGCTAAACATCTGCGCTCACGTGAAAAGCCAACCTTCCTGGTGGCGAACAAAACTGACGGCATCGATGCCGATCAGGCGGTTGCTGATTTTTGGTCTTTAGGCCTGGGCGATATCTATCCTATCGCGGCATCTCATGGTCGTGGTGTGACCAGCCTGCTCGAAACCGTTCTGCTGCCGTGGGTTGACGAAGTGAACCCGCCGGAAGAAGTGGACGAAGACGCTGAATACTGGGCGCAGTTCGAAGACGGTGAAGAAGGCGAAGAAGAAGAGCCTGAAGAGGCATTCAACCCGCAGGATCTGCCAATTAAACTGGCGATTGTGGGCCGTCCAAACGTAGGTAAGTCTACGCTTACTAACCGCATTCTCGGTGAAGAACGTGTCGTTGTATACGATATGCCTGGCACCACCCGTGACAGCATCTACATCCCGATGGAGCGCGATGAGCGTGAGTATGTACTCATCGACACCGCGGGTGTGCGTAAGCGCGGAAAAATCACCGATGTGGTAGAAAAATTCTCCGTAATCAAAACGCTGCAGGCGATTGAAGATGCCAACGTAGTGTTGCTGGTTATCGACGCACGTGAAGGTATTTCCGATCAGGATCTGTCGCTGCTCGGCTTTATCCTCAATAGTGGGCGCTCACTGGTTATCGTGGTCAACAAATGGGATGGCCTGAGCAATGAAGTGAGAGAGCAGGTGAAAGAGACCCTGGACTTCCGTCTGGGCTTTATCGACTTTGCTCGTGTGCACTTTATCTCTGCACTGCACGGTAGTGGTGTGGGTAACCTGTTCGATTCCGTACGTGAAGCGTATGACAGCTCCACCCGTCGTCAGAGCACCGCGATGCTGACCCGTATCATGAATATGGCAGCAGAAGACCATCAGCCACCGCTGGTGCGTGGCCGTCGCGTGAAGCTGAAATATGCCCACGCCGGTGGTTATAACCCACCGATTGTGGTGATCCACGGTAATCAGGTGAAAGACCTGCCGGACTCTTACAAACGCTATCTGATGAACTACTTCCGTAAATCGCTGGACGTGATGGGCACACCTATCCGTATCCAGTTCAAGGAAGGGGATAACCCGTTTGCTAACAAGCGTAACACTCTGACGCCAAACCAGATGCGTAAGCGTAAGCGTTTGATTAAACACATTAAGAAAAGCAAATAAGCACTGCCGATCTCACTAAAACCCGCGCCTGTCGCGGGTTTTTTTTCGCTCATTCTTACCGCCCGTTTTCCCGGTGTGATGTCAATCGCTATTCATTTTTAACCATGTTTAAATCTAAGAAAGTAGACAATTGTCGAATTTTCATCTTAAAGTCCAGGGTTGGGTACTAGACAAAACTGGTGCCAGGTTATCAAATAGTTAAATAATTTTTCGCCGCCTGTAAAAAATCGGCCAGATACGTAACTGGCCGGCGTACATTGCGGTGCTTACCAGCACGACGACATACCTTTTCGGGAGAATTATGCAATCCTCTGTTAATCAAAAAGAAAGCCGAACGTTCTTCGGCCATCCGTATCCGCTTGGCTCGTTGTTCTTCACTGAGATGTGGGAGCGTTTCTCGTTTTACGGCATTCGCCCGCTGCTGATCCTGTTTATGGCTGCCACCGTTTATGACGGCGGGATGGGGCTGGCGCGTGAAAATGCCTCGGCGATTGTCGGGATCTTTGCCGGTACCATGTACCTGGCTGCACTGCCGGGTGGCTGGCTGGCGGATAACTGGCTGGGTCAGCAGAGAGCCGTCTGGTACGGTTCGATTCTGATCGCACTCGGTCATTTGTCGATTGCGCTCTCGGCCATTATGGGTGACAACCTGTTCTTTATCGGCCTGATGTTTATTGTGATTGGCTCCGGCCTGTTCAAGACCTGTATCTCGGTCATGGTCGGGACGTTGTATAAAAAAGGTGATGCGCGTCGTGACGGCGGTTTCTCGCTGTTCTACATGGGCATCAACATGGGATCGTTCATCGCGCCGCTTATCTCCGGCTGGTTGATTAAATCCCACGGCTGGCACTGGGGCTTTGGTATCGGCGGCATCGGGATGCTGGTGGCGTTGATCATCTTCCGCGTGTTTGCCGTTCCGGCGATGAAACGCTATGACAGCGAAGTCGGTCTGGATTCCACCTGGAACAGCCCGGTGGTGAAGCGCAATGGCGTGGGAACCTGGCTGCTGGCGCTGGCAGCGGGTGTTGCGGTTATCGTTACGCTGATTGCACAGGGCGTGATTGTGATTAGGCCGGTCGCGATTGCCAGCATGCTGGTGTACGTGATCGCGGTGTCCGTTGCCCTCTACTTTGTTTATCTGTTCGTCTTTGCCGGCCTGACCCGTAAAGAGCGTGCCAGACTGCTGGTCTGCTTTATCCTGCTGGTTTCCGCTGCGTTCTTCTGGTCTGCGTTTGAGCAAAAGCCAACGTCATTTAACCTGTTCGCTAACGACTACACTAATCGCATGATCGGTGGTTTTGAAATTCCGGCCGTGTGGTTCCAGTCGGTCAACGCGTTGTTCATTATCCTGCTGGCACCGGTGTTTAGCTGGGCATGGCCGAAGCTTGCCAGCATGGACATTCGTCCGGGCAGCATCACCAAGTTTGTTATCGGTATTCTCTGCGCTGCGGCGGGTTTTGGCCTGATGATGCTGGCGGCGCAGAACGTGCTGAACAACGGTGGCGCAGGCGTTTCTCCGTTCTGGCTGGTGGGCAGCATCCTGATGCTGACGCTTGGCGAGCTGTGCCTGAGCCCGATTGGTCTGGCGACCATGACGCTGCTGGCTCCGGAAAGAATGCGTGGGCAGATGATGGGGCTGTGGTTCTGTGCGAGTGCGCTGGGTAACCTGGCGGCGGGTCTGATTGGTGGTCACGTGAAGGCAGACCAGCTTGATATGCTGCCGGATCTCTTCGCTCGCTGCTCCATTGCACTGGTTATCTGTGCCGCGGTACTGATCGTCCTCATTGTTCCGGTTCGTCGTATGCTGGAAAATGTGCAGACTAAACCGGCTACTAGCGCCTGATAACACCTCGAGGTTGCCGGGGCAGGCGTTACGCCCCGGCAATTTACTCAACGAGGTAAGAACATGCTGTTAGGGTTTGTTGGTCTTGGTGCAGTGGTTGAAACGGCTTACCTGCCCGCAATACGAAATCTCTTTGATGAATCTCCGCGCTGTTCAGGTTTTGATGTTCAGCCCGTCAAACAGCCTGAAGGTGTAACCCGTTGTGCATCACTCGCTGAACTGCTCTCCCAACCTCTTGATACTCTGTTTATTACCACCGCCTCCCTGAACCATCTTGAGGTGCTTGAGCAGGCAATTGCCTCACCCGTGTCGCGTATTGTGGTCGAAAAACCGATTGTCGCCACGCTTCCCCAGATTGAAAAACTCAAATCATTGCTGGAACTGCCCGGCGTCGCGTCCCGCGTGCTGGCGCTCGATCACTGGATGGCGCGTCTCGAAACGGTGAAGCAGACGCTGGTCAGTACGTTTTCTGATGTCGTCAGAATTGAAGGTTTTCTGCAGGAGCCGAGCGGCTATAACCCCGCAGGGGAACCCATTGCGCTCAACTTTGCTACCGGTGAACCGGACACGCGTACACTGCATCACCCCGATGGCGTGATTCTGGATATCGGGACTCATGTGCTGGCGATGCTGCGTGAGACGGTACGTTATCTGGGCGGGCGTGATGAAATGGCGTTACGGGTGGTAACGGCCAAAGATCGGCTGGGACGCGATATTATAAAAGGCGATCTGACCACGGCTGAAGGTGAAGCGCATCTTCAGGGGCACATTAGCGGCGTGCCGGTGGATATCTGGCTCAACAAATATGCAGGCCCCGCCGGTGGGCAAAAAGGGCTGCGGCTGTATTTGCGTGACGGGCGGATTATCAGCCACGATCGGCGCGGTGCAGAAGATGTGCTGGAGCGTATTGATGGCGATGATATTCAGCACTGGCACATTCCCGGCACGATTTACGAACACTGTCTGGCTGAGCATATTCTGGGTGAGTACAGTTTGTTTGAACGCGATCCGCAAGAGGTGAGCCGTACGACACAGCGCAGGCTTGAGGAAGTCGAACTGTTGTTGACTCTACAGCAACAGTTGCGTGGTCCACACTGAGCGCATCGTGGTAAAATCCACTCAAACTTGAATGTCTTTTAAAGGAGTCACCATGTCCATTACCTGCCCGGAGTGTCATGCCGAACTGGAGCCACAAAACGGTGTGGCGCACTGCGATAACTGCAATAAAGATATTCAGCTGGAAGCCCGCTGCCCGGAGTGCCATAAGCCTCTCCAGGTATTAAAAGCCTGTGGTGCGGTGGATTACTTCTGTCAGAATGGCCACGGGTTGATCTCTAAAAAGCGCGTGGAGTTTGTGCCGGTTTAATCCGGTTTTTTCTTCCGCGTTTTCTTCGCTGCGGTCACACCTTTCACTTCGCTTTCCACCCAGCCGTCTGACAGGCGGGTGGTGAGCATATCACCGGCTTTCACCTGCTTAGTTTGCTTCAGCACTTTGCCATCCGTCGCGGTGGTCACGCTGTATCCGCGTGCCAGCGTGGAGAGAGGACTGACGGCTTCCAGATGGGTCACCGCATTACCGAAACGCTCGCGGGAGCGACTCAGACGGGTTCGCAGGTTCTCTGCCAGACGATACTCCAGCTGTTGAATACGCGTTTGCGCCCGGTAAATCTTCGGCTGTGGGTTTTGCTGGTTCAAACGCTGGATGATGCGCTGCTGGCGCGACACTGCACGCCTGAGCTGATTATCCAGTGCGGTGTTCATTCGCTGACGCAGGCGATCCAGCACGGTTTGCTGTCGCGCCAGGCGTAACTGAGGATGTTGTTGTTGCAGGCGATGATGAAGCTGGGTAAAGCGACGGGTACGGTTGGCAAGGAAATAGTCCATCGCCATCTCCAGACGCTGCTGGCCGTTCTGAAGCTGACGCAGCAGCTCCAGCTGATTACGGCTCACCACTTCCGCCGCTGCAGATGGCGTAGGGGCGCGTAAATCTGCGACAAAGTCGGCGATGGTGACATCCGTTTCGTGCCCCACGGCGCTTACAACGGGGATAAGGCTGGCGAAAATAGCCCGCGCCACGCGCTCGTCGTTAAAGCTCCACAAATCTTCCAGCGAACCACCGCCACGCCCAACGATTAACACGTCGCACTCCTGACGCGCATTCGCCAGTTCAATCGCGCGGACAATCTGCCCTGGCGCGTCGTCACCCTGCACGGCGGTAGGGTAGATGATAACGGGCAGGGAAGGGTCACGACGCTTGAGCACATGCAAAATATCGTGCAGGGCTGCACCGGTTTTTGAGGTGATCACCCCAACGCAGTGGGCAGGTGAGGGCAGCGGTTTTTTGAACTGTTGATCGAATAAACCCTCTTCCGAGAGCTTTGCTTTCAGCTGTTCGTATTTTTGCTGCAACAGACCTTCACCCGCAGGCTGCATGCTTTCGACGATGATTTGGTACTCACCGCGCGGTTCATACAGGGTGATATTGGCGCGAACCAGAACTTGCTGGCCATGCTGAGGACGAAACGTCACGCGGCGGTTACTGTTGCGGAACATTGCACAGCGTACCTGAGCGGTATCGTCTTTGAGTGTAAAGTACCAGTGGCCGGATGACGGCTGCGTGAAGTTAGAGATTTCACCGCTGATCCAGACTTGCCCCATTTCCTGCTCAAGCAGTAAACGAACCGTTTGATTAAGGCGGCTAACAGTAAAAATTGAGGGGGGTTGAGAGGATAACATGTGAGCGGGATCAAATTCTAAATCAGCAAGTTATTCAGTCGATAGTAACCTGCTGAGAGGGGAGTGCAAGTTTTTTTATAAAAAAGTGTGGATGCAATCGGTTACGCTCTGTATAATGCCACGGCAATATTTAACCACCCAGGTCAGAGATATTGCCCATGCTACGTATCGCTAAAGAAGCCCTGACGTTTGACGACGTCCTCCTTGTTCCCGCTCACTCCACCGTTCTGCCGAATACTGCCGATCTCAGCACGCAGTTGACTAAAACCATTCGCCTGAACATTCCTATGCTCTCTGCGGCAATGGACACCGTGACTGAAGCGCGCCTGGCAATCGCCCTGGCACAGGAAGGTGGCATTGGCTTTATTCACAAAAACATGTCTATCGAGCGTCAGGCGGAAGAAGTTCGCCGCGTGAAGAAACATGAATCCGGGATCGTGTCTGACCCACAGACCGTTCTGCCAACCACGACCCTGCACGAAGTGAAAGCCCTGACCGAACGTAACGGCTTTGCCGGTTACCCGGTCGTGACTGAAGCTAACGAACTGGTCGGTATTATCACCGGCCGTGACGTGCGTTTCGTCACCGACCTGAACCAGCCTGTCAGCGTTTACATGACGCCGAAAGAGCGTCTGGTGACCGTTCGTGAAGGCGAATCCCGTGACGTTGTGTTCGCGAAGATGCACGAAAAACGCGTTGAGAAAGCGCTGGTTGTGGATGCAAACTTCCACCTGCGCGGCATGATCACCGTTAAAGATTTCCAGAAAGCAGAACGTAAACCTAACGCCTGTAAAGACGAGCATGGCCGTCTGCGCGTGGGCGCTGCGGTGGGTGCTGGTGCGGGCAATGAAGAGCGTGTTGACGCGCTGGTTGCTGCTGGCGTTGACGTACTGCTGATTGACTCCTCCCACGGCCACTCCGAAGGCGTTCTGCAACGTATTCGTGACACCCGTGCGAAATACCCTAATCTGCAGATCATCGGCGGTAACGTCGCGACTGGTGCAGGCGCTCGCGCCCTGGCTGACGCGGGTTGCAGCGCGGTGAAGGTGGGTATCGGCCCTGGCTCCATCTGTACTACCCGTATCGTCACCGGTGTGGGCGTTCCACAGATCACCGCCGTGTCTGACGCGGTTGAAGCACTGGAAGGTACCGGGATCCCGGTTATCGCTGACGGCGGTATTCGTTTCTCTGGTGACATCGCTAAAGCCATTGCGGCCGGTGCGGCTGCAGTGATGGTTGGCTCCATGCTGGCCGGTACTGAAGAATCTCCGGGTGAAATCGAGCTGTATCAGGGGCGTTCTTACAAATCTTACCGTGGCATGGGCTCCCTGGGCGCGATGTCCAAAGGTTCCTCTGACCGTTACTTCCAGACCGACAACGCAGCGGACAAACTGGTACCGGAAGGTATCGAAGGTCGCGTTGCCTATAAAGGCCGTCTGAAAGAGATCATTCACCAGCAGATGGGCGGCCTGCGTTCCTGTATGGGTCTGACCGGCTGTGGTACCATCGACCTGCTGCGTACTAAAGCGGAATTCGTACGTATCAGCGGTGCGGGTATCCAGGAAAGCCACGTTCACGACGTGACGATCACCAAAGAGTCCCCGAACTACCGTCTGGGCTCCTGATTTTCTTCGCCCGACTTCGCGTCGGGCGATTTATTTAATCTGTTTCACTTGCCTCGGAATTAGCGTCAATGACGGAAAACATTCATAAACATCGCATTCTCATCCTGGACTTCGGTTCTCAGTACACTCAGCTGGTAGCGCGTCGCGTGCGTGAACTGGGCGTTTACTGTGAGCTGTGGGCGTGGGATGTTACGGAAGCACAGATCCGCGAATTCAATCCAAGCGGCATCATCCTTTCCGGCGGCCCGGAAAGCACCACTGAAGACAACAGCCCGCGCGCACCGCAGTACGTGTTCGAAGCAGGCGTGCCGGTATTCGGCGTTTGCTACGGCATGCAGACGATGGCAATGCAGCTGGGCGGCCACGTAGAAGGTTCTAACGAGCGTGAGTTCGGCTATGCGCAGGTTGAAGTGGTTACCGATAGCGCGCTGGTGCGCGGTATTGAAGACTCCCTGACCGCAGAAGGCAAACCGCTGCTGGACGTGTGGATGAGCCACGGCGATAAAGTGACCGCTATCCCGTCTGATTTCGTGACCGTTGCCAGCACCGAAAGCTGCCCGTTCGCAATTATGGCGAACGAAGAAAAACGCTTCTACGGCGTGCAGTTCCACCCGGAAGTGACCCACACCCGTCAGGGCATGCGCATGCTGGAGCGCTTCGTGCGTGACATCTGCCAGTGCGAAGCGCTGTGGACGCCAGCAAAAATCATCGACGACGCCATTGAGCGTATCCGTCAGCAGGTTGGCGATGACAAAGTGATCCTCGGCCTGTCCGGCGGCGTTGACTCCTCCGTCACCGCAATGCTGCTGCACCGTGCTATCGGCAAAAACCTGACCTGCGTCTTCGTGGATAACGGTCTGCTGCGCCTGAATGAAGCGCAGCAGGTGATGGACATGTTCGGTGACCACTTCGGTCTGAACATCGTTCACGTGGAAGGCGAGAAGCGTTTCCTGGATGCGCTGGCGGGTGAAAATGACCCGGAAGCCAAACGTAAAATCATTGGTCGCGTGTTCGTGGAAGTGTTCGACGAAGAAGCGCTGAAGCTGGAAGACGTGAAGTGGCTGGCGCAGGGGACTATCTACCCGGACGTTATCGAATCTGCGGCATCCGCAACCGGTAAAGCACACGTCATCAAATCTCACCACAACGTGGGCGGCCTGCCGAAAGAGATGAAGATGGGCCTGGTTGAACCACTGCGTGAGCTGTTCAAAGACGAAGTGCGTAAGATTGGTCTGGAGCTGGGTCTGCCGTACGACATGCTCTACCGTCACCCGTTCCCGGGCCCGGGTCTTGGCGTGCGCGTGCTGGGCGAAGTGAAGAAAGAGTACTGCGACCTGCTGCGTCGGGCGGACGCTATCTTCATCGAAGAGCTGCACAAAGCCGACCTGTACAACAAAGTGAGCCAGGCGTTTACCGTGTTCCTGCCGGTTCGCTCCGTTGGCGTAATGGGCGATGGCCGCAAATACGACTGGGTTGTCTCCCTGCGTGCGGTAGAAACCATCGACTTTATGACCGCGCACTGGGCGCACCTGCCGTACGACTTCCTGGGACGTGTGTCCAACCGCATCATCAACGAAGTTAACGGCATTTCCCGTGTCGTTTATGACATCAGCGGTAAGCCACCAGCTACGATCGAGTGGGAATGATGTATAGATAGTTCATAGCACATCATATCTATTCGATTTCATCACTAACCCTCTGTAATTGCAGAGGGTTTTTGTTTATATCTACTCATATCTATTCACTCTACACCACATATTTCGACGGTACAGGTGACGGTATTACCCGAAAGGTATACTCTCGTACCGACAAAAACATGGATGCATTACGGGTGAATCGTGCTTACCGATACCAAACTGAAAAACCTCAAGCCGCAGGACAAACTGTATAAAGTTACCGACCGTGACGGGCTGTATGTCGCCGTGCTCACATCAGGATCTGTCTCGTTCCGCTACGACTACCGCATTAACGGACGCAGGGAAACGCTGGTGATCGGCCAGTACGGTCGTGACGGTATCAGCCTGGCGGAAGCACGCGAGGAACTCATTGCCGCCAAAAAGCTGCTGAAGGCAGGCCAGTCGCCTGCTGCGGCGAAACGTGACGGTATCAGGCAGATAGCAGGGGCCGAAACATTCGCGGTATATACCGACGCCTACATGAAATACGTCACCCTGGCCGACAGCACCCGCGCCATGAAGCAGGCAGTGATCGACAGGGATATCCTCCCGGTGCTCGGCAACAAGATGATGACTGAGATAACCACCAGAGTGGTGCGCGACCTTTGCGATCGTATCATCGAGCGTGGCGGACGGGCGACGGCTATTCAGGTCAGGGAGATAATCAGCAGCGTCTATCGGCATGCAAACGACCGCGGACACGGCCTGTTTAATCCGGCGGCCGACATTAAGCCATCATCCATTGCCATGTTTAAGCCGCGCGAGCGCACACTGTCGCCTGAGGAAATTGGCATTTTCTTCCGTGCGCTGGATAACGTCGGTGCGATGGGCACCATGAAGATGGCGCTGAAGCTGGTACTGCTGACGCTGGTTCGCAAAAGCGAATTTACATACGCTACGTGGGCAGAGATCGATTTCAAGAACTGGACATGGACGATCCCCGCTGACCGAATGAAGGCCAGGCGCGCGCATGTGATTTACCTGCCGAAGCAGGCGCAGGATCTGCTGGTTGGGTTGCAGATGTGTGCTGGTGGCAGTGAATACCTGGTGCCCGGTCGCTACAACTTCCGCAAACCATTATCGAACGCCGCGCTGAACTCGCTGATAGACCGGACCGTGGATACCATAAACAAAGACGGCGAGAAAATTCAGGACTTCACAGTGCATGACCTGCGCCGCACGGCCAGCACGCTGCTGCATGAAGCTGACTATCCCTCAGACTGGATCGAGAAGGCACAGGCGCACGAGCAGAAAGGAGTCCGGGCGGTTTACAACAAAGCGGAGTATGCGCGGCAGCGCGCCTATATGTTGCAGCAGTGGGCGGATATGGTTGATTCCTGGATTAACGGGGAGCACACCGACCTGGTGCCGTTCTCCCCGTCTAAGTTTGAGAAGTGGATGGAAGGAAAGGATTAAGCTGCCTCCCGTCTTGCCAGGCGGGAATTGCCATATGCCATAAGAGTATCGCGATCTACCGTTGTAAACTCGCAATGCGTTCTCGGGTATGGCTTCCAGATAAGCAGCAAAGATCCTTTGTTGTTACCGCTTACCGGCTTACCGGTGACCGGATTGATAAATGCCAGGCGCCCGGCGGTGATGAAGCGTACCTCGCTGGCTGTCTGGATAGCCTCCTTAAACCAGCCAACTGAAGTGTCTGCCGGTACCAGCATGACCGTGCCGATCTGATTAGCGCTCTCGGCGGCGGCCTTCTTAACGAACGGTGTGATGTCGCTGTATGGTGGGTTCAGCCAGACGTAGCCAGGCACATTGAGGTAATCAGCCCACGGCGTCTCCAGCGTATTCTGCTCGGCGGTGATGAACTTCCGGCATAGCGCGTTATGCGGCGCCGCGGCGGCATCCAACTGAAAGCAGAACTCAGCATCAAGGGAAGCGAAAAGGGCTGGTGGAGTGCGCCAGAGGTCGCGCTGGTCGAGCGGTGTTTTACTCCTGCCATAATCACCATTCAACTTCTCTGCTGGCAGCGCTGCGGCGATGCGTTCACCGATCCAGCGCATAACCGGTACTGCCATGCTATTGCCGATAGCTTTGTATCGTGGCCCGTCCGGGCATTCGGCAGCATCCTTTCCGCGCCAGCCGATCAGAGTGTGATTATCTGGAAAGCCCTGAAGGCGCTCGCACTCAATCGGCGTAAGCCGGCGCACGGCTACACCATGCATTACCGCTGGTGCAAGGTTGGTTCCGCTGCTGGCGCTGGTTAATGTCGGTGATTGCTCTTCCGCGTAACCAATGCCACCCGCTTTAGCACCCTGTCCTGCCTTGAATGCATACGCAATAGCTGGCGGCTGGCCGCTATTGGCATGGCTTTTATCGTGGTTTCCTGCGCGAATCGTTGGCGATAAATCCGACGTAGCAACATCAATGTTTCCACTGGTATTTCCACCGCCGAAAGCCACAACTGGAACGCCTCTCCCGGTTCCGTCCTCACTACCATCAAACCCTTCACCCTTTAATGTGTGGCTAACGTCACCATTAGCGCACTCAGCTATCAGGTGTCCTGCTTGTGCCTGATTGTCGTAAGCGCCACACGTTCTAACGCCTCGTGCAGTAAGGGCGGCAACAGCCTTTTGCGTTTCTCGGCGCGGCGCAGAATCCCGGCGCACGCTGTCGAACTCAAAAAGTACTTCTGCGGGATAGAATCCTTTTCGAGCACTTGCGACAACGAACACACGTCGGCGTCGTTGGGCCACTCCGAAAAATTGAGCATCAAGGACGCGCCAGGCAATAACCCTTTCTGGTCCAGACACACAACCTGCGTGCGTCCATTTTCCCCCTGCTGGCTGCAACTCACAGCTTTCTCCGGCAAGTCCTGCCAGAAAGCACCCGAAGGCATTGTCTTTGCTGCTGAGCACGCCGGGGACGTTTTCCCAGACGATAACTGCTTCTGGCTCACCGCGTTCGCGGCGCTTTGCGTCGATTGCATTGGCTAATTCCACATAAGAGAGGGTTAACTGGCCGCGGTCATCAGACAGGCCTTCACGTAAGCCGGCGATGCTGAATGCCTGGCAGGGCGTACCACCGACCAGAACATCAGGCGCTTCGACATCACCAGCGCGCACCGCATCGGCGATTTTGGTCATGTCGCCAAGATTGGTTACTTCTGGCCAGTGATGGGCGAGGACGGCTGAGGGGAATGGTTCGATTTCAGAGAACCACGCAGGTTTCCAGCCGAGAGGTTCCCAGGCTTTGCTGGCGGCTTCGATACCGCTGCACACGCTTCCGTATTTCATTCCGCCACCTTCTTACTGTTCATCAGCTCAGCCAGGCGCTGAGCCTTCAATGGGTTTCTGATAACCTGTCCACCGGGCGCTAACCACCCTCGGCGCATAGTTGAATAAACCAGTGTCACGCTGCCCACGGTGATCCCGTCGTGTGGATTAGTCATACACCACCCCGCGACATCCGATCCCGCTGTAGTCCAGGTGCGGGGTGCGGTTACCTTTGGTGATGCACTGCTGGCGGCGTACCGCGATGCGGGCGCGCTCAACTTCACCAACAGCGGCATCAAGGCACTGTAGCCAGAGACGGGCTGCGATTCGGTAGTGCCCGCGGCGTTCGCGCTCGATGGCCCGGCTTTCGATCTCCATTGCTTCCGGCGTTACTGCCACCACTCTTTCAACACGGCGCTGCGACACGTAGTCTTCGTGATAGCGCTCAAGCTTCGTCTTTTTCATTTGATCCAGACCTCTCAACTGATTATCGCCGCCAGCCACATCAGGTAGGCGACCACGGCCAGACACAGGTAAACATCTGACCATCTGCCGATATGCTTCTTCATCGCCGTCATGCAGCTGCACTCACGGCAGCACCCTTCACAGGCCGATACTTCCGCAGCTCAACCGGTGGCTTTTTTCCCTGGAATTCGTCCGGGCTGTTCTTCCTGCGATCGTCAAGCCACTTCTCCACTTCTTCCTGGGTCCATGCCACTTTCCCATCGGTGATGTACCAGCGTTTCGGGAATTCGCCATCACGCTCCAGTCGGTCAATCGTGCTCCATGACAGTGGCACCACCTCAAGGAGTTTTTTCTTACTCAATGCACCTTTCATAACTATCTCTCCTGGTTGCAGGTGTGGCGCCGTGGCGCCACGGTGGTGATTACATAGGGACTTCGTTCAGCTCATCGCGGCGGATGGTGTACACGTCAGTGGCTTTAGCCAGGCGGTCATCATCGTTAGCGAGCTTGCTGGCAACGTATTTGTATGCCTTATCCAGATCCTTCAGCGTGTTGTAGTTCATCGCTGCGTCAGTGAAAGCGCACAGAATCTCTTCTGGATCGCGGTCATCACTGCTCTTTGTCTTCTCTTCCTGGTGCTGCTCAGGCTTGGAGTTGATCAGCTTGTTCATGCCTGAGGCGGTGGCTGGTGCTGGAGTGATATCGCGCTCAACGCGCGGTGCCGTCTCCTGCAATTCGTCAGGGGTGTACACGCCCATGATTACGTCTGGGCAATGCAGGCGTGACCAGCGCTTTGTCGCCAGGTATGCGAGTTGTTGTTTCGGGTCGCTTGCCCAAAGCGTTGAGTTTCTTACCTGAGCCTGAGACAGCATTAACTCAAGCACTCGAGGCTGATCCTCTCCCTTCATGGTTGCCCATACGCGAACACCGCAGCCTTCTTCGTCTTTGAGGGTCCAGCCTGGTGCGATATATGGGTTGCCGTTTTTGGATGTTTTCTCAACAAACTTTCCGATCACGCCTTCCCAAGGCCCGAACCACTCGTAGTTGATGCGATCTTTTGTTGGCGACATGGTTGAGATAACTGCGTTTACTAATTGGGCTTCATAGCCGAGCGTGCCGCTCACAACATGGGTTTTCTGCGCGACGGCGAACGGGTTCATTCCCCATTGTGCAGCCTGCATTGCCACAGCCATGCAATCAGCTGGCTTACCGGCGAGGTGAGCCGGTACCGTTACGCGGCTTTGCGCCATTACTTCGGCGAATTTCATCAGTTGGTTTAAGCCCTCTGGGCTGAAAATTGTTGCAGCAGTGCCAGCGATTGCTGTGTCTACTGGCGCATTGATGTTTGCGATGTCGTTGCTCATACGTACATATCCTTTTTGCGTGCCCACTCAGGGCGTTTAATAATTTCAAATCCACCCCATTCGCCAGACTCACGGCACTGGTGGTAGGTATTCAGATCCCGGCGGAACAGCGAATGCCCGTCGTCAACATCCTGTGCATCCAGCTCAAACACTCGCACCGGGTAGCGTCCGCAATCGATGGTTTCGCTTACCGCCAGGAAGAAGAATCCGTGCGGCTCACCGGTGGTCTGCTGCGCGCCTTCACGGTACATAGCGTCCTGAACGTGGTACCGGAATTCCTCGATGTGGCGGGCGAACCTCTCCATGTCTGCAACCTTCTTCACGTCCAGCAGCACCGGGTGATACTTCAGGCGTTTGTCCGGACGGATGCGGCACAGTTCGCCAGTTTCCGGATCCATCCAGTAATGCGATGCTTCGCAGAAACCTTCCGCCTCAAGCAGCCAGCGCGCCGCCGGGTGGGCCATCGCGCTGTCGCGCATAAGTTGCAGCTTCCGGCCCTGTTCGGCATCCATAACAGTCATGCCCATTCCCGCAACATCATTCAGGAACGCAGCTTCATCCTCTTTGCCTGCTGTCGTGCGTCTGTTGAACTGCGGCGCCACAATAAAACGCTTGTCGAACTCTTCAGGCTCCAGCAGCAGGCAGTGCAGGGCGGTTCCCATATCCAGTGCCTTCAGCTTTTCGGTGTCTACCGGTGCTGATTTCTGCCACTGCAACAGGGCCGGGCTCAGCGCAACCATATCCAGCTGCGACTTACTCACGCCGTCGCCGGCGTGGTAATCCTCGTTGCTGATGTCGAAATAAATGCCAGGCTTCATGCCGCATTCCTCGCCGTGTCCAACTGGTCAGCCAGATCCCACTTAGCGATGATTCCGGTAAGCGCTCTCTGGAATGCAGCGAGAGCTTCTTCAAACTCCGGGTTCATCATCAGCTCTTCCAGAATCTCCTTGCGCACGCCTTTGCGCTCCAGCTCATAGAAAGGCGCCTGCAGCTGGTGGTGCTTAATGGCGTCGATCAGCTCTACCTGGCGCTCGTAGTGCATCTGGCTCAACTGGTAGTCGCTGTCGATGCTGGTCATGATTTTTTTCAGGTTATTAATCTGTTGGATGTTCATACCCACCTCAGTACTTGATGGAGACTGCAGATACCTTCCCGCTGGCGATGGCAATCAGAGCTTTCTCTGCCATTTCCTGCGAAAGACCGCTTTCGATCAGGTCTGCGATAGCCTGCCGGTTGATGGTGCGGCGATGCTCTTTATCAGCTGCGCGGCGCGCTTCTTCGTCGGCGATTCGTTTCTGTTCTGCCAGGCGTGCAGCTTCCAATTCTTCTTGTCGGTGGCGTTCCGCTGCGATAGCAGCGTTCTTTTCCTGCTCAGCTTTTTCAGCAGCAGCTTTTGCTTCACGTTCTGCTTTCTGCTGGGCTTCAATTTTTTCGCGCTCTGCGCGTTCAGTTGCTGCCATGGCTTCAGCTTCACGGCGTGCAGCAGCATCAATCTCGGCCCGTGCTCTTGCTTCTGCATCACGCTTAGCCTGCTCTGCTGCTTCGCGGCGGATAGCTTCTTCACGTTCGAGGCGTGCTTTTTCTTCTGCCTCTTTACGCAGGCGTTCCAGCTCAGCAGCTTCGTGCTCGCGCTTTTTCGCCACTGCCAGAGATGCTTCCAGTTGTTGAATGGTTGAATCCTTAGCAACACCAGCTTCTGCTGCACGTTCCTGCCAGCTGTCATCCAGCACCACGGATTTAGCTTCCTGAATACGCTGTTGAATATCAGCAGATGGAAGGTAGTTCCCTGCGGTGTCTATCACGTCAGCCAGTGCACGCAAATCCACAAGACGCTGTTGCAGTGCTTCAGTACGTGCCTTCTCCGCGTCTTCCCACTCGGTAAGTGGGCGGCGTACTTCATCGCGAAGCTGGTCGCATTCAGTCACGAATCGGCGCAGTTCAGTTTCAACCACTTTCGGCTGCTCTTTCAGGCGTTTCAGGTAATCACGGCCTGGCTTTTCAACTGCCGTTTTGCTACGTGAAACCTGAGCAGCCAGCGATGCGACACGGGCGCGGCCTTTTGCTGTGCTCAGGTCAGGAACTTCGTTGACGCCTTCACGGATCTGTTCAAGAAACTGATCCAGGCCGTTTTCTACATAAATTACCGGTGCCATATCCGGTGCAATTTCGATGACTGATAATTCACTCACTTGCTCACCCCCATATCCATTTCAGTTTTGACTGCCATCTTGGTGACAAACGCCCAGTTGATGGCTTCATGCAGAGTGCGGAACTTGGTACTCATCAGCCCGCACGCCGTAACGCAGTACCAACCGTTGATGATTTTCCACTGCATAATTCGTTACCTCAGTGTTACCGTTGAGGTAATGATTATCCGTATATGGTTTGAAGTCAATAGATATGGTTATAAAAAATTACCAAGCAGGTAATTATTGAGGCGATAAAAAAGCCGCTGATTAGCGGCTTAGTAATTGACTATTAACGTATTATTCTTGTTTTATGCCATTCTGATTGATGACAAACTGGATATAGCTTTTAATCTTTTCTTTTTCGGTTTCAGGTAACGATGCGAACCTGGACCGGTCGTACGGTATGGTTGCCGGATCTTTAGGGTGGATAAGCAACTCATAGCCGTGACGCCCGAACGCTGCAGCTAGAGTCTCAAGTGTGGCGATGGACACGCTAACTTCGTTATTCAGCATCCGGTTGATGGTGGCCTGGGCAATGCCTGATGCTTTGTGTAGTTTACCCTGTGATGACAGATCGCGACTTTCGCGCATCCAGCGCTCAAGATTATGAGCTGCAAGCAACCCGATATCGCTCGGGCCGATTGGGGAATAACCTTCCTGCGAGAGGGAATGGTCGATATCCAGCCAGTTTCTCGGTTTGTTCGCAGCGGCTTCAATTTTTCTCGCTACCTGGTCACCGATGACCTTTTTACCCAACACCCAGCGGTTAACAAGATTGGCCGGAGTCTCCATTCTTTCCGCAAGTCGTGTCTGTACCCCGTTAAACTCACGGTCAATAAGATCACTTAAATTTTTAATGCGGATTTCCTGAATACTTTTCATGCTGTGGTAAATCGCTCCATATATGAATCATTTAGTGGTTCAATTAAAAGCGAAATTACCTCACGGGTAAATGCACCTGACAGGTAACAATCCTTGATTTTTATTACCTGATAGGTGAATATTTATTATCTGAAATTAATATCAGGCAATAGCTATGAGCGAGAACGAAAAATTCGACTTCAAAAAACACTGGCTTGAACTCACACCTGATGAGCGCGATTCCTTTGCAGAAGAGGCCGGGACGACGAGTCACTACATCCAGACGCATCTAACCGGGCGCAGAAAAATGCCTGGTAAGGCATTGATGAACGGGCTATTTAAAGCATGCAAAAAGCGAGAGTGGATTAAAAACAAACCACAGATGGTAAACTTCTTCTACGAATAAAACCTCTATCAAACACCCATCAGACCGCCTTCTGGCGGTCTTTTCATATCTATTCGCACCCAGCAGGTAATTATTATCCATATATGGTTGATCTTTTTTTCATCCGCACTCAAAATCACCGTAATAGCAAACGTAAATGAGGTTGCGTAATGGAGATTATCACTCGTCTGGACGCTGCAAAGTCAGGTCTTAAGCGTTATTACACCGGTAAAAAGTGCAAGCACGGTCATGACAGTGAGCGCTACGTCTATAACGGCCATTGTGTTGAGTGCGCCATCAACTCCAGTTTGCGCCGCCAGGCGGAGATTAAACGGATTATGGACGAAGCTGCGAAAGGCAACGTGCCGGAGGTGATCTGATGGCCAGCAGCTGGATTAAGGTCGAGGTGATCACCCCTGACAAGCCTGAAATATTTCAGATAGCCGAGCTGCTGAATATCGACCCGGACGCCGTTCTCGGGAAGCTGGTCCGCATCTGGGCATGGGCTGATCAGCAGACAATAGACGGTAACGCTGGAAGCGTTACAAAGGGAGTACTCGACAGGCTCGCTTTTATTACAGGATTCGCTGATGCACTGATTACTGTTGGCTGGCTTGCATATGTCGACGAAAAGCTGGTCCTGCCTAACTTTGAGCGACACAACGGTGAATCATCGAAAAAACGGGCACTTACAAACAGAAGAGTCGCAGAACACCGGAAGCGTGAAACGCAAAATGTAACGCGCATAGCGTTACAAAAAGAGTTACCAGAGGAAGAGGAAGAGGAAGAGGAAGATATAAATAAAACCCCTCTCTCTGCGCGCGAAGAAATTCAAATTCCTCCCGTTGTTGTTCCAGGTATAGGGGAACCGATCGGCAAATTCGCCATGCATGAAAACTGGCAACCGTCAGATGACTTTGTCATGCGCGCCAGAATGTGGGGCCATGCACTACCTGCTGACGGGTACAAGAAATCAGAACTGATCGAATTCATCACCTACTGGATGGCTGAAGGCAATGTGATGCAACACGTGCAGTGGGAGCAGAAGTTTGCCCGGCTGCTGATGAGCAGGAGAAAAAGAGCGGCAGGAAAGCGCGGTGACAGCTCTGACGATGACGTACCACACTGGAACAGCCCTGAGGGCTGGAAGGATTTCTTATGAGTAACGTATTCGCAGCAATTCAGGATCGTGATGCTGGCGCACTGGCTCGCATGATGGGCCAGGGCAATCACCAGGAACAGCAGGACAACGTTGTAAACATCAGTGCAGAGCGTCTTGTCGATGCCCTGTTTAAACAGCTTAAGCAATTATTCCCAGCAGCAGAGCAAACCAACCTTAAGACCGTGCAACAGGAAACTGACGCGAAGCGCCAGTGGATCGCTGCATTCGCCGAAGGTGGGATACGTACCCGCGAGCAGGTATCGGCAGGAATGCGCCATGCCCGCGCCAGTGAATCACCGTTCTGGCCGTCGCCCGGACAGTTCATCAAGTGGTGCAAGGACAGCAAGATGGTGCTGGGCGTGAGCATAGAGGACGTGATGGGAGAGTTTCACCGTTACGCCAAAGAGAAAAGCCTCCAGCCTGGCGGTCCGGAGCGCTTCCCGTGGCGCCACCCGGTCATGTACTGGATTGTGTGCGATACACGCCGCGCGATGTACCAGCGCCAGCTGAGCGAGATTGAAGTTGAGAAGCATGCTCGCAAGCTGCTGGAGGAATGGGCTGCAAAAGTGGCGGCCGGTCACCAGATTCCGGATCCGGTTCTGAGCATCCAGGCTAAGCCAGAGCCGATACAAACACCAGCCGACACAGGGGAGAGTGCTTACCACCCTCCCGGGAAAAGCTTCGGATGCATGCCGAATGCCGCCACCCTGGGAGGACTGACACCGGCCCAGTGGCTGATGGAGGAATACCGGCGAGGGAAAGCGGCAGGACTCATCAAATAGCAAAGTAACACCGGCGCGGCAGCGCATTTTTTTACGCCTGTATAATTACCTTGAGGGTAACAAAATGTGCGCATGACTATTGATTTTAACCCGTATATGGAATTTAATTACCTGAGAGGTAAATCATGAGAAAGCAGTTACAGGCTCTTGGTCGACTCAAGACAGGCCAGATGAACAAGACGGAAGAGGATTATGCCGCACACCTGAAGCGCATCACAGGTACTGTCATCGCCTGGTACAAGTTTGAAGGTATCAAGCTGCGCCTGGCTGACAACACGTTCTACACGCCAGATTTCGCAGTGATGCTCACCACCGGCGAGATGGAGCTACACGAAGTGAAAGGGTTCTGGACCGACGACGCCAGGGTAAAAATCAAGGTCGCCGCCGACATGTACCCATTCACGTTCAGAGCGCTTAAGCCAATACCAAAAAGCAAAGGTGGCGGATGGAACTGTGAAACGTTCTGAAATAACGATCCTTTTTGATATCAACGTAATCAATAACTTATACGGGTAAGCGGGGGTAAATATGAAACCGAGTTATGAAGAGCTTGAAGCAAGATGTGCTGCGCTGGCTGCGGAGAATGCGGGGCTGAAGGATATCAACGCATGGTGCAAAACAGATGCATTCAAAAACATGTACCGCGAGTTTAAAACCGCCGAAGCTATTGGGTGCCACGACGTTGATTGCATGCATGACGCAATGCTGACGGCGATAATGCATGCACCAAAAACCCCGGCGACAGACGCCTTCCTGGCTGAAGTGCGGGCGCAGGGCCTCAACGCTTTCATCCAGCATCGCAGTGCAGAACTGGATGCGCATATTAAAAACGGTGGTGAGCAGTTCGACGAAAAATCAGTACGCATCAGAGACATCATCGTCTCAGCCCGCTTGTTCAGGGAGCAGATTCGCAAGGAGGCTTTAACTGCTGAATCAGCGCGCGAATCAGGAAACATCATGCTCATCATAGCCGCTCGTATGGCTCGTCGTGAGCTCTTCACGCCACTGCATTGCGTCAGCGAGCTGCCTCAGAAAGTGGTCAGCATGCGCGTATTCCGCGAGGCGCTGGAAAGGTCTGAGGAAACTCTACAGCGTGAAGTATGCAAAATCGTGGACGGCCACGATCGCTTGCAAAAGAAGCTGAAAGAGGCTGAGGCAAAGCTGGAAGCCGCAGAGAAGCGGATCGCTGAGCTGGAGCGCAGCGAATTACAACTTATTGATGAGCGAGACAATGCAGAATCTGCATTGGCAGATATGTACCAGGCTGCAACCGGCGAGCGCCCGGAGTGGAGCAATATGTTTGGTTTCGCCGATGCTGTTGAAGCGGTTGAAGATAGACTGGCGACACTTGAAAGCGGTCAGGATCAGCCAGTGATGTTTATCGATGGTGATATCTCATCCGCTGATGCTGACAAACTGGTGGCTGTAATTCGTGAGTTCAGCGAAGAGGCAGAAACCCCAGCGGCACGAATGGCGCGGATTATTCGTGAGAACCCGCATCCGACAAACATGTGCGATATGCCAACCGCAGCCGGTAAAGGAGAGTGAATGTGAAAAATTATCTCAGCAATTTAGCCAGCATGCTTCAGGGGATTGCAGGTGTCATTTCAGACGGCGAGCGGGTGCAGAAAGAGTGCCCTGCGCACTTAAAGTCAGCACTACTCGAGGCTTCTCACGCGCTAGATGGTCAATCGGTCAGGGTCAATTATCCGCCTAATGGAAAGCCTGAAATTGTTAATGCGCGCGGACACCATCGACCGCTTACCTTGCGGGAACGAGTGGCAATCCGCTTACTTGGTGGCAGGACGGAGATTCGCCCATGAGCACTATTACCAAAAAGCAGCGCGCAGAGCTGCGCATGAAGTTCGGTGGTCGCTGCGCTTACTGTGGGTGCGATTTGCCGGAAAAGGGATGGCACGCTGACCACGTCGAGGCTGCATTGCGTAAGTGGAAATTCGGCGAGCGACAGACTGATGGAACCAGGCGTACAGTAGCAACAGGAGAGTTCTGGCGACCTGAGAATGACGCTATCGAAAACATGTTCCCGGCCTGCGCTCCATGCAATCTGTTTAAAGCGACTTTCACAGTAGAAGGGTTCCGTGAACAGGTGGCGGCTCAGGCGGAGCGTGCGCGCGCCTACAGCGTCAATTTCCGAACGGCAGAGCGTTTTGGTCTGGTTGAGGTAGTCGATAAGCCAGTTGTTTTCTGGTTTGAACAGTATCAGGAAGGAGCAGTGTCATGAGCACTATTACCAAAGAATGGCTGCAGCAGGCCATCAACGATTATGAAAGCGTTCGTGATGAGCTTCCTTTCGGGCTTGATGATTATCAGGAGAACATCCTTGCCGCTCTACGTATCGCGCTGGCATCGCTCGAAGCGGAGGCTGTGTCAAATAGTGGCTCAGAAGCTTTGTTTTTTGAATATACCGGTTCGGGGGATTTTTACGGATATGGATTCTATCGTGATGGTGTAGAGGTTGATGTGGATATTACTGAGCCCTTATACACCGCCCCGCCAGCGCCGGTATCTGTGCCTGATGATGTGATGGCAGCAATGCAGAAAGTTGCGCGTATTCGTCTCGATCTGAATGACTTCGACGGCGACAAGCGAGGCATTTTAGATTGCCTTGGCGACGCGGAAGAGGCGCTGATAGAGGTTGTTAATCGCCGCGCCGCCATGCTTCAGGGTGCCGATGGCAACTCTCCGGTGATTCCGGATGGTTGGAAACTGGTTCCTATTGAATTGACGGGTGATATGACCAATGCAATGAGCGAAGCGATTCTTGATGATCTGCATAACGTCGATGTGTGGCGCAGCGTACTCGCAGCAGCACCGCAGCAGGAGGCGGAATGAACGATTTCGCTAAGCGAGTTCAGCGTCTTGAGGATGAGCGCGGTAAGACCATCACCACTGAGGTTGAGCTTATTTCATACGTCAAAGAGCGCAGCACTGGAAACTCTGAGGCCCGTTACTACGTTAAGCACAGCAACCAGAAGACGGTGCTTGAGCAGGCAATGGTGATAAACAGGGATGGTTTTGGTAATCATCAAGCCAGCATCATCATCACTGATTTCCCCGGGCAGAAAACTCCGGAAGAAGCGGCACTAAAACTAGCTGATTGGTTAAAGCGCCTGGGTTGGTCCATTGAAGCTAACTTCAAAAAGCCAGGGGTGGATGATGCCTAACCCATTCGACGCGGCAATGTTCGTGCTGCTGGCAATCGGCGCACTTCAACAAATGGGGTGGTGGCCATGGTGAGCAAACTCAAACAGCGGCGCTTGCGCCGCCTTAAAGCGGATGTAGCCTGGTGGCGGGAGGAAGCAGAGGATTGCCGCTCCCGTCTGCTGGAACTTGCCGGTGAAATCGACAGGCTCAAAAAACTGGTCATCCGCGTGCCTATGCCGGTGGTGGTGCCAACTCAGTCTGCGGCATTCATCGGGATTGATCTTTCTGGTGGTGCAGACCAGACAGCGGTAATCGAAATAGAAAACGGGGAGGTTCTGAAATGGTCACGGTAAACCGGGAAACACTGGCCGCCCATATCGCCGAACTGGAATCTGGCCCGCGCTCGATGAAGGAGGATTACCAGTTATGCGCATTCAGGACGTTACTCAGCTATATGCGCACTTGTCGTCACACATACGGACGTATTTACACCACCAACTGCTGTCCAATGTGCGGGGAGAAACTAAGCAATGGCTAAGACCGCAGCAGAGCGCAAAGCAGCGCAGCGGGCCCGCCAGGCGGAAGCTGGTTAGCGCAAGCTTGAGCTGGTGCTCGATGAGCAGGAAATGGAGATGCTGGCGCGCAACTGCGCCGGGCGCCGACCAGGCCGTGAGCCATACGAATTGAGCGAGTACATCGCGCTGCTGATTCGACAGGATGATGCCCGGGTTCGCGGCCGCATCAAAGCTATCAGCGCCAACCGGTGCGGCAAGTGCGGTGACAAATTGCCAGTTGCCGACTGCTGCCTGAAGGAGGAAGAGTCCTGCTGGGCAAGGCTTGGCTGGCACGAAACGAAACTTGTGGTGTGACCTGTCACGGCATATTGACTAAATCCTCACATGATTATACTGTTTAAATGTACAGTATTTTTTTGTGAGGTTCCATTATGGGCTTTCCATCTCCGGCAGCAGACTACGCAGAAGCAACTCTCACCATCACCAGCCTGTGCGGCTACGACGGCAACTGCCGCACCATCGAGACGTCGGCTGGGTACGCAATCATCAACGTTTCGCACAAACCACATCCGGGTGACACCGTGCTGATTTCGTATTGCGGCCGCACAGAGTTCGCCATTGTGCAGGGAAAGGCGCTGATCACTCCTGACGGTGAAGCGCTGGAAGGTGAAGCGCTGGACGACACAACAGTGCACGGAGTGGTGACCCACTTCCTGAACCGCGTAGACAATCAGCGGCCAGACCCGATACCAGTCATGTAACATCTGCGCGGGCGTGATAGTATTACCTGCATGGTAATAAAATTACTCAGGTGGTAATGATGGCCGCGACACCAAAACCGCATAAGCGCAAATCTACGCAATTTGAGCCTCTCAGTGTTCTGAAGGAGGCTTATTGCCAGGAATACATCAAGTGCCCGGAGAATCAGACTCAGGCGGCGATTAATGCCGGGTACTCTCCCAATACAGCGGCGAAATTTGCCAGCCAGAATATGCGCGATGAGCGCGTCCAGAAAAGAATCGCCGAGCTGATGGAGGAGCGCAACAAGCGCATGCGAGTCAGCGCTGATTACGTCCTCATGCGCCTGGTGGAGATCGACCAGATGGATGTGCTGGATATCCTGAACGACGACGGAAGCCTGAAGCCTATCCGCGAGTGGCCTAAAATCTGGCGCACCACGCTTAGCGGATTCGACCTTTCCTCAACCATCATGAACATGAACGAGGATTCGATAGAGACCATCCTCAAAAAAATCAAATGGCCGGACAAGGTGAAGAACCTCGAGCTCATCGGTAAGCACGTCGACGTCAACGCGTTTAAAGAGCGCCTGGAGGTTTCCGGCACGGTCACCATCGCCGACCGCATGGCCGCCGCGCGCCGCCGCGTTAAAAAGCAGGCTGGTGGTGAAGAATGACAGCAGCAGCCATGTCGCCGGAAGATCAGCTCGTAGAGGATATCGCATCCTTCACGCACGACCCGCTGGGCTATGCGCTGTATGCGTTCCCGTGGGGCGAGGATGGCACAGAACTGGCACACGCCACCGGGCCGAGAAATTGGCAGGCTGACGCATTCCGCGAGATACGCGATCACCTCCAGAACCCCGCGACGCGTCACCAGCCGCTGATGCTGGCCCGCGCATCCGGCCACGGTATCGGTAAATCGGCATTCATCTCGATGCTTATCAACTGGGGCATGTCCACCTGCGAGGACTGCAAGGTGGTGGTTACCGCCAACACCGACAACCAGCTGCGCACCAAGACCTGGCCGGAAATCATCAAATGGTCGAACCTGGCTATCACGAAAGAGTGGTTCACCTGCACAGCCACGGCGATGTACAGCAACGATCCAGGCCACGACAAACGCTGGCGCGCTGACGCTATCCCGTGGTCAGAGCACAACACCGAGGCGTTCGCCGGCCTGCATAACGAGCGCAAGCGCATCATCGTAGTATTCGACGAAGCGTCCAACATTGCCGATCTGGTGTGGGAGGTTGCTGAGGGTGCGCTGACGGACGAAGACACCGAAATCATCTGGGTGGCGTTCGGGAACCCGACGCGTAACACCGGGCGCTTCCGCGAATGCTTCCGCAAATACAAGCACCGCTGGAAGTGTGCGCAGATTGACAGTCGCACCGTGGAAGGCACGAACAAACAGCAACTCCAGAAATGGGTGGATGACTACGGCGAGGACAGCGACTTCGTGAAGGTCCGTGTGCGGGGGATCTTCCCTGACGCGTCTGAGCTGCAGTTCATTCCGACCGGCCTCACTGACGAAGCAATGAAGCGGGTGGTGACCGCTGCGCAGGTGGCGCACGCACCGGTTATTATCGGCGTCGACCCGGCGTATTCCGGCGTGGATGACGCGGTGATATACCTGCGCCAGGGGCTGCACAGCAAAGTGCTATGGACAGGCAACAAGACCACCGATGATCTGATTATGGCGAAGCGCATAGCCGACTTTGAGGACGAATACAAAGCCGATGCGGTATTTATCGACTTCGGTTACGGAACAGGATTGAAATCAATTGGTGATGGCTGGGGGCGTTCCTGGCAACTGATACCGTTCGGTGGCGGCTCCACCGATCCCCAGATGCTCAACAAGCGCGGCGAGATGTTCAATAGCTGCAAAACGTGGCTGAAAATTGGTGGCGCACTGGATGACCAGGAAACCGCTGACGACCTGTCTGCTGCTGAGTATAAAGTCAGGGTGGATGGCAAGATAGTTATTGAACCGAAGGAAGACATCAAAGAACGGTTAGGCCGCTCGCCTGGTAAGGGCGATGCGCTGCTGCTGACATTTGCTTTCCCGGTGTCGAAGCGGATGCGTATTCCAGGGCAGGAGAGCCAGCATGGGAAAGCGGTCACAGAGTATGATCCGTGGAAATAACAAAGCCCGCGCATCGGCGGGCTGATTGTGACATGTCACGGAGCTAAAAGCCGTCGAATTCGTCTTTCATTTCTCGCTCAGTTTCTGCTTCAGCAGATAACCTTCCAGCATCCAGATTTTATTCACCGCGTTTTCGCGCGCAATTTTACGCCCGATCTCCGGGTCGAAGTTTTCTGGGCTTGCGCAGGAACTTTCGCCGGTGACGGTGAAGCCGTTGCGCAGCACCAGGACACAGAAGGTTAAAAGCTTTAATGAGGCTGGAACTTCTGAGTAATCAAGCCCAGCCTTTAAAAGCGCAGCCTCGCCTACAACGCCTGATGCCGCCGTGAAGTAGTGCTCGCTAATAATCACGCTTTCAATATGCTGCGGCGTAACGCGCGGAGCGGTTAAGCCTTTGGCCTGAATTTCAGATTCAATATCTTTGTCACTCATGATTTTCACCTTAAAAAAATGCCCGGACGAACCGGGCGAATAATCAACGGAGTGCCTACCTTGGCAGTTACGTGTTTACAGCGCAACGTCATCGGAATGGCGTTCTGCTGTAAAAAGGGCGGTGGTCAGAAGTTGGAGCAACTGCCACCGCCAAGACTACACACAGCATCTGGTACAGCTACTCCTGGTTTACCACGCTGGCTACGTGATTAGGTTGTGGCCGGTAACCAGCCGGAGATTTCCAGCCTCTTCTTTGCTTCAGGTGCCAGGCTGGAAATCTACTTCCACAACGGAAAGAGCACTGCCTGAGATGGATATTCGCGCCCAGGTGTGAAACGCAAACATCAGTGCTCTTACCTGTTATGGCCTCGTCTCTTCCGAGGTGTCACACCTGATCGCCACGCTGGTGAAACGTCTCTGGCTGTCGTACACAACTGGCTTGCACATTCCGGCTACCCGCTTGGACGTAAACAGCAAGGAATCCATTGGACCGCTGCGGCACATGTGCCATATGCCGTACTGCTCACACCTGTAAGCGCACTCCGCCAGTTAACAAACCGATCACCATCAGTGAAAGAGGAATGCGCTTTCATGTTGTGTTACCTGAAGGGTAATAATTGCACGGCATTATGTCAATACACTACGTAAAATAATCCGTATATGGTTAAATTGGTAATAATTTAATCGTGTGTGAGGTTATCGCTATGTGTATCGGCAGCAAGCCATCAGTGCCAGCGGCACCAGAAGTTCAGGCCGCACCTCAGGCCCAGGATGCCGCTGTGGTTGATGCGCGTTCTGAGGAAGAGCGCCGCCGCCGCGCAGCAGCAGGCACAAAATCGACAATGCTCACCGGTGCTCAGGGCGACACCTCCGCAGCCAACACCAGCGGTAAAACGCTGCTCGGTCAGTAACGGAGACCTGAGAGATGGCGGAAACCGAAAAAGAGCGACTGCTGAAGCAGCTCGCACAGCTGAAGACTGAGCGCACATCGTTCGAGCCGCACTGGCGCGACCTGAGCGACTTTATCAATCCGCGCGGTTCCCGCTTCCTGACGTCTGACGTTAACCGTGACGATCGCCGCAACACCAATATTGTTGACCCTACCGGCTCAATGGCTCAGCGCATCCTGTCCAGCGGCATGATGTCCGGCATCACCAGCCCGGCCCGCCCGTGGTTCAAGCTGGCAACGCCTGACCCTGACATGATGGATTACGGCCCGGTGAAAGTCTGGCTGGAAGTCGTGCAGCGCCGCATGAACGAGGTGTTCAACAAGTCGAATCTGTACCAGTCTCTTCCAGTGATGTACGCCAGCCTGGGTACTTTCGGCACAGCCGCTATGGCCGTGTTAGAAGATGACCAGGATGTGATCCGCACAATGCCATTCCCGATTGGCAGCTACTACCTGGCAAACAGCCCGCGCGGCAGTGTCGATACCTCCTTCCGCCAGTTCTCCATGACCGTGCGCCAGCTGGTGCAGGAATTCGGCCTGGATAACGTGAGCTCGTCCGTGAAGAGCATGTGGGATAACGGTACGTATGAGACGTGGATAGAGGTTAACCACTGCATCACGCCAAACATCAACCGCGACAGCGGCAAGATGGACAGCAAGAACAAGCCGTTCCGCTCTGTCTATTTCGAGACCGGCGGCGACTCCGACAAGCTGCTGCGTGAATCCGGGTTCGATGAATTCCCGATCCTGGCTCCGCGCTGGGAAGTGAACGGAGAGGACGTTTACGCATCCTCCTGCCCTGGCATGCTGGCACTCGGTCAGGTTAAGGCCCTTCAGGTTGAGCAGAAGCGCAAAGCTCAGCTGATAGATAAAGCCACTAACCCGCCGATGGTTGCGCCGTCGTCGCTGAAGAATCAGCGCGTTTCCCTGCTGCCAGGTGATGTGACTTATATCGACGTGGTGAGTGGCCAGGACGGTTTCAAGCCTGCCTATCTGGTCAACCCGAATACCGCCGACCTGCTGGCTGACATTCAGGACACCCGCCAGACCATCAACAGCGCCTACTTTGTCGACCTCTTCATGATGCTGCAAAACATCAACACCCGCTCCATGCCGGTGGAAGCAGTGATCGAGATGAAGGAAGAAAAGCTGCTGATGCTCGGCCCGGTACTGGAGCGCCTGAACGACGAAGCGCTAAACCCGCTTATCGATCGCGTGTTCTCCATCATGGCACGCAAGAACATGCTCCCGCCTCCGCCGGACGTTATGCAGGGCATGCCGCTGCGCATCGAATACATCTCCGTTATGGCGCAGGCGCAGAAATCTATTGGCCTCACAAGCCTGTCGCAGACCGTTGGGTTTATCGGCCAGCTCGCACAGTTCAAACCTGAAGCGCTCGACAAGCTCGACGTGGATCAGGCTATCGATGCGTTCTCCGAAATGTCAGGCGTATCGCCGACCGTCATCGTTCCGCAGGAGCAGGTGCAGGGCATTCGCGAAGAGCGCGCTAAACAGGCTCAGCAGGCGCAGGCCATGCAGATGGGTATGGCAGCGGCTCAGGGTGCCAAGACGCTCAGCGAGACGCAGACCACTGACCCAAGTGCGCTTACCGCTCTCACTAACGCAGCAGGAGCGGCGCAGCAATGACGGACTTTGATGAAGAGGAACTGCGCATTCAGAACGAGCGGAAGAAGCACGATCTGGAGCAGCGAGAGAAGGACGACATCAAGTTCGTCATGGATAGCGAGCAGGGACGCCGCGTCGTGTGGGGTCTGCTGGAGAAAGGTCAGGTGTTCGGTACCTGCTTCAACGTTGACCCAAACATCACAGCATTCAACGAAGGGCAGCGCAACCTGGCTCTGGTTCTGTTTCAGCGCGTCATGACGCACTGCCCCGATCAGTATCTGAAGATGGCCGCAGAGGCCAGTGAACAGGAGTAACCATGAATTTATTTGAACGTTTGCTGCATCGCCGTCTTTGCAATGAGCAACCAGCTGATGGTGGCGCTGCACCGGCGCCGTCTGAGCCAGCAACACCTTCTGCCGAAGCTACAGCACCTGCAGGCGAACCGGCGAAACAAGAAGGCGAACAGCGCCAGGCTGGCAAGTCTCAGGACGACAAACCAGCTGATGGTGAAAAGCCAGCAGACAAGCCTGCTGAAGAAAAAGACCAGAAGCAGGAAGGCGCTCCGGAGAAATACGAGTTCAAGGCTGGTGAAGGCGTTGAGCTGGATACCGAAGCGCTGAAGGACTTCGAACCGGTTGCCCGCGATCTGAACCTGACCAATGAGCAGGCGCAGAAGCTGGTGGACGCGTACCCGAAAATTCTCGCCGGTGTTCAGCAGCGTCAGGCAGAAGCCTGGCAGGCGCAGACAGAGCAGTGGGCTGCTGACGTGAAGGCTGACAAGGAGATCGGCGGAGACAAGCTGACCGCAAACCTCAGCGCTGCGCAGCGTGCACTGGACCTGTTCGGCACGCCAGAGCTCAAAGAATACCTGAACACGACCGGGCTGGGTAACCACCCTGACCTGGTTAAGACGTTCGTGAAAATCGGCAAAGCCATGTCTGAAGACGGCATGGTCGATGGCAGTAATCAAGGCCAGCGTAGTGCGGCCGAAGTGCTCTATGGCAAATAAGAGAGGATATAACCATGGCTGTTAAAGGCTTAACTGCGCTGACGCTGGCAGACTGGGGTAAGCGCATCGACCCAAATGGGAAAATCGATAAAATTATCGAGCTTCTCAGTCAAACCAACCCGATCCTTCAGGATATGCTGATTGTTGAAGGTAACCTTCCAACCGGTCACCGCACCACCATTCGCTCTGGTTTGCCGCAGGCTACCTGGCGCTTGCTGAACTATGGTGTGCAGCCAAGCAAGTCAACCACCGTCCAGGTTACCGACTCAGTCGGCATGCTGGAAACATATTCAGAAGTCGATAAGTCTCTGGCCGATCTTAACGGCAACACTGCTGAATTCCGTCTTTCTGAAGACCGTGCATTTATCGAAGGCATTAACCAGCAGATGGCTCAGACGCTGTTTTACGGCGATACCAGCGTGAACCCGCAGCAGTTCATGGGCCTGTCCTCCCGTTACTCCAGCAAGTCTGCTGGCAACGGACAGAACATTATCGACGCTGGCGGTACCGGTACCGATAACACCTCAATCTGGCTGGTGGTATGGGGTGAAAACACCGTACATGGCATCTTCCCTAAAGGTCAGAAGGCTGGCCTGAAGATGGAGGATAAGGGCCAGCAAACGCTGCTTGATTCCAATGGCGGGCGCTATGAAGGCTACCGTACCCACTACAAGTGGGATAACGGACTTTCCCTGCGCGACTGGCGTTACGTTGTCCGCATCGCAAACATCGATGTTAGCGATCTGTCGGTGCCTGGATCAGCAGCAAATATCGTAAGCCTGATGGTGAAAGCACTGCACCGCATTCCAAACCGCGGCATGGGCAAGCCGGTGTTCTACATGAACCGCACCGTTGCCCAGGCTCTCGATCTTCAGTCTCTGGACAAAGCCTCTCTGGCTCTGACCGTAAAAGAGACCGAAGGCGAATGGTGGACCGCGTTCCGTGGCATCCCAATCCGTGAAACCGATGCGATTCTGGAAACAGAAGCGCGCGTTGTTTAACGCCTGTCATTAACTGATGGGCCTTAACCGGCCCATGAATGGAGAAAGAAAATGATCACCGACAAACTGTTGATGTTCTCCGAAGCGCAGGCGGTTACGGCTTCTGCTGCTTCCACTGACGTTATCGACCTTGGCCCTATCGACGGCACCCGCCGCGATATCGGCGTTGGCGAGCCTCTGGAGTTCTGGGCAAACGTGAACACTACTGCAACTGCAGCTGGTGCCGCAACCCTGAACGTTCAGTTGCAGACCAGCCCGGATAACTCCACCTGGACCACGCTGTACGACAGCGGCACGCTGGCACTGGCGGCGTTGACAGCTGGTAAGCGCCTGTTCTCTGCCAAGGTTCCGGCAGGTGTTCAGCGCTATCTGCGTGTCAACTACGTGGTCGGTACCGGCCCACTGACTGCTGGTGCGTTCACCTCGGGTATTAACCTGGATGTTGACAACAACACTCCATACTACCCAATCCGCTCCAAAGTGACAGGTTAAGGTGGTTGTGATGGAAAAAGCAAAATACCGCGTCCTGCGCTTGTCCCATATTCACAACAACCTCTGGCCTGAAGGCTCTGAGATTGAATATGACGGTGAGCCAGGATCGGCGCTTGAGCCAATCAACGCAGCGGCGAAGGCGGCAAAGAAAAAGGCAGACCAGAAGCGTGGAATCGTGCCCGTTGATTCTCAACCTGAGCAAAAGGTTGAAGATGAGGTCGCTGAAGAGACAGGCAGTAACGATGCCAATACCTTCAGTGAAGATGAAGCCTCGCTACGCCAGCAGTACGAAGAACTTTTCAACAAGAAGCCTGGCAACATGAATGTTGAAACGATCAAAAAACTTATTGCTGAAGAACGGCAGAAACTGGGAGTCTAAGCCTCGCTAAACAAACAGGGGGCTTCGGCCCCCTTCTTGCAGGAGTCCGTTATGGAACTGGTAAACCTCAAAACCGGCACCGATACCTATCAGGATGAGGATGGAAAAACCCAGACTCGCGATGATTATCCGTGGGGCTTGTGCATTGAGCTGAAAAACGAGACGCTCGCCAAGCTCAAGGCAACGCCACAATCCGTAGGCACTGAAGTGATGATCACCGCTAAAGCCATCATTCGCTCCACTTCTACCCGCGAAACGGAAGATGGCATGCAGCATAACGCCAGCTTGCAGATCACTGACATGGCACTCAGTCCGGTATCTGGTGAACAGCCCAAAACCGCCGCGCAAACGCTCTATGGTGGGGAGGATGATTAATGGCCTCCGTTATCGAGATCTGCAACCGTGCGCTGAGCAATATCGGCAACAGCCGCAGCATTAACAGCCTGAACGAGGCCAGCAAAGAAGCCGACCAGTGCTCCCTGCATTTCGATGCGTGTCGCGATGCTGCGCTGGCTGACTTCGACTGGAACTTTGCCACCAAACGCCTGGCGCTGGCAGATACCAATAATCCTCCGCCGGACTGGCAATACGCATACCAGTACCCGACTGACTGCGTGCGCATCACCGAAATTATGGTGCCCGGTGTTCGTAACCCTACGGCTGCCATGCGCATCAACTATGAGGTAGGGGCCAACGCGGACGGAACTGGTAAGCTGATCTACACCGACCAGCCGCAGGCATGGCTGAAGTACATTGCGCGCGTCACCGACGTGAACATGTTCGACCCAATTTTCATGGAGGCGCTTTCCTGGCGTCTGGCGGCCGCCATCAACATGCCACTCACCGGTAGCGCAGATCTCGGCAACAACGCGCTGAACATGTACCGAAACGTCATCCTGAGCGCTGGCTCGCATAGCCAGAACGAATCTCAGGAGCCGCAGCCGCCAGTCGATGAGTTTACTGCAGCGAGGTTGTCATAATGGCTATCAGTTGGATCCAGCCGAGCTTTGCAGGCGGTGAGATTGGCCCGTCTCTGTACGGCCGTATTGATATGTCAAAGTATCAGGTGGCGCTGCGCAAGTGCGATAACTTTATCGTGCGTCAGTATGGTGGGGTTGAGAATCGCCCGGGCACGCGCTTCGTCGGCGAAGCAAAATATTCTAACAAAAAATGCCGCCTCATCCCGTTCCAGTTCTCGACCGTTCAGACCTATGCGCTGGAGTTCGGCGACGGTTACATGCGGGTTATCAAAGACGGCGCGTATGTGCTGAACAGCAGCAATGTAATCTACGAGCTGGCTATGCCGTATGCAGAGGCCGACCTGTTCCGCATCAAATTCACACAGAGCGCCGACGTGCTTACGCTGGTTCACCCTGCCTACCCGCCGAAAGAGCTGCGCCGCTACGCGCACGATAACTGGCAGATCGTCGACGTCACCACCAAAAACGGCCCATTCGAAGATATCAACGTTGATGAATCAGTGAAGGTGTATGCCAGCGCCAGCACCGGCACAATTACGCTGACGGCCAGCTCTGCCATCTTTGGCGCTGAGCAGGTAGGTAAGCTCTTTTATCTTGAGCAGCCTGCTGTTGACTCGGTGCCAGTCTGGGAGACCAGCAAAACCACGGCTATCAACGACGTGCGCCGCGCTGACAGCAACTACTATCGGGCCAACACCGCCGGGAAGACTGGTACTCTTCGCCCATCGCATACTGAAGGCATGTCATGGGATGGTTGGGGGGGTACTGGCTCGAGCGATACTGGCATCCAGTGGGAGTATCTGCACAGCGGTTTCGGTATTGTGCGTATCACGACTGCGTCAGGCACTACCGCCACAGCCACGGTGATCAGCTATATCCCGTCTCAGGTAGTTGGCTCTGCGAATGGCAGTTACAAGTGGGCTCGGTATGCATGGAACAGCGTAAACGGCTACCCGAGCACGGTTGTTTACTACCAGCAGCGCCTGTATTTCGCCGCGTCTACCGCGTACCCGCAAACCATCTGGGCAAGTCGGACCGGCGATTATAAAGACTTTGGCAAGAACAACCCTATTCAGGATGACGATCGAATCATTTACACCTATGCCGGGCGTCAGGTGAATGAGATCCGCCACCTTATCGACGTTGGAACCCTTGTCGCTCTGACATCTAGCGGGGAATATGCGATATCCGGAGACCAGAATAAGGTCCTGACTCCGTCGGCGTTCTCGTTCAGCTCACAGGGAAATAATGGTTCCAGCAACGTGCCGCCGATCGCGGTGGCAAACATCGCTCTGTTTATCCAGGAGAAGGGGAGCGTAGTCCGCGATCTTGCTTACTCATTCGACGTGGACGGGTACCAGGGAACGGACCTTACAATACTGGCAAACCACCTGTTCCAGAAGCGCAGCATTGTCGACTGGTCATTCTGCATCGTGCCTTATAGCAGCGCATTCTGCATCCGCGACGACGGCAAACTGCTGGTATTGACCTATCTGCGCGATCAGCAGGTGTTCGCCTGGGCGCAGCAGTCCAGCGCCGGGAAGTACGAAAGCACCTGCTCTATCAGCGAAGGCAGCGAGGACGCTGTTTACTTCGTGGTTAACCGCACCATTAACGGGCAGACGAAACGTTACATTGAGCGCCTGTCAAGCCGCCTGTTTACAAGCGATGAAGATGCGTTCTTTGTCGATTGTGGCCTGAGCTATGACGGGCGCAATACCTCAACACGCACAATGACCATCAGCGGCGGCACCGGAGACTGGAGTTACCAGGTCGAATACCAGGTAACGATTACTGGCGGGGCTTATTTCGTCAACACGGACGTCGGTGCGCAGATCCAGTTCCCGTACTCAGAGACTAATCCTGACACTGGCGCGGTGGTGGCGAAAGAATTGCGCGGCGATATTATTTCGGTAACCAGCAGCACGGCGGTGGTTGTACGTTTCAACCGTGATGTACCTGCGGTGCTGCGGAACTCGGCCACGACAAACTGGCAAATGGCACGCCAGACCTTCAGCGGTCTTTCTCATCTGGAAGGTCAGACCGTAAACATCCTCTCAGACGCCAGCGTTGAGCCACAGAAAACCGTAACGGGCGGCGCTGTCACGCTGGAATCACCGGGCGCAGTGGTGCATATCGGACTGCCTATCACTGCTGAATTCGAAACGCTGGACATCAACATCAACGGGCAGGAAACGCTGCTGGATAAAAAGCAGGTCATTCCTACTGTCACGATGGTGGTCAACGCCAGCCGCGGTATCTGGGCAACCACGCCTGGCGGAACGTGGTACGAATATCCGCAGCGTGAGTTCGAGTTTTACGACGATCCGGTTGATGATGCCACCGGCAAGGTTGAGGTGAAGCTCGACAGCAACTGGGATAAAAACGGTCGTGTTAAGGTCAGGCAGACAGATCCTCTTCCGCTTTCCGTTCTGGCTGTAATACCACGCCTCACCGTAGGGGGATTCTGATGCTTAATGCTCAAATCGTACCAGCCACCGCAGAGCATATCGAAGCAATGCTGCCGCATGTCCGCCAGGCCGACGCTGATGAATTTCTGGCGACAAACGGATGGAGTCCTCGCCGCGTGCTCGAAACCGGTTTGCGCACGTCAACATTCTGCTGCGCCGGGCTGGTCAATGGGGAGGTGGTCACAATTTTCGGCGTGGCCCCGGCATCCATGATCGGCGGCAGCGGCATCCCCTGGCTGGTGGGCACTGATGCGCTGGAGAAATATCAGCGCACTTTCCTGCGCCGGTGCGGAAAAGTGGTCAATGCAATGCTGTCAGTTTACCCGTATCTTGAAAATTACGTTGATGCCCGCAACCACGTCGCGCGCGTATGGCTGCACTGGCTTGGGTTCACCATTGAAGAGCCGAAGCCATATGGCATCCACAATCTCCCGTTCCACCGTTTCCACATGGAGAGAAAATAATGTGTAGCCCGGCTATCGCTCTCGCTGGCGCCAGCGTCGCTCTGAGTGGCATCTCAGCTTATAACCAATACCAGTCAGGGAAATATTCGGCAGCGGTCGCTGAACAGAATGCGGACGTTGCGGAAGCCCAGGCACAGGATTCTATTAACCGAGGCAATGCTCAGGCAGATGAGGTGCGTCGCCGTAACCGGCAGGCAGCAGGAACCCAGGCGGCAACGATGGGCGCTACCGGTGCCGATCTGTCAACTGGCGGGGCGCTGGACATCTTCGGTGATACAGCTCAGTTCGGCGCGCTGGATGCGCTGACCACTGTGAACAATGCCCAGCGTGAGGCATACGGGTATCAGGTCCAGGCGGAGAACTACAAAGCCCAGGCCAGTTCATCACGCAAGCAGGGGAACATGGGGGCGCTGACGACACTGCTCACCGCTCCGTTGCAGGCATATGGCGCTTATCAGATGGGTGGCGGGACATGGTCACCGTTTACGCAGAAAGCAGCTCCAATCAGCGCTGCCGTCGGCACGCCAACCGGTCGATAAGGAGATATCGAAATGCCAACAGTACCAACAGTCACCGGTCGTCAGGTCGAAAGTCGTGGATTCCAGTCTCCTGGATTTCAGGCGTTCGAACAGCCCAATGTCGGCGACGTCATTTCTCAGGTTGCTCCAAAGGCCATGGATGTTTTCGCACAGGCCAAGCAGCGGGCTAATGTGGCTCTTTCTCAGGAGGCGAGCTTAAAGCTCAGTCAGGCCGAGGAGGATCTGAAGACCCAGCTTTATAGTCTGAAGGGACAGAACGCCATCGGTAAGGGGCAGGAGTTCACGCAGCAATATGATGAGCAGATCCAGTCCATAGCCTCATCACTACCTGATGATGCATCACGCCAGATGTTCATGCAGCAGGCGCAGCAGCAGCGCATTCAGTTTCAGGGAAACGCTGGCCGCTATGAGCAGGGTCAGGTAAGCGAGTTTGAAGGCAATCAATACGATGCCACCAGGCAGTTGCAGATCCAGAAAGAGGCTGATGCGTGGAATAATCCCCAGGAAGCTATTCTCGCAAAGAATATTCGCACAGTAGCAACAGCGAGATTCGGTGCCTCAAGAGGTTTGTCACAGGAGCAGATTCTGGCTGCGATTGAGAAAGATAATCAAGCCGCCACTGAGATGAGAGCTAAAAACTATGCAGTTGATAACCCGCTCGGGTGGATGAACGGTGAGTTTTCAGCAGATGATACCGGCGGTCTGGATATGCGATCTGTAGGTATCGTCGAGTCAGGCGGTAAGCATCTTAATTCAGACGGGTCAATTGTCACTTCTTCAGTTGGTGCTCAGGGCCGTTTCCAGTTAATGCCTGAAACAGGTAAAGAACTGGCCGCACGGCGTGGGCTGAAGTACAACCCGGAAGACGAGCAGCAACACACCATGCTGGCCTCGGATTACGCGCAGGAACTGTCAAACAAGTATGGCTCTGAATTACTGGCAGGAGCAGCATATAACTGGGGGCAGGGCAATGTTGACAAACTTATTGAGAAGGTTGGGGATCCAAGAAAAGGAGAGATATCCCAAGCCGACTTCATAAAGCAACTACCATCTGAAACGCAGGGTTGGATTTCACGATACCGTAAAAATAAAACCGGTATGGACCCCGTTACCGTTAATCAAATTGATAATCTTGCAAACGCTCAGATTGAGAAGCAGAGAAAACTGGTACTTAATGAGCTCGAACCGCTGCTCAACAATACAATGGCTCAACTCAATAATGGCGAAGTCCCTGATGCCGTTCCTTCTATCCCGGCGATTATGTTTGGCTACGGTGAGCAAGGGAAAAAAATGGTATCGAAGCTCGATATCGCTATGGACAATGCAAAAACTTTCCAGGCAATTCAGTACCTTTCTCCTGAACAGCAGCAGCAGGAATTACTCAAAAAGAAACCAGAGGTAAATGACCCTGAATATGCGCTCAAACTCGATGCGTATGGCAAGCTCGGCACGCTGGTGCAGAAAAGTAATGAAGCGATACAGGCGCAGCGTGATGCCCGTCGTTTTAACGAAGCGATGTCTTTGGGTGAGAAACTCGATCCTACCAATAAATCCATGCAAAAAGCCGCCGACGCCACGCCAACGGCGCAAAACTTCCGGATTAACGACGCCACCACCCATGACGGGATTGTGCAGCAGGTGGCCCAGACCGGGATCATTCCTTCGCAGGTAACCACCCAGTTATCGGCGATATCCCGCGCGCGCAGTCCTGAGGCGGTCCGTCAGGGGGCTGAGTTATTTAATCGCCTCTATGACGCAGACCCAGCATCTGTCGGCGAAATGCCCAAGGATATGCAGGGATTTTATCTCACCGTTAAGCAGCTAACTGATTCTGGCATGGCACCTGAATCAGCTATAGAACAGGCTCATAACCTCTCATACAACCAGACCGATGCGCTCAAAGCGCAACTGGCATCAACCCAGAGCACAAAGGAATATAAAAAAGACCGGGCTAAGGCAATGGATTCAGCCGTAAGCAATATGTCTCCCCGGTATAGCTTTGGCGGACCATCGGCAGATGACTCAACTCCAGATGCTGCAAGATTCAGAAATGATTATCAGGCGCTGTACGACATCAATTACCGCACCACCGGCGGTAATGCGGATGCGGCCAAAAAAATGACTAACCAGCAGATCGCCCGCACATGGAGCATCAGCGAAGTTAATGGTAGCGCGAAGTTGATGAAATATGCACCAGAGGCGCTTTATAACTATGGGCCTTCTGGATGGCAGGCAGAGCAGTGGAAGGCAGATAAAGAGCAACTGATGTATGGCGACCGTAAGGTAGACATCACTACAAGCCCGACACAACTCGGGATCACCTCCGGCAACTCAGCACCTGTTACCAGTAAAACGCCGGAGTCGCGTATTGGCGGCGATCTGGAAATTACACCTGATGTGCTGACGGCCCGCAATGGCGATTACGCCATTATGGTGCGAACAAAAGATAAGGATGGTATTGAGGCGGTACAGCCGTTCTACGATTCTTACGGCAGGCCTATGCGGTGGAAACCCTCTTTGGATGAATGGGAACCATATAAAAAATCTATACAGGAAAGAGAGCAAAAAGATCAGGAAGAAATCATCAAGGGTCAGGAAATTCGCGGCTTTAAAGATAAACACCGTGCAATTGATGAACAGTATCGCAGGTTCCACGATGACCGTGTTAATCGCTTCAAAAACTATTTCTCATGGAGTATTGAATAATGCCTGTGTATTCCTCGCCAGAAGAACTGAGCAACGGATTTACTCCTGCTGGCAATGTTCTGCCAGAGCCGACAGGGTTTGATGTGCCTTTGCCTGAAGGAACCAACCCGGAGCCGCAGCAACCAGAACCATCGGTATGGGGCGCCGCCTTCCGCCAGAATAACCTTTTGGCCGAGATGTTCCGCCCGGCCAAGCAGTTTGAGTCGGTAGACGGTTATAACCCTTATGCTGATAAAACCGAGCTGCACGGATACGAACAATGGGGATCTGCTTTTGCTGATTCCCGTTCACCGGAAGAAACTGCCTGGCTTAAACAGCAGATTGACGACGAAAACGAGGACCGTCGGGTGCTTTCAGAGGCTGGCGGGGAGGGTGTCCTGGCCAGTATTGCCGCCGGGGTTGTCGACCCGGTTACAGTCGCTTCGATGTTTATTCCCGGTGCTCAGGGCGGTACAGTGGCCCGTATCGCGTCACAGGCTGCTATCGGTGCAGCTGCAACAGCAGCGAGCGAGGTTGCGCTGAACAACCAACAGATCACTCGCACGTGGGGGGAGAGCGCTTCCCACGTCGCAGCCGGTGCGTTGATGAGCGGGGTATTTGCGGCGGCGGGGGCAGCGCTGACATCCTCTGTTCGCACAGCGGCCACGCGTGAAGTGGCTGACGCGCTTGATAATATGAGTATCACGTCAGCGACGGACACGGCTGCTGCCTCGCTTCCAGAAGGTGGTAGCGTCGGCGCGGCGCGAATCAACGAAGCCACGCTCGAAGATCTCACTCCGGCAGCTGGCGGCCCGGTTGGTAAACTGGCGCGTAAGGCGGGTAGCTATCTGACACCATTCACCCGCCTGATGGAGTCACCGTCAAAGACATCCCGCCGTACGGCTCTTGAGCTGGCAGAGAATAATTACACACTTCAGGGCAATGCCCGCGGCATTGAGACACCAATTGCGGCGGAAACCCGTGTTCGCGGGTGGCGTCGTGAAGAGGCGGCCGTCGTGGTGACGAACAAACAGGCCTACAGCCAGTATAAAGCCGCCGGGGGCGACCTGAGTTTTTCACAGTTCCGTGAGGAGGTAGGTAACGCCATGCGCAGCGGTGATGTGCATGCTAATCCGGTGGTGCAGGAAGCGGCGCAGGCAATGCGCACCGTTGTTAATCGGGTGAAAGTGGCACAGCAAAAGTTTGGCCTTTTGCCACCTGACGAGGAACTGAAAGCCATCGGCCAGGAGAGTTATTTCCCTCGCGTGTACAAAGTCGGCAAGATCGTCAACGAGCGTGATAAATTCCGCGACATGCTGGTTGACTGGTGGTCGCGTGGTGAAAAAACCATGTCCCGCGAAGAGGCGGAAATTACGGCCGATGCCACGATCAATAAAATCGTCGGCGCAAAAATTCCCCAGGATTTCGCGAACGTCTTTATGGTGAAAGCGGCAGGAAGCACCCGGGCGCGTACGCTCAGTGTTCCAGATCGCCTGATGAAAGATTATCTGGAGAGTGACGCCAACTATGTGTTACAGCGACACATTCGCGAGGCATCGGCAGAGGTTGAGCTGACCCGCGCATTCGGTAACAAATCCCTGGAAAAGCAGCTCAAGGATATTCAGGACGAATACGATGCGCTGATGCGCCAGAATCCAAAAGACCAGGCAAAACTGGCGAAAGCCCGCGATAACGATATCCGGGATATCACAGCGCTACGAGACCGCCTGGCGGGTACCTATGGCATGCCTGACGATCCATCATCATTTTTCGTACGCGCTGGTGCGTTTCTACGCAGCGCTAACTTTGTTACCAAGCTGGGCGGTATGACCGTTTCCGCTATTCCTGATCTTGCGCGCGGTGTGATGGTTAACGGGTTTGGCAATACCATGCGCGGTTACTCTTCGCTTATCACCCGGTCACCGGCATTCAAGGCCAGCCGGGCCGAACAGTTAAAAATGGCCGTCGGGCTGGAAACCATCCTCCACACACGCGCACGCACGATGGGTGACCTTGTGGACAGTTCCGCCCGGACAACGGCAGTGGAAGCGGGTATGGAGCGTGTTACCGATGCGTTCGGCAAGCTCACGCTGATGGGTCACTTCGATGACATGAACAAATCGGTAAATGGTATGATCACGTCCGACGGTATTCTGTCCGGCGCGTTCGCTGGCCGCCGCCTTGCCAAGCTCGGCATTAACGAGAATATGGCCGCTCGTATTCGCAGCGAATTCGAAAAGCACGGCGAGGTAATCAATGGCTGGCATATCGGCAATTTTGAAAAATGGGGCGATCAGCACGTTGCAGGCGTTTTCCAGTCTGCAGTGCTCAAGGACGTTAACAATACCGTTATCACACCGGGTATCGGTGATACACCACTGTGGGCCAGCACGCCGCTGGGTAAAACTATCTTCCAGTTTAAATCGTTCGCTACCGCGTCCTACAACCGCGCAACGCTGGGCGGCCTGCAGGAGGGAACCGGTCAGTTTTATTACGGTACCGCATTTCAGATTGCATTGGGTGCACTGACGTACGCGCTTAAACAGTCTGCAAACGGCAAAGAGGTAGACTGGTCGCCGCAGAAACTTGCTATTGAGGGGATCGACCGATCCGGCATCCTCGGCCCTCTAATGGAATACAACAACATGGCTGAGAAGGCTACCGGGGGTATGGTTGGCCTTGGTGCGCTACTTGGCACCGGCACGCAGTCGAGATATGCCAGCCGTGGCTTTATCGGTTCTGCGCTTGGCCCAACGTTCGGCCTGCTCGATACCATTACCGACGTGACCGCTGGCGTACTCAATGGCGATGCCGGTGACAGGGTTCTCCATAATGTGCGCACACTTCTTCCTGGCAACAACCTGTTCTGGATTGCCCCGCTGATAAATCAGGTTGATCCTGGAATGAAGTAGTGTGACATGTCACAAATCCCGACTCTCGCCCACAAAAAAGCCCGCTTAGGCGGGCTTCGTCAGAAGTTCTTTGGCAGTCCAGCCTGCTTCAAAATTCCGTTGGCAGTATGTGGCGACACGATGGTAAACGGTACGCTGAACTTTTTTTGGCTTATGGGACTGAACCATATCTCATGGCTTCCTTTCCCCTGCCGGTCAAAGTAGCAACCAGCTGCGATAAGCAATTCCGTTAGCTTTGGATATAGTCCTGTTCCCATTTATCAGAGTGCGATCCTGTCAGAGTAGGACTGTTCCTGATTAAAAGACAGACTTATACGCGAAGGATTGCCACCGAAGCCGTTCAATTCGTACAGCTCTGGCGCTACTTCCCATACTCGCTCGGTCAGTTCTTCGTATGTTGCTGCTTCAGTAACAAGACCGAGAGCATCACATTCAGCCACCCACACATTTTCCTGATGGTCATGGCATACATTAACGTCGAAAGGCCGAGAAAACATAACAACAGTTGATTCTCTCATAAGAGCCTCCTCTTTACCTTTGGGGTAATATTACGCTATTGCTTGCCTGCCTGCAAACTGTACAGAATTATGTTATAGCCACATTACCCTTCAAACAAAGGCAAATCCTTGTGCCAGTAGCCTCAGAACCCGGCTGTGTTTTTTGGTGATGTACTGTGCGTGGGTGGGGATGTCGACACAGAACGTTATGTGCTTCTCACTTCCGTATTTTGAGGAGAATGAAAATCACAATTAAAGTAAATATTAGAAGTGGTATGCCATATGCACCTGATGGCGAGAGCAGCATATCCAAATGTGAAGTATTACTAACTACCGTTTGTGGTGGTGGGTTTGTGCCTTTTGGCGGTGGGACATCAAACCCCTCTGGTTTTGGTAACGCATTACCTGAAGGTACATAACCGTTGCTGTATTCATCTGGCGTTGAGAAAACTGGCATGGATTATCCTTACTGCTTAATTAGTTTTGTCAACCTTTTCGTGCAATTTCACCAACTCAGATCTTAAAAGCACAAGTGGTGTCATTGCATCCACGATCGCGATAGTAAGTTTATCAAATTCTTTTTGCCACTCTTCACTCTTGCCATCTTCAGGGAGTGATTTCGCTAACGCCCGGTAACGCTCAACCAGTTCTTTATGACTGCCAATGGCTACGGTCGGGGCTCCAGAAAGCGCATCCTCAATCATTTGCACGATCTCAGAATTCATGGAACGTCCGTTGCTTTTGGCTCGTTCAGCTACAGCGTCGCGCATCCCATCGGGGAAACGAACAGTGAATCGCTCTATAAAAGCATGGCTATCTTTTTCTATCATTTTCATGTGCCGAAAATTTTAATAAAAATACAGTAGCATCATATTGACATCATCATCAATGGCATCATAATGATGTCATGACGTCAAAATGATGCTATCAACCCAAGAGGAAATATCAGTATGGATAAGAACGATGCAAAGCTGACCCTTCGTTACCCACAGCAGGTGAAAGAAGCGTTTAAGAAAATCGCAAAAGAAGAGGGGCTTTCTGAAAACTCAGCTTTAGTTCAGGCTCTTGTGTGGGCTTTAAAGTTCAGAGAGAAGATGAATCATGCGCAGTAAAAACAGCGAAGCCCCGTTGGCTGGCACCTCCGGGGCTTCAAAATCGTCAGCAACTTACAGGTAAACCGACATGAATACTTTAGCACTGAAGCAAAATCATTGCACCATCAGCGTACCATTCCACGGCACAGATCTGTTTGTGGTTAACCACAACGGCGAACCATACACCCCTATGAAGCCGATTGTTGAAGGCATGGGTATGGACTGGGCTTCACAGTTTACGAAGATGAAGAAGCGTTTTAAATCAACCATTGTGGAAATCACAATGGTTGCCAGTGATGGTAAGTCTCGCGCGATGATCTGCCTTGCACTTCGCAAGTTGGCCGGCTGGCTCAATACCATCAGTCCAAACAAGGTAAAACCAGAAATCCGTGACCGCGTGATCCAGTATCAGGAAGAGTGTGACGATGTGCTCTACGAATACTGGACGAAAGGCCAAGTGGTTAACCCGCGCAAAGCTGTGAAGACTCAACAGGGTAAAATCACCGCTGATCAGCAGTATGCCATTAAAGAAATGGTTATGTCTCGCGGCCAGGCTCTCCCGAAGGATAAGCAGGCTAAGGCCATTATCACAATGTGGTCTGCGTTAAAATCTCACTTTGGTATTTCCTATAAAGATATCGAAGCTGGGCAGTTCAACGAAGCGGTTTATCTGGTTGCAAGAATCCCTCTTGAGGGAGAGTTGATATCCGCAAGAGATGTCCTTATTGCTGAAGAAAAATTGAGCGCTGAGGTAGTGGCAGCGATCCGTGGGGTCGTAAAAAACAATACGAAGCGATACGAGGCTTCTTTGAAGCCTGGCTACCGCGAGCATATTCATTCACCTGAAGGCGTCCTTGGCCTGACGGAACATTCCCTGCTGATGAATCTGCTTCGCCAAATGGAAGATGATGGTCATGATGTCTCCGGTGCGGCGGCGGAGTTGACGACGATTTTCTGCTATGTGACCGGGGTTAGGCGCTGCATAAGCGACATTACTACCAACGCGCAGTATATTCTTAAGCAGGTGAATGATTTTTAGCAACGGAAGGGCCGAGCAGTCGGCCCATTCTTGAGGATCAGAACGTGAATAACCATATTAAAGACCTTTGCTTCAAAGATAACGAATCAGCATTTGAATACGCGTGTAAGTATTGCTCAACAGATATTGCAGAAAGACAAGGGCTTCTGGCACTTGTTATTACGGATCAGGAACCAGATGGTGATGGTAACGCCATATATGCAGTGAAGGTTTCATCCGATGACGGTGGGTTTATCGTTCCGGCTATTTTTATGGCAGCACAAGCAGATTCAGGTGCCTTAGAAAAAGGAGACCTTGTTATCTGGGTTCCATCACAGTACTCGGACGAAATGGCAAAAACGTTAGGCGATCCGAGAAAGGGATGGATGGGATATTTAGCAGCGAAAGCTGAACCAAAACTAACTCAGTCAGATGGATGGGGAATTCAGGTTCGCTACATCTAGTATACTGGGCCGCGTATGCGGCCTTTGCTTTATGTCGTTTCCTGCTTCAGTTTTTCCACGCAGTAATCAAGATGCATCTGCAGATCCTTCATGGACATCTGCGAGCTGGTTACGTAGTTCACCAGGGCAGTCAGCTCTGCCATCGGGCCATCAACATTAAAGCCGTCCTCATTCAGCTGTCGCAGCAACGTCATCAGGTGTGATTCTTCAACAAGGGAGCGGACGCCTCCCGGCGTGTGTATGCGTTCAGCAAATCCTTTTTCCAGCGGGTGATGATACTGACGTTGCATCTCATATTCTCCATGCAATTACTGTATGAATGTACAGTAGCAAAACTTTGAAACACTATCCAGTGGAGAAATGCGAATTACCTTATCGGTAATAAGTTACCTGTTTCTTATTCAATCAATTCATATAAGGTTTGGCAGGTAATAAACTGTCCAGATGATGCACGCGCGCCGGGCGCTGCTTTACTGGAGACAGGCCATGACGGTATCAACCGTAGTTGACCATAACGATTACACCGGGAACGGCGTTACGACATCCTTCCCGTACACCTTCCGCATATTTAAGAAATCAGATCTAACCGTATCGGTGATAGACCTGAGTGAAAATATCACGGTACTAATTCTGGACACTGACTATACGGTGACAAATGCTGGTGGTTATAGCGGTGGTAATGTAGTCCTTACTACTCCGCTTGCTACTGGCTGGAAAATCTCAATTGCCCGTGAGCTTGAGCCTACGCAGGATACAGACCTGCGCAACCAGGGTAAGTTCTTCGCTGAGGTGCATGAAGATGCGTTCGATAAACTGACGATGCTTATTCAGCAGGTCGGTAGTATGTTCCGTCTGGCACTGCGGAAGCCAACAAGTATCGCGAACTGGTACGATGCCCTTAATAACTACATCCGCAACCTGAAAGACCCGAGAGACCCACAGGATGCGGCAACTAAGAATTATGTTGATACACTTGCAGGAAATAATCTTAGCAAAACCTTGCGAGTTCCAGAAAACATACCATCTCTACCCAACGCATCAGTAAGGGCAAATAAAATGATTGCCTTCGACAACGCGGGCAACCCGTTTGTTGTCGTTCCCCCATCTGGATCTGCGTCAGATGTGCTTATTGAGCTTGCAAAGCCTACTGGCTCGTCTCTTATAGGTAATGCTTTTTATGCAGACATCAGAAATTATAATGGTGGATCAACAAAATTGTATTGCTCTGGTAGAGCATCTATAAACGATGGTGGTGAGGGTTGGTTCAAGTTGGTAACAGGGTCATTGGTAGATGATGATGGAATAGTTCTAGTAGGTGTCTCAGGAAGAAAATGGCTGAGATGCGATATTGCGGAGGTAAATATACTCTGGTTTGGCGCAGACCCATCAGGCATTAATTCATCAACAGCAGCAATTAAAAAAGCTATAGATGCAACATATGCCACAAATAACGGAAGACCAGACACTCTTCCTCCCGTTATTAGATTCCCTGCTGGAAATTATAATGTAGATGGTAAAATAGAAGTTTTTGATTTTGGTAATGGCGCGATAATATTTGATGGGGCATATATTAGCGGCACTTCCACGACATCGCAAGAAGCTCTTTTTTTAATAAATAACGCATCAAATCTTAAAGTAAGCGGTGTTGTAACTTTTACATGCAATGGCTTGTCTACTTATGATAGTGCTTTTAAGATTAAAGCATCACCGGGTGGAAGAATTAAGCCAGACACTGGAATTGTGTCACATGTGGACATCTCTGGAGTAACTTGTAGAGAGTCTCTAATTGCGTATGATATCGGTGAAAAGTCTAACGATGCACAGGTTGCAGAAATTAATTTCATTGGATGTGAAGCAATTTTTACTCCAATTGGAATAAGAAATGGTGGCTCTCAAACAGGGGCAACATTTACATCGTGTAATATTACAAGCGGATTTTGGCCGACATTTACAGGGAAAAAATACCGTATTATTGAGTGTAATGGTGGTCTTCTTTCTATCATAGGTGGTGAACTTGTTAATTCTGGTGTGCCAGTGACGGAAAGTAATAAAACAGGGTTTGAAATAAAGCCATCAATTTCTTCAGCATATATAAATCCTTATCCAGTTATATCTTTTTGCGGATCGCATATAGAGCTTTCAACTCAGTTACTAAATATTGGTAGCGGAGGTATTCCAGATGTTAAACTATCAAATATAAGTAAAATAGCATTTTCATCATGCAAAGGTTATGTTGACATGGACCCATCTGCTGATTTTATAAACATATATGATGACACCTATTCTGGAACAGTAACGATTGATGAAGGCTGTAATTTTTATGCGAATGGATCAATTACTAGAACTGGTCTTAACATTCGTTCGCTATCAAATAAATCAGTATATTCATGTGGAGAAACATCACTAGGAGTAGGCTTCAAGCATTGGGTTGGAGGGGCTGTTGGGGGGATCATGAAGCACAAAGAAGTGCCATTTGTTAAGGGTATCTCTCCGGTTCAATCTTGGGCGGCAGGTAGATTCGCCGTAGGTAATTTAACCGTTATTGGTACTGGCTCTCTTTCAAGATATGGATCAAGTATAAATGCAACCACAGGTGAAATTACAATTCCAAGCGGAGGATTTGAAAAGATTACAGTGTCAGCACTATTATTTAGTTCAGGATTAACTGGAGATATATCTCTATCACTAAATGGTGTTGATGTTGCTTTTGGTGCTGTAATAGGTAATACGGCAGTGATAAACGCAACACTGCCAAATCTTGTAAGCGGAGACAAACTACAGATAATTATTCGCGCCAACAACCCTGGCTCGTTTGTCTCAAACCCAAACAATAATATTACTCTACATGCTTCAAGTTAGCGATTAAAATTAGAAATGGGCTTTGATATTTCAAATAAATACCTAAACAAAATAGGTATAATCACTCCAAAAAAGAAATACAAAGTCCATGTTTTTGAATTTATGAAGTGATTTTCAATGGTAGCATATTTTATATCAAATAATCCAAGCTTAAAGAATGCAATATCAAGAAAAACAAATACACATATGTGATAAGACATTATTGATCTGCTATTTCTTCCTATGTATAAAAACAAAGGGCCAATGAGATTTGATTTTGCTAACGCATATGATATAAACGCCAACCCATGTATGCAAAGCACAGCCCCTAAAGACTGCATCAAAACACCTGTGGGGTATTTACTCCATGCCATTGTGAATGGTTGCACGTTTCCAGTATTGACAAGATATAAAAGAAGTAAAAACGATAACATAAATAAAAAATGGTTCATGAGCAACACTATTTTATTCCTAAATATATATCCAAGAATGAAAAAAACACCTCCAAACAAAACTTGCATCAAAACGTTAAGGTATTGAGTAAATGATTTTGTTATATAATCAAGGATTAAACTTGATGCATAGATGCAAAATATTAAAGTTAGTGATAAAACAATAGTTGGCCCATGTTTTTTATTTATTTTATTTGAAAGGTTTATCACAATGCCAAATATTAGAGAAACAAGACAATATGCCAAAAGAAACCAAGCTGTTAGGAAAAGCAAATTAGTATGCATATTTCCTTGCAGCGCATAATAAACTGTGCTTATAGGATTTGAGTTAAATATATTACCAAGGAAAATACCATACTTATAATATATTACCTGCCCTATTATTCCAGTAATAATATAAGTTGTAATTATATATTTGAAGTGCCTATTAAAAATAGATCTTGACAAAGAGTAAAAACTCTTTCCTTCATTGTATAACATACCACCCAAAAAGAAAAATAAAGGCATGTGAAAAGTATACGGCGAATACATATTAAATGGCTGATCCACTAGGTGACCAGCAACAACCGATATTATACCAATACACTTCATGCAATCTATGAACCTAGACTTAACAGCATCCATTATTGACTCACTAATTTAATATCACTTGTAAATAAAACAATAATATCACCTTTTGGGTAATTTTGTTAGGATATATCTGAGGTTTTTTAAACCACATATGGTTTATTGTGTATGATGAACTCACCAACTAAGGGGGTTCTTTATGCACATTAAACGGTGGTCACTATGGCGCATGTGCTGACAACGGAGTCAGTAAATCAGGGGTTAAGCCTGACGGCACTGGCGTCCGTGTTCGTTGGTATACCGCCAGAGGTTGCTTTAGGTGCTCTGGCTGGTGCGGTAATTTTTGTTACCTCAGCAGTAGAGTACCCGATAAAGCGCCGGTTGCTCATGGCACTTCTCAGCTTCCTCTGCGGTGTCCTCTTCTACAAAGCGACAGCATCCATTCTTATCGGCGTTTTCAGCCTTATACCCACAATTACGCAGGACTCTTTCGAAAAGGGCATTGTGTTTTCTGCCGGGGCTTTCGTGTCGGCAATCGTCGCTGTCCGCATTGGCATCTGGCTGTATCACCGTTCTGAAAATCCGCGTGACCTGATACCGGGGAGAAAAGACGATGACCAGTCCTGAACTGCTTCTCATCCTGAATGCCGCAATCTGCGGAGGCATTGCAATCCGAGTCCTACTGTTCCGCCGTGACGGGTCACGCCATCGCTGGTGGGGCGGGTGGCTCGCCTATCTGCTTATCGTCGTTGCTGCCAGCGTACCTATCCGGACGTTCTACGGGTATTACGTCAGTGCAGACTGGTCAGAAGTCATCATCAAAGCCGTGTTCCTGGCTGCGCTCATCAAGACAAAAGGGAACGTGGTGCAAATTTTCAAGATAACGAGGTCTCAGCATGGACATTAATCAGTTCCAGCGTGCAGCTGGCATCAGTGAGGTGCTGGCTACGCGCTGGTACCTGCATATCACCGCAGCCATGAAAGAGTTTGGCATCGAGCAACCGCCGCACCAGGCGATGTTTATCGCCCAAGTGGGCCATGAATCTACTGGCTTTACCCGGCTGCAGGAGAACTTCAACTACAGTGTGACCGGTCTGGCTAACTTTGTCCGTACCGGCCGACTCACTCAGGGCCAGGCCAACGCGCTTGGCCGCCGTGCTGGTGAGCCATCGTTACCGCTTGAGCGCCAGCGTGCAATCGCCAATCTGGTGTACAGCAAACGCATGGGGAATAACGGGCCTACGGACGGCTGGTTTTACCGCGGGCGCGGGCTTATCCAGATCACTGGCCTGAACAATTACCGCGACTGTGGCAACGGCCTGAAGGTGGATCTGGTGCAGAAGCCAGAACTCCTGGCACAAGACGAATATGCGGCCCGCAGCGCGGCGTGGTTCTTCTCCACAAAAGGCTGCATGAAGTACACCGGCGACCTGGTGCGCGTCACGCAGATCATCAATGGTGGGCAGAACGGTATTGACGACCGGCGCGCGCGGTACATCACTGCCAGTAAGGTGCTGTCGGTATGATCTGGGCATTCGTCAAAGCGTACTGGAGACAGTTGCTTATCGTGTTGATGCTTGCTGCTCTGGTCATCGGCGGAGTGGTTGCCTGGAATGTACACGGTAGCCACCAGTACGATGCCGGGTACGCGCAGGCAAAGGCAGACCAGAAACTGGCTGATGATAATGCCAGGTCACAACGTGATCAGGAGAAGACACAAATTGAACGTGAAGCACAATCCCGTATCGATGTGGCGCGTGTTGATGCTGAGCATGCTAATACCGCTGCTGACGGCCTGCGCGCCGAACTTGACAAAACCAAGCGACTCGCCGAACACTATACCGGATCTTTCCCCACTGGCACGCCAGCCAGCAAGGTCATCGGTGTGCTCGCCGACATGCTTGAAGAGAGCAACCGATCTTACATCGCAGCAGCAGAAGAGGCTGAGCGATATCGGTCTGCAGGACTCACATGCGAGCGACAGTACGACTCCCTGAAAGCGGGGCACTGATTTCTGCTGACGGTATATAAAACGGTACGGTGAAAATCAGTTTTCAGAAATTTGTTACCAGTCAATTGGTTATGCATGCCGTAAATGATTGAGTGGGAATAAGTTTCCCCCGTTAGTCAGTGAACAAAACCCTCTGTTATTACAGAGGGTTTTTTTATTTACGGCGGTGCTGACCTTAGGAAACGTCAATCGGCTATTGTTGGTGGTCTAAATATGGTCTATATTAAAACTAAGGCATGACCATCAGGTGGACGCATCATGAAAGTAGAGACAATCAGCTACGTTAAAAAGAACGCGGCAACGCTCGATCTGTCAGAACCCATCCTGGTTACACAAAATGGTGTACCTGCTTATGTTATAGAATCCTATGACCAGCAGCAGGAACGGGAAAATGCCATTGCTTTGCTGAAGCTTCTTACCCTGTCAGAAAAAGATAAAGCGGAAGGGCGCGTGTTCTCCAAAGACCAGTTGCTGGATGGGCTTGCGGATTAATGCAGAGTGCTTAACGTTAAGGGACTTTCATGGAACAGCGGGTGACCTTTGAGTACACGCTTACGGTAAAGCACTGCCTCGACACAATAACGGGTTTCCTGCGCCGTATTGATGTTGAGCCACGCCCGGTTATCGCAGATATTCTCACACAGTTTGAGAGTACCGTTGGTCAGTTCCCGCAGGGGTGCCAGATTTGCCCTGAGCTACTGAAAATTGGCTGTGCCAAATACCGGGAGTTTAACCACGCTGAAGGCTACCGGGTTTTGTACTCAGTAGACGGAACGTTAGTGACAGCACATGTGATCCTGGCACATCGACAGGATATCCAGCAGTTACTTTTTAAGCGTCTGATAACCATGTAATGACCTCACTTCCCGCCACCCAACTGATACGCCAGCGCCACCACCAGCGACTGCACCAGGCATAGCGTTGCTGACTGAGAGCGGAACGCATCCACCTGCGCCTCTTTCACCACAAAGCAGAGATCGCTAAATGTTGCCAGCGGGCTTATCTGGCTGTCGGTGATCACAATCTGCCGTGCGCCAACGCTGGCGGCGGTTTCGCTGACCATCACCGTCTCTTCCGCGTACGGCGAGAAGCTAATCGACACCACAATGTCGCGTGCCTTAATGCGGTTGATCTGTTCGCGCAGCATTCCGCCCATCCCGTCGAGCAGAACAGGGCGGCACTCCAGATGGCTCAGAGCGTAGGTCAGATAGGCTGCCACGCTAAAAGAACGGCGCAGGCCAGCAATGTAGATGGTATCGGCTTCAGCCAGTAGCTGTACCGCGCGTTCGAGCATTTCCGGTTCGGCACGGGCGGCCAGCTGCTGAAGTGCCTGCGCATTGGAACGCGCAAACTCCTGCAGGATATCCAGCGGCGTTTCCGGGACGGCTTCGCTCTCCATTTCGCGGAACATCCGCGCGCGGTCGCTGTAGCTGGCGGTCTCTTCAACCAGGTTCATTCGAAACAGCTGTTTCATTTCGTTGAAGCCGGTGAAGTCAAACGCGTTAGCAAAGCGGATCAACGTCGACGGTGGAACATCGGCGCGTTCAGCAATGACGGCGACCGTATCAAAGGCCACGCTGTTCGTGTTATCCAGCACATAGCGGGAGACCTGCTGCAGCCTCTTACTCAGGTTATCGTAGCGATCGCGGATTTGCTGCTGCAGTTCGTTCAGGCTGGTTGCTGTTGTCATTTTGTCCCCCAAATACAGTTTTATGATTCTAAACGCAAAACCGCGTCTTTTAAATGTCGGCCATCCATCTGGCATCAAAAATGAAACAGAAGCTTCAGCCATTGACTCGTGTGAAATTCCTTAATAGCGCAGGCTGTGCCAGTGATGTTGGTCGTTAACATAAAAATCCATCCTTGATCACAATAATCATCATTTATTTTATTTCAACTTAAAATGGAATATTTGTTTCATATATAGTGTTCAGTAAACACAGTGTTCAGGTAACAATCACGTATCAACAGCGAGAGGTTAAGGATGGAGACGGTAGCGAATTTTATTCACGGCGAATGTGTCACCGGTTCAGGCCAGCGCGTTCAGGCAATCTTCAACCCGGCCACTGGCGAGCAGATCCGCCAGGTGGTGATGAGTACGGCACAGGAAACCGGGCAGGCCATTGCGGCCGCGCAGCAGGCGTTTCCGGCGTGGTCACGTCATTCTCCGCTTAAACGCGCACGAGTGATGTTCCGCTTCAAAGCGTTGCTGGAGGAGAACACCGAGAGGCTTGCCCGCTTAATTAGCGAAGAGCATGGCAAAGTGTTTTCCGACGCGGTCGGTGAACTGACCCGTGGACTGGAAGTGGTGGAGTTCGCCTGCGGTATTCCGCATCTGCAAAAAGGTGAGCACTCTGCCAACGTCGGTACCGGCGTCGATAGCCACTCGCTGATGCAGCCGCTCGGAGTTTGTGTCGGGATCACACCGTTTAACTTCCCGGCGATGGTGCCGATGTGGATGTTCCCGATTGCGCTGGCGACGGGTAATACCTTCGTGCTGAAACCGTCGGAAAAAGATCCTTCCTTGGCACTCGCACTGGCAAAACTGCTGAAAGAGGCCGGGCTGCCGGACGGTGTATTCAACGTCGTGCAGGGCGATAAAGAGTCCGTTGACGTGCTGCTGACTGACCCGCGCGTGCAGGCGGTGAGTTTTGTCGGCTCAACGCCAATTGCGGAATACATTTACCAGACTGCATCCGCCCACGGTAAACGCTGTCAGGCGCTGGGTGGGGCGAAAAACCACTGCATTCTTATGCCAGACGCCGACATGGATATGGCGACGAATGCCATTATGGGCGCAGCCTATGGTGCGGCGGGTGAACGCTGTATGGCGCTCTCTGTGGTGCTGGCGGTCGGTGATAAAGCAGCAGATGACCTCTGTGCGCGGCTGGAAAAACAGATCGCCGTACTGCGCGTTGGGCCAGGTCTGGATCAGACGCCGGAAAACGAGATGGGGCCACTGATCTCCTCAGTACACCGTAGCAAAGTGCTGGGCTATATCGACAGCGGAGAATCACAGGGGGCGAACCTGCGCGTCGACGGGCGTGGTTTCAGTGTTAAAGGCCATGAGAAGGGTTACTTTGTCGGGCCGACCCTGTTCGATAACGTCACGCCAGAGATGACCATCTATAAAGAAGAGATTTTCGGGCCGGTGCTTTCTGTGGTGCGCGTAGCAGATTACAACAGCGCAGTGGAACTGATTAACCGTCATGAATATGGTAATGGCACGGCGATTTTCACCCGTGACGGCGGCTGCGCGCGGCGCTTCTGCGAAGAGGTACAGGCCGGTATGGTTGGTGTAAACGTGCCGATCCCGGTACCGATGGCGTTCCATAGCTTTGGCGGCTGGAAGCGTTCCATTTTTGGCGCACTTAACGTCCACGGCAATGACGGCGTGCGTTTCTACACCCGAATGAAAACCGTCACTGCGCGCTGGCCTGAAATGCAGCAAGACACCGGCGCTGCATTCTCCATGCCGACGCTGGGCTGACAGGAGGTGTTATGCAAACCGAACGTATGACTATGGCCCAGGCGCTGGTCAGGTTCCTGAATCAACAATATGTCTGTGTCGATGGACAAGAAACGCCCTTCGTGGAGGGCGTGGCGACCATCTTTGGTCATGGTAATGTGCTTGGCATCGGTCAGGCGCTGGAGCAGGATGCCGGCCATCTGAAAGTGATGCAGGGATGTAACGAGCAGGGCATTGCCCATATGGCGACAGGATTCGCCAAACAGCACCGTCGCCAGCGTATTTTTGCCGTGACGTCATCCGTCGGGCCGGGGGCGGCTAACATGGTGACGGCGGCAGCGACCGCCACGGCGAACCGCATCCCGCTGCTTCTGCTACCGGGTGATGTTTATGCCAGTCGCCAGCCAGACCCGGTGTTGCAGCAAATTGAGCAGTATCACGATCTCAGTATCAGCACCAATGATTGCTTCCGTCCGGTTTCCCGCTACTGGGATCGTATCAACCGGCCGGAACAGTTAATGAGTGCGATGTTAAGTGCGATGCGAACGCTGACTGACCCCGCAAACACGGGGGCGGTGACTATTTGCCTGCCGCAGGATGTGCAGGGCGAGGCGTGGGATTATCCGCTGAGCTTCTTTGCGCGTCGCGTGCATCACATAGAGCGTCGACCGCCTGACCCACAGCGTCTGGCACGGGCTCAGGATCTGATTGCCCGCAAACACCGTCCGCTGGTGGTATGCGGTGGTGGGGTGCGCTATTCCGGTGCGCATGATGCGTTTCGCGAGTTTGTCGAGACGCTGCAACTGCCGTTTGCCGAAACCCAGGCCGGAAAGGGGGCGCTGGTCAGCGATCACCCGCTGAACATGGGGGGGATTGGAGTGACGGGCGGGATGGCGGCGAATCAGCTCGCCCCGCAGGCCGATCTGGTGATTGGCATCGGGACACGCCTGACGGACTTTACGACGGGCTCAAAAGCGCTGTTTTCCCATCCGGATGTTGAGTTTCTGCTGCTGAACGTAGCGGAGTTTGATGCCCTGAAGCTGGACGCCACCGCGCTGATTGCCGATGCCCACACCGGGCTGACGGCATTAACCCAGGCGCTTAAGCATTACCGCAGCCGCTGGGGTGATGAGATCTCACTGGCGCGGGAAGCCTGGCACGACGAGTGCCGCCGTCTGTGGATGCGGGACTGGCACCCTGATGATGCGCCCGAAGTGGCGGGGCATCTTGATGCACAGCTGGCAGAGTACGGCGACACGCTCAACACCCGGTTGACCCAGACGCGGGTGCTGGGGCTTATTAACCAGCATATTGAAGATAACGCCATCGTGGTGGGGGCCGCCGGTTCGCTGCCGGGGGATCTACAGCGGCTCTGGCAGGTCAAAACGCCGGACAGCTACCATCTGGAGTACGGCTATTCCTGTATGGGATACGAGATTGCCGCCGCCATCGGGGCGAAGCTGGCGAAACCACAGCAGCCGGTTTACGCCGCAGTGGGAGACGGCTCATACATGATGCTGCACTCCGAGCTGCAAACGGCGGTGCAGGAGGGGATAAAAGTCACCATTCTGCTGTTTGATAACGCCAGCTTCGGCTGTATTAACAACCTGCAGATGGGGCACGGAATGGGCAGCTTTGGCACGGAAAACCGCCACCGCAACCCGCTTACCGGGCGGCTGGACGGGCCACTGGTGAAGGTCGATTTTGCCAAAAATGCCGAAAGCTATGGCTGTCGCGCATGGCGGGTGCATGATGAGCAAAGTCTTCTGACGGCGCTGGAAGCGTCCCGTGCGCATCCCGGGCCAACGCTACTGGATATCAAAGTGCTGCCGAAAACCATGACCCATGATTATGCGTCCTGGTGGCGAACCGGTGATGCGCAGGTGGCTGAATCACTTGCGGTTCGTCACGCGGCTGAGCAAACCCAGGAGATGCTGAAAAAAGCCCGTCAGTATTAAGTTTTCCCACCGTAACGAAATTTTCATTTCATTTTCTTTTTTCCCTCACCCGGACCCTCTCCCCACAGGGGAGAGGGAGAAAAGACGGCTCTGTACCGTTCCCTCTTCCCTTTGGGAAGAGGGTTATGGTGAGGGGCATATCGTCCACGATGTTGTGAGATTGATAACAAAATTTATCTCATTCATCTCAAAAGTGTTAACCCGCACTCAAAAACATAATTTTCACTATTTATAAAAATGAAATAAATGTTTTATTTATAGGGTCGTTAGTTCACAGCATTCACCAACACCGGGAGCCGTTATGTTTAACATTGCTTTACTGGGCGCTGGCCGAATTGGCCAGGTACATGCAGCTAACATCGCCAGCCACAACGCGACCACGCTCTGGTCCGTGGTCGACCCGAATCAGGAATTTGCCACTCGTCTCGCGACACACTATCAGGCGCGCCAACAGAGCCTGGATGAAGCGATGAACGACCCTAATGTTCATGCCGTGCTGATTGCCTCCGCCACGGATACCCACGCGGATCTGATTGAAATGGCTGCCCGTCATGGCAAAGCCATCTTCTGTGAAAAGCCCGTACACCTGGATCTTGCCCGCGTGCGCGACTGTCTGAAAGTGGTCAAAGAGTATGACGTACCGCTGTTCATCGGCTTTAACCGTCGTTTTGACCCGCAGTTTCGTCGTGTGAAAACCGACGTGCTGGCCGGGCGTATCGGTAAGCCGGAATCGCTGCTGATCATCTCGCGCGATCCGTCTCCTCCGCCTGCAGAATATGTGCGCGTTTCCGGCGGCATGTTCCGTGATATGACCATCCATGATTTTGATATGGCGCGCTTCATCATGGGTGAAGAGCCAGTGTCGGTGTTTGCCCAGGGCAGCAATCTGGTTGACCCGGCGATTGGTGAGGCGGGCGATATCGACACCGCGTTTATTGTCCTGAAATATGCCTCCGGCGCGATGGCAACCATCGTTAACAGCCGTCGCTCTGCCTACGGCTACGACCAGCGTCTTGAGCTGCACGGCTCTGAAGGGCTGCTGTGCGCGGGCAATATCCTTGAAAACCAGGTGCAGCATTACGGCAAACAGGGCTGCACCAGTGCGCTGCCGGAACACTTCTTCCTGCAACGCTACAAATCCGCCTATGCCGCGGAATGGGAACACTTCGTTGCGGTACTGCGCGGCGAAACGGTTCCTGATTGCAGCGGCGATGATGGTGAACGTGCGCTGTACCTTGCGGATAAAGCGCTGGAATCACTGCGTAGCCAGCGTGAGATCGTCCTCTAAACCACAACAACCCTACACAGAGAGACATAATAATGAAAAAACTGATCTTAGCCGCCCTCATCGCCATGACATCCGGGGCAGCAATGGCCGAAAGCGAGCAAATCGTATTCAGTACGCCAAACCTGGCCATGCCGTTTGAAGTCCACATGCAGCGCACGGCAGTGAAAGCGGCGAAAGAAATGGGGGTGAACCTGCAGGTGCTGGATGGTCAGGGAAGTTCGCCGAAGCAGGTGGCTGACCTGGAAAATGCCATCACCCGTGGGGCGCAGGGATTCATCGTCTCCCCGAATGACGTGAACGCCGTTTCCAGCGCGGTAGATGAAATTCAGGATGCGAAACTGCCTATCGTCACGCTCGACCGCTCCGTCGACAGCCAGAAGAAAGTGCCGCACTTTGGCGCTAACAACTATAAAGGGGGGCAGGCGATTGGCGACTTCGTCAAAACCAAATTCCCCAACGGGGCAGACATCATTCTGCTGACCGGTCAGCCAGGTTCCTCCTCTAACATCGAGCGCACCAAAGGCATTCGCGACAGCCTGAAAGCGGGGGGCGATAAGTACAAGATCGTCGCCGATCAGACCGGTAACTGGATGCGCTCTGAAGGCATGCGCATTGTGGAAAGCGTACTGCCGTCGCTGCCAAAACGCCCTCAGGTGATCCTCTCTGCGAACGACGATATGGCGCTGGGCGCGATTGAAGCCCTGCAAGGGCAGGGCGTGAAGCCGGGTGAAATTCTTGTCACCGGCTTTGATGCGGTGCCTGAAGCGCTGGCCCGCGTGCGCGACGGTTGGCTGGCGGTGACAGCCGATCAGCGTCCGGGTTTCGCGGTACAAACGGCGATGAGCCAGCTGGTGGCGAACGTGCGTGAGAAGAAAGCGATCACCGGTGCTGACTACCCACCAACGCTTATCACCAAAGAGAACCTGCAGCAGGCTGAGCGTATCGGTGAGGCCGGTAACTAACATATTCGGAGCCGCCCCAGCGGCGGCTCCTTATGAGGAGGAGCAGACTGATGTCGCAACCCTTACTGAAAGTGACCGACCTGGCAAAAAGCTTTTCCGGCGTCTGGGCGCTGAGCAGCGCTCAGTTGACCGTCGGCAGCGGAGAAATTCACGCTCTGCTGGGTGAAAACGGAGCGGGAAAGTCCACGCTGTTGAAAGCACTTGCGGGCGCACAGCCGCAAACGCGCGGGGATATCTGGTTCAACGGCGAAACGCTGCCAGTGGATGATTCTCCGGTGGCGCGGCAGAACAAGGGCATTATCACTATCTATCAGGAATTTAACCTGCTGCCCAATATGACCGTCGCGGAAAATATGTTCCTGGGCCGCGAGCCGCGCAAGCGTAACCTGATTGTCGACGAGAAGGCGGTAAATCAGGAAGCGCAGGTCATTCTCGATTACCTGCAGCTGAACGTTGCGCCGACTACGCCTGTTGCTCGTCTGAGCGTGGCCCAGCAGCAGATGGTGGAAATCGCCCGGGCGCTGACGCTGAACGCCAGACTGATCATTATGGACGAGCCTTCCGCAGCCCTGAGTGACAGCGAGGTGGAGAGCCTGCACCGCGTGGTGCGGGAGCTTAAAAGCCGTGGCGTGAGCATTATTTATGTCACTCACCGTCTGCACGAAGTCTTTCAGCTTTGCGATCGGTTTACCGTTTTCCAGGATGGCCGCTTCACTGGCTCCGGGGCGGTCGCGGATACCACCGTAGAGCAGTTGATCCGCCTGATGGTGGGACGCGACGTGGCCTTTAACCGTCGCCCTTCCAGCGAAACGCATCATGAAGACAAACCCATTCGTCTGGCGGTGAAGGGGCTGAGCCGTGAAAAGCCGCCGCTGGATCCACATGGCATTGCGCTGCATGACATCAGCTTCCACGTTCATGCTGGCGAAGTGCTGGGGATTGCCGGGCTGGTGGGGGCCGGGCGAACCGAAGTGGCGCGCTGCCTGTTTGGTGCCGACGCCTTTACCTCCGGTGTGTTTGAACTGGACGGCGTACCGTATCAGCCGCGCGACCCGCTTTACGCACTGGATCAGGGCGTGGCGCTGGTGCCGGAAGATCGTAAAAAAGAGGGCGCGGTGCTGGGCCTGTCAATTCGCGACAACCTGTCACTCTCCTGCCTCTCTTCATTGCTGCACTGGCGCTGGTTCGTCAACACCCGCAAAGAGGACGACCTGATTGAGTCTTACCGTCAGGCGTTGCAAATCAAGATGGTCAACAGCGAGCAGGAGGTACGTAAGCTCTCCGGCGGGAATCAACAAAAAGTGATCCTCGCACGCTGCATGGCGCTGAACCCGCGCGTGCTGATCGTTGATGAGCCGACGCGAGGCATTGACGTTGGCACCAAATCGGAAGTGCATCAGGTGCTGTTTGATATGGCAAAAAAAGGCGTGGCGGTGATCGTGATCTCCTCCGATCTGCCTGAGGTGATGGCGGTTTCTGACCGGATCATCACCCTGAGTGAAGGCCGGGTTACCGGCGAGATCCACGGCGACGACGCCAGTGAAGAGCGGCTTATGACGATGATGGCCATCAACCACAACGCCCTGAACGCGGCATAACGGAGTTTCTCATGACGCAAATGATTTCTAAAACGCAGGTTCCGGTTAAACGCGCCGGGCGCATCGATCCCATCGCCTTTTTTGAGCGCTTCGGGGTGTTGATTTTCATGATCCTGCTGCTGATTTTCTTTCAGTTGCAGAACAGCAATTTTCTCTCTGAACGCAATATTTTCAATATCCTGACCGAAGTGTCTATCTACGGGATCATGGCCGTGGGGATGACCTTCGTCATTCTGACCGCCGGGATTGACCTGTCCGTGGGGTCCATTCTGGCGGTCTGCGCCATGACTGCCGCGTATGTGATTAAGGGTGACAACTTCACCACCGTCGATCCCAACGCCTGGGGCGGCATGAGCTGGCTGATTGGGCTGGGGATTTGTCTGGCAATGGGGACTGCCATTGGCTTCCTGCACGGTCTTGGCGTGACGCGCCTGCGTCTGCCGCCGTTTATCGTCACTCTCGGCGGGATGACCATCTGGCGTGGTCTGACGCTGGTGATTAACGACGGCGCACCGATTGCCGGTTTCGACCCGGGCTACCGCTGGTGGGGGCGTGGCGAGCTGCTCGGCATTTCGATTCCAATCTGGATCTTTGCTCTGGTCGCCATTGGCGGTTATCTGGCACTGCATAAAACCCGCTGGGGGCGCTTTGTGTACGCCATCGGTGGCAACCCGGAGGCGGCGCGCCTGGCCGGGGTCAATGTGAAGCGGGTGTTGGTGAGCGTCTACGTGCTGATTGGCTGTCTGGCGGGGCTGGCGGGCTTTATCCTCAGCGCGCGTCTGGGGAGTGCGGAAGCGGTGGCCGGGATCTCATTTGAGCTGCGCGTCATTGCCTCGGTGGTGATCGGCGGGACTTCGCTGATGGGCGGCTACGGACGTATCGGCGGCACCATCATCGGCTCGATCATTATGGGCATTCTGATTAACGGCCTGGTACTGATGAACGTCTCGGCCTACTACCAGCAAATTATTACCGGGTTAATTATCGTTCTGGCTGTGGCATTTGATACCTATGCCAAGAGCCGTCGCGGCGCATTGTGAGGGATAAATAATGAAAGAAGTACGCATTGGACTCATCGGTACCGGGTATATCGGCAAGGCACATGCCATTGCCTATGCCCAGGCACCGACGGTGTTTAACCTGCACGGCAAACTGGTACGCGAAATGGTGGCGGAAGTGACCCCGGAACTGGCGGCCGAACGGGCGCAGGCGTTTGGCTTTAACCGCTCTACCGGCGACTGGCGCGCGCTGGTGGCGGATCCGGCCATCGACGTGGTGGACATTTGCTCGCCCAACCATCTGCATAAGGAGATGGCGCTGGAAGCGATTCGTCACGGCAAACACGTTTATTCGGAAAAGCCGCTGGCGCTGAATGCCCACGATGCGCGTGAAATGGTCGAGGCCGCCGAACGGGCAGGGGTGAAAACGCTGGTGGGTTTCAACTACATGAAAAACCCGACGGCACAGCTGGCGAAAGAGATTATTGCGCGCGGAGAAATTGGCGAGGTGATCCACTTCTACGGCACGCACAACGAAGACTACATGGCCGACCCGCTTTCCCCCATTCACTGGCACTGTTTTAAAGAGACGGCAGGGCTGGGGGCGCTGGGCGATCTGGCGGCGCATATTGTCAACATGGCGCACTATCTGGTCGGTGATATTGAGCAGGTCTGTGGTGACCTGAAGATTGTGGTGCCGGAGCGCCCGGCGAAGGTCGGTTCGGCGGAAATGATCGCGGTGGAAAACGAGGATCAGGCTCATGCGATGGTGCGTTTCGCGGGCGGGGCGCTGGGGGTCATTGAAACCTCCCGTGTCGCCTGTGGCCGCAAGATGGGGCTGTCGTATGTGATCACCGGTACCAAAGGAGCCATCAGTTTTACCCAGGAGCGGATGGCGGAACTGAAACTTTACCTGCATGACGATCCGGTCAACCGCCAGGGGTTCCGCACGCTGCTCGTTGGCCCGTCACACCCGGACTATGGCGCATTTTGTATGGGGGCAGGGCATGGTATCGGTTTTAACGATCAGAAAACCGTGGAAGTGCGTGACCTGGTGGACGGCATTGCCACTGGTACGCCGATGTGGCCGGACTTCGAAGAGGGCTGGAAGGTGTCACGCGTACTTGACGCCATTGCACTCTCACACCAGCAAGGCCGCTGGCTGAACGTGAACGACATTGTCTGAAGAGGTATCAACGTGGAAAAGCAGTTTGATGTGATATGCATGGGCCGCGTGGCGGTTGACCTCTACAGCCAGCAGATTGGCGCGCGGCTGGAGGATGTGTCGAGCTTTGCGAAATATCTCGGCGGTTCGTCCGGCAACGTGGCGTACGGCACGGCGCGCCAGGGCTTACGCTCGTCGATGCTGGCGCGCGTCGGCGATGAACATATGGGGCGCTTCCTGCGCGAAGAGTTAAACCAGGTGGGCTGCGATACCAGCCATCTGATTACCGATAAAGAACGCCTGACGGCGCTGGTGCTACTCGGCATTAAAGACCGGGACACCTTTCCACTGATTTTTTACCGCGATAACTGCGCGGATATGGCGATTACCGCCAGCGATGTAGATGAACAGTACATCGCTTCCGCACGTTGTCTTGCCATCACCGGGACGCATCTTTCTCATCCGCAAACGCGCGAAGCGGTACTGACGGCGCTGAACTACGCCCGTCGGCACGGTCTGCGCACGGTACTGGATATCGACTATCGCCCGGTACTGTGGGGGCTGACCTCATTAGGTGACGGCGAAACGCGCTTTATTGCTGCCGATAAGGTGACCCGCGAGCTGCAGGAGGTGCTGCATCTGTTTGACGTGATTGTCGGCACCGAAGAGGAGTTCCATATCGCGGGCGGCAGCACCGATACGTTGCAGGCGCTGGTACAGGTTCGCGCGGTAAGTAAGGCTACGCTGGTCTGCAAACGCGGCGCGCTGGGTTGCTCGGTTTATACCGATGCCATTCCGCCACGTCTGGATGATGGCCTGACGGTGACCGGCGTGCGCGTTGAAGTGCTGAATGTGCTCGGCGCGGGGGATGCATTTATGTCTGGCCTGCTGCGTGGTTATCTTAACGATGAGGGCTGGGAGCAGGCGTGCCGCTATGCTAACGCCTGTGGGGCGCTGGTGGTGTCGCGCCACGGTTGTGCCCCCGCAATGCCGGGCAAAATTGAGCTGGATGATTACCTTTCCCGTGCAGCGCAGGTACCGCGTCCCGACCTCGACCCGCATCTCAACCATCTGCACCGCGTCACGACCCGTCGGCGTCAATGGCCGGAGCTGTGCGTCATGGCCTTCGATCACCGTAGCCAGCTTGAAGAAATGGCGATGCAGTGCGGTGCGTCTCTGAAGCGTATTCCGGCGCTGAAGCAGCTGATCCTGCAGGCCAGCCGCGAGGCGGCAAACTGCGCCGGGCTGGAAGGTAAAGCCGGGTTGCTGTGTGACGGTACCTTTGGTCAGGACGCGCTGAATTCGATTACCGGTGAAGGCTGGTGGATTGGCCGTCCGATTGAGCTGCCAGGTTCCCGTCCACTGGAGATGGAGCACGGCAATATCGGTACCCAGCTCATCAGCTGGCCGCAGGAACATGTGGTGAAATGCCTGGTCTTTTTCCATCCGGAAGATGCGCATGGCCTGCGTCTGGAGCAGGAGCAGAAAATCGCCGAGGTGTACCACGCCTGCTGCCAGTCCGGGCATGAGCTGCTGCTGGAGGTGATCCTGCCTGCCAGCATGCCGCGCAGTGACGAGCTGTATCTGCGTGCCATTTCCCGCTTCTACAACCTGGGGATTTACCCCGACTGGTGGAAACTGCCGCCGCTCTCTTCCGCTGGCTGGACGGCGCTGGGCGAGATCATTGAACGCCGTGACCCGCACTGTCGCGGCGTGGTGATCCTCGGGCTTGATGCGCCGGCAGAGCAACTGCGTGCCGATTTCAAAGCCGCCGCCGGTCAGGCGCTGGTGAAAGGGTTTGCCGTGGGGCGCACGCTGTTTGGCGATGCCTCCCGCGCGTGGCTGAAACACGATATTGATGATGCGCAGCTGGTCGCGCGCATCCGGGACAACTACCTGCAGCTTATCGCCTGGTGGCGTGAGCGCGGACAAGCATAATTCAGGAGACAAAGATGACTGTGCAATTAGGCATTAACCCGCTGACATGGACCAACGACGATTTGCCTTCTCTTGGCGCGGAGACGCCACTGGATACCTGTCTGAGCGAAGGAAAAGAGGCCGGGTTTGCCGGTTTCGAACTGGGCAACAAATTCCCGCGTGAAGCGCGACTGCTTGGCCCCATTCTGCAGCGTCATGATTTACAACTGGTCTCCGGCTGGTATTCCGGTCGTTTACTGGAGCGCAGCGTGGAGGAGGAGATTGCCGCCGTGCAATCGCACCTCACGTTACTGCGTGAACTGGGCGCGAAGGTGCTGGTTTTCGCTGAAGTGAGCGGCTGCATTCATGGCGAGCAGCAGACCCCGGTTCACCTGCGTCCCCGCTTCCCGCAGGAACGCTGGAAAGAGTACGGAGAAAAGCTCACCGCGTTTGCCCGCTATACGCAACAGCAGGGCGTTCAGATTGCCTATCATCACCATATGGGGACGGTGATTGAGTCCGCTGAAGACGTGGATAACCTGATGATTCACACTGGTGAAGAGGTTGGGCTACTGCTGGATACCGGTCATCTGACCTTTGCCGGCGTCGATCCGCTGGTGGTCGCGCAGCGCTGGGCATCCCGCATTAATCATGTTCACTGCAAAGATGTCCGTGCCGACGTGCTGGCCGACGTCAAAAATCGCAAAACCAGCTTCCTGGATGCGGTGCTGAGCGGCGTTTTCACCGTGCCGGGCGACGGCAGCGTGAACTACCCGCCGATTATGGCATTGCTGAAAGCGAACCAGTATCAGGGCTGGCTGGTGGTGGAAGCTGAGCAGGATCCGGCTATCGCACACCCGCTCACGTATGCCCGTCTGGGATATAACAATCTGAGCCGCCTGGCGCGTGACGCCGGGCTTATCTGAGGAGGTGACATGTCACGTCTGTTATCACGCTGGCAGCAGCCCAACGCGGAAGGTTGTACGCAGTCAGTCACGCCGGAACGTGCAGGCTGGGGGCTCGTTGGCTTTGACGTTTATGAGCTGGAGGAGGGGCAGGCGCTGACGCTGCCCGCTGTCGGTGAAGAGCGCTGTCTGGTGCTGGTGGCCGGACTCGCTGCCATCAGCACTCCCACGGCGCAGTTTAGCGATATCGGTGAGCGGATGAGCCCGTTCGAGCGGATCAAACCCTGGGCGGTTTACGTTACGCCGAACGAAGCGGTGCAGGTGAAGGCGTTGACAAAGCTGGAGCTGGCGGTCTGTTCTGCACCGGGTAAAGGGACGTACCCGACGCGACTGATCGCGCCACAGGATATTGGCGGTGAAGCGCGCGGAAAAGGCCATAACCAGCGCTATGTGCATAATATTCTGCCGGAAGATAAGCCTGCCGACAGTTTGCTGGTGGTGGAGGTCTGGACCAACGAAGGCTGTACCAGTTCGTATCCGAGCCACAAGCACGACACCGATAACCCGCCGCACGAAACCTACCTTGAGGAGACGTATTACCATCGCCTCAACCCGGAGCTGGGGTTTTGTATGCAACGCGTCTACACCGACGACAGAACGCTGGATGAGTGCATGGCGGTCTATAACCGTGACGTGGTCATGGTGCCGAAGGGCTATCACCCGGTGGCGACGATGGCCGGGTATGACAGCTACTATCTGAACGTGATGGCAGGCCCGGTGCGCAAATGGATGTTCACGTGGGAGGATGACCACGCGTGGATTAACAAGGATTATCCCGCGCACAACCGGTCCTGATATGTGTTAAACCCGCAAGATGGAGTGACCTGCTGTATGGGGTCTTTTCATCAATGCGGGTTTTTTTATGCCTGATCTACGGATTTTTGCGTTATCCACCAGAACAGTAGCGCGAGCAGGCTGACCGTTCCGCCGAGCAGGCACACACCCTGCCAGCCAACGGCGGCATAGGTTATTGTCGTGCCTATCGCCCCAAACCCGCTGCCGGTGGCATAGAAAAGCATATAAAGGCCAACCAGCCGGCTATGTGCCTCGGGGCGGGTGCGGAAGATCAGGCTTTGGTTGGTTACGTGCAGCGCTTGTCCTCCCAAATCGAGCAACACGATGCCGATGAGCAGGATGCCGAGCGAGCGGTCCATCAGCGACAATGGCCACCATGCTAACAGTAAGATGACCAGCGCTGCCGCGCTGGTGTTCCGGGCATACCCCCGATCGGCCCATTGCCCTGCACGGGTAGCGGCAAGTGCTCCCACCACGCCAGCCAGACCAAACGCCCCAATCGCGGTATGTGAGAAGTTATAGGGTGGCGAACTCAGTGGAAGCACCAGTGCGCTCCAGAAAATATTGAACGCAGCAAACATCAGCAAGGCCAGTATGCCGCGTACTTGCAGCACTTTTTCTTTCCGTAGCAGGGTCAGCATTGAGCCAATAAGTTGCGGATAGCTCATTACAGTGGGAACGTCTGGCAGACGGGGGAGTTTCCACCACAGTGGAAATGCGATGATGACCATAAGCACGGCGGCACAGAGATATACTCCGCGCCAGCCTGCTATGTCACTTATGCCGCCGGAGAACACTCTGGCGAGTAACAGGCCAATAAACACGCCACCTTGTGCCGCACCAATGACGCGCCCTTGTTCATGGGGCGACGCGGCGCTGGCGGCATAAGCAATTAACCCCTGCGTCATTGCGGTACCCAACATGCCGGTGGCGAGCATGCCTGCCAAAAGGGTTGAGGAAGTCTGCGCTATGCCGACGGATATCAGCGCGGCCACAAGAGCCAACAGTTGTATTGCCATCAGGCGTTTGCGATCTACGTTGTCCCCCAATGGAACAACGAACAGCAAAGCCAGCGCGCAGCCGAGTTGCGTGGCGGTAACAACGCCGCCAACAGCCGCGTGACTGATACCGAATTCCCCGGCCAGCGCATCAAGCAAAGGCTGTGCGTAATAGACGTTAGCGACGCTTAATCCGCTGGCGATGGAAAACAGCCATATCAGGCTGCGGGGCATGTCAGTGGTGTTCTGCCTGTCTGACGGTAGTGGCGATGTTAGCGATGTTTTCACGATCCCGGCCTCATGCAACCTGATTTCAAAATGAAACTGGTTGAATGCTAGGGTATGTGGTTTTAAAATGCAACTTGTTATCGCAATCTGACGCTAGCGAGGAAATCTATGTCGACCCGTAAACCGACAACAAATGAATTTTGTCCCGTGCTTCGCTGTGTCGATCTTATCGGAGATCGCTGGTCGCTGCTTATCGTGCGTGATGCCTTTGATGGAATGCGTCGGTTCGGCGATTTTCAGCGCAGCCTGGGCGTCGCGCGAAACATTCTGTCCGATCGACTGAAAAAGCTGGTTGATGCGGAGATTCTGACCATGCAGGGCGCTTCAGATGGTACGGCGTATCAGGAGTATGTCCTGACGACGAAGGGGGAAAGCCTGTTCCCCATCGTCGTGGCGCTGCGGCAATGGGGGGAACAACATTTGTTCGAACCAGGAGAACGCCATTCATTGTTGGTTGATAACCGTACCGGAAAGCCGGTTCCATTTATGGCCCTGACAGCGCAGGACGGCACGGTACTGACAGCGGTCGGTACCCGGGTGAAAAAGGTAGAGTGAAGCCCGGTTTCTCCTTTGTCATTCAGGTCCGCTGAATGCGGGCGTATGTTATCGTCTTTATGTTTGCTCCTGATGGTTTTTTGTATCGGGTTATCCGCGAGGCTGCCGGGATACGGTGGGATACATTTTGCTGACAGATTCTGGGCGGATGTGCCTGTTACGACGCACAATAACGACCGCCAGCGCAGCGATGACCAGCGTCAGGCTCAGGGAAAACCATTGCGCTCCGGCAATCCCGAGCATGTTATTCAGCCACGCATAGGCAAACGGGGATGCCGCCGCCATCAGCTGTCCCGGGATAAGCAATACCCCGGTGCGTCTGGCATAGCTTTCAGCGCTGAACAACTCCAGCGGCAGCGTGGCTTTGACTATTGTCACCAACCCGTTTATCGCACCATACCCCAGCACAAATCCGGCGGCGAGCCACACAAATTTCGACCCGCCCAGCCCGACCAGAAAACAGAGCGGCATGGCAAGCGAGGTCAGTAGCGTCAGCCTGAGTGGTGTCAGGCGCGTACCTGCCATCACTTCCATCAGCCTTGCGCCAGTTTGACCAAATCCCCATAGCATCCCGATGCCAACCGGAAGGCCAACGCTGGCGATAAATTCCGGCAGATGTGTAGACGTACCGTTAGAGACAAAGGTGATGAGAGCGATAAATGCCGCATAGAGCCATCCGTTATGCGGGTCATCTTTCGATACAGACGCTTCTGTTTTTACAATGACGGAAGGCTTGTGGTGAGGCAGTTGGCAGATAAGCACAGCACTCAGCAGGCCAAAAAGGGCGTAAATCAGAAGCGCATCCTGCCAGTGCATCACCTTGAGTAACGCATCGCCCAATGGCCAAAATACGGCAGATGCCAGGCCACCTGCCAGCGTTACACGGGAAATCGTACGTCGGGCCTGTTGGCCGTAGAGATTTACCAGAGAGGCGAAAAGCGCGTCATACAGCGAAAGACGCATGCCAATGCCGGTGATGAGCCAGATGCCGTACCAGCCCGTTAACGTAGAGGTATACGTCATTACTACACAGCTTGCGGCAATCAGTAAGGTTCCGCCCATCACGACACGTTGCCCGCCAAAGCGAGCCAGCAAGCGGGCGACAAAAGGGGAGACGGCGGCCATCATCAGCATGGCGAGAGTCAGGCCGAGATAGATGTCGGGTGATGACCATCCCCGGTCGTGGGCAATTGCCTGTGCAAAGGTACCCGGCATGTAAAAAGAGATACCCCAGTTGATGAGCTGATTGCAACCGGCAGTCAGATATAGGCACCGGGGAAGTGCAGGTGTTTCCATTATTTTTCATTCCGTTAATGCAGTTGTCCTCAGCATAACGGGCGCGGTATTGTGCTGGCAGGCTCGTGACCTTATGACCTGTATAAGAGAAACTTTGAATGACGACGCTAAATCTGGGCAATCTGGCGACTTTTCGCCTGGTGGTACAGCGGGGCAGCTTTTCAGCCGCAGCGGATGTGCTTGGCCTTTCTCAGCCTGCGGTTAGCCTGCAAATCCGCCAGCTTGAGCAATTTCTTCAGACGCGATTGATTGAACGTACAGGGCGCGGCATTAAAGCCACCGCTGCCGGGCTGGCACTGTTAAGCCACGGGGAGCGTATTGAACAGGTAGTGGATGAGGCTATTCGTTCCGTCAGCGAGTTTAACCGCGAGGTCAGCGGCACAATCACGCTCGGGACGGGGGCAACAGCCTGTATCCATCTTTTGCCCCCGCTGTTGCAACAGCTACGAAACGATTACCCGTTATTAAAGGTGGGCGTCACGACCGGGAACACGCTCGATATTGTTCGGGCGATTGAAGAGAATCGTCTGGACATGGGGCTGGTCACGCTGCCTGTCAGCGGGCGCACGCTGGATGTCATGCAGGTGATGAATGAAGAGTTCGTCTTTATTGTTTCGCAGGAGCAGCCCGGCCCGTGGGATCTGCTGACGCCGGAGGTCTTGCACGCTCAGCCCTTGATTGCGTTCGAATCGGGAAGTGGCACGCGTGCGCTAATTGACGGCTGGTTTGAGGCCTGCGGGATCGCGATAGCGCCCGTGATGCAGCTTGGAAGCATTGAGGCTATCAAACGTATGGTGCGTGCAGGGCTTGGCTACAGCATCGTGCCGCGAATGGCGGTGGAAAACCTGGCCGATCGTGAAGGGTTAAGTGTGCATTCACTGACACCGGTTTTGCAGCGCCAACTGGCTGTTGTAATGCGTCAGGACAAAATCCTGAGTAAAGGGATCTCTGCCATTATACGGATGCTGCAAAATACGCCGCTGGCTTAGCGATCGGCAGTGTCGACGGACAGACTGGTTTGCTGAGATTGCATTTTATCCTGGTGGTGATACCAGGCACCAATGGAGGAGTAAACAAAGCGGCCAAAGAAAAACAGGAAGCTGATGAGCAGTATGATGCGGGTCATCCGAGTGTTAAACCGATGTCGTTTGTGCATACGCGTGGCCTGACTCACTGTGTTTTCCTGGGCATACCCTTTTGGGCGATACGGTTATTAAGGCACAGTGGGAAGACGGGGTCAATTCTGTGATGTGTAAAAAACCGTCAACATTTACATTTGTTAATGTTATTGAACGTAACGTATGCATTTATTACGTTGATAACAACAAAGAAAGTAACCAAAAAAATCGTAAATAAGGGGCGTTCAGATTAAATAGTTTGATTTAAGTCAACGGGTTCCCGGCCCCGATAACTAAAATCCATCCTCCACGATGCTCGCTCTGTACTCTTTCGGGCGGCATGTATGTCAGGTCGGATGCCTGTCTTCATTTTCCCTCTGGAGCGAAAGGGGTTTAACCGGGCATCTATGAAAATTATCCCCTTCCTGAATCACAATAAAGATCGCTGGTGGGCGCTCCCTCTTATTTTACCCGTCGTTCTGTTGCCCGCGATTAGCGTGGCGAATACCTTTACGCAAATGGGCGACGGTATTGTGGCACTGTATTATTTGCCGCTCTCGTTCCTGCTTTCACTGATGATGTTCTTTGGTCTGGAAGCGCTCCCCGGGATCGTGTTGTCGCTGTTGTTCCGCTACTACACGTCGGTTGGGCTGTTTGAAACCGTCGCCAGCATATTTCATTTTATTGTCCCCTTAGTGCTCTGCTGGGGCGGCTACCGCGTGTTTGCTCCCGGACGCAATATGACCGCTTATGGCGATGTGCGCCTGATGGCTCAGCGTCTCTTCTGGCAGGTCTTTTGCCCGGCAACGCTGTTCCTGCTGTTGTTTCAGTTTGCGGCCTATCTTGGTATCTATGAGAGCCGTCAGAGCCTGGCGGGGCTGAACCCTCTCAATATTTGTACGCTCATTAACTATCAGGCGCTGTTAGTCAGTGGGCTTACCGGTGTGCCGCTGAGCTACTTGCTTATCCGGCTGATCCGTCATCCACGGTATATCAGGGGACTTATTTCCCAGATCCGTTTGCAGATAGACAAAAAAGTCACGGTTATCGAATCTCTGCTTTGGGTTACGGTGATGGGCGGGCTGCTTTCGCTGCTCCTGATCCCGATGAATGAAAACAGCTCTATTTTCAGTACCAACTACACCCTGTCGTTGCTGATGCCAGTGATGCTCTGGGGCGTGATGCGCTGTGGTTATAAGCTGATGTCAATAATCTGGACGCCGGTTCTGCTGGTGTCGATTCACTATTTCTACCGTTACATTCCGCTGCAGCAGGGGTATGACATTCAGCTGGCGATCACCTCATCCAGCTATCTGGTGTTTTCGTTTGTGGTGATTTACATGTCGATGCTGGCAACACGGCAGCGCGCCATTAATATGCGTTCCCGCAGGCTGGCGCTTCTCGACCCGGTGGTACACATGCCGAACCTGCGGGCGCTTTCGCGCGATCTGGCTAAATCACCGTGGTCAGCGCTCTGCTTATTACGTATTCCTGAGCTGGAAGTTCTGGGGCGGAACTACGGCGTGATGTTGCGTATTCAGTATAAACAGCAGCTGGCGCAATGGATTAACGGTACGCTCCAGCCCAATGAACGGGTCTATCACCTGACCGGTTATGATCTTGCTGTGCGGCTCAATGTGGAATCGCACCAGCAGCGCATTGATGCCCTGGATGCGCATATCAAGGAATTCCGCTTTATCTGGGATGGGATACCACTGCAGCCTCAGGTGGGGGTGAGCTATTGCTATGTACGCTCGCCGGTAAACCATCTCCACCTGATGCTGGGTGAGCTGAGCGTGATTGCCGATCTGTCGCTCTCGACCAACCACCCGGAGAACCTGCAGCAGCGTGGTGTCACCCATTTACAGCGCACCCTGAAGGATAAAGTGGCGATGATGGGGCGTCTGCAAAGCGCGCTCGACCGAAATGCCTTTACCCTGATGGTTCAGCCTGTCCGGGGGCTGCGTGGCGATTGTTATCACGAAGTATTGCTGCGGATGCCGGATACGGACGGCACTTTGCTCTCTCCCGATCGGTTCCTGCCCGTAGCCCAGGAGTTTGGTTTGTCGTCGCGCGTTGACCTGTGGGTACTGGAGCGCACCTTACGCTTCCTGGCTGAACACCGTGACAGGCTGCCTGGTCAGCGTTTTGCCATTAATCTGGCACCGCCAACCGTGTGTCGGGCGCAGTTCCCGCTCGAGGTGAGCCGTCTGTTGGCAAAATATGGCGTGGAGGCCTGGCAACTGATATTCGAAGTGACCGAGTGCAGCTCGTTCGGGAGTGCGGAGCAGGCAATACAGACATTCAGGCAACTGCAAAAAATGGGCGTACGCATTGCGATCGATGATTTTGGTACCGGCTATGCGAGCTATGCCCGGCTGAAAAGCGTGGATGCCGATATTCTCAAGATAGACGGCAGCTTTATTCGCAATATCGTCAGTAACAGCCTGGATTATCAGATAGTCGCGTCCATTTGCCATCTGGCGCGCATGAAGAAAATGCTGGTGGTGGCAGAGTATGTGGAAACTGAAGAGATACATAGCGCGGTTCACGCGCTAGGTATCGATTATGTACAAGGATATTTGATAGGCAAACCGGTTGCCCTTGAGTCGCTGTCGCAAGCCGGGGCGTCGCAGGTGGACGCCTGAGCCATTACGCTGCGACGTCGGCGCTTTCTTCTTCGATTTTAAGCAGCCAGCCGGTGACCGCTTCCCAGTACTGTTGCTCTTTTTCCAGATCCAGCAATACCAGCGCATTCTGACTAAACCAGTCGTGCGGGAAGCTCAGCGTCCAGTGGTGATCATCCGTTTTGAGTTTCAGCGTCGGCGGCGTGGTGGTGGCCTGGCGCTGGTTATTGAGCAACACCCCCAGACGCAGCAGCTGAATCAGCGGCAGGAACTGCTTTTTCTTAAACAGCGTGAAGCGCGGCAAATCATCGAGCTTGATGACTTTACGATGGTAACGAACCAGCGTGGCCATCATGGTTTGCTGCTCCTGGTTGAAGCCAGGCAGGTCGCTGTTTTGCAAAATATAGGCTGAATGGCGATGCATTCCGCTGTGGTTAATATTCAGCCCCACTTCGTGTAGCATCGCCGCCCATTTCAGCAGGGCAGCAAGCTGCGGGTGCGCCAGCTTAGGATTCTGTTCCTGCCATTGATCGTATATCTGAATGGTCGTTTCCAGGACGCGCTTCGCCTGCTCGCGGTCGATGTTGTACTGATTTGCCAGACTTTGCGCGGTGCGGCTGCGAATATCCTGGTGGCGGAAGCGGCCTTCCATTTCATACAGCACGCCTTCACGCAGCGCACCGTCGGAGAGACGCAGTTCCTTAATGGCCAGCGAATCAAACACACCGCACAGGATCGCAAGACCCGGTACAAATACCGCTTTACGTTCTTCGGACAGACCCGGCAGGCTTAAGGCGTCAAAACTTTTATGCTTAATCACCTCGTCGGCCAGCAGCGTCAGGCGTTCAGGAGTGATAAAACCGTCTTTTTCACCCATTGCCAGCAGCACTTCATGCGCCGCCTTGATGGTACCCGATGCGCCCAGCGCCACGTTCCAGCCTTGAATGCGGTACTGCCAGGCCAGGTTTTCCAGTTTCTGGATCGCCGCCATGCGCGCCCGCTGGAAATTCTCGCGAGTGATGGTTCCACCCGGGAAATACATCTGCGCGAAGCTGACGCAGCCCATACGGCGGCTCTCCACCAGACGAGGCTCAAAGTCTTCGCCAATCACCAATTCCGTTGAGCCACCGCCGATATCAATGACCAGCTTGCGGCCTTTTTCTGGCTGCGTATGCTCCACGCCCATGAAAATCAGACGCGCTTCTTCATTGCCGGAGATTATCTCAATCGGGTAGGGGATGACTTTTTCCGCACGCTTGAGAAATTCAGGTGCGTTCAGCGCCTGGCGTAACGTATGCGTACCTACGATACAAACGCTGGACGGTGAGAATCCCTGCAGGCGTTCAGCAAACAGCGACAGGCAGTTCAGGCCGCGCTCCATTGCCTCTTCGCTGAGCATGCTGCGCTCGTCAAGACCATCCGCCAGGTGTACCCTCTGCTTCAGACGGCCGATGATCTGCATCGCGCCATCCACCTCACGGGCGATGACCATGTGGAAACTGTTAGAACCAAGATCGACTGCGGCGAATTCCTGCGGTCGTGGGGTCTTATCATTTATCGGCATAGGTTAATCGGGTTGCTCGAGTGATTTGATATAGTCGTAAATCGCCAGTTGCGACCGCACTTTGCGGCGGTTGCCGCGCGGTACATAGCGGTTACTGAGTTCTTTGTCGATATGGCGTGCTTTCACCGTATCGCTAAACAAAATCTCGATAATGTCGAGGATCTGCTGCTTCAGACGTGGATCAAGCAGCGGAGCCGCAACTTCAATGCGGTAATCAATATTGCGCGTCATCCAGTCCGCAGAGGAAAGATAAACCTGTTTATCACCCGCATTATCGAAAATATAGATCCTGTCGTGTTCCAGATAGCGGTCAACGATGCTAATAACGCGAATATTTTCGCTGATACCTTCCAGCTCCGGGATCAACGAACACATACCACGGATCAACAAATTGACCGGTACACCTGAACTGGATGCCGCATACAGCCTGTCTACCAGCCCTTTATCCACCAGGTTATTGAGCTTCAGCGTGATGCCGGACGACAATCCTTTCTGCGCGTTGGCGATCTCTTTGTCGATCATCTCGTACAGCAGGCGGCGCGAGTTCTGCGGTGACACCAGCAGATAGTCGAAGCTCACCGGACGGTACGGGTTCTCGATGAAGTTAAACACCCGACGCACTTCGTTGGTGATGCGCGCATCGGCGGTCAGCAGCGAGTAGTCAGTATAAATACGCGCGGTTTTCTCGTTAAAGTTACCGGTACCGATATGGGCATAACGCACCACATCGTCTCCCTCTTTACGGGATACGAGGAACAGCTTGGCGTGAATTTTCAGCCCCGGTGCGGAGAAGATAACGTGTACGCCCGCTTCCGTCAGACGGCGCGCCCAGTGAATGTTTGCCTCTTCGTCGAAACGCGCCTGCAGCTCAACCACCACGGTGACTTTCTTACCGTTGTGCGCCGCGTGGATCATCGCGTCGATGATGCGCGAATCTTTTGCCACACGGTAGATGTTGATTTTAATCGCCAGCACGCTGGGGTCGAAGGAGGCCTGACGCAGCAGTTCCAGCACGTGCTCAAAGGTGTGATACGGATAGTAAAGCAGGACATCGCGTTCGCGAATGGCGTCGAATCCGTTGCGGAATTTATCAAACCAGAGATGACGCAGGCGCGGCAGCGGTTTGTTCACCAGATTGGTTTTGCCGACGTTCGGGAAGCCAATAAAGTCTTTAAAGTTGTGGTAACGGCCACCCGGCACAATGGAGTCATAGCGCGAAATGGTCAGCTTCTCACGCAGCATTTCCACCATCGCGTCTGGCATATCGCGCTGGTAGACAAAGCGCACTGGCTCTGCCGTCAGGCGTTGCTTGAGGCTGGAGGACATCAGCTCCATCAGACTGGCTTCCATCTCGTGTACCAGGTCATATTCGGCGTCACGGGTCATCTTCATTGAGTAGGCGTTTAACGCGTCATAATCGAAGAAGCCTTTAAAGATGTCGTCCAGACAGTAGCGCAGAATGTTGTCCAGCAGGATCATTGGCTTACGTCTGCGCGGGGTTTCCGGCGGCAGGTTCACAAAGCGTGGAACCTTATCGGACGGGATCTCCAGCAGTGCGTAGCGGATGGTGTCGCCGCGAATGATTTCCACCGCCAGATAGGTGTAATCATCTTTCAGGAACTGCACCAGGTCGGTTTCGCGGTTAATCAGAATCGGGGTAATGTGCTGGCGCAGATACTGTTTGAAGTAATGTCGCAGCCAGTTTTGTTGGTTAACAGAGAGCTGGCGTTCGTTAATCAGGAAGATTTGGTTGCGTGCCATTTCCAGCAGCAGTTCGTTATACAGGCCGTCAAATTCCTGATCGGCTTTCAACACGCGGGCCTGGATTTTTCCCAGCAGATGGCGCGAGTGAGAGTTTAAGCCCTGCTCTTCGCTGATGATGATTCGCCGTTTCAGCTCGGCAAAGCGAACCTTGTAGAACTCATCCAGGTTATTGGAATAAATACCCAAAAAACGCATACGCTCAATCAGCGGGTTACTTTTGTCTGCCGCTTCCTGGAGTACACGCTCGTTGAATGCTAACCAGCTTAGCTCTTTCTCGATATATAACTTTTCCTGACCCATTACAGCTCACACTCCAGTTCAATCACAGGACGTGGTAAATCCGTCTCGTCCTTATTATGGCGAGCATTTCCACGATATGTCCAACAGTGCCAGAAAAGTATGACAGTTATTTTTTTTCTGGGGGATTTTAGAGGGTTGGGGGAAGGGCGTGTCGGGGGGGGGGGGCGATGTGTTGGTCGGGTAAGCGCAGCGCTACCCGACATAACAAACTACTCTTCGGCCGCATATCCCTGCGCAGGAAGCTGAACGCCATCCAGCCAGGCTGCGCCGTCGCGCATTTCCAGACGCCCGTCGACAAACCAGCTTACCACCAGTGGGTAAATGGCGTGTTCCTGGGTTTGCACGCGTTCGGTCACATCGTCTTCGTTGTCACCGTCAAAGACCGGCACTTTTGCCTGCAGGATCACCGGCCCACCGTCCAGCTCGTCGGTCACGAAATGCACAGAGGTACCGTGCTCTTCATCGCCGTTTTCCAGAACCTGGCGATGGGTGTGCAGGCCTGGGTATTTCGGCAGCAGAGAAGGGTGGATATTGAGCAGGCGACCGGCATAGTGGGACACGAATGCCGGGCTCAGGATACGCATATACCCCGCCAGCACCACGACATCGGGTGCGTAGGCGTCAATCTCTTGTACCAGTTCGCGGTCAAAGGCTTCGCGACCGGCAAACTGACTGGCTTCCAGCGCGTGCGCGGGGATGTTTTCCTCCCGGGCACGCTCAAGGCCGAACGCATCGGCCTTGTTACTGAAAACTGCCCGAATGGTGCCATTGATCTTCTTCTGTTTGCAGGCGTCTATGACGGCCTGCAAATTGCTTCCGTTGCCGGAAATGAGCACCACAATGTTTTTCATTCAATGACCACACGCTGTTCGGAATCGGATGCTTTGATAATACCGATTTTCCACGCGTTTTCACCTTTCTCATTCAGCAGCTTAACTGCTTTGTCCGCTTCGCTTGCAGGCAGGGCGATAACCATGCCCACGCCGCAGTTAAAGGTACGGTACATTTCGTGGGCGCTCACGTTGCCTGCGGTTTGCAGCCATTTAAAGACGGACGGCCACTGCCAGGAGGATTCGTCGATCACGGCCTGGGTGTTATCCGGCAGTACGCGCGGAATGTTTTCCCAGAAACCGCCGCCGGTCAGGTGGGCAATAGCGTGAACGTCGACGTTCTCGATCAGTTCCAGTACGTTTTTCACGTAGATGCGGGTTGGGGCCAGCAGGTGGTCTGCCAGTGGTTTGCCATCAAGTTCGGTGGTCTGTGGGTCACAGCCGCTGACTTCGAGGATTTTACGTACCAGAGAGTAGCCGTTAGAGTGCGGGCCGCTGGAGGCCAGCGCAACCAGCACATCGCCGTCAGCCACTTTGCTGCCGTCGATAATTTCTGATTTTTCTACCACACCGACGCAGAAACCTGCGACGTCATAATCTTCACCGTGGTACATGCCTGGCATTTCAGCGGTTTCACCGCCGACCAGCGCACAGCCGGACTGCAGACAGCCTTCGGCGATACCGTTAATCACGCTGGCTGCGGTATCCACGTCCAGTTTGCCAGTGGCGTAGTAATCGAGGAAGAACAGCGGCTCTGCGCCCTGAACCACCAGGTCATTCACACACATCGCCACCAGATCGATACCGATCGTGTCGTGACGCTTAAGATCCATCGCCAGGCGCAGTTTTGTACCTACACCGTCAGTACCCGAGACCAGAACAGGTTCACGATATTTTTGCGGCAGTGCGCACAGTGCGCCGAATCCACCCAGACCACCCATCACTTCCGGGCGGCGGGTTTTTTTCACCACACCTTTGATTCGGTCAACCAGCGCATTACCTGCGTCAATATCAACACCGGCATCTTTGTAGCTGAGAGAAGTTTTGTTGGTCACGGCTTAAATCCCCACGCGATTGCATAGCTAGTAAGAAAAATCGGCGCAATTCTAACAGTCCAGGCAAACGTTTGCGAGCCTATTCTCGGTGAGAGGATTTTTTTTTCTGTGCGGCCTGTGAATGCAGCCAAACTTGACTCTGTTCACGAAAATGAAACCGGTTTCGGTAATCTGCTTGCAACCCGGATCTGCTTTGCACATCATCGAACTGAAACCGGTTTCTGTAACTGTTTTTGCAGAAAATAACGCAGAATGAGGGAAAGAGAATGCCAGGATTTAAAGAAGGTTTTCTGTGGGGTGGTGCTGTTGCGGCGCACCAGCTTGAAGGTGGCTGGAAAGAGGGGGGCAAGGGGGTTAGCGTCGCCGACGTCATGACTGCCGGAGCCCACGGCGTGCCCCGTGAAATTACCAACGGCGTACTGCAGGGGAAAAATTATCCTAACCATGAGGCCATCGACTTCTACCATCGCTATAAAGAAGACATCAGACTCTTTGCCGAAATGGGGTTCAAATGCTTCCGTACCTCTATCGCCTGGACGCGCATTTTCCCGAAAGGGGACGAGCTGGAGCCAAACGAAGCTGGCCTGAAGTTCTACGACGACCTGTTTGATGAATGCCTGAAGTACGGCATTGAGCCGGTTATCACCCTGTCGCACTTCGAGATGCCTTTCCACCTGGTGACCGAATACGGTGGCTGGCGTAACCGTAAGCTGATCGACTTCTTTGTCCGCTTCTCGAAAGTCGTTTTCCAGCGCTATCAGCACAAAGTGAAGTACTGGATGACCTTTAACGAGATCAATAACCAGGCGAACTTCCACGAAGACTTTGCGCCATTTACTAACTCCGGGCTGAAATACGAGCCGGGTGAAGACCGCGAACCGGTGATGTTCCAGGCGGCACATTATGAGCTGGTGGCGAGTGCCCTGGCGGTGAAGGCGGGGCGTGAGATTAACCCGTCGCTGCAGATTGGCTGCATGATTGCCATGTGCCCAATCTATCCGCTGACCTGCGCGCCGGACGATATGATGATGGCGATGAACGCGATGCATCGTCGCTACTGGTTTACCGACGTTCACGTGCGCGGCAAGTACCCGCAGCATCTGCTTAACTACTTTGCCCGTCGTGGGTTTGCTCTGGATATTACCGAAGAGGACAACGCCGCGCTGAAGCAGGGCTGTGTGGATTACATCGGTTTCAGTTATTACATGTCTTTCGCTACCAAAGCGACGGCGGATAACCCAACGCTGGACTACGACGAAAGCAAGAGCCTGGTTTCCAACCCGTATGTGCAGAAATCTGACTGGGGCTGGCAGATTGATCCGGTGGGTCTGCGCTACTCCCTGAACTGGTTCTGGGATCATTACCAGCTGCCGCTGTTTATTGTGGAGAACGGTTTTGGCGCTATCGACGTGCAGGAGCGCGACGGTACGGTGAACGATCAGTACCGTATTGACTACCTCGCTGCGCACATCAGCGAGATGAAAAAAGCCGTCGTAGAAGATGGCGTTGACCTGATGGGGTATACCCCGTGGGGTTGTATTGACCTCGTTTCTGCCGGAACCGGCGAAATGAAAAAACGCTACGGCTTTATCTTTGTTGATAAAGATAACGAAGGAAATGGCACGCTGAACCGCAGTAAGAAGAAGTCGTTTGACTGGTATCAGAAGGTGATTTCGACGAACGGTGATAATCTTTAATCAGCGCCACTGGGCAAAATCTTGTATCGCAGCCGGAGCTTCCCTCCGGCTTTTTTTGTCTCTTAACCACTTTGCTTGATGTACGTCAAGCAAGTTGGGTATGGCGTAATCCGAAAAAAGCGGTATAATCCGGCGATTTTTTTTGTGGCTGCCACCCCCGAAGGAGAAAAAGTATGAAGATTGTTGAAGTGAAACACCCGCTGGTAAAACACAAGCTGGGCCTGATGCGTGAGCATGACATCAGCACGAAACGTTTTCGCGAACTGGCCTCTGAAGTTGGCAGCTTACTGACTTATGAAGCGACCTCTGATCTGGAAACGGAAAAAGTGACCATCGAAGGCTGGAACGGCCCGGTACAGGTTGAGCAGATCAAGGGTAAGAAAATTACCGTTGTGCCAATCCTGCGTGCTGGCCTCGGCATGATGGAAGGGGTGCTGGAGCACGTGCCTAGCGCGCGTATCAGCGTGGTCGGTATCTACCGTAACGAAGAAACTCTGGAGCCGGTTCCTTACTTCCAGAAGCTGGTGTCTAACATTGACGAGCGCATGGCGCTGGTGGTTGACCCGATGCTGGCAACCGGTGGTTCCATGATTGCCACCATCGACCTGCTGAAAAAAGCGGGCTGCAGCAGCATTAAGGTGCTGGTTCTGGTCGCCGCACCGGAAGGGCTCGCGGCGCTGGAAAAAGCACACCCGGACGTTGAGCTGTATACCGCGTCTATCGACCAGGGGCTGAACGAGCACGGGTACATTATCCCGGGGCTTGGTGATGCCGGCGATAAGATTTTTGGTACTAAATAATCGAATAACAAATGAAAAGCCGACTTTGATAGTCGGCTTTTTTTTGAATAAAACGACCCAACCGCTAACAACAAACAACACGTGAGGAAAACACTATGACGCGCCGTGCTATCGGGGTGAGTGAAAGACCGCCGCTTTTACAGACAATCCCGCTTAGTTTGCAGCACCTGTTCGCCATGTTTGGCGCAACCGTGCTGGTGCCAATCCTGTTTCACATTAACCCGGCTACTGTTCTGCTGTTTAATGGCGTCGGTACGCTGCTTTACCTCTTCATCTGTAAAGGTAAAATCCCGGCATATCTGGGGTCGAGCTTTGCTTTTATCTCTCCGGTTTTACTGTTGCTGCCGTTGGGTTATGAAGTCGCACTGGGCGGCTTTATCATGTGTGGTGTGCTGTTCTGTCTGGTTTCTTTCATTGTGAAGAAAGCCGGTACGGGCTGGCTGGACGTGATGTTCCCGCCTGCGGCAATGGGCGCAATCGTTGCCGTCATTGGTCTCGAACTGGCGGGTGTGGCGGCGAACATGGCCGGTCTGTTGCCTGCTGACGGTCAGTCACCGGATTCCAAAACCATTATCATCTCGCTGGTCACGCTGGGTGTGACGGTATTTGGTTCCGTGCTGTTCCGTGGTTTTATGGCGATTATCCCGATCCTGATCGGCGTGCTGGCGGGCTATGCGCTCTCCTTTGTAATGGGTGTCGTCGATACCACCCCAATTGCTCAGGCACACTGGTTCGCGCTGCCAACCTTCTACACTCCTCGCTTCGAATGGTTTGCTATCTTCACCATTCTGCCCGCTGCGCTGGTGGTCATTGCTGAACACGTGGGCCACCTGGTGGTCACGGCGAACATTGTGAAACGCGACCTGATCCGCGACCCGGGTCTGCACCGTTCCATGTTTGCTAATGGCCTGTCTACTATTATCTCCGGCTTCTTTGGCTCTACGCCAAACACCACCTATGGTGAGAATATCGGCGTAATGGCGATTACCCGCGTCTACAGTACCTGGGTTATTGGTGGCGCAGCTATTATTGCTATCCTGCTCTCTTGCGTTGGCAAGCTGGCAGCGGCTATCCAGATTATCCCGGTGCCGGTGATGGGCGGTGTCTCTCTGCTGCTGTACGGGGTAATCGGTGCTTCCGGTATCCGCGTGCTGATCGAGTCCAAAGTGGATTACAGCAAAGCGCAAAACCTGATCCTGACCTCCGTTATCCTGATCATCGGCGTGAGCGGTGCGAAGGTACACATCGGTGCGGCAGAGCTGAAAGGGATGGCGCTGGCAACCATCGTGGGTGTGGCCCTGAGCCTGATCTTCAAGCTGATCTCCGTTCTGCGCCCGGAAGAAGTGGTGCTGGATGCTGATGACAGCGAAAAAGCATCACATTGATCGTATATGCACAAAATCTTTCAAGTTGCATCAAGGCGGCAAGCCTGAGGATCCCCAGGCGCTTACTCAAGTAAGTGACTGGGGTGAGCAGACGCTACCTTTGCCTCGGTAGCCTGAAGGATGACGTGTAAAACCGGGCGGACGATCCGCCCGGTTCTCACCTTGCAGGTTCCGTGCTAAACTCGTTGCCGATTTTATGTAAGATCTGGTTGAGGTACTTCTGAACGGACCGGCACAGCTTTCTCTGCCACTCTATTTACCTGACGATGAAACTTTCGCGAGTTTCTGGCCGGGTGATAACCCCTCTTTACTGGCTGCACTGCAAAACGTGCTGCGCCAGGAACACAGCGGATACATCTATATCTGGTCACGCGAAGGCGCGGGGCGCAGCCACCTGTTGCATGCCGCCTGTGCAGAACTTTCTGCGCGGGGTGATGCAGTAGGCTATGTGCCGCTGGATAAACGTACCTGGTTTGTGCCTGAAGTGCTGGAGGGAATGGAACATCTCTCACTGGTCTGCATCGATAATATCGAATGTATGGCGGGGGATGAACCGTGGGAAATGGCGATCTTCAACCTCTATAACCGTATTCTGGAATCGGGGAAAACCCGGTTGCTGATCACCGGCGATCGTCCGCCGCGCCAGCTCAATCTGGGGTTGCCGGATCTGGCTTCTCGTCTGGACTGGGGGCAAATTTATAAGCTGCAACCGCTGTCTGATGAAGACAAACTTCAGGCGCTACAGCTGCGGGCAAGACTGCGCGGGTTTGAACTGCCGGAAGACGTGGGGCGTTTCCTGCTGAAGCGTCTTGACCGGGAAATGCGCACGCTGTTTGATACGCTTGACCAACTCGATCGCGCCTCTATTACCGCCCAGCGTAAGCTGACCATTCCGTTTGTGAAAGACATTCTGAAGCTTTGATGTGCCTTTCTCCCTCAGCTTTTTGGGGGAGGGCCGGGGTGAGGGTACCCGCGTGCGCATAACCGTAGGCCGGGTAAGCGCAGCGCCACCCGGCAAAAAACTCAGGCAATATCCCCCAGTAAGTGCTCAATCAGCAGTGGAATCGGCCTGCCTGATGCCACGCTTCTGCCACTCTCGCGCCACAATGCCGTCCCGCTAATATCCAGATGCGCCCACGGAATGTCTGGTGGGCAGAAATGGTGGAGCAGCCAGGCCGCCGACGCGCTGATTGCCGCATTATTGGTCGGCGTGTTGCACAAATCGGCGATGGCGCTGTCGGTCTGCTTTTTCAGCCGTGCATCCAGTGGCAGGGACCACACTTCATCACCGCTCTGTTGACCTGCCGATGTTAGCGCCTGACGTAACGGTTCATCCTGCGTCATCAATCCGCTCAGTTCATACCCCAGCGCTTTCACTACTGCCCCTGTCAGGGTCGCCATATCAATAATAAAATGTGCATCCGGGTGACGCTGACTGGCCCAGGCAATGGCGTCCGCCAGCACCAGTCGCCCTTCGGCATCAGTATTGTTGATTTCTACCGTCAGGCCGTTACAGGCGCGAGCAACCGTTCCCGGCTGCATGGCATCCGGCCCGATGGCATTTTCCGCCAGCGCCAGCACGCCCATTATGCGAACGGGCAGGCCCAGCTCTGCGACGGTAAGCATCAGCCCCAGCACGTTTGCCGCACCACACATGTCATATTTCATGGTGTACATGCCCGCACCCTCTTTCAGCCACAGACCGCCGGTATCAAAGGTAATGCCTTTGCCTACATAGCAGCGCACCGGGCCGTCATCCACGCCGTTGTAGTGAATGGCCAGCAGCCGCGGCGGGCTGGAGGCCCCTTTGCCAACGGCATGCAGTAACCCTAACCCCTGCGCGACGATCTGCTTCTCATCGAGGATTTCACATTGCAGAGCAGGGAAGGCTCCGCACAATTTTTTCGCCTCTTCCACCACAAACTGTGGAGTACACCGATCGGAAGGTGTATCTGCCAGACGCCGTGCGGCGACCATGCCACGGGCAATAATCTGCTGCTGGTGGAAGATTGTTTCCAGCCTTTGTTGCTGTTCCGGGCGGCAAAGGGCGGTAATGTGGCGCAGGCGCACTGCCGTTTCATCGCTTTTCTTTAGCTGCAGATCGCTGAGCCTGTGCGCCTGATTAAAGAGAAAACGCAGCACCTGTGTCAGAACAACGTCGTCGATTTCTGTGGCATCCAGCACGACGTTCGCACTCACGGGTGAGGCAAGCAGCGGACGCAGCGCGGTCAGTAAACCTTCGGTCAGGCTGTCCTGCCAGAGCGTATCCGGCAGCAGCGTGACTCGGGCAAAGGGGGCGCAGCCGAACCGGGTATCGGCGACGGTTTTCTGCTCCCGCATTTCAGCAATGAGTGCCGTCTCCGGCAGCAACGTGCTGGTGGTGCGGGCAATTAAATGACTTTGCGGTTGAGCATCTGAAAGTGTCGTGATGAGTTGCCAGGTAATCATGATTGTTCCTCAATCGGCGCGCGGATACGCTCGGCATAGGCCTGCATCCATTCATCATCGACGGCCTGATAATGGGTCTTCTCGCGCTGGCGCTCGGTGCGAAATACGGTGAGTGGCTGACGGGCCGTGGCTACCACAAACGAAAAGGTTTTGATGTTAGTCGCCGCCCCGAATTCGCCTTTGTTGTTCATGCATACCACCGAGAGATCGCCCGCGCGGCCAAAACGCGACATCAGCTTGTCTTCCAGTTCAAACACTACCGAGTCTGCCGCCTGCTGCGGTGACATGCCCTGAGCCATGCGGCGGACGATTTCGTAGCTGGTGCAGCCTTTCATCAGGTCTTCGCCAACGCCAGTGGCGGTGGCGGCACCGGTTTCGCTGTCGCAGTAAAACCCGGAGCCAATAATCGGTGAGTCGCCAATACGACCACGTTTTTTCATAAACAGGCCGCTGGTGGAGGTCGCCACGCTCATCGACCCCTGCTTGTCGAGGCCAATAATCCCGACCGTGTCGTGGCCATCGTACGGGCTTAAACCTTTATCCAGCGTTTCACGGCAGCGCTTGCGGTAATGTTGCATTGCGCGGTCGGTCAGCATGGTTTTGTCGGTAAAGCCCTGGCTCAGCGCCCATTCGCGTGCGCCAGGGCCAACCAGCAGGCTGTTATAGCGCTGGCGACTCAGCGCGTGGGCCACACGTACCGGGTTGGCAATATCCACCAGGTTGCCCACGGCACCAAAAGCCAGCGTGTCGCCATCCATGTAAGCTGCGTCCAGTTCGACTTCGCCATTCTCGGTAGGCAGCCCGCCGTAGCCGACGGATTTATAAAACGGGAAGTCCTCTACGGTAGCAACGGCATCGACCACTGCGGCGGCGACCGGTTTCCCCGCAGCCAGCGCAGACGCAGACTCTGTGACTCCCTCCAGCGCCATTCGCCAGGTTGCGATAATTCCCCACATGCTTTACTCCTGTTTTGCAAGTGTCGTGTCGGTTTGCGTAACGGTGGCAATTTCCGCTGCGCGGTATTGTTTATCCACAATACGCATGAAAGGCAGGTACAGCATGGCACCAATCAGCAGATTGATAAGCTGCATGACGCTGCCGCTAAGATGTCCCGTGACGATAAAGCCGCTGATGACAGGCGGCAGCGTCCAGGGGATAAAGACCCCGGTTGTGACGGCGACCGCACCAATTTTCATGGCGGCATATTGCACGGTGACCAGCACCAGCGGTACCAGGTTGAACGGGATGAGCATGATCGGGTTCATGATCACCGGCAGGCCAAACAGAATCGGTTCGTTGATGTTGAACACCGAAGCACCCGCACCCAGCCGCGCCACTTCACGCATGTTTTTACTGCGGGCAAAAATCAGCATCGCAATCACCAGCGACAGCGTTGCGCCCGCGCCGCCCATCCAGATCATGTCAAAAAACTGTTCGGTAATAATATGTGGCGGCGTGATACCGGCCTGAATGGCGGCAATATTGTCGGTCTGGTTCTCCATCCACAGCGGACGGATAATGCCGTTGATCATCGAACCGGAGTTAATACCCACTGACCACAGAATGGTGATGCTGAACACGGTCATCAGCGCGCCAAAGTAAGAGGTGCCGTAGTGGCGTACCGGCGTGGCGACCACTTCGTAAATAAATTGATGAATGGTGTTGTAGTGAGTGTTTTCAAAGACGATACGAATACCCAGCACCAGAATCATCACCAGCAGGGCAGGGATCAGTGCGGCGAAAGACTCCTGCACTGCAGGTGGTACACCGTCAGGCATTTTGATGACCAGATTCTTGCGCTTCAGCCAGCAGAACAGCTCCGTCCACAGTAGCGAACCGATCATGGCGACGAACAGTCCTTTACTGCCAATCCACTCTACGGGTATCACGGTAATGCCGCCGTTTTCGGCCACTTTGATAAACGGGGTCAGGATCAGAAACGCGACCAGCGCCAGAATGCCGCAGGAGATGCGGTCTTCCCCATAGTGTTCCGCCAGGCGGAACGCCACCAGGAAACTAATGAACAGAGACATGGTCGAGAACACCGCATTGAACGGAATTTCTATAATGGCGCTCCAGCTTTCACCAAAGGCCTGAGACATAAAGTGCTGATAGGTTTGGTTCGGGAAGGAGGAGATCACCAGCAGAATGGAGCCGACGATGATAAACGGCATGAATGAGACGTAGGCTCCGCGAATGGCACACAGATGGCGCTGCTGCGCCGTTTTGGCCGCCAGCGGCATCAGTTTTGCTTCAAGAAATCCCAGAACATTGTTCATTGTGAACTCCGTACAAGATTGAGTGGTGTTGTTTATGTTATGTCTGTGGATTATCAGTGAAGCGTGGCGAGCGAAAGGTGAAATCGGTCACAAAGCATTCGCCCGTTTAATATAAATCTCACAAGATTGGTTAATGGGATCATTGCGATGGAAATCAAACTGCATGCCAATGCCACCACCACGCCACGGATCCGGCGCTACCTCCAGCAGTCTGATAAAAGCGACAGAGAGCTGGCTATCGAACTTGGGATCTCCGTTACTACCGTCCGGCGCTGGCGCAACCGTGACCAGGTTTCGGATAACCAGACCACGCCAAAAGTGATACACAAAGCAATGAGACAAGAGCAGGTGGTTCTGGTGAATGTCCTGCGTGAGGCCATCGGTGCGCCGCTGGATGAGCTGTTGCTTCTGGTTAATGAAGGGCTGGGGATCGCCGTTTCCCGGGCGACCCTGAACCGCTATCTCAGACCCGCGCCTGCGAAACAAAAGGCGGTGCCATTGCAGGGGAAAAAGGCGCTGAAGGCAGGCGTCGTGCCGCATCAACTGGTGATGCACCATCTGCCGCTGTCGTTGCATATGGAGGATGGTGGAGAGCAACATCTGCTGTGGGCGCGTGAACCGGTGAGCGGCTGGTGCTACGCCCGACTCTATGCGGGGTTATCACCTCAGTTGCTGGTTAACTGGACGCGTGAGCTGCTTGATGTCTGTCCGGCCTGTATACAATCTCTTGAGACTTTTGGTTTTGAGGTGGTATTGCCGGAGCGGAATATCGCTGTAAAAGCGCATCCGCAAAAACACAAAGCCGTTCAGGTGACCCTTCCGTTAGGGGAGATCATTCCGCGCGTGCAGCGTGAACCTGTTGGAAGGGTGCTGATCGAAATGTGTGAATTTTACAACCGGGGAAAAGCGCAGAAAAAACTGGGAGAGAGTACGCCGCAGGCCTTTCTTGAAGCGCTACGGCGTCAGGATTAGAGGATCTCGAGTACGTCTTCCGGTGGCCGCCCGATGCGGGCCTGGCCATTTGCCACCACGATTGGACGTTCAATCAGCTTCGGATTTTCGACCATCGCCTGGATCAGCTCAGCCTCAGTGAGACGAGTGTCATCCAGGCTGAGCGACTTATAAAGGTCTTCTTTCTGGCGCATCAAGGCTCTTGCACTGCCCATGCCCAACATGTGCAGCAGCTGGCGAAGGGTTTGTGCGTCTGGCGGAGTCTCCAGGTACAACACCACTTCCGGGTCAACACCGTTAGCCTTCAACAGGCTGAGGGTGTCACGGCTCTTGGAGCAGCGAGGGTTGTGATAAATTTTTACCGCGTCTGTCATGTCCTGAATTCTCCTGTATTACATCTTCGCGTACGGCTTGAAGCGCTGTTGCAGATCGCGCAGCTGATCGATGCGCGCATCGTAACGGGCCTGTTGCAGGCTGCCGAGCTTGACCTGCGAGCTGGCGTTACTGAGCATGGAAATGGCCTGATCAAGACGGCCTACCAGCGCAAAGCCTTCAGCACGCGCAGCCAGCTCCTGATCGCGGTTACCGAGCTGCGCTTCGGCCTGGGCGAGCAAGTCCCAGCCGTTTTGATCGTCTTTATTGTTAAAGGTGTAGCGGTTCAGAATGGTCGCCGCTTCACCCGGCTGACCGCCCTGTAAGTAAGCATTCGCCAGGTTAAGCTGCAGTACCGGGTTGGTACGTACATCTTTTGCTCCCTTCAGGCGGTTAATCGCATCGGTGGTTTTTTTCTGTCCCAGATCGATATCGGTCGCGAGATCGAGATACCATGGGTTGCCCGGTTCGGCGGCCAGCAGTGGTTGCAGCATTTTACGTGCGTCATCGTATTTGCTGGCTCCCATCGCCTGTAGTGCCTGACCATACTGCGCGGCATTTTTCTCGCGCACGTTGCCTTTTGCCAGGGCATCCAGCAGGTCGCTGGTGAGCTGGTTTCGCCCGGAGTTGTACATACCCAGCGTTCTGACTTTCGCCATGTAGAAGTCTTGTGAAGACTGTACGACCACCGGACGCATCTGGTTGGCGCGGTTACGCGCGTCCGACAGGCGGCTTTCTGGCAGCGGGTGAGTCAGCAGAATTTCAGGAGGACGCGTGGAATAGCGCGCCTGATCGAGCAGTTTTTCCAGGAAGGTTGGCATGGCCTGGGGATCAAAACCCGCACGCTGCAATACCTGAATCCCGATACGGTCTGCTTCCTGTTCGTTTTGCTGGGTGAAGCTGATCATCCCCTGACGCGTTCCCGCCAGCGTACCGGTTAACGCTGCCATCCCGGCCTGCGGGCTGGCCATGGCCAGCAGAATAGAACCCAGCGCGCCGACCCAGGTCAGCGGGGCGTTACGTTTCTGGTCTTCCATTGCACGCGCCAGATGGCGCTGGGTGACGTGTGAAATTTCGTGCGCCATGACCGAAGCCAGCTGGCTTTCGTTATCAGAGTAACGGAATAACGCCGAATGCAGCACCACGTTACCGCCAAAGAAGGCGAAGGCGTTGATTTCGTCGTTATTAATTAAATAGAAGTGGAAGGGGGTTTTGACTGAATTGGCATGTGCAACCAGGCGCATCCCCAGACCGTTGATGTACTGTACCAGTAAAGGGTCATTAATCAGTGGGGCGCTGCCGCGAAGCTGGCGGACATAGTAATCACCCATTTGCATCTCCTGCCCAATGGAGAGCGTGCTTGCTGCTGAGGTGCCCATATCCGGCAATGAATCGGCCGAGTCAGCGAAAGCTGGCAACACCTGACCGACCGTCAGTGCGGCAATCAGTGTCGCAACCAGTGTTTTTCTCAACTGCCTGAACATAACCACTGTCCTGTATTTTGGATGTGCTAATTTGACCGATGAACCGGCATATCGTTCATCTCCACTGCCCTGCGAGTGTAGCCGTGTTGAAGCATGAAGAAAATCCCATTCATCAGGGTTTTGCAATTCGTGACAGTGCGTCAAAAAGGAAAGTCTTTTTTGTGGCAGTTAGATACAATTCACATTCTCACTCCCGCCATCCGATTCAGGGAAGGGTTGTATGCTCGAAATGTTAATGCAGTGGTATCGGCGTCGGTTTAGTGACCCGGAAGCCATTGCTTTGCTGGTTATCCTGGTTGCCGGGTTCGGTATTCTGTTCTTCTTTAGTGGTCTTCTGGCTCCGCTGCTGGTGGCGATTGTACTGGCGTACCTGCTGGAGTGGCCAACGGCGCGCCTGGAAAATATCGGCTGTTCGCGCCGCTGGGCGACCAGTATCGTGCTGGTACTGTTTGTCGGCATATTGCTGCTGATGTCATTTGTGGTAATGCCTGTTGCCTGGCAGCAGGGGATCAACCTTATCCGCGATATGCCCGGTATGTTGAATAAGCTTTCTGATTTCGCCGCCACGCTGCCGCGTCGTTATCCTGCGCTGATGGATGCCGGGATTATTGATGCGATGGCGGAAAACATGCGTGCCCGCATCATGACGATGGGGGATTCGGTGGTGAAGTACTCTCTGGCGTCGCTGGTGGGGCTGCTCACTCTGGCTGTATACCTTGTGCTCGTTCCGTTAATGGTTTTCTTCCTGGTCAAAGATAAGGACCAGATGCTGAATGCCGTTCGCCGTATTCTGCCGCGCAACCGTGGTCTGGCCGGGCAGGTCTGGGAGGAGATGAACCAACAAATCACCAACTACATTCGCGGCAAGGTACTGGAGATGATTGTCGTGGGCGTCGCGACCTGGATTGGATTCCTGATCTTTGGTCTGAACTACTCCTTGCTGTTAGCCGTGCTGGTGGGGTTTTCAGTACTGATTCCGTACATCGGTGCGTTTGTGGTGACTATCCCGGTGGTGGGTGTCGCGCTGTTCCAGTTTGGCCTGGGTACCGAGTTCTGGAGTTGCTTCGCGGTGTACCTGATCATTCAGGGGCTGGATGGAAACCTGCTGGTGCCGGTGCTGTTCTCGGAAGCGGTGAACCTGCATCCGCTGGTGATTATTTTATCCGTGGTGATTTTCGGTGGTCTGTGGGGATTCTGGGGCGTGTTCTTTGCTATTCCGCTGGCAACGCTGATTAAAGCCGTAGTCCATGCGTGGCCGGATGCGCCTGCGGTTGACAAAACGTAGAGATAGTGGGGCCTGATGCCCTCGCCCCAACCCTCTCCGACGGGAGAGGGCGTAAACACTAAAAACGGCAACCGGGGTTACCGTTTTACTGTTTATCAGGCGCTCGCTTTCAGCCAGTTCAACACCACGTCGTGGTGATTGCTGGTTTTGAAGTCATCGAACACGTGTTCAACTTTACCGTCGGCATCAATCAGGAAGCTGATGCGGTGAATACCGTCGTAAGTTTTGCCCATAAAGGACTTCTCACCCCAGACGCCAAACTGCTCGCATGTCTGGTGGTCTTCGTCGGAAAGCAGCGTGAAGTTCAGCAGCTCTTTTTCCGCAAAACGTGACAGCTTCTCTGGTTTATCGGTGCTGATGCCCAGCACTTCCACGCCGACTTTTTTCAACTCATCCATGTTGTCGCGTAACCCACAAGCCTGCACGGTACAGCCAGGCGTCATGGCTTTCGGGTAAAAATAGACCAGAACACGCTGTCCCTGGAAGTCGGTCAAATTTACTTGCTCACCGTCTTGATCCGGTAAGCTAAATTTCGGTGCGATGTCACCGGCTTTCAGTGGATTCATTACTCAACTCCATCCTGTTCATGCTGCGAATAATTGACGACGCTTATACTGCCTTGCGCGTTTAACTCTGTACAGAGGGCTTTGAACGCTTGCTCGATATTTGACGCATCCTGCGAGGCAGGGCTATGCGCGGTAATTTGAATAAAGAGCGTGGGAACGGCACTGTCATCCCCTGGCTGTGTGCGGGAGACCAGTTCAGCAATGTTCATCTGATGGCTGTCAAAAAGCGCTGTAAAACGTTCAATCAGATGCGGTGAATCAGGGACTTCAACCTGCACCCAGACGGTTGCAGGCATTGCCGGACGTGGACGTGCGGTGGTGCGTTTCATCACGATCAGCAAATCCAGCTCTGCGCCTTTGAGCGGCAGGGTCGATTCGATAAGCGTAATGGCATTCCATGTCCCGGAAAGCAGCATAATAAATGTGAACTCTTCGCCCAGCATCGCCAGACGACTGTCTTCGATATTACAGCCGCAGCTGCTTACGTGGCGGGTGATGGTATTCACTATCCCCGGCCTGTCAGCACCCAGCGCAGTGATAACCAGGTAATGTTGTGATGAGGTTGTCAAACCCGTTCTTCCTTTGCTTGGTTAAGTCTTCCTAAGGAAAGCATAAAAAAAACATGCATACAACCGCCTGAAGGCCTCAGGTCGCTTGCTTTTATTACAGTTCCAAACGTACCATTGAGACTCTTGTTCGCACAGAGGATGGCCCATGTTCACGGGAAGTATTGTCGCGCTTGTTACACCGATGGATGAAAAAGGTAATGTCTGCCGGTCAAGCATGAAGAAGCTCATTGATTACCATGTCGCCAATGGAACCTCGGCGATCGTTTCGGTAGGGACTACCGGTGAATCTGCAACGCTGAGCCACGAAGAGCACGGCGATGTGGTTATGCTGACCCTTGAACTGGCTGATGGGCGTATTCCGGTCATCGCAGGTACGGGAGCCAATGCAACCGCAGAGGCAATTAGCCTGACCAAACGTTTTAACGACAGTGGCATCGTGGGTTGTCTGACGGTGACACCATACTACAACCGTCCTACTCAGGAAGGTTTGTTCCAGCATTTCAGCGCCATCGCTGAACATACTGACTTGCCACAAATTCTGTATAATGTGCCGTCCCGTACTGGCTGCGATATGCTGCCGGAAACCGTTGGTCGTCTCGCGGAAGTAAAAAATATTATCGGGATTAAAGAGGCAACAGGGAACTTAAGCCGCGTTCATCAGATCAAAGAGCTGGTTTCAGATGACTTTATCCTGTTGAGCGGTGATGATGCGACCGCGCTGGACTTTATGCAGCTCGGTGGTCACGGCGTGATTTCCGTAACGGCGAACGTTGCGGCGCGTGATATGGCTGAAATGTGCAAGCTGGCGGCAGCGGGTCACTTTAATGAAGCTCGCGTGATCAATCATCGTCTGATGCCATTGCACAATAAATTATTTGTCGAACCCAATCCGATCCCAGTGAAATGGGCCTGTAAGGAGTTGGGACTTGTAGCAACCGATACGCTGCGTCTGCCAATGACACCGATTACCGACCACGGTCGTGAAATCGTCACTGCTGCGCTGAAGCATGCCGGTTTGCTGTAAAGTTTAGGGAGATTTGATGGCTTATTCAGTACAGAAGTCGCGCCTGGCGAAGGTTGCGAGTGTTTCGCTTGTTATGCTGCTCGCTGCCTGTAGTTCAGACTCGCGCTACAAGCGCCAGGTGAGCGGTGATGAATCCTATCTGGATGCGACACCGCTTGCTGAACTTCACGCACCGGCTGGCATGATCCTGCCGATTCAGAACGGCGATTATAATATCCCCGTGGCTAACGGCAGCGGTCTGGTTGGTAAAGCACTTGATATTCGTCCACCAGCTCAGCCCCTGGCTCTGGTGAACGGGGCGCGTACCCAGTTTACCGGTGATACGGCGTCTCTGATGGTTGAACACAGTCGTAACAGTACGCTGTGGCCGCAGGTTGTTAGCGTTATTCAGTCGAAGAATTACACGATTGCAAAACGCGATGACGCCAGCCAGAGCTTAACCACCGACTGGGTTGAGTGGAACCGTCTGGATGAAGATCAGCAGTACCGTGGTCGTTATCAAGTCTCCGTTAAACCACAGGGTTATCAGCAGGCGGTTACCGTTAAGCTGTTAAACCTGGAGCAGGCGGGTAAACCGGTTGCTGACCCAGCCTCCATGCAGCGTTACAGCACCGAAATGCTGAACGTGATTGCCGCAGGTCTTGATAAGAACGCGACCGACGCGGCGAACTCTGCACAGGGCCGCAACGGTGTGACCTTCGATGTCCAGAGCGCTGCAGACGAAACCGGTCTGCCAATGCTGGTGGTACGTGCGCCGTTTAACCAGACCTGGCAGCGCCTGCCAGCGACGCTGGAAAAAGTGGGCATGAAAGTGACCGACAGCACGCGTTCAACGGGTAGCGTCACGGCAACATATAAACCGCTGTCTGACAGCGCATGGCAGGAACTGGGTGCGCATGATCCGCAACTGGCCTCCGGCGACTACAAGATTCAGGTAGGCGACCTCGATAACCGCAGTAGCCTGCAGTTTATCGATCCGAAAGGTCATACGCTGACCCAGTCGCAGAACGATGCGCTGGTCGCGGTCTTCCAGGCTGCATTCAGCAAATAAATATGAGGGCTGGTTAATCCAGCCCTTTTTATTTTAGTGCTACGCAAACGTGTGCGTGGCATAATATCCCCAGTTTTGAACACAAATCATCACACCAGGAGTAATGAAGATGCAGAAGCAAGCTGAGTTGTATCGTGGCAAAGCGAAGACCGTATACAGCACGGAAAACCCGGATCTGTTGGTGCTCGAGTTCCGCAATGATACGTCAGCAGGGGATGGCGCGCGCATTGAGCAGTTCGATCGTAAGGGCATGGTGAACAACAAGTTCAACCACTTCATTATGACCAAACTGGCCGAAGCGGGTATCCCGACCCAGATGGAAGCGTTGCTGTCCGATACGGAATGTCTGGTGAAAAAACTGGATATGGTTCCGGTTGAGTGTGTCGTTCGTAACCGTGCCGCGGGCTCCCTGGTGAAGCGTCTTGGCATTGAAGAAGGTATTGAACTGAACCCACCGCTGTTCGACCTGTTCCTGAAAAACGACGCCATGCACGATCCAATGGTCAACGACTCTTACTGCGAAACCTTTGGCTGGGTGAACAAAGAGAACCTGGCGCGCATGAAAGAGCTGACCTACAAAGCCAACGACGTGCTGAAAAAACTGTTTGATGATGCGGGTCTGATCCTGGTCGACTTCAAGCTGGAGTTTGGTCTGTTCAAAGGCGAAGTGGTGCTGGGTGATGAATTCTCACCGGATGGCAGCCGTCTGTGGGATAAAGAAACTCTGGATAAAATGGACAAAGACCGTTTCCGTCAGAGCCTGGGTGGCCTGATTGAAGCCTATGAAGCGGTTGCCCACCGCTTAGGTGTTAAGCTCGACTAACCCCTCTGTCGCCAAAGGATGTTCGCATCCTTTGGCTTCTTACCGTTGTTTCCTATGGTAATCTTGCCGCTAACCGCCTACGATCATAACTATTATAAATGGAATAGTTCGAGGTAGTTATGCGCTGGCAAGGGCGTCGTGAAAGTGACAATGTAGAAGACAGACGCAGCAATGATGGCGGTGGCCCTTCAATGGGCGGTCCTGGCTTCAGGCTACCCAGCGGAAAGGGCGGTATCATTCTGCTTATTGTGGTTCTGGTTGCGGGTTACTACGGTGTCGATCTTACCGGTTTAATGACCGGACAACCTCTCCAACAGCAGCAACACTCTCAGCGCTCCATCAGCCCGAATGAAGATGAAGCGGCTAAATTTACCTCCGTTATCCTCGCCACCACAGAAGACACGTGGGGTCAGCTGTTCGATAAAATGGGGCGAACCTACCAACAGCCGAAGCTGGTGATGTACCGTGGCGCGACCCGTACCGGATGCGGAACCGGGCAGTCGGTGATGGGGCCGTTCTACTGCCCGGCTGACAGCACTGTCTATATCGATCTCTCTTTTTACGATGATATGAAACGCAAACTGGGTGCCGACGGCGATTTTGCCCAGGGGTATGTGATTGCGCATGAAGTCGGACATCACGTGCAAAAATTGCTGGGTATTGAGCCTAAAGTACGTCAGCTGCAGCAAAATGCCTCTCAGGCAGAGGTGAATCGTCTTTCTGTGCGTATGGAGCTACAGGCAGACTGCTTTGCGGGGGTCTGGGGCCATACCATGCAGAAGCAGGGCGTTCTTGAATCAGGTGACCTGGAAGAGGCGTTAAATGCCGCGCAGGCCATTGGGGACGATCGCCTCCAGCAGCAGAGCCAGGGGAGGGTGGTACCGGACAGTTTCACACACGGTACGTCTGAACAACGTTACAGCTGGTTCAAGCGCGGTTTCGACAGCGGCAACCCGGCGCAGTGCAATACCTTTGGCAAAGCCATGTGATGTTGCCGTTTGAACGTCTGATTAACCAGCTCCAGCGCAAAGGGCATCGTCGGCTGGTGGTGCTCAGCGGCGATGCGTCGTGGGCACAGACGCAGGCCGTTGCTCTGCGAGATACCCTGCCTGGCGACTGGCTGTGGCTGGAGGAAAACCACTCACAGGCCATCAGTGGGCTGTTGGGACGCGAGTTTCTGCACGCGGTTTTTGATGCCCGTACCGGGTTTGATGTTTCAGCCTTTGCGGCACTGAGCGGGACGCTGCGTGCCGGGAGCCTGCTGGTGTTGCTGGTTCCTCCTCTCTCTGGCTGGGCGAGGACGCCGGACAGCGATTCCCTTCGCTGGAGCGACACCGCCGAACCGATTGCCACTCCGCATTTTGTGTACCATTTTTGCCGGACGATTATCGCCGATCCTGATGCGATCGTGTGGCAACAAGACCAGCCTTTATCACTTCCTCCATTTTCTGATGAACCTGACTGGCTGCCTGCCAGCGGTGCGCCGCAGCGCGAGCAGGCCGATATTCTGGCGGTACTCCTGGCAATGAAAAACGGCGTGGTGGCCGTCACGGCTGCGCGCGGGCGCGGAAAGTCGGCGCTGGCGGGGATGCTATTAAATCGCATACCGGGCCGGGCCGTTGTCACCGCTCCGACAAAAGGGGCCACGGATGTGATAGCCCGTTTTGCCGGGGAACATTTTTACTTTATGGCTCCGGATGCGCTGCTGGCGTCCACGCTGGAGGCTGACTGGCTTGTTGTTGATGAGGCGGCGGCTATTCCTGGCCCGCTTCTGGAGAAACTGGCCGCGCGTTTTCCTCGCGTACTGCTGACGACGACGGTTCAGGGCTATGAAGGTACGGGGCGAGGATTTTTGCTGAAATTCTGCACCCGCTTCAGCGACTTGCAACGCTATAGCTTATCAACACCGGTTCGCTGGGCTGCCGGGTGTCCACTTGAACGGGTGGTCGCCCGCGCGCTGTTGTTTGACGATGCGCTCATCGAGCAAAAACCGGAAGGTGAAGTATGTTTAACCTCACTGGAGCCACAGGCGTGGGAAAGCAACCCGGCACTTGTGGCGAGCGTTTATGAACTGCTGTGTGCCGCGCATTACCGCACATCACCGCTGGATTTACGCCGCATGATGGATGCACCCGGCCAACACTTTGCGGTCGCACAAACCGGCTCTGCCATTGCTGGCGCGCTCTGGCTGGTGGATGAGGGCGGTTTAAGCCCTGAACTGAGCCGCGCGGTGTGGGCGGGTTTTCGTCGGCCTCGTGGGAACCTTGTGGCGCAGTCGCTGGCGGCACATGGCGGCTCTCCTCTGGCGGCGACGCTTAAGGGGCGGCGGATAACCCGCATTGCCGTTCATCCCTGGCGTCAACGGGAAGGTATCGGACAGGCGCTGATCCACAATGCAAGGGGTCAGGATTATCTGTCGGTCAGTTTTGGTTATACCGACGAGCTGTGGCGTTTCTGGCAACGATGTGGTTTTGTGCTGGTGCGAATGGGCAGCCATCGCGAAGCCAGCAGTGGCTGCTACACCGCAATGGCGTTACTGCCACAGAGCGAAGCGGGGCATCGGCTGTGTGAACAGGCGCAACAACGCCTGCGTCGCGATGCGCGGATCCTGTCGTTCTGGAATGACGAAAAGATCCCGGTGGAGGATGGCTGGGAAGCTACCCTTAATAATGACGACTGGCTGGAACTGGCGGGGTTTGCCTTTGCCCACCGGGCGTTTTCTACCTCTGTTGCCGCGTTAACACGCTTGCTGCTCTCCGTAGAGATGCCGCTCCCGGCCCTGCGCGGTAAAATTGAGGGGAAAAAAGACGACGCACAACTCAGTGCCGAACTGGCGCTCTCCGGGCGAAAAGCGCTGCTGGCAAGGCTTCGCAGCGAAGCGATACAGGCGCTTGAATGTCTTGATAATCCGCGCTGTCAGACGCTGAAGAACACGGTTTTGCAATGGCAATTTTTTCAATGACTTCTTCAGTAAAGTGGCATGGTCATTCCCTCCGGGAGGTGTAGGATCCAGGTCATCAATTAAGGAGACCGCCATGAAACACGACCATTTTGTTGTTCAAAGTCCCGACAAACCGGCTAAACAGTTACTGCTTCTGTTTCATGGTGTTGGCGATAACGCCGTCAATATGGGGCAGATTGGCAGCTGGTTTGCACCTGTTTTTCCCCAGGCGCTGATTGTCAGCATTGGTGGTGTGGAGCCGTGTGGCCCGAACGGGCGACAGTGGTTCTCCGTGCAGGGCGTGACGGAAGAAAATCGTCAGGCGCGGATTGATGCCATTATGCCGACCTTTATCGAAACGGTACGCTACTGGCAGCAGCAAAGCGGCGTAGGCGCGGATGCCACGGCGCTGATTGGCTTCTCGCAAGGGGCCATCATGTCGCTGGAGAGTGTAAAAGCGCAGCCGGGTCTGGTCTCACGTGTTATTGCCTTTAACGGCCGTTTTGCGACGCTACCGCAAAGCGCAACAACGCAGACCACAATCCATTTGATCCACGGTGGTGACGACCGGGTGATTGAGCTTTCGCATGCGGTTGCCGCGCAGGAAGCCCTGATCCGCGAAGGCGGGGATGTCACGCTGGATATCGTTGACGATTTGGGTCACGCGATTGACGATCGCAGCATGCAGTTTGCACTCGACCATCTGCGTTATACCGTACCGAAGCACTACTTTGATGAAGCGCTCAGCGGCGGTAAGCCGGATAACGATGATATTGTAGAGTTTATGTGAGAAAAGACCCTCTCCCCTTGTGGGGAGAGGGTTAGTGCGAGGGGGATGAACGAATTACTTCTTCTGGTCTTTCTTCGGCCAGTTGTCGTCATCGTCCCACTTGTCGTTAAAATCACGATGTGGCGGAAGGTCAGGCTTGTTGGCGAGGAATTTTTTGTGGTCAACGCGCTTAAGATCTTTAATTACGTTAAGCACCACGCCAACCAGAAACACCAACACCAGAATCCACCAGTACTTTGAAAGCCAATCCATTTGCTATTCCTTCTCAGAACAGTCGTCAGGCGACGAGCTGCTCCATGATGCGTTGATACATACGGGCCAGTAGTTGTAAATCTGCCGCATTTACACATTCATTTATTTTGTGAATGGTTGCGTTCACCGGCCCCAGTTCGACAACCTGAGCGCCCATCCGGGCGATAAAGCGTCCGTCTGAGGTACCGCCCGTCGTCAGCAGTTGTGGCTTAATTTCATTATAGTGTGCGATGGCACTCACTACCGCATCCACCAGTTTCCCGCGCTGCGTCAGGAACGGCTGGCCGGAAAGCCACCACTCCACGGTATAGCGCAGTTGATATTTTTCCAGCAGCGCGATCACGCGCGCTTTGATCATCTCGTCGGTCAGTTCCGTACTGAAGCGGAAGTTAAACTGGACGAAGAAATCACCCGGGATCACGTTGTTGCTGCCGGTACCGGCCTTCACATTGGCAATTTGCATGCTGGTAGGCGGGAAGAACTCATTGCCTTTGTCCCACTCAATGTCTACCAGCTCGTTCAGCATCGGTGCTGCGCGATGCACGGGGTTATCGGCCAGGTGAGGATAAGCTACGTGCCCCTGGACCCCATGAATGGTCAGGTTACAGGTCAGCGATCCGCGACGACCGTTTTTCACCACATCGCCCACCACTTCGGTACTGGACGGTTCGCCGACCAGGCAGTAGTCCAGACGTTCGTTGCGCGCCATCAGCGCCTCTACCACCTTCACGGTGCCGTGATGAGCGCTGGCTTCTTCGTCGGAGGTGATCAGAAACGCGAGGCGGTTTTTATGGTTCGGATGCTGCGCAACAAAGCGTTCCGCCGCCACGACCATCGCCGCCAGCGAGCCTTTCATATCTGCCGCACCGCGGCCGAATAGCATGCCATCGCGGATGGTGGGTTCAAACGGTGGGTTGATCCAGCGGTCCGCATCACCTGCGGGAACCACATCGGTATGACCAGCAAAGGCCAGCGTTTCACCCTGGCCGCGCCATGCCCAGAAGTTCTGCGTGTCGCCAAAATCCATACGTTCAACGGTAAAACCGATGGCACGCAGGCGCTCAATCATTAATGCCTGACAACCTGCGTCGTCCGGGCTAAGGGAAGGACGGCGAATAAGCTGCTGAGTCAGCTCAATGACCGGGCATGACATAAACTACACCTCAACGAAAAAAGTCAGAATAAAGGGTTTCACTGAAACCCAGCAGCATAGGCTGCCCGGGCGCGCAGAGCAATGGGCGTTTGATAATTGCTGGCATTTCGAGCATCAGACTGGCTGCGCTGTCGGCGTTGTTGATGCTGGCACGCAGTGATTCGTCCAGTTTACGCCAGGTGGTTCCACGGGTATTGAGCAGCGCTTCCCAGCCCAGTTCGCTGATGGCAGTATGCAGAAATTCTGCATCAAGCCCATCGGCACGGTAGTCGTGGAAGCGATACTCCACATTGTGCGCTTCCAGCCAGCGGCGGGCCTTTTTGATGGTGTCACAATTTTTAATGCCGTACATCACAATCATGGTGAATCCTTTTGTTCTTATGATGATTAAATGTTCAGTAATTTCGAATTTTTATCCTTAAGTGGAATATAACACATTCGGGAATTCTATTAATTTACAATTCTTCTTAATTCAACTCACACCTGTAAGCTGAATATTCTTTCATCATTTAAGCATAGATGTTCATAAGGGTTAAATTTCTAATAAACTCAGTCAGTAATTTAGAATTTACCTGCCTGTAAGGTTATTTCAAAATATTGCTATACGTCACACAAAATTTACGACCCTGCGTTCATATTTATCATAAATCCAGGACGGTAGCGGGGTACAATCGGTGCATCTGGTTAGATTGTCTTCACAATGATGGTACGTTTTCGTAGAATACGCATAATAATAAGAGAGGTTGTTATGATTGAACGTGAACTGGGGAACTGGAAAGATTTTATCGAAGGCATGCTTCGTAAATGACATTCAGGAAGAATTGCAAGAGCACTAAAATAAGTAAAATAACCATAGTGTGAGTTAATCACACAGTAAAAAGGCGGCTATAAGAGCCGCCTTTTTTATACCCTAAATAATTCATTGGGTTATTCAGGACGTTCCCTGAGAGGGAAGCGGCGACGCACCAGCACAAAGAACAGAGGAACAAAATAAATGGCCAGGATTGTGGCTGAAATCATGCCACCCATGACGCCCGTACCCACCGCGTGCTGGCTACTGGAGCCTGCGCCTGAACTGGTTGCCATAGGCAATACGCCAAAGACAAACGCCAGAGAGGTCATCAGGATCGGGCGTAAGCGCTGACGGCAGGCGTGTAGCGTGGCAGCCATTAGCTCATGCCCTTTGGCATTCATCTCGTTGGCAAATTCGACGATCAGAATGGCGTTTTTTGCCGACAAACCGATAACGGTGAGCAGCCCTACCTGGAAGTAAACGTCGTTTTCCAGACCGCGCATCCAGGTTGCCAGCAGTGCGCCGATCACACCAAGCGGTACCACCAGCATGACCGAGAACGGCACTGACCAGCTCTCATAGAGCGCGGCAAGGCAAAGGAATACCACAAGCAGCGACAGCGCATACAGTGCAGGAGCCTGAGCCCCGGAGAGACGCTCCTGGTAAGACATTGCCGTCCACTCCAGACCAAACCCGGTGGGTAACTGTTGCACCAGTTTTTCCATCGTGTCCATTGCGGTACCGGTACTGACGCCCGGGGAGGCCTCACCGATGATTTCAACAGCAGAATAGCCGTTATAGCGTTCCAGACGTGGTGAACCGCTCTCCCAGTGCGAAGAGGCAAAGGCTGAGAACGGCACCATGCCGCCTGAATTATTACGCACAAACCAGCGGTTGATATCGTCCGGTAACATACGGAACGGTGCGGCAGACTGAACATACACCTTTTTCACGCGGCCGCGATCCATAAAATCATTCACATAGCTGGAGCCCCACGCCGTCTGCAGGGTGTCGTTAATATCGGCGATGGACACCCCCAGTGCCTGCGCTTTGCGCTGATCGATATCAACCTGCAGCTGCGGGCTGTCATCCAGACCGTTATGTCGGACGCGGGTCAGGTCAGGATTTTTTCCCGCCAGCTCTAACAGTTTATCGCGCGCCGCCATCAGTGCCGTGTGGCCAGCGCCCGCGTGATCCTGCAGTTCCATATCAAACCCGGCGGAGCTGCCGAGGCCGCTGATGGCCGGAGGGCTGCTGGCAAAGACGCGCGCTTCCTTGATGTGTGCAAAGGCTTTTGTCGCGCGCTCGATAATGGCAAACGACGTGCCCGTTTTTGTGTCGCGCTCGTTCCAGTCCTTCAGGCGTACAAACATACGGGCGACGTTCTGCCCGTTACCCCCCGGGCCTGAGCCGACGGTCGAAAATACCGAAATGATGTTATCTTTCTCTTTGGTGAAGAAGTACTGTTCCACCTTTTCGACCACTTTCAGAGTCTGCTGTTGCGTTGCGCCGCTCGGTAGTTGCACCGAGGTGGTGAACATGCCGCGGTCTTCCATCGGCAGGAATGAGGTGGGGAGGTGCAGGAACAGCCAGACCATTCCGCCCAACAGCACAACGTAAATCATCATCCAGCGCAGGCTGCGGTGCAGCACCTTACCGACGCCCATTTCATAACGTGCGGCATTGCGGTTGAACATACGGTTAAACCAGCCGAAAAAGCCTTTCTGGCCGTGGTGTTCACCTTTATTCAGCGGCTTAAGGAGGGTGGAACAGAGGGCAGGGGTGAGGATCAACGCCACCAGCACGGAAAGCACCATTGCGGAGACGATGGTTATCGAGAACTGACGGTAAATGGCACCGGTTGTGCCGCCAAAGAAGGCCATCGGAATAAAGACCGCCGAGAGCACCATCGCGATGCCGACTAATGCTCCCTGAATTTGCCCCATTGATTTACGCGTCGCCTCGCGCGGCGAAAGCCCCTCTTCGCTCATGATACGCTCGACGTTTTCAACCACCACGATGGCGTCATCCACCAGAAGGCCGATAGCCAGTACCATTGCGAACATGGTCAGGGTGTTGATGCTGTAACCAAACGCGTAAAGCACCGCAAAGGTGCCAAGCAGCACTACTGGCACGGCAATGGTTGGGATCAGCGTGGCGCGGAAGTTTTGCAGGAACAGGTACATCACCAGGAACACCAGCGCGATGGCTTCCAGCAGGGTCTTCACCACATCCTCAATCGAGGCTTTAACGAAGGAGGTGGTTTCATAGGCGACTTTGTACTCCAGACCGTGCGGGAAATACTGCGACAGCTCATCCAGTCGGTCTAACACCAGCTTCGCCGTAGCCATTTCATTTGCACCGGAGGCAAGCTTAATGCCCAGACCGGAGGCCTGATTACCGTTAAAGCGGCTCAGGTAGTCATACTTCTCCGCCCCCATTTCCACCGTGGCGACATCGCCCAGGCGGACTTCAGAACCGTCCTGATTCACGCGCAGGGTAATATCGCGGAACTGATCGGGTGTCTGGAGCAGCGACTGCGAGTTAATGGTGGCATTCAGAGCTTGTTTATCGACGGAAGGCGTTCCCCCCAGTTGCCCTACGGCTATCTGAGCATTCTGGGATTTAATGGCATTCGTGACGTCGGTTGCCGTCATCTGGAAGCTGTTCAGCTTGTTGGGATCAAGCCAGATACGCATGGAGTACTGTGAGCCGTAGGCGTCGATATCGCCGACGCCGTTAATACGGCTGATCGGATCCTGAATATTACTGGCAACGTAGTCCGCAATATCCTGCTTATCCATTGAGCCGTCGGTAGAGACAAAAGCGATGGTCAAAATGTTAGTGTCACCGGTTTTACGCACGGTAACGCCCTGGTTCTGAACCGCCTGAGGCAGCTTGCGCATGGCCGACTGTAACTGGTTTTGCACCTGTTGCACCGCTTCGTCCGGGTTGCTACCCGCCGTGAAGCTCAGGGTGACCGTGGCCTGGCCCGTGGCGCTGCTTTGTGAGGACATGTACATCAGGTTATCCAGACCTGTCATGTTCTGCTCGATAACCTGCGTCACGGTATTTTCCAGCGTCTGCGCCGAAGCACCAGGGTAGTTAGCCGTGATGCGCACGTTTGGCGGAGCCAGATCGGGGTATTGCTCAACAGGAAGTGAAGTAATGGCCAGGACACCTGTCAGACACAACAGAATGGCAAGTACCCAGGCAAAAATGGGGCGATCGATGAAAAAATTCGCCATGAAAGTGTGACCTCGTTTTGCTGCACGTCATTATTGTATATTGCCTGCAACACTGTAACGGCAAGACAAAGGCCAAACGTGGAGAAATAAAGGAGATAGTGTAAATTATCATTCCCTTTTTACCTTCTCCCCCACGCAGGCTCGGGTGAAAATATCACGTATCCGTAAGACGGGCTGTTGATATAGCGCCTTACTTTGCCGTTATTTATCCGCAAGCGGGGAGGGAGAACGGAATGTTACACTCACCTGCGTTCCACCGTTTTGCGGCTGTGAAAAGTGCAGCGCTCCTCCGAGCCGCCCCGCGCGTTCGCGCATAATGTTTAGCCCGTAATGTCCCGGCGGTTCGCTGGCCTCGCCAATGCCGATACCGTTATCGCGAATGTTCACGATGTGAGTGCCATCCGCAGAGGTCACGCAGCTCACGGTGATCTCGCTGGCCTGGGCGTGCTTAATGGCATTCAGCACGGCTTCACGCACGATCTGTAATAAATGCACCTGCTTTTGTGCGTCCAGTGCCAGGGAAGAGAGACGACAGTCAAGATACAGCTTTGCCTGTGTTTGACTCTGCAACCCGTCCAGCGACTCCTGGAGTGCGGCGGGAAGATTGGCGTGGTTAAGCGTCAGACGGAACGTCGTGAGCAGTTCACGTAGCTGATGCCAGGCGTTGTTTAATTCGCGGGAGAAGTCCGTGATGATGGTTTGCGCCGGGGTGTTCTCCTCCGGTATGGCATGACGGAGGAGCGTAAGCTGGATGCGTAAATACGACAGCACCTGCGCCAGCGAATCATGCAGCTCGCGGGCAATCGTCGCGCGCTCTTCCATCAACAGCAATTGCTGGTAATGCTTTTGTGCCTGGTTGAAATAAAGCCCGCGCCCCAGCATTGTCGCCACGCTTTGCATCAGCGTTTGGGGCACCGTGCCCGTTTCGCTTTGCCAGCGCAACTCACCATACAGGGTATCCTGCATCAGCACTGGCAGGCTTTGCAGTGGGGCACTCTTCGACGCATTCCCTTCGCATAGCCGCCAGTCGTCGCTGGTTCGTAGCTCCAGGTAATTCATCTGCGTGTATTCGTGCACAATCTGCAAAATATGTCTGAAACTGTGGCTGTCTATCTGGCCGGTATTCAGTGCCTGAGAACATTTGAACAACATTTCGAGCTGTTGATGGGCTTCATTCAGATGCTGCGTCTTTTCCGCAACGGAGTGCTCAAGTGAGCGATAAAGCGTGTGTAGCTCGGCCGACATATGGTTGAACGCGTGGGAAAGTTGACCCAGTTCATTCGGCAAAGCGGTATCTGGTGCGGGGGTATCAAATTGTCCCTGCTCAATGCGTTCACTTGCTGCCACCAGATTGTTCAGCGGCAAAACCACCTGGCGACGGATCCGCCGCAGGGTTAACGCCGTCAGCAGCAGGATGCCAAGACCGCCAGCCAGCGATATCAGGATGACCAGCTGTATTTTATGTTCGGTGTAATGCTGGAGCGTGAGCACAAAGGTATCGATGTGGCCGACAAAATCTTCAATGTGATCCTGATACCACGCGGTATCTCCGCTGGCGATACGCTTATCCATCTCCTGCCAGGCAAGATGCAGTTGCTGATAGCGCTGTTTGACATCGTCCGGTACGTACCAGCGGTTCAATTTTTGCAGGGCAGGCGCGCTCAGGGTTTGTTGCCAGATCTCGCGATGCGCCACCAGCGAGGGGCTGTGTCGCTGCATCTCGTAGCCCAGTCGGTAACTCTGCATGCGCAGTGAACCGGCAATATTGATGGCTTCGGCGTCACGCTGGCTACTGGCGAGCGTCAGCAGGGCGATGGTGCTGGTCAGAACCGACAGCACAATAATCGAAAAGAAAGCCCGGGCCAGGCTTCCGGAAACGGGTCGTTTAACGGTCACAGAACAGCTTCCTGAATAAAATTGATCTGCCACAGGTTCACTGGAAATAGTTTGGCTTCCGGGCATGTGAATATTGCCTGATCGCGCCACCGTGGGTAAATACAGTACTTATATAAAGAATAAGGTTATTGAACCAAAAACAGGTGTTGTTATGAATCGTTTTATTATGGCCAACAGCCAGCACTGTATTGGATGTCGTGCCTGCGAAGTCGCCTGCGTGATGGCGCACAACGGTGAAGAGCACGTCCTGAGCGAGCGCCATTTTCATCCCCGCATTACGGTGCTCAGGTCAGGCGAAAAGAAAACCCCCGTCACCTGCCACCACTGCGAAAATGCGCCCTGTGCACAAAGCTGTCCGAACGGGGCCATCAGCAAACACGACCACAGCGTACAGGTGAATCAACAAAAATGCATTGGTTGCAAAGCCTGTGTGGTCGCCTGCCCATTTGGCACGATGGAGATTATCGTCACGCCGCTCGACAACGGCAGCGTGAAGGCCGAAGCACACAAATGTGACCTCTGCCTGACGCGCCCGCAAGGCCCGGCCTGTATCGAAAATTGCCCGGCGGATGTCCTGACGCTGGCGACACCCGCCGTCCTCGACAATCTGGCAAAATCGCGTCGTCAGCGCACTGCTCGTCTGGAAGCGCAACCCTGGCATGGCGAAGCGGTTGGTCATGACGTGGTGCAAACTAAACTGCAGCAGATGCAAAACACGCCGCAACGTGGTGAGCCGGATAAGCTCAGCCCGCAGGAACGCGCCGGCCATTTTAATGAAATCACCCTGCCGTTTCGGGCAGAACAGGCTCAACGTGAAGCCTCGCGCTGCCTGAAATGCGGGGAACACAGTATTTGCGAATGGACGTGCCCACTGCACAACCACATCCCGCAGTGGATTGAACGTGTCAACGCAGGAGATATCGCCGGTGCCGTGGCGCTCTCTCACCAGACCAACTGTTTACCTGAAATTACCGGCCGCGTCTGTCCGCAGGACAGATTATGTGAAGGGGCCTGCACAGTGCGTGATGAATCAGGTTCAGTGACCATTGGTAACATCGAGCGCTATATCTCTGACCAGGCGCTGGCGCTGGGCTGGAAACCGGATATGAGTAATGTTTCCCCGGTGGGGAAACGGGTTGCCGTTATCGGAGCAGGGCCTGCCGGGCTCGCCTGCGCTGATGTGCTGGTGCGCAGCGGTGTGAGCGTCACCGTCTATGATCGTCACCCGGAAATTGGCGGTCTGCTGACGTTTGGCATTCCGGCCTTCAAGCTGGATAAATCGTTGCTCGCGCGGCGCAGAGAGATATTTACTGCGATGGGGATCCATTTTGAACTGAACTGTGAAGTGGGCCAGGACGTGTCGATGTCTCAGCTACGAAGCGATTACGATGCCCTGTTTATTGGTGTCGGCACCTACCGTTCCATGAAGGCCGGTATACCGCACGAGGACGCACCGGGCGTGTATGACGCGCTGCCTTTCCTGGTGGCGAACACGCGCCATGTGATGGGGCTGGAATCGACGGTCAAAGAGCCGTTTATCGACACCCGGGGTCTGAACGTGGTGGTGCTCGGTGGGGGAGATACCGCGATGGACTGCGTGCGTACCGCGTTACGTCACGGTGCGACGAAGGTCACCTGCGCCTACCGCCGGGATGAAACCAACATGCCTGGCTCGAAAAAAGAGGTGAAGAACGCAAAAGAAGAGGGCGCTGAATTTGAATTTAACGTCCAGCCCGTTGAGCTGGTGCTTGCCGCTGACGGGCAGGTTAACGGCATTCGGATGCTGCGCACCGAACTGGGTGACGCGGATGCCCAGGGACGCCGTCGGCCTGTTCCGGTGGCGGGCAGTGAGTTTGTTATGCCTGCTGATGCGGTGATCATGGCGTTTGGTTTTAATCCGCACGCGATGCCGTGGCTGCAGGCGCAGGGTGTCGAGACGGATGACTGGGGGCGTATCATTGCCTCCGTAGAGGGGCGCTATCGCTACCAGACCACCAACCCGCAAATTTTTGCCGGGGGTGATGCGGTACGCGGTGCGGATCTGGTGGTGACTGCGATGGCAGAAGGACGTCATGCCGCGCAGGGCATTCTCGACTGGCTTGAAGTAAACGCGCCAAAAATGCACTAAATCCGGCGAGCGACAAAGCGGGGTTCACGGCGTAGTATAAATGCACTTATTATGCCGTGGAGCCCGTATGACCCTGAAAATCGACGTTATCAAAGACAAAATCCTATCTGAAAATTACTTTGTCCTGCGTAACATCACCTATGATTTAACGCGTAATAACGGTGAAGTTATCCGCCATAAACGCGAGGTCTACGACCGTGGCAACGGGGCAACCATTCTGCTCTACAACCGTGAAAAGCAAAGTGTGGTGTTGATTCGCCAGTTTCGGGTGGCGACATGGGTCAATGGCAACCCGGATGGACGGTTGATTGAAACCTGCGCGGGTCTTCTTGACGACGATGAGCCAGAAGTGTGTATCCGCAAAGAGGCCATCGAAGAGACGGGCTTTGAAGTGGGGAACGTTAAAAAAGTCTTCGAGCTGTTTATGTCGCCAGGCGGCGTGACGGAACTCATCCATTTCTTCATTGCGGAATACAGCGATGCCCAGCGAACGCACCGGGGCGGCGGCGTAGACGATGAAGATATTGAAGTGCTGGAACTTCCCTTTTCCCGGGCGCTGGCGATGGTCCATTCAGGGGAGGTTAAAGACGGTAAGGCTGTGATATTGCTGCAGTATTTACAAACATCCGGCTTAATGGGCGATGTTTCGGACAACTCTATCTGATAAATCCGATTGAGCACGCCAGGCTTGAACACGAAGATATTATCCAGATATGCGTTTTTGTTTCCGGGATTGTGCCATTCATGCGCCACTGCGTTTTTGTTCTCTGTTTATTTTGCGTACTCCCCACGCCGTGGGTGTGGGCTGCGCCTTCTCAGCAATCGTTCTCTGACTGGCAGGTCACCTGCAATAACCAGAATTTTTGCGTTGCGCGCAATACCGGTGAACATCGCGGTCTGGTGATGACGCTCAGCCGCAGCGCCGGGGCGAAAACCGATGCCACGCTGCGTATCGATCTTGGCGGCCTTTCTGCCCCCTCCGTAAAAGAACCCGACATTGCGCCACGCCTGCTGCTGGATAATGCCCCGCTTAAATTTGAACCGCTGCACTGGCAGTTAACCCCCTGGCATCTGAAAACGGATGTCGCCGCTACCATCACGGCATTTTTGAAAAGCATTCAGGAAGGGAAGGCGCTGACCCTGCGTGGCGGCAACCAGGTTATCTCGCTGGTCGGTCTGAAAGCTGCCTTGCTGTTTATTGACGCCCAGCAAAAACGCGTTGGCAGCGAAACGGCCTGGATTAAAAAAGGGGGCGAGCCGTCGTTAAGCGTGCCGCCTGCGCCGGCCTTAAAAGAGGTGGCGGGGGTGAACCCGACACCCACGCCGCTGTCTCACGGTGAACTGAACGACCTGCTGGATTACGGTACCTGGCGGATGAATAACAGCCAGTGCTCGCTTGATCCAAACCGCCGGGAAGTGCGCGTGACTGCGCTAACCGACGACAAAGCGCTGCTGATCATCAGCTGTGAAGCAGGGGCATACAATACCGTCGATTTGGCGTGGCTGGTGTCGCGCAAAAAACCGTTTTCCGCCCGCAGCGTGAGGCTGCGTCTGCCGTTTACCCCTGTAAGCGACAGCAGTGAAATGGAGCTGATGAATGCCCGCTTTGATGAAAAAACGCGTGAACTGACCACGCTCGCGTTAGGGCGTGGTATTGCGGATTGCGGGATCCAGACTCGCTGGCGTTTTGACGGTCAGCACTTCCGTCTGGTGCGTTATGCCGAAGAACCCAGCTGTGATAACTGGAATGGGCCAGATGCCTGGCCCACGTTGTGGATCACGAGGTAGCGTTTTGCCGGGTGGCAACTACGCTTGCACGGGCGAAAGCCCGACCCGTTAGTTTTTGCGGAAAAAGTCGTTATACAGCATGTACAGATGTGCCGCGCTCCAGGAGAAGTTAGGTGCGCCTTGCTGCGCGCCGGTCAGCGGGTTGTAGTTTTCCTGAATTGGGCCATCGGACGTTAACCCCTTCGCATGCTTAAAGAAGGTTTCCGCCAGAGTTTGTGCCTGTTCACGGTAGCCATAGCGTTCCATCCCTTTTAATCCAAACCAGAACTGGTCGACCCAGACGCGGCCACGCCAGTAGATATCCGGGCCAAACGCCGGGTTGGTCAACGCGGCCGTGCCGAGCGGCACGTATGTGTTGAACTCTTGCGGATCCAGCATCACCTTCACCACGGCGTCAGCATGTTCCTGCGTTGCTGCACCATTAAACAACGGCGACCAGCCTTCCGGCCCCTTACCGCGTTCGACGATAGGTTTGCCCGCGCAGCCGTTCTCCAGCGGCTTATCCTCAATGCGAATGTCGTAGTAAAAACCGCTTCACGCCCTGAGACATTCGACAAGCTTTTTTATGGCTTCAGTAAGGGCGACTTTCGCGCTTCCAGTGCCAGCAAATACTTCGCTTCATCGTACTGGGTCTTGGTCTTCCAGCAGCGGTAAATGATCCTTATCCATTTGAAGGCCAGAGCCCGGATTGCAGACTGGTGAGATTTTCCTTTTTCTCGCAGTCCCCGATAATAAAGTCTGGCCCAGTATGATGAGTTAACCGTCTTGGCAGCCCATTCAACAAAGGTTTGCCGGACGAACTTGGCACACTGCCATCGCCAGTGAACCCAGGATTTCTGGCCACTTCGTTCTGTCACCGGTGCAATACCTGCGTAGTTTTGAATTTCTTCAGCGCTGTTAAACCGGTCACGGTTATCACCAAGTGCAGCAAGCATTCGTGGTCCCAAACACGGCCCCATGCCCGGAAGTGATTTGAACAGCCCCGAATCTGGCAATGTGTCAAACAGCGTTTCGATTCGTTCGTCATAGGTTTTGATGATTTCACTCACGACTTTAATTTGTGTCGCCAGTGCTGTTGCCATCAAAGCATTAGCCTCTATAACACTCGGGTCTGTCGTCAACGGAATGGCGTTATCAATACTCACAACACGCTGCTCGGTAAGGGCCATTGCGCGGCCACCTTTGGCATTGAGAAAGTTGCGGATCGTGTCTCGCCTGGCTCGTTTTAGTTGTTGCAGACTGGGCCATCGCATAATCAGTTCACACAATAGCAAGCTACCCCGATGTGAGAACCACTCCAGGGGCTGAGGATAATACTGTTTGAGTGTGTTGATTAGCCGGTTCACAAAACGGCGCTTATCTTCAACCAACTGACGACGCTGCTCAACCAGTTGCTGGAGTAACCGGATATCGGCATTGTCGGGTTCAATGGCTTTTATCTTTTGGGGATAACGCAGCATTAACTCTAATGCCAGCTCGGCATCCTGCGGGTCATCTTTAGCACCGCTGGGCGAGAAGGCTTGCCGGTAACGAGCCAGAGACAAAGCGTGGACGGGGAAAACGGTGATAAATGGATATTTCTGAAGAGCATACACCACGGGACCTTTCTTCAGCTCAACGGCGATAGCGATCCTGCCTTTTACCTTCTGGTGTAACTCGGTAAGCCAGACATCAAGCGCTTCCGGCGTATGTTCAATCACATGGAATGTGCGTTCACCGTTTTTAAACTGAACACAGACATCGTGCTTTTTATCTGCCCAGTCCAGACCAACGTGCGCAGCAAATTGATTAGTCTCAGTCATCACCAACTCCTTTTTATCGGGGATTGGTATGCATTCCACGCTCTTCGAAAGAAATATAGCCAGCAGTTATCTGCATGCCCTGAGTATTCGTTAGCGAACGTGGAGCACCTACTGGCTCGAAAGAAAAGCGGCGATCATCGCATGATTCTCGCTCAATATTCGTAACCAGTAAGCGCATACCCTGAATCACTTCAAAGTGTAATTCTCAGGGTGCGAATGACTATATTTCGCATCGAACATACAGGTATTGATATAGGTCGCGAGCTTATCCGCCAGCTGGCGATAGTGGCTGGCTTCCTGCTCTTTCCCAAGCAGGCTCGCCATTTGCGCCAGATAGTGATTGTCGCTGTACATATAGCTCGCCTGGTCGACGGACTCCTGCAGTAACGAATAGCCCAGCAAGTTGCCCTCTTTGCTGCGGTTTTCCGCGAATTTTACCGTCCAGTCGCTGCGTTTCCCGCCGTTTTCGACGTATTTATCCAGCTGTGCTTTATCAATAAACCCGAACACGGCGGCATCGTCACGTCCGGATTCCCACGAGGCGGCAACCTGCGCCGGGATCTCCAGACTGTCATAATGCCCTTTGTCGATCACCCTGGCGTAGTTGTTCAGACCAGAGAGTGATTCCGCGTTATCGCCTTTCTTAACGGTAAACAGCATTTCACCGTCAGGGGTGTTATGGGCTTTGTCACGTGTCGCACCGTACTCCGGCACGCCGTTGCCGTTATGGTCCCGGTTACGTAGCCACCAGTCATGATAGGCAACCAGTTTTGGATACATCTCTGCCAGCCAGGCCTTATCGTGCGTGGTGTTGTAGACCTCCATCACTGACCAGGCCGCCAGGCTCGGTTTGGTATTGCGCTCGTTCCAGTTGCCACCGTCGCCACCGCGTTCCGGGCTCAGGTTCCAGGCGATAAGATCCGGTACAAAACCGGCATCCTGAGGGCGCAGAGGATCGTCGGCTTTGATTTGCCACGAGAAGACCGCGCGGATGTTCTCTTTGGCGATATCCGGGTTGAAATGCGACATTGCAAACGCCTGTTTCCAGGTATCCCACGGCCAGGTCTGGTTACCGGAGAACCAGCGTCCGGTTACGGATGGTGTTACCGTGTTGTAACGTACCGCGCCGCCAGGCGAGCGCCAGTTACCGTTCAGCGTTTCAATCGCTTTCACCGCCACGCGGGTTTGTTCCGGTGTTGCATTCGGGTTGGTTAGCCCTTTCTGCAGATAGCCCTCCCAGCGTTGTTGTGAGGCGGCAATGTAGGAGGCGGGACGCGCCAGGATATCGCGGATTTGCGGCTGTTCGCGTTTGACCTCATCTGCATTCAGCAAATGTGAATAGGTGGTATACAGCGTGGTGCTGCCTGTAATGTGCGCCCGGCTGGTAAAACGATGCCCGTCGACCGTGGTTTCGACGGGTAATGATTTATGCACCTGATATTCAGAACTGCCGGAGGTCAGCAGATCCCACGTCGAACGCACTTTGCCAAAGGTGACCTTCAGGCCATCGCGGGTGGTGACAATTTTGCGCTGATAATCGGGAAATGCTCCGTCGATGGTTTTATCCGAAAGCGGTTTACCTTCTTTGGCCTCCAGCTTTTCCAGCAGTTCGCCGTCCCACACCAGATCGAGCGGTGTCTTGCTGGTGATACGGGTTTCCAGCAGTGACGTGCGGGAGGAGGCAAAGCGTAACGTCATCTCTATTTGTACATCTTTCGCGCTCAGTTTCTGCACCAGCGCACCGGGAACACTCCAGGCCTCAAGGGTGAAATCCACTTTTTTGCCGTTCTGGTACACGCTCAGGCGGTCAAAATTGGTCGCCATAAAGTTGATGTACTCTTCGGTAAGTAGCGCTACGCCGGGAAACCCTCCCTGAGTGTGTGGCCCGTCTGGCAGCAGATGACCATGCCAGGCACCCAAATCGAAAAAGGGATTAAAGCGCTGGTGGTCGTCATAGTCGAAATCGTGCATATACTCCGGCGCACCGGTGCGGTTGACGACGTTTTTAAAGTCGTTTGCGGTTGCCGCATGGGCCGAAAAACTCAGCGCCAGAGCACAGGCCAGTGGCGTAAGTGTGGATGTAAATTTCATGGTGGAAGATCCCTTTTTTACCAGTAGAAGTATTGCATCAGGAAGACCTGGTCACTGGGGTCGCCGGAGGCATTTTTCATGTAGAAGCGGCTGTCGGCAGCAGTGGCAAAGCGTCCACCGCCGTACTCGTACCAGATACCAAACTGCATAAACGACGTGGTTTCATCGGTGGCATTGTCCGGACGATGCTTTGCATAGCTGTAGGCGGTGGAGAGATACACGCCTTTTAACGCCTCAATCATGGCGCTGAGCATATAGCCGGTTTCGGTGCCGGAGACATGCTGGCCTCTGGCGCGTCCGGTATGATGCCAGGCGCGTGCGGCCAGGTTTGGTGACAAAACACCGGTTAAAAAGAGCTGGCCGGTACCATCGGTGACTTCAAGGCCGTTCATCCAGGTGACACCTTTCACAATGTCATACTGGATATAGCCATTCGCCATTGCCGGATAAGTGTACTTATCGTCATAGCGATCGTATTTGCCAAAGTGCAGCCATGCCTTGCTCTCGTCATGGTGCCCGGCAGGCGTGGCGGTGATGCTATAGCGCAGGTCGCCGGAGAGATTTTGCACCTTGAGCGCGTACATAATGTCGCGGGTATTGGGGATCACATAACCCAGGTCGGGGGTGAAATCCCCCCACCATTGCAGGTCATCCAGGGAGGAATCCTGCCGCAGACTGAGCATGATCTCGGTACTGTTATCGGTTTTATAACCGCCGTAAAAGCGGTTGAGCCCGCCTTCAAAACCGCCCCAGCTGTGGTCAGGCACCCAGGCGTTGCCCTGATGGTCAGCCTGAATGGTCCAGCCTTCACCGTAAATCAGGCCGAACCAGTTCCCCTGTTTCATCTCCAGACCGCCCTCAATATAGGTGCCGTCGCTGTATTTATGTTTATCTTTACCTTCTAAATCCATATATCCGCCGACACCCAGTTCGCCATAAAAACGGAATGACGAAGAGGTGATTTCCGGCGTTTTGGTATCGTCGTGTTCGGCAGGTCGTGCCTCCTCTGCGGCAAATGACGGGCAGCAAAAAGAGAGGGCAGCGAGTGCCCCAAATGTTTTTACTTTAATTTTCATGCACTCATCCCAATGAGAAAAAATCCATGCCTTCAGTGTTAGTTAATATTCGAGGCCGGTGATGCTTCAATTTCTTGTTGTTCTTTTGATAATCCTTTTACGTATTTGCTGTATTTCCACCAGGCAAATCCGAGGAATAAAACAATGCCGCCGACGTTATAGAAAATAATCGTCAGAATATTGCCACCGGTCGGGAAGGTTGAGGCCACAAAACCGATGGTAAAAATCACAATCAGCATCGATACCACTACCATGCCCGTGGTGCGTGAGCCCATTTTGAAATCGCGTGGCAGATGATCGAGCTTACGGCGCAGGTTCAGGTACGCCAGCATGATGAACAGCGGCGGCAGCATTGATGCGGCGGCGGTCATGTTGATGACGGTGTTCATCAGCTCCTGCGCGGTATTCGACCCCATTGTCGGGATAATCATTAACGGGATCACAATCAGATACTGGATCCACGCCGCGCGTGCCGGTACGCCGTTTTCGTTCAGCGCCACGGTTTTGGGGCCAAAAATGCCAGTCGGGATTTCAGAGAAGAAAATTTTGACCGGGGTTGCCGTCCACATCAGCAGGGAGCCGAACATCGCGGTAAAGGAAACCAGCCCGACAAAGCGGTTCATCAGCACTTCCGGCAGGCCAAACCATACCGCCAGACCGTGGAACACCTGCACCGAGCCGCCGGTAAATTTCAGCTCTTTGCTGCTGATAAAGACGTTAATCAGCACCGAGGAGATGGAGTACAGTACGCCGATGAATATCCCCGCCAGAATGATCACTTTAACGAAGGATTTGGAGCCGCCCTTAACGTCATTGACGTATACCGCAACGGATTCCGCACCACCGGCAGCCATAAATATCCAGGTGGTAATACCGAGGAATGCCCAGTTGAAGTTCGGGATCATCGCATCCACGGTGATAGGGTCGGCAGGCTGAACGCCACCCATCAGAGCCGCGCCCGCCAGCAGAATATAAGAGAGGGTCAGCAATAGCATCAGCGTGGAGGTGACGGAGGTAATCGGCCCCAGCATTTTCGCCCCGTTGGTAGACACCCAGGTGGAGAAGGCGAACAGCACCATACTCAGTACTGTGGTGGCAAACGGCGTAAGAATGTACTCATAACCCAAAAAGGCGTAAGAGGCGTAGGCGATGACGCGCGGTAATAACGAGGTAAAGAAGAACAGGTTAACAAACCAGTAGGTGTAGGCGGTAATAAACGCCCAGCGTCCACCCAGCGAACTTTTCACCCAGGCGTAAACCCCGGCTTCGGAGTTTTTATTCAGTGAAACAAACTCTGCAATGATTAAGCAGAACGGAATGAAATAGAACAGGGTGGCTAAAAAGAACATCGGCGCTGAGGCGAGGCCCAGCTCGATATTGTTGTTGATGACGTTATTAAAACTAAACACGGCGGCAAACGTCAGCGACAGCAGGCCGAATTTGCCGATGGTATTACGCTTAGTGACTTCAGACATAACATATCTCCGGGTACGAGGAGGATAGCGGTGCTTCATTGGCACCGCTGGCTTTTTTATTTGTTATGAAAATAACCGTCTTCGATGGTCACATTGAGGACGACTTTTTTTGCAGGCGTATCACTGATGAAGCGATACGCCTCGTGGTTCTCACAAATGACGATTTGCCCCTCGCGCACCTGTTCGGTGTGACCCACACCTTTCAGGTATTCGCGGTCGGTTTCATCGCGATAACACGCCACAAGCTGAAGGGTTTCTTTTGCGGCGAATTCAATTTTTTGCATTCCCTGCAGGTAGTAATGCACCTCGAAGTAGCGGCGATGGCCGACGAACAATGCGTCGGTACTGGCATCACCGGTCACACGGTAGGCCAGCGAGTCGCCAATCGAGTGGGCAACGCCGGGCTGGATATTGTCGATGTTGTTTATGGCCTCTACGCAGCGCTGCCACTTGCGGCCCGTGCGATAAAGCTGCTGGAACTGTTCCAGGCTGTCGAGAACGATCATTTGTCTGCCTCGCTGTGCGAATTCATGGAGAAGAAACCGGTGCCAAACTGATGGTGCGCCAGCGCCTGCGAGGCGGCTTGTCCACCGTCCAGTGGGAGCAGGGTGAACCCGTAGCGGAACGGTCTGAACCAGACGCGCCAGGAGTCGAGCACTTCGCTTCCCCAGGAGTTGGAGCCTAAACCCAGTACCTGATGGTCAAGGTTGAGGGTAATGTCATCGCAACGATGCAGTTCATTGCAGTGCTGTGCCGCGTGGATGTTCTCTGCCGTGTAGTGCCATGCGCTAAAGTGGATTGGTTGCTCAGGCACCACCAGAAGTCCGCTGCCGTGACGGTTGGCAAGCGTTGCCCAGCGCACCTGCTGGCGGTTGCCGTTGTTCTGCGGGAAGGGGTAATTTTCGAACATCTCATCCACCGTGGTGTGCCACAGATCGATGGTGCTGGCCTGCTGGCTGTCGGGGTAGTTTTCCCCTGGCCCGCGTCCGTAGTAGCTCACCTGGTCAAATTCGCCGTTGATGCCGAGCGTAAAGCCGATGCACGGAATGATGTGCGGGTAATCGCCGTAGCGTTCACCGCTCAGCTCAACGTTGATTTGCCCGTCGGCGGTGATGCGCCAGCGATAGGTGCAGCGCATTCCAAAATCAAACACCGGCGGGGCAATCAGCGTGCGGGTGGTAATGACAACCGCGTCGTCATGCTGCTCAACGTCGAAACTACGCAGATGCTCCTGCATGATCTGCAGATGGTTGGGTTGCCACAGCCCTTCATACTCCTGCTTGTGGTTATCAATCATCGGCTTGAAGAAGTTAATCTTCGGTTCGCGGGTAATCTTTTCCTCGCCGTTAACCTGCCAGACACTGAGTTTTCCCGTTACTTTAGAGAAGATCGCGCGGAAGTTATGCCCGGTCACGGTGTAACTCAGGCGGTCTTCTTCCCGTTTCAGCGGCGTGGCGTTGGTGTTGATCAGCGGCGTCGCATGCGCAGTGCGCGCTTTTAACGGGAACTGGTATACCGCAATGTTGTGTCCCGCTTCGCTATAGCGGGTACGGCTATTTTTGCTGACGCGCACGGTCAGGAACGCTTCGCGCTCATCGAGTTCAGGCAAGTCCAGACTCACGCTGCGCGAACTGTCTGGTGCCAGCCCGGTCACAACCAGCGGCTGGCTGTGCAGCGTTTCACCTTCAGCACGCACTTCGGCAAGCAGGGTGTAATCATCCAGCGTGGTGAACCAGAAGCGGTTTTCAATGTTCAGCTCACCGTTCTGCCAGCGCAGTTTGACCGGAGCGATAACCTGTTTGTATTCGCGCAGTCCCGGGCCTGGCGTTTGATCGGAGTAAATGAGTCCGTCGAGACAGAAGTTGTAGTTATTCGGGTAATCCCCAAAGTCGCCGCCGTAGGCGTAATACGTGTTACCGCTGGCATCAGCCGTCTGAATGCCGTGGTCACACCACTCCCAGACATAGTGACCCTGAATGCAGTCGTGGCGGTCGAATACGTTCTGATACTCGGTTAACCCGCCGGGGCCGTTACCCATTGCATGGGCGTATTCGCAGATAATGCGCGGTTTGGCATGCGGATATTCACCGAATAAATTCATCAGCGGCACGCGGGTATACATGGTGGAGATGATATCCACCACCTCAGCGTCGCGATCTTCTTCGTAGTGCAGCAGGCGCGTGTCATCCAGCGCTTTTGCCGCCCGGGCCATCGCGCGGATATTGCAGCCGTAGCCAGACTCATTTCCGAGCGACCAGATGATGATTGACGGGTGGTTTTTCTGCGCATGAATGTGGCGTTCGATACGCTCAACGTAGACATGCTCCCACGCCGGATCGTCGGTGATGCGGCTCAGGTCACCGACGTTGGCAAAACCGTGAGACTCCACATCTGTTTCCGCCATCACGAACAGGCCGTAGATGTCGCACAGTTCATAAAAGCGTGGGTCGTTCGGGTAGTGGGCGGTACGAACCGAATTAATGTTGTGTTGCTTCATCAGGATCAGATCGCGCTCAACGCGATCCATTCCCACGGCCCGGCCTTTCTGATGATCGTTATCGTGACGGTTAACGCCGTGCAGCTTCAGGTAGTGGTTATTGACGTAAAACAGGCCGTCACGCACCTTGATGTCACGAAAACCGATACGCTGTGGGATCACTTCCAGCGTCTGTCCGTGCTCATCTTTTAATGTTATGACCAGGTGGTAGAGATACGGTGATTCTGCAGACCACTGCTGCGGCTGCCTGACCTCCATGCTAAAGGATGTCTCACCGCTGCGGCCGATGGTCAGGCTGCCGGTCACGCCCTGATGGAGCACCGTCTCACCGTCATAGAGGGTATAGTCCAGCGATACGCTGGCAGGTTGCGGAGCAAGATTTTCCAGCTCAAGCTGGCAGAAGAGAGTGGCGTTCTGGTACGCCTCGTCGAAGGTGGTTTTGACCGTCACATCACGCACGTGGGTCGGTTTTTTACCTACCAGATAGACGTCGCGGAAAATGCCCGCTGTCCACCACATGTCCTGGTCTTCAATATAGGTGGAATCTGCCCACTGCATGACCCGCACGCACAGCAGGTTTTGCCCGCCATGAACCGCGTCACTGATATCAAACTCAGCGGTCAGTCGGCTACCCTTGCTAAAGCCAATGTAGCGGCCATTCACGTAGACTTCGAAGTAGGTTTCGACACCGTCAAATTTGATAATGGTCTGCTTGTCTTGCCAGTTGTCTGACAGGGTGAACCAGCGCTGATATGCCCCGGTTGGGTTATCCGTTGGTACCCACGGTACATCTACCGGGAAGGGGAAGCCTTCATCGGTATACTGCAGCTGGCCGTGGCCTTCCATTTGCCACATACCGGGCACGGTAATATCACCCCAGTCCGCCATGTAGTGTGAGGTGAAGTTTTCGGGCACCAACAGTGGATGAGTGAAAAAGCGAAAATTCCACTGGCCGCTTAATGACAGAAAGTGGCTACTGGCTTCGCGGGCAAATGTGCGAGCCTGGGCAACGGTATCGTAAGCGAAGAAGTACGCACGCGGCGGGAGCCGGTTCTCGTGCGTGAGTTGAATATTTTCCCAGCGATTCATGTGATCTCCCTGTGGGGTAAAACATCATTGCTGAGTATTTTAGTAAAAATTTTACTAAATAAAATCAGTAAAGCCGATTTGCTTTAACCCGATCACGAAATAAAAAAATGCCGGGCGTGCCCGGCAAACTGTTTGAAGGGAGAGAATTAGCGTGTAGTGCCGCGCAGTTTCAGTACGCTCGGTACGAAAACCTGCAGCGGCAGCGCCCGGCCATCGCGGGATTTTTCCAGCAACAGGTTAACGCCCTGGCTGCCCATCATTTCAGAGTGAATACGCACGGTGGAGAGTGGCGGGAAGGTGAAGCGAGCGGTCGGGATATCGTTCACGCTAATCAGCGAGATATCCTCCGGGATCGCCAGCCCTTTCTCATGGATGGCGCGCAATACGCCGATGGCAATGGAGTCGGAGGCCACAAACAGCGCGGAGGGCCAGGTTTTCTGTGACAGCATCATTGTTGCCAGCCCGTAGCCGGAGGAGCTGGAAAAACCACCGCGCCAGATGTCCTGTTCCGATACGACCCCTTTCAGGCGGCCATATTCCACAAAGGCAACTTCACGGATATCGGCTTTGCCTGGTTCATCTTCACCACCGATAAAACCAATGCGCTTAACACCCTGAGCAATAAAGAAATCGATGATCTGTTTGCTGATGCGTGAGAGGTCGATATCTACGGCATCGTACTCGCTGCCCGGTTCGTGAAAGTCGATAAAGCAGACGTTGTCAGTCAACGCGGTTGCCGCACTCCGGATGGCCGGGGACGGTTTGCCGACAATCAACACGCCGGTGAGCTTTTTAATGTCTGGCAGAGTGGCAAAGGCATAGCAGTTACTTAGCTCAACACCCAGTTTTTCACACTGCGTCTCGATACCGTGGCGGATGGCAAGGTAGTACGGGTCGTTAATTTCCAGCTCTTGCTGGTAGCTGTACAGCGCCAGGATATGTTGCTGACCGGTGGTACCTGCCTGCATTTTTCGGGATGTGCTGCTCTTGTACTCCAGCTTCTCGGCAATCTCCAGAATGCGGTGTTTGGTCTCTTCTTTTACATTCAGCGTTGGGTCGTCATTGAGAACCCGGGACACCGTTGCCAGTGAGACGCCAGCCTCCGTCGCAATGTCTTTGAGCGTTGCCATGTTTTTCCTTATTCCCCACGTTTTATCCCATTGTAAAGGATGCGTTCGGACATGCATCTGTTTTTAGTAAATTTCCCGGCGGTTTCCTTGGGCAAATGGTGTGCTAGTATTTAGTAAAATTTTACTAAGGAGTGATAATGGAAACGATAGCCTACGATGACTTTGCAAAGCTGGAGATCCGTGTAGGGACGATTGTGGACGTCAAACGCCACGCTAATGCCGACAAGCTCTATATCGCGCAGATAGAGGTGGGTGGTAAAACGCTGCAAACCGTCACCAGCCTGGTACCCTATTACCGGGAAGAGGAGTTGATGGGGAAAACCGTGGTGGTGTTATGCAATCTGGCCAAGGCCAAAATGCGCGGCGAAACCTCCGAATGCATGCTGCTCTGTGCTGAAACCGATGATGCCAGTGAAAGCGTATTGTTAACGCCGGAGCGGGTGATGCCGGCTGGTGTGCGGGTGGTATAAAAAAAGCCGGGTGAGGGCTACGCCTTACCCGGCCTGCAAAACGACAGTTCCGGTGTTACATAATGCTCAATGCCTGCTCAACCACGTTCTCAACGGTAAAGCCAAAATACGGGAACAATTTATCGGCAGGAGCCGATTCACCGTAACCCCGCATCCCGACAATCGCGCCTTTCAGCCCGACATATTTATACCAGTAGTCGGCAATACCGGCCTCAACCGCCACGCGAGCCGCGACGTTTGCGGGTAAAACCGATTCACGGTAGGCCTCGTCCTGGGCGTCAAAAATATCGGTTGAAGGCAGGGAAACCACGCGCACGGTGTGACCTTCGGCGGTCAGTTTCTCCGCCGCTTTCACCGTGATTTCCACTTCAGAACCGGTGGCAATCAGAATGACGTCCGGTTTGCCGCCGCTGTCTTTCAGGATGTACCCGCCACGGGCGATGTTTTTGACCTGCTCCGGCGTGCGTTCCATCTGCGTCAGGTTCTGACGCGACAGGATCAGCGCCGTTGGCCCGCTGTGGCGCTCAACCGCCAGTTTCCAGCCCACTGCCGCTTCGACCTGATCGCACGGACGCCAGGTGCTGAAATTAGGCGTCAGACGCAGGCTTGCCAGCTGCTCGACCGCCTGGTGCGTCGGGCCATCTTCGCCCAGACCAATCGAATCGTGGGTGTAGACCATAATTTGCCGCGCTTTCATTAACGCCGCCATACGCGCTGCGTTACGGGCATACTCCACAAACATCAGGAAGGTGGCGGTATAAGGTACAAAACCACCGTGGTGGGCGATACCGTTGGCAATGGCGGTCATCCCAAACTCACGCACGCCGTAATGGATATAATTCCCGGCACTATTTTCCGTCAGGGATGTAGATCCAGACCAGATAGTCAGGTTGCTGGGAGCCAGATCCGCCGAACCGCCCAGCAGTTCGGGCAGAATTGGTCCGATGGCGTTCAGCGTGTTTTGTGACGCCTTACGGGTGGCAATTTTTGCCGGGCTGGACTGCAGATTTTCAATCAGCGCCTGGGTTTTCGCTGCCCAGTCCTCCGGCAACCCTCCGCTCATGCGGCGGGAAAATTCGGCGGCCAAATCCGGGTGTGCTTTTTTGTAGGCGGCAAATTTCTCGTTCCAGGCGTGCTGAACCTTTTCACCTTCTTCACGGGCATCCCACGCTCTGTAGATCTCTTTTGGGATCTCAAAAGCGGGATATTTCCAGCCCAGTTTCAGCCGGGTCAGCGCCACTTCCTCTTCACCCAGCGCTGCGCCGTGCGCTTCTTCTTTACCCGCCTTGTTCGGTGAGCCGAAACCAATTACCGTGCGGCAGATAATCAGCGACGGTTTGTCCTTCACGCTTTGTGCCTCAAGAATCGCTTTTTTCACCGCGTCAGGATCGTGACCATCAATGTCATGCACCACGTGCCAGTGATACGCCTCAAACCGTTTTGCTGTATCGTCGGTAAACCAGCCTTCGGTTTCCCCGTCGATGGAGATGCCATTGTGATCGTAAAAACCGATCAGCTTGCCCAGCCCCAGCGTGCCCGCAAGAGAACATACCTCGTGCGAAATCCCCTCCATCAGACAGCCGTCGCCCATAAACACGTACGTGTAGTGATCGACAATGTCGTGCCCTGGCTGGTTGAACTGTGCGCCCAGCGTGCGTTCGGCAATCGCCATTCCAACCGCATTCGCTAACCCCTGGCCGAGCGGCCCGGTGGTCGTTTCAACGCCCGGTGTATAGCCGATCTCCGGGTGGCCTGGTGTTTTCGAATGTAGCTGGCGGAAGTTTTTTAGCTCTTCAAGAGGAAGGTCATAACCGGACAGGTGTAGCAGGCTGTAGAGCAGCATTGACGCGTGACCATTGGAGAGAATAAAACGGTCACGGTCGTACCAGGTGGGATCGTTCGGGTTGTGCTTCAGAAAGTCGTTCCACAACACTTCGGCAATATCTGCCATGCCCATCGGTGCGCCAGGATGGCCGGAATTGGCTTTTTGCACGGCATCCATGCTGAGGGCGCGAATGGCATTGGCAAGCTCTTTACGGGACATAGTTCACTCCGTGGCAAGGTTAAAGTTTGGCGGCGAGAAGATCTTCCAGTTTGCGCTGGTCGACGGCGAACAGGCGGATGCCTTCCGCCAGTTTATCCACGGCCATCGCGTCCTGATTGTGCTCCCAGCGGAACTCCGCTTCGGTCATGGCTTTGGGTTTCGGGAGCACGGTTGAGGAGGGCACCAGCTTGCGCACCACCGTCTCTTCTTTTTCCTGCAACTCTTTGAGCAGGTTAGGGGAGATAGTCAGGCGGTCACAGCCTGCCAGCGCCAGGATTTGCTCGGTACGACGGAAGCTGGCTCCCATTACGATGGTGTTATAGCGGTGCAGTTTGAAGTAGTCGTAGATATTGCGAACCGATTTTACGCCGGGGTCTTCATCCACCACATACGGATCCATCGGCTGTTTAGCCTGATACCAGTCGTAGATACGTCCGACAAAAGGTGAGACGAGGAACACGCCCGCTTCCGCGCAGGCGCGAGCCTGAGCAAACGAGAACAGCAGCGTCAGGTTGCAGTGGATACCCTCTTTTTCCAGGATTTCTGCGGCGCGAATTCCTTCCCAGGTTGAGGCGAGCTTAATCAGAATGCGTGACTTATCAATACCCTGCTCCTGGTAGAGTTCGACAAGATGACGGGCTTTGCTGATGCTCTTTTCTTTATCAAAGGAGAGGCGAGCATCGACTTCAGTCGACACGCGTCCCGGAATGCTTTTCAGAATTTCGGTACCGAAATTAACGGCCAGTTTGTCGCTGGCCTCGATGACCTTCTGCTCCTGTGTTTTCCCGCGCTGTTTACCGTAGGCAATGGCGTCATCAATCAGATGACTAAAATGAGCAAGCCCTGCCGCTTTGAGCAGCAGCGAGGGGTTCGTGGTCGCATCTTCAGGCTGATAGTGACGAATCGACTCAATATCGCCGCTGTCGGCGACCACGGTGGTGAATTGTTTGATGCCATCTAGTTGGTTCATAAGTAATTACTCCATGGAAATAAAAGACTTACCTGAGTGCGTTAGTTCACACTTCTGAAAAATGCATGATGGACTTAACAAAAAAAGCATAGCAGACGGGGGAGGCATTGCGCCCTGAGACGGGTAACATGCCAGTTATAAATTGATAACAATTTTTGTGCTGCAATGGTGAGAGTTTGGCGGCCTTCAAAGTTTGTGAGGCTGCCTGCGGCGATACTATGTGGCACCCCAGGGTGTGGCATCAGGATCGTAAACATCACCCTTTTTGACCGAAACGTGAAAGGAATAACAAGATGGATGAGCAGTTGAAGCAAAGTGCCCTCGATTTTCACGAGTTTCCTGTCCCGGGCAAAATTCAGGTTTCCCCAACTAAACCGCTGGCAACCCAGCGCGATCTGGCGCTGGCCTATTCGCCAGGCGTGGCGGCTCCTTGCCTTGAAATCGAAAAAGATCCGCTGGCAGCCTACAAATACACCGCGCGCGGCAACCTGGTGGCGGTTATTTCTAACGGCACGGCGGTGCTGGGCTTAGGTAACATCGGCGCACTGGCCGGTAAGCCGGTTATGGAAGGGAAGGGCGTTCTGTTCAAAAAATTCGCCGGTATTGACGTGTTTGATATCGAGGTGGATGAGCTCAATCCCGACAAATTCATCGACGTGGTGGCCGCTCTGGAGCCAACGTTTGGTGGTATTAACCTCGAAGACATCAAAGCGCCGGAATGTTTTTACATTGAGCAGAAACTGCGTGAACGTATGAACATTCCCGTGTTCCATGATGACCAGCACGGTACGGCGATTATCAGCACGGCGGCCATTCTGAACGGCCTGCGGGTGGTGGAGAAAAATCTCTCTGACGTGCGCATGGTGGTGTCCGGTGCGGGTGCGGCGGCTATCGCCTGTATGAACCTGCTGGTGGCGCTTGGGATGCAGAAACACAATATTGTGGTCTGTGACTCCAAAGGCGTTATTTATAAAGGCCGCGAGCCGAACATGGCGGAAACCAAAGCGGCCTACGCGGTGGAAGACGACGGCAAGCGTACGCTGGACGACGTGATTGACGGCGCGGACATCTTCCTCGGCTGTTCTGGCCCGAAAGTGTTGACTCAGTCAATGGTGCAGAAAATGGCGCGTGCGCCAATGATTCTGGCACTGGCTAACCCTGAACCGGAAATTCTGCCGCCGCTGGCTAAAGCGGTGCGTGAAGATGCCATTATCTGTACTGGTCGTTCGGACTACCCGAACCAGGTGAACAACGTGCTCTGCTTCCCGTTCATCTTCCGCGGTGCGCTGGACGTTGGTGCGACGGCTATCAACGAAGAGATGAAGCTGGCAGCCGTTCGTGCTATTGCTGAACTGGCCCACGCCGAGCAGAGCGAAGTGGTCGCCTCGGCGTATGGCGATCAGGATCTGAGCTTCGGCCCGGATTACATCATTCCAAAACCGTTCGACCCGCGTCTGATCGTAAAAATTGCGCCAGCGGTCGCTAAAGCGGCGATGGATTCCGGCGTGGCAACACGTCCAATTCAGGATTTCGACGCCTACGTCGATAAGCTCACCGAGTTTGTCTACAAAACCAACCTGTTTATGAAGCCGATCTTCTCTCAGGCACGTACCGACGCGAAGCGTGTGGTACTGGCAGAAGGGGAAGAGGCGCGTGTGCTGCATGCCACTCAGGAGCTGATTACTCTGGGGCTGGCGAAGCCGATCCTGATTGGTCGTCCGAGCGTCATCGAGATGCGTATCCAGAAGCTGGGGCTGCAAATCAAGCCGGGCGTTGATTTTGAGATCGTGAACAACGAATCCGATCCACGCTTCAAAGAGTACTGGAGTGAGTACTACACCATCATGAAACGCCGCGGGATCACCCAGGAGCAGGCTCAGCGGGCTGTGATCAGCAACACTACGGTGATCGGCGCGATCATGGTTCACCGCGGTGAAGCGGATGCCCTGATCTGCGGTACCGTTGGTGACTATCACGAACATTTCAGCGTGGTGCAGGAGATCTTCGGCTATCGCGAAGGTGTGCATACCGCCGGGGCGATGAACGCGCTGCTGCTGCCAAGCGGTAACACCTTTATTGCTGATACCTACGTTAACGACGATCCCTCACCGGAAGAGCTGGCGGAGATCACCGTGATGGCGGCGGAAACTGTGCGTCGCTTTGGTATCGAGCCGAAAGTGGCGTTGCTGTCGCACTCGAACTTTGGTTCATCTAAATCACCGGCGGCCTGCAAAATGCGTCAGACGCTGGAGCTGGTGCGTGAGCGTGCGCCGGAGCTGATGATTGACGGTGAGATGCACGGCGATGCTGCGCTGGTAGAAAGCATTCGTAATGAACGTATGCCGGACAGCCCGCTGCGAGGCTCAGCGAACGTGCTGATTATGCCGAACGTGGAAGCCGCGCGTATCAGCTATAACCTGCTGCGCGTTTCCAGCTCTGAAGGGGTCACCGTTGGGCCGGTACTGATGGGTGTGGCAAAACCGGTTCACGTGTTAACGCCGATTGCTTCCGTGCGCCGTATCGTGAACATGGTGGCACTGGCAGTGGTTGAGGCGCAGACGCAGCCACTGTAACTTCTTTACCCCTCTCCCAAAAGGGGTGAGGGGTAACGTGTGTTTAAACCCAGTCCCGAACCTTTATAAACTCACTTAAGGCAGCCTCCGGGCTGCCTTCTTTTGGCTCGAAATTATACTCCCAGCGTACCAGCGGCGGCATCGACATCAGAATCGATTCCGTGCGTCCGCCCGTTTGCAGGCCGAATAACGTGCCGCGATCCCACACCAGATTGAACTCGACATAGCGTCCGCGACGGTAGAGCTGGAACTCGCGCTCACGTACGCCGTAGTCGGTGTTTTTACGGCGCTCGACGACAGGCAGATAAGCGTCGGTATACCCCTGACCGACGGCCTGCATAAAGCGGAATGCGGTATCAAAATCCGGCGTATTCAGATCGTCAAAGAACAGCCCGCCAATACCACGTTGCTCGTCACGGTGCTTCAAATAGAAATAATCATCGCACCACTTTTTATATTTTGGGTAAACGTCTTCACCAAACGGCAGACAGAGGTCGCGCGCGGTGGTGTGCCAGTGTACGGCGTCCTCTTCAAAGCCATAGTAGGGTGTTAAGTCAAAACCACCACCAAACCACCACACCGGATCGGCTCCCGGTTTTTCCGCAATGAAAAAGCGCACGTTGGCGTGGCTGGTCGGGACAAACGGGTTATGCGGATGTACGACCAGAGAAACGCCCATCGCTTCGAAACTGCGGCCTGCCAGCTCAGGACGGTGCGCCGTGGCGGAGGCGGGCATGGCATCGCCGTGAACGTGGGAGAAATTGACCCCTGCCTGCTCAAAGATGCCGCCGTTACGCAGCACGCGGCTACGTCCGCCACCACCCGCTTCACGCTGCCAGTTATCTTCCTGGAATTCAGCGCCGTCTGCGGCGGCCAGTTTCTGGCAAATCTCATCCTGCAACTGCAGCAGGAATGTTTTGACCAGTTGTGCATTGGGTTTCATCAACGTTTCCTGGAGTGCGCTTTCTGGTTATCGAACCAGTTGAAATAACTGATTATCCCGGAGGCGATGGCGTTGGCGATCTTCTGGCGAAATGCCGTGGTACCGAGCAGACGCTCTTCTTCCGGGTTAGTAATAAAAGAAGTTTCGACCAGCACCGACGGAATCGACGGCGATTTCAGTACCACAAACGCGGCCTGTTCGGTGCCTTTACTGTGCAGTCGGTGCACTGGCTTAATCTTCTTCAGAATGTGCGAACCGAGCGTCAGGCTGTTTTTAATGGTGTCCGTCTGAACGAGGTCAAACAGTACCTGTTGTAACAGGTGATCTTTATCAGTGGCTTTTTTCCCGGCCACTTCATCTGCCCGGTTTTCGCGATCGGAGAGATATTTTGCCATCGCGCTACTGGCCCCGCGGTTGGAGAGTGCAAACACCGATGCACCCGCCGCCGATGGGTTGGTAAAGCCGTCTGCGTGAATCGACATAAACAGGTCTGCACCGTGCTGGTGGGCAATTTCCACGCGGTCATACAGCGGAATGAAGGTGTCGCCAGAGCGTGTCAGACGGGCGTCAATGCCGTTGCTGCGTAAAATTGCGCGCACATTTTTTGCAATTGCCAGTACGACATGTTTTTCTTTAGCGCCGTTTTTGCCAATCGCACCGGTATCAATGCCGCCGTGGCCCGGATCGAGCATGACAACGCGCTTCGCACCGGGTTTTTTCGCCTTCGGCTTGCTGTGTCCATTACTGGTTTTAAGCGTGCTCTCTTCTTTTGCCTGAGCCTGCTTTGCGATGCCTGTTAACGTTAAGGCCGCCAGCCCCGCTTTGAGAACCTGACGACGCGATGTGAGTGCTTTTAATGGTTTGAATGTGCTCATGCGGCCTGAATTGAAAAAATTGGGATCCTGGTGTTATATCGTATCTCGATTAACGTTACGACAATCCTTACCTGGGAATTGTTTTACTTTTCATTTCAATACGTGACAAAGTGACATTATGCCAAATTTTGGCGAGATTTTCCCCGATTATTGGATAAACGTGGCGTTCGCGTCATAATCACAGTTTTTAAACCCGAAAAGGCGGTTAATACCATGGAGATACGCGTTTTTCGCCAGGAAGATTTCGAAGAGGTGATCACCCTTTGGGAGCGCTGCGATCTGCTGCGTCCGTGGAACGACCCGGAAATGGACATCGAGCGTAAGGTTAATCACGACGTCAGTCTGTTCCTGGTTGCGGAAGTCAACGGTGAGGTGGTCGGTACCGTGATGGGGGGTTATGACGGTCATCGTGGCTCGGCCTATTATCTGGGTGTCCACCCGGAATACCGGGGGCGCGGTATCGCCAATGCGCTGCTCAATCGTCTGGAAAAGAAACTGATTGCCCGTGGTTGCCCGAAAATTCAGATCATGGTGCGGGAAGATAACGATGTGGTGCTGGGCATGTATGAACGCCTGGGCTATGAGCATTCTGACGTGCTGAGCCTGGGCAAGCGTTTGATCGAAGATGAAGAATACTGATATCCATCCGGCAGACTATGACGCGCAGGGGCGTGTCAGGCTGCCTTTTTTATTCTGGTGCGTGCTGCTGTTGCAGGCACGAACCTGGGTGTTGTTTGTGATGGCGGGGGCGTCGCGCGGGCAGGGTGATACATTACTGACGCTCTTCTATCCCGATCACAATGCGTTCTGGTGGGGGTTATTGCCGGGTGTGCCTGCGGTACTGGCATTTTTGTGCAGCGGGCGACGGCATATGATCCCCCGTCTGTGGGGGGCGCTGCGTGGGTTGCTTATTCTCGCGCAAATTGCGCTGCTGTGCTGGCAGCCCGTGCTCTGGCTGTCCGGCGAGCCCCTCACGGGAATGGGTATTGCGCTGGTGGTGGCGGATATTGTGGCGCTGATGTGGCTACTCACTAACCCGCGTCTGCGCGCCTGTTTTACACCAGAGTCAGATTAAGCGGCACTTTTTGTCGATGCCGTACTCCAACAAGCGTTGATTTAACAAGAAAGGACGTTTCAATGAAATCGCTGCGTTTACTTTTATGCGCTCTTCCGCTGGCATTAACCGGCTGTTCAACGCTTTCGTCGATCAACTGGTCGGCGGCTTATCCGTGGAACTGGTTTGGCTCTTCAATGGAAGTGACCGAGCAGGGTGTGGGTAAAATTACCGCCACGACGGCGCTGGATCAGGACGCCATACAGGATGCCCTGAGCAGCGACTACCGTCTGCGAAGCGGCATGAAAACCGAAAATGGCAACATTGTGCGCTATTTCGAAGCGATGAAGGGCGACAAGCTGGCGCTGGTGATTAACGGTGACAAAGGCATGGTAAACCGCATTGCGGTACTGGATGAAAATATCCCGACGGCAGGCGGCGTGAAAGTGGGCACACCGTTTAGCGATCTCTATAAACAGGCCTTCGGCAACTGCACCAGTGCCCCTTCTGACAACAAGGTTGCGGTGGAATGTAAGGCCGAAGGTAGTCAGCATATCAGCTACCTTTTCACCGGAACCTGGAGCGGCCCGGAAGGGTTGATGCCGTCTGACGATACGCTGAAGAACTGGAAAATCAGTAAAATTATCTGGAAGCAGTAATTTGCGCCTGAGCAAGCCGCCTTGTTGAAATCAGGGTATAATGACCGCCATCAATGCCACGTTGTCGTGGCATCTTTATTTCAGGAGGAGCGATGTCTCAGGTTCAGAGTGGCATTTTGCCAGAACATTGCCGCGCGGCGATTTGGATTGAAGCCAATGTCAAAGGGGACGTGGATGCCCTGCGTGCGGCCAGTAAAGTGTTTATTGATAAACTGGCTTCCTTCCAGGCCAAATTCCCTGACGCCCAACTGGGGGCCGTTGTTGCCTTTGGCAAAACTGTCTGGCACCAGCTGAGCGGTGGTGAAGGGGCGGAAGAGCTGAAAGATTTTATCCCTTACGGGAAAGGTCTGGCTCCGGCAACCCAGTACGACGTGCTGATCCATATTCTCTCTTTGCGTCATGACGTGAACTTCTCTGTTGCTCAGGCGGCGGTTTCAGCCTTTGGCGACAGCATTGAGGTGCAGGAAGAGGTCCACGGCTTCCGTTGGGTAGAAGAGCGCGATCTGAGCGGTTTCGTCGACGGGACTGAAAACCCGGCAGGTATTGAGACACGCCGTGAAGTGGCGGTTATTAAAGACGGTGTGGATGCGGGCGGCAGCTACGTGTTCGTCCAGCGCTGGGAGCACAACCTCAATCAGCTTAGCCGCATGAGCGTGCACGACCAGGAGATGATGATCGGCCGAACCAAAGAAGCCAACGAAGAGATCGACGGCGACGAGCGTCCGGCAACCTCTCACCTGACCCGCGTTGACCTCAAGGAAAACGGCAAAGGGCTGAAGATTGTCCGCCAGAGCCTGCCGTATGGCACGGCAAGCGGTACTCATGGCCTCTATTTCTGCGCCTACTGCGCGCGTCTGTATAACATTGAACAACAGCTGCTGAGCATGTTCGGTGATACCGACGGCAAGCGTGATGCGATGCTGCGCTTCACCAAACCGGTGACCGGTGGTTACTACTTCGCTCCGTCCGTTGAGCGTCTGCTGACGCTGTAATTGCCTTTCTCCCTCTCCCGGTGGGTTGAGGGATCCCCACAAATTACAGGTTGGCACAGAATACCCCCTCTCCCTTGAGGGTGAGGGCTGGGGTGAGGGGGAACATAAAGCAGTAGTGGTTATTCCGTTCACTTTATGTTGATTGCTACTCTGTAACGACGATACAGGTGAACGTGCCAGGGCGGTTCACCGCCACCGCCCTGGCAACCCGGGCTCCCGGCAGGAAAATCGCCGCTGCGCGGTACCCTCAGCTTATTCCTTCAGGCTTCGGGTCGGGCATTAGCCTGCATCCCTGCAGGCAATGCCCTCTCGGCGCATCCCTGCGCCTCGCCCCGGCCTTACGGAAACGCTTCGGCGATTTTCAGCCGGACCATGGAGTCGCTATAAGTCTTATATTTCAATGAAATAGTTTAATTGCTTAAGAAGAACAAAATTACTGGGGAACCCTCTCCCGGTGGGAGAGGGTTGGGGTGCGGGCAACAGGCCGCACCCTTATTCTCTTTTCTGCTTCTAAATCACCAAACGGTATATAAAACCGTTACTCCTTTCGTCCTCGTTATAAATATTATGACTATAAGATAGTCATCACATTTATAAGGGTGCGCAATGGCCGTTACTGTACTGAAAAAAGGATCTCTGGCGCTGGCGGGTTTACTGCTGGTAGCACAGGCGCAGGCAACTGAGCTGCTGAACAGTTCCTATGATGTATCCCGCGAGCTGTTTGCCGCCCTCAACCCGCCGTTTGAACAGCAGTGGGCAAAAGAGAACAATGGCGACACGCTGACCATCAAACAGTCTCACGCCGGGTCGTCTAAGCAAGCGCTGGCAATCCTTCAGGGGCTGAAGGCGGATGTGGTGACCTATAACCAGGTAACCGATGTGCAGATCCTGCACGACAAAGGCAAGCTGCTCCCTGCTGACTGGCAGAGCCGTCTGCCGAACAACAGTTCGCCGTTCTACTCCACGATGGGCTTCCTGGTACGTAAGGGCAACCCGAAAAATATTCACGACTGGAACGACCTCGTGCGTTCTGACGTGAAGCTGATTTTCCCGAACCCGAAAACCTCCGGTAACGCGCGCTATACCTATTTAGCTGCGTGGGGCGCGGCAGACAAAGCTGACGGTAACGACAAAGCGAAAACTGAACAGTTTATGACTCAGTTCCTGAAAAACGTCGAAGTGTTTGATACCGGTGGTCGCGGTGCGACGACGACTTTCGCAGAACGGGGTCTGGGCGATGTGCTGATCAGCTTTGAATCGGAAGTGAATAACATCCGCAAACAGTATGAAGCGCAGGGCTTTGAGGTTGTGATCCCGAAAACCAACATTCTGGCCGAGTTCCCGGTGGCATGGGTAGATAAAAATGTCCAGGCCAACGGTACAGAGAAGGCGGCGAAAGCCTACCTCAACTATCTGTACAGCCCGCAGGCGCAGACCGTGATCACTGATTACTACTACCGCGTGAACAACCCGGACGTCATGAACAAACTGAAAGATAAATTCCCGCAGACCGGGCTGTTTCGCGTGGAAGACCATTTCGGCTCCTGGCCTGATGTGATGAAAACGCATTTTGCCAGCGGCGGCGAGTTAGACAAATTGCTGGCGGCGGGGCGTAAGTAATGTTTGCAGTATCCACACGACGCGTGCTGCCGGGCTTTACCTTAAGCCTCGGAACCAGCCTGCTGTTTGTCTGCCTGATTTTGCTGTTACCGCTCAGTGCGCTGGTGATGCAGCTCGCGCAGATGAGCTGGTCGCAGTACTGGGAAGTCGTTACCAACCCACAGGTGGTGGCGGCCTATAAAGTGACGCTACTGTCGGCGTTTGTGGCCTCGGTTTTCAACGGTGTGTTCGGCCTGCTGATGGCGTGGATCTTAACCCGCTATCGCTTCCCTGGCCGTACGCTGCTCGACGCGTTAATGGATCTGCCGTTTGCTCTGCCCACTGCCGTCGCCGGTTTAACGCTGGCCTCGCTCTTCTCCGTGAACGGGTTTTACGGCGAGTGGCTGGCGAAGTTTGATATCAAAGTGACTTATACCTGGCTCGGTATCGCGGTGGCGATGGCCTTTACCAGCATCCCGTTTGTGGTTCGTACCGTACAACCGGTGCTGGAAGAGTTAGGCCCGGAATATGAAGAAGCCGCGGAAACGCTGGGTGCCACGCGCTGGCAGAGCTTCCGCAAGGTCGTGCTGCCGGAACTGTCTCCGGCACTGCTGGCGGGCGTGGCGCTGTCGTTTACCCGTAGCCTTGGTGAGTTCGGCGCAATTATCTTTATCGCCGGGAATATCGCGTGGAAAACAGAAGTGACCTCGCTGATGATTTTTGTGCGTTTGCAGGAGTTTGATTATCCGGCGGCGAGTGCCATCGCTTCGGTGATCCTCGCTGCATCGCTGCTGCTGTTGTTCTCGATTAACACTCTGCAAAGTCGCTTTGGTCGACGCGTGGTAGGTCACTGATGGCGGAAGTTACTCAATTGAAGCGCTATGACGCTCCCCGCATTAACTGGGGAAAATGGGTTCTGATTGGTACGGGCGTGCTGGTATCCGCCTTCATCCTTGTCGTGCCAATGGTTTACATCTTTGTTCAGGCGTTCAGCAAAGGGCTGATGCCGGCGCTGGAAAATCTCGCCAACCCGGACATGCTGCACGCCATCTGGCTGACGGTACTGATTGCGCTGATTACCGTCCCGGTCAACCTGGTGTTCGGGACGCTGCTGGCCTGGCTGGTGACGCGCTTTAACTTCCCTGGCCGCCAGCTGTTGTTGACCCTGCTGGATATTCCGTTTGCCGTGTCACCGGTGGTTGCCGGTCTGGTTTACCTGCTGTTTTACGGATCCAACGGCCCGCTGGGTGGCTGGCTGGATGAGCACAACCTGCAGATTATGTTCGCCTGGCCGGGGATGGTGCTGGTGACGGTGTTTGTCACCTGTCCGTTTGTGGTGCGCGAACTGGTGCCGGTGATGTTAAGCCAGGGTAGCAACGAAGACGAGGCGGCGGTTCTGCTGGGGGCGTCCGGCTGGCAGATGTTCCGCCGCGTGACGCTGCCGAACATTCGCTGGGCACTGCTCTACGGCGTGGTCTTGACCAACGCCCGTGCGATTGGTGAATTCGGCGCGGTGTCGGTGGTCTCTGGCTCGATTCGCGGCGAGACGTTGTCGCTGCCGTTACAGATTGAATTACTGGAACAGGACTACAACACCGTCGGTTCCTTTACTGCCGCTGCGTTACTGACGCTGATGGCGATTTTGACCCTGTTTTTAAAGAGTGTGGTGCAGTGGCGTTTAGAGAATCAGGAAAAACGTCAGCACCAGGAGGGAAATCATGAGCATTGAGATTGCCAATATTAAGAAGTCTTTTGGTCGCACCCAGGTGCTGAATGATATCTCACTGGATATCCCCTCCGGACAAATGGTGGCGCTGCTGGGGCCGTCTGGCTCCGGTAAAACCACGCTGTTGCGTATTATCGCCGGGCTTGAGCATCAGACCAGCGGGCACATCCGTTTTCACGGTACCGACGTCAGTCGTCTTCATGCCCGCGATCGTAAGGTGGGCTTTGTGTTCCAGCATTACGCACTGTTCCGCCATATGACCGTGTTCGATAACATCGCGTTTGGCCTGACCGTGCTGCCGCGCCGTGAGCGTCCGGATACTGCCACTATTAAAGCGAAGGTGACCAAACTGCTGGAGATGGTGCAGCTTGCTCACCTGGCTGACCGCTTCCCGGCGCAGCTTTCCGGCGGGCAGAAGCAGCGCGTTGCGCTGGCGCGTGCCCTGGCCGTTGAGCCGCAAATCCTGCTGCTGGATGAGCCGTTTGGCGCGCTGGATGCGCAGGTGCGTAAAGAGCTGCGCCGCTGGCTGCGTCAGCTGCATGAAGAACTGCAGTTCACCAGCGTTTTCGTAACCCACGATCAGGAAGAGGCAATGGAAGTCGCTGACCGCGTGGTGGTGATGAGCCAGGGAAATATTGAGCAGGTTGATGAGCCAGAACAGCTCTGGCGCGAACCGGCGACCCGCTTTGTACTGGAGTTTATGGGGGAAGTGAACCGTCTGCAGGGCACCATTCGCGGTGGACAATTCCACGTGGGCGCGCACCGCTGGCCGCTGGGCTACACCTCCGCGCACCAGGGGGCTGTCGATCTGTTCCTGCGTCCGTGGGAAGTGGACGTCAGCCGTCGCACCAGCCTGGATTCACCGTTGCCGGTTCAGGTGCTGGAAGCTAGCCCTAAAGGTCACTACACCCAATTGGTGGTACAACCGCTGGGCTGGTATACCGAGCCGCTGACCGTGGTTATGCGCGACGAAGAGGCTCCGTACCGCGGTGAGCGCCTGTTTGTTGGCCTGCAGCACGCCCGTATTTACCACGGCAATGAGCGTATCGAGACGCGTGAGGATATTGCTCTGGCAGAATCAGCCTGATAGGTTATTGCGTAGTTTATCGCCCGGTGACGCTGCGCTTACCGGGCCTACAGTTATTACAGTGTCTTGTAGGCCGGGATCGCTGCGCGTCACCCGGCTTTTTTATTGAGTAAAAATCGTGAATACACTCGAACATACCATTGGTAATACCCCTCTGGTCAAACTGCAGCGCATGGGGCCGGACAACGGCAGCGAAATCTGGGTGAAGCTCGAAGGCAATAACCCTGCGGGGTCGGTGAAGGACAGGGCGGCGTTGTCCATGATTGTCCAGGCAGAAAAACGTGGTGAGATTAAGCCCGGCGATGTGCTGATTGAAGCCACCAGTGGCAATACCGGTATTGCGCTGGCAATGATTGCCGCCCTGAAAGGCTACCGTATGAAGCTACTGATGCCGGACAACATGAGCCAGGAGCGTCGGGCCGCGATGCGCGCTTACGGTGCGGAGCTGATTCTGGTGACCAAAGAGCAGGGGATGGAAGGGGCGCGCGACTTAGCGCTGGAGATGGCTGAGCGTGGCGAAGGTAAACTGCTCGATCAATTCAACAACCCGGATAACCCGTATGCGCACTATACCACCACCGGCCCGGAAATCTGGCAGCAGACTGGCGGGCGCATCACCCATTTTGTTTCCAGCATGGGAACCACGGGCACCATTACCGGCGTGTCACGTTTTCTGCGCGAGCAGGAAAAAGCGGTAACCATTGTTGGCCTGCAACCGGAAGAGGGGAGCAGTATCCCCGGTATCCGTCGCTGGCCTGCGGAATATATGCCCGGCATTTTTAATGCCCGGCTTGTGGACCAGGTGCTGGATATTCACCAGCGCGAGGCGGAGAATACCATGCGAGAACTGGCCGTGCGCGAAGGTATCTTCTGCGGCGTCAGTTCAGGTGGCGCGGTGGCGGGGGCTATCCGGGTAGCCCTGGCTCATCCGGGGGCGGTGGTGGTGGCGATTATCTGCGATCGCGGCGATCGTTATCTTTCTACTGGCGTCTTTGGTGAAGAGAGTTATTCGCAGGGGGCGGGGATTTAAGCGTCATGGAGATGATTTTATTCCGGGACAAAACCCGGGCGCAGCAAACCGATATTGTCGCGGTGCAGTCACAGGTGGTGTATGGCAGCGTGGGTAACAGCATTGCTGTGCCCAATATCAGAACGCACCAGCTGAACGTTACGGCGGTACCAACGGTCCTGTTCAGCAATACGCCTCATTACGATACCTTCTACGGTGGTGTGATCCCCGATGAGTGGTTTAGTGGTTATCTGAAGGCGCTGGAAGAGCGCGAGATTTTACGCGAGCTGAAGGCGGTGACCACCGGTTATATGGGCAGCGCCAGCCAGATCCAGCTTCTGGCCCACTGGCTGAAGGCCATCAGGGTGCAGCATCCCGATCTGCTGGTGCTGGTCGACCCGGTCATCGGTGATGTTGACAGCGGGATGTACGTGAAGCCCGGTATTCCGGAAGCTTACTGCGAGCATCTGCTGCCGCTGGCGCAGGGCATTACGCCAAACGTATTTGAACTGGAAGTGCTAAGCGGCAAGCCGTGTCGTTCGCCTGAAAGCGCTATTGCAGCGGCACAGGGGCTTTTGTCTGATACGCTGAAATGGGTGGCTATCACCAGCGCACCGGTTGCCGGTGACCCGGAAAACATTCATGTGGTGCTGGTGACCAAAGAGAGTGTGACCGTGAGTGCGCACCCACGTGTAGAGACGGATCTGAAAGGAACGGGCGATCTGTTCTGTTCGGAGCTGGTCAGTGGGATTGTGCAGGGTAAAACCGTTGCCGATGCTATTCGCAGGGCGGGCGACCGTGTAACTGACGTGATGGTCTTTACGCAGGAAAAAGGCTACGACGAGCTTATCCTCCCCGCATAAACAAAAATGGCACCCGAAGGTGCCATTTTGCTGTGCGGCAAGAATTACTTCTTGATGCGGATAACCGGGGTTTCACCCACGGTGACGCTGCCAGACAGTTTGATCAGTTCTTTGATTTCGTCCATGTTGGAGATAACAACCGGAGTCAGGGTAGACTTGGCTTTTTCTTCCAGCAGTGGCAGATCAAATTCAATCACCGGGTCGCCAACTTTCACACGCTGGCCTTCTTCCGCGATACGTTTGAAGCCTTCGCCTTTCAGTTCAACAGTGTCGATACCGAAGTGAACGAACAGTTCAATACCGCTATCAGATTCGATAGAGAACGCATGGTTGGTTTCAAAAATTTTACCGATGGTGCCGTCAACTGGAGCAACCATTTTGTTGCCAGTTGGTTTGATAGCAATGCCATCACCAACGATTTTCTCAGCAAACACTACATCCGGCACGTCTTCGATGTTGACGATCTCGCCGGAGAGCGGAGCAACAATCTCAATAGTTCCGGAGTCTTTCTTATCATCAGAAACCAGAGATTTCAGTTTATCGAACAAACCCATGATCTTCTCCTAAGCAGTAAATTGGGCCGCATCTCGTGGATTAGCAGATTGTTTTTTCTTCAATGAACTTGTTAACCAGCGTCATTAACTCGTCCGTTGTCGGTTGAGCAAGAGCCTGCTCTGCTAACACCTTCGCATCTTCGAAGTTCGTGTTACGGATAATCTTCTTAATGCGTGGGATGGAAATGGCGCTCATAGAGAATTCGTCCAGACCCATACCCAGCAACAGAAGTGTAGCACGTTCGTCGCCTGCAAGCTCACCACACATGCCAGTCCATTTACCTTCTGCATGAGAAGCATCAATAACTTGCTTAATAAGCGTCAGTACGGACGGTGACATTGGCTGGTAGAGATGTGAAATCATATCATTACCACGGTCAACTGCCAGGGTGTACTGCGTTAAATCATTGGTACCGATACTAAAGAAATCAACTTCTTTGGCTAAATGACGCGCAATGGTCGCCGCAGCTGGTGTTTCCACCATCACGCCTACCTCGATTGCTTCATCAAATGCTTTACCTTCGTCACGCAGTTCCTGCTTGTAGATTTCGATCTCTTTCTTCAGTGCACGCACTTCTTCAACAGAGATGATCATCGGGAACATGATGCGCAGTTTACCGAAAGCGGAAGCACGCAGGATAGCGCGAACCTGGTCACGCAGGATCTCTTTACGATCCATGGCGATACGCACTGCACGCCAGCCCAGGAACGGGTTTTCTTCTTTCGGGAAGTTCATGTACGGCAGCTCTTTGTCGCCACCGATGTCCATAGTACGGACGATAACCGCCTGAGAGCCACAGGCTTCAGCAACAGCCTTGTACGCAGCAAACTGTTCTTCTTCAGTTGGCAGCGCGTCACGGTCCATGAACAGGAATTCAGTACGATACAGACCAACACCTTCCGCACCGTTGCGCTCAGCGCCATCAACGTCACGTACGGTACCGATGTTCGCGCACACTTCTACCTGATGGCCGTCCAGCGTGATTGCCGGCAGGTCTTTCAGTTTAGCGAGTTCCGCTTTCTCGGTAGCAACTTGCTCCTGAACGGCGCGCAGCTGCTCGATCTCTTCGTTAGTGGGGTTGACGTAAACCACGTTGTTTACGGCATCCAGAATCAGATAGTCGTCGTTTTTCACCTGAGCGGTGACGCTACCGGTACCCACGATGGCAGGCAGTTCCAGAGAACGCGCCATGATTGAGGTGTGGGAAGTACGGCCACCTGCATCAGTGATGAAACCCAGCACCTTTTTCAGGTTCAGCTGTGCGGTTTCAGACGGGGTCAGGTCAGCGGCAACCAGGATAACTTCGTCCTGAATCGCGCTCAGGTCGATAATGGCCAGACCCAGGATGTTGCGCAGCAGGCGCTTACCGATGTCACGTACGTCAGCCGCACGTTCTTTCAGGTATTCGTCATCCAGTTCTTCCAGGGCAGTCGCCTGACCTTCGATAACTTCATGAGCCGCCGCATCGGCAGTCATGCCCTTATCTTTAATCAGGGCTATGATTTCCTGCTCCAGCTCCTCATCTTCAAGCAGCATGATGTGCCCTTCGAAGATGGCTTCTTTTTCTTCACCGAAAGTTTCGCCAGCTTTAGTTTTGATCGCTTCCAGTTGCGAAGATGCCTTGGCACGACCGCTCAGAAAACGTTCAACTTCCTGATCAACCTTGTCGGCAGAAATTTTTTTCCGGTCAATGACGATTTCGTCTTCTTTCAGCAGCAGTGCTTTGCCGAAAGCGATACCCGGGGATGCTAAAATGCCTGAAATCATAACCCTACCTTACTTGTGACTGATATTGAAAAGAACCCGGAAACTTACTCGAGCTCAGCCATCAGTTTTACCAGATGCTCAACAGCTTTCTGCTCATCTTCACCTTCAGCAGAGATGGTGACGACGGTGCCCTGAGTCAGACCCAGAGTCTGCAGTTTGAACAGGCTTTTTGCGCTAGCGCTTTTGCCGTTAGAAGTCACAGTGATTTCAGAAGTGAAGCCTTTCGCTTCTTTGACAAACTGAGCAGCAGGGCGGGTGTGCAGACCGTTCGGAGCGGTAATGGTAACTTCTTGCTGGAACATTGTATTTCCCCAACTTATAGGTTTAGTGTTGTGGAACTAAAGTCTAGCCTGGCGACTGAACTTTAGCCTGTATTGTTAGCGCTGACGTTTCGATCGTCATTAAACATTATGCAGTGAAAGCAAGACTTGAACCAAATCATAAAATCGATTCAGCAAGGTCATTTCATTCACCGATTAATTTCACGCATCAAAATAATTGCTGGTTTAAATACCAGACCCAACGGGGTGAATCAATGCCAGGAGGGGTAAAACTTTGAAGCAGGCCACAAAAAAGCACCCGGAAAGGTGCTTTTTTACGCGTTTTTAACATACTGGCATCACTGTTGCAGTTCTTTCTCAGTGAAGAGATCGGCAAACAGTGCAGTGCTTAAGTAACGCTCACCCGAGGATGGCAGGATAACCACAATATTCTTATTGGTAAAGGTTTCATCTTCCAGAAGTTTGATCGCGGCCGCAACGGCAGCGCCGGAAGAGATCCCCGCCAGAATACCTTCTTCGTCCATCAGACGACGCGCAGTGGAGATAGCCTCTTCGTTGGTGATGGTCACCACTTTGTCGATCAGCTTCAGATCCAGGTTGCCCGGGATGAAGCCTGCGCCGATCCCCTGGATTTTGTGCGGGCCAGGTTTTAGCTCTTCGCCTGCCAGGGCCTGAGTGATCACCGGAGAATCCGTGGGTTCTACGGCAACGGTAATCAGATCTTTTTTGCCTTTTGTGCCTTTTATATAGCGAGTCACGCCGGTCAGCGTTCCGCCGGTTCCTACGCCGGAGATAAACACGTCAACCTGACCGTCTGTATCTTCCCAGATTTCCGGGCCAGTGGTTTTTTCGTGGATTTCCGGGTTCGCCGGGTTGCTGAACTGCTGCAGCAGCAGGTATTTAGCCGGGTCGCTGGCCACAATTTCTTCGGCTTTCTGAATGGCACCTTTCATGCCTTTCGCGCCTTCGGTCAGTACCAGGTTTGCACCCAGCGCTTTCAGCAGTTTGCGACGCTCGATGCTCATGGTTTCAGGCATGGTCAGCGTCAGTTTGTAGCCGCGTGCGGCAGCAACATAAGCCAGCGCGATACCGGTGTTACCGCTGGTGGGTTCAACCAGTTCGACGCCAGGCTTCAGAACGCCACGTTTTTCAGCATCCCAAATCATGTTTGCACCGATACGGCATTTTACGCTGAAGCTTGGGTTACGTGACTCGACCTTCGCCAGAATGCGTCCATTACCGATACGGTTCAGTCGAACCAGCGGCGTATGACCGATAGTCAGCGAGTTGTCTTCATAAATCTTACTCATGGCCTGTCCTTAACTGTATGAAATTGGGATACCGACCCAGCATACCTGTTGAATAAGTATGGGGAAGTAAGGAATTCGCATATCTATATGCTGCAAGGAAATAATGGGGATCAGTATGGAATAAGGGATAGCATAAGCTACCCCTGATTTACACATTTTTGCATTACTTCCATAACGCGTGCTTAGCACGGTAGCAGTCCACCCACATTGCTGTCGCGCCGCAAACCGCCACCGGCATGATAAACAGGTTCAGGAAGGGGATCATGGTGAACAGGCTGGTAAGTGCGCCAAACTGCATATTGGCAACTTTCTGCGTACGCAGGGCAGTGCGCATCTCTTTAAACGGTACCTTGTGGTTATCGAACGGGTAGTCGCAATACTGGATCGCCAGCATCCAGGCGCTGAACAGGAACCACAGCACCGGGGCGACCGTCTGACCAACACCCGGAATGAAATAAAGTATAAGCAGCACAATCGCGCGTGGCAGATACCAGGCAAATTTCTGCCACTCGCGTTTCATGATCCGCGGGATATCTTTCATGATCCCCAGCACGCCGGTATCGGGCGGTGTGGCACCGGTAAGACGCGCTTCTAATTGTTCCGCCAGCAGGCCGTTAAACGGCGCGGCTATCCAGTTGGCAATGGTTGAGAAGAAATAGCCAAACACCAGCAGGACGGAGATCACCACAATTGGCCACAGCAGGTAGCTCAGCCACTGCAGCCAGTCTGGTACATGACCCATGATGGCAGGCACCCAGCTTTCCAGCTTTGTGAATAACCACCAGAAGGCACCTCCCATCAGGATGATGTTGATAAGCAATGGCAGAATAACGAAACGGCGAATGCCTGGCAGGGAGACCAGTTTCCAGCCCTGAGAAAAATACCAGACGCCGCTGCGTGGGGTAGAAGATGATGTTGAAACCATAACCAGGCTGTACTCCTTTTTACACAACCAGTGGAATTGCCCGCCTATATTATCCAGTTATGGATTAATGACCAGTTCGGAAATGTTCGAAAAAACAGCAAAAAGCACAATTTAGTTCATCTTTATGCTGTGAATGCTCTGCACACACTTGCACTTGACGTAAACGGCAAATACTCTTAGTGAGTAAATGTTTGCCGTGGTGGCAAGGTGTTAGAACAACAGAGAATATAATGATGCAGGATTTGCGTCTGATATTAATCATTGTTGGCGCGATCGCCATAATCGCTTTACTGGTACATGGTTTCTGGACCAGCCGTAAAGAGCGTTCTTCTATGTTTCGCGATCGCCCACTGAAGCGCATGAAGTCCAGTCGTGATGACGATGACGGTGAAAACGACATCGATGAGAACGACGATGACGGCGTGGGCGAAGTTCGTGTTCATCGGGTCAATACTGCGCCCGGCGCAGCTCATGGGGAGCATGAAGCCCCTCGTCAGCCTCCGCAGCACCAGTATCAACCACCGTATGCCTCTGCTCAGCCGCGCCCACAGGCGTCGCAGCCTGCGGAAGAACCGGTGCGTCAGCCGCCGCAACAGCCGGTACATCATCAGCCTGCCGTGCAGCAGCCTGTGCAGCCACAACCTGTACAGCCGCAGCAGCCTGTTCACCAGCCTCAGCCTGTGCAAGTGCAGCCAGCACCACAGCCTGCGCCAGTCGTTGAGCCAGAGCCGGTTGTTGAACCTGAACCGGTGGTTGAAAAACCGCAGCGCAAAGAAGCGGTGATCATCATGAACGTGGCCGCGCATCATGGCAGCCATCTGAATGGTGACGTTCTGCTTAACAGTATTCAGCAGGCCGGCTTCAAGTTTGGCGATATGAATATCTTCCATCGCCATCTGAGCCCGGACGGTAGCGGCCCGGCGCTGTTCAGTCTCGCCAATATGGTGAACCCTGGCACGTTTGATCCGGAAATGACCGGCGATTTCGTGACGCCGGGCGTAACTATCTTTATGCAGGTGCCGTCCTACGGTGACGAACTGCAAAACTTCAAGCTGATGCTGCAGTCCGCTCAGCACATTGCCGACGAAGTGGGTGGTGTGGTGCTGGATGACCAGCGTCGTATGATGACGCCGCAGAAATTGCGTGAGTATCAGGACCGCATCCGCGAAGTTAAGGAAGCCAACGCGTAATCGTCGCGTTTTCTTCAACTCCTCCTCAACCCCCGCATGTCGGGGGTTTTTTCTCATTGATGGTGCGATATGGACTCAATCGAACAACAACTGACTCAACTGCGAACCACGCTTCGCCATCATGAATATCTCTATCATGTTATGGACGCGCCGGAAGTGCCGGATGCGGAGTATGACCGTCTGATGCGTGAACTGCGCGAGCTGGAAATGCTGCACCCGGAGTTCATTACCCCAGACTCCCCGACCCAGCGCGTAGGGGCTGAACCGCTTGGTGCGTTCAGCCAGATCAGCCACGAAGTACCAATGCTGTCGCTGGATAACGTCTTTGATGAAGAGAGTTTTCTGGCGTTTAACAAGCGCGTACAGGATCGCCTGAAAAGCAGCGATACCCTGAGCTGGTGCTGCGAGCTGAAGCTGGACGGTCTGGCGGTCAGTATTCTTTATGAAAACGGTGTGCTGGTCAGTGCGGCTACCCGTGGCGATGGCACCACCGGTGAAGATATCACCAGCAACGTGCGTACTATTCGGGCAATTCCACTGAAGCTGCGTGGTGAAAACATTCCTGCACGTCTGGAAGTGCGTGGTGAAGTGTTCATGCCGCAGGCGGGCTTCGAAAAAATCAACGAAGAAGCGCGTCGCACGGGGGGGAAAGTGTTTGCTAACCCGCGTAATGCGGCAGCGGGCTCACTGCGCCAACTGGATCCGCGTATTACCGCGAAGCGACCGCTGACGTTCTTTTGCTATGGCGTCGGTATTCTGGAAGGTGGTGAACTGCCGGATACGCACCTGGGGCGCTTACTGCAGTTCAAAGAGTGGGGCTTACCGGTAAGCAACCGCGTACAGATTTGTAATTCTCCGGAAGCCGTACTGGCGTTCTACCACAAGGTCGAAGAAGACCGTCCGACGCTCGGTTTTGATATCGACGGTGTGGTGATCAAGGTTAACTCACTTGAGTTACAGGAACAGTTAGGTTTTGTGGCTCGTGCACCGCGCTGGGCTGTGGCTTTCAAATTCCCGGCGCAGGAACAGATGACTTTCGTTCGCGACGTGGAGTTCCAGGTGGGGCGTACGGGCGCGATTACCCCGGTTGCGCGTCTGGAACCGGTACAGGTTGCCGGTGTGCTGGTCAGTAACGCCACGCTGCACAACGCCGATGAAATTGAACGTCTCGGCCTTCGTATTGGTGACAAAGTCGTGATTCGTCGTGCGGGCGATGTGATCCCGCAGGTCGTTAACGTCGTTGAGTCAGAACGCCCTGATGATACCCGGGCCATTGAATTCCCGACGCACTGCCCGGTTTGTGGATCGGACGTTGAACGTGTTGAAGGCGAAGCGGTCGCCCGCTGTACGGGCGGGCTCATCTGTGGGGCACAGCGTAAAGAGTCACTGAAGCACTTTGTGTCCCGTCGGGCGATGGACGTGGACGGCATGGGCGACAAAATTATCGATCAACTGGTGGAGAAGGAGTACGTCCACACGCCTGCCGATCTGTTCAGACTGACTGCCGGGAAACTGACCGGTCTTGATCGCATGGGGCCTAAATCGGCACAAAATGTGGTTAACGCTCTGGAAGCGGCTAAGCAGACTACCTTTGCCCGGTTCCTCTATGCGCTGGGCATTCGTGAAGTGGGCGAAGCCACGGCGGCGGGACTGGCGGCTCACTTTGGTACGCTGGAAGCCCTGGAGAGCGCGAGTATTGAAGAGCTGCAGAAAGTCCCGGATGTGGGCATTGTGGTCGCGACGCACACCTTTAACTTCTTTGCCGAAGAGAGCAACCGTGAGGTGATTGGTCAACTGCTGGAAGAGGGTATCCACTGGCCTGCACCGGTTGTCGTCAATGCGGAAGAGATCGACAGCCCGTTCGCCGGTAAAACGGTGGTGCTGACCGGTAGTCTGAGCCAGCTTTCACGCGATGACGCCAAAGCGCGTCTGGTCGCGCTGGGGGCAAAAGTGGCAGGCAGCGTGTCGAAGAAAACGGACCTGGTGATCGCCGGGGAAGCCGCCGGTTCGAAGCTTGCCAAAGCGCAGGAGCTGGGCATTGAGGTTATCGATGAAGCGGAAATGCTGCGTCTGTTAGGAGAATAACGTGGAGAAAGAACAGCTCGTTGAGATAGCCAATACGGAGATGCCATTTGGCAAATATAAAGGCCGCAGGCTGATCGATTTGCCGGAAGAGTATCTGCTGTGGTTCGCCCGTAAGGATGAGTTTCCTGCCGGGCGGCTGGGCGAGCTGATGGCCATCACGTTACTGATCAAAACGGAGGGGCTGACGCAACTGGTTCAGCCCCTGAAACGTCCTTAAGCCTTCGCGGCGTGGGTCTCTTCCTGCGCCCGTTTTTCCGTCTGGCGCTTGTAACGACGCGCCAGCACCGCGCAGACCATCAGCTGGATCTGATGGAAAATCATCAGCGGCAGTACCATCATCCCAATCATTGAGGTCGGGAACAGGATATTGGCCATCGGGATACCGTTGGCCAGGCTCTTTTTCGACCCGCAGAAGACAATCGTGATTTCATCCGCTTTATTGAAACCACACTTGCGCGCGACAAAAACGTTTACCGTAATCACCATCGCCAGCAGGATAATGCTGACCACCACGATAAACAGCAATGAGCCAGCACCGACCTTATGCCAGATGCCATTCACCACCGCTTCACTGAAGGCGGAATAGACCACTAACAGAATCGACGTCTGGTCGGTTTTTGAGATCCACTTCTTGTGCTTCGCAACAAAAGCCCCCGTCCACGGACGAGAAAGATGCCCAAGGACAAACGGCAGCAGCAGTTGCAGACAGATTTTACCGACCTGCTCCAGGTTGCCTTCCGCACCGTGCATATTCATCAGCAGGCCAACCAGCAGCGGCGAGATGAAAATCCCTAACAGGCTGGAGGCCGAAGCCGAACAGACTGCCGCAGCAACGTTACCGCCCGCCAGTGACGTAAAGGCAATCGCTGACTGAACGGTGGCGGGCAGAATGCACAGATAAAGGAAACCCGTATAGAGCGCCGGGTCGACATTAACCGGTGCCCACCAGGCGAACAGGACGCCAAGGATCGGGAATAAAATGAACGTGCTGCACATTACCCACAGGTGCAGCCGCCAGTGACCACCCCCTGCAATAATGGCTTCACGGGACAGTTTGGCCCCGTGCATAAAGAACAGTAGCGCGATAGCCGCCGTTGTCAGCCCTTCAACGAAAGGCACATAACTTCCACGGGCCGGGAAAAAGGAGGCCAGTAAAACGGTGATAACCAGAGTAAGCGTGAAAGGATCAAGAATTCGGAACAGTTTCATAGTGACTCCTGAAAGCAGATATCGCTATTGTGCTTTTTTCCATTTGAGAAATAAAATTGATTTATTGCATCCATTTATGAATTAAACAGATGAATTATTCACTACGACAGCTTCGCATTTTCGTGACCGTTGCACATGCCCGCAGTTTCAGCCGGGCAGGAGAGGTAATCGGCCTGAGCCAGTCGGCCGTCAGCCACAGCGTTAAAGAGCTGGAGAGCCAGACAGGTGTGCGGCTACTTGACCGTACCACGCGCGAAGTGGTGCTTACCGAAGCGGGGCAGCAGCTGGCTATGCGTCTGGAGCGGTTACTGGATGAGCTGAACAGCACGCTGCGGGATGTTGGACGCCTGGGGCAACAGCTTTCGGGAACTGTGCGGGTGGCGGCGAGCCAGACGATCTCAGCGCACCTTATCCCGCAGTGTATTGCCGAAAGCAACGATCTTTACCCGGATATCAACTTTGTGCTGCACGACAGGCCACAGCAGTGGGTGCTGGAGAGTATCCGTCAGGGGGATGTGGATTTTGGTATCGTTATCGATCCCGGCGCAGTCAGCGATCTGGAATGTGAAGTTGTGCTCTCAGAGCCATTTTTGTTGCTCTGTCGCGACGACGATCCGCTTGCATCACTCCCGCGCGTGACATGGCAGGCGTTACAGGGCGCGAACCTGGTGTTACAGGATTATGCCTCGGGAAGCCGTCCGTTGATTGATGCCGCTCTGGTCGCGCAAGGCGTCCAGGCGACCATCGTGCAGGAGATAGGCCACCCGGCCACCTTGTTTCCAATGGTAGAGGCAGGAATTGGGATCAGCGTATTACCGGCGCTGGCACTGCCGTTGCCGCAGGGAAGCCGCTTGCGGGTAAAACGCTTTACCCCCAGCATCGAACGCCAGTTAATGCTGGTGCGCCGTAAAAACCGTTCACTTTCGGGAGCGGCGCATGCCTGCTGGGAGGTAGTGCGTATGCAGGCCCAGCGTTTAATGGAGGCCCGCACGCACGATCCACTGTTTAACGATCAGATGTAGATATCAATCTTATGTTCAGAGGAAGGCTTGTTGACGCTTTGCTCTACGGCCTGAGCATTTCCCTGTTCCGGCATGGACTCTTCGGCCTGCTGACGCTGCAATTGCGCCAGCTGTGCCTGCAGCATGGTAATCTGGGATTCGAGTAACTCCTGCTGTTTTTTCTTTTCATCTAGAGGCGCATCACTCAATCCCAATTCCTTGAGTTGCTGAGTGGCTTTTGTTAACTGTTTGGTCAACTGGCTAATCCGGGAGGCAATGTCATTGCCACCAGAACTGTTCCCGCTGCTGCCAATTTCTAACGCTGACAGTGACGCTGCCTGGATAGTGGTCATATTGAGTTCCTTTTCACCATAAAAGAGTGATATCGGCAGGAAAATGGAGAGCTTGAGTGAGGGCTGGGTTATTGATAGTGAACCTGTATCGTTGAGGTGGGAAAAGTGTATTGGTGATAAGCCGCTGGCTCCAGATATAAGAATGAGGTCATGCGATCCGTGATATCGCAAACTGAGTCCTCAAGGAGCTTTTATGACCCTCTCAAATAATCCATGGTACTGCGCCGACATCATCCGTGCCGCGAAACCTGATTTTACGCCTCGCGTTGCCTTTATCCTCGGTTCTGGTCTCGGCGCACTCGCCGACCAGATTGATGACGCTGTGGCTATTTCCTATGAAAAACTGCCCGGATTTCCGGTGAGTACCGTTCACGGCCATGCGGGTGAGCTGGTATTAGGCCACCTCGCAGGGGTTCCGGTCGCCTGTATGAAAGGACGTGGTCATTTCTATGAAGGCCGCGGCATGGCCATCATGACCGATGCTATCCGTACCTTTAAGCTGCTGGGCTGCGAGCTGCTGTTTAGCACTAACGCGGCGGGCTCATTACGTCCTGAGGTGGGGCCGGGAAGCCTGGTTGCCCTGAGTGACCATATCAATACCATGCCGGGTACGCCGACAGTGGGGCTGAATGACGAGCGCTTTGGCGATCGCTTCTTCTCGCTCGCCAATGCCTACGATGCGGATCTCCGTGCCGTTCTGCAAACGGTGGCTGCCAAAGAGGGCTTCCCACTGCATGAAGGGGTGTTTGTCTCTTATTCCGGCCCTAACTTTGAGACCGCCGCCGAGATCCGAATGATGCAAATCATCGGGGGTGACGTGGTAGGGATGTCCGTCGTACCTGAAGTGATCTCAGCGCGCCACTGTGGCTTAAAAGTGGTGGCTGTTTCAGCGATAACCAATCTCGCTGAAGGTCTGGGCGATGTGAAATTGTCTCATGAGCAGACGCTCGCTGCCGCCGAGCTTTCCCGCCAGAACTTCATCAATCTCATCTGCGGTTTTCTGCGCCATCTTGCCTGATAAAAAATAAAGTGGCCCGCGAGGGCCACACACTGCGATAAGGAAAGCGTTATGAACATCACGACTCGCTTAAAGATGATGTCCTTTATGCAATATTTTATTTGGGGGAGTTGGCTTGTCACCCTCGGTTCTTACATGATTAACACCCTGCATTTTACCGGTTCTGACGTGGGCATGGTCTACAGCTCCAAAGGGCTTGCGGCGATCGTAATGCCCTCGCTGGTGGGGATCATTGCGGATAAATGGCTGCGCGCAGACCGCGCGTACATGATCTGCCATCTTGTCTGTGCCGCTGCACTTTGTTATGCCGCACAGGTCAATGAGTCCGGGTTAATGTTCTGGGTCATGCTGGTCAATGCGATGGCTTTTATGCCGACCATTGCGTTGTCGAACACGATTTCATACTCCTGTCTTGAACGCGCGGGGCTGGACACGGTGAGCCATTTTCCGCCTGTGCGGGTGTACGGTACCGTAGGCTTTATTGCGGCGATGTGGGCCATTAGCCTGATGGGGGCAGAGTTAAGCAATGTGCAGCTCTACATTGCGGCCGGTGCTTCGCTGGTACTGGCACTCTATTCTCTGACGTTGCCGAAGATCCCGGTCGTGCAGAATAAAACGTCTCAGACGCTGGCCAGTAAGCTCGGCCTGAATGCGTTTGTCTTATTTAAACAGCCCCGCATGGCCGTGTTCTTTTTGTTTGCGATGTTGCTTGGCGCGGTTCTGCAGATCACCAATACCTTCGGTAGCCCATTTCTCCACGATTTTGCACGTAACCCGGTGTATGCAGAGAGCTTTATCGTGAAATATCCGTCAATTTTACTCTCTGTCTCGCAGATGTCGGAGGTGTTCTTCATTCTGACGATCCCCTTTTTCCTCCGGCGTTTTGGTATTAAGACCGTCATGTTAATGAGCATGGTCGCCTGGATGCTGCGGTTTGGGCTGTTTGCGTTTGGCGATCCGTCAGCCACGGGCTTTGGGTTGTTGTTGCTGTCAATGGTTGTCTATGGCTGCGCGTTCGACTTCTTCAATATTTCCGGTTCGGTATTTGTCGAGCAGGAGGTGAACTCTGACATCCGCGCCAGCGCGCAAGGGTTATTTATGACCACCGTTAATGGCATCGGCGCGTATGTCGGGTCTGTGTTGAGCGGTATGGCAGTGGACTACTTCTCGGTGGATGGCGTGAAAGACTGGCAAACCATCTGGCTGGTATTCGCGGCCTATGCGCTGGCGCTTGCGGTGGTGTTTTACCTGAGCTTCAACTACCGGCATTCGGGAAAAAACAGCGAGATGCGCACAGTCGCGCATTAAAGGTTTTCCCTTTGATATTCAAAAGGCTTTAAGGTGAGGGTTTCCATGTTATCGCCAGGATATGTTTTGATGGAACGCGTTTACCGAACCGATCTGAAGCTACTGCGCTATTTTCTGGCCGTGGCTGAGGAGCTTCATTTTGGCCGGGCTGCCGCCCGTCTCAATATGTCGCAGCCGCCGTTAAGCCTGCATATTAAAGAGCTGGAAAGCCAGTTGGGTACGTTGCTTTTTACTCGTCACTCGCGAAGCGTGGCGTTGACTCATGCGGGTAAAGTGCTGATGGAAGAGTCCCGCAGGTTGCTCGCCAGCGCAAACCAGGCGCTGGCGCGTGTCGAACAAATTGGCCGGGGTGAGGCAGGGCGTATTGAGCTGGGGATCGTCGGTACCGCCATGTGGAGTGAGGTGCGCACGGTAATGCGCACCTTTTTAAAAGCGCATCCGAATGTTGATGTTATCTTTCGGGAAAAGTCCCCGGTAATGCAGATGGCGCTGCTTGAGCGCCGGGAACTGGATGTCGGGATCTGGCGAATGGCGACTGAACCCACGGCAGGGTTTACCAGTATCCGGCTACGCGACGCCGCATTCCTGGTCGCGATGCCGGAAGATCACCGGTTAGTGGGAGAAACCACCATTACGCTAACCGACCTGCAGAACGAGTATTTTGTCACTATGCCGTCAGCGCATTCAGACTGGTCATTTTTACAGCGTGTATGTCAGCAGGCCGGCTTCTCTCCCTTGATTGTGCGTGAAGCTGTTGAGCCGCAGACGGTACTGGCGATGATCAGTATGGGAATGGGTATTACGCTGGCGGCAGACAGCTACGCGCAGATGCAATGGCCGGGCGTGGTGTTCCGCCCGCTAAAAGAGCGTATACCGGCAGATTTATATGTGGTGTATGACGAGAAACAGGCTACCCCAGCGGTAGATAAGTTGATAGCGACGCTGACGGCAGGGTAGGGTGTCAAAACGCAGATAGCAAAAAAGCGCCTTTAGGGCGCTTTTTTACATTGGTGGGTCGTGCAGGATAACTCGCTTCGCTCGCCCTTCGGGCCGTCGCCGTAAACGGCTCCGGTGTCTCACTGCGTTCGGCTCGAACCTGCAGCAGGTTCGAATCATCTATATCGCAGATAGCAAAAAAGCGCCTTTAGGGCGCTTTTTTACATTGGTGGGTCGTGCAGGATTCGAACCTGCGACCAATTGATTAAAAGTCAACTGCTCTACCAACTGAGCTAACGACCCGAAATGGTGGGCGATGACGGGCTCGAACCGCCGACCCCCTCCGTGTAAAGGAGATGCTCTACCAACTGAGCTAATCGCCCATTTCGGAACTGCTGCGATAATGTGAGAATGGTGGGCGATGACGGGCTCGAACCGCCGACCCCCTCCGTGTAAAGGAGATGCTCTACCAACTGAGCTAATCGCCCAATCTCAATTCTTATCTACACTGCGAGTCTACGTGAAGTAGATGGTGGGTGATGACGGGCTCGAACCGCCGACCCCCTCCGTGTAAAGGAGATGCTCTACCAACTGAGCTAATCACCCCCGCTGTGTGGAGTCGCATTATAGGGAGAGTTGAAAATGAGTCAACGCCTTTTCTAAAGTTTTTATTCGTTCGTCGTAAAATTAGACAAAACGATCGCAAAACGGGCTATGGCGCATGATTTCTAAACAAAAATCGTAATCTCCATCACGATACAGGGATCAACATTGAGGAATCGCCCCACAGTGATAGAATATTGCCCATTGTTTTTTCCCCAGGATTTGCCGATTGCCGGCATCTTTATAACGTAAGGCCATTTCATGAAAATCAAAACTCGCTTCGCGCCCAGCCCGACAGGCTATCTGCACGTCGGTGGTGCACGTACTGCTCTCTATTCCTGGCTTTTTGCACGCCACAACAAAGGTGAGTTTGTGCTGCGTATTGAGGACACCGATCTCGAGCGCTCCACGCCGGAAGCAATTGAAGCCATTATGGATGGTATGAACTGGCTGAATCTGGAGTGGGATGAAGGCCCGTATTTCCAGACCAAACGTTTTGACCGCTATAACGCTGTAATCGATGAGATGCTGGTCGCGGGTACTGCTTATAAGTGCTACTGCTCTAAAGAGCGTCTGGACGCTCTGCGTGAAGAGCAGATGGCAAACGGCGAAAAGCCGCGTTATGACGGCCGCTGCCGCCACGATCACAGTGAGCATGCTGCTGATGAGCCTTGTGTAGTGCGTTTTGCTAACCCGCAGGACGGCTCCGTTATCTTTGACGACCAGATCCGTGGCCCGATCGAATTCAGCAACCAGGAGCTGGACGATCTGATCATCCGCCGCACCGACGGTTCCCCAACCTATAACTTCTGCGTTGTAGTCGATGACTGGGACATGGAAATCACCCACGTTGTTCGTGGCGAAGACCATATCAACAACACGCCGCGCCAGATCAACATTCTGAAAGCGCTGAATGCGCCAGTGCCGGTGTATGCGCACGTATCCATGATCAACGGTGATGACGGTAAAAAACTGTCTAAACGTCATGGCGCAGTGAGCGTTATGCAGTACCGCGACGACGGCTATCTGCCGGAAGCGCTGTTGAATTATCTGGTGCGTCTGGGCTGGGCCCATGGTGACCAGGAAATCTTCAGCCGCGAAGAGATGATCGAACTGTTCTCACTGAGCTCGGTTAGTAAGTCTGCCAGTGCGTTCAATACCGAAAAATTGCAGTGGCTGAACCATCACTACATCAATACCATGCCGCCAGAGTATGTTGCGACCTATCTGCAGTGGCACATTGAGCAGGCCAACATTGATACCCGTACCGGCCCTGAGCTGGCAGATCTGGTGAAACTGCTCGGTGAGCGTTGCAAGACTCTGAAAGAGATCGCTGAAAGCTGCCGCTACTTCTATGAAGAGTTCGACGAGTTTGACGCTGACGCGGCGAAGAAACACCTGCGCCCGGTTGCACGTCAGCCGCTGGAAGTGGTACGCGACAAACTGGCTGCCATTACTGAATGGACGGCTGAGAATGTACATCACGCCATTCAGGCAACAGCGGATGAGCTGGAAGTGGGTATGGGTAAAGTCGGTATGCCACTGCGCGTCGCCGTTACCGGTGCAGGCCAGTCTCCGGCTCTGGACGTGACCGTTCATGCGATTGGAAAGTCACGCAGCGTGGCGCGTATCAACAAGGCGCTGGGCTTTATTGCTGAGCGCGAAAGCCAGCAATAACTCAGTCTGACAGATGAAAATGAAAAACGGCAGGGTGACCTGCCGTTTTTTTATGCGTGTAATTCAGCAATGCCGAGACGAGCAAGAAACCCTTGTATACCTTCGCGCTTTAGCAATACGTGAAGACGTTCCTGTTCGGTCTGGGTCATGTTTTCCAGCGAGTCAATTATTTGAGGGAGCAACGTTGATGGTGCTGATTCACCGTACAGAGACGGGGCTTCTGCCAGTTGGTAGATCGCCTGACGGCTACGAATGGCCGGGAGACTGATAATGTGCTCCTTCACTCGTGCATCAATATGAATCAGCCGTGCCCGCCCACCTTTCACGCCATTAATCCCTTCGGTTTTCCACCCTTTCTGGCGTATCCAGCGGTTAACCGTTTGTCTGGCTACACCCAGAGTGTCCGCCAGCTCTTCCGTGGTCATTTTATTGCGTAATTTTTTCATATCAGTTCTGGTCGCGAATCCCTAAACGTTGCAACAATCCGGTAATCCCTTCCCGCAGTAACAGCGATGTCATCTGCTTTTGCTCATCCGGCGTCATTTCATTTGCCAGTGTCAGAAGTAAAGTGTGGAGTGAACCTTCATGGTACGCGTTTTCCGGCATGTCAGGCATTTCGGATACCCGGCGTGCGCTGCGAATAAAATCACGCACTTTTTCATTCACATGCACCAGACGGGCTTTCCCACCCTGTACTCCTGGTTTTGGCGACGTAATCCAACCCTCTTTACGTACCCATTTATTGATGGTCTGGCGGCTATAGCCAGTGAGCAGGGCTAACTCTTCTGGCGTCATTCGTTCCTTGATCATGCAATTTCCTGAGTATTAGTGGGGTTAATTAGTGGTTCATTTTATAGCACCGTTTTACGTGAAAATGTGACAGGTTTAACTCCTGACTGCGAGCAGGCTCGCAAAGTGATTTATTTGCATGATTTTTCAGCGATTGAAAGGCTGTAATGGATTTTGACGTTGACACTCAGCAATGGAATTCATATTATGCCGCCCGTCAACATGACAGCTTTACGATGGGGCTATAGCTCAGCTGGGAGAGCGCTTGCATGGCATGCAAGAGGTCAGCGGTTCGATCCCGCTTAGCTCCACCAAACTCTGAACCCAACAGAGTGCGGTATGTAAAGTCACATGTGGGGCTATAGCTCAGCTGGGAGAGCGCTTGCATGGCATGCAAGAGGTCAGCGGTTCGATCCCGCTTAGCTCCACCAAAATTCAGACCCTCGTCGAAAGACGGGGGTTTTTTTATGCCTTTGTAAAATCCCCTTTCACTTTTGTTGCCTGAAAGGGGATGTTTCTATACCTCACCACAATCTACATCAATAAACGGGTCTATAAATGGACTTGAACTTGATTCGCTCAATTAATAATCATATTATCCGCTGGGTCAAATAGTGCTGATGGATAAATAGATTATCTAACTTAATGAATAGAAAAGCTTACAATAATATAAACATATTTATAATTGCCCTGGCGCTATGCCTGGTTGCGGTGCCATTTTCCCGTTATATCTCTCCGCATGCTATTGTTAATGGGCATGATGTATATTTAGCGTGGTTACCGTTAAGTGTCATGCTGGCTGTTATTTTATTGTTTGGTCGTCGGGCAATTATTCCCGTTCTGTTAAGTTTTATCGTTACCAATGTTTATAGTTTTCATTTAACGGTACTGCAGCACGCGGTGTTGTTGTTTTGTCAGACCTTTCCTGCGTTTGCCGTCTGCGGTGTGATTCGCCTGATCCTGGGGAAGCGCTGGCGTTATGGTTTGCCCAATAAGTTCATCGGTATTCGTATTTTCTGGCTTGGTTTTATGTTGCCTGCAGGAATAAAACTGTCGATGTATCTGGCAGGATATTTATTTGATTTTCCACTGACTATCTCGACCTTCTTCGGTGAAGGAACAGCAATTTACAATGTGGTTGATATTCAAAGCCTGATTTGTGCCGTATTGATATTTACCATGATGTTCTATTATCCATTAAGAATGGCACTTAACCCCGGTTATGCCAGAATATTCTGGCGGGGGAGTGTTAAACCCATATTCTTTACTAAACAGCCTGTTTATATCTTTACCTGGTTAATGGTTCTGATCGCTGTGATTGCAATTCTGTGCATGCCTCTGCAATCAGCCATTATTGCCGGTTATCTTATGCCGGTGATTTTTATCCTGTTTACCCTGGGGATCAGTCGTCTGAGCTATGCTCTTATCTCTCTGCTCTGGGCTGCATCTGCATTCCTGTTATTAACCTATAACTATAACTTTCTTAATGGTGTCGAATCAGGACACTCGCTCTCCTTTATCCTGTCGGTACTGATCTCTTTTGCTATCTGTTTGCTCTACATGTCGCGGATCTACCGCAGAAGCGAATGGCTGAAGCAGGGCTGGCAGGAGAGGGCGTTAACCGATCCATTGACGGGGTTACCCAATATTCGTGCGCTTGAAGACTACCTGTTCGTTCATCCTGACGCTAAAGTGTGCTGTCTGCGGATGGACAACCTGGAGTTTTTGAGCCGTCACTATGGCATTCTCATGCGGGTCCACTGCAAACGGATGATTACGACATCTCTGCAGCCATTATTGCAGAAAGATGAGAAGCTCTTTCAGCTGCCAGGAAGCGAGCTGGTGCTGGTATTGCTGGGGCCAGAAACTGCTGAACGCCTGCAACATATGGTCGACCAACTGAACAGCCGCAAGATTTTCTGGAACAATACCGGGCTGGATATTGAGTTTGGTGCCTCCTGGGGCAAGGTGGAGAATGGTGAAACGTTGCATCATACGCTGGGGCAACTGAGCTGGCTGGCCGAGCAATCATGCGGTGCGCATAACGTTCAGGCACTGACAAATAGCCTTGAAGCTGCCTCGGGACAAACGACGGAACGGGTTCTGATGTTAGGGCGGGTTAAGCATGCTCTGGAGGCAGGCAAATTTCACTTATATGCACAACCGATCCAAAACGCCGATGGCAACGGGTACTATGAAATTCTGACGCGTATGGAAAGTGAGGGAGAGATTCTGTCACCCGATCGCTTTATCCCGTTGATTGCTCAGTTTAACCTCAGCCACCAGTTCGATCTGAGCGTCGTGGAGAAATTACTGGTGTGGCTTCACGAACACCCTGCGACGCATGCGGGTACCCGTTTTTCTGTCAACCTGATGCCGCTGACGCTGATGCAAAAAGAGGTGGCCAGCGAGATAATCGCGCTCTTTGAACGCTATGCTGTTGCCCCTCAGGCTGTCGTTATTGAGATCACCGAAGAGCAGGCATTTTCCAATTCAGGAAGCAGCATCAAAAATATCCAGCAACTTCGGGATTACGGTTTCCGTATTGCGATTGATGATTTCGGTACCGGGTATGCCAACTACGAGCGCCTCAAGCGTCTGCAGGCAGACATCATTAAGATTGACGGCTGCTTTGTGAACGATATTTGCACCGATAGCATGGATGCCATGATCGTGCAGTCAATTTGCAATCTGGCGAAAACGAAAGCGCTCTGTGTGGTTGCCGAATATGTGGAAACACCAGAGCAGCGGGAGATGTTGCTACGCTTTGGTGTGGACTATCTGCAGGGCTACCTGATAGGCAAGCCCACGCCGCTTAGCGAATTACGGGCATAAAAAAACCAGGAGCATTGGCTCCCGGTTTTTGTCAGTTGTTCTGATTACAGTACCAGTGCTGCGATAGAGGCAGACAGTACGCTCACCAGGGTAGAGCCGTAAACCAGCTTCAGGCCGAAGCGAGAAACAACGTTACCCTGTTCTTCGTTCAGACCTTTAATCGCACCGGCGATAATACCGATGGACGAGAAGTTCGCGAAGGAAACCAGGAATACGGAGATGATGCCTTCCGCGCGTGGAGAGAGCGTGCTGGCAATTTTCTGCAGATCCATCATGGCCACGAATTCGTTAGAAACCAGTTTGGTTGCCATGATACTGCCCACCTGCAGCGCTTCGTGAGCCGGAACACCCATTACCCATGCAACAGGGTAGAAGATATAGCCCAGAATGCCCTGGAAGGAGATACCCAGAACCGCCGCGAACAGGGCGTTCAGGGCAGAAATCAGGGCAATAAAGCCGATCAGCATTGCAGCAACGATAATCGCCACTTTGAAACCAGCCAGAATATACTCACCCAGCATTTCGAAGAAGCTCTGACCTTCGTGCAGATTTGCCATCTGCAGGTTCTCTTCGCCTTCTTCAACACGGTATGGGTTGATCAGAGACAACACAATAAAGGTGCTGAACATGTTCAGAACCAGCGCGGCAACCACGTATTTCGGTTCCAGCATCGTCATGTACGCACCCACGATAGACATGGAAACGGTGGACATTGCTGTTGCTGCCATCGTGTACATACGGTTACGGGACATTTTACCGAGAATGTCTTTATACGCGATGAAGTTCTCAGACTGACCCAGGATCAGTGAGCTTACGGCGTTGAACGATTCCAGTTTACCCATACCGTTGACTTTGGACAGCACGGTACCAATGGCGCGAATAACGACAGGCAGCACGCGGATGTGTTGCAGGATACCGATAAGCGCGGAGATGAAAACGATAGGGCACAGCACTTTCAGGAAGAAGAATGCCAGGCCATCGTCATTCATTTTACCGAAGACAAAGTTAGTCCCTTCGTTGGCGAATCCGAGCAGTTTTTCGAACATTTCGGAGAAGCCTTTCACGAAGCCGAGCCCCACGTTGGAGTTCAGGAAGAACCACGCGAGTAAAACTTCAATAACGAGAAGCTGAACAACAAAGCGGATGCGGATTTTTTTCCGGTCATGACTGACCAGTAACGCAAGCGCAGTAACGACAACAAGTGCCAGTACAAAATGAAGGACGCGGTCCATATTTGCTCCAAATATGAGGCAGGTTTAATTTTCATGCACATTCTATGTAACAAGCGTAAAGAAAACGAGATCAAAGCCACACTATAGTCACATCCTGTGATGAGTCTCAAAAATAGTGATCAACAAGACATTTTTGTTATGTTAGGTAAATGAGTGAAAAGTTAAGTTTGTGTGCTAGTCTTCACCAAAGACTGTGCGATTTCATTTTCTGTACGATCGCTCCAGCGTACCTGCCCCATCTATCGTTCAATGCTATCAGAGAAATCACTATAAACTTTCCAAATGATCTTGATAATCATTCTCATTTTGATAGCATTAAACATAGCAAAGGCTATATTTCCAGAGGCAGAAATGACAAACAGTCGCGTAGAGGGTAGCAGTGGCAGAGCAACGCGCAAGTTGCGGTTCGCATTAATGGGACCCGCGTTCATTGCTGCTATTGGTTACATCGATCCGGGTAATTTTGCGACCAACATTCAGGCAGGGGCCAGCTTCGGCTATAAGCTGCTGTGGGTGGTTGTCTGGGCTAACCTGATGGCAATGCTGATTCAGATGCTCTCGGCAAAGCTGGGGATTGCCACGGGGAAAAACCTGGCGGAGCAAATCCGTGACCATTATCCTCGTCCGGCAGTATGGCTGTACTGGATCCAGGCCGAAATCATCGCAATGGCAACTGACCTCGCTGAATTTATCGGGGCGGCTATCGGTTTTAAGCTGATCCTCGGGGTGTCGCTGTTGCAAGGGGCCGTGCTGACCGGGATCGCCACCTTCCTTATTCTGATGCTACAGCGTCGGGGGCAAAAACCGCTGGAAAAAGTTATCGGCGGACTGCTGTTGTTTGTTGCTGCGGCGTATATCGTCGAGCTGATTTTCTCGCAGCCAGACCTGGCGCAGCTCAGTAAAGGGATGGTGATCCCGAGCCTGCCAACCTCTGAAGCCGTGTTCCTGGCCGCCGGGGTGCTGGGGGCGACCATCATGCCGCATGTTATTTACCTTCACTCTTCCCTCACGCAGCATCTGCACGGTGGGACGCGTCAACAACGTTACTCGGCAACTAAATGGGATGTGGCTATTGCCATGACCATTGCCGGTTTTGTAAACCTGGCGATGATGGCAACCGCTGCCGCCGCTTTCCACTTTAACGGACACACGGGTATTGCCGATCTCGATCAGGCCTACCTGACGCTGGAGCCGTTACTGAGCCATGCTGCTGCGACGATATTTGGCCTGAGTCTGGTGGCGGCTGGCCTCTCTTCCACGGTCGTGGGGACGCTGGCAGGGCAGGTTGTCATGCAGGGTTTCGTGCGTTTCCATATTCCACTGTGGATACGTCGCTCCGTCACCATGCTGCCCTCATTCATCGTGATTCTGATGGGACTTGATCCGACCCGGATACTGGTGATGAGCCAGGTGCTGCTGAGTTTTGGTATTGCACTGGCGCTGGTACCGCTGCTGATGTTTACCAGCGACAAATCTCTGATGGGCGATCTGGTTAACACGACACTGGTGAAAAGAGCCGGGTGGGCTATCGTGGTGGTGGTGGTGGCGCTGAACATGTGGTTGTTGGTTGGTACAGCGTTAGGACTCTAAAAAGAAAAAGGAGCCGAAAGGCTCCTTTTTGCTGTTAGTGGTGATGACCGTGTCCGTGACCTCTGCCGCCACCCCAGTCGCCACGACGGTCACTACGATCGTCCCAGCCTTCACGGTAACCACGCTCATACGCGTTGTTTTTATACCAGCCGCGATGGCGACCGTTATCATGTTTCCACCAGCGGTCATCACGCCATTCATAATGACGGTGCCAGTAGTCACGGTCGCGCCAGTAGCCACCGTCCCAGTATCTGCCGTAGTCGTCACGATCGCCAATTTGTAATTTAATTGATGGCAACAGGGTGATTTCGCCGGCATTGGCGACCAGCGGGGCTGAAGCCAGTAACACCGCTGCAAGAATCAGTGACCTGAACATACTTTTCTCCTTCACGATCGGGGCCGCTGTGCGGCCTGTTAACGTAATTTTACGAGTTGGTAAAGCCTCGTTTCATCACCTCAATTCCTAATTCATGAATGAGAGCACTTTTTGCTAAAAGTGGTTTTATTTTGAGCTGTTCAGAATTACTTCAATGGCGGTGAGTTCATCTGCTGAAAAGTGGCGATTTTCCAGCATGCCAACGGCGTCATCAATCTGCGCCGTTTTACTGGCACCAATTAGCACGGAGGTCACGGCGTCATGGCGTAATACCCAGGCCAGCGCCATCTGCGATAGCTTTTGACCGCGGCTTTCAGCCAGCGTGTTCAGCTTACGAACCTTTTCCAGCTTCTCTTCGGTGATCTGTTCAGGATTCAGGAACTTGCTACCGCTGGCTGCACGTGAGTCTGCCGGAATGCCATTCAGATAGCGATTGGTCAACTGACCACCTGCCAGTGGTGAGAAGGGAATACAGCCGACACCTTTTTCCTGTAATACGCTCAGTAAACCGTCTTCTGGCGCACGTTCAAACATGGAATATTTCGGCTGGTGGATAAGACATGGGGTACCGAGATCCTCCAGAATCTCAATGGCCTGCCGGGCCAGATCCGCAGGATAGTTGGACAAACCGACATACAGGGCTTTGCCCTGACGCACCAGATGATCGAGCGCTTTCATTGTCTCCTGCAGCGGCGTTTCCGGGTCGGGACGGTGATGATAGAAGATATCGACATACTCCAGCCCCATGCGCTTCAGGCTCTGATCCAGGCTGGAAATCAAATACTTGCGCGAGCCCCAGTCACCGTAAGGACCATCCCACATGGTATAACCCGCTTTTGTCGACACAATCAGCTCGTCGCGCCAGGGCAGGAAATCTTCCTGTAAAATACGGCCAAAATTACGTTCGGCTGAACCCGGAGGCGGGCCATAGTTGTTGGCGAGATCAAAATGGGTGATGCCAAGATCGAAGGCGCGCTGTAAAAGTTGACGGCTGTTTTCGATGAGCGTGGTGTCGCCGAAATTATGCCAAAGTCCAAGCGAGATGGCGGGTAACGTGAGTCCGCTACGCCCGCAGCGGCGATACTGCATTGTCTGATAACGATTTTTGTCCGGCTGATAACCCATTCTCGTGACCTCTGGCAATGAAAAGAAAAAAGAGTGTATGCGTTTACACTAACGTGAAGAAAAAGAGAATAGCGCAGCCTTTTTTGTAAAGCATTCTTTCCATCCCCTTCTTATTGCCATTTCTGGACAGTCATCACGCTTCTTTAATACTCAAAGTGAGGTCAACATAAGAAGGATACCTGTCATGCGTACCCCATACTGCGTCGCCGATTACCTGCTGGACCGTCTTACAGATTGTGGTGCCGATCATCTGTTTGGCGTGCCGGGCGACTATAACCTGCAGTTTCTCGACCACGTGATAGCCAGCCCGGATATCTGTTGGGTGGGCTGTGCAAATGAGCTGAACGCAGCATACGCTGCCGACGGCTATGCCCGATGTAAAGGCTTTTCCGCGCTGCTGACGACGTTCGGTGTCGGAGAATTAAGTGCCATGAATGGCATTGCAGGCAGCTTTGCCGAATATGTTCCGGTGTTACACATTGTCGGTGCGCCGGGTATGGCGTCACAGCAAAGAGGGGAGTTATTGCACCATACGTTAGGTGATGGTGAGTTCCGCCACTTTTATCATATGAGCGAGCCTATCACTGTCGCGCAGGCGGTTCTTACCGAACAAAATGCCTGTTATGAAATCGACCGGGTGCTCACGACCATGCTGCGGGAACGTCGTCCTGGCTACCTGATGTTACCTGCCGATGTGGCAAAAAAAACCGCCACACCGCCTGTAAGCGCTCTCACAGTGAAGCCTGTTCATGCCGATAATGCCTGTCTGAAAGCATTTCGCGATGCTGCCGGAAACAAACTGGCTATGAGCAAACGTACTGCGCTGTTAGCCGACTTCCTTGTGCTGCGTTATGGTCTGAAGCATGCGCTGCAGAAATGGGTGAAGGAGGTGCCTATGGCGCATGCGACCATGCTGATGGGGAAAGGGATATTCGACGAGCGGCAGACCGGTTTTTACGGGACATACAGTGGCTCAGCGAGTACGGGGACGGTAAAAGAGGCAATTGAAGGCGCTGACACCGTGCTATGTATCGGTACCCGCTTTACCGATACACTGACGGCCGGTTTTACCCATCAGCTTGCCACGGCGCAAACGATAGAAGTGCAGCCTCATGCTTCGCGCGTCGGTGATGTCTGGTTTACCGGCATCCCCATGCTGCAGGCGATTGAGACGCTGGTGGAGCTCTGCAAACAGCACGTACACAATCACCCTGTACCATCTTCTCACAGCGGTTTTTCCTTCCCGCAGCCGGATGGTTCACTCACACAGGAAAACTTCTGGAACACGCTGCAAACCTTTATTCGTCCCGGTGACATTATCCTTGCCGACCAGGGAACCTCTGCCTTTGGGGCGTTTGTATTGCGCTTGCCTGCCGATGTGAATTTTATCGTCCAGCCTCTCTGGGGGTCGATTGGTTACACGCTGGCGGCGGCCTTTGGTGCGCAGACGGCGTGTCCGAACCGGCGCGTCATTGTGCTCACCGGAGATGGTGCGGCGCAGCTGACCATTCAGGAGCTTGGCTCAATGCTGCGTGATAACCAGCATCCCATTATTCTGGTGCTTAATAACGAAGGGTACACGGTTGAAAGGGCGATCCACGGGCCAGAGCAACGGTATAACGACATTGCGTTGTGGAACTGGACACAAATTCCACAGGCACTCAGTCTGGATCCTCAGGCTGAGTGCTGGCGGGTCAGTGAAGCGGAACAACTGGCGAACGTCCTCGAAAAAGTGGCGCACCACGAGCGACTCTCGCTGATTGAGGTCATGCTGCCAAAAGCGGATATTCCACCGCTGCTGGGAGCCATTACCAAAGCGCTGGAGGCGCGCAACCGCGCCTGATTATTTGTCGTTTCTCCAGGCCATCATCATCGGTTTGCCCGCCAGCAGGAGCCAGGCGGGCAACATCACGATACAGAGCAGGGGGAACAGCGTGGAATCAGGTACCACTACGGCGGCCATAAACAGACTCAGCCACGCATCGCGAGTGACCACCAGAACCAACCCCAGAATGGAGCATGAAACGGTAATCGCCGCCGGAACAGCCTCCACATGTTCATGCAACATCAAACCCAGCGCCACGCCGACAAAGACCGCCGGGAAAATACGCCCGCCGCGAAAACCACATGCCGCTGCCACCACCAGTGCTGCCAGTTTTATCAGCGCAAACAGCAGATAATCTGACACGTTAAATACCTGGCTGAATGCCAGCTGTTGCATTTCATCGAGGCCCTTAAATAGCGTCACTGTTCCGCCGATAGCCCCTAAAATCCCCAACATCAGACCTCCGGCACCCAGAATCATTACCGGATGTTTGAGTCTGTGAATCAGCCGGTGCAGGCGTGGAAGACACCATACCGCGACCATGCCCAGTGCAATGGCGATAGCCACCACAATCGCACCGCTGAAAATATCGGCTATCTGCATCTGGCCGTAATGGGGTAAAGAGAGTGAAAAATGGGGATGGAAAAACAGGCTGGTGGTGAGAGCCCCGGCAGCGGCTGCCATCAGTGGAGCAAAGAGTCTGTCCCAGAGCGGTACGTCGCTATTGCCGCTGAGCGTCTGAGAGAAAATCAGCGCGGCAGCGACGGGCGTTCCGAACAGCGCACCAATGGTGCCGGCTGAGGCCAGGATCGTCCAGTCCAGTGCGCCGACGCGGGGGAAAATGCGTGAACCAAGAAAAACCGCCAGGCCAATGTTGACCGCCATGATCGGATGTTCTGGCCCCAGACTGACGCCGCCCGCCAGACCTAAAATCAGGGCGATAATCAACCCCGGCAGGGCCGAAGGGGTGACCGGAGCACCGATCAGGGGTTCCTGCGCTGGATCTGGCCCGGCGTGTCCCGGGCTAAAACGAATGACCAGACCCACGGCAATACCGGTTAACGTCAGCATCAAAATGATCCATGCCGGAGAATCAAAGCTGATACCGAGTTTTGCGGGGAGTGAAGTCCATAACATCGTTTGCAGCACCGACGCGACTTTCATCACGACGATGAGCACCATACTTGAGGCAACGCCAATAATTAACGCCGGGATTGCCAATAACAGCATGGTTCTGGCTCGCGGGTGGAGCATGATGATTTCCTTGTACAAAACGGTATAACGTTACTTTGCACAATCAGCCCTGGCGCAATAATGCAAAAGGTGCTGAAACGGTAAAGTGATTCTGTGATGAAGATCGATAATCCTGGGGCATTCACCTTCCGGTCGTTGTTGTTATCACGCCTTGAATTTACAGTGTCCCAAAGATTTATTCTGACTTTAGCGGAGCAGTAGAAGAATGACAAAGTATGCTTTGGTAGGTGATGTAGGCGGCACGAACGCACGCCTTGCATTATGCGATGTACATAGCGGTGAAATTTCCCAGGCGAAAACCTATTCAGGGCTGGACTACCCAAGCCTGGAAGCTGTTGTTCGCGTTTATCTCGATGAGCATAAGACAAGAGTTGAAGATGGCTGCATCGCCATTGCCTGCCCGATTACCGGTGACTGGGTGGCGATGACTAACCATACCTGGGCATTCTCCATTGCCGAAATGCAGAAGAACCTCGGCTTTGCGCATCTTGAAATCATCAATGACTTTACCGCAGTTTCAATGGCAATTCCGATGCTGAAGCCAGAGCACCTGATCCAGTTTGGCGGCACTGCACCGGTAGAAGGTAAGCCGATTGCCGTTTACGGCGCGGGTACCGGTCTGGGCGTGTCGCACCTGGTTCACGTTAATCAGCGCTGGGTGAGCCTGCCGGGTGAAGGGGGGCACGTGGATTTTGCACCAAACAGTGAAGAAGAGGGCATCATCCTCGAAGAGCTGCGTGCCGAGATCGGCCACGTTTCTGCTGAACGCGTGCTTTCTGGCCCGGGGCTGGTGAACCTGTATCGTGCAATTGTGAAATCTGACGGTCGTCTGCCGGAAAATCTGCAGCCGAAAGACGTGACCTCGCGTGCGCTGGCGGACAGCTGCATCGACTGCCGTCGTGCGCTGTCGCTGTTCTGCGTCATTATGGGGCGTTTTGGTGGCAACCTGGCGCTGAATCTTGGCACCTTCGGTGGCGTCTATATCGCGGGTGGGATCGTGCCACGTTTCCTCGACTTCTTTAAAGCCTCGGGGTTCCGCGGTGGGTTCGAAGATAAGGGGCGCTTCAGAAGTTACGTACAGGACATTCCTGTGTATCTGATTGTGCATGATAACCCTGGCCTGCTTGGCTCGGGCGCGCATTTGCGTCAGGTTCTGGGTCAGATCCTCTGACGTCTGTAACCCTCTCCTGCGGGAGAGGGGCTTTCCCTTACAGGTGCATCAGCTGGCGGAATTCTTTCACCTTGCTGCGGCTCACCGGCACCTGAAAATCGAGATCTTTCAGACGCAAAATGTAGGTGTTGTTAAACCAGGGCTCGATCTCGCGGATCTTATTTAAATTCACGCAAAACGAACGATGACAGCGGAAGAAGTGCGCCGTCGGCAGTTTGCTGCAAAACTCGGTGATGTTCATCGCCATCACATACGATTCACGCCGTGTATAGACAAACGTCATCTTTTCATGCGCTTCGGCATAGTAGATATCGTCGATGGGCGTCACGATGATACGTTCATCCTTGACCAGATTAATGGTGTCATTCTCACGTACCGCCGGGCTGGTGTTTGCAGGTGCGGCCTGCTGCTGCCATGCTGCTTCCAGTTTTTGCAGCATGCTGATAATGCGTGATTCCTGGTAAGGTTTGAGGATGTAGTCAAACGCTTCCAGTTCAAAAGCCTCTACAGCGTGCTCTTTCCAGGCGGTAACAAAGACAATAAACGGTTTATTGGCAAACTGGTTGATGTTTTGCGCCAGCAACACGCCGTCCAGCGACGGAATGTTGATATCGAGAAAAATGGCGTCGACCCGGTTGTGCTGCAAAAACTTCAGCACGTCCAGACCATCTTCAAAGGTGCCGACAATCTCCATCTGGCTATGCGTTTTGATAAGCCAGCTCAGCTCCTGTTGAGCCAGAATCTCATCTTCCACAATGATGACTTTCATGTGTTACTCCGGCCTATGGCAACAGTGATGCCGGTGCATGAACGGGGGAGCGTTCATTCGGAACGTAAAAAGCGATTTCGGTGCCAGGCTCAAGACGGCGAATATGCAGTCCGTCGCCATACAGCAGTTTGACCCGGTGATGCACATTCAGTAACCCAATTTTATTACCCGGCATCTCGTTTGATTCAACGCGTTCAATCACTTTCGGGTCGATACCGTGTCCGGTATCGCGCACCGCAATGCGCACGCGGTTGCCGCTCTCAGTCACGCTGATGGTGACCACGCCTTTCCCTTTACACGGCTGAATACCGTGGACAATCGCGTTTTCGACCAGCGGCTGAATCAGCAGGCTTGGGATCACGCAGTTGACCTCTTCATCAATATCATAAATGACCGTGAGCTTGTCGCCGAAGCGAGCCTGCTCAATCGCAATGTAGTCTTTGATTTGATAAAACTCTTTTTTGATGTCGATCTGCTCGTCATCTTTCAGCTCAATGTTGTAGCGCAGATAGCGCGACAGGTTAAAAATCAGCTGGCGCGCGGTGTCCGGATTGAGGCGAATGGAGGAGGAAATCGCATTCAGCGCGTTGAACAGAAAATGGGGATTTATTTTACTTTGCAGCGCGCGTAACTCTGCCTTATTTGCCATCTCGCGCAGCTGCTCCGCGCGAGACACTTCCAGCTGGGTGGAGATAATCTGTGACAACCCGATGGCCATCTCCTGCAGTGAGGAGGTGATCTGGTGTGCATGGCAGTAGTAAATCTTCAGCGTGCCCGTCACGACCCCTTTCTCCCACAGAGGGATCACCAGCATGGAGTGGATTTCTGGTGTTCTGTAGGCTTCATCATTGTTTTTAATGATGATTTTACCGTAATTGATCGCCTGCTTTGTGGTTGGGCTGATGGTGTCATCGTTATCGTGGTAGTTATGTTCGCCTACACCCACGTAGGCCAGCACGCGGTCGATATTGGTAATGGCGACGGCATCGGCGTGAATATCGCGGCGAATGATATCGCAGACCTGGCGCAAGGATTCAGCGTTAACGTGGCGGAACAGCGGCAGCGTTTTGTTGGCGATATCGAGCGCCAGCTTGGCCTGACGCGCGGCGCTGGCCTCTTTTTCCCCTTCGACGCTTTGCACCAGTAACACAATAAAACCGATGCAGACGCTGCCGAGGATCATCGGAATGCCGATTTTCGAGACAATATCCAGACCCAGAGCCGTGGTGGGTGCCAGGACCACCACCAGGATCATGGTCAGCGTTTCACACGCCATACCTGCGATGATCCCGGCGCGCCAGCGCTGTTTTTTCGGCACTTTGCGGCTAATCCAGCCAGAGAGCACCCCGGCAATAATGCTGGTAATAAAGCACGGAATTGCCGTCACACCGCCGATATCAATCAGGTAACGGTGGGTACCGGCAATAATCCCCGTAATCACCCCCACCCACGGGCCGAATAAAATACCGCCAGACATCACTGCGATAATACGTACGTTGACCAGAGAGCCTTCTACCGGAACCCCAGACCAGGTACTGAACAGGGCAAACAGCGAAAAGATGGCCGTGACAGCCAGAAGCTCTTTTGGCGAGTGTGCAGACTTGTGCAATAGCTCGCGGAACAGGCGAATGCGAATGAGGAAGAACAGGCAAATCAGCATTAATGCCGCACGGTCAAAAACCGCGAGGAGCATATCGAATATTTCGTGCACGAGAGAACCAGCAAAAACGGGAAAGGACCATGATAAAAAACCTGGCGCGTATTGACCAGCTATTCACCTGGTTTATCAAATGGGGAAAAACCATGACTTTCAAAGGGGATAGTTTATGGGAGCCTGAAGACGCCGGATTTTTTATTGGTGGCGAAGGCTGAGGTAACGGGTTTGATATCATCATGTTAAATAACTGGTATTAAAAATACACATTAAGAGGAACAGCTTCCGCATTTAGGCGCAGCAGGGTTCCTGTTTTAACGCGATCTCTTTTTTTTAATTTCCCTCTCGACAGCACGTTTTTTTTCAGGTTATTTTCTAAGCATGCCACATCGGTGGCAGCGTCGCTCGGACGGTCCGGGCGCTAACGTTAATCTGAGGAATCTATGGCTGAATTCAGTCCTGAACGCCGTTTCACGCGTATCGATCGTCTCCCCCCTTATGTTTTCAATATCACTGCTGAACTGAAAATGGCTGCGCGTCGGCGCGGCGAAGACATTATTGATTTCAGCATGGGTAACCCCGACGGCCCTACGCCACCACATATTGTTGAGAAATTATGTACGGTTGCCCAGCGTCCCGATACGCATGGCTACTCAACGTCTCGCGGCATTCCCCGATTACGTCGTGCTATCTCCCGCTGGTACCAGGATCGCTATCAGGTGGATATTGATCCTGAAAGCGAAGCCATTGTTACCATCGGTTCGAAAGAGGGGCTGGCACACCTGATGCTGGCGACGCTGGATCATGGCGATACCGTTCTGGTGCCGAACCCAAGCTATCCAATCCACATCTACGGTGCGGTGATTGCCGGGGCGCAGGTTCGTTCTGTGCCGCTGGTCGAAGGGGTCGATTTCTTTAACGAGCTGGAACGTGCTATCCGTGAAAGTTATCCGAAACCAAAGATGATGATCCTCGGTTTTCCGTCGAACCCAACGGCACAGTGCGTCGAGCTGGATTTCTTCGAGAAGGTCGTCGCGCTGGCTAAACGTTATGACGTGCTGGTGGTTCATGATTTAGCCTATGCCGATATTGTATATGACGGCTGGAAAGCGCCTTCGATTATGCAGGTTCCGGGCGCACGTGATGTGGCGGTGGAGTTCTTCACCCTGTCGAAAAGTTACAATATGGCGGGCTGGCGCATTGGCTTTATGGTGGGTAACAAGACGCTGGTCAATGCACTGGCACGGATTAAGAGTTACCACGACTATGGCACCTTTACACCGCTTCAGGTGGCTGCCATTGCCGCCCTGGAGGGCGATCAGCAGTGTGTCCATGAGATTGCCGCCCAGTATAAACGTCGTCGAGATGTGCTGGTAAAAGGTTTGCATGAAGCGGGCTGGATGGTGGAAATGCCGAAAGCGTCCATGTACGTCTGGGCAAAAATCCCTGAGCCGTATGCAGCAATGGGGTCGCTGGAGTTTGCCAAGAAGCTGCTACAGGATGCGAAGGTGTGCGTCTCTCCGGGTATTGGCTTTGGTGATTATGGCGACACCCATGTGCGATTTGCACTGATTGAAAACAGCGATCGTATTCGTCAGGCGGTGAGGGGCATCAAGAGTATGTTCCGGGCCGACGGGCTTCTCTCATCAAAGAGCGTCGCTGAACATCCCGAGTTGTAACGACATAAAAGAACAGGAGCCAACGGCTCCTGTTCTTTTAACTGCGTTTGCTTTGCTAGATCATCAGGGCAAAGGTTCCGGCCCACACTAAAACAATCACCGAAATGCCCATAAAGAAATATTTCACGTTTCATCGCTCCGCGTATCTTATGGTACGCATTGAAAAACAGAGTCCACCTGATGATAGAGAGCTGGAATTGGGCGCTTACAATGCCGCTAACTCCAGCTCAGAATTCTGCGCTTCCCGCTGCCAGACGGCGCTAATGTACGCCTAAATATGAGAGGTGACAAGAGGGGATTTTTTAAATAATTTCCGTTACTTACGAGTGTCGTGGAACGGCGACAGTTTGATTTCAGCACGCAATAAATAGGTGTTGAGCGACGTAAAGAAAAAACAGTTACTCAGGGTAATTACAGGTGATTGAAAAGGTTAGTTTCCTGGCGAAACTAACCTTCTGAACGGGCTTAAATATAGAGTGAGGATTCGCCAAGCGGACGCGTTTTAAAGCGGCGGTGCATCCACAGATACTGCTCAGGCGCGCGCATAATCTCTTTTTCAATCACTTTGTTGATAAACGCTGCGGCCTCACATTCCTTTTCCGGGTAGTTAGCCATTTCAGGCGAAATGTGCAGACGATAACCTGACTTATCCGCTTTTCTCACCATTGTCACGGTCAACATGGCGGAACCCGACAGACGCGAAATCACAAAGGTACCGTTGGTCGTGGCGACATCTTTAACCGCAAAGAAGGGGGCAAAGCTGCTGCCTTTACGTCCATAATCCTGGTCCGGGGCAAACCAGACGGCTTCGCCTTTCTTCAGGGCTCCGACCATACCGCGCAGGTTATTGCGGCTGATCATTGCCTTGTTGGAACGCATGCGACCGCGCGTTTGCACCCACTCCATCAGCGGGTTGTTGTGCGGGCGATAGGTTGCCATCATCGGCTGACACAGCCCCATCACGCGGCCACCCAGCTCCAGTGACATAAAGTGAACGCCAACAACCATCACGCCACGGTTTTGCATCTGCGCGCGTTTCAGGTTATCCAGGCCTTCCACATCAAACCATTTGCGGACACGCTCATCGGGCCAGAACCAGGCCATCCCGGTTTCAAGCAGCGCCATCCCGATTGATTTGAAGTTTTCAGAAATGAGTTTTTCACGCTCTTCGGCATTGTACTGCGGGAAGCAAAGTTCAATGTTTTTGCGCGCAATAGATTCACGACGTTTGAGGAAATAGCGAGATGCGCTGCCCAGTTTTGAACCCAACAGACGCAGCACAGGGTAGGGCAGTTGCACCAACAACCAAAGAACGCCAAGACCAAACCATGTAAACCAGTAACGCGGGTGTAAAAACGCACGTTCAAATTTGGATTGAGACAAGATAGTGGAACCTATGTAAAGCCTGTAAAGGTAGCGCAGAATTCGCGATACGACGTGCCGATAAGACCGTTGTTCAAGGTGATGGTTGCAGGCTTTACCGAACTTTACGGCGTTACCTGGCCACTGCTGACGTTGGGTGGGCGGCGTAATGTAGCACCGTTATACGATATGTGCTATTACTCGTTTTTGATTAAAAAAGCGGCAGTGTGAAAGGTGATTGATTTGTTTGTTTTTTAATCATGGACAGATACCCGATGGTACCTATCCATGTATTCATGAGGGTGATGAATTACGCGTTAAAGGCCGCGTCTCCGGGTTGTACCTGCTTGTACCACGCCATCAGTTCGGCTGTTCCGGCTTCACCTTCGGCGGGAGCCCAGGCCGCGAAATCCTGTTCAGCAACGGGTTGATAACCACCGTGTTTGACTTCAAAGATAACGCCACCGTGATCCAGTGACAGCACGGCGTGCCAGGTTCCTGCATCCATCTCCAGCGCCATACACTCTTCACCCAGTACGGTGCGGCGGGTGACGATACCGTTGTCGTCAAAATTCAGTACCACAAAGCGCCCGCTGAGGGGAAGCAACAGTTCAAAGGTATGCGGGTGACGATGGGGACGGATATAGGTACCTGGCTCCATCGCAATGGCCAGACGCTGAACGGCGTCGCTCAGTTCCGGGTGAAAATTACGATGAGCACGTAAGCGCGGAGAGTTTACCGCTGCTTCACTTTGTTGCTTCAAATCGCTAAAGGTGATTTGTTTCATTTAAGCCGCCTGAGATGGATACAGAGTCAGTGTGTTCGGGTTGAACGAAAGAGTGTACGGGAAGGGGGAAGAATAGTCATGGTGTCCCCTGCAGGAATCGAACCTGCAACTAGCCCTTAGGAGGGGCTCGTTATATCCATTTAACTAAGGGGACGAAGCGGCACGAGTATAGCGTTATTTGCACTTTGCGTTAAGCGCACAACCACCTGACTGCTTAAAGAGTCACCATTCAGGCCGATTTTTTTGCTGATTTATCATTATTTTCCTCATTTCTGGTTTCTCTCTTCACTTTTTTTGCGCGTGGATTTCCGTCATCGCAGCCCAGGATTAGGGAGACGCTGGTGGCGAAGCGCAGTCAGCTTTGCCTGGCAGCCGTGGGGATGCTCTTAAATTACCGGCGATGGCAACAAAGGCGATACATCTCTTTCAAAGTTATTATAAAATTCCCGGCGAAACGAAACCTTAAAGCCAGGCTATGCTGAGATCAGAGTGACGGTGATTACTGCCCGTAATTGTGTTCGTGGACATCGGTAAACGTGCTGTTACAATCGCTTGCACGTGTACAGACGGAGCGCCAGATGCTCCGTTACGGATGGCAATCAACGATAGCCATACTGAACAGGGAGATATTTATGAAACTTCGGCTGTCGGCGCTTGCGCTGAGCGCAACGGTGCTTGTGGGTTGTGCCAGCACTGGAGAACAAACGGGACGCTCCGATCCTCTCGAAGGATTTAACCGTACCATGTACAGCTTCAACTATAACGTGCTGGATCCATATGTTATCCGTCCGGTAGCGGTTGCATGGCGTGACTACGTTCCCCAGCCTGCACGTAACGGGTTGAGCAATTTCACCAGTAACCTGGAAGAGCCTGCGGTGATGGTGAACTACTTCCTGCAAGGCGACCCGTACCAGGGGATGGTGCATTTTACCCGCTTCTTCCTGAACAGCCTGTTAGGGATGGGGGGCTTTATTGATGTTGCCGGTATGGCTAACCAGAAGCTACAGCGCGAGCAGCCTCACCGCTTCGGCAGTACTCTGGGCAATTATGGCGTTGGTTACGGCCCGTACATGCAGTTACCGTTCTACGGTAGCTTTACGCTCCGTGATGATGGCGGCGATATGGTGGATACGCTGTATCCGGTGCTGTCGTGGCTGACCTGGCCGCTGTCGATTGGTAAATGGACGGTGGAAGGGATTGAAACACGTGCGCAGCTGCTCGACTCTGATGGTTTGCTGCGTCAGTCTTCTGATCCATACATCATGGTGCGTGAAGCCTACTTCCAGAACCATGACTTTATTGCCAATGGCGGCAAGCTGAAGCCGGAAGAGAATCCAAACGCGAAGGCTATCGAAAACGAACTAAAAGATATTGATTCGCAGTAAATAAAAAAGGTGAGCAATGCTCACCTTTTTTGATCCCTGCGCGATTAGAACGCGTAGTTGAAGTTAGTACCGAACAGCCAGGCTTTACCTTCAGAACGGAACTCGTACGGGCCTTCTTTGATGTTCACGCTCTGACCGTGCATGTAGGAGGCACCGACGTCAACAGAAGCATCTTTATTGAACGCATAAGTGGCACCCGCGCTCAGCCAGAAACGGTCCTGATCCGGGATAGAGATGGAACGGGTCTGAGCCGGAACCGGGCTATCATCAAAGGCGATACCGGTACGGAAGGTCCAGTTAGTATCGTAGTAGTAGGTTGTACCCAGCGCGATACGGTAAGAGTCTTTAAAGCTCTCATCTTTATAGAACAGTGTCTGACCATTTGAGCCAGTTGCTTTCAGCTCCTGGAACTGACTCCAGCTGGTATAAGCCATGCTGTAGTGAATTGCCCATTGCGGTGCAACGCGGTTGTAACCGGAAACTTCCCACATCTCTGGCAGGTTGAGCGTCAGAGAGCCCGGAACGGTCCTGCCACCGGTTGGGTACGGGAAGCCCGGGATAGCGGTGTTCATATTACTGTTGTAATCGCCGTCGAAGTCGATTTTAACTTCAGAACGGTAGGTTAAACCCCAACGGTTGTTTTTATCCAGCTCATACAGAATACCGGCGTTCCAGCCATAGCCCCACTCGCTGCCTTTCAGGCGTGCAATCTGGGTATCGGCCGGGATGGCGGCCAGCTGTTTCGCTTTGCGATAGCGGCTGGACGTGCTGCTGCAGGCAGGTTTGGTACCTGAGCCAGAATCTGACCGGCCGCCAGCATACCGGCATCACCCGCATTGCGCTCGATTTTTGCATCGGCGTAGACGGCATCAAAACCAAGACCAAAACTCCAGTTTTCGGTCAGACGATAAGCGCCACTCAGGTTCAGGTTGACGGTTTTCAGGTCAGTTTTACCGCCCATCGTGCCCGCAGCATAGTTATCGCCATACTCGGTCGCCAGACCAAAGTTAGAAGTAACAGATGCTCCCCAACCAAACTGATCGTTAATAGGTGCAACAAAATGTACGTTAGGAACCCAGGCGTTTGGGGCGATATTGTCCGCATTCAGGCTCTTACCGGACGGTGATTTGCCGGAGATATTGACATCCGGGTCAATATAGACCGCACCGGCAGAGAACGTCGGGCGGTCAAACATCATAATCAGTGCTGGGTTACGACTTGCGTTACCTGCATCATCAGCGATAGCGCCTTCCCCGGAATACGCACGGCCCAGGCCAGAGGAAGAAAATTCGTTTAACTGAAATCCCGCTGACCAGGCGGAAGTAGAGACGATTGCCACTGCGACTGCCAGCGCAGTCTTGTTGAACAGGGTTTTCTGGCTCATGACCATAACCTCATCGAGTTATTTTTATTCAATAATTGTTACATACCGTAACAGGAGCGCGAAGTGTAGGGTCTGAGGTATAACAGACAAATCAGACCAGTGGCGTGAGTATAGGTCTGACCAGCTAGAATGTTGCAAGTTTGTTTATTAATATTTTCAAACATGTTTCCTGAAACGAGATCTGGTTGGCAAAAATGTGACCATCGCGACTCACTCAAAAGGGTGATTTTTGTTTTAGATCATTTTTTAGTGTGATATTGGTCACTTATCCACTTTTACGCCATTAACGGCTGGAGAGCGTCAGCATCGGGGCGTAAAATATCAGTATCGTGTTTATCTCGCGCCTGGCGCGAATACAGAGGAAATTGAGCTATGAGTAAATGCAGTGCTGATGAAACCCCGGTTTGCTGCTGTATGGATGTTGGTACCATCATGGACAACTCCGATTGCACCGCCTCCTACAGCCGCGTGTTCGCTAACCGTGCTGAAGCGGAAGAAACCCTGACCGCACTGAGCAAGCGCGCGCGCGATGTGGAATCCGAGCCGTGCGAAATCAAGTCCACTTTCACGGAAGTGGAAGGTGGCGTGAAGCTGGATATCGATTTTGTATTCGCCTGCGAAGCCGAAACGCTGATTTTCCAGCTGGGTCTGCGTTAACCTCTGCGGCCTGATACTCTCACTCCCGACCATTTCCCAGGGGTGAGGGTGCAACCACTAAAAAACGGTAACCTTCGGGTTGCCGTTTTGCTTTTACCTCCGTGACGTTTTCTTTTTCTTCTCTGTGTTTTAGCTCGCACTTTTTCGTTTCCCTGATTGGCTGAATGTAAAAAAATGGTTAAGACTATTATCAGGTCAGACCACTTTGTGTTTGCGCAAAAAATTTTACAGGGGAGTGTTATGAGTCAGGCATTACCGCTTATTACCCGTCAGGGCGATCGCATTGCCATTGTCAGTGGATTGCGTACACCGTTCGTGCGTCAGGCTACGGCGTTTCATGGCATACCCGCTGTCGATTTGGGGAAAATGGTGGTGGGGGAGATGCTGGCTCGCAGCGAAATACCGCCTGAGGTGATCGAACAACTGGTTTTTGGCCAGGTGGTTCAAATGCCGGAAGCGCCAAATATTGCGCGTGAAATTGTCCTGGGCACGGGGATGAATGTACATACCGATGCCTACAGCGTCAGCCGCGCCTGTGCGACCAGTTTCCAGGCCGTCGCTAACGTGGCGGAAAGCCTGATGGCAGGGACTATCCGTGCCGGGATTGCCGGCGGGGCAGACTCCTCCTCGGTGCTGCCGATCGGCGTGAGTAAAAAACTGGCGCGCGTTCTGGTTGACGTTAACAAAGCCCGCACTGTCGGGCAGAAGCTCAAACTCTTCTCGCGTTTACGCTTACGCGATCTGATGCCTGTCCCGCCCGCTGTGGCTGAATACTCCACCGGCCTGCGCATGGGCGACACCGCCGAACAGATGGCGAAAACCTACGGTATTACGCGTGAACAGCAGGACGCGCTGGCGTATCGTTCGCATCAGCTTGCGACAAAAGCCTGGGCGAAAGGCAAACTGGCCGATGAAGTGATGACTGCCTATATTCCGCCTTACCGCGAACCCCTCGTGGAAGATAACAATATTCGCGGTTCGTCGACGCTGGCCGATTACGCAAAACTGCGTCCGGCATTTGATCGTAAACATGGCACCGTCACAGCGGCTAACAGTACACCGCTGACGGATGGCGCAGCTGCAGTGATCCTGATGACGGAGTCCCGCGCCAGAGAGCTGGGTATCAAACCGCTGGGTTATCTGCGCAGCTACGCGTTCACGGCCATTGATGTCTGGCAGGACATGCTGTTAGGGCCAGCCTGGTCCACGCCGCTGGCGCTGGATCGTGCGGGGTTGACACTTGCTGATTTAACCCTGATTGATATGCACGAAGCCTTTGCCGCGCAAACTCTGGCAAACGTACATCTTCTGGCGAGCGAGCGTTTTGCCCGTGATGTTCTTGGTCGCACCCATGCCACGGGTGAAGTGGATGAAAGTAAATTCAATGTGCTGGGGGGCTCCATTGCCTACGGTCATCCGTTTGCGGCGACAGGGGCAAGGATGATCACTCAGACATTGCATGAGTTACGCCGTCGTGGTGGCGGTTTTGGTCTTGTCACCGCCTGCGCGGCAGGTGGCCTGGGCGCAGCAATGGTTCTGGAGGCGGAATAATGGACATGGTATCTGCATTTAATCTGACCGTTCGCCCCGATAACGTGGCTGTTATCACCATTGATGTACCTGATGAAAAAATGAATACCCTGAAGGCCGAGTTTGGCGTTCAGGTCCGTGAGATGTTAAAGCAGATCCGCGAAAACAAGATGATTCGCGGTCTGGTATTTATTTCGGCAAAGCCGGACAACTTTATTGCCGGGGCCGATATCAACATGATCGCCCGCGCACAAAGCGCTCAGGAAGCCGAAGCGCTGGCACGCCAGGGGCAGCAGGTCATGGCGGAAATCCATGCTCTGCCGATCCCGGTGATCGCTGCGATCCACGGTGCGTGCCTGGGCGGTGGTCTGGAGCTGGCGCTGGCCTGCCATAGCCGTATTTGTACTGACGATGCGAAAACCGTATTGGGGCTGCCAGAAGTGCAGTTAGGGCTGTTGCCAGGCTCTGGTGGAACGCAGCGCCTGCCGCGCCTGATTGGCGTCAGTACGGCGCTGGAGATGATTTTAACCGGTAAGCAGTTACGCGCCCGCCAGGCGCTGAAAGCTGGCCTGGTTGACGAAGTGGTACCGCATTCTATTTTGCTGGATGCCGCCGTTGAGCTGGCACTGAGGGGACGTCAGGCAAAACGCCATCTCCCGGTGCGTGAACGCGTCCTTGCCGGGCCGCTGGGGCGTGCGCTGTTGTTTAGCATGGTGGGCAAGAAAACCGAACAAAAAACCAAAGGTAATTATCCGGCGACGAAGCGGATCCTGGAGGTTATTGAAACCGGGTTGTCGCAGGGCTGCAGCAGCGGCTATGCCGCAGAAGCAAAAGCCTTCGGCGAGCTGGCGATGACGCCACAGTCGCAGGCGCTGCGCAGCATCTTCTTTGCCAGTACCGACGTCAAAAAAGACCCGGGCAGTGAGGCCGAACCTGCTCCGCTGCGCTCGGTTGGCGTACTGGGCGGTGGGCTGATGGGCGGCGGTATTGCGTTTGTCACCGCAAGTAAAGGCAAATTGCCCGTCCGTATTAAGGACATTAACGCGAAGGGGATCAACCACGCGCTACAGTACAGCTGGCAGAACCTTGATCAGAAGGTCAAGCGCCGCCATATCAAGGCAAATGAGCGTGATAAAACCCTGGCGTACATCACTGGTACGACGGATTACAGCGGTTTTGCGCATCGAGACCTGGTCATTGAAGCGGTATTTGAAGACCTGGCACTTAAGCAACAGATGGTGGCTGACGTCGAGCAACACTGTGCGCCGCACACCATCTTTGCCTCAAATACGTCGTCATTACCGATTGGCGATATTGCGTCGAAAGCCGCACGGCCGGAGCAGGTCATTGGTCTGCATTTCTTTAGTCCGGTTGAAAAAATGCCGCTGGTAGAGGTTATTCCCCACGCCACGACCAGCCCACAAACCGTTGCCACTGTGGTGAAGCTTGCGAAAAAACAGGGCAAAACCCCCATCGTGGTAGCAGACAAAGCGGGCTTCTACGTTAACCGTATTCTGGCTCCCTATATCAATGAAGCCATGCGGTTACTGACGGAAGGGGAGAAGATCGAACATGTGGATGAGGCACTGGTAAAGTGTGGTTTCCCTGTCGGCCCAATCCAACTTTTGGATGAGGTAGGAATAGATACCGGCACTAAAATTATACCTGTACTGGAAGCAGCTTATGGCGATCGTTTTAGCCCACCTGCAAACATTGTTTCTGCAATTTTGAAGGATGATCGCAAAGGCAGAAAAAATGAACGCGGTTTCTATCTTTACGGTGCAAAAGGGCGTACAAGCAAGAAACAGGTCGACCCTTCAGTTTATGGGCTTATTCCGACGACCGGGCAGGGAAAATTATCGTCAGCCCAGTGTGCTGAACGCTGTGTGATGATGATGCTTAACGAAGCCGCTCGCTGTTTTGGCGAGCAGGTTATCAAAAACGCGCGCGATGGCGACATCGGTGCTGTGTTTGGTATTGGTTTCCCGCCGTTCCTCGGCGGCCCGTTCCGGTATATGGATACCCTTGGTGCGGGTGACGTGGTTGCGACCCTGCAACGTCTTGCCTCTCAGTATGGCTCGCGGTTTACACCGTGTGATGAATTATTGCAGATGGCGGAACGGGGCCAGACATTTTGGTCTTCAAGGGAAACTGCTCTCGTAAGTTGAGGTCAAAGAAGGGTAAATCCTGAAGTGAGTAAACCTGTTCTGGCGAATTTGTAAACAGATATTGACTATACTTACGCCATTGAGGTAAAAAACAGCGTTTCATTCACCGAATGGATCAGGCACAATGCCCGACCACCAGGTTTTCTACCTCTCCGACGTTATCGCAGGTAGTCAACGCTGGTGATTCTGGTTAACAAAAGCGGTGCAATATGCAAGTTTTTATCATGCGTCACGGCGACGCGGCACTCGATGCCGCCAGTGACTCAGTACGTCCTTTGACCGTCTGTGGCTGCGACGAATCCCGTCTGATGGCTAACTGGCTTCAGGGGCAAAAAGTGGACATCGAACGTGTGCTGGTGAGTCCATTCCTGCGCGCAGAACAGACGCTGGATGTGGTAGGGGAGTGTATGAACCTGCCGGCCGGTGTCGATGTTCTTCCTGAACTTACCCCGTGTGGCGATGTTGGCCTTGTGAGTGCCTATCTTCAGGCGCTGTGCAATGAAGGTGTCGCGTCTGCGCTGGTCATTTCCCATCTGCCACTGGTTGGCTATCTGGTATCTGAGCTGTGCCCGGGTGAGACGCCACCGATGTTCTCGACGTCCGCTATTGCCAATGTTTCCCTTGATGAAACGGGCAAAGGGGTCTTCAACTGGCAAATGAGTCCGTGCAATCTGAAGATGGCTAAAGCTATCTGACGTGACGTGCGACAGGGCGGGGTGCAGGCTGTGCCTCCCGCCATCCTGTCAGGGCAGCTCGGGCGGCTGCCACTCTTCAACCTCAATCAACACCAGCAATGCGGCATCACCGCCGTACTCTTTTGGTGCCTGATGAAAAGCCATTACGTGTGGATGCTGAGCCAGCCATAGCGGCGTCTGTTGCTTCAGGATATGTTTACCGTGCCCGTGCATCACGCAGGTGCAAAAAACATGCTCACGGCGGCAGGCGGCAATCAGCGCCCCCAGCTCCTGTTTCGCCTGCATCTGTGTTAACCCGTGCAGATCGAGAAACAGCTCCGGCGAATAATCCCCCCGACGTAATTTTTTCAGCTCAAAGTGGCTGACGTCTTCACGGACGTACTTCACGGCTCCCTGCGTATTAAGCAGCGGCTGAAATTCATCTGAAAAATAGTGGCTGTTATCGGCCTGTTCCTGCAGAAGACGCTTGACCGGTACTTCGGTGATTTTTTTGCGCTGCGGGCGGTGGACAATGGTGTCCTGCCTGATTTGACGCGTCCCGGTCATAAGCTGTCGGAAGAGCGTCTGATCCTCCTCGCTGAGCGATGTTTTCTTTTTCATTTGTCTGTCTCATCTCTGAATTCCCGTAGTGTACCTGACTAAACGCATTTTTTAACCTCAAGCGGTACGCGTCATTGCTGATTTATCGCCGTCTTCATGGCAAACTAGCCGCCGAAAATTATGCGAGCATGCCCTGGAGGAAAGAGTGGATAAAATTTTTGTCGATGAAGCAGTAAACGAGCTGCATACCATACAGGACATGTTGCGCTGGTCGGTTAGCCGCTTCAGCGCCGCCAATATCTGGTACGGACACGGTACCGATAACCCGTGGGATGAGGCCGTTCAGCTGGTGCTGCCGTCCCTCTATCTGCCGCTGGATATTCCGGAAGACATGCGCTCCGCGCGCCTGACGTCCAGCGAAAAACACCGCATTGTTGAGCGTGTGATCCGCCGCGTTAACGAGCGCATTCCGGTTGCCTATCTGACCAACAAAGCCTGGTTCTGCGGTCACGAGTTTTACGTGGATGAGCGTGTTCTGGTGCCGCGTTCACCGATTGGTGAGCTTATCAACAACCAGTTTGATGGTCTGATTAACCATCAGCCGCAGCACATTCTGGATATGTGTACCGGTAGCGGTTGTATCGCTATTGCCTGTGCGTATGCCTTCCCGGAAGCGGAAGTGGACGCAGTGGATATCTCCACCGATGCGCTGGCCGTAACCGAGCACAACATCGAAGAACATGGCCTGATCCATCACGTCACGCCAATCCGTTCTGACCTGTTCCGTGACCTGCCAACGCTGCAGTACGATCTGATTGTCACCAACCCACCGTACGTTGATGCGGAAGACATGTCGGATCTGCCAAATGAATATCGCCATGAGCCGGAACTGGGTCTGGCATCAGGCTCTGATGGCCTGAAACTGACGCGCCGTATCCTGGCCTGTGCGCCGGATTATCTGACCGATGACGGCGTTCTGATTTGTGAAGTGGGCAACAGCATGGTACATCTGATAGAGCAGTATCCGGATGTGCCGTTCACCTGGCTTGAGTTCGACAACGGCGGTGATGGCGTCTTTATGCTGACCAAAGCGCAGCTTCTCGATGCGCGCGAACACTTCAGCATTTACAAAGATTAATCCAGCGGGCTTCGGCCCGTTTCACAACGCTCACACACAAATAACGACATCGGAGCCGTGATGGCAGGAAACAGTATTGGACAGTTATTCCGCGTGACCACCTTTGGTGAGTCGCACGGGTTGGCACTGGGCTGTATCGTTGATGGCGTACCGCCAGGCATCGAACTGACCGAAGCAGATTTACAGCACGACCTCGACCGTCGTCGTCCGGGCACCTCTCGCTACACCACGCAGCGTCGCGAGCCGGACCAGGTCAAAATTCTTTCAGGCGTTTTTGAAGGCCGCACCACCGGCACCAGCATTGGTCTGTTGATTGAAAACACCGATCAGCGTTCCCAGGACTACGGTGCCATCAAAGACGTATTCCGCCCGGGCCATGCTGACTACACGTATGAGCAAAAATACGGTTTTCGCGACTATCGCGGCGGTGGTCGTTCTTCCGCACGCGAAACCGCCATGCGCGTGGCCGCAGGAGCGATTGCCAAAAAATACCTGGCGCAGAAATTTGGTATTGTGATCCGTGGTTGTCTGACCCAGATGGGCGATATTCCACTGGCCATTAAAGACTGGGATCAGGTTGAGCAAAACCCGTTCTTCTGTGCCGATGCCGACAAACTGGACGCACTGGACGAACTGATGCGTGGCCTGAAAAAAGAGGGCGACTCCATCGGTGCGAAAGTGACCGTGGTCGCTGACGGCGTGCCGCCAGGCTGGGGTGAGCCGGTATTTGACCGCCTCGATGCCGACATCGCGCACGCGCTGATGAGCATCAATGCGGTGAAAGGGGTAGAGATTGGCGACGGTTTTGACGTGGTTCAGCTTCGTGGCAGCCAGAACCGCGACGAAATCACCAAAGCGGGTTTCCAGAGTAATCATGCGGGCGGTATTCTCGGTGGTATTAGCAGTGGACAGCAGATTGTTGCCAATATTGCGCTGAAGCCGACATCCAGCATTACCGTGCCGGGTCACACGATTAATCGCTCTGGCGAAGAAGTTGAGATGATCACCAAAGGACGTCACGATCCGTGCGTGGGGATCCGCGCGGTGCCGATCGCAGAAGCGATGCTGGCGATCGTGCTGATGGATCACTTCCTGCGCCAGCGTGCGCAGAATGCGGATGTGACGACCACCATTCCACGCTGGTAAACATGAAAAAAACCGCAATTGCTCTGCTGGCGCTGTTTGCCAGCGGAGTCAGTCTGGCCGCGACGCCGTGGCAAAAAATCACCCACCCGGTGTCGGGGAGTGCGCAGTCTATTGGTGCATTTTCGAACGGCTGTATCGTTGGTGCGCAGGAACTTCCGCTGCAGTCCAGTTCTTACCAGGTAATGCGTACCGATCAGCGTCGTTACTTCGGCCACCCGGATCTGGTGCTGTTTATTCAGCGTCTGGGGAGTCAGGTGCATAACCGGGGTCTGGGAACGATGCTGATTGGCGATATGGGAATGCCTGCCGGTGGTCGCTTCAACGGTGGGCATGCCAGTCACCAGACCGGGCTGGATGTTGATATCTTCCTGCAACTGCCGAAAGGTCGCTGGAGTTCAGCACAGCTGCTGAAACCACAGGCGCTGGATCTGGTGGCGAGTGACGGCAAAAGCGTTGTGCCGTCGCTCTGGACACAAGATATTTCCAGCATGATCAAGCTGGCGGCAAAAGATAATGACGTCACGCGGATTTTTGTTAACCCGGCTATCAAGCAGCAGCTTTGTCTGGATGCAGGAACCGACCGTGACTGGCTGCGCAAAGTGCGCCCGTGGTTCCAGCATCGTGCGCATATGCACGTTCGTCTGCGCTGCCCGGCGAACAGTCTGGAATGTGAAGACCAGCCGTTACCACCGTCAGGCGATGGCTGTGGCGCGGAACTGCAAAGCTGGTTTGAACCGGCAAAACCTGGAACCTCTAAGCCTGAGAAGAAGACACCGCCTCCGTTGCCGCCTTCCTGCCAGGCGCTACTGGATGAGCATGTACTTTAATGGATAATTTCGTCGATCTGTTTATGGTGTCACCACTGCTGCTGGTGGTGCTCTTTTTTGTGGCAATGCTGGCCGGGTTCATTGATGCCCTGGCGGGCGGCGGTGGTTTACTGACCGTTCCGGCGCTGCTGGCGGCGGGCATGAGCCCGGCTCAGGCGCTTGCCACCAACAAGCTGCAGGCCTGCGGTGGATCGCTCTCCGCATCGCTCTATTTTATCCGCCGCAAGGTAGTGAGCCTGGCCGACCAGAAGCTCAATATCCTGATGACTTTCATCGGTTCCACCTCCGGTGCGCTACTGGTTCAGCACGTGCAGTCTGACATTTTGCGCCAGATCCTGCCGATTCTGGTTATCTGCATTGGCCTGTACTTTTTGCTGATGCCGAAGCTCGGCGAAGAGGACCGGCATCGTCGTCTGCATGGCCTGCCGTTTGCGCTGATTGCCGGGGGCTGCGTCGGCTTTTACGACGGCTTCTTTGGCCCCGGCGCGGGGTCGTTTTACGCGTTAGCGTTCGTGACGCTGGCCGGATTTAACCTCGCTAAATCGACCGCTCATGCCAAAGTACTCAATGCGACTTCGAACGTAGGCGGCCTGCTGTTGTTCATTATTGGTGGCAAAGTCATCTGGGCGACCGGCTTTGTGATGATGGTGGGGCAATTCCTGGGGGCGCGTGCAGGTTCACGTCTGGTGTTAAGCAAAGGACAAAAGCTGATCCGCCCAATGATCGTTGTGGTGTCGGCGGTGATGAGTGCCAAACTTCTTTATGACAGCCACGGACAGGAGATCCTCCACTGGTTGGGGATGAACTAATGAACAGTACGCATAAATACGAACAGCTGATTGAGGTCTTCGACGGCTGTTTTGCCGGTGATTTTAATACCCGTCTGATTAAAGGCGACGACGAACCGATTTATCTTCCAGCTGATGACGAGGTTCCGTATAACCGTATCGTCTTTGCACATGGCTTCTATGCCAGCGGCTTGCATGAGATTTCTCACTGGTGCATTGCGGGGAAAGCGCGTCGTGAACTGGTGGATTTCGGTTACTGGTATTGCCCGGACGGCCGCGATGCCGCGACGCAAGGGCAGTTTGAAGACGTGGAAGTGAAACCGCAGGCTCTGGAATGGTTGTTGTGCGTAGCGGCAGGTTTCCCGTTCAATGTCAGCTGCGACAACCTCGACGGTGACTTCGAGCCAGACCGTATTGTGTTCCAGCGCCGCGTTCATGCGCAGGTGATGGAATATCTTGATAAAGGTATCCCGGCGCGTCCTGCGACGCTTATCAGGGCCTTACAGAATTATTACCATACGCCGGAGATCACGGCGGAATGCTTCCCGTGGCCGGAAGATCTTTAACAGAGGAAAGAAGATGATCGCAGAATTTGAATCACGCATTCTGGCGTTAATTGATGACATGGTGGAACACGCCAGTGATGATGAGCTGTTCGCCAGCGGTTATCTGCGTGGTCACCTGACGCTGGCGGTAGCCGAGCTTGAAACAGGGGACGATCACTCTGCCGACGCTGTGCATGTTGAAGTCACCCGCAGCCTGGAGAAAGCCATCCAGGCCGGTGAGCTCTCTCCGCGCGACCAGTCCTTAGTGCTGGGCATGTGGGAAAACCTGTTCCAACAGGCCAACGTTAAGTAATGGTTTTTCCGCCCTCTCCCTGTGGGAGAGGGCATCATACCGCACTCTACTTAACCATTTTTCCCTTCAGCAATTTCCGTACCCACAACCGGTTTGGGTTGAGTCCCGCGAGCGTGGTACTGTCCAGTGGGATCGGCTCATCGCTCATCTGTGCGGCCAATACTTCAGCCAGCAGCGGTGCCGAGCACAATCCGCGCGACCCCAGACCACCCAGCATAAACAGCTCCGGATATACCGGTGCGCTCACCGCGGCATCCTTGTTTTCAGCGAGGTCCTGATAGGCTGCGAGCGTGGCTTCATAGTCAGGCACGCTACCTGCCATCGGCAGATGATCGCGTGTCGCGCAGCGTACGCCGCAGCGTGCTTCACCTGTGCTGACATCAACGTCTTTCGCCCAGCCAGCCTGTGGGAAGCAATCGATCAGGCGCTGGCGGTTTTGCTGCTGATCCGCGTCGCTGTAGTGCATGTCAGTCTGGCCGCGATGGTAGCTGGCACCAATACAGTGGTGGCCGTTGGATGGGTTTTGTGGTGTCAGATACCCGTCGTAACACAGCACCTGCCGCAATTTCCCCAGCTCCGGCGTCGTCGGTATATGGCTCACCTGGCCGCCGACAGGGTAAAGCGGTAACTTTTCCGTCTGGATAAACTGGTTGATGTGATGACCATTCGCCAGCACTACGCTTGCATGCTGTGCCTTTTTGCCATTGGCAAAAAGCAGATTCCAGTGCTCTGTCCGGCTAAGTGATTCAACCTTGTGGGAATAATGCACTGCCAGTCCGCGTGACTGCGCGAGGGCTATTGCCGCTGTTGTCAGTTCAGCCGGGCACAACCAGCCGCCGAGCGGGTACTGAATACCATCGCACCCGGTATCAATGCCCGCGGTTTCAGTGACCTGCTGTGTTGTCACCGCATGTGCTATCTCTTCTGGCAACCCCAGTGACAACATTTGTGCGATTTTTTGCTGACTCTTCTCGTCCCAGCCGAGCTGCGTAACGCCGCACCACGCGTGGTCAAACGCGACCGGTAGCCTGTCATACAGGCGACGGGCGAAGGTAAATGCCGCCGGGAAGAACTGACTCAGTGCCGGATCGTGGGCACTGAGCAGGGGATAGAGTGCCCCCTGGCGGTTACCTGAGGCACCTTGTGCCGGGGCATCGTCAGCACAGTAGAGCGTGACCTGCCAGCCCCGGTGTAAAAGTGCAAGTGAGAGCAGGGCGCTGGCAATGCCTCCGCCAATGATCGCGACTTCACGGGCGGTGCTGTGGCTGCGGGCAAACCAGGGGGCCTGTGCGGGGATCGCCAGCTCTTGTTCCATTACCCCGACCAGCATCTCGCGCTTACGGCCAAAGCCTTTGGTTTTTTGCATGGTAAAGCCCACTTCCTGCAACCCACGGCGAACAAAACCTGCCGAGGTAAAAGTGGCGAGCGTTGCACCAGGACGCGCCAGCCGCGCCATCGCAGCAAAGAGATGTGGGCTCCACATGTCCGGGTTTTTGGCAGGGGCAAAGCCGTCCAGGAACCAGGCGTCCACGCTTTGATTCATTGAATCATCAAGCTTATCGGTCAGGTCGTTGATATCACCCAGCCATAAGTCCAGGGTGACGCGCCCGCCGTCCAGCAGCAGACGATGGCAGCCGCCGACGGCGGGAGGCCACTGTGCCTGAAGTTGTTCTGCCCACGGCGCAAGTTCCGGCCAGTGCTGATGAGCCAGCGTCAAATCGTGCGCAGTGAGCGGGAATTTTTCAAAACTGATGAAATGTAACCTTTGGAGCGTAGTCTCAGGGTGAGCCGCGTGAAACTGGTCAAACGCTTGCCAGAGGGTCAGGAAATTCAGTCCGGTACCGAACCCGCTTTCTGCCACCACAAACAGGTTGCGTGGGTGTAAGGGGAAGCGGGCGCTGAGCCGGTTTCCCTCAAGGAAAACATAACGGGTTTCTTCCAGTCCGTTATCATTAGAGAAATAGACGTCATCAAAATCTCGGGAAACAGGTGTACCCTCAGCGTTGAATTCGAGGTTGGCGGGTTGTATAGCGTTTTGTTTCACGTAAGTTACTCGTCTGACAGGCAGTGGCGCGATCTTAACGATGTGAGCTCATCGGTGCAAATTTCCGCAGAAATTGGCTGATCGGACTTGTTCGGCGTACAAGTGTACGCTATTGTGCGACTCGAAACTTACTTTAGTGTGACTTACAGAGGTATTGAATGAAACGTGCAGTGATTACTGGCCTGGGCATCGTTTCCAGCATCGGTAATAACCAGCAGGAAGTCCTGGCATCTCTGCGTGAAGGACGCTCCGGGATCACTTTCTCTGAAGAGTTTAAAGATTCAGGTATGCGTAGCCACGTATGGGGTAATGTCAAACTGGACACCACCGGTTTGATTGACCGTAAAGTGGTTCGTTTCATGAACGATGCCTCTATTTATGCTTATCTCTCCATGCGTGAAGCCATCGCGGATTCAGGTCTGAAAGAAGAAGATTATCAGAACAACCCGCGTGTAGGTCTGATTGCTGGTTCCGGCGGCTCTTCAAAAGCGCAGGTATTTGGTGCTGACGCTATGCGTAGCCCGCGTGGTCTGAAAGCGGTTGGCCCTTACGTGGTGACCAAAGCAATGGGCTCAGCGGTTTCTGCGTGCCTTGCAACACCATTCAAAATCCACGGTGTGAACTACTCCATCAGCTCAGCCTGTGCGACTTCTGCACACTGCATCGGTAATGCGGTAGAGCAGATCCAACTGGGTAAACAGGACATCGTATTTGCTGGCGGCGGCGAAGAGCTGGGCTGGGAAATGGCCTGTGAGTTCGATGCGATGGGCGCACTGTCCACCAAGTACAACGAAACCCCGGAAAAAGCATCCCGTACTTATGATGCACACCGTGATGGTTTCATCATCGCAGGCGGCGGCGGTATGGTTGTGGTTGAAGAGCTGGAACACGCTCTGGCACGTGGTGCTCACATCTATGCTGAGATCGTTGGCTACGGTGCAACTTCCGATGGTGCTGACATGGTTGCGCCATCCGGCGAAGGCGCGGTGCGCTGCATGAAGATGGCGATGCAGGGTGTTGATACACCAATCGACTATCTGAACTCTCACGGTACCTCTACACCAGTGGGCGACGTGAAAGAACTGGGTGCGATCCGTGAAGTGTTTGGCGACAACAGCCCGGCAATCTCTGCAACGAAGGCAATGACCGGTCACTCTCTGGGTGCTGCGGGCGTGCAGGAAGCTATCTACTCTCTGCTGATGCTGGAAAACGGCTTTATCGCCCCAAGTATCAACATTGAAGAGATGGACGAGCAGGCTGCTGGCCTGAATATCGTGACCAAACCAACAGAAGCGACGCTGACAACCGTTATGTCCAACAGCTTCGGTTTCGGCGGTACGAATGCCACGCTGGTGATGCGTAAGCTGAAATAAGTTTTATGTTTGATTCGGAAGGGGAGCCAACAGGCTCCCTTTTTTTATGCATTGACAACCTGCTGATCTCACAGGCAAACTCCAGAGTTCAACATTATCATCACGATAATGCGTAAGCGTTTAACGTCAACCAACGCACCTTAATCCTGATAATCAGGCAGAGGGGGCGTGGCATTTCCCCGCCTTACTCTTCATTTCGGAGTAAAGCATGACTGTAGTCACTCAAACAGAAACACCCTCTTCAGCGAATATCTCGCTGTTTCGTATCGCCTTTGCGGTATTCCTGACCTACATGACTGTGGGCTTGCCGCTGCCGGTGATCCCGCTGTTCGTTCACCAGGAACTGGGCTATGGCAACACTCTGGTCGGCGTTGCTGTCGGTATTCAGTTTTTAGCCACGGTCTTAACCCGGGGATACGCCGGACGTCTGGCGGATCAGCATGGTGCAAAACGCTCAGCCCTGCAGGGCATGTTCGCCTGCGGTCTGGCGGGTGGGGCATGGCTGCTGGCTGCACTTTTGCCGGTAGATACTGCTTATAAATTTGCGCTGCTGGTGGTGGGGCGTTTAATCCTCGGCTTCGGCGAAAGCCAGCTGCTGACCGGCACCCTGACCTGGGGAATGGGGCTGGTTGGCCCCACGCGTTCAGGTAAGGTGATGTCCTGGAACGGAATGGCCATCTATGGCGCACTGGCGACAGGTGCGCCGCTGGGTTTGTTGATCCACAGCCAGTTTGGTTTTGCGGCGCTGGCAGGTACCACGATGGTACTGCCGCTGCTGGCCTGGGCGTTTAATGGTTCGGTACGTAAAGTGCCCGCGCATAAAGGTGAGCGACCTTCTCTGTGGCGCGTGGTTGGTCAAATCTGGCAGCCGGGTCTGGGTCTGGCGCTCCAGGGCGTAGGCTTTGCGGTGATTGGTACCTTCGTCTCTTTGTATTTTATTAGCCGTGGCTGGGCAATGGCAGGTTTTACGCTCACCGCGTTTGGTGGTGCGTTTGTGCTGATGCGTGTGCTGTTCGGCTGGATGCCGGATCGTTTTGGCGGTGTGAAGGTGGCAGTGGCTTCGCTGGTGATTGAGACGATCGGCCTGGTACTGCTGTGGCAGGCCCCCGTCGCGTCGGTTGCGCTGCTCGGTGCGGCATTGACCGGCTGTGGTTGTTCGTTAATCTTCCCGGCGCTTGGTGTTGAAGTAGTGAAGCGCGTGGCCCCGCAGGTACGTGGTACCGCGCTTGGCGGCTATGCAGCGTTTCAGGATATCTCATACGGGGTAACCGGACCGCTGGCAGGACTGTTAGCCACGTCGTTTGGCTACCCGTCAGTCTTCCTCGCGGGGGCGGTCTCTGCGGTTGTCGGGATTGTGGTAACGCTGGTCGCGTTTCGTAGCGTTTAGTTTTTCTGCCCGGTGGCGCTGCGCTCACCGGGCCTACAAAAGCATGAACCGTAGGTGCTTTACGCAACCAGCCAGAAAATAACCAGCGCAATCATCAACGCAATAAACATCAGCCCCGGACGAGCAGACAGTGTCCTGAAGGTTTCCACAACCGGCGCAAACAGCGGGCTGTAGATTGGCTGAATGTTCCGCACTTCCGGCACACCGCCTTCGCGCTCGGTGCGGCGGACAAAGATCTGATTCAGTAAATCCTGCACCTGCGCGGTGGTCAGCACCGTTTGCGGTGTGGCCTGCCAGGTTTGCTGAGCGTAATCCCGTATCGTTTCAAACTCGTGTGGCTCCAGCGGCTGTTTCAGCGCGGCCTGTACCGTATGCAGGGTAGGGGTATTCTGGGTGCTGAGCGTCTGGCGTGCCTGGAGCCAGGTGACCAGATGCGCAAACTGTTTTGCCGGGATCATCTCGCCCTCTTTCACACCCGAAAGCTCCAGCATGGATTGCCAGATGAGCTTCGTCGGCTCGCCGGTGGCGGCGGCCAGTTTGGTCACCATCTGCTTGAGCGTGTTGTGCTCGGCAGGCAGTAGCGGACGTTCAGTTGCCGGGCGTTGCTGCGGCTGCGGAATAGAAAGTTGATTGCTTTGTAGCAGCGTCAGCACGGTTTTCAACTGTTCCGGCGTAAGCTGGCTCAGCGCAGTATGGCCGTACTGTTGACGAATAAAATCACTCACTGCCTGGCGGTTATTGCCCTGGCCTAACAGCTCGGTCAGCTGCGAGACAATCTGGCGGGTGGTGTGATTTTGCTGCGCGGTGTTAATACGCTGGTTCAGGTTTTGCTCGGCAGCGGGGAAATGACGCGACTGTAGTGGTGCATCGTTCCTCACGCCCAGATCGTGCTTCACGCCGGCCCACACTTCCGCATTTTGCTGCGAAGTCAGCGCAATCAGACGCGTGATCAACCGCTCCAGCACGGTGCGCTGTTGCGTGGAAAGTGGCTGTTCGCCTGCGATGTTGGGCGTTACGGGGCCATCGCCTGGGGGGCGCGGCGGCGTACCTGAAATGGGCTGCATCGTCAAAAATCCTTAAAGTCAAAACTCTGCGTAAACCCGGCATAGTTATATGCCTGGCGGCGAGATTATGGCACACTTGATGGGTTTTCTTCCTCTCAAACAGGTACTCAGACGTGAAAATCCTCGTTGATGAAAATATGCCTTACGCGCGCGAGTTGTTTAGCCGCCTCGGTAACGTTAAGGCTGTCCCTGGTCGCCCGATCCCGGTAAGCGAACTGGATGACGCAGATGCACTGATGGTGCGCTCGGTGACTAAAGTAAATGAGGCGTTGCTCTCCGGCAAAGCGATTAAGTTCGTCGGGACGGCAACGGCAGGGACGGATCATGTGGATGACACATGGCTTAAGCAGGCGGGGATTGGTTTTTCAGCTGCACCTGGCTGTAACGCCATTGCCGTTGTGGAATATGTTTTCTCCTCCCTGTTGATGCTGGCCGAGCGTGATGGTTTTGCGCTGAAAGACCGCACTGTCGGTATTGTCGGTGTGGGTAACGTGGGCGGACGCCTGCAAAAGCGCCTTGATGCATTAGGTATTCGCACGTTGCTGTGCGACCCGCCGCGTAAAGATAACGGCGATGACGGTGACTTCCGTTCGCTGGACGAGCTGGTTGAGCAGTGCGATGTGATCACTTTCCACACGCCGCTGTTCAAAGAGGGGCCGTACAAGTCTCTGCACCTCGCCGACGAAACCCTGATCCGTTGTCTGAAGCCTGGCACTATTCTGATAAATGCCTGCCGTGGCCCGGTGGTTGATAACGCCGCGCTGCTGAAATGTCTGGAAGAAGGGCAGGATCTCAGCGTGGTACTGGACGTCTGGGAGCCGGAGCCGGATCTTAACGTTGCGCTGCTTAACAAGGTGGACGTCGGTACCGCGCATATTGCGGGTTATACCCTCGAAGGTAAAGCGCGTGGCACCACCCAGGTCTTTGAGGCCTACAGCGCCTTTATCGGCCATCCGCAACAGGTGGCGCTGGATACACTATTACCCGCGCCTGAATTTGGCCGTATTACCCTTCATGGTCCCCTCGACGAGGCAACGCTGAAAAGGCTGGTGCATTTGGTGTATGATGTGCGCCGCGATGATGCGCTGCTGCGTAAATCAGCGGGTATTCCGGGCGAATTTGACAAGCTGCGCAAGAATTATCTTGAACGTCGCGAATGGTCTTCCCTGTATGTTATTTGTGATGATGCCCAGGCTGCGTCATTGCTGCATAAACTGGGTTTTAACGCCGTTCATCACCCGGTACGTTAATGTCTTCTTAATGCTCCCTGTCGGATACTCCGGCAGGGACGCTTTTTTATTTCTGGAGTAACCACCATGTCTGAAGGCTGGAACATTGCCATATTGGGGGCCACGGGTGCCGTGGGTGAAGCCCTGCTCGAAACCCTTGCTGAGCGTCAGCTCCCGGTGGGTGAAATTTTTGCACTGGCGCGCACTGACAGCGCCGGTGAACATCTGCGTTTTGGCGGTAAATCCGTCATGGTTCAGGATGCGGCTGAATTTGACTGGACGCAGGTGCAGCTGGCGTTCTTTGCTGCGGGCGTTGAGGCCACGGCTTCTTACTGCGAAGAAGCGACCAACGCGGGCTGTCTGGTGATTGATTTAAGCGGCCTGTTCTCAATGGAGCCGGATGTTCCTCTGGTTGTGCCGGATGTGAATCCATTCGTTCTGACTGACTACCGTAACCGCAACATCATTGCGGTACCGGACAGCCTGACCAGCCAACTGCTTACCGCGCTGAAACCGTTGATCGATGACGGTGGCCTGTCGCGTATTACCGTGACCAGCCTGCTGTCAGCTTCCGCGCACGGTAAAAAAGCTGTCGATGCGCTGGCAGGGCAGAGCGCAAAGCTGCTGAACGGTATCCCGATTGATGAAGACGATTTCTTTGGTCGTCAGCTGGCATTCAACATGCTGCCGTTGCTGCCGGACAACCAGGGTTCTGTACGTGAAGAGCGCCGTATCGTCGATGAAGCCCGCAAAATTCTGCAGGATGATGGTCTGATGATCTCCGCGAGCGTTGTGCAGTCACCCGTCTTTTACGGTCATGCGCAGATGGTGAGCTTTGAAGCGCTGCGTCCTCTGGCGGCAGAAGAGGCGCGTGATGCGTTTGCCCGTGGCGAAGACATCGTGCTGTCTGAAGAGAGCGAGTTCCCAACCCAGGTTGGCGATGCGACCGGTAGTGCGCATCTTTCCGTCGGCTGTGTACGCAACGATTACGGTATGCCGGAGCAGGTTCAGTTCTGGTCGGTTGCCGACAACGTTCGCTTTGGTGGTGCGCTGATGGCGGTCAAAATTGCGGAAAAACTGGTGCAGGAGTATCTGTACTGATGTCCGACGTGGAACAAAAGCTTGTCCATAAAATTGCCCTCGGTATTGAGTACGATGGCAGTAAATATTATGGCTGGCAGCGTCAGAATGAGGTGCGCAGTGTTCAGGAAAAACTGGAAAAAGCGCTCTCTCAGGTGGCGAATGAGCCGATAAGCGTTCTCTGCGCCGGGCGCACGGACGCCGGCGTGCACGGTACCGGCCAGGTGGTTCACTTTGAAACCACCGCAATGCGCAAAGACGCTGCGTGGACGCTGGGTGTTAATGCGAATTTACCTGGAGACATCGCGGTACGTTGGGTTAAAGATGTCCCCGATGATTTTCATGCGCGTTTCAGCGCCACCGCGCGCCGTTACCGCTACGTTATCTACAATCAGCGCCTGCGTCCGGCGGTGTTAAGCCAGGGCGTGACGCATTTTTATGAACCGCTTGATGCAGAACGTATGCATCGTGCGGCGCAGTGTCTGATTGGTGAAAATGACTTTACGTCGTTTCGTGCGGTGCAGTGTCAGTCCCGCACGCCGTGGCGTAACGTCATGCACATAACCGTCAGCCGTTTTGGCGCGTATGTGGTGGTGGATATCAAAGCCAATGCCTTTGTACATCATATGGTTCGGAATATTGTGGGCAGCCTGATGGAAGTGGGTGCCGGACACCAGCCGGAGAGCTGGATTGCAGAACTGCTGGCGGCGAAGGACAGAACGCTTGCAGCAGCTACGGCGAAAGCGGAAGGGTTGTATCTGGTCTCGGTGGATTATCCGGAACGGTTCGAACTTCCAAAACCGCCAATGGGTCCGCTTTTCCTGGCGGACTAAACACGGTGCAATTAAGGTTTAAACAATATGGATTTAATACGTTTTCTTATTGATTTTATTCTGCATATTGATGTTCACCTGGCCGAACTGGTCGCACAGTATGGCGTCTGGGTTTATGCCATCCTGTTCCTCATTCTGTTCTGTGAGACCGGGCTGGTTGTTACCCCGTTCCTGCCAGGAGATTCGCTGCTGTTCGTGGCCGGTGCGTTGTCTGCACTGCCAACTAATGATCTGAATGTGCATATGATGGTGGTGCTGATGGTCATTGCTGCGATTGTCGGTGATGCGGTCAACTACACGATTGGACGCGTGTTTGGCGATCGGCTATTCAGTAATCCGAACTCGAAAATTTTCCGTCGTAGCTACTTAGATAAAACCCACGCATTTTATGAGCGCCACGGCGGCAAGACCATTATCCTTGCGCGATTTGTGCCTATTGTGCGTACATTTGCTCCGTTTGTGGCGGGAATGGGACATATGTCCTATCGTCACTTTGCGGCATTCAACGTTGTCGGCGCATTGCTGTGGGTGCTGCTGTTTACCTATGCAGGCTACCTGTTTGGCGATCTCCCTGTGGTTCAGGAAAACCTTAAGTTACTGATTGTAGCTATTATTGTGCTTTCCATTTTGCCCGGCGTCATTGAGATTATTCGTCACAAACGTGCGGCAGCCAAACAAGCGAAATAAGTGCGTACTGGCGGTTCGACCACTTTTTTATCCAAAGTTTCGGGCTGTTATGTTTTAATGTGCAACATTCATGGTCTGTTGGAGGCAAAAATGGCATTATTCGCCTCTTATAGCAAAACTGGCATACGACCAGGTTCAGGCAGAAAGGTTATCAATGAGCTGGATTGAACGAATTAAAAGCAACATAACCCCGACGCGTAAAGCGAGTATTCCTGAAGGGGTGTGGACGAAGTGTGATAGCTGCGGCCAGGTTCTGTACCGCGCGGAACTGGAACGCAATCTTGAGGTGTGTCCGAAATGTGACCACCACATGCGCATGTCGGCGCGTAATCGCCTGCATAGCCTGCTGGACGAAGGTTCTCTGGTAGAACTGGGCAGCGAACTTGAGCCGAAAGACGTGCTGAAGTTCCGTGATTCCAAGAAATACAAAGATCGTCTGGCCTCTGCGCAGAAAGAGACCAGCGAGAAAGACGCCCTGATTGTGATGAAAGGCACCCTGCACGAGATGCCGGTGGTGGCCGCCGCGTTTGAGTTCTCCTTTATGGGTGGCTCAATGGGCTCTGTCGTTGGTGCTCGCTTTGTGCGTGCCGTTGAGCAAGCACTGGAAGACAACTGTCCGCTGATCTGCTTCTCCGCCTCTGGTGGTGCACGTATGCAGGAAGCGCTGATGTCCCTGATGCAGATGGCGAAAACCTCTGCAGCGCTGGCGAAAATGCAGGAGCGTGGTCTGCCGTACATCTCCGTACTGACCGACCCGACAATGGGTGGCGTCTCTGCAAGCTTCGCGATGCTGGGCGATCTGAACATCGCTGAACCAAAAGCGCTGATCGGCTTTGCTGGTCCTCGCGTAATCGAACAAACCGTACGTGAAAAACTGCCGCCGGGCTTCCAGCGCAGCGAGTTCCTCATTGAGAAAGGCGCTATCGATATGATCGTTCGCCGCCCGGAAATGCGCCTGAAACTGGCAAGTATCCTGGCGAAGCTGATGAATCTGCCCGCGCCGAACCCGGATGAGCCGCGCGAAGGCGTAGTCGTACCGGATCAGGAACCCGAGGCCTGATAACTGAAAAGGGCAGGGCCGGATGGCGCTGCCCTTTTGCTTTCTAAACTGTTAATGACAACCGGGCATCATGGAAAATAAACGCATTCCCCAAGCCACGTCGCCCCTGGCCGCGTGGCTTTCTTATCTGGAAAACCTGCACAGTAAAACCATTGATATGGGGCTTGAGCGCGTAAGCCAGGTCGCCGCGCGTCTTGATGTGCTGAAACCCGCGCCTTTCGTGTTTACCGTTGCGGGTACTAACGGTAAAGGCACGACCTGCCGCACGCTGGAAGCTATCCTGATGGCCGCAGGGTATAAGGTCGGTGTGTACAGCTCTCCGCATCTGGTGCGTTATACCGAGCGTGTTCGCGTGCAAAATACTGAGCTGCCGGAGTCTGCACATACGGCGTCATTCGCAGAAATTGAAGCGGCGCGCGGTGAGATTTCATTAACCTATTTTGAATACGGTACGCTTTCAGCGCTGTGGCTGTTTAAACAGGCGCAGCTGGATGTGGTGATTCTGGAAGTGGGTCTCGGCGGGCGTCTTGATGCGACCAACATGGTGGATGCGGATGTCTCCGTTGTATCCAGTATCGCGCTGGATCATACCGACTGGCTGGGGCCAGACCGTGAAAGCATTGGCCGTGAGAAAGCCGGTATTTTCCGCACCGGTAAACCCGCCGTGGTCGGTGAGCCGGATATGCCACACACAATTGCTGAGGTGGCAAAAGAGAAGGGCGCGTTGCTGCTGCGCCGCAATGTTGACTGGCAATATGATGTTAACGCCAACGGCTGGCGCTTTACCGATGCCCAGGGTGTGCTGGACAACCTGCCGTTGCCGCAGGTGCCACTGCCTAACGCGGCGACCGCTCTGGCGGCGCTACGTGCAAGTTCGCTTGCGGTGAGCGAACAGGCAATCCGCGACGGCATTCAGAGCGCGGTTCTGCCGGGACGCTTCCAGATTGTCAGCGAATCACCACGTCTTATCCTGGATGTGGCGCATAACCCGCATGCGGCGGCATATCTCGCAGGGCGTCTCAAATCGTTACCAAAAACCGGGCGTGTACTGGCGGTTATCGGTATGCTTCATGATAAAGATATCGGCGGCACGCTGGCCTGCATGGAGAGTGTGGTCGATAGCTGGTATTGTGCTCCTCTGGAGGGGCCACGCGGCGCGACGGCTGAAGAGCTGATGGAACATCTCAGCAAAGGCGAAATCTACAATAGCGTGGCTCAGGCCTGGCATGCTGCAATGGCAGATGCTAAACCAGAAGATACCGTGCTGGTGTGTGGGTCGTTCCACACGGTGGCACATGTCATGGAAGCGATGGACGCGGGGAGAACCGGTGGCAAGTAAGTTTCAGAACCGTCTGACAGGAACGATTGTGCTGGTTGCGCTGGGGGTGATTATTCTCCCGGGTCTGCTCGACGGGCAGAAAAAGCATTACCAGGATGAATTTGCGGCAATCCCGCTGGTACCAAAACCGGGCGATCGCGACGAGCCAGATATGCTCCCGGCGGCGACACAGGCGCTTCCTGCTCAGCCGCCGGAAGGCGCAGCGGAAGAAGTGCGTGCGGGCGATGCCGCTGCACCGTCGCTCGATCCGTCTCGTCTGGCGGCAGGTAATAACAACGATATCGATCCTGTGCCCGCTCCGGTTGAACAGCCTAAACCGGTTGAAAAACCGAAACCGGTCGACAAACCGCAGCCGAAAGCACAGCGTGATAAAACCACCGAGCAGCTGGCTGCCGCAGCAGAGACGCCACCTCCGGCAAAACCGGCCCAGCAGGAGGCTGCACCCGCAGGTAAAGCCTACGTTGTGCAGCTTGGTGCGCTGAAAAATGCTGATAAAGTCAACGAGGTCGTGGGTAAGCTGCGTGGCGCGGGGTATCGTGTTTACACTTCACCTTCCACACCGGTGCAGGGTAAAATTACCCGTATCCTCGTGGGGCCGGAAGCCTCTAAAGATAAGCTGAAAGGTTCGCTTGGCGAGCTGAAGCAGATCTCCGGTCTGAGCGGTGTGGTGATGAACTACAGCGTGAACTGAGGTTAAGGAAGGCGTCCACAGAGACGCAAAAAGCCAGTGGCGTTGAGTGTTTTTTCAGCGCCTTTTTTATTTACGCGCGGGAAGGAAATCCCTACGCAAACGTTTTCTTTTTCTGTTAGAATTCGCCCCGAACTGGATGACAGGGCGTTAAATCGTGGGACACATATGGTCTGGATTGATTACGCCATCATTGCGGTGATTGGTTTTTCCTGTCTGGTTAGCCTGATCCGTGGCTTTGTTCGTGAAGCGTTATCGCTGGTGACATGGGGTTGTGCTTTCTTTGTTGCCAGTCATTACTACACTTACCTGTCTGTCTGGTTCACGGGCTTTGAAGATGAACTGGTCCGAAATGGAATCGCCATCGCGGTGCTGTTTATCGCGACGCTGATTGTTGGCGCTATCGTGAATTACGTGATAAGTCAGCTGGTCGAGAAAACCGGTCTGTCAGGAACGGACAGGGTGCTCGGGATCTGTTTCGGGGCGTTGCGAGGCGTGCTGATTGTGGCCGCGATACTGTTCTTCCTGGATACCTTCACCGGTTTTGCAAAAAGTGAAGACTGGCAGAAATCGCAGCTCATTCCAGAGTTCAGCTTCATCATCAGATGGTTCTTTGACTATCTGCAAAGCTCGTCGAGTTTCTTGCCCAGAGCCTAGTGTGCTCTGAGATGTGGCTTAACGAGGAAAAGACGAATGTGCGGTATTGTCGGTATCGCCGGTTTCATGCCGGTAAACCAGTCTATTTATGACGCGTTAACGGTGCTTCAGCACCGTGGGCAGGATGCTGCGGGTATCATCACCATTGATGCAAACAACTGCTTCCGTTTACGTAAGGCGAATGGCCTGGTAAACGATGTGTTTGAAGCCCGTCATATGCAGCGTCTGCAAGGTAATATGGGGATTGGTCACGTTCGTTACCCTACTGCTGGCAGTTCCAGCGCCTCTGAGGCTCAGCCTTTCTACGTTAACTCTCCGTATGGCATCACGCTTGCCCACAATGGCAACCTGACTAACGCCCACGAGCTGCGCAGAAAGCTGTTTGAAGAGAAACGTCGCCACATTAACACCACGTCTGATTCTGAAATCCTGCTCAATATCTTTGCCAGTGAGCTGGATAACTTCCGTCACTATCCGCTGGAAGCAGACAACATTTTTGCTGCCGTTGCTGCGACTAACCGTCAGATCCGTGGTGCCTACGCCTGCGTGGCGATGATTATCGGTCACGGCATGGTAGCTTTCCGCGATCCAAACGGTATTCGTCCTCTGGTGCTCGGTAAGCGCGACCTCGGTGACGGCCGTACTGAATATATGGTTGCCTCTGAAAGCGTGGCACTGGATACCCTGGGCTTTGAATTCCTGCGTGACGTCGCGCCAGGCGAAGCGGTCTACATCACTGAGAAGGGCCAGCTGTTTACCCGCCAGTGTGCCGATAACCCGGTCAGCAACCCATGCCTGTTCGAATATGTCTACTTCGCTCGTCCGGACTCGTTTATCGACAAGATCTCCGTCTATAGCGCGCGTGTAAACATGGGCACCAAACTGGGCGAGAAGATTGCCCGCGAATGGGACGATCTGGATATCGACGTGGTTATTCCTATCCCGGAAACTTCCTGCGATATCGCGCTGGAAATCGCCCGTATTCTGGATAAGCCATACCGTCAGGGCTTCGTGAAAAACCGCTACGTTGGCCGTACCTTTATCATGCCGGGCCAGCAGCTACGCCGTAAGTCCGTGCGTCGTAAACTGAACGCCAACCGTGCAGAATTCCGCGACAAGAACGTGCTGCTGGTGGACGACTCCATCGTGCGCGGCACGACTTCTGAGCAGATTATCGAGATGGCACGTGAAGCCGGTGCGAAGAAAGTGTACCTGGCCTCCGCAGCGCCGGAAATTCGTTTCCCGAACGTGTATGGCATTGATATGCCAACGGCTAACGAGCTGATTGCGCATGGCCGTGAAGTGGATGAAATTCGCCAAATCATCGGTGCAGATGGCCTGATTTTCCAGGATCTGAACGATCTGATCGACGCGGTGCGTGCCGAGAACCCGGATATTCAGCAGTTCGAATGCTCCGTGTTTAACGGTATTTACGTGACCAAAGACGTTGACCAGCAGTATCTCGACTATCTGGATTCGCTGCGTAACGACGATGCAAAAGCCGTTCAGCTGCAAAACGATCTTGAAAGCTTAGAGATGCACAACGAAGGCTAATGCCTTTGCAAGTGAGGGCTAATGCCCTCACTTGCAACTCCCCGGAAAATCCTGCACAGTCAGCCCTGAAATCAGCAAGGGCAAAAATCATGAAACGACTCATTGTAGGGATCAGCGGTGCCAGCGGCGCGATTTACGGCGTACGTCTGTTGCAGGTACTGCGTGACGTAGCAGAAGTGGAAACGCATCTGGTGATGAGCCAGGCGGCGCGTCAGACGCTCTCCCTCGAAACCGATTTTTCCCTGCGCGATGTTCAGTCTCTGGCCGATGTGGTACACGATGCCCGTGATATCGCCGCCAGCATCTCCTCTGGCTCGTTTAAAACGGCCGGCATGGTGATCCTGCCCTGTTCCATCAAAACGCTCTCCGGCATTGTCAACAGCTATACCGACACGCTGGTAACACGCGCGGCAGATGTGGTGCTGAAAGAGCGTCGCCCGCTGGTGTTGTGCGTGCGGGAAACGCCGCTGCACCTGGGACACCTGCGCTTAATGACTCAGGCCGCCGAGCTGGGCGCGGTGATCATGCCGCCGGTACCGGCGTTCTATCACCGTCCGCAAACGCTGGATGAGGTGATTAACCAGACCGTTAACCGCGTGCTGGATCAGTTTGATATCGACCTGCCGGAAGACCTCTTTACCCGCTGGCAGGGAGCCTGATTTTGTGCACAATGTGAGTGCATGAAAAAACAAGTTGCCCTGTTTCAGGGCAAAACTGCAACCGCGATCATATCCTCGACATTTAATTCGCTTTTTCCCTTTTTCTCTTTCCGGTTCGTTCGGTAGACCTGCTATCTTTCACCATTAAGGCAATATCGCAACGTTTTATTAACATATTTAACGTCGATTTTTTGACCAGACGGCAATGTGGCATAAGACCTGCAAGAGAAGCCTGCAACACAACACACAACACAATACATAATAAAATCACGGTACTTGAGGGTAAATGTATGAAGAAGACGGTTCTGGCTCTGTCTTTGCTCGTGGGGTTAAGTGCAGCAGCAGGTAGCTATGCAGCACTTCCACAGACAGTTCGTATCGGTACAGACGCAACTTATGCGCCATTCTCTTCCAAAGATGCAAAAGGCGATTTCGTTGGGTTTGATATCGATCTGGGAAATGAGATGTGCAAACGCATTGCGGTAAAATGCACATGGGTGGGCAGTGACTTTGACGCATTAATCCCGTCGCTGAAAGCCAAAAAAATCGACGCCATTATCTCTTCTCTCTCCATCACCGAAAAACGTCAGCAGGAGATTGCCTTCTCTGACAAACTCTACGCGGCAGATTCTCGTCTGATTGCTGTAAAAGGCTCTCCGATTAAGCCAACCATCGACTCGCTGAAAGGCAAGCATGTGGGCGTTCTCCAGGGGTCTACCCAGGAAGGTTATGCCAACGCAAACTGGCGTGAGAAGGGTGTAGATGTGGTGGCTTACCAGAACCAGGATCTGATTTACTCTGACCTGGCCGCAGGCCGTCTGGATGCCGCGTTCCAGGATGAAGTTGCCGCGAGCGAAGGCTTCCTGAAACAGCCAGCAGGCAAAGACTATGCCTTTGCTGGCCCGTCCGTGAAAGACAAAAAATACTTTGGTGACGGCACCGGTATTGGCCTGCGTAAAGACGATACCGAGTTGAAAGCCGCCTTTGACAAAGCCTTTACTGAGCTGCGCAAAGACGGTACCTACAACAAACTGGCGAAGAAATACTTCGACTTCAACGTATACGGTGACTAATCGTTACTGACGGGAATGCACCATGATGGCTGTCTGTCATGGTGCATTGCGGGTGCAGGTGAGCCATTATGGTGCGTGGTTGGCTATTAATTGTTCTTTAAGTGCATAGTTAAGCATTTATAGTGCAAAAACTCCCAATGATTGGGCATTATCTTTTGCCTTAATAAGGGGATTAATGGCACATTAACGGCACCCCGTCGTAGTAAAAAATCCCGTAAGAATCCAGTCTGTTGAGGATGTATATGAAAAAACTGATGTTGTCTCTTTCGCTGGTGTTGGCTGTTTCCAGCATGACGGCGGCGTTTGCCGCTATTCCGCAGAAAATTCGTATTGGTACTGATCCTACCTATGCCCCGTTCGAATCGAAAAATGCGAAGGGTGAACTGGTTGGTTTTGACATTGATCTGGCCAATGAACTGTGCAAACGCATCAAAGCACAATGTACCTACGTTGAGAACCCACTGGATGCGCTGATCCCGTCGCTGAAAGCCAAAAAAATCGACGTGATTATGTCCTCTCTTTCCATCACCGAAAAACGCCAGCAAGAGATTGCCTTTACCGACAAACTCTACGCAGCGGATTCTCGTCTGGTCGTGGCTAACGCATCCAACATTCAGCCAACAATTGAATCGCTGAAAGGTAAGCGCGTGGGCGTGCTGCAGGGTACGACGCAGGAAACATACGGCAACGAACACTGGGCACCGAAGGGCATTGAAATCGTCTCTTATCAGGGCCAGGAAAACATCTACTCTGACCTGACGGCAGGCCGTATCGATGCCGCATTCCAGGATGAAGTTGCAGCAAGCGAAGGTTTCCTGAAACAGCCTGTGGGTAAAGATTACAAGTTCGGTGGGCCGTCCATTAAGGACGTGAAACTGTTTGGTGTAGGCACCGGTATGGGTCTGCGCAAAGAGGACAACGAACTGCGTGAAGCGCTGAACAAGGCGTTTGCAGAAATGCGCGCTGACGGCACTTACGACAAGCTGGCAAAAAAATATTTCGATTTTAATGTTTACGGCGGCTAATCACCCCGTCAAATAACGTGCGGCCCCTCCCGTTTGGGGAGGGGAAAAGACACGGTTCCACCACTCACGATACGACAGGGCACGCGGTATGCTGTACGGATTTTCTGGCGTTATTTTACAGGGCGCGCTTGTCACCCTTGAGCTGGCTATCAGCTCCGTGGTACTGGCGGTGCTGATAGGCCTGGCGGGCGCGGGGGCGAAGTTGTCAGCAAATAAACCGCTGGCGCTCATTTTTGAAGGCTATACTACGCTGATTCGCGGTGTTCCTGACCTGGTGCTGATGCTGCTAATCTTTTACGGTTTGCAGATTGCGCTTAATGGTATCACTGACGCTATTGGCATGGAGCAAATTGATATCGACCCGATGGTGGCCGGTATTATTACCCTCGGTTTTATCTACGGTGCGTACTTCACGGAAACTTTCCGCGGTGCTTACATGGCCGTGCCGAAAGGACACATTGAAGCAGCGACTGCGTTTGGTTTCACCTCCTCACAGACGTTTCGCCGGATTATGTTCCCGGCCATGATGCGCTATGCGTTGCCGGGTATCGGCAATAACTGGCAGGTTATCCTCAAGGCGACGGCGCTGGTTTCTCTGCTCGGCCTGGAAGATGTCGTAAAAGCGACCCAGCTTGCAGGCAAGAGTACCTGGGAACCGTTCTACTTTGCGGTGGTATGTGGCGCTATCTATCTGGTCTTTACGACCGTCTCCAATGGTGTGCTGCTTCTGCTCGAACGTCGCTACTCCGTGGGTGTGAAGAGGGCTGACCTGTGATTGAGATTATTCAGGAATACTGGAAATCCCTGCTGTGGACAGATGGCTATCGCTTTACCGGCGTGGCCATTACGCTGTGGCTGCTGATTTCTTCCGTGGCGATGGGCGGCATTCTGGCAGTGTTTCTTGCCATTGGCCGGGTGTCGAACAATAAATTTATCCGCTTCCCGATCTGGTTGTTCACCTATGTGTTTCGCGGTACACCGCTGTACGTGCAACTGCTGGTGTTCTATTCGGGGATGTACACGCTGGAGATTGTGAAAGGCACTGAGATGCTGAACGCGTTCTTCCGCAGTGGCCTGAACTGTACGGTACTGGCGTTAACGCTCAATACCTGCGCCTACACCACCGAGATTTTCGCCGGGGCCATTCGTTCTGTACCTTATGGTGAAATTGAAGCGGCACGCGCGTATGGCTTCTCGTCGGTGAAACTTTACCGTTGCATCATTCTGCCGTCGGCGCTGCGCATTGCGCTGCCTGCCTACAGTAACGAAGTGATTCTGATGCTGCACTCCACCGCGCTGGCCTTTACCGCGACGGTGCCGGATCTGCTCAAAATCGCCCGTGACATTAACTCCGCAACCTATCAGCCATTTACCGCGTTTGGCATTGCGGCAGTGCTTTATTTGATTATTTCATATGTCCTCATTAGCCTGTTCCGTAAGGCTGAAAAACGCTGGTTGCAGCATATAAAACCTTCTTCGACGCACTGAGAAAGATGATGGCTGAGAACAAATTAAACGTTATTGATTTGCACAAACGCTACGGCGAACATGAAGTGCTGAAAGGGGTGTCGCTGCAGGCTAATGCGGGCGATGTAATCAGTATTATCGGCTCATCGGGTTCCGGTAAAAGTACGTTCCTGCGCTGCATTAACTTCCTCGAGAAACCGAGTGAAGGCTCCATTGTGGTGAGCGGGCAGAACATCAACCTGGTACGTGATAAAGACGGCCAGTTGAAGGTGGCAGATAAGAATCAGCTGCGCCTGCTGCGCACTCGCCTGACGATGGTGTTCCAGCACTTCAACCTCTGGAGCCACATGACGGTGCTGGAGAACGTGATGGAAGCACCGGTTCAGGTGCTGGGCTTAAGCAAGCAGGAAGCCCGCGAACGTGCGGTGAAATACCTGGCGAAGGTGGGCATTGACGAACGCCAGCAGATAAAATACCCGGTGCATCTCTCCGGCGGTCAGCAGCAGCGTGTTTCTATCGCTCGTGCGCTGGCGATGGAGCCAGAAGTGTTGCTGTTTGATGAGCCGACTTCCGCGCTTGACCCTGAGCTCGTTGGCGAAGTGCTGCGTATCATGCAAAAACTGGCCGAAGAGGGAAAAACGATGGTGGTGGTGACACACGAAATGGGCTTTGCCCGTAACGTCTCAAACCACGTCATCTTCCTGCATCAGGGCAAAATCGAAGAGCAGGGGCATCCGGATGAGGTGTTAGCCAACCCGCAAAGCCCTCGCTTGCAGCAGTTCCTGAAAGGGTCGTTGAAGTAGGTTTTGCCCTTCTTCCCTCTCCCTGTGGGAGAGGGGGTCGCCCGGTGGTTTTCTCCCTCTCCCTGTGGGAGAGGGCTGGGGTGAGGGCATCAAACCGCACCACACTCCAGCCGATACACCCAGTCGTCATACCGCACGCCATCAATCTCATATGCTTTTTCCAGTACCTGCGTGCGCACAAAACCCGCTTTCTCCAGCACCCGTACCGACCCGCGGTTATCTGCCAGCACATACGCGTTAACCGCTTTAACACCCGCCTGGTTAAAGGCGTAGTCACACACCGCGCGCAGTGCCTCGCTGGCGATCCCTTTTCCCTGTGCGACAGGTACAACGGTGTAACCAATATCCGCTTCCTCACGGTTCTCTGTGCTGATTTGCAGGCCAATATCGCCAAGCGGGGTTCCAGCATTGCGAAAACGGATCACAAAAATATGCGGGGCAGCCAGACGCGCAGCGAACAGGCGTCGGGTCTCTTTTTCCGGGGCGATGGCAGCCATATAGCGCATGATGGCACGGTCTTCGCGCAGCGAACGGAAGAACGCCCAGTCAGAAGGTTCGAACGGGGTGAGATGAAGCCGGGATGTGGTGATGGTTGCCATCGTTACGCTGCCTTGCGAGAGAGTGTGGCGTATCACTGTAGCATACCCAAAGGTGGGCTTTAACCCACCGCATCCTCCAGCGCTTCTTCTAAGTCATACCAGCGAAACGCAAACCCGGCCGCTTCCAGCCGTTTTGGCAGCGCGCGCTGTCCACCCAGCACCAGCACCGAGGCTTCGCCCATCATCAGGCGGATCACCGTGGCAGGTACGCGCAAAATCGCCGGGCGATGCAGGGCATGCCCCAGTGAGTGAGCAAACTGTTCATTACGCACCGGGTACGGCGACACCATATTAAAAGGCCCGCTCAGATCGTTATCCAGTAGCCAGAGAATGCCGTTTACCATATCGTCGATATGGATCCAGGCGAGATACTGGCGACCATTGCCGATTGGCCCGCCGAGGCCGAGTTTAAAGAGGGGAAGCATCTTTGTCAGAATGCCACCTTTCGGGGAAAGGACGACGCCAGTACGTAGCAGGCAGACGCGGGTTTTGTCGCTTTGTGCAGCGCAGGCGATGCGTTCCCACTGGGCGCAGAGTTTATGGGTAAATTCGTTGTGGGGTGGCTCATCTTCGGTTACCACCACTTCACCGAGATCGCCGTAGTATCCCGCAGCCGAGCCAGAAATGAGCACCGACGGCGGAGTGTGGCTGTTACGGATAAGCTCAACCAGCCTTTCCGTGATATTCCAGCGGCTGCTGCACAACAGCTGTTTTTGCTCTTCCGTCCAGCGTTTGTCGGCGATGGGCTCGCCTGCGAGGTTGATGACGGCGTCAAAGCCGTCCAGATTCTGCAGTTCTGCCAGACTTTTCCAGATGTCGATACCCACACCCAGCAACTGACGTGCTTTTTCCGGGCTGCGCGTGACCACGGTGATGTCGTGGTGCAATGCTTGCAGGCGTGGAATGAGATGGCAACCAATCAGGCCGGTACCGCCAGTCAGCAGAATCTTCATACAACCTCCAGGTTTACGCCTGGCGTTGCCAGCTTAACGTCATGGAGACGGAGTCAGCGTAACGCAGGGCGTGAAGTTTATCGATCTCTACTTCAGCATAAGTGACCCAGTGATGTTCACGTGCGATATCGAGCACATCCTGAGTTAATTTTTCCAGCAAAGAGAAGCGGTTGTTTTCAACATACTGAATGATGCTTTTGGTAATGGTGCGGTAATTCAGCGCGTCATTGATGTCCTCACTGGCGCGCGCTTTGTCTGCCGGGTAATGGATCACCACATTCAGCACGATATCCTGACGGTTGGCGATCTCTTCGTCTTTGATACCAATGAACGTACGTAAGCGTAAGTTTTTTATACGAATAATAGCGTCATGTTGCGACATTGCAGGTCTTCTCCGTGTCAGTATTTCCGCCTCATAATACATGAGGTCATCGTATGTGCCCAACCGGGTTAAGGACTAAATCTGCTGGATTTTTTGCATGGCACGTTCGGTCGCAGGACGTGTCCGGATACGTTCAAACCAGTTATTCACGGCAGGATAAGCAGCGAGATCGATACGGTGGCGTTCATGAGTGTTAATCCACGGCCAGCAGGCGATATCGGCAATGCTGTAATGATCGCCCCCGAGCCACGGCGTTTTCTCCAGACGACGGTTCAACACGCCGTACAGCCGCTGGGTTTCAACCTGATAGCGCTCGATAGCATAAGGGATTGGCTGCGGGGCGAAGGCGGTAAAGTGGTGGTTTTGCCCCAGCATCGGCCCCAGGCCGCTTGACTGCCAGAAGAGCCACTGCAGCGTGTGGTGACGTTCGCGCAGTTCCCCACTCAGCAATTTACCGGTTTTCTCCGCCAGATAGAGCAAAATCTCCCCGGACTCAAACAGGCTTAACGGTCTGCCGCCATCGGCAGGCAGGTTATCAATAATGGCCGGGATTTTATTATTGGGTGATATCGCCAGAAAAACGGGTCTGAACTGATCGCCTTTGCTGATATCGACGCTGATGATCCGGTATTCCAGTTCTGCTTCTTCAAGAAAAAGGGTGATTTTATGGCCGTTTGGGGTTGGCGCGTAATAGAGGTCGATCATTCTCAACTCCTGTCAGAACAAAAAGTGATGCCATAAAAATGAGTATAGGTGTCTGGTGTAAATCGTGAGTTTTCATCAAGTGACAGCGACGCAAAGAGAATATATGTTGAGTAAAAACCGATCAGCCGATGAGGATGTTATGAACCAGCCTGTTATCACGTTGTGGTCCGATGCGAATTTCTTTTCACCCTATGTTATGAGTGTTTATGTGGCACTGGCCGAAAAGGGGCTGACATTTACCCTGAAAACCGTCGATCTGGACGGTGGAGAACACCTGAAACCGCAGTGGCAGGGTTATGCTCTGACCCGGCGCGTACCGGTGCTGGAAATTGACGGTTTTGAGCTGAGTGAATCTTCAGCGATTGATGAGTATCTTGAAGATCGTTTTGCGCCGCCGGAGTGGGAGCGGATTTACCCCCACGATCTGCAAAAGCGTGCCCGGGCGCGTCAGATCCAGGCGTGGTTGCGTAGCGATCTGATGCCGATCCGCGTCGAACGTTCCACTGACGTTGTGTTTGCCGGGGTGAAAAAGCCCGCCCTTAGCGCAGACGGTGTTGTCAGTGCGCAAAAGTTGATTGATACTGCGACCTCTTTGCTGGCGCACGGCAATCCGAATTTATTCGGGGAATGGTGCATTGCCGATACCGATCTGGCGCTGATGCTCAACCGCCTGATCCTCAACGGTGACGAGGTTCCGCAACTGCTGGTGGATTATGCGACATTCCAGTGGCAGCGTGCGTCAGTACAACGCTATGTGGCACTCTCCGCTAAGCGTGCGGGCTGATAAGCCCTGGCGCTTCAGGTATGATATGGGCAGTCTGTTTTCCTGAGGAGTGACTGATGAAACTGATGTTTGCGTCGGATATTCATGGATCGCTGCCCGCTACCGAGCGTGTTCTTTCTCTGTTTACCCAAAGTGGGGCGCAGTGGCTGGTGATCCTGGGCGATGTGTTAAATCATGGCCCCCGTAATGCGCTGCCGGAAGGGTATGCCCCTGCGCAGGTGGCGGAAAAACTCAATCACTATGCCTCGCGTATCATCGCCGTTCGCGGCAACTGTGACAGCGAAGTGGATCAGATGCTGCTGCATTTTCCGATAACCGCCCCCTGGCAACAGGTGCTGTTAGAAAATTGCCGCCTGTTCTTAACGCATGGTCATCTTTTTAGCCCCGATAATCTCCCTGCGCTCATGGCTGGCGATGCTCTGGTTTACGGTCATACTCATATTCCGGTGGCTGAAAAGCGCGGTGATATTTATCATTTTAATCCCGGTTCGGTCAGTATCCCAAAAGGCGGATACCCGGCGAGCTACGGCATGCTTGATGAGAAGACGTTAAGCGTTATCGCACTTAATGATCAGCAAGTTATTGCGCAAATAGCGATTAATCCGTAAGTTACACCTCAACTGCAAACGCGCCGAAAGAGCGCTTAGACGAGAAGGTTTCCCGATGGTGGAGCAGAGTCATTTGGCAAGTACAGAGTGGGTTGACATTGTCAGCGAAGAAAATGAAGTGATCGCGCAAGCCAGCCGCGCACAAATGCGTGCGGAGCGTCTGCGTCACCGTGCAACGTACATCGTTGTGCATGACGGCATGGGCAAAATTCTGGTCCAGCGCCGCACGGACACCAAAGATTTTCTCCCCGGTATGCTGGATGCCACTGCGGGCGGGGTCGTTCAGGCGGATGAAGTGCTGCTGGATTCCGCGCGTCGCGAAGCGGAAGAAGAGTTAGGCATTGCCGGTGTGCCATTTGCCGAGCACGGCCAGTTCTACTTCGAGGACGAAAACTGCCGCGTCTGGGGCGGGCTGTTTAGCTGCGTTTCCCACGGCCCGTTCGCCCTGCAGGAAGAGGAAGTCAGTGAAGTGAGCTGGATGACGCCGGAAGAAATTACCGCGCGTTGCGACGAGTTCACGCCGGATTCGTTAAAAGCGCTGGCGCTGTGGATGAGCCGCAACGCGAATAACGAATCGACCAAATCAGAGAAAGAAGAAGAGGCTGAGTAAGTCTTAGCAGCTTTCCCGCAGACACAGGCTGGACGCGATGGGTTTCTGATCGCGCCAGTCTCCGTCATTGAGACGTTCCAGTAACGCACGTCCCGCTTCAATCCCAATCTTACGGTGCGGTACTACCATCGTCGTCAGCGGTGGCTGACAGACGCGGCTGACGTCGCTGTCACCAAAGCCCACGACCGCCAGATCGTCTGGTACCTTGATACGCCGACGCTGGCACTCATACAGCGCACCGCAGGCCAGTTCATCCGATACGCACACCAGTGCATCCAGCTCAGGCCATGCCAGCAGGAATTCAGGTAGCTGTGCCGCACCCGTTGAGAAGTTCGGCGGCATGGCGGCATTTATGACCCGATTCGGTGACATATGGTGGCGAAGCATCGCTTTGTACCAGCCCTGCAAGTGCTGCTGGAAAATCCACTGCTCCTGGTTGGCACACAGCAGGCCAATATTCTGATAGCCACGCTGGATCACCATCTCAGTGAGTTCATACATCGCCGCGACGTTATCAATCCCGATATTCATGTCGATAGGATCGGCGCGCATGGCACCCATTTCCATCACCGGGATGGAGGCATTTTTCAGCCAGTGGCGGACGGTGTCGGTGTGTTCGACGCTGAGCAAAATCGCGGCTGCAATATTGGACGCCAGTAGCGTTTCCAGTAATTTCTCTTCCTGTTCGAGACGATGCTGAGATTCTGCCAGCATGATCTGGTACCCGGCAGGCTGTAATACCTGCTGTAGCCCGGCGAACATCTCCGAGCAACCAGCTTCGGAAAGATTAGGAACAACCATAGCAATCGTCCATGAAGAGGCCGACGCCAGCGCGCTGGCGGCAAGGTTGGGCATATATCCCAATTCCTGCACCGCAGCTTCAATTTTTTCTCGTAGTTTATCAGAAACCTGTTCCGGCGTGCGGAGTGCCCGGGACACGGTCATTGTGCCCACTCCGGCAAGCTGTGCGACATCGGCGAGTGTCACTTTACCGGTACTGCGCCGTTTTCGGGTTAGAGACATACACCTTCCTGCTGACCAGATGCGTTCTTATTATCATCCTTCGCTTCACGTGACAGGCAGTATACGCCTTAAATCCCTTTTTTTGCTGTGATTTCACACCATGATTACAATTTGATAGCGCTATCACACTTCTGAATGTTATAGCTTGGTAGCGCTATCTTTGTGATCCTGATCGCAGTCAATTATTAATGTGTTGAATAAAGTTTGCACATCTTTTGGGTTATGGCGGGAGTGAAAAGTGCTCAAAAAGTGGATATACGATACGACCATTACGCTTCAGGATAGCGTCGAGAGCTGGCCGCAGGCGCTGGAGCTGTGCGCGAAACCGTTGCTGGATCTGCAGGTGATTGCCCCGGAGTATGTGACGGCAATCATTGAGCAGCACCCTACATTAGGGCCGTATTATGTGCTGGCACCAGGGCTGGCGATGCCGCATGCGCGGCCGGAAGAGGGGGCTAAAGGGCTGGGGCTCTCATTATTAAAACTGAAACAGGGTGTCTCTTTTGGTGCCGGGGAATTTGACCCCGTTGATGTGATTGTGATGCTGGCGGCACCGGACAAACATAGTCATATAGAAATGATCTCAGCTCTCGCTGAATTATTTTCCAGCGACAATGATATGGCCGAATTGCATCAGGCGAATACGCTGGAGGAAATAAAAACGATTATCGACCGCTTCTGATTTAATACTTTCATCCGGTTTGTCACAACATTACGCGTCAGCGTGATGGAGACGTCTTTACGCTAAAAAGGGGATAACAATGAAAATAATGGCTATTTGCGGTTCTGGCCTGGGCAGCAGTTTTATGGTCGAAATGAATATTAAAAAGATACTCAAAAAGCTTGAGATTGAGGCTGATGTTGAACACTCCGATCTCTCATCTGCAACCCCGGGCGCAGCCGATCTTTTCGTGATGGCGAAAGACATTGCAGCCAGCGCCAGCGTGCCGGAAAACCAGCTGGTGGTGATCAACAACATCATCGATATCAACGAACTTGAAGCGCAGTTACGTGCCTGGTTCGAAAAACAATAATCCTGATAAGGCGAGGTGGATATGTTTATCCTTGAAACGCTGAATTTCGTTGTTGATATATTAAAAGTTCCCTCTGTACTGGTTGGTTTAATTGCATTAATTGGTCTGGTCGCGCAGAAAAAATCTTTTTCTGACGTGGTGAAGGGAACCATTAAAACCATCCTCGGTTTTATTGTGCTGGGTGGTGGCGCTACGGTATTGGTGGGGTCATTAAATCCATTAGGCGGCATGTTTGAACATGCGTTTAATATTCAGGGCATTATTCCAAACAATGAAGCGATTGTGTCTATTGCGCTGGAAAAATATGGAGCCTCGACCGCACTGATTATGGCGTTCGGCATGGTGGCAAACATCATCGTCGCACGCTTTACCCGCCTGAAATACATCTTCCTGACCGGTCATCACACCTTTTACATGGCATGCATGATTGGCGTGATCCTGACGGTCGCGGGCTTTGAGGGCGTGGGCCTGGTCTTTACGGGGTCGCTGATCCTCGGCCTGGTGATGGCTTTCTTCCCGGCGATAGCGCAGCGCTATATGAAGCGTATCACCGGCACTGACGATATTGCGTTTGGCCATTTTGGCACACTGGGCTACGTGCTTTCTGGCTGGATCGGCAGCAAGTTTGGCAAAGGCTCGCGTTCAACCGAAGAGATGAACCTGCCTAAGAATCTGAGCTTCCTGCGTGACAGCTCTATTTCAATCTCCCTGACCATGATGATTATCTATCTGATCATGGCGGTGAGCGCCGGGCGTGAGTACGTAGAGGCGACCTTCAGCGGCGGTCAGAACTACCTGGTGTACGCCATTATCATGGCAATTACCTTTGCGGCAGGTGTGTTCATCATCCTGCAGGGTGTGCGCCTGATTCTGGCCGAAATCGTCCCGGCTTTTACCGGTTTCTCGGAGAAACTGGTGCCGAATGCACGTCCTGCGCTGGATTGTCCGGTGGTCTATCCGTATGCGCCAAACGCGGTGCTGATTGGCTTTCTGTTCAGCTTCCTCGGCGGTCTGGTCGGGCTGTTCATCTGCGGTCAGTTCAGCTGGGTGCTGATCCTGCCGGGCGTAGTGCCGCATTTCTTCACCGGTGCGACTGCAGGTGTGTTCGGTAATGCTACTGGCGGACGTCGCGGGGCGATGATTGGCGCATTTGCTAACGGCCTGCTGATCACCTTCCTGCCGGTGCTGCTCCTGCCCGTGCTGGGTGCAATTGGTTTTGCTAATACGACCTTCTCGGATGCCGATTTCGGCGCTGTCGGGATTGTTCTGGGCAACCTGGCACGCTTCCTGTCACCGCTTGCCATCACCGGGCTGGTGGTTGCGTTGTTCGCGCTGCTGGTGGCGTACAACGTGTTTGCTAAAAACAAATCTGCGGGCGGTAACGCGCAGGAAAACACCGGAGCTAAATCATGAATGTGAATGAGATAACCCAACTGGCGCGTCAGATCCGCCTTGAGACCCTGAAATCACTGACGCAACTGGGCTTTGGTCACTACGGTGGCAGTATGTCGGTGGTTGAAACGCTGGCCGTGTTGTACGGCGCGGTGATGAAAATCGACCCGGCCGACCCGGACTGGCCAGAGCGCGACTATTTTGTCCTGTCGAAAGGCCACGCGGGCCCGGCGCTGTACAGTATCCTGGCGATAAAAGGCTATTTCCCGATGGAAGAGCTGAGCACGCTCAACCAGAACGGCACGCGTCTGCCAAGCCACCCGGATCGTCTGAAAACGCGCGGTGTGGATGCCACCACCGGCTCGCTCGGACAGGGCATTTCTATCGCCGGGGGAATGGCGTTGTCGCACAGGCTGGCAGGGCGTCCAAACCGGGTATTTTGCATTGTGGGTGATGGCGAGCTTAACGAAGGTCAATGCTGGGAGGCATTCCAGTTTATTGCTCACCATCGCCTGAACAATCTCACGGTGTTTGTGGACTGGAATAAGCAGCAGCTCGACGGTCAACTGGATGAAATTATCTGCGCGTTCGATCTGGAGGGGAAATTCCGTGCCTTTGGCTTTGATGTGGTGACCGTGAAAGGGGATGACATCCCGGCGTTGCTGGACGTCACATCGCGGGTTCCTGCGGCGGATGCGCGTCCGCGGGTAGTGATTCTGGACAGCATTAAAGGGCAGGGGGTGCCGTATCTGGAGCAGCTTAGTAACTCTCATCATCTGCGCCTGACCGGGGAGAGCAAGGCGGCCCTCAACGAGACGATTCGCCAACTGGAGGCTACACATGATTAAGGTTGCACCAGCAGGACAAAAAGATGCCGTTGAGATGCGTAAAGTCTACGCCGGTTTTGTGGCAAAACAGATTGAGGCCGGAAGCGAGATCATCGCGCTGGAAGCGGATCTGATGAGCTCGATGGCAATGGACGGTGTGGCGCGTGATTACCCGCAGCACGTCATTAACTGCGGCATTATGGAAGCCAACGTGATTGGTACGGCAGCCGGGTTGTCGCTGACCGGGCGTAAACCGTTCGTCCACACCTTTACCGCCTTTGCCAGCCGTCGCTGCTTCGACCAGCTGTTTATGTCCCTGGACTACCAGCGTAACAACGTGAAGGTCATTGCCTCGGATGCGGGCGTCACGGCTTGCCACAACGGTGGCACGCATATGTCGTTTGAAGATATGGGGATTGTGCGCGGTCTGGCCCATTCGGTGGTGCTGGAGGTGACCGACGCGGTGATGTTTGAGGATGTGCTACGCCAGCTGATTGATCTTGAAGGTTTCTACTGGGTGCGCACCATTCGTAAACAGGCCCCGAGCGTCTATGCACCGGGATCAACCTTTACCATCGGCAAGGGTAACGTACTGCGCGAAGGGAGCGATATCACCCTGATTGCCAACGGTATCATGGTGGCGGAAGCACTGGAAGCAGCCCGCCAGCTGGGGCAGGAAGGCGTGAGCGCGGCGGTGATCGATATGTTTACCCTGAAACCGATCGACCGGATGCTGGTGAAAAACTACGCCGAGAAAACCGGGCGCATCGTCACCTGCGAAAACCACAGCATCCATAACGGGCTGGGGTCGGCGGTGGCGGAAGTGCTGGTGGAAACGTGTCCTGTACCGATGCGTCGGGTTGGCGTGAAGGAGCGTTACGGCCAGGTAGGGACGCAGGACTTCCTGCAGAAGGAGTATGGCCTGACGGCACATGACATTGTGTCGGCGGCGAGAGAGTTACTGTAAATAAAAAAGGCGACCTTCTGGTCGCCTTTTTAGTGCAGTAAAAAATTACTGCTGCTGTGAGGACTGGATCGCGGTCAGCGCGATGGTGTAGACGATATCGTCTACCAGCGCACCACGGGACAGGTCGTTCACAGGTTTGCGCATACCCTGCAGCATTGGCCCGATGGAGATCAGGTCTGCAGAACGCTGTACCGCTTTGTAGGTGGTGTTACCGGTGTTCAGATCCGGGAAGATGAACACGGTAGCGCGACCGGCAACCGGTGAGTTAGGCGCTTTGGATTTCGCCACGTCAGCCATTACCGCCGCGTCGTACTGCAGCGGGCCGTCGATCATCAGGTCAGGACGTTTTTCCTGCGCCAGACGGGTCGCTTCGCGAACTTTCTCTACATCGCTGCCTGCACCAGAAGTGCCGGTAGAGTAGGAGAGCATCGCCACGCGCGGTTCGATACCGAAGGCAATCGCGGAGTCTGCAGACTGGATAGCGATTTCAGCCAGCTGTTCTGCCGTTGGATCCGGGTTGATCGCACAGTCGCCGTAAACGTAAACCTGTTCAGGCAGCAGCATGAAGAACACGGAAGACACCAGCGAGCTGCCCGGTGCAGTTTTGATCAGCTGCAGTGGCGGACGGATGGTGTTCGCGGTGGTGTGAACAGCACCAGAAACCAGACCGTCAACTTCGTCCTGTTCCAGCATCAGCGTACCCAGCACCACGTTGTCTTCCAGCTGTTCACGCGCAACGGCTTCGGTCATGCCCTTGCTCTTACGCAGTTCAACCAGACGGGCTACGTAGCTTTCGCGAACCACTTCCGGGTCAACGATTTCGATACCCGCACCCAGCTCAACGCCCTGAGAGGCCGCCACACGGGTGATTTCATCCGGGTTACCCAGCAGCACACAGGTCGCGATACCGCGTTCTGCGCAGATAGCTGCCGCTTTAACGGTACGTGGTTCATCACCTTCTGGCAGAACAACGCGTTTGCCCGCTTTACGCGCCAGCTCAGTCAGCTGGTAACGGAAGGCTGGTGGAGACAGACGACGGCTGCGCTCAGAAGTCGCAGTCAGGGATTCGATCCAGTCTGCATTGATGTAACCCGCAACGTATTCCTGCACTTTCTCAATACGTTCGTGGTCATCAACCGGCACTTCCAGGTTGAAGCTCTGCAGGCTCAGGGAGGTCTGCCAGGTGTTGGTGTTCACCATGAAGACCGGCAGGCCAGTGGCAAAAGCGCGCTCGCAGAGCTTGCTGACGCGTGGGTCCATCTCGTAAGCACCGGTCAGCAGAATGGCACCGATTTCCACGCCGTTCATTGCCGCCAGGCAGGCTGCAACCAGCACGTCAGGACGGTCAGCGGAAGTCACCAGCAGGGAGCCTGCACGGAAGTGTTCCAGCATGTGCGGGATGCTGCGCGCACAGAAGGTCACGGACTTCACGCGACGGGTGTTGATGTCGCCTTCGTTGATCACGGTGGCGTTCAGGTGATGCGCCATATCGATTGCACGGGTGGCAATCAGATCGAAGCTCCACGGCACCGCGCCCAGTACTGGCAGCGGGCTGGAGCTTTGCAGTTTAGCCGGGTCAACTTTGATGACTTTCGCTCTGGAAGAGTCGTCGAAGATCTCGGACAGGTCAGGGCGAGTACGACCCTGCTCATCAACCGGGGCGTTCAGTTTGTTAACGATAACGCCGGTGATGTTGGTATTTTTTACGCCGCCGAAGCTGCTGCGAGTCAGTTCGATACGCTCGTTCAGCTGCTCTGGGGTGTCAGTACCCTGAGACATGACGAAGACGATCTCAGCGTTCAGCGTTTTCGCGATTTCGAAGTTCAGAGACTGGGCAAACTGGTGTTTGCGCGTAGGAACCAGGCCTTCAACCAGAACCACTTCCGCGTCCTGAGTGTTCGCGTGGTAGTTGGCGATGATCTCTTCCATCAGCACGTCTTTCTGGTTGCTGGAGAGCAGAGATTCAACGTGGCTCATCTTCAGCGGTTCAGCCGCTGGCAGATTGGAGTTCTTACGCACGATGGTGGTGGTCTGGTCTGGCGCATCGCCACCGGCACGAGGCTGGGCGATTGGCTTAAAGACGCTCAGACGAACGCCTTTGCGTTCCATAGCACGGATAACGCCAAGGCTGACGCTGGTCAGGCCGACGCTGGTTCCGGTAGGGATCAGCATAATAATACGGGACACGGTTTATCCTCTTTCGTTACCGCCGACATTGGGCGGGTTACAAAACAGCACCGCCAGCATTGCTGGCGGTGTGGAATCAGGCAGTCAGGCGGTTCGCGTCTTGCGCGATGACCAGCTCTTCGTTCGTTGGGATAACGATAGCTGGACGGGTACCTTCTTTGTTGATGAAACCAGACTTACCGAAACGGGCAGCCAGGTTACGTTCGTGATCAACGTCGAAGCCCAGAACGCCCAGTTTACCCAGGGTCAGTTCACGGACCATTGCCGCATTCTCACCGATACCACCGGTGAAGATTACCGCGTCCAGACGACCTTCCATCAGCGCAGTGTAAGAACCGATGTATTTTGCCAGGCGGTGGCAGTAAACGTCCATTGCACGTTTAGCGTCCGCTTTTTCTGCGTAGTTGTCTTCAACATAACGGCAGTCGCTGGTGACTTCGGTCAGACCCAGCAGGCCAGACTCTTTGGTCAGCATTTTGTTGATCTGGTCAACGCTCATGCCCAGGGTGTCGTGCAGGTGGAAGATGATCGCCGGGTCGATATCACCGGAACGGGTACCCATCACCAGACCTTCCAGTGGGGTCAGACCCATAGAAGTATCAACACATTTACCGTTACGGATAGCAGAAACAGAACCACCGTTGCCCAGGTGGCAGGTGATGATGTTCAGTTCTTCAACCGGTTTGTTCAGTACTTTTGCCGCTTCCTGCGTCACATAGAAGTGGCTGGTGCCATGTGCGCCGTAGCGACGAACACCGTGCTCTCTGTACAGGCTGTATGGCAGGGCGTAGAGGTAAGATTCTTCCGGCATAGTCTGATGGAACGCGGTGTCAAACACGGCCACGTTTTTGTCTTTCAGCTGCGGGAAGGATTTCAGCGCTTCAGCGATACCGATCAGGTGAGCCGGGTTGTGCAGCGGCGCGAAGGATGCAGAGTCTTTGATGCCCTGGATCACAGATTCGTCGATCACGACGGAGCTGGTGTATTTTTCGCCGCCGTGGACGATACGGTGACCAATCGCAGTCAGCTGAGCAGACAGTTCTGGTTTTTGTGCCAGAATAGTGTTAACGATAAAGTTCAGCGCTTCACTGTGAGCGGCGCCTGCACCTAAAGCCGCTTCTTGTTTGCTACCGTCCATCTTCCACTTGATACGTGCTTCAGGCAGATGGAAACATTCGGCCAAACCAGAGAGGTACTCGTCACCGTTGAGCGCATCGATGATGGCGAATTTCAGTGAGGAGCTACCGCAGTTCAGAACCAGTACTAACTTACTCGACATGGAAGTACCTATTATTGATACGTGGCTAAAAAAACGTCAGTGAGTCTAACAGCGTAACGCATGCTGACCCAGACATTTATGATTAACATCATGCCAAACGAACATTCTGGCATGATGGAAGAAATACCTATGATTTTATGCCATTTTGAACATTTTTCAGGCGATGGCATAATATGCGATAATTTGACGAGTTAACGATTCTCGTCTAAGGCCCTATCAGGCTGGCACAGGATACCCGATACGGGGTAGTGATGACAAAATATTTTGAACGTTGTCATAGCCTGTTGTGGTTTTGCATGAAAATTTTAATTTTTATACGTGAAGTTGAGGTACAGCCATGTCGACACCTGAGATCCCGTCCGTGAACTTTTTTAGTCTGTTTCGTCGGGGACAGCATTACGCAAAGACCTGGCCGATGGAAAAGCGCCTTGCGCCTATGTTTGTTGAGAATCGCGTCATCCGCGCCACCCGCCATGCGATTCGCTTTATGCCGCCTGTCGCGATATTTACGCTGTGCTGGCAAATTGCCCTCGGGGGGCAGCTTGGCCCGGCCGTCGCCACGGCGCTCTTTGCGCTAAGTCTGCCGATGCAGGGACTGTGGTGGTTAGGTAAGCGTTCAATTACGCCATTACCTCCCGGAATTTTACACTGGTTTTATGAAGTTCGCGGGAAACTCGAGGAAGCAGGGCAGGCGCTTGCTCCGGTCGAAGGTAAACCGGATTACCAGGCGCTGGCCGATACCCTCAAGCGGGCTTTTAAACAACTTGATAAAACATTCCTCGATGGTTTGTGATTGATCATCGAAACGATGAATAAAAGAAGGCACAGTAACAAACAGTTACCGTGTCTTTTTTTTCAAGTGCAATGCGCTACAGGAGTCGAAAGATGGAAATGACCAATGCTCAACGTCTGATTTTGTCTAATCAGTACAAGATGATGACTATGCTTGATCCCGACAACGCAGAGCGCTACCGCCGCTTACAGACTATCGTTGAACGTGGCTTCGGTTTGCAGATGCGCGAACTGGATCGCGAGTTTGGCGAGCTGAAAGAAGAAACCTGCCGCCTGATCATCGACATTATGGAGATGTATCACGCGCTGCACGTTTCCTGGACCAATCTGAAAGATCAACCGTCCATCGACGAGCGTCGCGTGACGTTCCTGGGCTTTGATGCTGCAACGGAAGCGCGCTATCTGAGCTATGTACGCTTTATGGTGAATACCGAAGGGCGCTATACCCATTTTGATGCGGGTACTCACGGTTTTAACGCGCAAACCCCAATGTGGGAAAAATATCAGCGCATGCTGAGCGTATGGCATTCGTGCCCACGCCAGTACCATTTAAGCAGCAACGAAATTCAACAAATCATTAATGCCTGACGGAGGTGCGTGTGCAGTGTAAAGGTTTTCTGTTTGATCTGGACGGTACGCTGGTGGATTCGCTGCCGGTTGTGGAGCGTTCATGGTGCCATTGGGCTGACAGACATGGCATCGACCATCAGGACGTGCTGAATTTTATCCACGGCAAACAGGCCATTACCTCGTTACGGCATTTTCTGGTGGGGCGCACTGAGGAAGAGATTCAGGCAGAGTTCAGCTATCTTGAGCATATTGAATCCACCGACACGGACGGCATCGCCGCGCTGCCCGGGGCGCGTGAACTGCTTGAACATCTTAATGAAGCGCAGATCCCGTGGGCGATAGTGACCTCCGGCTCGATTCCGGTTGCGCATGCCCGTCATAAGGCGGCAGGCTTGCCGAAGCCAGAAGTGTTCATCACCGCTGAACGCGTCAAGCGCGGCAAACCTGAACCTGATGCGTTTTTACTCGGCGCTGAACTGCTGGGTCTTGCTCCCGCAGACTGCGTGGTGGTGGAAGATGCGGCAGCCGGAGTGCTGGCCGGGTTGAATGCCGGAAGCCATGTTATCGCCGTCAACGTACCGGCGGACTCGCCCCGGCTGGACGAAGCCGATTTTGTGCTTAACTCGCTGACGACACTTGCTGTCTCTAAAGCACCTGACGGCGTTGTTACCGTCTCGCTGAAAATGTAATCCCATGATTTAGCCCCACATTGCTGGGGCTTTTTTATGGCAAAATTTTGTACCCCCTCAGACAAGGACATGTTGTGAACGGTGAACTGATTTGGGTCCTCAGCCTGCTTTTAATCGCTATCATTCTCTTTGCTACAGGCAAGGTGCGCATGGATGCCGTCGCCTTGTTTGTGATTGTTGCGTTTGTGTTGAGCGGTACGCTCACGCTTCCGGAGGCCTTCTCCGGGTTTAGCGACCCTAACGTGATCCTGATTGCTGCTCTGTTCATTATTGGTGACGGCCTGGTGCGCACTGGCGTCGCGACCATTGTGGGATCGTGGCTGGTGAAGGTGGCAGGTAACAGTGAAACCAAAATGCTGATCTACCTGATGCTGACGGTTGCCGGGCTGGGGGCGTTTATGAGTTCAACTGGCGTTGTCGCGATCTTTATCCCCGTGGTACTCAGCGTCTCCATGCGGATGCAGACCTCACCGTCGCGTCTGATGATGCCCCTGAGCTTTGCCGGGCTTGTTAGCGGCATGATGACGCTGGTGGCTACACCACCGAACCTGGTCGTCAACAGTGAGCTGATCCGTGAAGGGTTACAGGGTTTCAGTTTTTTCAGCGTTACCCCGCTTGGGCTGGTGATTCTGGTCATGGGCGTTATCTATATGCTGCTGACCCGCTTTGCCCTGCAGGGCGAGACGCAGGATAAAAGCAAAGACGGCTGGAAACGGCGTACCTTTCGAGATTTGATCAAAGAGTACCGTCTGACCGGGCGCGCCCGCCGTCTGGCCATTCGCCCAGGTTCACCGATGGTCGGCCAGCGTCTGGACGACCTGAAGCTGCGGGAACGCTATGGCGCGAACGTGATCGGCGTGGAGCGCTGGCGTCGTTTCCGCCGGGTGATCGTGAACGTGAACGGGGTGTCGGAATTCCGGGCGCGTGACGTTTTGCTGATTGATATGTCCACGGCGGATGTTGATCTGCGCGAGTTTTGCAGTGAACAACTGCTGGAGCCGATGGTGCTGCGCGGCGAGTATTTTTCAGACCAGGCGCTGGACGTCGGCATGGCTGAAGTGTCGCTGATCCCTGAGTCTGAATTATTGGGTAAAACTGTGCGCGAAATGGGCTTCCGTACCCGTTATGGCCTGAATGTGGTGGGCTTAAAGCGCGATGGCGTGGCGATGAAAGGTGCGGTTGTGGATGAACCCATCCTGCTGGGGGATATTTTCCTCGTGGTTGGCAACTGGAAGCTGATCAGCCAGCTTGGACAGAAAGGCCGCGATTTTGTGGTACTCAATATGCCCGTTGAAGAGAGCGATGCGTCTCCGGCGCATAGCCAGGCACCCCATGCGATTTTTTGTCTGGTGCTGATGGTGTCGTTAATGCTTACCGATGAGATCCCCAATCCGATCGCGGCGATTATTGCCTGCCTGCTGATGGGGAAATTCCGCTGTATTGATGCTGAAAGTGCCTACAAAGCCGTTCACTGGCCGAGCATCATTCTGATTGTCGGGATGATGCCCTTTGCCCTGGCACTGCAAAAGACCGGTGGCGTGGATTTGGTGGTTAAAGGGCTAATGGATGTCGGCGGGGGATATGGCCCGTATATGATGATGGTGTGTCTGTTTATCATGTGTGCCGCCATCGGGTTGTTTATTTCCAATACGGCGACGGCCGTACTGATGGCTCCCATCGCACTGGCAATGGCGAAATCGATGGGGGTTTCACCTTATCCATTTGCCATGATGGTGGCAATGGCGGCCTCTGCGGCGTTTATGACCCCGGTCTCTTCGCCGGTTAACACGCTGGTGCTGGGGCCAGGTAACTACAAATTTAGCGATTTCGTGAAGATTGGCGTGCCGTTCACCGTGCTGGTGATGTTGGTGTGCGTGGTGTTGATTCCGGTATTGTTCCCGTTTTAAGTAAATTGTCGGGTGGCGTCTGCGATGGGATCAGTCCGGCAGCGCCGCCGGGCAATCATGGTCTGTTATAGCGGTGAATCCTGGCTAATTTCATCCAGCGACAAATGGAAGCTCGGTACGAACACCTGCATAAAATAATCCATCTCTTCACTGCGGCGGGATTCGAGCGTTTTTTCCAGACGCGTTTTGGCCAGTAAAAACTCATTATTTCCGGCTGACAACTCTTCCAGACATTTCAGATAGGCGCACAGTGCATCCGCCTGTTTCACCAGCGATTGTTCATCTTCCGTATAACGATGTTCGTCGATCAGCGGTTCGAAGATATCGCGCAACTCTTCCGGCACCATATCGATCAACTTCTGCTGGGCAATCTTCTCGATCGCCTTATATTCCTGCGCAATCTGCGAGTTGAAATATTTCACCGGTGTGGGTAAATCCCCGGTCAGCACTTCAGAGGCATCGTGATACATTGCCAGCAGAGCAATACGCTCAGCATTGACCTGCCCGTTGAATTTACGGTTTTTAATGGCCGCCAGTGCGTGAGCGACCATCGCAACCTGCAGGCTGTGTTCCGACACATTTTCAGTGCGCACATTGCGCATCAAAGGCCAGCGGTTGATCAGTTTAAGGCGGGAGAGATGGGCAAAGAAATGACTCTGACTCATAGGTTACCTTTTGTCTTCACAGCGACAGACTTCATTGTGCGGGTAGGGGAGACAAGATGCAAATCAGGCTACCGAAGTAGCCTGATTTTTAAGATTACTGGTGGTAACCGGAGAGGAAGCGGCCAAAGCGACTGATGGCCATTTCGAGGTCGTCCTCACGCGGCAGGGTGACGATGCGCACGTGATCCGGCCACGGCCAGTTGAACGCGGTACCCTGAACCAGCAGCACTTTTTCCTGTAACAGGAAATCGAGCACCATTTTCTGGTCGTCATGAATATTGAAGCGCTTCGCGTCAATTTTCGGGAACATGTAGAGCGCGCCGTTAGGTTTGACACAGGAGACGCCCGGGATATCGTTGATCAGCTCCCACGCGCGGTTACGCTGTTCGTACAGACGGCCACCCGGGGTGATAAATTCGCTTATGCTCTGGTAACCACCGAGTGCGGTCTGGATCGCGTGCTGTGCCGGAACGTTGGCGCATAAACGCATGGACGCCAGCATCTCAAGCCCTTCGATATACCCTTTGGCGTGTTTTTTCGGCCCGTTCAGTACCATCCAGCCCTGACGGAAACCCGCCACACGATAGGTCTTGGACAGGCCGTTGAAGGTAATGGTCAGCAGATCCGGTGCCAGTGCGGCGATAGAGTGGTGTTGCGCCGCATCGTACAGAATTTTGTCGTAAATTTCGTCGGCAAAGATAATCAGGTTGTGCTGGCGGGCGATCTCCACGATCTCCATCAGTAACTCTCTGGAATAGACCGCACCCGTTGGGTTGTTCGGGTTGATAATGACGATACCGCGCGTGCGAGGGGTTATCTTAGCGCGAATATCATCGAGATCCGGGAACCAGTCAGAGGACTCGTCGCACAGGTAGTGCACCGCTTTACCGCTGGACAGTGATACTGCTGCTGTCCACAGCGGGTAGTCAGGCGCGGGTACCAGCATTTCGTCACCGCTGTTCAGCAGTGCCTGCATGGCCTGCACGATAAGCTCAGAGACGCCGTTGCCAATATAGATATCTTCAACGGTAACGTCACGCATGCCGCGCGCCTGGTAGTGCTGCATGATGGCTTTACGCGCGGAGTAGAGTCCTTTTGAATCGCAATAGCCTTGTGCAGTGGGCAGGTTGCGGATCACATCTACCAGGATCTCATCCGGCGCTTCAAAACCAAATGGCGCAGGATTACCAATGTTGAGTTTCAGAACCTTATTGCCTTCTTCTTCGAGGCGCTTTGCCTCTTTCAGAACCGGGCCACGGATGTCATAACAGACGTTATCTAGCTTGCTGGATTTTTCGATAGGGGACATGAACCTTTAACCTTTTCGCTATTATTGCCACTCCCTGCCGTGGAAGTCAGCACGGAACAATGTACTCCCCCCTCGCTTCATTTTGAAGGGCGTACAGAAGAAGATTTCGTACAATGGACTAATTCTTGTTGAATCTATTTTGCTGGCTGCGAGCCATTTCGCTGACCTAAAGTAATGCACATAGTGTGGTTTTAGGTTTATTGTGCTGTTGATTGATATGATAGTTGCATATTGTGCTGTTAAAAATAAAATAGGGTCAGCCGGATGCAAGACGTTACCCTGAGTGACTTTTCGTAAAACCTGAATGTTGAGATACGGGTTACTGTAATAGACACCCTGGACTAAAGGTTACTCATGTAAATTTAATGTTAAGTGTCATTAATGAATGACCTTAATCTAAATTAAAATTTATTTATTATTAACGACGAAAATGCAACTTTCGTTAATTTTAATAAAATTAGTTTAGCCACTTATCAACACCCTTAAATCCTTAATATTGCAATAAGACTTATAAATAAGGTGGATTTGGGTTAAGATGTCTTTCAGGAAAGCAGATGAAAGATGCGCTTGTCTTGTATATCTGGAACTGATTTTCTGAATTAGTCGATTGTTATTGTTAGAGTTCTCTCTGGCTGGAGTGTGCGAAGCACATCCTGCTGCGTTGACAGCGCTGCGATAAAGATGGCAGAAAATGTGTCTTACCTTTAATGTAATTTACATAAACCTGCGAACATCTAAATATCCTGAACGTTTAAGAGAATAAAAATAACGTCATGAAACGTGCTTTCTGACTGTTGATATATACACAAAATCATTCAAGCTGCATCACAAAAACGCTTTCAGCGTTTTTGAACTGTGCTTGCGCTGGCCCCGAAGGGGGGGAGGCCGCAGGCCGGGTAACGCGGCACGTCTGAAAATCCCCGGAAGCTTACTCAGGTCAGTGGCTGGGGTGAGCAGACGCGGCCAATACGGAAGCAGCCTGAAGGGTGAAGTGAAAAAAGCAGCACAATAACTATCTGTCAGGCAGTCTGCCGGGTCAGGATGCGAGGGATAATCGTCAGAGGGAATTGCTTAACTGTTACACACAGCTTCAACCCGGGCAGCTCCGCACGAGCAACCTGAAAGTGAATAGATATGATAAATGCAAATCGTCCGATAATGAATCTCGACCTCGATCTGCTGAGAACGTTTGTTGCGGTCGCCGATCTCAACACTTTTGCAGCTGCTGCTGCCGCAGTTTGCCGAACCCAGTCCGCTGTTAGCCAGCAAATGCAACGGCTGGAACAACTGGTCGGTAAAGAGCTTTTTGCGCGCCATGGGCGTAATAAGCTATTGACTGAACACGGTATTCAGCTACTGGGTTATGCCAGAAAAATACTTCGCTTTAATGACGAAGCATGTATGTCATTAATGTTTAGCAACCTTCAGGGGGTGTTAACATTAGGTGCATCTGATGAGTCAGCGGATACTATATTGCCTTTCCTTCTCAATCGTATTAGTTCGGTTTATCCGAAGCTTGCGCTGGATGTTAGCGTAAAACGTAACGCCTTTATGGTTGATATGTTGAAAGAGAATGAAGTCGACCTGGTGGTCACGACGCATCGTCCTGGGCAATTTGAGTGTCTGACGCTGCGTACTTCTCCGACGCACTGGTACTGCGCGGCTGAATATGTGCTGCAAAAAGGCGAGGCAATACCGTTGGTTTTGCTGGACGAGCCAAGCCCGTTCCGCGATATGGTGATCACTGCGCTAAATGAGGCCAACATTCCGTGGCGTCTGGCGTATGTGGCATCCACACTGCCAGCGGTACGTGCCGCCGTAAAAGCGGGTCTTGGCGTAACCGCACGTCCGGTAGAGATGATGAGTCCGGATCTGCGCGTACTGGGTAAAGCGGAAGGTCTTCCTGCATTGCCGGATACGGAGTACCTGCTTTGTCGCAACGCATCCAGCAATAATGAACTGGCGAAGGTGGTGTTCGAGGCCATTGAAACCTACCACAACCCCTGGCAGTACGAGCATGTTACTCCTGAAGAGGGGGGTGACTCCCTGGTTGTCGAAAGGGACTTTGAGTGATCAGAGACTCAAAATTCTGGTAACAAAATGTAAGTGTAAAAAAAAGGCCACTCGCGCGATTTTTGCGTAGAGTGGTTTTTTTTTGGTCGACAATAACCTCCTCAACAGCATGGATTAGGTAAATAGGTTTTATTTATTAATCAGATAAATGAATTTGCTTAAAACGTGTTCGTTTTCCGTTCTGACGTCTTCCTCATCCCTTTGATGTTAAAAAAACAGGAAATATGTTGCCGTTTTTTCGATTGAATTAACAAAAGCGTGTCTCAGATCAAGAAAATACTCCCATTTGGGGGGAGGAATCGTTGGCAAATCCTGTCAAAATAGGAGGGTTGTTTTTTTTACTTCCAAAACGGACACGATTCAACAACATGCGTTTGACGTAAAGTCTGGAACCCACCAGGGTTAAAGGGCATGAAATGTTAATGGTAATCGTGCGATGTAATTTAATGTGAAGAAACCTTTGTTAAAGTTGACAAAAGGTTATAGAAAGGAGTAAAAAACCACATCATTTTGCTGTCTACGCCCCATTTCCGACAGTTAGTGTAAGGTTATTTGTTCCTCCCCATGAATCGATGTGATGCCCATCTGCCAGCAAGAGCAGTGTCGTCGGTATCACTTTTGATGAGTAAGCAATGAGTATGTCAACATCCACAGAAGTCATCGCTCATCACTGGGCATTCGCAATCTTTCTTATTGTAGCCATTGGCCTGTGCTGCCTGATGTTAGTCGGCGGCTGGTTCCTGGGCGGTCGCGCCCGCGCAAGGCACAAAAACACACCTTTCGAATCAGGTATTGATTCAGTAGGTTCCGCTCGCTTACGCCTGTCTGCCAAGTTCTATCTGGTAGCTATGTTCTTCGTCATCTTTGACGTGGAAGCGCTTTACCTTTTCGCATGGTCTACCTCCATCCGCGAAAGTGGTTGGATAGGCTTTGTCGAGGCCGCAATTTTCATTTTAGTGCTACTGGCCGGTCTGGTTTATCTGGTGCGTATTGGCGCGCTTGACTGGACGCCTGCGCGTTCACGTCGTGAACACATCAACCCGGAAAACAGTATCTCTAATCGTCAGCAGTAACAGCGAGGCAATAAGATGGATTATACGCTCACCCGCATAGATCCTAACGGTGAGAATGACCGTTACCCCCTGCAAAAACAGGAGATCGTAACCGACCCCCTGGAGCAAGAAGTCAATAAAAGCGTGTACATGGGTAAGCTTGAGCATGCCATGCACGATATGGTCAACTGGGGGCGTAAGAACTCCATCTGGCCTTACAACTTTGGCCTTTCTTGCTGCTACGTTGAAATGGTGACGTCATTCACTGCGGTGCATGACGTTGCGCGTTTTGGGGCCGAGGTGCTCCGTGCGTCCCCACGTCAGGCTGACCTGATGGTGGTCGCCGGTACGTGCTTTACCAAGATGGCACCGGTTATTCAGCGTCTTTATGACCAGATGCTCGAGCCTAAATGGGTTATCTCTATGGGCGCTTGCGCGAACTCTGGCGGGATGTACGACATTTATTCCGTCGTGCAGGGCGTTGATAAGTTCATTCCAGTCGACGTTTACATCCCAGGTTGCCCGCCGCGTCCGGAGGCTTACATGCAGGCGCTGATGCTGCTGCAGGAGTCTATCGGTAAAGAGCGCCGCCCACTTTCATGGGTTGTAGGCGATCAGGGTGTGTATCGCGCGAACATGCAGTCTGAGCGCGAGCGTAAACGCGGTGAACGTATTGCAGTCACCAACCTGCGTACGCCTGACGAAATTTAATTTGCGCCTGTTGGCCTGGAGAATACCTTCGCATATCACTACTCAAATAGCGCGAAGCCAGGCTTGACAGTCACCACGGACCATTTGCAATGGTGAACAATATGACCGACTTAACCGCGCAAGAAGCCGCCTGGCAGACCCGGGATCATCTGGATGACCCTGTCATTGGCGAACTGCGCAACCGTTTTGGGCCGGATGCCTTTACTGTTCAGGCCACCCGCACCGGGGTACCCGTTGTCTGGGTGAAGCGTGAACAATTACTGGAAGTTGTCGATTTCCTCAAGAAATTGCCAAAACCTTACGTCATGCTGTTTGACTTACACGGCATGGATGAACGTCTGCGTACGCACCGCCAGGGTCTCCCTGCTGCGGATTTTTCCGTTTTCTACCACCTGATCTCAATAGACCGCAATACGGATATCATGCTCAAGGTGGCATTGTCTGAAAACGACATGCATCTGCCGACGATCACCAAACTTTTCCCGAACGCCAACTGGTATGAGCGTGAAACCTGGGAAATGTTCGGCATGACCTTTGACGGCCACCCACACCTGACGCGCATCATGATGCCGCAGACCTGGACCGGCCACCCGCTGCGTAAAGACTACCCGGCACGTGCAACTGAATTCGACCCGTTTGAGCTGACCAAAGCCAAGCAGGATCTGGAGATGGAAGCACTGACCTTCAAGCCGGAAGACTGGGGCATGAAGCGCGGTACCGACAACGAGGACTTCATGTTCCTCAACCTCGGCCCGAACCACCCATCTGCGCACGGTGCATTCCGTATTATTCTTCAGCTTGATGGCGAAGAGATTGTCGACTGCGTACCGGATATCGGTTACCACCACCGTGGTGCTGAGAAGATGGGCGAGCGCCAGTCCTGGCACAGCTACATTCCGTATACCGACCGTATCGAATACCTCGGCGGTTGCGTAAACGAAATGCCATACGTGCTGGCCGTTGAGAAACTGGCAGGCATCACCACGCCGGATCGCGTTAACGTGATCCGCGTCATGCTGTCTGAACTGTTCCGTATTAACAGCCACCTGCTGTACATCTCCACGTTCATTCAGGACGTAGGCGCGATGACCCCGGTCTTCTTCGCCTTTACCGACCGTCAGAAAATCTACGATCTGGTTGAAGCGATTACCGGCTTCCGTATGCACCCGGCCTGGTTCCGTATCGGTGGTGTCGCACACGATCTGCCGCGCGGTTGGGATCGTCTGCTGCGTGAATTCCTCGACTGGATGCCAAAACGTCTGGCCTCTTACGAGAAAGCCGCACTGCGTAACACCATCCTGAAAGGCCGTTCCCAGGGCGTTGCTGCCTACGGCGCGAAAGAAGCGCTGGAGTGGGGGACAACAGGGGCGGGTCTGCGTGCAACCGGTATTGATTTCGACGTGCGTAAAGCCCGTCCTTACTCTGGCTACGAGAACTTCGACTTTGAAGTCCCGGTTGGCGGCGGTGTATCCGACTGCTACACCCGCGTGATGCTGAAAGTAGAAGAGCTGCGCCAGAGTCTGCGCATCCTTGAGCAGTGCCTCAACAACATGCCGGAAGGTCCGTTCAAAGCGGATCACCCGCTGACCACGCCGCCACCGAAAGAGCGCACGCTGCAACATATCGAAACCCTGATCACCCACTTCCTGCAGGTTTCCTGGGGTCCGGTCATGCCGGCCAATGAATCCTTCCAGATGATTGAAGCGACCAAGGGTATCAACAGCTACTACCTGACCAGTGACGGCAGCACCATGAGCTACCGTACCCGTGTGCGTACGCCAAGCTTCGCGCACCTGCAGCAGATCCCGGCCGCCATTCGCGGCAGTCTGGTCTCCGACCTGATTGTGTATCTGGGTAGTATCGATTTTGTTATGTCAGATGTGGACCGCTAATTATGCACGAGAATCAACAACCACAAACCGAGGCTTTTGAGCTGAGTGAAGCAGAGCGTGCCGCCATTGAGCACGAGATGCACCACTACGAAGACCCGCGTGCGGCGTCCATTGAAGCGCTGAAAATCGTTCAGAAACAGCGTGGTTGGGTGCCGGATGGGGCGATCTATGAGATCGCAAAAGTGCTGGGTATTCCGGCAAGTGATGTAGAAGGTGTAGCCACGTTCTACAGCCAGATCTTCCGTCAGCCGGTAGGCCGCCATGTGATCCGCTATTGTGACAGCGTTGTTTGTCACATTACCGGTTATCAGGGCATTCAGGCGGCAATTGAGAAAAAACTCAATATCAAGCCGGGCCAGACCACGTTCGATGGTCGCTTTACTCTGCTGCCAACCTGCTGCCTGGGTAACTGTGACAAGGGGCCGACCATGATGATTGATGAGGACACTCACAGCCATCTGACGCCGGAAGCCATTCCTGACCTGCTGGAGCAGTACAAATGAAAACTGTAATTCGTACTGCTGAGACTCATCCGCTGACCTGGCGTCTGCGCGATGACAAACAGCCGGTATGGCTCGACGAATACCAAAGCAAAAACGGTTATGCCGGTGCGCGTAAAGCCCTCGGCGGCATGGCACCGGATGAAATCGTTAATGCGGTGAAAGATTCTGGCCTGAAAGGGCGCGGCGGTGCGGGCTTCTCCACCGGTCTGAAGTGGAGCCTGATGCCAAAAGACGAATCCATGAACATCCGTTACCTGCTGTGTAACGCCGATGAAATGGAGCCGGGCACCTATAAAGACCGCCTGCTGATGGAACAGCTGCCACACCTGCTGGTGGAAGGCATGCTGATCTCCGCGTTCGCGCTGAAAGCGTACCGTGGTTACATCTTCCTGCGCGGTGAATACATCGAAGCGGCAGAAAACCTGCGCCGCGCGATCGCCGAAGCCACCGAAGCGGGCCTGCTGGGTAAAAATATCCTGGGCACCGGTTTTGACTTCGAACTGTTCGTGCACACCGGGGCAGGGCGTTATATCTGTGGTGAAGAAACCGCGCTGATTAACTCCCTGGAAGGCCGCCGTGCGAACCCGCGTTCCAAGCCACCGTTCCCGGCAAGCTCCGGCGTGTGGGGCAAACCGACCTGCGTCAACAACGTCGAAACCCTGTGTAACGTTCCGGCAATCCTCGCTAACGGCGTGGAGTGGTATCAGGGCATCTCTGCAAGCAAAGATGCCGGTACCAAGCTGATGGGCTTCTCCGGTCGCGTGAAAAACCCTGGCGTCTGGGAACTGCCGTTCGGTACTACCGCGCGTGAAATTCTTGAAGACTATGCTGGCGGCATGCGTGACGGCCTGAAATTCAAAGCCTGGCAGCCGGGCGGGGCAGGGACAGACTTCCTGACCGAAGCCCACCTTGACCTGCCAATGGAATTCGAAAGCATTGGTAAAGCAGGTAGCCGTCTGGGTACGGCGCTGGCGATGGCCGTCGACCATGAGATCGGCATGGTATCGCTGGTGCGTAACCTGGAAGAGTTCTTCGCCCGCGAGTCCTGCGGCTGGTGTACACCATGCCGTGATGGTCTGCCGTGGAGCGTGAAGATCCTCCGTGCTATTGAACGTGGCGAAGGTCAGCCTGGCGATATCGAGACACTTGAGCAACTGTGTCGATTCCTGGGCCCAGGTAAAACCTTCTGTGCCCACGCACCCGGTGCCGTCGAGCCACTGCAGAGCGCGATTAAATATTTCCGCGATGAATTCGAAGCAGGCATCAAGCAGCCGTTCAGCAATACCCATGCAATCAATGGTATTCAGCCGAACCTGCTGAAAACGCGCTGGTAACGACAAGAATTTTGATTAACGCTCAGACATAGTCTGAGCCAACTGGAAGCATGCTAATGGCTACGATTCATGTAGACGGCAAAGAATATGAGGTCAACGGGGCGGACAACCTGCTGGAAGCTTGTCTGTCGCTCGGCCTTGATATTCCGTACTTTTGCTGGCATCCGGCGCTGGGCAGCGTCGGTGCTTGCCGCCAGTGTGCGGTGAAGCAATATCAGAACGCGGAAGACACGCGTGGTCGCCTGGTGATGTCCTGTATGACGCCAGCCACCGAAGGCACTTTTATTTCGATTGATGACGAAGAAGCCAAACAGTTCCGCGAAAGCGTGGTGGAATGGTTGATGACCAACCACCCACACGACTGTCCGGTCTGTGAAGAGGGCGGTAACTGCCACCTTCAGGATATGACCGTAATGACCGGTCACAGCTTCCGTCGCTATCGCTTTACCAAACGTACCCACCGTAACCAGGATCTGGGGCCGTTCATCTCTCACGAAATGAACCGCTGCATCGCCTGCTACCGCTGCGTGCGTTACTACAAAGACTACGCAGACGGTCAGGATCTGGGCGTGTATGGCGCGCATGACAACGTCTACTTCGGTCGTCCGGAAGACGGTACGCTTGAAAGCGAATTCTCCGGTAACCTGGTAGAAATCTGCCCGACCGGTGTATTCACCGATAAAACCCACTCCGAGCGTTACAACCGTAAATGGGACATGCAGTTTGCTCCAAGCATCTGCCAGCAGTGCTCTCTTGGCTGTAACACCAGCCCGGGTGAACGTTACGGCGAACTGCGTCGTATCGAAAACCGTTACAACGGTACCGTTAACCACTACTTCCTGTGCGACCGTGGTCGTTTCGGTTATGGCTATGTGAACCTGAAAGACCGTCCGCGTCAGCCGGTTCAACGCCGTGGCGATGACCTGATCACCCTGAACGCTGAACAAGCGATGCAGGGCGCGGCAGATATTCTGCGCCAGTCGAAGAAAGTGATTGGTATCGGCTCACCACGTGCCAGCGTTGAAAGTAACTTCGCGCTGCGTGAACTGGTTGGGGCTGAAAACTTCTACACCGGCATCGCCCAGGGCGAGCAGGAACGTCTGCAACTGGTGCTGAAAGTGCTGCGCGAAGGCGGTATTCATACTCCTGCGCTGCGCGAAATCGAATCTTATGATGCGGTTCTGGTGCTGGGTGAAGACCTGACTCAGACCGGCGCTCGCGCTGCCCTGGCGGTTCGTCAGGCGGTGAAAGGTAAAGCGCGTGAAATGGCAGCAGCCCAGAAAGTGGCTGACTGGCAGATTGCGGCGATCCTGAACATCGGTCAGCGCGCCAAACACCCACTGTTTGTGACAAACGTCGACAACACCCGTCTGGATGATATCGCTGCGTGGACCTACTGCGCACCGGTTGAAGATCAGGCGCGTCTTGGTTTTGCGATTGCACACGCACTGGACAACAACTCTCCGGCCGTTGAAGGCCTGGATCGCGACCTGCAAAATAAGGTTGACGTGATTGTTCAGGCGCTGGCAGGGGCGAAGAAACCGCTGATTATTTCCGGGACTAACGCCGGTAGCGCGGAGATCGTTCAGGCGGCAGCAAACGTTGCTAAAGCTCTGAAAGGCCGTGGTGCGGACGTTGGCGTAACCATGATTGCCCGTGCGGTGAACAGCATCGGTCTGGGTATGATTGGCGGCGGTTCTCTGGAAGCGGCATTAAGCGAACTGGAATCCGGTGCTGCTGACGCCGTTGTGGTGCTGGAAAACGACCTGCATCGCCATGCCTCTGCGGCACGCGTTGACGCAGCGCTCGCAAAAGCGCCGCTGGTGATGGTTATTGACCATCAGCGCACAGCCATTATGGACAAAGCGCACCTGGTGCTCTCTGCGGCAAGCTTCGCAGAAAGCGACGGTACGGTTATCAACAACGAAGGCCGCGCGCAGCGTTTCTTCCAGGTTTATGACCCTGCGTACTACGACAGCAACACGGTGATGCTGGAAAGCTGGCGCTGGCTGCACTCTTTGCACAGCACCGTGCAGAGCCGTGAAGTGGACTGGACGCAGCTTGACCACGTTATCGATGCGGTAGCTGAAAAACTGCCTCAGCTGGCGGCGATTAAAGATGCGGCACCTGACGCAAGCTTCCGTATTCGCGGTCAGAAACTGGCGCGTGAACCGCACCGTTACAGCGGTCGTACCGCCATGCGTGCCAATATCAGTGTGCATGAACCTCGTCAGCCGCAGGATAAAGACACGATGTTTGCCTTCTCAATGGAAGGGAACAACCAGCCGTCTGCACCGCGCTCTCAGGTTCCGTTCGCATGGGCTCCGGGCTGGAACTCCCCACAGGCATGGAACAAATTCCAGGCTGAAGTGGGCGGCTCCCTGCGTCACGGTGATCCGGGCGTGCGTCTGATTGAAGCCTCCGAAACCGGTCTGGACTTCTTCGCCACCGTTCCGGCGAGCTTCCAGGCACAGGTTGGTAGCTGGCGTATTGCGCCGTACTACCATCTGTTTGGTAGCGACGAGTTGTCCCAGCGTTCTCCGGTCTTCCAGCAGCGTATGCCGCAGCCGTACATCAAGCTCAACCCGGCAGATGCCGCTAAGCTTGGCGTCAACGCGGGCGCGAACATTGCCTTTAGCTACGATGGCCAGACAATCAGCCTGCCGCTGATTATCTCCGAAGGTCTGACAGCAGGGCAGGTTGGTTTACCGATGGGTATGCCTGGCATCGCGCCGGTACTGGCGGGTGCGCGTCTTGATAACCTGCAGGAGGCAAAAGCATGAGTTGGTTAACGCCGGATCTTATCGACATCCTGCTGAGCATTCTGAAAGCAATTGTCATTCTGCTGGTGGTGGTCACCTGCGGCGCGTTCATGAGCTTTGGTGAACGTCGTCTGCTCGGTCTGTTCCAGAACCGTTACGGACCGAACCGCGTGGGCTGGGGTGGTTCACTCCAGCTGGTCGCGGACATGATCAAGATGTTCTTTAAAGAGGACTGGATCCCGCGCTTCTCGGATCGCGTGATCTTTACTCTGGCACCGATGATCGCCTTTACCTCGCTGCTGCTGGCGTTTGCTATCGTTCCTGTCAGCCCGACCTGGGTTGTGGCTGACCTGAACATCGGCATTCTGTTCTTCCTGATGATGGCAGGCCTCGCGGTATACGCGGTACTGTTTGCAGGCTGGTCCAGTAACAACAAATACTCGCTGTTGGGTGCAATGCGTGCTTCCGCGCAGACGCTCAGCTACGAAGTGTTCCTGGGTCTCTCCCTGATGGGCGTGGTGGCGCAGGCCGGTTCATTCAACATGACCGACATCGTCAACAACCAGGCTGACATCTGGAACGTTATCCCGCAGTTCTTTGGTTTCATTACCTTTGCTATCGCGGGCGTGGCGGTGTGTCACCGTCACCCGTTTGACCAGCCAGAAGCCGAACAGGAACTGGCCGACGGTTACCACATTGAATATTCCGGTATGAAGTTCGGTCTGTTCTTCGTGGGCGAGTACATTGGTATCGTCACCATTTCCGCGTTGATGGTAACGCTGTTCTTTGGTGGCTGGCATGGCCCGTTCTTACCGCCGTTCATCTGGTTCGCGCTGAAAACCGCGTTCTTCATGATGATGTTCATTTTGATTCGTGCGTCGTTACCGCGTCCTCGTTATGACCAGGTAATGTCCTTCGGCTGGAAAGTTTGCCTGCCGCTGACGCTCGTCAACTTGCTGGTAACGGCGGCTGTCATTCTCTGGCAGCAGCCATAAGGGGCTTTGAGATCATGACCTTAAAAGAATTATTGGTAGGCTTCGGCACCCAGGTACGCAGTATCTGGATGATCGGCCTGCACGCGTTTGCCAAACGCGAAACCCAGATGTACCCGGAAGAGCCGGTATATCTGCCGCCGCGCTACCGTGGCCGTATCGTGCTGACGCGCGACCCGGACGGTTCGGAGCGTTGCGTTGCCTGTAACCTGTGTGCGGTAGCGTGTCCGGTGGGCTGTATCTCTCTGCAGAAAGCAGAGACGGTAGATGGCCGCTGGTACCCTGAGTTCTTCCGCATCAACTTCTCACGCTGCATCTTCTGCGGTCTGTGTGAAGAAGCGTGCCCAACCACGGCGATTCAGCTGACTCCAGACTTCGAGCTGGGTGAGTACAAGCGTCAGGATCTGGTGTACGAGAAAGAGGATCTGCTGATTTCCGGTCCGGGCAAATACCCGGAATATAACTTCTACCGGATGGCGGGTATGGCAATCGACGGCAAAGATAAGGGCGAAGCAGAGAATGAAGCTAAGCCTATCGACGTCAAGAGCCTGTTACCGTAAGGAGAGGGCAATGGAATTCGCTTTTTATATCTGTGGCCTCATCGCCATCCTGGCCACGTTGCGAGTGATTACGCACACCAATCCGGTGCATGCGCTGCTGTATTTAATCATTTCGCTGCTGGCTATTTCCGGGGTGTTCTTTGCGCTGGGCGCGCACTTTGCCGGTGCGCTGGAAATCATCGTCTACGCTGGTGCCATCATGGTGCTGTTCGTCTTCGTGGTAATGATGCTGAATCTGGGCGGCTCTGAAATTGAGCAGGAACGTCAGTGGCTAAAACCGCAGGTGTGGATTGGCCCGGCAATTTTGTCGGCCATCATGCTGGTGGTGATTGTTTACGCCATTCTGGGCGTTAACGATCAGGGCATCGACGGTACGCCAATCAGCGCTAAAGCAGTCGGTATTACGCTGTTTGGCCCATACGTTCTGGCGGTTGAACTAGCCTCCATGCTGCTGCTGGCAGGTCTGGTTGTGGCCTTCCACGTTGGCCGCGAAGAGCGTGCTGGCGAGGTGCTGAGCAACCGCACTGACGACCGCGCGAAAAGAAAAACGGAGGAACGCGCATGATCCCCTTAACACATGGACTGATCCTCGCTGCGATTTTATTCGTTCTCGGCTTAACCGGTCTGGTCATCCGCCGCAATCTGCTGTTTATGCTGATCGGTCTGGAAATCATGATCAACGCTTCCGCGCTGGCCTTCGTGGTCGCCGGTAGCTACTGGGGCCAGACCGATGGTCAGGTGATGTACATTCTTGCTATCAGCCTCGCGGCTGCCGAAGCGAGTATTGGCCTGGCGCTGTTACTGCAGCTCCATCGTCGCCGCCAGAACCTGAACATCGATTCAGTAAGTGAGTTGCGTGGATGAACATGCTTGCCTTAACCATTATTTTTCCGCTGATTGGCTTCGTGCTGCTGGCGTTTTCTCGTGGCCGCTGGTCTGAGAATCTGTCTGCAACCGTTGGCATTGGCTCTATCGGTCTGGCTGCTCTGGTGACAGCGTATGCAGGTATCGACTTCTTCAACAACGGCAAGCAGCCTTTCAGCGTGCCGCTGTGGACCTGGATGTCGGTCGGTGATTTCAACATCGGTTTTAACCTGGTGCTGGATGGTCTGTCTCTGACCATGCTCTCCGTGGTAACCGGCGTGGGCTTCCTGATCCACATGTTTGCCTCCTGGTATATGCGCGGTGAAGAGGGTTACTCCCGCTTCTTCGCCTACACCAACCTGTTTATCGCGAGCATGGTCGTTCTGGTGCTGGCCGATAACCTGCTGCTGATGTATCTGGGCTGGGAAGGCGTGGGTCTGTGTTCTTACCTGCTGATCGGTTTCTACTACACCGATCCGAAGAATGGCGCAGCGGCCATGAAGGCGTTCATCGTGACCCGTGTGGGTGACGTGTTCCTCGCCTTCGCACTGTTCATTCTCTACAACGAACTGGGCACGCTGAACTTCCGCGAAATGGTGGAACTGGCACCGGCTCACTTCGCGGCAGGCAACAATATGCTGATGTGGGCAACGCTGATGCTGCTGGGTGGTGCTGTGGGTAAATCCGCACAGCTGCCGTTGCAGACATGGCTGGCAGACGCGATGGCGGGTCCAACCCCGGTCTCCGCGCTGATCCACGCAGCAACCATGGTGACCGCGGGTGTTTACCTGATTGCGCGTACTCATGGCCTGTTCCTGATGACTCCGGAAATTCTGCATCTGGTGGGTATCGTCGGTGCGGTTACGCTGGTGCTGGCAGGCTTTGCCGCGCTGGTTCAGACCGACATCAAACGCGTTCTCGCATACTCCACCATGAGCCAGATTGGTTACATGTTCCTGGCCCTGGGTGTTCAGGCGTGGGACGCGGCGATTTTCCACCTGATGACGCATGCGTTCTTTAAAGCGCTGCTGTTCCTCTCATCCGGTTCCGTGATCCTGGCCTGCCATCACGAGCAGAACATCTTCAAAATGGGCGGACTGCGTAAGTCCATCCCGCTGGTGTATGTCTGCTTCCTGGTGGGCGGCGCGGCGCTGGCGGCATTGCCGCTGATTACCGCGGGCTTCTTCAGTAAGGACGAAATCCTTGCGGGTGCCATGGCGAATGGTCATATCAATCTGATGGTTGCGGGTCTGGTCGGTGCGTTCATGACCTCCCTGTATACCTTCCGTATGATTTTCATCGTATTCCACGGTAAAGAACAAATTCACGCTCACGCAGGGAAGGGGATTACCCACCACCTGCCGCTGATTGTGCTGCTGGTACTGTCCACCTTCGTTGGCGCGATGATTGTGCCACCGCTGCAGGGCGTACTGCCGGACACCACTGAGCTTGAGCACGGTCGCGTTCTGACGCTTGAAATTACCTCCGGTGTGGTCGCTCTCGCGGGCATCCTGATTGCAGCATGGCTGTGGCTGGGTAAACGTACGCTGGTGACATCTGTTGCCAACAGTGCGCCAGGCCGTCTGCTGGGCACCTGGTGGTACAACGCATGGGGCTTCGACTGGCTGTACGATATGATTTTCGTCAAGCCGTTCCTGGGTATTGCGTGGCTGCTGAAGCGCGACCCACTGAACGCCATGATGAATATTCCGGCGATCCTGTCCCGCTTTGCAGGTAAAGGCCTGCTGTTCAGCGAGAACGGTTATCTGCGCTGGTATGTGGCGTCTATGAGCATCGGTGCGGTTGTCGTGCTGGCGCTGCTGATGGTGTTGCGTTGATCGTTAAGTGAATTTTATTCGAATTCGTTGAAAATCAGGCCCCTGCTGGGGGCCTTAAAAAGGAATGTAAATCGCCATGTTACTACCCTGGCTAATATTAATTCCCTTCATCGGCGGCTTCCTGTGCTGGCAGACTGAACGCTTTGGCGTGAAGATGCCGCGCTGGATCGCGCTGATCACTATGGGATTGACGCTCGCGCTTGGTCTGCAACTGTGGTTGCAGGGTGGCTACTCTCTGACTCAGTCTGCGGGTATTCCGCAGTGGCAGTCTGAATTCGTTCTGCCGTGGATCCCACGTTTCGGCATTACGATTCACCTGGCCATTGACGGTCTGTCACTGCTGATGGTGGTGCTGACCGGTCTGCTCGGTGTTCTGGCGGTACTGTGCTCCTGGCGAGAAATCGAAAAATACCAGGGCTTCTTCCACCTGAACCTGATGTGGATCCTGGGCGGCGTTATCGGCGTGTTCCTTGCCATCGACATGTTCCTGTTCTTCTTCTTCTGGGAGATGATGCTGGTGCCGATGTACTTCCTGATCGCGCTGTGGGGCCACAAGGCATCCGACGGTAAAACGCGTATCACGGCGGCAACCAAGTTCTTCATCTATACCCAGGCGAGCGGTCTGGTGATGCTGATTGCGATCCTGGCGCTGGTATTTGTTCATCACAACGCCACCGGCGTCTGGACCTTCAACTATGAAGATCTGCTGAAGACTCCGATGTCTCACGGTGTTGAATACCTGCTGATGCTGGGCTTCTTCATCGCTTTCGCGGTGAAAATGCCGGTGGTTCCACTGCACGGCTGGCTGCCAGATGCGCACTCCCAGGCACCAACGGCGGGTTCCGTTGACCTGGCGGGCATTTTGCTGAAAACCGCGGCCTACGGTCTGCTGCGTTTCGCTCTGCCGCTGTTCCCGAACGCTTCCGCTGAGTTCGCTCCGATTGCCATGTGGCTGGGTGTGATTGGTATCTTCTACGGTGCCTGGATGGCGTTTACGCAGTACGACATCAAACGCCTTATCGCGTACACCTCCGTTTCCCACATGGGCTTCGTGCTGATTGCTATCTACACCGGCAGCCAGCTGGCGTACCAGGGCGCGGTTATTCAGATGATTGCGCACGGTCTGTCTGCAGCCGGTCTCTTCATCCTGAGCGGTCAGCTGTACGAACGTCTGCACACCCGTGACATGCGTATGATGGGTGGCCTGTGGGGCAAAATGAAATGGCTGCCAGCGATGTCTATGTTCTTCGCGGTTGCCACTCTGGGTATGCCTGGCACCGGTAACTTCGTTGGCGAATTCATGATTCTGTTCGGCAGCTTCAAGGTTGTTCCGGCAATTACCGTGATCTCCACGTTTGGTCTGGTGTTCGCTTCCGTTTACTCGCTGGCGATGCTGCACCGTGCTTACTTCGGTAAAGCGAAGAGCGAAATTGCTGCACAAGAACTGCCGGGGATGTCGCTGCGTGAGCTGTTCATCATCCTGCTGCTGGTCGTACTGCTGGTGCTGTTGGGCTTCTTCCCGCAGCCGATTCTGGATACCTCGCATTCCGCGATGAGCAATATCCAGCAGTGGTTTGTTAATTCTGTTTCTACTACAAGGCAGTAATTCGCTCATGACTTTAACTCCACAACAACTGATCGCGCTGCTACCGCTGCTGATCGTCGGATTGACGGTGGTGGTTGTGATGCTCTCCATTGCGTGGCGACGCAATCACTTCCTGAATGCGACCCTGTCCGTTCTGGGCCTGAACGCTGCGTTGGTTTCTCTCTGGTTTGTTGGCCAGGCAGGGGCGATGGATGTCACCCCGCTGATGCGTGTTGACGGTTATGCCATGCTGTACACCGGTCTGGTGCTGCTGGCGAGCCTGGCAACCTGTACCTTCGCGTACCCGTGGCTCGAAGGCTACAACGACAACAAAGAAGAGTTTTACCTGCTGGTACTGATTGCCGCACTGGGCGGCATTCTGCTGGCGAATGCGAACCACCTGGCTGCGCTGTTCCTCGGTATTGAGCTTATCTCTCTGCCGCTGTTCGGCCTGATTGGTTACGCCTTCCGTCAGAAGCGTTCTCTGGAAGCGAGTATCAAGTACACGATCCTGTCTGCGGCTGCATCGTCCTTCCTGCTGTTCGGTATTGCGCTGCTGTATGCACAGTCCGGTAACCTCTCCTTCGTGGCGCTCGGTAAGAGCCTCGGCGACGGCATGCTGCACGAACCGCTGCTGCTGGCGGGTCTGGGCATGATGATTGTCGGTCTCGGCTTTAAACTGTCTCTGGTTCCGTTCCACCTGTGGACGCCAGACGTATACCAGGGTGCTCCGGCTCCGGTTTCCACCTTCCTGGCGACGGCGAGCAAAATCGCTATCTTCGGCGTGGTGATGCGTCTGTTCCTGTACGCTCCGGTGGGTGATAGCGAAGCGGTTCGCGTAGTGCTGGGCATTATCGCATTTGCTTCCATCATCTTCGGTAACCTGATGGCGCTGAGCCAGACCAACATCAAACGTCTGCTGGGCTACTCCTCTATCTCTCACCTGGGCTACCTGCTGGTGGCGTTGATTGCGCTGCAGAGCGGTGAGATGTCGATGGAAACCGTTGGTGTGTATCTGGCCGGTTATCTGTTCAGCAGCCTCGGCGCGTTCGGCGTAGTGAGCCTGATGTCCAGCCCGTACCGTGGTCCGGATGCGGATTCACTGTTCTCCTACCGTGGTCTGTTCTGGCACCGTCCGATTCTGTCCGCGGTAATGACCGTGATGATGCTCTCTCTGGCGGGTATCCCGATGACGCTGGGCTTTATCGGTAAGTTCTACGTGCTGGCTGTTGGTGTGCAGGCGCACCTGTGGTGGCTGACCGCTGCGGTGGTTATTGGCTCCGCGATTGGTCTGTACTACTACCTGCGCGTTGCCGTGAGCCTGTACCTGAGCGCGCCTCAGCAGCTCAACCGCGATGCACCAACCAACTGGCAGTACAGCGCCGGGGGGATTGTGGTGCTGATCTCCGCGCTGCTGGTGCTGATCTTCGGTATCTACCCGCAGCCGCTGATCACCATCGTGCAACACGCGATGCCGCTGATGTAAGGCGAAAGCAAAAAACCCGCCTCGGCGGGTTTTTTTATGCTTTTCGCCCTCTCCCTGTGGGTGAGGGCCGGGGGGAGGGCACCAGCCCGCACGAACTTAAGCCAGCTGCTTCCTGCTAATCAGCGGCCCGTCAATCTTCTTCATCGAACGGTCCAGCACTTCCTCAATCACCGATGACAGCTCGTTCAGCTCAAACTTCGCTACGTAACCGTCGGCCTTCACCTTACGAATATGGTCTTCGTTGGCGTTGCCAGACAGAGAAGAGTGGATCACCACCGGAATATCTTTCAGTACCGGGTCAGTTTTGATTTTGCGCGTCAGCGTAAAACCGTCCATCTCCGGCATTTCGAGGTCGGTCAGTACCAGGGCGATTTTATCGGTGATTGGCACACCTTCTGCCTGAGCCTGTGCCGCCAGGACACCGATTTTTTCCCACGCGTCTTTACCGGTGATATGCAGTTGCGCCGGGATTTCCATCGCTTCCAGACCTTTTTCCAGCATCGAGCGCGCCACTTTGGAATCTTCCGCGACAATCGCGACGGCACCTGGCTTAATGTTGAATTTGGTGGTCTTCAGATTGGTGGCGTGCAAATCGTGATTGGCCGGCGTGATGTCATACAGGATCTGCTCAACGTCCAGCACCATTGCCAGATCGTTGGTATCAGTCTTTTCGTCCAGGCAGGCAATACTGGTGATGTAACGTCCGCTGACGGCGGTTTCTGCGGCGTGAACCTGCTTCCAGTCCAGACGCATAATATTTTCGACAGACTCCACGGCAAACGCCTGTACGCTGCGGGCATATTCCGTGATCAGCAGAATGTTCAGTCCGGTTGTTGGCTTGCAACCGGCGACAGCGGCCAGGTCAATTACCGGGATCACTTGATCGCGAATATTGACCATCCCCATCAGTGGTGACTTCATGCCAGCGGGTTTTGTGAACTCCGGCATTGGCACAATTTCTCGCAGCTTAAAGACGTTAATGCCAAACAGTTCGGATTTGTTTTCGTTCAGAGAGGTGCCGAGGCGAAACAGCAACAGTTCAAAACGGTTCGACAGGGTGAGATTCGCCCTGTCATCAATATCTTTCTGGAAATTATCCATTCTACCCTCAAGTGAAATGCTGGCCTTTTAATCGTTATCGGCATCCTGAGGAAAAAATGAAGGACTAAACGCTGACCTGAGCGAAATCTTCGGCCAGCTCACATTCTGAGAACAGCTCCCGGCATTCCGCCAGCAGGCTTTCACAGCCCCGGGCGTCATAGCGCGAGCTGACATGGGTGATGATCAATTTCCCGACGTCCGCTTCACGGGCAAGCTGTGCGGCCTGACGCGTTGAGCTATGACCGCGACCGTTAGCTTTCTCTTCCATCGCCGTTTCCAGCGTGGCTTCATGCACCATCACATCCACTCCCCGGGCCAGATGGAGGGCGGATGGGCAAGGTGCTGTGTCGCCGAAAATCGCCAGTTTCTTACCCGGCTGTGGCGCGGAAAGGTAATCCCGCCCGTTTACCCTTCGTCCGTCTTCCAGCGTGACGGTATCGCCCAGCTTCAGACGCTGGAACAGCGGTCCGGGCTTAACGCCATCGGCCATGAGCGCGGCAGCGTTAAGCGTACCTGGTTTGTCATATTCCTCTATGCGGTAGCCGTAGCACTCCACCGGGTGGTTAAGCGGCTGGACCGCGATTTTATAAAACCCATCGTCATAGACCCAGCCTTCGGCAATCTCAACCACTTCCAGCGGATAATCTGTCCACGAACCGCTCAGGCGCAGCGTGGTGTCAACAAATTCACGAATACCCGCAGGCCCGTAAATGGTCAGGGGGTTGGGGTTCCCGGCCATCGAGCGGCTGCACAGCAGGCCAGGCAGGCCGAACAGGTGATCGCCATGCAGATGGGTGATAAAGATTTTATCCAGCTTACCCGGGTGGTAAGTGGTGCGTAACAGCTGATGCTGTGTTCCTTCGCCGCAGTCAAATAGCCACAACCCGCCACGGGTTGGGTGCTGCAAATCCAGCAGGATCGCGGTCACATTCCGTGAGCGGGTTGGCACGCCAGCAGACGTACCCAGAAAAATCAGTTCCATAACGCAATCAGCCCTTTGCCGAATGGGGAGGGGTCTAGTATAACGTGAGGAAACCCAGGAAGGAGACAGACATGATCCAGTGGCAAGATTTACACCATAGTGAACTGACTATTCATTCCCTTTATGCGCTGCTCAAACTGCGTTGCGAAGTGTTTGTTGTCGAGCAAACCTGTCCGTACCAGGACATCGATGGTGATGACCTGCTCGGGGAAAACCGCCATATCCTCGGCTGGCGGGATAACGAACTGGTCGCGTATGCGAGGATCCTGAAAAGTGAGGACGATTTTGAGCCTGTCGTCATTGGCCGCGTCATCATCAGCGGCCGCGCACGGGGTGAAAAACTGGGTTATCAGCTGATGGAGAAAACCCTGGATGCCTGCCAAAAACAGTGGCCGGACAAGGCGTTATATCTGGGGGCGCAGGCGCACCTCCAGCCCTTCTATGGTCACTTCGGGTTTACTCCTGTGACGGACGTGTATGACGAAGATGGCATTCCACACATCGGAATGGCGCGGGAGATGAAGCAGGCGTAATGATGTGTGGTTGGCTATAGTTAGCGGACTGGTGTACTAACATGGAGAAAAATATGTCATTTCAATCCTGGGATACCCGTATCGATGACGACCTCGCCTTGCTGAGCGAAACCCTGGAAGAGGTGTTGCGTTCGTCGGGCGATCCGGCCGACCAGAAGTATATCGAGCTAAAAGAGCGCGCCGAAAAGGCACTGCATGAGGTGAAATCACGCGTCAGCCAGGCGTCCGATACCTATTACTACCGTGCAAAACGTGCGGTTTACCGTACCGATGACTACGTACATGAAAACCCCTGGCATAGTATTGGCGTTGGTGCAGCCGTTGGGCTGGTGCTTGGGTTGCTTTTAGCTCGCCGCTAATGTGTTGATGCAAACCGTTAACCGCTCCCTATACATGGGTACTGCTATTTATGGTCAGTACCCCGTATAATATGATGTTTTAACAGGGAGAGGTTCGCGTGCATTCGATTTCCATCGCGCTGGAACGTCTGCGCAGTCAGCTTGCGCATGCGTTACCTGCTACAGCGGGTTTATGCCATTTCGACGTCTCTTTCCCGTTAAACGACGCGTTTGACCCTCTGGCCTGGTTAGGCGTTCAGTCCTGTTACCCTCAGTTTTACTGGCAGCAGCGTAACGGTGATGAGGAACTGGCCGCACTCGGTGCCGTCACCCATTTTTCATCCCTGGCCTCTGCTTCGCGGTTTTTACACACGCACAATGCGGCACATGACACCCGAATCTGCGGCCTTAACGCCTTTAACCCGGAGCAGGGCAGTCTGTTTTTACCGCGTCTGCTCTGGCGGCGTTTTGCCGGGGTTGCCACCTTACGCCTTCAGCTGTGGAGCGACAGCTCACTCCAGGACGATGCCCGCGCCGCGCTGGACTTTTTACAACAGCTCCGTGATGCCAGACCGATTCGCCCGCTGTCGGTTCAGGTTATGCAGGAAACGCATCAGCCGCAAAAATCAGAATGGTTACGTCTTATCCGCCAGGCAACAGAGACCATCGCCCGCGGCGATTTTGAAAAGGTGGTGCTCGCCAGGGCAACCGATTTGCAGTTCAATCAGCCGGTTAACGCTGTCGCATTGATGGCGGCGAGTCGCGCCCTGAATTTAAACTGCTACCATTTCTGCATGGTATTCGATGCCGGTAACGCTTTTCTCGGCTCCACGCCCGAACGACTGTGGCGGCGTCGCGGTACGTTATTGCGTACCGAGGCTCTGGCGGGAACAGTGAGCAGCCATAGCGATGATAAACAGGCGCAGCGTCTGGGCGAATGGCTGATGAAAGACGACAAAAATCAGCGTGAAAATATGCTGGTCGTGGAGGATATCTGCGAGCGATTACAACACCATACCCATACGCTGGAGGTGTTGCCAGCTCAGGTTGTGCGGCTGCGTAAGGTGCAGCATTTGCGTCGCTGCATCTGGACTGAGCTAAAACATGCGGATGATGAACAATGTCTGCATGTTCTGCAGCCAACGGCTGCCGTCGCCGGGCTGCCGCGCCAGGCGGCGCGTGAGTTTATTCATCGCGTTGAACCCTTCGACCGTGAGTGGTACGCCGGATCTGCCGGGTATTTATCGCCCGATCAAAGTGAGTTCTGCGTGGCATTACGCTCTGCGCGCGTCCGCGACGCTGCGCTGCGGCTCTACGCCGGGGCGGGAATTGTCAGCGGGTCTGACCCGGAACAAGAGTGGCAGGAGATAGAAAACAAAGCCGCTGGGCTGCGTTCTCTGCTCCTTAGGGATTAATACTGATTCGTGCATTCCCGATTCATATCAAAATTCCAAATTTTTCTATTATTTATACTGTGTCGCATTCTTGATACCGGACAATCTCATGTCAGTAAGTTCTTTTAACCGACGCTGGGCGACGGTGATCCTTGAAGCCCTGACTCGCCGTGGCGTCAGGCACGTGTGTATTGCACCGGGCTCTCGCTCCACACCGCTGACGCTGGCGGCGGCTGAAAACCGGGCATTTATTCACCACACCCATTTTGATGAACGCGGCCTGGGCCATCTGGCGTTAGGCCTGGCGAAAGTCAGTAAAGAACCGGTGGCGGTGATTGTCACCTCCGGCACGGCGGTTGCGAACCTCTATCCGGCAATTATTGAAGCCGGGTTAACCGGTGAAAAACTGATCGTACTGACGGCTGACCGCCCACCAGAGCTTATCGACTGTGGTGCCAATCAGGCCATTCGTCAGCCGGGCATCTTTGCCTCGCACCCCTCACAGACGGTGTCGTTACCTCGCCCGACTCAGGACATTCCGGCACGCTGGCTGGTGTCGACGCTCGATCACGCAATGGAGACATTGCGCAGCGGTGTACTGCATATCAACTGTCCGTTTGCCGAGCCGCTGTACGGCGAAATGGACGACACAGGTCTTGACTGGCAGCACGCCCTCGGTGACTGGTGGCACGACGAAAAACCGTGGCTGCGCGAACAGACGCATCTGGAAAGTGCAAAACAACGCGACTGGTTCTTCTGGCGACAAAAGCGCGGCGTGATTATTGCCGGGCGTATGAGTGCTGCAGAAGGCAAGCTGGTTGCGGAATGGGCGCAAACCCTCGGCTGGCCACTGATTGGCGACGTCCTTTCCCAGACGGGTCAACCTCTGCCCTGCGCCGACCTCTGGTTGGGTAACATAAAAGCGGTGACAGAGCTTTCACAGGCACAGATTGTGGTTCAACTGGGGGCGAGTCTGACCGGTAAGCGGTTACTCCAGTGGCAGGCGGCCTGCGAGCCGGAGGAGTACTGGCTGGTCGATCCGCTGGAAGGGCGGCTCGATCCGGCGCACCACCGCGGTCGCCGTCTGGTCAGCGAGATTGATGCCTGGCTTGCCCTGCATCCGGCTGAAAAACGCAAACCCTGGGCGGTTGACGTCCCGGAACTTTCACGTCAGGCGTGGGAGCTCACCAAAGCGCAGTGCGAAGGTTTTGGTGAAGCAGAGCTGGCGCACCGAATTCGTCAGTATCTGCCAGAGCAAGGGCAGCTGTTTGTCGGCAATAGTCTGGTGGTGCGTCTGATTGATGCGTTCTCGAAGCTGCCTGCGGGTTATCCGGTTTACAGCAACCGTGGTGCCAGCGGCATTGACGGGCTGATCTCTACGGCGGCAGGTGTGCAGCGCGCCAGTGCGAAATCGACGCTGGCTGTCGTGGGCGATCTCTCCGCGCTGTATGACCTTAATGCGCTGGCGTTGCTGCGTCAGGTCTCGGCACCGTTTGTGCTGATAGTGGTCAACAACAATGGTGGGCAGATTTTCTCCCTGTTGCCAACGCCGCAGAGCGAACGTGAGCGCTTCTACCTGATGCCGCAGAACGTGCAGTTCGAACATGCTGCAGCGATGTTCAGCCTGAAATACCATCGCCCGGAAAACTGGGAAGCGCTGGATGCTGCACTGAGCACTGCCTGGCGACAGCCGGGGGCAACACTCATTGAGCTGGTGGTGAACGATTCAGACGGCGCACAACGGTTGCAAACCCTGCTGGCACAGGTAAGCCATCTGTGATCCTCTCTGGAGTGCAACAGCCCGGAAAGCCAGGCTACCCCTGGCTGGTCTTTTTGCACGGTTTTTCCGGGGATTGTCGTGAATGGCAGACAGTCGGGGAGACGCTCAGCGATTATCCCCGGTTATACCTCGATCTGCCCGGACACGGTGGCTCTGCCGGTATTGCTGTGACGGGGTTCGACGCGATGAGCAATGTACTCACCCGAACCCTGCTTAGTTACAACATACTTAACTACTGGCTGGTGGGGTACTCCCTCGGTGGCCGCATTGCGATGTTCCATGCCTGTCAGCAGCCAGCTGGGCTGTGCGGGGTGGTGGTGGAAGGCGGACATCCAGGCCTGCAGGATGCCGATGCGCGACGTATGCGGCTCGGCTCCGATCGGCACTGGGCAACGCGTTTTCGCACTGAAGCGCTGGGTAACGTCTTCACCGACTGGTATCAACAGCCCGTGTTTGCTTCCCTGACGGAGATGCAGCGCAGGGCGCTTGTTACCCTGCGCAGCCAGAACAGCGGCACGATGCTGGCGATGATGCTTGAGGCTACCTCACTGGCCGTGCAGCCAGATTTACGTGCGGCGCTGAGCACGCGCGATTTCCCTTTTTACTATTTATATGGTGAACGTGATGAAAAGTTCGCGGCCATTGCTGCGGAACTGAACGCCATGCGCCATGTGATCCCTCATGCCGGACACAACGCCCACCGGGAAAATCCGGGGGCAGTTGCCGCGAGTCTGGCTCAGATACTGCGTCTTCGAATAAAGGACACTCTATGATCTATCCTGATGAACAAATGCTGTATGCACCGGTTGAATGGCAAGACTGCTCTGAAGGCTACACCGACATTCGTTACCATAAATCCGCGGACGGCATTGCCAAAATCACCATCAACCGTCCGCAGGTGCGTAACGCGTTTCGCCCGTTGACCGTAAAAGAGATGATTCAGGCGCTGGCAGATGCGCGCTACGACGACAACATTGGCGTGATCGTTCTGACCGGTGAAGGTGACAAAGCGTTCTGCTCCGGTGGCGATCAGAAAGTACGCGGCGACTACGGCGGATATCAGGATGACGCGGGTACGCATCACCTGAACGTGCTCGATTTCCAGCGCCAGATCCGCACCTGTCCAAAACCAGTTGTGGCGATGGTGGCTGGTTACTCCATTGGTGGCGGCCACGTGCTGCATATGATGTGTGACCTGACCATTGCCGCAGAAAACGCTATCTTCGGCCAGACTGGCCCGAAAGTGGGTTCCTTCGACGGCGGTTGGGGTGCCTCTTATATGGCGCGCATTGTCGGGCAGAAAAAAGCCCGTGAAATCTGGTTCCTGTGCCGTCAGTACAACGCCCAGGAAGCGCTGGACATGGGCCTGGTTAACACCGTGGTACCGATTGCCGACCTCGAAAAAGAGACCGTGCGCTGGTGTCGTGAGATGCTGCAAAACAGCCCAATGGCATTGCGTTGCCTGAAGGCCGCCCTGAACGCCGACTGCGATGGTCAGGCGGGTCTGCAGGAGCTGGCGGGTAATGCCACCATGCTGTTCTACATGACCGAAGAGGGTCAGGAAGGACGAAACGCGTTTAACGAAAAACGCCAGCCGGACTTCAGCAAATACAAACGGAACCCGTAATGCGTCGCGCGCAGGTTTACCGCTGGCAGATACCGATGGACGCGGGCGTGGTGCTGCGTGAACGGCGGTTAAAAACCCGTGACGGTGTGTTTATCCACCTGCAGCAGGATGGGCAGGAAGGGTGGGGGGAGATCTCGCCCCTGCCGGGCTTTAGCCTGGAGACACTGGAGGAGGCTCAGGCCAAACTGATGGCGTGGGCGAGCGAATGGCGCGAAGGGGCTAACCCAGCGCTGCCAGATGTGCCTTCTGTAGCTTTTGGCATCAGCTGCGCACTGGCGGAGCTTGACGGTAGTTTGCCTGAAAAGGCGAATTACCGTGCCGCACCGCTCTGTACCGGCGATCCGGATGAGCTGTTCGCGCTGCTTTCCGCCATGCCAGGTGAGAAAGTGGCGAAAATCAAAGTCGGCCTCTACGAGGCGGTGCGTGACGGCATGGTGGCGAACCTGCTGCTGGAAGCGATCCCTGACCTGCACCTGCGTCTGGATGCCAACCGCGCCTGGACGCCGCTCAAGGCGCAACAGTTCGCCAAATACGTCAATCCTGCATACCGCAACCGTATTGCGTTTCTGGAAGAACCGTGCAAAACCCGTGAGGACTCCCGCGCTTTTGCCCGTGAAACGGGTATTGCTATCGCCTGGGATGAAAGTCTGCGTGAGACTGATTTCGAGTTCGTCGCTGAACCGGGCGTCAGTGCGGTGGTCATTAAACCGACGCTGACCGGCAGTCTGGCGAAAGTGCGTGAGCAGGTGGCTGCAGCCCATGCGTTAGGGTTGACGGCGGTGATCAGTTCGTCCATCGAATCCAGCCTTGGGCTGACACAGCTGGCGCGCATTGCCGCCTGGCTGACGCCAGATACCCTTCCTGGCCTGGACACGCTGAACCTGATGCAAACCCAGCTTATCCGCCAGTGGCCGGACAGTACGCTGCCGTGTCCCGGCGTTGAGGCGCTGGAGCCGCTGTGGTGAGTTTTACCGACTGGCCGTGGCGGCACTGGCGCGCACAATGCCCAGGGAAACCGGCGCTGCGCCTGGACGAAGAGACGCTCACCTGGCAACAGCTGGGCGATCGCGTGGATGGCCTTGCAGCAGGTTTTCACCATCAGGGTGTGCAGGAAGGTGATGGTGTCATGCTGCTCGCCCACAACCACCCGCAGACGTTGCTCGCGTGGCTGGCACTGCTCCAGTGTGGGGCGCGTATTCTTCCGGTTAACCCGCAGCTACCGCGTCCGTTGCTGGACGTGTTGCTGCCGCAGATGACGCTGCGCTTTGCGCTGGTGCTGGACGGCATCTACGAAGGGCTTACTGCGTTGCAGATGGCCGCACAGCCAGGCGAATATGTCGCGTCGTGGCAGCCGGAGCGGTTGGCCTCCATGACGCTGACGTCCGGCTCTACCGGGTTGCCTAAGGCGGCGGTGCATACCTGTGCAGCACACCTTGCCAGTGCCAAAGGTGTTCTGGCGCTGATGCCTTACCGTGATAACGATGACTGGCTGCTGTCACTGCCGCTTTTTCATGTCTCCGGTCAGGGCATTTTATGGCGCTGGCTGCAGGCTGGTGCGCGGTTAACCGTACGCGAAAAACAACCCCTGGAGCAGGCGCTGCAGGGGTGTACTCACGCCTCGCTGGTGCCGACGCAGCTCTGGCGTCTGCTCAATGCGAACCAGCGTATCGCGCTGAAAGCTGTGCTGCTTGGCGGCGCGGCGATCCCCGTTGAACTCACGCAAAAGGCCCGCGAGCAGGGCATTCGTACTTTCTGTGGCTACGGTCTGACGGAGTTTGCTTCCACCGTGTGTGCCAAAGAGGCAGACGGTGAGCCGGATGTCGGCTGTGCGCTACCGGGCAGAAATGTGCAGGTAGTGGAAGGGGAAATCTGGCTTAATGCGCAAAGCATGGCTGCAGGCTACTGGCGGGATGGGGCGTTGCTTCCGCTGACGAATGCGCAGGGCTGGTTTGCCACCCGCGATCGCGGTGAACTGCGCGATGGCCGCCTGACGATCCTCGGGCGTATGGATAATCTCTTTTTCAGCGGTGGGGAGGGGATCCAGCCAGAAACGCTTGAGCGTGTCATTGCCACCCATCCGCAGATAAACCAGGTGTTCATCGTCCCGCTGGACGACGCTGAATTCGGCCAGCGCCCTGTTGCGGTGGTGGAGTGTGAACCGGGAACGGACATTACGCTGTTTCCTGACTGGGTTCGGGATAAGCTGGCGCGTTTTCAGCAGCCGGTGCGCTGGCTGGCACTACCGGCCGGGCTAAAAAATGGCGGGATTAAAATATCCCGCCAGGCGTTAACACAGTGGGTGAATGATCAGTCGAAGGGGTAATCACCCCCCTTCCGGCTGCGGTTTGCGCTGGCGTCTGCGCAACAGGCGCAACACCGGCGGCACCACAATCACCATTATCGCCATCGCCAGCAGCACTTTCGCCACGCTACTGTCCCACAGAATCGACAGGTTGCCGTTGCTGATGGAGAGGGCGCGGCGCAGGTTTTGTTCCAGCATTTCCCCCAGCACAAAACCTAAAATCAGCGGTGACATCGGGAAGTGCATCTTGCGCAGGATGTAGCCCAGCACGCCAAGAAGCACCATCAGCACCAGATCGAACGTGGTGCTGTGTACTGCATATACCCCGACGGCAGAAACGGCTGCGATGGCGGGAACCAGGAACCACAGCGGAATGGTCAACATGCGGGTGAACAGGCCAATCAGCGGGATGTTCATCACCAGTAACATCACGTTGGCGATCAGCAACGCAGCAATCAGACCCCAGACAATATCCGGCTGTTCAGTAAACATCGCCGGGCCGGGGGTGATGTTATAGAGCGTCAGTGCGCCCATCATCACCGCTGTGGTACCAGAGCCCGGTACACCAAGCGTCAACATCGGAATAAATGAACCGCAGGCCGAGGCATTATTGGCCGCTTCCGGGGCGGCGACGCCACGAATATCCCCTTTGCCGAAGCTGTCGCTATTGCCGCTGAGCTTTTTCTCGGTCATGTAGGTGATGGCGCTGGCAATGGTGGCTCCGGCACCGGGTAAAATACCAACGAAGAAGCCAATGACTGACGAGCGCAGCGTCGTGGCAATGCACTGCGCTCCCTCTCTGGCATTAAAAAGCATCCGCCCGGTTTTACGTACCAGCGTTTGCCCGCTGCTGGTATGCTCCAGCATCAGTAAGATTTCCGAGACCGAGAACAAACCAATCACGACAACGATAAACTGCACGCCATCGGACAGGTGAACGCTGTCGAAGGTAAAACGATAAACCCCGGTGTTGGCATCCACTCCGACGGTGGCTAGCCCTAAGCCAATCAGTGCAGATAAAAACGATTTCAGCGGGTTTTGCGCCATCATGCTGCCGAGACAGGCAATAGCGAACACCATCAGTGCAAAATATTCTGCAGGGCCAAATGCCAGTGACCACTGGGCCAGCGCAGGGGCGAACAGAATGATGCCGCCAATGGCAATAAGCGACCCGAAGAACGAGCTGACGGCAGAAATAGAGAGCGCCACGCCGCCGCGTCCCTGTTGCGCCATCGGGTAACCGTCCAGCGCGGTCATAATGGCCGCCGCATCGCCTGGCACGTTCAGCAGGATCGACGAGATGCGGCCACCGTATTCGCAGCCGATGTAGACCGTTGCCAGCAGGATCAGTGCGGATTCCGCAGGCAGGTGCAGGGCAAACGCCAGCGGCAGCAGGATCGCGACGCCGTTAATTGGCCCCAGGCCAGGCAACAGGCCCACAATCGTTCCGACAAAGCAGCCGATCAGGGCAATCACCAGGTTTTCCGGGGTCATCGCCACAGCGAACCCCTGAGAGAGATAAATCCAGGTATCCATAGCGAGCTCCGTTAGTTAAACCATGCCCCAAGGGGTAACGTCACGTCCAGCAGGCGGTCGAAGGCGTACCACAGTAAAATGCCCAGCATCGCCCCCGAAATTCCCGCCGCAGGCAGCGTGGCGTTAAACAACATGCCGATCACCATCGTCAGAATGGCGGTGGCAATCGGGAAGCCGAGCCACTCAAACCCCCACGCGTACATCAGCAGCACAACCACCATGACCAGCAGGCGTTGCAGAGTACGGCGTGGCGGCCAGTCCACGGTATCAGGATGGCGCAGTAACAGGGCCACCGAGCAGAGCAGCATCAGGCCGACAATGCCCATCGGAAAGGGGCGTGGCCCCACGGGTTCATAGCTGTATTCGCTGTGGATTTGCCAGGCAACGAATAACCCGCCAGTGCAGAGCAGCAGCCATATCCCGGCAAAAATACGATCGCTCATAGCGCCTCCGGTTATTTCGCCAGACCAAAGGCTTTCGCCTGCTCGCGGTAGTCATTCACCTGCTTTTTGACATACTCATCCAGCTGTTTGCCGTTCAGGTTGAACTCAAACAGCCCGCGCAAATCGCGCTGTTTTTTGAACTCCTCGGTTTGCTGGAGCTTGTTAAACTCGTCCACCCACCACTGGTATTCAGCGTCGGTGACGTTTGGCCCGACAAAGAAGCCACGGATAATCGGCCAGACCAGGTCATAGCCCTGCTCTTTTGCGGTAGGGACGTTTGCCAGCTGACCGGGCAGACGGTTGTCGGAGAAGACCGCCAGCACGCGAATTTTATCTCCGCTCAGGTAAGGCACCATTTCACTGAGATCGCCGGATACCGCCTGCACGTGGTTGCCCATCAGCGCCGTGACCGGTTCACCGCCGCCTTCAAATGCGACGTAGCGCATCTTGTGTGGGTCGACCTTTGCCTGTTGCGCCAGCAGTGCCGCTTTCATCCAGTCCTGGCTGCCAATAGACGCCCCTGCGCCAATCACCACGCTGTTGGGATCTTTTTCCATCGCGGTCAGCAAGTCTTTCAGCGATTTCCACGGGGAGTCTGCCCGCACGGCAATCATGCCGTAATCCGTGCCGACGGTAGACAGCCAGCGCACGTCATCGACGCCATAGCGGCCAAATTTACCCTGCGACAGGTTCAGCAGTGAACCACCGGAAAAGGCAACCACAGTGCCCGCTTCAGCCGGGCGTTGCGCCACGATGGCGTTATAGGCCACTGCCCCCACGCCGCCAGGCATATACGTTACGCGCATCGGCTTTTTGATAGCGCCAGTCTCCAGCAGGCTAACCTGGATGAGTTTGCAGGTGAGATCGAAACCGCCGCCGGGTTTGGCCGGAGCGATACACTCGGTACGGGACGGCGCATCCTGCGCCTGGACGACAGAGGCACTCATCATGAATACGCTTGCAGCAAAGGCCGAAAGTAATTGTTTTTTCATCGTTTATCCTCACGCAGGATGACGGGTACGGGTGTTTTTTCTGATTATGTGAACCGCCTTGTGGCGATTCCGTTGCGTGATTGTTAAAACATTAACCTTTCATTTCCCTTTCAATGCGACACGAACTTTACAGGATGTGATATGCGTCTCTTACTGGCAGAAGATAATCACGAGCTGGCTCACTGGCTGGAGAAGGCGCTGGTACAGGGAGGCTTTGCCGTGGACTGTGTGAGCGACGGGCGTGCGGCTGACCATCTCCTGCAGGGGGAACGCTATGCGGTGGCTATCCTCGATATCGGGATGCCCGGTTTTGACGGTCTGGAGGTGGTGCAACGTCTGCGAAAGCGCGGACAAACGCTGCCGGTGCTGTTCCTGACCGCCCGTAGCAACGTGGCGGACAGGGTGAAAGGACTCAATGCCGGGGCGGATGACTATTTGCCGAAACCTTTCGAACTGGAGGAGCTTGACGCGCGCCTGCGTGCGCTGCTGCGCAGAAGTGAAGGCCGAACCCTGGAGCGCCAGCGTCTGGGAGAGCTGGAGTACGATGACGACGGTTTCTTTCTGCTGCGCGATGAGCCGCTCTCGCTGACGCCGCGCGAGCTCTCTTTACTAAAAGTATTAATGTACCGCCGAACACGGCCCGTCTCCCGCCAACAGCTTTTTGATCAGGTGTTCAGCCTGAACGACGACGTGAGCCCGGAGAGTATTGATCTCTATATTCATCGCTTGCGTAAAAAACTGAGCGGCAGCGGGGTACGGATAATCACGCTGAGAGGGCTGGGTTACGTTCTGGAGTGTGGCTATGAAGTGGGTTAAACCGCAGTCGCTTTACCTGCAATTGCTGCTCTTTCTGGGGTTGCCACTGCTGTTGCTGTGGGGACTCTCGGCCTTTAACAGCTACGTCAGCGCACTACAGGCGGCTACTCAGGCTTACGATCGAACGCTGTTATCCTCTGCCCGCACGGTATCAGAGCGGCTGGTGGTGCATAACGGCAGGCTGGAGGTCAACGTTCCCTGGGTGGTGCTCGACAGTTTTGAACTCAATATGAATGACCGGCTTTACTACAAAGTGGTCGACCCTGACGGGCGGGTGATCTCCGGTTATGACGATTTGCCGAAGATGCCGCCCGCAACATCACGCACGACGCTTTATCCGGCGCTGGCATGGTTTTATCACACGGAGTATCGCGGGCAGGCCATCCGCGTCGCCCGGCTGCTTCAGCCTGTCAATGAGGGCAATATCATGGGGATGGCAGAGATCTACATCGCCGAAACGCTCCAGTCCCGTCGCTATCTTGCCAGCCAGTTGCTCTTTTCGTCCTGGGTCACTCAGGGTCTGTTGGTGCTCCTGACGCTCGTCCTTACCGCGTGGCTGTTGCGCCGCGTATTGCGTCCGATGCGTCAGCTTTCAACATTGATGGTACGGCGTGAACCTGGTCTGCTTGCGCCACTGCCGGAGCTGTTGCCCTGGTCAGAAACGCGTTTGCTGATTGTCGCGTTTAACCGTTATATCGACAGACTGCGCGGGGTGCTTTCACGGCAGGAACGCTTTAACGCCGATGCCTCTCATCAGCTCAAAACTCCACTGGCGGTGCTCAAAACGCAGGTTTCGGTTGCCCTGACGCGTGACGATCCGGCGTTGTGGCAGGAGAGTTTGCGGGCGATGAACGTTACGCTGGATAACACCATTCTGCTGACTGAGCGTTTGCTTCAGCTCTCTGCGGTGAAGTGTAAAGAGCAGGGGGAGCGCCAGTTTGCGCCTGTCGATCTGGTTCAGGTGGTACAGCATTGTTGCTTCTCCAGGCTGGCGCAGGCGCGGAGTAAGGCAATTGATCTCGGGTATGAGGGTGTTCAACAGCCGGTCATGATAGATGGCGATGAGGTGCTACTGGGGGAGCTTTGTGCCAACCTGCTGGAGAATGCCATCAAATACACCCCGGTACAGGGGATTGTGACGGTTTACCTGCGTGCAGATAACGGAGCGGTGGAACTGCGCGTGGAAGACAGTGGCCCGGGGATTGATGAACATCTGATGCACCAGGCGATGCAGCCATTTCACCGGCTGGACAACGTCGGAGAGGTGGCCGGGTCGGGGATTGGGCTGGCGTTGGCCGGTGATATTGCCCGGCTGCACAGGAGCCACCTTCAGCTTACGCGCAGTGAAACCCTGGGGGGACTGAGTGTGAAAATGCGGTTTTTACTGCTGATGTAAAAACCGGAAAGTATCATATCGTTACAATCTAATTGTCTGACGCACGCAGAGTACATTGATCCCGGGCTGACTCAGGTTAAAATCTCGCGGTTTTTGGGACATCTCTAAATAATTTGTGTGGGATCACGACAATGAAAAAAGTGGCATTACTGGGCCTTAGCGGCCTGATGTTTGTTTCTGCGGCGGCTAACGCCATTAGCATCAACGGCTCGGCTGGTCAGGATTACACCCACCTGGGCTTTGGCATGGGCACAGAAACCTCCGGTCTGGCGATGAGCGGCGGCTGGACGCATAACGATGACGACGGCGATGCAGCCAGCCTCGGTCTCGGTCTGAACATTCCTCTTGGCCCATTCCTGGCAACCGTGGGCGGTAAAGGCGTTTACACCAATCCGAATGACGGCGACGAAGGTTACGCGGCGGCAGTCGGTGGCGGCCTGCAGTGGAAAATCGGCGACAGCTTCGGTCTGTTTGGCGAGTATTACTATTCTCCGGATTCACTCTCCAGCGGCATTGAAAGCTATGAAGAAGCCAACGCCGGTGCGCGCTGGACTATCATGCGTCCAATCACCATTGAAGCAGGCTACCGCTATCTGAACCTGGCGGGTAAAGACGGTAACCGTGACAATGCGCTGGCAGATGGCCCGTATGTGGGTGTGAGCGCAGGTTTCTAACCACTCCGGCGCGGCGTTCTGTCGCGCCAGTTTCTCTCTTCTTCCCGCAATCAATTGCGCTATAGTGTTTTGACCATAGAAGTGGGAGAACACAATGATAAACGTGGAAATGTTATCCACCGGCGACGAAGTGCTGCATGGGCAAATTATTGATACCAATGCCGCCTGGCTTGCCGATTTATTCTTTGAGCAGGGATTACCGTTAACGCGTCGCAACACAGTGGGCGACAATCTTGATTCGCTGGTGAATATTCTGCGCGAACGCAGTGAGCACGCTGACGTGCTGATTGTGAACGGCGGACTTGGCCCCACCAGCGACGATCTCAGCGCGCTGGCTGCCGCGACGGCCAAAGGCGAAGAGCTGGTGCTGCATGAAGCGTGGCTGGCGCAGATGGCGCGTTTCTTTTCGGAGCGTGGGCGCGTCATGGCCCCCAGCAACCGCAAACAGGCTGAAATTCCGGCCAGTGCGGAACTTATCGACAACCCCGTCGGTACCGCCTGCGGTTTTGCCGTTAAGCTGAATCGCTGTCTGATGTTCTTCACGCCGGGCGTGCCGTCTGAATTTAAAGTGATGGTCGAGCAGCAAATTCTGCCGCGTCTGCGCGAACGTTTTACCCTGCCGGAGCCACCGCTGTGCCTGCGTCTGACCACCTTTGGCCGCTCTGAAAGCGATCTGGCCCAAAGTCTTGACCACCTGCCGCTGCCGCCGGACGTATCGATGGGGTATCGCTCCTCCATGCCAATCATCGAGCTGAAGCTGACAGGCCCGGCAACGCAGAAGGCCGCTATGCTGGCGCTATGGCCAGAGGTGCAACGCGTGGCGGGTGAGAGTCTGATCTTTGAAGGGACGGAAGGGTTGCCTGCACAGATTGCCCGCCATCTGCAATCCCGCCAGCTGAGCGTGACCTTAAGTGAGCAGTTCACCGCAGGGCTGTTGGCGCTGCAGCTTTCGCGTGCCAGTGCGCCGTTGCTGGCCAGCGAAGTTGTACCGTTCCAGCAAGAGACGCTGGCACAGACGGCTCGCTGGGCGTCTGAGCGCAGGGTGAACCATTTCGCCGGGCTGGCGCTGGCCGTGGGCGGTGTCGATGATGAGCACCTTAATTTCGCCCTGGCGACGCCGGAAGGCACGCATGCACTGCGGGTGAAAATGGGGATCACCCGCCACAGTCTGGTGGTGCGTCAGGAGGTATGTGCCATGATGGCGCTGAACATGCTGCGCCGTTGGCTGAACGGCAAAGAGGTCGCCAGCGATCACGGCTGGATTAACATCGTTGAGTCATTGTTTGTCGAATAAGCGGTGTTGCCGGGGCATATTCCCCCGGCACCACTTAGCCCAGCGCTTTTGCCAGTAGGGTGATAGGGTGTTCGCAGCGCTTGCTGGTGGACATTTCTATCTGCCACTTGCAGGTTTCACAGTCTGTCACCACCAGGTCGGCTCCACTCTCTTCAATCTGGTGGAACAAGGGTGCGCCAATGGCCTGAGAGGTTTCGTAGTTTTCACGCTTAAAGCCGTAGGTTCCTGCAATTCCGCAACAGCGCGAATCCAGCACCGTCAGTTCAAGCCCCGGGATCATCCTCAGCAGCTCCAGCGTATAGAGCGCCCAGCCCATCTTTTCCATATGACACGGTGTGTGATACACCACTTTCAGCGGGAATTTCCTGAGCGGTAACGTTTGTCCGCTGTCCAGTTTGCGCCACAGGAAGCGTGTCGCCAGCTCAATGTGTTCCCGCAGGCCGCTGTTATCCACATCCAGCAGATGTGGGTACTCATCGCGTAGCGTGAAGGTACAGGTTGAGGAGGTCGCCAGTACCGGAATACCTTTGTCGACAATCGCCTCACGCAGGGATGTGACGTTGCTTTTGGCCTGTTTGCGTGCCTTGTCGGTAAAACCGTTGGCAATCAGCGGAACACCGCAGCACTTCTCCTTGTTAAGCAACTGCACGCCTGTTCCCATTGCGTTCAGCACTTTCAGCAGGTCTTTACCCAGCTGCGGATGGTTGTAGTTCACGTAGCAGCCGTGGAAGAAGGCAACCTGATCGGTAAACTGCGCCTGTTCTGTCGCCACGGACTTGTACCAGCGACGGAAGGTACCGTGAGAATATTTTGGCAGGCTGCGGTGATGGTCTATCTTAAGCGTCGCATCAAGCAACTGGCGCACCGGTTTCAGCGATGTGGCGGCATTCACCAATGGGGCGAAAGGTGTCGACACCGTGCCCATCAGGTCGGTATGGCTAAGAATGGCATCGCGCAGCGTCGGTTTTTGGCTGCTATAACGCGCGCGGGCGCGCTGGATGATATCGCCGATTTTGACATCCGACGGGCACGCAACTTCACAGCGTTTGCAGTTGATGCAGTATTTCAGCGCTTCATCATACAGCGCGCCGTCCTTCAGGCGCAGACGTTCCCCGTCCGGTCCGGCCTGTTTCGGGCCAGGATAATTCGGGTTCACGCCGCTGACCGGACAGACCGTCGTACAGACCGTGCATTTAATGCAGCTTTCAAAACGGGTATCGTTCATTGTTCCGCCTCCACGCGTTGGCAGATTTGTCCGGCAACATAGAGTGCCGTCACGGCGCAGACACCGCCGCCACAGCCCTGAGTGATGGGATCGTAACCCCCCAGAATCGAGCCGATGGCATAGAGATTATTGATGGGGGTACCTGCGAGCTGCGGATGCAGATGTTCATCGACGATGACCCCAAACTGTTGCCAGGGCTGTGGGGCAAAGAAATCACTCTGATACCAGTCTGCACGGGAGGGGCTTTGCCGCACATCCAGTCCCAGAATGGCCTCCCGGATGCCCTCGCGGCTGCTCAGTAACCCGTTACTGAAGAAGCTGCCGCTGGCCAGCACTGCAAATCGTGTGCGAAGGGGGATATCACCGTGGTTGCGCGTCCAGATTTCGCTCACCGCATCCTCCGTGAGGGTGATTTTTTTCACTTCGTCACCCGCCATCCACACGCCGCCCTGAGCAATAAACTGGCGCTGAAGCTGGTTATGCAGGCGAATGCCGGGTACGGAAGGGGGAAGCGTTGGCAGTAAGCCGAGAGTGCAGGGCAGGCGATCCGACAGCCAGCGCCAGAGGCGGTTATCCGTCAGACCAAAGCAGGCAGGCATAAACAGCGCGTCACATTTTTCACCGAGCGGCCTGAGCGCGTCATACAGCAGTGGCCATTTGTCCTCATTATCCAGCAGCCGGGCGATATTCACCGCCCGAAACTCGCTTGGGTTGTCGCGCAGGACATCAAGCTCAGGAAGGTCTATCTCCGCTGTCTCTGCATTAACGCCTTGTTGGCAGAGCGATGCCGCCGCGAGATGGGGCTGGAAATCAAGAAAACCGCTGATCCCAACCACCAGCACGCGCGCTGCGCTGACGGGCGCGACGGGAACCTCTTCCGGACTGAGCCAGGCGGATCGCAGGGTACCAAGCGGTGTGACGCGCTGATGATTTTGCCGGGCATTGCCCTGTAACCGCGCGCCACACTCCGCCAGAAGCCGTTCCGCTTCATGGGCGAAGTGGGGAATATTGTGCATGCCAGTCAGGCTATAGGGATGTTCTGGCGGCAGCGTGTCGTGGTATGCGGCGTCCAGCAGATCCAGAGAGCCAGACGAGAAATGCAGGGCGCTCTGACCCCGGGTGATAATGGCGCAGCGCAGCCCCTGTTTCGTGAGCCTGATGCCACAGAGTAAACCCGCCAGTCCGCCGCCGACGATCGTGGTATCAAATTTCATCGTGTTGTTCCTTCTCAAGACCGCAAAGTCCCTGATAGACCCAGCGGGTAAACTCGCTTTCGCGCAGGGCATCACCCCAGGCGACAGGCTGAATACCTTTCCAGCGCTCGTTTAAAAAATCGCTGAGTTGTGCAAGCGACTGGGTGGCGGTGGTGACGTGAAAACGTTGCAGCAGCCCGGCGGCGCGGCAGGCACACAGTTCGCCCTGACAGGTTCCCATTCCGACGCGGGTGCGGCGACGTAAATCGAGCAGATTATTGACAGTCAGGTTCTCCACGGCATATTGCACTTCACCGGCGGTAACGGCTTCACACTCGCACACCAGGCTGCGGCTAAGACGCCCTTCACCCAGCCACTGCGGCGTTCTGTCGCCGTGGCGATAGATGGCCGAGCCGCGCAGGGGGGCGGGCAGAGAGATGATCTTTTGCAACGTGGTTTCGGTCGTCTGGCGCGAACCGGGCAACGGTTGCTCCGCCGTTACGCAGGGCCCGGTGTTGCCAAGTTTGCGGCAGACGGCATCGGTGGCCCATTGCGCCATCAGGCGATAGGTCATCAGCTTGCCGCCCGTAATGGTGATAAAACCGTCCATGCCATCACGTTGTGCGTGATCGAGCAGCACGATACCGCGGCTGACGTTGCGTCCGCTTGGGTCGTTATCGCTGGCCACCAGCGGGCGCACGCCCGCGTAAGCGCGAAGAATGCGGGTCTGGGCCATCACGGGAGCCAGTTTTTCCCCTTCACGAAGCAGAATGTCAACCTCTTCAGCCGTTACCCGGTTGTCGTCGATCTCGCTGTAGTCGACGTGAGTTGAGGTGGTGCCGATGAGCGAAATGGTGTCGCCGGGCACCAGAATATCGGCGTCGGAGGGTTTACGGCAGCGGTTGATCACATGGTTATTAATACGGTGATCGAGGATCAGCAGTGAACCCTTGGCCGGGAACATGCGGATGGACAGTTCCGCGTATTCTGCAATGTGCTGCCCCCAGATCCCCGCGGCATTGACGACCACGCTGGCATACAACTCGCTGTGTTCCTGATATTGCGTGTCGAAAACGCGTACACCACGGACGGTATTTCCCTGGCGGATCAGTCCCGTTACCTGGTGTCCGGTCAGAATACGCGCCCCGTGCTCGCGGGCATCCAGCATATTGGCGGCGGTCAGGCGAAAGGGATCAACGGTACCGTCAGGGACTTTAACTGCACCGGTCAGCATCGGGTTAACGGAAGGCTCGATACGACGCGCGAGGGCAGGGTCGATAGCTTCAGCCTGAATACCCGCCGCGCGGCACGCGGTTATAAACGTCGACTGAAATGCCAGGTCGTCTTCGGGAAGCGTGATGAACAGACCGTCGGTCGGCTCGATGCAGTGGCGGGCGATGCGTCGGAGGATTTGGTTTTCGGCAATGCACTCGCGTGCGGATTCGCCATCGGTGACGGCATAGCGTGCGCCGCTGTGCAGCAGGCCATGATTGCGTCCGGTTGCACCCGTCGCAATATCATGACGTTCCAGAAGCGTAACGCTTAACCCGCGCAGTGCGCAATCACGCGCGATCCCGGCACCGGTCGCACCACCACCAATGATAATCACATCGCTGTAGCGAGGATCGTGAATTGTCATTGTCTTCCCTCGTGTTCGTTTTTTTACCATTTAGCCACATCAAAACTGTGGTTTGTTTGATTTCGAACATAATCGAGCGCAATTCGAAAGTGGAACGTGATTTCATGCGCTTTTTTGCGCGTATTGTCATATTTCTGTAACAATCTGTGCGTTGATTCACAGTAACAATCACTGTGATTTCTTAACATCGCCGCCTCTCTGGAGTCGTGGGGCAGTTAAACCCCCGAAAATTCAATACATAGGCCACGGAGGCTGTCATGCTCAGTATCTTCAAACCTGCGCCGCATCAGGCGCGTCTGCCAGAGGCAGAAATAGATCCGCTTTACCGCCGTCTGCGTTGGCAAATCTTTCTCGGGATTTTCTTCGGCTATGCGGCGTATTACCTCGTACGCAAAAACTTTACGCTTGCCATGCCGTATCTGGTGGAGCAGGGCTTTTCACGTGGCGATCTGGGGTTCGCGCTGTCGGGGATCTCTATCGCGTACGGTTTTTCTAAATTCATCATGGGCTCCGTGTCGGATCGCTCGAATCCGCGCGTGTTCCTGCCAGCCGGTCTGATTCTGGCGGCAGCGGTGATGCTGTTTATGGGCTTTGTGCCGTGGGCGACCTCCAGCATCGCCATTATGTTCGTGCTGTTGTTCTTATGCGGCTGGTTCCAGGGAATGGGATGGCCACCCTGCGGGCGTACGATGGTGCACTGGTGGTCGCAGAAAGAGCGTGGCGGCGTGGTGTCCGTGTGGAACTGTGCCCATAACGTGGGCGGGGGCATTCCACCACTGCTGTTCCTGCTGGGGATGGCCTGGTTTAACGACTGGAAAGCCGCACTCTATATGCCAGCCTTTGGCGCGGTCGTGGTGGCGATTTTTGCCTTTGCGATGATGCGTGACACGCCGCAGTCCTGTGGCCTGCCGCCGATTGAAGAGTACAAAAACGACTACCCGGATGATTACAGCGAACAAAATGAAGAAGAGCTGACGGCAAAACAGATCTTCATGAAGTACGTGCTGCCAAACAAACTGCTGTGGTACATCGCAGTGGCTAACGTGTTCGTTTACCTGCTGCGTTACGGCATCCTCGACTGGTCGCCGACCTACCTGAAAGAAGTGAAACACTTCGCGCTGGATAAATCCTCCTGGGCCTATTTCCTGTATGAATATGCCGGTATTCCGGGCACGCTGATCTGCGGCTGGATGTCGGACAAAGTCTTCAAAGGCAACCGCGGTGCGACGGGCGTCTTCTTTATGACCCTGGTGACCATTGCCACCGTCGTTTACTGGCTCAACCCGGCGGGTAACCCGGGCGTGGACATGGCCTGTATGATTGTCATCGGCTTCCTGATTTACGGCCCGGTTATGCTGATTGGTCTGCACGCGCTGGAGCTGGCTCCGAAAAAAGCGGCGGGCACGGCGGCAGGTTTTACCGGACTGTTCGGTTACCTGGGCGGCTCGGTCGCGGCAAGCGCCATCGTGGGCTATACCGTTGACTTCTTCGGCTGGGACGGCGGCTTTATGGTGATGATTGGCGGTAGCGTGCTGGCGGTACTGCTGCTGGTTGTCGTGATGATTGGGGAAAGACGTCACCACGCCGACGTGCAGGCGCGTCGTCAATAAGGAGAATTATGATGAAATTGACCCACCTGGCTACCGGCCTGCTGCTGGCAGGTTTGATGACGGGCTCTGCGCTGGCAGCCGATAAAATTGTGATCGCTCACCGTGGTGCGAGCGGTTATCTGCCGGAGCATACCCTGCCGGCAAAAGCGATGGCCTACGCGCAGGGCGCTGATTATCTGGAGCAGGATCTGGTGATGACCAGGGATGACCAGCTGGTCGTTCTGCATGACCACTACCTTGACCGCGTGACGGACGTGGCCGAACGTTTTCCGGATCGCGCCCGTAAAGATGGCCGCTACTATGCGATTGATTTCACACTGGCGGAAATCCGCTCGCTGAAGTTTACCGAAGGCTTCGAGATTAAAGACGGTAAGAAGGTGCAGGTCTATCCGGGACGTTTCCCGATGGGCAAGTCTGATTTCCGCATCCATACCTTCGAAGAGGAGATTGAGTTCGTTCAGGGACTGAACCACTCAACGGGCAAAAATATCGGTATCTACCCGGAAATCAAAGCGCCGTGGTTCCATCACCAGGAAGGCAAAGATATTGCCGCGAAAACGCTGGCAGTGCTGAAGCAGTATGGCTACACCAGCAAGAAGGACAAGGTCTACCTGCAGTGTTTTGATGCCGCTGAACTGAAGCGCATCAAAACCGAGCTGGAGCCGAAGATGGGGATGAACCTCAATCTGGTGCAGTTGATTGCGTACACCGACTGGAATGAAACCCAGGAGAAGCAGCCGGACGGGAAGTGGGTGAATTACAATTACGACTGGATGTTTACGCCAGGCGCGATGAAGCAGATTGCGCAGTACGCGGATGGTATCGGCCCGGACTACCATATGCTGGTGGCGGAAGGTTCAACACCGGGTCACGTGAAGCTGACGGCAATGGTGAAAGAGGCGCATGCCAGCAAGATGCAGGTGCATCCGTATACGGTGCGTGCCGATAAGCTGCCGGACTATGCGGCAAACGTGGATCAGCTTTATGACGTGTTGTATAACCAGGCAGGTGTGGACGGGTTGTTTACGGATTTCCCGGATAAAGCGGTGAGCTTTCTGAAGGATAAGCGCTGAAGTTGCCGGGTGGCGACTGCGCCTGACCCGGCCTACGAACTGCGGTTTTGTAGGTCGGGTAAGCGAAGCGCCACCCGACACAATCACATCTCGATCTCAATATCCCCTTTTGCCCGGCAGCAGCAGGGCAAAATTTCCCCTTCGTTGATAAAGGCCAGTGGTTCAGTCAGCCAGTCCACCTGGCCCGCAACCAGACGGCAGCGACAGGAGCCGCAATACCCGGCACGACACTGGTACTCTACCTCAACCTGATGGGCTTCAAGCGCCACCAGCAGAGAAGGGTGCTCTTCCCGGCACAGCACTTCTGTACCGGAAAGACTGAGCGTTACGCGTGTCATCAGAGCTGGAAGTTACTCAGGTCGTCAGTATCCACTTCCGCGTCAATCTGACCCACCAGGTAAGAACTCACTTCCACTTCCTGCGGTGCAACCTGCACGTTATCGGACACCAGCCAGGTGTTGATCCACGGGATTGGGTTAGAACGCGTCTGGAATGGCAGGTCAAGACCGACGGCCTGCATACGGATGTTGGTGATGTACTCAACATACTGGCACAGGATGTCTTTGTTCAGACCAATCATTGAACCGTCGCGGAACAGGTAATCTGCCCACTCTTTCTCTTGCTGCGCGGCCAGCACGAACAGGTCGTAGCACTCCTGTTTGCACTCTTCGGCGATTTCCGCCATTTCCGGGTCGTCGGTGCCACTGCGCAGCAGGTTCAGCATGTGCTGAGTTCCGGTCAGGTGCAGGGCTTCGTCACGGGCAATCAGGCGAATGATCTTGGCATTGCCTTCCATCAGCTTGCGTTCGGCAAACGCGAAGGAGCAGGCGAAGCTGACGTAGAAGCGAATCGCTTCCAGCGCGTTCACGCTCATCAGGCAGAGATACAGCTGTTTTTTCAGCGCACGCAGGTTCACGGTGACGGTTTTACCGTTCACATTGTGGGTACCTTCACCCAGCAGATGCCAGTAGCTGGTCATCTCGATAAGTGTGTCGTAGTAGTGCGCAATACCTTCCGCACGCTTCTGGATCTGCTCGTTAGTGACGATATCGTCAAACACCACCGCCGGATCGTTCACGATGTTGCGGATGATATGAGTGTAAGAACGGGAGTGGATCGTCTCAGAAAACGCCCAGGTTTCCACCCAGGTTTCCAGTTCAGGAATGGAGATCAGCGGCAGCAGCGCTACGTTCGGACTACGTCCCTGAATGGAGTCCAGCAGCGTCTGATACTTCAGGTTGCTGATGAAGATATGCTTTTCGTGATCCGGCAGCGCCTGGAAATCAATACGATCGCGGGAAACGTCAACTTCTTCCGGACGCCAGAAGAAGGAGAGTTGCTTTTCAATCAGCTTTTCGAAAATGTCATACTTTTGCTGATCGTAGCGTGCCACGTTGACCGGCTGGCCGAAGAACATCGGCTCTTTGAGCTGGTCGTTTTTCGTCTGTGAAAAGGTGGTGTATGCCATGAATTGGGGTCCTGTCTTACGAAATAAAGGCGGGGATATCCCCGCCCTTCATTAGATCTTACATGCGCCGCTTTCGCAGCCATCGTCCTGGATAGAAGGTGCCAGGTCGTCCTGCGCGTCTTCCGCACCATCACGGGTGTTGTGATAGTACAGCGTTTTCACGCCAAATTTATAGGCGGTGAGCAGGTCTTTCAGCAGTTGTTGCATCGGAACCTTGCCTGACGGGAAGCGCGTCGGGTCATAGTTGGTATTGGCAGAGATCGACTGGTCGATAAACTTCTGCATGATACCCACCAGCTGCAGGTAACCGTCGTTGTTCGGCATTTCCCACAGCAGCTCGTAGTTGTCTTTCAGCAACTCGTAGTCTGGCACCACCTGACGCAGGATACCGTCTTTCGACGCTTTGATGCTGACGTGGCCGCGCGGTGGCTCGATACCGTTGGTGGCGTTAGAGATCTGTGAAGAGGTCTCAGACGGCATCAGGGCTGAGAGCGTGGAGTTACGCAGGCCGTGCGTCTTGATGGACTCACGCAGGGCTTCCCAGTCCAGGTGCAGCGGCTCGTTAGCAATCGCATCCAGGTCTTTTTTATAGGTATCGATAGGCAGAATGCCTTTCGCATAGGTGGTTTCGTTGAACCACGGGCATGCGCCTTGCTCTTTTGCCAGCTCGTTGGAGGCTTTCAGCAGGTAATACTGAATAGCTTCAAACGTTTCATGGGTCAGGTTGTTCGCGCTGCCGTCGGAGTAACGCTTACCGTGTTTCGCCAGCCAGTACGCAAAGTTGATCACGCCAATACCCAGGGTACGACGGCCCATTGCACCGCGTTTTGCCGCCGGGATTGGGTAATCCTGGTAGTCCAGCAGGGCATCAAGCGCGCGAACGGCCAGCACGGCCAGCTCTTCCAGCTCGTCCAGGTTCTTAATCGCACCCAGGTTGAACGCAGACAGTGTACACAGGGCGATTTCACCGTTCTGGTCGTTCACGTCTTCCAGCGGTTTGGTCGGCAGGGCAATTTCCAGGCACAGGTTAGACTGGCGCACTGGCGCAACCACTGGATCGAACGGGCTGTGGGTGTTGCAGTGGTCAACGTTCTGGATGTAGATACGGCCAGTAGAAGCACGTTCCTGCATCATCAGGGAGAACAGTTCCACCGCTTTCACGCGCTGCTTGCGGATGCTGTCGTCTTTTTCGTATTGGGTGTACAGGCGCTCGAATTCGTCCTGATCGGCGAAGAACGCATCGTACAGACCCGGGACGTCGGACGGACTGAACAGAGTGATCTCTTCACCTTTCAGCAGACGGGTGTACATCAGCTTGTTGATCTGCACACCGTAGTCCATGTGACGCACGCGGTTGCCTTCAACGCCACGGTTGTTTTTCAGTACCAGCAGGCTTTCGACTTCCAGGTGCCACATTGGGTAGAACAGGGTCGCAGCACCGCCACGCACGCCGCCCTGAGAGCAGGATTTCACCGCTGTCTGGAAGTGCTTGTAGAACGGGATACAGCCGGTGTGGAACGCTTCACCGCCGCGAATTGGGCTGCCCAGCGCACGGATACGGCCCGCGTTGATGCCGATACCGGCACGCTGGGAGACGTATTTCACAATCGCGCTGGACGTGGCATTGATGGAGTCCAGGCTGTCACCACACTCGATCAATACGCAGGAGCTGAACTGACGGGTAGGGGTACGCACGCCAGACATAATTGGCGTTGGCAGAGAAATTTTGAACGTGGAAACCGCATCGTAGAAACGCTTCACGTATTCCAGACGGGTGTCACGCGGGTAGTTTGAGAACAGGCAGGCGGCTACCAGAATATAGAGGAACTGAGCGCTCTCGTAGATTTCGCCGGTCACACGGTTCTGAACCAGGTATTTACCTTCGAGCTGCTTCACCGCCGCGTAGGAGAAGTTCATGTCGCGCCAGTGATCGATAAACCCGTTCATCTGCTCGAACTCTTCTTCCGTATAGTCTTCCAGCAGATGCGTGTCGTATTTGCCCAGCTCAACCATTTTCACCACGTGAGCGTAAAGCTTTGGCGGCTCGAACTGGCCGTAGGCTTTTTTACGCAGGTGGAAAATCGCCAGACGTGCAGCGAGGTACTGATAATCCGGTGCTTCGCGGGAGATCAGATCCGCCGCAGCCTTGATGATGGTTTCATGGATATCAGACGTTTTGATGCCATCGTAGAACTGGATATGGGAACGCAGTTCAACCTGGGAGATAGATACGTTGTTCAGTCCTTCTGCTGCCCAGTCGAGAACTCGATGGATTTTGTCCAGATTGATACGCTCGGTAGTACCGTCGCGCTTTGTCACCAGCAGACTCTGATTCATGTGGGTTTTTACCTGTCCGTGAAATAAAAAATATCCCCCCGTTTATCCACAGGTCCGTCTTGTGACTAACTCTGTGGATAAATACTACATGTAGGGGTTTTGCGATAAGAAAAACGCTATATGGTGAGTATTCTAGTAAGGATTCTTTTCAGCACAAGGGTTGATTTTGACGTTAAATTGAGGTTGTGAAAGGGTAAAAAAGGCTAAGTCCTCGTACCGTAAGGCCTGGAAGACATGTCAATAATTAAGAAAAAAAATTCAAAATTTGATCGAGTGCTGATTTCTTCAACGAGAGGTCAAAATTGCGCAACATGATGTCGCGCAATCTTTATAAGAATATTTGATGACGTTAGTCGTTTTTGGCCGTTGTGTGCAACATATAATTAACATCCACGCCCGGTGCGAGCTTGAATTTGTCCGTTAATGGATTGTAATGCAGCCCGGTCATGTGCTGCTCTTTGAGCCACGTCTGGTCAACCCAGCTCAATAACTCAGCAGGCTTAATGAATTTCTTCACGTCGTGTGTACCTTTTGGCACCATGCGCAGCACATACTCCGCACCCACCACGGCCATCAGCCAGGCTTTGCCATTACGGTTGATCGTAGAGAAGAAGACCTGACCGCCAGGCTTAATCAGTTTTGCACAGGCATTGACCACGGACTGCGGGTCGGGTACGTGTTCCAGCATCTCCATGCAGGTCACCACATCGTATTGATGTGCGTGCTTTGCCGCGTGTGCTTCAACGGTTTCCTGCACATATTCCACCTGGACGCCGGATTCCAGCGCATGCAGACGCGCCACCTGCAGCGGTTCAAACCCCATGTCCAGGCCGGTGACGGTTGCCCCTTCACGCGCCATGCTTTCTGCCAGGATGCCGCCGCCGCAGCCAACGTCGAGGACTTTCTTACCGAACAGTCCGCCGGAACGCTCCGCGATATAGCCCAGACGCAGCGGGTTAATGCGGTGCAGAGGTTTAAACTCACCTTCGAGATCCCACCAGCGGGACGCCACCGCTTCGAATTTGGCAATCTCTTCATGGTCAACGTTGTGAGCCACCGGGGATTTTTCGGCATTCATGGACGCTTTTACTCCTTATTTAGCAAGACTTCGGAGTATATCAGCCCGCGCGGGTGAATAAAGCTTATTGGTTTACCTCAATCACCGCGGCTGTGTTATAATTTGCGACCTTTGAATCCGGGATACAGTAGAGGGATAGCGGTTAGATGAGCGACCTTGCGAGAGAAATTACACCGGTTAACATCGAGGAAGAGCTGAAGAGCTCCTATCTGGACTATGCGATGTCGGTCATTGTTGGCCGTGCGCTGCCGGACGTCCGCGATGGCCTGAAGCCGGTACACCGTCGCGTACTATACGCCATGAACGTATTGGGCAATGACTGGAATAAAGCCTACAAAAAATCTGCCCGTGTCGTGGGTGACGTCATCGGTAAATATCACCCGCATGGTGATATTGCCGTGTATGACACCATCGTCCGTATGGCACAGCCATTCTCCTTGCGTTACATGCTGGTAGATGGTCAGGGTAACTTTGGTTCTGTTGATGGCGACTCCGCGGCGGCGATGCGTTATACGGAAATCCGTATGTCGAAAATCGCTCACGAGCTGATGGCCGACCTGGAAAAAGAGACCGTTGATTTCGTCGATAACTACGACGGCACCGAGCGAATCCCTGATGTCATGCCTACCAAGATCCCGAACCTGTTGGTTAACGGTTCGTCAGGTATCGCCGTCGGTATGGCAACCAACATTCCGCCGCACAACATTACGGAAGTGATTAACGGCTGCCTGGCCTATATCGACGATGAAGACATCAGCATTGAAGGGCTGATGGAACACATCCCGGGGCCGGACTTCCCGACGGCGGCGATCATCAACGGTCGTCGTGGTATTGAAGAAGCGTACCGCACCGGTCGCGGCAAGATTTACATCCGTGCCCGCGCTGAAGTGGAAGCGGACGCCAAAACCGGCCGTGAAACCATCATTGTTCACGAGATCCCGTATCAGGTGAACAAGGCGCGTCTGATTGAAAAAATCGCCGAGCTGGTAAAAGAAAAACGTGTTGAAGGTATCAGCGCGCTGCGTGACGAGTCTGACAAAGACGGTATGCGCATCGTGATTGAAATCAAACGCGACGCGGTGGGTGAAGTTGTTCTGAACAACCTGTACTCCCAGACTCAGCTTCAGGTTTCCTTCGGTATCAACATGGTGGCGCTGCACCACGGTCAGCCGAAGATCATGAACCTGAAAGAGATCCTGAGCGCGTTTGTGCGTCACCGCCGTGAAGTGGTGACCCGTCGTACCATCTTCGAACTGCGCAAAGCGCGTGACCGTGCGCATATCCTTGAAGCACTGGCCGTTGCACTGGCAAACATCGACCCAATTATCGAGCTGATTCGCCGTGCGCCAACGCCGGCTGAAGCAAAAGCAGCCCTGATTGCGCGTTCGTGGGATCTGGGCAACGTGGCGGCGATGCTGGAACGTGCGGGCGATAACGCTGCGCGTCCTGAGTGGCTGGAGCCGGAATTCGGCGTGCGTGACGGTCAGTACTACCTGACTGAACAGCAGGCCCAGGCGATTCTGGATCTGCGTCTGCAGAAACTGACCGGCCTTGAGCATGAAAAACTGCTCGACGAATACAAAGAACTGCTGGAGCAGATTGCTGAGTTGCTGCATATCCTCGGTAGCGCAGAGCGCCTGATGGAAGTGATCCGCGAAGAGCTGGAACTGGTACGTGAACAGTTCGGCGATGAGCGTCGCACCGAAATCACCGCGAACAGCTCTGATATCAACATTGAAGATCTGATCAACCGCGAAGATGTGGTGGTCACCCTGTCTCACCAGGGCTATGTGAAGTATCAGCCATTGACCGACTACGAAGCACAGCGTCGTGGCGGTAAAGGCAAATCTGCGGCACGTATTAAAGAAGAAGACTTTATTGACCGTCTGCTGGTGGCGAACACCCATGACACGATCCTCTGCTTCTCAAGCCGTGGTCGTCTGTACTGGATGAAAGTCTATCAGCTGCCGGAAGCGAGCCGTGGCGCGCGTGGTCGTCCAATCGTTAACCTGCTGCCGCTGGAAGCGAACGAACGTATCACCGCCATCCTGCCAGTACGCGAGTACGAAGAAGGCGTAAACGTCTTTATGGCAACCGCCAGCGGTACCGTGAAGAAAACTGCGCTGACCGAGTTCAGCCGTCCACGTTCTGCCGGTATTATCGCGGTGAACCTGAACGAAGGCGACGAGCTGATTGGCGTGGATCTGACCTCCGGTTCTGATGAAGTGATGCTGTTCTCTGCCGCCGGTAAAGTGGTGCGCTTTAAAGAGAACGCAGTGCGCGCAATGGGGCGTACTGCGACCGGCGTTCGCGGCATCAAACTGGCGGGTGAAGACTCAGTTGTTTCCCTGATCGTTCCGCGTGGCGAAGGTGCCATCCTGACCGTGACGCAGAATGGCTACGGTAAACGTACGGCAGAAAGCGAATACCCGACCAAGTCTCGTGGCACGCAAGGCGTTATCTCTATCAAGGTTACCGAGCGCAACGGTTCTGTTGTGGGCGCGGTGCAGGTAGATGATACCGACCAGATTATGATGATCACTGATGCCGGTACGCTGGTGCGTACGCGCGTTTCCGAGATCAGCGTGGTTGGTCGTAACACCCAGGGTGTTATTCTCATCCGTACTGCGGAAGATGAAAACGTCGTGGGTCTGCAACGTGTTGCTGAGCCAGTGGATGACGAAGAGCTCGATTCCATCGACGGTAGCGTAGCGGAAGGTGATGATGACATCGCGCCGGAAGCGGACACTGACGATGATGCAGCGGATGACGCTGACGAGTAATGTCTCCTGATGTAAAAAGGGCCGGATTCCGGCCCTTTTCTTTTGCAGATGCAGATAAGTGAACGTTGCGACCTGGCGCGTTTACCGCTACCTTAACCACATTCTTGTTGACCCCGACGGCGGAGCCTCGCCCCTTTGAAATACCTCGTCTCCTTTCGTACCACGCTGAAAGTCTCTCGCTATCTGTTTCGGGCGCTGGCGCTATTGCTTTGGTTGCTGGTGGCGTTGTTCTCGGTGTTTTACATCGTTAACGCGTTGCACCAGAAAGAATCGGAGATCCGTCAGGAGTTCAACTTAAGCTCCGATCAGGCTCAGCGCTATATTCAGCGAACGTCTGACGTGATGAAGGAACTGAAGTACATTGCCGAAAACCGCCTGACGGCAGAGAACGGCATCCTTGCCATCCGTGGGCGTGATGACAAAACGGAAGTCCCGGATTTCGAGCCGCTGTTCCCGGATTCGGATTGTTCGGCGATGGGCAATGCCTGGCGCGGCTCGCTGGAATCACTCGCGTGGTTTATGCGCTACTGGCGTGACAACTTTTCTGCGGCCTATGACCTGAACCGCGTTTTCCTGATTGGCAGTGAAAACCTCTGCATGGCCGATTTTGGCCTGCGCGATATGCCCGTCGAGCGCGATGATGCGCTAAAGAGCCTGCACGAGCGCATAGTGAAATACCGTAATGCCCCTCAGGATGAACGCAGTAATAATATCTTCTGGATAAGCCAGGGGCCACGCATGGGCGTCGGGTATTTCTATGCCCTGACGCCGGTGTATCTGGGTAATCGCCTGCAGGCATTGATGGGCATTGAACAGACCATCCGCATGGAAAACTTCTTCACGCCGGGCAGCCTGCCGATGGGCGTGACTATTCTGGATGAAAACGGTCATCCCCTGATTTCACTCACCGGGCCAGAGAACCGTTTGCAAGTCGATCCACACTGGATGCAGGAGCGTTCGTGGTTTGGCTACACCTCGGGCTTCCGTGAGCTGGTGTTGAAGAAAAGCTTACCGCCATCGTCGCTGAGTATTGTCTATTCGTTGCCTGTCGATATGGTGCTGGAGCGCATTCGCATTCTGATCCTGAACGCCATTTTGCTGAATGTGCTGGTGGGTATCGTGTTGTTTACACTGGCTCGCATGTACGAGCGGAAGATCTTTATCCCCGCCGAAAATGACGCCCAGAGAATGGAGGAGCACGAGCAGTTTAACCGTAAAATTGTCGCCTCCGCCCCGGTGGGGATCTGTATCCTGCGCACGCAGGACGGCACGAACATCCTCAGTAACGAGCTGGCACATAACTACCTGAACATGCTGACGCATGAAGACAGACAGCGGTTGACGCAGATTATCTGCGGGCAGCAGGTTAACTTTGTGGACGTACTCACCAGCACCCATACTAACCTGCAAATTAGCTTTGTTCACTCGCGTTATCGTAACGAAAACGTGGCGATTTGCGTGCTGGTGGATGTTTCTGCGCGCGTGAAGATGGAGGAGTCATTACAGGATATGGCGCAGGCGGCGGAACAAGCCAGCCAGTCGAAATCCATGTTCCTTGCCACCGTCAGCCACGAATTACGTACTCCGCTGTACGGGATTATCGGTAACCTCGATCTGCTGCAGACCAAAGAACTGCCGAAAGGGGTCGACAGGCTGGTGACGGCGATGAACAACTCCTCAAGCCTGCTGCTGAAAATCATCAGCGATATTCTCGACTTCTCTAAAATTGAGTCCGAGCAGCTGAAAATTGAGCCGCGTGAGTTCTCTCCACGCGAGGTGATGAACCATATCAGCGCCAACTATATGCCGCTGGTGGTGCGTAAGCAGCTGGGACTTTACTGCTTTATCGAACCGGATGTGCCGCTGACGCTGCAGGGCGATCCGATGCGCCTGCAACAAGTCATCTCTAACCTGCTCAGCAACGCCATCAAATTTACCGACGTCGGCTGTATTGTGTTGCACGTGTGTCGGGCAGGGGACTACCTGAGTATTCGCGTGCGGGATACGGGAGTGGGTATTCCGGCGAAGGAAGTGGTTCGTCTGTTTGATCCGTTCTTCCAGGTGGGGACCGGTGTGCAGCGTAACTTCCAGGGCACCGGGCTGGGTCTGGCGATCTGTGAGAAGCTGATCAGCATGATGGACGGAGATATCTCCGTGGATACTGAGCCAGGTATGGGAAGCCAGTTTACCATCCGTATTCCGCTCTATTCGGCGCAGTATCCGGCTAAAACAACGGTCGATGGGTTGAGCGGTAAACACTGCTGGCTGGCGGTGCATAACGCATCGCTGAATGATTACCTGACGGCACTGCTCATTCAGAGTGGTGTGGGGGTATCCCGTTATGAAGGTCAGACGCCGGATGCGGATGATATGCTCATCACGGATGGCATGCAGAAACAGACATGGCAGGGACGAGGGACGGTGATCTTCTGTCGTCGTCACATCGGCATTCCGCTTGAGCATGTTCCGGGGGAATGGTTGCATAGTGTGGCAACGCCGCATGAGCTGTTAGGTTTGCTGGCGCACATTTACAGCGTGCAGTTGGAAGACGGCGAGGGCACGGCCGCTTTGCCGTCACCGGACTCTCTGACACCGGCGAACGACGATATGATGATTCTGGTGGTGGACGACCATCCTATCAACCGTCGTCTGCTGGCCGACCAGCTTGGTTCATTGGGTTACCAGTGTAAAACCGCCAATGACGGCGTGGATGCGCTGAATGTGCTGAGTAAGAACCATATTGATATTGTGCTCAGCGACGTCAACATGCCGAATATGGACGGTTATCGCCTGACGCAGCGCATTCGTCAGCTTGGGCTGACGCTGCCCGTTGTGGGCGTGACGGCAAATGCTCTGGCGGAAGAGAAACAGCGGTGTCTGGAATCAGGCATGGACAGTTGTCTGTCGAAGCCGGTTACGCTGGACGTTCTCAAACAGACGCTGTCAATTTATGCCGATCGCGTAAGAAAAACGCGGACATAAAAAAGGCCCATAAGGGCCTTTTTTGTTTGTTCTCCCTCTCCCTGTGGGAGAGGGCCGGGGTGAGGGCATCAGGCCGCTCACTCGCTGACGATCAATCCTTGTCCGTTGCACTCAGCGTCACGGAGGAGAGATAGTTCAGCAGGGCAATATCGTTGTCCACACCCAGTTTCATCATCGCGGATTTCTTCTGGCTGCTGATAGTCTTAATGCTGCGGTTCAGTTTCTTGGCAATCTCGGTGACCAGGAAACCTTCAGCGAACAGGCGCAGCACTTCGCTCTCTTTTGGTGACAGGCGTTTGTCACCGTAGCCACCCGCGCTGATTTTTTCCAGCAGACGTGAAACGCTTTCAGGGGTGAACTTCTTGCCTTTCTGCAGTGCTGCAAGTGCTTTTGGCAGATCGGTTGGAGCACCCTGCTTAAGGACAATCCCTTCAATATCCAGATCCAGTACGGCACTCAGGATCGCCGGGTTGTTGTTCATGGTCAGTACGATGATCGAGATGTCCGGGAAATGGCGTTTAATGTATTTGATGAGCGTGATCCCATCACCGTATTTATCCCCGGGCATGGAGAGATCGGTAATGAGAACGTGTGCATCAAGTTTCGGCAGGTTATTGATGAGCGCTGTAGAGTCTTCAAATTCACCGACTACATTCACCCACTCGATCTGTTCAAGTGATTTGCGAATACCGAACAGTACAATCGGATGGTCATCGGCAATAATTACGTTCATATTGTTCATGTATAAGGCTACCTTGCTACAGCAAGCTGTTGACGTAGGCGTCAATGTCGCTGATGTATTTTTCAATGCCAGAGGCATCTTTCTCACGAATTAGATGTTCCAGCGTTTCACATAACTGCTTGCCGGGAACCAGATTAAGCATGGCAAACACCCCTTTAAGCCGGTGTGCTGTCTGTGCCAGCGCCGCGAAATCATTCGCAGCGGACTCAGTATACAACCGCTTAACATCATCTGGTACTGTATCAACAAAGAGTGAATAGTAACCGCTAGCATGCAGTTCGGCGTTTTCATCACCGCCTAACGGGGATTCCGGTATCTCTTCCTGCGCCAGTTGCTCTTCTATAAGTTGTAGTACAGCTTCCTGCATCGCATTGCTCATATTAAAGTTGACGCGCATCTGGCCAGGGCCGATTTTTCGCACGCCTGGCTCATCATCGCTTAAAAGCAAGCCGGAGGCAGTAAGATTAGACGGATTATCAGTTAAAAACAGATCAAATTCTTGACTTGAGAGTCTTTCATCCGGCGTGATGCAGGCTGCGCCCCAGTTTTCTAACTGGCGAACCACGATATTGCGGATCTCATTTGAGGTCACATCGACCATCACCACCACGTCATCCAGCAGGCGTTCTTCATCTTCTTCCTGCGGATTGGCGGTCATTTTAACGTGCAGAGAGTAGCGTGTGCCAAGCGATTCGCGCGCCTTGATGTTCAGGTGGCCACCAAGCTTACGCGCCAGCTGATCGCACAGCCAGAAGGTCAGCGCATTGGCTTTGCCATAATGATCGCTCTGGGTATCGTTCAGGAACGGGAAGTGCAGGTTATCGATCTCACTGACCGTGACGCCTTCGCCAGTGTCCAGAATGCGGAACGTCAGGCGGTCGTCCGTTGATTCGTCGGTGCTGACTTCCAGGGTGATTTTGCCAATCTGGGTGGTGGTTACCGCGTACTGGATCAGCATCAGCAGGATCCGACGCAGGGCTTCGCGATCGCCATGACGTTCGTCATTCGCCGGTAAGGCGTTGTTGATCAGCAGCTGTAGCCCTTTGCGCTTAATGATGGGCAGTACATCCGGAACCACTTCATCGATCAGATTCTGGATGGAGAAGAGCGTTGGGGTGCCTTTCCAGATGTCATTCTCCAGCATGTTCGCAAGCTGGATTTCGTCAACCAGACGAACCAGTGAGTCGGCCTGGCTGGCAAGCTGATGGCTTTCAGCTGTGCTCAACGCCGCCGCCTGTGTGGCCAGCGTTTTAAGCGGCTGCTTGAAAGCATCGCCAATATTTTGCATAAACGCGGCACGGCCCTGCTGGTTTTTCTCATACAGCCTTTGTGCCTGTTTGAGCTTTTTATTCACCAGCACTTCCCTGTCCTGATCGCGGATAACGAAGATTTGTGTGCGGGAAGTCACCTGGCTGCGGAACTGGCGGATTTCATACAGTTCATTATTAATGGTCGCCTGAATCACCCCCTGATGCTGATCCGCCATCGTGGTGATATTCTGCAGGTTCAGATGTGGCAACAGGTGATCGGCAATTTTATTGCTCATCACCGTGCGGTTCGCTTCCTGATCGTGCACGAGCACCCCAAGCGGCAGCACGGAAATAATCTCTTCGTTCAGTGCGCGTAACACGCGTAATTCATTGCTGGTTCCTGCCGGAACTGAAGAGGCGTCACTCTGACGCCCTGGCTGAAAACGGAAGGTGCTGTAGCCAAACAGCGCCAGCGCCAGAAGACCGATATTCAGTAACAGCGGTAACAGGATGTTTTGCAGCGTATCGAGCAGCAATGTACCAAACGGCACTTGCCACACCAGGCGCATGCCGGTTGAGTTCAGCGAAGACGCAATTTCAATCTTCGAGCCGTTAAAGGAGATGGATACACTCTCTACAGCCTCTTTGTCCGGCGTAGTGCGCATATTCTGTGTATTGCTGTCTGGATCAAGGCGGAAACTGTCCAGCGGCATATCCGGGGGGATCAAATCGTTGATGGGCAAGTCGAAGGCCACCACGGTCGCCAGGTGTCCTGGCTGGTTAAACGTGGTACGCAGGGTAAAGTAATGCCCATTTTGCCAGGCCAGACGGCGCAGCGAAGAGAAGCTCTCGCGTTCATCAAGGGCGTTAGCCTGCTGCAACATTTCTGCCCGGCGGGAGTCGACAATGCTGCCCACTGTGGTTTCTTTAAAGCCGGACGAGAGATCTTTTAGCGGCAACGTGGAGATCAGGATCATGCTGTTGTCCTGACCGTTTAAATAGTACATCGACCACGGCACGGTCTCAGCGCCCCAGAGGGTATCAAGATAGGTTGAAATGCGCTGTGTCATCTCAAGCGTTGCGCTGTCGTGAGAGCCAAAAATGAGGGCCTCCGTCTTACGCTGGGGCTTTTCGAGGTAATAGACATCTTGCTTAAGACGTGTCTCCTGCAGGCCTTCCCCTGAAGATGTCGCCGGGGCCGCAGCGATATTGTCGTAAATCTGCCATGTCGCATAGCGCCAGGTATCAATACGTTTGTGCACGGCATGCGTGATATCAACGATCTGGTAGCTTTTATCCTTCAGCCAGGCGTTAACCGCGCTCTGAACCATAACCCCCATCGTGACTAACAGCACAATGATCAACAGAAGAAAGAAACGGGTGATGCTCCCGGGAAGAAGAGAGAACTTACTTGAGGCGGTGGTTTCAGACTGACTCATTGATATGTTTAACCCGTGATGGCCACGCTTTAAGGGGATAGGGCAGTATAAAGGGTAATAACTGAATTTCCAGCGTCACTGTCTGAGAACAAGCGACTTTTTCCGCCGAGAATATCGGGAGTGCACCTTGCTTTAAACGTGTACAAGCAGGCGGGAGATGTACAAATAAAGGACGATATCAGTCAGGAAATAGCACGAATAAACAAGAAATTAAGTTTGTAGTAATGACGGGCATACGGAAATGATTTCGGCGTAATTTAGTTAATAGTCGTTATTATTTCCATGTGGTAGCACAAAAAAAAGGTATTTACGTAAAGAAAGGTAAAAAAAACCGAATGCTCAGCATCCGGTTGAATTAGGGATAAACAGACATTCAAAACTGAATGACGGTAATAAATAAAGTTAATGATGATAGCGGGAGTTATTTTAGAGATGTCAGGTGGTTTTGTTTTGTCATTCAGTGCTGTAAAGATTGTTTTGTTAACGCATTGATTTTTAATGGTGTTTGTTTATTTTTGATTATAAGTGCTATATTTTCAAGCTCTTTGTGCTTTGTAAAAGTTCCCTCAAATTTACAAAATGAAACATCTTTGTTGAAAAATGAAACACCTTCAAAGTTTTCGTATCATATTCGTGTTGGATTATTCTGTAATTTTGAGGAAAATGAACTTGCCGACTGGTTAAGAATGTTTAACCAGTAAGCAGTGGTAATAATAAGGCATATAACAGAGGGTTAATAACATGAAAGTTAAAGTACTGTCCCTCCTGGTACCAGCACTGCTGGTAGCAGGCGCAGCAAATGCGGCTGAAATTTATAACAAAGATGGCAACAAATTAGATCTGTACGGTAAAGTTGATGGTCTGCACTATTTCTCCGACGACAAGAGTGCTGACGGAGATCAGACCTACATGCGTATCGGCTTCAAAGGCGAAACCCAGGTTAACGATCAACTGACGGGTTACGGTCAGTGGGAATACCAGATCCAGGGTAATACGGCTGAAAGCGAAAACAAATCCTGGACTCGTGTGGCGTTTGCGGGTCTGAAATTCGCTGAAGCAGGTTCCTTCGATTACGGCCGTAACTACGGTGTGATCTACGACGTAACGTCCTGGACTGACGTTCTGCCAGAGTTTGGTGGCGATACTTACGGTGCAGATAACTTCCTGCAATCCCGTGCGAACGGCGTAGCGACCTACCGTAACCAGGACTTCTTCGGTCTGGTTGATGGCCTGAACTTTGCTCTGCAGTATCAGGGCAAAAACGGCAGCGTAGATGGTGAAAACAATACGGGTCGTAGCACCCTGAAACAGAACGGTGATGGTTATGGCGCGTCCGTGACCTACAACCTGGGTGCTGGCTTCAGCATTGGTGGTGCGATGGCATCTTCCAAACGTACCTACGATCAGAACAACACTGCAGCACTGGGTAATGGCGACCACGCTGAAGTTTACTCCGGTGGCCTGAAATATGATGCTAACAACATCTATCTGGCAACGCAGTACTCTCAGACCTATAACGCAACCCGTTTCGGTGACTCTCAGAGCAGCAGCGACATCTACGGTTTTGCTAACAAAGCGCAGAACTTCGAAGTGGTTGCTCAGTACCAGTTCGACTTCGGCCTGCGTCCGTCCGTGGCTTACCTGCAGTCTAAAGGTAAAGACATCGAAGGTTACGGCGATCAGGATCTGCTGAAATATGTTGATGTGGGTGCGACTTACTACTTCAACAAAAACATGTCCACCTATGTGGACTACAAAATCAACCTGCTGGATGACAACTCCTTCACCAAACAGGCTGGTATCGGTACTGATGACATCGTAGCGCTGGGTCTGGTTTACCAGTTCTAATTCGCTTCTCAGTATGACAAAGGGGCCGTCTGGCCCCTTTTTTCGTGTCTTTTTTAGGGTCTTACAATTCCCCCGTTTTGGTGTACTCTTGCCGCCCAGGCATGAGGATAATAACGAATGGATATGACTTTTTTACGCGCCAGCTTTCTGGCTACCTTTTTTTTCCTGACAGCATGTGACTCTTCCACACCACCGGCGAAAACGGACGCGCCAGCGGCGACGGTTCTGGAAGGCAAAACGATGGGCACATTCTGGCGCGTCAGCGTGATGAATCTCGATGAGAAACGCGCTGAAGAACTGCGCGGCAAAATTCAGTCGCAACTGGATGCTGACGATCAGCTGCTCTCGACCTATAAAAACGACTCGGCACTGATGCGTTTTAATCTGTCTAAAAGCACCTCCCTCTGGCCGGTGAGCGAAGCGATGGCCGATATCGTGACCGAAGCAATGCGCGTGGGCTACAAAACCAATGGTGCAATGGATGTCACCGTGGGGCCGTTAGTTAACCTGTGGGGGTTTGGCCCCAACAAGCAGCCGCTCACTACACCCGACCAGGCGGCCATTGACGATGCCCGTGCCCGCACAGGGTTACAGCATCTGACGGTGATCAATCAGTACGGGCAGCAGTATCTGCAAAAAGATATTCCCGATCTGTTTGTCGATCTGTCGACGGTGGGGGAAGGATACGCGGCGGATCACCTTGCGGCGCTGATGACCCAGGAAGGGATCGCGCGTTATCTGGTTTCTGTCGGGGGGGCGTTAGTCAGCCGTGGCATGAACGCCAGTGATAAACCCTGGCGGGTCGCTATTCAAAAACCAACCGACCAGCAAAACGCCGTGCAGGCGATTGTGGATATCAATGGTCATGGTATCAGCACCTCCGGGAGCTACCGTAACTATTACGAACTCGACGGTAAGCGTATTTCGCATGTTATCGATCCGCAAACAGGGCGTCCGATCGAGCATAATCTGGTGTCCGTTACGGTGATCGCCCCAACAGCACTGGAAGCCGATGCCTGGGATACCGGATTGATGGTGCTCGGCACGGAAAAAGCCAAAGAGGTGGTACGCCAGGAAGGACTGGCAGTCTACATGATCACCAAAGAGGCCGACGGCTTTAAAACCTGGAGTTCACCGCAGTTCAACAGCTTCCTGGTGAGCGAAAAAAATTAAAAAGCAAGGTTGCGGGTTTTTCTTCGCTGGCACTCAGGCATGCTGTATGTATGCTTGTAAAAGGAGCTGATGATGAAAAATCCAACCTTTAAGACCGATGAGGATCGCTGGCAGGCAGTACTGGCCCGCGATCTGCGTGCTGATAACCAGTTTGTCTTTGCCGTACAGACGACGGGCATCTTTTGTCGCCCGTCCTGTCGCGCCCGCCACGCGCTGCGTAAAAATGTCCGTTTTTACCCTGATGCTCAACACGCTGTTCTGGCCGGATTCCGTCCGTGTAAGCGCTGTATGCCGGACAAACGCGACTCGCAGGAACAGAAGCTGGCAAAAATTGAACAGGCTTGTCGTCTTCTGGAGCAGGAGCCCACGCTCACCCTGGAGGTGCTGGCGCAGCAGATTGGCATCAGCCCATTCCATTTCCACCGCCTGTTTAAGTCTGTGACCGGCATGACGCCCAAAGCCTGGCAACAGGCGGCGCGGGAGCAACGCCTGCGTCATGCGCTGGCACAGGGCGATAACATTACCGAGGCCGTGCTGGCAGCAGGGTTTCCTGATAGCAGCAGCTATTACCGCAAAGCCGATGTGGCGCTGGGTATGACGGCGAAACAGTACCGGAAAGGGGATGTTGCCGTGCGTTATGCTGTCAGCGGCTGTTCGCTAGGGCGTTGTCTGGTGGGGGAAAGTGAGAGGGGGATCTGCGCGATATTGCTGGGCGACGACGATGCGACATTAACAGAGGAACTTCTGGCGCTGTTTCCAAAGGCAGAGCAGGAACCACTGGAAGGCGCATTTGCGCAGCGTATCCGCCAGGTGATTGCCAGTATTGATGGCCGTGCGGTACCACTGACACTTCCGCTGGATATTCGCGGAACCGCTTTTCAGCAACAGGTCTGGCAGGCACTTCGTACCATTCCCTGTGGTGAAACGGCAAGCTATCAGCAGGTCGCGCAGGCGATTGGCAAACCCGCTGCCGTTCGCGCGGTGGCGGGAGCCTGCGCCGCTAACAAACTGGCGATTGTGATCCCCTGTCATCGTGTTGTTCGTAACGACGGGGCACTTTCTGGCTACCGCTGGGGGACGGCGCGAAAGGCGTTATTGCTAACACGTGAGGCGAAGAGCCGGGAGGGGTAATGCTCGATCTTTTTGCAGAGGCTGACCCCTGGCTGGAACCGCTTGCCCCAGGGGCCATGATCCTGCGCCGTTTTGCGCTCTCGCGCGCGGCGGCGCTGCTTGCCGGGATTGATGAGGTTGCGGCTGTCTCGCCATTCCGTCAGATGGTCACGCCGGGCGGTTACACCATGTCGGTGGCGATGACCAACTGCGGTAAGCTGGGCTGGACGACGGACGATCGCGGCTATCTGTACGCCCCCGTTGACCCAATGACCGGCAGCGCCTGGCCTCCCATGCCTGCGGTCTTTCAGGCGCTATGCCACGACGCTGCCGTTGCAGCCGGTTACGCTGACTTTACACCCGATGCGTGCCTGGTGAACCGCTATGCCGTCGGCGCGAAACTCTCGCTGCACCAGGATAAAGATGAACCAGACCTGCGCGCACCTATCATCTCCGTCTCTTTAGGCCTGCCTGCGGTTTTCCAGTTTGGTGGATTGCGTCGCAATGACCCGCTCAAACGTCTGATGCTGGAGCATGGCGATGTGGTGGTGTGGGGCAGGGAATCGAGGCTGTTTTATCACGGCATTCAGCCGCTTAAACCGGGTGTTCATCCGCAGACAGGCGAATTCCGTTTTAACCTGACTTTTCGGCAGGCTGCAGAGAGCACAAAGTGATCCGCGATGCCGTTGCAAGGTCGTCGGCACAAACAACACTCCTCATTAAATTTCACAATTACAATAATTTCGTAACCTTTAAACAATATTTAAAAGTTGTTACCGTTCCCCCGCAGTTTTTTCACCTGCAATTTCTACGCATCAAGCACTATTAAACTAAGGCATAAATGATGAAAAAAATGACTGCCATGCTCTTTTCTCTGGCCGTGGGGCTGAACGCCGTCTCAATGGCGGCGAAAGCAGAGACGCCTAAAGAGCAGGAAACGGACGTCCTTTTAATTGGTGGCGGCATCATGAGCGCCACGCTGGGAACTTATCTGCAAGAACTGCAGCCGGACTGGTCAATGACGATGGTCGAGCGCCTCGATGGCGTGGCACAGGAGAGCTCTAACGGCTGGAACAACGCCGGTACGGGACATTCGGCACTTATGGAACTGAACTATACGCCGCAGAAAAAGGACGGTTCCATTAGTATCGAGAAGGCGGTAGAGATCAACGAAGCATTCCAGGTCTCGCGCCAGTTCTGGTCTCACCAGGTAAACAGCGGCGTGATGCACGATCCGCACTCCTTTATCAACACCGTGCCGCACATGAGCTTTGTGTGGGGCGAACAGAACGTGAACTTCCTGCGCGCCCGTTATGCGGCCCTGCAGCAAAGCACGCTGTTCCGTGGCATGAAATACTCTGAAGATCACGCTCAGATCAAAGAGTGGGCACCGCTGGTGATGGAAGGGCGTGACCCGAATCAGAAAGTGGCGGCGACCCGTACTGAAATCGGTACTGACGTCAACTACGGCGAAATCACCCGTCAGCTGGTGGGTTCTCTGAAGAAAAAAGAGAACTTTAATCTGCAGCTCAGCACCGAAGTCCGTGGCTTCAAGCGTAACGCGGACAACAGCTGGAGCGTGACTGTTGCTGACCTGAAAAACAATGATGCTGAACACGTTATCAAGGCGAAGTTCGTCTTTATTGGCGCGGGCGGTGCGGCACTGAAACTGCTGCAGGAGTCTGGTATTCCTGAAGCGGAAGACTATGCAGGCTTCCCGGTGGGTGGTCAGTTCCTGGTGTCTGACAACCCGGAAGTGGTGAACCGCCACCTGGCGAAAGTGTACGGCCAGGCCTCCGTAGGTGCGCCTCCGATGTCCGTTCCGCACATTGATACCCGTATTCTGGATGGTAAACGTGTAGTGCTGTTCGGGCCGTTCGCGACCTTCTCTACCAAGTTCCTGAAAAACGGTTCTCTGTTCGATCTGTTAAGCGCGACCACAACATCCAACTTTAAACCGATGGTTGATGTCGGTCTGGATAACTTCGATCTGGTGAAATACCTGATTAGCCAGGTGATGCTCTCTGATGAAGAACGCTTTGAGGCGCTGAAAGAGTATTACCCGCAGGCGAAGAAAGAAGACTGGCGTTTGTGGCAGGCTGGTCAGCGCGTGCAGATCATCAAACGCGATCCGAAAGAGGGCGGTGTGCTGCGTCTGGGTACCGAAGTGGTGAGCGATAAAGAAGGTACTATCGCCGCGCTGTTGGGGGCTTCACCGGGCGCATCTACTGCGGCACCGATCATGCTGCACCTGATGGAAAAAGTGTTTAAAGATAAAGTTTCCAGCCCGGAATGGCAGGCGAAACTGAAAACCATCATTCCATCCTATGGGACGAAGCTGAATGGTAACGTTGATGCGACGGAACAGGAGCTGGAATACACCAGCCGTGTTCTGCAACTGCAATACGTAAAACCGCAGACCGCTGATGCGGCACCAAAAGCAGAGCTGAAACCTCAGGCCGTGAACAAACCGGTCGCAGATATCGCGCTGTAATGTAAAAAAAGCCGGGTAAGCGTTAGCGCCACCCGGCTTATTATTAACGCACTACAGCGTGTTCAACGTTTTCTTCCGCCTTCCACACGCGATATTTCACATCGACGTTTTCAGGGGTATAAACCACAATAGGCAGCTTGCTGTTGTAGCGCAGAAGGCTATGATCGCCCAGATACGCGGTCACAAATTTCTTCTCTTTCTTACCGTCCGGGCAAGCCATCATGGTGGAAACCGGAGACATCACTTTATCAAAGACGTAGTAGTCGTAACCCCAACCTTGCAGGGTTTTGCTTTCCAGTTGACCACCCAGGCGATGCTGGTTGCAGTCCACTTCCAGTGTCTGTCCAATTAACAGTTCCACTTTGAAATTCGCTTCATCCTGCTGAGCAGGTAATTGAATCACCTGACGCTTCATGCCTTTTTCTGCTTGCGGATAAGGTGCCACTTTTTCCAGTGGCTGCGCTTTTGAGGTATCGCTGGCGAAAGCACTGGTGCTGGCGCACGCTGCGGCGATCAGGGCAAGGGCAAATTTAGGTGCGTTTTTCACAGTCATTCCTTTATGTCAAAACGATCTTGTTCAGCCTATCATAACGTTGATGAATAAATGGGGTAATTTACTTACATTTTCAAAATGAAGGGTGTAATAAACTGCCTTATTGCTGTTGTTTTGGTGTTTTGTTCTGAATTGGAGTCTGGCGGCAGATCGTGTTAGTGTAAGCGATAAATAATGTTATTTATCTGTAAAGGAATGAGAGACATGGTTCGCGCAAAACTGAAGACACCTGAAGGCCGGAAATTTTTACTGGCACTGTTCGTTGTGTTTATGATTGCCGCTGCGTGTGTTGGGCGGGCAACCATTGTCGGCGTCATTGAGCAGTACAACATTCCGCTCTCACAGTGGACTACCAGTATGTATGTCCTGCAGTCGGCGATGATCTTTGTTTACAGCCTGGTATTCACCGTCCTGCTGGCTATTCCGTTGGGGATCTTCTTCCTCGGTGGACGTGATAACCACCACTAGGCGTGCAGACATGATAATCAAGCCAGCCTGCGGGTTGGCTTTTTTTTGTCTCAAAGACTGTATTCAGGTTTTTTTAATTCTCCATATCCTATTCTGTAATCAGTTAAGCAACTGTTTTCTGAGCAGGAGTCATTGAATGCTTTCCAGGTTTCCGGTACTCAGCCGGATCCCAAAAGGGGTCTGGGTTGTGGGGGGCGTAAGCATGTTGATGGATATCTCCTCGGAGAGCATTCACAGTCTGCTGCCGCTTTTTATGGTGACAACGCTTGGGACAAGCGTGCTGTTTATTGGTCTGATTGAAGGACTCGCGGAAGCAACTGCACTTTTTATCAAGGTTTTCTCCGGGGCTATCAGCGACTATCTTGGCCAACGCAAAGGTCTGGCGGTGTTGGGATATGGTCTGGGTGCGTTGAGTAAGCCGCTTTTCGCGTTGGCATCCTCTTCTGGTATGGTTTTAAGCGCGCGGCTGATAGACCGTGTAGGGAAGGGGATCCGCGGAGCTCCCCGTGATGCGCTGGTTGCGGACTTTACGCCACCGGATATGCGTGGTGCGGCATTTGGCCTGCGTCAGTCTATGGATACCACGGGCGCATTTCTCGGCCCTCTGCTGGCCGTGAGTTTGATGTTGCTGCTGAACAATGATTTCCGCATTATTTTCTGGATCGCCCTGATCCCCGGCCTGCTTTCCGTCGCACTTCTGTACTTTGGTTTGCAGGAACCGAGATCCCCCATTGAACACAAGCGCACTAACCCCATAAAAAAAGAGAATTTAAAGCGGCTGGGTAAAGATTGCTGGTGGGTGATTGGTCTTGGTGCAGTGTTCACCCTGGCACGCTTTAGCGAGGCTTTTCTCGTCCTTCGTGCGCAACAGTCCGGTGTCCCCCTGGCCCTTATTCCGCTGGTCATGGTGGTAATGAACGTGCTCTATTCTCTGTCGGCGTACCCGTTCGGCAAACTCTCCGATGGCATGAGTCATACCCGGCTACTGCAGTGGGGATTGGTGGTATTGATTGGTGCAGATATTGTGCTGGCGCTGAGCACCCACTGGGTTGGCATTATTGTGGGGGTTGCACTGTGGGGCGTCCATATGGGCATGACGCAGGGGCTTCTGGCAGCAATGGTTGCCAAAACTGCGCCTGCCGACTTACGCGGTACGGCTTTCGGTATTTTTAGTCTGCTCAGTGGTGGTGGATTATTAATTGCCAGCGTTGGTGCCGGGGCAATCTGGGAAACATGGGGGGCAGAATACACGTTTTATGCAGGGGCTGCGATTTGTGTGGCGACGTTGGTTTACCTGCGTAAAACACCGGAGCGGCAAGGGGATGTCGATTCTGGGAAATAAAAAAACCAACCATAAAGGTTGGTTTTTTCAGGATTTTTTGGTCGGCACGAGAGGATTTGAACCTCCGACCCCCGACACCCCATGACGGTGCGCTACCAGGCTGCGCTACGTGCCGACGCGTAAAAAGAATACTACTCGATTCCTTTTTGAATGCAAGGGTGACAGATGCTAACTGGTTTATAATTAATCAGTTAGCGATAAACCGCTTCTCATCTGTCAGAACCTGCAAAAGCAGGCCCAACTGCGGTTTTTGATCTTTCAGCTTCTTACCCTGCAGGTTATACGTCTGGTAATTCCCGTTGCTGTTCAGCACCAGGGTCAGCCCCGGAGTGGTGATCGCCAGAGCATTATTTCCTGCAGCCGTCACCCAGTTATGGCGACGCGTGGCGCTGAAGAGATCTTGTCCTTGTGAATACTCATTTGCTGGCGTGCTGACGTGCAGCAGGCGTTGCATCAGAGTGGTCATCACATCTTTATGTTCGGTAAGCATGTTGATGCGCTGCGCCGGCGTGCCCGGCCAGTGGATCACCAGTGGAACATGAAGGTTTGGACGCGACCAGCTCATACTCTGCGTCTCGTCGCCCAGCGGTATGCCATGACCGGCGGTAACGATCACCACGGTATTATCCAGCTTGCCTGATGTGCGCAACGCGTCGAGCACGCGGCCAATCTGTACATCAACATCGCCTGCTGCGCGGCTGTAGCGGCGGGCAAAGCCTTTCTGGTTACTGTCTTCAAACGTAGTGCCGTTAAACGCAATCCAGGAGAACCAGCGGTTATCTTCCTGCGCGTAGCGCTGAAGCCAGCTTACCCACTGATTGGCTGTCTGCTCATCCGACTGATTTTGCGCGGCCGGTAGAGAGAAATCAGACAGCAATGCCTGGCGGTACAGCGCGCTATTAAAGCCATCTGATGAGAACAGCCCTAACTGGTAGCCTTGTTGATTCAGTCCGGTGATCAGCGCAGCAGGAGTGCGTGCAGAAAGCACTCCGTCCATGTATCCGGCAGAGATCCCGTAGAACAGGCCAAAAATACCGGCATCAGCTGAGTTACCGGAGCTCATATGCTGTGTGAACGATATATTCTTGCTGGCAAAATCGGCCAGCGCAGGCATCTGTTTCTCGTAATTTGAATAATTAAGACCATCGACGGTGATCAGCAGAACGTTCTGCCCAGCCCCCATATCGCGATAGTGCAGATCGTTCAGTGGATACTGAACGGTGACCGCCTCCGGATTACCTTGTTCAACCAGACGACGCTGATACTCCTGCGCATCCAGCAGACCGTGCTTCTCAAGGAAACGACGGGCCGTCATCGGGTAAGAGAGTGGCAGGTTTGCACGCTGCATGGTAATGGGACGATAGAAGTTCGCATCCGCCCAGATGTACATGACGTGCGAACTAATAAATGACACGAAAAAGAGCGCTGCCACGGGCTTCGCGTAATGGCGTCGCCGGGTCAGGCTGCGGAGTTTTTGCCAGCTCCAGGTGGCAAACAGCATCTCTATCAGAAGAATGACCGGGACGCTGATAAACATCAGCTGCCAGTCACGGGCTGTTTCATTCTGATCGGGGTTAATCACCAGTTCCCAGACAATGGGGTTGAGATGCAGGTGGAAGCGGGTGAACACTTCGCTGTCGATAAGCAGCAGCGTCATGCCCGCTGTTGCAAGGATGGCGGATAAGAACCGCATCAGACGCTGCGAGATGACGACAAACGTCAGGGGGAACAAAATCAGCAGGTAGGTGGCGAAAACCAAAAAGCTAAAGTGACCGACTACGCTCATCCAGGAGTAGATACGCCCGACAAGCGTTGTTGGCCAGTCTGCCACAAACAGGTAACGACAGCCTATGACCGCCGCTATCAGAATGTTAAACAAGGCAAACCAGTGCCCCCAACTCACCATCTGGGAGACTTTTTCACGGTAGCGCTGACGATTCGTCACCATAAACTGTTGTTCGTTTCCCTTAATGGGCCTGGTCGTCGCTAACGGATGACTGTAACGCCTGGGCGAAAGATTTTGCGATCGCCTGACGCTGAGCCGGAGCAACGCTGGTATTGATAAGGTTGGTGACCATATTTCCCAACACCATCAGGGAAAGATCGGTCGGCGTTTTATGTTTTTCCAGTACGTTGACCAGCTCACTGAGCAGTTGTTCAACGTGTTCATCACTGTAGCGGGAATGTTGTGGCATAAATCAAAATCAGTTTGTTGATGAAAGGGCAACATATTACCGTAGCAACAGCTTTTTTTCCCCTTTTTTATAGCCTAAATAATTCGGGTTGCACACATGTATGGGGTGGTGGTTGAATACCGCCCGGTCTAAAAGGAGAGTTTATCATGAGTCTGGAAATCAACCAGATTGCCTTGCACCAGCTTATCAAGCGTGATGAGCAAACCCTTGAAGTGGTGCTGCGCGATTCGTTACTGGAACCCACGGCGACCGTTGTGGAAATGATGGCGGAGTTGCACCGCGTCTACAGCGCAAAGAATAAAGCCTATGGTCTGTTCAGCGAAGAGAGCGAACTGGCCGACAGCCTGCGCCTGCAACGTCAGGGCGAAGAAGATTTCCTGGCGTTTAGCCGTGCAGCAACGGGACGTCTGCGCGATGAACTGGCGAAATACCCGTTTGCCGACGGCGGTATTGTGCTGTTTTGTCACTATCGTTACCTGGCGGTTGAGTATTTACTGGTAACCGTACTGAACAATTTGAGCAGTATGCGCGTGAATGAGCAGCTGGATATCAGCTCGACACACTATCTGGATATCAACCATGCGGATATTGTGGCGCGTATTGATTTGACCGAGTGGGAAACAAACTCAGAGTCAACCCGCTATCTGACCTTTCTGAAGGGGCGTGTGGGTCGCAAAGTGGCTGATTTCTTTATGGACTTCCTGGGTGCCAGCGAAGGCCTTAATGCCAAAGCGCAGAACAAAGGACTGTTGCAGGCGGTAGATGACTTTACGGCTGAGGCGCAACTCGATAAATCTGAACGCCAAAACGTGCGTCAGCAGGTTTACAGCTACTGCAACGAACAGCTGCAGGCGGGGGAGGAGATTGAGCTGGAGTCGTTGTCAAAAGAGCTGGCAGGCGTCAGCGAGGTAAGCTTCCAGGCCTTTACCGCGGAGAAAGGTTATGAGCTCGAAGAGAGCTTCCCGGCGGATCGCAGTACGCTGCGCCAGTTAACCAAATTTGCCGGCAGTGGCGGTGGGTTAACGGTTAACTTTGATGCCATGCTGCTGGGCGAACGCATCTTCTGGGATCCCGCAACTGACACGCTGACCATCAAAGGCACGCCGCCGAACCTGCGCGATCAGCTGCAGCGTCGGACGTCCGGTGGTAAATAACAGCCATAAAAAAACCCCGCAGAAGCGGGGTTTTTCTCGACGTGTTTGCGATTACGCGCGAACGAAGTCGATGTGAGTCAGTTTTGGCTTGAACGCGTGACGCTGAACAGCCTGAACTTTCACTTTTTCTTCTTTACCGCCAACAACGATGGTCAGAACTTCGCTGTAGAATTCAGCTTTGTTCTGCAGGTTCCACAGTTTGTCGTGATCCAGTTCGATAGCAACTGGAGCAGCTTCGCCACCGTAAACGATAGCCGGGAACTTGTTAGCGTTACGCAGGCGGCGGCTCGCACCCTTACCCTGCACGTTACGTACTTCTGCTTCGATAGTAAACATTGATTTCTCTCTGTATTTAAAACCCTACTACAGGCGACCCAGCAGCAGGTGAGTGTTCTGCCTCACGGATGTGAAGCGGGCGGCATTTTATACTCAAATGCACTTCACATCAATGAAAAGTCCCGCTAACCCCGTAATTCATTCGCCCGGCGAAAGCGCCCTTCATAGTCGAAAACTTTCTCACGTACCTGCCAGAACTGGCGTTTCTTCCTGGCGACAACAAAATCAGGATGGCGCAGCAACACCTGCTGATGCACGATATCCGCAACGGTTATCCAGTGCAGCGGTACGCCCGGCGTACGGGTGTGCGGGCGGATAAAGAGCTGCTCAAAGGCCGTTCGCTGTGCCGGGGTGTGCACCCTGAACCGTTCGCTGACATCGGCACCGTCTTCATCGTAATAGGTGATTTTCAGCCACTCACCTTTTTCATCTGCCCCGGTGTGCAGCGTCATACCGGAACAGCGGAGCACCAGTGCATCTTTAAGCTTCAGCGCCGCCTTGAGCATGTCGTCAGGATCGACCAGTACCGTGTCACATTCGCGGCAGCGGCGGGCGGCAATATCGTTTTCGGCATTACATTGCGGGCAGTTTTTAAAGCGGAAACGGAAATCGCACTGTTCACGATGCCCTTCGTCATCTTCAAACCAGCCCTGACAGCGGCGGCCAAAGTGTTCAATCAGCGTGCCGTCAGCGGTGGTTTTACCCCAGAAGGTGTTGGCAAACCCGCAGGCAGGGCAGAAGACCTGTACCGGCACATTGTCACTTTTGCCTTTTGGCGTGCCGACTTCAGGGGAATAGAGGTCATGCGGGTTACCGGCGTAATCGAGGATCAGACAGTCGGTTTTTCCCGGTGCCAGGCGCAGGCCGCGTCCGACAATTTGCTGATACAGACTGACGGATTCGGTTGGGCGTAAAATGGCAATCAGATCGACGTGCGGCGCATCAAACCCGGTGGTTAATACCGAGACGTTGACCAGAAAGCGAAACTGTTGCGCTTTAAAGGCGTCAATCAGGCTGTCGCGCTCCGGGCCTGGCGTTTCACCGGTGATCAATGCGGCATCGTCAGCGGGCAGCAACCCGGTGATTTCTTTTGCGTGCTCGACGGTGGCGGCAAAAATCATCACCCCTTTGCGTGTCTGCGCGAACTCTTCAATCTGGCTGATGATATGCGGGGTAATGCGCTTTTGCTTTTTCAGCTCCTGGTTAAGGTCTGCTTCGCTGAACAACCCGTTGTTTTGCGCCTGAAGGCGGCTGAAATCGTACTGTACCACTGGCATATCCAGCCGCTCTGGCGGCGTCAGATAGCCGTGCTTGATCATGTAGCGCAACGGGAGTTCATAGATGCAGTCGCTGAACAGGGCTTTATCATCCCCGCGTACCATGCCGTGATAATGGAAGCGATAAATCCAGCCTTTACCCAGACGAAACGGCGTTGCCGTCAGGCCGAGAAGACGTAAGTGAGGATTGACCTCTTTCAGGTGCGTAAGGATTTGTTGATACTGGCTGTCGTCGTCATCGCTGATGCGGTGGCACTCATCGACAATCAGCAGTGAAAATTCGCTACGAAACAGGTCAAGGTTACGGGCAACTGACTGTACGCTGCCAAACACCACTTTACCGTGGCTCTCTTTGCGCTTGAGCCCGGCGGCAAAGATATCGGCTTCAAGCCCGAGTGCGCAATATTTGGCATGGTTCTGGGCCACCAGCTCTTTGACGTGTGCCAGCACCAGCACGCGCCCGCGTGCCAGACGTGCCAGTTCGGCGATCACCAGGCTTTTGCCTGCACCGGTTGGGAGCACAATGGCCGCCGGTTCCTGATGTTTGCGAAACCAGGCAAGGGTGGCGTCAACGGCTTCCCGCTGGTAGGGGCGAAGTGTAAAAGTCATGGTGTCTCGGTTTGGTTATTCCGCACATAGTATGCCACGAAACTTTTTCCCTTGAGTGGCGCAACCAGACCATTATACTGAACCGTTCCTGACTGCTTCTTTTTCGGACATGTTGTTCGACTCCAGCACCATTAAGTAAGGCAAAAAAGACTTCATGCGACTTGATAAGTTTATCGCTCAGCAACTCGGCGTAAGCCGCGCTATTGCCGGACGTGAAATCCGCGCCAGCCGTGTTACCGTGGATGGCGATATTGTGAAAGACACCGCTTTCAAACTTCAGCCTGAGCACCAGGTTGAGTATGACGGCAATCCGCTGACCCAACAGCATGGCCCACGCTATTTCATGCTCAATAAGCCGGAAGGGTACGTGTGCTCGACCGACGATCCCGATCACCCGACGATCCTCTATTTTCTGGATGAGCCGGTGGCGCATAAGCTGCATGCTGCGGGTCGTCTGGATATCGACACGACCGGGCTGGTGCTGATGACCGACGATGGCCAGTGGTCGCACCGTATCACCTCTCCGCGTCATCACTGTGAAAAAACTTACCTGGTGACGCTGGAATCTCCGGTTGCCGATGGCACGGCTGAGCAATTCGCCAAAGGCGTTCAACTGCATAATGAAAAAGATCTGACCAAACCGGCAGTGCTGGACGTGATCACCCCGACTGAAGTCCGTTTGACCATCAGCGAAGGGCGCTACCATCAGGTGAAACGTATGTTTGCCGCAGTAGGGAACCACGTTGTGGGCCTGCATCGTGAACGTATTGGTGAGATTGAACTCGATCCGGAACTGGAGCCTGGTGAATACCGTCCGCTGACGCAAGAAGAGATCGCCAGCGTTGGGCTGCCTTCGCATTAATTTCAGGAGAACTCTGTGACCACCAGGCCACATTCGTCTTTCAAAATCGTGTTCATTCTTGGTCTGCTGGCCATGTTAATGCCGCTGTCCATCGACATGTATCTGCCTGCGCTACCGGTGATTTCCGCACAGTTTGGCGTACCGGCGGGCAGCGCACAGATGACGCTCAGTACCTATATTCTCGGTTTTGCCATTGGCCAGCTTCTTTACGGCCCGATGGCGGACAGCCTCGGGCGCAAGCCAGTGATTCTGGGTGGAACACTGATCTTTGCCGGCGCGGCGGTGGCCTGTGCACTGGCTCAGACCATCGATCATCTGATCGTTATGCGCTTTTTCCACGGTCTGGCGGCGGCAGCGGCAAGTGTGGTCATTAATGCCCTGATGCGCGATATTTACCCGAAAGAAGAGTTCTCCCGCATGATGTCGTTCGTCATGCTGGTGACCACCATTGCACCGCTGGTGGCCCCGATGGCCGGTGGTGCAGTGCTGGTGTGGTTCAGCTGGCATGCGATTTTCTGGATCCTGGCGCTTGCCGCGCTGCTGGCATCGGCGATGATTTTCTTCTTTATTGATGAAACACTGCCCGTCGAGCGTCGGCAGAAATTCCATATCCGCACCACGCTTGGCAACTTTGCGTCACTGTTTCGCCATAAGCGCGTGCTGAGCTACATGCTGGCAAGCGGCTTCAGCTTTGCCGGGATGTTCTCTTTCCTGAGCGCCGGGCCGTTTGTGTACATTGAGCTGAACCACGTTTCACCGCAGCACTTTGGTTATTACTTCGCGCTGAATATCGTGTTTCTGTTTGTGATGACCACCATTAACAGCCGTTTTGTCCGGCGGGTCGGTGCGATCAACATGTTCCGCGCCGGGCTGTGGATCCAGTTTGTGATGGCTATCTGGCTGGTGCTGAGTGCGTTCCTGGGCGTGGGCTTCTGGGCGCTGGTGGTGGGCGTTGCGGCCTTTGTCGGCTGCGTTTCGATGGTCTCTTCCAACGCAATGGCGGTGATCCTCGACGAGTTTCCACATATGGCAGGCACGGCGTCTTCGCTGGCAGGGACATTCCGCTTCGGGATTGGTGCTGTTGTGGGCGCGCTGCTCTCAATGGCGACGTTTAACACGGCCTGGCCGATGCTGTGGGCGATTGCATTCTGTGCAACCAGCTCTGTTCTCTTCTACCTCTATGCCAGCAGGCCACATAAAGCGGCTAATTAAGGCGCACATCAGGCCCGAATAGGGCCTTTTTGTTGATGCATGTCAACCAAACCTTCGTTCGTTTACCCTGTGTTTGTTTCTTTTATGTAAAATCTATTTGTGTAAAAAGTCACATCATTGTATTTAAAAAGGTTGAGTTAGATCGCAGAAACGGGTACATATAGCGCCGACGCGAACCTGTAACGCCTATAAAAACCGCTAATTAGTGCAGGTTTGCAATCATGTGTTACTATAAATGTAAATAAATTGTGAAGTAAATTTTGCTTCCGGGGAACGAACGTGAATACAATACAACTCTCCATTGTCCATCGCTTGCCCCAGAGCTATCGCTGGTCGACGGGTTTTGCAGGTTCGAAAGTTGAACCGATTCCGCAAAACGGCGCAGGTGGTGAGAATTGTCTGGTTGCACTCAAGCTGCTTAGCCCGAGTGATGAAGACGCCTGGCCGGTTATGGAACGCCTTAGCCAGGCACTGACTGATATTGAAGTGGACAGCTCCGTGCTGGAGTGTGAAGGTGAGCCGTGCCTGTTTGTGAAAAGTCAGGATGAGTTTGCTGCCACCTGCCGTCTGAAAAATTTTGGTGTGGCAATTGCGGAGCCTTTCTCCGGCCAGTACCCGTTCTGAGTGTTAGTCAGTCGATAACAGCTGGCGCGTGTAGCTTTGCGTCGGCGCAGCGAATACGCGCTGGCATTCTCCCTGCTCGACCACTTCTCCCTGTCGCAACACAATTACCTGATGGCATAGCGCCCGCACCACCTGTAAATCATGGCTGATAAAAATGTAGGCCAGCCGGTGCTTTTCCTGTAATCCCTTCAGGAGTGCCAGGATCTGCGCCTGCACGGTTCTGTCCAGCGACGAGGTCGGTTCATCCAGAATAATCAGCTCCGGCTTCAGGATCAGCGCCCGGGCAATAGCAATACGCTGGCGCTGTCCGCCGGAGAATTCGGCAGGGTAGCGGTGTCGCGTATCGGGATCTAATCCCACTTCCACCATTACCCGCATTACCTCTTCTTCACGCTGCTGAGCCGTCAACCCAGGCTGGTGGACGCGTAAACCCTCTTCGACAATCTGCAAAATGCTCAACCGTGGGTTGAGTGAAGAGTTGGGATCCTGAAAAACAACCTGCATGCGCGGGCGTACAGGCAGCATCTGGCGGCGATTCCAGCTGTGCAGCGGCATGCCGTCAAAGAGGATTTCACCCTGCGAGGCGATTAAGCGCAGCAGCGCCAGGCCAGTGGTGCTTTTACCTGAGCCGGACTCGCCAACCAGCCCGAGCGATTCTCCCGGACGCAGGGAAAAGCGGATGTTTTTCAGCACCGGATTCTGGTCGACAACGCGTCGCAAAATACCTTTGCGTATGGGGAACGAGACGCTCAGCCCCTCAACGCGCAGCAACGGCGTACTGTCAGCGTTCAGGGGAACCGGGTCACCTGAGGGTTCGCTATCGAGCAAACGCCGCGTATACGGGTGCTGAGGCGCATTCAGTAGCCGGGTTGCCGCATTTTGCTCTACGCAGCGCCCGTTTTGCATCACGGCGACGCTGTCCGCCAGCTTTTTCACGATGCTCAGGTTGTGGGTGATAAACAGCAAACTCATGTTGAGCTCGTTACGCAATTCCCGCAGCAGCTGCAGGATCTGCGCCTGTACCGTGACGTCCAGTGCTGTTGTTGGCTCATCGGCAATCAACAGTTCAGGACGTGTGAGCAGAGCCATTGCAATCATCACGCGCTGGCGTTCACCTCCGGAAAGCTGATGAGGGAAATCATTCAGCCGTTTGGCCGCATTGCGAATGCCGGTGCGTTCAAGACAATCGAGGATTTCGCCACGCGCCGCTTCTTTACGCATGCCACGGTGCAGGGAGAGCACTTCGTAAAGCTGTTTTTCAAGCGTATGCAGCGGGTTGAGTGAGACCATCGGCTCCTGGAAAATCATGGCAATTTTATTACCACGGATCCCGCGCAGGATCTGTTCATCGGCGTGCAGTAGCGAGCTGCCGTGAAACAGAATATCCCCCTGTGGGTAGCTCACCGGGGGAGAAGGGAGCAAGCGCAGCACGGAAAGCGCCGAGACACTTTTGCCGGAACCCGATTCACCCACCAGCGCCAGGGTTTCGCCCGGCTTGATCTGTAGAGACAGGTCGCTGACCACCGTACGAGTCTCACCTTGCTTCGAAAACGCAATCGACAGGTTATCGATACTGAGAAGAGGTTGCGTCATCTTATTCCGCCTTGTTGGGATCAAAAGCATCGCGCACGGCTTCGCCAATAAAGATCAGCAGCGAAAGCAGCACAGCCACAGAGAGAAAGGCGGTGATGCCAAGCCAGGGGGCCTGCAGGTTGTTTTTTCCCTGCAGCAACAGCTCGCCGAGCGATGGAGAGCCAAGCGGTAACCCGAAGCCGAGGAAATCGAGCGAGGTGAGGGTGGTGATGGAGCTGCACAGAATAAAGGGCAGGAAGGTCAGGGTCGCGACCACGGCGTTAGGGAGCATATGACGGAAGATGATCCCGTGGTCGCTAACCCCAAGTGCCTGTGCGGCACGAATATAGTCAAAATTACGCGTACGCAGAAATTCTGCACGGACGACTCCCACCAGCGCCATCCAGCCGAACAGGACGGTGATCCCCAGCAGCCACCAGAAATTCGGCTGTACCACGCTTGAAAGCAGGATGATCAGAAACAACGTCGGCATACCTGACCACACTTCAATGACACGCTGACCCCAGAGGTCAATTTTTCCGCCGTAGTAACCCTGAACGGCCCCCGCCACGACGCCCATCACGCTGGAAAAGAGCGTCAGCATCAGCCCAAAGAGGATGGAGATGCGCGTACCGTAAAGAATGCGCGCCAGCACATCGCCACCGTTGGCATCCGTTCCCAGCCAGTTTTGCGTGGAGGGCGGTGAAGGGAAGGGGCTGGCAGTGGCAAAGTTAATGCTGTTTGCCCCAAACCGTACCGGTGCCCAGAGCGCCCAGCCGTGTTGCTCAATCTGTTTGCGAAGCCACGGATCCTGGTACTCCGCAGGTGTCGCAAAAGGGCCACCAAAGTCGCTTTCACTGTAGTTGGCGAGCACGGGGACATACCAGCGGTCGTTAAAATGCACCAGCAGGGGTTTATCGTTGGCAATCAGTTCAGAACACATGCTGAGGACAAACAGGACGGCAAAGATCCACAGCGACCAGTAGCCACGACGATTGTGGCGAAAACGGGCCCAGCGGGCCTGGTTGACGGGGCTTAAACGCGGCATCAGCGGCCCTCAAAATCGATTCGGGGATCGACCAGCGTATAGCTGATATCACTGATGATATTCAGCAGCAGGCCAATCAGGGTGAAAATATAGAGTGTGCCAAACATCACCGGATAATCACGTGACACGGTGGCCTCATAACCCAACAATCCCAACCCGTTCAGCGAGAACATCACCTCTATCAGCAGCGAGCCGGTAAAAAACATACTGATGAACGTGGCCGGGAATCCGGCAATCACCAGCAGCATGGCGTTGCGGAAAACGTGCTTCCACATTATCTGCTTTTCACCGACCCCCTTCGCGCGCGCGGTGACAACGTATTGTTTGCGAATTTCATCGAGAAAGGCGTTTTTGGTCAACATGGTCAGGGCCGCGAATCCCCCAATGACCGTTGCAAGAACCGGCAGCGTGATATGCCAGAAATAGTCGGTGATTTTTTTGTACCACGGCAGGGTGCTGAAATCCGCCGACACTAATCCCCGCAGTGGGAAGATATCGAAATAGCTGCCACCGGCAAAAAAGACAATCAGCAGGACGGCAAACAGGAAGGCCGGGATGGCATAACCGATGATGATGAACGTACTGCTCCAGATATCAAAGCGGCTGCCGTTGTAAACCGCTTTACGGATACCCAGTGGAATGGAGACCAGGTAGATAATCAGCGTACCCCACAATCCCAGCGTGACGGATACGGGCAGGCTTTGCTTGATCAGCGTTAAGACTGATGCACTGCGGAACAGACTGTCGCCAAAATCAAAACGGATGTAATTCCAGAGCATGTTGAAATAACGCTCGTGAATAGGTTTATCAAAGCCATAGCGATGGGTGATCTCGGCGATCACTTCCGGATCCAGCCCGCGTCCGCCCCGATAATGACTTTCGCTGATATTACTGACGCCGGTTCTGGCGTGGCTCGCTCCCATCCCTTCGCCGCCGCCTGGCATACCGCCGCCGTTGCCAAATTCAATGGCCGCGATGGCCTGATCGACCGGGCCACCGGGAGCGATTTGCACGATAAAAAAGTTAATCGTGATAATCGCCCACAGGGTCGGGATAACCAGTAACAGGCGGCGGATCAGATAAGCACCCATGATGATTCCTTAGCGTCGCTCAGCGGGGAGTGTGGCGGCTTTGTTGACGTCATACCACCAGGTGTCAAAGCCCAGCGAATAGATAGGGCGGATGGAGGGCTGAGAGAACTTGTTCCAGTGGGCAACACGGTCTTCGCCCATATACCACATGGGCAGCATGTAGTAATTCCAGGTTAAGACCCGGTCGAGGGCGCGCCCCAGAGGCAGGAGTTTGTCTTTATCACCCTGCGCTGCCACGATTTTCGCAATCAGTGCATCAACCGCCGGGCTTTTGACGCCAGGCGCATTGTAGGAGGAGTCGATATAACGGGATGCCCAGGAAATTTGCAGGTCAGAGCTTGGCCACGGCTGCGCGGGCCACAGGCGCTGCATCATGTCGTAATCGCGGCTGCGCATGCGGTTGGTGATTTGCGCATTATCTACCTGGCGAATATTCATGGTGATCCCCAGGCGCTCAAGATTATGCTTAAACGGCAGCACCCACTGATCGTTACCGCCGGACGAGAGCAGCAGCTCAAAGCTCAGAGGTTTACCCGTTTGTACATTCACGCGTTTCTGGTTTTTCAACGGCCAGCCCGCGTCATCCAGTAGCTTGCTGGCCTTTAGCAGGTTATCGCGGTCGTAACCGTCTCCGTTCGACACCGGGGGCTGAAACACCGTGGTGAACACCTCTGGCGGCAGTTCAGCTTTTAACGGGGCCAGCAGGACCAGCTCGTCAGCCTTTGGGTAATCCCGTGCGGCATATTCGGTATTCTGGAAATAACTGTTGGCACGGCTGTAGGCTCCGTAAAACAGCGCCTTGTTCATCCATTCGAAGTCAAACGCCAGAGAAATGGCTTCCCGAACCCGACGGTCGGTAAACACCGGGCGCTGAATATTAAACGCCAGCCAGCGCGTATCCTGAGCGGACTCATTTTTGTGCTCGTCTTTGACGATGTAACCTTTTGCGAAGTTTTTCCCGATATAACGTGTTGCCCAGTTTTTGGCACTGCTCTCCTGGCGTAGATCGAAGGCTCCGGCTTTAAACGCCTCAAATGCCACGTTGTCGTCGAGATAGTAATCGTAGCGAAGGGTGTCGAAGTTCCAGCGGCCCCGGTTTACCGGCAGGTTTGCCGCCCAGTAGTTTTTGACACGGGAATAGACCACATATTGCCCCATACGCCAGTCGGTAATACGGTAGGGGCCTCCCGCCAGTGGCGGCGTGGAGAGAGGGTCACTAAGCTTGTGATCTTTCCAGAACGATTCCGGCATGACGGGCAGCGAGAACAGGCTGAGCATGTTCTCTTTATTCGGCTCGCTCAGTTCGATACGTACGGTGAGTGGGGCGATGGCCTTGACCGTTGCGCCTTTGTACACCAGGCGGAACTGAGGAACACCTTCTGTCATAAATTTATGGAAGGTGAAGGCCACATCGCGGGCGCTAACCGGTGTACCGTCATGGAAACGCGCCCGGGGGTTAATCGAGACTTCAGCCCAGGCAAAATTATCCGCGTAACGAACGTTATCGGCCACCAGCGGGTAGTAACTACCGGGTTCATCGTCAGAGGTAACAAAGAGCGTGTCGTAAAGGGATTCTGTCCGTGCAGCGGCCACGCCACGCAGGGCGAAACGGTTAAAATTGTCGAACGTCCCCGTGGCAGAGAGTGTTACATTCCCGCCTTTGGGGGCGGCCGGGTTAACGTAATCGAAATGCGAAAAGTTAATCTCGTACTTCGGTTCACCAATCACGGAAAACGCATAGTTTTCTTTGATGGTTTGCGCCTGGCTGGACAGGCTCGTTAATGCCAACAGCAGCAACATGAAGCGCATAAGCATCTCGCGACGGCTCCCTCTTTTTACTGGCGTGCTCAGTTATGCTGAATAATAAGTGACGCTGCCGTCATTGTGAAATTATTCACTGGCTGGCGGTAAATCTGGCTGCCATTTTCTGAACTGTTCCAGCGGCATCGGGCGGCTAATCCAGTAACCCTGCAGGAAGTTAACGCCATGTTCGCGCAGCCAGGTCGCCTGTTCAGGTGTTTCCACGCCTTCCGCGACGGTCAACATATTCAGGCGTCTTGCCAGCATCAGCACAGCATCAAGCACCGGTGATGTGACGGTTTCCATACCAATCGTGTTGACAAAACCCCGGTCGATTTTGATGTAATCCATTGTGAAGTGTTCAAGGTAAATCAGCGCACTGTGGCCAGTACCAAAATCATCGATCGCAATCTCAAACCCTTCGTTGTGCAGCCACTCGAACAGCGTGTTGGCTTCCCGATGTTTCAGCATATCGCGCTCGGTGATTTCCAGCACAGTCTGGAAATGATCCGGCGGCAGCAGGGCATTAAAGGTGCGCATATCTTCTTTGAAGCTTTCTGCATGCAGGTGCCCCGGCGCAATGTTAATACCCAGTTTTGCCCCCTGCGGTAACACGCTCTGCAATATGGGGGCATCGCGGATGATGAGGTCAAAAAGATGCAGTGTCAGTGGGACAATCAACTTCTGTGCTTCGGCAAAATTGATAAAGGCGTCAGGTGGGATTTCACCCATAGTGGGGTGTTTCCAGCGCATCAATACCTCGACGCCGCGCATTTTGAGCTCTTTTGCGTCCACCACAGGCTGATAGACCACATAGAACTGGCCGCGTTTAATGGCGCTTAAAATCTCTTTGCCCGGGTTCAGGCGCGTGCTGAGGATATAGAAATTGAGCGACCCGGCCGCGATACCACATACCAGCCCGAAGAACAGCGCGTACAGCATCTCTTCGCTCGTCCATGCTTTTGCATACAGTTTAAGCGTAAGGGGAACGTCTTTCAGCGTAGCGGTACGGGCGGACACCACAGGCAAATCGCGGACATTGACCAGTGCACTGGACATCGTTGATAACGCATGGTCGTCAATGATGATGGCAATGCCCGCAAAATCATCCTGTCGCTCGGTATAAAGCAGGTATGGCGTCAGATTAAGATTTATCGAGGTAAACACACCACCGTCTTTGACCAGCGGGTTGCGATACCAGATGGCAATAGCCGGTTTATTGGGCAGCATTGGCGTACCCTGCAGCAGCACCATATCAACCTGTTTGTTGATGTGAAGCTCGGGGATGAGCTCCTCCATCGGAACGTTCATCGCCCCCGTTGCTGAAGAACAGAATGCATTTTTGTCTCTGACCAGTAAAAAGGCACGGACATTGAGACTAAAGGCTGCGCGCGAGGTGAGTTCGGCACTGACGTCGTGGCACGTGCTGAGCGTGAGCGGCTGGAGGGTATCGATCGATGTTTTCAAATCATCGAAATACGACTCCATGTAAACGCTCAAATCCGTCATCAAGGTATTTAACCTGACTTCCCGCTTGTGGTAACTCCAGAAAAACTGCAATGAGCCCAGGAGCAGGGCAATGAACAGACCTGTAATAATACTGAGGATCAGTATCTTGCGATTGCTGGAGAAGTAGCGGGTGAACATAGAGGTCGTGGTTCCTGAATTGCCGCTGAATGTGTTCAGTGTAACGGGCAAAAAAAAACACCGCCGAAGCAGTGCTTTTTTTTATCATATCGCCAGCCAAGGGAATAACCAGCGATACAATTGCGATCTTAACTGCGAGTCAGTACGCGACGAGCTTCGTTGTAGCGTTTCTTCCAGTAAGGTTCGTTCATGCTGGAAATGGTCACACCGCTGCTGGTGGAGGCATGCACGAACTGGTCGTTACCAATGTAGATGCCAACATGCCGACCTGTAGAACCCGCGTTGAACAGGACTAAATCACCTGTGCGCAGTTTGGTACGTGAAATCGACTTGCCCATCTCCTGCTGTTCATAAGTTGAACGCGGAAGATCTAACCCAAATTGCTCACGGAAAGTACGCTGTACAAAACCGGAACAATCGATACCTGTTTTCGTGCTGCCGCCCAGACGATAACGCACGCCTTTCCAGTCAGCATACTGGTCCATAATGCGGGACTTCACGTCCAGATTACGTACCATATTCTCAAATTCATCCTGAGAAGCTTGCAGTGAAGAGGAATCTTCCATTCCCACAACACGCGTCTCAGGATGCATATTCTTTGCGGTGTTCGATGTACTACATGCAGATAACAGTACCGCAACTGCTATCGCCGGGATTCCCCGTAAGATATATCTCAAAATCGGTTGAGATTTGACCATTTTGTTTATTTTCCCTTGAAGTCCTTAACGATAAATATCGTTATAAAAATGCCAAACGTGACGAGACTAATTATCTGTGCACATCGAGACAATTCTTTCTGGTCAGATTTGTGGTACAGCGCACAAATTTATTCACCATGATAATAATTATCTCTATGGGGCAAAACGAGTTCGAGATTAACCGATTGCTGGGGGCATTGCGAGCAAAAATGTCCGTTTTTTTATAAGAAATTGTGATACAGGAAGTGAATAAACGGGATTGCTCAAAATACCATCGATTTAGGTTAAAAATCATGCAACGCATTCATTTGTATCATGAATAATATGACAAAATGATGACGATAAAGGCAATGAGTGGAGAAAAATTCATCAGGGATCGACAATGATCCCTGATGGATGACGTTAATTCAGGTTGGTTATTTGTTTTTAATTTGTTGCATTTTGCCGGGAAGATGGTGCCCGAACAGCGCTATTATCCTGTCGCTGAGTGGTGTCATCAGGCACCACGGCAGGGCAATCAACGCAACAGAGAGCGAGCCGACGGCAATATCGGTGAACCAGTGTGCGCCAATCATTACGCGTGGGAAGGCAAAAACCACAAAAATAATCAGGGATATTGCAAAGGCTTTTTTGCCGAAATAGCGCAGCATTATTGTGGAAAAAATAAGCAGCATCATTCCGTGATCGCCAGGGAAACTGTTCCGGGAAGCATCTTTCGTCGGAATATGCAGCAATTCACTGACGCGATAAATATCAGTAAAAAAGAGCGTTGGGCTGGAGCGCTTAACCGGAATAATCGCCGTCGCCAGCTGGTTAATCACAACGGCAAGCAGCAGCATCACCAGACCAATAATCAGAATATGGCGGCGGCCTGATTTGTCTTCTTTTAACCAGAACGAGAGCATCAGGCAGCCCATTGCCAGAAGCGAACAGCCGTCAAAGGCGCGGTTATTCGTCACGGCTACCAGCCACAGAAACGCCGGGCTCTTTGCCAGTGCCTGGTTGAAGAAATGAAAAATAGCGGAATCCAGGGGAAACCAGAAACCATGATTCACCGGGAGGTACCAGGAGAAAAAGAGCGCCAGACCGGCGACATTAAGCAGCAAAATCAGAGAAAATCGAGTCGTCATAGCATTCAGCGAACAGTTAAATCAGGGGCAACGTTAGCCATCTGAACTTAAACGAAGCTTCAACAGGCTGGACTGCAGGGCGTTCCAGTCGGCGTTAACCGCACTAATTAACTCTATCCGGCTATCTGGTGGCGAAACATTTTGCGTTTCGATAAAGAAATCAGCGCCCTGACGGTTGATGCGCACCAGTCCGTCCTGGGTTCGCATGACCCCTTTAACGCGATCGACCGGGGCAAGTCTGGCCCATTCCAGGATACCGATAGTGTCAAAAACGGTATCGGCATCAAAGATCCATCCGCAGGCCTGATACCCCTGACCACTGTTCAGATTACGACGCCAGCGCTGGTGTTCCGGCAGGCTCAACGCCGCCAGACCTTGCTTCAGTGGATGGCTATGGACATGTTCCGGGCTTGCAGGGAGTTCTGCCTGGTTCAGCCGGGGAAGGTCAAGCAGGGCATTGTCAATCTTGCCCTGAGTGGTCTGAACGCGTTTACGATTGCCACCCGCATGTTGCCACCAGGCATCCAGTGCTGCCTGGCTTTCTGCCGTCGCGCGATCGTCTTTATTGGCGACGATAATATCTGCCGAGGCCAGCTGATCGCGGAAGTTTTCATTTGCCACGGTTTTCTCATCCAGAAGCTGACGTGGATCGAGAAGGCACAGCGTGGCACGCAGATCGATCCACGGCTCGTAAACCGGTGCGGTCAGTAAATCGAGGATTTGCTTTGGGTGACCCAGCCCGGTGGGTTCAATCAACAAACGGTCTGGTTTGCCCTGACGCAGCAGCGTGTTCAGTCCAACCTGCATCGGCAGGCCATTTACACAGCACATGCACCCGCCTGGGATCTCTTTAATCAATGCACCGCTGTCTGACAGTAATGCACCGTCGATACCGACTTCGCCAAATTCATTGACCAGGACGGCCCATTTTTCCGCGGGATCTTTATGGGCCAGCAGATGCAGGATTGAGGTGGTTTTACCGCTGCCGAGAAAACCGGTGATGAGGTTGGTTTTGGTCACATGCGCTCCAGAAGGTCGTTGTGATGCTATAACAATTACCCATCATCCTGGCGAAAAAAGAGCGTAATGAGAAGAGGAAGGGCGAACGGAGGTGATTTCCGTTCGCGTTAATCGCAATAAATGTTAAATATTTAACGTTTCGATAACGGCCTGGCGTGCGCCATGCCGGGCAATACGCTGGTATGCCTGGTTGACAGCATCCACAAAGACGTTGTCCAGCGGGAGATCCTGACCAAAGACTTCATTCAGCCCCAGCAGGGCGTTGACGCGATCCGTGTCGCTGGTGTTCTCGACAATCGCGCGGATTTTATCGCCGAGCGGATCGCGCACATCAATCGGGTTTCCACGTTCGTCAACGCCGCTGACGTAGCGTATCCACCCTGCAACGCCCAGCGCCAGCAGCGGCCACGCGCTTTTACGCTCAAGATGCACCCGAATTCCGTCCAGCATGCGCTGAGGTAGCTTCTGGCTACCGTCCATCGCAATTTGCCACGTACGGTGCCGGAGCGCCGGATTGGCAAAACGGTCGAGCAGGCTGTCGGCATACGCGGTGAGGTCGACGCCTGTGATACGTAGTGTGGGGGCTTGTTCATTGAGCATGAGCTGGCGTGCGGCTTCGCGGAAGCTGGCGTCCTGCATACATTCATTAATATGCGGATATCCGGCGAGATAACCCAGATACGCCAGGAAAGAGTGACTGCCGTTGAGCATCCGCAGTTTCATCTGTTCCCACGGTAAAACGTCCTGCACCAGCTGGACGCCCGCCACATCCCATTCAGGGCGTCCGGCGACAAAGTTATCTTCGACTACCCACTGAATAAACGGCTCGCAGCTGATGGCGCACGGATCTTCAACGCCGAGTTCCCGGGTAATTTCCGCAAGCGTTTCATCGGTGGCGGCGGGAACAATTCTGTCGACCATCGTCCCCGGGAAGCTCACGTGTGTGTCAATCCACCCGGCCAGCTCTGAGGAGCGTTTCTGGGCCATGCCGAGTACGGCGTTTTTCACCACGTGGCCGTTGTCAGGGATATTGTCGCAGGACAGAACGGTGAACGGTGCCAGGCCGCGCTCGCGGCGACGATGGAGCGCTTCGACCAGGATCCCCGGCGCAGAATGCGGTTCAGCCGGATTTTCCAGATCGTGAAGAATCCGGGCGTTTTGCATATCCAGCTTTCCGGTTGCGGGGTCGATGCAATAGCCTTTTTCGGTGATGGTGAGCGAAACGATGGCCACCTGGGGTTCGCAAAATTTCTCAATAATGGCGGCCAGCGAGTCCAGCTTTGCGTTCAGACATTCATGCACGGCACCGACAATAATCGGCTGATTTCCCTCCGCTCCTTTCTCCAGCACGGTGAACAGATGATCCTGCGCACGTAGCTGGCTCATCAGCACATCCCCGCTGAAGAGGCTAATCTCACAGATCCCCCAGTCGCCTCCTTTTGCATTTAGCACCCGGTTTGTTAACAACGCCTGATGCGCGCGGTGAAATGCACCAAACCCAAAGTGAACGATACGTGAGCGTAAAAGCTGGCGATCGTAGTGAGGTTGCTGGACGTGGGCAGGAAGCACGGTGGAGGCAATAGTCTTCATGAAATACACACCTGATTAACCATTAATTAACAATGGCAGTGTAAAGTTATATGACAACAAATTAAATTGGTAAGCCGTAAATATCCCCGTTCTGTGAGTTTGATCAATCAACGTGTGGCGGTGTATTGACCCTTCTGGTTAAACATGTATGGTAGTCGTCATCGTGATAGTGAGTATTGGTATAACAACTTAAGAGGTGGGCAAATGGAACAAACCTGGCGTTGGTACGGGCCGAACGATCCAGTTTCTCTTGATGACGTGCGTCAGGCTGGCGCAACGGGTGTCGTCACGGCGCTGCATCATATTCCTAACGGTCAGGTGTGGCCGGTAGACGAAATTCAAAAGCGTCAGGCAGTGCTGGCGGAAAAAGGTTTAACCTGGTCTGTTGTGGAAAGTATTCCGGTTCACGAAGACATCAAAACCCATTCAGGCGAGTATAAAACCTGGATTGCAAACTATCAGCAGAGCATTCGTAACCTGGCGGCCTGTGGCATTGATACGGTTTGCTATAACTTCATGCCAATCCTGGACTGGACGCGTACTGACCTTGAATATCAGATGGCAGACGGTTCAAAAGCGCTGCGTTTTGATCAAATTGCCTTTGCCGCATTTGAGCTGCACATTCTGAAGCGCCCGGGTGCTGAAGCCGATTACACCGCAGAAGAACAACAGCAGGCGCTTGCGTGGTTTAACGCGGCCAGTGAAGCCGATATCGAAAAGCTGACCCGCAATATTATTGCCGGCCTGCCGGGTGCCGAAGAGGGCTACACGCTGGATCAGTTCCGCGCGCGTCTGGCGGAATACGGTGAGATTGATAAAAACCAACTGCGCGAAAACATGGCGCACTTCCTGCGCGCCATCGTGCCGGTGGCAGAAGAGGCGGGCGTTCGCCTGGCCGTACATCCGGACGATCCTCCGCGTCCAATCCTCGGCCTGCCGCGTATCGTGTCCACCATTGAAGATATGCAGTGGCTGAAAGAGACGGTGGATAGCATCTATAACGGCTTTACTATGTGTACCGGTTCTTACGGTGTGCGTGCGGATAACGACCTGGTGCGGATGATTGAAACCTTTGGCGATCGCATCCACTTTACGCATTTGCGGGCAACCTGTCGTGAAGATAACCCAAAAACCTTCCACGAAGCAGCGCACCTGAACGGTGACGTGAATATGGTCGCGGTAGTGGATGCTATTCTGGCGGAAGAGGCACGTCGCAAGCGTGAGGGGGATTTACGTCCTATCCCGTTCCGTCCGGATCACGGGCACCAGATGCTGGACGATCTGCGTAAGAAAACCAACCCGGGCTATTCGGCGATTGGCCGTCTGAAAGGGATGGCGGAAGTGCGCGGCGTTGAACTGGCGCTGAAGATGACGAAGTATCCTGAACTGCTGTAAAAGAAAAACCCGGCGAAAGCCGGGTTTTTCTTTTTAGTCAGCACGACCCATATAGCGTTTTTCTTCGATATGGATGCGGATTTTCTCACCCGCGGACAGGTATTCAGGAACCTGTACAACCAGACCGGTGGTCAGCGTTGCTGGCTTGTTGCGGGCACTTGCAGATGCGCCTTTGATGCCAGGTGCTGTTTCAACGATTTCCAGATCAACAGTCTGCGGCAGTTCCAGCGCCAGCAGAACGCCATCCCAGGTCAGAACCTGCATGTCAGGCATACCGCCTTCAGGAATGAACAGCAGCTCTTCTTCAATCTGATCTTTAGTGAAGATATACGGGGTGTAATCTTCTTTATCCATGAACACGTATTCGTTGCCGTCGATGTAAGAGAAGTCGACATAGCGACGGGTCAGGGTCACGGTATCCACGATATCGTCGCCCTTAAAGCGCTCTTCAACCTTCAGGCCGGTACGAACGTCGGAGAAACGCATTTTGTACAGCGTTGCTGCACCACGGGCGCTAGGGGCCTGAATATCGATATCTTTCACAATCAGCAGTTTGCCGTTGTAATTCAGTACCATACCTTTCTTAATTTCGTTCGCTCTTGGCATTGCAGTAATCCTGTTTACGGGAGGTCAAAAATATCGCGCCAAATTACTCGCGCGCGGCCTTTCAGGCAAGTGGAATTCGTGGCTTTTGCTATCAATACGCAAAAGGTGTTACTGTGCGCGCGATGCCCGATTGCGCGGGTATTTGTCACCGAAGAGAGCATTTATGGATTGTCGTCCAGATTGTGGCGCGTGCTGTACTGCACCGTCTATTTCCAGCCCCATTCCAGGAATGCCGGAAGGCAAGCCTGCCAACACCCGCTGTGTTCAGCTCTCTGAAACCAACCTGTGTATGATTTTTGGCTCGCCCCTGCGCCCGAAGGTGTGTTCCGGGCTTCAGCCTACGGGTGAAATGTGCGGCAGCACGCGAGCACAGGCAATGACGTATCTTCTTGAGCTGGAAACGCTCACCGCGCCTTAAACGTCTTTGATCCGTGCCAGACAGCCTATCGTCAGGGTACACATTACCAGAGCAATCCAGAACACCGTGTGATAGTTCCAGATCTCCGCAACCACCCCGGCCATTGAACCTGCAATGATCCAGCCCACGCGGGTGGTATTAGTATAAAGGGTGGTAGCTGAACCTGCCTGACCCGGCATCAGATCCTGGAAGTAGAGCATACCAATCCCGGCCAGTATGCCGATATAAATGGCGTTCAGCAGTTGTAAAGCCAGCAGCAACCCCGGCGTGTGTACCGTCAGCATACCGACATAGAAAAGCAGCCCGGCAACGGCGGCGATACGCATCAAAAAACGCTTCCCGAAGCGCTTCGCATAATAACCCGCAATCAACATGGTCGGGATTTCCAGGCTTGCCGCAGTGCCCATCATGATCCCCGCCAGCTTCTCCGGCAGGTGCAGCTCATCAATAATAAACAACGGCATATTGATGATATAAAGGCTATTCGTGCCCCACATTAGCGTGCAGATAATAAAGAGGAGTAGCGCGTCACGACGGTGGCGACGCGGAGCTTCCAGCGCACCTGTTGCCGCCTTCGGCTCTTTACGCATCGACGGCAGAAAGAACCACACCATTGCGCCACACACCACAAACGCGACAGCTGCGCTCAGGTACATTACCGTAAAGCCAAACCCCATCGCCAGCGCGTAGGCCAGCGGCGGGCCAATCACCCACGCCAGCGACACCTGAGCGCGCAGAATGGAGCTGAACATCACCGCTTCACGTCCGGTGTGGTCGGCATGTTCGCGGGCAAGGGCAAACATCTGCGGGTTCGCGGTTGAGCCAAAGCTGCTCAGGAACACCCCCACAAACAGCAGAATGAAGTAGTTTCGGTTCCAGGCAAACAGGATACAGGCGAACACGCCCAGCAGGCAGCAAAAGACGATCAGGCTTTTACGATCGCCTTTTCTGTCGGAACGGCCAGCCAGAAACTGGCTGACCAGGATGCCGATGATAGCGCTTCCGGTAAAGAAGAAACCCACCATAGCCGGACGGGCGTGGACTTCATTGGTCAGAAACAGACTGAGCGTGGGGGTCTGTAACGCACCGGCGATCCCGGTGAGGAAGGCAACAATCAAAAACGCCGATGACGTCAGATCAAAAGGCTTCGGTGAGGCGGCGGCGGGGGTGTTATGCATGTTCACTATCAGCAGTTCAGAAAGAGAGGCGGAGTTTACGCCGCGAGTCAGAAAATAAACAGAGATCGTGGTTAATTTAGACACGAAAAATCAAAATAGTATTTCAACTTACCCGTTCCAGCTGATGGGTGCTGAAGGTAGCTGAAATGGTGGTGCTGAACGTCAGCAAAAATCAGCTGAATGACAAAGAAATGTGGTGCATCTCTAAATTCTGAAATGAGAAATGTAACTTTCCTTGCAACACTTTGCAGAAAGAGCAAGACTTTTTGAAACGTTTCAGCGCTTTCTTGTTTTGACTGATGGAACAGGTTAGCGCATTTTTTCTCATATGAGCTGAAACGATTCAATTTCAGCAGGAGAGGAGAACCATGTTCCAGTTATCTGTACAGGATATTCATCCGGGCGCACAGGCCGGGAATAAAGAAGAGGCTATTCGCCAGGTTGCTGCTGCCCTCGTGCAGGCGGGCAACGTGGCTGACGGCTACGTTAACGGCATGCTGGCACGCGAGCAGCAAACCTCGACCTTCCTCGGCAATGGCATCGCGATCCCGCACGGTACGACGGACACCCGCGATCAGGTGCTGAAAACCGGCGTTCAGGTTTATCAGTTCCCGCAGGGCGTGCTGTGGGGTGACGGTCAGGTAGCGTACGTGGCCATCGGCATTGCTGCCAGCAGCGACGAGCACTTAGGTTTGCTGCGCCAGCTGACGCACGTACTGAGCGATGATTCGGTTGCTGAGCAGCTGAAATCGGCCACCACGTCTGAAGAGTTGCGTGCCTTGCTGATGGGCGAAAAACAGAGCGAAGCGCTGAAACTGGATAATGAAACACTGACACTGGATGTCGTTGCCTCCGATCTGGTGACGCTGCAGGCGCTGAACGCGGGTCGTCTGAAAGAAGCCGGTGCGGCAGACGCTGCATTTGTGGCAAGTGTGGTTAACGATAAACCGCTGAACCTGGGACAGGGTATCTGGCTGAACGACAGTGCTGAAGGCAACCTGTTCAGTGCTATCGCGGTCAGCCGTGCGGCCAGCGCGTTTGACGTAGACGGCGATCGCGCAGCGATGCTCGTGACCGTCGCCATGACGGATGATCAGCCGGTTTCCGTGCTGAAACGTCTGAGTGACATGCTGCTGAGCAACAAAGCTGAAAAATTGCTGAACGCTGATGCGGCGACGCTGCTGGCGTTGCTGACCAGCGACGACGCGCTGACGGATGACGTGCTGAATGCTGAGTTTGTCGTGCGTAACGAACACGGCCTGCATGCCCGTCCTGGCACAATGCTGGTTAATACTATTAAACAATTCGAAAGTGAGATCACCGTGGCTAATCTGGATGGCACAGGCAAACCGGCCAATGGGCGTAGCCTGATGAAAGTGGTCGCGCTGGGCGTGAAGAAAGGACACCGCCTGCGTTTTACCGCGCAGGGTGCAGATGCTGAACAGGCGCTGAAAGCGATTGGCGACGCCATCGCGGCGGGTCTGGGGGAGGGCGTATAATGAGCAGACGTGTTGCGACTATTACGCTGAACCCGGCTTATGACCTGGTGGGGTTTTGCCCGGAAATTGAGCGCGGCGAAGTAAACCTCGTGCGTACCACTGGCCTGCATGCTGCAGGCAAAGGGATTAACGTCGCGAAAGTGCTCAAGGATCTCGGTATCGATGTCACCGTAGGCGGATTCCTCGGCAAAGATAACCAGGATGGTTTCCAGCAGCTGTTCAGCGAGCTGGGGATTGCTAACCGTTTTCAGGTCGTTCAGGGCCGTACCCGTATCAACGTCAAACTGACGGAGAAAGACGGTGAAGTGACCGATCTGAACTTCTCTGGCTTCGAAGTGACGCCGTCTGACTGGGAGCGTTTTGTTAACGATTCCCTGACCTGGCTGGGTCAGTTCGACATGGTGTGCGTGAGCGGCAGTCTGCCGTCCGGTGTTAGCCCGGAAGCGTTCACCGACTGGATGACGCGCCTGCGTAGCCAGTGCCCATGTATTATTTTTGACAGTAGCCGTGATGCGCTGGTTGCCGGTCTGAAAGCGGCTCCGTGGCTGGTTAAACCTAATCGCCGCGAGCTGGAGATCTGGGCTGGCCGTAAGCTGCCAGAATTAAAAGACGTGATTGATGCTGCACATGCGCTGCGCGAGCAGGGTATTGCTCATGTGGTTATTTCTCTTGGTGCAGAAGGTGCGTTGTGGGTTAACGCTTCTGGCGAATGGATCGCCAAACCGCCATCGGTAGAGGTTGTCAGCACCGTTGGCGCAGGGGATTCAATGGTTGGTGGCCTGATCTATGGCCTGCTGATGCGCGAATCCAGTGAACATACTTTACGCCTTGCCACCGCCGTTGCTGCCCTGGCCGTGAGCCAGAGCAATGTCGGTATTACCGATCGTACCCAGTTGGCCGCGATGATGGCGCGCGTTGACTTAAAACCTTTTAACTAACAGCAGGAGAGGAATAATGAAAACGCTGCTGATCATTGACTCCGGTCTCGGACAGGCTCGTGCCTATATGGCGAAGACTTTGCTGGGAGCGGCGGCGAACAAAACACATCTGGAGATTACCGATAACCCGGGCGAAGCCGAACTGGCGATTGTTCTGGGCGATAAGCTCCCGGCTGATAGCGCGCTGAACGGCAAAAAAGTGTGGCTGGGCGATATTAATCGCGCAGTTGCGCATCCGGAACTGTTCCTGAGCGAAGCGAAAGGCCATGCGTCTGTCTATAGCGTACCTGTTGCTGCGGCTCCGGCTGCGGCTTCCGGTCCGAAACGCGTTGTGGCGGTAACGGCTTGCCCAACAGGCGTAGCCCATACCTTTATGGCGGCTGAAGCGATTGAAACCGAAGCGAAAAAACGTGGCTGGTGGGTAAAAGTTGAAACGCGCGGTTCCGTGGGCGCGGGTAATGCTATCACCCCTGAAGAAGTGGCTGAGGCCGATCTGGTGATTGTGGCGGCAGACATCGAAGTGGATCTGGCGAAATTCGCCGGTAAGCCGATGTACCGCACCTCTACCGGCCTGGCGCTGAAAAAGACGGCTCAGGAGTTTGATAAAGCACTGGCAGAAGCGAAGCCTTACCAGGCAACCGGTAGCGCTCAGGCGGCGACCGAAGGTAAGAAAGAGTCTGCGGGGGCTTACCGCCACCTGCTGACCGGCGTCTCCTACATGCTGCCGATGGTGGTGGCAGGTGGTCTGTGTATCGCACTTTCCTTCGCATTTGGTATTACGGCGTTTAAAGAACAAGGGACTCTGGCGGCGGCGTTAATGCAGATTGGTGGTGGCTCCGCGTTCGCGCTGATGGTGCCCGTACTGGCAGGTTTTATTGCGTTCTCCATCGCTGACCGTCCTGGCCTGACGCCGGGTCTGATCGGCGGTATGCTGGCAGTGAGCACCGGTTCCGGCTTTATCGGCGGGATTATTGCGGGCTTCCTGGCAGGTTACATCGCGAAGCTTATCAGCTCGAAGCTGAAACTGCCGCAAAGTATGGAAGCGCTGAAACCGATCCTGATCATCCCGCTGATTTCCAGCCTGGTGGTCGGTCTGGCGATGATTTACCTGATTGGTAAACCGGTTGCGGGTATCCTGGCGGGTCTGACCCACTGGCTGCAAACGATGGGCACGGCGAACGCGGTTCTGCTGGGTGCAATCCTCGGTGGCATGATGTGTACCGATATGGGCGGCCCGGTAAACAAAGCGGCATACGCTTTTGGTGTCGGCCTGTTGAGTACCCAGACCTATGCACCGATGGCGGCCATCATGGCGGCAGGTATGGTGCCACCGCTGGCACTGGGGCTGGCCACTATCGTTGCGCGTCGTAAGTTTGACAAAGCGCAGCAGGAAGGGGGTAAAGCGGCGCTGGTGCTGGGTCTGTGCTTCATCACCGAAGGGGCGATTCCGTTCGCAGCACGTGATCCAATGCGTGTACTGCCTTGCTGTATCGTGGGTGGTGCGGTGACTGGTGCTATCTCGATGGCGATTGGCGCGAAACTGATGGCTCCGCACGGTGGTCTGTTTGTTCTGCTGATCCCTGGCGCAATTACCCCGGTACTGGGTTACCTGATGGCGATTGTTGCCGGTACGCTGGTGGCAGGTCTGTCTTACGCGGTGCTGAAGCGCCCGGAAGCAGAAGCGGTTGCTGCTAAAGCGGCTTAAAAGAAATGAATGTCGGGTAGCGGTGTCGCTTTACCCGACCGACAAAAAAGCCGGGTGCTTATGCAACCCGGCTTTTTTTATGCCATTTGTTCTGTGATTTGCTGCGCTTTCAGCCAGGCGATTTCTTCTGCCCAGATATCCGGATTGATGGTTTCCAGCACCATTGGAATACCGTCAAAGCGGGCGTCCTGCATGATAAAGCGGAAAGCATCATGGCCAATATTGCCCTCACCCAGGCTGTGGTGACGGTCTACACGGCTGCCAAAATCACTCTTTGCGTCGTTTAAGTGCATACCGCGCAGGTATTTAAAACCGACAATGCGTTCAAACTCGGCGAAGGTTTTTTTCGTCTCGTCGCGGGTGCGCAGATCATAACCGGCGGCAAAGGCGTGGCAGGTATCAATACATACACCCACGCGGGATTTATCTTCCACGCCGTCGATGATGGCCGCCAGATGTTCGAACTTAAAGCCGAGGTTGCTGCCCTGACCGGCGGTATTTTCAATCACCGCCGTCACGCCTTTGGTTTTATCCAGGGTGATGTTGATGGACTCGGCAATACGAGCCAGACAAGCATCTTCGTCAATCTGCATCAGATGGCTGCCAGGATGGAAGTTCAGCAGCGTTAACCCCAGCTGTTCGCAGCGCTGGATTTCATCAAGAAAGGCTTCACGGGATTTCTCCAGAGCTTCTTCAACCGGATGACCGAGGTTAATCAGGTAGCTGTCGTGGGGAAGGATCTGGCCTGGTCCAAAATGGTATTTCTCACAGGCGGCTTTGAAATCATCAATCACTTCTGTGGTGAGCGGTGCCGCATGCCACTGGCGCTGATTTTTGGTGAACAGGGCGAAAGCGGTCGCCTCGATTTCGGCGGCGCGAATGGCGGCATTTGCAAGGCCACCTGCAGCGCTGACGTGCGCTCCAACATATTTCATAAAAGAACTCCTGTTAACCCTAAATGCTTATGATAGCGGGTTAACAGGGGAAGGATGTAGTGGTTTATGCCATCAGGCTGTGAACCGCGAGGTTAATCGCGCCACCGCCGACAATCAACCAGATGAAGAGTACCAGCGCCATCAGCAGCGGCTTCGCACCGGCTTTTTTCAGCGCGCTGACATGAGTGGTTACCCCCAGCGCCGCCATCGCCATCGCCAGCAATACGGTATCCAGCGTGACCAGCATATCGACTACGGATTTCGGCAGCAGGTGGAAAGAGTTAAAGACCGCGACCACGATAAACAGGATCGCAAACCAGGGGATCGTGATTTTGCTTTTCTGGTTACTTCCTGCCGGAGCAAGCTGTTTCACCCGCGCGGCCAGGATAATCAGGAACGGGGCCAGCATCATGACGCGAAGCATTTTGGCAATAACAGCCGCGTTTTCCGCCTCGGGGTTAATGGCGTGACCTGCCGCGACCACCTGCGCCACTTCATGCATGGTCGAACCAATATAGATGCCGTAGGTTTCCGGGCTAAACCAGTGAGCAACCAGCGGGTACATGGCCGGGTAGAGGAAAATCGCCAGCGTACCGAAGATCACCACAGTCGCGACGGCCACTGTCACTTTGCTGGATTCCGCCTTCACGACAGGTTCAGTTGCCAGCACCGCCGCAGCCCCGCAGATACTGCTACCTGCACCAATCAACCAGCTGGTTTGTTTGTCCAGCCCGAACACTTTCTGGCCGATAAAGCACGCCAGTAAGAAGGTACTGGTCAGCGTCAGCACGTCGATGGCTATTCCGCTGATGCCGACATCCGCAATCTGCGAAAAGGTAAGGCGGAAGCCGTAAAGAATAATGCCCAGGCGCAGCAGATGTTGCTTGGCGAAAATCACACCGCCATCGCAGGATTTCCAGATGTGTGGGTAAACGGTGTTGCCGACGACCATGCCGAGCAAAATGGCCAGCGTTAAGGCGCTAAACCCTGCGCCTGCGATGGCCGGAATGCTGCCGCCCCATAATGCCACGCCCGTGACGACGGCGCTAAGCGCCAGACCCGGCACGAAGTGCCACACTGTTCGGTGATTCTGTAGGGTGAGTTCTGTCATAACCTTCTCCTTTCTCTGGCTAAAAGGTTACGGTGCTCTGGTTTAAAAATAAAATTGATTATATATTTATAATCAATCTTTATAAGTGGTAAGCAACCATGCACATTACATTGCGTCAGCTGGAAGTTTTTGCCGAAGTGCTGAAAAGCGGGTCGACGACCCAGGCCTCACTGATGCTGGCTCTCTCTCAGTCTGCGGTCAGCGCCGCCCTGACCGATCTCGAAGGGCAGCTGGGCGTGCAGCTGTTTGACAGGGTAGGGAAACGTCTGGTGGTCAATGAACACGGTCGCTTGCTTTATCCACGTGCGCTGGCGCTGCTGGAGCAGGCCACTGAAATCGAACAGCTGTTTCGTGAAGACAACGGCGCAATCCGCGTGTATGCCAGTAGCACAATCGGTAACTACATTCTGCCGGAAGTGATTGCCCGCTATCGTCGTGACTTCCCAACCTTGCCGCTGGAGATGAGCGTTGGCAATAGCCAGGATGTGATTAATGCGGTGATCGATTTTCGCGTGGACATTGGTCTTATCGAAGGACCGTGCCATAACGTGGATATCATTGCTGAACCCTGGCTGGAAGATGAGCTGGTGGTCTTTGCTTCTCCGGCCTCTTCTTTACTGCAGGGGGAGGTGACGCTTGAGCGCCTTTCACAGGCGCAGTGGATCCTGCGTGAGCAAGGTTCCGGCACGCGTGAAATTGTCGATTATGTGTTGCTGTCACATCTGCCTCATTTCCAGCTGGGTATGGAGCTGGGTAACTCTGAGGCAATCAAGCATGCGGTGCGTCATGGCCTGGGGATCAGCTGTCTTTCCCGGCGGGTGATTGCTGAACAGCTTGAAGCCGGTACGCTGGTTGAAATTGCGGTTCCACTGCCAAAGCTGGTACGCACGCTGTGGTGCATCCATCATCGTCAGAAACACCTTTCCAGTTCGCTGCAGCGTTTTTTACGTTATTGCGAGATCTGAGCACTTGCACAAAAGGGGAGAGGGGAAAGACCGAATTCATACTTTGCTTATAATCCTGGCCGAGTCATGAAGCTCTCTTATAACAGAGTATTTCTGCCAGAATGAACGCGTATCGTCTGCTACAATCGCGCCTCATTTATTAGATGGACAGCATTTTCACATGGTTTCAGAAATTAAAACCACAGAAGCGCCCACGTTACGTCGCGCACTTAAAGCGCGCCACCTGACGATGATCGCCATCGGCGGTTCAATCGGTACAGGTCTTTTCGTTGCCTCCGGTGCAACGATTTCAGCAGCTGGCCCGGGCGGGGCTCTTTTCTCTTATATCCTGATTGGCCTGATGGTGTACTTCCTGATGACCAGTCTGGGCGAACTGGCAGCATACATGCCAGTGTCGGGGTCGTTTTCGACCTACGGTCAAAAATACGTTGAAGAAGGTTTCGGTTTCGCACTGGGCTGGAACTACTGGTACAACTGGGCGGTGACTATCGCTGTTGACCTGGTCGCCGCACAGCTGGTGATGACCTGGTGGTTCCCGGATACCCCTGGCTGGATCTGGAGTGCGCTGTTCCTGGTGGTGATCTTCTTGCTGAACTACATCTCCGTGCGTGGCTTTGGTGAAGCAGAGTACTGGTTCTCGCTGATCAAAGTGGCGACGGTCATCATCTTTATCGTCGTTGGTGTGGCGATGATCGTGGGTATTTTCAAAGGTGCAGAGCCTGCGGGCTGGAGCAACTGGACGATAGGTGATGCCCCGTTTGCGGGTGGGCTTTCGGCGATGATTGGCGTGGCGATGATTGTCGGCTTCTCCTTCCAGGGGACAGAGCTTATCGGCATCGCCGCAGGTGAATCTGAAGATCCAGAGAAAAACATTCCGCGCGCGGTGCGTCAGGTGTTCTGGCGTATCCTGCTGTTCTATGTGTTCGCTATTCTGATTATCAGCCTGATCATTCCTTATACCGATCCGAGCCTGCTGCGTAATGATGTGAAAGACATCAGCGTGAGTCCGTTTACGCTGGTCTTCCAGCACGCGGGTCTGCTCTCTGCGGCGGCGGTGATGAACGCCGTTATCCTGACTGCGGTGCTGTCTGCGGGTAACTCCGGTATGTACGCCTCAACCCGTATGCTCTACACCCTGGCGTGCGACGGTAAAGCGCCGCGCATCTTCGCGAAATTGTCCCGTGGCGGCGTACCGCGTAACGCGCTGTATGCTACCACTGTGATTGCGGGTCTGTGCTTCCTGACCTCGATGTTCGGCAACCAGACAGTTTATCTGTGGCTGCTGAACACGTCGGGCATGACGGGCTTCATCGCCTGGCTGGGGATTGCTATCAGCCATTACCGCTTCCGTCGCGGTTATGTGATGCAGGGTCATGACCTTAACAACCTGCCGTATCGTTCAGGCTTCTTCCCGCTGGGACCTATTTTCGCCTTCATTCTGTGCCTGATTATTACCCTGGGGCAGAACTATGAAGCTTTCCTTGCGGACACCATTGACTGGGGTGCAGTAACGGCCACTTACATTGGTATTCCGCTGTTCCTGGTCATCTGGTTTGGCTACAAACTGACAAAAGGAACGCAATTCGTTCGCTACAGTGAAATGGAGTTCCCGGAACGATTTAGAAAATAACCGCACTTCCTCTCTTTAGCCCGCTCATTTGAGCGGGCTTTTTTGTCTCTGCAGTATGAAGAGCAGATATAATTTTTAACAATTCAATTGATAATAATTATCGTTTGCTTTATCGTTATCTAAAAATACGTTGTCCTCCGACCTGCCGAAGATGCGGGCGGACAGTAAGGCGCTGTGAGCAATCATTATTTGATTTAGTTGTATTTACCTCATGGAGATATGGAATGTTTAGGCTTAATCCCTTCGTCAGGGGAGGACTTTGTGCGTCCGCAATGTCCCTGGCACTGCCCGTCATTGCAGCGGAATCTGGTGACACTCTGGTTGTCACGGCATCCGCGACTGAGCAAAACCTGAAAGACGCACCGGCAAGCATCAGCGTCATTACCCAGGAAGACTTGCAGCGCAAACCCGTCCAGAACCTGAAAGATGTGTTACAGGACGTGCCAGGCGTACAGCTCACAAACGAAGGGGATAACCGTAAAGGGGTAAGTATTCGTGGTCTGGACAGCAGCTACACGCTGATCCTGGTTGACGGTAAACGCGTCAACTCCCGCAATGCGGTGTTCCGCCACAATGATTTTGACCTGAACTGGGTACCGGTCGATGCCATTGAGCGCATCGAAGTGGTACGTGGGCCGATGTCTTCACTCTACGGTTCTGATGCGCTGGGCGGCGTGGTGAACATTATCACCAAAAAAATTGGACAGAAGTGGACGGGAACCCTGAGCGCTGATTCCACCATTCAGGAACACCGCGATCGTGGTGACACATACAACGGCCAGTTCTATACCAGCGGCCCGCTGGTGGACGGCGTACTGGGGCTGAAAGCCTACGGTAGCCTCTCGAAGCGAGAAAAAGACGATCAGCAAAAATCTTCTACCACTGCCACAGGTGAAACGCCACGTATCGAGGGCTTCACCAGCCGTGATGCTAACGTCGAGTTCGCCTGGACACCAACGGAAGAGCATGATTTTACCGCGGGCTATGGTTTTGATCGTCAGGATCGTGACTCTGATTCCCTCGATAAAAACCGTCTTGAGCGCCAGAATTACTCTCTGAGCCACAATGGACGCTGGGGCGTGGGTAATAGCGAACTGAAAGTTTACGGCGAGAAGGTTGATAACAAAAACCCGGGTAACAGTAACCCGATTACCTCCGAGAGCAACTCGGTTGACGGGAAATATGTGCTGCCACTGGGTGAAATCAACCAGCTCCTGACCTTCGGCGGTGAGTGGCGTCATGACAAGCTGAAAGATCCGGTTAACCTGACGGGTGGCTCCAGCAGCAATACCTCTGCAAGCCAGTACGCGCTCTTCCTCGAAGACGAATGGCGTATCTTTGAGCCGCTGGCGCTGACGACCGGTATCCGTATGGATGACCACGAAACTTACGGCGATCACTGGAGTCCGCGCGCCTATCTGGTCTACAACGCGACCGATACCGTGACGGTAAAAGGGGGCTGGGCAACCGCGTTTAAAGCCCCGTCGCTGCTGCAGCTTAGCCCGGACTGGGTCACTGGTTCGTGCCGTGGAGCCTGTGAAATTGTCGGTAATCCGGATCTAAAACCGGAAACCAGTGAAAGTTTCGAACTTGGCCTGTATTACAGCGGGGAAGAGGGCTGGTTAGAGGGCGTGCAGGCCAGTATTACCACTTTCCAGAACGATGTAGATGACCGTATCAGCATCAGCCGTACGGCTAACGTGAACCAGGCACAGAGCTACCCGAACTATGTGGGCCTGAACGCTGACGGTGAACCTATTTTCCGTTATTACAACGTCAACAAGGCGCGTATTCGTGGTGTGGAGACAGAGCTGAAGCTCCCGGTGGCTGAAGACTGGAAAGTGACGCTGAACTACACCTACAACGATGGACGTGATATCAGCAACGGTGGCAATAAACCGCTGTCCGAACTGCCGTTCCATACCGCCAACGGTACCGTTGACTGGAAGGCGACCCAGGACTGGTCGTTCTACGTTCAGGGTAACTATACCGGTGAGAAACGTGCGCTTACTGCTGGCGCGGCAACGCCGGGTGGCTATGTGGTCTGGAATACTGGTGCCGCGTGGCAGGCAACGAAGAGCGTGAAGCTGCGCGCGGGCGTGCAAAACCTGCTGGATAAAGATCTGAGCCGCGACGACTACAGCTACACGGAAGATGGCCGCCGTTACTTTGTAGGTGTGGATTATAAGTTCTGATTTACTGACGTACCGTTTTTAATGTTTGTTCCCTCTCCCAGTGGGAGAGGGCCAGGGTAAGGGCATCAGACCGCACTTACCCGAACAAATGCTCCGCATGGAAGCGGAGATGATCCTCAATAAACGACGCAATAAAGTAATAGCTGTGGTCATGCCCCGGCTGAATACGCAGCGTTAGCGGCCAGTCTTTCTGGCGCGCGGCTTCAGCCAGTACCGCGGGTTGTAACTGCCCGGCGAGGAACTGATCTGCATCACCCTGATCGATAAGCGTCGGGATCGCATCTTCCGCCTGGCTTGCCAGCATCAGCACACTGCTATCCCATTCCTGCCATTTTTGGGCATCATTACCCAGATAATGGGTAAATGCTTTCTGCCCCCACGGTACCAGGGTTGGGGTCACAATCGGCGCAAAGGCCGACACGCTGGTGTATTTCCCCGGGTTTTTCAGCGCCATTATTAACGCTCCGTGTCCACCCATTGAATGCCCGCTAATGGCACTTCGGTCACTGACCTCAAATTCAGCCTGAATCAGTGCGGGTAGCTCGTCACGAATGTAATCATACATGCGGTAATGACTCGCCCACGGTTGTTCCGTGGCGTTCAGATAAAACCCTGCACCTTTGCCCAAATCGTATCCGGCATCGTCCGCGACATCATCCCCACGCGGGCTGGTGTCCGGCATCACCAGCGCGATACCCAGTTCGGCGGCAATACGCTGCGCACCCGCTTTGGTGGTGAAGTTTTCATCATTGCAGGTTAAACCTGACAGCCAGAACAGCACAGGAGGCTTCACGTCGCCATTAGTCGGTGGCAGGAAAATGCTGAACGTCATGGCACAGTTCAGTACGGCGGAGTCGTGCCGCCAGCGCTGCTGTCGACCTTCAAAACAACGATGCTCTTCGAGCAGTTCCATGCAGGGCTCCTTAATGCGAATTGCTATTCATAAAATCCATAATACAGAGTTTTCATCGACCTGTGAGTAACTTTCACTTCCGCCTGGCGGTCAGATACTGCATCATGATTTTACTTATTTTTAACAATTGGGGCGGTCATGGCGCTGCGTATTGCATTCAGCGGATTTGTGGTTCTGGTGGTGGCAATGGGAATAGGGCGCTTTGCCTTTACGCCCCAGGTACCGCTGATGATGACCGCCGGACAACTCACGCTCACCAGTGCGGGTCTGGTGGCGGCGATGAACTATCTGGGGTATCTGGTAGGCGCATGGGATGCGATGCGCGCCCACCGCTTCGTTGAAACACGCCTCTGGCTAGGGATTTTTGGTGCCGTTGCGCTCACGCTGCTTTCTGCCGCAGCAGATAATGCGATCGTTCACGGTCTGCTGCGCTTTGCTATTGGCTGCATGAGCGGTTGGTCAATGGTGTTGATTGCCGCGTGGACCAACGAACGTCTGGGGCAACTGGGGAAACCGGGTCTCAGCGCCGCGGTGTTTGCCGGACCGGGGGCGGGTATCGCCCTGAGCGGGTTGCTTGCCGTCTGTATTCAGGCGAAGTCGCTGTCTGCCGGGGCAGCATGGCAGATTTATGGCGTGCTGGCGCTGGTGCTCGTCGCACTGGTGGCGCGGTATCTGCCTCGAGCGGGTCAGCTTCATCGGCCTGGAACCGCGCCGGAACCTCTCGTTCTGACGACGAATTTAAAACGTCTGGTCTGGAGCTATAGCCTGGCCGGGTTTGGTTATATCCTGCCGGCGACCTTTTTATCACAAATGGCAGCCGTGCGGTTCCCCGGCAGCCTGTTTGCCCAGTTTGTCTGGCCGATATTCGGTGTTGCATCCGTTGTGGGTATCGCACTCAGTATCGTTTTGCGCCACACTTCAACGTCCAACCGCAGGCTGGCTATCGTGCTGTGGCTGCAGGGAACCGGTGTGCTGGCAGCCTGGCTGTTGCCTGGAATTGGTGGCCTGCTGATTGGTGGGCTGCTGGTGGGGGGCGGTTTTTTGTGCGCCGTACAGCTCTCTTTACTGTATGGTCGGGAACTTGCACCGAATCATACCCGTTATATGGCAGGCCTTCTGACCACTGGCTATGCGATTGGGCAACTGATTGGCCCGATGACCTCGGCGCTGTCGACCTGGCTCACGCATCAGCTGGAGCCAGCGTTAGGGTTGGCTGGTCTGGCATTGTTCGTCGGCGGTGCGTTAGTGTGGAACCGTCAGGCTGAAAGGCAACAACAATTGCAATAATTATCGTCGTGAATACTGGATTATGTGCGTCGCCTCACGCACAATGAACGCACACTTTTGCCACTACGAGGGCGAAAGACGCCACACCTGCAGGAGAAAAGAATGTCATCACTCAGTAAAGAAGCTGCCCTGGTCCATGAAGCGTTGGTTGCGCGCGGCCTTGAAACGCCACTGCGTCCGCCAGTTCATGCAATGGATAATGAAACACGTAAGCGTCTGATTTCCGGGCACATGACCGAGATCATGCAACTGCTGAACCTCGATCTGAGCGACGACAGTCTGATGGAGACGCCGAACCGTATTGCCAAAATGTACGTCGACGAAATTTTCTCCGGTCTTGATTACGCCAACTTCCCGAAAATCACCGTCATCGAAAATAAGATGAAGGTTGATGAGATGGTAACGGTACGCGATATCACACTCACCAGCACCTGTGAGCATCACTTCGTGACCATCGATGGCAAAGCGACGGTGGCTTATATTCCAAAAGATATGGTGATTGGTCTGTCCAAGATCAACCGCATTGTGCAGTTCTTCGCGCAGCGCCCTCAGGTGCAGGAGCGTCTGACGCAGCAGATCCTGACCGCGCTGCAAACGCTGCTGGGCACCAATAACGTGGCGGTATCCATCGACGCGGTTCACTACTGCGTGAAAGCGCGCGGCGTCCGTGATGCCACCAGTGCAACCACCACGACATCGCTGGGCGGTCTGTTTAAATCCAGCCAGAACACCCGCCAGGAGTTCCTGCGCGCCGTGCGTCACCACAACTAATCAGACAGGGCAGGGTACATGGAGCGAAACGTCACGCTCGATTTTGTTCGCGGCGTCGCCATTCTCGGTATCCTGCTGCTTAACATCTGCGCCTTTGGCTTGCCAAAGGCCGCCTATCTCAACCCAGCCTGGTATGGTGAGATTACCCGTAGCGATGCCTGGACATGGGCGATCCTCGATCTCCTCGCGCAGGTGAAATTCCTTACGTTATTTGCACTGCTGTTTGGCGCGGGTCTGCAGCTTCTGCTCAGGCGCGGTACGCGCTGGATCCAGTCACGTCTGACGCTGCTGGTGATCTTCGGATTCATTCACGGTTTACTCTTCTGGGATGGCGATATTCTGCTGGCCTATGGTCTGGTGGGGCTGATCTGCTGGCGGCTTATCCGCGATGCACACAGTGTAAAAAGCCTGTTTAACACCGGTGTGATGCTCTATGTCATGGGCGTTGGTGTACTGGTATTGCTGGGGATGATTTCCGGTGAGGCGACGAACCGCTCATGGATACCGGATGCCGCCAACCTCCAGTATGAACAGTACTGGAAGCTTAAAGGCGGTACTGAAGCCATCAGCAACCGGGCGGATATGCTCGGGGACAACCTTCTTGCGCTGGGCGCACAATACGGCTGGCAGCTGGCGGGAATGATGCTGATGGGGGCGTCGCTGATGCGTACCGGCTGGCTGAAAGGTGAATTCAGTCTTCGCCACTACCGTCTGGTAGGGGCGGGGCTGTTACTGCTCGGCATACTGATCAATCTTCCGGCGGTTATGCTGCAGTGGCATTTGCACTGGAACTACCGCTGGTGTGCTTTCCTGCTTCAGGCTCCCCGGGAACTGAGCGCACCATTCCAGACCATTGGCTACGCGGCGCTGATTTATGGCTTCTGGCCGCAGATCTGCCGCCTGTGGCTGGTGAGCGCCATCGCCTGCGTTGGCCGTATGGCATTAAGCAATTACATTCTGCAGACGCTGATTTGCACCACGCTTTTCTATCAATTTGGCCTGTTTATGAAATTCGACCGGTTTACGCTGTTGGCGTTTGTTATTCCTGTCTGGGTTGTTAACGTGGCATTTTCTGTTATCTGGCTGCGCTATTTCCGCCAGGGGCCACTGGAGTGGGGGTGGCGGCAATTAACCGCACATGCTTCGGGTGTATCATTGACTAATACATCCAGATAACGATCTGGATCACAATCATTAACAAAACGGATGTAAGCGTTTTCATTCGTGTGAGCTTCTTCACGTAGTCCCTTTTCTCTCGCTGCCAAAATAGCCTCCTTGCTAAACACAGGGGGTGTCTGTGAGTTGCTGCAATCCTTTGAAGGATGGTGAATATGATCACCATTCGTGACGTCGCCCGTCAGGCGGGTGTTTCTGTTGCTACCGTCTCCCGTGTGCTGAACAACAGCGCACTGGTCAGCCCTGAAACCCGTGAAACCGTAATGAAAGCTGTCACCCAACTGGGATACCGGCCTAATGCCAATGCGCAGGCGCTTGCGACTCAGGTCAGTGACACCATTGGCGTAGTAGTGATGGATGTCTCGGATGCATTTTTCGGTGCGTTGGTCAAAGCGGTGGATGTTGTCGCCCAGCAGCACCAGAAATATGTGCTGATCGGCAACAGTTACCATGAGGCTGAAAAAGAACGTCATGCTATCGAAGTGCTGATCCGCCAGCGTTGTAATGCCTTGATTGTCCACTCAAAAGCACTGAGCGATGAAGAGCTTGCCGGGTTTATGGAGCAGATCCCGGGTATGGTGCTGATCAACCGAATTGTGCCTGGCTACGCCCACCGCTGCGTCGGGCTGGATAACGTCAGCGGTGCAATGATGGCGACGCGAATGCTCATCAACAATGGTCATCAGCGCATCGGTTTCCTTGCTTCCAGCCACCATATTGAAGATGACGAGATGCGCCGCGAAGGGTGGCAAAACGCGCTGAAAGAGCACGGCATTGTGCCGCCGGAAAGCTGGGTGGGAACCGGAACGCCGGACATGCAGGGCGGTGAGGCCGCGATGGTGGAGTTACTGGGCCGCAATCTGCAACTTTCAGCGGTCTTTGCCTATAACGACAGCATGGCGGCGGGAGCACTTACTGCACTGAAAGATAACGGTATTGCTGTGCCACAGCATTTGTCGTTGATTGGCTTTGATGATATCCCGATTGCCCGTTACACCGACCCACAGCTGACGACGGTGCGTTACCCGATTGCATCCATGGCAAAACTGGCGACTGAGCTGGCGTTACAGGGGGCTGCAGGGCTGCTGGATCCGGGGGCAACGCACTGTTTCATGCCGACTTTAGTGCGTCGCCATTCCGTATCTATTCGGCAAATTGTGGTTCCGATCACTAACTGATTACTTGGCTTGATGTAACCGTTTTCAATCTGTGAGTAAATTCACAGTATCTTAACAAGGTGCTGACTATGATGTCAGCGTTTTAGGGACTGAAACGCTATGTAACGGTGATTAATCACTTTCATCATAGCCAACGTGCCGCAAACAACCAATAAAACGCATTTCTGGAGCGTTACCGAACACGGAAGATAGAAATTTTATAAGTGAACTTCGGCTGTCAGTAACGTTTTATTAACACCTGCCCGCCGACCGTTATTCACAAGAACTACCCTGCATAAAAAACCGGAGATACCATGAATAAGAAGGTGTTGACTCTGTCTGCTGTTATGGCAAGTATGCTTTTTGGTGCAGCAGCGCACGCTGCGGATACCCGTATTGGCGTGACTATCTATAAATACGACGACAACTTCATGTCTGTTGTGCGTAAAGCTATCGAGAAAGACGCTAAAGCAGCGCCAGACGTTCAGCTGCTGATGAATGATTCCCAGAACGACCAGTCCAAACAGAACGACCAGATTGACGTTCTGCTGGCAAAAGGCGTGAAAGCACTGGCCATCAACCTGGTTGACCCGGCTGCAGCAGGCACAGTTATTGAGAAAGCGCGTGGCCAGAACGTGCCAATCGTCTTCTTCAACAAAGAACCTTCTCGTAAAGCGCTGGATAGCTACGACAAAGCGTACTATGTGGGTACTGACTCCAAAGAGTCCGGTATTATCCAGGGCGATCTGATTGCTAAACACTGGGCGGCTAACCCGAACTGGGACCTGAACAAAGATGGTCAGGTTCAGTTCGTTCTGCTGAAAGGCGAACCAGGCCACCCGGATGCTGAAGCACGTACCACTTACGTTATCAAAGAGCTGAACGACAAAGGTCTGAAAACCCAGCAGCTGGCGTTAGATACCGCAATGTGGGATACCGCCCAGGCGAAAGATAAGATGGACGCATGGCTGTCTGGCCCGAACGCTAACAAAATCGAAGTGGTTATCGCCAACAACGATGCGATGGCAATGGGTGCAGTAGAAGCGCTGAAAGCACACAACAAATCTTCCATTCCTGTGTTCGGTGTGGATGCTCTGCCAGAAGCGCTGGCTCTGGTTAAGTCTGGCGCAATGGCCGGTACCGTGCTGAACGATGCCAACAACCAGGCGAAAGCGACCTTCGATCTGGCGAAAAACCTGGCCGACGGTAAAGGTGCAGCTGATGGCACCAACTGGAAAATCGACAACAAAATCGTTCGCGTACCTTACGTGGGCGTAGACCAGTCCAACCTGGCTGAGTTCATCGGCAAATAAGTTAGTCGTCATGTCTTCACTGGGCGCAATTCGTTGCGCCCTTTTATAACGCGATATGCGAGGCCAACAAGGTATAATTATGGTCAGCACAACTACTCAGTCGTCCGGTGAATACTTGTTGGAAATGACAGGTGTCAACAAGTCTTTTCCCGGTGTTAAGGCACTCGATAATGTTAATTTAAAAGTCCGTCCCCACTCTATTCATGCATTAATGGGTGAAAACGGTGCGGGTAAATCAACATTATTAAAATGTCTTTTTGGGATCTATCAAAAAGATTCTGGCAGCATTCTTTTTCAGGGGAAAGAGATCGATTTCCATTCAGCTAAAGAAGCACTGGAAAACGGTATCTCGATGGTTCACCAGGAATTGAACCTGGTACTGCAACGCTCGGTTATGGATAATATGTGGCTGGGGCGTTACCCAACCAAAGGTGTCTTTGTCGATCAAGATAAAATGTATCGTGACACCAAAGCAATTTTCGATGAACTGGATATTGATATCGATCCACGCGCTCGCGTCGGGACATTATCAGTTTCCCAGATGCAGATGATCGAAATTGCGAAAGCGTTCTCCTATGATGCGAAAATTGTCATCATGGACGAACCGACATCGTCATTAACGGAAAAAGAGGTTAACCACCTTTTTACCATTATTCGCAAACTGAAAGAACGCGGCTGCGGCATTGTATATATCTCCCATAAGATGGAAGAGATCTTCCAGCTGTGTGATGAAATTACCATCCTGCGTGACGGTCAGTGGATTGCCACTCAGCCTCTGGAAGGGCTGGACATGGACAAGATCATTGCCATGATGGTTGGCCGTTCGCTGAATCAGCGTTTCCCGGATCGTGAAAACAAACCGGGTGAGGTGATCCTTGAGGTGCGTAACCTGACCTCGCTGCGTCAGCCATCGATTCGCGACGTCTCCTTCGACCTGCACAAAGGCGAAATTCTGGGGATTGCGGGGCTGGTGGGTGCCAAACGTACCGATATCGTGGAAACCCTGTTTGGTATTCGTGAGAAAGCCGAGGGGACCATTACACTGCACGGTAAGAAAATTAATAACCACAATGCCAACGAAGCCATTAACCACGGTTTTGCGCTGGTGACGGAAGAGCGACGCTCTACCGGTATTTATGCCTATCTCGATATTAACTTTAACTCGTTAATTTCGAATATTCGTAACTACAAAAACAAAATCGGCCTGCTGGATAATTCTCGTATGAAAAGCGATACCCAATGGGTGATCGACTCCATGCGCGTGAAAACGCCTGGCCACCGTACACAAATTGGTTCGCTCTCGGGGGGGAACCAGCAAAAAGTCATTATCGGTCGCTGGTTATTAACTCAGCCTGAAATTCTGATGCTGGATGAACCAACCCGTGGTATTGATGTGGGTGCAAAATTTGAAATTTATCAGCTGATTGCTGAGCTGGCGAAAAAGAATAAAGGGATCATTATTATTTCTTCCGAAATGCCGGAATTGTTAGGGATCACAGATCGTATTCTGGTTATGAGCAATGGTCTCGTTGCCGGTATTGTTGACACCAAAACGACAACGCAAAACGAAATTCTGCGTCTTGCGTCTTTGCACCTTTAAGATCAGGGGCTCCTCATGAGTGCGTTAAATAAAAAAAGTTTTCTCACTTATCTGAAAGAAGGCGGTATTTACGTTGTTCTTTTAGTGTTACTGGCCATCATTATTTTCCAGGATCCTACGTTCTTAAGTCTGCTGAACCTGAGTAACATTCTGACCCAATCTTCCGTGCGTATTATCATCGCACTGGGCGTAGCGGGTCTTATCGTCACCCAGGGTACTGACCTTTCGGCGGGGCGTCAGGTGGGGCTGGCGGCGGTTATCGCGGCAACGATGTTGCAGTCGATGGAAAATGCCAACAAAGTGTTCCCGGAAATGGCGACCATGCCGATTTTCGTGGTGATCCTGATTGTCTGCGTCATCGGTGCGGTAATTGGTCTGATTAACGGCATCATCATTGCTTACCTGAACGTGACGCCATTTATCACCACGTTGGGTACGATGATCATCGTTTACGGTATCAACTCCCTGTACTACGACTTCGTCGGTGCGTCCCCAATCTCGGGTTTTGACAGTGGCTTCTCGACCTTCACGCAAGGGTTTATCGCGCTGGGCAGTTTCCGCCTGTCGTACATCACCTTCTATGCGTTGATTGCAGTGTCCTTCGTCTGGATCCTGTGGAACAAAACTCGCTTCGGTAAAAATATCTTCGCTATCGGTGGTAACCCGGAAGCGGCAAAAGTGTCTGGCGTTAACGTTGCGCTGAACCTGCTGATGATTTATGCCCTGTCCGGCGTGTTCTATGCCTTCGGTGGGATGCTGGAAGCCGGTCGTATCGGTTCTGCAACCAACAACCTTGGTTTTATGTACGAACTGGATGCGATTGCTGCGTGTGTGGTAGGTGGTGTTTCCTTCAGCGGCGGTGTTGGTACCGTGCTTGGCGTGGTAACCGGTGTCATCATCTTCACCGTTATCAACTACGGTCTGACCTACATCGGTGTGAACCCGTACTGGCAGTACATCATCAAAGGCGCAATCATCATCTTCGCGGTTGCCCTGGATTCACTGAAATACGCGCGTAAGAAATAATGGCTTCATGCCTGACCAGGCCCGCTCATTGAGCGGGCTTTTTTGTTTTTCACGTCAGCGCGGATTCTTGTTCGGTGACGATACTTTCAAACCAGTCCAGCTCTGAGAGCTTGCAGGCAACCCACTGTTGGGAAAAGGCTTCGCCAAGGCTGTCGGTGAGATATTGGTTGCGGGAAAATACCTCAATGGCCTGCTGCTGGAACAGCGGCAATACAGGTTCATCCTGTTGCGGTTCAGGTAAATCATCCTCATCGAAATTTTCCAGACCATACAACATGCCCGTGAGGATTGTGGCGACCACCAGATACGGGTTGGCATCCGCACCCGCCAGACGATACTCAATACGACGGTTGTTCTCATCCGAGCAGGGAATACGCAGCGCGGCGGAGCGGGTGTTATAGCCCCAGGAGTTAAATAGTGGCTCATTGAGGTTTTTACGCAGGCGGCGGAAAGCGTTAACACCCGGGGCCAGAATGGCGACGGACGCGGGCATCAGTGCCAGCTGGCCCGCGATACACAGGCGCATCATGCTATTGAGCTCATCCACCGGTGAGGCGAACATGTTTTCGCCGTGAATATTATTCAGGCTGAAATGGAAATGCAGACCGCTGCCGGACTGAAGGCTGAAGGGTTTGGCCATAAAGCTGGCCTGGAGCCCGTGTTTCTCTGCAACGTATCGGGTTAAGCGCCGCAGAGCCAGTACGTTATCGCATACCTCAATAACCCGATGGCTGTGCTTCAGGTTCAACTCGTACTGACCGGGTTCGGCTTCTGCCACGATCCCGGTCAGTGGAATGTGCTGGTGTTGCGCCAACTGCTCCAGTTCGTCAAACAATGCCGCGTGCGCCGTTGACGTATCCATATGAAAGCAACCCTGATTCTGCGGATCCTGAGAATCTGACCCCGTCAGATAGAACTCAATCTCTGGTGCAATCACCGGGAAAAGCCCATGCTGGTGGAAGCGAGCAAGGACGTTTTGCAATATCACGCGTGGCTCAAGCGGACAGGATTTTCCATCGCTGTCATTCATGGTCAACAGGATCTGCGCGTTATGCTCAGGAGCCTGGGGCGAAGGGCACAGGGAACCGGGAACGGGTACGCAAAGCCGGTCTGGCTCATCATGAAGTGATGCGGCAATCTTTCCTTTTTGATCCATCGAGTAGACCGAAAGGGGAAAATAGCAGCCTTTCTCAAGATTCAGCATGCTTTCCACTGAGAGCCGTTTGCCACGCATAATGCCATTGATGTCGTTCAGGTAAACGTCAATGTGTTTAGTCTGCGGATAACGTGCCAGATAATCCGTCACTTCCGCTGACAAATTCTGTTTCATGGCTGCAATTTTCTCATCGAGATACAGGCCTGAATTGAGGGCGGTCGGGAGCGATAATCCCGGGAAGTTAAAATACGGGCGGATATTTTTCAGGAAAAAAGCATTCATTATTGAGTTCATAGTCATTCTTCAATGAAGCCGTAGCGGCAATGAACTCAGCTTAAAAGGGCGAGAGTAAAGGGCGGATAAAAAGAGTGATGCCCGACGTAAAGAAAGTATAAAAGCGGGGCTATTTTTTCTCTTTTTTCTGCATATCCAGCAGTTGTTCAGGCGTCACTGCCGGGTAACCCTGCGCATCTTCTGGCACTTCATGCATCGCCGGAATTGGCACCAGTGGGCCTAAAAAGCGCGGTTCTCGTTTGAAGATGTACAGGTCAGCCAGCGCACCAAAACGGGCACCGAACTCGCGTACGCGCACGCTCAGCATGTCTTTTGGCGATGGCACCGCGTAGCACTGGGCCTGAATACCCATATGCAACGCAATAAACAATGCCCGTTCGCAGTGGAAGCGCTGGGTAATGATGATGAAATCGTTGGTGTCGAACACTTTACGGGTACGCACGATGGAGTCCAGGGTGCGGAATCCGGCGTAGTCGAGCACGATATCGGCCGGGTCGACCCCTGCGGCAATCAAATCCTTACGCATCGTCACCGGTTCGTTATAGCTTTGCAGCGCGTTATCGCCGCTCAACAGCAGGTAATTCACCTTGCCGCTATTATAGGCGTTTAGCGCCCCCTGAATACGATAACGGTAATACTGATTGATGACGCCGGTACGGTAATATTTGGCGGTACCGAGTACCACACCAACCTGACGATAGGGGAGATCCTGCAGGTCATCAAAGATGTAGGGCGCTGTTTTCCAGCTTATCCAGCGGTCGAGGCCAAGCACAGTCAACAGCAGTATGCCGAGCAGGACAGACAGGCTGTAAAAAATGCGCTTTAACATGCAGATGGCTCGTACCAAAGGTGAAATTTAACTCAGGCTACTTTACCCGCATGGTTAGCGCAAGAAACAGCGAATCAACTGAGGGGTTTTTCATCACACTGGCGGGCATTCCTGCCCGCCGGAAGGATTACGCAAGCAGCACGCGTTCAATCGATGAACAGCCCAGCGCTTTCAGCGTGGCGGCGGTAGCATCCCACTGAATCAGCGGTGCATCGGCAATTTCTGCCAGAATAGCGCGCTGAATATCCGGGTAGTCATAACCGTTCAGGTTCAGCAGATTCAGTGCGCCCTGCAGCGGTGGCAGCGTTGGGTTAAATGCGGCATTTTCCGCATAGCTGCCGCTGAAGATACGGCCATCACGGCACTGTAGCGCTACGCCACTAGGTGATTTGCTGTACGGGGTGTGGCTCTTGTTGGCGGCGGTGATAGCGGCCTGGCTCAGATCATCGCCGGACAGGGCGAAGCCGTGATCCTGCTCATCCATCAGCAGCGTTTTGATATCCAGATCTTTCGGGCCGAAAGCGTCAGGCAGGTAATCACCCAGCGTGTGTGGTGCACGACCTGGCAGGTTGATGCGCAGTTGCAGTCCGCTGTTCAGCTCGTTCATAAACTGACGACAGTGGCCACAAGGGGTGTAGTTAACGGTAATGGCGCTTAGCGCTTTTTCGCCGCGCAGCCAGGCGTGGCTGATGGCGCTTTGTTCCGCGTGGACAGTTTGCTGCATCGTCGCACCCAGGAACTCCATGTTACCGCCAAAGTACCAGGTTCCGCTTACACCGCGTGCAATCGCCCCTACATTGAAGTGGGAGAGGTCAGCGCGTGCGCAGGCGGCGGCCAGCGGCAGCAGTGCGAAAGCCAGCGCGTCTTCGTCCAGTCCTGTTGCCTGTTGAAGCAGAGTGACCTGCTCAGCCGTCAGCAGGGCGGGGAAATGCTCATCCGCCAGAACCGGGGCCAGGGCTGATTGCAAATTCTCTGCAAGCTGGGCGAAAGCAGCTTGAAAACGTGGATGCATGGCGTTTGCCTCATAAAGGTTAATGGATCGGTAGTGTACGGAGCCATTACGGCTTTATATGTGATCCACTTCTCATTACTTATGCAACTTATGAAAACAAAATGAAATTTGCGCGACGCATCGCAAATTTTAGCCCACAACTGCCAGAATGATCGGGAACAGGAACGGCGCGATCAGAGAGGTCATGATCCCACAGATGACCAGTGCCAGCGAGCTGAATGCCCCTTCCTGATAATCCAGCTCAGCGCAACGTGCGGTACCCAGGGCGTGTGAAGCCGTCCCCATCGCCAGACCACGCGCGGCTTTGGTATGAATGCGCATAGCATTCAACAGGGTATGGCCAAATACCGCACCAAGAATACCCACGAAAATTACGCATACGGCGCTGATGGCCGGTATACCGCCGATGCTGCCGCCCACCGCCATCGCGATTGGCGTGGTGACGGATTTTGGCAGAATAGAGGCGGCAATCTGCGGAGAGGCTCCCATCAACAGTGCGACCGACGTTCCGGTAATCATCGCCACCAGACTCCCCACAAAACAGATAGTAATGATGGACTTCCAGCGGGCACGGATCTGGTGCAACTGTTCATATAAAGGAAAGGCGAGCGCCACAACGGCAGGCTGCAGCAGATCGTTTAAAATCTTGCTCCCGGCAAAGTAGCGTTCGTAAGGAATGCCGGTGAGAAGTAGGAAAGGAATGATCACCACCATCGCCACCAGCAGAGGGTTGAGCAATGGCATTCTGAAACGTACGGCAAGTTTACGCGCGGCGAAGAACACCACCAGGGTTAGCGGCAGCGACCACCAGATATTCTCCATCATTGCTTTGTTCCTTTTTGCCCAATCACTTTACGTTCGCCATGCACCAGATGCGAACTCCAGCTCACCACCAGGAAAACCACCAGCGTACTGACCGCGCAGGAGACGACAATGGGGCCGAACTGTGCTTTGAGCAAATCGTAATATTGCATGACCCCGACGCCAATGGGGACAAACAGTAGCGCCATGTAGCGAATGAGAACGAAGCAGCCAGGGTTGACCCACTTTGCAGGCAAAACCTGCAGTGCCAGCAGCACAAACAGGATCAGCATACCGATAATGCTGCCGGGAATGGTGATAGGTAACAGGGACGCGATGAAAATCCCGGCGTACAGACAGGCGTAAATCAGGACGAATGCGCGCAGGTATTGCCAGATAGTATTCAATGATTTGCTCATGGTGAAAGTCCTTGATGAAACGCATTCATCATACAATTAAACCCTGAAATGTGCTACGGATCACATCATGAATTTTGAGCATACCAGACATTCCTGAATGGAACGTCTGACATTGCCACAAATGGACAGTCTTAAGTTTAAATGCAACTATAGCGCGTCTTTTTTTACAGGTACTGATATGCGTGTTTTACTGGCCCCAATGGAAGGCGTGCTCGACTCCCTCGTGCGCGAGCTTCTGACCGAGGTGAATGATTACGATCTCTGCGTGACGGAATTTTTACGCGTGGTCGATATGTTATTGCCGGTAAAATCTTTTCACAGGCTCTGCCCGGAGCTGCACAACCAGAGCCGAACAACATCCGGCACGCTGGTGCGCATTCAGTTGCTGGGCCAGTATCCGCAATGGCTGGCGGAAAATGCTGCCCGTGCGGTGGATCTTGGTTCTTACGGGGTCGATCTCAACTGCGGCTGCCCGTCGAAACTGGTCAACGGCAGCGGCGGTGGGGCAACATTGCTGAAAGATCCTGAGCTGATTTATCGCGGTGCAAAAGCCATGCGTGAAGCTGTACCGTCGCATTTACCGGTGACGGTGAAGGTGCGACTGGGCTGGGACAGCGATGCGCGACAGTTTGAAATAGCCGATGCGGTACAGCAGGCGGGTGCAACAGAGTTAGTCGTGCATGGCCGTACCAAAGAGGATGGTTATAAGGCCGATCGCATCAACTGGCAGGCGATTGGCGAGATCCGCAAACGACTCTCTATTCCCGTGATTGCGAATGGCGAAATCTGGGATTACGAGAGCGCACAGGCCTGTCTGAAAGAGACTGGCTGCGATGCGGTAATGATTGGCCGTGGGGCGTTGAATGTGCCGAATCTCAGCCGGATGGTGAAATATAACGAACCGCGCATGCCGTGGGCTGAGGTGGTGACGCTACTGCAAAAATACAGCCGTCTGGAAAAGCAGGGGGATACCGGCTTGTATCATGTTGCACGTATTAAGCAGTGGCTCAGTTATTTGCGCAAAGAGTACAGCGAAGCGTTAGGATTATTCCAGGAGATCCGTACGTTACAGACTTCCGCGGATATTGCGCGGGTGATTCAGTCAAAATAATAAGCGTTAATTTGCTCACACTTTATTAAAATATAAAACAATGCAGGTTTTCAACGTGGCACGACGGTGTTAAGGTGCCACTGTTTTCAACGCAGGATTGTTACTGGCTAACAGGCAAAACCTAAGCGTTCTACAGCATTAATCGCTGTGGAGTGCTTAGGTTTTTTTTTGCCTGTAATTTACGCAGGAGAGAAATTTGACTTAACTTTTTTATTGAAATTAATCAGGGCGCATTTTGTGGTTATTGATAACCGCAGGGGCGACTATTACCAAAAATAAATGATATGACAGGAAATAGATAAATTTCCTGCGACCAGTTACGCACTAAATACTCAATCACAGGTTGTTATTATGGCATATAAAAATATTCACTATAAGCTGTGCGCGCTCGCCTTATTGACGATTTCCCCTTTGTCGATGGCTCAGGACTGGAACGGGACGGCGCTAGGATTTGAAGCGCCACCGGATCCAATCCTTGGCGATATGCTCGGTATTCGTAAGATCCTTAACGATAACGGGTTCACCTGGAATCTCGGCTACCTGAATGAAATTGGCTGGAACGGTGGCGGTGGCTATAATCACGATTCTCACGTGGCCTATATCGACCAGTTTGCGCTGACCTTCAACCAGGATCTGGAGCGCTGGACGGGCATTCCGGATGCTCGTATTGAAGGGAATATCGTCAACCGTAACCACAATGACGATCTCACCACCAAACGCGTTCAGGATCCGCGCGTTAACTTTAATGATCTGACTCAGGAAAGCTGGGGCGGGCAATCTATCACCCGTCTGGGCTGGCTGACGTTTGCCCGTAGCTTTGATGACCGACGCCTCACCTGGCGCATCGGGATGATGAACAAAGTACAAACTTTCGACCAGATCATCCCGTGTGACTTCCAGATGCTCTCGCAGTGCGGAGGGAAATCGGCCAACTCGCTAACCTGGAACAACTGGAACGTCCATACCTGGGGTACCACGCTGGAGTATAAGGTAACGCCAACCGTGACCCTGAAAGGCGGTGTGATGGAACAAAACCCGGATGCCTCCAGCCGAAACCATGCGTGGAGCTGGTCGACGAAGGGTAGCAAAGGTGTATTACTGCCGGTTGAGATCGAAGCACGTCCGTTGATAGGTGGTCTGCCTGGAGCATATAACCTGGGCGTGGTGTATACCAATGCACCGCAAACTGACCTTTACCGTGGCGTATCTGGTGGTGCGGGTGCAACCGATCCGGAGGGATACGAGAAGCATAACCGTACATGGTTTATGTACGCCGGGCTTAACCAGCAGCTCACACAACACAAGGACGATCCGAATCGTGGCTTAAGCACCTCCATCAGCATGAGTCTCGCCGATCAGAACTCCAACTATATGCATCAGGTCTACGCCGCCTCGCTACGCTACCGTGGGCTGTTTGATGCTCGTCCGGAAGACTGGATTGGCTTTGGTCTGACCTGGATCGATATGAGCAACCAGTATGCGCGTAACCAGCGTTACATGAATACGCTGAATGGGGTGTCTGACTATAACGATCCGGCGTATCGCCCGGTGCCTGGTCATTCACTGAATGGCGAGTTTTACTATCGCTTCCGTCCTGTGTCGTGGCTTGAGCTGCAGCCAGGTATTCAGTACTGGCACCATCCTGGCGGGGTCGACCGAACTCAGGATGCATGGGTAACCGAGCTAAAAACCGTGGTGACCTTCTGATATAACCGTAGCAAGTACGATCTGCGTCACGTTTTTACTCGCGACAGATTGAGGCTATGAATGAAACTGATAGAGTGCCAGAACTGGATTGTTACTGCTTAGGCAGGCAAAACCTGATTTTCTGGCTTCTGCCGGAGGTCAGGTTTTTTTGTTTCTGGGGTTCCGATGAAAATCGCCAAAATTCTTAATAATAATGTGGTGGTTGTTCAGGATGGGCGCGGGCGCGAACAGGTCGTGATGGGCCGAGGGCTGGCTTTCCAGAAGCGCGTCGGTGAAGAGCTGGATACCACGCTGATTGAAAAGGTGTTTGCGTTACAAAGCGATGAACTGGTTCGTCGGCTGGGGGAGCTGCTTAGCCAGATCCCGCTGGAGGTGATGACCACCTGCGACCTCATCATTGGGCTGGCGTCGCAGCGGCTGGGGAAATTGCAGGAGAGTTTGTATATCACCTTGACTGACCACTGCTACTTTGCGATTGAACGGCAGAAGAAAGCGCTGGCAATCAAAAACGTGCTGTTGTGGGATATCAAACGCCTGTATCCGAAGGAGTTCGAACTGGGGCAGGAGGCGAGGGCCATTATCGCCAAACGCCTGAATGTCGAACTGGCGGAGGATGAGGCCGGGTTTATCGCGCTGCATCTGGTCACCGCGCAACTGAACAGCGAGATGCCGGAAGTGATGCACGTCACCCGGGTCATGCAGGAGATCCTGCAACTGGTGAAGTACCAGCTGCAGCTTGAGTATGATGAAGAATCGCTCAGCTATCAGCGTTTTGTCACCCATCTGAAGTTTTTTGCCCAGCGGATGCTCACTCGAACTGTGGTGGACGATGACGATGTTTCGCTGCATACGGCGGTGAAAGACAACTACGCGAAAGCGTGGAAATGTGCTGAGAAAATCGCGCAGCATCTGAATAAAAGCTATCAGCGTGATCTGACAACTGAAGAAATTATGTTCCTCGCCATTCATATTGAACGGGTGAGAAAAGAGGGGCGTTAAGCCCCACAAACTGGATTGTTACTGCATAACGCAGGCAAAACCTGAGCGCGGCCTTCGAAAGGAGGACGCTCTCGGGTTTTTTTATTTTTATACTCAGTCAACAGGTGTCTGCGGGCATCGGATGTAAGGAAATCGAGATGGAATACCAGGCATTAGCAAAGGATATTCTCGGCCACGTTGGCGGAAAAGAGAACATCGTCAGTCTTGTCCACTGCGCTACCCGGCTTCGCTTCAAACTGAAAGAGAATCAAAAAGCGGATGCGGAAGGGCTGAAGAAAAACCCGGGCGTGATTATGGTGGTTGAAAGCGGTGGTCAGTTCCAGGTGGTTATTGGCAACCATGTGAATAGCGTCTGGAAGGCGGTGCGTAGCGAGGCGGGACTGACGGATGAGACACCCGCAGTGGAAGAGAAGGGCGAAAAAGGGAATCTGCTGGGCCGCCTGATCGACATCGTTTCCGGGATTTTCACGCCGTTTATCGGCATTCTGGCGGCCTCCGGTATCCTGAAAGGGTTGCTGGCGCTGGCCGTCGTCTGTGGCTGGCTGACCCCTGAAAGCGGTACCTATAAAATCTGGTTCGCCGCGAGTGATGCACTGTTCTTCTTCTTCCCTCTGGTGCTGGGCTACACCGCCGGGAAAAAATTTGGCGGCAACCCGTTTATCACTATGGTGATCGGTGGTGCGCTTACCCATCCGATGATGATTGCAGCGTTTAATGCCAGCCAGCAGCCGGGTGCGACTGCCGAGGCATTTCTCGGTATTCCCGTCACCTGGTTCAACTACAGCTCATCGGTGATCCCGATCATTCTCGCCGCGTGGGTGAGTTGCTGGCTGGAAAAACAGAGTACAAAGCTGTTGCCATCGTCGATGAAAAACTTCTTTGCACCGCTCATCTGCTTAGGCGTTACCGTGCCGCTGACCTTCCTGGTGATTGGTCCGCTGGCAACCTGGCTCAGCCAGCTATTGGCAAACGGCTACCAGTGGATTTACGTTCTTGCCCCGTGGCTTGCGGGTGCGGCTATTGGCGCACTGTGGCAGGTTTGCGTGATTTTTGGCCTGCACTGGGGGCTGGTACCGCTGATGATTAACAACCTGGCGGTGTTGGGCCATGACTCCATGCTGCCGATGCTGCTGCCAGCGGTGTTTGGTCAGGTGGGGGCTGCGTTTGGGATCTTCCTGCGTACCCGCGATGCTCGCCAGAAAATGCTGGCCGGTTCGTCCGTCACGGCAGGAATTTTTGGGATCACTGAACCGGCGGTGTACGGTGTTAACCTGCCGCTGCGTCGTCCGTTTATCTTTGGCTGTGTGGCTGGAGCCATCGGGGGGGCGATTGTCGGCTTTAGCGATACCCACGTGTACTCCTTTGGTTTCGCCAATATCTTTACCATCGCGCAGATGATCCCGCCTGGTGGCGTGAACGCCACGCTGTGGGGCGGCATTATCGGTACCATCGTCGCGCTGGTGCTCAGCTGCGGCCTGACGCTGGTCGCCGGTATGCCAGTGCGTTCAACACAAGATGCCGTGGTGCCTACAACTGTCGGCGATAACGACGTGCTGTCCCCGATGACGGGCACTGTCCTTGCGCTTGACCAGGTGCCGGATACCACCTTTGCCAGCGGACTGTTGGGCAACGGCGCGGCCATTATTCCCTCTGATAACAAGGTCATTGCCCCTTTTGCCGGTGAAGTAGCCTCTCTGTTCCAGACTAAACATGCCATCGGGCTGCTCAGCACCAGCGGTATTGAAGTGTTGATCCATGTTGGGATCGACACCGTGAAGCTTGACGGTAAGCCGTTTACTGCTCATGTGAAAGTGGGTGACAAAGTACAGCCGGGCGACCTACTGCTGGAGTTTGATCGTCAGGCCATTCTTGATGCCGGATACGACCTGGCGACCCCGATTATTATCAGTAACAGCGACGAGTATCGTGAAGTGTCGACCGTGGCGGCAACGTCCGTTCACGCAGGCTCACCGTTACTTAGCGTAAGCCATTAATAACAGGAGAACGTGATGAAAACTTTCCCGGATGATTTTTTATGGGGCGGTGCAGTTGCCGCGAACCAGGTAGAAGGCGCTTATCTGGCGGATGGCAAAGGGCTGTCCACCTCTGACGTCCAGCCGCAGGGGGTCTTTGGTCCGGTGGTGGAGCGTGTGGTGGGTGACAGCGGCATCAAGGATGTCGCCATCGACTTCTATCACCGCTATCCGGAGGACATCAAACTGTTTGCCGAAATGGGCTTTAGTTGTCTGCGTGTCTCGATTGCCTGGACGCGTATCTTCCCGAACGGGGATGAACAACAGCCAAACGAAGCAGGCCTGGCGTTTTACGACAAGCTGTTTGATGAACTGGCGGCGCACAACATCACACCGCTGGTCACCCTGTCGCACTATGAAATGCCGTGGGGACTGGTGAAGCAATATGGTGGCTGGGGCAGCCGTCAGGTCATTGGTTTCTTCGAGCGTTACGCCCGTACCGTATTTGCACGCTACAAAGGGAAGGTGAAGCTGTGGCTGACCTTTAACGAAATCAACATGTCTCTGCATGCCCCCATGACCGGCGTCGGTCTGCCGGGAACCAGCAGTAAGGGCGAGGTGTATCAGGCGATCCACCATCAGCTGGTGGCCAGTGCGCTGGCGGTAAAAGCCTGTCACGAGATTATCCCGGATGCCAAAATTGGCAACATGTTGCTGGGCGGCCTGATGTACCCGCTGACCTGCAAGCCAGAGGATGTGCTGGAAGCGTTGCAGGAAAACCGCGCGTGGCAGTTCTTTGGCGACGTACAGTGTCGTGGTGCGTATCCGGGCTACATGCTGCGCTTCTTCCGCGATAACGGGATTCAGTTGGAGATCACTGATGCCGATCGCGAGGCGCTGAAATCGACCATCGATTTTATCTCGTTCAGCTACTACATGACGGGCTGCGTCACCACCGATGAAGAGCTGAACCAACAGGCGCGCGGCAATATCCTGAGTATGGTGCCGAACCCGCACCTCGCAAGCTCCGAATGGGGTTGGCAGATTGATCCCATCGGTCTGCGTACGCTGCTGAACGTGCTGTGGGATCGCTATCAGAAGCCACTGTTTATCGTTGAAAACGGTCTGGGTGCGAAGGATAAACCGGACGCTGACGGTATAGTGCAGGATGATTACCGCATCAGCTACCTGAACGATCACCTGGTGCAGGTGCGTGAAGCCATTGACGATGGTGTCGAGGTAATGGGGTACACCAGTTGGGGGCCGATCGATCTGGTTAGCGCCTCTAAAGCAGAGCTGTCCAAGCGCTATGGTTTTATTTATGTTGACCGTGATGACAGCGGAAAGGGTACCCTGGCACGTCGCCGTAAGAAAAGTTTCCACTGGTATAAAGAGGTGATCGCAACGAAAGGGGCAGCACTGAAAGGGTAATGAAAATATTAACCCGATGGTGGGTTTATCTCTGTCGGGTTAATAATTGGGTATATAGATAATTATATTTAATTGATTCTTGTGGTGAATATTTTTCTGATTGTTTAAATGTATAACAATTTGCAGATTGCCACGCGTTACTAAAAAAACGAACAGTATCAAGCGTAATTTGCGCCTTTATTTTTGAGTGAATGGCGTAATGAAACGTTCCTTTATTTTATCTCTGAGTGCTCCCCTCGTCTTTATTCTGGCCGCCTGTGCGCCAGAACATTCCACAGTATCGCCTGTTAAAACACAAACCACAGTGGCTTCGGTAAATACGCATTTACGTCGTACTGACTGGCCGAAAAATGAATGGTGGAAAGACTATAACGACCCCGAGCTTAATTCGCTGATTGCGAAAGCATTGAATGATGCGCCAGATATGCAAATTGCCCGGCAGCGCATCACGCTGGCAGAAGCTCAGGCAAAAGCCACGATGGCTGCCGACGGCCCACACATTGATTTTTCGGCTGATGCTGAACGCCAGAAAATGTCGGCTGAGGGGTTAATGGGGCCATTTGCCATCACCGACCCGGCTGCTGGCACCACCGGGCCGTGGTACACCAACGGGACATTTGGCCTGACTGCTGGCTGGGATCTTGATCTGTGGGGCAAAAACCGTGCGCAGGTTGAAGCCCGTATTGGCAAGGTGAATGCGCAAAATGCAGAGATGGAACAAACGCGTCAACTGCTTGCCAGCAGCGTCGCGCGGCTGTACTGGGAGTGGCAAACTCAGGCCGCCGTGGGAGATGTCCTCGCAGATATCAAACAAGAGCAGGAGAATATTATTGGTGCCGACCGCGAGCTCTACCAGCACGGGATAAACTCCTCCGTGGAAGGGGTCGAAACGGACATTAACGCCAGCAAAACCGAGGAACAGCTGGCGGAAGTAAAGGGAAAAATGAAAGCCGTTGAGGCGCGTCTGGAAGCGTTAACCAACAGCACCTCAATGACGCTCACCCGCCATGCATTACCTGCACCAGAGGCTGCGCTGCCGACGACGCTGGGTTATGAACTGCTGGCGCGTCGACCCGATCTCCAGGCCGCTCACTGGTATATCGAAGCGTCCATGAGCGAGGTGGATGCTGCCAGAGCGGCTTTCTATCCCGATGTGAATCTGATGGCGTTCTTACAACAGGATGCCCTGCATCTGAGCGATCTGTTCCGCTCTTCGGCTCAGCAAATGGGCGTGACAGCCGGACTGACGTTGCCGATTTTTGACAGCGGCAGGCTGAACGCGAACCTGGATATTGCCCAGGCGCAGAATAATCTCTCCATCGCGAACTACAACAAAGCGGTGGTAGATGCCGTCAACCAGGTGGCGCGAACTGCCAGTGAAGTTGAAACCCTGACGGCGAAAAACCAGCACCAGCAGCAGGTCGAAAAAGATGCTGCGCGTGTTGTGGCGCTGGCACAGGCACGCTTTAGCGCCGGTATCATTGCCGGCTCCCGCGTCAGTGAAGCAAAAATCCCGGCGTTCAGGGAACACATCGCCGGGTTGATGCTGCAAGGGCAATATGTGGACGCCACGCTGCAACTGACGTCGGCACTGGGCGGTGGCTACCATCACGGCTAAAGCGCCCATGATCTGTACTTACCTGCTGGTTGATTGTCAGGAGGTGAGTACGACCCGAATAGTGCGCGCTAACGCTTCGAATCCCGGTGTTTCAGCCACAGCCGAACCGCAATGACTGCCACCACCACCAGAATCAACCATGCCCAGTGCTTCACATGCTGGTCGAGAGTGTGCAACCACGGACCAATCACTTCCCCACCAACGTAGCCTAGTGTGGTAAAGATCAGCGCCCAGGCAACCGCGCCAAAAATATTCAGTGGCAGGAAAATTTTCGGCGGCAAACGGCTCGCGCCAATCAGGATGGGGCCGATTATCCGAAAACCGTACATAAAACGGGTACCAATCACGAACAGGTAAGGGTGACGCTGGATCAGTCTCTGCGCCTGACGGATTTTCTTGCGATGCTTAGGAAAACGCAGCAGGAGTGCGGGCCCGAAACGTAGCCCCAGAAAGTAGAGCAACTGGTCGCCAATCATGCCACCCAGCGCAACTGCAGTCACGACCAGCGGGAAACGCAGCAGCCCCTGATGTGCCGCCACCCCTCCGAGCAGGGTGATGGTTTCACCTTCTGCCACGCTACCGATGACCAACGCGATATACCCATATTGTTCGATCAGACTATTGATATCCATAAACTCAGCCGGGTTTCCTTGCGAATGCCTGCATTTATCATATACCTCATGAATGAATAATGCGGCAATGAAGGCGAAATGGCATTTTTAAGGTTGCTCATAAAATAATCTAAAGCCTGCATTATACTTAAGGTATCGCTGACGGGCCGACAACAAGGGGGCGCTATGAACCATGTCTGGGGACTCTTCTCCCATCCCGACCGTGAAATGCATGTCATCAGAAACGAGAACGAAACGGTCGCGCACCATTACACGCACCATGTGCTGCTGATGGCAGCGGTGCCGGTGATCTGCGCGTTTATCGGTACAACACAAATCGGCTGGAACTTTGGTGATGGCACCGTGGTTCAGTTGTCGTGGTCTACCGGGCTTTACCTTGCCATTATCTTCTACGGCCTGATGCTGGCAGGGGTGGCGGTGATGGGGCGCGTCATTCACTGGATGGCACGTAACTATCCGCAACGTCCGTCCCTGGCGCACTGTATGGTCTTTGCCGGATATGTCGCGACCCCGCTGTTCTTAAGCGGCATTGTTGCGCTCTATCCACTGGTCTGGTTGTGCGCGCTGATCGGTACGATTGCCCTCTTTTACACCGGTTATCTGCTGTATCTGGGGGTTCCAACCTTCCTGAATATCAATAAAGAAGAGGGCCTGAACTTCTCCAGTTCAACGCTGGCTATCGGCGTGCTGGTGCTGGAGGCGTTACTGGCGCTGACGGTGATTCTTTGGGGTTACGGATACCGTCTCTTTTAAGTTCACTGCATTGCTGGCGTAAATGCCAGCAATGCAGCATCTGTTCATGATTCTTCGCTGGCGACATTCCACGGTGACCGCTATGATGCCGGAGCCAGCCTGTGTTTATCCGTTAGCACAGGCGGTGTACGTCATGACGTGCGTGAATAATTATCAGAAATCTCACCATGCTGAAATTCCGAGTCTCTTTACTTAGCCTGGCACTGTTGCTGGGTGCGTCCGTTGCCGTGCCAGCGATCGCCAAAACGCCTGCGGTGACCACTGCTGCTGCCCAACCGCAAATTGCGTCCGGCAGTGCGATGATTGTCGATCTGAATACCAATCAGGTGATCTACGCCAGCCATCCGGATCTGGTGCGACCGATCGCCTCGATTACCAAATTAATGACCGCGATGGTGGTGCTTGATGCCCATCTGCCGCTGGACGAAAAACTGAAAGTGGATATCAGCCACACGCCGGAGATGAAAGGGATTTATTCCCGCGTGCGTCTGAACAGCGAAATTAGCCGTAAGAATATGCTACTGCTGGCGCTGATGGCTTCTGAAAACCGTGCAGCGGCGAGCCTGGCGCATCACTATCCGGGCGGTTATGACGCATTCATTCGTGCAATGAATGCAAAGGCCAAATCACTGGGTATGAGCAATACGCATTATGTGGAACCGACAGGTTTGTCGATTCATAACGTCTCCACGGCGCGTGATTTGACGAAACTGCTGATTGCCAGCAAACAGTATCCGCTGATTGGGCAGCTCAGTACCACGCGTGAAGAGACGGCCACGTTTGCGAACCCGGCGTATACGCTGCCGTTTCGCAATACTAACCATCTGGTCTACCGTGATAACTGGAACATCCAGTTAACGAAAACGGGTTTTACCAATGCGGCGGGTCACTGTCTGGCGATGCGTACCGTATTTAACGGGAAACCGGTGGCGCTGGTGGTGATGGATGCTTTTGGTAAATACACCCACTTCGCGGATGCAAGCCGACTGCGCACCTGGATTGAGACGGGGAAAGCCCAACCGGTTCCGGCCGCGGCACTGAGCTATAAAAAGCAAAAAGCGGAACAGATGGCGACCGCGCAGAACGATTAGGTAAATGCAAAACGGTAACTCAGGTTACCGTTTTTTATGTTTTCTCCCTTTCCCTGTGGGAAACGGCCGGGGTGAGGGCACCAGACCGCACGGCTTTTATTCGGGCAGCGTCCAGTCACCGTCGTTGAGTGGGCGTTGCATAATCAGCGTATCCCGCCAGTCACCTTTTTTGTAGCCGACGCTGCGTAGCTGACCGACAATCTCGAAGCCGTGTTTTTTATGCAGCCGTAATGAGCCCGCATTATTATTTCCGTCGCCCACAACCGCGATCATCTGCCGCCACGGTCCTTGCTCGCAGCGTTCAATCAACGCGTCCATGAGCGCTGAACCAAACCCGCGTCCGGTGGTACTGGCATCCACGTAGATCGATTCTTCAAGGGTATAACGGTAGGCATGTCGTGGACGATACAAGGTCGCATAGCAATACCCCACGACGATGCCGCGATACAACGCGACCAGCCACGGTAGGCCGCTCTCGGCGACGTTTTTCATCCGCTGGCGCATTTCATCGATGGTAGGGGGGACTTCCTCGAACGATGCGCGCCCGTGAAGCACATGCCAGGCATAGATGGCCGTAATGGCATGCACATCGTCAGGAAGGGCGTCGCGTACGTCCACTTCGGTTTCAGGGTAAATATCAACAGCCGACATGGTATGCCTGCTCCTCGTCTTACAAAGCCGGAGAAACGGTTCTCCGGCGACAGATATTTACTCTAGTACGTTTGAGGAGCGCTTCACAATCTCTCAAATATGGCTGTAGACGCGATTCAGAGGCTTACGCGTCGTGCTGCTCCGTTTCGGCGCTCTCTTTCCAGTATTTCTTCCGCGTTGTTTTACCAATACCGGGATTCATACTGTTTGTAGGGTCATTCTCGCGATAAAACTGCTTTAATGCATCCGGGGCTTTGTAAAGATGCCCGACGTTGTGTTCCGCAGGATATTGTGCGCCGCGATCGCGCAGCAGGGTGAGCATCTGTTCTTTCAGTTCATGTGCATCGACGCCTTTTTTGACGATGTAATCCTGGTGGAATACATAGCACATAAAGTGGCCGTAATAGAGTTTGTGTACCAGCTTGCTGTCAATTTCCGGCGGCAGATGTTCAAACCATTCGGTATCGTTGCGTCGCAAGGCAATATCCAGTGCCAGAATATCCTCCACCTCTTCGGAGTGAACCGCCTGGTAACGAATGGCGGCACCCGCTGCGGCGAAGCGGTGCAGGAAGGCTTTGCTGCCTTCTTCCGGCGTACAGGCGAAGAAATCACCTTCGGCGGTTTTGAAGAATTCAGTCAACCAGGTTTGTGCCTCGGTAATGCCATCACCGGCCATTTTCAGCAGCAGGTGGTGCTCATACTTATCGCGCCAGGTCTTCATTCGCTCCGGTAAATGCGCCGGGAAGACATGACCCAGTTTCTGCATAAAGCGGTCGGTGAAATGTGGCTTAAACAGCGACACTTTATCCAGCATCGCGTCGGTGCGGCCCTTCATGGTGAAGAAGAACGGCATCTTGTCGGTACCAAGCTTGTCGATCATCAGGAAGGTGTCTTTGCCGTAACGTTCGGCGATGTCGTAAATATCACGGTGCATATACTCGCCTGCCACTGGCAGGTGGGTGAACTCACCCAGAATATGACGGCGGATTTCGGTCAACACGTCTGGCTGGTTGGTACCGATGTAAAAGACCTGCTGTTTTTTCTCTGCCGGGAAGGTATCAAGGCGGACCGCAAAGACGGCCAGCTTGCCCGCGCAGCCGGAGGATTCGAATAACCGGTCAGGATCGGCGTTATAGCGCGCCGGGGTATCGGCCCCGATATCGCGCACGCGGGTGACATAATCATGGTCGTGAGCATGCCGTCCATCGTGCTGAACGTCTTCATCCTTCACGCGGTCGTCATCGAGTTTGCTGAGGATCTGCTCTGGCGTTGCCCCCAGATCAATTCCCAGATGGTTGACCAGCGTCAGCTTGCCGTTTTCGTCGATGCGGGCATACAGCGACATCTCGGTGTACGCGGGGCCACGCTGCACCAGCGAACCGCCAGAGTTATTGCAAATCCCGCCAATTACGGAGGCACCAATACAGGATGAACCAATCACCGAATGGGGTTCACGTCCCAGAGGCTTAAGCGCTTTTTCCAGTGAATAGAGGGTCGTCCCGGGGAAGGCCAGTACCTGTTCACCTTTGTCCAGCAGGTGCAGTTTGTCGAGACGCAGGGTGCTGATGATCACGATGTCACGATCGTAATCGTTGCCGTTCGGCGTAGAACCTTCGGTCAGGCCGGTGTTGGCGGCCTGCATCAGAATAATTTTGTCGGCGACGACGCAGGCGCTCAGTACGCGCCACAGTTCCAGCAGCGTGCCGGGGAACACCACCGCCAGCGCGTCGCCCTGGCCGGAGCGAAAACCTTTGCGGTAGCGGGCGGTTTTTGCCGGGTCGGTAAGCAGGTGAGAGTGACCAACCAGGCGCGACAGTTCGTTAATAAAAGTGTTGTTATCGTCAGTTCGAACAGAAGACATCTTCCACTCCTTGTGGTGGGGCAAATTTCTCGTTGTAAAGCATAGCGCGATTAACTGTTAAGCGGTCGAGTATTCACGAGAAAAATCAGAGAATAACCCTGCAAGGTTCAGAGGGTTTGTGGCACACTGCGCTTTTCGCACGGTTTGGCCGAGATCTTCCGGCGGTTATTGATGAGAGAGTAAAACGACATGAAATGGCTATGTTCTGTAGGTGTCGCCGTCAGCCTGGCGCTGCAACCTGCGCTGGCAGAGGATTTGTTTGGTAATCACCCGCTTACGCCTGAAGCCCGGGACGCGTTTGTTACCCAATTGCTTAAGAAGATGACGGTCGATGAGAAGATAGGCCAGCTGCGTCTTATCAGCGTCGGTCCGGATAACCCGAAAGAGGCCATCCGTGAGATGATTAAAGAGAGCCAGGTTGGGGCAATCTTTAACACCGTCACTCGCCAGGATATCCGCAAAATGCAGGATCAGGCGATGGAACTCAGCCGTCTGAAAATTCCTCTGTTCTTCGCCTATGACGTGCTGCACGGTCAGCGTACCGTCTTCCCGATTAGCCTCGGTTTAGCCTCCTCCTTTAACCTTGATGCGGTCAAAACCGTGGGGCGCGTTTCTGCATATGAAGCGGCAGACGACGGCCTGAACATGACCTGGGCTCCGATGGTGGACGTCTCCCGCGATCCGCGCTGGGGCCGCGCCTCAGAAGGTTTCGGGGAAGATACATATTTAACGTCGATAATGGGTAAAACCATGGTGGAAGCGATGCAGGGTAAAAGCCCGGCGGATCGCTACTCTGTCATGACCAGCGTTAAGCACTTTGCGGCCTACGGTGCTGTTGAGGGTGGTAAAGAGTACAACACCGTGGACATGAGCCCACAGCGCCTGTTCAACGACTATATGCCTCCGTACAAAGCGGGCCTGGATGCGGGCAGCGGTGCGGTGATGGTGGCGCTGAACTCACTCAACGGCACGCCTGCGACCTCTGATTCCTGGCTGCTGAAAGATGTACTGCGCGACCAGTGGGGCTTTAAGGGCATCACCGTCTCCGATCACGGCGCTATCAAGGAACTGATCAAACACGGAACGGCTTCCGACCCGGAAGATGCAGTGCGCGTGGCGCTCAAGTCCGGCATCAACATGAGCATGAGTGACGAATACTACAGCAAATACCTGCCGGGGCTGGTGAAGAGCGGTAAGGTAACGATGGCGGAACTGGATGACGCTACCCGTCACGTGCTGAATGTGAAATACGACATGGGGCTGTTTAACGATCCGTACAGTCACCTGGGCGCGAAAGATTCAGACCCGGCAGACACCAACGCTGAAAGCCGCCTGCACCGTAAAGATGCACGTGACGTTGCGCGTGAAAGCCTGGTGCTGCTGAAAAACCGTCTGGAAACGCTGCCGCTGAAAAAGTCCGCTACGATCGCCGTGGTTGGCCCGCTGGCCGACAGCAAGCGTGACGTCATGGGGAGCTGGTCAGCCGCTGGCGTGGCCGATCAATCCGTGACTGTACTGACCGGCATTAAAAACGCGGTCGGTGAAAACGGCAAAGTGGTGTACGCCAAAGGGGCGAACGTCACCAGTGATAAAGACATTGTTGCCTTCCTCAACCAGTACGAAGAGGCGGTGAAAGTGGATCCACGTTCACCGAAAGCGATGATTGACGAAGCGGTTAATGCGGCGAAGCAGTCCGACGTGGTGGTTGCTGTCGTTGGTGAAGCGCAGGGTATGGCGCATGAGGCCTCCAGCCGTACCGACATCACTATTCCGCAGAGTCAGCGCGACCTGATCGCCGCCCTGAAAGCGACCGGTAAGCCGTTGGTGCTGGTGCTGATGAACGGCCGTCCTCTGGCGCTGGTGAAAGAAGATCAGCAGGCAGACGCAATTCTGGAAACCTGGTTTGCCGGTACTGAAGGCGGTAACGCCATTGCCGATGTGCTGTTTGGCGATTACAACCCGTCAGGCAAACTGCCGATGTCCTTCCCGCGCTCTGTGGGGCAGATCCCGGTGTATTACAGCCATCTGAACACCGGTCGTCCGTACAATGCCGACAAACCGAACAAGTACACGTCACGCTACTTCGACGAAGCTAACGGCCCGCTGTACCCGTTTGGTTATGGCCTGAGCTACACCACCTTTAAGGTTTCTGACGTGAAAATGTCAGCACCGACCATGAAGCGTGACGGCAAAGTCACTGCCAGCGTGGAGGTTACCAACACGGGTAAACGCGAAGGGGCAACGGTGATCCAGATGTACGTTCAGGATGTCACTGCGTCCATGAGCCGTCCGGTGAAACAGTTGCGTGGTTTTGAGAAGATTGCCCTCAAGCCTGGCGAAACCCAAACCGTCAGCTTCCCGATCGACGTGGACGCGCTGAAGTTCTGGAACCAGCAGATGAAATACGCTGCGGAGCCTGGCAAATTCAACGTGTTTATCGGCGTGGATTCTGCCCGCGTGAATAAAGGCGAGTTCGAGCTGCAGTAATGTTGTTTCCCTCTCCCTACAAGGAGAGGGTTAGGGTGGGGGGATACAATCCCCCCATCCCTGATAATCCGCTCAATCCGTGACCCACAACGCAACTTTTCGTCCTTCTCTGGCGAAAAATCCTCCATCCGCGCTTTTTCTTCCATCGAACTGCTCTGAAATGTGACGTTTTTCACACTTCATTTTTGCATGTCAGCTGAAAACGTGAACAGCATCAAAAGTCCCCTTATTGCCATAACGTCGCCGTGATGGCCTTCACTCTTCATGTAAATATCCCCTGAAAGTACCGCGAGCCACCGCGCAAATGCCCGTTTAATGCCGGTTAGTTCAATTCTGACGGGCAACAACATGAAACTCTCATTAGACAATGTCGATCTTGACCGTAGCGGGGCGTCGCGGGTGACGGCGACGCTACAGGGATTAATCGATACGCTGGCACGTGCAGGCGGCGGTACGCTGGTGGTGACGCCAGGCATCTACCTGACGGGGACGCTGGTACTGCCATCTCACTTTACGTTGCACCTGGAAGCGGGCGCGCGTCTGCTTGCCAGCCAGCACGAAGCCGATTACCAGACCGCCGAAACGCAAAGCATGGCGGAGCTTTCACGTATGGCGCTGCTCTACGCCCGTGATGCACATGCTGTAACGCTCAGTGGTGCGGGGTGCATTGACGGTAACGCAACGGCCTGGTTTGCCGAACAGGTCGATGCCCAGGGTTATCGTCAACCGAAAACACATCGCCCTCGCCTGGTGGTATTTGAAGGCTGCGAGCAGGTGCGTATCAGTGACATCACCTTGTATGACTCGCCGATGTGGACTGCCCATCTGGTGAGCTGTAATCACGTCTTTATCCGTAACCTCACTGTCGACAACGATCTCACTCTTTCGAATACCGATGCGCTGGATATCGACAGTTGCCAGCATGTGCATATCAGCGACAGTTACTTCAGTGCCGCTGATGACGGTATCTGTCTGAAAACGACGGACAAAGCCCCTGAGCTGCAGCAGCCAATCTATAACGTCACGGTCAGCAACTGCATTATCCGTTCCAAAAGCTGTGCCATTAAGGTCGGGACAGAGACCTTTGCAGACATTCGCCACGTTGCGGTGACGAATTGCACGATCTTTGAATCCAACCGTGGCATTGGCCTGGTGTCCCGTGATGGTGGCGCATTTAGCCAGATGGTGTTCAGCAACATTCTCTTCGATTGTCGCCACGGCGACCCGTGCCACTGGGGAAAAGCCGATCCCGTTTTCATCTCTCTGCGCCATCGTGCACCGGACGTCCGGCCGGGTGATATCAGTCAGGTTACCTTCTCCAGCCTGAATGGCGTGGGCGAGGGGGCCATCAATCTGCACAGTGAGATTGACGGTGCGGTTCGCGATATCACTTTCAACGGGCTGACCTTCACTCAGATCCACAGCCCGTCCGGTGAGCAGGGTTGTTACGACGTGCGCCCACCGTGTAACCCGGAACGACCTACCGGCATGGGGCTGGACAACGCTTACCGGGTGGATCCGCAGACAGGGCGTGCGCACGGCGTCGGGCGTTACCCGCACGGGCTACCTGCCATCTTTGCTTGCGGTATCTGTGGGCTGCATCTGAATGAGTTACATATCACACGTCCTTCGCCGCTGCCTGCGGACTGGGATGTCAAGAGTATCCGGGTTTAACACGGTCACTTCAGGGGATAACAATGATAAAAAAAGTGCGAGAAATTAAGCTGCGTAACTATGTCTGTTACGGACTGGCAGATGTGATAGGTTCCGGGGCCTTTACGCTGGTCAGTGCCTGGCTACTGTTTTTCCTGACCACGTTTTGCGGCCTGACGCCTATCCAGGCCGGGTCGCTTTTTGCCGTGGCAAGGATTGTCGATGTGATTATGTGCCCGGTGATTGGGTACGTTTCTGATAACTTCCATGAAACCCGGCTCGGGCGACGCTTTGGTCGCCGCCGTTTCTTCCTGCTGGCCAGTATTCCGCTGGTGTCTGTTTACAGTCTGCTGTGGGTGGAAGGGTTTAACTACTGGATGTACCTGCTGTTTTATATTCTGTTTGAAGTCGTCTACACCATGATCATCATTCCTTACGATACCCTGTCGGCGGAGATGACCTCGGATTTCAAAAAGCGCTCAAAGCTCACCAGTGCGCGTATGTACATTGCCCAGCTGGCCGGTTTTGCTGCGGCATTTCTGCCCGGGCGTCTGGTGTCGTATTTCGGCCCTGAATCGTCGGATTCGTTCTTCTACACCGGGGCGATTTTTACCGTGTCGTTTATGATTGTGCTGTTCTTCGTCTACTTCGGCACCTGGGAGCGGTCGCTGGAGGAGATCCAGCAAAACGAGCACCACGACGCGGAAGAGGAAAAAGAGCCGTTTACCACCCGCGTGTTCCATATCTACTACGATTTTGTCTCGACGCTGAAAATCAAAACCTTCCGCTCGCATCTGGGAATGTACCTTGGTGGATCTGTAGCGCAGGACATCTTCAACTCGGTATTTACCTATTTTGTGGTCTTCGCAATGATGACCTCGTCGGTGGTGGCCTCTAACCTGCTGGGGGTGATTAACGGCCTGCAGTTCTTTGGGGTTGGTATTGCAACCTGGTTGACGCTGCGTTTTTCACCGTCCCGTGCGTTTGCTACCCAGGCCACAATGGCGCTGCTGGCCTTTGCGCTGTTTGTCTCGGCTTACCTGAGCGGGGTGGGGGGTATGAGCGTGCTCTATGTCGGTGCGGCGGTTGCGGGCCTGGCGCGCGGCGGGATCTACGCCATTCCGTGGAATAACTACACCTTCGTGGCCGACGTGGATGAGATCCTGACCGGTAGCCGTCGTGAGGGGATCTTCGCCGGGTTTATGAGCCTGCTGCGCAAAGCGTCTCAGGCACTCTCCATTTTCCTGGTCGGGGTGGCGTTACAAATGTCGGGCTTCGTCTCCGGGCAGAGTTCGCAGCCACAGTCGGCTATCAATATGATCCTGGTAATCATGATTGCCCTGCCGGTTGCCCTGACCCTGTGGGGGATCTGGTCTGCCTTCCAGTTTAAGGTGAACAGCCGCACGCACGCGATCCTGAACGAAGAGGTGGCGCGTCTGAAACTGGGCGGCAGTAAGGCGACCGTGAGCGCCGAAAACCGGGCGGTGATCGAAAGCCTGACCGGCATGCCATACGAAAACTGCTGGGGTGAAAACACCGTCGGCTATCTCAACCGCAAGCGTATGCAGGCGCGTAAGTTCAGCGGCCTGTTGAAGACCCACTGAGATGACAGAGCAGAGCATTATTATTCAGCAGGGCGTATGGGCCCGGCTGGGATTGCCCCGGGAACTTTGCTGGGGCTTTATGGGGATTTTCCTGTTTATTACCGGCGCGACGATTGAGCAGAGCTGGCTTGCCTCTTTGCTACAGCAGCGCGGATTTGATGCAGTGCATATCAGCTTACTCTCATCGGTTTTTGGCCTGTGCGTGGCGCTGGTGTCGTGGTTTTCTGGTATCGGCGCAGGCGTGCTGGGGTTACGGCGGCTGATGTGGGCCGCGACGGTGATTTATTTTATCGGCTCGGTTCCGTTCATTGCGTGGGCGCTGCCACAGGGCCATTACCCGCTGATGGTGGCGAGTTATGCGCTGCGTGGGGTGGCGTATCCGCTGTTTGCCTATTCATTTCTGGTGTGGGTCAACCAGCGCTGCGAGCCTGTCATTCTTGGGCGTGCCGTCTCGTGGTTCTGGATCGCCTTTGGTGTGGGGATGACCATCGTCGGGCCGTGGTTCTCCGGCATGATGATCCCGGCGTTTGGCGAAACCACCACGCTGCTCAGCGGCTTTATTTTCGTGGCGCTGGGGGCCGGTTGTGCGCTGGTACTCAACCGTGATCGCCCGCAGTGGCAACGCGAGGGCAACCTGGGGGATGCCCTGGCTGAAGGGCTGCGGGTGCTGGTGCGTGAACCCAGGATGCGCCTGGCGGTACTCGTGAAGACCATCAACGACATCGGCAAGTTTTCACTGGTGATCCTGATGCCCGTTTATTTGCCGCGTTTTGGCTTTAGCATCGCCCAGTGGCTGGCTATCTGGGGGCTGGTGAACGTGGTGAATATTTTCGCGAACTACTTCTTTGGCTGGCTGGGCGATACCATCGGCTGGCGAAACACGGTGGTCTGGTTCTCCGGCACGCTGTGCGGGCTGGGGATGCTGGCCGTCTGCTATACCCCGGTGTGGTTCGGCGACAGTGAAACCATGTTGTTTCTGGCGCTGGCTTTATATGCCGTGGGGCTGGGGGCTTTTGGCCCGCTGAGTGCGCTGATCCCCTCACTGCTGCCGCACAACAAAGGGGCGGCGATCTCGTGCCTGAATCTGGGTTCCGGGCTGAGCAATTTCGTCGGGCCGGTGATTGTCACGCTTTGCGTGGCCCCATTGGGTATCGAAGGGACGCTATGGGTGATTGCCATTCTCTACTTCGCCGCCAGCCTGCTTAGCGTGCCGCTGACCCTACCCGAAGAAGGATGAATTCAGGTTTTTAGGCTACGCTTTTCTCTCAAGCCTCTGATAAAGGCCGTAAAAAATGAGGAAAGCTGCATGACGATGACAAAGGGGATGATGGGTTCAGCGCTGCTGCTGGCAGCGCTGAGCTTGCCGTTACAGGCGGCAGAGCCGGTGAAAGTGGGCTCAAAGATTGATACCGAGGGTGCTCTGCTCGGCAATATCATCTTACAGGTGCTCGAAAGCCACGGGGTCAAAACTGTCAATAAAGTCCAGCTCGGCACCACACCCGTGGTACGTGGCGCTATTACCTCTGGCGAGCTGGATATCTACCCGGAATACACCGGCAACGGGGCGTTCTTCTTCAAAGATGAAACCGACCCGGCCTGGAAAAATGCCAAAGCCGGATATGAAAAAGTCAAAAAACTGGATGCAGAGCAGAACAAGCTGGTCTGGCTGACGCCAGCTCCGGCCAACAACACCTGGACTATTGCGGTGCGTAAAGACATCGCGGAGAAAGGTAAGTTAACCTCGCTTGAAGATCTCAGCCGCTACCTGAAAGAGAAGGGCGAATTTAAGCTTGCGGCGTCTGCTGAGTTTATCGAGCGTCCGGATGCGCTACCTGCTTTTGAAAAAGCCTATAACTTTAAGCTCGACCAGGCTCAGCTGCTCTCTCTGGCGGGCGGCGATACGGCAGTGACCATCAAAGCAGCGGCGCAGAAAACCTCTGGGGTTAATGCGGCAATGGCCTATGGCACCGACGGCCCGGTTGCGGCACTGGGGCTGCAAACGCTGACCGATCCGAAAGGCGTTCAGCCGATTTATGCCCCCACGCCGGTGGTGCGCGAAGCGGTGCTGAAAGCCTACCCGGATATTGCCAAATGGTTAAAACCGGTCTTTGAAAAGCTGGATGAAAAAACGCTGCAACAGCTGAACGCCAGCATTGCCGTTGAAGGACTGGATGCCAAAAAAGTGGCGGCTGATTTCCTGAAGCAACAAGGGCTGGTGAAGTAACAGGACAGGGCTGTGCCAATAAAATGTCATAACCGCGTACTGCTGCTGTTGGCCTGCGTGGCCATCGCAGCGGTTGCGTTACCGTTTGTGAATGTTGCACCTAACCGCCTGGTGTCGGGGGAAGGGCGTACGCTCTGGCAGGTCTGGCCGTTTACACCGCTGCTGATGGTAGCGGCGCTGGGTGCGGTTGTCGCGCTATCGCTCTGGCAGGGACGCACCGCGCAGTGGCTGACGCTGTTCCTCTGTGAAGGGTTCTTTATTGTACTGTTCTGGTGTGCAGGGCTTGCGGCAACGCACATGGCCTCGGCGGAAAGTCCACTGGCGCGCACGTCTGTCGGCAGTGGCCTGTGGCTGTGGCTGGCACTGTGCCTGTTGGCCTGTAGCGATGCCATTCGCCGTCTGATACCGACGTCTGCCTGGCGCTGGGTACTCAATGCGCAAATCTGGTGTATTCCGCTATTGCTGCTGTTCAGCGGCGAACTGAATAACCTCTCGCTGTTAAAAGAATACGCCAACCGTCAGGAGGTGTTTGATGATGCGCTGGCGCAACATCTGACTATCCTCTTCGGCACACTCTTTCCGGCGTTACTGCTGGGAGTACCGCTGGGCATGTGGTGCTATCGCCACCCTTCACGGCAGGGTGTGGTGTTTACCGTGCTCAATGTGATCCAGACCATACCCTCCGTTGCGTTGTTTGGCCTGCTGATTGCACCGCTGGCGGGCCTGGTGAAGTCGTTTCCCGTCCTGGGAGCGATGGGGATAGCCGGAACCGGGTTAACACCGGCTCTGATTGCACTGGTGCTGTATGCGCTGTTACCGCTGGTACGCGGCGTCGTGGCGGGTTTAAACCAGGTCGCGCCGGACGTGCTGGAAAGCGCCCATGCAATGGGGATGAGCGTGCGGCAGTGTTTCTGGCAGATACAGCTGCCACTGGCGTTACCTCTGCTGCTGCGCAGCCTGCGGGTGGTGGCCGTGCAAACCGTTGGCATGGCGGTGATCGCTGCGCTAATCGGCGCGGGTGGTTTTGGTGCGCTGGTGTTTCAGGGATTGTTGAGCAGCGCGCTGGATCTGGTGTTATTAGGCGTGGTTCCCACGATTGCGCTGGCGGTCGTCGTCGACGCGCTGTTTGCCTTATGGCTCGCGTTGCTCAGGGGGAGAGACAATGATTGAATTTCACGATGTCAGTAAAAGCTTCGCGGGGCGTCCGGCGGTGAGCCACCTGAATTTGCATTTCGAGGAAGGCGCTTTTTCCGTGCTGATTGGTACCTCGGGGTCGGGAAAATCAACCACCCTGAAGATGATCAACCGGCTGGTGGAACACGACAGCGGCCTGATTCGCTTCGCCGGGGAAGAGATCCGCAGCCTGCCGGTGCTGGAGCTGCGGCGTCGCATGGGATATGCCATTCAGTCCATCGGCCTGTTTCCTCACTGGACGGTGGCGCAGAACATCGCCACCGTCCTGCAGCTGGAAAAGCGGTCACGTGAAACCATTGCTGACAGGGTTGATGAGCTGATGGCGTTGCTCGGGTTAGAGCCTCTGCTGCGTGACCGCTATCCGCACCAGCTTTCCGGTGGACAACAGCAGCGGGTTGGGGTGGCGCGTGCGCTGGCCGCTAACCCGCAGGTGTTGTTGATGGATGAACCGTTTGGCGCGCTGGATCCGGTCACGCGCGGAGCGCTTCAGGCGGAAATGACCCGCATTCACCGTATTCTGGGGCGCACAATAATCCTGGTGACTCACGATATTGATGAGGCGCTGCGGCTGGCTGACCATCTGGTGTTGATGGATCACGGCGAGGTGGTGCAGCAGGGCACGCCGCTGGAACTGTTGACCCACCCGGCAAACGACTTTGTACGCGAATTTTTTGGCCGCAGCGAGCTGGGCGTCAGGTTGCTCTCCCTGCGAACCGTTGGTGACTATATGCGCCGACAGGAGGCTCCGGTAAGCGGTGAACCGTTACAGGAGCAGATGAACCTGCGGGATGCACTTTCCGCTTTTGTGGCGCGCCAGTGTGAGGTGCTGCCCGTTTCCGATGCCCGGGGCGCACCGTGTGGCACGCTTCATTTTCGCGATCTGTTGTCCGGGGAGGTGATGCGTGAAGGGAATGCGTGATCCGCTGCTCTGGCTGGTGGTGCTCTTTGTTGCCCTCCTTTTTTTGATGCCACACAGCGCGGCATTGTTTAGCACGCTCTTTCCCGGCCTGCCGAGGCCAGTGTATCAGCAGGAGAGTTTTGTTAATCTCGCTCTGGCGCACGCCTGGCTGGTGGCGCTCTCAAGCGTAATGGCCATTGTGCTGGGCGTTGGGGCGGGTATCGCGGTGACACGAACATCGGGCAGGGAGTTTCGCCCGCTGGTGGAGACGATTGCGGCGATCGGACAAACCTTTCCGCCGGTGGCGGTGCTGGCAATTGCGGTGCCGGTGATGGGGTTTGGTCAGCAACCGGCCATCATTGCGCTGATTTTATATGGGGTGCTGCCGATCCTGCAGGGCACGCTGGCCGGTATTGCGGCAGTGCCAGCGCCGGTGCTGAGCGTGGCTGAAGGGATGGGAATGAGCGTCTGGCAGCGGCTGATTAAGGTTGAGCTGCCGCTAGCGGCACCGGTGATCATCGCGGGCGTTCGTACGTCGGTCATTATTAACATCGGGACGGCGACCATCGCCTCAACGGTGGGAGCCAATACGCTGGGAACGCCCATTATTATCGGCTTAAGCGGTTTTAATACGGCCTACATTGTGCAGGGGGCGGTTCTGGTTGCGCTGGCGGCAATCGTGGTTGATCGCATGTTTGAGCGCCTGGCGCTCTGGCTCAGCCGACACCGCCACGAACAATAAACGAATAACCTGCCAGCATTACGCCGCCGATACCGCCCACGGCCATCAGAACAAAAAGGGTAATTACGGCCAGTTTGGTTGCCTTCATCATGTGCTCCTGTTGTTAACGGAACAATTATACGGTGAAGCGCAGCTGTTAATGAACCATTAAATGCCGTTACGGTTCATTTGGGCTTAGTGGGTAAACAGGATAACCATGCTCACGCCATTCCGTCAGCAGCTGTTGCTGCGAGGCGGACGGCACTTCTCCGCACCAGACCAGCAGGGTCTGGCCGTCAAACAACTCGGGCTTCAGCTGAGCCAGCGAGTGTGCCAGGACATCAACGCGCCAGCCCTGCTGAGTGGCGATCCAGGCTTCCAGCCACAGGCGCGTGGTATCGTGAACGTTCCAGCCGACCACCAGTGCATCTTTGCTGTTCTTGCTCCTCGCCGAGGCAAGACAAACGGAGATGTAATTGATGAGCACACCGTCGAGTATGCTGAGCAGCGCCTGCAACGTCGATTGCGGACACTGCAGGCGACGACGGAGCGGGATGAAAAGGTGGGTGATCAACGTTTGCGCAGGGTAGTCGCGTCCCTGCTCTTTGATCCACGACCGCAGGCGCTGCAGGTTTCCTGCCTGCAGGAGCCGCAACAGGGTTTCCTGTTGTTCGCGCCAGATATGTTGAGTGTCAGGATCGTCATGGCTGAGCAATGACTTCACTTTCCCGACCTGTACGCCGTTATCGATCCAGCTTTTTATTTCGCGGATCCGGTCGATATCGGCATCATTGAAAAGACGATGTCCACCGTCCGTTCTCTGTGGTTTGAGTAATCCATACCGTCGTTGCCATGCTCGTAGCGTAACGGGATTGATATCACAAAGGAGTGCCACTTCACCTATCGTGTAAAGCGCCATTTTCGCCCCCTGGCTCACGCGTTCCCAGCTTAACTGTAGACCCACTTTGACGAACCAGGAAGGATTGACGATTTTTTGAACGAATAATGTGCGACTGATGCGATGCCCGATAAAAGGTGTGATGATGAACACGATTTACAGCTTTTTTGGAGTGCCTCAAAGAAAGTTTACTGCCTTCAGTGTATGTTACGCGTTTTTAGAATGTGCGGTTTGTGAGTATGTACGAGTTTAATCTGGTGCTGTTGTTGCTTCAGCAGATGTGTGTGTTTCTGGTCATTGCCTGGCTGATGAGTAAAACGCGCCTGTTCATTCCGCTGATGCAGGTCACCGTTCGTCTGCCGCACAAACTGCTCTGCTACGTCACTTTCTCTATTTTCTGCATTATGGGGACGTATTTTGGTCTCCATATCGAAGACTCAATTGCCAATACGCGCGCCATTGGTGCGGTGATGGGTGGCCTGCTCGGTGGCCCCGTCGTCGGGGGGCTGGTCGGGCTAACCGGTGGCCTGCACCGCTATTCGATGGGCGGGATGACGGCGCTCAGCTGTATGATCTCGACAATTGTCGAAGGGTTACTCGGTGGCCTGGTTCACAGTTACATGATCAAACGCGGTCGACCGGATAAAGTTTTCAGCCCGATCACCGCAGGCGCAATTACCTTTGTGGCGGAAATGGCGCAGATGGCGATCATCCTGCTGATTGCCCGACCGTTTGAAGATGCACTCCATCTGGTCAGCAGCATTGCCGCCCCGATGATGGTGACGAATACCGTGGGTGCGGCGCTGTTTATGCGTATTTTGCTCGACAAGCGCGCCATGTTCGAAAAGTACACCTCGGCGTTTTCCGCAACAGCACTGAAGGTTGCCGCCTCAACGGAGGGGATCCTGCGCCAGGGCTTTAACGAAGAAAACAGCATGAAGGTGGCGCAGGTGCTCTATCAGGAGCTGGATATTGGCGCGGTGGCGATAACCGACCGGGAGCGGTTACTGGCCTTTACCGGTACCGGCGACGACCACCATCTGCCGGGCAAACCGATCTCCTCTGCGTATACCCTGCGCGCCATTGAAACCGGTGAAGTGGTCTATGCCGACGGTAACGAAGTCCCTTACCGCTGTTCGCTGCACCCGCAGTGCAAGCTCGGCTCGACGCTGGTCATTCCACTGCGCGGCGAAAACCAGCGGGTAATGGGCACCATTAAACTCTACGAAGCGAAAAACCGCCTGTTCAGCTCCATTAACCGCACGCTGGGGGAGGGGATTGCCCAGCTGCTTTCTGCGCAGATCCTCGCCGGGCAATATGAACGCCAGAAAGCGTTGCTGACGCAGTCGGAAATTAAGCTCCTGCATGCCCAGGTGAACCCGCATTTTCTGTTTAACGCGCTCAATACGCTGAAAGCGGTGATCCGCCGCGACAGCGATCAGGCCGCGCAGCTGGTGCAATTCCTGTCGACATTTTTCCGCAAGAACCTTAAGCGGCCATCAGAAATTGTCACCCTGGCCGATGAGATTGAACACGTTAATGCCTACCTGCAAATTGAGAAAGCGCGATTCCAGTCGCGTTTACAGGTGTCGTTATCCGTTCCTGACGAGCTGGCATATCAGCATTTACCGGCGTTTACCCTGCAACCCATTGTGGAAAATGCCATCAAGCACGGCACGTCCCAACTGCTGGGAACCGGGGTGATCACCATTTCCGCCAGCCGGTTTAACCATCACCTGGTGCTGGATATTGAAGACAATGCCGGGCTTTACGTTCCTGCCGCTTCAGGCGGGTTAGGAATGAGCCTGGTGGATAAACGTCTGCGCGCCCACTTTGGTGATGACTGTGGCATCACTGTTGCCTGTGAGCCAGACCGATTTACCCGTATCACGTTACGACTGCCGCTGGAGGAAAACGCATGCTGAGAGTGCTGATTGTGGATGATGAGCCGCTGGCACGGGAAAACCTGCGCGTCCTGCTGCAGGAGCAGAGTGATATCGAGATTGTGGGGGAGTGTGCAAACGCCATTGAGGCTATTGGTGCCGTTCACAAACTGCACCCGGACGTGCTGTTCCTTGATATTCAGATGCCACGTATCAGTGGGCTGGAAATGGTCGGGATGCTCGACCCGGAACACCGTCCGTACATTGTGTTTCTGACGGCGTTTGATGAATACGCGGTAAAAGCCTTCGAGGAACACGCGTTCGATTACCTGCTGAAGCCGATTGAAGAGAAACGGCTGGAAAAAACGCTGACCCGTTTACGCCAGGAGCGCACCGTGCAGGATGTCACGCTCCTGCCGGAAAACCAGCAGCCGCTGAAATTTATTCCCTGCACCGGACACAGCCGGATTTACCTTCTGCAAATGGACGACGTGGCGTTTGTCAGCAGCCGCCTGAGCGGGGTGTTTGTCACCAGCGCTGAGGGTAACGAAGGGTTTACTGAACTGACGCTGCGCACGCTGGAGAGCCGTACGCCGCTGATCCGTTGCCACCGCCAGTACCTGGTGAACATGGCACACCTGAAAGAGATCCGTCTGGAAGATAACGGCCAGGCCGAGCTGGTGTTGCGTGCCGGACAAACGGTACCCGTCAGCCGCCGCTACCTGAAAAGTTTGAAAGAGGCGATTGGGCTGTAAAACTGGTACACTGCGCGCCATTGCAACATCGACAGTTAAAGGCACTCATGCTTAGTAATGACATTCTTCGTAGCCTGCGCTACACCCTGAAAGCGAACAATAACGATATGGTGCGCATTCTTGCGCTTTCCGATATGGAATCCACGTCTGCCGGTTTCGACACCTGGATGACGAAAGAAGATGAAGAGGGGTTTGTTCGCTGCCCGGACATCATTCTGTCTGGTTTCCTGAACGGGCTTATCTACGACAAGCGCGGTAAAGATGAATCTGCACCGGAGCTGGCGCTTGAGCGTCGGGTGAACAACAACACGGTGCTGAAAAAGCTGCGTATTGCCTTTTCGCTGAAGACTGACGATATTCTGGCGATCATGACCGGGCAAAAATTCCGTGTGTCGATTCCGGAAATTACCGCCATGATGCGCGCGCCGGATCATAAAAACTATCGCGAGTGCGGCGACCAGTTTATGCGTAATTTTTTGCGCGGGTTGACCCAGCGGGAACACGCCGCGAAGCCATAAAAAAAGCCGGAGATTATCTCCTGATATCAGTCAGTTAAGCATGGTGGGTAATTCCGTTCACCTTACTATCCGCAGAAAATAATACGCTCACAACCTGTGAACGGGACAAGGGGGCCACCGTGGCCCCCTTGTCAATCCCCGCGGCCCCGCGGAGAAATCGGTGCTTCGCACTGCGCTCACCTCCCGACCCGCTGCCTGCGGTCGGCTCGACTCAAGATTACTCGTCCCATCCCTGGGACTCGCCCCTTCGGGGCCAACGCAAGCGTTGTTCAAAATTGCTCCCGGCAATTTTGTCCTGTCTCGTTTCGCCTCTGGCCGCCATCCCTGGCGTCCAGCCCTTGTCATCCGGTCTCCGGTTCGCCGATTTCAGCGGGGACTCAACACCCGTGCCACATTCAGACAACTGAGAAGGTGGAGGGAGCGTGAGTCCGGCTGAAAATCGCCGAAGCGTTTCCTGGAGGCCGGGGCGACGCGCAGGGATGCGCGGCGAGGGCGGCTTTACAGGGAGGTTACCTCCGCCCGTCCCCGAAAAGCCGGAAGGAATAAGCTGAGGGTACCGCGAAGCGGCGATTTTCTTTGCCGGGAGACGGGATTGTTAAGGGGGCGCGATAGCCCCCTTAACACGTTCACCGCAGCGGATTATGCAGGTAGCAGGAATGTCTGAGTGAACGGAACGATACCACTGAAATAACAAAGTGCCTTTGTGCCGCTTAACTAACCGGCATTAGAGATTATCTCCGGCTTTTTTGTTATTTCACCTGCTGACCTGGTTTCGCACCTTCATCAGGGCTTAACAGGAAGATATCTTTCCCGCCAGGGCCTGCGGCCATCACCATGCCTTCGGAGATACCGAAACGCATTTTGCGTGGAGCCAGGTTGGCGACCATCACCGTGTGGCGACCAATCAGCACCTGCGGATCAGGATACGCAGAGCGGATACCGGAGAAGACGTTACGTTTCTCACCACCCAGATCCAGGGTCAGACGCAGCAGTTTGTCTGAGCCATCGACGAATTCCGCGTTTTCAATCAGCGCCACGCGCAGGTCGACTTTGGCGAAATCATCAAAGGTGATGGTTTCCTGAATCGGATCGTCAGCCAGAGGGCCGGTAACCGGTGCTGCGGCAGCTTTCACTTCTTCTTTAGATGCTTCCACCAGCGCTTCCACCTGTTTCATCTCGATGCGGTTGTACAGTGCCTTGAAGGTGTTCACCTTGTGGCTGAGCAGCGGCTGCTGGATAGCATCCCAGGTCAGCTCGGTGTTCAGGAACGCTTCAGCACGTTCTGAGAGCTGCGGCAGAACCGGCTTCAGATACGTCATCAACACGCGGAACAGGTTGATGCCCATAGAGCAGATGGCCTGCAGATCGGCATCACGGCCTTCCTGTTTAGCCACAACCCACGGAGCCTGTTCATCCACATAGCGGTTAGCCAGGTCTGCCAGCGCCATGATTTCACGCACCGCTTTACCAAACTCGCGAGCTTCCCACGCTTCGCCAATGGTGACCGCCGCGTCGGTGAAGGTTTTGTACAGCGCCGGGTCAGCCAGTTCAGCCGCCATCACACCGTCAAAACGCTTAGCGATAAAGCCTGCATTACGGGAGGCCAGGTTGACCACTTTGTTGACGATGTCTGCGTTCACGCGCTGCACGAAATCTTCCAGGTTCAGGTCGATATCGTCAATGCGGGACGAGAGCTTCGCGGTGTAGTAGTAGCGCAGGCTGTCCGCGTCGAAGTGGTTCAGCCAGGTGCTGGCTTTGATGAACGTACCGCGTGATTTGGACATCTTCGCGCCGTTGACCGTGACATAACCGTGAACGAACAGGTTAGTTGGCTTACGGAAGTTGCTGCCTTCCAGCATCGCTGGCCAGAACAGGCTATGGAAGTAAACGATGTCTTTGCCGATGAAGTGATACAGCTCGGCATCAGAGTCTTTCTTCCAGTATTCGTCAAAGCTTACGGTATCGCCACGCTTGTCGCACAGGTTCTTAAAGGAGCCCATGTAACCGATTGGTGCATCCAGCCAGACGTAGAAATATTTGCCCGGGGCGTCAGGGATTTCGAAACCGAAGTACGGTGCATCGCGGGAAATATCCCACTGCTGCAGACCGGATTCGAACCACTCCTGCATTTTGTTCGCCACCTGCTCCTGCAGCGCGCCGCTACGGGTCCACGCCTGCAGCATTTCGCTAAAGGATGGCAGGTCAAAGAAGAAGTGCTCGGAATCACGCATCACCGGCGTGGCACCAGAGACCACGGATTTCGGATCGATAAGCTCCGTTGGGCTGTAGGTCGCGCCGCACACTTCGCAGTTATCGCCGTACTGATCCGGAGATTTACACTTCGGACAGGTGCCTTTGACGAAACGGTCCGGCAGGAACATGCCTTTTTCCGGATCGTACAGCTGAGAGATGGTGCGGTTTTTAATAAAACCGTTCTCTTTCAGACGGGTGTAGATAAGCTCCGACAGCTCACGGTTCTCGTCGCTGTGCGTGGAGTGATAGTTGTCATAGCTGATGTCAAAGCCAGCAAAATCGGTCTGATGCTCCTGACTCATTTCGGCAATCATCTGTTCAGGGGAAACACCCAGTTGCTGGGCTTTCAGCATGATCGGTGTGCCGTGGGCATCGTCCGCGCAGATGAAGTTGACCTGGTGGCCGCGCATTCGCTGGTAACGGACCCAGACATCAGCCTGGATATGCTCCAGCATGTGGCCGAGGTGGATTGAGCCGTTAGCGTACGGCAGTGCGCACGTTACCAGAATTTTCTTCGCGACTTGAGTCATAGTAGGCATTACTTCTTTTAACTGTGAAAAGGGTTTTTGATGTTACCCGAAAGGGAATAACTACGCCAAGTGATAAGGGCATTAATCCATAAATGAATAATTGTTACCTCTGGGGTAAACTTGGTAGTTACACGTCTTTTTCAGAACAACTACAAAGGAGTCGGGATGAGTTCTCAATCCCAGGCCAAATCACCGGAAGCCTTACGAGCAATGGTTGCCGGGACGCTGGCTAATTTTCAGCATCCAACCCTGAAGCACAATCTCACGACGCTGAAAGCGTTGCATCATGTCGCATGGCTGGACGATACGCTGCACATTGAGCTGCAGATGCCGTTCGCCTGGAGCAGCGCATTTGACGTGCTAAAAGAACAAACCAGCTCCGATCTGCTGCGCATTACCGGCGCGAAAGCGGTGGACTGGAAGCTGACTCACAGTATCGCCACGCTGAAACGCGTGAAAAATCAGCCTGGCGTAAACGGCGTGAAAAACATTATCGCCGTCAGCTCCGGTAAGGGTGGGGTGGGCAAATCCTCCACGGCAGTCAACCTGGCGCTGGCGCTGGCAGCGGAAGGCGCGAAAGTCGGCATTCTGGATGCGGATATTTACGGCCCATCCATTCCGAATATGTTGGGCGCAGAAAACCAGCGTCCGACCTCGCCGGATGGCACCCACATGGCACCGATTATGGCGTATGGCCTGGCGACTAACTCAATCGGGTATCTGGTTACCGACGATAACGCAATGGTCTGGCGTGGCCCGATGGCCAGTAAAGCGCTGATGCAGATGCTGCAGGAAACGATGTGGCCGGATCTGGATTACCTGGTACTGGATATGCCGCCGGGCACCGGTGACATTCAGCTGACGCTGGCGCAGAACATTCCGGTCACGGGTGCGGTGGTGGTGACCACGCCGCAGGATATCGCGCTGATCGACGCTAAAAAAGGCATCGTGATGTTCGAAAAAGTGGAAGTACCGGTGCTCGGTATCGTTGAGAACATGAGCATGCACATCTGCAGCAATTGCGGACATCAGGAGCCTATCTTCGGTACCGGTGGTGCGGAAAAACTGGCTGCGCAGTATCACACTCAACTGCTGGGTCAGATGCCGCTGCACATCACGCTGCGTGAAGATCTGGACAGCGGGAAGCCGACGGTGGTTAGCCGTCCGGAAAGTGAGTTTGCTGAGATGTATCGTCAGCTGGCGGGGCGCGTCGCGGCGCAGCTTTACTGGCAGGGTGAAGTCATTCCCGGCGACATCGCGTTCCGCGCGGTATAAGTTTTCTGCTCTGAATGGCCGGGTAAGGCGTTGCCGCCACCCGGCTTTAACGCAGCCGATAGTGCATCAAATAATACTCTCCGTCCGGAGAATCTCCCGTCTCCTCAACGTGCCAGCCGTGCCGCTGGTAAAACGCGATCGCCCGTTCATTGCGGATGAGGCACTTTAACGCGCCGGTATGGGTGAATGTCTTCTGCGCCTGCTCCAGCAACAAACGACCCACACCCAGGTTTTGGTAGCGTGGATCAACAAACAAATTATGCAGAAAATTATCGTGCGTCCAGACCGAGGCGAAACCCAGGCAGCGGCCATTCTGAACGGCCACCCAAATCTCTTCGTCACGGGTGGCTGCGTCAAAATCCTCAGGTTGCCATTCCGCGCTGTTTAACCAGGGCCAGGCATCACGCCGGGCATGCAGGTAAAGCGTACGCAGGAAAGGTCGGTCGCTCTCCTGCCACGGACGGACAGTAATGGGATCAGCGATGATAGAAGATATCTCCATTGTAGGCTTTGTGGATTTTGCCGTCGGCATCACCAATCAGGACATAGTTTTCGCCCATATATGTCCAGTGAGTACCCGCATCTGGCGCTGGCAGGTTGCGCAGTTGATACTGTTTGATGGTGTACTCGGGGGTTTGATACTGCGCAGGTGCAGTGTCGCCAATCCTGAATTTTGTGAAATCGGCAATGAACTCTTGTTCGGCATAGGCCTGAATTCCGGCAGGCGCTGACCAGGCGGCACCCGCCAGAGACATTAACGCGCCCATAAGCAGCCATTTACACTTAGCCATTTTTTCTCCACTTATACTGTTACTTTTTGCCTTGGTTAACCCACAATACGGCACCTTGCCCATTTTATGTATCAGACTATGGCCTGTTTGAAGAAAAATGTAACAAAACTGAACACGACAAGATTATTTTCCCCGGCGTAGTGCTTCTACCGCTTACTGTCCCCTGCTTTAGGCGGTGCTGGCTGATGCGACACTTCTTTACAGTGTAACGGTGTGTTGCTGGCTAAGATAACCGCTGTTGAATCACGAGGTCATAATGGATAACCGCATATTTAGTCAACTGCGACGCTGGGTACGGGAAGGGATCGTTTTTATTTTGCTGGCGCTGGCCGTAATGTGGGGTGTGGATCAATACCGTAAACCCGCGATACCTGCCAGTTTCAGTGCAACGCCGATGCAGAGCATTGACGGCAAACTGTACGATTTCACGGCGCTCAGCCAGGAACGGCCTTTGCTGATTTATGTCTGGGCGACCTGGTGCAGTATTTGTCGTTTTACCACACCGTCGGTCGATAAGCTGGCAAACGAGGGCGGAAACGTAGTGAGTATCGCGCTGCGATCCGGTGATGATGCAAAGCTTGAACGCTGGGTGGAGAAGAAACAGCTTACAGTTCCGGTGATCAACGATGAACGCGGTGCGTTGTCGCAGCAGTGGCAGGTGAGCGTAACGCCAACGCTGGTGGTGGTGTCAAAAGGGCAGGTGGTTAGCACAACAACCGGCTGGACAAGCTACTGGGGAATGAAGATCAGAATGTGGTGGGCGGGGGTGTAAATAGCCCCTCTCTGTGAAGAGAGGGGACACAGATTACTTCGCCATAACTTCCTGTGCGGTACGCTCAACCAGAGACAGCAGGACTTTAACATCCTCCAGCGTCACGGTTGGGTTCAGCAGAGTCAGCTTCAGGCAGGTGATGCCGTTGTGCTCGGTCACGCCGACGTTGGCACGGCCAGATTCCAGCAACGCATCGCCAATTTTCTGGTTCAGCAGGGCAATACCCGCATCATCCATCTGTGCTTCAGGGCGGAAGCGGAACAGTACGCTTGCCAGCTGTGGCTGCATGACCAGTTCCAGAGCAGACTGCTCTTTCACATAAGCCGCAACCTGCTGCGCCAGCGTCACACCGTGGTCGATGATCGCCGCATATTGTTCCTGACCCAGCGCTTCCAGGCTCATCCACAGCTTCAGCGCGTCAAAACGGCGGGTCGTCTGCAGAGATTTGGACACCAGGTTAGGCACGCCCGCTTCTTCATCGAACTCAGAGTTCAGGTAGGCCGCCTGATAGCGCATCAGCTCATAGTGACGCGCTTCTTTCAGCAGGAACGCGCCGCAGCTGATGGTCTGGAAGAACTGCTTGTGGAAGTCCAGGGTAATGGAATCCACCAGCTCGATACCGTCCAGGTAGTGACGATACTGCTCAGACATCAGCAGCGCGCCGCCCCAGGCCGCATCAACGTGTACCCAGATGTTCTGCTTCGCCGCCAGCTCAGCAATCGCACGCAGCGGATCGATAGCACCTGCGTCGGTAGTACCGGCAGTCGCCACAATCGCCAGGATCTGTTCGCCGTTGGCATTGCACTGCTCAATTTTCGCCGCCAGATCGGTCAGATCCATACGGGAGAATTCGTCAGTTTTCACCTGCACCACGGACTGATAACCCAGACCCATCAGCGCCATGTTTTTCTGCACGGAGAAGTGCGCGTTTTCGGAGCACAGCACGCGAATTTTACGCAGATCGCCTACCAGACCGTCCTGCTGAACGGAGTGGCCCTGACGCGCGAAGAAGGCGTCACGTGCCAGCATCAGGCCCATCAGGTTGCTCTGGGTGCCGCCGCTGGTGAAGACACCTGCGTCGCCAGCCTGATAACCCACGCGGGTACGCAGCCACTCGATCAATTTGATTTCGATAATGGTTGCGGACGGGCTTTGATCCCAGGAGTCCATACTCTGGTTAGTGGCGTTGATCAGCACTTCTGCCGCCTGGCTGACAACCAGGCTTGGGCAGTGCAGGTGCGCCACACACTGCGGGTGATGAACGGACAAACTGTCTTTCAGGAAGAACTCCACAGCGCGTTCAATCGCTGCGTCGTTGCCCAGCCCTTTCGGGTTGAAATCCAGCTTAATACGGTCGCGCAGTTCCGCGACCGTTTTGCCCTGGTACATCTCAGGCTGTTTCAGCCACTGCATCACAGCCTGAGAGCTTTGTTCAATCGCCTGCTGGTAAGCTTCAATGCTCTGCGCAGAGGAGAACAAAATTGGGTTTGAATCAGACATCGTAATCAACAACTCCGGTTACGCCGGGCGAACGCCCGCAGCAAGCAGTGCCTGCTCAAATTTATCCAGGAAGATTTTCAGCTGATCATCGCTGATCAACAGAGAAGGCAGCAGACGCAGCACAATGCCGTTACGACCACCACGCTCCAGAATCAGACCGGATTCGAAGCACTTCTTCTGAATCAGGGCAGACAGCTCGCCGTCGCCAGGGAAGCAGCCCATATGATCTGCCGCTTCGTGTGGCTTAACGATCTCAATACCGATCATCATGCCCAGACCACGAATGTGACCAATTACCGGGTAGCGTTTCTGCAGTTCAGCCAGCTGTGCTTTCAGCCATTCGCCCTGTGCAGCCACTTTGCCCGCAATGTTCTGGTCTTTCAGGATTTTCAGCGTCGTCAGACCGGTTGCCATCGCCAGCTGGTTGCCGCGGAAGGTGCCGGTGTGGTGACCTGGAGCCCATGCATCGAACTGCTTTTTGATACCGAGTACAGCCAGTGGCAGACCGCCACCTACAGCTTTAGACATCACGATGATGTCTGGCTCGATGCCAGCGTGTTCGAAAGCGAAGAATTTACCGGTACGGGCAAAGCCAGCCTGAACTTCGTCGAGGATCAGCAGAATGCCGTGTTCCTGAGTCACTTTACGGATGCGCTGCAGCCACTCAACCGGAGCCGGGTTAACGCCGCCTTCACCCTGAACGGCTTCCAGAATCACCGCTGCAGGTTTACGCACGCCGCTTTCAACGTCGTTGATCAGGTTTTCGAAGTAGTAGGTCAGTGCTTTTACGCCAGCCTCACCGCCGATACCCAGCGGGCAACGGTACTGGTGTGGGTAAGGCATGAACTGCACTTCTGGCATCATACCGTCAACCGCTTCTTTCGGAGACAGGTTACCGGTGACGGACAGTGCGCCGTGGGTCATACCGTGGTAACCACCAGAGAAACTGATGATACCGCTACGACCAGTCACTTTTTTCGCCAGCTTCAGCGCGGCTTCAACGGCGTCAGCGCCGGATGGACCGGTGAACTGCAGGCAATACTCTTTACCCTGGCCAGGCAGCAGAGAGAGCAGGTATTCGGAAAACGCGTCTTTCAACGGCGTAGTCAGATCCAGGGTATGTAACGGCAAGCCGCTGGTAATGACATTTTGGATGCTTTTCAGCACATCAGGATGGTTATGGCCAAGCGCAAGGGTGCCCGCGCCTGCTAAACAGTCAAGGTATTCTTTATTATCTGCATCGGTGATCCACACGCCTTCTGCTTTAGTGATGGCTAAAGGCAGTTTGCGCGGATAACTCCTGACGTTAGATTCAAACTCGGCCTGACGGGCCAGATAGGTTTCGTTGCTTTTGTGGGCATCTACGGTGTCAATACGGACTTTATCCGTCATCATATCACTCCTACAACCGCCGCTTCGTTATGAGCCACGATTGAATAAAAAGTTAAAAAACAGATGGGGGTCTGAAAAAAACGCCGCCAATATAGAGCCTTTTGTCACGGGGCTCAATGGTTAATTTGTTTACTGTTTTGTTACGGGGTGCATAAGGGGGTAAATATCCCGTCTTTGGCAGGGGAGAATGCGTTTCCCATCAAGTGAAAACAATGCGTTACATTGCATGCTGTGTGAGCGAAAAAGGGCACCAAAGAGTGTTGCAAAATGTGCTTTTTTTGGTGTTAAAACGCAAATTGGGTGCATCCTGCCGAAAACCTGTTTTTGCACTCACTACCGGATGTTGTGAGGGGCAATGGTTTCTTTGACCCTGACCCAAAATCCTGCACCATTCAGAAACAGAATGCCGGCATGATCTACACTCCCTGAACGGAGGTGGTGTCGATGAAAAAATCATGATTCACCGAAGAGCAGATTGTTTTTGCTCTGAAGCAGGCTGAACTGGGGACGTCCGTGCCGGAGGTCTGCCGTAAGCCGGGAATTTCTGATGCCACGTTCTATATCTATGGACTACCTCTTTTTTGCAAGCACTGAATCAGGTTTAGGTTGTTGCTAACATCTATCAATAGTTTTCAGCCATTTTTTCCAGTTGGAGCCACTGAAGCGTAAGTTCAATATACCGACGGATCTGCAACTTGAACGTGACCACAGCCTCGCAGTTTTCAGGCAGTGGCAGGGCAATCGAGTTACGGGCAATTTCATACAACTGCTCGAGAAACTGCTGCTTGTATTGCTTGCGACCAATAATATCCCAGGCCTCCTTAACAAACAGACTCTTTTGTATTGAGGTAATGGTTTGTGGTGTGGGAAAGCGCAGCAAAAACTGACAAAACCATTCTGTCCGTGACTGATGCAAAAACTGTTCTGCTTCAGGAAAATACAACGTCAGGTAGTGATTTACCAGGCTGTTCAGACTACGTGTTCTTGCGAGGGATATTTGATAATAAGTATTTGATATCTCCTGAATATCCATCAATTTATTAAGCAAGGGGTCAAAAAACGGAGAAGAAAGTCCCTGCTCCATGAGATAAAGAATAACGCTGGCATCCTTGCGGTCATTTTTATCCCATGTTTTAAAAAGCATCTCCCGTGCTCTGGCACAGGCCAGCGATGAAACAAGGCGACATTCTATCCCCTGTTCCTGAAGCCACCAGGCAATATTACGGTGATAGTCAGCTGTAGGTTCGAAAGCGACAACAACTTTTTCTCCGGATGAACGAGTAGCAGTGACTAACCGGGCATATCCGGCGAGAGAGTTCTCAAAACGCAGATACACAATCCGGCCATCTGAGCGTTTAATCTTGGCGTCATGATATTTTTTAGCAATATCAATGGCAATCCTGGTTACCGGGGTATCAAAACTGCAGGTAATATCGGTCATGACTTTTCTCCACTTGTTGAATTCATACCAGGTGTAGAAAACGAATGACGAACCAGCCAATAGTCATCAGTCAGAGACTAAACAAGTACCACGGCTCTGAATTTGCAGGAAAAATGCCGGATAAGTGGGTGTATGAACGAGAACGGGTTCATGTCCCTGGAGGATGCACGGTGCAAAATCGAGGCCTGGTGTATACACTATAACCAGAAGCGTCCCCCATTCTGCACTGAGATGGATGACCCGTTCTGATTATGACTGGAGCATATTCGGGGTCAGGATCAAAAAAATACCCCTTCAAGACCATCACGGCAATCTGGAAGGGGCGGGTAAATACCCTATTAATGATTGGTGAATGAGTTAATGTTAGCCAGATGGTCTATTATTAATGAGTTACTTTTTTCATATATCCAATAAATTTACCATCTTTCAATAAAGCAACTTTACCATTACTATAGATGATGAATTGATAAAGCCCCTGTGAATAAGTTTTAGCTTTTGGTGTTGTTTCATCCAATGCTGCTAACTTTCCATCAATAGTTACATTACCATCAGATTTGATTACAAGTTGCAAACCCTCAGTTTTATACATATTTTCTTTTTTAGCTGATTGTGCATGTTGATCAACCTGCTTGTAATGTTTACGATTAATTTCATTACCTTCACGGATTGCATCTGCCTGCTGATTAGAGGCATTTAAAGCAGCCATATTAGATTGATAATTACGCCAGTAGGCTTTTTCTTCCTGGTAACATACATCGCGTGATATACCTTTTGCTTCACATTTATCTAATCTTTGATCTTCCGTTGTACATCCGCTAAGTACAGATACCCCTACAACAAGTAAAGCAAGCATAGAATATTTCATTTTGCTATCATCCTATTTAAAGTTATAAATTTTCAGAAGTGGTTTGATGTTTACTCATAAATAAATCTCAAATTTTCTTTATAAAGCTCTTCCTGAAGGGCTTGAATAGAACATTCAAAAGCCTACACCTACGCCTACAGAAGCCCCCATGTTACTAGCGGTATCAGTGCTAAAACTTACTTTACCAACTACATGAGAGTTAAAGTTAACGCTACCGCCTACAGCTAATGCGTTCTCACCATTGTAAGTAGCACCGCCAGCAGAGAACATTACACGCTGATTAGTTTGCACTTGAGGAAGCCCCGCCATAGCCATAGCGCCACTAATACCCGCATTAGCCTGTTTATGGTTATCATCAACAGTACTTTTCAAACTTTTGAATGCTTCATTTTGTTTAGCTTGCTGCTGCTGTAAACCTGCTACAGCTTTTTGTGTAGCCTGGTCTACTTCTACTTTGGTGATGGTAGTTGTAATGCCATCTTTACCGTTGCTACCATCTTTACCATTAACCCCGTTACTACCCGCTAAACCTGCTACGCCTTGCGCCCCTGTATCACCTTTAGCACCATCTACACCATCTTTAGGCTTAGGGGCGTTTTCCAGCGTTGTGATCCGGTTATCATGATCATTAAGCTCGTTTTGTTGAGCATTGTTAACGGCGGCTTGCTGCTGATTCACTGAATCAATATAGTTATTCACGGCGTTAAACTGTGCATTAGTGTTGCCTGTTAATTGCTGAATATCCGCCGTATTTTGAGTGGCTTTATCATTGGCGTTATCGGCCTGTGCTCGTGCTGCTTTGATTTCAATATCAGAAAGGTTAATAGCATCAGCATTTAAAAGGCTTTGCCCGTTGTAAAGATCTTGAGTAGCGTTAGAAGTGCCTACTACTGGATTAGGGGCAACTACTTGAACCGTAGCAGCATTAGCTGTAGTAGCAAACACAGCACCAAATACAAAAACAGCGATAGCTGATTTATTTAAAGATTTCATTTGAAAACGCTCATCATCAATGCAAGAAAAAATTAAAGTAAGAGTGCAATCCTGGCAGGAAGATATAACCTCTTGTTATATCTGAATTTAATTCTGGTGATTCTCGAAATTTAAGTTTGATAACTTATTTCGTCGCGTGCAGTAACTATCTATGAATGTGTAATTCTGATTATTGATCTAAATCATAAATCGCATTAATAGCTAATCTGGCCTGTTGTGATGCTAAATGACATGTTTTCAATAAATACAATAAGATAGCGATTGTCTGCTCTTGAGTGTAATACCTGGGATGAAATTATAATTAATAAGATTTTCTTAAGTGTTTTGGTCGAAAATGTTGTGAAATAAGCAAAATACATAATGCTAATTTATTAGATCTCAACAAAGTCCTTTTTACTGAATGCTCAGTATGTTTCAAATGAAATTTACAAGTTAATCAAAAGTTGGCATTGTCTAATTATTATAGGGGTATTATTTGGATGTCGAAAAGCTTCTGGAATTTACTCTTATGTAACAAATGCCGAGAAATTTCTACAATAAAAATAAGTGTTGCCTGAATCGCCACGGGTTAACAGTCACCTCAGAGTCATTTAATGGCTCAGAAGTGTCTAGATTATCCGTGGCGATTCACATGACTAAGATCGGTAAAGTGTTTGCTGATGTTCGAGATCAGTTGGGTATTCCGTATCTGGATGATTATGGGCAACGGCGCTTACTGCATTCGATCCGCCACAGTGTCTGTTCATCTGCTATGGCTGGTTGGGTGAAAAACATTCTTCATCTTCAGCAGACGGTAGGTCACGAGAAAAGTGGAGGGATCACAAAACGCTATTTGCATACGTTTCCCTTATCCTCAGTTTCTTATGTAATTGATGGTATTGATTGGTAGTGAATAAAATAGCCAAGTGTAAATATTGGCTATTTATTTTATTGTCGTTAAATAAATAATGGTAAATAGAAAGTTGCCAGCATCATGAATAGAAAAATAATCCCAACGATGGAAAATCTCACTTTTACACGTAACCAATCGGTATACTGATTAGGAAGTGCTTTAATGAATCGTATTTGTTCATTATCCATTCCTCGTGTATGGAATGAGTTTTCTTTAAAGTATAATGCATTAATAAAGAATGCATCACGCATAAACGAGAAAAAGAACCCCCATCCTGATAAATTAAAACTTCTGCTGGTCTTGCTCCGAATTTTTCAACAAATAGCGAGCATAGAGTCATGAATTTTCTCTTGGCTAATTTGTCATAAATTACGTTGGGAACATAATTAATTATTCCGAGAATCAAAAAGAACCCAGAGATTTCAACCCGATGTATCATCAGAAAATTAATTGCCGAAAACGTCATACAACTGTTCTCCGCCTAATTCCCCAACAGCACTCCCCACTGTGCTACCAGCGTACCCTAAACCAACACCTGCAATAACGGTACAAACAAGCCAGCCAACACCAGCGAGAACACCGCCACCTGTACCCAAAGCAAAACTACCAATCTCAGTATATTTTTTCTTGGTACATTCAGCTTCGCGACCAACAGAACATGCCTCATGGATTTCGTTAAGAGAATGGAGTCCGCTAAAACCAATGCCTAAATAACCAGTGTAACGCATTGCTTTTACGTATTTAGCTGCCCGTTCGATGTGGGTAGCATAACTTTCAATGTCACTGATCCCCGTTTCATTCCATTTGTGGGTAATAGAACTACTGGGCAGGCCGAGTGCTTTTTTTATTTTGGTATACTCTCCGAATTTCATAGCCTTATTCAGGAAGCTGACTTTGAGTATGGATTCAAGCTCTTTAAACAACTGGTTACGTCGGACATAAAATTGTTCTCCTATCAACGAGCCTCTCGTTATGTAGGTATTCTTATACGTTTCTTGAATCTCTTTGAGTATTTTTTCGATACTCTCAAAGTATTTTCCAACAGGGTCAGCAGCAAGGCCAATTTCTGTATCAGCGTAGCTGGTGAAATTAGCTATGGTTGCGTAGTGTTTGTGCAGCAAGTTAGCTTCCTCATGCGTCAATGGGGCCAATGCTGCATCGACTCGCGCTTTCGCGGCTTTCATGTGGGCAATCTGTTCGTCGTCCTGTTTATCAGGATCAACCACCAACATGATAGAACCAGCGTTATATTCCTTTCCTGCGCCGTTCAGAGAGCGGTAAAGTTCGCGCGTTCCTTCCGGCTGGTTTCCTGCAAACAGAATGTTTTCGAAAGATTCCGTGGTGGATTGCTGGGGAACAACGCAGAAACCAGCATCTACACCAATGCGTTTCTTTTTGGCTGTTTGGGCGTGTTGTTCTGGCTCTGCTGATGATCTGATCCAGGTGGGTTCTGGTCTTGGGGCGCTTCTTCGCGTTGTTTAAAGCTTTTATATGGGACACAGAGCATTTTTTAGGGTTGAGTCTTTGGCTTCCCGCTGGCATGATCCAGAACAGAGATTAACGGGACGTTAATCGCAACTATTTGATTTTTATTTAAATGACTCGGGGTGCCCTTCTTCGTTGAAGGCTGAGAAATACCCGTATTACCTGATCTGGATAATGCCAGCGTAGGGAAGTCAGATGCCTTCCCGGTCATCGCTTCTTCACGCAAGGCAGGAGCGAACCCATGCAGCCTGACCTGCTCGATTTACACATTTTACATCAGTTCCGAACCCGTTCCCCGCTCACACATTGTATGACCAACGACGTCGTGCAGACGTTTACGGCTAACGTCTTGCTGGCGCTTGGCGCATCCCCGGCGATGGTGATTGAAGCCGAAGAGGCTGAACAGTTTGCTGCTTTTGCCGATGCGCTGCTGATTAATGTCGGCACGTTGACTGCCCCGCGCGCTCAGGCGATGCGCCGGGCGATTGAGAGTGCCGTGGCAGCAGGCAAACCCTGGACGCTCGATCCGGTGGCTGTCGGGGCGTTGACGTTCCGCACCCGTTTTTGCCATCAAATCCTCTCCCTTAAACCTGCGGCCATTCGTGGTAACGCGTCGGAAATTCTTGCGCTTGCCGGGATGAGTGCGGGGGGGCGCGGCGTGGATACTACCGATACTGCATCCAGTGCATTGCCTGCGGCACAGGCGCTGGCACGCCAGACCAATGCCATTATCGTGGTCACAGGCGAGGTTGATTACATCACCGACGGGCAGCGAACCCGGACGGTGACCGGGGGCGATCCGCTGATGACTCGCGTGGTCGGTACCGGGTGCGCGCTTTCGGCGGTGGTGGCGGCCAGTTGTTCGCTGCCGGGTGACAGGCTCGATAACGTGGCCGCTGCCTGCGGATGGATGAAGCGCGCCGGAACGGCTGCCGTTGCTCAGTCTCGTGGCCCGGGCAGCTTTGCCAGTGCGTTCCTGGATGCGCTCTACACCCTGGAGGTGCAGGCATGAAACGAATTAACGCCCTTACCATTGCCGGTACTGACCCAAGCGGCGGTGCAGGTATTCAGGCCGATCTGAAAACGTTCTCCGCACTGGGTGCCTACGGCTGTTCGGTGATCACCGCGCTGGTGGCACAAAATACGCGTGGTGTGCAGTCGGTCTACCGTATCGAGCCGGATTTTGTCGCCGCACAGCTCGATTCGGTGCTCAGCGATGTGCGCATTGATACCACAAAAATCGGGATGCTGGCGGAGACAGATATTGTCGAAGCGGTGGCAGAACGTCTGAAACGCTATCAGGTGCAAAACGTGGTGCTTGATACGGTAATGCTGGCAAAAAGTGGCGACCCGCTGCTTTCTGTTTCCGCTATCGACACGCTGCGTAAAAAGCTGTTGCCGCAAGTGGCGCTGATCACGCCAAACCTGCCTGAAGCTGCCGCGTTGTTAGACGCGCCGCATGCGCAAACCGAACGCGAAATGAAAGAGCAGGGGCGGGCATTGCTGGCAATGGGCTGCGGTGCGGTGCTGGTGAAAGGTGGCCATCTGGATGACGCCGAAAGCCCGGACTGGCTCTTCACCCGTGACGGAGAACTGCGTTTTACCGCACCCCGCGTGCAGACTAAAAACACCCACGGTACAGGCTGTACGCTCTCCGCCGCGCTGGCGGCGTTGCGTCCACGCCATAACAACTGGGCTGATACGGTACAGGAAGCCAAAATCTGGCTCTCGGACGCGCTGGCAAAAGCCGATACTCTGGAAGTGGGTCACGGTATTGGGCCGGTTCATCATTTTCATGCATGGTGGTAAGCCAGTATACTGGCAGGAAACACCACGCCTGAGAAAACAGAGATGGAACAAGCGCATACCCGGTTAATTGCTCAACTGAATGAACGGATCGCCGCTCCGGACAACACACCGCTGTACCTGAAGTTTGCCGAAACGGTAAAAAACGCGGTACGTAGCGGGGTGCTTGAACACGGGAATATTCTGCCCGGCGAGCGCGATCTGAGTCAGTTAACGGGTGTGTCACGCATTACCGTGCGCAAAGCAATGCAGGCGCTGGAAGAAGAGGGCGTGGTGACGCGCTCCCGGGGTTACGGTACGCAAATTAATAACATCTTTGAATATTCGCTCAAGGAAGCACGCGGGTTTTCTCAGCAGGTGGTACTGCGCGGCAAAAAGCCCAACACGTTGTGGGTTAATAAACGGGTGGTGAAATGCCCGGAAGAGGTGGCAAACCAGCTGTCAGTGGCGGCGGAAAGCGACGTCTTTTTGCTCAAGCGCATTCGCTATGTTGATGATGATGCCGTCTCGATTGAAGAGTCCTGGGTTCCGGCCGGGCTAATTCCCGATCCGGACGCCATCGGCATCTCGCTGTACGATTACTTCCGCAGTCAGAACATCTTCCCGCAGCGTACCCGTTCACGCGTCAGTGCCCGCATGCCGGACAGCGAATTTCAGGCCCATATTAAGATGGATGAAAAGATACCGGTGCTGGTGATCAAGCAGGTTGCGCTTGACCAGCAGCACCGGCCTATTGAGTACAGCATTAGCTACTGTCGCAGCGATCTATACGTCTTTGTGTGCGAGGAGTAATTCCCCGCGCGCAGGGGCGCAATCACCGCCACGGTGGCTGACCACCCAGGCGGCAACCGCATTGCCCAGCAGCACTGCATCCGCCAGTGACCATCCTGCTGCCAGCCCGGCCAGCGTACCGCCAGCGTGGCTGTCACCCGCGCCAATGGTGTCGACCACCGAAGCAGGAAACGCCGGAACATAACCCGAATCGTCAGCGTCATACCAGGCTGCGCCGTCTTTGTCGTGACGTACAATCAGCGCAGAACCGAAACGTTGTTGCCATGTTGCACCTAACGCATCAACCTCCACACCAAGCCGCCCGGCAGCAATTTGCGCCTCCTGGCGATTAAGCGACACAATGGGTTTACAGGCCATAATCCGCGCCATCAGCGCGTCGGGAATATCTGCGATGCGTGGGCCGAAATCGATAAACGCGGTCACCTCCTGCAACCCTTCCAGCCAGCCCGTCAGTAACTCCCCGCACGGCGATGCCAGTTGATAGCCGGACAAATAAACCAGGCTTTTTTGCGGCACGTTAAGCGCATCAAGCCAGGATTGCTGCCACTGGTTCTCCACGCCGCTAAACGACATAAACGTGCGCTCACCGTCTGGCTCCACCAGCGCCAGACACCAGCCGTTATCGCCTGTTTCGGCTTCCACGGCGCTGTGCAGATCCTGCTTTGCCATTGCGTTGCGAATAATATCTGCCCACACGCCGTGGCCGACGGGCAGCGCATTTTGCGCGGTGACGCCAAGCCGTTTTAGGGCTATGGCAATATTGAGCGCGCAGCCGCCAATATTGACGCCCTGCTGTTTTAGCTCGATATCACATCCGCGCCAGGGCAGGGCGTAAGCATCGGCGATAACGTCAATCACCGCTGCCCCCAGCACCGTCACTGGCCGCGTGGCGCGTAATGTTTCAAGGCGTTGGGCAAAAGAATTCATACGCCCTCCCTTTGCTCCCGGTAGTGCAGCAATTTTTCGCAGTAATGACCAAAGTCGAGCTGGTTAACGGCGTCGAGTTCATCCTTCAGTGCCGGATTAATCGCCTGTACGCCGTGCAGCGCGCCACAGATTGCGGTTGCCATTGCGCCGATGGTGTCCGTATCGCCGCCCAGATTGGCGCATAAAATTGCGCAGCGGTTCGGGTCAGTGCCTGCCAGTTCAACCATTGCGATCGCCGCCGGAACGGACTCAATGGTGCTGGTTCCTGCCCCCACAAGCTGATAAACCTGCTCGCTGGCGGATTCAGTACCGTTGGCTTCACGCACGGTTTTGAGTGCCAGCTCAATACGTGCCGCAAGTGATGCGCTGAAGGTGGTGGTCTTCACTTCCTGTGCATAGCGGGCAATACCGGGCAGGGCAGTAACGATGTTCTGCCAGCTTTCGCCGTCAATGGCGCGTGAAACCGCCCAGGCAATCACCACCGCACCGGCAATGGCGAGATCCGATTTATGCGTCGGGCTGGAAGCCTGCGCCACCTGCTCAACAAAGTGCTCCAGGCGAGTAGCCGGGAACAGACAGCCGAGCGGGGAGGCGCGCATCGCCGCCCCGTTGGTGACGCCGTTGTTCTCCAGCTCGCTGACCGGTTTGCCATCGCGAATGGCGTTGAGGGCAATTTTGGAGGTCGGGCCTAACACGTTTTTGTTAAAGGCATCGAACGACTCGGCCCAGCGCAAAATATGTTTGCCGATGACATCCGCGTTAATCTGCCCGTCGCATTCGATAATCGCATCCGCCAGACACAGCGCCATCGACGTATCATCGGTGAACTCCGCGCGGTTGAAATAGCAGGCCGCGTTATTCTCTGCCGGGCCGGGTAAGAAGCGGTCAATCCAGCCGAAATGCGCTTTGACGCGCTTTCTTGGCCACAGCTCCGACGGCATGCCCATTGCGTCCCCTAACGCCTGCCCGTAAAGAGCACCGAGAACACGTTCTTGTTTCATTTAACTTCCCCTTGTGTCAGCGCGGTATCGCCATCAACCACCTCAATTGCGGTGATCTCTTTATCCGATTCGCGGAAAAACAGCATAAACAGCACGGCGATCACAGCAATCATGATCCCTCCGAATGCCCACATTCCGGCCCAGTTGAAGGTCAGCCCATTCACCGGCTCTTTGTATGCGAACATTTTTTCCATCATCACGCCGCCCAGGCGGTAACCCAGCAGGCTACCAAAGCCCTGACAGCACAGCGTGATCAAGCCCTGCGCAGCGGTACGCATATGCACCGGTGCTTTTTTGTCCACGTAGATATACGCGGTGACGTAGTAGAAGTCGTAGCTCACGCCGTGCAGCAGAATGCCGAGGAACAGCAGGGCGTAAGTGAAGTATTGTTCCGCACCACCGTAAACAAAGAAACCATAGCGGATGGCGGCGGTGATAAGCCCCAGCAGTAAGACCTTCTTAATACCAAAGCGTTTGGTGAAGAACGGCAGCGCCAGCATAAAGAAGATTTCGGAGAACTGGCCGAGTGTCATCCAGCCGGTTGCGTTTTTCATGCCCACTTCGGTGAGATACCCGTTGGCAAAGATGTAGTAGAAAGCCAGCGGCATGGCGAACAGGAACGAGCAGAAGAAGAACACCAGGAAGTTTTTGTCGCGCAACAGGATCAGCGCATCCAGCCCCAGCATCACTTTGAAATCGAGTTTACCGGTACTTTTCGGCGGTGTATCCGGCAGGAACAGGGCAAACACGCCGAGCAGCGCAGAGCTGGCCGCCGTCATCAGCAGTGGGATATTGGTATCCGAAATGTCGCTATAGCCCATCATCTGCGGCAGGAAACCGCACGCCAGACCGGAGGCTATCCAGCCAATCGTGCCCATCACGCGAATACGCGGGAAATCGGCCTCGACGTCATCCACGTTGGCAAAGGCAATGCTGTTAGTCAGCGCGATGGTAGGCATATAGGTCAGTGAATACAGCAGTAGCAGCGGGAAGAAGGTGCTGAACTGAGTTTGCTGTGCGGCAAAGTACATCAGAATAGCCCCGGCAAACATCAGCACTGCCAGCACTTTCTGGGCGGCGAAGAAGCGGTCGGTCAGCGAACCGACCAGGATTGGCGAGAGGATCGCTGCAATCGCGGTACAGGCGTAAGACCAGCCAATTTCCCCGGCGCTAAAACCGCTTTTGCTTAACCACAGCCACAGCGGTACAAACCATGCGCCCCAGATAAACCATTCAACAAACATCATGAATGACAGTTGGACTTTCGTTTTCATTGTTTAATCCTGCATGTCAGAGAGGGTACGCCTTTAACATACCATTCAATGATACCTTTTAAATACCTTTGTGGTGATTGTTTGATCAATGTAACAGTTTTGTTGTGCCAGAATCGAGCCAGCAGATTGTGCTGAAAAAAATGGCAGAAGGTGGAAAATCGGTTAAGTCGGTACCAGGCTTAGTCTGCCCGCGAAAATGTGGGTTTGGATAACACGCTACGGGAGCATAGCTATGACTGATATTGCACAGTTGCTTGGCAAAGATGCCGACAGCCTTTTACAGCATCGTTGTATGACCATTCCAGCCGACAAACTCTACCTGCCTGGCCACGACTACGTTGACCGTGTGATGGTGGATAACAATCGTCCGCCTGCGGTACTGCGAAATATGCAGACGCTCTACAATACCGGGCGGCTGGGAGGCACCGGGTATCTCTCTATTTTGCCGGTTGACCAGGGCGTTGAGCATTCTGCTGGCGCATCGTTTGCGGCCAACCCGCTGTATTTCGATCCGAAGAACATCGTTGAGCTGGCAATTGAAGCAGGCTGTAACTGCGTGGCGTCGACCTATGGCGTGCTGGCTTCGGTATCGCGCCGTTACGCTCACCGTATTCCGTTCCTCGTTAAGCTGAACCACAATGAAACCCTGAGCTACCCAACCGAATACGACCAGACTCTGTATGCCAGCGTAGAGCAGGCGTTCAATATGGGCGCGGTGGCCGTCGGGGCGACCATCTATTTCGGTTCTGAGCAGTCGCGCCGCCAGATTGAAGAGATCTCCGCCGCGTTTGAGCGCGCGCATGAGCTCGGGATGGTTACCGTGCTTTGGGCGTATTTGCGTAATAATGCGTTCAAAAAAGATGGCGTGGATTACCATGTATCTGCCGACCTGACCGGCCAGGCGAACCACCTGGCGGCAACCATTGGCGCAGACATTGTGAAGCAGAAAATGGCCGAGAATAACGGCGGCTATAAGGCGGTGAACTTCGGTTACACCGATGATCGTGTTTACAGCAAACTGACCACCGATAACCCCATCGATCTGGTGCGTTACCAACTGGCGAACTGCTATATGGGACGCGCGGGGCTTATTAACTCCGGCGGTGCGGCGGGGGGGGAAACCGATCTCTCAGACGCGGTGCGTACGGCGGTTATCAACAAACGCGCGGGTGGTATGGGGCTGATCCTTGGCCGTAAGGCGTTTAAAAAATCGATGGCTGACGGCGTGAAGCTGATCAATGCGGTTCAGGACGTGTATCTGGACAGCAAAGTGACGATTGCTTAAAAAACTGACGCTTCTCCGACACGGGAGAGGGCGCAAAATACAGGCCGGGTCAGGCTAACCGCTACCCGGCAATTCAATCAGCGCAGCAGCATACAATCTGGTGGCAATCGACACTGCAACGCTCCTGGTACAACCGCAATTCGGAACCGCTTCCCGCTCAACGGTTCGCCATCAAGGTTAAAAGTCATTCCGTGCGGTGCATTCACCTCAAACCAGGCGGATTGCCCATCAATGATGTTCGGGCTTTTCTCCGGTTGGGTGAGGGTGGTAAACAGTGCTGGCAGCAGCCCGTCACCGGTGAAAATGCGCAGTGCCAGTAAGCCATCATTGATCAGCGCCTCCGGGCAAAGCTGTTGCCCACCGCCCGCCTGACGACCGTTACCGATCCCGATCACCAGCGCATCACCCTGCCAGTAAAAATCATCCCCGTGAATTTCGCAGCGATCGGGTTTCAGGGTATCCATTCGCATCAGACCGTGGATGAGATAGGAAACGCCGCCCAGTGCCGCCTTCAGCTTTTCCGGTGTTTCACTGGTAATGCGCGTACCAAATCCGCCCGTCGCCATATTGATAAAGCAGGTTTTATCGTTTACCTGTGCAATATCGACTGCGGTTGCTTTCCCGAGAATGGCAAGCTGTAGCGCTTTACTCAGATCCTCCGGTATCCCCGCGCTGGTGGCAAAATCATTTGCTGTACCGAGCGGTAAAATACCCATCACCGGGCGTGTGTCCACGTTCAGGCCGATCAGGGCCGTCGCTATCTCGTTGATGGTGCCGTCACCACCGCCAGAAATAATCGTGTTGACGCCCAACTGTACGCCTTCGGCAACATACCGCGCGGCATCGCCTTTTTCCCACGTGAGCCGTACGTGAATGTGGGCACCATCTTCCCGCAAATCGACCACCGCCTGGCGCAGTATGTCATTACTGGCACTCTTGCCGTTCAGAATCAATAAACTGTCTGGATACGTTGCCATCCGCGCTGCTCCCTTTTGTAGCGTTATCAAAAAGTGTATCGCAGGGAGGAAAAACGCGGGTAGGAACAGGATGAAAGGCAAAAAAATAAGCCCGTGTAGGCTCCCCCACTGAAGAGGGTTTAGCGTAACTGCATCCTGCAAATATTCAGGTGCAAAGTAATAATACTGCCACCGTTGATCATAAAGCGTGTTGCGAAACGATGACATGGTGCGTGGGTTGTCTGCCCGGCTGGTAAATCGGGTTTTAACCAGTATGTTGCATCCAGCGGTTGAACTCACAGCCAAAAGCGGGTGTTGCCAACCCAATGCTATATTTTAAGAAGGAATACACGAATCATGCTCATGTTATCGGTTGAGTGTCCGATTAATGGGATAAAGCTATGTTGTGTGAATGAGGATAAGGGATGAGGGAACTAACTGAATTAATCGATCAGCAGAGGTCTGGCTGGCTTACAGTGAAGCAATGGCTGGATAAAGCAATCAATGATTATGAAGTGCTTCCCCGTAACCCAGCGCAGGCACGCTCTGATTTACATCAGCTTCAGATGACTACGTTCTCTCCGCTTGGTGCTATTTCATATGAAACCGGAGGGATACTCGTTGACAGTGGTTGGCTACGGATTTTAGGCTCCGGTCATACCAGATTGCCACGAACTCTAGCTTCCTGGACGCAGTTAGTAACAGCTAGTACATTTCAGGCATTATTAATTGCTGATGATGTATCCGGAGGCTTTTTTGCACTTAACGGGGGGGAGTTTGGTAAAGACCTCGGCGGGATATATTATCTCGCGCCGGATACTCTCGAATGGGAGAGCCTCGAAACCAACTATTCAGGTTTTCTGCACTGGGCGCTTTGTGGGGATTTGGATTTATTCTACAAAAGCGTACGCTGGACAGGTTGGCGAGAAGAAACGACTTCAATAAACGGTAACGTAGTTTACTCCTTCTATCCTTTCCTCTGGACCGAACCACAGTTGTCCATAGAGCAACGTTCGCGGGTTACTGTGTCTGTTGATGAACACTGGACATTATGCCTGGATTTACGAAATTAGTGCCAGCAGCTGACATCGTAAAAAGCCAGGCATATTGACTACTTAGTGGCGGTTCAGAATCACGAAAAGCACATTAAAGATTGGCGCGGGGGTATCAGTGGAGCTTACAGTTGCTATCATGATTTTTGCCAGGCAATTGGGGAAAAATGGCTGACCCAGGCCCCGAATATGCTCCAGTCATAATCAGGAATAACCGGCATGTTTTTAACTAGCCTGGCACGTGTACGAGAAACATAAGTGTAAAGTCTTATCGCAGTATGCCGATGTAAGGAGTTTATTGTTTATAAGGATATTACATGCGTAAAAGCATCTTCAGCATTGGGTTTATGCTGGGAATAACCGGGGTCGTGTTACCTGTTTATGCCAGTACGTTGACACAAAGCCTGACGCGTTGTGACACCACTTTTTTCAGTGAGATATATCAGCAACGGGCCACGCTCAGCCGCGTGGCACCTTTAACGATTGGCCAGCAACATCACGCCTGGTTCAAATCCCCGGTTGATGGTAATGGTACCGTCTGGCTCGCTCAACCACTGCACGAGTTAAACCTGACGCTATCGGGATATTTTGTGCAAACCAGCAATCTTAATGAAATCAATTACGGAAAGTTCTATTACTGGGGGCTGATTTTCAAAGAATAACCTCAGGAAGTCATGTCCAGGCTTGATCATTTAACCTGGAGCAAGGCTGGAGAGGATTATGTCTCTCAGGCGATGATCAAAACCGCAGCCCACAGTGACTGGGAAAACAATGCGCAGGCGGTGTCGGGTATTGCACCAGCCAAAGAAAGTACTGAAAAGCTGTTAATGCTCAGTAAAGGCAAACAAGGGACATTACTGCTCTGTTCCGTTCAGGGAAATGTAACACCAGAGATACTCGCCACATTACGACCTGACTTAACTGCCGGAAGCGCAAAATGAAAAAACTCGCATTGTTATTACTTCTTACGTTAGCAGGATGCGCCGGAACCAGTAACCCCCAGTCGCAAGCACCGGCAAAGACCCCCGCTGGTTTCATAAAAATTCTTGAAGATGAACGCGTAACGTCATATGTCGATTTCAGGGTCATTTCAACTTATCAGGGTAACAGCCACCTGCGTCGGTTTTATTTCATCAATAACTACGCTGAGCAGACACTGATTATAAAAGATCCCCCTGTTTATATTTCCAGCTCCCGGGCAATAGATGTGATTAACTGCGACAACAATCAGCGTGCCGTAATGGGACGCTCGATGTTTTCCAGACCGTTCGCTGAAGGAGATCTTATCCATTCGGAGCCGGATGTAGGGCAATGGGAAGCATTCCGCAAAGACTCTCTTTTTGGGATAATTGCTGAGAGCATGTGCAGTATTCCGGTTGAAAAACTGAAGCCTGAGCCCGCGAAAGAAAACCGTAAGCCACTTCTGGATTAATCAGCCCATGACGTTGCAGATTACGGCAGCAACCCTGTTTTGATAACAGGTCATCTGTATACCGGGCATGATTCATCCGTGTCCGGTTTCACATGAATCTGTATCCCTTCGCCTCGCGTAGCCGAGATATTCATCAGGAATACAACGTCACTCTGCTCTCTCTGCCTGATGCCATAACAGCGAAATACGGCTTGTTATCAAAGGCAGGCTCTGGTGCTAAGTGCATTGCTTTCATTGCGGAAGTATTTTTATTTCCCAACACGTGACGTAGCACCATAAATTGTAAACGATGCCTTTCAAGACTGGCGCATTGGGGGCAACGGGCATACTGTCGCCCACGGAAGGAGAGAAACGTGCCGCTAAAACGACACCGTGGGCATGTAAGTATCCCTGTAATCCGGGCCATTCACTTTTAGAGATCTTCCTACAAACACTGATTATATCCGTGTGAGGCTACCTTCCAAAGCATAAGCCCCACCTGGCGGGACTATACGTATCGGCATGGTCAATGCATGGGGGGTATTTGAATTAAACCCTTTTATTTTCAGGGCATTAAAAGAAAAAATAAGCCCGCGTAAGGGAGATTACGCAGGCTAAGGAGGTGGTTCCTGGTACAGCTAGCATTTATGGGTTATGTTTTTCAGCGGAGAGGATAATACCCTTATTGAGCGAAGCGGTATGTGATCCGATTCTAAGAATTATCCCGGCGCGAAAAAATCCCCCTGATTAACTACTTGCTGTGCGGGTTACGGGTGCTTTCGCCGTCGAAATTACGCATCAGCAGCGCAAATTTCAGCTCCACTTCTTCCGGAACCGGCAGCCAGACGGTATGTCCATCGCCAGGTGCAACGGTAATCGCTTCACCTTTGCCGTTTTCCAGATGCTCCAGCGTGAAGTTCATGTTGCCCTGCGGGGTCATCAGCTCCAGGCTGTCGCCTTTGGTGAACTTGTTCTTCACGGCGACGGCGGCCAGTGCGCCTTTGCGCTCGCCGGTGAAATCACCAACAAACTGCTGGCGCTCTGAAACTGAATAGCCGTGCTCGTAGTTCTGGTAGTCGTCGTGCGTGTGACGACGCAGGAAGCCTTCGGTGTAACCGCGATGCGCCAGACCTTCCAGCGTTTCCAGCAGGCTGGTATCGAATGGTTTACCGGCAGCAGCATCGTCGATGGCTTTACGGTACACCTGCGCAGTACGCGCGCAGTAGTAATAGGACTTGGTGCGGCCTTCGATTTTCAGCGAATGCACGCCCATCTGGGTCAGACGTTCAACGTGTGCGATGGCGCGCAGGTCTTTGGAGTTCATGATGTAGGTGCCGTGCTCGTCTTCAAAGGCGGTCATGTACTCGCCAGGACGTTTGGCTTCTTCAATCATAAACACGCTGTCGGTCGGTGCGCCGACGCCCAGTGTAGGCTCAACGTTAGTGACCGGGATCGGTTCGTGTTTATGCACGATATTACCGATGTCATCTTCTTTGCCTTCCTGGACGTTATATTCCCAGCGGCAGGCGTTGGTGCAGGTTCCCTGGTTCGGGTCGCGCTTGTTGATATAGCCAGAAAGCAGGCAGCGGCCAGAGTAGGCCATGCACAGCGCACCGTGGACGAAGATCTCGATTTCCATATCCGGCACCTGGGTGCGGATCTCTTCAATCTCTTCGAGGGAAAGTTCGCGAGACAGAATGACGCGGGTGAGCCCCATCTGCTTCCAGAATTTCACCGTCGCCCAGTTTACGGCGTTGGCCTGCACGGAGAGGTGAATATCCATTTCCGGGAAGTTCTCCCGCACCAGCATGATTAAACCCGGGTCTGACATGATCAGCGCGTCCGGCCCCATATCCACTACCGGCTTCAGGTCACGGATGAACGTTTTCAGCTTGGCGTTGTGCGGCGCAATGTTAACAACGACGTAGAATTTTTTGCCCAGCTCATGCGCTTCATTGATGCCGAGCTGCAGGTTCTCGTGGTTGAATTCGTTGTTGCGCACGCGCAGCGAGTAGCGCGGCTGGCCCGCGTAAACGGCGTCGGCACCATAAGCGAAAGCGTAACGCATATTTTGCAGCGTTCCCGCCGGGGAAAGGAGTTCCGGTTTAAACATGTTTGTTCTCGTTCTGATGACAGGTCAGATCCGCGTACACACGGTGTCGCGGTAAGGGGATGATCCCCTACTTTAAGGGCGGGCATTGTAGCGCTGCGGAGCGGGGAGGTAAACCTTTTGGTCGCTTAGCGGTGCCTGTTATCAGGCGGTTTTGCGATATTGCCAGTAATGGTAAAGCTCATATGTCGGATCCAGGGCACAGCGAAGGGTAACACCATGAAAAGACAGAGCGCACCCCTCACCAGTTTTCCAACAAAATCAAGACGCTTTATAAAGCAAACCGCGGTTTTTTTTCCAGCAATGTGCTCTGCGCAGTGTCTGTTCTTTTAGCTAACAACTGCCGCTTTTACTCAGGGTTTATCCTTAAACGCGTCTGGCTACGTTAAACAATCCTGCACGCATCCGCTTCCCACCGATATCCCACGCCATACACCGCGCGAATAAATGACTGATCGGGGTCAAGAGCTTCCAGCTTGCGACGCAGGTTTTTGATGTGGCTGTCGATGGTGCGGTCGGTGACGACGCGATAATCGTCATACAGGTGGTTCAGCAGCTGTTCGCGGGAGAATACTTTCCCCGGCTCATGGGAGAGGGTTTTCAGCAGGCGGAACTCGGCAGGGGTGAGATCCAGTAGTTTACTGCGCCAGCTTGCCTGGAAGCGACCTTCGTCGACGATCAGCGGGCTTTCCGCGTCCAGCGTTTGCAGTTCTCGCTGCGGTTTGCAGCGGCGCAGGATGGTCTTCACGCGGGCGACGACCTCACGCGGGCTATACGGCTTGCAGATGTAGTCATCTGCGCCAATTTCCAGCCCCAGCAGACGGTCAATCTCTTCGATTTTAGCGGTCACCATCACGATGGGGACGTCGGAGAAGCGACGAATTTCCCGGCACAGGGTCAGGCCGTCTGTGCCCGGTAGCATCAGATCCAGCAGAATCAGATCCGGCGGTGTCTGGCGTACATATGGCAGCACCTGATCGCCATGACTGATCAGCGACGGGGCATAGCTTGCGGCGCGTAAATAGTCGATCAGCAGCTGCCCAAGCTTAGGCTCATCTTCCACGATCAAAATGCGCGGTGTGTTTTTGTCAATCGGTAACTCGGTCATGCTTCTCTCGATAAATCCCGTTCCAGAGGTAACTCTACTGTAATGCTAACCCCGCCAAAAGGCGAATGGGCGGCACGCAGCGTGCCGTTGTGCGCTTCGACGATGTTGACGCAAATCGCCAGCCCCAGGCCGGAGCCGCCGCTGGCGCGGTTGCGGGAGCCTTCGGTGCGATAAAAACGCTCAAACAATCTTTCCAGTTGTGCGTCCTGCACGCCAGGGGCGGAGTCCGCAAAGGTGAGGGCAAAACGCCCGTTTTCCTGCTTACCGGAGATATGTAGCCCGCCGCCGCTGTCAGTGTAGCGCAGGCTGTTTTCCAGCAGATTATTGAACAACTGCATCAGGCGATCCCTGTCACCAAACACCACGGCGCTGTCCGGCAGGGAGAGATGGATTTTCAGGTTGCGGCTGGCAAAGCGCTCGCGGAAGGCTCCGCTGGCAACTTCCAGAATGTTGATCACGTCCACCGGGGCTTTCTGATAAGCCAGCGCCCCTTCGTCCGACATCGAGAGCTGATGCAGGTCGTCCACCAGTTTGGTCAGCGTGCCTACTTCCGCCTGTAAGGAGGCCACGGATTCAGGGGTGAACTGACGCACACCGTCCTGAATGGCTTCCAGTTCGCCACGCAGTACTGCCAGCGGGGTGCGCAGCTCGTGCGAAATATCGGCCATAAAATCGCGTCGCATCTGCTGGTTTTTCTCCAGCGTGCTGGCGAGCTGGTTGAAGTCCTGCGCCAGTTTACCCAGTTCGTCCTGGCTTTGGGTGTCCACGCGGGTGGTGAAATCCCCGGCGGCCAGCTTGTGCGTACCTTCCACCAGCCGTTTAACCGGCGCGAGCAGGCCGCGTGCCAGCGGGAAGGTGGCGAGCGCGGCAAGCAGTATGGCGAGTGCGACAATCAGCCAGCTGGTACGGCGCTGCTGGCGATCAAAGTTGATATCGGTGTTGCGCGTCAGGCGCTCGACCGGGGAGGCAATAACCCAGCCAACGGCCTCATTATTCACCTTGATGGCACGCCGGGTTCCGTCCGGCGGAACCGGCGCGCGCGGGCCAACCAGAACGTGCATATCCTGGTCGATCACCCAGAACTGCGTGCGCCATCCGTGCGGCGGCATGCCGGGGCCGGGACGATCGTCGTTGGTATCATGCTCAAGCGAGCGCAGGATCTGGAACACAAAGCGGTCGTTATTGCGTAAAAAACGCCAGTTTCCGTGCAGGGTATACTGCTCGGCCAGCGCATCGCTCAACCCCTGCAGGCGTTGCTCGTTACCGTGTTTGATGTAATCAATAAACCCGCGCTCAAAGCTGAGACGTACCGCCCAGTGCATGGTGATCAGCAGGACGATGCAGGTGGCAAATATTGCGACAAAGAGTTTACCGGTAATGCCAGGACGCCAGAATTTCATGGTTCACTCCTTTTGCCACGCCGGATCACGGCGTTTTTACTGGTATCATCCGGCACCCTGGCGAAGATGAATGCGGGCAGGGCAATAATCACCGCCATGCTGAGATAGGTATATAAAAACACCTGGTGAGCGACCGGGGTGTCAACGCTGAGATGGTGCTGCCCATACATGCCGAGCAACAGGCCCGCGATGGTGACCCCTACGCTCATGGAAAGCTGCATCACCATCGACAGCAGGCTGTTGCCGCTGCTCGCCTGCTCATCCGGCAGGTCTTTCAGCGTCAGGGTATTCATTGATGAGAAGCGCATGGCGTTGATAACCCCCTGGCAGAACAACACCAGCGGCAGGGCGTAGTACCAGCCCATCAGCGCCACGGCCATAAACAGCAGGATGACCAGCGCCAGTGCCAGCGTGGCGACTACCAGCACATGACGATAACCAAAGCGGTTCACCACCTGCACCACAATGCGCTTCGTCCCCATACTGCCAAGCACCATTGGGATCATCATTAAGCCTGCATGGAACGGTGAGAACCCCATCCCAATCTGCAGAAATACCGGCGTCATAAACGGCAGCATGCCGCTACCGGCTCGTCCGGCAAAGCTGCCGAGCAGGCCCAGACGGTAGGTGGTGTTTTTAAACAGCGACAGGCTGAACAGCGCTTTAGCGTTGCCTCTGGCATGCCACAGATACCCCAGTATTGCCGTGATACCGAGGGTGACCAGAATGCCCAGCGTCAGGGATGAAATCCCCAGCCCTTTTTGCCCGTCGAGCGCCAGCGTGAGCATGGCCATCCCGGATGCCAGCAGCATGAAACCAAAGAAGTCAAAGCGCCGCGTCTGCATGGTGTAGTTAGGCATCAGCATCAGGGTTGCGATAGCACCGACGATACCCACGGGCAGGTTAATTAAGAAGATCCAGTGCCAGGAGGCGTATTCCACCAGAAGCCCGCCCAGCGCGGGGCCGAGCAGAGGGCCAATCTGTCCAGGTAAGGTCACAAAGGTCATCGCCGACATATACTGCTCGCGCGGCACAATTTTCATTACCGTCAGCCGCCCGACGGGTACCATCATCGCGCCGCCAAACCCTTGCAGCACACGTGCCATCACCAGTTGGTCGAGGGTGTTGGCCTGCGCGCAAAACAGCGAACCGACGGTAAACAGCACAATGGCGGTGAAAAAGATATTCCTTACCCCCACTTTATCCGCCAGCCAGCCGCTGGCAGGCAGCATCACGGCGACTGTCAGCACGTAGGAGACAATCACCATATGCATGTGCAGCGGGCTCTCCCCGAGACTTTTGGCCATCGAGGGGAGGGCGGTGTTGACGATGGTCGTATCCAGCGACTGCATAAAGAAGCCGAAGGCGACAATCCATAATTGCCAGCGAACATTCGCGGGGAGGTCGGTCATTTACTCGGTCACCGTGGTTCTGTTTTTACGCGAAAAACGCATTCGCAGGCGGTCGAAAAAGAGATAGACCACCGGCGTGGTGTAGAGCGTCAGCAGCTGGCTCATCACCAGCCCGCCGACAATTGTAATACCCAGCGGCTGGCGCAGCTCTGAGCCGTCGCCACCGGATATCACCAGCGGTAGCGCACCAAACAGTGCCGCCAGCGTGGTCATCATGATCGGACGAAAACGCAGCAGGCAGGCCTGGAATATCGCCTCTTCCGGAGGAAGATTGCCGTGACGTTGGGCATCCAGCGCAAAGTCGACCATCATGATGGCGTTTTTCTTCACAATGCCTATTAATAGCATGATCCCGATTAATGCTATCAGGCTGAATGGAGCACCAAACAATTCCAGCGCCAGCAACGCCCCGACGCCCGCTGATGGCAGGGTTGAGAGGATGGTCAGCGGATGGACGTAGCTTTCATACAGCACGCCAAGCACAATATAGACCGTCGCAATGGCCGCCAGAATCAAAATGACCTGCGAGTTCATCGTCTGCTGGAACACCTGCGCGGTGCCGGCAAAACTGCCGCGTACGGTGGACGGTACGCCAAGCTGGGTCATGGCGCGGTTGATAGCATCGCTGGCCTCGGAAAGCGACGAGCCGGTTGGCAGGTTAAAGGAGATGGTCGACGCAGCCGAAAGCCCCTGATGGTTAACCGACAGCGGCGCGTTTGCAGGCCGCCAGCTGGCAAACCAGGAGAGCGGGATGGGTTTACCGTCGCTGTTGATGATGTACATTTTATCCAGCGCGCTGATATCCTGGGTGTAGCGTGGGTCAACCTCCATCACCACTTTGTACTGGTTCATCGGCCGGTAGATGGTCGAGATTTCGCGCTGACCGAAGGCGTTGTTCAGCAGGCTGTTGACCGCTTCAACATTAATCCCCAGACGCGACATAGTGTCGCGATCGTAGGTCAGATCCATCTCAGAACCGTTGTCCTGTTGATCGGAATTCACGTCCGCCAGCTGTGGCAGTGCGGCCAGCGCTTTGCGGATCTTCGGCTCCCACTCGCGCAGGGCGGCCAGGTCGTCAGAAAGCAGGGTGTACTGGTAGCTGGCATTGGCCTGACGCCCGCCCACGCGGATATCCTGAACGGCCATCAAAAACAGGTTTGCCCCTGGCTCTTTGGCAAGCTTCACTCGCAGGCGGTCAATCACCTGTTGTGCGGTTTCATTGCGGACATCACGCGGTTTAAGGGTGATAAACATCATCCCGCTGTTGACGCGGGAGCCGCCGGTAAAACCGGTGACGTTATCCACCGCCTTGTCCTCGCGGATGATTTTCATAAAGTCCTGCAGTTTACCGCGCATTGCCTGGAACGAAATGCTCTGGTCAGCCTGAATACCGCCCATCAGCACGCCGGTATCTTGCTCCGGGAAGAGCGTTTTCGGGATGGTAATATACATCCAGACATTAAGCCCGATCGTGGCGATAAGCGCTAACCCGACAAGTCGCGTATGGTTCAGTACCCACTTCAGTGATTTACCGTAGCCTCCCTGCATGGCCATCAGGACACGACCAAACCCCTTGCGACGCGGCTGCGAACGCGGTTTGCTGCGCCTGAGCATCCAGCCGCACATCATCGGCGTGAGCGTGAGCGAGACAGCCAGCGAAATACCGATGGCGACGGAGAGCGTCACCGCAAACTCGCGCAGCAGGCGGCCGGGAAGCCCGCCCATCAGCAGCAGCGGCAGGAACACCGCCACCAGCGACAAACTCATTGAAAGCACCGTAAAGCCCACTTCGCGCGTGCCCTGAAGCGCAGCCTGAAGCGGTTTCACGCCGGCTTCCAGATGACGGGAGATGTTCTCCAGTACCACAATGGCATCATCCACCACAAACCCGGTGGCGATGGTCAGGGCCATCAGCGACAGGTTGTTGAGGCTAAAGCCGCACAGATACATGGCGGCAAATGTCCCAATCAGCGAGACCGGCACTGCCACGGCGGGAATGAGCGTTGCGCGCCCGGAGCGCAGAAACAAAAAGACCACCAGGATAACCAGCCCGACGGAGATCACCAGCGTCTGTTCTACCTCTTCGAGCGAGGCGCGAATGGTCGGAGAGCGATCCTGGGCAATCTGCAGGTCAATTGCAGCCGGGATAGTCTCCTGTAGCTCCGGCAATCGCGCGCGGATGCTGTTCACCGTCTGGATAATATTGGCTTCCGGCAGCTTGCGGATCATCAGCAGGATCGCCGGTTTGGCGTTGGTCATCCCCGCGTTGCGGACATCCTGTACCGAGTCGGTGACGCTGGCGACATCGCTTAAGCGTACCGCCGCGCCGTTGTTGTAGTGAATAATCAGCGGCTGGTATTCAGCGGCGGTTTTCAGCGCGTCGTTGGTCTGGATCTGCCAGCGATGGCCGCTGTCCTCAATTGCCCCTTGTGGCTTACGCACGTTGGCATTGCTGATGGCGGTGCGCACCTCGTCCAGCGACACCCCCTGGTTAAACAGTGCCTGTGGGTTTAAACCCACGCGCACGGCGGGCAGGGAGCTACCGCCAACGCTCACATCGCCCACACCGTCAATCTGCGAAAGGGTCTGCGCCAGCTGTGTGGAGGCGAAATCGTACAGTTGTCCCTGAGAGTAAGTCTCCGAAGTGAGCGTCAGGATCATAATCGGCGCATCGGACGGGTTGGCTTTGCGGTAGGTCGGGCGGCTCGGCATCCCGCTCGGCAGCAGGCTTTGCGCGGCGTTGATAGCCGCCTGCACGTCACGCGCGGCTCCGTTTATATCGCGGTCAAAGCTAAACTCCAGAATAATACGCGTGCTGCCAAGCGAACTGCTGGAGGTCATTTCGTTGACCCCCGCAATCCGCCCGAGCGAGCGCTCCAGCGGCGTGGCGACGGACGATGCCATGGTTTCCGGGGATGCGCCAGGCAGCGAGGCGCTGACCATGATCACCGGGAAATCCACCTGCGGCAACGGAGCCACCGGCAGCAGCCGGAAGCCCAGCACGCCGCACAGGGTGATGGCGAGCGAAATTAAAATCGTCGCCACCGGTCGGTAAATGAAGAGGGCGAAAAACTTCACTTATGCCTCCTCTTCACGTTTCGGGAAGCGGCTTTTCGCCCACAGCGCCAGACGGTCAAACAGCAGGTAAATGACCGGTGTGGTAAAGAGCGTCAACACCTGGCTGACCAGTAAACCGCCGACCATACCCACCCCCAACGGGCGGCGCAGCTCAGCCCCTACACCAGTACTCAGCATCAACGGCAGGGCACCCAGCAGGGCGGCGAGTGTCGTCATCAGGATCGGACGAAAACGCAACAGACAGGCCTGGAAGATGGCATCGCGTGGCGACATCCCCTGCTCGCGCTCGGCGGCGAGGGCAAAGTCGATCATCATGATGGCGTTTTTCTTCACGATCCCGATAAGCAGAATGATCCCGATGATGGCAATGACGTCCAGTTCGCTGCCTGCCAGCATCAGCGCCAGCAGTGCCCCCACCCCCGCGGTCGGCAGGGTGGAGAGGATGGTAATCGGGTGAATAAAGCTTTCGTACAGCACGCCGAGCACGATGTACATCGCCACGACCGCCGCCACAATCAGCCAGATGGTGTTACCCAGCGCGGCCTGGAACGCCAGCGTACTGCCCTGGAACTGGGTCTGAATATCTGACGGGAAGCTCAGCGCTTTTTCAGCGGCCACAATGGCTTCAACCGCTTCGCCCAGCGAGTAATTGTCCGGCACGTTGAACGAAATGGTGGTGGACGGGAACTGATCCAGATGGTTTATCGACAGTGGGGTATAGCGCTCTTCCACATTCGCAATTGCACTTAACGGCACAATGCCGCCGTCTTTGCTGGTCAGGCGTACCGAGTCCAGCCCGGCAAGCCCCGGGGTGTTTTCGGTGTTGTGTTCCAGCACCACGCGATACTGGTTCGCCTGGGTATAAATCGTGGAGATCAGACGCTGACCAAAGGCGTTATACAGTGCGTTATCCACATCGGCCATCGTGATGCCCAGCCGACTGGCGGTGTCACGGTTGACGTTCACATACGCTGCCAGACCTTTGTCCTGCCAGTCGCTGCTGACGTCGGAGAGCTGCGGCTGCGCTTTCAGTTTATTCACCAGTTGCGGAACCCAGGTGCTGAGTGCGTCGAGCGTGGTCGCCTGCAGTGTGAACTGGTACTGCGTGCGGCTCACCTGCGTATCAATGGTTAAATCCTGAATCGGCTGCAGGTAGAGTTCAACGCCCGGCACGCGTGCCACGGCGGTTTGCAGACGTTCAATCACCGTTTGCACGCGGTCATTACGGCCACTCAGCGGTTTAAGGTTGATTTGCAGACGAGCGCTGTTCAGCGACGGGTTAGTACCATCCACGCCAACAAACGACGTCAGGCTCTCGACCGCCGGATCGTTCATGATTGTCTCAGATACCTGCTGCTGGCGCTGCGCCATGCTGGCAAACGAAACCGACTGCGGTGCCTGCAGCGTACCCTGAATAATGCCGTTATCCTGAATCGGGAAGAAACCTTTAGGGATGAAGATCCACAGCATCACGCTCAGTGCCAGCGTACCCAGGGCTACACTCAGCGTCGCCCACGGATGATTGAGCACTTTCGCCAGCACGTGTCCGTAAGCGGCAATAATGCGTTCGAACATGCGTTCAGAGGCGCGGGAGAAGCGATTTTGCTTACGCAGGGACTCAACGCTCAGCATGCGGGCGCACATCATCGGCGTCAGCGTCAGCGACACCACGGCAGAGATTAAGATTGCGATTGCCAGCGTGACGGCAAATTCACGGAACAGACGTCCGACGATATCACCCATAAACAGGAGTGGGATCAGCACTGCAATCAGTGAGAAGGTCAGCGAGATAATAGTAAAGCCAATCTCACCCGCCCCCTTCAGCGCGGCGGCCAGCGGTTTTTCGCCTTTTTCGATATAGCGTGAGATGTTCTCGATCACCACGATGGCGTCATCCACCACGAAACCGGTGGCGATGGTGAGCGCCATTAACGTCAGGTTGTTAATCGAAAAACCGAGGAACACCATCACCGCGAACGTGCCGACCAGCGAGAGCGGTACGGCAACGGCGGGGATAATGGTTGCGGGCACGTTGCGCAGGAACAGGTAAATAATCATTACCACCAGCGCAATCGCCAGCATTAGCTCGAACTGAGTATCGGTAACCGACGCGCGAATATTGGTGGTGCGGTCAGAGAGGACCTTCACGCTGACCGACTTCGGCAGACTGTCAATCAGCTGCGGCAGCATGGTACGAATGCTGTCGGCGGTTGCAATGATGTTTGCACCTGGCTGGCGCTGAACGTTCATCACGATCGCCGGCTGTTTGTTAGCCCATGCGCCAAGCCAGCTGTTTTCCGCCCCTTGTTCAACGGTCGCCACATCACCCAGGCGTACGGGAGCGCCGTTCTGGTACGCCACAATCAGCTGGCGGTACTCATCGGCGGACTGCATCTGATCGTTTGCAGAGAGCGTGACGGCACGGGCCGGGCCATCCAGCGAGCCTTTTGCCGAGTTGACGTTGGCATTGCTGATGGCCGCACGAATGGTTTCACTGGTTAACCCCAGCCCGGCGATCGCCTGGGCGTTAAGTTTCACGCGAACCGCCGGGCGCTGCCCGCCCGCCAGCGTGACCAGACCCACGCCAGACACTTGCGAAATTTTCTGTGCCACGCGGGTTTCGACCATATCTTCAACCTGAGTCATCGGCATGGCGGATGACGTGACCGCGAGGGTCATGATCGGCGGATCGGCCGGGTTGACTTTGCTGTAGACCGGTGGGTTAGGCAGGTCAGACGGCAGCAGGTTGGTTGCCGCGTTGATCGCAGCCTGCACCTCCTGCTCGGCGACATCCAGCGACAGCGTGAGCTGGAACTGCAGCGTCACTACGGATGCCCCGCCGGAACTTTGCGAGGACATCTGTTTTAACCCCGACATCTGGCCAAACTGGCGCTCGAGTGGGGCGGTAATGGCCGACGTCACCACATCCGGGCTGGCTCCGGGGTAGAGAGTGATAACCTGAATCGTCGGGTAGTCCACTTCCGGCAGCGCCGAAACGGGCAGGAAGCGGTAGCCGATAATCCCGGCCAGCAGGATAGCCACCATCAACAACGTGGTGGCGACAGGGCGCATGATGAACAGGCGTGATGGCCCACCTGTCGTGCTGGGTGGCATGACCTGCATCAGGAGGCCGCTCCCTGTTTCTTATGCTCCCGCTTCGTGGGTGCAGCGTCTGATGCGGTGCTGCCGTGTGCTTCAACAACGTCGACTTTTGCCCCTTCGGTCAGGCGGTCTATGCCGTCGGTCACCACGCGGTCGCCCACGGCAATCCCGGCGCTGATCACCACCGTCTGGCTGTCCTGAAGCCCGGCTTTCACCAGATGCTTGCTGACGTTGTTGTCACTGTTTAGCACCCAGACAAAGTTACCTTCGTTACCCATCTGTAGTGCAGCCGTTGGGATCACCACCGCGTTTTCCTCGGTGGCAACCAGCATCCGCGCATTCACAAACTGGTTCGGGAAGAGGGCATCATCCTGGTTGTTAAAGCGCGCTTTCAGCTTGATGGTGCCGGTGGTGGTGTCGATCTGGTTATCGAGGCTCAGCAGGGAACCTTCGCTGAGTTTCTGCTTGTTGGTGCGATCCCAGGCTTCCACCACCAGCGCTTGCCCGGTTTTTTGCGCCTGCACGACGGTGGCGATATCACTCTCCGGCAGGGTAAAAACAAGATCGATAGGATGAGTTTGCGTAATGACCACGATCCCGGTGGTATCGCCACTGGAGATCTGGTTGCCGATATCCACCTGTTTCAGGCCGACGCGTCCGCTAATCGGCGCGGTAATACGGCTCCAGTCGAGCTGTAGCTGCGCGCTGGCAACGGTGGCTTCATCGGCTTTTATCGTGCCCTGGGATTCGCTGACCAGAGACTGCTGGGTATCCAGCTCCTGGCGCGACACGAGATTGGTTTTTACCAGTTGCTGATAGCGGGCTAAATCACGCTGGGCGTTGGCGAGCGTGGCTTTATCTTTGGCGAGCTGTCCCTGCGCCTGAGCGAGGGTAACCTTAAACTGGCTCGGGTCGATTTCCGCCAGTAAATCACCGGCGTTGACCTGCTGCCCCTCCTGGAAATGAAGCGCCATCAGTTGACCGTCGACGCGGCTACGTACCGTCACGGTCTTTGCCGCCGTGATAGTTCCCAGGCCTGTGAGATAACGGGGTACCGCTTTGCTCACCGCCGTCGCGGCCTGAACCGGAGCCAGAGCGCCACTGCGCATACCGTGACGACCACCGCTCGCAGAGCGCTGTGGTGGGTTACTGGCACTTGCGGTTGACGTTGGTTCAGCGGATTGACTGTGCCAGTACCAGGCGGCGGCAAGAACCACCACAATGATGCCAGCGGCGATTGCCCAGCGGGATTTGTTACGGCCTTTCATCGTTATACGTTCTCATCCTGAAACACTTCGGGGGATGATACTAGTTTAGTCAGGCAAGACGGTGGAAAAATGGAGGAAATATGGAAGACTGTCTGGAATTGTCTGAATGGAGGTCAACGCAAAACGGCAATGCCGTTTGGGGTGTGTTCGCCCTCTCCCTGTGGGAGAGGACCGGGGTGCGGGCACCAGACCGCACCGTAACAACACTAGCTAAACACTACCTGCGCCCAGCGGGCAAGCCCTGCGGTTACCGAGCCGAAGTCATCGCCCCCGGCAATCGGGATCCCCGGCAGTTGTTCCGCCAGCGCTTTCTTGATCAGCGGCGAACGGGCGCTACCGCCGGTCAGGTAAATGATATCCGGCTTCTCTTTACCGTTCTCCAGGGCCAGTTGAACCTGCTCCAGAATACGCTGCAGAGGCTGGGTGAGTGCTGTTTCCAGCCCTTCCTGTGAAATCGCGGTTGCCAGCTCGTCGCGGATAAACGGTAACGATACCGCATGTTCAGGACGGTTGGAGAGGGCAATTTTGCTCTCTTCAGCGGTGCGCACCACGCGGTAGCTCAGACGCTGACGCCACACTTTGTACAGCAGCGCGACTTTGTCGGCGTCCTGGGCATCGCGCACCAGGTCATTCAGGTAGCGACCGTTGGCGGTGCTGTAAAAATCACTTTGCGCGGGAACATCATTGATGGCGATAGCGTTCCACCACGGCAGGATCGGCAGGGCGATCCCTTTTTCCGTTTGTCCACCCATGCCAAGCAGCGGCATCAGGCTCCTGAACGCCAGGGCGATATCCAGATCGTTACCACCCACGCGGCAACCACTGTGTCCCAGCAGGCTGTTTTCACGGTCGCGACGCGAGTGCCATTGTGGCCCCATCAACAGCAGCGAGCAGTCCGTTGTACCGCCGCCGATATCCACGACCAGCACGCGTTTTTCTTCCGTCAGCGTGGCTTCAAAATCCAGCCCCGCAGCAACCGGTTCATACTGGAACACCACATCACGGAAACCTGCACGGTGCGCGGCACGCTCAAGGATCCCCTGTGCCTGTTGGTTAGCGTCGTCACCACCCAGCCCCTGGAAGTTGATCGGGCGGCCAATAACTGCCTGAGTGATTGCATCGGAAACCTGCGTCTGTGCCTGATTACGGATGTGCAGCATCATGGCGCACACCAGATCTTCAAACACTGCCACCTGCTGTGGCTTCAGGCCGCTGGCACCCAGGAAGGACTTCGGTGATTTAACGAAGTAAACCTCTTCCGGGTCGTCAATGTAATGTCCGAGCGAAGAAAGACCAAACTGCACGCTGGAAGGCGTAACGTCGATGTCTTCCTCGCGGTTAAAACTGACAGCCCGGCGTAGCAACGCCTGGGTTTCTGCGGCATTGGCCGGAACCTGATGATGGCGAAACAGCCATTCGCTGACCGCTTCGCGCGTGGGTGCGCAGAGCATTGACGGCAGCAGCGTGCTCTCTTTTTCCATTTTCAGGAGCTGTGGTTGCCCGTTTTGCATAACCGCAACCGAACAGTTTGCCGTACCGTAGTCAAATCCAATAAACACGTAGAAATCCCCATGCCAGTGAGAAGGGGCGAGACTTTAACGAAATGTCTTCCCGGCGACAACTGGAATATGAAAGCAAGGCGCAACAAGATCTTTCGGTTTATGCTGAGGGGAACATAAAAGGAGCAACAATGTATACCCTGACATGGCAACCCCCTTATGACTGGCAATGGATGTTTGGCTTTCTTGGCGTGCGTGCGGTAGCGGGCGTCGAAACTGTCACGGACGAATACTACGAACGCAGTTTTGCCTGTGAGGGACATCAGGGAATATTTCGCGTCACGCCGGATATCCGCACCCATACGTTGGAGGTAACGTTCAGTGCGGGGCTGACGCCAGTTGCACAGACCTGCCTGGAGCGCATCGGACGTCTGTTCGATCTTGCCTGCGATCCGCAGCAAATTCAGGAGGCGCTGGGCGAACTCGGTGCTGCGCGGCCAGGCTTACGTTTACCGGGGGCAATGGATGCCTGGGAGCAGGGCGTGCGGGCGATTCTGGGGCAGCTGGTCAGCGTGGCGATGGCGGCGAAGCTGGCCTCGCGTGTTGTGGCGCTGTGTGGCAAACCGGTGAAGGATTCTCCGGGCTATGTCTGCTTCCCGACACCGGCAGCGCTGGCGGCGGCCGACCCACTGGCGTTGAAAGCTCTCGGGATGCCGGTCAGGCGGGCGGAATCGTTGATTCATCTGGCGCAGTCCGTGGTCGACGGAACGTTTCCGCTTTTCCCGCCTGCGGATATTGAAGAAGGCATGAAGGCGTTACAACAGCGGCCGGGGATTGGGCGCTGGACGGCAAACTACCTTGCCCTGCGCGGCTGGCAGGCGAAAGATGTTTTCCTGCCGGATGATTATCTGATTAAACAGCGCTTCGCCGGAATGACCCCGGCGCAGATCCGTCGATACGCCCAGCGCTGGCAGCCGTGGCGCTCTTACGCACTGCTGCACATCTGGTATACCGACGGCTGGGTGCCGTCAGTTGATAGCGAAATAGCTGGTATTCAGAAGTAATTCCAGCGGCTGTGGTTCGGCGATGGTGTCGCCGTAGATGAAGTCAATGCCGATACCGGAAAGGGTATCCATCATGATCGGCTGGTTGCTTGGCCCGGCGAGGGTTTTCATCCTCAGCCGCTGTGCATGGCCCTGAATAATGGCAACCATCATTTCATCCATCAGATTGCCGTGTATGTTCGTCACCATTTCTGCGTCCAGCATCAGATAATCGGCCATATTGGCGCTCAGATGGTTAAAGACGTTCATGTCACGTCCTACCTGGCTGAGCACCACGCGACAGCCAGCATGACGGAGTTTTTGCAGCCCCTGCTGGACTCTCTCATCCGGGTTACGCACCACGTCGACAGCAATAACCAGATGCAGAAGACGACCCGGCAGCGTGCCTTTATCCAGAAGATCGAGCAACTCGTCGACCAGCGTGACGCTGGCTAAACCGGCTTCAGAAAGCGGCAGTGCCACTCCCATACCTTTACTGGCCACCTGCGCGGCATAGGTGCGGAAGAACTCGCTAAAAATACGTCGGTCGAGGGCGTGTAACAGTTCAGGCTCCGCCAGACTCGAACGGAAGGCGTGCTCTTCCTGGACTTCGCCCTGGTTAGTCCACAGGCGTAATGAGATCAGCCAGAAATTACAGCTCTCCGGAATACGCGGGGAGGCGACGCTACGGGCAATCAACATCAGGTGATTGTCCTTGATCATATGCCACTGTTCATCAAGCGACATCATGCTGCGCGTGCTGTGGATCCGCTCCTGCTGCGGTTCGTAAACGGTGACGACACCACGCCCGTTGTTTTTCGAGGCATAGCAGGCAATGTCGGCCTGCGACATCACTTCCGACGCCTGATTGTTATTTTCATCAATCAGGGTGATACCGGCGCTGGCACCAATGCGGTGCAGACGTCCTTCCCACATAAAGTGGTAATTGTTGATGGCGTGGATCAGACGGCCTGCAATATAGCGTGCGCTTTCGATATTGCAGTCCGGCAGCAATAGCCCGAATTCGTCGCCGCCCAGACGTGCCAGGACGTCGCTTGAGCGCAGCATGGTCAGCATTAACGAAGAGAGTTCCCGGAGCAGGGCGTCGCCCGCCGCATGGCCTGCGGTATCGTTAACGGCTTTGAAGCGGTCGAGATCGATAAACACCAGCGCATGACGCTGGCGCGTCTCCTGCACGGTCTGCAACAGGCGTTTAAGGTGGTTTTCGAAGCTGACCCGGTTTGCCAGATGGGTGAGCGCATCGTGGGAGGCGCTGTAGCTCAGCTGACGCAGCATTTTGCGTGACTCGGTGACATCCTGAATCACCAGAACCGAGCCAATATTTTGCCCGTCCAGTGTACTGAGCGGAGTGATACTGTAATGGATATCAAAGCTCCCGCCAGTGCGACAGTTAAGCACCACATCCTGTTCAATCGCAGAACGGGACATATCGCCGCTGTGGATATTCTCCATCAGTGGGCCATTCTCACCAAACGTAATATGCAGCACCGTCAGGATCGGCTGCCCGATAGCCTCGGTTTGCAGCCAGCCGCTCATCTTCTCGGCGACGGGATTCATAAAGGTGACATTCATGTCGATATCGGTACACAACACCGCTTCACCGATGGAGTCGAGCGTGATGTGCAAACGCTCTTTTTCCTGGAACAGCGCTTCATTCAGCTGCTTAACTTCGGTCATGTCCATATTGATGCCAAGCAAGCGTTCAACTTCGCCCTGTTTATCCAGCACCCGGTTTGCCAGCGAACGAATATGACGTATGCCGTCCTTGACGCGAATACGGAACTCAAGCTTAAACGGCAGCCTGTCCATCAGCGAGTCGCGGATCACCTGTTCCACGTGGGCGCGGTCTTCTGGCACCATCGCCTCGTGCCAGAGTTGCCACGTCGGCTTGATATGCGGCGGAATTTCATACAGCTCGAACATCCGCTTATCCCAGCTGATGATGTCAGGCTCCAGATCCCACTCCCAAATCCCGATACCACCGGCTTCGTTAGCAAGGGTGATACGTTCCATCAGGCGTTTGTTGACCCACTCGGTCTGCTTGAGATCGTTAATGTCTTCAATCTGGGCGATAAAGTAGAGTGGGGAGCCGTCCGCATGGCGTACGACTGAAACAACAAGCAGCGCCCAGACGACCTCGCCATTGCGGGTGTAATAGCGTTTCTCAAGGCTGTAGTTATTGATATCCCCCCTCACAAGCTGTTCAAGCAGCTTCAGGTCGGAATTCAAATCTTCCGGCCACGTGAGCTGCTGGAAGGTGAGCGACTGAAGTTCTTTCTGGCTGTAGCCAAGAAAACTGCACAGCGCTTTGTTCGCCTGTAGCCACTGTCCTTCAACCCCCACCAGAGCCATACCGATGGCGGAATACTCCATTGCATTACGGAAACGCTCTTCGCTTTCGGTTATATGCTTACGTTCGGCACGAAATGCATACATCACCATCGTCATGACGTTGGCTGGCAGTAGCATCATCAGGAATGGCAGCCAGGGGGCATTCAGCATGGCGCTGGCATTCTGGGTTGCCAGCGGTAGGGGATTTCGGGCAATCATCAGCGAAATGACCATCACGGTGACTAAAAACACCAGGAAGGCTTCCATCCTCGGCAGACGCACGGCGCTCCACATGAGCAGGACGATGACGCAGGTAAACGGCCACGGTACCCAGGTTACGGCCACCCAGCTTAGCGTCAGGGTGGCGGCCATCGTCAGCAAGGTTTCCAGCAGCAGCTTCGGATTGCGGTGGCGAAGCAAATAGTGTGACTTAAAGAGCAGACCCAGTGGAACCAGTGCCAGCGAGCCAATGGATTCAGAAAGCACCCAGACCAGGAAGGTACGAAGTGGTTCCGGGCTGGGGATCAGAAAATGCACCAGTACCCCGCCCACCAGCGGTGGTATCAGCGCACTGCCGATCGCCAGACGGATCCAGTCACCCAGGTTTTGTAATGGGTTATACCAGGGCAGCCATTTGCGGAGTATGACCGCGCCAATAAAGGCTTCAATCAGGTTTATCGAGAGGTAGGTGAAGCTCGTTGCCTCCCAGGAAAAGAGCATCCAGGTGGCCAGAATATTGCCAAATGAACAGGCCAGCGCAATGCCAGGCCACATTTTTCCTGCGTGGCGGTAAAACGCCACCATCATAATGGCGGTGGGAAACCAGAGGGGAGCCAGCAGCGTGCCGGAGCGGGTGAGCTCCAGCGAGAACAACGTAAAGATGAAGGTGACCAGGCCCAGACAGACAAGTCGTAATAAAGGATGTGGGGTAGTAACCAAAACCCGCTGGTATTGTTTATTCATTACCGCTTTATCCAAAGACGCCATGCCGTCAGGAGCCAGGCCCGGACGAGAGAATTTAATAATTTGGCTTATGCTAGTACAAACAATTTACAATTCATATGGCGACTGCTCATAATTTGACATCATAGAGTTATTAAATAGTTACTCTGCAAAAAATTCATATTAAACGCTGAAAAAATGTTCGTTTAAATTTCACTAAGGGATCGAAAAGGCACTTTTCAGCCTCTCTCGCATATCCTGCGCTTTCGACTGGTATCACGCCCACGAAATCCCTATAATTGCCGCGTTTGACGCTCCGGCGTCGTCCTTCCTTAACATCCAGGTCAATCAGGTCGCTAAATTTATGACTGATAAGTCTCATCAGTGCGTCATCATAGGCATCGCCGGCGCATCGGCTTCAGGTAAAAGTCTTATTGCCAGTACGCTTTACCGCGAACTGCGTGAACAAGTTGGTGATGAGCACATCGGCGTCATTCCCGAAGATAGCTATTACAAAGACCAATCCCATCTGTCGATGGAAGAGCGCGTAAAAACGAATTATGATCATCCAAATGCAATGGATCACAGCCTGCTGTTCCAGCATTTAGAAGCGCTTAAGAATGGCCAGGCGATTGAACTGCCTGTCTATAGCTACGTGGAACATACCCGCACGCAGGAAACGATTCGCATCGAGCCGAAGAAGGTGATTATCCTCGAAGGCATCCTGCTTCTGACCGACGCGCGTCTGCGTGAATCCATGAACTTCTCTATTTTTGTCGATACCCCACTGGATATTTGCCTGATGCGCCGCATTAAGCGCGACGTTAACGAACGTGGCCGTTCGATGGACTCTGTCATGGCGCAATACCAGAAAACCGTCCGTCCGATGTTCCTGCAATTTATCGAACCATCCAAGCAATACGCCGATATCATCGTGCCTCGCGGCGGTAAAAACCGCATTGCTATTGATATCTTAAAAGCGAAAATCAGCCAGTTCTTTGAATAAGCCACGCGAATTGTGTACCGTTCAGATATAACCTGGTTTTGCCCTGAGTCAGTAAACTCTCAGGGCACGATGCACGAAAGGAGAAAGTGCCATGCGTCTTTGTGATCGCGATATAGAAGCCTGGCTGGATGAAGGCCGCCTGTCTATTACCCCGCGCCCGCCGGTGGAGCGTATCAATGGTGTGACCGTTGACGTGCGTCTGGGAAATAAATTCCGCACCTTTAGCGGCCACACTGCACCGTTTATCGACCTCAGCGGGCCGAAGGACGAAGTCAGCGCGGCGCTTGACCGTGTGATGAGTGACGAAATTGTCCTCGACGAGGGTGATGCGTTTTACCTGCATCCGGGTGAGTTGGCGCTGGCGGTGACGTTTGAATCCGTCACGTTGCCTGCGGATCTGGTTGGCTGGCTTGATGGCCGTTCTTCTCTGGCGCGTCTGGGGCTGATGGTACACGTGACCGCGCACCGTATCGATCCAGGCTGGTCGGGCCGTATCGTGCTGGAGTTCTTCAACGCCGGTAAACTACCGCTGGCACTGCGCCCGGGTATGATGATTGGCGCGCTGAGCTTTGAACCCCTGACAGGTCCGGCAGAGCGTCCTTATAACCGCCGTCAGGATGCAAAATATCGCGACCAGCAGGGTGCGGTTGCCAGTCGTATTGATAAAGACTGATCGTTAGTCCACTGAGGATGCCATGAGAAGAGTTCTGACAACGCTGATGATATTGCTGGTGGTGCTGGTTGCTGGCCTTTCAGCGTTGGTTCTGCTGGTTAACCCTAATGATTTCCGTGCCTATATGGTGCGGCAGGTTGAAGCGCGCAGCGGTTATGAACTGAAGCTGGATGGGCCGCTGCGGTGGCACGTCTGGCCGCAACTCAGCATTCTCTCAGGCCGTATGTCGTTAACCGCACCGGGGGCCACTCAGCCGCTGGTATCGGCCGATAACATGCGTCTTGATGTGGCGCTGTTCCCGCTCTTTTCACACCAGTTGCAGGTAGACCAGGTGATGCTGAAAAGCGCGGTCATTCAGCTTACCCCACAAACTGAAGCCGTGCGAAACGCGGATGCGCCGGTTGCACCACGTGAAAACACCCTGCCAGATGGGGCGTCTGATACAGGCTGGTCATTTGATATCGGTAAACTGAAAGTGGCCGACAGTGTGCTGGTTTTCCAGCATGAAGATAATGATCAGGTCACTGTACGCAACATTAACCTGAAGATGGAGCAGGACGCGCACCATCGTGCCACGGTGGATTTCAGTGGACGAGTAAACCGCGATCAGCGCGATCTGACCCTGTCGCTGAATGCCAGCGTGAATGCGTCGGATTATCCGCATCAGCTCACGGCAGATATTCAGCAACTGAACTGGCAACTGACGGGGGCCGATGTTCCTGCTCAGGGAATTACCGGCCAGGGAACGTTGCAAGCCGTATGGCGTGAAGAACAAAAACAGCTGGAGCTGGATAACCTTAACCTGCAGGCGAACGACAGCAGCCTGAAAGGGCAGGCGAGTGTTTCTCTTGAACAGAAGCCGAAATGGGTGCTGAACCTGCAGTTTGATAATCTGAACCTGGAGAACCTGCTCGTGACCCAGGCCGCCGCACCGGACAGTGATGTGCAGCAATCGGGGCAGAGTCAGATGAAACAGACGCGCCCGGTTATCTCCTCCAATATTGATCAGCCAGACTATAACGGTCTGCGCGGGTTCACGGCAGACATTCTGCTGAAAGCCAACAGCGTGCGCTGGCGCGGCATTGACTTTACCAATGTGAGCAGCCAGATGTTTAACCATAACGGGTTGCTGGTTGTCTCCGAGCTGAGCGGCAAAATGGGGACCGGGCATGTTTCTCTGCCTGGCTCGCTGGATGTGCGTACAGAACCCGCCAGCGCGGAGTTTCAGCCGCGTCTCGACAACGTTGAGATTGGTACGATCCTGAAAGCCTTTAACTACCCGATATCCATGACGGGGCAGCTGACGCTGGCCGGGGACTTTTCCGGGGCGAAGATCGATGCTGACGCCTTCCGCCGCGACTGGCAGGGGCAGGCTCACGTTGAGCTAAAAGACAGCCGTATGGAAGGACTCAACTTCCAGCAACTGGTTCAGCAGGCGGTTGAACGCAGCAGTAACGTCCAGGCCCAGGAAAATTACGACAGCGCAACGCGTCTCGATAGCTTTACCAGTGACCTGACGCTGGACAACGGGCAGCTCTCTCTGGACGGCATGCAGGGCTCTTCATCCCTGTTGTCGTTAACGGGCGAAGGCTCGCTGGATCTGGTGAAAGAGACGGCAGATACCCGTTTTAACGTGCGTGTGCTTTCCGGCTGGCAGGGTGAAAGCAAACTGGTCGACTTCCTGAAAGAGACGCCGATCCCGCTTAGCGTGTACGGCAAATGGCAGGCGCTGAATTACAGCCTTCAGGTGGATCAGATCCTGCGTAAGCATCTGCAGGATGAAGCCAAACGTCGGCTGAACGACTGGGCGGATCGGAATAAGGATTCACAGACAGGGAAAGATGCGAAGAAGCTGCTCAATAAGCTTTGATGTCTGTTGTGCCGGGTAAGGCGTAGCCTCCACCCGGCTTTTTTACACCTCAAAATCCATCTCTTCCTCATCGCGTAGCGGTATTAACCGTACCTTCTGCACGCGATGGTTCTCCACCTGTAATGTCTTAATCAGATAATCCCCGACCTGTACCTCTTCACCGGGTACCGGAATGCGCTGCAGATATTCCATCAACAAACCGGCAATGGTGTGGTACTCACGTTTCTCATCCAGAGGCAGGGGAACATACTGGATCAGGTCTTCAAGCGGCATATGGCCGTTGGCCGTCCATGAACCGTCTGCATTTTTCTGAATGTCATGGCGCGCATCAATTTCATCTACCTCGTTGGGGAGATTACCGGCGATGGTTTCCATTACGTCGCTGAGCGTGACCAGCCCTTCAACCGAACCAAACTCATCCACCACAAAAGCAAAATGGGTGCGCGCGTTACGGAACTGCTCCAGAGCCGAGAGCAACAGCAACGTTTCCGGGAACACCAGCGGCTGGCGCACCAGTGCGCGCAGATTGAGTGGTTCGCCGTGCAGCTGTTGTTGCAGCAGGTCGATAACATGCACGACGCCCAGCAGCTCTTCTTCCTCTTCTTCCCCAGTGACGACCACGCGGGTGTGCTGGTTTTTATCCAGCAACGCGCGGATTTGCTCTTCCGGGGCGGCCAGATCGATATGTTCAATGTCATGGCGTGAGGTCATGATACTGCTGACTGAACGCTGGTTCAGATTGAGCACCCGCTCAATCATCCGCCGCTCCTGCGGGTCAAAAATCTGCCCGTCGCTGTGATCGGCGAGCATCGCGGAGGATGCGGCATCCAGCTCCGCATCTTCTTTTTGTCCGCTGAGCAGGCGCATTACCGTGTCGGCAGTGCGCTGGCGCAGACTCTGGTTAGCAGACAGAAAACGACGGCGGTTGAAAATCGCCAGCTGGTTAAGCGATTCAATCATGACCGAGAAACCAATGGCGGCGTACAGATAGCCTTTTGGAATGTGGAATCCGAAACCGTCGGCCACCAGGCTAAAGCCAATCATCAGCAGGAAGCTCAGACAGAGGATGACGATGGTCGGGTGGCTGTTCACAAACCGTGTCAGCGCTTTGCTCGCCATGACCATCAGTACAATGGCGATAATCACGGCGGCCATCATCACGGCCAGATGGTCTACCATCCCGACGGCAGTGATGACCGAGTCCAGCGAGAAGACCGCATCCAGCACCACAATTTGCGCGACCACTGGCCAGAATTTAGCACCCCGGCGCTGGGTGGGGTTTTCACTGTCTTTCCCTTCAAGCCGCTCATTCAACTCTACCGTGGCTTTGAACAGCAGGAACAACCCACCAAAAAGCATGATCAGATCGCGGGCGCTAAAGCTCAGGTTGTAAACGGTAAACAGCGGCGTGGTCAGCGTGACCAGCCAGGAAATTGACGCCAGCAGCAACAGTCGCATCACCATCGCCAGCAGCAAACCCGTCACGCGCGCCCGGTCACGCTGCGAAGGTGGCAATTTTTCGGCGAGGATGGCGATAAAGACCAGATTATCAATACCGAGTACTAATTCGATGACGACCAGCGTAACCAACCCGGCCCAGAGTGATGGATCGGCAATCCATTCCATAGTAATAGCAATACCTTCTGTTATATGACCAATGTCACACTTTGATCATGGATAAAACCAGAGGAAATTGCAATGCCAGGGTGAGATTTCTCTTAATAAGCGGGAGAAAAAGAAAATATGCTGAGAATACTGTAAATAAGGTAAAAGCGTATATTTGATTATGAAGTGAGATATTTAGGATATATCGCAATTAATGATTTTAATGTCTTTTTTGTCAATATAAAGAAAATCCTAAAATGTGAAAAATTTGCTCTTAATATTATTCTTAAAAATAGTTATCAGGGCGGATGTCTTCTTGCCTGCTATTAGGTTAGCTGCAACAATTCCCTCAGCATCAAATGTTAAATCTCCTTGTTGCTATTATTGTTCCGGTCTTTAGTCTCGGTTATTCATTATCAGCAACTTCTCTGAAGTGGTTGGTATATTTGCTATAAGACCTGATTCAAGAGGGTGTCTTTCCATAACACATTGTTTAGTCAGTAGATTGGTAACTGAAAGCCAAGGGCGGTAGCGTGCCCGGACGCGAGTGAATCAGCCTCGATTATTCTGTCAATAGCCAGTGGGTGAATAAGCTTTTTTTAGGACTGATGCCAGTTATATTTCTATTTGATTAACTGCATGCTGAAAGCCAAAAGACCCGGGCTTATTTAAATTTCACAGGGTAATTACTCTGCCAAAGTGATAAATAATCAATGATGAAATCCAAAATGAAATTGATGCCATTATTGGTGTCGGTGACCTTGATGAGTGGTTGTACGGTCTTTCCCGGCAGCAATATGTCAACAATGGGCAAGGATGTGATCAAACAGCAGGATGCTGATTTTGACCTCGACAAAATGGTGAATGTTTATCCGCTGACGCCGCGTCTGGTCGAACAATTACGCCCACGTCCAAATGTTGCCCAGCCGAATATGTCTCTGGACCAGGAAATAGCCTCTTATCAGTACCGCGTAGGGCCAGGTGACGTGATCAACGTGACCGTCTGGGACCACCCGGAACTGACAACTCCGGCGGGCCAGTATCGCAGCTCAAGCGATACCGGGAACTGGGTGCAGTCTGACGGGACCATGTTCTATCCCTATATCGGCAAAGTGCATGTTGCAGGGAAAACGCTCGCCGAGATCCGTAGTGATATTACCGGCCGCCTGGCGCAGTACATTGCTGACCCGCAGGTGGACGTTAATATCGCCGCATTCCGCTCGCAGAAAGCCTATATCTCCGGGCAGGTGAACAAATCTGGCCAGCAGGCCATTACCAACGTCCCCCTCACCGTGCTGGACGCCGTTAACGCCGCAGGCGGTTTAACCGACGGCGCTGACTGGCGCAACGTGGTACTCACGCATAACGGCAAAGAGCAGCGCATTTCCCTGCAGGCGCTGATGCAAAACGGTGACCTGACCCAGAACCGTCTGCTCTATCCGGGCGATATTCTCTACGTACCACGCAACGACGATCTGAAAGTGTTCGTGATGGGCGAAGTGAAGAAGCAGAGCACCCTCAAGATGGACTTCAGCGGTATGACCCTGACCGAAGCGCTGGGCAATGCGGAAGGCATCGATCTGACGTCCTCCAACGCCAGCGGTATCTTTGTGATCCGTCCGCTGAAGAACGACGCCAGCGCCAAAGGCAAGATTGCCAATATCTACCAGCTGGATATGTCTGATGCGACGTCTTTGGTAATGGCAACGTCGTTCCGCCTGCAGCCATACGATGTGGTGTACGTCACCACCGCGCCAGTTGCCCGCTGGAACCGCCTGATCAACCAGTTGCTGCCAACCATCAGTGGCGTTCGCTACATGACGGATACGGCGCGCGACATTCATACCTGGTAACCCGCGATGTTTAACAAAATTCTGGTGGTATGCGTGGGGAACATTTGCCGTTCCCCGACGGCGGAACGGTTGCTGAAAAATTATCAGCCCGGACTCACCGTTGACTCCGCAGGGCTTGGCGCGTTGGTCGGTAAAAGTGCCGATGAACGTGCCACCAGCGTTGCCAGCGGTCACAACCTTTCCCTTGACGGGCACTGCGCCCGCCAGGTCTCCGGCCGGATGTGCCGGGAGTATGACCTGATCCTGACGATGGAAAAACGCCACATTCACGCGCTGTGCGACATCGCGCCGGAGATGCGCGGCAAGGTGATGCTGTTTGGTCACTGGGACAATGAACGTGAAATCCCCGATCCGTATCGCAAAAGTCGTGAGGCGTTTGAAGCGGTATACACCTTACTTGACCAGTCTGCCCGTCAGTGGGCGCAGGCACTGAAAGCTCAGCAGGGATAACAATGACAGAAAAAACAAAACTTTCTGCCGCCCCGACTTCGGGCAGTGATGAAATTGATATTGGTCGCCTGGTCGGCACCGTTGTAGAAGCGAAGTGGTGGGTGATTGGGATCACCGCCGTATTTGCCGCTGCGGCGGTTGTCTATACGCTGTTCGCGACGCCAATCTACAGCGCCGATGCGCTGATGCAGATTGAGCAGAACACCGGTAGCTCGCTGGTGCAGGACATCGGTTCCGCGCTGGCCAACAAACCACCGGCATCTGACGCTGAAATTCAGCTTATCCAGTCGCGTCTGGTACTCGGTAAAACGGTTCACGATCTGGGGCTAGATATTTCCGTTACCAAAAATACCTTCCCGGTATTTGGTGCGGGCTGGGATCGCCTGATGGGCCGCAGCAATGACACCGTGAAAGTGACGGATTTTGTGCTGCCGAAAGGGGGCGCAGATCAGACGTTTACCCTGACCGTGCTTAACCCGAAACAGTATCAACTGACCAGCGATGCGGGCTTTAGCGCGCGGGGTGAAGTGGGGCAGATGCTCACCAAAGACGGCGTCAGCATGATGGTGAGCAGCATTCAGGCGCAGGAAGGGGGTGAGTTTACGGTCACCAAATTTTCCACGCTGGGGATGATCAATAATCTGCAAAATAACCTGACCGTCACCGAAAATGGTAAGGACACCGGCGTTCTGAGCATGACCTTTACCGGTGAGGATAAAGATCACATCCGCGACGTACTCAACAGCATTACCCGCAACTACCTTGAGCAGAACGTGGAGCGTAAATCGGCGGAAGCGGCAAAAAGCCTCGCCTTCCTGGCGAAACAGCTGCCAGAGGTGCGCGCTCATCTGGATGATGCAGAGAATAAACTGAATGCCTATCGTCAGGATAAAGATTCCGTTGATTTACCGCTGGAAGCAAAATCGGTTCTCGATTCAATGGTTAACATTGACGCACAGCTCAACGAACTGACCTTCAAAGAAGCCGAAATCTCCAAGCTCTACACCAAACGTCACCCGGCCTACCGCACGTTGCTGGAAAAACGCCAGACGCTGGAAGAAGAGAAGGCGAAGCTGAATAACCGCGTGACCGCGATGCCAAAGACGCAGCAGGAAATTGTGCGTCTGACCCGCGACGTGGAATCTGGTCAGCAGGTGTATATGCAATTGCTGAATAAACAGCAGGAGCTGAAAATCACCGAAGCCAGCACCGTCGGCGATGTGCGTATCGTTGACCCGGCAATTACCCAGCCTGGTGTGCTGAAGCCGAAGAAAGCGCTGATTATTCTCGGCAGCATTATTCTTGGCCTGATGCTTTCCATCGTCGGCGTATTGCTGCGCTCGCTGTTCAACCGTGGTATCGAAAGCCCACAGGCGCTGGAAGAGAATGGCATCAGCGTGTATGCCAGCATTCCTCTGTCCGAGTGGCAGAAATCGCATGACAGCGTCAAAACCGTGAAGGGCGTTAAGCGTTACAAACAGAGCCAGCTTCTGGCGGTGGGTAACCCAACTGACCTGGCGATTGAAGCGGTGCGCAGCCTGCGAACCAGCCTGCACTTTGCCATGATGCAGGCTAAAAATAACGTCCTGATGATGACCGGTGTAAGCCCGTCGATTGGTAAGACATTCGTCTGTGCCAACCTGGCGACGGTGGTTAGCCAGACCAATAAACGCGTGCTGCTGATCGACTGCGATATGCGTAAGGGTTACACCCACGAGCTGCTGGGCACCAACAACGTCAACGGCTTGTCGGAAATCCTGCTCGGTAAAGGGGAGATTAGTGAAAGTGCTAAACCGACCTCGATCCCGAAATTTGACCTGATCCCGCGTGGACAGGTACCGCCTAACCCCTCTGAACTGCTGATGAGTGAGCGCTTTAGCCAACTGGTGGCGTGGGCGAGCAAACACTACGACCTGGTGCTGATTGATACACCGCCAATTCTGGCCGTCACCGATGCTGCCGTTGTGGGCCGCCATGCAGGTACCACGCTGATGGTGGCGCGCTATGCGGTGAACACCATCAAAGAGGTGGAAACCAGCCTGAGCCGTTTTGAACAGAACGGTATTGAGGTGAAAGGGGTGATCCTGAACTCCATCTTCCGTCGCGCGAGTGGTTATCAGGATTACGGGTACTACGAGTACGAATATAAATCGGACAGCAAATAAAAGTTCATCCCCCCTTCACCCTAACCCTCTCCCAAAGGGAGAGGGAATATTATCCCCCTCTCCCTTTGGGAGAGGGCAGGGGTGAGGGCATCGAACTCATTCGGGAAAGACCATGACCACACAACGTCCTTTGATTTCTATCTATATGCCGACATGGAACCGTCAGCAGCTGGCGATCCGCGCAATCAAATCCGTACTACGACAGGATTATGATAACTGGGAGCTGATCGTCGTTGATGACTGTTCTTCCTCGTATGAACAGTTGCAGAAATTTGTGTCCGATCTCAACGATCCGCGCGTGATGTATACGCATAACGCCATCAACTCCGGGGCGTGTGCGGTGCGTAACCAGGCGATTATGCAGGCGCAAGGGCAGTATCTGACCGGTATCGATGACGATGACGAATGGACGCCCAACCGTCTGTCGACCTTCCTGTCACACCAGCATCAGCTGGTTACACATGCGTTCCTGTATGCCAACGATTATGTCTGCCAGGGCGAGGTCTATTCGCAGCCGGCGAGTCTGCCGCTCTATCCGAAGTCGCCTTACTCCCGTCGCCTTTTTTACAAGCGCAATATCATTGGTAATCAGGTGTTTACCTGGGCATGGCGCTTTAAAGAGTGTCTGTTCGATACCGAGCTGAAGGCCGCGCAGGATTACGACATTTTTCTGCGCATGGTGGTGGAGTACGGCGAGCCGTGGAAAGTGGAAGAGGCCACGCAGATCCTGCACATCAACCACGGGGAGATGCAAATCACCTCCTCGCCGAAAAAATTCTCGGGCTACTTCCATTTTTACCGTAAGCACAAGGACAAGTTTGACCGTGCCAGCCGGAAGTATCAGCTCTTTACCCTCTATCAAATCCGCAATAAGCGCATGAACTGGCGCACGCTGCTCACGCTGTTTTCCGTGCGCAATGGTAAACGCCTGGCTGATGGGCTTCGGGGGAAATAATGTTTCTGGAAGATTGCCGCGCAAACAGCTGGAGCCTGCGCCCATGCTGCATGGTTCTGGCATACCGCATCGCGCACTTTTGCTCGGTGTGGCGCAAAAAAAATGTGCTGAACAATATCTGGGCGGCACCGGCTCTGGTGCTGTACCGCATCATCACCGAATGCATTTTTGGTTATGAAATTCAGGCTGCCGCGACCATTGGCCGCCGCTTCACCATTCACCACGGCTATGCAGTGGTGATTAATAAATTTGTGGTTGCGGGTGATGATTTCACCATTCGCCACGCGGTGACCATCGGCAACCGTGGGCCGGACAGTCTGGCGTGCCCGGTTATCGGCAATAACGTCGAGCTGGGAGCCAACGTGGTGATCATTGGCGACATTACTGTCGGCAATAACGTCACCGTGGGTGCAGGTAGCGTGGTGCTGGACAACATTCCGGATAACGCACTGGTGGTGGGAGAAAAAGCCCGGGTGAAGGTGATCAAATGAACATTCTGCAATTTAACGTGCGCCTCGCGGAAGGCGGGGCGGCCGGTGTAGCGCTGGATCTGCATCAGCGTGCGCTGCAAAAAGGATTACAGTCGCGCTTTGTCTACGGCTACGGCAAGAGCGGCAAGAAAAGCGTCAGCCACGATAACTATCCGCAGGTACTGAAGCAGACGCCGCGCCTGACGTCTATTGCCAACATTGCACTGTTTCGTCTGTTTAACCGCGATCTGTTCGGTAACCTGAATAACCTTTATCGCACTGTAACGCGAACCACCGGCCCGGTAGTGCTGCATTTTCACGTGCTGCACAGCTACTGGCTGAAGCTGGAAGAGGTGGTGGCATTTTGCGAGAACGTGCAGGCGCATAAACCGGACACCCGGTTTGTCTGGACGCTGCACGATCACTGGAGTGTGACCGGACGCTGCGCGTTTACCGACGGCTGTGAAGGGTGGAAAACGAACTGTCAGAAATGCCCGACGCTGACCAACTATCCACCCGTCAGCATTGATCGCGCATATCAGCTGGTAGAGGGAAAACGTCAGCTGTTTCGCGACATGATCTCGCTTGGCTGCACGTTTATCTCCCCAAGCCAGCACGTGGCGGACGCATTCAACAGTCTGTACGGCGCAGGGCGCTGTAAAATCATTAACAACGGTATCGATGTGGCGACGGAAGAGATTCTGGCGGAGCTGACGCCGGTGGCGGAAACCACGGGCAAACCGAAAATTGCTATTGTCGCGCATGATTTGCGCTACGACGGTAAAACCAATCAGCAACTGGTGCAAGACATCATGGCGCTGGGCGACAACATTGAACTGCATACCTTCGGTAAGTTTTCCCCGTTCATCGGGGCAAACGTGGTGAACCACGGGTTTGAAACTGACAAGCGCAAACTGATGAGCGCCCTGAACGGCATGGACGCGCTGGTGTTTAGCTCACGCGTGGATAACTACCCGCTGATCCTGTGCGAAGCGCTCTCGATTGGTGTGCCGGTGATTGCCACCCACAGCGATGCGGCGCGTGAAGTGCTGGAAAAATCGGGCGGGAAAACCTTCGCGGAGCAGGAGGTATTGCCGCTGGTGCAGATGACGAAGGCCGATATTGTGCAAGCCGTGTTTGGCACGAGCCTGGAATCGTTCCGCAACCGCAGCCGCAAGGCCTACAGTGGACAACAGATGCTGGAGGAGTATGTCTCGTTCTATCAGAATCTGTAGTTATCTGCTGCTGCCGCTGATTTACCTGCTGGTCAACGTCAAGATTGCTCAGTTGGGTGAAAGCTTCCCGATTACCATCGTGACCTTCTTGCCCGTTCTGCTTTTGCTGTACGTCGAGAAAATCAACCTGAAGAAGTTGATGATTGCGCTGGGTATCGGGTCAGGGCTGACGGCCTTTAACTACATCTTTGGTCAGTCGCTGGATGCCAGTAAATACGTCACCTCCACCATGCTGTTTGTTTATATCGTCATTATTATTGGCATGGTCTGGAGTATTCGCTTTAAAACGATATCACCGCACAATTATCGGAAAATCCTCAGGTTCTTTTATATTGCCGTTGCGTTAATTGTTATGCTTGCTGCACTGGAGATGGCGCAAATTATTTTGACCGGTGGCAGTAGCCTGATGGAGATTATTTCGAAATATCTCATTTACAGTAACAGTTACGTTCTGAACTTCATTAAGTTTGGCGGAAAGCGTACCACCGCACTCTATTTTGAACCGGCGTTTTTTGCTCTGGCATTAATCTCAATTTGGCTCAGCATCAAACAGTTTGGTATCAAAACCCCTAAGACCGATGCTATGATTCTTGCAGGGATTGTTCTGTCAGGATCGTTTTCCGGGGTAATGACATTTATCCTGTTTTACCTGCTGGAGTGGGCGTTCCAGTATCTGAACAAAGAGGCGATTAAGAAAAAATTGCCGCTGGCGATTATTTCCCTGACGGTGTTTATGGTGGGTGTGATATTTGCCTTCCCATACATCTCTGAACGTCTGGGAGATTTGGGAACAGAAGGTTCATCATCCTATTATCGCATCATCGGACCGCTGGTGATGGTGGGTTATTCCTTAACCCACATTGATGGTGTAGTAAGATTCGGCTCACTTTATGAATATGTTGCATCATTCGGAATCTTTAACGGTGCGGACGTCGGTAAAACCATAGACAATGGTCTGTATCTGTTAATTATTTATTTTTCGTGGTTCGCCCTGTTGTTGACATTGTGGTATCTGTTTAACGTTTTCAAAATGATGATTAACGCGTTTGGTGATAACCAAAACTTTCGCGTGCAGCTTTATCTTTTTACGCCCGTGTCGCTGTTTTTTACAGGGTCAATATTTAGCCCGGAATATGCATTCTTAATTGTCTGTCCGTTTATTTTGCGCAAGGCGCTAAATATTACGAATTCATGACGAGGTGATTTTATGTTTCTTAGCGTTGTTACTGTCGCCTTTCGCAACTACGGAGGGGTGGTAAAAACCTGGCGCTCGCTGCGCAATCTGGCGCGCGATCCGAGCCTCACCTTTGAGTGGATCGTGGTCGATGGCGGTTCGAACGATGGCACGGCGGAGTTTCTGGAAAAACTCAACGGTGAGTTCAACTTACGTTACATCAGCGAGAAAGATAAAGGTATCTACGACGCCATGAATAAAGGCATCGCGATGGCGCAAGGGCGGTATGCTATCTTCCTCAATTCCGGTGATGTGTTCCATGATGACGTGGCGCTGTTTGCCCGCCAGCTGGCTCGCCAGAAAGAAGAGGCGATGTACATTGGTGATGCGCTGCTCGATTTTGGCGACGGTAATAAAGTACTGCGTAGCGCCAAACCGGGCTGGTATATCTATCACAGCTTGCCCGCCAGCCATCAGGCCATTTTCTTCCCGGTAAAGGGGCTGAAAAAACAACCTTACGATCTGCAGTATAAAGTGTCATCAGATTATGCACTGGCCGCCAGTTTGTATAAGTCAGGTTATCCATTCTGTCGAATTAACGGTCTGGTGTCTGAATTTTCAATGGGTGGGGTGTCAACCTCGAATAATCTTGAATTATGCCAGGATGCCAAAAACGTCCAGCGTAAGATATTACGCGTGCCGGGCTTCTGGGCGGAATTGTCTTATTTTCTGCGTCTGAAAACGACGGGTAAAGCGAAAGCCTTATATAACAAAGTCTGAAATATAAGGAAACGTAATGCAGGATTTAAAAGGATTCTCCGTGCCGAAAGATTTTCGCGGCAGGAGCGGTATTAAAGTGCAGTTATGGTGGGCGGTACAGGCAACTTTATTTGCCTGGTCGCCGCAAATACTGTATCGCTGGCGCGCTTTTTTACTGCGTTTATTTGGCGCAAAAATCGGAAAAAACGTAGTCATTCGTCCATCGGTCAAAATTACGTATCCCTGGAAGTTAACGCTTGGGGATTATGCCTGGGTAGGGGACGACGCCGTGCTCTATACCCTGGGCGATATTACGATTGGCGCAAATTCGGTGGTGTCACAGAAATGTTATTTGTGCACCGGAAGTCACGATTTCATGAGTCCGCATTTCGATATTACCGCCACACCTATTGTGATCGGTGAAAAATGCTGGCTGGCAACAGATGTCTTTGTTGCACCGGGTGTCTCTGTTGGCGACGGTACGGTTATTGGTGCCCGCAGCAGCGTTTTTAAATCGCTACCGGCAAATAAAGTTTGCCGTGGCAACCCCGCAGTGGTGATACGCGAACGCGTTGAAACTGAATAATTTCTTATAAGTTGGAGAAAATAAACATGTCTAAAGTCGCTCTCATCACCGGCGTTACCGGACAGGATGGTTCTTACCTGGCAGAATTACTGCTGGAAAAAGGGTATGAAGTACACGGTATTAAGCGTCGTGCTTCTTCGTTCAACACCGAGCGTGTTGACCATATCTACCAGGATCCTCACTCCGCGAACCCGAAATTCCATCTGCATTACGGCGATCTGACCGATTCTTCCAACCTGACTCGCATCCTGCAGGAAGTGCAGCCGGATGAAGTGTACAACCTGGGGGCGATGAGCCACGTTGCGGTCTCTTTCGAATCTCCTGAATACACCGCTGACGTTGACGCAATGGGTACCCTGCGCCTGCTGGAAGCCATTCGCTTCCTCGGTCTTGAGAAGAAAACCCGTTTCTACCAGGCGTCCACCTCTGAGCTGTACGGCCTGGTGCAGGAAATCCCACAGAAAGAGACCACGCCGTTCTACCCGCGCTCTCCGTATGCGGTAGCCAAACTGTACGCCTACTGGATCACCGTGAACTACCGTGAATCTTATGGCATGTACGCCTGTAACGGCATTCTGTTCAACCACGAATCCCCACGTCGTGGCGAAACCTTCGTCACCCGCAAAATCACCCGCGCGATCGCTAACATCGCTCAGGGTCTGGAATCGTGCCTGCACCTCGGCAACATGGATTCCCTGCGTGACTGGGGTCATGCCAAAGACTACGTGAAAATGCAGTGGATGATGCTGCAGCAGGACAAGCCAGAAGATTTCGTTATCGCTACCGGTGTGCAGTACTCCGTGCGTCAGTTCGTTGAGATGGCCGCAGCACAGCTGGGCATCAAACTGCGCTTCGAAGGCACTGGCGTGGAAGAGAAGGGCATTGTGGTTTCGGTAACTGGCCACGACGCACCGGGCGTGAAGCCGGGCGATGTGATTGTGCAGGTTGACCCGCGTTACTTCCGCCCTGCGGAAGTGGAAACCCTGCTGGGCGATCCAACCAAAGCGCACGAAACCCTGGGCTGGAAACCCGAAACCACTCTGCAGGAGATGGTTTCTGAGATGGTGGCCAAAGATCTTGAAGCAGCGAAAAAACACTCCCTGCTTAAGTCTCATGGCTACGAGGTTGCCATCGCGCTGGAGTCTTAAGAATGACGAAACAACGTATTTTTGTCGCCGGCCATCGCGGAATGGTGGGTTCCGCGATTGAACGCCAGCTGAAGCAGCGCGGTGACGTAGAGGTGATTGTCCGCACCCGCGACGAGCTGAACCTGCTCGACAGCAAGGCTGTGCAGGCGTTCTTTGCGAATGAACGCATTGACCAGGTGTATCTGGCGGCGGCAAAAGTGGGTGGCATTGTTGCCAACAACACGTACCCGGCGGATTTCATCTACGAGAACATGATGATCGAGAGCAACATCATTCACGCGGCGCATCTGCACAACGTGAACAAGTTGTTGTTCCTCGGGTCATCCTGTATCTACCCGAAAATGGCAAAGCAGCCGATTGCGGAAAACGAGCTGTTGCAGGGCACGCTTGAAGCGACCAACGAGCCATACGCGATTGCCAAAATTGCCGGGATCAAGCTGTGTGAATCCTACAACCGTCAGTATGGTCGCGACTATCGCTCGGTGATGCCGACCAACCTGTACGGGCCGCATGACAACTTCCACCCGAGCAATTCGCACGTGATCCCGGCGCTGTTGCGTCGCTTCCACGAGGCAACCGCCGAGAACACACCGGACGTGGTGGTGTGGGGAAGCGGTACGCCGATGCGTGAGTTTCTGCACGTAGATGATATGGCGGCTGCCAGCATTCACGTGATGGAGCTGGATCGCGAGGTGTGGCAGGAGAACACCGAGCCGATGCTGTCGCACATCAACGTGGGCACGGGCGTGGACTGCACCATTCGCGAGCTGGCGCAGACCATCGCCAAAGTGGTGGGCTACAAGGGCCGCGTGGTGTTTGATGCCACCAAACCGGACGGCACGCCGCGTAAACTGCTGGACGTGACCCGTCTGCATCAGCTGGGCTGGTATCACGAGGTGTCACTGGAGCAGGGGCTGGCCAGCACTTACCAGTGGTTCCTGGAAAACCAGCACCGCTTCCGGGGGTAACGATGTTTTTAAGTCAGGAAGATTTTGCCACGGTAGTGCGTTCTACGCCGCTCATCTCAATCGATTTGATCGTCGGGAACGAACGCGGCGAGTTCTTGCTGGGGAAACGAACCAACCGTCCTGCACAGGGCTTCTGGTTCGTGCCCGGCGGGCGCGTGCAGAAGGATGAGACGCTGGCAACTGCCTTTGAGCGTCTTACTCTGGCGGAGCTGGGCCTGCAACTGCCGATGGCAGCGGGCCAGTTTTACGGGGTCTGGCAGCACTTCTATGACGATAACTTTTCAGGCACCGGATTCTCCACGCACTACATCGTGCTGGGGTTCCGCCTGAGGGTGAGTGAGGCAGACCTGTGTCTGCCTGATTCCCAGCATGACGACTACCGCTGGCTGACGCCAGAGGCGCTGCTTGCCAGTGGTAACGTGCATGACAACAGTCGGGCGTATTTCCTCACGGAACGTCAGGCTGAGGTGCCGGGATGTTACACGAAATCATTCTGCCTGGATCAAGGCGGCAAGACTGGGGATCCTGAAGCAAGTGACTGGGGTGAGCTGACGCAGCCAACGCAGAGTCAGGTTGAAGGATGAAGTGTATGAAGATCCTCGTATATGGAATTAACTACTCGCCGGAGCTAACCGGCATCGGGAAATACACCGGCGAGATGGTCGAGTGGATGGCGAGCCAGGGACATGACGTGCGGGTCATTACCGCGCCGCCGTACTACCCGGAGTGGAAGGTGGGCGAGCGCTACTCCAGTTGGCGTTATCGCCGCGAAGAGGGGGCCGCGACGGTGTGGCGCTGCCCGCTGTACGTGCCGAAGCAGCCCTCGACGCTAAAACGTTTACTTCATCTGGGCAGCTTTGCCCTGAGCAGTTTCTTCCCGCTGATGGCGCAACGTCGCTGGAAGCCGGATCGCATTATCGGCGTGGTGCCGACGCTGTTTTGCACGCCAGGCATGCGCCTGCTGGGCAAACTCTCCGGCGCGCGCACCCTGCTGCATATTCAGGACTATGAAGTGGACGCCATGCTTGGCCTGGGGATGGCAGGTAAAGGCAAGAGCGGCGTCGTTGTGAAGCTTGCCAGCGCTTTTGAGCGTAGCAGTCTGCATAACGTCGATTACGTTTCGACCATCTCGCGCTCAATGATGAATAAAGCCCAGGAGAAGGGCGTGGCGGCGGAGAAAGTGATCTTTTTCCCGAACTGGTCTGAAGTGGCGCGTTTTCGTGACGTGACAGAAAGTGACGCGCAGGCGTTACGTGCCCAGCTTGGTTTGCCTGAAGAACAAAAAATCATTCTTTACTCCGGCAACATCGGCGAAAAGCAGGGGCTGGAGAGCGTTATCGAGGCCGCGCAACAGCTTAGTAAACGTTCGTGGATGTTTGTGATTGTCGGGCAGGGCGGTGGGAAAGCGCGGCTGGAGAAGATGGCAAGCGAGCGTGGCCTGACAAATGTGAAATTCTTCCCCCTTCAGTCGTACGAGGCACTGCCTGCGTTGCTGAAGATGGGCGACTGCCATCTGGTGGTGCAAAAGCGCGGTGCGGCAGATGCGGTGCTGCCGTCCAAGCTGACCAACATTCTGGCGGTGGGCGGTAATGCGGTGATTACGGCAGAAGCCGCAACCGAATTAGGCCAGTTATGCAGCAGCTATCCGGGGATCGCCGTTTGCGTGGAGCCGGAATCAGTTTCTGCGCTGGTGAGTGGAATTGAGCAGGCACTTGCCATGCCAAAAGTGAACACGGTGGCACGTGAATATGCCGAGCGTACGCTCGAGAAAGAGAACGTGCTGAGCCAATTTATTGCAGATATACGGGGATAAATCATGAGTCAAACCACGTTGTATCCGGTTGTGATGGCAGGTGGCTCTGGTAGCCGGTTGTGGCCGCTGTCCCGAGTGCTCTATCCAAAACAGTTCCTCTGCCTGAAAGGGGATCTCACCATGCTGCAAACGACGGTTAACCGTTTGCACGGCGTGGAGTGTGAAAGCCCGGTGGTGATCTGTAACGAACAACACCGCTTTATCGTTGCCGAGCAGCTGCGCCAGCTGAATAAACTCACTGAAAATATCATTCTGGAGCCTGCCGGACGCAATACGGCACCGGCTATCGCCCTGGCGGCACTGGCAGCAAAACGCAGCAGCCCGGATTGCGATCCGTTGATGCTGGTGTTGGCGGCAGACCACGTCATTCAGCAGGAAGACGCGTTCCGTGATGCGGTACGAGCTGCCATTCCTTACGCCGACAGCGGCAAGCTGGTGACCTTCGGCATCGTGCCGGATCTGCCGGAAACGGGTTACGGCTACATCCGCCGTGGCACGGTAACGCCAGGTGAAGGCGATAGCGTGGCGTTTGACGTGGCGCAGTTTGTCGAAAAACCCAATCTTGAAACCGCACAGGCTTATGTGGCCAGCGGTGAATACTACTGGAACAGCGGCATGTTCCTGTTCCGCGCCGGGCGCTATCTGGAAGAGCTGCAGAAGTATCGTCCGGATATCTTAAGCGCCTGCGAAAAAGCGATGGACGTGGTTGACCCGGATCTCGACTTTATTCGTGTGGATGAAGACGCCTTCCTCGCCTGCCCGGAAGAGTCCATCGACTACGCGGTGATGGAACGCACGGCAGACGCCGTCGTGGTGCCGATGGATGCGGGCTGGAGCGATGTCGGCTCCTGGTCCTCACTGTGGGAGATCAGCGCCCATACCCCGGAGGGTAACGTTCATCACGGTGATGTGATTAGTCACAAGACGGTAAACAGCTACGTTTATGCCGAATCAGGCCTGGTGACGACGGTGGGGGTGAAGGATCTGGTGGTCGTTCAGACCAAAGATGCCGTGCTGATTGCCGACCGTAATGCCGTGCAGGACGTGAAAAAAGTGGTGGAGAAGATCAAGGCCGATGGCCGTCATGAACACCATATTCATCGCGAAGTCTACCGTCCGTGGGGGAAATATGACTCCATCGATGCGGGCGACCGCTACCAGGTGAAACGCATCACCGTGAAGCCGGGTGAAGGGCTGTCGGTACAGATGCACCATCACCGCGCTGAGCACTGGGTTGTGGTGGCGGGCACTGCCAAAGTCACCATCGACGGTGAGATCAAACTGCTGGGTGAAAACGAATCGGTGTACATCCCGCTCGGGGCAACGCACTGCCTGGAAAACCCGGGGAAAATTCCTCTCGATTTAATTGAAGTGCGCTCCGGTTCGTATCTGGAAGAGGACGACATTGTTCGCTTCCAGGATCGTTACGGCCGGGTATAGCACCTTAGCATCTTGCCCGGTGGCGCAGCGCTTACCGGGCCTACGAATGACAAAAATGAATTTGGCCATTTAGTGGTCAGGGCCAACTGTTGCCTGAAAAAGGGGTCATCATGGAAAAATTAACCTGTTTTAAAGCCTACGATATTCGCGGCAAGCTGGGTGAAGAGCTGAATGAAGATATTGCGTGGCGCATTGGCCGCGCGTACGGCGAATATTTAAAACCGCAGACCATCGTGCTGGGCGGTGATGTGCGTCTGACCAGTGAGTCGCTGAAGCTGGCGCTGGCAAAAGGGTTGCAGGATGCGGGTGTGGATGTGCTGGACATCGGCCTTTCCGGTACCGAAGAGATCTATTTTGCCACCTTCCACCTTGGCGTGGACGGCGGTATCGAAGTGACCGCCAGCCATAACCCGATGGATTACAACGGCATGAAGCTGGTGCGCAAGGGCGCGCGACCTATCAGTGGTGACACCGGACTGCGCGATGTGCAGCGTCTGGCGGAAGCTAACGACTTCCCGCCGGTGAACGAAGCACAACGCGGCAGCTACAAGCAGATCAACCTGCAAAAAGCCTACATTGACCACCTGCTGGGCTACATCAATGTGGCGAATCTCAAACCGCTCACGCTGGTGATCAACTCTGGCAACGGTGCCGCAGGTCCGGTTGTCGATGCGCTGGAAGCCCGCTTTAAGGCGCTGAACGTGCCGGTGACCTTCGTTAAAGTCCACAACACGCCTGACGGTAATTTCCCTAACGGGATCCCGAATCCGCTGCTGCCGGAGTGTCGCGATGACACCCGTAACGCGGTGATTGAGCACGGTGCGGATATGGGCATCGCCTTTGACGGTGATTTCGACCGCTGCTTCCTGTTCGACGAGAAAGGCCAGTTTATCGAAGGCTACTACATTGTCGGTCTGCTGGCGGAAGCGTTCCTCGAGAAGAACCCGGGGGCGAAAATCATTCACGATCCGCGTCTTTTCTGGAACACCGTTGACGTGGTTGCTGCGGCGGGTGGCCAGCCGGTGATGTCCAAAACCGGTCACGCTTTCATTAAAGAGCGTATGCGCGAAGAAGATGCCATTTATGGCGGCGAGATGAGCGCCCACCACTACTTCCGTGATTTTGCCTACTGCGACAGCGGAATGATCCCGTGGCTGCTGGTGGCTGAGCTGCTGTGTCTGAAAGGACAGACGCTGGGCGAACTGGTGCGCGACCGTATGGCGGCGTTCCCGGCAAGCGGGGAGATCAACAGCAAACTGGCGCAACCTGCCGACGCTATTGCCCGCGTGGAGCAGCACTTTGCCATTCACGCGCTGGAAATTGACCGTACCGACGGCATCAGCATGTCGTTCCCGCAGTGGCGCTTCAATCTGCGTTCTTCAAACACCGAGCCGGTGGTGCGCCTGAATGTGGAATCACGGGCGGATGTCCCACTGATGGAAGCGCGAACGCAGGACATTCTGGCGCTGTTGAATCAGTAAAACGAAAACCTTACCCCTCACCCTAACCCTCTCCCCTTTGGGGAGAGGGTGGGGTGAGGGGCAGGTTTTGAACGAAAGGAACAACGATGACGAATCTAAAAAAACGCGAGCGAGCGAGAACGAATGCATCGTTAATCTCTATGGTGCAGCGTTTTTCCGATATCACCATCATGGTCGGTGGATTGTGGGCGGTGTGTTGGGTGAGCGGCCAACCCTTCCTGTACATGCATTTGCTGATGGCTCTGATTGCGCTGGTGGTGTTTCAGATGATCGGTGGGATAACCGATTTCTACCGTTCGTGGCGCGGCGTAAAAATTACCACTGAGCTGATGCTGTTACTGCAAAACTGGACGTTAAGCCTGATTTTCAGCGCCGGGCTGGTGGCGTTTAGCCGTGATTTTGACAACCGGCTGGTGACCTATCTGTGCTGGTACCTGCTAACCAGCGTCGGCATGGTGGTCTGTCGTTCGCTCATTCGCTATGGCGCGGGCTGGCTGCGCAATCGCGGCTACAACACGCGTTATGTTGCCGTGGCGGGTGACTTGCCGGTCGGACAAGCCCTGCTGGACAGTTTCCGCAAAGAGCCGTGGCTGGGTCTTGAGGTTGTAGGGATTTATCACGATGCCAGACCGGGAGGCGTTTCGTCCGACTGGGCCGGGAATGTTGAACAACTGCTCGACGATGCAAAGGCGGGCAAAATCCATAACGTCTATATTGCCATGCCAATGAGCGAGGAAGCGTGCATTAAGCGTCTGGTTCGCAAACTTGCAGATACCACCTGCTCGGTGATCCTCATCCCTGACGTCTTTACCTTCAATATTCTGCACTCGCGTATTGATGAGGTGAACGGTGTGCCGGTGGTACCGCTGTATGACACGCCGCTGTCGGGCATTAACCGCGTGCTTAAGCGCATCGAAGATATCATTCTTTCCTCACTGATTTTACTGCTGATCTCCCCGGTGCTGTGCTGCATTGCGCTGGCGGTCAAGCTGAGTTCTCCAGGCCCGATTATCTTCCGCCAGACCCGCTACGGCATAGACGGTAAACCGATTATGGTGTGGAAGTTCCGCTCCATGAAGGTGATGGAGAACGACAAAGTGGTGACTCAGGCGACGCAAAATGACCCACGCGTCACGCGGGTGGGTAACTTCCTGCGTCGCACGTCGCTGGATGAGCTGCCGCAGTTTATCAACGTCTTTACCGGTGGAATGTCGATTGTTGGGCCACGTCCGCACGCGGTGGCTCATAACGAGCAGTATCGCTCGCTGATTGAAGGTTACATGCTGCGCCATAAGGTGAAGCCTGGTATCACCGGCTGGGCGCAGATCAACGGCTGGCGCGGTGAAACCGACACGCTGGAAAAAATGGAAAAACGCATCGAGTTCGACCTGGAGTACATCCGTGAATGGAGCCTCTGGTTTGATATCAAGATCGTCTTTCTGACCATCTTCAAAGGTTTTGTGAACAAAGCGGCGTACTAAGATGAGCTTACGTGAAAAAACCATCAGCGGCGCGAAGTGGTCAGCAATGGCGACCATTGTCATTATCGGCCTGGGGCTGGTGCAGATGACGGTGCTGGCGCGCATTATTGATAATCACCAGTTTGGTCTGCTGACCGTATCGCTGGTGATTATCGCGCTGGCCGATACGCTGTCTGACTTCGGGATCGCCAACTCGATTATTCAGCGCAAGGAGATTAGCCAGCTGGAGCTGACCACGCTCTACTGGCTGAACGTTGGGCTTGGGATCGTCGTTTTTGTGCTGGTGTTCCTGCTGAGTGACACCATCGCCAGTGTGCTGAACAACCCGGATCTTGCCCCGCTGATGCGCACGCTCTCGTTTGCCTTTGTGGTGATCCCACACGGGCAACAGTTCCGCGCGTTGATGCAAAAAGAGCTGGAGTTCAACAAGATCGGCATGATTGAAACCAGTGCCGTGCTGGCGGGCTTTACCTTCACCGTGGTGAGCGCCCATTTCTGGCCGCTGGCAATGACGGCTATCCTCGGGTATCTGGTGAACTCAACCGTACGCACGCTGCTGTTCGGCTTCTTTGGCCGCAAGATTTACCGCCCGGGGCTGCATTTCTCACTGGCCTCGGTGTCATCTAACCTGCGCTTTGGCGCGTGGCTGACGGCTGACAGCATCATCAACTACGTCAACACCAACCTCTCCACCCTGGTGCTGGCGCGCATTCTGGGGGCGAGCGTCGCGGGGGGCTATAACCTGGCCTACAACGTCGCGGTGGTGCCGCCGATGAAACTGAACCCGATCATCACCCGCGTGCTGTTCCCGGCGTTCGCCAAAATTCAGGATGATACCGGGAAGCTGCGGGTCAATTTCTACAAGTTGCTTTCCGTGGTGGGCATTATCAACTTCCCGGTGCTGCTGGGGCTGATGGTGGTTTCCAGCAACGTTGTGCCGCTGGTGTTTGGCGAGAAGTGGGACAGCATCATTCCCATCCTGCAACTGCTGTGCGTGGTGGGGCTGCTGCGCTCCGTTGGTAACCCGATTGGTTCCCTGCTGATGGCAAAAGCGCGCGTTGATATCAGCTTCAAATTCAATGTGTTCAAAACCTTCCTGTTTATTCCGGCGATTATCGTTGGTGGGCACATGGCAGGGGCTATCGGCGTCACGCTCGGCTTCCTGATGGTGCAGATCATCAATACCGTTCTGAGCTACTTCGTGATGATCAAACCGGTGCTGGGCTCCAGCTATCGTCAGTACATCCTCAGCCTGTGGCTACCGTTTTATCTCTCATTGCCAACGCTTGTTGTCAGCTATGGCCTGGGCGTGGTGCTCAGCGGCCATCTGCCGCTGGTCGCTTTACTGGCGGTGCAGATTGTCGCTGGTGCGGTTGCGTTCGGGGTGATGATGGTGCTGTCACGTAATGCGCTGGTGGTGGAGATGAAGCGCCAGTTTTGCCGTAACGAAAAAATGAAAACGCTGCTTCGCGCAGGCTAATTCTTTAAGAGGCCATTATGAAATTACTTATCCTTGGCAACCATACCTGCGGCAACCGTGGCGACAGCGCCATTCTGCGCGGTTTATTGGATGCAATTAACACTCTTGAGCCTGAGACAGAAGTAGATGTGATGAGCCGTTATCCGGTCAGCTCATCCTGGTTGCTGAACCGTCCGGTGATGGGCGACCCGCTCTACAGCCAGATGAAACAGCACAACAACGTTGCCGGTGTGATGGGGCGGGTGAAGAAAGTGCTGCGCCGTCGCTACCAGCACCAGGTGTTGCTTTCACGCGTCACTGATACCGGCAAGCTGCGCAACATTGCCATTGCACAAGGTTTTACCGATTTTGTTCGCCTGCTGTCGGGCTATGACGCCATTATTCAGGTCGGTGGCTCTTTCTTTGTCGATCTCTATGGTGTGCCGCAATTTGAGCATGCGCTCTGTACGTTTATGGCAAAAAAACCGCTGTTTATGATTGGTCACAGCGTGGGGCCATTCCAGGATCCGCAGTTTAACCAACTGGCGAACTATGTGTTTGCCCACTGTGATGCGCTGATCCTGCGTGAATCGGTGAGCCTTAATCTGATGAAGCGCAGCGATATCGACACCTCAAAAGTTGAGCACGGTGTGGATACCGCCTGGCTGGTGGATCATCAGGACGACCGTTTCCAGGCAAGCTATGCGGTGGAGCACTGGCTGGATGTGGTGGCAAAACAGAAAACCGTTGCTATTACCCTGCGCGAGCTTGCGCCATTCGACAAGCGTCTTGGCACGACCCAGGCGGCATATGAAGAAGCCTTCGCCGGAGTGGTTAACCGCATACTGGACAGCGGTTATCAGGTGCTGGCGCTCTCTACCTGTACCGGTATCGACAGTTATAACAAAGATGACCGTATGGTAGCGCTGAACCTGCGCCATCTGGTGAATGATCCATCGCGCTATCACGTGGTGATGGACGAACTGAACGACCTGGAGATGGGCAAGCTGCTCTCGGCCTGCGACCTGACCGTGGGTACCCGTCTGCACTCGGCGATTATCTCCATGAACTTTGGCACGCCTGCAATTGCCATTAACTACGAGCACAAATCAGCGGGCATTATGCAGCAGCTCGGCATGCCTGAGATGGCGGTTGATATCCGTCACTTGCTGGACGGTTCCCTCGGGGCGATGGTTGGCGATACCCTGGGACAGCTACCAGCCATTAACGAACGTCTGGCCGTGGCGGTGAAAGCGGAGCGCGAAAAAGGGATCGGGATGGTGAAATCTGTCCTTGAGCGCGTCGGGGAGGGGAAATGAAGGTTGGTTTCTTCTTACTGAAATTTCCGTTGTCGTCAGAAACCTTTGTGCTGAACCAAATCACCGCGTTTATCGATATGGGATATGACGTGGAGATTATCGCCCTGCAAAAGGGCGATACGCAAAACACCCATGCGGCCTATACGCAATATGGGCTGGAGGCGAAAACCCGCTGGCTCCAGGATGAACCGTCCGGAAGAATGAGTAAGCTGCGCCACCGGGCCAGACAAACCCTGCGTGGCATCCATCGTCCCTCGACCTGGCGTGCGCTGAATGTTTCGCGCTACGGTGCGGAATCACGCAATCTGATCCTCTCGGCCATCTGCGGACAAACGGCGCAGCCGTACCGTGCCGATGTGTTTATCGCCCACTTTGGTCCGGCGGGCGTCACCGCAGCCAAACTGCGCGAACTGGGGGTGATTGACGGCAAAATAGCGACCATTTTTCACGGGATTGATATCTCCAGCCGCGAAGTGTTGAACCACTACACGCCGGAGTATCAGCAGCTTTTTCGCCGCGGCGACATGATGCTGCCCATCAGCGAGTTGTGGGCCGGACGGCTGAAAAGCATGGGCTGCCCGGGGGAGAAAATCACCGTTTCGCGAATGGGCGTTGATTTGGCGCGTTTTACCCTGCGTCCGGTGAAGGTGCCGGGTACATCGTTGCAGATTATCTCTGTTGCCCGTCTGACCGAGAAAAAAGGGCTGCATGTGGCTATTGAGGCCTGCCGCCAGTTGAAGGCGCGCGGCGTTGATTTTCGTTATCGCATTCTGGGTATTGGCCCGTGGGAGCGCCGCCTGCGCACGCTTATCGAACAGTATCAGCTGGAAGACTATGTCGACATGCCGGGCTTCAAGCCGAGCCACGAGGTAAAAGTGATGCTTGATGAAGCCGATGTGTTCCTGCTGCCGTCCGTGACCGGAGCCGATGGTGATATGGAGGGGATCCCGGTGGCACTGATGGAGGCGATGGCTGTCGGTATTCCGGTGGTATCGACTGTACACAGCGGGATCCCGGAGTTGATCCAGTCTGACTATTCTGGCTGGCTGGTGCCCGAGAACAATGCGCCAGCCCTTGCCGATCGTCTGGCCGCATTTAGCGAAATCGACCCGCAGACGTTGGTACCTGTGCTGCACAATGCCCGACAAAAAGTTGAGGCAGAATTTAACCAGCAGGTGATTAATCGCCAGTTAGCGAGCCTGCTGCAAACGTTGTAACACCGAGGTTGTATGCTGAAAAAGATGACTCGACGCCGCTTTGTCTCTTCCTTATCCGTCCTGGCAGCCATGCCGTTGTTGTCCTCCCGTGCGGCGAACGCGGCAGCCGGGAAGACGGTCTCTGTGAATCAGTACAACAATAACGACTGGATCGCCGCGTTTAAGCAAGCGTTTAGCGAAGGCGATACCGTCGTTGTCCCTGCCGGATTCACCTGTGAAAACATCAATACCGGGATTTTCATTCCCGACGGCAAAACGCTGCTGATCCGGGGGGCATTGAAAGGGAATGGCCGGGGACGTTTTGTCCTGCAGGAAGGGAGCAAAGTCATTGGCGAAGGCGCGGGACGCACGGAGAACATCACGCTGGATGTTCGCGGCTCTGACTGCGAGATAAAAGGGCTGGCGATGAGCGGTTTTGGCCCTGTCGCGCAGATTTTCATCGGCGGTAAGCAGCCTGCTGTTATGCGTAATCTGGTGATTGATAATATCAGCGTGAGCCAGGCCAACTACGCCATTCTGCGCCAGGGGTTCTATAATCAGGTTGATGGTGCCCGTATTACTAACAGTCGATTCAGCCATTTGCAGGGGGATGCCATTGAGTGGAACGTGGCCATCAACGACCGCAATATCCTGATCTCTGACCATGTGATTGACAATATCAACTGCACCAACGGTAAGACCAACTGGGGGATAGGTATTGGCCTTGCCGGCAGCACCTACGACAACGACTACCCGGAAAAGCAGACCGTGAAGAACTTTGTGGTGGCGAATATCACGGGCAGCAATTGCCGTCAGCTAGGGAAGGTGCGAATAAGCGGGGAAATTCTTCTCGGCTGACTCAGTCATTTCATTTCTTCATGTTTGAGCCGATTTTTTCTCCCGTAAATGCCTTGAATCAGCCTATTTAGACCGTTTCTTCGCCATTTAAGGCGTTATCCCCAGTTTTTAGTGAGATCTCTCCCACTGACGTATCATTTGGTCCGCCCGAAACAGGTTGGCCAGCGTGAATAACATCGCCAGTTGGTTATCGTTTTTCAGCAACCCCTTGTATCTGGCTTTCACGAAGCCGAACTGTCGCTTGATGATGCGAAATGGGTGCTCCACCTTGGCCCGGATGCTGGCTTTCATGTATTCGATGTTGATGGCCGTTTTGTTCTTGCGTGGATGCTGTTTCAAGGTTCTTACCTTGCCGGGGCGCTCGGCGATCAGCCAGTCCACATCCACCTCGGCCAGCTCCTCGCGCTGTGGCGCCCCTTGGTAGCCGGCATCGGCTGAGACAAATTGCTCCTCTCCATGCAGCAGATTACCCAGCTGATTGAGGTCATGCTCGTTGGCCGCGGTGGTGACCAGGCTGTGGGTCAGGCCACTCTTGGCATCGACACCAATGTGGGCCTTCATGCCAAAGTGCCACTGATTGCCTTTCTTGGTCTGATGCATCTCCGGATCGCGTTGCTGCTCTTTGTTCTTGGTCGAGCTGGGTGCCTCAATGATGGTGGCATCGACCAAGGTGCCTTGAGTCATCATGACGCCTGCTTCGGCCAGCCAGCGATTGATGGTCTTGAACAATTGGCGGGCCAGTTGATGCTGCTCCAGCAGGTGGCGGAAATTCATGATGGTGGTGCGATCCGGCAAGGCGCTATCCAGGGATAACCGGGCAAACAGACGCATGGAGGCGATTTCGTACAGAGCATCTTCCATCGCGCCATCGCTCAGGTTGTACCAATGCTGCATGCAGTGAATGCGTAGCATGGTTTCCAGCGGATAAGGTCGCCGGCCATTACCAGCCTTGGGGTAAAACGGCTCGATGACTTCCACCATGTTTTGCCATGGCAGAATCTGCTCCATGCGGGACAAGAAAATCTCTTTTCTGGTCTGACGGCGCTTACTGCTGAATTCACTGTCGGCGAAGGTAAGTTGATGACTCATGATGAACCCTGTTCCATGGCTCCAGATGACAAACATGATCTCATATCAGGGACTTGTTCGCACCTTCCCTAGTGCACGTCGAGAACGGGAAGCACTTTATCATTCGGAATATAAAGGCAAAAAATATCACGCCGGATTTCAGCAAAAAGGCGGGAATAGACAACGCCACCGTCGCCATTTATGGCTGTGACAATTTCGTCATCGATAATGTTGATATGGTCAATAGCGCCGGAATGTTAATCGGCTATGGTGTAATAAAGGGGGATTATCTGTCGATTCCACAAAACTTCAGGCTTAGCGATATTCGCCTTGATAATCGTCAGCTTGACTATAAGTTGCGCGGAATACAGATTTCATCCGGTAATGCCACCTCGTTCGTCGCCATTACCAACGTTGACATACAGCGCGCCACGCTGGAACTGCACAACAAACCACAGCATCTTTTCTTACGCAATATCAATGTGATGCAGGAGGCTGCTATTGGACCTGCGCTGAAGATGAACTTTGATCTGCGCAAAGATGTACGCGGGAAGTTTATGGCAAAAGACGAGACGTTGCTGTCGATGGCAAACATCAAGGCGGTAAACGAGAAAGGGCAGAGTTCGGTAGATATCGACCGTGTCGATCAGTTGGTGGTGAATACGGAACGGCTGAATTTCAGTCTTCCGCGCAGATAATCACCAGTTGGTTGTTTTGAGATTTTTCCTGGAGCAGAATCGCGATCTAATCAGATTACAACTACTGTAATTTGTGGTGCTAAGGCGTAACATCAGCCCCGGATTACGGCAAAACATGCTGGCGAAAACAGGTTTAAGAGATATAATTCGTCAACCATTTTAAGGTGGAAGAAATAATGATTAATTTGAAAGCAGTCATTCCGGTAGCGGGTCTGGGCATGCATTTGCTGCCAGCCACAAAAGCCATTCCTAAAGAGATGCTACCGATCGTCGACAAGCCGATGATTCAATACATCGTCGATGAGATTGTTGCTGCAGGTATCAAAGAAATCGTCCTGGTTACACATTCTTCCAAGAATGCAGTAGAGAACCACTTCGACACCTCTTATGAACTCGAAGCGTTGCTTGAGCAGCGCGTAAAGCGTCAGCTGCTGGCGGAAGTTCAGTCTATCTGTCCTCCTGGCGTGACCATCATGAACGTGCGTCAGGCGCAGCCGCTGGGTCTGGGGCACTCCATTTTGTGCGCTCGCCCGATTGTCGGTGACAATCCGTTTATCGTGGTACTGCCGGATATCATTATCGATAGTGCTTCCGCAGATCCGCTGCGTTACAACCTGGCGGCAATGGTCGCACGGTTTAATGAAACCGGTCGTAGCCAGGTACTGGCTAAACGCATGGATGGCGACCTTTCTGAGTACTCGGTTATTGAGACAAAAGAAGCGCTGGAGACGGAAGGGCAGGTGAGCCGTATCGTTGAGTTCATCGAAAAACCGGATCAGCCACAGACGCTGGATTCCGATTTGATGGCGGTAGGACGTTATGTCCTAAATGCGGATATCTGGACCGAACTGGAAAAAACCGAGCCAGGTGCCTGGGACCGTATTCAACTGACTGATGCAATTGCCGAACTGGCGAAAAAACAGTCTGTTGATGCCATGCTGATGACCGGCGACAGCTACGACTGCGGTAAGAAAATGGGGTATATGCAGGCGTTTGTGAACTACGGGCTGCGTAACCTGAAAGAAGGGACGAAGTTCAGAAACCGGATTGAGAAGTTGCTGGCTAACGACTGATATTTTTTACACGATTTGTATAAGCGGTAGTCATCATTTTGGTATGTTGTTACATATCCAGAGTGAGGATTGCCGCTTTTTGTTATTAAATCTAACCATAACATGGTGTTACCTGATACAAGTCTTGGCTGGTTTGTAGCGATTTGTGCTTGTTTCTGGGGTCGTTTAGGACGACAATTAACGCCAGTTTTTGTCTGTGATCAGACAAGAAAAATCATTTATTCAGACACCGCTCAGTGCACTGGTAGCTGTTAAGCCAGGGGCGGTAGCGTGCTTAATTTCTGAAACTGCTATTAATGCCAGATTTCAGAGCATCAGTATCCAGACATTTCCAACAGACGGAACAGATAACGTGAAAATTCTTGTGACGGGTGGGGCTGGTTTTATCGGCTCAGCGGTTGTACGGCATATTATCAAAAATACCCATGACGAAGTCGTCAATGTGGATAAGCTGACTTATGCCGGTAACCTTGAGTCGCTTAGTGAAGTCAGCGATAGCGACCGATATGCCTTTGAACATGCGGATATTTGCGACAAAAATGCAATGGATCGTATCTTCGCAGAGCATAAGCCTGATGCTGTGATGCATCTGGCCGCTGAAAGCCACGTCGATCGTTCTATTTCCGGGCCAGCCGCTTTTATTGAAACCAATATAGTGGGCACTTATGTACTTCTGGAAGCTGCTCGAGCGTACTGGCTCATGCTGGATGAGACTGCGAAGAAAGCGTTTCGTTTCCATCACATTTCGACCGATGAAGTGTATGGTGATTTACCACACCCTGATGAGCACCCGGCATCAACTGAGCTGCCACTTTTCACTGAAACTACTGCGTATGCACCTAGCAGCCCGTATTCCGCGTCTAAAGCCTCCAGCGATCATCTCGTGCGTGCCTGGCTGCGTACCTACGGTTTACCGACAATTGTCACCAACTGTTCAAATAACTACGGCCCGTACCATTTCCCGGAAAAGCTGATCCCGCTGGTTATCCTGAATGCGCTGGATGGCAAGGCGTTGCCTATCTACGGCAAAGGCGACCAGATCCGTGACTGGTTGTATGTTGAAGATCATGCGCGTGCACTCTACACCGTTGTTACCCAGGGCAAACCCGGTGAGACGTATAACATTGGCGGCCATAACGAGAAGCAAAATCTGGACGTGGTGCATACGATTTGCGATCTGCTGGATGAAATTGTGCCAAAAGTGGGGTCGTATCGCGATCAGATTACGTATGTTGCTGACCGTCCGGGCCATGACCGTCGCTACGCAATTGATGCGCACAAAATTGGTGTTGAGTTGGGCTGGAAGCCCCAGGAAACATTTGAGAGCGGGATTCGTAAGACGGTTGAATGGTATTTAGCGAATGAGCTGTGGGTTAGTAATGTCAAAAGTGGAGCATATGCTTCCTGGCTTTCAAAACAATATGGAGATAATAATAAATGAAAGGCATTATACTTGCCGGTGGCTCTGGAACACGTTTATATCCGATCACCATGGGAGTATCAAAACAACTACTGCCTATTTATGATAAGCCGATGATTTATTATCCGCTATCAGTATTAATGTTAGCGGGCATCAAAGACATCCTTATTATAACAACTCCTGAAGATAAAAATGGATTCGTCAGACTTTTAGGTGATGGTAATCAGTTCGGAATTAACATAAGTTACGCAATCCAACCTAGCCCCGATGGACTTGCCCAAGCTTTCATTATTGGTGAAAATTTTATTGGTCAGGATTCTGTTTGCCTTGTGCTTGGCGATAACATCTTTTTTGGGCAGGGATTCACGCCTAAGTTACAAATGGCAAGTTCAAGAAAAAATGGAGCCACTATATTTGGCTATCAAGTTATGGATCCTGAGCGATTTGGTGTTGTTGAATTTGATGCAAATTCCAAGGCTATAAGTATCGAGGAAAAGCCACAAAATCCAAAGTCAAATTGGGCTGTAACAGGGCTTTATTTTTATGATAATAACGTTATTGATATAGCAAAAAATATAAAGCCGTCATACAGAGGGGAATTAGAAATTACGACGGTGAATGAAGTTTATCTTAAAAATAACAATTTGAATGTTGAGCTACTTGGGCGAGGTTTTGCGTGGCTTGATACAGGCACTCATGATAGCTTAATAGAAGCTGGTAGCTTTGTTGAAACTGTACAAAAACGTCAGGGAATGATGGTTGCTTGTCCTGAAGAGATAGCCTGGCGTAATGGTTGGTTGACAAGTGAACAATTGCTTAAAATGGGTTATAATTTAAGCAAAAATGCTTATGGGCAATACTTATTAAAACTGGCACAAACTAAATGAATTTAAAATTGATTCCTTTACAGCAGCATGGTGACGAACGCGGAGCTTTAATTTCTCTTGAACAAGATGCCGATATTCCTTTTGAAATTAAAAGAGTATATTATATATTTAATACGAAGGAACATGTGACTCGTGGCTATCATGCACATCGAAATTTAAAACAAGTAGCTATAGCTATAAAAGGAAGTTGTGAGTTTATTCTTGATACTGGTAAGGAACGTACAAGAGTCATTTTGGATAATCCTGCGAAAGGCTTATTGATTGATTCCTGTGTTTGGCGGGAAATGACTAATTTTAGTTCTGATTGCATATTAATGGTACTTGCAGATATGCAATATGATGAAAGCGATTATATTCGGGATTATCAAGAATTTTTATCTTTTATTAATAATTAACTATTTTCACCTAAAAAAATTAATACTGAGGCCGTAAGATGATCGATTTTTTAAATCTGAAGAATATTAACTCTCAATATAAATCCGAAATTATGAATGCCATTGAGAATGTAATTGATTCTGGGTGGTATATCATGGGGAAAGAGCTGGAAAAATTTGAAAAGGAATTCGCGGATTTTTGTGGTGTTAAACATGTGATTGGTGTTGCTAATGGATTAGATGCTTTAACTCTGGTCCTGAAAGCATGGAAGATTATGGGGAAAGTGTCTGATGGTGATGAAGTAATTGTTCAGGCAAATACATATATCGCCTCGGTACTAGCAATAACCGAAAATAATCTCAAGCCTGTTTTTGTTGAACCAGATATTGATACTTTTAATATTTCATTTGAAACTATCAAAAATGCCCTTACAGAAAGAACTAAGGTAATATTGCCTGTACATTTGTATGGCCAAATATCACCTATGGAAGAAATCCTTCAGTTTGCCAAAGAAAATGATTTATTAGTTTTAGAAGATAGTGCGCAAGCTCATGGCGCTAGATTAGCAAATCGAGTGGCAGGTTCTTGGGGTGATGCTGCTGGTTTCAGTTTTTACCCAGGGAAGAACTTAGGAGCCTTAGGGGATGCTGGTGCAATTACAACAAACGACGATGAATTGTGCGAAATTTTATTGTCCTTAAGAAATTATGGTTCAGAAAAAAAATATCACAATGAATATAAAGGTGTGAATAGTCGTCTGGATGAGATTCAAGCCGCAGTATTAAGGGTCAAATTAGGTCATTTAGAAAAAGAGACTAAAATAAGACGTGTTATAGCTAATCGTTATATTAATGAGATCAAAAACGAATCAATTAAATTGCCTTCAGTTATGCAAACCGAAGGTCACGTATGGCATCTCTTTGTCGTGCAAACAGAATATAGAGTCTTATTTCAGGATTGGCTGAGCAAAAATGGGATTCAATCTTTAATACACTATCCAATTCCACCTCACAAGCAGAGTGCATATAAAGAATATAATCAGCTGACATTTCCTGTGACTGAGAAACTGCACAAAACTGTCGTGTCATTACCGTTGGATCCAACAATGTCTGATACTGACGTAACCCATGTTATTAATGTTATAAATAACTTTAAATTATGAGAAGGTTGCTTACCGTTACCTTAATGACGGGACTTTTAACATTACTCAAAATGTTAATGGGTTTTATTATAGCTAAGGTTGTCGCTATATATACAGGCCCAACAGGTATGGCTATGTTAGGGCAGTTACAAAGTGCGGTAACAGGTCTCAATGGCATAGTATCCTCTCCCGTAGGAAATGGTGTTATTCGCTACACAGCAGAAAATAAAGACAAAACTTTTGATTATTGCTCTCCCTGGTGGAGAGCTTCGATACAATGGGTTATGATTATTTTCTTGCTGATTACTCCATTGGGGCTTGTATTTTCATCCTATATTTCTGAATGGCTATTCCATTCGAAAGAATATAAATGGCTTATGTCATTATTACTAATAAGCTTACCCTTCGCTGCGTTAGGGACGGCGATTAGTTCAGTAATTAATGGGTATAAGAATTATAAACGATATGTCCTTTTGGGGATGTTATCAGTTCTTATTTCCAGTGTCGTTATGATAGCGCTTATAATTAATTATGGATTACATGGGGCATTAATAGCTGCTTCCATCCAATATCCACTAATTGGTTTAGTTATGTTGGTTTCGAATCTAAATCAGCCATGGTTCAATTTACGCTATTGGATTGGAAGATCAAATCAGTTAGCCAGACACCAGATGGCAAGTTATATATTTATGGCAATAACTGCTGCCGTTATGACACCCGTTGCTCTTGTGCTAATAAGGAATATTCTTGTTGCATATTCCGGTTGGGAAGTTGCGGGACAATGGCAGGCAGTATGGAAAATTTCGGAAGTTTATTTGGGGGTAATTACAATCGCTTTTAGTACATATTATCTTCCACAACTTTCTTCATTATCCGATTCGAAAAAATTAATCAAAGAAATTCATACTACAGCATTAATTGTCGTCCCCATTGCAGCTATATTGGCACTTATAGTCTATTTATTGAGAGATGTCGCGATCGATGTTTTATTTACATCCGAGTTTAAAAATGCTCGATATTTATTCGCAATTCAACTCTGTGGTGATGTAATCAAGATTGCGAGTTGGGTTTATGCATATCCGATGTTGTCTCGTGGGGCGACTAAGTGGTTTGTTTTTTCGGAAATGTTTTTTTCTGTAACTTTGGTTTTATTAGCCTTCACGCTAATTCCTATTTATGGCGGGCATGGAGCAAATTATGCCTATCTGATTAATTATATAGTATATCTTTTGTTCGTTGTGATTAATTTAAAAAGAATCACATCGTAACAAATATTGCAATATGTTAAAATGTTGAGAGCAATATGAGTGAGAATAAAAAGATACTATTAGTAGATTTATGTGATACGTTGTATCCACATAATACAACGGTTGGGTTTGTTAATTTTGTTACTGGTGGGAAAAGTAAGAAAATTCTATCCTTATTCATAATGAAAGTCATATCTAAATTAATATATTACTTAACTAAATTCGATTTGGTTCGTTACCTTTATTTAAAAAATCTAAAAGGATATAGCAGAACAGAGTTGTTACAGTTAGCCGATGCATATATAACAACATTATGCCCCAATGAAATCATAACTAACATTGTTGATGATTATAAACAAAAGGGGTATTTTATATATATTGTTTCAGCATCACTGGATGTAATTGTAGAAAGCGCGACACATAAACTTGATTATTGTGGATTTAAAGCTTCTGAATTAGATTTTATTGACGAAAAGGCAACTGGTAAGTTACGAAAGGATTTATTAAGCTGCAAAGATGTTTTCATTAAAGATCTTCAAAAAAAATGTGATTCTTTGGTATTCATAACCGACAATTTAAGTGATTCCAACTGTATTGAATATTGTAATGAATTTTACGCAGTTATTCCAAAAAATAAAAGTACAAATTCGTGGAAGTCAAAAAAAATAAACTTTATTGAGTTAAAATAAGTATGTTTAAAAATTTAACTATCGTTATTCTATCCTTTAACCATTCTAAATACATTGCTGAATGTTTGGACTCCGTATTAGGTTTAGAAGATATTGCTAAGGTGTTAGTAATTGATGATGCATCAACAGATGGAACATCGGAAATCTTGTCAAACCCAAAATATTCTAACTTCGAAATGATTATTAAAGAAAAAAATAGAGGGTTAATTGACTCCCATTTAACATGGAAGAGTTTGGTGCAAACTGAATATATTTATTTGATTGCATCCGACGACTTTATTTTTCCACAAGAATTCCGTCGCGCATATACTTACATGACAATAAATAAAGAGTTAGATGCGGTTATTTTTGGTGGGCTTAATTATTGCGATGGTGAATTTTTTCCAGTCTATGGTGAAAAACACAAAAATTTCTTCAAATTAAATAAAAATAGAGTAAAAAAAGAAATATTTATCAATCATCCGGCTCCTTTATTAATTCAGTCAACAATATTCAAAACTAATCAGCTAAAACATATTAATGCCCTGGATGGTAAAGTGAGATTTGATGATTACCCTCTGTTTATCAGTTTAATAACTGAAGAATACAATTTAGAGTTCAAAGATGATATTTCAATTGTTGGTTATCGACACCATGGTACAAACACATACAAAAACTATGTCAAAATGTACGATATGTTTGTTGAAGTATATGAAAATTACTGCTTAACGGAACATATCAAGAGAAAATCCATTGCTCATGTATGGTATTTGTATCTATTGCGTTCTGCACGGGATCGCGACTTTAAAACTTTTGCTATGATCCTTAGTAAAGGGAATCTTCATAATATTCTTCACTTGTCCTCATTTTTATATGGAATAATTAAGAAATGAACTATGAAGATTTTTTCTCCTTGGCATATGAAAATTTTTCTTTTTTATTTTCCATATCGCTTGTTTTTATGATGCTATTCTTACTGATATTACGCAAATTTGTCGTGTCTGGTATCATTGATCCTTTCCATTTTATATTCAGCTTTGTTTACTCGACTTCATATTCAGTTATATTGCTATTATATATAAATAATAAAATTGATCCCTTTTATGTTGTTCTCATCGGAACATATAGTTTATTTTTTCTTTTTCCTATTTTTGTTTTTAGAAATAAAAAAAAGGATGGTGTTTCTCAAATAATATACCAATTTTTCAGAGCGACAAATAAAGGGCATGTATCAAAAAAAGTTTTCATCACATTGTATTTCCTTTTTTTGATTTTAATTATTTATATAAAAGGTTTTTCAATTTTTACTTCAACAAATAGATTTCAGGATAATGCTGGAATTGGCATTTTGGCAAGGTTCTATGATGTCATCTGGTTTTTTGTGGCTGCAATTTATATTTTATATTTTCATGAAAAATTTAAAACAAGCAGTGTTATTAAGAAAATTATCATAACACTTCCTTTCATATTATTCTTTATAATTAATTTGTTAATAATTGGGTCGAAATCTGAGTTAATCCAATATATACTATTTTATTACTTGGTATTATCAGTATATGGTTCTCATAAGGGAATAACGTTTGTTAAAATTATCTTTCTAGGCACTATATCGTTGCTATTTGCCTTGGTTGTTTTGTATTACAATTTTCAGCTATCTGACAGCAGCGGTCTTGAAAATTTATTTACACATACCTTTTTTAGATTGACTGATCGGATCATGTCAAACGGTGATATGTATTATATGGGATTACCGAATAATGTAATTGAAAAAATTAGTACAAATAATGTGTTGATCGATTTCTTTACACCTATTTTGTCCTCGAAATTACTAAGTTCTTTATCTGGATATGATGTATATAACTTCGATATAGGCAAACAGATTTTATTATATCACTATCCTTCTTATAATATTGCTGGAGGGCCAGTCGATCATTTTGATTTCTTCGGATATAAGCACTTTGGTATAATAGGTGGTGCTATTTTCTGTTTTGTTTTGGGTATGTTTATAGTGGTCAGTCGTAATACACTTACTTATGCAAAAGGTGATATATATATGAGCGCTATTATGGCATCTTTTTATTTTAAAAGCCTTTCTGTTATATTAAAACCTGGCATTTTGTTTGGATTTCTTTTCGATTTTATCTTTGTCTACTTATCTGTATGTATTGTTTCAGTAGCGATTATTAAACGGGTAAAATAATGAATTTATTCTTCACTCCTTTTTTTTATTACTATTGTACAAGACTTAAGTCCACATCAAAATTTATCTCATGGATAATTATATATCTGGCACCACTAATATTATCTGTCTTTATTTTTAGTAGCGACTTGGTAAAATTGCAAATTTTATTGCTCACTATCGTATGTTCACATAACTTATATGAGATTGGATATATACAAAATGATACCGAAACCATAAAGAAAGAATATAATCCAACCTTACGATTGACACTGGCACAGCTTTCATTTTACGAAAAAAACAAAAGTATTGTATATATTGTAAGATTTTTAATATCTATATTTTTAACAGTAACCATAGTTTTTTATTACGATAGCTTGTATATATATTGTGTTTGGTTAATAACACCAATATTTTTCATATATAATTTGATCAGAAGTAGACTAAACCTACTATTGCATTTCATTTTAGTATTTTGTCGCTATTGTTTACCTGTCTTTATTTCAACTGGAAGTTATAGTCTGACCTTATTGATGATACTCTGTTTTCCTTTGCCTAATTTATTGGAGAGAGCATCGGAAAAAAGATTTGGATTTTTTTTCTATAGAAGTTTATTGAAAGATAAAATAAGTTCATTTCGTGTGTTTTATTATCTTTGCATGACAGCCTTCTGTTTTGTATTATATTTCCGTGGTTCTTCCAAAGAAGAGCTTACTATCGTTGTCATGCTCGTTTTTTATACATTTTATCGTTCCCTTATCTTATTCAAAGAAAAAATATCTAGGTCGGTTTGATGAAAAATTTGGTTGGTAAACATGCTGTTATTATGTGCGTATACAACGGTGACAAGGTTGATGATCTATCTCTTGCCGTGCAAAGCATTCTGGAACAAACGATAAAAGCAGATCTTTATATATATATAGATGGCAAGATTAATGATGCCTTAGAGGAATATATCCAATCTGTTAATAATGTGAAAGGGATTACTATTTTTAGAGGGAGGGAAAACAAAGGATTAGCGTTCGGTTTAAATTATTTAATAGATTTCCTGGTTACGCAGGATTATGATTTTGTCTCTAGAATGGATAGTGACGATATCTCGTTAGATAACAGACTAGCTTTACAGGAAAATTTTTTACTTTCACATCCTGGCATACATGTTTTGGGTGGGTATTGCTCTGAGTTTGGAAGTTCTTATGCGTTACAAACAAAAAAAGTCCCAGTTGAACATGAAGATTTAATTAAGTTTAGTATCCTCAGATGTCCTTTTATCCATCCGACAGTTATGTTCAGGACTGAAGTATTCAAGGACGGATGGCGGTATCCGTTAAATACGACATTCTCGGAAGATCTTGCGCTTTGGTATAATTTGCTTTTCAATGGTTACCGTTTCGGTAATATACCAAAAGTCCTTCTTAAATACAGAATAAACGATGCAACTTTAAATCGAAGAAAAGGCATCAAAAAGGCGTTCAGTGAGCTCCAACTTCGATTTGAGTATATGAGTAAAATGAATTTATTTTCTGTCAAGAGCGTATCATTATTATTGTTGAAAACCATATTTCATTTAATGCCATTAAGCGTTACTAAATTTTTTTACAAGAAAATTCGTTAAGCAATTACTTATTGACGACTATTTTTTTTATAAAATATTATGTATATCTTGAAAATTGAGTTAACATATTTGATACATTTCTAACCGTATAAATCTTGCGGTTACCACACCTGACAGGAGTATGTAATGTCCAAGCAACAGATCGGCGTTGTCGGTATGGCCGTGATGGGGCGCAACCTGGCGCTCAACATCGAAAGCCGAGGTTATACCGTCTCCGTTTTCAACCGCTCCCGTGATAAGACTGAAGAAGTGATTGCCGAGAACCCTGGCAAGAAACTGGTTCCTTTCTATACGGTTAAAGAGTTCGTTGAGTCTCTGGAAACGCCTCGTCGTATCCTGTTAATGGTGAAAGCGGGCGCAGGTACAGATGCTGCCATTGACTCCCTGAAACCTTATCTGGAAAAAGGCGATATCATCATCGACGGTGGTAACACCTTCTTCCAGGACACCATCCGTCGTAACCGTGAACTGTCTGCTGAAGGCTTCAACTTCATCGGTACCGGTGTATCCGGTGGTGAGGAGGGGGCACTGAAAGGCCCATCCATTATGCCTGGCGGTCAGAAAGATGCATACGAACTGGTTGCACCTATCCTGACCAAAATCGCAGCTGTGGCTGAAGATGGTGAGCCGTGCGTAACCTATATCGGTGCGGATGGTGCAGGTCACTATGTGAAGATGGTTCACAACGGTATCGAATATGGCGATATGCAGCTGATTGCAGAAGCATACTCCCTGCTGAAAGGTGGCCTGAATCTGTCCAACGAAGAGCTGGCTGAAACCTTTACCGAGTGGAACAAAGGCGAACTGAACAGCTACCTGATTGACATCACCAAAGATATCTTCACTAAGAAAGATGAAGAAGGTAAATATCTGGTTGATGTGATTCTGGATGAAGCCGCGAACAAGGGTACTGGCAAGTGGACCAGCCAGAGTTCTCTGGACCTGGGTGAACCACTGTCTCTGATCACCGAATCCGTATTCGCACGCTATATCTCCTCTCTGAAAGAACAGCGCGTTGCCGCATCTAAAGTGCTGTCTGGCCCGCAGGCTAAACCCGCTGGGGACAAAACGGAATTCGTTGAGAAAGTCCGTCGTGCCCTGTATCTGGGTAAAATCGTCTCCTATGCGCAAGGTTTCTCTCAGCTGCGCGCAGCATCAGACGAGAACAACTGGGATCTGAACTACGGCGAAATCGCGAAGATCTTCCGCGCAGGTTGCATCATTCGTGCTCAGTTCCTGCAGAAAATCACAGATGCTTACGCTGAAAATGCGGGTATCGCGAATCTGCTGCTGGCACCGTATTTCAAGAAAATTGCTGACGAATACCAGCAGGCGTTGCGTGATGTTGTTGCCTACGCTGTACAGAACGGTATTCCGGTTCCAACCTTCTCCGCTGCAGTGGCGTACTACGACAGTTATCGTGCTGCCGTTCTGCCTGCCAACCTGATTCAGGCGCAGCGTGACTACTTCGGTGCGCATACTTACAAACGCACGGATAAAGAAGGTGTGTTCCACACTGAGTGGATGGAATGAGTTAATTCTCCCACTGTAATCAAGACCCGGAGATGATCTCCGGGTTTTTTTTACACTAAAATTCGCGGTTGTCCTTCGAAGTTGTCTGAATGTCAGTCCACAGGTAGGGATTCCTCCTGGTTTGCCTTGACAGCTCTGTCGGCCAGGAGGTACAAAGCCCAACAGTTATGTTTATCGCGATGGTCAGGCGGCCATCTGTACAGTTAACTCACAGAAGTCATTAGCGAATGAAAATAACAATCTCCGGAACAGGTTATGTTGGTCTCTCAAACGGCATTCTGATTGCGCAGAACCACGAGGTCGTTGCGCTTGATATTGTGCAGGCCAAAGTGGATATGCTTAACAAAAAGCAATCCCCGATTGTGGATAAAGAGATCGAGGAGTATCTGGCGAACAAGCCACTGAATTTCCGTGCCACTACGGACAAAGAAGATGCTTACCGTGGTGCAGATTATGTCATCATTGCGACGCCTACCGATTACGACCCGAAAACCAACTACTTCAACACCTCCAGCGTTGAAGCGGTCATCAAAGACGTTACGGCGATTAACCCGAATGCGGTGATGGTCATTAAGTCGACCATTCCGGTGGGCTTCACCAAATCCATCAAAGAAAAGCTGGGTATTGATAATGTCTTCTTCTCGCCAGAGTTTCTGCGTGAGGGCAGGGCGTTATACGATAACCTGCATCCTTCCCGTATCGTAATCGGCGAGCGCTCTGAGCGTGCGGAGCGTTTTGCTGCACTGCTGCAGGAAGGGGCAATTAAGAAAGATATTTCGGTTCTGTTTACCGACTCTACCGAAGCTGAAGCGATTAAGCTCTTCGCGAATACCTATCTTGCTATGCGTGTGGCTTACTTCAACGAGCTGGACAGCTATGCAGAGAGTCTGGGGCTGAATACTCGCCAGATCATTGAAGGTGTGTGCCTCGACCCACGTATCGGTAACCATTATAACAACCCGTCGTTTGGTTATGGTGGCTACTGCCTGCCAAAAGATACCAAGCAACTGTTGGCCAACTATCAGGCCGTTCCAAACAACCTGATCTCGGCGATTGTTGACGCTAACCGTACGCGTAAAGATTTTATCTCTGACTCTATCCTTGCGCGTCAGCCGAAAGTGGTGGGTGTGTATCGCCTGATCATGAAGAGTGGTTCCGATAACTTCCGCGCCTCTTCAATTCAAGGGATCATGAAACGTATTAAGGCGAAAGGCGTTCAGGTTGTTATTTATGAACCTGCAATGCAGGAAGACGAGTTCTTCCATTCTCGTGTTATGCGTGATCTGGAAGCTTTTAAGAAAGAATCGGATGTGATCATCTCTAATCGCATGGCGGAAGAGCTGGCGGATGTGGCGGATAAAGTTTATACCCGCGATCTGTTTGGAAGCGATTAATAACAGATATTTCTTTTAAAAAAGGACAGGCTGTAATAGCCTGTCCTTTTTTTTGACCCTCAATATTAATTTAGACAAAATTGTCATTCAATTAGAATGTGCTCAGGGAGATATTTTTTAAATTTATTCATTGAGTCCTGAATACTTTCTTTTGAGAGCGTGAAAAGAATATCATCGTCAGTTTCTTTTTGACGTACCGCACCGAAACGCTCGTGGAATCTGATGACAGAAAAATTGCCTTTGCGAACATCGAAGTGAGCACTCGAAAAGCCTAATTTCAGCGCGTAATAATAGACTAACAGTGCTGATTCAATTGCAAAATGTGACGGTGCATCCTCATGAATAATCCAGGAGCCCCAGCAGAAAGAATCCTGTTGTTGGTCGTAGAGTCTTACCGTTCCAAAAGGTTTGTCGTTGAGATCGGTAATGATAAAGTAAGCTTGACCTTCACTTCTCAGATAACCTTCGATCCATTTTTCTTGTGCCTTGATATCATCAGAGGTAGTACTAATGAAGCGTCCCTTTTTCTCATTCGTTCTTAGAGCAACAATAAAAGATGCGTCATCAGTTGTTACATTTCTAAGTTTAATTGTACGACCAATGATACGACATGTTTGGTGAATTACTGGGGTAGACATAGCAGTTCCTTTTTGCGTAGACGGATGTAATGTATTTCAAATTTTGTAGAAATGCTTGTACCAGTCCACAAAGTTCTTCACCCCCTCTTTGACTGAGGTTTGTGGTTTGAAACCGACCACGTCATAGAGTGGCTGGGTATCGGCGCTAGTGTCCAGTACATCACCCGGCTGGATCGGCATCATATTTTTGTCTGCTTTTTTACCCAGGGCATCTTCCAGGGCAGTAATGTAATCCATCAGCTCAACAGGGCTGCTGTTACCGACGTTGTAAATTCGATATGGTGCAGAACTGCTTGCTGGTGAACCGGTTTCAACCGTCCAGTTAGCATCGGACTGAGGAATAACATCCTGCAGGCGGAGAATGGCTTCGGCGATGTCATCAATGTAGGTGAAGTCGCGTTTCATCTTGCCGTAGTTGTAGACGTCAATGCTTTTGCCTTCAATCATCGCTTTAGTGAATTTAAACAACGCCATGTCCGGGCGTCCCCACGGGCCATACACGGTAAAGAAGCGCAGGCCAGTAGTGGGCAGGTTGTACAGATGCGAATAGGTATGCGACATCAGCTCGTTGGCTTTTTTGGTCGCAGCATAGAGCGAAACCGGGTGATCGACGGAGTCATCGGTAGAGAATGGCATCTTGCGATTGAGCCCGTAAACGGAGCTGGAGGACGCGTACAGAAGGTGTTGAACCTTGTTATGGCGGCAGCCTTCCAGCACGTTAAGATGACCAATCAGGTTGGCATCTGCGTAGGCATATGGGTTTTCCAGGGAGTAGCGTACGCCCGCCTGCGCGGCCAAATGGATCACGCGGTCAAATTTCTCATCAGAGAACAACGCGGCCATTCCTTCACGGTCTGCCAAATCCAGCTTGTGGAAAATGAAATTGTCAGATTTGAGCAGGTCCAGGCGTGCCAGCTTGAGGCTGACATCATAGTAGTCATTGAGATTATCAATGCCAATGACCTGATGACCGGCATCAAGGAGTCGCTTGCTGACATTCGCGCCGATAAAACCTGCTGCACCAGTAACCAGAAACTTCATATCTTCCCTCATTAACACATGTTCTTACAGATGCCATAGCGCATCAGATTAGGTCTATCATAGCGCGATGGATGCCAGTTACATAACCCCCTCTTTCTGATATGACTCATCGGATTCTTATAGAAAAATCGCCAGGACGAGATACACTATGCACACATAACTATTTTTGCCCTTTTTATCTGTTAGGGATTGTATGACGCAGAACAACAATAGCCTGGTCAATCGAAGCAATGACCCGGAGCAAATTGATTTACTTGATTTAGTGCTGCAACTGTGGCGTGGGAAGGGGACGATAGCAACGTTTGTTGTCGTTTTCATCGTTCTTGCTGTTGGGTATTTATCAGTCGCGAAAGAAAAATGGACCTCGACCGCGATTATTGCTCAGCCTGATGTGGCTCAAATTGCAACGTATTCTAATGCGTTGAACATCCTCTACGGTAGCGCTGCCCCCTCAATGCTCGATATTCAAACGCGGGTTATTGGCCGCTTCAACTCCTCTTTCTCTGCGTTATCACAAGCGCTTGAAAACCAGGAAGTTCCTGAAAAACTGACTATAGGGCCAATAGTAACTGGACAGGCACTACCGTTAAGTGTTTCCTATACCAGCGTATCCGCAGAGGCAGCTCAAAAGCAACTGGCACAGTACATTCAGCAGGTTGATGAGCAAACGGCTAAAGAACTTGATGTTGACCTTAAGGACAACATCAAGCAACAGATCCGCACCCTGAACGACTCTCTGGAAAACCAGACGAAAGTGGCCCAGGAGCAGAAGGATCTGCGTATCAAACAAATTACTGAATCACTTAAAAACGCTGAAGCGGCGAAAATCACTTCACCGCAAATGCAGCAAACGCAGGATGTGACCCAGGAAACCATGTTCCTGTTGGGGAGTGAAGCGCTGAAATCGATGATTGATAACGAATCATCTCGTCCGCTGGTCTTCTCTCCTGCGTATTACCAGACTAAGCAAAACCTGCTTGATATTCAGAATCTGAACGTTAAACCAGAGACGATTCATGTCTATCGTTACGTGATGAAGCCGGATCTGCCGGTCCATCGCGACAGCCCGAAAAAGGCCATTATATTTATTCTGGCGGTGCTGCTTGGTGGGATTATTGGTTCCGGTGTGGTACTGGGACGCAATGCACTGCGAAGCTACAAGTTAAAAGACTGAGTTGCAGACCTGCAGACAAAAAAAGACCGGGTTTCCCCGGTCTTTTTCATTTATGACGCTTACGCAAATTCTCAACCACTGCCGTTAAATCCAGATCCTGATCCTGCAACAACACCAACAGGTGATATATCAAATCTGACGCTTCGTTAGTCAGCTCTTCCCGGTCGTGCACGGTTGCAGCCAGCGCCGTTTCAACACCTTCTTCCCCAACTTTCTGCGCAATACGCTTGGTACCACTCGCATACAGCTTAGCCGTATAGGAACTTGCCGGGTCAGCTGTTTTACGCTCAGCCAGTAACTGTTCCAGTTGATACAGGAACAGCCACTGATGGCTTGCTTCGCCGAAACAACTGCTGGTGCCCTTATGGCAGGTTGGGCCAATGGGGTTCGCCAGCACCAGCAGGGTATCGTTATCGCAGTCTGGCGTAATGCTAACCACGTTCAGGAAATGGCCAGAGGTTTCCCCTTTCGTCCACAAGCGCTGCTTAGTGCGCGAGTAAAAGGTGACTTTGCCGCTGTCGAGGGTTTTCGTCAGCGCCTCCTGGTTCATATACCCCAGCATCAACACTTCGCCTGAAACGGCATGTTGGACAACCACTGGCAGTAATCCGTCAGTTTTTTCCCAGTCCAGTTGTGCCTGTTGTTGCTCTGTTAACATACCCTGATCTCCACGCCCTGGCCGGCCAGGTACGTTTTTAACTCGCCAATATTAATAATCTGTTTGTGGAACACGGAGGCCGCCAGCGCACCGTCAACGTTCGCATCGCGGAAAGCGTCCAGGAAGTGCTCCATCGTTCCTGCTCCACCGGAGGCAATCAGCGGTACGTGGCAAACCGCGCGTACTTTCTTCAGTTGCTCCAGGTCATAACCGTTACGCACGCCGTCCTGGTTCATCATATTTAGCACGATTTCACCCGCGCCACGTTTTTGTACTTCCTGCACCCAGTCCAGCGTCTCCCATTGGGTCATACGCGTCCGGCTCTCATCGCCAGTGTACTGGTTGACGTGGTACTTGCCGGTTTCGGCGTCGTACCAGGTGTCGATCCCCACGACAATACACTGTACACCGAAGCGGTCAGCAAGACGGGTGATTAACGTCGGGTCTGCCAGCGCAGGGGAGTTAATGGAAATCTTATCTGCACCGAAAGAGAGAATTTGAGCCGCCTCTTCCGCTGATTTAATCCCGCCCGCCACACAGAACGGAATATCAATAACCTCTGCCACGCGTGACACCCAGCTTTTATCCACTACGCGGCCGTCGCTGGAGGCGGTGATATCGTAAAACACCAGCTCGTCTGCACCTTCATCGGCATAGCGTTTTGCCAGAGGGACAATGTCACCAATGATCTCGTGGTTGCGGAACTGCACGCCTTTCACCACCTGGCCGTCACGTACGTCCAGACAAGGGATTATCCGTTTTGCCAGCATTGAATCGCCTCCGTCACAGTAAATTTTTCTTCCAGTAAGGCACGCCCTACGATCACACCTTGCACGCCAGTACCGCGCAGCGCGGTGATATCGGCTAAGTCGCCAACTCCGCCGGACGACTGGAATACCACCTGCGGATAACGCGCGCAGACCTCTTCATACAGCGAGACATTAGAGCCGGCCAGCGTCCCGTCGCGGGAGATATCCGTACACAGTACGTGCTTCAGGCCAACGGGCAGATAAAGATCAACCAGCGCTTCCAGCGTGATGCCGGAATTCTCCTGCCAGCCGCTGACGGCAACCTGCTTATTACCCTGTTCGTCGATGCGGACATCCAGCGCCAGCACCAGCGCATCAGCACCAAAGCGGCGGAACCAGCCTTTCACCCTTTCAGGGTCTTTGACGGCGGTAGAGCCAACCACGACGCGCGCAACCCCTGCATCCAGAAGGGCAGCGACATCCTCTTCAGTACGCACACCACCGCCAACCTGCACGGGAACCTCCACGCCAGCCACCAGTTTTTTGAGCAGTGGGATCTGGCGTTTTGCCGGGTCTTTCGCTCCGGTCAAATCAACCAGGTGCAACACCTGTGCACCCTGTGCGGCATAATCCTGCAGGCGTGGCAGCGGATCGTTACCGTAGTCGCGCTGCTGGCCGTAATCACCCTGATGGAGACGAACAACCGTGCCGTCAATTAAATCTAAAGCGGGAATAATCATCACATCTCCAGGAAGTTTTTCAGCAGCTGAGCGCCTGCGGCACCTGAGCGTTCCGGGTGAAACTGCACGCCGAAGAAATTGTCTTTTTGTACCGCAGCGGTGAAAGGTTCGCCGTAGTTGCACTGCGCAATAGTGTATGGGTTGACCGGCATGGCATAGCTGTGGACGAAGTAAAAATAAGCCCCGTCTTCGATACCGCGAAACAGCCTGTCGCCCGCTTTTGCGTAAACGCGGTTCCAGCCCATGTGGGGCAGAGGAAGACCGTGATCGGCCATTTTGGGCACGTCTTCGTCAATAATCCCGAGCAGGTCGACGCCGTTGGTCTCTTCACTGCGGCGGCCCAGTAACTGCATCCCTAAGCAAATGCCAAGCACCGGTTGGGTACAGGCTTTGATGAGATCAACCAACCCGCGCGCATGGATCTGATCCATCGCCGCCTGCGCGGTACCCACGCCGGGTAAGAAGAGCTTGTCTGCACGCAGCACCACATCCGGGTCACGGCTCACCGCTGGCGCATAGCCATGGCGTGTAATGGCCGACTTCACGGAGTTCAGGTTGGCGCATCCGGTATCCAGAATCACCACATTCATTACAGCACTCCTTTCGATGAGGGCAGGGCGTCACCTTCCACACGGATCGCCTGGCGCAGAGTACGGCCAAAGGCTTTGAACAGACTCTCCACCCGGTGGTGGTCGTTCTTGCCTTTGGTTTTCAGGTGCAGCGTCAGGCCCATGGTGTAAGACAGGGAACGGAAGAAGTGCTCAACCATTTCGGTACTCAGATCGCCGACGCGCTGGTAGGTGAAATCTGCCTTGTATTCCAGGTGCGGACGGCCAGAGATATCCATCGCGCAGCGTGCCAGACACTCATCCATCGGCAGGACAAAACCAAAACGGTTGATGCCGCGCTTGTCGCCCAGGGCCAGCTTCAGTGCTTCTCCCAGCGCCAGACCGGTATCTTCCACGGTATGGTGATCGTCAATATAGAGGTCACCTTTGACGGTAATGTCCATGCGGAAGCCGCCGTGGGTGGCAATCTGATCCAGCATGTGATCAAAGAAGCCAACGCCGGTGTGGATTTTGCTGCCACCTTCGCGATCCAGCCAGACCTTAACGTCGATTTGTGTCTCTTTGGTGTTGCGTTCAACGTGCGAGTAACGGTCACGTTTGGTTAACTGCTCGCCAATCTTCGCCCAGTTAAGGTCGGTGCGGTTGTAGCGCAGGCCGGGAATTCCCATGTTTTCGGCAAGCGTAATGTCGGTAGCGCGGTCGCCGATGACATAGCTATTCGTTTTATCAAGCAGCTCTTCCGCCAGATAACGCTCAACCATCTTCACTTTCGGTTTACGACAGTCGCACTCATCGGCTGGCATGTGTGGACAGATCAGCACCTCATCAAACATCACGCCCTGAGAGGAGAGTACCTGCATCATCAGGTTATGCGGGCCGTCAAAATCCACCTGTGGGAAACTGTTCGTGCCCAGTCCGTCCTGGTTGGTGATCATCACCAGCTTAAACCCGGCCTTCTGCAACCTGAGCAGTACCGGGATCACATCGGGTTCAAAAGCCAGTTTGTCGAAACGATCGACCTGAAAGTCGGTTGGTGGCTCGGCAATAATAGTGCCGTCACGATCGATAAAGAGATACTTCTGACTCATACTTTCTCCGCTTTCAGGGCGTCAATAACACGCTGGCTCTCTGCACGGGTGCCCACAGTAATACGCAAGCAGCCGCTTAAGGATGGTTGTTTATTTTGGTCTCGTAAGATAATGCCCTGATCCCACAAAGATTTAAACACGGCGCTGGACGCGGTAAAGCGCACCAGGATGTAGTTGGTTTCAGAGTCGAATACCTGCTCAACGCAGGGGATCGCTTTCAGGGCGCTCACCAGATACTGACGCTCTTCCAGGATCTGCGCCACGCGTTCGCGCATGGCGTCGATGCCCTGCGGAGCCAGCGCCTGTGCAGCGATATCGGCTACCGGTGTAGAGAGTGGATACGGGGCGATCACTTTCAGCAGCAGGTCGATGACCTCTTGATTTGCCAGCGTAAACCCGCAGCGCAGGCCTGCGAGGGCAAACGCTTTTGATAAGGTACGCAGTACCACCAGGTGTGGGTACTCTGCGAGCCAGCCTGCCAGCGTGGCCTGCGGGCAGAACTCAATATAGGCTTCGTCAGCCACAACCAGCGCTTTACCGCGAGTCATCTCCAGCAAGGTGCGGATATCCTGCGCCTTGATAATCTGTCCGGTTGGGTTATTTGGGCTGCAGACAAACACCACTTTCACGCCGTCGAGATTATCGGCGATGCTCTGGAGATCGAGCTGCCAGTCGTCCAGCGACAGTATGTTGCGGCACGTCACACCAAAGGTTTCAGCGCTGACGCCATACATCCCGTAGGTTGGCTGGCAGTACATGACTGCATCTTTACCCGGCTCGCAGAAGGCACGGATCAACAGCTCAATCCCTTCATCGGCCCCACGGCTGACCAGTACCTGCTCAGGCTTCACGCCCGCGTATTGCGCGTAGTTTTCAATCACGGCTTTTGGCTGACATTCCGGATAACGGTTCAGCGTTTGCTGTGACAGCTCAAATTGCACTGCCGTCGGGAATTCGTTGGCATTCAGCCAGACATCACCTTTCCCCCCCAGGCGACGAGCAGACTGATAAGGAGTCAGTCGACGGACATTTTCGCGGGCTAATTCTTCAATGTTCATGCTTGCTCCTTCAGGGCTGCAACACGCAGCGTCACGGCGTTTTTGTGGGCGGTCAGTCGTTCGGCTGCTGCCAGGGTTTCAATGGTGGAAGCCAGAACGGCAAATCCTTCACGAGACAGCTCCTGCACGGTCATGCGTTTCTGGAAATCCGCCAGACCGAGGCTTGAGCATGTGGAGGTATAGCCGTAAGTCGGCAGAACGTGGTTGGTTCCGGAGGCGTAATCCCCCGCGGATTCCGGCGACCAGTCACCCAGGAACACCGAGCCAGCGCTGGTAATACCGTCCACCAGGTCACGCGCGTTGCGGGTCTGAATGATCAGGTGTTCCGGACCGTACTGGTTAGAAATGGTAATACACTGGGCAATATCGCGAGCCACAATCAGGCGGCTGGCGGATAGCGCCTGACGTGCCGTTTCGGCGCGCGGCAGATCCGCGAGCTGACGTTCTACCGCTTCACCCACGCGTTTTGCCATATCGGCATCTGGCGTCAGTAAAATCACCTGCGAATCCGGGCCGTGTTCTGCCTGGGAGAGCAGGTCAGAGGCCACGAAGTCCGGTGTTGCACCGCTGTCGGCAATCACCAGCACTTCCGACGGGCCGGCAGGCATGTCAATGGCTGCGCCGTCCAGCCGTTGGCTGACCTGGCGCTTGGCTTCGGTCACAAAGGCATTGCCCGGGCCGAAAATTTTGTCGACCTTAGGAATCGATTCGGTGCCAAATGCCAGCGCGGAAATCGCCTGCGCGCCACCCACTTTAAAGACCTCCTGCACGCCGCAGAGCTTTGCGGCATACAGAATTTCATCGGCAATCGGTGGTGGGGAGCAGAGCACCACGTTCTGGCAACCGGCGATACGCGCCGGGGTTGCCAGCATTAATACCGTAGAAAACAGTGGCGCAGAACCGCCGGGAATATACAGGCCGACAGATGCCACCGGGCGCGTGACCTGCTGGCAGCGCACGCCCGGCAGGGTTTCCACATCCACCGTCTGCAATTTTTGCGCGGTATGGAAGGTGTCGATGTTTTTCACCGCGACGGCCATTGCCTGCTTAATCTCATCTCCGAGACGGTTACTGGCGTCTGCCATTTCCTGTTCTGTGATCTTTAACGCACCAACCTCGGTTTTATCAAACTTCGCGCTGTACTCACGCAGCGCATCGTCACCCCGGGCTTTGACGTTATTGAGGATCTCCGCTACGGTGCGGGTGATGCTCTCAGAGGCGGAGATCGCCGGGCGCATCAGCAACTCACTTTGCTGCTCTTCGGTACAATTATTCCAGTCGATGATTGTGTTAAAGCTCATGGCCGTTACTCCATCATCTTCTCAATTGGCAGCACCAGAATGGAGCTTGCGCCCAGTGCCTTCAGTTTTTCCATTGTTTCCCAGAACAGGGTTTCGCTACTCACCATGTGCATTGCCACGCGCTGCTGATCGCCCGCCAGTGGCAGAATAGTGGGGCGCTCAGCGCCTGGCAGCAGGGCAATCACTTCATCCAGACGCTCGGTAGGCGCGTGCATCATGATGTATTTAGATTCGCGAGCCTGAATGACGCCCTGAATACGGGTCAGCAGTTTGTCGATCAACTGCTGTTTGGCATCGGCCATTTCGCCATCGCGCTGGATAAGACAGGCTTTAGAGCGATAAATCACTTCTACTTCGCGCAGGCCGTTCGCTTCCAGCGTGGCACCGGTAGAGACGAGGTCACAGATAGCGTCAGCCAGACCCGCGCGCGGTGCTACTTCAACAGAACCGTTCAGCAGGCAGGATTTAAACTGCACGCCTTTCTGATCCAGATAACGCTTCAGCAGGTGCGGGTAAGAGGTGGCAATACGCTTACCGTTCAGCGCGACCGGGCCATCCCAGGCTTCATCGACCGGTGTGGCCAGCGACAGGCGGCAGCCGCCGAAATCCAGACGACGCAGGGTAAAGTAACGCGGATCCTCGCCCTGGGCACGGCGAGTCAGTAACTCTTCTTCCAGCACGTTTTCGCCGATAATGCCGAGGTCAACAACGCCATCCATCACCAGCCCCGGGATATCGTCATCACGCACGCGCAGAATGTCGATGGGCATATTTTCAGCCAGTGCAATCAGGCGCTGAGTGTGCAGGTTAATTTTAATCCCGCAGCGGGCCAGCAGTTCGCGTGAATCGTCACTCAAACGGCCTGATTTTTGAATAGCTATGCGTAAACGTGAGTTATCTAACATTCTGTGTTCCTCGTTAACCTGTTTTAACCTGTCTGAATTCGGTCCAAAAAAAAAGCCCCCGGAAGAAGATCTTCCGGGGGCTTTCTCATGCGTTCATGCACCACTGGAAGATCTAACTGTCTTCCAGCACACATCGCCTGAAAGACTAGTCAGGATGATGGTGATGATGGTGGTGTTTAAATTGAACGCGTGTCATATAAATTCTCGATGAATGCTTATTCATTTGATGTCTTTTAACCTAAACCACTTGTACGCCATATTGCAAGGGGTTTTTTTGATCATTAATTCATTTCATATTGATGCTATAAATTGTGTGTTCCTCAGTGCTGGCGTAGCCTTAATACAGGTGGTTGAGAGTCAGGAGAATTCGCATGAAAAAGGTCGCGATTGTCGGTTTAGGATGGTTGGGAATGCCGCTGGCGATGTCATTAGCCACGAAAGGCTGGCAAGTGACCGGGAGTAAAACCACAGCGGATGGGGTGGAAGCGGCACGCATGTGCGGTATTGATGGCATCGAGCTGCGGCTTGAGCCTGAACTGGTATGTGATGCTGACGATCTTGACGCGCTGATGAACGTCGATGCGCTGGTCATTACCTTACCGGCACGACGCAGTGGCCCGGGTGAGTCATTCTATCTGCAGGCAATGCAGGAGATTGTCGACAGTGCGCTGGCGCACCATATCCCGCGTATTATTTTTACCAGCTCGACATCGGTCTACGGTGATGTTGATGGTCTTGTAAAGGAGACCACCGTACGCCGTCCGGTGACGGCGAGTGGCCAGGTGCTTAAAGAGCTGGAAGACTGGCTGCACAATCTTCCCGGTACTCAGGTTGATATTGTGCGTCTGGCTGGGCTGGTTGGCCCGGGGCGACATCCGGGACGTTTTTTTGCCGGGAAGTCAGCCCCTGACGGACAACATGGCGTCAATCTCGTGCATCTTGACGACGTTATCGGCGCAATTGAGCTACTCTTACAGGCTCCAAAAGGTGGGCACATCTATAATATATGTGCGCCTTCTCATCCAGCGCGTAGCACGTTTTATCCGCTGATGGCGCGTCAGTTAGGTTTGGCTCCGCCAGTGTTTGGCGATGCCAAAGGCGAAGGTAAAGGCAAAATTATTGATGGTAATCGCATTTGTCATGAACTGGGATTTGAGTACCAGTATCCCGACCCGCTGGTGATGCCAATGGAATAATGCCATCAGCGGAGACGATCGCATGCCGGAGGGGGGCGAACATGAAACCGCTGCTGGATGTTCTGATTATTCTGGATGCACTGGAAAAAGAGGGGAGCTTTGCGGCGGCCTCGGCGAAGCTCTACAAAACCCCTTCCGCGCTGAGTTACACCGTTCATAAACTGGAAAGCGATCTCAATATCCAGCTTCTCGATCGCTCCGGACACCGCGCACGTTTTACCCGCACCGGGCAGATGCTTCTGGAAAAAGGGCGTGAAGTTCTCCACACCGTTCGCGAACTGGAAAAACAGGCCGTTAAGCTCCATCAGGGCTGGGAGAACGAGCTGGTTATTGGCGTGGATGATACCTTTCCGTTTTCCCTCCTGACGCCGCTGATTGAGGCGTTCTATCAGCGCCATAGCGTGACCCGGTTGATTTTCATTAATGGTGTGCTGGGCGGCTCGTGGGATGCCTTAACGCAGGGGCGGGCGGACATCATCGTCGGGGCATTACGTGAACCTCCCCAACTGAGCGATTTTGGTTTTGCCCGTCTGGGCCTGCTGGAGCAGGTTTTTGTTGTCGCGCCTCATCACCCTCTGGCCCAGGAGCCTGAGCCCATTAATCGACGTATCCTTAAGGGGTATCGTGCCATTGTGGTGGGCGACAGCTCACGGCCAGAGTGTGCCATCTCTTCGCAACTGCTCGACGAGCAGGAGGCGATTACCGTTTTCGATTTTAAAACCAAGCTGGAGCTGCAAATAAGCGGGCTGGGCTGCGGCTATTTGCCGCGCTATCTGGCGCAGCGGTTTATTGACAGCGGTGCGCTTGTTGAAAAACAGGTACTTGCTCAAAGCAGTAATGAGTCGGTCTGGGTTGGCTGGAATGAACAAACGGCAGGGCTTGCCAGCGCCTGGTGGCGAGATGAAATTTTAGCAAATAGTGCTATCGCAGCCGTTTACACTCCCGGCGCTGCTGAAAAATCAACCAGTTAGATACGGGAAATTATTGATAGGTTTCTCTATCTATTGCCTTTTGTGTCTGGAATAGGGCAAAATGCCGCGGCTGCAAACAAATGAATAATCGACGATATAAAAGGCGTCGGTTATTTTTTTTTGCATGTACGAAACGAAACTAAAAAACCAAGAGGCCGGGCTTCGTACCGGATAGATATTTACTAAAATCCGACAGTTGTTGTCGCTGAGGAATACAGAAAATGGGGCAATTTTTCGCTTACGTGGCGGTTATCACCGTAAAGGAGATTAACGATGTCGCATAACGCAACTCCAAAAACCTCTCGCGTGGAATTACGTAAAACACTTACGTTGATTCCGGTTGTTATGATGGGTCTTGCCTATATGCAACCAATGACGCTGTTCGATACATTCGGTATCGTATCTGGCCTTACTGACGGTCACGTTGCAACGGCGTACGCCTTTGCGCTGGTCGCCATTCTCTTTACAGCGCTGAGCTACGGTAAACTGGTTCGCCGTTTCCCGTCTGCAGGCTCTGCCTACACCTATGCTCAGAAATCCATTAGCCCGGCGGTTGGCTTTATGGTGGGCTGGTCATCTCTGCTGGACTACCTGTTCATGCCGATGATCAACATTCTGCTGGCGAAAATTTACTTTGAAGCGCTGGTACCTTCCGTACCGTCGTGGATCTTCGTTGTGGCGCTGGTGGCCTTTATGACCATCTCTAACCTGCGCAGCATCAAGACCGTGGCTAACTTCAACACCCTGATTGTTATCCTGCAGATGGGTATCGTTTCAGTTATCGTCGGCCTGATCATTTACGGTGTAATGCACGGTGAAGGCGCAGGTACGCTGACCAGCACGCGTCCGTTCTGGTCCGAAGGTGCGCACGTTGTGCCGATGATCACCGGTGCGACTATCCTGTGCTTCTCGTTCCTGGGCTTCGACGGCATCTCTTCTCTGTCTGAAGAGACGAAAGATGCAGAGCGCGTGATCCCGAAAGCGATTTTCCTGACTGCGCTGATTGGCGGCCTGATCTTTATTGGTGCTTCTTACTTCCTGCAGCTGTACTTCCCGGACATCTCACGCTTTAAAGATCCGGATGCGTCACAGCCTGAAATCATGCTGTATGTTGCAGGTAAAACCTTCCAGTGGGGCGTGCTGATTTTCTCCAGCGTGACCGTTCTGGCATCCGGCATGGCGGCACACGCGGGTGTTTCTCGCCTGATGTACGTAATGGGTCGTGACGGCGTGTTCCCGACGCGCTTCTTCGGTTATGTTCATCCGAAATGGCGTACCCCTGCGTGGAACGTGCTGCTGGTTGGCGCAATTGCACTGCTGGCGATTAAATTTGACCTGGTCACCGCAACGGCGCTGATTAACTTTGGTGCGCTGGTGGCATTTACCTTCGTTAACCTCTCCGTGATCTCTCAGTTCTGGATCCGTGAGAAGCGTAACAAGACGCTGAAGGACCACTTCAACTATCTGGTGCTGCCAGTGTGTGGTGCGCTGACGGTTGGTGCGTTGTGGATTAACCTGGAAGAAAGTTCGATGATTCTGGGTCTGATCTGGGGCGGCATTGGTCTGGTTTACCTGGCATGCGTAACCAGAAGCTTCCGTAACCCGGTACCTCAGTACGAAGACGTCGCGTAATATAACGTCACCAGACAAAAAAAAACCGGAGACCATCGCCTCCGGTTTTTTTATATCGACAATTCAGACTATCTCCTGCGCGTACTGGAACAGGGCTTTCAACAGCGCCTGCTTTTCCGCATCCCCTTCGTACTGGCCGTACAGCATCTCCAGCTCCTGGGCATAGCGATTGAGAAATTCCGGGGTAAAGACGTTACGACGATGCTGCAGCCAGCGCTCTTGCTCCACTTCATCCAGCGTACCGGGATAATTACGCGCCCGGTAATTAAACATCAGTTTGTCGATACGTTTATCGGCAAAGGTGATATCGAGCGCCGGTAAATTTCGTGGCTCGGTTTGCAGTACGATGTTCATGGCTGCACGGTCGGCATCACTGAAGAAACCGTTATAGAGTTGCGCATCGATATTGTCAGACGGCACAAACGGTTCTGCGTCCGCGAAGATAGCCACCACTTTTTCCCGTACCTGCGGGTTGTCGCGCAGCACTTTAAGGTTATCGAGACAGTGCTGACGGTTGATACCCAGCCGGTCGGCATCTTCCGGACGCAGCGTATTGGCCTGCGCCAGCACCGGACATTTGTTGATATGCACCAGTTTTACCGGTACGGCGGGCAGGTCACCCAGCTCATTTTTCGGGGTATAGAGCCGCTCGCGCAGCGTATCGCTGTCAAGCTCCAGCAGGGGTGAGATATCCCCGGCCAGATCCACCATGATGACGGCATTACGGTTGTCAGGATGCCAGGCAAGCGGAGCCACCCAACTGGTATTGCCGCGCCATGCGCCGAACATGCCGGAAATATGCACCAGCGGTTTCATTTGCGGCACGTCGATCAGGGTGGTGAGTTTCTGCTTGCTGCGGTGGCTCAACAGGTAGTCAAACAGCCGTGGCTGAGCGGTTTTCACCAGCTTCGCCATTGCAATGGTGGCATACACGTCTGCCATTGCATCGTGGGCATTGCTGTGCTCAATTCCGTTGGCGCGCGTCAGATGTTCCAGCCTGAAGCTCGGCAGCCCCTCGTCATTTTCTGGCCAGTTGATCCCTTCCGGGCGCAGCGCGTAACAGGCTCGCATAATGTCCAGCAAATCCCAGCGTGAATTGCGGTTCTGCCAGCTCCACGCATACGGATCGAAGAAGTTGCGATAGAAAATATTCCTCGTCACTTCGTCATCAAAACGAATGTTGTTATATCCCACGACGCAGGTGTTCGGGACGGTAAACAGGTCGTGGATACGGCGGGCGAACTCCGCCTCGTTAACCCCTTTTTCCCGCGCTTCCTGAGGTGTGATCCCGGTGACCATGACCGCGCCGGGTTGCGGCAGGTAGTCATCGGCGGGTTTGCAGTAAAACACCTCTGGCTCGCCAATGATGTTGAACTCGTCGTCAGTACGGATGGCGGCAAATTGCGCCGGTCTGTCCAGCGCCGGATGGGTGCCAAAGGTTTCGTAGTCGTGGAATAAAAATGTTGGGCGCGCGGCAGAATCAGACACCAGTAATACCATCCTGTTAAAAATAGACGCCACCATGGTAAACGATTGTGGTAGCCAGGCCGAATAAAAAGCGCCGACGGCTCTCAAATTTGCGGCGCTGCTTCAGAGAAAAATCCGCGCTCTGTCACATTTTTTTGCAATTAAGGCAGGTAACGACATCAGAACTCCCGTAAAAAGGTCAACGATTTTTAATGACCTGAGGATATACCGTTGAAACGCCGTCTGTTTATTGCTGTTTCTTTACTCGCTTCGAGTATCTCATCTGCGCTGGCTGCTGAACCGCTGGATTTTGCTCCGCAGCCTCCGGCCATCCAGGCCGGATCCTGGGTGCTGATGGATTACACCACTGGTCAGATCTTAACGGCGGGCAACGAACACCAACAACGCAACCCGGCGAGTCTCACTAAGCTGATGACGGGCTATGTCGTTGACCGCGCCATTGATAGTCATCGTATTAGTCCTGATGACATCGTCACCGTAGGCCATGACGCGTGGGCAAAAGGTAATCCGGTTTTTGACGGTTCATCGCTGATGTTCCTGAAGCCTGGCGATCGTGTTTCCGTACGCGACCTGAGCCGCGGCCTGATTGTTGACTCCGGTAACGATGCCTGCGTGGCGCTGGCGGATCATGTGGCGGGTGGTCAACCGCAGTTTGTGAACATGATGAATGACTATGTGCAAAAGTTGAACCTGCGCGATACGCACTTTGAAACTGTGCACGGTCTGGATGCACCAGGACAACACAGTTCTGCTTATGACCTGGCCGTGCTGTCCCGGGCCATCATTCACGGTGAACCTGAGTTCTACCATATGTACAGCGAAAAGAGCCTCACCTGGAACGGGATCACCCAGCAAAACCGTAACGGTCTGCTGTGGGAAAAAACCATGAACGTGGACGGCCTGAAAACGGGTCACACGTCGGGAGCCGGTTTTAACCTGATTGCTTCAGCGGTTGACGGCCAGCGTCGTTTAATTGCGGTGGTGATGGGGGCGGACAGCCCGAAAGGGCGTGAAGATCAGGCGCGTAAATTACTGCACTGGGGTCAACAGAACTTTGATACCGTGCAGATCCTGCACAATGGTAAAAAGGTGGGGACGGAGCGTATCTGGTACGGTAACAAAGAGCAGATAAAGCTGGGAACCGACCAGGACTTCTGGCTGGCCTTACCTAAAGCGGAAGTGCCAAACATTAAGGCAAAATACGTTCTGGATAAAAAAGAGCTGGAAGCGCCGATTGCTGCCCATCAGCGGGTAGGGGAGATCCAGCTGTACGACCGTGACAAAGTGGTCGCGCACTGGCCGCTGGTAACGCTGGAAGCGGTTGATAAAGGTGGCTTTTTCTCCCGTCTTGGTGATTATCTGCATCACAAAATCTGACGGTTTTTGTTAATCCCGCGGAGCAGACTGGCAGGGTTGCGAGTCTGCTCACATAATAAACACTCCTCGTTTGCTGAACATTCAATATCTGCTTTATAGTGTATAAATATACAGTAATAAATGGAGGTAACATGGACTACAGCATCAAGCAGCAGCAGAAACGTAAGATCGCGGGCTTCCATCTGGTGGGGCCGTGGGACAAAACGGTAAAACAGGGCTTTGAACAGCTGGTGATGTGGGTGGATGGATGTCACGTTCAGCCGCTGGAGTGGGTTGCGGTGTACTACGATAACCCGGATGAAGTCCCGGCTGAAAAACTGCGCTGTGATACTGCAGTAACGGTTCCGGACAATTTCGTTATCCCTGATAACAGTGAAGGGGTCATGACGACCGAAATCGCCGCAGGGGAGTATGCCGTTGCGATGGCGCGCGTCGAAAACTACGATTTCGCGACTCCGTGGTACCAGTTCTTTGATTCTCTTTTGCAGGACAACACATACCAGATTGCCCCTAAACCTTGCTTCGAGCGTTACCTCAATGACGGTAATGCGGATGGATACTGGGACATCGAGATGTATGTGGCAGTAGAACGTAAAGCCGGTTAAGCCTGGAAAAAACAGGGTTTTTCAGCCGGGTGTGATCCGCCCGGCTGAAAACACAGTACAATCGTGATTTGCCGTATTGCTGGAGAGCGGGTGTGCGTCCCGACAAATCATTAACGTCTTTTGAAATTCGGTTGTACCAGCATTATCGCGTGGTGCATGGGTGTCGCATCGCGCTGGCGTTCGTTCTGACGTTTGTGCTGGTCCGTTTACTGAATGTACCTGAAGGGACGTGGCCGCTGATCACGCTGGTGGTCATCATGGGGCCTATCTCGTTTTGGGGTAATGTCGTCCCCCGTGCCTTTGAACGCATTGGTGGCACGGTTTTAGGCTCTGCACTGGGGTTGATCGCCCTGAAGCTGGAGCTGATCTCACTCCCGGTGATGCTGGTATGGTGTGCGGTGGCCATGTTCCTCTGCGGCTGGCTGGCGTTGGGCAAAAAACCTTATCAGGCATTGCTGATTGGCATTACCCTCTCTGTGGTTGTCGGCGCACCTGCGGGTGATATGACCACTGCACTGTGGCGAAGCGGAGATGTTATTTTCGGCTCATTGCTGGCCATGCTCTTCACCGGTATCTGGCCACAGCGTGCTTTCCTGCACTGGCGTATTCAGATGGCAAACTACGTCACCGCGTTTAACCGTGTCTATCAGGCTGGTTTTTCCCCTAATCTGGTTGAACGTCCCCGGCTGGAAAAGCACTTACAAAAGATCCTCAATGATGTGGTCAAAATGCGTGGCCTGATTACCCCAGCCAGCAAAGAGACTCATATTCAGAAATCGATTTTCGAAGCTATCCAGACGGTGAGCCGCAACCTGGTGTGTATGCTTGAACTGCAGATCAACGCCCACTGGGCTTCTCGTCCCAGCCATCTGTTGATGCTGAACGCGCATACGCTGAAAGAGACGCAGCAGATGACGCAGCAAACGCTGTTAACCATCGCCCACGCACTCTATGAAGGGAATCCGCAACCCATACTTGCCAATAGCGAGCGGCTGAATGAAATCGTTGCTGAACTAAAACAGTTAATTAATGAGCGTCAGAGCGACAACGTGGCAGAAACACCGATTCATGGATATGTCTGGCTGAGCATGGAGCTGGCACGACAGCTGGAGCTGCTATCGCATCTCATTTGCCGCGCATTGCGCAAATAAAAAGCAGCTATCTCCAGATGTGACGCCTGCTGCTTCGATTCAGCATCAATTGGGGTTATGATAGCTTTAAACGATATACTCATTGTCATTCGCAGCCGCTGTCAGTAAGGTACTGTTACAACGGTTGCTTTAACGAATCCGAATCTCACATTATCAGGGGTGTAAAAATGGAAACTACTAAGCCTTCGTTCCAGGATGTTCTGGAATTCGTCCGCCTGTTCCGCCGCAAAAACAAACTGCAGCGTGAAATCCAGGACGTTGAGAAGAAGATCCGTGACAACCAGAAACGTGTACTGCTGCTGGACAACCTGAGCGATTACATCAAGCCAGGTATGAGCGTTGAAGCTATTCAGGGCATTATCGCCAGCATGAAGAGCGACTACGAAGACCGCGTTGATGACTACATCATCAAAAACGCTGAGCTGTCCAAAGAACGCCGCGACATCTCTAAGAAGCTGAAAGTGATGGGTGAAATCAAAAACGGCGTAGCTAAAAGCGAGTAATCGCAGCGAATGGTGAAAAAGGCTCTCTGGTGACAGAGAGCCTTTTTTTATCACTCAGAACGCGGCTGGAGCTGGTAAATCCAGGCTTGTATCTGTTTACCGCCTTGCGTGGTCACGTTCACCTCAACCCGATCATAACCGTCTTCGAATTCATCCAGCATTGGCCAGTGCGCGTCCAGGTGGGGGGAGAGAAACAGGAAACCTTCCACGCTGGTACCTTCTTCATCCAGCACAATCCCCGGAAAATCCGCGGCGGCTCCCCAGCCACGTTCGTAAAACGTCCCTTTAACAGACCCTGCCAGCCATTCTCCTCCGATGTCTTCGAGGATGTACGCATTAACGTGGCCTGGACGCAGGGTGCCATAGACAAACAAAGAGTCCATTTTTCTCACCATTAAAATGATTTTTTTCAACATAAGGGGAAACGGTGGGTCCTGCAACTGCTTCGTCGCGGCTACGCTTGCCGGTCTCGATCCCCGCAGGCCGGGTAAGGTGCAGCCGACACCCGGTAATTTTACCAGAACGCAGAAAAGCAAAAAGCCTGCTTTAAAAGCAGGCTTTTCAAATGTGGCTCCTCTGACTGGACTCGAACCAGTGACATACGGATTAACAGTCCGCCGTTCTACCGACTGAACTACAGAGGAATCGTTGTGGAGGCACATATTAGCGGCGAAAAAAGTTTTGTCAAACCTGATCTGAGAGAATATCGATTGATTGCTGATTCTGTCGTCAGTTTGTTGTAAATCCAAACATATTTTTATGGAAAATACTTTGCAGGATACGCATTTCTCCCTCATCATTTGAAATGGAGTTTCAACTTTCTTGTTAAGGTTCATCTTGAACGTCACTGCCCCCATACGCCACGCGATCATGCGCACGCCCTGGTATGCGAAACGCAAAAGCTACCGTGTTCTGTTCTGGCGTGAAATCACCCCTCTTGCCGTACCCATCTTCCTGGAGAATACCTGTGTCCTGCTGATGGGCGTGCTGAGCACTTTCCTGGTCAGCTGGCTGGGCAAAGAAGCAATGGCCGGGGTAGGGCTGGCGGACAGTTTTAACATGGTGGTGATGTCATTTTTTGCCGCCATTGATCTGGGGACAACGGTCGTTGTTGCCTTCAGTCTGGGCAAGCTTGATCCCAAACGTGCGCGTGAGGCCGCCCGGCAGTCGCTGATGATCATGACCCTTTTTTCGATCATTCTGGCCGCGGTGATCCACTATTTCGGTAAAGAGATTATCGACATTGTTGCCGGTGAGGCGACGAAAGAGGTCAAAGACCTGGCGCTGACCTATCTGGAAATGACGGTAATCAGTTACCCGGCGGCCGCCATTGCGTTAATTGGCAGTGGCGCGCTGCGCGGGGCGGGTAACACGAAAATTCCGCTGTTGATTAACGGCGGGATGAACATCCTGAACATTATCATCAGCAGTATCCTGATTTACGGCATTTTTTCCTGGAATGGGCTGGGGTTCGCTGGAGCCGGGTTGGGGCTAACCATTTCACGTTATATTGGCGCTGCAGCCATTGTTGGTGTGCTGATGACCGGAATGACACCGTCGCTGCGTCTCACGCTAAAAAGTTATTTCCGCCCGCTCAATTTCGCCATTATCAGGGAAGTGATGGGGATTGGTATTCCTGCCAGCATTGAATCAGTGCTGTTTAACGGGGGCAAGCTGCTCACGCAGATGTTTGTGGCTGGTATGGGGACGGACGTCATCGCCGGTAACTTTATTGCTTTCTCCATCGCCTCACTGATTAACCTGCCGGGTAACGCACTGGGTTCCGCATCGACCATTATCACCGGTAAACGGCTCGGGAAAGGGCAGATTGGTCAGGCGGAACGCCAGTTGCGGCATGTTTTCTGGTTGTCGACCATTGGCCTGACGGTGATCGCCTGGGGGAGTGCACCTTTTGCCGGGTTGATGGCATCGTTCTACACCCGCGAAGAGGATGTCAAAGAGGTTGTTAAAATCCTGATCTGGATGAACGCGGCGTTTATGCCGATTTGGGCGGCCTCCTGGGTGCTTCCTGCCGGGCTCAAAGGGGCGCGGGATGCCCGCTTTGCGATGTGGGTATCGATGCTCGGTATGTGGGGATGCCGCGTTGTAGCGGGGTATACGCTGGGGGTGATACTCGGAATGGGGGTGATTGGCGTCTGGCTGGGGATGTTCCTCGACTGGGCTGTACGCGGCGTGTTGTTCTACTGGCGTATGGTAAGTGGGCGCTGGTTATGGAAATATCCCCGTACCAAACCGGAACCTGTGGTGACAGAAACCACAGAATGCCTGACAAATGCGCGAAATGGAGAATAAATCGGCAAACGATCGAAAATCTGCATTCTGCCTTTGACATCATCGGGTAGCATCGATAATATGCGCCCCGTTCACACGATTCCTCTGTAGTTCAGTCGGTAGAACGGCGGACTGTTAATCCGTATGTCACTGGTTCGAGTCCAGTCAGAGGAGCCAAATTTTAGTTTCGGGATATCCCTGTGGATCCGGAGACATTAAAAAGAAGAACTTATCTTTTACCCGGTTGTCCTGAAAAGGACAACCGTGTTTTTTGACGTCCATCGTTTTTTGGGCGCTTAGGGGATCTCACGGTTCGCTGAGAAATAAGGCGGGTCAGCCGGATATTAATCACCTGAATGAGTTACTGTACGTTCATAATTGTAGCTCTGTGCCAGGGAATGGAGTATTTGTGTTACGCGTCCCGCTGATAACTGGGCACTGTGGGTAAAAGTTGTTTGTTTGTATAACCAGTGGATATAAAGCCTGCTGGCGGCTAAAGAGAGTGTTTGAGCATTGCTATTATCCCCACCCGTCAGTGAGCAAACCATCTTACGGTTTTTTTCCTGTATCCAGAGTTGCCACTGATTTTTCCACCATCCATGATATGTTGTTCCCTGAAAAGACCAGGGCTTATTATCATCACTGTCACTTATATCCTCCTCTATAAACCAAAGTTCACTTTGTCGTTGGCGAAATAACTCTGCCCAGGCAGTAATAGTTGCTCCCCTAAGAAAGCATTCGTGTGAAATAACATGTGTCTTTACCTCAGGGAAAAGGATGTTCAGTACCCCAAAATGCCCATGAGCCGCAATAACCGGGCGTAGAATCGCACCTTTGGCGTTACGTTTGAGTACCGCACTTCCATACTGAATTTCATCGAACTGACTCCGGCGTAAAAACTGCGTCTCGCGCATATCAACGCGCTTTACAATATCACTATGATGCAAATCAGGTTCAATATTCCCTCTCCAGCGATAATGCAGGGTTTCACCGATCTGATGCTGAGTAAAATTAGTGGAGAGATGAAGAATATTACCGCGAGTGGCATCGAAACTGAGCAGAACATACAGTTTCTGTTCCGCACTGTTTCCCTGGAACGGCACAATCAGAGAAACCGTTTCAATCCGTTCTGGTGATACCATTTCTCTTCGTAATTGTTGTTTTGGCGTCCAGACTTTTTTGCAGGCGCGGCACTGGATGCGCTGTGTTCCCTGCGGGTTATGGCCATAGCAAATCGTTTCTTTGCAATAACATACAGGACAAAAAAGACCTCTTTCAGAGGCATATGAGGTTAAGTGAGCAGACAACCATTCACTATATTTTTGCTCATCAAACAGAGGTGGATAACTCCCACATGCCCGGCAGTGCAATGCAGGATATCCCAGCCTGTAGTCTGGCCAACTGTAATCTGAAGATGTTGGTCGCCCTAAATTGCGACAACCAAACGTTTTGCAGGTATTAATTGTAAACAGAGTCGACATGAGTCACCAACGATTTTAAGAGGTCGCTAATTTTGCCGTATAACTCTTGGTTGGTTGTGTGAACGGACGCACATAATAAAGCCTTTCAGAACGTAAAGTAACAAATCTTTATATGGCTGAAAGGAACACGTTATGAAATCAAAAATGATTACAGCGGGTATTTTGCTGACGTTGCCATTTTGGGTCTGCGCCAGGGATGTCACCATTATTTATACCAATGATCTCCATGCTCATGTGGAACCTTATAAAGTTCCCTATATTGCAGACGGTAAACGAGATATCGGTGGTTGGGCGAATATCACTACCCTGGTAAAAGAGGAGAAAGCGAAAAACAAAGCAACATGGTTCTTTGATGCGGGTGATTATTTTACCGGCCCATATATCAGTAGCCTGACAAAAGGAAAGGCTATAATTGATATCATGAATACTATGCAGTTTGATGCTGCCACAATAGGAAATCATGAATTCGATCATGGCTGGGACAATACATTATTACAACTTAGCCAGGCAAAATTCCCCATTGTACAGGGTAATATATTCTATCAGAACAGTGACAAAACATTCTGGGACAAGCCTTATACCATCATTGAAAAAGATGGCGTGAAAATTGGTGTTATTGGTTTACATGGCAAGTTCGCCTTTAATGATACCGTTTCTGCGGCGACACGCGTAGGTATTGAAGCACGGGACGAAATTGAGTGGTTACAGCGCTATTTAGATGAACTGAAAGGTAAAGTCGATTTGACGGTACTGCTGGTTCATGAAGGAACGCCTGCCCGTCAGTCCAGTATAGGGGGCACCGATGTCCGTCGTGCGCTGGATAAAGATATCAAGACCGCAAGCCAGGTTAAAGGGCTGGATATTCTGATTACCGGACATGCACATGTCGGTACACCAGATCCGATTAAAGTCGGTAATACGCTGATCCTCTCAACCGACAGCGGCGGTATTGATGTGGGGAAACTGGTACTGGACTATAAAGAGAAACCGCATCACTTCACAGTGAAAAACTTTGAGCTGAAAACCATTTACGCCGATGAGTGGAAACCCGATCCACATACGAAGTCGGTGATCGACAGCTGGAATAAGAAACTTGATGAAGTGGTGCAACAGACAGTAGGACAATCGCCGGTTGAATTGACACGCGCCTATGGCGAATCGGCTCCGCTGGGAAATCTGGCTGCAGACGCTTTGTTGGCGGCAGCAGGTAAAAATACACAACTGGCCTTAACCAATTCAGGTGGTATCCGCACTGAGATACCGGCAGGCACTATTACCATGGGTGGCGTCATTAGCGTGTACCCGTTCCCTAACGAACTGGCTACGATGGATCTCACCGGTAAACAATTGCGCAGTTTGATGGAACACGGTGCAAGTTTAACGAATGGCGTCTTGCAGGTATCTAAAGGCCTGGAAATGAAGTACGACAGCAGTAAACCCATCGGCCAGCGTGTCGTCGTATTTACGCTGAATGGTAAACCGATTGAGGATGCGACCGTCTACCACATTGCCACCCAGAGCTTCCTTGCCGATGGTGGTGATGGGTTCACCACGTTTACTGAGGGTAAAGCGCGTAATACAACAGGCGGTTACTACGTTTCTAACGCTGTGATCGATTACTTCAAAGCAGGTAACTCCGTTACGGATGAACAGATCAAAGGTATGCGTGTTGCTGATGTGAAAAAGTAATGGCCGGATTTTATTTAGTGATACAGAGTCATCTGGCTTCATCACAACAGCATCAATGACTGTCAATTAATAAAAAAATTGAAATTAAGCGGTAGAACATTAGCCATTTGAGCGTTATTGATTCAACCGTTAATGATAAAAGGGTTCATGTATTCACATGAACCCTTTGGGAAATATCATTAAAATTTATATAACAAATGGAAACTAGTTATGAAAATAATGACAAAACTGAGTCTGATTACATTGTGCTTGTCCGCAGCGTTAGTTGCGCCAATTAGTGCGAAGGATGTGACTATTTATTATACCAACGATTTACATGCTCATGTCTCTCCAGGGAAAATTCCAGCTGTCGATAAAGAACGCGCAGTCGGCGGTTTTGCTAACATCGCGACCATCGTTAATGATGCCAGGAAAGAAAGTAAAGATGTATTTTTCTTCGATGCGGGTGATTATTTTACTGGCCCATATCTAAGCACTCTGACCAAAGGTGAGGCAATCATTGATATAATGAATACCATGCCTTTTGATGCTGTGTCGGTGGGGAACCACGAATTTGATCACGGTGTTGATAATATGGTTAAGCAGTTATCAAAAGCGAACTTCCCGGTTTTACTGGGCAACGTTTTTTATACTGGCAGTGATAAACCTGTCTGGAATAAACCCTGGACGATTGTCGAAAAAGACGGCATAAAAATTGGCGTAATTGGGGTGCATGGCAAATTTGCATTTTATGACACTATTGCCGCTAAGGCTTACGCTGGCTCAGAGGCTCGTGATGAAGTGCCTTACATTCAAAAAGGGCTTGATGCATTAAAAGGTAAAGTTGATATCACCGTGCTACTTATCCACGAAGGTACACCGGCGCGTCAATCAAGCTACGGAAATAAAGATGTCGCCAGAATGCTGCAAGCTGATATCGATACCGCAAAGAAATTTAAGGGTATTGATGTGTTAATCACAGGGCATGCTCATGTGGGTACGCCAGATCCAATTAAAGTCAATGACACACTCGTTGTTTCAACAGATGCGTATGGTACTGATATCGGTAAATTAGTATTGGATTTTAACCCTAAGACTAAAAAAATTGATGGCTATAACGGTAAGCTAATCACTGTATTTGCTGACGAATATAAACCTGATCCAAAAGTTCAGGCTAAAATTGATGAATGGAATGCTAAGCTGAAAAGTATTACTGACCAGATTATTGGGTCAACAACGACGTCATTTACTCGTTCCTATGGTGAATCGTCACCTGTTGGTAATTTAGTTATCGACGCAATGATGGCTAAAGCGCCAGACGCGGTCGTGGGATTACAAAACAGCGGTGGATTGCGTGCTGATTTTCCGAAAGGAAATTTAAAATATGGTGATGTAATCACTGCCTTCCCATTTAATAACGAACTGGTTGAAATGGATCTCACCGGGAAGGAACTCACCAATTTAATGATTCACGCAACTAATCTCACCAATGGGGTTTTGCAAGTGTCAAAAAGCGTTCATGTTGAATATGACAGTAACAAACCTCTGGGTGAACGAATTATTAAATTCACTATTAATAACCAACCTGTAGATCCAGCAAAAACATATCGGGTTGCGACACACTCATTTTGTGCTACGGGGGGGGATGGATTTGACGCGTTCTTAAAAGGAACGAATGTCAAAACTATCAGCAGCACCAGTTCTGCTGAGTCAATCATCGATTATGTCAAGGCTCATAGCCCATTAAAACCTGATCTTGAAATGAGAGTCGTTGATGTAAGCGCGGCTAAATAGATTTAATAAATTAGTAGATGCTTTCAGATATGATTGAGTGGTTGGTACTTCCCTCAATCATATCGTAATAACATATTGAAAATGCAATAGTCATTTTATATTGGCGAAGATGTATGGTTTTTTAGTACAGGAATAGTATTTTTTTTGACAAACCTCAGTGGAAGGGATTTTTTTATGAAAAAACAAAATTATCTTTTATCAGGCGCGCTTATGTTGTTACCTATGGTAACGCTTGCAGACTCTGGAAGTAATGAATATCTGTCGGACTGGTGGCATCAAAGTATTAATATCGTAGGCAGTAACTCCACTCGCTTTGGGCCGCTAAAAAGATCTGATTTATATCCGGAATATCGAGCATGGACGCATGTAGATTGGTTTGATTTCTACGGTTATGCTGATTTGCCTAAGTTTTTCGGTTTAGGGAATGATAACGATATAGGTATTTGGGATAATGGCTCTCCATTTTTTATGGAAATCGAGCCACGTTTTAGTATCGATAAATTAACGGGACTCGACTTAAGCTTTGGTCCATTTAAAGAATGGTATTTTGCCAACAACTACATCTATGATGCGGGTACTAACGAAGGACAGCGTCAGAGTACCTGGTATATGGGGTTGGGGACTGATATTGAGACCGGGCTACCGATGTCGTTATCTGCAAACATCTATGCTAAATATCAGGGAAACAATTACAATGCTGCCAACGAAAACGAGTGGGATGGATATCGCTTTAAATTAAAATATGTGATTCCTCTTACTACAGTATTTGGCGGGAAGCTAAGTTACGTAGGTTTCACTAATTTTGACTTTGGTTCAGACTTAAAGGAACAATCGGGTGGTGAGCAACAATTTTACTCCCGCACAAACAACTCGATAGTTTCCACCAATGTGCTCAGCTTAGTTTATGCTCACTGGAACTACGGCGCGACGCTTCGTTATTTCTATCATGGCGGACAATTTGAGGAAGGCAGTAAAGCATTTGACAGCAGCGGGGATATCACCTCTATAGATTCAACGGGGTGGGCCTATTATCTAACTGTTGGTTACATTTTTTGAATAAATAATATTGCGTGGTTTGTCATCGGTTATTTGAGCATTAGTTGATTAGACTACAAACATTGAAAGGGGTCATGCCTCCAGATGAGCCCTTAAACGGATGTGATAGATTTCATCTAACTTAAAGGAATTGATTATGAAGATAAAAATAATTGCTGCGGGTATTTTGTTGACGCTACCGATTTGGGTTTGTGCCAAAGATGTCACGATTATTTATACCAATGATCTCCATGCTCATGTTGATACTTACAAACTACCCTATGTCGCCGATGGGAAACGTGCGATTGGTGGATTCGCTAATATAACTACATTAGTAAAACAGGAAAAAGTCAAAAATAAAGCTACGTTTTATTTTGATGCCGGAGATTATTTTACCGGGCCATATATCAGCAGTCTGACAAAAGGTCAGGCAATAATTGATATTATGAACACGATGCCCTTTGATGCTGTATCAATCGGTAACCATGAGTTCGACCATGGTTGGGATAATCTCTTACGTCAGTTAAGTAAGGCAAATTTCCCTGTTCTGTTAGGGAATGTGTTCCATAAGGACAGTGAGATACCGTTCTGGAACAAACCGTATACCATTCTGGAAAAGGATGGCGTAAAAATTGGTGTTATTGGGTTACACGGTGTGTTTGCGTTTAATGACACGGTTTCAGAGCTCTCGCTCCAGGGACTCGATAATGATAAAAACAACCGCTTCGATAAATCAGCCGCAGCCCTCAAGGATCAGGGGATTGAGGCACGCGATGAGGTGAAATATCTGCAACACTATCTGGATGAGCTGCGGGGTAAAGTTGACATCACGGTCGCACTCGTTCATGAAGGTGTTCCGGCACGCCAGTCCAGTATTGGTAATACAGATGTCAGACGTGCGCTGGATAAAGATATTCAGACCGCAAGTCAGGTCAAAGGGCTTGATATTCTCATCACCGGGCACGCTCACGTAGGAACACCAGAACCAATCAAGGTGGGGAATACGTTAATCCTTTCTACTGACAGTGGTGGTATCGACGTGGGTAAATTGGTACTCGACGTTAACCCTGCAACCCATACACATGAAGTGAAAAACTTCGAGCTGAAAACGCTTTACGCCGATGAGTGGAAACCTGATCCAGTAACACAGAAAGTTATCGATGGATGGAATAAAAAACTCGCGGATATCGTGCGTCAGCCAGTGGGTGTATCGCCTGCCACGTTAACCCGTGCCTACGGTGAATCCTCACAACTTGGCAACCTGTTTACGGATGCAATGCTTGTCGCTGCGCCGAATGCACAAATTGCGCTGATTAATTCCGGCAGTTTACGTGCTGATATCAATGCTGGCCCTATTACCTTTGGTGACATTGTCAGTACGTTTCCCTTCAAAAATGAGTTAACGGAGATGGATCTCAGTGGTAAGGATCTGCGTAATCTCATGGAACATGGAGCATCACTCACGAATGGCATACTGCAAATGTCAAAGGGGGCTGAAATGCACTATATGCCGCAGAAACCAGTAGGGCAGCGCATGGTTTCTTTCACAATTAATGGCAAAGAGATTGCAGATACGGAGACTTATCATGTTGCAACGACGACATTCCTTGCTTTAGGGGGAGATGGTTTCCTGGCATTTAAAAAAGGGAAGAATGTACAAGTTCGCGCCGGTAATAATATGTCCGATGTCGTGATTGATTATCTGAAATCAGGGCACAAAATCGTTCCTGCACAGATTAATGAAATGCGGGTTGAAGCAGTTAAATAATTAGTGTTAATTTTGATGATGCAATCTATTTTATAGGTTGCATCATTTTTCTGATCATTGTGAAAATAAAATAATGAACTCGGGAGCTAAATTGTGGTGCAATATTTCATGAGTATTTAATGTGAAACATACAGGTAAAGGTTTTGTCTATGAGGTTTACTTCTGTTAATTATAAAATTGCGTGTTTGCTTTATCATTCAATTTGTTTTATTCGCCCGCTAATATACAGCAACCTCTTTTTGCCATAGCGCCGCTGACTAAAGGAAAAACGATAATGAAAAGTTGCCATATGATGGCGAAGATCTCTACTTCATCCTGTAATGTACATGGTACAGATTGCTTTTATCTCAATAAAGAACAGTTTCTCCCTGAATGCAAAGCATATTGCATGGATGATACGATGCTTCAGCTATTTATTCGTCAGAAAATTGAGGCTCAGGAATCACACGATGTGATTTTTACCTGGCAGGGCGTTGAATTAACGCCAGACAGGCTTAATTTCTTTAAACGAGTTATTGCGCTACAACAGCAATTTGCACAAGGTAAAAATATTTTCAACACATTGCTTACCAATGGCATTCTGTTGGATGATGACTGGTGTGAATTCTTCAGGAAAAATCAGTTTCTGATTGGTATTTCAGTGGATGGCGATGTTTCGCTGTACAATAATTTCCGCAAAACGATTTCTGGGAAATCGATGAATCACCCGGTCGAGAAGGCTGTGAGATTATTGCAAAAACATGATGTGGAATTTCATACTCTAACGGTCATTAGCGCCAGAAGTAGCCAGCAGCCACTGCAGATCTACCATTATCTGAAAAGTCTTGGCAGCAACCATATGCAGTTTATCCCCTTACTTGAACCGCTTGCACAAGGTGGTGTGAATGCGCGAAGCCTTGCGCCCGCCGCATTGGGGACTTTTTTGAAAACGATTTTTTATACCTGGATTCGCCTGGATATTGGAACGATTAAAATTCCCATTTTTGAGCACGCTTTCGCTGCGTGGTGTGGGTTACCGGCATCGAACTGTGCCTTTGCATCATTCGCTGGTAGCGTGTTCTCGCCGAAAATAAATGATGATTTATGCCAGTGCGATCGCTTTGTTAATCCGCAATCTTCGCTAAGTAATAAGTATCAATCTATCACAACCACGCTGCATGAAAGCGTGTCGAATCAAATGATTATGCAGAGTAAGCTGCCACTGGTAGCAGAATGCGCAAGTTGCAAAGTGAAATTTGCCTGCCACGGCGGTTGCCCAAAAGATCGCATAGTGCTTTCCCGACGCGGTGTCCCGGAGCTCAATTATTTTTGCGAAAGCTATCAAGCTTTTTTCACTTATGTTGAACCCTATATGTTGATGATGAGGGCACTGTGGGAACAAAGCTATGCACCTTCCGATATTCGCCAATATTTGGCCTGACATGCTTAACTTTCAGTGGAACTGCGGGGGATTGATAAGAGGGCGCAGTGGCCCTCTTATCGCGTTCACAGATGGTGAATGGGGTATTGCGGTGGATACCCTGCTTAACTGACAGGCATCACCGCAGGGTGGCCATAACTCTTTCCCGTGGGAAAGGGCACCGCCCGATAGCACAATCCCTACCGGTTTACATGAATCGGTGCCGTAGCCTCAAACAGCCACGGACGGGCATCGCTCTCCACCAGGGGTGACAATGTTTCACGTACCCGCAGGTGATACTCATCCAGCCACTGTTTTTCCTGCTCGTTCAAAAGAGATAGCTCGACCTGGCTCAAATCGATTGGGATCAGCGTCAGTGACGCAAACTTACAGAACCCCGGACGGCATTCGACAATTTCCACCTGGTTTTCAATACGGATCCCATGACTCTCCGCCTGGTAGTATCCCGGCTCGATGGTCATGATATTGCCTGCCACCAGAGGCCACGGATTGACCTTTTTGGCAAACCGATGTGGGTTCTCGTGGATCAACAACTGATGCCCCACACCGTGCCCCGTACCGTGATCGTAATCCAGCCCCATTTCCCACAGCGGACGACGCGCAAAGGCATCCAGCTGATGCCCCTGACTGCCGGACGGGAACTGCAGGGTCATCAGTGACAAAAAGCCTCTCAGCACGGCGGTATAGTGCAAACGCTGCTGTGGGTCGACCTTACCCCATGCCAGCGTACGTGTGGCGTCGGTGGTACCGTTATGGTACTGGCCACCGGAATCATTGAGATAAAAATGGTCATGACCAAGGGTTTTATTGCTTGCTTCGCTTGAGTGGTAGTGGCACATCGCAGCATTGCTTGATGATGCTGAAATGGTCGCAAAGCTCTGCTCAATAAAACCGGGTTGCTGCTCGCGGAATCTGAGTTGCTGCGCCTGAACCTCCAGCTCCGTCAACGGTTGTCCTGCAGCCACACGCTGCGGTACTTCACGGCTCAGCCAGGCAAGGAAATTGACCCATGCCGCACCGTCCTGGTGATGGCATTCACGGTATCCCGCCAGCTCTACCGGGTTTTTGCTGGCTTTCATCAGCGTGATGGGGTCGGTTTGCCAGATAATTTCCCCTTGCGGCTCAATGGCAAAGCGCAGGGCTACCGGGGCAGAATCGGCGTCGACCAGCACGCGTTTGCCTCGCGCAAGCTGCTGGCAGCGTTCGATAAACATATCCTGTGGCGCAAGTTTCAACGCGTTTCGCATGGTATCGGGTAACGTACCGAGCTTGTTGTCGTTAACAAACCACTCCACGTTACCGTCACGGCTGAGAAGAGCAAAGGAGAGCGGAACCGGGCTACAGGGGATGTCAGAACCGCGTACATTCAACAGCCAGGCGATGTTGTCCGGCAGGGTGACGGCCAGGTAATCAGCGTCGTACTCAGCCAGCGCGGCGGCGACGCGCTGACGCTTGTCGGCACTGCTTTCGCCGCTGATATCGACCGACATCTCGCGGATAAGCCCTGCGGGTGCAGCAGGGCGGTCAGTCCATAATGTATCAAACGGCGACAGGTTCAGAGGAACCAGCTCGCACGGCGTCGCGGTCAACAGCGTATAGTCTGCATTGGTCATCAGGAGTGCTTCGAAACCGATACGCGTACCGGCTGCAACGTTGTTTTGCAACCACCCGGCCAGCGGTTCGTTATGCAGATGGTGGATCTCCACCTCATCCAGATTGACCTGAGCGCGCGCCTGAACCTGGTAGCGGCCATCGACAAAAAGCAGGCTTTTGTCTTTCAACACCAGCGCCAGGCCGGCGGAACCGTCAAAGCCCGTCAGCCAGGCCAGTTTTTCGTCGTACGGTGCACAGTACTCGCTCTGCCAGGCATCTGCGCGCGGGACGATCATCCCGTCAAGATGGTTTGATTCCAGCCACTGACGCAGGGCGGACAACGGTGATGTGGTGTGCATTATTTTTCCTTTTATTATTAGCGGAATGGCGGCTCGTTGAAGGTACGCAACTTACGGGAGTGCAACTTATCTCCCTCCGCCCGGAGTAAATCAATGGCACGAATACCAATTTGCAGATGCTCGGAGATAGCGCCTTCGTAGAAACGATTGGCCTGACCCGGTAGCTTAATTTCGCCATGCAGCGGTTTATCCGAAACGCACAGCAACGTACCGTAAGGCACGCGGAAGCGATAACCCTGCGCGGCGATAGTGGCGCTTTCCATATCGATGGCGACTGCGCGGCTCAGGTTGAAACGCAGCGCAGAGGCGGAGTAGCGCAGTTCCCAGTTACGGTCATCGGTGGTGACGACGGTTCCGGTACGCAGACGCTGTTTGACCTCTACACCCTGCATGCCGCTTACCTCTTTAGTGGCGTCGTACAGCGCACGCTGCACTTCCGCAATGCTCGGGATTGGGATATCTGGCGGAAGTACCGCATCCAGTACGTGGTCGTCGCGCAGATAGGCGTGGGCCAGCACGTAATCGCCAATCAGCTGGCTTTCACGCAGGCCGCCACAGTGACCAATCATCAGCCAGACGTCCGGGCGCAGTACCGCCAGATGGTCGCAGATGGTTTTGGCGTTTGACGGGCCAACGCCGATGTTAATCAGCGTGATCCCCTGGCCATCGGCAGTGAGCAGATGCCAGGCGGGCATCTGGTGTTTCTTCCACGCGAGGTCGGAAATGGCCTGCTCGGGGGCTTCCGTTTCCGCAGTGATCCAGATCCCGCCTGCGCAGGAGAGGGCAATATAAGGACTGTCCGGATCAAGGATTTGGCTACAGCCCCAGCTGACAAATTCGTCAACATAGCGGGTGTAGTTGGTGAACAGCACGAATGGCTGGAAATGTTCGGCTGGCGTGCCTGTGTAGTGACGTAAACGTGCCAGGGAGAAATCCACACGGCGGGCATCGAAATGCGACAACGGGGAGAATTCTGCCGGGTGATAAACCCCGTCAGCCGTCTCATCACCAATCTGCGAAAGTTCGGTGGTCGGGAAGTGGCGCGTCAGTCCCGCGCTCATGGAGCGGTCGAGCGTCAGTGCTGAACCGTCAATCACGTACGGATACGGGATCTCATGCTGTGACGGTTCAACGGAAATGTGCGCGCCGTAATCCTGGTACAGCAGCGTGAGCTGTTCTTCGAGATAAGGACGAAACAGTGCAGGGCGGGTCACCGTAGTGCTGTAGCAGCCGGAGTGGGTAAAGCGCGCATAGGCACGGGTTTTCGGCGTGTTGCTGGCGCTGCCGTCCCAGGTCACAGAGAGTGAAGGGTAAACAAAAAGGCCACGGTTTCTGGCCTTATCGTCGGGGAGTTTTCCGGTTTCGATATACTCGCTGATAGCACAGCGTAATGCGTTGACGGACTGTTCATACAGCGCATTAAGTTTTTCCAGTGCCTGAGCAGGGGTCAGGCTGGAGCCCTTATTATTCATGTCTGTCTCCTTGTTCCACAGGTGTGCGGCTATACCCGATAGTATGTCACACGCCTGTGAAACAAAAGTGAGGAGATCAGGAGTGAGTTGTCTCTTTCATCCAGAGCGCGGTGGTGGCAGACAGCAGGCAGCCTGCGAGCAGATACAGCGCCACGCTGTGCCAGTTGCCGCCCGAGAACGTGACCAGCGCGGCGGCAATAAACGGCGTAAACCCACCGCCGACCACGCTTGCCACCTGATATCCCACGCCCGCCCCACTGTAGCGATAACGTGCGCCGAACAGTTCGGTAAACATCGGTTGCTGCACACACACCACCATATCGTGCGCGATGTTTGCCAGCATGATTGCAAAGAAGACAATCCAGAAGACCGATTGCGCCTCCAGCGCCATAAAGAACGGCCAGGCGCTGAGCGTGCCAATCAGGGCCCCGGTGATGTAAATACGGCGACGGCCATATCTGTCCGCAAGCCAGGCGAAGCAGGGGATGGTCAGGCAGCTAATCCCGCCAACCAGGAGCCCAATATTCAGAAATAACTCACGCGGCAGACCGAGATTTTGCGTTGAATAGTTCAGGGCAAAGGCGGTCACGATATACATCGTCAGCAGTTCACACAGGCGCAGGGCAATGATTTTCAGGAACGCACCAGGGTGTTGAACCAGCGCGTCCATCACCGGAAGCCGTTTTTTGGCGACCGGCTTTTCCCGCTGCTGTTCAAATTCTGTGGACTCTTCCATTCCGTTGCGGATCCACAGCGCGGCGATGACCAGCACAACGCTGAAGATAAACGGAATACGCCAGCCCCAGCTCAGGAACTGTTCGTCGGTGGTGAGTTGGCTGATGAGTGACACCAGGCCGGTGGAGAGCAGCAGGCCAACACCGTAACCCACCTGCACGCCGCTGCTATAAAATGCTTTCTTGTTTTTCGGCGCGCTTTCGACAGATAACAGTGCCGCGCCACCCCATTCCCCGCCCACGGCGAAGCCCTGAATAGCGCGCAGCGTTACCAGTAGTACCGGTGCCCACCAGCCAATGGAGGCAAACGAGGGCAAAACGCCGATGAGTGCGGTAGCAATACCCATCATCCAGACGGTCAGCATCAGCATGCGTTTGCGGCCAAGGCGGTCACCAAAGTGGCCGAATATCACGCCACCCAGCGGACGAAAAAGGAAACCTACACCAAACGTTGCGAACGCGGCAAGGGTACCCATTGCGGGGCCGATCTGGGGGAAGAATTCACGGTTAAACACCAGTGCGGCGGTGATGCCGTAGAGCAGAAAATCATACCAGTCGACGACGGCTCCCGCGAAACTGCCGAGTGCTGCGCGGCGGGCGCGATTGAGCGAAGGTGTCTCCTCGTTGGATCGTGCGGAGATGAGAGTGGATTCCATAGTTGTCCTGTCTGTACTGATTTTTAATTATTGGTATTGGGAAAGGTTGCTCACCTTACTCCCGTCAAATTTGACGGGAACAATGAGACTACCGCGGCAGACGGTGAGAGGAAAATGATTTTATTTCCCAATGGTGTTAGAAAACACCTGAATAAGAAGAGATAGTGTTGATGGCAGATAAAAAAAGCCTCTGCGTCGGGCAGAGGCAAACATGTCAGAGCTTACACACTCCTGTGGTTTGCCTGATTACCCTGAAAACTGGCGGTCAATGACAACCCACATAGAGTTCTTGACGCTCACCGGGCAAACCGTTCACGGTAAATCCGGTTAATACAGAACATCGGTCATTTTACTGGAGCATTCAGGAAAATGACGTAGATCCCCCTCCTGATTCATCAAAAAATAAAACCAGCCATGCCGGAGTTAATAAATTGATTATTCAATATGAGTAATCAAATAATGATGAAAATAGCACTTGTCGACACATTACCTCTCATGTCGACGCAGAAACATTACTCTCTTAAAACGAAGAGGTAAATATCCCGTATTCAATAATCAGTCTGCTTTATGACCGGGTGTTCGCAAATTTGTCAGGTATGGCAAGGCGTTGCGTTGTGCGTTTACTAATATGCAACAGTCTGTTTAGCTATTCATTGTTCTCATCGTGATGTTATTTCGCTAGATTTGTGAAACCCCGATTTATGGTTAAAACGATGATGAATAAAACTTTGCCCATGCCCCTGGTGGTATTAATCGCGTGCCTTTCTGTTGGCGGGTTAATTTCTACTGATATATTTTTGCCCGCTCTTGGCGAAATGCAATTATTCTATAAAGTTACGGAGGCACAAATACAGGATGCCATCGCCCTGTTTTTATTTGGTGTGGCATTTTCGCAACTGGTTTATGGCCCGCTAAGCGACTGTCTTGGCAGAAAGAAAACGCTCATCGCAGGGCTATTGATCTGGCTGGTTTCTACGGTTGGCGTTATTTACTCAACGCATATCAACGAATTGCTTATTTTGCGTCTTTTCCAGGGGATTGGCTCCTGCGCCGGTATTACCATCAGCCGCGCCATCATCAATGACATGATGGATAAAAAATCGTCGGCACAGCTGTATCTGGTGATCTTCCCGTTCGTGGGGATGTCACCGGCGATTGCCCCGATGATAGGTGGTATTTTGACTCAACACTTCGGCTGGCGGGCCTGTTTTATCTTTTTAACCTTATTTATCATCATGACTCTGGTGCTGTGTTTCTCTGCACTGCGCGAGACATTACCCGTCGAAAAAAGGCAAAAGCTGAGCGTACTGGCGGCAGCCGTAAGTACCGTTAACGTGCTACGAAATAAACAATTTCTTTTTTACGCAGCCATTCCTTGTTTTGCCTATGCGGCCTACTTTGCTTATATCGTCGAGTCACCGTTTATGCTTGGCAGACTGGGGCTTTCGCCGGTTTATGTGGGTTACACCTATATTTTACTTTCCGTGAGCTATGTGGCCGGAAATCTTACTGCCAAAAAACGCTCCCGCAGCGTGGGTATTGAAGAAACGATTCGCCAGGGATATCGCATTTTTGTTGTGGGCGGCATCATTTTTGCCCTGCAGATGTACCTGAGCCCTGTACCGCTGCTGACCAGTATTATCACCATCTCAATTCTGACCTTCGGTAACGGTTTTCTGCTTCCATTGGGCACGGCTTCGGCCATTGCTGCACACCCACAGGCATCCGGTACCGCCTCTGGCGTAATGGGCGCATTACAGCTCGGTAGTGCAGCCATCGCAACCTTCCTGATTGGGAAACTTTCAGCTCATGCGCCTGGCATGACGGCATTCATTATTGCCTGCGTCTGCGTGCTCGGTTTCCTCGTTTATGTTTTTGGTCAATCTGGATTTATGGAATTTGTCTCCAACAAAGAGAGTAATATCAATGATTAATAATATAGATGTCACATTGCGGGATGGCGGTTATCAGAACAACTTTCATTTCCCGACAGATTACGCCATTAAGCATGTCCGGGCTCTGGTAGACAGCGGTGTGGAATGGATTGAAATTGGTTACCGGAACGGTTCATTTAAACCTATTCCCGATATTGGGATGACAGGAATGTCTTGCGATAGTTATATCCAGCAGATCCACAATGCGGTACCTGAAGCCAAATTAGTGGTTATTGCGCACCCACACAATATTGACCAGGAAGATATCATCAGCATGAAAATGCTGGGTGTGGCGATGCTTCGTATTTGTATTAAAACCGATAATCCCCAACCCGCGCTGGCGTTATGTGAGTTCGCGAAAAAAAATGGCCTGAGCGTCAGCATGAACTTTACCCGTGCCAGTCAAATTAACGCGAAAACGCTTGTCGAGGTTGCGGCGCAATGCGAGAAGGCCGGGGCCGATATTATCTATATTGCGGATTCTAACGGTAGCCTGCGGCCTGAACAGACGGCTCGTCTGGTGAACATCCTTAAATGTACCACCCTTCTGGAGGTGGGTTTCCACGCGCACGATAACCTGGGTCTGGCAATGGCAAATTCCATTGAAGCTGTTAAAGCCGGGGCGACCTTTATCGACAGTTCACTCACCGGTATGGGAAAAGGGGCGGGGAATCTGGCCCTGGAAACCTGGCTGTCGCTGTGCAATTTCGATGAAGGTCAAGAGCGTTATCAAACGGAATGGATCTTCAACCAGGTTCATCAGCTTGAGTCTGAGGCCTGCTATAACGCCTCGCACCGTAGCGTGGTCGACATGATCCTGGGGGTGAAAAACCTGAGCGTGGATCACCGGAAAATGATTGAAGAGAAACTGTCGGAAGCCAGAGAGAACACATTCAGCGCCATCGATAGCGTCATCACGGAGACGGCGGCATGAAAACGCAGGACGCAGTCATTCTGGCACCGGTGATGCCCGTCTGGGACGGTGGTGCGTTTTGTGCCCCGCTGGTGACGTTGCTGGAACAAAAGGGATATTCGGTTACGGTCATCGACACATTGAGCCTGATTGAACGTGATGATCCACAGAGCGCAATAGAGAGTCTTTGTCAGACGCTGAACTCCCGCTCTCAACGCCCCTGGCTGCTGGTGGGGTTTGCAATGGCGGGCACATTAGCGCAGATGCTGGCACCCCATTTGCGTGGGGTGAGCGGGGTCGTCACCGTCAGTGCGCCAGGCTTTGCGGACGAAAAATTAACCACACGCCTGGTGCGCCTGGTTTCAATGCTCGAAAAAGGTGAGCTTGGGCCCGCGGTGGATGTCCTGCATCACTATGTTTTACCGGAAGGCCAGCCAGCCCCGGAGGCCACATTTACGCTGCCGGATGCCGGGAAAATGTCCGCGATCCAGCGAATGTTAACGGGATTCTCACTGTTGCTGAAGATGGATGCCCGTGCCGACATCGCCCGTTATGACGGGAAATACCTTGCGATTGTGGGTGAAAAATCCCAGCTGGCTTCATGGGAAAACCAAACCCATAGCCACCGTCCTCTGCACACTTACAAACGTATTCCGGGAGCCGGTATGCGTCCGTGGAATGATAACCCCATCGCGATGAACAGCCTGCTAAACGAATGGATTGCAACCTTATGAAAAAAAATGTGCTGGTTTTACCGGGGGATGGCATTGGTCAGGAAGTCTGCGAAGCGGCGTTACCCGTCATTAGCGCGATGGGGCTTCCCATTACTCTGACGTTTGGCGAGATAGGCTGGACGTGCTGGGAGCGGGAAGGCAACCCTGTGCCTGCCCGAACCTGGGAACAGATTGCCCATGCGGACGCGGTGCTTCTGGGGGCAATCACCAGTAAGGGAAAAGTACAGGCTCAACAGGCATTGCCTTTGTCGCTGCAACAGCAAGCGATTGAGTATGTTTCCCCGGTGATTCAACTGCGTCAGAAGCTGGGGCTGTATGCCAATATCCGCCCGGTGAAATATGTGTCCGGCGATCGCCGTCCCTTCCGCTGCTGCGTGATCCGCGAAAACACCGAAGGGTTGTACGCGGGGATGGATTTTAAAGGCGTGGGGCCAGAGGTTGCTGGCTGGCTTAAACACCCGAATCTTGAAAAGTATGGCCCGGAAGAGGCGGCCTGGTCCGTGCGGTTGCAAACCCGCTATGGGCTGGAGCGCCTGTTTCAGACAGCCTTTGACTATGCGCGCAAACACCATTTTACCCGCGTCACTTTTGCGGATAAACCGAATGTGATGCGTGAGAGTGGCCATTTTGCGGCAACGATTTTCCATCAGGTAGCCGCCCGTTTTCCGGATATCACGGCGGACATCCACAATGTGGATGCGATTGCCCTCTGGCTGGTACGTAAGCCCCATGAGTTTGGTGTGATTGTCGCTGAAAATATGTTCGGTGATATTTTGTCCGATCTGGCGGCAGGCGTGATGGGAGGGCTTGGCCTGGCACCCAGCGCCAATATCGGTAGTCAGGTGGCTTACTTTGAACCCGTACACGGTAGTGCGCCGGGGATGGCCGGGAAGGGGAAAGCCAACCCGTGCGCCATGTTTTACACCATCGCCCTGATGCTGGAATACCTGGGCTTTGGGCCGCAGGCGGAAAAACTGCAGCAGGTTGTCGATCGCGTTATTCGGGACGGGAAGGTTGCCACCTACGATTTAGGCGGTACGGCGACGACCGACGAGATGGCGCAGGCGATCCTCCGTGAACTGACCCAGCCAGTCATTAGTAAAACCGCCAGCGTTATCACCATTGGCGATGAACTCCTGTCAGGGCAATACGTTAACAGCAATCAGCAGCATATTAGCCAGCGTCTTGAAAAATCACGGTATCAGGTGAGATTTCAGGCGGCCTGTGCAGATAATCTTTCGCAGATTAGCTCACTCGTTACCTCACGCATCGGTCAGGACGATCTGATTGTTATTTGTGGTGGGCTTGGTCCCACTTCCGACGATAAAACCCGCGAAGCGGTGGCACACGCCATCGGCAAACCGCTTGTTCACGACGAGGGGGTGTGGGAGACCATTCAGACACAGCTCAGGGCGTTTGGGGTGAAAAACGATCCTTCAAACCGCCTTCAGGCGCGTTTCCCTGAAGGGACGACCGTACTGGATAACGCCTCCGGGACAGCACCTGGATTTTGCGCCCACGTCGCGGGAAGCCGGCTGGTTGTTCTGCCGGGGCCGCCTTCTCAGGCCTTGCCGATGCTGGATGATGCGTTATCAGACAAAGGGACACGTGAGCCTGAAAGGAAAAAACACAGCTGGACGCTTATTGGGATCAGTGAAAGCGAAGTGGGTTCCATCGTCAATGCCTTAGTCACGTCTTCCGCCTGGGATGTGCATTTTTTATGGAAAAGCCCTTATGTGATTGTGCAGATTGAGACGCCTGAGCATAGCCCTTTACCGTTGCCGGTAAGGCAAAGCCTGGATCTCGCCTTGCGCCCTTATCTGGTCAGCAAACGTAATAAAACGGCAGGCGAAATTTTGCAGGACGCGTGCAGCGTACGCTGGCAAACGTCAGATGCCGAACTCTCTACATACTTGCCTGCAGAGTGCCGCTCCCGGCGGGGTGAATCTCCGGTGCAAATTGACGTTACGGTCGCCCCCTCGCTGACCGATCTTCTGAGTAGCGGTGAACGCCTGGGGCAGATGACGATGTCGGTTCGCCATCAGGATGGCAAAACGCATCAGATGACTTTCCCGATGAACAGAGCACTTCTGGCGCAGAACCTCCCGGAATACGCCGCCTGGTGCGTATTGAAAACGCTGACAACGCAAAATGGATAAAACAACCATGACAACTCAACATACCCTTCAGACGCGCCTGCTGGCGCTGGATACGGCTGCCATCTCGGATGCGCTGGACAGTTTGTATATTGCGGGTGGGCTGGCCGGTATTAAGCCGCAGGCGGGTGGTAAAAAAATTGCGGGGCCAGCTTTTACCGTCAAGTATGAAGCCTGTACGCCTGAGAAAAATCAGTTTATGAATGCAGGAAATTACATTGATGAGGTACCGGCTGGGGCGGTCATTGTCGTGGACAATGGCGGACGTACAGACTGCACGAGCTGGGGCAACATTCTGACCACCAAAGCGCTGCAAAAAGGTATCGCCGGGTCGGTTATTTATGGCTCAGCCAGGGATATCGCGGATATCCGCCAGATGGGGTACTCCTTGTTTTCCAGCAATATCTATATGGTTTCCGGGAAAAACCGGGCACGGGTCAGTGCGGTACAGTGTGCGCTGGATATCGGTGGCGTGACGGTTTGCCCGGGTGACTGGGTGTTCGGGGATGACAACGGTGTTCTGGTGATCCCTGGCGAACATCTGGAAGAGGTGATCCGCCGGGCTGAAAATGTTGAGAACACGGAGCGGAAAATCATCGGTGCCATTAATGGCGGCACGTCGCTTGACGTTGCCCGCCAACAGCTTGGCTACCATGTTCCCTGGGAAGCGAAAGCATGACCCGTCAGTTTTTTGACTACTGGGCCCCCCGGTTGCGTTTCCTTGACGTCCACTATCATGCTCGTCCGGACAGCTATCACCGGCGTTATTCCGCAGCGGAGGCCGGAGAACGGTACGCCCGGCACCAGGGGGGCGTGGTGTTAAAGAATCATCTGGGGAGTGTCAGCGCTCTGGCCGCCGCGATGCAGGAGATGGCACTGCCGGTGTTTGGATCGGTGGTGCTGAACGCAGCCGCCGGGGGGATCAACCTCAACGTTGTCCGCCAGGCGTTGAGTCAGTATCAGTTCGACGGTGCTCCCCGGTTGCTGGTGCATCTGCCAACGGTGATTCCCACAGCGCACAAGAGTACGTTGTCCCGAACCTTCAGCAACGAATATGCCCGACATTTTGCCGGGCTACCGCTCACGATCGCGGATGAGGACGGTAAATTGCGCCCTGAGGTAGAGGCATTAATCTATTTCGCCAGGCATCATGACATTGTGATCTCGTCCGGGCACGCCACGAAAGATCAAACCTTGCGTCTTATTGAGGCCGTCGAGCGGGTAGGGGGTTGTCGTCTTATGCTGAATCAGCCTGCGAACCCCATGACGGGGTTCTCTGCCAGCGAGCTACGGGCGCTGGGAGAACACGACTGGCTTTATGTTGAGCAATGTGCGTTGACTGTCTACCTCGGCTATCAGCCACTTGACGATCTGTATGAGGTGCTGACAGGAGTGAATAACGTGGTCTATAGCTCCGATTTGGGTCAGCCAGGACAGCCTGACATCGGTGACTGGCTGGAAGACAGTCACCGCTGGTTTCAGGCCGCCGGGATTGACGCAGAGCGAAGAGATGCTGTCACCCGCCTGAACCCGCTCAGGATGCTGGAGCCGGGGCGGTCGCAAGGTTGAGGGTTCGGATAAAATCAATAAACGCCTGTTCTTTAGGGGACGGGTGAGGATTGATGTGCACCACATACATCGGCAGCGGTGCAGGCATAAAGGCATCAAGCGCGGTGATGATGTCGCCTGACTCAATCCCCGCTTTCAGCGTGAAATCCGGGAGGTAACATATTCCCAACCCGTGATGCACCATACTGCAGAGATCGAGGCTGTTACTGACTCTGGAGACGTAATGAGGACGGATCTCAACGGGTTCGTCCTCAATAACAAACTTCCAGCTGCGGCGGTGATTATCAAAGTGCAGAAGACAGGTGTGCTTGTGCAGTTCGTCAGGATGCTGCGGAATGCCATGCTGCAGCGCATAGCCTCGTGAAAGACAAGTGTGTTTTCGCCAGTAGCCAATCAACGTGTAGTAAAGGTTGCTGTCGGGTAACGGTCCACACTGAAGCGCCAGATCAAAGCCGTGGCTGAACAACTCCATACAGTGATTTCCGGTCACAATATCCAGCTTTATATTCGGATAACGCTCAAAAAATGATTTCAGATGCGGGATGACGTGCTGGTTATTAATCGAGTGGGGAATACCCACCTTGAGGCTACCGCTGATCTCGTTACTGAGACTTTTCACATCCCTGAGGCAGGATTCATATTCATCGATAATCAGCTGACAGCGCTGATAAAACTGTTCTCCTGCCGACGTCAGGGAAATGCGCCGAGAATTGCGTTTGATAAGCTGCGCATTAACTTCACATTCCAGCTTTTCAATTCTGCGGCTTATCATGGCGGGTGAGAGTTTCATGGCGATCGCCGCAGCGCGGAACCCCTGGCACTCCACCACCATTCTGAATGCTTTCATATTTTCCAGCATCGTGTCCTCCTGACCTGTTCAAGCCTCTCTATTCTGGCACGATTTCTTTAGCATATTGTGCTGGTTTTTAACATGAATAGATTACTGGATGCGGGTTTTTCTGCATGATGTGCCAGCGAAGAGATGGTCTGTTCGTATGGCTTTCCTCACAAAATCTTCAACCAGAGGTTATAGTTAGCCTATCACTACCATGTTTTATAACAGGGAAATTATGATCCGTTTATCCACGCTTGCTCTGGTGCTTGCCGCAGTCGCCCCTTGTGCTCTGGCCGTTACGTATCCGCTTCCACCTGAGGGTAGCCGTCTTGTCGGTGCCCCGTTAACGGTGGTCGTTCCGAAAGGAAATACCCAACCGCTGGAGTATTATGCTGCGCAGTACGGGCAAGGGCTGAGCAACATGCTGGAAGCCAATCCTGGCGTGGATCCCTTTTTGCCGAAAGCCGGTACTTCGCTAACCATTCCCCAGCAGCTGATTTTGCCGGACACCGCACGTCAGGGCATCGTGATTAACGTGGCTGAAATGCGGCTCTACTACTACCCGGAGGGGAGCAATACCGTGGATGTTTTGCCAATTGGTGTTGGTCAGGCAGGACGCGAAACGCCACGTAACTGGGTGACGAGAGTAGAGCGCAAGCAGGAAGCGCCAGGCTGGACGCCAACGCCGAACACCCGACGTGAGTATGCGAAAGAGGGGAAAACATTACCGGCCTACGTGCCACCGGGTGAGGATAACCCTATGGGGTTGTATGCGATCTACATTGGTAAGCTGTACGCTATTCATGGCACTAATGCCAACTTTGGTATCGGCTTGCGCGTCAGCCAGGGCTGCATCCGCCTGCGCAACAATGATATTAAATACCTGTTCGATAACGTACCGGTAGGCACGCGTGTGCAGTTTATCGATCGTCCCGTCAAAACGACCACTGAACCGGATGGTAGCCATTGGGTAGAAGTGCATGAGCCGCTGTCACGTAACCGCGCTGAATTTGAATCGACGAATAAAGTGCCACTGCCGATCTCGCCTGCATTACGGGCGCAACTCACCGCCGAAGGCGCTGGTACCGTGCTGGAACGTCGGTCAGGTATGCCGGTGAAGATTGGGTTCTGAAGATATTGCCGGTTTTTCCGCCAGAGTGTAGCTAACGTAAAAGACTGGCAAATTCCACGCGTTATTTATACCGAAAAATCCCCCTGTATAGGGCCGTGCGCGGGTGCGGCCTCTGCTCATTAGACCCTTTCACGTATCAACAATTTCGATAGAGATATCGAAATTATCCATTAGAGCAGGGATGACAATTGCTCTAATAATACTAACAAGAATGTGGAGGACGTTATATCCATCATTTTAGTGTTTCACTGGTGTATCTGAGGGGGGGCCTGGATCACATTATGTGGAGCCTATGATAAAAGTAAAAATAATAATACGGAGCATTAAATGTTTATCCGACCACTTAAATTAACTCAGCATGTCGACGTACAGGGAGCTGAAAATGCGACGACATTGATACTTCTTCACTCCCTGGGAACGGATTTGCACCTCTGGGATTTGCAGATGCCGCGATTAACCGAACGCTATCGTGTTGTCAGACTGGATATTCGGGGGCACGGGCTAAGTGCGGTCAATGCGTTACCGTTTTCAATGTCCGATCTGGCCGATGATGTTATCTCTGTGCTGGATCACCTGAAAATCAATACGTTTTATGTCGCCGGGGTCTCGATAGGTGGCACGATAGCGCAATGGATCGGATTCAAATTGCCTGAACGGGTACTGGGTATGGTTATTATCGATACCTCACTGGTGAATGCCGCTCCACCTTCGGTATGGCGTGCGCGGGCGGAAGATGTTTTCCAGCATGGTCTTGAGCATCTTGAAAGGGGCATTATCAGCAATTGGGTTACGCCGAAATTTATCGACTCTCCCGAGGCTGATGGCCTAAGACAGATGCTGCGTCGTACAACGGTTGAAGCTTTCTCTGGCTGTTCTTTAGCTATTGCCGATACTGATTTGACAAATATGCATATTCCCGGTGTCAGGGCCGTTGTGGTCAGAGGTGCAGAGGACAAACTGACGCCACAAGATTATGCGCAGCGTCTGGCGCAAAAGCGCAATGCAGAATTACATGTCATTCCTGGTGCTTCTCATTTACCAAATTTCGAACAACCTGATGCGCTCACCGACGAAATTATTTCGTTTATCGAGAAGGTTAATACACATTGACGGTCATCAGAATCGATAAGGAGTGCATGAGCGCTGTTAATGAATAAATATAGCAGCGGGTGGAAATCCCTGTTGTGGGAATGGAGTCAATTATATGAATCGTCGGTTGTTTATCGGTGGATGCCTGGGTTTATGCACTGGTGCCGTAGTGCTTCCTGCTGCGTTGAGATGGTTAGATGTTCAAGGTGAAATCATTGAGATGGAACTGAATAGCGGAACCGTAACGCTGCAATTATTTTCAGACGTTGCACCTAATCATGTAGCAAGAATAAAAACATTGGTGCAGTCATCATTTTATGAGGGTATACCATTCTCCCGGGTTATTGAGGGGTTCATGGCGCAAACGGGTGACCCGGTAAGGAATACGGAGTTTGATCACAAATCATTACCTAAGCTGGCTGCGGAATTTAATAACCTACCGTTTGAACGCGGTACTCTCGGAATGGCGAGATCGAGAAATCCGCATAGTGCCTGCCATCAATTTTTTATCACCTCAACCAGAACCCATTTTTTGGATCAAAATTATACTGCATTCGGAAAAGTCATAAAAGGTATGGAATTGATTGACCAACTCCGTCGTGGTGATGCCGGGATCGGTACGGTTGTTAATCCTGATGTTATAAAAAGAATGCGCCTAATTTAAGGTTGGGGTGGTTTAATTACGTAATGATATTTATTCACAGGAGCTGACATCAAATGCCCAGCATTGCTATTTATACATCTGCAAGTCACCGGATAGCTTCCAGTGCTTTTGCTGAGTTCTCAACTTCTTTAGCTAATCTGGCCATGGAAATTCTGAAAGCAAAAGAAAATAATATCCACATTAGCTATTTAACTACGGAGATAGGTTTTGGGACACCTGTTTATTTTGAGGCGAAACTCAGACAGGAAGTTTTTCGTAGCAAACCTGTAATGGATGAGTTTTTGCATCAGGTTGATATCTTAATTAAAGAAAAAATGGGCGTTGTGGCGAGAATTCGCTGTTTTCTTTACGACGTTGATAGTATTAGTGCTAAAAATTGAAGGATAAATCATGAGTGAAAAATTTCCATTGAAGAATCTTGGTGATGTCTCTGTCACCGCGGTAAGCGATGGCTATCTCCAGGTTGATTTTGGACTGCTTGCAAATGTAGACGAGTCTGAGTGTAGACAAATTCAGGACAATGCCTGCATACGTGAGCATAATGCGGTTCATATTAATACTTTTCTGGTCCGACGGAAAGGGAAGAACATCCTGATCGATAGTGGTGCCGGTGGTATTAAGGGCTGGGGAGGTAACCTGGTTAACAATCTTGCTGAACTTGGGATCAAACCTGATGATATTGATGCAGTGCTGCTCACACATACCCACCCTGACCATATTGGTGGGTTGATAGACTCACAAGGAGAGGCCATTTTTCCTTTTGCGGAATTGCTGATCAGCGCTGATGAATTTAATTACATAGAAGATGATGAAAATTTTGAGTCTGTCAGCGATCGTGTTAAAGGTAATTTCCTTTTAGCGCGGAGTATATTCAAAAAGTATCAGAATAAAATTCGTTTAATTAATGAAGGTGAAATTTTACCTGGTATCTTTTCGATTCCATTAAAAGGCCATACACCTGGTCATACGGGATACAGAATAGAGGGTAGTAATGGGAATTTGTTAATTTGGGGCGATATTGTCCATTTTCCCCATATCCAATTATTAAAACCAGATGTATCGATAGCCTTCGATTCGGATCCACAATTGGCAGCAGAGACACGAGTCAGGATCCTTGATATCGTTAGCTCAGACAGGATCCTTGTTGGTGGAATGCATTTGGGGGAGCAAGGATTTAGCTATATAGAAAAACGCCAGTCAGGATACGGAATTGTCGATATTTAGCAATGAACAAAGTGGTGATTGCAGAATATAAATAAGTTCTCCGTGCGTTAGTTTTTTAACAGCCTGGTTTCTATTGATCCGGGAAGATATTGCTTTGCCGTTATTAATGTTTCATACCTGTAGTCTAATATTAGTTTGGAAATAAATTGTCGATAAAAATACTATCTATAGGGGTGTGTAATGAATTTTGTAATAACCAGAAAAGTCAATGATGATGCTATTCACGGCGAAGCTAATAAAATATCGGGGAGGAACCCAATGACTACAGGAGAGTTATCGTTGCGACCCAAATTGCCTTCGATCACCGGAAGTCGATTTTGGGCCGCTTTTTTAGTCTTTTTATTTCATTCATCCCTGCCCAGCGATCTTGCTCCATTTGCAGACCCAACCATTCAGCATATTTATACGGTTATGGTTAGTAAGGCCGGATGGTTAGGGGTTTCATATTTCTTTATACTAAGCGGATTTATTATGGTGTGGTCAGCCAAAGATAGCGATACTGTCGGGGATTTTTACCTGCGGCGTTTTGCTAAAATCTACCCCACTCATTGTCTGACCTGGGCCATTGCATTTATAATTGGTGCAATTAGTATTTATCAGTATAAATTATGGTCATCAAATCTACTGTTGTTGAATACCTGGTTTGACGATGTGCGATACTTCTTTGTGGGCAACAGACCCAGTTGGTCTTTATGCATTGAAGCGATGTTTTATCTCTCTTTCCCATTCCTTTTTAGAATAATGAAAGCCATACCTGAAAAGTATGATTTTCTGGGATTAATTGCTGTCACTGCAGCCTCCTTCCTGGTCCAAATGTCCATTTATAGCTGGGTTGAACCGAATAAAATGATGGGGGCTTTTCCCATTTCCCAGCATCACTTCTGGATGTCATATATTTTCCCACCAGCACGAATTTTTGAGTTTCTGGCCGGTATGTTTGCTGCGCGATTGCTGATCAATGGACGGGAAATCATGCTGCCGAAAATTACCTCGCTTGCCTTACTTGTTGCAACATATATCGGATCTATGTATATCCCATTCCAGTTCAGTATGAGTGTTGTATTTATCATTCCAGTTTGTTTGTTAATTACTTCTCTTGCGGGTGATGATTTAAAAACCAGAAAGACGGTATTTAACCATAATACATCGGTTTGGTTAGGTGAGATCTCCTATGCATTCTATATGGTACATTTTTTAGTGCTCTTCTATTTTTTGAATTTGACGGCGGGAAGGAAGTTTGATCTGGTGGAAGGAGGGGGGCTTATTGTGGTTACGCTGATTCTGTCAATTGCCTGCGCGTCATTTGTGTACAAGTACTTTGAAGTACCGATGATGAAAATCATTCTGGTGAAGTTCAGAACGAAAAAGTTGATCAGCATCGCGAATCTTCGTAACACCGGAAATGCACTGCTACCAGGGCATTGCCTCATCAAAGCACGAGGTGGCTTCCGTTCATCCGGTGGGAGGGCATGCGTTAAGTAGATGCTCTCCCACTCTTTACTGCTTAATCAGTAAGAAACCTGAAACCTTTTATCGGCTCCTCCATAAACGACACGGTATCTCCGTTTAGTGAATTTTATCAATAGTGCTCCTGATGAAAGGATACCGTGTAATGCCTGTACAAGTATGCTAGTAGCCGACATCGCGCAGCCGTGGGTCCTGAAAGACGGAAGCCACCATATCTGTAAATTTGGCGCTATCCAGATAGGCACAGTCTGTTCGGGATAAAAGCTCTATTTTGAAATCATTGAACTGGCCGGATAGCTGATGAATTTTTATCTTGCTCTTTACTTCACCACTGATCGAGCAACGCAATACGAGCGACACTCCTTTACCAGCGGCAATGCTTGAAAACAGCACAGGATAGGATCCACATTCAACCACGCGTTTTGGTGTGATATTTCCTTCATCGAAGAGCACATTGAAATTGCGCGTTGAAGTTGCACATTTTTTGCTACTAAGCAAAAAAACCTCGCCATCCAGACTGGATATATCGGTTATACGAGGATGACTTTTCTCAGTAATAATCACCAATTCACTGGAGAGTAATAGGGTTCGCGCATGTTGTGCATTGGAAAAACCGGCACCGATGATTACCGCATCGAACTCATTTTTATCGAAGGCGCTGAGTAAACTTATTGTATTTCCTATAGAAATGTCGATATTCCAGCCTAGATCCTGGCCTAAATCGATCAATGAACTAATAATATAGGGAGGTAAGCATTCAATTATCCCAACCCTAATGGTCAACTGACTGTTTTTAGAGTAGGAGATGTTGTTTTTGCAATCATCCGCGAGGTTAAGAATTTTTAGCGCATACTCATAAAGTATCTGGCCTTGCGCAGTAGGTGAGCACCCGTCTGTTCTTCTGTCTAAAAGGATGACATCAAGGTTATCCTCCAGGCTCCGTATTCGGTGGGAGATGCTGGATTGCACTCGATTCAGGCGCTCTGCGGCTTGGGTTATATTCCCTGTCTCCACGACTGTCACGAAGGCAAGAAGTTCACTTATCTTCATTTGAGACCTCATGCTGAAAGTTAACTCATTGTTTCGATAATGTTTATAATTTATGGCAATGAGTTTGTCACTATGTTTCTAATCCAAAGTGTTGAACGAACAAAAATTGGGAGGGGTGGTTGAAATTTAATCACTTATTCCTGTCGTCACCCAAAAATCCAGTATAAATAATGATATGTTTATCAATTGCTTACTGATGAAATTGTGCAGAGTTCCACAGTGTCTCCCTCCTTGTTGGCTTGCAATGAATGTTGTCGGAACGTTTTTACAGAGACGGTTTGGCATTAATCCACATATTTCTTTTTAATATCCTGCGCGCTTTAAAATCCTATTGTATCGACTACTCACACCATAATACGGTGGGGTATCAATCTTTTCGATGTATACCTCGATTTTATTCGCTGGTTTTTTATTGCCATGCAAATTACGATTTTATGTGTGAGGCCTGGATTTTTACTTTGCACTTGTAGATCAACTGGTTATCTAATTATTTATATGCAAATTTATGCCTTCCCTGGCCTTCATTATTCGTATTAGTGAAAAATTCTTTTCGTATATGGGATAAAATATGGCGCACGCTGAGTTTGATAAAATAATGATCGAGCTGGTTGACTATGCTTATGAGCAAGCAACCTTTGATAATGAGACGCTCCGCCTAGCGCGTTTTTGTCTGCTGGATTCGATAGGGTGTGCGATTGCTGCCTCTACTGATTCTGATTGTTCCAGGCTGATGCGCAGTGTGCAATTCAGTAAAAACAGCCAGGGTGTACCTGTAGTGGGCACCGCACTACGCCTGGGGCCGATCGAAGCGGCGTTTCAGATCGGCTCAATGATCCGCTGGCTTGAGTTTAACGATACATGGCTTGCGCAAGAATGGGGGCATCCATCCGATAACCTGGGGGCTATTCTGGCTGCTGCGGCGTGGCGTAGTCTCTCCGATAGTCATCAGTCGGCTGTCAATATGGCTGCCGTACTGAACATGATGATTCGTGCTTATGAAATTCATGGTGTACTGTGCCTGTCTAACTGTTTTAATGCGCTGGGCATTGATCACGTCGTGTTGGTCAAGGTGGCCTCTGCAATCGCTGCTGCCCAGATTCTGGGGTTATCAAAGGATCAAGCGCTCAGCGCACTGTCCAATGTGATTATCGATGGCCATTCTCTTAGAACCTATCGACATGCGCCAAATGCGGGGACACGTAAATCATGGGCTGCTGGAGATGCAACGGCACGTGGCCTGCAGTTTGCGCTGTTTGCGCAAACTGGTGAGATGGGATATCCAACGGCACTCACAGCCAGTCGCTGGGGATTTGATGACGCGGTACTGAGAGGACAACCGTTCAATCTGACGCGTAATTTATCAGATTTTGTCATCCAGAATATCCTGTTCAAAGTTCCCAATCCTGCTGAATATCATGCCCAGACCGCAGTTGAGGCGGCTATTTGCCTTCGTAAGCGGATAATAGATGAAGGTTATTCCCCTGAGAGTATCGAATATGTTCGTGTGGAAACCACACGTCCAGCGATTCAAATTATTGATAAATCTGGTGCACTGAATAATTCTGCCGATCGCGATCACTGTCTCCAGTACATGATTGCTGTGGGGCTTCAAACCGGAAATCTGACCATTAAGGATTTTCATGAACCGCTTGCTTCAGATCCCCGACTGGAGGCGTTACGCCAGAAAATTACCTGCACTGAACGTCCCTCTTTTACCGAAAGCTACTACGACCCGGAGAAACGCGCGATCCCGAATGCGCTCTATATCAAGTGTCATGGGATGGCGGAAGAAATATCGGCACTTATCGAATATCCGCTCGGTCATGTCCGTCGCCGTGAAGAATGTTTCGACGCACTTCTGACGAAATTCCATCTAAATCTTTCTGACAGCCCGCTGCGTGATAGGGCGGATAGTCTGGCCGAGACCCTGACGTCAGGGGCGAAGCTGGATGATATGCCCGTCATTGACTTCCTGAAAATGTTTTCATGGGATTAAGTTCTTCTCAACATATTTGCGTAAATTCATAGGGTTAAAGGTGATTGAAGTGAAAAAGGCAATACTGGTTGGCTGTGGTGCTGAGATTGGTGCAAACCTGTTGATTCAGAACGATCCGCAGCAGGATGGTTTCGCGATTCAGACCGTTGTAACGAATCCACCTTCTGTCGATAAACATTATCCAGAGCTGCGTCCGATTGACGGCATTGTGGCTCGTCTGGCTATGGCACATCCCGGTATACAATCCCGGGTCAGCATTATCAACAGTGAAACCCTGCTAGTTGACGGTCGTGAAATTCATTTCTTCTTTGGCGATTTAGCTAAAGGGGGACCGCTGGTCGAAGGGCGTTTTGATATTGGGTTTATCGCGACCAGCAAACAGGATATGGATCTGAACAGCCCTGTGGCCAGAAATATGCTGGAGCTGGCCGACGTTGTGTTGGGTGTTGCTGAGGCAGATAGCCTGCCAAGTATCTACGGTTGTCTGGGAGATCTGACCCGCGACGATATTAGCACGATACAACGCCAGGTCGTTCAATCCGGCATGTACTGTTTGGGATCCTGCCAGACCAATGGTATGCATGCTTCATTGCGTGTTGTGAGCGGCGCACTCAGCGCCATTAATTGCAACACTTCTCATATTGTGGCGGTTGAAACCGATATTGTGCATCCTGACACGCCCAATGGCGTGCTTGGTACTCGATCGTTTGAGGGACGAATGCAGGATGCGCGTGACAATCTCCGTCCTAGTTTTTCCCAAATTGCGATGAGCCAGAAAAAAGTAATGCCGTGGGCACCGCTGGTAAATACCGTATCGCTACGTGCCCCAGTTCATGCGCCAGGATATCAGATAAACCGCTTTATCGTTAAAGATAATGGCGCGTTAAGCATCAGTCTCATTGAAGAGGCTATTGAGCGTGTAAGCAAAGCGCATCCTCATATTGTCATGGGCTCCAGGACACCTCTGGGGGGACGGGCTTATGCCTATGAACGCCGGTGTTCAACAATTCTCTCTGACCCGAATCATTTGCTAATTCTCCGCCCTGCGTATCTGGCAAACCAAAATCTGAGTGAAGTCATCATCCAGTCATTTGTTAACAATACGGTCGGTTATACGGCTGTTGTTCGGGACGTAGCACGCAATATTGCGCAGGGACTACCCGTTGCCACTTTTTTGGGGATTGAGAAATGACAAGTTCGCATACCGTTGATTTTTTGAGCTCTGGTTTTGTCGTGAAGACCGCGAGGTCTGAAGCTTTTAATGGAAAACTAAAAGCTGAAGTCGAGCAGATACAAGCATTATACGAAATCTATCCTGAACTTATGGTTCCGGTTTTGCACGACGGGCTGGCCGCCGGTCGGCAATTCTATGTTCTTGAAAAGAAAAACTCACTCCCGTTATCCAACATCGTGTTTGATGAGCGGCGATCGCTGGCAGAGCGGCGGAGAATTGTTCAGTCTGCGCTGGAAAATATACAAAAGGCCATCAGCCTTGAAATCGATAGCCATTCTGCGTTGGCGAACGATATGCCAGCCCGATTGATGGAGGAGTGGGAAGGTACGCGTTTTGCGCACGATCTCTTTAATAAATCGGTTTTGCTCAATGGCACTCGCTTCAATATCTCTGCCAGAGAGGTCTTTGAAAAATCGCTGGAAATGGCCAGGAGCGAAGCATTTCGTTCGGTTGAAAAGGCGCATTTCAACTTTCATTTTGGTAACGTGCTCTACAACGAAGAACGTTCTCAGACCAGCTTTATTGACCCTGATTTTTCTGTCCGTGGTCTCGATCCGCTTTTCGGTTTTTCCCGGTTTGCATTTTCGTTTTGGCATGAACTGGCAGCCGAGGTTGAAGATGCAGTCAAAATAGTACCGATGTCAGATGAACTTATGTTTGTTCTGGCGAAACAAGACTACGGCAATATTCTGAGTGAAATCCCGGAAATAGGGGGGATTTCAGGCCTGATTCCGCTGATGGGCGAGAGTATGCGTAATCGGTTTTATGTTCTCACGACCTACTGTTTCCTCAGGAGTATCCGTATAAACGGGAGTAAACAGGACTGGAAAGCACCACGTTCTCCCGTGATCGCCCGACCTGAAGAGGTACTTATGTTGGGCATGCTGGCTTACCTCGAAGGAGCTGGCGTTGAGAGCGAAAGTCTTTGCGCGTAATTTCATTCCAGTACAGGATTTGAGTATATGTCGTTGGTAAGCGTTAGCAGTACCTTAGAACAAGGGTTTGAGACGCCAAGGCGCTATTTGGCTGCTGCGGCTATTTTGATAGGCGTTCTGATGGCGTCGTTGGACAGTTCCATTGTGAATATCGCTTTGCCCTCTATTGCCAGTGCATTACAGGTAGATTCGGCCTCCAGTATCTGGATTACCAACGGCTATCAGGTTGCCAGCGCTGCGACGATGCTGATTTGCGCATCGCTGGGAACAAGGATAGGGGAGCGACGTTTCTACACGGCCGGGATGGTGTTGTTCACTCTGTCTTCGCTGGGCTGTAGCCTTTCGCCGACCTTTGGCGTACTGGTTGCCATGCGCGTACTCCAGGGGGTGAGTTATGCGGTGATGATAAGCGTTGGATTAGGTCTGTATCGGGTGATCTTTCCACCCAATGCGCTGGGAACGATATTTGGACTGAATGCACTGGTATTCGCGGTAGGCACGGCCATTGGTCCTGCGTTGGGTGGTTTGATCATCTCTTACCTGTCCTGGCCCTGGCTGTTCTATATCAATATCCCGTTGGGAGGACTTGCTGTTGTGTTCTCGCTTATCTCCCTGGGGGAAGATACCGAAAAAGAGAAGGGTTTCGATTGGGGAGGGGCGATTAGCTCAGCGGCAGCATTAGGCTTGATGGTTATTGCTGTTGATCAAATTGGACGCTGGGAGAATAGCACGCTGATATTTTGCGCTGTTGCGTCTGTCGTGCTGTTTGCCATCTTTTTAAAAGCCCAGAGGAGTTCCAGGAACCCATTATTGCCGCTTGATATATTTCGTTCCAGGCAATACAGCTTTGCGGTGCTCTCTTCTGTTTCCATGTTTGTCGCGCAGGGGATGGCACTGGTCGGCTTACCCTTTGTGTTGCAGCATACTTATCACTACTCCGTACTGGAATCCGCATACATCTTTACACCGTGGCCAGTTGCCGTGGCGTTCTGCGCCCCGCTTGCGGGCAGGCTATCAAACCGTTTCAATCCGACCCAGATATCCACGGTTGGTGTGATGGTCTTTTGCCTTGGCTTAGGCTCACTGGCTTTGTTGCCGGAAGCCGCGACGGTGGGGGATTTTCTGTGGCGCGTGGCGGTTTGCGGCATTGGTTATGGTTTCTTCCTTCCGCCAAACAACAAGGAAATGTTTTCAAATGTCGCGGCAAACCGAACGGTAACGGCCTCGGGAGTACTGTCAACCGCCAGAACTGCAGGGCAATCTATTGGTGCTGCGTTGGTTGCGATGATAATTGCATTGTTGAATGGATTAACAGGGCACGCGGGCGCTCAGTTTGCCGTCTATGTGTTTGGAGTGGCCTGTGCTATATCGGCTATATCGTCTCTTGCCAGTACGTTACGTCTGCACCGGTAAGTGATTGAGGGGATCTGTGCTTTATGTCAACAGCTGGTCAATGTCGTTCGGCTGCTGACACGTTGGTCTCAATATGCGTGCGGGCAGATTGCTATGTCAGATGCGATGGAGATGAAACGCAGAAAAGCAAAAAGCCTGCTTTAAAAGCAGGCTTTTCTAAATTTGGCTCCTCTGACTGGACTCGAACCAGTGACATACGGATTAACAGTCCGCCGTTCTACCGACTGAACTACAGAGGAATCGTGTGAACGGGGCGCATATTATCGACGTCAGCGGTGCTTGTCAAAGGGTGGATCAATGCCTTTTGATCGTTTGCTGACAAAATCAGCAAAGTGACGTTTTTGACAACGAAATGCACCGTTATGGTGCGGGTATACCCCTTATGGGGCAGATCATAAACTGCTGTTTCAGTAATAAAACCAACATCAATGATTAGGTTTCCTTATTTTCAGGCTGTTAGCAACAAATCAGACCTCTTCGAAAAACTGGCATTCATATTGCAAAACCTGTTCAACAACGACAGCCAGTACCGGCACAGCATTTCGAACAGGGGGCAAAATGAACTTAAGACGACTGAAATACTTCGTAAAAATCGTCGATATTGGCAGCCTGACGCAAGCGGCGGAAGTGCTGCATATCGCGCAGCCTGCGCTGAGCCAGCAAGTGGCGACTCTGGAAGGTGAGATGGATCAGCAATTGCTTATCCGCACAAAACGCGGCGTGACCCCAACAGAAGCAGGCAAAATTCTCTATACCCATGCTCGTACCATTCTGCGCCAGTGCGAACAGGCTCAGCTGGCGGTGAACAGTGTGGGTCATACGCTGAGCGGACATGTTTCCATCGGGCTGGCTCCGGGAACGGCGGCCTCCTCTATTACCATGCCGTTGTTGCAGGCCGTGCGTGCCGAACTGCCGGATGTGCTGGTTTATCTGCACGAGAACAGCGGGTCTGTACTGAATGACAAGCTGCTTAATGGTCAGCTGGATATGGCCGTGCTTTACGACCGTTCTCCGGTTGCCGGGATCACCAGCCAGCCGCTGCTGAAAGAAGATCTTTACCTGGTAGGGACGCGTGACTGCCCGGGGCAGAGCGTTGATTTAACTGCCGTTGCAGAGATGAATCTCTTCCTGCCGCGTGATTACAGCGCCGTGCGTGTGCGCGTGGATGAAGCGTTCTCGCTGCGACGTCTGACGGCAAAAATCATTGGCGAAATTGACTCTATCTCAACGCTGACCGCGGCTATTGCCAGCGGGATGGGCGTCACGGTTCTGCCGGAATCTGCCGCGCGTGCACTGTGCAGTGCGGCAAATGGCTGGATGGCGCGGATCACGACACCATCCATGAGCTTACCGCTGTCGCTGAACATGTCAGCCCGCGGTTCGTTGTCACCGCAGGCGCAGGCGGTAAAAGAAATTTTGATGTCTCTGGTGAGCAAGCCATCGCTGGAAAATCGTGAACTGCAGCTCGTGAGCTGATATTCCATAAAAGCATAAGATGCTGGTTTTTATTATTTGTTCTGCAGCTCAACTGACTTTAACAATAGTGTTATGTCAGATGTGCCGGAGTGAATCGTGAATTTCCAGCAGCTTAAAATTATCCGTGAGGCGGCCAGACGGGATTACAACCTGACTGAAGTCGCCAATATGCTTTATACCTCCCAGTCGGGCGTCAGTCGCCATATCCGCGAGCTGGAAGAAGAGCTTGGTATTGAGATTTTTATCCGCCGTGGTAAGCGCCTGCTTGGCATGACGGAGCCTGGCAAGGCATTGCTGACCATCGCGGAGAGGATCCTCAACGAGGCCAGTAATGTGCGCCGCCTGGCGGATCTCTTTACCAATGATGCTTCAGGCGTACTGACCATCGCCACGACCCACACGCAGGCACGTTACAGCCTGCCGCCAGTGATTAAAGCGTTTCGTGAGCTCTTCCCGGATGTGCGTCTGGAGTTGATTCAGGGCACCCCGCAGGAAATTGACGTGCTGTTGCAAAACGGTGGGGCAGATATCGGGATCGCCAGCGAGCGGCTGAGCAACGATCCGCTGCTGGTGGCATTCCCGTGGTTCCGCTGGCACCACAGTTTATTACTTCCCGTCGATCATCCACTTCATCAGGTTTCACCGCTGACGCTGGAAGAGATCGGCAAATGGCCGCTGATTACCTACCGGCAGGGTATTACCGGACGTTCGCGCATTGACGAGGCCTTCAACCGCAAAGGGATAACGCCGGATGTGGTGCTGAGCGCCCAGGATTCGGACGTTATCAAAACATATGTTGGGTTAGGGCTGGGGATTGGCCTGGTAGCGGAACAGTCCGGTGGCGAGCATGACGTGGGGGACCTGGTGCGTCTTGATACCCGCCACCTGTTTGATGCTAATACCGTATGGCTGGGCCTCAAGCGGGGCCAGTTGCAGCGCAACTACGTGTGGCGGTTTATTGAGTTGTGCAATGCCGGGTTGTCGGTGGATGAGATTAAACGCCAGGTCATGGAGCCAGAAGAAGCCGCAATTGATTACCAGATTTAGGTGAGGGGTTCTGTCAGTCCGGTAAGCTCAGCGCTGCCGGACAATTTTTCAGAACGCAGAAAAGCAAAAATCCTGCTTAAGTTTCCTTAAGCAGGCTTCTTAAATTTGGCTCCTCTGACTGGACTCGAACCAGTGACATACGGATTAACAGTCCGCCGTTCTACCGACTGAACTACAGAGGAATCGTGTGAACGAGGCGCATGTTAATGGCCTCGCTAATTTGTGTCAACACTAAAATTAACACGCTGATTCAATTGATTAATTAAACTGCAAACTGCTGTTTTAATGAACCTGGACGGATATGTTATCGCCGGGTTCGCCATTTTTACGTAAACGCTGCAGAGGATCTTGCTGATAGAAATGGCAAAAACGTTGCCACAGTGCCGGGAAGCGTGGGGCAAAAAGCTCGGGAGCGCTGAAGAAATATTCTGACAGTACGGCAAAACACTCTGCGGGATCGGTTGCAGCGTAAGCATCAATACTGGCCGCACTTTCACCCACCAGGTCTATCTCATCCTGGATGTTATCCATTGCAGCATGCAGATCGTGCTCCCATCCCGCGACTTCACGAAGTGGGATTAGCGGTACACCACTGGCACGATCGCCGTTGCGGGTATCCAGTTTATGCGCCACTTCATGCACAATCAGGTTGAATCCCGAAGCATCGAACGAATCCTGAATATCCAGCCAGTTCAGGATAATCGGCCCTTGCTGCCAGCTTTGCCCGGACTGCACCACCCGCTGGTTATGCACCAGTCCGATATCGTCCTGCCATTCATCATCCACCACGAACGGGGCAGGGTAGATAAGCACTTCGTGGAAACCATCCAGCCACTCAATACCCAGTTCCAGTACAGGTAAACAGAAAAGCAGGGCGATACGCGTATTTTTAAGGGGATCCAGTTCGAAACCCTGTAGTGGGACCAGGCGCTTTTGCTGCAAAAAACGATCTGCCAGCTGAATCAGCTTTGACTGCTCATCCGGCTGGAGATTAGCCAGTACGGGGATCGCCAGCGCTTCATCCCACGGCAGCGCCATGCTCGGACCAGCTTCATTCGATTTCCAGGGCCACTTAATCATCGCTTTGCTCGCAAACTCGTTACCAGAACAAAATTGAAAGGTCAGGGTCTGTTAAAATGCCAACGCCTCATCATGATGGCAACCATCAAAATGGCGCGATGCCTGGGCGAGCCAGGCATCTTTTCTTCAGGTAAGTTATCATTTAGGCCGCAGGGTGAATAGCGCTTTGCAACTCTGTCATTCATTTTGTGAACTCAGTCGTGACGCTGAAACACAACCTGCTACTGAATGCTCTTTCTGGCTGGCGAGTAAAAAGATTTATGTCATTCCTGCAGTCAACAGGAAACATTAATTTTCTGAAAATCAGGGGGTTTTTATGGTGAAGGAATAAAAGCCAGGCATGGCCTGGCTTCGGGTCTTTAGCGCTGTGAACAGCCTGCGCACTGTTTGTTCTGGATCTGCTGGAAGAAGTCGTTACCTTTATCATCCACCAGGATAAACGCCGGGAAGTTCTCCACCTCGATTTTCCAGATAGCCTCCATACCCAGCTCAGGGTAAGCCACACACTCAAGGCGCTTGATGCTGTTTTGCGCCAGTACCGCCGCCGGGCCGCCAATGCTACCGAGGTAGAAACCGCCGTGTTTATGGCAGGCATCGGTCACCTGCTGGCTACGGTTACCTTTTGCCAGCATGATCATGCTCGCACCGTGGGATTGCAGTAAGTCCACATACGAGTCCATACGGCCTGCGGTGGTTGGGCCTAACGAGCCAGAGGCATAACCTTCCGGTGTTTTGGCCGGGCCAGCGTAGTAGATTGGATGATCTTTTACGTACTGCGGCAGTTCTTCGCCGTTATCGAGCAGCTCTTTCAGCTTCGCGTGGGCGATATCGCGCGCCACGATGATGGTACCGTTCAGCGACAGGCGCGTAGACACCGGGTGAGCAGAAAGCTGCGCCAGGATCTCATTCATCGGTTTGTCGAGATGAATACTCACCACATCGCCTTCGCCCTGTTGACGCAGGGATTCAGGAATGTACTGGCCTGGGTTGTGCTCCAGCTTCTCAATCCAGATGCCGTCGCGGTTGATCTTAGCCTTGATGTTGCGGTCTGCGGAGCAGGATACACCCATTCCGACCGGGCAAGATGCACCGTGACGCGGCAGACGAATAACGCGGATATCGTGGGCAAAGTATTTGCCGCCAAACTGCGCGCCAAGCCCCAGATTTTGCGCTTCCTGTAACAGTTCCTGTTCGAGCTGAACATCGCGGAACGCCTGGCCGTGCTCGTTCCCTTCCGTTGGCAGACCGTCGTAGTAACGGGTGGAGGCGAGCTTCACGGTTTTCAGGGTGCTTTCTGCTGACGTACCGCCAATCACGAAGGCGATATGGTACGGCGGGCACGCTGCAGTACCGAGGGTGCGCATTTTCTCAACCAGATAATTTTTCAGCTTCGCAGGGGTGATCAGCGCTTTGGTTTCCTGGTAGAGATAGGTTTTGTTGGCAGAGCCGCCGCCTTTTGCCATGCACAGGAATTTGTATTCGTCTCCATCAACGCTGTAGAGGTCAATTTGCGCAGGCAGGTTAGTGCCGGTGTTGACCTCTTTATACATATCCAGCGCCGCATTCTGGGAGTAGCGCAGGTTGTCTTCGGTGTAGGTGTTGTAAACGCCCTGGCTCAGGGCTGCCTCGTCACCGCCACCGGTCCAGACGCGCTGGCCTTTTTTACCCATGATGATGGCTGTGCCGGTGTCCTGACAGGTCGGCAATACGCCTTTGGCGGCAATTTCGGAGTTACGCAGGAACTGCAGAGCCACGTATTTATCGTTCTCACTGGCTTCAGGGTCATGAAGAATGGCTGCAACCTGCTTCTGGTGTGAAGGGCGCAGCATAAAAGCAGCATCGTGGAAGGCTTGTTGTGCCAGCAGGGTCAGTGCTTCTGGCTCCACTTTCAGCACTTCCTGACCGTCGAATCCGACAACTGAGACGTGCTCTTTGGTCAGCAGATAGTATTCGGTATCGTCGTGCGCGAGCGGGAAGGGGTTCTGGTAAACAAACGGTTTATTCGACATAGCGTATTGCTCCATAAAAATAAAACCGCCGGAGGTTTAATCCGGCGGTCAGGAATCAGAACATCATGGACATCCACGGGTAACCAATCAGCAGCAGGGCCGCCAGGAAGATGGCACCGAAGATGGTGCCCAGACGCCAGTAGTCTTTGGTTGGCAGGTAGCCACTACCGTAGTAAATCGGGCTTGGACCAGTACCGTACGGAGTGATGATCCCCATGATACCCAGAGACGTCACCATCAGCAGGACGAACACTTCCATATTCATGCCCGGAATGGTGGAGGCGATGGTCAGCATCGCTGGCAGCAGCGCCGTAGTGTGCGCGGTGGTGCTGGCAAACAGATAATGCAGCAGGTAAAACGCCAGCAGCAGTACGATAGTCGCAACGCCCGGAGAGATACCGCTCATCAGCAGGCCACCTTCTTTACCCAGCCAGCTAATAAAGCCGGTGGAAGAGAGACCATCTGCCAGAGCAACCAGAGTGGCGAACCAGACGAAGGTATTCCAGGCCGCTTTGTTACCGGTGATATCATTCCACTCCAGCACGCCAGTCCAGAGCATTAAACCTACGATTAACAGCGCAGCCATTGCCGGTTCAATCCACGCAGCGGCGAAGATCCACATCAGCAGCGCACAGCACACAAACACCAGCAGCAGGATTTCATTGCGGGACAGTTTGCCCAGTTTTTCCAGCTCACGGCTCGCCCACAGCGGCACTTCATCGTTCACTTTCACTTCTGGTGGGTAGAACCAGTAGGCCAGCAGCGGCATGACCAGAATCAACAGCACACCCAGCGGCAGGAAGGCGATAAACCAGGTACCCCAGGAGATGTTAATCCCCACGGTGCTTTTCACCAGCGCCAGTGCCAGCAGGTTTGGTGCGAGCGCGGAGAGGAACATTGAGCTGGTGATACAGGCTGCGGTGATCGCTACCCACATCAGATACGAACCAATTTTACGCGCGCTCGGGTCGTTAGGTTTTGAACCGTACAGCGGTGGCAGGTTAGCGATAATTGGGTAGATAGTACCGCCGCTACGTGCGGTGTTAGACGGCGTAAACGGTGCCAGCAGCAGATCCGCGAAGGTGATGGCATAACCGAGCGTCAGGCTGCGACGGCCCAGATACTTCACCAGAATCAGCGCCAGACGGCGACCAAAGCGGGTTTTGTCATAGCCTGCGGCGAACATAAAGGCACCAAAAATCAGCCACACGGTTGAGTTACCAAAACCGCTTACCGCCCATTTAAAGGAGGCACCCGCCAGCTTGAATTTTGGGTCGGCCAGTTGGTCCGGGCTGAACAACACCCACTGGCTACAGAGTGCAATCGCGACCACACCGGTCAGGCCAATCACTGCGCCTGGCAGCGGTTCGAAGATCAAGCCGACGATCACGCCGACGAAGATAGCGAAGTAGTGCCATGCATAAGGAGGCAGCCCTTCCGGAACGGGAACAAACAGCAGCAGTACGGCGACGATAATCGGCAGCGCCATCATCAGCAGACGTTTTGCCTTTCCGTCGGGTGCTTTACTCGCCACAGGAGGCGTTACAGCAGTTTTTGTATTCATAGTTTCGCGTCTTAAGTTGTCAGGAATTCGGTTATATCGTGAAAATACAAATTCGCTTTCTTTAGTTTCTTTGGTTTTTTTAGTTATTTAAAGTACGTTTTTGTGATTTCGCTAATAGTGATTTATCGCATTAAGGTCTGCGGTAAATTAAAAAATGATGATATTTATATATTGCGCTTTTGGATGCCTTGATTTTTGATCGCGATCAAAAAAATAGAATCGCAGAAGTATTTTTCATCGTTTATTAATAACCACTCAGGTGTATGTGGGTATTGTGTGTTTTTATTTTTTAATTGTTGATTTTTGATAACATTTGATAAGAGTGAGCTTGGTTATCTTATTGTTTTATTTATATTTATTAGAATTCACACAGAGCGGCAACGTAAGCAAAAAGTTAACAATGTTTAAATTATTGTGAACGGAGTAATTTATATCTCTAACACCAATGTGTTATTAATGTTATCGAAGGGATTAAATAGTTTATTAACTAACGTAATAGCTTTAGAAACTAAAAAAATCATTATATTAATATTATGAAATCGGCATAAAAAACGAAATAAAACTGGTCCGACAACGAATTCTTAATTTTTTAAAGTTTGGAGTTTCTATTATGAGCACTAACGAACGTATTTTAAGCCCCTTCACATTACCGAATGGCACGGAACTGAAAAACCGTTTGTTAATGGCACCGATGACAACCTGTACGGGTTACTATGATGGTACGGTCACCAGCGAGCTGGTGGAGTACTATCGGGCACGTTCAGGCAGCATTGGTACCATTATTGTTGAGTGCTGTTTTGTCGACGACCTGGGTCTCGCTTTCCCGGGGGCGATTGGTATTGATAACGACGAAAAAATCGCCGGGCTGGCGAAAATCGCCGATGCCATCAAGTCCAAAGGTTCTAAAGCCCTTCTGCAGATCTACCACGGTGGTCGCATGGTCGACCCGAAACTGATCGGTGGCCGTACACCTGTTGGCCCAAGCGCAGTTGCTGCGCCGCGTGACGGTGCCGCGACGCCGGTTGCGCTGACCACCGAAGAAGTGGAAGGGATGGTTGGCAAGTTTGGTGAAGCCGTACGTCGTGCCATCCAGGCTGGTTTTGACGGTGTTGAAATCCACGGGGCAAACACATACCTGATTCAGCAGTTCTACTCTCCGAACTCTAACCAGCGCGACGACGAGTGGGGCGGCAGCCGTGACAACCGCGCCAGATTCCCGCTGGCGGTGCTGGATATCACTCACAAAATGGTGCGTCAGTACGCGGATGATGCTTTTATTATTGGCTACCGCTTCTCCCCTGAAGAGCTGGAAGTTCCTGGCATTCGTTTTGACGACACCATGTACCTGCTGGAAAAACTGGCCGCGCGTGGCGTGGATTATCTGCACTTTTCTGTAGGTGCGACCCTGCGCCCATCTATCGTCGACACGCAAGATCCCACCTCGCTTATCGAAAAATACTGCGCGATGCGCTCTGAAACGCTGGCACAGATCCCCGTGATGGGCGTGGGCGGTGTGGTGAATGCCGCCGATGTTAATGACGCGCTGGAACATGGCTACGACCTGATTGCCGTTGGCCGCGCAACCATCGCGTACCCGGACTGGACTGACCGCATTGCTGCCGGTGAAACGCTTGAGCTGTTCATGGACAGTACCCAGCGCGAAGCGTTAAGCATTCCAGAACCGCTGTGGCGTTTCTCGCTGGTGGAAGCGATGATCCGCGACATGAGCATGGGTGAATCCAGATTCAAACCGGGTATGTTCGTTGAGAAAGTGCAGGACGACGCCAATGAGCTTGTCATTAACGTCAGCCTGGAAACCGACCGCATCGCCGATATTGAACTGGCCTCCGGTCCGGGTGAAGACGTGGAGTTTGTCACCAGCTTTGAAGAGATCCGCACCCGCATTCTGGATGCCAATACCCCGCATGTGGATGCCATCACGGGTGCAACCAGCCAGAGCGAAGCGGTGAAAAAAGCGGTGTCGAAAGCGATGCTGAAATCCAGCAAAGCGCTGGCGGCGGAAGAAGGGGCTGACCCGAACGAAACCAAAAGCGTTGACGTTGTGGTGGTGGGTAGCGGCGGTGCTGGTCTGGCGGCGGCAATCCAGGCGCACGACGAAGGCGCGAGCGTGCTGATTGTTGAGAAAATGCCCTCCATTGGCGGCAACACCATTAAAGCGTCTGCGGGCATGAACGCCGCAGAAACCCGCTTCCAGCGGGTGAAAGGCATTCAGGACAGCAAAGAGTTGTTCTACCAGGAGAGCCTGAAAGGCGGTGGAAACAAGAACAACCCGGCGCTGCTGCACCGCTTCGTAGAAAACGCGCCAGAGGCTATCGAGTGGCTGGCGACACGCGGCATCATGCTGAATGATATTACCACCACCGGGGGAATGAGCATTGACCGTACCCACCGTCCAAAAGATGGTTCTGCCGTCGGCGGTTATCTGATTAGCGGCCTGGTACGTAACGTCAACAAGCGTAACATCGACGTGATGCTCGATACCTCCGTTAACGACATCATCTTCGAAAACGGCGAAGTAACCGGTGTACGTCTGACCACCGAAGATAACGAAACGATCGTCGTGGCGACCAAAAGCGTGGTGGTGGCAACGGGGGGCTTCAGTGCCAATAGTCAGATGGTTGTGAAATACCGTCCGGACCTGGAAGGGTTTGTGACCACCAACCACAAAGGGGCGACCGGTGGCGGTATCGCATTGCTGGAACGTATCGGGGCCGGTACGGTCGACATGGGCGAGATCCAGATCCACCCAACTGTCGAACAGAAAACCTCGTATCTGATTTCCGAATCCATTCGCGGCGGCGGGGCGATTCTGGTTAACCAGAAGGGGAACCGTTTCTTTAACGAGATGGAAACCCGCGATAAAGTCTCAGCGCAGATCATCGCACTGCCTGAAAAATACGCCTATATCGTCTTTGATGAGCATGTTCGTGCGAAAAACAAAGCGGCGGATGAGTACATCGCGAAAGGGTTTGTCACCAGCGCCAGCTCACCTAAAGCGTTGGCTGAAGAACTGGGAATGGATTACCACGCTTTCCTGGCAACGCTGGAACGTTACAACGGTTTTGTTGAAAAGCAGCACGATGATGACTTTGGCCGTACTACTGCACTGCGTGCACCAATCAACGAAGGGCCGTTCTACGCCATTCAGATTGCACCGGGTGTACACCACACAATGGGCGGCGTGACCATCAACACCGAAACCTGCGTGCTGGATAACAGCCATAACGTACTGCCGGGGGCGTTTGCTGCGGGTGAGGTTGTCGGCGGGATCCACGGCGGTAACCGTATCGGTGGTAATGCGGTGGCAGATATCATTATTTTTGGTACGCTTGCCGGACATCAGGCGGCGATGCGCGCAAAAATGGCATAAGGCACCTGTTTTTCAGGCCGGATTAACGCGCGTTATCCGGCAATTTCCCCGGCGGCTCGCTGCTTGCCGGGGCTACATCTGAGGAAGCATGCCATGCCCGATGACAACCGCGTTTACAGTTATTCCGCTGTCCTGATGGGCTCGCCCATTCTTCTGAAACTCTTTTCCCATGATGAAGCGCTCGCTTCTCGCGTATTTCGCCTGATCAAACAGTACGAAGATGTGCTCACCGTCAACCGTGCGCATTCGCAGGTGATGGATATCAACCATGCAGCCGGGCAGCATCCGGTCGCGGTCAGTCGCCCGGTATTTGAACTTATACGCTGCGCAAAAGCCGCCAGCCTGCTCCAGGACAGCGCCTTTAACCTTGCCATTGGTCCGCTGGTGAAACGCTGGAAAATCGGCTTTCGGGGAGATAGCGTACCGCCAGCCGATGAAATTGCCTCGCTGCTTGCTGTTACCCATCCGGGTGATGTTGTGCTCGATGATGCAAACAGCTGCGTTTTTCTGACCAGGCCAGGGATGGAGATTGATCTGGGGGCGATTGCCAAAGGTTATATTGCCGACCGGGTGCGGGATTATCTGCGCAAAGCGGGGGCTGAACTGGGGTTGATTAACCTGGGCGGTAATATCCAGACGTTAGGTTCGCCGGATGGGGGCTGGAGCGTGGGGCTTAAAAAACCGTTCGCCGGTGATGAACTGATTGGCACGATGACGGTTGAGAACATGTCCGTTGTGACGTCAGGAACGTATGAGCGCTACTTTGAGCAAAACGGCAAACGCTATCACCACATTCTCAACCCACGTACTGGCTACCCGCTGGACAATGAACTGGACAGCGTAACCGTCGTTTCAAAAGATTCCATTGATGGCGATATCTGGACCACGCTGATGTACGGAATGGGCGTGGAGAAAGGGTGTGCTGCCCTGCGTGCGCGCCCTGATATTGAGGCTATCTTTGTGACCAAAACGAAAGAAGTGGTGTTCTCTTCAGCGCACCACTTCCGTTTTACCTTACTGGACAGCAGCTATCGGGTTACTGGCAGTACTGTTTAAGCAGCCCTGTCTGCTCGGGCTGGAGCCGGTAACGATATACCGGACGCCCGGTGGCACCATAGTGAATGCTGGTGAACAGGATGTTGATTTGAGCCAGCCAGATCAAATACTTGCGACAGGAAACGCGCGAGATATTCACCGCGCTCGCCAGGTCATCCGTGGAAAACTCCATCTCCGGGTGCGCGTCAATCCACTGACAGATGGTGCGCAGCGTCTGCGGGGTTAACCCTTTCGGCAGTTTTTTACTGTCCGCCAGCTCCGGCGCACCGCCGTGCAGCAGTCTGTCCACATCTGCCTGCTCATAATACTGGTGTGAACCCATCAGGTTACGTTTTGCCTTCCAGCCGCTCAATGCCTCTTCGAAACGCGGGAACTGGAACGGTTTAATCAGATAATCCACCACGCCGTAATGCATGGAGGTCTGGATCGTTGCGGCATCGGATGCCGATGAGATCATAATCACATCGATCGGGCGGCCTGACGCACGGATGATGGGCAACAGATCCAGTCCGTTATCCTGTTGCATATAAACATCCAGCAGCACCAGATCGACAGGCTGGCTCGGGTTATTAATGACTGCCTCGGCCTGGTTGAGCGTAGAGGCGACACCGCAGCAGCTAAAGCCTTCAACACGGTTGACGTACAGACGGTTGAGGTCAGCTACCATTGCGTCATCATCGACAATTAAAACATTTATCACGCGATATTCCTCTCGCTATCCCAGGGGATGTGAACAAAAAATTGAGTAAATACGCCCGGTTCAGACTCGACGCTGATGTCTCCACCGAGATTCTGGATCTGCTGGCGGGCAAGGAACAACCCAACGCCCCGGTTTTCACCTTTTGTTGAGAAGCCCTTCGTAAAAATATCCTCCAGTGCTACCGGATCGATGCCTGGGCCATCATCGCTGACTTCACAGCTGAGCCAGCCGCTTTGATAGTGCAGCAGCAGGCTGATTTCACCTTCCGTTTGATCCTGCATAGCGTCCAGTGCATTTTCGATCAGATTCCCCAGCACGGTAATGAGTACCGCGACCTGCTCTTCGTTGGCCGTGTCGGGGAGCAGACATTCGTCGGACAGCGTGAGGGTAATTCCGGCCTCTTTTGCCCGGTTGATTTTACCCAGCAAAAAGCCAGCAATCACCGGAGATTTAATCTTATGCTGAATGGCTCCAATGTCAGTCTGGTAATTATGCGCCGTCTGGATAATGTACTCTTCCAGCTTGTCATAGCGCTTCATATGCAGCAGCCCCAGGATCACATGCAGCTTATTCATAAACTCATGGGTGTGGGAGCGCAGGGCATCGACGTAGTTGACCATGCCATCAATACGCTGCATCAGCTGGCTGATTTCCGTTTTATCGCGGAAGGTACAGATGGCCCCAATCACCCGATTCCGGCTTTTTACCGGCACCATATTACAAAGTAATAACCGCCCGTTGCAGCTGATCTCCTGGTCCTGGCGGGCAATACCGGTTTTCGACACTTCCCGCAGGCTTGTCAGCAGCGGTTCGCTGGTATTTTCGGTTTGTTGGCCCGGTAACAGGAGTAACATTTCTCTGCCAGCGTGGTTGACCATCGTGACGCGACCATGAATATCTACCGCCAGGACACCTTCCCGGAGCGACTGTAGCATCGCCTGACGTTGCTCAAATAGCGCGGAGATTTCGTACGGCTCCAGACCAAACAGGATCCGTTTCAGTACGCGGACAAGACCCCAGATCGCCAGCGAACTCATCAGGATACTGAACAGAATGGTCCAGACGGCGTTCAACCGCCCGCGCGTAATTTGATCTTCAACTTTATTGAGGGAGATCCCCACCACGACAACGCCAATTTGCTCGTGCTGGGCGTCGTAGACCGGTGTGAACACGCGCAAGGCCTCGGCTAGTGCGCCCCGGTTAACGGAGACATTCTCCTTTCCTTCCAGAGCGGGTGTCAGATCGTCGCCAATAAAATGCAGGCCTAACAGCGCTTCGTTCGGGTGAGCGTAACGAATACCGCGCATGTCGGTGACCACGGTGAACAGCAGGTCGTTACGTTGCGTCACGGCCTGAGCGAGGGGCTGGATAATATCGGCCTGTGGGGCCTGCATCAGACCACGCTTCACGTCAGGGCTGTCGGCAAAGGTGCGGGCAATCCCCAGCGCGGTATCTTTAACATCATCTCGCGTGGCCCGCGTGATTTGCACTGAATAAAGGGCAAAAACCACCAGCAGGACAGAGCCGATAATGGCGCATACCATGAGTGTGACCAGGGTGTTTAGTTTCATGGGACGTCTGCGCGTCTCAGGAAACGGCTGCAAATCGCTCATTACCACTCCGTGATAAAGGAGAAAGGGTAATTATCACCGATGCCGCGCATTTCTTAAAGCTATGTAAAAGCATGCGGTTGCTCTACTTTTCGTGACCCTCCTCGCAGGTCATCCATATAAAACACTTTATAGTGTGTGGGTACTCATAATAAGGAGGCTGTTTATGAGCATTATGCTTACCGGTTCGGTCAAGGAAAGACGGCACGCCAGCACGATGAATATCGATAGATTGTCCACGCTGGACATGCTGAAAGTCATTCACCAGGATGATGCACAAATCTCTACGGCCATGACTCCCTGCTTAACGACGATTGCCCGCGTGGTCGATAACGCAGCGGCAACCCTGAGTCATGGCGGGCGTTTGGTGATCGTTGGCGCTGGCCCGTCCGGCCGCGCGGCAAAACAGGCGGCAGATGAATATGCGCCGGGAAAATCCCCGGTGATTGCCATTACGGCAGGTGATGATGCCGGAAGCTACGAGCGTGGTGTCGCTGACCTGCAGGCTATCGGGTTTGGCGAGCACGACATGATGCTGGCGGTCACCGTCAGTGGAAAAACCCCCTGGGTCTGGGGAGCCATGCGGCATGCGTGGTCGCTGGGGTCGACTGTCGCTGTTATTACCGATGATGCACAAAGCGAGGCGGCGCAGCTGGCAAGCATGGTCATTGCGCCTGAACTGGGGGCTGATGCCGTTGCCGGGTATATCAATACCAAAGCGGGGATTGCGCAAAAAATGATCCTCAGCATGGTCGCTACCGGGCTGGCAATTCGCACCGGGCGTGTTTACAGCAACCTGCGTGTGGATCTGGAAGCAAGCAATACCAAATGGGTTGAACGGCAAATTGCGATTGTAATGGAAGCCGGGGGATGCACCCGCGCCGTTGCGAAAGCGGCGCTGGAAAGCTGTAACAACAACTGTAAAACAGCGGTGCTGATGGTACTGACCGGGCTGGATGCGTGGAAAGCGCATGAGTTGCTGGCGCAGAATAATGGATTTATTCGGGTGGCATTGCAGGAAGCACCGTAAGGGTGTGTGCCAGAGACAGAAAAAGCCCGCTGTATGCGGGCTTTAGTCTTTATGGGGATTAGAACTGATAAACCAGACCTACCGCCACGATATCATCAGTGCTGATACCGTTTGCGCTGTAGAAGTTATCGTCTTCATCCAGCAGGTTGATTTTGTAATCAACATAGGTGGACATATTCTTATTGAAGTAATACGTTGCGCCAACGTCTGCATATTTCACTAAATCTTTGTCGTTACCGTAGCTGGAGTTCAGGTCTTTACCTTTAGACATCAGGAAAGAGACGGCAGGACGCAGACCGAAGTCGAACTGGTACTGTGCAGTGACTTCAAAGTTCTGGGTTTTGTTTGCTACACCGAAGTCACCGTATGGCGTCATATTGCGGGTTTCTGCATACATTGCGGCCAGATAGACGCTGTTGGCATCATATTTCATGCCCAGGGTCCAGGCATCCGCTTTGTCACCGCCAGCCGTCGTTTTAGTGACCTGATCGTTGGTACGGTCGGAAGAGGAATATGCTGCACCAGCGGTGAAGCCCATTCCGAAGTCGTAGGAGGTTGAAATACCCCAGCCGTCACCGTTTTGTTTACGAATATCACGGCCGTTGTTGGTGCCTTCCTGATCGTTTGATGCACTTTCATTATTACCCTGGTACTGAAGGGCAAAATTCAGGCCATCGGCCATACCGAAGAAACCATTGTTACGGTAAGTTGCAACACCGTTTGCACGGCCAGTCATAAAGTTATCGGTATGGGTATAGGAGTCGCCGCCGAACTCAGGCAGCATATCGGTCCAGCCTTCTACGTCGTATACAACACCGTAATTACGACCGTAGTCAAATGAACCGTATTCACCAAATTTCAGACCCGCAAAACCAAGACGTGTCCACGATTGTTTGTCACTGCCTTCAGTATTATTTGCCTGAATATTATATTCCCACTGACCATAACCGGTCAGCTGAGCGTTAATCTGGGTTTCGCCTTTGAAGCCCAAACGTACATAGCTCATGTCGCCGTCAGAACCGGTGTCATCAGAGAAATAGTGCAGACCATCCACTTTACCGTACAGGTCTAATTTATTGCCGTTGTTGTTGTACACTTCAGCCGCATTTGCAGCACCAGCCATTAATAAAGCAGGTACAATAATTGCCAGAACTTTTCTTTTCATTATATATTCCCTTTAAAGATAATTTATATGAATATATGTAGTGACTCTCCGTAACTACAGGCCAGATACTATTCTATGGGGTATTATTTAGGTTCAAAAATAAATGTAATTAAAATAGTAAAAGAATTACAAAATGTTTCTATTTGTCTATTTATTTTTCTTGTGAATTTCTTTCCCGAATATATAGGGGTTAATTATTATTAAGTATTTATTTTGAATATTATTCCGTAGTTTTAATTTGCAGGAATTATATTTCATGTGACGTGTAGTCAGAAGAGAACATCATTTTCAACAGCATTACGCCGGGAATGTGCCAGTCTGCAAATTTGCCAGAGATCAACTTAACGCAAACTTGCGAGCAGAAAGCGTCGCGGAGCCCGACGTTTAATGCCAAAATGTGATTATCATCACAAAATTTGAGTGAATATGTGAAAACGGTAACGTGGTTGCCGTGGAGTAAGGATTGAAGATGGAACGAAAAAACGATCGTAGCCTGGGAGGCAAACTGGCTCTGTGGGTGTTTTACGCTTTTTGCGGATACTTTGTCTGGGCGATGGTTCGCTATATATGGGTAGTGAGTAAAATTCCTTCACTGTCCGATACCATTGTTGACGGGTCTCTGGGATCGACCAGCGGTAAGTGGCTTGGGGCACTGTTTGGCTTTTTAGTACTGAGCACCGTAGGCCTGATTCTGGGCGGGATTGCCTGGTACACGCGCCCACGGCAGGACAACCCGTGATAGCCGCAGGGAAAATTGCTATTGTAGTGGTTTAAGCGACAGGACGTGATGATGGAAATTGCACAGTGGCAACACCGCTTTGAGCGCTGGCTTGATGAAAACCACACTACCGACGACGCCGCGCATGATATTTCGCACTTTCGCCGTGTCTGGATGACGGCGCAGAACATCATGGCTAACCAGATGGCTGAGCCGCTGGTCGTGCTGACGGCATGTTATTTCCATGACATTGTCAGCCTGCCGAAAAACCATCCCGATCGTAGCCAGTCATCACAGCTGGCGGCGCGCGAGACGCGTAATATTTTAAGACGCGATTTCCCTGATTTTCCCTCAGAGCACTATGCTGCCGTGGAGCATGCCATTGAGGCGCACAGCTTTAGCGCAGGCATTACGCCGCAAAGCCCTGAGGCCAAAATTGTGCAGGATGCTGACCGGCTGGAGGCATTAGGCGCTATCGGTCTTGCACGTGTTTTTGCCGTATCGGGGGCGCTGGGTGTGGCGCTTTTTGATGCAGAAGATCCGTTCGCTGATGCTCGCCCGCTGGACGACAGAACCTTCGCGCTCGACCATTTTCAGACCAAGCTACTGCGCTTGCCAGAGACAATGAAAACGGAAGTGGGGCGCGAACTCGCGCGGCATAACGCCGATTTTCTGATCCAGTTTATGGCAAAACTGAGTGCTGAATTACAGGGTGACTGCCTGGGGTTAGATAGCCAGGTTCAGCACCGCTTTCGCCGCAGTTTGAGTGACTGAACTGTGGTAATCTGTTCCCCGTCTTTATTGCCTGGTTAAAAGAATGCAGGAAAATCGATCAGTGACTAAGCCCGCGTCTGAGCAGGCTGAGAAATCAACGGCAACGGTACAGGCGCTACTGCACCAGTTGCTGGATATCTATGATGCTAAATCTTTGGCAAACCAGCTGGCAGCACACGGTGAGAGCCACTGGAGCCCGGCAATTCTCAAGAGACTGCTTACCAGCGAGCGGGCAGGGCATCGCCTGAGCGAGAGCGAGTTCCGTTACCTGCAAAACCTGCTTCCGCGCCCGTCAGCGGCACATCCGAACTATGCCTTTCGTTTTATCGATCTCTTTGCCGGTATCGGCGGGATCCGGCACGGGTTTGAAGCCATTGGTGGGCAGTGCGTATTTACCAGCGAGTGGAATAAACATGCGGTTCGTACCTATAAAGCCAACTGGTATTGTGACCCTGATGCGCATCATTTCAATGCCGATATCCGCGATGTGACCCTGAGCCACAAAAGCGGTGTGACCGATGCAGAGGCTGCCGCCCATATTCGCGATACTATTCCTGCACACGATGTCCTTCTGGCTGGTTTTCCGTGCCAGCCTTTCTCGCTTGCCGGGGTATCGAAAAAAAATGCCCTCGGACGCGCCCACGGTTTTGCCTGCGATACGCAGGGAACGCTGTTTTTTGACGTTGCCCGTATTATTGATGCCCGTCGTCCGGCCATTTTTGTGCTGGAAAACGTCAAGAATTTAAAGAGCCATGACGGTGGGAAAACCTTCCGTATTATCATGCAAACGCTCGATGAGCTGGGCTACGACGTGGCCGACTCGCAGGATATGGGCGCAGATGACCCGAAAATCATCGATGGCAAATTTTTCCTGCCTCAACACCGCGAACGTATTGTGCTGGTGGGCTTCCGTCGCGATCTCAATCTGAAGGGGGATTTTACCCTGCGGGATATCCCGTCGTTGTATCCGGCGCGTCGTCCGACCGTGGCTGATTTGCTGGAGCCCGCCATCGATGCCAAATTTATCCTGACCCCGGTGCTGTGGAAATACCTCTATCGCTATGCCAAAAAACACCAGGCAAAGGGCAATGGTTTTGGTTTTGGTATGGTTAACCCGAACGATCCGCACAGCGTGACCCGCACACTGTCCGCCCGCTACTATAAAGACGGCGCGGAAATTCTTATCGACAGAGGGTGGGATAAAGCCCTGGGCGAGAAAGACTTCGACGACCCGCAGAACCAGCGTCATCGTCCGCGTCGCTTAACGCCACGTGAATGCGCGCGCCTGATGGGGTTTGAAACGCCGCAGGGTTACAGCTTCCGTATACCGGTGTCGGACACTCAGGCGTACCGTCAGTTTGGTAATTCCGTGGTGGTTCCCGCATTTGCCGCAGTGGCAAAACTACTGGCCCCACGCATCAAACAGGCTGTTGCGCTGCGCCAGAGTGAGGCCGTCAATGACGGATGTACACAATAAGGCGACTCGCAGTAAAAATATGCGTGCCATCGGCACGCGTGATACCGCAATAGAAAAACGGCTAGCCGGGTTACTGGAGCAGGCTGGTTTTGATTTTCGCGTGCAGGATGCCGCGCTTGCCGGGCGTCCCGACTTCGTGGTCGACGCGTATCAGTGCATCATCTTTACCCACGGCTGCTTCTGGCATCATCATGACTGTTACCTGTTTAAAGTCCCTGCGACCCGCACCGATTTCTGGCTGGACAAAATAGGTAAGAATGTGGCGCGAGACAAACGTGATATTGCAACGCTTGTTGCACAAGGCTGGCGGGTGCTGATTGTCTGGGAGTGTGCGCTGCGCGGCAAGCTGAAGCTGAATGATGTGGAACTGACTGAGCGGCTGGAAGAGTGGATCTGCGGCGGCGGGCAGGCCGCGCAGATCGACACCCAGGGGATCCATCCGCTTAGGGTTTCTCCACCTCACACGGAACCACCACCGGTTTAGCCGGTAGCAAATATTTCCCCAGCGTGACCAACACCACGGCAAAAACAATCACGCCTAATGCCAGCCATTCAATGGGAGAGAGCGTTTCGCCACCGAATCCGCTTCCCAGCAGTACGGCCACTACCGGGTTGACATACGCGTAGCTGGTGGCGACGGCAGGGGAGACGTTACGGATCAGGAACATATAGGCACTAATGGCAATGATGGAGCCAAACAGCGCCAGGTAACCTACGGCCAGGAAGCCCGACAGATCCGGCACTGCCGTCAGCTTTTCGCCCGTCAGCATGGAGGCAATCGACAACACAATTCCTGCGGCGAGCATCTCAATTGCGCCAGCCATCATGCCGGACGGTAACTCAATGCGCGAACCGTACACGGAACCAAACGCCCAGCTCATGGAGCCAATCATGATCAACAGCGCGCCCCACGGATTTCCGCTCAGGTTGCCGCCGCTGTTGAGCAGGATAATCCCGGCAAGACCAATCCCAATGCCCAGCCACTCCAGCTTACGGGTGCGGATGCCGAAAAGACGGCTGAAGCAAAGCGTAAACAGCGGCACGGTTGCGACCACCACTGCGGCGATCCCTGAAGGAACATTCTGGTGCTCCGCGACGGTAACCGCCCCATTCCCCACGGCCAGCAGCAGCAGGCCAATCAGGGCTGCGTTAAGCAGCGGGCGCAGTGCAGGCAGTTTATGTCCCCGCAGCAGTAAGAAGGACATCAGCAGTATACCTGCCGAAAGAAAACGAATGCCCGCCATCATCAGCGGTGGCCAGCTTTCCACGCCGATACGAATGACAAAATAGGTGGAACCCCAGATGATATACAGCGAAAAAAGAGCACCAATGAGCGGTAATAGTTGCCGGAAACGCATAGTCCCTCACGACGAAATGAAAAGGTCGCTAACAGTAAACGTCAAAACGGTCAGGCTGGCGAGTTCTTTAATTGTGAGGTAAGTGTGAATTTTTTGTTGACGTAAGGTGCCTGTTTCAGGCTTTACGCTTTTGCTCCATACTATTCACTTCATTACTAAAAAAAGAAGGATAGAGATTTTGGCAGGAAGTAGCTTGTTAACATTGCTGGATGATATCGCCACCTTACTGGACGACATTTCGGTGATGGGCAAACTGGCGGCAAAAAAGACCGCCGGTGTACTGGGAGATGATTTATCGCTGAACGCCCAGCAGGTGAGTGGGGTTCGGGCCAACCGTGAACTGCCGGTGGTCTGGGGCGTGGCAAAAGGGTCATTCATTAATAAGGTGATCCTGGTACCGCTGGCGCTGCTGATAAGCGCCTTTATTCCCTGGGCGATCACCCCTTTGCTGATGGTGGGGGGGGCGTTTCTGTGCTTTGAAGGGGCTGAGAAGATCCTTCATTCGCTCGCATCACGTAAAGAGAACGATACGCCGGAGATGCGCCAGCAACGCCTTGAAGCACTGGCTGCGCAGGATCCCAAAACATTTGAGCGTGACAAGGTCAAAGGTGCCATCCGCACCGATTTCATCCTTTCGGCGGAGATTGTGGCGATAACGCTCGGGATTGTTGCGGATTCTCCGCTGTTGAACCAGGTGCTTATCCTTTCGGGGATAGCCCTTCTGGTCACGGTGGGCGTCTACGGCCTGGTGGGGTTGATCGTCAAACTGGATGATATCGGCTACTGGCTGGAAGAAAAATCAAGCACCGTGGCAAAAGGTATTGGCAAAAGCCTGCTGGTGCTGGCTCCCTGGCTAATGAAGAGTTTGTCGGTGGTCGGCACGCTGGCGATGTTTCTGGTTGGGGGCGGCATTGTGGTGCACGGTATCGCACCGCTACACCATGCCATTGAACATGTCGCTGCGTCTCAGGGGACGCTGGTGGCGGCTATCCTGCCAACGCTGTTGAATCTGGTGCTGGGCTTTATCATTGGTGGTATCGTGGTTGCAGTCGTGACGCTGGTTGAAAAAATGCGTGGGACGTCGCACTAATTTGTTACTTGTTACAGGATGCAAAAAGGCCATTTCTCGTCTAAATTGAAACAGTTTCACCCTGATACAGGAGGCAGGTATGGTCTTTTTGGTCAGTGATGAAGTTGAGCCTAAGAAAGGTGGCCCTCGCATGATTGTCACCGGGTATTCCAGCGGAATGGTGGAATGTCGGTGGCATGATGGTTACAGCATCAAGCGTGAAGCTTTTCGTGAAGATGAGCTTCAGCCGGGTAACGGGCGACAAAAGCACGACAAGGCTTAATCACGTAACGCCCGGCTTTGTCGGGCGTTTTTACAGAACAATACCGTACCGGGTATGAGAGTAGTCATCAGGGAGTGTGTGTGCAGCGCGACACCTATTTTGTAAAACGATCTTTTCTGCAATGGCTGCATAATCGTAGCAACCCCGGCCTGATTGTTAACATCTGCTTTCTTGTTGTGCTCATTTTTTCTACTCTTCTGACCTGGCGCGAAGTCGTGGTGCTGGAAGGGGCGTATGTCTCAAGTCAGCGTAATCACCTGGAAACGGTTGCCAGCGCGCTGGACCGACAGCTGCAATTTAGCGTCGATAAACTCCTTTTTTTCCGTAAAAGTATGGGCGAAGCGCTTCAGACGCCCCTGGGGTTTGATGTCCTGCAAATGGCCGTCGCGCGCTTTAAAACGGTGCGCAACACCCCCTCCTGGCAACTGATTGTCGATAAAGATCGCACGCTGCCTGTTAATGGCGTCTCGGATGAATTTGTCAGTAAAACCACGTTGCTAAACCGCGATGATGACCATATTAGCCATGAAATCTCCGCGGCGCTGGAAGTCGGGTATTTACTGCGTCTGGCCTCGTCATCCACTCAGAAAGAAGAGCGCGCGATGTATATTTCGCGTGCCGGGCTCTGGGTCGCTACCAATACGCCCGTGAATGATGACGAGATCATTTCCCGCTATTATCATTTTGTCACGCGTCCCTGGTTTACCCAGCAATCCGGTCGTGCCAACCGTGCACGGGCGGTACGCTGGTTTTTCTCCTCAACGACGTCAACAGCACCAGCAGATGCTCCGACGATCACCGCCAGTGTCCCGGTCTATTTCAATAATTACTGGTATGGCGTTGTCGCGCTGGATTTCTCTGTCGCAACCATGAAGCGCTTGCTAAAGGATGCGGTGGCAGACCATACGGAAGGTGAGTACCAGCTTACGACACCCGGTTGAACCTGATTGCGTCCTCTGAAGCCTCTGCCAGCAAGATAAACCTTTTTGACGACGTTGAAAGGGCGCAAATTGCCTCGGCTATTGCAAGTGATACCGAAGGCGGTCTCCGTCTGGGGAGCCGTTTTGTCAGTTGGGAGCGACTGGATCATTTTAATGGCGTGGTGTTGCGCGTTCATACCCTGGATGAAGGCGTGCGCGGTGATTTCGGCAGTATCAGCATTGTGCTGGCGCTCCTGTGGGCACTCTTTACCGCCATGCTGTTGATCTCCTGGCTGGTTATCCGCCGGATGGTGAGAAATATGTACACGCTGCAGAACTCACTGCAGTGGCAGGCCTGGCATGATCCGCTCACCCGTCTGAATAACCGTGGGGCACTGTTTGAGCGGGCAAAACAACTGGCGGAAACATGTCAACAGCAGTCACTGCCGTTCTCCGTGATTCAGATCGATCTCGATCACTTCAAAAACATCAATGACCTGTTTGGGCATCAGGCGGGGGATAAGGTACTGTCTCATGCTGCAGGGCTCATCGCCACCGGGTTACGTACCAGCGATGTTGCCGGGCGTGTTGGTGGGGAGGAGTTTTGTGTGGTACTGCCAGGGATTGCACTGCCGGAAGCGTCAGCAGTCGCGGAGCGCATTCGCTCAAGGATCGACAGTAAAGAAATTCTGGTGAAAAAAAATACCACCATACGCATTAGCGCATCCTTTGGCGTGAGCTGTGCGCATGAAAAGGGGAATTACAACTTCGAACAGCTGCAGTCCATTGCTGACACCCGGTTGTATCAGGCAAAACAGTATGGACGAAACCGGGTTGTCTGGCGCGATCGTGACAAGGAGTGATCCAACTCCTGTTTCCTGTGGTGAAGGTATAACAAAAGATGCCGTACATCAGAAAATGTATTCATAACGCAAATATTTTCTTGTCATGCAAAATCGTTGAGGATACTGTTTACAGCACATCAGGATTCCTGGTGTAACGAATTTCAAGTGCTTCTTGCATAAGCAAGTTTCATCCCGGCCATCCCCATGACCGGGATTTTTTTCGCCCTAACGATTTGCTTCAGACACGCTAAAGTCATGAATATCAAGCTCGAAGGCCTCGGCCAGTTCACGGTAAGTGTGATAATCCCTCCCGTTCACAATGACCCGGTCGGAATGATCGTCCGAGCGGCGAACTTCGGACTCACTGATTTCATTGATGGCGGCCAGTAGGGCATCGACATCCACCTCGTTTCTGATGGTGTCGCTGTACGCTTTATCGGTCTTCATTACGGGTACCTCGTTCAACCGTGTCCACCTTTAAGTATAGACTGCACACAAAAACATCATTCGCGCCCTGTGGCGATGTCAGTTAATGAGATTTGTTCTACACTGGCTCAAAACCGCAGGAGAAACGTATGAAGGTCAACGATCGGGTAACCGTCAAAACGGACGGTGGCGCTCGCCGTCCGGGGATAGTGCTGGCAATTGAAGAGTTTAGTGAAGGCACAATGTATCTGGTATCACTGGAAGACTACCCGCTCGGCATCTGGTTCTTTAATGAACTGGGGCATGCGGATGGTATCTTTGTGGAAAAAGCAGAGTAGCGTGGCGTCGGGTGGCAATCTGCGCGCCCGACATCTGCTGCATAGCAAAAATCTCTGGCCAGGCCAGAGATCAGGAGGAGCAGACTAAAGGTTTTAAGCAGGCTAACGCATGTTGACGAAAATTCCATTCGTCACATTATCCGTCAGGCGAACAACGTGGTAGATCACTTGCTTATTATGCGTTTTTATTTTCCTTTTAATATTACCTTTATGTGATGAAACGGTTTTTGCTTTAATATTCATCTGATCCGAAATTTGAATAGTCCCTTGCCCGGCCATCCACATTCGCAGCATACTTGATTCAGTCCTGCTTAATGATAAAGTGGGTAAGTTAACTGCGCCTACATTCTTTACTTCTTTATTCAAATAATCGCCCAGGATGTCATCCAAAGACTCTGGTTTAATCGATTTAGAACTGATCAATAAATTTTTACGAACCAACAAATATTCATCAAAGTGAATGTTGGCTATCGCCATAAAAACAATAAACAGAGTTTTGGGATGTTGATTAATGATTTGCTTAATTTTCTGACTGTTGGCTGGATCGTGAATGAAACAGTCCTCATTAATAAACACCACGCCTGGCTTGAGGTCATCACAAGCGGCTGCAAGTTCGTCAACGGTGTGTGCATCGTTGATGTCTCTCTTTCTTACCCCTCTGCTTGCCAGGTACCCGGTTAACCCTAGCCGGGTGTAGCTGCATAAATCCATAATGATCGTTGACATGGCATACCCTCACTCAATGCGTAACGATAATTCACCATCTGCCTGAGAGCTCATAAACAGCCATACGGGATGGAAAAAAATTAATAAACCTGTGAGCATGACAAAGACTTTCAGGCGGACTCACTATCCCGTAAAGTTACGTATAATTTGCCAGGAATCATCTCAAAGTAAAGTAAATATTAAGTATTGTGAGGTGGTTAGAAACAATTAAACCGCGTCAGATATATCCTGGAAGATGTTTTTCGCGATTTATTTTAGGAATATCCTCAGAAAGACACTGAGAACAATGCGGGTTATTATTTGCGAGGGAGTTCGCTGACAATATCCGCTAACAGGTTGAATATCTCGCTGAATAAATGTTCACAGAAGGGGGCGATAAGTGGCATCAGCAATGACATTAATAAAAGTCCGACCGTCAGAGTCACCGGGAAACCAATGACAAATACCGAGAGCTGCGGAGCCATTCTGTTTAGTAAACCCAGTGCAAGGTTAACGGTCAGCAGCAGGGTAATGATAGGCAGTGCCAGCATCAGTCCGTTGAGGAAAATAAGCCCGGCGGCACGGACGAGGGCCAGAAATGCATTGCTGTTCACCGGATTTTCACCAATCGGCAGCGTATGGAATGTATCCACCAGCATGGAGATCAGCCACAGATGACCGTTGAACGAGAGAAACAGCAGCATGGCCAGCAGATCGATAATTCGTGCCAGCACGGGCATGTTGAGGTGGCTACCAGGATCGACGAAGGTCGCAAAGGATAGCCCCATCTGCAGACCGATAAGCTCACCAGCAGTACGAATGGCGGCAAACGCGAGCTGCATGGTAAACCCGACGGCCACGCCAATCATCACCTGCTGCAACGCTACCCACACCGCATTCGCCGAGAAGATGGGGATATCCACCGGTGGCAGAGAAGGGGCAACGATAATGGTGATAATGATGCCCAGCCCCACTTTGATCCGCTTGGGTATCGATTTCTCGCTGAGAATGGGGGCGGTTGAAATGAGTGCCAGGATGCGCAGCATCGGCCAGAAATAGACGCCAAGCCACTGAACCCACTGGTCGCTGGTGATGTGCAGCATCGTCGTATTAGCCGATGATATACGGCAGGTTGGTAAACAGGTTGCGCATATAGTCCAGCAACAGGTTTAGCATCCACGGCCCGGCAACGATAATCGCCACGAACACGGCGATGATTTTCGGGATGAACGACAGCGTCATTTCGTTAATCTGCGTGGCGGCCTGCAAAATACTGATGATAAGGCCGGTCACGAGCGCAACAAGCAGCAGGGGCGCGGCAACAGCAATGGCGACTTTCATCGCCTCCGTTCCCATCATCATGACCGATTCTGGCGTCATTGCGCGCTCCTCAACTGTAGAAACTTTGCGCCAGCGAACTGACAAGCAGTTGCCAGCCATCGACCAGCACAAAGAGCATGATCTTAAAGGGCAGAGCAATGGTGGCGGGGGGAACCATCATCATACCGAGTGCCATCAGGACGCTGGCGATCACCAGGTCGATAATCAGGAACGGAATAAAGATGGTAAAGCCAATCTGGAACGCGGTTTTCAGTTCACTGGTGACATACGCGGGCAGCAGAATGCGCATCGGCACGGCTTCCGGGCCTTGCATCTCACCGGTGTGAGACAGACGGGCAAAAAGGGCTAAATCCGCTTCTCGCGTCTGGCGCAGCATAAACTCGCGCAGAGGCTGGGCCCCTTTTTCCAGCGCGACCTGCATGGAAATCTTATCTTCGCTGAACGGCTGATAAGCGTCGGTGTAAATCTTATCGATGACCGGCGACATAATGAAAAAGGTCAGAAACAGCGCGAGCCCCAGCAACACCTGGTTCGGCGGGGCAGATGGCGTGCCCAGCGCGTTACGCAGCAGGCCAAACACGATGATGATACGGGTGAAGCTGGTCATCATCAGCAGGATCGCCGGAATAAACGTCAGCGAGGTGATAAAGACCAGCGTCTGAACCGGGAGCGACCAGCTCTGTCCGCCACCGGCAATGGGGGTAGAGACCAGACCCGGCAATTGCGCATACACGGCGGGAGCGAACAGGCAAAGACCCGCAAGCGTAAGGGATAACAAACGGCGCATCAGGATCTCCCGGAACGCTTAAGCAAACTCTTCATGACGGACTGAAAATCCGCAGGGGATTCTGCGCTCTCGTCACCCGGGGTGGGCGCAGGCGGCAGTTTATGTAAGACGTTGATGGTTGACGCGGTCACGCCCAACACCAGGCGCGCATCGTCAACATCCACAATGACCACGCGCTCGCGTGGTCCCAGTGACGTGCTGGCGCTGACCTTCATACCGCGTGCTCCGGCGGTTTTACCCGCCAGGCCAAAACGTTTTGCCAGCCATGCGGCGATAAGAATAAAGGCAATAATACCGAACAGCGCGCCGCTCACCTGGAGCAGCGGTGAGCCGGGGACAGCGGAAGGTTGCGATAGTGTTGCCTGGGTTTTCATGCTTAACGGCTCAGACGACGCATACGTTCAGATGGCGTAATGATGTCGGTGATACGCACGCCGTATTTATCGGCGACAACCACGACTTCACCCTGAGCAATCAGATAACCGTTGATCAGAATATCCAGTGGCTCACCGGCCAGTCCGTCAAGAGCCACCACGGAACCCTGCGTCAGACGCAGCAGCTCTTTAATGGTCATACGGGTACGACCCAGTTCAACGGTCAGTTTAACCGGGATATCCATGATCAGGTCGATGTCCTGCAGCGTGCCGCTGACGTCGCCACCGCCTAATTGCTGGAATACCGCGTCCGCCGCGCTTTTGGCCGGGGTGGTTTTTTGCTCGTTTAACGCGTCAGCCCACAGATCGTCCAGTGCTCCGCTGTTTTCATCGGACGGATTGTTCATGTCACTCATTTGGGCTGTTCCTCATTCAGCGAATTCAAAATCGGGTTGATCAAGTGCTCAACGCGTAACGCATACTGGCCGTTAATCGTGCCGTACTGACTGGTCAGCACGGGGACACCATCCACATGGGCAATAATGCGGTCGGGTTTTTCTATCGGCAGAACATCGCCGGGTTGTAATTTCAGGATCTGGGATAACCGCAGCGGGATATCGGCGAAGCTCGCCACCAGCTCAAGCTGTGAATGCTGAACCTGACGCACCAGATTTTCACGCCAGTTCTGATCTTCGTTGCGAGAGTTTTCCAGCGGTGGGTTTACCAGCAGCTCGCGCAGCGGCTCGATCATGCTGAACGGCAGGCAGATGTTGAACTCGCCGGTCAGGTTACCGATCTCCACATGGAACGGGGTGTTCACGACGATATCGTTCGGGGAGGTGGTGATATTGGTAAATTTCACCTGCATTTCCGAACGCACGTACTCCACTTCCAGCGGGTTAATGGCTTTCCACGCGTCGCTGTAAGATTCCAGCGCCAGCTTCAGCATGCGGTTAATGACGCGCTGCTCGGTATGGGTAAATTCGCGTCCTTCCACTTTGGTCGGGAAACGGCCATCGCCACCAAACAGGTTATCTACCGCAATGAACACCAGACTTGGCGAAAACACCACCAGCCCGGTACCGCGCAGCGGTTTCAGATGGATCAGGTTAAGGTTGGTCGGCACCGGCAGGTTGCGGGCAAACTCATGATAAGGCTGAATGCGGATCGCACCGACGGTGATATCCGGGCTACGACGCAGCAGGTTAAACAGCCCCATACGGAACTGACGAGCAAAACGTTCGTTGATGATCTCCAGCGCCTGCAGACGTTCACGTACCACGCGGCGCTGGGTATTCGGGTCATAGGGACGAATATTATCGTCACCGCTCAAACCCGGTTGCGGATCATCACTCTTATCGTTGTCGCCGTTAAGCAGCGCATCGATTTCTGCCTGAGAAAGAATACTGTCGCCCATGTCGTTACCGCAGAATGAAGGCTGTGTACAGAACGTCAGTGACTTCCTGCTTAGGTTGACCGTTTACCAGCGGCGTGGCCAGCGTCTGCTTAATCTCATCGACCAGTTTTTGCTTACCATCAGCGGTGGCCAGTGTCGACGCATCCTGACGCGAGAACAGCAGCAGCAAACGGCTACGGACTTCAGGCAGGTAATCGTTCAGACGAGAACGCGTGGCTTCGTCTTTCAGACGCAGCGTAATGCCAACATAAAGCACACGATCCGCATCACCCAGGTTGACGGTGAAGGTATCCAGCGGGAAGAACACCGGAGCCGGCGGAGGGGGTGCTTCAGCTTTGGCTGCAGCGGTGGTAGGTTCCTGCTGCATACGCCAGTAACTATAGCCCGCGGTGGCGCAGGCGGCGAGCGTGATCAACACCAGCAGCGGGATCCAGATGGAACGCTTACTTTTTTTGGTGATAGCGGAGTCAGTCATCTGATACGAGCTTCCTGTTTCGGTACAGCTTAATAAGGTGATTATCCCGTGTCCGGCGGACGTCAAAGCGTGGAAAAGACGGGGATAATCACGCTACCTCTGGCGTTTAGGCGAAGATGTCTACGGCACTGTTTCCACGCGCGGCGGATTGCAGTGACACCGGAGTGGGTAATAACTCATCACTCTCTTCGTTAAAACCGCCATTCTGACCAGAACGCGAAGCCTGTTGCTGCTGGGATGACGACTGTTGCTGCCCGCTGAAGCTCTCACTGCTGACGCTGCTCTGCGAAAGCTGAATGCCGTTTTCAGCAAGCGATGTACGCAGCGTTGGCAGTGCAGCTTCCAGTGCCGCGCGCACATGACTATGTGGAGACACCATCTGCAGTTGCGCCTGGTTATCATCCAGTTTAAGCGAAATTTGCACCTGGCCCAGATCTTCCGGGTGCAGACGCAGTTCTGCTGTTTGTTGCCCCTGTTTCGTGAACAGCGTGATGTGCTGGCTTAGCGTTTGTTGCCATTCGCTGGTGCCCAGCGGCTGGCTTAACACTGGCGCGGTGGCCACGGTAGCGGCAGGCTGAGAGGTTGCCTGGCTGGTGACAATCGGTGCCAGAGTGGCGGTCGGCGTTGTTGTTGATGATGAGGAACTGGCTATGTCCTGTTTCTCGGCTGAAGCGGCCACGGCTGGCGTTGCAGACGCGCTAGCTGGCAGGGCAGAATCAGCGTTTTGTGCCTGATATTGCGCGGCAGGTTGTGCTTTATCATGGTCATGTCCCGCCAGAGAGTTGTTCAGGGGCTGTTGACCTGCACTGTTTTGCGTGAGCGCGGCAGAGGTCAACGCCGACTGTGCGGCAATGCCGCCAGCGCTTGTTGGCTGGCTCACCACCGGCGCAGTGGTCTGCTGGTGCGGCAGCATTGCCATCAGCGCGCTTAATCCCGCCAGCTCGTCTTCACTCAACTCGCTTTTGCTGTCATCTTTTGTATTGGCTGCGGCCAGCGTCTTCAGGGCATCCGCGTTTGATGCTGGCATCAACCCGGAAACGAGAGATTGCAGCGAGGTCGTCCCGGCCGTCTCATCGCTGGTTGCCGTTGTCTGACGTGAAAGGAGATCGGCAATTTTTGCCTGCAGGGTCGTTTCGCCTTTGGCATCCTGCGTGGCTTTTGACAGTTTGCTGCCGGCAGCTTTCAGATCAGCCAGGGTCAGCGGCGCATCTTTGCCTTTACCGGTAGCATCGGTCAAGGCTCCCGCCAGCAGAGACAGAAAATCTTGCGCACCGTCGGTGCCTTTCCCCGTCTGCGTGTCGCCTGACAGGCCGCTGTCGGTCATCAGCAGTTGTTGCAGTGTGATCATTCCGGTTTCCTCATTGATGCGCGCTGGGCAAACTCATCCATTTTCTTCTGATCCTGACGGTTTTCCGCCAGAGTCGCTGCCGCAACCTGCCTGTCCTGTAAGGTCTGCCAGGCCTGCAGTCGCTGTTTTTTCTCGCGCCAGAAAGTTAGCGCGGTATCCACTTTTTGGGTCCATTGATGAAGCTGCTGGCGATGCTGTTCAATCGCCTTTTCCAGCGTCTGAATAAACTGCTGATAGTTAATCCAGCGCTGGCTTCCAATGCCCTGAGTCATATCGGTATTAAGGTTGGTGCGATATTCATGCTGATAGTCGATTAACATTTTCAACTGTTCTTCAGCCTGCTGGCACCCGCGTCGCATTGCGCCAAGCTGCAATGCGGCATCATCAACTTCTTTTTCAGCCAGATCTTTTAGCGTTGATAACGCGCTATTTTGCGCCATGACCTTCGCCCTCCACCTGTATTACACCTGCGGGAAAATCAGCTCCAGAGCCTGTATCGAATCTTCCCAGTCGGCGCGTTCAAAAATACCTTGTTGCAAAAACGCCTCCAGCTGTGGCCACAGGGTAATCGCTTTGTCGAGCATCGGGTCGCTGCCTTTGGCATACGCCCCCACGCTCACCAGATCGCGGTTGCGCTGGAAGCTGGAGAGCAGTTGTTTGAAGTTACGCACGCGGGCGTAGTGCTTCTCGGTTATCAATGCCGTCATTGCACGGCTGATTGATGCTTCAATATCGATGGCCGGATAGTGCCCGGCTTCGGCCAGACGGCGGGATAACACAATGTGACCGTCAAGGATCGCACGCGCAGAGTCGGCAATCGGGTCTTGCTGGTCATCGCCTTCGGTCAGAACCGTATAAAAAGCAGTGATTGAGCCACCGCCGCTGATGCCGTTCCCTGCACGTTCTACCAGAGCCGGGAGCTTAGCAAATACCGACGGCGGGTAGCCTTTGGTGGCCGGTGGCTCACCGATCGCCAGCGCGATTTCACGCTGCGCCATGGCGTAACGGGTCAGGGAGTCCATGATCAGCAGCACGTGCTGCCCACGGTCACGAAAATCTTCTGCAATACGGGTGGCATACGCGGCACCCTGCATACGCAGTAACGGTGAAACATCCGCCGGTGCGGCGATGACCACCGAGCGGGCACGGCCTTCCGCACCCAGAATGTTTTCAATGAAGTCTTTCACTTCACGGCCACGTTCACCGATCAGGCCCACGACGATAACGTCTGCCTGGGTATAACGCGCCATCATGCCGAGCAGAACCGATTTACCCACGCCGGAACCGGCGAACAGGCCCATACGCTGCCCACGGCCCACCGTCAGCAGGGCGTTAATCGGGCGCACGCCGGTATCCAGAACATGCTCGATAGGGGTTCGCTGCAGGGGGTTAAACGGCTGGGTGATTAGCGCGCCGGTTTCAGTCGTATCGGGTGAGGGCAGGCCATCGAGCGGCTTGCCGCTTCCGTCCAGTACGCGGCCGAGCAGCGCAGGGCCAAGCGGCAGCTGTTTACCACTTTGCAGGCCATCGCCGCTGATGTTTTTGGCGTACACGCGCGCGCCGGGCAGAATGCCTTCCACTTCTTCAAGCGGCATCAGGAACAGACGCTGACCGTTAAAACCGACGACTTCGCTTTCCACTTCACGCGTTTCTTGCCCATCCTGGCGCTCAATCACGCAGGTCGCACCCAGCGGAAGTTGCAGACCGGTTGCTTCCAGCACCAGACCGGTGGCGCGCGTCAAGCGCCCGTAACGACGAACAGACGGCAGTTGTGCCATCTTTGCTTCAAAGTTATCGAGCGTGTTGAGCCAGCGCGTGAGGCGTGCAGTCATCAGACGACTCCCGGTGCGGCCAGGCGGCACAGTTCCTGCCAGCGGGTGGCGACGCTGGCATCCAGATCGCCTTCATCGGCAGACACTTTACATCCACCGTGATGTAATGACGGATCGCCGCGCAGACGCCAGCCATGCAGGCTCAGCGTTGCACCCAGGCTATCTTCCACACGCTGCAGATCGTCCGGATGAACGCGCAGTTGTGGTTTTCCGCTAAATAGCGGCTCCTGCTGGAGCAGCCCCTGAATTTGTTTGATGAGTGCCGCGTTATCTACCGTCGGCGTCTGACCAATCACCTGGCGAGCGGCTTCAAGCGCCATCTGCATCAGGCGCGACGCAATCACGCTGTCCAGCGCATCCAGCGTATGCTGGAATTCGCTGACCAGCTGTTGCATACGGGCATGAAGCGGGGCCTGTTGCTGACGTGCTTGCTCAATGCCTTGTTCCAGACCTTTTGCCAGACCTTCCTGGTAACCCTGCTCCTGGCCTTTCTGTCGCCCTTCGTTCAGACCGGCGTTGAAGCCCTGTTCATGCGCCTGCATTTGCATTTGCGCCAGCATCTGGGCACGTTGCTCTTCTTCGCTAAGCTCAGGTACCTCGGCTTCCGTGTCGCCTTCCTCAGGCAACATCACGGCGGGCGTGAACCCGGCGAGGGGAGGAGCCAGATCGTCAGGCGTCCAGCGTGTCCACGGCAGCTCATTAGACATAGGTGTCGTCTCCGCTGCCAATCACCATCTCGCCGGTTTCCGCCAGACGACGAACAATAAGCAGGATGGCTTTCTGTTCGTTTTCCACCTGAGACAAACGCACCGGGCCACGGTTGGCCAGGTCGTCGCGCAGGATATCTGCCGCACGCTGGGACATGTTGCGCAGGAACTTCTCGCGCAGCGGCTGTTCGGCACCTTTGAGGGCGATAAGCAGCGATTCGGAGTCCACTTCCTGGAGCAGGCGCTGGATGCTGCGATCGTCCACTTCGACCAGGTTTTCGAACAGGAACATCTCGTCGATAATTTTCTGCGCCAGTTCGCCGTCGAACTCGCGAACTGCAGTAATAACCGCTTCTTCCTGCTGTGTTTTCATCAGGTTGATGATTTCTGCTGCCGTTCTCACGCCGCCCATTTTGCTGCGTTTGAGGTTCTGGCCATCGAGCAGGTTGTTCAGCACTTCGGTCAGTTCCGCCAGCGCGGCAGGCTGAACACCACCGAAGGTGGCGATACGCAGCATGACGTCGTGACGCAGACGCTCGTCGAACAGTGCCAGAATATCGGCTGCCTGGCCACGTTTGAGGTGAACCAGAATGGTGGCAATAATCTGCGGGTGCTCGTCGCGAATAAGGTCGGCGGCACTCTGCGGCTCCATAAAGTTGAGCGTTTCGATACCGCTGGCGGTATCGCGCGTCTCCAGAATATCTTCCAGCAGGCTGGCGGCACGCTCTTCGCCCAGCGCTTTCACCAGCACCGAACGCAGGTAGTCGTTGGCGTTGACGTTCAGCGCCGCGAACTGTTCCGCTTCCTGCTCAAACTCCGCCAGCACTTCGGTGAGCTGCTTGTTGGAGATCTGGCGGACGTTTGCCATTGCCGCACTGAGAATTTGTACTTCTCGTTGGGAGAGGTGTTTAAACACCTCTGCCGCACGGTCTTCACCAATGGTCATCAGCAGGATGACGCTTTTATCGGTGCCTGTAAGCGTGTTACTCATGTTCGTTACCCATCCACTGACGGATGACCAGCGCGACGACGCGCGGATCGTTATCTGACATTTCGCGAATGCGCTGGCTCATCACCTCGGCACCCATGCGCTGGTTAGCACGACGCTGCTGCGTTTGTTCGTCTTTACTCAGACGGACTTCAACCGCTTCTTCCACTTCCTGACGCGAATTCATCTGCTCCAGAGCGGCTTTCTCGGCTTCAGCACGACGCTGGAGCTGCGGACGAACGCCCTTACGCCACAGCAGCCACGCGACAATCAGAACCAGCAGCCAGCGACCAGCGGACATCAGTTGATCAATAAACGCCTGCTGTTTCCAGAACGGCAGCTCGCCACCCGTTTCATCAACGGAGTTGAACGGTGAGTTCACCACGTTGAGGGTATCGCCACGTTTTTCCGTGTAACCCATTGCTTCGCGGGTCAGGTTTTCGATCTGCTTCATCTGCTCGGCCGTCAGCGGCAGCGATTTACCGTCCGGCAGCGTTTTGTAGTTCACGACCACGGCAACAGAAAGACGCTGAATATCGCCCACGTTCAGTTTGGTGTGGCGGATAGTACGGTCAACTTCATAGTTGGTGGTTTCGTTACGGCTGCTGGTATGCGGGCCTGCATTGCTGCTTGCCGTAGAGGTCGTCTGCTGATTATTTTGCTGTCCGTTCTGCTGGTTTGCCGGAGGAGTAGAAATAGGGGCAGCGTTAGCCGGAGCCGGTTGGTTCGACAGCGCACCCGGCACACCGCCAGGGTAAGGGCCACCGACCTGCTCGTTCGAGTTGATCTGGCGAGAACGCATGACGGCCTGAGACGGTTCACCGTTCGGGCTGTATTGTTCTTCAGTTTGTTCTTTATTAGCGAAGTCAATTTGCGCGGTCACCTGCGCATGCACATTGCTGTTACCCACAACCGGGCCAAGGATCGCTTCAATACGGCGCTGGAGGCGGTTTTCCACATCGGCTGCGTATTTCAGCTGAGCATCGTTCAGATCGCGACCCGCGGTATTGGACTGGGTCAGCAAATGGCCGCTCTGATCGACCAGCGTCACGTTACCCGGCGGTAAGCCTGCAACGGCGCTGGACACCAGATGCGTCACGGCGCTGATTTGCCCTTCATCCAGCGCGCGGCCAGGTTCAAGGTTAACGGTAACGGAAGCCGACGGGGATTTTTGCTCACGAACAAACAGAGACGGTTTAGGCATGGCCAGATGCACGCGGGCACTCTTCACCGGGCCTAAGGTTTCAATCGTACGGGCCAGTTCACCTTCCAGCGCGCGCTGGTAATTCACCTGCTCGCTGAACTGACTGATACCGAATTTTTCCTGATCCAGCAGTTCAAAACCGACCGCACCCCCCTTCGGCAGACCTTGCTGAGCCAGACGCAGACGCAGCTCATGTACCTTATCCGCAGGCACTTCAAGCGCACCGCCGTTATCGGCAAAGCGATAAGGGATGTTCATCTGGGTAAGCTGGGTGACGATGGCACCGCCATCCTGATCGGAAAGGTTGCTATAGAGCGTGCGGTAATCAGGGCTTTTTGCCCACAAGACCATCGCTACAAGGATCGCAATTGCGGCAGCGCCTGCCACGATCAACGGGATTTTAGGGTTCGCGCGAAGGCGGTTCATCCACTCGAGTGATTTATTTTGTGGCGCTGTTGATGCTGTTGCAGTCATTGCGCACCTCTTAAATCCTGGTGGTTTACGTTATTCGTGTAGAGAAACAAAACTGACTCCCGGGTCGGCAAACACGACAAAAGTTCCATATTGATGGCCCTGCCATTATTTGATGATTCGGGATTTTCTATGCGTCAAATAACCTGGTTTTTTCACGTTATTTACCGCCATTATCTTATTGACAAGCTGTTAGTCTTGACCGCGTAAAAAACCATCCAGGGGAGAGTCATGGCTATACAGGGCATTGAAGGGGTAATCAGTCAGTTGCAGGCAACGGCGATGACGGCCCGTAATCAGAACGTGGCAGCAGAACAGCCGGCCATCAGCTTTGCGGGGCAACTGCACGCCGCTCTTGACCGTATCAGCGATACCCAGACCGCTGCGCGTACGCAGGCGGAAAAGTTCACCCTCGGTGAGCCGGGCGTGGCGCTAAACGATGTGATGACCGATTTGCAAAAAGCATCGGTCTCCCTGCAAATGGGGATCCAGGTGCGTAATAAGCTGGTGTCTGCGTATCAGGACATCATGTCCATGCAGGTGTAGGCGCTTCATATCTTCTTCTGGCGGCTTCCGCGCTTTAATGCCACAATATTTTTTTCTTCGCATGCAGGAAAGATGATGAAAAAAATAGCAATTATGGGTGCGCTGCTGGCACTGACCGGGTGCGCTCAGGTTGATAACTATCAGGACGTGATAAAACATCCTGTTCCGGCGCATCTGGCGGGATATTGGCAGTCAAAAGGGCCGCAGAGCAAAATGGTCAGCCCGGAGGCGATTGCCACGCTGGTGGTGACGGAGGAGGGCGATACGCTGGATTGCCGTCAGTGGCAGCGCGTATTGGCCGTGCCGGGTAAAATTATGCTGCGTTCAGAAAACTATTATAACGTGACCCGCAAGCTGGATATCTACCCGCTGGCGCGTGATGGCCTGACGCTTGAGTATGATGGTATGGTGTTGCAGAAGGTTGATCGCCCAACGGTGGAATGCGCAGATTATCTGAGCAAAAACCCGCTGGAGAGTAAGCTGCCCTGAGGGTAAAAGCAAAACGGCAACCTTGTTGCCGTTTTTTGTGTTTTCGCCCTCTCCCCGTGGGAGAGAGACGGGGTGAGGGCATCAGGTTGTACTTTTTCCAGCGCTACAGCACATCCTCCATTACCCACACGCTCACACTTCCACCTTTGCAGGTAAACGTACCTTCACCGTCCGCCGCTGTTATGACGCTTTCTTCGCAATTGCCCAGAAAATCACGCCACGTTCTGTTGCCGTAGTTTTCCCCGAGACAAATGACCTTCTCACCATCATCACCATTGGAAAGCACCACCACACAACCGGGAGCGTCCTCGGTGCCGCTGCGGCTAAAGGCGATACAGTTAGGATGGTCAAAAAACAGCGTCTGAACGCCGTGGGCAAAGCGCTGGCGCGCCAGAATCAGCTCGTGAAGCTGTTCAATAACCGGCATATCAATGTGATACGTTTTACCGTCGCCCCCGGTATCGTCATAGCGTGCGCCGAACAGATCCGGATAAAACACGCTCGGCACACCGTTTTCCCGCAGCAGGATCAGCGCATACGCCAGCGGTTTAAACCAGGCTTCAACCGGCGCTTCCAGCGCCTGCAAAGGCTGGGTGTCGTGGTTGGCAACCAGCGTCACCGCATGAAACGGATCGGCTTCCACCAGCGTGCCGGTGAAGATCTGGCTCATGTCATAGTTTCGCCCCTGGCGCGAAGCTTCATGAAATTTCATCTGCAGAGGGGCGTCGAACAGCATTGTTTTTCCGTCGACCTGGTTGATGTAATTCTGCAGTTTATCGACTTCATGCGACCAGTATTCGGCCACGATAAACAGCGGCTTACTGGCAACCTCCTGAACGTGTTCAATCCATTCCTTATAAAACCAGGCTGGAATGTGTTTTACCGCATCCAGACGAAAGCCGTCGCACTGTGTTTGCGCCATCACCCAGCGCGCCCAGTATTTTAATTCCTCCGTAACGGCGTGATTGCGAAAATCGATATTTTCGCCCATCAGATAATCAAAATTACCCATTTCATCATCGACCTGGTCATTCCAGCCCTCGCCGGTGTAGTCGTTGACGATTTTAAAGATGTTGTCTTCAGTGGGGTTTTCGATGTGGTCGATACCGCTGAAGCATTTAAAATCCCAGATAAACTGCGAATATTGCCCGGCGCGGGCAGGGAAGGTGTAGCGCGTCCAGGCCTCGCATTCGATAACGTCATCATCGATTTGCGTACGATCCTGCTCGTTCACACGCTGCACGCGGATGGACTCTTTTTCATCTGCCCCCATTTTGTGGTTCACCACCACATCAAGCAGCACGGCGATTTGATTGCTCTTTAAGGCGTCGAGGGCTTCCAGAAGCTGGGGTTTATCACCGTATTTTGTCGCGATGCTGCCTTTCTGGTCGAATTCACCCAGGTCGAAAAGATCGTAAGAGTCGTATCCAACCGAATACCCGCCTGATGCGCCTTTATACGCCGGGGGTAACCAGATCATATTGACCCCAATTTCATTAAGATTAGGGGCCAGGGCCGTAATTTCTCGCCACAGTTCACCGCCAGCGGGGTAATACCAGTGAAAGCATTGCAGTAAGGTGGGATTGCGCATGCACCATCTCCATGAGGTCGCGAAACTCAAGTATGGCGTAGCGGGGGAATAAATGCCTGGCGAACGACGCGAGAGGAGTTCGTTCGCCAGTAAAGTGGCTAACTGACTTCAGGATTACCTTGCGGAACCAGAACGTGACCGCCCTGGTTGCTGTAGGTCGACAGAACGGTTTTTTGCATGGAGGATTGACCCACCAGCTTTGCCAGCTCATCCATTCTGGCTTGCAGCAACGTTTTAACCTGACTTTCATTATCCAGAATCACCCGTAGCGTCGGACGAAGCTGCTCCTGCAATTGTGCGGAAGGGGCGGTTTCCTGAGTGAGTCTGGCCAGAGAGTGCACCGCATTAACATAATCGGTTTCACAGGTGATGAGATCATCCCATAACCCCTGACGAGCAAGTCGCAGCATCAACTGGCTCTGCTCAAGGAGTTGTTGATAGAGAGAATAAAGTTGCGGTGCATTACTCATTAGACGGCGTCCTGAATCAGTTGTGGCGAACCGGCAACCTCCTTCCAGCCGTCAGCGATATTGCGCAGCAAGATTTCCACCTCTTCGATGGCGCTGGCATCATTATTCACGTTGGCATGCAGGAGTCGTCTTACCATATAGGCATAAAGGGCAATCAGATTTTGTGTCAGCTCATCACCATTCCCTTCAACCAGGCCGATTTTGAGCCCGTTTTCGATAATGTTGATGGCTTTTGAAAGCGCCAGCCCTTTTGCCGGGATGTTGCCGTCCTGCAGAAACAGACGCGCGCGTACCAGCGCGCTGAGGGCTCCATCAAATAGCATGATAACCAGCTGATGCTGGCTGGCGCTCATCACCGCGCTTTCAACTTCTATTTTTGCGTAGGCTTGCGTGCCTTTTGCGCCGTACATGTTATCCCCCTCGGGTCTGGTTAGCGTTTACTACTTGCTTGACGAGCTGGTATCAAACTGCTGCGTCAGGTAGCTGCTGGTGTTGTTCAGCGAGGTCATCATGATGTCCAGTTGGGTAAACTGGGCTTTATACTGTGCAACTGTCGCATCGATGCGATCGCTCACGGCGTTGTACTGATCCGTCAGCTTGTTCAGCGTTTTGCTGACACCATCTTTTGCTGCCTGAATAATGCCTTTGCTGGACAGCCAGTCAGTCATGTGAGTCGCCATATTGGTGGTGATACCGGTGGTTTTACCGTCACCCACCACCAGGTCTTTCACAGCCTGCGAGTTATTGGTCAGCGCAGTTTGCAGCTTGGTGTTGTCCAGCTGCAGCTTACCGGTAGACGGATCGGAGGTAATGCCCACCTGCGACAGCGTTTTATAGGCCGTTCCACCTACTGAGGTGCTCAGCATGGTTTTCAGCTGAGTCTGAATCGTACGCAGCGTGCTGTCACCCAGCAGAGCGCCGTTGTTGGCATCCTGCGTGGAACCTACATCCACTGCCGTATACTTGGTCAGCGCGGCAAAGCTGTCCTGCAGGGTGTTGTAGGCATCAACCCATGCTTTAATCGTGGTTGATGCTTTAGACGTATCCTTGCTGATCGTCAGCGTCTGGTTACCGCTCGTCACATCGTTCAGGTTCAGGGTGATATCTTCCAGCGCATCACTGATAGTGTTGCTGCTGTTTTCGATATCAACGTTGTTAACCTTCAGCTTTGCGTTTTGCGCGGTCACGCTTTCGCTCATACCGTTGCTGGCGTCGGTATTGGTACCGTTGTAACCCATGAAGGACTGCAGGGCACTGTCACCACTTACGCCAATGCTAACGGCATTTGCAGAACCGGTATTGGTTGAGGTAATGGACAGACGGTACTGACCATTGCCAACGTTGATAATACTGGCGCTCACACCCGCTTCAGCTTTGTTGATCGCATCGCGGATACCGGTTAACGATGAGTTTGCTGCGCTGATGCCGATGCTTACCGGCGGTTTACCATTACCGGCGGTAAAGGTGATTGTGCTGTCAGCCGAAGCGATAGCGGTTGTGTTATCCGCCCGGGTATTTTTCGTGGTCAGCGTCTGCGCCTGTGCCAGCTGTGACACGCTGATGGTGTATTTCCCGGCAATCGCACTCCCGGTCGTGGTTGCACTAAACGCGGTGGTGCTGCTTGCCGTGCTGGTCGCGGTAAACAGGTCGGCGTTATTTAGCGCGGTGTTGGCCGTCTGAAACGCTGCCAGCGAACTATTTAACGTGCCGTAGGCGCTGAGCTTGGCGGTATAGGAGGTCTGCTGTTTGGAGATCGGCGTCAACTGTGCTTTTTCCGCAGTCGTCAGGCTATCCAGAATGTCCGCTAACTTTAGGCCCGAACCGATTCCCAATGATGAAATACTTGCCATATTTATTCCTTAATGTATCGACACGTAGAACGAATAATGGGGTTATCGGCCTCAACAGGGGAAAGTTTACGATTAATTTCTTTTTTCTAATGGCAGGAATAAGGCATATAGAGAAGAGTATTTCCGTGGCTAAAAAAATTATCGAGATCCTGAAAAAAAATCTAAAGGTTGTTTTGGGGCAGACGATAACACCTTTGACGGCGATGAAGCCGAAGGGTGGAAACCCAAATCTAACCAAACAGATTTGATGAACAACAGGAAACGTAATCATGGCACAAGTCATTAATACCAACAGCCTCTCGCTGATCACTCAGAACAACATCAACAAGAACCAGTCTGCTCTGTCTTCTTCTATCGAACGTCTGTCTTCCGGTCTGCGCATCAACAGCGCAAAAGATGATGCTGCGGGCCAGGCGATTGCCAACCGCTTCACGTCTAACATCAAGGGTCTGACTCAGGCTGCACGTAACGCAAACGACGGTATCTCTCTGGCGCAGACCACTGAAGGCGCACTGTCTGAAATCAACAACAACTTGCAGCGTATCCGTGAGCTGAGCGTTCAGTCTCAGACTGGCACCAACTCCGATTCTGACCTGTCTTCAATCCAGGACGAAATCAAATCCCGTCTGTCTGAAATCGACCGTGTATCTGGTCAGACTCAGTTCAACGGCGTGAACGTACTGGCTAAAAATGGTTCTATGTCGATTCAGGTTGGCGCGAACGATGGTCAGACCATCAATATCGATCTTAAACAAATTGATTCTTCTACCCTTGGTTTGAATGGTTTCTCCGTTTCCAAAAATAGTCTTTCTGTTGGCGGAGCTATCACCCAGGTTGTAGACAATGGTTTAACAGCAACTAAAGGCTCAATGGTTGACATTAATCTGAGCGATGTAGCTAAAAATCTGAACGTTGATGCCAGCACCTTGTCTCTGCACAATGTTACAGGTACAGATAAATACGTCGTCCAGTCTGGAAGCGACTATTATTCAGTATCCGTAGGTGATAGCAGTGTTACTGCTGGGGATGCAGGTAAAGTTGAATTGAACACCACAGATGTTAAATATGGTGACTTTGCAAATGGTATCGGCACTGACGGTGCAACTATGTCAGGTCAATACATTAAAGTTGGTGTTGACTCAACCACAAACGCTGTATCTGCTTTTGTTACAATTCAGGGTAAAAACTTTGCTGTTAACCCTAATGGCTTGGTGAACAGTAAAAATTCAGCCGTTCCAACAGCGGCTACTGCAACGGCTGGTATTCAGCTTAGCAACGTTATCACCGCGGGGGTTGTTACTACGCCAGCAACAACTCAGTTCAGTGGTGCCGCTACTGCAGACCCACTGGCTCTGCTGGACAAAGCTATCGCTTCTGTAGATAAACTGCGTTCTTCTCTGGGTGCGGTACAGAACCGTCTGAGCTCTGCTGTAACCAACCTGAACAACACCACCACTAACCTGTCTTCTGCTCAGTCCCGTATTCAGGACGCCGACTATGCGACCGAAGTGTCCAACATGTCTAAAGCGCAGATCGTTCAGCAGGCGGGTAACTCCGTGTTGTCTAAAGCTAACCAGGTTCCTCAGCAGGTTCTGTCTCTGCTGCAGGGCTAATTGCCTGAATAAGCTCAAACCCCGCTTCGGCGGGGTTTTTTTCCGTTAAAATTTGCCTGTAACCCCTAAATAACCCCTCATTTCACCCACTATTCACCCAATTAAAACCCCTGCAGAATCGGATAATCATGCCGATAACTCAATTAACGCAGGGCTGTTTATCGTGAATTCACTCTATACCGCTGAAGGTGTAATGGATAAACACTCGCTGTGGCAGCGTTATGTCCCGCTGGTGCGTCACGAAGCATTGCGCCTCCAGGTGCGTTTGCCGGCGAGCGTGGAACTGGACGATCTGCTACAGGCGGGCGGTATCGGGTTATTGAATGCAGTTGACCGATACGACGCTCTGCAAGGAACGGCATTTACTACTTACGCAGTTCAGCGTATTCGTGGTGCGATGCTGGACGAGCTGCGCAGCCGCGACTGGGTGCCGCGCAGCGTTCGCCGCAACGCGCGCGAAGTGGCGCATGCGATGGGGCAGCTGGAACAGGAACTGGGACGTAACGCGACGGAAACTGAAGTAGCGGAACGTCTTGGCATTGCTGTTGAAGAGTATCGTCAGATGTTGCTCGACACCAATAATAGCCAACTCTTCTCTTATGACGAGTGGCGTGAAGAGCATGGCGATAGCATCGAGCTGGTGACGGATGAGCATCAGCAAGAAAACCCGTTACACCATTTACTGGAAGGTAATCTACGCCATCGCGTCATGGAAGCGATTGAAGCTTTACCCGAACGTGAACAACTGGTGTTGACCCTCTATTACCAGGAAGAGCTTAACCTCAAAGAGATTGGCGCTGTTCTGGAAGTGGGTGAATCGCGGGTGAGCCAGCTGCACAGTCAGGCCATTAAACGCTTACGGACGAAACTGGGTAAGTTATAGGTGATTGATTCATCTGAAAAATGCCGCACAACGTATTGACAACCAGGAGTTATCATGACGGTGCAGCAATCTAAAAGACGGCCTTTAAGCCGCTACCTGAAAGACTTTAAACACAGCCAGACGCATTGCGCCCACTGTAACAAGTTACTCGATCGTATCACGCTGGTTCGTCGCGGTGAAATCGTTAATAAAATTGCGATTTCTCGTCTCGACACGTTGATGGATGAAGCCGCATGGCTCGAAGAGCAAAAAGAGTGGGTGGCGCTTTGCCGTTTCTGTGGCGATCTTCACTGCAAAGAACAAAGCGATTTCTTCGATATCATCGGCTTTAAACAATTCCTGTTTGAACAAACGGAGATGAGTCATGGCACTGTACGCGAATATGTGGTTCGCCTGCGTCGTCTTGGCCAGCATCTGACCGTACAAAACATTTCTCGCGATCTGCTTAAAACTGGGTATCTGGATGAGAATCTGGAGCCGTGGTTGCCTGCAACCAGCACCAACAACTACCGTATTGCGCTGCGCAAGTATGCACAATATAAGGTACAAATGCCCGGTGCTGTAGAGCAGAAAGTCCACGCCGGAACAACTTCTGATATATATTAAAAAGGAATAAGATGTAGCGCAGTTGCCTTTGACGTTGCAGGCGATTTCACTACACTACTCAAAAATTCCACTATATCGGGGTACTTATGAAATTAGCACTTCTGGGTCGTCAGGCGCTGATGGGCGTAATGGCCGTTGCGCTGGTCGCGGGTATGAGCGTGAAAACGTTCGCGGCAGAAAACCTGCTGAATAAAGTGAAAGAGCGCGGCACATTGCTGGTCGGGCTGGAAGGAACCTATCCTCCGTTCAGCTTCCAGGGTGATGACGGTAAACTGACCGGTTTCGAAGTGGAATTTGCACAGGAACTGGCGAAACATCTCGGCGTGCAGGCATCCCTGAAACCCACTAAATGGGACGGCATGCTGGCATCGCTGGATTCCAAACGTATTGATGTGGTGATCAACCAGGTGACCATTTCTGACGAGCGTAAGAAGAAATATGATTTCTCTACGCCGTACACTGTGTCTGGTATTCAGGCGCTGGTGAAGAAAGGCAACGAGGGCACCATTAAGTCCGCTGCTGACCTGAAAGGTAAGAAAGTGGGCGTCGGCCTGGGGACGAACTACGAAGAGTGGCTGCGCCAGAACGTTCAGGGTGTGGATATCCGCACCTATGATGATGACCCGACGAAGTACCAGGATCTCCGTGTTGGCCGTATCGACGCCATTCTGGTTGACCGTCTGGCCGCGCTGGATCTGGTGAAGAAAACGAACAATACCCTGGCGGTGGCTGGTGATGCATTCTCTCGCCAGGAGTCGGGTGTTGCAGTGCGTAAAGGTAACGAAGATCTGGTGAAAGCCATTGATGCCGCCATTGCGGATATGCAAAAAGACGGCAGCCTGAAGGCACTCTCTGAGAAGTGGTTCGGGGCTGACGTGACTAAATAAGTCTCTGACGATAAAAAAAGGCGCTTTTAAAAGCGCCTTTTTTATTTCTGGCACGACAACGTGCATAATAAAAATATTACATAAAAACAGCGTTACCGGAGGATCCATGTCACTACAGAATTTAACGCGTTTTCCCCGTCTGGAGTTTATCGGTGCACCGACGCCGCTGGAGTACTTACCGCGGTTTTCTGATTATTTAGGACGCGATATTTTTATTAAGCGTGATGACGTGACGCCAATGGCGATGGGCGGTAACAAGCTGCGCAAACTGGAGTTCCTCGCGGCCGATGCGCTGCGTGAAGGTGCGGATACGCTGATCACCGCAGGAGCAATCCAGTCTAACCACGTTCGCCAGACGGCTGCAGTTGCGGCAAAACTCGGGCTGCACTGCGTGGCGCTGCTGGAAAACCCGATCGGCACGCGCGCGGAAAATTACCTGACCAACGGCAACCGCCTGCTGCTGGATCTGTTTAATGTACAGGTCGAAATGGTTGATGCTCTGACTGACCCGGCTGCACAGCTCGGGGAGCTGGCCACGCGGCTGGAAGCGCAGGGGTTCCGTCCGTATGTCATTCCTGTGGGCGGCTCGAATGCGCTGGGGGCGATGGGGTATGTGGAAAGTGCGCTGGAAATTGCCCAGCAATGCGAAGGTGCTGTCAGTTTGTCCTCCGTGGTCGTCGCTTCTGGCAGTGCGGGTACGCACGCGGGGCTGGCTGTCGGCCTGGAACAACTACTGCCGGATGTGGAGCTTATTGGCGTGACGGTATCCCGCAGCGTTGCGGAGCAGAAGCCGAAAGTGGTGACTTTACAGCAGGCGGTGGCAGAGCAGCTGGAGCTGAAGGCGAAGGCGGATATTGTACTCTGGGATGACTATTTTGCACCGGGCTATGGCACGCCAAATGAAGAGGGGATGGAAGCCGTGAAATTGCTGGCGCGCCTCGAAGGGATCCTGCTTGATCCGGTCTATACCGGCAAGGCGATGGCGGGTCTTATTGACGGTATCGCGCAGAAACGCTTTAAGGATGAAGGGCCGATTTTGTTTGTTCACACCGGCGGGGCACCTGCGCTGTTTGCCTACCATCCTCACGTTTAAAAGTCAGGTCGAAAAATAATAATGCAAGAAAGTATTCAACTGGTTATTGATTCGCTACCGTTCCTGCTCAAGGGGGCGGTGTTTACGTTACAGCTCAGTATCGGCGGGATGTTCTTCGGTCTGGTGCTCGGGTTTGTGCTGGCCTTAATGCGTATGTCGCCCGTCTGGCCGGTACGCTGGCTGGCGCGTTTTTATATCTCTGTGTTTCGCGGTACGCCGCTTCACGCCCTGAGACATTCGACAAGCTTTTTTATGGCTTCAGTAAGGGCGACTTTCGCGCTTCCAGTGCCAGCAAATACTTCGCTTCATCGTACTGGGTCTTGGTCTTCCAGCAGCGGTAAATGATCCTTATCCATTTGAAGGCCAGAGCCCGGATTGCAGACTGGTGAGATTTTCCTTTTTCTCGCAGTCCCCGATAATAAAGTCTGGCCCAGTATGATGAGTTAACCGTCTTGGCAGCCCATTCAACAAAGGTTTGCCGGACGAACTTGGCACACTGCCATCGCCAGTGAACCCAGGATTTCTGGCCACTTCGTTCTGTCACCGGTGCAATACCTGCGTAGTTTTGAATTTCTTCAGCGCTGTTAAACCGGTCACGGTTATCACCAAGTGCAGCAAGCATTCGTGGTCCCAAACACGGCCCCATGCCCGGAAGTGATTTGAACAGCCCCGAATCTGGCAATGTGTCAAACAGCGTTTCGATTCGTTCGTCATAGGTTTTGATGATTTCACTCACGACTTTAATTTGTGTCGCCAGTGCTGTTGCCATCAAAGCATTAGCCTCTATAACACTCGGGTCTGTCGTCAACGGAATGGCGTTATCAATACTCACAACACGCTGCTCGGTAAGGGCCATTGCGCGGCCACCTTTGGCATTGAGAAAGTTGCGGATCGTGTCTCGCCTGGCTCGTTTTAGTTGTTGCAGACTGGGCCATCGCATAATCAGTTCACACAATAGCAAGCTACCCCGATGTGAGAACCACTCCAGGGGCTGAGGATAATACTGTTTGAGTGTGTTGATTAGCCGGTTCACAAAACGGCGCTTATCTTCAACCAACTGACGACGCTGCTCAACCAGTTGCTGGAGTAACCGGATATCGGCATTGTCGGGTTCAATGGCTTTTATCTTTTGGGGATAACGCAGCATTAACTCTAATGCCAGCTCGGCATCCTGCGGGTCATCTTTAGCACCGCTGGGCGAGAAGGCTTGCCGGTAACGAGCCAGAGACAAAGCGTGGACGGGGAAAACGGTGATAAATGGATATTTCTGAAGAGCATACACCACGGGACCTTTCTTCAGCTCAACGGCGATAGCGATCCTGCCTTTTACCTTCTGGTGTAACTCGGTAAGCCAGACATCAAGCGCTTCCGGCGTATGTTCAATCACATGGAATGTGCGTTCACCGTTTTTAAACTGAACACAGACATCGTGCTTTTTATCTGCCCAGTCCAGACCAACGTGCGCAGCAAATTGATTAGTCTCAGTCATCACCAACTCCTTTTTATCGGGGATTGGTATGCATTCCACGCTCTTCGAAAGAAATATAGCCAGCAGTTATCTGCATGCCCTGAGTATTCGTTAGCGAACGTGGAGCACCTACTGGCTCGAAAGAAAAGCGGCGATCATCGCATGATTCTCGCTCAATATTCGTAACCAGTAAGCGCATACCCTGAATCACTTCAAAGTGTAATTCTCAGGGTGCGAATGACTATACATCGCTCAACTCTTTATGATCTACTACGGTTTACCGCAGTTTGGTATTGAGCTTGATCCGATCCCGGCGGCAATGATTGGGCTGTCGCTGAATACCGCGGCGTACACCTCGGAAACCCTGCGGGCGGCCATCTCGTCTATTGATAAAGGGCAATGGGAAGCTGCGGCCAGTATCGGTATGACACCGTGGCAAACGTTGCGTCGGGCAATCCTGCCACAGGCGGCGCGCGTGGCCTTGCCTCCGCTCAGCAACAGTTTTATTAGCCTGGTGAAAGACACCTCGCTGGCGGCAACGATCCAGGTACCAGAGTTGTTCCGTCAGGCGCAGCTTATCACTTCGCGCACGCTTGAAGTGTTCACCATGTATCTGGCGGCCTCGCTGATTTACTGGGTGATGGCGACGGTGCTGTCTGCGTTGCAAAACTACTTTGAAAACCAGCTTAACCGCCAGGAGCGTGATCCGAAATGAGTGCTATCGACGTTAAAAACCTGGTGAAAAAGTTCCACGGGCAAACGGTGCTCCACGGAATCGATCTTGAGGTTGAGCAGGGCGAAGTGGTGGCGATTATTGGGCCAAGCGGCTCAGGAAAAACGACGCTGCTGCGCAGCATCAACCTGCTTGAACAGCCTGAGGGCGGAACGATTCGGGTGGGGGATATCACTATTGATACCGGTAAGTCTATCAACCAGCAGAAGGGGTTAATCCGTCGTCTGCGTCAGCACGTTGGCTTCGTTTTTCAGAACTTCAATCTGTTCCCGCACCGGACGGTGCTGGAGAACATTATTGAGGGGCCGGTTATCGTGAAAGGTGAGCCTAAAGACGAAGCAACGGCGCGAGCGCGCGAACTGCTTGCTAAGGTAGGGCTGGCGGGTAAAGAAACCAGCTATCCGCGCCGTCTGTCTGGGGGGCAGCAACAACGCGTGGCGATAGCCCGTGCGCTGGCGATGCGCCCTGATGTGATCCTGTTCGATGAACCAACCTCGGCGCTTGATCCAGAACTGGTGGGCGAGGTGCTGAATACTATCCGCCAGCTGGCGCAGGAAAAGCGCACGATGGTTATCGTAACCCACGAAATGAGCTTTGCCCGTGATGTTGCAGACCGGGCTATTTTCATGGATCAAGGACGGATTGTGGAGCAGGGGCCAGCGAAGCGTTTATTTGCAAACCCACAGCAGCCGCGAACCCGTCAGTTCCTTGAAAAATTCCTCATGCAGTAGCATTTTTACGTTAATTTGCTCCAGGTTTGTTTTCTGGAGCAAATTATTCTCCTGTTATGTCTCTTCTTCTGTTTTTTAATTCCGCTAACTTCGGTTAAACCGCATTAAAACTAAAGTTAATTGTAATAATGCCGATATTTCGTAGTAAGAAAGAAGTTTTATGTGTTAGGTTATATTCACCATAATAATGATTATCTTTATCAGAGGTTTTATTCACTAAGTATGAGGGATTCAGACTTTTTCAACTGGCGACGGGAATGCTTCCTCCGGTTTCAGGCGTTGACCTGTGCCGACGAGGTATATCAGGAACTCCAGCTGCAAACGCAGGCACTCGAGTTTGATTATTTCGCTCTCTGCGTGCGCCACCCCGTGCCATTTACGCGCCCCAGGATTTCAGTACATTCCAGTTATCCGCAACAGTGGATGGCGCAATATCAGTCAGAGAATTATTTTTCCATCGATCCGGTACTGAAGCCGGAGAATTTCATTCAGGGGCATTTACCCTGGACTGATGAATTATTCGCAGATGCCCAGGAATTATGGGACGGTGCGCGCGATCACGGTTTACGTAAGGGAATAACACAGTGCCTGATGCTGCCTAATCATGCACTTGGCTTTCTGTCGGTTTCTCGTACGAGTGTACTGGCAAATTCGTTAGCCAACGAAGAAATAGAGTTGCGGCTGCAAATGCTGGTGCAAATGGCCTTAACGTCTCTGCTTCGTTTTGAACATGAAATGGTGATGCCGCCTGAAATGAGGTTCAGCAAACGTGAGCGGGAAATTCTGAAATGGACCGCAGAAGGGAAAACCTCTGCAGAGATAGCAATCATTCTCTCAATCTCTGAGAATACGGTTAACTTCCATCAAAAGAATATGCAGAAGAAATTCAATGCGCCAAACAAGACGCAGATAGCCTGTTATGCAGCGGCGACGGGATTGATCTGATTAGACAAAATGTTCTGCGTGCCAGACGAAATAACGGCTGAATGCATCGCATCCAGCCGTTTTTTTTCACTGACGGTAAGCTTGTTTAATTTGCTTAACGGTATTGGCAAATACCGCGGATTCAGCCTGGCCTTCCATCTGCGCGATTTGTTTTTCCATCTTAATGATCACACGACCAGCATCAGCCTGGCCCATAGCCTGCAGCATGAGCGTCAGCAGTGCTTTCAGGCAGTTTACTTCCTGTGCCAGTTCCTGGTTATTCTCTGCAGTGGCAAAATCAGGTGTGCTCATTTATTTTCCTCATTATTAAACAGCGCTTGAGCGCGACGATGAAAGTTAAGGCGGCGGAGTATACCACAAGCTGAACCAAAAAATGCAGCGGTTGTTTTTTGTACTTTCCCGTCAGGTGTTTATTTGCGTAAACATGGCAGCGGAGTAAAGTGAACAACTGTTTATCAGCTATTAATTGTTTATCACCGGTTCGCTTGTCGTTAATTATTGTTACAAAAAGTTGAGAGTTGTTCTTTTTGCTGATGATGCCAGCGGTTTTTTGTAACGTTTTGAATGCAGATGCTTAAAAATAGCTGCAAAAGCGCTGGCTGTGCGGGTTTTCTTTCCACCCTCTGTACAGGCTAATTTCCAAAAACGAGAGCAAAATCGAAGCGTCGGGTTTTTAGCGTTTTAATCTTGCGGTGAAAACCGTTAATATAAACCAAATTAGCAGTCAGTAGCGTTATCCCTATTCTGGAGACATTTCCTTTGATCAACGTCCTTCTTGTTGATGACCACGAACTGGTGCGCGCAGGGATACGACGCATTCTTGAAGACATAAAGGGTATCAAAGTTGCCGGTGAGGCGTGCTGTGGCGAAGACGCGGTGAAGTGGTGTCGCGCTAACTCGGCAGACGTTGTGCTGATGGATATGAACATGCCCGGTATTGGTGGGCTTGAAGCAACGCGTAAAATCGCCCGCACGTTTGTTGATACCAAAGTCATCATGCTGACCGTGCATACTGAAAACCCACTGCCCGCGAAAGTTATGCAGGCGGGAGCAGCCGGTTACCTGAGTAAAGGCGCGGCACCACAGGAAGTGGTCAATGCTATCCGTTCTGTGTTTGCCGGGCAGCGTTATATTGCTTCCGACATTGCTCAACAAATGGCGCTGAGCCAGATTGAACCGGAGAAAACGGAATCACCGTTTGCCAGTTTGTCTGAGCGCGAATTGCAGATTATGCTGATGATCACCAAAGGTCAGAAGGTGAATGAGATCTCAGAACAACTGAATCTCAGCCCCAAAACGGTGAACAGCTATCGTTATCGGATGTTCAGTAAACTGAACATCCACGGCGACGTCGAACTGACTCATCTGGCCATTCGTCATGGTCTGTGCAATGCGGAGACGTTAATAAGTCAGTGAGTGATGTGTTCGATTCAAAAGCATTTCTGAAAACCGTCACCAGCCAGCCAGGCGTCTATCGCATGTATGACGCTGGCGGTACGGTTATCTACGTGGGGAAGGCGAAAGATCTCAAAAAACGCCTTTCCAGTTATTTCCGCAGCAACCTTGCCTCCCGTAAGACCGAAGCGCTGGTCGCACTCATCCAGACTATTGATGTCACCGTTACGCATACGGAGACAGAAGCGCTGCTGCTTGAGCATAACTATATTAAGCTGTATCAGCCGCGCTATAACGTCCTGCTGCGCGATGATAAGTCCTACCCGTTTATCTTCCTGAGCGGTGATACTCACCCCCGGCTCGCCATGCACCGTGGTGCAAAACATGCAAAGGGAGAGTATTTCGGACCGTTTCCTAACGGTTATGCGGTGCGTGAAACTTTGGCGCTGCTGCAAAAAATCTTTCCGGTTCGCCAGTGTGAAAACAGCGTCTACCGTAACCGCTCCCGCCCGTGCCTGCAGTACCAGATTGGTCGCTGCCTGGGGCCGTGCGTTGCCGGTCTGGTGAGCGAAGAAGAGTACGCGCAACAGGTTGAATATGTGCGTCTGTTTTTAGCCGGAAAAGATGACCAGGTATTGACCCAACTGATCGCCCGTATGGAGAAAGCCAGCGCGGCGCTGGAATTTGAAGAGGCCGCGCGTATACGCGACCAAATCCAGGCAGTACGCAGGGTGACCGAGAAACAGTTCGTGTCGAATACCGGCGACGATCTCGACGTTATTGGCGTTGCCTTTGACGCCGGGCTGGCCTGCGTGCATGTGCTGTTTATTCGCCAGGGCAAAGTGCTTGGCAGCCGCAGCTATTTCCCGAAAGTCCCTGGCGGTACCGAGCTGGGTGAAGTGGTCGAAACCTTTGTCGGTCAGTTCTACCTGCAGGGAAGCCAGATGCGCACGCTGCCGTCGGAGATCCTGCTTGATTTTAATCTCGACGACAAAACCTTGCTGGCCGATTCGCTGTCTGAACTGGCTGGCCGTCGGGTTAACGTACAAACCAAACCGCGGGGCGACCGTGCGCGTTACCTGAAACTGGCGCGCACCAACGCGGCGACAGCACTTACCACCAAACTTTCCCAGCAATCGACGGTCAGCCAGCGGTTAACCGCCCTGGCAACGCTCCTGAAACTGCCGGCCGTCAAACGCATGGAATGTTTCGACATCAGCCACACGATGGGCGAACAGACCGTGGCTTCCTGCGTGGTGTTTGATGCGAATGGTCCGCTGCGTGCCGAGTATCGTCGCTATAACATCACGGGGATCACGCCGGGCGATGATTATGCGGCAATGAACCAGGTGCTGCGTCGCCGCTATGGTAAAGCCATCGAAGAGAGCAAAATCCCGGATGTCATTCTTATCGACGGTGGGAAAGGGCAGTTGGGGCAGGCTAAAGCGGTGTTTGAATCGCTGGATGTGGTCTGGGATAAAAACCATCCGTTGTTGCTCGGGGTGGCGAAAGGGGCAGATCGTAAAGCCGGGCTGGAGACATTGTTCTTCGAACCGGAAGGTGAAGGCTTTAGCCTGCCGCCGGATTCCCCCGCGCTGCATGTGATTCAGCACATTCGTGATGAATCACACGATCATGCGATTAGCGGGCACCGCAAAAAACGGGCGAAAGTAAAAAATACCAGTACGCTGGAGACGATTGAAAGCGTTGGGCCAAAACGCCGCCAGATGCTGCTGAAATATATGGGCGGATTGCAAGGATTACTCAACGCCAGCGTGGACGAAATTGCAAAAGTGCCGGGTATTTCGCAAGGGCTGGCAGAAAAGATCTACTACTCGTTGAAACATTAAGGGCTCTGTAGCAACATAGAGCTAAATTTTACTGACAACAGACAGTTACCGTCATTATGCGATTTAATATCCCTACGTTGCTCACTCTCTTTCGCGTCGTGCTCATCCCATTCTTTGTACTGGCATTTTATCTGCCGGTTGTCTGGGCTCCCTTTGCCTGTGCGCTGATTTTCCTGGTTGCCGCCGTCACCGACTGGTTTGATGGTTATCTGGCGCGTCGCTGGAATCAAAGCACCCGCTTTGGGGCGTTCCTTGATCCAGTGGCCGATAAAGTGATGGTCGCTATCGCGATGGTGCTGGTGGCTGAGCATTATCATACCTGGTGGGTGACGCTGCCTGCGGCAACCATGATTGGCCGTGAGATAATCATCTCTGCCCTGCGTGAGTGGATGGCGGAGCTGGGTAAACGCAGCAGCGTGGCGGTATCCTGGATCGGTAAAGTTAAAACAACCGCGCAGATGGCGGCTCTGGTCTGGATGCTGTGGCGTCCAAATGCCTGGGTTGAGTGGGCGGGTATTGGTTTGCTGTGGGTTGCCGCAGTGCTGACGCTGTGGTCCATGCTGCAATATTTGAACGCTGCGCGCGGAGATTTGCTTGAACAGTGATCGTTTCGCCGTAAATTTCAGCAAACGATCCAGGGATGTAAAAAATAACGTTGACTCAAAACGTCATATCAGTAGAATGCAACGCATCGAACGGCGGCACAGTTAGCCGGACGATAATGAAATCAAGTGGTTAGCTGTTAACTTGATGACATGCGGGAATAGCTCAGTTGGTAGAGCACGACCTTGCCAAGGTCGGGGTCGCGAGTTCGAGTCTCGTTTCCCGCTCCAGATTAAATGCATCGGCAATTGCGGGTGCTGGTCGAAAGACAAAAGATTTAAGGCGCGTTAGCAAAGCGGTTATGTAGCGGATTGCAAATCCGTCTAGTCCGGTTCGACTCCGGAACGCGCCTCCACTTTCTTCCCTGGCCGGATGGTGGAATCGGTAGACACAAGGGATTTAAAATCCCTCGGCGTTCGCGCTGTGTGGGTTCAAGTCCCACTCCGGCTACCATGGGAAAAAGCAGAATAATCAAAGCAATAAGCAGTGTCGTGAAACCACCTCCGGGTGGTTTTTTTGTGCCTGAAATTCATGTCCTGTGCATATCCTGTGCTCACGGGGTGCGATGAGCTGCAATCTTCAGCCAGGCAATGCCGAATCGAACGTGTCGCCTCCAGCATAGAGAACCAGGTCGCTTTGCCTGTTTTCCGGTACTCTTCCGGGAAGGGGGCCCTGCTGAGCAAGCTGTAATGCTCTAGCCACCCTGAGTACAAAGTTGCTTAATTCGTGCAATCACCTCATCTCTGTACTTCTGGTGTCCGCGCATAGCCCTTGGATGGGCAATTCTGAAACAGATTGCATTACCTGTTTTGAACTCCCACAGCTTCCCCGGTATGACTGAAGAAGTCTCATAGCCGCCCAGCTCAGTAAGCACCTGTTTTATGATGTAGTCTGTTCTCCGGGCTCCGGATGCAAAGATGATGAAATCAGGCTCAAGGTGTTTAATTTGTACCGCCAGCAGCTTCAGCGAGGCTAATATGACTTCCTGCACTTCATTTTGAGGGCGATTGAGAGGGGTCAGTCCGTCGTAATCCCACGCCAGTAGATTGGCATACACGATAGCCTGAGGAGGAATATTAAGCTCCCGGGCCAGCCTGAAATGATATTGCGTGAAGCGGCTACGTGATTTGAGGTTGGTGGTGCCATAATTTTGTACCGGAAGATGTTTCCTGTAACGATCTACAGCTTCTTCAACCACCTGCCCGATGGTGACGTCAGGCATAAGTCCCAACACCCGTGATATCGTATTCTTACCATTCAGCGTATTCCAGCCTGCGGTTTCACGTCCAACCAGCATGATTTTTACCGGTGAATGCCAGTATTCTTCAAACGGCACGGGTAAAAAGACGCCTGAGTATTTATCTTCATTCAGGTTAAATGACTGGGCGTCAACTTCCTGTAATATCCGTTTGTACGCGTCTAATAGCCTTTCCATTCTTCAATCCTGCCCCGTAATAAAAATACCTTCAGATATATATTATTTTCATGATATCAATCAGAAACATGAGGATAAATATGCAAAAATCCTTCCGATTCACCAATTCATCCATCAAAGCCCTTCCGGCAAACACAGATACCCGATCTACAGAGCTTGAGGTATCTGATACCGAGGTCATTGGCCTCAAATGCCTCTCAGGTCGAACGGGTAACAAACGTTTCCTCCTGCGATACACATTCCACGGTACCAAAAAAAGTATCAGTATTGGCAGATTCCCTGAAATTGATGTGGGGACAGCCCGTCAGATAGCCCGCCGTCACAAGGAGGCGATTGCTCTGGGAAATGACCCTAAGGCAGAACGCGATAATTATCGTGCTATGCCAACGCTTAGTGAGTTTTTTCACCAGACCTATGTTCCGTTCATCAAACGCCATAAAAAGTCCTGGGATAAGGATGTTCAGCGTTTCACGCAATACATTGAACCTTGTTTGGGGAAGATACGTTACTGTGACCTTCGGGCCCGGGAAATCCAGCAGGTGCTTTTCGACATGCTTGAGGGTCGTATTCACGGCCAGCAGTATGCACCGTCTACCTGTAACAGGGCACTGGCTATTCTGAAAACTATTGGGCGTTATGCGCTACGACAGGATGTCCTGGAGAAGAATGAAGCCGATAAGATCCCTTTGCTGAAGGAGAATAATCAGCGGACGCGCTTTTTTGACGCCGATGAGATCAGAAGGATCCTCGACGCTGCGGCACGATACCCCAATAAGGCAGCCGGGGGACTGATAGCCATGCTGCTGTTAACCGGTACACGCAAATCAGAAATGCTGAATGTCATGCACAAACATATTGATCGGGATAACAGGTCGTTATTCATTCCTTATACTAAGAATGGTCGCAGCAGAACTGTGTATCTCAGTGATGTTGCATTATCTATTATTGATTCGATCCCACGGGCTGGCAGCAACCCCTATCTGTTTGCCGTAAAAGATAATGGAAAACCAATATCAGAACCCCGGTGGGCCTATGAAAAAATACTGGCAGAGTGCGGGATAGATAAAAGTGAAGTCTGTTTCCACACTACGCGCCATTCCGTCGCATCATTACTTGTCTCCAGCGGACAGTACAGTCTGTATGACGTTAAAGCCCAGCTTGCGCATGCCAGTATTCAGAGTACGGAGCGCTACGCAAAACTGACACCAGAGCGAATGCGTCAGACCGGGCAGGGTGTTACCGACCTTCTTTTACCCCCCGTAGCTACCAGTAAAGAACAGTGATTTTTGCATCTCTTAAACGTGGAGAATGATTATGCCGTTAAAGTGCCCTAAGTGCGGTAGTCGGAATACAGTCACAGAAACTGCCGGAAATATAGCAAAGGTGACTCGCGATGACCGGTTTCTGACATCGACATCCGGTTATATTAGCCCAGAACAATTACCAGAATTGCTTAAAGAAATCATCAGGGCGATACAGCGTCTATTTGGATTCCTTAAACAGCGTGAAAGGAATAATGCGCCAGTGCTTATCTGCAAGGATTGTGGATATTATGAAAGAATTTAGATTACGCCTGAAGGCAATTCCAGATTCTTTACCCTGTCTATGTAACCCCGATACTTAAAACGTATCGGGTTTTTTGTTTATGAGGATTATTCAATGAAATTTATCTCGAGCTGGCAAGACCTGCCGTCGCTCCTTCTTCCCGATTCAGTTATGTCTGTTTTGAGAAAAGAACTGATACTCCCATTTGATGATGAACTTTCCGCAATGAATTTTTGGGGCGAGGTGGGTGTAACATTAATGTACATTGAACCCGGTGATGTTCCCGAAGATATTAAACGACACGTACTGGATGTAATTCATCATTTAATTGCAAACCCTGAGTTCGTGGTCAATCTGACAGATGAATATTACTTGATGCTATCAATTACAGAAGATAATGGAAATGGTATTTATCTGCTATTTCATCCGGAATGCCCTTTGAAGGGGATTGACACATTAATGTCTATGGCGGAATCCCGTCTGTAAATCAGATTAAAATCAGGAGATGAAAATGAGAAAATCAAAGTTAGAGAAAAATAATAATGAACACGAGAAGCTGGAGTTAAATAATGATTTAAGTGATATTGAAAAAGGTATCACTGAAGATGGCCAAATATTACCTGAAGAGAGTTATAAGCTGCTAATTGAATCAGGTCAGGCGGAAAAAATCAGCCCTAAAGCCAGCGGTATTCTGACATGGCAACTGGCTATGTCTGAAACGGATAATGAACTTTACCTGCGTCTCATGGCAAATGGCAGCGGTGGATTGTTCTCTAAAGACTGGGTCCCACTTTCTAAGATTGAAAGTGTACTCGAAGTTCAACCGACAACGGGCTTCACATCAGGCGTATTCAGATCATTATTTAAAGGAGCAAGTGCCAATAATGCCGGTTTTCTGGCTGCTGTTTTACGCTCCCCGGATATATGTCTGCTTGAGGCGCACCCTGAGAAGTTGTTTACGCATGTTTTATATGCTGACTGGCGGGCGCGTCTTAAAACACTCGGTAAAGTTGGCGATTGAGAAAGGATTGCGAAGAATTAATTCTTTACCAGAACTGTTATACAACCAGAAACTACTACACACCTCTACTCACCTTTTACAGGAAAATCTATTATGCAAACCCAGTATGTCTTAAAACAGGCAGGATTAACGCTGCCTGTCACTAAATTATTTCAGCAGCACATCGTTACGCTTCTGGCAGAACAATCTCAGCAAAGATCGGTCAGGGCAGTAGTCATTAATTTTCGTGACCCGGACTACAGTGCAGAATACGGCGGATTTCATCCGGTTGAAATGCGGTTCATCCGCCAGGATAACGAATGGTATTTCGATTATGTCACAGACTTTAGTTACATGGGACGAGTCTATCCGGAACTGGAAAAGGAAATAGATTTTTGCTGGTCGGGTCAATACGTCTTCCATTATCTGTTTGGAGATATTTCATTGGTATCTGAGAAGAATGAACTCTGGTCCCTGTGGGAGCGTAATTTTATGGAATATCTCTCTATGGGGATTTACCGGGTAACGGTAACTGTGGAAAGTTGTTGACCCGTTATGAACAGGAAGAAAGCGGGCGGTTTTGTAATCTACTGCATGTGGCGTGCATCACAGCATGGAGATGATGTCTCTTTTTCCTGGCTGTTCGCATAAACAAGTGCAGACACGGGGGATCTCAGATCCCTCGTGGTTTTACCAACATTCCCCCTAAATGACCAATCAGGGGGATGTCTGTTAATCATTACCCCAACGGACGTTTTACACCCTTAAAATTATGTCGATATTACAGTTGGTTAGACGCAATTGTGAGTGAGGGTTCTTAATTTCAAATCCATAAAGGTACGGACTATGCACCGAACACGAGGCGAGAAAATAGCCGAGAGACTGGGATGGATCTTACTTCAGCTTTATACGGGCAATACCCTGTCAGTCGATGACATTTGCCAGCAGTTTTCCGTGTGCCATCGCACAGGGCAGCGTGACTTATTGAGAGTGGAAACCGTAACAGAGGTGATTGCACCCGGCAAAGTGCGACTGGCCCCTCTGATAAGAGAGCGCGTCAGACAGGGTATCTGAGGGTTTTTTATTAATGCCAGATAATACAGACCGGCTGAAAGCAGATATTTTTGGAACCCCCTAAGAACGAGGTATCGAAATATTTTTATCAACCAGGATATAACCTGTCCCTCCCTCATATTACCCTTCGTCTGAAATATATATCACACGCATAATTTACCGAGGCTTCATATCATGAAAAAGATTGTTATTACATTTTTTGTTATAGGATTTTCTACCACCTCGTTTGCAGCCAAAATATCGCTTGAAACGGCAGGGCTCTGCTATGAAACGACCCGACAATCAACAAAAATGGCCATGCTATTAGACCCGGACGCTGCTGAATATAAACATCTCAATAACAATACGAAAGAGTTATTCGGAACGCTGTCGGGGGGCGTGGGAGAAAAGGATTCAAAGAAAATACGGGATGCCTGGAAAACCGTCCTGGATAATGCCGGAATGGAAGGTCGCATGGCTAAATCTGATGGATATCGGGAAATGAACCGATATCCACAGGAGGTGATTATGCAGGAAGCCAATAAATGTGTCCGTCTGGCTCTTAAAGCAGGACTTGTTAAACTCTGAGTCCTTAAGAATAATATCGGGAGCATAAGCTCCCGTATTCTTCAGGCACAATATAATGCCAGTCAGATTTTTCGTTTTTCCAGATGGCACTGATAAGATGTTCCACCTTGGTCGGCGATAAACCAGTCTACCGCTTCTCCCGTAAGTCTGTTAATCGAGACATGTGATACACCCCCCCAATTTTTTTTATCTCTTGAACCCTCGATCACATACTCTATTTTTTCATCAGTGATTATGGGATGTACAACCCGGAACCAGGTATCATCCCGTCCTTGTGGTTCGCCATCAATATCAACAATTACGGCTTCAGTAAACCAGGAAGTACTTTTCCCGTTAGCAACACACGTACTACCTGAATTGGCACTTATGTTGAAACAGAGTTTGTTTTGTGACAAATAGGGGCTCGGCCAAATACTTGCAGAGTCATCCCCACTTTTGTCTTTAGGGCTGCACGCAATAAGGGATGATTCAGCCAGGGCAGGCAAGCTTACGAGTAGGGATAACGCAAGATATTTAAATTTCATGGGGGGAGATGTCCTTATAGGTGGTTCTGCTTCCAGGTGCAAAGCTAAACCACCATTCTTAGCTTTACAGATATAATTTGAAAACCTTGTGGGATCTTCGGGTTAGGTTGTGTCTCTTAACCTGAGATAACTTACACGGGAGCCATCGCCCCCGCTATGTTTTTATATATTCAGCCGAAAATCCAGTTCCAGGCCTTTTTTAATCCACTGACTACGGCCTTTTTGGCGGCTTTTACGACCACGCGCAAAGGCACTGGCAGGGTATTATCAATAATATCATCAAGAACGCGATCAACGGTATCACCAAATCCTTCCGTTGCCTCTTCTGTAACTGTACGGGTTTTGTGCTCGTCTCTCACCTGAGAAGCGACGCCGCTTTGAGCGTGCTTTGGGAGCGCACGAACCATTGCCTCCACCAAATGGGTCACATTGTATCCCTCACTGGCGGCGACAGCGATCACCGGATGGTCAGTAAACCCAAATCGCTGTGTGATATATGCTTCTTTATCGAGGATATTTTGCATCTGGGATGGAGAAGGCCGGGCGTTGTCAACATCCCACTCACGGAATGGCTCAATTTTGTCGACCTGATTAAGCACAAACAGTGTTTTAGCCTCACCGCCAGCAGGGGCCAGCACATTTTTGTAGAAATGTTCATCCGCAGAAAAGGCGCGATCATCGCCTTTAATCACCCAGAGAACCAGATCCAGCTGTGGTAACAGATCACGATAAAGTTGTTCATATTCAGCGTCACGCTCAGCATTTTCGCCCACACCCGGAATATCAATCAACCGCACTGAGCGTTTGCCAAACTGGATGCGCATTTCCTGCGTTTCACGGGTACAGGCGGCCACATCGCTGACTGCACAAATATCACCCTTAAAAATCGCATTACATAAGCTGGACTTCCCGGCTCCGGTCTTTCCCATAATGCCAATGACCGGCTCATAACTGATAACGTCATTGATGCGTCGGGCAATACTGTCCCTGATATTTTCAGGTAATATTTCAAGAGCATCCTTCACAGGATTTCGATTTTTAGTTTCTGTATTATTCATCTTGAGCACCATTCTCCATTCTCGCTTTAATTAACGCACACTCGTAATAAGAAATAATTACTTTTAGCAAGGCATTCACTTTTTCCAGATCACGGGGTGCCGCGTAACCGACGATCCCTTTTTTCATAGGGCTGAAGCGTTCCTTGCGGGAAAGGTTCATTGCGGCCAGTTGATCATCAATACCGTGCATTAACAAATGACCGTTTTCACCAGCACTGAAGTGATTGCAAATCATCTCGGCATGCCTGAGTAGGTTTTCGGGAACTACATTGAATGGCGCGTCAAGCCAGACTTTAAGATGCGCATTCTGTTCATTATCATTGGCGTCAAGAAGACCGCTGAGTAAGTCCGTTGCTATGTTTTCGAAAAAATTCTCGAGCGCTTTTTCATCTTTATTCATTAGAGGTATCTCCGGTTGATTCCGTACTTTCATTCTGCTCGTATCGTTTCAGGGCAAGGCGTATGTCTTGCGTAACCTGATTACGAATCGATGCTGGTTTTAGAACTTCAACCTCGGGCATCCAGTATTTGATGAGAGGGATAATTTGGCCGAAGTGAGCCACCCGTGAAATCACGAGTAAATCACCGCTTGCGGAAGTGTGAATAATTTCCTGACCCGGCAACAGCGCGCGGCGCAAGAACCACGGGGCTACACGTGCAGAAACTGACATCAGTACTTCAGTAAGCTCTGCGCCATACCAGATACTTTCCGCATTCTCGATTTGCAGATGAATTTCCGGCGACATGGCAAATGACATGTTACTGGGGAGAACCTGTTTCATCGCTGAAATGACGAAACTTTTCAGCACTCCTCCCTCAATGGCAGCGAGATACCAGATCCCTCTGTCACTGACGAGACGATAGGGTTCAATGACGCTGTAACTTTTCGCTTTATACATAAAGCTTATTTTTTTGCTGCCGCGAATCGCGTCTGACAATGTATTCAACGTAGACATAAAAACCCCACAATTTTCGTAGGGACGCTGTTTGATCAGAAACGGATTATTTTCGGCATTGCCCAGCAATATGCCTAACAGGCGGTCATCCCAGCGTGGAAATAACCCTTCAATACCCAGAATACGCGTAAAGCGGCGCAAGTCAGTATTGCTGCGCTGTCCCAGAACACCAACGGGAAGATGATATTTCTTACCACTGCGAAGAAGGTTGAGATAAGCCAGCCGCTGCGTGAGGTCACGCCGGATGGTCTTATCACAGACATTAAACTCTTCAGCGAGCCCACTCACCGTGACTGATTCACCGTTGTTAAGGCGAGTCAGTATCAATCCAAGGCGATACCCAAGTTTGTCATGCTTATCCATTCAGGCATCCAATCAATTGAAGCTGGAAGGATATTTTCAGCAGGGTGCTGGACAAGATGAGTCCAGGCTGAAGCAGGATTTCTAAAAAATAAAAACCATAAAATTCAGTGATATATTTTCTGTATGGTTTTTGTGGACTCAACCTGTCCATGTTGTGGTGGTTGCGGGAAGCAGCTTTATTACCGGTGCCTCATTACCCCCAAACAGTAAAGCCCACGACAGGGAGAGTGGGCTTAGCAAACAGGTATTCAGCGTGAAGGATTTACAACACTGCCGAGGGCAATGCGAAGCCGGGATATACCAGCTTTATAAGGTCCATCAGGCGATTCATTCGGGCAGTCAGGGAATCAAAGATAATGGGTGGGAGCTTAGCCCGACCTGCATTTTTAACATCACTGGGTGTCACAGAGTAGCCTGCTTCGACCAGCCATGCAGCTATCTCAACACTGGTTTGTCGCTTTCTGTCGTCCGGCGTGAGCCCCCATTGATGTTGAGCCAGGGCCCGCAGGAAAAGGCGAACAAGGACATCATCACTTCGATTTTGTCCTACTTTTAGTTTCAGTGGGGTAAAAACGTTTCTGCAATAGAGAAAATCACACCAGTCTTCCCAGTCGGCTTCATCTTTCAAAGCATGTGTCTGCCGCCAGTCATCGAATAGCTGGCGTTGCTTAAGTGCCTGTGACATATCATCCCACGGACGGGAATGCATTAACAAATGCCCTTCATTCATCGTGGGTGTTATCAATTGGCGTTTGAAGTCGAATTCCAGGTTTAACCTGATCTCGGACTCAACAGCGACCAGATCGCTTTCATTCAACCACATATCACGGGTTGAAATGAGAGACCCTCTGCGTAGTTTCTGACCCGGAGCCCTGTTCATATAGAGAACTACCATATAACGGTTATAGTCGTCGCGTGGAATATCAGCAGGGGGTTTAACGCCTGCACGTGCGTGGACGATTGGGAAGCCTTCTGATTCCTTATAGGTCAACTGCCCCCGGGTTTTCATGGCGACCAGTTGTCGCACCTGATGTTTACAGGTCAGCATAGACGAGCCCGGATCCGCAATGTCGCATAACGCCTGAAAACGTGAAGATAGCGGACCAGACATATCGATATTCTCGAGAGAGACATCTGTCAGAAAACCATCTGTAGTCACACTGACCACGGTTGCATTCGGCGGAAGTGCATTCATCAACTCGCCCACCACCGCGCGGACAAATCCCGTGACATGTGCAGCAAAAAATGGCTGGGTGACTGACGAAGGCGGCAGAGGGCTGTTCAGCCCACGGGCGGTATCAAATGCAGTCTTTGCGTGAAGACCCTGAGCGAGTTTTCCATACAAAGAATTTCCGATCTCTTTCCAGAATTTCTCCTCCAGAGACCCTTTATCATGGCGATTACGATTTTCGCGAACCTGTTGCACAAAGGGTAAAAACACGGAGCTTGCTGGTTTTGTCGGGGACGAGGCATTATCAGATTTATATTGACGCCATGGGATGATAATACCGTGCTGAATAGCTATTTCCGCACCCAGAGACAGTGCGAGGGCTATTTCCGGGGCGGTCGCCCATGACTCGCCTGTCAAAGGGAAAAACAATCCGTACTGGTCGGTTCTGACGGGCAGGCAGGGGTAGCGTACCGTGTCGGGGAATCGAAAACTGACCAGCGCAAATCCCATGGTATGCCCGCAAAATTCCTCAGGATTTTGGCTCTGGTAAATATTATCGTAATCAGGCTGCAAAATATCTAACAGCCCGGTGGTGTAAGCGCCTGCTAAATCGTAGTCATACCATTGGCTTTCAGGGGTAATGCCCATCATGAAGCATTCATTTCGACCGCCGTGATAGCAGTTGATGGCGAACGTCTCATAGAGTTCCCTTGCGGGTATACTCTGCGTCGATTTTAACGTTCTGAATCCCTGAGTGTCCGGGTTCCAGCGCTGGCGCGATTCCGTCCAGGTTCCCATACAGACTTCAGGAGTCTGGCCGCTTTCCTTAATGGTTTTGAGAAACCGGGAAACAGCCATCGCACCAATCGTAGTGGGGACGCGCTCAATCAGCAGACTTTCAGTGCAGAACGATTTGACCTGTAAGGCATAGCGCACGGCAATTTCGGCATCACGTATGGCGTAGGCCTCGAAACCGCGTCGATCGCCTTTTAAATACTGGCGCATATCGCTGATTGAATAAGGTGCTGGAATGGTTAGTTTCGGCAGGCCAAGTAATTCACCACATTCCGTTAGTCCCATACCGCCCGGAGTGATCAACAAGGTATCGGTAAACGTTACATTGCTGCAACGGGACGGGCTGGTCCGCTTATCAAACATGATTAGGCTGTTTTTTTCACGACGAGTTTCGACTTCATCAAAATCAATACCGTAGCGGTTTTTAAAACTGCTAACTGTACTGCGAATTCCTTTCAGCAATATTTTGTGATCGCTCCAGAAATCGGAAAACGAGGCAACATCAGCCCGCAGGAAATGAGCATACAGCGTAATCGAACCCGGCCATTCGTTAATCTGCTCATTCTTCAATAGTGGCTTCAGGGTTTTCGCGAGAAAGTTTTTCAGCGACAGGCGATCTTTTTTGTGGGCGCTGGCGGGGTACAGGATTCCGGGAACACCCTTTCCATCAGGCAGCACGACATAGCTCTGATAAGACAGAATGTCGTTTTGCTTTGTATGTGGGTTATAGACATATTCAGTATCAAAGCCGATATCAAGATGTAGCTCGCTGCTGACGTCCAATCGATTTTTTGACTTTTGCGGTATTAACGGAAAGTTATCAAGTGTTTTAGCTGACCGGGCGACAGGTTGCGTCACTCCCGCCGCATCTGCGAGCAGTGCATTCATGTCAAACATAAGTGTTTTCTTATTCAGGTGAGCGGTGTCAATATCGACACCGCTAATTAAGGGGAAATCAGGCAAGGGCTGTACGAATCTCAGCAAACAGTTGCTCTTTTAGAGCATCGTCTTTCGTTGCTACGAAAGATACGAAGTTATCGTTGACTTTAATGACGACGCCATTCGGGGTCTTTTCTACCATCGGCAAGAGTCGCGAGGAGAGAAGACAATTAGCATGCAACCAACGAAAGCCCATTCCTTCAAATTCGCGACCACCAAGAGTGGTAGCCAGTTCCTGAAATGCCTCATCAAGAGTGTCAGGTTTGGCTGATTCACTGACGAGCGTTCCGCCATAACGGTTAGTGAGCGTCAGGATAGCCCGCTCTGCGTTCTTGAACAGGCTGATGCCGTAGACGAACTTAAGTCGGGCAATGCAGTTATTACCCCGGTAGACAGCCTCTTCAGGCAGGTTACTTTCGAAGTTGAGGGCATAGGTGTTAAACGCAGTTTTCGCTGCTTCATCCGTATCAAAAGACTCGGTGTGCAGCAGGCGGCACGCCCGACTAATAAAATTGAGGCGGTTTTCAACGAGACTGATGCTGATGACATCAGAGACAGGGATAAGTATGTCGCTGGCGTTAACCAGGTAGTCAAAGCTGGGTATTTTTGAGGTTTTCATTGTTTTTACTCCTTGAAAGTCAAATTAGCGCGAAGTTTGTGTATTTGTTAGTTGCTGCTTTTCCCAGGCTTCCACCTCAGCCACGGGAAAACGGATCGCACGTCCCAGCCGGATGAACGGAGGGAGCTTGGTCGGGTTACGGGTGATGTCACTGGCAATGGTGCTGGGTGCAATACCCCAGCGGGCGGCAAGTTGCCTGGAGTTGATATACATGAGTTGTGCTTCCTGTTCTCGGGTTTATTGAACCGGTTATTCGGTCCTGCAACTTGCTGCCGGGCCTGGCAGCAGTGCGCACATCAACGATATGCGCACAGCTAACCAATTTCATTCACAGCTCATATCGTCAATATTTTTTCTTATTGAACTAAAGTTTTTACTCATATTTATCAATAACCTGACTGGCAATGCTCTGCATTGCCGTGGTGTTGTGGAAAGCATAACGCCGGGTGACCGAGAGCGAATGATGATTCAGCAGGCGGGAGGTCATGTCGATGTCACCGGTTTCGTGCAGCACACGAGTCGCAAAGGTTCGGCGGAGATCATGTATACGTAAACCACTTATTCCAGCATCCCGGCATATACGGGAAAAGGTTCCACGCGGATAACCCAGTGGTCTGGTGGTATCTGTAATTTGCGGAAAGATATACGTTGTACTGAGTGCCAGTTGTTGTTGTTTTCGAATCAGATTAAAGGCAGGAGTTGCAAGTGGACAGGTAAACGGGTGCCCCGATTTGGTATCGGGCAGGATCAGCTGATTCTGGTCAGGGTACCAATAATCCCAATTCAACGTACAGACTTCACCAATACGCATGCCGGTATAGAGCGCAAGCAGGATCGCATCGGCGGCCGGGGTTTGCAGGTTTTTTGCAGCGTCTATAAATAACCGGATCTCGTTGTCAGAAAGGGTGCGATAGCGAATATTATTTTCTTTAAGATAGCGAACGTGCCCCATTGGGGAGTGGGTGATCCAACCGGCTCTGACAGCAAGAGTGTATATTTTTGACAGAATGGCCAGAATGCGGTTGATGGTTGCCGGGCGCAATTGTTCTCGAAGGGATGCGGCATACAACTCTATTTCGCCAGCAGTAATATCGTGCAGCTGGCGGCTACCCCAACTGGGCAGGATATAGCGATGGAGTTTGGAAAGTTCAGACTGGGGGCTTTTTTTATACAAGCGCATATCAGGAAGCCACAGGATATTAACAGCATGCTCAATAGTATGCGAATGGGATTGCATTTGAAGCCGGTGCTTATCAGTCAGCAGTTGTTGAACGTATTGACGGGCAGCATCCACACTGAGAAGAGGGAAAGTACCGAGGGTTTCGTAGATGCGTTTGTTTTTAATTGTACAGCGAAGGGCGAGTGTGATCCGTTTTGGATATACGAGTGCCCTGAGATGGGGACACAAAGTATCGCGGTATTCCTGACACCCGGCAGGTGGATGAGGTAGCTGAGACAGTGATTTATGGCTGAAGCGGATATCGAAAATGGGCATTTTATCTCTCCTGTAAATTTTCCAGGAAAAAATACACAATAATCATCTGTATGGCTTTCACAGCTCATCGTGTGAATTTTTACGGGAGAGAGGTGAGGTAAGTAAAAATGACAAAGCAGGCAATGACGTGCACCGTTCTATACAGTCATTGCTTCTGTGCTTATTTGTTTTTTGCCCTTTCGAGAAGTTTTTTTGTATATTCGGTCCTGCCCAGTGAGCTTATATTATTGGTTTTCGAGTTGCGATTTCTGGATGTGGATTTAAAATTAAGTGATCCTGTTATTTTCTCGTTGCTACCTTCAAGAAAAGAGATTAATTCATTAGCGGTAGGAGCCCATTTCGGGTTGATGAGCAAAGCTATATAAATATAGAGCTTACGAAAGAGTTGTTCAGTATCTTTTTTATAGCCTGTCAAATTGGCTTTGCCGAACGGGATCACATTTTTTACAATGAATTCATCAGGACAGGTAATCGTAATGTCGTATTGGTTTTTTGATATGACAGGGACCATTACGATATAAGGTAGTATCGCTAATGTAATTAACGGAATCATCTTGTGATGATGAAGTTTAGTGGTACATATGATTTCTTTATGCTGCATGTAATCAAGAGTTGAAATGATTGAGTGAAAATAATTTTTTGCGCAAAAAATAGAGAATACCAGCCAGGAAACTCGCATGCGTTCCTCACGCTCCTTGCATTTATTGCACATTCCAACGTTCTCACGTTCGTTGCGGCTCTTAGCCTTAAGGAGCAGGTCTTTGGGAATGCTATTCAACCAGATTTCAGAAGTTAAATACTCAGTGACCGCTTTAGGATGTTCTTCTACGAATTTATTGAATGTATTGTTGCCAGTTTTATTGTCAGGATAATCATGGAAGGTATGGGGATCCTGCATATCATCCAGTACATTCAGAAAAGAACGTAAAAGAGGGTGGGGAATATGATCATTAGCCCATCCCCTGTCTATGAATTTTTTTATCCGTCTTATTACTCTTCCAGGTATTCTATTCTGATAGTCTGATTCATCAGCATAAATCTTTAGTGCTAATTGATAAAATTCCCGGCTTTGTTGCGTGCACCATTCTTTCAGAATAGCCACATCCTGAAAAAAACTAATCTGATTAGAGTTTTCGGCCAATGAGCTGATGACATCAACTATCCCACTGGCGGGTTTCATCTGCCTGTCGTTCTTTTGATCAGTTACGGTCATCAAATTTAGCAAGCCTTCTTTAGAGAAGCGTTCACACAGGGCGTCAATATCCGGCTGATACTTTTCGAGAAGACTGGCATTTTTGGCGTCGCGGTTGGTAAGGCCCAGATAAGTTTCAAACATAGTTAAGCCCCTTGTGATGCAATGCCGAGTAGGGCGGCTGGTTGAGAGTTAAGGGAGTATAACATTACCCCAACGGCAGTTTTACACCATAGTTTACATTGAGTCTATCCTGCTAATATCATTAGAATTTACAAGCTTGTAAGCATAAGGGCATCCGTAAGTCATCTGTCGGTATCAGGTGGACAATTCCCGTAAAGATACTGTGATTCAGGTGTGTCCAGGGCGTTTCTTGAGGTATCATTTACCACAATTTTTTAGGATGCAAAGCCCTGCATCGCTAGCTTTTCTTCATACCAGGATGATTCATGAACGACAAAATCAGTCAGGACACGATCAACAAAGCCCTGTGGGCCGCGTGCGATACGTTCCGTGGCACCATCAGTGCTGACACCTATAAAGACTTTATCCTTACAATGCTGTTCCTTAAGTACATTTCGGATGTCTGGCAGGACCACTATGACGATTACAAAAAACAATACGGTGATGCGCCGGAACTGATTGAAGCGATGATGGCTAACGAGCGTTTTGTGCTGCCGAAAAGCGCCAGTTTTTACGCACTTTATGAGCGCCGTCATGAGCCGGGTAACGGTGAGCGTATCGATCAGGCATTGCATGCCATCGAAGAAGCCAACGGCACCAAACTGAAAGATGCCGGGAAAAGCGTGTTCCAGGATATTTCTTTTAACACCGATCGCCTGGGTGAAGAAAAACAGAAGAACACCATCCTGCGCCAGCTGCTGGAAGATTTTGCCGGTGAAGATCTTAACCTGAAGCCAAGCCGTGTAGGTACGCTGGACGTTATCGGTAATGCCTACGAATATCTGATCAAAAACTTTGCTGCCAGCGGTGGGCAGAAAGCCGGGGAATTCTATACCCCGCCGGAAGTCTCGGACCTGATTGCTGAACTGCTCGATCCGCAACCGGGTGATACCATTTGTGATCCTGCCTGTGGTTCTGGTTCGTTGTTAATGAAGTGCGGGCGTAAGATTGTCTCCGGGCATGACAGCCGTAACTATGCGTTGTTCGGTCAGGAAGCGATTGGCTCCACGTGGTCGCTGGCGAAAATGAACATGTTCCTGCATGGCGAAGACAACCATAAAATCGAGTGGGGTGATACCATTCGTAACCCGAAGCTGCTCGATAAAAATGGTAACCTGATGCTGTTTGATATCGTGACCGCTAACCCGCCGTTCAGTCTGGACAAGTGGGGCCATGATGAGGCCGAGAACGATAAGTTTGGTCGTTTCCGTCGCGGTGTACCGCCGAAGACTAAAGGAGATTATGCCTTTATCTCGCATATGATCGAGACCCTGAAACCGGGGACCGGCCGTATGGGCGTGGTGGTGCCACACGGCGTGCTGTTCCGTGGCTCCAGCGAAGGTAAAATTCGCCAGAAAATGATTGATGAAAACCTGCTGGATGCGGTAATTGGTCTGCCGGAAAAATTGTTTTACGGTACGGGGATTCCGGCTGCGATTCTGATTTTCAAAAAGCAGAAAGTTGATGACAAGGTGCTGTTTATCGATGCCAGCCGTGAATTCAAGGCAGGTAAAAACCAGAACCAGCTTAGCGAAGAAAACATTAAGAAAATCGTCAAGACCTACCGTGATGGCGATAACGTCGAGAAATACGCCTATCTTGCCAGCCTGAAGGAAATTCAGGACAACGATTACAACCTCAATATTCCGCGCTATGTCGATACCTTTGAAGAAGAGGATGAGATTGACCTGGTGGCGGTGCGAGCAGAGCGTGAGCAACTGAAGGTGGAACTGGCAAAGCTGGAAGTTGAGATGGCGGGTTATCTGAAGGAGTTGGGTTATGGATGCTAAGCGTGAACGATATACCCCTAATGATGTTGGTCCTTCTCCTTTAGAATGGAAAGCCCCACGATTAAGCGAAGTTTCAACATTAATAACCAACGGATTTGTTGGCACGGCTACTCCCTTCTACACAGATATCACAGGCGTTCCATACCTTTACGGAACGAATGTAAGGGCTAATAAGCTGGAAACAAATGAGATTCGCTATGTAACTCGCGAATTCCACACAGCCCAGAGCAAAACCGCGTTGAAAGCTGGTGATTTGTTGACTGTGCAATCTGGTCATATTGGAGAGACGGCTGTAGTAACTGACCAATTCCATGGGGCAAATTGCCATGCTTTGATCGTAACTAGATTGAAGCAAGAAAAAGCAGATCCACACTACTTATGTTTCTACGTTAACTCAGAAATAGGTCGAGCTAGGATGAAAGGCCTCGAAGTTGGTTCGACTATTCTGCATATCAACACAAAAGATCTGAAGAAGTTCCGCGTGCTATTACCAAGCCTTCCGGAACAAAAGAAAATAGCCCAAATCCTGTCAACCTGGGATAAGGCAATTTCGGTGACGGAAAAGCTTCTCGCCAATAGTCAGCAGCAGAAAAAAGCCCTGATGCAGCAATTGCTTACCGGAAAAAAACGCTTGCTGGATGAGAATGGGGTGAGGTTTAGTGGGGAGTGGGAAAAAGGGAAATTTTGTGATATGGCCAATATTGATACAGGCTATGCTTTTAAAAGCAAAGATTTCACTCAATCAGATTCTGGTATTCCAATTATTCGCATGAGCGACTTTAAGACTGGTGGGTTAGATGTACTAGGTGCTGCAAAGGTTGATAGGGACAGTGTTAACGGACTGGATAAGTTTAAGTTAAGGGTCGGTGACTTTGTTTTCGGTATGTCTGGTAGCTTGAACAATTATGGCAGAGTTGAGAAAAAAGACCTCCCTTGCTACCTCAATCAGCGAGTCGGAAGAATTTTGGCAAAAGAATGCGCAAATCAGGCATTCATTACTTATTTGTATTTATCAGATTCAATACAACAGTCAATACTTGATAAAGCTGCTGGTGCAGCCCAATTAAATATTAGCATAAGCGATCTTCGAAGTATGGTTGTGTACTATCCGTGTATTGAAGAACAACAAAAAATTGCCGCCGTCCTTTCGGTTGCCGATGCTGAAATATCCACGCTGGAGAAAAAACTCGCCTGCCTGAGAGATGAGAAAAAAGCCCTGATGCAACAGCTACTGACTGGCAAACGTCGAGTTAAGGTCGATGAGGCGGTTGCCGAATGAAACTGACGAAAAGCGGGCCGCTGATTGACCGGGAAATCGACTGGCTGGAAGAGGTGTTGCTGAAATACGGCAATGATGACTCTGTGCTCTGTTTCTCTGAGCTGGATGGCTTTCTGACAGCGATTGTCTCTGGCCCGAATACGATTTCCCCTAATACCTGGCTCAGTGCTATCTGGGGGCGAGGTGATTACCACCCTCGCTGGACCACCGAAAAAGAGATGACGCGTTTTGTGGGGCTGTGTTTTCAGCATATGAACGATATCGCTGGCTGCCTGTATGAGGCCCCTGAACAGTTTGAACCGATTTTCAATAGACGTGAGGTGAAGGGGAAGACATATACAATCGTCGAAGAGTGGTGTTTCGGGTATATGAAAGGCCGGTCTCTGGATGACTGGTCAGCCTTGCCAGAGGCCTTACGTCCCTCGCTGGAGGCGATAGCCCTTCATGGTATCGAAAAGAACTTCCCAGTGGTTGAGAAAATGTCACCTGTTCAATTTGAACAGAGTATTACTCTCATTCAGCCTGCGGCACTGGCGCTTTACCAGCACTGGTTGTCGGTGAGAATGTCAGAGGCATCATCCCGGCCTGTTCCCGTGAAGGGGGCAGAAAAACTGCCCGGTCGTAATGACCCGTGTCAGTGTGGCAGTGGTAAAAAATTTAAAAAGTGCTGCCTGCACTGACAAAGCGGAAGGGGGCTTGCTCATGGCAGTGAACAATCTGGATCGTTCCCGGTGGTACATGGGAAATGTTCTCTGGTTCGGAGGCTACAACAGCAAAACGGATCGGGAGAATAACTTTGGCTTCCTCTTATCAGAGAATGGTAATGAGCTGTTTTTTCATAAGAATGAGATAAGCCGGAACTATACACCCGCTGACAATACACCGGTGCTGTTCAGGGAAGGTATAGGTAAAAATGGTAAGCCTACGGCTTTTAACGTTCACATTCTTGATAAAACAGATGAGGAGACGGCTGAGCTCCTCATTGAATATCTCCGGGCTATTATTGAGGAGGGCGTTGATTTCGCTCGTTGGCGTTATCGTGACTGCGTTATTAATTTCCTCACTCAGTCCTTTGCCGAAAGGGCTATAATTCGGTTAGTTACCAGTGATATAGCTGTTACAAAAGTCTTACCGCTATTTTTAAAATCACGTAACTACGATAACCAGTTTGCACTTTTCGCCTCTGATAAGAATTTTGATGATTTGACCGCACAACAAATATCTCCTGCGGTCATGCCTTCGTCATTTATCGATAATAACATTGATCAATTCGCTGTTTGGGTGAAAAGATGTTCTGCGGCTACGGATTGCCAGGGGGCTTCAACATCGGACATCATCAATGAATTACTCAGCTATATATCTATAAGTGCTATTCTCTACCTGGCTTTTTACGATTGTATAAGTAGCGAGCGGATTCTTGAGCATCGGCATGATGATATAGAGAATTTTGTTCGACGTAGTTTCACGAAAAATAAAATGGATATACAACCATTTGTCCGTGATGCCTATCAGCAGAAATTCTCATCGAGAGAGCAATTTTATAAACATTCCGTGATTAGTCCTTTTATCAATACGTATTTGATTAAACAGAAGATGTTCAGAAAAGATTTCAGTTTTGTTAATGATGTCGAGTCGAATACTGAAATTGCTTCTGATCCTGAATACTTCATTCTGAGTAAATTGTTACCGTTGCTTGGGCGCAACGATGAACAGTCCGTTCTGAGTATTATTCTGCATGAGATATGGCACGGAGTCTTGTCGGGTAAAATTCCGGTAAATCATCCTTCTGTTTTCAAATTGTTCCCACAATGTAGTTCATTACAAATTCGTTTCCCAAGTTTAGAATTATCCTGTGAGGCGTTTCACTGGAATGCAAAACAACCTGACGGAACGATAGAGAAAAAATTCCTTTGTCGTTCGAAAATCTGCCATGATCCGCAGGTACTACCCGACTTCAGTCGGGATTACATCGACTTCACTATTTATGACTGGCTTGCCCACTATGGCATGACCTATCTGATTGCAGGCGAACCTTCTAAGCGGGATTTCCCAATTAAACTGGCTGGGTATTTCAATCGTATCAGAGAATTACATTCCCGCTTGCATTGCCGAAGTTGTGGGGTGCTGATGGTTCCAGATATGAAATATGCTCGTGTGGAAGTCAGCGTCTGGGATACAAAGTCGAAAGGATTTGTGAAAAAACCTTTCCAGGCCGCGTATCGCCTGACCGTCTTTAAATGTGCCAGTCATTCGTGCGAACAGTTTGGTATCGGGCATTACATTAATCACTGTATTGGTTACAAATGCAGCGAAATAATTGACGCCAGGGATTTGCATGAAAAATGTTCAGAAGGACGATTTATTTGTGCATCCTGTGGTTCCTGCTGTACGACGCATCAGGAGAAATTTGGTAATGTAAACAAGGGCGAAACAGAACAGGTCAAGTACAATCGCCTTTATCGGGACTCGCCGTTCTTTTCATCATAAGTCTACGTTCATTTTGAGCATGTCCGTAAGGACATACAGTTTCACCTCTTAGCCAAGAAGGATTACCGGGTGGATAAGCACTACCAACCTAAATTCCAGGAAGAATACAGCGCCAAAATTCCGGCACTGACGTTACTGACCAGCCTCGGCTGGGCGTTTTTATCTCCGAAACAGATTATGGATTACCGGGGCTATAAACAGGATGAGGTGGTGCTGCGTCCGGTTCTGCGTGAAGAGCTGTCGAAGCGTTCATTTATGGCGGGTGGCAAAACCTGCCAGTTATCGGAAAAAGCACTGGATAACCTGATATCACAGGTCTGTTCTCCGGCGCTGAATGAAGGGCTGCTGAAAGCCAATGAGCGGATGTATAACCATCTGCTTTACGGGATCGCCGTTACGGAGTTTGTCGATGGCAAGAAGGTGAACCCCACCATTGCGCTGATTGACTGGGAACATCCGGAAAATAACCAGTTCCATTTTACTGAAGAATTTACGGTATTGCGGTCAGGTGGTGTTGAAACCCGGAGGCCAGATATTGTCTGCTTTGTTAATGGTATCCCGCTGGCTGTTATTGAAGCGAAAAGCCCGGCTGGTCATGGCAAGAAAGGGCCAACCATTGACGAGGGGATATCCCAGAGTATCCGCAACCAGTTCAACGATGAAATCCCGCAGCTGTTTGTCTATAGCCAGTTATTACTTTCAATTAACGGGCATGACGGACGCTATGGTACCTGTCATACACCAATGAAATTCTGGGCGGCATGGCGCGAAGAGGATATAACCGATCCTCAGATGTATGCTCTGCGCAACCATCAGTTATCGACTGAACAAATTCATGCGTTGTTTGATCATCGTCCTTCAGCCGATCTCGACTGGTACCAGCAGTTAATCGCCGCTGGTGAACTGGCTGTCAGTGGACAGGATAAGTTGCTTATCAGCCTGCTTTCGCCGGAACGTCTGCTGGAGATGACCCGCTTCTTCACCCTGTTTGATAAAAAGACAGGGAAGATAGTCGCTCGCTATCAGCAGGTGTTCGGCATAAAAAGACTGCTGGAACGCATCAGTACTCGCAGACCGGATGGGGGCAGGGAAGGTGGGGTGATCTGGCATACCACGGGGTCAGGTAAATCGTACACCATGGTGTTCCTCAGCAAGGCGCTGATCCTTCATGACAGCCTGAAGCAGTGTCGCATTGTGGTGGTGACGGACCGTGTCGATCTTGAAGGGCAGCTCAGCGGTACTTTCGCTTCTGGTGGAGAACTGGCCGGGAAGGATGATAAGGCCAAAGCGATGGCGACCTCAGGTCAGAAGCTGGCACAGCAGATTGGCTCTGGTAAAGAACGCATTATCTTCACCCTTATCCAGAAATTTAACTCAGCGACAAAATTGCCTGAATGCGTCAATACCAGCCCCGACATCATCGTTCTGATTGATGAAGGACACCGTAGCCAGGGGGGTGAGAACCATGTTCGTATGAAACTGGCTCTGCCGAACGCCGCCTTTGTTGCGTTTACCGGTACGCCATTGCTGAAAGAAGATAAGACCACCAATAAATTCGGGCCGATTGTCCACGCTTATACCATGCAGCGGGCGGTAGAAGATCAGGCCGTGACGCCTCTGCTCTATGAGGAACGTATTCCTGATCTTGAGGTAAACGACCGGGCAATAGATGCCTGGTTTGACCGTATTACCGATGGATTAAGCGAAGCGCAAAGAGCCGACCTTAAGCGTAAATATGCCCGAAAGGGTGAGGTTTACAGTGCAGATGACCGCATCCGGCTGATCGCACTCGATATCGCCACACACTTCTCGAAGAATATTGATGAGGGGCTGAAAGGCCAGCTTGCCTGCGACAGCAAGATTTCCGCCATCAAATATAAAAAGTATCTTGATGAAGCCGGGTTGTTTGAGTCAGCAGTAGTTATCAGCCCGCCGGATACCCGGGAAGGGAATACCGAAGTGGATGAAAGCAAACTGCCGGAAGTGACGAAATGGTGGAAGGATAATGTCGGCATGCAGGATGAGTCCGCGTATACCCGCAATATCATCAGTCGTTTCGATACCGATGATAAGCTCAAATTGCTGATTGTTGTTGATAAACTTCTCACCGGGTTTGATGAACCGAAAAATACCGTGCTGTATATCGACAAGCCGCTTAAGTCCCACAACCTTATCCAGGCGATTGCCAGGGTAAACCGTCTGCATCCACTGAAAAAGTTTGGCCTGCTGATTGATTATCGCGGCATTCTGGCTGAACTGGACACGACGATCGGTAAATATCAGGATCTCGCCTCCCGAACCCAGGGAGGATACGACATCAAGGATATTGACGGGTTGTACAGCGCCATGAGTTCTGAATATAAACGTCTGCCGCATCTGTATAACCAGCTGTGGGCCATATTTGCCGGTGTTAAAAACAAAAATGATACTGAGCAGTTACGTGCAGTACTGGTGCCTAAAATGGAAGAACGTGACGGAGAGATGGTCGATATCCATCAGAAAACCCGTGATGATTTCTTCGAGGCGTTAACAGCCTTTGCCGGATGCCTGAAAGTGGCACTGCAGTCCGCCACCTTCTTCACCGACAAGAGCTTTACGGAACAAGACCGAAATCTCTATAAAGAAACCGTAAAACAGATGTCCAGCCTTCGCCAGTGGGCGATGCAGGTAAGTGGAGAGCAGGTCAATTATGACGACTACGCTGAGCAGGTGAAAAAACTGCTGGATAAGCATGTCACCGGCGTTGAGGTTCGTGAACCGGATGGCGTGTATGAAGTCGGTAAAATGGGCAAGAGCGAAAAGCCCGAAGAGTGGGACAACAATAAAACCCGCAATGAAACCGACATCATTAAAACCCGTGTGACAAAGATGATTGAGCAGGAGCTGCGTGATGACCCGTATGCTCAGGAGGCCTTTTCCAAACTCCTGCGTATGGCAATCGAAGAGGCTGAAAAACTGTTCGACCATCCACTGAAGCAGTACCTCTTATTCCGTGAGTTTGAAGAGCAGGTTGAAGCCCGTAAGCTCAGTGATATCCCGGATGCACTAGCGGTAAACAAACATGCTCAGGCATATTACGGCGTATTTAAAAAAGAGCTGCCTGAGGTTTTTGCGGTAAACGATGTTCAGGTGCAGGAGAAGTGGACCAAGCTGGCCTTTGAAGTGGACAGCATTATCGTCAAAGCAGTGGCAGAAAATTCCCTTAACCCTCAGGATATAGAGAAAGCGGTCAAGACAAATATTTTACCGCTGCTGTTTACGGCCTGCCGGGAGATAGGGGCTGGAATGATCCAGGTGAACCGTATTGTGGAAACCATCATCCAGATCCTGCGTGTTGGATTGATGAAATCATGAGTGAAAAAGAATCGCCATCAATGAAAGCGTTACGCATTGTTTATGGTGATGAGGTCATCACCGTACAGTGTATTCCGCGTCAGGTCGTAAAGGGCAGAGTACTCATCAAGGTACATCCCGACTGTCGGGTTGTGGCCTCTGTACCGCCAGAAACACCGGAGTACGAGGTGTTGTCTGCGCTGAAAAAAAGAAGTCGCTGGATATACCAGCAACTGCGTGATTTCAGGGAGCAACATACACACATTGTTCCGCGTCAGTATGTCAGCGGAGAAAGCCATTATTATCTCGGTAAGCAATATCAGTTGAAAGTTACAGAAGACGCTACTGTACCGCAACGAGTGAAAATGTTGCGTGGGCGTCTGGAAGTGACTGTCAGACACAAATCGGCAGAAAAGGTAAAAGCGTTGCTGGCCGAATGGTATCGGGAACGTGCCAGAGATGTATTTCAACGCAGGCTTGATTTATTGATACCCCAGACCCTTTGGGTCAGTGAGCGTCCTCCGATACGTCTGCGGGCGATGCAAACGCAATGGGGCAACTGTTCAGCAAAAGGCTGTCTGACCCTGAATCCATGGCTGGTTAAGGCATCCTCAGAATGTATCGATTATGTTTTGCTACATGAGTTATGCCATGTTGCTGAGCACAACCACAGTGAAGATTTTTACCGCCTGATGGGGCAGGTTATGCCTGGGTGGGTAAAGGTCAAGAAACGGCTGGATGGCATGGCTGGGATGTTGTTGGCTGATATGTAGTAAGAGCCCAGCTAAATTAAAATATTACAGAACTATATAAGAAGGGGTTTTATGTTTTTCAAAATTGTTAGAAACTTTAAAGCCAAGATTGGACCGTTCTTATTAATCCTGTTTTTGGCTCCAGGTTATGTTCATGCCAATACGTGGGAAATAAATGTCACAAGAAAAGATAGTAATTTATATAAAATTACTGGGAAGGATTCTTTTGTTAATACTAAATATTGTTATGTTTATGCTTATTCTGAAGACGCATATCTCAGGGTTGATGGCTATGATAAAAAAATAATTTTTACAGATAGCAAGGATTCATGTGATGTAGATAATGTATTTAGCATGGTTAATATTGACTCAGGAAAGTATGAGGTAGAGGTTTCTAAAAAAGAAGATAACTGGTATGAGGTTTATGGTACAGATAATATGATAAAAACATCAATGTGCCTTAGTCTGGCTCTCAATGAAAAGGCTATTTTATCCATGGATGGTTATAGTGCAGGAGAGTTGATTTTTGATGACGGAGATAGCTGTAATGTAGAAGGGGTCTACTCTCCTGTTCGTTTGTGAATTGGATCTGGGATCAGTATGATCTGTGGTGTTCATTCAGCTATGTAAGGATATAAAATGAAAATAGAAGCCGATGTAAAAAATATATCAAAATTAAGCGATTATTATTTTTTAGTTCCCGATTATCAACGTGAGTATGTATGGAAGGTTGATGATCAGGTTGAACAGTTTATCATGGATTTAGACAATGAATACCAACCAGAGCAGAAAGATCAAAATGGTTATTTTCTCGGTTCTGTTATTATCGTAAAGAATGGGGAAAAGCATGATGTTATTGACGGACAGCAGCGGTTGACCACTATTGTCATCACTATGTGTGCCTTACGGGATCTATTAAAAGATAGATTGGATACACTTGACAAAAAAGGGCTGGAATATCTGAAAACTATTGAGGAATGGCTCTCTAGTTATGATATTAATAGTGAGGAAAATCTAATTAGACTAGATCTTCAATATGAAGAAAGCCGAGGATTTATTTCGCGGTTAATTGAAGGGCAAACCAATACCTTTGCGGAAACAGCTTCAGTAAAAAAAATGGCTGACGCGTATGATCACATTCGTGATTATCTTAAATACCAATTGCAAGATAGCTTGAATGGATTAATCTCCTTCGCTCGCTTTTTTTTAACAAAAGTTGAGCTGGTTGTCATTGAATCAGAGAACTTAAGTAGCGCATTAAAGATCTTCGAAACGATCAATCAGCGTGGTGCCAGCCTTAATGCTATGGATCTTGTTAAGAATTTGATTTTTAGTCAGATAAAAGAAGAACAGTTTTCGGCAATAAAGACAACATGGAAATCCATCACTAATAACCTTGAGTCTTGCGGCGAAAGTGATAACCCGCTTCGTTTTTTACGTTACTTTCTGATGGCACGATATCATCACGGGATTTTGCGTGAAGATGATATATATAAATGGATCATTTCAGCTGAGGGGGAACTGTCGTTGCAGTATAAGACCCGCCCTATGGTCCTCGTCAAAGAATTGGAAAAATTATCAGAACGATACGCTAACCTGGTCAATGCAACAAATGAAGCAGCCTACTGGCGTGAAAATATCCGTTTTCCAAACGTAAGTAACATTGGATATATTAATAAATATCGCTCACGTCAGCATTTGGTTTTACTAATGGCATTGGACATTAGTTGTTCTGATGATGTAATGGATTTCTTAGGAGCTCAACTTGAGAGCTTTTTATTCTTTACAAATACAATGGCTATTCAATCGAAGACATATGAGCAACGCTTTACTCAATGGGCTGTAAAGCTTCGGGATGTGAAAACGAAAGCAGAGGTTGCAAATGTTGTTTCAGCAACACTTATACCTTTTGTTGTGGAGCGTTTAGATGAATTTAAAGAACGATTCTCAATTATTAATGACTATAATTTTACGCCTCAGTATCGCCAACGTTATGTATTGGGTAGATTAGAGAATCATATCCGCCATCTTTGCGGTTTTCCGGAAAAGAGCCAGCAGGCTATTCAGCAGATGCAAATTGAGCATATTCTTCCTCAGACGGTACGAAACGCCCCTGAAAACGGGGAGTTCTCTGATGCAAATCGAACAAGTTATCTCTACAAGATTGGTAATGTAACATTATTAGAGGGTACAATTAACCAGTCCGTCAATAACTGCAATGATTTGAGTGAAGACTGGTTTTTGAAAAAACAAACAGAATATTTAAACTCTGAAATCATCATGACTCGATTACTCCACTCCCAGTACTCAATTGGTGATAACACTGCATTAAATCGCTTTAAGCTGAAATATGGTTATGAATATCAAGACTGGTCCGCAGAAAGCATCACAGCAAGGCAACGCCTGCTGATGGATCTTGCCATTGACTGCTGGCGATTTAATGATCAGAGAATAGATGCTTATATAGTAAATAACCTGGGCACTGGACCCGGAAACGAATTTACGCTGTAAAAATATCCTTCATCGCAAAGTACCCCCTGGAACGTTATGTTTACCAGGGGCTGGGTATTCAACCTCTAAAGGTAGCGCTGATTATGAATGGATCACATTCAGAGAGCGGTTCACAGAACAGATATTACTAACTGACAGTTGTACCGAATACTGGGGGCAGGTCAAGCGCTTTAGCTTGTGTGGCAACAACCTCCTTTACAGGACCAGGTAGACGATTACCCTGTGCTGTTTCTGTGCTCAACGCAATCTACGGCTATCCATTTTCTGCCAGTGGTTGCAAAGACGACCATTCAACGTCAGCAAAGTTTCGCAATGCACTGCTATGTAACTCATTGATCCTACGTAGAATTTAAAATCCCTCGGCGTTCGCGCTGTGTGGGTTCAAGTCCCACTCCGGCTACCATGGGAAACAAAGAATAAAATCAATGATAAGCAGTGTCGTGAAACCACCGAAAGGTGGTTTTTTTGTGCCTCCAGTCTGGGCGCTATTGCAACTGTGAAAAATGGTTACCTGCTTTTCATCCCACCAATAGGTGTAATGTCAGTCACTTAAGGTGACTGGCATTGTATTTAAAAGGGTATTTGGATTTTTTTCGCCCCGAAAGTAGGGCGAGTTTCAGCTAACTTGCAACCAATATTAAACAAACATTTCGCTCGCCAGACACAGGTTGTCGCCGCTGATAAACTAGATGGCATCCACCCTGGAGAGCGGAAGGTTATTGTCATGCAATATGAAGAACAACAGCTTATCAACGGCCTTTTCGAACGTCTGAAACAGACCGGACAACAAAACAGCCAACGGGATGCAGATGCAGAGCGTCAGATCGCGGAATTCGTCAGACAGCAGCCTGCGGCCCCCTACTATATGGCGCAATCGATTTTGATTCAGGAAGCGGCGCTGAAACGCCTGCAGGCCCGGGTTCAGGAGCTTGAAAGCGAATTAGCCGCGCAAAAAAGCAAACCCTCGACGGGCGGCAGTTTTCTTGGCGGCCTGTTTGGTGGTGGGAAAAGCAGCCCGCAGCCGGACAATAGCTGGAATGCCCAGCCGCAACAGCCACCGGCGCAGGATTATTCACGGGCGTCAGCGCCGGCTTCGGCTCCTCGCGGCGGCGGTTTTATGGCAGGCGCACTCCAGACAGCCGCTGGCGTGGCCGGTGGCGTCGTGCTGGCCGAGATGCTGACCAGTATGTTCCATCAGTCGCGGCCGGAAGAGATCGTGAACATCATCGAAGAACCGACAACACCCGCCGGTGGTGAGCCGTTTGTCGGTAATCAGTACGGCGACTTTAATAATGTCTCTGACACCCGTTTCCTCAACCAGGATGATCCGTTCGGCAATAATAACGACACCTGGCAGAACGACGATGCAGATGACGACTACAGCAATGATGACGACAGTTTTATTTAACGACGTTAACGCTGGATAGAAAAAGAGGCCTTACGGCTAATGCCAGTCACTTAAGGTGACTGGCATTGTGTTTAAAATCCCTCGGCCTTCGCACTGTGTGGGTTCAAGTCCCACTCCAGCTACCATGGGAAACAAAGAATAAAATCAATGATAAGCCGTGTCGTGAAACCGCCGAAAGGTGGTTTTTTTGTGCCTGAAATCCACATCCAGCGCTCACGGGGCACAATCTCCACTCTGGTTATTTCGTGCGAGTCCGTCAGGCAGGCAAAACATCGTCCAGCATCATTCTCCCGCGAAGTGAGTCGATGGAAGCCAGGGTTATTTCTCAGACAAATATTTTGACAGAAGAGATTGCGCACAGCCCCGGCTTCAATCGACATAATCAGGTGCTCAGTAAACGGGCTATGATATCCGGGAGAAATTTTATTAAAGATTTAAAAACGAAAGATAAAATTATCGGCAGGCTTTTACACTTATTATTCTATAAATCAGGTGGCTATGTTGAAAATTTAACAATGTTTCTTCCCGAATTTTTTGCATTGTAAAGGGCTTTGTCGGCTCTTGCATAAATATCCTCAATTTGAACGTCACCCTCATGAATTGCGGTGAAACCGATACTGGCAGTACATGTTATAGTTTCATCGAAATATTTTATGGTTATATTCTTTATGAGTTCACGTATTGAGTTGTAGAATGTGTAAGCCGAATTTTGAGATAAATTTGATGAGGTTGCCAGAGCAAATTCTTCACCTCCAATGCGGGCGAAGAAATATCCAGAAGGAATGGTGGATGTTATCTCCAGAGATATTGTTCTGAGTATAACATCGCCAGCGGCATGCCCATAATAATCATTTAGCCTTTTGAAATGATCAATATCCAGTATGCCAAAGAAAAAAGCTTCTCTATCTTTGTTGTAATGATGTATTTTCTCGCTAATGAATTTATTAAACTCACGGCGGTTGGGTACGCCTGTTAAATAGTCTGTTGAAGCAAGTTTATCCATTTCCATTACCTGCAAATGCAAGGAGATGTTTAGAGCGATCCAGTTTGCCAGACACTGCAGCTTCAACGCTTGAGACTTAGTATAATAGTGCTTATTTAAATGGCCTACATTCAGGGTTCCAATACATTTATTTGAAACCAGAAGAGGGGCATCCATGCACGTTTGAATACCATTAGCGAAGAGCATTTTACAATCGATCTCCTGGGATTTTGACAGATTATCACAAATCATTAATTTTCTTTTTGTAAAGGCTCTGCCAACAAATGATTGGTCGATTGGAACTTTGAAGTCAAGAGGTATTGCTTGATTACCAGAAATAGAATACAGTTCTAAATGCTTTTGGTTATTGTAGAGCGTTAAACTGACTCTGTCAGCATAGAATAAGATATTGACCCATTCTGAGAAAGTGTCCAAAACCATCTTAAGTGATCGAGACTCTGATAGCTTGTGGATAAAAGCTGCTGGCAGGATTAGGTAATGGTCCCAACTTATTGATAGTGTTTTATGTTCAGATAATGCCCGATGACTTTATCATGCAGCTCCACCGATTTTGAGAACGACAGCGACTTCCGTCCCAGCCGTGCCAGGTGCTGCCTCAGATTCAGGTTATGCCGCTCAATTCGCTGCGTATATCGCTTGCTGATTACGTGCAGCTTTCCCTTCAGGCGGGATTCATACAGCGGCCAGCCATCCGTCATCCATATCACCACGTCAAAGGGTGACAGCAGGCTCATAAGACGACCCAGCGTCGCCATAGTGCGTTCACCGAATACGTGCGCAACAACCATCTTCCGGAGCCTGTCATACGCGTAAAACAGCCAGCGCTGGCGCGATTTAGCCCCGACGTAGCCCCACTGTTCGTCCATTTCCGCGCAGACGATGACGTCACTGCCCGGCTGTATGCGCGAGGTTACCGACTGCGGCCTGAGTTTTTTAAGTGACGTAAAATCGTGTTGAGGCCAACGCCCATAATGCGGGCGGTTGCCCGGCATCCAACGCCATTCATGGCCATATCAATGATTTTCTGGTGCGTACCGGGTTGAGAGGCGGTGTAAGTGAACTGCAGTTGCCATGTTTTACGGCAGTGAGAGCAGAGATAGCGCTGATGTCCGGCAGTGCTTTTGCCGTTACGCACCACCCCGTCAGTAGCTGAACAGGAGGGACAGCTGATAGAAACAGAAGCCACTGGAGCACCTCAAAAACACCATCATACACTAAATCAGTAAGTTGGCAGCATCACCCGCAGGATTATACTATTTTCCTCACCATTTCCCATTAGTAACTCTTGCGGGTCAAATTCTCTTTCGTAATCCATAAGCAATTCCGTAAGTATTTATAGTTATATCAGAATGTAGTGAATGAACTATCTAAATGATTTTGATTGTGCTGAATATTGCATGTAGTATACCATTTATCTATGGATTTGCACTCATTTTTCTTATCAATTCCATATGAATAAATGCATGGTGTAATATTACAGTTCAAATTTGCGGGCTACTTTCTTGATACTCTTCTTGCATAATAGATATCAGAATGAATTCATTAACTGTGCTAATAATTCATAATTGCATAGATACGAAGAAATTTAATGATGCACAGTGAAGTGAGAACGAAAACTAATTTCATTATTTTTAATCTGTCTTATGAAGATCTGCGACAGGTGACATAAAACATCGCATACTAAAAGAACAGTGTTCAAAAAGAATCTCATATTACAGAGAGTGACTTACTGAGATTACCTGGTGATTCATTTTACGCTGCAGGGGTTCAGCTTCGCAATTAAACCCCTCCCAGATACGCTTTCCTCACCTCCTGATTTCCCAGTAGTTCTTCGCCGCTGCCACTTAGTCGAATCTGACCGTTCACCATGACATACCCACGATTGGACAGCTTCAGCGCGTGGTGCGCATTCTGCTCCACCAGAAAAATGGTCATTCCATTGCGGGCCAGCTCACGCAGCGTCTGGAAGATCTGTTTCACTACAATCGGAGCCAGGCCCAGGCTGGGTTCATCCAGCAACAGCAACTTCGGGCGGCCCATTAATGCACGGGCGATCGCCAGCATTTGTTGCTCTCCGCCGGACATGGTCATGGCGCGCTGTTTGCGACGCTCTTTGAGACGCGGGAACAGGTCGAACATGCTTTGCATATCACTGGTGGCATGCTGGTCCCCGATTGGGATGGTTCCCATCAGCAGATTCTCTTCAACGGTCATATCCGGGAAAATACGCCGACCTTCAGGAGCCTGCGCGATGCCGCCGGAAGCGACATAGTGGGTGGATTTATGGCTGATATCCTCCCCGCAAAAAAGGATCTGCCCGCTACGGATACGGGGTTGCCCAAAAATAGACATCAGTAATGTCGATTTGCCCGCACCGTTAGCACCAATCAGCGCCACGGTTTCGCCTTTATTAACTTCCAGGGAAACCTGCTTCAACGCCTGGATCACGCCGTAGAACACATCCACGTCGCGAAATGCCAGCATCGGTTCACTCATAAATTGACCTCGCTTTCATCGGTACCCAGATAGGCGGCAATCACTTTTTCATCATGCTGGATCTGCTCTGGCTTGCCCTGGGCAATGACGTCACCGTGGTCGAGTACGATAATATTGTCCGAAATCTCCATCACCATTCCCATATCATGCTCAATCAGTAATACCGTGATGTCGTGGTGGTCGCGCAGAAAACGGATGATGTTACTCAGCTTACGCGTTTCAACCGGGTTCAGCCCGGCGGCGGGTTCATCCAGACAGATCATCTCCGGCCCGGTGCACATCGCCCGCGCGATCTCCAGACGCCGCTGTTGGCCATACGACATCTCTCCCGCCAGACGATTCGCGCAATCCACCAGATCCACCACCTCCAGCCAGTAAAATGCCCTGTCCAGTGCATCACTTTCCGCCCGCCGGTAAGCCGGTGTATTCAGCACACCGGCCAGCAGATTACGATTAACGCGCATATGCTGCGCGACCAGCAGATTTTCAACGACCGACATTTCGCGAAAAAGGCGGATGTTCTGGAAGGTGCGCGCAAGCCCCGCGCGATTCACAAGATGGGTACCGCCGAACATTTTGTAGAAAAGACGTTTCCCGAACTGCGCCGGGTTTACCCAGTCGCCTGACTGGAATTTTTGTCCAAGCACCTGAATGACGTTGGTGGTTTGACTTCGCGTATTGAATAATATGCTGCCGCCAGACGCTTTATAGAAGCCGGTCAGGCAGTTAAACACGGTCGTTTTTCCCGCACCGTTTGGGCCAATAAGCGCCGTAATCGATCCACGCTGCACCTCAAGATTGACGTCGTTTAATGCCTTAATACCGCCAAAATGCATCATCAGGTGTTCAACGCATAATATCGTTCCGTTCATGGTGCAACACCCTTACGCACGGCAAACCCGCTGCGGTTAATGCGGATCAATCCGCGTGGACGCCAGATCATCATCACCACCATCAACATGCCAAACAGCAAGACGCGGTACTCTGCAAAGCTGCGCAGAAGTTCCGGTGTGACGGTAAGCACAAAGGCTGCCAGCACGACGCCCAGCGTTGACCCCATCCCGCCCAGCACCACGATGGCGAGGATCAGTGCGGATTCAAAAAAGGTGAACGAGGTCGGGTTCACAAAACCCTGCCAGGTGGCGAAGAATACGCCTGCAATCCCGGCCGTTGATGCGCCCAGCGTAAAGGCTGAGAGCTTGACCAGAACATGATTTAGCCCCATTGAGCGACAGGCAATTTCATCTTCCCGCAGCGCCTCCCATGCCCGACCAATCGGCATGCGCGTCAGACGGTGCTTGATGTAAAGCACCAGCAGCACCACCAGAAACAGTACCGCGTAGATAAAGATAAACTTCATGTTCGGGTTATACGTCAGGTGGAAAAATTCGTGAAACGGCACGCCACCTTCTTTAGCGCGCCGGCCAAACTCGAGACCGAAGAACGTGGGAGGAGGGGCCGAGACGCCGTTAGGGCCGCCGGTAAAGGCCAGCCAGTTGTTCAGGATCAGGCGGATAATTTCTCCGAACCCGAGCGTCACAATAGCCAGATAGTCACCATGCATGCGCAGCACCGGGAAGCCAAGCAAGGCACCCGCAGCGGCGGCCATCAGCGCCGCCAGCGGCAACATGCTCCAGAACCCTAATCCAAGATACTCATACCCCAGCGCCAGGCCGTACGCGCCAATGGCATAAAAGGCGACATAACCCAGATCCAATAACCCCGCCAGACCCACAACGATATTCAGTCCCAGACCAAGAAGAACATAGATCAGCCCGAGAATGGCAACCGTCAGCACATATTTGGTGGCGACAAAGGGAAAACAGATCGCCAGCGCGATGATCAGGGGGATTATCCAGCGCATGCGGCTCTTGTATTCCGGTGGCCGGACATAAACGCCCGCGCTGTCAGCGTCAAAACGTGCCTGGAAGCGTGCGCCAGCGGGAGTACCTAAAAAGGCGCTCAGCAGAAAACGCCCCAGCATAACGATGCCGACCATCCACGCCAGCCGCTGCCCGGCAAAGTTAAAGCTGTATCCGTCCAGCACCACGCCTGCGATAGGGCCGAAAATAATCAATGCAACCAGCCCGGAAAAAATGGCGTCCAGAATGCAGCGTTTAAGAGAGAAACCATCAGTCGAAACCGCGCGTGATCTCATTGCTTTCTCCCTCACACTTTGGCCACGATGGGCCGACCAAGCAGCCCCTGGGGACGGAAAATCAGGATCATGACCAGTAATCCAAACGAGAACACATCTTTATAATCCGAGTTCACCATGCCGGAGAATTGTGCTTCTGCTACGCCCAGAATCAGCCCGCCGAGCATCGCGCCTGGCAGGGAGCCAATGCCGCCGAGCACCGCCGCCGTAAAGGCCTTGATGCCAATGACAAACCCGACATAAAAATCAAAGGTGCCGTAGTTCATGGTGATTAACACACCCGCCAGTCCGGCCATCGCCGCACCGATGACAAACACCAGGGAAATAATCCTGTCGGTGTTAATGCCCAGAATGGAGGCCATTTTGCGATCCTGCTGTACCGCCCGACACATCCGTCCAAGGCGGGTATTGCTGATTATCCAGGTGAGCAGCAGCATTCCCGCGAACGAGGCGACCAGAATAAAAATTTTGGTGTAGGTTATCTGGACAAAACCTTCACCCAGATGCACGCGGAATACACCATCCAGCATGGTAGGCACCCCTTGCTGGCGCGGCCCCTGGCTTAACTGCGCATAGTTTTGCAGGATAAGCGACATCCCAATGGCGGAGATTAGCGGGGCAAGACGGGTGGAGTTACGTAGCGGTTTGTAGGCAATGCGCTCGATAGTCCAGCCGTAGACACCGGTTACCACAATGGTGAAGACCAGCGTGCCGAGGATCAGCAGGGGGAATGACTGCAGGCCGAAGAATGACAGCAGCGCCAGGCCAATGGCACAGAGATAGGCGGAGATCATATACACTTCGCCGTGGGCGAAATTAATCATACCAATGATGCCATACACCATCGTATAGCCGATGGCGATTAATCCGTAGACGGAACCCAGCGTTAAGCCATTGACTAACTGTTGCAGGAAGAATGTACTCATCATCGCGCGCTCGTGTTCTGAGGCCGCGCCTTGCGCGCAGCCTGGTGTTTATTACGCGTCGACAGGCGAACCTGCCGACGTTGAGCGTGACTCCGTCCCGTTACTGCACTTCCTTATATTTCCCTTTGTCGTCCCACTGATACACCACGTAGTCAGAGACTTTCAGGTCACCTTTGCCGTCCCAGGCTTTTTTGCCCATCACCGTATCGACGGAATTGGCTTTCAGCCATTCGCTGGCTTTGGCCGAGTCCTTGCCACCCGTGGCCTTAAAGGCGGCAGCAATCGCCTGAACTGAAGCGTAGGAGTAGAGGGTATAACCTTCCGGTTCGAATTTACCCGCGCGGAATTTCTCGATAACGGCCTTACCGTCCGGGATCAGTCGCGGATCTTTACCAAAGGTCATATAGATACCGTTGGTGTATTGCGGGCCGCCCGCCGCGGTCACCATCTCTTCGTTGACAATACAGTCACCGGAGAAGAACTTCGCCTGCACGCCCTGTTCGCGCATCTGGCGAACCAGTGGGCCTGCCTCCGGGTGACAGCCGCCGAAGAACACCACGTCCGGCTTTTGCGCCCCAATTTTAGTGACCAGCGCGTTAAAGTCTTTTTCCCCGCGTGATAACCCCTCGTACATCACATCCTGGACACCGCGTTTTGCCAGCGCGGCTTTGGTGGCATCCGCCAGACCCTGGCCGTACGTGTCTTTATCGTGGATGATCACCACGCGTTTGGCTTTCAGCTTGTCGATGATGAAATCGCTGGCGACCTGGCCCTGCTGATCATCGCGGCCACACATGCGGAACATATCGCTCATGCCACGTTCGGTGATCAGTGGGTTGGTTGAGCCGGGGGTGATGGTAATAATGCCCGCATCGCTATACACCTCAGAGGCGGGCATGGTGGATGAGGAGCAGAAATGGCCGACAACCGCGTTGACTTTTTCCTGGTCGACCAGACGGTTGGCGACCGCGACGGCTTGTTTAGGCTCGCAGGCATCATCCCCCTGAACCAGTTTAATCTTTTCACCGTTGATCCCTCCTGCGGCGTTAATGTCTTCAGCGGCCTGCGTTGCGCCGTGCCAGTATTGATCGCCATAGGTGGCATTGGGGCCAGTAAACGGCCCGGCCACACCAATCACAATATCGGCCTGGGCGGAAAATGCCGTGGCCAGACAACCGGCCAATACAAGAGAAAGAGGACTTCTGATAAGTTTCAGCGACATCATTATGTTCCTTAGCAAAGAGGTTTTTGCACCACGGTAAAAATCCGAACGTCCGGCGGTGCAGCCAATCCAGAAGCAAGAGCGAGAACAAAATAACGAGCTCCAGACAACATTCTGCTTAATACGGCGAGGTTTCCTTGCGCGGTGAAGCGCACAGAACATTAAGCAAAATGGTTGCCAGAATGGCTAACCCATTGACTGGGTTGCGACATGTTTGAGTATAGAGCGCCGTTTTATGCAGCCTTGCGGAACGGCCTGAAATTACAGCGGAGATCACATCTCATTAACAATAAAGCCCATAAGTTGTGCAAGGGTCACGATTTGCACGTTTTTGCAGCAATAAAGACCTAAACTTCAGATAGGCACAGGCGGCGATATGTGTCAGGATCTTTCCTTTTTTATCAGGAGTGTCAGCAATGACTGAAGGCCCGTTAAATGAAAGTGAAATGGAGTGGCTGGAAGAGACGTTAATGTCCTACGGTCATGACGATGCGTCCGTGATTGACGTGTCCGAACTCGACGGCATGCTTACTGCAGTGCTTTCCGGCCCCGTTGTGGTTGAGCCAGATGCCTGGCTGGTGGCGGTATGGGGTGGCGAAAAGTACATTCCACGCTGGAAGAACGATCGTGAAATGAACCGTTTTATCGATCTCTGCTTTAAGCATATGAACGATATTGCTGAGCGCCTGAGCGAATACCCGGAACAGTTTGAGCCGATGTTTGGTTATAACGACGTTGACGGTCAGAGTTACACCGTCGTTGAAGAGTGGTGCTATGGCTACATGCGCGGCGTGGCACTGACAGACTGGTCAGCATTGCCGGAAGAACTGAAGGCCGACCTGGACGCTATTGCGCTGCACGGTACAGAGGGGAACGGCGAGAAGCTGGATGAACTGACCGAAGAGGAATACAAAGCCAGTATCGAGAGCATCCAGCCTGCGGCACTGCGTTTGTATAACTACTGGGTGGCTAACCCGCAGCAGCCGGAAGCGAAAAAGCCAGTTGTTAATGGAACGAAGGTCGGGCGTAACGATCCGTGTCCGTGCGGCAGCGGAAAGAAATTTAAGAGCTGTTGCTTGCACTGATAAAAAAGGGGCTACTGATAGCCCCTTTTCCTTAACCCACTTCCGGTAACATCCCTGCCGCAATTAACATCTGCACCAGAATAACCACGACCCCACAGCCAAATACTATACACAGCAGAGGTTTCCCGCCGGCAACGCGATACCCTTGTTGAGGATGCTGTTGGCGACTCTTCCATGCCAGAAGGGAAGGGAGCAGCAGGGCAAGGACGGATAACGCCACGCCCGCATACCCCAGCGCCATCACAAACCCACGCGGATAAAACAATGCAAAGGCCAGCGGAGGCAGGAAGGTGATGGCACCCGTCTGTAAACGTCCGGTGACGGTATTGCGACGCTGGAACAGATCGGCCAGATAATCAAACAGACCGAGTGCCACGCCCAGGAACGAGGTCGCCAGCGCCAGGTCGGCAAACAGATGCACCGCCAGCTCAACGTGCGGAGAGGTCACTACCTCACGCAGTGCCAGCAGGAAACCATTCAGACCGGCGTGTTCCGCCATCAGGCCAGTGAAGGTCGACGCGTCAATACTGCCCAGCGTCACCAGTTGCCAGAAAATATAGGCAATCAGTGGAATGGCACTCCCGATGACAAAGACGCGGCGAAGTTTGCGAATGTCGCCATTCATATAGCTGACAATGCTCGGCACGCTACCGTGGAAACCAAATGAGGTGAAAATCACCGGAATGGCGGAGAGCGCCAGTCCTTTTTCCAGCGGCAGCGTCAGCAGGTTAATTTTGTGAACATGTGGTGCCAGCAGAACCAGCATGACAATCAGAAAGAGAATTTTGGCACTGAACAGAAAACGGTTAAACAGGTCGACCAGCGAGGTGCCGACACAGACCACGCCGCCGCCAATGAGCGCAAAGAAGATGGCACCCGTCGCCGGTGTGATGTCAGAGCCGAACCAGTCGTTGACGCTGGAGGCGATCAATTCCCCGGCTCCGCTGATATAGGCTGCGGTCAGAGCGTACATCAGGAACATCATGCTAAAGCCGGTGACCCACTGGCCGTAGCGCCCCAGATAGCGCGCGGCAAGTGAACCCAATCCGGTATCGGCAGGCACGTGCTGATAAACTTCGAGCAGCAGCAGTGCGGTATAGCACATCAAAGCCCAGAGCGTGCCGAGCAGCAGCAATGTCACACTAAATCCGACGCCTGCGGCCGCCAACGGCATTGCCAGCATTCCTGCGCCAATCGTCGTTCCGGCGACGATAAAAATACTTCCCAGTGTTCTGTTTTTCACGCTTTCCTCTACAACGACTCTCAACCGCGACAAAATCTGCGGCGCAGAGTAAGGGAAAAGTCATACCTCGTCAAATCACCGTTACAACTGGTGTAATTAATTGTTTACGAATCTTTGGCGATTGGGGAGAGATAAACCTGCGCCAGCGCAAAGCGTGCTTCGGGACGAGCGTTTAGTCTGCTTGTTTTTTCAGAGGGGATGACAATGTCAATTCATGGACACGACGTGCTCAATATGATGATTGAGTCGGGCGAGCAATACACGGAACACAGTCTGGTTGAGGCTATTCATGCACGCTTTGGTGAAACGGCGCGTTTTCATACCTGTTCAGCTGCAGATATGACTGCGGTGGAGCTGGTGGCATTTCTGGCGGCGCGCGGAAAATTTATTCCGGCGACGGACGGGTTTTCGACGCACGAAAGTAAAATCTGCCGCCATTAAAATAAAACGGTGCTGAAGGATCAGCACCGTGAGGGAATTAATTCTGGGTGTCGAGGGTAGAAAGTTCTTTATCGATAAAGTAAAGACCTTCACCTGATTTACCGGCCAGAGAGAGTTTGTCCAGTACGGATTTAAACAGTTTTTCTTCTTCGTGTTGCTCAGCAACATACCACTGCAGGAAATTAAAGGTCGGATAATCCTGGCTGGTCATTGCGGCATGAACCAGCTCGTTAATTTTCTGGGTGATCAGTTGCTCGTGCTCGTAGGTGGCGCGGAACAGTTCATCGAGCGAACCGTATTCAGCAAATGGTGACGCTACGGTTTCGATGCGCGGCAGGCTGCCCGTATCGGTCAGATAAGCAAACAGACGCTGCATGTGCGTCATCTCTTCCTGGGCGTGACGACGCAGAAACGCGGCTGCACCTTCAAAACTGTGATAGCTGCACCAGGCGCTCATCTGCTGGTAGAGCAGAGATGAAAAAAGTTCGAGGTTCATTTGTGCATTGAGCTTGTCGATCATTTCCGTTTTCAGCATGGTGAAGCTCCGGTGTATTATTTCTGGTTTATGATGAGCGATACTATAATTTGTTATTGAATTATTTGCAAAAAGTAAAATAAATAGATGCTTATTTAAAAATACGAATGGGAATAAAACGCATTGGCAATTTTTATATTTATTAATGCGAATTATTTTTGTTCTTAGTTAAATACACTGCCAGTAAGGACTGGCAGCGCTGATTAATACCACGGATTTTTGGCGTTAGGGTTAACGGCATATCCCATGCATTTGTACTGGATAGTCACGGTCTCGTTCAGACACACAGACCCGCTAATAAGGGTACAGGTTTTAATGGGCTGACCGTAGGCGGAGGCGGTGGCATATCCCATGGTCTGACACGCTTTTGCTGCAGTGCCGTTATTAACATACTCATCGGATTGGGCATTTTGCAGTATCGCCTGGCCGTAATCAAGGCGGACTATCCCGTTTGGTGCGTCCAGACTGCTTACCTCTGCCTGGCGGCTAATGCTACACCCCGCGAGCAGCAGGATCGTACCGACAACGAATACTCTTTTCATAGTTCACTCTGAGTGAATGGAAATACGTTATCGTACCCGCAGACGTCCGGCGCAATGCCTGGAATAGCCGGACAATCTGCCCTTTCTCTTTGCAACGGGCCGGATTAGTCGGCAAGACTGTCAAAAATCGTTTTGAACTCAAGATGATGCTTACGGAACAGTGTAATAAGCTGCGGGTCAAAATGACGGCCAGCGCCCTCAAATATCACTTCGCAGGCCTGCTCGTGGGTAAAACTTGGCTTATACACCCGTTTTTGTCTCAGGGCGTCATACACATCCGCCAGCGCCAGAATGCGAGCCTCAATCGGGATTTGCTCGCCGTGCAGCCCCTCGGGATAACCGCTACCGTCCCATTTTTCATGGTGCAAGTGGATAATATTTTCTGCAACTGCTCCCAGCCCAAGCCCCTGAATGATTCGCCACCCCTTAACGGTGTGGAGTTTCATCTCAGCAAACTCTTCGGCGGTCAGTGGGCCTTGCTTACGCAGAATGCGATCCGGCACGGCGATTTTCCCGACATCATGCAGGGACGCGAAGTGTCCTATCTCACGGATCATTTGCCGTGATAGCCCAAGTTGGCGCGCCATTAATTCACAATATCTGGAAACGCGCTGAATATGACTACCGGTTTCGTCGTCATGTGCGCGGTTTACCTTCTCCAGCGCCTGCACCATATTACGGTTAACAATCCGGCTTTGCCTCATATGGCGGCGCATCATAATGAGCATGCTGATACTGAACAGCGCAACGATCAGTAAAATTAGGCTAATAATTTTCAGCGTATTTTTGGTTAAATCGGGGAACCATTTCTGCTCTTCCTGACGTTCAATCTGGGTGCGGAATTCGGACAACCGATGGATCTGCATAAACAGATGAAAGAGAGGGTGGTTCGGTTCCACCCAGGGGCCAATGACAAACTCGGAGCGGGTGACGCCCGCCACTTTCAGCACCCCACGAAACAGCTCGTTGCCGCGAAGCGTTGATTCCAGCGAACTGAGATCGCCAAGAATATAATCAATTTTATTGTCCTCCATTGCATCAATAAGGCCATCAATGCTGCGGTGGGGCACGATTATCACATCACTACCAAAATGCTGGCGTAAATAATTCGCGGCAAAAGACCCATCCAGCACGCCTACACGCTGGCTTCGGATACTTTCTTCATCCCACAAAAATGGCTTGTCGATGCGGTTGTAATAAACGTTATGCCAGGCAATGTCCGGGCCAATGCGCCCCTCTGTGTGTTCTTCGTTGTACCGGTCGGCAATATCAACCAGCCGGATGGGCCACTGCTGCCGGGAGAGGTTCGAATAATTATCGACAAAATTGACATCGACCTTCATACCTAACAAATCACGCATGTCGTTAATCATATCCATTGCCGTGCCGTGGTAGCCCTTGCTGTCACGCCAGATTAGCGGTGCGAAGTTTTCATTTTTAGGCAGGGTGATGCGCAGACGGTTATTTGCAATCCAGGCACGTTCACTTTCCGACAGCGTAATACGGCTTAGCAGGTAATTGCGCTTACTCTCCTCCAGCATTTTGTGCATTTCGCCATTGCGATACCAGAGGCCAATGATGTCGTTGATGGGTTCACGCAGGGGCAGGAGTTCAGGGCTGAATGCCAGAACAACCGGAGTACGTAATTCAGGAAACGGTCGCGAAATGAGGTAGTAGCGTTGGGTGTTTTCCATCTCGGTGGCATCATTAATATAAAAATCAGCCTGATGTTCACCCAGTAAACGGAAGGCCTCGTCGCTGGTGTCCACGAGCCGCAGAGAGCGGAATTTGAGATCGGGATAACGTTGTTGCACGCTTTCGAGCGTCGCGTCATCTTTACGGAACAACACACGGGCATGGCTTAGCTGCTCTGGCGTTGCCGCTGTCATCGACAGGCTGGCGGCAACCACTTCATTATCAAATAATCGTGACGAGAGTATCTTGGTTTTGGCTCGTTTTTCGGTACGTAATACGCCCGCATACACTCCATAGCCATCATGCGCAAAACGTTGACCGATATCCGCACCGGAAAGCGGCCTGAGCTGTAAATTCATCCCCGTTTTTTGATTGATGGCATTAATTAAATCGGGATAGAACCCCTGTAATTCCCCCTGCGGTGTATGCCAGGATTCAAAATCATTGGCGTCATAAATCCAGACCGGGACAGGTTCTCCGGTCTTGGCTGCCCACAGAGCAGGGGGACAGATCAGCAGAAGACCTGTTAATCCGAATAAAAAGAGAATGCGAAGCTTCCGGCAGCGCGAATTCACAGGTGTTCACCAGGCGGTTTTTAGGGTGTTTTGTTGCAGTCTAGCTAACAGTTTCTACTGATGACAGATTTTTTTAACTTTTAAATAACGTCCAGAAGACCGTTGAGGCATAACAGAATTGTGAACACATTCTTCTTATTTAAAACGCAATTTCATTTAATTTGAAAGTTGGTTTTCTTGATAGTAAGGTGAGTGCCAAAAGGTATCTACGGCGGGTTGACCCGCGTCGCACTCGGGAGAGACAAGATGAAAATTGCACTGATGATGGAAAACAGCCAGGCGGCTAAAAATGCCGACATCCTTGCTGAGTTAAAAACGGTAGCCGATGAAAAAGGCTTCCCGGTTTATAACGTGGGGATGAGCGACGAGAACGATCACTCGCTTACCTATGTCCATCTGGGGATTATGGCGAGCATTTTGCTGAACGCTAAAGCGGTTGATTTTGTTGTGACGGGGTGTGGTACAGGCCAGGGCGCACTGATGTCTCTGAACATCCATCCCGGCGTTGTCTGTGGCTACTGCATTGATCCAGCTGACGCTTTCCTGTTCGCCCAGATTAACAACGGTAACGCGCTTTCCCTGCCGTTTGCAAAAGGGTTTGGCTGGGGAGCTGAACTGAATGTTCGTTTTATCTTCGAAAAAGCCTTCACTGGCCGTAAAGGTGAGGGCTATCCGCCAGAGCGCAAAGCACCACAGATACGTAATGCTGCGATCCTGAACCAGGTGAAAGCGGCGGTGGTGAAAGACAACTATCTGGACACCCTGCGTGCAATTGATCCTGAGCTGGTGAAAACTGCCGTCTCCGGCTTGCGCTTCCAGCAATGTTTCTTTGAAAACAATCAGGACAAAGAGATCGACGCGTTTGTGCGTGCAATTGTCGGTTAATCACGTGTCTGGCGGGGATGATGCTCTGACAAAAACCTGCACTGGCAGGTTTTTTTGTACCCATCAGCGATGAGAAGGAGATGAAAGGGCGTGCGTTTTGCTACTATGGCGGCCTTTACATGAGGAGAAAGTCCATGTCACAAAACCTGAGCGCCGATCAGGAACTGGTGTCTGACGTCGTTGCATGCCAGCTGGTTATCAAACAAATTCTTGATGTGTTAGATGTTATCGCACCCGTTGAAGTGCGCGAGAAAATGTCCACCCAACTGAAAAACATTGATTTCGCCAGTCATCCGGCGGCCGCCGACCCGGTTACGCTTCGCGCGATCCAGAAAGCCATCGCTCTGATTGAGCTGAGATTCACTCCGCAGGGTGAGTCTCACTGAGACAGGCTGATACGTTGAACCTGGTTTTCTGAGACAACGTGAAAGGGCGACAGTCTCTGTCGCCCGGAGAAGGGTCAGAAGAAGGCTTGTACCAGCAGATAGCTGGCCGCACACGCGCAGCTCACGCCAATCAACCCTGGCAGAATAAAGCTGTGGTTGATGATAAATTTGCCGATACGGGTCGTACCTGAACGGTCAAACCCGATGCAGGCCAGGTCGCTTGGGTAGGTTGGCAGCACAAAGTATCCGTAAGACGCGGGGAAGAAGGCGATCAGCATTTTGGGTTCGATTCCCAGCATTAAGCCCATTGGCGCAACAGCGGTGAGCGCCGCCGCCTGGCTGTTCACCAGCTTAGAGACCAGGAAAAGCACAATGGCATACGTCCACGGGTGACTTTTCACCACGCCTTCCAGCGCCATTTTTAGCTCGTCGAGGTGTGCCTGGAAAAACGTATCACTCATCCACGCGACGCCAAACACCGAGAAGATTGCGACCATCCCCGCTTTAAACACCGCTCCGTTAGAAATGGCAGAGGCTTTTACCTGGCAGGACATCAGCATAATGGCCCCGGCAATGAGCATCATCATCTGTATGACAAGGTTCATCGACAGCGCTGTCATTTTGCCTTTCACCTCGAAGGCAGGGCGCAGCTCAGGCAGTGCCCCCAGGAGGACAACAACGGCAATCCCGGCGAAGAAGATCCAGGTTGACCAGTAAGCTTGCTTAGGAAAACGCTGATTCATCAGCGTTTCAGCCCCACCGTAGATAAACTCGCGCTGTTTCGGATCTTTCAGCTTTTCCTGAAACTCCGGGTCATCCGCCAGATCTTTACCCCGGCGCAAACTCCACAATGCGGCAATGGCGACGCCAAATAGCGAGGCAGGAACCGATACGGCGAGAATTTCGAGGATCCCCCACGCGTGGCCGATACCGTGTTGCGCACCCAGGATGGACACCAGTGACACGACGGCAACCGAAACCGGGGAGGCAGTGATCGCCATTTGCGACGCTACCGACGCCACGGCCATTGGTCGTTCCGGGCGGATCCCTTTTTTCAGCGCAATATCCGCAATAATGGGGAACATGGTGTACACCACGTGCCCGGTTCCGCACAGAAAGGTCAGCATCCAGGTGGTAAAGGGCGCGAGAAGGGTAATGTGTTGAGGATGTTTGCGCAGCAGACGTTCTGCAAATTGCATCATCACATTCAGACCACCAGCGGTCTGTAAGGTGGCCGCACAGCCAATGACGGCCAGGATGGTCAGCATCACGTCAACCGGTGGTTTGCCGGGTTGCAGGCCAAAAATAAAACTTAAAATAAACAGGCCGATACCGCTTATCAGCCCAAGCCCCATGCCGCCGAAACGCGTACCAACCAGCAGGCAGAGAATAATGACAATAAACTCAATGGTGATCATGATGCTCCCTCGTCAATAATTATGTAACTAAATAAATCATTACATGTTGTGAGGTTATTCATTGGGAGCAAGATCTGATTTGTTAAAAGTCAGCAAAAGCAGAGAGTTGGTAGTAAAAGCGGAGGGGGGGACGTGGGGCTGCCTGCACCTGGGTACAGGTACAGGCGGCAGAATCAGTGATGCTGGTAATTAACGACGTTGAGCACGTGCTTGTCGGTTTGTTCAGGACATAATCCGGCGCGTTTTGCATTGCGGATTTCGTTGGCCAGCGTTTTTAGCAGTACACCATCCTGTTGTTGCTCTTTGTCCATATCACGCAGGAAATTGAGCGTGGTACTGTCTTTTTGCGCTTTGGCTTCATCGGTCAGTTTGCTGAGGGTTGCGCAGCGTTGTTCATACTCTTCCAGTGTTTTCTGGAACAGGTCTTCCAGACAAGAGTAATCATCGTTCATGACATCCAGCGCTTTCACAATGGGATTCGCACCAGAATCTTTCATAAAATCAAACACGCGCATCATATGTGTGACATTGCTTTGTGCCTGGGTGCGGAAGAAGGTGGCGGTACCGGTGAGACTGTTCTCTGAGCACCATTCACTCAGGTACAAGTGCAAATTTGAGGCATAGAACTCAAGGTTCATCTGTGCATTGAGCTTTTGAATCATCGCTTGGGTAGCCATACTAATATCCTTATTTATGTGGGACGCAAAGTCAGCTGCTTAACCTGGCTCTTCAGGCTGGAAATACCTATCGCGCATCACCATTACGCACGATAGCGGGTAACAGAATAGCGTTTTACTCTTTCTCCGGATGGTCTCGAATATTCACATCCTGTGTTCGATATCCACAAGCATACGCTGGTTATTCCTTTAAGAAAACTCCTGGTTTCGATAATTTTACGCTACATTACAAAATTTAATGAAGTTGAAGTTTTGTAATAAGGAAATGTGGATGGGTTTATTGTAATTTATTGAAATGTATAAGTTTATATATTTTATTTTTCGTTTTGATGGAAATGGTAGAGGTTCTCACTATTCACTGCATGATAATAAAAAATAAGTGCTGTATATGTTATCAGATATATTCTTCGCTTTAAAAATTGCGCTAGATCATTTTTATTGACTACCCGACCAGGTCGCTCCTGCGCACGGTTATTTTTGTTTCAGATGAAAAAAAGGAACAAGGGTTTACATTATTTTTCCGGCTGAGGGGGGATGTGACGAAAGTTGCGGTGCCGTAACTACCAGGATTTGAGGAGCCAGAAGGCGTTACCACTATTCAGGGATTTCTTAGCTAATCTTATGGATGATTCTGCTCAGTGTATTTTTATTTGTCTGACAATTACTGCCATTTTTATGTCATTTTTCGCTGAATTTATGTACGCAATTACTGTAATTCTGCGGTGTGATGGCGCTCTCTTATGGATGATTAATTTCCCGCTAAAACTATCACCAGCACTAACGCTTATGACGAGGTAAGCGCTAATGTCTTGTTTTAAGTCCGATTAAATAAGAAGTACGCACGTATTCCCTACAGAAAAGATTGCTAAAGCTGGAGTTTACCATGCACAAATTTACTAAAGCGCTGGCGGCCATCGGTCTGGCTGCTGTTATGTCACAATCCGCTATCGCAGAAAATTTAAAACTCGGTTTTTTGGTCAAACAACCTGAAGAACCCTGGTTCCAGACCGAATGGAAATTCGCCGATAAAGCCGGGAAAGATTTAGGTTTTGATGTGATTAAAATCGCCGTGCCGGATGGTGAAAAAACGCTGAACGCCATTGATAGCCTGGCAGCCAGCGGCGCGAAAGGGTTTGTTATCTGTACGCCAGATCCAAAACTGGGGTCAGCCATTGCAGCCAAAGCGCGTGGTTACGGCATGAAGGTCATTGCCGTTGACGATCAGTTCGTCAATGCCAAAGGCAAACCGATGGACACCGTACCACTGGTGATGATGGCGGCGACCAAAATCGGCGAACGTCAGGGCCAGGAACTTTATAAAGAGATGCAAAAACGTGGCTGGGATGTGAAAGAGACTGCCGTGATGGCCATTACTGCTGATGAGCTGGACACCGCGCGTCGCCGCACTTCCGGTTCAATGGCCGCACTGAAAGCAGCCGGTTTCCCGGAAAAACAGATCTATAAAGTTCCGACCAAATCCAACGACATCCCGGGGGCTTTTGACGCGGCGAACTCCATGCTGGTGCAGCATCCAGAGGTGAAACACTGGCTGGTGGTCGGTATGAATGACAACACCGTGCTGGGTGGCGTGCGTGCAACGGAAGGTCAAGGCTTCAAAGCACCTGATGTTATCGGGATCGGTATCAACGGCGTTGATGCCGTCAGCGAACTGTCTAAAGCACAGGCAACAGGTTTCTATGGCTCTCTGCTGCCAAGCCCGGACGTGCATGGCTATAAATCCAGCGAAATGCTCTACAACTGGGTGACCAAAGGAGCCGAACCGCCGAAATTTACCGAAGTGACCGACGTGGTGCTGATCACCCGCGATAACTTCAAAGAGGAGCTGGCGAAAAAAGGACTGGGCGGTAAGTAATACGCTGTGATTGTGCCCCTCACTCACCGTGAGGGGCCTGACGTACACACTACAGGAATTACGGAGACGTTATGCAACAGTCCTTACCGTATCTCTCTTTTCGCGGCATCGGGAAAACGTTCCCCGGTGTCAACGCGCTGACCGATATCAGTTTCGACTGCTATGCCGGCCAGGTTCACGCCCTGATGGGGGAGAACGGCGCGGGGAAATCCACGCTGTTGAAAATCCTCAGTGGCAACTACACGCCAACGACCGGAACGCTGGCCATTCGCGGCGAAGACGTCGCTTTTGCCGATACTACAGAGGCGCTAAACGCCGGGGTTGCCATTATCTATCAGGAGCTGCACCTGATCCCCGAGATGACCGTGGCGGAAAATATCTATTTAGGACAGCTCCCGCACAAAAGCGGCGTGGTTAATCGCTCGCTACTTAATTATGAAGCGGGGCTGCAGTTAAAACACCTTGGTCTGGATGTCGATCCCCAGACGCCTCTGAAATATCTCTCCATCGGCCAGTGGCAGATGGTCGAAATTGCCAAGGCGCTGGCACGTAATGCCAAGATCATTGCCTTCGACGAACCCACCAGTTCGCTTTCGGCGCGTGAAATCGAAAATCTGTTCCGCGTGATCCGCGAGCTGCGTCAGGAAGGCCGTATTATTTTGTACGTTTCGCACCGTATGGAAGAAATCTTTGCCTTAAGCGATGCCATCACCGTGTTTAAGGATGGCCGCTATGTGCGCACCTTTACTGATATGCAACAGGTTAACCATGATCAGCTTGTTCAGGCGATGGTCGGACGTGAGCTGGGGGATATTTACCACTGGCAGCCACGTGAATATGGTCCTGAACGCCTGCGTCTGGATAACGTGAAAGCACCTGGCGTGCGGACACCGATTTCGTTATCGGTGCGCAGCGGTGAAATCGTCGGGCTGTTTGGTCTGGTGGGGGCGGGACGCAGTGAGCTGATGAAAGGCTTGTTTGGCGGCACACGTATTACGCAGGGGCAGGTCTCTATTGACGGACAACAGGTTGATATTCAGAAGCCTGCTCATGCCATTAACGCAGGCATGATGCTCTGCCCGGAAGACCGCAAAGCAGAGGGGATCATTCCGGTGCACTCTGTGCGCGACAACATCAATATTTCTGCAAGGCGTAAATATATTCGGGCGGGATGTTTAATCAACGACAACTGGGAATCGAGCAATGCCGACCACCACATTCGTTCACTGAACATCAAAACGCCGGGTGCTGAGCAACTGATCATGAATCTTTCCGGTGGTAACCAGCAAAAGGCCATTTTAGGCCGCTGGTTGTCGGAAGACATGAAGGTCATTTTGCTCGATGAGCCGACGCGCGGTATCGATGTGGGGGCAAAACACGAGATTTATAACGTGATTTATGAACTGGCAAAACGCGGTGTGGCGGTGCTGTTCGCCTCCAGCGATCTGCCCGAGGTGCTTGGCGTTGCTGACCGTATCGTTGTGATGCGTGAAGGTGAAATTGCCGGTGAATTGCTGCATGAACAGGCGAATGAACAACAGGCGTTGAGTCTCGCCATGCCTAAAGTTAGCCAGGCTGTCGCCTGAGTAAGGAGTTAATGATGTCCTCTGTTACTACATCCGGAGTGCCGAAGTCGGCTTTCAGTTTTGGACGCATCTGGGATCAGTACGGCATGCTGGTAGTTTTTGCCGCACTGTTCCTCGCCTGCGCGATATTTGTACCTAATTTTGCCACCTTCATTAATATGAAAGGGCTGGGGCTGGCTATTTCCATGTCCGGCATGGTGGCCTGCGGGATGCTGTTCTGCCTGGCGTCCGGTGATTTCGACCTGTCCGTGGCCTCCGTGATTGCCTGTGCAGGCGTCACGACGGCGGTGGTGATCAACATGACCGAAAGCCTGTGGATTGGCGTGCTGGCAGGTCTGCTGCTGGGTGTCATCAGTGGCCTGGTGAATGGTTTTGTGATTGCGCGTCTGAAGATTAACGCGCTGATCACGACACTCGCGACCATGCAAATTGTGCGCGGTCTGGCCTATATCATCTCTGACGGTAAAGCCGTGGGGATTGAAGACGAGCGCTTCTTTACCCTGGGCTATGCCAACTGGCTGGGCTTGCCTGCGCCAATCTGGCTGACGGTGGCCTGCCTGATCCTGTTCGGTTTCCTGCTCAACCGTACTACCTTTGGCCGCAATACGCTGGCTATCGGCGGTAATGAAGAAGCGGCACGCCTGGCGGGTGTTCCGGTTGTGCGTACCAAAATCATTATCTTTGTGCTTTCCGGGCTGGTATCTGCTGCGGCGGGGATTATTCTGGCTTCACGTATGACCAGCGGCCAGCCAATGACCTCCATCGGTTACGAGCTGATCGTGATTTCAGCCTGCGTACTGGGGGGCGTTTCCCTGAAAGGCGGCATCGGAAAAATCTCATATGTGGTGGCCGGGATCCTGATCCTGGGGACCGTTGAGAACGCCATGAACCTGCTGAATATCTCTCCGTTCTCGCAGTATGTGGTTCGCGGTCTGATCCTGCTGGCAGCGGTGATTTTCGACCGTTACAAGCAAAAAGCGAAACGTACCGTATAACGCGATCCCTGCCTTTTTATTGCTCAACTTATAACCATAGTTGACTTCTCAACCGCTCCGCCAGTTTTGCTGGCGGGGCGGTGGTCAAATGGCGAGCAACGTCACACTGTCTATACTTACATGGCGATGATTGAGGTAATGGCTTTTACTTCTCGAAAACTGTAAGGAGGAAAAGGGTGGCTGACTCGTTAACCGCACCGCCTGTACTGCCCGGAAATTTTGCATTCTTTTTTGACCTCGATGGCACGCTTGCTGAGATAAAACCACATCCTGACCAGGTGGCGATCCCTGCCACGGTTCTTCAGATGTTGCACCAACTCTCGCAGATGAATGAGGGAGCACTGGCATTGATATCAGGGCGCTCAATGGCTGAGCTGGATCAGCTCTCCAGGCCTTATCGCTTTCCGCTAGCCGGTGTACACGGAGCGGAGCGCCGCGACATCCATGCTCACACGCATATCGTTTCACTCCCCGATGCATTAACACAAACGCTACAGGCGCAGCTCTCTTCGGCACTGGCTGAACTGCCAGGCACGGAGCTGGAAGCCAAAGGTATGGCGTTTGCTTTGCACTACCGGCAGGCCCCACAGCATGCCGACGCGGTACTTGCGCTGGCCGCTGAGATCGTCAGCAGGTACCCACAGCTGGCCCTGCAGCCGGGAAAATGCGTGGTGGAACTGAAGCCCAAAGGGGTTAATAAAGGTGCGGCGATTGCCGCGTTTATGGTGACGCCGCCTTTTCGCGGCAGGACGCCGCTCTTCATGGGAGATGACCTGACCGATGAGGCAGGGTTTTGCGTGGTGAACCAGGCCGAAGGGATCTCAGTCAAAGTGGGGCCAGGTGAAACCATCGCCGGATGGCGTCTGGCCAATGTCGCCAGCGTCTGGCAGTGGATCACTGACGTCGCCAGCCAGCAACAACACATAGCGCGAAACAACGGGGGAAACCATTATGGGTCGTTTAATCGTCGTTTCTAACCGTATCGCAGCGCCTGATGACAAAAAGGTCAGTGCCGGTGGACTGGCAGTAGGCGTTTTAGGTGCCTTAAAAGCCGCTGGTGGGCTGTGGTTTGGCTGGAGTGGTGATATCAGTGATGAAGAAAAACCGCTTAAAAAAGTGACGCGCGGCAATATCACGTGGGCATCCTTTGCCCTGAAGGAGAAAGATTACGAAGAGTATTACTCCGAGTTCTCCAATGCGGTGCTGTGGCCTGCATTTCACTACCGTCTTGACCTGGTAAAATACCAGCGCGATGCCTTTGATGGCTATATGCGGGTAAATGCACTACTGGCGGATAAACTGCTGCCCTTAGTCGGGAAAGACGATATTTTATGGATCCACGATTACCATCTGCTTCCCTTCGCCAGAGCGTTGCGGGAGCGGGGGGTGAATAACCGGATTGGCTTTTTCCTGCATATTCCGTTTCCTACACCGGAAATTTTTAACGCCATTCCGCCACATGAAGATCTGCTGGAGGCGCTGTGTGACTACGATTTGCTGGGCTTTCAGACGGAAAATGATCGGCTGGCATTCCTGGACTCTGTATCAGGCAAAACGCGGCTGGTGACAAAAGGCGGTAAAACGCACACAGCCTGGGGAAAGGCATTTCACACCGAAGTGTATCCGATCGGTATTGAGCCGGAGGAGATTGCCGAACAAGCATCCGGGCCATTGCCACCAAAGCTGGCGCAGCTCAAGAACGAACTGAAACACGTAAAGAATATCTTTTCAGTGGAACGGCTCGATTATTCCAAAGGGTTGCCGGAGCGTTTTCTGGCGTACGAAACCCTGCTGGAAAAGTATCCTCAACACCGCGGTAAGATCCGTTATACGCAGATAGCGCCAACGTCGCGGGGTGAAGTTCAGGCTTATCAGGACATCCGCCATCAACTGGAGATGGAGGCGGGGCGGATTAATGGTCGCTATGGACAGCTAGGCTGGACACCGCTGTTTTATCTGAATCAGCATTTTGAACGCAAGATCCTGATGAAGGTGTTCCGCTACGCCGATGTTGGCCTGGTCACGCCGCTGCGTGACGGGATGAATCTGGTCGCAAAGGAGTATGTGGCAGCACAAGATCCTGCTGATCCTGGCGTGTTGGTGTTATCTCAGTTTGCAGGAGCCGCGAATGAGCTAACGTCAGCGCTTATCGTTAACCCTTACGATCGCGATGATGTTGCTAATGCGCTCGATCGTGCGTTAACAATGCCGCTAACGGAACGTATTTCCCGCCATGCTGAGATGATGGACACTATCCGTAAGCATGATATCAACCACTGGCAGGCGCGTTTTATTCACGATCTGCGCAAAATCATCCCGCAAAATCACGCCATGCAGTTGCAAAAAAAGATCGCAACATTCCCTAAACTGGCGTGATATTCCTCCTGGGGGTTAATGGCCCCCAAGAGGCACTAACAAAACATCAACCTGGCTTGAGGCAACAATCGATTTTGCCGCACAGGCTGCGCGAGAAAAAAAACTGTGGTTATGATTACCGCAAATAACCAAATCAATATTCTGCTTACGGCACATGCTAAGAATATGTTCGTTTAATTCCCCTGTTGCAATGACAGTCTGGTGAACAGGGTATTGAGCCTTTTCGACCAGCTCCAGCAGAAATTGCTGCGTTTCCTCCTGAAGAACGTCACGAATATCTTCAAGCATGGGCGCTGCCAGTTGATTATACATTTCAGGTTCTGCTGCAAGGGTGATCAGGCTGATACGGGCATTGTTCGGTCTGGCGATGGAGACAGCACGGGCGACAAGCTGGTGGCTTTCCGGTGAAACAGCAACAGAAACAAGAAGATGAGTGTAACCCATCGCATACTCCTTAGACGTCTGAAACACGGTGTTTTAGCCAGCTTTACCGCGAATCTCCCGCTTCTGCAAGAGGTGAATACGACATTAGTGTGAAGCTTATCATAATTATTCATTAATTATTCTTATAAGAAGAATAATTGAAAACGAAGTCTCGATGAAAAAAATTAACAACTTAACGTAAATCACACAAATTTCTGTTTGCAGCATGAAATCGTTGTGGCGGGGGATAAACACAATTCGAATGATTAGGGTGCGAAATTGTTACCTTGCGCACCGATTATAACTATATGTTTTTTATGAATAATAAAAATCACCCTCCGGGTGTGGTATGACCTGTTCAGGTGGCGTAGTCAATAATGCGCAATAAAGCAATTGGTGCTACCCCGCCAGACCATGCTTTTGCATGAGTATTCGTCTTCTAAGAATACAAAATAGCATTTTTTGTTTAAAAAACGACCAAATTACAAGTCACGCTGATGGATTTATGGGTAATATTCACTTAAATTGTGTGATGTGGATCACATTTTTTTAAATTTGGGAGTGGCTGCATTGTATGTGGCAAAACTGACGAGTAGAGTTTGCGTCGAATTAGGAAAAATCTTAGTTATTTGTAAGAAATGATAAAGCGTGTAAGGGCACATTTTTGTGTACCTGTTGCGCGTTTTGCTGCATACAAACCTTAATTCAACTATGCATTTGGCCTTTTCTTTTTTTTTTATACCGGGTGTTTTCCCGGCGACATCACGGGGTGCGGTCTTTCCGCATAAAAATAATAGTTGGTTATTCGGGATGGGAAAAATGCATACATCCGAGTTGCTAAAACATATCTATGACATCAATTTGTCATATTTACTGCTTGCACAGCGTTTGATTAGTCAGGACAAGGCGTCCGCGATGTTTCGTCTTGGCATTAACGAAGAAATGGCCACCATGCTGGGCGGATTAACGCTCCCGCAAATGGTAAAGCTGGCCGAAACGAATCAACTTGTTTGTCAGTTCCGCTTTGATAATCCGCAGACCATCACACGTCTGACACAGGAATCCCGTGTTGACGATCTTCAGCAGATCCATACCGGTATTCTTCTTTCCACTCGCTTGCTCAACGAAATCAGCCAGCCTGATGACGTAGCCCGTAAGAAAAGAGCTTAAAAATGAGCGAAAAAAGCATTGTTCAGGAAGCGCGTGACATACAGCTGGCAATGGAACTGATTACGCTGGGTGCTCGTTTGCAAATGCTGGAAAGCGAAACTCAGCTGAGCCGTGGTCGCCTCATCAAACTGTATAAAGAGTTACGCGGTAGCCCTCCGCCAAAAGGGATGCTGCCGTTTTCAACAGACTGGTTTATGACCTGGGAACAGAACATCCATGCATCCATGTTCTGTAACGCCTGGCAGTACCTGCTAAAAACCGGTTTGTGCAGCGGCGTTGATGCCGTGATCAAAGCGTATAAACTCTACCTTGAGCAATGCCCACAGCAGGAAGATGGCCCCCTGCTGGCGCTGACCCGCGCATGGACGCTGGTGCGTTTTGTTGAAAGTGGAATGCTTGAACTGTCGCGCTGTAACTGCTGCGATGGCAATTTTATTACCCATGCTCATCAGCCTGCTGGCAGCTTCGCCTGTAGTTTATGCCAGCCTCCATCCCGTGCAGTAAAAAGACGTAAACTTTCCCAGGATGCTGCCGATATTATTCCACAACTGCTGGATGAACAGATCGAACAGGCTGTTTAACCCGAACGTGTGGGCAAGATTCCAGCAGCGGTAAGCAATTACCGCTGCTTTTTTTTACCCCGCGTTCCGGTAACACACTCGAAATGAACGTCCTGCCTTAGTCACTAGCGGAAGGATGATGTCGTGCTTATCTTATTAGGTTACCTGGTAGTTCTCGGTACAGTTTTCGGCGGTTACATGATGACCGGCGGGCACCTTGGAGCACTCTATCAACCGGCTGAACTTATTATCATTGGAGGCGCAGGGGTAGGGGCTTTTATCGTTGGTAACAACGGTAAGTCGATCAAGGGAACGCTGAAAGCGATTCCGTTGCTGTTCCGTCGCTCGAAATACACCAAAAGCATGTACATGGACCTGCTGGCGCTGCTCTATCGTCTGATGGCGAAGTCCCGTCAGCAGGGGATGTTCTCGCTGGAGCGAGACATCGAAAATCCAAAAGAGAGCGAAATCTTTGCCAGCTATCCGCGTATTCTGGCTGATGCCATGATGCTGGATTTCATCGTCGATTACCTGCGTCTCATCATCAGCGGCAACATGAATACCTTCGAAATCGAAGCACTGATGGACGAAGAGATCGAAACCCACGAGAGCGAATCCGAAGTGCCGGCAAACAGCCTGGCGCTGGTGGGCGATTCCCTTCCTGCCTTCGGTATCGTTGCGGCAGTGATGGGGGTGGTCCACGCGCTGGCCTCCGCTGACCGTCCTGCGGCAGAACTGGGCGCACTGATTGCTCACGCGATGGTGGGAACCTTCCTCGGTATTTTGCTGGCGTACGGCTTTATCTCTCCGCTGGCCAGTGTTTTGCGCCAGAAGAGCGCCGAAACCACCAAAATGATGCAGTGCGTGAAGATCACGCTGCTCTCTAACCTCAACGGTTATGCACCACCGATCGCCGTGGAATTTGGCCGTAAAACGCTGTACTCCAGCGAGCGTCCGTCGTTTATCGAACTGGAAGAACACGTGCGTGCGGTGAAAAACCCAAACCAACAGACGACAACTGAGGACGCATGAAAAATCAGTCCCATCCGATCGTCATCGTAAAAAAGCGCAAGCACAAGGGGCATGGGCACGGTGCGCATGGCTCCTGGAAAATTGCTTACGCCGACTTTATGACCGCTATGATGGCGTTCTTTCTGGTGATGTGGTTGATTTCCATCTCCAGCCCGAAAGAGCTTATCCAGATTGCGGAATATTTCAGAACGCCGCTGGCGACTGCGGTGGCTGGTGGGCCACGCATTTCTAACAGCGACAGCCCAATCCCCGGTGGCGGCGATGATTACACCCAACAGAAGGGTGAGGTGAAAAAAGAGCCTAACATCAACGAACTGAAAAAACGGATGGAGCAGGCGCGTCTGAAGAAACTGCGTGGCGACCTGGACCAACTGATTGAAGCCGACCCGAAACTGCGCGCACTGCGACCACACCTGAAGATCGATCTGGTGCAGGAAGGTTTGCGTATCCAGATTATTGATAGCCAGAACCGCCCGATGTTCAAAACTGGCAGTGCGGAAGTTGAACCCTACATGCGCGATATTTTGCGCGCAATCGCACCGGTGCTGAATGGTATTCCAAACCGGGTGAGCCTTTCAGGACACACGGATGATTTCCCGTATGCCTCGGGTGAAAAGGGATACAGCAACTGGGAACTTTCAGCCGATCGTGCCAACGCCTCGCGTCGCGAGCTGGTGGCGGGTGGGCTTGATGATGGCAAAGTACTGCGCGTAGTCGGCATGGCAGCAACCATGCGCCTTTCCGACCGCGGGCCGGGTGATGCCATCAACCGTCGTATCAGTCTTCTGGTGCTGAACCAACAGGCGGAGCAGGCCATCCTGCATGAAAACGCCGAAAGTCAGAATGAGTCACTGGACGATTTAAAACAGCCTGGGGCCGTTCCTTCGGCTGCCGTTCCAACATCGCCACCAGCCAATCCGAGGTGATAGCGTGAGCATGGATATTAGCGATTTTTACCAGACATTCTTTGATGAAGCCGACGAATTGTTGGCCGATATGGAGCAACACCTGCTGGATCTGGTGCCCGAAGCACCAGATTCAGAGCAGCTCAATGCCATCTTCCGTGCAGCGCACTCTATTAAAGGCGGAGCCGGAACGTTTGGATTTACCATTTTGCAGGAAACGACCCATTTAATGGAGAACCTGCTTGATGAAGCACGACGCGGTGAGATGCAGCTCAATACCGACATTATCAACCTGTTTTTGGAAACCAAAGATATTATGCAGGAACAGCTCGACGCCTATAAAAGCTCGGCAGAGCCTGATGCCGCCAGCTTTGAATACATCTGCAATGCACTGCGCCAGTTAGCGCTGGAAGCAAAAGGTGAAGTGGCCGCAGCCGTTGTCCCCGCGGCGAAACTGAGTGTTGTCGATGCCGTTGCCGGACAAGATGCTGCACCGGCCGCAGCACAACCGGGCAAATTGCGCGTTGTGCTGTCTCGCCTGAAAGAGAGCGAAGTTAACCTGCTGGAAGAAGAACTGGGTAACCTGGCGACATTAAGCAATGTGGTGAAAGGCAAAGACAGCCTTGCCGCGACGCTTGACGACGGTATCAGTCAGGACGACATCGTGGCGGTGCTGTGCTTTGTTATTGAAGCGGATCAGATTGCTTTTGAAACCGAAGCCGCGGTGGTGGAAGCACCTGCCGGGGTGGAAGAAGTGGCTGTGGTTGCACAAGCGGCTGCACCTGCCGTGGTGCCAGCTGCGCCTGCACTGAAAGCGGTGCCAAAAGATGCCGCTGCACCAGGTCGTGGTGAAAAACCGGCCGCCCGTTCCAGTGAGTCCACCAGTATTCGCGTAGCCGTTGAGAAGGTTGACCAGCTGATTAACCTGGTTGGCGAACTGGTGATCACCCAGTCGATGCTGGCGCAACGTTCTAACGAACTGGACCCGGTAACCCACGGCGATCTCATCACCAGCATGGGGCAGTTACAACGTAACGCCCGCGATCTGCAGGAATCGGTGATGTCCATCCGTATGATGCCGATGGAATATGTCTTCAGCCGCTTCCCGCGTCTGGTACGTGACCTGGCCGGTAAGTTGAACAAGCAAATAGAACTGACGCTGATGGGCAGCTCTACCGAGCTGGACAAGAGCCTGATTGAACGCATTATCGACCCGTTAACGCACCTGGTGCGTAACAGCCTCGACCACGGGATTGAACTGCCGGAAAACCGCATAGCCGCAGGGAAATCGCCGGTTGGCAACCTGATCCTGTCAGCGGAACACCAGGGCGGTAACATCTGTATCGAGGTGACGGATGACGGTGCGGGTCTGAACCGGGAACGTATCCTGGCGAAGGCCATTTCGCAGGGGATGGCTGTTAACGAAAACATGACCGACGAAGAAGTGGGCATGCTGATCTTCGCACCGGGCTTCTCCACGGCAGAGCAGGTGACGGACGTCTCCGGGCGCGGTGTCGGTATGGACGTGGTGAAACGTAACATCCAGGAGATGGGTGGCCACGTTGAGATCAAGTCTAAGCAAGGTTCAGGTACCACCATACGCATTCTGCTGCCGCTGACGCTGGCGATCCTGGACGGTATGTCTGTCAAAGTGGCGGACGAAGTCTTTATTCTGCCACTGAACGCGGTGATGGAATCGCTGCAGCCGCGTGAAGAAGATCTGCACCCGCTGGCGGGTGGTGAACGTGTCCTCGAAGTGCGTGGTGAATACCTGCCGCTGGTGGAACTGTGGAAAGTCTTCGAAGTGGACGAGGCCAAAACCGAGGCCACGCAGGGTATCGTTGTGATCCTGCAAAGCGCGGGTCGCCGCTATGCGCTGCTGGTCGACCAGCTGATTGGTCAGCATCAGGTGGTGGTGAAAAACCTCGAAAGTAACTACCGTAAAGTGCCAGGTATTTCTGCCGCCACCATTCTGGGTGATGGTAGCGTGGCGCTGATCGTCGATGTGTCGGCGCTTCAGGGATTAAATCGTGAACAACGTGTGGCGTACACAGCCGCCTGATTAAGTAAAAGGTAATAACATGACCGGTATGAGTAATGTAACGAAACTGGCGGGCGAGCCATCAGGACAGGAATTCCTGGTATTCACTTTAGGCGATGAGGAGTACGGCATCGATATCCTGAAAGTGCAGGAAATCCGTGGTTACGATCAGGTGACCCGCATCGCTAACACGCCTGCATTTATTAAAGGTGTTACTAACCTGCGTGGCGTGATTGTGCCAATCGTTGACCTGCGTGTGAAATTCAGCCAGGGCGACGTTGACTACAACGACAACACCGTGGTGATTGTCCTGAATCTGGGTCAGCGCGTGGTGGGTATTGTGGTGGATGGTGTGTCTGATGTGCTGTCGTTAACGTCTGACCAAATCCGCCCGGCACCGGAGTTCGCGGTCACGCTGTCCACCGAATACCTGACAGGGCTGGGTGCGCTCGGCGATCGTATGCTGATTCTGGTGAACATTGAGAAGCTGCTGAACAGCGAAGAGATGGCACTGCTGGATATCGCGGCGAATCACGTAGCGTAGGTAAAAGCAAAACGGCAACTTCGGTTGTAATGCCGATCAGTTAAGGATCGGTTGACCGATCCAGTGGCTGTGTAAGAATCCGGAAATGCTCACCCGTTTCCGGATTTTTTTATGCACATTGGACAGGCTCTTGATCTGGTATCCCGTTACGATCCTCTGCGTAACCCGCTGACTTCTCTGGGCGATTATCTGGACCCGGAGCTCATTTCCCGCTGTCTGGCCGAATCAGCTGAGCTTCTCAGAATCATGCGGAATGGTCATGAGAATGCTGATGACCCTGCAGGGAGCGTCACCAGTTTGTATCCCTGAGCTAATGCGAGATCTGGAAAGTATGGGGCAGATGGTCAGGTTGCCGACAAGAAGGGAAAGGGCCTTCCAGAGGGTGGTGAATGAGAGGCCCTGGAGATACCCCACAGCCCCGAAAAAGGGCCAGTCAGTTGCTTAACTGACTGGCATTACAACTCAGGTTGCCGTTTTTAGTGTTTGCTCCCTCTCCCGTGGGAGAGGGTTGGGGTGAGGGCAACAGACCTCACCTTTTTTACATCTTAAGCTTCCTGCTCCACCAGCTCCGTTTCCGCTTCCCGCTTCCCTTCATTTTGCGACAGCATCGCAGTAGCAATACCGTTACCCAACACGTTAATAGCGGAACGGCCCATATCCAGGAAGTGATCGATACCCATCAGTAACAGAATACCTGCCACCGGAATATTGAAGCTTGGGATAGTCGCTGCCAGTACCACCAGAGAAGAGCGTGGTACGCCTGCAATCCCTTTTGAAGCCAGCATCAGGGTCAGCATCAGTACCGTAACTTCCGAGAAACTCAGGTGAATGTTGTACGCCTGTGCAATAAACATCGAGGCAAAAGAGCAGTACACCATTGAACCTACCAGGTTAAAGGAATAACCAATTGGCAGGACGAAAGAAGCGATATTGCGTGAGCAGCCAAAACGTTCCAGCTGTTCCAGCGTTTTTGGATATGCTGCTTCAGAGCTGCTGGTGGTAAACGCAACCAGCACCGGATCTTTCAGCATGCTGACCAAACGAAACACCTCTTTTTTCAGCACCATGTAGCCCACTGCCAGCAACACCATGCAGGTGAGGAAGATCGCCACATAGTAACCGCCAATGAAGGAGGCATAGTTCAGCAGGATGCCGAGACCCTGTGTGGCAATAACGGATGAAATGGCGGCGAAAATTGCCAGCGGTGCCACGTACATCACGTAACCGGTCACTTTCAGCATGATGTGAGAGACGACGTCCAGCGCTGCCACCAGCGGGGCGTTGAATTTCTGCCCCAGAGACGCGCCGCCAATGCCGAAGAACATGGAGAACACCACGATCTGCAGAATTTCATTGTTCGACATTGCCCCGGCGATGCTGGTGGGAATGGTATGAGACAGGAAGGCTTTCAGCGTCATTCCGCCGACTGCCAGGCCGGTATCCACCGCTTCCGTTGGGATTGTCAGGTTCAGACCACTACCCGGGTGTTCCAGGGTGACAATAAACAGCCCCACCAGAATAGACAGCACGGATGAGCTAATAAACCACACCATCGCTTTACCGCCTACGCGACCAATGGTGGACGTTTCGCCCAGTTTCATGATACCGACCGTTAACGTACTGAAGACCAATGGTGCAATTACCATTTTAATCAGTCGCAGGAAAATATCGGTCAGGAGTGTGATGTTATCCGACCAGGTTTTGATGGCATCCGGTGAGGCATATTCATGAATTGCCGCCCCTGAAAGAATACCCGCCAGCATGAATATCACAATGAAGAGTGTGAGTTTGTTTGCACTTGCCACGAAAAAAGACCCTCTATGCGCTTAAGAGTGAGTCCACGCTGCTACATATAGAATTTTTATTACAGCGCAGGAAAAGATTCGGCACATAAATTGAAGTAAAGCGGGGGGAGATACAACTGATTTTTAATTTTTATTAAATTTGTTGTCGCTGTTACGACGATATATTGTGAGGTAGATCACATTTTCATGGGTATATACTCAGACTCTGGAAAGAAAATTTTCTTTAAATCATTATAACGAATTGTATTTAAAGTAAATTCCTTGTCAATACAACAAATGTAGCAGGGGGTGGTTGAAGTAGTAACCATAAACTAGATTCTCAATAACCCCCCTTTGCGGCGTATTTAGCGGGGCTAACATGCTGAGCGGTATAAATAAAATTTGGAAAGCGAACGGAAACGTCTTCTGGAGGTGGGTAAATGAAAAGAAAACGCCTTTTGATATGTGCAGGAGCCTTGCTGCCCGTCGTAACAGCCCCGCAGGCGTTGGCGGTAACCAGTAGTGGCACCATCGGGGTAACGCTGACACTCACCAATGGCTGTCTGATCAACAGCTCGCCAACCCAAAACGGCATTAACTTCGGCACCCTGGATTTCGGGACCCATCCTGCAACCTTTTCCACGCTGACCACCCAACTGAGCGGAGCCAGCGGCGGCAATACCTTCACCATCCAGTGTACAACTGCCAGCTATTCGGTAGCGATCACCGGCAACACGAATGCCACGGCACCAGGCAACGTTGTTGGCACGCCAGGCACGCCCGAGCGTTATCTGATTAATACCGCCAATGCGGCGCAGGGGGTGGCCTATAGCCTTTACAGCGACGGTGGGTTTAACACCGTGGTTGCCAATAACGTCGCTCTGCCGGTTGCGTCGACGGCAGGTGGGGTTGATAGCTATACCCTCTACGGGCGGATCACCGGGGGTGGCAACAGCGTCACGGTTGTGCCAGGTACCTACACCGATACCATTAACGTTAGCGTGACCTACTAACTTCAGAGCCAGACATGAGGGAAGCCATTTCGCGTTTGCGCTCGGGCGCAAAGGGTGTGTTGTGCATGTTTTTTACGCTGGCGATGGGGGGAATGGTGGCTCTCCCGGCTCTGGCAGTGACTTCTCAGTCCTTTAAAGTCAGCGCGACCATTGTGCCGGGATGTTCGGTCTCTACCGGAACCGGAGGGCTACTTGGCTCGCTGGATTTTGGCACGCATAACGGCGTGGAGAGCGCCCCGGTTAGCACCAGTTTTGTACCCAGCGGTGCGTTGTCTATCGCCTGTACGCCTGGCGTGTCGTTGAGCATGACTATTGACGGCGGGCTGCATTACGCCTCAGTACGAAGGATGCAGCGTGCCGGTGGCACTGACGTGGTGGGTTATCGACTTTATAGCAGCAGTTCGCTGGCCGCTAACAGTGAGATTGGGGTCAACCAGGCAATCGCGGTGACCTATACCAACAGTAATAACATCGCGCTACCGCTTTTTGGCGTGGCGCTTATGACGGGGTTCAGCCCCGCAGGCACGTATTCTGATCAACTTACTGTGACATTGTCATGGTGATAAAGGGAGATAATCGATGAAGCTGTCTGTCTGGCATTTGTGCCTGGTGAGTCTGTTGGGGGTGACCGTCGCAAAGAATGATGCAAATGCAGCGGCGACCATTCTGTTATGGCCCATTGATCCCTGGCTGTCGGCAGACGCCAGTGCGACGGAGTTATGGATCCAGAATCAGGGCAACAGTGCGACAACCATGCAGGTTCGCATCGTGCGCTGGCAGCAGGAGAATGGCTTTGAACGTTATACCGCGCAGCAGGATGTCGTCGCCAGCCCGCCGATTGTGACAATCGGCACAGGAAACAAGCAGCTTATCCGCCTGATCCGACAGGGCACGATCCCGAAGGGGGTTGAACAAGCCTACCGCATTATTGTGGATGAAATTCCCCAGCCTGATGTGAAAGCGAGCCCGGCTATTGGCCTGCGGCTACAGATGCGATATTCCATTCCACTCTTCGTTTATGGTCAGGGGATCCCGACGGTCAAAGAGGGCGCATATCATGCGCTGGTTGATACTAAAAACCTGAGCTGGCGGGTGATGCAGGAAGGTGGTCACCCCGTACTTGAGGTGCGTAATCAGGGGGATGTTCACGTCAGGCTGAGCCAGGTGGCGCTGGAACAGGGGAGACAGACGCGTACGGTGGCGCAGGGGTTACTGGGTTATGTTCTGCCAAACAGCTTTCGCAGCTGGCCAATACCAGCAGGAATACGCCAGCCAGATCAGATAAGCGCGCAGATTAATGCCAGGGATGCACAATGGCAGTCGACGCCCGTCAACTGAAGCCGCTGATGATGATTCTGCTTTGCGTCAGTACCCGCTCCTGGGCCGAACCCGGTGATGACCGTTTACCGCCACCACCGGATGCGCAGGCGATCAATAGCGAGGCGGTATTCCAGCTTGCCATCGTACTGAATCACTATGACACCGGTCTGGTGGTACCTGTGACGCAGCGTAGCGGTGCGTTTTTTATCTCCAGTGCCGATCTGCTACGCGCAGGATTGCCGCCAGAGCACGTACCGACAGGCGAGGTTAATCTTTCCACGCTGTCGCAGGTTCGCGTGGAGTATGACAGCGCAGCACAGCGTTTACTGCTAACGGTTCCCCGGGACTGGGTGGCTTCCCGTGTCACCTCCTTTAGCGAACAAACGGCGCAAAACAAACCCCATTTTGGCCGGGGGGCGCTACTGAATTACGATCTCTATACCAACCGTACCGAACATCTCGGTGGACAGGCTTCCCTCTGGCATGAGTTTCGTTATTTTAACGAGAAGGGTTCACTCTCTTCGACCGGCTATGTCCGGGAAAATTTCGACGGTAATGCGGATCAGCAGCAAGGGTATGTACGCTATGACACCACTGTGCTGATGACCAACGAGGAGGATGCAATCACCTGGAGCGCAGGGGACGTGATCAGCGACGCGCTGAGCTGGAGCTCCAGCGTGCGGATGGGCGGGATCAGCTACGGGCGTGATTTTTCCCTGCGTCCTGACCTGGTGACCTGGCCGTTGCCTGAATTCTCCGGTGAGGCTGCGGTTCCTACCTCGGTTGACCTCTTTATTAATGGCTACCGCTCCGGCTCGACCCAGCTGCAGCCTGGGCCGTTCACGCTCACCAATCTGCCGTATATAAACGGCGCGGGGGATGCGGTACTGATCACCACCGATGCGCTGGGTCGCCAGGTGAGCACCACGCTGCCGTTTTACGTCACCAGCGATTTGCTTAACGCTGGGCTGAGTGATGGGGCTATGACGCTGGGAAGTCTGCGGCGCAACTACGGTATCAAGAACTTTGACTATGGCCCGGCGGCAGGCAGTGGCTCGTATCGCTATGGGATGACGGACTGGTTAACGCTGGAAGGCCATGCCGAAGGGGCAGAAGAGCTGGCGCTGGGAGGGGTGGGGACGGTGGTAAAGCTGGGGCGCTTTGGTGTGGTGAACTCTGCATATACCCGCAGCCACATGCGCGGGGAAGATGGTGGGCAAATCAACTGGGGGTACCAGTACAGCACCAGCACATTTAGCGTGGCCACGCAGCATACCCGGCGTGACCGCGAGTTTGGCAACCTGGCATTGTATGACCAGCCGACCGTCTATGATGAAAACGACAAACCCATCGCCAGCCTTAGCCGCAATACCGACCAATATTCCCTGACGTTTAACCTCGGCCAGTACGGCAATATTGGTACAGCCTGGATAGGCGTCGAGAGCTTTGACAGGCAGAAAACCGAGCTGTTGAATCTCTCCTGGAGCCGCAATTTGTGGGGCCGTAGCAGTGTTTATCTGGCGGCCAGCCGCGATCGGCAACAGGGTGACTGGACCTTTGCGCTGTCACTGCAGGTGCCGCTGGGTGAACGCGAAAGCGCTGCTGTCTCTTTTGAGAAAACGCCAGATGCCGGCAGCACGCAGCGCATTAACTACAACCACTCCATGCCATCCGACGGCGGGTTCAGCTGGAATATGGCGTGGGCCAACCAGTCGCAGTCGGACAACTATCAACAGGCCACGCTGGGCTGGCGCAACAGTAACATTGAACTGCAGGGGGGCGGCTATGGCGAGCAGGACATGATGACCTGGTGGGGTGAGGCGATGGGCTCCCTCGTGCTGATGGATGGTGAGCTGTTTGCGGCGAACAAAATCAATGATGCTTTCGTGGTGATCAGCACCGACGGTCATCCGGATGTCCCGGTTAACTATGAAAACCAGCCGGTCGGGAAAACCAATAATCATGGCTATCTGCTGGTCAGCGGCGTGTCGGCCTATTACCCGGCAAGCTACAGCATTAATACCCTCAACCTGCCCGCCGATACCCGCCTGAAAGAGACGGAACGGCGGGTTGCTGTTCGCCGTCACAGCGGCTATCTGGTGGATTTCCCGATGGAGCAGGAGCGGGTGGCCAGTGTTATTCTGCATGATGCGCAGGGGCAAGTTCTTCCTGTGGGAAGTCTGGTAAGTCGAGCTGCGCGTAGCAATGCCGTTGTGGGATATGACGGTATTGCCTGGTTGGAAAATCTTGATGATGTGAATGCGCTCGACGTGACAATGCCCGACGGGAAGCACTGTCAGGCCACGCTGACAGTGGATGCAAACCCGGAACACAAGCTGAAAACTTATGGTCCACTGGTTTGCCGGGAGCAGCCATGAAGCGCGTGCTGCTGTGGATTTTACTGCTTATCTCCGGCGGTAGCTGGGCGGCATGTACCGTCAGTACGGTGAATGCGTCTTTTGGCAGCGTCAGTTCATTTGCCCTCAGCGGCACCGGGGAAGTGGAAACGACCGGTACGCTGGTTGTGTCCTGTGATGCGGTGCTTAACCTGCTGACTAACGACTCGATAACGCTCAACTACACGGCGGCGTCGGTATCAGGTAACAACCGAGCCACCCTGAAACGCACCGATGATTTGACCGTCACGGACGTTATCCCCACGCGTCTGTGCGGACTATCGGGCTGCGCGAGCAGCAGTGAAGTGCAAATCAGTAAAGCGTATACCTGGAGTGGTAACACCCTGCTCGGTCTGCTGGGCTCAAAACAGTACAACATTCCGCTCTATTTTCGCACGGTACCCGGGCAGAACGTTACGGCAGGGCCATACCAGGTACAGCTCACTTTTAGCGTCAACTATGACGTCTGTTCAGTCGGTGCGCTTGGCCTTTGTACTATCTCGCAAACCGGCACGGCGACGACCAGCATTCTGCTCAATATGACCGTGACCAACGACTGCAGCACCATGAGCACACCCGATGTGAACTTCAACAGCGCACCGCTGGTACAAAGTTTCCCGACCGTTTCACAGGCTGTCGCCGTGACCTGCACCAAAGGCAGTACCTACACCATCGGTATTAATAATGGTGCAAACGCGCTCAATAACGTGCGCAGGATGGTCAGCGGCAGTAACTACATGAGCTACGACATCTATAAAGAAGCCACAACCAACCGCTGGGGTGGCAGCGGTACTGAACGCTGGGCCAGCGCGTTGTCCTCACAGGTCAGCACCGACGGGCTTTTGCGGACTTACAACTACACCGCCAAAATCCTTACCAACCAGAGTACTCCGCCTGCGGGTACTTACAGCGATACGCTGATCGTTGACGTTGCGTTTTAACCCCACGCTTTTCCCTTTCGCAAATGTAAAGTTCCTGTGGGCAGTGCCGATAACACCGTTAATAAATCTATGAGAAGGTGTTGTATGTTGAACCGTATCCGCGTTGTCACAATGCTCATGATGGTGCTGGTCATTTTCGCACTTCTTCAGCTCACTTCTGGCGGGCTCTTTTTCTCATCGTTGAAACAAAATCAGGACAGCTTTGTCACCTCGAACGATCTGCGCGAGCAGCAGAGTGAACTGACCTCGACCTGGGATCTGATGCTGCAAACGCGCATCAACCTGAGCCGTTCGGCTGCCCGCATGATGATGGATCCAAACAATCAGCAGAGCAGTGCGAAAACAGATCTGTTGAAAAATGCGCGAGCCACGCTCGCGGACGCCGCAAAACATTACGACGCCTTTAAGAAGATCACCCCGCAGCCTGCAATGGAGCAGGTGAGCCAGAATATTGACGAAAAATACAACGCCTACTTTGCCGGTCTGACGGAGCTTATTCAGTTCCTGGAAGGCGGCAATATGGACGCCTATTTTGCCCAGCCGACGCAGGGAATGCAAAACGCACTGGGTGCGGCACTGGGCGAGTACGCCAAAGCCAGTAGCGAGCTGTATCACACAGCATTTGCGGAAAGTCAGAATGATTACCGTTTTGCCAAATGGCAGATGGCCATTCTGGCGCTGGCCCTGGTCATCGTGCTGGTGGCCGTGTGGTACGGCATTCGCCATATCCTTCTTAACCCGCTTGGCCGCGTGATTGCCCATATCCGTGAAATTGCCGGTGGTGACCTGACCAAAACGCTGAACGTTTCCGGTCGCAATGAGATAACCGAGCTGGCGACCAGCGTTGACCATATGCAGCGCTCGTTGATTGATACCGTTGCCAACGTGCGTAACGGCTCAGATGCCATCTATACCGGCACCAGCGAAATCGCAATGGGGAATAACGATCTCTCTTCCCGTACTGAGCAGCAGGCTTCTGCGCTGGAAGAGACGGCCGCCAGCATGGAAGAGCTTACCGCTACCGTGAAGCAGAACGCCGATAACGCCCGTCAGGCATCTCAACTGGCTGAAAGTGCCTCCGAGACGGCACAGCGCGGTGGTCGTGTGGTGGACGGCGTGGTGAAAACCATGCATGAAATTGCCGACAGTTCGAAGAAGATTGCCGACATCATCAGCGTTATCGATGGCATTGCGTTCCAGACCAATATTCTGGCACTGAACGCTGCCGTGGAAGCCGCGCGTGCCGGTGAACAGGGCCGTGGGTTTGCGGTGGTGGCCGGGGAAGTACGTAACCTCGCCAGCCGTAGTGCCAATGCGGCAAAAGAGATTAAAGCCCTGATTGAAGACTCCGTCTCTCGTGTGGATACCGGCTCAGTGCTGGTGGAAAGCGCGGGGGAAACCATGAATGACATCGTGAATGCCGTGACCCGCGTAACAGACATTATGGGTGAAATCGCCTCTGCGTCTGATGAGCAAAGTCGCGGTATCGACCAGGTTGCCCTGGCGGTATCGGAAATGGATCGCGTGACACAGCAAAACGCCGCGCTGGTGCAGGAGTCCGCCACGGCGGCCGCTGCACTGGAAGATCAGGCCAGCCGTCTGAAGATGGCGGTATCGGCATTTCGTCTTGCTTCACTCGCGGGACATACAGTCAACCCGCATGCGACTCAACACACCCCGGCCTCCGCGCCCGCTGCAACACGTACGCGTGCCGGAGCGACCGGACAAGATGACAACTGGGAAACATTTTAACTGACATGTAAACCGTGGCGGCTTGCCGCTGTATTTAATGTGAAAGAGCAGGTTGAAGCAGTAACAGAAGTCGGGCGGTCGCAGGCCGTGCCAGTTGTATCCTGAATGTGATTAAGAAGGCGCTATGACATCACCAATGCCCTCAGGGCAAACGTCATTATTGTTACAGATGACACAGCGCCTCGCGCTGTCCGACGCGCATTTTCGTCGGATATGTCAGTTAATCTACCAGCGCGCGGGGATTGTGCTTGCCGATCATAAGCGAGACATGGTCTACAACCGCCTGGTTCGGCGCTTGCGTACGCTGGGGCTGGATGATTTTGGGCGCTATCTGAGCATGCTCGAAGCGAACCAGAACAGCGCCGAATGGCAAGCTTTTATTAACTCATTAACCACCAACCTGACGGCATTCTTCCGGGAAGCACATCACTTCCCGGTGCTGGCAGAGCACGCGCGCCGTCGTACCGGGGAGTATCGCGTCTGGAGTGCGGCAGCCTCTACGGGTGAAGAGCCGTACTCGCTGGCGATCACCCTCGCGGACACGTTGGGCATGGCTCCAGGGCGCTGGAAAGTGTATGCCAGCGATATTGATACCGAAGTGCTGGAGAAGGCTCGCAACGGAGTTTATCGCCAGGATGAACTGAAAACGCTGTCGCCTCAGCAGCTACAACGTTACTTCATGCGTGGAACAGGCCCGCATGAAGGGCTGGTGCGCGTACGCCAGGAACTGGCGAACTGCGTTGAATTCGCGCCAGTTAACCTGCTGGATAAGCAGTACAACGTCCCGGGGCCATTTGATGCCATTTTTTTCCGTAACGTAATGATTTATTTTGATAAAACGACGCAACAGGAGATTCTGCGTCGCTTTGTTCCGTTGCTCAAGCCTGACGGTTTACTGTTTGCCGGGCATTCGGAAAACTTTAGCAACCTCGTGCGTGAGTTTAGCCTGCGTGGGCAAACGGTCTATGCACTGAGTAAGGAAAAAGCATGAGTAAAATCAGGGTATTGTCTGTCGATGATTCGGCGCTGATGCGCCAGATCATGACTGAAATTATCAATAGCCACAGCGATATGGAGATGGTGGCAACCGCGCCAGATCCTTTGGTTGCGCGGGATTTAATTAAAAAATATAACCCCGACGTGCTTACGCTGGATGTCGAAATGCCGCGCATGGATGGCATTGATTTCCTGGAAAAATTGATGCGTCTGCGCCCGATGCCGGTCGTGATGGTGTCATCACTGACCGGGAAAGGTTCCGAAATCACGTTGCGCGCGCTGGAGCTGGGGGCGGTGGATTTCGTCACCAAACCGCAGCTGGGTATTCGTGAAGGGATGCTCGCCTACAGTGAAATGATTGCCGAGAAGATCCGTACCGCGTCACGTGCGAAACTTGCTGCCCACAAACCGATAGCCGCTCCGGCAACACTGAAGGCCGGCCCGCTACTCAGCTCGGAAAAACTGCTGGTGATTGGTGCATCAACCGGTGGAACAGAGGCAATTCGCCATGTACTCCAGCCATTGCCGCTTTCAAGCCCGGGTATTCTTATTACTCAGCATATGCCGCCAGGATTTACCCGCTCGTTCGCGGAACGTCTGAACAAACTGTGTCAGATCAGCGTGAAAGAGGCGGAAGACGGTGAACGTGTGCTCCCCGGACATGCTTATATTGCGCCGGGTGACAAGCATATGGAACTGGCGCGCAGTGGCGCAAACTATCAAATCAAAATTCATGACGGGCCGCCGGTCAACCGGCACCGTCCGTCGGTGGATGTGCTGTTTCATTCGGTGGCGAAACATGCGGGGCGCAACGCCGTTGGGGTGATCCTGACGGGGATGGGCAACGATGGTGCCGCCGGAATGCTTGCAATGCACCAGGCGGGAGCCTGGACGATTGCGCAGAATGAAGCAAGTTGTGTGGTGTTCGGCATGCCGCGCGAGGCCATCAATATGGGTGGCGTGAGCGAAGTGGTCGATCTTAGCCAGGTAAGCCAGCAGATGCTGGCGAAAATCAGTGCCGGACAGGCAATACGTATTTGACTCAGGAGTATTATTTTATGGCGGATAAAGAGCTTAAGTTTTTGGTTGTGGATGACTTTTCCACCATGCGTCGCATTGTGCGCAACCTGCTGAAAGAGCTGGGTTTCAACAACGTTGAAGAAGCAGAAGACGGCGTTGATGCGCTGAACAAACTGCAGACAGGCGGCTTTGGTTTTGTTATCTCCGACTGGAACATGCCAAACATGGATGGTCTGGAACTGCTGAAAACCATTCGCGCAGATGCAGGAATGGCCTCTCTGCCGGTTCTGATGGTGACCGCGGAAGCGAAAAAAGAGAATATCATTGCCGCTGCACAGGCGGGCGCAAGTGGCTATGTGGTGAAGCCATTCACTGCGGCGACTCTGGAAGAGAAGCTCGGCAAGATCTTCGAGAAACTCGGCATGTGAGGTGTTGGATATGTTGCAACCTGCTATGAAACCCGTTGAAGAACATTCGCCCAGCGATATTATTGCCCGCATCGGTAGCCTTACGCGCATGCTGCGTGACAGCCTGCGTGAACTGGGGCTTGACCAGGCTATCGCAGAAGCGGCAGAAGCGATTCCGGACGCGCGTGACCGTCTGGACTATGTCGTACAGATGACCGCTCAGGCGGCTGAACGTGCGCTGAACAGCGTTGAAGCATCACAACCGCATCAGGATGCGATGGAGAAGGGCGCGAAAGCGCTGACCAAACGCTGGGACGAGTGGTTTGAGAATCCTATTGAGCTGTCGGATGCCCGTGAACTGGTGACCGATACGCGTCAGTATCTTGGTGATGTGCCGGGTCACACCAGCTTCACCAACGCGCAGTTGCTGGACATCATGATGGCGCAGGATTTCCAGGATCTGACCGGTCAGGTTATCAAGCGCATGATGGATGTGATTCAGGAGATTGAACGTCAGTTACTGATGGTGCTGCTGGAGAATATCCCGGAACCGGCCTCTCGTCCGAAGCGCGAGAACGAAAGCCTGCTCAATGGCCCGCAGCTTGACGCCACCAAAGCGGGCGTTGTGGCAAGCCAGGATCAGGTGGACGACCTGCTGGACAGCCTCGGCTTCTGATTGTACTTCCCGCCTCAGGTTGCGAACGCGGCCTGAGGCGGTAAACGCGAAGAATCACCGAAAAGAGCCAGAATAAACTGGCTTTTCCCGCCATTGGATTTCCGCTGCACTGGCATGATACCCGTGACTAAATGGGCTGCGAGCATGCACTGTGGCAGAAGATAACGACGACAAAACGGAAGCCCCCACACCCCACCGACTTGAAAAAGCGCGTGAGGAAGGGCAGATCCCCCGATCCCGAGAACTGACATCCCTGCTGATCCTGATTGTGGGTGTGTGCGTTATCTGGTTGGGTGGGGAGTCGCTCGCCCGCAGACTGGCAGGAATGCTCTCAGCAGGGTTACGTTTTGACCACAGTATGGTTAATGACCCCAATCTGATCCTCGGACAAATTATTTTGCTGCTTAAAGGGGCGATGACCGCCTTGCTGCCGCTTATCACAGGCGTGGTGCTGGTGGCGATTGTGTCACCGGTTATGCTCGGTGGCCTGGTGTTTAGCGGCAAATCGTTGCAGCCTAAATTCTCCAAACTCAACCCGCTCCCGGGTATAGCCCGTATGTTTTCCGCCCAGACCGGTGCCGAGCTGGTTAAAGCGATCCTCAAATCCACCCTGATGGGAAGTGCCGCCGGGGTTTACCTGTTGCACAACTGGCCCGACATGATGCGCCTGATCAGTGAATCACCGTTAAGTGCAATGAGTAACGCCATGAATCTCATCGGGTTGGGCTCGCTGCTGGTGGTGCTGAGCATTATTCCAATGGTGGGCTTTGACGTTATCTTCCAGCTTTATAGTCACTTCAAGAAGTTACGGATGTCACGCCAGGATATCCGTGATGAATATAAGCAAATGGAAGGTGACCCGCATGTAAAAGGGCGTATTCGCCAGATGCAGCGTGCCGCCGCCCGTCGACGGATGATGGAGGATGTACCAAAAGCCGACGTTATCGTCACTAACCCGACCCACTACTCCGTTGCGCTGCGATACGACGAAAACAAAATGAGCGCGCCGAAAGTGGTGGCGAAAGGGGCGGGGTTGATAGCGCTGCGCATCCGCGAAATCGGTACCGAAAACCGCGTGCCAATTCTGGAAGCCCCGCCGCTGGCGCGTGCCTTATATCGCCACGCGGAAATCGGACAACAAATCCCGGGACAACTCTACGCCGCCGTGGCGGAAGTGCTGGCCTGGGTATGGCAATTGAAACGCTGGCGTCTGGCTGGCGGTCAACGGCCTGTGAAACCTGAAAACCTTCCGGTGCCTGCCGCGCTGGATTTTATGAACGAGAAGGACACTGATGGCTAATCTGGTGGCAATGTTGCGCCTGCCCGGCAACCTGAAATCGACTCAATGGCAGATCCTTGCCGGGCCGATCCTCATCCTGCTAATTTTGTCGATGATGGTACTGCCGCTACCGGCATTCATCCTCGATCTGCTTTTCACATTCAACATTGCGTTGTCCATCATGGTGCTGCTGGTGGCGATGTTCACCCAGCGTACCCTTGAGTTTGCGGCGTTCCCGACCATTTTGCTGTTTACCACCTTGCTGCGACTGGCACTGAACGTGGCGTCCACGCGTATCATCCTGATGGAAGGTCACACCGGCGCGGCGGCGGCGGGTAAAGTGGTTGAGGCTTTCGGCCACTTCCTCGTGGGCGGTAACTTTGCTATCGGTATCGTGGTGTTCGTTATCCTCGTTATCATCAACTTTATGGTTATCACCAAAGGTGCCGGGCGTATCGCCGAAGTGGGCGCGCGTTTCGTGCTGGACGGGATGCCGGGTAAACAGATGGCGATCGACGCCGACCTGAACGCCGGGCTTATCGCCGAGGATGAAGCCAAAAAACGCCGTGCAGAAGTGACCCAGGAAGCGGACTTCTACGGTTCGATGGACGGCGCGAGTAAGTTTGTGCGTGGGGATGCCATCGCGGGCATTCTTATCATGGTGATTAACGTGGTGGGCGGCCTTCTGGTTGGGGTGTTGCAGCACGGTATGGACATGGGGCATGCGGCGGAAAGTTATACGCTGTTGACCATCGGTGACGGCCTCGTCGCCCAGATCCCGGCGCTGGTTATCTCTACCGCTGCGGGTGTTATCGTGACCCGCGTCAGCACCGATCAGGATGTTGGCGAGCAGATGGTCGGACAGCTTTTCAGCAATCCGCGCGTAATGCTGCTGGCGGCGGCGGTGCTCGGTCTGCTCGGCCTGGTTCCGGGTATGCCAAACCTGGTGTTCCTGCTGTTCACCGCCGGTTTGCTGGGTCTTGCCTGGTGGATGCGCGGACGTGAAAGCAAGCCAGTTGCGGAGCCTGCGCCGGTAAAAGTACCGGAGAACACGCAAGCCGTCGAAGCAACCTGGAATGATGTTCAGCTGGAAGATTCACTGGGAATGGAAGTGGGTTATCGCCTGATCCCAATGGTGGATTTCCAGCAGGATGGTGAACTGCTTGGCCGTATCCGCAGTATCCGTAAAAAATTCGCCCAGGATATGGGCTTCCTGCCACCGGTTGTCCACATCCGTGACAACATGGATCTCCCGCCTGCGCGCTATCGCATTCTGATGAAAGGGGTGGAAATTGGCAGCGGTGATGCCTATCCAGGTCGCTGGCTGGCGATTAACCCGGGCACGGCGGCAGGAACGTTGCCGGGTGAACAAACCATCGATCCGGCCTTTGGTCTGGCGGCTATCTGGATTGAAAGCGCACTGAAAGAGCAGGCGCAAATCCAGGGTTATACCGTAGTGGAAGCCAGTACCGTGGTGGCGACCCATCTTAACCACCTGATTGGTCAATTCTCGGCAGAGCTGTTTGGTCGCCAGGAAGCACAGCAACTGCTCGACCGCGTGACGCAGGAGATGCCGAAGCTGACCGAAGATCTGGTGCCGGGTGTGCTGACGTTAACCACGCTGCACAAGGTGCTGCAAAATCTGCTCGACGAAAAAGTTCCTATCCGCGATATGCGCACCATTCTGGAAACGCTGGCCGAACATGCACCGCTGCAAAGCGATCCGCACGAGTTGACGGCGGTCGTGCGCGTGGCGCTGGGTCGTGCAATCACCCAGCAATGGTTCCCGGGAACCGGCGAAGTGCAGGTGATTGGTCTCGATACGCCACTTGAACGTCTGCTGCTTCAGGCATTGCAGGGTGGTGGCGGGCTGGAGCCGGGTCTGGCTGACCGCTTACTGGCACAAACCCAGGAGGCGCTGGCGCGTCAGGAGATGCTGGGTGCGCCACCGGTTCTGCTGGTTAACCACGCGCTGCGACCGTTACTGTCGCGCTTCCTGCGTCGTAGCCTGAATCAACTGGTGGTGTTATCGAACATGGAGCTGTCGGATAACCGCCACATTCGTATGACCGCGACGATTGGAGGTAAATAATGCGTAAGTGGCTATGGATCTTATTTTTCCCGCTGGCGGCGCAGGCTGCGGGCGAAGGGATGTGGCAGGCCAGCAGCATGGGCGTAACGCTCAATAATCGTGGTGTGTCGATGTCTTCGAACCCGCTGTCACCGCCTGATGCGGTTTCCGGGCTGATGACGATGGTGGTGTGGAACTATAAGCTGATTGGCCCAACGCCTGCCGGGCTGCGGGTGCGTTTGTGTTCGCAGACTCGCTGTACGGAAATTGACGGGGAAAGTGGCACCACGCAGGCGCTCAACGGTGTGCCAGCGGTGGAGCCTTTACACTTTGTCTGGGAAGTGCCGGGGGGAGGACGTTTGATCCCGGCGCTGAATGTTCAGAGCAATTCTGTGATTGTTAACTACCGCTAATCACCGTCCGCCCCTTGAGGCGGACGGTTCTGCTTACATACGCTCTACGGTTTCGATACCCAGAGTATCCAGACCCAGCTTCAGGGTTTTCGCGGTCAGTTGCGCCAGCTTCAGGCGGCTGTTACGCACCGCTTCGCTGTCTGCGGACAGGATAGGGCAGTGCTCGTAGAAGCCGGAGAACAGACCAGCCAGGTCGTACAGGTAAGCACACATTACATGTGGAGTACCGTCACGCGCGACAACCGTCAGCGTCTCCTCAAACTGCAACAGGCGCGCTGCCAGCTGCGCTTCACGATCTTCAGTGAGGGTGACAGTTGTTTTTGCCAGCACGCTTTCGTCGATGTCGGCTTTACGGAATACCGAGAGCACACGGGTATAGGCGTACTGCATGTACGGTGCCGTGTTGCCTTCAAACGCCAGCATGTTGTCCCAGTCGAAAATGTAGTCGGTGGTACGGTTCTTGGAGAGATCCGCATATTTCACCGCACCGATACCGACGGCATTGGCCAGTTTTTCCAGTTCATCAGCTGGCATATCCGGGTTCTTCTCGGCCACCAGGCGACGGGCGCGTTCCAGCGCTTCGTCCAGCAGGTCAGAAAGTTTCACGGTACCACCCGCACGGGTTTTGAACGGTTTGCCGTCTTTACCCAGCATCATGCCGAACATGTGGTGTTCCAGCGGCACAGAGTCAGGCACGTAGCCTGCTTTACGCACGATAGTCCACGCCTGCATCAGGTGCTGGTGCTGACGGGAATCGATGTAGTACAGCACACGGTCAGCGTGCAGGGTTTCGTAACGGTACTTCGCACAGGCGATATCGGTGGTGGTATACAGATAGCCGCCATCCTTTTTCTGGATGATCACGCCCATCGGTTCGCCTTCCTTGTTTTTGTACTCATCAAGGAACACTACCGTTGCGCCTTCGCTCTCAACCGCCAGACCTTTGGCTTTCAGGTCGGCCACAATGCCAGGCAGCATTGGGTTATACAGGCTTTCACCCATCACATCGTCACGGGTCAGCGTTACGTTCAGGCGGTTGTAGGTTAACTGGTTCTGGGACATGGTGATGTCAACCAGCTTGCGCCACATTTCCAGGAAGTACTGGTCGCCACCCTGCAGTTTCACGACATAACTACGTGCGCGCTCAGCAAACACTTCGTCTTCGTCGTAGTGTTTTTTGGCTTCACGGTAGAAACCTTCCAGGTCCGCAAGCGCCATCTCGCCCGCGTTTTCTTGTTGCTGTTTTTCCAGGTAAGCAATCAGCATACCGAACTGAGTACCCCAGTCACCCACGTGGTTTGCGCGGATCACTTTATGGCCGAGGAACTCCAGGGTGCGGACAGCCGCATCACCAATGATGGTGGAGCGCAGGTGGCCGACGTGCATCTCTTTCGCCACGTTTGGCGCAGAGTAGTCAATCACCACGGTCTGCACTTCTGGCTGGGTGACACCCAGGCGGTCAGACTTCAGCGCGGCGTCAACATTGCTTGCCAGGAAGGCAGGCTCAAGGAAAATGTTGATAAAGCCCGGGCCGGCGATTTCGGTTTTGCTGGCGATACCGGTGAGATCCAGATGAGTCAGCACCAGCTCAGCGAGTTGTCGCGGCGGCATGCCCAGTTTTTTAGCGACTGCCATCACGCCATTAGCCTGATAGTCACCAAACTGTACTTTTGCTGACTGACGAACCTGCGGTTCGCAATCCGCAGGCGCGCCTGCGGCAATCAGTGCCTGACTGACTTTTTCTGAGAGAAGAGCCTGAATATTCACCTGGATACCTTACGTTTTTGATGCGGGTTAATAACCACCTGCATCAGTTAAAGAATTTAGGGCGGGAGTATACTGCAAATGCCTTCTGGCGTCAGCATTACGGGGGCCGAAGATTGCTCAGAATCCAGGCTAAGAAGGTGTGCATAATCATGCAGTCATAAAATCCGTTATTCTGCGGTTGGTCGAAAAGGGACAACAGAGTAAATTAGCGGCTTTGCGACACGATAAGAGACTGACATATGGCGAACTGGCACTCCATTGACGAACTGCATGATATTTCCGCAGATTTACCGCGCTTCACCCTGGCGTTCACAGAACTTGCCACCCGTCTTGGTCTGGATATCGCGCCGCTTGAGGCCGATCACATTTCCCTGCGCTGCCATCAAAACGCCACCGCTGAGCGCTGGCGTCGCGGGTTCGAACAGTGCGGTGAGCTGCTCTCTGAGAACATCATTAACGGCCGTCCTGTCTGCCTGTTCAAACTGCATGAACCGGTATGTGTGGCGCACTGGCAGTTCAGCGTTGTCGAACTGCCGTGGCCTGGGGAGAAACGTTACCCGCATGAAGGCTGGGAGCATATTGAAATTGTGCTGCCGGGTGAGCCGGACACGTTGAATGCCCGCGCGCTGGCGCTGTTATCCGACGAGGGCTTAAGCCAGCCGGGTATTTTTGTGAAAACAAGTTCCCCCAAAGGTGAGCGGGAGCGTTTACCCAACCCAACGCTTGCCGTGACGGACGGGCAGGTGACGGTGAAGTTCCATCCGTGGACGATTGAACAGATAGTTGCCAGCGAAGCCTGAGAGTTGTGAGTTCACGCCGGGACGGGGTACGGACGGTGTGTCATGATGGTGCGTTTAGTGGAATTTAAGGAGGATTGAATGGCGCTGCTGGAGATTTGTTGTTACAGCGTGGAGTGTGCCGTGACCGCGCAAAAACAGGGGGCCGACCGTATTGAACTGTGCGCAGCTCCCAAAGAAGGTGGGCTGACGCCTTCATACGGTGTGCTGAAATCTGCCCGCCAGGAGGTCAGCATCCCGGTTCACCCAATTATTCGTCCACGCGGCGGTGATTTTTGTTACACGGCGGGTGAGTTTAGTGCCATGCTTGAAGATATCGCACTCGTTCGTGACCTGGGGTTCCCGGGGCTGGTTATCGGTTTGCTGGATGAAGACGGTCATATCGATCTACCGCGTATGCGTCAGGTGATGAGCGCGGCAAAGGGGATGGCAGTCACGTTTCATCGCGCGTTTGATATGTGTAAAGATCCTCTTCAGGCGTTTGATACGCTTGCAGAACTTGGCGTGTCGCGAGTGCTGACATCGGGTCAGCAGTCCTCTGCTGAAAAAGGATTAAAATTAATTACGGAACTAAAAGCACATTCCGGTGTTCCAATAGTAATGGCTGGCGCAGGAGTACGTGCCAGCAATCTGGAACTGTTTTTAAACGCAGGGGTGGAAGAGCTTCATAGCTCAGCGGGTAAGTGGATACCGTCACCCATGCGTTATCGCAATACAGGGTTGTCAATGTCGACGGATGCTGAAGCGGATGAGTACTCGCGCTACGGTGTAGATGGAGAGTCGGTTGCGGTAATGAAATCGATAATTGAGCGTCATCACGTGTAGCAACGTACTGATTTTTACCGCGCATCATGTCGCCCAATATGATGCTTGCTTGTACCAGGCCCCTGCCAATTAAACAGGGGCCTTTTTTTCGCCTTCATATTTCAAGCCGCCGCTGCGTTGCCGTCTTGCTGCAACGTGAACTATTCTGGAGAAAACGTGCTAGGAGTAGGCCGGGTAAGGCGTAGCCGCCACCCGGCAAAAGGCTACGGCTTCGTCGCAATCAATACCGCACGCATTGGCGCAGGGTAGCCTTCAATGGTTTTGCTGTGATCCGCCGGGTCGAGGAATTGTTCCAGGGATTCGGTCACCATCCAGTCCGTCCGGCGCTGTTCTTCGATTGAGGTGACGCAGACGTCCGCAATGCGCACATCCACAAAACCGCACTTCTCCAGCCAGTTTTTCAACGCCAGCGCGGAAGGGATAAAGTAGACATTGCGCATTTGCGCGTAACGGTCACCCGGCACCAGAACGGCATGTTCATCACCTTCGACAACCAGCGTTTCCAGCACCAGCTCGCCGCCGCTGACCAGCTGATCTTTCAATTGCCACAGATGCTCCAGCGGGGAACGACGGTGGTACAGCACCCCCATCGAGAACACGGTATCAAATGCCTTCAGGGCTGGCAGTTGCTCAATCCCCAGCGGCAGCAGGTGGGCGCGCTGGTCGTTGCCCAGCAATTTACGCACCGCTTCAAACTGACACAGGAACAGCTGCATTGGGTCGATACCGACTGCCAGATGGGCACCCGCACCAATCATGCGCCACATGTGATAACCGCTACCGCAGCCAACGTCCAGAATCGTGCGCCCGGTAAGGTCGGACAGATGGGGAAGAACGCGATCCCATTTCCAGTCTGAACGCCATTCGGTATTGATGTCGATGCCATAGAGCGAGAACGGCCCTTTGCGCCACGGCATCAGGTTACGCATCAGTGTTTCAATACGGTTTGCCTGCCCGGCTGAGAGGGGTGTTTCGCTTTCTGCGGTTACGCTGTGGAGCAAGTCCAGACGATAGGGTTTCAGCTCAGGCAGAAACTCCACCGCGTTTGACCACTGCTTTAACAGACCGTGCTGCTGATCGCGCTGCCAGGTAGCAATCTGCGCCGGTAAGGTCTCCAGCCAGTGGGAGAGGTGGTTTTTCGCAATCAGTGAATAGAAGTTACCAAACTCGATCATGCCGCATCCTCAGCTTTCAGCGCGACCAGAGAGCCAAAGTTAAAGCACTGGAACCACAATTCGCTGTGTTCAAATCCGGCTTTACGCAGGCGTGCTTTGTGAGCTTCAACGGGATCCGTCAGCATTACGTTTTCGAGCATGCTGCGCTTCTGGCTGATCTCCAGCTCGCTGTAGCCGTTGGCGCGTTTAAAGTCGTGGTGCATGTTGAACAGCAGCTCGCCTACGTCAGCGTCTTCAAAGCTAAACTTCTCTGATAACACCAGCGCGCCACCGGGGTTAAGACCTTTATAAATTTTATCCAGCAACAGCTGACGGTCTTCAGGCACCAGGAACTGCAGGGTAAAATTCAGCACCACCATTGAGGCATTCTGGATGTCAATATTGCGAATATCGCCTTCCACCACTTCAACCGGCGTCGGGGCCTTATAAGCGTCAATATGACGACGGCAGCGTTCAACCATTGCGGGTGAGTTATCGACGGCAATGATCTTACAGCCCTCGTGGCGAATGTTACGACGAACCGACAACGTTGCCGCGCCGAGCGAACAGCCCAGGTCATACACCTGCGTACCGGGCTGAACGAAACGCTCAGCCAGCATGCCGATCATGGAGATGATATTGGAATAACCGGGAACAGAGCGCTGGATCATATCCGGGAAGACTTCGGCTACCCGTTCATCAAAGGTCCAGTCGCCCAGGCTGGCGATAGGCGCGGAAAAAAGCGTGTCGCGATCTGACATAACGTAAAAATCCGGGAAAAATAAAGTGGCGTATTGTGCGCTAATGGAAGGAGAAAACCAACTCCCACGGCATATACCAAAGGTTAGCCAGCACCATCAGCACAAGCGAACACCAGGTCGCGCTCATGCCGGAACGACGCCAGCGGAATAAGCGGTGATGAAAGCCGTAATAGTGCATTAACCGGCCAGCAAGCAAAAGCAGACCACAGATATGTACCATCCAGGTTTCTGCACCATCCATCTCCATAAACAGCAGTAAAATGAGCGCAATGGGGATGTATTCGACCGCGTTGCCGTGGACGCGGATAGCACTTTGCAGTTCCGAAAAACCGCCGTCACCGTAGGAGACGCGGTATTGCATTCTCAGCCGAACAACATCAAACGAAAACTTAATCAGCAGTAATGCACCTAACACCGCATACAGCGCGCTGACCATACAAACTCCCTGTTTTTTGGCAGATGGTACCTCTCTATGATAGGGGGCTTCCTCAGAAAAGAGAAGATTGTTGTGGAATAGAGGGGGCGTTGCCCACCGACGGAACCACGTCCTGTAAGGCTTGCCACAGAACATCGACCAGTTCAGGTGCCTGGGCGATATCCGGGGTGTGTAAAAAGAGATACGGCGTGGTGCTTTGCTCCCATTTTGGCAACGTTTGCAGCCACACGGCGAACATGTCCCGATTTTGCAGCATGTTATCGCTACCGATAAATCTGACCATTGGGTTATGCGCAGTCACGACGGCATGGACGGGTACTTTGGGCTTTTTGCGTTGTGCATCAATGATGGCTTCGTTATGCGGAATGGCGCTGTGTACAGGGCGGCTGTCGAGGATCACCCGGTTGACCGAGCGGTCATGCAGACCGCGATTAAGGGCTTTTTCGGCCTCACCTTTGGCAAAAAATTCAGGATGCCTGACTTCCACACCATAAGTAAATTCCCGGGGCAGGGCGTCGAGAAACGGCCAGAGTGCGGGCAGGTCACGCGGGCCAAACGTCGCAGGAAGCTGGAGCCAGTACTGGCCGATACGATTAGCCAGTGGCACCATGCGGCTGAAAAATTCTTCGGTCAAATCGCCGCAGTTACGCAGCGCAGCGTTATGCGAAATGGTGGCCGGAAACTTAAAGCAAAAGCGGAAATCATCGGTAGTCTGTTCACGCCAACGCTCAACAATTTCTGCTCTGGGGAGGGCATAAAGCGTGGTATTGCCTTCAACACAGTTAAAGTGTCGGGCATACTCTTCAAGGCTGGTGATGCCAAGACGCACCCATTTGGGGTGCGACCATTGAGGCAGGCCCACGTACATCATAAGGCGCTTAAGATTTCATCTGTGCTGCGCACGCGACCGATGCGTGGAAAGATGTGGGTCATGCTACCCTGGTGCTGATCCGTTGAGCCTGCGCTGCACGCATCTTCGGCGATCACCAGGTTAAAGCCCAGCTCCCAGGCGTTACGGGCGGTGGACTCTACACCAATGTTGGTGGAAATCCCGCACAGGATGATGGTGTCTATGCCACGACGACGCAGCTGTAGTTCCAGGTCGGTACCGTAGAATGCGCCCCACTGGCGTTTTGTCACTTCAATATCGCTGTCGCATTTACCAAGCGATGCCGGATACGTCCACCAGTTCTCTGGCAGAGCTCGCGCCGCTGGCTGGGCGTCAACAGGCTGTTTTAACGCTTCGGCGAAATCCGCAGACCAACCGACGCGAACCATGACAACAGGTGCACCGCTGGCACGGCATTTTTCCGCCAGGCGGGCGGCACGGCTGACCACACTGTCAGCGGTATGCGGGCCGCCGGCAAAGGGGAGGATCCCTTCCTGCAGGTCAATCACCACAAGTGCAGTTCTGGTGGCATCGAGTGTAAACATAATAACTCCAGTTAAATAAACAACCTGGGCTACACCTTACGACGTTGTGCCCTGCTGTGGGTCGGATAATTTTGTTAATTTTTGTGAGAATGCGCAATAAGAGCGCAGCAAACGTGCGTCTGGCGTGCTTCGCTCTTATCGTCCGGCGGAATTTCCAGTATAATAGCCGCCTTTTTTCATCCAGTTGTGACATACAGAAAGCTGCGACATAGTAGCCTGCATACCAGGCAACATTTAGCCTGCGGCTAATTAAGGGATATCTCATGCGTACAGAATATTGCGGGCAGCTGCGTCAGTCCCACGTCGGACAGCAGGTCACCCTGTGTGGTTGGGTCAACCGTCGACGTGATCTTGGTAGCCTTATCTTCATCGATATGCGCGACCGCGAAGGTATCGTTCAGGTGTTCTTCGATCCGGATCGTGCGGACGCGTTGAAGCTGGCTTCTGAGCTGCGTAATGAGTTCTGCATTCAGGTGACCGGCACCGTGCGTGCGCGTGACGAGAAAAACGTCAACACCGACATGGCAACCGGCGCAATTGAAGTGCTGGCGTCCGATCTGGTTATCATCAACCGTGCTGAAGCGCTGCCGCTGGACTCTAACCACGTCAACACCGAAGAAGCGCGTCTGAAGTATCGCTACCTGGATCTGCGTCGTCCGGAAATGGCTCAGCGCCTGAAAACCCGTGCGAAAATTACCAGCCTGGTACGTCGCTTTATGGATGACCACGGTTTCCTCGACATCGAAACCCCGATGCTGACCAAAGCCACGCCAGAAGGCGCGCGCGATTACCTGGTGCCATCCCGCGTTCATAAAGGCAAGTTCTACGCGTTGCCACAGTCTCCACAGCTGTTCAAACAGCTGCTGATGATGTCCGGTTTTGACCGCTACTATCAGATCGTAAAATGCTTCCGTGACGAAGACCTGCGTGCTGATCGTCAGCCTGAATTTACCCAGATCGACGTAGAAACCTCCTTCATGACCGCCGGGCAGGTGCGTGAAGTGATGGAAGCGCTGGTGCGTAGTCTGTGGAACGACGTGAAGGGCGTTGAGCTGGGTGATTTCCCAATCATGACCTTCGCCGAAGCAGAACGTCGCTATGGCTCTGATAAACCAGACCTGCGTAACCCGATGGAGCTGGTGGACGTGGCAGACCTGGTGAAAGCCGTTGAATTCGCCGTGTTCGCAGGCCCGGCTAACGATGCGAAAGGTCGTGTTGCTGCCTTGCGTGTACCAGGCGGTGCGAGCTTAAGCCGTAAGCAGATTGACGACTACGGCAACTTCATCAAGATCTACGGTGCGAAAGGTCTGGCTTATATTAAAGTGACCGAGCGTGCAAAAGGCCTGGAAGGCATTACCAGCCCGGTGGCGAAGTTCCTGAACGCGGACATCGTGGAAGCGATCCTTGAGCGCACTGGCGCGCAGGACGGCGACATGATCTTCTTCGGCGCAGACAACAAGAAAGTCGTTGCTGATGCGATGGGCGCACTGCGTCTGAAGCTGGGTAAAGACCTGAGCCTGACCGACGAAACCAAATGGGCTCCGCTGTGGGTTATCGACTTCCCAATGTTTGAAGACGACGGTGAAGGCGGCCTGACCGCAATGCACCACCCGTTCACCTCGCCAAAAGATATGACTGCGGCAGAGCTGAAAGCGGCACCAGAAGACGCGGTGGCAAATGCCTACGATATGGTCATCAACGGCTACGAAGTTGGCGGTGGCTCTGTGCGTATTCACAGTGGTGAAATGCAGCAGACCGTGTTTGGCATTCTGGGCATCAACGAGCAAGAGCAGCGCGAGAAATTTGGCTTCCTGCTGGACGCGCTGAAATACGGTACGCCTCCGCACGCAGGCCTGGCATTCGGTCTTGACCGTCTGACCATGCTGCTGACCGGCACTGACAACATTCGTGACGTTATCGCCTTCCCGAAAACCACCGCTGCGGCGTGTCTGATGACCGAAGCACCAAGCTTTGCCAACCCGGCCTCTCTGGCTGAGCTGGGCATTGACGTGGTGAAAAAGGAAGAGAAAAACTGATATGGCATATAAGCGTCCCGTTTCTGTCTTAGTTGTAATCTACGCCCAGGACACGAAGCGGGTGCTGATGTTGCAGCGGCGCGATGACCCTGATTTCTGGCAGTCGGTTACCGGCAGTCTGGAAGAGGGGGAAACCGCGTTGCAGGCCGCCGCGCGCGAAGTAAAGGAAGAGGTCACCATTGATGTTGCTTGCGAGCAACTGACCCTGAAGGACTGTCAGCGCACGGTGGAGTTTGAAATTTTTAGCCATTTACGTCATCGCTATGCTCCGGGTATTGAGCGCAATACGGAATCGTGGTTCTGCCTTGCGCTCCCCCGCGAACGGGAGGTCGTGTTCACCGAACACCTGGCCTACCGTTGGGTGAATGCGGCGGATGCCGCCGCGCTAACCAAGTCGTGGAGCAACCGGCAGGCGATTGAAGAATTTGTAATTAACGCTGCCTGAGAAGGCGCGATTTTTGGAGAACTTTTTATGGCAGGTCATAGTAAGTGGGCCAACACCAAACACCGCAAAGCGGCACAGGATGCCAAGCGCGGTAAGATCTTTACCAAAATCATTCGTGAGCTGGTAACGGCAGCACGTCTGGGCGGCGGCGATGCGGGTTCTAACCCACGTCTGCGTGCGGCTATTGATAAAGCGCTGTCTAACAACATGACGCGTGACACCCTGAACCGTGCTATCGCACGTGGCGTGGGCGGTGACGAAGACGCGAACATGGAAACCATCATTTATGAAGGTTACGGCCCTGGCGGTACTGCGGTAATGGTTGAATGTCTGTCTGACAACCGTAACCGTACCGTTGCGGAAGTGCGTCATGCGTTCAGCAAAACCGGTGGCAACCTGGGTACCGACGGTTCTGTAGCGTACCTGTTCAGCAAAAAAGGCGTGATTTCCTTCGAGAAAGGCGATGAAGATGTGATCATGGAAGCGGCGCTGGAAGCCGGTGCTGAAGACGTTGTGACCTTCGATGATGGTGCTATCGACGTGTACACCGCGTGGGAAGAGATGGGTGCAGTGCGTGACGCCCTGGAAGCGGCTGGCCTGAAAGCGGACAACGCTGAAGTGTCTATGATCCCGTCAACCAAAGCGGATATGGATGCTGAAACAGCACCGAAACTGCTGCGTCTGATCGACATGCTCGAAGATTGCGATGACGTGCAGGAAGTGTATCACAACGGTGAAATCTCTGATGAGGTTGCGGCTACGCTGTAATGGCGTGGCTTAATTTTATCGTTACAGGAGACGCGTGATGTCGATTATCCTCGGGATAGACCCCGGCTCGCGCGTCACCGGTTATGGCGTCATCCGTCAGGTTGGACGCCAGTTAACCTACCTGGGCAGCGGTTGTATTCGCACCAAAGTTGACGATTTACCGTCCCGCCTGAAGCTCATTTATGCAGGAGTGACGGAGATTATCACCCAGTTTCAGCCGGACTATTTCGCCATCGAGCAGGTCTTTATGGCGAAAAACGCCGATTCGGCGTTAAAGCTCGGTCAGGCACGCGGCGTGGCCATTGTTGCTGCCGTGAACCAGGATCTTCCGGTATTTGAATACGCGGCACGACAGGTTAAGCAGACGGTGGTGGGGATTGGTAGCGCGGAGAAAAGTCAGGTACAGCACATGGTGCGCACCTTGCTGAAGCTTCCCGCGAACCCACAGGCCGATGCCGCCGATGCGCTGGCCATTGCGATAACCCACTGTCATGTCAGCCAGAACGCGATGCAAATGAGCGAGTCGCGGCTCAATCTGGCGCGAGGCAGGTTACGATAATGAGAAATCAGGCTGGATGTTTATCCAGCCTTTTTTTATTATACCCGTCATAATTCAAGCTGCATGTGCGTTGGCTGCACTCGCTCACCCCAGTCACTTACTGGTGTAAGCTCCAGGGGATTCACTCCCTTGCCGCGTGACTCGGCCTATGGCCTCTCCCCTTCGGGGCCAGCGCAAGCGCTGTTCAAAACGCTAAAGGCGTTTTGTCCTGCAACTCGAATTATTTAGGGTATACGTCGGCAGTTAATTTCTTCCAGAACGCAGGAGCGTCACGTGATAGGCAGACTCAGAGGCATCATCATTGAAAAACAACCCCCGTTAGTGCTGCTGGAAGTAGGTGGCGTGGGCTATGAAGTCCATATGCCAATGACCTGCTTCTATGAGCTGCCGGACGCGGGTAAAGAGGCGATTGTCTTTACCCAGTTTGTGGTGCGTGAAGATGCCCAGTTGCTGTACGGCTTTAATAACAAGCAGGAACGTACGCTGTTCCGCGAGCTGATTAAAACCAATGGCGTCGGGCCAAAGCTGGCACTGGCTATTCTGTCCGGGATGTCTGCCCAACAGTTTGTGAATGCCGTTGAGCGCGAAGATCCCGCTGCGTTGATTAAGCTGCCGGGTATCGGTAAGAAAACCGCCGAGCGTCTGATTGTCGAGATGAAAGACCGCTTTAAAGGTCTCCACGGCGATCTGTTTACCCCAGCGGCGGACCTGGTGCTGACCTCTCCTGGTGCGCCAGCATCGGATGACGCCGAACAGGAAGCGGTTGCTGCGCTGGTAGCACTGGGCTATAAACCTCAGGAGGCCAGCCGCATGGTGAGTAAAATCGCCAAACCGGATGCCAGCAGTGAAACCCTGATTCGTGAAGCGCTGCGCGCTGCATTGTGAGGTAAAGGATGATTGAAGCAGACCGCCTGGTATCGGCAGGCACTATTCAGGCAGATGACGTGGTGGATCGCGCGATCCGCCCCAAACTGCTTGATGAGTATATCGGCCAGCCACAGGTTCGTTCCCAGATGGAAATTTTCATCCAGGCGGCAAAATTGCGTGGCGATGCGCTCGATCACCTGCTGATTTTTGGCCCTCCAGGCCTGGGTAAAACCACGCTGGCGAATATTGTAGCCAATGAAATGGGCGTAAACCTGCGTACCACGTCTGGCCCGGTGCTGGAAAAAGCAGGTGACCTGGCGGCGATGCTGACCAACCTTGAACCTCACGATGTACTGTTTATCGATGAGATCCACCGCCTGTCACCGGTGGTGGAGGAGGTGCTCTATCCGGCGATGGAAGACTATCAGCTGGATATTATGATTGGTGAAGGCCCGGCGGCACGCTCTATCAAAATCGACCTGCCGCCGTTCACCCTGATTGGTGCGACGACGCGTGCCGGGTCGTTAACCTCGCCACTGCGTGACCGTTTTGGCATTGTACAGCGCCTGGAGTTTTATCAGGTTCCTGACCTTCAGCATATCGTTGGCCGTAGTGCCCGCTATATGGGGCTGGAGATGAGCGAAGAAGGGGCGTTCGAAGTGGCGAAACGCTCTCGCGGTACACCGCGTATTGCTAACCGCTTGCTGCGCCGCGTGCGTGACTTTGCTGAAGTGAAGCACGATGGCTCGATTTCCGCTGAGATTGCCGCACAGGCACTGGACATGCTGAATGTGGATGCTGAAGGCTTCGACTATATGGATCGTAAGCTGCTGCTGGCGGTACTGGACAAGTTCTTTGGCGGCCCTGTCGGGCTGGACAATCTGGCGGCGGCAATTGGTGAAGAGCGTGAAACAATTGAGGACGTACTGGAGCCGTATCTGATCCAGCAGGGCTTCTTACAGCGTACGCCGCGTGGACGTATGGCAACGGTACGAGCGTGGAATCATTTCGGGATCACCCCACCGGAGATGCCGTAATGCTGTGTTCCCTCTCCCTGTGGGAGAGGGCCAGGGTGAGGGCATCAGCGCCCTCGGTCTTAACTTGCTGTTTTCTTCATCATACTGAAAATAAACAGTAGCGCCGCGCACAGCACTACTGACGGGCCTGCCGGTGTGTCATAACATGCCGAGAAAGTCAGCCCGCCTGTTACCGCAATCATCCCCACGATAACCGCTACACCCGCCATTTGCTCCGGCGTACGGGCAAAACGACGTGCTGTGGCCGCCGGAATGATCAGCAGTGAGGTGATAATCAGCGCACCGACAAATTTCATTGCTACCCCGATGGTCAACGCAGTTACCAGCATCAGTAGCAGCTTCACGCGCTGCAGTTTCACGCCGTCGACAAACGCCAGATCCGGGCTCACGGTCATTGCCAGCAGGTTACGCCACTGCCACAGCAAAATGCACAGCACCACCACAACCCCGATGGCGATAGAAATCAGGTCTTCCGGCGTCACGGCCAGCAGGTCACCAAACAGGTAGGCCATCAGGTCAACGCGGATATTGGACATCAGACTCACCACGACCAGCCCCAGCGACAGGGCGCTATGCGCCATAATGCCAAGCAGCGTATCAATGGCGAGGTGAGGGCGCTTTTCCAGCCAGACCAGACCGGCAGCCAGCAGCAGCGTGACCACAATCACCGCATAGAACGGGTTGATGTCCAGTAACAGGCCAAAGGCAACCCCGAGCAGAGAGGCATGCGCCAGGGTATCGCCGAAATAGGACATTCTGCGCCACACCACAAACGAGCCAAGCGGGCCCGCGGCGCAGGCAAGCATAATCCCGGCCAGCCAGCCGGGCAGTAACAGTTCAATCATGAGTGTCCATTTCCCCGGCGCAGGACAATTCGTCCCTGTAAATCGTGGCGGTGATTATGATGATGGCGATAAATTCCCAGCTGTTCAGCACCGCGGGGGCCAAACATAGAGATAAACTCCGGGTGCGTCGACACCACGTCCGGCGTGCCGGAACAGCAGATATGATGGTTCAGACACAGCACTTCGTCGGTTTTTGCCATCACCAGATGCAGGTCGTGGGAAACCATCAGTACCGCGCAGTTAAGCTCGCGGCGCAGCTGGTCGATTAAATCATAAAGTGCAACCTGACCATTCACATCCACACCCTGCGTCGGTTCATCCAGCACCAGCAACTGTGGGCTGCTCAGCAGCGCACGGGCAAGTAAAACGCGCTGGGTTTCACCACCAGAGAGTTTCTGCAACGGGGCGTCGACAAGATGACCCGCCTGGACACGTTTCAGCGCCGGGAGAATGTCGGCTTTATGTGTACCAGGGCGAAGACGCAGGAAGCGGCTGACCGTCAACGGCAGCGTGGCGTCCAGGTGTAATTTTTGCGGCACATAGCCGATACGCAATTTTTCTTCGCGCGTGATCACGCCTTCGTCAGGTCTTACCAGGCCAAGCACTACGCGAACGAGCGTGGATTTACCTGCACCATTAGGGCCGAGCAGCGTCAGAATTTTGCCGGGTTTCAGATCCAGTGACACGTCAGAAAGGACGCGGCGCTGACCGAATGAGACCGAAATATTTTCGAGAGAAACCAAAGTCGTCATGTCAATTTAAGCTTGCAGAAGTCAACGAATGTTATAATATCACATTTCACGCATTCATTACGATGATTAGTCGCATTATGTTACATAAAAATACGCTTCTTTTCGCAGCATTATCCGCTGCTCTTTGGGGTACAACAGCACAAGATGGTAACGCCGCCGTTGTCGCTTCGCTTAAACCGCTTGGATTCATTGCTTCGGCCATTGCAGACGGGGTGACAGAGACTCAGGTTTTGCTGCCTGATGGTGCCTCCGAACATGACTATTCCTTGCGGCCGTCGGATGTAAAACGCTTACAAAACGCGGACTTAGTTGTCTGGATTGGGCCAGAAATGGAAGCGTTTATGCAGAAATCGGCAAAACAGGTACCTGAACAGAAACAGGTCACTATTGCCGAACTGTCAGGCGTGAAACCGTTGCTCATGAAAGGGGCTGATGACGACGGTGGCGAACACGACCACGCGCATGCCAGCAGTGAAAAAGGTGATGGAGATCACCATCACGGCGAGTACAACATGCATCTTTGGCTTTCCCCAGAGATAGCGCGGCTTTCAGCGGTTGCAATCCATGACAAATTAGTGGAACTTATGCCGCAAAGTCGAGCCAAACTAGACGCCAACCTGAAGGATTTTGAGGCTCAATTAGCCGCAACCGATAAGCAGGTGGGTAACGAGCTCGCACCGTTGAAAGGAAAAGGGTATTTCGTTTTTCATGACGCCTATGGCTATTACGAAAAACACTACGGCCTGACCCCACTTGGTCACTTTACCGTCAACCCTGAAATTCAGCCCGGTGCGCAGCGTTTACATGAAATCAGAACACAGTTGGTTGAGCAAAAAGCGACTTGCGTTTTTGCTGAGCCACAGTTCAGGCCAGCGGTCGTAGAAGCCGTGGCCAGGGGAACATCCGTGCGCATGGGAACCCTTGACCCGCTAGGAACGAATATCCAGTTGAGCAAAGCGAGCTATTCGCAGTTCCTCAGCCAACTGGCGAACCAGTATGCGAGCTGCCTGAAAGGAGATTAACGAGGAAGTGAATACGTGCAACAGATAGCCCGCTCTGTCGCTCTGGCATTTAACAATTTGCCCCGACCCCATCGCGTTATGCTGGGGTCGCTTACTGTTCTCACCTTAGCGGTCGCCGTCTGGCGGCCCTATGTGTACCACCCAAGTTCTGCCCCTATCATCAAAACCATTGAGCTTGAAAAGAGCGAGATCCGTTCTTTACTGCCAGAGGCCAGCGAACCCATCGACCAGACGGCTCAGGAAGATGAAGCCATCCCTCAGGATGAGCTGGATGATAAAACCGAAAATGACTCAGGTACCCATGAATATGTCGTCTCGACGGGCGATACGCTGAGCAGCGTTCTGAACCAGTACGGCATTGAAATGGGGGATATCAGCCAGCTGGCAGCCGCGGATAAAGCATTACGCAACCTTAAAATTGGTCAGCAACTCTCCTGGACATTGAGCGCGGAGGGCGATTTACAGAGCCTGACGTGGGAAGTGTCGCGTCGTGAAACCCGCACCTATGAGCGTACTGCAAACGGTTTCAAGATGGACAGCGAAATGCAGCAGGGCGACTGGGTGAACAGCGTGCTGAAAGGCACCGTTGGAGCGAGTTTTGTCTCCAGCGCACGTGATGCCGGGTTGACCAGCGCTGAAATCAGCGCGGTTATCAGGGCCATGCAGTGGCAAATGGATTTCCGTAAACTGAAAAAAGGCGATGAGTTCTCTGTGCTGATGTCCCGTGAAATGCTGGATGGCAAACGCGAGCAAAGTCAGCTGGTGGGTGTTCGCCTGCGTTCCGAAGGTAAAGACTACTACGCCATTCGCGCCGAAGACGGTAAGTTTTATGACCGTAACGGTACCGGGCTGGCGAAAGGCTTCCTGCGCTTCCCGACGGCTAAACAGTTCCGCGTCTCTTCAAACTTCAACCCGCGTCGTCTGAACCCGGTCACCGGACGTGTTGCACCACATCGTGGTGTCGATTTCGCGATGCCGCAGGGTACGCCAGTGCTGGCGGTGGGTGATGGCGAAGTGGTCATGGCTAAACGCAGCGGGGCTGCAGGGTATTACGTGGCGGTTCGTCATGGACGTACCTACACCACCCGTTATATGCACCTGCGTAAAATGCTGGTGCAGCCGGGGCAGAAAGTGAAGCGCGGCGATCGTATTGCGCTCTCGGGTAATACCGGACGCTCTACGGGTCCGCACCTGCACTATGAAGTGTGGATTAACCAGCAGGCGGTGAATCCGCTGACGGCGAAGCTGCCGCGCACCGAAGGCCTGACGGGTAAAGATCGTAATGATTACCTGGCTCAGGTGAAAGAGGTGATACCGCAACTGCGTTTTGACTAAACGCTGTTCAGCATAAAGCCGGTGCCAGTGCGCACCGGCTTTTTCTTTTGTGCCTGAGCCTCAGCCTCGCTACACTATTCGCATTATTCGTTTTTTTCGCATTACCTTCCCTGGAATCAGCATGGAAACAAAAAAAAATAACATTGAGTATATTCCTGAGTTTGAGCCGTCGTTTCGTCACCCGCGCAACTGGGGAGCCTGGCTTGGCGTATATGCCTTCGCCGGTATCGCGTTACTGCCAGCATCCGTGCGTGATCCTCTGCTGGGAAAGGTAGGCCGTCTTGCCGGGCGGATGGGTAAAAGCGCCCGCCGCCGCGCACAGATCAACCTCTATTACTGTTTCCCTGAAAAGAGCGACGCCGAGCGCGAAGCGATTATTGATGCCATGTATACCACTGCCCCGCAGGCAATGGCGATGATGGCAGAGCTGGCACTGAAAGGGCCAGAGAAAATCCTCAATCGTGTGGACTGGAAAGGGCTGGAAATCATCGACGAGATGCGTCGCAATGATGAGAAGGTGATTTTTCTCGTTCCTCATGGCTGGGGTGTGGATATTCCCGCCATGCTGATGGCATCGCAAGGCCAGAAAATGGCGGCGATGTTCCATAATCAGGGGAATAAGATCTTTGATTACGTCTGGAATACCGTGCGTCGCCGCTTTGGTGGTCGCCTGCATGCGCGTAACGATGGAATCAAGCCGTTTATTCAGTCCGTGCGTCAGGGATACTGGGGCTACTATTTGCCGGATCAGGATCACGGTGCTGAGCACAGTGAGTTTGTCGATTTCTTTGCGACCTACAAGGCGACACTGCCTGCGATTGGCCGCTTGATGAAAGTCTGCCGTGCCAGAGTTGTTCCGCTGTTCCCTGTTTATGATGGCAAAACGCATCGTCTGAGCATTGAAGTGCGTCCACCAATGGATGACTTGTTGACTGCCGACGATAACACCATTGCGCGGCGCATGAACGAAGAGGTGGAGCTTCTGGTGGGGCCACATGCAGAGCAATACACGTGGATACTGAAGCTGCTCAAAACGCGTAAACCGGGCGAAAAAGAGCCGTACAAACGTAGAGAGCTTTTCCCGGGTAAATAAAAAATATCCCCTCTCCCTGAAAGGGAGAGGGGAGCGCATATCCAGCCTTGATTACTCGACTGTCATAACGCGTGTGGTGTTAGTCGAACCGATGGTGCTCATCACGTCGCCCTGCGTCACGATGACAATATCACCGGATACCAGATAGCCCTTATCACGCAGCAGGTTAACCGCATCAGTCGCCGCCGCAACACCGTCACAGGCACTGTCGAAGTGAACTGGCGTGACGCCGCGATACAGCGCTGTCAGGTTCAGGGTGCGCTCGTGGCGGGACATGGCGAAGATTGGCAGGCCGGAGCTGATACGGGAAGTCATCAGCGCGGTACGGCCAGATTCGGTCATGGTGATGATCGCCGTAACGCCTTTCAGGTGGTTAGCCGCGTACATGGCGGACATCGCAATCGCTTCTTCCACATTGTCGAACTGTACATCCAGACGGTGCTTAGAGACGTTAATGCTTGGGATCTTTTCAGCACCCAGGCATACGCGCGCCATTGCGGCGACGGTTTCTGCCGGGTACTGACCCGCCGCTGTTTCTGCGGACAGCATCACGGCATCGGTACCGTCCAGCACGGCGTTGGCCACGTCCATCACTTCTGCACGGGTTGGCATTGGGTTGGTGATCATGGACTCCATCATCTGGGTCGCGGTGATCACGGCGCGGTTCAACTGACGTGCGCGGCGAATCAGTGCTTTCTGGATACCGACCAGTTCCGGGTCGCCAATTTCCACACCCAGGTCACCACGGGCAACCATGACCACGTCAGACGCCAGGATCACGTCGTCCATTGCGTCCTGGTCGCAAACGGCTTCAGCACGTTCAACTTTGGCCACGATTTTCGCATCACAACCGGCATCGCGAGCCAGACGGCGTGCATAGTTCAGATCTTCGCCGCAGCGCGGGAAGGAGACGGCCAGGTAATCAACCCCAATCAGCGCAGCGGTTACGATATCCGCTTTGTCTTTTTCGGTCAGCGCTTCTGCAGAGAGGCCACCGCCGAGTTTGTTGATCCCTTTGTTGTTAGAAAGCGGACCACCGACGGTCACTTCGGTGAACACCTTCATTCCCTGAACGTCCAGCACTTTCAGCTGTACGCGACCGTCGTCGAGCAGCAGGATGTCGCCAGGCACCACGTCAGCCGGCAGACCTTTATAGTCGATACCGACTTTCTCTTTATCGCCTTCGCCTTTGCCCAGGTTGGCATCCAGCAAGAATTTATCACCGATATTGAGGAAAACTTTGCCTTCTTTAAAGGTGGATACGCGAATTTTGGGACCTTGCAGGTCACCGAGGATAGCAACATGGCGACCCAGTTTGGCCGCGATTTCGCGCACTTTATCAGCACGTAATTTATGGTCTTCTGGCGTACCGTGAGAGAAGTTCATACGCACCACGTTGGCACCAGCGGCGATAATTTTTTCAAGGTTATTATCGCGATCGGTAGCCGGGCCTAAGGTGGTTACGATCTTGGTTCTGCGAAGCCTTCTGGACATGTAATACTCCGTTGACTGAAACAACTTTGGTGTTGCGTGAACATTGAATCGGCCTTCTTCTGCTGCAAAGCAACAGAGAGGGGACCGAATGCCGTAAATCGTTTACATCTTAGTTATTAGGGAACATCACTCTTTATGAGCAATTCTTTATCAAAACGCGATTCCTTGAGCGCTTCTTTGACACGCTTCAAGTTATCTCTGAATTTTGTGCCCCGGCGTAAGGTAAAACCGGTTGCCAGCACGTCAATCACCGTAAGCTGCGCCAGACGAGACACCATCGGCATATACATGTCCGTGTCTTCAGGCACATCCAGAGTGATGGCGAGCGTCGCTTCTCGCGCCAGCGGTGTGCCCGCCGTCGTCAGGGCGATCACCATGGCATCGTTTTCACGCGCCAGCTGTGCCAGTTCAACCTGACTCTTGGTACGACCCGTGTGCGAGATAAGCACCACAACATCATCTTCGCTACAATTCATACAGCTCATGCGTTGCAGCACAATGTCATCGGAATAAATCACCGGAACGTTAAAGCGGAAGAACTTGTTCATGGCATCATGTGCCACAGCTGCTGACGACCCGAGACCGAAGAAGGCAATACGCTTGGCCTGCGTCAGTAAATCGACCGCGCGATTTACCGAGCTCATATCCAGCGACTGGCGGACGTGGTCAAGCGTGGCCATTGCCGACTCAAATATTTTCGCCGTGTATGCATCTACGCTGTCGTCTTCATCCACATTGCGATTAACATAGGGCGTGCCGTTTGCCAGACTTTGGGCCAGATGCAGTTTAAAATCAGGGAAACCGCGCGTTTCCAGACTGCGGCAGAATCGATTTACCGTCGGTTCGCTGACGCCCGATTCCTGTGCCAGAGCGGCGATGCTTGAATGAATCGCCTGAGCGGGGGAGGCGAGAATAACTTCGGCCACTTTTCGCTCGGATTTGCTAAGGTGTTCCAGTTGAAACTGGATTTTTTCCAGCATGTTCATCGTTAACAAGGCGCTCATGGGTGGAAACGATTTCATTGATTGATGAAATCATGATTCGATTTAGCCGATATTACCCCTGTGGTTTCTTAAAGGGTAACAGTCGACAAGAAATGTTGTTGTTTTTTTTCATTACTTGATCGATGTCGGGTTTTACCGTGGCCGGACAGAACAAAGAATCATCGGTTTTCGCGTTATTGCCGTGCCGCATGCGTTTGGCAGGTCAAAAATCACCATATCGCACGTGACGTTAAGCGCTAATGGTTTCGGGAATGACGTAAAAGCAGTACAGTGCATTGTAATAAAATTACAACGATACCTGGCAGAAGCACCAGGTTATCCAACTGAGGAGAATGACATGGCGGTAACGCAAACAGCCCAGGCATGTGACCTGGTCATTTTCGGCGCGAAAGGCGATCTTGCACGCCGTAAATTGCTGCCTTCCCTGTATCAACTGGAGAAAGCGGGCCAACTCCATCCGGATACCCGTATCCTGGGTGTAGGGCGCGCCGACTGGGACAAGGACGCTTATACCAAAGTGGTGCGCGAGGCGCTCGAAACTTTCATGAAAGAGAAAATTGATGAAAGTTTGTGGGATACCCTGAGTGGCCGTCTTGATTTCTGCAACCTGGACGTTAACGACGTCAGCGCGTTCACCCGTTTAGGTGAAATGCTGGATCAGAAAAACCGTGTCACCATTAACTATTTCGCCATGCCGCCAAGCACCTTCGGCGCAATCTGCAAAGGGCTGGGCGAGGCAAAACTGAATAACAAACCAGCACGCGTGGTTATGGAAAAACCGCTGGGTACATCTCTGTCGACCTCACGCGAAATTAACGACCAGGTGGGCGAATACTTCGAAGAGTGTCAGGTGTACCGCATTGACCATTACCTGGGTAAAGAGACGGTACTGAACCTGCTGGCGCTGCGTTTTGCTAACTCCCTGTTTGTAAACAACTGGGATAACCGCACTATCGACCATGTGGAAATTACCGTGGCCGAAGAGGTGGGCATTGAAGGTCGCTGGGGTTACTTTGACCAGGCCGGTCAGATGCGCGACATGATCCAGAACCACCTGCTGCAAATCCTGTGCATGATTGCGATGTCTCCGCCATCCGATCTGACGGCTGACAGCATCCGCGATGCCAAAGTGAAAGTCCTGAAATCACTGCGCCGCATTGACCGTTCAAATGTACGTGAGAAAACCGTTCGCGGTCAGTACACCGCCGGGTTTGCACAGGGTAAAAAAGTACCGGGCTATCTGGAAGAAGAGGGTGCGAACAAATCCAGCAACACAGAGACGTTTGTGGCGATCCGTGTGGATATCGACGACTGGCGCTGGGCGGGTGTTCCGTTCTATCTGCGTACCGGTAAACGTCTGCCAGCCAAATGCTCTGAAGTGGTTGTGTACTTCAAAAACCCGGAACTGAACCTGTTCAAAGAGTCCTGGCAGGAACTGCCGCAGAACAAACTGACCATCCGTCTGCAGCCGGACGAAGGTGTGGATATTCAGATCCTGAACAAAGTCCCAGGCCTGGATCACAAGCACAACCTGCAGACCACCAAGCTGGATCTGAGTTATTCCGAAACCTTCAACCAGACGCACCTGGCTGATGCTTACGAGCGTCTGCTGCTGGAAACCATGCGTGGTATCCAGGCGCTGTTCGTGCGTCGCGATGAAGTGGAAGAGGCGTGGAAATGGGTCGACTCCATCACCGAAGCCTGGGCTGCCGATCAGGATGTGCCAAAACCGTATCAGGCAGGGACCTGGGGGCCGGTCGCATCGGTTGCGATGATCACCCGTGATGGTCGCTCATGGAACGAGTTTGAGTAAGATTATCCACTAACCCGGAGGTGTTATTTTACCGGTAACATGATCTGGCACAGTTAGTCGCATAATTTTTAATCTTTTAAGCTCCGCGTGGATTCACCCGCGGAGCTTTTTTTATTACACTGCCGGAAGTGATTTTGCCCCTGGGCTCCGGACAGCAAGCGTTTCAGCGTTGTTAACAACTGCCAGCAACTTTGTAAACTCCCGAGCACGGACAGATAAATTAGAGGAGCTTTTATGAATCCTGTATTGTTACGCGTAACAAAACGCATTATCGAGCGCTCAAAAGAGACGCGCTCGGCCTACCTCGCCCGGATTGAACAGGCAAAGAGTAACACTGTCCACCGCTCTCAACTGGCCTGCGGTAACCTGGCCCACGGCTTTGCCGCCTGCCAACCCGATGATAAAGCCTCGCTGAAAAGCATGCTGCGTAACAATATCGCCATTATTACCTCCTATAACGATATGCTTTCCGCGCACCAGCCGTATGAGGTTTACCCGGATATCATCCGTAAAGCGCTGCACAGCGTGAATGCAGTCGGTCAGGTCGCGGGTGGTGTGCCAGCGATGTGCGACGGTGTAACCCAGGGTCAGGACGGAATGGAGCTGTCTCTGCTGAGCCGCGAAGTGATTGCGATGTCTGCGGCGGTTGGCTTGTCTCACAACATGTTCGATGGTGCGCTGTACCTGGGCGTGTGTGACAAGATAGTCCCGGGGCTGGCGATGGCGGCACTGTCGTTTGGTCATCTGCCCGCAATTTTTGTGCCGTCAGGTCCAATGAGCAGCGGCCTGCCAAACAAAGAAAAAGTACGTATTCGCCAGCTGTATGCTGAAGGCAAAGCAGACCGTCAGGCGCTGCTGGAAGCGGAAGCCGCCTCCTACCACGCGCCGGGTACCTGCACCTTCTATGGTACGGCCAACACCAACCAGATGGTGGTGGAGTTTATGGGGATGCAGTTGCCAGGTTCGTCCTTTATCCAGCCGGATGCTCCGCTGCGTCAGGCGCTGACTGAAGCCGCTGCCCGCCAGGTGACGCGTTTGACCGGTAACGGCAGCGAGTGGCTGCCTCTGGGTAAAATGATCGACGAAAAAGTCGTTGTTAACGGAATTGTCGCGCTGCTGGCAACCGGTGGTTCAACCAACCACACCATGCACCTGGTAGCGATGGCACGCGCGGCGGGCATTCTGATCAACTGGGACGATTTCTCCGATATTTCTGCTGTTGTACCGCTGATGGCGCGTCTGTACCCGAATGGCCCGGCGGACATTAACCACTTCCAGGCAGCCGGTGGCGTGCCGGTTCTGATGCGTGAACTGCTCAAAGGCGGCCTGCTGCATGAAGATGTGAACACTGTGGCGGGCTTTGGTCTGCAGCGTTACACCCTGGAGCCGTGGCTGAACAACGGCGAGCTGGACTGGCGTGAAGGCGCGAGCGCGTCCCTCGATGCGCAGGTTATCGCCACCATCGACAAACCGTTCTCTCACCACGGTGGTACCAAAGTGCTGAGCGGTAACCTGGGTCGTGCAGTAATGAAAACGTCTGCCGTACCGGAAGAGAATCAGATTATCGAAGCGCCGGCGGTGGTGTTTGAAAGCCAGCACGACGTGTTACCAGCCTTTGACGCTGGCCTGCTCGACAAAGATTGCGTGGTGGTGGTGCGTCACCAGGGGCCAAAAGCCAACGGGATGCCAGAATTGCATAAACTTATGCCGCCACTTGGTGTATTATTGGACCGCTGTTTCAAAATTGCGTTGGTGACCGATGGACGCCTTTCTGGGGCATCAGGTAAAGTGCCTTCAGCGATCCACGTGACCCCTGAAGCTTACGACGGCGGCCTGCTGGCGAAAGTTCGCGATGGCGACATGATCCGCGTCAACGGTCAGACAGGCGAGTTAACCCTGTTGGTGGATGAAGCAGAGCTGGCAGCACGTAAGCCACATATTCCTGACCTTAGCGCGTCGCGTGTGGGTACCGGACGCGAAATGTTTAGTGCGCTGCGTGAGAAACTCTCCGGCGCGGAGCAGGGCGCAACCTGTATTACGTTTTAAGACGACTTGATTTTATCGATCTGGCGAGAGAAAACTCTGATGAAAAACTGGAAAACAAGTGCAGAAGCAATCCTGACCACTGGCCCTGTCGTGCCGGTTATTGTGGTAAATAAACTGGAGCACGCTGTACCGATGGCGAAAGCGCTGGTTGCAGGTGGGGTTCGCGTTCTGGAAGTGACTCTGCGTACCGCCTGTGCGATGGACGCTATCCGCGCTATCGCCAAAGAAGTACCGGACGCGATCATCGGTGCGGGGACTGTTCTGAACGCGCAGCAGCTGGCTGAAGTGACCGAAGCAGGCGCACAGTTCGCGATCAGCCCGGGTCTGACGGAGCCTCTGCTGAAAGCCGCAACCGAAGGTTCTATTCCGCTGATCCCTGGTATCAGCACCGTGTCTGAACTGATGCTGGGCATGGACTACGGTCTGAAAGAGTTCAAATTCTTCCCGGCAGAAGCGAACGGCGGTACCAAAGCGCTGCAGGCCATTGCCGGTCCATTCTCTCAGGTTCGTTTCTGCCCAACTGGGGGTATCTCTCCGGCAAACTACCGTGACTACCTGGCGCTGAAAAGCGTGCTGTGCATCGGTGGCTCATGGCTGGTTCCGGCGGATGCGCTGGAAGCGGGCGACTGGGATCGCATCACTAAACTGGCTCGCGAAGCCGTTGAAGGTGCGAAGCAGTAAGCTATTCGCAATGTGAAAAACGGGCCATCTGGCCCGTTTTTTTTATCCTGCTACCCTAACGCTTGCAGCGGCTGTTTTTGCTCGTGCAACGGCATCGTCTACCGAATCGCCGGTTGCTAATGCCACGCCCAGGCGGCGCGTGCCATCAATCTCCGGCTTGCCGAACAGACGTACCTGTAAACCCGCTCCTGTGGCTCCTTCGACGTTATCAAAGGTCACGTTCTGGCTGGTCAATTGCGGCAGGATCACCGCCGATGCCGCCGGGCCGTACTGGCGTATGCCGCCGACGGGCAGCCCGAGGAAGGCGCGAACGTGCAGCGCGAACTCTGAGAGATCCTGGGAAATCAGCGTGACCATGCCGGTATCGTGCGGGCGAGGGGAGACTTCGCTGAAAATTACCTCATCGCCGCAGACGAATAGCTCTACGCCGAAGAGGCCATAGCCACCCAGCGCCAGTACGGTTTTGCGGGCGATTTCCTGAGCACGCTCAAGCGCCAGGGCGCTCATCTGCTGCGGCTGCCAGGATTCACGATAATCGCCATCTTCCTGACGGTGACCAATCGGGTCGCAGAAATGAACGCCATCCACGGCGCTGACGGTGAGCAGGGTGATTTCGAAATCAAACTTAACCACACCTTCGACAATCACGCGCCCGGCACCGGCGCGGCCACCCTGTTGCGCATAGTCCCAGGCCTTATCCAGCGTGCTACTGTTGCGGATAAAGCTTTGCCCTTTACCGGAGGAGCTCATTACCGGCTTAATGATGCACGGGTAGCCAATCTCGTTGACGGCCTGAAGGAATTCGGCTTTGTTACCAGCAAAACGGTAGCTGGAGGTGGGGAGTTGCAGCTCTTCAGCCGCCAGACGGCGAATACCTTCACGGTTCATGGTCAGCTTCGCCGCTTTTGCACAGGGCACTACGCGTTGACCTTCCTGCTCAAGGGCAATCAGCATATCGGTAGCAATGGCTTCGATTTCCGGTACCACGAAATCCGGTTTTTCTTTGGTAATCAGGGCGTGCAGGGCGTCGCCATCCAGCATGTTAATCACATGAGCGCGGTGGGCTACGTGCATCGCAGGGGCATCTGCATAACGATCAACCGCGATGACTTCAACGCCTAAGCGCTGGCACTCAATGGCAACCTCTTTTCCCAGTTCTCCCGATCCTAGCAGCATTACGCGCGTCGCTGCAGGTCGCAGCGCGGTTCCTAAACGAGTCATAACAATCCCCCTGAAAAAGTTGCGCGCAGTATAAACGAAAACGTTTGCGTCTGTCTTGTTCCGGGAGCCGGGAGACCGGTAAGAAATTTAGCCAGCCAGAGAATGCGTCTTTCTGCGAGTGGAGGCCATGTTTCGCTTGCATGATGTGTGTGTTTTGCCAACCTTATAGGGTGTGAAACTCAAAAGAAACATGACATGCCACCGAAAGCCCGACGTACGCCCTATGCGATCACCACGCATGGCGATACACGTATAGATAACTATTACTGGCTGCGGGACGATTCGCGCGCTCAGCCAGATGTGCTCGACTATCTGCACCAGGAAAATGAGTATGGCCGGAAGGTCATGTCCAGCCAGCAGGCGCTGCAGGATCAACTGCTGAGTGAGATGGTGCAACGCATCCCCCAGCGCGACATTTCTGCGCCCTGGACCAAAAATGGCTACCGTTACCGCCACCGCTATGACCCCGGCAATGAATATCCTGTCTATCAGCGACAGCCGGTGTTAAGTGCCGAGTGGGATGACTGGGAAACCCTGCTTGACGCTAACCAGCGCGCGGCCCACAGCGAGTTTTATACACTGGGTGGCATGTCTGTCTCACCTGATAACGCCATTATGGCGCTGGCGGAAGATTACCTCTCTCGCCGCCAGTACGGACTGCGTTTCCGTAACCTGGAGACGGGGAACTGGTATCCAGAAACGCTGGAGAATGTCTCACCGGATTTTGTCTGGGCGAACGACTCTGAAACGGTCTATTACGTCAAAAAGCATGCTTTGACCTTGCTGCCCTGGCAGGTATGGCGTCACACCGTGGGCACGGCTTCCTCTGATGATGAACTGGTGTATGAAGAGAAAGACGATACGTTTTACGTTAGCCTGCATAAAACCTCGTCGCGCCGCTACGTCATCATTTCGCTCGCCAGCGCGACCACCTCTGAAGTCTTGATGCTGGATGCCGAACTGCCCGATGCGCAGCCGCTCTGTTTTCTGCCGCGTCGCAAAGATCATGAGTACAGCCTGGATCACTTCCAGCACAGCTTTTATTTGCGTTCTAACCGTGAAGGCAAAAACTTTGGCCTCTATAAGACCAAAGTACGTGATGAGCACAAATGGGAGGTCTTAATTCCCGCCCGGGAACAGGTGATGCTCGAAGGATTTACGCTCTTCACCGACTGGCTGGTGGTGGAGGAGCGTCAGCGGGGGCTGACCAGCCTGCGACAAATTAACCGCAAAACGCATGAAGTGGTGGGGATTGCGTTCGACGATCCGGCCTATGTAACGTGGATTGGTTTTAACCCCGAACCGGAATCATCGCGGCTGCGCTACGGCTACTCATCGATGACCACGCCAGACACATTGTTTGAACTGGATATGGACACCGGGCAGCGGCAGGTGATTAAACAGGTGGAAGTGGCGGGTTTCGACGCGGAGAAATACCGCAGTGAACACCTGTGGGTAACCGCCCGCGATGGAGTGGAGGTACCGGTGTCACTGGTGTACCGGAAGGAACATTTCCGGAAAGGTAAAAATCCGATCCTGGTATACGGCTACGGATCCTACGGCTCCAGTATGGACGCGGACTTCAGCAGCAGCAGGCTGAGCCTGCTCGATCGTGGGTTTGTTTTTGCTATCGCCCATGTGCGCGGCGGTGGGGAACTGGGTCACCACTGGTATGAAGACGGTAAGTTCCTGAAAAAGAAAAATACCTTCAATGATTATCTCGATGTTTGTGATGCGCTGGTGGATCAAGGTTATGGCGATCCGACGCTCTGCTTTGGTATGGGCGGCAGTGCCGGTGGGATGCTGATGGGGGCGGTCATTAATCAGCGTCCTGAACGCTTCAAAGGCATTGTGGCGCAGGTTCCTTTTGTGGATGTGGTGACCACCATGCTGGATGAATCCATTCCGTTAACGACGGGTGAATTCGAGGAGTGGGGTAATCCGCAGGACGATGTGTATTATCGCTATATGAAAACGTACAGCCCTTATGACAACGTAGAGGCGAAAGCCTACCCGCATTTGCTGGTGACCACTGGCCTGCATGATTCGCAAGTGCAATATTGGGAACCCGCGAAATGGGTAGCAAAACTCCGCGAACTGAAAACCGACGATAACCTGTTGCTATTGTGCACGGATATGGATTCCGGACACGGGGGAAAATCGGGGCGGTTTAAATCCTACGAAGGGGTTGCGCTGGAGTATGCCTTCCTGATTGGCCTGGCGCAGGATACGCTGCCAGGCCGTGCCGAACGTTAGGCGTCACCCAGATAGTGCTTCAGCGTTAAGCGGAGCTCCGGGCTCATTTTGTCCAGGTTGTTGTACAGCCAGCGCAAATAGCCCGGATCTTTATCCGCGATATCGGAAACCGCTTTGCCGCGGTATTTACCAAAGGTAAAGGTCGTCAACAATGCGGGACGTCCGGTAATCGTGGCCATATCATCCGGCGTCCAGCCAGATGTATTCATGATGTCAATCAGCAGCGCGGCGGTGATATAGCAGTCGTACAGGGCGCGGTGGTGATGTAACCCTTCCGGCGTTCTGACGCTGAGCTTGCGGGATTTATACAGCGCCATGTTGCTGTATTTGATCCCTGGCCACAGGCGGCGCGCCAGCTTCATGGTGCAGATCCACTCCCCGGGCATTTCCGGCAATACCCGGCGGTCAAAACTGGCGTTATGCGCAACATACCACGGGCTACCGTAATAGTGGGGAATGACTTCTTCAATCCACGGCTTGTCTGCCACCATAGACTCCGTAATACGGTGGATGGCCATCGCCTGCGGACTAATTGGACGGTCCGGACGCACCAGGTGGCTCATAGGGTTGACTATCTTCCCGTCAACAACGTCGACAGAGGCCACTTCCACTATTCCGCCCTGGAGATCGCAAGTTTCGGTATCGATGACGCGCAGCATTGATCGCTCCTGACCATAAAACGCTTAGCCTAATGGAATGATATCGCCTTGCCAACCCTGTCGGCCCAGAGAGCCGGTTAATAACAGCTCGCCTTTATCCGCACGCACGATCAACTGACCTTTTTCATCCCACAGTGCGCTACCGCTACGGGCATTGGCCATTAACACCGCGATGGCATACTTATGTGCAAAGCGCTGCAGCATACTGATGGACTGCCGCCAGCGGTTTTCCCCCACGGCCTGACAGCTGGTAAACAAGGTTGCCTGAGGGTCAAGATTCGGGGAGTCTGACTGTGTATCAATGATGGTGAGCTGTTTCTCGCCGGGGATCAGGCTTGCACCGTTACCCTGAGGATATCGCAGAATGCCATCGTGGTACGGCGTAAAAAGGACGAGCCCTTTCTGGCGTTGGCCTTGAAGATCAAGTGTGAGCCCCGCAATGACGGTAATGCGGTGGAACTGTGCGGCGGCAAGCAGAGGTTCCAGCTGCCGATCGCCGGGTGGGGCAGGTAAAGTCGTTGTCCCCGGGCCGGTTAACGAGAGTTCAGGAAACACCAGCAAATCGCATTGCTGCCGTGCCGCTTCTTCAATGAAACGGAGATGGTGTTCGACATGGTCATCTACACTGTGGTGCTGCCCGGCATACTGAGCTGCCGCAATATTCCATCGTGACATCGTGACTTCCTTATACACTGAGTCGCAGGGATTTAAGAATACACCTAATTTAATCAGGGTTTTCTTATCCTGCCATAATCAGCGTAAGGAAATGTAACGGCTCGTTAAGCTTATTTAACTTTAGGTTCGTACGGCAAACGCGAGAGATTGACGGAGGCGAGACGGTGCGTAATTAAGCGTTCGCGAAACCAGTCACGCAGGTGGGCAGGTTGCTCACGTTCAACCACTTCTGCCACGATGGGCATGTTGTAACGCTCTTTAAATGCAACGCCAGCGGCAGCGAGATCGACATTCACTTTGTCCATCTCGTCCTGAGGAAGGGCGGCCAGATTGATCTTCATTACCTTCTCCTTTTTATGCGGCGGCAACGTTACCGCGATTGCCCGACGATGACAAGTGCAGGCAGGATGATCCTCGACTCGTTTATTATACAGAGTTATTCTTTACTACACAGGCATAACAAAAAGGAATAATTGCGATGAGCTTATCCACTTCACGCGCGGTTTGCGCACTGGCTTTTCTGCTCTCTTCAGCAATGACGCCCTCTGTGCTGGCGCATGCTCACCTTAAACAACAATCACCGGCAGCAGATACCCAGGTGGCGGCTCCGCAGGTTCTTACGCTGAATTTCTCCGAGGGCATTGAACCGGGGTTTAGCGGTGTGGTAGTAACCGATGCACAACAGCAGGCTATCAAAACCGGTGCGGTTAAGCGTAATGAAAAGGACAAGGCTCAGCTTATTGTTCCACTGGAACAAACACTGAGTGCAGGGACTTATCAGGTTGACTGGCATGTGGTCTCTGTGGACGGCCACAAAACCAAAGGCAGCTACCACTTTAGCGTGAAATAGTATGTTGCTACCGATTGATGTGGCGTTGCGCTTTATCCACTTTGGCGCGCTGATGCTGATTTTTGGTAATGCGCTATACAGCACCTGGCTTGCTCCGTTTTCACTGCATCGCCTGATGACACGACGCTTTCAGTTGCAGCAAAAAACCGCGGCGCTCGTTAGCCTGGCTACCGCGGTCCTGATGTATGGCCTTCAGGGCGGGTTGATGGGCAATGGCTGGGAGGATGTGCTGCGCCCTGATACCTGGCATGTCGTCGCCACGACGCGGTTTGGCAGTATCTGGCTGTGGCAGATAATTCTGGCGATGGTCACGGCCGGTGCGGCATGGCTGGCCCCGCAAAAAGGGGCGCGATTGCTGTTGCTCGCGATGGGGCAGTTTGTCCTGCTGGCGGGCGTAGGGCACGCAGCGATGCATGAAGGTGCGTCGGGGACATTACAGCGTCTCAACCACGCGATTCACCTGCTATGTGCAGCCACCTGGCTGGGCGGATTATTGCCGCTGTTGTTTTGCATGCGCCTGGCGAAAGGGCGCTGGCAGACCGCCGCAATCTACACCATGATGCGCTTCTCTCGTGTTGGGCATTACGCCGTCGCAGGAGTGGTGCTCTCTGGCATTATCAATGCGCTCTTTATTCTGGGTGTCAATGTCCCCTGGCATACGGGCTACGTACAGCTTCTGTTGTTCAAATGTGCGCTGGTGGCATTGATGGTGGTAATTGCGCTGATGAATCGGTATTTTCTGGTGCCACGATTTCGTCCTGAAACCGGGCGAGAACAACAGCTTTTTATCAGAATGACACAGGCAGAGGTGGTGCTGGGTGCGCTGGTTCTGGCAACGGTCAGTCTGTTTGCGACCTGGGAACCCTTTTGACAAGGTTAAATATCATATGAAAAAGACAGTACTTTCTCTCTTATTGCTGGCCTGCGCGGGGAGTGCCCTGGCGGCACCGCAGGTTATTACCGTCAGCCGTTTTGAAGTGGGTAAGGACAAATGGGCTTTCGATCGTGAAGAGGTCATGCTGACCTGTCGTCCAGGGCATGCGTTGTATGCGATCAACCCAAGCACGCTGGTGCAATACCCGTTAAACGATATCGCTGAGCAGCAGGTGGCCAGCGGTAAGAGCAGCGGGCAGCCGATAAGCGTGATCCAGATTGATGACCCGGCGAAACCGGGGCAGAAGATGAGCTTGGTACCGTTTATCGAGCGTGCCGATAAGCTCTGCTAGCGTTCTGGTTTCCAATAAAAAACCGCAGATGCTTGCGAAAGCACTGCGGTTTTTCACATTTAATGATGCTCTGACGCTTTTTTTCAGGCCGCTTTAACTGTGGACTGGAAAACCTGGCGTCGTCATCTATTCTTAAAAGGCAAGGCGATTTTAGCCTGCATTAATGCCAACTTTTAGCGCACGGCTCTCTCCCAAGAGCCATTTCCCTGGACCGAATACAGGAATCGTATTCGGTCTCTTTTTATCTGCTTTTAATTTCAGTCACTTACGGTGCTCCGACCGAAAATGCCCTAAAATCGTCCGAACTTTTATATTCGGCGTTTTTCCGTTATACCACACCATTTTTAACAATCCCAACCCATTTACACGCAAAAAATCAGATCGTCACAAATTCTTTTTTTCTGCTGTTCAGGTCTTTTCCGGTCATTTTTTCTGGTCTGGGGCCTCGCAAATGCGAGGCTTTTTTATACGTCGCTTAAAAGCGCGCTTTAATTGCCGCCTCAATCTCATCAAGCAACTCGAAGCGGCGGCGATATTCAGCTCGTTTTTTACTGGCAATCTCTTCGAGGGATTTGCGTTCCATTTGTAATGGCAGCTGCCAGCGGAAAGTAGAACGTTTTTGGCCGTCGATGGACTCCCAGAACTCATCGTAGCTGGCGTGGAAATGGCGACCTTTACTCAGACGATAACGCAGCGCGCGGAAGATGTGCCCTTCATCGCTGACCGCATAAATCGCTTTGATGCCTGAAAGCGTCGCCAGCTGGAACAGAACTTCCATCAACACACGCTTGGGGAACAGGCCATGACAGGCGCGGGTCGCTTGCTTAATGACATCACGGGACACGCTACGGCGTGGGCCTTGCAGGCCGCCAATCACCAGCACGGGCTGACCATTCTCGCGCGCAACGCAAAACGTCAGGCTCGCAAGCAGGGTATTCTCGCTATCGCGCAACCACAGCGTACATTCACCTTCGCGCTCGGCTTTGCTGGCGTTCATGGCGTTGACGTTATAACAGACGCCATCTTTGGCATGAAACTCAACAATGGACTGCTCTTGCGGGCCCGTTAACGCCTTAACCAGATCGGCGTCTTTCAGGGAATCAATCCACTGGTAGTGGTTAATGATGGCATCTGCACGATCGTTGGCGTTCATGCCACGCATCAGATACTGACGGTGGGTTTTACTCGGCAGGGTGATTTGCGAGGCCAGCAGCTGGTCAAAATCATTGCGGCGGGACAATGCGTCCAGCATACGGTGTGTCGAAGACCAGAAAAGAAGCGAACGTAACAGGAATTTCAGACGATACTCGCGTTTTTGCCAGATTGGGCCTGGGACGAGTTTACCTTTCACCAGTTCAGAAATGATATTTGTGTGATGCGAATGTGGCGCATCGTTTTGCAGGCGCGAATTTGACACGTGAAAACCTCAAAGTTTATGCATTGCACATTTTAGGGGGCATGCAAAAGTCTATTAATACTGGTGAACTATTTATTTATCCCTAGTTTACTGTCTGTTTAACTTTGTGAAAAGCGCAGTAACATCGTTGCCCGTTGGTTGTTTTCTGTTGCAACTATACTCCTTTACAGGAGGGCTTATGTATCAGCGAATCGATGGTGAAAAGTGGCGTCACGTCTGGGTTGTGAGCGATATACATGGTTGCTATCAGTGGCTTATGGATGAACTGAAACGTCGTCATTTTAATCCTTATGAGGATTTACTTATCTCGGTAGGAGATTTGATTGATCGCGGGCCAGATAGTGTTAAATGCCTGCAACTCATGCATGAAAAGTGGTTTCGTGCGGTTCGGGGTAACCATGAACAAATGGCGCTCGACAGTCTGGATAATAACGATTTTGCGCTCTGGACAATCAATGGCGGAATGTGGTTTGCACGGCTTGAGTGCGAACAACAAAAACAGGCACTGACGTTACTCGAGGCTAGCCGGAATTTACCGCACATTATCGAAATAACCTGCAAGAATGGTCTGAATGTGATCGCGCATGCCGACTACCCCGCAGCAGAGTATCAGTGGGGTAAACCCGTGAACGCACAGCGCGTGCTGTGGGATCGAAACCGGTTAATGGGCTTTATGGCAGGGAAAGGGCAGGGGATTAGCGGCGCGGATCATTTTTGGTTCGGGCATACGCCTGTTGATAAGCGGTATGATTTTAACAACCTGCACTACATCGATACCGGGGCCGTCTTCGGAGGTTACTTTACGCTGGCGCAACTGCAGTAGGAAATAAATAACCCGCCTTCGGGCGGGTTCTCTTTAGGTCAGGCAAGGCGCATGACCCAGGCATCGGTACTACGATCGTAATGCTCACGATAAAGGACAGAGTGTTCGCCATCAAGAATAGCCGGGATGCTGGTGTCTGCGTCCCAGGCATCAAGCTGCATACATAAATCCGGGTCGGACTTGCAGGGAATACTTAACGTTCGATCGCTCTGTGTTTCGCCGCGCAATTCTGCATCGTCGATTTCAAAAGCGCCAATACGCACGCTGGTTTTCGTCATAATGCTCTCCGGGGTTTGTACTAAAAATCTGGTATGACCAGTACGGGCATCCATTTTTTATCGTAGACAAGGAGAGCAAAATCGCCAGTAAAAAAGTGCGCTTTTTTAGGCTGTGCGTTCGTTACCGGTAAACAGGCGACCGTCGCGTACCAGTTCACGCGGGTAGCTGTTTTTCAGCCGCGATCCCACCTTTTTCGCCAACCCAAGCGGATAGCCCTGATAAGTCACCACCACTTCATCCTGCGATGGGGTGTTTTCAGGGTAAACGTCGCGGCCACGGTACCACTCTTCGGCTTCCTGATGCGTCAGGGCAAAGGTATTTTCACTTCCGGCAAGGGCAATGACCGCCTCATGCTGCCAGCGGTAGCCTTTGTTATGGATTTCCGCCAGACGGATCCCGATGCGGGAAAAACGGACTTTCCCAATCAGTGGTTCGATATTCGCCGGGAAAAGCCAGATCTCTTTATCACGTAACCAGAGATGAAGGCTTTCATCCCAGACCAGCCCGGCCTTGTTGGCTGCAATTTTTACCTGCTCTGCTTCACGGCCTTTTAACGGCGTGAAGGGGAATTTTCCCACCTTAAAGCCAGGTGCGGGCAGGGGGGGAACGGCGAGGGTTTTACGCAGTCGTGCCACAAAGAAACCTTCGCAATCATAGATCTGCGGAAAAACGTGCAGGAACCCTTCGGGGGTAACGGCCTCTTTTGCCGAAACAAACAGGCCATCCAGCGGCAGGAACTCGACGGCGTCCGGATACTGTGCTTTCAGCCACAGACAGACGTCTTCATTCTCATCGCGGTTTAACGTACAGGTGGAGTAAACCAGCGTGCCACCTGGGCGCAAGGCGTGAAACGCGCTATCGATCAGTTCACGCTGTGTGGCTGCGATCTCAAGGTTGCTTTCCACTGACCAGTTTTTTAACGCATCGGGATCTTTACGCACGACGCCTTCTCCAGAACACGGTGCATCCAGCAGGATGGCATCAAACGATTCTGGTAATGCGGCACCGAACACCCGACCGTCGAAGTGCGTCAGCGCCACATTATGAATACCACAGCGGCTGATATTGGCGTGCAGCACTTTAACGCGGCTGGCGGAAAATTCATTGGCGAGAATGGCACCGCGGTTGCCCATGCGTGCGGCAATCTGCGTGGTTTTAGACCCTGGTGCTGCTGCGACATCCATCACCCGCTCTGGCGCGTTGTCATCCGCAAAAAGTGCGGCAACCGGCAGCATGGAACTGGCTTCCTGAATATAAAACAGACCACTCAGATGCTCAGCGGTACTTCCCAGCGGCAGGGCTTCTTCGTCATCACGTTCGATCCAGAAACCCTCTTCACACCACGGTACCGGCGTGAGTTGCCAGTTGTAAGGTGAAACCAGCTCAAGAAATGCGTCGACGCTAATCTTCAGGGTGTTGACGCGAATGCTACGGCGTAACGGACGCTGGCAGGCGGCGATAAAGTCGTCTAATGAGAGGTGAGAAGGAAGCGCCTCGCGCATTTGCGCCAGGAATTGTTCAGGAAGAAATACGGAATTTTGAGCCACGGGCACACCACAGGGAAACATTCAGGTGCGCAGTGTAACATAAAGGCTCCGGTGCGTTGACACCGGATCCCTGAGATTAACGCGGCAGCGCAGTGCCCCATTCACGCCACTCTTTTGGTTCGCTTTCGAGCAGCAGGAAGTGTTTGTCAGGCTGCGCCTTCGGTGCCAGAGGTGTACCCGGTGGCGTGGCGAAGGCGATACCGCCGCGAATGAACTGGTTGAATGTCCCGGTTTTCACTACTCCGCCGGTCAGACCAAAGTCCAGTGAATATCCGGATGCCAGCCAGAACACGGAGTTATTACGTACCAGATGCTGATAACGCTCGCTGATGCGCAGTGCCACCATGACGCGGTCGGACAATGTTCCCAGCGTCAGGCCAGTTACTGTACCCACTTCAATACCGCGGAACAGAACCGGTGTGCCGATGTTTAGCGAGCCCGCTTCCGGTACTTCCACTACGATGCTCAGGCCATCAAGATAGCGCGAGTCGGTAATGGTGGCTTCCTGCAGTTCAAAATCACGACGGGCATTGCCCTGGCCGGGTTCGACGTTAATGTACGGCTGCAAAATGGTGTCGAGGTGCTCAACCCCTGCCGCTGAGATTTTCGGTGTCACCACGGAGAAACGCGAACCCGTGCGGGCAAAGGTCTGGACATATTCCGGGTAGAGTACCGCTGTAGCCTGCACTTCATTACGTGAGGTAATCAGCGTCAGCTTCTGGATCTGCCCGATATCAATGCCCAGATAGCGGATGGGCATCCCTTCAGCCAGTTTGCCCGCATCGAAGGCATGCAGGGTAATCTGCCCACCAACGGCACGGGCAGCGGTTTCAGACGGGAACAGGATGCGTTTATCATCTTTGCGCAGGTTCGCGCCTGCGCCGCTGAGATTATCGAAGCTAATCGCACCGCGCAACGCGCGGGAGAGCGGAGAGGCCTGAACGGTCAATCCACTGCTATTGAGCTGAACCTTTGCACCGCCCTCGGCCCAGAACACGCTGTTTGGCGTGAGCAGCTTGCGGTACTCAGGTTTGATGTGCAGTTCGATATCAAATGCGTCTGCCCGCGGGCGAACGGTGATCACTTCCCCGACGGCAAATTTACGGTAGAGCACAACGGAGCCGGCCTGCACGTCTGGCAGCGTCTCGGCGCTCAAGGTCAGTGTGGTGGTTGGCAGATCGCTCAGGCTATTTTCAACTGCTTTGTCCAGATTGGCATACAGTGGATAGCTGTCGCGCATCGGGCCTTTCTCACCTGGCAAAATACGGATCCCGCCGTTCACCCATTCGCTGGCGCTGGCACCAAGGAACTCCACGCCGTCCAGACCCACCTTCACGTCGACACGGCTGTTGACCACGAATTTACTGTCGCCATGCACCAGGTCGGCATAGTGAGGATCGATGGCCACCGAGAAACTCACGCCTTTCTCCGACAGCGTACGCTCCAGCACCTGGCCGACCTGCACGCCATGCAAAATCAGCGGCTGACCGGCTTCAATACCGTAGCTTTCCGGGGCATTCAGCGTCAGCGTGATAACGCCTGGTTTTTGCAGAAGGGATTTATCCGCAGGGACGATAACGAAGCTGTTGCTCGGTTGGCCTTCACCCGGGATCAGCTCAAAAGTGCTGCCGGTCAGCAGGCTGCTGATGCTGGCATCGCTCAGCGACAGCTTCGGACTGCGCATTTCAATACGCGTTTTTTCGCGCAGGAGATCAACCACGCTCGGATCAACGGTCATCTCCCCGGTCACAGAACCGTCGGGATTGAGCGTCATTTTAGTGAGCTGCCCAACCTGCAATCCCTGATACATGAGTGGAGTAGAACCGGCTTTCAGCCCTTTGGCATCGGGCAGAGTGAGTTTGACGATCACGCCACGCTGGCTGTGTGCCAGGTCGGCATACAATCCAAATGTATCATCTGTGGTGGCAGGGCCAGAGTTTTCCGGGGAATCGAAGGCAATGGCACCATTGACCAGTGCGGCCAGGCTCTCAAGCTTCACTTTCGCACCGCTCAGGCTGACGTCAGCATCCACACCTGAAACATTCCAGAAACGGCTGCCTTTTTTCACCAGGTTCGTGAACCGGCGTTCGATGAGCACATCAATAGTGACGCCCTGTTTGTTGGGGTTGATAGCATAATCGTAGACGCGGCCTACCGGGATTTTGCGAAAGTACACCAGCGAGCCACTGTTCAGCGAACCGAGATCCGGGGCCTGGAGGTGGATCATCAAATCCCCGTTGTTCAGACGGTATTTGGGCTGCGTATCGAGCGCGACGAAATGCTCCTGCGGCTCACCTTTACCGGGCATCATGCCAATGTAGTTACCGCCAACCAGCGCATCCAGCCCTGAAACACCGGCCAGAGACGCTTTGGGTGTTACCAGCCAGAACTGTGTTTCGCTGCGCAGCGCATCCTGCATGTCTGATTTAATGCTGGCACGCACCTGAATTTTGTTCAGCCCTTTGCCAAGCCGTATATCCTGTACGGTACCAACTTCTACACCCTGGAAACGCACAGGCGTACGCCCGGCGATGATGCCGTCAGCAGACTGGAAATCAATGGTGATGGTATTGCCGCGATCTTCATAGCTCGTCCAGATAAGCCAGCCTGCGATCATCAACGCAATGACGGGCAGCAACCAGAATGGCGAAATGCGGCGTTTTGTTTTAATTCGCGCTTCAGTCGGCGAAGCGGGCGTTTCCTGACTCATGTGCATCCCAAAGTAAGCGGCTATCCAGCCATTCCACAGCAAGAATAGTCAATATCACCGCAGAGCCGAAGTAAAAAGCTGCGGGTCCCATTGTAAAAGCAAGTAACTGATCGCGATTGATGAGCGACATCATCAACGAAATCACAAACAGATCCAACATCGACCAGCGACCAATCCAGGTGACCAGCCGCAGAAGCAGAATGCGCGAGCGTAGCCCCTGCTCGCATTTAAAGTGAATACTGATGAGTAGGGTAAACATCACCACCACTTTGGTAAACGGCACCAGAATACTGGCGATAAAGACAATTGCCGCCACGCCAACGTTGCTATGGGCGAGCGAGACAATACCGGAGAGGATGGTATCTTCCTGACGGCTGCCATTCACGTAAATAATGGAAATCGGCATCATGTTGGCAGGGATCAGGAGCATCACCGAGGCAATCAGCGCCGCCCAGCATTTTTGCAGGCTGTTGTTGCGCCGAAGTCTTAACGGGATATGGCAGCGGGGGCAGCGTCCGCGCGCGTCAGCTAACCCGGTGTAGTGGCATCCCAGGCAGACGCGGAGGTTTTCATCGGGGCGCGTGGCAGGGCGCTGCGGATAAAATCGCTCCCAGAGCTGTTCAACATTCAGGTGGATCAGGGTCAAAATACTGAGCAACACCAGCGAGATAAAGGCCACCAGGCCAATGCCGGGCTGTAAGAACGCATAGTCTTGTACCTTAATTGAGGCGACGCCAATGCCAACCAGATAAATATCCAGCATCACCCACTCTTTGAGTTTATCCAGCATGAGCAGGACAGGGCGCAGGTTCATCCCCAGAATGTTGCCAAGCCAAAGGTAAGCGATGGCGGCGACCAGAACCAGCGGCGCACCAACGGTGCAGAACAGCACCATTGAGGCGGTGAGTGGATCACCCTGGCGTGTCATCTGCCAGATCCCCTGCAGCACGTTGGCATCAATGCGCACGCCCAGAAGATAGAGTTTCAGCAGCGGTTCGCTCCAGGCAAACGGCATCAGCAACAGCATGGCGACCGCCATTGCAGCGAGTCGAGTGAGTGACCAGTCGCGGCCGTCGCGAATTTTGGCGTTACAGCGAGGACAAAAAGCACTTTGGTGCGATTTCATCTTCGGCAACATAAAAAGCGTATCGCACTGAGGGCAACGCTGATAATGTGCTCGAGGCAGCGCTTCGCTTACCGTACGGACAGTTATCTTTTTGGTCGGCGTAATTCTGGTTATTTTTAAGGCCATCAGTTGCGCACAAATAAGTAATGTTGAACGTTATATTAACTCATGAACGGATTCATCTTGAGCATAAGCGCATTTAATGCTTATTTTAATAGGCTATGCGGTAGTTTTGTAAGACAACCAAGTGATTGAATAATGAACAAAACAGAATTCTACGCGGATCTTAACCGCGATTTTAAGGCATTGATGGCAGGTGAAACCAGCTTCTTAGCCACTCTGGCAAATACAAGTGCGTTACTGTTTGAGCGTCTGTCTGGTGTGAACTGGGCCGGTTTTTATCTTCTTGAAGGTGAAACGCTGGTGCTTGGGCCATTCCAGGGGAAAATTGCCTGCGTGCGTATTCCGGTGGGACGCGGAGTGTGTGGCACCGCTGTTGCGACAAATCAGGTTCAGCGCGTAGAAGATGTTCATGCCTTTGATGGGCACATTGCCTGCGATGCGGCCAGCAACGCCGAAATCGTCCTTCCGCTGGTGGTGAAAAATCAGATTATTGGCGTTCTGGATATCGACAGTACGGTCTTCAGTCGCTTTACAACCGAGGACGAACAAGGGCTGCGCGAGCTGGTAGCGAACCTGGAAAACGTTCTTGCAGCAACCGATTATCAAAAATTCTTTGCGAGCGTCGCAGGATAATCAACGGATAACGTAGCATTTACTGATAGCGTCATTATAATGACGCCTGTTCATGCCTGCGCTTGTTGGCAACGTCCGTTGTAATCAGGAAATTTCATGGAAAATCAACCTAAGTTGAATAGCAGTAAAGAAGTTATCGCATTTCTGGCCGAGCGTTTCCCACAGTGCTTCAGCGCTGAAGGTGAAGCTCGTCCCCTGAAAGTCGGTATTTTTCAGGATCTGGTGGCACGTGTTGAGGGGGAAATGAACCTCAGCAAAACTCAGCTTCGTTCCGCCTTACGTCTTTATACTTCGAGCTGGCGTTACCTGTACGGTATCAAAGCGGGCGCGACCCGTGTTGATCTCGACGGCAACCCTTGCGGTGAGCTGGATGAGCAGCACGTTGAGCACGCGCGTAAGCAGCTGGAAGAAGCCAAAGCACGCGTTCAGGCACAACGTGCTGAACAGCAAGCGAAAAAGCGTGAAGCAGCAGCGGCAAACGGTCAGGAAGACGCACCTCGTCGTGAGCGTAAACCGCGTCCTGCACCGCGTCGCAATGAGAATAACGATCGCAAACCGCGTGCTGACAAACCAGCAGCGAAAGCCCCGCGTGCGCCTCGTGAAGAGCAGCGCCATACCCCGGTTTCTGACATTAACGCACTGAGCGTAGGTCAGGCGCTGAAGGTAAAAGCGGGTAACAATGCGATGGACGCCACCGTACTGGAAATCACCAAAGATGGCGTTCGTGTACAGCTGACTTCTGGTATGTCAATGATTGTACGCGCAGAACACTTGTTGTTCTGAAACGGAGGCCAAGCCTGGCATGAACACTTTTTTTAAGCTCACCGCGCTGGCGGGTCTGTTTGCCATAACAGGCCATGCTTTCGCAGTGGACGATATCACGCGTGTTGATCAAATTCCGGTATTGAAGGAAGAGACGCAGCACGCGACGGTGAGTGAGCGTGTGACGTCACGCTTCACTCGTTCGCACTATCGTCAGTTCGATCTCGATCAGGCCTTTTCGGCCAAAATCTTTGACCGCTATCTGAACTTGCTGGATTACAGCCATAACGTACTGCTTGCCAGCGATGTCGAGCAGTTCGCAAAACGCAAATCCGACGTGGGTGACGAGCTGCGCTCCGGCAAACTGGACCTGTTCTACGATCTGTATAACCTGTCGCAAAAGCGTCGCTTTGAGCGTTACCAGTATGCGCTGAAAGTACTGGAACGTCCGATGGACTTCACCGGCAACGACACCTTTAATCTGGACCGCAGTAAAGCACCGTGGCCGAAAGATGAAGCCGAACTGAATGCGCTGTGGGACGGAAAGGTAAAATATGACGAGCTGAGCCTTAAGCTCGCTGGCAAAGACGAAAAAGAGATCCGTGACACGCTGACGCGTCGTTATAAATCGGCCATTCGTCGTCTGGCGCAAACCAACAGTGAAGATGTGTTCTCACTGGCGATGACCGCTTTTGCTCACGAAATCGACCCGCACACCAACTATCTCTCCCCGCGTAATACCGAACAGTTCAATACCGAAATGAGCTTGTCTCTGGAAGGTATTGGTGCGGTGCTGCAGATGGACGATGATTACACCGTGATCAACTCGATGGTTGCTGGTGGCCCGGCGTCGAAAAGCAAAGCGATTAGCGTTGGTGACCGCATTGTGGGTGTCGGGCAAACCGGCCAGAACATGGTCGACGTGATCGGCTGGCGTCTGGATGATGTGGTTGCGCTGATTAAAGGTCCGAAAGGTAGCAAAGTTCGCCTGGAAGTGTTGCCTGCAGGCAAAGGCACCAAAACCCGTATCGTTACCCTGACGCGTGAGCGTATCCGCCTGGAAGATCGCGCGGTGAAAATGTCGGTGAAAACCGTGGGTAAAGAGAAGGTGGGTGTTCTTGATATCCCTGGCTTCTACGTTGGTCTGACCGACGATGTGAAAGTGCAACTGCAGAAGCTTGAGAAGCAGAATGTCAGCAGCGTGATCATTGACCTGCGCAGTAACGGCGGCGGGGCACTGACCGAAGCGGTTTCTCTGTCAGGCCTGTTTATCCCGTCTGGCCCGGTGGTTCAGGTGCGTGATAACAACGGTAAAGTACGCGAAGATGCCGACAACGATGGTGTGGTCTACTATAAAGGCCCGCTGGTGGTTCTGGTCGACCGCTTCAGTGCTTCTGCATCTGAAATCTTTGCCGCGGCAATGCAGGACTATGGTCGTGCGCTGATCGTGGGTGAGCCGACGTTCGGTAAAGGTACCGTTCAGCAGTATCGCTCTCTGAATCGTATCTACGATCAGATGCTGCGTCCGGAATGGCCGGCACTGGGTTCTGTACAGTACACCATTCAGAAGTTCTACCGCGTGAACGGCGGCAGTACGCAGCGTAAAGGCGTAACGCCGGACATCATGATGCCGACAGGCACGGAAGAGACTGAAACCGGCGAGAAGTTTGAAGATAACGCGTTGCCGTGGGATAGCATCAATGCCGCGACTTACGTGAAATCAGGTGATATGACGCAGTTTGGCCCTGAATTGCTGAAAGATCATAACGATCGTATCGCGAAAGATCCGGAATTCCAGTACATCATGAAAGACATTGCTCGTTTCAATGCCATGAAAGATAAACGGAATATTGTGTCTCTTAACTACGCTCAGCGTGAGAAAGAGAACGCGGAAGACGATGCAACACGTCTGGCGCGTATCAACGATCGTTTCAAACGTGAAGGTAAGCCTTTGCTCAAGAAACTGGACGATCTGCCTAAAGATTACCAGGAGCCCGATCCGTATCTGGACGAGACGGTTCATATCGCTCTCGACCTGGCGAATCAGGAAAAAGACAAACCTGCCGTGCAACCTGCTCCGGCAAAATAATCTCCCGACAGGCACAAGAAATTGTGCCTGTTTTTTTAAGTTCTGCATCCTCCCGTCAATCAGATTTTCAATTGTGTAAAGTTGTGTCTTTCTGGTGACTTACACATGCTGGATCCTTGAAAATAGCCACAATACCCATACGATGTGGGTAATCGCATAGTGCGTTTTGTTAAACTGAGGTTAAAAGAAAATTATGATGCGAATCGCGCTCTTCCTGCTCACCAACCTGGCGGTTATGGTGGTTTTCGGGCTGGTGCTAAGCCTGACAGGAATTCGGTCGAGCAGCGTTCAGGGTCTGTTGATTATGGCGCTGCTGTTTGGTTTCGGGGGCTCTTTCGTTTCGCTTCTCATGTCGAAATGGATGGCACTGAAATCGGTAGGTGGTGAGGTTATTGAACAGCCGCGCAACGATATGGAGCAGTGGCTGATGAATACGGTTGCACAGCAATCCCAGCTGGCCGGGATCGCTATGCCGCAAGTGGCGATTTATCATGCACCGGATATCAACGCCTTTGCCACGGGTGCCCGTCGCGATGCGTCACTGGTTGCTGTCAGCACCGGTCTGTTGCAGAACATGAGCCGTGATGAAGCTGAAGCGGTCATCGCTCACGAAATCAGCCATATCGCGAACGGTGACATGGTGACCATGACCCTGATTCAGGGCGTAGTGAACACCTTCGTTATCTTCATTTCCCGTATTCTGGCGCAAATTGCCGCTGGATTTATGGGTGGCAACCGCGACGACGGTGAAGAGAGCAACGGCAACCCGCTGATCTATTTCGCTGTTTCGATGGTGCTGGAGCTGGTATTCGGTATTCTGGCAAGCATCATTACCATGTGGTTCTCCCGTCACCGTGAATTCCACGCGGATGCCGGCTCTGCAAAACTGGTAGGGCGTGAGAAGATGATTGCAGCGTTGCAGCGTCTGAAAACCAGTTACGAGCCACAGGAAGCCACCAGCATGATGGCATTCTGCATTAACGGTAAATCGAAATCGCTGAGCGAAATGTTTATGTCTCACCCGCCGCTGGATAAACGCATTGAAGCGCTGCGCAGCGGGGAATACCTGAAGTAACGCTGAAGAGTTGCAATGAACCGGGCAGGAGAACACTCCGCCCGGTTTTTTTATGCCTGTACTCTGGGCTGAGTGATGCGGAGCCCACTGATGATAGCGGCGATGGTGGCAAGGGTTCCTGCGGTAAGGAGTGCAATGTGGTTACCATTTTGTCCGGCAAGGTTAAACATCAGGGCGACCAGGGCCGCACCGGTGCTTTGCCCCAGCAGGCGCGCGGTTCCCAGCATACCGCTGGCTCCACCACTGCGATGGCGTGGTGCTGAAGTAATAATGGTGTGGTTATTAGGTGACTGGAACAGGCCAAAACCCGCGCCGCACAGGATCATACGCCAGATAATATCCAGATCGGAGGGTGACGACGGGAGCAGCGCCAGCGCGAAAAGTCCTGTCGCCATCACAATCAACCCCAGTGCGCCAAGCAATCCGGCATGCACGCGCTCAATCAAATACCCCGCCAGCGGAGCCATCACCATTGTCGCCAGCGGCCACGGTGTTAACAGCAGCCCGGTCTCAACTTCTGAACGTCCAACCACGCTTTGCAGGAAGAAGGGCAGGGAGACCAGTGCCAGCATCTGGGCGCAAAACGAGCAGACTGAGGTACAGATAGACAGCGAAAACAACGGAATTCGTAGCAGATCCACCGGTAATAGCGGCACCGGTAAAGCCAACTGGCGTCGTACAAAGAAGAAACCGATCACCAGCAGGGCGACGAGCTCTGCCCCGGTAAGCATGAGTGACTGGCCTTGCGCAAAACCGCCAAGAGCGGTAATAAGCAGGCCAAATGTCAGCGCATTCATTACTGCACCCGGGAGGTCAAAGCGTGTGGTTGTGTTTTTAGAGCCGTTCGCCGGGAGATAGCGCAGCGCAAAGAAGAGTGCCACGATGCCCAGCGGTACGTTAATCGCAAACAGCCATTGCCATGAGGCGACAGAGAGAATTGCGGCCGCAATTGTCGGCCCGGCGGCTGACGATACGGCCACGATGAATGAGTTGATCCCCATACCGCGGCCCAACTGGTGTGACGGATAGATTAAACGAATCAATGCGGTGTTTACACTCATCAACGCTGCGCCGCCAAACCCTTGCGCAATTCGGGCGAGCGTCAGGGTATGCAGTGAATCTGAAAGGGCGCAGAAAAGCGAGGTTAGCGTAAATACAGCCAACCCGCACTGGTAGATCCGGCGATAACCGAACATATCACCCAGAAAAGAGAGTGAGAGCAGGGAAACAACAATCGCCATCTGGTAGGCGTTGACGATCCAGATGGAGCTGGCGGGAGAAGCATGAAGGTCGCTGGCAATGGTTGGCAGGGCAACGTTGGCAATTGCACCGTCAAGGACGGCCATCGAAATACCGATGATAATTGTCGCAATAGCGCCGTATCGCTGGGGCAAAGGCAGACCATCGGAAAGGTTTTTTTCCATTACGAGTGAAAAGCTCAGTGTGAAATTATTCTCATGGTAACTATTTTAGCATTATTAATGCCTCTTTATGCAGCAGATTTGTAACGAAGCAAACGGGGATTGATTGCAGGTAACATGACGGGAATTTATAATAAAAACAGGTTCTGATTTTTATAAAACACTCTCTATGAGGTGATAAATGGCAATCGCAGATTTGGATAAGCAGCCAGATTCTGTTTCTTCCGTGTTGAAGGTGTTCGGCATCTTACAGGCGCTCGGAGAAGAGCGTGAAATAGGTATTACAGAGTTATCACAGCGTGTAATGATGTCGAAAAGCACTGTTTATCGCTTTTTACAAACCATGAAGTCCCTGGGATATGTTGCACAGGAAGGCGAATCTGAAAAGTATTCTCTGACGCTAAAACTGTTCGAATTAGGTGCCCGCGCGCTGCAAAACGTTGATCTGATCCGTAGCGCAGATATTCAGATGCGTGAAATTTCCCGCCTGACGAAAGAGACCATCCACCTGGGGGCGATGGATGAAGACAGCATTGTTTACATCCATAAAATTGACTCCATGTACAGCCTGCGCATGTATTCGCGCATTGGCCGCCGTAACCCACTGTATAGCACTGCAATTGGTAAAGTTCTGCTGGCATGGCGTGACCGTGAAGAGGTGAAACAGATCCTCGAAGGCGTGGAATACAAGCGCAGCACTGAGCGAACCATTACTAATACTGATGAGCTAATGGTCGTGCTTGATAAAGTGCGTGAGCAGGGTTATGGCGAAGATAATGAAGAGCAGGAAGAAGGGCTGCGCTGTATCGGTGTTCCTGTATTCGACCGTTTTGGCGTTGTCATTGCGGGGCTGAGTATCTCCTTCCCGACGCTGCGTTTCTCGGAAGAGCGTCTGCGTGAATATGTTGCTATTCTTCATACCGCTGCGCGCAAAATTTCTGAGCAGATGGGTTACAACGACTATCCGTATTAACCGTCGTTGAGAATAAAAAACGCCGCATTTTTTGCGGCGTTTTTTATGGTTACGTCTGGCAGAGTGTTACCCGTTATCGACCACGACGGTCATTTTACGGAACACCGGGCAATTCGATAACCCGAAAATACCGCTGTCAGAATGCAGATACTGTGCTGTGCTTACACCCTGGGCTGTCAGGTATTTGCACTGGATACCTAACCCAGCCGCGTTTTCGGTGCTGCCCACAAGGACACCGTAACCGGTTAGCAGAAGGCCAGTCCATAGCACGGCCAGCGCAATAAGGGTTCGAATGATTAAACGCATCATTGCCTCTTTTTCTTCGTTGTCATGCTCTTAAGCGTAACCTGTTTACGTAATGAAACAAGTACATGATTCTGAAAAGAGCTTGATGAAGTTACAGTTAGTCCCTGTTTAAGATAAGCGTGATAACCTGGTAACTTCAGGCCTTAAGACGGAGTGTGGAGTGAAAAAAATACGCTGGATAATTCTGATTATTGTGCTGATAGCATGCGTAGTGCTGTGGACGCAGACTATCAATGTGATGTGCGATCAGGATGTACAGTTTTTTAGTGGCGTTTGCGCAATCAATAAGTTTATTCCGTGGTAGCACGCATTTTTTCTAAAGGTGATTTCCTTCCTTCGCGCCAGTGGTAAAATGAACGTTTTTATTGAGGTGGTGAAATGGGTGAGTTACTGAATTCAGGGCTGCTGAATATGGCGTCCCTGGTGATCTCTTTGGTTGTTCTGGTTGCGGGTCTGGTTATTTGGTTTTTCGTGAACCGCGTCAGTTCTCGTACTAACGAGCAGATCGAACTGCTGGAAGCGCTGCTCGATCAGCAAAAGCGTCAGAATGCGCTGCTACGTCGTCTGTGCGAAGCGAATGAACCTGAAGAGAAAGCAGCCCCGCAAGAAGCGGTAGCTGAAGACAAAGAAGGCGAAGACGATTTTATCCGCCTGGTGGCTGAACGTTAATCTGTCTGTCCCGGGAGGTGGTTATGGTCTGGAAAAATCCCTGGTATGACCCCTCCCTGAAGCATCACATACCAGATGGTTTTCGTAATACCTATCCGGTAGGGCACCAGGCTGGTGACGTTGACCGCTGGCGTAAGGCGCGCAAAGTTGCGGGCTTGCCTAAGCCTCCTGCGCTCGGTTATGACGCATTCATTCGTCAGTGGTGGCAGCCTGCCGAACTGAATCAACCGCAAGGCGACGGGGTATGGTGGCTGGGGCACGCGAGTTTGCTGCTGCAGATGGATGGCAATACCCTCCTCACCGATCCGGTTTTTTCACAGCGCGCTTCACCGCTTCCGTTTTTAGGGCCACAGCGCAAAACACCTCCCGCTATTTCTGTTGAACACCTTTCGCAACTTGATGCGGTGGTGATCTCTCATAACCATTACGATCATCTCGATAACGCGACGATTCGCCGTATCCTGAAACGCTTTCCTGACGTGAGCCTGTTTGTCCCTTTAGGCCTGGCGGACTGGTTTCGTCGTCGGGGAGCCCGGCGCATTGTTGAACTCGACTGGTGGCAGAGCATCACCTGGCAGGGGATAACCCTGACCGCCGTGCCCGCACAGCACTGGAGTATGCGGACGCCGTGGAACCGAAACCGTTCCCTGTGGTGCGGTTGGGTCTTTGAAGGGCGACAGCACCGCTTCTGGTTTAGCGGTGACACAGGTTATTCGCCTGAGCTGCTATTGATACCGGAACGGCTTGGCAAAATTGACGCTGCAGCGTTGCCGATAGGCGCGTATGCTCCAGAATGGTTCATGGCTGTGCATCACATGGATCCACAGTCTGCTGTTGCGTTGTGGCAACAACTTGACTGCCCTCTGGCATTTCCCATTCACTGGGGGGTGTTTGAACTGGCAGACGAGTCCCTCGATGAACCGGTTCAGGAGTTGACCCGGGCGCTTGTTAATTTAGCACCAGTTAATAATTCATTCATGATACTGAAAATTGGTGAATATTTATCCTTGTAAACACCTCGCTGTTTTGTTGCATATATTCTGCATTTGAACCCATTGGTGAATATTTTATTTTTATCGAAACGTTTTGCTTGCCTTCTTTTGAGGCAGGGTCATAAAAATTTCATTATTTTGGTGCATAACCCTGCTTATTAATTGGTGGTTTTTAATACAGTTAAACGGTATCTATTAGCATCTTTTTTTCATTGTAACATTGCAGGTGCGTTGTAATGTTTCAGCATAACTTTTCACAAATTGTTCTAACTCAATGCTTGTAGCAAGGATTCTTCTCTTCGGCTCTGGACGCACTGAAGTGATTGAGCTATGGTAAAAAAGTCTCAGATTACAGCGGTTATGAACGTAACGCGAAGTCTGTGTAGAGGCGTCACACTGTCCATGAGCATTGCGCATAATTGTGCAGGTACTTGCAGGGCAGTGTTTGAATTTGTGCGGCAGATCGAGACACGTTTAAAAATGGCTTGCCATATTAAACGTTGTGTGTGATAACACGTTTTGGGTCAAACGAGGTACAGTTCTGTTTATGTGTGGCATTTTCAGTAAAGAAGTCCTGAGTAAAAACGTTGTCGTTGAATACCGCTTCTCTGCCGAACCTTATATTAGTGCCTCAAGCAGTAATGTCTCAGTTTTATCTCAGTCAATGCCTGCGGGCTAAGAAAACACTCTAAGGAATTTTGCAAATGGCAAAGATTAAAGGTCAAGTTAAGTGGTTCAACGAGTCTAAAGGTTTTGGTTTCATTACTCCTGCTGACGGCAGCAAAGACGTGTTCGTACACTTCTCTGCAATCCAGGGTAACGGCTTCAAAACTCTGGCTGAAGGCCAGAACGTTGAGTTCGAAATTCAGGACGGCCAGAAAGGCCCAGCTGCAGTTAACGTAACTGCTATCTGATCGAACCACTGCTGACGGAAGTGCTTTTGCACTTCGTTTTCAGATATAAAGCCTCGCATCCTGCGGGGCTTTTTTATAACGTTATTTTTCAAAATATTACGAACGCCTCTCTTGTTAGCAACTTGTTGCAAAGCTGCGAGATTAGTAGCACTGTTTTCCCTCCTTTATATCCGCTTTTCCCGTTAAATCAGGGCGTTGTTTAACAGTCCTGGGGTTCAGGTGAAAAAGAAAACGATACCGACCACCGGAAATTTCACCCCGGTGCGTTTTGCTCTGCTGTGTTTTGCCATTTTTTGTAGTCTGGCGTTTTTGCTGGGACGTGTTGCCTGGCTACAAATTGTTAAACCAGACAATCTGGTTAAGCAGGAAGACATGCGTTCGCTGCGTGAAGTCGAGATCGACGCCCCGCGTGGGATGATTGTCGATCGCGAGGGGCGACCACTGGCGGTGAGTGTGCCGGTCAGGGCCGTATGGGCTGACCCAAAAACGGTGCTGGCAAAAGGCGGTGTAGGTTTTGATGATCGCTGGCAGGCTCTGGCGAATGCGTTGCATCTCTCTCTTGGCACGCTTTCATCGCGGATTAACAACAACCCGCAGGGGCGATTTATCTACCTCGCGCGCCAGGTCGATCCTTCTCAGGCACAGTGGATAGATAAGCTGAATTTACCGGGTATTAATTTACGCGATGAGTCCCGTCGTTTTTATCCGGCCGGACACATTGCGGCGAACCTTATTGGTTTCACCAATATTGATGGGCAGGGTATTGAAGGTGTAGAGAAAAGTTTTAACACTCAACTTATGGGTAAGGCGGGGGTGAGACAGGTAAGGGAAGACCGTTACGGACGGGTGGTTGAGAACCTGACCGAAATTTCACCCGTCCCTGCACATACTATCCAGCTGAGTATTGATGAACGCCTGCAAACCATCACTGAAGATGCACTCGATAATGCAGTGGCATGGAATAAAGCTGAGTCGGGCGCATCGGTTTTAATTAATATCCAGACGGGTGAAATTCTCGCGATGGCGAGCTACCCGGATTTTAACCCGAATAATCGTGAAGGGGCGACGTTAAACGATTTTCGCAATCGTGCGATTAGCGATACCTTCGAACCTGGCTCGACCGTCAAGCCGCTCGTGCTCATGACCGCATTACAGCAGGGGCTGGTGCAGCCGGACAGCGTAATCGACACTCATCCGTATACGCTTGATGGTCACCGTATCCGCGACGTCGGCTACTATCCCGAACTGACAATGACCGGGATCCTGCAAAAATCGAGCGATACCGGCGTATCTCGCCTCTCTCTCGCCATGCCAATTCAGCATCTGCTTGATACCTACAGAAATTTTGGATTTGGCACCAATACCGGACTGGGTCTGACGGGAGAAAGCTCAGGGCTATTACCACAGCGCAAGTTCTGGAGCCAGCTTGACAGGGCTACCTTCGCTTTTGGCTACGGCTTAATGGTGACACCGCTTCAGCTGGCGCATGTCTACGCGACCATCGGCAGCTATGGCCTTGAGCGTCCCCTCTCGATCACCCGCATCGATCCACCGGTTATCGGGCACAGAGTGATGCCGGAAGAGATTGCTCATGAAGTGGAACACATGATGGAGAGCGTTGCGCTACCTGGCGGCGGCGGCATAAAGGCGGCTGTTCGCGACTATCGTGTCGCGGTTAAAACCGGTACGGCGAAAAAAATTGGTGATGACGGCAAGTATGTTGATAAGTATGTCGCCTATACTGCCGGCGTTGCGCCAGCCAGCGATCCACATTTTGCACTGGTGGTGGTGATCAACGATCCGAAAAACGGGGATTACTACGGTGGTGCCGTTTCCGCACCCGTTTTCAGCGAGATTATGGGTAACGTTCTGCGTCTGGAAAATGTTAAACCTGACGGCTTAGCGGCGGACTCAGATCACCTTATCGTTATGCGTTAACCCAGGCGTTTATAACCGGGGCGAATAGCGGTACACTTTCGCCCTTTGATGAATGCCCCGGAGTCACCATGTCTTTCAGCTGTCCCCTTTGCCACGCGCGGTTGACGCGCTCTGAGAAAAGTTTTACCTGTCCACAGGGGCACCAGTTTGATATGGCGAAAGAAGGGTACGTGAATCTTCTGCCCGTGCAACATAAACGCTCCCGCGACCCGGGAGACAGCGCTGACATGATGCAGGCGCGTCGCGCGTTTCTGGATGCCGGGCACTATCAGCCGCTCAGGGATACCGTTGCGCAGATGCTGGGTGATAACCTGGCTGACAATGCCTGTGCCGTGCTGGATATCGGCTGTGGCGAAGGTTACTACACGGCAACGTTTGCAGAGGTTGCGGGTGAAAAGGGGGCCGAAACATACGGTCTGGATGTGTCGAAAGTGGCTATTCGCGCAGCGGCAAAGCGCTATTCTGCGGTGACGTTCTGTGTGGCATCCAGCCACCGGTTGCCGTTTGACGATACCAGCATGGATGCGGTTGTGCGTATCTATGCACCCTGTAAGGCAGAGGAGCTGGCACGCGTCGTGAAACCAGGTGGATGGGTTATCACCGTCACGCCTGGCCCACGTCATCTGATGGAACTGAAAGGGTTGATCTACGATGAAGTGCGCCTGCATGCGCCTCACTCAGAGCAACTGGCGGGCTTTACGCTGAAACAGGAACAGTCTGTGGCGTATGAAATGAACCTGAAAGGGGATGAGGCCGTGGCGTTGTTGCAAATGACGCCGTTTGCGTGGCGGGCCAAACCCGAGGTGTGGGAAACGTTGGCACAACAGACAGAGTTTCGCTGCCAGACGGATTTCAGTATCCATTGCTGGCAGCGCGAAGTTTAACCTGCGAAGTGTGCCCAGAGAATTTGGGCACCAATACCAATCAACACAATACCGCCCAGGATCTCGGCTCGCTTACCCAGCAGCGGGCCGATAAACCGACCCACCATTATTCCCAACGTCGACATGATCAGCGTCGCGCAGCCAATGGCCAACGCGGTGGCGATGATATTCACCTGCAGGAAAGCCAGACCGACACCCACAGCCATTGCGTCAAGGCTGGTGGCAATCGCCGTGGTCACCAGTAGCCAGAAACCGTGGCGGTGCAGTGGCTCCTCATCGTCATCACTGTTACCGCGCAAACCTTCGATGATCATTCGACCGCCGAGGAATACCAGCAGCACAAAGGCGATCCAGTGGTTCCACTCCAGCACAAACTGACTGGCCAGCATGCCAAGCCCCCAACCGATAAGCGGCGTCAGCGTTTCAATGGCACCAAAGATCAGGCCAGTACGCAGGGCTTCAGAAAATTTAGGTTTGTGGAGTGTGGCACCTTTACCGATGGAAGCAGCAAATGCATCCATAGACATGCCGAAGGCAAGAAGAACAGTTGCAGAGATATTCATAAAAGCGTCCAGACCGGGAGATATCCATATGACACATCACTGCCCCCAGTAAACAGCAGTTGATGTATCTATGGTCTCGCCTGACCGCTTTGCACATAAATGCACTGAAAGCGATCCGTACGCGCCACGTTTTTCAACGAGTATGTTGACACGTACATTTCCTGCGGACAGGAAATCAGCTACTCCCCAACGACGGGCGCAACCTTAACATATTTTGAGAATATAAAACAACAACCGGAGGGTATTATTCCGCTCTCTTGTTGATAACGGTTTTCATTTAGATTTAAGCGTGAGAATATCGTTAACAAATATGAGTTTTAAAATGACCAAATATAGCTTTGGCTATATTTTTTTTGCGTGGAATAAACACAATATATAGCCAGTGCTATGAATTCAACTCATTGAGTTTTAACGAGTAATTTGTATATTTTTTCCAGGTCGTCAATGTTTTTGACCCGGATAAGCAGGCGGCGTTGTTCTAATTGCATTACCAGCACACCATCTTCCGATAAATTCATCTCGCTGATGCGGTTATATTCTACCCATACATTGGCGAAGAAAAAGCCACGGCTTTTAAAAATGACTTTGGGTGTGCGGATCCAGAACAGATAAATCGCCATTAATGCCAGCGCACATAATAACCATGTGGTTAATATTGCACCGTGGCTGGTGACATTATTGTAAATCAGAATGACTATCAGACCCGCGAAGATAAACGCATCAACGCGTCCGCGGCGTAAAAGGGGCAGGGAGAGCAGCGTTTCGCCGTGGCGGTGGGGCATGATGAACTCGTCATAGATAGCGTAAGCCAGAAGGGCAACAATAAACAAAACCAGTACGATGTCCGTGACAGTCATTCATCCTCCAGATAAAAAGACCGGGGGCAAGCCCCCGGTGTATAGCCCGTCATACTTCAGGTTGCATGTGCGTTGGCTGCAACTCGAATTATTTAGGGTTGTCTTACAGACCCAGCAGGCCGACAGCGTAGCCTACGATACCGATGATGAAGAAGCCAACGATGATCCACAGTGGGTTAACTTTCTTACGCAGTAACCACATGCAGGCGAAGGTCAGCAGCAGCGGCACCAGACCCGGCATCAACTGATCCAGGATGGTCTGCACGGTGGTCACGCGGGTTTGTCCATCCTGACCGGTAATGGTCGACACCACCAGCGGGATGTTCACGTGCGTCCATTTGTTAACCAGTGCCCCCATGACAAACAGGCCGAGGATTGACGCCCCCTCAGTCAGTTTTTGCAGGAAGCCACCGCCCATGTCCTTAACGATGTCCACACCTTTACGGTAGCCATAAGCTACGCCGTAGTAACGGGTCAGCAGACGAACTGCGTTGAACAGGATGAAGAACAGCAGAGGGCCGAGCAGGCTGCCGCTCATCGCGATACCGGCACCCAGTGCCGCAAATACCGGACGAACCGTACCCCAGAAGATAGGGTCACCGACGCCTGCCAGCGGCCCCATCAGACCAACTTTGATACCGTTTATCGCACCATCGTCAATCTCTGCGCCGTTTGCACGCTGCTCTTCCATTGCCAGCGTTACGCCTAAAACCGGGGCTGCAACGTAAGGGTGGGTGTTGAAGAATTCCAGGTGACGCTTAATCGCCTGACGACGTGCTTCGTTGTTCTCTGGATACAGGCGTTTGATGGCCGGTACCATAGAGAAACAGAAGCCCAGTGCCTGCATACGTTCGAAGTTCCATGAACCCTGAAACAGGTTAGAACGGATGAACACGCCACGAATATCACCCGGAGTGAGTTTTTTCTCAGTGGTATTTTTTGTCATATCAACCATTTCGCTCACCTGCTAGTCCAGTTCGTTATCGAGGGAGTTATTACCAGCAGCCTGCGCTGGGGCACCCGCAACGCGGTTATATTTCGGGCTGAGCTGGATGTAGAGAATCGCCATAACCGCACCAATCACACCCAGAGCAACCAGGTTGAAGTTGGTGAACGCAGCGGTAACGAAGCCAAGGTAGAAGAATGGCATCAGGTAGCCTGCACGCATCATGTTGATGACCATCGCGTAACCAACTACCACAATCATGCCGCCCGCAATGTTCAGACCGCCGGTGACGACTTCTGGAATGGCGTTCAGCATGCTCTGTACTTCACTGGTGCCGACAGAGATGGCAACGATAACCGCCGGAATGGCGATACGCATCGCCTGCAGGAACAGGGACGAGACGTGGATCCAGGAAAGTGCCGTGAGGTTGCCATTTTCGGCCGCCTTATCTGCCGCGTGCTGGAAGGCAACGGTGATAGTACGAACGATGATGGTCAATACCTGGCCTGCAGCAGCCAGTGGGATTGCCAGCGCAATACCCGCACCGATACTTTGGTGACCGGCAATAACCAGAACGGTTGAAATAATGGATGCCAGAGCAGCATCTGGCGCAACTGCCGCACCGATGTTCATCCAGCCGAGGGCGATCATTTCCAGGGTACCACCGATGATGATACCGGTTTTCATATCACCGAGTACGGCACCAATCAACGTACAGGCCACCAGCGGACGGTGGAACTGAAATTCATCAAGTACGGATTCCATACCCGCAATACATGCGACGACGAACACCAGCACAATCTGAAGAGTGGTAATCTCCATTGTACTTCTCCTATTGCATAATCTTTATGTGAAAAACCGGCGCGGGCTTATTTCCCCACTTTGCCGATCAAATCCATCATTTTCAGTTTCTGATCTGTGGAAACCTTACGGGCTTCCAGCTCAATACCGCGTGCATTCAGTTTGTTGAATGCTTCGATATCTTTTTCATCGACTGAAATCGCGTTGTTGACCTGCGTTTTGCCCTGACGGAAAGCCATACCACCAATGTTAACGGAGGTGATTTTCACGCCGCCTTCAACAATGCGCTCGACGTCTGTCGGGTTTGTGAACAGAAGCATCACGCGCTCACCCGCATATTTCGGGTTGTTATAAACGCGGATCATTTTAGCGACATCCACAACGTGCGCGGTCACGCCCGGTGGTGCAACCTGGGTCAGAAGGGTTTTACGTACGGTGTCGGCGGCCACTTCGTCGCTGACGACGATAATGCGGCGAACGTTGGTTTCTTTGGTCCAGCGCGTAGCGACCTGGCCGTGGATCAGACGGTCATCGATACGTGCAAGGCCAATGACCATATAATCGTTCGGGCCCATTGGTTTTGCAGGTTCTGCGGCCTTTGGTGCCACGGCAGCAGGTGCAGGTTTTTCAACCGGTTGTGCTTTCAGCGCTTTCACGCCTTCGCGACCCGTCTCGACAGCCAGTGCGACCAGCTCATCGAAGCTCGGGTTATCGTCACGCGCCATGAAGGTTTCCACCAGCATAGGAATGTTCACCCCGGCGACGACTTCGTAATGCTCTTTATCGACGACAATGCGGCTGGCAGCGTTAAACGGACTGCCGCCCCATGTATCAACGAGAAACAGCACGCCTTTGCTGGTATCCAGCTTCTCAAGTTGAGCGGTGTACTTCACAATCAACGTTTCGGCATTTTCACCCGGAACGAAATCGATCCAGCCGACGTTTTCCTGCTCGCCCAACAGCATCTCTGCCGTCTTGATTAACTGCTCTGCAGCCCAACCATGTGTGCCTATGACAATAGCAATGGTCACTTGCTACCTCCTTTTATTATCATTAATACGTCTGCCAGGCAGTCGTACTGAGAATCGCATCTGGCGAACCGAATCGATTCAGATAAGGGTTATCGTTAAATAAACTAAGACTTCCGCGAATTATTTTAGACAGTGAAAGAATAATTTATGTGATGAAGATCCGTAATTTAGCTTTCGAAACACAGAAAATACGCGACGAAAATTTAGTCTTTTGACGCGTTCTTGCAAAAAAAAGTAAATCTTTGCCAAAAGATTATTGTCTCTGATATGTTTAGCCTCCGTTTATCTATTCAGGAGTATAGGGCAGCAGCCCACTATATGGACCGTCACCGACGTCAGTCATCTTTCAGGCCGTTCTGCGCCTCTTTCACCGGCGATCCTCGCCACGTTTCAACGCTGTCTACCATTGATTTGCCCATGCCGATTGGGGCACCGTTTTGTCATTCCTTTAGCAGGAGCTTGTCATGGAATTCTTAATGGACCCGTCAATCTGGGTAGGATTGCTCACGCTGGTGGTGCTGGAGATTGTTCTCGGCATCGATAACCTGGTGTTCATTGCCATCCTTGCGGATAAACTTCCGCCAAAACAACGTGATAAAGCGCGTCTGATCGGTCTCTCGCTGGCACTGTTCATGCGACTGGCACTGTTGTCCGTCATCTCGTGGATGGTGACGCTGACGAAACCGCTTTTTTCCGTCATGGATTTCACCTTCTCTGGCCGCGATTTGATCATGCTGCTGGGGGGGATATTCCTGCTGTTCAAGGCCACAACCGAACTGCACGAACGGCTGGAAAACAGACAGCACGATGATGGTCACGGTAAGGGGTATGCCAGCTTCTGGGTGGTTGTATTGCAGATCGTGGTGCTTGATGCCGTCTTCTCGCTGGATGCGGTGATCACGGCGGTGGGTATGGTGAACCACCTGCCAGTGATGATGGCAGCCGTAGTGATTGCGATGGCGATGATGTTGCTGGCCTCGAAGCCGCTGACGCGTTTCGTGAACCAACATCCAACGGTCGTGGTGCTGTGTCTGAGCTTCCTGCTGATGATTGGTCTGAGCCTGGTCGCGGAAGGTTTTGGCTTCCATATTCCGAAAGGTTACCTGTATGCCGCGATTGGCTTCTCGATCCTTATCGAGCTGTTTAACCAGATTGCGCGCCGTAACTTCATTAAGCAGCAATCGAATCAGCCGCTGCGTGCCCGTACGGCGGATGCCATTCTGCGCCTGATGGGGGGCCGTCGTCAGGTGACCGTACAGTCCGATAACGAAAGCCGTAACCCGGTTCCGGTCCCTGAAGGGGCGTTCGTTGAAGAAGAACGCTACATGATCAACGGCGTGCTCTCACTGGCCTCCCGTTCGCTGCGCGGTATCATGACCCCGCGCGGTGAAATCAGCTGGGTAGATGCCAACCTGAGCGTCAGTGAAATCCGTCAGCAACTGCTCTCTTCACCGCACAGTCTGTTCCCGGTGTGTCGTGGTGAGCTGGATGAGATAATCGGCGTGGTGCGTGCGAAAGAGCTGCTGGTGGCGCTGGAAGAGGGCGTCAACGTGGAAGCCATCGCGGCCGCATCACCTGCGATTGTGGTGCCGGAAACGCTGGATCCGATCAATCTGCTGGGCGTACTGCGCCGCGCCCGCGGGAGCTTCGTCATCGTCACCAACGAGTTTGGTGTGGTGCAGGGGCTGGTCACGCCGCTGGACGTGCTTGAAGCGATTGCCGGTGAATTCCCGGATGCAGACGAAACGCCAGAAATTGTGGCCGACGGCGAAGGCTGGCTGGTGAAGGGAACGACCGACCTGCACGCGCTCTCGCATACGCTGGGGCTGGAAAACGTCATCAATGATGATGAAGACATTGCCACCGTTGCAGGGCTGGTGATTTCCGTTAACGGGCAAATCCCGCGTACCGGTGACGTGATCGAACTGCCACCTTTGCACATTACCATTGTTGAAGCGAACGATTATCGCGTTGATATGGTGCGTATTGTTAAAGAGCAATCGGCACACGACGAAGACGAGTAAGTCTTCTTAACGCAACGGCATTAAGGGCACGATGTGTCCATTGTGGTGCGCTGGCGGGGGGGAACTCTCCGCCAGCCATTTTGGAAATTCCCGTAGCGGCATTGGTCGCGCATAAAAAAATCCCTGCAGGTTATGCACGCCGTGTCGGCGTAAATACCGCGACTGTTCCTCTGTTTCGACCCCTTCCGCAACCAGCTCAATATTCAACCGCTGACCCAGCGCAATAATAATGTCCGTTACCGTCGAGTTCACGGCATCGGTACCAATTGCCGTGGTGAATGATTTGTCAATTTTCAACACGTCAGGATGGAGTTTTTCGAGCCAGGAAAGTGAACTGTTCCCGGTACCAAAATCATCAATCGCCAGTTTCACGCCTTCGCGATGCAGCTCCCGAACAATGCGGTAATCGACGTCGAGCAGGTCGTCGCGTTCGGTCAGTTCAATAATCAGCTGTTGAGTGGGTTTTGCGCTGAACCAGGCGCGGTTCAGATCCTGCAACAGGGTGGCGCGGCGGAAGTGGCTGGCAGCCACATTTATCCCGATCTGAAAACTGTTTGAGGCCGGAAAATAACCAATCTGACGCACGGTCTCCGTGATGACGTAGCGTGTCAGAGGAACAATCAGGTTATGTTCTTCTGCCAGGGGAATAAACACTTCCGGTGAGATCCAGCCCTGTCGCGGGTTATGCCAGCGCAACAGGATCTCGACGCCGATGCAGTCCTGGGTACGGGCATTCACCAGCGGCTGGCAAAAAAGTTCAAATTCCCGTGCCGCGATCCCCATGTTAATTTCCCACGTGAAGCTCATGCGGCGCGCGGTTGCCAGCCAGGCGATATAGCCCAGCAGCAGGCTCAGCATTAACCCCAGCGGTAACTGCGTTGGCAGGTTGATTAACGCCATTTCACCAGGGCCTGGCCCGCTGACCGTAATGGAGAAGGGATAGTGTGTCGACGCCTTCTCCAGAAGCGAATCTCCGTCATCAAAGCTCAGGGTTTCCGTGACCTGTTGACCATAGCGCAGATAATGATCGCCCACGGTCAGCACCACGTCGGTAATCAGCGGGGTCTGTGGCTCGAGTATCATTCTGGTGATGAGATCAATATTGACGATCTCCATCACGCCATCTTCACCGCTCGGGGAAATCGGGGTCCACTGAATCAGAATGGGGCTGCCTTTGAGCAGCCACTGGTCGGTCGACAAAATCAGTTTTGGCTTACTGGCAGGTAAGACCGGTTGAAAATCACGCACGAGGACATTACGGCTGCCGAAAATACTGGAGCAGTACAGGATCCCGTCTTTAATCAGCGCGATGGAGCGAACGGTCTGCAAAATGGCGGCCTGTTTTCGCAAAACCAGATGCACCTGCGGGCAAGGTTCACCCACCAGCGTTTGCAGAAGATTCCGGCGGCGTTCTAATGAAAGCAGCACGTTATCGAGAGAGCGAACGGTATAGCTGGCAAAATCGAGGATCCGCTCCTGATTGGCATTACGCTGTGAAACAAAACGAATACCTAACGTCAGGATGAGCGTAAGGAGCGCAACCGTCACACAGACGATAACGCGTTTTCGGCGATAGTTTTTAATGATCGTTTGTGCATTTTGCATGAACGGTCGCTCTATGCGCTACCAGCCCCAAAAGCCGGAAGCAATAGAGAAAGTGTAGTGGGGAAAGAGGAAGGAGACGAGACGTGAGAGGTAATATCGCCCATCCGTTGCAGATGGGCGAAAGGAAGTATTAGTCGCACTGCACCTTAATGGCCAGACCACCGCGTGACGTTTCGCGGTACTTAGCGTTCATGTCCTTGCCGGTTTCGTACATGGTTTCGATAACCTTATCCAGCGATACGCGAGGTTCGCTGGTACGGCGCATTGCCATACGAGAGGCGTTGATCGCTTTCACTGAGGCAATAGCGTTACGCTCAATACACGGTACCTGTACCTGGCCTGCAACCGGGTCGCAGGTCAGACCGAGGTTATGTTCCATACCGATTTCCGCCGCCACACAGACCTGCTCCGGGCTTGCACCCAGCAGTTCTGCAAGGCCAGCTGCTGCCATAGAACACGCCACGCCCACTTCGCCCTGGCAGCCGACTTCTGCGCCAGAGATGGATGCGTTCATTTTGTACAGCGCGCCAATCGCACCCGCTGCCAGGAAGTAACGGATGTAAATATCCGGGCTGACAGGCTCAATAAAGTGATCGTAATAGGCCAGTACCGCCGGAACGATACCGCATGCGCCGTTGGTAGGCGCAGTTACCACACGGCCACCGGCGGCGTTTTCTTCGTTAACCGCAAGGGCAAACATGTTCACCCAGTCGACCACGTTCATAGGGTCGTTGGAGAATTTGTCCGTTGTCACCAGCATACGACGCAGCGCAGAGGCACGACGCGGCACACGCAGTGGCCCAGGTAACACACCTTCGGTGTTCATACCGCGGTCGATACAGGCGCGCATGGTCTGCCACACGTTAGCAAAATAGTCTTCAATTTCTTTTTTGCTGTGCAGTGCCAGTTCGTTTTGCATCACCATGCCGGAAAGCGACAGGCCGCTCTCTTTGCAATAACCCAGCATCTCGGTGGCCGATTTAAACGGATACGGCACGCTGACGTCGCCCACGCTCTCTTTGCCAAAGTGCTCTTCATCAACAATGAAGCCACCGCCAATGGAGTAGTAGGTTTTGCTGTAAATCTCTTTTTCGCCGTTAAACGCGTGGATGGTCATCCCGTTTTCGTGCAGCGGCAGGTTGTCGCTGCGAAAACGCATGCCATCATCCTGCGGGAAATCCACTTCGCGCTGGCCGTTTGCCAGCAGCAGGCGACCGCGCGTTTCCACGTCGCGGATGAATGCCGGAATGGCATCAATATCAACGGTGTCCGGCATGTTGCCCGCCAGACCCATAATAATGGCGATATCGGTGTGGTGGCCTTTACCCGTTAATGACAGCGAGCCGTAAACATCCACGGCAACACGGGTAACGCTTTCCAGTAATCCTTTTTCGACCAGATCATCGACGAACTGTTTACCGGCCTTCATCGGGCCTACAGTATGGGAAGACGAAGGGCCAATTCCCACTTTGAACATGTCGAATATACTAATCACTTTCACACTCCTGACAGGGTTACCGGGTTTCCAGTAACGATGTTATAACTGCGCATAGTGTAAGAGGGAACATCGACCTCGGCTTGACTATTCACATGAATTAAACTAATGGATAACCCCTGATTTACTAATGCTGAGACGCACCTCGCAAACTTACGTTAAATTCGCGAATGTAAAGTATAGTCAAGGCTTCAGGCCGATTTGCAGCGCCAGTTCACGAATGATGCCTGCCGTCATGCCCCAGACAAAATAATGCTGATACCAGGACAACCAGACCCGGTGTGCATGACCTCGTCGCTGAATGTCCAGAGGGTGATAGCGCCCGAGACGAAGAGCCTCTTCCAGCGGCATTTCAAACACCGCAGAGACTTCATCGACGCTGGCATGATACTGAAGATCAGGGGGGATAATGCCGACGACCGGCGTGACCTGAAAACCGGTGACACTGTCGACTGGCGGCAGAACACCAATGATCTCGACGACCTCCGGTGGGATCGCGACCTCTTCCTGTGCTTCACGCAGCGCGGCAGCAATCAACGAAGCGTCGGTACTGTCGACCGCGCCCCCCGGGAAAGCAACCTGACCGGCGTGTTTGCGCAAGTGCGGTGAACGCTGTGTCAGCAGTAACCCGGGCTGTTCGCGGCGCACCACCGGGATAAGCACCGCGGCCTGACGGCGATTCAGGGTTTCTCGGCTCACCTGTGGGCGCAAAAGCTGGAAACGCGACAGAAAATCATCCAGCGTCAGGTTCTCTTTCTCCACCCGTTATGTCTCCAGTTGTTGAAGGATACGGTTAACTTTATCAAAGGTTTCCTGATATTCCGCCTGAACTTCGCTATCCGCCACAATTCCGCCACCGGCAGAACAGTAAATATTGCCCGCGCAGGCGGTCAGGGTGCGAATGGTAATGCTGGTATCCAGCGTACCGCAGAGGCTGACATAGCCAATGCTGCCGCACCAGGCGTTGCGGCGGTGTGGCTCGAGTTCATCGATAATCTCCATCGCCCGCACTTTGGGTGCGCCGGTGATGGAGCCTCCCGGAAACGCGGCGCGCAGGAGATCGCAGGCCGTACGCGACGCAGGCAACTGTGCGGTAATGGTGCTGACCAGATGATGCACCGCCGGGAAAGGCTCGACCACGAACAGTTCAGGCACCCGCACGCTTCCCGGCACGGCCACCCGGCCAATATCGTTGCGCATCAGATCCACAATCATCAGGTTTTCGGCGCGGTCTTTTGGTGATGCGGCCAGCTTTTTCGCCTGCAGACGATCGGCTTCAGGGTCTGCCAGACGCGGAAGCGTACCTTTGATCGGGCGGGTCTGAATGGTACCTTCAGCGAGATGAATAAATCGCTCTGGCGAGAGGCTAAGGATTGCGCCCTGTTCCAGACGTAAAAACGCGCTAAACGGTGCCTTGTTACTGGCGTTCAGGCGGGTAAAGGCCTGCCATTCATCACCCTGATACGTCGCCTGAAAGCGCTGGGCGAGGTTGACCTGATAGCAATCACCGCTTTGCAGATACGCCTGAACGCGTGAGAACTTTTGCGCATATTCCTGCGCGGTCATGTTCGAACGCCAGTTCGAGGTCAGGCTGAAGTCTGTTGCTGAAGCCGGTTGTTGTGATTCCAGCCAGGCCAGACGTGCATTTACATCCGAGTGGCTAAGCAGGGAAACCACCTGCCGGTGGTGGTCAACAATTAACGCCCAGTCGTACAGACCTACTGCCATATCCGGCAGCGGGATATCGTCCTGCGCATTATCGGGAAGTGTTTCAAAACGACGGCCTAAATCATAGCCGAACAACCCCAGAGCGCCGCCCTGGAAGGGAAGATCGGGATCCGGGTTTACGGATAAGCCCAGTGCGTCAATGGACTGCTGAAGCAACATCAGCGGATCGTCCGTTGACTGACGCGTCCCAACAGACGTCACCCCGCCGTGGGTTATCAGGGTTTCTACCGGATCGGCAACCAGAATATCAAAACGGCTGTAGGGATGGTCGGCATGACCGGAGTGCAACAGCATCGCGAAAGGAAGGTGGCTCAGGCGAGCAAACCAGAACTCAGCGGCGTCAACACGCCAGGGCAAGGTCATAACAGTGGGGAAGCGCATGTTCATGTGTGGCATACTACCGGGCAGCGTGAAATAATTAGCGCAGACAATTTAGCAGGAGTTGACAATGTTTGCAGGTTTACCTTCTCTGAGCCACGAGCAGCAGCAGAAAGCAGTTGAGCGGATCCAGGAGCTGATGTCCCAGGGGATGAGCAGCGGGCAGGCAATTTCCCAGGTGGCGGAAGAACTTCGCGCCACTCATACCGGTGAGCGGATCGTGGCGCGTTTCGAGGATGAAGACGAAGAATAATCGGGCTTAGAGCTTGGCCCAGTAGGGTTATTAACGCAGGCAGTTTGAACACGGACTGCGCGGAGAAACCGGAGCGTACACGTAGTACGTGAGGATTTCGAGCACTGCCCAGGTTCAAAATGGCAAGCCAAATAGCCCTAATGGGTCAGGCTTAAACTGCCGCGATAATCTTAATCTCTACCTTATATTCCGGTTTCATCAGCGTCGCCTGTACGGTGCAGCGTACAGGCGCGTGACCCGCCACCACCCACGCATCCCAGGCTTTGTTCATCGCCGCAAAGTCCGCTTTGTCAGCCAGAAAAAGGGTGGCATCCAGAATGCGGGACTTATTGCTGCCCTGTTTTTCCAGCACCTTATCAATCTGTGCCAGGGTGTTCGCCGTCTGCTCGAACGCGTCTGCGTCCAGATTTTCCGGCACGCCGGTGTAATAGAGCGTCTGGTTATGAATTACGACATCAGACCAGCGGGCTTCCGCATCAATGCGCACAATCGTCATAAACGTTTCCTCGTTATTTTCATATCAGGCGGCAAGACTGCCATATTGTTCTCCCGTCGTCACTATTTGGGGTGGCACTGTGACGGATGGGCTGACATAATCCCTGTGCAAAAATACAGTGAGAGAGCACCGTGGCAGACGATTTTTCCCCTGAGGGTCAGTTAGCACAGGCCATTCCCGGCTTTAAGCCGCGTGAACCACAGCGTCAGATGGCGCATGCCGTGGCGCATGCCATCGACAAAGCACAGCCGCTAGTGGTGGAAGCCGGAACCGGTACAGGTAAAACCTATGCATACCTTGCCCCGGCGCTGCGTGCAAAAAAGAAAGTGATCATCTCTACGGGGTCAAAGGCGCTTCAGGACCAGCTCTACAGTCGCGATTTGCCCACGGTGGCAAAAGCGCTGAAATACAAAGGTCGCCTGGCGTTGTTGAAGGGGCGTTCTAACTATCTCTGCCTGGAGCGTCTTGAACAGCAGGCGCTGGCGGGCGGTGACCTGCCGGTGCAAACCCTGAGCGATGTCATTATTCTTAGTGCCTGGGCCAATCAGACCGAAGAGGGCGATATCAGCACCTGCGCGAGCGTGCCGGAAGATTCTCCCGCCTGGCCGCTGGTCACCAGCACCAACGACAACTGCCTTGGTAGCGACTGCCCACTGTATAAAGACTGTTTTGTGGTAAAAGCACGTAAAACCGCGATGGATGCGGATGTCGTGGTGGTTAACCATCATCTGTTCCTCGCGGATATGGTGGTCAAAGACAGCGGCTTTGGTGAGCTCATACCGGAAGCGGAAGTGATGATCTTTGACGAAGCCCACCAGCTACCGGATATCGCCAGCCAGTATTTTGGTCAGTCACTTTCCAGCCGTCAGCTGCAGGATCTGGCGAAAGATTTCACCATTGCCTATCGCACTGAATTAAAAGACACCCAGCAACTGCAAAAATGTGCCGACCGCCTGGCGCAGAGTGCGCAGGATTTCCGCCTGCAGCTTGGGGAACCGGGCTACCGGGGTAATCTGCGCGAGCTACTGGCAGACAGCAATATCCAGCGTGCGTTGTTATTGCTGGATGATGCTCTGGAACTTTGCTACGACGTGGCGAAACTGTCACTTGGCCGTTCAGCGTTGCTGGATGCCGCCTTTGAGCGCGCCACGCTCTACCGGGGGCGGCTCAAAAGGCTAAAAGAGATCAACCAGCCGGGCTTTAGCTACTGGTATGAATGTACCTCTCGCCATTTTACGCTGGCCCTGACGCCGCTGACCGTAGCAGATAAATTCAAAGAGGTGATGACGCAAAAGCCGGGGAGCTGGATATTCACCTCCGCTACGCTGTCGGTCAATGACGATCTGCACCACTTTACTGAACGTCTGGGGATTGAGCAGGCAGAATCACTGCTCCTGCCAAGCCCGTTTGATTATGAAAAACAGGCGTTGCTCTGTGTTCCACGCAATCTGCCGTTACCTAACCAGCCGGGCGCAGCGCGCCTGCTGGCGGCGATGCTGAAACCCATGATTGAGGCCAACAACGGTCGCTGTTTTATGCTCTGCACCTCTCACGCCATGATGCGTGATCTGGCCGAACAGTTCCGTGCCACCATGACGCTGCCGGTACTGCTTCAGGGTGAAACCAGCAAAGGGCAACTGCTTCAGCAGTTTGTCAGTGCGGGTAATGCCCTGCTGGTAGCAACCAGTAGTTTCTGGGAAGGGGTGGATGTGCGCGGTGACACGCTCTCTCTGGTGATCATCGATAAACTGCCGTTTACCTCCCCGGACGATCCGCTGCTGAAAGCGCGAATGGAGGACTGCCGTCTGCGTGGGGGCGATCCTTTCGATGAAGTTCAACTGCCGGATGCGGTGATCACCCTTAAACAAGGGGTAGGGCGTCTGATCCGTGATGTAGATGACCGGGGTGTGCTGGTCATTTGCGATAACCGGCTGGTGATGCGTCCATACGGAGCGACGTTCCTGGCAAGCCTGCCGCCTGCCCCCCGCACGCGGGACATTAAGCGCGCGGTTCGTTTCCTGGCAAACCCAACGGCGGAGTAATTTGCCCCGGAGTGTGCTAAGATGCGCGCCATTTTGTGACTGACCATTGCGAGAGCGCGACAACTGATGCGAATTCTGGCTATTGATACCGCTACAGAGGCCTGTTCTGTTGCCCTGTGGAACGACGGTGTTATCTCTGCTCATTTCGAAGAGTGCCCACGGGAACATACCCAACGTATTCTGCCCCTGGTCAAAGCGATTTTGACTACGGGCGATACCTCCTTAACCGACCTTGATGCACTGGCCTATGGCCGGGGCCCCGGCAGCTTTACGGGCGTACGCATCGGGATTGGGATTGCACAGGGGCTGGCGCTGGGCGCTGAGTTGCCCATGATTGGCGTCTCCACGCTGGCAACAATGGCGCAGGGCGCATGGCGCATGACGGGCGCAACACGTGTGCTGGCGGCAATTGATGCCCGCATGGGCGAAGTCTACTGGGCTGAATACACCCGCGATGAGCAGGGCGTGTGGCACGGTGAAGAGACCGAAGCGGTACTTAAGCCTGAAGCGGTGACCGAACGGCTGAAACAGCTGTCCGGCGAGTGGGCGATGGTTGGCACGGGCTGGCCGGCATGGCCTGACATGGCGAATGACACCGGGTTAACGCTGGTGGAAGGCAACATGTTGCTGCCAGCCGCCGAAGATATGCTTCCTATTGCCTGTCAGCTGCTTGCAGCAGGAAAAACCGTTGCAGTTGAACATGCTGAACCGGTTTATTTGCGAAACACCGTCGCGTGGAAGAAACTTCCGGGCCGCGAGTGAATCTCAGTAACAGGAACTGAGAAATAAGGAGTCGCATCATGGCGGTTCAGACTACAGTAGTACGCCTTATTATGGCTGGCGTGGTGGCCATTACACTGAGCGGATGTGTCACCGTTCCTGACGCGATAAAGGGAAGTAGTCCTACACCACAACAGGATCTGGTGCGCGTAATGAATGCGCCTGAACTGTATGTTGGTCAGGAAGCCCGCTTCGGCGGCAAGGTGGTTGAGGTGTTAAACCAGCAGGGGAAAACCCGTCTGGAGATCGCCACCGTACCGCTGGATAGCGGCGCGCGGCCAGTACTGGGTGAGGCGTCTCGCGGGCGCATTTATGCGGATGTCAGCGGGTTCCTCGATCCGGTCGATTTTCGCGGTCAGCTGGTCACTGTCGTTGGGCCTATTACCGGAACGGTACAAGGCAAAATCGGCAATACGCCGTACAAATTCATGACCATGCAGGTAAACGGCTACAAGCGCTGGCGGATTGAACAACAGATTGTGATGCCGCCACAGCCTATGGATCCGTGGATGTGGGGGCCGCACCCATACCGCTATGGTTACCCTGGCTGGGGCTGGTACAACCCGGGTCCCGCACAGGTTCAAACGATTGTAACCGAGTAACTTACTGTTATTGTTAGGAAAGAGACAGCGGCTCGGCCGCTGTCTCTGTTTTTTTACGGACAAAACGAAAAAAAAGAGTGACGCGCTTCGCAACCTTAAATCTGAACAATTAATAAACTGGTACGCTGAGTTAATATAATGTTAACAAACTGTTTATTATCGGGGTTGTGATGACGACGAACACTCATTTCAGAGGTGATGCATTGAAGAAGGTTTGGCTTAACCGTTATCCCGCAGATGTTCCGGCGGAGATCAATCCTGACCGTTATCAATCCCTGGTTGAATTATTTGAAAATTCAGTCACGCGTTACGCCGATCAGCCTGCGTTCGTAAATATGGGCGAGGTAATGACGTTTCGCAAGCTGGAAGAGCGCAGCCGCGCCTTTGCTGCTTACCTGCAGGAAGGGCTGGGGCTACAGAAGGGTGACCGCGTCGCATTAATGATGCCGAACTTGCTGCAATACCCGGTGGCGTTGTTTGGCATCCTGCGAGCCGGGATGATCGTTGTGAACGTTAACCCTCTGTATACCCCGCGTGAGCTGGAGCATCAGCTGAATGACAGCGGTGCGGCCGCGATCGTCATTGTTTCTAACTTCGCCCATACGCTGGAAAAAGTCGTCGACAAAACCCAGGTCAAACACGTCATTCTGACGCGAATGGGCGATCAGCTCTCTACCGCTAAAGGGACGCTGGTTAACTTCGTCGTAAAATACATCAAACGACTGGTACCGAAATACCATCTGCCGGATGCCATCTCATTCCGTCGCGCACTGCATGCGGGTTATCGTATGCAATACGTGAAGCCGGAGGTGGTGCCGGAAGATCTCGCCTTCCTGCAATACACCGGGGGCACCACCGGTGTTGCCAAAGGCGCGATGTTGACCCACCGCAACATGCTGGCAAACCTGGAGCAGGTCAACGCAACCTATGGGCCGTTGCTGCACCGTGGTAAAGAGCTGGTGGTCACGGCGCTTCCGCTGTATCACATTTTCGCCCTGACCATGAACTGCTTGCTGTTTATCGAGCTGGGTGGTCAGAACCTGCTTATCACCAACCCGCGTGATATCCCGGGGCTGGTCAAAGAGCTGGCGAAATATCCGTTCACGGCCATGACAGGGGTGAATACCCTGTTTAACGCACTGCTTAACAACAAAGAGTTCCAGCAGCTTGATTTTTCCACGCTGCACCTCTCTGCGGGCGGTGGGATGCCTGTTCAGCAGGCGGTGGCGGAGCGCTGGGTGAAGCTCACCGGCCAGTATTTGCTGGAAGGCTATGGGCTGACAGAGTGTGCGCCGTTGGTCAGTGTGAACCCGCATGATATCGACTACCACAGCGGAAGCATTGGCCTGCCGGTACCGTCGACGGAAGCCAAACTGGTGGATGACGACGATAACGAAGTAGCTCCGGGTGAACCCGGTGAGCTGTGTGTCAGAGGCCCGCAGGTGATGCTGGGTTACTGGCAGCGTCCGGATGCCACTGATGAGATAATCAAAAACGGCTGGCTGCATACGGGTGATATCGCTGTGATGGACGATGAAGGCTTCCTGCGTATTGTCGACCGTAAAAAAGACATGATCCTTGTCTCTGGTTTCAACGTCTATCCGAATGAAATCGAAGACGTGGTCATGCAGCACAACGGTGTACGGGAAGTGGCGGCCGTTGGCGTCCCTTCTGGCAGCAGCGGTGAGGCGGTGAAGATTTTTGTGGTCAAGAAAGATCCTTCGCTGAATGAGGAAGAACTGATAACGTTCTGCCGCCGTCAATTGACCGGTTACAAGGTGCCGAAGCTGGTTGAGTTCCGCGATGAGCTGCCGAAATCGAATGTCGGGAAGATATTACGACGAGAATTACGTGACGAAGCCCGTGGCAAAGTAGACAATAAGGCCTGAGCTTCACGCTAATCGCCCAGACGCCGGTTAAGCCGGCGTTTTTTATGGGCGCAAACAAAAGAGAAACCGTTTTGAATTACCAGATGATCACTACCAATGACGAGCTGGCTTCGCTGTGCGAGGTTACGCGCGACTTTCCTGCCATTGCCCTGGATACCGAGTTTGTCCGTACCCGGACGTATTATCCGCAGTTGGGTCTGATTCAGATGTTCGACGGCAAACGCGTCTCGCTGATCGACCCTCTTGGTATCACCGACTGGACGCCAATGCGTGAATTGCTGCTCGATCCTGCCGTGACGAAATACCTGCATGCAGGCAGTGAAGATCTGGAAGTGTTCCTGAATACCTTTGGCATCATGCCGCAACCGTTAATTGATACGCAGATCCTTGCTGCGTTCAGCAATCGCCCGCTTTCATGGGGATTTGCCGCAATGGTTGAGGAGTATACCGGCCTGACGCTGGATAAGAGTGAATCCCGTACCGACTGGCTGGCACGCCCGCTGACGGAGCGTCAGCTTGATTACGCCGCGGCAGACGTGTTTTACCTGCTGCCAATTGCCGGGCAGTTGATGAAAGAGGCGGAAGCTTCAGGTTGGTTACCTGCGGCCCTGGATGAGTGCCGTATGACGCAGTTGCGTCGTCAGGATGTGGTTGATCCGAAAGAGGCCTGGCGTGATATCAGCAACGCGTGGCAGTTACGTACGCGTCAGCTGGCCTGCCTGCAATTACTGGCTGACTGGCGTCTGCGTAAAGCGCGTGAACGCGATCTGGCCGTCAACTTCGTGGTCCGCGAAGAACACCTCTGGGCCGTTGCGCGCTATATGCCGGGCAGCATGGGTGAGCTCGACAGCATCGGACTTTCGGGCAGCGAAATTCGTTTCCACGGTAAAACCCTGCTTGCGCTGGTGGCAAAAGCGCAGCAAACGCCGGATGAGGAACTGCCGGAACCACTGCTGAATCTGATGGATATGCCGGGCTATCGCAAGGCGTTTAAAGAGATCAAAGCGCTGGTACAGGAGGTTGCAACGGAAAGCAAGCTGGGGGCTGAATTACTGGCATCACGTCGTCAGATTAACCAGCTACTGAACTGGCACTGGAAGCTGAAGCTACAGAATGGATTGCCGGAACTGATGGCAGGCTGGCGTGGCGAATTGATGGCCGATCGCCTCAATACGCTGCTGGAAGGGTACCCACGCTGATAAACCTGTAGCCCCGGTAAGCGCAACGCGCCGCCGGGGGAATTACCGGGCGACGCGTTGCGTGCCCGGCCTACACAATCAACACGTGCGACTAACGCGACTCTTCCGCTTCTGGTAGCGTCACGTTCAGCTCCAGAATCGAAATATCCCCGTCTTTTTGCTCCAGTTGCACGGTGACCATCTCCGGGTCAATCTGCACATACTTACAGATCACTTCCAGGATGTCCTTACGCAGCTGTGGCAGGTAGTGTGGCTCGGCGTCACTACGACGACGCTCCGCAACGATGATTTGCAGACGTTCTTTTGCGATGTTGGCGGTGTTCTTTTTCCGCGAGAGAAAAAAGTCCAGTAATGCCATAATTTATCCTCCGAACAGGCGTTTGAGGAAACCTTTCTTCTCTTCTTCAATGAAGCGGAAAGGACGTTCTTCTCCCAGCAGGCGGTCAACGGTATCCGCGTAAGCTTTACCCGCATCTGCCAGCGTATCCAGGATAACAGGCTCACCCTGGTTAGAGGCACGTAACACGGATTGGTCTTCCGGGATCACGCCGACCAGTTTGATGCGCAGGATCTCCAGCACGTCTTCCATGCTCAGCATGTCACCTTTGTTCACGCGGCCCGGGTTATAGCGGGTCAACAGCAGGTGCTCTTTAATCGGGTCTTCGCCATTTTCCGCACGTCGGGATTTAGAGGCGAGAATACCCAGAATTCGGTCAGAGTCACGAACGGATGAGACTTCAGGGTTAGTGGTGATGATCGCTTCATCAGCGAAGTAGAGCGCCATCAGCGCACCGGTTTCGATACCGGCAGGGGAGTCGCAGACCACAAAGTCGAACTCCATTTTTTTCAGTTCACCGAGTACGGTTTCCACGCCTTCACGGGTCAGCGCGTCTTTGTCACGCGTCTGAGAGGCCGGGAGGATGTAGAGATTCTCGGTGCGCTTGTCTTTAATCAGCGCCTGGTTAAGCGTTGCATCGCCCTGAATGACGTTAACGAAATCATACACAACGCGACGTTCACAACCCATGATCAGGTCGAGGTTACGCAGGCCGATATCGAAATCAATAACGACGGTTTTCTTTCCCTTCTGGGCCAAACCAGTAGCGATGGCCGCGCTGGAGGTGGTCTTGCCAACGCCTCCTTTACCCGAAGTAACAACAATAATGCGTGCCATAGAAATTCCTTGTTAAAAAGGGATCAATTCAACGGTTGAACGGTCAACGCGTCATCTGCCAGTCGCAGACGAGCCGCTTTGCCATAAAATTCGGCTGGGATCTTGTCGCTCAGCCAATATTCACCTGCGATGGACACCAGTTCCGCCGTCAGGTGAGTACAAAATATTTGTGCATCCCGGTCACCACTTGCACCTGCGAGCGCACGCCCACGCATCATACCGTAGACGTGAATGTTGCCATCCGCAATCAGTTCTGCGCCAGCGCTGACGTGGCTTGTAACAATCAGATCACAGTTTGGTGCATAAATACGCTGACCGGAACGAACCGGCACATCAATCATTCGTGTTTTTGTGACGGGTGTAACGCTTTGCACCGGAGGAGGGGGCGTTTGCGCTGCAGCAGGAGCCGGGCGAGGGGCTTTTTCTTTGCCCTCGGTCAACAGCGGCAGTCCCGCACGGTCAATCTCTGCTTTCAGTTCCGCATCTTTACAGCCACTGATGCCCACAATGCGCAATCCGGTTGAGGAGACGGCCTGCTGGAGACGTGTCCAGTTAACCGGGGTATCCAGACCACTGACATTGATAACGACAGGCGCGTGCTTCAGAAAGGCGGGAGCCTGAGCGATTTTGTCTTCTAACGCCTGACGAATAACCTCGGGTTTTGCATCATGCAAATGTACCACTGATAAGGTGAAGCTACTGCCTTTAAGCTCGATGGGCGTGTTTGACATCCTGGCCTTACTCAATTTGCTATTAACCGCAACAACTCGCTGCGATATTCCGAAGAGTATCAGGCATGTTATAGTCAGGAGTATATTGAGGCAAGCAACCACCCATTAATTCAGAGTAAAAACATGTTTTGTGTGATCTACAGAAGTACAAGCCGTGACCAGACTTATCTTTATGTCGAAAAGAAAGACGACTTTTCCCGCGTGCCTGAAGAATTAATGAAGAGCTTTGGCCGTCCTCAGCTGGCGATGTTGCTGCCGCTCGACGGGCGTAAGAAACTGGTGAATGCCGATCTGGAAAAAGTGAAAACGGCATTAGCCGGGCAAGGCTATTATTTACAGCTTCCACCACCACCCGAGAATTTATTAAAACAGCATCTTGAGGTGAACGGAAAAAAATAGTCCCGAACGCTTCCGGGCACAACATATCAACCGTTTAGGGGTCGACCATGTATCAACATCATAACTGGCAAGGTGCATTACTGGATTATCCCGTCAGCAAAGTGGTCTGCGTTGGCAGCAATTATGCCAAACACATTCAGGAGATGGGCAGCGCGACGCCAGAAGAGCCGGTGCTGTTCATCAAACCGGAAACGGCACTTTGCGATATCCGCCAGCCGCTGGCGCTGCCGCAGGGGCTGGGAGCCGTTCATCATGAAGTGGAGCTGGCCGTGCTGATTGGCGCGACCCTGCGCCAGGCTCCGGAAGCGCATGTGCAAAAAGCGATTGCCGGTTATGGCGTGGCGCTGGATCTGACCCTGCGAGATGTACAGGGTAAAATGAAGAAAGCCGGACAACCGTGGGAAAAAGCCAAAGGGTTTGATAACGCCTGCCCAATCTCTGGTTTTGTTCCCGTGAGTGAGTTTACGGGCGATCCGCAGGACACCACGCTCAGCCTTAAGGTCAACGGTGAGATCCGTCAGCAGGGCTCGACGGCAGACATGATCCACAAAATTGTACCGCTGATTGCCTACATGAGCCGTTTCTTCACCCTGAAGCCGGGCGATGTGATCCTGACCGGTACGCCAGAAGGCGTTGGCCCGCTGACCAGCGGCGACGAGCTGGACGTGAGTTTTAACGGTCTGTCGCTGAAAACCCGCGTGCTGTAAAAGCATCTTGCCGTCTTAAGAGGGCGGCAAAACTTGCATCAACGTGCCAGACTCGCTATAAGGTGCGCTTTCTTTTGACGTGTGGACATCCTGATGAACGACATTCCTTTCTGGCAAAGCAAAACTCTCGACGACATGACCGATGTGGAGTGGGAATCGTTGTGTGACGGCTGCGGGCAGTGTTGCCTGCATAAGCTGATGGATGAAGACACTGACGAAATCTATTTTACCAACGTTGCCTGCAAACAGCTGAATATCAAAACCTGCCAGTGCCGCAACTATGAGCGCCGTTTCGAATATGAGCCGGACTGCATCAAGTTAACCCGTGAGAACCTGCCTACCTTCGAGTGGCTGCCGCATACCTGCGCCTATCGCCTGCTGGCGGAAGGAAAGGATCTCCCGGCATGGCATCCGCTGCTGACAGGCTCGAAGGTGGCGATGCACGGGGAGCGGATCTCCGTACGCCATATTGCAGTGAAAGAGTCTGACGTGCGGGACTGGGAAGATCACATCATGAATCACCCCAACCGCTGATTATAAAAAACCCGCCGAAGCGGTTTTTTTTATGGGGTATGTCTGTTCCGATGCCTTCAGCCCAACCTTCTCCTGCGGGAGAGGGCGAAAACACTAAAAACGGCAACCGAAGTGACCGTTTTACGTTTACCTGCCGAAAAGATCGCGTTTCTTCGGTTTGAACGGCTGAGCAATCAGCACCAGCAGTGCCACAACGAAGTAAGCAACAAAAATACCCACCAGCCACTGTGGCATCTCCAGTGTCAGGAATTCCCACTGACGAACGGAGCAGTCACCGGACGCCACAAACACCTGCGGCAGCCATTTATCCAGTGGCAGCCAGCTCGGGAAGCGGGCGGCGAAATCACAGGTCATAAACGGTGACGGATGCAGCTGCATCATGGTGTGCTGCCAGGAAAGTTCGATGCCTTTCCAGGCGCTGTAAAGCCAGATTGCAATCCCGGCATAGCGCAACGGCGATTTTGGGGCAATCGCGCCCACCAGACCGGCACCCATAATGCCGAACAGTGCGCAACGCTCGTAGATACACAGCACGCAAGGTTTTAGCCCCATCACATGCTGGAACCACAGCGCGACCATTTCCAGCGCAAAGGCGGTCAGGGCCATTAACAACCACGCTCCGCGACCGCGGGAGCACTGGTTCAAAAATCTCAACATAATCATTTCCCTGGAACATGCTTAGAAAGCGCAGTGTAAACGAATTCGTTTTTCACGCCACCTGTACCTGACGAATTAAAACGTAATTGGATGTTTATCATGCGAAAAGGCAAACGGGCAGCGTGCTGCCCGGGATTCATATTTTACTGCGCCGCAAGTATACCCGCTTGTATCAACCATTGCGTATAAGGAATGAGGGTAATTTTGATGCACAGCAATCCTGTGACAGTCAGCACCAGCGTATAGGGCAGCGCCATCCACACCATACGGCCATAAGAGAGGCGAATGAGTGGCGCAAGGGCTGAGGTCAGCAGGAACAGGAATGCAGCTTGTCCGTTTGGCGTCGCCACCGAGGGCAGGTTCGTCCCGGTGTTGATTGCCACTGCGAGCAATTCAAATTGCCCGGCGCTGATACCCCCGTTCGCCATCGCCGCTTTGGCCTCATTGATATACACCGTCCCGACGAACACGTTGTCGGAAATTGATGAGAGCAGGCCGTTGAACAGGTAAAAGAGCGATAGCTGGGCATCGGGCGCGGCTTTCAGTACGAAAGCGATCAGTGGAGAGAACAGCTGTTGGTCGATAATTACCGCCACAACCGCAAAAAACACCGCCAGCAGCGCGGTAAACGGCAGGGCTTCCGTGAAGGCTTTGCCAATGGCATGCTCGTCCGTCACGCCGGTAAAGGTGGTGGCCAGGATAATGACCGACAGGCCGATTAAGCCAACTTCAGCAAGATGGAAAGCCAGTGCGGCAATCAGCCAGATGCCGATAATACCCTGCGCGACTAAACGCAGCGTCTCCTGACGCGTGCGCTGGCTGCGGCTTTGCAGATCGAATTTCTGGAGTTCCTGGCGTACCGGTTCCGGGAGGGTTGCACCATAGCCAAAGACCCGGAATTTCTCCAGCAGCACACAGGTGAGCAAACCACAAATCAGCACCGGTACGCTAACCGGGGCCATCCGCAGGAAAAATTCACCGAAATGCCAGCCTGCGGCTTTGGCAATGATCAGGTTTTGCGGCTCACCCACCATTGTCATCACGCCACCCAGTGCGGTACCCACGCCGGCATGCATCATCAGACTGCGCAGGAATGCGCGGAACTGCTCCAGCACTTCCCGGTGCCAGGTATCAACCTGACTGTCGTCCAGCAGGTCATCCCTGGGGCGCGAGGAAGCCACCCGGTGATAAATCCCGTAAAACCCCACGGCGACGCTGATCACGACGGCAACCACCGTCAGTGCATCCAGGAAGGCTGAAAGGAACGCGGCTGCCAGGCAGAAGGCCAGCGATAATAACGTTTTGGAGGAGATGCTTAATAACAACCGGGTAAAAATAAACAGCAGGAGCTGCTTCATAAAGTAGATCCCGGCGACCATAAACATCAGCAACAGCAGGACTTCAAGATTTGACGCCAGCTCCTCTTTCACATGTTCTGCGCTGGTCATGCCAATCACGACGGCCTCGAACGCCAGCAGTCCACCGGAGAGCAACGGATAACATGTCAGCGCCATCGCCAGCGTGAAGATAAATTCAGCGACCAGTAGCCATCCGGCAATAAACGGGTTCACAACGAAAATAACAGGATTAACAACCAGGAATACCAGCAGTATCAGTTTGTACCAGTCGGGAGACTGGCCTAAAAAGTTGCGCCACAGCGCGCGCCCGAATGACATTTCCACGACAGACTATCTTCCCCGTCAAATAAGACAAAGCACAAGTATACGCAAAAATCGTCTCCGGGAGGGCGACAAAGCGGTCTGTAAATTTCATCAAAATTAAACGGCGATCCCTCTTTTCTCGCTTTCCTGCGCTATCTGCCTCTGCATGCCTCTGGTATGATGAGTGCAATTTGCTAAAGCTGTGTAATGGAAATCTCACTATGGTTATTAAGGCGCAGAGCCCGGCGGGTTTCGCGGAAGAGTACATCATTGAAAGCATCTGGAATAATCGTTTCCCTGCAGGATCCATTCTTCCGGCTGAACGCGAACTCTCTGAACTGATTGGCGTCACTCGCACCACGCTGCGAGAAGTGCTCCAGCGACTGGCGCGTGATGGCTGGTTGACGATCCAGCACGGTAAGCCAACAAAAGTGAATAACTTCTGGGAAACCTCCGGGCTGAATATTCTTGAAACGCTGGCACGTCTTGACCACGAAAGTGTGCCACAGCTGATCGATAACCTGCTCTCTGTGCGTACCAATATCGCGACAATCTTTATTCGTACTGCATTTCGTCAGCACCCGGAAGATGCGCTTGCGGTTCTGGCCAGCGCGAATGCAATAGAAGATCATGCCGATGCCTTTGCCACCCTCGATTACAATGTATTCCGTGGGTTAGCGTTTGCCTCCGGCAACCCGATTTACGGTCTCATCCTGAATGGAATGAAAGGGTTGTACACCCGCATTGGGCGTCACTATTTCGCCAACCCGGAAGCCCGTAGCCTGGCGCTGGGGTTCTATCACAAGCTGGGCGAACTGTGTTCCTCTGGTCTGCACGACCAGGTTTACGAAACGGTGCGTCGCTACGGTCACGACTCCGGTGAAATCTGGCATCGTATGCAGAAAACGCTGCCGGGTGATTTAGCGATTCAGGGTCGCTAAAAGAAAAAACCTCTCGTCTGAGAGGTTTTTTTTCGCCCGGTAAGCAGAGTGCCACCGGGCAAACAGCGTTAAAGCGTATTCAACCGCGCCGGGCAGCGTTCCAGCAGCTCTACGCTGCCATCCTCATTCTGCTGCTCCAGCAGTACGTCAAACCCCCACAGGCGATGCACATGCTTCAGCACCTCTTTGCGCCCTTTATCCAGCGGCGCGCGGTTGTGCGGAATGTAGCGTAACGTCAGAGAGCGGTCACCGCGCAGATCCACATTCCATACCTGAATGTTTGGCTCAAGGTTGCTCAGGTTGTACTGGGAAGAGAGGCGAGAGCGGATCTCGCGGTATCCCTCTTCGTTATGAATTGCCGAAATCTCCAGGTAGTTATTGCGGTCATCATCCAGCACGGTGAAGAAGCGGAAATCACGCATGATTTTCGGCGACATAAACTGGCTGATGAAGCTCTCATCCTTAAAGTCGCGCATCGCAAAATGCAGCGTTTCCAGCCAGTCCGAACCGGCAATATCCGGGAACCAGTATTTGTCTTCGTCCGTTGGCGACTGGCAGATGCGTTTAATATCCTGGAACATGGCAAAGCCAAGCGCATACGGGTTAATACCGCTGTACCACGGGCTGTTGTAAGGGGGCTGGAACACCACATTGGTATGGCTGTGCAGGAATTCCATCATGAACCGCTCGGTGACTTTCCCTTCGTCATAGAGGTGATTAAGGATGGTGTAGTGCCAGAACGTCGCCCAGCCTTCGTTCATCACCTGCGTCTGTTTCTGCGGGTAGAAGTACTGGCTCACCTTGCGCACGATGCGCAGGATCTCACGCTGCCATGACTCCAGCAATGGGGCGTTTTTCTCCATAAAGTAAAGCAGGTTTTCCTGTGGCTCAGACGGATAGCGCCGCGCCTCGGCGACCGCTTTTTCCTCTTCACGCTTCGGCAGGGTACGCCACAGCATATTCACCTGGCTTTGCAGATACTCTTCGCGGCTTTTCTGCCGGGCTTTCTCCTCCTGCAGGGAGATTTTCTGTGGCCGTTTGTAACGGTCGACGCCGTAGTTCATCAGCGCGTGACAGGAGTCGAGCAGTTTCTCCACTTCATCCACGCCGTAGCGTTCTTCGCAGTCGGTAATGTATTTGCGGGCGAAGATCAGGTAATCAACGATTGAGCTGGCATCCGTCCAGCTACGGAACAGATAGTTATTTTTGAAGAACGAGTTGTGCCCGTAGCAGGCATGCGCCATCACCAGCGCCTGCATGGTAATGGTGTTCTCTTCCATCAGATAAGCAATACACGGATTGGAGTTGATGACAATCTCATACGCCAGTCCCTGCTGGCCGTGTTTATACAAGCGCTCGGTTTCAATGAATTTTTTACCAAACGACCAGTGTGGATAGTTAATCGGCATCCCGACGCTGGAGTAGGCATCCATCATCTGTTCGGACGTAATGACTTCAATTTGATGGGGATAGGTATCCAGGCGATACAACTTTGCTACCCGGTCGATCTCGGCGAGGTAGACATCCAGCAGCTCGAAGGTCCAGTCGGGTCCATCGCTCAGACGTGTGTTGTCCTTGGATATGGAATCAATAGTAGCCATTAGCGCGCCCTCGTTGTTGGTGCTCTCTCTGTCTGGAGAGCCTCCTTTCAAGCATAGAACAACGTGTTAAAAAGCGTGCTGGCGCAGAAATTTTTTCTTTGCGATTTCCCGTTTTTGATACGGCAAAAAAACCGGTATCAACAGTATTTTATGCTGGTTAAAAATAACGCGCAGCAGGAGATGCCAAATAAGCGCTATCCCCGTATGCAGGGGAAGATGTGAGGTAAGTCACCATAAAAAAGTCATATGTTGAATAATATTTTCAACTAGGTTATCAATCTGTAATTAGATGATTGTTCTTTTGCAAATATGGGGTAGCTATGCGTGTTGTCATACTGGGAAGTGGTGTCGTTGGCGTAACCAGCGCCTGGTATTTAAGTCAGGCGGGACATGAGGTTACCGTTATCGACAGGGAACCCGGCCCGGCGCTGGAAACCAGCGCGGCGAATGCCGGGCAAATCTCACCGGGCTATGCGGCACCGTGGGCGGCTCCCGGCGTCCCGTTGAAGGCGATCAAGTGGATGTTCCAGCGTCATGCACCGCTGGCGATCAGCCTGGACGGCACGCAGTTCCAGCTTAAGTGGATGTGGCAGATGCTGCGCAACTGCGATACCCGGCATTACATGGAAAACAAAGGGCGCATGGTGCGTCTGGCGGAATACAGTCGTGACTGCCTGAAAGCCTTGCGCGCCTCGACCGGTATTGAGTATGAAGGCCGTCAGGGGGGAACGCTGCAGTTGTTCCGTACGGCACAACAGTATGAAAACGCCACCCGCGATATTGCCGTGCTTGAAGATGCTGGCGTACCGTATCAACTGCTGGAAGCCAGCCAACTGGGGCAGGTAGAGCCTGCACTGGCGGAAGTGGCGCATAAGCTGACCGGGGGGCTGCGTTTACCTAACGATGAAACCGGCGACTGCCAGCTCTTTACTCAGCGTCTGGCGCACATGTGCGAACAGGCGGGGGTGAAATTCCGGTTTAACACCTCTGTCGACAAGTTGCTGTCGGAAGGGGAAAACCTCTACGGCGTGAAGTGCGGTGAAGAGGTGATCAAAGCCGACGCGTACGTCATGGCGTTTGGCTCATACTCCACCGCCATGCTGAAAGGCATTCTCGATATTCCGGTATATCCGCTGAAAGGCTACTCGCTGACGATCCCGGTGAAAGAGGAAAGCGGTGCCCCTGTATCGACCATTCTGGATGAAACCTACAAAATCGCCATTACCCGTTTCGATAACCGCATCCGTGTGGGCGGTATGGCGGAGATCGTCGGCTTTAACACCGAGCTGCTGCAACCGCGTCGTGAAACGCTGGAGATGGTGGTGGGCGATCTCTTCCCGCGCGGTGGGTTTGTTGAGCAGGCAACGTTCTGGACTGGTCTGCGTCCAATGACACCTGACGGTACGCCAATTGTGGGCCGCACGCCGTTTAAAAATCTGTGGACGAATACCGGGCACGGTACCCTCGGCTGGACGATGGCCTGTGGTTCGGGACAATTGTTGAGCGACCTGATCTCCGGGCGCACGCCGGCCATTCCGTTTGATGATTTAAGTGCCGCGCGCTATCAATCAGGGTTCACCCCATCGCGTCCACAGCACCTGCACGGCGCGCATAATTAACATAAGGAGTCGTCATGTCCCGTCCTGTTCTGGCTCAGCTGAATTTGCAGGCTCTGAAGGATAACCTGCAAATTGTTCGCCGCGCCGCACCAGGTTCACGCGTGTGGTCGGTGGTGAAAGCGAATGCCTACGGTCACGGCATTGACCGTATATGGAGCGCGCTCAGTGCCACCGACGGCTTTGCCTTACTGAATCTGGAAGAGGCCATTCTGTTGCGCGAGCGCGGCTGGAAGGGGCCAATCTTGCTGCTGGAAGGGTTCTTCCACGCCGACGATCTGCCGCTGCTGGATAAGTACCGCCTGACCACCAGCGTGCACAGCAACTGGCAGATTAAAGCTCTGCAGAATGCGAAGCTGCATGCCCCGCTGGATATTTATCTCAAAATGAACAGCGGCATGAACCGTCTGGGCTTCCAGCCTGAGCGGGTGCATACGGTCTGGCAGCAGTTGCGCGCCCTGAAAAACGTGGGGGAAATGACGCTGATGGCGCATTTTGCCGATGCCGAAAGACCGGACGGTATTGCCGATGCGCTGGTGCGTATCGACCAGGCGGCAGAAGGGCTGGATTGTCCGCGCTCGCTGTCGAATTCGGCGGCGACGCTCTGGCATCCTGAAGCACACTATAACTGGGTGCGCCCTGGGATCATTTTGTACGGTGCGTCCCCGTCTGGTCAGTGGCAGGATATCGCCAACAGCGGCCTGAAGCCGGTAATGACTCTGCGGAGCGAAATTATCGGCGTACAGACGCTGAAGGCGGGAGATACGGTAGGGTACGGCAGCCGTTACCGGGCAACGGGTGAACAGCGTATTGGTATTGTGGCAGGCGGCTATGCAGACGGTTATCCGCGCATCGCACCGACCGGCACGCCAGTGTGGGTAAATGGTGTTCGCACGGGGACGGTGGGGACAGTGTCGATGGATATGTTGGCCGTTGACCTGACTCCGTGCCCGCAGGCAGGCATTGGTTCGCCGGTAGAGCTGTGGGGCAATGAAGTGAAAATTGACGATGTGGCCGCCGCGGCGGGGACGGTCGGCTATGAGCTGATGTGTGCTCTGGCACCGAGAGTGCCTGTTGTGACGGTATAACCTTCCTGGTTGCCGGGTGGCGCTAACGCTCACCCGGCAACCAATCTTACTCCGCGTCTTCTTCCATCGGGCGCACGCCGACCTTGCGTACCGCATTATCCTCTTTCTCTGCCACCGTCCAGATCATCCCGGCAAACTCCACGTGGTCACCGACGACCGGTGCAGCGCCAAGCAGCTGCTGGATAATTTCGCCCAGTGTTTGCTGTTTATCGCGGTATTCCAGACCTTCATCCAGACCGTAAATCAGCGCCACGTCGGCAAATTTTGCGCTGGCTTCCAGAATAAAATCACCGAAGAAACGCTGATCCAGCGCAACAGGCGGAGACTGGCTGAACAGTTTGCCCAGGGCGGGCAAATCGTGTTCGCGGCCAATGACGCAGAGAATATCACCTTCGCGCAGGCGGGTACTGCCGGTTGGATGCAGCAGGATATTATCGCGGAACAGCGCCGCAATTCGTGTTTCGGTCGGCATATGCAAATCGCGCAGCGACGCCCCCACGCACCATTTATCAGCACTGAGCTGATAGACAAACTGCTCCCACGGGTTCTCCGGGTGAATATCCAGCCCCACACGGGAGACCGGCCAGCCGATGGGTGGCACCACCACTTTGGCTTTTTTCGCCGCCCACCCGAGTGACGTTCCCTGGAACAGCAGCGACACCAGCACCACGAAAAAGGCCACGTTAAAGAACAGGCGTGCGTTATCCAGACCCGCCATCATCGGGAAGACGGCAAGGATAATCGGCACTGCACCGCGTAACCCCACCCAGCTGATAAAGATGCGCTCGCGCAGGTTGAAGCCGCGAAACGGTAGCAGACCGGCAAACACCGAGAGCGGACGGGCGAAGAAAATCATCCACGCCGACAACATCAGGGCCGGAACGGCAATGGGTAACAGATCCGATGGCGTGACCAGCAGGCCAAGCACCAGGAACATACCGATCTGTGCCAGCCAGGCCAGACCGTCAAAGTTCTGCAAAATGGCGTGGCGGTTACGAATCGGGCGGTTACCCAGCAAAAAGCCGCACAGATAAATGGCCAGAATACCGCTACCGCCTATTGCGGTGGTCAGGGCGAAAACCAGGATCCCGCCGCTCAGAGCCAGTAACGGATAGAGCCCCGCAGGCAACGAAATCCGGTTGATCATCTGCTGCAACAAATAACCGCCAGCAAGGCCGATGAAAATGCCCAGGCCAAACTGCTGCAAAATATGCAAGGCGAACATCCAGCTCAGACCGCTTTCATGCTGCTGGATCATCTCAATCAGCGTGATGGTGAGAAACACCGCCATCGGATCGTTACTGCCTGATTCAATTTCCAGCGTTGAGCCGACACGTTCGTTCAGCCCTTTACCACCAAGCAGGGAGAAAACGGCTGCTGCATCAGTGGAGCCGACAATTGCGCCAATCAGCAATCCTTCCATGATATTGAGATGGAAAAGCCACGCGGCCATCATGCCGGTCAGACCGGAGGTAATCAGCACGCCGACGGTGGCGAGCGACAGCGCCGGCCCTAAGGCCACGCGAAATGAACTCGCCTGGGTGCGCATCCCGCCGTCCAGCAGGATCACCGCCAGCGCGAGGTTACTCACCATGTAGGCGAAGGGGTAGTTATCGAATGGGATACCGCCGATACCATCGATACCGGCCAGCATGCCGATGGCAAGGAAAATAACTAAAATAGGTATGCCGAGACGTGATGACAATGAACTCAATAAAATACTACAGGTTACAAGCACAGAACCCAGAATAAACAGGCTGATTACCGCTGCGGCATCCAATGTTGTCTTACTCCCACCTCAATGTTAACGCTGTTATTAAAACCCTAACATATTAACGACCCAAACAGCGTTTAATTGAGGCGGTTTAAGGAATTTTTTAACCTTTAATAACAGGATGACCGCTAATCGTTAACCGACTGCCCGAATCATCGTGTGTCAGGATGGCCTGTGCACCCAACGCCAGGGTGACGGTTTGTTGTTCATGGCCGAAATCCAGCCCGGTAATCACCGGGATATCAAGACGTGAGCGGATGAACTCGACCATCGTTTCAAGGGAATAACCTGCGTCGTAGTCGTTCGGTGCAGAACCGCTAAAGCTGCCCAGCACGATGGCGGACTGACGGGCAAGAATACCGGCATGATAAAGCTGCAACAGCATACGTTCGACGCGGAACGGATGTTCATTGATATCCTCCAGCACCAGGATACCGTCCGCAATTTGTGGCAACCACGGCGTGCCAATCAGCGACACCAGCATTGCCAGGTTACCGCCCCACAGCTGCCCCTCGCACGCCCAGTGGGGTCCGTCACCTTGCCACTCTACGTGGTAGACCGGGTTTTGCAGCGCGCGCCAGAAATGTTCCTGCGTAAACGCGTCCAGCTCCGGCGCACCGAAATTACCGGCCAGCATGGGGCCGCTAAAGGTGATGACGTTATGCAGTGCAAGCAGGCCAAGCTGGATCGCCGTGAAATCACTGTGCCCGCAAATCAGCAGAGGCTCCTGCAGTTGACGTTTTGCCAGCCCTTGCCAGTCGATGCTCTCCAGCAACCGGCTTGCACCATAGCCGCCGCGCACCGCGAGGACAATCTGATCCACACCCTTCAGGTTCACCAGACCGTTGATATCGTTCAGTCTCTGCGCTTCGGTACCGGCAAAGCGTTGCTGGCGGCGGGGGATAACCGTCTGATTTTCTACCCGGTGGCCGGACTCCAGTAAGCGCTGGACACCCCGCTGTGCCGCCTCCTGGTTAATGCAGTAGCCCGACGGTGCGATGAGATGAAACTGAGACATGGCAATTCCTTGCTGAATGAGAAACTAATTGTCTATATCATGCCGCTTATACGCTGCCTGCTTCAAGGGGCTGTATACCGCGATGACCGGCTATAAGGATAGATGACGTGAAATTGAGATGGTTTGCTTTTTTGATTGTGTTGCTTGCTGGCTGTAGTTCAAAACATGACTATCAAAATCCCCCCTGGAACCCTGAAGTCCCTGTGAAACGGGCCATGCAGTGGATGCCGATCAGTGAACAAGCCGGGAAGGCATGGGGCGTCAGCCCACGTCTGGTTACGGCGATTATTGCCGTGGAATCCGGCGGCAACCCAACGCTTGTCAGCAAATCGAACGCGGTGGGGTTGATGCAGCTTAAAGCGTCAACGGCGGGGAAAGAGGTCTACCGCTACATGGGCTGGAGCGGTCAGCCGTCGACCAGCGAGCTGAAAAACCCGGAACGCAACATTTCAATGGGCACGGCGTACCTGAGCATTCTGGAGCATGGCGTGCTGAAGGGAATAGAAGATCCTGAAGTCATGCAGTACGCGCTGGTGGTTTCATACGTTAACGGTGCCGGGGCACTGCTCAGAACCTTCTCATCTGACCGCAAAGAGGCGATTGAAGAGATTAACGGCATGGACAAAGACGAGTTCTTTGAGCATGTCGTGAAGAATCATCCGGCACCACAGGCTCCTCGCTATATCTGGAAAGTGCAGAAAGCGATGGATGCCATGTAATGCCGTGATCGGGCGGCCACGCTGCCCGATATGCATCACAGCACTTTGTTGGCACGTTCCCGCGCCTCTCGCTCCAGAGAGAAAATAATGCGCTGCAGTTCGCGCTCAGCGCCAGGCCCCACGTTCAGGAAGCGGAAGCTCAGGCGTGGGGTGGTAATGGTTTCGTTTTTGCTGTCCACCACTTTACGCTCGCTGATGGCAATCAGCTGTGCATCGAAATAGAACCGTCCCCAGCCGCCCATATCCAGTTCGATTTGCGTGAATCGCATACCTTCCACCAGCCCCTCGGGCTTTGGCGTGTCCATCAGCGCACCCATGCCGCCCAGCGACAGGTCAAAGAGACGGAAGCGGAGCTCTTTTTTATCCGGCATTTTGGCCTTACAAAAATAAGCGGGGTGAAGCGGGGCGCTGATACGGAAATATTCACGGCGCTGAACAAACCAGAGGTTAGTGGGAAGCGGCGTGACGAATGCAGGCAGACCCTGGTATTCGTTCAGTTCCAGTCGCGGCATCACAAACTCTACCTTTGCACCCTGGGTTTCAGCCATCACGGAAATGTTTTCTGCCCGCATCACCGCGCGGTTTTCATACTCCTGGCTCCCCAGGTCGATGACCATACGCTCCGACGAGACATCAAGGATCTTGCTGATAAACTGATTGGTCGACCAGGTGATGCGCAGCGGCACCTCGCCTTTTTGCAGATCGCGTAATACCCCTAATACAGCCAGCGGATTTTGCTTCAGGAACTGCTCACTGTAATTTCTCACGCCAGATGGCTCCTCAGATATATGACAGACTGTCTTTGCGTTATCGGCAGTCTGAAATGGAACTTAATACAAACCGGTGAGTTTTTTTTCATAATGGCGGTAATTTAAGTCGGTGAGATGAAACCGGTTTTCCGGTGGTGACCTATAATTAAGTTACCTGCGCGGAAGGTTTTCTGTGCATGGGTTAAACCTGCAAGAGGGCATTGCTATGGGTATCATCGCCTGGATTATCTTTGGTCTAATTGCTGGCGCTATCGCTAAACTTATCATGCCAGGGCGTGATGGCGGCGGCTTTATTTTGACCTGTGTCCTCGGGGTCGTTGGTGCGGTTGTTGGTGGCTGGCTGGCGACGATGTTTGGCATCGGAGGCAATATAAGTGGTTTTGATCTGCACAGTTTTCTGGTCGCCGTGGCAGGAGCCATTGTTGTACTGGGTGTGTTCAGACTGCTCAGACGGGCATAAGATTACTGAAAACGGCTCTCTCCTGAGGGCCGTTTTTTTGTGCGCATTACCCTCTCTGCTGTTTTTCGCCAGGGCTACTGTGCCACACTTTTCTCCGGTACCGCCCCGTGACTCGCTGCGGGCTGATTTTCAGGCACTGTGTCACACGGCTTCTCTTTTGGACACACCAGATCCAGCATCTTCAGCGTCACGCCGTTACTCCAGCCAAAACCATCCTGCAGCGGGTACTCACCACCACCACCCCCCGTACCAGTGGTAGACACATCATACTTCTCCACCAGTTTTTGCTCGCGGTCATAGGTGTGCTGAACATTTTTCAGGAAGCGCCACGTGACGTCCATCGCAACCTTGTTTTGTCCGTAGTTCTGTAACCCTTCCGTTGCAACCCACTGCAGCGGTGCCCAGCCGTTTGGCGCATCCCATTGCTGGCCACTGGTGACGGTGGTCGTTGAAATCCCACCCGGTTTAAGCAGGTGTGAAGCGGCAGCCGATGCCACTTTATCAGCACGATCCTGCGCTGCTGCCTTCACGTAAAGCGGGAACAGGGCCGCGGCCGTGAGCTGATTGCGCACCTGTTTACGCCTGAGATCGTAATCGGCGTACCAGCCCTCTTTTTCATTCCACAGGTGGTTTTCAATTGCTTTCTGGCGCGCGGAGGCCAGCGCCTCATATTTGCCTGCGCCAGCGGTATCGCCACTCTCCTTGCTTGCCCGCGCCAGCAGTTTTTCCATCTTAAACATCAGGGAGTTCAGATCTACCGGGACAATGCTGGTGGTGTGAATTGTGCCAAGCTTGTGCGGATCGTCCATCCAGCGGGAGCTAAAGTCCCAGCCTGAAGCGGCGGCAGAACGCAGATCGCGGTAGATTTCCGTTGCCGGGCGGTCAGGATTGCTTTTAGCGGTCGTCACATCATCCAGCCAGGACTCCGGGCGTGGCGTATCGCGGTCATCCCAGTAACGGTTGAGGACTTCGCCGTCAGTCAGTTTTACCACCCGTTTGTTGGCCTGCCCCGGCTGTAGCGCATCAGCCCCCGCCATCCACCAGGCGTACTCTTTCTCCATCTGCGGACGGTATTTTTTCAGCGCATCGCTGTCGTGCGTGGCCAGCAACTCCACCATCAGGGAGAAAAACGGCGGCTGAGAGCGGCTCAGGTAGTAGCTACGGTTACCGTTGGGGATATGCCCCCAGGTATCAATTTCCCAGGCGAAATTGTCCACCATATCGCTGATTTTATCCCAGTGGCCACTTTCGGCCAGACCCAGCATGGTGAAATAACTGTCCCAGTAGTAAACCTCACGAAAACGGCCGCCGGGCACGACATACGGTTTCGGCAGCGGCAGGAGTGAATCCCATCTGGAGGCTTTCTCAGTGGTTCGGGTCAGAACGGGCCAGAGATCGTCAATGTGCGCACGTAAACTTTGTCCTGCCGGGGGAACGTATTTTTCCCCCTCTGCTGGCAGGGTAAAGTTCATTTCGACAAAGTGACGTAAGTCAAAGCCGGACTGGGTGTGTTGCATCCGGTAATCCGCCAGAATCATCATTGGATCGCTTTTCGGGATCGCATCAGCAAAGGTCTTTTGATCGGGAAAGAGTCTGGCGCTCTGCACATCATTAAAGAGAGGGCCGAGCAAAATATCGGGCGGGCTTTTCTGGGGCGCTGGCAGAGAGTCTGCATAACCCAATGTGGTAACACCGAGCAGCGCACCTCCCAATGCAAGGCGCAAAAGGGATGGGCGTAATGTACGAGGTCGTATCATTGGTTCGTCTCCTGTATTCGCTGAGCAGCGTGACCGCTGTTGTCAATCACCTGAAAACCTTAGACGAATATGTGTGGCTGCGCGTGTTTCATGTCCCATTTTGCGCACATCCGGACGATTTACCGTTTAAACCTCTTCTGACGCCGGGATCGATTCCCTGAGCGAGCCTGGGGCATGTCCGATGATCCGCTTAAACGCCCGGCTAAAGGCCGCCAGCGATCCGTACCCCAGACGCAATGCCACCGTTTCGATGGGCTGATTTTCGTGGCGAATGTACTGAATGGCCAGACGCATTCTCAGCTCGCTGAGATATTTTGCCGGGGTTGTCCCCGTAGCGGAAAGAAAACGCTCGGCGAATACGGAACGGGAGGTACCCGCTTCTTTTGCCAGGTCTGCTACGCTCCAGTTCAGCCCCGGCTGCTGGTGCATGGCGTAAATCGCCCGGCTCAGGCGCGGATCGCGCAGGACCTGTACCCAGCCGGTGGCTTTACCACACCCTGCCTCTACCCAGCCACGGACGATCAACGCGGCCACCACATCGGCCAGCCGGGCCAGGATCCCCGCGAACCCCACCTGACGCGTCATTGACTCTCGTTCCATCGCCGCCAGCAGGGGATGGATCTCCGGCCAGGTGGACATCAACCGGCTTACCATCATCACTTCCGGCATCGCTTTGATCAGCGGTTGCATGCCGCCCAGTTCGAAATCCATACATCCGCTGAAGATGATGGTGTGCTCGCTCTCCGGGCACGGCTCACAGGTAATCGCACAGACCGAGCTGCAGATAGGCTCGCTGGGAAATGCGCTGACCGGGGTGATTGTTGCCTGTTCGTCTGAGAGCAGGGCATGGGCGTTACCGTTGGGGATAAAGAGCGCGTCACCGCCGTTCAGGGCGAAGGTTGCGCCGCTTTCCATCCGCAGCAGGGCATTGCCGCGGCTGACAAAATGAAATTGTGCCTTACCGGCCGCCTGATGAAACGCCACGCCAAACGGCGCGCTGGCTTCAATCCGGCGGTATTTCACGCCCGACAGACGCATGCCGCGTAAAAGTTCGCTGATCAAATCGGGTGACTGAACGGTCATGAGCGCAACTCCGGACGAATAATCAATAAGTGGAGATTATATGTCATAGATCGTCCACGGGGAACACTCTATGCTTTTGCGACAGTTGTCACATTTTTATAACGGGAGAACAACAGATGAATTCATGTATCGCGGCGAGAGAGGCTATAGCGCCCGCAAAACCCGCCTGGCGAGCCGTCTATTCACTGGGGCTGGGGGTATTTGGTCTGATAACGGCAGAGTTCTTGCCCGCCAGTTTGCTGACGCCAATGGCGGCCAGTCTGGGCGTCACCGAAGGGATGGCCGGGCAGGCGGTGACCGCAACCGCACTGGTGGCGCTGGTCACCGGTTTGCTGATTACTTCTGCCACCAAAAGCATCGATCGCCGCTGGGTATTGATGTTTTTCTCGGTGCTGCAAATCATCTCCAGCCTGCTGGTGGCCTTTGCGCCAACGCTGCATGTTCTGCTGATGGGGCGTTTGCTGTTGGGTATCGCCATCGGGGGATTCTGGGCGATGTCGACCGCCACGGCGATGCGGCTGGTACCTGCCGATAAAGTGCCGAAAGCGCTGGCGGTGATCTTCTCCAGCGTGTCGATTGCGACAGTAGTGGCTGCCCCGCTGGGGAGCTATCTTGGCAGCCTGATCGGCTGGCGTAACGTCTTTATCCTCTGCATTCTGCCGAGCATGCTGGCGCTGCTGTGGCAGCTCTGGGTACTGCCATCCATGAAACCGGAGAGCAGCGGCAGCCTGGGAACGCTATTCCGCGTGCTGAGACGTCCGGGGATGATCGGCGGGATGCTGGCGACCATCCTGATCTTCAGCGGCCATTTTGCCTTCTTTACCTATCTGCGTCCGTTTCTGGAAACGGTCGGCCAGGTGAGCGTAGAGAGCATTTCGCTGATCCTGCTGGGCTTTGGTATTGCCAACTTTGTCGGGACATCCATTGCCGGGCATCTTCTGGCGCGCAACCTGCGCCTGACGCTGGCGCTGGTACCTTTCGCTATGGGTGTACTGGCGCTCATCATGGTGGCATTTGGTCATCTGGCGATGCTGGACGGGTTGCTCGTTGCGCTGTGGGGTTTTGCCTTTGGTCTGGTGCCGGTGGGCTGGTCAACCTGGCTTGCAACGACCGTTCCTGATGAAGCCGAAAGCGCGGGGGGATTGCTGGTGGCCTCTATCCAGCTGGCGATAAGTGCGGGTGCGGCAGGCGGCGGAGCCGTGTTTGACCTCAACGGTGCCAGCGGCGTGTTTGCCGGAAGCGGTTTACTGCTGGTTACCGCCATGGTGATTGTGCTGATGGGCGTCAGGGTTAAAGCGGAATAACACTGCATGTGTAAGCCCGGTAACCGTAGCGTCACCGGGCATAACGTGCCTTACACGCCTTTTTTATCCATCAGCACGGCGAGATCCACCAGACGGTTTGAGAACCCCCATTCGTTGTCATACCACGCCAGGATTTTGACCATATTGCCGCCGATCACCAGTGTGGAAAGCCCGTCGATAATGGAAGAACGCGGGTCACCCTGATAATCGCTGGAGACCAGTGGTTCATCGCTGTAGCCCAGAATGTCTTTCAGCGGCTCGCTGGCTGCTGCTTTACGGAACGCATCGTTGACCTCCTCGACGGTCACATTCCGGCTCAGCGTCACCGTCAGATCGACGATGGACACTACCGGAACCGGCACGCGCAGCGAGTATCCGGTCAGACGGCCATCCAGAGCCGGGATCACTTTCCCCAGCGCTTTTGCTGCCCCGCTGGAGTAAGGCACAATCGACAGCGCGGCCGCGCGGGCACCGCGCAGATCTTTCTCCGGCTGATCGTGCAGCGCCTGGCTGTTGGTGTAAGCATGCGTGGTGTTCATCAGCCCGTGTTCAATACCAAACTGCTGATGCAGTACCTGTGCCGCCGGAGCCAGCCCGTTGGTGGTACAACTCCCGTTACTCACCACCTGGTGCAGGGCCGGGTCGTACAGCTCATGGTTCACACCCATCACCACCGTCAGGTCGTCGTTTTTACCGGGGGCGGAGATAATGACCCGTTTCGCGCCACCGCGATGAATATGCACCGCTGCTTTATCACGTTCGGTGAAGAAACCCGTGGCTTCAATCACCACGTCTACCCCAACATCGCGCCACGGAATGTTGGCCGGATCGCGTTCGCTGAACACGACGATCCGCTGGCCGTCGACCTGCAACGCACCGTCTGCCGCTTCAACGGAAACCGGTAATGTACCGAGCAGGGAATCGTACTTGAGCAGATGGGCGAGGGTTTTGCTGTCCGTCAGATCGTTAATCGCCGCAATCTGAATGTCGGGGTTACCCAACGCGGCACGCAGAAAATTACGCCCGATCCTGCCGAAACCGTTAATACCGACCTTAACCATGATCAACTCCTTAGTATCTGTGATGTCTGGAGTGACTGTAGGCTTCAGGCGAAATGGCGTAAATGACAAAAAAGGATCAGATTACGCCATCTTGCGGCAGTGGAAGCGCTGGCGGTACTCTCCCGGCGTGAGGTGAAGCTGTTTCTCAAAGACGCGACGCAGGTTGATGCTGGTGCCAAATCCGCTTCTCCCGGCGATAAGCTCCAGCGAGTCATTTGTCTGTTCAAGAAGCTGTCTGGCAGCGGCAAGACGTGCTTCGGCTACGTAGCGCGCCGGAGAGGCTCCTGCGTCGCGGGTAAACACGCGGGTGAAATTTCGTGGGCTCATGGCGACTCTTTCCGCCAGATTTTCAACGCACAGGTCGGCGGTGAGGTTTTGCAGGATCCAGGCCTGTAATTCGCTAATGGGGCCGGAAGCCCCCGATTGCTGCAGGTTATAACGGCTGAACTGCAACTGCCCGCCCGGGCGACGCAGATACATCACCATGTCCTGCGCCACGTCACGAGCGAGGGTAAAACCGTAGTCATCTTCAACCAGTGCCAGCGTCAGGTCAAACCCGGAACTGACACCGCCGGACGTCCAGATGGGGCCGTCCTGAATATAGAGTGGGCCACCTTCCACACGGATAGCCGGATACGTTTCCTGCATTGTCTCCAGAAGCCGCCAGTGCGTCGTGGCGCGACGTCCGTCGAGTAATCCGGTCTGTGCCAGCAGCATCGCGCCACCGCAGATGGAGGCAATACGCCGGGCGTGAGGGGCTGCAAGGTGCAGCCAGTCCACCACCGCGGTGCTCTCCAGCTCGTTCATGCCGCGTCCGGTAATGATAATGGTGTCGAGCGGCTCGCGTGGGTCCAGCTCCGGCAGGCGATAGTCCGCCAGCAAATTTAAGCCAGACTGCCCGTGGATCACCTGATGGGGCTGAGTGGTGGCAATGAGGATGCGGTAGCAGGGATTGCTCAGGCCTTCCGGGTGCAGTCGGTTGGCCTGCATCAGAATGTCGGCAATACCGGCGGCTTCAAACAACATGCCGCCGTCAGGAACGATAATCAGGATTTTCTTCATGTCCTGAAAAGTACCTTTATCGCAAAATAAGTCAAGCTGCAGACTCTGTATTAACCAATGCCCTGGTAAAAGTACGTGTAAAAGGAAACTATGTAGTGAACGTTAAACAGAAGTAGGGCATTTGCGAACCGCTTTGCGGCGCGTAATGGAGCCTTCTGTGGGTAAGAACACAGCAATGATATGGCTGAGAGAAAGAGGGGGGCGCTATAATGGCGGACCGAATCTGATTTAGTCACGCTTAATAGTTCATGCGCTGCGAGACACCTGATGAAAGCGCTTTTGCTATAATGTTGCCGTTATTTCGTGGTGCAAAATTAATATGCTTCAGCACTATCGGAAATTTCTTCACCATTAAAAGAAGATTCGAATGAAACCTATCTCGTGAATGCAACAAATATGATGTGCATAATATATTCATATTGTCATAAATAATTTAAATTCTACTAATTATGGTAGTGGTAATGCTATGTTTATTGCGTTAATGCGATTCATTCTCTTTTTTGGATAATCTCTTTTAATTCAGATGGTTGTTGTGTGTTTTGGTGGGCTAAATTGAACTTGGCACGCTATGTATGGGTTTTTGGTAGGATTATTCCTATATTTTCATGAGTGACTCATAAAACACCAGGAAATTAGAAGGTAATATTGAATTGATGACGAGCTTATGTAAACTTGTGGGCTGATTGTTAAAATATGTCAGGATGAAGCAGGGCCTTATTCTGTAAGGCTTGTGCGGTAGCTATACCCTAAGAATAGTCACGCTGTGAAAATACCTGTCATATTCTAAACGATACTATTTAAGTCAAATATCATCTCCCCCCAATCTACTATCATCTAAATATCGCTACGGAAAAGCATATGAAAATGCGCGTATTGTTTTCACTCCTGTTTGTAATGGCGGTGGCGGGCTGTAAAGCGCCGCAGAAACCTGTGATAACCGACGATACGATCGTTACCAGCCAGGTCAATGGCGTCACGTTAACCCACCGTCATGTTGTTACCCCTCCGGCAGAATTTACCCAGGTTAATGAACCTTATCGTGCAATGTATCCGGCGTCATTGATGAGCCGTCCTGATTACGGCGGAAAGGCGATCAGCACGCTTGAGACCGGAAAAACCTACGTGGTTCTGGGTCAGGTTGAACACTACTGGATGGCGCTTGCGGATGAGGGTAGCGAACAACTGATTGGTTACGTCCCCATGCGTGCCGTGATCAAGGCCGATCAGTATGACGCGGCCGTGCGTAAACAAGCGCTTCGTCCAAAAGCGCGTAAGAAAACGACCTGCGTTGATGTGGATGGCAACAGTAAAGCCTGCAAAGACAACGCGAACGGGACCTGGATCCTGAACTAAACGGATTTCATGAGCGTATTTTTATGAATAATAAAAATTTTCACAGGATGTGGTTAGCATTTTACGCGGTGATTTTTGTTCTGGTCAGTGGTTGTACGTCCTCTTCACACAACGACCCCTCCCGCTACAATCTGCAGTTTCAGGCTCATCCGCAAATCAATGATTCCGCGCCGCTTAAAGTCAGAGTGTTGCTGCTGAAATCTGATGCGGATTTCATGTCCAGCGACTTCTATTCCCTGCAGAACAACGCGTCAACCACGCTTGGCGCGAATCTGCTTAACAGCGATGTCTTCTTCCTGATGCCGGGCCAGCTTTCGAAAACCCTGAGTGGGCAAAGCTCTCCCGACGCCCGCTATATCGGTGTGATGGCGGAATACCAGGCGCTGGATGGGAAAAAATGGCGCGTTTCACTCCCGCTGCCTGTTCCCGGCGAAAACCCTGTCTATCAGTTCTGGAAGTGGTCCGCAGATGAACTCCAGGCCAACGTCTTTCTGGACGTGAATGGCATCCGGGTCATCAGCCAGTAACGCGCTTCATAACAGGAAACACATCATCATGACGAAAGCAGAAAAGGTCGTCTGGACCGAAGGGATGTTTCTGCGTCCACACCATTTTCAGCGGACAGAGAGTTACCTGCTCAACCACGTTCGTGAGTGGGGGGCGCTGCAGCGCTCGTATCTGTGGGGCTTTCTCGACGTTGAACTCGACGAGGCGATGCTTCGTCAGGGTTGCATTGCGCTGAGCTACTGCAGCGGTTTGCTGCCTGACGGAACCTTTTTCCAGGTACGTAACGGGCGCAACGGCCCGGTACCGCTAAAAATCCCTGATAACCTCACCAATGAGAAAGTGGTGCTCGCGCTGCCGGTTCGCCGGGGTGAACGCGAAGAGGTTATCTTCAGCGAAGAGCAGGCCTCGCTCGCGCGTTTTATCGCCTTCGAACAAGAGGTGGAAGACGATAATGCCATGTCGGTGGGGGATGCTACGGTACAGTTTGGCCGTTTGCGCCTGACCCTGATGCTGGAAAAAGATCTGACAGCAGAGTGGACTGCTATCGGCGTGGCGTTTGTCACCGAGAAGCGCAACGACAATCATGTGCGGCTGGACAGCAGCTACATCCCTCCGATGCTGAATGCCAACAACAACCCGCTGCTCTATAGCATGATTAACGATCTGCACGGTTTACTGGTGCAGCGTAGTCAGCAGATTGGCGGTCGTCTGCGTCAGCCTGGCCGTTTTAACACCTCTGAGCTGATTGAATTTACACTGCTCTCGCTGGTGAATCGCCATCTGGGCGAAGTATCACATTTAAAAACTCTCCCGCTGCTCCACCCGGAAGCGCTCTGGCATTGCTGGCTGCCGTTTGCCACCGAACTTGCTACCTGGACCTCTCAGCGTAGCGCAGAAAGCGTGCTGCCAATTTATGACCATGATGATCTCGCGGGCTGCTTCAGCAAGTTGATGCTGATGCTGCGCCAGGGGCTGTCGCTGGTGATGGAAGACCATGCTATCCAGTTACCGCTTAACGAACGTTCTCATGGCCTGAACATCGCCACCGTCCCTGAGACCAGCATGGTACGTGAGTTTGGCTTTGTACTGGCGGTAAAAGCCAATGTGCCGGGCGAGCACCTGCAAACCCATTTCCCTGCCCAGATGAAGGTGGCTCCGGTCTCCAGGATCCGCGATCTGGTTCAGCTGCAACTGCCGGGCATTATGCTGCGGGCCATGCCGGTCGCGCCACCGCAAATCCCCTGGCATGCGGGTTACAGCTATTTTGAGCTGGAGAAGGGCAGTGAACTGTGGCACGAGATGGACAAGTCCGGTGCTTTCGCTCTGCATCTTGCAGGGGAGTTCCCGGGTCTTGATATGGAGTTTTGGGCCATCCGTAGCCCGACAGAATAATAAAGCGAGCGCTAAATATGCAGGAACGACAGGATACCGGCAGTGATGCCGTGTTTACCGGGGCCAGTAGCAACAATCAGCTGGTGGCGGCCGCCAATCCGCTGCTCAACGCGATTCCGCAAATCCGTCACTCAGTATCACATGACGATCAGGTGGCGTTGCGCCAGCGCTTGATCGACGAAATTCGTCGTTTCGAAGTCCGTTGCCAACAGGCGGGACTGCCTTATGAAGTGATCGTCGGTGCCCGTTATTGCCTGTGTACGGCACTGGATGAAGCCGCTGCGCTTACCCCGTGGGGGAGCAGCGGCGTCTGGTCCAGTAGCGGGTTGCTGGTGACGTTTCACAACGAAACCTGGGGGGGAGAGAAGTTCTTCCAGCTGCTGGCGCGTCTGTCGCAGAACCCGCGCGAACATATTTTGTTGCTGGAGATGATCAACTACTGCCTGCTGCTTGGATTCGAAGGGCGCTACCGGGTGCTGGATAACGGCCGCACCCAGCTTGAAACCATCAAGCAGCGGCTGTGGCAGATGATTCGTGGCGTGCGCGGCAGCTATCCGCCGCCGCTCTCACCACACCCGGAAGACCGGCCTGTGCTACGTAAACTGTGGCGTCCGATGGTGCCGCTGTGGGCCTGTGCCACGCTGGTCGGTTTCATTGCCTGTCTGTTCTATATCGTTCTTAACTGGCGTCTCGGTGACAACACCAATCCGGTGCTGGCGAAGATTTACCAGTCCCAGCTCCCGGAAACCTCAGTTCAGCAACCGACACGGCAATTGCCCGCTGTGCTGAATCTGCGCGGCTTCCTGAAACCTGAAATTGATGCTGGCCTGGTGGCGGTGAAGGACGAAGCAGATCGCAGCGTAGTGATCCTGAAAGGCGACGGCCTGTTCGCTTCCGCCTCTACGGTGGTGCGCGATCGCTATGAGCCGGTGATCAACCGCATTGCCCAGGCGATGAATAACGTCAGCGGCAAAATTCTGGTGGTTGGCTACAGCGACAACGTGCCCATTCGCAGCGCGCGTTTTGCCTCTAACTATGAGCTCTCTCTGGAACGTGCCCGGTCTGTGCAAAAACAGCTGCAGGGAAGCCTCTCCCAACCTGAGCGCGTGAAAGCGGAGGGGCGAGGCGAGATTAATCCTGTGGTACCGAACAATACGCCTGAAAACCGCGCCCGTAACCGCCGTGTGGAAATTACTCTGCTGGTGTCGCCTGAGAATACGCAGGCTGAGCTGAACGGATTGCCGCAAGGAAACTAAGGAATGCTGACTACTCTTCTTTCCATTCTGACCAATCGCATTCTGTGGAGCTTCCTGGGCGTAACGGCGCTTGCGGCGGTGATCTGGATGATTGGTCCATTGCTGTCCATCGTAGATACCCGACCGCTCGAATCTGAACAGAACCGGGTTATCAGTATCGCGGTGGTCTATTTGATCTGGGCACAGAGCCATATTCTGCCGCGGCTGTATAACGCCTGGCTGAACCGTAAGCTGATGGACCGGCTGAATGAGAATACGGCCCACCAGGAAGCTGCAGATCCACAGAAGCGACTAAACAGCGAGGAGCAGATCCTCGCCGGACGTTTTGATGAAGCCGCTCAGATGCTGAAAAAAGCGCACTTCAGCAAAGCAGGGCATGGCGCACAATGGACGCAGCGCTTCAGCACGCAGTATCTGTACCAGCTGCCCTGGTATGTGATCATTGGCGCGCCAGGCTCCGGTAAAACGACCGCACTGGCCAATTCCGGGCTGCAATTCCCGCTGGCAGACCGTTTTGGTAAAACCGCATTGCGGGGTATTGGCGGCACGCGTAACTGCGACTGGTGGTTTACTAACGACGCTGTGCTGCTGGATACCGCAGGCCGCTACACCACACAGGAAAGCGAGCAGGTTCAGGACGCCGGTGAATGGCTTGAGTTCATTGGCTTGCTGCGTAAGTATCGCCGCCGCCAGCCGATCAACGGTGTCATTATCACCATCAGTATTTCCGATCTGTTGACCCAATCCGCAGAAGCTTCCCGCCAGCAGGCGGTGAATCTGCGTCAGCGTCTTTCTGAGCTGCACGAACAACTGGGGATCCGCTTCCCGGTGTACGTCATGGTGACCAAAGCTGACCTGCTTAAAGGCTTCCGCGCCTGGTTTGCTGATTACGACAAAGCGCAACGCGACCAGATCTGGGGCTTTACGCTGCCGTGGGAGCAGACCAAACACGCTGATTATGATCTGATGGGCAACTTCCAGCAGGAGTTTTCGCTGTTACAGCAACGTCTGGATGCAGGTCTGCCGGAAACCATGCTGAAAGAGCATGATGCCAAAACCCGTGCGGAAGCGTATCTCTTCCCCCAAGAGTTCGCCGCACTGCGTCCGCTGTTGGCAGACTACCTGAGCACGGTCTTCGCCCGTTCTAACTTTGAAACGGAGTTTTCGCCGCGCGGGATCTACTTCGCCAGCGGTACCCAGGAGGGCATGCCCTTCGACCGTGTGATGGGCGAACTGAATCGCGCCTTGTCGCTGCCTGAAGGTGGAGATAACGAGAACTGGGATTCAGTCAGTAAGGAGGCACCGATCCCGGGGGCGAAAGGTCAGAGCTTCTTTATCAAGGATCTGCTGCAAAACGTTATTTTCCAGGAAGCCGGGATCGCCGGTGAAAACCGCTGGTGGGAACTGCGGAACCGCGCCGTGATGTGGTCTGGCTATGCGGCGCTACTGGCACTGCTGGTGATCCTCGGCGGGCTGTGGCTGACCAGCTACACCAAAAATAAAGCCTATCTGGAAGAGGTTGATGCAAAAGTACCGCAGCTGGAGCAGCAGGGCAAAGCGTTACAAAATCAGCCTCAGCGCGATCTGTTTACCCTCCTGCCGTTGCTCAACAGTCTGGTGGATTTACCGAAAAGCACCGCCTTTGATGTTAACAACCCGTCCGTCTCTCGTCGTATGGGGCTGTACCGTGGGGATGACGTCAGCGATGCCTCACAGTCGCTGTACCAGAAAGCGCTGGATCAAATGCTGTTGCCCGCCGTCGCGATGCACGTCACGACCTGGCTGCGCAACGATAACGGCAGCGATGTGGAATACAGCTACGAAGCGCTGAAAGCCTATCAGATGCTCTATCAGCCAAAGCACTACGACGGCAAATTCCTGCACTCGTGGGTTATGCTCAACCTGCAGCGAAACCTGCCGCAAAACGTCACCCAGTCGCAGCTTCAACAGCTGGCATGGCACCTGACGCAGTTGCTGGAACCGCAAATTCAGTCTTCACCTTATGCCCAGGACGACACACTGGTCACTCGTGAAAGAGCGCTCATCAACCAGCAACCGCTTTCCACCCGCGTGTATGGTCGCCTGAAGCGCCTGCTTGAGCATGATGAAAATCTGAAACCGGTATCGCTTTCTGACCTCGGCGGCCCGCAGAGTGAGTTGGTATTTTCACGCAAAAGCGGCAAACCGCTGAGCGAAGGCGTACCCGGGCTCTATACCCCGGACGGTTACTGGAAAAGCTTCAACGGCCAGATCGACAGTGTGACCTCCGCACTGCACGAAGATGATGTCTGGGTTCTGGGGAGTACCTCATCCCGGGAAGATAAACAGCAGATTGATAACGCCGTGCGTCAGCTCTACATGCGCGACTTTATCGCTAACTGGGATCGCTTCCTCGCTGACATTCAGCTCAACAACAGTGCCGATCTCTCGCAGCGCATCAATACCGCGCGCCTGCTCTCCGGTGCAAACTCGCCGCTGCGTCGCCTGGTGCAGAACCTGAGCCAGGTGCTGACGCTATCGCGTAATACGCCAGCACCAGCTGACGCCGGAAAAGCGGAAGAGCAGAGCAACCGTGCCACCCGCACGTTGCAGGCGCTGTTCAGCAACAATGACGCAGCACCAACGCAGGGGGCTGTGGTAACCCAGGTTCCTGAGCAACTGGTGACCGATCACTATGCGCCAATGATTGAGCTGGCACAGCCGCTGGAGAAGGGTGGCAAGACCATCGTATTTGATGATTTTCTCAAGCAGGTTGATGAGCTTTACCGCTATCTGACCGCCGTACAGGACGCCGCCAACAGCGGTATGCCAGCCCCGGGTGGCGAAGCAATTAGCCGCCTGCAGGCCAGCGCCGGCCGTCTGCCCGGTGGGCTACAAACCATGTTCAGCAACATGGCCGTCGGGGCCAGCAGTGATACCCAGCGCCGCGACCTGGAAAACGTTCGCAAGCGGATTAACGTTGAAGTGGGTGGTTTCTGCCGTCAGGCGATTGCTGGTCGTTATCCACTGGTGCGCAGCGCCAGTACCGAAGTCACACCTGACGATCTCGCACGGATGTTTGCGCCGGGCACCGGGCTGATGGATACCTTTTTCCGCGACAACCTGACCAACAAAGTCGATACCACTCAGGCGAACTGGCGCTTTATGCCTGGCATCGACGGTAAAACGCTGCCGGGAAGTGAAGGGCTGCTACGGCCGTTTCAGCAGGCGCAGTCTGTCCGGGATGCCTTTTTTGCCAACGGAGCCACCACGCCATCTTTCAAAGTGACGGTGCGCACCGTGCGGATGGATAACGCCATTCTGAACCTGACGCTGGACGTGGACGGGCAGTTGCTGCGCTATAGCCACGGCCCGCAGGCAGTACAGATTATGAACTGGCCGGGACCAGGCGGTACTAACCAGGTGCGTATGCAACTGGGGCTGGCCAACGGCAGCACGGCAACACTGGTGACGAATGGATCCTGGGCGCTGAACCGCTTTTTCGATAAAGCGAGCACCAGCCCGGGCGCGGGGAGTCTGAGCCGTCAGGCCACCTTCAGCGTTGACGGACATCAGGTCACGCTGGAGTTTGCGCCAAACAGTATCCGCAACCCGTTCCAGCTTCCCCGTTTCTCATGCCCATAACCGCAAGGACAGCCGTATGACGAATACCCCTGCGATGAACCGTTATAGCTGGTATGGCAAATTACCCAGCGCCGGTGACTTTTTGCAGCGTCGCTTTCCTGACACCTTACAGCGTCAGTGGTCACACTGGTTTCAGGTTGGCCTGCTGGCCTGGCAACAGGAAGAGCAGCGCAGCGGCGAACGCCAGTTTAATAAAGCCCCGGTCTGGAATTTTGTCGTCCCGCCGATGCTGGGCAGCCAGATGATCCAGATGGGTTGTCTGTTACCCGGACGTGACAGCGTTGGCCGACAATACCCGGTGTGCATTCAACTGAGCTTCACCCCGGCCGAATGGTCGTCACGCCTGCTCGGCCAGGCCGAAAGCTGGTACCAGCAGATTGGCCGCGTGGGATTGCACGCGGTGCGCAACAGTTTCTCCGCCCCACAGCTTGATGACGTATTGATGACCATTCCGGCACCGCAGCCTGTAGAGCCGCAGATGCGCTCCGATATTCTGGACGTGATTGGTTATGAAGAGGACGGCCAGACCACGCTGGGATGGCCGCAGGCGGCAGAGTGCTTTGATCCGCTTCGCCAGACCAGCTTCTGGTGGACGAACCGCTGCGACGGATACCCCCTTTACACCCACGTTCACAGCGGAAACTTTACCGGACAGCTTTTTACGCTGCTGTTCGATCCGGCAGGCGGTGCCCGCCCGGGCCGTCACGGTCTTTATCCGCCGATGTTTGAATAAGCAGGGACTCCATGAATATTGATGAATTTCTCGCGCCGATCAGTGCCGAAAACCCCTGCGGCGAAAACCTGTAATACGACGCCGATTTTCAGGCGATGGGGCAAGCCAGCCAGGGCAAAGCTGAGCAACAGTTCGGTGACACCATTATTCCTGCGGAACCTGCTGACTGGAATACGGTAGAAAAACATGCCACCAGCCTGCTGGGCCGCACCAAAGATCTCCGCGTGATGCTGGCACTCACCCATGCCTGGACACGGCGTCGCGGGCTACCGGGTTACGCGGATGGGCTGTTGCTGGTACAGGAAGCGCTGTCGCGTTATTGGGAGCGACTTTATCCGCTACTGGAAGAGTATGGCGAAACCGATCCGTTCTACCGCATTAACGCGCTTGCAGGGCTGAGCGATAAATCTGACCTGACCCTTGCCGTGCGCAATGCCTCGTTGTTGCGTTCGAACGGCGATGAGATCTCGCTACGTGATGCGCAGGCACTGCTTGACGGCAGTAAAACCGAATGCCCGGATTATCCCGGTGGTCGTCCAAGGCTGATTGATGAGCTGGCTCGCGGCGACCAGCCCGGTACCGCTGCGGTCATTGTGATGAATGAACGGTTGCGGGCCATACGCGAGCTGCTCACCGGGTATCTCGGTGAAAGTGGCGTACCGGAGATGGAACAGCTACTGAAAACAGTCGGGCTGGTTGCCAGCGCCTGTCAGGTGACGGATATCAGCAAGCTATTGCCGACCCGAGAGGCGCAGGCCGAACAAACTACAGCGTCTGTCACCGCCGTACCAGCCGTACAGCAAGCGACAGACTGGCGCAGCGTGCAGGTGACCAGCCGCGCCGATGCGCAGCTGATGCTGGAGAAAGCGAAGCAATATTTTGCGCAGTACGAACCAAGCCACCCCGCACCGCTGATGATTGAACGGGTGCAGCGGCTGTCTGAACTCAACTTTATGGACATTATTCGCGACCTCGCGCCAGACGGCGTTAACCAACTGGAAAACATCTTTGGACGCCGCGAATGACGCGTCCAGGCATTATGACGACAGGCATGGCGTCTGCCGTTTTACCTTCACCGCGCATCTTTGATGGAGAACATCATGGCAATGAGTAACAGTGGGCAGAAATTCATCGCACGTAACCGTGCTCCCCGCGTGCAAATCGAGTACGACGTAGAGATCTACGGTGCAGAACGTAAAATTCAGCTGCCGTTTGTGATGGGCGTTATGGCCGATCTGGTCGGTAAACCGGTGGAAAATCTGCCGGCCGTCGATGAGCGCAAATTCCTTGAAATCGACATTGATAACTTCGACGAACGCATGAAAGCGCTGAAACCGCGCGTGGCATTCCAGGTGGATAACACGCTGACCGGCGAAGGCAAACTCAACGTCGATCTGACCTTTGACAGTATGGACGACTTCCTGCCGGATGCGGTGGCCCGCAAGGTTGAGCCGTTGAACAAGCTGCTGGAAGCGCGCACTCAGCTTTCCAACCTGCTGACCTACATGGACGGTAAAAATGGGGCGGAAGAGCTGATTGCGAAAATTCTGCAGGATCCCACGCTGCTCAAATCCCTGAGCCAGTTGCCAAAAAATGACGAAAGCGCAAAAGGTAGCGAGGAATAATCGATGAGCAACCAGACTCAACAACATGAGCAGCAGGCGGACCTGGCGTTCAGCCAGGACGAATTCAGCGCGCTGCTGAATAAAGAGTTCCGTCCGAAAACCGATCAGGCGCGTTCCGCCGTGGAAAGCGCGGTAAAAACGCTGGCGCAACAGGCGCTGGAAAATACCGTCACCTTCTCCAACGATACCTACCGCACTATTCAAAATCTGATTGCCGGTATCGATGAGCAGCTGTCACAGCAGGTGAATCAGATTATTCATCACGATGAGTTTCAGACGCTGGAAAGTGCGTGGCGTGGCCTGAGCTATCTGGTGAATAACACAGAAACCGACGAGATGCTGAAGATCCGCTTTATGAGCATCTCTAAACAAGAGCTGGGCCGCACCCTGAAACGCTACAAGGGTGTGGGCTGGGACCAGAGCCCGATCTTCAAGAAAATCTACGAGCAGGAGTACGGTCAGTTCGGTGGTGAACCGTTTGGCTGCATCGTCGGCGACTACTACTTCGACCACAGCCCGCAGGACGTTGAGCTGCTGGGTGAAATGGCACGCATCGGCTCTGCGGCGCACTGTCCGTTCATTACCGGTACCGCGCCGGGCGTGATGCAGATGGAATCCTGGCAGGAGCTGGCGAACCCGCGCGACCTGACCAAAATCTTCCAGAACACCGAATATGCTGCCTGGCGTTCACTGCGTGAATCCGAAGATGCCCGCTATCTGGGCCTGGTGATGCCGCGCTTCCTGTCGCGCCTGCCGTACGGCATTCGTACCAACCCGGTCGACAGCTTTGACTTTGAAGAGCAGACCGATGGCGCGAACCACAACAGCTACTCCTGGGCGAACGCCGCGTATGCGATGGCGGCCAACATCAACCGCTCCTTCAAAGAGTACGGCTGGTGTACCTCCATTCGCGGTGTGGAGTCCGGCGGGGCGGTTGAAAACCTGCCGTGCCACACCTTCCCGAGCGATGACGGTGGCGTGGACATGAAATGTCCGACCGAAATTGCCATCAGCGACCGCCGCGAAGCCGAGCTGGCGAAAAACGGCTTTATGCCGCTGGTTCACCGTAAAAACTCTGACTTTGCCGCTTTCATCGGCGCGCAGTCTTTGCAAAAACCGGCCGAGTACCACGATCCGGATGCGACCGCCAATGCCCGTCTGGCATCACGCCTTCCGTATCTGTTCGCCTGCTGCCGTTTTGCCCACTACCTCAAGTGCATCGTGCGCGACAAAATCGGCTCCTTCCGCGAGCGTGAAGAGATGGAGCGCTGGCTGAACGACTGGGTAATGAACTACGTGGACGGTGACCCGGCCAACTCCTCCCAGGAGACCAAGTCCCGTAAACCGCTGGCGGCTGCGGAAGTGCAGGTGCAGGAAATTGAAGACAACCCGGGCTACTACGCCGCGAAGTTCTTCCTGCGTCCGCACTACCAGCTGGAAGGTCTGACCGTCTCCCTGCGCCTGGTTTCTAAACTGCCATCGCTGAAGACGAAAGACGCATGATGAAGGTTACCGGCTCGTAGGGGCCGGTAATATTTCTGAACCCTGGTAATAAAAGACTTCACATTCTTTCCGTTCATTCAGGGGGAGTGTTAAGACTGTCAAATGACACGAGTCGTTTGATATGAGGCAGAGGTAAAATATGGACGGTTTTATTCAGCCCCATGCTTTCCTGTTTGCCATATAAGGGCTTTTTCGAAAGCAATATTGTTCATTCACGAAGAGTAGATATTATGGCTATTGATATGTTTCTGAAGGTCGAGGGTGTTACGGGCGAATCTAAAGATTCTAACCACACCGGCTGGACTGATATTACCTCCTTCTCCTGGGGTGCGTCCCAGCCAGGTAATATGAGTGTCGGTGGTGGTGGCGGTGCCGGTAAAGTTAACTTTAACGACCTGCACATTAACGCACTGATCGACAAATCTACCACAGCAATTCTGAAGCACTGCGCGAGCGGTAAACACCTGACCAAAGTTGAACTGTCAGTTTGTAAAGCAGGCGGCCAGCAGGTTGAATATACCCGCATCACGCTGGAAGATGTTCTGGTGACCTCCGTCCAGTATACCGGTGCAGACAACGGCGATACCGTTGGTGTGACCTATGCATTCCAGGCTGCGAAAGTGAAACAGCAGTACTGGGAGCAGACGACTGCCGGTGGTAAAGGTGCTGAAAGCAGCGCTGGCTGGAATATCAAAGAGAACAAAGAAGCGTAATTGCGTGAGTGGCCGGGGAGTTTGCCCCGGCCATTATCAACCGGGAAGGAAGATAACATGGCAAGTTTGCAGGAAGGAGGAGCTCGCTCGCTCACCATTGGTGAAATTGCGCTGGCGAGATCTGTCTTTAGTGATGCAATAAAATACTCAGAAGTTAAAGTGCATAATAAAAGCTACCTGCCTTTTAATATGCAATCTAACAATGTTGCGATGACTCCCAATGGTGAGCTTTATTTCCGCGAACCACATTATCGTGATGATTTCTCCACTGAGATTCCTCGATATAAGCATTGGTTTATTCACGAAATGGTTCATGTTTTGCAACATCAGATTGGAATGAATGTTCGTACTCGTGGCGCATTTAGTTGGGCTGCAAGTTATAACTACTCTTTACCACCGGATAAGAAGTTGTCTGATTTTGGAATGGAGCAACAAGCATCGATCATTTCTGATTATTATTATCTGGTAAATTACGGTTTGGGTGACTTTCGAAATATCGCAGGTTTTGAAGGTATTATCGGTTCAGACTTAAATGATAAATACGGTCAGGTACTATCGTTGTTCCTCATCAATCCTAAAGAACGGCGGGTGTGGTTATGAAAAATATATTTTGTGTCTTAGCGATAACGTTAATGGCGAGTGCTTGTGTATCTCACCCGGCACAATATAAACCGCTTTCAGTTACGTTAAAAAATAATCAACCTTGTTTTGCTATCCCGGCAAATTCCGGATTAGAAGAGCCGATCACCAGCCACTCACCTACAGTAATGAAAAAAACGGGTACTGAATGGGAAACGGTTTCTCCGCCATCCACATTTAGTCCCGTTGTAACGTTAAACACTCAACAGTGTCATCAGTGGAGCGGTATTTCATGGCAAACCGGAGAATATGATGTCGCGCTTAAGGTTGCGGGTAAAAACGAATCTGTCCGTTATGCCGCTCGATTTGTATTAGAAAAAAATGCCTCAGGCCAATTTACGATTTCACAGAGTGAATAGTCGTTGAAAAATTTTACGCGTTAACCCCCAAACGCCGCCGTTCTCGCCCCGAGAGCGGCAGCGTTTGAGCGCTAATCATACCAGCAGGAATACGCCATGCGATTCACGATTATTTCTACGAAACCCGGTCATCAGCCGCCACAGAGTAGCTGCGATTTCTATGCCCCGGGGGGCACTATTGGTCGCGGTACGGATAACAATCTGGTGCTGCCGGACAACGAGCGTACCATCTCGCGTCTGCAGGCCATTGTTCACGTTGACGCGCAGGGGGAATGCCGCGTCACCAACCGTGGCAGCGTCACCCGCGTGGTATTGAACGATATTCCGCTGGAGCGAGGGCGTCAGGTTGAGCTGCAGGATGGGGACATTCTCGGTATTGATGACTACCGCCTCGAAGTGAGCGACCTTATCCACGACACTCAGCCAGTCAGCCGCATGGCGGCCAGTATGCAACAGCAGGCCCGTCCGACAGTGGCACCTGCGCCCGCCGTAGAACCGAGGACGGTGAACGCGCCACCTCGCGCGAAAAGTGAACCTACCGCGGTGCCGACGGAAATCTGGGACAGCCTGATGCAGGAGTTTTCCATCTCCGACAGCATCTCCAGCAACCGGACGAAGCCGCAGCCTGCGACATCACACGATCCGTTCTCTCAGCCTGCCGCGCCGGAACGTAATGCCGAAGATCCGCTGGCGCTCTTTAACGATAGCGACCTGAAGCTTGAACGTAAGAATGTCGATCCTGATGCGTTGTTTAACGACGAAGCCTTGTTCAGGAATGAAAGCATTTTTGACGACGTTACCCCCTCAACGCTGGTGCCGCCAGATGAGGATACGCCCTCCCTGCCAAAAGAAGAGGCGACGGATGAACTCGATCCGCTGGCCCTGTTTGGTGGTTCGGCCAGCGCACCAGCGGCACGCAGTGATGACCCGCTTGGTCTGATGGGCGGCGCGCCATTAACCCATCCGGATGAAGTTATTACCGACAAACCGCTAGCAGAGCAGGAAGAGCAGGTGCTTGCCGAATCCACCCTGTTTGCCCCTGAACCTCAGGAAATTCCGCAGGCTGTCGATGAAGAGCCGGTGCGTCCGGATTACGCCGGGTTCACTCTGCCAACGCCGCAGGCCGTTGCACGCAGCAATGCGCAAACCCCGAAAGGCCGTCTGCGTATCGACCCGGTAAAAAATGCGGCGTCTCCCTCGGCGACCGCACACAGCGGAGATAAAGGCGAAGTGCTTCAGGGTGAACTACTGGAAGCACTGCTTGAAGGCATGGGGCTGAGCGAAATGCAGCCTGTGCCGCAGTTTAACCGTGAAAATATGCGTCAGCTCGGCCAGATTCTGGGCATGTTTTCTCAGGGCACCGTGGCGCTGCTCTCTTCGCGTTCCATTCTCAAACGCGGTGTAAAAGCCGATATGACGATGGTGCTCGACGATGCGAACAACCCGTTCAAACTGTTGCCGACCGGTAAAACGGTATTGATTCAGATGTTCGGTACCCCGATGCCGGGCTTTATGCCACCCACAAAATCCGTACGTGATGCGCTTATCGATCTGCAGGCGCACCAGCTGGGGATGATCTCCGGCATTCGCGCCATTATTGCCGCGATGCTGCAATCCTTTAACCCGGAACAACTCGAAGAGCAGGCGAAGCAAAATGGCATGACATCGCGTCTGGCGCTGCCGGGCAGCCGAAAGGCCGCGCTGTGGGACTATTTTGTGCGCAGCTACGGTGAGACGGCAGGTGAGATTGAGGACGACTTCCATACCCTGTTTGGTGAAGCTTTCCTTCATGCCTATGACATGGAGGTTAATCAGTACAAAGACTCACAGAGCGGATCGGAAGAAAAATGAATATCGCAACGGCTTCTCTCTCCCGCCAGGGGACGCGCGCCAGCAACCAGGATCAGACGGGAGAAACCATAGGGGAACGTTCGGCCTGCTTTGTCGTCTGTGACGGCATCGCTGGCCTGCCGGGTGGCGAGGTGGCTGCTGAGCTGGCCCGCAACAGCATTATTTCCCGATTCGATGGTGACAAACACCTCAATGCGCAGCATATCCGCGATTATGTGCAAACGGCGAATCGCACGATCCTTAATGAACAACAGGTCGTCCAGGAACATCACCGGATGGGCACCACGCTGGTCAGCCTGTTTATCGACAGGGATTACCGTCTGGCCTATTGGGCGCATGCCGGGGATAGCCGCCTGTATCTGTTCCGCCGCGGCTGGCTGTGGCATGTGACCACTGACCACAGTCTGGTTCAGCAGATGAAAGATGCCGGACACCAGACCGATAACCTGAACAGTAACCTGCTGTATCTGGCGCTGGGTATTGAGAACGGGGGGCCGGAAGCGAGCTACAGTGACGTGGTTCAGGTCGAAGACGGCGATGCTTTTTTACTCTGCACCGACGGATTCTGGCATGGCGTCAGTGAAGAGCAGATGAAGCAGTCACTGCGCATGGTCAATACGCCGCAAGAGTGGCTGACGTTAATGAACCAAATCATTCAAAAGAATGGCGAACAGGAAGGGAATGCTCAGGATAACTATACCGCCGTGGCGGTGTGGATGGGCAGCCCTCAGGACACCACTTTGCTGCATACGCTCTCTGACGCGGCACAATTTCTTCCCTGCGGAACTGATTAGACACACAAGGACTGATATGAAACTTTGGCTATCGGGTTTGGCACTTCTGGCGGTGGCGTCCACCGCACAGGCTGAAAATTTCCGCATCGTGCAGTCACCTGCGCAGAAGCTGGATATCTGGATCGACGGTATTAAAGACAACACGCCACAGAGCTGGTGTAAGTCTGAGGTTGCGCTGCGTATTGTGGCGAACGGCAACAAAAACGTGTCTGTGCTCGAAAATTTTGTGCCACGTCTTGGCTCACTACTGGAACACCAGTGCAGCAAGCTGAATAAACTCAACTGGACGCTCAACGATCCCACTGGCGTGACGCTTGCACAGGGTACCGCCGGTAAAGCGCAGGACTGGGCGCTGGTGGTGAAACAGCAGCAGGCTACGGCAGCCAACACCGCCACCAGCACTGCACTATTACCGCCTGAGCAAAACCCTGAATCACACACGGTGGCAGCAGACCGTACACCGTGGCAGGAGTTTACCCTTCTGGATGGTTGCCATCTGCGCACCTTCTGGGAGGGCGGTTCTTCTGAACCTGCGATATTTATTCCGGACTCTGACACCACCCGCTGTGGAAATGGCAGCTGGCTGAGCGGTCACACGGTTATCTCGCAATCCCGCAGTGGGGCGCAGAAAGAGATGGCGGTGACGTACATTCACGGTTTCCCGGTGATGGGATTAAATAAAAGTGCCGATCCGGAAAATGCGCTGATCACCACTGTCAATAAAGAACGCATGGTGTTCAGCACCAGGAATAGCGATCAGAGCTGGATGATCCTGCCTTACGACAGCACCCTGAATGGCTGGAAAAGTAACGGTACGGTGGCGGTAGAAATCTCTCGTGAGACGGCCAGCGACGACGCAAAACTGCAGGCGCGCATTGCCGCGGTGAAACAGGTCTGGAGTGCCTGGGTTGCTCCCGGTACCCCTCTTAATATTGTCCTGATTGACACGCTTCGCCCTCAACTGCGCGAGCCGGCAGTGGGCACCTGGCGCGCGGCAAATTAAGGAATGGCTATGAACACGCTCTATCAACACCTGGCCGGTGAGTCGCTCAGTGACGCACTGCAGCGCATTGAAGCCGGGATCAAAGCCCGACCGGCGGACGCCGATCTCCGCGCCGCGTTTGTGCAGTTTTTAACACTCAGCGGTAACTGGACGCGGGCTCTGACCCAGCTGAAAAGCTGGCTGGCACTTAAACCCCAGGCAAAACCGACCGTGACGCTGCTGGAACAGTCCATTGAGGGCGAGCTGCAGCGTGCCCGGGTTTTCGCAGGGCAGGCTCGTCCGTCCATGCCGGAGGCGCAGTGGCCGTGGTTAACCCTGCTTGCCGATGCGCTCATGGAGAGCGGAGAGCGCGCTCAGGCGTTGCGTCTGGCTGCGCTGGAGCAGGCATCAGCGAATGCCGGCCAGCGGGTGTTCGAAAACGGAGAGACGCAGGCATTTGAGTGGCTGATGGACGGTGATGCCCGTCTGGGACCGGTGTGTGAAACCCTCGTCAATGGCCGTTATTTCTGGCTGCCGTTTAGCGCTATCGAAGCGATCCATTTCCAGGCTCCTGCCAGTGTGACCGACCTGGTCTGGCGTCATTCGCTGGTACGTCTGACTGACGGTACGGAGCAGGTCTGTCAGATCCCTGCACGCTATCCCTTTGCTGATGATGCTTCAGACGCCGTCAGGCTTGGGCGCACCACAGAGTGGTTACCGCTCGACAGCGAAGGCACGCTTTACGAAGGCATGGGGCAGAAGGCCTGGCTCAGCGAGCAAAGCGAAAGCCCGCTGCTGTCGCTGAGTCTCGTGACGTTTGCAACGGATGGAGCACATGAGTAATCCCGCTGGCGAAGGCGACCTGCTACGCAGTGGCTGGCAAGCCCGCAACAGACAGGAAAAAGTGGGGGCGCGCGACAAAATGCAGCCTTCACTGCTGGATCGCCTCACCGATAACGACCCGGAAAAAAAACGTGAGGCGGCCAACAGCAATCTGATTACCCACGCGGCGCTGCGCCGCAGCGTGCTGCGGGATTTACAGTGGCTGTTTAACACCATTAACCATGACGCGTCCTGTGACCTGGGTGCGTTGCCGCAGGTGAAACGCTCTGTGGTTAATTTTGGCGTTGCCCCGCTGGCGGGGAAGAGAATGTCAGATATCGAATGGCACGACCTTCAGCGCAAACTCACCGAGGCCATCATTAATTTCGAACCCCGTATTTTGCCCCAGGGGCTGCAGGTTCGCTGCGTGTCTGATACCTCCTCGCTGGATCTGCATAACGTTCTGTCCATCGAGATAAAAGGGCGTTTGTGGTGTGTACCGTACCCGCTGGAGTTTCTGTTTCGCACGGATGTTGATCTGGAAAACGGTCATTTTGAACTCAAAGATGCGGGGTAATCATGGAAAGTAAACTGCTCGAATATTACAACCGTGAGCTGGCCTATCTGCGCGAGATGGGGGCCGAGTTTGCCGAACGTTACCCCAAAGTTGCCGGGCGGTTGGGGATGCGCGGCATCGACGTGGCGGATCCGTACATCGAGCGACTGATGGAGGGGTTTGCCTTCCTCACCTCCCGCGTGCAGATGAAAATGGACGCGGAGTTTCCGCGCTTCTCCCAGCGGATGCTGGAGATGATCGCGCCTAACTACCTTGCACCGACACCCTCAATGGCGATTGCTGAAATCCAGCCCGACAGTAGCCGGGGCGATCTGAGCAATGGCTTCATTGTGCCGCGCGGTACCATGATGGACAGCCTGGCGCTGAAAAAAACCGGCGTGACCTGCAGCTATACCACGGCGCACGAAGTTAACCTGCTCCCGCTGAAAATTGAAAAGGTCGAACTGGGCGGTGTACCTGCCGATCTGCCGCTGGCGCAGCTCGGTCTGAGCCAGCGGGGTATCAACAGCGCTTTGCGGATCCGTATCGCCTGCGATGGCCCGCAAAACCTCGGGCACCTTGATTTTGACCGTCTGGAGTTTTTCCTCAGCGGCCCGGACATTGAGGCACTGAAACTGCTGGAACTGGTGATGGAGCACCACGTGGACATTGTCTGCCAGACCGTGAGCGGACAACCACAACGTCAGATGCTGGTGTCTGATTCGCTGCGTCAGGAGGGCTTTGCGCCGAACCAGGCGCTGCTTCCGGACGACCTGCGCAACTTTGACGGCTACCGTCTGCTCCAGGAGTATTTTGCCTTTCCGGCACGTTTTCGTTTCATCAGCCTGAGCGGTCTGGGCAAGCTTATCCAGCGCTGTGAAAGCGAAAAAGCATTCGATATGTTCATTCTTCTGGATAAGACCGATGAACAGCTGGAGCGTGTTGTGGATGCCAGCCATCTGGCGCTGCACTGTACTCCGGTTATCAACCTGTTTCCGAAGGTTGCGGCGCGCCAGAAGCTGAATGAAGGCCAGCATGAATACCACCTGGTGGTGGATAATATTCGCCCCCTGGATTATGAAATTTACGCGGTCAACAACATCTATGCCAGTGCCGATGGCCAGCGCGACGACCAGACGTTTCGTCCGTTCTGGAGCTCCTGGAGCGGGGATGCGGGCAACTACGGTGCCTATTTTTCACTGCGCCGCGAACAGCGCGTACTTTCGGAGCATGCGCTGAGATATGGCACGCGCACTGGCTATATCGGTTCGGAAGTTTTTGTCTCGCTGGTGGATGAGCAACACGCGCCGTGGCAGGACAACCTGCGCTACATTTCCGCTGACGTGCTGTGTACCAGCCGCGACTTGCCCCTGATGCTGCAGCAGGAGCTTGGGCAATTCATCATGGCCGACTCGATGCCAGTGAAATCCCTGACTCTGCGTAAAGGTCCGACGCCACCGCGTCCGGCACTGGCCGAAGGATTCAGCACCTGGCGGCTCATTAGCCAGCTGCAGATGAACTATCTCAGCCTGATGGACAGCGAAAATGAAGAGGGGGCTGCGGCGCTGCGTCAGCTGTTAGGACTGTATGCCAGCCTGGCAGAAACGCCCGTTGCACGTCAGGTCGATGGCGTTCGCCACTGCGTGCTGGAGCCGGTTCACCGACGCGTCCCTGAGCCTGGCCCGGTCGTATTTGCCCGTGGAATTGGCATTACCCTGACGGTGGATGAGCGTGCATTTTCCGGTGCCAGCCCCTGGCTTTTCGGTAGCGTGCTGGAACGTCTGTTTGCTCGCCTGGTGTCGATCAACAGCTTTACGGAGTTTACCCTGAACAGCCAGCAGCGCGGCGAGATTGGCTACTGGGCACCGAGAATGGGTAAAAGGGCACTGATATGAGCGATGTTGCCACCGCGCCACTGCGCGTGCATCGTCTGACGCCACTGCCGGATATGTTCTGGCGTGGCGTTCGCGAGACGCCGTGGCGCTACGATCTGTTTCAGCTGTTAAGACGTATCGATGCTCTGGGCGGAGAGCGCTACCCGCTGGGGCGTGCGCCGTTGCCCAGATTTGAACCGTTGCGTATCGGCCAGCAGCCGTCGATGAGTTTTGCTCCCTCGACGGTTACGCAGGTCCGTCAGCGTGAAGAGAACGGGCTGCACGAGGTGTCGATTCTGAGCTTCGGCCTGTTTGGCCCTAACGGCCCGCTGCCGGTACACATGACTGAGTACGCCCGCGAGCGTATTCATCATCATCAGGACAACAGCCTGAGCGCGTTTGCTGACCTGTTCCATCACCGCCTGACCTTGCTGTTTTACCGCGCCTGGGCGGATGCGCAGCCCGCTGTCTCGCTTGACCGTGCTGATAACAAACGCTTCGAAGGCTATCTGGCATCGCTGATCGGCATGGGGCAACCGGGCCAGATGGATAAAGGCAGCCTGAGCGCACACGCACGCTTTACTCATGCCGGGCACCTGACCCGCCACGGACGCGATCCTGAAGGGCTGGAGAAGATCCTGCGTGATTACTTTAAAGCCCCCGTGACGCTGGTCGCGAATGTACCGCAGTGGATGCCGTTGACGCGGCGTGAGCAGGCACAGCTGGGTGAAGGCCGCCGCCTGCCGCGTATGGGGGAGTCCGCCTTTCTCGGCGTTGCGGTACGCGACGTGCAGCATAAATTTCGGATCGAGATTGGCCCGCTGAGCGCAGAAGAGTACAACCGTTTTCTGCCGGGAGAAGCCTGGGTCACCGAGCTACGCGACTGGGTACGCCAGTACGCCGGTCTGGAATTTGAATGGGAAACGCGCGTGATATTGCGCGCTGACGCGGTGCAGGGGGCCGCGCTCGGCAACGGTGGCCGACTGGGGTACAACACCTGGCTGGGGATCCAGCCTCAACCAGTGCCACGTGGCGATCTGGTTTATCGCGCAGAGCGATAATTTTTCTAACGCATTGTTATCAACGGAACCGAACATGTCAGAAATAAGCCGTGCCGTGCTTTTCGGCAAACTGGATACGCTGTTATTTACCTCTCTGGAAAGCGCCACTGCATTCTGTAAGCTGCGGGGCAACCCGTATGTTGAGCTGGTGCACTGGCTGCACCAGCTGATGCAGCAGCAGGATGGCGATCTGCAGCAGGTGATACGCCACTTTGCTCTCGATGAACAGCAACTGACGCGGGATATCATTGCGGCGCTGGATGCGCTGCCGCGGGGAGCCAGTTCAGTCTCTGATCTTTCCGAACATATCGACAGCGCCGTGGAGCGCGCCTGGGTCTATGGTTCCCTGAAGTTTGGCGTCAGCCGCATTCGCGGTGGGCATTTGCTGATCGGTATTCTCAAAACCTGGAATCTGGCCAACGTACTGAAAAGCATCTCCGCGCAGTTCACCCGTCTGAACGTTGAGGTGCTGATTGAGCAGTTTGAGACGATTTGTGCCAACAGCAAAGAGACGCAGCAGGCTGCCGCTGCCGTCGATGCACCTGCAGGAACGGTACCGGCCGCGCAGGGGACGCTGGCCCAGTATGGTCAGGATCTGACGGCTCGCGCCCGTGAAGGTAAGATCGACCCGGTTGTCGGACGTGATGAAGAGATCCGCCAGATGGTCGATATTCTGATGCGCCGCCGCCAGAACAACCCATTGCTGACCGGGGAAGCCGGGGTAGGGAAAACGGCGGTGGTGGAAGGGCTGGCGCTGCGTATCGCCGAAGGTGATGTGCCTGAGTCGCTCCAGAATATTCAGCTGTGGTCACTGGATATTGGCATGTTGCAGGCTGGTGCGGGGATGAAAGGCGAGTTTGAAGCCCGTCTCCAGGCCTTAATCAATGAAGTGCAATCCAGCGCCACGCCGATCATTCTGTTTATTGATGAAATCCACACCCTGATCGGTGCGGGTGGCCAGCAGGGAACCGGCGACGCCGCTAACCTGCTGAAGCCTGCCCTGGCGCGCGGACAGCTGCGCACCATTGGTGCCACGACCTGGGCCGAATACAAAAAGTACATTGAAAAAGATCCGGCGCTGACCCGCCGCTTCCAGACGGTGCAGGTGCACGAGCCGGACGAGGTCAAAGCCGTTCTGATGCTGCGCAGTACCGTGTCGCCGCTGGAGACACACCATCAGGTATTACTGCTCGATGAAGCGGTTAGCGCTGCGGTGAAGCTTTCGCATCGCTACATTCCGGCGCGTCAGTTGCCGGATAAAGCCGTTGCCCTGCTGGATACCGCCTGCGCCCGTGTGGCAGTCAGCCAGAGCGCGCCACCCGCACAGCTGGAAGATTGCCTGCGTCACCTTGCCGCCCTTGATGTTGAAATCGAGATTGCCGGACGCGAAGCGCGCGTGGGGGCAGGTGAGCCACAGCGCGTGGCCGCGTTAACCGCTGAGCGCAGCGCGTATGAAGCGACGCGCGATGCCCTGGCCCGACGCTGGGAAGAGGAACGTAGCCTGGTCGGCGAAATCATCCGTCTGCGCGCCGCGCTGTTTGACGCGGGTGACGATGACACAACCGAACTGCGCAGCCAGCTTGCCGGGCTGCAGCAAGCGCTGAATACCGTTCAGGGCGACGAACCGCTGCTGTTCGCGGCGGTAGATGAAAATGTGGTGGCCGCCGTTGTTTCTGACTGGACGGGTATTCCGCTGGGGCGGATGGTGAAAAACGAGATCGACGCGGTGCTGAACCTGGCCGATACGCTGAATCAGCGGGTTATCGGGCAGCGCCATGGCCTGGATCTGATTGCCCGTCGGGTGAAAACCTCGCGGGCGAAGCTTGACGATCCCAACAAGCCGGTTGGTGTGTTTATGCTGTGCGGACCGTCTGGCGTCGGGAAAACAGAAACCGCGCTGGCGCTGGCTGAGTCACTTTACGGCGGCGAGCAGAACGTCATCACCATCAATATGAGTGAATTCCAGGAAGCGCATACCGTCTCCACCTTAAAAGGTGCGCCTCCGGGATACGTAGGTTATGGCGAAGGTGGCGTGTTAACCGAGGCCGTGCGCCGCCGTCCTTACAGCGTGGTGCTGCTGGACGAAATTGAAAAAGCGCACCCTGATGTACATGAAATTTTCTTCCAGGTTTTCGACAAGGGCTGGATGGAGGATGGCGAAGGACGTCACATTGATTTCCGCAACACCATTATTATTCTGACCTCCAACGTCGGCACCGAGCTTATCAGCGCCATGTGCGCCGATCCGGAGCTGGTCCCCGAGCCGGACGCGCTGAGCGGTGCACTGCGTCAGCCGCTGCTTCAGGTGTTCCCGCCTGCGCTGCTGGGGCGTTTGCTGGTGGTGCCGTATTATCCGCTGAGTGACGAGATGCTGGGGCAGATTGTTCGCCTGCAGCTCAAACGCATTCAGCGTCGCCTGGAAGAGAATCACAACATTATTTCGGAGTTTGACGACAGCGTGGTGGAACAGATTGTTCAGCGCTGCACCGAGGTGGAATCAGGTGGTCGTATGGTGGATGCGATCCTGACGAACACCCTGCTGCCTCAGATGAGCCAGATTTTACTTACCGCCAGCCGCAGTGACGAGCAGTACCGACGTCTGCATATCACCTGCGAGCAGGGCGAGTTTCACTGTCAGTTTGCCGCGTAATAATCATCAAGAGAACTGTAAAAGATGACGGATAATGATAACAATCGGACTGTCCCAAACGCGCTCCCGGTCGGGTATCGCTTCAATGAGTTTGAAATCAAAGAGGTGATTGGCGGCGGTGGATTTGGCATCGTCTACCGCGCCTGGGATCACCAGCTCGAACGCACGATCGCTATCAAAGAGTTTATGCCTTCTTCGCTTGCCGTGCGTGGCGATGATATGACGCTGGTGTTGCGCAGCGAGCGCTTCGGCAAAGCATTTTCCGCTGGCCTGAACAGCTTCATTCAGGAGGCGCGTCTGCTGGCGCGTTTCAACCATCCGAACCTGTTGCACGTGCTGCGTTTCTGGGTGCAAAACGATACGGCTTACATGGGCACGCTGTTCTACAGCGGCACCACGCTTTCACGTCTGCGCGAAGAGAAGCCGGAATTGATTAACGAGACGTGGATCCGTCGCATGCTGCCAATGCTGTTTGGCGCGATTAAGACGATCCACGACGAAGGCTATCTGCACCGCGATATCTCTCTGGATAACATTCAAATCCAGGACAATGGCCTGCCGGTGCTACTTGATTTTGGCTCGGCGCGTCGCACCATCGGTAATCTCTCAGACGAGACAGAGACCATGCTGCGCCCGGGCTTTGCCCCCATCGAGCAATACACCGACGACAACGAAAGCGAGCAGGGACCGTGGACGGACATTTACGCCCTCGGTGCCGTGTTGCGTACTCTGATTGTGGGCTCTCCGCCACCGGTCAGCGTGGTACGCTCGATTCAGGACACCTGTAAACCGCTGGTGGAACTGATGCCGCAGGGGTATTCCATCCCGTTGTTGCAGGCCATCGACCGTGCGCTGGCGCTGCATATGGAAGACCGACCACAGTCTATTGATGAGTTCGCTGCCCTGATTGAGATGCCTGTTGCAGGCATTGACGATGTGTTGACGGCCAAAAAGCCGGGCACGATGCTGGTGCCGGTGGAAGACGAGGTACCTGCTTCAGCGCTGGACTGGCGACGCTACAAAATCCCGGCGATGATTGCCGCAGGCGTGCTGGTTGGGGTTGTGACGGGGGCAGTATTGTTTGGCGGTGGCGGGCACGATGTGCCAGACCAGACGGCGCAGACACCTGCAGAGACTCGCCCGGCTGAAGCTGCCGTGCAAACGCCGGAAACGAAACCGCAAGTCGCTCAGGCGAGCGAGCAGGCTACACCGTCTGCCACGGTGGAACAAAGCCCTCCGCCGGTTGAAGCAAGCCCGATAGCGCTGGTTTATATCCGTATGCTCGACGGCGAGACGCTGAAGGTGAACGATGAGCCAAAAGCGCTGCGTCCGGCAACCAATGGCTACGCGTCGCTTAAGCTGCCAGCGGGCGAGTTTAAAATTGAGCTGGAGGGAAGCGGCAAGGCGCGTACCCAGACTCTGGATATTGCGAAGCCGGGAACCTGGCTGGTGAACCCGTAAATAAGGCGAACAGGGACTGGTAACAAGGACGGAGCGAATGTACAACATCAAATTTGTCTATCTGTTTAGCGAGAATGTCTCGCCAGCGTTATTTGCGAAGATCATGCGCCCGTCCGTTGCCGGGCAGTGGGTTATGTCGGTACCGGACAATTCACTACGCTCGCTGTTCACGCGCTACGATTTACTTCATTCCATTACCGGCGCGAATCCTTATCAGTCAGGGCGCGATACGCGCAAGTTGATTGTGCAGGATCTCGATATGGGCAGGATCGTTGCGATTGACGAGAGTTTTCGCAACTGGTCATCGGTAACGGAAATCTTTTATATCAATACAAAAGGGCGGTTGCAGGCCGCCTCGCTCACCGGACTGGGCTGGTACCCGGTAAGCACTATTGTCGATCGTTACGAAACGATGGTGCGAACCTATGGTTCCCGTCCTGCACCAACGGAGTTGCCAGCACAGGTGGTGAAATCCAAAGCGGCGCAGGTACCCGACCAGCCGACGCCGGGAAAAGAGGGCAAAACCTATGCCTCTCAGCTTCAGAATATGACCAAAGCCGAACGCTGGCAGGCACGTAAAGATTTGATTGCGAAGGGCAGTAATAGCCTCTACCCGGATGCGCAGATCGCGGCTAAACGATTAGCGGCGAATAATATTGCGGTGGAGAAGGCAAAGCTTGCTGAAAATGTTTATAAGACCGTAAACCCGCTGGAAACGACGCCGGGCGTGCCGGAGGGGTGGAAGGATATTAGTAATGATGCGGGGGCGCTGAAGAAGTTTGGCCTGGAAAAAGAGATGCTTTTTGATCGCGCCGATGCGCCTGATTTCCTGGCTCGCGTTTATCAGCCTGACCCAAATGTGTTTGGAAGTGATATTAATCCAACGTTAGTGTTTAGAGGTTCAAGAGAACCGGGAATTCCTTCTTTAAGTGAATATGCTTCCGCGATTTGGAATAAAACTGATTTACCTTCTGTTAAAAATGGAGCTGACTGGGCGAATAACTTTATGCAGGCTGTAGGTGGTGATTCCCCCTATTATCGAAACGCCGTAGGTTTGGGGAAAAAATTGTCCATGACAACGCAAAATATCGATGTGGCTGGGCACTCACTGGGAGGGGGGCTCGCATCTGCAACATCTATGGCCAGCGGTAAAGCAGGATGGACTTTTAATGCCGCTGGGTTAAACAGCAGTACCGTAGCAAAATATGGTGGGACCATACTTGGAAGCGCGGATAACATTCAGGCTTATCGGGTTGAGGGTGAACTGCTCACCAAAGTTCAGGAAGTAAATCTTTGGGAAGATTATAAAACTGTGAAAGGATACACCCCGGCGTTACTTCTTAAAGAAGAAATATCGGCTTTAAGCCCTAATGCCGCGGGGATAGCGCATGATCTTCCTGGCGGTACTGGAAACGAACTTGATCGCCATGGTATCAACCAGGCAATTGATTGTATTGAGAAGCAAAAGAATGAGGATATTTCAATCATCGAGGGCCGCTTGTGAAAATGCTATTAGCAGTAGCGCTATGTGTACCATTCTTGATTCTGGGATGTAAGCAAAATATGGAATTAAATCCGAAAGATTATTTTTCCGGGCAGCAACTTGTGCTGGCGGAGGTAATTGCAAAAGGCGATGAACAGTCAGTCCAAAAACTTGTAACACATACGGATCTTAATAAACCCGGTAAACATGAAATGACGCTACTCTTTTGGGCGTTAGGCAATGCCATGAATGAAAAGAAAACTGCGGAACAGCTAAATATTGTAACCACCCTGGTTAAGGCAGGAGCCGATCCACTTCAACCTCGTTCTAACGGTAAATATAGTCCTGCTGAATTTGTGCTGAACGCCGATAGTGGCGTATGGATTAAAGCCCTTCTTGATGGAGGGCTATCTCCAGATGCAAAAGATAAAACATTTGATAAGCCAATTATTTTTCAGTCGATAAAAGCCAAAAACACTGAAACATTAAAAGTGATGCTCGATTATGGCGCAAACGTAAATACAGTTAACTCGCTGGGTAGCACATTATTATTCGAAGCGTTTGACTATCATTCATATGATCATGTCTTTCTTCTGTTAGAACGCGGGGCCAACCCGGAGATTAGGGCCGATAATGGCTGGACGATGGTGAATCAATTACAAAGGATGTTAAATTCACCTGGGAAAAGTAGCGATGAGTATGAGTTGTTAACAAAAATAAAAAATGCAGTAATTAAACATGGCGGGAAGTGGCCACCAGAGGCGGTCAAAAGAGGGATTGAATGAATATAACCGCGAAAAATAAAATATTCTATTTCTGGGGCGTCATGGATGTCATTGGTATTGTATTTTATTTAATTGGCCCATACCACTTGCTTCAGTCATGGTGGGATTCTACCGGCGGGAATTTTGGTGTCATCATCTTTATGCTGATAGCAGGAGGGGTAAACGGTTTATTGACGGGGCTTTTTTACCTCGTTTACCTTCTGTGGCCGGTTTCATTATGCTTTTCTGCCTGGTTTTTTTTCACAACGCACCGATATGCCGTCCGGTTTGCTCTGGCGCAGGAAGTACTGCGCCTGCTCACCATGAGTTGTTCGGTGACCTTGTTCCCGATGATTATAGTCGGTCTGGGAATTAGTGTTATCCCTCTCAATATCACGCTGTTCGTTTTTTCTGAAATAGTAAAAATTGGTTCGCTCATATTTGTAATGAAAAAATATTCTGCCGCGAATATCAAGTCTGACTCAGAATAGTTATTATCATCGTACGTTTATTGCCGTAATTATCTACATCGCATAAGCCATATGGATTAACGATTATGCTCAACCGAATTACCGTCCAGCTCCCGGTCGAGGGGCTACTTTTCTGGAAACTCTCCGGCCGCGAGGCGATGTCCGAGTCGTTCGCCCTGACGCTGACGCTGCTTGGCACGGATGCGCGCATTGACCGCAGCAAACTGCTGGGTCAGCCGGTCACGGTAACCATCCCGACACAAAACCTGCTCACCTCCCGCTATATCAACGGGAAGATCACGCGCGTGGCCGTCAGCGCTATTGAGCTGACCGGAACCCGTTACGCGGTTTATCAGCTGACGGTGGAGCCGGATCTGTGGCCGATGAAGCGCGACCGTAACCTGCGTATCTTCCAGGGGCAGACGGTGCCGCAGATTGTGAAAACCCTGCTGGGTGAGCATCAGGTCAACATGGAAGACAAGCTCACCGGCAGCTACCGGGTGTGGGACTACTGCGTGCAGTATCAGGAGTCGAGCCTGGACTTTATCAGCCGTCTGATGGAGCTGGAAGGGATTGCCTGGCACTTCAGCCATGAAGCCGACAAACACACCCTGGTCCTGACCGATGCCGCCACGCAGCATCAGCCGTTCAGCGGCTACGAAGTGATCCCTTATCACCAGACGCCGTCAGGCGGCAGTACCGACGAAGAAGGTATCGGCCAGTGGGCGCTGGAGGACAGCGTCACGCCGGGGATTTACAGCCTTGATGACTATGACTTCCGCAAGCCAAACGCGTGGCTGTTCCAGGCGCAGCAGAACCCGGCGTCGCCGAAACCGGGCAGTATTGATGTGTACGACTGGCCGGGGCGCTTTGTTGAGCAGGGACATGCGGAGTTCTACGCCCGTATCCGCCAGGAGCGCTGGCAGGTTGAGCATCAGCAAATTCAGGCCACGGCGACGGCGGCGGGGATTGCACCAGGGCATACATTCACATTAACCAACGCGCCGTTCTTCAGCGACAATGGCGATTACCTGATCACGGCGGCCGGGTATCACTTCGAAGAGAACCGCTATGCGAGCGGCGAGGGTGAAACTATTCACCGTACCGACTTCAGCGTTATCCCGTCGTCTGTATCGTTCCGTCCGGCACAGTCCACGGCATGGCCACGCACCTACGGCCCACAGACCGCGAAAGTCGTCGGGCCGCAGGGGGAAAGCATCTGGACGGACAAATATGGCCGCGTGAAGGTGAAATTTCACTGGGACCGTCTGGCGAAGGGCGATGATACCAGTTCCTGTTGGGTACGTGTTTCCAGCGCCTGGGCGGGCCAGGGTTATGGTGGTGTGCAGATCCCGCGTGTCGGCGATGAAGTGGTCGTGGACTTTATCAACGGCGACCCGGATAGACCAATCATCACAGGCCGAGTGTACAACGAAGCAAGCATGCCGCCGTGGGCGCTGCCTGCAGCGGCCACACAGATGGGCTTTATGAGCCGCACGAAAGATGGTTCTGTCGACAACGCCAACGCCCTGCGCTTTGAGGACAAGGCGGGCGCGGAGCAAGTGTGGATCCAGGCTGAACGCAATATGGATACCAGCGTTAAAAATGATGAAACGCACAGCGTCGGCGGCGAGCGCAGTCATTATGTGAAGAAAAATGAGCTGCACCGCGTGGAAGCAAATCAGATCCAGGCCGTGAAAGGCGGTACTGAGATCCTTACCGGCAAAGGCAAGCTGGATGCGGCGGTCGAACAATATGTGCTTGCCTCTGGCACGAAACTGCGGCTGGTCTCTGGGGAAAGCGCGATTGAACTTAATGCTAACGGCAAAATTAACCTGATTGGAAAAGAGTTTAACTTCTTTGTTGAGGGTGATGGTCATATCACCACGGGCGGCAAGCTACACCTGAATACCTCTGGCACCCAGCCCGGCACGACGGCACCGGGGTCGGGGCATAAGGGGGATATTGATGCGGCGGTGCAGGCGAAATTCTCATCGGGAGAGGGTGAATAGCCCGATGAATTTATTCTGCGTACGCAAAAGTGATAGCAGTACGAAAAACGTTGCACGGCCCCACAGGTAAAATAATTGGCTCAGCGTATAGAACAGTCCGGTCAGTGGTCTAAATAAACATTTCGCCAGCTAAAAGGCCAGCATGGATTGGCCTCTTTTGTTTCTCACAATATTAATCATCCCGAGTTCACTTATGAAATACACCCTCCAGGAAGGTTCCTTTTCCCTGTTCCCTGCTGCCTGGCAGGATAACAGCATGAACATTATTCGTGATGACGAAAGCGGCTTATCCGTCGTCGTCAGTCGCGGTGCTATCCCGGATGGCAGCGACTATGAGAAAGAGTTTCACCGCCAGTGGGATTTATTGCGACCTCAGATGGGCGAAATTACCCAAAGCGAATTCCACCGCGTAAATGCAGGGCCGAAAAGCAACATTGACGGCATAGAAGTGGAGACCGCCTTCGACCGTAACGGCCAGCGCCTGTGGCAAAAACAACTTGCCGTACAAACGCCAGGCAAACCGGTATTAATGATATTTACCCTCTCTGCGCTACGGGCATTTACCGAAGAAGACGGGGTGCGCTGGAGCGCGCTTAAGCAAAGTTTGACGCTAAACGACAACCGGAATGTGTAAGGCATGAGCGATAACAACGCGGCCCGTCAGGGCGACGAGATTATTCACTCCAGCATTTTTGCGGATATCACCAGCATTGTGGCAGAAGGTGCCGCCTATGCGGTGATCGGTGCGGCCGTTGGTGCAGCGGCCACCGTGGCCGCGCCGTTGCTGGGGGCAGGAGCCGCTGCTGCAGGCGTTGCGGCGATTGGATCCAGCTGTCTGTTGAGTGGGATTATCGGTGGCGTGCTGGCAAATGTGGCGGGAATAACGGATGACATCAGCAACGCGGCTGAAGGTTTAGGCAATGCGCTTTTCCCTCCATCACCCGCGGGTAAAATTACCTCGGGTTCCGACAACGTGCTGACCAACACGCTTCCTGCCGCGCGTGCGGCCGGGACGCTGACGCCTGCCGATACCCCGTCACCTGAGCCGCAGTCTCCAGGCAGTTTTGCCGATTACGCGGGCATGTTGCTCTCCGCCGCCGGGCAGTTTGGTAGCGAAATGTGGCAGCCGAGCGTAGCCTCTGCGGCATCGGGTACTTCACCGCTGGAGCAGGATAAGGTGGCGTGCGAAAAGCACTCCGGACCGCAATATCTGGCGGAAGGTTCTAAGAGCGTCTTTATTAACGGCCAGCCTGCAGTGCGTGCGAAAGACCGTACCACCTGTGAAGCAACCGTTTCTGACGATGTTTCCCCGAATGTGATCATCGGTGGTGAGACGCTGACGGTTCGCGATATCAAAAGCGGTAAGACGCCTGGTCTTGCGCTGGGGATGATTGCACTCTCTTTGCTGCGTGGGCGACCAGGCAAAATATTAAAGAATATGCCCTGTGCGCTGGCTGCCGCGGGGGGCGGCATGTTGGCCGATATGGCCGTCAATGCTGTATTTGGTTCCTCGCACCCGGTGCATGCCGCGACCGGCGTGAAGGTGCTGAATGATGACGATGAACTCGATTTCTCACTGCCGGGGCGCTTCCCACTTCGCTGGCAGCGCAGCTATAACAGCCTGACCACGCGTGAAGGGCTGTTTGGTTTAGGCTGGGCGACCACCTTTGATAGTTATCTCGCCCTGGAAGAGAACAACGCGACCTGGTTCGATGAAACCGGACGCGAACTGAGCTTTGAGCTGCCGCCAGTCGATCGCGCGTTTTACAGTATCAGCGAAGGTATCATTATCCGCCGTAACGACAGCGGCGATGTAGCGATTGCCGATGACGACGGTGCGGTGTGGCGTCTGTACAAACCTACTCGTGCTAACCCTTCCGTGCTGCGTCTGGCTTCCCTCAGCGATGAGTATGGCAACGCACTGCTGACGGAGTGGGACGAATACGGCAGGCTGGTCAATCTTCACGACGAACCGAGGACGATAGACCTGACGCTGCGCTATGAAAATGAACGCTTCCCGCAGCGTGTGACGTCAGCCAGCCAATTTGACGGCAGCCGCAGTTGGCCATTAATGCAGTGGCGCTATGATGCGCGCGGTCAACTGGCGAGCGCGACAGATGCCTCTGGCGTGATAACCCGCGAGTATCGCTATAACGACAAGGGGTTGATGGTCTGGCATCGTTTACCGGGTGGGCTGGAAAGCGAATATCGCTGGCAAAAATTTGATCACTGGCGGGTGGTGGAAAACCGTACCAGCACGGGCGATGGTTGCCGCTTTACTTACGATTTAGACGCCGGGCTGACGACAGTCGAACACTACGATGGCCAGACGCGACTGCACTACTGGAATGTGCAGAGTCTGATCGTCTGCTACGTTGATGAACGCGGTGAAAACTGGCGCTACGAGTGGGACGAAAATGAGCTCCTCACGCGCCGCATCGATCCGCTCGGGAATGCCGTCACGTTCGTCTATGACGAGATGGGTAATCGGATACAGGAGATCGACGCCGAAGGCAATGCCCGTACGACAACCTGGCTGGAGCATCGCGCGTTGCCTGCGGCCATCATTGAAGCGGATGGCAGCGCCACCCGTTTCTGGTATGACGAACATCACGGCTTAAAGCGCGTGGTCGACCCGCTGGGGCAGACCACGCAGTTGCGCCGGGATGAGTTTGGTCAGGTCGTTGAGGAGGTTGATGCTGCCGGAAACAGTCGTTATCAGGAATACAATGAGGCAGGACAGGTTGTACGCGCGACAGACTGTTCAGGACGCATCACCCGCTACCGCTATCATCCGCTGGGCTGGCTGACGGCTGAAACTGGCGCTGATGGCGAAGAGACGCGTTATCGCTACGACGCTGCCGGGCGTCCGGTACAGCTTGAGCGCCCGGAGGGCTGGTCAGAATCACTGACGTGGAACGAACGCGGCCTCCCGGTTCAGCACCAGGGGGCCGACGGTAAAGAGAGTGCATTCAGATATGATGCTGCCGGTCGGTTAACCGCCACACGCAATACGCAGGGTGAAGAAGTTCGCCGCCGCTGGGACAACCGCGGGCGGCTGGTGGCGCTGGAAAATGAAAACGGTGAAGCGTATCAGTTCCGTTGGGGGGCAGACTCGCTGCTGCTGGAAGAGGTGGGGCTGGATGGCGTGGCTTCGCAGTATCGCTATGATGCCTGCGGACGCACGGTAGCGCGTACCTTCGCTGCCGGTCATCCGCAGGCCATCACCCACGCCTTCGCCTGGAGCGCAAGCGGCCAGCTTGTTGCCCGTACCACGCCGGAAGGACTGACCCGCTATCATTACACATCGTCAGGGCTACTGAGCCGGATCGGGCTGCATCCTGCGCTTTCAGCCAGCGTATGGAGCAATGAAGCAGAGCAGGAGCTGGCGTTCGAGTATGACGCGCTGGGCCGTGTTACGCGCGAACAGGGTGAGTATGGTGAGCTCGCATGGCAGTATGATGCCCTCGGCAACCGCACCTCGGCAACGCTACCCGACGGCCGTGAGCTGAAACAGTTTTACTACGGCAGCGGGCATCTGCTCGGCATTGCCCTCGATAAACTGTCGGTATCCGACTTTACCCGCGATGAACTGCACCGGGAAACCAGCCGAACTCAGGGGCTGCTGACCACCCGCAGCGAATATGACCGACTTGGCCGCCTGCATCGTCGGGATGTCTTTACCGGCAATGCCCAGCGCCCGTCGCCAAGACGCTGGTCGCGGCGCTGGGACTACGACTACCGCAATAACCTGGTGCGTGAAGAGCGTGACGATAACCCCTTCAGCTGGTATCGCTGGCAATACGACAGCGCCGGGCGGTTGCTCGTTCAGGATGGCACGCTTCCCGGGCAGGAACAGTGGCGCTGGGATGCCGCGGGTAACCCGTTAGAAGGCATTGGGGAGAAGATCACCCATAACCGCGTAACGCAGCTGAACGGCATTCGCTGGCGCTACGACATCCACGGCCGCACCGTGGAGAAGGATAACGGCCAGACGCGCTGGCAGTATCGCTATGACGGTGAACATCGCCTGACGGAGGTCATCAGCCAGCCGCGGGACCGCAACAAACCGCAGACCGTGGTCAGCTTCCGTTACGATCCGCTTGGCCGACGTATTAGCAAAACGCGACGCCAGATCCTCGGCGGACAACCTACAGGTAAGCCGGTTACAACCCAATTCGTCTGGGAAGGGTTCCGACTGCTGCAGGAAGTTCACGATGATGTGCCGCTGACCTACGTCTACAGCGATCAGGACAGCTATGATCCTCTGGCGCGTATTGATGGCGTTGATGCGCCGGAGATCTTCTGGTTCCACTGCCAGCCCAACGGCACACCGGAACGGATGACGGATGTCGAAGGACAGGTGCGCTGGGAGGGAGTGAACAGCGCATGGGGCAAGCTGCTGCGGGAAAGTGAGACGCAGCTATCAGGATATTCTCAGAACCTGCGAATGCAGGGGCAATATCTGGATCGTGAGACAGGGCTGCACTACAATCTGTTTCGGTATTATGACCCGGATTGCGGGCGGTTTACGCAGCAGGACCCGATAGGGCTGGCGGGAGGGATAAACCTTTACCAGTATGCGCCGAATGCGCTGGGGTGGGTGGATCCGTGGGGGTTGTCGAGATGTAAAGCTCCGAATGGATACAAAACTGGCGATGTTGATCCACATGGTAATCTTTCTCCTGGTGTAAACAGAGCGTCGGGCCATACAAATAATAAAAATGATGGGTTTGTACAAAGCCACCATCCAATTCAAGACGCTTGGGCTAAGAAAAGAATAAACGGTTACCAGAGAAATACTGCACCTGCAACGTTACTTAAATCCGCATCAGGTAGTCCACACGCTAATATAAGTTCTGCTCAACGAACACGTAGAGCTATGCCTGGAGGTTGGGATACAACGTTGAAACAAGAGTTTCATATTAGTTACAAAGAAATGATTGATGCAGGTGTTCCAAAACAGCAGGCAAGAAAATCAATTGGTGATTCGTATAAATATTTTGACCAGTTGAGAGAGTCTAATAGTAATAACGTTTATTTTGATATATAACTTATTCTTTTTATAGGTAAACCGATATGGAAAAGCAGGATGTAATTGATCAGTTGAATAAAGTTGAAAAACTCATGCATATGTCCTTACCTTCTGAATATAAGCGCTTTATGATAGAGAACGTCAAGGACACTGACTCTTATGAAATTCAACGAGCAAATGGGGACCAGCTTTATGTATTCAATTGTTTTGATTTACTTGAAAGAAATGCTACATACACAATTCAAGATGTTGAACCTGACTTTTTATTGATTGGTCAAGATGGTGACTTAGGTTATTTTTTGAATTTTCGCAAGGGAACTGATGAAATTTATTCTTTAGATCTTGGGGCGTTGGGGAGTTTAGATATGGACAAAGAAAGTAATAATATATTTATGTTATAAGGTTTTTTGACCCATTGATGAAACACTAGTTTAGTATAACGGAAAAAATCCACGCCAAAGCGTGGATTTTTCATACATGCAAAACAAATCAAACGTTAAACAGGAAGTTCATGATGTCGCCATCTTTAACGACATAATCTTTCCCTTCCGCACGCATCTTGCCTGCTTCTTTCGCGCCTTGTTCACCCTTGTAGGTGATGAAGTCTTCAAACGCGATAGTCTGCGCACGGATGAAGCCTTTCTCGAAGTCGGTGTGGATTTTACCCGCCGCCTGTGGCGCTGTTGCGCCAACAGGGATGGTCCATGCGCGCACTTCTTTTACACCTGCGGTGAAGTAGGTCTGCAGGTTCAGCAGCTCGTAGCCTGCGCGGATCACGCGGTTCAGACCAGGCTCTTCCAGACCCAGCTCGGCCATGAACTCTTCACGGTCAGCGTCGTCCAGCTCTGCGATATCAGATTCAACGGCGGCGCAAACGGCCACAACCACAGAACCTTCAGCCGCAGCGATTTCACGTACTTTGTCCAGGTACGGGTTGTTCTCAAAACCGTCTTCGTTGACGTTGGCGATGTACATGGTTGGCTTCAGGGTCAGGAAGCTCAGGTATTTGATTGCCGCTTTGTCTTCTTCGGTCAGGTTTTTCAGCGCGCGCAGCATGCCTGCGTTTTCCAGCTGCGGCAGACATTTTTCCAGCGCGGCCAGTTCTGCTTTCGCGTCTTTGTCACCACCTTTGGCTTTCTTCTGTACGCGGTGAATAGCGCGTTCACAGGTGTCCAGGTCAGACAGCGCCAGTTCGGTGTTGATTACGTCGATATCGTCAGCCGGATCCACTTTGTTGTTTACGTGGATAATGTTGTCGTTCTCGAAGCAACGCACAACGTGACCGATAGCTTCGGTTTCACGGATGTTGGTCAGGAACTGGTTACCCAGACCTTCCCCTTTGGACGCGCCTTTAACCAGGCCCGCGATATCCACGAATTCCATTGTGGTAGGCAGAATGCGCTGCGGCTTAACGATTTCCGCGAGCTGGTCCAGACGCGGATCGGGCATAGGTACAACACCGGTGTTCGGCTCAATGGTACAGAACGGGAAGTTTGCCGCTTCAATACCTGCTTTGGTGAGCGCGTTGAACAGGGTGGATTTGCCAACGTTTGGCAGACCGACGATACCGCATTTGAATCCCATTTCTAAATCACCTTAATGTCTTGATAATCAATCCGTTAGTGATAACCGATTGAAGAAAAGTAAATAACTACGCCCATTATACACGTAACCCGCAGGCCGCGCGGTAAAAAAGCCGTATTGCGTGGATTATTGCGCTTTGAAGGCATGTAAGCGGTTTGTTGCTTTGGTTAAGCCTTCTTTCAGCCAGATTTCAGTGCAACGTGTCGCTTCGTCTACCGCCTCGTCAATTAATTTCTGTTCAGAAACCGGAGGTTTACCCAGCACAAAACCGACAACTTTGTTTTTATCGCCCGGATGGCCGATTCCTACGCGCAAACGGTGGAAATTAGGGTTATTGCCCAGTTTGCTGATGATGTCTTTCAGACCGTTGTGACCGCCATGACCACCACCCAGCTTGAACTTTGCAACGCCAGGAGGCAGGTCAAGCTCATCGTGGGCAACCAGAATTTCATCCGGGTTGATGCGATAAAACGTCGCCATTGCCGCAACGGCTTTACCGCTCAGGTTCATGAACGTGGTTGGCACCAGCAGACGCACATCGGCACCGGCAAGGTTGATACGTGAGGTATACCCGTAGAATTTCGGTTCTTCACGCAGGGGAGCACGTAACCGTTCGGCCAGCAGGTCAACGTACCAGGCACCGGCATTATGGCGAGTGGCAGCATATTCAGCGCCCGGGTTGGCTAGACCGACAATCAGTTTAATCGTCACGATTCAATTCCTAATGGGTTCCAGATCTGGCGCGTAGTTTACTGTCTGGCGAGCCGCTTGACAAAATTCTGCAACCGGAACGGCAAAATACGAATAATTACTGAGTTGAACCATTAGAATTTCAATCTGTTCAGTTGCTTATTTGTAAACTTTTGTTCCAGCGTTGCCCATTATTGTGATCATTCACGCAACTCATAAAAGCAGTGTTGTCTATACTTTACACACAAGGATCAGGGGCTTTTCCCCTTACAACCCAAAGTTCCGGAGGTGACATATGAAACGCAGAAACGCTTCGTTACTCGGTAACGTGCTGATGGGGTTGGGGCTGTTCGTGATGGTAGCCGGTGTGGGGTATTCTATTTTAAACCAATTGCCGCAGCTTGACCTTCCACAATACTTCGCGCATGGCGCGGTACTGAGCATCTTTGTGGGGGCGGTATTGTGGCTCGCAGGAGCGCGCGTGAGCGGCCATGAGCAGGTCAGTGACAGATACTGGTGGGTGCGCCACTTTGATAAACGTTGCCGCCGTGACCAGCATAAGCACAGCTAGTGCGTTAACATAAAGAACACCGAAACGGCTCCAGATGGAGTCGTTTTTTTTTGCATGATGGGTTGACCCTCACGTAACGTAAGGCCCCAGAGTCGCCTCACTGGCAAAGAAAAGGAGCAGCTATGTTGATTCAGGTAGGGGAACTGGCAAAACGTGCCGGGATCACCGTGCGAACGTTGCATCACTACGAGCAAACAGGGGTATTGCTCCCTTCGGCCAGAAGTGCGGCAGGTTACCGGCTCTATAATCTGGCGGATGTGCAACGTCTGCTTATGATTCAGGCGCTGGCAAAAGCAGGGCTGGAACTTGCTGAAATCAGGGATTTTCTGGAGCAGGAGTCACTCCCGTTAGCCGGATTGCTCGATGCACAAATCAGCTTGCTGGAAAAGCAGTTGCGCAGCATTGACACGCTACGCGACAGACTTGTTGATTTACGTGCCGGGCTTTCCACCGGTGAGGCTCCCGATCTGGAATCCTGGCTACAGACTCTGGAGTTCATGAATATGTACGATCGCTGGTTTAGTAAAGAGGAATTACAGCAGTTGCCATTTGCTGTGCAAAAAGATGCGCTGGCGGCCATCTGGTCAGGGCTGGTTACGGAGGTGAAAACCCTGCAGGAACTGAGCGTTGAGGTTTCTGACCCGCGAGCGATGGATCTGGCTACGCGCTGGATGGTGCGTCTGGAGCAGGATACGGCAGGCAAGCCGGAATTTCTCACTCGTCTGAACGAGATGCACTGTGCTGAGCCCCAGATGCGGGAACAGACGGGGATCACCGCGGAGATGACCGATTACATTACGCGGGCGTTTGCGGAATCAAAACTCATCATCTGGCAGAACTATCTGTCACCGGAGGAGATGGCCTTTACCCGGGCACACTATTTTGACCGCATGCTGGAGTGGCCGCCGCTGGTGGCGAAACTGCACCAGGCGCAGCGCGAAGATCTGGATCCAACGTCTGATGCAGCGCAACGTCTTGCTGAAAACTGGCTGGCATTGTTCCAGTCATATGCGGGAACGAACCCCGAAACACAGCAGAAATTTCGCATCGCCATGCAGCAGGAGCCACATCTGATGAAGGGAACGTGGATGACGCCTGCCGTGCTCGGGTGGCTACAGCAGGCGATAGGCGTGATGATGCAGAGACGTTTCTCTGCATCAGGCCAATCACAGGTCGGCTAACGCGGCGTCGCGGTTCGGATAAAAGGTCAGGCGGCCAGGGATCGGCTGCACACCCGCGCGTGCCATCGTGCGCAGCGGCTGAAACTCCAGGTTACTCACCCGCAGCTCACAGCCTTCTGGCAGGCGCTTAACAAAGCGCTGGAAGGCATCCAGCCCGCCGGCATCCAGCACCGGTACTGCATCCCACTTCAGCACCACAATGCGTTTACCCGCGATACGGGACTCCAGATCGCTAAACAGACCTTCGGCAGCAGCAAAGAACAGCGGGCCTATCACGCGCAGCACCAGCACATCGTCCGGCACCTCAACGTTAACCGGAGAAAGGCGAGTCATCTTTGCAATGCGGCGCATAAACAGCAGCGATGCCAGCACGATGCCTACGCTGATGGCGATAACCATGTCGAACAGGACGGTCAGCGACATACAGATGAGCATCACGATGATGTCGTCTTTCGGCGCGCGACGCAGAAGATTAACCACCTTATGCGCTTCACTCATGTTCCAGGCGACCATCAGCAGCAAAGCCGCCATTGCGGAGAGCGGGAGCCACGAGAGCAGAGGCGCAAGAATAAGCAGAGCAAGGATCACCAGTACGGAGTGGATCACCGCTGACACGGGGGACGTTGCCCCCGCACGCACGTTTGCCGCAGAACGGGCAATCGCCGCCGTTGCCGTGATGCCACCGAAGAACGGTGCAATGAGGTTACCTAAACCCTGGCCGACCAGTTCGCTGTTCGCTTTATGTTTGGTGCCGGTCATACCGTCCAGTACCACGGCGCAGAGCAGGGATTCAATCGCCCCCAGCATCGCCATAGAGAACGCGGCAGGAAGCAGGGCACGCAGTGAATCCCAGCTCAACGTAAAGCTGGAGCCGGGCATATCCCACGGCAGAACCAGCTGCGGCAACAGCTGTGGAATGCCGCTGCCCTGTGATCCATCTGCCAGAATATAGTGGAACTGCGAGCCAATGGTGGCCACATGCCCGCCGAGTAAATTAACAATAGCCATCACCGCGCAGCCCAGCAGAAGTGCGGGTAGGTGACCCGGCAGGCGAATGCCTAAACGGGGCCAGACGATAAGCGTCCCTAGCGTAACAATACCGATGGCGGCATCGCCCAGGTTGGCGGTTGGCAGCGCCATAAACAGCGCCCCGACTTTTTGCAGGTAGTGCTCAGGGACGTGGGCTATCTGCAGGCCCAGGAAATCTTTGATTTGCATCGTCCCGATGGTGATACCAATACCGGATGTGAACCCCAGCGTCACGGAAAGGGGGATATATTCAATCAACCGGCCAAAGCGGGCCAGACCGAACAAAATTAAAAAGACGCCGGACATCAGCGTAGCAACCAGCAGGCCTGCCAGACCAAATTGCTGGGATACCGGATAGAGGATCACCACAAAGGCGGCCGTCGGGCCGGACACGCTGAAGCGAGAACCGCCCGTCAGTGCAATCACAATCCCGGCGACGGCCGAGGTATACAGGCCGTACTGCGGCGCAACCCCGCTGCCAATCGCCAGTGCCATCGCCAGCGGGATGGCGATAATACCGACGGTGATCCCGGCAATAAGGTCACGGACAAAACGTGACGAGGTGTATTTCTCTTTCCAGCAAGCGTCGATGAGGGCGCGAAAGGGCAGAACATGTGAGGAAGCTATATTTTTCACAATTATCTATTATCCGTGTGCGCATCATCTGTCATGTGAATGGCAGGTGAAGGAGGCATTAGTCATACAAATAAATACCAGAGACAAAAAAACCCGCCGCAGCGGGTTTTTTGGCCGTGTTCGATCAGTGCTCGAACATTGCAGAGATGGATTCTTCGTTGCTGATACGACGAATCGCTTCGGCCAGCATCCCGGACAGGGTTAACGTACGTACGTTTGGCAGTGCTTTGATCTCATCACTCAGCGGGATGGTATCGCACACTACCACTTCGTCGATAACGGAGTTACGGAGATTATTCACCGCGTTGCCGGAGAAGATCGGGTGAGTCGCGTAAGCGAACACGCGCTTGGCACCACGTTCTTTCAGCGCTTCGGCTGCTTTACACAGCGTACCGCCGGTATCGATCATGTCGTCAACCAGCACGCAGTCGCGGCCAGCCACGTCACCGATGATGTGCATCACCTGAGAAACGTTAGCACGCGGACGGCGTTTGTCGATGATGGCCATGTCGGTATCGTTCAGCAGCTTAGCAATAGCACGTGCACGTACTACGCCGCCGATGTCCGGAGAAACCACAATTGGGTTGTCCAGGTTCAGCTGCAGCATATCTTCCAGCAGGATTGGACTGCCGAATACGTTATCAACCGGAACGTCGAAGAAGCCCTGGATCTGCTCTGCGTGCAGGTCAACGGTCAGAACGCGGTCAACACCGACGCTGGACAGGAAGTCAGCGACAACTTTGGCCGTGATAGGCACACGCGCGGAACGAACGCGACGGTCCTGGCGAGCATAGCCAAAGTAAGGGATAACAGCAGTGATACGGCCTGCGGAAGCACGACGCAGCGCATCGACCATAACAACCAATTCCATCAGGTTGTCGTTTGTTGGAGCACAGGTGGACTGGATGATGAAAATATCACCACCGCGTACATTTTCGTTAATTTGTACGCTGACTTCGCCGTCGCTAAAGCGACCTACGGCGGCGTCGCCGAGGGAAGTGTACAGGCGGTTGGCAATACGTTGTGCTAGTTCCGGGGTGGCGTTACCAGCAAAAAGCTTCATATCAGGCACGAGAAGAACCTCAGGCATGCGTCCAGTGGTGGATAACCTTCGCCAAAAACTGTGCGGGCCAGGCGAAAACTATCCAGGCGGTGTATTAATGAGCGCGATGCAACGTCTGGAACAGGGTGACGTTGTCACCGAAACTCAGTCTGCGCCAGAATGGCGTGCTGTAGTGGGGAGGTGTTCATCCCGCGTGCTACAAAACCATGCAGCCAAACCGGCGCTTGCTCAAGCACCTGACGAGCGGCGGATTCGGTGTCAAATTCAGCAAAGACACAGGCCCCTGTACCAGTCAGGCGCGACGGCGCGTATTCTAACAGCCAGGAAAGCACCGCATCAACCTCGCGAAAACGTTTTCTTGCGATATCCTCGCAATCGTTGCTGAATTCACAATTTAATAACGTTTCTATTGACCGCACCGGAGTATTTCGTGGCAGGTCAGGATCTTTGAAGATAACCGGGGTCGGAATGCTGACACCCGGGTGGGCAACCAGATACCATTTTTCCGGCGGTTCAACCGGGGAGAGGATTTCGCCAATCCCTTCCGCGAAAGCGGCATGGCCGCGCACAAACACCGGCACATCAGCACCCAGCGTTAACCCTAAGGCCGCCAGCTCGTCTTTCGACAACCCGCAGCCCCAGAGATGGTTCAGCGCAACCAGCACGGTGGCCGCGTTCGACGAACCACCACCCAGACCACCGCCCATCGGCAGACGCTTCTCAATGCGGATATCCGCGCCGCTCCCCGCAGGTAACCGACCCGTGTCGGCCGCCGCTTTCATCAGCAGTCGCGCGGCGCGAACGATCAGATTGTCTTCGTGCGCGACACCTTCAACGGGCGTCAGCAGGCAAATCTGGCCGTCATCGCGCAGCTCAATGGAGATGGTGTCGCCATAATCGACAAACTGAAATAGCGTCTGCAGGGTGTGGTAACCGTCAGCACGCTGCCCGGTGATGTATAAAAACAGGTTCAGTTTTGCAGGAGAGGGCCAGTGGGTCATCATTTAACGATCCAGTTGTCCATTTTCAGCTTGATGCGCTGGCTGCCCTGCGTCAGCTCCATATTGGATGGCAGCGACGGTTTACTGTTGCTGTCATAGGCGTTGTACACCACTTTCCAGGTTTTGCCGTTCTGAGCGTAGTTCACCTGGCTCAGACGGTACTGATCGTCGAGGGTGTAGTCGGTCGCCTCACCCGGCAGGCCAAGGATCCACTGGCGCAAACTGTTCAGCGGGATTGGCATACCGGTCAGCTTGCCAATCATCTCTTCGGCATCGGTGGCCGTGTAGTGCTGGCCTTTGTTATCGGTTACCTGCGCTTCACCTGGTTTGGCGACAAGCTCCAGCTCGGTGCTGCCCAGCGGGTTTAACAGCAGCAGACGGTAGTTGTCCTGACCCGTTTGCTGCCAGAAGAATCGCGCATACACTTTTTGCTCGTCAGACAGATAAGCAAAGGCACCACGGGTCTGATACTGACTTAAATTGCGCACATCTTGCTGGTGCTGACGCCACTGCGGCGAGTCAGGACTTTTACCTGGACCTTTGGGTGGGGTGATTGAACACGCGGTCAGAACCAGCGCCGCCAGAGGCAGCAGGCGAATCAGTCGGGTCATAATGATGACAAATCCTTGAGATACGTTGCAGTTATAACTGTTAATGCTAGCGTTGAAGGGTGCCACCGTCTACGTTCAAATTATCTCAAAGCGTTGTATAACCTATTACTCCGAAAGGGTGCAGTCTCTTTTATTGATCTCGCGCATCCTGTATGATGCATCTTGCTAACCTTATTAACGCTGGTACTACTCCCGCTCAACATGACCCTATTAGCACTCGGTATTAACCACAAAACAGCCCCGGTTTCGCTGCGAGAACGCGTAACGTTTTCGCCGGATACGCTCGACCTGGCGCTGGATAGCCTGCTTGCACAGCCGATGGTGCAGGGCGGCGTGGTACTCTCGACGTGCAACCGTACCGAGCTTTACTTAAGCGTGGAAGAGCAGGACAACCTGCATGAAGCGCTTATCCGCTGGTTATGTGACTACCACAATCTCAATGAAGAAGAGCTGCGCACCAGTCTGTACTGGCATCAGGACAACGATGCGGTCAGCCATCTGATGCGGGTGGCCAGCGGGCTGGATTCACTGGTGCTGGGCGAACCACAAATTCTCGGTCAGGTGAAGAAGGCGTTTGCAGATTCACAAAAAGGACACCTGAAAGCCAGCGAACTGGAGCGTATGTTCCAGAAGTCTTTCTCTGTGGCAAAGCGTGTGCGAACCGAAACCGACATTGGTGCCAGTGCGGTTTCTGTTGCTTTCGCGGCCTGTACCCTCGCGCGTCAAATCTTTGAATCCTTGTCGACTGTCACCGTGTTGCTGGTTGGCGCAGGCGAAACCATCGAGCTTGTGGCGCGCCATCTGCGCGAGCACAAGGTGAAAAAGATGATTATCGCTAACCGTACCCGCGAACGTGCGCAGGTGCTGGCGGACGAAGTGGGCGCAGAGGTGGTTGCGCTGAGCGACATCGATGAACGCCTGAAAGAGGCGGATATTATTATCAGTTCAACTGCCAGCCCGCTGCCCATTATTGGCAAAGGGATGGTGGAACGAGCGCTGAAGTCCCGTCGTAATCAGCCGATGCTGCTGGTGGATATCGCCGTCCCGCGTGATGTCGAGCCTGAAGTCGGCAAACTGGCTAACGCCTATCTTTACAGCGTGGATGACCTGCAAAGCATCATTTCGCACAACCTTGCCCAGCGTAAAGCGGCGGCGGTTCAGGCGGAAACCATCGTTGAGCAGGAAACCAGCGAATTTATGGCCTGGCTGCGCGCGCAAAGCGTCAGCGAGACTATCCGCGATTACCGCGGGCAGGCGGAGCAGGTGCGTGATGACCTGACTGCCAAAGCGCTGGCGGCCCTTGAACAGGGCGGCGACGCACAAGCCATTCTGCAGGATCTGGCCTGGAAACTGACCAATCGCCTGATCCATGCACCAACCAAATCTCTCCAGCAGGCTGCCCGGGACGGGGACGATGAACGCCTGACTATTCTGCGCAACAGCCTCGGGCTGGAATAGCGCGCTATACCCATTTTCTATTACAAGGTGCATTTACGCCTATGAAGCCTTCTATCGTCGCCAAACTGGAAGCTCTGCATGAGCGCCATGAAGAAGTACAGGCGCTGCTCGGTGATGCCGGGACTATTGCAGACCAGGAACGTTTTCGCGCACTGTCGCGTGAGTACGCGCAGTTAAGTGATGTTGCAAAATGCTTTACCGACTGGCGACAGGTCCAGGAAGATATTGAAACCGCGCAGATGATGCTCGACGACCCTGAAATGCGTGAAATGGCGCAGGAAGAGCTGCTGGACGCGAAAACGCGTTCAGAAGAGATGGAGCAACAGCTCCAGGTGCTCCTGCTGCCAAAAGATCCGGACGATGAACGTAACGCCTTCGTGGAAGTCCGCGCCGGTACCGGCGGTGACGAAGCGGCGCTGTTTGCGGGTGATCTGTTCCGCATGTACAGCCGTTACGCGGAAGCGCGTCGCTGGCGCGTGGAAATCATGAGTGCCAACGAAGGCGAGCATGGCGGTTTCAAAGAGGTGATTGCCAAGATCAGCGGCGACGGCGTGTACGGCCGTCTGAAGTTTGAATCCGGTGGTCACCGCGTACAGCGCGTTCCGGCTACCGAATCACAGGGACGTATCCACACTTCCGCCTGTACGGTGGCGGTCATGCCTGAGCTGCCGGAAGCGGAACTGCCGGACATCAATCCGGCGGATCTGCGCATTGACACCTTCCGTTCCTCAGGGGCGGGTGGTCAGCACGTTAACACCACCGACTCCGCAATCCGTATTACCCACCTGCCAACCGGCATCGTGGTTGAGTGCCAGGATGAACGTTCCCAGCACAAAAACAAAGCTAAAGCCCTCTCCGTGCTCGGGGCGCGTATTCGTGCCGCCGAAGTGGCAAAACGCCAGCAGGCGGAAGCGTCTACCCGTCGTAACCTGCTGGGCAGTGGCGATCGTAGCGATCGTAACCGCACCTATAACTTCCCGCAGGGGCGCGTGACCGACCACCGCATCAACCTGACGTTATACCGTCTGGATGAAACGATGGAAGGTAAACTCGATATGCTGATTGAGCCTATCGTGCAGGAATATCAGGCCGACCAGCTGGCGGCATTGTCCGAGCAGGAATAATGGATTTTCAACACTGGTTACGCCATGCCGCCAGTGCGCTTTCTGAAAGTGAAAGCCCTAAACGCGACGCTGAAATTTTGCTGGAGTATGTGACGGGGAAAACCCGTACTTACCTGCTTGCCTTCGGCGAGACGGTGCTGACTGCTGAACAGGAAACACAACTTACCGCGCTGCTTGCCCGGCGTAAAACCGGTGAGCCGGTGGCGCATCTGGTTGGTGAGCGTGAATTCTGGTCATTGCCGCTGTTTGTCTCACCCGCCACCTTGATCCCCCGGCCGGACACCGAGTGTCTGGTGGAGCAGGCGCTGGCGCGTTTACCGGCAAACCACTGTCGTATTCTCGATCTCGGTACCGGTACTGGCGCGATTGCGCTGGCGCTTGCCAGCGAACGCCCGGACTGCGACGTGACGGCGGTTGACGTGATGCCTGACGCAGTGGCACTGGCACAGCGAAATGTCGAACACCTCGGATTCCGCAATGTGACGGTGCTGCAAAGCAGCTGGTTCAGCGCACTTGAGAACCGCGCGTTTGAGATGATTGTCAGTAATCCTCCCTACATTGACGAACACGACCCGCACCTCGCGCAGGGAGATGTTCGCTTTGAGCCGCTGACGGCACTGGTTGCGGCCAACGAAGGTTTAGCCGATCTTGATCACATTGTGACAACGTCACGACAACATTTGCTTCCCGGTGGCTGGCTGCTGGTGGAACATGGCTGGATGCAAGGAGAAGCTGTCCGTGCTCTGTTTACGCAAGCAGGGTACGCCGCGGTAGAAACCTGCCGCGATTACGGCGGCAATGACCGTCTGACGCTGGGGCAGTGGTCATGAGTCTGTTTACCGTGCTGATAACTGTTCACCTGCTCGCCGTTGCGATGACCATCGGTTTTTTCATCGTGCGGTACTGGTGGCGCTACAGCAATAATCCACTGATTGACCTCCGCTGGGTGCGAATTGCACCACACTGTATCGACACGGTGCTGTTTCTCTCTGGAGCCGGGTTAATGTGGAAGACGGGCTATCTGCCTTTTACTGATAAAGGTACATGGCTGACTGAAAAGCTGTTTGGCGTTATCATCTACATCGTTTTGGGTTTTATCGCGCTTGGGCGTCGTCGTCCGCGCAGCCAGCAGACCGGGTTTATTGCCTTTCTGCTGGGTCTGGTGGTGCTGTACATCATCATTAAACTCGCCACCACAAGAATACCGTTACTGGGGTAAGTCATGAAGTCCTTAGCCGATTTCGAATTTAACAAAGTGCCGCTCTGCGATGGAATGATCCTGATTTCGGAGATGATCCGCGACGATTTTACGTCGCAGTACGTCTACGCGGAGCTGGAAAATCTGGTCAGTCTGGCGCGTGAAGAGATCAATCAGGCGCGCCCGCAGGACTGGCAATTAGAGAAGCTTATTGAGCTTTTCTACGGCGAATGGGGTTTCTGCGACACGCGTGGCGTGTATCGCCTGTCTGACGCATTATGGCTGGATCAGGTCTTAAAAAATCGTCAGGGCAGCGCTGTGGCGCTGGGTTCTATTTTGCTGTGGGTCGCACACCGTCTGGATATCCCGCTGGTGCCGGTCATCTTCCCGACGCAGATGATCCTGCGGGCGGAGTGGCTGGACGGCGAGATGTGGTTAATCAATCCATTTAATGGCGACACGCTGGATGAACATACGCTGGACGTGTGGCTGAAAGGTAATATCAGCCCGGTGGCCGAACTCTTCAACGAAGATCTCGACGAAGCCGATAACTCAGAGGTTATCCGCAAGCTGCTGGATACGCTGAAGTCTGCGCTGATGGAAGAGCGGCAGATGGAGCTGGCGCTGCGTGCCAGTGAAGTGCTGCTGCAGTTTAATCCGGAAGATCCGTACGAAATCCGCGATCGTGGCCTTATCTATGCCCAGCTCGATTGTGAGCATGTGGCGCTGAATGATTTGAGCTATTTTGTGGAGCAATGCCCGGAAGACCCGATCAGCGAAATGATCCGCGCGCAGATCAACGCGATCTCGCACAAACAAATTACACTGCATTAATCTTAATTCCGATTCACACCTGAATAAGGCGATCCTATGAAACAAAAAGTGGTTAGCATTGGTGACATCAACGTGGCAAACGACCTGCCGTTCGTGCTGTTTGGCGGCATGAACGTGCTGGAATCACGTGATCTTGCGATGCGCATTTGCGAGCACTACGTGACCGTGACCCAGAAACTGGGCATTCCGTACGTGTTTAAAGCCTCTTTTGACAAAGCCAACCGCTCCTCTATCAACTCTTACCGTGGCCCGGGCCTGGAAGAGGGAATGAAGATTTTCCAGGAGCTGAAACAGACCTTTGGCGTGAAAGTGATCACCGACGTGCATGAAGCTGCGCAGGCGCAGCCAGTGGCTGACGTGGTGGATGTGATCCAGCTTCCTGCGTTCCTGGCTCGCCAGACCGACCTGGTTGCCGCAATGGCGAAAACCGGTGCCGTGATCAACGTGAAAAAACCACAGTTCGTAAGCCCTGGCCAGATGGGTAACATCGTCGATAAGTTTATCGAAGGGGGTAACGACAAGGTTATTCTGTGTGACCGTGGTTCAAACTTCGGTTATGACAACCTGGTTGTGGATATGCTGGGCTTCAGCGTGATGAAGAATGTGTCCAACCAGTCTCCGGTGATCTTCGATGTGACTCACGCCCTGCAGTGCCGCGACCCGTTTGGTGCAGCGTCTGGTGGCCGTCGTGCGCAGGTAACGGAACTGGCGCGCGCCGGTATGGCAACTGGCCTGGCAGGTCTGTTCATTGAAGCGCACCCGGATCCGGCTCACGCGAAATGCGATGGCCCATCGGCGCTGCCGCTGGACAAGCTGGAGCCGTTCCTGAAACAGATCAAAGCAATTGACGATCTGGTGAAAAGCTTCGACGAGCTGGATACCAGCAACTAATAAAAAAACCCGCTTCGGCGGGTTTTTTTATGTTTTCTCCCTCTCCCACAGGGCTGAGGGTTCCCCACAAATGAATGCGGGCAGTGCACCATTCCCTCGCCCCTCTGGGGAGAGGGTTAGGGTGAGGGGAATATACGGCAGTGGTGGTGATTCCGTTCACTTTATGTCGATTGCTACTCTGTAACGACAATACCCGTGAACGTGCCAGGGTGGCTCAGTCGCCACCACCCTGGCAACCCGGGCTCCCGGCGGTAAATCGCCGCTTCGCGGTACCTTCGGCTTATTCCTTTCGGCTTATCGGGTACGGGCGGAGGAAACATCCCTGTAAAGCCCGCCCTCTCGGCGCATCCATGCGCCTCGCCCCGGCCTGCAGGAAGCGCCTCAGCGATTTACAGCCGGACCAGGCATCGCTGTAAGTCATTTATTCCGCATAAAAAATCGTCATCGCTTCGGATAATAAATTTACTGGGGAACCCTTCACCCCACAGGGAGAGAGTTGGGGTGAGGGCATCAGGCCGCAGCGGATGAAAACTACGCAAATATCGTCATCAGATACGCCACAAACAGCGCCATATGTGCTGCACCGTTCAGCACGTTTGTGCGTCCGGTTGAGAAAGAGATATGGCACAGCACCAGCGACGCTACCATCACAATCATCTCTGGCGCGCCCAGCGCAAACTGCAACGCGTTGCCGGTCATAAAGGCAATCAGCGTCACCACCGGAACGGTGAGTGAGATAGTCGCCAGCACGGAGCCGAAGAACAGGTTCATTGCACGCTGCACCTGATTGCTCAGCACCGCCTTCAGCGCCCCCAGCCCTTCAGGGGAGAGAATGAGCAGCGCCACCAGGAAACCGGTAAACGCCACCGGAGCATTCAGCTCAGTTAGCAGTGTCTCCAGCGGGTTCGCGTTCATCTTGGTCACGGCGATAACCGCAATCAGATGCACAAGGAGCCAAACGGTGTGCCATAGGCTGCTGTGGGCGGACGGCTTACCGTGGTGCGGATCGTCGTCGTCGCTATCATCTTCATGCTCGTATACAAACAGGCTCTGGTGCGTTTTGGTCTGAATAAGCAGGAATACGCCATACATAGCCGCAGAAATCAGCGCCACCAGTAAGGCCTGCCCGGTAGTGAAGTTCGCGCCAGGCAGTGCCATCGGGAAGACCAGCACGATAATGGCCAGCGGGAACAGGGCGATAAGATACTGTTTAATGCCAAACAGGTTCATATATTGGGTGGCAAATTTACGGCCACCTAATAACAGAGAGAAACCCACCAGACCGCCCGTTACAATCATAATGATGGAATAGAGCGTGTCGCGCATTAGCGTGGGGGCAGCATCCCCGGTTGCCATTAGCGCGGAAATCAGGCTGACTTCGAGAATAACAACGGAAAGACTTAAAATTAATGAGCCATATGGCTCGCCCAGACGGTGGGCTAAGACGTCGGCATGGCGTACCACGCTAAAGGCACTGCTTAAGATCCCCACCAACGCGAGAATATTGATACCAACCACCACTGGCAGTGACTGACTGCTTCCCCAGAAGAGCAGCACCGCCAGCGCCAGAACCGGGAAAATGAGAGACGTCTCCTTGTGGCGGGTCTTTACCGCCTCGTGTGTTGCTGTCATGTGCTTCTCCATCAATGCAGGTGCTTGTAATTATAGATAGAATTTTGAGGGCGTTAAACTAACAGAACTCTGTTAAATTCCCTTTAATTTTTACTTAATTTTACCTTGATAAGGACATTGCCATTCAGAGTGACATAATAGCGACTCTTTTATGAATAAACATTAAATAACAGTCAATTAATGATTGTAATAATTCATGATTTCAATCTTTATTAGCGACAGAAAAGCGCTATTCAGTAGTGAAAACAGGACGTAGTGATACTATATAAAATGAAGTATACGTTACCAGATAACATGCCAAATGAGCTTCCCGCCATGAAATAATTAGCTGCCTTTGTTTTGACTTTTCAGGCGGTTGAACTTCCGTTGTATTGCAACTGGCCTGTGAATTGCTTATCGTTAATTAACTGCTGGCAAAATGACCAGCACATAATGCCGGGAAGGCGAATTACAGATGTTGCAAGGAAGCATGCAGTGGCGGAGGTGTAAAGTGTTAACGCGTGATTTCTTAATGAAGGCAGATTGTAAGACGGCATTTGGTGCTATTGAGGAATCGCTTCTCTGGTCGGCTGAACAACGTGCAGCATCGCTCGCTGCTACGCTGGCGTGTCGCCCGGATGATGGCCCGGTATGGATTTTTGGCTACGGTTCGCTGATGTGGAACCCGGCTCTGGAATTTATTGAATCAGCAACAGGTACACTCCCTGGCTGGCACCGCGCATTTTGTTTGCGCCTGACCGCCGGACGCGGGAGTGCCTGTCAGCCAGGACGGATGCTTGCCCTGAAAGAGGGTGGACGCACCACGGGCGTGGCATACCGTCTGCCGGATGCAACTCTGGCAGATGAGCTGACGCTATTGTGGAAGCGCGAGATGATCACCGGCTGCTATATGCCAGGCTGGTGCAAGCTGGAACTTGACGACGGTCGCACCGTCAATGCGCTGGTGTTTATTATGGATCCGCGCCATCCGCTGTATGAAGCGGATACCCGCACGCAGGTAATTGCTCCGTTAATTGCTGCCGCCAGCGGGCCGCTGGGTACTAATGCACAGTATCTTTTTTCACTCGATCAGGAACTGACGCGCCTCGGCATGAAGGACGATTGTCTGGATGAACTGGTGGTGAAGGTGAAAGCGCTGCTGGAAGGAAATGTGCTGAATAACCCGCTGCACCCGGGTTTTGCCTGATAATACGCCCGGCTGCAAGCGTGCAGACCGGGCGTTCGTGTATTATGCCGCAACGTAGCTGACTGAATGCTCCAGCGACTGGCTGTGGCTGTCAATCAGAACATCCCATGTGCCGGTATACGGCACAGTAAGCCACGCTTTGTCATCCTGTACGGTCAGAATGTCTGCCTGCGATTGCCGCTGCGCTTTTGAACTCATCAGATGAATACGGCAGCGCTCTGAGCAACGAACCACTATTGTATCCCCGCCAAACAGTTTCAAACTTGTTTTAACCAGTGCCATTTTTTACCCCGTCGTCTTAAACAACGCTCTCCCTGCAACCCATTCCGAGCGTGATGTTGTTCACAATTCACTCACTGCATAACACCAAAGGGGAGGGGGTGGGATGCTGATTTTGATCAAAAAATGGCATAACATTTAAACAAAAATGACAAAACACCTGAAAGCTTTCAGCTGACGCGCGTTTCACCAGGCTAACGCGCGTCAGAAGAAAATTATATGCGGAAATGTCCGGCTGTTTCAGCAAGGTCACCCGCCTGGCTTTGCAGGGCGCTGGCTGCAGTGGCGGATTGCACCACCAGCTCAGCATTCTGTTGTACCATCCTGTCGAGATGGGTAACTGCATGGTTAATCTCGTGAATACCTTTCATCTGCTCGCTGGTGGCAATGGAAATCTCACGCATGATGCCCGAAACGCTACCGATGCTGGAGCGGATCTCATTCATGCTTTCCCCTGCCAGGTGAACGTAGCGAGAGCCGGTTGCCACGCTGTTGGTGGTGGAGTCGATCAGCGTTTTGATCTCTTTTGCCGCCTGAGCACTGCGGCTGGCCAGGTTACGCACTTCACCCGCAACCACCGCAAACCCACGGCCTTGTTCCCCGGCACGGGCCGCTTCCACCGAGGCGTTCAGTGCCAGAATGTTGGTCTGGAAAGCAATGCCGTCAATTACGCTGGTAATATCGCCAATTTTCGCTGACGCCACTTCGATAGACTGCATGGTGCTGATGGCCTGAGATACCACTTCGCCACCGCGTGAGGCGGCCGCAGAGGCCTTGCTTGCCTGATCGTTGGCTTCTGCCGCAGACTCATTCGACTGGGTCACCGAAGCGGTGATCTCTTCGACGGCGCTGGCGGTTTCACGCAGACTGGAGGCGGCCTGCTCGGTACGCCCGGAGAGATCCTGGTTACCGGCGGCAATTTCCTGTGCGGCGTTTTTCACCGATGCGCTGGCATCTCGCAGCTGAACCATTACCACCGAGAGCTTATCGCTGAAGGCGTTAAATGCATGTGCGATTTGCGCCACTTCATCCTCGCCGTTATCTGGCAGACGCTGTGACAGGTCGTTAGTTCCGTTAGCAATGTTGTTCATCGCGTCGCGGATATCGGACAACCGTTTGAGCAGGCGGGCAATCAGGAAGTGAACAATTGCACCGCTCAACAGTGCCAGGATCACCAGCGACAGTGCTGACGCTTTCAGCAGCGAGCGCATGCCGGAGGTGGCATCGCTGTTGTCGAGCGCCACGATCAACATCCAGTGGGTACCCGGAACCGCCGTCGCGATGAAGGTTTTTTCGACACCGTTGAGCGACCCGTCAACCGGGTTACCGCTTTTCAGGGCCGCAAAATCGGTGTCTTTGATGGTTTCGCCAAAGGGTTTCAGGGTCAGGGCCGGATCGTTCGCGGCAATGACGGTGCCATCGCTGTCAAGGAGCAAGCCGCTGCTGGCCGGAGTAGGATGGATCCCGCGCACGTTAGCCACCACGCTGTCCATTGCTACGTCACCGGCGACGACCGCTTTCAGTGAGCCGTTTTCTTTCACCGGCACGGCAAAGGTCACCACCAGTTTCCCGGTGCCTGCATCAACGTAAGGCGCTGTCACGACGGGGGCGTCAGCGCTGACTACCTGCTGATACCATGGTCGAATGGTAGGGTCGTAATCCGCAGGAACACCGGCGGGATCGGAGAATTTCGCCGTTTTGCTGGTATAGCCAACATAAACGTTAGTAAACCCACCCGCCTGGGCGAGTTGTTTAAACACCGGAACCGGGTCGTCACTCAGCGCAACAGTCTGCGCCGAGGCGATCACCGTCATTTTGCTGTGTACCCAGTCCGCAATCGCCATGTTATGGCTGGCACTGGTGCTGTTCAGAATATCACGCTGTGATTGCTGGTTATCCTGGCGCGTGACCTGGAAGTTTATAACGGTATTGAGAAGAAGCGCGACGACCAGACAACCTGTCGTCGCGGCAATGATGCGTGCACGAATGGATCTGAACATAAGTAAAATACCTGCTGTGTTGTTTTCATGCCTATCGGCAACCTGGCAGGTAAACTTGATGCTGAAACCGCGTCCATAAGAAAATAATATTTTTTCGGATTTATTATTAAAATGTTAATACTTTATCGGCGTCCAGCGTCCACTCTGCCAGCTCGACGAGGGTTCCAATTTCAACCCCCTCAATCAACGGTAGCCCGGTAATGCCGCGCCCGTCGGTGCAGGTCTTACACAGTTTGACCGGTACATTTTGCGCAGTCAGGATCTCCAGCATTTGCTGAATATTGTACCCTTCTGCGGGTTTTTGCCCCTTCAGCCCGGCGGTGACGGCATCCGACATTAAAAAGAGACGTAGCGCCAGGTTGCTCTCCCGTTCGCGCAGTGCGATTGCCAGACGCAGGCTGTTAAAAAGGGATTCGCTGCCGTAGGCCGCGCCGTTGGCGACGATCACAATCTTCTGCATGTTGACTCCTGTTCTTTGATAAGGCACGAATATTGCTTACTTCTCCGGAGATTCGCTATCCGGGAGAGTAAGCATGACATTAATGGCTGGCAGTACGCCAGGTGCAACCGAATGGTTCCAGCGCGCAAGAGTGATGCGCCGGGAGCAGCTCAGCAAACTGGCACAGCTGGGTGTGCTGGTGAGCGGCATCAGTCGGCTGGTGCATATGCTACAGTGCGAGCGTGGGGCATCTAACGTCTGGCTCTGCTCACAGGGTAAGCTGTACGCGCCTGAATGCAAAGCCAGCCGGGGTCTGGTGGATGAAAATCTCGCCGCGCTTTATGACATGCTTGAAAAGCACACCCCAATGTCAGGCAGTGCCGTCTGCGAACGTATCGCCAGCGCACTGCTCAGCCTGGAAATACTGCCTGCCCTGCGTGACGGGGTGAATAAGCAAACCATCACGTCACCGCAGGCGATGGAGCACTACTGTCGCATGCTTCGCCATCTGCTCAGTATCGTGCCACAGCTCAATGACAGCATTGACGATCCGCAAATTGCAGGCCGTTTTGTCGCGCTCTATAGCCTGATGCAGGGCAAAGAACTGGTGGGACAAGAGCGGGCACTGGGTGCCATCGGTTTCACGCTGGGGAATTTTAATGATGACACCCGCCAGAGACTGGTTGACCGCATTGACGGTCAGCAGGCCTGTTTTGAGGTTTTTTTGTCGCACAGTCATGCCGACGTGCAGAACACATTCTCCCTCAACTGCCTGCCAGAGCGTGAGATCGAACAGCTCAGACGCGTGGCCTGTACCCGCCAGCCTGCCGCGGATAACGGTGACACCGCGCTGAACTGGTTTTCCCTGCAAACGACACGTCTTGAGCACCTGCGCACGCTGGAGGAGGTGGCGATTGCCGATCTGATGATCGCAGTGGATGAGCGCATCCAGAGTGACGACGACATTACGGTACCGGCCGATGAGCACGACGATCCCCTTGTGCATTACCCGGATAAACCCTTGCTACCCCTGGTTCGCCAGCAGGCGCGCGAAATAGAGCAACTCTCCCGCCAGCTTGCTTCCTTGCGCGATACGCTCGAGGAGCGCAAAACCATTGATAAAGCCAAAAGCGTGCTGATGATGCACCAGAGTATGAGCGAAGAGCAGGCGTGGACTGCCCTGCGTAAAATGGCGATGGACAAGAATCAACGCATGGTGGATATCGCCCGCGCTTTGCTTACCGTGAAGACGTTGTGGCAGGTAACACCAAAGGAGTAGTTGCACAAGTTGTGGGCATTTTGTGCCTGATTGAGGTGCGTCAACGCGTGCCCGTTCTGGCAACCACCAGCAAAACCGCGGGTTAAAAACTGGCATTCCCTTTGCATTAACAAATTAACCATTTTTGACGATGCGCCAACGGCGGTGCATGCGTCTTCGGGATAAAGGCGTCCAGCGGTGCTCCGGCACCGTCGGGCGCTTTTTTTTGTCTTTTTTTCAGGAGTGGGTCATGGCGGATGTGTCGAGACGGCGGTTTTTGCAGGCCAGCATGCTGGCGGGTGGCGCAATGTTGTTACCGGGTGTCATGCAGGCTGCGTGGGCGGCAGGGTCGGATAAACCGGAGCTGGAGACAGTGCGTATCGGGTTTATCCCGCTGACCGATTGCGCCCCGGTGGCGATCGCGGCGCTGAAAGGGTTCGATAAAAAATACGGCATTACCATTGTACCGACGAAAGAGGCGAGCTGGGCGGCAGTACGCGACAAACTGGTGGCCGGTGAACTGGATGCTGCACACATTCTTTACGGCCTGTTATACGGGCTGGAACTGGGCATTGCGGGTAAGCCGCAGCCAATGGCGAACCTGATGACGCTCAACCAGAACGGTCAGGCAATTACGCTCTCAGGTGACCTGGCGGAGAAGGGGGTTCGCGATCCCGACGGGCTGAAAAAGCTGATCGGGCAACAGGCTCCAGGGACGTACACCTTTGCGCACACCTTCCCGACAGGGACGCACGCCATGTGGCTCTACTACTGGCTGGCCAGCGCGGGCATTAATCCGTTCGACGACATCCGTACCGTGGTGGTTCCGCCCCCGCAAATGGTGATGAACATGCGCATTGGCAACATGGTCGGTTTTTGCGTCGGCGAGCCGTGGAATGCACGCGCCATTAACGATCGTATCGGGTTCACTGCTGCAACGTCCCAGTCTGTCTGGGCGGATCATCCGGAAAAAATTCTCGGTACGCGTCGTGACTGGGTAGAGAAAAATCCGCATACCGCACGGGCTCTGGTCAGCGCGGTGCTGGATGCCGCCCGCTGGATCGATGCCTCCCCGGAAAACAAACGTGAAACTGCGCAGCTCCTTTCTCGCCGGGCGTGGCTGAACACCAAAGAGCAGTATCTCACCGGGCGGATGCTCGGCGAGTACGACAACGGGATTGGTCAACGCTGGCAGGATGCGCATCCGATCCGCTTCTTCAACGACGGTGCCGTCAGCTATCCGTATCACTCCGACGGCATGTGGTTCTTAACCCAGTTTCGTCGCTGGGGCTTGCTCAAAACCGCGCCAGACTACGCGGCAATCGCACAACGCATTAACCAGACGTCGGTCTGGCAGGATGCCGCCACGGCAGTGGGTGGTATTACCGCGCCGTCGTCACCGTATCGCAGCAGCACCCTGATGGACGGTACCGTCTGGAACGGCACCGATCCGGAAGGATACGCCAACCGCTTCGCTATTCACCGTAAAGGGGCCTGATTATGCAGCATCTGCAACGTACGACATCCAAAGAAAAAACGCCGGTGAGTGGGGAGGTGATTAGCCTGCCACCGGTACAGGTTCGCCGTCGTGCGCCAGCGTTTACGCGCCGTCTTAATGACGTTTTACAGCGCATCATTCCGGCGTTTCTCGGCCTGGGGTTACTGGTGTTGCTGTGGCAACTGGCGGCGATTAACAGTAAAGGCTTCCCGACTCCGCTCAGCACGCTGGATTCCGCCTTAACCCTGTTTGCCGACCCGTTTTACCGCGACGGGCCAAATGATATGGGCATCGGCTGGAACGTACTCGCCTCACTGCAGCGCGTGGCGGTGGGCTTTGGTCTGGCGGCGCTGGCAGGTATTCCGCTGGGTTTTCTGATTGGTCGCTTCACCTTTTTCTCCCGCATGTTTGGCCCGTTGATCGCCCTGTTACGCCCGGTCAGCCCGCTGGCATGGCTGCCCATTGGCCTGCTGTTGTTCCAGAAAGCGGAACCGGCATCGAGCTGGACGATTTTCATCTGCTCGATCTGGCCAATGGTGATCAACACCGCCGAAGGGGTGCGTCGTATTCCACAGGATTACCTCAATGTTGCCCGTGTGCTGCAACTCTCTGAGTGGACGGTTATGCGTCGCATCCTCTTTCCGGCGGTTCTTCCGGCGGTACTGACCGGGGTACGCCTGTCCATCGGCATTGCCTGGCTGGTGATTGTTGCCGCCGAGATGCTGACCGGAGGGTTAGGGATCGGTTTCTGGATCTGGAATGAGTGGAACAACCTCAACGTCGAAAACATTCTCATCGCCATCGTCATTATTGGCGTGGTCGGGTTGCTGCTGGAGCAGGGATTGATGCTGATCGCCCGTCGCTTTAGCTGGCAGGAAAAATAAGGAGTGACTATGAAACCGTTAATTCAGGTACAGGCCGTGAGCCAGCGTTTTTCCACTGCCAGCGGGGAGTTTCTGGCGCTGCAAAACGTCTCTTTTGATATTCACGAAGGTGAAACCGTGAGCCTGATTGGCCACTCCGGCTGTGGTAAGTCGACGCTGCTGAACCTTATCGCCGGGATCACCTTACCGACAGAAGGCGGGCTGATTTGCGATAACCGCGAAATTGCAGGCCCTGGACCAGAGCGTGCGGTGGTGTTCCAGAACCACTCTTTGCTGCCGTGGCTGACCTGTTTCGACAACGTCGCACTGGCGGTGGATCAGGTGTTTCGTCGCACCATGAGCAAGGCTGAACGCCGGGAGTGGATTGAACACAATCTTGAACGAGTGCAGATGGGGCATGCCCTGCATAAACGTCCGGGGGAGATTTCCGGGGGGATGAAACAGCGTGTTGGCATCGCCCGTGCGCTGGCGATGAAGCCGAAAGTGTTACTGATGGATGAACCTTTCGGGGCGCTGGATGCACTCACGCGTGCTCATCTGCAGGATTCGGTGATGCAAATCCAGCAGACGTTGAACACCACCATTGTGCTTATCACCCACGATGTGGACGAGGCGGTCCTGCTTTCTGACCGCGTGCTGATGATGACCAACGGCCCGGCTGCAACCGTGGGAGAGATCCTGCACGTTGACCTGCCACGCCCGCGCAACCGGGTACAGCTGGCGGAAGACAGCCGCTATCACCATATGCGTCAGCAAATCCTCCATTTCCTCTATGAAAAACAGCCCAAAGCGGCGTAACGAGGAGGCCACGATGCGACTGGTGATTATCGGTAATGGAATGGCAGCAACGCGGCTGATTGCCTCGCTGACCGAACGTGCGCCCGGTCGTTTCGCCATCACCGTCATCGGTGAAGAGCAGGAGCATGCTTACAACCGTATTCAGCTCTCTCCGGTTCTCGGTGGTGAAAAACAGGCGGCAACGATCCGTCTGCAGGATGACAACTGGTATCGCGAACGCGGCGTCACGGTGCTGAGAGGGGAAAAGGTCACCGCTGTGGATGTGGCGGCGCGGACAGTTCACACCCAAAGCCAGACGCTGTTGTGGGATGAACTGGTCTTTGCCACCGGGTCAATACCCGTTGTGCCGCCAATACCCGGAGGTGATGCGCCGCACGTGTTGACCTTTCGCACGCTTGCGGATACCCGCGCCATCCTCGACAGGTCAGGTCCGGCAGTGGTGTTGGGCGGTGGTGTTCTGGGCGTTGAAACGGCAGCGGCGCTTGCCCTGACTTGTGACAACGTCACCATTGTGCATCGTGGTGCGTGGTTGATGGAGCAACAGCTGGATCAGCAGGCGGGTGTGCTGCTTGAAGAGGCGCTGGCGGAGCGCGGTGTTCGCTGTGAACTGTCGTCAGGCATCACTGCCGTGACGGCCGATTCGGTGACATTGCTGAACGGGCGTCAGCTTCACGCCACGCGCGTGGTGCTCGCCACCGGCGTGCAGCCCTGCATCACCCTGGCAAAAGCCAGCGGCGTTCACTGCGCGCGCGGCATTGTGGTGGATCCGCAGATGCAGACCTCCGCACCGAATATTAGCGCTATTGGTGAATGCTGCGAAATTGACGGCCAGACGTTTGGCCTCGTCGCCCCTTGCCTGGCGCAGGCGGATATCCTCGCGGCCCGACTGACCGGGGAGAAGACTGCACCCTTTGCGCTCAACGACAGCGGGATGCGGCTCAAGGTGACCGGCATGGCGTTGTTCAGCCTCGGGCGTGCCACCGCGCAGCCCGACGATGTGGTCTGGAGCTCATGGGACCCACTGACGCGCCACTACCGTCGTTTATTGATCCATCGCGGCGTGCTGGCTGGCGTGCTGCTGATGGGGGATTGCCGTAGCGCGGCAACCTTTACCGATTTACTGGCAACGGCAGCTCCTGCTCACGCGGACTGGCTGTTCGATCGTTTCACAACGCAACCGCAGGTTGCAGGACAGAAAGCTATGACAAAACCTACTCTGGTGGTGGTTGGACACGGTATGGTCGGCCATCATTTTCTTGAAGATTGCGTTAGCCGCAATTTGCACCAGCAATACCAGATTGTCGTTTTTGGCGAGGAACGTTACGCCGCCTATGACCGCGTCCATCTGTCTGAGTATTTTGGCGGGCGTAGCGCGGAATCACTCTCGCTGGTGGCCGGGGATTTCTTTGCTGATAACGGCATTGAGCTGCGCCTGTCGCAGCAGGTGGTTGCTATCGATCGTGAGGCTCATGTGGTGCGCACGGCCAGCGGGCATGAAACCCACTGGGACAAACTGGTGCTGGCAACCGGATCGTATCCGTTCGTTCCCCCCGTGCCGGGCAACGATCTCCCGGGCTGTTTTGTCTACCGTACGCTGGACGATCTCGACAACATTGCTGCGCATGCTGACGGTGCCCGTCGTGGGGTGGTGATCGGCGGCGGTCTGCTCGGGCTGGAAGCGGCAAACGCTCTGAAGCAGCTGGGGCTGGAAACGCATGTGGTGGAGTTTGCCCCCAACCTGATGGCGGTGCAGCTCGACAACGATGGCGCTTCAATGTTGCGTAAAAAAATCGAGGCGCTGGGCGTAGGGGTTCACACCAGTAAAGCCACCACCGAAATCGCCTCAACGGACGACGGGCTGGTATTACGCTTTGCCGGGGGGGAGCAGCTGGAAACCGATATGGTGGTCTTCTCAGCGGGGATTCGTCCGCAGGATGCGCTGGCCCGTAGCAGCGGTCTGCTCACTGGCGAGCGAGGCGGGATCTGCATTGATACGCACTGCCAGACTTCCGATAAAGACGTCTTTGCCATCGGAGAGTGTGCGCTCTGGGAGGGCAAAATTTTTGGTCTGGTTGCGCCTGGCTACCAGATGGCTCGCGTTGCCGCCGCGGCCCTGGCGGGCGAGGAGAAATCATTCGCCGGAGCCGATATGAGCACCAAACTGAAACTGCTCGGGGTGGATGTGGCCTCGTTTGGCGATGCGCATGGCCGTACGCCAGGCGCATTAAGCTACCAGTGGACGCACGGCCCACAGCAAATCTACAAAAAAATTGTGGTCAGCCATGACAGCAAAACCCTGTTAGGCGGTGTGCTGGTGGGCGATGCCAGTGAATACGCCACACTGGTGCAGATGATGCTCAACGGTATCAGTCTGCCAAAAGAGCCAGAAACGCTGATTTTACCCGCGCTCTCCGGCAGTACGCCAAAAGCGCTCGGCGTGGCGGCGTTGCCGGAAAGTGCGCAGATCTGCTCCTGCCATAACGTCAGTAAAGGCGATATCTGCCAGGCAGTGAGTGCCGGTGCGACGGATATCGGGGCCATCAAGCAGTGTACCAAAGCGGCAACCGGCTGCGGGGGGTGTAGTGCGCTGGTAAAACAGGTGATGGAATTCCAGCTTGCGGAGCAGGGTGTGGAGGTGAAAAAAGATATCTGTGAACACTTCCCGTACTCACGCCAGGAGATTTACCACCTGGTGCGCGTCAACCATATCCACACTTTTGAGCAGCTGATTAGCCGCTACGGGCAGGGGCACGGGTGCGAAATTTGTAAGCCGCTGGTGGGGTCGGTGCTGGCGTCCTGCTGGAATGAGTATCTGCTCAAACCGGCGCATCTGCCGCTGCAGGACACCAACGACCGCTATTTTGCCAATATCCAGAAGGACGGAACCTATTCCATTGTGCCGCGCATGCCTGCGGGTGAAGTGACTGCCGACGGGCTGATCGCCATCGGCCAGATCGCGAAACGCTATAACCTGTACAGCAAAATCACCGGTGGGCAGCGTATTGACCTGTTTGGGGCCACGCTCGACCGACTGCCGGAGATCTGGCAGGCGCTGGTGGAGGCCGGGTTTGAAACCGGGCATGCGTACGGTAAGTCGCTGCGTACGGTGAAATCCTGCGTCGGCTCGACCTGGTGTCGTTACGGTGTACAGGATTCCACCGGCCTCGCGGTGAAGCTGGAGCATCGTTATAAAGGCCTGCGTTCTCCGCATAAAATCAAAATGGCGGTGTCCGGCTGTACCCGTGAATGCGCCGAAGCGCAGAGTAAAGACGTTGGCGTTATTGCCACGGACAAGGGGTGGAACCTCTATCTGTGCGGCAACGGCGGCATGAAACCGCGCCATGCGGATCTGTTTGCCAGCGATCTGGATGACGAAACGTTGATCCGTACCGTCGATCGTTTCCTGATGTTCTATGTCCGCACGGCGGATCGCCTGCAACGCACCAGCACCTGGATGGACAACCTGGAAGGGGGACTCGACTACCTGCGTGAGGTGATCCTCAACGATAGCCTGGGTATTGCCCACGAACTTGAGCAGGAGATGGCCCGGGTGGTGGAGACATATCAGTGCGAATGGCAAACCACGCTTAACGATCCAAACCGGCTGGCGCTGTTCCGTACCGCAGTGAACGGCACCACGACGGATGACAGCAAGCGCTGGCAGGAAATTTGTGGCATCGATGATATTCCGGAGCAGGCGGGGATTGGCGCACGGCTGGGACGCAAACACATCGCACTGTTCCGTTTTGGCAAGTCTGTCTATGCCCTTGACGATCTGGAGCCGGGCAGCAACGCAAACGTGCTTTCACGCGGCATTCTCGGTGATGCGGGAGGAGAGCCGGTGGTGATCTCCCCGCTCTACAAACAGCGCATTCGCCTGCGTGATGGTTGCCAGATCGACAATGGTGAACCGGCGGTGCGCGCCTGGCCGGTGAAAATAGAGAACGGCAAGGTGTGGGTCGGTAACGATGCGCTGGTGATGCGGGCGGAGGCATCATGAATGAAACCCGAACAACGTGCCCTTACTGCGGGGTGGGCTGTGGTGTGGTCGCCAGAGTCGAGGACGATAAGATCGCTGTGCGGGGAGATGAAAACCACCCCGCAAATAGCGGTCGGCTTTGCGTAAAAGGTTCGGCGTTGGGTGAAACCACCGGGCTGCAGGGGCGCTTATTGCGTCCCGTTGTCGACGGTCATCAGGTGGAGTGGGGAGAGGCGCTGAGTACGGCAGGCGAACGACTGCGGGAGGTCATCGACACCTGGGGGCCGCAGGCCGTGGCGTTTTACGCGTCTGGCCAGCTGTTAACCGAGGACTATTACGCCGCCAACAAGCTGATGAAAGGGTTTATCGGCGCGGCGAATATTGATACCAACTCGCGGCTCTGCATGTCGTCGGCAGTGGTGGGCTATAAGCGAGCCTTTGGTGAAGACATTGTACCGTGCAGCTATGACGATGTGGAAAACAGCGATCTGGTGGTGCTGGTCGGGTCGAATGCGGCATGGACGCACCCGGTGTTGTATCAGCGGCTGGTACAGGCGCGGCAGGCTAATCCGGAGATGAAAGTGGTGGTGATCGACCCACGCAAAACCGCCACCTGCGATATCGCTGACCTGCATCTGGCGCTCACACCCGGCAGTGACGCCGGGCTGTTTGTCGGTTTGCTTAACGTTATCCAGGGCACTGACGCGTGGCCGATGGCCCGCGTGGCGGAGTTTTGTGGCCTGTCGCCGGAAGAGATTGGCACTTTTTACGACTGGTTTCTCACTGCTCCGCGCGCCATCACGCTCTATACGATGGGGATCAACCAGTCCTCCAGCGGCAGCGACAAGTGTAATGCCATCATCAACGTCCATCTTGCCAGCGGAAAATTTGCTAAACAGGGCTGTGGTCCGTTTTCGCTGACCGGACAGCCAAATGCGATGGGAGGGCGGGAAGTGGGCGGCCTGGCGAATCAGCTGGCGGCACACATGAACTTTGAACCGGACGATCTCTCGCGAGTGGCACGTTTCTGGGGAACTGCGCGGCTGGCGCAAACGCCAGGGCTGATGGCGGTAGAGCTGTTTGATGCCATTGCCCGTGGTGAGGTGAAAGCGGTGTGGATTATGGGCACCAACCCGGCCGTGTCGCTGCCGGACAGTCACGCGGTGTGTCAGGCGCTGGCGAGCTGTCCACTGGTGATGGTGTCTGAGGTGATGGAGGAAACCGATACCAGCCGGTTTGCCCATATCCGTTTCCCGGTACTGGGCTGGGGAGAGAAAAACGGCACGGTGACCAACTCTGAACGGCGTATTTCACGCCAGCGTGCCTTCCTGCCTGCGCCGGGAGAGGCAAAACCGGACTGGTGGGTCATCGCTCAGGTGGCGAAACAGCTGGGCTACGGCGAGGCGTTTGCCTGGACACATCCGCAGGAGATTTTTTGCGAACATGCGGCGCTTACGGCATTTGAAAATAACGGCGAGCGGGCGTTGAACTTGCGCGAACTTGCTGCGCTCACCCGCGATGAATGGGATGCTCTGGAGCCATACCAGTGGTCGGCAGGGGATTTTCCGCGCCGGCAGATTGTGCCCGTTGAGCCGACGTCACACGCCGCTACCGTGGATGCACTTTATCCTCTGCTGTTAAACACCGGGCGCATTCGCGATCAATGGCACACCATGACCCGCACGGGGTACGTCGCCAGACTGATGCAACATATCGCCGAGCCGTTTGTCGATATTTGTGCTACCGATGCCACGCGGTTTGCACTGCACGACGGGCAGCTGGCGCGGATCAGCTCACCGCGCGGGGTGATGGTTGCCAGGGCTCGCATCCACGATGGACTGCGGGCGGGGGAGTTGTTTGTGCCGATGCACTGGAATGGGTGTTTCGCCCGTCAGGGAAAAGTGAATACGCTGGTGGAAGGGCGCTGCGATCCGCTCTCGGGTCAGCCGGAAAGCAAACAAACGGCCGTGAGGATCATGCCCTGGCAGCCCGGCTGGCAGGGTGAACTTTACGCCCGCACGCTGCCGGAACTGCCGTCTTCCGTTTACTGGTGGCGCAAAGCCTCACGTCTGACGATTGCAGGTGATAAGCCGCTGCTGGAATGGGTGATGAACTACTGCACGGCCCGGGGCTGGCAGATGCAAATCGCCCAGACCGGCGAACGCAGTAGCGTACTGGCCTGGCATCAGGGTGAGCTGATGCTCGGTTACTGGGAAGGTACAGAACTGCCGGCGCTGGCACATACGTTTATAGAAGAGGCATTTCGTAACGCCCCCGTGCAGCTTGCTGAACGCCATGCGCTGCTGAACGGGCAAAACCCGGGGACGCGCGTGGAGCCGGGGCGGATCATCTGCAGCTGCTTTAGCGTGGGTGAAAATGCAATACGTGAGGCGATTGCCGGAGGGTGTGATTCCGCTGCGGCACTGGGGGCAACATTGCGCTGTGGCACGAACTGCGGATCGTGTGTACCGGAGCTGAAGACATTGATTGGGTCGAGGGGATAAAGGCGTCGGGTGGCGCTTACGCCACATGAAGTACCATCCGATAGTCAGTTTCAGGATATTCCTGAAATTTCCGTTAAGACTGTAATTCACTCCCGATCGCGTTAAGGTATTAAGCGTATTTTCATAAACACAGGTTCTTATTTCCGACGTTGATGGTTGTATCGTCCCGCTTTCGCCCCCTGTTTTTACTCCTCCTTTTTTTGGCCGGAGCCGTTCACGGTGCGCCGGATGCTTTTATGCAACAGGCGAAAAACCCCTTTGATAACAATGGCGACGGTTTACCGGATCTCGGCCTTGCCCACCCTTCGGCTGAAAGGGAAAAACACCTGGCGGAGATGGTAAAAGCGTTTGGCGAAGCCAGTATGACCGATAATGGTTTGAACACCGGAGAGCAGGCGCGTCAGTTCGCATTTGGTCAGGTGCGTGATGCGGTGAGCGGGGAGGTAAACCAACAGATTGAATCGTGGCTCTCCCCCTGGGGTAATGCCAGCGCGGATTTACTGGTCGATGAAAATGGCAAATTTAACGGCAGCAGCGGACGCTGGTTTATTCCCTGGCGCGACAACAACCGGTATTTGAGCTGGAGTCAGCTTGGCCTGACGCAACAAACGGACGGGCTGGTGAGTCATGCCGGGGTCGGGCAGCGCTGGATAACCGGAAACTGGCTGCTGGGTTACAACACGTTTTACGACAACCTGCTGGATGAAAACCTTCAGCGTGCCGGGTTGGGAGCGGAAGCGTGGGGTGAAAACCTGCATTTATCGGCCAACTACTATCAACCGTTTTCTGGCTGGCGCGAGCATTCCGACATTCAGGAGCAGCGGATGGCGCGTGGATATGACGTAACGGCCAAAGCCTGGCTACCGTGGTTCCATCACCTGAACACCAGCATCAGCCTTGAGCAGTATTTTGGTGACAACGTCGACCTGTTTAACAGTGGAACGGGCAATCACAACCCGATGGCGGTCAATCTGGGGCTTAATTATACCCCGGTTCCGCTGGTCACCCTGACGGCTACACATAAGCAGGGGGAGAGTGGGGTCAGCCAGAATATCCTCGGGCTAAAACTCAACTATCGCTTTGGCGTACCGCTCTTTAAACAACTTTCAGCCAGCGAAGTTGCCACCACGCGCTCTCTTCGCGGTAGTCGCTATGATTCGCCGGAACGGGATAGCTTACCAGTTATGGCGTTTCGCCAGCGCAAAACGCTGTCGGTTTATCTGGCAACGCCGCCGTGGGATCTGAAAGGGGGTGAAACCGTAATGCTGAAGCTCCAGATACGCAGCGCGCGCGGTGTTCGTCAGCTTCACTGGCAAGGGGATACGCAGGCGCTGAGCCTGACGTCACCGGCAAACAGTACCAAAAGCGATGGCTGGAGCGTCATTATGCCTGCCTGGGATGACCGCGAGGGGGCAAGCAACCGCTGGCGGCTGTCAGTGGTAGTGGAAGATGAAAATGGGCAGCGTGTCTCTTCCAATGAGATCACGCTAACGGTGGTGCAGCCGCTTATCGCATTACCGAATGACGATCCCCGGTGGAAGCTGCTGCCGGAGGAGTGACATCAGAAAATACGTTCCTGATGTACCCACACGGCGGCTTCGACGCGGGATTTTAACTTCATTTTCTTCAGCATGTGTTTGACATGCACTTTGACCGTGCTTTCGGTGATATCCAGGCGACGGGCGATCATTTTGTTCGGCAGGCCCTGGGCAATCAGCTTCAGAATATCGCGCTCGCGCGGTGTTAACTGGCTGACGTCACGGTCAGAGGTGGCACGGTTTGCCCGCAGGCTGGCGGCCAGCACTGGCGTTAATGCTTCGCTCAGTACCATCTCTCCGGCGGCAGCCTGTTGTAACGCCTTGAGCAGATCTTCTGGCTCCATATCTTTTAGCAGATAGCCGTCTGCGCCGCGCTTCAATGCCGTGACGACATCTTCTTCGTGGTTCGAGACGCTAAAGACCACCACGCGGCCAGAAAGTGATTTTTCCCGCAGCTTGTCGAGGGTTTCCAGACCGTTCATGCCGGGCATATTCAGATCGAGTAAGATCAGATCGGGATCGAGGGATTCGGCAAGATCAATACCCTGTTCGCCATTGCTGGCTTCGCCAACCACGGTGATATCGGGTGCCATGCTGACCAGCTGTTTTACGCCAGTACGCAGCATCGGATGGTCGTCGATCAACAGGATGGATGCCGGTTCCTGATTAGTCATGGTTTTCTCCTTGAGCAGTTGTAAGCGGTTTTTCGGGAATAAAGGTGACCACGACTTCAGTGCCACCGGGCTCTCTCCGACGAACCTGGCAATCGCCGCGCAGGCTTTGCGCGCGGTCTCGCATGATAATTAAACCATAGTGGTTAGTTCTTTCGGCATTTTCCGGCACGCCGCAGCCGTTGTCCTGAACCGTGAGCTTCACCTGATTCGTGTGCTGGCTGACGGTTACCGTTACCGCCGTCGCGCCGGAATGTTTGAGCACGTTGCTCAGGGCTTCGCGGGCGATCTGCAATAAATGGATGGCCTGATGGGAAGGGACGAAACGCGGGGGGAGCTGGTAATCCAGCTTCACCGGGAACCCCAGTCGGGCGCTAAATTCTTGACAGCTGGACTCCAGCGCGGGACGCAGGCCCGGTTCGGTCAGCTGCAGGCGGAAAGTGGTCAACAGCTCGCGAAGTTGTACCCAGGAGGTATTCAGCTCGTTGCGGATCTGGCTCAGTAACTGTTTGCTGCTTTCCGGCATGCCCGCATCCTGCATCTGCAGGCAGCTCACCTGCATTTTCATACAGGAGAGCGACTGGGCAATGGAGTCGTGAAGCTCACGGGCGATGGTGGCGCGTTCTTCCATGACGATCAACTGCTGCTGTTTTTCCTGATGCCTGTCGAGCGCCAGCGTGGCCGTTAACTGCTCCACCAGAGTATCTACCAGCTGCTGTTGGTCGTGGCTGAGGTGGCGTCCGGCAGGTAGCGTTGCGAGTAAAATACCGTACTGCGTGTGGCTGTCTGTCAGCCGCCACTTAAGCGTTGTGCCGCTGGTGGTCAGAGGCGGTAAACCGCGTGGGCAAAGGTGACACCCTTTGTCATCGCAGGACATGTCCGACTGACAGGTAAATTCCTGATGATTTTCTTCATCTTCAACGTCGTAGACCCGCAGCTCCAGGTCATGGAGTAGCGTCAGGTTTTGCAGGCCGTTCAGTACCGGAGAGAGCCGCTCGCACAGCGGCACCTGCATATGCAGACGTCGGTTGGCCTGCCACAGGAACGAGAGGATTTCGTTTTTCTGCTCAAGCCCGGCCGTTTTTTCCTGTACCCGTTGCTCCAGCACCGCGTAGCTTTCTGACAGCTCTTCCGACATGGTATTGAGCGCCTGACCCAGCATCGCCATTTCGTTACGCCCGCTGATATGGGTACGCTGCGTAAAGTCTCTTGCCGTCACGGCGCGCGCCATCGCCAGCAGCTGTTTCCACGGATTCAACAGCCGCGCGCGTAGCCAGACGATGGTGAAAATCAGCAGCAGCGCCATGAACAGCGCCATCGCGCGGTGAACCATCACCACGCGGTTAATGCGTAGCTCAGTAGCTTGATCAAAAGAGGAGACCAGCGCATCAATGCGTGAAACGAATCCGGCAACATCCTGGGCGACGGTGTCGGCGCGTGCTGTCTGTTTTAACCCTGGCTCCAGTTGCGTGTGCCAGTAGTTCTGCAGTGATTTAAGCTGAGACTCTTGTCCGGCGCGAATGGCGGCCTGTTCCAGCGCCGGGCTGAATGCGGTACGCTCCATGTCGTCAACCAGCTTCTGGTCATCCTGCGTCAACGGTACCGACGCCAGCAGACGGTAACTCTGCATGCGTAGTGAACCTGCCTCATTGATGGCATGTGCATTACCCTGTACCCCCTGTACCAGCCAGCCAGAGATAGCCATGCCGGTCACACCGATAGCGGTAGACAGCAAGACAATAAGCGCCAGCTGGTTAACCAGCGTCAACGGGGATAAACATCTTTTTAACATAGAGTTGCCGGGCTCCTGACGTGGCCTGCTTGCAGGAATGGCCGCTATTCTCGTGCATACCCTGGAGTATACCCATACCAATAAAGGATTACCTCTAAATTGCCAGTGGGGTAATGGTCAGGAGGAGGGATGCACAGGGATGCTTCAGTACCGTGAAAAACCACATCTTTTTTACCACCAAAGTCTACCCACTAAGAGTGATGGCTTTTTTTTCGCCGCAAATCCTCCCACTTTTCCTTTGATTTATATCAACTTACCGCCGCCCTAAAACCCTAATGTTTGCAGCATCATTCGAGAATCAGAGGTGTCTATGAGTCACTCATCCGCTCCCGAAAGGGAAAATGGTGCCGTTATTACAGAATGGCGTCCGGAGGATCCGGCGTTCTGGCAACAGCGCGGCCATCGTGTAGCAAGTCGTAATTTGTGGATTTCCGTTCCGTGTTTATTGTTAGCGTTTTGCGTATGGATGCTGTTTAGTGCCGTGGCGGTTAACCTGCCGAAAGTCGGTTTTGCCTTTACCACCGACCAGTTGTTTATGCTGACCGCACTGCCGTCGCTGTCAGGCGCACTGTTGCGTGTCCCTTACGCATTTATGGTGCCGGTCTTTGGCGGTCGTCGCTGGACGGCGTTCAGTACCGGTATCATGATCGTGCCTTGCGTGTGGCTCGGTTTCGCCGTGCAGGATACTTCCACGCCGTTTAGCGTGTTCGTGATGATTTCCCTGCTGTGCGGTTTTGCCGGTGCTAACTTTGCTTCCAGCATGGCAAACATCAGCTTCTTCTTCCCGAAAGCGAAGCAGGGCGGTGCGCTGGGTATTAACGGCGGTCTGGGGAACATGGGCGTGAGCGTGATGCAGCTGATTGCACCGCTGGCGATCTCTGTCTCCATCTTCGCGGCCTTTGGTGGCGGTGGTGTTGAGCAGGCGGATGGGTCTTCCCTGTACCTGCAGAATGCGGCCTGGATTTGGGTACCGTTCCTGGTGGTATTCACTCTGGCAGCCTGGTTCTTTATGAATGACCTGTCTGCGTCGAAGGCGTCGCTGAGCGAGCAGTTGCCGGTACTGAAGCGCGGTCACCTGTGGGTGATGGCGCTACTGTATCTGGCAACGTTCGGTTCGTTTATCGGTTTCTCGGCGGGCTTTGCCATGCTGTCGAAAACGCAGTTCCCGGAAGTACAGATCCTGCATTTTGCGTTCTTCGGTCCATTTATCGGCGCGCTGGCGCGTTCTCTGGGCGGGATGGTGTCTGACCGTCTGGGCGGGACCCGCGTCACCCTTGTGAACTTTGTGGTGATGGCTGTCTTCTGTGCGCTGCTGTTCCTGACGCTGCCGACAGGCGGACAGGGTGGTAACTTCATCGCCTTCTTCGGCGTATTTATGGTGCTGTTCCTGGCGGCCGGTCTGGGCAGTGCTTCAACCTTCCAGATGATCTCCGTTATCTTCCGTAAGCTGACGATGGATCGCGTGAAAGCGCAGGGTGGAAGTGAAGAGCAGGCAATGCGTGAAGCTGCGACCGATACTGCGGCGGCGCTGGGCTTTATCTCGGCGATTGGCGCGATTGGCGGCTTCTTTATCCCGAAAGCGTTCGGTATCTCCCTGGATCTGACCGGTTCTCCGGCCGGGGCAATGAAAGTGTTCCTCGTCTTCTATATCGCCTGCGTCGTGATTACGTGGCTGGTATATGGCCGTAATACCAAGAAAAACAAGTAAGTTTGATTATCCGTTTGCGCGGCCTCCGGGCCGCGCTTTTTTTTGCTACGACAACATATCTTTTGTAATTGCTTTACCTGCCTGCAAACCTAGCTGGTGATAGGCTTCCCATTGTTCCTCATCAAAGAACTGATCCCCTGTTGTTTGCTGTGGAAAATCGCTATGACGTTTTGCATAGCGCTCGGTGTCTAACCCCATGCCTTCCAGTAAGTGGGGTTTGACGACAAGCAATGTCCCTTTCATGGCGGGTTTGCCATCCTGTGCCGGGTAAAAAATGGTTGCCTTAATGAGAGGAGGAGTAATATCGCCTTTTTTTAATGTTGTAACAGCGCTGAATTCAGGGCCAGGAGAGGGGGTAAACACGATAGAAATGGCGTAATCAACCCGCGCTTTACGCACCAGATTTTCCAGATCGTCGAAGATAAACTCGGGGTCTGCGCCGCAGTCGGCAACGACGATGGTTTTAACCCGACGTTTCAGGAGGGGATAAACACCTGTATTTTCGAAATGCCCGCCATCCGAGAGATACCAGTATTCGCTGTTTTTACCGGGAAATTGGGCAAACATTTCGGCGAACAGGGCGGGAATTAAAGACGATTTGTTGGCTTTGGGGGTGAGATTCTTTTCCCAGTAGCCTAACCGGCCGCCAATCAGAAAAAGGATTAATGCCAGCCCCGGAGATGTCAGCGATCCCATTCCTGCTGCGGCTGCGGCCCCTGAGATTGCCACCCATTTTGATAATGTCGAACTCTCCAGTTCGGAAGAGGGCTTTGGAAAAGACGTTCCTGTTTCAAAACCAAATGAACTGACCGTTAACGCAATTCCTTTTCTGTCGGCGTTATAGTTTCCTGAACGGTCGTCTACCGTCTGGTTAATACAACAGGTGATGAGATGAATGGGTCCCTGATTGTTATGCGGCTGATAGTCTTTGAATTGCACGTCATCCATTGGCAGCGCATCGGTGACTTTCTTGATATCACCAGGCTTGTGATCAAACCAGTCAATTAATGGGCTTTGCTTAAAACGGTTATTGTGCGAAGAACCCACATTGGCAACCGACAGCCACGCCCGCTCAATACGTGAACGATAGAAGTTATGCAGGGAGCTTAGATTCAGAAATTTGATTATTCGCTCCGGTTTACAGAGATAGCTGAGGAAACCCACGATTGCTAAACCCAACAGTGAGGGGTACAAGGCATAACGGAAAAGAGATGTGTAACTGAGAATATGGATTTCTGCGGCACATACAGTGACCAGCGAAAACAGTAACAAAAGGTAGCCAAGAATGTTGGCACCTTGCGTCAAACTGATTGAGATACGAGGGCCACTTTTTTTCATTTTACTGAGTAATTTTTTTACGCCATTCACTTCCCAGACGGCTTTTAACAGCGCCAGAAGTGTGGGGGGGATCAGCGCATCTGAAACTGAAATTCCTCTGGACCAGAGCAACCCCAGACCATAAATAATCCACAGACACAGGATTACCCCTGCCAGCCACAGGCAGTTTGCCATCGCCCGGGTGAGTTGCTGTCGGAGCGTTCCAGGGTCAGGACTGAGTATTTTCAGTGGGGCGCTAACGCATTTTATATTAATAAGCGTGATAATGAGCAGGGCGATCAACGGAATGTACGGTTGTACAAAATAACCGGGTAATTGGGTTATCCATGCGAACAGCACATAACAAAGCGTCGTAATCGTGAACGCGATTTTTAGCGATTTTTTGGGTTTGTTTACATCAAGTATCCAGTAAGAGAGCGACAGTGCTGCAGAGAAATAGACTGGAATGGCGAGCGCGATAAGCCAGGGGGGCGTTGCCAGTGCTTTGGGCTCTAAGACCAACAGGGTATTCAGGCTGATGGCAATACCGCTCACGACCAGACACATTAATGTCAGGAGAAATAACGACGCCAGGAAAGAGCGGAAAATTTGCGTGATCGCCAGCGATTTGTCGAGAAACCCCGCAGGGGTAAGATACCGGCCATTGTTTCGTAGCCATGCAAGCAAAATGGTGTCATCACTGGCAAGTGATTGCTCTACCGGGCGGTTCGTTGGCGGTAAAGCATATAAACGTCCCAACATGCCCCCTAAATATCCCCCACCTGAGACTGTCGACAGGTAATCTATTTTTTTTAGCAGCCCTTTTTTGGCCAGCGCGCGCACCAGACCCAGACAAAATGTGGCACTGCGAATTCCGCCCCCTGACAGCGCCAGACCCACGGTGCCCGTGTCATCGATTTCATTTAAACCCAGCTCTTTTCGGCGCGTGTTGATAGCTTTATTTTCTATTTCTATGTCAGATGTCTGGACATGAAGGGGGGACGGTTCACTCATCATTAAATCCTGGGTGGGGAATTTGGGATATTTAAAAGAACTCTAGACGATGAAATAAAAAATGAGACTCATGCACTGTTCTTAAACCCCCAAAAATACCTACCACTTAATAACTAATCGTCGTGGGTTTTTACAACTATAGTGATGGATGTTTGTTAAATTCATTTAAAAACAGATGGTTAGAAAATTAAAGTCGCTACTTCTTTGGTGGTATTTCGCGTAACCCTCCATAAAACAGACCCCTCCGCCCTTGATCGTTATCAATTCTCCCTCTCTTTCAGGGCGTTACCTTCGCTGCAAATCAGCAATGTCGATTTAGAGAGCCACAGGCTCCACACAGGAGATACCCGATGAGCAAATTTTTGGACCGGTTTCGCTACTTCAAACAGAAGGGTGAAACTTTTGCCGATGGGCACGGCCAGGTTCTGGAGACCAACCGGGACTGGGAAGACGGTTACCGCCAGCGCTGGCAACATGACAAAGTGGTTCGTTCGACCCACGGCGTAAACTGCACTGGCTCATGTAGCTGGAAGATTTTCGTTAAAAATGGTCTGGTAACCTGGGAAATGCAGCAGACTGATTATCCGCGCACCCGTCCGGATATGCCGAACCACGAACCGCGTGGCTGTCCGCGTGGCGCAAGCTATTCCTGGTATCTCTACAGCGCTAACCGTCTGAAATACCCTCTGATGCGCAAACGCCTGATGAAAATGTGGCGTGAAGCGAAAGTTCGTTACAGCGATCCGGTTGATGCCTGGGCGTCCATTATCGAAGATGCCGACAAAGCCAAAAGCTTCAAACAGGCCCGCGGGCGCGGCGGCTTTGTCCGTTCCTCCTGGAAAGAAGTGAATGAGCTGATTGCGGCCTCTAACGTCTACACCGTTAAAACCTACGGCCCTGACCGCGTGGCGGGCTTCTCGCCAATTCCGGCGATGTCGATGGTTTCTTACGCTTCTGGCGCGCGCTATCTGTCCCTGATTGGTGGTACCTGCCTGAGCTTCTACGACTGGTACTGTGACCTGCCGCCGGCCTCTCCGCAGACGTGGGGCGAGCAGACTGACGTGCCTGAGTCCGCTGACTGGTATAACTCCAGCTACATCCTTGCCTGGGGCTCTAACGTTCCGCAGACGCGTACCCCGGATGCTCACTTCTTCACTGAAGTACGCTACAAAGGCACCAAAACCGTTGCGATTACACCTGACTATGCGGAAATCGCTAAACTGTGTGACCTGTGGCTGGCACCAAAACAGGGCACCGACTCCGCAATGGCGCTGGCGATGGGCCACGTCATGCTGCGTGAATTCCACCTGGACAAACCAAGCCAGTACTTTACCGATTACGTGCGTCGTTATACCGACCTGCCAATGCTGGTTATGCTGGAAGAGCGCGACGGCTACTATGCCGCGGGCCGTATGCTGCGTGCTGCTGACCTGGTCGATGCACTGGGCCAGGAAAATAACCCGGAATGGAAAACCGTTGCCTGCAACAGCAACGGCGAACTGGTTGCGCCTAACGGCTCTATCGGTTTCCGCTGGGGTGAAAAGGGTAAATGGAACCTGGAACAACGCGACGGTACGAGCGGCGCGGAAACCGAGCTGTGTCTGAGCATGCTGGGCAGCCAGGACGATATCGCTGACGTTGGCTTCCCGTACTTTGGCGGCGATGGTACCGAACACTTTAATAAAGTTGAACTGCAAAACGTACTGATGCACAAGCTGCCGGTGAAACGCCTGCAGCTGGCCGACGGCTCTACCGCACTGGTGACTACCGTTTACGATCTGACAATGGCTAACTATGGTCTGGATCGCGGTCTGAATGATGAAAACTGTGCCACCAGCTATGACGACGTGAAAGCGTACACTCCGGCCTGGGCGGAGCAGATCACCGGTGTTCCACGCGCGCAGATCACCCGCATCGCACGCGAGTTCGCGGAAAATGCCGATAAAACGCACGGTCGTTCGATGATCATCGTCGGTGCCGGTCTGAACCACTGGTATCACCTCGATATGAACTATCGCGGTCTTATCAATATGCTTATCTTCTGCGGTTGTGTAGGCCAGAGCGGCGGCGGCTGGGCACACTATGTGGGCCAGGAAAAACTGCGTCCGCAGACCGGCTGGCAGCCGCTGGCGTTTGCTCTTGACTGGCAGCGTCCTGCGCGTCACATGAACAGCACGTCTTACTTCTATAACCACTCCAGCCAGTGGCGTTACGAGACGGTTACCGCGCAGGAATTATTATCACCAATGGCGGATAAATCCCGCTACAGTGGCCACCTGCTTGACTTTAACGTTCGCGCTGAACGTATGGGCTGGCTGCCGTCTGCACCACAGCTGGGCACTAACCCGCTGCGCATCGCGGAAGAAGCGAAGAAAGCCGGTATGACCCCGGCGGATTACACCGTGAAATCCCTGAAGGACGGTTCCATTCGTTTTGCGGCTGAGCAGCCAGAAAACGGTAAAAACCACCCGCGTAACCTCTTTATCTGGCGCTCCAACTTGCTGGGCTCATCCGGTAAGGGCCACGAGTACATGCTGAAGTATCTGCTCGGTACTGAAAACGGTATTCAGGGTAAAGATCTTGGCAAGCAGGGCGGCGTGAAGCCGGAAGAAGTGGAATGGCAGGACAACGGCCTGGACGGGAAACTGGATCTGGTGGTGACGCTGGACTTCCGTCTGTCCAGCACCTGTCTGTATTCCGACATCGTGCTGCCAACCGCCACCTGGTATGAAAAAGACGACATGAATACCTCGGATATGCATCCGTTTATTCATCCGCTGTCTGCCGCTGTTGACCCGGCGTGGGAATCGAAAAGCGACTGGGAAATCTACAAAGATATCGCGAAGGTATTCTCCGAAGTCTGCGTGGGCCATCTGGGTAAAGAAACGGACGTGGTTACCCTGCCAATTCAGCATGACTCCGCTGCCGAACTGGCGCAGCCACTGGACGTGAAAGACTGGAAAAAAGGCGAATGTGACCTGATCCCGGGCGTGACGGCACCGCACATTATTGCGGTTGAACGTGATTATCCGGCGACATACGAGCGCTTTACCTCTATCGGCCCGCTGATGGAGAAAATCGGTAACGGCGGTAAAGGCATCGCCTGGAATACCCAGAGCGAAATGGATCTGCTGCGTAAGCTCAATTACACCAAAGCAGATGGCCCGGCGAAAGGCCAGCCAATGCTGAACACCGCAATTGATGCTGCAGAGATGATCCTGACCCTGGCACCAGAAACCAACGGTCACGTGGCCGTGAAAGCATGGGCGGCGCTGAGTGAGTTTACCGGGCGTGATCACACGCACCTGGCAACGAATAAAGAGGAAGAGAAAATCCGCTTCCGCGATATTCAGGCTCAGCCGCGCAAAATTATCTCCAGCCCAACCTGGTCAGGCCTGGAAGATGAGCACGTGTCTTATAACGCCGGTTATACCAACGTTCACGAGCTGATCCCCTGGCGTACCCTGTCCGGTCGTCAGTCGCTGTATCAGGATCACCAGTGGATGCGTGATTTCGGGGAAAGCCTGCTGGTTTACCGTCCGCCAATCGATACCCGCTCAGTGAAAGGGGTGATGGGCAAGAAATCCAACGGTAATCCGGAAAAAGCGCTGAACTTCCTGACACCGCACCAGAAGTGGGGGATCCACTCCACCTACAGCGACAACCTGCTGATGCTGACGTTGTCCCGTGGTGGCCCGATTGTGTGGATGAGCGAAGCGGATGCCAAAGATCTGGGTATTGAAGATAACGACTGGATCGAAGTGTTCAACAGCAACGGTGCGCTGACGGCCCGTGCGGTAGTGAGCCAGCGCGTACCCGCCGGGATGACCATGATGTACCACGCGCAGGAACGTATCGTTAACCTGCCGGGTTCAGAAATCACCGAGCAGCGTGGCGGTATTCACAACTCCGTGACCCGTATTACGCCAAAACCGACCCACATGATCGGCGGTTATGCGCAGCTGGCCTACGGCTTTAACTACTACGGCACCGTAGGGTCAAACCGCGATGAGTTTGTGGTGGTTCGTAAGATGAAGAATATTAACTGGTTAGACGGCGAAGGTAATGACCAGGTACAGGAGAGCGTAAAATGAAAATTCGTTCACAAGTCGGCATGGTGCTGAATCTGGATAAATGCATCGGCTGTCATACCTGCTCAGTCACCTGTAAAAACGTCTGGACCAGCCGTGAAGGTATGGAATACGCCTGGTTTAACAACGTAGAAAGTAAACCAGGCACTGGCTTCCCGACCGACTGGGAAAATCAGGAAAAATGGAAGGGCGGCTGGGTCCGCAAGATCAACGGTAAACTGCAACCGCGCATGGGTAACCGTGCAATGCTGCTGGGTAAAATCTTCGCCAACCCACATCTGCCGGGTATTGACGATTACTACGAGCCGTTTGATTACGACTACCAGAATCTGCACAACGCGCCGGAAAGTAAACACCAGCCGATTGCCCGTCCACGCTCACTGATCACCGGTCAGCGCATGGACAAAATCACCAGCGGGCCGAACTGGGAAGAAATTCTGGGCGGCGAGTTCGAAAAACGCGCCAAAGATCAGAACTTCGAAAACATGCAGAAAGCCATGTACGGTCAGTTCGAGAACACCTTCATGATGTATTTGCCGCGCCTGTGCGAGCACTGCCTGAACCCGGCGTGTGTAGCAACCTGCCCGAGCGGAGCCATCTACAAGCGTGAAGAAGACGGTATCGTACTGATTGACCAGGACAAGTGTCGTGGCTGGCGCATGTGCATCACCGGTTGCCCGTATAAAAAGATCTACTTCAACTGGAAGAGCGGTAAGTCAGAGAAGTGCATCTTCTGTTATCCGCGTATCGAAGCGGGTATGCCAACCGTCTGTTCCGAGAGCTGCGTAGGCCGTATCCGTTACCTCGGGGTGCTGCTGTACGATGCTGATGCAATTGAAAATGCGGCCAGCACCGAGAACGAGAAAGATCTGTACCAGCGTCAGCTGGACGTGTTCCTCGATCCGAACGATCCGAAAGTGATTGAGCAGGCGCTGAAAGACGGTGTCCCGCAGAGCGTGATCGACGCGGCACAACAGTCTCCGGTATACAAAATGGCGATGGACTGGAAGCTCGCTCTGCCGCTGCACCCGGAGTACCGCACGCTGCCGATGGTCTGGTACGTGCCGCCTCTGTCTCCGATTCAGTCTGCTGCTGACGCGGGTGAACTGGGCAGCAACGGTATTCTGCCAGACGTAGAAAGCCTGCGTATTCCGGTTCAGTACCTGGCGAATCTGCTGACCGCTGGCGACACCCAGCCAGTGCTGCTGGCGCTGAAACGTATGCTGGCAATGCGTCACTTTAAACGTGCGGAAACCGTTGATGGCGTTAACGACACCCGTGCGCTGGAAGAGGTCGGTCTGACTGAAGCGCAGGCGCAAGAAATGTACCGCTATCTGGCGATTGCCAACTATGAAGATCGCTTCGTGGTACCGAGCAGCCACCGTGAGCAGGCGCGCGAGGCCTTCCCGGAGAAAAGCGGTTGTGGCTTCACCTTTGGTGATGGTTGCCACGGTTCAGATACCAAATTCAACCTGTTCAACAGCCGACGCATCGACGCCCTGGATGTGACCAGCAAAACGGAGCCGCACCAATGATTGAACTCGTCATTGTTTCGCGTCTGCTCGAGTACCCGGATGCTGCGCTTGCGCAGCATCAACAGGAACTCTTTGATGCACTCGCGTCATCTGAAAACCTGGATAAAGAAGATGCCCGGTCACTGAGCGCTTTCCTGCGCGACCTGCTCGCGCGGGATCTTCTGGATGCACAGGCTGACTACAGCCAGCTGTTTGACCGTGGCCGTGCGACGTCGCTGCTGCTGTTTGAACACGTTCACGGCGAATCCCGCGACCGTGGTCAGGCGATGGTAGACCTGATGGCACAGTACGAGCAGCACGGTCTGCAGCTTGACAGCCGCGAGCTGCCGGATCATCTGCCACTCTATCTGGAGTATCTGGCCCAGTTGCCTGAAGAAGAGGCGCTCGGTGGTCTGCAGGACATCGCACCGATTCTGGCTCTGCTCGGTGCGCGCCTGAAGCAGCGTGAAAGTTGCTATGCGGTGCTGTTCGACCTGCTGGTGAAGCTGGCGAAAGCGGCTGTCGACAGTGAGAAAGTGGCGGAAAAAATCGCGGATGAAGCCCGTGATGATACGCCTCAAGCGCTGGATGCGGTCTGGGAAGAAGAGCAGGTGAAATTCCTGGCTGACCAGAACTGTGGCGAATCTGAAATCTCAGCTCACCAGCGTCGTTTTGCCGGAGCGGTTGCCCCGCAATATTTGGAAATCTCTAACGGAGGACAGCACTAATGCACTTCCTGAATATGTTCTTCTTTGACATTTACCCGTATATCGCGGGCACCGTGTTTCTGGTGGGAAGCTGGCTGCGTTATGACTATGGTCAGTACACCTGGCGTGCTGCCTCCAGCCAGATGCTGGATCGCAAAGGGATGAACCTGGCGTCCAACCTGTTCCACATTGGGATCCTGGGGATTTTTGCCGGTCACTTCCTCGGTATGCTGACTCCGCACTGGATGTATGAAGCCTGGCTGCCAGTCGAAGTGAAGCAGAAGATGGCGATGATTGCGGGCGGTGCCTGTGGGGTGATGACGCTGGTGGGTGGGCTGCTGCTGCTGAAACGCCGTCTGTTCAGCCCGCGCGTACGTGCCACTACCACCGGGGCAGATATCCTGATCCTCTCGCTGCTGATGGTGCAGTGTGCGCTGGGTCTGCTGACGATCCCATTCTCTGCTCAGCATATGGACGGCAGCGAAATGATGAAACTGGTCGGCTGGGCGCAGTCGGTGGTGACTTTCCACGGCGGTGCGTCTGAGCATCTCGACGGTGTGGCATTTGTCTTCCGTGTACATCTGGTGCTGGGGATGACGCTGTTTGTGCTGTTCCCGTTCTCCCGTCTGGTTCATATCTGGAGCGCGCCAGTCGAGTACCTGACGCGCAAATACCAGATTGTTCGTGCCCGTCGCTAATTCGTTGTTTTGATCCCAACCCCGCACTCGCGGGGTTTTTTTTCGCCCCAGCCCAGGTTGTTGCCTGCTGCCGCAAACAGAATCAGCGCACCACCTGCCAGTTGCGTGATGTTCAGCGAATGTCCAAATACCAGGTTATCGACAATGATTGCCACCACCGGATAAATGAATGACAGGGAACCCGTGATTGGCGTCGGGAGTTTCTGAATGGCGCTGTACAGCAGTTGGTACATGATGCCGGTGTGGACAATGCCCAGCGTTAATAAAATCGGCCACGTAAAGTCGCCCGAGAAGGCAGGTATCTGCGCCAGCGGCAGCAGCATCACCACGCCGGTTAGCACCTGGATAAAGGCGATATGCTGCGGCGCAATGGACCTGAGTTTGCGGGTAATGATTGCTGTCAGCGCGTAGAAGAAGGCGGCTCCCAGCGCCAGACCGATACCGGTGAACCATTCGCCACTGTGCGCGCCAGTTAACTCGCTGGAAAGCAAAATGACCACGCCGCCGAAAGCGAGGAACAGCCAGCCCCATTTTACCAGGCTGACGCGTTCGCCTAACAACATCCCCATCATCACCAGCATAAACGGTTGGGTGTTATAGACCACGGTAGAAAGGCCAATCGAGATGCGTTCGTAGGCTGCGAACAGCAGTAGCCAGTTCACCACTAACGCAATGCCGCCGAGAACGGCCAGCAGCAGCGTGATTCGGGTCAGCGGACTGAATGGCTTGTTACTCATCCGGATAAAAATAAAAAGAGCGATAGCGCCGATAAAACAGCGCCAGAACACCACTTCGGTCACCGGCAGGCCGGAGAGTAAAACAAACGCTCCGATAGAGCCGGAAATTAACATCGCCAGGCTCATTTGCCATACGCCTTTTTGCAGATCACGCATCATCCACCTCCTGATTAATGATGCTATTGTCGAAAAAGTCTGCCGGGTTTTACAGGGGTGATATAAGGTGAAATACATTAATGGCTTTTTAAAATCAGGTGAAAACGATGGAATACCTTCCCGATGATATCGACCGGCAAATTTTAACCTGCCTGGTGGAGGATGCGCGCGTGTCGCTGAAGGTGCTCAGCGGGCGTATTGGATTGACATCGCCCAGCACGGCGGAGCGTCTGAAAAGGCTGGAAGAGCGCGGCGTAATTCAGGGTTATGGTGCGCGGGTGAATCTGGGGGCGCTAGGGTATACGTTGCAGGCGCTGGTGCGCGTGCGGCCTTTGCCGGGGTTGTTGCATAAGGTGGATAAATACATTCAGGCCATGCCGGAGTGTATTGAGAGCGATAAGGTGACCGGGGAAGATTGTTTTGTTATCAGGCTGGTTGTGCGGTCGATAGAGCAGCTTGATACACTGCTGGATGGCCTTGCGGAGCACGCCCAGTGCAATACGTCGATTGTGAAAAGTTCACCAGTGAAGCGCCGGTTACCGCCGATGTAGTAGTCTGTGTTTGGGTTTATTCAGAAGTGATGGTGGTGGGGGAAGGATTCGAACCTTCGAAGTCGATGACGGCAGATTTACAGTCTGCTCCCTTTGGCCGCTCGGGAACCCCACCAGGGGTAATTCAAATTTTGAGGTAATGCTGAGAGATGGTGGTGGAAGGATTATTCGTCGCTTCGCTCCTCACCCTTCCCGATAAGTGCAAACATCACGTTTCCACATCGGTGTTACCACATCGCTGTGGTGAATAATGGTGGTGGGGGAAGGATTCGAACCTTCGAAGTCGATGACGGCAGATTTACAGTCTGCTCCCTTTGGCCGCTCGGGAACCCCACCACAGGGTAATGCTTTTTGACTTACCTGCTTCCTGTTGGAAGCGGGGCGCATCATATCAAATGAGACGCCCCTGTAAAGTATTCCTTTAGGAAAACTGAGTTGTTTGCCTGCTTTTTATCCGTAAAGGCGCAAAGCTAATCAATTCATTTTCCGAAAGATTAAAGAATGATGGTTCTGTTGCCGTAGACAAAGACGCGCTGTGCCAGCACCTGATACAGCGCACGGCTCAGGACGTTTTTCTCCACATCACGTCCGGCACGCATCATATCTTCCGCCGTATAGGTGTGATCCACATGAATCACGTCCTGCATGATGATTGGGCCTTCATCCAGATTGTCATTCACGTAGTGCGCGGTTGCACCGATGATCTTCACGCCGCGCTCGTAAGCCTGATGATACGGGCGTGCACCAATAAAGGCTGGCAGGAATGAGTGGTGAATATTGATGATCTTGTTCGGGAAACGTGAAACGAAAGACGGCGTCAGTACGCGCATATATTTCGCCAGTACCACGTAGTCCGGATTATGGGCTTCGATGGCCTGCGCCATCAGGTCGTCGTGCTCTTCACGGGTATGACCTTCATGGCTCACCAGCTCAAACGGAATATCAAAACGTTCGACCAGCGTACGCAGTGTCTCGTGGTTGCCGATAACAGCGGCGATTTCGACGTCCAGGCCGCCGTAGTTCGCTTTCATCAGCAGATCGCCCAGACAGTGGGCTTCTTTCGTCACCAGAATCACAATGCGACGATGGCCGGCGGGTGTTAACTCGCGCACGGAGCCTTCTGGCAGAGCGCTATCAAGGTCGGCAAGCAGGGTGGTGTCGTTGAAAATCCCCTCCAGTTCGGTACGCATGAAAAAGCGACCGGTACGGTGGTCAACGAACTCGTTGTTCTGCACGATATTCAGTTCATGTTTGTAACAAATGTTGGTAATTCGTGCGATCAGCCCTTTTTGATCGGGACAGATGGTGCGCAGAACTTTACGTTGTAGTGATTGCATCGCCGGGAAATCCTGTTTATGTATTTGCGAAATCTGGGTTGTCAGGCATTACTGCCCGCAACACTTTTTAAATTTTTTACCTGAACCACATGGGCAGGGATCATTACGACCAAACTGAGGGCGCGTTCCGTCAATATAATACCATTGCCCGCTTTCCTTTAAGAACCGGGAACGCTCGATAATGGCACCTGGTTTATTTTGTTCGGTAAACCGGGCGACAAAACTGACGTAGCCTTCATTGTGGTCACTGTCTGTTGCGAATTCATAGACGGTGAGCCCGAGCCAATGGGTGTTGGCAAATCCGGCTTCTATATCTTGCCTGAAACTGGCGGCATGACAGGATGGGTGCCAGGTTTTGATCAGGTAGTCTGCGTCTTTGATCACAAAAGCAGTATACCGCGAACGCATAAGGTGTGACGGGTCTGGTGCAACCTGTTCACCAGAAAGATATCGCTGGCAACATAGGCTATACTCCAGAGCGCTACCACAAGGGCAGAGTTGAGACACGATTCTCTTCCTGGAACAAAAATAAGGGCGTAAAACGCTTCGGGTAGCACCATGTTAACTGAGCAGATGCGTTGACGCTATGTCAGGAATCCAGGGGAAGTAAAACAGGGCTAATGAGAAAGGTTAAAATTGGACTGGCGCTGGGCTCAGGTGCAGCCCGGGGGTGGTCACATATCGGCGTGATCAATGCCTTAAACAAGATGGGTATTGACGTCGATATTGTTGCAGGGTGTTCTATTGGTTCGCTGGTCGGGTCTGCATACGCCTGCGGAAAGCTTCCGGAACTTGAAACCTGGGTGCGCTCCTTCAGCTACTGGGATGTGCTGCGCCTGATGGATCTTTCCTGGCAGCGTGGCGGGTTACTGCGCGGTGAGCGCGTGTTTAACCAGTTCCGCCAGATTATGCCTCTTGATGACTTCAGTCATTGTCAGATGCCTTTTGGTGCCGTCGCGACAAACCTGAGTACGGGACGTGAGCTTTGGCTTACCGAAGGGGATATCCATCTCGCTGTTCGCGCCTCCTGCAGTATGCCGGGGTTAATGGCCCCTGTCCTGCATAACGGCTACTGGCTGGTTGATGGTGGGGTGGTGAACCCCGTTCCCATCTCCCTGACGCGAGCGATGGGGGCCGATATCGTGATCGCCGTGGATTTGCAGCACGATGCGCACCTGATGCAGCAAGACCTGATGCCAGTCAATCTTCAAAGTGATGATGCCGACGGTGAGAAACTGGCATGGCATGAACGTTTACGTGGACGAATTGGCCGTGTGGCAGCGCGTCGCGCAGTGACCGCGCCGACGGCGATCGAAATTATGACCACCTCCATTCAGGTGCTTGAAAACCGCCTGAAGCGCAACCGTATGGCAGGCGACCCTCCGGATATTTTGATCCAGCCGTATTGCCCGCAGATTGCAACCCTTGATTTCCATCTGGCTGAGGCCGCCATTACTGCGGGCGCTGTAGCCGTCGAAAAGAAAATGGATGAATTGTTGCCATTTGTGCGGACAGCACGTTGAGCACCCTTTTTTTGATTACTTAAGCAAAATCTGACAGGCGATAGTATCGATAGCATGCCACTATTTAGTTACTGTCAGTCAGGGGAGGTACCATGACGCAGCCATTGGCCGGAAAACAAATTTTGATTGTTGAAGACGAGCCCGTTTTCCGCTCGCTGCTGGATTCGTGGTTATCCTCACTGGGTGCAATCACTGCACTGGCTGAGGATGGTATCGACGCGCTGGAAAAAATGGTCAGCATCACACCCGATCTGATGATCTGTGATATCGCGATGCCGCGGATGAATGGCCTGAAGCTGGTTGAGCATCTGCGTAATGAGGGCGATAAAACCCCCATTTTGATGATTTCAGCGACGGAGAATATGGCGGACATCGCCAAAGCATTACGCCTGGGCGTTCAGGATATTCTGCTTAAACCCGTTAAGGATTTGAACCGTCTGCGTGAAACGGTGTTGGCCTGCCTTTATCCAAATATGTTTAATTCCCGGGTAGAGGAAGAGGAGCGTCTTTTCCAGGACTGGGATGCTTTAGTCAGCAACCCTCCAGCGGCCGCAAAATTGTTACAGGAACTCCAGCCTCCGGTACAACAAACTATTTCACATTGCCGAATAAATTATCGACAGTTGATGGCCGCCGATCAGCCTGGACTGGTGCTGGATATTGCGCCATTGTCTGATGCGGATCTTGCGTTTTATTGTCTGGATGTTACCCGGGCAGGAGACAATGGTGTATTAGCGGCGTTATTACTTCGTGCGCTATTTAATGGCCTGTTGCAGGAGCAACTATCGCATCAGGGACAACGACTCCCTGAGTTAGGCAGTTTACTTAAACAGGTTAATCAGCTTTTTCGCCAGGCCAATTTGCCGGGACAGTTTCCGCTATTGGTCGGTTATTACCACAGCAGTTTGAAAAATCTTATCCTCGTTTCAGCGGGTCTGAATGCCACTCTGAATACCGGGGAGCATCATATTCAGGTGAGCAACGGTGTGCCCCTTGGCACACTGGAGACGGCTTACCTTAATCAAATTAGCCACCGCTGTTCCTCCTGGCAGTGCCAAATTTGGGGTGCCGGGGGGCGGTTACGCTTAATGTTGTCCACGGAATAAGCAGTTGGTTCTTATTCGTAAGATTGCTTTTCCTGTGTTTTGCCGGGAGTGCTACTATCACAGCCCAGATTCATGCGTATTTATCCTAATTGATCGGCAACGCGTTCTTTTCAGACCCGGACTGTAAGGTGAGACTGATATACTCGACGCGTTATTTAATGCATAAAAGTTCAAAACTTGAACAGCTCAGGAGAATTTCAATGGCTGCCCTAAATTCGAAAGTCAGAAAGGCCGTTATCCCGGTAGCGGGATTGGGGACCAGGATGTTACCAGCAACTAAGGCAATTCCTAAAGAGATGCTGCCTTTGGTTGATAAGCCATTAATCCAGTACGTCGTTAATGAATGTATCGCCGCCGGTATTACTGAAATTGTGCTGGTTACGCATTCATCTAAAAACTCAATCGAAAACCATTTCGATACAAGTTTTGAACTTGAAGCTATGCTGGAAAAACGTGTTAAGCGCCAGCTGTTAGCTGAAGTTCAGTCTATTTGCCCTCCACACGTTACCATTATGCAGGTGCGTCAGGGGCTGGCTAAAGGCCTGGGTCACGCGGTACTGTGCGCACACCCTGTCGTGGGCGACGAACCTGTCGCGGTGATCCTGCCAGACGTTATTCTGGATGAATATGAATCCAACCTGTCTAAAGACAACCTGGCTGAGATGATTCACCGCTTTGACGAAACCGGTAGCAGCCAGATTATGGTTGAGCCTGTTGCCGATGTGACAGCTTACGGTGTCGTTGACTGCAAAGGCGTGAATCTGGAACCTGGCGAAAGCGTGCCAATGGTGGGCGTTGTTGAGAAACCAAAAGCAGACGCAGCACCGTCTAATCTGGCGGTTGTAGGCCGTTATGTCCTGAGCGCTGAAATCTGGCCACTGCTGGCGAAAACCCCTCCAGGAGCGGGTGATGAGATCCAGCTGACCGACGCTATTGATATGCTGATCGAGAAAGAAACCGTTGAAGCCTACCATATGAAAGGTAAGAGCCATGACTGCGGGAATAAGCTCGGTTATATGCAGGCATTTGTTGAATATGGCATTCGCCACAATACGCTGGGTGAAGAATTTAAAGCCTGGCTCAAAGACAGTATGGGTATTAAAAAATAACCCGGGCTGTAAATGAACAAGACCGGTGTGGCGATGCCCACCGGTTTTTTTATGCCCATAACAACCTGTGACAGGCTCAGACCGTAAGGAATGTTAAATAGTCCATTGTCACTATATGACAGAGTGTAAGGGGATGTTTGACGTGAATTTCAGATACAAAAAATCCCGCATTAAGCGGGATTTTTCAGAATGCGTCCTGATTAATCCTTGATCAGGAAGTCATCCAGCTGTTTGCCTTGCTCATCCATTGCTTTCTTGATAACAGCAGGAGTACGACCCTGGCCAGTCCAGGTTTTAGTTTCGCCGTTTTCATCAACATAGCTATATTTAGCAGGACGAGCAGCGCGTTTGGCTTTGGTACCGGTTTTAGCAGCAGCCATGCTGTTCAGCAATTCGTTTGGATCGATACCATCAGCAATCAGCATTTCACGATATTGCTGCAGTTTACGAGTGCGTTCTTCGATTTCAGCTGCAGCAGCGCTTTCTTCTTCACGACGTTCATTAACTACAACTTCTAATTTTTCCAGCATTTCTTCAAGCGTTTCAAGGGTACATTCTCTTGCCTGCGCACGAAGAGTACGGATGTTGTTCAGAATTTTAAGTGCTTCGCTCATTGTAGTAATCTCAAACTTATAATGGGGGGGTGGTTTGTTGACCTAATAATAGAGCGATAATTTGAGTTGTGCAATAGGTGGGAATGTAAGGAATTCAAAAAATACTAAATAATGGTCGCTATTATTAATTACGCTAACTTAAATTTCATCAGGTCCCGGACTGCGTGTTATCACGGTAACCTGCTTAACAGGGTCGGTTACATGTTTTTTTTGTGACATTTACCGCAGGAATTATAGTTGCGGCGGATAAATATCAGCCTTTTGTATTACTTCGCAAAAGCGGTGTAAAGGCAAAAATAGTTAATAAATAGTGAATTTTAATGAACCTGGATTCCAGTATAAAAAGAAGTGTTATCTTTGGCCGATGCCATAACTTATTGGCGATGCTTAATGCGTTTACTGCATGTTTTGACGCATTATTTTCTTAATTTACGGGTTTTTACCCGCGTCCTGAGCCCGCAGGGTCTGTGCAGTGTGTCGCTGATGGTGAGGCAAAATATGGTACAATGAATCATTGGGAATATTACACATTGATTAGGGTTTTACGGCCAATGGCACAACTTTATTTCTACTATTCGGCAATGAATGCCGGGAAATCTACGGCGTTACTGCAATCCTCCTACAATTATCAGGAAAGAGGTATGCGTACCGTGGTTTACACCGCTGAAATCGACGATCGCTATGGCGCGGGCAAGGTGAGTTCCAGAATAGGTCTCTCGTCGCCTGCCAGACTGTATAACCCGGAAACCGACCTGTTGCAGGATATTCGCACAGCACACGCTGCACAGCCTATTCATTGCGTTCTGGTTGATGAAAGCCAGTTCCTTACACGTGAACAGGTTCATGCGCTTTCAGAGGTCGTTGATGAGCTTGATATCCCCGTTCTGTGTTATGGGTTGCGTACGGATTTTCGGGGGGAATTATTTGCCGGGAGCCAGTATTTACTTGCCTGGTCCGATAAGCTTGTTGAACTGAAAACTATCTGTTTTTGCGGCCGTAAAGCCAGTATGGTGCTTCGTCTCGATCAGTCCTGAAAACCTTATGCGGATGGTGAGCAGGTGGTGATAGGGGGCAATGAGCGTTATATCTCGGTTTGCCGTAAACACTATAAGGAAGCATTGGTGGTAGGTTCACTGACGGCGATTCAGCACGACAACCGGAAATAATGAGCCGCTGAATGTTTTCAGCTTAATATGCAGACATAAAAAAACCCGCCAAATGGCGGGTTTTTTATCGGGCTATCAATTAAGCGCTTTTCTTCGCTTTTTTGTCAGCTTTTACGGCAGGTGCTTCAGTTTTTGCAACAGTATCACCTTCTTTGAACTCGCGGCCGTAGTAGGTATCCAGCAGGATCTGTTTCAGCTCGGAGATCAGTGGGTAGCGCGGGTTAGCACCGGTACACTGGTCATCGAATGCATCTTCAGACAGCTTATCTACGTGAGCGAGGAAGTCAGCTTCCTGTACGCCTGCTTCGCGGATGGATTTAGGAATACCCAGTTCAGCTTTAATGCTTTCCAGCCATGCCAGCAGTTTCTCAATCTTCGCAGCAGTACGGTCACCCGCAGCGCTCAGACCCAGGTGGTCTGCGATTTCAGCATAACGACGACGTGCTTGCGGACGGTCGTACTGGCTGAATGCAGTCTGCTTGGTTGGGTTGTCGTTAGCGTTATAACGGATAACGTTGCTGATTAAGAGGGCGTTCGCCAGACCGTGAGGAATGTGGAACTGAGAACCCAGTTTGTGTGCCATTGAGTGGCAAACACCCAGGAAGGCGTTGGCAAACGCGATACCGGCGATGGTTGCTGCACTGTGTACACGCTCACGCGCTACCGGGTTTTTAGACCCTTCGTTGTAAGATGCTGGCAGGTTTTCTTTCAGCAGTTTCAGCGCCTGCAGAGCCTGGCCGTCAGAGAACTCAGAAGCCAGTACAGAAACATAGGCTTCCAGGGCGTGAGTTACAGCATCCAGACCACCGAACGCACACAGTGATTTCGGCATATCCATCACCAGGTTGGCATCAACGATAGCCATATCTGGGGTCAGCGCGTAGTCAGCCAGTGGGTATTTCTGGCCGGTCGCATCATCAGTTACAACCGCAAACGGTGTCACTTCTGAACCGGTACCGGAAGTGGTAGTCACAGCGATCATCTTCGCTTTTACGCCCATTTTCGGGAACTTGTAGATACGTTTACGGATGTCCATAAAGCGCAGTGCCAGTTCTTCGAAGTGCGTTTCAGGATGCTCGTACATAACCCACATGATTTTCGCGGCGTCCATTGGGGAACCACCACCCAGTGCGATAATCACATCTGGTTTGAAGGAGTTCGCCAGTTCAGCACCTTTGCGAACAACGCTCAGTGTTGGGTCAGCTTCAACTTCAAAGAAGACTTCAGTTTCGACGCCAGCCGCTTTCAGAACAGAGGTGATCTGATCTGCGTAGCCGTTGTTGAACAGGAAACGGTCAGTCACGATGAGCGCACGTTTGTGGCCATCAGTAATCACTTCATCCAGCGCGATTGGCAGAGAGCCACGACGGAAGTAGATAGATTTCGGAAGTTTGTGCCACAACATGTTTTCAGCTCGCTTAGCAACGGTTTTCTTGTTGATCAGGTGTTTTGGACCAACGTTTTCAGAGATGGAGTTACCACCCCAGGAACCACAACCCAGAGTCAGGGAAGGTGCGAGTTTGAAGTTGTACAGGTCACCGATACCACCCTGAGAAGCCGGGGTGTTAATCAGGATACGTGCAGTCTTCATCTTCTGACCGAAGTGAGCAACACGTTCTGGCTGGTTATCCTGGTCGGTGTACAGGCAAGAGGTGTGACCGATACCGCCCATTGCAACCAGCTTCTCTGCTTTTTCTACCGCGTCATCAAAATCTTTTGCACGGTACATTGCCAGAGTAGGGGACAGTTTTTCGTGAGCAAACGGCTCGCTTTCGTCCACAACTTTAACTTCACCGATCAGGATCTTGGTGGTGACCGGAACGGTAAAGCCTGCGAGTTCAGCAATTTTATATGCTGGCTGACCAACGATAGCGGCGTTCAGCGCGCCATTTTTCAGAATGATGTCCTGAACGGCTTTCAGCTCTTTGCCCTGCAGCATGTAGCCACCGTGGCTGGCAAAACGTTCGCGAACAGCATCGTATACGGAATCAACAACCACTACAGACTGTTCAGATGCACAGATAACGCCGTTGTCGAAGGTTTTAGACATCAGTACAGACGCGACAGCACGTTTGATATCTGCGGTTTCGTCGATAACCACTGGCGTGTTACCTGCGCCTACGCCGATTGCCGGTTTACCGGAGCTGTATGCTGCTTTAACCATACCAGGACCACCGGTCGCCAGGATCAGGTTAATGTCCGGGTGGTGCATCAGTGCGTTGGACAGTTCAACAGACGGTTGATCGATCCAGCCGATGAGGTCTTTAGGTGCGCCAGCTGCAATGGCAGCCTGCAGGACGATATCCGCAGCTTTGTTGGTGGCGTCTTTCGCACGTGGGTGCGGGGAGAAGATAATTGCGTTACGGGTCTTCAGGCTGATCAGTGATTTGAAGATAGCAGTAGACGTTGGGTTGGTGGTCGGAACGATACCGCAGATGATGCCGATAGGTTCTGCAATGGTGATCGTACCGAAGGTGTCGTCTTCAGACAGCACGCCACAGGTTTTCTCATCTTTATAGGCGTTGTAGATATACTCTGAAGCAAAGTGGTTTTTAATCACTTTATCTTCAACGATACCCATGCCGGATTCGGCAACGGCCATTTTAGCGAGAGGGATTCGAGCATCTGCAGCAGCCAGAGCGGCCGCGCGGAAGATTTTATCAACCTGTTCTTGGGTGAAATTGGCATATTCACGCTGGGCCTTTTTAACGCGCTCTACGAGGGCGTTCAGTTCAGCGATATTGGTAACAGCCATAATGCTCTCCTGATAATGTTTAAACTCTTTTAGTAAACCAGCGCTCGATACGTCAGACAGTATAGTCAGGGCTTATAGGACTTGCGTAACACACAGTAAAACAAAGGGTTACTTCCTGTCGATTCACTAATTTACTAAAAGAGCCTTACCTTAGCATCATACCTTTTTGATAGGTGATCTCCCTGGCGGCGTAATCAGATTACTCACTTCTGAGTACGGAAATCATGATCTGCATCAATTTTCCCCCAAGCTGATACCATTCAGCAGGGTTATTTCTTTGAGATTATTCCACTGTTAAATAATTACGTAACTATTGGAAGCGTGGCTATCATTGATTCTACAAATGTTTAACATCATGAAATGCTAACGTTTTGGCACAGATTTCTGGTGAAGTATGCTAATAAAAAGCGTATCTTCAGCGCGGTTCTACCATGACACAGTATCAGTCCCGGGCCATGCGCATAAGCGGAGCTAAACGTGATCCAAACGCTCTTTGATTTTCCAACATATTTTAAGTTTTTTATTGGTTTGTTTGCCCTGGTCAACCCGGTGGGGATTATCCCTGTCTTCATTAGTATGACCAGCTACCAGACGGCGGTGGCCAGGAACAAAACCAATCTCACGGCCAACCTGTCCGTGGCCATTATATTGCTTACCTCTCTTTATCTGGGGGATGCCATCCTGCAACTGTTTGGCATTTCCATTGACTCCTTCCGCATCGCGGGTGGGATCCTGGTGGTCACCATTGCCATGTCGATGATCAGCGGTAAGCTGGGGGAAGATAAACAGAACAAACAGGAGAAGTCAGAAACCGCCATTCGCGAGAGCATTGGTGTGGTGCCGCTGGCGTTACCGTTGATGGCAGGACCCGGGGCGATCAGTTCGACAATCGTCTGGGGGACTCGCTACCACAACCTGATGCACCTTATTGGTTTCTCCGTGGCGATTGCCATTTTTGCGCTTTGTTGTTGGGGCGTGTTCCGTATGGCTCCCTGGCTGGTGCGTTTGCTGGGACAGACGGGCATCAACGTCATTACCCGTATTATGGGTCTGTTATTGATGGCGCTGGGCATTGAGTTCATCGTCACCGGTATAAAGAGCATTTTCCCCGGACTGCTGCACTAACCACGTCATATGAATAAACGGAGCCACGGGCTCCGTTTTTTATGTGATTATCAGCAAATCATATTAATAAAGTTGAAATTTGCACAAACCATAATAAATTCTACTGATAATTGTAATTCAATGCATTTCAGTAACTTATGTGTTTTGTGTTTACCCGCCTGCACATAAATCCTGCGATCGATCTGTTATTTGACTCACATGATACTCTGGGGCTTGCTGAGAGATAACCGAAATGATATTAGTAATTTCAACGTTCCGTTAGAGGAATGTGCTAAATAATAACCAGTTGTTAAATTTTCGTACAAAACCAGTCAATGACAGCGCAGCGACGCGCTTGTAGAGAAAATTATCTCTATCATATTGAATAGCAGGGTGTTTCCCTGGTGTTTGATGTCCGGCAGGGCTGCCCATAAAAACGCGGTACTCACCGTAAAAGAGAATTGCTTAACAAATTTGCAAAATGTATTGGCGCGAGTTTACGCCATTTGATACTTTCCGGCCTTATATTTTGCAGCATAAAACAAGTAGATGAGAATTATTTTCATATAGTCCTCTTCTCAGGTATCCAGCACACGTCCCAGACAGGGGAGGCGTGTTAAGAATCGACGCAAGACGGCCATACGAGCGGTCAGTAATAAAGAAGTCGGTGATAGCAAGAAGTAAAAAAAGAACCTGACAGCAGCAAAAAAAACTCCTGCGCTGTACAGGCCCCAACAGGGGATACACAGCTGGCGAAGGCCAGTAATTATAATGAGTGGAGTATCAACACAATGTCCATCATCACAAAAAAAAGTCTGATAGCAGCGGGTATTTTCACTGCGCTGATCGCGGGTAATATGGCAATGGCTGCCGACGTGCCTGCAGGTGTAACGCTTGCAGAAAAACAAACCATGATCCGTAACAACGGCGCTGAGCCGCAGTCTCTGGATCCGAACAAGATTGAAGGTGTTCCTGAAGCGAATATCAGTCGCGATCTGTTCGAAGGTCTGCTGATTACCTCGACGAAAGACGGTCACCCAATCCCGGGCGTGGCTGAAAGCTGGGATAATAAAGACTTTAAAGTCTGGACATTCCACCTGCGTAAAGACGCAAAATGGTCCAACGGTGAACCTGTCACCGCGCAAGATTTCGTATATAGCTGGCAGCGTCTGGTCGATCCTAAAACGGCTTCTCCTTACGCCAGCTATCCGCAGTACGGTCACATCCTGAACGTTGATGAAATCATCGACGGTAAAAAAGCTCCATCAGAACTCGGCGTGAAAGCCATCGATGACCACACTCTGGAAGTCACCCTGAGCGAACCTGTTCCGTATTTCTACAAACTGCTGGTTAACCCGGCAATGTCTCCGGTTAACAAAACTGCCATCGAAAAATTCGGTGAGAAGTGGACTCAGCCAGCTAACATCGTCACTAACGGTGCTTATAAGCTGAAAGACTGGGTGGTTAACGAACGTATCGTGATGGAGCGTAACACCAACTACTGGGATAACGCGAAAACCATCGTAGACCAGATTACCTATCTGCCGATTTCCTCCGAAGTGACGGACGTTAACCGTTACCGCAGCGGCGAAATCGACATGACCTATAACAACCTGCCGATTGAACTCTTCCAGAAGCTGAAGAAAGAGATCCCAACCGAAGTTCACGTCGATCCGTACCTGTGTACGTATTACTACGAAATCAACAACCAGAAAGCGCCATTTACCGATGCTCGCGTACGTACTGCGCTGAAGCTGGGACTGGATCGCGATATCATCGTAAACAAAGTGAAAGCGCAGGGCGACCTGCCGGCATTCGGTTACACCCCGCCATACACAGATGGCGCGAAGCTGACCAAACCAGAGTGGTTCACCTGGACACAGGCAAAACGTAACGAAGAAGCGAAGAAACTGCTGGCCGAAGCGGGCTACACCGCAGACAAGCCGCTGACGTTTAACCTGCTGTATAACACCTCCGATCTGCACAAGAAACTGGCTATCGCGGCTGCATCCATCTGGAAGAAAAACCTGGGTGTGGATGTGAAGCTGGTGAACCAGGAGTGGAAAACCTTCCTGGATACCCGTCACCAGGGTAACTACGATGTGGCGCGTGCCGGCTGGTGTGCGGACTACAACGAACCTACGTCCTTCCTGAACACCATGCTGTCTGACAGCTCCATGAACACCGCGCACTATAAGAGCCCGGCGTTTGATTCAATCATGAAAGAAACGCTGCAAGTGACTGATGAGGCACAACGTACTGCCCTGTACGACAAAGCAGAGCAGCAGTTAGGTAAAGATTCTGCGATCGTTCCGGTTTACTACTACGTGAACGCGCGTCTGGTGAAACCTTGGGTTGGCGGTTATACCGGTAAAGACCCGATGGACAACATCTACACCAAAGATCTGTACATCATTAAGCATTAATGGCAATCCGTGGGGCAATGTTATTTGCCCCACTGTGTCTTAACTCATCGCACTATATGCACATGATTTTTCGGGTTCGCCAGAAAGAACATGTGCAAAAGGCACACGCCAGAAGGTACGGGCAATGTTGAAATTTATCCTACGTCGCTGTCTTGAAGCGATTCCGACGCTCTTTATTCTTATTACGATTTCGTTCTTCATGATGCGTCTTGCTCCCGGTAGTCCATTTACCAGCGAGCGTGCGCTGCCGCCAGAAGTGATGGCAAATATCGAAGCGAAATATCATTTAAACGATCCTATCTCCACCCAATACTTCAGTTATCTGAAGCAGCTGGCGCATGGCGATTTTGGGCCCTCGTTCAAATATAAAGACTATTCCGTTAACGACCTGGTGGCTTCAAGCTTCCCGGTCTCGGCTAAATTAGGTGCTGCGGCATTCTTCCTGGCCGTTATTCTCGGGGTTGCCGCGGGCGTTATTGCCGCACTAAAACAAAATACCAAATGGGATTATACCGTAATGGGGGTCGCAATGACCGGGGTCGTTATCCCCAGTTTCGTTGTGGCACCATTACTGGTGATGATATTTGCCATCACGCTGAAATGGCTGCCTGGTGGCGGCTGGAACGGCGGGGCACTGAAGTTTATGATTTTGCCGATGGTGGCATTATCACTGGCGTATATTGCCAGCATTGCGCGTATTACCCGTGGCTCGATGATTGAAGTGTTGCACTCAAACTTCATTCGTACCGCGCGTGCAAAGGGGCTGCCAATGCACCGGATTATTCTCCGTCACGCGCTTAAGCCTGCGCTGTTACCCGTACTGTCCTATATGGGCCCGGCCTTCGTCGGTATTATTACGGGTTCAATGGTGATTGAAACTATTTATGGCCTGCCAGGTATTGGCCAGCTGTTCGTTAACGGTGCGCTTAACCGCGATTACTCGCTGGTATTAAGCCTCACAATCCTTGTCGGAACGCTGACCATTCTCTTTAACGCAATTGTCGATGTGCTGTATGCCGTTATCGACCCGAAAATCCGTTACTAACACTGGAGCACGCCATGATGTTGAGTAAGAAAAACAGCGAGGCGCTGGAAAACTTCAGTGAAAAACTGGAAGTAGAAGGCCGTAGCCTCTGGCAAGATGCCCGTCGTCGTTTTATGCACAACCGTGCTGCCGTCACCAGTTTGTTTGTGCTGGTGTTGATTGCTCTGTTTGTGACCCTGGCTCCCATGCTGTCACAGTTCACCTATTTCGATACCGACTGGGGCATGATGTCCAGCGCGCCGGATATGACATCCGGGCACTATTTCGGTACGGATTCTTCCGGGCGTGATTTGCTGGTTCGTGTGGCGATTGGTGGCCGTATCTCGTTGATGGTCGGTATTGCCGCCGCGCTGGTGGCGGTGATCGTCGGTACGCTCTATGGCTCACTTTCCGGCTATCTTGGCGGCAAAGTGGACTCCGTAATGATGCGTCTGCTGGAGATATTAAACTCCTTCCCGTTCATGTTCTTCGTTATCCTGCTGGTGACCTTCTTTGGCCAGAATATCCTGCTGATCTTTGTGGCGATCGGAATGGTTTCCTGGCTGGATATGGCGCGTATTGTGCGCGGTCAAACGCTGAGCCTTAAACGCAAAGAGTTTATCGAAGCTGCACAGGTTGGTGGGGTATCAACCGGTAATATCGTGGTTCGACACATCGTTCCTAACGTACTGGGTGTGGTTGTGGTCTATGCCTCGCTGCTGGTGCCAAGCATGATCCTGTTTGAATCCTTCCTGAGCTTCCTGGGTCTGGGGACGCAAGAACCGTTGAGCAGCTGGGGTGCGCTTCTGAGTGATGGTGCAAACTCAATGGAAGTTTCTCCGTGGCTGCTGTTATATCCGGCGGGCTTCCTGGTCGTCACCCTGTTTTGTTTCAACTTTATCGGCGATGGCCTGCGTGATGCCCTCGACCCGAAAGACCGTTAAGGAGCGCCGTCATGACGATAATTGAAACGGCAACTGCGCCACAGGCGCAACAACAGAGCAAAATTCTGCTGAATGTCAAAGACCTCCGCGTCACCTTTAAAACGCCGGACGGAGATGTTACCGCCGTAAACGATCTCAACTTCAGCCTGCGTGCGGGTGAAACGCTGGGGATCGTGGGTGAATCCGGTTCTGGGAAATCACAAACGGCGTTTGCGTTGATGGGGCTTCTGGCGCAAAACGGGCGTATTGGTGGTTCCGCGACCTTCAACGGGAAAGAGATCCTGAACCTGCCGGAGCAGGAGCTGAACAAGCTTCGTGCTGAGCAGATTTCGATGATTTTCCAGGATCCGATGACGTCACTTAACCCGTATATGCGCGTCGGCGAACAGCTGATGGAAGTGCTGATGCTGCACAAAGGCATGGGCAAAGCGGAAGCGTTCGAAGAGTCCGTCAAAATGCTGGATGCGGTAAAAATGCCGGAAGCACGTAAGCGCATGCGCATGTTCCCGCACGAGTTTTCCGGCGGTATGCGCCAGCGCGTGATGATTGCGATGGCGCTGCTGTGTCGGCCAAAATTGCTGATCGCCGATGAACCGACCACCGCGCTGGACGTGACCGTTCAGGCGCAGATCATGACCCTGTTGAACGAGCTTAAGCGCGAATTCAACACGGCGATTATCATGATCACCCACGACCTGGGCGTGGTTGCGGGTATCTGCGACAAAGTGCTGGTGATGTATGCCGGTCGTACCATGGAATATGGTAAAGCGCGTGATGTGTTCTATCAGCCTGCGCATCCGTACTCAATTGGCCTGTTGAATGCTGTTCCACGCCTCGACGCGGAAGGCGAATCTCTGTTGACCATTCCGGGCAACCCGCCAAACCTGCTGCGTTTGCCGAAAGGCTGCCCGTTCCAGCCGCGCTGTCCGCACGCGATGGAAATCTGTAACAGCGCTCCGCCGCTGGACGAGTTTGCACCAGGCCGTCTGCGCGCCTGCTTTAAGCCGCAGGAGGATCTGGTATGAACGCATTAGATGAAAAAAGAAATGTACTGCTCGAAATCGCCGATCTGAAAGTGCATTTCGACATTAAAGACGGCAAGCAGTGGTTCTGGCAGCCGCCTAAAACCCTGAAAGCGGTGGATGGCGTCACGCTTCGCCTGTACGAAGGGGAAACCCTGGGCGTGGTGGGTGAGTCAGGCTGTGGTAAATCCACGTTTGCGCGCGCCATTATTGGCCTGGTGAAAGCGACGGGCGGTAAAGTGGCATGGCTGGGCAAAGATTTGCTGGGCATGAAGCCGGACGAGTGGCGTGATGTGCGTAGCGATATCCAGATGATTTTCCAGGATCCCCTGGCATCATTAAACCCGCGTATGACTATCGGTGAGATTATCTCCGAGCCGCTGCGCACCTATCATCCGAAGTTATCACGTCAGGAAGTGCGCGATCGTGTCAAGGCGATGATGCTGAAAGTCGGGCTGTTGCCTAACCTCATCAACCGCTACCCGCACGAATTCTCCGGCGGTCAGTGCCAGCGTATCGGTATTGCACGTGCGTTGATCCTCGAACCGAAGCTGATCATCTGTGATGAGCCAGTTTCTGCACTGGACGTTTCTATTCAGGCGCAGGTGGTTAACCTGCTGCAAAAACTGCAGCGTGAAATGGGGCTGTCGCTGATCTTCATTGCGCACGACCTGGCGGTGGTCAAACACATTTCTGACCGCGTACTGGTGATGTATCTGGGGCATGCCGTGGAACTGGGCACGTATGATGAGGTGTACCACAACCCGTTGCACCCTTATACCAAAGCGCTGATGTCGGCCGTACCGATCCCCGATCCCGATCTGGAAAAAAATAAAACCATCCAGCTTCTGGACGGTGAATTGCCATCGCCGATTAACCCGCCTTCAGGCTGCGTATTCCGTACGCGGTGTCCGATGGCAGGGCCGGAATGTGCGAAAACACGTCCGGTTCTGGAAGGCAGCTTCCGGCATGCGGTTTCCTGCCTGAAAGTCGATCCGTTATAAACATAAGGGCTGACATTACGTCAGCCCTTATCGTCTGTAGATGATAAAAAAGGCTGCATCGCAGCCTTTTTTATTATTCACGCCAGATAATATGGCACAGCTTGTGGTCTTTCTCGCGACACAGCAGCACGCGGGCAAAAATGTCGTTAATTTCACCACCATCTTCATCCGCCAGCCCAATCACGACTTCGGCGAAGAAATCAGGATTGAGGTCGAAATCCACGTGTTCGGCCCAGTCTTCTGCCGGGTCGAACAATTCGGCACCGCCGCGCTCTTCGAATTGCAGATTAAAGAGGATCACGTCTGCGGGATCGAGGTTATCAACCGCCAGTTCGAGAAAAATGTCATAGGCCTGCTCGAGCGTTTCGTCTTCGGTCAGGCGATTGTTCAGATCCATTTCCATGATGACTACCTGTTTAACATCGTTGGGCACGTTTTACAGCAACGGGCTAAAGAAGTAAAACAGTCGTTCGGCAATTCTCTGCCACAGCGGACGTTTCACCCACAGTCTGGCATCCAGCAGGCGCGAGCGGGAGATATAGTCATCCTGTACCGCCGCCAGATCGCCACCAAATCCGGAATCGTCTATCACCAGCGTGATCTCAAAATTTAGCCACAGGCTGCGCATATCGAGATTGACGGTTCCCACCAGGCTCAGCTCGCCGTCAACCAGTACGCTCTTGGTATGCAGAAGCCCGCCCTCGAACTGGTAAATTTTCACGCCAGCAGCCAGCAGTTCGGTAAAGAAGGCGCGGCTGGCCCAGCCCACGAGCAGCGAGTCATTTTTGCGCGGCATAATAATACTGACGTCCACACCACGCTGCGCAGCGGTACAAATCGCGTGCAGCAGATCATCGCTGGGAACAAAGTAGGGGGTGGTCATGATCAGATATTCACGCGCTGAGTAGGTGGCAGTGAGCAGCGCCTGATGAATCAAATCTTCCGGGAAACCCGGCCCGGAGGCGATGGTGTGAATAGTGTGGCCACTGGCCTCTTCAAACGGCATGATATTACCGTCCGGTGGCGGAGGAAGAATGCGTTTGCCGGTTTCAATTTCCCAGTCACAGGAGTAGACGATCCCCATAGAGGTGGCAATCGGGCCTTCCATTCTTGCCATCAGGTCGACCCATTGGCCGACGCCGGAATCTTGCTTGAAGAAACGCGGGTCAACCATGTTCATACTGCCGGTATAGGCAATATAGTTATCGATCATGATCATTTTTCGGTGCTGACGAAGATCCATGCGACGCAGAAAAACACGCAGCAGGTTGACCTTTAGCGCCTCAACCACTTCGATACCGGCATTACGCATCATGCCCGCCCAGGGGCTGCGGAAAAATGCGACGCTACCAGCGGAGTCCAGCATCAGGCGGCAGTGGATGCCCCGGCGAGCGGCCGCCATCAGCGATTCTGCGACCTGATCGGCCATCCCACCGGGTTGCCAGATATAGAACACCATCTCAATGTTATGGCGAGCCAGCTGAATATCACGGATCAACGCCTGCATCACATCATCGGAGGTTGTCAGGAGCTGGAGCTGATTCCCTTTTACGCCGGCAATTCCCTGGCGACGCTCGCACAGTTTAAACAGCGAGGAAGCGACGCTACTGTTGTTCTCAGCGAAAATATGTTTACAGGCTTTAAGATCGTTGAGCCATTTTGCGGTAGAAGGCCACATGGCCCGGGCACGTTCGGCACGGCGCTTACCGAGATGAAGCTCACCGAACGAGAGATAGGCAATAATGCCCACCAACGGCAGGATGTAAATAATCAGTAGCCAGGCCATGGCAGAGGGTACGGCTCTGCGCTTCATCAGGATGCGCAACGTCACACCCGCGATTAACAGCCAGTATCCCAGAATGACCAGCCAACTCACCACGGTGTAGAAGGTTGTCATAGATAAGAAAATCCTTTTGAAAGCGTATTGTTATGAGTGTACGCATCAGGATTCATCTGGCAAATAAAAACGCCAGATAAAAGCGCTGGTTTGCTGAGGGGTTGGGTTTATAATGGGATTTCTGTTAGAGAAAGAGTTGTAGACATGAAGCGCAGTAGAACAGAAGTAGGGCGCTGGCGCATGTTGCGACAGGTGAGTCGTCGCAAGGCTCGTTGGCTGGAAGCACAATCCCGCCGCAATATGCGTATCCACGCTATCAGAAAATGTGGACTGGACAAACATCGTAACGCGTTGCTGTTCGCGATCCAGGATATCTGAGTACCATGAGGGCACCGTTAAGGTGCCCACTGTTTATGTCATTTCTCAATCTTTCCCCCAAACGAACTCCCCGATACTGCGCTCACCTGACAATTACCCGGCAATGAACTGACCGCGACTTATATTGATGGCTATAACGGCGTACAATAGCGCGACTGATATTTTTGGGGCTATCGTTATTGCAGCGATATTCCCGTTGTTTTTAGCAAAAGGAGGGAGAAGTGTTTGCGGAGTTTGGAGTACTTAATTTCTGGACGTACGTCGTTGGCGCGTTCTTTATTGTGCTGGTTCCAGGGCCAAACACCTTGTTTGTGCTGAAAACCGGAATTGGTCACGGCGTCAAAAAAGGTTATCTGGCTGCGACCGGCGTGTTCATCGGTGATGCAGTATTGATGTTTCTGGCCTGGGCGGGTGTTGCCGCATTGATCCAGACAACCCCGGTTTTATTTAATATCGTGCGTTATCTGGGGGCGTTTTATCTGCTGTGGCTGGGCGGGAAAATGCTCTGGTCAGTTATCACCCGGCAGAATAATGCACATGCGAGTGGAGCCGAGCCTGCAAGCGCAATCATGAAGCGCGCGCTGGTATTGAGCCTGACAAACCCAAAAGCGATTCTGTTTTACGTTTCGTTCTTTGTGCAGTTTATTGACGTAAGTGCTGAAAATACGGGAACCTCTTTCCTGATCCTGGCGACGACCCTTGAGCTGATCAGCTTTGTGTATATGAGCTTCCTGATCTTCTCTGGTGCTTTTGTCACTCGTTATCTTAAAACCAAAAAGAAACTGGCAAAGCTGGGGAATGGGCTGATAGGGCTGCTGTTTGTCGGATTTGCGGCGAGGTTAGCGTCGCTGCATTGATTGCAAAAAAGGCTCCTGAGGGAGCCTTTTTTACATCAGAACACTTTCTTGTATGGTCGAACCGTGACCTTTTCGTATACACCGGCCGCAATGTACGGGTCGGCGTCGGCCCAGGATTTCGCCGCCTCCAGAGATTCAAACTCTGCAATCACCGTAGAGCCAGAGAAACCGGCTGCGCCAGGGTCATTGCTGTCTACTGCGGGCATTGGGCCCGCGGTCAGTAATCGGCCTTCATCATGCAGCAACTGTAAGCGCGCCAGATGGGCAGGGCGAACTGAAAGGCGTTTTTCCAGGGAATTAGCGATATCTTCAGCATAAATCACATAAAGCACGGCGAAGCTCCTTAACCGTTAAAAGTGTCATTTACGTTATGTGAAAGCACAATTGACTGCAATGTAAAGATAAAAACAATGTTAATACCCTGATCTAAATGCATCTTTTTGGACCTGCTGTGCGCTTAAATTGCGCGAAGACAAAGTGTCTTATTGAATATGATTGCTATTTGCATTTAAAATCGAGGTCTGGTTTTTTAATGTGATGATTATGACTTCGATGACCCTTGACCTACCTCGCCGCTTTCCCTGGCCGACGTTACTTTCTGTCGTTATTCACGGTACCGTCGTGGCAGGGTTGCTCTATACCTCGGTTCATCAGGTTATTGAAATGCCCGCGCCAGCGCAGCCCATTTCTGTGGTGATGGTATCGCCAGCGGATCTTGCACCGCCGCAGGTCGCCCCTCCACCAGCGCAGCCTCAACCGGTTGCTGAACCAGAACCTGAACCGATCCCGGAACCGCCGAAAGAAGCTCCGGTGGTGATCCACAAGCCGGAACCGAAGCCTAAACCTAAGCCGAAGCCAAAACCGGTGAAGAAGGTGGAAGAGCGTCCGATACGTGAAGAACGTCCGGTTGAGCCTCACGCTACGCAAACGGTAGAGAATGCAGCACCGTCGCGTCCGGCGATGAACAATACCGCGACAGCGGCGAAACCGACGGTCACTGCACCCGCAGGCCCGCGCGCACTGAGCCGTTACCAGCCGCAATATCCACCTCGTGCTCAGATGTTACGTATTGAAGGCCGTGTACGCGTTAAATTTGACGTAACGCCGGACGGGCGCGTGGAGAATGTAGAAATCCTGTCGGCACAGCCTTCTAACATGTTTGAACGTGAAGTCAAAACGGCGATGCGTAAATGGCGTTACGAAGCGGGTAAACCGGGTAGTGGACTGACAGTGAATATTATTTTCCGCCTGAATGGTGGGGCGCAGATGGAATGAAAGAAGCCTCTGTAAAGAGGCTTCTTTTTACCTGACTCTCAGGACTGAGGAAGCTGACGAGGTTTGCCCTGGCTGTCTACCGCCACGTAAATAAACAACGCTTCCGTCGCCTTATAACGTTGCCCGATAGGTTCGGAAGAGACTTTTTTCACCCATACTTCAATGTTGATGGAAATTGACGTATTGCCGCGTTTTACGCAACGCGCGTAACAGCAGACCACATCACCCACTGCAACCGGGCGCAGGAAGGTCATTCCGTCCACTCTGACGGTAACAACACGGCCATGCGCGAGCTCTTTTGCCAGGATTGCGCCGCCCATGTCCATTTGCGACATTAACCAGCCGCCAAAAATATCGCCATTGGCATTCGTGTCAGCGGGCATTGCCAGTGTGCGTAATACCAGTTCGCCCTGAGGGGCGTCATTTGTTGTCATTGTTTTAACTCGTAACTGAAGACTTCGGGCGGGATGCTACTATGATTTTCGACTGGAGAAAATAGACCAGAACGCCTGCTGTACTACGTTCTGGTCATAACCGATCAGTGTTTGTCGTCCTGCGGCATGTGTCGATAAATATATACGCCGCTTAAGAGCGTGAAGATAAGCGTCAGCGCGGTCAGGCCAAAGACCTTAAAGTTGACCCAGATTTCTTCCGGTAACCAGAAAGCAATATAGATATTAGCCAGGCCACACAGAATGAAAAAGACGGCCCAGGCGAGGTTAAGGCGGGACCATACATCCTGCGGCAGAGTGAGTTCTTTACCCAGCATGCGCTGGATCAGCGGCTTTTTCATTACCCACTGGCTGACCAATAACGCGCCTGCAAACAGCGCATAAATCACTGTAACCTTCCATTTGATGAATTCAACATTGTGGAAGGCCAGGGTAAGCCCGCCGAATACGACCACCAGACCGAAAGTGATGAGCGCCATTTTTTCTACTTTGCGATAGCGGATCCAGCTATAGATCAGCACCACGGCGGTAGCAATGATCAGCGCATAGGTTGCCGCAAAAATGTCATACAACTTATAAAAAGCGAAAAAGACCACCAGCGGTAAAAAATCAAGAAACTGCTTCATTCTGTGATTCCATCTTCTGAGCAGGGCCGGGCGTAGCGATGCACCCAGCCTCAGGATTACTGACGAATTAACATATACAGGCGGAACAGATAGACCAGCAGTACAGCTGAAATCAGGTTGCTCAGCGTATTTGCCACCACCGCGCCAACATTTGGCGTTAACACAGCAAAGTTTGGTGCAAACAATAACAGGAGCGTTTTAGCAAGCAGCCAGCCGATCACGGCCGGAGCCACCAGGCGCATGTTAGACCACGCCAGCTTTGCACTGCTCCGCATTGCGGTGAAGATCCCCATTTTGTCCTGCACAACCATCACCGGCGCGAAGGAGAGCACTATAGCCAGTAACACACCCGGTACCACAATAAGCATAATCCCCATTTGCACCAGCATGGTGGTTAAAAAGATGAGGATAAACAGCTTCGGCAGTACAGGTGCGCTGGCACCGATAGCGCGTAATGCACTCACGCGATGGCCTGCGGACACGAGCTGGATCATCAGCAGTACACCACCCGCAAGAATGGCATTGCCAATCAGACCTGAAAAGGTTGAGGCAGCTGACGCGCGCAGCAGAATTTGCTGTTGCTCAGGCGTCATGTTCTGCACCAGGTCAAACAACCCCACGCTGCCCGCAAGATGGTCGCCCTGGCTCAGGCTGGCAATTTGTTCTTCACTCGGAGAGAACGCATGACCAAGCACCACCGTGATAAAGGCGCATAACAATGCGATCAGTAAAAAGGTTATGAACTGATTGCGGAAAAAATTTCCCGTGTCACGGTAGACAGAATTCGCCGTGATAGACATGCACTCTCCTTGAGTATTGCAGGTGTTAATTAGCCGGCAATTGTACACCGGATAACGCTGCCGTGGCAGCATCAAGGCTTGTATGGAAAAGCATATCTTTGTAAAGCGGAGGTAATCCGTAGTGCGCACGTGCGCGATTACAGGCTTCGTTAACCTGTCCATCCACCCCCGACATCGAAAAATCCCGGCATGGGCTGGGGCGCTGCTCGTAGATTTTACAACGCGTGGCCTCCCCGGGCGTGCCCTCCAGTGCCGAACAACGGCTCTGTTTTTGGTTCGTACCGCTCATGCAACGCAGAAAAGGAGAGACGGGCTCAGTGAGCTGAACCGGAACGGTACCGCCGCCATCGCTGGCTTCGGCCCAGTAGAAAGAGACTCGAAAATACGCACAACAGGCCCCGCACGTCATGCACGGATTGAGATCACTCATGGCACACCTGCAATAGAAGAACGCATCAAATCACATTGTGAGAGAGCTAAATTATCCAGAGCCGGAGAAGAGAGCAAGGGGGGATAAGGGGAAAATTTTCTCACTGTTAAATGGCAAAAATTGACTTAAAGACAAAATAACCCTTTAGGGTGAGTTATAAAAAATTAACTCAGATCAATGAATGTTAATTTACTGGTTTTAATGTGATCTGTGTTAGATCACTTATTACTCATTTGTGAGTATATTGCCCCCGCAATTAAAACCACAACGATGGAGCGGATATGAAAAAATTAGCGGTGGCAGCCCTTGTCTTAAGCAGTCTCTCTGGTGGCGCGTACGCGCATGAAGCAGGCGAATTCTTTATTCGTGCCGGTTCGGCTACAGTTCGTCCGACTGAAGGTTCTGATAATGTGCTGGGGTTGGGCGGTTTTAACGTCAGCAATAATACCCAGTTAGGTTTGACGTTCACGTATATGGCAACAGATAACATCGGCGTTGAACTCCTGGCCGCAACGCCATTCCGCCATCATGTCGGAACCGGACCTACCGGAGATATCGCCACGGTAAACCTTTTACCTCCAACGCTGATGGCACAGTGGTACTTTGGTGATTCAAGCAGTAAGGTACGTCCGTACATCGGCGCGGGGGTGAACTACACCACCTTCTTTAATGAGAAATTTAACGATACCGGTAAAGACGCTGGGCTTTCCGATCTCAGCCTGAAAGACTCCTGGGGTATGGCGGGGCAGGTCGGTCTGGATTATCTGATAAACCGCGACTGGCTGATTAATATGTCAGTCTGGTATATGGATATCGATACCGATGTGCGCTTTAAAGCGGCTGGCGAGCAGCAAAGCATCAACACCCGTCTGGATCCGTGGGTATTTATGTTCTCAGCGGGTTACCGTTTCTAAGTTATTTCCTGAGACTGGCCAGATGATGGCCAGTTTTCTCTCCTCTGAAGTGATCCCTTGTAAAAAAGCCCCGGTATAACCGAGGCTTTATTTTTTAGCGTACAACCAGCACCGGACATTTTGCGTGGCGCACGACCACCGCAGCGTTTGATCCTAAAAGGTAAGTTGTCATATCAGGCCGATGAGAGGCAATAATAATCAGGTCAGCGTTGATGGTGTCCGCCAGCTTCAGGATCTGATCTTTCGGCGAGCCAGAAATGGCATGCGTCTGGATGCGGTCAGCGGGCAGGTTGAACTGTTTAACAATCTCATTCAGTTTCTCTAGTGCATCCTGCTGTATCTCAGCCAGTTTCGGCATCTCAACCGAATACGCCAGCCCAAGCGACGAGTAGTAAGGGAAAGACGGTATTACCGTCAGAAAATGAACTTTGGCGTTGTTGATTGCTGCGTTTACCTGAACATAGGGAACCACCTGTTCAGTCAGACGGCTCTCTGAAATATCGAGAGGGACTAAAATCGAATGGAACATGCCGTACCTCCTGTTTGTTTTTTATCCACTTCAAGTTTAGTCCTGGCGTAACCGCAGGCACTGTATTTGCTGTGAAAATGGGACTTAAGGCGGCTTTTATGGCAGAGAGAACGCCCCAGAGAGGGGCGCAAGGGGCATGTTACTTCTGGATCAAATAACGAATGGTAGGCCCATCCTGTTGAATATCCAGCACGGTGTAGCCGTGGTTTTGGGCATCCAGCGGAATATTGTTAATGGATTGCGGGCAATCGCTCACCACTTCCAGAATCTCACCTTTCCTGAGCTGTGGCAGCGCTTCAAGTGTGGCGACTGCCGGGTAAGGGCACGGTTCACCGATCATATCGAGGCGATAGTCAGGCACGATCTCTTTCATGCTGCATTCTCCCGGGGTTCAATGGTTGTGTCGGTTCGACGACGGAAGAAGTGTTTTTCTTGCGCGACGACCAGTAAAAATGCGATCAGCAGCAGGGCGTATGTCACCACCAGTCCGCCGAGCGGGCCAAAGGTCTTCAGCAGGTTGACCTTGTCCCAGTTTGTCGCCAGCACGGGTGACATGTCATCCCAGTAGTATGCCAGGATTGTAGAGCCGATCACGTTTCCCAGACCCACCCACCAGTAATGCACCTGACCTTCCACGGCGCGGTACATCCAGCCGGTTTCGCAACCGCCAGCGAGCACAATTCCAAAACCAAACAGCAGCCCGCCAATCACTGCATTAGGGCCCGCCCACATGATTTTCGGTTCAACGCCAAGTTGCACATAGCTGAAGATGCCGATCGCGCTGACAGCCATACCGGCGATAATTGCTTTGGCCATCATGGTACGGCCGGTGATCCACATGTCGCGAAACGCAGAGGTAAAGCAGATTTGTGCGCGCTCAATCAGCAGACCAAAGCCCACGCCAAACAGCATGGCTAACCCCAGTTTTGGCTGGTTCAGTGCAGTGCAAATAGCCCATGCAACCATTGCAAAAAAGACCAGCATACCCAGGCGGAAACGGCGGCGTGCCTGCGCCGGTTTTTGCGTCAGTGGTGAAGCTGCACTGACTTTGACCATCCTGACGGGAATGCGAAACAGCGGCAGTAGAGTGAATTTCGCGCCGAAATAAGAACCTATGGCCGTGGCGATGGCAAAGAACCAGGCATGCAGCGAAAACTGCGGAATGCCAGTAAAGAAGGCGGCAAGGTTACAGCCCATTGCGAGGCGAGCGCCGAACCCGGCGATCATCCCCCCAATCACCGCCTGCATGATGCGAATACGGCTCTTTGGCATTCTCAGTTTAACGTTGTTCGCCCACAGTGCCGCGGCAAAACAGCCGCCGAACATACCGATAATCATCATTCCGTCGATGCGAGTCAGCGGTGTGCCATCCAGATGGATAAGTTTATAGTAACCCCATTCTTCGGCATGCACGCCCGCCATCTGCAGCAGTTGCCCGCCCCAGCGGGTAAACTCGCCGGTAACGGCCCAAAAGGTGCCAGTAATGCCGAAATAATAGGTAGACAGGATCCCCGCAGCGATGACTGCCGGTACTGGTGACCAGAACTTAACCAGGTAAGTCTGTTTGAAGTATTGCCATGACATGTGTAAGCCTCTGAACTCAGAAGGTATATGTGGATTTAACGGCCTGGAATATATAACCTTTTTCCTGTCTCCAAAACCTCTCCAGAACGTTTCACCAAAATACCTCGCTTTTTTATGACTTTCATCATTAAACCGCACAGCTTAAAGATTGCCTGCACGGCTCCAGAATTAAGACAGCAAGCAAAGCTCGTGATGATGAAAAGGGACGCGTCAGACGCGTCCCTTCTTTAATGGTTAACGAACAAACACCGTGAGTAAAATAATCAGGGCTGCGAAAATAATGACCTGAATAAACACAGACTCCACGCTACGTTTACGCATGCATCCCTCCCGGTGACTCGAATATCAGCCAGATACCGCCCAGCAGCACCAACAGACCGATAACGAAAAAGGTAAGCGCGATAATCCGGTCATGTGAATGCTTCATATCAGCCTCCTCTGTGTCGAATCAAAACCACTGACCAAACCGTTTGATATAAAAGCGTTTCATCCCCTGCGCCACGAGGCAGTAGCTCAGAAGCGTCGCCACCAGCCACGGGAAGTAGCTTAACGGCAGCGGTTCAAGCCCCACCATCGCCCCCAGCGGCGAGAACGGTATATAGATACCGATGACCATAACGCAGGCGGTGGTCAGCAGCACCGGTAGCGTCGCGCGACTCTGAATAAACGGGATCTTCTGCGTCCTTAACATGTGCACCACCAGCGTTTGCGACAACAGCCCTTCAATAAACCAGCCGGACTGGAACAGCGCCTGGGCCTCAACGTGGTTTGCCGCAAAGACGTACCACATCAGCGCAAAGGTGGTGATGTCGAAAATGGACGACGTCGGTCCAATCCACAACATGAAGCGGCCGATGTTTTTGGCATCCCACTTGCGCGGTTTACTCAAAAACTCTTTATCCATTTTGTCCCACGGTAGCGACAGCTGGGAGATGTCGTACATCAGGTTCTGGATCAGCAGATGGATCGCCAGCATCGGCAGGAACGGGATAAACGCGCTGGCCACCAGTACGGAAAAAACGTTGCCGAAGTTAGAGCTGGCGGTCATATTCAGGTACTTGATGATATTGCCGAAGGTCTCACGACCTTTGATCACGCCTTCTTCCAGCACCATCAGATCTTTTTCCAGCAGGATAATATCCGATGACTCTTTGGCGATATCCGCCGCGCTGTCGACGGAAATGCCCACATCGGCATCGCGGAGTGCCGGAGCATCGTTAATGCCGTCGCCGAGAAAACCGACGGTATGTCCGTTCTTTTGCAGCGCCTTCAGAATGCGGGATTTCTGCAGTGGCGTCAGTTTGGCGAACACAGAACGTTGCTCCACCGCCTGCGCCAGTTCGCGATCTGACATGGTCTCCACCTCGGTGCCTGTCAGAATACCGTGCGGATCGATCCCCACCTCAAGGCAGATACGGGCAGTCACCACAGGGTTGTCGCCGGTGAGCACCTTCACCGCCACGCCGTTGTCGCGCAGTGCGGTAATGGCCTTTTCCGCACTCTCTTTCGGCGGGTCAAGGAACGTCAGCATCCCTTCTATCGTCAGTTCCTGTTCATCCCCGGCGCAAAGTGCCTGATTACGCGGTGAGTCGTCCAGCGAACGGGTTGCCACCAGCAGTACGCGAAACCCCTGCGCATTGTAATCCTGTGTTTTCGCCAACAGCAGGTCGCGACGCGTCTCGTCCAGCGCCACTACGCGGTCTCCTTCGCGCAGGTGCGTGGCGACCATCAGCATCTCTTCCACCGCGCCTTTGCAGATGAGACTTCTGCGGCCGTCGCGCACATCTTCCACCGAAACAGAAACGCGGCGGCGCACAAAATCGAAGGGCAGCTCATCGAGCTTAACGAAGCTCTCCTTCACGGCGGGTGCCAGACGCCCCTCACCAACGTGTAAGATCGCACGATCCATCAGGTTACGGGTGCCGCTCTGGCTGTTGCTGTTGAGCCAGGCCAGCGCCAGTACCCGGCTGCTTTCGCTACCACGCGTGTCCAGGTGATGCTCCAGGATAATGTGGTCCTGCGTCAGGGTGCCGGTTTTATCGGTACATAACACATCCATTGCGCCAAAGTTCTGAATAGCGTTCAGCCGCTTGACGATCACTTTGCGTCTCGACATGGCAATAGCGCCCTTCGCCAGGTTCGAACTGACGATCATCGGCAGCATTTCCGGGGTTAAACCGACGGCAACCGCCAGCGCAAACAGCGATGCCTCGACCCAGTCACCTTTGCTGAAGCCGTTAATCAGCAGCACAATGGGCACCATCACCAGCATAAAACGGATAAGCAACCAGCTGACGCTGTTCACACCGCGGTCGAACGCCGTTTGCGAGCGTGTACCGACGATGGATTTTGCCAGCGACCCGAACCAGGTCTGGCCGCCTGTCGCCACGACCACCGCCTGCGCTCTGCCGCTGGTCACGTTGGTGCCCATCAGGCAGATGTTGCCAAGTTCCAGCAGGCCTTTGCTGCGATCGGGGGCCGGTAGCCGCTGGCTGTCTTTACCAGAGACGCTCGCCATCACGTCATATTTTTCCACCGGTAAAGATTCGCCGGTAAGAATCGACTGGCTGACAAACAGGTCCCGGGACTCCAGCAGGCGCACATCCGCAGGCACCAGATCGCCCGCCGCGAGGAAGATAATGTCGCCCGGCACCAGCTCCTCAATGGCGATTTCCATTTTGACCGACTCATTACCTTCACCACCCCGACGCAGCACCGTGGCGGTGGTTCTTACCATTGATTTCAGCGCCTGGGCGGCCTTGTTGGTACGAAACTCCTGCCAGAAACGCAGTAAGCCGCTCAGGCTGACCATGGTCAGAATGATAGTGACCCCCGTCAGATCGGTTTCCTCTCCACTGCGTAGCGGAAGCCAGTAGTCGGTGAAGAAACTCACGACGGCAAGCGCCATCAGAACGTAGATAAACGGGTTATTGAATGCCTGCAGCAGTTGAACCAGCGCTGGCGGCGCTTTCTCATGCGCCACCTCGTTGCGGCCATACGCGAACAGTCGCTCGCGGGCGTCATCGACGTACAGACCGCGACGATCGCTCTCGAGTCGTGAGAGCGTATGCTCCGGGCTGTTAAATGCTTCCGCTTCGATCGCAAAGCGTTTCTTATTTTGCTTATCATTTTCTGACGCCAGCCGGTTTAATTTCCGGTTTTCTACTTTCATGTCAGTCATGATTTATCCCCACTTTAAGACGTGTGTATCCCTGCATAAAAAACTATGCATAATTTTTTCTGGTATGACTCAATATGGTGCGTTTATTTTACGCTTATGGGAATCTCCATCATTCCCTCCTTATATCAGACGATATTATTAGGCAGGTGCGGGATCTCAACTCCCCGCAAGGCTCCAGCGTACAGAGGTGATACTTTCATTAACGCCAATTTTACTCATAATAAGATCGAACGTTTTTCGCGAATCTGCGCTGCTAATCACTTCGGCATGAATTTCTTTATACCCGGATTCATCCAGCACCGACGAACCGAGTCCCTGCACGCTCAGAGAAAACTCCTTTGCCACATTAAATAAAAGCTGACGTACTGCGCTTTCATTATCATGATTGCAGGTTACTTTCAGGACATAGCGTTTTTCTTCATCTGCAGCGCCTGGATACTGATTAATTCGCTGCGCCGCTTCACGCAGTAAAATATTGGCACACAGAATAATGAGGGTGGCCGCCGCGGCATTCCAGAATTGTCCCAGCCCGCACAGCACGCCGATGGCTGCCGAGCACCAGAGCGTGGCAGCAGTATTGAGGCCGCGCACGTTCATGCCTTCACGCATGATGACACCAGCGCCAAGAAAGCCAATACCGGAGACTATCTGGGCGGCAATGCGTCCCGGACTGTCCGGCGATGTTGACATTGAGCTAAGAATAAATACCGCAGCGCCGGTGGCGACCAGTGCATTTGTCCGCAGCCCCGCCATACGTTGACGCCATTGTCTTTCGGCACCAATAAGTGCTCCCAGCAGCATGGCTGCCAGTAAATTTGAGATATAAGGGAACATCAGCATATGTTCCTCCATTTATGCTGGAAGAATAAATACGTGCTGTATTCAGCACACGACAAATTGTCACCTTAAACGGTGATTAATGTCGCGCCGATGGCGGAGGGAATAATGAGTTTTTAAACATGAACATGACGATAAACCTCGCGATAAGTCGCGCTTTGTAAATTTATCGGGGATGCAATCGTCAATTAAGAAGGGATTGCTGCCCGCCAGTTCGGCAAGCAGCGGCAGGAATACGTCGCGTTAGCTTGCCTTGCAAATGAAATAAGGGTGACTGTCCAACGTATGACTCCTGTATGAATTTGTCGACATTATAATCAGGCATCAGGTTAAGTAAAGTAAAAAAGGTCAGCCGGAGAGGATTTGTTTAGATTATTCCATCACAGGAGTGCATGGGCAATAATGTGTTTCAGACGAGTCTCCCATGCATAATACAACCAGCGCTGTTGCTTTTTGCTGCCAACGCGCGGCCATACTTCCTCAACTTCACAAATAAGCTGAATCTGGAGATTATCCCGCGGGAGTAGGGGAACCGTCTGGCAGGGAAGCCAGACGGTGATGAGGTTATGCTTTGCGCGTGGCCGCTTTCATTGCGCTGACGAACGCGTTCAGTTCAGCCAGCATCTGCTCTGGCTTATCAACGTTCTTCTCGATGATTTTGACGATAGCGGAACCGGAAATCGCCCCGGCCGCTTTTGCCTCTATCGCAGCGGTAACCTGTTCCGGAGAGGAGATCCCGAAGCCCTGCAACGGTGGTGCAGCGTGGTATTCCGCCAGTTTTTCCACCAGATGATGCAGTGGCAGCGCCGCTTTGTTTTCAGCTCCGGTCACGCCTGCACGGGAGAGCAGGTAAGTGTAACCACGTCCGTAAGAGGCAATCTGGCGCAGCAGTTCGTCATCGGCGTTCGGTGGGCAGATGAAAATGGGGGCAACGTTGTGACGCATTGCCGCCTGGCGGAAGGGCGCAGACTCTTCCACCGGCACGTCGGCCACCAGCACGGAGTCGACACCCACTCGCGCGCACTCGGCGTAGAACTCATCAATGCCGCGGTTAAACACCAGGTTAGCGTACATCAGCAGTCCAATCGGAATGGTCGGGTGCTTCTGACGAATTGCTGCCAGCATCTCAAAACACTGGGTTGGGGTAACACCCGCCGCAAATGCGCGCAGGGTGGCGTTCTGAATAGTCGGGCCGTCTGCCAGCGGGTCAGAGAACGGAATACCCAGCTCCAGCGCGTCGGCACCGGCTTCAATCAGGGTGTCGATAATTTTTAGCGATTGCTCCGGGCCTGGGTCGCCGAGGGTAACGAAGGGGACAAACGCGCCTTCCTGGCGAGCCTTCAGTTGTGCAAATGCGTTATCGTAGCGTTCCATCAGATTTCCCCTCGTGCTTTCAGAATATCGTGAACGGTGAAGATGTCTTTGTCACCGCGACCGGAAAGGTTCACCACCAGCAGTTGCTCTTTTTCCGGGTTTTCTTTCATCATTTTCAGCGCGTGCGCCAGGGCATGCGAGGACTCCAGCGCCGGGATGATCCCTTCGTGACGGCACAGCGTTTTAAAGGCTTCCAGTGCTTCATCATCGGTAATGGAGACATAATCCGCGCGGCCAGTGCTGTTCAGGTAAGCGTGCTGAGGCCCAACGGACGGGAAATCCAGACCGGCAGAGATAGAGTAAGACTCTTCAATCTGACCTTCATCGGTCTGCATCATCGGGGATTTCATACCAAAGTAAATTCCCACGCGGCCATGCTTCAGCGGCGCACCGTGTTCACCCGATTCAATCCCGTGACCGGCAGGTTCAACGCCAATCAGACCGACGCTGGTTTCGTCGATAAAATCAGCAAACATGCCGATGGCGTTAGAACCGCCGCCCACGCAGGCGATCACCGCGTCCGGCAGACGGCCTTCTTTTTCGAGGATCTGCGCTTTGGTTTCTTCACCGATCATACGCTGGAACTCACGCACGATAGTCGGGAACGGGTGCGGACCTGCAGCAGTGCCGAGCATATAGTGCGCGGTTTCATAGCTGCCAGACCAGTCGCGCAGCGCTTCGTTACAGGCATCCTTCAGCGTCGCGGAGCCGCTGTGTACCGGGATCACTTCAGCGCCCATCAGACGCATACGGAACACATTCGGAGACTGGCGCTCAACGTCCTTCGCCCCCATGTAGATGCGGCATTTCAGACCGAGCAGGGCGCTGGCGAGTGCAGACGCCACGCCGTGCTGGCCAGCACCGGTTTCAGCGATGATTTCGGTTTTGCCCATCCGTTTCGCGAGCAGCGCCTGGCCCAGCACCTGGTTGGTTTTATGCGCACCGCCGTGCAACAGGTCTTCACGCTTGAGATACAGCGTGGTTTTTGTCCCTTCGGTCAGGTTGCGGCATTTGGTCAGCGCCGTAGGACGGCCCGCGTAGTTTTTCAGCAGGTCGGTAAATTCAGCCTGAAACATCGGGTCTTTCTGCGCACTGACAAACGCTTCTTCCAGCTGGCGCAGCGCAGGCATCAGGATTTGCGGGACGTACATCCCACCGAACTCACCAAAATAAGGGTTTAACAATGTCGTCATTTTTTCTTCCTTAATATGCACGCAGAGTTTTAAATACCGAGGCCAGCTTGCCGGCATCTTTAATTCCCGGTTGGGACTCTACGCCAGAATTGAAATCGAGGCCTGCGCAGCCGGTTTTGGCCGCGTCTACACAGTTATCCGGGCCGAGTCCACCCGCCAGCAGGACATTGTCCAGCACTTCACCGTTCAGCAGCGACCAGTCAAAACGCTGACCCGTGCCGCCCTGGCCGTTGTCGAGCACGTATTTATCAACATAATTCAGGTTACGGGCTGGCAACGTATCGCCAACGCTTTGTGCTTTCCAGATTTGCACCTGAGGAGCCAGAACGACGCGCAGGGCATCAATATAGGCCTGATCTTCATCACCGTGCAGCTGTACTGCGCTCAGGGATAACGCCCCGGATTTTGCCGCAACGTCCGCAACACTGGCGTTACGGAAGACACCCACATAGCTGAGCGGGGCGGCTGCCATGACCTTACGCGCCTGTTCTTCCGTCACCGCGCGAGGGGACGCTTCAACAAAGATCAGCCCGCCGTAAATTGCTCCCGACTCATACGCGGCCTGGGCATCCTGTTCACGAGTTAACCCGCACACTTTGTTTTCACCCAGTAACACACGGCGTACCGCAGCATTGAGATCGTCGTGGGCCATCATGGCGGAGCCAATCAGAAAACCGTTGGCAAAGTGGCTCAGTTCGCGGACCTGGGCGTAGCTGTTAATGCCGGATTCGCTGATCACCGTGACGCCAGAACCTAAACGAGGAGCCAGCTGGCGCGTACGGTTCAGGTCAATCGACAGATCGCGCAGATCGCGGTTGTTAATACCGACGACTTTGGCCTTCAGCGCAAGCGCGCGTTCCAGCTCTTCTTCGTTGCTCACTTCGGTCAGCACACCCATGTTCAGGCTGTGTGCGACGGCGGAAAGCTGGCGATACTGTTCGTCGTCGAGTACCGAAAGCATCAGCAGGCAGGCGTCGGCCTGGTAAAAACGCGCCAGCCAGATCTGGTACGGGTCGATAATAAAGTCTTTGCACAGGATCGGCTGCGGCGCGATACCGCTGACAATAGGCAGAAAATCAAAACTGCCCTGGAAATACTTTTCATCCGTCAGCACGGAGATGGCTGACGCATGATGTTTATAGATACCGGCAATACGCGCCGGGTCGAAATCGTCACGAATAACGCCTTTCGATGGAGAGGCCTTTTTGCACTCAAGAATAAACGCAGTGCGGGCTCCCTGCAGGGCATCATAGAAACGACGGCTACTTGGGACGACGTCATTCTGAAAACTGGCAAGCGGTTGCTGCACTTTGCGGGCTTCCACCCAGATGGCCTTATCGGCAACGATTTTCGCTAAAACGGTCTGCATTCTTTATCCTCTTGCCGCAAGTGCGGTAACGCGATCGTAGGCTGCACCGGAGCGCAGTACGTCCAGAACTTTTTGAGCGTTCGCTTTCAGGTCTTCCTCACCGTGCAACCGCATCAGCATGGCGACGTTGGCGGCAACGGCGGCCTCATGGGCAACCTCTCCCTTACCTTGTAATAAGCGCGTGAGAATGTCACGGTTTTCTTCTGGTGTACCACCGGCCAGCGCCTCCTGGTGATACGGTGCTAAACCGAAGTCAGATGCCTCAAGCTGGTAGCTCAGGATTTCACCGTTGTTCAGTTCAGCGACCAGTGTTGTCGCATGAAGGGAAACCTCATCCATTCCTCCGCTGTGTACCACCGCGGCACGTTGGTAACCCAGCACGCGAAGCGTTTCTGCAATCGGCAGTACCAGCTCCGGGCTGTAGACGCCAATCAGTGCCAGCGGCGGATGCGCCGGGTTGATCAGCGGCCCCAGCACGTTAAACAGCGTGCGGGTCTTAAGTTGCTGGCGAACCGGCATCGCGTGGCGGAAACCGGTGTGATACTTCGGCGCAAACAGGAAGCAGACGCCCAGGTCATCCAGTGCTTCGCGGGAACGCTCGGCTTTCATGTCCAGGTTGATGCCGAAGGCCGCCAGCAAATCAGACGAGCCGGAACGGCTGGATACGCTACGGTTACCGTGTTTTGCCACTTTCAGGCCACACGCTGCCGCCACGAAGGCGCTGGCAGTAGAGATATTGATGCTGTTGCTGCCGTCACCACCGGTACCGACGATATCCGCAAACTGATAGTCCGGGCGTGGGAACGGGGCGGCATTTTCCAGCAGCGCCGTCGCGGCACCAGCAATTTCCTGCGGGCTTTCACCGCGCACTTTCATGCTCACCAGTGCGGCCGCCAGTTGCTCCGGTTTCAGCTCGCCGCGAACCACGGCGGAGAAGAGCTGGTGGCTTTCCTGTTGGCTCAGGGTCTGTGCCTGATACAGTTTTTCCAGAATCGGCTGCAGGGTGTTGGTTTGTTCCAGTTTCTGCAGCGCCCAGTCCAGCGTTTGTTCCAGCAGACGCGCACCGTTGGAGGTCAGAATAGACTCAGGGTGGAACTGCATACCACAGACGCGATCCGCATCGTGGCGCACAGCCATCACCATCCCTTCAAACGAGGCGTTAATGGTTAAGCCTGCCGGAATGTTGCTACCAACAAGGGAGTGATAGCGCGCCACCGGCAGCGGGTTTGGCAGCCCGGCAAACATCGCCTGGCCGTCATGTTCAATGCTGGATGCTTTACCATGAAGGATTTCGCCCGCCTGACCCACGTAACCGCCATAGGCTTCGACGATCGCCTGGTGCCCCAGACAGATACCGATAATCGGCAGCTTGCCGCGCATCCGGGTCAGCAGCTCGGGCATACAACCGGCTTCACTGGGGGCACCGGGGCCTGGGGAAAGCATCAGCACCGGGTTTTGCATGGTCGCCAGCCGGTCAATCAGCGTTTGTGCCGGAACATGGTTACGGTAGATAACGACGTTATGACCATTCGCGCGCAGCTGATCTGCCAGGTTATAGGTAAAAGAGTCGATATTATCGAGCAGCAGAATGTCAGCCATCAGAAAATCTCCTGTGCATGGTGTGCGGTAGCAATGGCGCGCAATACCGCGCGGGCTTTACTGCGCGTTTCGTCAGCTTCAGACTGCGGAACAGAATCAAGAACAATCCCTGCGCCTGCCTGGACGGTGGCAATACCGTCCTCGACATAGGCGGAGCGGATCACGATGCAGGTATCCAGATCACCGTGCGCGGTGAAATAGCCCACGGCACCACCGTAGCTACCGCGACGACGTCCTTCGGCAGCGGCAATCAGCTGCATGGCTCGCACTTTAGGTGCACCGCTCAGGGTGCCCATATTCATGCAGGCGCGATAAGCGTGCAGAACATCGAGGTCGCTACGCAGTTCACCGACCACGCGGGAAACCAGGTGCATCACGAACGAGTAACGGTCAACTTTGGTCAGGTCTGCAACATAACGGCTGCCGGGGGTGCAAATACGGGCCAGATCGTTACGGGCCAGGTCGACCAGCATCAGGTGCTCGGACAGCTCTTTATGGTCGGTACGCATTTCCAGCTCGATACGGCTGTCGAGATCGCGATCCAGTGAACCATCAGCACGACGACCACGCGGGCGCGTCCCGGCAATCGGGTAGATCTCAATCTGGCGGCTGGTGGCGTCATATTTCAGTGAGCTTTCCGGTGATGCGCCAAACAGGGTGAAATCATTGTCCTGCATAAAGAACATGTACGGGCTTGGGTTGCTCTTTTTCAGCACGTCGTAGGCCGCCAGCGGTGACGGGCAGGGCAGCGAGAAACGACGGGACGGCACGACCTGGAAAATTTCCCCGGCACGAATCGCTTTTTGCATCTGACGAACCACGGCACCGTACTGATCGTCGGTCTGGTTGACGTCGCAGGTCATCTGCTCAACGCGCTGTACCGGCAGCGCAGGTGGCGCTTCGGTCATTTGCTGTTGCAGCTGCGCGATGCGGTGCTCAAGGCGTTTTTTCTCTGTCACGGACGGCGTGAACAGGCTGGCCTGGATGCGGGTGTATTTTTTCTGATGGTCGATCACCAGCAAGGTTTCGGCCAGGTAGAAGCAGTAATCCGGGCAGCGGTTGCCTTGTTCTGTTTCCGGTAAATCTTCAAACCCGGCGACCAGGTCGTATGCAAACAACCCACCGAAGAACATGGCTTCACGTTCATTTTCTGGAACCGTCACCAGATTTTGCAGCAGGCGGAAAGCATCGAAAACGGACAGAGAGCAGAGGCGCGCGTCTTCGTCCAGTAGCTGGCTGACCGGCGGGAAATGCAGAACCCGCATTTCCGGATGATGTTCATTTTCGATGCCCGCAGGCAGGACGGCATCCAGCAGCGGCAGCAGCGTTGCACCGTTGTCAGATAACGCTTTAATGGTGACGGTGTCACCTAATGCGGTAATGCGCAGCGCACTGTCGACCAGCAGCAGGCTTTTGAGATCGTCCTTGCTGTCGATATCGGCGGATTCCAGTAACAGGGTGGCCGGACGGGCACCGCAGACCTGATGAAACAACGCGGTTGGGTTGTGGCGATAGGCCGCCTCGCAGGTCAGCAACTCAAGGTCAGGTTTGGCTGTTTGCATTGTGTTGTTCTCATTTATTTTGTTCAAAAAAAAGCCCGCTTGGTAGCGGGCTGGGTATCTGTTTGCATTTCGCAGACGCGTGACACTGCCCGATAATCAGGAAGTGCGCCACCAACCGTGCAGAGTGCAATGTGCTGTCATTTTCAGATACCTTTCTCGTGTGAACTTGCGTACTAGTTAACTAGTTCGATGGCGTATTGTCAACCCTTGATTTCAGAATTTCGCGGCAAATCGTTATCATAGGGTTTTCGGATGTTTTCAACCTGTGATGGGAAGTGCTTTGAGCGATACCACTTACGCCGTAATTTACGATTTACACAGCCACACTCAGGCTTCTGATGGTCTGCTGACGCCTGAAGCGTTAGTCCATCGTGCCGTTGAAATGCGTGTTGGCACGCTGGCGATAACCGATCACGATACGACAGATGCCATTCCGGCGGCGCGCGCTGAGATCGCCCGCAGTGGGTTAGCGCTGAATCTGATCTCCGGTGTCGAAATCTCGACCGTCTGGGAAAACCACGAAATTCATATCGTTGGCCTGAACATCGATATAGAACATCCGGCAATGTGCGCATTTTTGCAAGAACAAAAAACACGTCGTCACCAGCGCGCGGAGATGATTGGCGATCGACTGGAAAAGGCGCATATTCCGGGCGCGCTGGAAGGTGCGCAAAAACTGGCAAACGGCGGGGCGGTGACGCGTGGTCACTTTGCCCGTTTTCTGGTTGAGGCGGGCAAGGCGACGACGATGGCGGATGTCTTTAAAAAGTATCTGGCACGCGGGAAAACCGGATACGTTCCTCCACAGTGGTGTACAATAAAACAAGCTATTGATGTGATTCATCATTCTGGCGGTAAGGCCGTGCTGGCCCATCCTGGGCGGTATAATCTTTCTGCTAAATGGCTGAAAAGACTGTTGGCACACTTTGCCGAGTGCGGCGGTGAGGCGATGGAAGTCGCTCAGTGCCAGCAGGCTCCCAATGAGCGAGCACAGCTCGCGACTTACGCCCGTCAGTATGGTCTGCTTGCGTCGCAGGGGTCTGATTTCCATCAGCCTTGTGCATGGATTGAACTGGGGCGTAAGCTCTGGTTGCCCGCAGGCGTTGAACCGGTCTGGCAGCTCTGGGAACAGCCACAGCAAATTGAAGAGAGGGAAGTATGAGTCAGTTTTTCTATATCCATCCGGATAACCCGCAGCCGCGCTTGATCAATCAGGCCGTGGAGATCGTCCGTAAAGGTGGCGTTATTGTCTACCCGACCGATTCCGGCTACGCGCTGGGCTGTAAAATTGAAGATAAAGGGGCAATGGAGCGTATTTGCCGCATTCGCCAGCTGCCGGACGGACACAACTTTACCCTGATGTGCCGCGACCTTTCCGAACTGTCCACCTATGCTTATGTCGACAACGTGGCGTTCCGACTTATCAAGAACAACACGCCGGGCAACTACACGTTCATCCTGAAAGGGACGAAAGAGGTGCCGCGTCGCCTGTTACAGGAAAAGCGTAAAACTATCGGGATGCGCGTGCCGTCTAACCCGATTGCACAAGCACTACTGGAAACCCTCGGCGAGCCAATGCTTTCTACCTCGTTGATGCTACCCGGCAGTGAATTTACTGAGTCTGATCCGGAAGAGATCAAAGATCGCCTGGAGAAGGTGGTCGAGCTGATTATCCACGGCGGTTATCTCGGTCAGCAGCCAACAACCGTGGTCGACCTGACCGAAGATGCTCCGGAAGTGATTCGTGAAGGCGTGGGCGATGTTAAGCCTTTCTTGTAAAGGTGTAAGCAGATATACTACGCGGCCATCAAAGCAGGGCTGAGCCCTCTTTTGACCTGATTCGACGCCTGTGAAGGCGACACCTGAGGAAGCTCAATGAGCGAGAAGTTACAGAAAGTGCTGGCGCGCGCCGGCCACGGCTCACGTCGTGAAATCGAAGCCATTATTGAAGCAGGTCGCGTGAGTGTGGACGGTAAAATCGCCACGCTGGGTGACCGCGTAGAAATCGTACCGGGGTTGAAGATCCGTATCGACGGTCATCTAATCTCGGTCAAAGAGTCCGCTGAACAGATCTGCCGTGTGCTGGCGTACTACAAGCCGGAAGGCGAGTTGTGTACCCGTAATGACCCGGAAGGTCGTCCGACAGTGTTTGACCGTCTGCCTAAGCTGCGCGGTGCTCGCTGGATTGCCGTCGGTCGTCTTGACGTAAACACCTGCGGTCTGCTGCTGTTTACCACCGATGGTGAACTGGCAAACCGTCTGATGCACCCAAGCCGTGAAGTTGAACGTGAATACGCCGTGCGTGTATTCGGCCAGGTTGATGAAAATAAACTGCGCGACCTGTCGCGTGGCGTTCAGCTGGAAGACGGCCCTGCGGCGTTCAAAACCATCAAATTTACCGGTGGTGAAGGTATTAACCAGTGGTACAACGTGACCCTGACAGAAGGCCGTAATCGCGAGGTTCGTCGTCTGTGGGAAGCGGTTGGCGTGCAGGTTAGCCGCCTGATCCGCGTACGTTATGGCGACATTCTGCTGCCAAAAGGTCTGCCGCGTGGCGGCTATACCGAACTGGACCTCACCCAGACCAACTACCTGCGAGAGCTGGTTGAACTGACGGCGGAAACCACCTCTAAAGTGGCGGTGGAGAAAGATCGTCGTCGAATGAAGGCGAATCAGATCCGTCGTGCGGTGAAACGCCACAGCCAGGTGAGCAGCAATCGCCGTTCTGGCAGCCGTAACAACAACGGTTAAGCATAAAAGCCCGGTTAAGTAACCGGGCTTTTTTTTAGTAATCAATCCCAGCTTGCGCTTTGATTCCTGCATCGAACGCATGTTTAACCGGACGCAATTCGCTGACGGTATCCGCTAACTCCAGAATATCCCGATGACATCCGCGCCCTGTGACGATTACCGTCTGATGCGCAGGACGGTTCTTCAGTGCGTCCAGTACGGCCTCCAGCGGCAGATAGTCATAGGCCACCATATAGGTTATTTCATCCAGCAACACCATGTTAAGTGCGGGGTCGGCCAGCATTCTTTTGGCGTGCTCCCAGACGGCGAGGCAGGCAGCGGTGTCGGTCTCCCGGTTCTGGGTATCCCACGTAAACCCGGTCGCCATCACCTGAAATTCAACGCCATGCGGTTCCAGTAAGTTACGCTCACCGTTGGGCCATTCGCCTTTAATAAACTGGATCACCCCCACTTTTTGTCCGTGCCCGACGGCGCGTGTGGCAGTGCCAAACGCGGCGGTAGTTTTGCCTTTGCCGTTGCCGGTAAAGACGATGATGATCCCACGCTCGTCCTGGGCGGCAGCGACGCGGGCATCGACCTGTTCTTTCAGGCGTTGTTGGCGTTGCTGATGACGTTCTTCACTCATTGCGAAATCCCCGGTTTACGGCCTGGCTGGGCATCAAAGGTCATCCCTGTTTTGCGGCGGCTGTCGTCACCCATCAGCCAGAGATAGAGCGGCATAATATCTGCCGGGGTCTTCAGTTTCTGCGGATCTTCCGTGGGGAAGGCGTTAGCCCGCATCTTCGTTCGTGTTCCACCCGGGTTAATGCAGTTTACGCGCAGATGACGGCTCTGATACTCCTCCGCCAGCACCTGCATCATCCCTTCAGTGGCAAATTTTGAGACAGCATAAGCCCCCCAGTTTGCGCGTCCCTCGCGCCCCACGCTGGAGGAGGTGAAGACCAGTGAGCCGGATTCGGAACGGAGTAATAAAGGAAGCAATGCCTGGGTCAGGAAAAATGTGCCGTTGATGTTGACCTGCATCACCTGCTGCCATATATCAGGATCTTGTTCATCCATTGGGCGTACCTCTCCCAACAGACCGGCGTTGTGCAGCACCCCGTCCAGACGTGGATAGTGTGCGCTGATACGTTGCGCCAGTTCCTGACACGTTGCTGGCGTACAGGTCAGTAAATCGAGCGTGTACCAGCGGGCAGGAATGCCACCTGCAGCGTTAATGTCTTGCGCTACACCTTTTAGTTTTTCTTCGTTACGGCCAATCAGAATGACGCTCGCGCCATACTCAGCGTACGTCAGGGCAGCCTCGCGACCAATACCGTCACTGGCACCAGTGACAAGAATGATCCGGTTCTGCAGCAGATTTTTTTGCGGTTGATAATGCACGGTGACTCCTCTGGCGCACTGAGCGGCGATTGCGCCTTCTTTTATGACTTTTCGGCTTTATGCCCGAATTAGCATGAGAATTCAATCAGTCTACAGGACGCATTACTGTGAAATTAACAATTTGCAAATATTTAAACCAGAATCAGGGGATTCCTGAAGGCGGCTCGCAGAGGTAATGTCACGAGCGAGACGCATGAGCAGGGCTGTTGTACACTGCCGTGAAAGAATCGTGGTTAAATCAAGGTGAAACGCGTGGAATTACTTTCTCAATATGGGCTGTTTTTGGCAAAAATCGTGACGGTGGTGATTGCCATCGCGGCGATCGCCGCTCTGATTGTCAACCTGACACAGCGCAAGCGTCAGCGTGGTGAGTTACGCATTACTCGCCTGAGCGAACAATATAAAGAGATGCAGGAAGATATGTCACTGGCGTTGCTCGACAGCCATCAGCAGAAATTGTGGCATAAGGCGCAGAAGAAAAAGCACAAACAGGAAGCTAAAGTCGCTAAGGCGAAAGCAAAGCTTAACACCCCGCAGGGCGAGGCAAAACCCCGCGTTTATGTGCTCGACTTTAAAGGCAGTATGGATGCACATGAAGTGTCATCCCTGCGCGAAGAAGTCACGGCCGTGCTTGCCGTGGCCAAACCTCAGGATCAGGTGGTTGTGCGTCTTGAAAGCCCTGGTGGTGTGGTTCACGGCTACGGGCTGGCGGCCTCGCAACTCCAGCGCCTGCGTGAAAAACAGATCCCGCTGACCATTGCGGTGGATAAAGTTGCGGCGAGCGGTGGCTATATGATGGCCTGTGTGGCGGACAAAATTGTGGCGGCACCGTTCTCCATTATTGGCTCCATCGGCGTCGTCGCGCAAATTCCGAACTTCAACCGCTTCCTGAAGAGTAAGGAAATTGACATTGAGCTGCACACGGCGGGTCAGTACAAGCGCACTCTGACGCTGCTGGGTGAAAATACGGAAGAGGGGCGTCAAAAATTCCGCGAAGACCTTAACGAAACACACCATCTCTTTAAAGATTTTGTGCACCAGATGCGTCCGGCGCTCGATATTGAGCAGGTAGCAACGGGTGAACACTGGTACGGCACTCAGGCGCAGGAGAAAGGGCTGGTGGATGAGGTTGGCACCAGTGACGATCTGCTGCTGAACCTGATGGAAGGCCGTGAGCTTATTGGTGTACGCTTTACCCAGCGTAAACGACTGCTTGACCGCTTTACCAATAGCGCGGCAGAGAGCGCGGATCGCCTTCTGTTACGCTGGTTGCAACGCGGACAAAAACCGCTGCTGTAAACAAAAACGCGAGGCATTTGCCTCGCGTTTTGCATTAATCGACCAGGTGATACTTCTCTGAAAGTGTATGTGCCAGGTATTTAAACATGTTAAACACGGCGGTGCTTTTCGGGGTAGGCAAACCCTGTTCATCAAGGAAGTATTCGCCGCTGAAAACCAGCACGCCATTACGTTGTTCCACGCCAGTGGCTTCAATGCCCGCCAGGGTGTCCTCATGGTTGCGAATCAGTTTGTTTGCTTCGATAAGCAGAGAGGCTCGGTCAATCGGTTGGGTCGTATTCTGCATAATCCACTCCTTAAACAGTGACGATAGTCTACGCCGAGGGCGCTTTGGGGGCAAATTTTCCCTGTAATGTGAGGGGGTAAGGAGCAGGGACCAGGCTGGCAGGATTTGCTTTTGCATGCTAATAAAGTTGCGTAACGAATTTTATCAGGTACAGTGTGCGCTTTCGTCATTCTGGCAACAGAATTGCTTGACATTCGACCGGGAATTCGTCACGAATTATATTTGCTGTAAAAAAATACCCGATAACTCAATCACCTGGGCGTTAATTGTGTGACGTCTGGTAAGACAAAGGGGTTGATATCCCCTGGCACAGCCGCTATATCAATGGCTCGTCGTCAGCGGAAGGGAAATCAACATGCGGCGTATTCCTGGAAGAATTAAATTAGGTAAAGGTGAACATGGGTAAAGCTCTCGTCATCGTTGAGTCCCCGGCAAAAGCCAAAACGATCAATAAGTATCTGGGTAATGACTACGTGGTTAAGTCCAGCGTGGGTCATATCCGCGATTTGCCGACCAGTGGCTCAGCCAGCAAAAAGAGCGCAGACTCTACCTCCACCAAAGGGGCTAAAAAGCCTAAAAAGGATGAACGTAGCGCGCTTGTCAACCGCATGGGTGTAAACCCGTGGCATGACTGGGATGCACAATATGAAGTGCTGCCAGGGAAAGAAAAAGTCGTTAACGAGCTGAAACAGCTTGCTGAAAAAGCAGACCATATCTATCTCGCAACCGACCTTGACCGCGAAGGGGAAGCCATTGCATGGCACCTGCGGGAAGTGATCGGGGGTGACGACAAACGCTACAGCCGCGTAGTGTTTAACGAAATTACGAAGAATGCAATTCGTCAGGCATTTGAGAAGCCAGGTGAACTGAATATTGACCGTGTAAACGCACAGCAGGCACGTCGCTTTATGGACCGTGTTGTGGGTTATATGGTTTCTCCACTGCTGTGGAAAAAGATTGCCCGTGGCTTGTCTGCCGGGCGTGTGCAGTCTGTTGCCGTACGCCTTGTGGTTGAGCGCGAGCGTGAAATTAAAGCATTTGTCCCGGAAGAGTTCTGGGAAGTGGATGCCAATGTCACCACGCCGGGCGGCGATGCTTTACCGCTGCAGGTAAGCCATCAGAACGACAAGCCTTTCCGTCCTGAAAACCGCGACCAGACGATGGCCGCAGTGGCGTTGCTGGAAAAAGCGCGTTATCAGGTACTGGAGCGTGAAGACAAACCGACCAGCAGCAAACCTGGCGCACCGTTTATTACCTCTACGCTGCAACAGGCGGCAAGCACGCGTCTGGGTTATGGCGTGAAGAAAACCATGATGATGGCGCAGCGCTTGTATGAAGCGGGTTACATCACCTATATGCGTACTGACTCCACGAACCTGAGCCAGGACGCGGTCAACATGGTGCGCGGTTATATCAGCGATAATTTCGGTAAGAAATACCTGCCGGAAAACGCAAATCAGTTCGCCAGTAAAGAGAACTCTCAGGAAGCGCACGAAGCGATTCGTCCTTCTGACGTTTCCGTACTGGCTGAATCACTGAAGGATATGGAAGCCGACGCGCAGAAACTGTACCAGCTGATCTGGCGTCAGTTTGTGGCGTGCCAGATGACGCCTGCGCAGTATGACTCCACCACCCTGACCGTTGGCGCGGGGGATTTCCGCCTGAAAGCGCGTGGCCGTATTCTGCGTTTCGACGGCTGGACGAAAGTTATGCCTGCGCTGCGTAAAGGCGACGAAGACAGAACGCTGCCTGCGGTAAACAAAGGTGATGAACTGTCTCTGGTTGACCTGATCCCGGCACAGCACTTCACCAAACCACCTGCGCGCTTCAGCGAAGCATCACTGGTTAAAGAGCTGGAAAAACGCGGTATTGGCCGTCCATCTACCTATGCGTCGATTATTTCGACCATTCAGGATCGTGGTTACGTCCGGGTTGAAAACCGTCGTTTCTATGCTGAAAAAATGGGTGAAATTGTCACCGACCGTCTGGAAGCGAACTTCCGTGAGTTGATGAACTACGATTTCACCGCGCAAATGGAAGACAGCCTCGACCAGGTTGCCAGCCACCAGGCGGAATGGAAAAAGGTACTCGACAGCTTCTTCAGCGACTTTACCAATCAGCTTGATAAAGCTGAGAAAGATCCTGAAGAGGGTGGAATGCTGCCAAACCAGATGGTATTGACCAGCATCGATTGCCCAACCTGTGGCCGTAAGATGGGGATCCGTACCGCAACAACGGGGGTATTCCTGGGCTGCTCCGGCTATGCACTTTCACCGAAAGAGCGTTGCAAAACCACCATTAACCTGGTACCCGAGAACGAAGTTCTTAACGTGCTGGAAGGCGACGATGCGGAAACCAACGCGCTGCGCGCCAAGCGTCGCTGCCAGAAATGTGGCACGGCAATGGACAGCTACCTGATCGATCCAAAACGTAAATTGCACGTATGTGGTAATAACCCGACGTGTGATGGATATGAGATTGAAGAGGGCGAGTTCCGCATTAAAGGCTATGACGGCCCGATTGTTGAGTGCGAGAAGTGTGGTTCCGAAATGCACCTGAAAATGGGGCGGTTCGGTAAATACATAGCGTGTACCAACGACGAGTGTAAGAACACGCGTAAGATCCTGCGTAATGGCGAAGTTGCTCCGCCGAAGGAAGATCCGGTTCCGTTGCCAGAGCTGCCGTGCGAGAAGTCAGACGCGTATTTCGTATTGCGTGATGGCGCTGCCGGGGTCTTCCTCGCCGCTAACACTTTCCCGAAATCGCGTGAAACCCGCGCACCGCTGGTCGAGGAGCTGCATCGCTTCCGCGATCGCCTGCCGGAGAAACTGCGTTATCTGGCCGATGCGCCACAGCAGGATCCTGAAAGTAATAAGACCGTTGTGCGTTTTAGCCGTAAAACGAAGCAGCAGTATGTCGCTGCGGAGAAAGAGGGCAAGGCGACCGGCTGGTCAGCGTTCTTTGTTGACGGTAAATGGGTGGAAGGTAAAAAATAACCTTCACTTACCGTAACTTACCTGTAAAAGGGCCGGACTTCCGGCCCTTTTTTATTACGTTGTTATTATTTTTGGTTCCGTACTATACAGTCAGGCTATAAATGATATAGTGGTTATAGTTAACCCATTTCTTATTATCAAATCGTCTTAAGCGATTGACCGCATGCGCTAAATCGGATGGTCTGGCATGAAACTACAGCAGCTTCGTTATATCGTTGAGGTGGTGAATCACAACCTTAACGTCTCTTCTACCGCCGAGGGGCTTTATACCTCGCAGCCCGGCATCAGCAAGCAGGTTCGCATGCTGGAGGACGAGTTAGGTATTCAGATTTTTGCCCGTAGCGGTAAGCACCTCACGCAGGTGACTCCGGCAGGGCAGGAAATTATTCGGATCGCACGGGAAGTCCTTTCCAAAGTTGATGCGATTAAGTCTGTTGCGGGCGAACATACCTGGCCGGATAAAGGTTCTCTGTATATTGCCACTACCCATACTCAGGCCCGTTATGCGCTACCTGGTGTGATTAAGGGCTTTATTGAGCGTTATCCGCGCGTGTCGTTGCATATGCATCAGGGGTCTCCGACGCAAATCGCAGAAGCTGTTTCAAAGGGCAATGCGGATTTCGCCATCGCGACAGAAGCGCTCCACCTGTATGACGATCTGGTTATGCTGCCGTGCTACCACTGGAACCGTTCTATTGTGGTGACGCCCGATCACCCGCTGGCGGGTAAAGGGGCGGTCACTATTGAAGAGCTGGCGCAATATCCGTTAGTCACCTATACCTTCGGTTTTACCGGACGCTCTGAGCTTGATACGGCATTTAATCGGGCAGGGTTAACGCCGCGTATCGTCTTTACCGCAACGGATGCTGACGTCATTAAGACATATGTGCGGCTTGGGTTGGGCGTGGGCGTTATTGCCAGCATGGCGGTTGATCCTGTCTCTGATCCGGACCTGGTGCGTCTTGATGCGCATGATATTTTCAGCCATAGCACCACCAAGATTGGTTTCCGCCGCAGCACGTTCCTGCGTAGCTATATGTATGATTTTATTCAGCGCTTTGCACCGCATTTAACGCGTGACGTGGTCGATACGGCCGTGGCATTGCGTTCCAATGAAGATATCGAAGAAATGTTTAAAGACATTAAGCTTCCGGCTAAATAATCACTCCCGGTATCTTTCCCCCACGCAAAGATACCGAAATAACTTTTTAATGCTAATCAGAATTATCATCATCTGTAACCCACTGCCATATAATGTCATAACCCATTTTATTTTTAAGGTTATACTGTCGCAAATTTGCGACAAAAGTAGAAAGTAAATTGGGGGTTCGCAAATAATTCTTTTCAATTATTTATTTCTGGTCAAAAGATTGAATATTTCCTCCGATCGGATACGTAAATTCACTGGCTTTTCGGCTAAAGTTTCTTTAGGATTTATCTCAACAGATGATTACTTATACCAATTATTTGGTCTCTAAATGATAAGCGATGTCGATTGTATGAGGTCAGCACCATCTTCAGAAAGTAAAGGGCCGCAAAGGGATCCTGCGCTCAAGCGTAAAGCCTGGCTGGCGACTTTCCTTCTCTCTGCCCTGTTTTGGGTGGTGGTTGCTCTCATGGCCTGGAAATATTGGGGTTGAATATGGCAGTGACTGTACGTGCAGAAACGGTAAAGCAAATGCGTCAGCATCGTGACAATGGTCGCAAAACTCGCAAGACACCTGCGACCACTGTACCCGAGTCCTGGACACTGACGCCGCAGCAGCAAGCCTTTATTGATGTGTTCGCGGAAGACGAGCCCAAAAAACAATAATTTAGTTTATTGCGTAACGATGCAAATAGTTTGAATAATGTCTCTGTGCTTTTGTACTCTTTAATAAATACACATCAGCAATATAGAACTGAGGGCAGACCTCAGAACCTTTAATAAATAAAGTCTGGTGTCCCTGCGATGAATAACATGACAACGCTCAAATACTGGTCGTGGATCGGTGTGTTCTCAGTGTCGATTCTCTTCTGGTGTCAGCTTCTCTGGCTGGCCTTCCACTAAATTGTAAAACCTCGCTACGGCGGGGTTTTTTGTTTTATACCCACTTTGAGCCACTCCAAAATTTGTCCATTTGGGTTGTTATCAAAACGTTACGACATCTTTGTGTTATCTTTAATTACGGCCCTGATGATTGTCAGGGTATCCCTGTAATTATGGAGGAGCTTATGTCGTTAACCCTACGCGAAGCCAGTAAGGACACGTTGCAGGCCGAAAATAAAACCTGGCACTACTATAGCCTGTCGCGGGCAGCCCAAACGCTTGGAGACATTTCGCGTTTACCCAAGTCTTTGAAAGTTCTGCTGGAAAACCTCTTACGCTGGCAGGATGGTGACTCCGTCACCGCCGAGGATATTCACGCTCTGGCAGGGTGGCTAAAGGATGCTCATGCTGACAGAGAAATTGCCTATCGCCCGGCAAGGGTATTGATGCAGGACTTTACCGGTGTTCCTGCCGTTGTTGATTTAGCCGCGATGCGTGAAGCGGTTAAGCGCCTGGGCGGCGATACGGCGAAAGTTAACCCGCTATCCCCCGTTGATCTCGTGATTGACCACTCCGTGACTGTGGATCGCTTTGGCGACGACGATGCTTTTGATGAGAACGTTCGCCTGGAGATGGAACGTAACCACGAGCGCTACGTCTTCCTCAAGTGGGGGCAACAGGCATTCAGCCGTTTCCGCGTTGTTCCACCTGGCACCGGGATTTGTCATCAGGTGAACCTCGAATATCTGGGCAAAGCCGTCTGGAGTGAGCTGCAGGATAAGGAGTGGGTAGCCTATCCTGATACGCTGGTAGGCACTGATTCACATACCACCATGATCAACGGCCTGGGCGTTTTAGGCTGGGGCGTCGGAGGAATTGAGGCCGAAGCGGCGATGCTGGGGCAACCGGTATCGATGCTCATTCCCGATGTGGTGGGCTTTAAGCTCACAGGCAAACTCTCTGAAGGGATCACCGCAACCGATCTGGTGCTGACCGTGACCCAGATGCTGCGCCAGCACGGCGTCGTGGGTAAGTTCGTTGAATTCTATGGCGACGGACTTGATTCGCTCCCGCTGGCGGATCGGGCCACCATCGCCAATATGTCGCCGGAATACGGTGCAACCTGCGGCTTTTTCCCGATTGATGGCGTAACGCTGGAGTACCTGCGCCTGAGTGGCCGCAGTGAAGAACAGGTGGCACTGGTAGAGGCTTACACCAAAGCGCAGGGTATGTGGCGCAATCCTGGCGATGAACCGGTATTCACCAGCACCCTTGAGCTGGACATGGGGACGGTAGAGGCAAGTCTGGCCGGGCCAAAACGTCCGCAGGATCGCGTTGCGTTGAACAATGTGCCGAATGCATTTGCGGCCAGTAACGAACTGGAAGTGAACGCCGCGCAAAAAGACCACCGTCCGGTCGACTATGTCATGAACGGACATCAGTACCAGCTCCCTGAAGGAGCCGTTGTGATTGCGGCCATTACCTCCTGTACCAACACGTCGAACCCCAGCGTACTCATGGCCGCCGGGTTGCTGGCAAAAAAAGCGGTGGAGCTGGGGCTGAAACCACAGCCGTGGGTCAAAGCCTCTCTGGCTCCGGGGTCGAAAGTGGTGTCCGATTACCTGGCGAAGGCCAAACTCACGCCATATCTCGATGAGCTGGGGTTTAACCTGGTCGGGTACGGTTGTACCACCTGCATCGGTAACTCTGGCCCGCTACCAGAACCCATTGAAGCGGCAATTAAGCAAGGTGATCTCACCGTCGGTGCCGTGCTTTCCGGAAACCGAAATTTTGAAGGACGTATCCATCCGCTGGTGAAAACCAACTGGCTGGCGTCGCCACCGCTGGTTGTGGCCTACGCTCTGGCCGGGAACATGAATATCAACCTGGTGACCGATCCGATTGGTCACGACCGCAATAATGACCCCGTCTATCTCAAGGATATCTGGCCGTCTTCCCGGGAGATCGCCCGCGCCGTTGAGCAGGTATCTACCGCGATGTTCCATAAAGAGTACGCAGAGGTGTTTGAAGGTACGCCGGAGTGGAAAGTCATTAACGTGGCCGGTTCCGATACCTACGACTGGCAGGACGATTCAACCTATATCCGCCTGTCGCCGTTCTTTGATGAAATGCAGGTGCAGCCTGAGCCTCTTAAGGATATTCACGGTGCGCGCATTCTGGCGATGCTGGGGGATTCCGTCACCACGGATCATATTTCACCTGCGGGGAGTATCAAAGCCGACAGTCCGGCAGGCCGCTACCTGCAAAGCCATGGCGTGGAACGGCGGGATTTTAACTCCTACGGTTCACGCCGTGGTAACCACGAAGTGATGATGCGCGGGACGTTTGCCAATATCCGTATCCGTAACGAAATGGTACCGGGGGTGGAAGGCGGTATGACGCGTCATTTACCGGGGACGGAGGTCGTTACGATTTACGACGCTGCAGTCAGGTATCAACAGGAAGGCACGCCGCTGGCCGTCATCGCCGGGAAGGAGTACGGTTCAGGCTCCAGCCGTGACTGGGCTGCGAAAGGACCCCGGTTGTTGGGGGTACGGGTGGTTATTGCTGAATCTTTTGAACGTATTCACCGTTCAAACCTGATCGGGATGGGGATCCTGCCGCTTGAGTTCCCGCAGGGTGTCAGCCGTAAAACACTGGGGCTGACCGGAGAAGAACAGATTGATATTAGCGGTCTGCAGAACCTGCAGCCAGGTAAAACGGTTCCTGTGACGCTCACGCGCGTCGGGGGGAAAACGGAGGTGCTGGAGTGTCGGTGCCGCATCGATACGGCAACAGAGCTGACCTATTACCAGAATGACGGCATTTTACATTATGTGATTCGTAACATGCTGAATTAACGGGATATGCCCGGCGCGCAACGGCGTGGCCGGGCATTAACAAGGATTACTCGCTCAGCAGGTGACCCATTTTGGCGGCTTTGGTATCGAGGTAGTGCGCATTTTTCGGATTACGTCCGACAATCAGCGGTACGCGCTCAACGATATTGATACCGGCTTCTGTCAGGATCTCCACTTTGCGCGGGTTGTTCGTCAGCAGGCGGACTTCATCCACGCCGAGCAGCTTGAACATATCTGCACACAGGGTGAAATCACGCTCGTCAGCGGCAAAACCAAGCTGGTGGTTAGCCTCAACGGTATCGTAACCCTGATCCTGCAACGCGTAGGCGCGAATTTTATTCAGCAGGCCAATGTTACGGCCTTCCTGACGATGATAAAGCAACACCCCACGGCCTTCCTCAGCAATATGCGACAGCGCGGCTTCAAGCTGGAAACCGCAGTCACAGCGCAGGCTGAACAGGGCGTCACCGGTCAGACATTCCGAGTGAACGCGGGACAGAACCGGCGTTTGTCCTGAAATGTCACCAAACACCAGGGCGACGTGATCCTGCCCGGTTGCCAGTTCTTCAAAACCCACCATCAGGAAATCGCCCCAGGGGGTTGGCAGTTTGGCTTCTGCCACACGTTTAAGCTGCATGTGATTCTCCAGAGTAGGCTGACACGTTTCGTGCCTTTCGCCTGTTTGGCTTTTTGTATCTGTTCATTTTGCCACAAGCTCAGCGTGTTCGCCTAATTGCCGCCATGCTATACGAACGTTAAACGCACGATCCGACATCTCCACGCATCCAGTGAAATTCAGTTATGATTGTGACGCTTAGCGAAAAAGGAGAAGACATGCTTTCAATCGCCAGACGAACGGCAGCGGGCGCGGCCATCTTACTTATTATGCCTCTGGCTGTGTGGATATCAGGCTGGATGTGGCAGCCCGGGCAAAATGCCTTGTGGCTTAAATCATTGTACTGGGTCACCGAAACGGTCACGCAACCGTGGGGGATTATCACCCATGTGCTGCTCTGTGTCTGGTTTCTGTGGTGTCTGCGTTTTCGACTACGCCCGGCGTTGATGCTTTTTGTCATTCTCGGCGTGGCTATCCTGGTTGGCCAGGGCGTGAAATCCTGGGTGAAAGATCACGTTCAGGAACCGCGTCCTTTTGTTGTCTGGCTGGAAAAAGCACACGATATCCCGGTTGATGCGTTCTACAATTTAAAGCGTAAAGATCGCGCGGATCTGGTCAAAGAGCAGCTTGCAGAACAACACGACATTCCGAAATTTTTACGTAAGCACTGGCAAAAAGAAACCGGATTTGCGTTTCCTTCCGGGCATACCATGTTTGCAGCCAGTTGGGCATTGCTTGGGGTTGGACTACTGTGGCCGCGCCGTCGGACGCTAACCATCGCGGTGTTACTGGCCTGGGCAACGGCAGTGATGGGAAGCCGCTTACTGTTGGGGATGCACTGGCCGCGTGATCTGATCGTGGCGACGCTCATCTCCTGGGTGCTGGTGACGTTTGCGACGTGGCTTGCTGAACGGCTCTGCGGGCCACTGACTCCACCTCCGGAAGAGAAGCAAGAAATCGCCGAAAGGGAACAAACCGGGGTGTGAAGGTTGATATTACGTCTTTTGCCCATAAATCCATGACTGGCGCGTCACTTTTTCCGTTTCGCGCCCGTCACTAAAATGGTAGTTTATAAGACTGATTACGGTGAGTTGAACACACTTTATTCGCTTGAACCACATAACGGGAAGTAATGTGAAATATTTACTCATTTTCTTACTGGTGTTGGCGATTTTTGTCATTTCAGTCACGCTGGGCGCACAAAACGATCAACTGGTGACGTTTAATTATCTGCTGGCGCAGGGCGAGTATCGGGTGTCGAGCCTGCTTGCTGTCTTATTCGCGGCGGGTTTTGCCATCGGCTGGCTGGTTTGTGGCCTGTTCTGGCTGAAAACCCGTGTTTCTCTTGTGCGCGCTGAACGTAAAATTAAACGACTCGAACATCACATTGCGCCTGCGTCCGACGTTCCGGAAAGCTCTGGTGTACCGGTAGTCAAGGAATAATCGAATATGCTCGAGTTGTTGTTTCTGCTTCTGCCTGTAGCTGCAGCCTATGGCTGGTATATGGGTCGCAGAAGTGCGCAACAAACAAAACAGGATGAAGCCAACCGGCTCTCCCGCGACTATGTTGCGGGGGTGAACTTCCTCCTGAGCAATCAACAGGACAAAGCGGTAGACCTGTTCCTCGACATGCTGAAAGAGGACACCGGCACCGTTGAAGCGCATCTCACCCTGGGAAACCTGTTCCGCTCTCGCGGAGAAGTTGACCGCGCCATCCGCATTCACCAGACCCTCATGGAAAGTGCCTCGTTAACCTACGAACAGCGTCTGCTGGCGGTGCAACAGCTGGGCCGGGACTACATGGCAGCGGGGTTGTACGATCGTGCTGAAGACATGTTCTCACAGCTGGTGGATGAAACTGATTTCCGCATCAGCGCTCTGCAGCAATTGCTGCAGATTTATCAGGCCACAAGTGACTGGCAGAAAGCCATTGATACCGCCGAGCGGCTGGTGAAGCTGGGGAAAGACAAGCAGCGCGTTGAGATAGCGCATTTCTACTGTGAGCTTGCTCTGCAGCAAATGGGCAACGACGACATGGATAAAGCCATGACGTTGCTGAAGAAAGGGGCCGCCGCAGATCGCAATAGCGCGCGCATCTCCATTATGATGGGGCGCGTCTTTATGGCGAAAGGCGAGTTTGCCAAAGCCGTTGAAAACCTGTTACGGGTCATCGACCAGGATAAAGAGCTGGTCAGTGAAACACTGGAAATGCTGCAAACCTGCTATCAACAGCTGGATAAACAGGATGAGTGGGTCACGTTCCTGCGTCGTTGTGTGGAAGAAAATACCGGTGCAACGGCCGAACTGATGCTCTCTGACGTGGTTGAGCAGCATGAAGGCAGTGACACTGCGCAGGTCTACATCACCCGTCAGCTGCAGCGCCATCCAACCATGCGCGTCTTCCATAAGCTGATGGATTACCACCTGAACGACGCAGAAGAAGGACGTGCCAAAGAGAGCCTGATGGTACTGCGTGACATGGTCGGCGAGCAGGTACGCAGCAAACCACGATACCGCTGCCAGAAGTGCGGTTTTACTGCCTATACGCTGTACTGGCACTGTCCGTCATGCCGGGCATGGTCGACGATTAAGCCAATACGCGGCCTCGACGGGCAATAGTTTTTTAAAACATTTTATTTTAGTTACAACATACTGATGGTTTTTTAAAGACCGTTCGGCTCCGTGCGGAACTCAGCCTGGCAGGAAAGAAAATCGATTCTGTCAATTTGCGGCGTTGGCAGGTAGAATGCTGGCCGTTTATCTGTTCCGCGCCGCTGCGCGCCCATAGACGAAAAGGGCTGGTCATGACGTCTGTTACTTCCTCCGCTTCCCGCGTAGTTACCGATTCTCCTGTTGTTGTTGCTCTCGATTACAATAAGCGTGACGCCGCGCTGGCCTTCGTCGACGGTATTGATCCTCGCGACTGCCGCCTGAAAGTCGGCAAAGAAATGTTCACGCTATTTGGTCCGCAAATCGTTCGCGATCTGCAACAGCGCGGTTTTGACGTTTTCCTCGACCTGAAATTCCATGATATCCCGAACACAACGGCGCACGCCGTTGCCGCTGCCGCTGAGCTGGGCGTATGGATGGTGAACGTTCATGCATCGGGTGGGGCGAGAATGATGACGGCCGCCCGTGAGGCGCTTGTACCGTTTGGCAACGATGCACCTTTACTGATTGCGGTGACCGTGCTGACCAGTATGGATGAAAGTGATTTACGCGATCTGGGTGTGACGTTGTCACCTGCTGAGCATGCAGAACGTCTGGCGCGTCTGGCGCAAAATTGCGGTCTTGATGGTGTCGTCTGTTCCGCACAGGAAGCAGTGCGCTTCAAAAAAGAGCTGGGCCAGGATTTCAAACTGGTGACGCCGGGGATCCGTCCCGCGGGCAGCGAAATTGGCGATCAGCGCCGTATTATGACGCCTGAGCAGGCAATGGCTGCAGGCGTAGACTATATGGTGATTGGGCGTCCGGTGACGCAATCAGCAAACCCGGCAGAGACGCTTAAGGCTATCAACGCCTCACTGAAAAAGGGGGCGTAATGACCGATTCTAACAGCCGTCTGGTCTATTCAACCGAAACCGGACGCATTGATGAGCCGAAAGCGAAAACGGAACGCCCGAAGGGGGATGGCATCGTTCGCATTCAGCGCCAAACCAGCGGCCGAAAAGGAAAGGGCGTGTGTCTGCTCTCCGGTCTTGATCTGGATGACGCGGAACTGGCAAAGCTGGCGGCAGAGCTGAAGAAGAAATGCGGATGCGGCGGTGCCGTGAAAGACGGTATTATCGAAATACAGGGTGATAAGCGTGATTTAATTAAATCGTTGCTTGAAGCCAAAGGTATGAAAGTAAAACTGGCAGGTGGTTAAAATAAATGAGCCCCGGTTAATACCGAGGCTCTTTTTTTTACGTGCGTAAGTCAGACCTGCAATGTGCTCAATATATATCTTTATGCCGGTGGAGGCGTTTTAGTGGTTATTTGCCCACCTGGTGACCGATAATACCACCGACAGCTGCACCACCTAATGTGCCCAGCGTACTACCATCTGTTAATATTGCGCCACCGAGAGCGCCCGCGCCGGCACCAAGTGCGGTGTTACGATCGCGTTTAGACCAGTTAGAGCACGCGCTCAGGGACATTGCTACAGTGATGGCCAGAACAGCGGCGGCTAATTTTTTGCTGGTTAAAGACATAATACGTTCTCCTGAATTATCGATTCACAGAAAGGAGTACCCTTTAAGTATAGACAAGCTGCATACTTAAAATCCGTTCCCGTGAAAGCTGGTCGCGCAGGTGTACATAATCACGCAGGTGATAGTCACTTCCTGTTATATCGCTAATAATAATTCTACGTCTTTGAGGTAGATTAAACAGGTAAAAACTCTTAAAGGAGGGATGAGAATTATCTCAGACGAGGGGGAGGGTGCGCCCGGAATTCAGGCGCAAAAGAGCTTCAGGACGATTTCTTAATAATGTCGACAATAAGGCCATCACGTTCGAGTTGATGACGGTGGTCATTGCTCAGGCGATCGTCGGTAATGACGCGACTAAAGCGAGATATCGGCCCCATCATGTAGGGATGAACCGCACCAAATTTTGAACTGTCGGTAAGCACAATGGCTTCACACTCTTTTTCCAGCACGGCGTTAACCACATCCGAGCGCATCATATCCCGGCCGGTGAAACCTGTTTCTGGTTGCCAGCCGTCAATGCCGATGAAGGCCTTACTGAAATGTACCTGCTGTACATACTGACGAGTGAGTGGGCCAACCATGCTCTCGCTTTTTTTCTGGTAGATCCCACCCAACAGAATCACTTCGCAGTGCGTCTCCTTGAGCAAATGCGCAATATAACTACTGACGGTGATAATAGTGACGTTTTTTTGATCGGCAAGTGTGCGCGCCAGAAGAGCGTTGCAGCTGCCATTCTCAATAAAGACCGTTTCGCCATTGCTCACTAAAGACGCAGCAAACTCTGCCAGTTCTCGCTTCAGGGCATAGTTGTTCATCATGCGCGTTTCAACGTCCTCACTGTCGAGTGGGACGGCATAGCCATGCGCACGACGCAGGTAGCTCTGTTTTTCCAGAAGATTGAGATCCTGACGGATTGTGACTTCAGAAACACCTGTTGTTTTGGCGAGATCGACCACGCTCACGCGTCCCTGATCGATGACCATCTGCAAAATAATTTGTTGTCGGGAATTCATAGCATCCATTTAATAAAGCGAAACGAGGTCGGAAACGGTGTGATTACACTTCCCACGGGGCTTTGGGCTGTGTGTTTTCAGCTGTAATTTCGCTGCCATTTTGCGCCAGAAGCTCTGATTTCAGGATCTCAAGGTTACGGATCGCAGAGTGATAATCACCTGCAACCAGTATATCCAGCACCGTATCAATACGTTGTGCCACGGTTAGTGTATCAATGTTAGCCATAATCTCACCTCAGGCGCGAAAAGTTAATATTTTCAATGATGCAGAAAATGGATTCAAAAGAGAAGGGAAAAAAATGCAATAACTAAATTACATAAATGAAAGTGATAATTTTATCTCCTCTCATGCAGCAGGCTTAATGAGTGGATTAGTCTAAAACTGCGCGCAAGGCGCTTTTTTATATGAGGAATTAGACTATGACAGTTATTAACCAATCTACCTGTACGCTGTTTACCGATGCTGAACGTTTCACTCAGCTGGCAGGCTATTATGAGGCGGAACGTCGCACGGTCTGGATGATGTTGCGGGCGGAGCCACGACCTTGTTTTAACCATGCATTGATTGAGGAGATCATGAACCTCTCCTGGCTGGTACGGCAATCCGGTTTTGTTGTCGATTTTTGGGTAACCGGGTCGCTCGTACCGGATATGTACAATGCAGGTGGAGACTTGCAGTTTTTCGTGGACTGCATTCAGAACGGGCGTCGGGAAGCGTTACGTGCGTATGCCCGAGCCTGTGTCGATTGCGTACATGCGGCTTCACGGGGGTTTGATACGGGTGCTATCACACTGGCGATGGTCGAAGGAAGTGCGTTAGGCGGTGGGTTTGAGGCCGCTCTGGCGCACCATTTTGTTCTGGCCCAGCGCGATGCCCGCTTAGGTTTCCCTGAAATTGCCTTTAACCTGTTCCCGGGCATGGGGGGGTATTCGCTGGTTGCACGTCGTTCAGGCATGAAGTTGGCGGAGGAACTCATCTATAAAGGGGAGTCTCATACGGCAGAATGGTACGAACAGCATGGGTTAGTGGATGTGCTGTTTGAACCTGGGCAGGGCTATGTCTCCGTACGTACGTTTATTGATACGCTGCTGCCGAAACTGAACGGTGTAAGGGCAATGTTGCGTGCCCGTACTCGCGTTCTGCAACTGCCTCGCAGCGAATTGATGGATATTACGGAAGACTGGGTCGATGCCGCGTTCTGCCTCGAACCTAAAGACATCGCCTATATGGAGCGCCTCGTTATGCTGCAAAACCGCCATCATGCGGCGGGATTACGCAAAGCCAGTTAACGCATCTTTCGCGACTGATAACGTTTTAGCCATCGCTCGAATGCGGCAGCGGGCATTGGCTTAGCAAACAAGAAACCCTGCCGTTCGTTGACGCCGTTCTTCGTCAGAAAGGCGTCTTCTTTTGCACTTTCCACACCTTCGGCAATAACCTGCAGGTTTAACGCCTGCGCAACGGCCACAATGGCCCGCACCAAAGATTGCGAGATCGATTGCTTATGAATATCCCGGACAAAAGACTGGTCGAGCTTGATGGCATCAATGGGGAACCGCGCCAGCTGTGAAAGGGAGGAATACCCGGTACCAAAATCGTCCAGATGAATTTGTGCGCCAAGCTGGCTGAATTGCTGGATCACAGAGAGCGCCAGCTCCTCGTTTTCGATCAGACAACTTTCGGTCAATTCAACGTCGACAGGGCAGTATTCAAAATTCAGATCCTTAAGCGCCTGCTTTAAATCGCTGAAAATGGTTTGATCGGCCAACTGCCGCGCAGAGACGTTCACCGCCACGCGCAGGTTAATGCCCTTGTCACGCCATTTAGCCACCTGCCGAACCACGTCAAGCATGACCCAACGACCAAGCGGCACAATCAGGCCGGACTCTTCGGCATACGAGATAAATTCCAGCGGAGGGATCAGCCCACGCTCTGGTGACTGCCAGCGCACCAATGCTTCAAGACTTCTGACTTCACCGCGCCAGGTCACTTTAGGCTGGTAGTGGATCAGGAGCTGATCGTTATCCAGTGCTTTACGCAGGTTGGTATCCAGCCAGAGATATTCAAAAACGCGCTGGTTCATTTCTGGTGAGAAAACGCAGAACTTGCCCCGACCATTCTCTTTTGCGGTATACATGGCGGTATCCGCATTACGGATAACGCTTTCCCGATCGTTACCGTGCTGTGGAGCCAGGGCGATACCCAGCGAACAGCCCGTGTAAATTTCAATCAGACCGATTCTGAACGGCTGACGCAGACGGGTCAGAATACGCGACGCCATCGCTTCCAGAGAGCTCTGTGACGTTTCTGTCGCCATGACAATAAACTCATCGCCGCCGAGTCGCGCCAGTACCTGGCCTTCATCCAGACAGCTGAGGATGGCGAGGGCAACAGCCTGCAACAACTGGTCGCCAAACATATGCCCGTAGGCATCGTTGACCTTCTTGAAGTTATCCAGATCGAGGTACACCACGCCGACCTGATTTTCCCCACGGGCGTCGATGGCATCAGAAATCAGTTCGTGAATGGCATTCCGGTTTGGCAACCCGGTAATGGTATCAGTGTTGGCCAGCACGCGCAGGCGCTCCTGGGCACGGCGTTCTTCCGTAATGTCGGTACCTGAACAGATAAGGAAAATTTCATTTTTACCGCTGCCGCTGTGCACAAATTTGTTTCTGAACAGAAACAATCTTTGCCCTTTGCGCGTTTTGATCCAGCGCTCAACTTCGTAGGAACTGCCGTTACGAAAGAAACCGGTAATATTACGTTTAGACGCAGCCGCTTCGCTGCGGCTCATGAACAGCTTAAACACGTTCTGACCAATGACTTCTTGCTCTTTCAGACCGGTGTACTCTTCACTCAGACGGTTGAAACGCTGAATATTGCCATGCTGATCGAGGATAACAATGACGGAGTTGGCTTCTGAGACAACCTGTTCGGCAAATGAGAGGCCCTGCACCAGATCGCGGGCGACAGAAGGGGTGTCATTCCAGGCGGAGGCCGTGCCAGCCCACTCTTTTTTACTGATTTTACGGCCAACGAGATGCACAGGGACATCTGCCCCGTACAGAGAAAGTGACATTGTGATACTGGAAGTAATAACCGTCAGCTGGCGAATAAGATCCGCTTGCTCATCAGTGAGTGCGACCACCTGAATGACATCGGTATTTTCGCTGGCGGCCAGATGCAGAGCATTGCTGTCCGCTGTCAGTCGCCACCAGGGGCTGTGAGTGCCCATGTAACGAAACAGCAAATTCTGCTCCAGATCGTCCATCATATTCTCTCCTGCGGCTGCTCGTTAGCGCAAAAAATATTCATCGGCAGTCGACTTTTCCGTAGTAAAAGAGCGGCAAAACCGAAGTGAACTTATTGTTTTTCCCTATTTTCTTATATTAAAACGACTCGGGTAAAAAAGGATACTCAACGTATAAAAATTCACGTAAACGAACATTACGACACTCTTTTACTGTAGATAACTCTGGCGATTTTGGGTGACTGGAGATTGAAAATAGTAAGAAAAAATGATGTTTTCGTTGTGCGGGGGAAAAACAGAAAATGTTGGCCCAATCTTAATGGAAAGGGCCAACATTTTAACAGGTTATCAGGCGACAGGGCGCGCGATAATACTGCGGGTTTCCATGCGGACTTCGGCAATGTTTACGTCAATCACGTCAGTGACTTTATAAACCGTTTCACCTTTGATTTGCACGGTACCGTTTTCCTGGCTACAGGTCAGTTCATCGCGGACAGCATGCAGGAACGGTGCAGGGATAAAGGCAACAGCACCGTTATCCACCAGGCGTACACGCATGCCACCACGGCTGATATCAATGATCTCAGCAGGGAAGCGGGTCTCGGTACCGGCTTTGTCATTCAGGAAGCGGGCATACAACCAGTCACCAACGTCACGTTCTGCCATACGGTTCAGGCGGCGGCGATCGGCCATCTGCAGGGTGGTGTCATCCTGAGGACGCGCAACGGTTTCACCTTTGATAATCGCTTTCAGCAGGCGGTGGTTAACCATATCACCATACTTACGGATCGGGGAGGTCCAGGTTGCGTAGGCATCCAGACCCAGGCCGAAGTGCGGGCCAGGTTCCGTGCTGATTTCAGCAAAGGACTGGAACCGGCGAATGCGGCTATCCAGGAAACCGGACGGCTGAGCGTCGAGCTCACGGCGCAGTTTGCAGAAGCCCTGCAGCGTCAGAACTTCTTCCGGGTCAACATGCACATCGTGGTTTTTCAGCAGGGCGGCCAGTGCTTCGGTATTCGCCGGATCGAAGCCCGTGTGGACGTTATAAATGCCGAAGCCCAGTTTGTCGCGCAGTACCCGTGCGGCGCAGATGTTGGCAGAAATCATGGCTTCTTCAACGATGCGGTTCGCAATGCGACGCGGTTCGGCCACGATATCCAGCACTTCACCTTTTTCACCCAGAACAAAGCGATAATCCGGACGGTCGCGGAAGACCAGCGCATGGGTTTTACGCCATTCGCCACGGTTCAGGCAGATGCGATGCAGCAGACGGATCTGTGCAGCGATGGCGTCTGAGTCCGGCTTCCAGCTGCCGGTGTTCTCCAGCCAGTCTGATACGTCGTCATAAGCCAGTTTGGCTTTCGATTCGATGGTTGCGGCAAAGAATTCGATATCGTCTTCAATCGTACCATCAGCGGCGATGGTCATACGGCAGGCAAGCACCGGACGCACTTCATTCGCCCGCAGCGAGCAGAGGTCGTCAGACAGTTCGCGCGGCAACATCGGGATGTTAAAGCCAGGCAGATAGTTGGTGAACGCGCGAATTTTTGCCGCATCGTCCAGCTTACTGCCTTCGACAATCCACGCGGTAGGGTCAGCAATGGCAACGGTCAAATGCAGCTTGCCATCGGCGCTCTCTTCAGCAAACAGCGCATCGTCCATATCTTCGGTGCTGGCGCTGTCAATGGTGACGAACTCCAGTGCGGTCAGATCGCGACGTGCCAGACCTTCGTCCTGCATCTCTGTCGCGACGCCATTTGGCGCTTCTTTTTCAAGATTATGGCGTGCCAGCGTCACCCACCACGGCACGAAATGGTCGTCGCCAAAGGTGATGAACTGCGTGAGTTCGGCATAGAAACCGCGATCGCCTTTCAGAGGATGACGGCGCATTTCTGCTACGGCCCAGTCACCCTCTTTAAAATCATGCTCAACACCACGCGCGGCGCGGCAAGGAACGGCATCTTTCAGCAGGGGATGGTCTGGAACGATAGAAAGACGATCGTCTTTTCTGTGGATCTTGCCGACGAAACGGGTCAGGAACGGTTCGATCAATGTTTCCGGCTCGGCGGATTCACGTTCCTTCTCGGTATGAATAACGGCAGTGATGCGGTCGCCGTGCATCACTTTCTTCATCTGCGGTGGCGGAATGAAGTAGCTTTTCTGCGCGTCAACTTCAAGGAAGCCAAAGCCCTTTTCCGTGGCTTTTACGACCCCTTCTGCACGCGGCGTCTGGGAATGCAGTTGCTGTTTAAGCTGCGCTAGCAGCGGGTTGTCCTGAAACATAATGTTCTATTTTCGTAGCCATTGAGCGGCTGACAGTTTTACGCGATTCTCACTGTCACAGCAAGGGATCTTTGGGTAATTAGTACGGTTATTCCTCTTTGCCAAGGGCGATGCTAAGGCGTTCGAGCCAGCCTCCAAATGCGCTTTGGGTCAGCAGGTTTATCGCCCGTACAGCAGGGAGCCCTTCGTCCGTCAGCGGAGTAAACTGCGCGGCACTGAAACGGTCTGGTGAATGTGTCAATAACGCTACAGCGGCGGAAAGCGCCAGAAGAGTCGGAGATTCATCTTCGCGGCTGTTTATCAGGATTTCACCCGTCAGATCGAGCAGCGCTGGCTCATGACAAAGCACCGGCGCCAGCTCCTGAAGTGCAGGCTCTGGCTGCCAGCGGGAAAGGGAACCCAACTGATGAGCGTTGGCATAGCGCAGTTCAACAACAGGCAGAATAGACACCCACGTGCGGGCATGGACGGGCAGCGTATGGGGCTGGATATGATGTCCCGGTAACCAGCGTACGGGGTGTCCGAGTAACGCCTGGAAGACGGCGACAACGCGCGCCTGAAAACCGATAAAGCCGATGATCTGGTTAATAAGTACAATGTCATACGTTGTCAAACCTACCTCATCAAGCTGGTTCTGGGCTTTATCGCCGATGACGTCAGGTGAGCTGGCAAGCTGGCGGGCGTACTGAGTAATTTGCGCCAGACGACGATTGCTTTCGCGTGAGGAATCGGGACCAGGAAGCGGGGTAAGCAGGGCGGCGTAATGGTTACATAGCCTCTGAACGCCGCAGGCCTGGGCCACCGTTAATGCAGTGCTTAGCCTGTCGTAGGCGCTTAACGTATGCAGACGGTTCACTGGGGTATCGCGCGGAAACAGCAGGTGACATAAAGCTCTGGCAGGGGTAAGCCAGCCAGAACACGCGGCGACAATCTCTTCAGGCAGGGTTAAATCGAGCAAAAAACGGTCGTCGACATTAGCGGCTTCGGGCACCAGCGGCAGGACATCCGACTGTGAGCGATTTGACTGGGTTTCATGATACCAGTGACCTTTGCCGGAAAAACGGCGTTGTTCCATGTGCGTTCCTTGATCTCAAATGGCGATCAATATCCTGGCGTAAGGTGAGCAAGGGGAAAAATATTGTTAGGTGATAACAAATAGCAGAACGGAATAACGAAGGGACGGCGGGGAAGGGAGAACTCTCTTCCCCGACGGGAAGAGAGTGACAGCTTATTTAATTTCCAGCTCGTTCATTGCAGCGATGTTGAAGCCGCCATCAACGTGAACCACTTCGCCGGAGATACCTGCGGAAAGGTCAGAGCACAGGAATGCTGCAGAGTTACCCACGTCTTCGATGGTAACGGTACGGCGAATCGGGGTAACCGCTTCGCAGTGTGCCAGCATTTTACGGAAATCTTTGATGCCGGAAGCCGCCAGGGTGCGAATTGGGCCAGCAGAGATACCGTTAACACGTACGCCTTCCGGACCCATTGCGTTCGCCATGTAGCGTACGTTCGCTTCCAGAGACGCTTTAGCCAGGCCCATAACGTTGTAGTTAGGGATTGCGCGCTCTGCGCCCAGGTAGGACAGGGTCAGCAGGGCAGCGCCTGGGTTCAGCATGGTGCGGCAAGATTTAGCCATTGCCACGAAGCTGTAAGAGCTGATGTCGTGCGCGATTTTGAAGCCTTCACGGGTTACCGCGTTCACATAGTCACCGTCCAGCTGATCGCCTGGAGCGAAGCCGATGGAGTGAACGAAGCCGTCGAATTTCGGCCATGCTTTTGCCAGTTCAGCAAACATGCCATCGATGCTTTCGTCTTGCGCAACGTCGCATTCCAGAACAATGCTGGAACCCAGCTGCGCGGCAAACTCTTCAACACGGCCTTTCAGCTTGTCGTTCTGGTAGGTGAACGCCAGCTCAGCGCCTTCGCGGTGCATAGCCTGTGCGATGCCATATGCGATGGACAGTTTGCTGGCAACGCCGGTTACCAGAATGCGCTTACCGGAAAGAAAACCCATAGCTTTGATCCTTATATTCATTGTTGTGGCGATCGTCATCTCAATGGGACAATCGTCGTTAAAACGCGGCGATAATATCACGTGTCGCGTGCTTAGTTAATCCGACCACTCTTTTGACGCACGGTTAACGGTCTTTTCGCCATGCATCAGCGGTTAATGCTTCACCAAAATGTCCGGCAATCAGTCGTTTGGTGAGATCATGAAGCGGGGAGGCCATGACATCTGCGGTACTTCCACGCTCGACAACTTCACCCTGATGCATGACCAGAACCTGGTCGCTGATGTGTTTCATCATGCCAAGATGCTGGGTGACGTAAATATAAGAGATCCCCTGTTTTTCCTGCAATTCCAGCATCAGGTTAATCAACTGTGAACGCATCGACATATCCAGCGACGCAAGCGCCTCGTCGGCGATGATCGCTTTCGGGCGCAGGATTAACGCGCGCGCCAGCCCCAGACGCTGCTTCTGGCCGGGAGCCAGCATATGCGGGTAGTAACTTTCGTGATCGGGCAGCAGCCCAACCATACGCAGGGTTTCAAATATCCGTTTACGACGTGCCTCAGGATCCAGGTTGGTATTCAGCCGCAGCGGAAAGTCCAGGATCTGCGAAATCCGCTGGCGTGGGTTAAGCGATGTCGACGGATCCTGAAATATCATGCGGATACGCTGGCTGCGGAAAGAGTAATCACCGAATGTCAGGGGATGGTCGTCAATCAGCACTTCGCCACTGGTGGGTTCTACCATTCCCGCGAGCATTTTCGCCAGCGTGGATTTCCCCGAACCGTTCTCGCCGATGATTGCCAGGGTCTGTTTTTCGCGCAGCATAAAGCTCAGTGGTTTCACTGCTTCAACGGTCTGGCGGTGAAACAGCCCTGTACGGTAGCGAAAGGTCTTACTCAGGTTGCGGACTTCCAGCAAAGTTTCGACCATTTCACTCTCTCTCCATGTTCAGCGGGAAATGACAGGCGTAAAGATGATTTTTGGCACCTGTCAGACGCGGCGTCTCAATACATTTACGCTGAGCGTACGGACAGCGTGGCCCCAGACGGCAGCCAATTGGCAGCGACTCCAGCAGCGGGATCGCGCCCGGTAGCGTGTTCAGGCGGCTTTTGTGTGGCATGGCACTGCCAAAATCCGGGATCGCACGGATCAACGCCTGCGTATAGGGGTGGTGCGGCGTGTTGACCAGGTCTTCACTGATGGCGGTTTCAACCGTCTGCCCGCAATACATCACATCAATTTTATCTGCCCATTTGCTGAGCATCTGCAGGTCATGACTGATCAGCAAAATGGTGGTGTTATTGTTCTGGTTCAGACGTGAAAGCAGGCGGAAAATCTGCGCCTGTGTGGTCGGTTCCATCGCATTCGTTGGTTCATCAGCAATCAGTAAACGCGGCTGGTTAGCCAGCGCAATGGCAATCATCACCTTCTGACACTCACCGTCCGTCAGCTCGTAGGGGAAACTGCGCATCGCGTCTTTGTGATCTTTGATCCCGACGCGGTGAAGCAGCTCAATGGCGCGACGTTTGCGCCAGCCGAAACGCTGCCACCAGCGGCCTTTGTACGTCCAGCCGGGAATGTTCTGCATCAGCTGTTTGCCCACGCGCTCCGACGGGTCGAGACAGGATTGTGGCTCCTGGAAAATCATAGAGACGTTATGACCCACCAGCTTGCGGCGCTCGCGCGGAGAGAGGCGCTGCAGGTCGATATCATCAAAACGCATGCGGTCAGCGGTGACGCGCCAGTTGTCTTTCGCCACGCCGCAAATGGCTTTGGCGATCAGGCTCTTTCCTGATCCAGACTCGCCCACCAGACCGCGAATTTCGCCTTCTGCAAGGGTAATACTGATGCGATCGACGGCCTTGACCCAGCCTTCACCGGTTTTGAATTCGATAGTGAGATTGCGGATATCAAGAAGCGGCATTATTGCACCCCCGCATTAATTGCACGGCGAATACCGTCGCCCAGAAGGTTGACAAGCAGCACGCTCACCATAATGGCTGCCCCCGGCAACATGACTGTCCACGGTGCAACGTAGATAAGCTCCAGCGCGTCGCCGAGCATTGCGCCCCATTCAGGTGACGGCAGTTGCGCACCCAAATCGAGGAAACCGAGTGCGGCGATGTCCAGAATTGCCATCGACAGCGCCCGGGTGATCTCGGTGACCAGACCTGACGCGATATTCGGCAGCACGGCAAACCATAAAATATTGGACGTTGTCGCCCCGTCCAGACGGGCTGCGACAACATACTCTTTTTCCAGTTCGTCGTGCACCATGCTGTACACCGAGCGAACGATGCGGGGCAGGATGGCCAGCCAGACGGCGAACATGGCATGCGTCAGGTGCGGCCCGGCGAAGGCCACAACAATAATGGCCAGCAGCAGAGACGGAATAGAGAGCAGGGTGTCCAGAATATGATTCAGCACCGCCGAGCGCAGGCCATGTGTCGACCCGGCAAAAATGCCAAGCGCCAGACCACAAACCGTTGCCCCAAGCGTCACCACAAATGCGCCACCGACCGTCGGAGCTGCGCCGCTCAGCAGGCGGCTTAACACATCGCGGCCAAGATCGTCGGTTCCCAGGAAGAAGGAGACTTCACCGTAACGCGACCACGACGGAGGCAACAGCTGATAGCCGAGGAATTGCTGATCAATACCATACGGTGCAAACCACGAGCCAAAGATGCAAAGCACAACCAGACCCGCACAGCCATACAGGCCGATCATTGCCGTGGTGTCACCATAGAATTTACGCCACACGGTACGTAACGCACCAGGCGTGCGTTTTTCGCTGTATACGCTATCGTAAGGCATACCATTCCTTATGCTTCAACGGGTTAGCCATTGCACCCAAAATATCGGAAATCACGTTAACAATAATAACCAGTGAGCCGATCACCATCACGCCCGCAGAGAGGGCGGCGTAATCCTGCTGGCGGATGGCGTTAATCATCCAGCGTCCCAGGCCTGGCCAGCTAAAGACCATCTCGGTGATCATCGCCAGGGTCAGCATGGTTGAGAACTGTAGCCCCAGGCGTGGGATAACGGGTGGCAACGCATTGTGCAGCACATGGCGGCGCAAAATGGTCAGACGCGATAACCCGCGCGTGGCGGCGGCTTTGACGTAGTTTTGATCGAACACCTCAATGGTGCTGATCCGCATCAGGCGGATCACTTCGGTTGTCGGGGCCACAGCCAGCGTCAGCACGGGCAATACCATATGACGCAGGGCGCTGACGATCATTTCATGACGCCAGACGGAATCAGACAGCCACGCGTCAACAATCGCAAACCCGGTCACCGTTTTTACTGTATAAAGCAGGTCAAAACGGCCAGAAACCGGCAGCCAGCCCATCGTCAGTGAGAAGAAAAGCGTCAGCAGCAGCGCCAGCCAGAAGATCGGGATTGAGAAGCCGAGCAGAGCGAGGGCGCTGATGAATTTATCCTGCCATTTGTTGCGATAAATCCCCGCCAGCATCCCCACCGGAATGCCCACCATCAGCGCAAAGCCGAAAGCCAGAATGCACAGTTCCATCGTGGCCGGGAACACCACTTTCAGCTGCTCTGAAATAAGCTGACCGTTGATACTGGATACGCCAAAATCCCAGTGCAGCAGGCCGTTAAACCAGAACAGCCACGCGTCCCACAGCGACGAGCCATGAAGCGGGGCGTGTGGGGTGAAATAGCTCAGACTAAAGCCGACAAATGTCAGGAAAAAGAGCGTCACCAGCAGCAGCAAGAGTCGACGCAAGGTAAAAATAATCATGGTTTTTTCACCTCTTGTTCTTTTTCGCGAGAGACGCCCGCGAAGGAGGCGTTACCAAACGGACTCAGTACCAGCCCTTTAATATCGTAACGATAGGCCTGGAGACGCAGGGAAGAGGCGAGTGGTAGCACAGGCAGTTCACGGGCGAGAATGTTTTGCGCTTCGTCATAGGCGTCGATGCGTGAGGCAAGCTGTTGCGACGCGAGCGCTTTTTGCAGCACGGCGTCAAACTCGCGGTTACACCAGTGAGCATAGTTTGTTTGCGAGTTAATGGCTGCACAGCTCAACAGCGGACGGAAGAAGCTGTCCGGGTCATTACTGTCGGTGGCCCAGCCCGTTAACGTCAGGTCATGATTCATATCCATCAGGCGCGCCTCCTGGAAACGACCCTCGACCGGTACGATGACCACTTTGACGCCGACTTGCGCCATATCGGCCTGCAGCAGCTCGGCAGTTTTGAGTGGGCTTGGGTTCCACGCCTGTGAACTGGTCGGTACCCACAGCTGGAGCGTCAGGTTTTCTGCGCCCAGTGCTTTAAGCTGTTCGCGCGCTTTCGCCGGATTGTATTCAGTAATTTTAGCTTCACCGTCATACGCCCAGGAGGCGCGCGGTAAAATAGAGGCAGCCGTTTCAGCCGTACCATAATAGATAGACTGCATCAGTCGCTGGTTGTTAATGGCCAGGGCCAGTGCATGACGCACGGCAGGGTTATTCAGCGGTGGTTTATCGGTATTAAACGCCAGATATGCGATGTTCATGCCGGGACGTAACGTCAGACGCAGGCGTGGATCGTCGCGCAGAATGGTCAACTGGCTGGCAGCTGGCCAGGCGAGTACGTCGCATTCGCCGGTCAGCAGTTTCGAAAGACGCCCCGTTCCGCCGGAACCGAGATCAACCACCACCTGTGGCATCAGCGGGGTGCCGCGCCAGAAATGTTCATGGCGCTGCAGGCGAATATATTGCCCGGAGCGGTATTCGGCCACCTGGAACGGACCTGTACCGACAGGCTGACGGTCAAGTAACTCCTGATGATCGTTTTTGGTCAACTGAGCCGCGTATTCGGCAGACATGACGGATGCATAGTGTGTAGCCAGATGCCACAGGAAAGAGGCATCCGGGCGCGCCAGGGTAAACTCAACCGTCCGGTTATCCAGCTTGCGTACGCTTTTAACGGTGTCGGCAAACTGCAGACTGTCAAAATAAGGGAAGCTTCCCCCGTTAACGTTATGCCACGGATGGTTACGGTTAAAGATACGCTGGAAGGTAAAGACCACATCATCTGCGTTTAGCTTGCGCGTAGGGGTAAACCACGGCGTGTGCTGGAAAGCGACATCATCGCGAAGGCGGAAACGGTAAGTCGCGCCGTTATCCAGCACTTCCCAGCTTTCGGCAAGCTCAGGAACCAGACGATAGGTATACGGGTCAACATCAAGCAGACGATCGTAAAGCTGGGCGGCGAGTGTATCAACAATCAGCCCGCTTCCCGCTTTTTGCGGGTTAAAGGTATCAACCTGGCCGCTGACGCAATAGACGAAGCCGCTATCGCGAATATCAGGAAGCGCAGCCCGCTCGGGCGCAGCAAAGGCCATGTTACTGAACAGGCCAAGTGCAAACAGGGACGATAAAACCAGACGCATAATTTTTAAGGTTTTTAGATTCGATCTGCAAAGTGTATCGCACTTACGCCTGCTTCGTAAAAATGTCTGCGGGTAAGTGCTGATATTGTCAGCGCATTTGATGCTTTTTGAGCAATGCCCTTAATTGATGGTAGGTCAGGCCCAGCAGTTCAGCCGCTCGTTTCTGGTTATATTTCGCCTGCTTCAGGCTCTGCTCAAGCAGCTGTTGTTCCTGTTCGTGCTGGAACTGCCGTAAATCGAGCGGTAACGCTAGGGCGTCGCCAGGTGTTGCTGTTGCTGACATCGGCTGAACATTGCGCTGGAAAGGGTCGAGAATAATGTTGTCCAGCTCCATTTCGCTGTTACCGTGACGGTAGACCGAACGCTCGACCACGTTTTTCAGTTCACGAATGTTCCCCGGCCAGTGGTAAGCAAGCAGCGTCTCCTGAGCATAGTCGCTGAACCCGGGAAAGAGCGGAAGGCCGAGTTCGCGACACATCTGAATCGCAAACTGTTCTGCCAGCAACATGATGTCGCTGCGTCGTTCGCGCAACGGTGGAAGCTGGACAACGTCAAACGCCAGGCGGTCGAGCAGGTCGGCGCGGAATTTATCTTCAGCGACCATTTCCGGCAGATTGGCATTGGTAGCGCAGACCAGACGAACGTTAACCTGCAGCGGCTGGCTACCGCCGACGCGTTCCAGCTCACCATACTCAATCACGCGCAGCAGTTTTTCCTGCACCAGCATGGGCGCAGTTGCCAGCTCATCCAGGAACAAGGTGCCGCCGTCTGCGCGTTCGAAACGGCCCGGGTGGCGTTTCTGTGCCCCGGTAAAAGCTCCGGCTTCATGGCCGAAGAGTTCGGTATCCAGCAGGTTTTCATTCAGCGCCGCGCAGTTAAGCGAAATGAAGGGCCCGTCCCAGCGTCCGGATAAATAGTGAAGACGGTTGGCAATTAATTCCTTACCGGTACCGCGCTCACCGATGATCAGCACTGGTTTATTAAGCGGGGCGAGGCGGGAAACCTGTTCCAGCACTTCGAGAAAACTGTTTGCCTCGCCGAGTAAATTGTCTTTGTATCCAGCCATGATGAAATTCACCACTCATTAGCGATATTCACCAGGTGAATGTAGTGTGGTGGCGATTAAAAATCAACCATAATCATAAAAAACAACAAGATAAAAAGTTGGCATGCAAATTGTATTATCTGTTCAGCAGGGCATTGCCCGATAACAGAAATGTGAGGATTGAATTATGGGTATTTTTTCTCGTTTTGCCGACATCGTGAACGCCAACATCAACTCACTGCTTGAGAAAGCGGAAGATCCGCAGAAGCTGGTACGTCTGATGATTCAGGAAATGGAGGATACGCTGGTTGAAGTGCGTTCAACCTCCGCCCGTGCGCTGGCTGAGAAAAAACAGTTAACGCGCCGCATTGAGCAGGCCACCACCCAGCTTAACGAGTGGCAGGAAAAGGCCGAACTGGCGCTGCGTAAAGATAAAGAAGACCTGGCTCGCGCTGCACTGATTGAAAAACAGAAGCTTGCGGATATGGTCACCGCGCTGGAACATGAAGTGACGCTGGTGGATGATACGCTGACGCGGATGAAGAAAGAGATTGGCGAGCTTGAAAACAAGCTGAGCGAAACCCGTGCACGCCAACAGGCACTGGCACTTCGCCACCAGGCTGCCAGTTCCTCCCGCGATGTTCGCCGTCAGCTGGACAGCGGCAAGCTGGATGAAGCAATGGCGCGTTTTGAATCATTTGAACGCCGTATCGACCAGATGGAAGCGGAAGCAGAAAGCCACAGTATTGGTAAGCAAAAATCGCTGGATCAGCAGTTTGCCGACCTGAAAGCTGACGACGAAATCAGCGAGCAACTGGCGGCACTGAAAGCCAAAATGAAACAAGACAACCAATAATAATTCGTGCGGCACCCGAGTGTGCCGCCACACATGGTAAGACAAGGAGTACACATGAGCGCGCTTTTTCTGGCTATTCCCCTGACCATTTTCGTGCTGTTTGTTCTGCCGATTTGGTTATGGCTGCACTACAGCAACCGTTCTTCACGCGGCGACCTTTCCCAGAGTGAGCAACAACGTCTGGTGCAGTTGTCCGATCAGGCGAATAAGATGCGCGACCGTATTCAGGCGCTGGAAGCAATCCTGGATGCGGAACACCCGAACTGGAGGGATCGTTAATGTCTGGACTGAACCTGAATAAGAAACTGTGGCGGATCCCTCAGCTTGGCATGGTTCGCGGTGTTTGCGCCGGGCTGGCGCATTATCTCGACGTCCCGGTGAAACTGGTGCGGGTGGTCGCGGTGTTATCCATTTTCTTTGGTCTGGGGTTCATCACCCTGGTGGCGTACATCATTCTGGCGTTTGTGCTCGACCCGATGCCGGAAGGGGAGCTGGCGGCTGAAGGTGCGCCAACCAGTAATGACATTCTGAATGAAGTGGACGCTGAACTGGCCGCAGGCGAGAAGCGTTTACGTGAAATGGAACGTTATGTCACGTCAGATACCTTTACGCTGAGAAGCCGTTTTCGTCAGCTTTAAGAGAGAGCATTAATGAATCGAAACTGGCAACAGGCTGGTCAGAAGATAAAACCCGGCCTGAAAATCGCAGGTAAACTGGTTCTGCTGACGGCATTACGTTTCGGCCCGGCAGGTGTGGCGGGCTGGGCGGTCAAATCTGTTGCCCGTAAGCCGGTCAGAATGTTGCTGGCGGTGGCGCTGGAGCCGCTGTTGAGAACGCTGGCCGGACGCCTCTCGGGAAAACTGAAATAACGTTCATACGGTACGCTGATGCGCGTGCCGTTTTGCTGCAAGGTTTTATTCCTTTCATGTTGCCCCCATATCATATTTTTAAGAATACAAACGCCTTCAGGCAAAAAGGACGGCGATGAAGCGACTTAAAAACGAATTCAATTCTCTGGTGAACCGTGGCGTTGATCGCCATCTGCGTCTGGCGGTGACGGGGCTGAGCCGTAGCGGTAAAACGGCGTTCATCACCGCAATGGTGAACCAGTTACTTAACCTGCACACCGGGGCGCGATTACCGCTGTTGAGCGCCGTGCGGGAAGAACGTCTGCTGGGCGTTAAGCGTGTACCACAGCGTGATTTTGGTATTCCACGTTTTACCTATGACGAAGGGCTGGCGCAGCTGTACGGTGAACCACCGACCTGGCCGACGCCTACCCGTGGGGTGAGTGAAATTCGTCTGGCGCTGCGTTTTCGCTCCAGTGAATCGCTGATGCGCCATTTTAAAGACACTTCTACGCTGTATCTTGAAATCGTGGATTACCCCGGCGAATGGCTGCTCGATTTACCTATGCTGGCACAGGATTACCTCACCTGGTCCCGACAGATGACCGGTTTGTTACAGGGTCACCGTGCCGAGTGGTCGGCGAAATGGCGGACGCTGTGCGAAGGCTTAGATCCGCTTGCTCCTGCGGATGAAAACCGGCTGGCAGCCATTGCCGAAGCCTGGACGGATTATTTGCACCAGTGTAAGCAGGAAGGGTTGCATTTCATCCAGCCGGGGCGTTTTGTCCTGCCAGGGGATCTGGCGGGTGCGCCTGCACTCCAGTTTTTCCCGTGGCCGGACGTGGATGCCATCGGAGAATCAAAGCTGGCACAGGCGGATAAGCACACTAACGCCGGAATGCTGCGCGAGCGTTACAATTATTACTGTGAAAAAGTGGTGAAGGGGTTCTATAAAAATTACTTTTTACGTTTCGATCGTCAGATTGTGCTGGTGGACTGCCTACAGCCGCTCAACAGCGGGCCGCAGGCGTTCAACGATATGCGCCTGGCACTGACACAGCTGATGCAAAGTTTTCACTACGGGCAGCGCACGTTGTTCCGCCGCCTGTTTTCACCGGTGATCGACAAACTGCTGTTTGCGGCGACTAAAGCTGACCACGTGACGGTCGATCAACATGCCAATATGGTGTCGCTGTTGCAGCAACTGGTGCAGGATGCGTGGCAAAACGCGGCATTCGAAGGGATCAGTATGGACTGCCTCGGGCTGGCTTCCGTACAGGCAACGCAGGGGGGGCTGATTGACCTCAACGGCGAGAAAATTCCGGCATTGCGGGGTAACCGACTGAGTGATGGTGAACCGCTCACCGTCTATCCGGGTGAAGTGCCCGCGCGCCTGCCGGGACAGGCATTCTGGCAAAACCAGGGTTTCCAGTTTGAAGCATTCCGCCCGCAGGCCATGAACGTTGACCAGCCGTTGCCGCACATTCGTCTGGATGCGGCGCTGGAGTTTTTGATTGGAGATAAATTGCGATGACGGAACCGTTAAAACCGCGCATTGACTTTACCGGGACGCTTGAACAGGAGCAGCAAGAGGCGTTTAAAACGGCGCAGACGTTCAGCGGCCCGCAGGCGGATAATTTTGCACCGGCACTGACCGAAGAACGGGGTGTCGAGGAAGGTCAGGCAGAAGCTGTCATTGAAGCTGCGCTGCGCCCAAAACGCAGTCTCTGGCGCAAGATGGTGGGCGCAGGGCTGGCGCTGTTTGGTGTTAGCGTGATTGGACAGGGCGTGCAGTGGACTATCAACGCCTGGCAAACTCAGGACTGGGTGGCGATGGGCGGTTGTGCCGCGGGGGCGCTGATTGTGGGGGCTGGTGTCGGGTCGGTTGCCACCGAGTGGCGTCGCCTGTGGCGTTTGCGACAACGCGCGCATGAACGTGATGAAGCCCGGGATCTGCTGCACAGCCACGGCACGGGAAAAGGCCGTGTTTTCTGTGAAAAACTGGCCACTCAGGCCGGGATAGACCAGTCACATCCGGCGCTTCAGCGCTGGTGTGCCGCCATCCATGAAACCCAGAATGACCGGGAAGTGGTGACGCTTTATTCCCACATGGTACAACCCGTGCTGGATGCGCAGGCGCGACGTGAAATTAGCCGTTCGGCGGCAGAATCCACGTTGATGATTGCCGTCAGCCCGCTGGCGCTGGTGGACATGGCGTTTATCGCCTGGCGTAACCTGCGCCTGATTAACCGCATCGCGAATCTTTACGGTATTGAGCTGGGTTATTACAGCCGCCTGAGGTTGTTTAAGCTGGTCTTACTGAATATCGCCTTTGCCGGTGCCAGCGAACTGGTACGCGAAGTGGGGATGGACTGGATGTCGCAGGATCTGGCCGCGCGGCTTTCGGCACGCGCTGCACAGGGGATTGGTGCCGGTTTACTGACTGCGCGCCTGGGTATTAAAGCGATGGAAGTCTGCCGTCCGCTACCGTGGATTGACGACGATAAGCCACGGTTGGGCGATTTCCGCCGTGAGTTAATCGGCCAGCTTAAAGAAACGCTCAATAAAAAACCCACTCAGTAAGAGGTTTGTTCACTATTCGTGCTGGCTGTCAATATTTGTTGACAGCCATCTTCCGGATCACCGTGATCTGACATATCATTTTAATGTTATTGGCTTAAACGGTGAATTTCCCATGCGTCTGGAAGTCTTTTGTGAAGACCGTCTCGGTCTGACCCGCGAGTTACTCGATCTTCTTGTTTTGCGTAGCATTGATTTACGTGGCATTGAGATCGATCCTGTCGGGCGAATTTACCTCAATTTTGCCGAAATTGAATTTAATACCTTCAGTAGCCTGATGGCGGAAATCCGCCGTATCGCTGGCGTTACGGATGTACGCACCATTCCCTGGATGCCATCAGAGCGTGAGCATCTGGCGCTGAGTGCCTTGCTGGAAGCGATGCCGGAGCCTTTCCTGTCTCTGGATCTGAAAAGTAAAGTTGAGCGCGTCAACCAGGCCAGCTGCCAGCTCTTCGCACAGGGCCAGGAGAAGCTCAGCAACCATCACGCCTCACAGTTGATCCCAGGTTTTAACTTCCTGCGCTGGCTGGAGAGCAGCCCGCAGAACACGCATAGCGAACATGTGGTCATAAACGGACAGAATTTCCTGATGGAGATAACGCCGGTGTACCTGAAAGGGGAAAATAATACCCTCGTTCTGACCGGGGCGGTGATCATGCTGCGTTCTACCGTTCGTATGGGTCGCCAGCTGCAAAATCTCTCCAGCCAGGATGTCGGTGCGTTCAGCCAGATTATTGCGGTTAGCCCGAAAATGCGCCATGTGGTCGATCAGGCACGCAAGCTCGCCAACTTAACCGCGCCTCTACTGATTACCGGCGATACGGGCACCGGGAAAGACCTGCTGGCTCACGCCGTGCATCTTGCCAGCCCGCGAGCGGCGAAACCGTATCTGGCACTCAACTGTGCGTCCATCCCTGAAGATGCCGTTGAAAGCGAACTGTTCGGCCATGCGCCAGAAGGTAAAAAAGGATTCTTCGAGCAGGCGAACGGTGGTTCGGTACTGCTGGACGAAATTGGCGAAATGTCGCCACGTATGCAGGCCAAACTGCTGCGCTTCCTGAACGACGGGACATTCCGCCGCGTAGGGGAAGACCATGAGGTACATGTTGATGTGCGCGTGATCTGCGTCACCCAGAAAAATCTGGTGGAGCTGGTGCAAAAGGGCGTGTTCCGCGAGGATCTCTATTATCGCCTGAACGTACTGACGCTGAATATCCCGCCGCTGCGCGATTGTCCGCAGGACATCATGCCGCTGACAGAGCTTTTTGTGGCCCGTTTCGCCGATGAACAGGGCGTACCGCGTCCGAAGCTCTCCGCGGATCTGGGCACGGTGCTGACGCGCTACGGCTGGCCGGGCAATATTCGTCAGCTGAAAAACGCCGTTTATCGTGCATTGACTCAGCTGGAAGGGTACGAACTGCGGCCGCAGGACATCCTGTTACCGGATTACGACACCGGGACGGTGTCGGTGGGGGAAGAGGCGATGGAAGGCTCGCTGGATGATATCACCAGCCGTTTTGAACGTTCGGTGCTGACGCAGCTTTATCGTAGCTATCCAAGTACCCGCAAGCTGGCTAAACGTCTTGGGGTATCGCATACCGCGATTGCAAATAAATTGCGTGAGTATGGTCTGAACCAGAAGAAGGGTGACGAATAACGGTAAAAAGCCTCTGTAAAGAGGCTTTTACTTTTGCTTCTATAGCGTGCTGTCGTCCTGACAGCACTTATTCCTTCGCCAGAGGCGTGGCACTGACGTCGACCTTTGTCTCTCCCTGAATCTTCGCAATCCTGTTCTCCACTTCTTTCACCTGGTCATGATTTGAGAGCAGGGTGTAGGTCAGATCAAACTGGGTACTGGCCCCGGGCTGCAGCTGCTTAACGCGCTTCTGCTCGCGTTCGATGGTGACGGGGTAGGCATAGCTGGTGCCAGGCTCAATACCCGTGACATAACCCTGTTTCAGTGTGTCGGTATTTTTCCATAAGGTCAGTACCGGGAGCTGGCGAGTATCGAACTGGATTGATGCACCTTTATCACCTGCCTTATTGACCACTGCTGCGAGGGTTTCATGGTTTTCATCAGCCAGCGGTTTGATATTGAAGACCATTTCATCGAAGCCTTTGGTCGGGCCGGCGTAGGTTTGCCAGGTGTTCAGGCCAGCTTTGGCGTAGTCGTTGAACGGACTGATGCTTGCCGCTGGAGCCAGGAAGCGTGCGCCGGCTTCAAGGATTGGTGTACCAAAGTTGCTGTGGTAGATAATTTGATAATCGTGGGGATAATCTGCATGGTTAGTTAAAACATCATGCAGGCTGAAACGGTTGCTGCCGGGCACGTAGCGCAGTTCGGTCATCGTCTGCAAATCTGCTTTCTTAAACGTGCTCTCTTTGATCAAGCCGCGAATGCGAATTTCGTGCGGTGCGGTATCAGCAACGTCCACCTCCACCAGTGACACTGGCGTATTTCCCGCCTTACCGTGCAGCGTATAAATTTGCCCATCAGCAGTGACAGGGTGGCCCGTCCATTCATAGCCACAGCGAACCATCATCTCGTTGAAACCTTCCAGCCAGCCGAGTCCATTGCGGCTTTCCAGGTTAATGAAGGCCGGATTAACCACCTCTTTCACCGGAGAATCCCACCCCATTTTTGTGCCAAAACCTTCAACACGCAGAAGATTCATCCCACGCGTCGGGCTTAACGTAATAGTCAGGCCATTTTTACTGCTAATGACGATGATTTTGCTGCCTTCCTGCTTACCACCGTGCAGCACTTTTTGCTCAATGCTGAAATGCTGATCTTTAACCTTCAGCTGATCGCTTGAAATCTGCCAGTTTCCTTTGTCTACGCTATCTTCAGCACTTGTCAGCACCCAGGTTTTAGCTGCCACATTGCCTGAAATCAGCACCGCAAGTACCGTCAAAGCCAGTTTGATTTTCATTTTTTATCCTTTTTGCTGAAACGATTATTTTCTTTCGTAAGGAAATCTAATGATTAGACGTAAAAGGAAATGTGATGCGGCTCACCTGAAGAGAAATTTCGATTTTTTAACCTTTTTTATGAGGTTTTGATCTCAATTTATTTAACAGTTAGATCAATACTTGCATAAAAAATGTGAAACAAAACAAATTGTGCTTTAACGATTCAGCTTTGAGGCAATAAAAAACCCCGCCATGCGAGGTTTTTAAAAAACAAACGTGCTGTAGAGCGTAAGCAGAAATAAGTCCTTTTATTTCATGATATTGCTAAGCTATACATAACGGCTGTACAGTTACGCTTTCAGCACGTCCAGCGCTGCGGTGTAGTCTGGCTCGGTGGTGATTTCGTTCACCAGCTCGCTGAATACCACGTTGTCGTTTTCATCAATAACCAGAACCGCGCGAGCGGCCAGGCCTTTCAGCGCACCTTCTGCAATGCCAACGCCGTATTTCTCAAGGAAATCCGCATTGCGCAGCGTGGAAAGGGTAATGACGTTGCTCAGACCTTCCGCACCGCAGAAGCGAGACTGGGCAAACGGCAGGTCAGCAGAAATGCACAGCACAACGGTGTTGTCCATTTCAGTCGCCAGCTGGTTGAATTTACGCACGGATGCGGCACAAACGCCGGTATCGATGCTTGGGAAAATGTTCAGGACTTTGCGCTTGCCAGCAAACTGGCCCAGCGTGACGTCAGACAGATCTTTAGCCACCAGAGTGAAAGGCTGCGCTTTGCTACCAGACTGCGGAATGGAACCTGCGACAGCAACAGGGTTGCCCTGGAAATGAACGAGTTGTGACATAGATATCTTCCTGTTTACATATAGTTAACGTCGGGGCTAGTGTATGCCATCAGCGGATAACACGGCAAACCAATTTTTTTGCCTTTCGGCGTCGCAAGGAGTCAGTGATGAGAAGCGTTAAGGTCTATGAAGAAGCCTGGCCATTGCATACCCCGTTTGTGATCTCCCGAGGCAGTCGAAGCGAAGCCTGCGTGGTGGTGGTCGAGATAGAAGAAGAGGGCATCAAAGGTGTGGGTGAATGCACCCCGTACCCCCGGTACGGAGAGAGTCTTGCATCGGTGATGGCGCATATCATGACGCTGGTGCCAGACCTGCAAAAAGGGCTTTCTCGCGAGGCGTTACAGCAGCGGTTACCCGCGGGCGCAGCGCGTAACGCTATCGACTGCGCTTTATGGAGCCTGGAGGCGGCTAAACAACGGGTATCGTTGCCTGCATTACTGGGCGTTACGCTGCCGGAGACGATTATCACTGCACAAACGGTGGTGATTGGTGAGCCTGAACAAATGGCGGCCAGTGCGAAGGCACTGTATGCGTCTGGCGCGACGTTGCTAAAAGTTAAACTCGACGACCGCTTAATCAGTGAACGGATGGTTGCCATTCGCGCGGCTGTGCCAGAGGCCACGCTCATTGTCGATGCCAACGAGTCATGGCACAGCGAGGGACTGGCGGCGCGCTGCCAGCTGTTGGCCGATCTGAACGTTGCCATGCTGGAGCAGCCTTTACCGGCAAATGACGATGCCGCGCTGGAGAATTTCATCCATCCTCTGCCCATTTGTGCGGATGAAAGCTGTCACACCCGCGACAGTCTGGCACAACTCAAGGGGCGTTATGAGATGGTGAATATTAAGCTCGACAAAACCGGTGGCTTAACAGAAGCGCTGGCGCTGGCTAAAGAGGCACAGGTGCAGGGGTTTGGTTTAATGCTGGGCTGTATGTTGTGTACATCCAGGGCGATCGGGGCCGCATTACCCCTCGCGCCACAGGTGCGTTTTGCCGATCTGGATGGCCCAACCTGGCTGGCGGTTGACGTCTCGCCAGCCCTGAGCTTTACCTCCGGGCAGCTTCATCTCTGAGGCTGCCAGCGCAGCAGCTCCACCATTGCTTTCAGGTATTTTTCGCTGGCTTCATCGGATGAGATCGGCGGGAATTCCGCAGTGATGCAGTGTAAATTCAGGTCGGCGCACCAGCTACCAAATGAACCGGGTGTTTCATAGCCGACGCTGGTGACAAGTGGAAGGGCGAATGCGTTCGCCAGCCACTGGCCCAGTACGGTGTGGCGCGGATCTTCAATACAGGCCAACGGGTCGTGGAAGGAGACAACCCAGGCCGGGTGGATCCGATGAATTAACTGGCAGAGCGCTTGTGTCTCAGGTTCAGAACCGGGCTTATCTCCCGTCAGTAACACGACGTCGCGCTCTTCCGCTGAGCTGTTCCAGCGGTACACGGTTTCCCCGGCACGCCAGTTCGCCGCCGGGAAATTACGGTTTAAGTCGATCCCCCTCGCATTTGCCCGTAGCCCAAGCTGGCAGCCATCCGGGTTCACGGTCAAAATAACGTGGTGTCGACGTAACGCTGGTGCGAGCGTTCGTAGTGCGCAGGAAAGGGTGACGATGGATGAGTTCTCGTCTCCGTGGGTTCCGGCTATGATCAATCCACTGTTGCGATCGGCCTCCGGGGCCGGAAACCAGATCAGCGGCGCGCCTAAAAATGAGCGTCCATAATGTTCAGTGCCTGGCGGGAAAGCGCCACGTTCCATCCTGGGTCGGGTGAAAGCCATAGGAGATCCTGATAAAGAAGTTACTACTGGCAGTGTTGTGCAAAACACGCGGTTAATCAAATAGTTTCCGTGTCAGCAGAACATTGCCAGATATCCGCTTTACGGTTTAAGGTATTTGCATTCCGCTGTTTCAAAACAAATAATTACGCATCTGCGTATTACCGATTTTTTAAAGGGGATCTTATGAAGCATCCTGTTTCGCTGCTCTTCTCTGCGCTATGCCTGTGCGGGCTATCTTCACTGTCTTACGCCGCTGACGTGCCATCGGGCACGATCCTGGCGCAAAAACAGGAGCTGGTAAGACACATCAAAGATGAACCGGCTTCGCTCGATCCGGCAAAAGCCGTGGGGTTGCCAGAGATTCAGGTGATTCGCGACCTTTATGAAGGGCTGGTCAATCAGAATGATAAAGGGGAGCTAACCCCGGGCGTGGCAACACGCTGGCAGAGTAACGATAACCGAATCTGGACGTTCACCTTACGTGACAACGCGAAATGGTCTGACGGTACTCCTGTCACCGCTCAGGATTTTGTCTACAGCTGGCAGCGTCTGGTTGACCCAAAAACCACCTCACCGTTTGCCTGGTTTGCTGCGCTGGCAGGCATCAATAACGCTCAGGCAATTATTGACGGAAAAGCAGCACCGGATACGCTTGGCGTGACGGCTGTTGATAGCAGAACGCTACGTGTCCAGCTGGATAAACCGCTGCCGTGGTTCAGCAACCTGACGGCAAACTTTGCGTTTTATCCGGTTCAGAAAGCCAACGTTGAGAGCGGTAAAGAGTGGACGCGCCCGGGCGCGCTGGTCGGTAACGGTGCGTACGTTCTGAAAGATCGCGTGGTGAATGAAAAACTGGTGGTGGAACCCAATACCCACTACTGGGATAACGCCAAAACCGTACTGCAAAAAGTGACCTTCATACCGATTAACCAGGAATCTTCAGCAACCAAACGCTATCTGGCGGGTGATATTGATATTACCGAATCGTTCCCGAAAAACATGTACCAAAAGTTACTTAAAGACATTCCTGGGCAGGTGTATACGCCACCACAGCTGGGTACCTATTACTATGCGTTCAACACGCAAAAAGGCCCAACGGCTGATGCCCGCGTGCGTCTGGCGTTGAGTATGACTATCGATCGCCGGATTATGGCGGAGAAGGTGTTGGGCACGGGCGAAAAACCGGCATGGCACTTTACGCCTGACGTGACGGCGGGCTTCACGCCAGAGGCTTCTCCGTTTGAACAGATGTCGCAGCAAGAGCTCAATGCGCAAGCCAAAATGTTGTTACAGGCCGCCGGTTACGGTCCTCAGCGCCCGCTGACGCTGACCCTGTTGTATAACACCTCGGAAAACCACCAGAAAATTGCTATCGCCGTGGCATCCATGTGGAAGAAAAACCTGGGCGTTGACGTCAAACTGCAAAACCAGGAGTGGAAAACCTACATTGATAGCCGCAACACCGGCAATTTTGACGTGATCCGTGCGTCATGGGTGGGCGATTACAATGAGCCGTCGACTTTCCTGTCGCTGTTGACCTCAACCCACAGCGGTAATATTTCCCGTTTCAACGACCCGGCGTACGATAAGATTATCAACCAGGCAACGCTTGAAACTACGGAAAAAGCGCGCAATGCAGACTACAACAAGGCCGAGAAAATTCTGGCTGAGAAAGCACCGATTGCCCCTATTTATCAGTACACCAATGGCCGTCTGATTAAACCGTGGGTCAAAGGCTACCCGATTACTAACCCGGAAGATGTGGCGTATAGCCGTACGATGTATATAGAGAAGCACTGATACCGTTAAACCCAGTGCTGGCGCAATGTTAGCGCCAGCATTGTTTTTCTACCGTAACAGTTCGGCAAATTTTGCTAACCATTGCGGGTGTGCAGGCCAGGCGGGGGCGGTGACCAGGTTGCCGTCAACATGTGCCTGATCGATACCAATACTGGCGTAGTGTCCGCCGCTGAGCCGGACTTCTGGCGCACAGGCCGGGTAGGCACTACAGGTGCGACCTTTGAGTACACCGGCGGCGGCTAACAGTTGAGGGCCGTGGCAAACGGCGGCAATGGGTTTACGCACCGCGTCAAAGGCCCGTACCAGTTTCAGCACGTCATCATTCAACCGCAGATATTCAGGCGCTCGTCCTCCCGGGATGAGCAGTGCGTCATAGTCCTGTTCTTTAACTGCGGAAAAATCGGCGTTGAGCGTAAAACGGTGACCGGGCTTTTCGCTGTAGGTCTGGGCTCCGTCAAAGTCATGGATCGCCGTCATGATGTAGTCGCCTTTGTGTTTATCAGGACAGACGGCATCAACCTGATGACCAATCATCTGCAATGCCTGAAACGGCACCATTGTTTCGTAATCTTCAGCGTAATCGCCAACCAACATCAGGATTTTCTTACCCATCATTATTGTTCCTTTATGAATAGTGGTGTTTAAGATATAGCCTGGTGTAGCGAGGTTGCCGAAAATAAAAAAAGCCCGTCAGAGAACGGGCGAAATAAGCAAATGATATATTGATTCGTTACCCGCCATGACGGCGGCTAACGGAGCACATTTTACGCATCCGTCGCAGGGACAGACACCTGACAAATTCGGTAGGTGAAACAAGGTATTAAACGTGCGTCAGGGTGCATCTATGGTGGGGTATATGCTGTTCTCAAGGTATTCAACAAGGTACCAAATCTCACCGCTAAAGATAACCCAAAAGCCAAATATAATAAGGCTTAAAATAATTAAGATGAGTATTATTTCTGTTTTTCCCATTGCAGGTCTACCCACCTGAAAGCTGTTTCTTTGAGGTGGGCATTGTAGCGGGGCTTTGTCTGATACTCCAGCATCACGCAGCCAGCACTTTATTGCGGCCATCATTCTTGGCGCGGTAAAGAGCATCATCCACGCGTTTAAACAACTCGTCGATACTTTCGCCCTGGTTGTGCCGCGCAACGCCGATACTGACCGTAAATCGCGGTAAACCCGGAATGGTTATGCGAGCCACGGCGGCACGGATCGTTTCGGCGATTTGCATGGCGGTTTCGAGTGATGTCCGCGGCAACAGGATCACGAACTCTTCGCCGCCCCAGCGAAACACCAGATCGTCTTTACGACTGCAGGATTCCAGCATACGGGAGAGCGAGATAAGCACTTCGTCGCCCTTGAGGTGACCAAAGACGTCGTTGATATTTTTAAAATGATCGGTGTCGACCAGCAGCAGGCTAAATTGTTGCTGCGCGGGGAGATGATCAGGATTGGTTTGCTCCGTGATCATGTAGAACTGACGACGATTGAGCAGCCCCGTCATTGAATCCCGTAACGCGGCGTGTTGCAGCTCCTGCTCCAGCCGTTTTTGCTCTGTAATATCATGAATAATGCACAACATCAGTTTGTCACCGTAGATCTCAATAGGCCCGGCGTAGGTCTGTACATGACGGGTTGTCCCATCGGCGAGGCGGTGGATAAAATTGAGCGGCTTATGCCCCCCGGGCAGAGAGGCGATCTCAGTCATGATCGGCAAAACATCGCGGCCCAGTGAGTTTATTTCCCAGGTATGTTTGCTGCACATTTCATCGTGGGAATAGCCATAAAAGCTGAGGGCGGCCAGATTGGCATCGACGATTTGACCATCGCGTGCCGGATCAATTAAGAGCATCGGTGCGCTATTGGTGAGAAAAAAACGGGCGTAAAAACCCTGTTTTTTACGCTGGTAGGTCGCGGAGCGGCTGGCCTTAAGCCCTGTCGCTACCGGGTGAGCGATCCCCTCAATAACAATTACTTCACCATAGGGGAGAAGATGAGTCAGCGACAGGCGGCAACTGAGTGTGGTTTCATGTTGATCGCGCCAGACTGTCCAGACTTCGACGATGTCCTGCTCTGTTTTCAGCTCAGGAACATACATTGACAATACGGGTTGCGCGTTTGCGGAATAGATACCTTTGCGCATATCCTCCAGAGTCTTATCCTGCATTACGCCAGTGGCGGCTGCGTTTGCAAAAATAATGTGTTCTGAAGCAGGTGAAACCAACCAGACAGGTGTTTTAATGAAATTCAGCGCGTCAAAGTAATGTTGTGACATAGATAATTCCTATTCATCGGCACTGGGTGCCTGACGATCACGGCGGAATTGACTCACGTGGACTTCTTTGAAACATACCTTACTTAATCACATCAGGCATGATTTTTTTGTGAAATAAAGGGGGATTCCGCGTGAATTTTACCAATTGGTATAATCTGTTTGTCTGAATTCTTTTGTAACAGCAGCCAGGGAACCTGTTCGGCGGGTAACGGGCGGGAGAAAAGGAACCCTTGCAGATAGTCACAACCGAGGTCTGTCAGGACACTCTGTTGCTCTTCTGTTTCGATCCCTTCGGCAACGACATTCATCTCCATTGTCCGGGCGATATTAATAATCGTTTCCACTAACTTTCGACTTTTTTCATTTTCCAGCATTGAGCTAACAAAGCTTTTGTCGATTTTAAGTTCTTTTGCCGGAAGAACACTCAACATCAGCAGGTTGGAGTAGCCAGTACCAAAATCATCAATAGAAACGGTTATCCCGGCCCGATTGAAAGTATTGAGTAACTCAATGCTGCGATCGAGATTTTTGAGCGCGGTACTCTCCGTCACTTCAAGGATAAGGCGGGAAGGGGACAGATTATATTTTTGCAGCATGGACGAGATAACATGGAATATATCGGGTTGCTCAAACTGTATCGGGGATAAGTTAAAGGACAATGTCCACTGACTGAAGCCTTGTTCGGTCCAGAAGTGAAGCTGTCGGCAGGCTGCCTCAATTGCCCAGTTTCCAACCGGAATAATTAAACCCGTTTGCTCCAGTGACGGTAAAAAGAGATTGGGTAGTAGAACGCCTTGCTCAGGATGTCGCCAGCGCAGAAGCGCCTCAAAACCGTGGATAGTATTGTGTTCAGCAAGCCAGGTCGGCTGATACCACAGCTCAAACTGGTCGCGTTCAAGCGCCTGAGAAAGCTCCTGTAAAAAACCGGGTTTTGCCGGCGCTTCCGTCGACATTTCTGACCGATAGATAGCCCAGCCGTTACGGCCTTCCTCCTTAATGTGACGCATTGCCGCATCAGCTTTCAGCTTCAGCTCATGCAGCGTTTCACCATGCTGGGGATAGAGGCTTACCCCTGCGCTGAGCGTGCTGTTCAGCGTGTGGCCACAGAGGGAAAGAGGTCGGCGCATATCGTCGAGTAACGCCGAGAGCAGAGCGTTGAGTTTATCGTCATCGCACTCAGGAACCAGTAAAATGAAGGCATCGCCTCCCAGTCTTGCCAGCGTCATTTCGCGGGTGAGTCGCGCAGTGATGCGTTGTGCAACGTTGATTAACAGCTCATCCCCGACGTGGTGGCCCCAGGTATCATTGACGCGTTTGAAATGATCAACGTCGAGGAAAATCACGGCAAATTGCTTCTTACTGAGCAGCGCGCTGTGCAGGCAGTCCTGCAGGCGAAGATCCATCTGGTGACGGTTAGCAAGACCGGTGAGCGCATCAAAACGGGCCTGTAGCTCCAGTTGACGGTTGAGCTGGCGGAGATTATCCGTCAGCCGGTTGGTACGCCAGTGGGAGTCAATGAGCGACATAATTAACATGACGCCGAGCAGGCATAGCGTGGTTACCGAAACCCAGATGGATAATCCCAACTCACTGATACCGCCTGGCAGGGTATGTTCCATTTCATGAAAATGAGCAGCATTCATGCCGGTATAGTGCATCGCGCTAATTGCCGCGCCCATCACCAGGGCGGCAAGAAGACGATTCACAAAGATCCCCTTACGCTTATCCCGCAGATGGAAGGCCAGCCACAGCGCCGCGCCGGATGCGATGACAGCAATCAACACCGACAAGCCGACAATGTTCCAGTCCCAGATAATGCCTCCGTTCAGCATCAACGCGGCCATGCCAATATAGTGCATCGACACCACACCAGCACTGAGGATCAGCGTGGCAAGTATCAGCCGTAAGGAGGACAGGGAATTGCCCGGAATGACAATATGAATCGCGAGAGTGGAAGTCAGTACCGCGACACCCAGCGAGAGAAGCGTTAACCAAAGGTGGTAGCTCATGATCATCGGCATTTTCATCGCCAGCATGCCGATGAAATGCATCGACCAGATCCCAATGCCCAGCGTTATCCCTCCGGCAACACGCCAGAACATGGCGACCTTCCGGCTGGAAAGGGAAATTTTTCCTGCGCTGTCTAATGCCACAAACGAGGCGATAAACGCCACCAGATAAGAGATGGCTATTAACACTGGGTCCCACGATACATTGAGCATTATGCAATCCCACGCCAAAAAAGGTTACCGATTTCACCTGCCGGGCATGTCCTGTATCGGGTAAGGTACACGCTCGTCCAGACAATATTAGTTATTAAATGACCAGTCATATTAAAATTTTAACAGGCAATTAAAATATAAAATATATCCTCTCCTTTAACCTGTTAAGCAATGCTACACAAAGGCGAAAAATTACAGCAATGCTCCTTAAATATGAGGGTGAACATACCGTCTCACCGGTGGTGATGGTATCCCTTAAGGCGGTCGGAAACCAGTATGACAGCACTCCTGTGGCAACATTTCCACTAATACACGCTTTTTCTCTGACTTAAGTGAAATCTTCAACGACTAACGGCGAAACACAAAACTCGCAGGGATCATGAGGAAAAAATGCAAGGTGAATGCTATAAACCTTAATGCCGACAAAAATATAAAACCTCAGGAATAAACATGCTAAAAAATATGAGCGTCAGGACATTCATCTCCTGTTTTCTTTTATGTGTGTTTTTGATGGATACAGTGTTAATTTTTTTATTATCACAAGGCAGGATGCTATTTATTTCAGTCGCAGGGATAAATTTTTTTGCTTTATTTTTACTCTGGTGCTACATGACAAAATATCTTGTGGTACCGATCAATACCGTGAAAAAAAGTATTGAAGAGGTGACTTCGGGTAATCTTGGTGTGTCGATCCCTGAATTTGGTAATAACTGTGCGGGCCGTTTGATCCCCGGTATTAATGCCTTATCAAGCAATATCGCTACGCTGGTACGGGAAATCAGAGCGTCGTCGCAAACCGCCATGACGCTATCAGAGCAACTCTCTACCCGAAGCGCACAGCTGTCCGTGAAAACAGAGCAGCAGTCCGCGTCATTGGTGCAAACGGCTGCCAGCATGGAACAGATGGCGGCGAGCACAAAAAATAATGCCGATAATACCCGTCAGGCCAGTGAACAGGCAAACGTGGCAACGATGCAGGCGCGCAAAGGGGGAGAACTGATGGGGCAAGTCGCCACCAACATGGCGTCGATTACCGAGTGCGCGCAACAAATGACAGAAATTATCACGCTTATTGACGGGATTGCCTTTCAGACGAATATCCTGGCGCTTAATGCGGCCGTAGAGGCGGCGAGGGCGGGTGACCACGGAAAAGGGTTCTCCGTGGTGGCGGAGGAGGTCAGAAACCTGGCACACCGCAGCGCTGAAGCCGCAAAGAACATTAAAACGCTGATTGAAGTCACCAGCAATAACGTGACTCAGGGGGTTACCGTTGTGTCAGAAGCGGAAAAAAACATGCATGAAATAGTGGCCGGTTCAGGCAACGTCAGCCGGTTGATGGATGATATTTCTGCATCGACATCAGAACAGGAAAAAGGTATTTCGCAAATTACGCTGGCGTTGTCTGAACTGGAACGGGTCACGCAGAGCAATGTTGCGATGGCGGAAGAGCTTAACGGATCGTCTGATGTATTGCGTAATCAGGTGATTGAGCTGCAGACGCGGACACGTAATTTCAGACTTGATAATGGTTATCAGACAGAGGGTCCCTCGTCTTCTCTGCCTGGCTCGCTGTCGTTCCAGCATCGACCCCGACACACAGCGTGACGGTAAAATAACGCCTGGCATGCCAGGCGTTATTTTTATATCACCACCCAGCGGGTTGCACCGTTCACCTCGTTGTCTTTACCTGTCTTCTGAAATATGAATAAAAATGTACAATTCCCGAGCTAATTCAGCGCGATGCGGTACATATTTGTTGCTTAAGCCTCGACGAAGGCTAAATAGCTGCGCGGAATAGTAGATCACTGAAAGGGAACTCAGCCCGGATTGTGCGATCTGATCAATCGCCAAACCAACCAAAATCACCAACCGGACTGAGCGATGCCGATCATAGTACCAATACCCCGTGGCGAACGACGCCTGATGCAGAAAGCTATTCATAAAACGCGTGATAAAAATCATGCCCGCAGACTCACGGCCATGCTGATGCTTCATCGGGGTGAACGGGTCAGCGATGTTGCCAGAACTCTCTGTTGTGCCCGTTCATCCGTTGGTCGCTGGATTAACTGGTTTACGCACTCAGGTATTGAAGGCCTGAAATCCTTACCCGCAGGGCGCTCCCGACGCTGGCCTTTTGAACATATCTGCACCCTGTTACGTGAGCTGATAAAGCATTCTCCCGGCGATTTTGGTTATCAACGTTCACGCTGGAGCACCGAATTACTGGCAATAAAAATCAATGAGATAACCGGTTGCCAGTTACATGCAGGAACCGTTCGCCGCTGGTTGCCATCTGCGGGGCTTGTATGGCGCAGGGCCGCGCCAACTCTGCGTATCCGTGACCCACATAAAGATGAAAAGATGGCGGTAATCCACAAAGCGCTGGATGAATGCAGCGCAGAGCATCCGGTATTTTATGAAGATGAAGTGGATATCCACCTTAATCCTAAAATCGGTGCGGACTGGCAGTTGCGCGGACAGCAGAAACGGGTAGTGACGCCGGGGCAGAACGAAAAATACTATCTGGCCGGCGCACTGCACAGTGGCACGGGTAAAGTCAGCTACGTGGGCGGCAACAGCAAAAGTTCAGCGCTGTTTATCGCTCTGCTGAAGCACCTGAAAGCCACTTACCGGCGGGCGAAAACAATCACGCTGATCGTTGATAACTACATTATCCATAAAAGCCGCGAAACACAGCGCTGGTTGAAAGCAAATCCCAAGTTCAGGGTAATTTACCAGCCGGTTTACTCGCCGTGGGTGAATCATGTGGAACGGCTATGGCAGGCACTTCATGACACGATAACCCGTAATCATCAGTGCCGCTCAATGTGGCAGTTACTGAAAAAGGTCCGCCATTTTATGGAAACCGCCAGCCCATTCCCCGGAGGAAAACATGGTCAGGCAAAAGTGTAGCGGTATTAGGCGCAGCTATTTAGACTGACAGCGTAAGAGATTAAAAAGGTGGAGGCGTTGTGGAGAGCATTAAAGGGTCTGAACTTAACGTTCCTGACGCAGTTTTTGCGTGGGTGTTCGATGGTCGTGGCGGCGCGCGGCCGCTGGAGGATAATGATGAGATTGATAGTGAACATCCTTGCTGGCTACATCTGAACTATACCCATATGGATAGCGCTGAATGGCTGGCGTCGACCCCGCTCTTGCCGAATAGCGTCCGCGATGCACTGGCGGGTGATAGCCTGCGACCCCGCGTGAGCAGGATGGGGGAGGGTACGCTTCTCACGCTTCGCTGCATTAACGGCAGTACGGATGAGCGCCCGGATCAACTGGTCGCGATGCGTGTCTATATGGACGAAAGACTGATTGTCTCCACACGTCAGCGTAAAGTTCTGGCGCTGGATGATGTCGTGAATGATTTAAAAGATGGCACCGGGCCGATCGATTGCGGTAGCTGGCTGGTGGATGTCTGCGATGCTCTTACCGATCATGCAAGTGAGTTTATTGAAGAGCTACACGATAAAATTATCGATCTGGAAGATAACCTGCTCGATCAGCAGATCCCGCCGCGCGGCTTTCTGGCATTACTGCGCAAACAGCTGATTGTGATGCGTCGCTATATGACCCCGCAACGTGACGTCTATGCCCGCCTGGCCAGTGAGCGGCTTGGCTGGATGAACGACGATCAGAGTCGCAGAATGCAGGATATTGCTGACAGGCTGGGGCGCGGGCTGGATGAGATTGATTCCTGTATTGCCAGAACGGCGGTGATGGCAGATGAGATAGCGCAGGTGATGCAGGAGTCGCTGTCGAGAAGAACGTATACGATGTCGCTGATGGCGATGGTGTTTCTCCCCAGCACCTTCTTAACCGGGCTGTTTGGTGTGAATCTGGGAGGCATTCCCGGCGGCGGATACCATTATGGCTTCACCGCTTTTTGCATCATGTTAGTTGTTTTGATTGGAGGTGTTGCATGGTGGTTGCGTCGTAGTAAATGGCTGTAAAATTACGCTTTTTCGACGTTTTTCCAGTGTCAAAACGTTCTTTTACTTGAGCGAAGTCAATAAACACAGACCCCGTAAGGTGCATTATTACTCCCGCAGGTGAATGCAACGTCAAGCGATGGGCGTTGCGCTCCATATTGTCTTACTTCCTTTTTTGAATTACTGCATAGCACAATTGATTCGTACGACGCCGACTTAATAGTCGGCTTTTTTTTGCCTCCCGTATTCCAGCGTCTACCCTAAAAGTATCACCCTAAAAACTGGAGGGTAAGATGACCTGTCATTTCATACACCTGTCGCAACCCGACGTTATGCCTGTCGATCCTGTCCCACTTCCGGACCCTATCCCGCGTCCGCAGCCGATGCCCGATCCGCCACCAGATGAAGAACCGATTAAAATGTCGCATCAAACTCCGAGATCTGCGAGGATACGCGCCTGCTGACCGTAAGCCTTTTGACCACGAGATAATACTGTGACCGCTTTTTCTACCCTGAATCGTTTACCTGCCGCCCAACTCGATAATCTTAACGAGTTGGGTTACCTCACCATGACCCCAGTGCAAGCCGCCGCGCTGCCTGCCATTCTCGAAGGGCGCGATGTGCGCGTGCAGGCTAAAACAGGCAGTGGTAAAACGGCTGCATTCGGTCTTGGGTTGTTGCAGCATATTGATGTCGCACTGTTTCAGACCCAGTCTCTGGTGCTGTGTCCAACCCGTGAACTGGCAGACCAGGTTGCGGGTGAATTGCGTCGACTGGCCCGTTTTTTGCCTAACACGAAAATCCTGACGATTTGTGGTGGCCAGCCTTTTGGCGCACAGCGTGACTCCTTACAGCATGCCCCCCACATTATTGTGGCGACGCCTGGCCGTCTGCTGGATCACCTGCAAAAAGGCACCGTATCGCTGGATGCGCTGCAAACGCTGGTGATGGATGAGGCGGATCGTATGCTGGATATGGGCTTTAGCGATGCTATCGATGAAGTGATCCGCTTCGCACCGGCAGACCGTCAGACATTGTTGTTCTCTGCAACCTGGCCGGAAGCCATCGCGGCGATCAGTGGCCGTGTGCAGAAAGACCCGCTCACCATCGAAATTGATAGCGTCGATGCGCTGCCTGCAATCGAACAGCAGTTCTTTGAAACCTCGCAGCAGGGAAAAATCCCGCTTCTGCAAAAGCTGCTGAGCCAACATCAGCCTGCGTCCTGCGTGGTGTTTTGTAATACTAAAAAAGATTGTCAGGCGGTATGTGATGCCCTGAATGCGGCGGGGCAGAGCGCATTGTCATTGCATGGCGATCTGGAGCAGCGCGATCGTGACCAGACGCTGGTGCGTTTCGCCAACGGCAGTGCCCGTGTGCTGGTTGCCACTGACGTTGCGGCGCGTGGTCTGGATATTAAATCGCTGGAGCTGGTCGTTAACTTCGAGCTGGCGTGGGATCCTGAAGTGCATGTACACCGTATTGGACGTACCGCACGTGCCGGGAACAGCGGTCTGGCCATTAGCTTCTGCGCACCAGAAGAGGCGCAGCGCGCGAATATTCTGTCTGAAATGCTGCAGATTAAGCTGAACTGGGTGAATGCGCCGGGTAATGTCAGCATTGTCCCACTGGATGCGGAAATGGCGACGCTGTGTATTGATGGCGGTAAAAAAGCCAAGATGCGTCCCGGCGATGTATTAGGTGCGCTGACCGGGGATATCGGTCTGGATGGGGCTGATATTGGCAAGATTGCGGTACATCCGGCGCATGTTTATGTGGCGGTCCGCCAGTCGGTTGCACATAAGGCCTGGAAGCAGCTGCAAAACGGGAAAATCAAAGGGAAAGCCTGTCGCGTTCGTCTGCTGAAGTAAGGACAGGAAAGCGTCTCAGAAACCATTTCTGAGACGCTATTTGATTATTTCACTTCAAGTACATTCAGACGCAACTCTTCGAACTGCGTGTCATCTTCTTCCGGCTGCCAGCCCGCAGGCTGCATCGGGAGCTCTTCACGGTCAAACGCCAGATCGCCACCGTTCACCACTTCTGAGCCGTGGTTGATACCTTTGAAGTCGAACAGTTCAACATCCGCCAGGTGCGAAGGCACGACGTTCTGCATTGCGCTGAACATGGTTTCGATACGGCCAGGGTAGCGTTTATCCCAGTCACGCAGCATGTCGCCAATGACCTGACGCTGCAGGTTCGGTTGCGAGCCACACAGGTTGCACGGAATGATCGGGAAGGCTTTGGCTTGTGAAAAACGCTCAATGTCTTTCTCACGGCAGTAGGCGAGTGGGCGGATCACGATATGTTTACCGTCATCGCTCATCAGTTTTGGCGGCATGCCTTTCATCTTGCCACCGTAGAACATGTTCAGGAACAGCGTTTGCAGGATATCGTCACGGTGATGGCCCAGGGCAATCTTGGTTGCGCCCAGTTCCGTGGCGGTACGATAAAGAATGCCGCGACGCAAACGAGAGCAGAGAGAGCAGGTGGTTTTCCCTTCAGGGATTTTTTCTTTCACAATCCCGTAGGTATTCTCTTCAACGATTTTATACTCGACGCCCAGCGTCTCCAGATACTCCGGCAGAATATGTTCCGGGAAACCTGGCTGTTTCTGGTCGAGGTTGACCGCCACCAGGGAAAAATTCACAGGTGCACTTTGCTGAAGATTGCGCAGGATCTCCAGCATGGTATAGCTGTCTTTACCCCCTGACAGGCAAACCATAATGCGGTCGCCTTCTTCAATCATGTTGAAGTCTGCAATGGCTTCGCCCACGTTACGGCGCAGTCGCTTTTGCAGTTTGTTCAGGTTGTATTGCTCTTTTTTTGTAGTTTCTTGATTTTGCGACATTTATTCGTTACTCAAATTTCAAATGGGGTACCAGTGGGACAAAACCATTTTAATGCGCCTGCCGATAGCAACCAGTATGCGAAAGTGTGCCGTGTATGGTACGGATTACGGCGGCGAATTCCAGCACGTTTTACTGCGGCGTTGAATCTGGCACCTATGCCCGATAAGAGTAGTTGGCTTTTTGCTTTCCCTTACCGGACTGGCGGCTGAGTCATTCAGCCAGTGATACCCAGATAGCCGTGGATCCCCATATAAATCCCCACGAGTCCAATCAGGGTACCGGAAAAATAGGGGGCTTTTCGGGCAATGGCATTAAATCCATCCCAGCGTTTGGCCACCTGGCGGACGCTGATCGCCGCCCCCACACCGACAGTGACCAGCGTCAGTGCCAGCCCGATGCTGAAGCTGATCACCAGCGTAGCTCCCAGTGACAATGCTTTAAGCTGTAGACAAATCAACAATACGGTGATTGCGGCAGGGCAAGGAATAAGTCCTCCCGTCAGACCAAACAGCAGGATTTGACCGTTGGTTGCACTTTTACCGCTGAAGCGTCGCTTAATGTCGTTTGCATGTGCCCGCTCATGTGCGTCCTGATACTCCTGCGAGTGTTTATCCAGCCCTTCAGTACCCGGGTGATGATGGTCATGTTCACGGAATTCAAGATCGTAATCATGAACATGTCCGCGGTGGCCTAATGTGAGACGGACATCAAACTGATGCGGCTCAGGTATCGGCCGTGTTGATTCAAGGTAGTCACCCTTATCAGTGAAATCAAACACCTGGGAAAATGTTCCTTTGCCGCGGTGGGTAACCAGAGACACATCGGAGGCCTGCCATTTTCGGCCAGTGAGCGTTCGTAAACGCCAGTGCGGTGGCTGGTCTTCCTCAAAAATGGACAGTTCGGCCTGACCATGACCGGTATCGAACAGGCGGATGTCATCATGCTGATGATGTGCGTCATCACCCTGTTGCATCCCGTCCAGCCAGTTCTTTTCCCCTTTCCAGGTGCGCCATATCATCCAGATGGCGGTACCCAGAATAATGATGGCGGAAACCAGCTGTAACCAGGGTTCTGCCGTCTCCGCGGTAAATTTATGACTGACGTACATACCACCAAGGGCAATAAGCCAGACGATAGCCGTGTGCGAAACCGTGGCCGCCAGGCCAAGCATAACCGCCTGCCGGACGGTTCCCCTGATTGCAATGATAAATGCGGCCATCATGGTCTTAGAGTGACCCGGTTCCAGGCCGTGCAGTGCGCCAAGCAAAATGGCGCTGGGGATAAAGAACCAGGCATTACCCTGCTGAAGCAGTGCTGTAAATTCGTTCATGAAAATCATTTCCGCCGGAGATGTAATGCCCCGGATGCTACTCCCCCTCAGTATAAAATACTACCCCCCAGTAGAATGTGAATGTTACTATCAGGCAGGTTTTCTGAACGATGAGGATATGTATGTCGCATACCATCCGGGATAAACAAAAACTGAAAGCACGCACCAACAAAATCCAGGGGCAGGTGACCGCGCTGAAAAAAATGTTGGATGAGCCGCATGAATGCGCAGCGGTGCTACAACAAATCGCCGCTATCCGTGGTGCGGTAAATGGGCTAATGCGTGAAGTTATCAAAGGCCATCTGACAGAGCATATTGTTCATGAAGCCAGTGAATTAAGACGCGAAGAAGATCTTGAGGTTGTCCTGAAAGTGCTGGACTCCTATATCAAATAATATAGCGCCGGACGACGCAGATGTTCTGCGACCTGAAATGGGGGACGCTGGGTTGTACGCGCCCAGGGGTTCCTGGCGCGGATACGTCATATCTTAAGGCAATCCTCTTTCTGTAAAGAGGCCGGCTAGTCATTTTCCAGCAGGTTTAACAACTCACCAAGGTGGTGAACGGCACCACCAAAATCAAAGAGTAGCGTAATCCAGATACAACTCAACAGGGCAAGCAGGACTAATGATACTCTGGGGAACACGCAGATATCCTTATGTAGTAAAACTCCGTTTTTACTGTACGCTGATTTTCTTAAATTTTCCCTTAACGATGCCGTCACAGGCGCATTTTATTTGAGATAGGTCTCATAAACCAGAAAATCTGCAGGCAGGAACATGCTGGTACTGAGATGTGGCGGGGAGCGAGAAAGTGGATTTCAGACGTGGTGCGGCAAGCTGAAAGGAGTATGGCGTAGGAGTATAAAAAGTTAGCCCGCAAAAATATGCGGGCTATTGGCATTAGAACTGATAAACCAGACCTAACGCTACGATATCATCCGTACCGATACCGTTGTTTTTGTAGAACGCGTCATCTTCGTCCAGCAAGTTGATTTTATAATCAACATAGGTAGACATGTTTTTGTTGAAGTAATAGGTTGCACCGACATCCGCGTATTTAACCAGGTCTTTATCACCTTCGCCGTTACCCAGGTCTTTGCCTTTTGACTGCAGGTAAGAAATTGCCGGACGCAGACCAAAGTCGAACTGATATTGAGCGGTAATTTCAAAGTTCTGTGTTTTGTTTGCCACGGCATCTTCGTTGTCACCGTAAGGTGTCATATTGCGGGTTTCAGAATACATTGTTGCCAGGTAGATATTATTGGCATCATATTTCAGACCTGCAGTCCATGCATCGGCTTTATCGCCGCCCGCTGTGGTGTTACGCACCTGGTCATTACTACGATCGGAGGAGGTATATGCCGCACCTGCACTGATACCCATACCGAAATCATACGTGGTGGAAATACCGAAACCGTCACCGTTCTCATGACGCGTGTCGCGACCGTTGTTAGTACCTTCCTGGTTGTTGCTGGCGTCTTCGTTCTTACCCTGATACTGCAGGGCAAAGTTCAGACCCTGAACCAGACCGTAGAAATCGGTGTTACGGTAGGTTGCCACGCCGTTGGCACGGCCGGTCATGAAGTTATCGGCTTTGGTGTAGGAATCGCCACCGAATTCAGGCAGCATATCGGTCCAGCCTTCCACGTCGTACAGCACGCCGTAGTTACGGCCATAATCGAAGGAACCGTAGTCGCCCACCTTCACACCTGCGAAGGCCAGACGGGTCCAGGACTGGTTATCCGAGCCTTCGGTATTGTTAGCCTGAATGTTGTATTCCCACTGCGCGTAGCCGGTCATCATGTTGTTGATCTGGGTTTCACCCTTGAAACCCAGACGCATGTAAGTCTGATCGCCATCAGCACCTTTGTCGTCGGAGAAGTAATGCAGACCATCTACTTTTCCGTACAGGTCTAATTTGTTGCCGTCTTTGTTATAGATTTCTGCCGCATGTGCAGCGCCAGCCATTAAAAGAGCTGGAATAATCAGAGCCAGTACTTTTCTTTGCATTGTGGTATTCCTTTGCAGTTGTTTTTATTTAATTACGTATTGAACTTTCTGAATGAGAAAGTTGTCCCATGCTAAGGAAGGTGCGAATAAGCGGGGAAATTCTTCTCGGCTGACTCAGTCATTTCATTTCTTCATGTTTGAGCCGATTTTTTCTCCCGTAAATGCCTTGAATCAGCCTATTTAGACCGTTTCTTCGCCATTTAAGGCGTTATCCCCAGTTTTTAGTGAGATCTCTCCCACTGACGTATCATTTGGTCCGCCCGAAACAGGTTGGCCAGCGTGAATAACATCGCCAGTTGGTTATCGTTTTTCAGCAACCCCTTGTATCTGGCTTTCACGAAGCCGAACTGTCGCTTGATGATGCGAAATGGGTGCTCCACCTTGGCCCGGATGCTGGCTTTCATGTATTCGATGTTGATGGCCGTTTTGTTCTTGCGTGGATGCTGTTTCAAGGTTCTTACCTTGCCGGGGCGCTCGGCGATCAGCCAGTCCACATCCACCTCGGCCAGCTCCTCGCGCTGTGGCGCCCCTTGGTAGCCGGCATCGGCTGAGACAAATTGCTCCTCTCCATGCAGCAGATTACCCAGCTGATTGAGGTCATGCTCGTTGGCCGCGGTGGTGACCAGGCTGTGGGTCAGGCCACTCTTGGCATCGACACCAATGTGGGCCTTCATGCCAAAGTGCCACTGATTGCCTTTCTTGGTCTGATGCATCTCCGGATCGCGTTGCTGCTCTTTGTTCTTGGTCGAGCTGGGTGCCTCAATGATGGTGGCATCGACCAAGGTGCCTTGAGTCATCATGACGCCTGCTTCGGCCAGCCAGCGATTGATGGTCTTGAACAATTGGCGGGCCAGTTGATGCTGCTCCAGCAGGTGGCGGAAATTCATGATGGTGGTGCGATCCGGCAAGGCGCTATCCAGGGATAACCGGGCAAACAGACGCATGGAGGCGATTTCGTACAGAGCATCTTCCATCGCGCCATCGCTCAGGTTGTACCAATGCTGCATGCAGTGAATGCGTAGCATGGTTTCCAGCGGATAAGGTCGCCGGCCATTACCAGCCTTGGGGTAAAACGGCTCGATGACTTCCACCATGTTTTGCCATGGCAGAATCTGCTCCATGCGGGACAAGAAAATCTCTTTTCTGGTCTGACGGCGCTTACTGCTGAATTCACTGTCGGCGAAGGTAAGTTGATGACTCATGATGAACCCTGTTCCATGGCTCCAGATGACAAACATGATCTCATATCAGGGACTTGTTCGCACCTTCCCTAAATCACTCCCGCAAAGAGTAATAAAATATAATTGTTACTGATTAAGTAAAATCTAAACGGAATAATTCTGCGGTAATAGTGATTGATTTCGTGAATGATTGGCGGCGATTTATACAAAAATAAAATTATTATTTCTCACGGGAAGACGGTAATCTCTGTGCTGTTATATGCATTAAGATTGTTCATCCATAATTCATATGAATACTATTTAATAATTTAAATAGTTTATCTTTGATAATCTGGATTCGCCCGATGTAAATACATCGGGCATTTTTTTGCGTAAAAAAATGCCCGGACAAGCCGGGCAGAGAGATTATTCACCGGTTGACTTTTCCGCTTTACCGGCCATTTGTGCCAGGAAGTCATAGCGTTTCTGCAGGTCGGCGGCCGCATCTTTCCACAACTGCTCAGCCACTTCAGGCTGTTGCGCATTGAGGCGACGGAAGCGTTGTTCCTGCATTAACGTCTCGGCCAGGGCATCTGACGGCGGACGTGAATCCAGTGCCAGCGGCAATTTGCCTTCATCGGCACGACGTGGGTCGAAGCGATACAACGGCCAGAAGCCGGTTGCCGTAAGCTGACGCATCTGATCGTGGCTAAGTGCCAGATCGTAGCCATGCTCCTCGCAAGGGCTGTAGGCGATAATCAGCGACGGACCGGGGTAAGATTCCGCTTCCTGAATCGCTTTCACCGTCTGGTTAAGCTGGGCACCCAGCGAGATTTGTGCGACGTAAACGTGCCCGTACATCATCATACTGACACCGAGATCTTTACGCGCCTTGCGCTTGCCGTGTTCACCAAATTTGGTGACGGCACCCAGCGGTGTCGCTTTCGAGGCCTGACCGCCGGTATTGGAATAACACTGGGTATCCAGCACCAGAATGTTGACGTTTTCGGTCAGGCTCAGCACGTGATCCAGCCCGCCAAACCCGATGTCATAGGCCCAGCCGTCGCCGCCAATCAACCAGATAGATTTCTCAACCAGGGCGTCAGCGTCGGTCAGCAGTTGTTCTGCGCCGTCCACGCCCTGAAGGGCTTTGCGCAGCTCTGCTACCTGCTCACGGCGAACCTCTGGAGTCGCTTCGGCGTGCAGTGCCTCGTTCAACTCAGCGGGGAGCTTATCAGCAAACTGTGCCAGTAAACGCATCACGCGTGCGCGGTGCTGGTCAACGGTAAGGCGGAAACCCAGACCAAATTCGGCGTTATCCTCAAACAACGAGTTAGCCCATGCCGGGCCGCGGCCGTGTGCGTCGGTGGTGTAGGGAGTGGAAGGCAGATTACCACCATAGATTGACGAACAACCCGTGGCGTTGGCGATCAGCATCCGATCGCCATACAACTGCGTGAGCAGTTTAATGTACGGCGTTTCACCACAGCCGGAGCAGGCACCGGAATACTCAAACAGCGGAGTGATCAACTGCGAGGTTCGAATATCAATGCGTTCCAGTTTGCTACGATCGATTTCCGGCAGGTTCAGGAAGAAGTCATAATTCACTTTCTCTTCTTCAACGTGTTCCAGACGCGACATCATATTGATGGCTTTGATTTCCGGGTTCTGGCGATCTTTCGCCGGGCACACCTCGACGCACAGGTTACAGCCGGTGCAATCTTCAGGTGCAACCTGAAGGACATATTTCTGCCCACGCATATCGCGGGATTTCACATCCAGCGAATGCAGACTGGCCGGTGCGGCTTCCATATCTTCGGGAGAAACCACTTTGGCACGAATGGCCGAGTGCGGACAGGCGGCCACGCAGTGGTTGCACTGGGTACACAGCGCCTCTTTCCAGATAGGGATCTCTTCGGCAATATTGCGTTTTTCCCAGCGAGTGGTGCCCATCGGCCAGGTTCCATCCGGCGGCAGTGCAGAGACGGGAAGGGCATCGCCAAGCCCGGCCAGCATGGCTGCCGTGACGGTTTTGACGAAATCAGGTGCAGCATCAGACACCACCGGAGGACGGTTCGGGCTGGCGGCATTGACCTGCTGCAGTGGTACTTCGAACAGCGATTCACGGGCCAGCGCCAGCGCCTGCCAGTTACGCTCAACCAGCTCCTGCCCTTTGCTGCTGTAACTTTTGGCAATGGCACCCTGCAGTTCAGCCAGCGCGCTGTCCCCCGGGAGAATTTGGGTCAGATGGAAGAAGGCCATCTGCATGACGGTGTTGATACGCGCAGCCAGACCGCATTCGCGGGCAATTTTTGCCGCGTTAATCACGAAGAGGCGGGCTTTTTTCTGGTTCAGTACCGCCTGCACTTCCTGCGGCAGGCGTGCCCATACCTCATCCGCGCTGTACGGCGTATTGAGCAGGAAAATACCACCGGGTTTCAGACGTTCTGCCATCTGGTATTTGTCGATAAACTGCAGCTGGTGACACCCCACAAAATCGGCCTGCGAAATCAGATAGGCCGAGCGGATCGGGTGTTCGCTGACGCGCAGGTGGGAAACGGTCAGCCCGCCGGCTTTTTTGGAATCATAGACGAAGTAGCCCTGGGCATACCACGGTGTCGAGTTCCCGATGATCTTGATGTTGTTCTTGGTTGCCGAGACACTGCCGTCACTGCCTAAGCCATAAAATAGTGCTTCGAGTTTGGCCGTCGAGGGCAGGGTGTTTTCCGGTAAGACCAGGGAGAGATTAGTCACATCATCATAAATGCCGACGGTAAAGCGTGGCTTCGGTTTTGCTTCGTTCAGTTCGTTAAACACCGCAAGCACGCAGTCGGGGCCAAACTCTTTTGATGACAAGCCATAACGGCCGCCAGTCACGCGCGGCAGCGTTTCGCGTTCACCATTATTGAACGCTTCTGCCAGCGCGGTCATGACGTCCAGATAAAGTGGTTCCGCGTGAGCGCCGGGTTCTTTTGTTCGGTCGAGCACTGCCACGGTTCGTGCACTTTCTGGTAGTGCAGAGAGCAGATGCCTGGCTGAGAACGGGCGATAGAGACGCACTTTTAGCACGCCAACTTTTTCGCCACGCGCCAGCAGCTCATCCACCACCTCTTCACAGGTACCAATGGCGGAGCCCATCAGCACAATCACGCGTTCCGCCTGCGGGTGGCCGTAGTATTCAAACGGTTTGTATTCACGACCGGTAGCCGCGGCAAAGTCATTCATCGCCTGCTCAACATGGTCATATACGGCGTTGTACCACGGATTTGTCGCCTCGCGGGACTGGAAGTAGGTATCCGGGTTTGCGGATGTCCCGCGGATCACCGGATGCTCCGGATTGAGCGCGCGGGCACGATGGGCATCGATCTCCGCCTGCGGCAGAAGATTCAGGATCGTGTCGTCCGCCAGCGGAACGATTTTGTTGATTTCGTGAGAGGTGCGGAAACCATCAAAGAAATGAATAAACGGCACGCGGCTTTTCAGCGTCGCGATATGTGAAATCAGCGCGAAGTCCTGAGCTTCCTGTACGCTGCTGGCGCAAAGCATGGCGCAACCCGTCTGACGCACGGCCATCACATCTGAGTGATCGCCAAAAATGGAGAGTGCGTGGGTCGCAATGGTTCGGGCGGCGACGTGCAGGACAAACGGTGTCAACTGACCGGCCAGTTTGTACAGCGTCGGGATCATCAACAGCAATCCCTGAGATGACGTAAACGACGTGGACAGAGCCCCCGTCTGAAGCGCGCCATGTACCGCAGCAATTGCACCGGCTTCGGACTGCATTTCAACCACGCGTGGGACATCACCCCAGACGTTTTTTAACCCGTTCCCGGCCCAGGCATCTGCCTGTTCGGCCATCGTAGAGCTTGGCGTAATCGGGTAGATGGCGATAACTTCACTGGTGCGAAACGCGACTGACGCGACTGCACCATTACCGTCAATAGTTTGCATAGGACGACACCCTTACATTGCGCAAAAAAGAGGGGTCTGTCATACCTCAACAGACCCTGAATATTATCTCTTCATTTTAGCAAAGCCCGGGTTTTGCGATTTTCGCTTTTGTGTCCTTGGCATTGTCGGCATCAATGAGTAGATCAATTTTTTGGCAGAAAATGCGCTCTTCTGCCCGTGCGATGTGTCGTGGTCAGTTCCAGTATTCGTATTTCGTCGTCAACACGGCTTTATGCTTTTCCACATACTGTTTACCCGTCCGGGAGACGGGTGTGATCGTGATATCCATATTGGCGCGTGTGCATTCTCCATGCGAATTCCACTCCTCGCAGGTGGTCAGATTTTTTTCGATAGTGAAATATGTCTGGGTCTTGCTGAGGGATAACTCACGGCCCTCGTTATCATAGGAATATTCTACGATGGTTGAGGGTGATTGAGTTTTGAGCAGACGATTATTGTCATCATAGCTGTATTCAGTCGTATTATTATCTATCGCCAGCGTTCCTTTGCTTGCTGCACTTGTCAGCAATCCTGATGAATTGAAGGTGTAGTCTATTTTGCTCACGGTGTTAATGTCTTTATCTCCCGGCCTTGTGGCCGCAATAACTGCACGGTTAACCGCGTGGCTGATAACGCCTTTATCATTAAGCAGGAACTGTCCCTCCAGCGTCTGGCGATAGATCTGTGTGGTCTTCCGGCTGTTGTTATCGGTTGCTACCCCATTCGCGTTCAGCTGAATGCTCCAGCCAAACTCCTTTTTATTCAACTGAATATCATTAGTTGCCGTGAATACGGATTTCGGGCCTGTCGAGATTTTGACCTCTTTTACACTGCTGCTAATGAGCTCTCCGCATTGACTGAAGTGGCTTTGTGCCAGTGCGCGGATATACCCATCAGGACTCTCAATCGACATTTCAACAGATTTGGGGATGCCTGCTTTATTCTGCTGAGTCTGGAGGATGAAATTGTTCAGATTGTTTTTAGAGATGGTTTCTGTTGTGCATTGTGCTGCATAAGTCTGGAAGGTGCAGAGGGATAAGAGAGTAATAATCAGTTTCTTATTATTGAACGACATTATTTGTTGTCCTCAGAAATCCGGTAGTTATCTAAATGTAAGAAAGCAGGGGGCAATATACTGCAACCATAATGGTCTGGAACGAAACCCCCTAAAAATTGTGAGAAAACGTGAATGGAGCGCATAAATACGCACTTCCGCTCTCGACGACATGGTGCGTGATGCCTATGATGCATAGGTTTCGCTTTATTTATGGGGAAGAGAACATGCGTTCAGCGTTTTGGGTTGGGTGTGCCGCGTTATTGTTGTCGGCATGTAGCAGTGAACCTGTTCAGCAGGCAACGGCGGCGCACGTGACGCCAGGCATGAGAGCTGCTATGTCCAGCTCAGGACAAGCCAACTGCGCAATGGTTGGGGGTTCGCTTTCTGTCGCCCGTCAGCTCGACGGTTCCGCGGTTGGAATGTGCGCGTTGCCAAATGGCAAACGCTGCAGTGAACAGTCGCTTGCCGTTGGAACCTGCGGTAACTACTGATTATTCAGCGCGCTTAAACGTCAGCGTTTTTTCTGCTGTTGCCAGCGTTAACTGGTCTTCTGTCAGGTCGACCTGCGTGCCTTTGCGCAGCATATCGCCAATGGCCTGATCCAGTGCGTTAAGCTGTGAGTCGGTACATAATTTTCGGGTCATTGCCAGTGTTTTGACCTTAAGCGCGCCTTCGGACAATTTCCCCTGGCCGTTGAAGCGGTTGCACATCACGCCGGAGACAGTGATGTTGTTCAACAGGCTGATTTCAGGCAGGGCGCTGAAGCTAATTTCAGGTTGCGTTGCCGTGGTTTTCACGGCTTTGCCGTCCACACTTTCCAGAACAAAACGGTGGTTCTGGAGTTGCTCAGGCTGAACGGACGCTTTGCCAGGATTGACGCAGCCAGCAAGGACAAGACTGATAACACTTAACGCAACAAGCTTTTTCATTTTTCTTCTCAAACTATAAATACCGTAAATCAATTTTAGTGTAACGATACTCCGTGGCGTGTTAATGGGGTTTATCTGAAAGTGCGGGGCGTTACCGGGCAACACAGTGGCTGCCCGGGGTGTAAGTTAGTGAGATTTAAATCCTGCCGCCGTCATCAACATTCGAAAAAGCATACTCACGCAGGCCAGTGCCAGTACGCTTCCCCCCCAGATAATGACCAGCCATATCAGACGTTTCCAGACAGGTTGTTGCATCAGTGATACCCCTCGCCATGCTGAACTTTCCCGCGAAATACGTAATAACTCCAGAAGGTGTAGACCAGGATAACGGGAATGATCAGCAGCGCGCCCACCAGCATAAAGCCCTGACTTTGTACCGGTGCCGCAGCCTGCCAGAGGGTAATCGATGGTGGAATAATATGCGGCCAGATGCTGATCCCAAGCCCGCTAAACCCGAGGAAAATTAGCCCCAGCGTCAGAATAAACGGCAGGTTATGGCTATCAGGATTGTTCAGACTGCGCCACTGACACAGGCTCAGGATAACAACCAGAGCCGGGACGGGCAGCAGGAAGAACAGATTGGGCAGTGTAAACCAGCGTGCGGCAATGGCCGGTTGCGCCAGCGGTGTCCAGAGGCTGATTACTGCAATGAAAGCCAGAAGCACGATTAACAACATTTTCGATACCCGGCGCATGCGCTGCTGTAGGGTATTTTCACTTTTCATCACCAGCCACGTAGCCCCCAGCAGCGCGTAGGCTGCCACCAGGCCTGCGCCGCAGAACAGGTTAAACGGGGTTAACCAGTCAAATGGCCCACCGCTATACGCACGTTCTGTAACAGAGAACCCATTGATGACTGCCCCAACCGTAATACCCTGGGTAAACGTTGCCAGAATCGACCCGCCAATAAAGGCTTTATCCCAGAAGGGACTGTGTGCCGGTGTTGCTTTAAAGCGAAACTCAAAGGCCACGCCGCGGAAAATAAGTCCGATCAGCATTAATGTTAGCGGGATGGTGAGGGCGTCGATGATCACCGCGTAGGCCAGCGGAAATGCGCCGAACAGGGCCGCACCGCCAAGCACCAGCCAGGTTTCGTTACCGTCCCAGACGGGGGCGACGCTGTTCACCATCACATCGCGATCGTCGGCGTTTTGTGTGGTCGGGAACAGAATACCTATCCCCAGATCAAAACCATCCATCACGATATACATCAGGGTGGCGAAGACGATGATGACAAACCAGATAATGGAAAGATCGATACCCATTATGGCTTCTCCTTATAGTCAGTGGTGACAGCAGAAAGTGGGCGTGCCGGACGTCCGTCGGACTCGGTGGCGAACGATTCATGAGGCTGAGGCCCTTTCCTGATAAGGCGCACCATGTAGCTGTAACCCACGCCAAACACCGAGGTATAGACGACGAAGAAGGCCAGCAAACTCACGCTCATATGCAGATCGCCATGCGCAGAGACGGCATCTTTGGTTCGCTGTAGCCCGTAGACGACCCACGGCTGGCGACCCACTTCGGTTGTCACCCATCCCGCCAGAATGGCAATCAGCCCGGACGGTCCCATCACCAGGGCAAACCACAGGAAGGGACGCGAAGAGTAGACGCGTTTTTTATAACGTAACCAGAGCGCCACCACGCCCAGCAGCAGCATCAACATGCCTAACCCCGCCATAATGCGAAATGACCAGAAGACGATGGTGGAATTTGGACGGTCTTCCTTCGGGAACTCCTTAAGCGCCGGAACCTGCTTTTCCAGGCTGTGCGTCAGGATCAGGCTACCGAGTGCCGGGATTTCCAGACCAAAACGGGTGCGCTCCTGTTCCATATCCGGCCAGCCAAACAGCAGCAGTGGCGTCGGCTCACCCGGCGGGTTTTCCCAGTGACCTTCAATGGCGGCAATTTTTGCGGGCTGGTGTTTTAAGGTATTAAGCCCATGCATATCACCCACCATTGCCTGAATGGGGGCCACAATCAGGGTCATCCACAATGCCATTGAGAACATGGCACGAATGGCGGGGGTATTATTGCCACGTAGCAGGTGCCAGGCTGCCGATGCTCCGACAAACAGCGCGCTACTGAGGAAAGCCGCTATCGACATGTGCAGGAGACGATAGGGGAAGGAAGGGTTAAAGACCACGGCAAACCAGTCCACCGGCACAACCTGTCCATTGACGATCTCATAACCCTGCGGGGTCTGCATCCAGCTGTTGGAGGAGAGGATCCAGAAGGTTGAGATGATCGTCCCCAGCGCGACCATGCAGGTGGCAAAAAAGTGCAGTCCCGGCCCGACTTTATTCCAGCCAAACAACATCACGCCGAGGAACCCGGCCTCAAGGAAGAAGGCGGTGAGCACTTCATAAGTGAGCAGCGGGCCGGTAATACTGCCCGCGAACTGGGAGAATCCGCTCCAGTTGGTACCAAACTGGTAGGCCATCACCAGCCCGGAGACCACGCCCATGCCAAAGTTAACAGCGAAGATCTTCGACCAGAAATGGTACAGCGAACGCCAGACCGGATTTTTGGATTTCAGCCACAAGCCTTCCAGCACGGCAAGATAGCTCGCCAGGCCGATGGTGATCGCCGGGAAAATAATGTGAAAGGATACGGTAAAGGCAAACTGTATCCGTGCAAGGTGAAAAGCATCTAAACCAAACATGCACAGCCTCAATGTCAAACGGTGTGCTGTTATGGTATAGGGTCGAAAAGGTAACTATCAGACGCAGAAAAGTGAAATTTATATATAACAGTTACCTGAATCACCGCATTTTAGTCATCTGATATATATGATGTTCAGTGAATAAGAAATTTATTGTTATGAATTTTACGCATTAAACCGCTTGCCTTGTCGTCAACGACGTGCGTTAATGGTCTTCTGGTTTTGAGTCCAAATAAATATCTGACGTAGTTTTATAAAGCAGTTCTCATCACGTTGTGCCTCTCCGCAGCCTCTCTTGGGTCTTTATCTACATTCCGATTAGTTTTGTTTCAAACCACTATTGCCTGATCGACCCATTAGTAATTTACGTGTTTTACGTTTACAGGAGAATCCTATGACTTCTTATATCCATTTCCGCTGCCCATGCTGTCATGGCTCGCAGTACCGTACCTCAGTTTTTGATGTGTCTGAGAAAAACCCTCATGGCGCGAAATGCATCTTTTGCAAATCGCCAATGATTACGCTCGACCACCTGGCCGCAGCGCGTATCGCACAACGTCACGTCACTGAGTTTCGTAAGTAATTAGCACCGCTTTCCATAACAGTTAGCAAAATCTTCTCTTTTTCTCCTGCTGATATACACTGTCGGCAATAAGGAGAATCTGATGAAAAAATACCAGCGTCTGGCGCAACAAATTATCTCGCAGATTGAGCTTGGCGTATGGTTGCCGGGCGATAAGCTGCCTTCGCTGCGAGAGCAGGTGGCGAGCAGCGGCATGAGTTTCATGACCGTTGGCCACGCGTATCAGATGCTGGAAAGTCAGGGGCGCATTGTCGCCAGACCGCAGTCGGGCTATTACGTTGCCTCGCGCCCGACCGCACAACAGCCTGCACCGCCTGCCCAGGTGATGCGCGACGAAGTGGTGGATATCAACACCTATATCTTCGACGTGCTACAGGCCAGCCGCGATCCGTCTGTTGTTCCTTTTGCTTCCGCGTTTCCTGACCCCCGACTTTTCCCGCTTCAGCAACTCAACCGTTCGCTGGCTAACGTCAGCAAAACCGCCACGGCGATGAGCGTGATTGAAAACCTGCCGCCGGGTAACGTTGATCTACGTCACGCCATTGCCCGTCGCTATGCGCAGCAGGGGATGAATATCTCACCGGAAGAGATTGTTATCACTGCCGGGGCACTCGAAGCGCTCAACCTGAGTTTGCAGGCAGTGACCGAACCGGGCGACTGGGTGATCGTCGAAAACCCCTGTTTCTACGGCGCATTGCAGGCGCTGGAACGCCTGAAACTAAAGGCGTTGTCGATTGCGACGGACGTTCGTGAAGGGATCGACCTGAATGCGCTTGAACAGGCGCTGAATGACTACCCGGTGAAAGCCTGCTGGTTGATGACCAACAGTCAAAACCCGTTGGGCTTTACGCTCAGCGCGGAGAAAAAAGCGCAACTGGTCGCGCTGCTAACAAAGCACCACGTCACGCTGATTGAAGATGATGTCTACAGCGAACTCTATTTTGGCCGGGAAAAGCCATTGCCGGCAAAAGCCTGGGATCGCCAGGACATGACGCTGCACTGCTCGTCATTTTCGAAATGTCTGGTGGCGGGATTTCGCATCGGCTGGGTGGCAGCGGGGAAACATGCGCGGCGTATTCAGCAGTTACAGCTGATGAGCACGCTTTCCACCAGTTCTCCCATGCAGCTTGCTCTGGTGGATTATCTGGCAACCAAACGTTATGACGCCCACCTTCGTCGCCTGCGACGCACGCTGGCCGAGCGCAAGCAACAGGCCTGGCAGTCACTTTTGCGCCATATGCCTGCAGGTGTCAAAATTCACCATAACGACAGCGGCTACTTTTTATGGCTGGAGCTTCCGGCACAACTTGATGCCGGGTTATTAAGCGAGAAAGCGTTAACCCACCATATCAGCATTGCGCCAGGTAAGATGTTTTCAACTTCGGATGCCTGGGTACCGTTCTTCCGTTTTAATACCTCCTGGACGTGGGGGGAGCGGGAAGAACAGGCCGTTATACAGTTAGGAAAATTAATTAGCGAGATGCTGGAATAATAAAGATTACCCGCTTATTTAAATAATCCTGTTTTATCTTTATGACGGCGCTGCAAATACCGCTCAGCGCCGTATCTCAGGCATTCTGCCTGCGCCCTTGCACTGCTAACCCCTTGTCTATAATCCAGTTAACGGGGAATGCGTCCTCGGTCACAACCTGATGAAATTTCCTTAAGCCGAACGGTGCGGCGCATTTGCGCGGTCTACGTTTAATAAGGGAGATATTTTTACGGCACGGCTGCCGCCAAATTTCATTGCGACAGGAGTAAATCTAATGAGCAAAAAATTTGCCCGCAGCAGCCTGTGTGCGCTCGGCATGGCTATCATGACAGCGCAAGCCGCTGAGCCACCCAAGGCTATCGGCGACGGGGAAGGACGGCTGGATATTATTGCCTGGCCTGGATACATCGAACGGGGTCAGACCGATAAAAACTATGACTGGGTCACGCAGTTTGAAAAAGAGACCGGTTGTGCAGTCAATGTGAAAACCGCAGCAACCTCTGATGAGATGGTCAGCCTGATGGCGAAAGGGGGCTATGACCTGGTCACCGCGTCGGGTGATGCTTCGCTGCGTCTGATCATGGGAAAACGCGTTCAGGCCATTAATCCCGACCTGATCCCAAACTGGAAAACCCTCGATCCGCGCATCGTCAAAGGCGAGTGGTTCAACGTGGGAGGCAAGGTCTACGGCACACCGTATCAGTGGGGACCGAACCTGCTGATGTACAACACCAAAACATTCCCAACCCCACCGGATAGCTGGAAGGTCGTCTTCGTGCAACAAGACCTGCCGGACGGTAAAACCAATCAGGGGCGCGTGCAGGCCTATGACGGTCCGATTTACATTGCCGATGCGGCACTGTTCGTCAAAGCCACTCAGCCCGCGCTGGGCATTACTGACCCGTACCAGTTGACGGAAAAACAGTATGCCGCCGTTCTGAAGGTGCTGCGCGAGCAGCATGCCCTGATCCACCGCTACTGGCATGACACCACGGTGCAGATGAGCGACTTCAAAAATGAAGGCGTCGTGGCCTCCAGCGCCTGGCCATATCAGGCGAATGCCCTGAAAGCGGAAAACCAGCCTATCGCCACCGTGTTCCCGAAAGAGGGGGTAACAGGCTGGGCAGACACCACCATGCTTCACGCGCAGGCAAAACACCCGATGTGTGCCTACAAATGGATGAACTGGTCACTGACGCCAAAAGTGCAGGGCGATCTGGCCGCATGGTTTGGCTCACTACCGGTTGTGCCGCAAGGGTGTAAGGCCAGCACGCTGCTGGGTGACAAAGGTTGTGAAACCAACGGGTATAACGACTTCGACAAAATTATGTTCTGGAAAACACCGATTGCAGAAGGGGGCAAATTTGTACCGTACAGCCGCTGGACGCAGGATTACATCGCCATCATGGGCGGCCGTTAATCGACCGGGAGCAGAACATGACGTACGCGGTAGAGTTTAATGACGTTTCCCGTCTGTACGGCGACGTGCGGGCGGTGGATGGGGTCACCATTGGTATTCGCGACGGAGAATTTTTCTCCATGCTGGGGCCTTCGGGCTCCGGCAAAACCACCTGCGTGCGCCTGATAGCCGGTTTTGAGCAGCTATCCGGAGGGGCAATTAGCATCTTCGGCAAAGAGGCGAGCGAGCTGCCTCCCTGGGAGCGGGATGTGAACACCGTTTTCCAGGATTACGCGTTGTTCCCGCATATGTCGATCCTCGACAACGTCGCTTACGGGCTGATGGTGAAAGGTGTCGACAAGAAAAAGCGCCATGCACAGGCGCGTGATGCGCTGGACAAAGTCGGGTTAAGCTTTGCTGTTGCGCGCAAGCCCTCGCAGCTTTCGGGTGGACAGCGTCAGCGTGTCGCCATCGCGCGGGCGTTGGTCAACGAACCCCGCGTATTACTGCTGGATGAACCGTTAGGCGCACTCGATCTCAAACTGCGTGAGCAGATGCAGTTTGAGCTGAAGAAACTTCAGCAGGAACTCGGTATTACCTTCATTTTTGTCACTCACGATCAGGGTGAAGCCCTCTCAATGTCTGACCGGGTGGCAGTATTCAACAATGGACGCATTGAGCAGGTTGATACCCCGCGCGAGCTTTACATGCGCCCGCGTACACCGTTTGTGGCAAGTTTTGTCGGCACCTCGAACGTTTTTGACGCCAGTCTTGCTCAGCGGGTGTGCGGAATGGAAGGGATGTACTCCCTGCGCCCGGAACATATTCGCCTTAACGAAGGCGGCGAGGTTCAGGTGCAGGGCGTGGTGCAGGCGGTGCAGTATCAGGGGGCGGCTACGCGGTTTGAACTCAAACTCGCCGATGGCGCGAAACTGCTGGTGAGTCAGGCCAATCTTAGTGGTACAACGCTGCAGACTGGCGTTGAGCCTGGGCAGCCGGTGCTGGCATCGTGGTCGCGCGACGCCATGATCCGGCTGCATGAGGAGAGGTGACATGGATATGAGCGCTTCATACCCTCCCACACCGCGCAGCACCTTAAGCCGCCTTACCGCACTGTTCTGGCGCAAGCCGTCGCTTGGGCTGTTCCTGCTTCTGCTCGCGCCCCTGATGTGGTTTGGTATCGTCTATTTAGGCTCGCTCCTGACCTTACTGTGGCAGGGGTTCTATACCTTTGACGACTTTACCATGTCGGTCACGCCGGATCTGACCTTTGCGAACATTCAGGCGCTTTTCAACCCGGCAAACTATGACATCATCATCCGCACCCTGGTGATGGCGATTGCCGTCACAATAGCCAGTGCAATTCTGGCGTTCCCGATGGCGTGGTACATGGCGCGCTATACCAGCGGCAAGTGGAAAGCCTTCTTCTATATCGCCGTTATGCTGCCGATGTGGGCAAGCTATATTGTTAAGGCCTATGCGTGGACGTTGCTGCTGGCGAAAGACGGCGTGGCGCAGTGGTTCCTTAGCCATATGGGGCTGGAGCCGATCCTGGCATCTCTTCTTACACTGCCTGCGATTGGTGGAAACACACTGTCGACGTCAGGTCTGGGGCGCTTTCTGGTGTTCGTCTACATCTGGCTGCCGTTTATGATCCTGCCCGTGCAGGCGGCGCTGGAACGACTGCCAGTCTCTTTATTGCAGGCATCCGCTGACCTCGGCGCTCGTCCTCGCCAGACCTTCCGTTACGTCGTCCTGCCGCTGGCGATCCCGGGCATTGCGGCCGGGTCGATATTTACGTTCTCGCTGACGCTGGGGGATTTTATTGTTCCTCAGCTGGTAGGGCCGCCGGGTTATTTCATCGGTAACATGGTCTATTCCCAGCAGGGGGCTATCGGGAACATGCCAATGGCCGCCGCGTTCACGCTGGTTCCGATAATACTTATCTCTCTCTATCTGGCGTTCGTGAAACGTCTGGGAGCGTTCGATGCACTCTGAACGCGCACCGTTGTTCCTGAAAGTGGCAGCGTGGGGAGGTGTTATCTTCCTGCATTTCCCACTGCTGATTATCGCCACCTATGCGTTTAATACCGAAGATGCAGCCTTCAGTTTCCCGCCACAGGGGCTCACGCTGAAGTGGTTTAGCGTGGCAGCAGGACGCGGGGATATCATTGACTCAGTGACGTTGTCACTTCAAATCGCTGCCTTATCGACCGGCGTTGCGTTAATACTTGGCACGCTTGCTGCAGCGGCGCTATGGCGAAGCGAGTTTTTTGGCAAAAACGCTATCTCGCTGTTGCTGCTGCTACCGATTGCGCTGCCGGGGATCATCACCGGTCTGGCGCTGCTGACGGCATTCAAAACCATCAACCTTGAACCCGGCTTTTTCACGATCGTCATTGGTCACGCCACCTTCTGCGTGGTGGTGGTGTTTAACAACGTGATTGCCCGGTTCAGACGCACCTCCTGGAACCTGGTGGAAGCGTCGATGGATTTAGGGGCAGACGGCTGGCAAACCTTCCGCTATGTGGTGCTACCCAATCTGGGATCGGCACTGCTGGCCGGCGGCATGCTGGCGTTTGCGCTGTCGTTTGACGAAATTATCGTCACAACATTTACGGCGGGACACGAGCGCACGTTACCGCTGTGGTTGCTTAACCAGCTCGGGCGTCCGCGTGACGTACCGGTCACCAACGTGGTTGCACTGCTGGTGATGCTGGTCACAACCATCCCCATTCTGGGAGCCTGGTGGCTAACCCGCGACGGCGAAAACATTGCCGGTAGCGGGAAATAACTTTGATTTCAACAGGACAATGCTATGCAAAATCAACTGCTGATTAATGGTGAACTGGTGACCGGAGAAGGGGAAAAACAGCCGGTGTATAACCCCGCCACCGGAGAAGTCTTGCTGGAGATTGCCGAAGCCTCGGCGGCACAGGTTGATGCTGCCGTATTATCCGCCGATCGGGCATTTACTGAGTGGGGGCAAACAACCCCCAAAACGCGCGCTGAGTGTTTGCTGAAACTGGCTGACGTCATTGAAGCGCATGCAGACGAGTTCGCACATCTTGAGTCCCTTAACTGTGGCAAACCGCTGCATTGTGCGCGGGGAGATGAAATTCCGGCGGTGGTTGACGTCTTTCGTTTCTTCGCCGGGGCGGCACGCTGTCTGAACGGGCTGGCCGCCGGGGAGTATCTTGATGGCCACACGTCGATGATCCGCCGCGATCCGGTCGGCGTTGTCGCATCGATTGCACCGTGGAACTATCCGCTGATGATGGCCGCCTGGAAGCTGGCCCCGGCACTGGCGGCAGGAAACTGCGTGGTGATCAAACCGTCTGAAATTACCCCACTGACGGCCTTAAAACTGGCTGAGCTGGCGAAAGATATCTTCCCGGCTGGCGTGCTGAACGTGCTGTTTGGTCGCGGTAAAACAGTGGGTGACCCGCTGACCGGACACGAAAAAGTCCGCATGGTGTCGCTAACCGGTTCGATTGCCACCGGGGAACATATCATCGGGCATACGGCCTCATCCATTAAACGTACGCATATGGAGCTGGGTGGCAAAGCGCCGGTTATCGTCTTTGATGACGCGGATCTCGATGCGGTTGTCGAAGGTGTACGTACTTTTGGTTTCTACAACGCCGGACAGGACTGTACGGCGGCCTGCCGTATTTATGCCCAGAAGGGCATTTATGCCGCGCTGGTGGAAAAACTGGGTGCGGCGGTCGCCAGCCTGAAGATGGGCGCACCGGAGAACGGTTCGACTGAGCTCGGGCCGCTCTGTTCCGCAGCGCACCTGTCACGTGTCTGTCAGGCTGTGGATGAGGCAAAAGCGCTCAGCCACATTCGCGTTGTGACGGGCGGAAGTAAAAAAGAAGGGGCGGGGTACTACTTCCAGCCAACCCTGCTGGCAGGGGCAAAACAGGACGATACCATTGTTCAGCGCGAGGTTTTTGGCCCGGTGGTGAGCATCACCGAATTCGATGACGAAGCGCAGGTACTTTGCTGGGCTAACGATTCGCAATATGGTCTGGCTTCGTCTGTCTGGACAAAAGATGTGGGGTGTGCCCACCGCATGAGTGCGCGTCTGCAATATGGCTGCACCTGGGTTAATACCCACTTTATGCTGGTCAGCGAAATGCCGCACGGCGGAATGAAGTTATCGGGCTACGGGAAAGATATGTCGGTGTATGGTCTTGAAGATTATACGGTTGTACGGCATGTGATGATAAAACACTAACGGGCAATAGAAGTGGCTGAAATACCAGTTTATTGTATTTCGGCCACATTCTCGCAAGGCTCGAAATTTGATACCGTTTCCCCGATTCAAACCCTCTGCGTATTTTCGGGACGCTCTCTAAAAAAGAAGAACCGTGACCGTCACGGCGACAAATGCCATCAACAGTAGCACCATCACGGCTATCGCAAATGTCGTTGAATCCTGCACATATGTCTTTTCCTCCCCCTTCATTGGGCCGATAAGCATGATCCAGATGAAAATGAAGGTGATTGAGGCAATAAAAACTGAAACGAAAAACAGACTTTCTCTCAATGAATTACCTCAACGGGAATCTGTCAGGAATCAACAGGGTTCCCTGCAGCGACAATAATGACTCATTAAACCATCTCAATGGTTTCTGTGCCAGATTATAACGTCACGGCGCGTTCGGTAATAATAAAAGAAAGGGGTAGTGTAGCCCGACAGTACACCTGCCGGGCAGGCTGATTACCAGCCGCAGACCTCGTGTTCATTTTCCGTATCGTAGGCACGAACGGTATTTATCAGGTCTTTCACTACATCAGCAGCGATATCCGGAATTAAAAGCTCCATTGGGGCTTCTGTTTCATAATCCACCGAAACGCCATTGCTATTATTAGTGATGGTCACGGTGTAGGTCGCTTTACCCATGATATTACTCCTTATGTGTATTAACCACTTTACCTATGCCTGCACCGCTGAGCGTAATGTCGGGATCGGCAAAAAAATCGATATTAAACAAGGTATCGTCGGTTAACAGTTCAATGCGGTGCCATTTTTGCGGTGGGGAGATCCCAAACGAACCGGCTTCAATCACCCGTGCCATATCCGGTTCGGTCGCGTCGCCATCAGCAAAGCCAAAGTAGCGCACTGCGCCCTGCATTACGGACAGACGGCCATACACGCCTGCTTTGGTATTGTGATGGGTGAGGAGAGCCTGGGGTACCGTCTCTTTGTTCCAGAATGGCGTCGCGCGGGTATGAACAAAATTTTCAGGAATACGTAGCATAATAGTTTCCTTATTAGTCTCTTAAAGAGATTTCAGCACTTCCGCTTCAACAAAGAAATCGATGTTAAACACGGCATCATCGGTCATGGCCTCAATGTGGTGCCATTTCTCCGGTGGAAAAACGCCGAAATGCCCCGCCTCAATAATCAGCTCGCTGTCATGTTCAGGCGTAAATTCATCGGCATAGCCTAAATAGCGCACCACGCCTTGCATAACAGAAAGGCGAGGGTAAACGCCTGGGCGGGTACCTTTATCGAGATGGCGTTGAAAGATCCCCGCAGGGGCGGTCTCTTTGTTCCAGAAAGGGGTCGAACGGGTATGAATACAACTCTGCGGAATGCGTAACATATTTTCTCCCTCGAATGTCTTGCTTTATTAGACTGCGTTCTGCGAGCGAGAATTTATCAAAAAGTGCATTTATAATGCGTCTTATCTTTAATGATAAGACCACCTCCTCCCATGTTGTAACGCACAATACTCAAATGTTATTACCCATGATATTTAAGTGGTTATTATGTAATGAAAAAACTTGATCTGTATCAACATATGACGCATATTGCGTGCGGTTATTTTTAACAGTTTGGGTTAGCAGGATGACGCTGTATCAAAAGATGTTAGTTTTTTACGCAATCATGGCGTCTGTCTGTGCACTAATTACCTGGTTCCTTTCTAAAGATCGCAAACGCATTCGCCTGTTGAGTGCTTTTCTGGTGGGATCGACCTGGCCGATGAGCTTTCCCGTTGCACTGCTGATCTCACTTTTCTGAAGCACGCTTCCACTTTTAAATACTGAATATAGTATTCCAGGTACAATGACTGTATAAAAACACAGTGCATCGTAAAAGGAATGCTTATGAACAGTTTTTACTCGCAATACGCTGGTTGCACCGTGCGCTGGCAAGACCTACCCGGTTCTGGTGAGCCTGTCGTATTTATTCACGGCCTGGGCTGCGCCTCTTCTTATGAATATCCCCGTATTGTCTGTGATGCACGGTTTGGTGCGCGCAGGGCGATTCTTATCGACCTCCCTGGTAGCGGTTATAGTGATAAACCCACGCATTATGGTTATCGAACCAGCGAACAGGCACAGGTTGTCGCTGAACTGTTGAATCACCTTAAACTCGATACCTTCTGGCTGTATGGCCACAGCATGGGGGGCAGCATTGCAATTGAAACGGCGGTTTTAATGCAGACTCGCGTCAGAGGTCTGATGGTCTCGGAACCCAATTTTCATCGCGGTGGTGGGGTGTTCAGCCGGTCTATTGCGGCACAAACAGAAAAGCAGTTTCTGGAACAAGGGTATGATGCGTTGCTTAGCGTGGAAACCACCGCGTGGGCGGGGAGTTTACAGAGCAATGCGCCCTGTGCCGTATGGCGTGGCGCGTCGAGCCTGGTGGCAGGCGTCGAACCTGAATGGGCAGAGCAATTTTTATCGCTAACCTGTCCGGTCACCCTTATTTTCGGGGCGTTATCGCTACCTGATGCCGATGTTGATGCCCTTCAGCAGAAAGGTGTTGAGGTGAAAATCATTCCTGACGCCGGGCATTCGATGTCCTGGGAAAACCCGTCCGCACTGGCACAGACGTTAGCGGATTGTATCGCGAAATCATGACAGCCCGCATTGCTGCGGGCTGGAACATACTAGCGCAATAGCGCCTGCAATGCCTGGCGCGCAGCAGGCTGAACATCATGCGGGTGCTGGTAATCAATGTTCTCAATCGCCCGGCTATAAAGTGCAACCAGCCAGTCATAAACGTACGCGGTGGCCGCGTGTACGGGTTGTTCCCCCAGACGCGTCAGGCGTGGTGTTGCGCTGCTGACCACAGGCGTCACAAAAATGGCCTGACCTTTACGGATGCGGCTTGCAGGACGCTGCACGGCAGGCGTCTGGTCGTAACCCAGCCAGCCGATGAAATTACCCATCACGGCATGCAGTTGCGCGGCACTGCTTTTGTCTGTTTCGACAATGCCCTGCAGCTGCTGAGGCAGGTTAAGACGGTAACTGGCTACCACCAGAACATCCGCAATATGCTGTAAGACCGCCGGCTCCAGCCCCAGGCGAGCGGCGGCTGCGTCATTACGGCTCCACTGGCGCAGATGGTTAATCCACACTTTATGCGCCAGACGCGCTTTGTCTTTTGTCTGGAACACACCGACAGTGTCCTGCGAATTATCGGCAAACAGATCGATGGTATCCGTAAACAGTCCGTTCACCTGCTCCTCGCGCGGTTGCTGGACGGCCAGAAGTGTTTCAAAGGCTTTTAGTGGCGGCAGGAGTCCTTCGAGCAGTTCACCGTGGCGGGCGGCACTGCTTTGCAGCGTTCGCACCATGCTTTCGGCCTGAGCGCGTCTCGCGCCGGGTTCCTGAACCAGCGGGGCCAGATAGCTGTGCATCAGAGCCGAAAGCTCTTGCTGCAGCATCGTTTTCAGCGTGAGGAGACGCTTCTGCCGTTGCGCGGGCAGCGTGGCCTGCGACAGCCACTCGATCACGCGCTGCATGCTGTGGCTGTCCAGCGCTTGCAGCGTTCCCCAGCGCTGTCCAGGTTTGCCCAGCAGATGTTGTACGGCTTCATCAAGATTCTGCCGGGTGGTAAAGCGTGCATCGTGAGGCGTAATTGCCCACACCAGGCCTGGCAGGGCTGACTCTTCCGCAGGCTGTGTCTCTTTGACCCAGTTCAGCAGAACCTTCGCGTTTTTTGCCGTTTGTTCGTGCTGTGCTGTGGCATTGCAGATAACCAGAACATCCGGCTGCAGTTGCTGACGATAATGCTCCAGCAGCCACTGGTATTTGGCCTGGCTTAACAGGTCGGTGCTGTGGTCTGAAAAAACAGGAATGTCAATAATATCAACGTTATCCAGAGTGCTGTTTTCCACGGGCATGACCAGTTCCCGGGTCAGAAACGCCAGTACGTCGACGGGGATGCTAATGGCGTTAAGCATCTCACCGTTGTTGAGCGGGTGGAGCAGCGTTTCCTGGGCTTCCGGAACGGTAAATGCACCGTGGGTGAGAAACCCTTCGCCCGGCAGGCCAAAGTTATCCACCAACAGGCTGAGCGGTGCGGCAAGCTCTCTGGCGTGGCTGGTCTGGTGCAGAACATGCGCTAGCTTTAACCACTGTTGGGTTAATTCCTGCTGCTCACCCCACAGCAGAGACCAGACGCTGGCACGCGTGCTGAGATCAAGTGAAGGGACAAGGAGCGCAAACTGATGCCACAGTGCATCATCGATTTGCTGTTTTGCCCCCGGGACCGTGCTCTGCCAGAAGCGGGCAATGGCACCCACTTCCTGAGCGGTGATCCCCGGTACCCCCTGGGGCTGGCGGAGTCCGCGCCACTTCTCAAGGCGCGTCTCAATAACCGCTTTATCCACCGCGCGGATCTGCGGGTGCAACGTCGTGCGGGCAATAAACAGCTGCACCAGTTCGGCTTCAGTCACCAGGCTCAGGCGTAGCGGAAACGCCTCATCAACGGTCTCCACACTTTCTCTGGTGAACCTGAGTGCCATGTTGGTCAGGGCATGCCCCGGGTTGATATGCGAAAAATAGTCGAACGTGCGTTGGCCGGGCGTAACGTTCAGTCGGCCATTACCACTGCCACACAGGGATAAAAGCAGGTGTGCTTTTGCTCCCTGGGAATGACCATACAGCCCAATGCTGCTCTGTCGGGTAAGGGCTCGCGCAATGGCCTGTTCCCGCGCCTGCGCCGAGTTAACGCGGGCAAGCAGTGCATCGGCGTCGTTATCCAGCATCGGGGCGTTCAGGCGCGTCTCGTTAATCCACCCAATTAAGGCCTGAGTGGTGGTCGTCGTCGCAGTCATTTCAGGTATACGCTCCCGCTGTCGATCCAGTAGTGGCTGCCGCTATGACGGCGATCGGCCAGAGTATTCAGTTTAAAGGTCAATGCGTCCGGCGGAACCGGCGTGCCGTCCTGCAGCCAGGCCTCGCTCAGCTCAAAGGATTCCGGCCCTTCATGTTTGCTGCCCCCGCACAGTTTCAGTCGTACGTTCAGCACGCCGTCGCCTGCAATCGCTTTTGCCAGTTCAGCCGAGTTGATGCTCAGGGTATACAGCGGCGTCGCCGGCCAGCGTGCATTCGCCAGTTGGCGGAAGCCGAGCGTCACATTACCGCGCAGCGGGAAATGCAGACGGGCGTCCAGCTTAGCGCCTGGCTTATCAAGGTCGATGTCCTGATACCAGACGTTCTCCTCACGCAGCGTATTGACCGTGTTATCCAACACGCCCAGATAACGCACGGTAGAGTAGGCACCAATGTCGGCGGCCTTAAAGTTAAAACGCGGCAGACGCAGGTCGAGCGCCAGGCTGCACAGCATGGCCCCCACGGCGGCGGTTGATTTCGGGTTGCCAATGCGTCCTTGCTGACTGAAGGGATACCACTCATGTACCCGATACTTGTCCAGCCAGACGATGCGGTTGACCGGCACAGGCTGAAGGTGGCGAATTAACGCCTGGACGCCAGGCAGGCAGCCAGGACGACCGGTAATCAGCAAAATATCGCAGCCATAGTGGGAAATTGCCTCGCACACCGCATGGAGCGGGGCGGCCAGCGTGAACTGGCCGCCCAGCATCGCATCCTGCATTTCACGGAAATTCACATGCAGCGGAACGGCGAACAGGTCAAAGGCTTCTGAACCGGCAGGCAAGGCATGATCGATCGCCTGCTGCAGGTAATTCATGACGTTACGGGTTGGTTTCTGCGGGAGTAAGTCACCAATAGTGGCATGTAAACCGGCCAGCGGATCGTCAATATCGCTCGACTCCCATGCGGCCAGAATGGCATGACCAATCGGCATAAAGAGCTGAAGCGCCGTTTGCTGGCGCAATACCGCCTGGGTATCAATGCGCCCGGAGTCACCGAACAGCGATGCCATCAACAGAGACGCATCCGCCATGCCGGATTTTTGCAGTTGAGTTTGCAGGGCTGGCAACACATAGCGCTGGATCACATCCAGCAGGGTGTCGTCCCCTGCCACTTTAAACCCTTCGCGGAACAGGAGTTGTGGGGTGATCTTAACGTTATTACCGGAGCCATCATCAAGCTGATAGTGCGTAATCGCCATATCCGTTGTGCCCCCACCGATATCAATAGAGGCAACGCGCAGTGAACGTCCTGGCTGAGCACCCGGTTCAGATTCACGATCCGGGCGGGCGAGGGAGGCGAAGAATGCTTCCGTCTGGCCGCCGAAATGGGAGATGGCTTCGTTGTACAGCCAGACCAGTTGACCGCAGCTGGCTTCATCCCACTCCATTTGAATTTCAGGCACCGGCACCACGCTTTTTTCCTGCTGTTTGCGGCTGGCAAAATCTTCATCCTGCGGGTGCCAGCCCATCGCTTTCCAGACGATGGCAATCGCTTCAAACATGCGGCGACGGAAGATCTCGCGCTCCTGTTTCGGCATGGCCGATGGCAGGGTGAGGATCAGCGTACGTATCTGGCGCGGAGAAGCCGGGAAACCCAGCCGTAAGCGCGTAGCCACGCTGTTGATCTGCCCCAGCGCTTGCGCCAGCAGTTCACACAACATGTGCGTCATCAGTGTGCTACGGCTGTACTGCGGTGAGAACACCGGCAGCCGCTCATCCTGCGGCAGCGTGAAGAGCGGCTCACCGTCGTCGTTCATCAGGTTCATCAGCGGGAACGCGGTTGCCAGCGGTTCTCGCTGGGTCTTACTGTTCATCTGGCTAAAGCGCCAGTCCTGCACCACCGGGGTTTCATCCCACAGGTAACGACGCGGGCTGGAGATGCCGCTGTTGCCTTCAGTTCCCAGACGCTGCATCGCCAGTTTGCGCGCTTCGTCGCCCACGCGAACAATAGACGGCCAGACGAACGCATCTTCACGGCCACTTTCCACTGAGAAATGCTGCTTGCCAAAACGCGCTTCTGAAAATTCCAGACGGCTGGTGAACAGCGGTTCATTCAGGAATTGCGGCTCACTTAACGAGCGCACCTGCAGCTCGGCGGTCTGGCGCAGGCCATCGTTGGCATCGCCGTGATCTTCAATGATCACGCCGCAGGTATGGGTGTTCCCCACGTCGAGGATCAGGTCAACCGGAATAGCTGGCGTACTGAGCGTGTGGGTGACGAATTTCACTTCAGGTACGGTGAGCTGTTCACCCAGCATGGTCAGCAGGTTGAGCCAGTGTGCCTGATACTCAAAACTGCGCAGCGCCTGGTGCAGGTCACGTTCGGCGCGGTTTTCAACGCCTGCAGCAAACTGGGTAAACGCCTCGCGCAACCAGCCATCAATCCAGGTCTGATCGAGGAAACTTTCCACTTCGTCGTCTCGCCAGGCCAGTGCGAAGCGGGTACCGTTCAGAATATCGTTTTCGACCGGGGACAATGCAGAGGTGGCATGAGCCGCAATCTGGCTATCGAGTGCGAGGGTGACGCGGTGCGTATTGCCTGCCGCGTCGGGTACATCCAGCTTACGCACCTGAACGCGTGCCCAGTTATCCGGGCCGTCAACAAAGGTGCGCGGCGGGTTGAAACGCAGGAATGGCACAGGGAGCCAGATGCCATCCAGCACCGTGAGCGACTGATGCAGTGCAATGGTCGTCTCGGGTTTCACCACTTCAGGCTGACCGCCGCCTGTCACCGGGAGCGTATAACGACCGTTGACCAGGTCGAAATCGAGACGCAGGAGTGGGCCATTGGCGGTTTTACGTACGAAACGCCCGTTGCTGGCGGTGTCCTGCGGCGTCAGGCCGAAATCGAGGAATTGCACGCCGCTGTTGGCAATAAGCGTGACGCTCTGTTTATAGTCGCAAAGATTTACCAGCATAGGGTCAGGCACCTGCTTTCTTGAACGTCAGTGGAACGACGGTTTTTGCATCATAACGGGCATTACATGTGGCGACATCGCTGGTACCTGCTTTGCAGGCGATTTCCGGCATCGGGTAGCGAGAACCGTCTGTGCAGCGTGCAGTGCCGCGGCTTTTAATCATCAGCTCACCATTGCTGTGCAGCCCGGAGAACACCTCCACACGGCAGACAACATTATCGCCATGCACGACACGGGCGAGGCCTTTATTGTTCTGGATCTGGTAGCGCAGTGACGGCGGTTTGCCGGTCACCGGATCTTTCACATCCAGGATCGCGCGCCAGGTTCCATTCAGGAAGCGCGTCGACCCCGCTTTAACCTGGTTTGACTCCATTACCAGCGCATCTTTAGGGATAGCGGTAATCACCACCGGTGCAGGCTCTGGTGTGGGTGCAGGTTCTTTCACTTTACTCGCCAGCACTTCAGCCTGATGAAGGGGTAATTTCATTGCCAGCGGCTCCACCGCTTTAATCGGTTTTGGTGCAATCTCAACAGGAACAAGGGCCGGTGCAGGTGTGGGTTCTGCAGATGGAACCTGTTTTGGCCACAGCAGCGGTGCAGCAATTGCAGCAACAATCACGGCAGCAACCGGCAGTGACCAAAGGGGGACACGGCGTTTTTGGGCTACGACCACAGAAGCGGGGACTGGTTCTTCAACCGGTGGCACAACGACCGGGACAGGCTCTGGTTCATACAGATCTTCCGGCGTGATGCGTACAACGGTTGTCGGTGAGACAAGTGGCTCATCGGCCTGTTCAAAGGTGATGATCGGAGCCGGTTCTGGTTCTGGCTCAGGGTCTTCAATGACAACGGGAGCAGGCTCAGGGATCAGCGATTCACGCAGGCATGCGAGCACATCGTCGCGCGCATTTTCGTTCAGATTAACAAAACCCCAGAAGCAAATGACCGGCTTCCCCTCAACCAGGTACAGGAAGTTTTCGTTCGGGAACTGGAAGGTTTTTGACAGCAGGGAACCGAAAAGTTGCTGTGCCGTTTTAGGCGACTGGAGGCATTTTTTACTCAGCGATTCGACGCTGGCAAGGGTATTTTCCAGATAGCGCAGGGCGCGAAAACGGGCGTCCTCGTCGGCGGCTTTCCAGCTGCTTACGGTGCCATCAACAGGTGAATACCAGTCAACACGATCGCCACCATCGTTTACCTGTGGAATGGCCAGACAATCAACAATGGCCTGTTGTTTGCGCAACCGGAGCGCTTCACGAATTTGCAACGCTGATTCAAAAACGGCCTGTCCGCCGCCGCCAACGGCCTGAAAATCATCCAGATTACCGCTGCGTAAAAGAGTTTTTGCCACGATTTGTTCCCATTTACTTCTTCACACCGTTACTTTAACGAAATCGGGGGGCAAGCAAACGGAGGAGGAGACGCCAAAAGCGCCGATTTCTTGTGGCATTGATCGTGACGGTTGTGCTTGACGGATAATGGCACTTAAGGCAAATCGATGTTCATGTGCTGACTGCAAAAACAGCGAAAAACGAGATTTTAGAATAACCTGATAGTGTTTTGTTATTTGTCAGGCCATAACGGCTATGCTGTTATTACTGTCCGATATAATAAAACTGAAAGGGTTATAATCATGTCTACAGGGAAAACGCTGCTCGCCCTTGCGCTGAGCACTCTTTTACCGGCAGGTGCCGCATGGGCGGCGAACAATGACACCATTATTTACTGCTCTGAAGCTTCACCGGAGTCGTTTAACCCGCAGATCGCCAGTTCTGGCCCTTCGTTCGTGGCCAGCTCTCAGGTGCTGTATAACCGCCTGATCAATTTCGACCCGGTGAAAAATACCCCGGTTCCGTCCCTGGCTGAGTCATGGACTATTTCACCTGATGGTAAGACCTATACCTTTACGCTGCGTAAAGGGGTCAAATTCAACAGCAACAAATACTTCAAACCAACCCGCGACTTTAATGCCGATGACGTTATTTTCTCCGTCATGCGTCAGAAAGACCCTAAGCACCCATATCACAATGTTTCGCAGGGCAACTACGAGTACTTTAACGATGTAGGCCTGGATAAACTGATTCAGGATGTCAAAAAGGTCGATGATTATCACGTCCAGTTCACCCTGAGCGAACCGAACGCCGCTTTCCTGGCCGACTGGGGGATGGATTTTGCCTCTATTTTGTCAGCCGAATATGCCGACGCGATGCTGAAAAAAGGGACGCCTGAGAACGTCGACACCTGGCCAATTGGCACCGGGCCTTATGTCCTGCAACAGTACAAAGTGGATTCGCTTATCCGCTACGTTGCTAACCCGAACTACTGGGATGGTGCGGTACCGACTAAACACCTGATCTTCTCCATCACGCCAAATGTGGAAACGCGTCTGGCGAAACTGCAAACTAATGAATGTCAGATCATTCCTGCGCCGTCGCCAGTGCAGTTTGATGTGATTAAGAGCAATAAAAACCTGACGCTGCATTCTGTGGATGCACTGAACGTGGGTTACCTGGCGTTTAATACCGAGAAAAAACCGTTTGATAACGTGCTGGTTCGCCAGGCACTTAACTACGCAACGGACAAAAAGGCCATCGTAAACGCGGTCTTTATGGGCTCCGGTACGGTAGCAAAATCGCCGATCCCACCGAATATGTTGGGCTTTAATAAAGAACTGAAGGATTACAGCTACGATCCTGAAAAAGCAAAGGCATTACTGAAACAGGCCGGGCTGGAGAAGGGCGCGGAAGTGACATTGTGGTCAATGCCGGTGCAGCGCCCGTATAACCCGAATTCACGCCGTATTGCGGAGATGATCCAGGCCGACTGGGCAAAAGTGGGCGTGAAGGCCAAAATTGTCTCTTACGAATGGGGCGAGTACCTTTCCGGTATGCGTAAAGGTGAACATGACTCCGCCCTGTTTGGCTGGATGTCTGACAACGGTGACCCGGATAACTTTGCTGACGTGCTGCTGGGTTGTAACAGCATCAAAACCGGATCAAATGCCGCACGCTGGTGCGATAAAGGTTATGATTCCCTGGTGCAGAAAGCCAAACTGACCAGTAACCCGGGTGAACGTGCGAAGCTCTACAGCCAGGCGCAGGAAATTTTCTACCAGCAAGCGCCGTGGATTGCGCTGGCAAACGGGAAAACGTTCTATGCCACCCGCAGCAACATCACGGGGTACAGCGTGAGTCTGATGGGCAGTGATTTCTCGAAAGCGAAATTAAACTAAGTGCATCAAATGCCCGGTAAGCGCAGTGCCACCGGGCAATTAACAAGGAGTGACAATGTCACATTTAAATGAAGTTATCGCCCGTGTGGATGCGGCTATCGAAGAGTGTGTGATTACCCACATGAATGAATTGCTTATTGTATTAAGCGAGGATGCTGAGCTGAGCCGCGAAGATCGCTATACCCAGCAACAGCGTCTGCGTACCATGATTGCGCATCACGGTAAGCAGCATAAAGAAGAGATGGAAGCACGCCACGAGAATCTGACCAAAGGTGGTACCATCCTGTAACGGTCAAAACTGGCGTCGTGCCACCAGCCATGCCCCGATGACCAGCATCACTGCGCCACAAACAGGGCCGACCAGTGCGCGCAGCGGAATGCCATTGCTTTTTAGCACATCCATCACCAGGCCGCCAATCAGCTGGCTTGCCACCAGCACGGCGATGGTTGTCGCTGCACCAACGTTCTGATAGCCGCTGATGCTGGCAAAAACGAAAAACGACCCTAGCAGCCCAGGGATCAGCGTCCACCAGCGTACCGCCGAGGCCAGCTCGCTGAAGCCGGCGATACCTTGTCTGAGCAGCAAAATGCTGACAAACAGCACAATACCCACCAGTGAATTCAACAGCATCGCGATAAGGATGGTGGAGGAGGACTGTGTGATGCGCACCATCAGGGTGTTTTGCACCACCAGGCCAATACCCGCCGCCACCAGAAAAGCCAGCGTCAGTGATTGATTCATTAAATAGCATCCGGATCGCTGCGCTCATCAAGCTGCAGCTGCATGAAGGTTAAATCCAGCCAGCGACCAAACTTGGTGCCCACCTGCGGCATTTGGCCTGTTGTCACAAAACCGAGCGTCTCATGGAGATGGATCGAGGCATGGTTTTGCGCTTCAATGCCGGCCACCATAACGTGTTTGCCGATCTTGCGGGCTTCGATAATCAACGCTTTCATTAACGTCCGGCCAATCCCTTTCCCCTGATGGTCAGGGTGGACGTAGACTGAGTGCTCTACCGTATGACGAAAGCCGTCAAAGGCTCGCCAGTCGCCGAAGGAGGCATACCCGGTAATTGTGCCATCCTCTTCACTCACCAGTACCGGATATCCTGCGAAAGTCCGCGCCTCGAACCATGCGATACGGTTATCGGTATCGACGGTTTTATCGTTCCAGATAGCGGCAGTATGCAACACCGCGTGGTTGTAGATTTCACCAATCGCGGCGCAATCTTCTTTGCTGGCATGACGAACGATCATGGTTGAACCTCAGAATGTGTTGTTCACTATAGTATTACGATGTAGCTACGATATTACACAATAGTGTCGCCAGCGTGCTATGGCTTAAGTCATATTTTTTTGTGATGGAACGCCATTGAAATACCGTTCATACACTATAGTATGACGTCATGAACATGATGACAGATACGATGAATCAACGGATTAGCGCCCGAATTCGCATTGAACGTGAATCGCGCGGATGGTCGCTGAGCGAGCTTGCTGAGCGGGCAAGCGTGTCTCGCGCGATGATCCATAAAATTGAACGTGGGGACAGTAGCCCGACGGCGACCTTGCTTGCCCGGCTATCGGGTGCTTTTGGCATCAGCATGTCCACCCTGATCGCGAGAGCCGAGATGCAGGAAGGGAAGTTGCTGCGCCTGGCAAATCAGCCCGTCTGGCGTGACCCGCAAACGCACTATCTGCGCCGTCACGTTTCACCGCGCACTGACCTGCCTATTGATCTTGTCCAGGTTGAGCTGCCCGCGGGTAGCGATGTCCCGATGCCAGCCTCTTCCTATGCACTGGCACGCCAGCTTATCTGGCTCCAGTCCGGTGAGCTGGTGTTTCTGGAGGGCGATACCCGCCACGAAATGAAAGCGGGTGATTGCCTGGAGCTGGGGCCGCCAAATGACTGCCGGTTTATCAACGAAACAAACGAGTCCTGCGTTTATCTGGTTGTGCGACTTAACCAGTCTGGCTCGTGATCGCAGGTCCGGATTATGGCTACCGGATAACCAATAATAAGAGGAGGGTGGAATTTCCCGCCATAATAATTTGTGAAGATACGATGTATTGTCTTTAATTAAACCAGCATCGCTTTTTACGCCATCAGCATAGATGAGCCAGAAGCGACAAAAATGATGGTTTCCAGTATTTGGTTTTTTATATGCACTTCCCAGCACCAGGCAGGCATAACGATACAGGATATATCGAACCGGCGTCATTTTTTAAGCTGACGCTGAAAATAGCATTTTGTTTTGGCTACGGGAATTGAACATGCATAACTTAGAAAATTTAGAAAAAGCTCAGCGAATTAGTCTGACCATGCAAGTTGAGATCAGTTTGAAAGGGGCGTTAATTACGGGTTCACTAAAGCCTGGCGCGCGACTGATTACCAAAGAAATTGCCAATAAATTAGGCACCAGCATCACACCTGTCCGTGAGGCGCTTTTGCGCCTGGTTTCAGCAGGAGCGCTGCATGCCACACCGGCGCAGGCGTTTCTGGTGCCTGAAGTGACGCTGGATCGCTATAACGAAATTAACGCCATCAGAAAACAGCTTGAACCGATGGCGGTTGCTGCAGCCTGTCGGCATATGTCAGACAGTAAGCTGAGAACGCTGCGTGAACTGTCGGATGTGTTCCATGAAGCGATGCAAATGGGAAATATTCAGAAAATGCTGCACGCTAACCACGTTTTTCGTTTTACGCTCTATCAGTATGCAGAAATGCCCACGCTTAGTACATTAATTGAGCAGTTATGGGTGCGCATTGGCCCATGTATTAACTTTTTACACCGGGAGCAAAGTAACATAATTGATTCTCCTTATCATTATGCTGATTTACTTTCAGCCCTCGAACGCAGAGATGCTGATGCCAGCCAGACGGCAATAAATAATCTGATTGACGAAGGGCATTCTCTTATACAACGGCAATATTTTGGTTAGGGAATGATTTAATCCAGGTTATATCTTTTCATTAAAATACCCACACCAGAAATAAGCCATTTTTTATATTTCAGAATGATAATTATTAACCAGCGATGGCGAAATATAAAAACACCCGGCAGCAATCCGCTACCGGGTGTTTTTACTTACTCGAAGCGATAAGAAACTGACAGGCCCACGCCGTAGTTGCGACCGGGTGCTGGCTCGTAATAGCGCCCGTTGGATTCGTTCACAATCACCGAGCCAACATACTCTTTGTCGAACAGGTTATCGACGCGCCCAAAGACATCCATGCCCCAGCTGCCGTAGTTGAATTTATACCCGGTATTCAGCCCGACCACCGTATAGGACGGAGCCTTCGCTGTGTTCTCGTCGTCGGCCATGATATCGCTCATATAGCGCACATCACTTCCCGCGTACCAGCCTTCTTCTGGCTGCCAGCCAAACGAAGCGTAACCCATGTTACGGGCAATGCCTGGCATCCGGTTACCGTTGCAGTCTGCATCGCTGCAGACGTTGGTACGGTAGGTGGCATCCAGGTAAGTCCACGCCATCTTCAGCTTCCAGTTTTCGGCAAACTGCTGATCAAGGGACACTTCCACGCCCTGACGACGGGTTTTACCGGCATTTTTATAGCTGGTGCGGCCACCGGAGCTGGTATCCACCACAATTTCGTCATCGGTATCGGTGCGGAACAGCGCCGCCGTCAGCAAGCCGTTACCGAGGCGAGTTTTGCTACCCACTTCATACGTATTATTGGTGGACGGCTTCAGGCCAAAGTTCAGCCCGCCCTGGTCATCGGAACGGTAGGAAAGTTCGTTGATGGTGGGGGTTTCAAACCCGCGTCCCGCTGCGGCATACAAATTCCAGCTGTCGGTCACGGCATATTTCACCGAACCTGCCGGGAGCCATTTATGGTAGTTCGCGTCGCCGCTGTCATCACCGTTGCCTGGCGTAATGTAATGATCGTTGGAGTCAAACCAGACTGAGCTGTAGCGGACACCTGCATCAACGGACAATTTTTGCGTTAACTGCCAGCGGGTTTGCAGGTAGGGATCAACGTTCCACATCAGATTGCGTTCATCGCGGCGTTTATTACCCTTCACGCCATAATCCGGTACGCCGTTGTCCATCACGAAGTTTTCATACCCGCGACGATCTTCGCTCATATTTTCGTAGTTCAGCCCGGTGGTAAAGGTCACCGGAACCAGCAGTTCACCACGGTGTGTCCAGCGGGTATCAATGCCCTGATAATGACGCTGCATATCAATCACGCCGCCGGAGTGGGTGGCGGGTTTCTGATACTTAGCCATGATCGACTGGTACTGCGTCATTTCGCGCTCACCGGCGTACGTCATCACGCTGAGATCGTCCTGCGTACTGAGCTGACGGTCGTAACGCAGCCCGGCCTGCGTCTGCTTGATGGTCTTGCGGGTATTGAACTGATCGCCGCGAGGAGACTGGCGCGGATTATCCCGCCACTCCTGATAATCCAGTCCACCCGGATCGTTGGCTTTCATGTCCACGCTGTTAACAATCAACGTCAGCTTGCTGACATCATCAATACGGACGCCAAGCTTAGCGTTGGCGAGATTTTTACGCGCACCGCTGTGATCGCGGTAACCTTTGGTGGTGAAGCGGGTAGTCGATACGGTGTAATCCACATCGCCCGCGTGCGTCCCGTCGCCCATTGCTCCGGTGGCTTTCATGCCGTAACGCCATGTTCCGTAACTGCCGTAATAACTGCTGGCTTCAATGGTTGGCGGTTGTTGCCCGGTTTGCGTGTTGATGTTGATCACGCCACCAGAGGCGTTGCCGTAAAGGGCGGAGAAGGGGCCGCGCAGCACTTCAACGCTATCCACACTGGAGAGATCAATGTTGGAGGTCTGCCCTTGTCCGTCTGGCATGGTCGCCGGAATACCGTCCACATACATTCTAATGCCGCGCACGCCGAAGGTGGAACGGGCACCAAATCCGCGCATGGAGAGCTGGAGATCCTGGGCATAGTTCTGACGGTTCTGGATCTGCAGGCCAGGGACGCTGCCGAGCGATTCAGACAGGTTAATACGCGGAGTGGCCTGACGCATATCGTCACCACTCACGACGCTGACGGCTGCTGGCGTATCCAGCTCCGAGACGGTTTGCGGTGTGGCGCTAACGATCATGGGGGATTCTTCTGCACCCATCGTCGTGAGGGGGGATGAAATGAGCGGAACTAACAGTAGCGGGAGCGTTGCCTTACGGGCAGAAAAGATTTTCATGAATAAAACCGGTTGTAGATTAAGACGAACCAAACGAAACATATGTATGCATGTTAAATCTTTTGTAAATGTTTTGAAAATATTAAGCGCACATTGCGTTAAGGAAGAGGGCGAAAGGAAAGAAAAACTCCACATTTAGTTAATTAATGATTACTATTCTCATTAACAACGAGGCGACGCCATGACGTTGCCCGCCGGAAGCGATGTCAGCGGTACACCCCCTCTTTTAAAAAGGAATTGTTATGTCTTTACGTCATCTGTGCTCGCCGCGCCTGTGTGGTTCTCTGTTGTCAGGTGTTTTACTGTTTGCCGGAACGTTCCAGGTTCATGCCGCTGAAGAAATGCTGCGTAAAGCAGTGGGGAAAGGCGCTTATGAAATGGCCGTGAGCCAGCAGGAGAACGCGCTGTGGGTTTCGACGTCACAAAGCCGAAAAACCGATAAGGGCGGCATTGTTTATCGCCTTGATCCGGTCACGCTGGAGGTGACGCAGGCCATTCATAACGATCTTAAGCCGTTTGGTGCCACTATTGATAACGCCACTCAGACGCTGTGGTTTGGTAACACCACCAACAGCGCAGTGACGGCCATTGACGCCAAAACGGGGGATGTCAAAGGGCGTCTGGTGCTGGATGACCGCAAACGTAGCGAAACGGTCAAACCGCTGCAGCCTCGCGAGCTGGTAGCCGATGACGCCACCAATACCGTTTACATCACCGGTATCGGGAAAGAGAGTGTTGTCTGGGTGGTTGATGGCGCGACGCTGAAGTTAAAAGACACGATCGCCAATACTGGCACGTTCAGTACCGGTCTGGCGCTGGATGCGCAGGCAAAACGCCTGTACACCACCAGTGCTGATGGTGAGCTGGTGACGATTGATACGGCAACAAACAAAATCCTCAGCCGTAAAAAAGTACAGGATGACGGGAAAGAACACTTTTATCTGAACCTGAGCCTGGATACCGCCGGTCAGCGCGCCTTCCTGACAGATTCAAAACAGCCGGAAGTGCTGGTGGTAAGCCTGAAAGATGGTAGTGTGATCGAAAAAATCGCCGCGCCTGAATCTCTGGCTGTGCTGTTTAACCCGACACGTAATGAAGCGTATGTCACGCACCGTGAAGCGGGAAAGGTGAGCGTAATTGATGCAAAAACCTACAAGGTAACCAAAACCTTTGATACACCTGTCTACCCGAACAGCCTGGCGCTGTCTGCGGATGGCAAAACGCTGTATGTGACGGTGAAACAGAAGTCCACCCGTCAGCAGGAAGCAACCCAGCCTGACGACGTGATTCGTATCGTGCTGTGATGCAAGGGAAGGCCGCTTGTCAGTTAAGCGGTATTAAGCCACTCTGTTATTTTAGTGGCATCGTTCCGTTCACTCAGACTTTCCTGCTACCTGCATAATCCGCTGCGGTGAACGTGCTAAGGGGGCTCCCGCCGCCCCCTTAGCAATCCCGGCTCCCGGCAAAGAAAATCGCCGCTTCGCGGTGCCCTCAGCTTATTCCTTCCGGCTTTTCGGGGACGGGCGGAGGCAACGTCCCTGTAAAGCCGCCCTCGCCGCGCATCCCTGCGCGTCGCCCCGGCCTCCAGGAAACGCTTCGGCGATTTTCAGCCGGACTCACGCTCCCTCAGCCTTCTTCATCGCCTGAATGTGGCACGGGTGTCTTGAGTCGAGCCGACCGCAGGCAGCGGGTCGGGAGGTGAGTGCAGTGCGAAGCACCGATTTCTCTGCGGGGCCGCGGGGATTGATAAGGGGGCCGCGGTGGCCCCCTTGTCCCGTTCACAGATTGTGAGCGTATTATTTTCTGCGGATATTAAGGTGAACGGAATTATCCACCAGGTTTAACTGACAAGCATTAAGGCAAATGCCTTCCCTTTTTTGATAATTAACGCGAGGTCTCTTCAACCAGCGGGCCGTCTTGCTTTTCATCATCAGGATGAACCGGCGCGGTGCTGTGAATTTCGTGAACGCGTTTACGTACGCCAAACCAGCCTGCAATCAACAGCACTGCCAGCAGTGGGATGGTGGCAATGGTGTAGGTGCCGTTCGGGTAGTCAAACGCCATCAGTACCAGCACGCTGAACAGGAACAGCAGGGTGAGCCATGAGGTCACCGGTGCGCCTGGCAACTTAAAGCTGACGTCAGCGGCTTTGCCTTCTTTAATCGCTTTACGCAGACGCATCTGACAGACCACGATAAAGGCCCAGGAGGCGATAATGCCGAGTGCGGCAACGTTCAGCACGATCTCAAACACCTGAGACGGTACCAGATAGTTCAGGAACACACCGAAAACATACACCACCAGCGTTGCCAGAATGCCCGCGTAAGGGACATGCTGCTTGCTCATCTTCGACATGAATTTCGGTGCAGAGCCACCCATCGACATGGAGCGCAGAATACGACCGGTAGAGTAAAGACCGGAGTTCAGGCTGGAGAGCGCCGCAGTCAGTACCACGATGTTCATCACGCTGCCAACGTAAGGCACGCCAAGCTTAGAGAAGAAGGTCACGAACGGACTCTGACCTGCCTGGTAGGCATTCCACGGCAGCAGCAGAACCAGCAGTACCACGGAACCAACATAAAACAGGCCAATGCGCCAGATAACGCTGTTGATCGCTTTTGGAACCATCGTCTGCGGATCTTTACATTCGCCCGCCGCCGTCCCCACCAGTTCAATAGAGGCAAAGGCAAACACCACGCCCTGAACCAGAACCAGCGCAGGCAGCAGACCGTGCGGGAAGAAACCGCCGTTATCGGTTATCAGGTGGAAGCCCGTGGCATTACCGTCCAGCGGCTTACCGCTGCCGAGGAATACCGTACCAACCACCAGGAACACCACGATCGCCAGCACTTTTACCAGCGCAAACCAGAACTCCATCTCCGCGAACCACTTCACGCCGATCATGTTCATTGTGCCGACAATGGCCAGCGCACCGAGGGCAAACACCCATTGCGGCACATCGCCAAACGCGCCCCAGTAGTGCATATACAGCGCAACGGCGGTGATATCGACGATACCGGTCATCGCCCAGTTAACGAAGTACATCCAGCCTGCAACATAGGCGGCTTTTTCGCCGAGAAACTCGCGGGCATAAGAGACAAAACTGCCGCTGGAAGGGCGATGCAGTACCAGTTCGCCCAGCGCACGGAGAATAAAGAAGGAGAAGATCCCACACACCAGATAGACCAGGGCGAGAGCCGGACCCGCCATCTGCAGACGAGCACCAGCACCTAAAAACAGACCTGTGCCGATAGCGCCACCGATGGCGATCATTTGAACCTGACGGTTGCCCATCGCTTTGTGGTAGCCCTCTTCGTGGGAGTTCAACCAGCGACGTCTCGCAGCATGATGATCGGCTGCGCTTTTATTGCTTGTTTTCATTGAGTTACCTGTTTGCCTGTCTGAACCATTATCGTGATAGTCGTACCTGGCAGGGAGCGAAACAAACGATTGCTTCTGCGCAGACACATGTTGCCTTTCCAGTCATTCTGCGTATGGATAAGGCGAAACATGGCGAGGCATCCTACCCGCAATTGATAAGCGACGCAAAATATAACCGTGCCGAAAGTGATGCACGTCGAAGGAAATTGTGTGGTCAGAGCAGACGGGGATCACAACACGCTGAATCGTGGTGATTTTTTAGTCATAACATTCAGAGATGCGCTGATTTAATCATCAGATTAGCTTAATAGTTACGCAGCGGCATTGATGATTTTAATTCATAACGACAAGCTTTTATTCTCTATAGTGCTCATAAAAGAAAGTGCATAGAGTTAATACATCAAAAGCAGATGTATGAGGTAAACAATGCAGCAGCGACAATTAGGACGACAGGGGTTAACGGTATCCGCACTGGGACTTGGCTGTATGGGGTTGAGCTATGGCTATGGTCCGGCCACGGAAAAACAACAGGCCATTGCGCTTATTCGTGCTGCGGTCGAACGCGGTGTGACCTTTTTTGATACCGCAGAAATTTATGGCCCTTTTATCAATGAAGATGTGGTGGGCGAGGCACTTGCACCCGTTCGCGATAAGGTGGTGATCGCCACTAAATTTGGTTTTGACTGCGATAAACCCGGTCAGATGCTTAACAGCCGCCCTGAGCACATACGCGCGGTAATAGAAGGTTCGCTAAAGCGATTGAAAACCGATTATATCGATCTCTATTACCAGCATCGCGTGGATCCGGATGTCCCTGTTGAAGAGGTCGCCGGTACGATTGCCGATCTTATCGCAGAAGGTAAGGTGAAACATTTCGGTCTCTCAGAGGCGAGTGCTGAAACCATCCGTCGCGCTCATGCAGTGTGTCCGGTCGCGGCGTTGCAGAGTGAATATTCATTATGGTGGCGACAGCCTGAACAGGAGATCCTGCCGCTTCTGGCGGAGCTGAACATCGGCTTTGTTCCTTTCAGCCCGCTGGGTAAGGGCTTTTTGACCGGCGCAATTGACTCCAGTACCACCTTCGACAGCAGTGATTTCCGCAATATCGTCCCGCGCTTTAGCGAAGCGTCGCGTCTGGCGAATCAGCGGTTAATCGACGTGGTGAAAGCGCTGGCCGCAGAGCAGGGGGTCACGCCTGCGCAAATCGCACTGGCCTGGCTATTGGCAAAAGCACCGTGGATTGTACCGATCCCGGGGACAACCAAACTCCACCGTCTGGAGGAGAATCTGGATGCCGTTAACGTGACGTTGTCACAAAAAACGCTTAATAACATCAACCACGCGCTGATGCAGATTGATGTTGTCGGTGACCGTTATCCGAAGCATCTGCAGGCACGCGTCGGGAAGTAACTTACTGTTTGCGCAGGGCTTCAACCAGTAAAGCAAAGGCAGTGGTGTGCTGGCGGCGACCAGGGTAATAAAGATGATAGCCGTCAAATGTGGGGCACCACTCCTGCAATACCGGGATTAACCGTCCCTGAGCGATGGCCTCCTGGACGGTGTCTTCAGGCACGTAGGCCAGCCCCAGTCCGTTTTCAGCGGCGTCGATACGCTGCGGTAGGTTGTTGAGCGTCAGTTGCCCCTCAACCCGCACGCGTAACTCGCGTCCGTCACGTTCAAATTCCCAGGCATATAACCCCCCGCGCGTTGGCAGGCGCATATTGATACAGCGATGCTGTTCAAGCTGCTCGGGTGTTTCCGGTACACCAAAACGCTGGAGATAATCAGCTGAACCCACCACGAGCATCCGCATATCTGGTGCGATCCGCACCGCAATCATATCTTTCGCCACCTGTTCACCCAGACGAATCCCTGCATCAAAACGGCCATCCACGATATCGGTCAGGCCGTTATCCACCGTCACTTCTACATTGATGTCGGGATATTTCACCATAAAGGGTTTCAGTACCGGCCACAGCACGGCGCTCATCGCGTGTTCACCGGCGGTGATGCGAATATTTCCTGCCGGTCTGTCGCGCGTGTCGCGCAGCGCAGTCAGTTCCTGTTCGATTTCCAGCAGATGCGGGCTTAAGCGCATAAAAAGCTGTTCGCCAGCCTCGGTTGGGGCAACGCTACGCGTGGTTCGGGTGAGCAGGCGAACGTCCAGCCGGGTTTCCAGATTGCGCATGGCATGGCTCAGCGCAGATTGCGAAACTCCAAGCTGTGCCGCTGCCCGCGTAAAACTGCGCTCGCGGGCGACGACCATAAAAGAGATCAGATCGTTGAAATTGTCTTTTAACATCACGGCTTACCCAATTTATGAATTACATTCATGGTTCCTTTCTTATTATGCAGTCTAATACTCACGGCACCCTTGCGCTACTGTTAGCACAACAGCAAATGAGGAGAACATCATGAAAATTATCCGTAGTGGTTCATTACCTTCGATTCAGGGACCAGAAGCCTGGTTTACCGGTACTGTTCGTATTGACGCGCCTTTCCAGGCGACGGAGCCCGCTAAAGTGGGTGGCGCAACGGTAACCTTTGAACCGGGGGCACGCACTGCCTGGCATACCCATCCTCTTGGACAAACGCTGATTGTCACCCAGGGACGCGGCTGGTTACAGGAGTGGGGTAAAGAGGCGGAACCGTTGAATCAGGGTGATATTGCCTGGATCCCGCCTGGCGTGAAGCACTGGCACGGTGCGAGCGCACAAACGGCGATGACGCATATCGCCATCGCCGAGGCAGTAAACGGCAGCCCGGTTGAGTGGCTGGAAAAAGTTACCGGCGAGCAGTATCAGGGCCGTTAACCGCCAAAGACCGCAATCGCCTGCTGCAGACGCGTGGTGCGCTGCGTCAGGTGATTTGCAGCGCGGGTGACGTGATCCACCATCCCTGTATTGTTATGCGTCATCACGCCGATGCGGGAGATGGACTCGTTGATAAGTGCGAGCGCCTGAGTCTGCTCCTGCGTGGCATGACCGATCTCCTTAATCAGGGAAGACATCTGCAGTACGTTACCAACCATCACTGTCAGTTGTGTTTCGGTTTGCTCAACCATTTCCACGCCAGAGTTAACGCTGGAGACATTTTTCTCAATAAGCAGCTTGATCTCTTTGGCTGCTGTCGCGGAGTGTTGCGCGAGGTTGCGCACTTCTGCTGCCACCACCGCAAAACCACGCCCGGCTTCACCAGCACGTGCTGCTTCAACGGCTGCGTTTAGCGCCAGAATATTGGTCTGAAAAGCGATACGGTCAATCACACCAATAATATCGACGATTTGGCTGTTATCACGTGAAATGGACTGCATCATGCCGATGGTCTGTTTCATCATGGCTTCACCGCTGTTGGCGCTGGCGCTGGTGCGATCCGCCATCTGGATCGCTTCTTTTGCCGTTTCTGCCGTCTGTTGAACGGCGCTGGCAATTTCTTCTACTGCTGCGGCCGTTTGCTGCAGGTCATCTGCGGTTTCTTCCGAGCGCGCCTGTAATGCCACGCCTTCTTTTGCTACCTGTTGGCTAATGGTACCAATACCGGAAATTTGCGCGCCAACATCGTCTACCAGTGAATTAAGGTTTAACCCTGACTGATTCACCAGACGCATCATCAGGCCAATTTCATCGACTCTGTCAAAATGGTAATAGTCGGTTTTGCGACCCGAAACGACGCGCTGCATTTGGTGCACAATGGTTTTCACCGGGCGAGATATTTGTACATGCAGATAAAGAGCCAGAGCAATAAAGAGTGCAACAAGTCCACTTACCTGCGTAATACTTTGGGGGAATGAAAATACCAGCAAGCAGGCGAGCAGGGTGGTAACCGTAATTCCGCTATTAATGCGTTTTGTGGTACTCATTCGTTTAAACAGAGAGGTGAAGGCAAGTATTCCTCTGCGAACCACTAACCCTTTATAAAAGCGATGCTGTTTTAATTCGTTGTTGCGGACTTTTTCATAGAGCTTTTCACTGGTGGCGATCTCTTCGCGGGTAGGAATATTACGTACCGAAATATAGCCGGTTAACGATTCATTCTGATACACCGGGGTGACGTTGGCGCGAACCCAGTAGTGATCCCCGTTGTGACGACGGTTCTTGACCAGCCCCGTCCAGCTCTCTCCCTGCTGCAGGGTGAACCACATATCTCCAAATGCCTCGGCAGGCATATCGGGATGGCGAATGACATTATGGGGTTCACCCAGAAGATTTTCTTCTTTATATCCACTGGCTTCAATAAAGGCTGAATTTGCATAGGTAATATGGCTATGCGTATTGGTAGTCGACATTAACGTCGAACCTTCGTTAAGTAAATACTCGTTTTGTGTAACGGGAGTGTTACGCCGCATGAGTAACTCCATAATGATATATAAGTAAAAGAAATACCACCCAATAAAACGCAGGCTAGATTGAGAATTTATTCTGTTGTTTTGCTGTCGGCGTATTCTCCACGAAAATGAAGATATTCTAAATACCCTAAGTTAACTATTTTTTACATGTTTAAAGAGGATATTGTAATAAATATGAAAATAACTGCAGGTTCATTTTTCTACCTCAATGCAAATGATTGACCTAAACCAAATTATGAGCGCGACGTATATCCTCCAGTAAAACTGAAAAATTGAAATAGCGTTAGATTAACAGGGTGGCAACGTATGGTGGCAAGTACGCCATGCGCTCACTAAAGGCTTATGCATAGCAGGGTTTTGTATATCTGATTTCTGGCAATCTAAATGTAAATTAATTGTTTCTCAGCGGTGAAATACACCTTTAATAATGTCGACATGTTAAGTCAAACGAGAACGCAACATGTCCTGGCGAATCAGCATTCTGGATAAAAGCCCCATAGCTGAACATGAAACGGCCGCCGATGCGCTGGCGCGAACCTTAACACTGGCACAACAGGCGGAAACACTGGGTTATCACCGCTTCTGGATTGCCGAGCACCACAATACCCCGCAGCTGGCGAGCCCCTCACCGGAGCTGCTGATTGCCTGGATACTGGGACAAACAAAACGTATTCGCGTGGGGTCGGGCGGCGTGATGCTGCAACATTACAGCCCATACAAAGTTGCCGAAAACTTCAATGTATTAGCGGCGCTTGCGCCGGGTCGCGTGGATCTGGGTGTCGGGAAAGCCCCCGGTGGTTTGCCACTCTCTACCCGCGCGTTACAGCACGGTCTGAATCAACAGGCAAAGGGCAGCTTTGCCGAACAGCTGACGCAACTGGACAGCTGGATCCATCCGGAAAACACGTCAGGGGAAGAGGCCGTACGCGCCACCCCGTTACCGCCGGTACCGGCACAGGGTTTTTTGCTGGGGGCGAGCACGGAAAGCGCGCAGCTGGCGGCATCACTTGACTGGCACTTTGTCTTTGCCGCACACCTGAATGGCGATCCCGGGCTTCTGCGTGACGTTGTAACGTTCTGGCGCAAAAACAGCACCCGAGAGGTGATTGTGGCCGTGCAGGTGATTGTTGCGCCGACACAGACCGAGGCAGACGCGCTGGCGCAAAAAGTTGAAGTGTGGGGCGTGGAGCTGGCAAACGGCCAGCGCGTCACCGTGGCCAGCGAAGAACAGGCCTACGCCTTTGCGCGCCAGGCGGGAAGTGAGCCGGTGCGGATTGCCCGTCGGGCGCAGTCTCTGCTGGCGGGTACCGCTGAGTCGGTACTGGAGCAGTTAGATGCATTACACCAGAAATGGGGCATTGCCGAATTTATGATCGACACGCCGGTTGCCGATGGCTCAACGCGCGTCCAGTCCCTGCGTCTGCTGGCGCAGGCTCGTCCCGATAAGGAGGTCACGGCATGAGTTTTGGTGAACAACTGATTGCCTGGCGTCGTGAGCTGCACCAGAACCCTGAACTGTCTGGTCAGGAGGTCGAAACGACGGCCCGCCTGCGCCAGTGGCTGACGAATGCCGGTATTACCCCGTTACCTTACGAACTGCCTACCGGGCTGGTTGCGGAAATCGGCACGGGTAAAAAGCTGATTGCACTGCGGGCCGATATTGACGCGTTACCCGTGGAAGAGCGCAGCGGAGTTGCGTTTAGCTCACAACGTGCAGGGGTGATGCATGCCTGCGGGCACGATATCCACACCAGCGTGATCCTCGGCGCAGCATTAAAACTGAAAGAGCGTGAAGCGTCGCTCAACGGTCGCGTGCGGATCCTGTTTCAACCCGCCGAAGAGAACTTTGGCGGTGCAAAGAGCATGGTTCGGGCGGGAGCCTTGCGTGATGTCCGCGCCATCTTCGGCATGCACAACGAGCCGGGTCTGCCGGTAGGTGAGTTCGCCACCCGTGGAGGACCGTTCTACGCCAGTGTCGATCGGTTTGTTATCCGCATTACCGGTAAAGGTGCGCATGCCGCTCGCCCACATGAAGGAAACGATGCCATCGTGCTGGCGAGTCAGCTGGTCACGGCGCTGCAAAGTGTCGCCAGCCGTAACGTCAATACGCTGGATTCTGTGGTGCTGAGCGTTACGCGTATCGCCGGTGGAAACACCTGGAATGTGTTGCCGGAAAGCGTCGAGCTGGAAGGCACCCTGCGCACACATCGCACCGAAGTCCAGCAGAATGTCAAAGCGCGTGTGGGTGAAATTGCCTCCGGGTTTGCCCGCGCGTTTAGCGCGCAGATTGATATCACCTGGTATGCCGGGCCAGATGCGCTGGTGAACGACGAACGCTGGGCTGAATTCGCCACATCTGTTGCCAGAGACGCAGGATACGAAACCCGGTACGCCGAACTGCATATGGGCGGGGAAGATTTCGCGGTCTATTTGCAGCAGATACCAGGGGCATTTGTCAGTATTGGCAGCGCCAGCCCGTTTGGTCTGCATCACCCGGCATTTAACCCGGACGAAGCACTCATTGAACCCGCCGCTCGCTATTTTGCCCAGCTTGCGGAAAAAGCACTTCATCAAATTTAATTTATCAGAGGTGAATATGTCTGCAACGCGTCAATTGCGGCTGGGAACCATTTTACATGGTGCCTCCGGAAATATGTCTGCCTGGCGTCATCCTGCGGCGATCGCAGATGCCAGTATTAACTTTGATTTCGTCAAAGCGACGGCGTTAAAAGCGGAGGAGGGGAAGCTCGATTTTTTATTTGTCGCTGACGGCCTTTATATTAACGAGAAATCGATCCCGCATTTTTTAAATCGTTTTGAGCCGTTAACGGTGTTATCTGCACTGGCGGGTATGACTTCACGCCTGGGGCTGGTAGGAACGTTATCCACCTCCTACAGTGAGCCTTTTACCGTGGCGCGTCAGTTTGCCAGCCTGGATCACCTGAGCAATGGCCGCGCAGGCTGGAACGTGGTGACCTCGCCGCTGGAAGGCTCGGCGAAGAATTTTTCCCGCGAAAAACACCCTGAGCACGCCCTGCGTTACCGTATTGCCGACGAATATCTGGAGGTGGTGAAAGGGCTGTGGGACTCCTGGGAGGAAGACGCTTTTGTGCGCGACAAAGAGAGCGGACAGTTCTTTGATCCGGCAAAACTGCATACCCTCGATCATCACGGTGATTTCTTCCAGGTGGCCGGGCCGCTTAATATTGGCCGCACGCCGCAGGGTCGCCCCATTGTATTTCAGGCCGGGGCATCAGATGACGGTAAAAAACTGGCGGCGAAACACGCCGACGCCATATTTACTCATCACGACACGTTAGACGAAGCGAAAGTGTTTTATCGCGATGTGAAACAGTTGCTGGAAATAAATGGCCGCAGGGCGTCCGATTTACATATATTCCAGGGCGTCAGCGTAATTGTTGGAGAAAATGCTGAGGACGTGGAGAAGCAATATCAAACGACTGCGGCACTGGTGTCAGTTAACGATGCCCTGAATTACCTCGGACGTTATTTCGAACATCATGATTTTAGCCAGTATCCGCTCGACGAGCCGTTCCCGGATATTGGCGAGCTGGGGAAAAACAGCTTCCGCAGTACCACCGATGAAATTAAGCGTAATGCCCGTGAACGCCACTTAACCCTGCGTCAGGTGGCACTGGAGGCGGCGTCTCCGCGGCCACGTTTTTCCGGCACGCCAGAACAGGTGGCAGACGGCCTTCAGGCCTGGTTTGAGGGATATGCGGCAGACGGCTTCATCATTCAGGGCGGTACGCCGGACACCTTCCCGCGCTTTGTGGAACAGGTGGTGCCTGTCTTGCAGGCTCGTGGCCTGTTCCGTACTGAATACCCGGGCACCACGCTGCGCGACAGTCTGGGTTTAGACGAACCTAAAAATCATTTCACACAACAATAAAAGAGAACACCGCTATGCAAAAAACATCGCTTATTCTGGCGCTTGCGCTGGCCTTTACCCCTGCCGTCTGGGCAGAGAATGTGAACATTAATGGTACTGGCGTGAGCATTGAGGCCAATAAAAATCCCGTCAATACCGCTAAAAATGGCGACGCGATCGCACAGTTACCGAAAGATTATCGTTTTGCCGTACCGGGTAAATTTACCGTTGCGGTGGCAGGTCTGAATCAACCGCCGCTGACGGTTTTCTCCGATGACAACAAAACGCTGCTCGGGAGTGAAGTCGACATCGCCCGTCTGGTGGCTGACAGTCTGGGGCTGGAGCTGAACGTGGTGCCCACCTCCTGGGAGGACTGGCCGCTGGGCGTGGCGTCCGGGAAATACGATGCCGCCATCAGCAATATCACCGTCACCAGAGAGCGCAAAGAGAAGTTTGATTTTGCGACGTACCGGAAGGATTCACTCGGCTTTTACGTGAAATCAACCAGCCCGATCACCTCGCTTCAGAAGGCGGAAGATATCGCCGGACTGCGCATTATCGTGGGTTCCGGTACAAATCAGGAGGCCATTTTGCTGGCATGGAATGCTGAAAACCTCAAAAAAGGTCTCAAACCCTTTACCCCTGTGTACACCAAAGACGATGCGGCGCAAACCCTGGCTATCCAGTCAGGACGTGCAGATGCGTACTTTGGCCCGAACGTGATTGGTGCGTGGAAAGCGGCATTGACCGGTAAAACTAAGCTGGTCGGCAGCGTCGACGGCGGCTGGCCGAAGGCGGCACATATTGCAGTGACGCTGAAAAAAGGCAGCGGCCTGGTTGAACCGGTACAAACCGCGCTTAACGGGGTGATCAAAAACGGCGATTACGACAAAGTGCTGAACCGCTGGGGGGAAGGGGTAGAGCGTATTCCCGGTTCAGAAGTGAACCCGGCCGGGCTGGGTGATTAAGGAGAGGATATGAGCGAGCAATTTCGTGACGTTTCGCCGGAAGATGCCGATCTTCAACCCATCATCGATGGGTTGTTCGGTGAATACGCCGCCCGGTACGGGGACTACTTCTCTAAAGACGCCGAAGTGGAGCTGACGGAGTGGTACTTAGCGCCACAGGGGCTGTTTATTGTGCTGGAGCGTGACGGAGAGATCATCGCTACCGGCGCGTACAAACCCTTTGACGAACATACGGCCGAAATCAAACGCATCTGGGCGCATAAGGCGTTACGTCAACAGGGTCTTGCGGCCCGCGTGGTACAGGAGCTGGAGCGTCGGGCTGTGCTGGCAGGTTACAGCCAGATTTACCTCACCACCGGTTTTCGTCAGCCGGAGGCGGTCAGGCTCTATATCAGCCAGGGGTATCAGCCGCAGTTTGATCTGAATCGCGATCCGGAAGAGTACAGCCTGCCGCCGTTTGATGGCCGGCTGCGTTTCACCAAAACGCTGGTACGCGAAGCGTTCAGTAAAACTGCATGAGGAACGACGATGAGCAACGTTGAAACCATTAAGGTTGTCCCGGCACGATATCCGCTGCGTGCCGTCGGTGCAGTCGCGGCGCTGTTTGTGCTGGCGATCGTGATACAGTCCGTGGCCTTTAATCCTCGCTGGGAGTGGGCGGTATTCGCCCGCTGGTTCTTTGACCCGGCGATCCTGGACGGTGTCGGGCAGACGCTGCTGTTGACGCTGATTGGTACTGCGCTGAGTGTGATAATCGGCGGCATGCTGGCGCTGGCAAGATTGTCCTCTTCCTGGTTGTTAAGCAGCCTGGCCTGGGGTTACATCTGGCTGTTTCGTTCTCTGCCGTTGATTGTGGTTCTGATCATCCTCTACAACTTCTCATACCTCTACGACACACTCTCCCTCGGGGTGCCGTTTACCCGCATCACCTGGGGCAGTTTTGAAACCATCAACGTGCTGGGGCAGTTTTCCACCGCCGTGGTGGGGTTAACGCTGGTGCAGAGCGCCTATACCGCTGAAATTATTCGCGGGGGCTTTCTTGGTGTCGATCACGGTCAGTATGAAGCCGCCGCCGCGCTTGGGCTGCCCGCCTGGCGTCGTACCGTGCGCATTATCCTGCCTCAGGCGTTGCGCACCATTCTGCCGTCCGGATTCAACGAAATCATCAGCCTCGCCAAAGGGACGGCGATGGTGTACGTCCTGGCGATGCCGGAACTGTTCTACACCATCCAGATGATCTACAACCGCACGCAGGAGGTCATTCCACTGCTGATGGTGGGCGCTGTCTGGTATCTGGTGATTACCACCGTATTGTCTGTTATTCAGCACGTTGTCGAACGCGGGCTCGCCCGCAGCGAACGCCGCTCTGCCGTTAATCAGAACCGGGTGACCCACCGCGTCCGTTCTGTCACCACCACACCAGTACAGGAGCCTGTCCATGCAAGCCTCTCCTGAAGGACATATTTCAATCACCGGCGTCAGTAAGTTCTTTGGCCGCCATAAAGCGCTCGATAACGTCACGCTTGAGATCCCGCCGGGTTCCGTTACGGTAATTCTTGGGCCGTCAGGCTCCGGTAAATCGACACTGCTGCGCACCATTAACCATCTGGAACGTGTCGACGAAGGGTTTATCCAGATTGACGGGGATTACATTGGTTATCGCCGTCAGGGTGACAAACTCTACGAGCTGAAAGAGAAAGAGATCCTCAAACAGCGCATCAATGTGGGATACGTGTTCCAGAACTTTAATCTCTTTCCGCATCTGACGGTGCTGGAAAACCTGATTGAAGCGCCTGTTGCGCATAAAAAACTCAGCAAAAAAGAGGCAGTGGAAAGGGCATACAGCCTGCTGGATATGGTGGGGTTGCGCGATAAAGCAGATGCGTGGTCGCGTCACCTCTCCGGCGGTCAGCAGCAGCGTATCGCGATTGCTCGCGCACTGGCGCTGCGCCCCCGCGTGATTTTGTTTGATGAACCGACTTCGGCACTCGATCCGGAACGGGTGGGTGAAGTGCTGGACGTGATTAAAAAACTCGCCCGTTCGGGCACCACACTGGTGGTCGTCACCCATGAGATCGGTTTTGCCCGGGAAGTGGCGGATCAGGTGGTATTTATGGTTGACGGTAAAATTGTTGAGCAGGGCAGCAGTGACGACGTGTTAAACCGTCCGTCACACGCGCGAACGCGCCAGTTCCTGTCAAAAGTGCTGTAGGTGAACCCGTGACTGACTGATGCTGCTCTACACTTAGGGTTTTGAACCCTGAGGGGGCAACATGATTAAACTCTATGGCGTACCCGGCTGGGGCTCGGCAATCAGTGAAGTGATGCTGACCCTGGCAGACATTCCTTACCGCTATATCAACGTGAACGGGTTTGACACGCCCGGTCCGCAGCGCGACTTGCTGGAAAAGCTTAACCCACTGTGCCAGGTGCCGACGCTGGAGCTGGAAAACGGCACGATCATGAGCGAAACGGCAGCGATTGCCCTGATGGTGCTCGATCGATGTCCCGATCTTGCTCCGTCTGTCGGTCAGCCTGAACGCCAGCAGTTTCAGCGTTTGCTGATTTGGCTGGTCGCTAACGTTTATCCTACGTTCACCTATGCCGATTACCCTGATCGCTGGGTTCCGGATGCCCCTGATCAGCTCAGGCAGAATTGCCTCGAATACCGTAAATTTCTCTACCTGTGGCTGGATAACCATCTTCAGGCGGCACCGTTTACGTTTGGTGAGCAGTTGACCCTGATTGATGTCTATATTGCGGTGATGCGCACTTGGGGGCCACGGCACGAGTGGTTTGCGGAAAATACACCGAAGATAACGGCCATTGCGGATGTGGTCTGTTCGCTCCCTGAACTGCACAAGGTGTTAAAGGCGAACGAGATTATCTGATAACGTGGACCCCTGACTCACAACCGGAAGCCTGCTCATGCCACACGTAGATATCAAATGTTTTCCCCGCGATCTCAATGACGAACAAAAAACCGCACTGGCGGCGGATATTACTGAGGTGATTATTCGCCATTTCAACAGTAAAGACAGTTCCGTGTCAGTTGCGCTGAACCAGGTGCAGCCTGAGGACTGGAAAGAGCAGGTCTGGGACACGGAAATTGGCCCGAAGCTGGATGAGTTGATTAAAAAGCCAGGGTATTCGATGTGATTTTGGGCCGGGTGACGTGACGCTTCACCCGGCCTGAGACGTTACAGTGATGACCTGCGATACGGCGCATAATCCGCCTGCCAGTACGTCTTCTCGATACGCGCCATGAGTTCCTCGTCGTTTATCGCTGGCGCAATGCCTTGCTCAATGGCAGCACGGGCAACGGCAAACGCAATATTGCGTGACACGGTTTCAATCTGATCGACCGGTGGCAGCAATCCGCCTTTTTCGGTGGTGACCAGTGGCGATTGTGCTGCCAGACTGCGGCTTGCCACCATCAACATCTCCTCGGTAACCCGGCGGGCATTGCTGGCCAGTACCCCCAGACCCAGCCCCGGGAAGACATAGGCATTGTTACACTGGGCAATGTCATACTGTGCGTTCTGCCAGAACACCGGGGCGAACGGGCTTCCTGTTGCCACAAGCGCGGCACCCTGCGTCCATTCGATCAGATCCTGCGGCTGTGCTTCTGCGCGTGATGTCGGGTTCGAGAGCGGCATAATAACCGGACGCGGGCAGTGGCGGTGCATCTCTTTGACAATCTCTTCGCTGAACAGACCTGGCTGCCCCGAGACGCCAATTATCACCGTCGGATGCGCATTTTTTACCACTTCCATCAGCGAAATATTGTTCGATTCCACCTGCCAGTCGCGAATGTCTTCACGCGCGGTCAGCAGCTTTTTCTGGAAGTCGAGCAGGTTGGTCATATCGTCGGTCAATAAGCCAAAGCGATCGACCATAAAGACCCGGCGGCGGGCTTCAGACTCCGTCAGCCCGTCATCAACCATCAGCGCCACGATTTTTTCTGCGATACCGCATCCGGCTGAACCGCTGCCCAGGAAGACCACGCGCTGATCGCGAATGCGGGTTCCGGCAGCGTGGGCGGCTGCAATCAGCGTACCGGCGGTGACGGCCGCTGTTCCCTGGATGTCGTCGTTGAAACAGCAGAGCTGGTCGCGGTAACGCTGGAGCAGTTTGGTCGCGTTTTTCTGCGCGAAATCTTCAAACTGCAACAGCACATCAGGCCAGCGGTTTTTGACGGTATTGATAAACATATCCATAAACTCAGCGTACTGATCGTCGCTGATACGCGGATGACGCCAGCCCATATACATTGGGTCGTCCAGATGCTGCTGATTATTGGTACCCACATCCAGCATAATTGGCAGGGTGGAAGCCGGATGAATACCGCCGCACGCGGTATACAATGACAATTTGCCAATGGGAATGCCCATCCCGCCGATACCCTGATCGCCAAGCCCCAGAATACGCTCACCGTCTGTCACAACGATCACGCGAATATCATTGCGCGAGAAGCTTTGCAGCATCTCATCAATACGATGACGGTTAGGCCATGAAATAAACAGGCCACGCGCGCGGCGATAAATAGTGGAGAAATGTTCGCAGGCTTCGCCGACCGTTGGGGTATAGATAATGGGTAATGTCTCTTTCAGATGCGAACGCAACAGGTTGTAAAATAAGGTCTCGTTAGTATCCTGAATGTTGCGCAGGTACACGTGACGAGAAATATCACTTTTAAAATGGCAGAATTGTACCCAGGCACGTTCAGTTTGTTCTTCAATGGTTTCTACATTGTGTGGTAATAAGCCATGCAGGTTAAAGTTATCACGCTCTTCTTTAATGAATGCGAGCCCTTTATTTAATAACGGATTTTCCAGTAAAACAGCGCCATTATACGGCGTGTAGAGCACTTCTTTACGAGACATGGTTGACTCCTGAAATATTTTTTAAAATAAGGCAGATTAAGAAATTAAATAAATCATGATGCCTTCGGTCACGACGCCGACGGCAGTACCAATTAAAATGGAAGAGGATGCAGTATCAATATACGTATCGCTGCGCAAGGCAAACATCCCTGCGGCGATAGCAGAAGGGGTCGCGCCAATAATGACGACCTGTTGCAGTAATGTATGGCTAAGACCAAATGCCAGCCCTGCAGCTGCCATCATGGCAGGCTGAATAAGGTTTTTAATCCCGATATTGGTAAACGTCTGCACATTCAATGTTGGACGTTCGCCGTAGAACAACAGGCCGAGAGCAAACAGTGAAAGACCGCCGGAAACTTTACCTACCATCTCAATCGGCATGCTAAGAATATGGGGTATCTGTAAACCCGCCAGGCTTAATAACACCCCCGTTACCGGGATCCAGACGATTGGGTTGCGTACCGCTTTAATCAGGTTTTGCATCACCATAGCGCCCGGATGTAGCGCGTTAAGGCTGTCGTCACCGTTCTTATCACCCATACGAATCAAGACGATAGTCAACGGGATCATGATGACACTGGTAATAATGTTGCCGATAAGCACGCCGATAAATCCTTCCGGGCCAATCAATACCGCAAGAACGGGGGCACCAAAGTAGGCCATATCCGGGAAGGCACAAACCAGTGACTGAATGGCGCTGGTTTTGATATCGTGACGAAAGACAAAGCGTGAAATAAATAACGTCAGTAAATACGAACCCATTAAGCCGACAACCAGAACAGCCATAAATGTCATGTTCTTAATTTTACCTGGGTCCGTATTTAATGCGCCGATAAAAAGATGGAATGGCAGGGCGAAACGGATGACTACCGTCGCCAGGACGTTTGCATCTTCGCGACGAGTATATCCAAGTTTCCCGCTTAGCCATCCGAGTAACATAATAAAGACGAGCGGAAACAGTGACTGTAGCAGTAATGAGGGCATAATATTTCCTGTAGGGTATTTTATGGGTTTTGTTGACGCACAATCTAAATAGCTGCGCGGAATAGTAGATCACTGAAAGGGAACTCAGCCCGGATTGTGCGATCTGATCAATCGCCAAACCAACCAAAATCACCAACCGGACTGAGCGATGCCGATCATAGTACCAATACCCCGTGGCGAACGACGCCTGATGCAGAAAGCTATTCATAAAACGCGTGATAAAAATCATGCCCGCAGACTCACGGCCATGCTGATGCTTCATCGGGGTGAACGGGTCAGCGATGTTGCCAGAACTCTCTGTTGTGCCCGTTCATCCGTTGGTCGCTGGATTAACTGGTTTACGCACTCAGGTATTGAAGGCCTGAAATCCTTACCCGCAGGGCGCTCCCGACGCTGGCCTTTTGAACATATCTGCACCCTGTTACGTGAGCTGATAAAGCATTCTCCCGGCGATTTTGGTTATCAACGTTCACGCTGGAGCACCGAATTACTGGCAATAAAAATCAATGAGATAACCGGTTGCCAGTTACATGCAGGAACCGTTCGCCGCTGGTTGCCATCTGCGGGGCTTGTATGGCGCAGGGCCGCGCCAACTCTGCGTATCCGTGACCCACATAAAGATGAAAAGATGGCGGTAATCCACAAAGCGCTGGATGAATGCAGCGCAGAGCATCCGGTATTTTATGAAGATGAAGTGGATATCCACCTTAATCCTAAAATCGGTGCGGACTGGCAGTTGCGCGGACAGCAGAAACGGGTAGTGACGCCGGGGCAGAACGAAAAATACTATCTGGCCGGCGCACTGCACAGTGGCACGGGTAAAGTCAGCTACGTGGGCGGCAACAGCAAAAGTTCAGCGCTGTTTATCGCTCTGCTGAAGCACCTGAAAGCCACTTACCGGCGGGCGAAAACAATCACGCTGATCGTTGATAACTACATTATCCATAAAAGCCGCGAAACACAGCGCTGGTTGAAAGCAAATCCCAAGTTCAGGGTAATTTACCAGCCGGTTTACTCGCCGTGGGTGAATCATGTGGAACGGCTATGGCAGGCACTTCATGACACGATAACCCGTAATCATCAGTGCCGCTCAATGTGGCAGTTACTGAAAAAGGTCCGCCATTTTATGGAAACCGCCAGCCCATTCCCCGGAGGAAAACATGGTCAGGCAAAAGTGTAGCGGTATTAGGCGCAGCTATTTAGCGGTTAGGAAACAGGGCAGGAGTGATAACGGTCACACTCTCCCTGGTTTTATTAATTTCAAAAAGATTGTTTTAGTTGGATAACTAATGAGCGCGTCATAAATTGATAAATGACAAGAAAATGCGTTGAGACAGGCGTAATCTCATTTTTAATTACTTTAGTTACTTAATGATGAATTAAGTTATTTAAAATAAAACCCCCATAGCGTTCACATTTCCCTTAACACCATCATGCTATTTTCACCCTGAGCCTGTTTTTATAAATGGCCTTTTGATTACGTATTTCATATTTAAGAATATTTTATCATCAGGAATACTCTGTGTTTATTCCTGTTTATCTGTATATCCGAACTCACTAATCAGGTGATTATATGAAAGATAATCCTGTACAAACCTCTCCTGCACCATCCTCGCGTTTTGCCTTCGGGCTGAGCAATACCGACGTGGGTACTGTCCCGCTGTTGCTGTTTGTGGGCATTGCGACCATTGTGGCGACTTCCGCCTGGGCAGGACTACTGCCAAAAAACATGATTGGCGGACTTGCGGTGATCATGACCCTCGGTTTTGCGTTTGCCAAAATTGGCCGTCAGATCCCTGTCCTGAAAGATATCGGTGGCCCGGCAATACTGTGCCTGATGCTACCCTCCGTGCTGGTTTACTTCGGCGTATTTGAGAAACACACGCTGGATACCGTTCATCTGCTGATGAAAGAGGCGAATTTGCTCTATTTCGTCATCGCCTGTCTGGTGGTGGGGAGTATTCTGGGGATGAACCGCATCCTGCTGATCCAGGGGATGATCCGTATGTTCGTGCCGCTGGTGGTGGGAACGCTGATGGCGGTGTTGAGTGGGCTTATTGTCGGTTCGTTGTTTGGCTACACCCCATATCACACGTTCTTCTTCATCATCGTACCGATTATTGGCGGTGGAATTGGTGAGGGGATCTTGCCGTTGTCGCTGGCCTATTCGGCGATACTGGGGCAAACCCCTGATGTGTATGTCGCGCAGCTGGCACCGGCTGCCGTGGTGGGAAATATCTTCGCCATCATCTGTGCAGGCACGCTGGCGCGTCTGGGGATGAAACGTCCTTCTCTGTCCGGGAATGGTATGTTAACCCGCAGTAAAGACGACCATAGTTTGTTTACCAGCACGCAGAGCGTACAACCGACCGATTTCCACCTGATGGGCGGTGGGCTGCTGATGGTGTGTGCGTTTTTCATTGTCGGTGGGCTGTTTGAAAAACTGGTGCATATTCCAGGCCCGGTACTGATGATCCTGATTGCCGTACTGTGTAAGTATTTCAAATTGATCCCGGACTCAATGGAGCAGGGGGCGCACAGCTGCTATAAATTCGTCTCGGCAGCGCTGGTCTGGCCGCTGATGATTGGTCTGGGCATGTTGTATGTTCCGCTGGAGAGCGTGGTGTCGGTCTTCTCCGTCGGCTACGTCGTGGTGTGTGGTTCGATCGTTATTGCGATGGCGTTAAGCGGCTACTTTATTGCGTCGCGTCTGAATATGTACCCTGTTGAAGCGGCTATTGTTACCTGCTGTCACAGCGGCCTGGGTGGCACCGGGGATGTGGCAATTCTGTCTGCATCCAACCGGATGTCGTTAATGCCTTTCGCGCAGATCGCCACCCGTATTGGCGGTGCGTCGACGGTGATTTTCGCGACGCTGTTGATGGGCTGGATGATGTAACGTAGCCGGAAGAGTGAACCGTAACGGCACCTTCCGGTTGCCGTTACGGTTCAGGCCTTTATAAAAATTGTGTCTCTGGATAGAATCACCACATCCACAGCGACGGGATACAAAATATGACCGGAAGAGTCGATTATCACATCGAAAAATATCTCCTGACTGAAGCGGCAGAGCCGGAGCGGCTCACGCGCCAGTGGGCAGAAGTGATGGAAGAATGTCGTGAACAAAAGTCCGGCGCAGCAGACAGGTTGCGTCACGCGCTGCTTAATGTGGATTATGTGACCAGCTTTGAGCTTCCCTTCAGACTCCTCCTCACCCGTACGCCACAGCTAATTGATGATATCAGGGATGAATTTCAGCTCAGCCAGAAAAATGTTCTGTTCAATGGAAAGCGATTCGGCTGCGTCTATAGCCTTAAAATGAATCTGGACGGGATACCCGACGAATTTAGCTATCATCTTAAGACCCGTATCCAGCGAAGTGATACCACCGGCGGTAATGAGGTTCCTTACCGACAAATTGCACAGCAGGTTAAACCTTCCCGGGAACGGCTCAGACTGGCGCTGGAAAACGGGCTGGCTGTGACGGCACTCGATGGGCTTTTCTGGTTCGGTATTCAGCGCATTGCCGCTGATGTGCAAAGGTTAAGGAAAACCGGGATGAGGATAGTGACATCAGAGACTGAGGTGTTCGATACGCTCACGAATACAACCCGACGCATCCCGGTTTATCGGCTGGATGATGTAATGTCAGCGTCATAAACCAGGAATAATGTCCGGTTCACTCCGGGTTACTTCGCCTGAAGCAGTATGTCCATCAGCCCCGGAAAACGGGCGTCCAGATCTTCACGTCTGAGTGAAATCATATTCTCTCTTCCCTGTGGGCGTTGCCAGATCACGCCACTGTCGCGCAGAACGCGCCAGTGGTGCGTCATGGTGGATTTCACCACCTCCTCTGGCCGCAGGGCATTGCAGCTGAGTTCGCTGCCATCGGCAAGGCGACGGATAATCGATAAACGTAGCGGGTTGCCGAGGGCAAACAGCACATTTTCCAGCAATATTTGTTCAGGTTCCGGGTGGTTTGGGATCATAGTTTTCCTGCGTATGACGTCAGATTGAGCTATATCAACAATAGGTCAACCGTTAAAAAATAGTTCGATAATACTCGTACAATAGGACTATTATAGCAAACGAACAAACACACGACCATCCCGGTCGTCACATACATGTCTTAATGACTAAGGAAATATCATGCCCCGACCCATCCCCCTCGAACGTTATCGCAACATCGGTATCTCCGCGCATATCGATGCCGGTAAAACGACCACCACCGAGCGCATTCTGTTCTACACCGGAATGAGCCACAAACTGGGTGAAGTTCACGATGGCGCGGCAACAACCGACTGGATGGCGCAGGAGCAGGAGCGAGGGATAACCATTACCTCGGCAGCCGTAAGTTGCTTCTGGCCGGGTATGGACAGAGGGTTTGAACCGCACCGGATTAACATCATCGACACCCCGGGGCACGTGGATTTCACCATCGAGGTGGAACGTTCCATGCGTGTGCTCGACGGTGCCGTCATGGTGTATGACTCCGTTGGCGGCGTTCAGCCACAGTCGGAAACCGTCTGGCGTCAGGCGAACAAATACCACGTCCCGCGTCTGGCGTTCGTCAATAAAATGGATCGTCCGGGGGCCGACTTCTTCCGCGTCGTGCGGATGATGCAGGAACGCCTGAAAGCCAATCCGGTACCGATTGTGATCCCGGTGGGTGCAGAAGATCACTTCTCTGGCGTGGTGGATCTTATCAAGATGCGTACCATTCTGTGGGACGACGCGACCCAGGGCATGGTGTTTAGCTATGCGCCTGTACCAGACGACCTGCTGGAGACTGCGCGGGTGTGGCGGGAAAAAATGGTTTCTGCAGCGGCGGAGGCCAGTGATGCGCTGATGGATAAATACCTGGAGACGGGCGATCTTGATGAAGCTGAAATCATCAACGGTCTGCGTATTCGTACCATCTCCGGGGAGATCCAACCAATGCTGTGCGGCAGTGCCTTTAAAAACAAAGGGGTACAGCGCATGCTGGATGCGGTTGTCGAACTGATGCCATCGCCACTGGATATTCCAGCCATCGATGGTGTGGATGAAAAAGGGCAGCACGCTGAGCGTCACCCAAGCGATCAGGAGCCATTCTCGGCGCTGGCGTTCAAACTGATGAGCGACCCGTACGTTGGGCAACTGACCTTTATCCGCGTTTACTCCGGCGTGCTGAGAAAAGGCGATGCGGTGTACAACCCGGTGAAAGGCAAGAAAGAGCGTATTGGCCGTATCGTGCAGATGCATGCTAACGACCGTCATGAAGTGGACGAACTGCGAACGGGGGATATCGCGGCCTGCGTTGGGCTGAAAGATGTCACCACGGGAGATACCCTGACTGACCCGAATGCGGTGATTACGCTCGAACGCATGGAGTTCCCGGACCCGGTGATCTCGCTGGCCATCGAGCCAAAAACAAAGGCTGACCAGGAGAAAATGGGGATCGCGTTGCAACGACTGGCCGCGGAAGATCCCTCGTTCCGTCTGCACACTGACGAAGAGTCCGGCCAGACGATTATCTCCGGGATGGGGGAATTACATCTGGAGATTATTGTTGACCGCATGAAGCGCGAGTTTGGCGTCGAGGCGAATATTGGGCGTCCACAGGTAACCTACCGTGAAACCCTGCGCAAAGCGGTGAAGGATATCGAAGGCAAATTTGTCCGTCAGTCCGGCGGTAAAGGGCAGTACGGTCATGTGGTGCTGAGCCTGGAGCCGTTAGAGCCTGGCAGTGGCTTTAAGTTTGAAGATGCCACCAAAGGCGGCGTGGTACCGCGTGAGTACATTCCGTCCGTCGAAAAAGGACTGCGTGAAGCCATGAACACTGGCGTACTGGCGGGTTATCCGGTTGTCGATGTCAAAGCGACCCTGACGTTTGGTTCATATCATGATGTCGACTCCTCGGAGATGGCGTTCCGCATGGCGGCCATTCTCGGGTTTAAAGACGGAGCTCGTAAAGCAGACCCGGCGATCCTTGAGCCGGTAATGCATGTTGAGGTGGAAACGCCGGAAGAGTATGCCGGGAACATTATGGGCGATCTCTCTTCCCGCCGCGGGATGGTGCAGGGCATGGAAGAGCAGTACGGTAGCCAGATTATCCGGGCTGACGTGCCGCTGGCAGAAATGTTTGGTTATGCCACTACGCTGCGTTCGATGTCGCAGGGGCGCGCAACCTACACGATGGAGTTCCATCATTTCGCAGAAGCACCGCGTAATGTGGCGGATGAAATTATTGCGGGACGCGCAAAAGGTTAATACGTGAAGTGAAACAGGGCACTGTTATTCGCGACAGTGCCCATTCTTTGGGCTATAACTCTGTGATCCCTGTAGTTTTTATAAAGGGTAATGAATTAACGGATCTGATACGGCAACGGGCTGAACGTATGCATATATTAACGCGACAGTTTGCCCAACATCAGTGCCCGGACGTTAAGTAAAACAACTCAGTGCACGGAAAAATTATGGACAATAATAACGCAGCAAATCACAGTACGTCAGGAAGGCTCATGCTGACGGGCGGTGCACTTGGCGTGGTTTTTGGTGATATCGGTACCAGTCCACTTTATACCCTAAAAACGATACTGCTGTTGTCCGGGGATAACCCGACTCCTGAGGTGATTCTGGGGTTACTATCGCTTATCTTCTGGACACTTATTCTGGTCACTTCGGTGAAATATGCCATCTTCGCCATGCGTATCGACAACAATGGCGAGGGGGGCATCATGGCATTAATGTCATTGCTGGTGCATAAAGGAAAACACAGCAAATGGGTCATCTTTGCCGCGTTGCCCGGTGCCGCGTTGATATACGGCGATGGGGCAATAACACCTGCCATTTCAGTTCTTTCCGCACTTGAAGGGCTTAACATTATCTTCCCTGAAGCCCAGTCTATTGTCGTGCCTGCCACGGTGTTCATTCTGGTGGCATTGTTTGCCATTCAACCCTTTGGTACCGCGAAAATAGGAAAAATCTTTGGCCCGGTTATGACGCTGTGGTTTGTGGCGATTGCCGTGCTCGGTGTGTCCGGCATTATCAAACACCCGTCGGTGTTGATGGCCATTAATCCGGCCTACGGCGTGATGTTTTTATTCTCAAATGGCTTCAGCAGTTTCCTGGTTCTGGGAGGCGTTTTTTTATGCGTGACCGGTGCTGAGGCACTGTACGCAGATATGGGGCATTTCGGCAAAAAGCCTGTCTGGCTCGCCTGGTTCGGCCTGGCGTTTCCTGCTTTGTTACTCAACTACGCTGGTCAGTCAGCAATGATCCTGTCGGGTGCTGACATCACGCAGAACGTCTTCTTCCGCCTGTGCCCGCCATTCCTGCAAATTCCGCTGGTCATTCTTGCCACGCTTGCCACCATTATTGCCAGCCAGGCAATTATTACCGGGGCGTTTTCAATGACCCGGCAGGCGATCCAACTCGGCTGGCTCCCGCGTTTACGTATTAAGCAAACGACAGCGGAAAGTTACGGACAGATTTATATCGGTACGATTAACTGGCTGCTGATGGTGGTCACGGTCGGCCTCGCGATATCGTTCAAATCATCGGAAAACCTTGCTGCAGCCTACGGTATTGCGGTGTCACTGACCATGCTAATGACATCCGGGCTGTTGTTCATGGCGATGCGGCAAATCTGGGGCTGGAGTCTGCTCGCCAGTGGCCTGGTTGCCGCCTGTTTTCTGGTCATCGACAGCAGTTTCCTGATTGCCAACATCGTGAAAGTGATGGATGGCGGCTACATCCCGCTGACGCTGGCGGCCATCATTTGTGGCGTTATGCTGATCTGGAATCGGGGTGTGAAGGCGACGTCGCGCGCCATCAATGAGAAGGTGATCGATGTTGACGAGTTATTCCAGCATATCAGTGAGATGCAGATCCCACGAGTGCAGGGTACCGCTGTGTTTTTAACCCGAGCTCAGAATGGTGTTCCCCCGGTCATGCGCTGGCATGTGGCTCGTAACCATGCGTTGCAGCAGCGGGTGGTGTCGTTGACAATTGAGGTGCAGAACGTCCCTTATGTGAAGGCGGGTGAGCGACTGGTGTTTAGTGAACGGGCTCCGGACTACTGGCAGGGTGTGGCGCGCTATGGTTTTATGGAGCAACCGCATATCCCGCAGCTACTGCAGAGCGTTTCTGGCCCGCCTGCGCCGTTTGTACCAGAAGAGATAACCTGGTATCTGGGGCATGAGACCATCATTGCCCGTGAGGGGCACGGAATGGCTTCATGGCAGCGCAATTGTTTTGCTTTTATGGTGAGAAACAGTACCCACATTACCAATTACTACCGTCTGCCGGGTGACCAGGTCGTCGAAATTGGTCGGCGGGTGGCAATTTAGCTTTATTGTATGTGGTCAGAAACCTCAACCGCCTTTTTGAGTTTTCTGACCACAAAATGTATTCACTCCAGTGCCTTCACCCTCTTCCCGCTGGCGACAAATGTCCCGGCTCCCAGATGATGCAGGGTGTTCAGTTTATCTCCGTCAAACTGCCAGCGTCCGTCCACGAACGCGCGTTCATCCGCCGCGGCAAAAACCACTTCACCAAACAGCGTGTCGTATTTCTCTGCCGCCGCGGTCGCGGGCAATAATCGACACTCCATCCATGCCAGACATTTTTCTTCGATTACCGGCAAACCCAACACCGGGCCAGTGATTGCAGGGATCCCGTAGCAGTTGAATTTGTCTTCGTCGCGTCCGCTGACGCTGCCCACGGCGTAGGTCCAGTTGGCGGCCGCAACACCCGGGATAACGATGCCGAATTTTCCGCTACGCTCTATCAGTTCCCGCGACCAGGCGCTTTTGTCCACCACAATCGCGATGCGCGGAGGATCAAACTCGACGGGCATTGACCAGGCCGCAGCCATGACGTTGCGCCTGGCGATGGTTTCATCCCGGCTGGTGATGAGCACGGTTGGGCCGTGATTCAGAAGGCGGCTGGCATGATGTAATTCAACAGGGCGAAAGTGACTCATAGGGTTTCCTCATATACACAACGTTGAGTATGGCGAAAAAGCACGTAAATCAAAGTGGGCGCGTAAAATTAGTTTATAAACAAAGCATCACTATCAAAGGAAACTGATGCATGTCCCCATTTCTGACTGCCTATTTTGCCCGCATCGGCTGGAAGCAACCGACATCGGTTGATATCGACACCCTGCGTGCGCTGCATTTACACCACAACTGTGCGATCCCTTTCGAGAATATCGATGTCGTTCTGCCGCGAGAAATTCATCTGGAAGATCAGTGTCTGGTCGACAAGCTGGTTACCGCGCGGCGTGGCGGCTACTGCTTTGAGCAAAATGGTCTATTTGAGCGCGTATTACGCGAAGTCGGGTTTACGGTGCGCAGCGTTCTGGGGCGTGTGGTGTTATCCAGTCCATCGCAAATGCCGCCGCGTACGCACCGTCTGCTGCTGGTCGAGCTCAACGGCGAGCGCTGGATTGCCGATGTTGGCTTTGGTGGCCAGACGCTGACGGCTCCGGTTCGTTTAATTGCCAACGAGGAGCAGGAGACGCCGCACGGGCTTTACCGTCTGTTGAGCGAGGGCAATGACTGGGTGCTGCAGTTCCGTCACCACGAGCACTGGCAGTCGATGTACCATTTTGACCTCACGACGCAGTATTTCAGCGATTACGTGATGGGCAACTTCTGGTCGGCACACTGGCCACAATCACATTTCCGTCATCATCTGCTGATGTGCCGCCATCTGCCGGACGGCGGTAAGCTGACCCTGACCAACTTCAACTTTACCCGCTGGCAGGGGGGCCATGCTGAAGAACAGATCCATTTGCCGGATGCAGAAGCGCTGTACGCACTGATGCAGGCGCGGTTTGGCCTGGGGGTTGACGATCCTAAACACGGTTTTTCGCTGGAGGAGCTGACGGCGATAATGGCGGGATTTGAAACACACCCTCAGGCGGGGAAATAGCCGGGCAGGCACAGCACCGCCCGGCCAGAATGAGATGGCTTAGCGAATCAGAACCGTTTTCCCTTCGCCATCAACCGCTCGTGTCGACATGGTATAACGGTCGACACCGATCAGCGTGCTGAAAAGGTCTTTGGTGAAAACGGTATTCCCAAAATACCAGGAGTGGGTTGGCATGCCTTTTATGCCATGCGGTTCATCCTGTTTCATAACAGAAGCGCTACTGTCCAGTAGCCCGTAATATTGTGTGCAGTCAACATTAATGGCATTGGCTGGCACATTGTCCGGTAATCCGATGCGCCCGACGCGTGGTGCAATACCCACGCGTTTAACGTTCGATATATCAAGAGCCTGATCGAGTCTGCTGGAATAATTTGTCAGGCGAATGCAGTGCCGATATATAGAGTCACTTCGTGGATCGGGAGTAGACATAACATTACTTGAAACATCGCCGGCAATAAAAATAATCTGGCTCACTTTCCAGGCACTGTTGGCGAGGTTTGTATCATCGGCATCATCAAATGCCTCAGTTAAAACATAAGCACCGGTGGAATGTCCTAATACATGGATATTCATCGGGCAGTCCGGTTTTTGTTTTTCAGAAAGATACGCAATCCCCTCAGACATGAGCCGCATTGCGGTAAGTTTGGCTTTGTGTCTGTCAGAAAGGTAGGCGAGCGCTTTGTCGTCACTCGGCCAGTCGAATGAAACCACCAGCCCCTTAAAGCCAACGTCATTCAGTCCGTTGGCCAGAAGTCGATGTCGTTCAATGACTTCGCTTTCACTCATGTTGTATCCATGTACTGAAAACAGGAGATCCCCGCGTTGTTCACCTTTATCGTTGCGCCACTGTGCCAGTTTAGTGACTTTATCAAACCAGTCCTGAGAAGGAATAGCATGGCTGGGGTCGGGATCTTTACCGTCCGGAACCACCAGATAAGTTGTCTCGCCGACTTCAGCGGTGAATTTTCCTCTTGAGGCTTTACGAACGGACATAACATACGAAGGCATGATTAACTCCCACGATGGGTAATAAAATTTTTATGAAAAATACAGTAAGGTTATTAAGGAATATTCTTTTAATTGCTGTGATTTCTGACGTTCCTTTTTGGGCTATGCATAAAGATGAAGTGTATACGAGGGCGCTATTAAGTTGATTCTTTGCCATTCTTTATTATTGGATTTTGACATTCCTCGCATTATTTATTTGTACGGAACGCAAATTCATTCACATAGTGAATGCAAAGGTTGTTTTTTGTTGAGACAATAAAAAAGCCTGTTGCTTGCAACAGGCTTTAGAGAAAACAGTGTGTTTACCTACGCGAGCGTACCACCTGGTATCTGCGCGTCAGATATTCCACCGGTGCGCTCCACACATGCACCAGACGCGTGAACGGGAACAGCAGGAAGATGGTCATCCCCAGTACCAGATGCACGCGGAAGATAAACGCCACGCCGTCCAGATGTTCAGATGCACCGCCCCGGAACGTGACCACCGCCTGTGCCCAGTCCACCAGTTTCAGCATTTCGCTGCCGTCCGGATGTTGGGCGGAGAACGGTATCGTGGTGAGTCCCAGAATACACTGTATCAGCAGCACGCAGAGGATCAGGATATCCGCCGTGGAGGAGGTAGCGCGAATACGCGGATTCGTCAGACGACGAATCAACAGACCTGCACCGCCCACCAGCGTCAGCACGCCGCACACTCCACCTGCGATCATCGCCATCTGTTGTTTCTGCGACATCGGCAGGAACCAGGAATAGACCCAGTGCGGGGTCAACATCCCGAACAGATGCCCGAAGAAAATCCCCAGAATGCCGATGTGGAACAGATTCGACCACAGCACCATCCCGCGTTTATCCAGCATCTGGCTGGAGGAGGCGCGCCAGGTGTACTGGCCGTAGTCGTAGCGCAGCCAGCTTCCCAGCAGGAAAACGGTGCCGCACAGGTAGGGATAGATATCGTAGAAAAAGACGTTCAGATACTGGATCATTTTGGGCCTCCGGCGCTGACGTCGACATACTGCGGGGCGACGTCCTGGCTAAAGCGTCGTTGATATTGCTGCATCGGCGAGCTGTCGCACGATGTGGCGTTGTCCTCGATAAACTTGACCTGTTCCTCTTCCCAGACGGCATCCAGTGCCTGACGGGTGTCATCACGTTTTTCACCGGAAACCTGTTTGGTGACACTGTCACTTGAAAGGCGACTGCCGGCGAGGGTAAGCAGGGCGTCGAACAGCTGATAATGCGCCACACCGCGCTGTTTCAGGCGTCCACCGATCAGCGCCAGGATCGGCGCAACGTTTTGCAGCCCTTCGCGTGCTTCGTCGTCGGTGACGATGCTGAGATATTCCAGATAGAGCGGCAGATAGTCTGGCAGCTCGCGACAGTCCAGCTGCAGTCCGGCTTTCTCGTACTGGCTCATCAGATCGACCATCGCCTGACCGCGATCGCGGGACTCAGCATGAACATGCTCGAACAGCAGCAGCGATGTCGCGCGACCCCGTTCAAACACTTCGCACCACTCCGCTTGTTTATCCAGCAGTACCGCCCCCAGGTGCTGCCGGGCAAACGGCAGCAGCATGGGGGCATCCTGTTCTACAAGGGAAAGTGCTTCCTCGCGGTTTTCCCATAACGTTTCATCGGGATACTCAATCAGTAACGCGATGATCTTGAGGATTTGCATTATTCTCCCTCCCCATGTTCGCGTACTTCAGTGATGTTGATGGCATCAATGCGGTGGCTGTTGAAGAGGTTGAATTTGGTGTCGGAGCCGTGGCAGCCGTCACCAAAGGTAAAGCCGCAGCCATTTTTCTCCGGGAAGGCATCCTGCGCCATTTCGCGGTGGCTGGTCGGGATCACGAAGCGGTCTTCGTAGTTGGCGATAGCGAGGTAGCGGTACATCTCCTCAACCTGTTCAACGCTCAGGCCCACTTCTTCGATGGCGCGGGTATCGGTCACGCCCTCAACGGTCTGAGAACGCTTGTAGTGACGCATCGCCATCATGCGTTTCAGGGCGCGCAGCACCGGGCCGGTATCGCCTGCACTGAGCATGTTCGCCAGGTACTGTACCGGAATACGCAGGTTCTCTACCGCAGGCAGCACACCGTCGTTCATCGGCAGGCCACCGGCGTCGGCGTAAGACTGAATCGGTGACAGCGGCGGTACATACCAGACCATCGGCAGGGTACGGTATTCCGGGTGCAGTGGCAGGGCGAGCTTCCAGTCCATCGCCATTTTGTACACCGGTGATTTTTGTGCAGCTTCAATCACGTTCGCCGGAATACCCTGTTTCAGCGCTTCTTCAATCACCGCCGGATCGTGTGGGTTGAGGAACACGTCGCACTGGCGTTCATACAGATCGGTTTCATGCTCGGTGCTGGCCGCTTCTTCAATGCGGTCGGCGTCGTACAACAGCACGCCGAGATAGCGGATGCGCCCGACGCAGGTTTCCGAGCACACCGTCGGCTGGCCGGATTCAATGCGCGGATAGCAGAAGATGCATTTTTCTGACTTCCCGCTTTTCCAGTTGAAGTAGATCTTTTTGTACGGGCAGCCGCTGATACACATGCGCCAGCCGCGGCATTTGTCCTGGTCGATCAGCACAATACCGTCTTCTTCACGTTTGTAGATGGCTCCGCTCGGGCAGGTGGCGACACAGCTTGGGTTCAGGCAGTGTTCGCACAAGCGAGGGAGATACATCATGAAGGTGTTTTCAAACTGGCCGTACATCTCCTTCTGGATCTTCTGGAAGTTGCGGTCGCGGGCACGCTTTTCGAACTCGCCCCCAAGCAGCTCTTCCCAGTTTGGGCCGCCGACGATTTTGTCCATCCGCTTGCCGCTAATCAGCGAGCGCGGGCGGGCGGTGGGCAGGTGGTCGCCCTCCGGCGCACGGTGCAGATCCTGGTAATCAAAGGTGAATGGCTCGTAGTAATCGTCAATGCCGGGCAGGGACGGGTTAGCGAAGATTTTCGACAGTACGCCCACGCGGCTGCCGAGGCGTGGCGTGAGTTTGCCGGTAATACCGCGCACCCAGCCGCCTTGCCACTCCTCCTGATCTTCCCAGTTCTTCGGGTAGCCAATACCCGGTTTCGTTTCGACGTTGTTAAACCACGCATATTCCATGCCTTCGCGTCCGGTCCAGACGTTCTTACAGGTGACCGAGCAGGTATGACAGCCAATGCACTTATCGAGATTCAGTACCATTCCAACCTGTGAGCGTATTTTCATTTTTTCGCCTCCTGTACCTGATCCCGACCTTCGCCATCCAGCCAGTTAATGTTTTTCATTTTGCGGATCATAATGAACTCGTCGCGGTTGGAGCCGACGGTACCGTAATAGTTGAAGCTGTAGGCCAGCTGCGCGTAACCGCCAATCATGTGCGTCGGTTTTGGACACACGCGCGTCACCGAGTTATGGATACCACCGCGGCGTCCTGTCACTTCGGAACCCGGAATGTTCAGGATGCGCTCCTGGGCGTGGTACATCATGGTCATGCCCGGCGGAACACGCTGGCTCACCACCGCACGGGCAGTGAGCGCGCCGTTGGCGTTGAAGACTTCGATCCAGTCGTTGTCCTCAATGCCGAGCTCTTTGGCATCGGCTTCGCTGATCCAGACAATCGGCCCGCCGCGCGACAGCGTCTGCATCAGCAGGTTTTCGCTGTAGGTGGAGTGAATGCCCCATTTCTGGTGCGGGGTCAGGAAGTTGAGCGCTTTCTCCGGGAAACCGTTCGGCGGAATTTCCCGCATATGGGTGACGCTACGGGTATCAATCGGCGGACGGTAGGCCACCAGGCTCTCCCCGAAAGCGCGCATCCACGGGTGATCCTGATACAGCTGCTGGCGACCAGAAACCGTGCGCCACGGGATCAGCTCGTGCACGTTGGTGTACCCGGCGTTGTAGGAGACATGTTCGCTCTCAAGACCGGACCAGGTCGGGCTGGAGATGATTTTTCGCGGTTGGGCCTGGATATCGCGGAAACGAATTTTCTCGTCTTCTTTGTTCAGCGCCAGGTGGGTATGGTCGCGCCCGGTCAGTTGCCCGAGCGCCTCCCAGGCTTTTACCGCCACCTGGCCGTTGGTTTCCGGCGCAAGGGCGAGGATCACTTCCGACGCATCAATCGCCGTTTCAATCAACGGTCGGCCTTTCGCCGGGCCATCACGTTTGACGTAGTTCAGCTTGCCGAGGAAATCGACCTCGTTCTGCGTGTTCCACGAGATGCCTTTTCCGCCGTTGCCGAGTTTGTCCATCAGCGGGCCAAGCGACGTGAAGCGCTCCCAGGTTTCGGGATAGTTACGCTCGACAACGGCAATGTTGGGAGCCGTTTTGCCGGGGATTAAATCGCATTCACCTTTGCGCCAGTCCTGGATATCAAACGGCTGCGACAGCTCGCCCGGGGAGTCATGCTGTAACGGCTGCAGCACCACGTCCGTTTCTGTGCCCAGGTGGCCGACGCACACTTCCGAGAACACTTTGGCGATCTCTTTGTAGATTTCCCAGTCGCTGCGGGATTCCCACGCCGGGTCAACGGCGGCAGAAAGTGGGTGAATAAACGGATGCATATCCGAGGTATTCATGTCGTCTTTTTCATACCAGGTAGCCGTTGGCAGGACGATATCGGAGAACAGGCAGGTGCTGGACATGCGGAAATCCAGCGTGACCAGCAGGTCGAGCTTGCCCTCAATGGCTTTGGTCTGCCACTCCACTTCTTCAGGCTTGACGTCATCGGTCGAACCGAGATCCTCGCCCTGAATGCCGCTCTCGGTACCCAGCAGGTACTTCAGCATATATTCATGGCCTTTACCGGAGGATCCGAGCAGGTTCGAGCGCCAGACAAACAGGTTACGCGGGTGGTTTTTGCCGTTGTCCGGTTGTTCACAGGCAAAGCGGATATCGCCCGATTTTAATGCCTGAACGGTGTACTCCTGCGGCGTCATGCCTGCCGCGTCGGCGCGTGCTTTCACGTGCAGCGGATTGAGGTTGAGCTGCGGAGCGGAAGGCAGCCAGCCCATGCGTTCGGCGCGGACGTTAAAGTCGATCAGATGTCCGGTGAATTTCGAGGCGTCCGCCAGCGGGGAGAGCAACTCCTGCGCCGTCAGTTTTTCGTAACGCCACTGGCTGGCGTGGTTATAGAAGTATGAGGTGCTGTTCATCTGACGCGGTGGACGGTTCCAGTCCAGCGCGAAAGCCAGCGGCAGCCAGCCGGTTTGTGGGCGCAATTTCTCCTGGCCGACATAGTGCGACCAGCCGCCGCCGCTTTGCCCGACGCAACCGCAGAAGACCAGCATGTTGATCATCCCACGGTAGTTCATATCCATGTGGTACCAGTGGTTCACACCGGCACCGAGGATGATCATCGAACGACCGTGAGTTTTGTGGGCGGTGTCGGCAAACTCCCGGGCGATTTTTTCGATAAGAAAAGCAGGCACGCCGGTAATTTGCTCGCCCCAGGCCGGGGTGTAGGCTTTGATTTCGCCGTAACTTCCTGCCGCGTTACTGTCTTCCAGACCGCGATCGAGACCGTAATTAGCCAGTATCAGATCGTACACGCTGGCGACACGCTTTTGGCTACCGTCAGCAAGCGTCAGGGTTTTGCTCGGGACGCGGCGATACAGCACCGGCTCCTGTTTCACACTGCGGAAGTGCGGGTTTTCGTTACCGCCAAAGTAAGGGAAGGCCACGTCAGCGACGTTGTCATGCGTAATCAGCAAAGAGAGCGTCAGCTCGGTTTCATGGCCTGCTGCCAGTGGCTCAAGGTTCCATTTTCCTTTTTCGCCCCAGCGGAAACCAATAGAACCATTTGGCACCACCAGATTACCGGCGATATCAAAGGCGATGGTTTTCCATTCCGGGTTATTGGTTTCGCCAAGACCCTCGGCCAGATCCGAGGCGCGTAGCATACGCCCCGGTACCACGCGGCCATCCTCTTGCTCGTCGAGAAGTACCAGCATCGGCATGTCAGTGTAGCGGCGGCAGTAGTTGAGGAAATAGTCGCTTGGGTTATCAAGGTGGAACTCTTTGAGGATCACATGGCCCATGGCCATCGCCAGCGCGCTGTCGGTGCCTTGTTTCGGCGCGAGCCACTGGTCACTCAGCTTTGCCACTTCGGAGAAATCCGGGGTGATGGCGACGGTTTTGGTGCCTTTGTAACGCACTTCAGTAAAGAAGTGGGCGTCGGGCGTACGCGTCTGCGGTACGTTCGAACCCCAGGCAATGATGTAGCTGGAGTTGTACCAGTCGGCAGACTCCGGCACGTCGGTCTGTTCGCCCCAGGTCATTGGTGAAGCCGGGGGTAAGTCACAGTACCAGTCATAGAAGCTCAGGCAGGTACCGCCGAGCAGGGAGAGGTAACGCGTACCGGCGGCGTAGGAAACCATCGACATCGCCGGAATAGGCGAGAAACCGGCCACGCGATCCGGGCCATAGTTCTTGATAGTCCAGACGTTGGCGGCGGCAATCAGCTGATTCAGCTCTTTCCAGCTGGAGCGGATAAACCCACCACGCCCGCGCGCCTGCTTGTAGCTTTGGCTCTTTTGCGGATCGCCCTGAATCGCGTCCCAGGCCAGCACCGGGTCGTTGTGCTGTGCCAGTGCCTCGCGCCACAGCTCAATCAGTTTACGGCGCACCAGCGGGTATTTCAGACGGTTGGCACTGTAGAGGTACCAGGAGTAACTCGCGCCACGCGGGCAGCCGCGCGGTTCATGGTTGGGCAGGTCAGGGCGGGTGCGCGGGTAGTCGGTCTGTTGGGTTTCCCAGGTCACTAGCCCGTTTTTGACATAAATCTTCCAGCTGCAGGAGCCGGTACAGTTCACGCCGTGGGTGGAGCGCACAATCTTGTCAAACTGCCAGCGCTGACGGTAGCTGTCCTCCCAGTCACGGTTGGTGTTATACACCTGCCCGTGTCCATTGGCGAAACTGTCGCCCTTTTGTTTGAAATAGCGGAAGCGATCCAACAGTTTACTCATGACATTTCTCCTGCTCCGATAACATTGCCGGACGGCACTGCACCGCTATCCGGCGAAAGACGATGCGTTATTTTTGTGAGGATTTACGGCCATACGTCAGCCAGGTGACGAACACGCAGATGATGTAAAACACGAGGAAAACTTTCATCGCACCAACCGGTGAGCCGGTCATCGCCAGCGAGGTGCCAAAGGCTTTTGGGATAAAGAACCCGCCGACGGCACCAATCGCCGAGATAAAGCCGAGCGCGGCGGCGGTTTCGGTCACCGCTTCATGCTGCGCCTGCTCGTCGGTTCCTCCGCGCTGTTTCACGCGGGTAATGGTTATCTGACGGAAAATGATGGCAATCATCTGGAAGGTGGAGCCACTGCCCAGTCCGGCGGTGAGGAATAACCCCATAAAGACCAGATAGAAGGCGATAAAGTTGCCTGAACCGGAGCCGGGGAGCGTCAGGAAAAGCAGGGCGCTGAAGACGGCCATAAAGATAAAGTTGATCAGCGTGACGCGCACACCGCCGAGCTTGTCTGAGATCATCCCGCCAGCGGAACGCGCCAGCGCACCAATCAACGGGCCAAAGAAGGCGAGATGGAGAATATTGACGTCAGGAAACTGGGTTTTCGACAGCATGGCAAAACCTGCCGAGAAACCGATAAAAGAACCGAATGTTGCCAGATAGAGCAGGCTGAGTAGCCAGAGATGAAAACGCTTCAGTACCGGGAGCTGACTGGCAATGGAGGCTTTTGAGCTGGCAATATCGTTCATGCCAAAAAAGGCCGCAATGGTCGCCAGCAGCAGAAGCGGTGCCCAGAACCAGGCCGCATTTGCCAGCCACATTGACGAGCCATCCTCCTGCGGTACGCCTTTTACGCCGAGGAAGGTAAACATCGGCAGGAATATCACCAGTGGCGCAACCAGCTGCATCACGCTGACGCCCAGATTGCCCAGCCCGCCGTTGATGCCCAGCGCGCTGCCCTGTTTTGCTTTCGGGAAAAAGAAGCTGATATTACCCATGCTGGAGGCGAAGTTGGCTCCGGCAAATCCGCACAGCAGCGCGATGATGATAAATACCCAGTACGGCGTGGCCGTATTCTGAATGGCGATCCCCAGCCAGACGCAAGGAATAATCAGGATCACCGTACTTAATACCGTCCAGTAGCGCCCACCAAATATCGGTACCATGAAAGAGTAGGGGACACGCAATATCGCACCGGAAAGAGAGGGTAATGCGGTCAGCATAAAAAGCTGGTCAGTGGTGAAATGAAATCCGACTTTATTGAGATTGACCGTAATGGCACTAAATAACATCCATACGCAAAAAGCCAGTAGCAGACAAGCCACAGAAATCAAAAGATTTCGTCGTGCGATATGTTTTCCTTTATTCTCCCAAAAGTCGGCGTTTTCCGGTTTCCAGTTACTCAACAGATGATGATTGTTTTTCTCACTTTGTTGTGACATATCGCCCTCTTGCTTAACCAGGTAAAGAGAAAAGTGAAGTTAAAACAGATAGATAACTGCCTGAATATTGTTAAAGTTATTAGGTGTTTTGGGATACCATTGAAAGGATAGATAAAAAAGCGAACCCCCGAGTGTGGAGTGGAAACATGGATTCGCTTAATGTGTTACTAAGTGTAACTTTTGACGGGAGTTAATACTCCGTAGGAGGTATTAAAACAATTCCAGTGAGATGAGCTTGTCGAGATGTTTATTAAACGCCGCATCGTCCATTTCGGGCATATTTAAAATATAAATTCCGTCAAGGCCACACACCAGCCCGATCAACCGCCACGCAACATTTTCTGCCCGGTCAGTATGGGTGAACTCACCGGCCTCTCTGCCTGCGCAGATAATCGTGACGGTCTCCTGGTGCCACATTTCCATCGTCAGCACATAGGCACCCTTAATGTCATGATCCCGGCTCGCCAGAATTTGAGCCTCCCGCCACAGGCGAATATAAGGTTCAAACCCACCCTCATCGCTGCCAAGCATGGCACGCAGGCGCTCACGCCAGCTGACGTTTTCACCGGCCACTTCGGCATCAAGCAGTTCGCGGATCAACCGGACAAAGGCCAGTGATTTTAACTCGCCACCGGAAGTAAAATGGTGGTGGACTTGCCCGGTCGCGACACCCGCTTCGGCAGCAATGCGGCGTACCGTCATTGCCGACAGCCCTTCGACCAGTGCCACGCGCATGGCCGCCTGTAAGATCTCTTCCCGCCGCTCATCCTTGCTCAGATAACGCATTTTTACTCACTCTCAATGGGGGTGAAACAAGTGTAACAAAAAGCTGGACACGTGTTCAACATCGCGTAGGATCGCATTCTGGACGTGTGTCCAGGTTTGAGTGAAAAGGAAATTTATGTTTCGTCAGTGGTTAGCGTTAGTGATTATCGTGCTGGTTTATATTCCGGTGGCGATTGACGCGACGGTACTGCATGTTGCTGTGCCGACATTGAGTATGACGCTGGGAGCCAGCGGTAACGAATTATTGTGGATCATCGATATTTATTCGCTGGTCATGGCCGGAATGGTGCTGCCAATGGGCGCGCTGGGCGACCGCATTGGTTTTAAGCGGCTGTTAATGATTGGCAGCACGTTGTTTGGCGTATCATCGCTGGCGGCAGCATTAGCGCCCTCGGCAGGCTGGCTTATTGCGGCGCGCGCCTCGCTGGCGATTGGTGCGGCCATGATCATCCCGGCTACGCTTGCGGGGATCCGCACCTTGTTCGTCAACGCCCGGGATCGCAATATCGCGCTCGGCGTCTGGGCGGCGGTGGGTTCTGGTGGCGCTGCTTTTGGTCCATTGATTGGCGGTATGCTGCTGGAGCATTTTTACTGGGGATCGGTATTTTTGATCAACGTACCGATCGTACTGGTCGTTGTCTCGCTGGCCGCGCGTTTTGTTCCGCACCAGCAAGGACGGCCTGAACAGCCACTGAATATTAGCCATGCAATCATGCTGATTGTGGCCATTTTGCTGCTGGTCTACAGCGCAAAAACGGCGCTGAAGGGGGCACTTTCTCCGTGGCTGGTGGTGGGGACGCTGCTCACCGGTGCGGTGATGCTGTTTATCTTCGTGCGCATTCAGCTGCGTGCCCGCGTGCCGATGATTGATATGCGCCTGTTCTGTCACCGTATTATTTTAAGCGGCGTGGTGATGGCGATGACCGCGATGATTGCGCTGGTTGGGTTTGAGCTGCTGATGGCACAAGAGCTGCAGTTCGTTCATGGTTTCACGCCGTTTGAAGCCGGGATGTTTATGTTGCCATTGATGGTTGCGAGTGGGTTCAGTGGCCCAATTGCTGGCGCGCTGGTCGGGCATCTGGGGCTGCGCGCCGTCGCTGCCGGGGGGATGGGACTGAGTGCCGTGAGCTTTATTGGGCTGTCGATGCTCGATTTCAGCACCCAACAGTGGCAGGCGTGGAGCCTGATGGTGCTGCTCGGCTTTAGCGCCGCCAGCGCGCTGCTGGCATCCACCTCGGCAATTATGGCGGCCGCACCAAAAGAGAAGGCCGCTGCCGCAGGGGCAATTGAAACCATGTCTTATGAGCTGGGGGCAGGGCTTGGGATCGCCATTTTCGGTCTGCTGTTAACCCGCAGTTTCTCAGCGTCGATTGCGCTGCCACAGGGGCTGGATACATCGCTGGTCGACCAGGCGTCCTCATCAATTGGTGAAGCGGTGAAGGTGGCGCAGGATCTTGCTCCAGACACGGCAGACGCACTGATCGCGGCGGCAAAATCCGCGTTTATCACGTCACACAGCATTGCGTTGGGCAGTGCAGGGGGCATGTTGTTGATACTGGCGGTCGGAATTTGGTTTAGCCTGGCAAAAGTGGCTAAGCAGTAAAGACAAGCCCGGCGACGAGCCCTTTGAAAACGGGCTACGCCGCATGCAAAGGGATAACTGCCTACGACGCAAGCAGGCAGCCTTTATCCAGCGCTTCAATCTCAGTGCCGCTGAAACGGGCATATTGTCCGGTCAAGCGCCAGAACGCGGGTTGCGTTTCGGTGTAAATTTCAGCGGCCAGTACCAGACGTCGTCTCTCATCTTCGCTCATTTCCAGCAACGTCCAGGGAATAAAGTACCGCGCCGTTGAAGTCAGTTCGAGCCACAAAGGGCAACCACATCCCGGGCAAAACCAGCGTTCACCGCGTGCGGATGACGAGAAATGGGAAGGTGCGATGGAGCCTTGCTCAACAAGGGGTTTTCCCTGTGCTTCCAGGTACATACCGATACCACCAGACCATTTCTGGCACAGCGTGCAGTGACAGGCGTAGACGTCGAAATCATTGAGGCTTACGCTGAACTGACTCATCCCACATAAGCAGCGTCCTTTAAAAATATGCATGGCGTTCTCCTTTATTACGCCAGTAAAACTGGTATAAAAAAAGCCAGCCACGAGGGCTGGCCTTTTCAGACTGACAAATCTTAGAACTGGTAGGTCAGGCCTACAGCTACGATGTTGTCGGTAGTCACGCCAGCAGCTTTGGTGAATTTGTTGTCATCAAGCAGGTTGATTTTGTAATCAACATAGGTGGACATGTTTTTGTTGAAGTAGTAAGTCGTGCCCAGATCGATGTACTCAACCAGATCCTGGTCGCCGTAAGTACCGATGTCTTTACCTTTGGATTTCAGGTAAGCGATGGATGGACGCAGACCAAAGTCGAACTGGTACTGTGCAACCACTTCGAAGTTCTGAGCTTTGTTCGCGATATAACCGTCACCGAAGTTGGTCATGTTGCGGGTTTCAGAGTAGGTGGTTGCCAGGTAGATGCTGTTCGCATCATATTTCAGGCCAGTTGCCCACACTTCAGCGTTCTCACCACCAGCGTTCATGGTGTCAACTACGCGACCAGCACTAACCTGCTTGTCAGTACGGTCAGATTTCGCATAGGTTGCACCCACGCCGAAACCGTTCATTTCGTAGGTAGAAGACAGACCCCAGCCGTCGCCGTTCGATTCGGTGATGTCATTACCACGGTCGTTTTTACCCTGGTACTGAGCGGCAATGTTCAGACCGTCAACCAGACCGAAGAAATCGCTGTTACGGTAGGTTGCAACGCCAGTGGTACGCTGAGTCATGAAGGCGTCAGACTGGGTCCAGGTATCGCCACCGAATTCTGGCAGAACGTCAGTCCATGCGCCGATGTCGTAAGCCACACCGTAGTTACGACCGTAGTCGATAGAACCGAATTCGTTGAATTTCAGACCCGCGAATGCCAGACGAGTTTTGTTGCCGTCAGCACCCTGAGATTCAGAACGGTTGCCTTTGAACTCATATTCCCACTGGCCGTAACCGGTCATCTGGTCGTTGATCTGAGTTTCACCTTTGAAGCCCAGACGAACGTAAGTTTTGTCGCCGTCGTCGCCAGTAGCATCAGAGAAATAGTGCAGACCAGTTACTTTACCGTACAGATCCAGCTTGTTACCGTCTTTGTTAAATACTTCAGCAGCGTTTACAACGCCAGCTGCCAGCATAGAAGTTACTGCCACTGCAACTAATTTAAGTTTCATCTTAAATAATCCTTATAATTTTCTTTAGGTATTCCTGAACCATTATTGAACGATTTTTAAACGAGGCCGCTCGTCAATGGCATGCTATTTTTAAAAATCTTGTATCCCCCTTTCAATAATAAGTTTCAAAATATTAGCAATAATTTCAATTAGTGTGATCGGGATCGAAAAAATTGCCGAAAAATGCACTGATTTGGTTATCATTTAACCAAATAATGATTGTTTTACAGACATGACAATTAATGAAAATATAGTTTTTTAGTGGTTTAGTTTTTCTTTGTAATTATTGTTGTTTTCGTGGGGTTTGTGATAGCTGAGATGAGAATGATGACGTTAAAACAGTGTGTTACGGTGATCTTCGGGGTAATTCCTCTCCGGGTTTACTGAAATATCCAGAAATAAACTATTGCAACAAGTGCTATATACATCGTAAATATTTGCAGGGAAGTAGTCACGTTCCGTTGTCAATTTATGTCAATTAATGCATTTCAGAATTTACGTGACAAGGGAATATAAACAAAAATTGCCAGCGTCCTCCATCGTTCTGATAAATATTCTGACGCCCGATCACACTTTAAATTTAGGTTAGTTTTTGCCGGGCAGAAACACGCCCGGCACGGGTTATTTTCGCGTGGCAAACCAGCACAGCAGTGACCCGGCGCAGACCATCAGAGCACCTTGCCAGAAGGCGAATGACAGTGGGGCGCTCAGTAATACGCTCGCCAGCGCGGCCGATAATACCGGGGTAAAATAAGAAACAGCAGCCAGTACAGTAACGTTGCCGTGGAGAATACCGATATTCCACGAGGCATAGCCAAACCCCAGTGCCACACCACACATGAATAACTTCACAACCACCGGGATACTGAACACCATTTCAGGTTGATCGCTCACCGCGTATTTCACCCACAGACTGAGCGCCGTAAGCAAAACAAAGAGGGTGATACCGTTTTGCCCTTTGGCAAATTTGCTGGTCACGGTGCAGTAGGCCGCCCAGATAAATGCACCGGCAAACGCCAGCGCATAACTGAGCGGATTAGAGATAACGTTGCGGACTATTTCATCCACGTGGAGCCCGTTCTCCCCCCCTAATACCCAGCCCACCCCAAGTAGCGAGATAGCTAATCCGGGGATCACCCACAGGGTTGATTTTTGACCGTTGAACAAAATCGCAAACACAATGGTCAGGCTAGGCCACAGATAATTAACCATCCCGACCTCAATGGCCTGAGAACGCGTTGCGGCATATCCGAGCGACAGCGCAAGGCAAATTTCGTAGGTGACAAACAAGACGCTACCCGCAATAAGATAACGTGGAGAGAAACGTCGAATATCAGGAAAACCAACCGTTACCAGACACAATAACCCGCTCAGGGTGTATATCATCGCCGCGCCGCCCACTGGCCCCAGTCCCTCACTCACGCTGCGAATGAGTCCAACCATTGTGCTCCATAACAGGATTGCTGCCAGACCAATGAGCGTTGCTCTTTTTCTGTCCATTATCTTGCCATCACCATCAATATCAAAGGGAAAATGTATAGCATTAATCCGCCGTGTATCGCGAATTATTCCGTTAACCGCTTAATCATAAAGGAGTATTTAAATTCACCAGGGGTGACTATTAAGGGGGCGAAGACTGGCGACCTTGATTTGACGCAAAAAAATCAGGGGCTTTGCTGTTAGTTTGCGGCGCGAAGTCTTATCAGATAACGAGGACAACAATGGACGTCAGCCGCAGACAATTTTTTAAAATCTGCGCGGGCGGTATGGCCGGAACCACAGCCGCGATGCTGGGATTTGCTCCCAAAATGGCGCTGGCTCAGGCGCGCAACTATAAACTGCTGCGAGCCAAAGAGATCCGTAACACCTGCACATACTGCTCCGTAGGTTGTGGGCTTTTAATGTATAGCCTGGGCGATGGCGCGAAGAACGCCAGAGAAGCGATTTATCATATCGAAGGGGATCCGGATCATCCGGTGAGCCGTGGGGCGTTATGCCCGAAAGGAGCCGGTTTGCTGGACTACGTCCACAGTGAAAACCGTCTGCGTTACCCGGAATACCGTGCGCCAGGTTCTGACAAGTGGCAGCGAATCTCCTGGGACGACGCGTTCTCCCGGATAGCCAAACTGATGAAGGCCGACCGCGATGCCAACTTTATGGAGAAGAACGCCCAGGGCGTGACGGTTAACCGCTGGCTTTCCACCGGGATGCTCTGTGCCTCTGCGGCAAGTAATGAAACCGGCATGCTGACGCAAAAATTTGTGCGCTCACTCGGCATGCTGGCGGTAGACAACCAGGCACGCGTCTGACACGGACCAACGGTAGCAAGTCTTGCTCCAACATTTGGTCGCGGTGCGATGACCAACCACTGGGTTGATATCAAAAACGCCAACGTCGTGATGGTGATGGGCGGCAACGCCGCTGAAGCACATCCGGTGGGATTCCGCTGGGCGATGGAAGCGAAAAACAACAACGATGCGACGCTTATCGTCGTCGATCCGCGCTTTACGCGTACGGCATCGGTGGCCGATATCTATGCACCAATCCGCTCAGGTACGGACATAACGTTCCTGTCTGGCGTGCTGTTGTACCTGATCGAAAATAACAAAATTAACGCGGAATACGTTAAACACTACACCAACGCGAATCTGCTGGTGCGGGATGACTTTGCCTTCGATGACGGTCTGTTCAGCGGTTATGACGCACAAAAACGTCAGTACGATAAATCGTCCTGGAACTATCAGTTCGATGAGAACGGCTATGCGAAACGCGATGAAACCCTGACCGATCCGCGCTGCGTGTGGAACCTGCTGAAACAGCACGTTTCCCGCTACACGCCGGATGTGGTGGAGAACATCTGCGGTACGCCGAAAGCGGACTTCCTCAAAGTGTGTGAAGTGCTGGCTTCCACCAGTGCGGCGGACAGAACCACCACGTTCCTGTATGCGCTGGGCTGGACGCAGCACACCGTGGGCGCGCAGAACATCCGTACGATGGCGATGATCCAGTTGCTGCTTGGCAACATGGGTATGGCGGGTGGTGGCGTGAATGCGCTGCGTGGTCACTCCAACATCCAGGGATTGACCGATCTGGGGCTGCTTTCCACCAGTTTGCCGGGTTATCTGACGCTGCCGTCAGAAAAACAGACTGATTTCCAGACCTGGCTCACGGCGAATACGCCAAAAGCCACGCTGGCCGATCAGGTGAACTACTGGAGTAACTATCCGAAGTTCGCCGTCAGCCTGATGAAATCTTTCTACGGCGATGATGCGCGCAAAGAGAACGACTGGGGCTTTGAGTGGTTGCCAAAATGGGATCAGTCTTACGACGTCATCAAGTATTTCAACATGATGGATAAGGGTAACGTCACGGGCTATATCTGCCAGGGCTTTAACCCGGTGGCCTCGTTCCCGGACAAAAACAAGGTGGTGCGCAGCCTGAGTCAGCTGAAGTACATGGTGGTTATCGACCCGCTGGTGACTGAAACCTCCACGTTCTGGCAGAACCACGGTGAATCAAACGATGTCGATCCGGCATCGATTCAGACCGAAGTGTTCCGTCTGCCGTCGACCTGTTTTGCCGAAGAAGACGGTTCTATTGCTAACTCTGGCCGTTGGCTGCAGTGGCACTGGAAAGGTCAGGATGCACCGGGTGAAGCGCGTAACGACGGCGAGATCCTGGCCGGGATTTACCATCGTCTGCGCGAGATGTACCGCACCGAAGGCGGCAAAGGTGCTGAACCACTGCTGAAGATGAGCTGGGACTACAAACAGCCTGATCACCCGGAGTCCGAAGAGGTGGCCAAAGAGAACAACGGCGTGGCGCTGGCGGATCTCTATGATGCCAGCGGTAACCTTGTGGCGAAAAAAGGCCAGTTGCTGAGCAGCTTCGCGCTGCTGCGCGATGACGGTACGACGGCGTCTTCCTGCTGGATCTACGCCGGTAGCTGGACGGAGCAGGGTAACCAGATGGCCAACCGCGACAACGCTGATCCGTCAGGTCTGGGCAATACGCTGGGCTGGGCATGGGCGTGGCCGCTGAACCGCCGCGTGCTGTACAACCGCGCCTCAGCGGATATCAACGGTAAGCCGTGGGATCCGAAACGCATGTTGATCCAGTGGAACGGGTCGAAGTGGGCGGGTAACGATATCCCGGACTTCAACACCGCCGCGCCGGGCAGTGCGACCGGGCCGTTTATCATGCAGCCGGAAGGGCTGGGGCGTCTGTTTGCTCTCGATAAGCTGGCGGAAGGGCCATTCCCGGAACACTACGAACCGATGGAAACGCCACTGGGCACTAACCCGCTGCACCCGAACGTGATCTCCAGCCCGGTGGTGCGTATCTACGAGGACGACGTGCTGCGTTTAGGCAAGAAGGATAAGTTCCCGTATGTGGGGACGACCTATCGCCTGACCGAGCATTTCCACACCTGGACCAAGCACGCGCGGCTTAACGCCATCGCCCAGCCGGAACAGTTTGTGGAAATCAGCGAAACGCTGGCGAAAGCGAAAGGGATTGCTAACGGCGACCGCGTGAAGGTCAGCAGCAAGCGCGGCTTTATTCGCGCGGTTGCGGTAGTGACCCGCCGTCTGCAGTCGCTGAACGTTCATGGTCAGCAGGTGGAAACGGTGGGTATTCCGCTGCACTGGGGCTTTGAAGGTGTGGCGCAGAAAGGCTACATCGCCAATACCCTGACGCCAAACGTCGGCGATTCCAACTCGCAGACGCCGGAGTATAAAGCGTTTCTGGTCAACATCGAGAAAGCGTAAGGAGCGAATAAATGGCGATGGAAACACAAGACATTATTAAGCGCTCCGCGACCAATCCGATCACGCCCGCACCTCGTGTGCGGGATGACAAGGCTGAAGTCGCAAAGCTAATCGATGTCTCTTCCTGCGTGGGCTGCAAGGCCTGCCAGGTGGCCTGTTCTGAGTGGAATGACATCCGCGACGACGTGGGGCACTGCGTGGGGGTTTACGATAACCCGGCGGATCTGAGCGCCAAATCCTGGACGGTGATGCGCTTTAGCGAAACCGACCAGAACGGCAAGCTGGAATGGCTGATCCGCAAAGACGGCTGTATGCACTGTGAAGACCCGGGTTGCCTCAAGGCATGTCCGTCTGCCGGGGCAATTATTCAGTACGCCAACGGGATTGTCGATTTTCAGCAGGACAACTGTATTGGCTGCGGCTACTGCATCGCGGGCTGTCCGTTTAACATTCCGCGACTCAATAAAGAGGATAACCGGGTATACAAATGCACCCTGTGTGTGGATCGCGTCAGCGTGGGACAGGAGCCTGCCTGTGTGAAGACCTGTCCGACCGGGGCCATTCACTTCGGCACCAAAAGGGAGATGCTGGAGGTGGCGCAGCAGCGCGTGGATAAACTGAAAGCACGCGGCTACGAAAATGCAGGCATTTATAACCCGCAGGGCGTGGGCGGTACGCACGTGATGTACGTACTGCACCATAACGACCAGCCGGAGTTGTACCACAATCTGCCGAAAGATCCGGCGATCGATACCTCGATCAACCTGTGGAAAGGGGCGCTTAAACCGCTCTCTGCAGCGGGCTTTATCGCCACCTTTGCCGGGTTGATTTATCACTACATCGGTATCGGGCCAAACAAAGAGGTAGATGACGACGAGGAGGAGCATCATGAGTAAGTCGAAGATGATTGTGCGCACGAAGTTTATCGACCGCGCCTGTCACTGGACGGTGGTGATCTGCTTCTTTCTGGTGGCGGTTTCGGGGATTTCGTTCTTCTTCCCGACGCTGCAGTGGCTGACTGAAACGTTTGGTACGCCGCAAATGGGACGAATTCTGCACCCGTTCTTCGGTGTACTGATTTTCGTGGTGCTGATGTTTATGTTTGTGCGCTTCGTGCACCACAACATCCCGGATAAGCAGGATATTCCGTGGGTCAAAGGCATCGTCGAAGTCCTGAAAGGGAACGAACATAACGTTGCGAAAGTGGGCAAATACAACGCCGGGCAGAAGATGATGTTCTGGAGCATCATGAGCATGATTTTTGTGCTGCTGGTGACCGGGGTGATTATCTGGCGTCCGTACTTTGCGCACTATTTCCCGATTCAGGTGATTCGTTATGCGCTGCTGATCCACGCGACGTCGGCCATTATTCTGATCCACGCCATCCTGATCCATATGTATATGGCGTTCTGGGTGAAAGGATCGATTAAAGGGATGATTGAAGGAAAGGTGAGCCGCCGCTGGGCGCAGAAACACCATCCACGCTGGTACCGTGATGTTGAACGTCTTGAAGCGAAACAAGACAGTACGGAAGGTATAAAGTAAGCTCTGCGCCGTCGGCGTTGACCGACGGCGCTTCGCTTGCGTGGGCCATTAACGCGTCAATACAGCAGACTCCCGGCCATATCAGAACCGCTCGTCAACATAGCGGAACGGATATTTTGTAGGTTTTACCTTGCCAATTTTTCGCTTCGGTAATTCAACGGGCTCAACGTGCATCGCTTTATAGGGGATCTGCGTGAGCAGGTGAGAGATAATATTCAGCCGCACACGTTTTTTATCTTCCGAGCGCGCCACAAACCACGGTGCCCATGCGGTGTCAGTGGCGGAAAACATCGCGTCTCGTGCCACGGTATATTCGTCCCACATGTTGAAAGACTTAATGTCCATCGGGGACAGTTTCCAGATTTTGCGTCCGTCGTTGATACGATCGCGCAGTCGGCGTTCCTGCTCTTTCGGCGTGACCTCAAGCCAGTACTTCACCAGAATGATCCCCGCATCGACCATTGCTTTCTCCATAACAGGCGTACCGTCGAGAAATTTTTCTACCTGCTCCGGGGTACAGAATCCCATGACTCGTTCGACGCCTGCACGGTTGTACCAGCTGCGGTCGAAAATGACGATCTCTCCCGCTGCAGGCAGGTGGGGAACGTAGCGCTGGAAATAGAGCTGGGTTTTCTCTTTCTCGGTGGGCGCGGGGAGTGCCACAACGCGAAATACGCGCGGGCTGACACGCTCGGTTATCGCTTTGATGGTTCCGCCTTTACCGGCTCCGTCACGCCCTTCGAACACAATACACACTTTCAAACCTTTAGCGACCACCCACTGCTGAAGCTTAACCAGTTCAACATGAAGACGGCGCAACTCTTGCTCATACACTTTTGTTTTCAGGGGGGCATTTTTAACGACATCAGCAACGACACTGGCTTTCTTCTTACTGACCATAATTGTCATCCTCTTGTTGTCCTGCCGCGGGGAAGGAGCTGTATTTGAAGTGTAATCTATCTGTATTAATGGATTAACGTGTCAGAGAGGCGATTTGAACTGGCTCACCATACAAGATTATTCAATAATGGCTGTTGCGAACGTTTAACAAGTGGTTGTTGTATGAAAAAGACAATTTTTTCGTTGGCACTTGGCACATTTGGCCTGGGGATGGCTGAATTTGGCATTATGGGTGTGTTGACGGAACTGGCGCATGATACCGGGATTTCAATTCCCTCCGCCGGGAATATGATTTCGTTTTACGCCTTCGGTGTCGTAATAGGTGCGCCGGTTGTGGCGCTGTTTTCCAGTAAGTTCTCACTAAAATCGACGCTGCTGTTCCTGGTGGCCATGTGCGCGGTCGGAAATGCGATTTTTACCTTCTCATCATCGTATCTCTGGCTGGCAACAGGACGTTTGATTTCGGGTTTTCCGCACGGAGCCATTTTTGGCGTCGGGGCGATCATTCTTTCCAAAATTGCACCGCCGGGTAAGGTAACGGTCGCCGTTGCGGGCATGATTGCCGGTATGACCGTAGCCAATCTGGTGGGTGTTCCGCTGGGGACGTGGCTGGGGCATGAGTTCAACTGGCGCTATACCTTTATGCTGATTGCCATATTTGATGCGCTGGTGATCTTTTCGGTGCTGATGTGGGTGCCGAAAATTCACGATAAATCAGAAACCAAATTGACCGCGCAGTTCCATTTTCTGACGAAACCGGAACCCTGGCTGATTTTCGCCGCCACCATGTTTGGCAATGCCGGTGTGTTTGCGTGGTTCAGTTTCGTTAAGCCGTTTATGGTTAACGTCTCTGGTTTCTCCGAAGGGGTGATGACCGTCATTATGATGCTGATGGGCCTCGGGATGGTGCTGGGTAACCTGCTGAGCGGCAAATTGTCTGGCCGTTTTAGCCCACTGCGCATTGCGGCAACGACCGATCTGGTGATTGTGGCCTCACTGTTGTCGCTTTTCGCCTTTGGCGAACAGAAAACCGCCTCACTGGTGATGGGGTTTATCTGCTGCGCCGGGCTGTTTGCACTCTCCGCACCGCTGCAAATTTTGCTACTGCAAAATGCCAAAGGGGGCGAGATGCTGGGGGCTGCCGGGGGACAGATGGCGTTTAATCTGGGCAGTGCGATTGGCGCGTATTTTGGCGGGATGATGATTACGCTCGGATATAGCTGGAGTTATATCACGTTACCGGCGGCCATTTTGTCTTTCTCCGCCATGACTTCGCTGTTGATTTACGGCCATTTGAGCGCCAGAAAACGTCAGGCCAACGCGCGTGCGCTAGCCTGATCTGGCCCGGCGGAGACTGCCGCCGGGCGCAGACGTTAAAGCTGTGCTTCTATTGCCTCAATCTCTTTACGCCATTGCGCCTGCAGCTGCGGCTTTTGATGTTTCGGCTTACGCGCGACATCCTCCGCAAGCAGCGTTTCCAGTGCAATCAGCCGTTCAAGCAGATCGTCCGACAGTGCCGGGGCGTTTTCCACCGGCGGTGATGACTCAGCCTGGTATGTCAGGCCTGCACTTTCACGCAGCCTTTCGAATACGGCTTCGGCATCATGCCACTCGCTCAGCATGCCATCCTCAATCAACCAGAAGCGGTTACAGCTTTGGCTAATCAACTGACGATCGTGGCTGACCAGCAGCACACCACCTTCAAACTGTTGCAGAGTGTCGGCCAGCGCTTCTTTGCCCTCCATGTCCAGATGGTTGGTCGGTTCATCCAGCATCAGCAGGCTATAACGGGCAAGCGTCAGCCCAACAAACAGCAGGCGAGAACGCTCGCCGCCGCTGAGCGTGTTGACCTTTTGTCCGTGACGCGCCCACGGGAACCCGGCACCGATCAGCGCCATCTTGCGATTCTGCGGATCGGGTGCAAAAGGCTCCAGTGCATCAAACAGCGAGGTATCGTCCGGCAGCTGGTTCAGCGTCTGATCGTAATAACCTGGCGAGACACGCGGATGGATTTTCAGCCTGGCGTCCGTTAGCGCATCGGTAAAATGTCGCCAGATAAGTTTCATCAACGACGATTTACCGCAGCCGTTACGCCCGACGATCGCCACCCGATCGCCACTTTTCAGCCTGGCAATGTCGACATTAAACAGATCCGGCAGCCCTGGAGCGGGCGGAACACCGAGACGTTCCATCTCCAGCAGACGGTCGGCCCGCAGCGCGTCGCCCCGCAGGGTTAATGTCCACTGACTGCCTACGGTGACTTCCGTCTGGTTCTCTTTCAGCCGCTCGACCTGTTTTTCCATCTGTTTGGCTTTGCGGGCCAGATCTTCGTTGTCGTAGACCTTGCCCCAGGTTGCCAGCCGTTTGGCGCTGGTCGTGATGCGGTCGATTTCCTTTTGTTCAGCCTTATGGCGTTGCGCATCGCTTTCGTCTTTTGCGACCATCGCCTTGCGCGCCGCCGAGCAGGGAAGCGCAAAGTAGTGCAACGTCTTATCGCGCAGGATCCAGCTACCGTTAGTGACGGCGTCCAGCAGTTGTCTGTCGTGCGAGACCAGCACAAAGCTGCCAGACCAGCGCTGTAGAAATTGTTCCAGCCAGAGCATCGTTGGCAAATCGAGGTGGTTGCTCGGCTCATCAAGCAGGAGCAGATCGGGATCGCTAATAAGCGCTCTTGCCAGCAGGAGACGCGTATGTTGGCCACCGCTCAATGTGGCCGATTGTAATGCCATATCCTCTGGTGTGAAGCCCATTCCGGCCAACAGTGTTTCTGCTTTCCAGCGCAGGCTGTCACGTTCAGCAGGGGGCAGTTGCGCCAGCACCGCATCCAGCATAGTCAGCGGATAAATGGCGTCCGGTAGATGTTGCTCAACGCGCGCCATCAGGCAGTGCCCGGCCAGTGCCACCGTTCCGGCAGCAGGCGAGTTTGTGCCGTCCAGGATCTTTAACAGCGTACTTTTACCGCAGCCGTTATCACCCAGCAGACCAATGCGGTCGCCTTTTTTCAGCGTAAAGGAGAGGGCGTCGAAGAGCGTGCCAAACGCCGTATCAACACGTAAAGATTGTGCAGTGAGTAAAGTGCTCATTATTGCTTACCCAGGAGTTACAGGCATGTTTATGCCTCGTCAAACATCGCTGACGATAACTCAGTAAGCCCGAGAGAAGGGATTTCAGGGGTTGGTGTCTTCGCTCAAGCCGAAGTTATCGCAGCACGATATCGATAACGCCTGAGCAGGTGCGATCACCAAGTGTATGTGAAACATTGAAAATTTCACAGTACAGCATAATTGGCCTCCTTATATATTCAGTGGGTTAATGGATGAAAGGAGTGTAGCGGGGGAAAGAGGATTTAGCCAGAGGGAGAAGGTCAGACGGTGCAGTCTGGTGCCCTCTCCCTCAAGGGAGAGGGGGTATTCTGTGCCAATCTGTAATTTGTGGGGAACCCGGAGAGAGGGCCGTCCGTAACCGTAGTTAAATCGAGGTACGACGATAGCTGCGGTATTCCGGCATCCAGAAGTTATCATCAATGGCTTGCTGCAATGCATCGGCAGAGGTTTTGATTGCCACACCTTGCTGTTGCGCCATCTTGCCTACTGCAAACGCAATAGCGCGAGACACTTTGTGGATGTCCTTCAGCTCCGGCAATACCAGACCTTCACCGTTGTTAACCAACGGAGAGTATTTCGCCAGCGTTTCACTCGCGGACATCAGCATTTCGTCGGTAATGCGTGACGCCCCGGAAGCGATAACACCCAATCCAATACCCGGGAAGATATAGGAGTTGTTGCACTGGGCAATGGGGTAGGTCTTGTCTTTCCACACCACCGGATCAAACGGACTGCCGGTGGCAACCAGCGCGTTACCTTCGGTCCAGGCGATGATGTCCTGCGGCGTGGCTTCCACGCGGGAGGTTGGGTTAGACAGCGGCATCACGATAGGGCGTTCGCAGTGCTTGTGCATTTCGCGAATAATCTCTTCGGTGAAGAGACCGGTCTGCCCGGAAACGCCGATCAGAATATCCGGCTTCACGTTGCGCACCACGTCCAGCAGGGAGAGCACCTCGTTGTCGGTATCCCAGTTTTTCAGGTTGTCGCGCTTTTGCACCAGCTTAGTCTGGAACGGCAGCAGATTTGGCATGCCGTCGGTCAACAGACCGAAACGGTCAACCATAAAGACGCGGGAGCGGGCCAGTTCTTCGCTCAGGCCTTCGCGCTGCGTCTGGGCAATAATCTGCTCGGCAATACCGCAACCCGCAGAGCCTGCACCGAGGAAGACGATTTTTTGGTAGCTCAACTGGCTACCTGCCGCACGGCTGGCAGCGATCAGCGTACCGACCGTCACGGCTGCAGTGCCCTGGATATCGTCATTGAACGAGCAGATCTCATCGCGATAGCGGTTCAGCAGCGGCATCGCGTTCTTCTGCGCAAAGTCTTCAAACTGCAGCAACACGTCTGGCCAGCGCTGTTTCACGGCCTGAATGAAATCGTCGACAAACTGATAGTACTCGTCGTCGGTAATACGCGGATGACGCCAACCCATGTACAGCGGGTCGTTCAGCAATTGCTGGTTGTTCGTGCCCACATCCAGTACCACTGGCAGGGTGTACGCCGGGCTGATACCGCCGCAGGCGGTGTAGAGGGAAAGCTTACCGATGGGGATCCCCATCCCGCCAATACCCTGGTCACCGAGACCCAGAATACGTTCGCCGTCAGTCACCACGATCACTTTAATGTTGTGATTTGGCACGTTCTGCAGAATATCGTCCATGTTGTGACGGTTCTGATAAGAGATGAACACGCCACGGGAACGACGATAAATCTCAGAGAAACGCTCACAGGCCGCACCGACCGTCGGGGTGTAGATCACCGGCATCATCTCTTCGAGATGGTTTTGCACCAGGCGGTAGAAGAGGGTTTCGTTGGTGTCCTGGATGTTACGCAGGTAGATGTGCTTATCGATTTCAGTTTTGAAACCCTGATACTGGATCCAGGCACGTTCTGCCTGTTCTTCGATGGTTTCAACCACTTCTGGCAGCAGGCCAAGCAGGTTAAAGCTGCTGCGCTCTTCCATGCTGAAGGCACTGCCTTTGTTCAGCAGGGGGAATTCAAGTAAAACCGGCCCGGCATACGGGATATATAAGGAACGATGTTTTTTCAGTTTGTTGTCCATGTCACTCACTCTTTTTTTGAAGATCCGTCCCTGACACTGCTGTTTGTCATCTTTCTGGCCTGTGCTGCGGGGTTCGGTCGGGAGGTATTATAAAGGAGCTAAATGTTAATTACCGCAACACATAAAAAAAACACCATCGGTTTTGCCGATGGTGTTGCAGATCTTTTACCGGGACTTACTTGCCTGCGTGGCGTTTTCTGCCGGTAGCGTGGGTGACCTGCGTTTCGATGTCGCCCTCAATCACCACTTTGCGCTGGTTTGAAAGCTTGTAGTTCAGCCCCAGAATATGGCGTGCCTGACGGTTCGATTTCATGTTAACTCCTCAATCCTGTTGATAGTTTTAAGGACAAGTTCACTTTCGTGAACGAAATGTAACCCCTTAGGTTGCCCATCAAGCGTAGCAGGTTTTCAGCTTACCATTTCATTTCACCGGTATTCACTTTGGCGCTCAGCTCCAGCGAGCTGGCTTCAGCAAGGTTAGGCCACTGTTTTTTCATGCTGGCGATCACCCCTGCAGAATCTTTATGTTCAGCCAGCGCGTGTTCGAACTGCTGCAGATACTGGCGGGTAAAGTCGATAGCGCCGGTTCCTGCCGGAGGTGTACCGAGATAATGGCCCGGGATCACGCGCTCTGGCTGGTGGGCTGCCATGTCATCCAGCGTTTGCTGCCACTGCTTGCGGCTTGCCTGGGTCTGGGTATCCGCCGTCCAGACGTGAATACCCCAGGAGACGCCGGTGCCGCCGAGGATTGTTTTTGCCGACGGGATCCACACGTATGCGGCGTAGCTGTTCGCCTGTTCGATATCAATTTTCTCGCCATCAACCATGAACGTTGTGGAGGCCAGAACCTGCGGCACAACCAGCTCCGTTGGCGCACCGTCTTTCATCTGTGGTCCCCAGAATGCGAGTTTGGCGTCTTTGGTGGCCTTGATGTGGTCAACCACCGGCTGAGTGGCCACGACTTTGGCATTCGGGAACGCTTTGACCAGTGGTTGCAGGCCAAAATAAAAATCTGGATCGCCGGAGGTGATCACAATCTTATTCAGCGTTTTACCGCTGTGGCGGATTTTTTCCACCAGCGCTTCACCATCCTTTACGCTGAACTGCGCGTCAAACAGAACGGCTTCTTTCGGCCCGGAAACCAGCGTGGAAGAGACAGCAAAAATGCCTTTCTCCTGTGGGTTATAGGTATCAATGGTTAACGGTGCAGCAAAAACGGCTGGGGTAAAAAGGGTACACAGCACTGCAAGGCGGGTGATTTTCATTCTGTTGTCTCTGTTCTTCAGGAAAGTCTCTATTGTACCGATCTCTTCATTTGCCAGAATTCCTGAAACAAGACATGCTTTGTTTCATAAATCGAGCAAATGGAGCTTTATATGGATCGCGTTATTGCCGCTCAGGTCTACAACCGTATTTGTGAGCTGGGGAGTTTGAGTGCCGCCGCGCGTGCGCTGGGGATCTCCCGTCCAATGGTCAGTCGCTATCTGGAACAAATGGAAAAGTGGGCGGGGACGCGGCTGGTCAACCGCTCGACGCGCAAGCTGACGCTGACCGCCGCAGGGGAAAAAGTGCTGCAAAAAACACGCACGCTTTCACAAATCTCGCAGGAAATTGAAGATCAGTCGGCGAAAGATTTACCCTCCGGCACGCTGCGGGTGGCCTGCGCGCATTTTACTGCCATGCATATGATTGCCCCGGTGCTGCCCGGTCTGCTTTCCAGATACCCGCAGTTGCGTGTAGAGCTGGATGTGAATAACCATCCGGTAAGCCTGGTGGGCGAGCGTATTGATGTGGCGATTCGCATCACCGATAACCCGGAACCCGGCATGATTGCCCGCAGGCTGGGGGAGTGCCGCTCCGTTTTGTGTGCCTCACCTGCGTATCTGGCAACGCACGGTATCCCCGACAGTGCTGACGATCTGGCGCAACATAATTGCCTGCATTACAGCTTTTTTGCCGGACAGTCCTGGCATTTCCTGACGCCGGAGGGCGAGAACCTGAGCGTGGCCGTGAGTGGCAATCTCAGCGCCAGTATCTCGTCGTTATTGATGGAGGCGGCGGTGAATCACTGCGGGATAGCCATGCTCCCGGAACGGGAAGCACAGACTGCACTTGAACGAGGGGAACTGGTGCCCGTGCTGACGACGTTAAGACCTAAGTCCCTTGCTATTTATGGTATTTATCAATCCCGTGAATATCAGCCCGCCGCGCTGCGCGTATTTCTTGACGAACTGGCCCGTAACCTGGCGGATCCATGAGGGGCGACTCTCATCAAGCGCCGGGTGTAAGCCCGGCAGGGAATACCTCTCCAAGCCATGCAATAAACACCCTCAGGCGATGCGTCAGGTGCCGGTTCTGCGGATAGACCACATGAAAAGGGTATGCCTTCGGACGCCAGTCATGAAGGATCTCAACCAATGTTCCTGCGGTTAAGTGGTGCTGGATTGAGTAACCAAACGTCTGAATAATGCCTAACCCCGCCACCGCCGCAGCCAGGTGGGCATTACTTTCGTTCACGCCAAGATAGTGTGGTACACGGATCTCCTGTTCTTCGCCATTTTCTCTGAAGCGAAAAGGAAAAGCGCGTCCTGTCACAGGTGAAAGGTAGCTAACGAGCTTATGACCGTTGCGTAGCTCCTGTGGATAAGCCGGAACGCCGTGATTTTTCAGATATTCCAGTGTTGCACAGGTGACCATTTCGGCGTCACCAATGTGTCGGGCAATAAGGGTTGAGTCATCAAGGGGACCTCCACGGATCACGCAGTCCACATTACCGCTGATCAAATCAACGGGGCGGTCGGCCACGCCGAGATCAATGCGGATATCCGGATAACGCTGCATAAAGTCCGGGAGCAGAGGGATCAACACATCACGGGCGGTTGAGCCACCAACATCAACGCGCAAATGACCTTTTGGTGTACTGCGCGATACGCGAAACGAGGTATCAATTTCCTCGATGTCAATCAGCACGCGCAGCGCTTTTTCATAGTATTCCGCGCCCTCCGTCGTCGTGACCACGCGGCGGGTGGTTCGGTGTAATAGCCTTATCTCCAGATGAATTTCAAGCGATTTCACCAGTTTGCTCAGGGTGGCTATCGGCATGTTCAGGGAATCTGCTGCCCGGGTAAAACTCCCGGATTCCACTACGCGTGTAAACGCGCGCATCGCCATTAACTGATCCACGCTTTTCCCCTCTGATTATTTCTCTGTGTAAATAGTCATTTTCATTTTTGCCCATTTTTCGCTAATCCCGCAAGGGATAAAGTCTGTTCAACGCAAGCGACAGTTCGCTTGCATCTTAAATCACGTAACAGAAGGTGAATGACATGAACACGACTTTCTCAGGCAAAATCGCACTGGTCACGGGGGGTAGCACAGGTATTGGTCTTGCCACGGCGCAGGAGCTGGCGGCACAGGGTGCGAAGGTATACATCACCGGGCGTCGTCAGGCGGAGCTGGACGCGGCGGTGGCGGAAATTGGCTCGGCGGCGGTAGGTATTCGTGCGGATGTTGCTAAACTCTCCGATCTGGATCGGATCTATGCCCAGATAGCACAAGAAGAAGGGCGTCTTGATATTCTGTTCGCCAATGCGGGTGGTGGTGACATGCTGCCGCTGGGCGCAATCACCGAAGAGCAGTTTGACCGTATTTTTGGTACCAATGTCCGCGGCGTGCTGTTCACGGTACAAAAAGCGCTGCCTCTGTTATCAACCGGGTCGTCCATTATCCTGACCGGATCGACGGTTTCCATTAAGGGGACGGCGAACTTTAGCGTGTACAGTGCCAGTAAAGCCGCCGTGCGCAACTTTGCCCGTTCCTGGGCGCTGGATTTGCAGGGCCGTGGCATTCGCGTCAACGTCGTTAGCCCGGGTCCGGTCAAAACGCCGGGGCTTGGCGACCTGGTGGCGGAAGAACATCGTCAGGGGTTGTATGATGCTCTGGCTGCACAGGTACCACTGGGTCGTTTAGGTGCGCCGGGGGAAGTGGGTAAAGCGGTCGCGTTTCTGGCTTCGGATGCCGCGAGTTTTATCAATGCTACCGAGCTGTTTGTTGATGGCGGGATGGCGCAAATTTGAGGTGTGAGATCGCCGCCCTGGCGGCGATCTGCTTACATTAGACATTACGCCAGCAGCGTACCGTTCGGCCTTCGGTTGACGGTTGTAGTGCCTGCGGGCGTTCGCACCCCTGGGTTGCCAGCGGACAACGGTCGCGGAAATAACACCCGACGGGCAGGTGACGGTTGCCGGGAAGTTCTGTTTTGCGCAATGCCAGCCCCTCATCCAGCGGTTCGCCGGTTCTGGGGACGGAATCAAGCAGTAACCGGGTATAAGGATGTCGGGGCCTGACCAGTACCTGCGCGGCGGTTCCCAGCTCCACAATCTGCCCCAGATACATTACCGCCACGCGATCGCTCATGTGCCGGACGACCGAAACGTTATGAGAGATCAGGACATAGGTCAGGTTGCGCTGTTGTTGCAGTTTCACCAGTAAATTCAGGATCTGCGCCTGCACGGAGATATCCAGCGCGCTGGTCGGCTCATCCAGCACGATGATGTCCGGGTCGGACGAGAGCGCCCGGGCAATGGCGATACGCTGACGCTGTCCACCGGAAAAGGCATGTGGCAGGCGGTCAAGGTACTCCGGTCGAATGCCCACCTGCTGCGCCAGGTCTTCCGCCAGCTGACGACGTTCACGTTCACTGCTGCGTTTTTGCACCCACACCGGCTCGGTGATGATGCGCCAGACGGGCAGACGCGGGTCGAGCGAGGAGAGCGGATCCTGAAACACCATCTGCATACCGCCTGCGGAGTTTGTCCGCTGGCATGCCCCGGTGCTCGGTTTGAGCATTCCCATCAGCAGCTGTGCCAGGGTGCTTTTTCCGCAGCCAGATTCCCCCACAATGCCCAGCGTTTCGCCCCGGCGGATCTGCAAATCCATTCCGTTGAGCGCATGTACCTGCTCCGTTACGCGGCCCAGCCAGTTTTTACGCGCAGGGAAGTTCACGTGTACACTATCCAGTTCCAGCAAGACATCAGACATGGTGTTTCTCCTGTTGCGGGTACCAGCAGGCAGCCCGCTGGCCTTCTGCACCATTGGGCATTAAGCGCGGTGTTTCACCACATTTCGCCCCAGCGGCAAAACAGCGCTCGCGAAAAGCACACCCGCGTGGCAACTGGCTGAGATTGGGTACCGTACCGGGGATCGCCGGTAGCATTTCGCGTGGTTCGCCGTTCTCCGGTGCGCACTGCAGCAGACCGATGGAATAAGGATGAACGGGATGCTGGATCAGCGTCTGCGTGGTGCCGCTTTCGATCACACTGCCCGCGTACATGACGTACATCCGGTCGCAGAGCTGTGAGACCACGGCCATATCATGGCTGATAAACAGCACCGAGGTGCCGCTGGCACGTGCTTTATGTTTCAATAATCGCAGTACCTGAAGTTGCACTGTCACATCCAGGGCGGTTGTCGGTTCGTCGGCGATGATAAGCTCCGGCTCGCAGGAGAAGGCAAGGGCGATCATGACCCGCTGGCGCATGCCACCGGAAAGTTCGAACGGATAGCGATCCATCACCTCCGTTGCATCCGGAATTTGCATCTCTTCCAGCAGGGTAATCGCTTTTTGCTGCGCCTCGCTGCGGGTGAGTGGCTGATGCTGGCGGATCACTTCAACCATCTGTTTGCCAATTCGTCGCGTTGGGTTCAGTGCCGTCATCGGTTCCTGAAAAATCATCGCCACTTTTGCGCCGCGCCACTGGCGAAGCTGTTTTTCTGACGCATTCAGCACATCTTCGCCGAGCAATTTCACCTGCCCGTGATGAACCCGGTAGCTGCCTTCCGGCAACAGACGCATTGCCAGCATCGCTGTGACCGATTTTCCCGAGCCGGATTCGCCAACCACACCGACAATTTCGCCCCGGGCGATCTCCAGTGAGACGTTGTTGAGCGCATGGACTTCACCACGAAAAACCGGGAAGCTCAGGTGCAAATCTTCAATGGATAATACGGTTCCACTCATGACGGTTTCCCTCCCGATTTCGGATCAAGCAGGTCGCGGATGCCATCACCAAACAGATTAAAACCGACGGCAGTGATCAGGATCGCCGCCCCCGGAAAGGCGCAATACCACCACTGATCGAGCACATAGTTACGGCCCACGGCCACCATTGCCCCCCATTCGGCGGTGGGCTGTTGCGCCCCGAGGCCGATAAACCCCAGCGTGGCGGCCATCAGAATGGCACTACCGATGTCCAGCGAGGCCTGCACAATCAACGGCGGCAGCGCGTTGCGCAGGATATGCCAGCTGATCAAATGCCAGCGCGATGCACCAAAGGTACGGGCGGCCTGTACATAGGTAAACTGACGGACGATCAGCGTTTGCCCGCGGGCCAGGCGCACGTAAAACGGAATACGCACAATCGCAATCGCCAGCATGGCGTTAAACAGGCTCGGGCCAAGTGCCGCCGCCAGCGCCATTGTCAGCACCAGCGAGGGGATAGAGAGCATGATATCCATTACACGCATAATGATGGCGTCACCGCGTCCACCCAGCACGCCGGACAAGCACCCCAGCAGCGAGCCAATGCCCCCCGCGATAGCAACTACCGCCAGCCCGGCAGTGATGGACTGTTGGCTCCCCACCAGCACGCGGCTGAACAGATCGCGTCCTACTTCGTCGGTACCAAACCAGTGTAGTGCCGACGGAGCCTGCAGCCGGGCGGTCAGATCCAGGGCATTTGGGTCATGCGGCACAATCCACGGCGACGTGACCATCAGTAACAGCATCAGGATCATAATCACGCCACCAATCAGCGTGAGCGGGCTTTTACGTAGCATCCAGAACAGCTTTGCCCAGTCGATGCGCGGTTTGGTGGTTTTAACGGGGACGGGCGTTTCCTGAGTCAACATCATTCGGCACCTCCGCGCCCGATTCGCGGGTCAATCCACAGATAGAGCAGATCAACCACCAGATTGACTAACACATAAGCCAGCGAGACCACCACGGCGAAGCCCATTACCGCAGGGAAATCGAGCGCCTGAATGGAGGTCACTACCCACGCGCCCATCCCCGGCCAGGCAAAGACGGTTTCGGTGAGCACGGCACCGTAGAGCAGATCCCCCAGTGCCAGTCCCAGTACGGTAATTGATGGGATCATTGCATTCGGTAACGCGTAGCACAGAACGATGTACCAGCCAGGCAAACCACTGGCGCGGGCGGTACGGATGTAATCCTCGCTGAGCTGTTCCAGCATGGCAGAGCGCACCTGGCGTGCCACAATCCCCAGGTGGACAAACGCCAGCGTCAGCGAGGGTAAAATCAGGTGTTGCAGGGCGTTAAAAAAGACCTCGCCGTTACCTTCCAGCAGGGCATCTATCAGATAAAAACCGGTGATGTGTGCAGGCGGGTCGAGCCAGTCGTCCAGCCGACCGCCGCCTGGCAGAATTTGCAGATGGCCGTAGAACAGCACAATCACCCCCAGCCCCAGCCAGAATGCGGGGGTGGAGATCCCGGTCATCGCCATCAGCCGCACCAGGTGATCCAGCCAGCGGTTACGGTACACCGCCGATAAGATCCCCAACGGTACACCAATCACCAGCGCCAGCAGCAGAGAGCAAAATGCCAGCTCCAGTGTGGCGGGGAAAAAGGCTTTCAAATCTTCCGCCACCGGTCGTCCGGTACGGATGGAGGTGCCCAAATCACCGTGTGCGAGGGCATCCACATAGCGACCAAACTGGATATACAGCGGCTGATCCAGCCCCAGTTGCTGGCGAATGCTTTGTACAATTTCGTCGCTGGCACGGTCACCGGCCAGCAGACGGGCCGGATCGCCGGGGATCATGTGTGAAATAATAAAAGTAATGATACAGACACCGGCCACCACCAGGAGTAACCCCCAGCAGCGCTGGCGCACAATGCTCCAGAACGTCATACACTTTCTCCCGGCGAGAACCGTTACTTGCTCATGGTGGCGATATTGAACACCTGCTCGAGCATCGGATTAAAGGTGAAGCCTTTGACCTCTTTGTTCATCGCCAGTTGGTAGTTCTTCTGGAACAGATAAACGTAGGCCGCCTCGTCGATCACAATCTTCTGGGCCTGTTGGTAGTCTTTGGTGCGTTCTGCCTGGTCGGTGGTTTTCAGGGCGGCCTGCAGCAGGGCGTCGACCTCTTTGTTGTCATAGAACGAACGGTTGCCCGGCAGACCTTTTTTGTCTGACTCGAACCAGTAGTTCATGAACATGTACGGGTCGGCGAAATCCGGGCTCCAGTTGCCGATGGCAATGTCGTAATCGCCTTTGCCTACGCGGTCACGCATGGTGGCGTTAGCCAGTTTCTCCAGTTTGACGCTGATCCCCAGTTTACCGAGGCTCGCCTGGGTAGAAAGGGCGATCGGCTCCCAGTTCGGATCGTTATCGGAGTAGAGGAACGTCAGGCTGGCGGGTTTGTCTTTTACGTTCTCCAGCGCCGCTTTGGCTTTGGTTTCGTCGAAGCTGTACTGCATGGCGGTGGCATCAAAGCCCCACATACCGTCAGGAATTGGGCCACGCATCTGTTTGCCGTTGCCGCTGAGAATACCGTTCACCATCCCCTGATAATCCGTCGCCCAGGAAACCGCCCGGCGCAAATCCACCTGGTTCATTGGCGCTTTGCTGTTGTTGAGATACAGGTAGGTCACGCGCAGGGATGGGTATTCCGCCACGGCCACTTTACCTTCCTGTTTCAGGGCTGAAAGCTGATCCACTGGCAGGGAGTCGGCAATGTCCAGATCGCCCCGGGAAAGCTGCAGGCGACGCGAAGCACTTTCACCAATGATCTTCACCGAGACGCGCTTAAAGTGTGGTTTATCGCCCGGCCAGTGCGGGTTAGGTACCAGTACCAGTTGCTGACCTTTCTGCCAGCTTTTCAACATAAACGGGCCGGAACCCGCGGTGTTTTGCGCCAGATAACCACGCGCATCATCGGCGGCATTGGCTTTCAATACCGCGGGGTTGATTATCGAGGCTCCGTCGTTTGCCAGCGTATAGAGGAACGGGGCAAACGGCTGGCTGAGGGTGAATTTCACCGTGTGGTCATCAACCGCATCTATTTTGAGATCTTTCGGAAACGCTTCCGACGGCCCCTGGCTGATTTTCAGCAGACGCTCGAACGAAAGTTTGACCGCCTCCGCGGTGACCGGCGAACCGTCGGAGAATTTTGCCTTGTCCGTCAGAGTGAAGGTCCACTCTTTCTGGTCATCGGACGCCTTCCAGCCTGTTGACAGATCGCCTTCCACTTCAGTCGTGCCCGGTTTGTATTTCACCAGACGTTGATAGGAGGGATAGGTCACCGTCCAGTCGTTGTTGTCGATAGTGACCGCCGGGTCGAGCGTTTGCGGATCGGCCGCTTTACCGATCACCAGCATATCTTTCGGGACAGCCGCCAGCGCGGCAGGTGCGCTCATTGCCAGCGTGGCGGCGATAAGCATGGTAAGCATTGTTGTTTTCATAGCCGTGCTCCAGTGTTAAAGGGATGTGTGCGTCAACGGGAAACAGTCAAAACGATCTTTAAGCAGGGGATAACGGGCCGCGTTCGGCAGCTCAAAATGCCACCATTCACTGCTGATCCCCACAAAGCCGCCGCCAAACATGATGGCGTTGAGTAGCAGGCGGTTGCGCTGGGCATGGGGAGGGACTGACGGATGATACGTGTGTGAACGGTCGTGCATTTCGTCAAACCCGGCCCCCATATCCAGCACAGTGTTGTGTTCATCCATCAGGGTGACATCGATGGCAGTCCCCCGGCTGTGGTTAGAGCCTGTCGCCACATCAACCACGTATTCGGGATCCGGGCAGGCATCCCAGAGTTGTGCCTGGGCCTGTTGTGGGCGGTAGGCGTCGTAGACCACCAGTTTTAACCCGGCCAGCGTCGCGATACTGATGGCTTTTGCCAGAGCAGTAACGGCATCGGTGTGCAGCAGACACCGGGCTTCCTGATAAATTGGCCGGCCGGTAATGTTGTCGGCGGTGGCGTATTTCAGATCGATATGCAGCGAAGGAAAGGTTTTCGCCACATCAACCAGTTGACACTCTTCGGGCATAGCTCCGCTCCTTTAGCGTTCGAATTGACCAAACTCTTGTTGTAATTGTCGGTTTACCGCCAGACGGTCGGGAAGGGCATCACCCAATGCTTCCACCACGCCTGACAGCAGCAGGTTGAACAGACAACTCACAGGTGCCAGCGAATCCCAGAAATGGCCGGTATCGGTTTTCACCTGCAGTAAATCAATGGGGTAATCCCGCGCCCACGGGCACCAGATATCGGTGATTAGCACCATCGGGATCCCTTTTTCACTGGCGACCCGGCAATACTGCCGGGCAATGGCAGAGTAGGCGCGGGTATCCGTCAGCACGACGTAAGGATGCGAAAACCCCGAGTTCAGCGATTCGACCCAACTGCCGGATAACCCTTCGGAATAGCTCACGCGAGGGCGCAGATATTCCAGATGGCTGAAGAATGCGTTGGCGATCCCACGCGTAGACTGAATGCCCAACACAAATACGGCATCCGCATGCGTAAGCTGGTGAACGACCTGCTTAAAGGTATCGCTTTGCGCCAGCTGATAGGCATGGGTAATCGCATCCACCTCCAGCGACAGCGAGTGCTGAACGCGGTCTGACAGCGGTTGTTGCTGCTGCCAGGAGTCCAGGCGCTCGTTCATTCCCCAGGGCTGATACGGATCGCGCAGGCTTTTTTTGGCATCTTCCAGATTGCGGTAACCCAGCTTGCGCAGGAAGCGACCTACAGTGATCCCGCTGGTGCCCGTGGTCAGCGCCACGCTTTCCGCCGTTTCAAACGGGATCTGCGCGGCGTGAGCCAGCATCCAGCTTGCGACCCGCTTTTCGCTGGGGGTGAGCTGGCTAAAGGTTGCTTCGATACGGCTTAGCACTTCGGGTTTTGTCGTCATACCGCCTCGCTGTTAACAGGCTGTCAAACGCCGGATTTGTGTTACCTGATTAACAATGCATGACGCGTGCCATGTTCACAGAACGTGTCACACCGCCTGCGCTGCAAAGTTAATGCAATATTTATTTAACCAATGATCAACATTTGTGCAGCGTAGTTCACTTTTGGTGCATTGTCTGACCAGGAGGGGCAGAATTTGGTGAATACGTCAGTGCCTTCACATTTTTGTTAGGATAGGGGCACGGTAAATCAGAAGGGGACGACTGAATTTTATGAACGATCAAAACAACACATTATGTCATTACACTGATTTAACTGGGCTGATTGGTATCATTGGATCTGGCTCGTTTTGGGCCACTAACCTGGCTTTCATGAATGATAAGTCTGAATTAGTTCATGGCCTGGACTGCGCCAAAAAGGCCATCAGGTTTATGCAGCCATCGCCCTTATTTAGCGACTGGAATCAGGATTTTACCGATGCGATCGATCGCATCAAAGAACGAGATATCAATGATATTTTTACGGTGAGTTTTTGCCGCAATCCTGATTTATTGAGTCAATGGCGGGGTTATGGAAAAGCACAGGGCGTATCGCTGGTGCTTGATCAGACCCTGTTGGTTAATCGATTTGAAGCGTTTATTAAACGCGAGAATACAAAGCCGGATAAGGGAATGAGGCTGGATCACTATTACATGATAAATGATAGTGTTACCTATAACCGACCAGAAGAAACGTTTGAGCTAAAAAACAAGCTCCAGAGCCACATCGACGGTTACGCGCAGTTTGTTGAAGAGGTGGGTACTGATGCGCCTGACCAGTTTGCCTACCTTCAGCATATGATTTCCCAGGTGGCTCCGTTCTTTAAGCACAGTGGGTTTAGCGAGGAAGAAGAGTACCGAATTGTTATCAGAACTCTATGTGGGGATAATAAAATAAAATTCAGAACTAACGATAAAATGATTATTCCATATATCCCGATTTTGCTCACCGGAGAAAATAAACTGCCATTACGAGAGATAAAAGTAGGGCCATGTGAAGATTTTACGTTAGTGCGAAAGGGCATCGAACTCTTACTCACCGTTAATGGTTACTCTGACGTCAATATCACGCTATCAACCATCCCGTATCGGGGGTGATGGCAGTAATCACGCGTGGCTGAATGATGCCTGTAAGAAGGCATCATTCAGCTGTACCTTGCTTATGTGCAGTAAGGTAAGCACGGAACATCAGCACCAGTTGTCGCTCAGCTTCCACTCCCGCGCTGGCGGACATCACTCTCATACAAAATACCGGGACTGTTCCGAAAAGGACGGCTGCCATCGTCTGGGCAACTTTTCCTGGCATCAGGAGATTCTTCCTATATTACCGGGTCTGAACTGTGCATTGACGGGGGATGGGCCCAGGTTTAGTTTTCACTGTCATCGTTTTGTTAAGTCCACCATATTATTTAGAGTGCATAAAATGACCGTTTTATGTACTCCATCCAGGGGGCAGTTTGATATTCAACGAAGGCCATGTGGATAATTTTTAAGATGAAATTCTATTTTTTGCGTCAGCCACTTCCTCAGAGGATTTCCCTGACTTTTTCTGTGCCATGCACATGATATACCGAATTTTTCAGGGTTATTTTCATAAGAAATAACCCTGAATATTGGGTTGTCAGCAATTGCCGAAGGGATAAAGGCCACTACATCGTTGAGTTCCATAAAGGCGGGCAGTGTCGTATAACAGGGTAACGTTGCAATAACGTTATCTCCGCTCCCGGTTTGTGCAAAGTATTTGTTCACAATGTCTTCAATGTTACCCGGGCCGGTCGAAAATCTGACGGCAGGCAGTGTGCGGATTTCATCCGGATCCCTCAGCGAGGAAGACTGTCGAACAACGCAACTGTAATGCTCGGTGAATAGTTTTTTCTGAACCAGCCCGTCATCGATGTGATCGGCAAAACCAATAACCATATCAATATCCCCACTGGCTAAAGCGCTGGCATGGTGCTTTAAACTGAAATCCAGAACCTCGAAATGAAAATTTGGCATCTCCTGACGCAGGGCCTGAAACCAGGCCGGCAGGATGGTGAGCTGGGCATATTCATTTGCCATAATGTTTATCGTTTTGGTGTAGTTTTGCGGGGCAAATACCACCTCACCGGAAAGACTGTCAAGCGCATACAGAATGTCACCAATTCTGCTGGCTAAATTGATGGCGTAATCTGTGGGTTGTAATCCCACATTTTTACGCAAAAAAATCTCGACCGGGAAAAAACTCCGTAGCCGCTTTAAATATGCGCTCACTGCCTGTTGTGACATGTCGGCCTTAAGCGCGACCTTTGATACATTTTTTTCCTGCACAAGCAACATGAACATGCGCATGTGTTTGATATCCAATCCTTCAATCATTTGGTTGTATCTCATACAATTGATAGCGCATATACATTGTATCATCGGGGATTTAAGATCTCACTCGTTTCCAATAACCCTGAAGAGTGAACACAATGAAAAAAATTATCCTGATTGGTGCACAAGGCAAAATGGGCCAGGCAGCACTGAGCGGCCTTAAAAACCACGAAGTGATTACCGCGAGCCGTTCCGGTGAAGGTTGTGATCACCAGGTGGATATTACCAGTACCGCATCCCTGAAAGCCTTATTTGAAAAGGTCGGTAAATTTGATGCTGTGGTGAATACTGTTGGTTACTGTGAATATGCTGATTTTACCGAAATGACCGAGGAACAGTGGGAAACAACTGTTCAGAGTAAGATGATGGGGCAGATTAATCTGGTTAAAACTGGTCTGGACTACATCAGTGACAAAGGTTCTTTCACCCTGATTTCCGGCATTCTGAATGTTAAACCAATTCCGATGGCTATCGCTGACGCCACAACCAGTGGTGCGATTGATACATTTGTAAAATGTGTGGCTCACGAACTGCCACGCGGAGTGCGCATCAACGTAGTTAACCCGACCGTGCTTGAAGAGGCATGGGACGTTTATGGTGAAATGATGCCTGGTTTCCAGCCTGTTCCTGGTGCTCTTGTCGGGAAAGCCTTTGAGCGTTCTGTTGATGGATTCATTACCGGACAGGTTCTGTTTGTAGACGCTTAATTCTTCGCCTGTGCGCCATAGAATACAATTTGATTAATGAGATACACGCACGACAGCGAGAATATAATTTTCGCTGTCGTGCCCTTAAACATAATGTGCAGGTCGTCAATTTCCCTGATTTTTAAATAACCCACTTGTAACAGGACTCTGCTGTTGAAACCAGAGAATCTGATCGCCTCAAACCACGCTATTTTTCCCCTGATGTTTCCTCTTTATGACTCCTTGTGCTTAAATAGCTAAAACGGTTTAACATAGTTTAGCTGAGAGGATGACATGGAAAAAATCTGGGTGCTTGGGGATGCGGTTGTGGATCTCCTGCCGGATGGTGAGGGCAAACTGCTGCAATGCCCCGGTGGCGCACCGGCAAACGTGGCGGTTGGCGTCGCCCGGTTAGGCGGAAAAAGCGCCTTTATCGGCAGAGTGGGTGACGATCCTTTTGGCCGCTTTATGCAGAAAACGTTAGCGGATGAAAAGGTTGATGTGCAGTGGATGCGCCGCGATCCTGCATACCGCACCTCGACAGTGGTGGTTGACCTGGACGAACAGGGGGAACGCTCGTTTACGTTTATGGTGCGACCGAGCGCAGATCTGTTCCTGGCACCCGATGATATCCCACCATTTCAGGCCGGAGAGTGGCTGCATGTCTGCTCGATTGCCCTCAGCGCTGAACCCAGCCGTTCCGCGACACTCAAGGCGATGGCAGCCATCAGACAGGCGGGCGGTTTTGTCAGTTTCGACCCCAATATTCGCCCCGATCTCTGGCAGGACGATGATGAATTGCGCCACTGCCTTGAACAGGCACTGCTCAGCGCCGATGTGGTGAAACTCTCCGTCGAAGAACTTCAGTTTTTAACCGGAGATACGCGGGTGGAAGACGGGCTACTCGCGCTGATGCGTCACTGTCCGGCCAGCCTGGTGCTGGTGACACAGGGGAAAGAGGGGGTGCTTGCCTGGCACCAGGGCACGGTGACTCACTATCCGGTTACACCGGTGGAGTGCGTTGATACCACCGGCGCAGGTGATGCTTTCGTGGCAGGGCTTCTCTACGGTCTGGCCTCGTCCGGAGCCGCCACCAGTGGTGCTCTTGCCCTGATCATAGGTTTAGCTCAGCGCTGCGGCGCACTTGCCACAACGGCCAAAGGGGCGATGACCGCTCTGCCATACCACCACGAACTGTAATTTTCCCCCACAGGCCGCCATCCGGTGGCCTGAATTGTTGCCTTGATCACACTTACTAAATCGGTTTAGCAAAAAACATTGCCGATCCAAAATTCAGCGGTTTAGTATCAGCAACCTAAACCGGTTTAGCAATTTAGCAAATATAAAAATCTTCCTTTAAGGATGCGCCAAAATGTATAAAAAACGCAAACTTGCCGTGATAATTGGCATGCTGGCCGGTAGTACCTCTGTTTTTGCCCAAACGGATATGACCTCAATCGAATCTCGTCTTGCCGCGCTCGAACAGCGTCTTCAGGATGCGGAAAACCGCGCCCAGGTCGCTGAGAAACGCGCCACGGCCGCGGAACAAAAAACGCAACAGCTGGTGGCTGCTCAGCAGCAAGCGCAAACCACCACGCAGGAGGTGGCTCAACGTACCACCGTGCTGGAAAAGAAAGCCGACCAGAGCAGCGGGTTTGAGTTTCATGGTTATGCCCGTTCCGGTCTGCTGATGAACGATGCGGCATCGAGCAGCAAAAGCGGACCTTACCTGACTCCCGCCGGGGAAACCGGTGGCGCGGTTGGCCGCCTGGGGAACGAAGCGGATACTTACGTTGAGCTGAATGTGGAGCACAAACAAACGCTGGACAACGGTGCAACAACGCGCTTTAAGGCGATGCTGGCGGATGGCCAGAAAAACTATAACGACTGGACTGCCGATACCAGCGACCTCAATATTCGCCAGGCCTTTGCCGAGCTGGGCAATCTGCCTGATTTTACCGGTGCGCTGAAGGGCAGTACCTTCTGGGCGGGTAAACGTTTTGACCGCGATAACTTTGATATCCACTGGCTGGATTCCGACGTGGTATTCCTTGCCGGTACCGGTGGTGGTGTGTATGACGTGAAGTGGAACGATACGCTGCGCAGTAACTTCTCCATTTACGGGCGCAACTTCGGCAGCGAAGAGCAGATCGACAACAACGTTCAGAACTATATCCTCAGCATGAATCATTTCGCCGGGCCGTTCCAGCTGATGGTTAGCGGCTTGCGGGCAAAAGATAACAACGATCGTAAAGACAGCAATGGCGATTTCATTAAAACCGACGCGGCGAATAATGGTGTTCATGCCCTGGTGGGTCTGCACAATGAAAGCTTCTACGGTCTGCGTGAAGGCGTAGCCAAAACCGCGCTGCTGTATGGTCATGGGCTGGGTGCGGAAGTGAAAAGCATTGGCTCTGATGGTGCGTTACTGTCTGACGCCAATACCTGGCGCTTTGCAAGTTACGGTGTCACGCCTCTGGGGGGAGGATGGCACATTGCGCCTGCGGTACTGGCTCAAAGCAGTAAAGATCGCTATGTCAAAGGTGACAGCTATGAATGGGTCACCCTTAACACCCGCCTGATTAAAGAGGTCACGCAGAATTTCGCCCTGGCGTTTGAGGGGAGCTATCAGTACATGGATTTAAACCCGGAAGGTTACAAAGATCGCAATGCGGTCAACGGAAGCTTCTACAAGCTGACTTTCGCTCCGACGTTAAAAGCGGGCAAGATTGGCGATTTCTTCAGCCGTCCGGAGTTGCGCCTGTTCGCCACCTGGATGGACTGGAGCAGCAAACTGGATAACTACGCCAGCAGTGATGCCTTTGGCAGCAGCGGTTTCAACGCTGGCGGGGAATGGAACTTTGGGGTTCAGATGGAAACCTGGTTTTAACCCTTCACGCTCCCGCACTGCGGGAGCGTTTCATACATCATAAAAATGAAGTCGGACAGAGGTATCTATGGATTTTGACAATATCGCCCGTGCGCTAATTCCGCTGCTCGGTGGCAAAGAGAACATCGCCAGTGCGGCGCACTGCGCTACGCGTCTGCGTCTGGTGCTGGTCGACGATGCACTTGCCGATCAGCAGGCTATCGGTAAGGTTGAAGGGGTTAAGGGTTGTTTTCGTAACGCCGGTCAGATGCAGGTCATATTTGGCACCGGGGTGGTCAACAAGGTTTACGCGGCCTTTATTCAGGCGGCAGGGATCGGCGAGTCCAGCAAGTCCGAAGCGGCAGATTTGGCCGCGCGTAAGCTGAATCCGTTCCAGCGCGTTGCGCGTTTGCTCTCTAACATCTTTGTGCCGATCATTCCTGCGATTGTGGCGTCCGGTTTGCTGATGGGCCTGCTCGGGATGGTGAAAACCTACGGCTGGGTCAATGCGGATAACGCGATCTACATCATGCTGGATATGTGTAGCTCTGCGGCGTTTATCATTCTGCCAATCCTGATTGGTTTTACCGCCGCGCGTGAATTTGGGGGTAACCCCTATTTAGGAGCCACGCTGGGCGGTATTTTGACCCACCCGGCGCTGACGAATGCCTGGGGTGTGGCGTCTGGCTTCCATACCATGAACTTCTTCGGCCTTGAGATCGCCATGATTGGCTACCAGGGCACGGTATTCCCGGTGCTGCTGGCCGTCTGGTTTATGAGTATTGTTGAGAAACAGCTGCGCCGCGTGATCCCGGATGCATTAGACCTGATCCTGACGCCGTTCCTCACCGTCATTATCTCCGGCTTTATTGCCTTGCTGATTATCGGCCCGGCAGGGCGTGCGTTGGGTGACGGGATCTCCTTTATCCTGAGTACCTTAATTTCCCATGCGGGCTGGCTGGCAGGGTTGTTATTTGGTGGGCTCTACTCAGTGATTGTGATCACCGGTATTCACCACAGCTTCCACGCCATCGAAGCCGGTTTGCTGGGTAATCCGTCAATTGGTGTCAACTTCCTGCTGCCAATCTGGGCAATGGCGAACGTGGCGCAGGGCGGCGCGTGCCTGGCGGTGTGGTTCAAAACCAAAGATGCAAAAATCAAAGCCATTACCTTACCGTCGGCGTTCTCTGCCATGCTGGGGATTACTGAAGCAGCCATATTCGGTATCAACCTGCGTTTTGTGAAGCCGTTTATTGCGGCGTTGATTGGCGGTGCAGTGGGCGGTGCCTGGGTGGTATCGGTGCATGTTTATATGACGGCCGTTGGGTTGACCGCGATCCCGGGAATGGCGATAGTGCAGGCAAGCTCGCTGCTTAACTATATCATCGGCATGGTTATTGCCTTTGGCGTAGCGTTTACCGTCTCCCTGCTGCTGAAATATAAAACGGACTCTGAATAATGACGTTACCTTCTCGCTGGCCTGCCGTGCTGCAGGCCGTCATGAAAGGCCTGCCGCGCGCACTGGCTGACCGCCATTATCCCCAGTGGCACCCGGCACCCGTGACAGGGTTGATGAACGATCCGAACGGTTTTATCTGGTTTGCCGGGCGTTATCACCTGTTTTACCAGTGGAACCCGCTGAATTGCGATCACCGCTATAAATGCTGGGGACACTGGAGTTCTGAGGATCTGGTGCGCTGGCAGCATGAGCCGATGGCGCTAATGCCCGATGAAGAATATGACCGCAACGGGTGTTACTCCGGCAGCGCCGTGGATAACAACGGTGTGCTGACGCTGTGCTATACCGGCAACGTCAAATTTGATGACGGAAGCCGCACCGCCTGGCAGTGTCTGGCTGAACCAAATGAAGACGGAAGTTTTACCAAACGAGGCCCGGTGCTGCCGTTGCCGGAAGGCTATACCGGACACGTACGCGACCCGAAAGTCTGGCAACATGACGGGCAGTGGTACATGGTGCTCGGCGCACAGGATCTGGAAAAACGCGGCAAAGTGTTGCTGTTTACCTCTGCCGATTTGCACAACTGGCAGCCCTGCGGAGAGATCGCCGGTCATGGCATCAACGGTCTCGCTGATGCCGGATACATGTGGGAATGCCCGGATCTGTTTGCCCTCGACGGGACTCACGTTCTGATCTGCTGCCCGCAAGGGCTGACTCGTGAATCGCATCGCTATCTCAACACCTATCCGGCAACCTGGATGAGCGGGGCGTTTGACTATGAACGCGCCGCGTTTGAGCACGGTGATTTACACGAGCTGGATGCCGGTTTTGAATTTTATGCCCCACAAACGGCGCTTGCCGCAGACGGACGGCGGGTGCTGATTGGCTGGATGGGCGTACCGGACGGCGAAGAGATGTTGCAACCAACGCGCGCCCACGGCTGGATCCACCAGATGACCTGCCCACGTGAGCTGCGCTACCAGGATGGCAAACTGTGGCAAACCCCGGTTCGCGAACTGGAACAACTGCGTGAGGATGAGCATCACTGGCAGGGTGTTGCCAGCAATGCGCCGGTACTGGATGCAACACGTCTTGAATTCTGGCTAACCGCGTCATGCGTTGATGTGGATTTTGCCGGGGCGTTGCGGCTTAGGGTTGATGACAACGGGTTACGCCTGGAACGTGCCAGCCTGCAAAACGGTGAAATATTGACCCGCTACTGGCGGGGTGAGGTTCGCCATTTGCGCGTTCTGTGCGATCGCTCCAGCGTCGAAATTTTCATCAATCACGGTGAAGGCGTGATGAGCAGCCGCTATTTTCCTGACCATCCGGCGCAGGTGCGCTTCGAAGGTGCGTCCGACATCACATTACGGTACTGGTCGCTGCGCAGCTGCATGATAGAATAGTGGTTTTGGCAGCCGGATCTAAGTCGTTGTGAGAAAAACAAAACGCGTCACCATAAAAGACATCGCGGAGCTGGCGGGGGTATCAAAAGCCACCGCCAGTCTGGTACTGAATGGTCGCAGCAAAGAGCTTCGCGTGGCTGAAGAGACGCGTGAACGCGTGCTGGCGATTGCAAAAGAGCATCACTATCAGCCCAGCATTCACGCCCGTTCGCTGCGTGATAACCGCAGTCATACCATTGGTCTGGTGGTTCCGGAGATCACCAACTACGGTTTTGCCGTGTTTTCTCACGAACTGGAGACGCTGTGCCGCGAGGCTGGCGTCCAGTTGCTGATCTCCTGTAGTGATGAAAACCCAGGGCAGGAGACGGTGGTGGTCAATAACATGGTGGCACGCCAGGTCGACGGGTTGATTGTCGCCTCCAGCATGCTCAGTGATGCGGATTACCAGAAACTGAGTGAGCAGTTACCCGTCGTTCTCTTTGACCGCCATATGAACGACAGTTCGCTACCGCTGGTGATCACCGATTCCATTCCCCCAACGGCCGAACTGGTGGCCGACCTTGCGCGGCAGCATCCTGATGAGATCTATTTCCTCGGTGGGCAGCCACGGCTTTCCCCCACGCGCGACCGTCTTGAAGGGTTTAAGCAAGGGCTGCGTGATGCCAACGTCGAGCTTCGCCCGGAGTGGATCATTCACGGTAATTACCACCCCAGTTCCGGCTACGAAATGTTCGCCGAACTGTGCGCGCGCTTGGGTCGTCCGCCAAAAGCGCTGTTCACTGCCGCCTGTGGTTTGCTTGAAGGTGTGCTTCGCTACATGGGCCAGCACAACCTGCTGCAAAGCGATATGCGGCTGGCCAGCTTTGACGATCACTATCTCTATGATTCCCTCACCATTCCTATCGACACTGTCCGTCAGGACAACCGTCAGCTGGCCTGGCACTGCTTTGATTTGATTGGCAAACTGATCGAAGGAGAAACGCCGGAACCACTGCAGCGGAAGTTGAGCGCGACGCTACAGCGACGTTATAAAACGACAGCGTAAAAGATGACCGGCTGGCTGGATACTTCAATAACTTTAATTAATTAAAGCTCTGGATCAGCCGATAACCATAGGGAATATATTCCCTGAGGTACTGTCTATGTCGTTGAAAAAATCTTCCCTGATTATTTTGTTCTCCTTACTGTTCTTCTTTGTTGCGAGCACCATCACCAGCGTTGGGCTCATCATTAAAAGTAATAATTCACTGGATAATGTGAATAAAGAAATTCAGGTTGTCCTGTCTATTATTGACCCCATCAACCATAGCCGTACGCTGCGCGTCCGGGTGATGGAGTATGTGAAGATGGTGGAGGCGGGGGATTCAACGGATCAGCCCGCGAAACTGGCGGCGGTTAAAGAGGCACTGACAAAAGCGGATCACGCCTTTGCCGCCTTTATGGCCGCACCGCGCCTGGCGGATGAAGCACCGCTGGTAAGTGCCTATGAAGAGGCCTGGAAAACGTATCGCAATCAGGGTCTGGAGCCGTTAATCAACGCGGCGCAAGCCCATGATGTGGCGCAATTCAATACGCTCATTTCACAGGTTTCTCAGCTGGATCGGAAGTATGAAATTGTGCTCGACCAGGTGCTGACCGTTCATCAGAAATATGCCAAGAGCCTGAATGAAGATGCGAGCAGCAACTTCGTTTCGGGTCTGGCTATTATCGCGGGCTTTGCCTTCCTGTTTGTGGTGGTGATCATCGCGGTCAGCCTGCTGATGAAGCGCTTTGTTTTTGCCCCGGTGAACCTGGCACGCGAGCACTGTAGCCAGATAGCGGCGGGTAAACTGAACATTGCTGTACCCGTGAAGGGGAATTCCGGTAATGAAATTGATCACCTGATGGGGTCAATGGAGCAGATGCGCCTGGCACTGCTTTCTACCATTGCGCAGGTGCGTGACGCGAGCCACACGGTGACGCATGCCGCACAAGAGATTGCCTCCGGAAATATCGACCTGGCTTCGCGTACGGAACAGCAGGCTTCTGCGTTAACCCAGACGGCGGCCAGTATGGAAGAGCTGAGCGCGACCGTTGCCAATAACACCGACAACGTACACCAGGCTGGAAAACTGGTTCAGGACGCGGTGAAAAATGCGCACACCGGAGAAGCCGTGACCCGCGAAGTCATTGAAACGATGAATACCATCGCGGGGAACTCGAAGCGCATTGAGGATATCACCAGCGTCATTAACAGCATCGCTTTCCAGACTAACATTCTGGCACTGAACGCCGCGGTTGAAGCGGCTCGCGCGGGTACGCAAGGGCGCGGATTTGCGGTCGTCGCCAGTGAAGTCCGTACGCTGGCACAGAAAAGTGCCGTTGCAGCGAAGGATATCGAAAATCTTATTGCCCAGTCGGTTGTCAGCGTGAAAAGCGGCACTGAGCTGGTCAATCGCTCCGGAGAGGTGATTGACGCGATTATTGCTTCAGTGAATAAAGTGAATACGCTGATGGAGCAAATTTCAGTGGCATCTGAAGAACAAAGCCGCGGGATTGGCCAGGTCGGACAGGCCGTCACGGAGATGGACGGGGTAACGCAACAGAACGCCGCACTGGTGCAGGAGTCTGCGGCGGCGGCGGCTTCGCTTGAGGAACAGGCTCAGCATCTGACGCAGAGTATTTCGAGCTTTAGCTTGCCTGCGCACGCGTGATCGGAGGGGGGAGCGATCCCCCCATTTTTCCCACTCTTCATTATATTTTCATTTCCTCAGCAATATTTTCCCTGCTCATTCGTCTACCTCATCACAAGCCATAATCAGTTACTGTAAATGAGGAAAGACAATGAGAGATTTCGACATGCGTGGAAGAGGTCACGGACGGGGATTTGGCCGTCATCATATGGGCAAGGGCTTAGTGATTGGCGCGGTGATATTTGTGGCGCTGGGTTTGCTGGTCATGACCCTGTGGAACGCATTACTCCCGGCCATTCTGGGTGTGAAGGCCATTGGTTTCTGGCAGGCGCTGGGGATTCTGGTGCTGAGCCGAATTCTGTTCGGCGGTCTGGGTTTCCGCCCGGGGATGTTCGGTGCGCATCGCCGGATGCACGAACGCTGGATGAACATGACACCCGAACAGCGTGAAGCGTTTATCCAGCAACGCCGGGAAGGGTTTGGTCGCCACGGGCATTGCGGCTGGCGTGGCCACTGTGATGATAAACGGGATGAGCACGCCCCGAAAACGCCGGAAGCAGAGTGAGCGAGATGAAAGCCGGGGTGGCGGGTGAATCTTTGCTGATGTCGGCGCTTAATGCCTGCCGCTCCCGGCTGAAAGCCTTTATTCGCGGACGAACTTCCGTGCGTGATGATGCCGACGATATTCTGCAGGAAGTGACATATCAGCTCATGAAGGTGGAACAGCCGGTAGAGAACGTTGCTGCCTGGCTGTTTCGCGCGGCCCGTAATGAAATGACTGATCGGGCGCGGAAAAAACATGAGGTCCCGCTCTCCGGCGACTTCACCGCGGATGGCGAAGCGGGAGCCCCGGAAGATGAGTTAGCGGAAACCCTGTTCGGTGTTCCGCAAACCCCGGAAGAGGAATACCTGAAAACGCTGCTATGGGAAGAGCTGGGGCAAGCACTGTCTGAGCTTCCAGCGCTTCAGCGTGAGGTCTTTGAGAAAACGGAACTTCAGGGCTACAGCATAAAAATGCTGGCAGACGAGACGGGGGCCAGCGAACAGGCACTGTTGTCACGTAAGCACAAGGCCGTGCTTTATCTCCGCGCCCGATTACGGGATGTCTATGAAGCATTGACCGGTGATTGATGCCAGACAATAAGCGGGCAGACAAAACCTTACAATGTCGAGCCTTGTAGATTCATTTCTATCGTTTATGATCGGGGCATCTCATTATTTTGGAATGTTATGCGCAACCGTCAGCTTCTGGGTAAATGGCTTTTGATAATCACGTGCCTGGCGATGGCAATCTGCCTGGTTCAGCGTGCGGTTTATCTTAACCATTTTTTACAGGGGCTGAACCCGCAGACGGTTCTGGTTGTCGATGCTCCGGCTCAAAGCGCTGATGCTGAGCAATCAGGTCCATCCCCCTGCCAGTTAGGTGCGCATTCCCTTCTTTGTGCCCAGCCACTGTTCTTCGATGGCGCACTACCGGCCATCATTCTCTTCTTCGCATTGCTGCAACTGTTTTCCCAGGTGCGGGCATTTGTTGACAGAGCCCAGCCTGTTCAGGCTCCTCCACCACGAATACACCTTAAAAACTGCGTTTTCCGTGAATGAAAAACATCGTCATCACACGATAATTTTCACTATTCACGGAGTAAAACATGTTTAACATCTTCAGGGGATTTATCCTCCTGCTGCTGTCCTGCACTGGCATGGCCAACGCAGCAGACACAGGCTGGCTGACCTCCCCACAAAACGATCACGCCCGGATCCGCTTTCAGGCAGAAAAGGGCCAGGATCGTATCTTAGGCTTGCTCACCGTAGAGCTGCAGTCCGGCTGGAAAACCTACTGGCGCTCGCCGGGCGAGGGTGGCGTCGCCCCACAAATCCACTGGCCAAAAGAGGTGCGGGATACGTGGTACTGGCCTGTCCCTTCACGCTTTGATATCTCTGGTCTCACTACCCAGGGTTATCACGACAAGGTGATTATCCCGATGGTCATCACCGGGACAGATGCCGATACGCTGAATGGCACTCTCACGCTCTCAACGTGTAGTAATGTCTGCCTGTTGACGGACTACACGCTGCGTCTGGATTTCAACACCCCGGTAGATGAGGCTTTTCAACGCGCTTTCGACAGTGCAATGCGCGCCATCCCGGGGGATTCGGGAATATCCTCAAACCTGTCTGCCTGGCTGTCTGACGGTAATCTGGTGATAACGGGAACCACGGACGGGGAGTGGAAAAAACCAGCGATCTACTTCGACCCGCTGGAGGGCGATATTCTTCCTGGCGATCCGGCTATCAGGCACGACGGTAATCAACTGCACGTGACGGTGCCGGTGACCGATGAATGGGGTGATAAGCCCGCCACGCTTAAGGGGAAAGCGCTCTCTTTTGTACTGACCAATGGCGATAACGCGCAACAAACCGTGATTACCGTCGGGGACGAGCCTCCGGGCCAGACGACAGCGGTTGGGCTGAGTAAAATGCTGGCCTTCGCGCTGCTCGGCGGGCTGATACTAAACCTGATGCCCTGCGTACTACCGGTGATGGGCATGAAGCTCAGCAGTGTACTGAATGCCGGTTCGGATAAGCGGAAAATCAGATTACGCTTCCTGGCAACCAGTGCCGGTATTCTGACCTCCTTTGTGCTGCTGGCCGTGATGGTTTCCGCCCTTAAATTAACCGGAGCCTCGCTGGGATGGGGCATTCAGTTCCAGAGCCCGTGGTTTATCGGCCTGATGGTGGCGGTGACATTCCTTTTTGCGCTCAATCTGTTCGGGGTCTTTGAAATGTTGCTGCCTTCTGCGGCGATGGGGCGGCTGGCCACAACGGGGGGCGCGGGGCTTACCGGCAGTTTCTGTGAAGGTATGTTTGCCACTCTGCTCGCGACACCGTGTTCTGCACCGTTTCTCGGTACGGCAGTGGCGTTTGCGCTGGGCGCACCGTTACAGGAACTGTGGCTTATTTTTCTGACGCTCGGCCTGGGAATGAGTTTACCGTGGCTGTTTGTTGCGTTGATCCCTGAAACGGCCATGCTGCTTCCCAAACCGGGACGCTGGATGAATACGCTGAAGATCGTTCTCGGTCTTATGATGCTGGTATCCAGTCTCTGGCTGGTGACGCTACTCAATCTGCATCTGGGAGAAGCGCTCAGCCACATCATTATGTTGATACTGATTGTCATCGCGATCGTAGCGTACGCCATAGCAGGGCAAAGAACCTCGCCACTGTTCTGGTTCGTGGTGATCGCGTTATCTGTTTTAGGGGGTTATCAGTTGCGCGGGTTGCTGACCACACCGGTACCCGGCACGCAAACTGAGGTTCAGGCGATCCCGTGGCAACCGTTAAGCGAGGAGGCTATCCAGAATGCTGTTGCGCAGGGGAAACGCGTCTTCGTGGATATCTCTGCCGACTGGTGTGTCACCTGTAAGGTCAATGAGCATCGGGTATTGAATCAGCCTGAAGTCATCGCGGCACTCAGCCAGCCGGATGTGGTTGCGCTACGTGGAGACTGGAGTAAACCATCGACGGCGATCGCGGATTTCCTCGGAAAACGCAATCGCTATGCCATTCCGTTTAATGAGGTCTATGGCCCCGGCCTGGCTGATGGAGAAATTTTCTCTCCATTGCTTGATAAAAACACCGTTCTGACGACCCTGGACAACGCTAAAGGTTAAATGTGCTATGAAGAAAATCATGATTACGCTGATGTTACTCTTTGTGTCTACTCAGATGGTGGCCGCAGAGGTACAGACACCGGAACAGGAACAACGCGCCCAGAAGATCTTTTACGATTTCCTGTTTAACGATCCCAATTCACCGCGTATTGGGGCTAAAAATCCAAAGTTAACGCTGGTGGTGTTCACGGACTACAACTGCCCGTACTGTAAAAAATTCGATCCTTATCTTGAGAGGATCGTCGAGAAATATCCGGATGTGGCGGTGGTCTTTAAGTTTCTGCCTTACCGGTCAGAAAGTTCGGTGACCTCTGCACGTGACGCCCTGACCGTCTGGCGTTCACATCCTGAACAATTTATGAAATTTAACGATATCCTGATGGCAAAAAAGGGATACCACGATGATGCCAGTATTCAGGAGGCCAAAAAGCGGGCGGGGGTCAGTGTGACAACGCCTGATGCCGAGAGCCTGATGACGATCAAACGCAGCCTGCTCATTGCCGAAAAACTGGGTATTCAGGGAACGCCGGCAACGCTGATTGGCGAGGGGCTGCTTCCCGGCTGGGTTCCTTTTGAACAGTTCGATGAAATGGTCAGTGACGCGCTGAAAAAAAGTTGAATTGAGGGGGCGGCTAGCCCCCGATTATCCCGGAGAGGACAATGAAAAAATTACTGTTAATTTCGCTGCTGGTGACGTCAGGGCTGGCTCAAGCCGCTGAGGCCATTCCTGATGTTGTGAAGACGTTCAGTGAACAGCAAGACATTAAGATCATTAAGAAAATCGATGCGCCAGGTGGAGCGCCCGCCTGGCTTGGGCAATATCAGGACATGGGCGTTACGCTCTTTTTAACACCGGATGGAAAGCATGTAATTTCAGGCTATCTGTATGATGAAAAAGGTAAAAATCTTAGCGATGCGTATTTCCAGAAAGAGATCTACGCGCCGCTGGGGCGGGAAATGTGGAAACAGCTCAATGCAGCGCATCCGCTGAAAGAGGGGGCGGATACAGCACCGCGTAAAGTGTTCGTCTTTGCCGATCCATTCTGTCCGTATTGCAAGGCCTTTTGGGCCGAGGCGCAGCCGTGGGTGAAGGCGGGTAAGGTTCAGTTAAATACGCTGCTGGTGGCGTTTCTTAATCCCAACAGTGGCCGTAACGCCTCCGCGATCCTGAATGCAAAAGATCCGGTTTCTGCCTGGAGAGAGTACGAGCTTTCTGGCGGGAAAACATTGCCTAAACCTGCGGGCGGAGCCTCACGTGAGAACGTGGCTGTGTTACAGCAGCACCAACAGTTAATGGACAGTCTGGGCGCAAATGCCACCCCGGCAATTTATTATCTGAATGCACAAAACGAGCTTCAGCAGGTGGTGGGCATGCCAGATGAGAAGCAACTCGAGGAAATGTTTGGGCCTAAACCATAATAAAGGCAGGCAGAAGCAGGGCGCTTCTGCCTGATTTTTAATGCGTTAACTTCCCCAGCGATCTCTGAGATAGCTAACCGCGTCCTGAGTCTGGGGCTGGTTAAGATAATCTTCCCGGAACAGGATAGTACCGTTTACGCCGGGCAGGGAGTCATTCAGGTCGAGCTGTTTTTTCAACTCCGGCACACCGCCATTCACCATCCAGTCCGGCTCATTTTTGGACGGTTCACCCACTTTATAGAACGCAATGCCGATATAAAGACGGGTATGGGTTGGTTTTACCACATCAGCCCACCATCTGGTCAGCACGTCATAACGCGCGGCGCTGCGGGAGAAAGGCCAGTAAATTTGTGGCGCAATGTAATCCAGCAGTCCCTGTTGTACCCACTGACGTGTATCGGCATAGGATTCATCATACGCAGCGGCTCCTCGCGTATCTGAGCCTGCCGGGTCAAAAGAGCGGTTACGCCATACGCCAGCCGGGCTGACACCAAACTCAACATCAGGCTTCAGCTGTTTGATAGCACTGGAAACCTGCACGATCAGCTGTTGTGTATTGTGCCGACGCCAGTCCGCTTTAGAGGCGAAACCCTGGCCATAGTGTTTAAACGTTTGAGTATCGTTCAGGGTTGAACCAGGCGTTTCGGAATAGAAATAGTCGTCAAACTGCACGCCGTCTATCGGGTATTGCTTAACAACCTCGCTGACAATCTGGGTTATCCAGTCACGCACTTCCGGAATGCCCGGGTCGAGGACAAAACGATCGCCAGAAATACGCACCCACTCCGGGTGCTGCACATAGACACTGGAAGGGTGTAATGACGATGTCCGGTTTAGCTCCGCAATGGTTGACGGCCGGGTGTTGGTCGATACCCGGTAGGGATTAAACCAGGCATGAACTTTCATGCCGCGCTTGTGCGCTTCATCCAGCATAAACTGCAGCGGATCGTAACCCGGATATTCGCCGATGTTACCCGTCAGCATATCTGACCAGGGCAAAATTTTTGACGACCAGAGCGCTGTACTGTCAGGTTTCACCTGGAAAAACACGGTGTTGATACCGAGGCTTTTCAGTTTATCGAGTTTGTCTTTCAGCGCCTGTTTTTGCTGGCTGATACGGAGTTCAGCACTGCTGGCATTCACTGATGTGACCGGCGGCCAGTCAAGACGGGAGACGGTTGCCAGCCAGATCCCACGCATCGGTTCATTTGTCTGTCGGGAAGGTTGATTCACCGACGGGGGCGGAGTGACGAGAGACTTTGGTGGTATTGAGGTGCAACTAGCAAGTAAAAGTGCGCAGCCAACAAACGCACCTATCCGTTTTACGTGTAGCGACATTTACGTATTAGCTCTTTGTGATTCGACTATGAGTCCAGGGATTAAAGTCGGGAACATCCGGTTCTTCGGTGGTGTTATCACTGAGAGAATCAAGATACAGCGCTTCAACTTCCGCACGCGCCCAGGGCGTTCGGCGCAGAAATTTTAAACTCGATTTAACGCTGGGATCGTTTCTGAAACAGTTAATTTTGATACGGTTGCCCAACTCGCTCCAGCCATATCGTGCAACCAGGGCATTTACCTGCATTTCCAGCGTTACGCCATGCAAAGGATCTTTAGAAATATGTGCAGTCATAGGCGTCCGGTTGTCTCATTTTTCGTGGGGTTAGGTTGAACGATGAAAGGGTACAAGAAAGGTGGAAAAGGGGCAATCATTGTCCTGACTGGCGGGTAATTGCCGCACAGTGACTCAGCTCCGTTTGTGAGTGATATTGCAGAAGTAAAAGGCTGGTCTATTCTAAATAACAGAACTTCGCTTATCTCGTGATCGTTGAAAAGTCACAATAATTTTGCGTTTCAGGCGGTGGAAATGAACAAAATCCAGCTCGCTTTATTGTCGTGTTTGCTGTCAGTATTATCATTTATCACGGTTGCCGCAGAACCACGCCTGGAGCCGACTGAACAGGAGCGGGCCCGAACGGTTTATATCTTCCACCAACCTGTTGTTATGCTTCAGGCGAAATTTGGCCTCACAACGCCAGAAGAACGCGTATTACGCATTCGCAATACGCTGCGACATTTCACTGAGCAGGATGTACGCGAACCGCTGAAAATTATACCGGTCACTCGTTACAACCAGCCGGGTCGCTTGATTGTCATGAACGGCAAGCCTGTTATGTTGCTTACACAAGCAGACCTTGATGAAGGTGACGATCTTACGCTTGATCAGGCCGCCCAGCGTGTGTTGACGCGTCTGGAGGCTCAACGAACGGCACTTCACGAGCAATATAATAGCGGCTGGATTGCGTTATCCGCCGTGAAAACTATCGCGGGTTTTCTGGCACTGGCTCTTTTCTGGTACGGTGCCTGGCGTTCCTGGCGCTGGGTGCGACGTTTTTACCGTCACCGCATTCTGGAAAGCCGCAGCATAATTCCTCAACGTTGGCGTAAGTTTGTTGGCGCGATTGAGACCCGGTTGTATGCCCTGTTAATGTTTTTGTCCGGTGCCCTGGGGTTATATCTCTGGTTGCGCTGGGCATTCAGTTTGTTCCCCTGGACGCGCGTCTGGGGGACATCATTGGGCGACTGGGCAGTGCGCGTTTTACGAGATATTGCGTTTTCTATTGCCTCTGCGCTGCCGGGGCTCATGATTGTCTTGATTATTTTCCTTATTACCGCGTTTATACTTAAACTCCTTAAAATCTTGTTAAATCAAGTAGAAGTAGGGGGATTGCAGCTTCCAGGTATCCATCCCGAAACCGTAGGTGCCACTCGCAAGCTGATTTCTGTCGGCGTGTGGTTGTTTGCCTTATCTGCGGCATATCCGTTTTTGCCGGGTGCAAATTCACTGGCTTTTAAAGGTATCAGCGTATTCTTTGGCCTGATGCTGACGTTGGGGTCAGCAGGGGTGATGAACCATGCCATGAGCGGGCTGGTGTTAATCTACTCCCGTGCGTTACGAAAAGGGGACGTAATACGGGTCGCGGATAATGAAGGTCTGGTCACGGAGATTGGCATGCTTGCGACCAAAATCCTCACACGGGAAAACTATATTGTTACGGTACCCAATGCTGTCGTCGTCAGCGGCAAAATAACCAACCTTAGCGCACAGGAACCTGATGCGGGGATCAATCTGACAGTTGGTGTGACCATTGGCTATGACACGCCCTGGCGGCAAGTTCACGCGATGCTGGAAATGGCCGCCAGACGGGCAAAATGCATCGACCATTCCCAACCACCTCTGGTGCGGCAGCTGGCGTTGATGGACTGGTACATCGCTTATGAACTTCAGGTTAAGCTGATACCCGGGCAAGCGCTCGCCGAGGCTCGTAATGAATTGCACGGCCTTATTCAGGACGTCTTTAACGAGTTTAATGTGCAAATTATGTCGCCAAACTTTGTGATGCAGCCTGAAGGGACGGTAATCGTGGCTGAAGAAAACTGGTACGCAGCACCGGCTGAACAACCAGAACAGAAGTGATATCCGTTGCGTCCAAAAAATCAGTACAACTGACCTAACTTAGGTTGTATTAAAATTGAGTTTACTAATCAGATTGATATTATCCATCTGTTTTGAATAAATTTTCTTAGTCTAAATATAATATATCTCCCAGAGCACTTTATGAACCAGCAATGGAAGCGTGAGCCTATCCAATATCCTTTTTTCATTTAATACATCGACTTACAGGTGTGACCAGAGTGTATTGCAATTGGAAGTTGCTATAAAATTAGCAAACAACGTATTGAATATGCTGAATTTATTTAACTCGCTGTCAAAATATTGAACTATTGATAAGCACCATCTACACTGTAATTTCAGTTGCCGCCCTACAGTATGAACTATTGCCTAATTGCGGAATATACCATTTCGCGATCAGGTGATGACGTGGTGACCGACATGCTAATTATTAAAATTTTTATGATTACATCAGTGATATTTATCCTCATGAAACCTGAACACCTTTCCAGGAATATTGTCATATGGATAACAATGTTGCAGATAAAAACAGCGATGCTGGCAATCAAATAAACACGGCAAGTCTCTCGCTCCCGAAAGGGGGCGGCGCAATAAAAGGATTGGGTGAAACCTTTCAGGCAAATGCATTTACCGGTAGCGGCAGTTACGCCATTCCACTGCCGTTGACGCCTGCCCGTGGTTTTGAACCCGCGTTGAGTCTTAACTACCAGTCCGGCGCGGGTAACGATGCTTTTGGGCCAGGTTTTTCTGTAACCCTTTCCAGCATCTCACGGAAAACCAGTAACGGCATTCCGCAATATAATTCTGATGACATATTTATTACGAGTGATGATGGTGAGTTAATTCCGTCCATGACAGAGCAGGGCGGTCACTGGCAACCGGTGGTCACGACCAGAATTCTGGATGATATTAACTGGCGGGTGCAGGTATTCCAGCCAATTAAAGAGAGTGGTTTCTCTTTGATTGAGCAATGGATTGATCCATTATCCTCCAGTTGCTGGTGGAAAATAACCGATAAAAATAACACTGTTTTTAATTATGGGCGCAGCAATAACAGCCGGATCACCGATCCAAAAGATGCCTGTAGAATATATCAATGGTTAATTGATGAAGCGATTGATAGCAAAGGCAATCGGATTGTATACACCTACAAGGCTGAAGATGGCGAAAATGTCGATGATAAAATCAATGAAATAAATCGATCATTATCAGCAAGAAAATATATTCACAGCGTGCAATACGGTAATTATTTTACTGTAGCCAGCACCGGGATGGAAGCGTTCGCATTCGAGGTTGTTTTTGATTATGGCGAGTATGACTTAACCCAACTGTCGCAGGCCGGAAGCAACCCTTACCATCCGGTGCGCAGCTGGCCAGTACGAAGCGATCCGTTTTCCCGTTACCTCAGTGGTTTTGAGATCCGCACACTCAGGCTATGTCACGGGATTATGCTGTTCCATAAGTTTGCGCAACTCGGTGACAAACCTTGCCTTGTGAAGGCGTTGCAGCTGACGTACGACGAAACCGCGGATTTCTCTTTTTTGCAGGCCATAACCCAGCGCGGATACCGCATCAACGCCGACGGTAGCTACGATCAGCAGGCTCTGCCCCCCCTGACGTTGAGCTGGTCACGCTTCGCGCCACCGCCGGTACCGCAGTTCAGGACCTTAACCGTCAATGACCAGTTGGCGTTTCCTGGCATGCTCGATAATGCAGCTTTTCAGCCGGTTGATCTGCAAGGTGAAGGCCTTCCTGGCATGCTACTCAGTGATGCAAACACCACGCTTTACTATGCCCCATTGGGCAACGGCCGCTACCAGCCACCCGTGTCGCCGCGTGCATTCCCTGACACCCGTAATTTCAGCGATCCTTCACTCAGTTTGCAGAGTCTGAATGCCAACGGACAACTGGATCTGGTGGTCAGTACCGCGCAGGGGACGGGCTATTTCAGTCAGCAGAATGAGGGGGGCTGGTCACCGTTTTACCGTTTTTCCTCGCAGCCGACCGATCTCGCCAACCCAGAGCGGGAGACCGCCGATCTGGTTGGCGATGGCAAACCCGATCTGCTGCTCTTTCATCCGTGCGATCTGCTGTTTTATGCCTCAATGGGGCGATCCGGTTATTCGACTGCCGATAGCGTACGCCTGCCGGTGGGGTTTCCCACGACGGTGAACAACGGTGAAACGGAACTTGTCACTTTTGCCGATATGTTTGGCGACGGGCTTTCGCACCGGGTCAGGATCCGCAGTGGCTCGGTAGAAGTCTGGCCCTGTCTGGGGTATGGCCGTTTCGGCGAGAAAGTGTATTTCGCTAATGCGCCACGTTTTGATGCGACGCTCAGCGCATCGCGTATTTTTCTTGCGGACATCGATGGTTCTGGTACTGCCGATCTGGTGTTTGCGTTTCCCTGTCGCGTGGAAATCTATCGCAACCAATCCGGAAATGCATTCGCATCAACACCCGTGGTCATCGCCTTGCCCGCACCATTCACGGCTCTCAGTCAGTTGCGTTTTATTGACCTGCTAGGCGAAGGGACCTCGGCGCTGGTGTTTACCAGCGCAGGCCCGCAGATGACGCATTACTATTTCAATTTTTGCGGTGAACGCGAGGCAGGCACACCCGCGCTGAAGCCCTATTTATTGACCCGGATTGACAACAATCTTGGTGCCACCACCGAGATTTTCTACACCAGCTCCACCCAGTTTTACCTGGAAGACAAACTCCGTGGCACACCATGGGCTACGCGTCTGCCTTTTCCGGTGCAGGTTGTTGCTAAAACCATTGTCACCGACGCGATAACGGCTTCGCAGATGACGCAGATCTATCGCTACCATGAGGGGTATTTTGATGCAGATGCCCGCGAGTTTAACGGCTTTGGTTTTGTTGAAAGCTGGGACAGTGAACAGCTTGCGGTTAATCGCGAAGGGGAGAGTCGCGATCGTGATGTTCCCCCGGTCTATACCCGCAGCTGGTATCACACTGGAGCCTGTCTCGAAAATGCCGCCATTACTCGCCAGTATCAACAGGCGTATTTCAAGGGAGATGCAGCTGCTTATGATTTTCCCGATAGCCTGTTTGATCCTGCCGTCTATCGAGGCGGCAGCGAGACAGTATTGCAGGCCTATGCGGCGCTGAAAGGTTCACTGCTGCGCACGGAAGTCTATGGGCAGGATGGCAGCGCCCTACAGGATGTACCCTATACGGTAAACGAGTCGAACTTTACCGTCACACTGCGACAACCCGCCATTGCCGGGATCAATGCCGCTTTTCTGGTCAGCCCGCGTGAAAGCATCGTTTACCATTATGAGCGCAATGCCAGCGATCCCCGTGTTCAGCAGAATTTTACGCTGGAAGTGGATCCACTCAGTGGCGAAATCAGCAAATCATGCACCCTCTTTTTACCCCGTCGTCAGGCCAGCACTCCACCGGTTGCGGGGCAGCAGCAGTTAAAGGCCACCGCGTCTAATCGGCACTTTATCAACACGTCGGAGAGTACCGGTTATCACTACCGTGGTGTGCTGTATGACAGCCAGTTGTGTGAGATCTATAACCTTACTTTAAACGGTGGCGACTACTGTACCTTTGCTGATTTACAGCAACTTCCGGCGGCGCTGGCGACCCCTTTGCCTTACCAGGTTGCGCCAGTGACCGACACACTCCAGGCAGGGCTGTTGACGTGGGACCGCCGTCTCTTCTGGAATGATGATCAAAGCGCGGCGCTGCCGCCGGGCGAAGTGGCCCGCGTGGCGTTATTGCATCATAGCGCCAGTGCCGTATTCACTGCGCAGTTTGCCACTGCGGCGTTCGGCACCGTGCTGAGCGACGAAACGCTGCAAACTGCCGGGGGCTATGTTTATGAAGCAGACAATGGCTACTGGTGGAACCGGGGACTGGTGCAGTTTTATAGCCAGCCGCCGTGTTACTACCAGCCGGACAGAGCAGAAAATGCCTTTGTTGATGCGCAATCGTCGCTTTTTGTGAAGAGCACCGTCAGTTATGACCAGCCTTATTGCCTCACCGTAACCAGTACGACCCAGTATCTCGATGAACAAAATGTGGATCCTGATCAGCGTGCCAACACGCAGACGGCGGTGATCGATTATATGACCCTGCAACCCTGCCAGTTGATTGACAGCAATGGCAATGTCGCACAGGTCATTTTTGATCCGCTGGGGCAGGTGGTGGTGACCACCCTGTTTGGCTGGCAGGACGGTACGCCGGTGGGAGGGATGCGGTTATACGCCGTTGACGGGCAACCAGCGGAGTATCAGTTGCCACCTGCGGCGTCGTTTGCGGACATCACCCAGGATCCGTCCCGCTATCTACAGGGCGCGACGAGTTATTTTTATTACGACCTGACAGCATGGCAACGGAGCCAGCAACCACCGTGTTCCGTGGTGCTGCTGCGCGATGATTACTATCGGACCTGCACTGGCGTATCGCCGTTTTCCTGCAAGCTGGCGGTGAACTATAGCGATGGTTTTGCGCGTGAACTGGAAAGCAAAACCAAAGATAACGATCGCTGGATCGTCGGCGGTCGAACGGTTTACAACAACAAAGGCAAGGTGTGCGAGAAGTATTTCCCCTGGCTGAGTGATACCCCGCGCTATGAATCACAGCAAACCTTGATTGACGCCGGGATAATGCCACCGCCGACGGTGACCCACTATGATCCGCTGTTGCGGGTGATCCGTATTGATACTCCGAAAGGGTTCTTCTCGCGGGTGCAATTTACGCCCTGGGACGAGTCACACTACGACGAAGACGATACAGTGCTGGAGGCACCGTATTATCTGGCCTTTATGGCCAACTACCCGGCAGATCCGACACAGCAACAAAAAGATGAGAAAGATGCGCTGATTAAAGCCGCGCGGTTCTATAACACGCCTGCCATTAAGGTGATCGACAGCGTGGGGAACACCTGTCTTGAGATCCAGACCGATGCCGACCAGCGTCAACTCGTCTCCTTCATGCAGACAGACATCCAGAACCGCGTGCTGCTTTCGATTGATCCGCGCCTTTATCAGGCCAATCAAACCCAGAGCACCGATTACTATAATTTCCGCTACCGCTACGCGATGGGGCAACAAAAACCTGCCTGCGTAGACAGTGCGGATGCCGGTCTGCAACGCCATCTGGACGATATCTTTGATAACCAGATGTGGTCACTGAGCGCCCGCAACTACTGCCAGTTCATTTCCTACGACCGGTTAAAAAGGCGCGCGGCTTTGCGCATCTGTAAATTGGCCGACGATCAGCCCATCACGTCGTATGCCGATTTTAATCTGGTGGAAATTTTCACCTACGGCGAAACCCAGCCGCGGCTTCCACAACGCAATTTACGCGGCCAGCTGTACCAGCTCTGCGATCTGTCGGGCATCGTCGTTAATCATCAGTATGATTTGCAAGGGGAAGTACTGCAAAACTCCCGCCAGATGGTCACGGATTACAAAACCCCGACTAACTGGAACACGACGCCAGTGCTGGAGAGTGAGATCTATACCAGTGGCTATCGCTACAATGCGCTGCAACTGTTACTGAGTGAAAGCACACCCGATGGCAGCACCGTCACCCATCGCTATAACGACAGCGGATTACTGGAACAGACGGAGCTGACGCTGAGTGACGGCTCATCGCAGCCGGTTGTGCAACAGATCGACTACGATGCCAATGGTCAGCGTACCCGCGTCGCCTTCGGTAATGGCGTGGTCACGGATTACACCTATGAGACCACCACCTTACGCTTAGTCGGGTTGTACAGCGCCCGCCCGGGCACGCAGATACAGACCCTCCAGGATGTGAGTTACAACTACGATCCGGTGGGTAACATTACCCGCAGTCGCAATAACACCTGCGCCACGATTTTCAATAATAACCAGCAGGTGGATCCGCTGGCGGATTACACCTATGACGCGATCTACCGGCTGATCTCGGCAAACGGCAGGCAACATCCTGCTATTACGGGTAATACCTGGAAAAACAACAGTAGCGCCGGGGATTTCAAGCAGTCCCGTTTCAGCCAGCTACCCGCGGTAAACGATGCCGACAAGCTGGAAAATTACCAGGTGACCTATCAGTACGATGATGCCGGCAACCTGATCGGCAAACAGCATGTTGCAGCTTCTGCAACGTGGCATCGGGAGATGCCGGTGGAAGATAACAGCAATCGGCTGAAAAATGTCGTGGTCGATGCGGCAGGTAACCTGCGTGAACTGGCGATCAATAACACCGTCACGCTGGACTGGAACTGCTGTAACAACCTGGTTAGCGCCTGCATTATTGAACGTCCGGATGAGCTGAATGACTGCGATTACTATCTCTATGACAGCCATGAACAGCGCACAATAAAGGTGAGCGAGCGGATGGCCGCAGGGGGCGCAGTCACGCTGATCGAAGAGAGTGTTTACCTGGGTAATTATCAGATCAGGCGTAATATCAGCGTCGATGCACAGGGTAAGCAAACCATCACGCAGGCCCGGCAAATGCTGCGCGTTATGGATGGTGCGGTTTGCGTGCTGATTATGCAGTATTGCGCGATCGGCGCAGAAGCGGGCACACGGCTGATGCGTTTTCAGATGACAGACAATCTGAGCTCCGTGGCCTGCGAATATGATCAAGCGGCCCGGCTTATCAGCTACGAAGAGTATTTTCCCTATGGCGGTACGGCAATTATTGCCGGAGCGAATCAGGCTGAGGTGCAGCGTAAGGTGTACCGCTACTGCGGCAAGGAGCGTGATGACAGTTCCGGTCTCTACTACTACGGTGCCCGCTACTACGCGCCCTGGCTAGGGCGCTGGCTGAATCCCGATCCGGCAGGTACCGTCGATGGCCTGAACCTGTATGCCTTTGTTCTCGGCAATCCGGTTACCCATATGGACGCCGATGGCAGGGTGATGACGCGCGCGCAAAAAGCCAAAAGCGCGAAGGTCGTGGTCGTCAGTAACGCTTTCGAGTGGGATGTGAAACATATCGCCAGCTATTCAACGACCGATACAGACTTAGCCAGTATCCTCGATCACTTCGGGGAGCCCACGACCAGTGTGGTGAAAACCTATACCGACCTTGCCGATCGCATCGCCTATGACGTGAAGGGAGGCAGTAGCAGTAAGCTCAGTGCCAGCACTATCACGGATATCCATCTGGCGCTGGAGGCGAGCAAACCGCTGCATTTTCAGTTCAACGATCTGCTGGGTGAGCAGTGGCGCGAAAACATGGATGAATACACCGGGGGAAAACGGCAGATCCCGTTGTACTCGGTGATGCGCAGTAAGACGACATCGTTCTTTCAGGAGCCTGATGTCGATACAGTGTCCAGCCTGAATGACCATTTAAAAGCCATCAGCGGCCGCCCCGCTGAAGTCCATCACATTCTGTATAAAGCCGTCCGGCCGCAATACGCCAACCAGACCCCTAACCTGATGTTGACCCAACGTAGCGCCAAAGAAAGCGTCTATGGACCGGGTCAGCATGAATTGATGCATATGCTGGCGTCGGGCAATGACAGCGACAAGTTCCGGGTGCTGTTACCCCAGTTCGAGGCCGAATATCTCAAGTGGTACAACGGCAAAATGATCGTCTCGTCTATCCAATAATTACCATTGATGCAATGGGTTAATTGAATGTTTCCCCGAATCACATAACGGGAGTGTTACATGACACACACAACAATCCGGATTCAGGACCACGCACTTAAGGCCCTGTATGAAACGAACCCAGAGTTTGATGTCCGGCAGGTGAAATTCCACCATCCGGATGATATGTCGGCGCTGCGGGAGCAACTGGCTGCCACGGGGCTTGATGACGACGGGATTGCCACGAAAGTCACCGAGCTGAAAACCTGGCAACGTTTGCTCAACCTGCATCCGGATGTCAATGTTGCACAGGGGCTGATAAGTCGTGGCATAGTCTGTGCAAACCAGCTGGCACGCATACCGCTGCAGACATTTGTGCAGACGCATGCGCAATCACTGGGCATGAGCGCCGCAGAGGCCACGGAGATGCACCAGCGCGCGGTGGGTGTACGTAACAGCGCCATGCACTTATGGGCCTCGGTGAGCGGCACGGTGGCTTCCCCGTTTTACCGTTATTCCGCGATGGACACCGTGAGCCCCGAGCTGAAGGAAACCTTCCAGAATCTGCCCAGCTATCAGGATATGTTCGGCTCACTTGACTATTGCAACTGTCCGGAGTGTCGCTCGATCTTTGGCCCGGCGGCGTATCTGGTCGATCTGCTGCGTATCATCGACCAGTACGTTACCACGCCGAACCGCGCCACGATTGATGACGCTTTTCTCTTTACAGCGCGTCGCCCGGATATCTGGACTATCCCGCTCGACTGTGGCGCGGCCAATGATGCCGTACCTTATCTGCAAATCGTTAACGAGCGCCTGACCGCCCGCGCCGAATTGGTCACTGGTCAGGGTGTGCTGGAACAACTGGCCACCACACTGGTGTACCCACAGGCGCTGCCTTTTAACGCCCCACTGGATCAGATCCGGGTGTTGCTCGATAAACTGGGTTGCAGTTACGGTCAGGTCTTGTCGGCATGGAGTGCGGCAGCCAGCACCGTTGCCGCTCAAACGCTGGGGTTGTCTGCCGATCAGCAGCGCATTGTGACGACCGCGCTGACGGTAGCCGCCGAGATCGCGCCTTACTACAATGTCAGTGATATCAGCACGCTCAGCGTGGCCGACACGTTTATGGCCAGCACCTGGATGAACTATGCGCAGATGCTGACACTGTTGGAGCAGGACTTATCCGCGACGGAACAGCAGGCGGGCTTGCAGGTTAACTTTTTCCTTAACCAGGGGCTGGGCGGCAAATGGGTCGCGCTGAGTCAGCCAGCGGGTAAGCCCGCGCAGCTGGATAATCTGACGGCCACGGCGCTGGATAGCATCAACCGTTTGCAGCGTCTGGCAACGCAACTGGGTAACCCAGCAGCCGAGGTCGACTGGGCGCTACGTTGTGTGCAGGGCGGTAATATGCCTGTCATCAGCGATGATAGCCTGATCGCGCTGCAACAACTGTTGGCGATCGCCGATCGGTTAGGGCTGGATCTGCCCACGGCCTGTTCACTGGCCGGGCCGATTAAAACCTACGGGCAGGGCGCTGACGAGGCGGGCCCGCAGTTCGACCGGTTGTTCAACTCCCCGGCGATCCTCGCCAGCAACGCACCGTATCATCCCTCCGGCAACCCACTGAATACAGGGTATACCGATACGCCACTGACCTGGACGCCGGGTTCATCCGCGGCGGAAGATATCCATGCCATCAACCGTGTCCTGCCGGGGCTGGGCATTAGCCTGAGTGATGCCAATGCGCTGGGTCTTGCACTGGTGGGTGAGAACGCGCAACAAACACTGACCGTACAAACGCTGTCGGACTTATATCGCCATGCGCTACTCAGCCGTACGCTGCAACTGCCCATGAGTCGTTATCTGCTATTGCTGAAACTGGCTGGCGTGGCAACACCTGCCACGCCGGGCGTGCAGGAGATTGCCGCGCTGGTCGGGAAAGTCCAGTGGCTGAACCAGGCCGGTTTGTCGGTGTACCAGCTTGATTACTTTATTAATGGTGTTGCCAGTGTGTACGTCAATCCGCTGTATCAGCCGGATAACACCACGGTGTGGCAGCAGGGGCTGTGGGTAACGGTACCGGCAGGTACGGCTTCAACCGGCAGCGATATCACTGCGCAGGTGGCGGTGCTGTTTGGTGTCAACAATCCTCTGGCCACTACCGCGATGTCGATGGCGGTGGCGGCGGTGGCGTTGCCTGCGGGGGCCACCGACTGGGAAACGGCATTTCTGGCGGCACAGAGTGATGGCAAAACGCCGGAATATGCCAGCTATGTGCAGACGGTGCTGAAATGGGTTTCACGCTGGCTGGTACTGGCGCAGAGCCTGAATCTTGCCGATACGACGCTGGCGAATGTGGCGGTTTGCCCGGCGGCTTATCAATTACCGACAAATTTCGCGGTACTGGGCTGGGAGGCCATCGGCAATATCTGGCAGGTGCAGCAGATGATGCAAAGCCACGGGGATTTGCAGCAAAACCTGTTGCTGTATATCCAGTTGGTGTCGACGGGGGCAGCCAGTGACACGAGTTTACTGGTGCTGCAAAAAGCGACCGGATGGGATCCCGCCGTGGTGGCGTCGCTGTTGAGCGGGCCGCTGCAGGCGGTGACGGTGGTCACGTTACAACTGAACCGCCTACAAACCTGCATCGATGTGATGAGCCGTCTTGGCGCGAATCCCGGTTTTATGCAATCGATGGTGAATGTGGCGGCGTTACCGGCGAAGGGGAACTGGGCGACGTGGATCCAGAGTGCCGCCGCTGTGCTGGCCAAAACCGCCAGTATCTATGGTACCCAGTGGGAGAGCGTCTGGACGCCACTGTCCGGTGATTTGGCGGTGCATCTGCGTGACGCCCTGTTGTCGTTGGTGCTGTCGCAGCTTAATAGCGCCGATCCGACCATCAAAACCGCCCGCAATGTCTATGAGTTCTTGCTGACCGATGTCGAAATGGGGGCGGCCACCACCATTTCCTACATTGTGGAAGCGTTGAATGCCGCCCAACTCTATTTGCAGCGTTGCCGTTTACAGCTGGAACCGGGGGTGCTGGATCTGACACAGATCCAGGATCCGTGGTGGGAATGGATGATGAACTACCGTGTCTGGCAGGCGAACCGTGAGATTTTTGTCTATCCGGAAAATTATCTGATCCCCAGCTTGCGCAAAAACACGACGCCACAGTTCACGGCGCTGGTGCAAAGCCTGCAACAGTCGGATGTTAACAAGGCGTATGTGGGCGCGGCGTTCACCACCTATATCAACAGTTTTTCCGAGGTGGCCGAGTTAAAACCGGTCGATGCCTACCGAACCAAAATTAATGACAGCAACAGGATCTATCTGTTGTCACGCAGCAAAACTGCGCCTTACACCTTCTATTACTGCCAGCAAACGGAAAATATGCCGTGGACGCCGTGGGAGAAAATCGATCTGACGATCAATTCGGCGAACTGTACGCTGGTATATGCCTTCAGCCGTCCTTTCCTGTTCTGGAATGAGATCAAGAAAAACAATACCTCTTCGGTTTCCGGTTCACCCAGCGAAGTCACCACCACCAACAGCGTTACCTATACCGCGTCGGTGATGTATTCCTTTCTGAATCAGGAGGGAAAATGGGTACAACCGCAGACGCTGGTTGATCAGGATGTGGTGCTGTTCCGTTCGGATGATACCCGCAATATTGCGCTGATGAATAACGCCATGTTTGATGGCCTGTTTGATATGGCGGCGACCTGCTGGAACAAGGTCTTTGCCTTTAATGTGGATGCGACAAACTACGTGGAACCGCCTCCGTTTAAGGCCGAGGCCGAGCGGCTGGTGGTGATGTATGGCCCCAATGTGCTGGATACAGGGGATATTTGGGTGACGAAAAACCCCTCGTCACCGACCAGCGATCCCAGTGCGAGCAGTTTCTGGCTCAACCTGCGCGACCGCGCAGAAGATCACAATCGAATGGTCATGGGGCAACTGTCCGGCAATATGAATCTGCGCCCGGTTGCCGTGCTGAACCTCAGTCTGGAAGGTGATGTGCTGGTCCAGCGCCAGGAGTTGCTGCTGGCCGATCCCTATATCGCTAAAACGCCATTATCGCTGATTCATGCCGAGATTCAGAGCTCAGGCGATGTGCTGCAGGTCACCCATCGCAGCCAACCCATTACCGACAATCGCAATGTACCAGGTACCGTTGGCCTGACCGTTGGCAGTAAGGCCAGCGCAGTCAATGGTAATTCGTTTATTGGCAGCGGAATTTCTGCCACGCAGAGCCTGCAAATATACCAGGCGTTACAGGCGGCGAAGGTGATTGATGCGACCGGCAATGTGTTACCACAGGCGATGGCGACGCTGGATCTGTATAGCGTACTGTCGGGGATCACGGCGTATGGCGCGTTCAGCCCACTGCAATTTTCGGCGGTGCAGCAGGTGTTGTTCGACCATCTGGAAGGGAGCGAACTGTTCGGAACCATTGCCGGAAACTGCACGAAAGTCGTGCCAGTAGGTACCCAACCCGGTTGGTTCCTGTTCTTTGTGCAGGATGAGATCTTCCTGCTATCACCGGAAAACGGCGACAAGGGGCAGCCAGCATTTTCCAGCTTTGCCGAAGGGCTGACGGTGGGGGATCCGCTGATTGAGCCGACGTTTGCGATTATGACCTATCAGGGCACTTCGCCCGGTAGCATCAACGCGGTCTTATCACGGCAAATTTACACCATTCTGACGCAGTACAACCTGGTGAAAGACGGTCGGCTGGCTGCCGGTGTGACGGTGGCTTATCTACAGGCCATATTACTCAACATGGGGCTGACGGATGCCCAGTATCAATACATTCTGAATGCGCTACGAAACTATCCGGTGATTTTCGACGATGCGTTTATCAGCGATAAAATCACTTACGCAGTATCGCAACAAATTTATGTCGCGCTGCAAACCATGCCGCCACTGATTGACCCTAACGGGCGCATCGATATGGAGCATTTGACCGGTGCCAACGTGCAGCTTTGTCTGGGTAACTTGCTGCTGTCGGGAACGATTACTCAGAGCCAGATTGCCGGTATTTACCGGACCCTTGCGCAGGCACCGAAAGCGATTGTGCTGACTTACCAGAATCACGGTGCAGCCGTGGGCTACACCACTACCGGTGACTTCCATTTTAACGTGACCCGATTGTCGACCAGTGCGATCAGCAAAATCAGCCGCGCGCTGTTTGTGGGCGGCGTGGATAGCTTGCTGAATTTAAAAATTCAGCAGATCCCGGTGCTACCGGTGCTGCCGTTTGAACGATTTACCCCGTCGACGACCGGCCTGAACTGGCCCAGTGCGCTGGATGCCACACAGGTCGATTTTGACGGCCTGTATGGCCAGTATTTCTGGGAAATTTTTTACCATATCCCCATGCTGGTGGCCGCCGGTCTGAATACTAACCAGCAATTCCAGGAAGCGCAGACGTGGCTACAATATGTCTTCAACCCGACAGAGGCGGAACAGTTTGTGACCGCCGCCACGATCGTGGACGAGACGGAGCAGGCGATTGCGTTACCGCAAGCCGACACCATTATTACGCAACTCAAACAAAACCCACTCCCACCCGCGTCGCCAATCCTCAATGCTTCAGGGGAAGTCAATCCGACATTTACGGCCACCATCAGTCTGAGTTTCCTGCAAAGTGCCGATCCCACATTGACGACAGACCAGTTACTGATGGTGCGCAATATCCTGCTCAATTACCAGCTGAGTGCCCCGGCCAGCCATTTCTGGAATTTCCGCCCGTTCCGTAACCATACCCTGCAAAGCCTGCAGGAGATGCTGTCGGACAGTAATCCGGCGGTCAAAGTGTATAACGACGATCCCTTTGATCCGTTTGCCATTGCGCGCTTACGCATCGGTGCCTTTGAAAAATCGACCCTGATGCAGTACATCGACAACCTGCTGGCGTGGGGCGACCAGTTGTTTATCCAGGATTCGTGGGAATCGATCACCGGTGCCTATATGTTGTATGTCTATGCCTACGATCTGCTGGGCCCCCGCCCACAGCTGGTGGGCGAGTGTGCGGGTGATGGCATCGTGTTGAATTTCGAAGAAATAAAAGCGAAATATCCTGATGGTATCCCGCAGTTTTTGATCGACCTGGAGAACTTCATTCCAGGCGGTTCCGGTTCGACGACGCCGATGCTGGGACACGCCTTTAACGACCTGTATGTCTACTTCTGTGTCCCGGAAAACAGTGACCTGATGCAACGCTGGGATACCGCAGAAGACCGGATGTACAAGATCAACCACTCGCTGAACATTGATGGTGTTTACCGCTCACTGGCGCTGTTCCAGCCACCGCTCAATCCGCTGGATCTGGTACGAGCGGCAGCGGCGGGGAACAACGTGATGACGGGGGCGTCATCCAGTGTGCAGTTGACACCGTATCGCTTTACTTCAGCGATTGGCGCGGCACAGAACCTGTGCAATATCCTGATTGAACTGGGTAGTGCGTTGTTATCCGTACTGGAAAAAAATGATGCCGAAGCACTGGCAGCGCTGCGTAATAACCAGGAAGGCCAAATCCTGGAGATGAATATCAGCATTAAAACGGAACGCATCAGTGAGATTCAGGCGAACATCCTGTCGCTGACGGCGTCGCAAACGGGCGCGGCCAGTCGTCTGACGTACTATACCGATATGCTCAACAACGGGTTAAGTGGCTATGAGCAGACCAGCCTGGATGCCACCGCCGCCGCACTGGCGGCCAACATCCTGGGCAGCATTAGCAAGACGGCGGCGACCATCGCCTATGCCGTGCCGCAAGTCGGCTCGCCGTTTGCCATGACCTATGGCGGCGTGCAACTGGGTTCGGCGGTGAACGCCTCGTCGGGAGTGTTCGAGATCGGCGCGGAGATCAGTAGCTTTATTTCGCAGCGGGCTGCCACGATGGGCGGGTACGAACGCCGCAGCCAGGAGTGGAGTTTGCAGAAACAAATCGCGCAGGCGGACAGTGACAGCATTGCCCAGCAACTTGTTGCCGCGAATCTGCAACTACAGTCGGCGCAGCAAGATCTGGCGGTGCAGCAGAAAAGCATTGCGCAGAACCAGGTTATTGAGCGCTATTTGCAGGATAAATTCTCTAACCAGGATCTCTACCAGTGGATGGCAGGCCGCCTGAGCGCGGTCTACTTCCAGACCTGGGCACTGGGTCTGCAAGCGGCGCAGCAGGCACAGGCCTCGTATCAGTTTGAAACGGACAGCAACCAGAGTTTCCTGTCGTTTGATTACTGGGACAGTTTGCACAAAGGGTTGACGGCGGGCGAAGGCTTACGGCTGGCACTTAATCGCATGGAAGCCGCCTGGCGTACCGGCGATAAGCGCAGCCTGGAAATTGAGAAAACCATCTCGCTGGCGATGATTGCGCCGGAGCAATTACTGAAGCTCAAGAGCGATGGGGCGTGCTCTTTCTCGCTGAGCGAAGCGCTGTTTGATTATGATTATCCGGGCCATTACTCGCGAAAAATCACCACGATTTCGCTGTCGATCCCGGCGGTAATTGGGCCGTATCAGAATATCAAAGCGGTTTTGACGCAGACGAAAAACAGTATTGCGACCACCGCCAACATTGATGAAGTGAAGTATTTGCTGTCGCCCGTTGGCGAAGTGCCGCAGGGCATACGGCAAGACTGGGCGCACGGGCAGAGCATTGCCGTTTCACGTGGTGTCGATGATTCAGGGCTGTTTACGCTGGATTTCCAGGATCCCCGTTACCTGCCTTTTGAGAATACCGGCGCGGTTTCTGACTGGACGCTGAGTATGCCGCTCGATACCAACCGTTTTGATTTTGGCCAACTCTCGGATGTGATCATTACCCTACGTTATACCGCTCTGTCCGACGATGAGCTGGCGCGCCAGGTGCGCGGCGTGCTGGCGCAGACACCGCTGCTGAATGGCATCTATGTCGATGGCGGCATGCAAAGCACCGCGTGGCAGACCTTCATGCTCGATCACAGCGACGCCAAAACACAGACGCTGACGCTGGATATCAATCCTGCCCAGTTGGGTTACTTCAAAAGTCTTACCTACAACGAACTGGTTCTGCAACTGACGACCGCGACCGGGATCACCCTTGCCGCTAACGCCACGTTTATGACTATCGCGTCGGGGAATAACACCACCACACCGTCCTTTACTGACGGGAAAGCGGTCGTCGATGCACTCAACTGGAATGGCAAAACCGCGCCGACGACGTGGACGTTCAAGTTTGATCTGACCAACCCGTCAATTGCGCCTCTGCTGAGCGATGGCTTTATCGACGGCAGCAAACTGCTGGATCTGCAAGTTGTCGCCCTGTATGCGGCCAAAATCTTTTAAGGAATAAATGGAGGAGTGAGATGCAAACCAACACCTTAAGCAGCGAATTAGCAATGAGCGCTGATGGCTCTCTGCAGCAACAGTGCGCAGAGATGGGAGCCCTTCTGGGGCTGGATGCGCCGGTCAGTGAGGCCGTGCTGAAGGCGGCGCTGGCGGATACCACCTATGCACATCATCTGCTGGTCAGCCGCGGTTCGCCGTTTATGGCGCACTTGCTTGACCACCCACCAGTCGTCATTGTGAATGAGGCAGAAGAATTTACTACCTCGGCGCTGCTGATGCGCGCCGGGTCAGCGCTGGCGCGTTGGGGAAAGACCGGTTTCTCTACCGTGTCGGATGAGCAGTATCGCGACAGGCTCGCGCTGTGTCAAAACTGCCCGCACCTGAAGGTGCCCCCCGAACATCAGCACACCTTGTACGCCTTTGCCGGTGCCAGCAATGGGGAAAAATCGGTGTGCGGGAAGTGTGGATGCGTGGTGGCGGCCAAAGCCCGCAGGCCGAACGAGACTTGCCCGGATGCGCATCCCGAACGTCCCGGATTGAATCGCTGGAATGAACCTGTCGCTCAGGTCAATTGACTGCGCGGCCATCGCCCGAGCGGCGCTTTGTTTATCCGCATCCTGAAGGAGGTGTCATCAGCATAAAAAGCCGTAGCAGATTACGTCATATGTCATCAGAACGTTCAAAAACTCAGTTTAAGGAGAGAGTTATGGCTGGCTATGATCCAACGGTGTGTAATCAGAAATTGACCCAACAAGGTATGCTGCCGCTGTGCGGCGGTGACTACCATTGTCAGGATGTTGTTAACCAAAGTTCCTCTTACCATTCGTTGTGCGGTGATGGTGGTGATCCCACCAAAATCTACACACCAGTGCAATGTACCGCCTGTACGAATGGTACAAGTTATTTGTATTTCCCCTCAGCGACATTTTTTGCACAGTGTGCGGCAAAAGGGGCGGGCTGGGGGCCAGCATTTTGTTACTGTTGTTGTAGCTGTTTTGCTAATGACACGATTGTGGCTGTCCCTGAGGGTGACAAAGCGATCTATCTGTTTACGGTGGGTGATTCCGTGCTGGCAGGTACGGTGGCTGAGAATAACGGCAAGGTTCAGATCGGCTGGGATACGGCGGTGGTGAACTTCAGCTCGGGAACGGGCAGCACCGGGTATCAACCGATGATGGTCTATATCGCGATGCAAAGCGCAGGGGCCAAAGAGATCAAAGAAATCATCTGTACCATGGATCAGATATTCCTGCTGGCGGATGGCAAATACACGAAAGCGGCGAATTTGCGTCCTGGGCAGCATCTGGTTAACAAGGATGGTGAACCCGTTGCCATTGACATGGTGAGTATTGGTTCCTATGAAGGCGGTGTACACCATATTTCGACTAACCAGCCGTGGCACAAAGTTCCCGATGGCCATCTGTTGTTAACGGGCGGCGTGGTGTCGGGCGACTACACCCTACAACTCTATTTCGACGAACTTCCTGCACAGTTGAAAGAAGAGGGGCTGGAGAGTAAACCGATGCTGGGCACCGCTGCCTACGATAGGGCTTACGCAAATGATGTAAAACGCAGTGAAGCCCTGTTTGAATTTGTTGGCTCTGGTTCCAACACCCAGCCGGGGGTTGTGCAACGTAAAATGGCAATGGGGTTGTTCACAACCTACAGTGTGGGTACCGCGTATATTCCCTATGGCGCGCAGGCACTGTTTACACCGGCGCAGGCTGCGGACATTGCGGAAAACGGAGCACAGGCACCAATCAGCAATACGATTTCAATCGGTACGTTTAACACCATCGCAAAACAGTTTGCCGGTTTTTACCCGGATATTGATTTCTATTTTGATCAACTGGATACCGTGCCCAATCTGTATGCCTTTAAATACCTTGGCCGCAAAACGGTGGTCGTCAGCGGTGGGCTGGGCAGGATGAAAGGTTTCAATTACGAAGGGATGTTCATCGCCATGGCGCATGGTATTGCCTGCTTTTTTGGCGGCGAACCGGAAAATAGCTTTGGTTATTCTGCCGTCGGGCAGGCGGACTGGTATGCCTTTGGTGTGATCTCGAAAGTGTGCTGGTCCAGCGCACCATCGATGACGTACCTGCTGGAGGCGCGCAGACAATGGAATGACTTGTTTGCCTTGATCAGCCCGGAGAACGGGAAGGGTAACCCGCTGGATCCGCTTAACGATCCGTCCATTGCCTGCCGCTCGCAAACGATTGATGTGGCGATTGCTGGCGGTAACTTGCCGGAATGCGCCGGTGGCGTACCGTTGCCAACAATTGAGTTGCAGCAGGTGAGGGCGCGATCGCCTACGGATGTGGTGCTGAGCTTGAGTCTGGCGGTGGATGAAACCAGCGGTAGCAATGTGGCTAATTACCTTCTCGAACCGGATAGCATCATCACCCAGGCCGTAGTGGATCGCACGACGGGATTTATCGTGCACCTGACGGCTCCTTTAATGCCCCGTACGGAGTACAAAATTACCATCCAGAACCTGGTTTCAATTCTTGGCACGGGCATTGACCCTGCACACAGCAGCATGACATTTACCACACCGCCAGAATAAATAATAACGTCGCACAAGTAGGCCAATAGACACTCCGGTTTGGTGGAGTGTCTATTGCAGAGGGGATCCCACGTTTTTGATCCTACCAGTGTTTGCAGAAGTGTCTTAATCATTACAGGTAATTTAACTTAAGTTGTGCGAGATCCTGGTTCATAAGACAAGTTCACCATATCTAATTGCTTTAAATGAATATTTTTAATATAAATATCAACTCACCTCGAGATAACTTCATGAACTAACGGGAAATGTGCCTCTCGTCAGCATACGCTCGTTCGGTGCATGGAACATTAGCCATTTTAGCCGTAAAACCTCACACATTATTTATAGGTAAATAGCGCCATCAGTAATTTGTGAAATTTTGAATAAAATACAATCCTTGGTCAGGGGGAGTTAAAGCCGAAACCGAGGATAAAACGGAGTTAAGCAATGAAGGATCAAAATAACTACCTGGCGTCGCTCGAGACCTGCAGACGGATCGCCAAAGAAGAGTACACGACTATTCAGCGCTACTTCGAACAATGCGACGCCATTATCGATGAACTGAGTAAAAAATTGCAACGCGTGATTGAACATGGCAGCCGAACGCTTTCCAGGGACAAGATGGTTGCGGATGGTCTTACCGACATGATGCATAGCCTTCAGAGAGACTACGGAAAGCTACTCTCGAAACGAAACGCCAATCTCGAAAAACAGCAAAGAAGTCTTGATTGCTTTAACGTCATGCTTTTTGGCCGCACGATGGCGGGCAAAAGTACGGTTCGCGAGGCGATTACCCGAGGAGATGGTCAGACCATTGGTAAAGGAGCACAAAGAACAACACGCGACGTTCAAGAGTATGAATGGAACAACTTAAGGATAATCGACACCCCTGGTTTCGGAGCCTATAACGGCCAGGAGGACACGCAGGTTGCCCACGAGATCCTTGAGCAGTCTGACGTCGTGCTGTTTATGCTTAATAGTGACAGTATTCAGGAATCAACCTTTGTTGAGCTTGAACATGTTCATAAGCTCAACAAACCCTTGATCTTTGTATTGAACATGAAAAAAGATCTGGAGAATGAGGGCAATCGGCGACGGGCGCTGAAAAATCCGGAAAAATATATTTTTAAAGAAGACGAAATTCAAGGACATACTGAACGCTTAAAAAACCTCGCCAGCCGTGTAGGCATCAATCCCGGCGCGGTTCGAATCATCCCCATTCATGCCCAGGCTGCATTCCTGGCAACGACTGTACCGGGTGAAGAAGGTTCTCAATTACATGAGCTGAGCCGAATCGATCGCGTTCTTAATGCGCTCATTAAAGAAGTCGAAGGCAATGGACCGATCCGCAGAGTCCAGACGTTTCTCGATTCAAGCCTCCATCATGTTGATGAACAGAGTTTACTGATCCTAAGACAAAGGGATCAACTTTCTATGCTTTTGCCACAGTATGAAAGTGGCCTCACGCGTATTTCCCAGTGGAAGATGAAGACACTTCGCGATGCGCCACGGCTCCTCTCAAGGGCAGTCGATCTCGCTTTTAAACCGCTCATTGACTCTGTGGCTGATTTTGTTGACGACCATATTGAGACTGACAATGCGGCAAGCGCATGGGATCGTCATTATAAAAGCCTAAATATCACAAAAAACATTGAGAAATCGGTGCAGGATTTGGCTGAACAGGTGATGGAAGAGCTTCAGGATTTCAATCGAGAAATGAATGAGGGACTTGATATTACCCTGTCTTTTGAAGTTTCCCACAATGGGAAGAGCTTCAGCGAGTCCGACTTCAAGCGAATAAACGGCTGGGGCTCGGCGATAGCCGGGGTTGTAAGTGCTATTGCTTTCTTTAATTCCTGGAATCCTGTCGGTTGGGTGGCGGTTGGTGTCAGTATAGTGTTCACCGTATTCTCGCTCTTCTCAGACAATCGTGCTAAAAAACTTAAAGAGGCCAAATCTGAACAGCGTCAGGCTTTGCTTGAGGATATCGAGGAAAGTAAGAAAAAAATAAAGTCTAATTTAGTCGATTGGTTCGAAATGAATATCCATCGCGCCTATATTATTCCTGCGGAAAATAACCTATCTCATCTTTGTCAAGCACTTAATAAATTTATAAACGAAATGGATGGAGCCGAAAGTCAACTCGGTACACTGAAGCATGAAATTAACTTTAGGCTACTGAACAGAGTCGCTCATATCATCACTAAGCAACATTTTGTTCTGCCGAAATTTATCAAGGTAGTGCGAATTCCTGGGTACGCGTGTTATTTTCTTATTTCGGATTATTTCAGGAATACTGACCTTCTTATGGCTATGAGTCAGTCCATGAGGGAAAAGATACTGACAGTATATAACACCAGCCTGGATAAAAAAATTTTACATCTTTATAAAGGACTCGTAGAAAGGGTCGAACTGACCGGGGATAATAAGGTTTCCGTGTTCGCCCCGAAGAAAAACTTAAGTAAAATTATTGGGAAAGACCACCGTCGCATAAAAATGGTGGCTTCGCTTTGCTCCTGTGAAATAAACCTCATCACTGTTTAAGGAAGAGTCATGACCGAAATTGGTTACAACACGCTCAAAGAAAAGGTGGAAAGCCTTTACCAACGTTCTCATGAGCTATGGTGCGCCGGTAACGTCAACGCATCGGAAGCAAATTTCGATATTGATTTAGCGCCTTTAAATCTTGTTTTTGCCGGACAGTATAGTGCTGGCAAGTCCTCTCTCATTAAGATGCTGACGGGTATTGAGAATATTAAAATTGGGTCCGGTGTTACGACAGATGCGGTTACCCAATATCAACATAAGTCGTTAAACATCTGGGATACGCCTGGGATACTTGCGGGTGAATGCGAACAACATGATGCCAAAGCGCTTGAGGCGATATCGAAAGCAGATCTTCTGGTCTATGTCATTACCAATGAACTGTTTGATGATGTCGTGGGCGCGGCCTTCCGGGACCTGTGCTTTAAGCAAGGACGCGCCGGGGAGATAATGATCGTTATCAATAAGTTCGAAAGCGACTCGGCCGATAAAGAGACTAAGATTTCGGGTATCACGCAGGTGCTTGAGCCCAAAATTCCTGAGGACTTTCCCATCGTCTTTACTGATGCGCAGTCATTCTTCGACGCGCTGGATGAGGACGATGAGCAAGAGCGTCAAGAGCTGTTGGCGCTTTCCAACGCCGAAGGGCTCACCAAAGCCATTGATAGTTTTGTGGCGCAACGTGGTCTGTACGCCAGGCTGACAACGCCTCTCCAGCAGCTTCAAGTCAGGCTGGAATCAAAAATAGATGAGCTGACCATTTCTGACCCACTACAAAAAGGCCTGGTGAGCTTGCTCACTCAAAACAAGCGCGTATTTCTGGCTAACAGACGTGATCTGACTAAAAAAGTCGGAGCGCATCTGGACACGCTGAATAGTCAGATCGTTGAGCAAGGCAACCAACTGGCCGATGCTTTGGGTGGAGAACAGGAAGTATTCGAAAAGATGCAGGACAGCGCGATTTACGAATGTGAGCGACTAATTAATTCGACTCTGGAAGCGCTGCGGGGCACTGTAGACGAGTGTCTGTCAGATCTGGAGGCTGAGTTAGTCGAATTGGCGAATACCCCTGCCAGCGCGAAGATCAACGAAGCGCTGTTGACTGCAAAGAATTTCAATCCCGAAGCCGAACAAGGGAAAGTCGGCAGCGTCTCAAAAGACGATCCCTTCAAGCTTAATAGTGCAATTAATCAGGGTATAGTGAAGTCCGCAGAGAAAGGGTTTTCCTTCCTGGCAAAAAGCGCTATAGGTGATGCCTCTAAAACAGGGCTGAAATCCATTTCTGGTAGTGGCCTGCACAATGCTATTAAAGAGATTGGAGGCTTCTTTGGCTACAAGTTCAAGGCCTGGGAGGCGGTTAAAATAACGGAAAAAATAGGGAAGGGCGCAAAATTTCTGGGTCCCGCCATGGCGATTTTTGGGGTGGGTATGCAGATTTATGATGACTATCAACAGTCTGAGCATGCAAAAAAGATCCTTCAAATTAAGCGGGACATTCGCAAAAACTTTAAAGAATACAGCGAAGCCGTGCGTGAGAGCATGGATACTCAGCTCAAGAAGGTGCATGAAATGGGCTTTGATCTGCCTATCACGAATATCGATGAGGCTCTGCATGAAATACGCTCACAGGTTGAGGGTAAATCCGATAGCGCTAATGCGCTGCAGGCTCAACTGGATGAAGTCAAAAATTTACGCGAAGAGATTCAAGGTGCCTTTTAATATTTCAAGACGTAATTATTTTGTGTCTAGTGTTCTGCGCTAAATAGGTGTTCCAAAACTATACACTCTTGCCAGCCCGATTTTACCCATTAAGAGATGGGCTGGCCCTCATCAATCTTTTCTGATACCCATGGCAGGATAATCGCCACTGAAGAAAATCGTTTTTCTGCAAGTTGTTGTAAGGGAGGGATTGTGTTTATGGAGTTACCAATCTGAATAATCTATTTAACATAATATACATTATGCGCACCAATATGTGTCAGCACAAAGCGTTATTGTCGTCTCAGCACAATTCACACGCGTCGTGTACGCTAAGCCTTCATTTTGCTCAGCACAGGACCGCGATCTTATGTTGGTGACTATGACAGACAAAGAACTTTACCGGCTTGGCATCATTCAGCGAGTATTTGACCGGGCTTTGCTTCAGCGCGACGCAGCAGACATACTTAAGCTCAGTGTTCGTCAGGTGCAGCGTCTTGTGCGTCTGTACCGGACAGATGGCGCAACCGCATTTGCATCTTCCCGCCGTGGACGTCCTGCAAACAACCGGATCGATGAAGAAACACGCTGTAAAGCCCTGGATTTGATCCGGTGCCACTATTCAGATTTTGGCCCAACGCTCGCAACCGAAAAACTGGCTGAACGCCATCATATATATCTCTCCGTTGAAACCATCCGTAACTGGATGACAGCCGACGGTCTCTGGCGTCCTCATTCCCGCCGGCGAACCCGGGTTTACCAGCCGCGCTATCGTCGCGACTGTTTCGGCGAACTGGTTCAGATCGATGGCTCTCACCATGACTGGTTCGAAGGAAGAGCCCCAAAATGCTGTCTTCTGGTCTTCATGGATGACGCCACAGGTCGCCTGATGCACCTGCGATTCTGTGATTCAGAAAACGCGTTTGACTACATGATGGCTACCCGGCAATACATTGATAAACATGGTAAACCTGTCGCATTTTACAGCGACAAGCATGCGGTGTTCAGGGTCAGCGGACCCGAGAGCCGACGTACCGGCACAACCCAGTTCGGACGGGCTCTCCGGGAACTGGCGATCGAATTGATTTGTGCCAACAGCAGCCAGGCAAAAGGTCGCGTGGAACGGGTAAATAAAACGCTCCAGGATCGACTGATTAAAGAGATGCGCCTGCAGAACATCAGCTCGGTTGCTGAAGCCAATCAGTGGATTGAACATTTCATGTCTGATTTTAACCGTCGTTTCTCCCGGCCGGCAAAATACCCTAAAGATCTGCACCGTGCGGTCACACAGAGTCCACTGGAGCTGAATGATATCTTCGCCTGGCAGGAGCTACGGACCTTATCGAAAGCACTGACTTTTCAGTATGATAAAGTCATGTATATCATTGAACCCACCGAACAAAATACGCGCATAGCAGGTGAAAAAATTACCGTTTATGATTACCCTGACGGAAGCATTACTTTCCGGCATCAGCACCGGCCACTGGGTTATAAGATTTTCGATAAACTGACCTGCGTTGATCAGGGGGCGGTTGTTGATAACAAACGACTGGGTGCCGTTCTGAGGCTGGCACAGCAGAAACAGGACGAGCTGGAGGCTGAAGGAAAGCGAATGCGCAGTACAAAAATGCCCCGCAGGCGCGCTCAGGAGCGTGCACTGGAAGAGCTCAGGGCGATCAACCCGGTGCTGGCCAGTCCGCAGGATTTTATCCCCAGCCTGAAGCGATGAGCCCTTCCCTCACCTGTGGATCTGATATGGCCGACAGATGAGAGAAAAATGGACGACAACAAACCAGTGCTCCTGACACTTCACGAAGCGCTACGCCTGGATTTGATTGAAGCCTATATGGCGCGGGAAATCACGCTGGCAGAAGTGGCAGAGTCCATGGAGCTCACCCGTCGTCAGTGCTCCCGCCTGATTAAGCGCTATCGCGAGCTGGGGCCAGCCGGTCTGGTCAGCCGGCGCCGTGGAAAGCCCGGCAATCATCAGTTAAACACCACCATCAGAGATCAGGCACTGCAGCTTATTCGCTCACGCGGCCGGGGTATGAATCCGTCAGCCATCTGGCGAATTCTGACCACAGAATACGGTGTCCGGATTTCAAAAGAGACCGTACGTAAACTGATGATAGCCGAGAAAACCTGGCAACCACGTTCTTCCTCCAAAGCCTGACTCAACCTTAAAAAGGCATTGTCCAGACTCTCCACTGACGTCAGGTCAGCTTTGTTTTCAGCACGACATTTCAACATTGGCTAGACAAATATGGATTCAGGCAGAATCCAGTGATTTGTGGGCATCCTTGTTCTCGCAGAATATGGATGTGCTGAGTCTGGTTGGTTCGCCTAACGGTTGAAATGTCTTGCGGCCTTTCACGGAATTACGGCTCCCCCTGAAGTTTCTCTTCGGGACCGATTCAAATGAAACGATTAATACTTGCTGCGACTGTAATAAGTGCAAGCCTGTTGCCATTTACCTGTTCGGCAAATGCCGACTCACTGGGTATCAATAAAGACTGCGATAACCATCCTGTCAGCCAGTACGGCATGGACACCATTACCGCATTCAGTCAGTACAAGACGGAATCGAAAAAATTTAAAGATGCGCTGACTGCGTTCTGCAATAAAGGCAAAACCATGGGCGACATGGGATTTGAAGCTGCCAATGCTCACTCTCTTGCTGAAGCAAGGAAATGGACTGACTCCAGTCTTCCTGGGGGAAATGAAGAGCAGAAAAAATTTTCAGCAGCCATGGGGAGCCTGCTTTACTTTGCAATGCTGAATGGATTCTCTGGTTTTGACTATCCCAGGCCGCCCGAGCAAAAAGAAAAACCAGTAAGCTCATTTAATCCAAATGAAATATGCGATGACATATCATCTAAAGCAGCCAAATATTCAACCTCGAATCTCCCCCCACAAGTGCAGATTTCATTAGCTGAGTGGAATCAAATCAAAGGCGAGTTTCAGATGGTGTGTTTTGCGGGAATTATGGCGGGTAACAATCGCCAGTCGGTTGACTCAAAAATATTGGCTGGAATGAATGATATTGGCAAAGAAGTGTATTTAAGTGCTTATCGTTCTGGTTCGGAATACCCAAAGCCTCGCAGCAAAAACAACACAGAAAAAAGTGATGCTGCAGCAAGGGAGAAAGAGGCTGCAAAGGAGAAAGCAGATGCATCCGGAAAACAAAGTGCCACCAACAAAACAAAGCAGGCTGACGATTATAAATCCAAGAGTGTTCGCCTTGACTCCCCCGATTTTCAACGCTTTCAGTCTTCACTCAGAAATGAATTTATGCGGCGAATTGGTGATGCGACGCGTTTTTCAGGAAAAGAATGCTCAATAAATGTCTGGATGTCACAGAAAGGTGAGGTTCTGTCAGCCAGGAAGGAATCCGGAGATGAAGAGCTTTGCTCTGTGGTATTGCAGGCATCGAAGGGAATGAGGCTTAGCCCTATGAGTAATGAAGTTTACGGAGTGTTCCGTAATCCATCCCTCAATTTTAAATTCTAGTTCATGCCGGGTAAGAGTCTTCACTTTTGTGGGGATTCTTATTTTCTTTTTGTTGTTATTGTCAGCTCAAGCCGCATGGCTCTCCTGCGGAGGGCTTAATATTGGGATAATATTGAAACATCAAAGACAGATGCAGATAAGTACAGAAAACCGATAATAACAATTAAACAGTAAGTCTATATAAGAGAACAACAGAACAGATATATAAAAGAATTAACCCCGGTTGGCGATTTGGCGATGGTAGCACGGATATTTAAATCTGTAAAACGGTTATATTTATTTTTTTATTTCCCCACCCTATCGGGTGATTCCGGCGCAGTCCTGACCCTGAGTGCGCTCCCTGTAATGCACCATGCGCAACGCCAGAGTCAGTGGCAATGCAAAGGCCAAAATCACCCCAAAACCGCATACAGGCAGTCAGCGGTCACGATGTAAGCAAAATACCAGATACTGTATAAATAAACAGCCCTGCAATTGTCAGGCATATGCGCCCTCTCACACTGGCACCCCCCCCTGTTCCGCCCTGTTTATTGCATCTGTACAGCCATCTGAGCGCATCCGGCTGCAACCTGACGCATTTGTATGTGCCGTATTAATGATGCCACACAGAGCGCCTGACGGTTTGTACCATCATCTGTCACAATTCATTGTTTGAAAAATTTTATATTTTATTTTTTTGAAGTGATTACATAAATATAATCCATCTCTCCGGCATGAGTGCCTGGCTGAAGGTGAATCGAAAAAGAAGGACCCGCCCCGATTCTTTTTGCTCCCTTCCCTTTCAGTTAAATCACGCAGGAGAAATATTATGCCCCGCTACAAAAAAGGTATCCGTAATAATTGCTTTCATCAAAATTATACTCATGACGTATTGTTTCCCGGTGCAACATTCAGAACCCGACATAATGGAGAATGCGCCATTCTTGGTCGCTCTGATGATAAATCAAGGCGAGGCTATTATGTCGTGGAATTCAAAGACAGTGGCATCATCAAGGAAGCCTATGGCTCGCATATTAAAACTGGTTCTGTATCAGACGAAGCTTTTCCATCATCGGAGGAAGAACGACAAAAGTTACTGATGACACCAAAATATTACGGCGTCGGATATATTGGCAATGGATGTCATTCAACTATTGAAAACACCCGAACACACCAAAGAACGAGAGCGTTCATACTCTGGCATAACATGCTGGCAAGGTGCTACATGACAACCAAAGGAAAGCAGTATTTTAAAGGCTACAAAGGTGTCACTGTATGCGAGCGATGGCATAACTTTCAGAACTTCTGCAATGACCTTCCAAAATTGCATGGCTACAACAAATGGAAGGATAATCCGGGAGAGTTTGAGCTGGATAAAGATTATTCACATCGGCGCATTTATTCTGCTGACACGGTGGCATTTATCAGCACAGAAGAAAATGCCAGGGAAGCTGGATTACGACGCGTTGCCATGAAGATTCCTTCCGGGCATTATCATGAAATAAATAAAATTCGAGATGAGATATTAATGGAGGCTGAAGATGAATTAAAAAACAATCATATTAATTATGAAGTTGTTCTTAGCGGGAATATGAAAGTAATACTGTCTGAAACCCCTTATGGCACAGTGTTGTTCTGGCCTCTCACGAAAAAGATTCAGCGTAATTGCTACATGATTGATGGTGATGTACAGGTTTATGTTCATTACCTGCGCTGGCTCATACTTCAGTGGGAAAACAGAAATTCCGACATAAACTGTGTTGCTACAACCTGTTGATGATGCTATAAAATAGTCATAAAATAACCGGCATTTCACAATGCTATCTATTAATAAGAAAAAACGAACATTCAGGATGTATCTGTAATTCCGCTGTTGCAGTGATTTTCTATGCCAGAAAACAAGTAACAACGTCTGGCAGTTCATTGCAGAAGGCTAAATGCCAGCACTTCGTGCAGTCATTTAACATGTTCAACACATTATGCGCACTAACATAGATTAAGGTGAAATCTGGTGTTTTGTGGTCATACTTGGTCTGGTCGTTGATGACCTCTGAAAGACCTTTTCCAGCGCTGATACCATCACACTTGCCATCTGATAATCAGGCTGACCACCTGACAACTGTTTTTCCAGTTTTCCAGGCATCGCGTTCACGGCGTGCATGCTCCAGTTACACAGGAAATTCACCTGCACTTTGCTGAGGTATGCCCACTCCTGGTTCATAGTGGATCTGATAACGTTGCTTTAGTCCGCACCGTGCCAGGAATTCCTCTTATTTTTGTGCGCACTCGGTTTCCGACGGATCTCTGTCATCCTGACAGGCATATCCCGAAATTCCTTATCCTGCTTTATTATCATTTCGTTGGGTAAAGATGCTCGCTCATTACTCCATTCATCAACGATATATAACAGGAAAAGCTCCGGCTTAACGGAACGGCTCTTCCCTACTATTATTTCTGAGAATTAAAACGGCATTTTAAAGCAGCGCTTGTCCGGCAAGATGGCCAACCCCCATCGACAAAGCCATTGCCATAGTACTCCAGAACGTAATTCTGACGATCGCCCTTACAGGAGAGGCTTTGCTTACAACCGAAGATATATAACCAAGTGCAGCCAGCGAACAAAGAGTGGACAGAATAATAAACAAAGAAACCAGCGTTGGTGGTGATAACCAGGCAACGAATAAAGGCAACACCGCGCCGGCAGAAAAACTCAGTGCTGAAAAGAGAGCTGCCTGTAGAGGCCGCGCAGAGTTTGTACCTGTCAACCCAAGCTCTTCCCGGGCATGAGCATCCAGTGCATCCTTCACCATTAACTGCTCTGCAACCTGGTGAGCAAGTACCGGCTCCACTCCACGTTGTATATACAATGACGTAAGCTCCCGCACCTCTCCCTGATAATCTGCTTCCAGTTCCTTTTGTTCCTGTGCCAGAGCTGCGTTTTCTGTATCCGCCTGTGATGAAACTGAAACATATTCCCCTGTCGCCATCGACATCGCTCCCGCAACCAGGCCGGCAACCCCCGCCAGTAAAACACCTGAGGGACCGGTATTTGCCGACGCGACGCCAAGGACAAGGCTCGCTGTCGACACAATACCGTCATTTGCCCCCAGCACGGCAGCCCTTAACCATCCAACGCTTTCAATACTGTGTCGTTCAAGATGCATGTTCCTGTTTTCCTGTTACGTTCGCTTTGTTGGTAGATATGTGAATAAGATAACGTTCATCGTTTAAATTAAAAGATACATGTCTGTTTATTCAGGAGACAATACCAAACCAGATAACGGTTAATGGTTCATATGATCCACTTTTAACCGCCCCAGGCGCATAATACTGGAGGAAAAAACCATGAAAAACAGCCGGTTCTTACTCGATATTATGCTGCTAATTTTCCCCCTACTGGCGTTGACGCTATACATCGTCAATCAGGATACTACGTGGGGACAGAATACCGCCGTTATATTAATCATTTCGACTATCCCTTCTTTACTTTTGTTAACTTATGAAGTGGTTAAGTCATTATTAAGTCATAAGTTTGGGGTAGATTTACTCGCCATTCTTTCAATGTCCGGGGCTCTGTGGATGGATGAACCGGCCACTGCGGCCGTGATTGCCGCCATGACGGCTTCAGGCCGATTTTTAGAAAACTACGCCCGGGGTCGCGCAGAACGTGAAATGGTCGCGCTACTTTCCAGGGTACCCCGTTTTGCCAACCGACTGACTGAGAATGGCATCCAGGTTATTCCCGTTGAATCCATTCAACCTGGTTACTTGCTTCTGGTTAAGCTGGGGGAAACCATTCCAGTAGATGGCCCGTTGGTGAGTGTGAGCGCAGTGCTGAACGAATCCTCTATTACCGGGGAATCGTTGCCGGTCACCAGACAAACCGGTGAATTACTGTTAAGTGGTACAATTAATGCCGGTGACGCACTGAAAATGCACGCTGCCCGTGCCGCTAAAGACAGCACACTTCAGGGTATCATCAGCGTGGTTGAACAAGCAGGCCAGGCACGTGCGCCCGCGGTCAGACTCGCTGATCGTTATGCTGCCTGGTTCATCCCTTTCACCCTTGGCGTTGCCTGGCTGGCCGGGATGGTGAGCCATGATCCATTACGCGCACTGGCCGTTCTGGTTGTTGCAACGCCTTGTCCCCTCCTCCTGGCGGTGCCGGTGGCACTGGTATCCGGTATTTCTCGTTGCGCAAAGCGGGGAATTTTGATCAAAGGCAGCTCTGCGCTGGAACAACTTGCCCGGGCTGATTATTTGTTTTTTGACAAGACCGGCACTCTGACTGGCGGTATGGCAAAACTGATGTCGATTCACAGTTTCTCCCCCCAGTTCACACAACCTGATTTGCTCAAACTGGCAGCCAGCATGGACCAGCTTTCCTGCCATGTTATTGCCAGTGCTATTTTGCAGGCTGCACAAGAGCAAGGACTTGGATCATTACCGATGCCAGAGTCAGTACAGGAAGTGGCTGGGGCCGGGTTAACGGGAAAGGTGAACGGACAACAGGTATGTATTGGGACACTGGATTTTGTCCTGAGCCAGTCACACGCGGGCAACTGGCTGGAGTCTGCCCGCCAGCGCCTGTTAATTGAGAACTCGACGGTAGTTGCGATTGCAGTTAATTCGGAACTGGTCGGCTGGTTGTTATTTTCTGATCAGTTGCGACTTGAACCCCCCCGGGCTTTGCGCATGTTGCGCAAATCAGGCGTTCACGAGATCGTCATGCTGACAGGTGACAAGCAGGAGGTGGCGGAAAGTATTGGCACCGGCCTCGGTGTAGATCAGGTACTGGCAGAATTGACTCCTGAAATGAAACTGAAGTACGTCTCAAAAGCGTCATCCGCTCACTGCACGATGATGGTTGGTGATGGGGTGAATGATGCCCCTGCTCTGGCGGCTGCGGATGTCGGTGTTGCAATGGGGGCAAGAGGTACGGCTGCCGCAGCAGAAAGTGCAGATGTCGTGCTACTGACAGACCGTTTAGACCGGCTGGCTGAGGCCAAAGTCATCGCCAGGCTGTCAATTCGTATTGCCAGACAAAGTGTCTGGCTCGGTATGGGGCTGTGCTGTGTTGCTATGGTCTTTGCCGCGCTGGGTCTGCTTCTCCCCTTTGAAGGTGCCCTCTTGCAGGAGTTCATTGATCTGCTTGCCATTATGTCGGCATTACGGGTTCTTGCGAGTGGGATAACTCGCCCGGCGGACAGGACAATGAGTGCAGAGCAGGTTGCTGCATTGCGCAATGAACACCACCGGTTGCAGCCATTACTCCAGCGTTTGACTGAGGTTGCAACACTGTTACCCCAGGCAAGTCCGGAAGAACGACGAACGCTCATGAAGACACTCCATGATCAACTGACCCAGGATATACTTGCTCATGAGCAGCAGGATGAACAGGGACTGTACCCCACCATGACGTTGATGCTGGCCGGTGATGACCCGCTGGCTGCGATGAGCAGAAGTCACCAGGAGATTTATCTGCTTGTCAGAAAACTGGGCCAGTTGAGCATCCTTCTACAAAGCACAGACGGCTCTCCAGGTACTGTTCAGGATATTCAGCAGTGTCTTTATGGCCTTGAAGCAATTCTGAGATTGCATTTTGCTCAGGAAGAAGAATTATTTAGCGGTCTTCAGAATTAGCCTCCCCCACTTCCGATGCGGTACAACGCTGACCGAAAGGCATGGAATTGTCGGTAATGCCCACTATATTTATATATTCGAATTATCGTATGTGTTATTGATTTTATGATGCTGACGTGTACCATGGGCCTAAATAAGAAGGAGGAATAATGTCTCTGACAGCCCTGCAGCTTTTCAAAAACTTGTCCGATGAAACTCGTTTGAGTATCGTCCTACTACTCAGAGAAATGGGAGAGCTGTGCGTGTGCGATCTCTGCACGGCGCTGGATCAGTCACAACCCAAGATCTCCCGCCACCTGGCAATGCTGCGTGAAAGCGGTTTATTACTGGATCGTAAACAGGGCAAATGGGTTCACTACCGCCTATCCCCGCATATTCCTTCCTGGGCTGCTCAGGTGATTGAGCAAGCCTGGTTAAGCCAACAGGACGACGTACAGGCCATCGCCCGTAAGCTGGCATCGGCAAACTGCTCTGGTAGCGGTAAAGCTATTTGTATCTAAAAAAATTTGCCTGAACATATGTGATTTTTCGAATGTGAGGTATTCAGAATGAAAATGTTAACGGTGTTTGACCCGGCAATGTGCTGCAGTACCGGTGTATGTGGTTCCGATGTCGATCAGGTTCTGGTGGATTTCTCTGCTGATGTCCAGTGGCTGAAAGAACGCGGCGTGCAGGTTGAACGATACAACCTGGCACAGCAACCTATGAGCTTCGTTCAGAACGAGAAAGCGAAAGCATTCCTCGAAGCATCTGGTGCAGAAGGTCTTCCGCTGCTGTTGCTGGACGGTGAAACGGTGATGGCTGGGCGATACCCAAAACGTGCTGAGCTGGCTCGCTGGTTTGGCATTCCGCTGGAGAAAGTAGGTCTGGCTCCCACCCGTTGCTGTGGTGGTAATACTTCCTGTTGTTGAGTATGTCAGGAGGACATATGAAATTCTTACAGAATATCCCACCTTACCTGTTTTTTACCGGTAAGGGAGGAGTGGGCAAAACCTCCATTTCGTGTGCGACGGCTATCCGCCTGGCAGAACAAGGTCAGCGTGTGTTGTTGGTCAGTACCGATCCTGCCTCCAATGTCGGCCAGGTATTCGATCAGACTATCGGTAATACTATTCACCCTGTGACTGCAGTTCCCGGACTTTCCGCACTGGAGATCGACCCGCAGGAAGCCGCCCAGCAATATCGGGCCAGAATCGTTGATCCTGTCAAGGGTCTTCTGCCCGAGGATGTTGTTAACAGTATCAGCGAGCAGCTTTCGGGAGCATGCACCACTGAGATTGCGGCGTTCGATGAATTCACTGGCTTATTGACGGACGCTTCTCTGCTGACGCGTTTTGATCACATCATTTTTGATACTGCACCAACGGGCCACACTATCCGCCTCCTCCAGCTTCCCGGAGCCTGGAGTAACTTTATTGAAAGTAACCCGGACGGTGCTTCCTGCCTCGGCCCGATGGCTGGGCTGGAAAAGCAACGTGAGCAGTACGCTCATGCGGTTGAGGCGTTATCAGATCCTGAACGTACCCGGCTTGTTTTGGTTGCACGGCTGCAAAAATCAACGCTGCAGGAAGTCGCCCGCACCCATGAAGAGCTGGCTACGATTGGCCTGAAAAACCAGTATCTGATTATTAATGGTGTTTTACCTGCAGCCGAAGCAGAACATGACGTATTAGCGGCTGCGATATGGCAACGGGAACAGGAGGCGCTGGCAAATCTTCCCGCTGGTGTATCAGAATTGCCGACAGATACTCTGTTCCTGCAGCCGGTGAACATGGTTGGCGTGTCCGCATTAAAAGGACTGCTTGATGTCCGTTCTGAGGCTTATTCACGCCCTGAACAAAACATAGCTTACCGACCTGAAAATCCGTCACTCTCTGACCTGGTTGATGAAATCGCCCGCGATGGACACGGCCTGATTATGCTGATGGGCAAAGGTGGCGTCGGTAAAACCACGATGGCTGCTGCTATCGCCGTCAGGCTGGCGGATATGGGGTTCGATGTGCATCTCACAACCTCAGATCCTGCCGCGCATCTCAGTACCACGCTAAACGGCTGCCTGAATAACCTGCAGGTCAGCAGGATCAACCCCCACGATGAAACCGAACGCTATCGCCAGCATGTTCTTGAGACGAAGGGGAAAGACCTGGACGACGCGGGGAAACGCCTGCTGGAAGAAGATTTACGTTCCCCCTGCACCGAAGAAATTGCCGTGTTCCAGGCCTTCTCCCGCGTGATCCGCGAAGCCGGTAAGCGGTTTGTGGTGATGGATACGGCTCCCACGGGGCACACGTTGTTGTTGCTGGACGCAACCGGGGCCTATCACCGCGAGATTGCTAAAAAAATGGGGAATAAAGGTCATTTTACTACCCCAATGATGCAGCTTCAGGACCCGGACAGAACCAAAGTGCTACTGGTTACGCTGCCAGAAACCACACCGGTGCTGGAAGCGGCGAACCTGCAGGCCGATCTCGAAAGAGCGGGGATCCATCCGTGGGGCTGGATTATCAATAACTGCCTTTCCATTGCGGATACGCGTTCTCCGTTGCTTTGCCTGCGCGCCCGGCAGGAACAGCCTCAGATTGAGGCCGTTAAGCAACAGCACGCTGACCGTATAGCGCTCGTTCCGGTACTGGCGTCTGAGCCTGCCGGTATCAAAAAACTCAGAGAACTGACGAGTTAATTTTTTGTATATACAGGGCGGCTCTGCCGCCCTGTCAGGAGGATGTATGTTACTGGCAGGTGCTATTTTTGTCCTGACCATTGTGTTGGTTATCTGGCAACCGAAGGGATTAGGGATCGGCTGGAGTGCAATGCTGGGTGCGGGACTGGCGTTGATTTCTGGCGTTGTACATTTAAGTGATATCCCGGTGGTGTGGAATATCGTCTGGAACGCGACGGCAACGTTTATTGCCGTGATTATTATCAGCCTGCTGCTCGATGAATCCGGCTTTTTCGAATGGGCTGCATTGCACGTTTCCCGTTGGGGAAATGGTCGTGGCCGCCTGCTGTTTACCTATATTGTTTTGCTCGGTGCTGCGGTGGCTGCATTATTTGCCAACGATGGCGCGGCGTTAATTCTGACACCCATCGTTATTGCCATGCTGCTGGCATTAGGCTTCAGTAAAAGCACGACACTGGCATTCGTTATGGCTGCCGGGTTTATTGCCGATACTGCCAGCCTGCCGCTTATCGTGTCGAACCTGGTGAATATCGTTTCAGCGGATTTCTTTGGTCTGGGATTCACCAAATATGCGTCGGTAATGGTTCCGGTTGATATTGCCGCCATTGTTGCCACGCTTGCTATGCTGCATCTGTTCTTCCGCAAGGATATCCCACAGGCTTACGATCTGGCGCTCCTTAAGACACCGGCAAAAGCAATTAAAGATCCGGCTACATTCCGCACTGGCTGGATTGTTTTGATTCTTCTGCTGGTTGGTTTCTTCGTCCTCGAGCCGCTCGGTATTCCCGTTAGCGCAATTGCGGCAGTTGGGGCGGTAATTCTGTTTGCCGTGGCGAAACGAGGTCATGCCATTAACACCGGCAAAGTGCTGCATGGTGCCCCCTGGCAGATCGTTATCTTCTCACTGGGGATGTATCTGGTGGTTTATGGGCTGCGGAACGCCGGGCTAACCGAATACCTCTCAGGTGTGCTGAACATGTTGGCGGATAAAGGGCTTTGGACCGCGACGTTGGGTACTGGCTTCCTGACGGCGTTCCTGTCTTCCATCATGAACAACATGCCTACCGTGCTGGTTGGCGCACTCTCGATTGATGGCAGCACGGCAACCGGCGTTATCAAAGAAGCGATGGTTTATGCCAACGTGATTGGCTGCGACCTGGGCCCGAAAATCACCCCTATTGGTAGCCTGGCAACACTGCTCTGGCTGCATGTACTTTCACAGAAGAATATGACGATCACCTGGGGCTATTATTTCCGCACCGGAATTATCATGACTCTGCCTGTGCTGTTTGTAACGCTGGTCGCACTGGCGCTACGTCTCTCTTTCACTTTGTAATGAGATACAGATATGAGCAACATCACTATTTATCACAACCCGGCCTGCGGTACGTCGCGTAACACGCTGGAGATGATCCGCAACAGTGGTACTGAACCAACGGTAATTCATTACCTTGAGAACCCACCGTCACGCGATGAACTGGTTAAACGCATTGCCGATATGGGGATCACTGTACGGGCACTGCTACGTAAAAATGTTGAACCCTATGAAGAGCTGGGACTCGCGGAAGATAAATTTACTGACGATCAGCTAATCGACTTTATGCTGCAGCATCCGATCCTGATTAACCGTCCGATTGTGGTGACACCGTTGGGCTCGCGTCTGTGCCGCCCTTCCGAAGTGGTGCTGGATATCCTCCCAGATGCACAGAAAGGGGCTTTCGCAAAGGAAGATGGCGAGAAAGTTGTTGATGATACCGGCAAGAGACTGAAATAAAAATGAAGGGGGCGATTGCCCCCTTATTGATCGTCGGCCATTCTGCAAAAAATATGCTGACGCCTCACTCCTGATGTGCCAGCCACTCATTAAACTGTTCCATCTCTTCCAGCACACGTTCGACCAGCGGCTCAATCGTGTCCCAGCCCTGCGCATTGTTGCAGGCAACTTCCAGCGCCTCACATGTCTCTTTCAGCGACATAAAATGCATCATCCGCGCACCGCCGTTAATCCGGTGTGCCATGCGGCCAACCTTATCGCGATCTCGCTGTTCAAGTCGCAGCTTAAGCTGGTCGGCGTCCTGGTTATTCACCTTTATCATTTCGAGCTGAAGCTGACGTGTTTTATCGTCAGCGACAACTTCAGCTTTTCGGGGACTGGCGAAATACCGCTCCAGGATTTCCTGCAATTTTTGCGGCATAAGCGGTTTTTCCAGATATTCATTCATCCCGGCATCAATACAACATGCCGCCGCTTCTGTACCACTCATGGCAGTTAAACCAAAAATGGGGATCGCCCGGTACCCTTCCCGTTGTTCATGCTGGCGGATCTGCCGGGTCAGTTCGTAACCATCCATCACCGGCATAGTACAGTCCGTAATAATGGCGGAATAGCCCTCAGGCTGCTCTTTCCACATTGCCAGTGCCTCTTCACCCTGCGTGGCTAAAGAGACGCGATGTCCCCACGCCTCAAGCCGCTGCTGTAAAGTCTGACGCGCGGGAGGATAATCATCCACCACCAGAATGTGCAGGCTGGCAAGGCTGTCCGGCGTCGGGTGATGCAGGGTAATTTTCGCGGATGGCGTGGCGTCAAAGAGGAAACTCACCACGCACCCTTCGTGTGGCTCGCTTTCAATACGCACTTCGGCTCCTGCGGCACGCGCCATATGCAGACAAGCGGGTAAGCTAAAACCGGTGTCGGTCCACTCTGATTTGAGCGTCACATTGTTCGTGCGTTCGATGATCTGTGCCTGCGTTTGTTCAGAAATGCCCCTCCCCCGATCGCACACCTCAATCACCAGCCGGACACTTTCAACGCGTGGGTCACTGCTTCCCTCGTACACCTCGACATCAATTGCGTCGCCGTCAGCGTGTTTGATGGCATTACGCAGGAGGCTGGAGAGGATACGGATAATTAACAGCGGGTCGGTATCGTAGCGCTGCGCTGAAAGCTCAATCAACACGTTCAGGCTAATGCCTTTAGCTTCAGCCTGCTGGCGATAGAGTGCTACCGTGCTGTGGATCAGCTGCGGCAGATTCGTGCTGCGCGTTAAACCAAGTAGTTGCGGGTTATCAGCACGGAAAACATCAAACATGTCGCCGATTAGCGAGAGCAAACTAAGGGATGACTCCCAAATAAGATTCAGATTCTCATTGCGCTCCTGGCGTTCGTCCAGCGCCTGAAGTTCCAGTTCCAGCAACCCCGTAATCACGTTGAGCGGTGTGCGAACTTCATGCCCCATGCTCAGCATGAAGGCGTTTTTGCTGGCAATAGCCTGTTCCAGATTACTTTTTGTTTCAGAAAGTTGGGCAATCAACAGCTCTTTTTCTGTGATATCCAGCCAGCCGCCAATTAACCCACCAATCTCTCCCTGACCGTCATGCCACGGCACAACCCAACCCTGTAAGTATCGCGGTTGCTCATCAATCTGAAATCTGGCGGACCAGTTCTGCGGCTGGCCATCCTGGAGCGCCTGGCGGTACCGGCTTTCGATCACCGCTAACTCCGAAGGTTCAATCGTATCAATGGCGGTGATCGGCAAACCTATCAGATCCTGTCCTGACAGACCGATGGTATCGCTCCAGGCCTGGTTATAACGCAGTAAATTCCCCTGTCGATCGCGGACATAAAGCGCAACAGGTGAAGCGTCAATTAACGATTGCGTAAATTTCAGCTGCTCTGCCAGCTTCTGCTGCCAGACAGTGCCGCGGCGTAATGCACGGCGTAAATACTGGATCCACAGCCACCCGCCCACCACAACCAGCAATAGCAATATGCTCCATAGCAGCGAGTTCACTAACGTGCTTTTATTCCAGATTTCACTGTTTTCTAGCGCCGCCTGACGCCAGTCACCCGCCATCTGCATCAGTGCGCGTGGCTGCATATCGGCCAGCGCTTTGTTCATGATATTAATCGGCTGGCTGCTTTCCGTCTGCGCTGACAACACCAGGTCGACAGGTGTCACAGGAAGGGTTACCGCCAGATGAAAACGGGTTGGGTGGTGGAGAGTCACGAGGTAGCTGGCAATGAACTGCGGTGCAATCACCCCACGTACTTCACCGCGCTTTAACCGTTCAAGGGCATCGTCCATATGAGGGACTTTCACCAGTTTAATGGTGGGATACCAGGTTTCCAGCCAGGGCAACAGCGGGTCGTTCGCCTGAATGGCAATTTTCTCACCTTTCAGCTGTGAAAAATCACTCGGGCGCTTGATGCCCTGATCCATCACCACCACGGCTGGCGTGGTCAGTAAAGGGGGCGTTTTGGCCGCACCGCTTTTGGTCTGCTGCGGCGTATCGACAACCTGTTCAACAAAAAGCGCGTCAGGATGAGCGCGCTTCATTGCCAGAAATTCGGTATCGTTTTCAACGCTCAGGATCGAAAAGCGAATGCCGTATTGATCGTTAAACTGATTAAGCAAGTCGACCACCAGCCCCTGGGGTTCCCCCTCACTGACAAACGAGACTGGCCTTTGACGACGGTCAATAATGACCTGAATTTGTCCGTGCTCGCGAAGCCAGCTTTCCTCCCTGGGATCTAACCCCAGTGGATTCGTGGTGATGACAAAGCTACGGTTCAGACCCCAACTGGTCGCAATGCGCAAACGGCTGGCTAAGGACACATGTTTAAATACGGTATCGATGGATTCCGCCAGCAACGGGAGCTGTCGGTCAATGCCAAAACTCATGTTCAGATTAGGTATCGTCGGGCTGAACGTCCAGCTCAGGTCTCTGACCTGATGGTATTGCGTAAGATATTCCGCACTGGCCCGGTTAATCCACAGCGCATCGATTTGTTTAAAGGCTAGCGCACTGATGGCGGTGGTATACCATGACTGAAAACGCAGCGTACTCTCCGGGTACTGACGTTGCAGCGCCGCGCTGGCCTGGCTTCCCGAGACCACCCCAATCACTTTATTGCGCAGATCAACAGGCGTTTCCCCCGGCGTTTTCTGGGTCATCAGAACCGCTTTATCCAGCAACCACGGTGGTGAAGCTTGCAGATCCGGGCTTGGCCATAGCGCCGGATTCCAGATAGCCACCATCTGAATTTCCTGACGCTGCAATGCCAGTAATGCCTCACTACTGTGTTCGTAGTAATGCAGCTTAATTTTTACCTTCAGACTGTCTTCCAGCAGTGCCAGGTAATCAGCGGCAATACCGCCAAAGACGCCGTGCCCCATCCCTTCGCTTAGCGGCGGCTGTTCTTGTCCCCAAACCCCCACATTCAGCGTCGAATGGTTATCCAGCCATCGTTGCGCGGCCTCACTAAACTGGACATGTGGTGCGTTAACCTGAGCACGACGTTGCAGTTCCAGTGGCTGGGCGTGCAGTTGCCACATACAACACAAGGTAAAAAGAAAACTAATTAACCGGGCTGATAAAAAACGCATCGTAAGAGTCGTTCCCTGAATAAAACATGCTGGAAAATAAAATTATACCGATGACCCGGCTTACCCTGAGTAAGCTTTGTCTTGTTCTGCAGAGAAGCCTCCGGGGCAGACAAGACCCAGACAGTATAAGACCGGACTTATTGTCGCGCCTGTTTCGTCCCGGTAAAAATTCCCCTTCATGTGGTTCAGGCAGGAATGCAGGCCGCCAACATTACATTCCGCGACGGTCATCGTCGTTGACCATCTCAACCTTTACGTCACCAAGACGAAATCTATCAGCAAGGAAAAAAGGGACCGGCAGCTTCCACTGCCCCTGCCGCACGGGAGCCGTATAGCGCCAGGCGTTACCGTCCATTTTCAGTAACACAACCTGTTTTTCCCCGTCCTGTTTCTGGCTGGGCCCCGCCATTACCGTAAACCCGGCGTTGCTCCCCACGTGGAAATGTTCTGCCTTCCAGCGAACGGGTGGATGCGCAGGCCAGGGCTCGGCATGATGAAAACCAAAAATATCATCATGGCTAAGAAGACTTTGCCGCACAGTAGACCACAACACCGCCTTCAGGAAATACTGGTCTGTGAAGCGGGCATTGCCCTGATATTGCGCAACAAAATCACGCATCATTTCTGCAACATTCGGGAATATACCACCGCAACCTGCCCACATCCCGGCCAGTAAAAGCTCGGTATGGGTAAAATAGTCACGCATATGGTGAAAGTACCAGGGCGAACAGAGCCACGCCTCTACACAGACCTGCTCGCGCTCAGAGAGCAGCGAGTCGGCATCGCGAACTAAAAAGCGCTCAACCGTTGGGTCGTCCATCACCAGAAATCGCCATAATGTGGGATAGATACCTTTTTCATGACTCATGTCGACCAGTTGAGCCCCTGCCCCTTGCAGACGTTGCCAGACATGCTGAGGCACGGAATTATCCAGATACACACGGCAGCACCAGCCAGGAAACAGTGATTTTGCGGTTTCAATATTTTTAATCAGCGTTTCGCAGTAGCGCGGCTGGTCACCGTACAGGCTGAAGGCGATAATGTTCTTTTCCCGCTGCATGGTATCAAACGGGCGCGGTGGCGTTGAAGGTAGCGGCCAACATTTTCCATGACCAAAGCGTTGATCGGACAACGTCAGCGATTCAAGCCCATAGAGATGCATCTCCTGGGTTTTTCCCATGTGCCCACACAGTTCGGCAAAACCATCCAGCCAGGTTTCAGAGGCTTCATGCCGCTGCGGCGACTGGTATATTTTTCGGTACACCTTATACGCCCGATCGTGCTTTCCCTGGCGCATCAGGCTCAGGGCATAGTCACTCTGCACAGACATATTTTTTGGCAATACGGACAAGGCTTTTTCACAGCAGAGCGAGGCCCGGGCATAATCCCCCGTTGCCATAGACTGGCGATATATTTCCGCCAGTGAATTAAATTGCTGGTTTATCGCGGCGTGGTTTACGGGTCGACGTTGAGACGCTGGGCGCATAATAATCCGTTCAATTAATTAATCAGAAAAAATTAAGTCAATTTTTTCACTGTTTCTGATTGCTCACGATAAGACCCGTCTCGATATTCCCGCACGATGGCAGGAAGGGAAAGTGCGTATTCAGCCCTTTTGAATTTCACTTAAGGGGTGTTTTCGCAGTAAACAAATAATAATCATTAAATTTTTCAACGACATTGTTATTTCATTACAAAAACAACCAAGTCAGGTCTTATAACAATTTCCCGCTGGTTTCGTCATCATGCGCGCACATCAATGATGTATTACCTCGGCAGGCTCCGGCCACGGAATGGTTGAAATCCTCTATGAAGGATGTCTTTTCATCAGCTATACAGTAAGTTATGGGGTAACTCATAACGGTTGTTTTGTTATGTTTCACTCACAGCACACCAGATGCACGGGTAATGAATCCCCCTGGTCACTTCGTCTGCAGGAGTCAGTTAAAGAGATATGCGTCACTATTTTCGCCATTTTTTGCTGCTGGTTTTACTCTCGCTTTCAATGCCTTCAGCGATAGGCGATGAATATAAGATCCTGATGAGAACGTCTGTCCAGAGCCTGCAGCGCTTATCTCTCACCCCCGATCAAGCCGCGTTTATCAAACAACAACGGCAGTTGAATGTGGGTGTGACCCATTATGATGTGCCACCTTTTGGCATGCGTAACATTCGCAATGAGTATGAAGGCTTGAGTGCCGATTATACGGGGTTGGTCGCCTGGCAGCTCAACCTACCGGTTAACGTGAAGGTGTTCAGCTCCTCCGAAGAGGCATGGCAGGCGCTGGCACGCGGCGATATTGATCTGATCCCTTCTGTCGCAGCATTCCCGGATAACGAAACCTTTGCCTTTTCCTTACCTTATGCCAGTGATAAACCGGTGCTGGGCCTCAATGATAGCGATACTGCAGCACTGGCAGAAGATCTGCATGACACCGACGTCGCGATGCCGAGGGACTATCTCCCCCTGTCACAGGCTAAAGCTACCTACCCTAACGCCCGTTTTCGCCTGTTTGATAGTTATCAGGAAGCACTCAGCGCGGTAGCATTTGGTCAGTCACGGGTTTACCTGGGCAACAGCTACTCGCTCAGCCGAAACTACCTGAACAACATTCATGTCGAGCGATTATCACGACTGGCCAGTCGCGAAGTGGGGTTTGCTGTTAGCCAAAAAAATCCGCAACTCCTCAAACTGATTAATGCCGCAATCAGGGCTGTGCCAGAAGATGAAAAACAGGAGCTTTATCGTCTCTGGCAGCCTGACCGTATCGATCTCGCACAGGGGTCAAAATCCCTTTCCTTTACCGGGCAAGAGAAAGAGTGGATCAAAAAACACCCAGTCGTTAACGTCCTGATCTACAGTCAGGACAATGCAGCCCCGGTCTCATTTATTGATAATAAAGGTGTTCTGCGCGGTATTGCCGCCGATCTGTTTTCCGTTGTGTCACTCAGAACAGGTTTGCAGTTCCGTTTTGAAACGGGCAGTACCACAGAGGAATTGATTCAGAAGGTCAACGAGTCAAGCGCGGATATGCTCGCATCGATAACACCAAGTGAGGCGCGTAAAAACAAAATACTCTTCACCCGCCCCTATCTGCGCAGTGCCTTTTCCCTGGCAACAGCGGCAAATCGTCACGACATTCATATGCTGGCAGACCTGCGTGGCAAGCGGCTGGCAATGGTAAAAAACATTGGCGTGGAGAGTATGGTGCGTCAGCGTTACCCGGAAATTGAAATTGTTCATGTGGGTAATGAATCACAGCTGCTTTCCACCGTTCTTGAGGGGAAAGCGGACGCCGCCGTGGGTATTCTGATCATGACGGACTATCAGATCGTCTCCAACTTTCAGGACAAGCTCAAAGTGGTGTCCATTGTGGGCGATGCCCCCGTCTGGGTCTCCTTCGGTGTAGGGCTGGCCAACCCGGAGCTTCAGGGCATTCTGGATAAAATTTTACTGAGCATTCCCCCTATTGAACTGGAAAATCTGGCCAACCGCTGGAGGCCAAACGAACTGGTGGTTGTCGACAGTTTCTGGTATCGCTACCGGGAAGTATTGATCGCCACCGCAATCTTCAGCGCCGTATTGATTATTCTGGCGCTGGGATGGGCTCTCTACCTGAACCGACAAATCGCGCGTAAAGCGGCACTTCGCCGTCAGATGAACACGCAGCTTGTGCAATTGCGTGAGGTCATCACCGAGCGTGAAACACTCCTGGTCGAACTCAGGGAAGCCAAAGACAGGGCGGAAGATTCTAACCGGGCGAAATCTGTTTTCCTGTCAACCATGAGTCATGAAATCCGCACGCCAATGAATGCAATTATTGGCATGCTGGATATTGTGCTGAAAAAAGGACGTCGCGGTGAGCAAGATATTCAGGCGCTGGAAGTGGCTTATGAATCAGCGGAAGGACTGGTGGGTTTAATTGGCGATATTCTGGACATTTCCCGTATTGAGGGTGGGCATCTCGATTTCAATCCCGAAGCCACCAACCCCGGCACCCTGATTAACAATATGATGCGGGTTTTCCAGGGCGTTGCCATCGAGAAAAATATCGAGCTAACCCGAACATTCCCGACGGAACCGCTGACAGATGTCTATGCCGACCCATTACGCATTAAACAGGTTCTGTCAAACCTGTTAAGTAACGCCATTAAGTTTACCGACATCGGCAGCGTATCACTGACGCTTCAACAGTCTGAAGGCCCGGACAATGACAGCGTCCACTATATTATCGATGTCCAGGACAGCGGCGTCGGGATTGACGCCAGCCAGCAGGCGGCCTTGTTCAGGCCGTTTAGCCAGGCAGAAAACCGCCGTGCAGGAACTGGGCTGGGGCTCTATATCAGTCGGACCATTTGCGAAAGCATGGGCGGTACGCTCACGCTGAGCAGTGAGAAAAACGTGGGTACCACTGTGAGAGCGACCTTTACGTTGCCGAAAGTGAAAACGGCGGCCGTTGCCGATGTCCGGCAGCATGAAGACGAGGACAAAATTCCCGCCCTGAAGATCCTGGTGGTGGACGATAACCCTGCTAACCGGATCTTGCTGGCTAAACAGTTAGCCTGGTTAGGACAGCAGGCTTACCTTGCGTCGGCGGGACATGAGGCGCTGGCTATCTGGGAAAAAGCAGATATCGATGTGATCATTACCGACTGTAACATGCCCGGCATGAATGGCTATCAGCTTACACAGTTGATTCGCAAGCGTGAGCGTGAACAAAACAGCGCGTCTGCCTGGATTATCGGTTTTACCGCGAATGCCATGCATGAGATTACGGAGCGTTGTTTACAGGCGGGTATGAATGACTGCCTGTTTAAGCCCTGCTCAATCAATCATCTTGCGGCTGCACTGCGAAATATTCACCCAGTCAGACACGAAGCATCGGGCGAAACGGTATAACTGAGATAAAAAAAGGAGCCTGTAAAAGGCTCCTGATAAAGGAATGAGTGAAGGCATTAAAGCAGTTGGTCGTGCCAAAGAAACAGTTCGGAGTCCGTTTTCACGCCCAGTTTTTTCATGGCCGACTTCTTCTGCCCGCTTACCGTCTTACGGCTACGCTGGAACTTCTCTGAAATCTGTAAGACAGACATTCCCCCGGTAAACAGGCGCAGCACTTCAAGCTCCTTGGGTGACAGCTGATCCAGACGACCGATGCCATCAATCACCTGCGGTTCATTGTCACCGTCTGGCCCCGTTTTCGGGCCTGCACAAGGCTCTGAAATCAGGTAGAACTCTTTCTCCATACTTTCTGACAGAGAGATGCGCCCCGCCGCGACCTGACGCGCCGCATTAACCACCTCGGATAAATCGCGGCTTTTACCAACATGCCCCCGCACGCCGATTTTTAATGCCATGCGCACAATCGCCGTATTTTCCAGCGTGGATGAAAGCAGAATTTTCAGCCACGGGAAGTTGCTCATGAGCTGTTTGATCATCGGTAAACCGTCGATCTCTTCATCACCAAGCAGATAGTCAAGAACCAACACATCAACACGATTGTTGCGTAAGAAATTCATGAGTTCGATACGACTGGCAAAGCTGCCTTTTAGTTCGAAATCAGGTTCCTGGCTAAATATAATCTCCATCCCCTTACGGACAATCGGGTGATCGTCGAGTAAGGCGACGTATATTTTTTTACCTGAAAACGGATTCATACATATTCTCTTTTATGCCTGCAGTGTGAGCCATCTTAAAAAAGACTTAACTATTTATTATTTCGTAACCATAACAATAGTGTACCGGAACCGGCATAGCTACGAAAAATAGCTGAGTAGCCATCAAAACGGTTGGTCACTTCCGCTACCTGGTTGCCGTAAAAGTCACTTTCTGCGCTCAGCACGTCCAGCAGAGTACGTCGTCCAAGGTGATACCATTGATCGAAGAAATCATGGCGAATGCGATCGGATTCAATCGATAAGTCGTGGTACAGCTCAGCACGCTCCAGCATGCTATGGGCATCCTGATCGGCCGCGCGCACCCGGTTATCCAGATCGCGGGATTGCTGTTCGATAGCTTCTCTGCTGGCATCTGCACGGCGTGCGGCAGAAAGCTCAGCGGCCCGTTGTGAACCGCCCCGGAAAATCGGCCAGCTTAAGTTGACATTGGTTTCCCATGCCTGTTCACGCCCCAGCTCATCGCGCCCGGTACTTTTCCCAACGTTCCATGTCACGGTCGGGTAAGCGGCAGAACGTGCTGCTTCCGCATCCGCCAGCGCTGATGCGGTTTCTGCCTGTGCCTGTCGAATGGTGGGATGACTTTCAATCGCGGATAACTGCTTATTCAGCTCTCCCGGTTTCAGGTTCCACACCGGCGCTTTCGGCAGGGGAACGCGGGTATCTCCCAGCAGGCGGTTCAGGATAATTTCCGTATCACGCGCACGTGATACGGCAGTATCCAGAGAAGATTGTGCCTGTAATAAACGTCCTCTGGCCTGCGTTAATTCACTGCGACGCCCCTGGTCAACCTTCACAATACCGTCCAGCATTTCAACCAGTTCGTTCATACGCGCCACGTACTTTTGGCTGAGCGCGATGATCTGGTGCTGTTTACTCAGCTCAATTAGCGCACTACTGACCTGCCAGGCAATATTTTCCGCCTGTGCGCCCGTATTCTCTTTCGCGGCCTGATGCAGCGCTTCACGGCTTTTAATGGTGTTGCTGGTACGACCAAAATCGAGCAATGTGGTTGCTACATTCACGGTCACTGCCGGGCGACTGTCGCTATAGCCACGTTCTCCGCCACCAAACTGGACGCTTTTTGAACGCGTCCCAACATCCACCTGCGGCCAGCGCTGGCCTTTCGCTTCATCGACGTTAGCCTGCGCGGCCGCGGTATTGAACTGTGCACCGCGAACCTCAGGGCTCATACTCAGCGCGGTATTGACGGCATCATTAAACAGCATGCGGATGTCATTCTCGCCAGGCGCTCGGGCGGCCTGACGGTCAACGTCTTTGGCCTTGTTGAGCACCGTATTTTCCTGCGCCATCCGTGGAGCGACTGGCGCAGGAGGGGTGGAGGCCATCACCATGCCGGATTTAACCACCGGGGTCGCAGGCTGAAAGGCTAACAGCCCCTCATTACTGGCGGCACTTTTCCCTGACATCAGGCAAGAGAGTACCGTCAGCGTCGCCGCCAGGCGACGCTGTACAGGAGAATAATTCTTCATAGTAAATTAACGCTCTCGGAAAGCTTCTTTCGCTTTAAAAATGGGTTTCAGCAGATAATCAAGAATGGTTTTTTCGCCCGTGCGAATTTCCACCGTAGCAATCATGCCTGGAATAATCGGCAGAGCCTTGTCACCGGCTTTAAGCGTGCTGCTGTCGGTCAATACCATTACCCGGTAATACGTGTCGTCAGGGCGACCCGCCGCGGCTTTAGCGTCATCTTTTAAAGTATCCGGGCTAACGAGAGAAACCTGCCCCTTCAGACCACCGTAGATTGCAAAATCGTAGGCGGTAATTTTCACCATCGCAGGTAACCCCGCATGCAGGAAGGCCACGTCAGACGGTTTGATCTTCCCTTCCACCAGCAGCTGATCTTCCAGCGGCACGATCTCCATGATGTGTTCACCGGGCTGAATAACCCCGCCAATGGTGGTGACCCGCACGTTTTTCACCGTGCCTTTTACCAGTGCCGTAATGGTCGTACGGTTCACAATATCTTCGCGACCGGTCAGACTCTCTTCAGCCTGTACCAGATCCAGCTCCTGGCGGATCAGGTCGGTATTGGCATCCGCCTGGTAGCGGTTGCGGCGCTCCACAATCTGCGATTGCAGATCGTTTGCCTGACGACGCATACGCAGCAACTCAACTTCAGAAAGCAATCCGCGCGCCGCCAGCGGCTCAGACATGACAATTTCGTTCTGCGCCAGACGATAGCTCTTCTCAAGCGAAGCGACCCCCTCTTCCAGCGATTGCTTACGGCTGTTGTAGGCGCGGGTTTCCAGTTCCACCTCAGAAGGATACTGTTTCACGCGGTCGCTAAACGTCAGCGGCAGACCGTACGCTTCCGCACGCAGACGGTTAACGGTCGCTTCCAGTGCCACAACCTTACGCAGCGTCTCCAGGTAACTTGATTGCGCACGCGTCGGATCGATTTTCAGCAGTATTTGCCCCGGTTCCACAATGTCGCCCTCACGGACATTCAACTCTTCGAGTATCCCGCCCTCAAGGCTCTGGATAATCTGCTCGCGACTCTTCGAGACGATCTTCGCATCACCTTTGGTGATCTCTTCCACTTTGGCAAAATGCGCCCAGGTTAAGAAACCCACGAACACCGCCAGAATCAGCCATAACACCAGGCGCGATTTAGGTGTGGTCTGGGAAAATAGCGCCTCCTGGATATCGCTCATCCAGACAGCATCACGCGCTGAAAGCGGTTTGTTTTCGTTCTTTTTTAAACATTTCATGCACTGGCCTCCGCCTGCTCTTTTACTGGCACAGCTTGCGCTGACGTACTGTCATTAGCGGGCGTTTGCTCTGGCTGCGCCGTCGGCGAGCCGTTGAGCGCAGCCAGAATCTGCTGTTTCGGACCATCCGCGACAATTTTGCCGTCCTCAATAATCACCATCCTGTCCACCAGTGCCAGCAACGACGGGCGATGAGTGACAACAACCAGCGTGTGTCCGGCGGTCGCAATTTTCAGGTGTTGCAGGAACAGGGCTTCGGTCTGCGCATCCATCGCGCTGGTAGGCTCGTCCAGTAGCAGCAAGTTAGGACGTGCCAACAGCGTCCGCGCCAGTGATACCAGCTGGCGCTGGCCGCCGGATAAACTGTTACCCTGCTCGCCCACAGGCATGTGAATTCCCCGCGGGTGACGCGCTGCAATGTGATCCAGACCGGTTAAACGCAGTACCTTGAGAAACTCATCGGAAGAGGCATTCTGACGACCAATCATGATGTTTTCGCGCAATGTGCCGTAAAACAGACGCGCATCCTGCCCCACAAATCCCACGTTGTTCCGCCAGTCGGACGGCTCAATTTGATTCACATCCAGACCGCTGCTAAAAAGCTGCCCTTTAACCGGCGTGTAAAGACGCGCGATGATACGTAGCAGGGTGGATTTTCCGCTGCCAATTTTCCCGACAATCGCCACGCGCTCGCCCGGTTTTATCGTGAGGTTCACGTCTTTCAGAATGTCCGGGTTCGGCTGCATAGGCGGTGCCGGATAGGAGAAGGTAACGCCTTTAAGCTGGATATCGCCGTTCAGTTCTGGCTGTTTGATATAGTCGATTTCACTGCTGCGATCGGTTGGGTTCTCCATCAGCTTGTTAAGCGAGGTCAGCGCGGCTTTAGCCTGCTGATAACGCACGGCTAAACCGACGACCTGGCTTAATGGCGCGGTGACGCGTCCAGCCAGCATAACCGTACCGATTAACGCACCTTGCGTCAGACTACCGGCGTCAATCAGATACACGCCGGTGACAATCAGCATTACCGTCTGCAGCTGTTGCAGAAAACTCACCGAATTCATTGCCAGCGTAGAGTAGTGCTTAGACGCAGCCGAGCTGGACGATTGCATGGCGCTGAACTTCTGCCACCGGCTCTGCATCCAGGCCTCGCCACCCACAGATTTCAGCGTTTCCATCCCTTCGATGGATTCAATCAGCACGCCCTGCTTCAGCGATGCTTCCTGCAAACTGGCTTTCATCACTTTCGCCAGTGGCCATTGAATGGCCATACTGACCAGCAGGATCATCGGCAGCATCAGCAGCGGGACAATGGCCAGCGGACCGCCGATGGCAAAGATAATGCCGATAAACAGCAGCACGAACGGCAGGTCAGCAATGGTCGCAAGCGTAGCGGACGAGACGAAGTCACGCACGGATTCGAATTCGCGTAGCTGGTTGGCAAAAGATCCTGAAGAGGCTGGCTTATGCTCCATTTTGACGGCCAGCGCCTGACGAAACAGCACGCTACCCACAATCAGATCCGCTTTTTTTCCTGCGGTATCCAGCAGGTGAGCACGTACGCTACGGGTGATGGCTTCAAAAATCATCGCCACCAGTACGCCAATCGCCAGTGACCAGAGCGTGGTAAACGCCTGGTTAGGGATAACGCGGTCATAAACGTTCATGGTAAAGAACACGGTTGCCAATGCGAGCACGTTCACCAGCACCGACGCCAGCGCCGCGCTGCGATAGTAGCGGCGATAGCGCCACAGCGTGCTGAACAACCAGTGCCCTTTCGGCTGTGGCGGCGCGATATCGCTAACCCGGCTGTCAATACGCGCAGTCGGTTTAGCCGCGATCGCGTAGCCAACATACAGCTCGTTCAGCGCTTCATGGTTAAGTTCAACCGGCTCATCGGAGACATCTGGCAGGATCAGGGAATAGAACAGATCCCATTTGTCTTCGGCATTTTTACGACGCTCACGTGCCAGCAGTACCATCCCGCCAGCCCCCTTACGCAACAGAATCACCGGGAAGATCTGTTCCGGCAGTTCTGCGCTATTACGCCTGATGAGCCCTCCGGTCATACCGGCATTTTTAAGCGCATCAAGCGCTAAAGAGGGAGTGAGGAGTTGTTCGACAGGCAGACCCGCCAGCAAAACGTCATCGCTTTTACCGAGACGGTAATGCTCACACACCCAGGCAATACTTCTGAGCAGAGAGTCATCACTTTGTCGGTTATCGCGAGCGGCGGCGAGCAGCTGTTCCTCCTGTAAATGTGCAGTTGAGGATTCCATACTTCGCGTTTTCCTTGATTGGTTAATTGCGTTTAAATCAATGAATTAAATTGATTTATTGGTTTAAATTAAGAATATTCTGTCACGCGGAACGGTCTTAAATTAATGAGACCTGTCTCAATGGGATGGGTTATTTTTCGTCACGAAACAGGTTGATCTCACGGAAGAAATCAAAGGGAAACTCAGGGGGTAATTCGAGACAGGTCTCGGAGATTAATGAAGCCCACAACTGATAATGGCTACTGATGAAAAAGCCTATATCTGCAACAAATCAGAACCTGAGACATATTATGGATACTTCAAAAATCAACTTACTCGTCATTGATGGCGACAATATCGTACGTATCGCGGAACTCCCGGTACAGGCCGAGGGCGCACCGGTACGGGTAAAATCACTTAAAGGCGGAAAATTTTTGCTGGTTCGCGGCACAAATGAACCTGCACCAGAAAATATTGTTGTAAAACGCGATGGCGACGATTTGATGATATTTACGCAGGAGGAGGATGATACTGCGGAAATTATAATTGAAGACTTTTATACACAGCAGGGCATGCTGTACGGCATGGCGCAAGATGGCAGTTATCACCGTTATGAGAGCAGTGACTCCGACAAAGAAGCCTTCCTGTTGCTGAAAGAAGGCGGTAATGATGCACTGCATCTCAGTCAGAGTGGAACTCTGGCCCTGACGGACGTCACGTCCAGCGAGCTTTCACACGGGATGATGGCCGCGGGTGCCGTTGCGGCGGTGGGGTTGTTGACGGGTATTGTTGCCGCGCTGAATGGAGGAAGCAGTAGTCAGAACACGCCTGTACCGGCAGTTCCCTCAGATATACAGGCGACAGACAACGTGGGGATCATTACTGGTGCGCTGGTACCCGGTGTGAGCACAGATGATGCCCTCCCCGTTCTCAACGGCAGTGGAACCCCCGGAAGCCTGATCCAGGTGTACGATAATGGCAGGCTGGTCGGGAGCGCGACGGTTAACTCCGAAGGAAAGTGGTACTGGCAACCTGAGGTCGCACTGCCAGAGGGTAAACACGATTTCCAGTTTGCAGCGCTGGCGAGAGGTAAGCAGAGCGCCAAAAGCCCCTCACTGAATTTTACTGTCGATCTGACACCGCCGGATAAACCCGTCAATATCAGCATTACCGACGGCAACGATAAGGATCTCTCCGCTGGTGGCGTGACCAACACCAATCCGCTACAGCTGAGCGGTAAAGGTGAACCGGGCGATACGGTACTTCTCTATGACGGCGATAAACTGACTGCCTCCACGGTGGTGGATGCCAGCGGCAACTGGCGTGCAGAGATAACCCTGCCGTCGGAAGACGATCATAACCTGCAGGTCGGCTTCCGCGATCCGGCGGGTAATGTGGGTGCGAAAAGTGACCCTGTCACTGTGGATTACGACATCACTCCCCCCGATGCCCCTGGCGCTATTGAGATTACCGACGACAACGCCAGGGATCTCTCCGCTGGTGGCGTGACCAACACCAATCCGCTACAGCTGAGCGGCAAAGGTGAGCCGGGTGATACGGTACTTCTCTATGACGGCGATAAACTGACTGCCTCCACGGTGGTGGATGCCAGCGGCAACTGGCGTGCAGAGATAACCCTGCCATCGGAAGGTGACCACAACCTGCAGGTCGGCTTCCGCGATCCGGCGGGTAATGCGGGTGCGAAAAGCGATCCTGTCGTTGTGGACTATGACATCACCAGCCCAGATGCGCCTGTGCCAGACGTACTGAAAAACAGCGTCGGGAAAGACCTCATCCTGCAAGGGTTAAGCAACGATGATCATGTGAACATGGCCGGGAAAAATGGCGCAGCAGGAGACATCGTAAAGCTGTATGACGGCAACACCCTGATTGGCTCCTCCATTGTTAACGCGGAGGGTAGCTGGAGCGTATCCGGTGATCTTATTGGCGGGGACGGCAATCATAATCTGAACGCCACCTTCACCGATCCGGCGGGTAACGAAAGTGAAAGGTCTGCGCCTGTTACCGTCGATCTGGACACTGTTGCAGAAGCACCGTTATTTTCCCTAACCGATAACACCCCTACCCTGACAGGAAGCGTGGGCAGTGTGGAACCTCATGCGCTGGTGACGATCTACAACGGCACGGCCCCAGTGGCCTCGTTTTCCGCAAATGCTGATGGTAGCTGGACATGGCACCCCAGCCCGGCGCTGAGCGAGGGTAATTATCAATTCACGGCGAAACAGACGGATGCCGCAGGAAATACCAGCGCAGCAAGCCCGCCGCAGGCCTTCAACGTTGCGACAACCGTGAACGATTTTAACGATACCACCGGACAGGGCTGGACGTTTGCCAGCGCCTGGAGCGGCGTCGGTGTGTTCGACGGTCAGCAGGTACAGCTTTCCGGGGGCAGAAGTGCAGGGCATTCTACCGCTGGCGATATTATGTCGCGCACCTTCCATGTCGAGGCGGGACACACCTATAACTTTAGCGTCAGAAGCATAGTGTGGGCGACGACGGGTATCCCTATTGATAACCCATCACACTACCTGACCATCACGGTAGACGGCGTAAAGGTCGTCGATAACGTGCAGGTTGTTAACGGCATTTACGGCGGGAGCTGGACGGCCAGCACCTCGGGAAATGTGGTGATCACGATTTCTGACAGTACCGACACCAACGGCGTCGGTTCATGGATTGTTCTGGATAACTTTACGGTCAGGGGTCAGGGCGCACCGGTGAGCGCGCTCTTCAACGAGGATGAAGCGACGCACTCACCATTCAGCCTGGTCGAACATGTCCTGGCGCTGACAGACACCGTCGATAGCATCGACCTTTCCAGAGCGGCTGAACTGTCCCACACTGCTGCGCAGGATCTTCACGCCGTTTCGCTCAAAGGTCATGGTCAGAACCAGCTAAACATTCGTATTGATGATGTTCTGACGCTGGGACAGGAAAACCAGTTCCTGGACGATGGTACTAAACAGTTGATGGTTCAGGGTGACAAAGGCGACAAAGTGACGCTGGAGTCCATCGCGGGTGAACACGGGGTTGAAAAATGGAATGCGCAGGAGGATGTCACGGTGGGAGGCGTGGTGTATCACGTCTACCAGAACGACAGCCACGATGCGGAAGTCCTGATTCAACAAGGGATACAGATCCAATTACAGTAAAAAAGCCCCCCTGTTTTACAGGGGGGCAATCTGCCACTCAAAACCGTAACAGCATCATGTTGTTACGGTTTTTTTGTGGTTACGATAAACACGCAGGAAATGTGGGAAAGATGAAGAGGAAGAGATAACGCATGCTCCGTCATAATCAGAGCATGCGTTGAGGATTACTTTTGTGCCGTAGCAGGAATGTTTTGATCACCGCTCACACGCACAACAACACGACGGTTCGGGGCATAGCAGGAGACCCGTTCTCTCTTGCTGGAGGCGGCGCAATCGTTGACCACCGGCTCGTTGCTACCCACGCTGGTTGCCGTCATCAGGCGTGCAGGAAGGCCGTTTTCAGCCAGCATGGTACGAATGGTTTGTGCACGCTTCAGGCCCAGCACGTAGTTGCCGCGATCGCTACCGATAGCATCGGTGTGGCCGATAACCTGAATCTGTTTCAGCTCGACGTTTTCACGCTTAATCGTTGCCACCAGATCCTTTACCGCCTGGCGACCCTGTGCGGAAACACCCTTCTCACTGGACTGGCCAAAGCGGAACATGACGTCACCAGATAAGGTGTAATCTTTGAACTGAGGTGCAGGCAGGTTTTTACAAGCTTCTACGCTGGAGGCGCGGGACAGCACGTGGATCTGTTCGCGCAGACCAGCGAGATCTTTTTCCGCCTGTTCACGCGTGCGGGCTTCTGGCACCGCATTCATGGTGTGGTTGACGCGCACGAAATAGGTCTGCCCGCCGCTCATTTCCACATTGTAGCCCTGATCTTTACCGCGATATTCCGGCGCATCATTCTGGTACGCACCCAGATTATGCTTGCCAGGTGCCAGGCAGAAAACGGTATACCCTCCTGGCAACAGTGCGTCATGGAATTCATTATCGACATAAACATGTGCCGCACCGCCCGCAGTGTTGCTGGCGTCACGGTAATAAACAATTTGTGCCTGCGTCTGACCGACGGGCGCAACAGGCTGATACGCTTTGCCAAAATTCTCCGCAGCGGTGGCAGAGTGCATGAAAAATGCGGAGGAGGTAAACAGCGCCGCAAACAGAGAGGTCTTGAAAAAAGTCATAAATCCTCCAGAGGCCTCCTCGAAAGGAGGCCTGGAAAAGTTTAAGTTAGTGATTATTCACGTTGACGGTCACGCCAGCCTGCACCAGCAGTTCTACGTCCTGGCTTTCCATGTGGAACACCTGATATTCGACGCCCGATACCTTCACGTTACCGGCGTTGGTCCAGTTGCCCGGATCGCTGTTGTCAGGCAGCAGATCGTTCAGGTTCAGTACATCGCCCTTCTCACCTTTCACCAGCAGCTGTTTTGAACCATCGTCCACAAACAGGTTGGTTTTCGCGTGAGCCAGAACATCGTTAAGCCCGATATTCAGGGTATCTGCCTTGCCATTCACCATATCGATTTGGTTAACCACATCGGTTTTAGTGACCAGCTTGCTGAAGTCCAGAGGCTTCTCGTTGTCCGTCAGCGTCAGCGTATTTTTGTCCAGTACGCTGTGTGTTTCCTGGTGGCTGTCCAGCGACGCAATGGTATTGCTGTCGTCGTGTACATCCTCACCCATGCTCATCATGCCCATGACGCCGCTCGATTTTGGCGTCCAGCTCACGTTGTCAAAGGCAAGGGTGCCGCCACGCGTTCCGGTATACATATCAACAGCGGCAATCTCTTTCCCCGCAGGTGCGGTATAGGAGATATGGCGCGCACTGGTGTATGTCTGGGTCGATAATACTGCACCGCTCTTGTCGTAATACACGACAGTGATTGGGGCAAAAGCAATATTCACCGCAGGCGTCACCAGGTCCATTTCAACCGAGCCAACATACTTCCCGGAGCCCCAGGTCAGACGAACAGGTGCGGTTCTGTCTGCACGCATCAACGCATGGTGACCGCCACCCACAATCGGCTGATAGGCATAGCCGCCGTAGGAACAGCTGATCACCAGCCCGGATTTCAGCGCAGTCCCATTCGGTATACCTACCTGCTGACCCACAGCCCATTCAAAGTCTTCGGTCACTTTCGGTGAAACCACGTTCAGACTGCGTGAAATGCCCGCGCTCTTGTTACCCGCCTTATCGATGGAGAACACGCTGAAGGTGTTGTTCCCCAGTGGCAATGCGGACGGTGTAAAGCTCCAGCTACCATTGGTGGCGGCGGTCACGCTGTACGTTGCGCCATTTACCGCGATATACACCGTACTGCCCGCTTCGGCCGTACCGTTCAGCGTTGGCGTGTTGTCATCCGTTGAACCAGCATTGGCCACGTTGCCCGTCACCGGACCGACGTTATCCATCACGCTGGTAATCACCGGCGCGGCGTTGACGGTATCAACAACAACGTAATGCTGGTTACCCAACCCGCTGGTGTTACCCGCGATATCCGTCTGCTTAGCACGGAAATACCAGGTGCCGTTAGCCAGCGCCGTTGGGATCTCCAGACTCCAGGTACCGTCCGCCCGGGCGGTAGTGGTGTAAACGAGGTTATTACTCCCCCATCCCTGATTACCCAGCGCCAGCACAATCTCAATCTTCGCGCCCGCTTCTGCGCCATTACCTGTAATGGTCGGACGGTTGTCGTTGGTGCTCTCACCGTCAACCAGATTACCGACTTTACCGCCAGCAACGTTATCAGAGATAACCGTGACCGTTGGTGCCGCAACCACCGTATCAATCGTCAGCGCGAATTTCGCAGAATCACCCGAGCGGTTCCCTGCTTTATCAATGGAATAAGCATGGAAGTTGTACGTCTGGTTGTAGTTGGTGGTCATTGGGAACGACCACTTACCGTCTGCACCTGCCGTAACAGAACCCGCGACCGTGCCATAGTTATCAATAACGATGTACACCACGCTGCCGGCTTCCGCCGTACCGCGTAACTCAGGGGTACGATCGTTGGTCACGCCGCCATTACCCACCAGGCCGTTATAAACGCCACCCGCGACGTCGTCATAAGCTCCCGTAATCACCGGCGCGGTATTAACGGTATCCACGTTGATCGAATAAGTCGCAGACTTACCTGAAACGTTACCCAGGTCGTCTTTCGCAATGGTGTAGAACATATGCGGACGACCCGCTGCGGTGTCAGCAACCGCACGATCCCAGGTCCAGTTACCGTTGGCATCGGTTTTCACCGTATCCAGCACCGCGTTGTTGTACGCGTTGTAGATGTAAACGATGCTGTTCGGCTCTGCGGTTCCGCGCAGTTGCATATTGCCATCGTTGCTCAACCCACCGTCCGGAACCAGGCCTTTATAGATGCCGCCTTCCACGTCATCGTATGCGCCCAGAATGACCGGGGCAGCAGCCTTGGTATCAACTTCCAGACCATAGTGGTTGGACTGGCCGGAAACGTTACCCGCCGCATCCTGTGACGTTACGTAGAAGTCGTGCTTCGCATCCGTCAGCGCAGGCGATGTCCACGTCCAGTTACCGCTTGGATCGGCATACACGGAACCGACTGGCACCTTGTTACCCGGCTCATAGATTTTTACCAGGCTGTTCTTCTCAGCCGTACCGCGTAATTCCGGCGTGGTGTCGCGTGAACGCCCGCCGTCCGCAATCAGCGTACCCGCATCATCATACATGCCGGTAATGGTCGGTGCCGTTGGCGCGTCGGTATCAATAGTCAGATTCCACGGCGCGGTCGGGGCACTTTTCACACCCGTCGGGCTCTGGAATACCGCGCTCAGAGACAGTTCAGAACCATTGTTCTGCGGAGGCAGCGTATAGTTCCAGGTACCGTCAATGCCTACGGTGACAGAGTTCACGAGCGTTGTGCCGTCGTAAATGAATACGGTATCGCCCGTACGACCTGTACCATGCAGGGTCGGCGTGGTGTCATCGGTCACCGCCGGGTTCGCCAGGTCACCCTGAACCAGACCCACATCATCAACAACACGATCCAGAGAACCTGTTGGGATGCTGGTATCCAGCGTCAGTTCAAACGGCGGCGTCGGCGCGCTTTCGCCCGTACCCGGATCTTCCGTCGCGGTGATCTTGTAGGTACCGTCTGCACTCAGTGCCGGGGTGATCGTCAGTTGCCAGTTACCGGTGACGGCATCAGCACGTACGCTATCAACATATTTACCATCGACATACACTTTCACCAGCGCGCCAGGCGTCGCGTGGCCCACAACCGTTGGGGTCGTGTCATCAGTGTGGCTGCCGCTGCCCAGATTGCCGGTGATCGCGCCTTCATCATCCACAACGTGGCTGATGGATACGCCGTTAGCGCTGGTATCCACGATGAAGTGGATCGGGTCAGACGCCGGGCCGACGTTGCCCGCTTTGTCTTCAATAGAGACTTTCCAGGTGTAGTCGCCGTCTGCCAGCGCAGGGGCTGGGGTATAGCTCCAGTTACCGCTGCCATCGACAGGTACGCGCACGGTGGTACCATCACCCAGATCGATAATCGCCGTACCGCCTGCTTCCCCCTTACCACGGTAGGTTGGGGTGTTGTCATCGGTGGTGTCGTCGTTACGAATAAACCCAGGGGTACCGAAATCGTCCCACAGCTCAATGTCGGTTGCCTGACCAGGTGCGACGGAATCAATGTTAATGATCCACTCGCCGGTTTCCGGGCTGCGGTTGCCGGTTACGTCTTCCGCGACTGCACGGAAGCGGTGTTCGCCCTGTGCCAGCGGGGTGTCAAAATCAATGGTCCAGCGTCCGCCAGTTACCACCGCGCTGCCGATCGGATTCGGGTTCGCGCCGTCGTACAGATAAACAACAGTGCCATTCTGCGCAGTACCGGTGATGGTTGGACGATCGTCGTTGGTGATACCGCCGTTCTGTACGGTGCCCACGTGCGATTCAACGTCGTCAATCACATCGGTGATCGCCGGAGCCGTCGGAATACCGCCCGCCAGCAGGTCAAAGGCGAATTCATCAGATGGCTCGGAACGCAGGCCAGCCTTGTCTTCCGCGATCACTTTCACGTCATAGTGACCGTTCGCCAGCCCCAGCGGTGGCGTCCAGGTCCAGGTGCCTGCATCGGTGGCGCGCACAGAATCGACCTGCACACCATTAACAATGATGTAGACCAGGCTGTTCTTTTCGGCAGAACCTGCAAACGTCGGGGTGCTGTCGTCAGTAATGTCGCCGTTTTTGAGGTAACCGGTCTGCTGACCCGCGTCGTCAAATACGGTGTCGATAGTCGGTTTTGCCGGAGGCGTAGTGTCGACGATAAAATCGATCGGGTCGGACGGTTCGCTGGCGTTGCCCGCCGGATCGGTGATGACGACGACCGCTTCGTGCTCACCTTCCGCCAGTGGGTTTTCTGGTGTCACTTCCCATTTGCCGTCTTCACCTACAATTGCGGTACCCACAACTTCGTCGTCGATGATCAGTTCAACGGTTTCACCCGGCACAGCGCCTTCGCCACGGAATACCGGCTGGGTATCATCGGTGATATCACCGTTATGAATTGGGCCAGTAATCGGGCCGACGTCATCGTCAACGTCGCCGATAATCGGTTTGTTTGGTGCTTCGGTATCAATCACCAGTTTCCACGGGTCGGTTGGCGCGCTTTCAACGCCAGTCGGGCCACGGAAGACCACGCTCACATCCAGCGCGGTACCGTTCGTCTGCTCAGGCAGGGTATATTCCCAGCTGCCGTCAGCTCCCACGGATACAGAGCCGATAATGTCGCTGCCATTACGCACGAAGACGATATCCCCGGGACGGCCAGTACCGTGCAGGGTTGGTGTGGTGTCATCGGTTACTGCCGGGTTTGGCAGATCGCCCTGATAGCGGCCAACGTCATCCGATACGCGATCGAACGTCCCCGTTGGGACAACGGTATCGATGGTCAGCAGGAACGGACCCGCATCCGGCGGGTTATCGCCAGGGCCGTTATATTCACTCGCCGTAATACTGTAGGTTTTACCGGATTCCAGCGCAGGATTGATCTCAATAGACCACTGCCCCGTCACAGGATCGGCGGTTTGAGAGCCAACGGCGACGCCGTCAACGTACAAAGTCACCAGAGAGCCAGGCGTTGCCGTCCCGACCATCACCGGGTTTACATCATCGGTGCTGCTGCCGCTGGCCAGCGGGTTGGTCAGCGGCCCGGTGTTATCTTCCGCGTGGCTAAACGACACGCCGTTACCCACGGTATCCACGTTAAACGTGACAGGTGCAGTCGATGGGCCACGCTCACCCGCCGCATTTTCCAGCGCAACAGACCAGGTGTAGCGACCATCTGCCAGTGCAGGCGCAGGCGTCCAGGTCCACGAACCACTCGCGTTCACCGGTACACGCACGCTTTGACCGCCGCCAAGATCAATTACCGCCACCATGCCCGGTTCGCCCTTACCGCTAAAGGTTGGGGTGTTATCAATCGTGGTGCGGCCATTGGCAATTTCACGTTCAAACTGGAAGTCAGCCCACAGCAGGACGTCGGAAGGCAGCGGCGGCAGCGTCGCCGTCACATCCATCATTGCCATTGCGTTAGGTTCAGTGTGCATATTTGTAACAGTTGTCTTTTTCATAATCGTTTCCAAATGGGTCTACTTAACTGTTCAGGTAAAGCCCTGGTCATGTTTTCTGGTATAAAACCGTTTTTTAAGGAGGCTCCCCCTCAGGGAGCCTCGTACTTCATGGGGATAATTAGTGATTCTGTAGCGTGACCGTGACTCCCATCTGAACGAGTATTTCGGTATTCAGGCTATCCATCTGGAAGGACTGATACTCCACTCCGCCAACGTTCACCGTGCCACCATTCGTCCAGTTGCCCGGGTCTATGTCGTTTGGTAACAGGTCACTCAGGTTGACCTGGTCACCCGCATCCCCTTTCACCATCATCTGGTTGAGCCCGTTATCGTGGAACAGGTTCTGAGACGCGTTTTCCAGGACATCACCGGCATTTAATGTCAGGGTGTTATCACCCGTCCCCGTGATGTCGATCACTTCCATTGACTGGATCTTGTTCCCCAGCGTGCTCAGATCGAGGTGCTGATCCGAGCCCAGTAATTTCAGGGTATCCAGACCTTCACCGCCCTGAATAATGGCCGAGCTCAGGCTGGTGACATCCGTCACCTGGTAGACGTTATCTGCCGCATCGCCGTACCAGACATCGCCCTGGTTATCCGCCAGGTAGTCACCCGGGGTCACCGTTTTGCCCGTGCCGCCCACGACCAGGTTATCGATGCTGAAACCAAAGCCGCGTGCCGTCGGGAACTCCTCGTGATGGATTTCCATGCGGTAAACCGGGTTATCCGGGCTGGAGAACGCGACCGGGAAATTACGGTTGTTGGCAAAATCATCAACAGGCACAGAACCAATCAGCTCGCCGTTAATGTCGTAGAAATTCACCACCGTCGAGTTACCCGCAAAGTTCGGGTTAAAGTCGAATTTGATGTCGCTGGCACCGTACTGGAAATCAACAAACATGCTGCCGCTCATTCCCAGATCTTGCTCGGTACCATGCAAATACAGACTGTTGCTGCCGCCAAATATCTGATTGGCAAACTGGTAATCATTGGTTCCGCTCGCCGGTGAGTGGGAGAAACGCATCCCGTGTACCCACTGACCCGCATCGATCGCTGTGAACTCGTCAGCCGACTCAAAGTTGTTGGTGCTGGTGAAATCGCTGGTGCGGTAATCCGAGCTGTTACCCGCCGCATCAACAATGGCTGCCCCGACAGGGATATCGGTATAACCGCCAGGCGGCAGGCTCACCGTCACGTTGCCGTTTGTGATATCAGCTGCGGTCAGCGTGTGCGTCACAGAGACATCACCCACCTTCACCACTACCGTGTCCCCTGCCGCGACATTGCTGCCAGGCAACGTCACGGTGACATCGTTACCGCTACGAACCACATCGGTTGGTTCATCTGGCGCAACCTGATCCACCACCACCTTTTGTGATGATTCGGTGTAGTTACCTGCCGCATCCACCACGCGGGTCAGAATGGTCCAGTCGGCGCTGTGGCCTTGCGAGTCCACATAGGCCCACTTATCGCCATCGACGATCGCTTCCTGCCAGGTTTTACCTCCATCAACGGAGACATAGACCTTTTCACCCGCTTCCAGCGCAGACGAGAGATGACCGGTGATCACGCTGCCAGGACCACTGTTATTGGTGATGAAGTCCGCATCGCTTACGCCGGAGTCTTTACTCAGGTTGTCAGCAACTGCACTGGCCGCTGGCGCTTCGGTATCAATGGTGATTTTCCATGAATCACCCGGCGCGCTTCTTACGCCTGTCGGGCTCTGGAACACCACGTTCATCTCCAGCTCGGTACCGTTATTTTGTGGCGGCAGCGTGTAGTTCCAGGTGCCGCCAGGGCCTACGGTGACGGAGTCAATCAGGGTCGTGCCGTCGTAAATAAACACGACATCACCCGCCACACCGGTACCGCGCAGGGTCGGGGTGGTATCGTCCGTGACATCCGGGTTCGCCAGGTCGCCCTGAACCAGGCCCACGTCATCCGTCACACCATCCAGCGAGCCGGTCGGTACGCGGGTATCCAGCGTCAGTTCAAACGGGGGCGTTGGTGCGCTATCACCCGTACCGGTATTTTCGGTCGCGGTGATCTGATACGTGCCATCAGCGGACAGCGCCGGGTTGAGGGTGTACTGCCATTGACCCGTGGTCGGGTCGGCAATCACGCTGTCAACCAGCTTGCCGTCAACGTACACTTTCACGATGGAGCCAGGCGTCGCGCGGCCCACAACCGTTGGGGTCGTGTCATCGGTGTGGCTGCCGCTGGCCAGATTGCCCTGAACGCTACCTTCATCATCCACAACGTGGCTGATGGAGATGCCGTTACCGCTGGTGTCCACGGTGAAGTGGATCGGGTCAGACGCCGGGCCGACGTTACCCGCTTTGTCTTCAATCGACACTTTCCAGGTGTAGTCGCCATCTGCCAGCGCAGGGGCCGGGGTGTAGCTCCAGTTACCGCTGCCATCAATCGGTACGCGTACGGTGGTGCCATCACCCAGATCGATAATCGCCGTACCGCCTGCTTCACCCTTCCCGCGATAGGTTGGGGTGTTGTCATCGGTGGTATCGTTATCGGCGATGATCCCCGGCGTACCGAAGTCATCCCACAGCTCAATGTCAGTCGCCTGACCTGGTGCAACGGAATCAATGTTAATAACCCACTCACCCGTCTCCGGGCTGCGGTTGCCGGTGGCATTTTCCGCGACAGCACGGAAGCGGTGCTCGCCCTGCGCCAGTGGGGTATCAAAGTCGATGGTCCAGCGTCCGCCAGTCACCACCGCGCTGCCGATCGGATTCGGGTTCGCGCCGTCGTACAGATAAACGGTGGTGCCATCCTGACCGGTCCCGGTGATGGTCGGCTTATCGTCGTTAGTGACGCCGTTATGCTGTACAGTGCCGGTATGCGACTCGACGTCGTCGATAACATCAGTGATCGCCGGAGCCGTTGGCACACCACCGGACTGCACGCTAAAGTCGAAACTGTCGGACGGTTCAGAACGCAGGCCTGCCTTATCCTCAGCAATAACGCTGACGTTATACGAGCCGTTAGCCAGCGCCGGAGACGGTTCCCAGGTCCAGGTACCGCTTTCCGTTGCGCGTACGGAATCCACCACGTTGCCGTTCACCACGATGTACACCAGACTGTTCTCTTCAGCGGTCCCGCTAAAGGTCGGGGTGCTGTCATCCGTGATCTCACCTGGCGTCAGGTTGCCGGTTTTGCCGCCCACATCATCGAACACGGTATCGATGGTCGGTTTGGCCGGAGGCGTGGTGTCGACAATAAAGCCAATCGGATCGGACGGTTCACTGGCGTTGCCCGCCGGATCGGTGATCACCACGACCGCTTCATGTTCGCCTTCCGCCAGAGGGTTTTCCGGGGTTACTTCCCATTTCCCGTCGTCACCTACGATTGCGGTACCCACGACTTCGTCGTCAATAATCAGCTCAACGGTTTCACCCGGCACAGCGCCTTCGCCACGGAAAACAGGCTGGGTGTCATCGGTGGTGTCACCGTTGTGAATTGGGCCAACGATCGGGTCGACGTCATCTTCTACCTCACCAATCACCGGCTTTTCTGGCGGCGTCAGGTCGACAATAAACTCGACAGGATCGGACGGCTCGCTGGCGTTGCCCGCAGGGTCGGTGATCACCACGACGGCTTCATGCTTGCCTTCTGCCAGTGGGTTTTCCGGGGTTACTTCCCATTTTCCGTCGTCACCCACGATCGCCGTACCCACGACCTTATCGTCGATAATCAGTTCAACGGTGTCGCCCGGCTCAGCACCTTCGCCGCGGAAAACAGGCAGGGTGTCATCGGTGGTGTCACCATTGTGAATTGGGCCAACAATCGGGCCGACGTCATCTTCTACCTCGCCAATCACCGGCTTTTCTGGCGGCGTCAGGTCGACGATAAACTCGATTGGATCGGACGGTTCGCTGGCGTTGCCCTCAGGATCGCGAATAACGACCTTCCCTTCATGGGAACCTTCCGGCAGCGGGTTTTCCGGGGTCACTTCCCAGTTGCCGTCTTCGCCGACGATAGCGGTGCCCACAACTTCATCGTCGACAATCAGTTCAACGGTATCGCCCGGGTTAGCGCCTTCGCCACGAAACACAGGCTGGGCGTCATCGGTGGTGTCACCGTTATGAATAGGACCCGTAACAGGACCAACGTCATCTTCCACTTCACCAATAACAGGCTTGCCCGGTGCATCGGGTGCAATGGTGAAATCAAACGGATCGCCCGGCGTACTGGTGCGGCCATCGGCACCTTTGCCGATCAGCACGATACTGTGATCGCCCTGAGACAGCGGGTTTTCTGGCGTCCACGTCCAGTTACCCTCGCTATCTACGCGGGTTTCGCCCAGCTTGATGCCGTTTTCCCAAAATTCAACGGTATCGCCAGGGTGGCCAATACCGCTGAAGGTTGGCGTGGTGTCATCGGTCACGCCGTTTTGCGGGATCGTGCCGGTTTTGCTACCAAAGTCGTCGTGTACATTTTTCAGTTCAGGCGTCTGAACAGGCGCTGGCGTGACCACGCCATCGTCGTCATTGCCACCCTCTTTTCCACCACGGTTATGACGAACAATGGCCCCAATACCAATCGCCGCGCCAATAGCGGCTAACGCCCCCAGAGCCAGCAAGGCAGGAGAAAACGCGGTGCCCGCAACCGCCAGACCGTCAAGACTGGCAATAGCGCCAGCGCCCAGCGCATGGGCTGAGGATTCACCGTCCAGCAGGAAAGCAGCTTCATGATCGTCATCACCATCAGTGGCGATGTATTCGTGCCACTGGCCGTCTTCACCTTTACCCACCAGTTCACCGGGATTATCGAAATAATCTTCAATAATCAGCTGAGGCTGATCTTCATCGGTGCCTTCCAGCATGATGAACAGGTCTTTACCGACACGTTTCAGGGTAATGTTTTCTGGCGCAACGCCGTTCTCGCCTTCCGCAAGAATGTACTTCGCGTTAGGGATGGCTTTAATTTTGACTGCACTGCCAATTTTTTCACTGCGCAGAACGTCAGCTTTGACAATCGTGTCTTTATCAACGACTGCAATATTTACTGGTTTGAGATTCATTCGCTAAATTCTCGTGTAAATAATCGATCTGTGTCTGCGCAACGCGCCAGACGCACTTCCATACGGGATACTTTCCCTGGCTGACGCTATCTTCCGGTCTGACCGTCTGTGGCTTAATAAGACCTGTCGCAAACGGTCTGGATAAGCTTGTCAGGAGAAGTAATAAAAGGAATGGCCCGCTATCTGGCGGGCCAGACAGGGTTGCAATGATGGGGGGGAAATAAAATTTCAGTTAAAGACAAGTCTTAGCCCAATTTGCGTTGACGAGATGGAAAATAAATTTTTCCTTACCCGAATCAGGACAATCAGGAATGTCAGGCAAAAAAGTCATTGTCATGGACTCCAGCCCACTGCTTCGCGCTGGACTCCAGGGCTTATTATCAGAACAAGGCCATCAGGTTGTCGCGCAGTTTGGCACAATGGAAGAGTTGATGGACAATATTTCATTGTTCAATGTCGACCTGGTCATTATGGAGCATCTGCAACAACAGCCAGACGTCTTTTCATCTCTGGCTCAGTTAATACAAAACATCCCTGTTACACAGGTATTGATTTTATCCTCATCATCCAGTGATTTTCACATTCAACTGAGTAAAAAGGCCGGTGCGGCGGGCTATCTCAATAAAAGCAGTGCGCTGGACAACATTGTCAGCACTATCGATAAGGTCGTGTCTGGCCAGTTCTGTTACGGCAATGAACTGAAAGTGCATCGAAAGAAATACCCGCGAGACGCCTCATTTTTATTATCGTTATCCCATACTGACATCTGTATCTTGCACTACATTTCTGCTGGCTACAGCAATCAGGTCATTGCTGCGATGATGAACATAAATAATAAAAGAGTCAGCGCCTATAAAAAGCGAATCATGGCGAAATTTAAAATTTCCAAATTAACTGAACTGGTGGATCTGGCAAAACGTAATTATCTGTATTGAGCAAAAAACGTCCCGACAATCTGACTATCGACCACGCACCTCACGACGATAGTGGAAAGGAGAGACAGTGAGCGGTTTTTGAAAGTGACGCCGCAAAGAGGCATAGCCCATTAAAACAGGATGATAAAATGAATAGCGTATTAATCGTGGACGACCACCCGGTTGCCCGTCTGGCGGTGAGAATGTTGTTGGAAAAAGACGGGATGACGGTGATCGGCGAAACGGATGATGGCCTGAAGGCCGTACAGCAGGTACGCCAGTTACTTCCGGATCTGGTTATCGTCGATATCGATATTCCCTCAATCAATGGGATTAATGTTGTCCAGCGACTACGTGCGAATGACTTTAAAGGTGGGATCCTGTTTCTGACGGGAAAGGATGACGACCATTATATTAAGCGCTGTGCCGGAGCAGGTGCCGATGGCTTCATCAGCAAGCGCAATAATCTGTCGGAACTTCATGACGCTATCCGCGCTATCAAAAGTGGCTACGGTTTTTTCCCCATTAACCGCGCCCGCCAGAACGCCGCTGGCGATATTCCTCTGGACGACAAAGATAAAATTGCCGGCCTGTCTGAAAAGGAACTGCAGGTTCTGCACTTTCTGACAAAAGGGCATAAAGTTATCGAGATTGCCGTAAAAATGATGGTCAGCGATAAAACCGTCAGTACCTATAAACGCCGTATGATGAAAAAGCTCGATCTCCGGACGTCGATAGACATCTATAATTTCGCCCAACGCAACAAAATAGACTGAGCCAACATCCGACCTAAAAGGGTAACATGACGCCGACTCACCCACTGCGCATACTGACTGTAGACGATCACCCGGCAAACCGACTCCTGCTACGACAGCAGTTGACCCGACTGGGACATGAGGTTGTCGAGGCGGAAAACGGTGAACAAGCCCTTGAACGCTGTAGCGAACAGCATTTTGACCTGCTCATAACCGATTGTCAGATGCCAGTGATGGACGGACTGACCCTCACCCGGTTGTTACGAGAACGGCAGCAACAACCGTTAATTATTCTTGGTCTCACCGCGAATGCTCAGCCCGAAGAACATCGCCGTTGTATTGCCGCCGGGATGGACGACTGCCTTTTCAAACCACTCCACCTGAAGCAACTGGAGGCAGGTCTACAACGGCTATCCCAAAAGGACAAATCCCCGGTTCTCGCTCACCCGGAGGGTCTTGCCCGGTTCATCAATCTGGATACCCTGCAGTCATTAACCAGCCACAATCCCCCCTTATTATTCACCCTGCTTAACACCACACGAGATGAAAACCAACGCGACATGCAGTCTTGCCTCCCGCTGGCGTGCCAGGGCAAGTGGGCAGCGCTGGCGCATCGCTTACATCGCCTGGCCGGTGCCGTCGATATCATTGGCGCACATACGCTAGCGCAACAGTGTCGCGTCCTTGAAAACGCATGCAAAACAGTGACGCTTCCCGTTGAGGCTGAAATTCTGCCTCGCCTCCAGACTCTGCTGACCACCCTGGCGGCGCTGAATCAGGCGATTTCGGTGTACACCACAACACGGTGGCCCCTCACGCGGGTACCAACCGGCTCCTGAGCCAGCACGGCATTTTTCACCGACAAGGACTACAAGCCTATAGTCCTTCCCTTACAAGCCTATCATCCTGCCCTCATGTATTTCACTACCATGAAATTTATATAGTAACCCCGTTGTCACCATGGCAGCGCTTTTAAAATAAAGAAGGTTGCCATGTTAAATAATTTATTTGAAACCACCACAACAGAAATACGTTTTCTTATCCTGATGCTCTTGCTGGTCAACCTCATGGGCGTTTTATTTTTATTATTTACCCCTGTTAATTAAAAGGTATTCCTTGTGAAAAAAAGATTTCTTATTTTGCCTGTGCTCACGGCATTAACGATGACCGCTCACGCCAAATCGCTGACGCAGTCCACCTTGTCTCTGGAACAGGCTTCTGTACTGGCCAGCGAAGCCGTTAAATCGTGCAGTGCTAAAGGGTACAATGTCAGCGTAACGGTTGTTGATGCTGCAGGTGTCACCCGCGCGGTACAGCGTATGGATAACGCCGGCCCACATACCCTGACCGCCAGCTACCAGAAAGCATTCACCTCTGCCTCCAGCGGTGTGGCCACGAGCCAGCTTCTGGAAAACTCGAACAAGTATCCGGCAGCGAAAAATCTCGGCGATATTCCTGGCTTCTTATTATTAGCCGGCGGCGTACCGGTTAAAGAAAATAACACCACTATCGGTGCCATTGGCATTGGTGGCGCTCCGAGCGGTGATATTGATGAAGCCTGCGCACTCGATGCCATTAAAAAACTGCAATAAGTAAAGCGATTCACAATTTATTGGGAAAATAAAAAAGGACCTTATTATGAAAGTAACACCACGTGTTTTATTCGCCTCTGTGATTTCACTGTGCGCTTCCAGTCCATTACTGGCGGCTGAAAACGCTAAAGAAGGCTATTACGGTGCCCTGAACCTGATTGATACCCATCAGAAGGCAAAGAGCATGAATCTGAGCGAACGCCCGGGGATCGGTTCTTTTGTGCCCGGGGATGAAAAAGAGCACAAGCAGAACGGTTCCGTGGCTGTCGGCTATCAGTTCGGCAATAACTGGCGTACCGAAGCTGAATACGTTTTTAAAGAAAAGACGGAATTCACCAGCGGCTCTTCCACTTTTGCGACCAGTTTCAACCACATGAAGGTTGATTCTGAACGAGCAATGCTCAACGTTTATCGTGACTTTATGATTACCGATAAATTCGCCCTGTACGCAACCGCGGGTGCCGGTGTGGCGAAAGTGAAAGTGGGTGGCTGGCAGGGTAATGACAGCCGTGAGTTCGCCGGTAATACGCAAACCAACTTTACGTACTCTGTGGGTGCAGGCACCTCTTATGAAGTGATTGACGACCTGACGCTGTACGCCACTTATCGCTATGTCGATATGGGCAATATTGAAAGTGGTCGTAACACCTTTGTTAACGCCCGTGGTCTGCAGGATGAAAATCTGCGCGGCCGTCTGGTCAACAATGAATTTGTATTTGGTGTTCGTTACGTCCTGTAAAGCCATTTGACTGAGAGTTTCATCGCCCTCTTTTCAGGTATCTTTTCTCGCTCTCTTCATGTTTATGCCACTTTTTGCCTGACCTTATCGCCTTCCTGCCGGGCGGTAAGGTTTTTTTACACTCCAGCCATCCGCCGCATTGATGTTGCACGAACGGCTGCGTCGCCACACCTGATATTCCCCTTCTCTCTTACTCTGGGTAATTTTAACTTGGTCTGCTTTGTAAAATCCCCTATCAGGAAGAAGGTACACGTGAACGGTATGAGTATGTTCTTACAGCAAAAGGTCGTAGTCTTGCCCCAATTCTTATCTCTATGATGGAGTGGGGACATAAAAATATACTGCACGACACACCTCATATTGTTTTATCTGATAAAGAAAGTGGTGAAGTGCTGCGTAGCGCCTTTGTTACCGCATGCGGTAAGGTTGTTGATCCAAAAAACGTCCAGATATCAGTGTGTGACAGTCAATTCGGAAAGAAGCTTTGACCGGAAATTAGCATCCTCTGGATGTCTGTTTATGACATCACCCGATAGTGCGACTGCACCAGGCCCGAAGGGAAGCTGCGGCTTGATAATAACGTCAAATCGACATCCTGGAGCAGGTTTCCGAACAGCGGTTTTCCTGAACCGAGCAGGACAGGAACGGTAGTGATAACGATATCAGCGACCAGCCCCTCACGCAGGAACGACTGTATCAACTGGCCGCCATCGATATAGACGCGATGTACGTTCTGTGCCGCCAGATCCTCAATCACCTCCTTTGGTGCGCGGCGGGAGAACTGCACTTTTCCCTTAAGCGCCTCGGGCACGGGGGGATCGGTTAGCTGCCGGGAGAGCACCAGCACGGGCAGGTCATAAGGCCACTCAGCAAAGGTCAGCACCTTCTCATAGCTTCCCCGGCCCATAACGATCCAATCTTTGTCCGCGATGAACTCTGCGTAACCGTGATCTTCTGCCGGGTCATCGCGCTGCAACAGCCAGTCGATATCTCCATCCTGCCGGGCGATGTAGCCATCAAGACTGGCCGCGATAAAAACGTGTGTAGTGACCATCTGGTGCTCCGTATTCAGGTTGCATCTATCAAGTTGAGTCAGGTGATGTTGGTGAACCGCCCCACCCTCGCCGTACATACCGACATCCTGGCATCATACGTCACATCTCAACAGTGCGTGGAACTAAAACGGGTAGGCTTACATCACCACCGACACCCCCTTTCCCGTTATCGCGTTTATCCAGGCTTTATCGGTATCGTCTTCCACAACAATGGTATTAACCAGCGACAAATCACCAATCACAAACGATGATGCCGAATTAATTTTTTCCGGTGAAGCAAGAACTACGGTCTCTGCGGCTCTGCCGGAAAATGCGCGTTTGATGCACGCTTCTTCAAAATCACCGGTGGTAAGTCCGGTATCCGGGTGGATCCCTGTGACCCCCATGAAAAAGAGATCCGCATGAATATTACCAATGCCTTCAATGGCCGCTGCACCAACCGTCACAATCGAATGTTTGTATAAACGCCCACCAATGAGGATAACCTCAATGGCAGGATGATTAACCAACCCCAGCGCGATACCCGGGCTGTGCGTCACCACGGTAATATTCAGGTCAGAGGGTAAGAACGTAATCAGTTCCGATGTGGTTGTCCCTCCATCAATGATCACCACCTGGCCCGGAGAAATAAGCTGTGCGCCTTTACGAGCGACCCTTTTTTTCGCATCCATTTTCAGAGACTGCCGTTCTGCAAACGGTGCAATCGCCGAAGATGACGGCAGCGCGCCACCGTGTACACGTTGTAAACGCCCTTCTGCCGCCAGCTCACGTAAGTCACGACGGATCGTATCCTCAGAAACCGTGAAAAGCATGCTGAGCGCTTTCGACTGAACCTGACCTTCTGCCTGTAATTTTTCGAGGATTAACTGCTTTCGCTGGCTGGTGAGCATGATGTATTCCTGATGTTGCATGTTTTATCTTGAATATGCACGACATTGCTGCTTATGATAGTTACTCTACGAAAGGAGGAACAAACGTGCAATCAAAACGTGCAGATATACGCATTATCGCGAATGAAACACTGTCTGATAACTGGTACATCCTCAAAAAATATACCTTCGACCAGCAACGCAGTGATGGTGAATGGCAGCGACAGAGCCGCGAAGTTTATGATCGGGGTAACGGGGCAACCATTCTGCTCTATAACCGCGACCAAAAAACGGTGATCCTCACTCGCCAGTTCCGCTTCCCTGTTTTTATCAATGGCCATGAAGACGATCTGATCGAAGCCGCAGCCGGACTGCTCGATAACATGGATCCGGAAAGCCGTATTAAAGCGGAAGCAGAAGAAGAAACCGGTTTTAAGGTCACCTGCGTTCAAAAGGTTTTTGAAGCCTATATGAGCCCTGGCTCCGTCACGGAAAAACTCTATTTTTATATCGCTGAGTACCATCCGCAGGATCGGTCGGGTAACGGAGGAGGCATCAAAGCCGAAGGTGAAGATATTCAGGTGCTGGAGTTACCGCTGGCAGAAGCATTACGGGGAATTGAAACCGGTAAGATAGTCGACGGTAAGACCATCATGCTGCTTTACCATATTGCTCTGAAAGGAATTCTGTAACCTTCACAACTTCAGATGCCTGCCACTGCGCAGGTGTCTGGCTGTGCTATTCTTGCTGAATAATGCAAAATGGAGAGGCAAAATGGCTGACTGGGATCCTTCTCTTTACCTTCAATATGCTGCCGAACGTACACGCCCTGCCGCTGAACTGCTCGCCCGGATTTCACTGGATGAGGTGTCATCTCTGGTTGATTTAGGTTGCGGGCCAGGAAACAGTACCGCACTGTTAAAGCATCGCTGGCCTTCGGCACACATCACTGGCGTGGATAACTCGCCGGCGATGCTCGAAGAAGCACGTCGCACCTTTCCAGACTGTCACTTTGTCGAGGCAGACATTCGGCGGTACAAACCTGCTCAACCGCTCAGCCTGATTTACGCCAACGCGTCGCTACAATGGGTTCCTGACCATTACGATCTCCTGCCGCACCTCGTCTCTTTGCTCCACTTAAACGGCGTGCTGGCGATACAGATGCCCGATAACTGGCTCGAACCCACGCACATCGCCATGCGTGAAGTCGCCTATGAACAAGGTTATCCCGATCGCGGCCGCGAACCTCTGCCTGGGGTGCATGCGTATTACGATATTCTTACGGATGCGGGCTGCGATGTGGATATCTGGCGGACCACCTATTTTCACAAAATGAGTTCGCATCAGGCCATTATTGACTGGGTCAGTGCCACCGGTCTGCGTCCGTGGTTACAGGAACTCAACGAGAGCGAACAGAAACATTTTCTGAAGCGTTACCATGAACTGCTGGAAGAGCAGTATCCGCTCCAGGAAAACGGGCAGATACTGCTGGCTTTTCCACGGCTGTTTATCATTGCTAAACTTCAGCCATGAGGCGTTTTTAATCCTGTTGGATGACCTGCGACTGCTGGTCATCATTACCTTCGTCAGGCTACATACGCTGGAAAGCATTACAGCGAAATGCGGTAACGAACGTAATCGTCGGCTTCAGCAAATTTGTCATAGAGTTTACGTGCGGGATTGTTCTGCCGGGTCATCCAGTAGAGTATTGCCCACCCTTCTCGCTTGCCTTCTGCCATCAGGGCATCGATTAATGCCTGCCCGGCTCCAGCGCCGCGTACTGCGGCATCGACAAACAGATCTTCCAGATAGCAAACTGGCGCTGTCGACCAGGTACCTTCGTGCAGAATGCACATGGCGAAACCCACAACCTTGCCGTCCATTTCCGCAACCCGGCAAAACAGAGACGAATGAGTCGTCGCCAGCGCCCTTTCCCATGTCGATGCAGTGATGGACTCATCGAGTTCACAGTCATAAAAATGGGTGTAACCGTCCCAAAGCGGACGCCACTGTGAATAATCTTCTGCGCGTAAAGCTCTTACCGTTATCGCCATTGTTACCTCTGCGTGAAGGAATGACAGCACACCGGAGACATTTGTGGTAATGATGAAAATAGCAGAAGGCAAACCAAAGCATAACGCTTAAAAAAGGAGAACCACGGATGACGATACCTGCACTAACGACAGAACGTTTATTGCTGCAACCGCTGGTTGCTGAAGATGCAGTCCAGATCCAGAAACTCTATCCACGCTGGGAAATCGTCCGCTATATGGTCTCCTCCGTGCCCTGGCCCTACCCGGAAAATGGCGCAGAGAATTACGTTAACAATGTTGCACTGCCGGATATGGCAAAAGGTATTGCCTGGTTCTGGAGCATCCGGCGGCGTGAAGCCCCGGAAGTGCTGATGGGGATTATCTGCCTGTACGATGTGGAAGATAACAACCGTGGATTCTGGCTGGCCCCCGAGTTTCAGGGGCAGGGATATATGCGTGAGGCCAGCATTGCGGCAACGGACTACTGGTTTAATACGCTGAATAAACCGGTGTTGCGCGCCCCGAAAGCGGTAGCCAACAGCCGCTCACAGCGTATTTCAGCCAGTAGCGGCATGCGGCTCATCAGGACGGAAAAGAAAGCGTACGTGAGCGGACTGCTGGATTCCGGGCTCTGGGAGATCACCCGTGAAGAGTGGAACGCCCGTTATGTCAGCTGATAATGCTTATCCGGCATAAGTCGCTCAGGTATCGCATCTTCATCGTTCATCTGTAACAGATCGCGTTCCATTGCGTTGCAGATGGCGTCCAGCGGCAGGTCGTTATCTTCTGTACCAAACGGATCTTCCAGCTCTTCTGCCAGCGTATCGAGCGAAATAAAAGTATACGAAATCAACGCAGAGACGAACGGCGTCATGTAGTGCAGGTCAACAACCAGCGCAAACGGCAGCATGATGCAGAACAAATACACCGTGCGGTGCAGGATCAGCGTGTAGGCAAATGGTACCGGTGTTGTGGCGATACGCTCGCAGCCGGAAAGCACAGCTGACATGTCATTCAGACGATTATTCAGGCTGTGGAACAAAATATCGGACAGCTGGCCTTCGCGACGTCTTACCGCCAGCCACTCCCCCATGATCAGCAAAATGCGGTTTGCCGGAGAGTTGGCCTCCATTACCTTGCGCAACTGCGCGGCTGAAAGATAACCGGAAAGCCGGTCGGCCTGGGGCTGACGGCGAAGCGTCATGCGCAGACAGTGCGCAAAGGCAATTTGCAGACGGACAAACTCCCCCAGATGCGGATCGTCGGGTAACGTATTTTTTACCTCGCGAAACAGCGAACGCGCCGCTATCATCAGTTGCCCCCAAAGCTGGCGAGCCTCGACATAGCGCGAATAGCAGGCGTTGTTTTTGAAGCCAAGAAAAATCGCGATAGCCACGCCAAGAATACTAAACGGTGCGACGGTAAATTTGATACCTAACGAGGTATACCACGGCAACATCACGATCACGGCGATGGAAAGCAGGAAGTTAAGCAGCAGCCGGGTATAGATTTTGGGTAATACGGAACCGTGCCAGACAAAAATGAGTTGTAGCCAGTGCTGTTGAGGACGAACGATCATAGTCAGCTTCAGGAAAGTAAAGAGCGCGGCTATTAAACGTGATCCCCTTCACGGTTGCAAGCATGTTAATAGGATATTGCATTTCCTGACCTGGCTGGCGTAACGCGCACGGTGTTGCAGGTTGTTTTTAAAAACGCAGTAGTTAGTATGTTGTAACTAATCACTGCGCAAACAGATTAATGCAGAGGGGAAATCCGGCACAGGTTTCCCCCTCACTCTCAAATGAACGTTAGCAGAGCGGTTTAACCGCTTCACGCATGCCCTGATGCAGAATGGCATCAAGATCCAGCGTAACGTGTTCTACCAATCCGTTAACCTGGGTTAGATCGTGTTCCCAGTGCTCGCTCACGCTCAGTACCGACCTCACCAGTTCACTGGTGCTGATCTGCTTATCATGATGTTGCGTCCACAGCTGTTGATAACGCTCCAGCCAGTGCGCGTCATCCTGCACCGGATAGCTTTCACCGTTGCGCTCACCGCGATAAAACGCGATTAGCGCAGCCAGAGCAAACGTCAGGCGTGCCGGCAATTTACCGGTCGCCTTCTGCCCAGCCAGCAACTGCGGCAGAATACGTGTGCGGTATTTGGTCATCCCGTTCAGGGCAATCGACAGCAACTGGTGCTTGATGTACGGATTACAGAAACGACCGGTTACCGCGCTGGCAAAAGACTCCAGCTCGTCACGCGGCAGATCCAGCACCGGAATAATTTCCTGGTAAATGGCTTTTTCCACAAATGCGCAAACGTCTGCATCGTTCATTGCTTCCCCCACCGTATCCAGACCCGCCTGGAATGCCACGGGTACCAGCGCCGTGTGCGCCCCGTTCAGAATGGCCACTTTGCGTTCTTTATAGGGTTTGATGTCATCGACAATCAGCACGTTCAGCGGGTATTTATCCAGACGCAGTTCACTGGCAAGGGATTTTGGGCCCTGAATAACAAACAGGTAGAAGTGCTCGGCGGTATCAAGGAACCCATCGTGATAACCCAATGCGGTTTCCAGTTCAGCCACTTCATCACGCGGATAACCGGTCACAATACGGTCAACCAGCGTCGAACAGAAGCTGTTGGCGTCGTTCAGCCACCGGGTAAATGCCGCGGGTAACGCCCACTCCTGCGCATAACGTAGCACCAGCTCGCGCAGTGCATCACCGTTGTAGTCAATCAGTTCACACGGAATGATTATCCAGCCTTTATCCGTTGCACCGTTGAAATGACTGAAGCGCTCAAACAGCAGTCGCGTCAGTTTCGCCGGGTAGCTTACCGCGGGTGCATCATCAAAAGCGTCATCTGCATGATAGCTAATACCCGCTTCCGTGGTGTTCGAGAAGACAAAGCGCATATCCGGGTTGTGAGCCAGTTTCAGGAACTCGTCGTATTGGCTGTAGACGCTGATTTCACGGTTAACGGAGCGGATAAGACGCGCATCGCTGACCGCTTCACCCTTCTCGTTCAGGCCACGGATGATGGTGGTGTAGAGCCCGTCCTGCGCGTTCAGCGACGGCGGAAAGTCGCTCTGAATGGGGCGCACAACCACCACACCGGCGTTAAGATCGGTATGTTGGTTTAACAGGTCGATTTGCCAGTCTATAAACGCTCGCAGGAAATTGCCCTCACCAAACTGAATGATACGTTCAGGGTAGAGAGCACCGGGGAAATCACGACGGTTAAGAGTGTTCACAATGAGATCCTTTATTATTGGTCATACAGCTTGATGATATTGGTGTAATAACTTATCAAAACTGTACGACCAGAACCCCTGTTTTGATCAACTCATGACATCATTGTGAAAAATAATCATAAGAGCTTGTAGAACACAGACGTTGCTGTCATCTCGCCATCTGGCATCAGTGCGTAACAGGGGATCTCCCCCACTTTTTGCCAGCCGGCACGCTGGTAGAACCCCTCCGCACCGCTTCCGGTAGAGGTATCCAGCACCAGCACAGAGATACCCTGGGCTCTGGCCAGGGCTTCTAGCGCTTTCATAAGCGCCATTGCCACGCCTTTGCGTCGTGCTTTTTCATGCACCAGCAGTTTTGCCACATCCGCACGGTGCGGCTGGTTTTCCGGCTGTTCGGTGATCAACTGCACTGTGCCAATAACGCCGTCCTGTGGATCGATGCAGGCCAGCACGGAGCGCTCATGACTCCCTACACGCTCGGCAATGCCGCGCCAGAACGTACGGGCTTTCTCCGGGCTAAAGGGCAACATAAAACTGACAGATGCACCGCCGTTTACACAGTTTTCGAGAATGGCGGCGAGTGCATCAATGTGAGTGAGAATATCTTCCCGGGTGAGGTTTTTGATTTGCAGTGAGGTATTCATTGATGTTCCTTACGTTGAATTCCCTCACTTTGCATTTAACATTTTTGTAACGCAATCATATCTGCCATAGGCTTTTACTATGTCACCCTGCAGGGTGGTGCTGGCGTTTCATATCATGCATTTTTTCTTCGGCATCTTTTAGCCACTGTGACAGGTCATTGTCGTTATGATTGAATTCACTCAATCCCCATGAAAACCGTAACGACCACGGATGCAGCTTTTGCGCGTTGTATGCTTCTACCTGTTCAATCAGATACTGCATGGCAATCCAGGCTCCCTGCTCATCCGTATCGGCAAACAGCACGGCAAATGTATCGCCACCGAAGCGCACCAGCAGGTCAGCCTCACGGAAGGAGGAACGCATCAGCTGGGCCATCGCTTTCAGGGCGTTGTCGCCTTCTTCCTGCCCGTAGCGGTCGTTAATTTCTTTGAAGCGGTCCAGATCCAGCCAGCACAGGGTTAGAGGCTCGGCCCGGCGTTTGGCCACGGAGAGGGTAAACCGGGCAAACTGGTTAAAACCGCGACGATTAGACAACCCGGTCAGTTCATCCGTTGTAACCGCACTGATTGCAGCAAATGCATCTTCAGCCAGCGCACTAAGGTCAGCCAGCACCGACAAATCGGCCGCAGAAAATTCACGAGGGGCATAATCAATGAGGCACATTGACCCCACACGCATGCCATCGCGCAAACGCAGCGGAATACCGGCATAAAATTTGACGCCCGGTTTTCCAGCCACCAGCGGGTTATCAGAAAAACGGGCATCCTGTTGCATATCGCCCACTACCAGCGGCGCATCGCTCAGGATCGTATGCCCACAAAATGAGATGTTGCGGGGAATGACATCGGGGGTTTCACCGTCAGCTGACTTTACGATCAGCGCATGTTCATCAATAACATTGATCATGACCAGCGGAACCTGAAAGAAGCGTTTTGCCAGACGCGTCAGCCTGTCTAACGTCGGGGAAACGTCAATATCCAACAGCCCGGATTCGCGTAGCGCGAGCAGGCGTTTCGCTTCGTTCACAGGAATTACAGGTGATTTCATAACGCCTCCAGACGCATAGCTTTCTTAAAAGCGTAGCTTAAACAGAGACATTGTCAGTGTGCGAATATTCTGTTCTTGCCATCCCGCTTGGCGCGGTACAGGGCGTTGTCAGCCGCCTGCAGCCAGTCAGTTACGCTTCCCATTTCACGCGTGGCACAGGCAATACCAATACTGAGCGTACAATGCACAGTCTCCTGCGCCACATCTTCCATCACCGCAGCCGCGTCCATAATGCGCGTTGCGACGACATGAGCCTCTTCAATCGTGGTATTGGGCAACAGGATCACAAACTCATCGCCTCCCAGACGCGCAGGTGTATCCGTCGGGCGCGTTGCCAGATGCAAAATTTGCGACACGGCCGCCAGCATTGTATCCCCCACTTTATGACCAAAACGATCGTTAACGTATTTGAAGTTGTCGATATCGATAAACATTAAGGCCGATTCACGGCACGTCTGGCGAAGTTTCTTGAGTTCATGGTCAATACGCTTTTCCAACAGACGACGGTTAGCGATATCCAGCAGCGGATCCATCATCGCGATCCGTTCAAGCTCGCGGCTCTTGACCCGCAGACGCAGCGCAATGCTGTCCGTTAACACGCTCAGAGCAATAAGATAAATGGTGATCAGGGGTAACGTGGCGAACATCGTACGTTGAGAGACAATCATATCCACCGCCATTCCCTGCGTCAGCCAGCTGGCAAGAAAGGTGACAAGCATCGTGACAGCCGCCTTTTTCATCAACGTAAAACCCCCTGCGGAAAGGCGGTCGGCAAGCAGTATTGTGGCAATCACCACCGACGGCAGAGGATCCACCGCCATCATGGCGATCCAGAAACCACCGGCCCCGGCGTCCAGCACCAGGTTTTGATGTTCTGTCACCAGCGGAAGCGCTGAATTTCGCGAACGATACCAGGCCAGTGTCGGCCAGATAAACGCATTCATACCCAGCAGAATCATTAACCAGACTGAACGCTGATGTTCAATTAACACGGAAAGGATGGGGATAAAGCAAAGAAACGTACCAAGAATACGCATCAGATACATACGTTTGACAAACCGGCTTCCTGGTACGCGAGGGGTTTTACAGAGTTTGTCAGTTCCATTCATGCTGCGATTTTTCCGATATATTTCTTCCGGTATCTTATTGAGCTTAAAAATACGTAGCAAGGAATTTATTTGCTGATTTTTAACAGCCATACCGCGCCCAGCCTGAAGTGGTTACGTTTACACCGCTACGTTTCAGTTTCGGTAGTCACAACAATTTGTTCGTCAGGCAAACGGGCACGGGTACAATTCCGCCCTGCTTTTTTCGAACGGTAGAGATAATCATCCGCTTCCGCCATCAGCCTGTTAAAGACTTCCGTCAGTTGCCAGAATTCCGACTTCCCGCTCCCCAGACCAATACTGACCGTCAGAAACAGCGTTTGCTGCCGCCAGATAAACGGATGATTTGCTATTGTGACTCTGATGCGTTCAGCCAGTTCAAAGCCGTGCTGCGCATCTCCGGTGTTCACGACTACGGCAAACTCTTCGCCCCCCATTCGTGCCACCAGCCCGTCCTCACCGACAACCTGCTGAACCTGTTGGGCAAAAACCGCCAGCACGCGATCGCCACACTCATGCCCGTAGTTATCGTTGATACTTTTAAAATAGTCGATATCCAGCAACATTACGGTCAAAAAACGGGAAAACCTGTGTGATTCTTCCTGTTTCAGCGCTTCATAAAGCCCTGAGCGCGAATAGACATGGGTCAGAAAGTCATAATCCGCCCGCAATGAAACCTGGCGGATCAGCGAATTTATTGCCGCCACACTCACGGACACCATCACCGGGCAAATGGCCATTGTGGCGATCCCAAGACGCGCAGAGAACATCATCGGTGTCGACAAAGGCGTGGCCACGGCAATATTAATAATAGAATTAGCAACCAGGATGATCTCCGCGGCCCCGGTGACAAACGTCAACAGGCAGGTCGCAGGCAAGGAATAACGCACCGCACACCAGATGAGCGCGGGCAGAGGGAATGCCAGGCTCCCCGCCCCGCCAATCACGACTGATGCCGCCACCGAAATAATCAGCGCCACAATCGGCAAGAGGCGCTCCAGGTGTAGCGTAATTTGCCGCACGGGCATCCTCACCGTCAGCATACACGGCACAATCAGTACCCCGGTCGAGAACTGCTCGCCAAACCAGTCGGCAAACAGGGGCCAGAAGGTGTGGTTATCAATACCCACCGAGCCCAGCGCCCCCAGCAACGCACACAGCAATGCCGCCATCAGGCAGTAATTAAACAGACGCAGCGCGTTAAGGGGATCGGGCTTTTCCATTCGCCGCTTGTCACGCAAAACCAGTAGCGCGACAGTGACGATGAAGACCATATTTGACAGATTAATGACCAGCGAGGCTATTCCCCAACTGGTGGTGACCACGTCGTACATCAGCATGGCGACATACGACGTGGCATAGTAATGCAGACGATTCAGATAAGCATAACGGGCAAATACCCCGGCCATCACGCCATTCAGCGGCCAGAAGAGAGACAGCGCTTCCACCAGCCGTAATTCAGCACCGACAAAATAAAACAAGGTGGTGAGGAGAAAGATACCCGCCGCATTCCGTAGCGGACTTTCTGGCTGGAAAAGCTTGATGGCAGAGATAGCAGAACGCATTAAATATCAATCCATATAATTACTTATGGTAATTATTTGCGGTCATCAGCGTGAATGTACGTAATTTAGCATGCATATATAACACATTGACAACAGGATCATAACTCATCAATTTTGGGTGTTCATTTGCAGCACCAGCCAGTGATGGATCACCCCAACGATGTAATGCTGTTGCTGCGCACTGAGCGGGACGCCCTGCGGGATATTGTGCCATTTAGCCAGACAGCCACGACAGCAGGTGGCGGTGGCATGCTGGGCGATAAATACCGGGTGACCGCGCATCGGTGTCTGTTTCCCGTCATTCACCGGATGCGCAGGAGCAAGACGCTGAGCAATAAAATCGGCGGCGTGCTGGTCAATGGTTTCCGCCCCTTTATCCCAGCAGTATTGCCGTTCCTTGTGCCCTAAGCGAAACCGCGAGCGAAAGGTCGAGCGTGCCAGGCGGGAAAATAGCGCTTCCAGAGCCGACATCAGTAGACGGAGCGTCCCAGACGCTGGGTCAGTTGCTCCAGCACCGTCACACCAGCCAGCGAATTTCCCGTTTCATCCAGCTCCGGGCTCCAGACGGCAATCGCCATTTCATGCGGCACAATCGCCACCACTCCACCACCGACGCCCGATTTGGCGGGCAGGCCAACGCGCCAGGCAAACTCCCCGGCGTTCTGATACATCCCGCTGGTTGCCATCAGGGCATTTACCTGGCGAGCCTGCAGGGGAGAGACGACTTCCTGACCGAGATGCGGAGCATACCCCTGATGCGCCAGGAACAAAAAGGTCTGCGCCAGTTCAACACAGCTCATTTTCAGCGCGCAGTAATGGAAATAGTTTTGCAACACGGTCGCGACATCGTTATGGAAATTGCCAAAAGATTTCATCAGCCACGCGATGGCCGCATTGCGGGCAGAATGTTCAAATTCCGAGCGAGCCACAACGGTATCGTAAGCAATATCCGCAACGCCCGAAAGCTGGCGCACAATTTCGAGCATTCTCTGACGAGGAGCGCTGAGACGGCTTTGCAGCATATCGCACACCACCAGCGCCCCGGCATTGATAAAGGGGTTACGCGGTTTACCCTGCTCCATTTCGAGCTGAAGCAGCGAGTTAAATGGCTGACCGGAGGGATCTTTGCCCACGCGCAGCCAGATCTCGTCTTCCTGATACTGGCGCATCGCCGCAACCAGACTCAGCACTTTCGAAATGGACTGAATAGAAAAACGTTCGGTCGCGTCACCGGCCTGGTAACGCTGCCCGTCTACCGTACAGATGGCAATGCCCAGCTTATTACCGCTGACAGAGGCCAGGGCCGGAATATAGTCGGCAACCTTCCCTTTTCCGAGTAATGGACGAACCTGCGCCAGAATCTCGTCCAGCATCTCATTATGGATGACCGCAGCCACACTTTGCTCCTTGCCCTCAGGCTAAAACGGGCTGCGAGTATAACAGACACTTATATGTTGCGTCAGGCGGTAAGGCGAAAACGCGAAACGGCCTGCAACAAAAGATCGGACTCTTTATGCAGACGTTCAGACGCATCCGACGCGTCAGAAACCAGCGCATCGGTCTGACGGGACACCTGATTTAACGCCTGGAGCTGGCGTGTCATCTGATGAATGCTCTCGCCCTGGCTCAGGGTGGCCGTTGAGATATCATTCAGCAAACTGCTTAAATTACCCACCAGCCCGGTCACCTGTTGCAGGTTATCCTCCAGGCGATTAACCGCTTTTGAACCGTCTTCAATACCCTGCAGGGAATGGTTAATCAGCTCCTGAATGGTCTGTGTCGAATGACTGCTCTTTCTGGCAAGCAGACCGACTTCCCGGGCGACGACGGCAAACCCGCGCCCCTGGTTCCCCGCGTGTGCCGCTTCAATTGCCGCATTCAGCGCCAGAATGTTGGTCTGAAATGCCACGCTGTCGATCATCGCCACGATCCCACGCATCTCTGAGGATCGGTCAACGATCGCCTGCATGGAGGCATTCACGGTAGACATCATCTGGTCACCGCCCGCCGCAGCCTGGCGGGCTTCATCTGCGCGCGAACTGGCAAGCTTCGCATAACCGGTATTGCCCTCAACGTGGGTTTCCAGCGACGCAATATGTGCCGTGACCTCTTCCAGCTCTTTCGCCTGCCGTGCCGACTGCTGATACAGTTTTTGATTACCCTGCGCGAGAGAACCAATATTCTCGACCATCGAGGTCGTGGCATCGCTGACCTGCGTCACCAGCTGCTGTAACCCGTGCTGCATGGTGGTAATGCTGTCGCTGAGCTGCCCAATTTCCCGGTTAAAGCGCATCACCGCTGGCGGCGTAGCGGAGAGATCGCCTGCAGCCAGCAGGTTAATATGTGCAATCAACCGACGCAGCGGTGTAATCACCCATTTTGCCATCCCGAACCAGACCATAATGGCAATTGCCAGCAGCACAACCGGTGCAAACAGGAATAACGTTTGCAGACCTGAAAGCTGTTCCAGTAACGACTGTCGCCCTTTTATTGCCTGCTTCTCGCTGAGCTGCTGATACCGCGCATAGTTGTCGTTAAAGTCAGTCTGAAAGGCCTGAGCAGGTACGGCAAAAAAGGCGTCAATGGAGTTGTTTTTGGTAAGCCCTTCCGCCTGCTCTTTAATGGCATCGTAGAAAAGCTGATAACTATTTACCAGCGCATCGTCTTTCGGTGGATGGAGAACCAGCCAGGCATTCCACGCTTGCTGAGAGGCATCCAGGGCTTTTTGCGCCTCGTCCATCAGGCTATGCCAGCTCCCCTCAGAGCCGGTCTCTTTATCCTGCATAAAATAAACACCGGAGCGGTTTAGCAAATCGCTGGCCGCCAGCAGGGAAACACGCGCCAAATCCAGCTTGCCCTGCTGCTGATAGGCCAGTTGATTATGTTGTTCATTGCGTTGAGCTTCTTTCAGGGAGCCGGTCAGCAAAAATGAGGAGGAAAGTTGCAGTGCGGAGAAAAGTCCAATAATACAAAAAATACCGACCAGCAGACCAAACTGACGTGGGATGATACGCTGCGCAATACGGCAAAAAATTTGCGTTAGGTTCATAATTTTCTTCTGTAACAATACGTTAGACGCGAGCGAGTCTACGAAACGAAAATGACAGAACCATTGCATAAAAATGACAAAGGCCTTCGTGTTGAAGGCCTTCTTTACCGGGTGGTGACTTCATTTTACCCGGCCGACAAAACCGTCGGCCCGTGTAAGTGCAGCACCGCCAGGCGGGGAATTACACCCGGTCTTTCCACACCGTCTGCACATTACAGAATTCGTGCAAACCGAAGTGAGAAAGTTCACGACCAAAGCCGCTCTTCTTCACGCCACCAAAAGCCACCCGCGCATCGCTGGCGCTATAGCCATTGATAAACACCCCGCCGCACTCCAGTTCGCGGGAGAATTTCTCCGCAAGCGTTGTATCCGCAGTAAAGACCGTGGCAGAAAGGCCAAAGTCACTATCATTAGCCAGCTGCAACGCATGCTCTGCATCTCTGGCAACCGTAATGGCCGCCACCGGGCCAAACAGCTCCTGACGAAATGCCGTCATATCAGGGGTGACATTACCCAGCACGGTTGGTGCGTAATAGTTACCGTCACCGGCAATTTTCTCTCCACCCAACAGCAACGTCGCCCCTTCCGCCAGCGTGGCCTGCACCTGCTGATGCAGCTCATCACGCAGGTCAAAACGTGCCATAGGGCCAATATAGTTCTCTTCCCGATCGGGTTCGCCCATTTTCAGCGCCGCAACCGCCGCGACAAAACGCTGGGTGAAGGCATCAGCAATCCCCTCTTCTACGATGAAACGTTTTGCTGCCGCGCACACTTGCCCGGTGTTCTGGTAACGCCCGGCCACTGCCGCTTTCACGGCCAGCTCCAGAGAGGCATCGTTCAGAACGATAAAGGGATCGGAACCGCCCAGTTCCAGCACACATTTTTTCAGCGCTGCGCCCGCCTGCGCACCAATTGCCGCCCCGGCACGCACGCTGCCGGTCACGGTAACCGCAGCAATACGGCGATCGTTAATCGCCTGACTGACACCCTCGTTTGTCGCATTAACCCAACCAAAGACGCCTTGCGGGAAACCCGCATCCGCAAAAACCTGCGCGATAAGTTCCGCCGAGCCGAGAACGTTTGGTGCATGCTTGAGCAGATAGCTGTTCCCGGCCAGTAGAATGGGTACTGCACCACGCAGCACCTGCCAGAGCGGGAAGTTCCACGGCATGACCGCCAGAATTGGCCCCAGCGGTCGGTACTCGATGACCGCATTGTGGTTTTCCACCAGGGTTGCTTCTGCGTGCAGCATCGCCGGGCCGTGTTCGGCATACCAGTCGCACAGGCTGGCAGATTTCGTCACTTCCGCACGCGCCTGCAGAACAGGTTTGCCCATCTCACGGGACATCTCCTGCGCCATCTCTTCTGCGCGGTTACGTAGCGCTGCACCGAGATCGCGCAGTTTCTGCGCCCGGTACGAAACGCTTTCATTTCGCCACTGACGAAAACCGGCATCGGCCTGCGCAACCGCGCGTTCAACTTCTTCGGCAGTCGCCCACGGATAAGCGGCCAGCGTAACGCCCGTCGCCGGGTTAACAGACAGAGCATGTGTAACAGAGGAATATGTCATGGTTATCTCCACGCAATAACAGTTGATTCATTGTGGCGCACTCTGCTATTTCTTAAAAATGAATAATACTAACCACCTTATTCACGAATCGAGAATACTATGGACTTAACTCAGCTTGAAATGTTTAACGCCGTTGCGCTCACCGGCAGCATCACCCAGGCCGCGCAAAAAGTGCATCGTGTTCCGTCAAACCTGACGACCCGCATCCGCCAGCTTGAAGCCGATCTCGGCGTGGAGCTGTTTATTCGCGAGAACCAGCGCCTGCGTTTATCGCCAGCCGGGCACAACTTCCTGCGCTACAGCAAGCAGATCCTGGCGCTGGTTGACGAGGCGCGGATGGTCGTTGCCGGAGATGAACCTCAGGGGTTATTCGCCCTCGGCGCACTGGAGAGTACCGCCGCCGTGCGCATTCCTGAAAGTCTGGCGCAGTTTAACCAGCGCTATCCGCGTATTCAGTTCGCTCTCTCAACCGGCCCATCCGGAACGATGATCGACGGCGTACTGGAGGGAACCTTAAGCGCTGCATTTGTCGACGGACCGTTGTCGCACCCGGAACTGGAAGGAATGCCGGTCTACCGGGAAGAGATGATGCTGGTCACACCCGCCGGGCACGCGAACGTGACGCGGGCCATGCAGGTGAGCGGCAGCGATGTGTATGCCTTTCGCGCCAACTGTTCTTATCGCCGACATCTGGAAAGCTGGTTTCATGCAGACCGGGCAACGCCCGGGCGCATTCACGAAATGGAGTCGTATCACGGGATGCTGGCCTGCGTCATTGCTGGCGCAGGCATTGCGCTGATGCCACGTTCCATGCTGGAAAGTATGCCCGGTCATCACCAGGTTGAAGCCTGGCCACTGGCAGAAAACTGGCGCTGGCTGACCACCTGGCTGGTATGGCGTCGCGGGGCAATGACCCGTCAACTTGAAGCTTTTATCGCGCTGCTAAACGAACGTCTTCACCCGGTGCCTTCTCCATAAACGGGCTTAACGGGTCGTCAACATCGTGCAGCCATGTCACAGCGCTTCATAGTATTAACTTATGCTTTCCGTCATCAGTTGCGCGCAACCGCGCCCGGCAGTAATTTTGTTGGCGTTGGCCGTAAACCTCATGGAATAACGATGAATACCAAAGCCCGTAAAGTGATGATCATTGGCGCAGGCAACGTTGGCGCATCTGCGGCTTACGCCCTGCTGAATCAAAATATTTGTGAAGAGATCCTCCTTGTCGATCTCAACCGCGAACGCGCAGAAGGCCATGCGCAGGATCTCAGCGACGCAGCCGCGTATATGCCGGGCATGATGACCATTTCAACCCGCGAGGTCAGTGAGTGTGCCGATGTGGATATCGCGGTCATTACCGTATCAGGTGGTGCGCTAAAACCCGGGCAAACCCGACTGGATGAACTGACCAACACGGCGCGTATTGTCAAAAGCATTGTGCCACAAATGATGGAGAACGGATTTAAGGGCATTTTTCTGATAGCCACCAACCCGTGCGACATCATCACCTGGCAGGTGTGGAAACTCTCTGGTCTGCCACGTCACCAGGTCATTGGTACCGGCGTCTGGCTGGACACCACCCGTCTGCGCCGCACGCTGGCACAGGTGCTGGACATCGGTGCGCAGAGCATCGATGCCTTTATCCTCGGTGAACATGGTGATACCCAGTTCCCGGTGTGGTCGCATTCGTCGGTGTACGGTTCACCCATTGGTGAAGTGTACCTGCGGCATACCGGGCAGGCGCTGGATCGGGAAGCGCTGGCTGAGAAAGTGCGCAAGCTGGGGTTTGAAATCTACAACCGTAAAGGCTGCACCGAATACGGCATCGCCGGAACCATCGCGGAGATTTGCCGTAATATCTTTACCGGCAGCCACCGTGCGCTGGCCATTTCCTGCATCCTGGACGGTGAATACGGCGTTGATGGCGTGGCCATCGGCGTGCCCGCCGTGCTGGCACAAGGCGGGGTTCAGCAAATTATCGAATTGCAACTGGCGGAAGAGGAACGGGTCAAATTCCGCCACTCGGTTGACGTGATTAAAAATAACATTGCCCGCCTGCCGTGACGGGCCTGAGCATGGCATCACGGCGAATGTGTGGGAGCACCTGGAGCCTCCCACACGCCGATATCCGTTAGCGCAGAAAGATACGCCCTTTCAGATACAACGTAGCCTGTCCGCCAATCAGCACGCGGTCGCCCTTCAGCTCACAGCGTAAATCCCCGCCACGGGCTGACACCTGGCGGGCATTCATCTGCGTTTTGCCCAGTTTTTCACCCCAGTAGGGAATCAACATGCTGTGTGCCGATCCCGTCACCGGATCTTCCGGTACCCCTTCACCCGGGCAGAAGAAACGGCTGACAAAATCGTACTGCTCACCCGGTGCCGTGATGCAGACCATTTTATCCAGCGGCAGCATCGCCGCGATATCCGGGGTTAACGCTTCCACCTGCTGCTGACTTTCCAGCACCACCATGTAATCCCGCCCGACGCGAACCTCTTTGGCTTCACTGATCCCCAGCGCGCTAAACAGCAACGCCGGTGGATTGTCGACCGCCTCCGTCGACCACGCCGGGAAATTCAGCGTCAGCCAGTCGCCACTGCGTTTTACCGTCAAATCGCCCACGAAGCGTGTTGAAAAAGTGATTTCGGTATGCGGGTAATCAAGATATTCGAAGATGACATGGGACGTTGCCAGCGTTGCATGGCCGCACAGATTAATTTCACCCAGAGTGGTGAACCAGCGCAGCTCAAACCCGCTATCCGTACGAACAAAAAACGCCGTTTCCGACTGGTTATGCTGTTGCGCCATTTTGAGCAATGTTTCATCCGGCAGCCACTCTTCCAGCGGACACACCGCCGCAGCGTTACCGCCAAACGCTCTGTCGCTGAAGGCATCTACCAGATAAAAGTCAATTTCCTGCATAGTCTCTTCCTCTGTTGTTATAAGTATTTAGCGCAGAAATACTGTGCCTTTCAAATAAAGTGATGCCAGCCCACTCATCAGAACGCGGCTCCCCTTCAGCTCGCAACGCACGTCTCCCCCACGGGCTGACACCTGACGGGCGAACATCGCCGTTTTCCCCAGTTTTTCACTCCAGTAAGGGATCAACATCGTGTGCGCGGAGCCGGTGACCGGATCTTCCCAGACGGCAACACCCGGTGAGAAAAAGCGACTGACAAAATCATAGTCCCCGTCTCCACGCGCCGTAACGGCAACCTTATGTTCACCGGGCGTCATCGCCGAAATGTTCGGCGTGATGGCCTCAACCTGCTGGCGGTTTTCCAGTACCACTACCCAGGCACGCCCTTTACGGGCTTCAACATAGTGACGGATACCCAGTGCAGAAAGCATCTCCGGTGGCGGGATTTGTTCCTGCGTCGGACAGGCCGGGAAATCCAGCGTCATCCAGTCCCCCTCACGACTGACGGTAAGCCTGCCGGAAGCGGTATCAAAGTGGATCCGGGGATCCGGGTAATTCAGTTCATTGAACAGGACATATGCGGCAGCAAGCGTGGCGTGGCCGCAGAGATTGACTTCGGTGAGCGTGGTAAACCAGCGTAATTCAATGCCGCCGTGGCTGCAGACAAAAAACGCGGTTTCCGACTGATTATGCTGTTGCGCCATCCTGAGTAATGTCTCATCCGGCAGCCACGCCTTCAGCGGGCAAACTGCCGCCGGGTTTCCGCCAAACGAGATTGAGCTAAACGCATCAACCAGATAAAAATCAATCTCCTGCATTGTCTGACCACCTGTTCTTCCGTCAATAGCCCGTACACGCATCGCGCCGCCGGGCACTGTTTTAGTGGTAGGTTTTAATAATTTCCAGCACACCGTTAATAATAAACTGCACGCCCATACAGACCAGCAGGAAGCCCATCAGACGAGAGATGGCTTCAATCCCACCTTTGCCTACCCAGCGCATAATGGCCCCTGAACTGCGCAATGATGCCCACACGATAATACCGATCAGGGCGAAGATGATCGGCGGTGCCACGGTCACAACCCAGTCCGGGAACGTCGAGCCATCGCGTACCGTTGACGCGGAACTGATAATCATCGCTATCGTCCCTGGCCCCGCCGTGCTCGGCATGGCTAGCGGTACAAAGGCAATATTCGCAGTCGGTTCACTTTCCAGCTCTTCGGATTTACTTTTCGCTTCCGGCGATTCATGGGCCTTTTGCGCAGGGAACAGCATGCGAAAACCGATAAAGGCGACAATCAGCCCCCCGGCGATACGCAGGCCAGGAATCGAAATTCCGAAGGTATTCATCACCAGCTGCCCGGCGTAATACGCCACCATCATGATGGCAAAAACATACACGGAGGCCATCATCGACTGATGATTACGCTCCGCGCTGTTCATATTCCCTGCCAGCCCCAGAAAGAGCGCAACCGTCGTTAATGGGTTAGCCAACGGCAACAGCACCACCAGCCCAAGACCTATTGCTTTAATCAATTCCAACATAATGCGTCGTCGTCCTTATCCGTATTCAACACCGCAATTATAGGGGCAAACCGTACATTTCAGCCATCGGTACAAAACAATGATTATTTCACGCCCAAACGATAACGCTTCGTTATCTTTATGATTTGAAAGCAACAAAATGAAGTGCATGAAACGTTTTAGCAATTCGTGGCATCGGCCAATTCATTCAGTTGACTTATACTTGCCTGAGCAATAATATCTGCCGTAACTAAACTACTTGCCAGGGCAATCATCGTGAAAAGCACCAGTGATCTCTTTAACGACATAATTCCACTGGGTCGTCTTATTCACATGGTCAATCAAAAAAAAGATCGCCTGCTCAATGACTACCTGTCACCGCTGGATATCACCGCAACACAGTTCAAAGTGCTGTGTTCCATCCGCTGCGAAGCGTGTATCACACCGGTTGAGCTGAAAAAGGTGCTCTCTGTCGATCTCGGTGCGTTAACCCGCATGCTGGATCGTCTCGTCTGTAAAGGATGGATTGAACGAAGCCCTAACCCGAATGACAAACGCGGTGTTCTGGTGAAACTGACCCGCGACGGCGCAGCCATGTGTGAGCAATGTCATCAATTAGTAGGACAAACACTGCACCAGGAACTCACAAAAAACTTAACGGCAGATGAAGTGGCAACGCTTGAGCTTTTGCTTAAGAAAATACTGCCGTAAACAGAAAAAGAGGTATGACGATGTCCAGACGCAATACTGACGCTATCACCATTCATAGCATTTTGGACTGGATCGAAGATAACCTGGAATCTCCGCTCTCCCTTGAAAAAGTATCAGAGCGTTCAGGTTACTCAAAATGGCACCTGCAACGGATGTTCAAAAAAGAGACCGGCCATTCATTAGGTCAATATATTCGCAGCCGTAAGCTGACGGAAATTGCCCAGAAACTGAAAGAAAGCAATGAACCGATCCTTTATCTGGCGGAGCGGTACGGGTTTGAGTCGCAACAAACCCTGACGCGTACGTTCAAGAACTATTTCGATGTGCCGCCTCATAAGTACCGTATCACCAGCATGCCGGGCGAATCCCGTTATCTGTATCCGTTAAAACACTGTAGCTAAACAACGCCTTTAAAGACGTACCGAGGAACTCATGAACGTTACCGCCTCCGCCGCCCTCGCCTTGCTGGTGCTATTTTCCAGCCAGGCCTTCGCGGAGCAAACACCCAGTGCAACGCAGCAAAACAATCGTGACGCGATGATCCTGCCGTCTGCACATGACCAGTCGCCGTTTGATTTCAACCACATGGGTTCAGGCAGCGACAAATACGACGAATTGGGCGTGCCGTATTATAATCAACACAGCCTCTGATTCACTTTTTGCCCCGCCGATGTGGGGCTTTTTTCTGCCTTATCCTTTCACCCGCATCGCCCGACGCACGCGCAAACCAAAAACGTTGATATACAGCCCGGCCATGATCAGTACCGCCCCCAGCAACTGCAGTACACTCAGTTTTTCATCCAGCAGAACGGCCGCACTCGCCAGCCCGACGACCGGTACCAGCAGGGAGAGCGGCGCAACGCGCCAGGTTTCATAGCGCCCCAGCAGCGAACCCCAAATTCCATAACCAATAATGGTAGCCACAAACGCCAGATAGATAAGCGACAAAATGGTGGTAAGGTCGATGTTAACCAGGCTATTCAGCATGACATCTGGCCCATCCAGGATAAGCGATGCAGCCATAAACGGCACGATGGGGATTAACGCACTCCAGACCACCAGCGACATCACCGCCGGACGCGCCTCATGCTGCATAATCAGTTTGTTGAAGATGTTCCCACATGCCCAGCTCAGCCCTGCCGCCAGCGTCAGCATAAAGCCCAGCAACGCCACATGCTGCCCATTCAGGCTGGCTTCAACCAGCACCAGCACGCCAAACACCGCAAGCGTAATCCCGGCCAGCTGTTTGCCCTGCAACCGCTCACCAAAGACAAATGCCCCGAGAATAATGGTAAAGAACGCCTGCGCCTGTAACACCAGCGAGGCCAGACCGGCAGGCATACCGAACTTGATGGCGCAAAACAGAAACGCAAACTGACCGAAACTGATGGTCAGGCCGTAGCCAAGCAACCATTTAAACGGGATATTCGGGCGGGAGACAAAAAAGAGTGCCGGGAACGCCACCAGCAAGAACCGTAAACCGGCCAACATCAGCGGAGGCATATTGTGCAACCCCACCTTGATGACCACAAAATTCAGTCCCCATACCACGACCACCAGCAGCGCCAGCAGCCCGTCTTTACGCGTCATATCCAGCCCCTGAATTATTAACATTTTGTAAACACTTCAAGGTAACAGAAAAAATAGCGCCACGAGAAGATCATTAATTATGGCAGTCAGGCGAAGCACTTACGGATAAATCAGGCGCTATACAAGCCCCTTATGTCGTGATACTTCTGAAAGAACACCATTAAAAATGCATAAGCCATCGTCGGGCAGGAATATGAAACCATCTATCAGGCGCTCCACTGCGGCGCTGCTGGCATCGTCATTGTTGTTAACCATTGGTCGCGGGGCAACGCTGCCGTTTATGACCATCTATCTCACGCGCGTTTACGACATGAGCGTAGAGAATATTGGTTACGCCCTGACCGTGGCACTGACCATTGGCGTGGTGTTCAGTTTGGGGTTCGGGATCCTGGCCGATAAGTTCGATAAGAAGCGCTACATGCTGATCGCGATTCTGGCTTTTATCGCTGGTTTTGTCGCCATCCCGCTGGTGAACAACGTGACGCTGGTGGTGCTGTTCTTTGCCCTGATCAACTGTGCCTATTCCGTTTTTTCGACGGTACTGAAGGCCTGGTTTGCTGACGTCTTAACCCCCACTGAAAAAGCGCGCGTCTTTTCGCTGAACTACAGTTTTTTGAACATTGGCTGGACGGTCGGGCCTCCCATCGGCACGCTGCTGGTGATGTACAGCCTGCAACTGCCGTTCTGGCTGGCGGCCTTCTGTGCCGCGCTGCCGCTGGGGTTTATCCATTTCTTCGTCCAGAAAAGCGTGGCGCTGGACACCGCAGAGGGAAAATCGACGTGGCAACCTTCGGTCTTGCTCAAAGACCGCGCACTGTTCTGGTACACCCTGTCTGGCCTGCTTGCGTCATACGTGGGGGGGTCGTTCGCCAGCTGTATTTCGCAATATGTCCTGGCGGCGAATGCGGGTAGCGATTTTGCCGAAAAAGTCGTGGCCGTGGTGCTGCCCGTCAACGCCGCTGTGGTGGTGACGCTGCAATACGCAATCGGACGCAGGATCTCCGCTGCCAACATCCGTCCGTTAATGACCGTTGCGACCCTCTTCTTCATACTGGGGTTGGGTGGTTTTATGTTCTCCGGGGAAAACCTGATTTACTGGGGGATCGCGGCAGCCGTGTTTACGCTGGGGGAGATTATTTATGCGCCCGGCGAATATATGCTGATTGACAACATCGCCCCACCGGGAATGAAAGCAAGCTATTTCTCGGCACAGGCGCTGGGCTGGCTGGGGGCTGCGGCCAACCCGATGATCACCGGTATCATTCTGACCAACTTACCGCACTGGTCGCTGTTTGTGATCATGATGGTCGCCATTGTGATCGCCTGGCTGATGATTTTGCGTGGAATGAGCGTGAAAGCGTGGTGTGAGGAACCGAAAGTGGCGTAAGCGTTGCGTGCCGGGTGGCGGTTACGCCTGACCCGGCAAAAGCAAGCCTGTCAATGGTGCAACATCTCTTCCACCACCTGCTCTTTGTACATCTCGTTCGGATAATACGTCGGCCAGTTATTCATCTCTTTCAGCAACACCTCCTGGGAGGTATTGCCCATAAAGATATGGAAGTGCGAGGAGGCTTTCGGCCCGATGATATGGTCGCTGAACTGGACAAACTTCGGCGCTTTACTGCCAGCATCCTTACACTCGAACAGGTAGCGAACACCTTTTTTGCCTGAGGCATAGGTCAGGATTTTGTAGCCGCTATAGCTGTAGTGGCAGCGGCTGGTCACGTTGCCTTTATGGAACTCCATGACGTTATTTTCAATGCCGACAGAATCGACATCCGTCACATAGCCCGTGCGGTAATAGGCTTTCACCTGATCAAAAGATTGATGTTCATCCTTCTCCGCTTTCTTTTTAAAGACCGGATCCAGGGAACCATCAAGCAAAAACGGATAAACGGATTGCCAGACACCATCCCAGTCAGACAACGCCCGGTCCTCCACGTCTTTATCCTCAAACACACCGTTTGCTGCCTGCTGCTCCGCAGCCGTCATCTGATGTCCGTGCGAATGGGCGAACAGCTGACCACTGGCCAGCAGCGCCCCCAGAGTCATGGCAAATTTTCCAATATGTGCAACCAAAACAAAACCCTCACTCCGTTTTATAAGAGTGAGAAATGTTATAATATAACATTTCAAATCGCAACCAGTCCGCGTACCCCCTCCTGCGCCATATTTTCACCACGGCCTCGCTGAATAATGGTGCCACGCGACATCAGCAGATAACTGTCAGCCAGCTCCGCCGCAAAATCGTAAAACTGCTCAACCAGCAGTATGGCCATATCACCCCGGTCTGCCAGCTTGCGGATCACCTGTCCAATTTCTTTAATGACCGAGGGCTGAATACCTTCCGTCGGCTCATCGAGGATCAGAAGCTGAGGGCGACTCGCCAGCGCGCGCCCAATCGCCAGCTGTTGCTGTTGCCCGCCGGAGAGATCGCCTCCGCGACGATGTTTCATCTCCTGTAATACCGGGAAAAGCTGCCAGATCTCCTCCGGGACACTCTTTGCCTCGCGGGCGGAAAACCGTGACAGCCCCAGCAACACATTTTCTTCGACGGTTAAACGCGGGAAAATTTCACGCCCCTGCGGGACATACGCTACCCCCGACTGCACCCGCTGGTGCGGTTTACTGTGGGTAATTTTTTTCCCCTGCCATATTATCTCGCCCGTTTTCGCCGGAATTAACCCCATCAGGCACTTCAGCAAGGTGGTTTTCCCCACACCGTTGCGCCCCAACAGGCAGGTGACTTCTCCGGCGATCGCCTCAAAGCTCACGCCGCGCAGAATATGGCTTCCGCCGTAATACTGATTCAGTTCGTTAACCTGTAACATCACCGCTCCTTAGCGTCCGAGATAGACTTCAATCACCTGCTCGTTGGCCTGCACCTCGCGCAATGAACCCTCGGCCAGCACACGCCCCTGGTGCAGCACGGTAACGTGATCGGCAATGGTTTCGACAAACCCCATATCGTGCTCCACCACCATCAGTGAATGCTTGCCTGCCAGCGTTCTGAAGAGTTCCGCCGTATATTCGGTTTCCACATCGGTCATCCCGGCGGCAGGTTCATCCAGCAGAAGCAAATGCGGATCCTGTACCAGCAGCATACCGATCTCCAGAAACTGCTTTTGCCCGTGCGAGAGCAGTCCTGCACGGCGGTCGCGTTCGCTGCTGAGCCGCAGCAACACCAGCATTTCATCAATACGATCGCGTTGCTCGCCACTGAGTTTTGCCCGCAGGCTCGCCCAGACGGACTTGTCCGTTTTCATCGCAATTTCAAGGTTTTCCCACACCGTCAAGGCTTCAAAAACCGTGGGTTTCTGGAATTTTCGCCCGATCCCGTTTCGGGCAATGGCTGCAGGCTCCAGCGTGGTCAGGTCGATGGACTGGTCGTAAATCGCGCTTCCGCTTTTTGGCCGCGTTTTACCGGTAATGACATCCATCAGTGTGGTTTTACCTGCACCGTTTGGCCCAATAACGCAGCGCAACTCGCCTACACCGATGTTTAACGAGAGATCCGTCAGTGCCTGAAAACCGTCAAAATTCACGTTGATGGCCTCAAGCTGCAGCACCGGATCAGTCTGTTCACGGTAACGATCGCCGGGAAGTTGGCGGGTAAAAAGTCCTTCGGCTGGCTGCATCATTTCTCTCCCTTACGAAACAGACCGTAGACGCCATTCGGCAAAAACAGCGTAACAGCGATAAAAATCAGCCCCAGAAACAGCTGCCAGTATTCCGGCATTGCAACGGTAAAGATGCTTTTCGCGCCATTCACCAGCGCTGCACCAATCACCGGGCCGACCAGCGTTCCACGTCCTCCCAGCGCCACCCAGATGGCGGCTTCTATCGAGTTGGTGGGTGACATTTCTCCTGGGTTGATAATGCCCACCTGTGGAACATACAGCGCCCCCGCCAGGCCACACAGCACGGCGGAGAGCGTCCACACCAGCAGTTTGAATCCGCGGGGATCGGAACCGCAAAACGTCAGGCGGTTTTCGGCGTCGCGTACGGCGGTCAGAATGCGGCCAACCTTACTCTTTGCCAGCGCATAACCTGTCCCCAGCGCCAGGATCAGCAGCATAACGGTCGCCAGAAACAGCGCGATACGCGTGGTGGTGGCCGTGACGGAAAACCCGAGCAGCGTTGTGAAGCCGGTAAAACCGTTGTTGCCGCCAAAACCGGTTTCGTTACGAAAGAACAGCAGCATGCCCGCATAGGTCAGCGCCTGGGTCATAATGGAGAAATAGACCCCTTTAATTTTTGAGCGAAAGGCAAACCAGCCAAACACCAGCGCCAGCAGCCCTGGAATTGCGACAATTAACACCATCGCCCAGGCGAAGTGCTGCGTCCCCCACCAGAACCACGGCATGTCACTCCAGGAGAGAAACGACATAAACGCAGGCAGACCATCGCCCGCCGCCTGGCGCATCAGGTACATACCCATCGCATAACCGCCCAGCGCGAAGAAAATGCCGTGTCCCAGCGAGAGCATCCCGGCGTACCCCCACACCAGGTCGAGCGCCACGGCAACGATGGCGTAGCAGAGGATTTTGCCTGTCAGCGTCAGCATCCAGGTCGACAGTGCCAGCGGATGGGTAGCGGGCAACAGAGCAAAAAACGGCAATATCAACAGACACGCCACCAGCAGGCTGCCTGCAATTTGAGTGGTACGTGGCGCTTTACGCGCCAGCGTTAAGGTCAGTGGCTGGCTCATCAGTCAATAACCCTCCCTTTCAGTGCAAACAACCCCTGTGGACGCTTCTGAATAAACAGAATGATCGCCACCAGGATCAGGATTTTGCCAAGCACGGCCCCCAGCTGCGGCTCAAGAATTTTATTGAAAATCCCCAGACCAAACGCGGCAACCACGCTGCCCGCCAGTTGACCAACGCCGCCCAACACCACCACCAGGAAAGAGTCGATGATGTAGCCCTGGCCCAGTTCCGGCCCCACGTTGCCTAGCTGAGATAACGCCACGCCGCCTAAACCGGCAATCCCGGAACCCAGCCCAAAGGCCAGCATATCGACACGCCCGGTCGGAACCCCGCAGCAGGCCGCCATGCTGCGGTTTTGCGTCACCGCGCGCACGTTCAGACCAAGGCGGGTTTTATTCAGAATGAGCCAGGTGAAGAACAGCACCAGCAGCACAAAACCCAGCACCACAATGCGGTTCCACGGTAGCGTCAGGTTGGCAAAAACCTGCACGCCACCGGAAAGCCAGGCCGGGTTGGCCACCTCCAGGTTTTGAGCACCAAAGGTCATGCGCACCAGCTGAATAATCATCAGGCTGATCCCCCATGTCGCCAGCAGCGTTTCCAGCGGTCGACCATACAGATGACGAATAATCGTACGCTCCAGAACCATCCCGACACTGGCCGTCAGCATAAACGCGACCGGCAGCGCGACAATGGGATACAGCGCCAGCCACTGGGGAGTCAGTTGCGCCATCGCCTGTTGCACCATCCAGGTCGCATAGGCTCCCAGCATCAGCATCTCGCCGTGAGCCATATTGATGACGCCCAGTAAGCCATACGTGATTGCCAGCCCCAGAGCAGCCAGCAGCAGCACCGACCCCAATGAAAGCCCCATAAACGCTTGCCCCAGCAAGTCACCCCACATCAGACGGTGCTGAATATGGCTCAGGCTCTCCTGAGCGGCAGCGCGAACACTTGCATCTGGCTCCGTCGGCGGCCGGGTGAACGGCGTCAGTTTTGCCTGAACGTCCGGGTCATCAGACTGCCCCAACAACTCGATGGCCTTACGCCGAACATCGGCCTGTGGGCTTGCCAGCTGAAGATTAGCCAGCGCCATCAACAGCGACTGACGGGCCACATCATCCGTTTCGCCGCTCACCCGTTTTTGCAGAAAATCGAGCATATCAGGCTGAACATCACGCTGTAGCTGACGGGCAGCGGCACGTCTTTCTGTGACATTGTCACTTATCAGTTGATGCATAGCCAGCGCCGAGCCTGCCAGAACGCGCAGACGGTTAGTCAGACGCACGGCTTTGGTTGGCCCTGTCGCCACTGTTGACGCACCCAGCGCGACCATCTCGCCATTACTTCGCACGAAGGCGTGTTTTTGACTGTCGATAAAGAGGTTTTCGTTCTGTAATGCCTGGAGCAACGGCAGCCGGGCCACCTCCGGCGAAGTCGCCCACTGCGTCAGCATTGCCGCCTGCAGGCTGCGATTCGCAGCAACAAAATTATCGGCATCCGATGCCTGCGCCATCCCTGGCAGCAGTCCGGTAAGCCACACAATAGCGATGATCATGCGCATGGCGTTCATGACTTTTCTCCCTGCGGTAATGGCTTAGTTACTGGCGGTTTTCATCGGCTGGTCAGGTTTTTTGTCATTCCCTGCGATGAATGGGCTCCAGGGCTGAGCACGTACTGGCTGTTCAGTCTGCCAGACGACGTTAAACTGGCCGTTACCTTCGATTTCGCCAATCATGACCGGCTTATGCAGGTGGTGGTTGGTCTCATCCATCGTGAGCGTGAAGCCTGACGGTGCTTTAAAAGACTGGCCAGCCATTGCCGCGCGAACTTTATCTACATCAGTCGAGCCCGCTTTTTCGACTGCCTGCGCCCACATGTGAATGCCAACGTAAGTGGCCTCCATCGGGTCATTAGTCACCACGGTATCGGCATTCGGCAGCTTATGTGCCTTCGCGTACGCTTTATAATCCGCCACAAAGGCCTGGTTGGTTGGGTTATCAACGGATTCAAAGTAGTTCCATGCTGCCAGATTGCCGACCAGCGGTTTGGTGTCTATCCCGCGCAGTTCTTCTTCTCCCACGGAGAAGGCTACCACCGGCACATCGGTCGCTTTCAGACCCTGGTTAGCCAGCTCTTTATAGAACGGGACGTTGGAATCCCCGTTTATGGTCGACACCACCGCCGTTTTCCCGCCTGCGGAGAATTTCTTGATACTGGCAACGATGGTCTGGTAGTCGCTGTGACCAAACGGGGTGTAGACCTCTTCGATATCCTGGTCTTTAACCCCTTTCGAATGCAGGAAGGCGCGCAGGATCTTGTTGGTGGTTCGTGGGTAAACGTAATCGGTACCCAACAGGAAGAAACGTTTTGCGCTGCCACCATCTTCACTCATCAGGTATTCCACCGCCGGAATAGCCTGCTGGTTTGGCGCTGCACCGGTATAAAAGACGTTAGGTGACATCTCTTCACCTTCATATTGCACCGGGTAGAACAACAGACCGTTCAGCTCTTCAAATACCGGCAATACCGATTTACGCGATACTGACGTCCAGCAACCGAATACCACCGCCACGTTGTCCTTGCTCAACAGCTGGCGGGCTTTCTCGGCAAACAGCGGCCAGTTTGAGGCCGGGTCAACCACCACCGGTTCCAGTTTTTTACCCAGCACACCCCCTTTGGCATTGATCTCGTCAATGGTCATCAGGGCGACATCTTTCAGGGGCGTTTCGGAGATTGCCATCGTGCCGGACAACGAATGCATGATCCCCACTTTAATGGTATCGGCAGCCTGCACGCCAAAACTCATTCCCATCGCGACCACGGAGGCCGACAGTGCAAAAGCTTTTAACAAGGTACGACGGTGCATATTTTCACTCCTGAAAAAAAAGCTGTGCTAAACGTCCGTTACCGCGTGGACGCAGAAAATAAAACGTCAGCTTCAGGAGAGCAAAAAGGATGCCAGAATGGAGGAGGCCTGTTTTCAGGGGGAGAAAGAGATAACCTGACGGGAACGACTCAGGATGGCACAGCGTTGCACTTTTATAATGCAGCGCTGTGCCGCAGCGTCACGATGCGGAAACCAGCGTATGGCTGGCAAATTCAAACTGTTCATCTTCCCAGCCAGTCATACCGCCCGTCATGATTTTGACCGGTAATCCCAGACGCGCCAGCTTTAGCGCGGCTCTGTCTGCACCGTTACAGTGTGGCCCTGCGCAGTAAACCACAAACAGCGTGTCGGCAGGCCAGTGTGCCATGCGCTCTGCCGTTATCTGTCTCCAGGGCAAGTGCAGAGCACCCGGTACATGGCGGCGGGCAAATTGTTCCGGGTTACCTACCACATGCAGCAGAACAAAGTCCTGCTCATGGTTCACCAGAGCATGGTGAACATCGGCACAATCTGTCTCAACACTCAGCCGACACAGAAAATGCGCGACGGCTTCCTGCGGCTCTGCAGCCGGAAATTCAGTAACATAGCTCATGATCCTTCCTCATCTTTGGCATTTGTGTTAACACTACTCTACCCACAAATTCAGCCCATGAATGCGCCCGTGTATGCCAGAAAACAGCAAAAAGATGACAAACTTAAGACAGGTTTCCCGCCCGCTGGTGGTTGTGCTGGCGTATGACGGTTTGTGTACCTTTGAGTTTGGTGTGGCCGTTGAAATCTTTGGCCTGTCGCGCCCTGAACTGGGTGACGCGTGGTATCGTTTTGCCGTGGCAGGCATCGATGCCGGTGAACTTCGGGCGACAGGCGGGATCCGCATCATGATCGATGGCGATATCAGTCTGTTAGCGTCTGCGGATCGGATCATCATTCCGGGCTGGCGGGGTCTGGACTCTCCGGTTCCCGATGCGCTCTGCGACGCATTACGCCAGGCCAGCGCGCGAGGGTGTCAGTTGCTGTCCATCTGCTCAGGTGTCTTTGTGCTGGCCGCTTCCGGCCTGCTTAACGGGCGCAAAGCCACGACACACTGGCGCTATATTGAAGCACTTAAGACCCGGTTCCCGGCCATCAGCGTGGTTGAAGATGTACTTTATCAGGACGAAGGTGACATCCTGACTTCCGCAGGCAGCGCGGCAGGCATAGATTTATGTTTGCATGTTGTGCGGCGGGATTTTGGGATGGAAACCGCCAACAGCGTTGCGCGCCGTCTGGTCATCCCTCCACACCGTGATGGCTCACAGCCGCAGCAACTCAGCCGCCCGGTGGCACAACTACGAGAGAGCCAGCGATTAGGGAAGTTGTTTGATTTTCTGCATAATCATCTGGCCGAATCCCACAGCATCGATTCACTGGCGTGCCGGGTCGGCATGAGCCAGCGCACCTTTCTTCGCCGTTTCCAGGATGCGACAGGAACAACCCCTGCCCGCTGGCTGCTCACTGAACGTCTGCTGCGGGCAAAAGATTACCTGGAAAGTAGCCGTTTAAGTATCGACAGCATTGCGGAACAAACCGGCTTTGGCCAGGCTGCAACCTTACGCCACCATTTCCGCCAGCATTTTGCGCTATCTCCGGCTCAGTATCGCAAGCAGTTTGTACGTTCTGACCAATAACGTTCTGAATACAGGCCAAAAAAAACCGCCACATCGGGCGGTAAATGCTTGCATGGATAGATTTGTATTTTGGTCTCTACGTCCCGACATTCAAGGCCGGGCAGCGGATCGAGAACACCCTACCATCCACAGTTTCAACGAAGAGTAAACAACACCTTAACCCGCCGCTTTGGTATTAATTTGCAGGTAGCGCATCAGCCCCTGTTCCGCACTCTGTTTGGCATTATCATTGATAGCTTCAAGATAGAACGGGCGGGATACCGCATACGGTGCCTGGCTGGCAGAATAAACGGCATACTGGAAGGTTTTTCCCTTCACCTTGTTAACACAACCCAACGCCCAGTGCTGTTCGTTAATTTTGGTGCTATTACAGGCAGTTTTCCCGTAATCGCTGGTTAAATATGACGTTACACGGACTTCAGCGGATTGAATGTAATCCGGTTTATCATTCCAGGTATAACTCACACACGCTGTTGCCCCTACAGCGACTATCAGAAGCGCGGCTGTGTATATTTTTTTCATTCACTTATGACCTATTCCTTAGCCTGAAAAAGCCATTATATAGGAATTCTCTCGATTATTAAGCGCTATTTCTACACCATAAATGGCAGCTATACGGCTTTGAGTCATTATCCTTGTCACATTCAGATAATGTCCGAATTCCTACTTTTCCCATTTTTTGCCATTTATATCTGACAGTTATTAAGTGAGCAGAAAAGACTCAGAATTAATATGTTTCACTTTTATTATGGTTATTATTCCTGCAACAGAAACTGACATTCACTTTGCGCTAATTTGAAGATCCGAATCATAACTCTATGAAAATATCATCATGATAGCCGTGCGTTGTCATCAAATGGTGAAATAATGTTTAGAAAAGGGTTAACACTGATCGTGCTGGTCTGCGCACTATTTTCAGGTCAGCTCATGGCGGGGCACAAAGGGCATGAATATCTGTGGGTGAAGAATGTTGAACATCAGCTTCGTCATGAAGCCGACAGCGATGAATTACGCAGCGTGGCAGAAGAGTCAGCGGAAGGTTTGCGCGAACACCACCAGTGGCAAAAATCGCGCAAACCAGACACTCACTTTCGCTAATTAGCTGCCTTTACGCTTTGGCAGGGTTTTCATCAGCTCTTCCGGGCTAACGGACGCCACAACGCTGCCGGGTTGTGGCATTTTGAAAATATGGTTTTTCATCTTGCCAATCACATGCATTTCACACGGACGGCAATCAAATTTAAGCGTCAGCACTTCGTCGCCATTGACCAGCTGCATTGGCGTGGCTTTCCAGCTCTTAATATTGCCTTTTGCCTGTTTTGGACACAGGTTAAATGCAAAACGCAGGCAGTGCTTGGTGATCATCACCGGCACATCGCCCTTCTCTTCATGCGCTTCATAAGCCGCATCAATCAGCTGAACACCGTGCCGATGATAAAATTCACGCGCTTTATGGTTATAGACGTTCGCCAGGAAAGATAAGTGCGTGTCAGGGTAAACCGGCGCGGGCACAGCTTCGGCCTTGCGACTGCCACGCGGATAGTTTGCCAGACGCGCATCATCCAGCATCTCTGCCGTTTCACGGCGGAACTGGTTTAACAGGCTGTTAGGGACAAACAGAGCATCCGGCAGAGTGACGTCGATATTGCGCGCGTAATAGAGCGTCTGTCCCAGTTTTGCCACGCCGTCTCTGAGGCTGTTGAGCGCTTTTTCCGCATTGTTCGCCACCTCAAACATGCCGTCGAGGGTATGCGTCACGCTGATGCCGTCTTCGCAGGTCATGGTCAGGATCAGCTGTTCTTCCCAGCCACCCAGCTCGATATCCACCGCAATGCGGCGTTCGCTGGACGTTTTCAGCAGCGCCTGCTGCCAGTTGTGGTCAAGGTTGCGGTTCAGCGCTGCGTTCGGACGTGCTTTGTAGAGATCGGCCGGCATTTCATTCGGCCACACGCGATAGCGATTTTCCCCGGTTTTTTCTACCGTATTGGCGCGGAAACCCACCACTTCACGCTTAATCATCACGTTCAGCCCGTCACCGTTCGCCAGGGGTTCAGTGACCTCAACGTCCAGGTGATCTTTCGCCACTTTCAGCACTTCACCTACCGGCAAACCGATAAACTTCGGTGAATCAAATGCACCGATGTCACCTTTACGGGCATTCACAAAGTAGTCGGTGCTGCCGCGATGGAAAGTCTTGTCCGTCGACGGAATAAAGAAATGCTCGGTGCGACCAGCAGAGGCACGCGCCAGATCACCGCGATCGTCAATGATGGCATCCAGCATCTGGCGATAATGCGCGGTAATGTTCTTCACATAGCTCATGTCTTTGTAACGCCCTTCAATCTTGAAGGAGCGTACGCCTGCGTCTATCAGCGCGCCCAGGTTGGCGGTCTGATCGTTATCCTTCATGGAAAGCAGGTGCTTTTCGAACGCCACAACGCGCCCCTGATCGTCTTTCAGGGTATACGGCAGGCGGCAAGCCTGCGAGCAGTCGCCCCGGTTAGCACTGCGGCCAGTCTGGGCATGGGAAATATTACACTGCCCGGAATAGGCCACGCAGAGCGCACCGTGGATAAAGAACTCAATGGTCGCGTCCGTCGTCTGGTGAATGTCGCGGATCTGGTTCAGGTTCAGCTCACGCGCCAGCACAATCTGAGAAAAACCGGCGTCAGAGAGAAACTTCGCCTTCTCTACCGTGCGGATATCACACTGGGTACTGGCGTGCAGCTCAATCGGCGGGATATCCAGCTCCAGCACGCCCATGTCCTGGACGATCAGGGCATCGACCCCGGCCTGATAGAGATCGGTTATCAGACGTTGTGCAGGCTCCAGTTCATCATCATGAAGAATGGTGTTCAGGGTCACGAACACCTTCGCCCCAAAGCGATGGGCGAACGGTACCAGCTCAGCAATGTCGCTCAGACTGTTGCTGGCGTTATGGCGGGCACCGAAGCCAGGGCCACCGATGTAGACCGCATCCGCGCCGTGAAGGATCGCTTCACGGGCAATGGCGGCGTCGCGGGCCGGGCTTAAAAGTTCAAGATGATGGGATTGCAGGCGCATACTTCGTCGTTATCCGTTATGGTCAAAATGGCGGCTATTGTAGTCAGAAGTATGCGACAGCGAAACAGTTTTGCGTTGCTTCAGCGGGGATAATGAATGAGGGAGTGAAAATGCACCGTCCGGGCGCTGCTGTTGCGGTACGCATGTGGTTTATCGCCGGCGAAACGTACACCTGAATCGGCATAAATTGTGCGCCATACACCCTCGATATTCATCTCCAGCTCGCCACTTATCACCACCACATGTTCAATCACGCCAGCCTCGTGCGGCGTGGACTCGCTCAGGGCACCCGGTGCCAGTGTGATCGAGAAATGATCGAATTTCAGCGTTTCATCCCACGGGAATAAGGGTTTCACCACCATCGCCTGCTGCTGCGGGTCAAAGATGGCCTGCCTGTCCGCCTCCGGCGTAATAAATGCGGAAAACGGGACATTCAACCCGGTGGCAATTTTCCATAGCGTGGATACCGTCGGGCTGGATTCATTGCGCTCAATTTGCCCCAGCATCGCTTTTGAAACGCCCGTCTCTTCCGACAGCTTCGACAGGCTCCAGCCCCTCGCCTGACGCTGTATTTTCAGTGTAGTAGCAAGATGTTGTGTAATTTCCATATTTCCCTCCCGGTGCGGGTCAGTATAGCACTTGTGCGTTATAGCGCACAGTGTTATCTTCCGGTGGACGTTATAACGCACAACGGAGTTTTTATGCGCAGTTCGACTTCTCTCTTTCCGGCCGTTCTTGCCGGCTTTGTTGCGGTTCTGGTGGGATATGCCAGTTCTGCCGCCATCATCTGGCAAGCCGCCGTCGCGGCTGGGGCAAATGCCCACCAGGTCGCCGGGTGGATGACCGCGCTTGGGATCGGTATGGGAGTCAGTACGCTGGCACTGTCATGGTGGTATAAAGCGCCAGTCCTCACCGCCTGGTCAACGCCCGGCGCAGCGCTGTTAGCCACCAGCCTGCACGGAGTAACGCTTGCCGAAACCATCGGCGTGTTTATCTTTGCCAATGCGCTCATTCTGCTGTGTGGCGTCACCGGATTATTTGCGCGCCTGATGAAACTCATCCCACATTCACTGGCCGCCGCCATGCTGGCAGGCGTGTTGTTGCGCTTTGGGTTGCAGGCGTTTAGCCATCTTGAAGGACATTTTCTGCTGTGCGGCAGCATGCTGGCGGCATGGATAATTGCCAAAGCGCGTGCACCACGGTATGCCATTGTTGCGACTCTGCTGACAGGCGGGATCGTGGCATGGTCTGGAGGTGACGTTGTCACAAATAATGTGACATTATCTGTTGTGATGCCGCAGTTTATCGCCCCGACATTTACCCTCACCAGTCTGGTGAGCATTGGCTTACCCTTCTTTCTGGTGACGATGGCCTCGCAAAATGCCCCCGGATTCGCCACGATGAAGGCATCTGGCTATCCGCTGGCGGTATCGCCGCTGATGATCTTCACCGGCGGGCTGGCGTTGCTGCTGTCACCCTTTGGCGTCTATTCCATCTGTATTGCGGCCATTACCGCCGCGATTTGCCAGAGTCCGGATGCCCACCCGGATGCCGGAAAACGCTGGCTGGCGGCCATTGCGGCGGGCGTTTTTTACCTGCTGGCGGGTATTTTCGGGGGGTCCATTACCGGGTTGATGGCCGCCCTGCCGCTGAGCTGGATCCAGACGCTGGCTGGGCTGGCGCTGCTGGGCACCATCAGCGGGAGTTTATATCAGGCATTGCATAACGTTACTGAGCGTGACGCGGCAATTGTCACGTTTCTGATGACCGCCAGCGGTGTGACTATCCTGGGTATTGGCTCGGCATTCTGGGGGCTGGTACTCGGTGGGTTGTGCTATGCCGTGTTTTCACACGTTCGCCGTGCGTAATTGCGACGGGGTCATCCCCATCACGCTGCGAAAACGGTTACTGAAGTGGCTTGCAGAGTTAAATCCGCAGGCCAGCGCAATCTCTGTGAGTGGCTTCGCCGTGTGCTGCACCAGCACTTTGGCCTTCTCCATTCGCCGCAGCATCACGTACTGATGCGGTGCTTGCCCCATCGACTGGCGGAACATTCTGGCGAAGTGATATTCGCTCAGCGCAGCCTGATCGGCCAGTTCCGCAAGCGTCAGCGGCTCAGAAAGGTTCTCTTCAATAAACGCGAGCACATTTCGCAGCACAAACGGCGACAGCCCGCCGGTGACTACCGGCAACTTCCACTGCACGCTGGCGTAATTCTGCAACAGGTGGGTCAGTAACAGCGTAGATGCCGTGCTCAGCGTCAGCTGATTGGCCTTTTGCTGCCAGTCACAGCCAAGCAAAAACTGGCGGTAGAGCGCGGTGATTTTCGGGTCGCTGCCGAAGATCTTTTCATCCAGCGTCAACGACACTGGCCGCCGATCCCAGATTTTCTCGCCGACATCGCGCAGGTGCTCATCAGTACAGTAGAGATGGACGAACGACAAATCGTCGCGGATATCCCACGTGGATTCGCTTTCTTTCGGCATCAGACAAAAACGATCCGGGCCACCCCCATTCTTCCAGCCACCCGGCGTTTTTTGATAGCTTTCGTAGCCGTCTGCCACGTACAGGCTGAGTGTATGATGATCGCTTTTGACCGTTATCGTATCGTGCTTGTTGTACCAGGCCGCCAGCTGAATGCCAGAGTTAAGCGCAACGGTTTCCCGCAGCACTGCATTCTGTTGGCGTAGCGTTTCAAAGGTGTCGTAAGCGCGAGACATAGCCGTTAACAAGTCATTAATCAGAACTCAAGTCTAAGAATTGTTGCTCCCCGTTGCCAGATCTGACGCGATAAAAAAGCGCAAGAATTTGCAAGTCCACCGCAAGCCGGTGAAAGCCACGCAGAGTCAATGTCGCCACACTGAGGGTTTCCGCGGTTTGAGAAGAGAGAAACAATGAACGCAATACTGTATGGGCTGGTGGTGGTTATCTGGGGAACAACCTGGATTGCCATTTTTCTGCAACAGGGCACGGTTGCTGCTCCTGTGTCGATATTCTGGCGCTTCGCCGTGGCCTGCGCCACGATGATGATCGTATTAACCGCCCTTCGCCGTTTACGCAAGCTGTCACTGCGGGATCACCTCTTTTGTGTTGTTCAGGGATGCTGCGTTTTCTGCTTCAATTTCTGGTGCTTTTACACCGCGGCTGCGCACATCAATACCGGGCTGGAGTCGGTGATTTTCTCTATGGCGGTACTCTATAACGCCATCAACAGCTTTATCTTCTTTGGACAACGTCCTCCTGCCCGCTTCTGGACGGCAGCAACGCTGGGTCTGGTGGGGATCATCACGCTCTTCTGGAACGACCTGCTGGCAAGCGGCTGGAGCGCCTCACTGCTTACCGGTATTGGTCTTTCTGCCCTCGGCACCTATGGGTTCTCGCTGGGCAACATGATAAGCCTTCGCCACCAGCGAAACGGGCTTGAAACCATGACCACCAACGCCTGGGCAATGCTCTACGGCACACTGGTGATGGGGCTGATTGCACTCTTGCGCGGCGACAACTTTATGCCTGAGTGGAACGTGAGTTACATCGGTGCGCTGCTCTATCTGGCGATCTTTGGCTCGGTGATTGCGTTCGGGGCATACTTTACGCTGGTGGGGCGTATCGGCCCGGGCAAAGCGGCTTACAGCACCCTGCTGTTCCCGCTGGTCGCGCTGTCTATCTCAACGGTTTACGAGGGATACGAGTGGCACATCAATGGAATTATCGGCCTGCTATTGATTCTTGGCGGGAATATGGTGATGTTCACGAAGCCGGAAACCTGGTTCCGCCGTCTGCGCACGGCGTAAAAAAATGGCCTGCTACATTGCAGGCCATTTTTATTATTTTGCCGTTTTATGCACATCAAACATGGTCGCATCCGTTGCCATGTCATCAACAACCTGTTTCAGCGTCGCAAAGCCCATTGGCGTATTTTCGTTAGCCAGTTCTTTACCCTCACCTTTACGAACGACCTTCATCACAGGCTTGTTGGTCGCTGCATCAATTAACTCACCTTCAAAGTAGAGGTGGGTATCCATCGTGCGGTGGCCGGTTGCCATCTGCGTACCCGCAACAACCAACGCAACAGGTACGACTTCATAGAACTGCAGGCCTTCTTTCTGTGAACTCACCCCGGTGATTGCCCCACGGAAGATCAGGCTATGTTTGCCCGGCGTTGCCACAATCGGCTTACGTTGACCAATCGCCGTTTTCATTTTGGTATTGGTATATGTCAGCAGCTCATCCAGCGTTTTTTGACCAATCTGTGTTGTCGGTTTTGGTACCGGATAATAGGTAATCGGGTTCCAGACAATACTGTCATAATTCGCTTCCTTATAGGACGGATCAACCCAACGCAATGTTGGTTTACCCGTCGCGGAAGTGGTTTCCTTCAAGCCAGAATAGTCTTTTAAAAAGCCTGAGTATTGTTCGGGGGCTGCTACTTTTGAAGAACAACCCGCCAACGCCAACAGACCAGTAAGCACTGCAACTTTATAAAAAGTTTGAGTACGCATGATGGTATTCCATGTTATCTGCAAGTATGCACTTGAAGTTATAGCAAAAGATGTGTGGGTTTGTTGTGGCAAAAAATGATACTGATAGCACAAATAGCAAAAAGACTGCCCGAACATAAACCCGTTACGCGTTTTTGCGCGCCAGCATGGTGGCAAAACGCAGCTTGATGCGGTTTCCGTTTGCGTCAGTGCGGTGCAGCTCCCCGACTTCCTCGTTATATTTAAGCAACTCCCAGCCAGCATAGTAATTGCTCAATTCTCCGGTTTTAAAGGCAAACGGAAAACCGACGGTGCACGGATAATCCACCGTATCCATCGCAGCCACAATCAGGTTGTAACCGCCCGGTCTGGTGCAACGCTGCATATTGGTGATGAGACCAGGAATGGTTTTCGCTTCCAGGAACATCAGTACCACGGTGGAAAGAATAAAATCGTACTCTCCGTCAAAGCTCAGGCTGTTGAGATCTTTGATCGCCGTCTGCAGGTTTTCGATCCCTTCCGCCGCTTTAATACGCTCGATGGTATCAATGCTCATTGGGTTTTTATCCCACGCCGTCACATCGTAACCGTTGGCGGCAAGCCAGAGACTGTTACGCCCATTACCACACCCGAGATCGAGCGTATTACCCGGCTTAACGATTTTCGCGCTGTACAGCACCTCAGAGTGCGTACGGGTCAGACCATATTTTTCGGTGAAGATATTCTCAGCAACAGTCATTATTTTTCCTCAGATGGCATAAGCAGTGCCTTATCAGTGCGCACCAGAAGTTTGCCCTGCATCAGCAAGATAAATGTACGAACCAACAGCATCACAATGATGACGTTGGTGAAAATAAACAGGGGGAGCGCAATAACGTGGAAGAAACCCGACGGGCTGCTCTGTCCCAGATGTAACCCGGTGGTCGCCAGCGCTGAAACGCCGAACGAGAAGCTCCAGAAAGAGGCGTTAAAGGGCTGGGACAGATACCACGGCATCAGGCGCAGCATAAACAGCAGTTGCAACAGGCCGTAGCCGAACAGCATTTTGGCCAGGGTATCCGCCTCACCGCCGTTGACGCTAAACCAGGCACTACAGGCCACCAGCGCGGGAGCCAGTTGTATACCCAATGAGGTACGTAGCGCCGAAGGTAGCTCCCCGGCGCTGCGCAGGCGTTGTAAAATCACTGGTTCGAGGCTGAGCCAGGAAAAAATCCCCGCCCCCAGGAAGACCAATCCCGCATCATTGAACCCCAGCGCACCACAGGCCATCGCGCTAATAAAGTTGTTCGCGACCGTAGGCAGATATAACCCGGGCGTTGTGGCCTCTTCCGGGTGTTTACCGCGCCATAACCCGGCGCTTTGCCAGGCAGAATATGAGAGCTGAACCACCACCCCTACGCTGAACAATCCCAGCGAGACCGGGCGGAACCAGGGAACAAAACCGATAGCCACCAGCATGGTCGTGGCGGGAAAAAGGCTGACAAAACTGCTCATCACCGGATGACGCATTTCCGCCAGTACGCTGTGCGGAAAACGGATCGCGCGGGTGATAAATGCCACTGTCAGCAAAAACCAGATCCCCACAGCCAGGGCAACCAGACACTCTCCCGGCCAGCGCGTCACCGGCCAGATAGTACTGGCGTAACGCCAGGCGAAGCCCATACCAATGGTTCCCAGCACCATACCAAAGTAGCCCGCGGGTAAGTTAAGGACTTGTTGAGCTTTGTTACTTTTATGCATTTATTTTAAATTTTAAAATGTATTTTAAATGCCATTTTAAGGGGTTTCCGCAGCGGATGCCAGCACTTCGCAAAGCCGAAAGTTTGCTACGTTTAGTTAAGACGCTTATCAGAGATAACATCATGAAAAAGTACCGGCTTAGCGACGAAACCCGACTCTGGCAATGGCAAAACGGTGAGACAAAGCGCTCGACCACCCTGCGACAAATTATCGCCACCGCTGATTTTAACGACATTGTCAGCGGGACAAAAGGCGGCTGGATTGACGATGAGAGCGCCCTCGCACAAGAGGGGCACTGCTGGATCTACGACGAAAACAGCGTGGTGTTTGCCGGAGCCACTGTGTCTGATAATGCCCGTCTTACCCTGCCTTGCGTCGTTAGCCATCACGCCCGTATTGGCGGTAACAGCTGGCTGGATGGCGCTCAGGTCAGTCATGGGGCGCAAATAAGTGACAACGTCACCATTCAGCATTCCAGCGTGCGTGGCGAATGCCATATTTACGGCGATGCCCGCGTGCTTCACAACAGCATGGTTATTGCGGCCAAAGGGCTTACGCCTGACCACGAGCAGATCCTTAAAATCTACGATAAAGCCACCGTGAGCCGATCGCACGTTGTGCATCAGGCGCAAATCTACGGCGAGGCGCTGGTGAATTATGCGTTTATTGAGCACCGCGCCGAAGTGTTCGACAATGCCATTCTCGAGGGCAACGATCTCAATAACGTCTGGGTTTGCGACTGTGCGAAAGTGTATGGCAATGCGCGTCTGATTGCCGGTTTTGGCGAGGATGCCATTCCTACCGTGCGCTACAGCTCTCAGGTGGCGGAGAATGCGGTGGTCGAAGGCAACTGCATCATTAAGCACCATGTGCTGATCGGCGGCCAGGCGTGGTTACGCGGCGGGCCAATCATGCTTGACGACCGGGTTGTCATTCAGGGACGCGCACGGATCAGTGGTGATGTGTTAATTGAGCACCGGGTGGATGTTACCGACGATGTGGTCATTGAGGCTTTTGCGGGCGAAAATATTCACCTGCGCGGTGAAAAAGTGATTAACGGCAATCAGCGGATCACCCGCACGCCGTTACTGGGGGCTTTATAGCGAAGTTGTTGTATGCCGGGTTAGCATAGCGCCACCCGGCAGATTTCCACCCGATTAACGCATAACCCGGTCGTCAACGTAGTGACGTTTATCCGGCGCAGGCGGGAAGTACTGATACAACCAGGTTTCGCTGATAGCCTCCCCCTGGCAGCGCAGGAACAGACGCATATCCACCGGATCTGTTGAATCAGACGTTGGGTACCAGTCAAACAGAATGCGATACCCGTCAAACGGCTCGACGTAGAGGATCTCAATCTGCTTCGCTTCACCACTGGAAAGCGTGATCACCGGTTCAATCCCTTTCGGCGCGGCGGCCTTCAGATCGCCACCGACGAAGTCGATAGCAAAGCGACGGGCCCACACTTTCGGATAGTTTTCACCAGGTGCCCAGCCTTCCGGGAAACCGCCCATACCGGTACGGGTCGCGTAGACATTCGCCAGCGGGGAACGCACAGGTGGCTGCGCGCTCCAGTAAAGACGATATTTGAAGTCCAGCTCATCGCCTGCTTCCACTGGTTTCTCCGGCTGCCAGAAGCACACCACGTTATCCAGCGTTTCACCCGTGGTCGGGATCTCCATCAGGCCAACTGCGCCTTTGCCCCAGTTGTTGCGCGGCTCAACCCACAGGCTTGGGCGTTTGTTATACCAGCCCATGATGTCCTGATAGTGGGAGAAATCACGGTCAAGCTGCAGCAAACCAAACCCTTTCGGATTTTTGTCGACATAGGCATTGAACTGCAGTTTCTGCGGGTTGTTCAGCGGGCGGCAGATCCACTCGCCGTTACCACGCCACATCGCCAGACGGTCGGAGTCATGAATTTGTGGGTGAATGGTGTCGCACATGCGGCGTTCGTTATTACCGCAGCTGAACATACTGGTCATCGGCGCGATGCCCAGCTGTTTGATGTTCTTACGCGCATAGAGATGGTTTTCCACCTCCATGATCACCTGACTCTTCTCACAGTGGATCACGAACTTATAGGCACCGGTGATGCTTGGGCTATCCAGCAGCGTATAGACGGTAAAGGTGGTGTCGCCCGGTTTGACGGTTTCAAACCAGAACGCGGTGAAATCAGGAAACTCTTCCGGCGTATCGGTAAAGGTATCCACCGCCAGACCACGGGCAGAAAGACCGTACTGGTAGGTATCGTCAACCGCGCGGAAATAGCTTGCCCCCAGGAACGAGACAATATCGCGACGCGCCAGCTCAGGCGCTTTAAAGGCGCGAAAACCCGCAAAACCGAGATCGCTTTGCCCTTCCAGCTGTTTGGTATCCACACCCGTGTCACCGTAACTGAACAGCTCCGGTCGGAAGTGGATCTCACGCGCCTGGGACGTGGATTGATCCAGTGAGAACATGCGCACACGGCGGCGGAAACCCATCCCCATATGGAAGAACTGCACGTCAAGCTGACGGCCTTCAATATTATTCCACAGTGACTGCTTTTCATCGTATCGAATGGCGTTGTACGCCTGCGGCGTCATGGTTGCCAGCGTTTCCGGTAGCGGACGCGGTGCACCCCCCCACGGGGTTTTTGCCAGATCATGCGCCATAGATTGCAGTACGGAGAAATCAAAACGATGGCTCTGACCGTCAGCAATATCAGAGTCAGCAGCGTATGCCGCCTGGGAAAACAGAGAAGCAAGGCCAGATGTGCCGCTCAGGGCAGCCATTGCCAGCGAGCCTTTTAAAAAACGTCTGCGATTCATGCCTGGAAAAACGTCCTTATGGTCGTGTGAATGTATTTCGCGAGTGGCGAAACGACGGCAAGAAAGAACGCACAGCCTAAACAAAAACGGTTAAGAATCCAATTGTTGCCAGGTGATTATATGAACAAAGTGAGAAATATTTTCTGTCGACCGGAACAGCACGGAAGTGATGTAAAGCGCGGTATAAAAGAGTCCCGGCAGGACATCAACAGCCGGGACCAAACGAGACGCTTATTTTACGCTGACATCGATACCCGGGAAGTACTTATCAGCGAGTCTGGCGATCGTGCCGTCGGCACGCACTTTATCGATTGCGGCATTAAGTTGCTTTTGGGTAGCCTCATCCCCCTTACGCAACCCAAAGCCGATACCGCTGCCCAGGATCGTGTCGTCAGACACCGGTTTGCCGATAAAACCAAACCCTTTACCCTGCGGCTTGCTGAGGAAACCTGCCTGCCCGGCAGCTGACATCACCAGCGAGGCATCAATGCGGCCATTCAGCAAATCTCCCCACGCCATGTTCTGATCTTTGTAAGACACTACGGTGACACCGTGTTTTTCCCAGTGCTCTTTAGCATAGGTTTCCTGAATCGAGCCCTGCAGCACGCCGATGGTTTTGCCTTTCAGCCCTTCAGGCGTTGCCTCAACCGCCGTGCCGGCCTTGCCGACGAGCTGGGAAGGGATACGGTAGATAGGCTGGGTAAAATCAATGCTCTTGCGCCGCTGTTCGGTGATGTTCATCGCCGAGTTAATAGCATCAAATTTCTTCGCCGCCAGTCCCGGGATCAACGCATCAAATGATGTTTCAACCCAGCTACATTTCAGCGCGGCTGCGTTGCAAATCGCCTTGCCCAGCTCAACGTCAAACCCTTCCAGCTCACCGGAGGCATTACGGCTCTCAAACGGTGGATATTCCGCTTCCAGCCCGTAACGCAGCTCAGTGGCGGCGAACGACGAAAACGTACACAGCAATCCCATGCCGACAACTAACGCGCGTAATTTCATCAACAACTCCTTCGAGCCTAATGGGATAGGCACTTAGCGTGGTTTAACCCGACACAGGGCCTGGGCACCTGCCCGTAACGTCGCCTCATCTTTCGCAAAAGAGAGACGGATCAATTTATTATCTGTGCCGTCAGCATAAAACGCCGACAGCGGGATCGTGGCAACACCGTATTCAGTAATCAGCCGTTTCACCATGTCGCTGTCACTCTCCTCGCTGAAATGGCTGTAATCCGCCAGCAGGAAGAATGAACCGGCACTCGGCAGCAGTCTGAACGGTGAATCACTCAACAAATTTTGCAGCAGGTCGCGCTTACGCTGATAAAACGCCGCCAGCGACAGCCAGGTTTGCGGATCGGTCATATGTTCGGCAAACGCGTGCTGCATGGGGGTATCGGCAGAAAACATCAGAAATTGATGGACCTTGCAGATTTCGTCCATCAGTACCGCTGGCGCAACACAATACCCTACGCGCCAGCCAGTGACGTGATAGGTTTTTCCGAAAGATGAGATAATGACGCTCCGCTCCGCCAGTTGCGGGTGCGTGGCCATCCCGTGGTGCGGTTCACCGTCAAACACCACATGTTCATACACTTCGTCAGACAAAATAATGATATCGGTATTACGGGTCACCGCCGCCAGCTGTTGCAGGTCATGCGCTGAAAACACCTGGCCACTCGGGTTATGCGGCGTGTTGATGATGATCATGCGCGTTCGCGGGGTGATTGCTGCCCGGACTTCATCCCAGTTAACGGCAAAGTCTGGCACGGTCAGCTTGATGGCAACCGGTGTGGCCCCCTGCAGGCGCACAATTGGCGCATAGCTGTCAAATGACGGCTCGAAGTAAATCACCTCATCACCCGGATGCACCAGTCCGCTGATTGCCGAGTAAAGCCCTTCACTGGCGCTGGCCGTGACCAGCACCTCGCTGCCCGGGTCATACTGTGTGCCGTAAAGGGTGGCGATTTTTTCCGCGATACGCTCCTTCAATGGCTGCAGGCCGGTCATCGCCGCGTACTGGTTATGCCCGGCTTCCATCGCACGGGTCACGCCGGCTATCAGTTTCGGGTCGCAGGAAAAATTCGGCGCACCCTGAGAAAGGTTGATGGCGTTATGCCGGGCAGAGAGCTGACCGATAACGGTAAAAATGGTGGTACCAACGTCAGGCAGTTTGGAACGGGCTTGCACCGGGGTTTTCAAAGTCATCATCTGTCCCTTCTCGTGGATATTGCATAACTATTCAAACAATAAGTGCGTTGTCGGGACAATCGAATTGTTGTCATAATAGCCATGAGAAAAATGCATAACTGAGGTGTTCTATGTCGCGCCGTTCATTCCCGCTCAATGCGGTTGACGCGTTTTTGAAAACCGCGCGTCACCTTAATCTCACCCATGCTGCCAGAGAGCTTTGCCTGACTCAGGGAGCCGTGAGCCGCAAAATTGCCGCCCTTGAAGCGTGGTTTGGTTTTCCCTTATTTGAGCGTCATTCACGCGGTCTGCGCCTCTCCCCGCAAGGCAGTGCCCTGCTTCCGGAGCTGCAATCCGCTTTTGAGCATCTGCTTACCGTGGCCCTGCAGGCCCGTGCCCAGCAAACCGTGATCCGTCTGAAAGCGCCTACCTGTGCCATGCGCTGGCTGGTACCCCGTCTGCTGGAGGTCGAGCGCGAGCAGCCTGATCTGCAAATCGCCTTAACCACGACCACCGATCACAACGTCAATTTCAAAACCGAATCCTACGACGCGGCCATTGTTTTCGGCACCCACATGAGTGCGGGCGATCTGCTGTTTGAAGAGGCCTTAACCCCGGTACTCAGCCCGTTGCGGGCGGGGGCGGCGCTGGAGTCACTGACGTTTCTCCACCCGACAAGGGATAAGACTGACTGGTCATTGTGGCTGGCGAAACAGACGCATCCGACATTTGTCATGCACAAAAATCAACACTTCGATACGATGGATCTCGCCATTACTGCCGCCATTCAGGGGCTGGGCATTGCCATCGCCGACGAGACACTGGTGGAAGAAGATGTCCGCGCCGGAAGGCTGGCGCGGCCTTTTGAGACGAGCATTAAAACCGGTGCGAGCTATCGGCTGGTGTTACGCGAATCGCCAAGCCCCGAACATGGCCTGGCGGCGTTTCGTTCCTGCCTGCTCAGTCGAGGCTGACGTGGTGCTTCATCACTCGCTTAAAGAGACTCATGCGGGCGCGCATAAAGCGGTTTTCAAGCCTGAAACCTGCATGTTTATTCACGCCAATACGTAGCAACACATCGCGGCCTTTGCGGCAGGCGGGCCAGTGCGTCGGCCCCGGGAGGATGTCACGGCTACTGTGGGCGTCACGTGCAAAGCTTACCCAGTAGTCGGCTACGTTTGCAGAAAACTGTAGATCGCGGGCGTTGACATACTGGCGGGAAGGTTCTATCTGTCCAAGCGTGTCAAAAACATAAGGCACTTCGTTACCGTGCCAGGCACCGTTGACATAAGTCGCATGTTCCGCTTCCGCCACATAATCAAACCAGTAGCGCCAGCACGGCGCGCCGACGCGTTGCTGAGCCTGCATCACCACATATCCCATCGTGGTGAAAGCCATATCACGACACACCTGCCTGCCCAGCTCCTCATCCCCCTTCACACCCGGATAGAGCAGCTTAATCAACCCCAGGCCAAAACGTCGTTCACGGCGAAGCTTCTGAATTTGCCCGGCAAGATCGATGCCAAATACCGCCATCACGCTGGCCTCATCGCTGTTAGAGCCAATCATGACCGGAACCGGATGCTGGCGGGCAGCAAAGAACATATCGAGCATCGCTTCCGGCAGGACACAATCTCCCACCACCGGCGCAGGGGCAATGTTCAGCGGAGCCATCAGAGACCAGAACGCCTCTGGCGGAATGGCGCGCAACTGCTCCGCGCTGGCGTTTTCAAGGCCAAAATGTGTGGCCAGCGCTTCCCCTTTTTGCATTGCCTGCTCGCGCGGCGTGTCCGGTAACGTGTACCCGCTTTGCACAATCGCTTTATGGAATGCCCCCTCCGCCAGAGGAGATGCCAGCAGTGACAACACACTGCGCGCACCGGCTGATTCGCCAAACAGCGTGATGTTGTTCGGATCGCCGCCAAACGCGGCAATATTGTCCCGCACCCAGCCCAGCGCCGCAATCTGGTCGAGCAACGCGAAATTATGCACCACGCGATCTTCTTCTCCCTCCAGCGCAGGATGGGCGAAAAAGCCGAGATGCCCGAGACGGTAATTGAGGGTCACAACAACCACGCCACGTTCTGCCAGCGCTTTGCCGTTATACGGTGGAAGCCCACCCGCGCCGATGGTAAACCCACCGCCGTGCAGCCAGACCATCACCGGAAGCGGAGCCGGACGCACGGCCGGTGACCAGACGTTGAGGTAAAGACAATCTTCAGAAAATTGACCGGGATCGCCGCCGCCAAGTTCCTGGCAATACTCACTGCTTTGCCAGCTTGAGGCAGAAAACGTCGTCGCCTGCCGCACACCGTCCCAGCGTTCGGGCGGTTGCGGGGAACGCCAGCGCCACTGACCAACAGGCGGTGCAGCATAGGGTATGCCGCACCAGACGTGAACATTGTCATCGGTAAAACCCGTCAGAGCGCCCTGCAGCGTTTCAGCCACGGGGGCGGAGGAATTTTTCATAACCACCTTCTTTTTCCATCACACCCCAGCAGAGTAACGATTTCAGAGTAAACCGCAACGCTGTTTGCTGCGTGTTTCCGCCTCCTGGTAAAGGGTAAACTCGTCATAGACCGGGCTTCCCAGCGCCGCTTCAAAAGCCTCGCGGCTGGCATTACCATGGCTTCGCGCCTGAGTTTCATTGCCGAGGTTCGACTGAAAAATCCCTGCTGCACTGACCGGCAGAAAATCTTCGTAGGTGATCGGCTGTGCGACCACCCACCCGCGCTCAATCAGTGGCTGCGGATCGTCGCCCGGGCGAAACGCATGGCGATGCGCTTCCCCTGCGGGTGTCAGGCGATAGCGGAAATACGCCAGCTCCTGACGGCGCATTAACATTTCGCTGTCCGGGAAAGCGCTAAAGATATCCTGCAAATGCAGCTGGTGCGTCAGGTTGTCTTTGCCCGTCCCGGCCTGCCCGAGCAAACTATCGTACAGTTCGCGGCCTTTCGGCGTGAGTGCGACGCCGCGCTGCTCAATTTCACCAAACCGGGCGGTATGGGTGCCTTTATGTTCCCCGGCAAAGAACACCGGTTCCTCCAGCGCTTTAAAGCTGGTCTGGCGTAGCAAAACTGGCACCTCTCGACGCGGCGGCCCTTCAATCAAAATTTTTGGCTCAATACCGTACTTCGGCATCAGCTCCTGCACCCGGTCGATATCCAGCGTGCGCGGTGTGAGATGGTTGATGTGGCAACCGGGGAAACAGACCACGTCGGCAATCAGGCGGTGTTCATTATGCAGTGCCAGGTAGGTTTCCTGATCGACCGTCGCATGGCGGTGCCAGCGGAAGGTTTCCAGTGCTTCCTGAACAAACTCACGCGCCTGTGCGTCGGTGAACTGCCCGGTTGATTCATGCAGTTCAATAAGTTCCAGACAGCGTGGCGTGAAGATGTTTCGCCGTGAGAGGATCTCCGCCGCCCGTTCGCGCAGGGCGACATTTTCAATCAACTCAAGACGTAGCAGCGATGTGAAAATACGAAATGGATTACGGCAAAGTGCTGCATCCTCCACCGGCCGGAACGCCGTCGAGTGGACGGGAACCCCTGCCTGGGAGAGGTCGTAATAGCTGACCGGGTACATGCCCATAATGGCAAACATGCGACGTAATGTTGAAAGTTCAAGCGCAGTACCGACACGGATCGCACCGTGGCGCTCAACATTCAGACGCGCCAGTTCATCTGAGTTCGCCAGTTGTTCATGTAAGAGCGGGTTATTTTCCAGAACCGCCAGGTTTACGTCCGCAACCAGTTCAAGCAATGTGCCGTACTGCGGAACTTCCTGCTGGTACATCGCCGACATAGCCTGCGAAAAGTGTTCCCGAATATCATCAGCCGTGATGGTGTTCGCCATGATGTCATGCCTCCAGTGAATATTACCTGGAGTGTAGAGAAGCCCGTTCTTTCTGGCGGGAAGAATTTACGATTTGTGATCTGGACAGGCGAGTGGTTAAAGCCTGCTCTTTCCGGAACAAACTCAGAACCCTGGCTCATGAGGGAAAATTGCGCGGCGCGAAAAACAGCTTGTAACTCAAATAGATCAAATGTTAAAAATATTTTGCTATCAGGTTATCAAAATTAAACAACTTAACTTGTCACCCGCACCGCTCTGTTTTTAACATCGCCTATGGAAAAAAATGGTCTGTTCAGTCAGCGCATACGCTTGCGCCATTTGCATACATTTGTGGCCGTCGCTCAACAGGGAACGCTGGGGCGAGCGGCTGAAACTCTTAACCTTAGCCAGCCCGCCCTCTCAAAAACGCTAAACGAGCTGGAACAACTCACCGGAACCCGGCTTTTCGATCGTGGTCGCCTGGGCGCACAACTTACGCTTGTGGGGGAACAATTCCTGACGCACGCCGTCAAGGTTCTGGATGCTCTCAACACCGCAGGTCAGGCGTTGAACCGTAAAGAGGAGCACGCCAGCGAGATTGTGCGCGTTGGCGCTCTGCCTACGGCTGCGCTGGGGATTTTGCCTGCCGTTATTGGTCAGTTCCACAAGCAGCAAAAGCATACGACGATCCAGGTCGCGACCATGAATAACACCATGCTGCTCGCGGGGCTGAAATCCGGCGAGCTGGATCTCGGCATTGGGCGCATGTCCGATCCTGAACTGATGGGGGGGCTTAATTACGAACTGCTGTTCCTGGAATCACTGAAGCTGGTCGTGCGTCCCAACCACCCGTTGCTGCAGGACACCGTCACCTTAAGCCGCGTCATGGAGTGGCCTGTAGTGGTGTCACCAAAAGGTACAGTTCCGCGCCAGAACGCCGAGGCGTTATTAGAGATGCAGGGCTGCAAGCTACCTTCAGGTTGTATTGAAACGCTGTCGGCCTCTCTTTCACGCCAGCTCACCGTAGATTTTGACTACGTCTGGTTCGTGCCTTCCGGCGCGGTAAAAGACGATTTACGCCGGGGTACACTAACAGCACTGCCGGTCACATCGCCGGGGGCGGGTGAACCTATTGGGATCCTCACCCGGGTAGATGCCCCGCTCTCATCAGGCGCACAAACGCTGCTCAGCGCGATCCGAAAATCAATGCCAGCCTGATGGCCCCTGTTAAGCGGACTGCATAAAAAAAGGGATCAGATGATCTAATACCAGTCAGTTAAGCGACACCAGAGTACTTTGTTATTTCAGTGGTATCGTTCCGTTCACTCAGACATTCTGCTACCTGCATAATCCGCTGCGGTGAACGTGTTAAGGGGGCTATCGCGCCCCCTTAACAATCCCGTCTCCCGGCAAAGAAAATCGCCGCTTCGCGGTACCCTCAGCTTATTCCTTCCGGCTTCGGGTCGGGCATGAAGTGGTTTAATAGTTTTAGACACGTTCAGAGGTTATAAATTAAATAACTGATGAGGTGCAAAAAATGAATTCACGCCGATTTACCCCAGAGTTTAAACGCGAGTGCGCTGAGCTGGTCCTTGACCATGGCTACTCATTCCGCCAGGCCTGCGAAGCCTCTGATGTCGGTGTCACGGCCATGAGACGCTGGGTCAGACAGCTTGAAATTGAACGTGGTGGCCTGGTTTTATCCGGTCAGGGCATCCCCTCTCCGGCTCCTCCGCTCACGCCAGAGCAGCAGTACATTCGTCAGCTTGAAGAACGGGTTCAGCGGCTTGAGAGGGACAAGGAGATATTAAAAAAGGCTACAGCTTTGCTGATGTCGGACGCCAGCAAGCCCTGAAACTTGTCGCCGCCCTGAGCCAGGAATACAGCGTAAAAGAGCTCTGTGCGGTCCTCGGCGTTTGCCGGAGTCTGGTTTACTACCATCGCAAACGCCAGAAACAACCGGATACGACGCGAATTGCCCTACAGCGAAGGGTGGCCGAGCTACACCGTCTTGGGCGGGGCTCAGCCGGAGCAAGAACGTTGTCTTTACTGCTTCGCCGCGAAGGAGAAAACGTTGGGCGTTACAAGGCCGGGCGACTGATGAAAGAAGCCGGTCTGGTGAGCAGGCAGCCCGGAAAACACCGCTATCGCCTGTGTAACCGGCAGTCTAATCTGGCGGAAAATCATCTCAGTCGCAATTTTACGGTAAATGCACCGGATAATGTGTGGTGTGGAGATATCACTTTTATCAGAACACAAGCGGGCTGGCTGTATCTGGCAGTGGTACTGGATTTATACGCGCGAAAAGTGGTGGGTTGGGCGTTCTCGTCTGTGGCTGACAGCCAGCTGGCGCAGAATGCCCTTACAATGGCCTGGGAAAACCGGGGCCGTCCAAAAGGATTAATGTTCCACTCTGACCAGGGTTCTCAGTATGCCAGCATGTCATACAGGGACATAGCGAAGCTGTACGGCATCAGACTCAGCATGAGTCGCAAAGGAAACTGCTGGGACAATGCCGTTGCAGAGAGGCTGTTCCGGAGTCTTAAAACGGAATGGTTGTTACGTGAAGGCTACCGAAACAGAAGTGAAGCAGTGAAGGATGTGGTTCAGTACCTGAGTGGGTATTACAACCGGGTAAGGCCGCATAAAAACAACGGAGGGTTAACACCTGCCGAGATGGAAAGACAAAGAACCTCAGGTCGTGTCCAAATTAAGTAGACCACTTCAGCATTAGCCTGCATCCCTGCAGGCAATGCCCTCTCGGCGCATCCCTGCGCCTCGCCCCGGCCTCCAGGAAACGCTTCGGCGATTTTCAGCCGGACTCACGCTCCCTCAACCTTCTTCATCGCCTGAATGTGGCACGGGTGTTGAGTCCCCGCTGAAATCGGCGAACCGGAGACCGGATGACAAGGGCTGGACGCCAGGGATGGCGGCCAGAGGCGAAACGAGACAGGATGTTGAGTCGAGCCGACCGCAGGCAGCCGGTCGGGAGGTGAGCGCAGTGCGAAGCACCGATTTCTCTGCGGGGCCGCGGGGATTGGCAAGGGGGCCGCGGTGGCCCCCTTGTCCCGTTCACAGGTTGTGAGCGTATTATTTTCTGCGGATATTAAGGTGAACGGAATTATCCACCATGCTTAACTGACAAGCATTAGATCATATGACCCTTTTTTTCCGGGTAGCGAACTCAGAACGTTTCCCAGTTATCCCCGTTATCCGCGACCGTTGGACGTAACGCCGCAGGTTTTACGGCCACAGAGGTCTGAGGTTGTCCACGCCCCTGTGTTTTACCACTCAACCGAAACGCTCCGACGGCCTCAGTCAGACGCGCACCCTGCTCTTCGAGCGATGCCGCGGCTGCAGAGGCTTCTTCCACCAGCGAGGCGTTCTGCTGGGTGACTTTATCCATCTCCGAAATCGCCTGGCTCACCTGCACAATACCCCGGCTCTGTTCGTCAGACGCAGCGGCAATCTCCAGCATAATATCGGTGACGCGTTTAACCGCCTCGACGATTTCATTCATGGTGTTGCCCGCAGCCACCACCTCGCCGGAACCCTGGTCAATCAGTGACACGGATTCGTTGATCAGACTTTCAATCTCTTTTGCTGCATTCGCACTGCGACTTGCCAGAGTACGCACCTCACTCGCCACCACCGCAAAACCACGGCCTTGCTCACCCGCTCGTGCGGCTTCTACCGCGGCGTTGAGTGCCAGGATATTAGTCTGGAACGCAATGCTGTTAATGACTGCGGTAATTTCAGAGATTTTCTTCGAACTGGTGGAGATGTTACCCATTGTTTTCACCACGCCGGAAACCATCTGACCACCGCGGCTGGCTTTGCCAGAGGCATCTTCCGCCAGCTTGCTTGCATGATGTGCGTTATCGGCGTTTTGCTTCACGGTTGCCGTCAGCTGTTCCATGCTGGCTGCCGTCTGTTCAATGGCGGCGGCCTGCTGCTCGGTGCGTGAAGAGAGGTCGGTGTTACCGGCAGAAATCTCGCTGGTGCCGCGGTAGATCTCTTCCGCTCCCTGACGCACGGTGCCTACCGTGGTCACCAGAGAGCGCTGCATGATTTGCAGATCGCGCGTCAGACGCCCGATTTCGCTACGCCCTGCCACATCCTCCGACATGGTCAGATCGCCTTTAGCGATATTCTCAATGCGCGTTGCAGCACGTTGCAGCGGGTTGATCACCGTGCGGCGCAGTACGATGAAGGTCATGACCGTCAGCACCAGTGCCAGCCCGAACGCACCGATCATAAACATCAGCCCCAGTTGTGTTCGGGTATGTGCCTCTGCTGTCAATGCGTTGGCACGATCGGTACGGATTTTAATCGCCTTCAACAACACGTCGTTATAGGCGTCATCCAGCGGACGCGCAATGTCATTTTCGTGGTTAATGATGGCTTCAAACATGCCGTTTTTGGCAAATTTGAGCATCGGCTGAAGACCGGCGATATACGCGTCATAATGCGCTTTTATGTCAGTATCCAGCGCTTCGTCGGCAGGTGTGCGCACAGCGCGATTCATGTACGCGTTAAATCCCTCCTGCGACTGCTTAATACGCGTTTCTGCTTCACTGATGTTTTGCTTCATCGCCTCCATTTCAGCGATACGGCTTGCCGCACCTGCATGGATCATGTTGATACGCGCGGTTCGCAGGTGGTTAGAGCTGTTTGATAAACCCAGACGAACCTGAATTTCTGATGTGACATCCTGCTGATCGGTATCCGCTTTCAACAGGAAATAGCCCGCCAGGCCTGAGCTCAAGGCAAACAGAAGAATGATGCCACCGAGAATGGAGGAAAACAGCGGAACCAGCCTGATGTGATGCAAGAAGCTCAGCTTTTGCTGCGCCTGCATCGAAGTTGTGTTGTCCATGACCGTCGACTCTCTTGTAGGTAAGATGCGTATAAACACGCCTGTAAAATAGTCATCGGCACGGCAGGAAATTTGATTATGGCGAAAAGCGCAAGACAGGTCACACTTTAGAGAAGATTATTAAAGAAAGGCCAGCGGCAAAAACCGCTGGCAGAATAATTAGTTGTCGCCGAAATGGATGACGGTACGAATGGACTTTCCTTCGTGCATCAGATCGAATGCTTCATTGATCTGTTCCAGCGGCAGGCGATGGGTGATGAACGGATCGAGCTGAATTTTCCCGGCCATCGCATCTTCAACCATGCCCGGCAGTTGGGTGCGACCTTTCACGCCACCGAATGCCGAACCACGCCATACACGCCCCGTCACCAGCTGGAACGGACGCGTTTTGATCTCCTGACCTGCACCCGCCACGCCAATGATAACGCTCTCACCCCAGCCTTTATGGCAACATTCGAGGGCAGAACGCATCACGTCAACGTTACCAATGCATTCAAAGCTGAAATCGACACCACCGTCAGTCAGTTCAACAATGACGTCCTGAACCGGTTTTTCGTCATCTTTCGGGTTCACGAAATCGGTCGCCCCCATTTCACCCGCCAGCCGGAATTTCTCCGGATTGGTATCAACCGCGATGATACGACCGGCTTTTGCCTGTACCGCTCCCTGGATAACCGCCAGACCAATGCCACCGAGACCGAACACCGCAACGGTGTCGCCCTCTTTGACTTTCGCCGTGTTATGCACCGCGCCGATCCCGGTGGTCACACCGCAACCCAACAGGCAGACTTTGTCCAGCGGAGCCTGAGGGTTCACTTTTGCCAGCGAGATCTCCGCGCAGACGGTGTACTCACTGAAGGTACTGGTCCCCATGTAGTGATAAACCGGCTCACCGTTGTAAGAGAAACGGGTGGTACCGTCCGGCATCAGCCCTTTCCCCTGCGTCGCACGCACGGCCTGGCAGAGGTTGGTTTTACCGGATTTACAGAACTTACACTCGCCACATTCCGCAGTGTACAGCGGAATGACGTGATCGCCTGGCTTCAGGCTGGTCACACCCTCGCCCACTTCCACCACGATCCCACCGCCTTCATGGCCGAGCACTGCCGGGAATACGCCTTCAGGATCATCCCCTGACAGGGTGAATGCATCGGTATGACACACGCCGGTATGGGTAATTTTGATCAGCACTTCGCCTTTTTTCGGCGGTGCGACATCAATTTCAACGATTTTCAGCGGCTGGCCTGGGCCGAACGCGACAGCTGCGCGAGATTTCATAGTGTCTCTTCCCTTGTTGTGAGGTCTGTGGGTTTATTTTAGATAAGAGCGCAGTAAATGGCCGACTTCTGCCATCCGAACTGCCCGCTGATCCGGGGTTGTCTCCCCCGTCACCAGCTCATCTTTGAGGTGAATTTCGACCATCTCGCCCATCAGGCCATTGGCAGCACCGCGCACGGCGGCAATTTGCTGCAGGATAGCCAGACAGGGATCGCCTGATTCCAGCGCGCGCTCAAGCGCATCGACCTGCCCCCGAATGCGGCGAACGCGGGTCAGGATACGCTTTTTATCTTCGGGTGAATGCGGCATACGGCTCTCCTTAAGATACTATAGGGGTGTATGGTATTTGAGTTATTTGTTTATGTAAACCGTCCATTGCATCTGATATTTCCTTTCCCGCAAAATGCTGTAATATGCGATTTATTGCGACGTTTTGCAGGATTAAAAGAAACATGCACAAAACCGCCAGGCAAAAATATGTCATTGATATTCTGAGTGAACATGGCCAAGCCAGTATTACTGAGCTTGCAGAAAAGCTGCAGGTTTCTGCTGATACTATCCGCCGTGATTTGACCGACCTCGAAAAACAGGGTCTGGCACAGAAGAACCACGGCGGGGCTATCGCGCTTAATCTCCCGGCAATGGATCGCCAGGGCAGAAATACGCTGCTGCCTGAAACCAAGCAACGTCTGGGAAAACGGGTGGCGGAAAGCGTCCCTGCCGGGTCGACGCTATTTCTGGATACCGGCAGCACGGTGATGGCGGTTGCGCGTTTTCTTAAGGGGCCATTGACGGTGATCACCCCCTCGCTGGATATCGCGCAGCATTTTAGCGACCGGGAAGATATCGGGCTGATCCTGCTCGGCGGAAAATGGGATCAGAAGCAGCGCCTGTTTGCCGGTAGCGCCACGCTATCCCTGCTGTCCCGCTACCGGGCGGACATTGCTATCCTCGGCGCGTGCGCCATTCACGCCCGGCTCGGCCTGAGCGCCAGCACAGAAGCCGATGCGGAAGTCAAACGAGCCATGCTGGCGGCAAGCCATGAACACTGGATCGTCGCCGACCATTTGAAATTAAACCACTGTGAACCGCATCTGGTTTGCGGGTTATCCGACATTCATCAACTGTTTTTAGACCGTCCCTGGGCTGAAGCCGGGGATACTGACGCATTGCAAATCACCCTTGCAGACGCGTAATAACGTGGAGAAGGTCATGAATAAAATGAAGACAATTAACATTGCACTGATCGGGTATGGATTTGTGGGTAAAACCTTCCATGCTCCGCTGATCCAGTCGGTTGAAGGACTTAAGCTGGCAGTGGTTTCTTCTCGCGATGAAGAAAAGGTCAAACGTGATATCCCGGATGTGACCGTTGTGGCGTCCCCCGAAGAGGCAATCCAGCATCCGGATGTTGACCTGGTGGTAATAGCCTCCCCTAACGCAACTCATGCGCCGCTGGCGACGCTTGCCCTCAACTCAGGCAAACATGTGGTGGTGGATAAACCATTCACCCTTGATATGCAGGAAGCACGCGACCTGATTGCCCTGGCTGATGAAAAGCAGCTGCTGCTCTCCGTCTTCCACAACCGCCGCTGGGACAGCGATTTCCTCGGTATTAAGCAGGTTATTGAACAAGGCAGTCTCGGTAAGATTAAACACCTTGAGTCACATATCGATCGTTTCCGCCCGGAAGTTCGCGTGCGCTGGAGAGAGCAAAACGTCCCGGGGAGTGGTTTGTGGTTTGACCTGGGGCCGCACCTGATCGACCAGACGCTGCAGCTCTTTGGCCTGCCTCAGTCCGTTCAGGGCAATATTGCGACACTGCGCGACGGCGCAGAAATTAATGACTGGGCACACGTTGTATTAAATTACCCGGAGCACAAGGTCATTCTGCATTGCAGCATGCTGGTTGCGGGCGGGACATCCCGTTTTACCGTCCACGGGGATAAAGGCAGCGTGGTAAAAGCCAGAATTGACCAACAGGAGGCGCAACTGCTGGCTGGCGTTATTCCAGGTAGCGAAAGCTGGGGGGAAGACAGCGACGATATGCTGCTGTTTGGTGCCAGCGGCGACGCGCAGGCGGTTAAAACCCCGAAAGGCGACCAGCGCCAGTATTACATCAATGTGCGCGATGCGCTGACAGGTAAGATCGATAACCCGGTTCATCCTGTTGAGGCATTAGCGGTCATGGCAGTGCTGGAGGCGGCAGTGAAATCATCAGAGACAGGGTCAACCCAGTCGCTGGAATTGACGCCAGAAGAACGCGCCCATCTGCAATAATCAGACGTGAAGGATGCCCTGCAGTTCACCGCAGGGCATAAAAATCATGGGGTCTGGCTTTTTTTCGGCATCATGCGCAGAAGCGTGTTGTCTTTCCAGAAGTAGTGATGCATCAGCGCCGCCAGTGCGTGCAGGCCAATGATAAAATACCCCAGATTGGCCAGCGTCACGTGCCACTCTTTCAGAACGTCCACCAGGTCAAAATTCGATTCCGCCGCGTACGGCATCACCATGCCAAAGGCAAACCAGTCATTACCACGGTTATACATCATCATAATACCCACCAACGGTAAGGCGATAAACAGCAGATAAACAACCAGATGCCCCAGATGGGATAACCCTGTCACCATCGCTTTAGGCTTCGGCTGGATCGGCGGTGAGCGGAATTTGAGGCGAACCAGCAGGCGCGTCACCATCAGCACCAGAATCGCGATACCGCACGAGGCGTGGATCATATTAATCAGGGGACGGGCGGTACGGGGGAAAAAGCCTCTGAACTCCATTGCACAGTAGGCCACGATAATTAACAGAAACACCAGCCAGTGAATGCTTATTTGCAGGCTTGTATATTTAGTGCGCATGTCATTTCCTGATAAAGAACAAATACCGCGCCAACATAACCAGCTTTCCCTAAAAATTCATTAACTTTTCTGCATGGTTTTTCAAATACTTCCCCAGGGATGAAGCATCTTCAATTGCCGCCATGCCCGTCATGGTCTAAGCCTGGATGAGTTCACACTGTCGCACCGACACGTTCACCAGGAGTAAACCATGAGTAAAATTGGTATTAACGGATTTGGACGCATTGGACGCCTTGTACTTCGTCGCCTTCTTGAAACCCAGGACAGCAACACCGTCGTTGCCATCAACGATCTTACCTCCCCCAAAGTTCTGGCCTATCTGCTCAGACATGATTCTAACTACGGCGGCTTTCCGTGGAGCGTTGATTTCACCGAAGATTCGCTGATTGTCGATGGCAAATCGATCGCGGTTTACGCCGAAAAAGAGGCTAAACATATTCCGTGGAAAACGGCTGGGGTCGATATCGTCGTGGAATGCACCGGTTTTTATACTTCGGAAGAGAAATCCAGAGCCCATCTGGATGCAGGAGCCAGAAAAGTGCTGATCTCGGCCCCCGCAGGTGAGATGAAAACCATTGTGTTCAACGTCAACGACGACACCATCGATAGTCGCGATACGATCATTTCCGTCGCCTCCTGCACCACCAACTGCCTGGCTCCGCTGGCGAAAGCCCTGAACGACGCATTTGGTATCAACGTGGGTACCATGACCACCATTCACGCCTATACCGGTACTCAGGCGCTGGTGGATGGCCCGCGCGGGAAAGATCTTCGCGCCTCGCGCGCGGCGGCGGAAAATATCATCCCGCACACCACCGGGGCTGCAAAGGCCATTGGTCTGGTGATCCCGGCCCTCAGCGGCAAACTGAAAGGTCATGCGCAGCGCGTCCCGGTCAAGACCGGTTCCGTGACTGAGCTGGTTTCTGTCCTGAACAAAAAGGTCACCGTCGAGGAGATTCATCAGGCGCTGAAACGGGCCACGGAAAACAATGAATCCTTCGGTTATACCGATGAAGAGATTGTCTCTTCCGATGTGATCGGCTCTCACTTTGGGTCAGTATTTGATGCCACCCAGACAGAAGTGACGGATGCGGGTGACGTGCAACTGGTCAAAACCGTCGCCTGGTACGACAACGAATACGGGTTTGTCACACAGCTGGTGCGTACGCTGGATAAGTATGCCGCGCTGTAACTCAACATCCCCTCTCTGCTGAGAGGGGAATCTTCAGAGCAGTGAACGGCTGGCGAGGGCATCGGTCAGGATCGCGTCCTCGCGCAAGGTACGCCACGCGACGTCGACGTCTGAAGGAAATTCAACATGGGCGATAAAATCTCGCCCTGCCGGGCCGTAGCCGTTAATGTCGTCATGCAGGCGCGGGAGTTCACCCAGCACCAGCGACAAATAACGTTCAACAGGCCAAAGGCCTTCATTCCCGCCCCGCAAGACCAGACCGTCATCGCTATTTTGCAACACCGGCGTTACGCCGGGATGGCTTACCCACATCGGCGATACAGGCTCGTCCCGACACACACGTGCAAAAGTCGCCATAGTGCGTCGCTGCATGGTAGGGTCCTGAACCACCAGCACGCATTCAGCGCCCAGACGGTGGCGTTTTATCATCTCCCGGCTAAAGCGGGCGTTCTCACCACAGTTGGTTGACTGATCTTCCACCAGAATCCGTTCCGCAGGGATATTCCAGAACTCACGCGCGATATCCGCCAGAATGGCGGCTTCAGCGCGCCCAGCGGTGGGAAGCGTGTTATAGCGGGGATGGCGCGCAATCGCGGCATACAAAAAAGAGGTGGAGTGGCCGATACCACCACTGATAAGCAGCGGAACACCCTGCTCTGCCGCCACGCGACAGGCAGCGTCGATAGTCGGAATAACCGCATTTCCCGCCAGAATGACAAGATCAACGGACTGATCGTTCTGCAGATCGTCCTGCGCCAGCCACTCTCCCACAATGTTAATGGCATGGCGTGTGGCGTCGGGTAAACAAGGGAAACGTACCCGTGTCATAGTGATATCCTTACAGTGTTTGGGTCAGAGTACTGCGCACATCGTGGCTGAACAGGAGATATCTCCGAAAGCCGACATCCCCGTCACCCCGGCAGATTGCCATCTTTCTGGAATAATCAAAAACAGCCGGGCTAACCTGCATTTTATGCTTTCGATTAACCATCATACAAAACATTACGCCACTCACCTCCAGTGAAAAAGCACCGATTGCTGATTATTTCATCGTGACCCTGTCAGCGCTCGTTTTTCATTAACTTTTCCACTCACATATGATTAACATGAATGAATCATATTCATTTGAACTCTGTTTTACGTCAGACGCTGAATCATCGGACACCAGGTAGTAGGCCAGGAAACGCTTTAAGACAAGCCTGAAACTAAGGAGTCAATCTGTGCAACAACAATGGTCTGCAGTCGATAATTACATGATTTCTTCGCTCATTCCTCAGGATGAGGTTCTCCAGCAGGTTCTCGAAAACAACAAACGTGCCGGTTTACCTGAGCACGACGTTGCCGCTAATCAGGGGCAGCTTCTGGCCCTCTTTGTCCGTATGACACAGGCAAGACGCATTCTGGAGATTGGCACGCTGGGTGCTTACAGCGCCATCTGGATGGCTCGCGCCCTGCCGGCTGACGGGAAGCTGATGACACTCGAAGCTGACCCGGTACATGCTGAGGTGGCACGCACGAATATCCAGCTGGCGGGGCTTAATGAGCGCATTGAACTGACAGAAGGTCCGGCGCTCAAATCCCTCGAACAATTTGGCGATATTCCCCCGTTTGACCTGATTTTTATTGATGCCGATAAACCAAACAATCCCGGCTACCTTGAGTGGGCACTGTACTACTCGCGTCCGGGCACGTTGATTATCGGTGATAACGTCGTGCGCGACGGCGAAGTCATTAACGGCCAAAGTGATGACGCACGCGTACAGGGCGTACGGCGGTTTATTGAGATGACGGGAGATAATCCACGTCTTACTGCCACAACGCTGCAAACGGTAGGTCTGAAGGGGTGGGATGGCTTTACGCTGGCAATAGTGAACGGATGAACATGTGTGCCGGAGGGTTCCCCTCGCCCCCGAGGGGTGAGGGAATTGTGCACTGCCCGATTACTTTACGGGGGAACCCTCATCCCACCGGGAGAGGGATTCCCGGGTAACTGCTACGCTGAAACCTGCTCCATTGCCTGCAAAATACGTTTATCCGAAATCGGATATGGCGTTCCCAGCTGCTGAGCGAAGAAGCTGACGCGCAGCTCTTCAATCATCCAGCGGATCGCCTGCACGTCTTCATCTTCGCGGCGCGCCGGAGGTAACTTGTTCAGCCACTGCTGCCACGTCTGCTGAACGCTCTCCACTTTCAGCATCTGCGCGCGGTCACGATGTGGGTCGATGGCCATTTTCTCCAGACGTTTTTCTATCGCCTGCAGGTAACGCAGGGTGTCACCCAGACGTTTAAAGCCATTGCCGGTAACAAACCCACGGTAAACCAGCCCCGCCATCTGAGCTTTCACATCCGATAGCCCAAGCGCCATCGTCATATCCACGCGCCCTTTCAGGCGTTTGTTGATGTTGAACACGGTTGTCAGGATCTGCTCGACCTGTTTAGCAATTTCCACGACGGTGTCGTTCAGCTCTGCCCGCACCTTATCGTGCAGCGTGGCAAACGCCTCTTCCGACCAGACCGGGCCACCCGCCTCGTTAATCAGCTTATCCACGCCGCAGGAGATACAGTCGTCGATAAGATCCAGCACCTTGCCGTACGGGTTAAAGTACAGACCCAGTTTGGCTTTGTTCGGTAACTTCTCGTGCAGATACTTGATCGGCGACGGGATGTTGAGCAGCAGCAAACGACGCAGCCCGCGCCACATCATCTGCTGTTGTTCCTGTGGATTATCGAACAGCTTGATCGCCACGCTGTCACGCTCATCCACCAGTGCTGGCCAGGCCTTCACTTTATAGTTGCCGCGTTTCTGCTCGTAGCTTTCCGGCAGTTGACCAAAACTCCAGATGTGCAACCCGCTCTGCTCGATACCGTCATCCGCGACGGCAGAGAGTGTTTCCTGAACTTTGCCTTTCAGGGCATCTTTCAGTTCGGTTAGCGAACGGCCTTCCTGCAGTTTTTTGTTTTTATCGTCCACCACGCGGAAACTGATTTTCAGGTGATCGGGCACCTGATCCCAGTTCCAGTCATCGCGATCGATAGTGGTGCCGGTCATACGCCTGAATTCACGTTCAAGAGAATCCAGCAGCGGCAGCTCCAGCGGCGTCACGCGGCCTAAAAATGCTTCGGCATAGTTCGGCGCAGGAACAAAGTTACGGCGCACCGGTTTTGGCAGCGATTTAATCAACGCAATCACCAGCTCGCGGCGCAGGCCGGGGATCTGCCACTCAAACCCGCACTCTTCCACCTGGTTTAACAACGGCAACGGGATATGCACCGTTACACCATCGGCATCCGTTCCCGGTTCAAACTGATAGGTCAGTCGCAGCTTGAGGTTGCCCTGGTGCCAGAAGTTCGGGTAATCGAGCCTACTGACCGACTCCGCCCCTTCCTTGATCAACATGCTCTTCTCAAAGTTGAGCAGGTCAGGCGTCTCTTTGCTGACTTTCTTCCACCAGTTGTCGAAATGACGGGCAGAAATCACATCGTGGCTGATGCGCTGGTCGTAAAACTCGAACAGTGCTTCATCGTCCACCAGAATGTCGCGGCGACGGGATTTATGCTCAAGTTCTTCAACTTCAGCACGCAGCTTAAGGTTTTCACGGAAGAACGCGTGGCGCGTCTGCCAGTCGCCTTCAACCAGCGCATGACGAATAAACAACTCGCGGCACAGCGCCGGGTCAATCTGGCTGTAGTTAACCTTACGCGCCGCCACTACCGGCAGGCCATAAACGGTCACTTTTTCGGTCGCCATGACCGCGCCCTGCGCCCGCTCCCAGTGCGGTTCACTGTAAGCGCGCTTCAGCAGATGCTGAGCAACCGGCTCAACCCATTCAGGATCGATACGGGCAGCAATACGCCCCCACAGACGGCTGGTTTCCACCAGTTCGGCCACCATGGTCCACTTCGGCGGTTTTTTGAATAAACCAGAGCCAGGGAAGATGGAGAAACGGGCGTTACGTGCGCCGGTAAACTCCTGTTTTTCGGCATCTTTCATCCCGATATGGGACAGCAGACCGGTCAACAGCGCGATATGTATTTCACGGTATTCAGCCGGTTCGCTGTTCACCGGAATACCCAGTTCTTTCACCACCTGGCGCAGCTGAGTGTAGATATCCTGCCACTCGCGCACGCGCAGGTAGTTAAGGAAATCCACACGACACTGGCGGCGGAACTGATTCGACGACAGCGCTTTCTGCTGCTCGCCGAGGTAGTTCCACAGGTTCACAAAGGCGAGGAAATCGGATTCTTTATCGTGGAAGCGACGATGTTTCTCATCAGACGCCTGCTGTTTATCCATCGGCCGCTCGCGCGGATCCTGAATGGAAAGCGCCGAAGTGATGATCATCGCCTCGCGCACACAGCCGTGTTTCTGCGCTTCCAGCACCATACGTGCCAGACGCGGGTCAACCGGCAGCTGGCTGAGCTGACGCCCCTGCGGGGTCAGTTTATACGCCGTTGCCTGTTCGTCAGTGGTGATGGCCCCTAACTCTTCCAGAAGGCGCACGCCGTCCTGAATGTTGCGTTTATCCGGTGCTTCCACAAACGGGAACGCGGCGATATCACCCAGCCCCAGCGCGGTCATCTGCAGGATGACGGACGCCAGGTTGGTACGCAGGATCTCCGGGTCGGTAAACTCCGGGCGCGACAGGAAATCGTCCTCGGAATAGAGGCGAATACAAATCCCTTCCGATACACGGCCACAGCGCCCTTTACGCTGGTTGGCAGAGGCCTGTGAAACCGGCTCAATCGGCAGACGCTGAACTTTGGTGCGGTAACTGTAGCGGCTGATACGCGCCGTACCCGGGTCGATGACATATTTAATGCCCGGTACGGTCAGCGAGGTTTCCGCCACGTTGGTTGCCAGCACGATGCGACGCCCGCTGTGCGCCTGGAACACACGGTTCTGTTCACTGTTCGACAGGCGTGCGTACAACGGCAGGATCTCTGTATGGCGCAGGTCGCGCTTGCTGAGCGCATCAGCGGTATCGCGAATTTCACGCTCGCCGCTCATAAAGATCAGGATATCGCCCGCGCTTTCGTTCCCCAGCTCATCGACGGCATCGAAAATAGCCTGCAACTGGTCGCGCTCGGTATCATCCGCCTCTTCAACAATCGGGCGATAACGCACTTCCACCGGGAAAGTACGGCCAGAAACTTCGATAATCGGTGCATTGTTGAAATGCTTCGAGAAACGTTCCGGGTCGATGGTCGCGGAAGTAATGATGATTTTCAGATCCGGGCGACGTGGCAGCAGCTCTTTCAGGTAGCCGAGCAGGAAATCGATATTCAGGCTGCGTTCATGCGCTTCATCGATGATGATGGTGTCGTACTGCATCAGCAGCCTGTCCTGCTGGATTTCGGCCAGCAGAATACCGTCGGTCATCAGCTTGACCATGGTGTTATCGCTAACGTGATCGCTGAATCGCACCTTGTAACCAATGCAACCGCCCGGCTCCGTTTGCAGCTCTTCGGCAATACGGTTCGCCACGGTACGCGCCGCCAGACGACGCGGCTGCGTATGACCAATCAGCCCTTTCACACCGCGCCCCAGCTCCATGCAAATTTTCGGCAACTGGGTGGTTTTCCCGGAACCCGTTTCCCCCGCGACAATCACCACCTGGTGGTCGCGCACGGCGTTAAGGATGTCCTGTTTTTTCTGGCTGACAGGCAGGTTTTCCGGGTAGGTGATATCCGGACGTGCGGCTTCGCGCAGCACAACCTTCCCTGCTGCCTGTTCAATCTCTTTCGCCATCTCCTGGTAAATGGCCTGTTGTGCATCAGGATTTTTAACCTTCTTGACCCCGTGCAGACGGCGGGCAAACCGCTGTTTGTCGCGCAGCATCAACGAATCAAGCTGCTGCAGGAGCATCGGGAAGGTTAATTTTTGTTGTTCTGTCATAGCGTTAACGGGCAGTGCTCTGCCGGGTAAAATCTCATTTTAATGATTGCTATAGAGTACCACATTGGCGCTTTCAGTGCCTTATTCAAAAAATTCGAACATAGACTTCGATATATTGCGCTATCTCTGCGACAGGATTGTGAATAAAGTGTCAACAAGCAACGGGGCACCCCCCTTCAATCAAATGCAAAACAGGAATCACCCATGAGCAAAGTATTAGTTTTGAAATCCAGTATTCTGGCAGGGTACTCTCAGTCTGGTCAGTTGTCTGATTACTTCGTTGAGCAGTGGCGTGAACAGCATCCTGCTGATGAAATCACCGTACGTGACCTGGCTGCCCGCCCAATTCCTGTGCTGGATGGCGAACTGGTTGGCGCGCTGCGTCCAGGCGACACCCCACTGACCTCACGTCAGCAGGAAGCGCTGGCTCTCTCTGATGAGCTGATTGCTGAACTGCAGGCGCACGACGTCATCGTGATCAACGCCCCAATGTACAACTTCAACATTTCAACTCAGTTGAAGAACTACTTCGACCTGGTAGCGCGTGCAGGCGTAACCTTCCGTTACACCGAGAATGGCCCGGAAGGTCTGGTTAAAGGTAAACGTGCTGTGGTTCTGACCAGCCGTGGCGGTATTCACAAAGATACCCCAACTGACCTGGTTACACCGTACCTGAGCGTCTTCCTGGGCTTCATCGGCATCACCGACGTGAACTTCGTGTTCGCCGAAGGTATCGCTTACGGCCCGGAAATGGCGACCAAAGCGCAGTCTGATGCGAAAGCCGCTATCGATGATTTCGTAGCCGCCTAAGATTTCCCCCTCTCACCGCCTGGTGAGAGGGTTTTTCTTTTTCCCGCCATTTCGTTATTATCCGCACCCACTCTCCTGTCGGGCTGCCTGATGTCTGCGATTATTGATACTTTTATTGCCCCGCCGTGCTTTGCGGAAATAGAGATCCTCTGGCAGGATGACGACCTTATACTGATCAACAAACCTTCAGGGTTGTTGAGCCTCTCAGGTAAAAACCCGCAAAACCTCGATTCTGTACACTACCGCCTGGTACAGGCCTTCCCCGGCTGCACGCTGGTGCATCGTCTTGATTTCGGCACCTCCGGGCTGATGGTGATTGCCCGTAATAAGGCGATCAATGCCGCACTCTGCCATCAGTTCAGCCAGCGCGCCATCAACAAGGTTTATACGGCTCTGCTCTGCGGGCATGTGGATAACAACGAGGGGGTCATTGATGCACCGATTGCCAAAGATCCGGCGCTGTTCCCGCTAATGTCGATTTGCGCCATCAACGGCAAACCAGCCCGCTCCCGTTATCGGGTGGTAGAGCGAATGTTTCAGGAACAGGAAGACGGAACGGTGTTACCGTTGACGCGCGTGCAGCTGAAGTGGTCTACTTAATTTGGACACGACCTGAGGTTCTTTGTCTTTCCATCTCGGCAGGTGTTAACCCTCCGTTGTTTTTATGCGGCCTTACCCGGTTGTAATACCCACTCAGGTACTGAACCACATCCTTCACTGCTTCACTTCTGTTTCGGTAGCCTTCACGTAACAACCATTCCGTTTTAAGACTCCGGAACAGCCTCTCTGCAACGGCATTGTCCCAGCAGTTTCCTTTGCGACTCATGCTGAGTCTGATGCCGTACAGCTTCGCTATGTCCCTGTATGACATGCTGGCATACTGAGAACCCTGGTCAGAGTGGAACATTAATCCTTTTGGACGGCCCCGGTTTTCCCAGGCCATTGTAAGGGCATTCTGCGCCAGCTGGCTGTCAGCCACAGACGAGAACGCCCAACCCACCACTTTTCGCGCGTATAAATCCAGTACCACTGCCAGATACAGCCAGCCCGCTTGTGTTCTGATAAAAGTGATATCTCCACACCACACATTATCCGGTGCATTTACCGTAAAATTGCGACTGAGATGATTTTCCGCCAGATTAGACTGCCGGTTACACAGGCGATAGCGGTGTTTTCCGGGCTGCCTGCTCACCAGACCGGCTTCTTTCATCAGTCGCCCGGCCTTGTAACGCCCAACGTTTTCTCCTTCGCGGCGAAGCAGTAAAGACAACGTTCTTGCTCCGGCTGAGCCCCGCCCAAGACGGTGTAGCTCGGCCACCCTTCGCTGTAGGGCAATTCGCGTCGTATCCGGTTGTTTCTGGCGTTTGCGATGGTAGTAAACCAGACTCCGGCAAACGCCGAGGACCGCACAGAGCTCTTTTACGCTGTATTCCTGGCTCAGGGCGGCGACAAGTTTCAGGGCTTGCTGGCGTCCGACATCAGCAAAGCTGTAGCCTTTTTTAATATCTCCTTGTCCCTCTCAAGCCGCTGAACCCGTTCTTCAAGCTGACGAATGTACTGCTGCTCTGGCGTGAGCGGAGGAGCCGGAGAGGGGATGCCCTGACCGGATAAAACCAGGCCACCACGTTCAATTTCAAGCTGTCTGACCCAGCGTCTCATGGCCGTGACACCGACATCAGAGGCTTCGCAGGCCTGGCGGAATGAGTAGCCATGGTCAAGGACCAGCTCAGCGCACTCGCGTTTAAACTCTGGGGTAAATCGGCGTGAATTCATTTTTTGCACCTCATCAGTTATTTAATTTATAACCTCTGAACGTGTCTAAAACTATTAAACCACTTCAGGGCGGAGGTAACCTCCCTGTAAAGCCGCCCTCGCCGCGCATCCCTGCGCGTCGCCCCGGCCTTCAGGAAACGCTTCGGCGATTTTCAGCCGGACTCACGCTCCCTCAACCTTCTTCATCGCCTGAATGTGGCACGGGTGTTGAGTCCCCGCTGAAATCGGCGAACCGGAGACCGGATGACAAGGGCTGGACGCCAGGGATGGCGGCCAGAGGCGAAACGAGACAGGACAAAATTGCCGGGAGCAATTTTGAACAACGCTTGCGTTGGCCCCGAAGGGGCGAGTCCCAGGGATGGGACGAGTAATCTTGAGTCGAGCCGACCGCAGGCAGCGGGTCGGGAGGTGAGTGCAGTGCGAAGCACCGATTTCTCTGCGGGGCCGCGGGGATAGATAAGGGGGCCGCGGTGGCCCCCTTATCCCGTTCACAGGTTGTGAGCGTATTATTTTCTGCGGATAGTAAGGTGAACGGAATTATCCACCATGCTTAACTGACAAGCATTAGGCGCGATGCCCGTTTTTTTCCCCGTAAATTTGAGGAATCATCGAGCCTGATTATAGTTACTGATACATCGCTTACCCCATCTCTCCCCTGGACGGGAAAACAACGCCAATGGAAAAACGAAAAAATTCGCCACCCGAACGTGCAACATGGCCGACGCGTCAGGCAATGGTACTTCACGGACTGGCAATGAACCTGCCGTGGCTGGCGTTTGTCAACGTGAGCTTTGCGCTCATGATCCTGCTACGCAACGTCCTGTTTCAGGACAGCGATACGCTTTACCCGATCCCGCTCCACCTGACGCGAATTGTCGATGCATCAATGTTCGGCATCATTATGCTGTCAGCCGCCTTAATCATCATGGCCTGGCAGCGCATTGCCGGTATCAGCGTTGTTCTGTTCGTCTGTAGTGCAATCTGGTCGATAACCTGTTACTGGTTTATCACCGACTGGCAACTTCCCCACGTCTGGCCGCTGTGTGCCATCCTGCTACTGGCAGGCCTGACGGCGCTGTATTTCTACCCGGAAGGATTATTGTCCTTCATGTTACCGCTCTGGCTCACCCTACCCGTTGCCAGTTGGATGCTAAATGACGGGGTCAACATTCGCTTTGCCACCATCTGGATAGTCTTCACCCTGATCCTCATCTGTGGCCGTTTTATCCTGCTGAGCTGGTTTGATGAAGCCTGGCGGCGTAATCAGCAGAACCAGCTGTTGATCTCTCGGCTGGATGCGCTGGCGCACCAGGATCCGCTGACCAAAACCGCCAACCGCCGGGCAATGGAAAACGTGCTGAACAATGCGGTTGACCAGGGTAAACCCTTCTCATTGATTATGCTGGATATTGATGATTTCAAACGCTACAACGACACTTACGGCCACCAGGCAGGAGACGAATGCCTGGCGCGTGTTGCGGACGTGCTGAAGCAAACGGTGCGCACACCGAATGATGTGGTATCGCGCTACGGCGGTGAGGAGTTTGTGGTGATCCTCTTCAACTGCAAGGAGAGCATGGCGGAACAGGTTGCCGCACGTATTCAGGAGGGGCTGCGCATGGCGGCTATTCCACACGTTGCCTCAACGGTCAGCGACCACGTTACCGCCAGCATGGGGATTACGGGAATGACGGCGGGACTTACCGCCCACGAGATCATCGCCCGCGCCGATGTTGCACTTTATCAGGCTAAAAATGCCGGGCGGGATCGCTGGTCTTTGTAAAAATGCCGGGTGACGGCTACGTCTTACCCGGCTTTGCTTTTAGTAGCGCACACAAACCGATTTGGTTTCACACCATCCATCCAGCCAGTCCGGGCCGAAGTCGCGCCCGGTGCCGGACTGCTTCATGCCGCCAAACGGCAGGTTGGCGTCGATCAGCGTATGGCTGTTCACCCACACGGTACCCGCCTGTAGCCTGTCGGTATATTCCAGCGCCTTGCTGATATTCTGCGTCCAGACGCTGGCCGTCAGCCCGTATTCAGTGTCATTTGCCAGCGCCAGTGCTTCTTCACCATCGGCCACGCGCACCAGGTTCACCACCGGACCAAAGACTTCTTCACGGGTCAGCCTCAGTGCGGCATCCGGGTTTACCACCAGCGTCGGGGAGACGTAATACCCCTTGCCATCCGGGCCTCGGTTGCCGCTGATAAGCTCCGCGTTGTGCGACTTCGCTTCATCAAGGAAGGTCTGTACTTTATCGCAGTGCGCACGCGACACCAGCGGATTAATAAACGCCTGGGGTGACATACCCGGGCCAACGCTCAGGGATTTCACCGCCTGTTCAAAGCCGCCGACCAGCGTGTCAAACAGCGGTGCTTCAATGTAAATACGGGAGCTGGCCGCACAAACCTGCCCCTGGTTAAGGAAGCTGCCGGTCATCAACCCTTCAATTACCCACGCAGGGTCGGCATCTTTGAGCACAATGGCCGGGTTTTTACCGCCCAGCTCCAGGGTAACGCCCGTCAGCGTATCCGCCGCCGTGCGCGCAATCTGTTTACCGGTCGCCGTTGAACCGGTAAAACTCACTTTCGCAATATGCGGATGCGACGTCAGCGCAGCACCACACACTGCACCGCTCCCCGTCACCACGTTAAACACGCCGTCAGGAATGCCCGCTTCGCTTGCCAGTTCCGCCACGCGTAGCATGGTCAGCGGCGTGGTCTCCGAAGGTTTGATCACGATGGAACAGCCAGCGGCCAGCGCAGGCATCACTTTCCACATGCCGATCATCAGCGGGAAGTTCCACGGCACAATCCCGGCGACGACACCCACCGGCTCTTTGCGCGTCCACGCCTGGTAACGAGCCCCCTGCGGCAACGGGATAGAGAGATCGAGAGTCTTCCCGGCAATTTTGGTGGTCAGCCCGGCGGTATAGCGCATCCAGTTCAGGGTGCAGCCCACTTCAAAGGCTCGGGAAATGTTAATCGATTTCCCCTGCTCCAGCGTTTCCAGCTGCGCCAGCTCTTCGCTGTGCTGCTCCACCAGGTCAGCAAAATGCAGCAAGATACGTTCGCGTTCTGCCGGGAGTTTCCCCGCCCAGCGGCGACCAACAAACGCGCGCCAGCCGGACATCACGGCACGGTCAACATCATCTACGCTGGCATCTGCGGTTGACGCAATCACCTCTCCCGTGGCCGGGTTAAACACGTTCAACCGTTTTTCGCTGTCGGATGCAGTCTGACGGCCTTCAATCCACAGGCCATGATGTCGGTCCAGAAACTGCTGCACGCCAGGCAGTACGGCTACCAGTGATTCAGACATAAGGTACTCCTTCGTTATTATTCGCAGGGTGTTACTGCAGTCTAAGAGGGCTTTCGCATTCCTGCTTTTATCTCTGTGACATTCGCTTTGCCACCTGTGACAGGCTCCGCAATTCGGGATAATTCCGGCTTATAACGCTGTTCCCGGTGAGTGTTCTTTCCTATAGTCAGCCTCATAGCTCTGACAAAATGCAACACAAATGCAACAATACGAACACATTGACGGTGCGGCGAGATAAACGATGGCGGGTGCAAGCGAACAGGAAAAGTATCAGCAGTGGCTGGCGCAAATTAACCAGGTTTGCGGGCATTTCGACGCGCGTCCTTTAGAGGGACAATTCATTGGTGAACTGGAAACCAGCTATGCCCGCAGCCTGAAGCTAAGCACCGTGACCGCAGGTAGCGTAAACCTGTTTCGTACCCGTCAGGAGATAAAAAACGGCAACGATGCCTGGTTCTATACGGTGTTTCAGCTCGACGGTAGCGCAGAGATTGAACAGGACGACCGCCGTGCCATTCTCAACACTGGTGACATTACCCTCCTCGACGCCTCGCGCCCCTGCTCCATCTACTGGCAGGAAAAATCCCGCCAGATTTCGCTGCTTGTTCCTCGTCAGATTATTGAGCAACAGTGCCGTTTTCAGGAAGTCAGCTGCGCACTCACGCTGTCGCGCAGTCTGCCGACCGTACAGCTAAGCCATCGTTTGTTGCAGGAGAGTATGGGAAATGCCGACCTGAGCGATATAGAAAGTGAAGCGGCGCTGGAAGCGATGGTGTGTCTGTTACGCCCGGCCTTTCAGCAGCGTGAGTCTACGCAGCCACGTAAAGAGCGCCAGTTCCAGAATGTTCTGTCACTGATTGACGACCATATTCAGTCTGAAGCCCTGCGCCCGGAATGGATTGCCACAGAGAGCGGAATGTCGGTGCGCAGCCTGTACCGTATGTTTGCCGATAAGGGGCTGGTGGTCGCCCAGTATATTAAAAACCGCCGTCTCGACCTCTGCGCGCAGGTGCTGCGCTCCGCCAGCGATGATGAGAAGCTGGCGGGAATTGGCTACAGCTGGGGGTTTGCCGACCATAGCCATTTCTCAACGGCGTTTAAGCAGCGCTTTGGCGTGTCGCCCGGCGAGTACCGTAAGCGTTGCCGCTAACTACTTCTTCAGCCACTTACCGTTAATACCCTTCACGTATTCGCCCGGCTGTGCGCGATCCACCAGTTTTTGCCCTGCCATTTTTGCCACTTCATCAACCGGTAAATTGTTGCTGTCGGCCAGCTTTTGATAGTTTTCCGTGCGCGCGGCGTTGATGCGGTTAACCAGCGCCAGGGTTTCTGCATCTTTCGCGATCGGGGCAATATAACCGCTCAGCGTCTCCCCAACGCGCCCCTGCGCACGCGCGTCGTTCAGCGTCAGCGTGGCGGCCTGCACGTTCATCCCCAGAGCCAGTAAAATGAGAGCTAATGTGCGTTTCATGGCGTCCTCAGAACAGATCGCTGCGTGATTTCAACAGGGTTTCAACGTCTTTATCGACCTTAATATGGATCTCATGTTCGATTTTCACGTTCATGTTGATGGTAATCGGCTCCTTCGGTGCTGCGACTTCAATGCGCGGCGTACAGCCCGTCAGCATCGCGACCACAGCAACGGTGAGCACACCAGCCATCTTTTTCATTGTTGTTCCTCACTTTCCTTGCCAGTCGAACTGCGGGTACTGGGTATTGCCGCGTGTTGCTCAAACCAGGTTTGCAGGTTGTCCCCAAAACGCAAGCTGCGCCAGAGGGTAAAGACATTCTCGTCATGGGTGTAGTTCAGGTTCACGGAGCTGCTTTTACCCTCTACCCGGCTCGTCCCCTTGATGGTGGCCTGCATGGTTAATTCGCCCAGATTATCTAAATTGATTCTCGTCCACGAACGTGAGATTTCCATATAGCGGAGCCAGTTGATTGCCGCGCCCGCTACCATATTATCGTTCACAATCGCATCAGCCGTATCTTTATCAATACGCAGCGTCATTGGCCCCGGGTTGGTCAACCAGCCATCTTTGATGATCCATTTTTCATTCTCCAGCCAGAACGGTAGCGCACCGCTCACCGGACCTGACACGGCAAACTGCTTCGGATTGACGGCGCTAATCAGTTCGCTGGAGGAGATATTGTCAACACGTAGAAGTGCGGGATCGTGCTGCGGCATTCTCAGTTGTTGCATGGTGATTTTCCCGCCGAGCGCTTCAACCTTCACGTTGGTGAGCAACAGCGGGTTTTCCTCACTCCAGGGATAGTTCCCCTGGAGATCCGCCGTGATATTCCGCGCGGTCACCAGGTTTTCCACTTCGCCAATGCGCAACGTAACCGGGCCACGCGTTCCCAGCGACCAGGTGCCCTTGCTAAACCGGAACGGCAGAACGAAGTCGACGCCGTTGATTTGGTTATCAGGCATCCAGGCGCTACCGGATTTCAGTACCCCGTGCCCGCCCGCCTCAAAACCTTGATCGGCAGCCGCAGAAAACGCGACCTGCGCATAGAGTTCACCTTCACGCAGCGTCATTTTCCAGTCCGGTGGGATCAACGACTGGAAAACGGTGAGAGACTGCTTCGGCCACCACGCTTGCCCGCGAAGACGTTCACCATCCCAGCGACCATTCATCTGAACCGGGCCGATTTTATCGGCATGGAGGTCGCCTTTGAACTGGAACAGCGTCGGGTCGGAACCGTCAACGCTGAAGGTCAGCACCGACGCTGGCAACACACTCCCCCCTGAGAACGTGGTTTGCCCGGCATTTAACGACAGTGCGCCACTGAATGCCGGTTTCGCGGGATCGCGTAGCCAGCGGATCGGTTTATCCAGCACCAGACGCGGTTTGCTGACCAGCATTGTTTCATACTGAAGTTTGTCGAACCCCGTCGACAGATCCGTCAGCGAGATCGCTGTATCGCGCCATTCCCCTTTACCAGCCACATCCCAGCGCGCGTTCATCGGCGTGAAGTTCCCTTTGCCCCAGTAACGCCACTGCCACAGACCGCTGTCCGGTAAAAAATCGTTGGCCTGGCCGTCCAGATGCAGCTCAAAATCCCCCATTTCATTTTCATGCGCCCGCAAAATGGCCTGCAGGCGACCATCCACGCCTTTCTGCGCCAGCTTCACGCCCGCCAGCGGCCAGCGGATTTCATCAATATTGAGGGAGTTAATGACGCGGCCACGCGAACGCAGCAGTGCGCCGGGTTCAAAAGTGAGCTGCGGATCGTTCAGGCTTCCGGTCAGTTTTGCCGGGAGTTTGGCATACAGGACAAAATCGTTTTGTTTGGCTTCACCGCTCAGATGGAGCGGCATGTCACTGTTTTCCATACTGAGCTTGCCCGGCCCAATATTCAGTACCGCGTTCCCTTTCCCTGCATCGCCGTGGGTGAGCACATTCAGGCGTCCGGCAATTGTGGCTTTCTCCAGCCCTTGTTGCCAGTTGTCGATCCGCATACCCATTCGCCCACTCATCGGCATGCCTGACAGGTTCCAGTTCCAGCGCCCGTCACTGATATTCAGTTGTTCCGCCGTTATTTGCCACGGCAGATCGAGCAGCGGATCGGGGTTATCACGCGCCATGACCACCAGCTGCCCCTGGTTTTCTTCCCAGTTCAGATCGGCATCAACCAGAGACGTTAACTGTGGCACGCTAAAGGTGGCGAGCGCATGGCCTTTCACCGGCACGCCGTCCGGAACCAGTGGTAACGTAAACTCACCCACCAGTTTCACAGGCTGCGGGTAATCCGGCAACAGAGCGTCCAGTTGGCTGATGGTCAGCGTCTGGCCACGCAGTTTTCCCTTGATGCTCACCTGCTCACCTTTATAGGTGAGCGCCTGAATGGCTGGCGTCAGCGATGCGTGGAGTTCTCCCTGCCACTGTTGCCAGGGGGAAAGCGTCAGGCGGTGAATGGTGAGCCAGGTATTCGGCAATACAGCCTGCCACTGCGCCAGCGTTTTGGGTGCCACCGTGGATGGCGCAGTGGCAGGCAGCTTGCTGAGACACGCCGAATTAAGCTCAAGCGCACCAATATCAATGTTCCAGCGGCTGGGATGTGACAGCGTCGCGTTTTCTACGCGAGCCATTTCGCAATCCTCAACCAGATAGCGAAGATCGGGGATTGTAATGGCGTGACGCGTCAGTCTGGGGCTTTTTTCAAAAGCGATACGTGTCCCGACAGGCAGCCAGATCCCGGCTAGCGTCGGTACCCACTGCGCGAACGTCATCAGCAGCGTCAGCGGCAACAAAATCAACAGCAGTAAAAGCGCGATTGCGGCTTTATATTTACCCTTCATGGGCAGTTAATATCCTGATTTAGCGAAATAATTAAGCCGACAGTGCCGATCATTGTCGCATGTTTAGTCATTCAGTTGAAGTGAGTGACCGTTTTAAGGATAGATGCTCTCACACTATGCGGTGAATTTTTTATTTTTAGCTATCTCAATAATTTATTTATTATTCAATGCGTTGAAAATCATCGCGAGTGGCTAATCGCGCAGAATAGTAGCAAATTATCAGCCCCAATTTATACACCAGGATTCCTGGTTATCGCCCCAAAATGCGCTTTTTTGCGTCGCGTTTTCTTATCAATCCCCCACTGACCTTAGCCAGACGCTTCAGTCAGTAATGCGGACTGCACAGCAGGTCGTGTATTAATTCTTGCCATATATGCTGACAGCAAGGGCCAGCAATTCAGGTCGATGGAAAAGAATTTACACCAGCCAAGTACGGTGAAAAGGTAGGCATCAGCAACACTGAACGTTGAACCCATCAGATAGGTTTTACCGTTGAGCTGATCCTGAAGATAATTGAACCGCCGGAACAGCTTCTCTCGATAAATCGACTTAACGTCTTCGGGCAGTGAGGGATTGAATAACAACGCTGAGCCAGCGTGTATTTCACTGGTGATAAAGTTAAGCCATTCCTGCAGACGCACCCGCTCCCAGCTGCCCGCTCGCGGTGCCAGCCCGATTTCCGGTTTAAGATCCGCGAGATACTGCACAATGGCAGGTCCTTCAGTGAGGAGCTTTCCATCGTCAAGTTCAAGCGCAGCGACATAACCTTTAGGGTTAATGGTCAGGAAATCACGTCCATCAGCGGTGAGCTTGCTACGGTTGTTCACTTTAACCAGTTCAAACTCAAGCTCCAGTTCACGCAGCACAATGTGTGGTGAAAGCGAACAGGTATCCGGGGCGTAATAGAGTTTCATTTTGTCTCCTTTTGAATGGAAAAGTTTTAATCAACGTTTAAGCCGATCCTGAAAACACTCTGCTTAATATGAATCTTTCTGTAAAATTAATTGTTCATAAACTCACTATTAGCTGAGCTACTGATACTCATGATGAATCTTTTGCACTGGCGCTTATTGGTCGCAGTGGCCGATGCCCACAATATTTCGCGCGCCGCTGAGGAAATTGGCATGACGCAGTCTGGTGCCAGCCAGGCTATCGCTCAGCTAGAGGCGTCACTTGGGTTTCCTGTTTTCACACGTGAGCGGCGATATATCGGCGTCACCGCCCTGGGTGTGCAGGTTGTCGAACATGCAAGGAGCATGGTATTGACGCTGAATGCGATCCGTTTGCTGGCAGATGAGAGCCGGGAGTTAAACAATGGGCGCATTCGCCTGGCCAGTTTTCCCTCCGTGACGTCCACGTTTTTGCCCAGGTTATTGCGGGACTTTAAGCGCCTGCATCCCGGTATTGAGGTAGTGCTCCTCGAAGGTACAGACGAGGAAGTCGAGGAGTGGCTTGCAGCAGACACAGTTGAACTCGGGGTTGTCATGAACCCCGCCCCCGGGCGTGCAGATGTTGTTTTAGGCAAGGATGCCTGGGTAGCGGTAATGCCCGCCCGTCATCTGCTGGCAGGTCATGCCAGGGCATATGGCATAACGTTAGAACAACTGGCAGATCAGCCCTTTATCCTTGCTACCGGGGGGTGTTTAGTGAATGGACGCAGCCTGATGGAAAATGCGGGCTTGCAGCTCACTGACGTGCGCGTGAAAGTTCGCGATTGGGTCAGCGCCTGCATGTTGGTAGGTGAAGGTATGGGCGTCGCACTTGTACCAGAATCAGCCCTACCGGAGGAATTACACGGCCTGTGTGTAGTACCGCTGACCCCTTCCCTGCATCGTGAATTTGGACTGGTTTGTTCGCCATCCGGAAGCGCTTCTGCGACGACCCAGATGCTGCTCAAAGGGCTGGGCAAACGGGAGTCTACGACTTCACGGTGATCGTTTGATCACCTTGTTAAGTGTACGTTTTTGGTACGGAGCGGGCTTGCATGAAAACAGCAAGGTCTGCATTGAGCTGTGAGTTCAACCGATGGATGCAACACACTTCCATATACTGCTGTAAACAAAACTATCACCCACAGCACTTCTTCTCCCCCCACAATTCCTGAATACGCTGCGCAAATCAAAGAAATACCCAAAACCAAGCCATGCCATCCACTTTTATCTGCCATCATCACCTCTTAAAGTGTTCGTACTCAATACATAAGCGCCGTAATCACGAGCATATGGAAACTGCAGCCCATTGCAGTTTCCACATTGTCAACTCACCACTCACCATCTATAATGTTTCCATCCTGGAAATAAGGGGCATGGATGCACGTAGTCTCAAGAGCGCCTTTCGACGCGGCCACCAGACAATTTCCTAATCAAGCACTCGCCCTGCACGATCTTTACCGGGTGCTAAAGAAGGAACACTACCCGTCACCGGACGATATGAGAAAGCGATTCCCCAGCCTGGACAGGATGAAATACAGGGAAAAATGGTGGGTCATTGATGTGGGTGGCGGGCATTTAAGAGTGATGTTTTTTACTGATTTTGAGAGAGGAAAGATTTTCATCAAACACATCAGCACCCACGCAGAGTATGACAAGCTCACGGACCTCTACCGGAGAACGAAAGAATGAATTATGCAGCAGTCATCAAAGCGGCAAACGATCTGACCAACGCGCTCCCTTTCCTGGGCTCAAGCCCGTCGCGACAAGATTATGAGGATGCGCTAGCGCTGGTGGAGTATCTGGTCGAACACGAACCCGATAGCCCGCTGGTGGAGATGCTCACCGCCAAAATCGATCAATACGAAAACGAGTCCCCGGAGTTTGCAGATTTTAACGCGCGTGTTGCCAGCATTCCGTCAGGCGTTGCGTTATTGCGAACGCTGATGGACCAGTACCAACTCACTCAGAGCGACTTCGAGACAGAGATTGGTAAAAAGTCTCTGGTGAGCCGGATCCTTAACGGACAGCGTACGTTAACGCTGGATCATATGCGTGCACTGGCGAAGCGTTTTGGCGTGCCGGTGAGTGCGTTTGTGGGGAATTGATCGATAGCAGGCTCTGTGCACCCAATCCGCGATAATGAGTCGTTTACATACAAGAAGTAAGAGATGCTTATGAAAACGATTGAAGAACTACGAAATGAGCTTCTAAAAATAGGTGAGAAATTAGGGGGAGGCACAAGGCCAAATCATTACTTCTTTATCCCTGACCAACCTGATGGGGTTGCAACTCCCTATCTTGAAGTTCATGGAAAAGAATATCATTTTATCGTCGGTGAAAGAGGCCTTGAGATACAGCGAAAAGTAACGCTCAGTGACGATGAAATTCTTTATTGGTTTGTGGATAGACCCGTAGCGGGGCTGGCCTCAGCTTATGCGGCAAACCATTCATCTGAACGAGAATTTAGAGAGGTTTATTTTAGAAGGCAATATAGTTTAATGCTTTCTATCAAGCCTGAATGGGCAACAAGAAAGCGCAAAGAAATCACTGAGCTTCTCCATTCGCAAAGAAGCGAACGTCGTTAACCCAACCGGCTAGTTACATTTACTGCCCTCTTCCCCTATCTTTTCCTGGTAATTGCCTGCGATACACCATCTGTTATTCTGGCTGGACGTAAGGGATGACAAGGAAGAGAGATGCTGAACCCTGGATTCGTTACCCGCAAAGCGCTTGCTCAGTGGCAGGATGTTCCCGCTTTTCTCCCCCAGTTCCAGTTTCATGAAAAACACCTAACGGTCATTCACACTACCTACCCTGAAAATATTCTGCCGTTGATTGCAAACTTTGACGTCCGGCAAGATGCCGTGATTCGGCGGTTAATGTCTTTGCGTCAATTACCGCAAAAATTACTACGCAATCAGCACCCTGGTTCGAACGGCAACTTTGGCTTGCACAGTTTTACCCTTCTGAAAAACTCTGTATCTGAGCTCTGCTATGGCTTAAGAGGGCAATTCTGGCGTACCGATTTTGGTCTGGAAAACGTTCCGGATGCCAGCGCTTTTCAGACCCCAGCCGCGCCGGGCAGTGCGAAACTGTTGCTGCGCTACAAGGTAACGGAGGTGGCGTCTGGCAAGCATGAACTCTCTACGGAAACATTCATCTACTGTCCGGACAGACGCACTCAGCTAAAAATGTCAGCTTACTGGCTGATAATACGGGCAGGTAGCGGCTGGATCCGCAAAAGGACTCTGAAAGCGGTTAGGGCGAATATTGAAGGACCGGGGTGAAATGCAAAAGTTTACAGTCACAGTTCTTTCATTTTTCATAAGAAAGAAAAAGTCGCTACCAAAGCTTTATATTTTATTTTTGATATCATTCGTAACGACGATGTCATTAAATATCTACATGCTTTACATGTTAATTCCTGGCACTGAGATTAGATATAATGAACTTGTGCCTGTTTTTAGAAATGTGATAACGGCTTTAATTTGGATTCCCTATTTCATTACATCAGTTCGTGTAAAAAGAACGTTTATTCGATAAAAAAGTACGAGTGGCTTCACCATTTTGATGATTGAACAGTCAGAGTTCTATTGATCCACCTCCTGTCATCAAAACCGAGCGGACGGTATCACCGTCCGCTTTTGGCACTGAACAGCCCCCCCTATAACACTCATCGCACACTAAGAAGATCAGAGTATCTTGTGGTGTAACGCGGTGAGAGCATTTCACGCTTCATCTGCCATTGTTGCTGTATGCCCTGCCCGGCAAAGTACAGGATACTTCGCCCATCCTTAGAATTAAGATGATCCAGTACCTCCATTAATTTGTCACTTCCCGCGCGCGGGGCATTCTCATCGAAGAGGTTAAGCTGAGCCACACCCTGGCTGAAGAAGTCACCCAGCATGACACCGGCTTTCTGGTACCGGTGACCCTCCTTCCAGATAGCGTCCAGGCACTTTGTGGCTGCGTTGATGATGTCGCGACTATCTTGCGTTGGGGTGAGTAATTTTACCGATGAACTGTCGCCATAGTACGGTTCATTCAATGCAAACGGCGACGTTTTAACAAACGCCGAGATGAAACGGCAATATTGATGCTCACCACGCAGTTTCCATGCCGCCCGCGCAGCGTAGCTGCAGATGGCCTGCCGCATTTCTTCATAGTCGGTGATACGGCTACCGAAAGAACGTGAACAGACTATCTCCTGCTTCGCAGGTGCAAACTCTTCCAGATTGAGACATGGCTCGCCTCGCAGTTCCCGTACAGTACGCTCAAGCACCACATTGAAGTGTTTCCGGATAATCCACGTACTCTGTTCTGAGAGATCGAGAGCGGTTTTAATACCCATCGCGTTGAGCTTCTTGCTGATACGCCTCCCGACGCCCCAAACATCTTCTACCGGGATTAAAGCCAGTAGTCGACGCTGACGGTCGATGTTCGAAAGGTCCACGACTCCACCAGTCTGTCGCTGCCACTTCTTTGCTGCCTGGTTAGCCAGTTTTGCTATGTAACACTGTTGTTGTACACTTCATAAACAATTCAGTTACATCAATGCAATTACCATATGCTGCCAGCATAAGTGAGAGGCATCTATGTTTCGGTTACATCGAGGTAGCAGCAATTTTCCCTTTCATATCACTAACTCTCTGGGACTTCCACACACAGAGTTAACGCTCTACGCATGCCATGCAGGAAAATATCACTCGGCCAACACTGTTAAAGTTTACGTTCGTTATCTTTTAGTGTTTTTTTCATGGGCAGAGCAGAACGAGGTAGTAAGGCGTCAACAGTGGGATTTATTGGGTAACAGCGCTCAGGTTCGCGCTGTACTTGAATATTTCCTCACAAGTCAGTTGCACTGTACCTTATTTTTTGGGAAAGGTCTTTCAGGTGAGGATATTCGCAAAGTGCAGGTTACCTGGGGAAAAACCTACCGTATAAATCATCTCCTGGCGGCTCTGCGCTCGTTCTATCAGCTTTTAATCGCGATACAGCGCTATACCTATCCGCATCCCCTTGATCTACCTGAGGCCAAAAATATTATTTCAGGGATCCGTGAACGGCAGCTTAATGAGTTTGTGAAACTTAATCAGCGTTTACCGATGCCATCAAACAGCGGTGTTGACCATTGGCGTCCCTTACGACTGGCTTCTTCGTATTACAGAATCAAAGATAATGAATGGACTCCAGAATATTTAGACGATCCAGGGCTGATGGGACGCGTGCTAAAGGCTGGTGAATCGGGGGGCTGGAGCCTGCAGGACACAGCCATTGTTAGAATAATTTTTGATACTGGCTGCAGGATACATGAGGCCTGCTCTTTGACGCTACAGGACTGGCAGATCAGTGGATTTCGCAACACATTCATTGCGTTAAACAAAGGAAGTCGTGGAAAACGAGTCAAGAATATTATCATTACCGATAAAACGTTAAAGATCCTGCTGCGCTATATCCGAAATGACAGACCTGAATTGCAGGCTTATCTCAGCGGTCGTATTGATTTACCGTCTCGCAATATTCAGCCGTTACCAATTTTCGTGACAAAAAGGGGGCACCCGTTAACTTCAGATTATTTCAGACGATACAGATGGACACCAGTGCTCACAGCTGCCGGACTCAATATCCGAACGCATCAGATACGGCATTGGTTTGTCACTATGGCATTAAATGAGATTCACCGCAGCGCTGAGTCAGAAGCTGATTTGCTGCAAAAGCGTGGTGCTCTGCAGGTATTAATGGGATGGCGGTCGGATATGCTTCCAGCCTACGATCAAGCCCGGCAACGTCATGATTTACCACTATTGGCCAGCACAATCCATGCATCTATCGAAAGCAAACAGCTTGAGGTGCCGACCATTTCTAACTTATCTGATCATAAGGAAAGTCATGTTTCATTAATGCTAAAGGAAATGTTTGGAGAAAAATTATGAACGGCGAAAACTTATCTGTCACATTGCACCACCATACTTTATTCTCCGAGCTTATCAAGCGTCAGGAACTTGGAGTATGGTTCAGAGTTGAAGACTTACCCGGGGTGCGTACCGGACGATTTGAACTGAAAAAAAATGTAATGCCCTATATTGAAAACATAGTTGCTAAACTCCTCTACGCCCCGGCCGTGTGTAATCAATCATTTCTTGCATGGGAACGAGACTATCTGACATTCGAATTTTTCATACAAAGCAGCAGATACGCCCTGGAAATAAAGTACCGCTACATAATTTATTGCATTGAGGATGGGCTTAGAAATGGCAATGAAAATTATATACAAAAAATAAAATCGCAATGCAGTTCCAACGAAGAGCAAATTTTTATTCTAACGGGAAAAATAAAATGTGTGAAACCTTCTTTTGATTTGTCTCAATTATCCACATCTGTGTTACAGTTGTCACAACAAGAACGTAAAAAATACATTTACCGGCTATACGATTTTTGTAAGTTTCAGGGGGAAGAATTTAAAACATCTGAAATTTCAGAACGCTATAATGTTGATTTGCATATCATATCAAAATATGGGCATTCTTATGCAAACGAACTGGCTATAAGTTTGCTTGACGAGGATGTCTCCGATGACCTTGCCTACTTTGAATGGAACAGAACAGTAACCACTTTCCGATATCCTCTTCAAAATTCGAAGAAATCACGAGAAATAAGAGCAAAAAAAGTTACTCTGGTCATTGAATATTTAGTTAGAAATAAATGTGAAGTAACTCATTCAGATATAACAAATTTAATTAACCTGGATTATCGGTTAGTAAAAGAGATGGTCAATAAATGGGAGGAAAGCAATAATACTAAAATTACCAGAAGAAGGATCTGGAAAACCATCCCATTAAGCGAACTTATATCCACAATCCATCCACATCTTCATACCATACCGCTAACATTTTTAGATTCATCTCCAACGGGTAAACCGTTGACTGACTCGCAGGTACGTATGATTTATGAAATTAAACAGCCAAGACTCAGGAATACTGCATTTTTCATTATGGCAACCTGTTACAGTAACAGAGTGAATGACATAACCTTTTTCTATTATATGTCCAGATTTCTCTATGCAATGGGGCTGAATGATATAGACAAACTTGACTATGAGTCTTTTTTTAAAGCGTATCATCAGGGAGAGTTAATTCCTGAAGACAATGCCGGACAGCGGGCACGAATAATTCAGACTTATTTTCGATTGTTAGTCAAGCAAGGTGATTATCTAAGCAAACTCAGTGAAAATCAGCGGGAAATATTTTTACCTTTTACTCTGCCGCGTCTGTCAGATGATCTATTCTGGAAAAAATCCACATTGCACAGAGAGGTCTCGCAGGAACAAAAACATAAAAGGAAGTCTAAAACAGCCGTTTTACATCAGAAGTTTTATTTTCTTCGGGATTTTGTGGAAAGGCGAAAGTTACAGATTAATCGGCTTCAACAGGAGATTGACAAGGCTTTTATACTGTTTGAACAATCTGCAAAAAATGCCCCCCTTTTATTTGAGTATACAGAATCTGTTATCATGGAAAATCGGGCAGAGCAGACATATACCCACAGGTTTAAAGTCTGGGATGCGATGTTACTGAGACAAGCACATGAACCGGTTGCAGCAAAAAAAACCTATTCATGGCGAGATATTGATCCCTCTCACACCATTCACAACAAAGATGCTAAGTTTGTCACTTTTGAGGGAAGTTATGATAAACATCATCAGCCTGTTGAAGGGCTTTGGTTCATCGAACTCATCACTCTTGCTGCGTTATCAGGTTCTCCCTCATCTGAAATCACTAGCCGATATGGTGTCTCAAAGGGGTCTTTTCAGGGACCAATAACGACGCCATACGGACCCACGACCAGTCGATGGCAATATTTATTGAGTAAAGATTTAGGTCTGATATTTATCCCTATTGAAATTTTAATGACAGACGCTCTGCTTGCGCATTCTGCCGTGCAGATAATGTCAAAGACTGGCGCTCGGGCGCATGAGTTCCTGCAGATAAGGCTGGTACCTGAGCATCTTTATCGATTGAATCTGACAGAGAATAAAGAATGTATATTATTTAATGCAGTACCTAAAGGGAGAACAAAAGAGGAGCCTTTTTATATTGATAATAAATGCATGGAAAGTTTGTATGAATGGTGGCGTTATCAGATAAGCAGAATGCAGAAATTCTCTGTAATTAAAGCTGCCGCATGTCTGGGGCCAAAATTAAAAAACGCCAGCTACCTCTGGCAAAATGATGAAAAACACTTTACTCAAAAAAATATCAATGGTGCACTTTCCTTCATGTTACACGGTCTTTCGCTAAAAACTTCAACCGGAGAGAATATAAAGGTCACCAGTCATCTGCTCCGGCATAGCTTTGCAACTGAAATGCGCACGCTGAATACACCGCTGGATGTTCTGGCGCAGTTGATGAAGCAAAAAGATGTCAACGTCACTGAGTATTATGCAAGACATACTCCATCTCAACTGATTGAACTACAACAACAAATCTTCACACAACGCCATGATTATACCAAGAGTCATATACGCACTAAAGATGAGATATCTCAGCAGCTTACAGAAGCCGTGGGTAAAGTTGGTGCATTAATACCTGTTATCGGTGGATGCTGTACTATCGCTAACGCATGCCCGGCCAAGTTTGCCTGCATTGGCTGTGCAGGGAACGCCCCGGACCCAGCCAAACGCAGAGATGTTTTAATTTACAGAGAGGCCTGGTCAAAGATGGCTTCTCTGTCCAGAGAACAGAAATTACCGGCGGAAGAGAGAAAAGCGCGAGAAATTATTGGAAGTTGTAACGACATGCTGGAAGAAATGGATCTGATTGAGCAGGTTGACTCCATCAGACGTCATTTACAGCCCCCATTTTAACTTTTGTGAAATACACAATATGGCAAAGAAAAATATGCATGGCATTCTTACCTGGCAGCGCGGGCGTATTGAAAACAGTGTATCGCTGGTTGAAGGCGCGATTGATGAACTATTGGCAGGAAAGCGGAGGATTAGCCTCACTACCATTGCACAAGCATCAAAAGACATAGATCCTGCAGGTAAAGGTGTATCCGCTTCCACTATACTGAGGAACAAGCAATGTCATGCACTATATAAAAAACACTCTTTATCAAAAAATGGTAGTCACAAAAAACATATTTCATTAAGCAAGGCACTTAATGACCCGACCGCATCAGAACTACGGCGGGCTCACCTTCTTGCCAGTAAGGACAAAACAGCCCTTATTACAACAATTATTCTGATTGAACGTGAACTGAAAAAGCTTGAAGAACATAACTGCAATTTGCGGGAGAAAATACTATCGTTTCATCTGCCAAATTCGACGTATTGATATATTAAAGTCATCGGGCGAAGCGAAATATTTGCTGGCATTGGAAAAGAGATACTCGTCTTTACTTAGGCATAAAAAATTTGTCGAATGTCTCAGCTGCATCCTGGCTACACAGCAAATCCTGAACGCTATAATCCATCTTGCCATGCAGTCCCGCCCTGGCGCTCGGGAAATGCAGGGCGCATTGTTTTACGACGACCAAAACAACGTCTCATCCTACCCAGATGGAACATGTCTATATCAAACGCCATTACCTGGCTATCAAGGACTTCAGTGCTTCCTGTGAGGGTAAAATCATCGTTCAACTACGACGCGTTCAGATGCACCAGTGTTCCCAGCATCATCAATGATGCTGCTCCAGACAGGTAGACCATTTCAGTACCCACGCTATTCCTGCGGACACCTGCCTCTTTCGCGCCTGGTTCGGGCCATGCCGACATCTGACAGCGCGTTTTGGTCAGCCTGTAGAGGATCATGAATAGACGCCGTGTTCAATACGGGTGATGAGACGCATCACTTCCAGTGCTCCAGTTTCTGACGCCAGAACGTCAGCAGGTTTTTGCCAGCTCAGAGCCCTGTTATTTTCGTTAAGCCAGTGCTGAGCTGCATCCTTGTCTCCTTCGAACAATTTAACTGCATGGGTTAAGACCCGGATGACGCGAACGATCCGTTCACTCTGGTCGGCTGTAAACCGATCCCTGATGTTACGGTTAAATGCGGTGTTGGGGATGCCCGACATTTTCCTCAGTTCAGCCGGTGTGATCTGTGCCCTGGCAGAAATACGCTTAGCGACTTCGCCTTCCAGCCCCTGATTAATTTTATCCATCAGCGCTATGCCGCTATGTTCCTCTAGGCCAACAACATTCCAGAGATCCCGTGGCTGAGTATGGGGTTCCGAGGGAGAAAAAACTTTCATGGTCATACTTATTCCTTCATTTGGTTATTTTATTATACCATTTGAAGTGTTACTGACGAAATAATCAACAATTAATGCTTCTTTCATGATATGCACGGCACATACCCTGCAGCATAGATATGCTATGCATAACAAAGCGGGAATGACGTTCTACGAAAGTGGCGATAGCAGATAGCGTTCCCAGGCAACATTACATGAAAAGCTGAACGATAACAAAGTATTATGAAGTGAGTTCCACTAACTTCAGCTTAGAATATTAAAACTGGCAACCATCAATGAAATGCTGAATGGCTTTGTTGAATAAATCGAACTTTTGCTGAGTTGAAGGATCAGATCACGTATCTTCCCGACAACGCAGACCGTTCCGTGGCAAAGCAAAAGTTCAAAATCACCAACTGGCCCACCTACAATAAAGCCCTCATCAACCGTGGCTCCATAACTTTCTGGCTGGATGATGAAGCTATTCAGGCCTGGTATGAGTCAGCAACACCTTCTTCACGAGGCAGACCTCAGCGCTATTCTGACCTTGCCATCACGACTGTGCTGGTCATTAAACGCGTATTCAGGCTGACCCTGCGCGCTGCGCAGGGCTTTATTGATTCCATTTTTTCTCTGATGAACGTTCCGCTACGCTGCCCGGATTACAGCTGTGTCAGCAGGCGGGCAAAGTCGGTTAATGTCAGTTTCAAAACGCCCACCCGGGGTGAAATCGCACACCTGGTAATTGATTCCACCGGGCTGAAGGTCTTCGGTGAAGGCGAGTGGAAAGTCAAAAAGCATGGCCAGGAACGCCGCCGTATCTGGCGTAAGCTGCATCTCGCCGTTGACAGTAAAACACATGAAATCATCTGCGCTGACCTGTCGCTGAACAATGTGACGGACTCAGAAGCCTTCCCGGGTCTTATCCGGCAGACTCACAGAAAAATCAGGGCAGCATCGGCAGACGGCGCTTACGACACCCGGCTCTGTCACGATGAACTGCGGCGTAAGAAAATCAGCGCGCTTATCCCACCCCGAAAAGGTGCGGGTTACTGGCCCGGTGAATATGCAGACCGTAACCGTGCAGTGGCTAATCAGCGAATGACCGGGAGTAATGCGCGGTGGAAATGGACAACAGATTACAACCGTCGCTCGATAGCGGAAACGGCGATGTACCGGGTAAAACAGCTGTTCGGGGGTTCACTGACGCTGCGTGACTACGATGGTCAGGTTGCGGAGGCTATGGCCCTGGTACGAGCGCTGAACAAAATGACGAAAGCAGGTATGCCTGAAAGCGTGCGTATTGCCTGAAAACACAACCCGCTACGGGGGAGACTTACCCGAAATCTGATTTATTCAACAAAGCCATGCTGAATTACAATCTAAAGAACAAATCATCTCGAAATAAATAAGAAATAAACCAGCATTCAATTAGCCAACCATTTTCCATAGGCATCAATGTCAATCATTGGCACAGTGCCACTAAATTGAAGTTGCGCAATAAGCCTGAAAAGAAAAGCGGTAGCTGGCTTATTTCCTAGTTCAAAATTGAATTTTCCATCAATGTTATTGAAGTAAAAATGCCCATGTGATGCAACACAACCCATATCAAGTCGTCCATCTGATAAATCCCCATTGAGAGCTTTGTCAAACGACGCCCCCAATGCAGGACTCCAGTCACTTTCAAAAGTCAGTAACCCTCCCAAAATTGGAATGAGTGGTTTTGCTGGATATGTCCCGCCAGCATGCGGAATTGGAAGGCTGGTACGATGAAGTCTGCGAACACTTGCAACTTTTCGCTGTGCATAAGCAACAAGATCTGCTGACGCAGATTGCTTTGCTTCAAAAACCGCATAGACACTTTCTGCTGGAACAATTATTTGTTCATTAAATTTGAAAATGAATGGTGAGTACTGCCTGTCAAAAACAACCACATCAATCTGATCACTAAAATTACCCAAACTATCAACTACAAAAGCATTAGCTGCCTGATAGCGTTTGGGAAGATATGTATCAAGCATTTCAATCCATACTCCTTCACTGGCATCCCCTTTAGCCCCGGGATGGTGGAAAGCTTTACGTGCAGTTCCCAGTCGAAGCTGAATGTCTTCATGTAACGATGCAAATAGTTGAGAAAGCGACCAATCTGACATAATGGATTCCTTTATTCATTAATACTTATACGTTGCATAAGCATGCATGGCCCATAATACTATTTATGGGCTTTTATCTGTTCTATATTACTAGCGGTCAATAAATGCGGGTGTTGGTGTCATTTTATTGACTACCTGTAACGCAGAATGGACTGACACTGCATTATATGGGTAGGCCGCAAGAATTATTGATGGGATTAGCCGCTGCGTAATATCTGAGAAAGTAAATCCAGGAGAATTAGAGTCCCTTGGACCGGTTAACCTGACTAATTCTTCTACCGCCGTGGAATTTAACCCCAATCCCGTAAGTTTTGAATGCAGTAAATAGTGCCGTTGTTCATCATTTGGCCGGGAGAATGTTAAAACTTCAGCCGCACGACGCTGGACAGCTGGATCGAGAGCTTTCAACCGGTTAGTACACATAAGAACTGCCGCTGGTAGTTTCTGATTGGCGATCCGGTCTATTCCGCGAATAAAAGCGTTTACACCAGCACGATCCTCATGGTGCATCTGGGCATTTTCCCGGGACTGAGCCAATGCATCAGCTTCATCAATCAACAGCAAAACCGCACCACGAGCTTTTCCATTCGTGTTTTTTAATTTATCTGCGGCCTCAATGGTGTAATCAAATGCAGCTGAAACCAGCTGAGTCATTTCGCCAACTCTACCTTGCCCTCGGGTAGCAAGGCTCAAAGGATACAACGTAATATCAATATTTTCCTGCCTGGCAACAGCATCACCAATGGTTTCCGCCAGCTCTGTTTTGCCTGAGCCCACGTCCCCAGCCAATACAACTAAAGGCGGCCGTCTGAGTACTGTATCAACAGCCGCACGAGCATCTGGATGATATTTTTTGGCCCATTCCTGAATCCCATAAGGATTTACAAGCAAGCCTAATATTTTTGATAATCGATCTTTGTGCTCATCAAGACCAACTAAACGAGCCAGACGCTCCTGAGGCTCAAAGTCAGGGAAGTTAATACGCCGCTCAAACAATTCATCAAGTGATGGTTTTACGTTCATACAAAATTCCTTACGCTAGTGCGAGTGAGGGAGCGACCACCGGCCGAGTAAGTCTTATCATTTTCGAGGTAGCCATTAATCCCTGGAGACTGGGCACCAACCCGTTTGAATGGTAGATCTTTCAAAGCAGTATCTTTTTCCGATTGAGTAGCATTCAGATATTTCGAGCTATAAGTCATAAAACTGTAGAAGGATGCACCTGATACATCTTTTCCTGGGCGGATTTTTCCGGGATCGTCATCGGTTCCTGAGCCAAGCAAGTCGCCTGCGGTATATCGAAGGGTCGGCTCGATCCAGTTATTATTTTTCTGAAAGCCATAAGAGACCTCACCCAAATATCCAGCCTTAAGAAACACAACCAATTCTTCTTCGTATGCTTCAATGTCGGCATCACTGGGGTAACCATAAAAACGTTGCATCCGCCGCAAGTCAGTTGCAACTTTAGCAGCCATGTGACGAGCGTGGGTTACGCTGAAAGTTTGTGTCTCTGCTACCGTATAACTATAAGAAGACATAATGATTTCACCCCTGGAATGAAGAACCGAAAACTTTCTGCCAATAGGTTACAGTTAATTGCTTGGTTGGTGCATAGAATGCAGCATCAATAGCGTCACCGGCATCCATTGCGGCGTCAATGATGGCGTCCACATTAGACTGCGTATATAAACGAGCAACATTATTAACAGGATTAACGGGATCGATGATCTGCACTAAGTCTGACAACGTGCCTATTTTTGACGCAGGATAATTATCTTCGAAGACAATGCGTTCACGTAATTCGGTGCTCACCAGATAGGTAAAAAATGCCTGTAAAGCTTCCGGATAATTCGAGAAATCCACACCATTATCCAGTAATTTTGCAAGAATCAATTCAATCATGAACGATTTAAAGCGAAAATTCGGTCGCTCTTGCTTCATCAAACGAGCCCAATATTTCGCTAAACGAACAACCTGAGCAAAATGCTTCGGGGCAGCACGCTTGCGGGCTTTGATGAAATCAAGGTGCAGAGGAATACTGGTTTCAAGGAACGAGCCATCTTCCTGGCTTATCAAATGACCTCGCCAGTCAGGTAACCCCGAATACAATACAGGGACAATATCGACATCTAAGCCAGAGCCCCGGAAGGAAACCGTTACAGAGTATGTCTGGGGTTTAACCTGATCAGGACTAAAATTAGGAAATGCTTTACGCAATCTATCAGCAAGATAGTCAAGCAACCCACGTAAATCCTGTGGTGCATCAGAGCCGCTGATATACACAGCCACATCAATATCGTTTAACGAGCGAAGAGCAGTTCCTTTAGCCAGACTACCTGATGGAATCATTCGCTTTAATGAAAAGTCAGGATGATCAGAAAGATACCCTTCCAGTTTGTTCTGTAATCGCTTGGCCTGTTCCCTGAAATCATCAGCCTTTACTTTTGGAAGATTTACCTTATCTTCGGCAAATCGCGCTATAGTTTTATGGTCGACATGTTCTGTTGACATCTCATCCTCACTAGAAGTCTTCACTCTATCCAAGCCGGACGACATGTCATGTTCATTTTCGTCGGCCAAAAAGTTCGGTATAGCGAACTTTTTATAAGAATGAGTGCATTTTTCATACTTGTCAAACTTTTTGTTCGGAATAGTGGTACAATGATGAAAGAGATAAATGAGGAGATGCAACAATGGCAACCCGTCTTGGCGGAAAACTTCGCGATTTGCGTAAACAGCGTGGATTAACGCTGGAAAAACTCGCTGACATGGCTGGACTCAGTAAAAGCTATCTATGGGAACTGGAAAATCGCGAGTCTCAACGTCCTTCGGCAGAAAAGCTCACTGCCCTGGCAGATGCATTGGGAGTTGGGACTAGTTTCTTTTTAGAAGATGATCTTCGAGAACCGGAAGAAAGACATCTTGATGATGCTTTCTTCCGGGGCTATAAAAACCTTGAACCTGAGGCTAAAGCACAGTTAAGAAAAATATTGGACACCTTTAAAAAGGACTTTTAGTTATGTCCGAAAAAGAGATATGGACGCCTCAAAAAGCAGCTATTCGGCTAACAAAAATTTGCGATACTTTCAGTGAGATTCACGGCACAGAACGATTTCCTGTTAACGTTGGTGAGTTGTCTCTGGGGGCAGCAGAGTTATTCCAATGGGCTGACCCTATAGTAAAAATAGAACCCGTTGACATCAAAGGATTTGATGGTGCATTAATTGCCAATGAAGCCCGAAGCCGTTGGATGTTACTTTACAATAACGGTTTAACATCCCCTGGTAGAATTCGATTCACTCAGGCACATGAACTGGGACATTACATACTTCATCGTCTAAATCGTGATGAGTTCAGATGTAGCAGTGATGATATGCTATCCTGGGAAGATAAAAATATTGAATCAGAAGCAGATTTATTTGCTTCTTACTTACTGATGCCATTCAATGACTTCCGTCAACAGTTGACGCCAGACGTTGATATTGAAGTATTACGCCAGTATGCGATTCGTTATGGGGTATCGCTGACAGCAGCTGCATTGAAATGGCTTGAATGTACTGAAGAAAATGCCGTATTCATTTTATCTCGTGACGGGTACATGAAATGGGCCTTTTCCAGCCCGGCGGCTCGTCGTAACGGAGCCTTCTTTCGCACACAACGCAATGTTGTATGTATTCCAGAAGGATCGCTTGCTGCAAACCAGAACGTTTCAATGGAAAGAGCAGGAATGAAGATCCCAGCATCAATTTGGTTCCCTCATGCAGATAAAGACGCTTCAGTTCGTGAAATGAAAATACAATCCGAGCAATATGAATATGTCATAACCCTTCTAATCCTTTCCCGAAAAACAACTGTATGGCCTCCTTTTCATGGGAAAAATGAGTAAAGATCTTTTTCATATAAAGTGGCATGCATGTTTAGCACGCAAAAATAATTAGTTAAAAGTATCAATGCAACTCATTGATATTGTTAAACCTAATAAAAAATAATAGTTAACATGGATCCATAAGGGGAAAAAACTGACTACGGTATTTGTCACCAAAATCGAGCAGCATGAAGATACTGCCAAGGAGTCCCCGGGCAAATACTCCAGCCTGTTTACGGCGTGGGCCAGCAGTTGCGCCATGCGTTTCATTCCGGTTTTCTCAATACCAGCTGATGATATCACAGTGCGGATCTACATATGCTGCTAGCTCATGTGAAAGTTCTCATCATTCAAAAAAAATCACAAAAAACTTGATCACTGTATAAAGCCAGCGTCTTTGTCTGTGCTATCCCGACACCGACAGTAAGATGCGTACGCTTCAAAACCGTCGCGCGGATCTCTTTGCCAAACTCCGTCAGATCCCGGCAATTGCGCACTCCGGTCAGGTCACTGAAGGCCTCATCAATGCTGTAGATTTCCACCTGCGGGCTCATTTCCTCAAGCGTCGTCATCACCCGGTTGGACATATCCGCGTAGAGTTCATAGTTGCTACTGAAGCACACCACCCCATTCTGCCTGAAGAGATCTTTCTGTTTAAAGAACGGCTCACCCATTTTCACGAAGGGTTTTGCTTCAGCTGAGCGAGAGATGACGCAACCATCGTTGTTTGACAAAACGACGACTGGACGACCCTTCAGATCCGGGCGAAAAACAGTTTCACATGAGGCGTAGAAAGAGTTCACATCACACAGTGCAAACATGATCAGACAGCAGATTTCACGATGTACGTCACTACACCAAAAATTTCCAGATTATCTTCACTACCTATAATAAATGGCCTGTATGCGGAATTTTCAGGTTTGAGCATGACAACAGGATGCAGCTGAAGACGCTTAACCGTGAATTCACCGTCGACAGCAGCAATGACGATATCCCCGTGCTCAGCAGTACGGGAGCTATCAACAACCAGCAGATCACCAGCACTGATCCCGGCCTCAATCATTGAATCGCCTGCGGCTTTGACGAAGTAGGTCGAGCTGGGATGAGAAACAAGCAACTTATTGAGATCAATGCGCTGCTCAACGTAGTCGGCAGCCGGACTGGGGGATCCACACTGCACTAAATCACTGAAAAGCGGGATAGCAATAATTTCCCGTAAATCTGCTGGTCTGTAGAATTCCATAATGCACATCTCAATAACTGTTTTTATATACAGTAGTTTCATTTGAGAATACGTGCAAGACACTGGATACGCTATGTCTGTGTAAAGCCTCACCGCTTCGCTTCTAAGTTTCTATCTCGCTTCGAATTATGGTCTTTGTAAATTTTCCGGCGATGGTTTCTTATGCTCATCATTCAGCCAGCATTTGATGTTTGTTCAACGTGGATCGGTGGTATGAACAGGATCAGGTGGACATGCTACACACCAGAATGCCAACGGCAATGTCCCCAGAACGCCCCCAGGATAAATTCATGCTGAAGAAAGTTGTGTAGTTTGAATATCATAGAGTTAATGGGTATAGATGTTCTAAAATAATTCATAGAACCCATTGAATTCAATAATATTTTATAAATTGTAAGAATATTTTAATCATGCTAACGTGGATGCAAAATTAATGGAGAAAGTCTTATGAAACTCGCGATATACAGCACAAAGCAGTACGACAAAAAGTATCTGCAACATGTTAACGAGGCTTACGGATTCGAACTTGAATTTTTCGACTTTCTGCTGACTGAAAAAACAGCCAAAACGGCGCACGGTTGTGATGGTGTTTGCATCTTTGTAAACGACGACGGCAGTCGCCCGGTGCTGGAAGAGTTGAAAAAGCATGGGGTGAAGTATATCGCCCTGCGCTGCGCTGGCTTCAACAACGTGGATCTTGATGCGGCGAAAGAACTGGGTCTGAAGGTGGTGCGCGTACCGGCTTATTCGCCGGAAGCGGTCGCCGAGCACGCCATCGGGATGATGATGTCGCTGAACCGTCGTATTCACCGCGCTTATCAACGCACGCGTGATGCCAACTTCTCTCTGGAAGGATTGACCGGTTTCACCATGTACGGCAAAACCGCCGGTGTAATTGGTACTGGTAAGATTGGCGTCGCGACACTTCGCATTCTGAAAGGTTTTGGTATGCGCCTGCTGGCGTTTGATCCGTACCCAAGCGCTGCTGCGCTGGAGCTGGGCGTGGAGTATGTCGACCTGACGACGCTGTTATCCCAGTCAGACGTTATCTCCCTGCACTGTCCGCTGACGCCGGAAAACTATCACCTGCTTAACCAGGCGGCGTTTGACCAGATGAAAGACGGCGTGATGATCATCAACACCAGCCGTGGCGGGTTGATTGACTCTCAGGCCGCAATTGAAGCGCTGAAAACTCAGAAGATAGGCGCGCTGGGTATGGACGTGTATGAAAACGAACGCGATCTGTTCTTTGAGGATAAGTCTAACGACGTGATCCAGGACGATGTGTTCCGTCGCCTGTCTGCCTGCCATAACGTCCTGTTCACCGGCCACCAGGCGTTCCTGACGGCCGAGGCGCTGATCAGCATTTCGGAAACGACGCTGGGGAATTTGCAGCAGCTGGCGAAAGGCGAAGCATGCCCTAACGCGCTGGTATAAGCATTGTCACCCGGTGGCGTTGCGCCACCGGGTGTTTTTTTAACTCAACCCACGATTTTTCAGCATCGGTTCGATCTCAGGATCGTGCCCACGCCAGTTGCGGTACAGCGTTTCCAGGTCACTGCTGTTCCCGCGCGACAAAATCGCCTCACGGAATGCCTGCCCGTTCTCACGCGTTAACCCGCCCTGCTCGACAAACCACTGATAGCCATCGTCGGCCAGCATCTGCGTCCAGAGATACGCGTAATAACCTGCCGCATACCCGCCTCCGAAAATATGAGCGAAGTAGCTGCTGCGATAGCGTGGCGGTACGGCGGGCAGATCCAGCCCCTCTTTTTTCAGCGCTGTGGCTTCAAAAGCCTCAACATCATCCACCGCATCACGGACGCCGTGCCAGTTCATATCCAGCAGCGCTGCGCTCAGCAGTTCCGTCATGTCATAGCCTTTGTTGAACTGGGTCGCCTTGAGCATGTTGTCCCGCAGCGCTTCCGGCATCGGTTCTCCGGTTTCATAATGACGGGCATAATGCGCAAACACCTGCGGATGGCTGGCCCAGTGTTCGTTGATTTGCGACGGGAATTCGACGAAATCACGCGGCGTATTGGTGCCAGAGAGCGTGGCGTAACGCTGACTGGCAAACAGGCCGTGCAACGTATGACCAAACTCATGGAATAGCGTGACCACATCATCCCAGGAGATCAGCGCCGTCTGTCCGTTAGCCGGTTTTTGATAGTTACAGACGTTGTAGATAACCGGACGCGCAGCACGCTCATACGATTGCTCGACAAAATTCCCCATCCACGCGCCACCGCCTTTGGAATCCCGGGCGAAGAAATCACCGTAGAACAGCGCCATGCCTTCACCGGTGTGGTCAAAGATTTCCCATACGCGCACGTCCGGGTGATAGACCGGAATATCAAAACGCTCGACAAAACGGATGCCAAACAGCTGGCTGGCCGCCCAGAAGACGCCATCATGCAACACGGTATTGAGGGCAAAGTACGGCCTGATCTGCGATTCATCCAGCGCATATTTCCCCAGGCGCACGCGCTCGGCGTAAAAAGACCAGTCCCAGGCCTGCACCGTGAAACCGTCCTGCTCGTCATCAATCACTTTCTGGATATCCGCCTGCTCACGCTCTGCCCGGGCGCGCGCCGCCGGCACGATACCGCGCATAAATGCCAGCGCTGCTGCAGGGGTTTTCGCCATCTGATCGGCAATACTCCAGCTGGCGTAATCGTCAAAACCCAGCAGGTGTGCCTGACGCGCGCGCAGCGCGACGAGGCGGAGGATCAGCTCACGGGTGTCATTTTCATCCCCTTTCTGGGTGCGCACCCATCCCGCGTTAAACAGGTTTTCACGCGTTTGCCGATCGGTCAGCGCAGCAAGCGCAGGCTGCTGCGTGGTATTGAGCAGCGGTATCAGCCAGCGATCGTTCAACCCTTTCTCTGCGGCAGCCTGCGCGGCGGTCGCCATCTCGTCTGCGCTCAACCCCTCAAGCTGGTACGCATAATCCACCGCCAGACCACCCGTTTTATCCGCCGCCAGCAGGCGCTGATTAAACTGACTGGTCAGTAACGCCGACTCGGTATTCAGCGCTTTCAGTTCCGTTTTCCCGGCATCGTTCAGGCGTGCGCCCGCCAGAATGAAGTGCTGATACGTCTCTTCCACCAGACGACGGGATTCGGCATCCAGCGCCGCGCGATCCTGCCAGACGCTCTCCACGCGGGTGAAGAGCGTTTCGTTGAGCCAGATATCGTTCGCCAGCCCCGCCAGCTCTGTCGAAAACTGTTCGTCCAGCACCTGTAAATCATCATTGGTGTGTGCAGAGGTCATGGCGAAGAAAACGTTGCTCACGCGCGACAGCATGGCACCGCTTTTTTCCAGCGCCAGCACCGTGTTGTTGAAGTCAGGCGCGGCGGTCTGTGCAACGATGGCAGCAATATCTGCACGCTTCTGTCGTATGGCTTCATCGAATGCAGGGCGATAATGGCTATCGTTGATTTCGTCAAAATGCGGAGCCTGATAAGGCAACAGGCTGATTTCAAAAAAAGGATTGCTGACCGACATCTTTCACTCCTGAGAACGGTGTATCTCCCCAGAGTAGGCCAGGCCGCCCTCACCTGCAATGCTGTCATACAAAAGTTGCCTTAACGCCGCGCCCGCGCGCGTGCTATGGTAGTTCAACACAAAAAGCGTTGAGGAACAGTGAGATGATTATTTTAGTTACCGGGGCGACGTCGGGTTTTGGTGAAAGCATCACGCGCCGCTTCGTTGCCAACGGGCATAAGGTGATTGCAACGGGTCGTCGTCAGGAGCGCCTGAAGGAGCTGAAAGATGAGTTAGGTGACAGTATCCTGACCGCGCAGCTGGACGTCCGCAACCGTGCCGCCATTGAAGAGATGATGGCGAACCTGCCTGCCGAATGGCATGCCATCGACGTGCTGGTCAATAATGCGGGTCTGGCGCTGGGTCTGGAGCCTGCCCACAAAGCCAGCGTGGAAGACTGGGAAAACATGATCGACACCAACAATAAAGGGCTGGTGTACATGACCCGCGCCGTACTGCCGGGCATGGTTGAGCGCAATCGCGGCCACGTGATCAACATCGGCTCTACCGCCGGTAGCTGGCCTTACGCAGGCGGTAACGTCTACGGCGCGACCAAAGCCTTCGTACGCCAGTTCAGCCTTAACCTGCGCACCGACCTGCACGGCACCGCCATTCGCGTCACCGATATTGAGCCAGGTCTGGTTGGCGGTACCGAGTTCTCTAACGTGCGTTTCAAAGGCGATGACGCAAAAGCGGATAAAACCTATGAAAACGCCAATGCACTGACACCGGAAGATATTACCGAAGCGGTCTGGTGGGTATCGACGCTGCCAAAACACGTCAACATTAATACCGTTGAAATGATGCCAGTCAGCCAGAGTTTTGCCGGACTTAGCATCCATCGCGGCTAATTTTGCCCTTCCCGGCCTGCGGGCCGGGTTTGTCGCAGATCCCAAAAGAATGGTAGTATGTTCAGGCTAACTCTCTGAGAAATGACAACTCATGGCCGCTGAATCACAACTTAATCCTACCCAGCCTGTTAATCAGCAAATCTATCGCATTTTGCGACGTGATATTGTGCACTGCCTGATCCCGCCGGGAACACCACTCTCTGAAAAAGAGGTCTCGGTACGTTTTGACGTTTCCCGTCAGCCGGTGCGAGAGGCATTTATTAAGCTGGCTGAAAACGGCCTGATCCAGATCCGCCCCCAGCGCGGCAGTTATGTGAATAAGATTTCACTTTCTCAGGTTCGTAATGGTTGTTTTGTCCGTCAGGCCATTGAATGTGCCGTCGCGCGCCGCGCCGCATCGCTTATCAATGACAACCAGTGTTATCAACTGGAGCAAAACCTGCATCAGCAGCGTATTGCGATTGACCGTAAACAGCTGAATGACTTTTTCCAGCTCGATGACGAGTTTCACCAGAAGCTGGCGCAAATTGCGGATTGTCAGCTGGCGTGGGACACCATCGAAAACATCAAAGCCACCATTGACCGCGTGCGCTATATGAGTCTTGATCATGTCTCGCCGCCGGAAATGTTGCTCCGACAGCACCACGATATTTTCAATTCGCTGGAAAAACGCGATCCTGATGGCGTGGAAAAAGCGATGACGCTGCATCTGCAGGAAATTAGCGAGTCGGTCTTGTTGATTCGTCAGGAAAACAGCGACTGGTTTAGCGAAGAATAATGCTTGCCGCATCCCACCGCGTGCGGGATGCGGCAGTGGTGTTACCGCTGTGCCGCGTACTGCGCCACCGTAGCTTTCGCTCCTTTTTGCAGTAATGTCTGATAAGCCTTCATCACCGCATCCACAAAAACGGCTTCCTGCGGTAACTCTTTGCCAAAGATAGTCTCAATGCCCAGTAGCGCTTTCACGCGATTTTCGCCCTCTGGGCTACCGTTTACCGCAGCCTGAATGACCGCCAGTTGCGGGTCGACCACCTCAATGGCGTTACCCTGCTCATCCACGCCGCCGACATAGCGCATCCAGCCCGCCACGCCCAGCGCCAGCAACGGGAACGGTTTCTGATGCACCAGATGCCAGTGGACAGAATCCAGCATACGCTGTGGAAGCTTCTGGCTGCCGTCCATCGCGATTTGCCAGGTGCGGTGACGCAGAGCCGGGTTGCTGTAACGTGCAATCAGCAGATCAGCGTAGCGGCCTAAATCAACCCCTTTCACTTTCAGCGTTGGGGCCTGTTCTTTTAGCATTAACGCGTGTGCGGCGGCGCGGTAGTGCTCATCGGCCATGCAGTCGTTGATGTGCTGGTATCCCGCCAGGTAGCCGAGGTATGCCAGGAAGGAGTGGCTGCCGTTAAGCATACGCAGTTTCATCTCTTCAAACGGAATAACGTCTGCCACCAGCTCCGCGCCGGCTTTTTCCCACTGCGGACGCCCGGCAACAAAATTGTCTTCAACCACCCACTGACGGAACGGTTCACAGGCAACCCCCGCCGGATCGCGTACACCCGTCAGCTGTTCGATTTTATCCAGCGTTTCCGCCGTTACCGCTGGCACGATGCGATCCACCATCGTTGACGGGAAGGTCACGTTGGCTTCAATCCAGTCTGCCAGTTCACCGTCAACAGCACGGGCATAGGCGCAGGTCACATTGCGCATCACGTGGCCATTCTCTGGCATATTGTCGCAGGACATCACGCTAAAAGCAGGCAGGCCCGCCGCTTTACGACGCGCCAGCGCTTCAACCACAACGCCCGGAGCAGATTTTGGCTGGTGAACATTTTGCAGGTCGGCAGCAATTAACGGGTGATCGAGCATCAGTTTCCCGGTCGCCGGTGAGTGGCAGTATCCTTTTTCGGTGATGGTCAGTGAAACAATGGCCACCTGCGGTTCGCACATCGCCGCCAGCACGGCTTCCAGCCCGTCAACCTGCGCATGCAGCGCTTTTTTGACAACGCCAACCACACGAGATGTCCATGCATCGGCGGACATCTCCGCCACGGTGTAAAGGTTATCCTGTGCCTTCAGATCGGCAATTTGCTGTTCGCCACCAATCAGGTTAACTTCGCAGTAACCCCAGTCGCTGCCGTGTTCAGCGGCGAGAATGTCGGTATACACCGCCTGGTGCGCACGGTGAAATGCACCAAACCCTAAATGAACAATGCGTGCCCTGAGGCTATCGCGATCGTACTGAGGAAGGGTCGCTTTCGCCTGTAATAACCGGTTTTCCATGATTGAGACTCGTTAAGTAAAGAAAGCTGTGATCCACTGCCGCCCTCTTACCGGAGCGGCAGCGCCTGTTGACTACACCAACTAGAATGGTAGATGTCGTAAAAAAATATCTGCCATCAACCATACGGATACTTCAGATTCATATATTGATTTATATTAACTTTTGTCCATGTGGTGTGACACGAGCAAAAAGTTGTGTGACAAGTACCTCAAGATATAAACCATCAGCGGCGTGAAGAGAGCGCCCCGTACCCGACAGATCCGTGACGCGGGGCTTCAGCCGCGTCTTCCGCCAAACTCAAATCCCGGTCACGCACTTCTGGCATCAGGATGGCGGACACCAGCCCAATCACGGAGTACGCTACCAGCATTGCGACAATCGGCCACCAGGAGCCGGTCATATTACAGAAGATCCCCGCCAGCACCGGGCCGAAGCCAACCGCCACCAGACCACCCGCCTCTTTTGAGATAGCCATCCGGGTAAAGCGATTACGCGAACCGAACATTTCCGCCATCGTGATGTTTTCCAGCGCGAACAGCCCCAGTACCGCCACGTTATGAATCACAATCATGGAGAGCATAATGACGCCTGGTGCATAGCTTTTATCGACGATTACCGACAGCATTGGGTACGCCAGGATAATGGCCGAGATATTCAGAATAATGTACGGTAAACGACGCCCGACTTTATCGGACAGCCAGCCCAGCAGCGGGATGGAGAGGAAGCCCAGGATGGAGCTTATCATCAGCGCATCGGTTGGGATCGCTTTATCGAACAAGAGCGTCTGTACCAGATAACCAGCGAGGAACGTCTGGATCAGGCCGGAGTTCCCCGCCTGGCCAAAGCGCAGACCGGTCGCCAGCCAGAACGATTTGCTCTTAAACATCGCCCCCAGAGAGGTATCCGGTGTGGCAGTTTCAGCGTCGTTCACTTTCTCAAATACCGGGCTTTCTTTAAGGTTCATTCGCAGCCAGATGGCAAAGATCATCACCACCACACTGGCGAGGAACGGCACGCGCCAGCCCCAGGCGAGCAACTCTTCGCGGTCAAGGGCAAAGAACATCACCGCCCAGATGGCCGTTGCACTCAGCGTTCCGCAGTTGGTGCCCATCGCCACCAGCGAGGAGATGATGCCGCGTTTTCCTTTTGGTGCGTACTCTGCCAGCATGGTTCCTGCCCCGGAGATTTCCGCCCCGGCCCCCAGCCCCTGAATAATACGCAGCGTAACTAACAGAACAGGTGCAAAAATCCCTATCTGCGCATAGGTTGGCAATACACCAATCAGGGTCGTACAGATCCCCATCATGGTAATGGTGATAAACAGCACCTTCTTACGCCCGATGCTGTCGCCCATCCTGCCGAAGATAAACGCGCCGACGATGCGGGCAATATAGCCTGCGCCGTAGGTGCCCATCGCCAGAATCAGCGCCATTGCCGCAGACTGTTCCGGGAAGAAGATTTCGTGGAATACCAGCGCGGCACCCAGTGAGTAAAGCTGAAAATCCATAAACTCCAGCGCGGTACCCAGCCAGCCTGAAACGGCGGCTTTCACCAGATCGGAGGTTGTTCTTTGAGGTTGTACTTGCGTCATAATGGCTATCTCTGAAAGGTAAGATGCGTACCACTCAGAGCCTGTCTGTGCAGGCTCTTAACCGCGTGAATTATTATTGGCCGAACGTGAGCAAGACTTTGCAGCACTGCCGCTGGTCTTTCTCAAACAGTTCGAGGGCGTCTGTTACGTGGTGATAGTCAAAAGTATGGGTAATCAGTTTTTCAGGGTCGATCAGCCCCTTTTCCAGCCAGCCGATAACGACCGGGAATTTGTTAGCATTCAGGCGCGAGGAGAATATCGCCAGTTCTTTGCCGGTGATCCCCTGCTGAACAATCTGGCTCGGTTCACTGGAAAAGCCCATCAGCACAATGCGGGCTGCCGGGGAGGCCAGGGTAATGGCTTCCTGCAAAATAGACGGATGACAGGCGGCATCAATGATTAACGTCGGTTTGATCCCTTTCTCCTCCAGGGCTGCCTGTAATGACTGTTCGCCGTTATTCAACACCCAGTCCGCGCCGCTGCGCTGAGCCATCGCCAGGCGTTCGTCAATGCGGTCAACGACGATAACCTGCTTCACCTTGTAGACCCCCTTCAGCGCCTGCACGGTAACCAGCCCCATTGGGCCTGCGCCGTAGATCAGCGCAACATCCTGTTCGCTGGGTTTCGCCTGGCCCGTTACGTTGGCAGCAATGGTGAATGGCTCAACCATCACGGCATGTTTGTCCGGGATCGCGTCCGGGATTGGCCAGGCGTTTTTAGCGGGCACAACCGCGTATTCGCTGAACCCACCGTCACGGTGGACGCCCAGCACCACGAGCGAAGTACAGACGTTGGGTTTGCCGACGGAACATGGGTAACAGTGACCACAGCTGATCACCGGGTCAACCGAAACGCGCTGACCCAGACGGGCGTGCTCAACGCCCTCGCCCACAGCATCAATGACGCCAAAAAATTCATGACCGATTACGCGTGGATATCTGGCGAACGGGTTATGACCACGGTAGATATGGCTGTCTGAACCGCAGATCCCGGCGAGCCTGATTTTGACGCGCACGTCATCTGCACCAGGCGTCGGGAGTGGACGCTCTTCAATCACCAGTGCGTTCGGTTGTTGGATCACTACGCTTTTCATCGTTCGTTCCTCGTTTACCAGTTCCACAGCGTGCCATCTTCAAGACGAGCCACCGGCAGGTAGGCGGGATCATACGGGTATTTCGCCGCCCGTTTTTCGTCAAACTCAATGCCCAGCCCGGGTTTATCACCCGGGTGCATATAACCGTTATCGAAGCGCCAGCTGTGCGGGAAGACCTCCAGCATCTGCTCCGAATAACCCATATATTCCTGTACGCCAAAGTTCGGTACCCACAGGTCAAAATGCAGTGCGGCAGCGTGACAAACTGGTGATAAATCCGACGGGCCGTGCGAGCCGGTACGCACCTGGTAGAGTGACGCGAAGTCCGCAATGCGGCGCATCCCGGTGATCCCCCCAGCGTGAGTAATGGTGGTACGGATATAGTCGATAAGCTGTTCTTCAATCAGCTGTTTGCAGTCCCAGATACTGTTGAACACCTCCCCCACGGCAATAGGCGTGACGGTGTGCTGGCGGATCAGACGGAAACACGCCTGGTTTTCCGCAGGTGTTGGGTCTTCCATCCAGAACATACGGAAGTCTTCGATGCTCTTACCGAAACGCGCCGCTTCGATTGGCGTCAGACGGTGGTGCATGTCGTGCAGCAGGTGTTCATTAAAACCAAATTGACTTCGCACCGCATCAAACAGCTTCGGCGTGAAATCGAGGTATTTTTCGGTGGACCACAGCTGCTCTTCCGGCCAGTCGCCTTTGGTCGCTGGCTCGTAGGCCAGCCCTTTTCCTTTAGACATACCGTAGGTGGTTTTCATACCCGGTACACCGCACTGGACGCGGATCGCCTTAAAGCCCATCTCTTTGTGACGGGCGTAATCTTCCAGTACGTCGTCGATGGTGTGCCCGGTGGTGTGACAATAAACCATCACCCCTTCGCGGGATGCGCCCCCCAACAGCTGGTAGAGTGGCATATTGGCCGCTTTGGCTTTGATGTCCCAGAGCGCCATGTCGACGGCCGAAATCGCCGACATGGTGACCGGCCCACGACGCCAGTAAGCGCCTTTATAGAAGAACTGCCAGATATCTTCTATGCGGTGCGCATCGCGGCCAATCAGCTGCGGACACAGGTGATCTTTCAGGTAAGAGGCAACGGAGAGTTCACGTCCGTTCAGTGTGGCATCGCCAAGACCGACAATGCCCTCATCGGTGGTGATCTTAAGGGTGACAAAGTTACGCCCCGGGCAGGTAACAAAAACTTCAGCCCCGACAATCTTCATGATCCAGTTCCTTACATCGCTCGTTGTGATGCAGGAAATTTATCCAACTGAACTACTACCATACAAGTATTGCGATCAAAAAATCAGCGAGAGATCACAAATTATGGGGGCTTACGCCCGCCCCCAGCCCGCGACAATAATCAGCATACCGCACAGTGCAACCAGCGCGCCGGCCCAGTCATACAGGCTGAGTCTGACGCCATCAACAACGCGCAGCCACAGCAGTGCGGTACAGACGTAGACACCACCGTACGCCGCATAGACGCGTCCACTGGCTGCCGGATGCAGCGTTAATAGCCAGACAAACAACGCCAGCGCAATACCCGCAGGCACCAGTAACATCACCGATGCCCCCTTCTTCAGCCACAGCCAGGGCAGGAAGCATCCGAGAATTTCACACAGTGCGGTGGCAAAAAAAAGCAGCGTCGTCTTAATCATTTTGGACATTACGTGAGGATTGATTTAACTATCATACCTGATAATGCCCTTTACTTTTCAATACCTGCGGCGTGGGTATGACGCCATTTCGGTTTGATGTAGAATCGGGACTGGGTAACTTAATTTTCTGCGCCCATTAAAAAAGGAAACGCTATGACTACATTAAGCAAACGCCTTTGTCTGACAGCCCTGCTGGCGCTGTCATCGTTCGCCTTTGCCGCAACGGCTACAGCCGAAACCAGCAAACTCATTATTGAGTCTGGTGATAGCGCGCAGAGCCGTCAGAACGCTGCGATGGACAAAGAACAATGGAATGACACCCGTAACCTTCGTCAGAAGGTCAACAAACGTGCTGAAAAAGAGTGGGATAAAGAAGATGTTGCTTTTGATGCACGTGACAAGTGTCAGCAAAGTGCAAACGTCAATGCCTACTGGGAGCCAAACACACTGCGCTGCCTGGATCGCCGTACTGGCCGCACGGTTGCACCTTAATGTCGGGCATAAGTGACATTAAATTGCGTCCGCTGGAGCGTGAAGACCTGCGCTTTGTTCACCAGCTCGACAACAACGCCAGCGTGATGCGTTACTGGTTCGAAGAGCCATACGAGGCGTTTGTGGAGTTGTCGGATCTTTATGACAAGCACATCCACGATCAGAGCGAACGCCGTTTTGTGGTGGAGTGCAAAGGTGAAAAAGCCGGTCTGGTCGAGCTGGTTGAGATCAACCACGTCCACCGTCGGGCGGAATTCCAGATAATCATTTCGCCGGAGCATCAGGGGAAAGGTCTCGCCTCGCGGGCAGCAAAGCTGGCGATGGATTACGGGTTCAACGTATTAAACCTGTATAAGCTCTATCTTATTGTTGATAAAGAGAATGAAAAAGCGATCCATATCTACCGCAAGCTTGGCTTTATGGTGGAAGGTGAACTGATCCATGAGTTCTTTATCAATGGTGAATACCGCAACACCATCCGCATGTGTATCTTCCAGCACCAGCATCTGGCCGGGCACAAAGCATCCGGCACGACTCAACTGAAAGCGACCGCGCAGTAAACTGCGCGGTTTTTTCTTAATAGTAATCAATACTGTTTTTTATGGTGTATTTGTGCTCAACGGCGGGTTTGACGCTGTCGTCGATGATCATCAGATCGCAACTCACCGGGTTATTGTGACGGTCGTAATCGCAGCTCTGCTTCACATTTCCCAGCGGCTTATCGTTTAGTGTGCTCACCGCTGTATAATCCATTCGCTTGCGCAAATCCTTTGACGGTGTCGACTGCACGGACAAGTGCTGTTCGCCGGAAACCGTCGTTTTACCCAGCGGGTAACCGTCGGCATCGTAGCGGTACTTCACTTCCATCTCTTTTCCGTGTGCTGCCACCACAAAGCCGTTGTCGTCAGTGTCCCACGTCACGCCCGCCGACGGTAATTCAGCCAGCTGACATTTCCCCTGCAGCTTCACTTTGCGCTGCTGTGTTTCAGCATCAAGGTAGTAGTTGGCATCCAGTACCAGCGCGACGCCCGTATTATTTTCCAGGTCGTGCAGCTCCAGCGTATCGAAGCACCCTTCCGATGACATCGTGCCAGTCACCTGTTTGGATACCTCACCTTTGTCGTTGAACAGCGTCTGGGAAAAGTCTTTAACCGGCCCGCGCAGTGGGTCAAAATCAAATTCGTTCGAGAAGCTCGCCATCTCAGGCGTAAACGACAGCGGCGCAGAGTTGTTATCACACCCCACCAGTGCCGTTGCCAGTAACGTTATCACTGCGTATTTCTTCACATCATTTACCGATACAGGGAGATTATTCCCAATCATATTAGCAAATACAGATGTTTACACGATCCCTGCTAAAATTAATCTACACACAGAGAAAAGGAGCGACAGATGAAACGGTTACCCTGGATTACCGCCCTGCTGTTAATGAGTGTTTCAACGGCCACTCTGGCCGCCCCGGATTCCTGCGAGCGCGTGAAGAGCGACATTCAGCAGAAAATCATCAACAACGGTGTACCAGAGTCCGGCTTTACGCTGAGTATCGTGCCAAACGATCAGGCCGACCAGCCGGATGCACAGGTGGTTGGTCATTGTGCCAGTGATACTTTTAAAATCTTGTACACCCGCACAGGGAACAGCGCAGCTTCAGGCACTCAGGACAATACGCAAGGTGAACCTCAGTGATTTTTAGGCACCAGTACCCCTTGAATTGATGAGGATTAATATTTAATACCGCCAAATAAGTAACACTCACCCCATCATTAGCCCGGTTTTAATAACGGGAGAAAATAATACGTAACAGCAATGATGGGGTGAGTCATGTCCGATATTGAACGTCACGGCGGGATCAGCCGCCGAATGCTGGTTAAATCCACGGCGATAGGTTCTCTGGCGCTTGCTGCTGGCGGGCTTTCTTTGCCTTTTGGCATGAAAAGCGCCGCTGCGGCGGTACAAAACGCCATGCAACCCTCGGAAGATAAAGTGGTATGGGGAGCCTGTTCGGTAAACTGCGGTAGTCGCTGTGCGCTGCGCCTGCACGTCCGTGATGATGAAGTGTACTGGGTCGAAACGGATAATACCGGCGATGATGTTTATGGCAATCATCAGGTGCGTGCGTGCCTGCGCGGTCGATCTATTCGCCGTCGAATAAACCATCCCGACCGCCTGAATTACCCGATGAAACGCGTCGGTAAACGTGGCGAAGGCAAGTTTGAACGTATCAGTTGGGACGAAGCACTGGACACCCTTGCCACCAGCCTGAAAGGTGTGGTGGAAAAATACGGTAACGAAGCGGTTTACATTAATTACTCTTCCGGGATTGTGGGCGGTAATATCACCCGCTCCTCCCCCTACGCCTCGCTGGTGGCTCGCCTGATGAACTGCTACGGCGGATTCTTAAGCCACTACGGTACCTACAGTACGGCACAAATTGCCTGTGCAATGCCCTACACCTATGGCAGCAACGATGGCAACAGCACCTCTGATATTGAAAACACCAGACTGGTGGTGATGTTCGGTAATAACCCGGCGGAAACGCGCATGAGCGGCGGCGGGATCACGTATTACCTCGAACAGGCACGCGAACGTTCTCACGCGCGGATGATCGTTATCGATCCTCGCTATACCGACACCGCCGCAGGGCGTGAAGATGAATGGCTCCCGATTCGTCCAGGCACTGACGCCGCGCTGGTGGCCGGTATCGCCTGGGTGTTAATTGATGAAAACCGGGTAGACCAGCCGTTCCTCGACAAATATTGCGTGGGATACGATGAGAAAACGCTGCCGGAAGGCGCGCCAGCAAACGGTCATTACAAAGCCTATATTCTCGGTCAGGGTGACGATGGCACGGCCAAAACGCCGGAGTGGGCCTCACGTATCACCGGGATCCCAGCCGATCGCATCATTAAGCTTGCACGTGAGATTGGCTCAGCGAAACCGGCGTATATCTGTCAGGGCTGGGGCCCACAGCGTCAGGCCAACGGCGAACTGACATCCCGCGCTATCGCCATGCTGCCGATCCTGACGGGCAATGTGGGGATCAACGGCGGTAACAGCGGCGCACGTGAATCCACCTACACCATCACGATTGAGCGTATGCCGCTGCCGGACAACCCGGTGAAAACGCAGATATCCTGCTTTAGCTGGACGGATGCCATCGTCCGTGGCCCGGAAATGACCGCCCTGCGCGACGGTGTACGCGGTAAAGATAAGCTCGATGTGCCGATCAAATTTATCTGGAACTATGCCGGTAACACTATCATTAACCAGCACTCCGATATCAATAAAACCCACGATATTTTGCAGGATGAAAGCAAGTGCGAAACCATCGTGGTGATCGACAACTTTATGACCTCGTCAGCGAAGTATGCCGATATTCTGCTGCCGGATTTAATGACCGTGGAACAGGAAGACATTATTCCTAACGATTACGCGGGCAACATGGGCTATCTGATTTTCCTGCAGCCCGTTACCGCACCGAAGTTTGAGCGCAAGCCTATCTACTGGATCATGAGTGAAGTGGCGAAACGTCTCGGGCCGGATATCCATCAGCAGTTTACCGAAGGCCGCACCCAGGCGCAGTGGTTACAGTTCCTGTATGCCAAAATGCTCGCAAAAGATCCACAGTTGCCGTCCTATGACGCGCTGAAACAAATGGGTATATATAAGCGTAAAGATCCGGCTGGGCATTTTGTGGCCTACAAAAAATTCCGCGACAACCCCGAGGCAACCCCACTCAAAACCCCATCGGGCAAGATTGAAATCTACTCCAGCGCGCTGGCCAGGATCGCCAGCACCTGGGCGCTGGAAAAAGATGAAACCATCAGCCCGCTGCCGGTCTATGCCTCTACGTTTGACGGCTGGGATGCCCCTGAGCGCAGCACCTTCCCGCTTCAGCTGTTCGGCTTCCACTTTAAAGCCCGCACCCACTCCAGCTACGGCAACATTGATGTTCTGCAAGCGGCCTGCCGCCAGGAGATCTGGCTCAACCCTGTCGATGCCGACAAACGTGGCATTAAGAACGGCGACATGGTGCGCGTCTTTAACGATCGCGGTGAGTTGCGTATTCCGGCGAAAGTGACGCCACGCATCATGCCTGGCGTGAGCGCAATGGGCCAGGGTGCCTGGCATGATGCCAACATGAACGGCGATCGCATCGACCACGGCTCGTGCATCAACACATTGACCACGCACCGTCCGTCACCGCTGGCAAAAGGTAACCCGCAGCACACCAATCTGGTGCAGGTTGAAAAGGTGAGCTGATTAACCGTGAGCTATTCTATGGTCTGCATATGACCGTCGGTATGGCAATTGCGGGTTAACATAAACGTGCGGGGCAACCCGCACGAGTAAGGAATATAGTCATGAATAACGTATCACACCGCGAATCGTTCGCGTTTAGTGCCAGAGTATTAGGCGCACTGTTCTATTTTGCTCCGGACAGCGAGCAAGCCGCACCTCTGGTCAATGCGCTCACCGCTGGCGGCTGGACGCAGGACTGGCCTCTGGCGCAGGATGTTTTGCAGCACATAGAAGGAACGATCAAAATGCCAGCCGATGAGCCGCTAACAGACGCCTGGCAACGTCTGTTTATTGGCCCGTATGCGCTTCCCGCACCGCCGTGGGGTTCCGTGTGGCTGGATCGCGAATCCGTGCTGTTTGGTGACTCAACCCTCGCGCTGCGCCAGTGGATGCGTGAGAACAACATCGTCTTTGAAATGCAGCAGAATGAACCGGAAGATCAGTTTGGTGCGTTGCTGCTGCTGGCCGGGTGGCTGACCGAAAACGGTCGCGATACGTAGCGCGACCAGCTTCTGGCCTGGCACCTTTTGCCGTGGAGCACCCGTTTTCTTTCTGTATTTGTCGAAAATGCCGGACACCCGTTCTACACCGCACTCGGTAAACTTGCTCAGTTGACGCTCGCGGACTGGCAATCCACATTAATTATTCCGGTCGCTGAAAAGACGCTTTATCGTTAACGAGGTTCTGGCTTGCTCACCGATGCCGGGCAAGCCGGGTTCTCCACTTTTCCGCACGTATACCTTTTGCTAACACCGCGATTTCACTTCACAATACGGTATCTGCCCTGTTCAATTGCGGCCCATGCAACGTCTTCACACTTACCCTGACATCCGAGCGATGTTTCGCAGACTCCTGATTGCCACCATCACTGGCGCGCTGGCCGCGCTGGCCGTTGCTGTATTCCGCCACGCCATGTATTTGCTGGAGTGGGTATTCCTCAGCAACGAAAGCGGCAGTCTGGTGGATGCTGCCGCGGCATTATCGCCCTGGCGTCGTGTACTGACACCGGCGCTTGGCGGGCTGGCTGCCGGGCTGTTGTTGTGGGGATGGCAACGTTTGACGGCGCAGCGTCCCCATGCCCCAACGGATTATATGGAAGCGCTGGAAACCGGAGACGGACAGTTTGATTACGGAGCCAGCCTGGTCAAATCCCTTGCGTCGTTGCTGGTCGTCGCCAGCGGAAGCGCTATTGGTCGTGAGGGTGCCATGATCCTGCTTGCAGCACTGGCGGCCTCCTGTTTCGCCCAACGCTTTACGCCGAAATCCGAATGGAAATTGTGGATCGCCTGCGGAGCCGCCGCCGGGATGGCCAGCGCCTATCACGCACCATTGGCCGGTAGCCTTTTTATTGCTGAAATTCTGTTTGGCACTCTGATGCTGGCCTCGCTCGGCCCGGTTGTGATTGCCGCCGTGGTGGCGCTGCTCACCACGCGTCTGTTAAGCCCCGGAGCCAGCACACTCTACGAAGTCCATCTTAGCGAAATGCTCACGGCGACGGATTATTCGCTGATCGTCGGAATAGGCTTGCTGGCAGGTATCTGCGGCCCACTGCTGATGTGGTTGATGACGTTCAGCCACTCTCTGTTTCTGCGTCTCAAACTCTCACCGCCCTGGCAACTGGCGCTTGGCGGGCTGATCGTCGGACTGTTGTCACTGATGACGCCAAAAGTATGGGGCAATGGCTACAGTGTGGTGCAGGCGTTTCTTCTTTCCCCACCATTACTGTCGGTGATTGCTGGTGTGTTTCTGTGCAAATTACTGGCGGTACTGGCGAGTAGCGGCTCGGGCGCTCCGGGTGGAGTCTTCACCCCGACGCTGTTTGTCGGTATGGCAACAGGGATGCTGTTTGCGCAGATCTCCGCGCTGTGGTTTCCGGGATCAGAGATGGCAATTTTGCTGGGGCTGGCGGGGATGGCAACGTTGCTCGCCGCGACGACACACGCGCCAATTATGTCGGCGCTGATGGTCTGTGAAATGACCGGGCAGTATTTTTTGCTGCCCGGTTTGCTGGTAGCCTGCGTGGTGGCGTCTGTGCTGTCGCGAACGTTACGCCACGACTCTATTTATGGTCAACACGCTGCCGAAGGCAGAGAGATCGATGTACTGCGCTAACTCGCGCTGCTCGGCGCGAGGCAGATAAGGCAGTTCCCCCACCAGTGGACCTGGCAGTTTTTTGCTCAGCACCTCGATGATTTCTGCATAGTGCGCCAGACCCGGGTTGATACGGTTTGCCACCCAGCCAATCAACGGCAGGCCGTCGTTGGCAATGGCCTGCGCCGTCAGAAGCGCATGGTTGATGCACCCTTCCTGGATCCCAACCACCATCACCACCGGCAGTTGCTCTTGTACTACCCACTCGGACAACGGGCGCAAATCGTTCATCAGGCTGCGCCACCCGCCCGTGCCTTCAACGACCACATGGTCAACCTTCTCACTCAGGTTCGCCAGGCCGTCAGACAACAGGGTGTAGTTGATCGGACCGCTGTGTGCCACGCTGCTCTCATCTTCGCTCAACGCAATAGGGTTGACCGCATGATAAGGCAATTCCAGGGATGAAACGCTTTGCAAAACCAGTGCGTCTTTATTACGCAGTCCTTCTGGCGTCTCTTTACTGCTTTTTGCGACCGGTTTGTACCCTGCGACGCGCTCACCGCGTGCCGCCAGGGCTTGCAGCAACGCGCGAGACACCACCGTCTTCCCGACAGAGGTATCAGTACCAGTAACAAAGAAACGCTTAAGCATGACTCACTCCACCTCTTGGGTATGCTTCGGAAATATAAACCAGGTAAATAATTCAGTGGGGGAAGTCTACGGGATGCATGCGCTACCCGGCTTGAGATAGCGCAATCTTTCTTGCATCTGTGGAAAAGAGTTAACCCTGCAGTAAGCGAATAAGTAACGAGCCGTTGTACATCGCATCTTTCACCAGCGCAGCACCGGCCATCGTGCCCTGGTTCGAGAATTGCGTACTTTCGACCACAATATTCTTGCTGTACGCCGGGAGCGACTGCTGATGAATACAGGCCGAAATGGTCGGGAAAAGGATCTCTGCCGCCTGGCTAAGCGGTGAGCCAATCAGAATTTTTTGTGGGTTGAAGAGATTCACCATGATGGCCAGAATGCGACCGACGTTATTCCCCACACCGGTAATGATGTCCTTCGCCAGCAGATCGCCCTGACGCGCCGCGGCGCAGAGCGAGTCGACGGTTAACGGTTGCCCGTGGAGTGTCGAACTCATTGACTGGCTGAGTCTCACCTGCGCCAGCTCCAGCACGCTTTCCACGCTGGCAATGGTTTCCAGACAGCCGTGGTTTCCGCAGTAACACCGTTTCCCGTAGGGATCGACCTGGGTGTGACCAATTTCCACCAGGCTACTGCTCCCGGCGTGCAGAAGGCGTCCGTCGGTGATGACACCCGCCCCTACGTTGTGATCAATCACCACCTGAATAACATCCCGTGCACCGCGTGACGCACCAAATAGTGCCTCGGCCATCGTCCAGGCACTGATATCATGCTGAATATAGACCGGCACACCCGTATGACTTTTCAGTGCTTCACCCAGCGGCATCTCTTTAACATCGTCGTAAAACGGCATGCGGTGCACAATGCCATTTTCGGTATCAATAATCCCCGGCATGGTGATGGCGATCGCCGTTAAACGCTCAAGCCGCTGCTGGTGACGGATAAAGAACTGATCGATATGCGTGATGATCGCATCGAGGAGCGATTGTTCCGTGTCGAGCGGCAACTCCAGTCGATCTTCCACCACCAGCTTGCTGCTCAGATCACGCAGCGCAAGGAAAATTTCGCCGCGACTGATACGCAGCGACAGGTAGTGCCACGCTTCCGTTTCCACCACCAGCCCGACTGCCGGACGGCCGCGGCTGCCCGGCTCCTGAATTTCCGTCTCCTGAACCAGGTGGGCTTCCAGCATTTCGCGGACAATCTTGGTGATACTGGCAGGTGCCAGTTGTGCCAGGCGCGAAAGATCGATACGCGAAACCGGACCAAGCTGATCAATCAGGCGATAAACCGCGCCAGCGTTGGTCTGTTTAATCTGATCAATATGCCCTGGCTGACTATCAGCAACCACCTCGTACTCCCTTATTTTCGAGCTTCGAAATAAACTGTGGGCTATGGTGAAGCACTTCAATGGCCGTCGTCAAATATTTACTTAGCCATGTGATTTACTGCACATTTTTATCCCCATTTCGCTATAAATATCGTCCTGCAGAGGCGGCGATAAGCTGCTTTTTGAAACGCTGTGCCGCATGGCTCTGTTCATGGTGTTTTGACCAGACCAGCCACATCTCTGAAACCGCATCAGATTCAGCAATGGGAACCCAGCGCATTTCACGCAATTGTACCCGTTTAAAGGAGGCCGGGAGAATAGAAACACCCAGCCCTGCCGCAACCAGCCCAATAATGGTCATTGCCTCTCCCACTTCCTGGGTAATCACCGGGGCAAGATCGTAGCGCCGCATCAGGCCGAGAATATCGTCATACAGACCCGTGCCTACCTGAGGGTCAAAAAAGACAAACGGCTCTTTTGCCAGCTCTGACAGCGTGACGGCGGGGCACGAGGCTAGCGGATGGTCATGCGGGATCATCGCCATCAGCGGTTCGCGCAAAATCACCTGCCACTCCAGCGTGTCAGGCAACTGGGTATTACGCATCAACCCCAGATCGAGCGAACCTTCATTAAGCGGGGCAATCTGTTCGCGGGTGTTAATTTCGCGCGTCTGAATATGTACATCCGGGAAGTGACGACGAAACGACGAGAGCGTTTCCGAAACGGCGCTGATAAACGGAGCGGATGAGGTAAAACCGATGCGCAGTTCACCGGCTTCCCCCAGATAGAGCCGTTCGGCCCGGGCGGCTGCGTCATCAACCATGCTCAGAATTTGTCTGCTGTCGGCCAGAAACTGCTTTCCTGCCGCCGTCAGGCTCACGCTGCGGTTAGTACGTGCAAGCAGACGAGCCCCCACCTGCTGCTCCAGGATCTGAATTTGCTGGCTCAGCGGTGGCTGAGAGATGTTCAACCGCGCGGCAGCACGGCCAAAATGCAGCTCTTCCGCTACAGCGACAAAATAGCGCAGATGACGCAGTTCAATATTCATATCTTTAAAGTATCATTTGAGATTATTAATATATTAGACAGAATATTTACAATTTCCTACTCTGATCATGTGGTCATACCCGTCACCAGAAATCACGGGGATGTTTAAGCAAGGAACATGTGTGAGTCGTACAACTACCATTGATATCGCTCCGGCAAGCGATATTGATGATTTACCTGCAGCATCACAGCCGGTGCAGTTCATCAAACGTGGTACTCCCCAATTTATGCGCGTCACGCTGGCGCTTTTCTCTGCAGGACTGGCAACCTTCGCCCTGCTTTATTGCGTTCAGCCCATCCTTCCCGTTTTGTCTCATGAGTTTGGCGTGTCGCCTGCCAGCAGCAGTGTCTCGCTGTCGATCTCAACCGGGATGTTGGCTATTGGCCTGCTTTTTACCGGACCACTTTCCGACGCCATTGGCCGCAAACCGGTGATGGTCACCGCGTTGATGCTGGCGTCCGTCTGTACCCTGCTTTCCACCATGATGACCAGCTGGCACGGTATTCTGATGATGCGCGCGCTGATTGGATTATCGCTGAGCGGTGTGGCGGCGGTCGGGATGACGTATCTCAGCGAGGAGATCCACCCCAGCTTTGTCGCATTCTCAATGGGACTGTATATCAGCGGAAACTCTATCGGTGGGATGAGTGGCCGCCTGCTGAGCGGGGTGTTTACGGATTTATTTAGCTGGCGCATTGCGCTGGCCGTGATCGGCTGTTTTGCCCTCGCATCTGCACTGATGTTCTGGAAAATTCTGCCCGAATCACGCCACTTCCGCCCGACGTCCCTGCGCCCAAAAACGCTGTTTATCAACTTCCGCCTGCACTGGCGTGATAAAGGGTTGCCACGGTTGTTCCTGACCGGTTTCCTGCTGATGGGGTCATTCGTCACGCTGTTTAACTACATTGGTTACCGCCTGATGCTCTCTCCCTGGCACCTGAGCCAGGCAGTCGTGGGTCTGCTCTCTGTCGCTTATCTCACGGGAACCTGGAGTTCACCGAAAGCGGGTGCGATGACCGCACGTTTTGGCCGCGGCCCGGTGATGCTGGTGTCAACGGCGGTGATGCTGCTCGGCCTGCTGATGACGCTCTTCTCATCCCTGTGGCTGATTTTTGCCGGGATGCTGCTCTTCTCCGCCGGTTTTTTCGCCTCTCACTCCGTGGCAAGCAGCTGGATAGGCCCACGTGCGCGGCGCGCCAAAGGTCAGGCGTCGTCCCTGTATCTTTTTAGCTACTATCTCGGCTCCAGTATCGCCGGGACGCTTGGCGGCGTGTTCTGGCATAACTACGGCTGGAACGGCGTGGGCGGGTTTATTGCGCTGATGCTGTGTGCGGCGTTGCTGGTAGGTGCCAGTCTGCATAAACGTCTGCATTAACATTCAACCGTCTTCGTGTTTAAATCGAGCCGATGCTATTTTTTGTCATCGGCTGATTCAGACACGAGGACTTCATGAAAAACAACAACTACCAACAACTCACCCGCACCTTCCAGCGTCTCTCCCGCTTCTCGCACCTCTCCTCCATCGCCAGCTGGGATATGTTCACCATGATGCCGCCAGGCGGCAGTGCCGCGCGTAGCGAAGCGCTGGCCGAAATGAGCGTATTGCAACATCAAATCCTGACCGACAAAAAAATGGGCGAATGGCTGGCTGCTGCCGCGAGCGAAGATCTGAATGACATTGAGCAGGCCAATCTGCGCGAAATGACGCGCCATTATCAGCAAGCCACGCTGCTGCCTGAATCACTGGTGGAAGCCAAATCGCTGGCGGGCAGCAAGTGTGAACACGCCTGGCGTACCCAGCGCCCGGCGAATGACTGGCACGGGTTTTCCGCAAACCTGAAAGAGGTGGTCAAACTCAGCCGCGAAGAGGCTCGCCTGCGTGCTGAGGCCAAAAGCTGTTCACCTTACGACGCGCTGCTGGATATTTTTGAACCGGACATGACCAGCGCTCGCCTGGACGTACTGTTTGGCGACATGAAATCCTGGCTGCCGGATCTGCTGGCTAACGCGGTGGAAAAACAGTCTCAGCAATCGTTCGTTCCGCCACAAGGCCCCTTCCCGACCGCCACGCAGCGTGAACTGGGGCTGGAAGCGATGAAAATGCTCGGTTTCGATTTTAACGGCGGTCGCCTGGACGTCAGCGCGCATCCGTTCTGCGGCGGCGTACCGGAAGATGTGCGAATTACCACACGCTATGACGAGGAGGAGCTGCTTAGCGCCCTCTTTGGCGTGGTTCACGAAACCGGACACGCCCGTTATGAACAAAACCTGCCGCGTGCATGGGCTGGCCAACCTGTTGCGCTGGCACGCTCAACGGCAATCCACGAATCCCAGAGCCTGTTCTTTGAGATGCAGCTCGGGCGCAGCAATGCCTTCCTGAAACATCTGCTCCCTGCCGTCCAGGCCCGCTTTGGCAGCCAGGCCGCATTCAGCGAAGAAAACTTTATCGCCTGGAACCAGCGGGTAAAGCCGGGTTATATTCGCGTCGATGCAGACGAAGTGAGCTATCCGGCGCATGTGGTGCTGCGCTACGAGATTGAACGGGCGCTGATTAACGGTGACATCGAGGTCGACGATATCCCGGCGCTGTGGGATGAAAAAATGCAGGCCTGGCTCGGGTTATCCACCAAAGACAACTACCGCAACGGTTGTATGCAGGATATCCACTGGACTGACGGTGGTTTTGGTTACTTCCCGTCGTATACCCTGGGTGCAATGTACGCCGCCCAGTTGTTCCATGCCGCGAAAACGGCGCTGCCGGATCTGCAGGCATCCATTGCTGATGGCGATTTTTCGGCCCTGTTCGACTGGCTGCGCCAGAACATCTGGCAGCACGGCAGCCGCTTTACCACCTCACAGCTGATTACCCTGGCGACAGGTGAAGATCTGAATATCCGTTATTTCCGCGAACATCTGACCTCGCGCTATCTGTAATTCACCTGCCGGAGCATGCTCCGGCAGCGTCTTCTCCCGCTACGCAATAAGAATATGATTTTGTGCATATCATTACACTCTCGCCTGATGTATTAACTCTTTTCCTGGTCACACAATAAAACTGTTATCAGGCCAGGGTTAAAAAATAAATAAAGGGATGAATGATGAAAGGCATAATCAAAACGATAGCGTTAGCCATGCTGTGTACGGCGAGTGTGAGTACCTTAGCCGCCACGGATAACACACCAAAAGAAGCGTACGACGACATTACCCACTCTCTGGCCGACCTCCAGCCCATCACGTTTCAGGCTCCCACGGAAAAGTACAAACTGCTGGTGTTTATTGATAACCAGTGCATCTACTGCAGTAATGTGGTGAAAAACGTTAAGCAGTATACGGACGCCGGTTTGACGATGTCGTTTCTGACCGTTGCGCCCGATTCCATTCGCGATTCCGTGATTGAAGATATGGGACGCGTCTGGTGTTCCACCGATAAGGTGAAAAGCCTGCAAAAAGCGATGGCGGGTTTTTTACCGGATAACGACACGACCCCAGCCTGTTCTGACCTGGTTACGCGCCAGTCCGCGCTGGCAGAAAGGATGGGCATCCGCGTCACACCATTCATGGTGGTGATCGAGCCCGAGCCGCGTTCGATTGTCGGCAGCCAACCGCCGGCAGCTATCCTGGCCACACTGAAGAAATAGCCCTGACGTGTACGAACAGGCTGGTGTAGCCTCGTTCGTACATACCGTTCCTGCCCGTTGTACATTACGTTACACGCCGATACCAATCACTCACGGAAACCTCGGTTTTACAGGGATATAGTTCTTTCAACGGCCCCGCAGTGGGGTTAAATGAAAAAACAAATTCGAGGGTATGAGAATGAACAAAGTATTAGCTCTGGTTGTTGCCGCTGCTATGGGTCTGTCTTCTGCTGCGTTTGCTGCTGAAACTACTGCAACCGCAACACCTGCTGCAGCGCCTGCTGCAACTGCAACCACCGCTGCTCCAGCGAAAACAGTTCACCATAAGAAACACCACAAAACCGCTACAAAACACAAAGCAACTGCAACAAAAGAAGCAGCAGCTCCAGCAGCCGCAGCACCAACCGAGCAAAAAGCTCAGGCTGCTAAAAAGCACCACAAAAAAGCAGCAAAACCCGCTGTAGAGCAAAAAGCTCAGGCTGCTAAAAAGCACCACAAAAAAGCAGCAAAACCTGCTGTAGAACAGAAAGCTCAGGCTGCTAAAAAGCACCACAAAAAAGCGGCAAAACCTGCTGTAGAACAGAAAGCTCAGGCTGCTAAAAAGCATCACAAAAAAGCAGTAAAACACGAAGCTGCTAAACCAGCTGCACAGCCAGCTGCGTAAGAGTACAAGCTTAACCGTGCCCTTCGGGGCACGTTGGTAAACCGGCGCTGAACCGGAAAGGTACAGCGCCGTTTTTTTATCCGGAGGGCGTATGCTGCGGCGCTATCGGTTTGAGCTCATTCTTATTCTGCTTATTTTATGCGCGCTCATCGCAAGCCATTTTTATCTTTCCTGATTGTAGCACGCTGATTTTACTCCCACTTTAACGCTGTCCCGTCTATAGTATTTTCATAGGGTTCACTTTTAATAATCATAATTACCCCCACCAGAGTGTGATATGCGTAAATCTGTTGTGTTGTTACTGGGAACGTTTGGTCTTTTTTCTGGGCTCTTGCATGCGGATGATGGCGGTGATGACACCATTAGCGCCAAAGAACTAAAGACGCTGTTTTTTGGTCATGATGACCGCACGCGTGTCGCTAATCCTGCCCAGGCTCCCTGGGATGCCATCGGGCAACTGGAAACCGCCAGCGGTAACTTATGTACCGCGACCCTGATTACCCCTCAACTTGCACTGACGGCGGGCCACTGCCTGTTGACACCGCCGAACGGTAAGCCGGATAAAGCCGTTGCCTTGCGTTTTGTGTCGCAAAAAGGCACCTGGCGCTATGAAATCCACGGTATTGAAGGCCGGGTTGATCCTTCCCTCGGCAAACGCCTGAAACCTGATGGTGATGGCTGGATAGTGCCCCCCGCTGCAGCCTCCTGGGATTTTGGCCTGGTCGTCTTGCGCTATCCGCCGTCTGGCATTACGCCGCTACCGTTATTCGACGGGGATAAAGCTGCGCTGACTGCCGCGCTGAAAGCCGCCGACCGTAAGGTGACGCAGTCAGGCTACCCTGTCGATCATCTGGATGCGCTTTACACCCACACGGACTGTATTGTGACGGGCTGGGCGCAAAATAGCGTGCTCTCACATCAGTGCGATACGTTACCGGGTGATAGCGGCTCACCGTTGATGTTAAAAACGGAGAATGGCTGGCAGCTGATTGGGGTGCAAAGCTCCGCCCCGGCCGCCAAAGACAGATATCGGGCCGATAACCGGGCCTTGTCGGTGACCGGTTTTCGCGACAAGCTGGATGCACTGGCACAACAATAGGTTAGCACTGTCTTACCTGGCGTAATGCCATAATCGCCTCAATTGGCATCGGCTGGCTGAACCAGAACCCCTGCAACTGATCGCAACCAGCCAGCCGCAGCAGTTTCATCTGTTTCTCGTTTTCCACCCCTTCGGCGACCACCGCCATCCCCAGGGCATTGGCGATCCGTACCGTTCCACTCACCAGAGCCGCCGCCTGCTCGTCGTTATCCACCAGCCCGGCCAGCGATTTATCTATCTTGATGGTGTCAAAATTAAAACGCCGCAGGTAGCCAATGCTCGAATAGCCCGTACCAAAATCATCCAGCGCCACCGCCGTTCCCAGCGCTCTCAGGTTGGTTATCGCCGTGCGGGCACGCTCCGGATTTTCCAGAACATAGGTTTCCGTTACCTCAAGCTGAAGTCTGGTCGCCGGGAACCGGGTGACCTTCAACACGTCTGCCACTTTGTCTTCAAATTCGGGATCGCGAAATTGTGCCGGAGAGATGTTAACTGACAGTTTTAATTCACCGAAAGGCTCCAGATCCTGACAGGCCCGATGCAAAACAAACTGCCCCAGTTTGTAAATCAGACCGCTGGTCTCTGCAATGGTAATAAACGTATCCGGGCCAAGCTCCCCACCCGGGCGACGCGGCCAGCGCACCAGTGCTTCCACACTGCTCATTTTCTGGCTGCGCGCATCAATAATCGGCTGATACCAGACCTCAAACTCATCGCGCTCCAGTCCATTACGGATCTGATTTTCAATCGCCAGCTGGCGTTCCCGAACGCTGTTTAATTCCGCATCGTAGTGCGTGACACGCCCTTTTCCGGTAATTTTGGAGTGATACATAGCGATATCGGCACGGCGGAACAGCTCAGAAGTGGTGCATTCAATCAGCGTTCCGCTGGCAATGCCGATGCTGGCACCAATATGGATAGTACGCTCACCCAGGCGAATCGGTGTATTGAGGAAATCAAGCACTGACCCGGCAAATGCGGCCGCCAGCGCTTCTGCGCGATCGCCGCCAATGGTCATGGCGAACTCATCGCCCCCCATTCGCGCCAGCATCCCACCAGACGGGATCCGCGCATTCAGCTCTTTTGCTATCTCAATGATGAGATCATCGCCGACGCTATGGCCATACACATCATTCACATCCTTAAAGCCGTCAAGATCGATAAACACGACGCTTTTCACGTCAATGTCACCGCGCAAACTCACTTTATCCAGCGCTTCAATTAACGCCCGGCGGTTCGGCAGATGGCTTAACCAGTCCGTTCTCGCCACCAGCCGCGCCTGGCTTTCCCCCCTGGCAAGTTTGTACAGACCCACACTACTTACCAGAATAAACAGCAGGATCAGCGCTGCCGCCAGCACCACAATGTGCGTAATATCGGATGATGCAGCACGGGCTGCCTGAGCACCGGGAAGGCGCGCCTGCCAGTTGAGATAGCCCAGAAGTTCCCCTGCCGAACTGTGCAGCGGCATACTCAGGTTATTGATTTTGTCAGCGGTATAGTTGAGGTTATCAATCTGAAACGTTTCGCCCAGATCGGATAATATCTTGTCGTTCAGATGGCGGGTAATCACCAGATAACGCCGGGTATCTCCGTTAACCTGTAATCTTCCGATCATCGGCCGGACCAGACCAATCCCCACGAAAGCAACACCGTTTCGTGTTCGGGTGATCCCGGCATAGATATTCTTGTCGCTGGATAAGGCTCGTCGGTGTTGGTCAATCAGCGCCTTCAGGCCATTGCCGAAAAAGTCGAGATTCGTTTCATTAAAGGGTTGGCTCTGGAACGAGCCCCAAATCACGTTAAATTTTTCATCCAGCACAAACGTGCCGTCATAGAGATTATTGATTTTAAAACCTGCCCCCCAGGTGTTGTACAGCCATTGCGTATCAAGCCTGGGGCTGTAAACCTCGCGCACCGCATCGTCCCAGACGGCATTATCAATGACCAGGGAGGAGACACGAGTGACCGACGTCTCGATGGCACCCTGCACAGAAAGTGCTGAGCGATGTTCATCAATTTCATTGGTTTTGCTACTGATGAGATGCAGGGAAAGATAAAGCAGTGCGACGATGGAAATGATTAAGCCGATCCCCGCCATGAATATCATGATAAACAACGTTTTTGCTGTGGGGATATTGTGCCAGCTTAATGTGCGGTACATTCGCCATCCTCTTCAAAGTTTTACTTTTCTAAGCGTAATACAGGCAGCGGATTTCGCTGCCTGTAAATAATGGCGATGATGGTTTCAGGCGAGTTTTATCATAATCATACCCGCCAACAACAGCAGTAACCCTATCCAGCCTTTGTTATTTAAACGCTGACCAAAAAGCACCCAACCTGCCGCCAGCGTGGCGGTGATACCAAAACCACCCCATAGCGCATATGCCACCGAAAGATCGATACCTTTTACCGCCTGGGACAAGGCGCTGAACGCCCCCAGCACGGCAGCAATCGACATCAGGCCGTAGAATTTACCACGAAAACCATCTGAGAATTTAAGAAAGACGTTAGCCACAATTTCCAGAACGATTGCGAGCGCCAGCCAGGCCGCATGGATCCACTCAAACTGCGGCATGGGTCTGCTCCTTCTGCTGTTTTGTCGGTTTACGTGTACCTGATTTAATCAGCACGATACCTGCTACCAGGGTCGTTAATCCGGCAACTTTCATCGTGGATAACGTTTCATCAAATAACAAGACGCTGAACAACGTAATCAACAAAATACCAATGCCTTCCCACAGTGCATAAGCCACACCCAGCGCTATTTTCTTGACTGCAAATGAGAGGAAAATATAGGACAGTGAGATCATCACCAGCATTAAAATAAAACCCGTGTTGCCATCACTGACGCTTGCCCATTTCATAGAGAGCGTGCCGGTAATCTCAGTGATGATCGCCAGAGCTAATAAAATCCAGTAAAACATGTTTTTCTCCTGCTTGAGAATATAATCCATCAAGGCTCGCTGCGTGCAGCAAACCCCAAAAATATGAAATTAAATCAGATAGCTAAACGCATAGCGTCAGCTCAGGCAGAAGGTATGACTATAGCGCGGTGCGCCAGTGTTGCTCACCAGACAGAGGGTAAAGAGATGTGGAAAATACAGCGGTGTTTTTAAAAAAATACGTCCTGAACACATTGTCCATAAAATTACAATTATCCGCGGTGTTGCTTCTCGTCTTTGCGGATGAAAATTGTCCTCGGTAGTTGAACACTCCTGATTTGTACCATAAGCCAGGATTTTACTCAAAGCCTTTGCAATTCTTTACCCATCCGGTGCGATTTCGGTTAGTTTGTTGAAATGGTTTTCGCATTTATTATAAATAAAAGATCACTCAACATTATGCTGACGATGTTTTTTCACCTTCAGATGTCCATCGATAATACAGGTTTACTGCACCTCCCGGTCTGCCGATAAGCGTTCAGTGCCGCCTTCCACTCCGCCAGCGGGTATACTGTGACATCGCTATACTGACTGGCACACAGTTTAGGCCAGATGTGACAAAATTCGTCCTGCCACGCCTCAACATTCAGTGCATCAAGATAGTTGCGAATATGAAACCATTCCACGCGCGGTAAGGCCTGCCGCTGGCGGAATATCTGCCCGGAAAGCAGCCCATAACAGACAAATGTCCCCTGCACGGGCATCACGCTCAGGATCGTTTCCGCCAGCGCTCCCCCTGTGGCGTCGTAAACCACGTCAGCACGCGCGGCAACGACGCGCACTGCCTGCGTGTCGTGTTGCGCAAGGGGGATAATGCCTGCCGCGGCAAGACGCTCAGCATGAATGGGAGAACGGTGAATACCGTACACCGCCTCCGCACCTGCCTGCAGCGCCCACTGACCAAGCAGAAGCGCGCAATCGGAGCCGGCAGCGGTTAGCAGCACCTGCTTATTCTGAGGTGAATAGCGGGTCAACATCATCTGTGCCGCCAGCGGATTGATGTACGCCCGTGCGGCCAGATGCGAATCGATGTGTTCCGGAACCGGGATAGCATACTCTGCCGGACAATCGACAACATGCTGCCAGGTTCCCTGCCCCCGCAACGGCAGGACGCGGCAGCCTGACAGATGCGCAAACGATGCGGGTGCCTGCGTCACGATACCGACACCTTCGTAGCCCGCCACTGCCGGCAACGGTGTCCGGTGGCGGTACGCACCGGTGATGGGAATAAGATCGGATGCATTGATCGGAGAAAACAGCATACGTACGCGGAGATTTCCCGGCATCAGCTCGCCAGGTGGTCCAGCCTCAGGTTGCAGAACAGATTCCGGTTCGCCAAAACGACGATACCAGAGAGCCAGGTTATCCATTACGATCTCGCTGTACAGAGTCAGGCGGCAAAGCTTAGCGCTTCTGCGCTGACAGGTCACGGCGTAATGAACGAAGATCGTATTGCTCCCTGAATATCAAAATTGGTTCTCCCTCTGTTCCATCGGGGGAGATATGGTAAAATTTTCTCTTTTCACAACAGGTAACTCAGCATGGCACTGATCCCCAAAAACTACGCCCGACTGGAAAGCGGATACCGGGAAAAAGCACTAAAAATTTACCCCTGGGTATGTGGGCGCTGCTCGCGGGAATTTGTGTATTCCAATCTCCGTGAACTCACGGTTCACCATATCGATCACGATCATACCAACAACCCGGAAGATGGCAGCAACTGGGAGCTGTTGTGCCTGTATTGCCACGACCACGAGCACTCAAAATACACAGAGGCGGATCAGTACGGCACTACCGTTGTGGCCGGAGAGGACGCGCAGAAAGATGTGGGTACAGCAACGTATAATCCATTTGCTGATTTGAAATCGATGCTGAATAAGAAAAAATAACGTTAAAGGCTCCTGCTCATGGCATAACTGCCCGCGTCGGTTACATGGGCAGTGATGCGCTGTGCGTTCTACAATTCAATGGCCAATTTTGCCGGGATACTGACACTTCTGGCGCATCAGGCATTAAATTCCTCTGACTGATGCGGTAAGGCATCACACATCTCTTGTAACTCATTGAACAATCTTGCCACATGGAAACCATCGCACACGGAATGATGTACCTGAACGGCGAGAGGCAACAATATTTTTCCATCCTGTTCGTAGTATTTTCCGAGAGTGAACATGGGGGAAAAAAAGTTCTGCATGTTAGCAATGTTCATATTAAAACTGGTAAAACTTACCCAGGGAATAGCCGATACGAAAAACACATTCTCCCGAGACTCTTCCTTAGGCCAATAAGAAAGGTTATTTCCATAGCGTGCAACGTCTTCTGAATAAACGTTCTGGAAGTGATGGATATTGCCATCGTAGTGACTCCATAATGACGAAAAGGTCTCCGTTTCATTATGGAAAATTGTATAGCTTGGATGAATATCCTTCCATATAACAAGCTCATTGTCCTTCATGTTCATACGGAACTCCGAATGCCTGTTTACGATTTTAGAAAGGAGGAAAATAATAGTCGGGTAAAACTTCCAGCCAACCTCTTTTATATGTTTTAGCAGCGCAGTAATGTCTACCAGGCCAGTCTGGTTAATTGTACATTGAGCAAATGACTGAAACACTTCGAAATGCTCCTTCCGTGCCCAACGAGATAAGTCAACAGGTGTATATTCTGGGGTTGTTTTTTTCATTTGTTAACCTTTGCTTAGCAAACATATATTTGATAATAGAAAATTGAAGAGTCTTCGACGCTCAGGCTACCGTCTTTCTTAATACTTCCGGTGATCAACAGCTTAACCATCACGTCTCCAGTATAAACACCTTGCAGCCAGCCACACGTTGCTCAAAAAATGGTTTTGGGCCAGACACCATTTCAACCGCCTCGAATCTTTCTGTCAATCTCAGACTGTGGTTTTCCGAACAGGTATCCCTGTACGAGATCGCAGCCAAGCGCCTGAAGACGTTCAAGCTGTTCCTGGGTTTCAACACCTTCTGCAATAACCCTCATATTGAGGCTCTTTGCCATGCCGGTAATCAATTTAACGATATTAAGTGCATCATCTTTCGTGGATATAGGATTCACAAAGGATTTGTCTATTTTAATTTTATCAAAATTAAGTTCACTCAGCCTTGAGAGCGACGAATACCCCGTTCCGAAATCATCAATGGAAATTTTTACACCCAGCGATCTTAGCTTTTTGAGAATATTGATCGGTATGTTGCTATCACTGAAGAGAGAAGACTCTGTAACCTCTAACTCAAGACGGCTAGCCGGTAGTCCTGTCTCTTTCAGGATGGACTGCACCATCGTAGTAAACGATTTAGTGCCCAGCTGAACAGGTGAGACATTCACAGAGATCCTTGCCGGAACCGCCCAGGAAACCGCTTCCCTGCAGGCAAGTTCAAGCACTGTTTTGCCAATCCCATTGATCATCCCTGTTTTTTCAGCAACAGAAATAAAGTAATCCGGGGACAATATCCCCTTCACAGGGTGTACCCAGCGGATAAGCGCTTCGTAGCCGTAAACTTCATTGCTGAATGAATCGACAATGGGCTGGTAATAAACAACGAATTCATTGTTATCGATCGCCAGTGCCATATCATGTTCAAGGGTTCTGCTTTCCTGCAACCTTTGCAGCATCCACTGACGGAAGACTTTTATCTGTTGCGAACCTTCTTTTTTGGCTTCGTAGAGGGCCAGATCGGCAAATTTATAAAGATAATCAGAACGTCGTTCATTATCGGATAAAACAATACCCACACAGGTGGCAATTTTTATCAGTTGGTTATTAATCGTATAGGGTTGACTGATATAGTTACTGATTTCTTTGGCGTGTGAAACAGCCGCATTTTCGGTCAAGCCACTGGACAGAAGTGCAAACTCGTCGCCGCCCAAGCGGTAAAACGTATCTGAAACGCTGCTCATTGAGGTGAGTCGCCTGGATACCTGATTCAACAGTAAATCTCCGGTATCATGGCCATAGGTGTCGTTAACCTCTTTGAACCGGTCTAAATCAAATAACATCACGGTGACAGGAATGTGGTTTTTATCTGCCTGAAGAATAATTTCATTGAGGTCATCCCAGAAGTAAAGGCGGTTTTTCATGCCAGTGAGGGAATCATGATAAACATCATATTCCAGCTTCGAATTCTGAATCTGCAGTGTTTCTTTTGATAACTGAAGTTCGTCAGCAAGGCTTTTAACCTGTAGATGTGCTTTGAGAATATTTTTGTTCTGATAAATCATTAAAAAGCCCAGAATGAAGCTTAATATCACCAGGAGTAACGAAAGTGCAGAATAAATATAATAAAGAATTTGTGTTTTATTGTTGGCTTCATTAATCGTGTTAATGTTTTTCATTAACGCATTTGCAGAAAGTTGACTTAGCGGCGCATCGAGCATATGCATACTTTTAAGGTATGCTTGTAGCTCTGAATGGCTCATTTTTTCAAGATTACCATCCAGATAAGCAAGCATTTTCTCCAGACGTGCAGCGAGCACTTGATGCATTTTATCGTTTTCAATATAGCGACCTAAATCTCCCCCCTTCATTAAATCGCTCTGGCTTAGCATAATGTCGAGACGCATGCGGGCCTGGTCTATCGTAACGTTATCGGTATCGGTTGCGTATAGACCAAGCCATGATTCAAATCGGTAATACTCTGATACCAGTTGAGCCACGGACCAGGACTCAGTGTAGTGAGTCAGTTTTTGCAACTCTTGCTGTTGAGCATAAACAAGAAATGCAATATATCCTGTCGTGAGAAAAAGAGAAAAAATGATACCAACCAGTATCCTGTTCATTATGTTCTCCTGAACTGCTATTCAATTTTCATTTTGCTAACCTGCCATGCTGAACGCGAGTAATAAATCTGATTATTCAACTCAGGAAGACTGTCATAGGGGTATACAATGAATGATGGACCTTTATCGCGGATGCTCATATATTCGCCATTGATCTTTAAGGCAAGTATGGCGTTGTATTTTCTGAAATCACTGAAAGGTATGACGGTAGAGTAATCATTGAGCGCAATAACATTAACGACAGAACCCTTTGCACCAACATAATCCATGAGTTTGCTCATTGGAACACCCTCAAACTTAGTAAGTCCATTATACCAGGGGGACGTCGTCTGGAAACTCACCAGGCCTAGTTTTTCAAGGCTGGCGAGATCAAACACTGCTTTTCCATCTTCATTCGTGTTTTGTATATTACCGTAAATCGTTAAAATGGGTTTACCGACGGGTTTCGGCAGTTCGCCAGCCCAGGCTAAACTCTGTACCAGACAGCATAACAGCATTAGGGTTAATCTCATTTTAGCCTCCACTTTTTACCAGAAGTATAAGAATTATAATTTAGATATCACACTAGTTTATGTATTTTGTTGGATAGTATGAGTTTTATAGCTTTCTTTTCATTAAATAATAGTATAATCAAGCAATTAGGTGTTAGTGATGATAGGGTGTTTGATAGTTGAATGATGCTTCATTTTTTGAGACAAGCTAAAGTTGCCTGAATAATCTCTGTTACGTTTAAAAAATGATCGCCTTGATTGATATTGCCTCATGTAGGCATACCCGTTTTAGTTCCACGCACCTTTTGAGATTTCCGGGGCATTGTCGATAACATTACTACTCCAGATGAGGATGAAGCTGATATCCATCACAACCTCAAAATGGGTGCCGTCTGGCAACGACATGGTCAATAAAGATGCCTTGTTACTGCGCCTAACGTTTAACAACCGCAGTATGCGTAGCGTGTCGGCTACATACTGTTGTCAGGCGCAATACCTGGCCTTATACCGGTTTGATGTTCTGATTCATCCGGAAGAGGTTCGTTGGGTCGTACTGAGTCTTGAGCTCCACAAGTCGATGGTAGGTCGCACCGTAAGCGAAGGCAATACGATCAGCCTCCTCCTGAGTGAGGAAGTTGATGTATGCACCGCTGCTGGCAAATGGTTGTGATTTAGCGAAGAATTCACGCGCCCAGGCAATACAGTGTTCATCCTCGGCGGCCGACTCCCAGCGACCATGCACATTCATCACGTAATTAGCATCCCGGCTTGAGTAGGCCATTGCCTCAGGCGCGACCCTGGCCGTCTGGCCTCCAATTGTCCCGATGAATATCTCACACTGAGGTGACGGCAATCTGGCGGCGTACTCAATGATGGTATCAATAACGCCGTCACTGAGTTGCGAGAAGTTGTGCGACTTCCAGTAGTTACGTGCCCCTTTTGACAACAGGGGATCGAATGCCTGCTGCCAGGCGGTGTAGGGCTGAACGCCGATATGCTCGCCGAGCACCGTGCCAAACCCACGCAGTGGCTCGATAAGCCTCTCGCCCTCTTTAGGGTCGCCCACATAACACAAAGCGAGCGCGACCATCTCTTTCCCGTGAGCATCCTCTGGCAGGAAAGGTAGCGGAGGTGCTTTGCGCGTGACCATCCAGACATTCAGCTCTTCCGGCATCGTCTCGGTAAATCGGGCAAACTGCGTGATCACGAGCTTTGCCTGATCAAACGGAAAAACAATGAGCCCACTCAGTACGTTCGGCCCGACGGGATGGAGTTGGAATTCGAAACGAGTAACAACACCGAAGTTGCCCCCCCCTCCCCGCAGCCCCCAAAACAGATCCGAATTTTCTGATTCGCTGGTGTGCAGCTGCCTGCCATCTGCCGTGACGACCTCCGCGGAGAGCAGGTTATCTATCGTCATACCGTACTTGCGACTCAGCCAGCCGAACCCGCCGCCGAGTGTCAGACCGGCCACACCGGTGGTCGAGTTGATGCCCAAGGGCGTGGCAAGGCCGTATACCTGCACCACTTCATCAAAATCGCCAAGGGTGCAGCCAGGTTCAACGCTGGCCCTACCGGTTGCCAGGTCCACTTCCACTCTCTTCATCAGTGAGAGGTCGATCATCAAACCGCCGTCGCACACGGCATTGCCCGCGATATTGTGTCCACCCCCGCGGATCGAAATGAGGAGATTTTGCGTTCGCCCGAATTCGATGGCCTGAACGACATCATCAGGTGACGTGCAGCGGGCGATCAGCGCGGGCTTGCGGTCGATCATTGCGTTCCAGATCTGGCGTACCTCGTCGTAGCCTGCCTCGTCTGGAAGAATCACTTCCCCCTGGAAGTGCGTTTTGAAATCGTCGATATGTACCTTGAGTAACTCCTTCATGATTATCCCCTACCATTGAATACCCCTATTAATTATGATGGATTTCACAAATTTTGATGGTTTGAAGGGTATTTAATGGAAAGTTTGTTGGCTGTGGCCACAAGCAGGTTCAACGGTTCAGTAATATCAATGGTATTACAGTGGCTGATGATCCGAACTCATCGTTAATCTTGAGATTAACGATGTCTGTTTAGGGCGAGGAGTAGCGCTGGCACTGTAGCGTGGGGGAATGATGAGAAGGTCACAATCCCCGGGTTCTTAAATTTCTTTTTCATCGCTTAAAGGAAACCACCCTGTTCCTTTAGATGCCAGAATAACATTCCAGAGTTTGTCGGGTATGGTCAGTTCTTTCACGGCTCTGGGATTAAGCGATGTCTGGATTTCATTTATACGACCAGCTTTCACTAAAGCAACCCATTCAGGGTTAATGACCAGCCCTTTACCTATTGCTACAAGTGGAAGTCCACGTGAAAGTGCTTCCTGTGCCTGTTCAGGTGTGCGTAGTTTTCCCGCAGCAATCACCGGTATTCTTTCAGCAATATGATTTAAAATTAAATCAATAGTTTCTGGCCCATTTGGGGACTCGACAGGGTAGCTGTTGTTAACACTTACCAGAGAAGTATGTATATACGAAATACCCGATGATATCAGTCGGTCCAACAGCTTATAGGTATCCTCAATCCTCAACCCCCCTTCTGCAGACTCTTCTGGCGAGATCCTGTAGCCGATAACAAAGGGTTTCGTTGCACATTCATACACTGCATTTTTAACTTCCTGCAATACGGCGAGGGGAAAACGCATACGGTTTTCGAGATCCCCACCCCACCGATCAACACGTTTATTAAACAGCGGAGAAAAGAAATTCTGTAGCAGGAAACCATGCGCACCATGAAGTTCCACACCATCAAAACCCGCTTTAATTGCTCTTCTTGTGACAGCACCAAATGCCCGAATTGTTGTCTGTATTTCGCTCTCAGTCATTGCCCTGCTTTGTATCGCTTCACTATTAATATCACCGGCCTTAGCATATGACATACTGGCGCTGACGACATCACCATTGGGTATAAGCTCAGGAAGGGCCTTATTACCCGCATGGAAAATCTGAAGTATGGCGGTAGCACCGCCACTCTTTGCCGCAGATGCCAGTTTTTCAAGACTGTTTATAAAGCGATCGTCATAAGCAGCGAACTCATCTGTGAATCCAATGCCTTCAGGCGTTACGAAGGTGCACCCCGTAATTACCAGACCGACATCCCGAGCCCGGCGTTGATAAAATGCCAGTTCTTGATCTGATATAGTGCCATCCGGGTTAGCTGACCAGGTCGTCATTGGAGCCATGACAATACGATTACGTAACGCTATATCTCTGGTAAGCATATAGGGTGAAAAGAGTGAAGAAAATTTATTTTGCATAATATGGTTCCGGCAAATTTTATAACGCAATGTATTTACGACTTCAGCGAATTAATGTCATCGTCATTTCAAAAAAACATTACATAAAGGCAGGTTTAGGACCGTCGGTGTCTGGTTTATTTAAACCAATATTTTTATTAACCATCTCTGATGGATTATTTATGATTTTGACTACCTGTGCCGCTACACTTTTTCTTGAAACTTCAGTACCTTTAAATGGTTCATCCTTTTGAGTGACTTCATAATCCACTTCATCATAATCCGTCAACCAGGCTGCTCTGATGATAGTGTAATCAAGCCCAGAACATTCAAGGATATCTGCACATTTTCTGTAAGGTGGGAAATACTCACCAATGGTTTGGTTATTCCACTCGCCGAATTCACCCGGTACTTCATTGTATATACCCAGGGTATTAATACTGACAATTCGTTGAACGTTATTCTTTTTCATTGCCGAAATGATGACTTTCATCTGCTCATCAACCTCTCCGGCAAGATTTGCATAAACAATATCTTTTCCTGCCATAAGTTGATCCATGAATGCCTGATCCGATGCATCACCAATAACAATCTCTGAATTTACGGGCTCTTCACCATTAAGTTTACTGGGGTTACGAACCAGAAGCGTCATTTTTACATCAGTCTGACAGGCAAGCATATGTATAGCCCAGGAAGCAATTTGCCCACTGGCACCTAATATCAGTACATTTTTCACTTTTTTTCCCGAGAAATTAAGAAAAGGACAGTGGGGAAACCTTTTGTTCTCCCCACGGTAATTTAATTACAGATGCGTTTTGTAGAAAGGGATAAGTTTATCAAGAGCTTGTTTTACAGGCTCGGGCTTATCGTATAGATCGTAATGTGACCAGCCTTCAACGACGACCAGTTCTTTGTCTTTGGACGCCGCCCGGCCAATAATTTCACATCCATCGCGGTATGCACCAAATGCCCCGACTTTATCACCCACCACGACCATTAACGGCTGTGTTAAGAGCACCTCTGCAAGATGAAATGCATCCCAACCCACGGCAACACTCTGGTGAGAAAACAGTGCCCGGTTAACCCCATTTGGAGCATATCCGCGTGGTGAACGATAATATTCCGTCGCCCCAAACAGGTCGGTTTCCGTCAGCCCTGCCGCGATAGCCGCTTCTGGAGACGGTGGCAATAAATCATCAACACGAAGCCCGGTACCGCGGGCTTCAGCCGTTCTCTGTTGTGCCATTGCTTCAAGTGCGCCAACAGGATCGAAAGCTGTAAATCCTTCACGCATCAGGCGACCATAGTTTGCACCAGTGATTGTGCCAATCGCTTTAATTCGACGCTCTGTCATTGCCGCATTAATTGAGTAGCCACCACCGCCACAAATACCCAGCACACCAATGCGCGCTTCATCGACATATGGCAGGGTTACAAGGTAATCCACGACCACACTGAAGTCTTTAACGCGCATGGTTGGATCCTCCAGGTAGCGAGGCTCTCCACCACTCGCCCCCTGAAAACTTGCGTCAAAAGCGATCACGACGAAACCCGCTTTTGCCAGTGCGGCACCATAAACACTCCCGGAGGTTTGCTCTTTACAGCTTCCAATCGGATGGGCACTGATAATTGCCGGATATTTTTTAGTCTCATCAAAATCGTCCGGGAAATACAGGTCAGCAGCTATGTTCCAGTAGGTATGTTTTATCGCAACAGTCTTCATATGGGCCTCCGGGGAATGTAACCCTGGTCAGTAAAAAGTTTATGCCGTTTTTCCGCGCTTCACTCGTGGCTGCACTGCGGATTGCGTTAATAGTAGAACTTGCATTGGTTATCATCAATAACCTAATATCTATCACAGTGTTAAGCATGAGTTTACAATAAATGAAACTAGAACCTTCTGTTCTGCCTTCGCTTGCCTGGTTTGCGTTGATTGCACGCTCCGGCAGCTTTGCCAAAGCCGCTTCTGAAATGGGGATCACACGTGCGGCACTCTCCCAAAACCTGAAGACACTTGAAGAGCGTTTGAATACGAAGCTTATCTATCGAACCACACGTAATATGTCCTTAACCGAGGAGGGTTTGCGCCTGTATGAGGTTCTGGAGGTGGCTTTAGGTCAGATAGATGATGCGCTAAAAGATGTGGGTGATACCCAGCTTGAACCCACCGGATTACTGAGGATAAATTCATCGCGGGTGGCAGCCAGAATGCTCATTGAACCTGTCATCAGTGAATTCCTGAACCGGTATCCAAAAATTCAGATAGAGCTCATTATGGATGATGGTTTGTCTAACATCATTGCCGAAGGTTGCGATGCAGGTATTCGCCTTGGACAGAGCCTGGCAGAGCATATGACGGCTGTTCCTGTCTCACCCCGTATCAAACTGATTACCGTTGCCTCACCAGACTATTTAAGCAGGCACGGAATTCCGGAGTCACCTGAGGAATTACGCAATCATAATTGTGTGCGGCTGCGACACAGAAGTAGCGGTGCTCTCCCGCCGTGGGAGTTTTATCGTGTCGGGAGTAAGAATGAAGAGTTCGAACTTGAAGTCTCGGGTGGGTATATTACAAATGATGATGAGAGCATGATTCGTGTGGCAGTTAATGGTACAGGGATCATTCAGCACCTGGACTTTGCGATATCCGATTTCATCAATAAAGGGCTTTTACAACCCATTCTCCAGGACTGGAGTATTTCATTTCCCGGGTTTTATCTCTATGTATCATCAAGAGTAAGAATGCCATCTAAAGTTCGTGCTTTCATAGACTTTATGGTAGAGAAGCGCCTGAACACGACGGGATAACCGGGACAACAAACTGAATATTTATTGTCCTCTACTGGCTGTGAGTTCAACGGGTCTGCTGCGATCGAGGAGTAATGCCGGCGCTATTTCAAACCAGTCCGGCCGACTGGCTTGAAATTACCCCAGGTTAGATCCAGATATCGTTTTCTGCGGTGCGTTCCCCACCTTCATGACCAGTGTTCAGGACACCACTGGGTTCTATCATCATCATTTTTACCACCGTCTCAGCGGACGTTTTATGCTCAATGCCTTTTGGTACAACATACATTTCCCCCGGATTGACGAGGACATGCCCGTCGCGAAAATCAACACGTAACACGCCCTCGACCACGATAAAGGCTTCGTCGGTTTCAGGATGAGAGTGCCAGATAAAATCACCCGCTATTTTCACGATTTTAAACTGGTAGTCGTTCATCTGCGCGATGACTTTGGGCTGCCAGTGAGCGTCGAAGAGAGAGAATTTTTGTTCCAGATTTACAGGGAAATACATGGTGACATTCCTTTAATGGCTAAGAAACGTCGAGGATAAATAATGTCGCTACATCAGTCTTGAACGATCGTGCAACTCAGGCACGGTGACGTTGAATAAATTTTTGCCAACGGCCCGGTGAAATGCCGAATGTTTTTATAAACTGGCGCGCCATATGACTCTGATCTGAAAACCCCGCCTCTACAGCAGACTCTGCAAGCGACAGGCCCGTCTGAATCAGATGGCGACAGTAGGCGAGACGACGCATCGTTACATAGCGATAAGGACTCGTTCCGTAAAGTGCACGAAAATCCCGGCTCAGGCTCCAGCGATCTTTACCACTTACGGCGGATAACGTATCCAGCGTAATATTCTGGCTGAATTCTGTTTGTATATATTCCCGCGCTCTCTCTGCAGACTGATAATCCACCAGGCATCGGCGAAAACGTTGCCCGCCGACGACGGCCAGAGTCCTGGCCAGATCGTAGATCGCATCCTCCTCTTCCAGCATATCGATAGCATCTTCTGGCGCTTTCAACAACGACCCGGCGGCGGCAAAAAGTCGGGGATCAGATGAGATCCCGCCAGGAATAAATGGCAACGGCTTTCCGCCCAATATTTTCTGGATTAACGCAGGTTCGATATAGACCATTCGATACTGAAATCCCTCAGTCGTTCCCGCCTCTCCATCATGAATTTCATCCGGGTGTAAGACCATCGTCCCACCGGGTAAGCTGTGTTGTTTACTGTCACGATAACGAAAAGATTGCACACCTGATAATGTCCTGCCGATCGCATAGGTATCATGACGATGAGGTTCATAACCATGCCCGCTGAAATACGCCTCCAGGCGTTCTATTTTCCCCGGCGTGTGTGCAAGTTTGACCCAGTCTTTGTTCTCTTGTGCACTCGACATGTGTAACACCTGTTTCCCGTTGTAGGAGGATCCTCACTCTGCCTGGAGCGCAGAATGGGTGGTTATCATCTCCCGGAGATGAATTTTTCGTAAGCGCTCTAAAGTGAATAGTTCCAACTACCGAAACACTTAGATTTCCAGTGCAGCAAGAATTGCTGCTTCTATTTTCTCGGGGGTGGTCATCGGTGCAAAACGCTTAAGTGGTTTACCGTTGCGTCCGATCAGGAACTTAGTAAAGTTCCACTTAATCCGCCCCCCCAGCACGCCGGGCAATTCTTTTTTCAGATAACGGAATACCGGGTGCGCTGCGGCTCCATTTACCTCTACTTTCTCGAACATCGGGAAACTTACACCGTAGTTAATGTAACAGGTTCTGGAAATTTCGTCGGCTCCGCCGGGTTCCTGTTTACCAAACTGGTTACAGGGGAAGCCAAGCACCACTAATCCCCGAGCGGCATATTTCTTGTAAAGCGCTTCAAGGCCACCGTATTGTGGTGTGAAGCCACATTGGCTGGCAGTATTAACGACCAAAACCACCTTACCAGCGTAGTCGACCATAGAGATAAGCTGCCCATCCAGGCTGGTGGCAGTCAGTTGGTAAAAGCGAGTCATACTGGTGCCCTCACGTAAAATCGGCCCGACGTAGCACCTGTTCTGCTAAGTTCGATGAGTGGATACTCTAATGATAGTATTGCCAAATGGCTTTTTCATTAGCGAAAAACATCATATGATCAGTTTTAGTTATTTGTCACGCATACAACTGACACGTATTGCATCGCGGAAAAACAATGATGTTATTATTAATAATAAATAGCCCTGGTGATAAATTCAGCGCATACGTAGATAGTATTTAAAATCAATCTTAGATTACTTTTAAATACGGGAACGTCTGCATCGTCCGCTAATACAAAAAACATTCGCAATCCAGTTCCAATTCATCCGACAATCTATGATCTCAAAATCAGTAAAATGCATTTCCGACCACAGGAGATCTGCACGGAGCCAGGGATAGTGGTGAAAGGTATCCATCGCAATGCTAAATCTGTCTCCTTCGATAACATCGAAATCGCTGCGTTACCGCTTTGTTTTCCCAAACCCAAACTTTCTGCGCGTGCCAGGGTTCAGTCGTAGTGATATTCACCGCCGGTATTCCTGGCAAGAAGTATGCCGGATAAATCACGGTGACACCAACATGGCGACCAAAACGTATAAATATTGCGTTTAAGCAGGCTAAGTGTGATACATTCCTGGCGCGCCAATGACCACCACACATGACGGATATGCAGAACATCACTCAACAATTTCGCTGGCTTCTGCTTGTTATCCCGTCACTCAGCGGTTGCGGCACGCTCTCGCAAATGTCCTCCCCGGCAGGTACTCAGGAACTCCTCACCCATGAATCGCTGGATGGCGACGTTGATAGCGTGGTGCGTCACTATATGGCACAAAAATCCGTCCCCGGGATGACGGTCGCGGTGATCCATAATCGCAGCTCACCGCAGTTTTACACCTGGGGCGTAACCGATGCGGTCCATCGCTACCCGGTGAGACCCGATACCCTGTTTGCCCTCGGTTCGCTCAGCAAAGGGATTACGGCGGAAGTAGTGGCTTGTCTGGTGAAGGAAGGGCGACTGAGCTGGGACGATAACCTGGCGACATTGCTACCACCGGGTACGCCGCTTAGCGCGGATGCACAAAAAATTACCCTACTGGAACTGGTGACCCACAGCTCCGGCCTGCCACGGCAGAATATGGATGTTCCAATGCTGGGGAAATTCATCAGCTATTTAAGCAGTGGTGATAATTTTTATGGCGAGCTGGACAGCGATAACGTGCTGCGTTATCTCGCCAACTGGCGCGCGCCGAAGCATAAAATACCGCAATATTCCAATACCGGCTACGCCCTGATCGGCTATATCCTGAAACATAAAACCGGCGAAGATATTCAGAGTTTAGCCTCACGCTATATTTTTCGACCGCTGCAAATGTCAAACAGTAGTTTTACTCCCCAGAAGTTAAATGGTTACCCACAGCGTGCGCTTGGCCACGCTGGCGATCAGCCTAAATTTATCCCGCGCGGGCAGTTAACTCCTGACTGGCATTTTTCCAACAACATGGTGGCGGCAGCGAGTTTATACAGTAACGCCGAAGATCTGGCCGCCTATGCCCGTTATCACGTGTCGACGACCAACAATAGCTTACTGGATAGCGTCTTTGCCGAAGTCCGTAATACCAATATTCAACGCCCCGACGGTGTACAGGGTATTGCCTGGACCACCGACTTTATCGGTCTGGAAAAAATTACTTATCAGGTAGGTTATATTGGCGGTTACTCCAGCTTTATCGGTTTTGATAAAGAAAGAGGCAATGCCGTGGTGGTGCTGCAAAATACGTTTAACTGGAGCAATTATATTGGCATCGCGCTATTGATGGATATGGCGAAAAACGACAGCCTTATCCCTGGCAACCGTTTCGCGAAAAATTAGACGTCTTTAACTCTTTTAGCGGCAATATCTCACACTGGCGGCCCCTCTGCGCGCTGATGTTCCGTCTTTCCTGCTGCGCTTACCCGTTTTGCAGATATTCGTAAAAATAATCAAATAGATCGCAGCAACTTTCTGGCAGGTGCCGGAACGATGCCACTAATAGGCGTGCTGAGGGCTGCAGCAACCGCTCTGTTTCAGAAAAAATAGCACACGATAATCTCTGCCATGCCACCGGCAAATACGCCGGTGGCAACATCTCACTCAGGTTAATCCACCAGCACATTCAGTTCATCAATCGCCTCTGGCGGTAATTCCAGATCTGCCGCTGCCAGATTTTGCCGCAGATGCGCCACGGAAGATGTCCCTGGGATCAGCAGGATATTGGGCGAACGTTGCAGTAACCACGCCAGCGCGACCTGCATCGCCGTTGCGCCCAGCGAATCGGCGACCACCTGTAACCCGGAAGATTGCAATGGCGTAAAACCGCCCAGCGGGAAGAACGGTACATACGCAATACCCTGCCGTGCCAGCGTATCCACCAGCGCATCGTCACCACGGTTCACAATGTTGTACATGTTTTGCACGCACACCACGGGCACCATCTTTTGCGCTTCCTCAACCTGGGTGGCCGTGACGTTACTCAACCCAATATGGCGAATCAGCCCCTGTTGCTGTAGCTCCGCAAGCGTGGTCAGGGGTTCGGTAATCGATCCCTCCGCTGGCCCGTGAGCACTAAACATAATGCGCAGGTTAACCACGTCCAGCACATCCAGCTTCAGGTTACGCAGGTTGTCATGCACCGCCTGCGTCAGCTCCTGCGCGGAAAATGCAGGCAGCCATGAGGCATCCTCACCACGGCGGGCACCAATTTTAGTCACGATAGTCAGATCGTCCCGGTATGGATGGAGCGCCTCGCGGATAAGCTGGTTGGTAACATGAGGGCCGTAAAAATCGCTGGTATCAATGTGATTCACCCCGGCAGCCACCACCTCGCGGAGCACCTCCAGTGCGGTATATTTGTCCTTTGGCGGGCCAAACACTCCCGGTCCGGCGAGCTGCATCGCACCATAGCCTACTCGTTTAACCGTTCGCGTCCCAAGCGTATACGCGCCGCTTTTATCAATGCTGCTCATGTTGACCTTCCTCATAAAAATGATCCGGATTTACAACAGGTTCCGCTATGGAACCATTAGTTAAGCAATAGTTAAATTAAAGTTTAATTTCTCTACGACGATAGTAGTTATGTAACCCTGCATCTCTAACGGACGACCGCTATGCTGAAAAATCTGCACGTGATTACCGGTATTATCTTTGCCCTCACCATATTCTGTCTGCTGCAAGTTGTCACGGGAGGGTTGTTCTACTCCGCCGTCAGCAACGATCGTCATAACTTCCAGAACTCCGGGATACTTAATGCCCAGCAGGAAAGCCTGAGCGACAGCGTGAACACGCTGGTGAAAACACGCGTCACCGTCACGCGCGTGGCGATCCGCTACCTGAAAAACCAGCGTGACCCGGCTTCCCTTGCGGCGATCAACAAACTGCTGGGTACCGCGAGTGATTCACTGGGCAAAGCTGAAGCGTATTACAACACCTGGCAAAAAATGCCGCAGGTTAACGGTCAAAACGCAGCGTTAACGGAAGAGATGCAGAAATCCTGGAGCCAGATGCACGAAGTGATGCGCCTGTCGATTGAGTATCTGCGTGCCGACAACTATCAGGCCTATGGCGATCTGGATGCCCAACAGGCACAGGACGATATGGAAGCGGTCTACAACCGCTGGCGCGCGGAGAACAACACGTTGCTCAAGGCTGCGACAGAAGAGAACCAGAGTAGCTTTACCCATATGCAATGGACACTGGCAGGCATTTTCCTGGCCGTGATTGTCGTGCTGGTGGTGATCTGGCAGGGCCTGCAACACCTGCTGTTAAAACCGCTGAAAGTCATTATGAACCATATTCGTACCATTGCAGGCGGTGATCTGACACATGACATTGCCCTGGGGAGCCGTAACGAAATGGGCCAGTTGGCTGTCGGCCTGCATGAGATGCAGCAATCGCTGGTGAGCACGGTCAGCGCCGTACGTGGCAGCACCGATTCCATCTACACTGGTGCAGGTGAAATTGCCGCCGGGAGCAATGACCTCTCCGCCCGCACCGAACAGCAGGCCGCTTCGCTGGAAGAGACTGCCGCCAGCATGGAAGAGTTAACCGCAACGGTCAAACAGAACTCCGACAACGCCCGTCAGGCCACGTTGCTGGCGAAAAATGCATCCGAAACCGCTGCCCGCGGTGGTCACGTGGTGGATAACGTTGTCCGTACCATGACCGAGATTGCCGACAGCTCACAGCAAATCGCACACATCACCGGCGTGATTGACAGCATTGCCTTCCAGACCAACATTCTGGCCCTCAACGCTGCGGTAGAAGCGGCCCGCGCAGGGGAACAGGGGCGTGGGTTTGCGGTGGTTGCAGGTGAAGTACGCACGCTGGCCAGCCGCAGCGCGCAGGCGGCAAAAGAGATCAAAGGGCTTATTGATAACTCCGTCAGCCGGGTCAATACCGGTTCTGACCAGGTCAGTGAAGCGGGCGCAACCATGAAAGAGATTGTCGCAGCCGTTACCCGTGTGACCGATATTATGGGTGAGATTTCATCCGCATCCGATGAGCAGAGTCGCGGTATTGAACAGGTGAGCCTTGCGGTTTCGCAGATGGACAGCGTCACACAGCAAAACGCCGCGCTGGTACAAGAGTCCGCTACGGCGGCAGCGGCGCTGGAAGATCAGTCCGAGCAGCTTCGCCTGGCTGTGGCAGCATTTCGTCTGAACGGAAAAGAAAAAGCTGCCGCACCTCGCCCGACAAATGTAAAAACGCCACAGCTATTGCGCCCGGCAACGGCAAGTACACATTCCACCGACAGCAACTGGGAAACCTTCTGAGTCTGACGCGGGCGATCGCATCGCCCGCAATCATCATTCATTAGCGGCTGCGCTTGGCGTGACGTTCCCAGTTATCTTGTTTTGCTTCATCAGATTTTCGTAGTGAGACATAACATGCCCCGCTACCACCGTGGTGGGGCTGTGCCACACAAAAAGCGAGAACATCGTCGAACTCGGGTAACCAGCGTGCCAGATAGCTGCGTACCACATTGGGGTGTGAGTTCTGCTCGCGCCCCTTTCCATGAATGATAACCAGATTGCGTAATCCATCACGTCCGGCCTGGCGGATAAAAGCAAACAGCATCTGACGGCAGCGCTCTGCAGGCTGATGTAACAGGTTTAAGCTGGCCTGGCGGGAGTATTTACCTGAGCGTAGTTTATCAATAACGCCCTGCTGAACCCCTTCCCGCTGAAACGCCAGCGGCTCCTCAATCGGCAGAAGTTCCAGAAACCCCAGCGTTAAGAAGTTATCGAGCTGCTCGGTATCCACCTCCTGACGCATCCGCGTGTTACGGCTCTGTTGCCAGTGAATATCCGTGCAGCGTTTCAGAGGCTGGACATCCTCTACGGCATCAAGAAAAAGTGATTTGTCGTCAGGGCTCATGGAAATCCTCCGGCTACATCTGAGCCTGTACTATACCTGTGCCGGACGTGGGCCTCAATAACAGGTACCTCTGCAGAGAGGTTGCACAAATATTAACCTGATGAATATATAAAATAATCAGGATTAATATTTAAACCAAACTTAACTAAAATTTCAGCAGGCATTAAATGGGAGAATTTAAGTTAAAATTTCGTGAAATCAATCACTCTGCGCCCTTTCATTTTGAAGAAAAGCTGTTATAACTTATTAAACCTACCTCAGGAATAAAACATGTGGGACCCGTAAAGGACGTACTGCTGTGTGTACTATAGAGTCTGCCTGATGTCGGGCAGACTCCGTTTTTTTATTATTTAAATCTTACGCTAATATTATTTTTCTGCCCTCTCTTCTGAACCGTGTTATTAACAATTCAGTGAGCGATGGCTAAACATCTCTTCTGGCTGCTTATAATAACTGCCCCGCGGAGCAGAGTGAGATCACGCGTGCTTTTTAACCAAAAGAACGCTTCGTAACACGTTAGAAAACGCATAAGAAGGTTATGAAACAGAGGGAGATACATGGCCTGGCTGTCGACAGGCCGAATGACTTAACGGTAGTATATTTCAAACGTCGCCACCGCGTTGACATCACCACCTTTCACGGTGCCTGTCTGTATATAGCGTGCTTTTAGCGGAATAGAAACCGACTGATTTTTTGTCGTTTGCGCCGCCGCCTCATATTCAGTGTCAAATTGCACCACCGTGTTGTTACTATCCAGAATCTGAATCCCTACGCCTTCTGCCGCGCCGGATCCGCTCGCAATGCTCAGGATATTGCTATTGCTGACGCCGGTAGAGCCTGAAGTGGTAAATTTATAATCCACTTTAATCCCGGCTTCGCATTTATCTAACTGAATACGAAAACTATCATCCGAAACCACCGCCGAAAGCTTATTGTCAAAATCATCCGTCGAAATGGGCATTAATGGTACGGTGATATTCTTTTCGGCCAATGTACACGTATTCGCCTGCACATTAACACTGGACGCGCTAAAACGTAATTTGCCAACAACCAGATTGTCGTATTTCCAGTCGGCTACCAGTTGGGAAGTATCTAATGTGCCAGAAGATACTGGGCCAGTCACCACAACCTGTATCGCCGCATTGAGTGTAAAGTTATACCCCATAGCACCCACCGTCGAAGTGCCTTTATGCCAGGGCGTCAGCAGGTTGCCGGGATCGAGAGCACCTCCGTCATTTGCCCACCCCGAACGGATACCTATTCCGGGGACATTCGTCGCATAAGTATTTGCCGCTGGCGCATTCGTCACATGATCGGCATCAGTTAACACCGTATACCCTTGATAAATATCACCAATTGCATTGCAGCGCAAATAAACGTTAGGCATCGTTATATCTTGCGAATACAGGATTGTGCCAATCGCTGCATCGCTATTCACGACTAACGGGGGAATAGAAAAATCAGCGTCAGAAATTACCCCTGTGTAGACTTCACAGATAGCCCACGCCGATTGACTAAACCAGGCACCTATTACCCACACTATATGATAAAGATAAAATGCCGATTTTCTCTTTTTCATGATTCATCCCTGAATGATTGACACGTCGTCGCAATAAGCAGGATTCGAGCACTAGCCTCTTCAGGTACCTGCACCTGTCCTTCACATTGCGTATCTGGTGAGTTTCCCCACTGCACGGAAAACGACTGTGCCCCTTTCAAACCGGTAACATACACTTCGCCATCGTCCCCGACGATGGACGTCGTCCCCGCCATGCTTAATATCGCGCCAAACGGCACAAAACCCTGACCACGTTTAAGCGTCAGCAACACCCGTTTGCCGCTCCGTGCGGTGAAATTGGCCGCCACTGCCGCGCCTTTGGTCGGCACGACATCCAGAGAAGGCTCCTGAATATCCAGATCGCTGCGCTCCTGCGTGTTGACCACCACCGAATTATGGCGATAGTTGGTTAATGTCGGCACTATTGCATTGCCCCAGCGGTCGGTATAAATCCCTTGCCCACCCTGAATTTTGACATTCGCGCCATCGTTAATATGCACCACAGCAAAGGCATCCTGCAGTGAGCGCCCCAGCGTGATCCCGTTAGGATGCGCGACAATTGACCCTTGTGCGCTGTAGTTCCACTGACGGTTATCCCCCTGATAGCTATAACCAGAACTGAACTCCCCGACAGAGGCACGGTAACGACCTGAAAGATAGCCGCCATAGCCAATATTATTATCGGTATAGCTCTGCTGCAGGTTATAGCTCAGATTATTGTCCGCCAGCGCCGTCCCGTTGATCCCTACCTGATGCGATGTATTGCTATTCTTCGAGCTGTTCAGGCTATAGGTTGCCCAGGCATCGGGTAGCCAACGAGAAAGAGGAATATTCAACGTTAAAGAGAGCTGATGGTCGTCATCCGTTGAGGGCGTTTTCGTCAGGCTATAGTTGATTGACCAGTTGGTGCCTGCCCAGGTCGTGCTATATCCCATGCTTACACTCCGCTCATGCCCCTCCATATACCAGTAATCTTGTTGGTAGGCATTCATATACACGGACCCCCACTCCCCAACCGACTGTGATAAATTCACCTGCAAACGACTGCGACGGTTATTGGTGTTCCGATAGCTGTAAATGCTGTCATCATCGTCATACTGTTTGTTGTCGCGTCGGTCGATCGCCTCCTGGAAGGTGTAGAACCCGGAAGTTGAATAGCGGTAGCTCGCCAGTGTCACCGTGGTGTTGGTAATGGGGAAATCCTTTGCATACTGCGCACGCCATGATAGCCCTTGCGAGTCGCCCTCATCGCCTAATGACGCTTTCGCCGCAGTCACATCCATTGAGACAGAGCCTAAGTTGTGTAAATCCGCACCGATCCCCACAAGGCCCGAGCGATACATTGATGCGCCGAGTAAACCACTGTAGACGGTAATGCCGTAAGGCAGGCCGTAAATCACCGTCGCCTGTGCAAAGTCCGGCTCCTCGCCACCATCGACATCGCGGTAACGTCCCGCCGCGATGCTGTATTTCAGCGCCCCTTCACGCTGCAGTACCGGTACGGACGAACTGGCCTGAATAAAACTATGCTCTGAACCATCGGCTTCCTGAACGGTAACCTCCAGATCCGCGCCAGCGGTTACCTGACTTAAATCACGGATCTCAAAAGGCCCGGAGGAAACATAGGTCTGGTAAATAGTGTAACCATTTTGCTTGATCGTCACCTTCGCGTCGCTGTTCGCAATACCGCGCACCACAGGCGCAAAACCCTGCTGACTACTGGGCAACATACTGATGTCGGTTTCTATCTTCGCGCCTGTCATCTGCACGCTGTCGAACAACTCGCCGTCGGTATAAGTCTGGCCCAACTCAAACTGGCTTTTCAGCGCTTTAATATCGCGCTGTAACACGGTGCTGATTGACTCCCAGCCATTGCTATTTTCCCAGGTACTGTTGTTACGCAGCCGCCACGGCCCTATATTCAGACCAGAGTTCGCACTCATCCATTGCGAATTATCCGTATTACTGCCGTTTTTTTGGCGAGAACCGGAAATATAGTAACTCGACCATAGCACCGGTATACCCTCATCCCACTCTTGCGGGTCCACTTCACCCACTGCGGCGACATTACGATAAATTTGCGGAATGCGTAAATGCAGGGTTTGCGTATCAGGACTAAAATCATAGCTGGCTTCGGGAAGATAATCGGCGATATCCCCGATGACGTCATTATCCGCGAACGAAGCGAATGTTTTGACCGTATCGACTTTCACACCAAACTGGCGCAATTCACCTTTGGTGAGTTGTGGAATTAATTTCTTTTTATCCGGCGATAAAACATACGTCAGATTTTTTTTGGCAATCTTATCTTGATCCCAGATAATACTTGTCAGATAACGCCCTGGCGTCAGACCATTATTTTTCAAATAGGATTCAATGGCACCAGTATTTTCAAGCGGAGAATCGGTTTCCAGAACGCTAAGATTGAAATAGTCCTCAGCGAATACTGAGCTACAGACTGAATATAAACTGAATACAATAGCATTCAGGACCCATGTTCGAACTGGTCGCGATGCAGGCATGATAAAATTCTCTTATTAAATTCCATTTATTTCATCCAATTACAATGACTGCTTATGAGATACTGTTTCTGTGCCAAAATCGTTGATGGCAGTCCACTCAGCATTGCCGGTACTACCCGCTAATAAAGTAAAATGCTGTTCACTTAATGGTGCCACCATCATACTGATAGCCGATGGTGTGTTTTTTTCATCCGACGGAACAACGGCTTTGCCACCTACAGTCAACTGACCAAACGTGATATAATAAGGTGTTGGGTTTTTCGCTATCAGTTGATTACCCTGGCGGTGAAACTGGATTTTTTCCCAGGCGGTTTTCGCATCGTAGCCATTTAATTTTCCTGGACGCCAAAACAGCTTAACGCGTGTTTTTATGGCAAACTGTAATGTGTTTTTATTTTTCAGTGATTCTGGAATAGCCGATACTGATTTCACATTTACCAGGAAGAGCGATTCGCGATCCTGTGGTAACGCGCTGCCGTTACCGGTATAGACCACATGTAATAATGTTTGACGCCCCTCTTCTAGCTTATAAATCGGAGGCGTAATAACGAAGGGGGCTTTGCTGTCATCAACATTGCTCACCCAACTTTGAACTAAATAGCGTTCATCGTTATCTTTGTTTTTTAAAGATATCTGGACTTCTGCCTGATCGGCAGGATAGATAACCCGGGTGCCACCGAGCACAACACCAGCCTGGGCCGAACTGGCGAATAAAATAACACCAGCAATGGCTGCAATATTCCACTTCATAAATGGTTCCCGGTCATCAGGAATATCTGACTGGATATCAGCCAGATACTTACAATACTTTAACGATAAAGCAGCGTATAAGTTGCCTGCGCGGTATAATCACCGGCAGTCGGTTTAACCGACCCTACCTGTACGACCTTCGCCGTATAAGTGAAGGTCGCCGCTCCGGTGCCTTTCACGGTTTTATCCGATGTTGATGCAGGCTCTGAATTGTCAAACAGAACATCGGCCCCCGCCCAGTTAACCAGACGGACCCCCACATTAGTGGCGACTCCTGTTGTTTTCAGCACGCTCGTCTTACTGGTGACGGTTGTACCATTAAACTTCAGATTGATTTTGTCGATATTGGTATCACAACCCGTCAACGCAATATCGAATGTTTGGGAATCGCCAACAGAATCATCAGCAGTAAATGCCGAAGGATAGACGTCTTTAAACGTAACGGTACCGTTAGCGTCCGTACTGTTTACGGTGACATCACAAGTATCGTCAATAATCTTCCCGTTAAAAGTGACTGTCCCCGTATCTGTTGCGAAAGCGGATGACATGCCCCCCGCGAGCAGACCGCCAATAAACAACGCGCAAAGCGACTTTTTACACATAATGCATTCCTTATTTATGTTTATTCATCACCAGATAAATGTTTTTATTAACGAAAGGGAAGTAAAGAAAAACAGCAAGCAACCACGCAGATAAAATTTTCCGAGCCCTATACTCACCATAGAAAATCAGACTGTTTTCTCATGCCTCATTCGATTTATTAATATTAAATTAATATGCCACCACTCATGATGCGGCACAATTTAAATATAATTAAACGTCAATTAAATTATATTAAATTTAAAAAAATTAATATAAAAATAAAATACGCAAAGTATCTGAACAGAGCAAGATTGATCAGGGACATGGCCGCATTGAAGTCCATCAATCGTACGTGCTTGACAGTTCAGAACTGGAAGGTGATTTTCCACGCTGGAAAAGCCTGAAAGGTGTTGTCCTGATTGAAGATTTTCGTCCTGAAAAAGGTCAGATTGCGTTCCTGTTGCCGGGTACCCTTCCCAATAATTTTGAGTTTAGGTTTCCTGCAACACGATAAACCCGAAGCAAAACGGGGTACCTACTATTCGCTGCTCTTGCCCTATCCGCTTATCTTTTTAGGGGTATGGCTGATAATGCAGGTGACATGGTATCTTGTCGGCCTGCCGACTGGACCGGGGATATACCCGGGGCTGCACTAAAGGAACATTGATGCTGAGATTACTCGAAGACAAAATTGCGACGCCGCTTGGGCCGCTGTGGGTTATCGCGGACGAGCAGTTCAGCCTGCGCGCTGTCGAATGGGAAGAGCACAGCAACCGCATGGAAGAGCTGCTCGATATTCATTATCGTACTCAGGGCTATGAGCGCATCAGCGCCACCAATCCGGGTGGACTGAGCGATAAGCTCACGGCGTATTTTGAGGGCGACCTCAGCATCATCGACACCCTGCCAACCGCCACGGCGGGAACCCCCTTCCAGCGTGAGGTATGGCAGGCACTGCGCAGCATTCCCTGCGGGCATGTCATGCACTATGGCCAGCTCGCCGAGCAGTTAGGTCGCGCAGGTGCGGCGCGCGCGGTGGGTGCCGCGAATGGTTCCAACCCCGTCAGTATCGTCGTGCCCTGCCATCGCGTTATTGGCCGTAACGGCACCATGACGGGCTATGCCGGTGGCGTGCAGCGGAAAGAGTGGTTGCTGCGCCACGAAGGGTATCTTCTGCTGTAGACTCCAGGCTTTTTGTGCTTAATTTTCTTCCAGTTAGGCTAAAAATCCATAATCAAGCTGTGGAATTTCAAGAAGATGGCAACACGTTGTCGTCTCTTGTTCTTATTGGTGGTTTGTCAGGCTTACGTACTTACCAAAAAGATGTTAAAATTGACTAATATCAATTAAGGCTTGAGCAAACCTATGATCCCAGAAAAGCGAATTATACGACGCATTCAGTCTGGCGGTTGTGCTATCCATTGTCAGGATTGCAGCATCAGCCAGCTCTGTATCCCGTTTACCCTGAATGAGCATGAACTCGATCAGCTTGATAATATCATCGAGCGCAAAAAGCCTATTCAGAAAGGGCAGACGCTGTTTAAAGCGGGAGACGAACTGAAATCGCTCTATGCTATCCGTTCTGGCACCATTAAAAGCTACACCATCACTGAACAAGGTGATGAGCAAATCACCGGCTTCCATCTGGCGGGCGACCTGGTCGGCTTTGACGCCATCGGTACTGGCCATCACCCGAGCTTTGCTCAGGCGCTGGAAACCTCAATGGTTTGCGAGATCCCGTTTGAAACGCTGGATGACCTGTCCGGAAAAATGCCTAACCTGCGCCAGCAGATGATGCGTTTGATGAGCGGTGAGATCAAAGGCGATCAGGACATGATCCTGCTGCTTTCCAAAAAGAATGCAGAAGAGCGACTGGCTGCGTTTATCTATAACCTCTCCCGCCGTTTCGCCGAGCGTGGTTTCTCCCCGCGTGAGTTCCGCCTGACCATGACGCGTGGCGATATTGGTAACTACCTGGGCCTGACCGTTGAAACCATCAGCCGTCTGCTGGGTCGTTTCCAGAAAAGCGGCATGCTGGCCGTTAAAGGTAAATACATCACCATCGAAAACGGTGAAGCGCTGGCGGTACTCGCCGGAAACTCCCGCAACGTGGCATAAAACCACCGCATGACTGATGCCAGATTGATAAATTTCAGTAATTTATTGATCTGGCTTTTTTATCCATCAATATTCAATAAATTATTGTAATATCAATGACATGATAAATCCATTACCAGACAATAGCGGAGTATATCAGTTCATTTAACACCCCTAAAACCACGCCCATTTTTCGTAGCTCCCACGCCTCTCTCCAGTTTCACAATTCCCGGATTCGTCGCAGCAATTAAGCACGACATAATCGTCAAACTCACCTGCCAGCGCATCGTCCCCTTGAAGGTTTTGGTGTAGACACCTCGTCGCAAAAAGACAATCGATTGAACAAACATAAAGGGGCAGGTCAGAAAAATTGCACATACCGTGAACCAATATTGAAATCCCATCACCTGTCATTCCCGTTAATTTTTGGGTCATTATTACACAGGTTTGTCAGATTCCCGTCAGAATGGCGTAATGATCAGCCGCCGAGCACCATGAACAGGCCGACACTATTACCGGCGCTGATCGGCAGGATCATCTTCGCGATGCACTCGTCATACCCAACACCATCGGGGCATGGGATAGCGTTCCACTGCTCGGGGCTGTAGGCAGCACCAGTGGTTATTTTTTCCATGCGATGCTTGCTCTCACCTCGCTGAGCACGAGTGCTGTGTTGAGAAATAAAAAAGGTCGCCAATTGGCAACCCTAAGAAAAAACCTGCAGAGCGAGTCCATAAAAAAATTTGATTAAATCTCCTGCTAAACAGGCCGATAAGATCGCTATCTAAACCATCACGAGGAAATTTTATGGCTATTAAACATGCAGGCATTTGCGGTCATTGCCGCGAGACTGTTAGCCCATTCATCATCGAAGAAAACACTTTCCAGCGTGATAAATGTGAGTGCCCGGAATGTCATGGGATTCTTTATGCTTGCCGGACACCTGGCTGCGATGATTATGCTAAAGGCGGAAAAGCATACGATGAAGAATTATGTCCTGGATGCACAAAGGCAATAGCTGAAAACGCTGGAACAATTGTAAAATCTATTGCTGGTGTGGCTCTTACGATCGGCACAACAGTTGCTACAAACCACTTCACTGACAAGAAGAAATAATAATATCAAGCGATCGTAAAACTAATCCATAAATGAAAAGCCCAAGGCGTTGACCTCGGGCTTGAATTCTTTGTGCCGACAATCAAAGCTATGGACGACGATATTATATTTACATGAAATGTATGCTGTTTAATTGACCTTTGCAATGCCCTGCTGCAAAAAGGTCGCCTTTTGTTGTGATCGTGTTCTCATAGTGCAGGAAAGTGGGTTACTTTTCCAAAAACGCTATATCCTATGGATGGAAGCAGGGTTTACGCCGAGCGGGAATTCGCGAACGTCACCCATACCAGTCCAGGCATACTTATGCATGCTGGTCTCTTTCGGCAGGGGCCAACCCTTCCTTTATTGCTACTCAAATGGGTCATGAGGATTTCAGGAGGGTTTACGTAGTTTATGCCAAATGGATCGGCGATATGGACAAGGACCAGGTGACTATCATAACCAACAGAATTACGACCGGTTTGCCCCCATCACGCCCCCAGAGCGTTACGAACACGAAGAAATGCCTTTGAAATCAGTGCAACTCAAGAATTACCAATAAATTTTAGTGATTTATTGATCTGGCAAAAACTTCCCCCCTGTTTGATTCAAGATATATAGGTTACTCTTTTACTTACAGACTGTGGTGACAGTTGTAAGGAGACCTGTATGGCAAAGTATCAAAATATGCTGGTGGCCATCGATCCTAACCAGGACGATCAACCCGCGTTACGGCGTGCTGTGTATTTACATCAACGGATTGGTGGCAAAATCAAAGCGTTTTTGCCGATCTATGACTTCTCATACGAGATGACCACCCTTCTGTCGCCTGACGAGCGTACGGCTATGCGTCAGGGAGTGATCAGTCAACGTACTGCGTGGATCCGCGAGCAGGCGAAATACTACCTCGAAGCGGGTGTCCCTATCGATATTAAAGTGGTCTGGCACAACCGACCTTTCGAAGCCATTATTCAGGAAATTATTGCCGATGGGCACGACCTGCTGCTGAAAATGGCGCACCAGCACGACAAACTGGAATCCGTAATTTTCACGCCTACCGACTGGCACCTGTTGCGTAAATGCCCATGCCCGGTCTGGATGGTGAAAGACCAGCCGTGGCCTGAAGGGGGTAAAGCCGTCGTGGCTGTAAACCTGGCGAGCGAAGAGGATTATCATAATTCACTGAACGAAAAGCTGGTGAAAGAGACACTGCAGCTTGCCGAACAGGTTAACCACACTGAAGTGCATCTGGTGGGGGCTTATCCGGTCACCCCGATCAATATTGCGATTGAACTGCCTGAATTTGATCCGAGCGTCTATAACGATGCGATCCGTGGTCAGCACCTGCTGGCGATGAAAGCGTTGCGCCAGAAATTCGGTATTGATGAAAAAATGACGCACGTGGAAAAAGGGTTGCCTGAAGAAGTGATCCCGGATTTAGCAGAACACCTGCAGGCCGGGATTGTGGTACTGGGTACCATTGGCCGCACCGGTATTTCCGCCGCCTTCCTGGGGAATACTGCCGAACAGGTAATCGACCATCTGCGCTGCGACCTGCTTGTCATCAAGCCGGATCAGTACCAGACTCCGGTTGAACTGGACGATCCAGAGGACGATTGAGCCATAACGTCCGGCAGCCGCCAGTAAAAAAAGCCGCCAAATCTGGCGGCTTTTTCACATCGACACAACTTACAGCGCTTTCAGAATCGCATCCACGCTGGCTTTGGCATCGCCAAACAGCATGTGAGTGTTCTCTTTGAAGAACAGCGGGTTCTGAACCCCTGCATAACCGGTGTTCATGGAGCGTTTGAAGACAATCACGTTCTGCGCCTTCCACACTTCCAGAACCGGCATACCAGCGATTGGGCTGCGCGGATCGTCCTGTGCCGCCGGGTTAACGGTGTCGTTGGCACCAATAACCAGTACGGTGTCGGTCTCGGTGAAATCATCGTTGATTTCATCCATCTCCAGCACGATGTCGTAAGGCACTTTCGCTTCAGCCAGCAGTACGTTCATGTGGCCAGGCAGACGACCTGCTACCGGGTGAATACCAAAGCGAACCTTGATACCCCGCGCACGCAGTTTCTCGGTGATTTCCGCTACCGGGTACTGAGCCTGCGCCACCGCCATGCCGTAGCCTGGGGTGATGATGACGGTGTGTGAGTTTTTCAGCATATCCGCAGTATCTTCGGCGTTGATCTCACGGTGTTCGCCCACTTCGTCATCAGAACCGGTAGAAGAACCATCAGAACCGAAACCGCCGGCAATAACGCTGATAAACGAACGGTTCATCGCTTTACACATGATGTAAGACAGGATCGCACCGGAAGAACCCACCAGCGCACCGGTGACGATCAGCAGGTCGTTGCTCAGCATAAAACCTGCCGCTGCTGCCGCCCAACCGGAGTAGGAGTTCAGCATTGAGACCACCACTGGCATATCTGCACCACCAATGGAAGCCACCAGGTGCCAGCCAAACGCCAGCGCAATAATGGTCATCACCAGCAATGCCAGCACCTGAGTACCTACGCTTTCGGTACGCACGAAGATCACCAGCAGTACAAATGATACGACCAGCGCCGCCAGGTTCAGCTTATGACGGTTTGGCAGCATCAGCGGTTTAGACGAGATTTTCCCGCGCAGTTTGCCGAATGCAACAATCGAACCGGTGAAGGTCACGGCACCGATAAAGATGCCGAGGAACACTTCGGTCAGATGAATGTTGACCAGAATCTGCTCCATGCCCGCTTCGTGATACAGATAGCTGTTGAAGCCCACCAGTACCGCCGCCAGACCCACGAAGCTGTGCAGGATCGCCACCAGCTCCGGCATCTCGGTCATCTCAACGCGTTTCGCCAGACGAATACCAATTGCGCCACCGATGATCATCGCCACCAGGATCCACGCAACGTTGCCGGTGTCCGGCCCGAAGATAGTGGCAATCAGCGCAATCGCCATCCCGGCGATACCAAAGTTATTACCCTGCTGAGACGTTTCGTGTTTGGAAAGTCCCGCCAGACTGAAAATAAACAGGATTGCAGCAACAATGTATGCGGCTGTGACTAATCCTCCAGACATATGCTACCCCTTAGCCTTTACGAAACATTTTCAGCATGCGCTGAGTCACGGTGAAACCACCGAAAATATTGATACTGGCGATCAGCACCGCGACAAAACTCAGGAAGCTAATCCAGCCGCCGTGCCCAATTTGCAGCAACGCACCCACCACGATAATCCCCGAGATGGCGTTGGTGACCGACATCAGCGGCGTATGCAGCGCATGGGACACGTTCCACACGACGTAGTAACCCACCACGCAGGAGAGCGCGAAGACGGTAAAGTGACCGAGGAACTCTTTCGGCGCGACATTGGCCAGCCAGCCAAACAGAATAATCACCAGCGCCATGATTGCGTATTTACGCCACGGAGAAGCTGGCTTAGCGGGCTCTTTTGGCTCTGGAGCCGCTTTTGGTGCAGCCTGAGGCTGAGCTGAAACCTGAATAGGTGGTGCAGGCCAGGTAATTTCACCTTCGCGCACAACCGTGACGCCACGCACCACGACATCGTCAAAATCAACAACGACATTACCGTCTTTCTCTTTGCAGAGCAGTTTCAGCAGGTTAACGAGGTTGGTACCGTACAGCTGAGAAGACTGCGTTGGCAGACGGCCAGGCAGGTCGGTATAACCGATCACCTTGACACCGTTGGCGGTGGTGGTCACCTGGTTCGGTACGGTGTATTCACAGTTACCACCGTTTTGCGCCGCCAGATCAACAATCACGCTTCCCGGGTTCATGGAGTCAACCATTTCACGAGTGATCAGCTTCGGTGCCGGTTTACCTGGGATAAGCGCCGTGGTGACAATAATGTCGACCTCTTTTGCCTGTGCGGCAAAGAGTTCCATTTCCGCTTTGATAAAGGCTTCGGACATCACCTTCGCGTAGCCATCACCGCTGCCCGCTTCTTCCTTGAAGTCCAGTTCAAGGAACTCAGCACCCATACTTTGCACTTGTTCCTTCACTTCCGGACGGGTATCAAATGCACGAACAATAGCGCCCAGGCTGTTTGCCGCGCCAATCGCTGCAAGACCTGCCACGCCCGCACCAATCACCATCACTTTCGCCGGAGGTACTTTACCCGCAGCGGTGATTTGGCCGGTAAAGAAGCGGCCAAACTCATGTGCCGCCTCAACAATAGCGCGGTAACCCGCGATGTTTGCCATTGAGCTCAGGGCATCCAGAGACTGTGCGCGCGAAATACGCGGTACAGAGTCCATCGCCATCACGGTCACACCGCGTGCCGCCAGCTTCTCCATCAGCTCAGGATTTTGCGCAGGCCAGATGAAACTCACAAGCGTCGTGCCTGGATTCAGCAGTTCAATCTCACTCTCTTCCGGTGCATTCACCTTCAGAATGACGGGAGACAGCCAAACTTCAGCACCGTCCACCACTTCCGCACCCGCCTGAATAAAGGCCTCGTCGTCAAAACTCGCCAGTTTGCCCGCGCCGCTTTCAACTGCGACGGTAAAACCCAGTTTAAGCAGTTGCTCCACCGTTTTCGGTGTTGCCGCTACGCGGGTTTCATTGGCAAACCGTTCTTTTGGTACCCCAATACGCATAGTTTTCCCTTCCATCGGTTTTTGATGATGGTTTGTCGATAAACGCCCGTGGTTTGTATCAATTTTCGCCAGCATGAGAGCGACGACACATGATTAACCCCGGAAAATAAAACAGTAACAAACTTTCTATAACCTACTGAAAATAGCGCCCGTGATCTACCGCCAGAAAACACTATTTCTTACTTTATCTGTGAAAAATAAGTGATCGGCGTCGCTGACAGAGATATTTACCTTAAATTCAGCGCTGGAACCGATAAAACGTGCAAGCGAAGCGGTAAAAACATGATATAGCGCCATAAGAGATCAACTTATTAACATTAAATTAACTTGTAAAAGTCATAAGCTTTATCAGTTTTACTTGTCAAACGTCTGTTTTTTCAACATATCACCAAATGTTATCGAATCTTGTCATCCGGTAAGCACTGGCTGTGAAAAATGGCGCAGACAGCGACGGGTTTTAAATGCCATAATCGGGACCGTCTCAAATAAACAACAATACCAGTACATGGTTTGCGCAAGGCGAAGGATTATTTTTATGAAGCTTAAGAACACACTCCTGGCGTCCGCACTTCTTTCTGCGACCGCCCTGTCTGCGAATGCCGCGACAGAGTTAACGCCGGAGCAAGCGGCAGCGTTAAAACCTTTTGACCATACGGTCATTGTGGGTCGTTATAACTCCATTGGCGATGCCGTCGCCGCCGCATCAAAAGCCGCCGATAAAAATGGTGCGGCCTCGTTTTACGTCGTTGACCAGTCTGATTATGGCAACAGCGGTAACCAGCGTGTCACCATCGCGCTGTTTAAAGACAATGCGCCAAAAGCTGATGCGCCGAAAAATCGTGTGATTAACGGCATCGTTGAGCTGCCAAAAGATCAGGCGATTGAACTGGAACCATACGATACCGTTACCGTTCAGGGTTTCTATCGCAGCCAGCCTGAAGTGAACGATGCCATCACCAAAGCCGCGAAAGAGAAAGGGGCTTACTCTTTCTACATCGTGCGCCAGGTCGATGCTAACCAGGGCGGCAACCAGCGTATTACCGCGTTCGTCTATAAAGAAGATGCGAAAAAACGCGTTCTGCAAAGCCCGGATGCCATCCCGGCTGACTCTGATGCAGGCCGCGCGGCAATAGCGAAAGGCGGCGAAGAAGCGAAGAAAGTTGAAATTCCTGGCGTAGCAACCTCTGCAGCACCAAGTGCTGAAGTGGGCCGTTTCTTTGAAACACAATCCACTAAAGGTGGTCGCTACTCTGTTACCCTGCCAGACGGTACCAAAATTGAAGAGCTGAACAAAACCACAGCGGCTCAGATGGTACCATTCGACAGCATCAAGTTTACCGGCAACTACGGTAACATGACGGAAGTCTCTTACCAGGTGGCGAAGCGTGCTGCGAAGAAAGGGGCTAAATATTACCACATCACCCGCCAATGGCAGGAACGTGGTAACAACGTCACCATCAGTGCCGATCTGTACAAGTAATAAAACCATTTAACGAAGGCGGCGCAATGCCGCCTTTTTTTGTAACTTTTCTTTGAATTTCTGCCGCACGTCATTGCATGCTTTCGTGACACTCCGTAAAATCCCGCGCCTTAGTGTGATCCACCATTTTTATGCGCCTGTGCGAAATAATTATTCTGGATTTGGACTTTTCATAACAGGAAGCCAATGGAAAAGAAACTTGGCCTGAGTGCTTTAACTGCACTCGTTTTAAGCTCAATGCTGGGTGCAGGTGTATTCAGTTTGCCGCAGAATATGGCGGCAGTCGCAAGCCCTGCTGCGTTACTCATTGGCTGGGGCATCACGGGGGCCGGAATATTGCTGCTGGCATTCGCCATGCTGCTGCTCACCCGCATTCGCCCGGATCTGGATGGCGGTATTTTCACCTATGCCCGTGAAGGCTTCGGGGAACTGATTGGCTTCTGTTCCGCATGGGGTTACTGGCTATGCGCGGTGATCGCTAACGTCTCCTACCTGGTGATCGTTTTCTCGGCGCTCAGTTTCTTTACCGATACCCCTGAACTGCGTTTCTTCGGTGATGGTAATACCTGGCAGTCCATTGTGGGTGCCTCGGTACTCCTGTGGGTCGTTCACTGGCTGGTTTTACGCGGTGTCCAGACGGCCGCCAGCATCAACCTGGTGGCAACACTGGCTAAGCTGGTTCCGCTCGGTCTGTTTATCGTGCTGGCGTTTATTGCGTTCCGTCTTGACGTGTTTAAGCTTGATTTCACCGGTATCGCGCTGGGTGTACCCGTCTGGGAGCAGGTGAAAAACACGATGCTGATTACCCTGTGGGTGTTCATCGGCGTTGAAGGTGCGGTCGTGGTTTCCGCGCGCGCACGCAACAAGCGCGATGTGGGTCGTGCCACCCTGCTGGCCGTACTGGCAGCACTGGGCGTTTATCTGCTGGTGACGCTGCTGTCGCTGGGTGTGGTTGCACGTCCTGAGCTGGCAGAAATGCGTAACCCGTCGATGGCTGGATTGATGGTGAAAATGCTCGGCTCCTGGGGCGATGTGGTGATTGCTGCCGGGCTGATTGTTTCCGTCAGCGGAGCATATCTGAGCTGGACAATTATGGCGGCAGAGGTGCCATACCTTGCCGCCACGCATAAAGCGTTTCCGCGCTTATTTGCGCGTCAGAATAAAAACAGTGCGCCATCTGCGTCACTCTGGCTGACCAACATCAGCGTTCAGGTCTGTCTGGTGCTGATCTGGCTCACAGGTTCAGACTATAACACCCTGCTGACCATCGCCTCTGAGATGATTCTGGTACCCTATTTCCTGGTGGGTGCGTATTTGTTAAAAATCGCCACGCGCCCTGAGCACTATGCCGTTGGTGTCGGAGCCTGTATTTACGGGCTATGGTTGTTGTATGCTTCCGGCCCTATGCACCTGCTGCTGTCGGTGGTGCTGTACGCGCCGGGTCTGCTGGTGTTTATCTATGCACGCCGCACACATCAGCTGGAGAACGCGCTCAAGCGCCGCGAAATGGCTTTTATCGGACTGTTGCTGGCTGCTGCCGTACCGGCCACGTGGATGTTAATGGGATAGCACCGTCTTTCCCATTGTTGAACTGAAAAAGGAGAATACGATGGGAAACGATAAGCAACGCCCAATACTGATTACGGGTGCAGGCCGTCGCATCGGCCTCGCCCTCGCCCATCACTTTCTTAACCTTCGCCATCCGGTAATCATCAGTTACCGCCGGGAATATCCTTCTATTGAAGGGCTACGAAAAGCCGGCGCTGTCTGCATTCAGGCTGATTTTTCAACCGATGAAGGCATTCTGGCCTTCGCCGAAAAGGTGAAATCCACGACCGATGGTCTGCGGGCAATCATCCATAACGCCAGCGCATGGCAGGCGGAACAGCCCGGTATACCGCTCAGCGAAACGCTCTCCAGCATGCTGCAGATCCACGTTAACGCCCCGTATCTGCTGAACCATGCCCTGCAGGATCTGCTGCGCGGCCACGGCCATGCCGCTGGTGATATTATCCATTTCACCGATTATGTCGTAGAGCGAGGAAGCGACAAGCACATCGCCTATGCAGCCAGTAAAGCCGCGCTGGATAATATGACGCGCTCATTTGCCCGCAAGCTGGCACCCGAGGTCAAAGTGAACGCCATCGCCCCGGCGATGATTTTATTCAACGAGAATGATGACGCTGAGTATCGCCAGCAGGCGCTGAACAAATCGCTGATGAAAATCGCTCCCGGCGAAAAAGAGGTGATCGATCTTGTCGATTACCTGCTCACCAGCTGCTACGTCACCGGCAGAACATTCGCGGTGGACGGTGGACGCCCACTGCGCTAGTGGAAACGGCTCCAGAAAAAGATCAACACCCAGGCGCTGAGGCTCCAGCACACGACCGCCCCGCCCAGCGCCAGAGGGAGACGCAGAAACCCGGTGAAATACCACAGCGACAGCAGATAGAGAAAGTAAGGGATGATTGACCACATGCCGAATACAATGGTGGCACGCAGCGCTTCCGTTCCCCGTTCAGAAGCCACAATATAGTGCGCAATCAGCGCAAAGGTCGGGAACAGGGGGATCAGCCCGGCAATATAGTAGTTTTTCGTTTTTGCCAGAACACCAATCAGTAACACCACCAGCGCCCCCAGCGCGGCTTTAATCACCAGTCCCATGCTTTTTCCCATAACAATCAAATAACAATATGAACCCAGAATAGCGGAATTGACGTTAATTTTGAAAGATTAATGGAAGGTTAAGGTTGTGCGGTGTATGTTGGATTTTTTCGCGATAACAGATGCTGTATGAATAAGATTGTTTATGTTGAAGATGAACCCGAAGTCGGGCAATTGATCGCCGCCTATCTGGGTAAGCATGATATGGACGTTATCGTTGAGCCTCGCGGCGATCGCGCTGAAGAGGTGGTGGTACGAGAAAACCCGGATCTGGTGCTGCTGGATATCATGCTGCCCGGTAAAGATGGTATGACGCTTTGCCGCGACCTGCGCAGCCAGTGGGATGGCCCGATTGTGTTGCTGACCTCTCTGGACAGCGATATGAACCATATCCTGTCTCTGGAAATGGGTGCCAGCGACTACATTTTGAAAACCACGCCTCCTGCCGTGCTGCTTGCTCGTTTGCGTCTTCATTTGCGTCAACGTGCCAGCATTGAGCGTGAAGCGCCTGCTCCGTCTCTGACACCGCATAAAGCCATGCGTTTTGGTACGTTGTCCATCGATCCAATCAACCGTCAGGTACTGCTTTCCGGAGAACTTATTGCCCTCTCCACGGCTGATTTTGACCTGCTATGGGAGCTGGCGACCCATGCCGGGCAAATTATGGACAGGGATGCTCTGCTGAAGAACCTGCGTGGAGTCAGTTACGACGGGATGGATCGCAGCGTTGACGTCGCTATTTCGCGCCTGCGCAAGAAGCTGCTGGATAACGCCACGGAGCCGTACCGCATTAAAACCGTGCGTAACAAGGGTTATCTGTTCGCCCCCCACGCCTGGGAAACCTGATGACGTTGTTATCCGAAACCGTTTAAGCGTACGGCGTCTTCCTGACGCCATCAAAACTGGGGGTTCCCCTGGTTTCAAAGGGTTAGCATTGGATGATCACCGGACACAGAAGCGCGGGTACGCACTTTTTCGTGCCCCTGATCCAATGATATTTAGCGCACTTTTCATGCTGACGTTTTTCCCGGTTATGTGTTTTGCCGCTTCTTTCAGGGCCATGTTCATGGCTGTTGCGGTCACGGGTTTTACATTCCCCTTAACTCGATTTGATTTGCTTTGAAACACATAAATATCATCAGGATAGCGTTCTTTTCTACGCTGAATTAAATTGCAAACAACATCATTCAGTTTAACGATCCTTTTCGCAAATTTTGGGGTTGCGGACAAATGTAAAAGGTTATTCTCAATATCACTGTACTTTATACATATGACTCTTTTACATTCTGCTTTCAACATAAAGAGTGCAATCCATAAATCAGCCCACGTTGTTGAGCTTTCGTTTAATTTATTGTGTATCCACATGAATTCTAAAAGAGTAACGTGATCAGCTTTAGCCATTAGTACAATACCAATCCACTAATTGACAGTGTTTATTATTACATCAGATCATTTCGTTTTCATCAACACCACTTGCGACAAAAGCTAAATCGTTTATTTTTAACTCAAACTCAGGGAACTTTTTCAATGAAATACAGTCTGGCAACGAACGAATATATAGCATGCTAAGTTTTTGTTTGCATCGACTCTTAAACACATTATAAACAACCCTCATTTGTTGATTTACTTGTTGCATCATTTATCAGAGTATAAATACATCTTTCTCAGGGTAACATTTGGATAAGACAGTGAGACGCTACATTTTTGGATGGGAAGAGTGTGACCTTAATACTTACAGCCATGCTTACTCTATATATGGAGGGAGTGTATGCACACATCCAGACGTACTGACTTATCTGGCCGCTAAACAAGAAAAAAAGATTAAGTTTTTCTGCAAAAGAAAAAATGGCGCAGTGGTTTCGTCAACTTACTCTGTTAACGATTCCCTGAGTCTCTATTCAAAATCACATCCGTTTGTTTTTGAAGACATTATATTGCCAAGCGCACCAGATTGTAAATTGGCCTTGCCATTTAAAACAAAAAAGCTATCCCCATTGCAGAAAAATTCGTTCATTAACTCCTTTGGCAACAAAATATTAAATGATGAAATATGTCATATGAAGCCAGAGTTCTCCAAAAAAACCATCAGGAAAAGAAATGGTGAACGAAACCGTTTTCTGAAACTTGGCGGAGAAATAATAGACATACAAAGTCTTTCATCAGAGATGATCAGCGACGCATATATAAAGTTATTTAATGCACGCTGGAGTGGAAAAATCCGACCATTCCCCAGGAAAAATTTGCTTGATGCCATTGAAAAATTCAGACCTATGATTTTTGGTTCCGCCCTTTCCATCAATAAAGAAATCATAGCAATTGACTTAATTCTTAAGTCTGAATGCCCCGAGTGGATTTATTTCGATGACATAAACGGAGGGTATGACCCTCAATACAATGAAATAGGGGCAGGAAGTATTTTGCTCTGGGAGAACTACACCCGAGCCAAAGAGATCTGTCAGAGCGAAAATAAAAAAATCATATTCTCCCTTGGGAAGTTATTTAAGGGCATGGAGTATAAAAGACAATGGTGCGACGTTCTGCCATTAAGACGCGTATTTTAAACATATAAATACCCGCTCGAAGAGTTAGCTGAAGTGATGTCATGCTGCACGGCATCACTAAAACGTTCATTGATTGCAAATCACCGTGCTATGCCCCCGGAATACTCAACTGCGTCACTCATCATGGTCATATCTTCGTGATCACTCATTTACCTCTCCAGATAACGTGTAAAATATTCATTCGCTTCTTTCTTCCTGCGCGATTTATGTCATACGTCCGCGTGCTGAATGTTGTCACCCGGAGTAAACCCTGTTTTCATAGCGACATGGAAACGCCGGGGTAGTTTTCACGTATACTCAGCCTGGATAATGCCCTGGATGGCGATCAGGTCTCGTTCCTGAGCCTGCGCGCTGGTGGAGATGTCAATCCACCATCGTGCCCCTTAAGGTAAGAGCCATGTAGTTAACAAATTGATTGTTCGGTGGTTTTTAATGAAAAAGCTGTTTATCCAGTTTTATCTTTTGCTGTTTGTCTGCTTCCTGGTGATGACGATGCTGGTTGGGCTGGTCTATAAATTCACCGCCGAACGAGCGGGCAGACAGTCGCTGGATGATTTGATGAAAAGCTCGCTTTACCTGATGCGAAGCGAACTACGTGAAATTCCGCCGCACGAATGGGCCAAAACCTTAAAAGAACTGGATCTCAATCTGTCCTTTGATTTGCGCATTGAGCCGATGAAGGATTTCGATTTAGCGCCGCGAGCCATGCAGCGTCTGAGTGACGGCGACATTGTGGCGCTGGACGAGAAATATACCTTCATCCAGCGCATTCCGCGCAGCCACTACGTGCTGGCCGTGGGGCCGGTGCCCTATCTTTATTATCTGCACCAGATGCGCCTGCTGGACATGGCGTTGATGGCATTTATTGCCATTTCGCTGGCTTTCCCGGTCTTTATCTGGATGAGACCCCACTGGCAGGACATGCTGAAACTGGAATCGGCTGCACAGCGTTTCGGTGAGGGGCATCTTACCGAACGCATTCACTTCGACAGCGGTTCCAGCTTTGACCGGCTTGGGGTGGCCTTCAACCAGATGGCCGATAACATTAATGCGTTGATTGCCAGTAAGAAGCAACTGATCGACGGCATTGCCCACGAGCTACGCACCCCGCTGGTACGCCTGCACTACCGCCTGGAGATGAGCGAGAACCTGACTGAGGCAGAATCTCAGGCGCTGAACCGCGATATCGGCCAGCTTGAAGCACTGATTGAAGAACTACTGACCTATGCCCGCCTCGATCGGCCGCAAAACGAGCTGAGTCTCAGCACACCGGATTTGCCCGTCTGGCTGCAAACCCATATTGATGATGTACAAAGCGTGAACCCGCAACGCGCGCTGATGACGACGATCACGCCTGGCGATTATGGCGCGCTGGATATGCGTCTGATGGAGCGCGTGCTGGATAACCTGATGAACAACGCCATGCGCTATAGCGAAAGCACGCTGCATATTGGTCTGGATTTGCAGGGGAATCAGGCCAGCCTGACGGTTGATGATGACGGCCCCGGTATCGCTCCGGAAGAACGTGAAACTATTTTCGAGCCGTTTGTACGCCTTGATCCCAGCCGCGATCGCGCGACGGGAGGATGTGGCCTGGGGCTGGCAATCGTCTACTCAATCGCTCAGGCGATGGGCGGCACGGTCCACTGTGAAGCAAGCGAACTCGGCGGTGCGCGCTTCTGTTTTAGCTGGCCGGTGTACCATAACATTACCCTTCCCGTTCCTGCCTGACCTTAACCGCACGCTGGTCGAACCCGGCGTGCTGTGTTATACCGTAAGTATGTTGTAACTAATGAGAGGCTAACATGGCAACGTACGATCTCATCGAAAGGCTGAACACCACTTTCCGGGAAACAGAACACAACCTGCTCACCCTGACAGAGCGTTTGCAGACCTGTCGTCTGTTAGCCGCACGCGTCTTTACCCTGCCCGATGTGGTAAAAGGCGCTGAGCACGATCCGCTGGAAACCATTGCGGTGAAGCAGCATATCGGCAACGCGGCGATGGAACTGGCGATGCAACACTATCGTCACCTGTTTATCCAGCAGCAGTCAGAAAACCGCAGCAGCAAGGCAGCCGTGCGCTTGCCTGGTGTTATCTGCCTGCAAACCGACGTTGCAACGCGCGAAGCGCTGGAAGCCCACATTGCGCATATCAACACGCTAAAAGCGACGTTTGAAAAGATTGTCACCGAAGAGTCAGGCCTCGCCCCAGCCGCCCGTTTTGAATGGGTACACCGCCAGCTTCCAGGCTTAATCACCCTCAATGCCTATCGCACCCTGACGGTACTGCACCACCCTGCCACGCTTCGTTTTGGCTGGGCGAACAAGCACATCATTAAAAACTTCACCCGCGATGAGATCCTGGCACAACTGGAAAAAAGCCTGAAAGCCCCACGAACGGTGGCTCCGTGGTCGCGTGAGCAGTGGATTGAGCGTCTGGAGCAGGAGTATCACAGCATCGCCTCGTTACCGGCGAAAACGCGTCTCAAGATAAAGCGTCCGGTGAAGGTGCAGCCTATCGCCCGCGTCTGGTATTCCGGGCAGCAAAAGCAGGTGCAGTATGCCTGCCCGACGCCGTTAATTGCGCTTTATGATGACGACCGGGGGGCGGTGGTACCGGACATTGGTGAACTGTTGAATTACGATGCTGAAAACGTCCAGCATCGCTATAAACCTCAGGCGCAGCCGCTGCAGCTGATTATTCCCCGGCTGCACCTGTATGTTGCAGAGTGATTACGTCAGGCTTCCGACCATTGCTTCCGGGCGTACCCAGGCATCAAATTCGGCGTCTGTCAGGTAGCCCAGCGCCAGCGCAGACGCTTTTAGCGTAAGTCCCTCTTTGTGCGCTTTTTTGGCAATCTCGGCGGCTTTGTCGTAACCGATATGGGTATTGAGCGCCGTCACCAGCATCAGGGATTCGTTGAGCAACTGACTGATGCGCTCGCGATTCGGCCCAATACCCACCGCACAGTGCTCATTGAAGCTCTCCATTCCGTCCGCCAGCAAGCGTACTGACTGCAGCACGTTGTGGATCACCATTGGGCGGTAGACATTCAACTCAAAGTTACCGGATGCCCCGCCCATATTGACGGCCACATCGTTGCCCATCACCTGACAGCAGAGCATGGTCATGGCTTCACACTGGGTCGGGTTCACTTTCCCGGGCATGATGGAGCTACCCGGTTCATTTTCCGGAATGCTGATTTCGCCAATACCGCAGCGCGGGCCAGAGGCCAGCCAGCGCACGTCGTTAGCAATTTTCATCAGCGAGGCTGCCAGCCCTTTTAACGCACCGTGGGTATGAACCAGCGCATCACAGGTCGCCAGCGCTTCGAATTTATTCGGCGCGGTGACAAACGGCTGCCCGGTGATTTTTGCCAGCTCTGCGGCAACGCGCACGGCGTACTCCGGATGGGTGTTTAACCCGGTACCCACTGCCGTACCGCCCAGAGCCAGTTCCGCCAGATGTGGCAGGCTGTAATCAATGTGCTTCAGGTTGTGTTCGAGCATGGCAACCCAGCCGGAAATCTCCTGGCCGAGCGTCAGAGGGGTGGCATCCTGCAGGTGCGTGCGGCCGATTTTAACAATATCGCGAAAGGCCAGCGCTTTCTCGTTAAGCGTGGTCTTAAGCACGTTCAGTTGCGGGATCAGCTGTTCACGGATAGCAATCACCGCGGCCACGTGCATCGCCGTCGGGAACACATCGTTAGAACTTTGGCTCTTGTTGACGTCATCGTTCGGGTGAACCTTGCGCTCCATACCGCGCACACCGCCCAGCAGTTCGCTTGCCCGGTTCGCCAGCACTTCGTTCATGTTCATGTTGCTCTGAGTACCAGAGCCGGTCTGCCAGATGGCAAGGGGGAATTCGTCGCCGTGTTTGCCTGCCAGCACTTCGTCGGCGGCATCGATGATGGCGGTGGCTTTGTCTGCCGACAGCAGGCCTAAATCCTGATTCACTTTGGCTGCAGCGCGTTTGGTCAGCGCCAGCGCCTGAATCAACGAGACGGGCATTTTCTCAGTCGAAATACGGAAATGCTCCAGCGAACGCTGGGTTTGTGCGCCCCATAGCTTGTCAGCCGGGACGTCGATTGCGCCCATTGAGTCTTTCTCACGGCGTATCGTTGTCATTACTTTCTCCTTGATAACAATGAAGTTGGGAACATTGCTCACATGCTTAAGAGATAAGTATTGATGGCTTTTGAATTACTGTATGGCGCTTTGTGCGCTCTTTAATGTACCGGGTGGCGTTAGCACCACCCGGTATTTTTCAAACTACTTCACGCACGCCGAACACTGCGAAGACTGGATCTGTTTGAAGAAGTCATTGCCTTTGTCATCCACCAGGATAAACGCCGGGAAGTCTTCCACTTCAATTTTCCAGATAGCTTCCATACCCAGTTCCGGGTATTCCACGCACTCCAGGCTCTTGATACTGCCCTGTGCCAGCACCGCTGCCGGGCCGCCGATGCTGCCCAGATAGAAGCCGCCATGCTTATGGCACGCATCCGTGACCTGCTGGCTACGGTTACCTTTCGCGAGCATGATCATGCTGCCGCCGTTGGCCTGAAGCTGGTCAACGTAAGAGTCCATACGACCTGCGGTGGTTGGGCCTAACGAACCAGAGGCATAACCTTCCGGGGTTTTCGCCGGGCCTGCATAATAGATTGGGTGATCTTTAATGTACTGCGGCAGACCTTCACCGTTATCCAGACGCTCTTTCAGCTTCGCATGCGCAATGTCGCGCCCCACGATAATCGTCCCGTTCAGGGAGAGTCGTGTCGAAACCGGATACTGAGAAAGCTGCGCCAGAATGTCACTCATCGGACGGTTCAGGTCGACGCGCACTGCTTCGCCCTCACCCGCTTTACGCAGTGCTTCAGGAATATACTTGCCCGGGTTGTTCTCCAGTTTTTCGATCCAGACGCCTTCGCGGTTGATCTTCGCCTTGATGTTACGATCCGCTGAGCAAGAGACGCCCATCCCTACCGGACAGGATGCGCCGTGGCGCGGCAGACGAACAACGCGGATATCGTGGGCGAAGTATTTACCGCCAAACTGCGCGCCAAGCCCCAGATTCTGCGCTTCCTGTAACAGTTCCTGTTCGAGCTGAACATCGCGGAACGCCTGACCGTGCTCGTTCCCTTCCGTTGGCAGGCCGTCGTAATATTTGGTCGAGGCCAGCTTCACCGTTTTCAGGGTGCTTTCTGCTGACGTACCGCCAATCACAAACGCGATATGGTACGGCGGGCACGCCGCAGTGCCGAGGGTGCGCATTTTCTCAACCAGATAGCTCTTCAGCTTGCCCGGCGTGAGCAGCGCTTTGGTTTCCTGGTAGAGGTAAGTTTTGTTAGCTGAACCGCCACCTTTGGCGATGCAGAGGAATTTGTATTCGTCACCGTCAACGCTGTAGAGATCAATCTGCGCTGGCAGGTTGGTGCCGGTGTTGACCTCTTTGTACATGTCCAGCGCCGCGTTCTGAGAGTAGCGCAGGTTGTCTTCGGTGTAGGTGTTGTAAACACCGTGCGCCAGCGCCGCTTCATCGCCGCCGCCCGTCCAGACGCGCTGGCCTTTTTTACCGACGATGATCGCCGTGCCGGTGTCCTGGCAGGTTGGCAGAATGCCTTTTGCCGCGATATCGGAGTTACGCAGGAACTGCAGGGCCACGTACTTGTCGTTTTCGCTGGCCTGCGGGTCACTCAGGATATCAGCAACCTGCTGCTGGTGTGCGGGGCGGAGCATAAACGAGGCATCGTGGAAAGCGTGCTGCGCCAGTAACGTCAGCGCTTGCGGATCCACTTTGAGGATCTCCTGTCCTTCGAACTCAGAAACAGAAACGTGATCGCGGGTTAACAGGTAATACTCGGTATGATCCTTACTGAGGGGGAAAGGATCCTGATAATAAAAGGGTTTGGTCGACATTGTTCTCTCACTTACTGCTTCAGTCTGATTATTTGGGCAGATGTTCCGCTGCCCGCTTAAAAGCGAGTTAGCTTATCCTACACAATTTTTTAACAAAAACTGAGACTAGTACGACTTTTTACATGCGCAGGTTACTTCCGTGCGGTTTATTGCTTTAATACCCGAAGTTTATTTCACATTTGAATCAGGGCTTGATAATGCAAAAACTCATCAACTCAGTGCAAAACTACGCCTGGGGAAGTAAAACTGCGTTAACGGATCTCTACGGGATCGCGAATCCAGGCAATCTGCCGATGGCAGAGCTGTGGATGGGCGCACACCCGAAGAGCAGCTCAAAAATTGAGGACGCAAACGGCCAGGTACAAAGTTTGCGCGACGTGATTGATGCTGACAAAGCTACACTCCTGGGCAGCAAGGTTGCCAGCCGTTTTGGCGAACTGCCGTTCCTGTTTAAAGTGCTGTGCGCCGACCAGCCGCTCTCCATCCAGGTACATCCAAACAAAAAAGCGTCTGAAATGGGTTTTGCGAAAGAGAACGCAGCGGGTATCCCGTTAGACGCCGCCGAGCGAAACTACAAAGATCCGAACCATAAACCGGAACTGGTCTTCGCCCTCACCCCCTTCCTGGCGATGAACGCGTTCCGCGAATTCTCAGAGATTATCACTCTGCTGCAGCCGGTTTCAGGTGCCAACAGCGCTATTTCGCACTTCCTCGAAAACCCGAATGCAGAAAGTCTGGGCCAACTGTTCGCCAGCCTGCTTAACATGCAGGGTGAGGAAAAAACTCACGCGCTGGCAGTGCTGAAAGCAGCCCTCAACAGCCAACAGGGTGAGCCGTGGGATACCATCCGCGTCATTTCTGAGTTCTACCCGGACGACAGCGGCCTGTTCTCCCCGCTGCTGCTGAACGTGGTGAAGCTGAACCCGGGCGAAGCAATGTTCCTGTTTGCCGAGACTCCGCACGCCTACCTGCAGGGTGTGGCGCTGGAGGTGATGGCTAACTCTGATAACGTCCTGCGCGCGGGTCTGACGCCAAAATACATCGACATCCCTGAACTGGTGGCTAACGTCAAGTTCGTGGCAAAACCTGCTGCTGAGCTGCTGACCCAGCCGGTCAAAAATGGTACAGAGCTGGACTTCCCGATCCCGGTGGATGATTTTGCCTTCTCGCTGCACGATCTGAGCGCAACAGAAACGCCGGTTGCTCAGGAGAGCGCTGCTATTCTGTTCTGCGTGGAGGGCGAAGCGGTATTGCATAAGGGAGAACAACGCCTGGTGCTGAAACCGGGCGAGTCGGCATTTGTTGCGGCAAATGAATCTCCGATCGGCATTAGTGGCACTGGCCGTCTGGCGCGTGTTTTCAATAAGCTATAAGCACTTACTGAATTTCTTAACAACTCTTGCTAAGCTAGTTGCAGACTTTATATCACCAGGCGGTCTCTACCGCCTGGTTTCATTTTAGGGATAGTCGCAATGAAAAAATCGGTCGTAGCGGTTGGAGTGATTGTTGCTTTAGGTGTGGTCTGGTCGGGAGCCTCCTGGTTTACCGGTAAACAACTGGAAACCCGCCTGGCAGAGATGGTGGCGCAGGCTAACGGCGAAATTAAGCGTAGCGCGCCGGAGTCAGGTGTCGAGCTAAGCTATCAGAATTATCAGCGTGGCGTGTTTAGCAGCCATATGCAGGTCGTTGTGAAGCCCGTTGCCGGTAACGCAAATGCCTGGCTGAAGCCTGGCCAAAGCGTCGTGCTGGATGAAACGGTAAGCCACGGCCCGTTCCCGCTGGCGCAGTTAAAATCCTTTAACCTGATCCCGTCGATGGCGTCGGTTCATACCGTACTGGTGAATAACGATTTAACGAAGCCGTTGTTCGACCTGGCAAAAAATGAATCTCCTTTCGATATTAATACCCGCATCAGCTATTCCGGTGACACCAGTTCTGATATTGCCCTGAAAGCGCTGAACTATGAAAACGGTAACGAGAAGGTCACCTTCAGCGGCGGTAACTTCAATGTGGGTGCTGACCGCGATGGAAATGTGTTCTCACTGACAGGTGAGGCGCAAAGTGGTCAGGTTAATGCTGTCAACGAATACGATCAAAAAGTTCAACTCACCTTCAATAGCCTGAAAGCCGACGGCAACAGCCGGATGACTGATTTTAAAGAGCGCATCGGCGACCAGAAAATCTCTGTCGATAAGATCGCTATCGCAGTTGAAGGCAAAGAGCTGGCTGTCCTGGAAGGGATGGATCTGGACGGTAAATCCGACGTTTCTAAAGACGGTAAGAGTATCAATACTCAGCTCGACTACACCCTGAAAAGCCTGAAAGTACAGAACCAGGATCTGGGTACTGGCAAGTTGTCGCTGAAAATCGGCAATATCGACGGCCAGGCGTGGCATGAGTTTAGTCAGAAATACAGCAAAGAGAGCCAGGCGTTGCTGACTGATACCGCCCTGCAGCAAAACCCGGAGGTTTATCAGCAACAGGTGATCGCGGTGTTGTTCAACAATCTGCCAATCCTGCTGAAAGGTGAACCGACGATCACCGTCGCTCCTCTGAGCTGGAAAAACAGCAAAGGCGAAACCAACTTTAACCTGTCTCTGCTCCTGAAAGACCCGGCAACCGTAACCGGTGAGCCGCAAACGCTGGCAGAGGAAGTGGATCGCACCGTGAAGTCTCTCGACAGCAAGCTGACCATCCCGATGGACATGGCGACCGAGTTGATGACTCAGGTCGCGAAGCTTGAAGGTTACGGTGATGAAGATGCCGGTAAGCTGGCAAACCAACAGGTGAAAGGCCTGGCGGCAATGGGCCAGATGTTCCGCATCACGAAGCTGGAAAACAACACCATTTCAGCCAGCCTGCAGTATGCCAACGGCCAGGTGACGCTCAACGGCGATAAAATGCCGCTGGATGAGTTTGTCGGGATGTTTGGTATGCCAGCTCTGGATGTCCCGGATCAGGCTGCACCGGATGCACCTGCAGAACCGGTTGCACCACAGCAGTAATCTGAAAAACCCCTCTTTGAGGGGTTTTTTATTGCCGGGTGGTAATTAATACGAATCCAACCCCCTGCGTTCACACCAGTGCACGCAGTTCTTCCTTCATATAGGACGAAAAGTACTCAGGGTTTTTAATAATGACACGCTCACCGGACTCAATTCGTTCTGCCCATCCCGCTAATGTTTTCGTAAACCCGGGGTTCCAGCCTTCCTGGGTTCCTCGGGCAAAAACATCAGCCGCACTGGCCGGAGCCCCTAACTCATTAAGGTACTTGAAAATGCCCTTCGCCGTACTTTCATCCATCGGTTGAGGCGCTGAAGATGATGTATTCATTCCATTAATAAAATCCAGTGCTTTATCAATTACCGTTGGCATATTCTTATCCTTAAATTATCCATGAAATGTACAAGGCTATAATATGGACTGAATTTTGCTTAGCTATCAAAAGGTTTTTCCATTCAGTGCATATTTAGTTGGTCAAATGTGAGCTATGTACGAATGACAGATTTTTTCTACCGCCCTGCGGAATGGGGCAATTGGCCGGACGCTATTTCACCGTCACCAGCCGTGCCGCTACAATCTGGTGTCCGGCCAGGACATCTGTTTTCTCGATACGCTGCATGATCCTGTCGGCCAGCGTGTAACCCATCTCGCGTGCAGGCGTGATAGCCCAGACGATTGGCAGATCGTCCAGCGCATTTTCACCAACATCGGCAAATGCGCCCAGCGCAACCTGATGGCCGAAGAACGTTTCAACACCGCCCTCACCGCTCTGACGCCCGGCGCGGATCAAGCCAAACCAGGCCCCCATCGCAATCACGTCGTTATAGCAAATCACGGCACTTATCGTCGGGCTGCTACGTAATAATGTGCTCATCGCTTCTGCCGCTTTTTTCTGGCTGGATTCGCATTCCACCACCCATTCGCTGTGGAACGGTAGCCCGTATTTGATTAACGTTGCGCAGTAACCGCCCACCCGTTCGGCGCGCGTAAGGGACGAGCTTTTACCCCCAAGCCAGGCAATGCGTTGATGACCGCGTCGAATAAGATGCTCGGTCAACATTTGTGCGGCCTGCATATTGTCCGGACGCAGCGTATCGGCCTCGTCCAGATAACTGGCGCGCGAAGCAAACACCAGCGGAACCCCTTTCTGGGCGGCGTGCTCACACAATTCGCTCCCCACACCCGACGCCCCGGCGATGATCACTCCGTCAACGCCCTGTGTCAGCAGCATATCCAGACGCTGAAGCAGTTGATCGGGCTCACGCCCACCGTGCAGTAAAAAGACCATTCGCCCCTGCGCTTCAAGCGCTTCCGTCAACCCGGCGGTCAGTTCTGCGTAAAACGGAGAAGTCAGGTCACGGACGATCAAACCAATCACGCCACTTTGCCCGCCGCGCAGTGCCGATGCCTGACGGTTACGCACAAAGCCCAGTTGCTCAACGGCCTCGTTAACCCGCTGACCGGTCGCGGGAGAGATGCGCCCTTTCCCGCTCAGCACCAGTGAAACGGTGCTAACAGAAACGCCCGCCGCCAGCGCGACATCGTTGATGGTTATCTTTTTCGCTACAGCCATGTGGTGGCGTGACTCCCTGATAATGAGATCGGTAAAACGTTTTATCAAAACGTTATCTTTATACTACCAGTCAAAGCCTGAGAATGTGATTTAGCGCGCACTAAACTTTGATAAAACGTTTTATCTTCTCGCAGCATTGAAGCAGATAAACCGATTTTAACAATAAAGGAGTCGTTTTATGACGGCAAAAGCGGCACAAAAAATATCGCTGTGGGAGTTTTTCCAGCAACTGGGTAAAACCTTTATGCTGCCCGTGGCACTTCTCTCTTTCTGCGGGATCATGCTCGGGATCGGCAGTTCGCTGAGCAGTAATGATGTCATCACGCTGATCCCATTCCTTGGCAACCCTGTGCTGCAGGCGATTTTTATCTGGATGAGTAAAGTCGGCTCCTTTGCGTTTAGCTTCCTGCCGGTCATGTTCTGTATCGCTATCCCATTGGGTCTGGCACGTGAAAACAAAGGCGTGGCCGCATTTGCCGGCTTCGTCGGTTACGCGGTCATGAACCTTGCGGTCAACTTCTGGCTGACCGCGAAAGGCATTCTGCCAACGACCGATGCTGCCATCCTGAAAGCCAACAACATCCAGAGCGTGATTGGTATTCAGTCCATTGATACCGGGATCCTCGGTGCCGTGATCGCAGGAGTGATCATCTGGATGCTGCACGAGCGTTTCCACAACATCCGTCTGCCTGATGCACTGGCATTCTTTGGCGGCACCCGCTTTGTTCCGATCATCACGCTCGTCGTAATGGGGCTGTTTGGTCTGATCATCCCCCTGATTTGGCCGGTCTTCGCGCTGGGTATCAACGGTATTGGTCGCATCATTAACGGTGCCGGTGATTTTGGCCCGATGATCTTCGGTACCGGCGAGCGCCTGCTGTTGCCATTCGGTCTGCAACATATTCTGGTGGCCCTGATTCGCTTTACCGAAGCAGGCGGAACGATGGATGTGTGTGGACACGATGTGAGCGGTGCGCTGACCATCTTCCAGGCTCAGCTCAGCTGTCCGACAACGCACGGCTTCTCCGAGAGTGCGACCCGCTTCCTGTCTCAGGGTAAAATGCCAGCCTTCCTGGGCGGTCTGCCGGGTGCCGCGCTGGCAATGTACCACTGTGCCCGCCCGGAAAACCGTCATAAAATTAAAGGTCTGCTGATTTCCGGTGTGATCGCCTGCGTCGTGGGCGGCACCACGGAGCCAATCGAATTCCTGTTCCTGTTCGTCGCGCCAGTGCTGTACCTCATCCACGCCGTGTTGACCGGTCTGGGCTTTACCACGATGGCCATCCTGGGCGTGACTATCGGTAATACTGACGGCAACGTGATTGACTTCGTGGTGTTCGGGATCCTGCACGGCCTCTCCACCAAATGGTACCTGGTACCGGTGGTGGCCGCTATCTGGTTCGCGGTGTACTACGCTATCTTCCGCTTCGCCATCACCCGCTTTAACCTGAAAACGCCGGGCCGTGATACCGACTCCGCCACCAGCGTTGAACAGGCGGTTGCCGGTACGGTGGGCAAATCGGGCTATAACACCCCTGCTATCCTCGCGGCGCTGGGCGGTGCGGATAACATTACCTCGCTGGACAACTGCATCACCCGTCTGCGTTTGTCGGTGGCAGATATGTCCAAAGTTGATACCAATGCCCTGAAAGCCAACCGGGCCATCGGCGTGGTACAGTTAAATCAGCATAATTTGCAGGTGGTCATCGGCCCGCAGGTACAGTCAGTGAAAGACGAACTGACCACCCTGATGCGTACAGTAGAAGCCTGATACCTTCCCCCCTCAGCACGAGGGGGTTTTACTTTAAGGACTAAAGTCATGTTTGATTTTTCATCCGTGGTGGATCGTCACGGTACCTGGTGTACCCAGTGGGATTATGTCGCTGACCGCTTTGGAGCCGCAGACCTGCTGCCTTTCACCATCTCCGATATGGATTTCGCCACCGCCCCCTGCATTACCGACGCGCTGCACCAGCGAATCAATCACGGCGTGTTTGGCTATAGCCGCTGGAAAAACGATGAGTTTCTGGCCGCCGTCGCGCACTGGTTCCGTCAACGCTTTAACAGCCGTATCAATACCGATACTGTCGTTTACGGGCCTTCCGTTATCTATATGGTGTCCGAACTGATTCGTCTCTGGTCAAAACCCGGCGACGGTGTCGTCGTTCATACCCCGGCGTATGATGCTTTTTATAAAGCCATCGAGGGTAATGCACGTAATGTGGTTGCAGTTGCGATGGAGAAACAGGCTACCGGCTGGCAGGGTAATATGGCCGCGCTTGAGGCCGCACTGGCAAAACCGGAAAACAAAATCCTGCTGCTGTGCAGCCCACAAAACCCGACGGGCAAGGTATGGACGCGCGATGAACTGACCCTCATGGCAGATCTTTGCGCACGTTATGATGTGGCGGTGATCAGCGATGAAATTCATATGGACATGGTGTGGGGAGAGCATCGTCATACCCCGTGGAACGAGGTTGCCCGTGGCAAATGGGCACTGCTGACTTCTGGCTCCAAGAGCTTTAATATTCCGGCGTTGACGGGCGCATACGGCCTTATTGGCGATGACGACAGCCGTCATGGCTACCTGAGTGCGCTAAAAGGCCGTGACGGGCTCTCTTCCCCTTCCGTGCTGGCGCTGACCGCGCATATTGCCGCCTATCAACAGGGTGAGCCGTGGCTGGATGCATTGCGGGCTTACCTGGAAGAGAATTTGCGTTATATCGCTCATGAATTGAACAGTGCTTTTCCGAAATTAAACTGGCAGCCACCTGAGGCCACCTATCTTGCGTGGATTGATTTACGCCCGTTAAACATTGATGAGCAGGTGCTGCAAAACGTGCTGATTGAGCAGGAAAAAGTCGCCATCATGCCGGGATATACCTATGGAAAAGAGGGTAACGGTTTTATTCGCCTCAATGCGGGTTGCCCGCGCAGTAAGCTGGAACAAGGGGTGAAGCGGCTTATTTCCGGGGTGAACACCCTTCTGTAACACATTTGCGCAACGGAATATTCCATTGCGCAAATGGATTTTTACCCCGTTTTGTTTTTATAATATGACGCACTTTAACCAGAAAAGAGTGCGACCATGATTGATACAAGCCTTCCTTTAACTGATATTCATCGTCACCTTGACGGTAACATTCGTGCCCAAACCATTCTCGATCTTGGCCGCCAGTTCAATTTAACTCTTCCTGCTCAAACGCTTGAAACCTTGATCCCTCACGTTCAGGTCACCTCAAATGAACCGGATCTGGTCAGTTTTCTGAGCAAGCTCGACTGGGGCGTGAAAATGCTGGCCTCGCTGGACGCCTGCCGCCGTGTCGCCTTTGAGAACATTGAAGATGCTGCCCGTAACGGCCTGCATTATGTCGAACTGCGCTTCTCGCCAGGTTATATGGCAATGAACCACAACCTGCCGGTTGCAGGTGTGGTGGAAGCCGTGATTGAAGGCGTGCGCGAAGGGTGCAAAGCCTTCGATGTACAGGCGCGTCTGATTGGCATTATGAGCCGTACGTTCGGTGAAGCGGCCTGCCTGCAGGAACTGGAAGCGCTGCTGGCACATCGTGACCAGATCACCGCCGTCGATCTGGCCGGTGACGAGCTGGGCTTCCCGGGTCATCTGTTCCTCTCTCATTTCAACCGCGCACGCGATGCAGGCTGGCATATCACCGTTCATGCAGGCGAAGCGGCAGGCCCGGAAAGTATCTGGCAGGCGATCCGTGAACTGGGTGCCGAGCGTATTGGCCACGGCGTGAAGGCAGTAGAAGATCGCGCGCTGATGGATTTCCTTGCAGAACAGCGCATTGGCATTGAATCTTGCCTGACCTCCAACATCCAGACCAGCACGGTGCCAACGCTGGCGCAGCATCCGCTGAAAACGTTCCTGGAGCATGGCGTTCTGGCCTCGCTGAACACCGACGATCCGGCCGTTCAGGGGGTGGATATTATCCACGAATACAACATCGCTGCACCGCAGGCGGGGCTGAGCCGCGAGCAGATCCGTCAGGCACAAATTAACGGGCTGGAAAGTGCCTTCTTAACACCAGCGGAGAAACAGGCGCTACGCGAGAAGGTCGCTCAGAAGTAACATTATTGCCGGGTCGCACTGCGCGTACCCGGCCTGCAAGGATCTACGCCAGACAAAGCGTCGCGCGATGTTTGGCGGATTCAATCCCCAGTTCGATCAGCTCCATAATCTGGATAGCCTGACTGGCCGGAATCGGGTTTTCCCCGACACCGTTCAGCGCATCACGGACAGAGGCATAAAACGCGGGATAGTTACCCGGCAGAGTCAGCAGCGTTTCCTCAACCATCTCCTCACCTTCAACACGCGTCACTACGCCATCCCGCATGTCGTAACCCCAGTCTTCCTGCGGTAAACGCTCCCCGTTTTTCAGACGGTCTTCCTGCGGATCCAGACCAAACTTCACGTAGCTCCCCCGCGTACCGTGGAGGATATACCGCGCAGATTCTGCGGCGGCCAGCATCGTTCCGTGAAGCACGACACGGCGCTGCGGGTAACTTAAGATTGCGTGAAAGTAATCCGTCGTTTGTGCGCCAGGCCTGAGCTGAGCCAGATCAACCGTCATGCTTACCGGCAGGCCAAACAGATTCACGGTCTGGTCGAGCAGATGCGGGGCTAAATCGTACCAGATACCGCTACCCGGCCCCGCCAGTTCCCGCCAGCGGTTACGCACCTGGGGACGGAAACGGTCAAAATGCGATTCAAAATAAACAATTTCCCCCAGTGTCCCCTCGCTGAGGAGCGCTTTTACCGTCAGAAAATCGCTGTCCCAGCGTCGGTTGTGGAATACCGACAGCAGTCTGCCAGAACTTCTTGCCAGCGCATCCAGTTCACGCGCCTGTGACAACGTCACGGTAAAGGGTTTATCGACAACCACATGCTTAGCGGCTTCCAGTGCGGCCTTCGCCAGCGGAAAGTGCGTGTCGTTCGGGGTGGGGATAACAATTAAATCAATATCTGGATCGTTGAAAAGATGTTTGGGCTCAGAGACCACCGGAACGGTGGGCCAGTCTGCATGCACTTTGGTTGCATCGCTGCTTGAAACCGCCGCCAGCGTCATTCCCGGCGTTCCGGCAATCAGAGGCGCGTGAAATGTTTTACTTGCATACCCGTAACCAATAAGCCCGACACGGATGCTATCACTCATAGTGTTGCCCTCTCATGTGATGTTCTTATTTCACACTGGCTATCCTGGTGTCACTACAGATTAATAATGTGCCATATGACTTAGAATAGCATCCTGTGCCGGTTGTTTTTGTTACATTAATGTAACCTTCTGATTTTGCTTAGGGGAAACGTTCCCAAAGCGCTTGCCGTGACAGAAACTGCACTGTAACATTTGCAATCTGTATTTATGGATAAATTACAAACACGAATCATGACGTCAATTATTAATAGAATCATTGAATTAGCGGGATGGATTGTTCTTGGGGTTTCGGTCATTTTGCTCGGCGTTGCCAGTCATATCGATAACTACCAGCCGCCGGAGCCTGTCACTGTCGCGCAACCGAAGTAGCCCGGGCTGCAATAAAGAGTGACATAATATGTCAGTTACTTATTGCCAGTCGTGTTGAACACGGTTAACCTTCTCTTCCAGGCATCAGTCGATGCCTGAATCTTTCAGCAAAGAAAACTCCTAATTTCGTCGCGTTACCTGAGTGGGCTGTTTACGTCTTTATTAATCCGTTTATTATTCGAACGAATTACCTTTAATGGTATTACTCACTTTTATATGGAAACTTATTAACATGACAGTTCAGGACTATTTATTAAAATTTCGCAAGATCAATTCCCTTGAGAGCCTGGAAAAACTGTTTGACCATCTGAACTACACGCTGTCGGATAATCAGGACATCATTAATATGTATCGCGCCGCTGACCATCGCCGTGCGGAGCTTGTCTCTGGTGGCCGTTTGTTCAACGTCGGTGAAGTGCCTAAATCTGTATGGCGTTACGTTTTATAAGAAAGTAGCCATCCGCGCGAAATGTTATATACTCTCCGCCCTGCAAACTGGCTGTACAACATTTCGCGCAGACTTATGGGAGAGTTCATGACCGCAACGCCTGGAGAAAGAATTGGAGGCTGGTTAATCGCCCCACTGGCATGGCTGCTGGTTGCCTTATTAAGCGCCTCACTTGCGCTGTTGCTTTACACTACAGCACTGATTACACCTCATGCAATCCAGACCCTGATGTCGCAAAGCGTGCTTAATATTGCGATGTGGTTTGTGTCTTTCGTTTTCGCGATCGCCATGTGGTACTACACGCTGTGGCTCACCATTGCGTTCTTTAAACGCCGCAAGAGTGTACCGAAACACTACATTATCTGGCTGCTCATTTCGGTGCTGCTGGCGGTAAAGGCGTTTGCTTTTTCACCGGTTTCCGACGCTCTGGCCGTTCGTCAGCTGCTCTTCCCGCTGCTGGCGGCTGCGCTGCTGGTGCCTTACTTCAAGCGTTCGACGCGGGTGAAAAAAACCTTCGTCAACCCGTAATAACCTTACAGTTAACCTGTTGTCGCCTGTTGTGGTTTATCCGATAATGGGCGGCTTTTTTATTTCAGGCTGAATAATGACCGATTACTTACTGCTCTTTGTCGGGACTGTGCTGGTTAACAACTTCGTTCTGGTGAAGTTTCTTGGCCTGTGCCCGTTTATGGGGGTTTCCAAAAAGCTGGAAACTGCAATGGGCATGGGGCTGGCGACAACCTTCGTCATGACGCTGGCCTCAGTCTGCGCGTGGTGGATTGATACCTGGATCCTCATCCCGCTGGGGTTAACCTATCTCCGCACGCTGGCTTTTATCCTGGTTATCGCGGTTGTTGTGCAATTTACCGAAATGGTGGTGCGCAAAACCAGCCCTGCGCTGTATCGCCTGCTGGGCATCTTTTTGCCGCTGATCACCACCAACTGCGCCGTACTTGGCGTGGCACTGCTGAACATCAACCTCGGGCATAACTTCATGCAATCGGCGCTGTATGGCTTCTCTGCCGCCGTCGGTTTCTCGCTGGTGATGGTGCTGTTTGCCTCTATTCGTGAACGCCTGGCGGCTGCGGACATCCCTGCGCCCTTTCGCGGGAATGCGATTGCACTGGTGACCGCAGGTTTAATGTCTTTGGCCTTTATGGGCTTTAGTGGGCTGGTGAAGTTGTAATGAATGCTATCTGGATTGCCATCGCCTCCATCAGCGTCCTGGGGTTGATGTTTGGCCTGATTCTGGGTTACGCCTCCCGTCGGTTTGCGGTCGAGGACGATCCGGTTGTAGAAAAAATTGATGAGCTCCTGCCGCAAAGCCAGTGTGGGCAATGTGGTTACCCTGGCTGTCGCCCCTATGCAGAAGCCGTCGGTATTCAGGGTGAGAAAATCAACCGCTGTGCACCAGGTGGCGAAGCGGTGATGCTGAAAATAGCGGCCCTGCTTAACGTTGATCCGCAGCCTGTTGATGGTGATGCGGAGGTACAGGAGCCGGTTCGGGCCCTTGCCGTGATCGACGAAGCAAACTGTATTGGCTGTACCAAATGTATTCAGGCCTGCCCTGTCGACGCCATTGTTGGCGCAACCCGCGCCATGCATACCGTAGTGGCAGATCTGTGCACCGGCTGTAATCTCTGCGTGGCCCCCTGCCCGACACAGTGCATAGAATTGCGTCCGGTCGAAACGACTACCGAAAGCTGGAAGTGGGATCTTCAAACCATTCCGGTTCGCATCATTCCTGTGGAACAACATGCTTAAGTTATTTTCTGCGTTCAGAAAAGAGAAGATTTGGGACTTTGACGGCGGTATTCATCCGCCAGAGATGAAAACCCAGTCCAACGGTACGCCGCTGCGTCAAATTCCGCTGGCCACCCGTTACGTCATGCCGCTGAAACAACATATCGGCGCGGAAGGTGAACTGTGCGTAAAAGAAGGTGACATTGTCCTTCGCGGCCAGCCGCTGACCTTTGGTCGCGGACGTATGCTGCCGATACACGCCCCAACGTCCGGCAAAGTGGTGTCGATTGCGCCCCATACCGTTGCCCACCCTTCTGCACTGTCTGAACTGAGCGTCGTTATTGAAGCCGACGGTGAAGATCGCTGGATAGACCGTGACGGCTGGAGCGACTACCGCACCCAGAGTCGTGAAGCACTTATCGAACGCATTCATCAGTTCGGCGTTGCCGGTCTGGGTGGTGCAGGGTTCCCGACGGGCACCAAACTGCGCGGCGGCGGCGATAAAATTCAGACGCTGATCATCAATGCCGCCGAGTGCGAGCCATATATCACCGCCGATGACCGTCTGATGCAGGACTGTGCTGCACAGGTGGTGGAAGGTATCCGTATCCTCGCGCACATCCTGCAGCCGCGCGACGTGCTGATTGGTATTGAAGATAACAAACCGCAGGCCATTTCCATGCTGCGCGCAGTACTGGCAGGCTGTCATGATATCAGCCTGCGCGTTATCCCGACTAAATACCCGTCAGGTGGCGCGAAACAGCTGACACAAATTTTGACCGGTAAACAGGTTCCGCACGGCGGACGCTCCTCCGATATTGGCGTGCTGATGCAAAACGTCGGTACCGCCTATGCCGTGAAGCGTGCAGTGATTGACGGTGAACCGCTGACCGAGCGCGTGGTGACGCTGACCGGGGAGTCGGTTTCCCGGCCTGGCAACGTCTGGGCGCGTCTGGGTACGCCAGTACGTCATCTTCTGGATCAGGCCGGGTTCTGTCCTGGCAGTGACCAGATGGTGATTATGGGGGGCCCTCTGATGGGCTTTACCCTGCCGTGGCTGGATGTCCCGGTCGTGAAGATCACCAACTGCCTGCTCGCCCCTTCCCCGACGGAAATGGGCGAAGAGCAGGAAGAGAAAGGCTGTATTCGTTGTAGCGCCTGCGCCGACGCCTGCCCGGCAGATCTGCTCCCGCAGCAGTTGTACTGGTACAGCAAAGGTCAGCTGCACGATAAAGCTAAAGCACACAACCTTGCCGACTGTATAGAATGCGGTGCCTGCGCCTGGGTGTGTCCAAGCAACATCCCGCTGGTGCAATATTTCCGTCAGGAGAAGGCTGAAATTTATGCCATCTCCCAGGAAGAGAAACGCGCTGCCGACGCAAAAGCCCGTTTTGAAGCCCGTCAGGCACGACTCGAACGCGAGAAAATGGCCCGTCAGGAGCGCCATAAGCAGGCAGCCGTCCAGCCTGGAGAGAAAGATCAGGATGCGATAAACGCCGCGCTGGCTCGCGTGCGGGAGAAAAAAGCTACCGCCGCACAAACCGTGGTGATCCCGGCAGGCGAGAAACCGGATAACAGCGAAGCTATTGCCGCCCGTGAAGCGCGTAAGGCCGCAGCACGCGCACGTCAGGCAGAGAAAGCACAAGACGTACAGCCGGAAGTGAACGCCGATCCGCGTAAAGCTGCCGTTGAAGCGGCTATTGCTCGCGCCAAAGCGCGTAAAGCCGGACAGCAGGACGTGGTTGTTGAGCCTGAACAGGTTGACCCACGTAAGGCTGCAGTGGAAGCGGCTATCGCCCGCGCCAAAGCGCGTAAAGCCGCGCAGCTGGAGCAAACCACGGAGTCAGACGCGCCGGTTGATCCGCGCAAAGCTGCCGTTGAAGCAGCGATTGCCCGGGCCAAAGCACGCAAAGCAGCACAGCAGGAAGAACAGCCCCTGACCGCAAATGACGATCCACGCAAAGCCGCCGTCGCTGCCGCGATTGCGCGCGTTCAGGCGAAGAAAGCCGCACAGCAAGCAGTTAACGAGGATTAAATGGTTTTCAGAATCGCAAGTTCCCCCTACACCCATAACCAGCGTCAGACGTCCCGGATTATGATGCTGGTCTGTCTGGCCGCACTGCCGGGCATCGCCGTACAGTGCTGGTTTTTCGGCTGGGGAACCCTTTTCCAGTTAGTCCTGGGTTGCGCCAGTGCGTTAACGGCTGAAGCGCTGGTGCTGAAGCTGCGTAAGATGGATGTCTCCCGTATTCTGAGCGACAACTCCGCGCTGTTAACCGGCCTGCTACTGGCTATCAGTATTCCACCGTTTGCTCCGTGGTGGATGGTGGTTCTCGGTACCGTGTTCGCAGTGATCATTGCCAAACAACTCTATGGCGGGCTGGGCCATAACCCGTTTAACCCGGCGATGATCGGTTACGTGGTTCTGCTGATCTCCTTCCCGGTACAGATGACCAGCTGGTTGCCGCCGCACGAAATAGCAGCCACAGTGCCAGGTTTTATGGATGCCCTGCAGATGATCTTTACCAGCCATACGGCATCCGGTGCCGATATGAACACGCTGCGTATGGGTGTGGACGGTATCAGCCAGGCCACCCCACTTGATACCTTTAAAACCTCCCTGCATGCCGGGCACAGCGTTGAGCAGATCATGAAATCGGCGATTTACAGCGGTGTGCTGGCAGGTGCTGGCTGGCAGTGGGTCAACCTGGCGTATCTGCTGGGTGGCGTGTTCCTGCTGCAACAAAAAGCGATTCGCTGGCATATTCCGGTCAGTTTCCTTGTGACGCTGGCAGTCTGTTCCACGCTGGGCTGGGTGTTTTCTCCTGAGTCACTTGCCAGCCCGCAGATGCATCTGCTCTCCGGCGCGACCATGCTGGGTGCGTTCTTTATCCTGACCGACCCGGTCACAGCGTCTACCACCAATCGCGGTCGCCTGATTTTCGGCGCGCTCGCCGGGCTGCTGGTGTGGCTTATTCGTAGCTTTGGCGGCTACCCGGACGGTGTTGCCTTCGCCGTCCTGCTTGCCAACATCACCGTTCCGCTCATTGACTACTACACGCGTCCGCGTGTGTATGGTCATCGTTAAGGGTTTCGCTATGCTGAAAACAATGCAAAAACATGGCGTCACGCTGGCCATTTTCGCCGCCGTCCTGACGGGGCTGACGGCGCTGGTAAACGCACTGACCAAAACGACCATTGATGAACAGGCAGCGAAGCAGCAAAAAGCGTTGTTCGATCAGGTGATCCCGTCTGACGTCTACGATAATGATCTGCAGAAAAGCTGTTTCGTGGTGCAGGCACCGCAGTTAGGCAAAGGCACACATCGCGTCTTTATTGCCCGCAAAGGGGATAAGGCCGTGGGCGCGGTCATGGAAGCGACGGCTCCCGACGGGTATTCCGGTGCCATTCAACTGCTCGTTGGCAGCGATTTTTCCGGTACCGTGCTGGGTACCCGCGTGACGGCACATCATGAAACGCCAGGGCTGGGAGATAAAATCGAACTGCGTCTGAGCGACTGGATTTTGCATTTTGCCGGTAAAGTGATCCACGGTGAGACAGACACGGCTTTCGCCGTGAAGAAAGATGGCGGCGAATTCGACCAGTTCACGGGCGCAACCATTACCCCGCGCGCCGTCGTCAATGCCGTAAAACGAGCCGGGTTGTATGCAGAAACACTGCCCGCGCAAATTAATAATCTTCCGGCCTGTGAGGAGTAGTCATGAGCCAGGTTAAAGAGGTTATCGTCCAGGGGCTGTGGAAAAACAACTCCGCACTGGTGCAATTGCTGGGGATGTGCCCGCTGCTGGCAGTGACATCCACCGCCACCAACGCGCTTGGCCTGGGGCTGGCGACAACGCTGGTGCTGACCCTGACCAACCTGTCCATCTCCGCGCTGCGCCGCTGGACACCGTCGGAAATCCGCATTCCGATTTACGTGATGATCATCGCTTCGGTGGTGAGTATCGTTCAGATGCTGATTAACGCCTATGCTTTTGGTCTGTACCAGTCTCTGGGGATTTTTATTCCGCTTATCGTGACCAACTGTATTGTGGTCGGACGCGCTGAAGCCTTTGCGGTGAAGAACAGCCCGGCAATGTCAGCCCTGGATGGTTTTTCCATCGGCATGGGTGCGACCTGCGCAATGTTTGTTCTGGGATCTCTGCGTGAAATTCTGGGCAACGGAACGCTGTTTGACGGTGCCGATGCGCTGCTGGGCGGCTGGGCAAAAGCGTTGCGTATCGAGGTGTTCCATACGGATACACCATTCCTGCTGGCGATGTTACCGCCGGGCGCTTTTATTGGCCTCGGCATGATGCTGGCGGTAAAATATCTGATTGATGAGAAACGTAAACGCCGTGCTGCCGAGCGCAGCGTACAGGAAGGGATACCCGAGAAGGCCTCATGAATAAAGAAAAACGCATCGCGATCCTGACCCGTCTGCGGGACGAGAACCCACATCCGACGACGGAGCTGAATTTTAACTCGCCGTTTGAGCTATTGATCGCCGTGTTGCTTTCGGCGCAGGCCACTGACGTGAGCGTCAATAAAGCGACTGCCCTGCTCTATCCGGTAGCCAACACGCCAAAGGCGATGCTGGAGCTTGGTGTAGATGGCGTGAAGTCGTATATCAAAACCATCGGCCTGTTTAACAGCAAAGCGGAAAACGTCATCAAGACCTGCCGGATTTTGCTTGAACAGCACGGCGGTGAAGTACCGGAAGATCGTGCTGCGCTGGAGGCGTTACCTGGCGTTGGGCGTAAAACAGCTAACGTGGTGTTGAACACTGCGTTTGGCTGGCCAACTATCGCCGTTGACACCCATATTTTCCGCGTATCCAACCGCACTCGCTTCGCACCGGGTAAGAACGTAGAACAGGTTGAAGAGAAACTGTTAAAAGTGGTTCCCGCCGAATTTAAGGTCGATTGCCATCACTGGTTGATTCTGCATGGCCGTTATACCTGCATTGCGCGCAAGCCTCGCTGCGGCTCCTGTATCATTGAAGATCTCTGCGAATACGATAGCAAAGAATCATTGTAAGGGTTGCAGGCGGCAGTGACGTCAGAATGCCCCGGCAGATGATGCTGTCGGGGCATGACGTTCTGTCTGGCTTCCTACTTTTTCCGCGTGTCAATGAAACGCATAATCACCACATAGAAAACGGGCACAAAGAAAACGGCGAGTAAAGTACCACTTATCATACCGCCGAAAACGCCCGTACCAATTGCGTGCTGCGTACTGTCGCTTGCTCCGCTGGCGAACATCAGTGGCACGACCCCCAGCGTAAAAGCAAGTGACGTCATGAGTATCGGCCTTAAGCGTTGCTTCGACGCAGCTAAAGTTGCCTGTATCAACGTGTGACCCTGAGCCCGTAACTGCCTCGCAAACTCTATAATCAGAATCGCATTTTTGGCAGACAGCCCTATCAGGGTTATCAGCCCCACTTTGAAAAAGACATCGTTCGTCATATTCGCAATGGTCACAGCCAGAACCGCGCCGAGGAGCCCCAGCGGAACAACCAGCATAACCGCAAACGGAATAGACCAGCTTTCATACAGTGCCGCCAAAACCATAAACACCACTAAAATCGACAGGACAATGAGCCCCGGGAGTTGAGATGCAGACTCTTTTTCCTGTAATGAGCTGCCCGCCCATTCTCCTGCAAAACCTGCGGGTAAACGCCCTGCCAGTGTTTCCATCTCTGCCATCGCAGTACCACTGGATCCCCCCGGAGCCGCGCTGCCGGTGATGCGTATAGCAGGATACCCCTGATAACGATTTAACTGCTGTGGTGCGACGGCCCAGGATTGGGTCACAAATGTCGACAAGGGTACCATTTGCCCCAAGCGGTTTTTTACCGGGATGTTCAGTAACTGCTCAGGCTGCATGCGGTAAGGTGCATCGGCCTGTACAATAACCTGCTGAACCCGGCCATTATTTGTGTAGTCATTGACGTAATTTGAGCCTGTTGTGACGGAAAGCGTTTGATTAATCTCTTCAAACGACACGCTCATGGCTTCCGCCTTTTCCCTGTCCACATTAAGGGCCAGACGGGTTCCCTCCGGAAGCCCATCAATATAAACATCCGTCAATTGTGAACTCTGGTTGGCATGCCGCACGAGCTCATCCGCTGCATTTTTTAATGCCTGATACCCCTTCCCCCCTCTGTCCTGCAGGTAATAGGTAAATCCGGATGAGGTCCCCATATCGGAAATTGCCGGTGGAAGCAGGCTCATTGTGACCGCATCAGGAACAGCTTCCATTCTGGACTGGATATGGTCGGCTTCATCCTGCGCGGTGGCTCCCTTACGGTATTTCCAGTCTTTCAGCGTGGTGAAGGACATTGCCGAATTCGGCCCTGAACCTGAAAACCCAAATCCGAGGATCATGATGTTGCTTTCAATTGCCTGCCGTGACGCAATTTCATCTTCAAATGTTTTCACCACCTTCAGGGTACGCTGCATCGTGGCGTCTGCAGGCAGCTGGATAGAAGACATAAAGTAGCCTTGATCTTCGTCTGGCAGAAACGAAGAAGGTAACGAGGATAACCCGACAAACAAGGCACTACATAATGCAGCATACAGCAGCATCATGCGCCCGGTCCGCTTCAGAACACCGCCCAGACCGGACTCATAAAAGGACGTGAGCGTGTGGAAACGTGCGTTAAACCACAACGAAAACGCATTGCCTCTGTTCTTCTGGCCAGGTGGATGAGGCTTAAGCAACGTGGCACACAGCGCAGGTGTAAGCGTTAGCGCCAGAAATGCCGATAACAAAATAGACACGGCCATAGAAATACAAAATTGCCGGTAAATGATGCCGACGGAACCGGTCGCAAAACCCATTGGAATAAATACGGCGGTGAGTACGAGCGTAATGCCTATGATTGCTGGCGTGATCTCATGCATAGCTTCCCGCGTTGCATCCCGGGGAGACAACCCTTTTTCTTCCATCAGACGTTCGACGTTCTCTACGACAACAATGGCGTCATCAACGATGATGCCAATCGCCAGCACCATACCAAACATCGTCAGAATGTTGATGGAATAACCACTTAATAGCATCACGGTAAAGGTCCCCAGAAGTGCCACCGGTGCCACAATAGCCGGGATCAGCGTGCAACGTATCTTGTGCAGAAAAAGCAGCATCACAAGGAAGACCAGCACCATCGCTTCAGCAAAAGTCTGCATGACTTTCAGAATTGAAAGCTTCACAAAGGGAGCGGTATCAAAGGGAACCGTAAACGCCATCCCTTCAGGAAGAACACCTGAAAGCTCGCTAATCCGTTCGCGAATTCCCGATGCCGTGCTTATCGCATTTGCGCCAGGCGAAAGCTGGATAGCGGCTGCCGTGGCAGGTACCCCCTTCTCGCGGATGCCGAAAGCATAACTTTGCAGCCCGGACTCAACGCGAGCGATATCGGACAACTTCAGACGTGCGCCTGTCGTCTCTGACTTAATGGTGATATTGCGAAAAGCATCCACAGAGGAGAGCTGCCCCATCACCGTAATCGGATACGTCACCCCCTGCCCGGGTACTGTAGGCTCATCGCCCGTTCTGCCAGGTGAAACGATCATGTTTTGCTGGGCAACGGCAGTCAGTACGTCGGTGACAGAAAGGCCAAAACTGTGCAGTTTCATTGGATCCAGCCATATCCGCAGGGCTTTTTCACCGCCAAACAACTGAACTTTTCCCACGCCTGGCACCCGCCGAAGCTCATCGCTCACGTTTCTGGCAAAATAGTCGCTCAAATCTGCTTCCTGGTACTCTCCTGTGCTGGAGGTTAACCCCACCATCATCAGAAACCCGGAATTTGCCGCCTCAACGTTAATACCGTTTTGACGAACTGCCTGAGGTAGACGGGGCTCCACAATTTTTATCTGGTTTTGCAGATCCATCTGAGCAAGTTTAATGTCTGTGCCAGGCCTGAACGTGACCGTAATAGAAGCTGTACCGCTGGTATCGCTGGAGGATTCAAAATAAAGCAAATTATCCACGCCAGAAATTTCACGTTCGATGAGTGAAACGACGGATGTGTTCATGACGTCAGGACTGACGCCAGGGTAACTGACCGAAATAATGATACCAGGCGGCGCGACTGCCGGATACTGAGCGACGGGTAGACGCGGTATAGACAATATTCCAGTCAGGACGATGAACAGCGCCACTACCCAGGCGAAAACAGGACGTTCAATAAAAAATTGTGGCATTAAATATACTTCCAGTCAGCTAACATAACGTTCAGGTAAGTCAGAATGCTCCACCCGATAAACGTCTATCGTCGTCGGTTGTTACCCGTTTACCGGGATCCCGGAGTGGCAAAATTTTTGTAAGCAGCTGCGGAATGTCATCCAGATAAAGCGACATTCAGCATGTGTTGAGTCTACGGTGTACATGTTTAGAGTGTATGGGGGGTTTATGGAGGAAATGTTGAGCCAGGCTCAGAGATCTTGCGCCCCCCTATTTAGATAAATATGTAATATCTGAATTTGTGTTGCACATGCATTCAAATCATTCTCATGGTCAGATATAAAGGTGAGCCAATAAAAAAGATCAACAAAAAACATTCATAGTAAAAGACCAGATCGTCTATATCTGGCGGAACATTCAGCAGCGTGGTGAAGATAAGGATAAGGTAAGCAAAAATCACCACCAAACCAAAAGTCAAAATACATAACTCCTTAAGCGCCCCTGATTTTTTTTGCGAAATGAGTAACAGAACTGACATTGATATGCAGCCATAAATCAACGGTGACGAGAGGATGGTCGACGCCACTTGCTCTTCTTCATTGTGCATCAGAACCAGCCAAAGATAGAGCAACCCCCAGGATATTAACAGGAATACAAATGAGATGCTGATTTTTCTGGATACTGCATATTTTTTAATGTTCATACTCATTAGCGTCGAAATTTAATTAATGTGGCAAGTCATGGACAGGTTCTTTTTCCAGAAGTTCATTTATTCACAGAATATATCCTTTCCATCTATACCTGAATGCACACCCTGCACACTATTACACTACAGTGTTGAGTGTTTATTTCCGTAATGTGGAGCCAATGTGGAGATACCATTCTAAATGACCTTTATCACTTACCTGATACAACAATGGAAATTTTCACTATAACTGCAACTTTTACATAAAAGGAGGGTCTGAATGCTTCATACAGACCTGACAGGTCAAACAATGGGCGTTAATTTGCTTTTGGTATCAAATTTTTCAGCCATATACTCAGATAAGACATAGCATATATTATCCGTACAACAGGAGATAAAATGAACAAAAACAACCTAATCCTGGTTGCCGAAGATGATGATGAAATAGCCGATATCCTGATGAGCTATTTACAACGTGCGGGAATGAAGACGCTCAGGGCGGCGGATGGCGAGCTGGCAATAAGCCTTAGTCGCCTTAATAAACCCGATCTTATCTTGCTGGACATCCACCTGCCCGTGTTTGATGGCTGGAGTGTCCTGACAACGTTGCGTAAAGAAAGTAATGTTCCCGTCATTATGGTCACCGCGCTTGATCAGGATGTGGATAAACTCATGGGCTTACGGCTTGGTGCTGATGATTATGTTATCAAACCCTTTAATCCTTCCGAGGTGGTTGCGAGGGTTGAAGCGGTGCTGCGCCGAACAAAACCCAACGCACAGCAGGCTGGTGCCAGACCACTCAGAACGCCATTTATTACCATCTACCCTGATGATTTCTATATTGAGATCACCGTCGGGAGTGACGTTGTTACCCCGGTACTGACAACAACCGAATTTAAGCTCCTGACTTATCTGGCCAGAAACCCGAGAAAAGTGTGTTCCCGTGAAGAATTACTTAACGCCTGCCTGCCTGAAGGCGACACGCTTGACCGAACGGTAGACAGCCACATGAGTAAACTGCGTAAAAAACTTGAACACGCAGGCCTTAAAGGGGTTCCAGAAAGTATAAGGGGGATGGGTTACCGGTTGGGTGAGAATAAATGAGAAAAGAGCCTATTCTGAGCCGTCAAATATTGACGTACATGCTATCGCTAACGTTCATCATCATTATTATCTCCATCGTGGGAACCTATTTATTTTATACCTTTTTAATAGATTACATTCCGGGAGGTCTGGCATCCGGAGAAGAAGACAAGATGACCTTGCTGGACTGGTCATGGATAATCATCGCGACAACAACCAGTCTGATGATTTCCCTCTTTTTCACATTGAAATTGTCAGCAAGAATACTGACTCCGCTAAACGCTGTAGCCTATAGCCTGAAACGCATTTCACAAGGGGATCTTGATGCCAGGGCGTATTGTGCTACGTCGCAGTTGGGGGAGATAAATAACCTTGTTAATGATTTCAACGAAATGGCCGAAAAGTTGCAAACGCTGGAGGCCCAGAGACAGTCGTGGAATGCGGCTATTGCCCATGAACTCAGAACACCCGTGACGATTCTGCGGGGACGGCTTCAGGGGCTGGTAGACGGTGTTTTTGAACCGGACGCGGCTTTGTTCAAAAATCTGCTCAAGCAAACCGAAGGGTTAACCCATCTGATTGAAGATCTCAGGGTTGTTAGCTCTTCCGGAGGAGCAGGTTATACATTATCACCCTGTGAAGTTGATCTTCAGGAAACGATAACAAGTGCGCTTGATGCCTTCGCGATGGAATTTAAAAGCAATCATTTCAATATTATAACTGAACTCAGACACCAGCACTGCGTCTGCGATCCCTTGCGCATTATTCAGTGCCTGACCGTACTCTTTGATAATGCCTTACACTATTCAACATCGAAGACACTCGTCGTGAGAAATGGCGTTACTGATAAAGAAAACTACATTCTGATTGAGGATAAGGGCCCCGGCATTCCCCAACCATTTCAGAAATTTTTGTTCCAGCCCTTTCAGCGTGGAGAAGGCGCACGAGAAGCCAATCCCGAAGGGTGCGGGCTTGGGTTATCGGTGGTCAGAGCTATCATGTTAGCCCACAGTGGTGATGCAAGTTACAGGCTAACGCAGCAGAATCACTCAGTATTCAGGCTGTCATGGCCAGTGGCTAAGTAACGTCAGCGACATCATGAAACAGGCTCATGCGAGCCTGTTTTCTACTGGCGTTAAGTGCCACATCTCCCCGAGTCTGGCATCCCACTCTGACGGTGTTATTTTAAGCTTCCCGCGTTTTGGGCTTAATGTAATTTCACTGAAGTAGATTTCATCTTTGTTTAGCATAAGATCAACACGACAATAATCTATTCCCTTTGCTAACTCCTGTGATGCAGCAATGGCATGACGAAATGATTCAGGCTCCTGAATCATATGTGGTGTATTCGGGTATTCCATCTGGAATGGTTGCAATCGCCAGGACCTATCATAAACATTGATAAAACCTTTCCCACTATCATCGGTGAAATCTGCCTCAACGAAGCAGGCAACACCATGAAAACAATGCACCCGCAGCATTTCAGGAGTATTGTTCCTGTCCTGACCCGAAAACAAATCTATGTACTCTTCGCAGAGAATGACTGGCTTGATATTCTTATATTGCCACTCCCTCGTGGTGTAATACATATTTCGTTTTAACGCAAATTTAAGCCTGTTCGCCGCTTTTGTGGTGTTAAATCCGTCCCGACTTGTGCAAATGACGGTGCTCCCGCAGTCATGATTACACTTCAGAACAAACTTCTCAGGTAACACGCTAAAATCGATATCTTCTGCTTTATTATAGATACCAATCAGAGGTACCGTTTTAATTTTTTGCGTTCTGGCGTGAACATACTCCCGAACCGCAAGCTTATCAGCAAGAAACGTATATAACGTGTTATGGTCAAATATCAGTCTGTGACATAGCTTTTCGTTCAGCGTTACAGGCTGCCTTAAGTTTGAAAGTTTACCTGATGATTTATAAAGTCTGGTTGTATGGAAGTGCAAGTCTGTTGTGAAAAAAGACCGCCATTTCCTGAGCAAATATTCAGCATATTTTAAATGACCGTTAAGTTTGTTCATTGTTCCTCCTGGGCACAATGAACATTTTGCTAGCGGATGATTGATTTATATTGTGCAAATTATGGAGAGGATATGGAGCAGGCCCTGCCATGGATATATTTTTTGCCGTTATTGACATAAGAGGCATACGTCAATTAGCATCCGATAAGGACGTTGCATAAAAATGAAGGCCGTAACATCGCTGTAATCGGTCTGAAGTAAGATATGCGCTGTCGCTATTTCGATAATAAAATAAGCAACCGTTCCATTCCAGGATAATTCGGCACTCTGTATGATATCCGGTATTGTCACAGAAGCGTCATTTTGGGTTGCTAAATAATAACTACGTCTGTACCAGACGATCAGATATAGCGCATCTGCTGAAGAGGATCGCTCCTCTTTCTGGACTGCATGGCCTTCAACACTTTTCAGGATAATTACAAATGCAATGGCGCAACACCGCAACCCACTTTGGCGTGCCCGCTAAATTCTTCCACTGGACCACTGCTGCCGCGTTTATCGCCGCTTACATCGTCGTCTATTATGTCATCTGGTTCATGGACGACACTTCGCAGGGATCCTGGCCAGTACTCAATATTCATTGGGTACTGGGTTTACTGGTGGGCTTCCTGGTGCTTCCGCGCTTGCTGTGGCGGTTGCTGAACGTACAGCCTGAAGAAGTGCCCGGCTCCAGTCTTGAACACACGCTTGCGAGCGTCGCGCATTGGGGTCTGTACGGACTGCTGGTTATGATGCCGCTGACCGGATACCTCGGCACCGGGGCCCCCACGAATTTCGGGCTATTCAGCGTAACCGGCTTCAACGAAACCCGGCTGTTCGGGTGGATAAGCAGCACCTGGGGTTTGAGCTTTGAAGCATTTGAGGTGCCCATTGATGCAGTGCATCACTTTTTAGGTAAATGGGTGGCGTGGGTCGTGGTGGGTCTGCATATAGCCGCTGCACTTTTCCATCACTGGGTGCGTCGTGACGACGTGCTGACACGTATGTTGCCATAGTCGATGGGCTGAAAATATTCGATGGCGTACTGAGCTATCACTGCTGGCATTCAGACAGGAATGCTGATTGCCAGCCAAAAAATCTCTACCGCTTAATATTCGTTTTCGTAACCCCTCTTCCTGTCAATTACCCGGTCATTTAGCACTCAAACAGGTTAATTGTTTTTTCATCACCCAAAATTTCTATACATCTGTGATCGAGATCACTCTGATAACGTCATGTTGGATTTTTGTTGTTAAAACCGCCGCAACCCCTTAGCCAGACAAGATTTAACCGCCCATCAGCAACATATAAGACCAGTCATTTTTCAGATTATAGGCTATATCACTGCCGTAAAGGTCAAATAGCAGAACATATTGCCGAAAGGGGGCCTCCAGGGGTTTTTGGCAGTGAAAAAAACCACCAATGCTCAACCATCAAAATTTAACGCTGAATAACATTTGTATGACCCGATGATTATACCGCCCCAGTTATATGTAACAGAGTATTACAAACGTATTGCCAGACGGGTCAGGATAGTGAACATTACCCGCCGTTTCCCCTCCCAATATAACTATAAGGCGGATGGACTACGGCCATCACGCTATGAACACCCCCGTTAATATGGGATGTAAAAAAAGAGGTATATGTGTCTACTGCAAACAATAAACCAACAGATGAAAGCGTGAGTCTTAACGCTTTTAAACAACCAAAAGCGTTCTATCTCATCTTCTCTATCGAGTTATGGGAGCGTTTTGGTTATTACGGCCTGCAAGGGATCATGGCGGTTTACCTGGTCAAACAACTGGGTATGTCCGAAGCGGATTCCATCACGCTGTTCTCTTCTTTCAGTGCCCTCGTGTACGGTCTGGTCGCAATTGGCGGCTGGCTGGGTGATAAAGTCCTCGGTACCAAACGTGTGATTATGCTGGGCGCTATCGTTCTGGCCATTGGTTACGCGCTGGTTGCATGGTCTGGCCACGATGCCGCTGTCGTCTATATGGGTATGGCGACCATCGCAGTAGGTAACGGTCTGTTCAAAGCGAACCCGTCTTCCCTGCTCTCTACCTGCTACAGCAAAGATGACCCACGTCTGGACGGTGCATTCACGATGTACTACATGTCCGTGAACATCGGTTCCTTCTTCTCTATGCTGGCAACACCGTGGCTGGCAGCAAAATTCGGCTGGAGCGTTGCGTTCTCTCTGTCCGTTGTCGGTATGCTGATCACCGTAGTGAACTTTGCCTTCTGCAAACGCTGGGTTAAAAACTACGGTTCAAAACCAGACTTCGAGCCAGTGCATATGGGCAAACTGCTGGCAACCATCGTTGGCGTGGTGATCCTCGCAACGATCGCAACCTGGCTGCTGCATAACCAGGGCGTTGCGCGTGCCGTTCTGGGTCTGGTTGCTCTGGGTATTGTGTGCATCTTCGCGAAAGAAGCCTTCGCCATGCAGGGTGCTGCACGTCGTAAGATGATTGTGGCGTTCATCCTGATGCTGGAAGCGGTTATCTTCTTCGTACTGTACAGCCAGATGCCAACGTCTCTGAACTTCTTCGCCATCCGTAACGTAGAGCACTCCATCCTGGGTATCGCGTTCGAGCCGGAGCAGTATCAGGCGCTGAACCCGTTCTGGATCATGATTGGTAGCCCAATTCTGGCTGCTATCTACAACAAGATGGGCGACCGTCTGCCAATGCCACACAAGTTTGCTATCGGCATGGTACTGTGCTCTGGTGCATTCCTGGTGCTGCCACTGGGCGCGAAATTTGCGACCGACGCAGGTATCGTCTCCGTGAACTGGCTGATCCTGAGCTACGCGCTGCAGTCTATCGGTGAGCTGATGATCTCTGGTCTGGGTCTGGCAATGGTTGCACAGCTGGTTCCACAGCGTCTGATGGGCTTCATCATGGGTAGCTGGTTCCTGACCACTGCAGGTGCAGCCATCATCGCGGGTAAAATCGCGAACCTGATGGCGGTGCCTGATAACGTGACCGACCCACTGGTTTCCCTGAATGTCTACGGTAGCGTATTCATGCAGATTGGCATTGCAACAGCGGTTATCGCCGTTCTGATGCTGCTGACAGCGCCTAAACTGAATCGTATGACCCTGGACGACGACAAAATCGCAAAAGCGACCAAAACCGCTACCGCGTAATGTCATCGGGAAACGACTGAACAGAAGCCGCTAACTTTGCGTTAGCGGCTTTTTTTTTATCCGTTCGCGCACTAACATAGCTGGAACCTCAGCAAAAAGGAGTTACCGATGAAACTGTTCTACAAACCGGGCGCGTGCTCTCTTGCTTCTCATATTACCCTGCGCGAGAGCGGCAAAGATTTCACGCTGGATGGCGTTGACCTGATGAAAAAACGCCTGGAAAACGGCGATGACTTCTTTGCTATCAACCCGAAGGGACAAGTTCCGGCCCTGCTGTTAGATGACGGTACGCTCTTGACTGAAGGCGTGGCGATCATGCAATTCCTGGCCGATAGCGTGCCTGACCGTCAACTGCTGGCACCTGTAAGCAGCATTTCCCGCTACAAGACGCTGGAGTGGCTGAACTACATTGCAACCGAGCTGCACAAAGGCTTCACGCCACTGTTCCGCCCGGATACGCCAGAAGAGTTCAAGCCGACGGTGCGTGCCCAACTGGAGAAAAAGCTGCACTACATTAACGACTCGCTGAAAGACGATCAGTGGATTTGTGGTACGCGGTTCACCATTGCCGATGCCTATCTGTTTACCGTTCTGCGCTGGGCGCGGGCGGTTAAACTGAACATGGAAGGGTTAGACCATATTGCATCTTATATGGAACGTGTGGCAGCGCGCCCTGCGGTGGCTGCGGCGCTGAAAGCGGAAGGATTGAACTAAGCTGTTTGTCTTGCCGGGTGGCGCTAACGCTTACCCGGCATACAAAATGCAAACCGTTATAATTGTGTCGCGCTGAAATACTGCTCCGGCTTCGCGATACGATCCTGCGCCGCAACGACCTGTAACTCATATTCCTGTCTGCTTTTCGTCGCAACCATGATTTCGTAAACCGCCGCAGTAACATGCTCCAGCGCATCACGCAGCGTCGCTCCCTGAAGCAACTTCACCAACAGCAGGCCGCTGGTCACATCACCAACGCCAACCGGCTGACGTGCGCCAAAATCCACCAGCGGACGGCTGATATGCCAGGCTTCGTCTTTGGTCACCAGCAGCATCTCAAAACGATCCTGGCTCACTCCTGCACGCGCAAGATGTTTCACCAGCACAATCTCTGGCCCCAGGGCAATCAGCTCACGGGAAGCGCTAACCGCCTCTTCTACGCTGTTGACCGGATGCTCGCAAAGGATCTCCAGCTCGATCAGGTTTGGCGCAATAATATCGCTGGCAGGCAGCGCGTGACGAACATGGAATTCAGCCACACCGGGGGCCACAATGCAGCCTTTCTCCGGATGCCCCATCACAGGGTCGCAGAAGTATTTTGCCGCCGGGTTCGCCGCTTTCACCTGACGCACGATGCCGAGAATATGTTCTCCCTGCTCTGCCGAACCGAGGTAACCGCTCAGGACGGCGTCACAGCGTTTAAGCTGATCGATATCGGCAAGGCCTTGTACAATCTCCGTCAGATGCGAAGGCGGCATCACACAGCCGGCCCATTTACCGTATTGCGTGTGGTTTGAGAACTGTACGGTATTGAGGGGCCAGACGTTGGCCCCGAGGCGACGCATCGGGAATTCCGCAGCGCTGTTGCCAGCATGTCCAAAAACGACGTGAGACTGAATGGCGAGGATGTTCTTCATTTTTTGCTTACCAAACCCTTACAAACAAAAAGGGCGTGGTTTCCCACGCCCCTGCATACAGTTAATTACTTCCAGCAGACCAGACAGTAATTTTTCTTACCGCGACGCAGCAACGTGTAACGTCCGTACAGACGATCGCTGTCAACGAAGGTGTATTCCGGGTCAGCCTGTTTTTCACCGTTGATGGTGATCGCGTTAGAAGCGATGGTTTTGCGAGCCTGACCGCGGGACGGCTGCAGCTCAGAGTCCACCAGCGCCTGCATCAGGTCTGCACCTTTTTCCATTTCAACCATCGGCACACCATCCTGCGCCAGCTGTTCGAAGTCCGCTTCGCTCAAATCGCTCAGCGTGCCGTTGAACAGGCTTGCAGTAATGCGTTTTGCCGCCGCCAGACCTTCTTCACCGTGAACCAGTTTGGTCACTTCATCAGCCAAAACGTACTGAGCGCGTGGCGCTTTACCGCTGTTTTTGTCTTCTTCTTCCAGGGCATTGATTGCGTCAATGTCCATAAAGGTGAAGAACTTCAGGAAGCGGTACACATCAGCATCAGCCGTGTTGATCCAGAACTGGTAGAATTTGTACGGGCTGGTTTTCTTCGGATCGAGCCATACCGCACCGCCTTCGGTTTTACCGAATTTAGTCCCGTCTGCTTTGGTGATCAGCGGAACAGTCAGGCCAAAGACCTGGTTCTGGTGCAGACGACGCGTCAGATCGATACCGGAGGTGATGTTACCCCACTGGTCTGAACCCCCAATTTGCAGGGAAACACCGTGCAACTTGTTCAGGCAGGCAAAGTCATAACCCTGCAACAGGTTGTAGGAGAACTCGGTAAAGGAAATCCCCTGGTCGTCACGATTCAGACGCTGCTTCACCGCTTCTTTGTTGATCATCTGGTTAACAGAGAAGTGTTTACCGATATCACGCAGGAAGGTCAGCACGTTCATGCCACCAAACCAGTCGTAGTTGTTCGCGGCAATGGCAGAGTTTTCACCACAGTTGAAGTCGAGGAACGGTGCAACCTGTTTGCGGATTTTGTCCACCCACTCCTGCACGGTGTCTTCGGTGTTCAGTTTACGCTCAGCGGCTTTAAAGCTTGGGTCGCCAATCAGACCGGTCGCGCCGCCAACCAGGGCAACAGGTTTATGGCCTGCCATCTGGAAGCGTTTCAGGCATAACAATGGAACAAGATGCCCCAAATGCAAGCTGTCAGCGGTGGGATCGAAGCCGCAATAGAGCGCGATCGGGCCTTGCGCCAGTCGCTCTGCTAACGCTTCCTCGTCCGTCACCTGGGCCACGAGGCCCCGCTCTTGCAATTGTTTAATCAAGTTACTGCTTGCCATCAAATTCTCCATGTATAAACGACTGCACCTTTGCCGGTACACGACTTTTCGCCTGATGCGAAAGGTACATAGAATAAAGCGCTGACGCACGTAGCGCTAGCGCTTAAAACAACAAATTTCGGGGATTACGGAGCCAGTCTGTCGATTTTCCAGCCACCGTTGTCACGCTGGTATAAAAAGCGGTCGTGCAGGCGATGTTCGCCCCCCTGCCAGAACTCCATCTGTTCGACTGGAATGCGGAAACCGCCCCAGAAGCTGGGGAGAGGAACTTCCCCCTTCTGGAACTTCTGTTTCAGCTCAAGGAATTTACTTTCCAGCACACCGCGGGCAGAGATACGGCTGGACTGTTTTGATACCCAGGCCCCGATCTGGCTGTCGCGCGGACGGCTATGGAAATACTTCACCACTTCCAGCGTGGAGAGGCGTTCCGCTTTACCGGTCACCATGACCTGGCGTTCCAGCATGTGCCACGGAAACAGCAGGCTAATGCGAGGGTTGTTTTCCAGATGGTGAGCTTTGCGGCTGCCCAGGTTGGTATAAAACACCAGCCCTTTTTCGTCATAGTGCTTAAGCAGAACGATGCGCTGATAAGGCTGACCATTCTCGTCAACCGTCGCGACAACCATCGCGGTTGGATCGGCAAGTTTCGCTTCACAGGCCTGCTTCAGCCAGCGTTCAAAAAGCACCAGAGGTTCGGCGGGAAGATCCTGGCGGCGCAGGCCGCCTTTGGTGTATTCACGGCGCAGATGCGCAATTTGCTGCAGTTCGTCGTTATCTGACATGGCGTTAGCTGAAATAGACATTGGGTGGCGCTATTGTGCGCCGCCCCTGTAAAAATCTCAACGCTTCGGATTTTGCAGCTGGCAATTGTTCAGCACGATGCGGTCGCGTTTGTAAACCGTTGCACTGTCACCTTTTGACCAGAATACGTAGATACCGTCTGTATACCGTGCGCCAGAGGCCGACATCCCCTGCTTCAGATTAAGCAATTTGTTGTCGTAGACAAAGCTGGCTTCCTGACGCGGGTTATTCAGCTTCACGGTCAGCGGTTTTTCATCACAGCGATACTCCAGCGTATCTGTCTGCATGCGCTCAACGAGCTGGTTATAGACGCTGCACCCTGTCAGTAGAAAAGGGAGAGCAACAAGAAGAAGTTTTTTCATGGGCGTATTCCAAGACTATCCTGGTCCTGGAGGACATTGCTGCCCTCCTGTTTTTATTCCATTTTAGTGGTTACGCACCGCGCTGAATTTAAGTTAACTCTGATTATGACGCGGATTTGCCGGGAAAATAGCCCCAAGCACGCTCGCTTCCCGTGCACCGGTTACCGAAGGCAAATTTCCCGGTAATCCGGCAACCGTACGCCAGGCAAGCCAGGCGAAAGCCAGCGCTTCCATATCATCACCGCTGATACCCGCTTCGTCCGTGGTCGTGACTTCAGTACCCGGCAGTAATCCGGCAAGACGCGCCATCACCAGCGGGTTGCGGCTTCCACCACCGCAGACCAACAGACGTTCACACCCACCGCTGAGAAGGACCTGTTCAGAGATCGAGATGGCCGTTAACTCAGCAAGCGTCGCCTGGACATCCTGCGGTGCAAGTGCCGGGAACTGCGCCAGCTGACGTTCAAGCCAGCCATAGTTGAAATATTCACGTCCCGTGCTTTTTGGTGCGGGGGCGGCAAAATAGGGGTCGCTCAGCATGGACTGCAACAGCGGAATAATCACTTTGCCTTCACAGGCCCACTGCGCATCTTTATCGTACGGTTTACCGCGTTGACGCCAGATCCAGGCATCCATAAGCATGTTGCCGGGGCCGGTATCGTAACCACGCACAGGCTGCTCAGGGATTAACATCGACAGGTTGGCAATACCACCAATATTGAGCACCATACGGCGTTCTACCGGGTGTGCCAGCAACGCCTGATGGAATGCCGGCACCAGAGGCGCACCTTGCCCGCCAAGTGCAATATCACGACGGCGAAAATCCCCCACTACTGTGACACCCGTTTTCGCCACAATCTGGTTGTTATCGCCAATTTGCAGGGTGTTTGGCGCATCACCGGTTGGCTCATGCCAGACCGTCTGGCCGTGGCAGCCAATGGCAACCACATCCTGCGGCTGAAGATTTTCTTTGTGCATCAGTGCCAGTACCGCCTCCGCAAATAGTGCACCCAGCCGCACATCAAGCTGTCCGAGCTGTGAAAGCGTCAATGGCTGTCCCTGGCAGATGCTCAGAATGTCCTCTTTCAGCGAAACAGGGATCGGCCAGCTCAGGCTTGCCTGCTGCGCCACCATATTTTCATCTATTGCGGCCAGAACGACATCCACCCCATCAAGACTGGTGCCTGACATCACACCAATGTAGCGACCCGATTTCATGCGCTTTCCTTAGGTTGTGTGGTCTTAAGGTAAACACTGAATCATAAACGGCGCTGCTTTGCTATGCAGCGATAGCATTTTTTAACAATCTCAGACACGTAGCACGCAGGGAGTTGTTTATGTCTTGTTAAGCTAAATACAAGTACAATTTTCCCATTGTTAATGCAAAGATATGAACTATGGCTCCTTATGCCATATAATTTAGCCATAACGGAGCCCAACCGGGCACTTTTGGTGAACAGGAGATTCAAATGATTTTACGTGTACTGGGCGTTTCGCTGATCGGATTGACGCTGGCTGGCTGTGTGAATAACGATTCTCTTTCTGGCGACGTTTATAGCGCATCTGAAGCTAAACAAGTTCAGAACGTGACTTACGGTACCATTGTCAACGCACGCCCTGTTCAAATTCAGGGTGGCGATGAAAACAACGTCATGGGCGCGATCGGCGGTGCGGTGCTGGGTGGTTTTCTGGGTAACACCGTCGGCGGCGGAACCGGTCGTTCCCTGGCAACCGCAGCAGGTGCTGTTGCCGGTGGTGTAGCAGGCCAGGGCGTTCAGGGTGCAATGAACAAAACCCAGGGCGTAGAGCTGGAAATTCGTAAAGATGACGGCAATACCATCATGGTTGTGCAGAAACAAGGCAGCACCCACTTCTCTGCGGGTCAGCGCGTTGTTATCGCCAGCAATGGCCAACAGGTGACGGTGTCCCCGCGTTAATATCATACCGGATGTGGCCGCCAGGCCACATTCGCTTACATTACCTGTCATTTCAAAATATTGTTTTACAAAATTTCCTTCCTCGCTAATTATTAAACCCTGCTTACATTGTTCCTGCGCAAAGTATTCTTTTTTTAATTCCGTTAAACTATTTACATTCACGCTGTCTATTAATTTAGTATTATTATATTGTTAAAAATAGGTATGATTCCGATTAATCGCTATGTAAAGAACCGTTATATCTCTTTCTGCCTGGGTTGCATTATTGTGGTCGGGGTATTGCAGGGGCTATTTTTAAAGCTTGCCGAAGCAGTGCCGTCATTTTCACCGCTCTTATTCCCGACACTGACCATTTTTTTACTCGTCTTCCATCTGTTCATTGCCTGTTTTATGGCGATGAAATACTGGTGTGACCGAAAGCGGTTGTATCTGGTCGCGATTGCGTTCGCCTTCACAGGATCGGCGCTGTTGATGGCAGGCACGCTTTCCTGCTTCCCGGCATGGCTTGACCTCTATCAGTTCAGCATTATTAACTATAACGATGCGATGATCTTCTTCATGTTCCGCCATCTCTTAATGGCTGTTCTGATTTTCACGTCGGCCTTACTGTATGCCATGCGCGATCGCCCGTTCTCCCGGATGACCCACGTTGCTATTGTTGTCGGTATGTTCCTGTTCACCGCAGGCATGGTTACGCTTGCCTGGTTTTATTCCAGCCACTCTGCGCTGTTTACGTTAGATCTTGTCGATAATGAAACGCGGCAATTTATGGTGCTCTGGAGTCAGGTCATCAATATTAGTTTAATCATCTTATGGATTGTTGTATTAACAACGCTGATGATTATTACGCGCGTGCGCAATCTTTTCTGGATTAGCGGTAATTTCTTATGCATTTGTTATATTACGACACTCATCATGCTTTTACTGGGTGGACACGCTGAAGATATCGACTGGTACCGGTCCCGTTTATTTGAGACAGTGGCAACGCTGCTCATTATTTTCGTGCTCCTTTACGATGTATTTAATCTGTATCGTGACTCGCATTTAAAGTATCAGCAATCTTATCAAAATTCGATTCGCGATCCGCTTACGCGTCTCTATAACCGCAGTTATTTTTATGATGCATTAAATCAGGCGATCGATAATGCTAACGCATCCCGTCCGGTTTCGGTCATTGTCAGTGATTTGGATCGTTTTAAGCGCATTAACGATTGCTACGGGCATCTGCAGGGGGACAAGGTGTTGCAGTTTGTCGCCCATCTGCTGATGGATTCCGTGCGCCCACAAGACATCGCGGCGCGAATCGGAGGGGAAGAGTTTGTGTTGATGCTGGCAAATACACCGTCAGACGCCGCACGTCAGGTTGCAGAGAGAATACGGCTGAATCTCAGTAGTTTCGATAAAGCCAGCAGCGAGGGGCAACTGCCGGAGCCCATTACCATCAGTATGGGTGTCTTTACGACAACGTCACCGAATATCACCGCCGAAGAGTGTGTGGAAAGCGCCGATAAAGCAATGTACGAGGCAAAAGAGACAGGTCGCAACCGCGTCGTCGTCTTCCAGTAAAAAAAGGCCTTGCATCAGCAAGGCCTTTTTATGTTATCAGTCGCGTGACTGCAGCTCATGGATGTTTTGCTCAAGCCGTCCAATGAGACTGATGAGCATTTCGAGCTCCGCCGGTGAAACCCCTGACAGGATTTCCCCTCGCGTTTTGCTGATCACGGCTTCCATCTCAGTAATGATTGGAGCCGCTTTCTCCGTCAGTTTAATCCGCTTAGCGCGACGATCGCTGGCGCAAGTTTGCCGGGAGATCAGCCCCTTCTCTTCCAGCTGATCGAGTGTGCGTACCAGTGACGGCTGTTCAATACCGATCGCTTTTGCCAGTTGAATTTGTGACTGTTCGGGCGGAAGCTGATGAATATTATGCAGCGTGACCCAATGCGTCTGTGTCAATTCCAGAGGTTTCAGGCGATGGTCAATCAGAGCACGCCAGACGCGTACTAACCTTGCCAGATCAGAACCTAATGGCGATTCCAATTTCATCTCCTTATAATTAGCTTGCTAAGTTATTATACTGATTTTAGAATAGTGTGCAGCATTTATATTGCCAAAACAAATGCAATACGACATTCATCAACACCAAAAGTATGATTTACACTGAATACCGATGTTCCATTTTATAAAACAGGCCGTCGTGACCATTTATCCACTGCAAAGGAACTCTGCTCGTGAAGTTCTTTCATAGCGCCACGGGGTTACCCCTTCAGGACTTGATCTTCGGTGCATCAGTCTACTTTCCTCCCCTGTTTAAAGCCGTCCTGGTGGGCTTTATGATCTGGCTGGTCGCACACCGACTGCTTCGCGACTGGATGTATTCCGGTGAGATCTGGCACCCCATGCTCATGGATCTCTCTTTGTTTGCCTTGTCCGTATGCCTGGGCCTTGCTGTGTTGATTGTGTGGTGAATATATCCATGAAAACGCTGAAGTATTTTTCTACTCTTTTTGTTCTTGCGCTGGCTCTGGTTGCCGGTTGGTGGCTCTGGAATTTTTATATGCAGTCCCCCTGGACGCGCGACGGTAAAATCCGCGCTGAGCAGGTCAGTATCACCCCACAGGTTTCAGGAAGTATTACGGCGCTTCTTGTTAAGGATAACCAGTTCGTTAAAAAGGGCGACGTTTTATTCCGCATCGATGAAACTCCCTTTCATATCGCTGTACTCAATGCCGAAGCTCAACTGGCGAAAGCCCAGTCTGATTTAGCAAAAGCAAACAACGAAGCAAACCGCCGTCGCCATTTGTCGCAAAACTATATTTCCGCCGAAGATTTAGATACGGCCAACATCAACGTGAAAGCCATGCAGGCAAACCTCAACGTGGCTGAAGCCACGCTAAAACAGGCGCAATGGCAGTTGACTCAAACCGTGGTACAGGCTCCGGTCGATGGATGGGTGACCAACCTCTCGACCCGTGAGGGGAACTATGCCACCACCGGACAACCCGTCTTTGCCCTGGTTGACAGCCACTCCTTTTATATCGTGGGTTATTTTGAGGAGACCAAGCTTCGCCACATTCGGGAAGGCGCTCCTGCCACAATCACGCTTTACAGCGGATCGCAAACGTTACAGGGTCACGTTTCCAGTATTGGTCGTGCCATTTACGATCAAAGTGTCGAAACGGATTCAGGCCTGGTGCCAGACATCAAGCCTAACGTACCGTGGGTGCGTCTGGCACAGCGCGTTCCGGTTCGCGTGGAATTTGACCGCTTACCACAGGATCTCACGCTGGTATCCGGCACAACCTGCACGGTCTCTATCGGGACTCGTCAATGAATCTGTCGGCGTTATCCTGGCGACACACGCCCTGGGCTAAAGCGACAGCCTCTCAGTGGCGCTACGCGCTGCGTAACGTCATTGCAATGTGCCTGGCGCTAACAATCGCCTATTATCTGAATCTTGATGAACCTTACTGGGCGATGACCTCTGCCGCGGTGGTGAGCTTCCCTACCGTCGGCGGTGTGATCAGTAAAAGTCTTGGCCGCGTTGCCGGAAGCCTGCTGGGAGCCACCGCGGCGTTAATTATTGCGGGCCATACGCTGAACGACCCGTGGCTCTTTTTGCTAAGCATGGCGGCGTGGCTGGGGTTTTGCACCTGGGCCTGCGCCCATTTTACCAATAACGTCGCCTACGCGTTCCAGCTGGCGGGTTATACCGCCGCGATTATTGCCTTTCCGGTAGTCAACGTTCTGGACACCACCGAGCTTTGGGATATCGCCCAGGCACGTGTATGTGAAGTCATTGTGGGTATTCTGTGCGGCGGGGTCATGATGATGATCCTGCCCAGTACCTCCGACGGTACAGCGCTTATCTCCGCCCTGAAGACCATGCATGCCCGTTTACTGGAGCACGCAAGTCTGCTCTGGCAACCTGATACCAACGATGAAATCCGTCTTGCGCATGAAAAGGTCATCGGCCAGATCCTGACCATGAACCTGTTACGTATTCAGGCCTTCTGGAGCCACTACCGTTTTCGCCGCCAGAATACGCTGCTTAACTATTTGCTCCACCAGCAGCTGCGGATGACCAGCGCCATCTCCAGCCTGCGCAGAATGTTGCTTAACTGGCCGACTCCGCCAGAAAACACCCGCGCCGTAATCGAAACGCTGCTTGCCGCCCTCGCGCGGCCAGATACCGACATCTACACCGTGGCACGTATTATCGCGCCGCTCGTGCCAACGGATGAGTATGATTATCGCCACCGCGCCTTCTGGCAGCGCCTGAACTACTTTTGCCGGTTGTATCTGCGCAGCAGTCGCTGGATCACTGCCGTAGAAAATGCCACCCCGATAACCGAATTCACCGTACCGGGCAGCCCGGCTCTGGCACGCCACACCGACAACATAGAAGCGTTGTGGAGTGGGTTTCGCACCTTCTGCGCGCTTACGCTGGTTGGTGCCTGGAGTATCACCACGCAATGGGGATCCGGAAGCGCGGCCCTCACGCTTGCCGCCATTAGCTGCGTACTCTATTCCATTGCTGCATCACCGTTTAACTCCCTCACGCTGTTGATGCGCACGCTGGTATTGCTGTCGCTGTTCAGTTTTATGGTGAAATTTGGGTTGATGGTGCAGATAAGCGACTTATGGCAGTTTCTGCTGTTTCTGTTTCCGCTCTTAACCACCATGCAGTTGCTGAAGCTGCAAATGCCAAAACTGGCCGGTCTCTGGGGGCAGTTGATTGTTTTTATGGGTTCGTTTATCTCCGTGACCAACCCGCCGGTTTATAACTACGCTGATTTTCTCAATGACAATCTGGCGAAGATCCTCGGCGTGGGTCTGGCGTGGCTGGCGTTTGCCGTGTTACGGCCCGGTTCAGATGCCCGTAAGAGCCGCAGACATATCCGCGAGCTGCGCCGGGGGTTTGTTGACCAGCTCAGCCGTAAACCGCATCTGCGTGAGAGTGAGTATGAATCGCTGGTCTACCACCATGTAAGCCAGCTCAATAACAGCCAGGACTCCCTGGCCCGCCGCTGGTTGCTGCGCTGGGGCGTAGTGCTGTTGAACTGCTCGCATGTGGTCTGGCAGCTTCGCGCATGGGAAACACGTTCCGATCCGCTGTCGCAGGTGCGTGATGTCTGTATTTCCCTGCTTCGCGATGTGATGAGTGAACGCGGGGTTCAGCAACGTCCGCTGGAAGCCACGCTTGCCGAGCTTCAGCGGATTTGCGGTACCCTTTCGCACCACCATTCACCCGCAGCGCGTGATTTAGCCTCAATAATCTGGCGGCTACACTGTTCGCTGTCGCAGCTGGAACAGGCTCCCCCGCCAGGCACGATTGGCGATCAGATCACCCCGCAGGCATAGCGTACCCCGCCACCGCCGAGCGGTTTAGGTTGATCGGACATATTGTCGCCGCCGACGTGGATCATCAGCGCTTTGCCTTTGATCTCATCCAGCTTTTTCAGCCGCGGTGCAACAACCGGCTCCGTGGCTTTACCGTCGTTATTCACCACCAGTACGGGTAAATCGCCAAGATGCCCCATACCGTTCGGGCCTTCATGTTTGCCGGAATGCAGCGGGTCAAAGTGGCCTCCTGCCGCTTCCGCCGCCGAGGCTTTACCCTCTTTCAGCGCAGGCTGGCAGCTACCTTTGGCATGAACATGAAAACCATGTTCGCCAGGAGGAAGGGTGTTGAGATTGGGGGTAAACTCCAGCCCTTTATCGGTTTCCGTGATTTTCACTGTTCCGACAGACTGGCCGACGCCCTGAGGCGTGACAAGATTCATTTCGACGTTCTCGCTGGCTGCCTGCGCTCCTGCGCAAACAACCAGCGTGATGAGTGCCAGAGCAAAACGCGTCATATGACCTCCCGGGTTATTTTTGCCCCTTAAGTTTATACCAGGGGCAGTAATCTCACCGGAAAGTCACGGTATTCCAGATTAAGGTACGTCGTACCCCAGAGCGGCTTTGCGGATACGGAACCACTGTTGACGGGTCATCTGCAGTTCTTCTGCTGCCAGCGCAGAGCGGACGCGTTCAATTTTACCAGAGCCAATAATAGGTAGCGGTTTTGACGGCAGACGAAGGATCCACGCGTAAACCACCTGTTCAATGCTCTGGGCATTCAACTCGCGGGCAATGGTTTCCAGCTCATCGCGCAGCGGCTGGAACTCATCATCATTAAACAGACGCCCCCCACCCAGGCACGACCACGCCATAGGGCGGATACGGAGCTGTTGCAGCTGATCGAGTGTGCCATCCAGCAGCAACGGCTGATGAACCGGGGAAATTTCTACCTGGTTGGTCGCCAGCGTAAACGGCAGGCGCGACTGCAGCAGCGCAAACTGCGCAGGCGTGAAGTTCGATACGCCAAAATGACGCACTTTTCCACTTTGATGCAGGTTCAGAAACGCTTCTGCCACTTCATCGGCATCCATTAACGGGTCTGGACGGTGGATCAGTAGCAGGTCGATATGATCCGTCGCCAGATTGACCAGCGACTGCTCGGCACTCTTGATGATGTGCGCGCTGTCAGTGATGTAATGCCCCAGTACGTTTTCCGGTTTTGCCGTGGTGGCAATACCGCATTTGGTGACGATTTCCATACGCTCGCGCAGCGCCGGAACCTGCTTAAGCGCCTCACCGAACGCAGCTTCACATTGGTAGCCGCCATAAATATCAGCATGATCGACCGTAGTGATCCCTAAATCGAGATGCTCCTCAATGAAGCCCGCCAGTTGAAGGGGGGACATATTCCAGTCCATCAGACGCCAGTAGCCCATCACAAAACGGGAGAACTCCGGCCCCTGGGGAGAAAGGGTAATACGCTGAACCATAACATTTTCCTCAAGGAAGTAATGTCACGAGTATACGCAATTACCGTGTTAAAACAGTGAAGGTTGCTGGGGTTCTTCAGTTTCCCCCGCTTTGTTTGCGCGAATTTTGCGCAGAAGACGTTGTCGACAGAGACGAATAATGTCCTGTTTTTGCGTATCGCTAAAGTTTTGCCAGTTAAAACGCTCATCGCGGGTACGCATGCACCCACGGCAGTACCCGCGTTCATCCGCCTGACAAATTCCCCGGCACGGGCTCTGGATGGGGAAAAACTCCAGTTGCTCTGCCACACTCACCTCCAGAAACCGATTCTCACCTACAGTGAAGACGTTAAACGCCACGCGTGCAAGGGCTTTACCACAGATTTGTGGCATTAAGGTTTCACTAATCTTCCCTCTCTATACTCGCTCAATCATTAAAATTACAGGTTTCTTTATCGATGTGGTTAATCAAAAAGTTACAATGTAACGACATTAAATTTACTCTGGGTTGTGCGTTTTTCTTTACTCTGCTGAATGCTCTCTTCATACAGCGCAGCTGGGCTATTATTGCGCCTGCGCAATTACACGACATTCTCTTTGCGGCTTCCGTCCCTCTGGTCCTTTTTTGCGGCTGGGTGATTGTTTTCAGTTTCCTCAATATTCCCTTTATCCGTAAACCGCTGCTGATCGTATTAACCATGGGATGCGCCGCAGCGACTTACTTCATGTATACCTACGGTGCAGTTATCGATCAGAACATGATTGTTAACGTGTTCGAGACGAACTCTCAGGAAGCCACCGCGCTGGTTACGCCACAAATGCTCCTGTGGATTGTCGTCGCCGGTGTTATTCCTTCCGTGGTGCTGGCCCTGACGCGCATCCGTGCCGGAAAATGGTGGTATGCCCTGCTGATGCGTTTTGCCGCGATGCTCGGTGCTCTGCTGATTATCATTCTGGTCGCTGCCGTATTCTATAAAGATTACGCATCGCTGTTCCGTAATAACAAAAGCATCGTCAAAATGGTCACCCCGGCGAACTACGTCAGCGGCATCATCAAATACAGCAAGACACGCTGGTTCGCAGGCGATCAAACGCTGGTACGCATTGGTGAAGATGCCCACAAAGGCCCGCTGATTTCTGGTCAACAAAAGAAAACCGTCCTGGTTCTGCTGGTCGGTGAAGCTTCACGTGCAGCAAACTACTCGCTGAATGGTTATACGCGTGAAACCAACCCGCAGTTGAAAAAACAAAATATCATTAACTTCCCGCAGGCTTCCTCATGCGGGACGGAAACGGCGGTCTCTGTCCCCTGCATGTTCTCCGGCATGACGCGCCAGAAATACGATGCAGACCTGGCCCGCCACCAGGAAGGTCTGCTCGACGTGCTCGGTCACGCGGGTATCAACCTGCTCTGGCGTGATAATGACGGCGGCTGTAAAGGTGCCTGCGACCGCATACCCCATACGGACATGACCCAGTGGAAACTGGATCAGTTCTGCAAAGACAAATCCTGTATTGACGACGTGAACTTCTATCGTCTGGACAACGTGCTGGACGGACTGAAGCAGGATACCGTGCTGGTTATTCACCTGATGGGCAGCCACGGCCCGGCATACTACCGCCGTTACCCGGATAACTTCCGCCAGTTCACGCCAACCTGTGACACCAACGAGATTCAGGATTGCGATCACCAGGCGCTGATCAACACCTACGACAACACCATCCTGTATACCGACAGCATGGTAAGCAAAACAATCGATACGCTGAAGGCACGTCAGGGCAGCATGAATACCGCGCTGATTTATCTCTCCGATCACGGTGAGTCGCTGGGTGAAAGCGGTATTTATCTGCACGGAACACCGTACATGCTGGCTCCTGAGCAACAAACGCACATTCCATTTATGTTCTGGCTGTCCCCGGACTATACGAAGAACTTTGGCATTAACGAGCAATGTTTACGTGACCGTGCAGCAAAAGATGCGGTTTCACAGGACAATTTGTTCTCCACTGTTCTGGGTATGATGGATGTAAAATCAAAGGTTTATCAACAAAACCTGGATATTCTGAACGCGTGTCGTCAGTAAAATCACTTGTAATAGACCGAACGGTCTATTACAGTGCGGCCATGAGCAGAAATACTGAGCACGATACACGAGAACACCTACTGGCGACCGGCGAGCGTCTTTGTATGCATCGCGGGTTCACCGGTATGGGGCTGAGCGAGTTATTAAAAACCGCTGAGGTACCGAAGGGATCGTTTTATCACTACTTCCGATCCAAAGAAGCCTTCGGTGTGGCGATGCTGGAGCGGCACTATGCCTGCTACCATCAGCGCCTTGCCGCCCACTTCGCCAGCGGCGAAGGTAACTATCGGGATCGTGTTCTGAATTACTATCAGGAAACGCTGACGCAGTTCTGTCAGCAGGGCATCATCAGCGGTTGCCTGACGGTAAAACTCTCTGCTGAAGTGTGCGATCTTTCTGAAGATATGCGCACGGCGATGGATAAAGGTGCCAGTGGGGTGATCGCCCTGCTTGCGCAGGCGCTGGAGAAAGGTCGCAACGAAAAGACGTTGTCCTTCCCTGGTGAACCTTTAACTCAGGCACAGGTGTTATACGCTCTCTGGTTAGGCGCTAACCTGCAGGCCAAGATTTCTCGCAGTGCGGTGCCGCTCGAAAGCGCACTGGCACATGTGAAAAGCAGTATTACAACGCCTGGCGTAAATACCCTAAATAATTCGAGTTGCAGGAAGGCGGCAAGGGAGTGAATCCCCGGGAGCTTACACCAGTAAGTGACTGGGGTGAGCGAGTGCAGCCAACGCACATGCAACTTGAAGTATGACGGGTATAGCAGGTGTTTTTATTTACCTAATTACTAGTCGACTGGTCTACTCAGGAGTCTTTATGTCCGCTGAAAAATTATTTACCCCACTGAAAGTGGGTGCTGTTACCGCGCCAAACCGTGTGTTCATGGCTCCACTTACCCGCCTGCGCAGCATTGAGCCGGGTGACATCCCAACGCCTCTGATGGGTGAGTATTACCGTCAACGTGCCAGCTCTGGCCTGATCATCTCCGAAGCCACGCAGATTTCTGCCCAGGCAAAAGGCTACGCGGGCGCACCGGGTCTGCACAGCCCTGAACAGATCGCCGCCTGGAAGAAAATCACGGCCGGTGTTCACGCTGACGAAGGTCGCATTGCGGTTCAACTGTGGCACACCGGTCGTATCTCTCACAACAGCATCCAGCCTGGCGGCCAGGCACCGGTTTCCGCCTCAGCCCTGAGCGCAAACACCCGTACTTCCCTGCGTGATGAAAACGGTCATGCGATCCGCGTCGACACTTCCATGCCGCGTGCGCTTGAGCTGGAAGAGATCCCGGGTATCGTGAATGATTTCCGCCAGGCCGTTGCGAATGCACGTGAAGCCGGTTTCGACCTGGTTGAACTGCACTCTGCCCACGGCTATCTGCTGCACCAGTTCCTGTCACCGTCTTCTAACCATCGTACCGACCAGTATGGCGGCAGCGTCGAAAACCGCGCCCGTCTGGTGCTGGAAGTGGTTGATGCGGTATGTAAAGAGTGGAGCGCAGACCGTATCGGCATCCGCGTCTCCCCAATTGGTTCTTTCCAGAACGTTGATAACGGTGCAAACGAAGAAGCGGATGCTCTGTACCTGATTGAGGAGCTGGCTAAACGTGGTATTGCTTATCTGCACATGTCTGAGCCTGACTGGGCTGGCGGCCAGCCTTACACCGAAGCCTTCCGTCAGAAAGTCCGCGAGCGTTTTAACGGTGTGATCATCGGTGCAGGTGCATACACGCCTGAGAAAGCAGAAGATCTGATCAACAAAGGTCTGATCGACGCGGTGGCGTTTGGTCGTGACTATATTGCCAACCCGGATCTGGTTGCGCGTCTGCAACATAAAGCAGAACTGAATCCGCAGCGCCCGGAAAGCTACTACGGTGGCGGCGCAGAAGGCTACACCGACTACCCTTCTCTGTAATCCCTCCCTTGTGCATTGATAGCGGCGACACTTCGCCGCTATACTAAAACATCGTTTCTGTTCAAAAAGATCATCCATTCCATTGGTTAATGAGGAAATTATGCGCCTACTTCACACCATGCTGCGCGTTGGCGACCTGCAACGTTCTATCAATTTCTACACTAACGTACTGGGTATGAAACTGTTGCGTACCAGTGAAAACCCGGAATACAAATACTCACTGGCGTTTGTGGGTTACGGCCTGGAAACGGATGAAGCGGTTATTGAGCTGACCTACAACTGGGGCGTGGATGCATACGAGCTGGGCACGGCATACGGTCATATCGCGCTGGAAGTGGATAACGCGGCTGAAGCCTGCGAACGCATCCGCAGCAACGGCGGTAACGTCACGCGGGAAGCCGGCCCGGTAAAAGGTGGAACGACCGTGATTGCATTTGTTGAAGATCCAGACGGTTACAAAATCGAACTGATTGAAGCCAAAGACGCTGGTCGCGGTCTGGGCAACTGATCCCGCAGGGCGCAATATGCGCCCGTAGTTTTACTGCATCCCCGCCCAAAATTTGCCATAATGCGCTCTGCTTTTTTCCCCTTGTAAGAGACCCTGATGTCCGATAACGCTCAATTTACCGGTCTGTGCGACCGTTTTCGTGGTTTTTATCCCGTTGTCATTGATGTAGAAACAGCCGGATTTAACGCTAAAACCGATGCGCTGCTTGAAATTGCCGCCATCACGCTGAAGATGGATGAACAGGGCTGGCTTACTCCGGACACCACGCTGCATTTCCACGTTGAACCGTTTGAGGGGGCAAACCTCCAGCCAGAAGCGCTGGCCTTTAACGGTATCGACCCGAAAAACCCACTGCGCGGCGCGGTGAGTGAATACGAAGCCCTTCACGCCATTTTTAAAATGGTGCGTAAAGGCATGAAAGATAATGACTGTAGCCGTGCCATTATGGTGGCCCATAACGCCACGTTCGATCACAGCTTTACGATGGCCGCTGCCGAACGCGCGTCACTTAAGCGCAACCCCTTCCACCCGTTTGTGACGTTTGATACTGCGGCACTGAGTGGTCTGGCGCTGGGGCAAACGGTTTTATCCAAAGCCTGCATCACGGCGGGTATTGATTTTGACGGTACGCAGGCGCATTCCGCGCTATATGACACGGAACGTACGGCTGAACTGTTCTGCGAAATTGTGAACCGCTGGAAACGTCTGGGCGGCTGGCCGCTGCCGATGGGTGAAGACGCAGGCCAGGAATAACGGGCCCAGCGTAAAAAAAGCGACCTTAAAAGGTCGCTTTTTTGTCTGCACAGAAAACTTATTCTGCGTCCGGCTCTTCCGTTTTGTACTTCGCCGCCGTCTCTTTGATCAGCTGCTGCAGTTCGCCACGCTGATACATTTCAATCAGGATGTCGCAACCGCCCACCAGCTCACCGTCTACCCACAGCTGTGGGAAGGTCGGCCAGTTTGCGTATTTAGGCAGCTCAGCGCGAATATCCGGGTTCTGCAGGATATCAACGTAAGCAAAACGTTCACCACAGGCAGACAGCGCCTGAACCGCTTGCGCGGAGAAACCGCAGCTTGGCAGCTTCGGAGAACCTTTCATGTACAGGAGAATCGGGTTTTCAGCGATCTGGCGCTGGATTTTTTCAATAGTGGTGCTCATGTCTTGCTTCCTTTAACTTCTGTTACGGCATTCGTCTGACATTGTAGCGGTTCAGACAGACATCGGAAAATAACATTTTTGTCACGTCTTATTATTTTAACGATTGTCGCTAAAAGTTGCATTCTAAATGGTGCTTATCCCTGTTCCCCGCAGGGTTTTGCTTAGGGAGTGAACAATAGTGCGACAAATCGATGAATTTTTTTGCACTTGCTAACGAAACATAATTTTAGATTGAAAAATGCTATTAACTTCTCGGGTTTTTATAGATTAGAATCGTCGGGCTTTGTAAATCACACGCAGGTATTATAGATGGCCTGCCTTTACCAGGGGACTGCCCAGTGGCGCGGATAAATAAAATCTCGATCACGCTCTGTGCTTTACTGTTTACAACACTCACTTTCACGCCAGTGGCGAACGCCTCTCAGCAGGCGCGGCATTCTGCTGTGCAAAAAAAGCATCTGGCGAAGAGCACAGAACGTAATAAAAAAACCACCAGTAAGAACGAAAAGAAGAAAACCACCACTCAGACCAAACAAACCGCCTCCAGCAAGACAAAAACAAAGCCTTCCCGCACCGCCCACTCCACAAAGAGTAAAGCCTCGCAAACTGCCGCTAACCTCATGACTGAAAAGTGTACCGTGCGTAAAGGTCATAAAACGAAATGCACGAAAGTCCCTAAAAAATTAGCGGAAGTGCATAAGGTTCGCGTGCAGAAAGCACAAAAAACGGCGATGAATAAACTGATGGGGCAAATCGGCAAACCGTACCGCTGGGGGGGAACCTCACCACGTACCGGTTTTGACTGTAGCGGCCTGGTTTATTACGCCTATAAAGATCTGGTGAAGTTCCGCATTCCACGTACCGCCAATGAAATGTATCACCTGCGCGATGCCTCTCCGGTTGACCGTGGTGAACTGGAAAGCGGCGATCTGGTCTTCTTCCGCACCCAGGGTCGCGGAATGGCCGATCACGTCGGCGTCTACGTTGGCAACGGGAAATTCATCCAGTCACCGCGCAGCGGCCAGGATATTCAAATCACCTCTCTGAGCGAAGACTACTGGGTGCGCCACTATGTGGGTGCACGCCGCGTCATGACACCGAATACTATCCGCTGATCCCTGCCCTGCCGCTACCGTGGCAGGGTAAGTTCCTCTTTTGAATGCCCTTTCAATTTGCTACTCTATCCTCGTTGTGCGTATGGCTATACGCAACATAAAAAACAATAAGGAGAGAAGCAATGTCGTTCGAATTACCTGCACTACCGTATGCAAAAGACGCCCTGGCCCCACACATTTCTGTGGAGACCCTGGAATACCATTACGGCAAACATCATCAGACGTATGTCACCAATCTGAACAATCTGATCAAAGGCACCGATTTCGAAGGCAAAACGCTGGAAGAGATCGTACGCAGTTCAGAAGGTGGCGTATTCAACAACGCGGCTCAGGTATGGAACCACACCTTCTACTGGCACTGCCTGGCTCCGAACGCCGGTGGAGAACCTGTTGGTGAACTGGCTGCCGCCATTAACGCCGCATTCGGCAGCTTCGCGGATTTCAAAGCGAAGTTTACTGATGCAGCAATCAAAAACTTCGGTTCTGGCTGGACCTGGCTGGTAAAAGAAGCTGATGGCAAACTGGCTATCGTTTCTACCTCTAACGCAGGCACGCCACTGACCACCAGCGCAACGCCGCTGATGACCGTGGATGTGTGGGAACACGCTTACTACATCGACTACCGCAACGCGCGTCCTAACTATCTGGAGCACTTCTGGGCACTGGCTAACTGGGACTTTGTGGCGAAGAACTTCGCTGCATAAGAGATACGCAGAAGGGTTCGCCCTTCTGCGTTTTTGTTTATTCTGCGACGCAGGCCGTTTCAGGTTGTTTACGACCTGACATCATCACTAACAGCAGGCCCAGTGCGGCAATGATTGCCCCCATCACTGGCACAAAGCTGTAACCCAGCCCACCTGAAATCACGGCCCCACCGGCCGCCGCTCCCAGCGCATTACCCAGGTTGAATGCCCCGATATTGACGGAAGACGAAAGACCCGGTGCTTCATGGGCGACACGCATCACGCGCATCTGCAGCGGAGGAACCACGGCAAACGTTGCCGCACCCCATACCACCATCGCAATAGCTGCCCCCAGCTCGTTACGCGCCAGCCACGGGATCGCCACCATGATGACTATCAGCAGAGTTAAAAAGCCTTTCAGCGTTCCATTCACCGAACGATCGGCCAGTTTCCCGCCGAGATAGTTGCCGATGGAAAAGCCCACGCCGATCAACACCAGCATCGCGGTAATAAAGACCGGCGTTGCGTGGGTGATATCATGTAGCACCGGGGAAATATAGGTGTAGAGGGTAAACATCGCCCCGGCCCCCAGCACAGTGGTCAGCAGCGCGGAGAGTACCTGAGGGCGCATCAGCACCGCCAGCTCTTTGCGTACTTCAGGGCGTTCACCGACACTGCCTTTTGGCAGGGAGAAGAACAGCGCCACCATCGCGACCACCCCCAACGCAGCGGTGGCGAGGAAAGACATACGCCAGCCAATCACTTCTCCCAGCCAGGTGGCAGCAGGCACGCCACCAATATTGGCGATCGTCAGCCCCATAAACATGGTTGCCACCGCGCTGGCTTGCTTGTGTTTTGGTACCACACTTGCCGCCACAACAGACCCCAGCCCAAAGAATGCGCCGTGGTTAAGACTGGTCAGGATCCGTGACAGCATCAGCGTGGTGTAATCCGGTGAAATGGCGGAGAGCACATTGCCCAGCGTAAAGATAGCCATCAGGAAAATCAGCGCATTGCGCCGGGCGCGATGCGAAAGCAGCAGCGTCATCAGCGGAGCCCCCACCATCACACCAATGGCATAAGCACTGATTAACATACCGGCCGCAGGGATAGAGACGTCCACGCCCCGGGCGATAACAGGCAGTAACCCCATTGGGGAGAATTCAGTGGTGCCAATCCCGAAAGCGCCAATCGCCAGGGCCAGCAGAGGAAAATTGATTTTCATGAGTCAACTCCGGATGCCGTGTCATCACGCGACACAGAACAAAGAAGTCAAAAGCATGACATCAATCACAAAAAATGAGAAGTTAACAAATTGGCAAAAGATTTTTGCCAGAGGAGTAACAATCGGGAGATCCGGAGGGCGAGTACACTCTCCCTCCGCGTAAATCAGTGCAATGCAGCAGTCAGACCGCCAGCCACAATCAAAGCCAGCACAATAACGGTGGTCACCAGTGAAAACTTCAGATCGGAACTCATCAATTTTTCTCCTTTTAATCCCCACACGGAAAGTGAGCTTGCTCATTTTTACACAGTTTACATCAAAAATCTTCCTGGATTTAAACTGATAACCACTTTTGCTCTTCCCCTTTTCATCAAGATAGGACAAAATTCCACGCTAAATTTATTAGCGTACCGGCCATTGACCCCCTCCTGACGTCCCGTGTCGTTTTCCTGGCGTGCCGCAATTCAAAAGTTGCGAGATAAGGGTGAGAGAAGGCAAACGTTTACCTTCCAGTTTTTCAGGAGCTTAGGATATGGTCTGGAGTGACATTTAATGGCAACAATTAAAGACGTAGCAAAACGCGCAAACGTTTCCACTACAACCGTATCACATGTAATTAACAAAACCCGCTTTGTTGCGGAAGAGACGCGTAATGCCGTTTGGGCAGCCATCAAAGAACTGCACTACTCACCAAGTGCGGTGGCTCGCAGCCTCAAAGTTAATCACACCAAATCCATTGGTTTGCTGGCCACCAGCAGTGAAGCGGCCTATTTTGCCGAGATCATCGAAGCGGTAGAGAAAAACTGTTTCCAGAAAGGCTACACCCTGATTCTGGGCAACGCATGGAACAGCATTGAAAAACAGCGTGCCTACCTGTCGATGATGGCACAAAAGCGCGTGGACGGCCTTCTGGTGATGTGTTCCGAATACCCGGAGTCTGTTCTTTCCATGCTGGAAGAGTACCGCCATATTCCGATGGTGGTCATGGACTGGGGTGAAGCGCGCGCCGATTTCACCGATTCCGTCATCGATAACGCCTTTGAAGGTGGTTATATGGCAGGTCGTTATCTGGTCGAGCGCGGCCACCGCGAGATTGGCGTGATCCCGGGTCCGCTTGAGCGCAATACCGGAGCCGGTCGTCTGGCGGGCTTTATGAAAGCGATGGAAGAAGCGCTGATCACCGTACCGGAAAACTGGATTGTGCAGGGCGACTTTGAGCCGGAATCCGGTTATCGCGCCATGCAGCAGATTGTCTCCCAACAGCACCGCCCCACCGCCGTCTTCTGTGGCGGGGACATCATGGCGATGGGCGCACTCTGTGCGGCGGATGAGCTGGGTCTGCGCGTGCCGCAGGATATTTCTGTGATCGGGTATGACAACGTGCGTAACTCGCGCTTCTTCACCCCGGCGCTGACCACCATTCACCAGCCGAAAGACTCACTGGGTGAAACGGCCTTCAATATGCTGATGGACAGGATCGTCAGCAAGCGCGAAGAGTCACAGTCCATTGAAGTTCACCCGCGTCTCATCGAACGTCGTTCCGTTGCGGATGGTCCATTCCGCGACTACCGTCGTTAATCGCCATACGGAGCCAGCTAAGCTGGCTCCCGTAGCCACTCCCGGTTCAGCGTTTCACTGTCTCCCAGATAATCCAGTAGCCAGGCCATCGCGGGCGATACATCGTTTTGTTGCCAGGTCAGACAGCAGGCCGCATCCGGGAACGGATTCTCCAGCGTCAGCGCAACCCATTCGCCGGTGTCGATCCTCGGACGGGCAAAATGGACAGGAACCATCCCCACGCACAGCCCGGCGCTGAGACAGGTCGCAGAAGATGCCCAGTCCGGCGCAACCACCCGTCGCTGGTTATCCAGCAGCCAGGTAATACGCTTGGGTAGCGAACGCGAGGTATCTTCCAGCACCAGCGACGGCCAGTTGCGTAGCGTATCGTCACTCAGCGGCCCCTCCATTGCTGCCAGCGGGTGATCGCTGGCCACCACACATTTCCAGCTCAGCATTCCCATATCGCGAAACGCATAGCGCCCCCCAACGGGGATTGCCTGGGTCGCGCCAATCGCCATCTCTACCCTGCCGTCCGCCAGCGCATCCCAGACACCGTTGAACACCTCCTGCGACACGCGCAGCTCGACATCCGAGAAATGGCGATAAAAATCAACAACCATCTGCCGGGTACGTTCGGGTTTGACGATGTTATCCACGGCAATGGAAAGATGCCCTCGCCAGCCGTTGGCTATCTGCTGACACTGTTCACGGGTGATCTGCATTTTTTTGATAACAGAACGCCCTTCTTTCAAAAACCACGCTCCTGCGGGCGTTAATTCCACATCGCGATGACGCCGCTCAAACAGCGGTACTGCCAGCCACTCCTCCAGCTGACGCACCGTATAGCTGATCGCCGACGGGACACGGTGCAGCTCCTGCGCTGCACCACTAAAGCTGCCGTTGCGTGCGACAGCATCCACGACTTCAAGAGAATAATCTGACCACATTTTCTGCCTGCAAAAAATTTGAATGCACCCGCCAAATATTAGCGTTTCACAAGCCGGTTTGCACTCCCTACACTCTGCGCCAACATACCCCTGCCTCCTTAAAGAGAATAAAACCATGCAACCCAGGAAAGGATTTTTAGTCTGGCTCGGCGGCTTAAGCGTGCTGGGCTTTTTAGCCACCGATATGTACCTGCCCGCTTTCGCCGCGATGCAGGAAGATTTACAAACGCCAGCTGCAGCCATCAGCGCCAGCCTGAGTCTGTTCCTCGCCGGTTTTGCCTTCGCACAGCTGCTCTGGGGACCGCTCTCCGACCGCTTCGGCCGTAAACCTGTGTTGTTACTGGGTCTGGCTATTTTTGCCGTGGGCTGTCTGGGCATGTTATGGGTACGCGATGCGGCCTGGCTGCTGGTGTTGCGCTTTGTTCAGGCTGTCGGCGTCTGCGCCGCTGCCGTGACCTGGCAGGCGCTGGTGACTGACTATTACCCGGCGTCACGCACCAACCGCATTTTCGCCACCATTATGCCGCTGGTGGGCCTCTCACCGGCACTCGCCCCGCTGCTGGGCAGCTGGATCCTGGCGCATTTCGACTGGCAGGCGATCTTCGCCACGCTGTTTGCCATTACTCTGGTGTTGATGCTGCCGGCATTCGCCCTCAAACCTGCACATAAAAAAGAGACGCATACCGGGGCAAAACCCATTACGTTTATTTCGTTACTGCGCACCAAAGCCTACCGTGGAAACGTACTGATTTACGCCGCCTGTTCCGCGAGCTTCTTCGCCTGGCTGACCGGTTCACCGTTTATTCTGCACGATATGGGGTATAGCCCGGCCGCCATCGGTCTGAGCTATGTTCCGCAAACTATCGCCTTCCTGGTCGGTGGCTACGGTTGTCGCGCCGCGCTGCAAAAATGGGAGGGTCAGCAAATGCTGCCCTGGTTACTGGGTCTGTATGCATTAAGCGTGATAGGTACCTGGTCTGTTGGCTTTATCCCACACGTTGGTCTGGCCGAAATTTTGATTCCATTCTGTGTAATGGCGGTCGCTAACGGTGCTATTTACCCTATCGTCGTGGCGCAGGCGTTACGTCCGTTCCCACAGGCGACAGGGCGTGCAGCTGCGCTGCAAAACACCCTGCAACTGGGTTTGTGCTTCCTGGCAAGCCTGGTGGTTTCTGCACTGATTGCCACGCCGCTGTTGACCACCACCAGCGTGATGCTGGTTACCGTTGCGCTGGCCGCCATTGGCTATCGTATGCAGTCATCAGCACAACGTGAGCAGAATGACAGCACTCAGGCGGAAACCACACATGCATAATCGCACCCGAAATTATGTTGCATTTCAGTGATTAGGTTGCTAAGAATTTTTTATTGAATCACCAAATTTTGAGGCCTATACTAAATTTGGTTCGATTAAATACGATAAATATTAAGTGTTAACGGGAGCCGGAGTGCTCCCGTTTTACCAGGGAAGGCATTTCGGCAAGGGTTATCTCCCTTCCTCTGTTCTACGTCGGATACTAGCCTCGCGGTTAATTACCGTGAGATTTCTCACAAACCATAAAAAGCGTCTACGCTGTTTGAAGGTTCTGATCACAGCAAGGTGATGGAGAAGCTATGAGTTCATCGTGTATAGAAGAAGTCAACATTCCGGACGATAACTGGTCCCGGATCGTCAGTGAGCTGTTAGGCCGTGCAGGCATCACGATTAACGGATCGTCCCCTTCCGATCCGCAGGTTAAGCATCCCGATTTTTTTAAACGCGTATTGCAGGAGGGATCGTTAGGCCTGGGTGAAAGCTATATGGACGGCTGGTGGGAATGTGAACGGCTGGATATCTTTTTCTCCAGCGTGTTACGCGCGGGTCTGGAAAACCAACTCCCTCGCAACCTGAAAGACACGCTGCGTGTCGCCTCTACCCGTTTGTTCAATCTGCAAAATAAAAAACGGGCGTGGATCGTCGGCAAAGAGCATTACGATCTGGGTAACGACCTGTTCAGCCGTATGCTCGACCCTTTCATGCAATACTCCTGCGCCTACTGGAAAGAGGCGTCCACCCTTGAAGAGGCACAGCAGGATAAGTTGCGTTTGATTTGCGAAAAACTGCAGTTACAGCCCGGTATGCGGGTGCTGGATATTGGCTGTGGCTGGGGTGGGCTGGCGTATTTTATGGCGAAACACTACGGCGTCAGCGTAGTGGGTGTCACTATTTCCGCTGAACAGCAAAAAATGGCGCAGGAACGCTGTCAGACGCTGGATGTTGATATCCGGCTTCAGGATTACCGTGATCTGAACGAACAGTTCGACCGTATTGTGTCCGTTGGCATGTTCGAGCATGTGGGCCCTAAAAATTACGCGACTTACTTCGCGGTGGCGGATCGTAATTTGAAACCTGACGGTATCTTCTTATTGCATACCATCGGTTCTAAGCGCACTGACAATAACGTTGACCCGTGGATCAACAAATACATCTTCCCGAACGGGTGTTTACCCTCCGTACGCCAGATAGCGAACGCCAGTGAGCCTCATTTCGTTGTCGAAGACTGGCATAACTTCGGCGCGGATTACGACACCACGTTGATGGCATGGCACACACGTTTTCAGGAGTCCTGGCCAGAGATTGCGGACAACTATTCCGAGCGATTTAAACGGATGTTTAGCTATTACCTGAATGCCTGCGCAGGCGCGTTCCGGGCGCGAGATATTCAGCTCTGGCAGGTGGTCTTTAGCCGTGGGATTGAACATGGGCTCCGTGTCGCCCGATAAAAATAACCCCGGATATCCGGGGTTATTTTTATTCTTCGTCTGCTGCTTTTATTACTGCGGCCTCTTTTGCCGCCAGCACACGCTCAACGGTATCCACTACCGCCTGGGTTTGCGGATCAATTTCGATATTCACACGATGACCCAGTTTTTTCGCCCCCAGCGTGGTACGCTGGAGAGTTTCAGGAATTAAATGCACGCAAAAACGCGTTGGCGTCACTTCCCCTACCGTCAGGCTAATACCATCAATACCAATAAATCCTTTATACAGGACGTATTTCATTAATGTCGGGTCCTGCATTTTAAACCAGATTTGACGGTTATTTTCCGACGTCACGATTTTCGCCACTTCTGCGGTTGTCATGATATGGCCCGACATCAGATGACCGCCAATCTCATCGCTGAACTTCGCCGCCCGCTCGACGTTTACGGTATCCCCCACCGCCAGCTCACCCAGATTGGTAATGCGCAGTGTTTCTTTCATTAAATCAAAGCTAATCTGATTACCGTTTATTTCGGTCACCGTCAGGCAACAGCCGTTATGTGCAATCGAGGCTCCGGTTTCGATACCCTCGAGCATATATTCCGGCAGCTCCACCACGTGAGTGCGGAAATTGGGTTTTTCATCAATAGACACCACTTTGGCGGTGCCCTGCACAATACCAGTAAACATGCTTACAACTCCTGTTTTTTCCGGACGGTGGTGACACCGTTTAATCCCACCACAATAACAGTTGGAAAAACAGGTTGCCAGCAGAGCGCATTTTCTGGCGATTTTTTCACTAGATAATTAGTTAAACCCAGCTACAATAGCGGGTACTCCCCTGCATTTTCTTCTTGCTGCCAGTTACGGCGGCTTTTTTAGTCTCTCAAATAACAACAATATAAAGGTGTTCACGTGCAGAAGTACACGAACGAAGCGCGCCAGTTATTGGCACTGGCTATACCAGTGATCATCGCGCAAGTGGCCCAGACCGCAATGGGATTTGTGGATACGGTGATGGCGGGTGGCTACAGTGCCACCGACATGGCTGCCGTTGCGATAGGTACCTCCATCTGGCTCCCGGCTATTCTATTCGGCCACGGCCTGCTGCTGGCGCTCACGCCAGTCATCGCTCAGCTAAATGGCTCCGGACGACGCGATCGCGTTGCCCATCAGGTTCGCCAGGGATTCTGGCTGGCCGGGTGTGTCTCGGTACTCATCATGGTGGTGCTCTGGAACGCCGGCCATATCATCCGCGCCATGCATAATATTGACCCGGCTCTCGCCGATAAAGCCGTCGGCTATCTGCGTGCCCTGCTCTGGGGCGCACCGGGCTACCTGTTCTTCCAGGTGGCACGTAACCAGTGTGAAGGTCTGGCTAAAACCAAACCGGGTATGGTGATGGGCTTTATCGGCCTGCTGGTGAACATTCCGGTGAACTATGTCTTTATTTACGGTCACTTCGGTATGCCGGAACTTGGCGGCGTAGGCTGTGGCGTGGCGACAGCGGCAGTGTATTGGGTGATGTTCTTCAGCATGCTCACCTTTATTAAACATGCCCGTTCCATGCGTGATATTCGTAATGAACACCGATTCAGCACACCGGACTGGAGCATCCTGACGCGTCTGGTACAGTTGGGGCTTCCTATTGCGCTGGCGCTGTTTTTTGAGGTGACCCTGTTCGCCGTTGTTGCTCTGCTGGTCTCCCCGCTGGGCATTGTGAACGTTGCCGGACACCAGATTGCGCTGAACTTCAGCTCCCTGATGTTCGTCCTGCCGATGTCACTGGCAGCTGCCGTGACCATCCGCGTGGGCTTCCGTCTGGGACAGGGTTCAACTCTTGATGCACAAACCGCCGCACGTACCGGGCTGGCCGTGGGGGTCTGTATGGCAGCCTGTACGGCACTCTTTACCATCACGCTGCGTGAGCAAATTGCCCTGCTCTACAATGACAACCCGGAGGTTGTGGCGCTCGCATCACACCTGATGCTGCTGGCTGCCGTGTATCAGCTTTCCGATTCTATTCAGGTTATCGGCAGCGGCGTGCTGCGCGGGTATAAAGATACGCGTTCCATATTCTTTATCACCTTCATTGCTTACTGGGTGCTAGGCCTGCCATGTGGTTATATCCTGGCGCTCACCGACCTGGTGGTTGATCGCATGGGGCCAGCCGGTTTCTGGATGGGCTTTATCATCGGCCTGACCTCCGCCGCCATCATGATGATGATGCGTATGCGCTTCCTGCAACGCCAGCCATCGACGGTGATTTTGCAACGCGCCGCGCGTTAAATGGGCAGTAGCCGCCTGCTGGCGGCTACTTTCTCTTCACTTTGCGCGGTAATGAAGCAATCACGTGAAATCAGAGAGAAAAATGCATTTTCCCTCTTGCCTCATTGAGGCTGTGCCGCTAATATTCGTCCCCGTTGTCACCGACAACACGTTGCGTTCATAGCTCAGTTGGTTAGAGCACCACCTTGACATGGTGGGGGTCGTTGGTTCGAGTCCAATTGAACGCACCATTTTGCGTCCGTAGCTCAGTTGGTTAGAGCACCACCTTGACATGGTGGGGGTCGGTGGTTCGAGTCCACTCGGACGCACCATTTCAGCTTTCCTGATTTGGTGCATTCTCCCTTAAAAAATCCCGCATATTACGCCTTGTTTCATCCCACTCTGTAATAGCTCTCTGCAGACTCAAAACGTTTTACACCGCATGCATACCCGTCGTATAAAAACAGCCCAAAGCACCCTTATCCGCTGGGATACGATTTTCAGGTGCTTTCGGAATACAAAAAAGCGTCAGTCGTTACTCGAAGAAGACGTCCGGGTTTTCAGACAGCGAGATGAACGTTTTCGTCTCTTTATCCAGCGCACGAATGTCGCCGCTTTCAATGTCATATACCCAGCCGTGCAGGCGGATAGCATTGTTGCGTAGCCCCACCGCAACCGATGGGTGCGTTTTAATGTTGCTCAACTGCGCAAACACGTTTTCCTGCACCATCGCGTTCACTTTATCGGTAGGGTTATCCCAGGTTTTATTCTCAATAACCGCTTTTGCCGCATCAGCGTAGCGCAGCCAGTGGGAAACCGCAGGCATCGGCTCCAGGTTCGCGTTGTCGGCAATCGCCTTCATCGCACCACAGTTAGAGTGGCCGCAGATCACGATATCCGTTACGCCTAACGCCACCACGGCATATTCGATGGTGGCAGAGACACCGCCTGGCTCAGGCCCGAAAGGTGGCACAATGTTGCCAGCATTACGAATGACAAAGAGCTGTCCCGGCTCTTGCTGGGTGACCAGTTCCGGAACCAGGCGACTGTCGGAGCAGGAGATGAACAGCGCTTTGGGATTCTGGCTGGACGCTAAACTGCGGAAGAGCTCTTTACGTTGCGGAAAAACCTCTTTTTGAAAGTTGAGGAAACCTTCAATGATATGTTGCATAGCAATATCTCTTTTATCTGTTTTGAGTTTAGGCACGATCTGGATCACACTCTGAAAGTTTACCCACCGCGCTTTACTTCAGACAAGCAATATATTTCTGGCCCGACCGCTGCACAATCTCACTGGCCTTCGCCAGGATGTTCTGACCTTCGAATGCGCCATAGAGCCGTTCAAACATCTTGCCCTGCAAATGGTGCATCACCCGTTCGACCGTGCCCGCCGACAGCGGGAGCATATTAGGGTAGCTCCACATAAACGAGACAGCATTTTTCCCCGGCGTCACCTGCAAAATATCACCTGCCAGTAAAACCCCCTCTCCGTCATGCCAGTGCAGCACCGTGCCGCCCGCAAAGTGACCGCCAGTCCGCAGCAGCGTCACCGACGGCATGATGTCCAGCGCGTCTCCCTCCCAGAAGTGGATCGCGGGGCTGCTACGCATCACCCATTCTCTGTCGCTGGCATGTAAATAGACAGGAGCATCGAAGGCCGCGGCCCAGTCCTGCATCGTGGTGTAATAATGGGGGTGCGAAATCGCGATCGCGCTGATACCGCCCAGCGCCGAGATCAACGTTTTGGTTGCCGGGTCGAGGTTCGCGATGCAATCCCACAGAATATTGCCTTGCGGAGTGAGTAACAGAATTGCGCGCTGGTTAATGGCAAAGGACGGTACCGTTCTGATGCTGAACAGCCGTGGTTCGAGCTGCTGCCATGTGTTGGTATGGGTGGCTGTCAACGCAGCCACATCAATCCATTCCTGGCCAGTCACCGGAACATACTGGCGTTCATCCTCGCAAATCGGGCATCTGTCTGGCGTTGTCCCATAAGAAGTACCGCAGGCTTTACAGAGTGTAATCATGCGCTTTCCTCAGCAATTAAGCTCTGAGTATGGCAGGGATTATCCTTATGTGCTGCGCGCTACATTGCCGGCGTTTTTTGCCCTATACTGTGCCAGTATCAAAAACTGAACAAAGCAGGTGCAACATGGAAATTGATCTCGATAACTTAGTCTTTAATGGACTGGATGAAGCAGAAGAGCGCAACGCGGAACGTCTGGACGACGCAGACAAAAAAGCCCAGGCGATTGTTGCTGACGATGACTGCGGCGATGCCTGCAAAATCTGATCGCGAAGCACCGGACACCCCGGTGCTTTTTTATTGGTGTGACTTTTTCAGCCCATCCCTTTGCGCGTGATGTCTCCTTCCCGGCAGTAAACCGACGCTCGCTTTCCCCAGTGGTTTCGCACAGCTCATTCCAGTACATTTCGCGCGTGCGGCGCAGTTCAGCGTGGCGTTTTATCATGGAACCACTCCGGGTCGATGTTGGCAACGTCCACGCCATACAGGCTGGCGACAGGCAGTATTGACTCAAGAACACGTTGCGCGCTGTTCTCCGCATTCGCAGGTCGGGTCGCCAAAAACCGCCGTAACGTGCTTATCCACTTTTTCATCGTCTTTACCCCTTTCGCTCAACATGCCCTCAGTTAAGCACCCAAATTCTGTGCAGGGGAAATACCAATATCCACTGTTGATGTGCAGGATCCGCAAATAGCCCCATTTCTTCACCTGTCAGTAACACCTTGTTCACTAATGCTTTTTCACTCATAGCAAAGAACAATTTCTTATTTGGCGAGAACGTTCGCTTATGGGAGCGTAACCGGACAAAACAACAATGAGGGGCAGACGTATTACTATGGCAGAAAATAAAAAAGGATATCAAAAACAGGTCATTGCGCTGGGTTTACTGGTGGCGGGCGGCATGCTTTCTCTGCAGGCACAGGCAGATCAACTGGCGGATATCAAGGCCGCAGGGGTGGTAAAAGTCGCCACGTTTGACGCCAACCCACCGTTTGGTGCAATCGATGCCAAAACCCATAACATCGTAGGTTATGACGTCGATTTTGCCCACGCACTGGCAAAAGCGCTGGGCGTGAAGCTTGAGCTGGTTGCCACCAACCCGGCCAACCGTATTCCTCTGCTGCAGTCCGGCAAAGCGGATTTGATTGTGGCAGATATCACCATCACCCCGGAACGTGCGCAGGTCGTTGATTTCTCAACCCCCTATTTCGTCACCGGACAACAGTTCCTGGTTCCGGCCAAATCGGCCAATAAGCTGGACGACTATAGCCGGGCGCGTATTGGCGCGGTAAAAGGAACAACGGGCGAACAGGCTCTGCATCAGCGCTTCCCGCAGTCCCGCGTGCTCTCTTATGACGATATTCCGCTGGCGCTGACGGCGTTGCGTAATGGTAACGTGCAGGCGATCACTCAGGACAGTACCATCCTGGCAGGTCTGCTGGCACAGGCTCCGGATAAAGCAAACTTCAAAATTCTGCCCGACCTGCTCAGCAAAGAAGAGATTGGCGTCGGCGTGAAAAAAGGCGAAACAGCGCTGCTGAAGGTCGTCAATGATGAACTGGTGAATCTGGAGAAAAATGGTCAGGCCACCAGAATTTATGATGTCTGGTTTGGCCCACAAACCCAATCCCCTCAGCCTCGCGCCTTTAAAATAGAAGCCCAGTAATATGCTCTCAGGTTTATTTTCACGCTCCGCGGCTCGTGCCGCGGATTTTTCACATCTGGAACATGCCAGCGTCGAGTTTCGTGACGTCGTCAAACGCTACGGGGACCATCACGTTTTAAAAGGCATTAACCTCAGCATTATGCCTGGCGAAGTGGTTGCTATCCTCGGCCCTTCGGGTTCCGGTAAATCGACCCTAATCCGGCTTATCAACCAGCTTGAAACCCTGAACGGCGGCGAAATCCTGATCGACAACACCCCTACCGGGCAGCTGTCCGGTGCGGCACTGCGCCAGCTACGCAGCCGCGTTGGGTTTGTGTTCCAGCAATTTAATCTCTACGCCCATCTCACCGCCAGCCAGAATATCACCCTGGCTCTGGAACATGTTCACGGCTGGAAGCCGCAGCCCGCACAGGAACGGGCGCTGGCATTGCTGGAAAACGTGGGGATGCTGGAAAAAGCCCACCATTTTCCCGCCGAGCTTTCTGGCGGCCAGCAACAGCGCGTGGCAATTGCCCGCGCCCTGGCCTCTTCCCCGCAAATCATCCTGTTCGATGAACCTACCTCCGCGCTCGATCCGGAAATGATCGGCGAAGTCTTGTTCGTGATGAAAGCCCTTGCCCACAGCGGGATCACCATGATTGTGGTGACACATGAGATGCAATTTGCCCGGGAAATTGCCGACCGGATTGTCTTTATCGACGGCGGACAGATTCTGGAAACCGCACCGCCGGAGCAATTTTTCAGTCAGCCGTCGCATCCGCGTGCGCAGCGTTTCCTGCAAAAAGTGCTGAACCCGCTGCATCAGGAGCATCTGTAATGCCCGCGCTCGACTGGCAGGGCGTGCTGACCGGACAGCCCCTGCAATGGATTTTATCCGGTTTTTTGACCACGCTGTGGGTCACGCTCGCCGGGGCGATTCTGGCAAGCCTTCTCGCCCTGCTTTTTCTGCTCCTGCGCCTCTCCGGTGGCCGGTTTGGCAATGGGGTCGTCAGTTGCTGGGTCTCACTGTTTCGCAATACCCCCTTACTGGTGCAACTGCTGTTCTGGTATTTCGCGGCCTGGAACGGGCTTCCCCTCGCATTTCGCGATCTGGTGAATGCGGATCACAGCTGGTCGATCCTGCCGGGTGGTGTCTGGTGGTTCACGCCTGAGTTTTTATGTTCCGCCTGGGGGCTGGGCGTTTTCACCTCCGCCTTTTTAATTGAAGAGGTGGAGTCCGGGCTACGTTCCGTCCCGGCCGGGCAACGGGAGGCGGCGCTGGCACAGGGGTTCTCTGCGTGGCGGCTGTTTCGCTATATCCTTCTGCCGCAAAGCCTGGCTAATGCCTGGCAGCCTGTCGTCGGGCAATATCTCAACCTGATGAAACTCTCCTCACTCGCCAGCGGAATTGGCTTTGCAGAGCTGACCTACCAGGTGCGGCAGATTGAAAGCTACAACGCTCATGCGCTGGAGGCGTTTACCGTGGGAACCGTACTGTACTTGCTCACTGGCGTGGCGATGGGCATGGCGCTGGTGCGCATTGGCCCCTCTGTGAAACGGAAACACCACGCGACTGTCGCAACAGGAAGTGAAAAACATGATTGCCGGACTTAATGTTATTACGGATAACCTGGATTATCTGCTGTGGGGACGTGCGGCAGCCGGTGAGCCTGGCGGGGTATTGCTCTCGTTACTGATGGCCGCTGGCGCGGCGGGACTGGCACTGCCCGGCGGTATTGCCCTCGCCTGCCTGGCCTGGCGTTGTCCGGGTCTCGTACGCAAAGCGCTCTTCCTGTGGGCGGAACTGATTCGCGGTATCCCGTTGATCTTCGTGATTTTCTGGATGTGGTATCTTCTTCCGCTCATCACGGGCGGCGATCTGCCGGGTGCCCTCACCGTAACGCTGGCGCTGGCCTGGTTTACAGCGGCAACGGTTATGCACTCGGTATTAGCCGGGCTGAGTGCATTACCCGGCGGACAGTATGAAGCCGCGTTGACTCAGGGATTTAGCACACAGCAAACCCTGTGGCGTGTACTACTGCCGCAGGTAATACGCAATATTCTGCCGTCTCTGGTGGGGATTTTTATCAGCCTGCTGAAGGATACATCGCTGGCGTTTATTGTGAACGTCCCGGAACTGACCACGGTGGCGGGACAGGTGAACAACCGGGTGCAAATCTACCCGGCAGCTATTTTTATCTTTACAGGGGTGGTCTACTACCTGCTCTGCTGTTCCCTCGAACAGCTTGCAAAACGCTGGCGCATTAACCGGCCAGCGCTTTAACCACCGTTTCCATCGCTTCCGTTGTCAATTCGCTGCGTTTGACGCGCTGGTTCGCCAGCGCGGTACGCAGCACACCGGCAATCACAATATGCTTCGGCTCCTGCCCTAAATCACGCATTTCGAGAACGACCTTACCTACCACCCGGCACATTTCCTGGTACAGCGCTTCGTCTTTGGTCACATTGCCCATTGGCTTCACTCCATTGCTTCAAAAACTCAGCTTAATTGATTCATCGCCCGGATACAAAAAAGAAGCCCGATGAATAAATCACCGGGCTTCATTCACAAAATCAAACAATTAGTTATTTACAGGGATCACCGCGCCTTTGTATTTGGTGCGGATCCAGTCCTGAATCTCTTTAGAGTGCAGCACATTCACCAGCGCAACGATATCTTTCTTCTTCTCATCGCCACGGTGTACGGTAATGATGTTGGCATACGGGTTGTTTTCACCGCTCTCAACTGCAATCGGGTCGTGAACCGGATCCAGACCGGCATCAATCGCGTAGTTGGCGTTGATCACTACCGCAGCACCTTCGTCGTTGTTGTACATCTGCGGCAGCAGAGACGCTTCTACGTTAGGCGTGAACTGCAGCTTCTTCGGGTTCTCGACGATATCGCTGATGCGTGCGGTCACTTTGTCGATGCCCGGCTTCAGCTTGATCACGCCCGCTTTCTCAAAGATGGAGAGAATTCGCCCCTCTTCAGAAACGGCATCGCGCATGATGATTTTGCCGCCTGCCGGCAAATCTTTCAGCGATTTGTATTTTTTGGAGTAGATACCGATTGGCTCAATGTGGATCGCCCCCGCGCTGACAAAATCGTAATCCTTATCGCCAGCGTGATCTTTCAGCACGCTGTTCAGATAAGGGATGTGCTGGAAGTAGTTGGCGTCAATGTCATGCCCCGCCAGCGCCGTGTTTGGCAGAATGTAGTCCTGGAAGGGTTTGATCTCCAGATCGATACCCTGCTTCGCCAGAATCGGCTTCGCCTGCTCCAGAATTTCGGCATGCGGCGTGTTGGACGCCCCCACCGTCAGGGTGTCCGCCCAGGAGGCAAAGCTCAGGGCACTCAGGGTTGCGGCGGCGATCAGTGTCAGTGTTTTTTTCATGATGATGGTTCCTGTGTGTTATTAGAAATTATCTTTTGTCTAACAGTGAAGTAATGACATCGCCGCAGAACTGGATAATGAAAACGATGATCAAAATAGTCACCGTTGCCACCAGCGTGACGTCACCGTGGTTGCGCTGGAATCCTTCCAGATAAGCCAGATTTCCCAAGCCGCCAGCGCCAATCACCCCCGCCATTGCGCTGTAGCTCACCAGCGCAATCAGCGTCACCGTAATACCTGAAACCAGTGCAGGTGATGACTCCGGCAGTAAAACCCGAAACACTAAGGTGCTCAGTCGTGCGCCCATCGAGCGCGTTGCTTCTATTACCCCTTTGTCCACCTCACGCAGAGCAATCTCGACCAGACGCGCGTAGAACGGCGCAGCCCCCACAATCAGGGCAGGCAGTGCGGCGTTTGCCCCGAGGATGGTACCGACGACGGTCTTGGTGAACGGGATCAGCAGTACGATCAGAATGATGAACGGGACCGAGCGGAACACGTTCACCACAATCGACATCACGCTATACACCGCACGGTTGTGGAACAAACCACCGCGCGCAGTCAAAAACAGCGCCAGGCCAAGCACAATCCCCAGTACAAAGGTTGCCACGCCGGAGAGTGCGGTCATGTACAGCGTCTCCTGCGTGGCTGCCCACAGTTGATCCCACTTCAGATGCGGAAAAAGATCCTCAGCCATGCTTAATTACCTCGCCTTCAATATCACTGTGCTGCAGATCGGCGAGGATATTGTTCAGTTGCTCATCAGATGCCACCACGTGCACCCAGAGTTGCCCAAAAACACCGTGGGCTGTTTGCGTCATTTTCCCGTGCAGGATGTTAAACGGCAGACCGTAGCGCAGCGTTAACTCACCCACGATCGGCTTATGCGTGCTGTGTCCGGTGAAGGTCAGCCGGATGACCGTGCCTTCCAGCTCATTCGCCAGCGCCGAATTAAATGCCTCTTCCTCAGCGTACTGGCTGACCTGACGCACGAACTGCCGGGTAATTGGCTGTTGCGGATGGGTAAAGACGTTCAGCACATCCCCCTCTTCCACAACTTTGCCATTTTCCATCACCGCCACGCAGTCACAGATTTTGCGCACCACGTGCATCTCGTGGGTGATCAGCACAATGGTCAGTTTGAAACGACGGTTAATGTCCAGCAGCAGATCGAGGATCTGATCGGTGGTTTGTGGGTCAAGGGCGGATGTTGCCTCGTCACAAAGCAACACGTCCGGGTTATTCGCCAGCGCGCGGGCAATACCGACGCGCTGCTTTTGCCCGCCGCTCAGCTGGGACGGATACGCATTCTCGCGACCTTTCAGGCCGACCAGCGCCACCAGCTCGGCCACGCGAGCCTTGATGTTGGCTTTAGGCACCCCGGCAATTTGCATCGAAAAAGCGATGTTCTCGTTTACCGTGCGCGACCACAGCAGGTTGAAGTGCTGGAACACCATACTGATTTTCAGCCGCGCCTGGCGCAGCGCTTCACCCTTTGCGGCAGAGATGTCTTGTCCATTGATGGTGACGCTGCCGGTGCTGGGTTTTTCCAGACCATTCAGCAGACGGATCAGGGTACTTTTCCCTGCGCCGCTGTAACCAATAATGCCGTAAATTTGTCCCTGTTCTACCGTCAGATTGACGTTATCAACGGCAGTGAGTGCCACCTTTCCGTTATCAAAAACCTTCGAAATATTCCTGAGTACGATCATTCTTATTCGCAATCCGTTCCGCATATAGCGGTTTAGCAGTATGGATGTCCAAATGAGTGTAAACAGGCGATATCAGGTTTTAAATGACCAAAAAGGAATTTGTTATAACCTCAGGAAATAAGAAGCGGCATCACCGGGTTGAAAGCCAATAGACCAATTTCAGCAATGATTATCTGCGGATTGCATATCTCACGGGGCATCTCCGGTGAAAATGGTTATTTTTTCCGCATTTCATGCCGATATAGCCATCCTCACATCCAGAGCACTTTACGTCTCACCATCCTGACATCCGAAATCAGCATGAATATGCTTTTCTGTTCTAAATGACAGTGAATCGTTCTTTATCGGGAATTTTTCATCGCCCTATCATCCCGTCATGACCTCCTGAAAGGAAAACACCATGACGATTTACCATTCCGTCACCGAGCTGATTGGCCAGACGCCGCTTATCCAGTTGCATAAACTCGATACCGGCCCGTGCTCGCTATTTTTGAAGCTGGAAAACCAAAACCCCGGCGGCTCGATTAAAGATCGCGTTGCGCTGTCGATGATTAATGAAGCGGAGCGCAACGGTTTGCTGCTGCCGGGCGGTACCATTATTGAGGCCACGGCGGGAAATACCGGCCTCGGTCTGGCCTTGATTGCCGCCCAGAAAGGGTATTCGCTGATCCTGGTAGTGCCGGACAAAATGAGCCGCGAGAAGATTTTCCACCTGCGGGCGCTGGGTGCTCAGGTGCTGCTGACACGTTCCGACGTCAACAAGGGGCATCCGGCCTATTATCAGGATTACGCCCAGCGCCTGGCGGACGAGCTGCCCGGCGCGTTTTACATTGACCAGTTCAATAACGAAGCCAATCCGCTGGCGCACCGCACCACCACGGCACCGGAACTGTATGAACAACTTGGCGGCAACATTGACGCCATTGTGGTCGGCGTGGGTTCCGGCGGAACGCTGGGCGGCCTGCAGGCATGGTTTGCCGAACACTCCCCGCACACGGAATTCGTGCTGGCCGACCCTGCGGGTTCCGTTCTCGCCGACCTGGTGGAAACCGGGCGCTACCACGATGCCGGCTCCTGGCTGGTTGAAGGGATCGGCGAAGACTTTATTCCGCCGCTGGCGCATATCGAAGGGGTGAACCGCGCCTGGCGCATCACCGATCGTGAAGCGTTCACCACCGCGCGCGAACTGCTGAAAACGGAAGGTATTCTGGCCGGCTCCTCCAGCGGGACACTGCTGGCAGCGGCGCTGAAATATTGTCAGGCCCAGACCACGCCAAAACGTGTCGTCACCTTCGCCTGCGACAGCGGGAACAAGTATCTGTCGAAAATGTTCAACGATGACTGGATGCGCCAACAGGGGCTGATTTCTCGCCCGCAGGCAGGCGATCTCTCTGACTACATTGCCCTGCGCCACGATGAAGGCGCGACCGTCGCCGCCGCCCCGGATGACACGCTTTCCACCGTGCTGACACGGATGCGTCTGTACGACATCTCTCAGTTACCGGTGCTAGATAACGGCAAGGTCGTGGGCATTATCGATGAATGGGATCTGCTGCGGCACATCGGCGGCGACGGCGATCGTTTCACCCTTCCCGTGACAGCAGCAATGACGCGCCAGGTGGAGTTTCTCGATAAACATGCGCCGGAAAGCGCCCTGACGACCCTTTTCGACCGGGGTCTGGTGGCAGTGATCACCGACCATGACCGTTTTCTGGGTCTGATTACGCGCAGCGATGTCCTTACCGCCTGGCGCAACCGTCTACCACAATAAAGGAATAAACGATGAAAAACCTGGCAACCCTGAGTGTACACAGCGGTGAATTTAACGATCGGCACGGCGCAGTTATGCCACCAATTTACGCCACCTCGACGTTTGCGCAACCGTCACCGGGAGAACATACCGGCTACGAATATTCCCGCAGCGGCAACCCAACCCGCCATGCGCTGGAAACCGCGATAGCCACGCTGGAAGGTGGCACGCGCGGCTATGCCTTTGCTTCTGGTCTCGCAGCCATTTCTACTGTGCTGGAGCTGCTGGATAAAGACAGTCATATCGTCGCAATTGATGATGTCTATGGCGGAACCTATCGGTTGATTGAAAACGTGCGCAAGCACAGCACTGGCCTGCGGGTCAGTTGGGTTAAACCGGACGATGTCGCGGGACTCGAGGCTGCCATTCGCCCGGATACGCGAATGGTCTGGGTAGAAACACCAACCAACCCGCTGCTTAAGCTGGCGGATCTTGCTGCCATCGCAGAAATCGCCCGTCGCCATAATATTATCAGCGTGGCGGATAACACCTTTGCCTCACCGGTCATTCACCGACCGCTGGAGTTCGGCTTTGATATTGTGGTGCACTCTGCCACCAAATATCTTAACGGCCATTCAGACGTGGTGGCCGGGCTGGCGGTGGTGGGTGATAACAAAGTGCTGGCAGACAAACTGGGCTACCTGCAAAACGCGGTCGGCGGTGTACTGGATCCGTTCAGCAGTTTCCTGACGCTTCGCGGCATCCGTACCCTCGCGCTGCGAGTGGAAAAGCACAGCACCAACGCTCTGGCCGTTGCGCAATGGCTGGAACAGCACCCTCAGGTCGCAAAAGTATTCTATCCGGGACTGGAATCGCACCCGCAGTATTCCCTCGCCCGCACGCAGATGGCATTGCCGGGCGGGATGATCTCGGTAGTGGTGAAAGGTGATGCGCAACGCGCAGCAGAGATTATCCGCAAACTGAAACTGTTTACCCTCGCCGAAAGCCTGGGGGGTGTGGAAAGTCTGGTGAGCCAGCCTTACAGCATGACCCATGCTTCAATTCCGCTGGAACAACGTCTGGCCAACGGTATTGTGCCGCAGTTGATCCGCCTGTCAGTCGGGATTGAAGATGCAAAAGATCTGATTGCCGACCTCAACCAGTCACTGAAAAATTAAACAAAATGCGGCAGGCAATCGGTCTGCCGCTATAAGATGTCATGATACCTTAACGCCTTGATAACAATCTTGTGTGGATCTTCACAGAATGTTTTTGAAACGCTGTTTTCATTTTCCTTTTGTCTGAAAACCAGCGTATAATGCGCGCCTAATCCCTGGTGAATGGTTTCAGCGCTTGGAATACAAAAAACAACGTACAACTTCTCCTCTCTCTCGTTGGGCTGAAACTCAGGCACACTTTCTTCTGCACGCTCATTTGATGTCACCTATCCTTAGTGCGTGCCATAGCCAATTTCGCAACACAGGTTTGACTCCGCGGCGGTGCGCCCCCGGAGCGAGATTCCCATATCCTTCCCAACTTAAAGACTAAGACTGTCATGAAAAAGACGAAAATTGTTTGCACCATCGGCCCAAAAACCGAATCTGAAGAGATGCTGAGCAAAATGCTGGACGCCGGCATGAACGTTATGCGTCTGAACTTCTCCCACGGCGATTACGCAGAACACGGTCAGCGTATCCAGAACTTGCGCAACGTGATGAGCAAGACCGGTAAAAAAGCCGCGATCCTGCTGGACACCAAAGGCCCGGAAATCCGCACCATTAAACTGGAAGGCGGTAACGACGTTTCTCTGAAAGCAGGCCAGACCTTCACCTTCACCACTGACAAGTCTGTTATCGGCAACAGCGAAATCGTTGCTGTGACCTATGAAGGCTTCACCAGCGATCTGTCCGTCGGTAACACCGTTCTGGTGGACGATGGTCTGATCGGCATGGAAGTGACCGCTATCGAAGGTAAAAACGTTGTTTGTAAAGTACTGAACAACGGCGACCTGGGCGAAAACAAAGGCGTTAACCTGCCAGGCGTTTCCATCGCGCTGCCAGCACTGGCTGAAAAAGACAAACAAGATCTGATTTTCGGTTGCGAACAAGGCGTTGACTTCGTTGCAGCATCCTTCATCCGTAAACGTTCCGACGTGGTTGAAATCCGTGAGCATCTGAAAGCCCACGGCGGCGAGAAGATCCAGATCATCTCCAAAATCGAAAACCAGGAAGGCCTGAACAACTTCGACGAAATCCTCGAAGCGTCTGACGGCATCATGGTTGCACGTGGTGACCTGGGTGTTGAGATCCCGGTTGAAGAAGTGATCTTCGCGCAGAAGATGATGATCGAGAAATGTGTTCGCGCGCGTAAAGTGGTTATCACTGCAACGCAGATGCTGGACTCGATGATCAAAAACCCACGTCCAACCCGCGCAGAAGCAGGCGACGTGGCTAACGCCATCCTCGACGGTACTGATGCCGTTATGCTGTCCGGCGAATCCGCGAAGGGTAAATACCCACTGGAAGCGGTGACCATCATGGCGACCATCTGCGAACGTACCGATCGCGTGATGAAAAGCCGTCTGGACTATAACAACGACAGCCGCAAACTGCGCATCACTGAAGCTGTGTGCCGTGGTGCAGTAGAAACCGCTGAGAAGCTGGAAGCGCCACTGATCGTGGTTGCAACCCAGGGTGGTAAATCTGCCCGCGCAGTACGTAAATACTTCCCTGACGCGACCATCCTGGCGCTGACCACCAACGAAACCACTGCTCGTCAGCTGGTACTGAGCAAAGGCGTGGTTCCACACCTGGTGAAAGAGATCGCTTCTACTGATGATTTCTACCGTCTGGGTAAAGAAGTGGCTCTGCAGCTCGTTGAACGCGGCCTGGCACAGAAAGGCGACGTTGTTGTGATGGTTTCGGGTGCCCTGGTTCCATCAGGTACGACCAATACAGCATCTGTTCACGTACTGTAATAATTCCCGAACGAATTATTTTTTGATAAGAAGCGTCCTTCGGGACGCTTTTTTTATTCCTGTCATTAGCCAAATCTATTCAAAAAGCAAATCGGGTTTCTCTATTTAATTGCGAATTATCTAAGATGAATCCGATGAAAAATGCCTTTTTTAACATAGCTTTTTACGCAAAATGGTCTGATTCGATGCTTCTTTGAGCGAACGATCAAAAATAGGCGTATTCCCATCAAAAAAATATTCTCAACATAAAAAACTTTGTGTAATACTTGTAACGCTACATGGAGATTAACTCAATCTAGAGGGTATTAATAATGAATCGTACTAAACTGGTACTGGGCGCGGTAATCCTGGGTTCTACTCTGCTGGCAGGTTGCTCCAGCAACGCTAAAATCGATCAGCTGTCTTCTGACGTTCAGACTCTGAACGCTAAAGTTGACCAGCTGAGCAACGACGTGAACGCAATGCGTTCCGACGTTCAGGCTGCTAAAGACGACGCAGCTCGCGCTAACCAGCGTCTGGACAACCAGGCTACTAAATACCGTAAGTAATAGTACCTGTTAATAAAATGGCGCACATTGTGCGCCATTTTTTTTGTCTGCGTCAAACCGCTACTGCGTGACCTTCTCTCCCCCGCCTTCGGCAACCGCAGCGGACACCCGGCTGTTCTGTACCGACAACACATTATTGCTGGCCGATGTGTCAGTCCCTGCCGACACGGCGACCGGGATCCCCGCCCGACGTGACAAGGCTTTATCAATAAGCGCTTTATCACTACCCGACTGAGAAACAAACGACGCGAAATCGGCGGAATGGGTGATTGGTGTGATCTGTGGGTTTTCCCCCTCAATCTGCGCCAGCGGACGGTGAACTTCAATATAGCGCTTACCATCCGGCTCGACGGAGAACTTCACCGGCTCATTGATAATCTGTACCCGGGTGCCGACGCGCGCCTGCCCGAACAATGCTTTGATATCCGGTGCGTTCATGCGCATGCAACCCGAACTGACCCGTAAGCCCACGCTGTCCGGCGCACTGGTACCGTGGATAAGATATTCACCATGCCCCACACCTAAACGCAGCGCAAAACGTCCTAGCGGGTTATTTGGCCCTGCCGGTACAACTGGCGGCAATTTAATTCCCTGCTCCAGAGAGCGCGCTCTGATGCCTGGTGTTGGTGTCCAGGTTGGATTCGGGATTTTCTGGCTTACGTGGGTGATCGTCACCGGGGTTTCCAGCCCCTGCTTCCCTATACCGAGCGGAAAGACCTGAACAATCTTTTCCCCCGGTGGGAAGTAATAGAGCCGGAGCTCAGCCAGGTTCACGACAATACCCTCACGCGGCGTGTCCGGCAGCAGCATCTGGGATGGAATGATGATAGTGGTGCCCGGGGCAGGATCCACCGGCGCAATGGTATTATTTGTTTCCAGGATAAGTTGTGCTGCAGTATTAAACCGACGGGCAATAGTCTGCAGTTTATTGTCTCCTTCCTGAATCGTGTAGGTTTGGTTTTGCCCAATCAGGCGGCTGCCCGCAGGCGGCAATGGATAGTCCACCGCCCAGGCTGAATTAAGAGCACCGAGAGAACTGAGGAGTAATAGAGTTATTAGAGACGCGCGCTTCATGCTGAGATTCCTTATTCACTGGCAGAATGCCAGAAAGCTGAAAAACCAGCGAGGCGGGAGCCACCTCGCGAAACAGAATGAATGCTGTCCTGTAAGTCTAGCTAATGATTGCTGCTTTGGAGCGAATTACGCGAATCATCGCTTCCAGCCCCTGGGAACGGGATGGGGTAAGGTGTTGCGTCAGCGCCATTTTTTCAAACCAGGGGCGGACATCAAACGCGACAATGTCCTGTGCCGACATCTGGTGATACAGAATGAACACGATGGCGATAAGCCCTTTCACAATCGCCGCGTCGCTGTCGCCCTGTAGCTCAATGACGCCATCGTTATTCGTCTGCATTATGATCCACACCTGGCTCTGGCAGCCCTGGATCATATTCTCCGGGTTATGTGCCTCTTCGCTGAGCGTCGGCAAACGCTGCCCCAGCTCAATAATATAGAGATACTTTTCTTCCCAGTTTGCGCAACGACTGAAGTTACGCAGCAATTTATCTTTATCCGGCAACGCTGCCATCTTGTGCCTCTCCGTTAGCCCAGCAACTGGTGAATGCGTTTTAGCCCCGCCACCAGCCTGTCGACCTCTTCCATTGTGTTATACATCACCAACGATGCACGGCACATCGCCGGAACCTGGTAAAACGCCATCAGCGGCATGGCGCAGTGATGTCCGGTACGTACCGCAACGCCGTAGTTATCGAGGAAGCTGCCCACATCAAAGGCATGGTGTTTCCCGAGATTAAACGCGATTACGCCCTGTCGGGTGGCCGGGCCATACAGGGTCAAATCTGGCACGCTGGCAAGCTCCTGCAGCGCGTAGTGCATCAGCAGCTGTTCATACTCCTGAATGGCGTCAAGGCCAACAGACGAGATATAAGCAATGGCCGCCCCCAGCCCGATAATACCGCCCGTGTTCGGCGTACCCGCCTCAAAACGCCACGGCGCACGTGCGTAAGTCGTCCCCTCCGACAGGCTTACGGTGGCAATCATTGAACCGCCTCCTTCCCACGGCGGCATAGCCTGCAGGATAGCGTCCTTAACATACAGCACGCCGATCCCCGTCGGCCCATAAAGCTTATGGCCGGAGAAGACGTAGAAATCGCAATCCAGCGCTTGCACGTCCACCGCGTGGTGCATCACCGCCTGTGCGCCATCAATCAGCACTTTCGCACCGGCCTGGTGGGCTTTTTCGATAATCTCTGCCACCGGGTTTTCAGTCCCCAGCACGTTTGAAACCTGGGTAACGGCCACCAGCCGGGTACGCACGTCGAGCAACACATCCAGCTGTTCCAGCTTTAACGTTCCGTCTTCGTTCAGTGGGATCACCCGCAGCTGTGCGCCAACACGCTCACACAGCATCTGCCAGGGAACGATATTGGCATGGTGCTCCATCTGGGTGATGATGATGTTATCGCCCGCGTGAACCTGTGCGTTGCCCCAGCTGTTGGCGACCAGGTTGATCCCTTCGGTTGTACCCCGCACAAACACCAGCTCTTCCGGCGAGCGGGCGTTGAGGAAGGCGGCAATTTGGATACGCACGTTCTCCATACGCTGGGTCGCCTCTGCGCTCAGCGTATGAATACCACGATGCACGGCGGCGTAGCCGTGGCGGTAGAACTCGGCCTCCGCATCCACCACCTGATTCGGTTTCTGCGCGCTGGCCGCACTGTCGAGATAGGCCAGCGGCAAACCGTTCACTTCACGGGTCAGCACCGGAAAATCTGCCCGTACTTTCTCTACGGGGAAACTCATACTTCGCCTCCAGGCAGACGCTGGCCAATACGCGTCAGCACCTGCTGTTTAAGTGCGCCATCGGAGAGCGCTTCCGTCAGTTCTGCGGCAAACGCATAGATGATCATCTTCTGCGCCGCCTGCTTGTCGATACCCCGGGAACGCAGATAGAACATCTGTTCGTCGTCAATCCGCCCAACCGTTGCGCCGTGGCTACACTTCACGTCGTCGGCATAGATCTCCAGCTGCGGTTTGGTATCCACTTCTGCCAGACGCCCCAACAGAAGATTGTTGTTGGTCATCTGCCCGTCAGTTTTGATGGCGTGCTGCGCCACGTTAATCAGGCCATTAAACACCGCGCGCCCTTTATCGCTGACAATGGTTTTATGCAGCTGACGGCTGTTGCAGTAGCCTTTGTTGTGCTCAAGCCAGGTACGCGTGTCACACACTTCCGATTTGACCGGCATTGCCAGGCTGTTGATACGCAGCGTCGTATTTTCACCGTTGAGCTGCGTGCTGGTGTTGTGGCGCAGCACGCCCCCTCCCAGCAGGAAACTGTGGCTGTATGCGGTGGCATCTGGCCCCAGCAACAGATCGTTATGGGCAAAGTGATGGCTTGCCGGGTTTTCAAACGCCAGCTTGATGTGGTGAAGATGCGCACTGGCGGCCACGTCCATCGTCAGCCTTGTACCGGTAAAATGACGAATAGCATTGAGGCTGGCGTAATGCTCAATCACCGTCGCCTCGGTTCCCTCCGCCAGCTCAAGATGGTGGCGATAGTGCGCGGTGTTGATCTCCTCGCCGTCCAGCCCCTGAGTGATATGCATCAGCAACAGCGGTTTTTCCGGGCGCTGGTTACGCCTCACGCGGATATGCGTCACAGACTGCGCCAGGCTTTCGGTAAGGTGCAGGAAGACCTCCGGCTGCACCGGTGCAGACAGGTGCTGGCGTTCGTCATTCACGACGACGTCAAAACCGCTGTGTTGTGTCTCGTCGCTCAGTTCCGGGCGGAACACACCGTCGACAAAGACCAGACGTACCGCATCCACGCTCAGCGCCAGCGCATCACGCACGGAGGCACTGACATCCGCCAGACGCGTCACAAACTGAGCGTTCAGCAGGCCTTCAAGCGGCGTGTATTTCCAGTCTTCATGCTTACGCGTGGGCAGGCCCAGACGCAGCATCTGCTGCAGATGCTGTTGCGCCTGTTCGGATCGCGTTTCACCCTGCGCTTCAAACAAGCGGTGCCATTGCTGGAGTGCATTACTGCTGTTCGGTAAGCCAGCCATAGCCCTGCTCCTCCAGTTGTTTAACCAGCGTGAAATCGCCGGATTTCACAATACGCCCCTGGTAAAGCACATGAACGTAGTCTGGTTTGATGTAGTCAAGAATACGCTGGTAGTGGGTGACGATAATGAACGACCGTTTGCCGTCGCGCAGGGAGTTAACACCATCCGCAACTATTTTCAGGGCGTCGATATCCAGACCAGAGTCAGTCTCATCAAGAATGCACAGTTCCGGCTCCAGCACCGCCATTTGCAGAATATCGTTGCGCTTTTTCTCACCGCCGGAGAAACCGACGTTGACCGAGCGGGTCAGCAGATCTTCCGGCATTTTCAGCAGCTTGATCTTCTCTTCCATCAGATCCTGGAAGTCAAAGCGATCCAGCGCTTCCAGACCGCGATATTTGCGCACCGCATTCAGCGCCGTTTGCAGGAAAAACTGGTTACTGACGCCTGGAATTTCTACCGGATACTGGAAGGCCATAAAAATGCCCTCTCCCGCCCGGTCTTCCGGGGACATCTCCAGCAGATCTTTACCGTTAAACTCGACTGACCCGTTTGTCACTTCGTAATCTTCACGTCCTGCCAGCGTCGCCGAAAGCGTACTTTTCCCGGACCCATTTGGCCCCATAATGGCGTGAACTTCACCCGGCTTGACGTCAAAATTGAGGCCACGCAGGATCTCTTTATCTTCCACACTGACCTGTAACTCTTTAATACTTAACATGTGCTTTCCTTAACCGACGCTGTGTTCAAGACTAATGGCGAGGAGTTTCTGAGCTTCAACGGCAAATTCCAGCGGCAGTTCAGAGAACACATCCTTACAGAAGCCGTTAACAATCATAGAGATGGCATCTTCTTCGCTGATCCCGCGCTGCAGGCAGTAGAAGAGCTGGTCTTCTCCAATACGCGACGTCGTCGCTTCGTGTTCAAGCTGGGCACTGTTGTTACGGCACTCCACATACGGGAAGGTATGTGCGCCGCAGTCTGCGCCAATCAGCATGGAGTCACACTGGGTAAAGTTACGGGCATTGGTCGCCGTCGGCATGATTTTGACCAGCCCACGATAGCTGTTCTGGCTATGTCCGGCGGAAATGCCTTTTGAGATGATGGTCGACCGGGTGTTTTTACCGATGTGGATCATCTTGGTGCCGGTATCCGCCTGTTGATAGCCGCTGGTCAGCGCCACCGAGTAAAATTCACCGATGGAGTTATCCCCGCGCAGAATGCAGCTCGGGTATTTCCAGGTGATGGCAGAGCCGGTTTCCGACTGGGTCCAGGACATTTTGCTGTTTTCACCTTCACACAACGCTCGCTTGGTGACGAAGTTCAAAATGCCGCCCGTGTTGCCATCACCAGGGAACCAGTTTTGCACCGTGGAATATTTCACCTCGGCATCTTTATGAATGATGACTTCGACCACCGCCGCGTGAAGCTGGTAGCTGTCACGAACCGGGGCAGAACACCCTTCGATGTAGCTGACGTAGCTGCCTTCGTCCGCCACCAGGATGGTGCGTTCGAACTGACCGGTTTTTTCAGCATTAATGCGGAAATAGGTCGACAGCTCCATCGGGCAGCGCACGCCTTTTGGCACATAGATGAAGGTGCCATCAGAGGCCACCGCCGCGTTGAGTGCGGCAAAGAAATTATCGTTACCCGGCACGACGGTCCCGAGGTACTTTTTCACCAGATCAGGGTGATCGTGGATAGCTTCACCGAAGGAACAGAAAATGATGCCCTGTTCTGCCAGCTTCTCGCGATACGTGGTCGCCACCGACACGGAGTCAAAAATGGCATCCACCGCCACCTCTTTACCTTCACGAACCGGTACGCCGAGCTGATTAAACGCCTCTTCCACCTCTTTGCTCAGGAAGCTGTTTTCCGCCCCGGTTTGCTGTACCGCACCGGGCTGTGAGGCGCAGGTATCATCACAACTGCCGCAGGATGGCGCGGAGTAGTAGCTATAGTCCTGGTAATTCAGCTTGTCATAGTGCGCTTTCAGCCAGTGCGGCTCTTCCATCTCCAGCCAGGCACGGAAGGCATTCAGGCGGAATTCAAGCATCCACTCCGGCTCGTGACGCTTGGCGGAAATCGCCCGCACGACATCTTCGTTAATGCCTTTCGCCAGTTCATCGGTCTGCAGCTGCGTGAAGAACCCCTCTTTGTAGTTAAGGTGTCCGCCGCTCCAGGTGTTCACATCATCAGTTGCTTCAGTATTACGAGACATAGCACCGCCTATACCCCAAAGCTTTCGCCGCAGCCGCATTCATTCTGGGCTTTCGGGTTATGAAATTTGAATAACTGGTTTAAGCCTTCGCGTACGTAATCCACTTCGGTGCCATCAATAAATGGCATCGCCTGGAGTGCGACGTACAATCTGGCTCCTTCGGTTTCAAAGACCAGATCGTCTTTCTCCGCCTGAGTGACGGTATCCAGCACATACCCAAAGCCCGCGCAGCCGGTTTGCTTAACGCCTAAACGCAATCCCAGAATGTCTGGATTTTTCGCCACCAGCTCGTGGATATGCGCCGCAGCCGCTGGCGTTAGCGTTAAGCCGCGCCAGGCAAAGTCGGCAGGATTGAAGGTTTCTGAATGCAGTTCCATAGTTCCACCTCATCTGTTGAGCCACCAGGGCATAACATCATGTTAGTGATAACGATTATCACTTCAACCCCTTGCGAGCAGGGGCTTTCGGCTAAATCGCCCTTTCTGGCTGCTTTTATTAAGCATAGACCCTGTCAGGCGAAGCTGACGGGATGGATTTAATTGTTCAATGCATTGATAAATAATGCATTTATCAACAGAGATCGCCGAGGTCAGATGCAAATTAAAATATGCATCGGAAATGCCTATTTTTAAGATAGATTTTGAGACACCTGCGAACGTGTCATCGTCAATTCTGACGAGCAGTCTGACGACGACACCCTCCCGCCACAGATAACCCCTTATAAAACAAGAAAAGAAAATTTGGCACGTATCCTGCTTACTTGCGTTTACGGGACTGGGTTACCCAGTTAACTATCGCTTCATTTCTTAACAGGTCTGTTATTGATGAAAAAAATCGCAAGCGTCTGCCCCTATTGTGGTGCGGGCTGCAAATTAAATCTTGTCGTTGAAAATAACCGTATTCTCCGTGCCGAAGCAGCAGAGGGCGTGACAAACCAGGGAACCCTGTGTCTGAAAGGCTTTTACGGCTGGGATTTTCTCAACGATACCCGCCTGCTCACCCCCCGCCTGACGCAACCGATGATCCGCTACCACAAAGGCGAAGCATTCACACCCGTCACCTGGGAAGAGGCTATCCGCTATACCGCCCACAGGCTCAACGCCATCAAAACAGAGTTTGGCCCACGCTCAATTATGACCACCGGCTCCTCCAGAGGGACAGGTAATGAAACAAACTATGTGATGCAAAAATTTGCCCGCGCGGTGCTTAACACCAATAACGTGGATTGCTGCGCCCGCGTCTGCCACGGCCCTTCCGTTGCGGGTCTGCAGGAAACACTTGGTAATGGCGCGATGAGTAATTCAATAAACGATATTGAAAACTCAAAATGTCTGCTGGTATTTGGCTACAACTGCGCAGATTCTCACCCCATCGTCGCCCGGCGCGTGCTGAAAGCCCGTGAGAATGGCGCAAAAATCATTGTTTGCGATCCGCGACGTATTGAAACCGCCCGCATTGCCGATCAGCATCTGCAGCTGAAAAACGGCAGCAATATGGCGCTGGTCAATGCCTTTGGCTACGTGCTGCTGGAAGAAGAGTTGTACGACAAAAACTACGTCGCACGTTTCACTGAGGGGCTTGAGGCCTACCGGCAGACAATTAAAGATTATGCTCCCGAGAACGTCGAACACCTGACCGGTATTCCGGCCCGCGACATTCGCCAGGCGATGCGTACGTTCGCGGCGGCACCTTCCGCCACCGTTATGTGGGGCATGGGCGTTACGCAGTTTGGCCAGGCCGTGGATGTGGTAAAAGGCCTCTCCAGCCTGGCGCTGCTGACCGGTAACCTGGGACGTCCAGCGGTAGGCGTCGGGCCTGTGCGCGGGCAGAATAATGTACAGGGAGCGTGTGACATGGGCGTTTTGCCCAACATGTTCCCCGGCTATCAGGACGTGACCGACCCGGCGGTCAGGCAGAAATTTGCCGATGCCTGGGGAATAGACGTGAACAAGATGGACGATCGCGTCGGAACACGCATCACCGAAGTCCCGCACCTTGCGCTGGAAGGTAAGGTCAAAGCCTATTACATCATGGGGGAAGATCCGCTTCAGACCGAAGCCGATCTGGGCCTGGTACGCAGCGGTTTCGGGGCGCTCGATTTTGTGGTCGTACAGGACATCTTCATGACCAAGACCGCTGAAGTGGCGGACGTACTGCTTCCGGCGACCTCCTGGGGCGAACATGGCGGTGTCTTTACCTGTGCCGATCGCGGCTTCCAGCGTTTCGGGAAAGCGATTGAGGCCAGCGGTAACGTGAAGCGCGACTGGGAAATCATCAGCCTGCTGGCAACGGAGATGGGCTACCCGATGCATTACGAATCTAACCAGCAGATCTGGGATGAAATGCGCGAGCTGTGCCCGCTGTTCTACGGCGTGACGTATGAAAAAATGGGTGAGATGGGCCATGTTCAGTGGCCGTGTCCAACGCTCGACCACCCAGGTACACCGTATTTATACAAAGACAATCAGTTCGACACGCCTTCCGGTAAAGGCCAGCTCTTTGCCGCCGCCTGGCGCGCTCCGGCTGAGACGCCGGATGAAGACTATCCGCTGGTGCTCTGCACGGTGCGCGAAGTTGGGCACTACTCCTGCCGGTCAATGACCGGAAACTGTGCCGCGCTACAAAGCCTGGCCGACGAACCGGGCCGGGTACAGATGAACCCAGCCGATGCGAACAAACTGGGCATTGCTGACGGTCAGCTGGTGTGGGTGCGCTCACGTCGTGGCAAAGTCATCACGCGCGCCAGCATCAGTGAACGCATCAACGTCGGTGCGGTCTATATGACTTATCAATGGTGGATTGGTGCCTGTAACGAACTGACACAGGATAATCTCGACCCAATCTCCAAAACGCCGGAAACAAAATACTGTGCGGTTCAACTGGAGGCGATCGAAGACCAGCGCTGGGCGGAGGACTTTGCGGCCTCAGCGTATCAAACCATGAAGACGCGGTTGATCAGTGCGGTGAATATCTGATGACACTGCCGGGTAAGGTATAACGCTTACCCGGCAACACTGCTCTACTCCAGCCCCTTCTCTTTTGCTTCCACCTCGCGATACCAGCGCGGATGGTGTTTCTTCGCCCAGCGACGGCTGACCTTACCTTCAATCATTCCCTTGATCGATCCTTTTACCCAAAACGCCATATACACATGAATAAGGATGGCGTGGATCAGAATGATGGCGGCGGTTGCGTGGATCAGTAAGCTCCAGCGCACCACCTTCACTGGGAAATGGTGGGCAAAATAAGGCCGCCAGATAATCACCCCGGTCGCCAGCAACACGAAGATCATACTCATGATGCTCCAGAACATCATTTTCTGCCCGGCATTGTACTTACCAACATCCGCCACCTTATGCTCATTGCCTTTCAGCACCTCAACAATCCCCTTCACCCAGGGAATATCCTGTTTATCCGGGATGTTGTGATGTACGAAACGCACAAACATAAACATCAGCGCAAAGAAGATCAGCACGCCAAAAAAGGGATGCAGAATACGCCCCATCTGCGGCGTGCCGAAGGTTTCGGTTAGCCATTGCAGCGTCGGGAAAAAGAGCGCAATACCGGAGAGGGCAACCAGAAAGAAGCAGATCACCACCGTCCAGTGGCAGGCACGGTCGATAAACGTCGTGCGCTGGATCATGATACGTTTACTCATGGTCGTTCTCCTCTTCGTCGTCATCCGTTTCCTTGTTTGGCCCCACACCGATGTAGTGATAAACCAGCCCGGCAAAAGTAGCGATAAAACCAGCAGCAGAAAGCGGTTTGAGTACTCCTTTCCACAGATTAACCGGCACATCAATTTTCGGTTCAGCTGGCAGGTTGTGATACAGCTCAGGCTGGTCGGCGTGGTGCAGCACATACATCACGTGAGTCCCGCCCACACCCTGCGGGTTATAGACCCCCGCCTGACCATAACCGCGTTTTTTCAACTGCACCACGCGGGATTCGCCCAGCTCCAGCATCTCTTTTTTGGTACCGAAATGAATAGCCCCCGTCGGACAAGTTTTAACGCAGGCAGGCTCCTGCCCGACGCTGACCCGGTCGACACAAAGGGTGCATTTGTAGACGCGGTTATCATCCGGATTAAGACGCGGAATATTGAATGGACAGCCCGCGATGCAGTAGCCGCAGCCAATACAGTGTTCCGACTGGAAATCGACAATCCCGTTGGCATACTGAATAATTGCCCCCGCAGACGGACAGGCTTTCAGACAACCCGGTTCGGCACAGTGCATACAGCCGTCCTTGCGGATCAACCACTCCAGTTTGTCGTTTTGCGTGGTTTCGCTAAAGCGCATTACCGTCCAGGATTTGGCGCTCAAATCCATCGGGTTATCATAGACCCCCTCGCAGTAACCCACCTCATCGCGGATATCGTTCCATTCCGAACAGGCCACCTGACACCCCTTACAACCAATGCAGATGGACACATCGATGAGCTTTGCCACTTCCGCTTTGAAATCGCGAGCCCGCGGCGGAGGCGTCAGACCGTTGGTTGCCGAGCGTTTGATAATATCTTGTGATTGCATGGACATACGCAGGTTCCCTTACGCCTTCTCAATGTTGACTAAGAACGCCTTGTACTCTGGCGTTTGTGAGTTAGCGTCACCCACCGATGGCGTCAGCGTATTGGCAAGGAAGCCTTTGCGGGTTGCACCTTCAAAGCCCCAGTGACACGGAATACCAATGGTGTTGACCTTGCGGCCATCAATGGTCAAGGTTTGCAGGCGTTTGGTCACCACCGCTTTGGCTTTGATAAAACCACGTTTCGAGGTCACCTTCACCGTATCTCCTGCCGTAATGCCTTTCTCATGTGCCAGACTCTCCCCGATCTCGATAAACTGATCCGGTTGGGCGATGGCGTTAAGTCGTGCATGCTTGGTCCAGTGGCGAAACAGCTCGGTAATCGAGTAGGTTGTCGCAACATAGGGAAACGCATCTGCTTTGCCCATATTGGCAATATCGTCTTTAAACACGCGGGCTACCGGGCTGGAGATAACATCCGGGTGCAACGGGTTTGTTCCAATCGGTGATTCAATCGGTTCGTAGTGTTCCGGGAACGGTCCATCGTTCATTTTGTCGATGGAGAAGAGCCGCGCTACGCCCTCCGGGTTCATGATAAATGGCCCGACATTGCTGCCCGGTGCAGAGGCGTTGTAATCCGCCACATCCATTCCGGACCACTTTTTGCCGTCCCAGTGCAATAAGGCACGCTCTGCATCCCACGGTTTTCCCTGAGGGTCGGCCGACGCGCGGTTATAGAGAATGCGACGGTTAGCTGGCCACGACCATGCCCAGCCCGGTGTGCAGCCCAGCCCGTACGGATCGCTGTTATCACGATTCGCCATCTGGTTACCCTGCTCCGTCCAACTACCGCAGTAAACCCAGCAGAAGCTGCTGGTTGAACCGTCATCACGCAGCTGGGCAAAGCTGCTGAGCTGCTGACCCTTCTTCGCGATTGGCTGACCTTCATCATCAAACAGATCCACCAGCGCGACACCGTTGGCCTCACGGGCAATCTCTTCAGGATGCGGATCGCGCGGATTCTTATACGCCCAGGACATACTCAGCACCGGTTCCGGGTTCGCCCCGCCTTCCTGCTGGTACAGTTCACGCAGACGCGTAAACAGGCGGCCCAGAATTTTGCCATCATGCATCGCTTCGCCTGGTGGCTCAGCTGCAGCCCAGTGCCACTGTAGCCAACGGCCTGAGTTGGCGATTGAGCCATCTTCCTCCGCGAAGCACGACGACGGCAGACGGAAAACTTCGGTCTGGATATCCGCGGGGTTGACGTCGTTCATCTCCCCGTGATGCTGCCAGAAGGTTGATGACTCGGTGACCAGCGGATCAATAATCACCATGTATTTCAGCTTTGCCAGCGCGCGGGAAGATTTGTTCTTATCCGGGAATGCCGCCAGCGGGTTAAAGCCCTGTACGATATAACCGTTGATTTTGCCTTCCAGCATCAGCTCTGCCTGGGTCATCACGTCGTAGAGACGATCCCACTTCGGCAGCCAGTCATAGCCCCAGTTATTTTCAGCCGTTGCGCGATCGCCCCAGAAGCTTTTCATCATGCTGACGAAGAACTTCGGCGTGTTTTGCCAGTAGTTCACTTCGTTAAGGCCTAACGATGGGGGCGTAATCTGGGAAATATAGGTCTGATAGTCCGGCTGTTTTTCCGACGGCAGCGGCATGTATCCCGGAAGGTTAGTTGAGAGCAAACCGAGATCGGTATAGCCCTGAATATTGGAGTGTCCGCGCAGGGCATTCACGCCACCACCCGCCATACCAATATTGCCGAGCAACAGCTGTAACATGCCCGCCGCACGAATAATCTGCGCCCCGGCAGAGTGGTGCGTCCAGCCCAGTGCATAGAGGATGGTTGCAGTGCGATCCGGTACGCTGGTACTGGCGAGGATCTCACAGATGCGGGTGAAGTCAGCAACAGAAGTGCCGCACAGACGGTTGACCATTTCCGGCGTGTAGCGGTCAACGTGTGTTTTCAGCAAGTTCCAGACGCAACGGGGATCGCTGAGCGTTTCATCACGCCGGGCATTCCCCTGCGCGTCCAGCTGATAGAACCAGCTCGATTTATCATACTGGCGCTTGCTCGCGTCATATCCACTGAACAACCCGTCGTGAAAAGTATAATCCTCGCGGATCAGCAGGCTGGCATTCGTATAAGCGCGGACATAGTCGTGCTGAACGGTATCGTGCGCAATCAGATAGCGGATAACCCCCAGCAGAAAGGCGGTGTCTGAACCTGCACGGATTGGGGCGTAAAGGTCGGCGACAGCAGCACTGCGGTTGAAGCGCGGATCGACCACCACCACCGTGGCATCGTTTTTTGTTTGTGCTTCAACGACCCACTTAAAACCTACCGGGTGCGCTTCAGCGGCGTTTCCGCCCATCACCAACACCACATTGGCGTTTTTGATATCCACCCAGTTGTTGGTCATCGCACCGCGACCAAAGGTTGGTGCCAGTGCCGCCACGGTTGGCCCATGACACAAACGCGCCTGACAGTCGATGGCGACCATCCCCAGTGCGCGGGTGAACTTACCGTCGAGGATCCCAGTTTCGTTACTCGCTGCCGATGAGCAAAGCATCCCGGTGGTACCCCAGCGGTTGACCGTCAGCCCCTGGGCATTTTTCTCAATAAAATTCGCATCGCGATCCGTCTTCATCAGCCGGGCGATGCGCTCGATTGCATCATCCCAGGAGATACGCTGCCATTTATCCGAACCCGGCGCACGGTATTCAGGGTAAAGCAGACGGTTATCGCTATGAATATAGTCCAGTACCCCGGCCCCTTTTGGACACAACGAACCGCGGCTCACCGGATGATCAGGATCCCCTTCAACGTGATAAATACTTTCCCTGACGTTTTTGGCGGTATCGCCGAGGCTGTACATGATCATGCCGCAACCTACTGAACAATAGGTACAGTTATTACGCGTCTCTTTTGCTTTTAAAAGTTTGTATTGACGTGTTTCTGCCTGTGCAGAAAACGATGATAAAAATCCGAGTGATGCGACAGTTGTTCCTGCCATACCCCCCGCGCAGATCTTGAAGAACTGCCTCCGGCTAAGCTCCATTGTTCCTCCAGCTTAAACTTAAGACATGAAAAGGGACAGAGATTATAGGGGTATTGTGTCTGATAAACCATTATCCATTTGTGGTTATAAGACCCTGATAAATGAGAGGGCGCATTCCTGTCAAATTCGGGACATTCTAAGGATGCATATTGATCATGCTGCTCTGTCTCTCATTTTCACGAAAAATTAAATTGTCTGCTTAGACAGCATCGATAAAGCTATTTACGACTTATACCAGTACTTAAATCGTAAATGCTTAAAGAGATATTTTTCTTAACAGGATACCGGTATTATTTTTTTACTGGTTTCAGTTGAAGTTACTAAGAATAAAATATACGGACAGTCATTATGATGAATATCATAATAAAACTTATAACCAACAACTATTTAGAGAATACGTGGTGAATTGATTGCAATCCCAGTGATAGTGTACAAAAAAGGCCGCAAGCGCGGCCTTTTCTTCAGGTATTAATGGACGTGAACGCCCAACCGCCAGGCAAAGTAGATCTCTTCTTTGAGTTCATTTGAAGAGAGCGCCAGCAAATCAGCAAACTCCAGCTCAAGCTGCTTCAGCTTTTTCAGGTACTGCGCCGGAGACAGGTTGCTTTTATCGCGACGTATATATTCAATTGCCAGTTGTGTTGGGGTTATTTCAGTATCCATGATGTCCTCGCTTATGTACAAAACCTGACCAGTATATCACAGTCAACCGCCTGGTTTTTGACCAAATGCAAAACATCGGGCAACTTTACACAACCGCCGTCGTCAGGCGCGACGAACAGCACAGACGTTCCTGCTCATCGAGAATGTCTATCTGCCACACCTGATGACGTCTCCCGGCGTGGAGGGCGCGGCAGATCCCCCGCACTCGCCCACTGCGCACGGAACGAATATGGTTAGCATTAACTTCCAGTCCGACAACGTTTTGCTCGCCTTCGGTGCAGAGATACCCTGCCACCGACCCCAGCGTTTCGGCCAGCACGACGGACGCGCCACCGTGCAGTAAGCCAAACGGTTGATGGGTACGGCTATCGACCGGCATGGTGGCTTCCAGCTCATTCTCACCAATGCGGGTAAACTGGATATCCAGCAAACCCACCATATTACCTTCGCTCATGGCATTCAGTGCCTGTAGCGTCACTGCTCGTTTCCAGATCATCCGATAATCTCCAGTAAAGCCTGTAATGGATGGCGCACGCCGTTACCTTCGACGCGTTTTACCTGGCTGCGGCACGAGTAGCCCGTCGCCAGACAACGATTTCGCGGTAAGCGCTGCATCGCCTGATGCCACGACAACTCGTAGATCCCCAACGACGTTGCATGGTTTTTCACTTCATGCCCGTAAGTACCGGCCATACCGCAGCAGCCGACGCTGACGTTCTCCAGTTTCGCGCCAAAACGGGCGAAAATAGAGGCCCACTGGGCAGGAGCCCCTGGCAAAGCGGTCACTTCGGTACAGTGGCCAAAAAGATACCATGACTCACCGCGCACATCTGCCGTGGTCATCCCCTGCAGTGCGGCTGGTAGCCATTCGTGCACCAGCATGACGTGGAAATCGCCGCGTTTTTCGCCCAGCGTCTGTTTGTACTCATCCCGGTAGCACAGCACCAGCGCCGGATCGACACCGACCATTGGCATGCCCAGTTGCGCAACGCGATTTAAGAAATCTGCGGTTTTCCGGGCTGTTTTGGCAAAGCGGGTCAGGAAACCTTTAATGTGCTGCGCCTTGCCGTTTGGCGAGAACGGCAGCACCACTGGCTGATAATCCAGCTTTTCAGCCAGGCGTACAAAGTCAGCCACCACCTGAGCATCGTAGTAACTGGTAAACGGATCCTGCACCACCAGCACCACGCGGGCTTTCTGCTCCGGGCTTAACGCTTCAAGTTGCTCCAGCGTCATGTTCGCCGAGCGGTGTCCAACCAGCTGGCGTTGCAAGGATGGCGTCGACAACAGCGGCAGATCCACCATCCCGATATGTTTTTCGGAGAGCTTGCGCACCAGCGGCTGATTGATAAAGAAGTTAAAGGTCTTCGGCGCTCTCGCCATCAGCGGCGCGTAGCTTTCCACCGTTGCCACCAGGTGGTCACGCATCGGGCGCAGATAGCGCGTGTGGTAAAGCTGCAGGAAGCGGGAACGGAACTCCGGCACGTCAATTTTAATTGGGCACTGGGTCGAACACGCCTTACAGGCCAGGCAGCCGGACATTGCCTCTTTCACTTCATGCGAGAAGTCATACTCGCCCTTGCTTGCATGCCAGCTGTTGCGGGTACGTTCGATAAGCGAACGCAGGCTGGCACCTTTCTCCGGCAGTTCCTGCTCCAGTTTCAGTGGATCCACCCCACGATCGGCCAACAAACGCAGCCATTCGCGCACCAGCGTTGCTCGCCCCTTTGGGGAGTGAATGCGGTTGCTGGTCATTTTCATCGACGGGCACATCGGGCTTTTCACGTCAAAGTTAAAGCACAGGCCGTTGCCATTACACTCCATTGCACCGCGCCAGGAGGTGCGTACCGCAACCGGAATTTGTCTGTCCCAGGTGCCGCGTTTGACGGAATCCACCCGTAACATCGGCGCGTCAACCCCCTCTGGCGGGCAAATTTTACCCGGGTTGAGGCGGTTATCAGGGTCGAATACCGCTTTGACCTTGCGCAGCTCACCGTAGAGTTGTTCACCGAAGAAAGCCGGGCTGTACTCCGCACGGAACCCCTTACCGTGTTCACCCCACAGCAGACCACCATATTTGGCGGTCAGAGCCACGACATCGTCGGAGATCGCTTTCATCAGCATCTCCTGCTGGGGGTCACACATGTCCAGTGCCGGACGCACATGCAGTACCCCGGCGTCGACGTGTCCGAACATGCCATAGCTCAGGCCGTGGCTGTCCAGCAGTGCGCGAAACTCAACGATATAATCCGCCAGATGCTCCGGTGGTACGCAGGTGTCTTCGGCAAAGGGAATGGGTTTGGCGGCACCTTTGGCGTTGCCAAGCAGCCCCACCGCTTTTTTACGCATCGCGTAGATACGTTCAATGCCGGAGAGATCGTTACAGAGCTGCCAGCCAATCACCCCGCCCTCGCCCCGGGCGATGAGCTCGTCCAGCCTCTGACAAAGCATCGTCACCTGACTTTCGATCAGTTCGGCATCATCACCCGCAAATTCAACAATATTCAGGCCGAGCATCTCTTTATCCGGCACATCGGTGATCAGCTCGCTCACGGAGTGCCAGACGATATCTTCCCGGGCCAGATTCAGCACTTTGGAGTCGACGGTTTCCACCGACAACGCCCGCGCCTCCACCATAAACGGCGCATTGCGCAGTGCGGAGTCGAAAGAGTTGTATTTGACGTTCACCAGGCGGCGCACCTTCGGCAAGCGGGTGATATCCAGACGCGCCTCGGTGATAAACGCCAGCGTCCCTTCGGATCCGGTCAGCACGCGGGTCAAATCAAACTGGCTCAAATCATCATTAAAAACATGACGCAGGTCGTAACCTGTTAAGAAGCGGTTCAGTTTTGGGAATTTATCGAGGATCAGCTGGCGGTTATCGCGACAGCGTTCCAGTACGGTGCGATAAATTCGCCCGCTCGTGGTGTTCTCTTTGCCCAACGTTTCCGCCAGCTCAACCGGCATCGGCTGGGTATCAAGGATATCGCCCCCCATCAGTACCGCGCGAACGCCCATGACGTGATCGGAGGTTTTACCGTAGACCAGGGAACCCTGACCGGAAGCATCGGTGTTGATCATCCCGCCAATTGTGGCGCGGTTGCTTGTGGACAGCTCCGGGGCGAAAAAGTAGCCGTAGGGTTTCAGGTATTGGTTGAGCTGATCTTTAATGACCCCCGCTTCAACGCGCACCCACCCCTCTTCAGGGTTGATCTCAATGATGCGGTTCATATAGCGGGACATATCGATGATGATGCCCTGGTTCAGTGCCTGGCCATTGGTGCCGGTACCGCCGCCGCGTGGGGTAAATATCAGAGACGTAAATCGTTCTTGCGCCGCCAGACGGGCTACCAGCGCGACATCAGCCGTTGAGCGTGGGAAAACGACGGCATCGGGAAGTAGCTGGTAGATACTGTTATCGGTCGCCATCGTCAGCCTGTCGGCATAATTGGTGGCGGTATCACCTGTAAAACCCTGTTGCTCCAGTGCCTGCAAAAAATTAAGCACCAGCTGAACGACGCCGGGTGCCTGGGAAATCTGTGGGATCATTACTGTCGACCCTAATTAGAGTTGTGGATCCCCTTCATACTTCAAGCAGCAGATGCGTTGGCTGCGTCTACTCACCCTGGCCACATAGTTATCCATGCGCCCAGGGATTCGTTCACTTGCCGCCTTCCTGCAGCCCGAATTATTCAGGAGATAATCGTTTGCGTTGTGTCCCAACTTTTTATCACATTTTTTTCTTATACGCTCAGCAGAATTACAGGCAAAATCCGCCTGTCAAAAATCGCTGAAATCACTAATGATTAGAGAGACGCGGTTTTACGTTTCCGCCGGCCTGTCTGGCGTTCATTTAAGGAAAGTTTCATTTATGGTCAATCTTCGTCAGCCCAGGGATGTTGCGCAAATTTTACTGTCGGTACTGTTCTTAGCCATCATGATTATTGCGTGTCTGTGGATTGTTCAACCTTTCGTGCTCGGCTTTGCCTGGGCCGCGACCGTGGTCGTCGCGACCTGGCCTTTACTCTTGCGTTTGCAGAAACTGCTCTTTGGACGGCGTGGTCTGGCGGTGCTGGTCATGACCCTGCTGCTGTTCCTGCTGTTTATTATTCCGATTGCGCTGCTGGTGAATAGCCTTGTTGACTCCAGTGGCCCGGTTATTCGCGCCATCTCCAGCGGCGATCTGACGCTGCCGGATCTCGCCTGGCTCAACAGTATTCCCGTCGTGGGCGCAAAACTCTACAGCGGCTGGCACAGCCTGCTGGAGATGGGCGGCAGTGCGCTGATGGCGAAAGTGCGACCGTATATTGGCACCACCACTACCTGGTTTGTTGGTCAGGCCGCGCATATCGGCCGGTTTATGATGCACTGTACCCTGATGCTGGTCTTCAGCGCCCTGCTGTACTGGCGTGGTGAACAAGTGGCTCTGGGGATCCGTCATTTTGCCACCCGACTGGCGGGTAAACGCGGCGATGCGGCCGTTCTGCTGGCCGCTCAGGCCGTCCGTGCCGTTGCGCTTGGCGTGGTGGTGACTGCGCTGGTGCAGGCCGTGCTGGGCGGTATCGGGCTTGCCATCTCAGGTGTGCCTTACGCAACCATCTTTACCGTCGTGATGCTGATGACCTGCCTTGCGCAACTGGGACCATTGCTGGTGCTGGTACCCTGCATTATCTGGCTCTACTGGACAGGTGATACCACCTGGGGCACCGTCCTGTTGGTCTGGAGCTGCGTGGTCGGGACGATGGATAACGTCATTCGCCCAATCCTCATCCGTATGGGAGCCGATCTGCCGCTGATCCTGATCCTGTCAGGCGTTATTGGTGGATTGATTGCATTTGGGATGATCGGTCTGTTTATTGGCCCGGTACTTCTGGCAGTGACATGGCGTCTCTTCTCCGCCTGGGTGCATGAAGTACCACCGCCGGGAACTGACCCGGACGTGATCCTGAGCGAACTGGAAGAGCTGGAAGACCAGAACAAACAGTAACGGTATGGCCGGGTAGCGCTACGTTTACCCGGCCTGAATTGCTCCCCGCAATACTTAACCATTGTTAAACTATTTATTCTCTGCGCACTGGTCTGACCCGCAAAACCAGCTGTAACTCTGTCATCCACTTCAAAAAATCTTTACGACTCTTTAACTATTGAGACGAATCTGATCGACGCAAAAAAACGCAATGCCTACTATTAGCTCACGGTTATAGATCAACACCTTGATTTATAAGCATGGAAATCCCCTGAGTGAAACAACGAATTGCTGTGTGTAGTCTTTGCCCATCTCCCACGATGGGCTTTTTTTTTTGCTTATAAAAACAACAAACCCAATGGCGAGCGTATTTAATCGTCTGGTAGAGTCCATAGTTATATTCTGAATTTGCGATTTCATCTGGAGGCTCAGCCTTTACTTTCAGACTTATTGGATATAGTCGGGTAAAAGCAGAGTATGCAAAGCAATATTTTTAGTTACGGAAAACGCCATGAAATGTAAAAATATTTTTTCAACTCTGATATTAACCTCCTGCGGGATGATTAACAGGATGGCAGTTGAAAGTGAGATCGAAAAATCAAATCTGGAACGGGTTCGTGGGGACTATTGCGCATGAGCAATGCGCAGCGTTATTCAAATGCCTGTTCCAGAACCAAACCGGAAGTGCGGCAAGGCACACAACAAACCTGTGTCAACGTTCCCGTACTGGAACGCGACAAAAATAACCAGGTTGTAAAAACTGGCGCAACCGAATCTCGCTGCGCTAACGGTACTTACACCTATACTGTTGATACCACGGAAAGATTCGGGGGATGACAAGTTCTATACCAAAGCGCGTTTCGCCAGAGATGTATCTGATGAATTAATCAACATTATTGTGCCTTAATCATATGGGCTTCCTGTTACCAGGAAGCCCATCATATTTTTACTTGTTCAGCTCAGCCAGGCTCAACCAGGTTTGCACCACGGTGTCCGGGTTCAGGGACAGACTATCAATTCCCTCTTCCATCAGCCAGGCGGCAAAGTCTTCATGGTCGGAAGGCCCCTGACCACAAATCCCGACATATTTGCCCTGTTTCTTCGCCGCACGGATGGACATCGACAGCAGCGCTTTGACCGCCTCGTTACGTTCATCGAACAGCTCAGAGACGACGCCAGAATCGCGATCCAGACCCAGCGTTAGCTGTGTCATATCGTTGGAGCCGATGGAGAAGCCGTCGAAGTGCTCCAGGAACTGCTCAGCCAGCAGGGCGTTGGACGGGATCTCACACATCATGATGATCTTCAGCCCATTTTCGCCGCGCTTCAGACCCTGGCGCGCCAGTTCGTCAACCACGGCTTTCGCCTGATCCACGGTACGCACGAACGGGATCATAATCTCAACGTTGGTCAGCCCCATGTCGTTGCGCACGCGTTTTACCGCGTCGCACTCCAGCGCAAAACAGTCGCGGAAGCTGTCGGAGACATAACGTCCGGCACCGCGGAAGCCCAGCATCGGGTTCTCTTCTTCCGGCTCGTAACGCTCACCGCCCACCAGGTTGGCATATTCGTTAGATTTAAAGTCCGACAGACGCACGATCACGCGTTTCGGATAGAACGCAGCACCCAGTGTCGCGATCCCTTCGGTCAGACGACCAACGTAGAACTCTTTCGGTGAGTCGTAGCCTTTCATCATCTCGCGGATTTCGCTTTGCAGCTTCGCATCCTGGTCGTCAAACTCCAGCAGTGCGCGCGGGTGTACCCCGATCATACGGTTGATGATAAATTCCAGACGCGCCAGCCCTACGCCTTCGTTCGGCAAGCAGGCGAAGTCAAACGCTCTGTCCGGGTTACCGACGTTCATCATGATCTTCAGCGGCAGATCCGGCATGGTATCCACGCTGGAGCTTTTCACGCTGAAGTCCAGGATATCGGCATAGACGTAGCCGGTATCACCTTCGGCACAGGAGACGGTCACTTTTTCGTCGTCCTTCATGCGTTCGGTTGCATCACCACAGCCAACAACGGCCGGAATACCTAATTCACGGGCGATGATTGCGGCGTGGCAGGTACGGCCGCCACGGTTAGTGACGATTGCCGCAGCTTTCTTCATGATCGGTTCCCAGTCCGGGTCGGTCATGTCGGTTACCAGCACGTCGCCCGGCTGAATGCGGTTCATCTCGCTGATGTCGTGGATCACTTTGACCGGGCCCGCACCGATGCGGTGACCGATAGCACGGCCTTCAGCCACAATTCTGCCCTGCGCGTGCAGCGTATAACGCTCCATCACCTGACCGCGCGAGCGGACGGTTTCCGGGCGTGCCTGCACGATAAACAGTTTGCCGGTGTTACCGTCTTTCGCCCATTCGATATCCATCGGACGGCCGTAATGTTTTTCGATCTGTACCGCCTGTTTCGCCAGCTCCTGCACTTCGGCATCGGTCAACGAGAAGCGGTCACACTGCTCCTGCGGCACATCTTCAATTTTAACCTGCTTGCCATGCTCCTGCGTCGGGGCATAGATCATGCGGATTTTTTTCGAACCCATCGTACGGCGAACCACCGCCGGACGGTTTGCCGCAAGCGTCGGTTTGTGAACATAGAATTCGTCAGGGTTAACCGCCCCTTGCACAACCATCTCACCCAGACCCCACGCGGAAGTGATAAATACCACCTGGTCGAAACCGGATTCGGTATCAATGGAGAACATCACGCCGGAAGACCCTACGTCGGAACGCACCATGCGCTGCACACCTGCGGACAACGCGACACCGCGGTGGTCGTAGCCCTGATGCACACGATAGGAGATAGCGCGGTCATTAAACAGGGAGGCAAACACATGCTTCACCGCTACCAGTACGGCATCATAACCCTGAACGTTCAGGAAGGTTTCCTGCTGTCCTGCGAACGAAGCATCCGGCATGTCTTCTGCGGTGGCAGAAGAACGTACGGCAAACGACGCCTGCGCATCATCAGCGGAGAGCTGGTTGTACGCATCGTGAATGGCTTTTTCCAGTTCCGGCTGGAAAGGTGTGTCGATAATCCACTGGCGGATTTGCGCCCCGGCTTTCGCAAGCTCGGTGACGTCATCAATATCCGTTTTATCCAGCAGGTTGTAAATGCGCTGGTTTACGCCACTCTGGTCTAAAAACAGGTTAAACGCATCGGCAGTTGTGGCAAACCCGTTCGGTACGGAGACACCCATACCCGACAGATTTGTAATCATTTCACCCAGGGAGGCATTTTTGCCCCCAACTCTGTCTACATCATTCATGCCGAGTTGGTTATACCAAAGCACCAGCGGTGACGAGCCATTGTTGGACATCGAAACAATCCTTTTGTGATATTTGATCGGAGTAAGAAACACCTGACTACGTATTTATACTGGCATATTTATTCCCGCTAAAAAAACGGTGAATCGTGTAAGCAATTTAAATTTTCAACTTTTCGGACACTTTCCCACCTGTCACTAACCCGATGATTCCTATATATTCGGGAAAAAACCATAGAAATAAAGCTACTACTGGAAAAATGAAATCCACTTTTCAGGAAAATTAAAAACACCATTTCATTTATAATTAGGATAAGTTCTTTGCTGTGTATTTTACTTTTTTAATTTATGCTTTCAGACAATTACGTACGCTATTCAGGGTGAATAAAATGGATAATGCTGTCGATCGCCATGTTTTTTATATTTCCGATGGTACGGCGATCACCGCCGAGGTGCTGGGGCACGCGGTGATGTCGCAATTCCCCGTTACGATTAACAGCATCACGCTGCCGTTTGTGGAAAATGAGAGCCGCGCCAGGGCGGTGAAAGACCAGATTGACGCTATTTATCAGCAAACCGGTATCCGACCACTGGTTTTCTATTCCATCGTTATTCCAGAAATTCGCACCATTATTCTGCAAAGTGAAGGCTTCTGTCAGGACATTGTGCAGGCTCTGGTCGCCCCGTTGCAGAACGAAATGAAGCTCGACCCGACCCCCATCGCTCACCGTACTCACGGGCTGAACCCCGGTAACCTGACCAAGTACGATGCGCGCATCGCCGCCATTGATTACACGCTGGCGCACGATGATGGTATCTCTCTGCGTAATCTGGATCAGGCTCAGGTGATCCTGCTGGGTGTGTCACGCTGCGGAAAAACGCCGACCAGCCTCTACCTGGCCATGCAGTTTGGTATTCGCGCGGCAAACTACCCCTTTATTGCCGATGACATGGATAACCTGATCCTGCCTGCCGCGCTTAAGCCGTTGCAGCACAAGCTGTTTGGCCTGACCATCAACCCTGAACGCCTGGCGGCTATTCGGGAAGAGCGGCGCGAAAACAGCCGTTACGCCTCATTGCGCCAGTGTCGAATGGAAGTCTCTGAGGTTGAAGCGCTGTACCGGAAAAACCAGATCCCCTGGCTCAACAGCACCAACTACTCGGTAGAAGAAATTGCGACCAAAATGCTCGACATCATGGGGCTGAATCGCCGGATGTACTAACAAGCTAGTACATCAATACAAATTCAGGTATCATGGTGCTCACCATCGGGGCGGAACCGCCCCGAACTTGAAATCAGCAGGGATTGGTTTAAGGTGATGCCCATCACTTCCCGGTAGTCTGCCGATGAAGCAAAAAATTTCTGAGATATCCCATGAATAAAACTGACGAACTCCGCACTGCGCGCATTGATAGCCTGGTGACACCGTCTGAACTGGCACAGCGGCACCCCCTTTCCGCAGGCGTTGCGGAACATGTAACGGCATCCCGCCGACGCATTGAAAAAATCCTCAATGGTGAAGACAAACGTCTTCTGGTGGTTATTGGGCCTTGCTCCATCCATGACCTGGATGCCGCAATGGATTATGCAAAACGCCTTCAGGGTCTGCGTGATAAACACCAGCAGCGTCTGGAGATTGTGATGCGCACCTACTTTGAAAAGCCGCGTACCGTCGTGGGCTGGAAAGGGTTAATCTCCGATCCTGATCTCAATGGCAGCTATCGCGTCAATCACGGCATTGAGCTGGCGCGTAAGTTGCTGTTGCAGGTGAATGAGCTGGGTGTACCGACTGCGACCGAATTCCTCGATATGGTGACCGGGCAATTTATCGCCGACCTGATAAGCTGGGGTGCCATTGGCGCTCGCACCACGGAAAGCCAGATCCACCGTGAGATGGCTTCAGCCCTCTCCTGTCCGGTTGGCTTTAAAAATGGTACCGATGGCAACACCCGCATTGCCGTCGATGCGATCCGTGCTTCACGTGCCAGCCATATGTTCCTCTCCCCGGATAAAAACGGCCAGATGACCATTTACCAGACCAGCGGCAACCCGTACGGGCATATCATTATGCGTGGCGGTAAAAAACCGAACTATCACGCACAGGATATCGCCGCAGCCTGCGAAACGCTGGCCGAATTTGACCTGCCGGAACACCTGGTTGTGGATTTCAGCCACGGTAACTGCCAGAAACAGCATCGCCGCCAGCTGGATGTTTGCGATGAGGTCTGCCAGCAGATCCGCAGCGGCTCCAGCGCCATTGCCGGTATTATGGCCGAAAGCTTCATCAAGGAAGGTACGCAGAAAATTGTTGCCGGGCAGCCGATGGTGTACGGTCAGTCTATTACCGACCCATGCCTGAGCTGGGAAGATACCGAACTGCTGCTGGAGAAACTGGCTTCGGCGGTTGATAGCCGCTTCTGAACAACGGCCAGTTATTGCCATCCAGAAGAGAGAACCTGACGCGACTGCGCGTCAGGTTTTTTTACGCCCAATACTGACGTTAACTCGAACAGCTCACTTCCAGCCGTTTGCCCCACTCCGGCGGGCGGTTCGCATAGTCGTCGCACCTGTCGGCAAATGGCGTACGCAATGCAATATGCAGACGGTGCAGCTCTTCAACATCCCCCTGCTCTGCCTGGGCGATCGCGCGCTGTGCCAGCCAGTTGCGCAACACTATCGCAGGGTTTGACGCCTTCATACTGGCCTGCCGGGTGGCGTCATCAACCTGCTCCTGCTGCAAGCGGGCGCGGTAAGTGGCGAACCAGTCATCAAATGCCTGCCTGTCGATAAACTCATCGCGCAGCTGTGACGCAGTGCTGTGCTGTTCCGTTTCGCTCAGCATGCGGAAAGTACGGGTGTAATCGCTGCCCTCGCGGGCCATGAGAGCGAACAACGCATTCAGAATGTCGTTATCCCCCTTCTCTTGCGTCATTAACCCCAGTTTGCTCCGCATCAGTTGGCCATATTCACGCAGCAATATCTCCTGATAGCTGTCGAGCGCATCATTCAGGCCGTCAACGTCGATAAATGGCGACAGGCTTTGCGCAAGGCGCTGGAGGTTCCATAACCCCACGGCAGGCTGGTTGTCAAAACTGTAGCGCCCCTGATAGTCCGAGTGGTTGCAGATATAACCCGGCTGATAGTCATCCAGGAAACCAAACGGACCATAATCGAAGGTCAGCCCCAGAATAGACATGTTATCGGTGTTCATCACGCCGTGCGCAAACCCCACGGTTTGCCAGCGGGCGATCATCGAAGCGGTACGCGCGACAACATCGCGGAACCAGAGCACATATTTATCGGCCTCATCCTGCAGATGTGACCAGTGGCGACGAATGGCATAGTCAGCAAGCTGGCGAACCTTTTCCGGCTCCCGACGATAGTAAAAGTGTTCAAAATGCCCAAAACGCAGGTGGCTTTGCGCAATGCGCATCAGCATTGCGCCTTTTTCCATCGTTTCCCGGGCGACCGGAGTGTCGCTGGTGACAATCGACAACGCACGCGTGGTGGGGATACCCAGCGCATGCATTGCTTCCGACGCCAGGCATTCGCGGATGGTTGAACGCAGTACCGCACGGCCATCACCCATGCGCGAATAAGGTGTCAGGCCTGCGCCTTTCAGATGCCAGTCAACTGTGTCCCCGTTGGGAAGTTGCTGTTCGCCAAGCAGGATACCCCTGCCATCACCCAGTTGCCCCGCCCAGACGCCAAACTGGTGTCCGCTGTAGACCTGAGCAAGTGGCTGCATGCCTGGCAGTAGCGTTTCGCCACCCCAGACGCCTGCACCCTCTGAAGGCTGGAACATACCGGGCGGGATAGCCAGCTCACCTGCCAGCCGGTCGTTGTGCCAGATAAGGCGGGTATTTTGTAATGGTGTTGGTTTGAGTGCGGTATAAAAGCCGGGCAACTCATCATGCCAGTGCGCAGTAAAAGACAGGGTCATAGGTCCTCCTGCTTTTAGTGTAGAGGGTTTACCTGGACTTAAACACGGGCGAAAGCAAGGGTTATCGCTGAACCAGCGTGGTGACCTGCTCCGCAGAGACCGCTGGCCAGAGTGTTCCCTGCATCGCGCCAACGTTAAAGGATAAGATTCGTTGCAATAAGTTGTGATCGTCAACCCCGGACACGATCACCGACTGGCAATGAGGCGTTATTTGCCAGAGGATTGCGCGCATAAAAGGCTCAAAAGAGAGTTCGGGCGCACGCTGCTGGATAAAGCCCTTGTCCAGAATAACCCGCTTAAACAAACCGTCATACACCGCTTTGAGAGAGGCTGCACCTGCACCAAAATTGGCCAGAACCAGTGGAAACCGGATCGCCATTCTCGCCAGAACCAGATCGTCCTTGCCGTTATTTAAGCCTGGATAGTTCTCATTAACCGTAAACTCCAGAAACGGATAACGTTCGAGTAATGAAACGGTATTCTCACTAGTTAATAAAAATTCAACAATAGCAGGTGTAATATTGATCCATGCAATTAACTGGTGCTGAATAAAAAACAGTTTGCAGGTATCAAGCAATTGCAGCTTTTCGTGAAACAGCGAGAGCTCTTCTGCAGGGGTCAGACGTGCGATAACCAGTTCAGTCGGGATGCGTACATTTGTACCGACGCCAGTAAAGTTAACCATAATCTCTAAACCTTTCAGCTCACCTGCGCTATTACGGGCAGGCTGGAGCAAAAGTTCAGATTGGTAATCATTATCTAGCGTGATAATCATTGCACTCGCCCCGCACTAAAGATGAGAGAGGACATCCTGGGTGATGCTGCCAACTTACTGATTTAGTGTATGATGGTGTTTTTGAGGTGCTCCAGTGGCTTCTGTTTCTATCAGCTGTCCCTCCTGTTCAGCTACTGACGGGGTGGTGCGTAACGGCAAAAGCACTGCCGGACATCAGCGCTATCTCTGCTCTCACTGCCGTAAAACATGGCAACTGCAGTTCACTTACACCGCCTCTCAACCCGGTACGCACCAGAAAATCATTGATATGGCCATGAATGGCGTTGGATGCCGGGCAACCGCCCGCATTATGGGCGTTGGCCTCAACACGATTTTACGTCACTTAAAAAACTCAGGCCGCAGTCGGTAACCTCGCGCATACAGCCGGGCAGTGACGTCATCGTCTGCGCGGAAATGGACGAACAGTGGGGCTACGTCGGGGCTAAATCGCGCCAGCGCTGGCTGTTTTACGCGTATGACAGGCTCCGGAAGATGGTTGTTGCGCACGTATTCGGTGAACGCACTATGGCGACGCTGGGTCGTCTTATGAGCCTGCTGTCACCCTTTGACGTGGTGATATGGATGACGGATGGCTGGCCGCTGTATGAATCCCGCCTGAAGGGAAAGCTGCACGTAATCAGCAAGCGATATACGCAGCGAATTGAGCGGCATAACCTGAATCTGAGGCAGCACCTGGCACGGCTGGGACGGAAGTCGCTGTCGTTCTCAAAATCGGTGGAGCTGCATGATAAAGTCATCGGGCATTATCTGAACATAAAACACTATCAATAAGTTGGGACCATTACCGACATCCTGGAGCAATTGCCGACACAATTCCACTGTCTTGATTTTAATAAGATTAATTTCATTAGTTCCGTATTATTTTTCAGATTTATCCCTGAATCTAAAATAATCTTATCCTGGTTGCTGAATAATAGCCAGTTTTAGGGAAGGTGCGAATAAGCAGGTCATTTCTTCCCAAGCTGACTCGCTGATTAAAATTTCGCGGATCTGGGCCGATTTTTTTCCCGCAAACACATCGAATCAGCCTATTTAGGCTATTTTTTCCACCATTTCTGGCGTTATTTCCGGTTTTTACTGAGATCTCTCCCACTGACGTATCATTTGGTCCACCCGAAACAGGTTGGCCAGGGTGAATAACATCGCCAGTTGGTTATCGTTTTTCAGCAGCCCCTTGTATCTGGCTTTCACGAAGCCGAACTGCCGCTTGATGATGCGAAACGGGTGCTCCACCCTGGCACGGATGCTGGCTTTCATGTATTCGATGTTGATGGCCGTTTTGTTCTTGCGCGGATGCTGCTTCAAGGTTTTTACCCTGCCGGGACGCTCGGCGATCAGCCAGTCCACATCCACCTCGGCCAGCTCCTCGCGCTGTGGCGCTCCTTGGTAGCCGGCATCGGCTGAGACAAATTGCTCCTCTCCATGCAGCAGATTACCCAGCTGATTGAGGTCATGCTCGTTGGCCGCGGTGGTGACCAGGCTGTGGGTCAGGCCACTCTTGGCATCGACACCAATGTGGGCCTTCATGCCAAAGTGCCACTGATTGCCTTTCTTGGTCTGATGCATCTCCGGATCGCGTTGCTGCTCTTTGTTCTTGGTCGAGCTGGGTGCCTCAATGATGGTGGCATCGACCAAGGTGCCTTGAGTCATCATGACGCCTGCTTCGGCCAGCCAGCGATTGATGGTCTTGAACAATTGGCGGGCCAGTTGATGCTGCTCCAGCAGGTGGCGGAAATTCATGATGGTGGTGCGATCCGGCAAGGCGCTATCCAGGGATAACCGGGCAAACAGACGCATGGAGGCGATTTCGTACAGAGCATCTTCCATCGCGCCATCGCTCAGGTTGTACCAATGCTGCATGCAGTGAATGCGTAGCATGGTTTCCAGCGGATAAGGTCGCCGGCCATTACCAGCCTTGGGGTAAAACGGCTCGATGACTTCCACCATGTTTTGCCATGGCAGAATCTGCTCCATGCGGGACAAGAAAATCTCTTTTCTGGTCTGACGGCGCTTACTGCTGAATTCACTGTCGGCGAAGGTAAGTTGATGACTCATGATGAACCCTGTTCCATGGCTCCAGATGACAAACATGATCTCATATCAGGGACTTGTTCGCACCTTCCTTAGATAAAACAGACACATATGGACATAACTAATTCGTCGTAAATTTAACTTTAATCATCTTATTCCAAAAAATCGGCATAGTATATTCGCTCCCATGCCGCCATAAGTGATTTGTGTGCTTTGCACTAAATACGCCGTGCTTGCCAGAAGTTTTTACGCCAGTAGACATTATCAAGCGAAGAACGCATCACTCCACGGCTGGTCGAGGCGTGAATAAACTGGTTATCCGTATCATAAATGCCGACATGAAGACCGCTTTCACCCGATCCGGTTTTGAAAAAGACCAGATCACCGGGCAACAAATCATCTTTATCGATTTCCGTACCAATTTCAGCCTGCTTACGTGTTTCGCGCGGAAGCTGTAAGTCAAACTTATCGCGGAATGTCATCAGGACAAAACCGGAACAATCCACACCACCACGGCTCATGCCGCCGTAGCGATAAGGCGTGCCGCGCCAGTTGCTCAGCTGATCGTTCAGGCTGGCAATGACCGTAATTGAATCAGAAAGCCGCGGGTTAGGCGGCGGCGCACGATGGCTACTGCATCCCGCAAGAAATAACGCTGCCACCAGGAGAAACCAGAATCGCATTTTCAGACGAATCCTCTGCTTTTTTTGTTCTTTTCGTAATTTAGCGTGCAATTGTGCTAACAGGCAAGAAACGCTTACTCCTGCGCGGTAGAAATCAGCATCTTATGTCCTTCTATATCCAGCCTGCGGAACGCCATGTTGTAAGCGCGAGCCAGATTAGGCGGCGTCAGGACGGTGTCACGCGTGCCACTGGCGATCATTTTCCCCCGGGCCAGGAGCCATACTCTGTGCGCATGACGCAGCGTATGGTTCAGATCATGGCTACTCATCACGACCGCAATACCCTGACGGCTCAGCGCGCTTAGAAGGGTATCCAGTGCAGCCTGCTGAGCAACATCCAGACCGCTCATCGGTTCATCCAGAAGGAGCAAACGCCCGTGAGGATTTCCTGCGGGATGGATCTGGAGAATGACAGCCGCCAGACGCACGCGCTGCCATTCTCCACCGGAAAGCTGGCTGGCGTGCCGGGACAGTTTATCTTCTAACCCTAACGCCGCAGCCACTTCCGTGAGCAACGCCGTGTGCTGTTTATCGTGCAGATGCAGCATCAGGTAGTGCCAGACAGGCATCGCAAACGGCGGAACCTGCTGCTGCACCAGGTAGCTACGCCGGTGCGCCAGTGATACCGGTGACCAGTCGGCCAGGGAGTGTTCCAGTAAAGAGATCTCCCCCGGCCCGCTGGTCAGCCCCGCCATACGCGCCAGCAAGGTGCTCTTCCCCGCGCCATTCGGCCCAACAAGATGCAGGATTTCTCCTGCATTGATTGTCGCCGTTACCGGCTCCAGACGCTCCTTCTCGGCAACGTCCGTAAGCTGCATCAACAACGTCATTATTTCGCCAGTGCCCGCTTGATAGACTCAGTGAGCGTCGGGTCTTCAGGTGTCATATCCGGAGAAAAACGCTGAATAACCTGACCGTCCCGACCAATCAGGAATTTTTCGAAATTCCACAGGATATCGTCCGGATAAAGCGGAGCACGCCCTTTGCTCGCCATACGCTCGTAGAAACCGCTCCCTTCTGGCGCAACGGCTGTCGGCGCGGCGGCAACCAGCTTCGCATAGAGTGGGTGGCGGTCTTCACCATTCACATCAATTTTACTGAACAGCGGGAATGTCACGCCGTAGGTGGTGCTGCAAAACGTTTTGATCTCTTCTTCGCTGCCCGGCTCCTGGCCCAGGAACTGGTTGCACGGGAAGCCCAGCACGGTAAAACCGTCTTTCTCCCAGACGTTCTGGATGTTCTCAAGTTGTTCATACTGCGGAGTCAGACCACATTTAGACGCCACATTCACCAGCAGCAAAACCTTGCCCTTATACCCTTCCAGCGTGGTCTTCTCGCCGTCAATGGTGGTCACTTCGGTATTCAGAATATCGTACTGCATAGCATCCCCTCAGGTTGTCTTACGTGTAGTGATTTAACGTCCGGCTTTTAATAGTAGCCAGATAAATACCGGCGCGCCCAGCGTGGCTGTCACTACACCGATGGGCAGCTCAGCGGCTGTCAGCGCGAGTCGGGCGATGATATCCGCAATCAACAGCGTTGCCGCCCCGGCAACGGCCGAGGCAGGAAGTAAGGTTCGATGGTCGGTGATACCACACAGACGCAGCATGTGCGGAATCACCAGCCCGATAAAGCCAATCGCCCCTGCCAGCGCCACGCTAACGCCTGCCATCCAGCCAATGGCAATCACCAGCACATTACGCCAGAGTGCAATTGGCATGCCGAGCTGACGAGCCGACGTTTCGCCCAGAGCAAGAATATTCAGCGGATGCGCCTGGAAACCCGCCCACAGAATGACCGGGATCAGTAGCATCATTAGCCAGCCTTGTCGCCAGTCGACGCCACCAAAACCGCCCATCATCCAGTACATCAACTGACGCAAATCGAACGAGGTAGAAAAATAGACCGCCCAGGTCATCAACGCACTGCAGATGATCCCCAGCGCCACCCCGGCAAGCAGCAACCGGCTGGTCGATAAATGCCGTCTGGCAAAGCGCAGCAAAATGATGGTTATCAGCAACGCGCCGAGAATGGCACTCAGACTGATTGCCCAGGCTGACAGTTCGCCGCTCCCCAGCATGACGGCCGCAATCAGCCCGACCCCCGCGCCATTCGAGACGCCAAGCAGCCCAGGTTCCGCAAGAGGGTTTTCAAAAAGCGCCTGCATAATTGTACCGCACAGCGCCAGCGAGGCTCCCACCAGGATCACCGCCAGCGTACGCGGCAGGCGAATTTGCCAGACGAAAAGCTGCCCGTCAGGGCCAAACCAGCTTTCCGGCCCCAGCCATCTGTCGCCTGCGCATAAGCTGACACCAGCGGCGGCAATGAGCAGCAGCACGAGGACAAGCAGGCGGCGTCGGTCGGAGCAGTGCTGGCGATGGGCAAAATCAAACATGGATGCAGTTATATAAAGATGAGATGGTATTGATTTTACGGCGGGTTTGCCAAAGAGCGCAAAGAAAAAAGGCCGCGATAGCGGCCTTTTTAGTTAGTTCATATTACTCTGCTTTGGGCGTTGCGTTTTCGACACGGCTTTTTAACTTCTGACCGGGTCTGAAGGTCACCACGCGGCGGGCTGTAATGGGAATATCTTCCCCCGTCTTCGGGTTGCGACCCGGACGTTGGTTTTTGTCTCGCAAATCAAAATTGCCAAAACCGGAGAGTTTTACCTGCTCACCGTTTTCCAGAGCACGACGGATCTCTTCGAAAAACAGCTCTACCAGCTCTTTGGCATCCCGTTTGCTAAGCCCAAGCTTATCAAACAGATATTCTGACATTTCAGCTTTTGTAAGCGCCATAGGTTCAATCCCTCAATGATGCCTGGAATCGCTCTTTTAATGCCTCTACACATTTGGCGACGGTAGCGGCAATCTCCTCTTCTTCGAGTGTACGGCTGGTATCCTGAAGGATCAGGCTGATAGCGAGGCTCTTGAAACCTTCCGCTACGCCCTTGCCGCGGTACACGTCAAATAAGTTTACGCCAACTACCTGATTTACGCCAACTTTCTTACATTCGGCCAAAATATCTGCTGCTGGCACGTTTTCAGCGACCACAACCGCGATATCACGGCGGTTCGCCGGGAAGCGAGAGACGTCCTGCGCCTGAGGAATGACGCGGTCTGCAACCGGGTTCCACTCCAGCTCGAACACGATGGTACGACCATTCAGATCCAGTTTACGTTCCAGCTCAGGGTGAACAACACCAATGAAACCAACACGTTTGCCGTCTAAATAAATGGCCGCACTCTGGCCCGGATGCAGGGCCGGGATGGCTTCCGCACGAAATTCAATTTCAGATAATTTACCGGTCAGATCGAGAATAGCTTCCAGATCGCCCTTCATATCGTAGAAATCAACCGTGCCTTTTGCCAGATCCCAGTGCTCTTCATAGCGGTTACCGCTGATCGCACCAGCCAGCATGAGATCCTGACGGATGCCTAAATTTGCCTGATTATCTGGTACAAAGCGTAATCCACTTTCGAAAATTCGCACGCGGTTTTGCTGGCGATTCTGGTTATACACGATAGTACCCAGCAGACCCGTCCACAGAGACAGACGCATCGCGGACATTTCGCTGGAGATTGGGCTTGGCAGGATCAGGGCTTCCTGACCCGGATGGATCAACTGCTGCAGCTTAGGATCAACGAAGCTGTAGGTGATCACTTCCTGGTAGCCTTTGTCGTTCAGCATGGTTTTCACACGCTTCAGGGACAGGTCAGCTTCGCGGTGGGAACCCATGACCAGACCCGCCTGAACAGGTTCGTCAGGAATGTTGTTGTAGCCGTATACGCGAGCCACTTCCTCTACCAGGTCTTCTTCGATTTCCATGTCGAAACGCCAGGATGGCGCAACGGCTTTCCACTCGTCCTGACCTTCCGTCACTTCACAGCCCAGACGACGCAGAATGTCGCTCACCTGCGCATCGGCAACGTGATGGCCAATCAGACGATCCAGCTTGCTGCGACGCAGCGTAATGGTTGCACGCTTCGGCAGTGCCTCTTCGTGAGTCACGTCGATAACCGGGCCGGCTTCACCACCGCAGATGTCGATCAGCAGGCGGGTTGCACGTTCCATCGCTTTGTACTGCAGAGCCGGGTCAACGCCACGCTCATAACGGTGAGAAGCGTCGGTATGCAGGCCATGACGGCGTGCACGGCCGGTGATGGAAAGCGGGCTGAAGAACGCACATTCCAGCAGGACGTTTTGCGTTTCATCGTTCACGCCAGAATGGTCGCCACCGAAGATACCGCCCATCGCCAGCGCTTTGCCGTGATCGGCAATCACCAGCGTATCTGCGTTCAGTTTCGCTTCGCTGCCGTCCAGCAGAACCAGGGTTTCACCCTCTTTTGCCATACGTACAACGATACCGCCTTCGATACGGTCTTTATCGAACGCGTGCATTGGCTGACCCAGTTCCAGCAGAACGTAGTTAGTCACGTCAACCACAGCATCGATAGAACGGATACCGCAGCGGCGCAGCTTCTCTTTCATCCACAGTGGTGTTGGGGCTTTAACGTTGATGCCTTTCACCACACGACCGAGGTAGCGTGGGCAAGCGTCAGCCGCTTCAACCTGGATTGGCAGCGTGTCGCTGATGGTGGCTGCAACCGGTACAATTTCAGGTGCGTTCAGTTCAGCCTGGTTCAGCACGGCCACATCACGCGCCACACCGATAATGCCTAAGCAGTCCGCACGGTTTGGCGTTACGCTGATTTCGATGGTGTTGTCATCGAGTTTCAGATATTCGCGGATATCGGTACCAACAGCAGCATCCAGAGGCAGCTCAATGATGCCATTGTGATCGTCGGAAATACCCAGCTCAGAGAACGAGCACAGCATGCCTTCAGACGGCTCACCGCGCAGTTTCGCAGCTTTAATTTTGAAATCACCCGGCAGTACTGCACCCACAGTTGCCACGGCCACTTTCAGGCCCTGACGGCAGTTTGGCGCACCACAGACGATATCCAGCAGGCGGTCACCGCCTACATTCACTTTTGTTACGCGCAGTTTGTCCGCGTTAGGGTGCTGTCCGCACTCCACCACTTCACCCACGACGACACCGTTAAACGCACCCGCAACAGGCTCAACGCCGTCCACTTCCAGACCCGCCATCGTGATTTGGTTGGAAAGCGCTTCGCTATCGAGCGTGGTGTTTACCCATTCGCGTAACCACAGTTCACTGAATTTCATTGTTCTGTCCTGCCCTTATTTAAACTGTTTGAGGAAACGCAGATCGTTTTCGAAGAATGCACGCAAATCGGTAACACCGTAGCGCAGCATGGTCAGACGCTCCATGCCCATGCCGAACGCAAAACCGGAGTACACTTCTGGATCAATACCCACGTTGCGCAATACGTTTGGATGCACCATGCCGCAGCCCAGCACTTCCAGCCATTTGCCGTTTTTGCCCATCACGTCAACTTCCGCAGACGGCTCGGTGAACGGGAAGTAGGAAGGACGGAAACGAACCTGCAGATCTTCCTCAAAGAAGTTGTTCAGGAAATCGTGCAACGTGCCTTTCAGGTTGGTGAAGCTGATGTTTTTATCAACAATCAGGCCTTCCATCTGGTGGAACATTGGGGTGTGCGTCTGATCGTAGTCGTTACGATACACACGACCCGGCGCGATGATGCGGATTGGTGGTTCCTGATCCTTCATGGTACGGATCTGAACGCCAGAGGTCTGAGTACGCAGCAGACGTGTGGCGTCAAACCAGAAAGTGTCGTGGTCAGCGCGTGCCGGATGATGGCCTGGGATATTCAGGGCATCGAAGTTGTGGTAGTCATCTTCGATTTCCGGGCCAGTCGCCACGGTAAAGCCGAGCTCACCGAAGAAACTTTCAATGCGGTCAATGGTACGGGTCACCGGATGCAGGCCACCGTTCTCAATACGACGACCCGGCAGAGAAACATCAATTGTTTCCTGCGCCAGACGGGCATTCAGTACTGCGCTTTCCAGCTCAGCTTTACGCGCGTTCAGTGCCTGTTGTACCTGCTCTTTAGCTTCGTTAATCACCGCACCCGCTGCCGGGCGCTCTTCCGCTGGCAGTTCACGCAGGGTAGTCATTTGAAGGGTCAGGTGCCCTTTTTTACCCAGATATTCGACGCGGACATTGTCTAACGCGGCAACATCTGAGGCCTGATTAATGGCGGCTGTTGCACTGGCAACCAGCTCTGCGAGATGTGACATGATTTTCCTCATTATGTCGGTGCAGACACCGATTTGGTGGACTTATTCTCTCGAATTTAGACACAAAAAAAGCCTCCATCGGGAGGCTTATCTGGCGCTGTTTTTCGTTTCATCTTTCACGCGCTAGCCTCCTGAATTCAGGTGCTAAAGTAAAAGAAGAAGCGGAAAATAGCAGCATTCATGCTTGCGTTACCTTGTGTGGTAAAAACCGTTAAGACCTTATTGAAAAGCCTGGACGGGTAAATGTCAATCTTCTGATGGTGTTAAATGAAAAGAGGGAGCAAAGCCCCCTCTCTCAACTGGCTTACGCCAGTGCTGCTTTCGCTTTTTCGACCAGAGCGGTGAACGCTACTTTGTCGAATACTGCGATGTCAGCCAGGATCTTACGGTCGATTTCAACAGAGGCTTTTTTCAGGCCGTTGATGAATTTGCTGTAAGAAATACCGTTCTGACGTGCTGCTGCGTTGATACGCGCAATCCACAGTTGACGGAACTGACGCTTACGTTGACGACGGTCACGGTAAGCGTACTGACCAGCCTTGATAACAGCCTGGAAGGCAACGCGGTATACGCGTGAACGCGCACCGTAGTAGCCTTTAGCTTGTTTCAGAATTTTTTTGTGACGTGCACGAGCAATTACACCACGTTTTACGCGAGCCATGTGAGCTCTCCTGTATCTATATTCTTAGAAAAAAAATTAAACGTTAACGACTTATGCGTACGGCAGGCACGCGATAACCAGACCCAGATCGCCTTTAGACACGAGGCCTTTTGGACGCAGGTGACGTTTACGTTTAGTAGATTTTTTGGTCAGAATATGACGCAGGTTTGCGTGCTTACGCTTAAATCCACCACCACCGGTTTTTTTGAAGCGCTTAGCAGCACCGCGTACGGTCTTAATTTTTGGCATCTTAATAACTTCCACTTCGCATTGTTAAATAAACGAAACATAGGCGAGCAAAACCTATGAGACCCGAAGGCTTCACAGATTTTGCTGCTTGAAGGCCTTACTGTTTCTTCTTAGGAGCGAGCACCATGATCATCTGGCGGCCTTCGATCTTCGTAGGGAAGGATTCGACTACTGCCAGTTCACTCAGATCGTCACGGACGCGGTTAAGCACTTCCATACCGATCTGTTGGTGGGCCATCTCACGACCGCGGAAACGCAGTGTGATCTTGGCCTTATCGCCATCTTCCAGAAAGCGAATCAGGCTGCGGAGTTTTACCTGATAATCGCCATCGTCGGTACCAGGACGGAATTTGATTTCCTTAACCTGGATAACTTTTTGCTTTTTCTTCTGTTCCTTAGAAGACTTACTCTTTTCATAAAGGAACTTGCCGTAGTCCATGATACGACAAACTGGCGGTTCGGCGTTAGGGCTGATTTCAACTAAATCTACTCCAGCTTCTTCAGCCTTTTCGATTGCTTCTCTCAGACTCACAATCCCCAGTTGCTCACCTTCCAGACCTGTTAAGCGAACTTCCTGGGCGCGAATCTCGCCATTGATACGATTCGGACGTGCCGTTTGAACTCGTTTTCCGCCTTTAATACCTTATTCCTCCAGTTGTTGAAGACTGCGGCTGCGAATCTCTTGTTGCAGCTTCTCAATCACTTCACTTACGTCCAGGCTGCCCAGGTCTTTACCACGGCGGGTGCGAACGGCCACTTTGCCTGCTTCCACCTCTTTATCACCACAGACCAACATATACGGGACACGACGTAAAGTGTGCTCGCGGATTTTAAAGCCAATCTTCTCATTTCTCAAGTCTGCTTTTACGCGAATGCCCGCATTTTGTAGTTTCTGCGTCAATTCTTTAACGTATTCAGACTGAGAATCGGTAATGTTCATCACTACAACCTGCACTGGCGCAAGCCAGGTTGGGAAGAAGCCGGCGAACTCTTCGGTCAGGATGCCGATGAAGCGCTCCAGAGAACCGAGGATAGCACGGTGAATCATTACCGGTACCTGACGCTCGTTGTCTTCGCCAACATAAGAGGCGCTTAAACGCTGCGGCAGGGAGAAGTCCAGCTGTACAGTACCGCACTGCCATGCACGATCGAGGCAGTCATACAGGGTAAATTCAATTTTCGGACCGTAGAATGCGCCCTCACCCAGCTGGTATTCGAACGGAATACCGTTCTCTTCCAGCGCAACGGCGAGATCCGCTTCTGCGCGATCCCAGGTCTCGTCGCTACCGATACGTTTTTCCGGACGCGTTGAGAGTTTGACGACGATCTTCTCGAAGCCAAAGGTGCTGTACATATCGTAGACCATACGAATACAGGCGTTAACTTCATCACGTACCTGATCTTCCGTACAGAAGATATGCGCATCATCCTGAGTAAAGCCACGAACACGCATCAGACCGTGCAGCGCACCTGATGGCTCATTACGGTGGCAGCTACCGAACTCTGCCATACGCAGCGGCAGGTCGCGGTAGGATTTCAGACCCTGGTTGAAGATCTGAACATGGCCCGGGCAGTTCATTGGCTTGATGCAGTATTCACGGTTCTCAGAAGAGGTAGTGAACATCGCATCTTTGTAGTTGTCCCAGTGGCCGGTTTTTTCCCACAGCACACGGTCCATCATGAACGGACCTTTCACTTCCTGATACTGGTACGCTTTCAGCTTGGAGCGCACGAACGTTTCCAGTTCACGGAAGATAGTCCAGCCGTCGTTATGCCAGAACACCATACCCGGTGCTTCTTCCTGCATATGGTACAGGTCAAGCTGCTTACCGATTTTACGGTGGTCACGTTTAGCCGCTTCTTCCAGGCGCTGGAGGTACGCGCTCAGGGCTTTTTTATCTGCCCACGCGGTACCATAAATACGCTGCAACATCTTGTTGTTGCTGTCGCCACGCCAGTAAGCACCTGCGATTTTCATCAGTTTAAAGTGATGGCAGAAGCGCATATTCGGCACGTGCGGCCCACGGCACATGTCGATGTATTCTTCGTGATGGTACAAGCCAGGCTTGTCATCATGAGAGATATTTTCATCAAGAATAGAGACTTTATAGCTCTCGCCACGCTTCACGAAGGTCTCACGCGCTTCGTGCCAGCTGACTTTCTTCTTAATGACGTCATAGTTGCTTTCGGCGAGCTCGTGCATACGTTTTTCGAGCGCGTCGATATCTTCCTGGGTCAGGGTATGGTCAAGGTCAACGTCGTAGTAGAAACCGTTGTCGATAACCGGGCCAATCGCCATTTTGGTGTTTGGCCACAGCTGTTTGATGGCATGACCTAACAGGTGCGCGCAGGAGTGACGAATGATTTCCAGACCTTCTTCGTCCTTCGCTGTGATGATAGACAGCTTCGCATCGTTTTCAATCAGGTCGGAGGCATCAACCAGCTCACCATTAACACGGCCAGCGATGGTCGCTTTCGCGAGTCCAGGACCGATGTCCAGGGCAACATCCATTGGGCTAACAGCGCGGTCGTAATGGCGTTGGCTGCCATCAGGAAGAGTAATTACAGGCATTTTATATCCTTATTTGCAGTGATGCCCCACACATAAGAGCATATACAAAGAAAATAATCGTGATTTGACAGTAGATTACGACACCATCTGACCAACAATCGTCAAATTGGCTCGTCATCATGCACCCACCGAAATCAGACAATGGCGGATTTACGGCAAGCCTTGCCATGTTAACACTAACAAAAGGGAGAATGCACCCTCTGCCGCCAGATTGATCCCTGGCACTTTCGCATGAATTTGCAGGGCGCAAATCCCAGGTGCTCGCATTCCCGAGATGCTGGGCTAATCTTGAACAGGTCCTTAAACCCAAAGGGGCATACGATGAATGTATCCAGTAGAACAGTTGTGATATTGAATATACTTTCAGCCACCGGTTTATTATTGATTCTCGCAGAGCGATTCCACTGGTTCTGACCCAGACCGTGCTGTGGCATAACCTGACGGAGCCGGGAAGCGGTATTTCCTCTCGTTTTTGATAGACTCCCCACATCAATGGACAAGGATGCAGGTTATGCCAACAAAACGATTTGCCGTAAAACACTGGAAAATGGTACTGGTGCTGATCGCTATCTGCGGTGCAATGTTGCTGTTACGTTGGGCGGCGATGATTTGGGGCTAAGACATTCCTGAACGTAAAAAAGCGGGTCGATAACGTTATCGACCCGCTTAAATTACATCTTATAGCCCAGAGAAATCGTGGTTCTGCGGTCGGTATGGTCCGGTGCAGTTTCTGGAGGTGATGAATTCCAGGTCACGTTGTAGGCCACTTTCAGACCAAAGTGTTCGTTGATGGCTACGTTCAGCGCAGTCTCAGAGTTCAGCGTGGTATCGTCGGCACCAAACACAGACACACCCTCGGTAAATTTGGTGTTATCAGTCATCTGCCAGGCGTAAGTGCCGGATGCATAGCCGAGTGGCTGGGTTTTGGTTTCACCGTCGGTGAATTCGTCATACCGGACACCCGGACCGAATTCAAAACGGAAGCTGTGAACAGGCCCGTTCAGGAACTGACGACCATAACCCGTAGTGAACACATCGCGCTGGCGATACCCGTTGTAACGGTCGGTTAACCAGCTTGCCTGACCAAACAGGTAGTCATAGTCGGTCATGTTGTAACGGCTACGTCCGCCTACCGCATACTTCTCGGAAGAACGTTCGTCGTTAGCGGAGGTGTTACTGGCATTTCCCCACAGCGACCAGGCGGTAGAGCTACCGTACCAGGTCAGGGTACTGTCTGCCGTCAGAGAGGAGCTTTTCGTGTTACCGGATTGTGCCAGATACCCTGCGTTCAGGTTACCTTCAAAGGGTTTCTTCGCGGTGGTGGGATCGTCCATGACAGTAAAAACGGTATCATCGGCGGCCGCATTCATTGACGCAAACACGCCACCCGCCAGCATCAGTGCAGCGGGTACTGTCTTCAAAAGCTTCATTTTATTAAGGAGTCCGTACAACAAAAAAAGAGACCGTCACGGTCCCGGAAACTTTCTTGAGGCTCAACGACAAGGCGTCCAGAGAAAGGTAACAAATTATAAAAAGGCGCAAATAACATAGCAACGTTTTCTTATTTCATTTTTTGAATAAGAACGATCCCAAAAAGACTTTTATTGTATAAAACAAATCCCCCGCTTCTTTCCGTATTCATTTTTAAAATCATACTGTTATTTACATTGCCTTCTTGCCAATCGGTGCCAGACTTAACGTAACCCATACTAAAAGGAGGTAATAATGGTTTCTATTTATACGCTGACGCTCTCTCCTTCTCTTGATTCTGCGACGCTGACGCCACAGATTTACCCGGAAGGTAAACTACGCTGTAGCACCCCGGTGTTTGAGCCTGGCGGCGGTGGAATCAACGTGGCGCGAGCCATTACCCACCTCGGTGGCAAAGCGACAGCGATTTTCCCCGCGGGGGGAGCCACCGGTGAGCACCTGGTTTCTTTGCTGGCAGAGGAAAACGTTGCTGTGGAAACGGTCCACGCCAAAGACTGGACGCGACAAAACCTGCACGTTCAGGTGGATTCCAGCGGCGAGCAGTACCGTTTTGTCATGCCAGGGGCAAAGTTGAGTGACGATGAGTTTCGTCAACTTGAAGAGAAAGTGCTGGCGATTGAAAACGGTGCCTTACTCGTTATCAGCGGCAGTCTGCCACCCGGCGTCAGCACGGAAAAACTGACGTCGCTCATTCGCGCAGCACAACAGCGCGGTATCCGCTGCATTGTCGACAGTTCTGGAGAAGCGCTACGCGCCGCCTTAGAGCCGGGCAACCTTGAGCTGGTGAAACCCAACCAAAAAGAGTTAAGCGCGCTGGTCAACCGCGAGCTAACCCAGCCTGATGACGTTCGTACCGCCGCACAGGAGCTGGTGCGCAGCGGCAAAGCACGACGCGTCGTGGTTTCGCTTGGCCCTCAGGGGGCGCTGGGCGTGGATGAAACGGGTTCCGTTCAGGTTGTCCCACCGCCGATGAAAAGCCAGAGTACCGTGGGCGCTGGCGACAGCATGGTCGGTGCGATGGCGCTGAAACTGGCGCAGGGCGCAACACTGCTGGAGATGACACGCTACGGCGTGGCGGCGGGTAGCGCCGCCACCATTAACCAGGGTACGCGTTTGTGTTCACTCGCCGAGACGCAAAAAATCGTCGATTATCTGTCGCGACATTAACCCCCGTTCCCCTTCTTTAATGAAGGGGACGTGCTCTTCATAGTCGCCAAACGCAAACTATCGACTATGCTAAGAAAACTTTCATGATAACAATGAGGTGAATTATGAGCAGCGGTGACATCATTCGCTACGTCGTTACCATTCATATTCATGAAGCATCATTGACCGAACTCAATGAACTCAACAACACCTTTACCCGGGCCAATTTCCTGCTGACGCTTACGGATGATGACGGCAATATTCATGATTTAGGTACGCTCACATTTGGCCTGATTAGCGCCCTCAGCGAAGAAGAGATCCACGCGCTGGCAAACAGTCTGGTCGAAAGTGTTACCGACAAGCATGCTGAAACCGATGTAGAAACCTGGGAACGCTGGCAAAAAAAGGAACAATAAGTGCCCTGCATGAATTTAAACCGCTCAGGTGTGCGTTAGTTCGTATTTTTTTACCGCAATTTTGCGCTAACTTTATGATCTGGCAGACAACATGGGAGAGACATCATGTGGCAGGCTATCAGTCATCTTTTAAGCGAGCAACTGGGTGAAGGTGAAATTGAACTGCGTAACGAACTGCCAGGCGGAGAGATCCACGCCGCATGGCATTTACGCTACGCAGGACGCGATCTTTTCGTGAAATGCGATGAGCGGGAGTTACTCCCTATCTTCACCGCTGAAGCCGACCAGCTGGAGCTGTTATCGCGCAGTAAAACGGTCACCGTTCCTCAGGTCTGGGCCGTCGGCAGCGACCGCGATTACAGTTTTCTGGTCATGGAATACCTTCCTGCCCGCCCCCTGGATGCCCACAACGCGTTCATTCTTGGGCAACAGTTAGCACGTCTCCACCAATGGAGCGACCAGCCGCAGTTTGGCCTCGATTTTGATAACGACCTCTCCACTACCCCGCAGCCGAATACCTGGCAGCGCCGCTGGTCGACCTTTTTCTCCGAACAACGTATTGGCTGGCAACTGGAACTGGCCGCAGAAAAAGGGCTGGAGTTTGGCAATATCGACGCCATTGTCGAACACGTGCAACAACGTCTTGCTTCGCACCAGCCTCAGCCTTCGCTGTTGCACGGTGATTTGTGGTCAGGAAACTGCGCGCTGGGGCCAAATGGTCCGTTTATCTTCGATCCAGCCTGTTACTGGGGCGACCGGGAGTGCGACCTTGCTATGCTGCCACTGCATCCTGAACAACCGCCACAGATTTACGACGGATATCAGTCTGTTTCGCCCCTGCCGCAGGATTTCCTTGAGCGTCAGCCGGTGTACCAGCTGTACACCCTGATTAACCGTGCCATTCTGTTTGGTGGTGAGCATCTCGTGCAGGCGCAACGCGCGCTTGAACGCATGCTGGCGGCATAATGACAAAACGGGGTGGCATGACGCCCCCCTATTTCATTACAAAAAGCCCAGCAGAGAGAAGAAGAAGTACCCCGCCACAATGATGATGACCGGCAGGATATAAAGCGGGAAAATTTGCAGGAAAATGGTGTGACGCGGAACCATGATGCGGGATTCAATCTGTTCGCGGCTCATCCCTTCTGCACCTTTGGCCTGCTCAAGAATCAGCTGGTCTTCCACCCCTTCACGTAAAAACCGTGTCTGGCGGCTCATTCTCGCCCCTGATGCCTGTAATGCCATTGCGATAAAGATCAGCGCGTAGATAACCCAGAACCCGACATTAAGCTGCTGATGAAAATCCGGCGTTGGCGAATTAAACCAGAAGACGTTTAAAAAAGGCGTATTGAAACGCATCATCTCGATCATGACATGTGCAAAATCAAGCATTACCGCATTGATACCCGGCTGCTTTTCGCTGTGATCGTACATAAATTTGAGCACTGAAATCAGCGTGGAAATGACGGCCGGGATAAAAATCACCCAGCCAGCAACACGTTTTAAGACAGCAATGCGTCCAGCTTGTTGATACGTCATCAGTTCCCCTTCCAAAAGACGCGTTATTTGTGCCTAAGTCTACCTGCTGACCATCATTTTCGCCCGTTCTTTAAAGGCAATATGCTAAATTGCAGAGTGTACTTAGCATTTATACCCTAAAGAATTCGGGTATATCGTCTGTCGAACACCTTAGCCAGGGAGACATTGTGATGTCGACACCGCGCCAGATTGTTGCCGCTATTTTTGACATGGATGGATTACTGATTGATTCCGAGCCGCTGTGGGATCGGGCCGAACTGGACGTCATGGCCAGCCTGGGCGTCGATATCAGTCGTCGGAATGAACTGCCGGATACGCTGGGCCTGCGCATCGATATGGTGGTTGAACTTTGGTATGCCCACCAGCCGTGGGTTGGCCCCAATCACGGCGAAGTTACCGCACGCATTATCAACCGCGCCATTGCGCTGGTTGAAGAGTACAAACCGCTTCTGCCCGGCGTGCGTGAAGCGGTAGCCCTGTGTAAAGCTCAGGGGATGAAGGTTGGACTGGCCTCCGCCTCCCCACTGCATATGCTGGAAAAAGTGCTCACCCTGTTTGAGCTGCGTGACAGTTTCGATGCCCTGGCCTCAGCCGAAACGCTGCCCTATAGCAAACCCCACCCGCAGGTCTATATGGACTGCGCAGCGAAGCTGGGTCTTGATCCGCTGGTATGCGTGGCGCTGGAAGATTCCGTTAACGGCATGGTGGCATCAAAAGCCGCGCGCATGCGCTCCATTGTGGTACCCGCCGAAGAAGGCCGTCACGACCCCCGTTTTGCACTTGCCGACGTGAAGCTCACCTCGCTGGCCAATCTGACGGTGCAACATTTGCGCGGTGAATAAGTAATATTCCAGTCTCGGAGGCGCGTATGACGCCGGGATAGTCGGTATCCTGCGCCCTCTGACACCCGTTTGTGACAAAGAGTTACACCGTCACCTCTTCCGCCTACTGTACAAAAACCCTATACTGTATGAATTGACAGTTTCCTGGGTTTTATCATGACGGCGGAAGGCCACCTGCTTTTTTCTATCGCGTGCGCAGTATTTGCCAAAAACGCTGAACTTACCCCCGTGCTGGCACAAGGGGACTGGTGGCATATTGTCCCTTCGGCCGTGTTGACCTGCCTGTTGCCCGATATTGATCATCCAAAATCATTCCTCGGGCAACGCTTGAAGTGGGTGTCGAAGCCCATCGCCCGCGCATTCGGCCATCGTGGGTTTACCCACAGCCTGCTGGCTGTCTTCGGCCTGCTCACGCTTTTCTATTTAAAGGTTCCTGAAAGCTGGATAGTCCCCGCCGATGCCATCCAGGGGATGGTGCTGGGTTATTTGAGCCATATTCTGGCCGATATGCTGACGCCTGCGGGCGTGCCACTACTCTGGCCATGCCGCTGGCGTTTCCGCCTGCCTATTCTCGCCCCTCAGAAAGGTAACCAGCTTGAGCGCGTTTTGTGCATGGCGCTGTTCGCTTATGCCGTCTGGATGCCCCAAACATTGCCCGAAAATAGTGCAGTCCGCTGGTCATCGCAGATGATCAATTCGCTGCAATTTCAGTTCGATCGTTTTATTAATCACCAGACAGAACATTAAACCAGCAAAATAATCGCATTTGTCATAACCCATTCCATTTGGATATAAGCGCGACATCACACTTCTGCTAACCTTGCGCCAACAGGCTCGGGAAAACCGACCACATAATAAATCAGGAGAACGGGGATGAATTTTCCACTCATCGCGAACGTTGTTGTGTTCGTTGTATTGCTATTGCTTCTGGCCCAGACACGCCACACACAGTGGAGTCTGGCGAAGAAAGTGCTGGCGGGTCTGGGCACAGGTGTTGTATTTGGTCTGGCATTACAGGCGATTTATGGCTCTGATAATCCGGTACTGAAAGATTCCATTCAGTGGTTTAATGTCGTCGGTAACGGCTACGTGCAACTGCTGCAGATGATCGTTATGCCGCTGGTGTTTGCCTCTATTCTGAGCGCCGTTGCCCGTCTGCATAATGCCACTCAGCTGGGTAAAATCAGCTTCCTGACCATTGGTACGCTGCTGTTCACCACCCTTATCGCCGCACTGGTCGGTGTGCTGGTCACCAACCTGTTTGGTCTGACTGCCGAAGGTCTGGTGCAAGGGTCTGCTGAAACGGCGCGTCTGGCGGCTATTCAGTCTAACTACGTCGGTAAAGTTGCCGATCTGACCGTGCCGCAAATGCTGCTCTCCTTCATTCCGAAGAACCCGTTTGCAGACCTGACCGGTGCAAGCCCAACCTCCATTATCAGCGTGGTGATCTTCGCAGCGTTCCTGGGTGTGGCTGCGCTGAAGCTGCTGAAAGACGATGCACCGAAGGGGCAGCGTGTTCTGACGGCGATTGATACCCTGCAAAGCTGGGTGATGAAACTGGTTCGTCTGGTGATGCAGTTAACGCCATACGGCGTGCTGGCACTGATGACCAAAGTGGTTGCGGGTTCAAACCTGCAGGACATCATCAAGCTGGGTAGCTTTGTGATTGCCTCTTACCTGGGTCTGGGCATCATGTTTGTGGTTCACGGCATCCTGCTGGGTGTGAACGGCATTAGCCCACTGAAATACTTCCGTAAAGTCTGGCCGGTACTGACCTTCGCGTTCACCAGCCGTTCCAGTGCGGCCTCTATTCCGCTGAACGTCGAAGCGCAGACTCGTCGTCTGGGTGTACCAGAATCTATCGCCAGCTTCTCAGCCTCCTTTGGTGCAACCATTGGTCAGAACGGCTGTGCGGGTCTCTACCCGGCGATGCTGGCCGTGATGGTTGCCCCGACGGTGGGTATCAACCCGCTGGATCCAGTCTGGATTGCCACCCTGGTCGGTATTGTTACCGTAAGCTCCGCAGGCGTGGCGGGTGTTGGCGGTGGCGCGACCTTCGCAGCATTGATTGTCCTGCCTGCACTGGGCCTGCCGGTAACGCTGGTTGCTCTGCTTATCTCTGTTGAACCACTGATCGACATGGGTCGTACCGCCCTGAATGTCAGCGGCTCCATGACGGCCGGTACGCTAACCAGCCAGTGGCTGAAGCAGACCGATAAAGCCGTACTGGAAAGTGAAGACGACGCTGAACTGGCGCACCGTTAATCCACTTCTGAAATAAAAAAACCGCCTGAGGGCGGTTTTTTTATGACTGTTATTCTTCAACATCACCATCCTGACGGATTTGCATTGCCCAGCGCTGCGCCGATTCCGGCACCGTGAAGGCAGGCGAACGGCGAAAGTGTTCACCTGCCAGCACGAAGGCCACATATTTGCCACGCAACTGCCAGACATCGCGAAAACCATCCACTTTCAGGGCGTGTTCAGGCGGAGCGGGCTCAACGCGGGGCACGTAGCTAATCACAGGGCGATTTTGTTGACGAAGTGGTTTCATAAGCGACGGGTTCACTAAAGCAAATTCTGACAGCAGGAAATTCCTATCATAGCCGATTCCGTCCCCACACGTCGCGCCTTCCATGCGGTATGCCGCCTCTTTCACGAAACCACCAGGCTGAAAACGTTCAGTTTATCCGCAACGACGCCGTACTTCAGTAAAAAAGCCGGGTGACGACTTAACCTCACCCGGCCTGCGATACCAACAATAACGGCACGTTTTATCAAAGATCCCCAAACGTTCCCAGACGATAGCCACGTTCCGCAATGGCATATTTCAGCGATGCCGACGTCAGCACATCCAGTTCCGCCAGACGCGGCCAGCAGTAGGCGCTTTTACGCACGGTATTATCGACAAACGCCGGGTGCGCCATCACTTCCAGCGACTTTTCACCACGCGCGGCTGAATCATCCAGCACCTGCAGGAACAGCGCTTCGCTGATCACTTCACCGTAAAACGCGCTGCTGAATCCCTCCGTTGTCGGCACAGAGAAGAACGACAGCCCGTGCAGCGCCTGCACTTCACGATCCACGCGCATCGCTACCCCTTTTCGTTGCGCAAACTCCGCGACGATGGGGAAAATCGCCGGGATCATATGCACATGGTGATGGCTGTCGATGTGTGTCGGTTCACGGCCAAACACATCAACAAAGCGGTTGAACTGACAATCCAGCTCGCGGGTAATCTCTTCAAGCGGCAGAGCGTCCTGCCCGGCCAGTTCCCAAATCCATTTCCCCAACTGTCCACCGCGCGTCAGCCCGGGCATGGGTGAAAGCGGCATCCCAAGCGTCAGCACAAAGTGCATGCCGACACCAAGCTCCGGGGTTTCACGGCTCAACAACGCCGCATGCTCAACCGCATCACCATTAATTAATGCCGTTGTTGAGGTCACTACGCCCCGGCGACAGGCTTCAATAATGCCGTAGTTCTGCCCTTTCGACAGGCCAAAATCATCGGCATTTACGATCAGCAGGTTTTCCATCGCACATCCTCTTAACGGTGTTTGAACTTCAGTTTCTCAACCGTCGCAGCAAAGTTTGGTAGCCATTTTTCATGCGCCAGGATCATCTCACTCGCCAGTTGCTCCGCGTCGCGGTCGGAATGCACCAGCGGACTGAGGTTTAGCGCCAGCAGGACATCATTCAGCTCACCGCTCAGCGCCGCATTGCTTGCCGCAATTTCAAACCCTTTGATGGTGTGGATGAGGCCCATCACTTTGTCATCAAAGTGAGTAATACGCGAATGCGGTTTGGCCCCCTCGCGGCCCAGAATGCAGGTCATCTCAACGGCCCAGTCGGCCGGGATGTTATCAATGTGTCCATGATGCGGCACGTTAACGTAGTGTTCAGCCTGCTTGTCGTTGTAAATGGCGTTGATCACCTCGCACGCCGCGTCCGAATAGTACGCCCCACCACGCTGCTCCAGCTCTTTCGGTTTGACGTTCAGGTTCGGATCTTTATATAAATCAAACAGCTGCTTTTCAACTTTCTGCACGACCTGAGCACGCGCGCCACCTTTATAGTATTCACCCATTTCGATGGCCAGCATCTCTTTCTGCTTGAAGTAGTAAAGCAGATACGAGCACGGCAGCAGGTTCAGGGAGCGGATCAGCCCTTCGCTGAACGGCAGGTCGAAGATGTTTTTCACAGAAGCGGCCGTCAGGCGGCCAGACGCCACGCCGTCGAGCAGCTCGGCAAAGCGCGATTTACCGTTCACCATCACATCTTTGATAAACACCATGTGGTTCAGACCGAACAGGTCGATGGAGAGATCGTCTTTGTCGGTCAGCTCCAGCACATCGCGGATAAACATCTTCATCCCAATCGGAATATTACACACGCCGATAAAGCGTTTGAAACTGGTGTGGCGGTAGACCGCTTCGGTCACCATTCCTGCCGGGTTGGTAAAGTTAATCACCCACGCGTTCGGGCAGATCTCTTCCACGTCTTTGATGATATCGAACACCACCGGAATGGTACGCAGACCTTTAAACAGGCCGCCCGCTCCGTTGGTTTCCTGGCCCAGATAACCGTGGCTCAGCGGAATACGCTCGTCCAGCTCACGCGCTTTCAGCTGGCCGACGCGCAGCTGCGTGGTCACGAAGTCGGCATCTTTCAGCGCCAGACGGCGATCCAGGGTTTTATGCACGGTTAACGGGACACCGGCTTTCTCAACCATGCGTTTGCACAGGTCGAAAATAATATTCAGCTTCTCTTGCCCTTCCTCAACGTCCACCAGCCATAATTCACTCACCGGTAATTCATGATAACGTTTCAGAAAACCTTCCAGTAATTCCGGGGTATAACTGCTGCCGCCGCCAATGGTTACGACTTTTAATTTCTGTTGCATGATATCTCCCTTAGCGTATCAGGTTAACCGCCTGCAAGGTATAGCGTTCTCTTCCCGCTATTTGGGCAAGCGTTTAAGTCAATAGTCATGGCGGATATAACCGCCAAAAGTTAATTAATTACCGTCAAATTCTTTCGGTAACTGTTCGGTGTGAATGAGGTAAATTTCTTAAAGGTTTTAATAAACAGGCTGGGACTGCTGTAACCTGACTCATAAGCAATGTCGGTCACGGAGTAGTTGGTAATTTCCAGCTGTTTTTTGGCAAAATTAATGCGGATTTCATTAATGATCTGCACGGGTGTTTTTCGATAATAACGCTGAGTGGCACGGGTTAAATATTCCTGCGACTTACCCGACAGCGAAACCATATTTTCCAGTGCGTTATCACTGAACTGCCCTTTGTCATGCATCAGCTCAACGGTGCTACGGAGCCATTGCGGGATATCGTCAATTACCTGTTGTTCTTCACGGTGATGGCGAAGACGGTTCATCACGTAGAATGTCACGGTTTCAATAAACTCATCGAACTCATTGTCGCGGAAGTTAAGCGAGGCTATAACCGTTTCGATCCAGGTCATAAACTCATTTTTGACGCGATACACCTGTGACGCCACAAAGCAGAACGGGACCAGCGGCAGATAGTGTTTCTCAAAGAAGCGCTTACTGACACCCACATTAAGAATGCGGGTGGCACCAAATTCATAAAAGCTCTGGTGATAGGACCCCATCGGCAGGAAGACAAAGTCACCGCGCTCCAGCAGAACGCGCTTGCCGTTAATCTCCTGGTAGTAGCGGCCAGTCAGAACAATCGTGAACTCGTAGTAGTCATGCTGATGCAGACCGCTGGCGCTCTCCGTCTTGTTGTAGATAACCACGTGAAAATTCTTGCCATTAAACAGTTGCTGCTCAAGTGCGGTTTTAATTTCCATCGTGCTGACCTCCTGCTACTGAATCTGACTTACTGTATCTTTTCGTGAAGCTCGATTAACTCCGCCACCAGCTCACGTGCCAGCATGGAGGTCATCAGGTGATCCTGGGCATGCACCAGCACCAGGCTGACCTTCATCTTCCCTTCGCCTTGATCACCTTCAATCAGTTTTGTCTGCACGAGGTGAGCTTCATTCAGCGCGGTACGGGACTGCTCCATCATGGTTTTCGCTGCCGCGAAATCACCCTGTTTGGCCTGCCGAAGCGCGGCATACGCCAGGCTGCGCGCCTGACCGGAATTGATGATAAGGCCCATCACGACTTCTTCTAAATCATTCTCTGCGCTTTCTTCGGCAACGATACTATCCAAATCTAACATCTTTTAGCTCCTTTTCACTGGCGCGGGTTGCCCCGCGCCGTACAATTTTAGAATTTCAGTGAGAGGGCAATATCCTCTTCGCTCTCTTCTTCATCGATAATGGTTGCAGCTTTGTTCGCAATCGCCACGAATGGCATGTAGAGCATTGTCGAAATCCCGAGGTTGAATATCGCCAGCAGGAAGGCGGCTACGCTACCGTTAGTGTTGAAGAACGCGCCCAGACCCGCCGGCATTGTCCACGGTGCAATGTTGGTGATTGGCGGGATAATTCCCAGGTAATACGCCGTCAGGGTAATCGCGGCCAGCAGCGGCTGAATCAGGATGAACGGGATGAACATTACCGGGTTCATGATGATTGGCAGACCAAACAGGATCGGTTCGTTAATCTGGAAGATGCCTGATGGCAGCGCCAGCTTCGCAACCTGGCGATAGTCAGCACGACGAGAGACAATAAAGACCGCGATGATCAGACCCAGCGTCGCCCCGGTACCCCCCAGGAAGATATAGGAATCAAGCATCGGCTTCGCCCACACATGGAAGGTTTTACCGGCTGCCAGCGCCGCATCAACGGAACCGTACTGCTGGTAAAGCGCAACGTTTTCCAGTGCCCACGGGGTCATAATACCGCTGTCCAGCGCTGCCAGTGCCAGTGAACCATGCACGCCGAAGAACCACAGCAGGGAGGTAAAAATCACATACGCCCAACCGACCACTCCACCCATTGACGCCAGCGGCGTAGAGATAGAGTCCATGATGATCTGGTGGAAGTTTGTGCCCCAGTGAGAGAGCGCCCAGGCAATAATCCCCATGATGGAGAGAATAATGAAGCCTGGAATCAACGCGGAAAATGAACGAGAAACGGAAGCGGGTACGCTGTCCGGCAAACGGATCACCCAGTTGCGACGGATAATAAAGGTGAACATTTCGGCAACCACCAGACCGATAACAATACCGGAAATAATGTTTGCCCCACCCAGCCAGTTGGCACCGACTGCGTAAGCCTCACCCACGCTATAAGGCGTTACGGTCATAAAAGCGGCGACGGATAATAACCCCGCAGCCAGCGGATCAACTTTACGCTCTTCTGCCAGCGCCATCCCAATAAAGAAAGGGGCCATCAGCGACATAATACCCAACGTACCGTTGTATACGTTGCCGCCGATGGCTTTAAAACCATTAAGGGTTTCAATAGTGGAAGCGTCTAACCGAATTCCTAATGAATAAAAGAAGGAACCTTCACCAAAGCTCAGAAAAACGTTGTTAATTAAAACGAACATTGCCCCGGCCAGCGTCAACGGCATTAATTTAATAAAACCGTTTTTGATGGCATTAACGTGAGGCTGCTTTCCTATTTTAACAGCAAAAGGAAGGAGTACCTTTTCAAGTGAAGCGATGACTTTACTCATAGGAAAATACCCTTAAATGCCGCAACGAGGGTTACGGCGTATTGTGTGTGAAATTACTCTTTGACGGGAAAAATAAAAAATTAATTTGCAGCTCTTTTAATCGCTGCAACGGCAGCTTTTAATACACCTAAACCATCAATTTTGCCGTACAGCGCAGAGTCGATCACTTCGACAGGCTTATTGGGTAACAAGCGCTGGATTTCCGGCAACATATAAGCGATTTGTGGCCCCAGTAATACGACATCGGCCGTCTGTCCCTTTTCGCCCGCCAGCGTTTCTGGAAACGCTTCAATCACCACAGGGACTTCATACTTTTCGGCCTGCGTACGCATCTTTGACACCAGCAGTGAAGTTGACATGCCCGCTGAACAGAACAGATAGATATGTTTCTTTTCCATAGTCATTTCCCTCTTGTATGACTACCTGCCGTCGCGCTATCACTCGACTCGCTGTCCTGGCTGACAGGTAGTTTGTTCGCTATTGTTTATCGTTGAAGTGAGTATACGGCATGGTACAAGGAGGGGATAATTCTGAACAGACTCAAATTGTCTCTGGTTGACCTGGCTTGTTGACTACCTTCACATTTCAGGTAAATAATTCGCGCAAATAAATAAGATTTACGTATGTATAAAAAAACCGGCACGCAGGCCGGTTTGTTAACATTCTCAGGCTAGCAGGGTTATTTCGCCTTAGCCGCCTGCGGATCGGTATCGTACTCGGCGCAGGTCTGGTAACCCGAATTGATCACGTGTCCAGTATCGTCCAGCGCGACAAAGTAGGTTTCAGCCTTACCATCTCGTTGACCCAGGATATAGGTCTGACACGTACCACGCGCATGAATCATCGTGATTTCAGACGATGGTTTACCGGCAATCGCGGCGACCTGCGAGCGTGTCATCCCTTTTTTGACGTCTTTAACCACAGGTTGTGTGAACTGATCTTTGGTGCGATCGTAAGCTGTACACCCTGCCAGCATAGTCAGAACCGCCGCTGCACCCAGAATTCCTGCTATGTTCTTGTTCATTTCCCGTCCTCTTGTTTATCAACGCGTTACCTAAGCATGGAATAAAAAGTACTATTGTTCAACTTTGCGGGTTATGCCAGATGAATTTTGGAAAATTCCAGTAAAACAGCGATAAGCTGCTAAATCGCCGTAATTTAACCCACTCGAAACTGTGATCCTTGTCGTTTTACGCCCGAAGAGTTAGCTTTAACAGATCATACTTTCTGTTTCGTTCTGCATAGGGAGGGCGTCATGGCTCTGCAACAAGAAATTATTCAGGCGCTGGGCGCAAAACCAGCAGTAGACGCAAATGAAGAGATCCGTCGAAGCGTCGACTTTTTAAAATCCTATTTGAAAACCTATCCCTTTCTGAAGTCGCTGGTGCTGGGTATCAGTGGGGGTCAGGACTCCACGCTGACCGGCAAGCTGTGTCAGATGGCCATTTCCGAACGGCGTGAAGAGACCGGCGATGAAACGTTGCAGTTTATCGCGGTACGCCTTCCTTATGGTGTGCAAGCAGACGAGCAGGATTGCCAGGATGCGATCGAGTTTATCCAGCCAGACCGCGTCCTTACCGTGAATATCAAAGGTTCAGTGCTGGCGAGTGAGCAGGCACTGCGTGAGGCAGGTATTGAGCTGAGCGATTTTGTCCGTGGCAACGAAAAAGCCCGCGAACGCATGAAAGCGCAATACAGCATTGCGGGAATGACCAAAGGCGTTGTCGTGGGTACCGACCATGCGGCTGAAGCGATCACGGGGTTCTTCACCAAGTACGGCGACGGGGGCACTGATATCAACCCGATCTTCCGTCTGAACAAACGTCAGGGGAAGCAGTTGCTTGCCACGCTGGGCTGCCCGGAACATCTTTATAAGAAAGCGCCAACGGCCGATCTGGAAGACGATCGCCCTTCCCTGCCGGATGAAGCCGCGCTGGGCGTCACTTACGACAACATTGATGATTACCTGGAAGGTAAAAAACTGGATGAAGGTACCGCGAAGATCATTGAGGGCTGGTATCTGAAAACCGAACACAAACGCCGTCCACCGATCACCGTGTTTGATGATTTCTGGAAGAGATAATCGTCTGTGATGATTGCGGGTGGCGGTCCATAGCAGGCCGCCATCCGGTACAAGGAACAGCCTGAACGATTGCTCAGTGGCCGGGTAGCCAGGTAATTTCGCTGAACAGTAACGTTCCTTTCGACTCCAGCAAACGGAGAGTATGCGTTCCTTCCTCCCAGCTTGCACCCTGATCGGCCGTCAGCAATTTTTCGCCAAGCTGCCACGCGCCGCTTAACACCAGAACCACGCCACCGCGTGAGCCAAAGGTGGTAAACGTGCGGTCAGCAACGCGGACTTTCGCCTGACAGCAGTCCCGCCGGGTCATAATATTGAAGTCCATCGACATCTTCCCGTCGGTAAGCAGCGCTTTCACCGGTAGATCGCCCGAAAAACTAAAAGGCTGGTGATGCTTCAGGGTATGGCAAAACGCCTTACCGGCATCCAGCGTTACCTCTCCCCCTTCCAGCAAGGCGATCACCCGATCGACGCCGGGGAACGAAGAGAATTCGCCATTACTGGCAATGGAGGCAATGCTGGCGCGCCAGAAAAAATCACGCGTCGCGGGAGGAAAACAACAAATTTCACGAGTCTCGCCAGCACCATTGCGCCAGAGACTGACCGGCATTTTACGGATATCAAAAAACTCCATCACCACTCCTGAAAGGCACAGCATGCGCCTGGGCAAGGATATCGCTATCGTTGCTGTCTTGTTTGTTATCGTTGGGTACTCACAGACGTATTATCGGCAACAGAACAGGCAGGCCTTAGCTGGATGCGAATAAAAATTCTAACACCATGACTCTGCTATACATTCTCTGAAGCGACTACAGGAGGATACCGCGCTTATGGCGGCAGGCAAGAGGGATAAAAGAAAAAACCGCCGGCCCTGTCCACAGCGATTGCGCTTTTGTGGACAGGATCCCGGCGGTCTTAAGATGTTGAACCGATTATTCGGTTGGTGCAGGCATTTTACCTTCCAGCGCCGGACGTTCTGTCAGACGCTTCTCAAAATTGGCATTAAATTGTTTTTTCTGTTCAGGGGTCAGAATGTTGTAGATCTTGTTCTGGGTTTCCATGTGAGCCAGCATGCGGGCTTTATTCTGCTCAGCCATTTTGTCGATTTGCGCTTCGGCTTTTGCCTTATCGAAGCTGTCGCTGGCAATGATGTCATGCATCGCGCGGCGCTCTTCCAGCGAAGGACGTTTCATCTGGTCACGCTGGCTTTTCATGATGTCGCGCACCTGCTGCTTCTGCGCATCGGTCAGGTTCAGACCTTTAAACATCATGTCGTGGTTCATACCCGGCATGCCCTGATGATGCATCATCATTTTGCCTGACAGCGGCGCGGCAGGGGTGGTGGTTGCGGTATCTGCGGCGAACGCCATGCTGGTAGCGCCCAGAGCCAGGGTAGAAGCAACAAACAGTGCAGTTAACTTACGCATAATTTATTTCCTTACTTTCAGTTATTCTTCGGCGCTATGCCGTGTTGACGAGATTAACTTTACAAGGTTTAGCGTCAATTAGTCAGAGCATTGGTAAAGCAATGAAAGTGTAAAAAACACTTTATCGCCAATTATGGAGAAATTAAGAATAAAACGTGGAGAGTTGAAACAAAAAAATATTCAATATGATGATTTTAAAGAAATTATGAGAGAGTATAGCGAAGCAATGCTTATTTTGAAAGCAATCACCCAGGAATAATCTGTAAAAACTCGCTAAGCGCTTTATTTGCGAAGAAAATAAGTTTTTGGCGAAAATAGAAATGATAACTCATACGATTTGCCCCTCTTTCCACAAAAGGGGCAAACCGGCTCAGCTCATTTTTTCCAGCATCAACCCGGCTCTCAGCCCAAACGCGACGGAAGGGTTCGGGAACAGGACATACTCCGTGGCTTTCTGCACCTCATAGCGCTCATCACCGTCCTCTGCCAGCAATACCCCCTGGCGGAATGGCGTGAAGTTCAGCGTATGTGCCGCCATGTGAAGAAGGAAGGCATCGCTGCGGCGCGTGATCTGTTGTACAACCCGATAACGCTCAACGGGTTCATGTGCGTGCTCAGGCGCAGTTCCGCCCAGCAGCGCCCGAAGCGCAAGATGCGTAGGTGCAAAGCGCGTGAGATCGTTCTGCCCAAATGGCAGTGCTTTTCCCAGCTCCAGCGTGCAGGCCAGCGCCCCGAAATGTTCGCAGGTAAAATGGGTGAACGTTCCTCCCGGTGACTGATGGAATACCAGCGCTTCCAGACCCGCATCACCCAGCCAGCTCAGGAACGTTTCATCCCACGGCTGATGACGCTGCGGTAAAACACCAAAGCGTACATGGTATGACGCCCGGATCGCCGTATGCAGATCAAGATGCCAGCGGTCTGGCCCAGCGGTGGCAAAAAACGTGGCCACCACCTTCTCCAGCCACTGCGCGCGCACCGTTTCGTCACCCTGCGGGAACTGCGACCAGCGGCCACCGAACATCCGGTTAATATCACTCACCAGATAACGCTTATTTTGCGCCAGCGCAGGTGGATTCCCGAGCACCACCAGCAGACGGCATTGCAGGGTGATATCACCGCGATACAATGCGCGCAACAGCAGGTCGACAATCTCAACGGGTGCAGTTTCGTTACCGTGAATGCCGGTTGAAAGCAGAAGCGACAGCGTATACTTCCCGGATGGCGTCAGCTCAAGCACTCCGCGCCCCAGCCACCGCCAGTGGAATGAGGGGCCTTCCCCCTCAGCCTGCTCAGGCATGTCGTCTGCCAGCGTCAGCGCCAGTAAATTTTCCATATCCTCTCCTTTAGCGCTGGAACGGATAAACCGACCCCAGCTGCAGGATCGTCGTTAACGCATCCAGCGCCTCGCGGCCTTCACGCAGCAGCTGCGGGTCGACCAGATCGGCCTGCGTTAATCTGTCGCGATAGTAACGATCCACCCAGTCATTCAGGGTATTAAAGAGCGTATCGTTCATCATGACGGCAGGATTCACCGCCTGCATTTCATTCTGCGTCAACACCACGCGCAGGCGTAAACACGCCGGGCCACCGCCGTTTGCCATACTTTCGCGCAGGTCAAACACGCGCAGTTCGTCAATCGGGTTATCGGCTTTCACCAGCTCGCTCAGATAACGCCACACCCCTGCATGGTTGCGGGACTCCTGCGGCAGCACCAGCATCATGCTGCCGTCATCACGGCTCAACAGCTGGCTGTTGAACAGATAGGTTTCAACCGCATCCTGCACGCTGACCGCGTCAGTCGGCACCTGAACCGGCATAAACCCGGGAACACGCTCATGCAGCGTAGCGAGCAGTTTCTCCTGATGGGCAAACGCCTGCTCGTGGCAGAACAGCACCTGACGGTTAGAGACGGCAATGACGTCGTTGTGGAACACGCCCTGATCGATCACATGCGGGTTCTGTTGGGCGAAAATCAGCTGTGAAGGATTAACCTGATTCAGGCGCGCAACCGCCTGGCTTGCCGCCAGCGTCTGACGGGCAGGATAACGGGTTGGCTCAGCGTGGCCCCCCTCCTCGCGCCCGTAAATAAACAGCTGCAAGCCGGGCTCACCATAATCGCCCCCCAGACGGTTATGGTTCGCCGCCCCTTCATCGCCAAACATCGCCACCTGCGGCAGCGCCTGGTGTACGTCAAAATGGGTGTCATTATGGAAAATGGCGCGCAGCACGCGCTCGGTGGTGTCCGCTTCGGTGGCGCGGTGGAACTTGTTATTCAGGTTCGCGACCGTCAAATGGACTTTGCCATCCAGCGTATCGGCTGACGGCGCGACGGTTGCCGCATTTGCCACCCACATCGAAGAGGCGGAGCTGGCCGCAGAGAGCAGGTATGGCGTCTGGGTGCCCGCTTTTTCAACCACCTGCTCGTCACTGCCGCTGAAACCAAGCTGACGCAGGACGGCCACGTTTGGCCGCTCCTGAGGGGGGATCACCGCCTGCGGAAAACCCGCATCCGAGAGGGCTTTCATTTTCAGCAGCCCCTGCTTCGCCGCCAGTTTCGGGTTAGAGACCTGAAAACGGTGCTTCGTCGAGGCTTCATTACCAAACGACAGGCCAGCATAGTGGTGCGTCAGCCCCACCAGCCCGTCAAAGTTCACTTCACGCGCTTTCATGGCTATCCCCCTGGGTAAAATCCAGACCCGGATTCAGCGTCTCCGGCAGCGTCAGCGCGGGTGTTTCCAGGCTTGCCATTGGCCATGCGCAGTAATCTGCCGCATACCATGCGCTGGCGCGATGGTTGCCCGACGCCCCCACGCCGCCAAACGGGGCGGTGCTCGCTGCGCCGGTAAGCGGTTTGTTCCAGTTCACAATCCCCGCGCGCGCTTCGAGCAGCAGCTGATCAAACTTCTCGCGATGAGGTGAAATCAAACCGCTCGACAAACCGTAGCGGGTGTTATTCGCCATCCTGATGGCACTGTCAAAATCGTCATAGCGCCAGACACACAGTAATGGGCCGAAGACCTCTTCATCCGGCACGTTGCTCGTGCCGCTCATCTCAACAATGCCCGGTGTCAGCAGCGACGTACCTGGCTGAACCTGCTTCGGCTCCAGCAAGGTTTTCGCGCCCCGCGCCACATGAGCCTGCCAGGCTTTCAACACGTTCTCTGCCGCCTGCGCTGAAATCAGCCCGCCGATAAACGGCTGGGGGTCTGCATCCCACTTAGCAGGCATCAGACGTGCGCTCACTTCGACCAGACGTTTCAGGAACGCATCGCCCTGTGCGCCACGCTTCACCAGCAACCGACGGGCACAGGTGCAGCGCTGTCCGGCGGTAATAAAGGCTGACTGGATCGTCAGATGCACAGCGGCATCAATATCGTCGGGATCTTCCACAATCAGCGGATTATTACCGCCCATTTCCAGGGCAAGGATTTTCTCCGGCTGTCCCGCCAGCTGGCGGTGCAGTTGATAGCCCGTACCGGCGCTGCCGGTGAACAGCAGGCCGTCAATGTCATTTAGCGCACTCAGCGCCTGGCCGGTTTCACGCCCGCCCTGCACCAGGTTGAGTACGCCTGGCGGTAAACCCGCCTGTTCCCAGAGTTTCACCACCGCCTCACCGGTTAACGGCGTTAACTCACTCGGTTTGAAAATGACGGTATTGCCCGCCAGCAACGCAGGCACAATATGGCCGTTTGGCAGATGGCCCGGGAAGTTATACGGGCCAAATACCGCGAGCACGCCGTGCGGACGGTGGCGCAGCGTGGCCGCTCCGTCGGGCATTTCAGTGTGTTGTTCACCGGTACGGGTATGGTATGCCTTCACCGAAATGGCGATTTTGTTAATCATCGCCGTCACTTCGGTTGTGGCTTCCCAGCGAGGCTTACTGGTTTCGGAAGCAATAATTCGCGTCAGTTCAGCCTTATTCGCCTCAAGCAGTGCGGCAAATTTTTCAACAATCGTCTGACGCGCGGAGAAAGGCTGTTTCGCCCACGCCGGGAACGCACGACGCGCGGCGTGACAGGCTTGTTCCACCTGCGCGGTGCTGGCATCATTTCCCTTCCAGAGCACCTCTTGCCCCACCGGGTTCGTTTTCACGCGATGTTCGCCCTCGCCCGTCACCCAGTCACCGTTAATCCATAAAGTCATGCTGTTTTCTCCTCAGGGCAGAGTCGCACCAGGCGCACCGTGTCGCCGGCATTACATTTCAGGGCATCAAGCTGTGCAGCGGTCAGCACCAGGCGTTCACATTTCGGATCGGTGCGTATCAGCATGGCGCGGAAATTATCATAATGTTCGTTAGACACCAGGCACGCCGGCCATTCACCCGGCGCAGGCTGGCCTTCAGACACTGTCACCAGGCGGCTTTTACGGATCGCACGCACGCGGTCAATATCGCACTCAAGCGTAGGCCCGCCGTCAAAGATGTCGACGTAATTGCGGTAGCGGAAGCCTTCTTTCTCCAGCACCGCGCGGGCAGGGGCCGTTTGCGGATGCACTTCACCGATAACCGCCTGCGCTTCCGGGCTTAAGAAATGGGTATAAATAGGATGTTTCGGCATCAGCTCGGCGATAAACGCTTTCTGCCCGGTACCGCAGAGATAGTCCGCGCGGCTAAACTCCATTGAAAAGAAGCGTTCGCCCAGGCTTTCCCAGAACGGGGAATAGCCTTTGTCGTCGATCACACCGCGCATCTCAGCAACCACTTTTTCGTTGAAGCGGTCGCGGAACGCCGCCATAAACATAAAGCGCGACTTGGAGAGTAAATAACCGTTGCCCTCCTTGCGCCACGCCGGATCGAGAAACAGCGTGCAGAGTTCGCTGGCACCGGTGTGGTCATTACAGAGAAACAGCGTTGGCAGTGCGTTATAGACGTTCAGCTCTTTCGAGGCGTGAACCATCGTACCAACCCGGTAGTTGTACCACGGGTCATTTAGCCCCACGGCCACTTCGATGGCGCAAATCCCGGCGACTGCGCCCGTTTCAGTATCTTCCAGCACGAACACATAGCCCTGTTCGCTTTTCGGCAACGTCCCTTGCCAGGTTTGCAGGGCGCGCTCAATGCGCGCCGACAGCGTTTTTTCATCGGCAGGAAGCGAGGTCAGCCCGCCTCCTGTCTTACCGGCAAGCAGCATAAGCCCGGCGAGATCGCCGCGCTCAACGGGACGGATGACCATCATGATGACACCCCGGACTTCACATGTTCACAGGCCAGCGCAAAACGATCTAACCCGGTTTTCACCTCTTCTTCACTGACAACCAGCGCAGGGGCAAACCGCACCACGTTGGCACCGGCAATCAGCACCATCACGCCCATTTTTGCTGCTTCCTGTGAAATAAGTTTAGCTTTTCCGGCAAACTCAGGCGTGAGTTCACAGCCAATTAACAGCCCCAGACCACGGATCTCTTTAAACAGGCCGGTTTTGCTGTTGATGGCATTCAGGCGTTCAACAAACCAGTCGTGACGCTGTTTCACGCCGTTCAGCACTTCCGGGGTGTTGATGATATCCAGTACCTGCCCGGCTACGGCGGATGCCAGCGGGTTACCGCCGTAGGTGGTACCGTGAGTACCAACGGTCATCACGCTGGCGAATTTATCCGTTGTCAGCATCGCCCCCACCGGGAAACCGCCGCCCAGCGCTTTAGCGGTAGAGAGAACGTCCGGCGTAACGCCATAGTGCATATAGGCATACAGCTCACCGGTGCGGCCCACGCCCGTCTGCACTTCGTCAAAAATCAGCACTGCGTTATGACGATCGCACAGCTCGCGCAGCCCCTGCAGGAATGCTTTCTGCGCCGGAAGCACACCACCTTCACCCTGCATTGGCTCGACAATCACCGCACAGGTGGTATCGCTGATAAGCTCGCTGGCCGACGCCAGATCGTTATAAATGCCGTGACGGATATCTGGCGGCAGCGGCGCAAAATCCTGGGAGTAGGACGGTTGACCACCCGCGCTCACGGTAAAGAGCGTGCGGCCGTGGAAAGCATTTTTAAACGCGACAATTCCGCTCTTATGCACGCCAAATTTATCGTGCGCATATTTACGCGCCAGCTTCAGCGCGGCTTCGTTCGCTTCCGCACCCGAGTTACAGAAAAAGACTTTTTCCGCAAAGGTGGCGTCGATCAGTTTTTTCGCCAGACGCAGTGCTGGCTCGTTGGTGTAGCCATTGCCGGTATGCCAGAACTTTGCCGCCTGATCGTTCAGCGCCTGACGCAGTGCCGGGTGCGCATGACCCAGCGCATTGACCGCAATCCCACCCGCAAAGTCGATATACTCTTTGCCCTGCTGATCCCACAGGCGTGAGCCTTCCCCACGTACCGGAATAAAAGCCGCCGGGGCGTAAACCGGCATCATCCATTCATCAAAATTTTCACGCGTAATTGACAGAGACATAGCGACCTCATCCGGTAAATAAAAGGTTGTTTAAATGTTAAATAATTGAGTGTTTGCCCTGTGAATGTAGATTGCAGAGTTCGTGCCAGCCAGCGATAAAAATGCATAAACGGGATGGAGTGACAGAATATCAATAGCTTACGATATGGAATTATTCACTGTTATTGCATAAAAAGTGAATATTTTTACGGTAAGCGGCGCTTTGCCGCATGAAAACAAGAAAGAGTATGCACAGGCCAAATATAATTCTGGAATTGTGATCGCTCGCGAAATTTATTGACCATTTACGCCCTGTAACAGGGCGAGACGCGTCAGAATGGTGCAAATATTGCACCGTTGACATTATCTGTTGCAGTTATTGGTCAATCCCCGTAACAGATGAAAGAAATTCTGCTACCATCCATGCACTATTCACCTTGCATTGGCAGCGACTATGAAATTTGTCTCTTTTAATATCAACGGCCTGCGTGCCCGCCCTCACCAGCTTGAAGCGATTGTTGAGCAACATCAGCCAGATGTGATCGGCCTGCAGGAGACAAAAGTTCACGACGATATGTTCCCCCTCGAAGAGGTGGCAAAACTGGGCTACAACGTCTTTTATCACGGGCAGAAAGGCCACTACGGTGTGGCGCTGCTGACTAAAGAAACGCCGGTTTCCGTACGTCGCGGTTTCCCGGGCGATGACGAAGAAGCCCAGCGCCGCATCATCATGGCGGAAGTGCCTTCTGCACTCGGAAATATCACGGTGATCAACGGCTATTTCCCACAAGGTGAGAGCCGTGACCATGAGACCAAATTCCCGGCTAAAGCCAGGTTTTACCAGGATCTGCAGGATTACCTGACAAGCGAACTGAAGAAAGAGAACCCGGTGCTGATCATGGGCGACATGAATATCAGCCCGAGCGATCTGGATATTGGTATTGGGGAAGAGAACCGTAAACGCTGGCTGCGCACCGGTAAATGCTCTTTCCTGCCGGAAGAACGCGAGTGGATGCAGCGTCTGCTGGGCTGGGGTCTGGTTGACACCTTCCGCACGGCTAACCCGGAAACGCAGGATCGCTTCTCATGGTTCGATTACCGCTCAAAAGGTTTTGATGACAACCGTGGCCTGCGTATAGACCTGCTGCTGGCCAGCTCGCCGCTGGCAGAACGCTGCATTGAAACCGGTATTGATTACGATATCCGCAGCATGGAAAAACCGTCTGACCACGCGCCAGTGTGGGCGAAATTCAAACTGTAACCCCGTGTGAACATTCAAAAATTACTCTTCCTGTGCGCCCTTTTGGGCGCATTTATTCTGGCGTTTGTGTTTCTTCCACCAGAGATGCTCTCCCTGGACGCCATCAAAACACACCAGCAAACGTTGCTCGCACAGGTGGCACATTCACCACTGCAAAGCGCCCTGCTCTATTTTGCGGTGTATGTCGCGATTTCGGCACTGTCGATCCCCGGAGCAGCAATCCTGACGCTGCTGGGAGGAGCCCTTTTCAGCCTGTGGGAAGGGACACTGCTGGTCTCGTTTGCCTCTACGCTGGGGGCGACGCTTGCCATGCTCGCCAGCCGCTATCTGCTGTGCGACTGGGTACAACAGCGCTTTGCTGCGCAGATGAAAACGGTCAATGCCGGAATGTCTCGCGACGGCGCGCGCTACCTTTTTGCCCTGCGCCTGATGCCTCTGTTTCCCTTTTTTCTGGTGAACCTGCTGATGGGGCTTACCCGTATTAGCGTGCGACGCTACTGGTGGGTGAGCCAGCTCGCCATGCTGCCCGCAACGGTTGTTTTTCTTAACGCCGGGCGAGAGCTGGGAAAACTGACATCGCTGCGCGATATTCTGTCGCCAGGTCTGGTATTCGCCTTTACACTACTGGGGTTATTGCCCCTGGCCACCCGGTGGCTGTTTTCTCATTGCACCCTTTCTTCGTTTAAAAAGTGAGGCATTATGCGCCGTGTGCGTTTTTGCGCGTTTCTGACAGGTCTGCTGCTGGCTGTCCCTGCATTTGCAGCAGACAGCTGGCAATCCATTCAACAACAAGCTAAAGGCCAGACCGTCTGGTTTAACGCCTGGGGTGGCGATCAGGCGGTAAACCGCTACCTGGACTGGGTCAGCGGCGAGATGAAAACGCACTACGCCATAAACCTCAAAATTGTCCACCTGGCCGATGCCGCCGATGCCGTAAAACGCATTCAGACGGAACATGATGCAGGACGAAACCACAACGGTTCAGTCGACCTGCTATGGGTCAACGGAGAAAATTTCCGCACGCTGAAAGAGGCGAATCTGTTGCAAACCCAGTGGGCACAGACCCTGCCGAACTGGCGGTACGTCGATACCCACAAACCGGTCACGGAAGATTTTGCCATCGCGACCGATGGCGCGGAATCTCCGTGGGGCGGCGCTCAGCTCACCTTTATCGCCCGCAAGGGAAGCATGCCGACGCCGCCGGATAATCCCCAGGCCTTGCTGGCCTGGGCGCAGCAACATCCGGGTAAAGTGAGCTACCCTCGCCCACCGGATTTTACCGGCACTGCGTTTCTGGAACAGTTACTCCTGAACCTCACCACCCAGCCTGAGGCGCTAAAACGCGCGCCTGATAACACATTTGCGCAAGTGACAGCCCCACTCTGGAACTACCTCGACAAACTGCACCCGCTGCTGTGGCGCGAAGGGAAAGACTTCCCCCCTTCGCCTGCACGCATGGATACCCTGCTTGCCGCTGGAAACCTGGATCTGTCACTGACGTTTAACCCCGCACATGTGCAGCAAAAAGTGGTCAGCGGCGAGTTGCCTGCCGACAGCTACAGTTTCGGTTTTCGTGGCGGGATGATCGGTAACGTCCATTTTGTTGCCATTCCGGCCAATGCCAGTGCGAGCGCAGGTGCGAAAGTGGTCGCCAATTTCCTGCTTTCACCGCAGGCGCAGATCCGCAAAGCCAATCCGGCCATCTGGGGTGACCCAACCGTACTCGATCCCAAAACGCTGCCCGCCGTCGAGGCCAGGCAACTTAGCGCACATGCACCGGAAGGTTTACCGGTTGTTCTGCCGGAACCGCATGCCACCTGGGTTAACGCGCTGGAGCAGGAATGGTTTCGTCGCTACGGCACCCACTAAGCGTGCTCGTCTGGCTGGCGATGGCGGTCATTTATATACCGCTACTCCCCGCCGGAGCCATGCTGGTAACACCGGCATTGTCGCAGGCGAACTGGCAGTCGCTGGCTGACGATCCGCAGTTACCCCAGGCGCTCGCCGCCACGCTGGTGTCCGCGATAATTGCCACTCTGGGCGCACTCGTTATCGCCCTGTTTTTTATCACCGCGCTATGGCCTGGTGAACGCTGGCGTCGCCTGTGCAGCCATTTGCCCTGGTTACTGGCCGTTCCCCATGTTGCTTTCGCCACCAGCGTCTTGCTGACGTTTGCGGAGGGCGGCCTGTTTTATCAGGTCTGTACATTCTGCTCACCGCAGGTCGATCGTTACGGTATCGGGTTAGGGCTGACGCTTGCCGTCAAGGAGGGGGCTTTCGTGTTGTGGGCGATTTACGCCGTATTGCCTGAAACACGGCTGGCACAGCAAAATGTGGTTTTGCAGACTCTGGGCTACGGCCGCATTCAGAGGCTGTGCTGGCTGGTGCTTCCCACCATCGCCCCTGCGCTGGGTGCGGTCATGCTGGCAGTGCTCGCCTGGTCGCTTTCTGTTGTGGATATGGCCATTATCCTCGGGCCGGGAAATCCCCCCACGCTGGCGGTGCTGGCCTGGCAGTGGCTCAGCCAGGGAGATGCGCAGCAGCAGGCCAAAGGTATGCTGTTGTGTCTGGTTTTGCTCACACTCCTGGCCCTGCTGGCGGCGCTGGGTTATGGCGTCTGGAAAGCCTGGCGGCGTACGCTACCCGGTCTTTCCGGGATCCGCCACAGTTCAGCCCTCGTGGTGCCTGAAAAGACGCTGTCCTGGCTGCTCCCGGGTTGTGGGATCCTCTGTGCCATCGTGCTGCTCTTCCTGGCAAAGCATGAGGATGTCGCCCGTTCCTTCATCGCCACCAGCCTCGCGTTGGGTCTGCTCTCCAGCCTGCTGGCCCTTGCGCTGATCGTTATCTGGCTCGAATGGGGGCCACAGCGCGGTGCGCAGTGGGTCTGGCTGCCGCTCGCACTGCCTGCACTGCCGCTAGTCTCCGGGCAATATGTTGTCGCATTAACGCTTGGCATTGACGGGCACTTCACCGCCGTACTCTGGAGCCACCTGCTGTGGGTTGTACCGTGGATGTTGCTGGTACTGCAACCGGCATGGCGCAGGCTCGATCCCCGGCTGATCCTCACCGCCAGAACGTTGGGCTGGCGGCGCGCGAAGATCTTCTGGTTGCTGAAATGCCCCTTACTGGTACGCCCGGCGCTGCTGGCCTTTGCAACCGGATTTTCCGTCAGTATGGCGCAATACATGCCCACGCTCTGGCTGGGTGCGGGGCGGTTTGCCACACTGAACACCGAAACCGTGGCGCTCAGTAGCGGGGGCAGCATCCCGGTTCTGGCTCAGCGTGCGCTGGGGCTATTGCTCGTAACGGGTATCATTTTTGGCATTGCTGCGCTGTTGTCCCGGCTTGCGGGCCGTTACCGACGAGGATTACGTTAATGCTGAAGGTAAAAGATCTCACCATTGAGCCGCTGTTCCGGCAGGTCAATTTTTGTGTGCCACGCGGGGAAATTGTGACCCTGATGGGGCCTTCCGGCAGCGGGAAATCTACCCTTTTTTCCTGGATGGTCGGGGCGCTGTCTGCCGACTTTCAGGCACATGGCGAACTGTGGATTGACGATCGGCGCTGCGATGGTCTCCCCGTGGAACAGCGCGGCTTAGGTATTCTCTTTCAGGACGCCCTGCTGTTCGATCATTTCAGCGTCGGGCAGAACCTGATGCTCGCCCTCCCGCCGCAGATTGCCGGGCGCTTTCGCCGGGAAACGGTGGAACAGGCGTTATACTCTGCCGGGCTGGCAAACCACTATGCCAGCGATCCTGCGACGCTTTCCGGCGGGGAGCGCGCCCGGGTAAGCCTGCTGCGCGCCCTGCTTGCAGAGCCGCAGGCGTTATTGCTGGATGAACCCTTCAGCCGTCTGGATAAAGCGCTACGCGCGTCGTTTCGGGAATGGGTGTTTGAGGCAGTGCGCGCACGCCCTGTTCCGGTGGTGCTGGTTACCCATGACGACGAAGATATTCCGCCAGGTGGAGAGGTGATTGAGCTTTCTCGCTGGCAATAATGTGCTAACGCAATGTTTTCTGTCTCAGGAGAGACGACAATGCCCGCCTCACTCACTGACGTCAGGTTTTTCGATGAAACGTGTTTCTCAACTGACCGCGCTGGCCATGCTCTGCGGCCTCGCCTCTTTTTCCTCTCTGGCGGCTGATATGCCCCATTCCCTTACGCTGGCTCAACTCCAGGAACAGCACGGTGCGACGATAGACACCCGTGCCAGTGCGTTTTATAACGGCTGGCCGCAAACGCTCAACGGGACATCCGGGCATGAGCCAGCCGCGCTCAACCTTTCCGCCTCATGGCTTGCCGCAATGAGCGATGACCAGATTAGCGCCTGGGCAAAGCAGCATCAGCTTACACCCGCAATGACGATCGCCCTCTACGGCAGCGAAGCCGATAATCAGGCCGTTAAATCACGTCTGGAAAAAGCCGGGTATGCCCACGTTTCGGTTCTCAGCGATGCGCTGCAAACCCCTGCGCGTTTACAGCGCCTGCCGCACTTTGAGCAACTCGTCTACCCGCAGTGGCTCCATCAGTTACAGCAAGGTAAACCGGTGAATGCCGCTCCGGCTGGCGACTGGAAAGTCATTGAAGCCGCCTGGGGGGCACCAAAGTTCTACCTGCTGAACCACATTCCCGGCGCAGACTATATCGATACCAATGAAGTAGAAAGCGAGCCGCTGTGGAATAAAGTCTCCGACGACAAGCTGAAAGCGATGCTGGCGAAGCACGGTATCCGTCATGACACCACCGTCATTTTGTATGGTCGTGACGTCTATGCCGCCGCCCGTGTGGCGCAGATCATGCTCTACGCCGGAGTGAAAGATGTCCGCATTCTCGATGGCGGCTGGAAAGCATGGTCAGACGCAAGCCTGCCGGTTGAACGCGGCACACCAGGAAACGTGAAACCCGCCCCTGATTTTGGTGCGCCGATCCCTGGACAGCCGCAGTTGATGGTGGATATGGAACAGGCTCGTGGGATGCTGCATCGCCAGGATGCCTCACTGGTCAGCATCCGCTCATGGCCGGAATTCATTGGTGAAACCAGCGGCTATAGCTACATCAAGCCAAAAGGAGAGATTGCCGGTGCCCGCTGGGGTCACGCGGGCAGCGATGCCACCCACATGGAAGATTTCCATAACCCGGATGGCACCATGCGCAGTGCCGACGATATTGCCGCCATGTGGAAAACGTGGAACATCCTGCCAGAACAGCACGTCGCGTTCTACTGTGGTACCGGCTGGCGCGCGTCAGAAACCTTTATGTACGCGCGTGCAATGGGCTGGAAAAACGTCGCCGTCTATGACGGTGGCTGGTACGAATGGAGCAGTCACCCGCAAAACCCGGTCTCCACCGGTGAACGCGGGCCAGACAGTTCTCACTGACGGGTAAGTGACTTCAGCGTCACATAACCGCTCCAGATGCGCGTTGTGGTGGTCAGCCAGCACAACGCGCCAAATAGCCACGCAAACAGCGTGAAGTGCGCCGGAAACAGACAGCACAACACAAACAGCGCGATCGTCTCCGTCCCCTCCGTTAACCCGCCGATGTAATAAAACGACTTGTGCGCATAGCCCGGGTTATCAATATTGTGCTTCGCGGCCAGCGCGGCAAAGGCCAGAAAGCTGCTGCCGGTACCGATAAACGCGCACAACAGCCAGGCGGCGGCCAGCGCATTCTCCGCAGGAGCGGCCAGAGCAAAACCAAACGGCACCAGGGCATAGAACAGAAAATCGAGCGCGATATCAAGAAATCCTCCGGCGTCCGTTAACCCTCTGCGTCGCGCCAGCGCACCGTCCAGACCATCCAGCACACGGTTCAACACAATGGCCGCCAGCGCAGCCGGATACCAGCCAAGCGCCAGAAACGGCAGCGCCAGCACGCCGATGATAAACCCGGTGAACGTGAGTTTATCGGGTGAAATCGCGGGTTTGTCCAGTAAGGCTGCCAGCCGGTTAAGCACGGGTTTCACGCGCGGATGCAGATGTCGGTCAAGCATGTGGTTTCTCATTAAACGTGGCGCACAACCCCTGAGCAGGAATGTCCAGAGCGGCATTAAAACGGGCGGAAAGGTTCTGAAACGCAATCAACGCCGTCATTTCGGTAATGGCTTCATCGGTGAAATGGCGCTTAATCTCCATTTTGACCGTTTCATCCACCTGTGGCGGCGTGGCGGTGACGGCCTCGGCATACGCCAGCGCAGCCCGCTCCTCCTCACTGAATAACCCGGAATCACGCCAGCCACTGACGGCCTGCACCTTATCCAGCGCCCCTGAGCGCTCGGCAAGGCGCAAGCTGTTGGCATCAATACAGAATGCACAGTGACAAATCTGCGATACCCGGGTCATCAGCAGCGAGCGTAGCACCGGCGTGAGGCGCGCATTACGCCGCTCCAGGAAACCAACGAACAGCGCCACCAGCCAGAAAAGACGCGGCATACGTCCCCACCAGCGCGTGGGATTAAGCACTGCACCAAAGTGTTTTTTCTGCATAACGGCAATCGGCTTTAAACTGGCCGGGAGGGTTTTAAGGGGGGTTACCCAGGTGGATGTCTCTTTCACTTGCTTCTCCTGATGACTGGACTCCTGGAAAGGGCAAGATACTATGTTGTTTTTCATTATCACTTATTGACGACCATGCTGAAAACACTCGATGTCGTTGCGGCAATCATCGAAAAAGACGACAAAATTTTACTGGCACAGCGCCCTGAGCATGCCGATCAACCCGATATGTGGGAATTTCCGGGTGGAAAAGTCGAAGCGGGAGAAACTCAGCCCGACGCGCTCAGACGCGAGCTACAGGAGGAGCTGGGCATCTGCGCCCGGCCTGAGCGCTACGTCGCAAGCCACCAGCGGGAAGTGTCGCAGCGGCTTATTCATCTGCACGCCTGGCTCGTACCCACGTTTAGCGGAGAGCTGACGGCGCACTACCACCGTGCGCTGGTGTGGTGTACGCCCGAAGAGGCGTTTACCTACGACTTAGCCCCGGCGGATATTCCGCTGCTGGAAGCGTTTATTCTTTTACGCGACGCCAGACCAGCGGATTAGTGCTAATGGCATGTTCATCGCGCTGGCACTGTAACAAGACGCCGTCCGCTTTTACCACGGCACCTTCCGAATAGTTCTGATCCTGATAAATACAGCACTGGTTGCAGGGCTGTGTATTTTGCCCGCCGGAGCTAAACACCTCCGGCGGCACATTCACTTCCACACCCGGTCGAATGCGGTCAGCCTGAGCGCCTGCAGTAAACATCAAACATAACGCGGTCATCACGTAACGGTTCATAGAGTTATCTTCCTGTTGTCTCCTGATAATGAATATAACGGTAAACCGGGGCGGAACCTTTAATTTATCTCGTCATCGCTTTTTGTTATGACACAAGCCGTGAGATGAATTTCCCTTTCGGCACACATTTTTGCTTGCTTCACAAAGCAGTACGGGTGGTATAGTCAAAAAAACAACACAAATCGCATAAACAACATCCCAAGATAATTATAAGAGGTTCTTATATCTATGGATCAGACACGCTCTCTGGAAAGTTTCCTTACTCACGTTCAACAGCGCGATCCGCATCAAAGCGAGTTTGCGCAGGCCGTTCGTGAAGTCATGACCACCCTGTGGCCTTTTCTTGAAGAAAACCCGCGTTATCGTCAAATGTCGCTCCTTGAGCGTCTGGTGGAGCCTGAACGCGTGATCCAGTTCCGCGTGGCATGGGTAGACGATAGCAACCAGGTACAGGTAAACCGCGCGTGGCGCGTGCAGTTTAACTCCGCCATTGGTCCGTTTAAGGGCGGTATGCGTTTTCACCCTTCCGTGAACTTGTCGATCCTGAAATTCCTCGGTTTTGAGCAGACGTTTAAAAATGCGCTCACTACCCTGCCAATGGGCGGCGGTAAAGGCGGCAGCGACTTCGATCCGAAAGGGAAAAGTGAAGGCGAAGTCATGCGCTTCTGCCAGGCGCTGGTCACCGAACTGTATCGCCACCTCGGGCCGGACACCGATGTCCCTGCGGGGGATATCGGCGTTGGTGGTCGTGAAGTGGGCTTTATGGCCGGGATGATGAAAAAACTCTCCAACAACAGCGCCTGCGTCTTTACTGGCAAAGGGCTTTCCTTCGGCGGGAGCCTGATTCGCCCGGAAGCGACGGGTTATGGTCTGGTTTATTTCACTGAAGCCATGCTCAAACGTCACGGATTAGGTTTCGAAGGAATGCGCGTGGCGGTGTCAGGTTCCGGCAATGTGGCGCAATACGCCATTGAGAAAGCGATGCAGTTTGGCGCGCGCGTGGTCACCGCCTCTGACTCCAGCGGCACGGTAGTGGACGAAGCAGGCTTTACGGTGGAGAAACTGGCACGTCTGTGCGAAATCAAAGCCAGCCGGGATGGTCGCGTCGCAGATTATGCCCGCGAGTTCGGGCTGACTTATCTGGAAGGCAAACAGCCGTGGTCGGTACCGGTAGATATCGCCCTGCCGTGCGCCACCCAGAACGAACTGAACGTGGACGCTGCCCGAACCCTTATTGCCAACGGCGTGAAGGCGGTGGCGGAAGGCGCAAACATGCCGACGACCATTGAAGCAACCGATCTGTTCCTGGAAGCAGGCGTGCTATTTGCACCGGGTAAAGCGGCAAATGCAGGCGGCGTGGCAACATCGGGGCTGGAGATGGCGCAAAACGCCGCGCGTCTTGGCTGGAAGGCGGAGAAAGTGGACGCACGCCTGCACCATATCATGCTGGATATTCACCATTCCTGCGTGGAGTATGGCGGTGAAGCGTCGCAGACCAACTATGTACGCGGTGCGAATATCGCCGGGTTCGTGAAGGTGGCAGATGCCATGATTGGGCAAGGGGTGATTTAGAGTAATGGCCGTGCGGCCGGGGTGCCCTCACCCACAGGGCTGAGGGTTCCCCACAAATTACAGGTTGGCACAGAATCCCCCTCTCCCTTGAGGGAGAGGGAGAAAACCGGGCGGATCAGGCCGCGCTCTTTTTCTTTTTGAACGGTTTCTTCGCACCGCCACCCGGTGCAACCATCCATCTGAACTGCTTCACCGGCGTACTGCGCGCCTGGTTAATCAGCTCATACAACGTTCCCACCAGCGGCTGCATAAAGTCCTGATAGCGGCACTGTTTTTCACTGATTTGCGTCAGCACCGATTCCCAGTGCGCCGTCATGTCCGGCCTTGCGGCCAGTTCTGGCAGCGAGTGAATTAATGCCCGGCCCGGCTCCGTCGAGTGGATATAGCGCCCTTTTTTCTCCAGAAAACCGCGCTTAAACAGTAATTCGATGATCCCCGCACGCGTCGCTTCGGTGCCCAGCCCGTCCGTTGCACGCAGGATCTTCTTCAGATCTTTATCCTGCACAAAACGGGCGATCCCGGTCATGGCCGAGAGCAGCGTCGCATCGGTGAAATGGCGCGGCGGCTGGGTCTGACGCTCCACCACTTCACCTTTTTCACACAGCAGTTCGTCATCTTTGGCAACCACCGGCAACGGTGTACCGTCGTTCTCTTCGTCACGCTCTTTGTTGCCAAGCAGTGTGCGCCAGCCCGCTTCCGCGAGGAAACGCGCTTTGGCGACAAACTTACCCTTAGCGATTTCCAGCTCAATGACACACTTGCGGAACACTGCATCGGGGCAGAACTGCATCAGATACTGACGGGCAACGAGGTTGTAAACCTTTGATTCGTTCTCGGTCAGGTTGACGTTGCTGGTGCGCGCCGTCGGGATGATGGCATGGTGGGCATCCACCTTTTTATCGTCCCAGCAGCGGTTATGGGTGTCCGGGTTTACGGCAGGCTGCGGCAGCAGATCCGGCGCGTGTACGCCGATGGCGTTCATTACCGCGTGGCGTCCGGCAAAATGCTCTTCCGGCAGATAACGGCTATCCGAACGCGGATAGGTAATCAGCTTATGGGTTTCATAGAGCTTCTGGCAAATGTCCAGCACGTTCTGCGCACTCAGACCAAAGCGTTTGGCGGCCTCAATCTGCAACGCGGAAAGGGAAAACGGCAGCGGTGCGGGTTCTGATTCCCGTTTATCGTTATAGCTGGTGACAATAGCGGGCTGGCCGGTGATCCGGTTGACCACGTGCTCCGCCAGCGGGCGGTGCAGCAGTCGCCCCTCTTCATCCTGGTACGATTCACAGGCATCGCTCGGCTGCCAGACGGCGGTAAAGCGTTCGTCTTTTGGCGTGACGATATGCGCTTTAACTTCGAAGAAATCTTTGGCGACGAAATTCTCAATCTCTTCGTCACGACGTACCACCAGCCCCAGTACCGGGGTCTGTACGCGCCCAACGGAGAGCACACCCTGATACCCCGCATTGCGCCCCAGAATAGTGTAGGCACGGGTCATGTTGATGCCGTACAGCCAGTCAGCCCTGGCACGCGCCAGCGCGGAGACGCACAGCGGGATAAACTCGCTGTTGGCGCGCAGGCGGGAAATTGCGCGCTCGACGGCCTGCGGATTGAGGTCGTTAATCAGACAGCGCTGAACCTGCTGGCGCTTTTCAGGTGCCAGTTCCAGATAATCCAGCACTTCATCAACCAACAACTGCCCTTCTCTGTCCGGGTCACCCGCGTGGATGACTTCCGACGCATCATGCAGGAAACGCTTAATGACGTTGAGCTGTTTGGTGACGGAGGGCCGGGGCTGCAAGCGCCACTTTTCCGGCACGATGGGCAAATCGTTCAGGTTCCAGCGGGCATAGCGGCTGTCATAGACATCCGGCTGTGCCTGCTCAAGCAGGTGACCAATACACCAGGTGACCACCTGCCCGTTACCGCATTCGATAAAGCCGTCACCCTTGCGATGCGGTTTAGGCAGTACATCGGCGATAGCACGGGCCAGGCTTGGCTTTTCGGCAATAAACAACCGCATCGAATTAACGGATCTCAATCATCGGGCGGCCACCGCGTGCGGTTACCAGCTCACCGATGGCCGTCAGGGTGATGCCGAATTCAGCGGCAGTCGCCTGAACCTCTGCTTCTGACTCTGGCGTTACTGCCAGCAGCAGACCGCCGGAGGTTTGCGGGTCACAAAGCAGGTTGCGCCACGCTTCCGGCATATCGCCCATCAGGTGACCATAGCTGGCAAAGTTACGCTGGGTGCCACCCGGTACCGCGCCCTGGGTAATGTACTCTTCCACACCAGGCAGTTTTGGCACGTCCTGATACCAGACCTGCGCCTGCACGCCAGCCCCCTGACATACCTCGCTCAGGTGGCCCAGCAGACCAAAGCCAGTCACGTCGGTCATCGCCTTCACGCCGTCAATATTGGCGAAAGCGGCTCCGGCCAGGTTCATCTGGCACATCACCTCTGTCGCCAGACCAACGTGTTCTGGCTTGAGCAGCGATTTCTTTTCTGCGGTGGTGAGGACACCAATGCCCAGCGGCTTGGTGAGGAACAGTTTGCAGCCTGCCTGGGCGGTGCTGTTACGCTTCACTCGCTCGGTTGGCACGATGCCCGTCACGGCCAGGCCGAAGATCGGTTCCGGCGCATCGATAGAGTGACCACCAGCCAGTGCAATCCCCGCCTGCTGGCAGGCAAAGCGGCCGCCTTCAATCACGTCGCGGGCAATTTCCGGTGGAATGGTGTTGATCGGCCAGCCCAGAATGGCAATCGCCATGATTGGCTTGCCACCCATCGCGAAAATATCGCTGATGGCGTTAGTCGCCGCAATGCGCCCGAAATCAAACGGGTTGTCGACAATCGGCATAAAGAAGTCAGTGGTACTGATAATGCTGGTGCCGTTACCTAAGTCATAAACCGCTGCATCGTCACGCGTTTCATTACCGACAAGCAGGTTCGGGTCGACAAACTTCGCCTGTTCACTGTGCAGGATGGTTTCCAGCACTTTCGGGGAAATTTTACAACCGCAACCGGCTCCGTGGCTGTATTGCGTTAAACGAATGGTTTGCTCGCTCATGGACATCTCCTGTCATTGCAATCGCGCTATGGTAGCGCTCATTCCATAAAGAGGTAAGTATGACTGTCTGAATTCTGCGGCAGATGCTCAGAATCCAGACAGTTTAGCGCGCGTTATCAGAAACGGCTGACGAAAGGGGTAGTATCCGGCACATTTATCGTGCTGGAGGCTTTAAGCTGAGGGGTGCCAAGATAGAGGAAACCGACGATTTTGTCGTGTTCACCGCAAGAGAAGCCATCGCGAACAAACGGGCTTTCGGTCAGCGCGCCTGTACGCCAGATACCGTTAAAGCCCTGTGCAACAGCGGCCATTTGCATCGCCATTACCGCACAGCCTGCGGACATCTCCTGTTCCCAGACCGGTACTTTGTGTTCAGTCTGACACTTTGCCACCACGGCAATGATCATCGGCGCACGAAATGGCGCGCTGCGGGCTTTCTCAATGCCCTTCTCATCCTGACCCGCAGCAACCGCACCTTCCGCCAGCAAGTGACTGAAGCGATCGCGGCCTTCGCCTTCAATAATAAAGAAATGCCACGGCTGAAGCGTGCCATGATCCGGTGCGCGCATACCGGCACGCACAATGTTTTCCAGCTGCTCGCCCGCAGGTGCAGGATCGACCAGACGTGAAGCGCTACGGCGGTTAACAAGCAGTGTAAGAGCGTCCATTAATTAACTCCTGTCTTGAAATTTGCTCACAAAATTAACACGACGGCAGATTTTGTTACAGCGCGGCAGGCGATTCCTGCTGACAAGTGACGGTTGGGTCATTACGATAACCCCACATTACCGTCCAGTGGCGACGGAACAGTCATTTTCTGGTTAGGGAGAATACATGCGAACCCTTTGGCGTATCTTTGCCGGTTTCTTTAAATGGACGTGGCGGTTGCTCAACTTCGTTCGTGAACTGGTGATGAATTTGTTTTTCATCTTCCTGGTTCTGGTTTGCGCAGGTCTCTGGATGCACCTCAGCAGCACAAACCAGGCGCAGCATTCGACGCGCGGGGCCCTGTTACTCGATATTACCGGGGTCATCGTCGATAAGCCCTCCACCAGCAATCGTCTGGGGGTGATTGGCCGCCAGCTGTTTGGTGCAACCTCAGACCGCCTGCAGGAAAACTCCCTGTTCGATATCGTCGATACCATTCGTCAGGCAAAAGATGACCGTAACATTACGGGTATCGTGCTGGATCTGAAAAATTTTGCCGGGGGTGACCAGCCTTCAATGCAGTACATTGGTAAAGCGCTGCGCGAATTCCGCGACAGCGGTAAACCGGTGATTGCGGTAGGTGATAGCTACAGCCAGGGTCAATATTATCTGGCCAGCTTTGCCAATAAAATCTGGCTTTCCCCACAGGGTGAAGTCGATCTGCATGGTTTTGCGACGAACGGGCTTTACTATAAATCCCTGCTCGACAAGCTGAAAGTCACCACCCACGTTTTCCGCGTCGGTACCTATAAATCCGCCGTTGAACCGTTTATCCGTGATGATATGTCCCCTGCCGCTCGTGAAGCAGACAGCCGCTGGATTGGTGAGCTGTGGCAGAACTATCTGGGCACGGTCGCTGCTAACCGTCAAATCACCGCTGAACAGGTCTTCCCAGGTGCACAGGGCATGCTGGATGGCCTGCGCAAGGTTGACGGTGATACGGCGAAATATGCCCTCGATAACAAACTGGTCGATGCGCTGGGTTCGAGTGCAGATATCGAGAAATCCCTGACGAAACAGTTTGGCTGGAGCAAAGAGGATAAAAATTACAGCGCCATCAGCATGTACGATTACACGACGAAAAAACCGGATAACAGTGGTGACAGCGTCGCGGTGGTTATTGCTAATGGAGCCATCATGGACGGTCAGGAGACACCAGGGAACGTTGGCGGTGATACCACCGCATCGCAAATCCGTGATGCCCGCCTTGATCCGAAAGTGAAAGCGATTGTCCTGCGCGTGAACAGCCCTGGTGGCAGCGTCAGCGCCTCCGAGGTGATCCGTGCAGAGCTGGCCGCCGCGCGCGCCGCAGGTAAGCCGGTGGTCGTGTCGATGGGCGGAATGGCTGCATCCGGGGGATACTGGATCTCTACCCCTGCAAACTACATTGTGGCGAACCCAAGTACCCTGACCGGCTCGATTGGTATCTTCGGGGTGATCAACACCGTGGAAAACAGCCTTGATTACCTGGGCGTGCATACCGATGGCGTTTCCACCTCACCGCTGGCCGATGTCTCTGTGACGAAATCTCTGCCACCGGAAGTGTCGGAAATGATGCAGCTCAGTATCGAGAACGGCTATAAGCGCTTCATCACGCTGGTTGCGGACTCCCGTAAAAAAACGCCGCAGCAGATCGATGAAATTGCTCAGGGTCACGTCTGGACCGGGCAGGATGCGAAGAACAACGGTCTGGTGGACAGCCTGGGTGACTTTGATGACGCGGTGAAGAAAGCCGCCGAACTGGCGAAACTCAAGCAGTGGCATGTGGACTATTACCAGGATGAACCGTCGTTCTTTGACCTGGTGATAGACAGCATGTCCGGCTCTGCTCGCGCCATGTTGCCGGAGGCACTGCAGGCCTATCTGCCTGCGCCTGTCGCCACGGCGGCAAAAGCGATAAAAGCGGAAAGTGACAAGCTCGCCGCGTTTAACGACCCACAAAACCGTTACGCGTTTTGTCTGACCTGCGGCTCCGTCCGTTAAAATCCGTCCCCTCTTCCCGTGAAGAGGGGATTTTTTCTTTGAAGCACAAGAACTCACTATCATGCAGAAGAAATCGATTTATGTCGCGTATACCGGCGGTACCATCGGTATGCAGCGTTCTGAGAATGGTTATATTCCTGTCTCCGGCCACCTGCAGCGTCAGCTTGCGCTGATGCCTGAATTCCATCGTCAGGAAATGCCTGACTTTACGATCCACGAATATGAGCCGCTGATGGACTCCTCCGACATGACGCCAGAAGACTGGCAGCATATCGCGGATGATATTAAAGCCCATTATGACCAGTACGACGGTTTCGTGATCCTGCACGGCACCGACACGATGGCGTTTACCGCCTCAGCGCTCTCGTTCATGCTGGAAAATCTGAGTAAACCCGTCATCGTGACTGGCTCACAAATTCCGCTGGCAGAGCTGCGCTCTGACGGGCAGATCAATCTGCTTAACTCCCTGTATGTGGCCGCGAATTACCCGATTAACGAAGTGTCGCTGTTCTTCAACAATCGTCTGTATCGCGGTAACCGTACCACCAAAGCCCACGCCGATGGTTTTGACGCCTTTGCCTCGCCAAACCTCCAGCCACTGCTGGAAGCGGGGATCCATATTCGTCGTCTGGGCACACCTCCTGCACCAAACAGTGCAGGCGAGCTGATTGTTCACCCGATCACCCCGCAGCCAATTGGTGTCGTGACGATTTACCCGGGGATCTCTGCCGATGTCGTACGTAACTTCCTGCGCCAGCCGGTAAAAGCGCTGATCCTGCGCTCCTACGGTGTGGGCAATGCCCCGCAGAACGGTGAATTCCTGAAAGAGCTGCAGGAAGCAAGCGAACGTGGGATCGTGGTGGTTAACCTGACCCAGTGTATGTCGGGCAAGGTTAATATGGGCGGTTATGCCACCGGTAACGCGCTGGCACATGCGGGTGTTATCAGCGGCTTCGATATGACCGTCGAGGCAACGCTGACTAAACTTCATTATTTACTGAGTCAAAACCTGGACATCCAGTCCATTCGCAGCGCAATGATGCAAAACCTGCGCGGTGAACTGACCCCGGACGAATAAGGAGACCTCATGAAGCAACGCGCTCTGTTACTGGTCGATTTGCAAAATGATTTCTGTGCAGGCGGCGCGCTGGCCGTGGCGGAAGGCGATAGCACCATTGATGTGGCTAATTCGCTGATCGCCTGGTGTAAAACGCGTGGTGACGCCGTTGTGGCAAGCCAGGACTGGCACCCCGCCAGCCACGGTAGCTTTGCCAGCCAGCACGGCGTTAAACCCTACAGCCAGGGGGAGCTCGATGGTCTGGCGCAAACCTTCTGGCCCGATCACTGCATACAGCAGACCGAAGGCGCAGAGCTGCATCCGCTGCTGAATCAGAAGGCCATTGACGCGGTGTTTCACAAGGGGGAAAACCCGGCTATCGACAGCTACAGCGCGTTTTTTGATAACGGACATCGTCAAAAAACGGCGCTGGACGCGTGGTTACGCCATCACGAAATCACCGAACTGATTGTGCTGGGGCTGGCAACGGACTATTGCGTGAAATTCACCGTGCTGGATGCACTTCAGCTTGGTTACAACGTAAATGTCATCACCGACGGCTGCCGTGGTGTGAATATTCACCCCCAGGACAGTGCTCAGGCGTTTATGGATATGGCCGCAGAGGGTGCGACACTGTATACGCTGGAAGACTGGCTGGAGACACAACCGTAAGCCTTTTCGCCGGGGGCAGCAACGCCTGCCCCGGTAAAACCCTCCCCCCTCGATCTCCCATAAAGTGAACTCCCTCGCATCACCAGCGAAGCGGCAATGCTATTCTTTTCTGGCTGTTTTTTCGCCACGCCTTTTCCGTGGCGTGGTTAATTTTATTAAGTCAAAGAGGAAGTTATATGAAACGTTTGCCATTGCTGGCAGCATTACCCTTGCTTTGCGCGTCAGTTGCCTCCGCCAGCTCCATGATGTCTGTGGGCTACTTTAACGGAGGTGGCGATGTCACTGCGGGGCCTGGTGGTGACATCAATAAACTCGACGTTCGCCAGATTACCCACCTGAACTACTCATTTGGTCTGGTCTATAACAATGAGAAAGACGAAACCAACGCCGCGCTGAAAGATCCGGCAAAACTGCATCAAATCTGGCTATCGCCAAAAGTCACGTCCGACCTCGCGTTAATCCCTGCCCTGCGTAAACAAAATCCGAACCTCAAAGTGCTGCTTTCCGTTGGTGGCTGGGGGGCACGTGGTTTCTCCGGTGCAGCGGCCAGCAAAGAGACGCGCGCGGTGTTTATCCGCTCTGCGCAGGAGATCGTCGATAAATACGGCCTGGACGGAATCGATCTCGACTGGGAGTATCCGGTGAATGGCGCATGGGGGCTTGTCGCAAGCCAGCCTGCCGATCGGGATAATTTCACCGCACTGCTGAAGGAGATGCGCGATGCATTCGGGCATAAAAAGCTGGTCACCATTGCGGTGGGGGCAAATGCGGAAAGTCCGAAAAGCTGGGTGGATGTAAAGGCGATCGCCCCGCTGCTCGACTATATCAACCTGATGACCTACGACATGGCCTACGGTACCCAGTACTTCAACGCCAACCTCTATGACTCCAGCGCCTGGCCAACGGTCGCCGCCGCCGATAAATACAGCGTCGACTTTGTGGTTAACAACTACCTGGCCGCCGGGCTGAAGCCACAGCAGATGAACCTTGGGATCGGTTTCTATGGCCGCGTCCCGAAACGCTCCGTGGAGCCAGGGGTTGACTGGTCGAAACCGGATGCGCAAAAAAATCCAGTGACGCAGCCCTACTTCGGCCCTCAGGAGACAGGTTTGTTCAAATCACTCGGCTATGACCTGACCAAAGATACCTACGTGAAGTACAACGATATCGTGAAGAAGCTACTGAACGATCCGCAGAAGCGCTTTACCGAACACTGGGACGATCAGGCGAAAGTGCCGTGGTTGTCGGTGAATTCCGCAGGCGGTAAGGCGTTGTTTGCCCTTTCCTACGAAAACCCACGTTCCGTTGCCATCAAAGCGGACTATATCAAGGAGAAAGGTCTCGCCGGGGCGATGTTCTGGGAGTACGGCGCGGATGACGAAAACCAGCTAGCGAAACAGCTGGCAGAGTCGCTGGGGATTAAACACTAGAGCATATTGTGCCGGGTAGCGACTGCGCTTACCCGGCCTACTCACGCGACCGCTATTTGAAGGTCGCAATTGGCTTTGGCGTAATACCAAAATCTTCTTTTAGCTCGCGCTTACTCTTCATCACCATCTGACCTTGAGTGTCGATAGTCATGTGCTGGGCATCCGTGTTGTGACGGGCCTGCCACAGCATCACCAGTTGCAGGCTGTTCTCTTTTTGCTCCGGGGTGAGTGCCACGCCATCCGGCCATTTTCCCAGTTCAACCGCCGTCACCAGACGCTGATAAATCTCCGGTGTCATACCGCTAACCATGTCATCAATATTCATGATTTCTCCCTTTCAAAGGAATAATTTGCTGAATCGTTTTTTCAGCCTTTGGTCTGATCGCCATTTTCATCATCAGTGAAGCTCATTGATGCTGAATTAACACAGAAACGCTCCCCTGTTGGCTGTGGGCCATCCGGGAATACATGCCCGAGATGCGCGTCACAGTTACCACAGCGGATTTCAGTGCGCTGCATACCGTGCGACATGTCACTCAGATAGCGGATCGCGTCATCGCTCACCGGCTCATAAAAGCTCGGCCAGCCACAGCCAGAATCATACTTTGTCTGCGAATTGAACAGCGGTGCATCACACACCAGACAGTGATAGACGCCGTCTCGCTTATTGTGCAGCAAACGCCCGGTAAATGGCGGTTCAGTACCGTGATTCTGCGTCACATAAAACTGCATTTCTGTGAGGTTTTTTTTCAGATCGTCGGGGTTACGTTGGTTCGACATATACTTACATCTCGCAGTAGAAACAGACAACTTTCGCCCAGATTCTAACAAAACATTAACACCACCGCGTGCACTTTTGTTCTAAACTTATGTGTCGCGAAAAGGCGGTCAGGCAATTGTGATCTGCTTCACATTTTTATCCTGAGAGGCCTTTAAAATTCCGGGCGCAGCCCCCATGTGGTTGCTAGCTCAAAGGGAAAGTGAGGCGAGTCAGTCGCACAAACGTTAGTCACAGGATTGATTTGTCGCAATGATTGACACGATTCCGCTTGACGCTGCGTAAGGTTTTTGTAATTTTACAGGCAACCTTTTATTCACTAACAAATAGCTGGTGGAATATATGACTATCAAAGTAGGTATCAACGGTTTTGGCCGTATTGGCCGTATTGTTTTCCGTGCTGCTCAGAAACGTTCTGACATCGAAATCGTTGGTATCAACGATCTCCTGGACGCTGAATACATGGCGTACATGCTGAAGTACGACTCAACTCACGGTCGTTTCGACGGCACCGTTGAAGTGAAAGACGGCCACCTGGTTGTTAACGGCAAAACCATCCGCGTTACTGCTGAAAAAGACCCAGCTAACCTGAAATGGAACGAAATCGGTGTTGACGTTGTTGCTGAAGCAACCGGTATCTTCCTGACCGACGAAACTGCACGTAAACACATCACTGCGGGTGCGAAGAAAGTTGTTCTGACTGGTCCTTCCAAAGACAACACCCCAATGTTCGTTCGTGGTGCAAACTTCGAAACTTACGCTGGCCAGGACATCGTTTCTAACGCATCCTGCACCACCAACTGCCTGGCACCGCTGGCTAAAGTTATCAACGACAACTTCGGCATCATCGAAGGTCTGATGACTACCGTTCACGCGACCACCGCTACTCAGAAAACCGTTGACGGCCCGTCTCACAAAGACTGGCGTGGCGGCCGTGGCGCGGCTCAGAACATCATCCCATCCTCTACCGGTGCTGCTAAAGCAGTAGGTAAAGTACTGCCAGAACTGAATGGCAAACTGACTGGTATGGCGTTCCGCGTTCCAACTCCTAACGTATCCGTTGTTGACCTGACCGTTCGTCTGGAAAAAGCTGCTTCTTATGAAGAAATTAAGAAAGCAATCAAAGCTGCTTCCGAAGGCGCAATGAAAGGCGTTCTGGGCTACACCGAAGACGACGTTGTTTCTACCGATTTCAACGGCGAAATTTGCACTTCCGTGTTCGATGCTAAAGCTGGTATCGCACTGAACGACAACTTCGTTAAACTGGTTTCCTGGTACGACAACGAAACTGGCTACTCTAACAAAGTACTGGACCTGATCGCTCACATCTCCAAATAAGTTGAGATGAGATTCTGATCCAAAAAGGCGACTTCGGTCGCCTTTTTTTATCATGTAACTTTATGATTTTACTCAAAATCACACCCCAAACGTCCCAAAACTGTCCACAATTTTAGCATTTTGACCACTTCTATAAAACCTCAGAGCTCCTTAGCATGGAAACCGTACAAGAAAAAATTGATAGATTCAGTGAATACAACAGAAAAATGATTAATGTTGCTCTTGCTGAGCATAACCTTGAGTTTGAGGGGAAACCGGGAAAACTCATTCTTTGCGCCATCTTTGATTCACTGAGTAAGGCCGCATTTCCCGAGCTAGCGAAAAAAAACGGCAAACGCTTCACACAAACAATTTCCCATCATTCGGGTTGGTCAGACTGGGATAGGATTAGCCTTTTGCAGCTTTGCCATGCATTTGATTGCATCGATACAATACCGAAGGAATTTATTAAGCTTTATGATTGGGTAAAAGCAGAGAAGGAAAAGAAATTCGCACCATCCTGCAGCATTCTGAGAGCGTCTATTGACCTCTATAACGATCCTGAGAGGAAAGATATACTCACTCGCTGGCCTTCATCAGACGGTATGCCCAAGCCATTAAATGGAAATTTTCCTGTTAATTTCACTCACGCGGAATTACTTTGGCGTTATCGGAACAAATTAGCTCATGAATTCAGATTGCCTGGTGCGGGCTTTGAGTCAACATCAAGGCCAGATAGACGTCCACATTACCAGAATGTCGGTTCTATCAGCCCAGACAGTGCAGGCGGCATAATTATCAGTCACCGCTGGGAGCTTATCTTCCCCATGCGCTTCTTTGCTCAGATTACAGAAAATACTCTTGATAGTATTTGCCAGAAGCATAGGGAAAACCAAACGAGCCCTTTTCTTCATTTTGAGGAAGGCAGTTATTGGTTAAGTTAGCTTTTGCATCTGGTCAAAAAGCTCAGATTCCATTGTTCGGATTAAACAGCATGAAGAGTCGCTCCTCACCTTCTACCTCCGATATGTCCTTAAAGGTGGTGATGTAAAACTCGATCCACTGATTGGCTTTCCGTGCCGTCCAGTTCCAGTTAACACGCTCAAGTTCGCGCACAAAATCACTGGTTCTCACCGTTCTACGCCCGTTAGGTTCTATCTTAATGGCTTTCCTGAAAGCCCCCTCTATCTCGTATTCGCGCGGCATAAATCCCCCTCACCAAAATACTGTATATAAAACCAGTATAAAACATAATAATCTGCCGGCATAGCTTGCGTCGGTGACTTTCTTTTAACCATCTGAATTGTTAAATAATTTGGTTGCCCTGCCGGCATTGAGCGGGTGAGGTCGTCGGAAAACCATCACAACCATCACGGGCATCAAAAAAAGTATGTAACTGTATGATTTTATATATTTTATCTTGTGATGGTCATTTCATCACAAACCATCACAGAACCATCTCAAAAACATCACAACCTTTAAAATCAGTAAGTTAAAAGCAGGTATTTGTGAGAGAAAAAAACATCACAACGTGATGGTGTTGTGAGGCTTTTGTGATGTTTTTAAGTTTCAATATTTACTAATAATATCAATACTATATATAACATTATTCAATGTTGTGATATTTGTGATGGTTTTCCGACGCCCTCCCCCTCTGCTTTTGAAACCCTGCTATTGGGCAGCTTTTAGCCTGAGTTGTTGGTGTGAATGTTCTCTTATTGTTGTGTATTCGTACTACTTCCTGGCTGCTGATGCCGGCGGGTTGTGGCTGGCTGCGCAGGAGTATCCCTATGCCTATTTTTGCCATGGATGGAACAGCACAACCCCAGCAACGGCGGGCTGCAGCTGCCGCTAGGGATATTCTCGCCGTTATGGTCAGAATGACGGAATTATCATTTCTTTAAATTTAATCAATTACTTACAAAAATCGTGGATCCGTGGCGATCTGTGAGAGCCGGCAAGCCGTGGCAAAAACGTGCAAACGTTGCCAAACGGGAGCGGACGCTGCGCCCCTTATACCGCGCGGTCTGAGCCAGTGAATGGCACAAAAAAAATCTGGCAAAACATTCTTGACACCAAAACCGCAGGCGCGGGGGGCGTAGCGCCTTTTCCGTCAGTCTTGGCGATTTGGTCGCGCGATTCTGCGGCCGCAACGGCGCGCTGTCAGGCGCAACGGAATGAGGGCGTGTGAATAGGTGGGGTTCTCAATGGATGCGCTCAGGGCGCTCTGAGGGGCTTGCAAGAGGGAGGGCAAAATAAAACCCACCGGAGTGGGCTTGTGATAGTCAGGCGATGAGTTTTTTGTATTTCGCTGAGAGCTTGCCGGGGCGTAATGCGTTGGCGCTTATCGCCCCCGAGTTGGTTGGCGTTCCTGTATTGCTGTGAACGTGCTGCGCGGTTAGCTCGGCCAGTTCCTGCAGCACGTCGAGCGTATCGGTTAGACAATCAAGGATATTGATATCGCCATCGCCAATATCTACCGTCTGGCCATTGATAACCTGAGCCGCCGCCACACTCTTACGAATGCCGGTTATCTTCTCTGTTAACGTACCGCCGACCGTCAGGGCAGCATCGCTCACAATATCCTGCTGCAGCTGTTTGGCGTTGAGCTCGTATTTACCGGCAACGCCGACACAATAATCACCATCCGAGAGCTGCAGAACTGCACCGGCCATTAACGAGATTGAGCCCAGAACGGTGAGCGAATCGTTGCCTTTCACGGTTGTGGTGCGCGTGGTGGTCTGCCGGCTTTCACTGTCGCTCACCACCACTCTGCTGGCGCTGCTTTCCTCAATCGCCTGATCTGTTTCCCGTTGCCAGCTCCCCTCCCGGGTGATTCTCTGGCTCACGCCGGCGCGCTGCTGCTGCAGCTGCTCGCCGGGTTGTATCGCCGGCAGCGTCTGGCCATCCTGTAGCGTCTGCCGAATCATCGGCTTATCTGGGCGACCGTCTGAAAAGCCCACCTCAACGATGGCACCCTCTGCAGGAAACTGGAACAGGCCGCCCTCGTTGCCGGCAAATGGCACTGGCAACGGCACGGCAATGAGCTCGGGCATATCGGCATCATTGCCGTCTGCGTCGAGCAGCTGCAGGTTGGCGGCGTAACGCGGCCGGAATGGATCGTGAACGTCACCCAGCTCCGCTGTATCAGGCGAACCGGTGACGCGCGCACGTCGCGGTAAATGCAAACCGGCAGAAAGCTCGGGATAGGCTTTATCAATCTGCCGCTTTTCCGGCGACTCCCACGCTGGCTGGCCGGCGCTGTTTTTGGGCGTCCAGCGCAGCTGCATGTCTCCGTTCTCAATTTCCACCTGGGTGATGCGTTGCCCGTTCACCACTACACCCGGGCGTATTGCGGGAATGATGGCCAGCTGCACACCGTTGCCGGCGCTGCCGGTTTTAATGAAGTCTGTCGGGATCTCAACGCCTGCCCGGGCAAAACGCGAGTCGTTATAACTCCCGACATAAATCACGCCGTCAGGCAGCTGCTGCCAGCAGTAATCCGGTATTGAGAATGCTCCGCCGAGGCTGTCGAGAAGGGCAAAGCCTTTGCCTGCGCTCTTGAAATGGGGGATTTTGATATCAGCATACTCTGCGGCCGGTACTGAAAACTGCAGGTCTGTAAGCGCCGAGAGCGTGGCGCAGACCTCCCGCAGTGTCGGGTGCTGCAGCGACACCGGCCACGTTTTGTTTAACGTTCCGGCCAGCTCGCGCACGAACAGGCGCTTATAACCGCGCTCAGCATCGCCGCAGCGCTCCACGTATCCGGTAAACCAGCGATAAACACTCTCACCCACGCCGAGATCAAAGCGCACCAGCGAGCCAGTGCAATCGGCATCGAGTTCAGCCGTGACATATCCCCGACCGCACGCACCGGTTTCAAGCAGCAGATGATAGTCAGAGACATGCACCAAATCAGCGCCAATCATCAGCGCTGCAGTCGTTTTCATCCCTCCCCCCCGTCATACGATCCGATGGCCGTGTCCACCTTTTTGAGCACCTTCTCAAACCAGCTCAGCTCTTCAGGTGTATCGGTCGCAGCCGTAGTACCTTGCGTTGTCTGCACCTTTGCACCGCTACCACTGGCGCGCATTTCGGCTTTTTTTTCTGCCACGCTGAAATACTCGCGCAGGCTGAATGACACCTGCCAGGCAAGCAGGTCGGCCGCTTTTGACGCGGTCACATCACCGGTGAATGTGGCCTCACGAAATTTTATCTTTCTGGCCGTGTCATGGTTTACACGATAGCGCGCGTTATTGCCGGCGCTGTCCTGCGCTTCTGCAAGCGAATACAGCAGGGTGAGCTGCGCCTCATCGTCATAAGGGATCAGGCCTGTCACCTTTAGCTCTTTGGCCTTAATCCCCTGTTGCGCGCTGGCCGTGCTCGATGCCTGCCCAGACTGGTCTTTATCCTGGATGCGCATCGATACGGACACCTCAAGATTTTTCATGCGAATGGCCTGCCCGCTGAGGGCAAAATCAATGCGGTCACTCATCTTTCAGCATCCCCCGCAGCGTCGATAAATCCTCTCCCGCAAACACCAGGCACAGCGTAAATACGTGGTCTGGCGCCGGAATATCATCACGCATTTCACGTATGGCGCCGGCCGTATTACGAACGGTTGAAACCGCGCGAACGGCGAGACGCTGGCCGGAAAGCTGCTGCAGCTGCTTCTGCGCATCGGCCAGAAGATCTGCTCGCTGCGCTTTAAATGCTGCAAGCGCCTCACCGATACCCGGGAGTGAGCCGCCGGCAGCAGAAATGAGCGTCTGAGCCGCGCCGGCCTGGCGCAATGTTGGCACCGAAAGAGCCGCAGCTGCAGGCAGACCACCTGCCATTGCGGGGATCTGCATCCTTGTTTCGAGGAGGTTTAAGGCCGAACCGGCGCGCCGCCAGACCTGTGTTAGCTGGGTAACGGGGAAAATTGCGGCAGCAGTTGCCAGCACATCAACAAACGCCGGCAGCGTTGTCGCACTGAATAGCATTGCGGTGATATCCAGGCTGGATGGCGCGCCTGCCAGCTTTTTGGCCGCCCATTCGATAGCGTTCTCCGGGCTCAGGTACACGCCAGAGCTTTCCTGTTTTCCTGCCCCGGGTGTCCACGGGTTAACGGCCAGCACGCTGCAGACCACCCCGGCCGCATCCGGGCTTATTGTCAGCTTTTTAGTGCTCCACATCGGCAGGCCTCTCCGGTAATTCCAGCGCCGAATCGGTGACTCTGGTACGCATCAAAGCCAGGCGATATTGCTGCCACGCGGCCAGTTGCTCAACCTCTTCACTGGTCGCCTCGCCGCTGTCAACGGCGAACTGCAGGGCGTCAATCACCCCGGTCGCTTCGGTAAAACGGGCGCTTTTAAGTGCCTGCGCTGCAGCAGCAGCTCGCGCGGCAACCTTTTCGCTGTCAGGTGGAACATAAGCGGCGATTTCGCCCCACTGGCCAGAAATCAGTTCTTCATAAAGTTGCTGGCCGTGCGCTTCCGGGTCGTTTTTGCTGGCAGAGAACGGCAGGAGGCCGAGCCCCTCAATTTCAATCTGGCAATCAATCACATCACCAGATTCTGAGGCGTAGACCGCATCCAGCACTTTGGTAAATTCCATATCTCCCCCTACGCAATACGCACGAACAGCGTGCCGGTCACATCATCCCTGGACATCTGCCCCAGACAACGCCATGTACCGCTCACGTCGTTCGCAAAAAAATCATTAGAATAAAAAGCCAGCTTTACGTCATTGGTGCCGGTCGAGCTGTCAATCAGGCCAGCAGAGCCCAGCGATGACCCCGCTACAGTGTCACCATATCGCAGCTTGTTTCTGCCTGATGACGTCTCACCCTGCCATCGGGCAAGAATGTGAGAGCCAATCTCCCCCGCCCCGGGAACCGAGCCGGTTTCACCGATACCCAGATTTGTGCGCGCTTCCGCCTGAGCTGCCGCCCCTTTCGCCGCTATCTCGTTCAGCAACTTCTCGCCCTGTAGCGCACCGGTGATGCGCGAATCGTCGCCAGCAGCAACCGTGCCGGCAGTCGTGCCGACGTCGAGAACGGCAGCACCTTTAAGCCCGAGGTTATCCCGCGCCTTTGCTTTATCGTTCACATCGCTGAGGTTCTGGTCTTTCTGCAGCGCACCGGTGATGCGCGAATCATCACCCGCCGCGACCGTGCCGGCAGTCGTGCCGACGTCGAGAACGGCAGCACCTTTAAGCCCGAGGTTATCCCGCGCCTTTGCTTTATCGTTCACATCGCTGAGGTTCTGGTCTTTCTGCAGCGCACCGGTGATGCGCGAATCATCACCCGCCGCGACCGTGCCGGCAGTCGTGCCGACGTCGAGAACGGCAGCACCTTTAAGCCCGAGGTTATCCCGCGACTTTGCTTTATCACTCACATCTGAGAGATTCGACTCAATGCGCAAAAATTCCCCGTCAAAGTCCTGCACAATTTTTTCAAGCGGGAACGGTGGCCGCAGGTCGGTGATATTGCCGGCAGCATCCGTTTCAGCAATGGCAAACACATAATGCTGAAAGCCGTCTTTCTCGTAATTTTCAAGTTCAGGCGCGACACGCAGGGAATATGTCACAGACCATGCGCCGGTCGGCGTTCCCTGCCATGTCGCATCAATCCAGACCTTTGTAGAGTTTTTCAGCGAGCCGATAGAGTTGACTAATTCGCCATAGCAGCGCAGGCCGTGAACGTAACCGATCCCCGGGGCGACCCGAAACTCGCTCCCTGATGCCGTAACCAGAAAACTATCACCCTCAAAGGCGGCAATGCCGTAAGCGTCGATATTTTCCACGCGCACGCGCTCATCAGAGCCGGCATGTCGTGCGCTGTAGTCAATCTGCCAGGTCTCAGGCGTGACGGTGATTTGCGTGGCCTCTGCTGCGCCGGCGAACTCCATCACCACGTTGCGGATCAGGTTGTTGCCCTGCACGCCGCCAGCCGTCTTGATTTTCTTCTGCTCGTCGCAGTGAACAATCATCAGCACCGTGCCGGTGGCGCTGTCAGCGATGCCCACCCAGTTATATGACCAGTTGCCGATGGTCGTATCGAGCACAACGGAATACACCACCGCGTTCTCGTTGAGCTTGCCCATGCGGGTGAATTCTGATGAATAGACGATCTGCGACGCATCGGGCATCCCTTCGCCTGGGTCAATATCGGCATTCGGATCCTGCCCCGGGATAAGAGCAAAAATCATCTGGTCAGGCGTGGCCGCTTCGCTGGCCAGAATTTTATTAACATTCCACTCCTGGAATGCGTCAGTGATAATGCTGGCCATTTTATTCTCCTTCCGGCTCAAAACCCGGCTCCGCGTAATACGCAATTCTCGGAACCTGGCTGTAATCATCCAGCAGCGTGCAGCCTGTGAACATTTGTGATGAGGTGGTCAGCGCCGGCATTTTTTCAATGAGCTTTAACCCTTCGCCCGTCACTTTGCTGGCGCTGTAAAAAAGCTGGCTGGTATTGGTAATGCGCGGGTAACTTTCCGCGCTGAAAATATCGTTAATATCGGCATCCAGAGATGTGCAGTTCATAAAGGCATTAGCTACGTTTGTCAGGCTGGTACACGCCGCAAACAATCCTTTTTCAATCGTTTTTAACGGGCAATATCCGAGCAGGCGATATGCAATGCTTAAGTTTTTCGCACCGCTCAGGAATCCCGCAGGCAGGCTACTCAGACCAGCCTGCCTGAATGCCCCCTCCATGTTAACCACCGGCGTGTCTCCCGTCAGGAAATCACCTGGCAGACTGCGCAGGCTTGAGCACTCCGAGAACATATAGCCCAGGTGAGTAGCGTTCGGCAGAAGCAAGCCGCCCTCAGCAATCTCTGCGAGCGCAGTCTGACGGTAAAATGCGTAGGTCAAGGATGTGCGCGTGCTGGCGAACTTATGAATTTTTGAGACTTTATTTGTGATACCGCTCAGGCCACTTTTACCGAACGTCACTGTTTCGCTGTTATAGATCGTGAGCGTGTAGCTCTCGCCAACTGTTAAGCGATCCGCATCAGGCGCGTAGCCTGTCGATGTGGACGTCGTGACATAATGCTTGCCGATATCACCATCCCCCCAGTCGACCAGCACATCAGATGTGCTGCCGAGGAAAAATACCGGCGATGTGGCCGAATTGAGCGTAAAGTCAACTTTCGCCCCGGCCACCACTCTGGCCGTGATGGTCGCCGTTCTGCCGCCCTCGGTGGTTTTGAGCGTGACCGCAGCCGTGCCGAAATCCAGCCCCCTGAGCGTCACAAATCCGTCACCCACGCCTGCAGAGCAGAAGCCAGGCTCATCAACCTCGGCGGTAAAAGTGGCATCGTCCACGCCATCCGGCAGTACCTGCACCGCAATGGTTTTCTCTTCTCCGGGCAGCAGCCAGACCTCATCGAGCGACGGCACAATGGCATTTGGCCTGAGCGTTAGCTTGCAATGATCAAACCAGGTCACGCAGTCAAAATGCCCGGGGTGAATGTAATCCGTGTTCTCATTCATGACGTCGAAAAAATAGCGCCTGCAGGTGCGACCGTACTGCCGAACGAGGCGCATCATAAGCGTGTTGTCGCGGCTCAGCTGCTCGTCATTAATACGGATCAGGATTACATCCCAGTCATACTGCAGCTGGCGCTCAAGCTGCTGAATTTCGCCAATCTCAAGCCGCTCAAATATCCGGGAAAATCCCGCCATACAGCCGGCGTCCTGGGCATTCACAAAAGCGTATTTCACGCGCAGACGAAAAAGGCCGAGCGATTCACCCGGGAAGCGCTCAACGTCGCGCTGATAGGCCAGCAGGGCAAGCAGCTGCTCGTCACAGGTATCAACGTCAATCTGCGCCAGGGGGAACATAAGCCAGTCTTTGACGCGCTCCCACCATGTCTTTGAGGCGTGCGCGAGCGTCAGCGGCTCGCCTTTATTCATCCAGACCGGCAGATTGATATCAGGGAATTTATTCTCCATAGACCACCTCAAGCGCACCGAGGCGCGGCACGTTCAAATCGCTGAGGATGTCGCCGGCATCAAACACCACCGATTCAACGTCTTTAAAGGTCTGGTGTATTTCTTCACCCAGGCGCGATATCGAGAAGCGCGAGAATGGCCAGGTTTTCTGCACGTCGTAATCGTTGTTCTCACGGAACGCGCAGCGAATGAGATCGGCAATATCGAGGCGCAGCTGCTCCAGCTCATCATCTTTGAGCAGCGCCGAGCCATACAAATAGACCTCAGCGCTCAGGTCATGAACGGTTTCAGGCAGCTGCAGCGCGAGAACGTCATCACCGTGGCCGTGGTTGCCCTGCGTCATTACGTAATCATTCACCGTTTCGATAAATGGCTCGCTCGACACGCCGGCATCGAGCAGCAAAAACACGTTCGCAGTGCCAGGACCACGCGGCGCGTCATGCTGAAAATAAATGCGGTCGGTGGTGATGCCGGCAATGCCGCTAATCATCCCGCGGTAAACGGCATCAATGTGGTACTGCCCCACCAGGTTAAACTGGTTTTTGGTGCGGTCGCGCAGCTCGTCGTCGCTCTCCTCATCCGCGCCCGGGGTAATGAGCCAGTTCTCTTCGTTGACCACGCTTGCGATCCCGTCGATGGCCACCGGCAAAATGCGAAAATACCCCGGCGCGAGATTGCTGGCCGCCCCCTCATCGGTTGCCACCACCGGCACAAGTGCGCTGGCCGCGCCGGCGGAAAGGGTAAAATCCTCACCCGTTTCGAGCTGGTGCACCTTGCCATTGATACGCTCGGTCTGAATCACCGTTCCTGCCGGTACTGTGATTTCACGGTCGGGATCGGATTTGGTGAAACGGATCACGCCCGCCGCCGCCGTGGCGTCCTTGCGCGAGAGGTTGACCGCCCAGGCGAACAAGTCCAGAAACATGCCCGACGCCGTGGCCAGAAACATGTTGGCCATCACGATATTGACCAGCGCATCCTTGAGCCACATCACCGGCGCGGTGACGATGGCCGTGATAAGTCGCCAGAACGGGCTCATGCGCGAGGTGTTCGTAATCAGGCCAGCGTCTCTGACGATCTCATTAAACTCATCACGCGCCTGCTCCTCGGTGACGGGCATCCCGTTCTGCGCCAGGATGCTTTCATAATCCGGGTCTGGCCTGTTGCTCATAGCGTCAGTTCCTTCTCAATACCACCAAAATCACGCGTCGTGGCGGTGATAAAATATTTCCCGAGTTTCAGCTCGGTCAGCTGCGCCGTACCCGGCACAAGGCGATCATCTGTCTCGACAAGCAGCTCCAGCTGCTGCGCGATGTCAATGCGCTGTGTAATGCTGCGCTCACCAACGAGCAGCTTGGCCAGCTCAGACTCAATAATCATGTGCACCACGTCCTGCGCGATGCTCTCGCGGTTATTGCAGCGCACCGGCTCATCACCCGAGTCGAGCACAAAATTGCCGCCGGTGATTTTGAGGTCGAAATAAAGCTCAGCACTCATCCTGCGTATAACTCCCGGGACTCAATCAGAGAGTCGAACGTCTCGCGGTTCTGCGGGTAGACGTTAAGCTGACTGATAGTTTTGCTGTTGTCGGTTTTAACGGTGCTGCTGCCCATCGTTTTTCCTGCGCCCCCCTGGTCGAACCGGGGCGGAGTGAGGCCGGCGACCGGTGGCAGTTTTGGCGGCTCAATCTCTACGTCACCGCCAAGCGCGTCGATATTCACCCCGGGGATTTTGTTTAGCTTCTCAACCATCCAGTTAATTGAGCTCATCGTTGTGCCTTTAAGCCACGCCCATAGCCCGGTGAAAACGCCCTTAACCTTATCGACGGCCACACCGGCCAGATTGCCGAACGAGTCAAGCACGCCGGAAATAAACTGGAATGGGGCGCTGTCCATAATGGCTGCCTTAAGCTCATCCCAGTGGCTCACGGCGTACCAGATGCCTGCCGCCAGCGCCGCGATGGCCAGAACAACCAGTGTGACCGGGCTCATTAAGAACTGCATGGCCACGCCGGCAAACATGGTTGCCGCGCCGTACACCTTCATGGCGATAGCGCCCGCGCCGAGCGCCGCGCTCCAGGCGATCGTTGCGACTTTGCAAATACCCGACCAGAGCATAAAGGCTTTGGCCTGCACGCCGAGTGCCAGCAGGCCGATCCGCGTCGGCAGAAGGCTGAGATTAAGGATTGATAACGCCTTGCCCATGCCGAGCAGGCCGGCCACCGCTTTGACGCCCGTCCATAGCGCAAAAAGTGAGGTGAGCGCCGTCACCACGGCAATGGTCGCCCCTATATAGCCGAGCCAGCGGGTGATATTCGGGAACATCTCAAGCCAGCAGGCAAACCCGCTACTTAGCTCAATCACTTTGTTTATGGCCGGCTCAAACACCGGCATTAACGCGCTGCCGAATGCCGTTTTTATCCGGCTTCCGCTTTGATCAAGACGGTTCCAGATATCGGCCATTTTGTCGGCCATTGAGTTTGCGCCAGCGAGCCCCTGAGTGCCGGCCAGCTGCTTAATTTGCTTGCGCAGCTTGTCGGCCGTTCCCCATGAACGAATAAGCGCCGCCGAGCCTTTGCCAAACGCCTTATTGAGTTTTTCCTGCAGGGGGATATTGCCGGCAACGGTGTCACCATATTTGGCCTGCAGCCGGTCGAGGATGTCCGGGAACGCGAGCAGCTGCCCCTGCGCATCGGTAAAACTGACGCCCAGCGCTTTAGCGCCGGCTTTCGCATTTTTCAGGAAAGCGTCATACACGCCGCCGGCATTGCTGCCGAGGCTGTTGCCGAGATTGCCCAGCACAGCAAACTGCTCATCCATGCCGATGCCGTAGCCCGTGCCGGTTCCCTTCGCGCCCTGCAGCAGCGCCTGAATGCGCGCCATGCCCTGCCCGGTGTTTTGCACAAGCCAGGCTGTTTTTGAGGCAATATTCTCAGCAAAAGCCACATTGCCCATGCGATCCACATCTGAGGTGAACTGGCTGGCCAGCGCGCTGATATAGCCGGCAGCGTCTGCGCCGGTGGATTTCATCGCCACGGCCAGCACGTTGGTTGCCCTGGCGACGCGTGGCAGCTCCGCATCACTGAGGCCGCCGAGCGCCGATCTGATTTCAGTGACCGAGCCAATAAAATCAACGGCAGAGACGCCAAAATCAGTGCTGAATTGTGCCGCTTCGCGCCTGATAGCTTTCAGGGCATCACCGCCCACATTACGCGTGGACAACTCATTGAGTGCTGACTGCACCTCATCCGCTGGCTTTAGCAGGCCACCCAGCGCCTTTGCCGTACCCCATAGACCAATGGCACCGCCGCCGATACGCTTGAGCGCCGCACCGGTTCCCCGGGAAAACTTATCAACGGATTGCTGCGCCCGTCCGAGCGGGGCGGTGAGGCCATTTTTGAGGTTCAGGGCAAAGGTAAGTTCTTTCATGTGCTGCGCTTCCCGGTGAGAGCGAACGCGACGCCCTCGGCCGTTGCGTTAACGTTTTGTTCATACAGCCACTCGGCAAGCCAGGCCGCCCGGCCGAGATTAACCGCGCTGTCGGGCGGCTCGTTGTCATGGTCTGCCGGAACCGGTAAAAAATGCCGGCGCAGGCAGACGCGCTGCTCGTAGCTGTTTTCTCTGATATGAGCGGTTATTCGCTCGATTTCTTTACTTCGATATCCAGCGCCGGCGCGTATTCATCGTTAACCACCTGCGAGATTTGCATACCGACGCCCGGGCGTTTCAGCAGCTCTTTGAGCGCCTCACGCGAGTCTGGCGTGACAATCTTCACCAGGTACTCGTTGACCATGCCCACCGCATTTTTTTCGCGCGCGCTGGAGTTAATCAGTTGGTTATAGGCGGTCAGGTTAGGCTCGAAATTCAGTTCGGTGCCGGCAACGTCCAGGGTAATAATTTGCTTGCCACTCATTCGATACTCTCTCTTTGTTTAATTTCACGTACTAACTGGTTGTGGCGCGCCGCGCAGACGGTGTACAAACTGCGCAGCCGGCGCACCACCTCATCAAAATCAGCGCCGGTTTTACCGTTTAACCTCGGCAGCACCTCCGGGCATTCCTGCGTCAGATTCGCCTGATAAGGCGCGCTCGGCAGCCTCACTGGTTTCATTGAACAGCCGGATATAGTCGCCAGTAGCGCACTCGTTACCGAAAACCGGGTTATTAATTTCGAAACTGAATACACGCTCCCCTCGTAACTCATTCTCCTGCAGCTGCTGCAGGCGTTTTTCCAGCTTGTTGGCTGAGGCATCGGAAATATCATTGATAAGGCGCTGCCGCTCGCTCTCCGAGCTCAGAAGCGCCCCATCAAGACGGCGCTCCAGCGCGTTCTCAACCTGCCAGGTTGCCGCCTGGCCAATCATCAGACCGATGACCAGAGAGGGCAGAAGATTCGAAAGCCAGCCCCTCACCATCACTTCACCCCGTTATGCTCAAGGCTGAAATGGTTGCCATCAGGTTTGCTGAAACGCCCGCCCCATGCCCCACCGAGCGATTCCCAGTATTCACCAAGCGGTTTATAGGCCGCGCTGTCGGTCTGGTACTGCCCGTTAACAAACAGGTTAAAATCAACGGCCAGGCGCTGCGTGTGCAGGCTGTTGGCAATGCCTTTGCCGCTTTTCGCATTGAGCTGCGCCTGCTCAGGGGTGCGGTATGCCTCCCCGAACGTCAGGCCGTAGCCGTTCTGGTCAGCCCACTCAATCAGCCGGCCGATCATCACGGTGAATTTTTGCTGCTTTTCACTCAGGCTCATCGTGCTTACTCCCGTCAAAAAGTCGTTTAAACAATCCCCTTACGCCGGCTTTAATGGGCTCCTCCAGAAAGGAGTAACCCAGAACGGCGACCAGTGAGGCGAGCCCCACCAGGGTGATATCTTCCACATCAGGCTTGTGCACCCTTGCCGCCAGTACGGCCAGCGATGCCAGCGCACCCAGCAGGCACCGGCTAATCAGCACGCGCGGGGTGAGCGTTTCGTCGCTGTTGAGCAACCGGTAAAGCTCGCCGGCCACACCGATGGCGACAAGCAGCGCGATCAACGTTGCGCTGCTCACGGTTTACCCCACAATGCCGCGCAGGTCGCTTTCGCCCAGGATTGGCACGCCGTCGATGCGCACGAACTCCGGGGCGGAAACGAGGTACTTGAGTTTTTTCGTGGCCTTCTCGCCACCTTTGGGATCAAAGTTAAGCGCTGAGGTCACAATCAGCTTGCAGCCGAATGCCTCGACCTTTGTCGAGAACGTGCCGGCGCTGGCATAAAAAAGCATGTCCATTGCTTCAAGGTCGCGCCAGCCGCCAGCTGCACGCGCCTGCTCATTGAGTAGTGCGAAATTTTTCTCATCGAGCTCGATTTCGCCCTCGGCAGACGCATCCCCTTTAACCACCCCGTCAGGCACACCGCGCGACTGCGCCACGGCCGTGTTGTCCGTGATATCCAGCGTCACAGATTCAACGTGGATCATGTCAGTGCCCACCGTGACATCAAAATCCATGCCGCCTATGCGATAGGTCATCTGTTACTCCTCCAGTGAACGATCAAGACCGATATTGACGGTGATTTGCTTTGGGCAGCCGTAAGGCGTCGCCATAATGCCAATCACGACGTGCGTTTTTGTGAGCCAGGTGATAGTCACGTCGCCATCCTCGGGCGGCTCCACTTCGCCCGGGAACGTCACACCGCCGAGCTGGGTAGTGCGCGACATTTCCCGCAGGGTTCGGCCAAAATAGTTTTTATGGGTTTCGATGCTCACCGGCGTGGTATTGAGCGTGCGGTTGGCCACCTTTGGAATGGCCAGCAGACGAGTACGGCGAGCGACCTTATCCATGATCCGCAGATACTCAATGGATTCGTAATCACCGCCTTTCGCTTCCAGCGTGCGCCCGTCTGCCCAGTACATCCCCTCGTAATCTGCCCACCACATCGGCACGCTGTAGCGAATCGACTCAAACGCCTTGAGATAGGCGAGGCTGATTTCCACGCCGTCTTTATCGACCGGTAAATCACTGCTATCGATACCGAGCCCAAGCAGCTCGCCGGTGGCCACACGCGCAGGACTGTCTGCGACCGTGACGGCGCGATTGCACAAACGCCCAGCCAGCACACCCGCCTCATTGCCCCATAGCGAGGGAACGAGCTGCACGGCGTCGGCTTTGATGCCATCCTGCAGGTCGTTTAAAAATTCCCGATAGCCCGCCCAGTCGAGAGGTGTTTCGAGCGCCGTCGGGCTTGCCACCGTGGTAATAAACCAGACGCGACGGCCGAGAGCACTGATAACCGATGCACGCAGTGCCTGCAGCGCATTGATTCGGGTCTGGCCGGCAGATTTATCCGTGATGTCATCACACAGCAGCACACCCTCAACGCCGACTTTGCTCAATGCCAGCTCGATATTACTGAGCCAATCCGGGGCGCTAACCTGGGTGTCTTCCGGGTTTTCTGGATCCTGCTCGGCCAGCTCCTCAGCCATCAGGACATATGCGCCCCAGTTCTGGCCACCGTTCAGCTGCGCCGCGCGCACCTGCTCCAGCAGGTTCGGCGATGCCTTTGCCAGCACGTCGTCAATATCGGACTCTGCACTCACGGCGAGCAGTGGGTGAGAATCCCCTAGCGACTCACCGGCCAGCCCGACGAACAGCATGATCTGCTCAACGCCGGACACCTCGCCCGAATTGCCGTTAATCGCGTTAATGTCCACGCTTGGCCATGTCATGAGTTTTTCCCCTTAATGTCCTGCGCGTTAACCTGCCAGCCAAAATCAATCGCCTGCAGCTGCCGCGCCATAATCTTGTTAAATTCCGCATCGCTGACGCCCAGAAAGGCGCGAGCGGGTAAAGCTATCTTCCAGGTGCTCTTTGGCGTTTCGCCGCTTAATTTGCGGATAATCAGCCCGGCCTGAGCGCGGGAAAGGTTCTGCACTATCCAGGAGGCCGACGCCTTAACCCACCGGCCGCCCTCGCGGCGCTTATAGCCGAGCTTTCGCAGCGCACTGGCCTGCTTGCGAGTTGCCTGACCGTTCTGTGCCGGCGTGGGCAGATTCGCCGCGCTCACGGTGGTTGTGGCTCCCTGCGCATGGATGCCGCCCAGAACGCCGGCAGAGAGCGATTTACCACCCTGACCTCTGAGATACACGACAACAGCCTCACGCTCGGGCATTTCGCGCACTGCCAGCAATCTCGGCAGGCCACGCAGCATTTTTTGTTTGCCGCGCTTACGCTTTGGCCACGGCGTGCCGTCCGGGGATTGCTGCTGGCGCTGGTTGCGTTTTGCGGCCGCAATAATCCCGTTTTTGGCAATACGCCAGAGCAGGCGCTGCCGCTTGCGTGGGGGTAAATCACGCCTGGCCAGCTCGCGCTTTAACTCGCTCAGTTGGCGACGGTCTAAACCGCCGTCAATCTTCAGCATCGTCGCCGCCCTTAATGCCGGTCATGACCTCAAACGTTTCTGCCGTCCATACCTCCGGGCAAACCGGCGTCCAGCGCCTGCCGTAGAGCTCAATTTCACCCTGCGGGTGCTCCTCAATCACCAGCTCCTCGGCCAGCTCAAGAGTGATCGTCACATCGCCGCGCCCCTGCTCGGTATCGAGAGAGGGATCAACGGACGGTGCCGGCAGCTGCAGCTCGTCATGAAACGCGTTTGCATAGCCCTCAATCCACGCCATCACCAGCGTGTAAAGCAGTACCGGTGGGTATTCACGGTACGGATAGGCGTACCAGCTGAGCTCAATCGTCTGGCGCGCAAGGCCGCACCGGCGCTGCCCCGCGCCCAGGTCTTTTGATGAACAGACGAGCTGCACGCCCACGGTTTCGGACTGAAATGTGCCGTGTATGCGCTGAGGAATTGCCCTGAGCAGATATTCGGTAAGGCTTTCAAGCTGGCCACTCATATTTTGTAAATCCCCACACGCCCGTAACCCTGCATGTTGCGCAGCACGAGCGAGGCCTCAGCCAGCAGGCTCTCGCGCGTGTCGCTTCCCTCCTGCCCGGGTATCGTGTCGCGCCGGCCGATGGTCTGAAATTCCCCCATCAGGTCGGCTTTCGCCCGGGCGTAAACTGCTTTTTTGTACTGTGCTGTGAGCTCGTTTTCGTCGCCTGCGCTCGCGCCCAGGACATCCTTCGCCATTGCATAACCTTTGGCGCTATGGACGCGCACAACGTCACCCAGGGCGTCATTGATTTCCTTCACGCTGGCGAGAAGTGCTATCACCATCACGCCGGCGTCCATGTTTGGCGGCAGTGCGCGCTGCTTCTGAAACTCTGCGAGATTCAGGTCAGGCCAGAAAGGAACTCCGTTTTTAACGGGAATATTCTGGTATTCAATTCCCCGGCCGCTAAACGGCATTGACGGGTGACTCATCGCTCACACTCCTGTTAGAAAGCGGGCTGACCGGTTTCCAAGGCTCGAAAAGCTCCTCAGAACTCAACACCTCCACCGCGCCCGCTCTGCCGGGGGCAGTCGTTACTCGCGACTGAGCGCACGGATGCGCGCAGTCACTTTATCCAGCAGGGTTCCCACCCCTGCCTTTTTGCTGGTTGAGCTGGCCTTCTGCAGCAATTCCTGCGCGAGCTCCAGCGTATCGAGATTGCTGAATGCTGCCGGTTTGGCCTGCAGGCCATCTTCACCGCGCAGCACGAGCTGTGCGGCCAGCTTGTAATATTTGGCTGTGATTTCTTCGTGCAGTTGCCAGGACTCGACAACGAGCTTGAAAACACGCGAGAAATACGGCTCGACGCTTCGGCCAGCGGCATACTCACTTTCAGCCCATTCGCGCACGGTATCGGCCACGAACGCACCCATTGAGCTGGAAAAATTATCCGGCATGGGTTGCTGCTGCTCGATGGCCTTGAGCGCGTAGTCGATGCCGGCGTCAAAATCGCCAATATCAAAGAGCCAGATTGCACACCCAACAAGCGGGGGATAAGGGTAAACCTCACCGGCATCAAGATAGCGCCTGACCAGCGGCAACCACTTCGGCAGCAGCTTGTCGCGCTTAATCTCGGCACGCTTTGCGAAAGATTCACCCGCCTCACTCAGAGAGCGGCGATCGAGCTCAAAATCGAACTCTGCCGCCCGCCTGTCTTGCGCCGAGCAGCTCAACTGCTTGCCTTCCCGCAGCCGCTTGAGCGCCTGCTGGCTTTTCTGCCAGCGTTTTGCCGGTGTCACCATGATTTACTCCTCGCCACCCGGTGAAGGTGTTGGCTCTTTTTCGGCATCTGGATCCAGCACTTCGATGTGATCAAAGGAGGCATAAATCTCGTCGTATTCGACGCCGAAACCCTCCATGCGCAGATAATTGTTCTCAAAGCGCTTGCGCTCATCGCTCCAGTCGGCGCGGCGGTAGCCGGTGCCTTTCTGGTTGTAGACGTGCAGGTTCCAGAGCGTCGTGACCGTAAGCTGGCCATCCGGGATAAACGGCGGTGAATAGAGCGTCATACCCGCCACTTTGCGGTTAATCAGCTGCGCGGCCACCTTCTCGCTCGGGGCGTCGATTTCGTTGAGCAAAGAGGTGGTATCGGCGGCGATAAGGTCGCGGCCGGCAAGTACCACCAAATCAGGGCGGTTACGGAATGCCGGATGGATCAGCGTCTGGCGCAGGTCGTTTGCTGCAGCGTCCAGGCCGATAAAATCAGCACCGTTGCGCGGGCGGGCGATCGTGATTTCATCAGTGATAATCTGACCAGGTGAGCGCTCTTTGACGATGGTCTGCCAGCCCTTGTTGACGTCCTCGCCGTTCGGGTATTTTTCCGGGTCAGTGTCACCTTCAGCAACGTGCGTGCCGTTAAAGCCGACGCGCAGGATATCCTGACCAAATGATTCATTAACGAATGCCTGGATTTTATTGAAGAATTCACCTTCATCACCGGCGTTAGCCCAGGCAACAAGCGTGGAATATTCAAGGTGCGCGCCAGAATCAGTCTCAACCAGCTCGTACTTATTCCCGCTGTTGTCCAGCCTGCGACTAAAGCGCCCTTCGGCTTTGCGGCCAGTGAACAGGCCAGGATTACCGGTGGCCACCACCTGCCCGGTAATGTTATTCACCGTAAGCATGTTGATAAGCTGCAGAAAATCATTGGCTTCGATAATGGCCTTGCGCAGCTGCGTGTCCATTGGCGGGGTGATCGAGAACATCTGGCGCGAATCTTTCACGCCGTAGGTTTCCGCCATCGCTACAGTGAAGCTTTCCAGTAGCGATCTTGTTTCCGGGTTCAATAACATTTTTTTCTCCTGGGGATTTCCGTTTACAGCACGCTGCGCTTGGTATCAGATCCACCCGGTTTTTTTCCGGGTACGGACGTCACCGGCTTGCCAGCTAACGCGCTAAGCGTTTCGATGAGCTGGTCAACCTTTCCCTCGAGGGCGGTGTTACCTTCCGGCTTTGTCTGTGCGGGTTGTTTGCGTGCAACAGAAAATGCTTTGTTTGCGCGACGGCGACGTGCGGAAAATTTCAGGTCACCGTCCGTAAAGGCGGTCAGCTTCTCGTCAAAGGTCGCGCGCAGAGCGGTGAACTCTTCTTTAATCAGCTCGTCTTCCGGGTTTTCACTGACTTCATCGGCCAGCTCAACGAGCTGCTCGGCCACAATCACGATTTCCTCGGCAGCTTCGCGCACTTCCTCTGTCGCCTCGCCAGTGTCGTCTGTGGTATTGCCTTTCGCAGCGCTGGCCATATTTTTAATAGCCTCTTCAATGCGCAGTACGAGCTCTTTTAATTCTTCCATATTTTCGGGTTCCTCTACTGGTTCGACTTTTGGTTCCGGGGTGTATTTTTTCGAGGACATCCCCGAAAGAATCCGGTCAAATAATGACGGCTCTTTTTCTTTAATTGGTGATAACTTGCCGAGGCTGAATTCCATTACGCCGCCCGGGTGCAAACCCTTCTCGCGGCTTTTGGCGGAAAACTTAAGCATATCCGTGCCTGTGCTGGCTGGAATATCGGTTACGGCAAGCGCCTGCAAATAAAAATACCCTTTACCCTGAAAATCAGGCCAGAACTCGCAGGAGGTAAATAATTTTTGAGAATATTTATTTGCCTCAATCAAATATTGGTTAGGTGAAATTTTTGCATAGAGTTTTACCTCATCACCCGCCTGCTCGGCTTTCAGTTCTTGAACGACGCCGTAATTTGCCACCCAGCGCTCGCGCTCGACGAAATCATCACCGTGGAAAGGCCAGAGTAGCGCGGTGTAAAAGCTCGCGTCATAATGCTCTGCAGCTTCCAGCAGCATCGCCGCCTCGATTGGCCGGCCGTCGATGGCTGCGCCAGAGGTGCAAATACAAATCCAGTCAGTTACCTGCCCCGTCATAACTCAGTCCTTATTCATTCAGTGACCAAATTATTTATTAATTATTTAGCTCATGCACCGCGTTTAGTTCGAAAATATTAGGCTAACCGTTATTAACTTAATTCATCCAAACAAAAGTTAGCTAACACGCCGGAATTAATCGACATAATAGGCACATGGCGAAATATAAAGAAGAAATTAGATTTGCGGCAAAAACTCTTTATGCGCGACGCATGACGCCTGCGGAAATATCAAAAGAGTTAAACGTCCCGCAAAGAACAATCTATAACTGGGCGGAAAAATTCGGCTGGGCTGACCTCATTGCGCATGATTCTATTGAGGAGGCTATTTCTCGCCGCTATATCGCGCTGAGCGATAAAGGAAATAAAACAGAGCTCGAGCTGCAGGAGCTGCGCGACCTCATCGCACACCATGTAAAAATTATCGGGCAGCGCAATAAGCACACCGAGAGAATGGCCGAGATAAACGCCCAGGCGCAGCGTGGCGGCGCATCGGGCGAGGCTGGCGGAAGTGGCGAGCGTAAACGCAAGAAATACCGTAAAAACGATGTGTCCGGGTTAACGGCCGAGCAGCTCGATGCCTTTGCGCGCGAGCATCTTTTTGAATACCAGCTTTACTGCCGCGACCATAAATATGAGGACTGGCGTTTTATCCTCAAATCTCGCCAGATTGGCATGACGTATTACTTTGCCTTTGAGGCGTTTGAGGACGCCGTTACAACGGGCGACCACCAGGTATTTTTCTCGGCATCAAAGGCGCAGGCCGAGATTTTCAAGCAGTACATTTTTGAGATTGCTGAGCAGCATTTCGGTATCACTCTGAGCGGTGCCGGCAACAAGGTGAGATTAAGCAACGGCGCAGTGCTGCGCTTCCTCTCAACCAACTCAAGCACCGCGCAGGGGTTTAATGGCCACCTGTACGGCGATGAAGTGTTCTGGATCCCGCGCTTCAAAAAACTGCACGACGTGGCCAGCGCCATGACCACGCAGTCACGTTTCAGAACAACGTATTTTTCTACCCCGAGCGCGAAAACACATGAGGCGTATGACGTCTGGACGGGCGACCACTGGAAAGATGACGATCCAAAACGCAAGGCGATCCCATTCCCGACCGACAAGGCTCTGCAAAGTGGTGGCCAGCGCTGCCCGGATACGCTCTGGCGCTATGTCATCACAATGGATATGGCCATCGCCGGCGGCCTCGGAAAGCTGGTTGATATTAAACGCCTGCGCAATCGCTACAACGAAACCACATTTAACATGCTTTACATGTGCGTGTTCGTTGACAGCAAAGACGCCGTTTTCAAATTCTCTGAGCTGCGGCGCTGCGCAGTGGATGCTTCGCGCTGGGGCGATTATGACCCAACCGCTGCGCGGCCGTTCGGTGATCGAGAAGTCTGGGCAGGGTTCGACCCGGCGCGAACAGGCGACAACTCCACCTTTGTGCTGGTTGCGCCGCCTCTGTATGCCGTGGAGCGATTCAGGGTGCTGGCGGTCTACCACTGGCAGGGGTTGAGCTTCTCGCATCAGGCAAAGCAGATTAAAGAGATTATGCGGCGCTTTAACATCACCCATATAGGGATTGATATCACCGGTATCGGGCGCGGCGTGTTTGAGCTCGTTTCTAAGTTCGCACCACGCGAGGCCAGGCCGATTCACTACACCCTGGAAAGCAAAAACGAGCTCGTAATGAAGATGATCGACACCATTGATCGCAATCGCATTGAGTGGAGTGCAGACGCCGTCGACGAGGTGAGTCGCGACCGTGCAGAGGTTATCCCGAGCTTTATGGCCATCAGGCGCGCAGTCACTAAGGGCGGCGGAAAAATGACCTTTGTCGCCGAGCGCTCTGAGAAAACCGGCCATGCCGACATCTTTTTTGCTATCTCACACGCAATGATTAACGAGCCGCTCGATTATGAATTTGAGCGCTCATCTACCTGGGCTTTCGGGAAACAAGCAGCATGAGCAAACGAAACAAAAAACGCATAGCGCAGACAGCAGCTGCGCCGGCACAAAAGCAGGATCTATCTATCGGCCGCAGCAGCGTGATCACATTCGGCGAGCCAGAGCCCATCCTCACCACCGGCACCGATTATTACAATATCTGGTACGACAACAAGGCAGACCACTGGCGGCTCCCTATCGACCGGGTAGCACTCTCGCAGCTGGTAAACCTGAACGGGCAGCACGGCGGGATTATGTACGCTAGGCGCAATATGTTTACGGCCGCGTATGTTGGTGGCGGGCTCAACCATGACCAGATTGAGGCGGGCATCTTCGACTATCTGCTCTGCGGCGATCTGGCTATTCTCAAGCGCCGTAATATTTTCGGGCAAGTGGTTGAACTGCATCCCCTCCCGTCTCTCTATATTCGCCAGCGCAAAAGCGGTGAATTTGTGGTGCTGCAGGAAGGTGAGCCACTGGTATACCCGGCAGAAGACATTATTTTCATCAAATCGCATGACCCGCTGCAGCAGGTGTATGGCCTACCGGATTATATCGGCGGCATTCACTCGGCGCTGCTCAACTCCGAAGCGACAATTTTTCGCCGCCGTTACTACCATAACGGTGCGCATATGGGCTTTATTCTCTACACCAACGATCCGAACATCACCGCCGAGGTGGAAACGGAAATTAAAAATAAAATTGAGCAGTCAAAAGGTGTCGGCAACTTCTCTAACTTGTATGTGAATATTCCCCGGGGAAATCCCGAGGGCGTGAAACTCATCAATATCGGCGAGGTGACGGCAAAGGATGAATTTTCAAACGTCAAAAACATCACGGCGCAGGACGTTCTTACCGCGCATCGCTTCCCTGCCGGCATTGCCGGCATCATTCCACAGAACGCCGCTGGCCTGGGCGATCCGGTAAAAGCTGAGGCCACATACAAAAAGAATGAGGTCGCGCCGCTGCAGCGTAAATTCATGCGCGCAGTGAATGACGATCCAGAGATACCGCAAAGATTGCATTTAACCTTCGCGATTGACGAGGAAAGCAGCGAAAAATGAGTGAAAAGGCGCTAAAATCGTGGGGTTGTGTAAGCGATCACGCAGGAGCGATAAATATGCGCGTTTTGAAATTATTTTGCCCTGAGTGCAAATCCCCCGCAGTCATTCGCAGGTCGGTGCCAAAAGGTGACCGGTTTAATGATTTGTATTGCGCGTGCTCAAATGTTGAGTGTGGCCATACTTACGTCTTAAATTTGACGTTCTCGCACACACTGAGCCCCAGCTCGATGGCAACGGACAGGCTAGTCAAAGAGCTCGTTGGCCAGCTGAGCCCAGAGCAGCGACAATTTGCCCTCGACTTACTGCAAGCTAGTTAATAAAAAAACCGCATCTGCGGTTTTTTTATTCTCATAAATCTGTTCTGTATGTAGTGTTAATAACTCTTTGCTGTTTATTATTTATATTATGTTAGAGCGTTGCTCTTTTCCTTTAAGTGAATCGATTATAAATTGAATTTTAGGGTTTGTTGTGCCAGCGAGAACAACATGAGTATAGGCTTCTGCGTAGCTATCGCGCTCAGTGCAAGATCCAGAAAGGATTGGATGAAGTAATTTTTTACAGCCACTGTTAGTCGGCGACTTTGCATGTCCAATAACATCTAGCAATAACCCCTCAAGACATGGATCAGAACCGACAAGGTTTAGACCAGCAGACATAGCTTTTTGTACATGTGTTCTTGGCCATTGAATGTCCGTATCCAGTAAAACTATTACAAAATCATATCCATCACACTTTTTACAAGAAATTGCATGTGAAATTACATGTTCTGGGCCTTTACCTCCAGCCGTGACAATAGTTATTTTGAATACTCCATTTGAAAAAAGAGATTTTAGGTGCGAAAGGAATGCTTTCTCGGCATACCCTTCGCCTACCAATAACAAGGTTTTACTTATGGTGCGGCGCACCACTTTCTTCTTAGCCATTTCAAAATCCCTTTCTGCTATTAGAAGTTAATGTTTGGTACGCCGCCCAATGCGCCTGTTATGTACTTAGAGTAAAGGTTATCTTGACTTCTTAAACCCTGAACATCATCTAAGCGCCATGCCTCGCTTACACTATCCGTCTTTTCAACCAAATAAACATTATGTTTTTTCAGAGACTTAAGAATCTCAGCCGTATGACAGCTAAATATCAATTGGGATGACCTTTTATTTATGCCCTCATTCGCAAACATCTCCAATAATTCACGAATCATGTAAGGATGAAGGTCACTATCTAGCTCATCAATAACTGCCACACCACCGTAATTCAGTGCGGAAACTAATTTGTAGACGAAGTAATAACATGCCTGAGTGCCTGTCGACTCTAAATAAAAAGGAACTTCAAATTTTTTACCGTTATTTTCGTGAACACCAAATGGCAATAATTTTACTGATGACACACCTGTTTTATCATCAATAACTTCCTTTTTTTTGATTTTTATATCTATCAGACCAAAGTCCATTCTCTTTAAATATTTTTTAGCCTTTTCGAACACCTCTGAGTCTTCATCGTAACATTCAGTTGCATGCAATACCTTACTATAGTTAAAGCTAGATTTTCCGAAAGCATTAAGATTATTTTCAATGCTATAAAAAATATAACTCATTGCTTTAGCAATAGTACTATTTTCCTTCCTTCTGAAATAAGACAATGCAGAGGAATTCTGCGGTACAGTGGTCAATTCACTTACCGAAAATTCACTCACACCGCTTTTCACTTTATAAACTTTATTTTCCTCATCATATTTCCTATAGAAAACAGACGAAAATAAACGACTAGTCTTGTATTTTAACTCTTCATGCAACACTCTAGTTTTATTGACTTTCAAGAAATACTTGAATTCACAGCATTCACCATTGTCTTTAATCAGGTTGCTATCTATAAAGCATATTTCTATTTCTAAAGGTTTATTTTTATTACAAATATGAGGGTATACGGGTATCAAGTCCGCATTGTCCATTGATTTGAATGACTCACTGCAAAACCAACTAAGGAATGCCAGCGGCTTAATCATATTGGATTTGCCTGAACCATTCGCACCCATCACAGCCAAAACTTTGGTGATACGATCATTTCCCCACGCCTGATCCAAAGAAGAATCAGACGAATTTTCTTTAAGAGTAAGGTCAACAAGCTGCTCATCCTTGAATGAGTAGAAGTTTTTAAAGCGATACCACTTAATCATACTCGCCTCACTTAGACATTTTTTTGTTTAACTTTGATTACTATCTCAGTTTAGCAGACCATTGTCCATCCCTAGATGAGATAAGCACACATTGTCAACATCTTTTGTTCATTACCAATCATAACCGATTGAAAAAAATGAAATTATTTACTTTAGCTTTTTCTTTTGAAGATCCAACAATGATAAAACTCAGGTTTGCGCATCTCTTTTGATTTGCCGGTGTTGTAGCTATCGCTCACCGAGCTGCGCACTGAGGCTGTGCGAACGAATTCCCGCTCGCGGCCACTTTTGAGTAGTTTTTTAATCTCTGACAACGTGAACGGCAGGCGTTGCCGGTAGGTGTTCGCCACCTCCTCAAAGTGGTTGAAATTAACCGCTACCTCATCAACCCTGTCCGCTGGCGCGTGGTTAATTCCGTGCTGCTCCTGGTCATTGAGGTAGTCGAACAGCTCCCAGAATTCCTGCACCAGAGGATGGTCGAGGCTGAGAGCGCGCTGGCGTTCTACAGCAAGGGTGAAGATGTAATTGCGCGTCTGATCAATATGGGAGGGGTGAACCGGTACAACGTGCGCCAGAGCCATCAAAAAGCCGATAACCTGAGAGTGGGTTTTAATAACACGCCGGTGCCTTATATCTGCATGGTTAGCCATATCAGCCATCGCCTTGCGATAGTGATGATCATACTCCTGCAGGACTGCCGCCTCTTTCTGTGTGGCCTCAATGAAAAACCCCGAAACGTCACTCATAGGCATCTGCTCGAGTCGCTCAGCGGCCGCCTGAGTGATATCGGTCTGACTTGATTTGTCGGTAAACATGCTGATAACACGCGACATCATGGCTTCTGAGGCATCAATGGCGGCATTTTGAGCAAAAATCAGCGCCGCTCTAAATGGTGGCTCATATGTTTCGTTGTTGTTGGTTTTAATGCCCAGGGCACGGGATGCGCGGCCGTTATATAGAGGTTTCAGTTCGTCATAATCAAAGGTGCGCAGCTTGGATGGTTTATCGTTTGAATTATTACGATCCCCCTCAATAAGCACCACCGGCAAATTGGCGACCTGAGAGAAGTTTCGGCCGCGAGCTGCAGACGTGGAATTGCTCGGATCAAACCCTTCATATTCCTCACGGCCGCAGAGCTTCCAGAGAAATTCGATAAGCGTACTTTTACCGGTACCTGGCTCGCCGTGTATCTCAAGGAAAGGGAAGGATTTATGCATTTCACGCGCCTGCTCAGCGAACAGTGAGCCCAGCCAGAACGCCAGAGCGGTGTATCCCTTAACGCCAAACGCTGCCCAGATATCATTGATCCAGCTGGTATTGAATTGGCTCAGGTCGGTATTGATAACGAGTGAAGGGGTTAAGCTCAGGCTTTTTACACTGGCTTTTTGGATCTCGAAATAGTCCTCATCATTGAGGTGAAAAACCCGGCCTCCACCTACTGCAGTACCATTCATGATCCATGCGCGAAACTCTTTGTTGTAGCCGATAAAGTTTTGCGTTTTAACTTCTTTAATCATCTGCAGAGAGCGCAGTAAGGTGTCCAGCTGCTTGGTGCTGCCGGTATATGTGCCGCCCTTTGCAATATGCAGGAGGCGTTTTTTAAACTCGGCAGAGCTGGCCAGCTGGTTGGCGGTGAAAGTGCCTTTAATGGCTGGCGCGTGGGGCATATTGACGCGCAGATAATACCAGGATTCATCCGTGGGCTCTGAGCGTTGGAAATATAGCGGCGAAAATTCGCAGTTCGATATCTCCTCAATCATGCCGGTTTCTTTGATAGCTTTGCGCCTCGCCTCCTCCTCATCTGCGCATTTCGCATCGTATTCAACAATGCGATCAAAGGCCGTCATGTACTTATTGAAATCAAGCTGAAACCAGTATGTGCGCAGGCCAAAATTGAAATGAAACGAGGTGCGCTCGGTGTGCTCGTAAATCAGAAGCGCCTTTGAGCTCGGGGAGTCGGCCAGCAACAAACGCCCATTATGGCGGTATTGCTTCATGTCTTTTGGCGTTAGCTTGTCGCGCTGCAGCAAGTCATTCCAGTCGAGATGGCCGCCGTTCTCTGTTGGCAATGCGGCGCTAACCTCCCAGCCATCCTCTGCGGCACGTTGAGCAAATTTCACAATATGGCTGCGGCCAGCACGGTCATCGTCAAAAGCCCAAATTAGCCGGGGGCGCTTTTTAACGTCCGGGATTGCTTCGGCTAGTTTTTTAAGGAACATTGACGGGTAGTTATTGCTGCTGAGCGTTGCGATGGAATAGAGATCCGCTTGCACATAGCTCATGGCATTAAAAATCCCCTCAGTAATGAAAATATTGTCAGCCTTGCTGAAATCCATTCCCGGCAGCGCCCACCAATAACCGGCATAAGAGCCGATGAAATTGGCCTTTTGGGCAAACCGTTCGGGCTCATCAATGATGCGCTCCCATTTCTTACCGTTGGCCAGCGTAAATCTAACCGTGGCGCTGCCCATGCCATCACGTGCAAATGAGTCCTGCGTGTAACAACCTTTAAAGCGGGTGAAGTCCAACCCTCTGGCGTCTCTCAGGTACGCGTCTGCAGCTGCGTGGGGGTTTTGCGGGGTTGACTCGAAACGGCGCGACCAGTTCTCAAATAGGTCAGGATAGAGGCTGCGTACTGTAATTTCTTTGCCGCATTTATTCTCGCGGCCGCACTTAATCAGATATGGCCGCTCAGTGCTTACGTACATTTCGCGCTTATTGCAGTCAGGACATAAGCCCTGCTGCAGATACTTCTCGCGCTCTTTAAAGTCAAAATCCTGCACCAGACGCCGCAGAGCTTCGGCTCGCACCTGTGGATCCATTGGTGCCATCGGGTTGCCGGTCATATTTTTGACTCCTTGTTATATGTTTCATGCGTCATTAGCTGCCAGTGGCGGCCGTTGTCTTTACTCAGGATTCGCCATCGCATACCCAAGCGGATAACGAGATAATGGTGCGGTTTTATGCGAGTGAAGTTTTTACGTCCTCGCATAAATACGCTCAGCTCAATGCTGGCGCTTTTCCATATACTGGCGGGTGCTCGACATCCAGAAAGAGTGGGTAAATTAAAACTAGACATATACTGCCCTTATTTATTTACAAAACCAAATCCCAGAAATAAAGCGCTGAATAGTAAGACCAGCCAGCAGCCAGAATAAATGCATTAATTAGCACAACAAATACAACCGTAGAATAACCTGAGCACTTGATGGCATCTTTTAGCGTCACGTTATATCTAATGCGATGTAAAGCAAGCAGAACAATGAACAATCCAACAATCAGACCGAAATTAACGGATGTAAATTGAACAATTAACATAAGCACCCCGCCAGATTGATAGGTTGTGGCACTTCACCATCAATGACCTGCATGAGTAGCGGCTTGAGCGAATCGGTGGCCTCGGTATCACCAGAGCAGAACGCCCCGCCATAGATGTGCTGAATCCCATTTTGTAAAACGGTAAAAGATAGTGCGCGGCTATTGCTTTCAAACTCAATATTAAAATGAAAGTCCTCGAGCAGTTTATTAACCTGCTCGGCATAAATCCTTTTCATGGCTTATTCTCTATTGCAATATTGAGTCGGGTTTATTTCCGGTCTGCTTCCAGTAATCGGCAGCGACTTTTATGGCCTCAGCTTCTTTTTCATGTCCGGCGTATGCAGCAGCACCTACGAGGGAGTAAAGCTGGTGACAGCACCACTCAATTTCAGCCACTGAATGATGGGATATTTTTTTCTCGGCTACCTTCTGGCGTAATGAATACATGATTAAAACTTCATTGGCCGAATTAATGAACGGAATTAAATGATTAATCATAACTATCTCCTTAATCTTAAATGACAGTATGAAAAATTAATTCATCATTTCCGTGTAGCGCTCACCTTTGAAACGTGCATTCATATAGATGGCGTAGAGATTGACCTCTCGTTTTTTACCGGGCCCTGGCTGAATGATTGGAATCGTTCCGCGATCTGCGCGATTACGCATCGCCCCAACAGAAACCCCCATACGCTTTGCATAGTCAGCAAGCGACTCTGTAACACGGTCTCCGAATGGGTAGTCGTGCGGCAACTTGCTGCCAGTTGTTGCTATGTGGTGTGAGTTTTCCAATTTTTTAGTCATTAATGCTATCCTCCTGAATCCTTGCGCCCTGATGCTGCTTGATGCAGTTTGAGGGATTAAGATGTTTGTTGGAAGTGTTTTCACTACCAACAAGAGCAATATTAGGAGTGTATTCACTACCATGTCAAGCGATCGCGGTAAAAGACTTAAAGAAATCAGAGAGGCCGAGGGTTTCAGTCAGGCGGCATTTGCCGAGCTAACCGGTATAAATATTGGTGTCATAAAGAATTACGAATCTGGGCGATCTGGTGCTGGAATCACTGTGATTGACCGGGTTATCGAAACAAAGGATTTTCAGAAATACACCCTTTGGCTCATGACTGGAGAAGCAAACGAATCAGCCGGACAGATAAGCCCGGCTCTCTCCCCTAATGGGCAAAACAGCACATCCGACCACCAAAACGGCAAAAAGGCTGGCTAGTCGCTAGAAGAATTATGGATTTATGGTCAACTGGTGGAATTTGCAGCTACAAAACAAACCTTTTAGAAGATTAATCAACTAGAAAATCAGCAGTTTATGCTGATAACCATACCACTCTTGGGGTGGGAATAACCTTAGGTAAAAATTCTTAGCCAATTTCAGGGGGTTGCCGGATGACTGTTACTAAGCTACCGGACGGAAAATACCTCGTAGACTTACGCCCACAGGGTCGCGAGGGTAAGCGCATACGGAAACGCTTTCCGACTAAGTCAGAGGCTCAGCAGTATGAGCGCTGGGCTATTAGCCATTACCACAACAAGGAATGGAAAGAGCGACCTGCAGACCGCAGAAAACTATCTGAGCTCATTGAGCTCTGGTACCAGGTGAAAGGGCAGATGATGAAGTCTGCCACTAACACGCACAATAAAGTTAAGGCTATCGACAAGCGCCTCGGGTACCCACGCGCGGATCAGATCAATAAAAAGATGATTGCTGACTACCGCGCCAGAAGATTCGAATCAGGCGTGAGCGCTAACACCATTAACCGCGACATTACCGCAATATCTGCTGTCTTCACCACGCTCATAGAAACGGGAAATTTCCACGATAAAAATCCATTTTCAGGTACCAAGAAATTAAAAGTTGCTACATCTGAAATGGGTTTTCTCTCGTTACCAGAAATTACCGCCCTGCTCAGCGAACTGCCAGAGGATGAGCGCCTCGCTGCAGAGCTTTCGATATCAACCGGCGCGCGCTGGGGAGAAGTTAAGAGATTGGCCAGCACACGAGTGGCTCATGGCCGTGTCACCTTTATTGATACAAAAAACGGAAAGGATCGCACCGTCCCAATTAGCCAAAAACTTGAGGCGGCACTTAAAGCCCAGGGGCGCGGCCTGCTCTTTCCTCATATTGATTATGACCTCGTACGTGATGCTCTTAAAACGGTTGCGCCAGAGTTGCCCAAAGGCCAGGCGGTGCACGCACTCCGTCATACGTTTGCCTCTCACTTTGTGATGAACGGGGGGAATATCCTCGTACTGCAGAAAATTCTCGGACACGCCAAAATCCAACAAACAATGGTTTATGCACATTTAGCACCTGATTACCTTCAGGACGCAGTACGATTTAATCCGATGGAGAAAGCCGTGTGATTTTGCCCTGCGCTTGCAGGGCTTTTCTTAAAGTGTCCACAAATTGCCCCAAACACTGATGTAACATGTGGTTTTATGGTGTAGAATGATGCAACCAATTTACTGATAAATCAGTAAGTTAATGAATTACCTATAGAGAAAGGAGTCCACTTCGGTCGCCTTTTTTATTTTCTAAGACAGAGGATTGCTTAATGATTAATAAAATTTTTGCACTTCCGGTAGTCGAACAACTTACCCCTGTGCTCTCCCTCCGTCAGATTGACGGTGCCGACATTGTCGTCGTTGACCATCCACGCGTAAAAGCCTCCGTGGCCCTGAATGGCGCTCACCTGCTCTCCTGGAAACCAGAAGGTGAAAAGGAAGGTCTGTGGTTGAGTAATGCCACCTCCTTCAAAAAAGGTGCAGCAATCCGCGGTGGTGTACCGATCTGCTGGCCGTGGTTCGGCCCGGCAGCACAACAGGGTCTGCCTGCTCACGGGTTTGCCCGTAACCAGCAGTGGACGCTGAAAGCACATAATGAAGACGATCACAACGTGGTGCTGACCTTCGAGCTTCAGGCCAATGATGACACCCGTAAACTCTGGCCGCACGATTTCACCCTGTATGCCCGCTTCAAGCTGGGCAAGACCTGTGAAATTGAACTGGAAGCGCACGGTGAGTTTGAAACCACGTCTGCCCTGCACACCTATTTCAACGTGGGTGATATCAACGCGGTAAAAGTGAGCGGTCTTGGTGATACCTTTATCGACAAAGTGGATAACGCAAAAGAAGGGAAACTGAGCGACGGCGTACAGACCTTCCCTGACCGCACCGACCGCGTTTATCTGCACCCGGAAGCGTGCAGCGTGATCCACGACAGTGCCCTGAACCGTGGTATCGAAGTGGTTCACCATCACCACAGCAACGTGGTGGGCTGGAACCCTGGCCCTGCGCTCTCCATCAGCATGGCTGACGTCCCAGATGACGGTTACAAGACGTTTGTCTGTGTGGAAACCGCGTGTGTCAGTACACCGCAGAAAGCGAGCGCTGAGAAGCCGTCTCGCTTAGGACAGACGATTAGCATTGTTAAACGCTGATCGCATTTCCCTCTCCCGTTTTGGGTGAGAGGAAAAGAACTGCGCAACCAGGCACCAACATAAAGCAAACGGGGCGTAAACGCCCCGTTATGATGCACGGATTGCACTACAAGAGTGCGCAATCAGAATTTGTAGGTCACACCCACTGAGAAGATCCCCGACCAGGACTTATCGACCATCGGGCTATCTTTTACTTCATCACTCACGCGAACATAACGACCTGTGCCGTATACGCTCCAGTCGGTGAGGAAGTTGTAGCTTGCGGTCAACTCCAGGTACGGATCCCAGCTATCATCGGCGCTATAGCTTTTCAGACCACTGCGGCGGGATTCGTTTTTAGACACGCCATAATAGTAGTCGTTGTAGTTCTCACTGCTGTACTGCACACCGATACCTGGCGTCAGGGTCACCGCACCATTGGTATAGCGATAGAGCCAGGCCAGATCCCAGATAAAACCGTTGCTGTTATCCAGAGTATCGCCCGCCAGCGCGGTACGCAGGAAGCCATACTGGGTGTTATGAACGTAAGAGAGCCCTGCCATCATCGAGCTTTTACGCTTGTCGAGCTGGCGAAGCGCGTGGTTATCACTGTCACCTGGCTTGAAGTGCATCGGATCGTAATAGGCCATGATGGAGAGCTTATCGGCCGTATCGTTCCACAGATAGTAGCCGCCACCCAGACCGCGGAACCAGAAGTTATCGCCTTCATAGGTGACAACCGGAACGGCATAGACATCACGGTCATACTGTTTGTACGGGCTGTTAATGACGCCAACACCCGCACCAGCAGTCCACTGACTCTCCGCCTGTGCGGTGCTCATTGCGGTCGCGGCAAGTACGCCCAATGCCAGAAGTTTGAGTTTGGTCACAATCCATTCTTTCCTGTAGTCAAATAATCAGCGGGTGAAGTGTAACCGCCATTTCCGTACATCCCAAAACTTTTTGCCCACTAATGGCTTTACTTAACCTGTTATTTTTAACTTTTCAGATGACAGGCTGCTTTCATTTATGTGACTACTGAATAAAAAACGTACTTTCACGCTATAACGGCAGTGGAAATTTTTGGATGAGTTATTGATATGTCATTGAAATTAGAATTTATCTGCATGCAAGTTTTGCAAATGCCATCTACGCTTTAATTTAAGAAGAGTTTTTCTGGACACCCTGCGGTTCTTAGCGCCAGACCTGGCACACAGGTTGCTGCTCTGGCAGTGAGGTGTGAGAAATTCTCTTCCGGGAGCCTCCACTACTCATACGAACGGCTCTTATCCTGTGCTAAAAAACGAAAGGACGGCATGCCATGAATATATTCGATCACTATCGCCAGCGCTATGAAGCTGCCAAGGACGAAGAGTTCACACTGCAGGAGTTTCTTACCATTTGTCGGCAAGATCGCAGTGCCTATGCCAATGCGGCAGAACGGCTATTGATGGCTATTGGTGAGCCAAACATGGTTGATACTGCCCTGGAGCCACGGCTCTCCCGTCTCTTTTCGAATCGGGTCGTCGCCCGATACCCGGCGTTTGAAGAGTTCTATGGTATGGAAGATGCCATTGAACAGATTGTCTCCTATCTGAAGCACGCAGCTCAGGGTCTGGAAGAGAAGAAACAGATCCTCTATTTACTGGGGCCTGTGGGTGGGGGTAAATCATCGCTGGCTGAACGACTGAAATCACTGATGCAGCGTGTGCCCATCTATGTGCTGAGTGCAAACGGTGAGCGCAGCCCGGTGAATGACCACCCGCTGTGCCTGTTTAATCCGCAGGAAGATGCGCAGATTCTGGATAAAGAGTTTGGTATCCCACACCGCTATCTCGGCACCATCATGTCGCCGTGGGCCGCGAAACGTCTGTATGAATTTGGTGGGGATATCACCAAATTCCGCGTCGTCAAAGTGTGGCCGTCCATCCTGGAACAGATCGCCATCGCCAAAACAGAGCCGGGTGATGAGAACAACCAGGATATTTCGGCCCTGGTCGGTAAAGTCGATATCCGTAAGCTGGAACACTTCGCGCAAAACGACCCGGATGCCTACGGCTATTCCGGTGCGCTGTGCCGGGCGAACCAGGGGATTATGGAATTCGTTGAGATGTTTAAAGCACCGATTAAAGTGCTGCATCCGCTGCTGACCGCGACCCAGGAAGGGAACTACAACGGGACAGAAGGTATTTCCGCCCTGCCGTTTAACGGGATTATCCTCGCCCACTCGAACGAATCGGAATGGGTTCAGTTCCGTAACAACAAAAATAACGAGGCCTTCCTTGACCGTGTATACATTGTCAAAGTGCCTTATTGCCTGCGGATCTCCGAAGAGATCAAAATTTACGAGAAGCTGCTTAACCATAGTGAGCTGGTGCATGCACCTTGCGCCCCGGGCACGCTGGAAACACTGTCGCGCTTCTCCATTCTGTCGCGCCTGAAAGAGCCGGAAAACTCCAGCATCTACTCGAAAATGCGCGTGTATGACGGTGAAAGCCTGAAAGATACCGACCCGAAAGCGAAGTCTTACCAGGAGTACCGCGACTACGCCGGTGTTGACGAGGGGATGAACGGTCTGTCCACGCGTTTCGCGTTTAAGATCCTCTCCCGGGTCTTTAACTTCGACCATGCGGAAGTGGCGGCTAACCCGGTTCACCTGTTCTATGTACTGGAACAGCAGATCGAACGTGAACAGTTCCCACAAGAGCTGGCTGAACGTTACCTTGAGTTCCTGAAAGGCTATCTGATCCCGAAATATGCCGAGTTTATTGGCAAAGAGATCCAGACCGCCTACCTGGAATCCTATTCGGAATACGGACAGAACATTTTCGACCGTTACGTCACGTACGCTGACTTCTGGATCCAGGATCAGGAGTACCGCGACCCGGATACCGGCCAGCTGTTTGACCGCGAATCCCTGAACGCTGAACTGGAGAAAATTGAGAAGCCTGCCGGGATCAGCAACCCGAAAGACTTCCGTAATGAGATTGTGAACTTCGTGCTGCGCGCCAGAGCACACAACAGTGGACGGAACCCGAACTGGACGAGCTACGAAAAACTGCGCACGGTTATTGAGAAGAAAATGTTCTCCAATACCGAAGAGCTGTTGCCGGTCATTTCGTTTAACGCCAAAACCTCAACCGACGAGCAGAAAAAGCACGACGATTTTGTCGACCGTATGATGGAGAAAGGCTATACCCGCAAACAGGTTCGCCTGCTCTGCGAATGGTATCTGCGTGTACGTAAATCGTCTTAACACAAGTGCCCGGTAGCGCTACCGGGCCGACAAAAATGTCCGGCACTTACGGACACTGCTCGTTGGCAAATGCAGTACGGGGGGTATATGACCTGGTTTATTGACCGGCGTCTTAACGGCAAAAACAAGAGCACGGTGAATCGCCAGCGCTTCTTGCGTCGTTATAAAGCGCAAATTAAACAGTCGATCTCCGAAGCCATCAACAAACGCTCGGTGACCGACGTCGACAGCGGCGAATCTGTCTCCATCCCCACAGATGACATCAGCGAACCGATGTTTCATCAGGGGCGTGGCGGCCTGCGCCATCGCGTACACCCAGGTAATGACCACTTCGTTCAGAACGACAGAATCGAGCGTCCACAAGGCGGTGGCGGTGGTTCAGGAAGCGGTCAGGGACAGGCCAGCCAGGACGGTGAAGGTCAGGATGAGTTTGTCTTCCAGATCTCAAAAGATGAATATCTCGACCTGCTCTTTGAAGATCTGGCGCTGCCAAATCTGAAAAAGAACCAGCACCGTCAGCTTAACGAGTACAAAACCCATCGTGCGGGTTATACCGCGAACGGTGTACCTGCCAATATCAGCGTTGTGCGTTCGCTACAAAACTCACTGGCTCGACGCACAGCAATGACGGCAGGTAAACGGCGTGAACTGCGCGAGCTGGAAAGCAGTCTGAAAGTCGTGGAAAACACCGAGCCGGCACAACTGCTGGAAGAGGAGCGCCTGCGTAAAGAGATTGCCGAGCTACGGGCGAAGATCGATCGGGTACCTTTTATCGACACCTTCGACCTGCGCTATAAGAACTACGAAAAACGTCCTGAGCCATCCAGCCAGGCGGTGATGTTCTGCCTGATGGACGTTTCGGGTTCGATGGATCAGGCCACCAAGGACATGGCGAAGCGTTTTTATATTCTGCTCTACCTGTTCCTGAGCAGAACCTATAAGAACGTGGAAGTGGTCTACATTCGCCACCATACTCAGGCAAAAGAGGTCGATGAGCATGAGTTCTTCTACTCGCAAGAGACCGGTGGCACCATCGTGTCGAGCGCCCTGAAGCTGATGGATGAAGTGGTCAAAGATCGCTACGACCCGGCGCAATGGAATATCTACGCTGCGCAGGCATCCGATGGCGATAACTGGGCGGACGACTCGCCGTTGTGTCACGAAATTCTGGCGAAGAAAATTCTGCCAGTAGTACGTTACTACAGCTACATCGAGATTACGCGGCGTGCGCATCAGACGCTGTGGCGCGAATATGAACATCTGCAATCCATGTTCGATAACTTTGCGATGCAGCACATTCGCGACCAGGATGATATCTATCCGGTGTTCCGTGAGCTGTTCCATAAACAGGGTTCGACAACAAGTTAATCAATATAAATCAGCCAGTTAAGATACTTTTACTGGCTGATTTATCATTCATTTATTTCTTCATTTTTGCCCTGTTTTTCATTAAATCCGTTTTAATTTTGGGGAATGTTTTTTGTAGGTTGCAATTGCAATACCTTTCAGGACTTGCACTTTTTTCAAGCTAATTTCATACCCGTCGTATTTTTAAGAAAGAAATATGTTTGCCGCCATCGAACCGCTGAGCCCATTTACGCGATAAATTTCAACACGAACACCGGGTCTTAACGATTGGTCTTCGCTGTTATTTAATCCGGAGATATGTAGAAAAACATCTTTTTGGCCAATTGCCATTTCTTGTTATCGGGTTCCCGGTATCGGCTCACATTAACACTGACCCTCAGGGGGTGTTGTAACGCAAAAAAGGTTATTCATTTTCAATAAAAAATTCGGCGGACAACCCTATCCTTCTGTTCTGATTGAGTATGGGACCTCTATGCGCATAGCCACTTTATTACTTTTCATGGTATTGACAACTTACAATGTCACTTACTATACGGTATTGATACACAAGGATATTTACAGCCTGGCATGGGCACCAAACGTGTTTTTGATCAGCTGGCTACTGCTCTTAGCAGAATCTAAACATTCTCTTAAGTCCAGGCTAGTAAGCGCATTTTCAGTCTGCATCATCGCCCTCCCAGGGGGAAACCTCTTCTTTTCATGGATATTTACTCGCACCTTATCAGGAATTGATGGTTACCTTGTTAATGATATTTTATTTGTCACTATAAGTTTTGGCACGCTCCTTATTCTTAAGAATCTCAATCAAGACTCATTAACTAGCGTAAAGACCCATACGCAATATCTGTTGACCTATATTAAGTTAATTTCAGCCGGTATCTCGGTTACATTTTTGAGTGCAATTCCCGCCGGAGTCATTGGCCAGCTATCAGGAAAAGAGTTACAACAGCTATTCCTGGGAGGACTATTGGCATTTTTCTTGTATGGTGTTCCTGTCTTTTTTTCGTGGATGAACCGCTTTAATTTTCATTTGCGTTTGTATCAGGGACAAGCCATTCTTTCAACACTAATGGTTTTAAGTGTATTTATTTTACCCGATATCAGTACCAATACCTTCAACTGGTTCCTGTGGGGAGGTATGTTTTTGACCCTTCTCTGGCGTTCAGCATGGTGTCAGGTTATTGTTTTTGGTCTGTGGGGCCCGTTAATCACACAGGAATTCGCACTTAAAGATAAATCACTAACGGATTACGGTTCGATGCTGTTAGTTATTATATCGACCCAGATTCTATGGCTATTGTTCTTGCATGGTGATTTATTATACGAGAGTCTAAAAAGGAAAATAGAGAAACAAGATAAGGCGCTGAATACTGACCCCCTTACTGATTGTTTAAACCGCCGTGGTTTTTTTAACATGTGCAACGCCTTGTTGCAGAAGGGGCAAGAGTTAAGTATAGGAATACTGGACATTAATCGATTTAAAGCGATTAATGATAGTCTGGGACATGAAGCGGGTGACGTAGTCCTCCAGATTGTAGCGAACAGACTGGCCGGGTGTATGGGAGGAAAGGAACGAATATCACGCATAGGAGGAGATGAATTTGCATTTGTAGTATCCGGCAGCGAAGCGTTAATGCGTCAAAAATGTCAACTTTTTTTCTCCCAACTTAGTGAACGTCCAATCATTATTTCAGGTCAGATCCTTTATATTGGAGTCTCTTTGGGATATAGCTGCTCACCTCGTGATGGTATATTACCTGAACATTTACTTCATCGCGCGGATATTGCTATGTACATAGCGAAGCGTCAGAGGTTGCAGGAAAGCGTAACTTATGAACCGTCAATGAATATTACAACAACGGAGGTTTCTGGCACAGCATTTCCCCCCATATCCCGGCAAGTGTAATACCTGAGTGCTACGCTTTTTTCCAGCCTGTTTATAATGTACAAGAAAAACGGATGCACTCAAACACTTATACGACATTCTCAGATAAGCACAAGCGAACTTGTAACCTGGGCTGAACAAAGTGGAAGACTTGATCAGATGTTTGAGCATATGTTGACACTGTCACTCCCGGTTATCAGGAAGTTAGCCCTTCCCGTATCCCTGAATGTTTCACCAACACCTGGGATGGCTTATGTTCAATGGTTGAAAAAGAAAATAAAGATATTTTCAACCATATTAAAGGGAAGACTGCAGTGGAAACAGTCATGCTATTGCACACTGTCATTTTCAATGTGAAATCGATGTAATATACGGTGAGCAATTGGGGCCAAAACAACACCCAATGTAGTCATAAAAACCAGACTGGTAAACATACCATATATAGCAAAAAATATTTTTCCTGATATACCCTGCGGTACAATGTAAGGACCAATTCCATTGGCTATAAATGCACTATTCAATGCTGCATCATGCCATTTTATGCTATTATCAAAAATCATATGTCCAACAGTTCCTATTATCAACGTAATGATAATCAAGAGACTTGCAATGCCAAAATGTGACAGCATGCGTTTTAAAAATGCACAAAATGGGATTAATGGCATATCTTTCGACTCATACATTTTATAAATCTCCTTAGACTGCATAGAAAAAATACAACCACAAAAAAAACAATAAGCCACTTAACAATCAGTAACTTAAGAAACTACAGTGCGGACATTATCGAACAATAATGGTCATTTTATCGCCCCAAATCATGCCCCCAGCACGATTTTGCCCCCAAATTTTCTTTCACTGTAGCCCTTACATCTTCCAAATTCAATTTGATTACTTATCCATTGACCATATCTCCGATCCTATCGACTGTATACACACAGTAAAAAGGGATTGTTTTATGGCAAATAAAAAAGAATCGAATGCAGGCGCGATACCGGAGTTAACTCACTTTGCGATCAGTTACTGCGCGCGAGTGAAATAGAGATGTGCTACTGTAGACATCTGATGTCATTTGCTACAGGTCATTCACGCATGTCTGAAGAAATAAAAGGCACTACTACCCACCGGCAATTAATTTCGCTGTTATCTGACCAGGGGGCAAAATACCGCGTTGTGGAGCACGAGGCCGTAGGGAAATGCGAGGCGGTGAGTGAAATTCGCGGTACCGATCTGGGGCAAGGTGCAAAAGCACTGGTGTGCAAAGTGAAGGGAAATGGCGTAAAAAAACACGTTCTGGCGATCCTCGCCGCCGATCAACAGGCCGATTTAAACCAGCTTGCCAGCCATTTCGGTGGGCTCAAAGCCTCTCTCGCAAGCCCGGCTGAAGTTGATACCCTGACCGCCTGCGTCTTTGGTGCTATTCCACCGTTTAGCTTCCACCCCGATCTCACGCTGGTTGCCGACCCGCTGCTGTTTGAGCGCTTTGACGAAATTGCGTTTAACGCCGGTCTGCTGGAAAAATCCGTCATTATGGACACCCAGGATTATCTGCGTATTGCTCGTCCTGAACTGGTGATGTTCCGTAAAGGGTAGCGCTGATGGCTGGCGCGACTGTCAGCCGTTTTTTTCCAGAAAAAGAATCGATGCCACGAGAATAGCGGCAATAGCGAAAAACGATGAGGAGATAATCAGCGTTTCAACAAACATTTGATCGTTCATGATGTAACCCCTTTTGCCCCGTTTAGCCTTTTTTACCCCCGCATAATGACAGTGAAATGACAGCTTCAGGTCAGCCAGATGAATATTGCTGGCGTTGACGGGCCACTAAAAATTTCACCGACTCATGCATGAACAGATGAGTCGGGTACTCAGGTAACCCCCCAAAAAATAGCGTTTTTTTATAAAAATCTGTTTGCTTGCGCGTAAAGTAGGTAGGCTTACTTTTTTTGGCAAGGACTCCTCATGCTTGACCCGACTCTGCTCATCCTTCTGGCACTGGCCGCACTCGGCTTTATCAGCCATAACACCACCGTCGCCATCTCTATTCTGGTGCTCATCATTGTGCGCGTGACCCCGTTAAACAACCTCTTCCCGTGGATAGAAAAACAAGGCCTCACCATCGGGATTATTATTTTGACCATTGGGGTAATGGCCCCTATTGCCAGCGGAACCCTCCCGGCCTCGACGCTGCTGCACTCGTTCGTGAACTGGAAATCACTGATCGCTATCGCAGTGGGTATTTTTGTATCGTGGCTGGGCGGACGCGGCGTCACGCTGATGAGCAGCCAGCCCTCGCTGGTGGCTGGCCTGCTGGTGGGAACCGTGCTCGGCGTGGCGCTTTTTCGCGGCGTGCCGGTTGGCCCGCTGATTGCCGCCGGGCTGGTCTCGCTGTTTATTGGGAAGTCGTAGTCAGGCTGGTGATATAGCGCGCTGGCGTCTGCCCTAACCCTTTCTTAAACATGGTGATAAACGCGGTGGTAGAGTCATACCCCAGTGACTGTGCCACCTGTTGTACTGATTTTCCGCCAATCAATAGCTGCAGGGCCACAATCAGCTGCAGCTGGTGTCGCCAGCGACGAAAGCTTAGCCCCGTCTCTTTCACCACCAGCCGCGCCAGATTGCGTTCGCTCATGGCAAAATGACTCGCCCACTGTCCCAGCGTCTGCCACGCAGCAGGCTCTTCTGCCATCTTCTCGCTCATCAGCCGAATTTTGGGATGAGGAGAGACAGGCAACTGTAAATGCTCCTGGCGCTGCAGCGGCAATTCATCAAAAAGGACATCGACCAGGCGTGATGTGGCGGCAAGTGGCAATTGCTCACGCGATTTATCTGCCAGAGACAAAATGAGCTCTCGCACCAGCGGCGATATTTTCAGCGTACAGCAACGTTCGGGCAAACCGACAGCACCGGGTTCAATAAACAAAAAGCAAAGCTGCGCACCCGGCGTGGCTTTATTGCTGTGTGGCATCTGCCCCGGGATCCACACCGCATACTGTGGCGGCACCATCAGCATGGCATTTTCCACTTCGCAGGTGATTGCACCACCCAGCGCCAGAATCAGCTGACCTTTGCGGTGCTGATGCCGGGGTATGTGCTGTTCTTGCGCCACTACGCGGATGCGAAACGCTACTGCCGCATCGTGCTGGCTATCGGGGTCGTAGCCATCCAGTCCCAGACCGATCATCAGGTTGTCCGATATTAGCGATAAACTGTCATTTTAGCCTGATTTCAACCGCTGTAAAAATCGGTATCGTGTGCGCTCGCTTGAACGTAAGAGAACACAATGACTACTGCTATTCGAACTTCAGGGAAGCAAGGCGCGTTGCTGATTGCAGGCATCCTGATGATTGCCACTACGCTGCGCGTAACTTTTACCGGAGCGGCCCCGCTGCTCGACACCATCCGTCAGGATTATGGCTTAAGTACCGCGCAAACCGGTCTGCTCACGACTCTGCCTCTGCTGGCTTTCGCACTTATCTCCCCGCTCGCTGCGGGTGTGGCCCGACGTATTGGCATGGAGCGTAGCCTGTTTATCGCCCTGCTGCTGATTTGCGTCGGGATTGGTATTCGTTCCCTGCCTTCTGCAACCCTTCTGTTCACGGGTACGGCGACGATCGGCTGCGGCATTGCGCTGGGAAATGTTCTGCTACCCGGGTTAATCAAACGAGACTTCCCGGGACAGGTCGCCAGACTTACAGGGGCGTACTCCCTGACGATGGGCGCGTCTGCCGCGTTAGGCTCGGCGCTGATTGTTCCGCTGGCGCTGGGCTCTGCTGGCTGGCACGGTGCATTGCTGATGCTGATGGTCTTTCCGCTGGCAGCATTACTGCTCTGGCTACCACAGTGGCGTCAGACCCCTGTCGCCACGCTGACTGGCGCGGGTGCGCTACACAATCGCGCCATCTGGCGCTCTGCGCTTGCCTGGCAGGTGACGCTCTTTCTGGGCCTTAACTCGCTGATTTACTATGTCATCATCGGCTGGCTACCGGCTATTTTGCTCAGCCACGGCTACAGCGAAACACAGGCAGGCTCCATGCACGGCCTGTTGCAGCTGGCTACTGCCGTGCCGGGCCTCGCCGTTCCGCTGCTTCTCCACCGGCTGAAAGATCAGCGGGGGATCGCCGGCGTTATGGCCCTGATGTGTGCAGTCAGTGCCGCGGGATTTTGGTTTGTGCCTGACATGGCCGTGGTGTGGACGCTGGTGTTTGGTTTTGGGTCCGGGGCAACCATGATCCTCGGCCTGACGTTTATCGGTCTGCGCGCCAGCTCAGCTCATCAGGCTGCGGCACTGTCCGGTATGGCGCAGTCAATTGGTTATCTGCTGGCCGCCTGCGGGCCGCCGCTGATGGGGAAAATTCACGATACGGCCGGAGACTGGCGGATACCGCTTATAGCCTGTGCGCTGGCCTCCGTGGCGATGGCCGCTTGCGGCGTGCTTGCCGGGCGTAATCGGGAGATCACGCCCCGCTAAACACAATGGCAGACCCGGCGGTCTGCCTTTTTTATCCGCGCGCCGCGCGCAGCATCGCCTGCGCCAGCACCACAGGACGACCATCCAGCGCAGCACGCTCGTGCTGGAATAGTGTGATCACAAAGAACGGATGCGTAACCAGTTCTGCCGCGCGGACTTCTCCCTGCTCGTCCCAGCCTGTTACACGCATATCGCCCTTTTCAAGCTCCTGCGCAAATTCCGGTGACACGCCATAGTTGCAGTGATATCCCTCTTCAATTTCCGGCTTGCCATAGGCTTTCGCAATAAGCGTATTGCTGCGCAGTTCAATCGAATCGGTTTTTTCCACCAGCGAGCAGGTCAGCGGTGCGATAACCATCGTGCCTTCGGTGTCCGTTTCAGCATGTGCCGCATCGCTCCATCCCAGCACATTACGGGCGTACTCAATCAACGCATGCTGAAACCCGCCGCACGTGCCAAGGAAAGGAATGCTGTTTTCACGCGCATAACGTGCAGCAATAAATGCCGCCTCGGGGTTCTTGTACGGGCTTGCCGGAACCAGCCAGATTGCGTCGTAACCGACCAGATCTTCGGGGCTGGTCAGTTCCGTCGTGGCGAGCCAGTCGTAATCAGCGGTGAGTTCAAGTACAGCAGCAGCATCGTCAATGGCGAGTGGGATGGCCTGGTGCGCAATGACATTGGGGTTGTAATCGCCAACCAGCGCAATACGCAGCGTGGTTTTAACCGGAAGGTGTTCCATGAGGGGGTCCTTATGCCAGAGTATTATCAGATAACATAAGGAACCTCAGACTACCGATCTTTTGCAATTATCACAATACCTTAAATTGGGAGGGTAAAGACAAAGTGATATAGTTAACGTGCTGAACGTATCGCCTGAGTTGAGGAGAAAACATGATTCAATGCAAACGCGTATATGAACAGGCCAGCCCTGAGGACGGTTACCGGGTTCTGGTCGACAGGCTGTGGCCACGTGGGGTGAAAAAAACCGATCTCATGTTCGACGAATGGTGTAAAACCCTGACGCCGTCCAGCGAGCTGCGTAAAGCCTTTCACAGCGACATGATTGATTTTACCGCCTTCAGCAAAGCCTATCAGGACGAACTGGCACAACATCAGGATGAGGGGTTGCGCCTGGCGCAGCGGGCAAACAAACAGACCGTAACGCTACTTTACGGCGCGAAAGATACCGAACAAAATCACGCCCTGGTGTTAGCCGACTGGCTGCGCCAGCTGTAATCAACTGATCATCAGCTCGTCAAGCGTTTGCGGTGCGTCATCCGGGGTGAGCGGCATCAGATGCTCTGCGCGAACAAATGCAAAGCCCTGTTGATTATCAAACGCGTAGACATCTCCCGTCACCAGCCACAATGCGCGGTCTGCCGTGGCGGGAAGTTGCGTCATTACGCCATTAACAGGGTTAACAAAACGCAGGCCAGGCTGGCACAGACCAAACAACTCCACAGATTTACCAATATTGCGACGGCCAGATGCCGTGCGGGCACCCACAATCATGGCCAGGCTACCCGGTTTAAGCTGAAACATACTTCTCTCGCGGTAAGTGCGCCAGTTACTGGCTAAGAAAAATCCTAAAGAGAAGTGTATCCCAATCACAGTACCCCTGTCACCTGGCGGGCTGAGGGTGATCGCGACGGTAGAGATCCCATTCATCAATCACTTCTCCCCCCGGTAATTTGCACTCAGTACGAACGCCCTGCGGACTTTGAACGGGGATCTGCACTCCCCCCTTCTCCAGACAGTAGACTGAAGCCGGGTTCGCCATGCCTATAATCTGCGGGGGTTTCGGGGCATCGGGGGGCGTTTTCGCCGTGGTACATGCGGTTAGTGGTAATGCCAGTGCCAGTAACAGATATCTCATCTTGTTGATCCTTTTAGAATTCCTGAAACGTAAAGGTAACGAGTCAACGATGAATTCTCCATTATTTCTTCATCTTAACTGCACTTTTCAACACTATAGTGCGCTTGTTCTCGTTATGACCAGAGAACATCATTCCGTAATCAAGATGTCTTTGCCCCGGTCTCAACAACGGGGCTTTTTTTTCTCCCCGCGTTTTCTTCCTGAATATAATCAAATTTTTATATTCATCACCAGCACATTACGCGCCGCTGGTCTCGCGATATATCAGAAAAAAGCAAAACCCGCTTTCTCACCAGGAATTAACCTCGTACACTCTACGGTATGGTGTAAACCCAAAACAGGTGATGGCATGAGAATAGGAATCCTCTTCCCGGTCGTTATTTTTATAACGGCGGTTGTTTTTTTGACATGGTTTTTTGTCGGTGGTTACGCGGCACCTGGGGCATAGATGAGAAAAACAACCCTCATTATGTTGCTTGTGGCTATCGTGGCGGTTGCTGGCACACAGTTTGGCTGGTGGTAACCCTGCGAAGTAAAAAGGCCGCCATCAGGCAGCCTTTTTCAACATATGGCAAACTTAGCTTTTGATTTTTCTGTAGATAAACAGAACAACCAGCGCACCAATCACCGCAACGGCAAAGCTGCCGAAGTTGAACCCATCGACCTTGCCAAAACCGAGTTGCGTACTGATCCAGCCGCCGACTACCGCGCCAACAATCCCCAGTACTACGGTGATGATAAACCCACCGCCATCTTTGCCTGGCATGATCCACTTCGCAAGGATCCCCGCAATCAGCCCAAAGATAATCCAGGATATAATTCCCATAGCTTTCCTCTCTGTATGGTTTTTGTCATTAAATCAACGACACGGACAAGGATAGCACAGGATGAGCGAAAGGAAATTTGCGATAGGCATCACAGATTAGACTACCCTGCCTACGGGCCTGACATTCATCTCTGATGATCCATCCTGACCTCCTCCCGGGGCTTAGACAATATCACCTTAATAAACTCGATGTAGGAGACTGGTTTCCCAAAATAATACCCCTGCAGCAGAGTGATCGCATTACGGTTGAGGTAATCCCGTTGTTCCTTCGTTTCAACCCCCTCGGCAACAATGTGTAAAGAGAGCTTTTTAGCCAGCTCAATAACACAGCCCAGCAGTATCGTTGAGTCTTTCTGCTCTGATACCCGGTTCACAAAGCTCTTATCAATTTTGATGTAATCAATGGCTAGCGCGTGAAGGCAGGATAGCCCGGAGTAGCCAGTACCAAAATCATCCAGGGCAATCACGAAGCCGGCTTGATGTAATGCATTAAGGTTTTCCACCAGGTGGGGATGTTCAAGCAACGGTTCTCGCTCGGTCACTTCGAGAACCAGTTTGACTTTTTTGCCATTGAACCCTTTTTCAAAAGCAGAGCAGTCGCTAATAAAGGACGGCGCATTAATATGCCTGGCGCTGATGTTTATCCCAATATGAAATCCATCCGGCAATTTAGGTAAAAGTGGCTTTAACTGACTAACCACTTTTGCCATCAGCCCTTTGGTCAGAGGAATAATTAAACCGCTACGCTCCGCAATCGGGATAAAAACATCTGGCGGAATAAAGCCAGATTTAGGGTGTTTCCATCTTGCCAGTACTTCAACACCATACAGTCCTCCGGTATCGCCATTCACGATTGGCTGGTAATAAGGAATAATTTCCCCTCTCAGAATGGCCTTACGCAGATCGTCTTCAAATGTGGTGCTTTTTCCCCTGTACCGGCGAATAAGAATCCCCCCGGCGACGGACAGCACGAAGATCAATAACACCAGGCTCCACCCCTGCTGCATCAGGCGCGACATACTAAAGAAAGCAGGAGTCTGCCATGCCATGCTGAAAGGGAAATGCGCTGATTGCGTCAGCGTGGCCGACCCCGTCGCCGGTGGATATGCACTTACGTCACCCTGGCGGGTAAGCATACGTTTACCGACGACCAGCGCCAGGCCTGCACTATCCGAAGCCCCCGCGATAACATCACGCAAATGTGCGTCGCTGACACTGACGATAACCCGCCCTTCAGGGATCGGCACCTGGAAAATGAGCACTGGCACCCCATTCACGAGCTGGTTGCCAGCTAGCAGCATCAGTTTTTCAGTGGGTAATGCTTCAGGATGAACAATCAATACTCCATTCCCCGGGAGAGAAGTGCAGATGATTTTATCCTGTTGCTGGATCATGATGGCGCGCAGATGGGGTTTTAGCGCAGCTTCCGTTCCCAATTCTTGCTGTCCGGTGCTGGAGCACCCTTCAGCCGCAACATCCTTCGCTTTTTTTGCCGCGCTCACGGCTTCAGCGAGAATATCATCTATTTTCAGGGTGCTGGTACTGGCGGTCCCGGCATTGTTCAACGTCGCCATATTCCACAGCTGCCAGTTGATGATCAGCATTCCGGCCAGAAAAAGCAGTAAGGCACTTAAGAAGGGAACCATAACGTTGCGCACGATTTTTCCTTAAAAGAAAAAACAAGCATTTAAGTCATGTTGAATTAGAAATTCAGACTAACTCAGCGTCATTTACCTCGATAAATAAATCTTAGCTGAGATTTATCTTAAAAACCTGGTACTCCGGTACTAACCGTGAGCCGTAATGTGAAATGCGCGGCGCGCTTGTCAGACTGGAGGAACTTACCTACCGTTATTATCAGGCTTGTACCTTCATCTGTCTGTGTTAGGATCGATGAAAACAGGGATCAGAGGAACAACAGGAAAATGAAGAAGATCATTGCCGTTGCTATCGTTTCAACGCTTCTGGTCATCCTGTCTCTTTATGTGGTTAATGCTGTTATCGTTGGGCAGCAGAAGAACAAACAGTTTGAAATCTCCCACACGCTTTTGCGTTATTCCGAAGAGGTATCTCAAAGTGTGGCGGGCACACTCAAAAGTATTACCACACAGGGATGCGATGAAACCAGTATTGATAGCTACAGAAAAATAAAACTCAGTAGCCTCTATTTTGGTGATGTTGGCTTTATTAAAAATGGGAAAATAGTCTGCACCGCCTTTTGGGGGAAACTGGAAACGCCTGTCGCTCTTCCCGCTGCGCTACATAAAACACCAAATGGTTTTGTTTTAGCACAGTTTCATCTGAAGGGCTTTTTCACAGGCAATGCGGCAATCTATAACAACGTGATTATTTTCACCTCCCGGTATGTTTACGATAAATTTTCCCCGATTACGGCAAACTATTCACTCACCGCCGCCACAAAAGATTTCGACAAGACATTTTTCTCCATCGCCCCTGAAAAAAAACAGAACTGGCTGCATTCTAGATTGTTTACGTTAGACATGACCCTATGCAGTACCAAATGGGATTTGTGTGTCATTGTAAAACATCATGATGCGGGGCTGGCTTCGTTATCAATCGTGGTATTTGTTCTTCTCTCAGCAATTCTGTATTTCATCTGGATATCGCTTACGCTGTTCTTCATTCGCCTCCATGAAGACCGTTTCTCGCTGGAGCGGGCGCTGGTCAATGCGGTGACGGCAAAGACCTTCAGCGTCAACTATCAGCCTGTTGTACGCATCCACGATAAAAAAATTGTAGGTGTTGAAGTTCTGTCGAGATGGCGTGATTATAACCACGCAGAAGTCTCTCCTGAACTCTTCATCCCGTTAATTACAAAGCTGGGCCTGTATAAAAAATACTATATCAATATTATTGAAAAATCCTTGTCAGAAGTCGCATCGCTTGCCGTTGAAAACCAGATGATGATTTCATTAAACGTTGGCAGAACGGAGATCGAAGATAAACAGTTTATCCACGTTTTGCGCCGTGAATGCTCGCTTAATAACATTCCCTTGTCATTGATTAAAGTCGAGCTATCTGAGAAAGCAGTGGCCAGCGCGGATATTCTTGAAGAGTTCTGCCTGGAGCTAAAATCTATTGGTGTCAAAATATCAATAGATGATTTTGGTGTCCAGAACTCTAATCTGGCCAGGCTTTCGAACCTGGAATACGATGAAATCAAAATCGATAAATCACTGGTCGATGGTATCAGTGAACACTATAAACAGGACATCTTCGTCATTTTTAGTGATGCTCTTGTCAAACTGAATAAAACACTTGTTTTTGAAGGTGTGGAGAATGAAATACAATACAATTTTATCGCCAACAGATACCCCAATGCCCTGATTCAGGGCTGGTATTTTTCAAAATCGCTGACCTGCAGTGAGCTGGCGCAGCAGTTCGAAGGTTCTGCCCGTTGACCTCACGGTCACCGGGCTGCCATTGACGATATATTGTCCGATGGTAACGTATGTATGAATGGCTGCATTTTTTTAATGCAGACCGTTTCCATTTTTCTTCCAGGAAAATACAGTCGTCACAATCAGAGTGTAGATTGCTCTGAAACAGTCTCTTATATGGTCAAAAACGTGAAAATTTCTTTAGTGCTGCCCCTGATACTCTTTTTCCTGGTCTTTGTTTTCGCCCTGTTCATGGATAACCCCTCATCACATGCACTGCGGAAAAAATGCATGTGGTCTGATAACGTGATGTTGAGCTGTATGGCAAAACATCAGAACAAAGGGTTCTGAGGCAGATAACGCGGCGTATTCCGGGTTACTCGTTACCCCACTGGTTCAGGAAGTTCGCAATATCATCAATGCGACGCACAGGGATCCCTGCTTCATCAGCCATCTCTTGCTGCGCGTTTTCACTGATTTCCTCGTTATTCATTAAACGGGTGATCAGCAGCTGGAAATAGTACGCCAGAGGATCTCGCTCTGGTTCACTCACCGGCTCTGCGGCTTCCGTCGAATACTCATCAACGATGTCATAAAATTTAAGCGGGATTTCGTTGTTCATCAGTGGTCTCTTGTCTGCGCTTTAGTGGGTAACGCGCCCAGTATATCTGGATGATCACCCTGAACCAAAATTTTGAGGCCGCTCGTGGTGAACCATCAACGGCTCAGCAGCGCTATCAATGCCGCCAGGGCCGGAATAGCCTGAACATACAGTATCTTCCGACTGGCCGTCATTGCGCCAAACACTCCGGCGATAAGCACACAAGCCAGGAAGAAGACGGTTACCTGAATACCATTTTCCCCAAGCCAGAGTCCCCAAAGTAAACCCGCAGCCAGAAAACCGTTGTACAGACCTTGATTAGCAGCCAGCACCCGGGTTTCACGTGCAAAATCAGCACTGAGATTAAATGCCTTGCGGCCCGTTTTTGTGTTCCACAGGAACATTTCCAGAACAAGAATGTAGATATGTATTAAAGCAACAACGGTAACAAGGGTAGTGACTAACACGGCAGTCCTTAATGAATGAGGAAGAATGAAATGGAGTATAGGTATTCAGACGAAACAAGACGCAAAAACATTTCACGAGGCAATGGGTTAAAACCGTTCAAAATACATCGACACACGGTTGACCAACCTTGTTAAGGGCATTTATCAGCCGCGCCGGAGCTCAGCCAATGCCTTTTCTTTCTCTTCAAGCTGTTCAAGCTTGTGGTGAAGAGAGTATCCACGCCTGGGCACTCAAAATGATTCAAAACCGCGGAGCCAAACCATACTTCGGGGTTTTGATATTTGAGGCCCAGACCTTAATATCGTTTTGCAGTAGCAGAGTGAAATCGGAATTCAGGTGGTGCACCATATCATTGACGCTGTCAGCATCATTCACGGCAAAATGTTCAATCCTGTTTTGCCCTATCGTAATACATCGATACGTCGCAGGCACATCTTTGCCATTTACATTCAACGTTTGCTCACCCTCTCCGCAACTCCCTTCAGATATATAGGAAACCAGCATATTTGCTGAACGACGGCCCGACTGAGAGAAACTTAACATGACAGGCATCCCTTCAGAAGTTTGCGTCATATCATAGAGAACGGCGTTTTTTGCATACCAGGTATTGTATTCCCGCTCCTGGAATGCTGAATGTGAAGACGTAGAGAAAACCACCAGCGCAGCGAGTGTAATAGATTGAATATTCATAGGATGTTGTCTTTATTTGTTGTTGTACTCATTATTCAGATCGTGCTAAAAACAGCAACCACTTAAGATTATTCCTACTACTATTGGCAGTTCTGAAGTAACCTACGCTCCTCTCTAATACCCTCACATCACGAATATAAAAAGAATAAAAAAGTCATATTTTGCATTAATTTAAGGAATTTATTTCATGGAAAAAATAAAGATTAGCAATAACATCTCGATTTTTTATCAATTTTCGAGATCATCCTCTGTTTATCTTGCCAGTTTGTTTGATGCGAACACAGGGGACTATATCTCGTCGGTGATGTCGAACAACAAAGAGTCGCTGATTAAACAAGTTGAGGCCTATGCGCAGCTTGATGAAAACGAACAAGCTCAGCTACGGAAGCTCATTATTTAATGGGTAGAATGTTGGCTTCTTTCACCGATTCATTTGGCAGCAGCTATTTTAATGTATTTATTCTTATCCATTAACTCTGCCCTATATTGGATAACGAATGACATAAACCCGGAACGGGTTGATTGAATTTTGGGGCGTGATCTTTTATAGCATAAAAAAACGGGAGCCTTACGGCTCCCGTTCTCATTTAACCCAGAATCTGGATTACATATTCGCGATAATCGCATCGCCAAACTCTGAACATTTCAGCAGCTTAGCGCCTTCCATCAGACGTTCGAAGTCATAAGTCACGGTCTTGGCAGCAATTGCGCCTTCCATGCCTTTAACAATCAGGTCAGCCGCTTCGAACCATTCCATATGACGCAGCATCATCTCTGCGGACAGGATGATAGAACCCGGGTTCACTTTGTCCTGGCCTGCATATTTTGGTGCAGTACCGTGGGTCGCTTCGAACAGTGCACACTCGTCACCGATGTTCGCGCCCGGGGCAATACCGATACCACCAACCTGTGCAGCCAGAGCATCGGAGATGTAGTCACCGTTCAGGTTCATACAGGCGATCACGTCGTATTCAGCAGGACGCAGCAGGATCTGCTGCAGGAATGCATCGGCGATCACATCTTTAATGATGATCTCTTTACCGGTGTTAGGGTTCTTGATCTTCTGCCACGGGCCACCGTCGATCAGCTCACCACCGAACTCTTCCGCCGCCAGCTGGTAACCCCAGTCTTTGAACGCGCCTTCGGTGAACTTCATGATGTTGCCTTTGTGAACCAGGGTCACAGAGTCACGGTCGTTGGTGATAGCGTATTCGATTGCCGCACGTACCAGACGTTTGGTGCCTTCTTCGGAGCACGGCTTGATGCCGATACCGCAATGCTCAGGGAAGCGAATTTTCTTCACGCCCATCTCTTCACGCAGGAATTTAATCACTTTTTCTGCATCAGCAGAGTCTGCTTTCCATTCGATACCCGCGTAGATGTCTTCTGCGTTTTCGCGGAAGATAACCATGTCGGTCAGTTCAGGGTGCTTAACCGGGCTTGGGGTGCCCTGGTAGTAACGAACCGGACGCAGACACACGTACAGATCCAGCTCCTGCCGCAGCGCCACGTTCAGGGAACGAATACCGCCGCCAACTGGCGTGGTCAGAGGGCCTTTAATAGCAACACGGTAGTCGCGAATCAGGTCCAGCGTTTCAGCTGGCAGCCAAACGTCCTGGCCATAAACTTGAGTAGATTTTTCACCGGTGTAAATTTCCATCCAGGAAATTTTACGCTCGCCTTTGTAGGCTTTCTCAACAGCGGCATCAACCACTTTCAGCATTGCCGGGGTAACGTCTACACCGATACCGTCACCTTCAATGAACGGGATAATCGGGTTGTGAGGAACGTTAATCTTGCCGTTTTGCAGGGTGATCTTTTTACCTTCCGCCGGAACAACTACTTTGCTTTCCATTAACCTCTCCTTCGAGCGCTTCTGGTTGTTACTGATCTTATGTTAATAAATTGTAATGAGCCTTTCGATAGTACCTGATTGTCCGACGCCATGAAAGGTCTTCGTTATTAGGCTATAATGCGGCAATTGATAGAGCCTGAAAATACCATGAAGAAAACTTCTTTTAGAAATCACCGGGTTGAGCGATTCAGCTCGCGACAAGCTACCAAAAAATCGCCGAAAAACCAGCCAAAGCGGGTTATTTTGTTCAATAAACCCTACGATGTTTTGCCGCAGTTTACCGATGAAGCCGGGCGCAGCACGCTGAAGGATTACATTCCTGTTCAGGGAGTATACGCAGCCGGCCGTCTGGATCGGGACAGCGAAGGGCTACTGGTGTTAACGAACGATGGCGCGTTACAGGCGAAGCTCACCCAGCCAGGCAAACGCACCGGGAAAATCTACTTCGTACAGGTTGAAGGCGAACCTGATGAGGAGACACTGGCGAAATTACGTCATGGCGTAACCTTAAACGATGGTCCAACCTTACCTGCAGGTATCGAACGCGTTAGCGAGCCTGAATGGCTATGGCCGCGCAATCCCCCTATTCGCGAGCGCAAATCGATTCCGACAAGCTGGCTCAAAATCACCCTTTACGAAGGCCGCAACCGTCAGGTTCGCCGGATGACCGCACACGTGGGCTTCCCCACTCTGCGGCTTATCCGCTATGCCACGGGCAGCTACACGCTGGATACCCTGGCTAACGGCGAATGGCGAGACGTTGCCCTTTAAGGAGTCACTATGTTTAAACCTCATGTCACCGTCGCCTGCGTGGTTCACGCGCAGGGTAAATTCCTGGTTGTGGAAGAGAGCATCAACGGTAAGGCGCTGTGGAACCAACCAGCCGGACATCTCGAAGAGAACGAAACGCTGCTGCAGGCCGCCACGCGCGAGCTGTGGGAAGAGACGGGTATCCACGCCCGGCCTCAACACTTCATTCGCCTGCACCAGTGGATTGCACCTGACCATACCCCCTTCCTGCGCTTTTTATTTGCCGTCGAGCTTAGCGAAACGTGCGCCACTGAGCCGCAGGATAACGATATCGATCGCTGCCTGTGGGTCACTGCCGAAGAGATCCTGAATGCGCCAAACCTGCGCTCGCCGCTGGTCGCCGAAAGCATCCGCTGCTGGCAGTCTGCCGGTCGCTTACCGCTTGATGTCATCGGAGAATTTAACTGGCCGTTTACAGAGGGTGTCAATGGTGGGGGGGCGTGATAGAATACGCCGCCTTGAAGTTCAATGTCGTGAGTATTCCATGTCAGATAACAGCCAGAAAAAAGTAATCGTCGGCATGTCCGGCGGTGTCGATTCCTCCGTTTCTGCCTACCTGTTGCAACAACAGGGTTATAAGGTTGAGGGCCTGTTCATGAAGAACTGGGAGGAAGATGATGGCGAGGAATACTGTACTGCCGCAGCGGATCTCGCCGATGCGCAGGCCGTGTGCGATAAGCTCGGTATTGAACTGCACACCGTTAACTTTGCCGCAGAATACTGGGACAACGTCTTCGAGCTTTTCCTCGAAGAGTACAAAGCAGGCCGTACTCCGAACCCGGATATTCTGTGCAACAAAGAGATCAAATTTAAAGCCTTCCTGGAATTCGCCGCTGAAGATCTGGGCGCAGATTACATTGCGACCGGTCACTACGTGCGTCGTGCAGATGTGAATGGCAAAAGCCAGCTACTGCGCGGTCTGGACGGCAACAAAGATCAGAGCTACTTCCTCTATACGCTGAGCCACGAACAGATTGCCCAGAGCCTGTTCCCGGTTGGCGAGCTGGAAAAGCCAGAGGTGCGTAAAATCGCCGAAGCGTTGGATCTGATCACCGCGAAGAAAAAAGACTCCACCGGTATCTGCTTTATCGGCGAGCGCAAATTCCGCGAATTCCTTGGTCGCTACCTGCCTGCACAGCCAGGTAAAATTGTCACCGTGGATGGCGACGACATTGGTCAGCATCAGGGGCTGATGTACCACACCCTCGGCCAGCGCAAAGGTCTGGGCATTGGCGGTACCAAAGAAGGTAGCGAAGATCCGTGGTACGTTGTCGACAAAGATGTCGAAAACAATATTCTGATTGTCGCGCAGGGTCATGACCACCCGCGTCTGATGTCCGTTGGGCTAATTGCGCAACAGCTGCACTGGGTCGATCGCGAACCGGTAAAAGGCACCCTGCGCTGCACGGTAAAAACACGCTACCGTCAGACGGATATCCCCTGCACCGTCACCGCACTGGATGACGATCGCATTGAAGTGCATTTCGACGAGCCGGTTGCCGCCGTCACCCCGGGTCAGTCCGCTGTCTTCTACAGTGGCGAAGTCTGCCTGGGTGGTGGGATCATTGAACAGCGCCTGCCGCTGCCTGCTGTTTAACACGATTGCACACATAAAGGAGAGCGTGTGGCGAAGAACTATTATGACATCACCCTGGCGCTGGCGGGAATTTGCCAGTCTGCCCGTCTGGTGCAACAGCTGGCGCATCAGGGTCATTGCGACGCTGACGCGCTGCACGTTTCACTCAACAGCGTTATCGACCTCAACCCTGGCTCGACTCTGGGTGTCTTCGGTGGGAGTGAAACCAATCTTCGCCTCGGTCTTGAAACGTTGCTTGGCGTGCTCAACGCCAGTAGCCGTCAGGGGTTAAACGCGGAGCTGACCCGCTACACGTTAAGCCTGATGGTGCTGGAGCGTAAGCTGAGCGCAGCGAAAGGCGCGCTGGATACGCTCGGTGACCGCATTGCCGGTCTGCAGCGTCAGCTCGACCATTTTGATCTGCAGTCCGAAACGCTGCTGAGCGCAATGGCCGGTATTTATGTAGATGTAATTAGCCCGTTGGGGCCGCGTATTCAGGTTACCGGTTCCCCTGCCGTGCTGCAAAGTCCACAGGTCCAGGCGAAGGTTCGCGCCTCGCTGCTGGCAGGCATTCGCGCCGCAGTCCTGTGGCATCAGGTTGGCGGTGGCCGCCTGCAGTTAATGTTTTCTCGTAATCGCCTGACGACTCAGGCAAAACAAATTCTTGCTCATTGTTAACCTCCCGGAGTTGCGAATTATGGAATTATCCTCACTGACCGCCGTATCCCCTGTCGATGGACGCTACGGCGATAAAGTCAGCGCGCTGCGCGAGATCTTCAGCGAATATGGCCTGCTGAAGTTCCGTGTACAGGTAGAAGTACGCTGGCTGCAAAAGCTGGCCGCCCAGGCAGCAATCAAGGAAGTTCCTGCTTTTGACGCCCAGGCAAACGATTACCTTGATAAAATCGTTGCTGACTTTAATGAAGAAGATGCGGCACGCATTAAGACTATCGAGCGCACCACCAACCACGACGTGAAAGCGGTTGAATACTTCCTGAAAGAGAAAGTCGCGAGCGTTCCTGCGCTGCACGCGGTATCTGAATTCATTCACTTCGCCTGTACTTCAGAAGATATCAACAACCTGTCTCATGCGCTGATGCTCTCTACCGCGCGCAAAGACGTGGTGCTGCCATACTGGCGTAAAATCATTGATGCGGTGAAAGCATTGTCCGTGGAATACCGCGACATCCCTCTGCTTTCCCGTACTCACGGCCAGCCAGCGACCCCATCCACGATGGGTAAAGAGATGGCGAACGTGGCGTACCGTATGGAACGTCAGTATCGTCAGCTGGAGCAGGTTGAAATTCTGGGTAAAATCAACGGCGCGGTCGGTAACTATAACGCCCACGTCGCCGCGTACCCGGAAGTGGACTGGCACCAGTTCAGCGAAGAGTTCGTGACCTCTCTGGGCATTCAGTGGAACCCGTACACCACCCAGATTGAGCCGCACGACTATATCGCAGAGCTGTTTGACTGCGTTGCGCGCTTCAACACCATTCTGATCGACTTCGATCGTGACGTGTGGGGTTACATCGCGCTGAACCACTTCAAACAGAAAACCATCGCCGGTGAAATCGGCTCTTCTACCATGCCGCATAAAGTGAACCCAATTGACTTCGAAAACTCCGAAGGCAACCTGGGTCTGGCGAACGCCGTGCTGCAGCATATGGCGAGCAAACTGCCGGTTTCCCGCTGGCAGCGCGACCTGACCGACTCCACCGTACTGCGTAACCTGGGCGTTGGCATTGGTTATGCGCTGATCGCGTACCAATCCACCCTGAAAGGTGTGAGCAAACTGGAAGTGAACCGTGACCGTCTGCTGGACGAACTGGATCACAACTGGGAAGTTCTGGCAGAGCCGATCCAGACCGTAATGCGTCGTTATGGCATCGAAAAACCGTACGAAAAACTGAAAGAGCTGACCCGCGGTAAGCGCGTTGACGCCGAAGGCATGAAACAGTTTATCGACAGTCTCGAACTGCCAGAAGAAGAGAAAACGCGCCTGAAAGCGATGACGCCAGCAAACTACATTGGCCGCGCAATGACGATGGTCGACGAGCTGAAGTAATTCCCCTCCCCCCTTTCCGCCCGGAAAGGGGGTTGCTTTTCCCCGGTTTACTCAATGTTTATCCCCACAACAACATAATCAGCGTTAAACTATTCATACCATTCATATAGGGAGAAAAGATGATGCGCGTACTGGTTGTTGAGGATAACGCATTGCTACGCCATCACCTGAAGGTTCAGCTTCAGGAGATGGGACATCAGGTAGACGATGCCGAAGATGCAAAAGAAGCCGACTATTATCTCAATGAACACATACCGGATATCGCCATCGTCGACTTAGGGTTACCTGATGAAGATGGCCTGTCGTTGATTCGTCGCTGGCGCAACCATGACGTCTCTCTTCCGGTGCTGGTGTTGACCGCCCGTGAAGGCTGGCAGGACAAAGTTGAAGTGCTGAGCGCGGGTGCGGATGATTACGTCACCAAGCCATTCCACATTGAAGAGGTGGCCGCACGCATGCAGGCACTGTTGCGCCGCAACAGCGGGCTGGCTTCACAGGTTATATCCATCCCACCTTTCCAGGTTGACCTCTCCCGTCGAGAGTTCTCGATTAACGATGAAGCGATCAAACTGACGGCGTTCGAATACACCATCATGGAAACGCTGATCCGCAACAGCGGTAAAGTGGTGAGCAAAGACTCCCTGATGCTCCAGCTTTACCCGGATGCCGAGCTGCGTGAAAGTCACACTATTGATGTGCTGATGGGTCGCCTGCGTAAGAAAATCCAGGCGCAGTATCCACAGGATGTGATCACGACCGTGCGTGGTCAGGGTTACCTGTTTGAATTACGCTAAATGAAACGGATTTTTCGCCACATTCTGCCCCTTTCGCTGCGGGTTCGCTTTTTACTGGCGACGGCCGCCGTTGTGCTGGTGCTGTCTCTCTCTTATGGCATGGTGGCACTGGTTGGCTACAGCGTCAGTTTTGATAAAACGACCTTTCGCCTGCTGCGTGGTGAAAGCAACCTGTTTTATACCCTGGCGAAGTGGGAAAATAACCACATCACCGTCGATATGCCGGAAAACCTGAACCAGCAAAGTCCGACGCTGGCGCTTATCTACGATGAAAAGGGAACGCTACTCTGGACACAGCGTAACGTTCCGTGGCTGGTAAAAAGCATCCAACCGGAATGGCTCAAAACCAACGGATTCCATGAAATTGAAGCCGATCTCAACACCACCAGCACACTGATACGTGAGGATCGCTCTCTCCAGCAAAAACTGAATGAGATCCGCGCTGATAACGCCGACATGGAGATGACGCACTCCGTCGCGATCAACATCTACCCGGCGACGATGGGCATGCCACAGTTGACTATCGTGGTGGTCGATACCATACCGGTCGAGCTTAAACGTTCTTACATGGTCTGGAACTGGTTCGTGTACGTTCTGGCCGCTAACCTGCTGCTGGTGATCCCGCTATTGTGGGTCGCAGCGTGGTGGAGTTTGCGTCCGATTGAATCGCTGGCGAAAGAGGTTCGCGAGCTGGAGGAACATCACCGCGAGAAGCTCAATCCGGAAACAACGCGCGAACTGACCAGTCTGGTACGTAACCTTAACCGTCTGCTGAAAAGCGAGCGCGAGCGCTATGATAAGTACCGCACTACCCTTACCGACCTTACTCACAGCCTGAAAACGCCCCTTGCAGTGATGCAAAGCACCCTGCGTTCAATGCGCAGTTCAAAGCTTAGCGTCGACGATGCAGAGCCGGTGATGCTGGAGCAAATCAGCCGTATCTCACAGCAAATTGGCTATTATCTGCACCGTGCCAGTATGCGTTCCGGTAGTGCCCTGTTAAGCCGTGAACTACATCCGGTGGCACCTTTACTGGATAGCCTCACCTCTGCGCTCAATAAGGTTTACCAGCGTAAAGGGGTGAATATCAGTCTCGATATCTCGCCGGAAATCAGCTTTGTCGGTGAAAAAAATGATTTCATGGAAGTGATGGGTAATCTGCTCGACAACGCCTGTAAATACTGTCTGGAGTTTGTGGAAGTCACCGCGCGTCAGACGGATAACGAGTTACATATTATCGTTGAGGATGATGGCCCCGGTATTCCGCACAACAAACGTGATGTCGTGTTCGATCGCGGTCAGCGCGCGGATACGTTGCGCCCCGGCCAGGGCGTTGGGTTATCCGTCGCCCGTGAGATTGTCGATCAATACGACGGTAACATAGACGCCGGTGAAAGCTTGCTGGGCGGAGCCAGAATGGAGGTCATTTTTGGTCGTCAGCAGCCCACATCGAACGATAGTTAACCCATTATGTGAAAAATGCGAGGATCTCGCACCCAGGCTCCTGAGCTTCCGTTATAATCCGACTCAGTAAGAGCCTGCGGAATAAAAAAGATGGATTATCACTTAACACTTAACTGGCCCGACTTTATTGAACGTTACTGGCAGAAACGCCCGGTCGTTCTGAAACGCGGATTCAGCAATTTTGTCGACCCTATCTCCCCTGATGAGCTGGCGGGTCTGGCAATGGAAAATGAAGTGGACAGCCGCCTGGTCAGCCACCAGGACGGGAAGTGGCAGGTCAGCCACGGTCCTTTCGAAAGCTACGATCACCTGGGTGAAAACAACTGGTCTTTACTGGTTCAGGCGGTCAACCACTGGCACGAACCAACCGCTGCCTTGATGCGCCCATTCCGCGCCCTGCCTGACTGGCGAATGGACGATCTGATGATCTCCTTCTCCGTGCCTGGCGGTGGCGTTGGCCCGCATCTGGATCAGTATGACGTGTTTATCATTCAGGGTACCGGACGCCGCCGCTGGCGCGTGGGTGAAAAAGTGCCGATGAAACAGCACTGCCCGCATCCTGACCTGCTTCAGGTTGATCCGTTTGAAGGCATTATCGACGAAGAGCTGGAGCCGGGTGATATTCTCTATATTCCACCAGGCTTCCCGCATGAAGGCTATTCGCTGGAAAATTCCCTGAACTATTCTGTCGGGTTCCGCGCACCAAGCGGGCGAGAGATGATCAGTGGCTTTGCCGACTACGTTCTGCAACGCGAGCTGGGCAGCCATCGTTACAGCGATCCGGATGTGCCTGCCCGCGAGCACCCGGCAGACATTCTGCCAGAGGAGCTGGATAAGCTGCGCGGCATGATGCTGGATCTGATCAACGAACCTGAGCATTTCAGACAGTGGTTTGGTGAATTTGTCAGCCAGTCGCGCCACGAGCTGGACGTCGCGCCACCAGAGCCACCGTATCAGGCCGATGAGATTTATGATGCACTGCAGCAGGGCGATAAACTGATTCGTCTGGGCGGGTTACGCGTACTGCGTATTGGTGAGGACGTCTTCGTCAACGGCGAGAAGCTTGATTCTCCGCACCGTCCGGCGCTGGATGCCATCGCCAGCCATCTGACGTTGACTGCCGATATCTTTGGTGATGCGCTGGAAGATCCGTCATTCCTCGCCATGTTAGCCGCACTGGTGAACAGCGGGTACTGGTTCTTCGAGGACTAAATCACCTGATCTTGCCCGGTGGTGCTACGCCACCGGGCGTTTTATCATCGATTCGCCGTCAACTCTGCGATCCGCACAATCACCTTCACCGCTTTTTCCATCCCCTCCAGCGTCACGAACTCATGCTTGCCGTGGTAGTTATAACCGCCGGTAAACAGGTTCGGGCATGGCAGCCCCATAAACGACAGTTGCGAACCATCGGTGCCACCGCGAATAGGTTTCAGTAACGGTTCGATGTCGCAATCTCGCATCGCCTGCTGTGCGATATCGAGGATATGCGGGTGCTCCATCACTTTATCGCGCATATTGTAATAGCTGTCTTCGATGATCAGCTCAATGTAGCAATCCGGGTGCAGCCCCTTGCCGACCTTCTTCGCAATTTCCATCATCTTGCGCTTGCGCGCCTCAAAGGCTTTGCGATCAAAATCGCGCACGATGTAGTGCATCTGCGCACTGTCCACCGTGCCCTTGATGCTGGTCAGATGATAGAAACCTTCGTACCCTTCAGTCAGCTCCGGGCTCTCTTCTGCTGGCACTTCCGCATGAATGCGGGAAGCCAGCGACAGCGCGTTCACCATCACCCCTTTTGCAGAGCCAGGATGGACATTGTTTCCCACAATTTTGATGGTGACCGACGCCGCGTTGAAGTTTTCATACTCCAGCTCCCCCACACCACCACCGTCAACGGTATAGGCCCACTTCGCATCAAAGGCGTCAACGTCGAAGTGCTTCGCGCCCTTGCCTACCTCTTCATCCGGCGTAAACGCCACACGAATATCACCATGCGGAATATTTTTGCCTTTTAGCACCGCCAGTGCGGTCATGATCTCGGCAATACCCGCTTTATCATCAGCCCCCAGCAACGTTTTACCATCGGTGGTGATCAGCGTCTGGCCAAACAACTGGTGCAGAACCGGGAACATCACCGGTGACAGCACTTCATCACCAATCCCCAGGGCAATGTCTCCACCGCGATAATTTTCAACAATCTGTGGGTTCACATGCTTACCGCTAAAATCCGGTGAGGTGTCAACATGAGAGATAAAGCCGATCGCCGGGATATCCCCGGAGACATTTGCCGGCAGCGTTCCCATCACAGTGCCTTTCTCGCTTAGCGTGACGTTGACCAGCCCTTGTGCTTCAAGCTGCTCTTTGAGCAGGTTTAATAACTTCCACTGGCCTTCGGTGCTCGGCACCTGTCGGACACCCGGTTTAGATTGGGTATCCAGCGAAACGTACTGTAAAAAACGCTCAAGTAATTTATCCATGCAGTCACCCTCACTATTCGTGACAACATTATCAATAACCATCAAAACGCAAATATTGCGTCAGGTCACTTTTATCCCGCAAACGAGAACTTTTTACGTTTATATCTTTATGCGTTAATAAATGTAGCTTATAGATCAGTGACAAGGATTGGCGATTGCAGGGGATTGCCGTAGAATGTCCGCCCTCATTACGCGTCACCAGGGTGGTTACGGTTACACACAAACCCCGCTTCAGTCTGCTGCCTGAGGCGTTTATATGGGACAGCACAAAAATTGAATACACAACGCCGTTCACGTTCACCGCTAGTGCAACTGGAACGAATTTGTAAAAGTTTTGATGGTAAAGCAGTGATCTCCGATCTCAGCCTGACCATCAATGATGGTGAGTTTCTCACGCTACTTGGCCCTTCTGGCTGCGGTAAGACAACTGTACTGCGCCTTATCGCCGGGCTGGAAAACGTTGATAACGGCCTTATCCATCTTGAAAACCAGGACATTACCCAGGTTCCCGCCGAAAATCGCCACGTTAATACCGTCTTTCAAAGTTATGCGTTGTTCCCGCACATGACCGTGTTTGAGAACGTAGCGTTTGGCCTGCGGATGCAAAAAACACCGGCAAAAGACATTCCCGCGCGCGTTACCGAAGCACTGCGTATGGTTCAGCTGGAGGAGTTTGCTCAGCGTAACCCCCACCAGCTTTCCGGCGGCCAGCAACAGCGTGTGGCCATCGCGCGTGCAGTGGTCAATAAACCGCGCTTGCTGCTGCTGGATGAATCGCTTTCCGCACTGGATTACAAACTGCGCAAGCAGATGCAGAACGAACTGAAAGCCTTACAGCGCAAACTGGGTATCACCTTTGTCTTTGTCACCCACGATCAAGAGGAAGCGCTGACCATGTCAGACCGCATCGTCGTGATGCGTGACGGCAAAATCGAGCAGGACGGTACCCCGCGCGAAATCTATGAAGAGCCGAAAAACCTGTTTGTAGCGAGCTTCATTGGCGAAATCAATATCTTCAACGCTACAGTCATTGAACGTCTGGATGAAGAGCGCGTTCGAGCCCGTGTCGAAGGCCACGAGTGCAATATCACCGTTAACTTTGCCGTTGAAAAGGGGCAAAAGCTCAACGTTCTGCTGCGCCCGGAAGACCTGCGTGTTGATGAAATTCACGGCAGTGACGATGCCGACGGTCTTATCGGCTATATCCGCGAGCGGAACTATAAGGGGATGACGCTGGAGTCCGTCGTCGAACTGGAAAACGGTAAGATGGTTCTCGTCAGCGAATTCTTTAACGAAGATGACCCGGACTTTGACCACTCTCTTGATCAAAAAATGGTCATCAACTGGGTAGAAAGCTGGGAGGTTGTACTGGCTGATGAAGAACACAAGTAAATTCCAGAATGTGGTGATTGCCACTATCGTCGGTTGGCTTGTGTTGTTTGTCTTTTTACCCAACCTGATGATCATCGCGACCAGCTTCCTGACCCGCGACGATACCCGTTTCGTTCAGTTGGTCTTTACGCTGGAGAACTACTCGCGCCTGCTCGACCCGCTCTATTTTGACGTGCTCCTGCACTCGCTCAGTATGGCGCTGATAGCCACCGTTGCCTGTCTGGTGCTGGGTTATCCTTTCGCGTGGTTCCTCGCGCGTCTGCCGAAAAAGATACGCCCACTGCTGTTATTTTTACTGATTGTGCCTTTCTGGACCAACTCGTTAATCCGCATCTACGGCCTGAAAATCTTCCTCAGCACGAAGGGATATCTGAACGAGTTCCTGCTGTGGCTGGGGGTGATTGATACACCAATCCGCATCATGTTCACCCCGGGAGCGGTGATTATCGGTCTGGTCTATATTCTGCTGCCGTTTATGGTGATGCCGCTCTACTCCAGCATCGAAAAACTCGATAAGCCGCTGCTGGAAGCAGCGAAAGATCTGGGTGCCAGTAAATTGCAGACCTTTATTCGTATCGTGATCCCGCTGACCATGCCCGGCATTATCGCCGGTTGTCTGCTGGTGATGCTGCCCGCAATGGGTTTGTTCTACGTTTCTGACCTGATGGGCGGGGCAAAAAACCTGCTCATCGGTAACGTGATTAAGAGCCAGTTCCTGAACATCCGTGACTGGCCATTTGGCTCCGCCACCAGCATTACGCTGACGGTGGTGATGGGTCTGATGCTGCTGGTGTACTGGCGAGCCTCGCGCTTGCTGAACAAAAGGGTGGAACTCGAATGATCGGCCGACTGCTTCGCGGCGGTTTTATGGCCGCCATTTATGCATATCTCTATATCCCGATTATCATTTTGATCGTGAACTCGTTTAACAGCTCACGCTTTGGGATCAACTGGCAAGGGTTTACCACCAACTGGTACAGCCTGCTGATGAACAATGATAGCCTGCTGCAGGCCGCTCAACACTCGCTGACGATGGCGATTTTCTCCGCCACCTTTGCCACGCTGATCGGCTCACTCACCGCCGTGGCGTTGTATCGCTATCAATTTCGTGGCAAGCCGTTCGTCAGCGGCATGCTGTTTGTCGTGATGATGTCACCAGATATTGTGATGGCGATTTCCCTGCTGGTGCTATTTATGCTGCTGGGCGTACAGCTGGGATTCTGGTCGCTGCTGTTTTCCCACATCACGTTCTGCCTGCCGTTTGTCGTGGTAACCGTTTTCGCACGCCTGAAAGGGTTCGACGTGCGAATGCTGGAGGCGGCGAAAGATCTGGGGGCCAGCGAGATGACCATCCTGCGTAAAATCATCCTGCCGCTGGCGATGCCTGCGGTGGCTGCCGGGTGGTTGCTCAGCTTTACCCTGTCGATGGATGACGTCGTGGTCTCCTCTTTCGTGACCGGGCCAGGCTATGAGATTCTGCCACTGAAGATCTATTCAATGGTCAAAGTTGGCGTTTCGCCCGAGGTGAACGCGCTGGCGACGATTCTGCTGGTATTATCGCTGGTTATGGTGGTTGCCAGCCAGGTTATTGCGCGTGACAAAACAAAATCTCTGGGGACTTTAAAATGAAAAAAATGCTTGCCGCTGCAGCACTGGTGCTCGGTATGGGTACTGCGCATGCTGATGACAGCAAAACGCTCTATTTCTACAACTGGACTGAGTATGTGCCGCCAGGCCTGCTGGAACAGTTCACAAAAGAGACGGGTATCAAGGTTATCTATTCCACCTACGAGTCGAATGAAACCATGTACGCCAAGCTCAAAACCTACAAAAACGGCGCGTATGATCTGGTGGTTCCCTCAACCTATTTCGTCGATAAAATGCGCAAAGAGGGCATGATCCAGAAGATCGACAAAACGAAGCTGACTAACTTCAGCAACCTCGATCCGGAGATGCTCAATAAACCGTTTGATCCGAATAATGACTACTCTATTCCGTATATCTGGGGCGCGACGGCTATTGGCATCAACAGTGACGCCATCGACCCTAAAACCGTCACCCGTTGGGCCGATCTGTGGAAACCGGAATACAAAAGTAGCCTGCTGCTCACTGACGACGCCCGCGAAGTGTTCCAGATTGCACTGCGTAAGCTGGGTTACTCTGGCAACACCACGGATCCAAAAGAAATTGAAGCGGCCTATTATGAGCTGAAAAAGCTGATGCCTAACGTGGCAGCGTTTAACTCCGATAACCCGGCAAACCCGTATATGGAAGGCGAAGTGAACCTGGGTATGGTGTGGAACGGCTCCGCGTATGTTGCACGCCAGGCCGGTACACCGCTGGAAGTCGTCTGGCCGAAAGAAGGTGGGATCTTCTGGATGGACAGCCTCTCTATTCCGTCAAATGCGAAAAATGTAGAGGGTGCTCTGAAGCTGATTAACTTCCTTCTGCGCCCGGATGTGGCGAAACAGGTTGCCGAGACTATTGGCTACCCAACGCCAAATCTGGCAGCGCGTAAGCTGCTCAGCCCGGCGGTCGCGAACGATAAATCGCTTTACCCGGATGCGCAAATCATCAGTAAAGGGGAGTGGCAGAACGACGTCGGTGATGCCAGTCGTCTTTACGAAGAGTATTACCAGAAGTTAAAAGCGGGCCGCTAAGCCGTGTCGCACACGTCCTCACGTCGCACAGGCGGCGTGAGGACCGATTAACTGGCTGCATTCTCCCCTGCCCAGATCGTTGCCACTCGCATGGCCCCGACAACATCCTCATCCGACAGACCCAACACGTTACACATTCTGGTCGCCTCATCCCACTCCTGCTGTTCATAGTAGCGGCAAAGCGTAACGATGTCGGCTAACAGCCCTTCCTGATGGCACAACGCATTGCTCACACTCTGTGGCACGGCAATTTGCTTCATTAACTCAGTCATCGGCAGTTCAAGGATAGTATCGAGCAACGAGAACAGGCCGCACAGGAACGCATTTTCAGCCTGCGTCGGCTCCCCCATTTTCTCGGTGATCAGTTCACAAAATTTCCCTCGCATCATACTCAGAGGGTAAAGCTCGTTAACGGTATCATTACCCGCGCTGGCCAGCACCACGACCGCAACAAATCTTCTGAGCTGGTTCTCACCGAGATACCTAAGCACTTCACTTAGCGTTAACTTACTAAAATTACAGGCACTACAGTATTTAAATGCGGTATGTTTCATATACCGCATGATTTTATAGGACAAAGTGAGGTCTGTTTTAATCAGCGACTCGATAATCCGGAAATCGGGTTTGTTGCGTCCTATTTCCATCTGCAGACGAAAAATTGCGAGCTGGTTTTGCGATAACCGCTTATATTTTATGATCTCCGGGCGGCAGAAAAAGTAACCCTGAAACAGAGAAAAACCTGCATCGCGGTATTTTTTGAATTCCTCTTTAGTCTCAACTTTTTCAGCGAGATACTTAATATGTCCGGTCAGCTTTTTACGCTGTTGCAAATAATTTTCAATTTGCTCTAAGGTATTATTTCTGACATCGAATTTCAGTATGGAAATATAGGGTAAAAAAACATCCCATTCAGGTGCAAGGGTGAAATCATCCAACGCAAAGCGATATCCGTGGGCATTCATCTCTTTCACGGCCTGCAATAATTCGTCTCCCGGGACAGCATCCTCGAGGATCTCAACAACCACGTTATCTTTATCCAGCGCTTCTCCGCTGCGATCGATTACCATTCGGGAAGGGAAATTGATAAACGATGTGTGTGTCCCAGCAATCTGCTGAGACGGGACACATAAAAACTGGTCAGAAATCATCCTGGATGTTGCATATTCCGCCGACACATCCGGAAAACGGTTTGTCATCCCATCCCTGAAAAGCAGCTCATACGCCACTGTATTCATATCCGTGTTAAAAATGGGTTGTCTCGCGATAAATGCGTACATATCCCATCCTCCTCATCGTTTTTATATTTATTAGCATCTTCTTTTTACACGAGTATAACGAGCATTATCGAGCGCTATTTTGATTTATTGCACAAAACATTAGCAACCACACTAATCAAAAGGAATTGCATTCTCAAAATTTAAATTAAATTTATCCCGCACTCTACAGAAAAATGGAGATATATCCGATAAATGATCTGTACATGCCCGGTATGTGCGACATTCCTGGAGAAAAGAGTGAAGAACGCTATGATCCAAAAACGAAAATTAAGTGTCAAAACATTGATGCTGTTATCTATTTTTATCACCGTGACGGTAGGCTTTACGGCAACGATCGGTTTTATGATGTGGCAATGGATGGCTCAGCAAGAGGTTCTGGCCAAAAAGCACATCCAGCAAATTGCGCAAGTTCAGTCTTTACAGGTCAGTAAGCAGATGGATTCAGCCCTGACAGCCGCCCGGGATATCGGCAACAGCGCCCTTGCGTTGCGTGACGCGGGAATGGCTGACCGACAGGGGTTAAACCAGCTGCTCACGCATTATCTCACCGCGCACGGCAATTTTTTGTCCATGTCGATGGCGTTTGAACCCAACGCCTTCGATGGCAAAGATGCCACTTTTGCCGGTCAGAGCGGTGAAGATCCGGCAGGACGTTACGCCCGCTACGTCGACCGCGATACCACGGGAAAACCCGCGTTACACCTGCTGACTGATATAGAAACGCCGGGCAGCGGTGATTACTATCTGTTGCCGAAGCAGCGACAAAAAGACGTCATCATCGAGCCCTATATTTACCCCTACAACGGCGTTGACGTGATGCTCACGTCGATTGCTGCACCCATCATGCACGATGGTCAGTTCCTGGGGTCAGTAACATCCGACTTCTCACTGGCCACGCTGCAGACGATGATCGGTGCGATTAAACCCTGGAACAACACAGGCTATGCCCTGCTCCTCTCAGCAGGCAACACCGTGGTTTCCAGCCCGGATAAACGGGCCGTGGGTAAGCCTTATGCAGGTAAAATTGCCGGTAACGACGTCATCCGCGTTCCCGATCCTCTTCTGAAGGAAGAGGTGTTTATTACCTGGCAATCCATCAATATCGGCAACAGTGAAACGCCGTGGAAGCTGGCCATCGTCACACCGGTCAGCGAAGTGATGGCCGAGGCAAGGCAGTTTTTGCTGAAAGCCATCATCCTGATGGTGTTAAGTATCGTGGTGGTTAGCCTGGTGATGGCACAGATCTTTACCCGCAAAGTTGACCGCCCGGTTGGTGGTGAGCCGGCTGATGCCGCCGGTATTGCGCTGGCCGTTGCACGGGGTGATTTAAATAACGTTATCCCGGTTCGGGCTGGCGATACCCGCAGCATTTTCTACGCCCTGCATACCATGCAGATGCAGCTCAGACGCATCGTCGACAACATCAACGAGGCCAGTCACACTGTCCACGGCGGCACCAGCGAAATTTCGGCGGGTAACCTTGATCTGGCCTCGCGTACCGAAGAACAGGCGGCGGCGATTGTTGAGACAGCAGCCAGCATGGAAGAAATTTCAGCCACGGTGAAAAATAACGCCGACAATGCCCACAAGGCGACACGTCTGACCGACCATGCGGCCACGATCGCCGGTCGGGGTGAAACGCTGGTGAACGAGGTCGTGGACGTGATTGCCGAAATAGACGAGAGCGCCCGTAAAATCGGCGAGATCAACAGTATTGTGGACGGTATTGCCTTCCAGACCAATATTCTGGCACTGAACGCTGCCGTGGAAGCAGCCCGGGCGGGCGAACAGGGACGCGGGTTTGCCGTGGTGGCTGGTGAAGTCCGCAATCTTGCCCAGCGGAGCGCCAACGCGGCCAAAGAGATCTCACATCTGATTGCGGAGTCGTCGAGCCGCGTCAGCAAAGGCGTTGAACTGGTTAATGAAACCGGTGGCATGATGAAGCAGGTCATCGAGGCCGTGTCGCATGTGCACCTGGTGATTAACGAAATTGTTCAGGCGCTGGACGAGCAGAACCGGGGGATTAGTCAGGTCAGCACCGCCGTCAATCAGATGGACAGCACCACTCAGCAGAATGCGTCACTGGTGCAGCAGATTTCAGCCGCAGCACTGTCGCTGGACGAGCAGGCGAAATCACTGGAGAAAACGCTGGCATTCTTTAATTCATAACGACAAAGGCACCCGGTAAAACGGGTGCCTTTTTACGGTTACAGCCCTTTCAGCAGCTTATCGACAAATTCCGGTACCACTTGACTTGCCAGGCCATAGTGCTTCTCTTCAAACTCGCTCCCAACCTGGCTCGGCTCAAGATTAAGTTCTACCGTGTGAGCACCATGTAGCCGCGCTTCGTGTACAAAACCTGCTGCCGGATAGACATGGCCTGAGGTGCCAATAGCAATAAACACGTCCGCCATTGCCAGCGCACTGTAGATATCATCCATCCCCAGCGGCATTTCACCAAACCAGACCACGTGTGGGCGCAGGCGCGAAGGGAACTGACAGCAATGGCACCGGTCTTCCTCCAGCACATCCTCCTTCCAGTCCAGCACCTGACCGCTCCAGGCGCAGCGCACCTTCAGCAGTTCACCGTGCATATGGATGATGTTCCGGTTACCCGCTCGCTCATGCAGGTTGTCGATATTCTGCGTGATCAGCAGAAAACGATCCCCCAGCGCCTCTTCCAGTTGCGCAAGTGCCAGATGCGCCGCATTCGGCGCAACCTCCGGTTGCTGAAGCTGACGACGACGGGCGTTATAAAACGCCTGCACCAGCTCCGGATCGCGGGCGAAGCCTTCCGGCGTCGCCACATCCTCGACACGATGCTCTTCCCACAGCCCATCCGTCGCACGGAAGGTACGAATACCAGATTCGGCAGAGATCCCCGCACCGGTCAGGACCACCACTCTGGGTTTATCCATCGCTTCCGGCATCATTCTGTCCCTGAAAAAAATCCGCTGGCGCAAGCGCTCACGTAAGCGGCGTTTATTTTTGCGAAAACGGCTGAGTCGACCTAACCGACGCGACAGCATAGTAACCTCGTAAACTAATCGGTGAGATGAAGGAATGCGGCTCCGCGCATGCCTCCTGCGTCCCCGTGCCGCGCGCGTTCAATACGCGGCACGTGGGCGACCGGCAATAAATGTCGGGGCAAACGCCCGGACAACTGTTCCGTAATCGCTGTAAAGTTTGAAAGCCCACCCCCAATCACCAGCAGATCCGGGTCGACAATAGTCAGAATATTCCCCAGACACACCGCCAGCAAATCAAGATAGCGTTCGACGTGTTCACGCGCCTGCGCATCCCCTTGCTCCCACAAGGTAATGATTTGGATGGCTTCAAGTTTCTGATGATAGAAGTGTTCATAAAGCCATGCAAACCCACGGCCTGAAAGATAGTTTTCAATGCAGCCGCGCTGACCACAGCCGCAGCGCGTCAGCGGGAAATCGCGCCCCACCACCTCCAGCGCATCCACCGGCAGGCGGATATGGCCGAATTCACCCGTGATGTAACTGTGCCCGGTAATCGGTTTACCGTTGATGACGATCCCGCCACCGACGCCCGTACCGAGGATCAGCCCCATCACCAGCGGATATTGGCGGAACTCGTCGTCCCAGGCTTCCGAGAGAGCAAAACAGTTGGCATCGTTATCTAAACGCACGTCGCGTTCAAGGAGAACAGAGAGATCGGCGCGCAGCGGTTTACCGCTGGCTGCAGGAACGTTGGCGGCATACAGCGTGCCATCCTCCGTTTCGGGCATTCCCGGAATACCAATGCCGACGCTGCCTTTTACACCAAAACGAGCGTCGGCTTGCGCCACCAGCGCGGCAATGGCCGTTAAAAATTCATCGTAGCTTTCACGCGGGGTGGGAACACGAGTTTCCCACTGCAGTTTGAGGTTTTCATCAAACACGCCCAGCGCAATTTTAGTGCCGCCAATATCAAATCCATAATACATAATGCATTCCTCTTTTGATTCAGCGGCCATACACTTCATCCTTCAAACTGCCTCTGCGTTGGCTTCGTCTGTTCACCCCAGTCACCTACTTAAGTAAGCTTCTGGGGATTCTCAGACTTGCCGCCTTGATCCAGCTTGAATGATTTTGTGTATAAGACAATGAATCATGACGTAATTACTGGCCACTTAATACCCTCGCCGGATCAATTCGGCTTGCGCGACGCGCCGGATACCAGCTTGCCAGCAGACTCAGTAAAAGTGCTGTAACCAGCACATAAATAACGTCCAGCCAGTGCAATTCAGACGGCAGGAAGTCAATAAAATAGATATCACCTGACAGGAACTGGTGGCCAATTAGCTTTTCAATCCCGTTAATGATTGGCGTCAGCTGAAGTGAAACCACCACGCCAATCACCACACCGCACAGGCTGCCAAACAGCCCCGCCAGCAAACCGTACCAGACGAAGATGGCGCGAATAAGACCATCTTTTGCCCCCAGGGTACGCAGCACAGCAATGTCACCGCTCTTGTCTTTGACCGCCATCACCAGCGTCGAGACGATATTAAAACACGCCACACCAATCACCAGCACCATCGCCAGGTACATAATGGCGCGGATCATCTGGATATCACGGTACATATACCCGTAAGTGCCAATCCAGCTCTTGATGTAGACATAGTTGTTGGTCACACCACCTGCATCGCGCACCAGTTTGTTGGCGTTAAAGACGTCGTTAACCTTAATGGCAATCCCCGTCACGCTGTCGCCCATGTCCAGATACTGACGCGCATCGTCCATCGGTACCATCGCGAAACTGTGATCGAGCTGGCCGCTCAGTTGAAGAATACCGGTCACGTGCAGACGCACGCGTTTAGGCTGCTGCAGTTTATGGTCGGCGCTGGCGTTCGGGATCATGATGGATACCCAGTCGCCCTGCTTCACCTTGAGCGCATCGGCCACGCCTTTGCCCATGATGATTTGCTGCTCACCGGCCTTAAAACTGGACCACGCGCCATTCTGTACATATTTCGGCAACGCGCTCAGTCGCTCTTCCTGCACCGGGTTTACCCCTTTTACCTGAATGGCGCGCAGGTTAACGCCGCTTTCCACCAGCCCGGTAAAGTTAATATAGGGCGCAGCCGCAGCAATACCCGGCACTTTCTCTACTTTGCTGAGCGCATCGCTCCAGTTTGTCCACGGCTGGTTAACCGGTTCAATTTCACCGTGCGGTACTACCGCCAGAATGCGATTGTTCAGCTCACGCTCAAAACCGTTCATAGCGCTTAAGCCCACAATCAGCACCGCCACGCCAAGCGCAATCCCGATGGTGGAAATGACCGAAATGAGCGACACCATACCGCCGCGGCGGCGGCCACGGCTAAAACGCAACCCGATAAGTAACGATAACGGTGAAGCCATTACTCCGCTCCCATCAGGGTCAGTTCAGCATTCAGATGACCATCACGCATTTCAAGCTGGCGTCCCATACGTTTTGCCAGCTGCAGATCGTGGGTCACGACCAGAAACGCGGTCCCCTGGGAGGCATTCAGTTCACCCAGAAGCTGGAAAATACTGTCCGCATTGCGCGCATCCAGGTTCCCCGTCGGTTCGTCTGCCAGTACCAGGCGTGGGTTATTGACCAGCGCACGGGCAATTGCCACACGCTGACGCTCGCCGCCGGACAGCTCGGACGGACGGTGATTACCGCGATGCCCCAACCCCACGGCTTTCAGCATCTCGCTGGCACGGGTGTTAATTTCTGCGGGTTTCTTCCTGCCAATCAGCAGTGGCATCGCCACGTTTTCCAGCGCAGTGAAATCCGGCAGCAGGTGGTGGAACTGGTAGATAAAGCCCAGCTCACGGTTACGCAGTTCCGCTTTTGCCGCAGAAGACATTTTGCTCATCGGCTGGCCGGAGAAAATCACATCACCTGCCGTTGGGGTATCCAGCCCACCCAGCAGGTGCAACAGGGTACTTTTGCCGGAGCCAGAGCTCCCCACAATCGCCATCATCTCGCCTTCGCCTACGCTGAAGCTCACATTGTGCAGCACGTCGGTCTGCACAGCGCCTTCCTGATAGCGTTTGGACAGGTTGTCGCATTGCAACAGGATCTTATTCATAACGTAAAGCCTCAGCGGGTTGAGTGGCGGCAGCGCGCCAGGAAGGATAAAGCGTAGAAAGCAGCGCAATGGCCATCGCAGCCAGCGCAATACCGATCACCTGCAGCGGTTCGATAGCCACTGGCAGTGCCGCACCATCAAGCAACGCACCGATGATTGGCATTAAGTTGTTAAGCTGGCTGGCAAGCAGCGCCCCCAGCACCGCACCAAGCAGCGCACCGATAATCCCGGCGCTGGCTCCCTGCACCATAAACACGGCCATGATCTGGCGCGGCGTCAGCCCCTGGGTTTGCAGAATGGCGACTTCGCCCTGCTTTTCCATCACCATCAGCCCCAGCGAGGTGATGATGTTAAACGCCGCCACCGCCACAATGAGACTCAACAGCAGCCCCATCATATTCTTTTCCATGCGCACGGCCTGGAACAGCTCGCCCTTACGCTCGCGCCAGTCCTGCCATTTTGTCCCGTCCGGTAATTTTTGCTGGCTGAGGGTATCGACCTTCAGCGGCGCATCAAGCCACAGACGCCAGCCGCTGATGTTCCCTGCGGGGTAACGCATCAGGCGAGATGCATCCTGAATGTTAACCAGCATCTGATAACCGTCGACTTCGCTGTTGGCAGCAAACGTACCAATCACGTTGAACAGACGCTGGCTCGGCAGACGTCCCATCGGTGTAAACTGGCTGGCAGACGGCACCATCACGCGCAGCTGGTCGCCACGGTTGACGCCGAGCTGCCCGGCAAGCTGCTCACCAAGGATCACGTTATATTTACCGGCTTCCAGGTCAGTCTGTTTAACGTTGACCAGGTACGGCGTCAGCGGATCGTTTTGCGCCGGGTCAATACCCAGCATCACGCCTACTGCCACGCTACGTGCGCTTTGCAGCACGACATCGCCCGTCGTGAGCGGAGCCACGCGCGTGACACCCTGTAACTTCGCCGCGCTTTCCGGCAGCTGTTGCGGATTAATAGAACCGTTAGTTGATGATAGAACGGCCTGCGGCATTAGCCCCAGGATGTTGTTTTGCAGCTCGCGCTCAAAGCCATTCATGACGGACAGTACCGTCACTAAAGCCATCACGCCAAGCGTAATGCCAATAGTCGAAAGCCAGGAGACAAAGCGACCGAAACGGTCCGCGGCGCGCCCACGCATGTAACGTAAGCCTATAAAGAGTGCGACAGGTTGGTACATGAAATCCGTCTGTTTGCTGATAGCAGACCCACGAGTATATAAGCGAATCCGTTAAGCGTAAATGACTGAAACCGTAAGCTTTGGTAATCATTATTCCTAAAAATTCAGATAAATCATTGGGCTACTCTTTTAACCTCCCTACAGAAGCCCTCACCTTTTCCGAAAAACGTCCCGATACAGACTGTTACTGATGACCTCCCTCACCTCCTGGGGACGAATCCCTCCCGTGCGGTTCCAGTTTGCTTATGCAAAACGATCGAGGATAATAAAGACATTGCGTATCAGTGATATGCCCCAATACTGTTGGTATATCCATAAGAGACTCTGACATAGCCATGGCTGAACACTATCGTTATTCCTTGCCCGTCAAAGCGGGCGACCAGCGCCAGCTGGGCGAACTCACGGGCGCGGCGTGTGCCACGCTGGTGGCAGAAATCGCTGAGCGCCATCCTGGCCCGGTGGTGCTGGTTGCCCCGGACATGCAAAATGCCCTGCGTCTGCACGACGAAATTCGGCAGTTCACCGATAACCTGGTGTCCAGCCTGGCCGACTGGGAAACGCTGCCCTATGACAGCTTCTCCCCGCATCAGGAGATCATCTCCTCACGTCTGTCGACACTTTATCAATTACCGACCATGCAGCGCGGCGTATTAATCGTCCCGGTGAACACGCTGATGCAGCGCGTTTGCCCACACAGTTATCTGCATGGCCATGCCCTGGTGATGAAAAAAGGCCAGCGCCTGTCGCGCGATGCCCTGCGCGCGCAGCTGGATAGCGCTGGTTATCGCCACGTCGATCAGGTGATGGAGCACGGTGAATACGCCACGCGCGGCGCGCTGCTGGATCTCTATCCGATGGGTAGCGACCAGCCTTATCGCCTGGATTTCTTCGATGATGAAATCGACAGCCTGCGCGTGTTCGATGCTGACACCCAGCGTACGCTGGAAGAAGTGGACTCCATTAACTTGCTGCCCGCCCATGAATTCCCGACGGACAAAACCGCCATCGAGCTGTTCCGCAGCCAGTGGCGTGACAAGTTTGATGTGAAGCGTGACGCCGAACATATTTATCAGCAGGTCAGCAAAGGCACGCTGCCGGCGGGGATCGAATACTGGCAGCCGTTGTTCTTTAACGAACCACTGCCCGCACTGTTTAGCTACTTCCCGGCAAACACGCTGATTGTTAATACCGGTGATGTCGACGCCAGTGCCAGTCGTTTTGAAAGTGAAACGCGCGCCCGCTTTGAAAGTCGGGGCGTGGATCCGATGCGTCCGCTACTGCCGCCGGAAACGCTGTGGCTACGCACTGACGAGCTAAACGCCGAGCTGAAGCGCTGGCCGCGTATGCAGCTCAAAACGGAATCGCTTGCCGACAAAGCGGCCAATACTAATCTGGCGTTCCAGAAATTGCCCGAGCTGGCCGTTCAGGCGCAGCAAAAATCACCGCTGGATAATCTGCGCAAGTTCCTCGAATCCTTTACCGGGCCGGTGGTCTTCTCGGTTGAGAGTGAAGGACGCCGGGAAGCCCTGGGTGAACTGCTCGGGCGGATTAAAGTTGCGCCGAAGCGCATTCTGCGGCTGAGCGAAGCCAGCGGTAATGGGCGTTACCTGATGATCGGTGCCGCCGAGCACGGGTTTATCGATACGCTCAACAACCTGGCGCTGATTTGCGAAAGCGACCTGCTGGGGGAACGCGTGGCGCGTCGCCGTCAGGACAGCCGTCGCACCATCAACCCGGACACGCTGATCCGCAACCTGGCGGAGCTGCACACGGGCCAGCCGATTGTTCACCTCGAACACGGCGTTGGGCGCTATCAGGGGATGACCACGCTTGAAGCGGGTGGCATCAAAGGCGAGTACCTGATGCTGACCTACGCTAACGACGCCAAACTCTATGTCCCGGTATCTTCCCTGCACCTGATCAGCCGCTACGCCGGTGGCGCAGAGGACAATGCACCGCTGCACAAACTGGGCGGTGATGCCTGGGCGCGAGCGCGTCAGAAGGCCGCCGAAAAAGTGCGCGATGTGGCGGCAGAACTGCTGGATATCTACGCCCAGCGCGCAGCCAAAGAAGGCTATGCCTTTAAACACGATAAAGAACAATATCAGCTGTTCTGCGACAGCTTCCCGTTTGAAACCACGCCGGACCAGGCACAGGCTATTAATGCCGTACTGAGCGACATGTGTCAGCCGCTGGCGATGGACAGGCTGGTGTGTGGCGACGTTGGCTTCGGGAAAACCGAAGTGGCGATGCGCGCCGCCTTCCTGGCCGTAGAGAACAACAAGCAGGTTGCGGTGCTGGTGCCGACCACCCTTCTCGCCCAACAGCACTTTGACAACTTCCGCGACCGTTTTGCCAACTGGCCGGTACGCATTGAGATGTTGTCACGTTTTCGCAGTGCCAAAGAGCAAACACACATTCTGGAGCAGGCCAGTGAAGGCAAGATCGATATTTTGATCGGCACCCACAAGCTACTGCAGAGCGATGTGAAATGGAAAGATCTGGGGCTGTTGATTGTGGATGAAGAGCACCGCTTCGGGGTGCGTCATAAAGAGCGCATTAAAGCAATGCGCGCCGATGTCGACATTCTGACCCTGACCGCCACGCCAATTCCGCGTACGCTGAACATGGCGATGAGCGGCATGCGCGATCTGTCGATTATCGCCACCCCGCCAGCGCGCCGTCTGGCGGTGAAGACCTTTGTTCGCGAGTACGACAATCTGGTGGTACGTGAGGCCATTCTGCGTGAAGTGCTGCGTGGTGGGCAGGTTTATTACCTGTACAACGACGTGGAAAATATCCAGAAAGCGGCGGACAGGCTGGCCGAGCTGGTGCCGGAAGCACGCATTGCCATCGGTCATGGGCAGATGCGCGAACGTGAGCTGGAACGGGTGATGAACGACTTCCACCACCAGCGTTTTAACGTGCTGGTGTGTACCACCATCATCGAAACCGGGATCGACATTCCGACAGCGAACACCATCATCATTGAACGCGCGGATCACTTTGGTCTGGCACAGCTACACCAGCTGCGCGGTCGTGTCGGACGTTCACACCACCAGGCGTACGCCTGGCTGCTGACGCCGCATCCGAAAGCAATGACGACCGACGCGCAAAAACGTCTGGAAGCGATCGCCTCGCTGGAAGATCTGGGTGCCGGTTTCGCGCTGGCGACGCACGATCTCGAGATCCGCGGTGCCGGTGAACTACTGGGTGAAGACCAGAGCGGCTCAATGGAAACCATCGGCTTCTCGCTGTATATGGAGCTGCTGGAAAATGCTGTCGATGCTCTGAAGGCCGGGCGTGAACCGTCGCTGGAAGATCTCACCAGCCAGCAAACGGAAGTGGAACTGCGTATGCCTTCCCTGCTGCCGGATGATTTTATCCCGGATGTGAATACCCGCCTGTCGTTCTACAAACGTATTGCCAGTGCGAAAAAAGAAACCGAACTGGAAGAAATTAAGGTCGAGTTGATCGACCGTTTTGGGCTTCTGCCAGATGCCGCGAGAACTCTGCTGGATATTGCGCGGCTGCGGCAACAGGCGCAGAAACTGGGCATTCGCAAGTTCGAAAGCAATGAAAAAGGCGGCATTATTGAGTTCGCCGAGAAAAACCATGTCGACCCGATGTGGCTGATTGGTTTGCTGCAAAAACAGCCGCAGCACTTCCGTCTTGATGGCCCAACGCGCCTCCGCTTTGTTCAGGCGCTGGCGGAGCGTAAAACTCGCATGGACTGGGTGCGTAATTTTATGCGCCAGCTGGAAGAAAACGCTATCGCGTAACGGGCTCTCAATCCCCCCGGTAACACCTGCTGCCGGGGGACTATTTACAAACTCTTTGCACTTCCCCCGATCTTCCCGACATACTCATTCATCATAATTATCATTAACGCCTTATAAAACAATAACCTTATCATTTATATGGATTATGGTAATGATGACCTCTTCGCGTTTTACTCGCTGGATAACCCTGTTTGCGCTGGCCGCAACGGTGGCTATTGCGCTTCCTGCTCGCGCAAACACCTGGCCGCTTCCGCCTGCTGGCAGTAAGGTTGTGGGGGAAAACCGCTTTCATGTGGTTGAAAATAATGGTGGTTCGCTGGAAGCGATTGCCAAAAAATATAACGTCGGCTTTCTGGCACTGCTGCAGGCTAATCCTGGCGTTGACCCTTACGTACCGCGTGCTGGCAGCGTACTGACCATCCCACTACAAACTATTTTGCCGGATGCACCGCGCGAGGGGATCGTAATAAATCTTGCCGAGCTGCGTCTTTACTACTATCCGCCGGGCAAAAACGTCGTCACCGTCTACCCTATCGGCATTGGTCAACTGGGCGGCGATACCCTTACACCAACGATGATCACCACCGTGTCGGACAAACGCGCGAACCCGACCTGGACACCAACGGCCAACATCCGTGCCCGCTATAAAGCGCAGGGGATTGACCTGCCAACTGTTGTACCGGCAGGCCCGGATAACCCAATGGGACACCATGCAATCCGCCTCGCGGCATACGGTGGTGTTTATCTGCTGCACGGAACGAATGCTGATTTTGGCATCGGCATGCGCGTCAGTTCCGGTTGTATTCGTCTGCGTGATGATGATATCAAAACGCTTTACAGCGTGATCGCACCAGGCACCAAAGTGAATATTATCAATACACCGATTAAGGTCTCCGGGGAGCCGGGCGGCATACGCCTGGTCGAAATCCACCAGCCGTTATCGAAGAATATTGGTGATGATCCGCAGACACTGCCAATCAACCTGAATGCGGCAATGATGAGCTTCAAGGCTAATGCCGGCACCGATGGCATCGTGATGGAACGCGCGATGGAAGCGCGTTCCGGTATGCCGACAAATGTCACGCGGTATCACGATACCACTCAACAGTCTATGTAACGCACAACGAAAAACGCCCTGCTCATGCAGGGCGTTTTTGATTGCAGTGGCATAACTGCAGGTTTTGTCGAGCTTATTTATAGATTACAGCAGTACCGTGCAGGGTGTTAGGGCCGGTGACTGAAGTGATACGGAAAGATTTTGCCCCCATTTCGTCAGCTTTTTGCGCCAGCTGATCTTCCAGAGAACTCAGGTTTGTACCTGCGTTTGCGGAGATAGTGCCCACTTTATGCTGATCAGCAGGGGTGGATTGCACTTCAACAGCAGCGAAGCTTGCGAAAGAAAGTGAACTCAGGACAGCAGCAGCGAGCAGGGTTTTTACGTTTTTCATGATTGTTACCTTTAGGCAGATGAATATGAAGGTCGTTAGTTATTTACTTAACGATCGATAGGTAAATGATAGATGTGATCCAGATCACGCGTCAATATGTTTTTTATAACGACCGTTAAATTAATTTAAATTCTCTTATTAATCATATTGATATGATTAATTTATTTTTCAGCAATCAGCACTGGTGGTGGCACACGTTTATTTTTATAATGACTATTCAACAAACCAACAGAGGACCAACGGCAAATGACAACCGATGTCACGAGTTGCGCAAAGAAAAGCCGTGGCCGACCAAAAGTGTTCGACAGGGATGCAGCGCTTGATAAGGCCATGACACTCTTCTGGCAACATGGGTATGAAGCGACGTCGCTTTCCGATCTGGTGGAGGCCACCGGAGCTAAAGCGCCAACGCTGTATGCGGAATTCACGAATAAAGAGGGGCTGTTCAGAGCAGTGCTGGACAGATACATCTCGCGTTTTGCTGCCAAACACGAAGCGCAGCTTTTCTGTGAAGAAAAAAGTGTTGAGCAAGCATTACGGGACTATTTCACCACTGTCGCCACCTGCTTCACCAGCAAAGATACGCCTGCGGGCTGTTTTATGATTAACACCTCCGCCACCCTTGCGGCGTCTTCCAGAGAGATAGCCAACACGGTGAAATCGCGTCATGCCATGCAGGAAGAGACGTTGAGCACATTTCTGGCCCAGCGCCAGCAGCGCGGTGAAATACCCGCGCATTGCCATCCACAGGCGCTGGCACAATTTCTGAGCTGCATTTTGCAGGGCATGTCGATCAGCGCCCGTGAAGGCGCAACGCTGGAAAAACTGCAAAGTATTACCCAGACCACACTGCGCCTGTGGCCTGAACTCCTCAAAGCCTGAGCAAAAAAAAAGCTCCTCAGCCTGAGCGCTTGAGGAGCTAAATTCAGAGAACATCTTTTTTACACTTTGTTATTCAGTACCAGCTGACCGTTTCCGTCCAGGGGGATCTGGGAACCAGGGTCTTTATCCATCCGAATTTTGCCCTGCTGGTCGCCAATTTTGTACGTTACGTCATAGCCCAGCATTTTTTCCGACTTGTCGTAGACAGTTTTACAGCGCTGCTGAGTCGTGGTGTATGTATCGTTGTCCTGCATTGCCCCCTGCACCTGGTTACCGGCGTAGCCGCCACCCAGTGCGCCGACGACGGTTGCGACATCCCTGCCACGTCCACCACCGAACTGATGGCCAATCACGCCACCGGCTACCGCACCCAACACAGAACCGGCGATACGGTTTTCATCCTGCACCGGACGACGATGAGTCACGGCAACGTTACGACACTCCTGACGAGGTGTTTTAACGGTTTCTTTAATCGGGGTAGCGGAAACTACCTGAGCATACTGCGGGCCGCGATCAAGCACATTGAGACTGGCAACGGCAGCCACACCTAACGCAGCAGCGACGCCAATCCCTATACCCGCCAACATGGATTTATTCACGGGACTTCCTCCTTTGTTGCTATTAGTAACAATTTTGCAATTAACGGCAGATTTAGCCAATCGGAAAAAGGCGTAAAAGTGTGGGGATATCGACAGAATGACCGCGTTTCGGAGAACTCCTAAGCGATCAGAGGGAGATTACCAGCATGATATGCTAAAAAATCCCTCCGGAAGCCCGGAGGGAAGAGAGGATTAGTGCAGCTTGAGACGCGGACGAATAACGCGGTTGATTCTGCCTACCAGCATCATCAGGCCCGTTTTGAAGTAGCCGTGCAGCGCGATCTGGTGCATACGGTACAGGGAGATATACACAAAGCGTGCAATGCGCCCTTCCACCATCATGGACCCCCGCATCAGGTTACCCATCAGGCTACCGACGGTGGAGAAGTTAGACAGCGACACCAGTGAACCGTGATCTTTGTAGGTGTACGCCTTCATCGGCTTGCCTTTAGCCTGCGCCAGAATGTTGTGCAGAACCAGGCTTGCCATCTGGTGTGCTGCCTGGGCACGCGGAGGAACAAACCCGCCTTCCGGACGCGCACAGGACGCACAGTCACCGATCGCATAGATTTCCGGGTCACGTGTGGTTTGCAGCGTTGGCTCTGTCACCAGTTGGTTAATGCGGTTGGTTTCCAGCCCGCCGATATCTTTCATAAAGTCAGGTGCTTTGATACCCGCCGCCCAGACCATCAGATCGGCTTTGATGTACTCGCCATCTTTGGTATGCAGGCCGCCTGCATCCGCGCTGGTGACCATTGTCTGGGTCAGTACGCGTACGCCCAGTTTGGTCAGTTCGCTATGCGCCGCACCGGAGATACGTGGAGGCAGCGCAGGCAGAATACGTTCGCCGGCTTCCACCAGCGTCACGTTCAGCGCGTCGTTGGTCAGCCCTTTATAACCGTAGCTGTGCAGCTGTTTCACCGCGTTGTGCAGTTCAGCGGAGAGCTCAACACCCGTCGCACCACCGCCAACAATGGCGATATTAACCTTACCATTCGCACCCATGCTATTGGTGTACTTCAGGAACAGGTTCAACATTTCCTGATGGAAACGGCGTGCCTGGTGCGGGTTATCCAGGAAGATACAGTGCTCTTTCACACCTGGCGTGTTGAAGTCGTTAGAGGTACTGCCCAACGCCATCACCAGCGTGTCATACGCCAGTTTGCGCTCAGGTACCAGCAGCTCACCCTTTTCGTCGCGCAGCTCTGCCAGGGTAATGGTTTTGCTTTCACGGTTGATGTCCACCACGGAACCCAGCTGGAACTGGAAATGATGATTGCGTGCGTGCGCCAGATAGCTCAGTGCATCCACACCTTCATCCAGCGAACCGGTCGCCACCTCGTGCAGCAACGGCTTCCACAGGTGACTGTGATTACGATCCACCAGCGTAATTTTGGCTTTTTTGCCGCGACCCAGCTTCTTGCCCAACTGTGTTGCCAGCTCCAGCCCGCCAGCACCACCGCCTACAATCACTATCTTTTTCAATGGCGTAGTCAACGTGACCCCCTCAAATTATTAACCAATTGTTAATTAAAAGTTATTGAAATAACTCTTAGTTAACAACAAGTTACAGCACTGAAACCATTCAGGTGCATTGAGAATAACACGTCAGGCGCATTGGTCATACCAAAATTGATATGCATCAAGTTTTGATGGCGTAAATTTGTACAAATTTAGCAAAAAAGAAGGCCCGGCACGCTGTCACGGCCAGGCCTGGTGAGTAAGATGATGGTGCTCAGCCCAGTGTTTTAAAGGCTTTGATGCGTTGTAAATGCGGAGAGATATTCTTGAACTTGTGGGTCTGATCCTCGTCCCAGACTATTTCATAGTAATGATGCAGCAGCTCTGCAGCCCGGTGGCTGCTCAGGGCCTCATCATTGCGCGAGAGGATCACCAGACAGCGGTCGCGGTTTTTCTCGCGGAAGTTACTGACGCACTTGGTGGCAATATCGACGTACTCTTCAGGGCGATCGATTTTGCCTTCCATGTTTTCATTCGGGAACAGGTTAGGATTGAACACCACCTGGCGAATGTCGCACAGGAACCCAATCCGCTCTGCCCAGTAGCCCCCCAACCCGACACCACAAATGAGCGGGCGCTCATCAACATTGAGTTGCAACATCTTGTCCACTTCTTTGAGTAAATGCTGCATATCATGCTTCGGATGGCGCGTACTGTAGCTGATCAACCGTACATCTGGATCGATAAACTGCAGCTGCAGCACCTTCTCATGATTACCTGGACTGTTTGAGTCAAAACCGTGTAAATAGATGATCATTGTCTCTCACCACGCTACGCCTTCCGGGAGGGTTTAAAGGCTGGCTTTATGTGCCTGCCAGCGCTCATTCAGTGCTTCAAGCTGGGCATTGACCGTCTTCCAGCGCGCCGAGCCCATCAGCTCCTGACGACTAAATGAACCTTTATGATACAATTGTGTAACACGCTCTGCATTGATCGGCGACAGGTTATCCAGCACGCTGACGGCTCCTTTACGATTATTGCAGACGAGGATCATATCGCAACCCGCATCCAGCGACGCCTGCCCGCGTTCTGCATAGCTCCCCATAATCGCCGCTCCTTCCATCGACAAATCGTCGGAGAAAATCACACCGTTGAAACCGAGCTCCTGGCGCAGAACGGTTTTTAGCCAGTGCGCAGAACCGCTGGCCGGACGCGGGTCAACATCACTGTAAATCACGTGTGCTGGCATGATGGCGTCCAGTTTGTTATCGGTAATCAACGAACGGAATACCGACATATCTTTGGCACGAATGTCCGCCTCCGGACGCGGATCGCGTGGCGTCTCTTTGTGCGAATCCGCAGTCACTGCGCCGTGGCCAGGGAAGTGCTTCCCGGTGGTTTTCATTCCCGCATCGTGCATACCATCAATAAAACGGGTAGCCATCGCCAGTGCAATACGCGGATCCTCATGATACGAACGTTCACCAATGGCAGCACTGATATGCCCTACGTCCAGCACCGGTGCAAAGCTGATGTCGATATCCATCGCAATCATCTCACTGGCCATCAACCAGCCCGCATCCTGTGCCAGTTTGCCGCCCTCTTCCGTACCCAACAGTGCCGCAAATGATTGTGCCGCTGGCAGGCGGGTAAAGCCTTCGCGGAAACGTTGTACGCGCCCGCCTTCCTGGTCTACAGCGACCACCAGACGATGATGGGATGCTGCGCGGATTTGCCGGACCAGTTCACGCAGCTGCTCCGGATCGTGATAGTTGCGGGTAAACAGAATCAGACCACCAACCAGCGGGTGCGCCAGAATTTCACGCTCCTCCGCATCCAGCTCAAACCCTTCTACATCCAACATGACTGGACCCACACGAACCTCTCTTATCCTTTAGTTTGTAACTGACGCCAGACGTCATCTGCCAGCGTAATAAATTGTTTGTCACCTGACTGCCGCAGGCGGACTTCGAACCAGCCTGCCATCAGCATCAATACCCACGGCCGCCAGCGCCTGACCTGATGAGCCAGAATTGTGGCATCCAGGTGGGCAATCCGGGCATAGTCGCTGATGAGCGTTTGTCGCGCGGTATCCTCTTCCGCCCACACTGCTGCCAGCTCCAGTGCCACATCCCCGTCTCCGGCATATTCCCAGTCGATAAGCCTGGTCCCTGCTGACGTATGAACGATATTCCCGGCGTGGACATCCATATGCAATGGTACCAACCGTAGCGGCTGTGGCTCTCCCGCTTTACGCAGCCGTTTAAGCTCAGCCAGCCAGAAAGGCGTTCGTCTGCCGGGTAAAGCCTGCTGCCAGTATTGTTCAAGCAGTGGTGCCAGCGTAACTCGCCACCCCAGACGCGGCTGGCTGTGCAGATGATACAACATAGCCGCAAGCGTGGGGGGATCCGGCAGCTCGCTTTTGATCTCTCCCGCAAGATATTCCACGGCCATCCAGCCCTGCATAAAAAAACACGGCTGCGGCACGAGATCCACCGGAAGACGCCTCAACGCGCGATACTGTCGACGAAAGTGGGAGGCAGGAGCGGAAGCATCATGATGCTGGCGCAAAACCAGCCGATGAGAGTCTTGCTCAATAATGCAACTCGCGCCGCCAAGCCCAGAATGGGCCTGCGGCGCGATAAGGCGATACTGAGGGAAATAACGCGTCAGAACATCTTCACGCGTGCAGTTATTGTTGCGTAACGGCACCTTTACCTGACCAGATAATTTCGCCTGTCTGAACCAGCATCAGCTGCATCTGCAGCGCTGGCGTATTCACGTTACCGGAGGCGTTTGAGTAGAGCACATACTGAGCGCCAACGTTACGGGCGATACCAATCGCCTTGCTACGCGAACCGAGGCTATCCTGTGGAGACAGGCCCAGTTGCTGTTTGGCAACTGCCAGCTGTTGCGCGGAGACCAGCGTAAATTTACCGTTATTTGCCAGGGCATTGCGCAGCGTTTCCGTCGCTTCACCCGCGTTCAGGGAACCGTTAGTACGGTTATTCACGCTGTCCACCAGCAGTACGCTTCCCGGCGTGACGCCTTGCGCCTGCAGCATTTTGCCTACCATCGGCTGCATCGCGCCGTTCCAGTCATAGTGACGCACGCGTGGTGCAGGCTGGGACGTTTGATCCTGATGTTCAATCGGGCCTGGCTGTGCCGGAATGCTCGGTACAGACGGCACGGTTGGCTGCGGCTCCGTTGGTTGTGTCGGCTGCTCTGTGCCTGGTTTGGCCTCTTCCACAGGAGCAGGTTGTTCCGTTCGCGTCACACACCCTGCAAGGAAGAGTGCAAAAGCGGTCACGAGCGCATAACGGCTCATATTTTTAATCAAGGTTCACCCCTTACAAATAAAGATAAAGCCGCACCTTATGCGCACCCAGAGAGTTGGCGCTGCCATAAAGCGTGACTGACGACCTTGCCGGAATGGTGACGCTGCGCGTCGCCTCAAGCGGGTGCATTTCAAGGCCTCTTACGTCATACCAGTAAAAACGGTAGTGCACCGTTACCGGCTCATGTCTTTCGTTGAAGAGCGTAGAGGAAGCAGAAGACTGAATTTCACTGATGGTCAACGCGGGTTGCTCTGCCGTGATACCCGCAGCAAGCACGGAAGATTCCATCACCAGCGTCTGTTCATCACTGACCGGGATCGCCGGACGCGCGCTGCACCCGACCATCACCATTGTCATTACCAGCGCCACAATACGCCCTCTTAACATGTCAAAGACCTTTGTGTGCCAGCATCGGCCCCAGGGGACGACCACCCAGCAGATGCATATGAATATGATAAACTTCCTGACCACCGTGGCGATTACAGTTCATGATCAGACGGTAACCGTCTTCCGCAATCCCTTCCTGCTCAGCAATTTTCGCGGCCACCGTCAGCATACGGCCTAATGCCACTTCATGCTCGGTTTTTACGTCATTCATGGTCGGAATCAGAATATTTGGAATAATAAGGATATGTGTCGGTGCCTGAGGTGAAATGTCCCGGAAAGCCGTCACCAGCTCGTCCTGATAGACGATATCCGACGGGATTTCGCGGCGGATAATTTTACTGAAAATAGTTTCTTCAGCCATGACCTGTTCCTTTTTTGTTTAATCTGGCGTGGTGCGTCCGCTGTTAACACACAATGTCTGTATTACTGTGTGACATAACTCAAGAGTATGAGCGAATTTCTCCTGCCCTTTCAACCTTCTCCCTCGATTTCTTTCCTTATTGCTGACCAGCTGGCTGGAGAGTAACCACTCAGACACCTGTTTCATTTTTTACGGTGGCGTTTCATCCGCTCCACATATAAAAAAGGCAGCCATTCGGCTGCCTTAGTCTCCCCAGATCACAACTTAGTTGCTGCGGATGTATTCATCCATTTCGGTTTTCAGGTTATCGGATTTCGTACCGAAGATTGCCTGAACACCAGAACCAGCCACTACGACGCCCGCTGCGCCCAGTTTTTTCAGACCAGGCTGGTCTACTTTCGCAACGTCGGCAACACTCACACGCAGACGAGTGATACACGCGTCCAGGTTAGTGATGTTTTCTTTACCACCGAACGCGGCAACCAGAGCCGGAGCCATTTCGCTGGTCACGCCAGCTTTGCTGTCTTCTGACGCATCTTCACGACCTGGTGTTTTCAGGTCCAGTGCTTTGATCAGCACACGGAAGATGGTGTAGTACAGAACGGCGTAGCACGCACCAACCACTGGGAACAGCCACAGTTTGCTGCTGTTACCGGACAGAACGATGAAGTCGATCAGGCCGTGAGAGAAGGACGTACCGTCACGCATACCCAGCAGAATACAGATTGGGAATGCCAGACCTGCCAGAACTGCGTGGATAACGTACAGGATCGGCGCAACGAACATGAAGGAGAACTCGATCGGCTCGGTGATACCGGTCAGGAACGAGGTCAACGCTGCGGAGATCATGATACCGCCCACTTTTGCACGGTTCTCTGGTTTAGCAGAGTGCCAGATTGCAATTGCAGCGGCTGGCAGACCGTACATTTTGAACAGGAAACCACCAGACAGTTTGCCTGCAGTTGGGTCACCTGCCATATAACGTGGGATATCACCGTGGAACACCTGACCTGCGGCGTTGGTGAATTCACCAATCTGCATCTGGAATGGAACGTTCCAGATGTGGTGCAGACCGAATGGTACCAGGCAGCGTTCAACGAAGCCGTAGATACCGAACGCCACAACCGGGTTCTGGTAAGCAGCCCACTGGGAGAATGCCTGGATCGCAGAACCAATTGGAGGCCAGATGAAGGACAAGAGCACGCCCAGAATAATCGCGGCCAGACCAGAAATGATCGGAACAAAACGCTTGCCCGCGAAGAAGCCCAGATACTCAGGCAGCTTGATGCGATAGAAGCGGTTGAACATATACGCTGCAATCGCACCGGAGATGATACCGCCCAGAACACCGGTGTCTGCCAGGTGTTTCGCTGCGATCTCTTCAGCAGGTAAATGCAGAACCAGCGGCGCAACCACAGCCATAGTTTTCACCATGATGCCGTAGGCAACCACTGAAGCCAGAGCAGATACACCGTCGTTATTGGTGAAGCCCAGAGCAACACCGATAGCGAAGATCAGCGGCATGTTAGCAAAAACTGAGCCGCCTGCTTCGGCCATCACATGAGAAACTACGGCTGGCAGCCAGCTGAAGTTAGCAGAACCGACACCCAGCAGAATACCTGCGATAGGCAGTACGGATACTGGTAGCATCAGCGATTTACCGACCTTTTGCAGGTTAGCAAATGCATTCTTAAACATAATTGAGAGTGCTCCTGAGTATTTGTGCTTTTTTTTACGCTTTCACGCATTGGCCCGGGGGGAGTACCGTGCCGTGGACGGGACATCTAAGCGCCCTTTATTTATTACACAGAGTAAAATAAATCCCTCTGAGTTTGTTTGACGGCTATCACGTTTCAGCTTAAGGCGGCCAAAAAACTTTCAGACATTTACAAAAAGCATTTCTGGATGTGTCTAAAAACACCATCACCGCCCCAAATGAGGCGGTGAACTTTACTCGCTTTGTTTATTAATTACGAGCCTAAAAAAAACAGGTGTATCAAACAGATTGCAGGCGGGCGGGATCAATGTGGAACAGCATTGCGAAGTTTTCCGTTGTGGTGCGAGCCAGCTCATCGATGCTAACCCCCTTCAGAACGGCCATATACTCAGCCACATCTCTCGTCATGGCTGGCTGGTTTTCTTTACCGCGGTGCGGTACCGGTGCCAGGTAAGGAGAGTCTGTCTCCACCAGAATACGATCGAGAGGAACATAACGCGCGGCATCACGCAGTTGTTCTGCGTTGCGGAACGTAACGATCCCCGAAAACGAGATATAAAACCCCAAATCAAGCAGCTTACCCGCCGTTTCTCTGTCCTCTGTGAAACAGTGTAGTACGCCACCGCAATCCGTCACTTTTTCTTCCCTGAGGATCGCCAGCGTATCCGCACGCGCATCACGGGTATGGACAATAACTGGCTTGTTCAGCTCGCGACCAATGCGAATGTGGTGACGGAACGATTCCTGCTGGCGTGGTTTTGTTTCCGGCGTGTAATAATAATCCAGCCCGGTCTCCCCCAGCGCCACCACGCCCTCTTCCGCAGCCAGACGACGTAACTCTTCAACGTCGTACTCTTCATCCTGATTCAGCGGATGCACACCGCAGGAGAACACGACGTTATCGCGAACGCCCACCAGCTCACGCATGGTGCGGTAACCCGGTAGCGTCGTTGCTACAGCCAGGCAAAATTTCACATCACGGGCAGCGGCTTTTGCCAGCACATCGTCCACGTTTTTATGCAGGGATTGATAATCCAGGCCATCGAGATGGCAGTGTGAGTCGACTAAAAACATAATGTCTCTCTCAGAGATGGGAAACGGGCGGTATCACGCCCGGTTGCAGGTAATGTTCAATACGCAGTAACTGGTCGGTCAGTAAAAGCTCTCGATTGAGACCCGTGACGGCCAAAAGTTGTTCACGGCTCTGACAAACGTCATGGAGGATAGCGCGCAGGGACGTGCCTGACAGACCGTTCGCCAGGGTGTTCACCAGCGGCCAGGCATCAGGGTTAGTCAACAACGTCGCCCCTTGCTGGATCTTGAGCGCATCAAGGAGTAAGGAGGCCAGCCAGTGCAGACGCTCGGTAACCTGATCGCTATTGAGTACAGGCAGCAGGCTCAACCAGTCGCGGCTATTCAGTGAAGATTCGACAGCCTGGCAGAGCGCCTCACGCTGTGACCAGACATCCGGTTGCAGCATCGCCAGAGCTGCAGCCGGTGCGCCACCGCACAGGCGTAGTGCAGAGAGCGCCACGTCTTGTGACGTTGTCACTTCCCGTTCCAGCCAGCTAAGCGCCCACGATTCCTGAGGCACTGCGAGGTGATGAAGGCGACAGCGGCTGCGTAGCGTGGCCAGCAATCTGCCCGGCTCACGGCATGACAGGAAGAACCAGGTTTTTTCCGGCGGTTCTTCCAGCGTTTTCAACAGTGCGTTAGCGGCTGCTTCGGTAAGCAGTGCCGCATCTTTCAGCCAGATGACTTTTGCCCCGTTGAGTCGCGCGTGTTCGTACAATTTTTCGCTAACTTCACGCACAGCGTCAATACCGAGCGTACTTTTACCTTTCTCAGGTTCAAGTGTGTAATAGTCAGGATGTGTACCGGCCTGCATCAGCTGGCAGCCACGGCATTTGCCACAGCTTTTGTGTCCTTCCGGCTGTTGGCACATCAGAAAACGGGTGATGGCGTAAATCAACGCATCATCGCCCATACCCGGCAATGCCTGAATCAGTAACGCATGATGCCCCCGACCGCCCTGATAGCTGTTGACCAGCTGTTCAAAGTGCGGGCGCAACCACGGATACCATTTCATGCCTGTTGTTCCTGTAGCCATTGCGCGACGGTTTCCTGAATGGAACGAGTGACAACCTCAAGGGATTGCGTTGCATCAATGGTACGAATTGTGCTGTCCTGTCCGGCCAGTTCAAGATAACGCGCACGAGTACGGTTAAAGAAATCGAATGACTCTTGCTCAATGCGATCCAGTTCACCACGCGCACGTGCGCGCTTCAGCCCCACTTCCGGCGTTACGTCCAGATAGAGCGTCAGATCGGGGCGGAAATCACCGAGCACCGCATCACGCAGCGTTGCGAGCATCGTCTGGTCAATACCGCGACCACCACCCTGATAAGCCTGGGTAGACAGATCGTGGCGATCGCCAATGACCCACTTACCTTCGGTCAGCGCGGGTTTGATCACTGTCTCCACCAGCTGCACACGCGCAGCATAGAACATCAGCACTTCGGCTTTGTCGGTGATAACTTCGTCGCCTACGGATTTGATATCCAGCACCAGACTACGCAGTTTTTCAGCCAGCTGCGTGCCGCCCGGCTCACGGGTGAACACCATATCCGCAATACCATGCGATTTCAGCGTCTCAACGACCACGTTGCGGGCGGTGGTTTTACCTGCCCCTTCGAGTCCCTCAATGACAATGTATTTACTGCGCATTTTTTTCCTTAAGTGCCTTCAGATAGTCCTGAACAGAGCGATTATGGCTGGCAAGGTTGGTGTTAAAGGTATGACCACCTTTTCCATCAGCCACAAAATAGAGATACGGTGTTTTTGCCGGGTGCGCGGCAGCCTGAAGCGATGCTTCGCTCGGGGTCGCAATCGGGCCCGGCGGTAAACCACTAATCACGTAAGTATTATACGCCGTTGGTGTCTCCAGATCTTTTCTGGATATCTTACCGTTATAACCCTCTCCCATGCCGTAAATCACGGTAGGGTCGGTTTGCAGGCGCATGCCGATGCGCAAACGGTTGATAAAGACCGACGCCACCTGGTCGCGCTCTGCGGCAACGGCCGTCTCTTTCTCGATGATCGAGGCCATCGTAACAAACTGATTTTGATCTTTATACGGCAACCCATCGATGCGCCCTTCCCAGGCCGCCCCGACCGCCGCGACCATTTTTTTGTGCGCCCGCTTCAGAATGGCAACATCAGTGGTACCTGCCGTATACATCCAGGTATCTGGCCAGAACCAGCCTTCTACCCACTCAGGATGTTCGAATTTCAGTACCTCAGCCACCGTCTGGTAGCGGTCATCTTTCAGGGTATGCTTAATATACGGAGCATCGCGCAGTTGTTTGAGGTAATCGCTCAGGCGCATACCTTCAACAAAACGCAGCGGGAACTGTGCCTCTTTGCCACTTTCCAGCAACAGCAGCATCTCCCGGACGGTCATTCCCGGGGTGAAGCGATAAGTCCCGGCTTTGAAGTGGGACAGCGCAGGTTCAACACGCAGTAACCACTGGAATACGCGCGGGCGGTTAATGATCTTATCGCCATAAAGCTGCTCACCCAGCGCCTGCCGCCCGGTACCCGCTTTAAGGGTAAAAATCATCTCGTCTTTAATCAGGATTTTACTGTCCGCCAGCTGGCGAACCTTCCACACTCCTGCTCCGCCAGCAATACCCAGCGTAACGACAAGGAGGAGAACAAAGCGCAACATTTTCTTCATGACTATCTGGTTTGCTCACATATCGGGGCTAAAAACTGAAACAGCTCGCGCGATGGCAGGTGGAGTTGGCCATAAGCGCGTACGGGCACAACAGGTATCAGCGCATTGCAGATAATCATTTCATCAGCTTTCTGCAGCGCCTCTTCCCTCGCACTCACTTCGACAACACGAAAGCCCGAGTGTGCCAGGTGCTGTAAGCAAAACTGACGCATGATGCCGTTCACACCGGCCTGCTCCAGTGAAGGCGTGAAAACATCACGACCCTGCCGCCAGAGTAAATTAGCCGCACAGCATTCCGTAATGAACCCTTCGCTGTCAAGAACCAGCGCCTCATCAGCGTCCGTCTGCTCAAGATGAGTACGGATAAGCACCTGTTCCAGGCGGTTGAGGTGTTTAATACCGGCAAGCATTGGGTTTCGCCCCAGACGTACCGGGCTAAGCGTCAGGGTAACGCCCTCTTTACGCCAGCGTTCGTAATGGGCAGGGTACGCGGAAACCGACAGGATCCGTGTCGGATGTTCGCAACGGGCTCCACTATAGCCCCGCCCCCCGCTGCCGCGACTGATAATCACTTTGAGTACCCCGTTGCTCTTCCCTGACGCCAGCTGGCACATTTCGTGCCGCAGCGTATCCCACTGTGTAAATGGGATCAGCAAGGTTTCACAGGCATTTTGCAGGCGGCGGATATGCGCATCAAGCAGGCATACATCCCCGTCAAGAATGCGCGCCGTCGTAAAGCAGCCATCACCAAACTGAGTTGCTCTGTCGCTGGCAGGCAGAGAATCTAGCTCAAGGCCATTGATTAAAAACATGGTGGCTCCTTATGCGTGGGGGTTCAGTCTGGCAGGATGTCGTACACCCGACAAGAAGAAAAGACCTAATAAAAAAGGTCCGACAAGCGGACCTTTTTTGATAGCCATCGGGCAGTCAGACTCAAATCTTTTTGAAGATCAGAGAGCCGTTGGTGCCACCAAAGCCGAAGGAGTTACACAGCGTGTACTCCATGCCACTAACCTGACGCGCTTCGTGCGGTACGAAATCCAGGTCACAACCTTCATCCGGGTTATCCAGGTTGATGGTTGGCGGTACAGCCTGATCGCGCAGCGCCAGGATAGAGTAGATAGACTCTACTGCACCCGCCGCACCCAACAGGTGACCGGTCATGGATTTCGTCGAGCTCACCAGTACGCGGCGGGCAGATTCGCCGAAGATAGACTTAACGGCCTGAGTTTCTGCTTTATCGCCCGCAGGAGTAGACGTACCGTGCGCGTTAACGTAGCCGATCTGCGCAGGGGTAATACCCGCATCGCGAATCGCATTTGCCATTGCCAGCGCGGCACCGGCACCATTTTCTGGTGGTGACGTCATGTGGTAGGCATCACTGCTCATACCAAAGCCAACGATTTCAGCATAAATTTTCGCACCGCGTTTTTTCGCGTGCTCGTACTCTTCCAGCACGATCATGCCCGCACCGTCACCCAGCACGAAACCATCACGGTCTTTATCCCACGGACGGCTCGCCGCCTGAGGGTTATCGTTACGGGTAGACAGCGCACGCGCCGCACCAAAGCCACCTACACCCAGCGGGGTACTGGCTTTTTCCGCACCGCCTGCAACCATAGCATCTGCATCGCCGTACGCAATGATACGCGCGGCCTGGCCGATGTTATGTACGCCAGACGTACATGCGGTAGCGATAGAAATGCTTGGCCCACGCAGGCCGAACATGATAGTCAGGTGACCTGCCACCATGTTAACAATCGTGGACGGAACGAAGAACGGGCTGATCTTACGCGGGCCACCATTCATCAGAGATGTATGGTTTTCCTCGATCAGGCCAAGACCGCCAATCCCGGAGCCGATAGCGGCACCGATACGGGTTGCGTTCTCTTCCGTAATTTCAAGACCAGAATCCTGCATGGCCTGAACGCCAGCGACAATTCCATATTGAATGAAGGCATCCATCTTGCGCTGTTCTTTGCGCGAGATTATCTCTTCACAGTTAAAATCCTTTACTAAGCCAGCAAATTTCGTTGCATAGGCGCTAGTATCGAAATGGTCGATTAGGCTGATGCCGCTCTGACCGGCAAGGAGAGCTTTCCAGGTGGACTCTACGGTATTGCCGACAGGAGACAACATGCCAAGTCCGGTCACAACTACACGACGCTTAGACACGTTTGTCCTCCAGGGAGGGATAAAAAAAAGAGATTCGTGGGACTAAAAAAGATAAAACTCAGGCGGTCGAATGACCGCCTGGAGATGTTCACTTACGCCTGGTGACCGTTGATGTAATCAATGGCAGCCTGAACGGTGGTGATTTTCTCAGCTTCTTCGTCCGGAATCTCAGTATCAAACTCTTCTTCCAGAGCCATTACCAGCTCAACGGTGTCAAGAGAATCTGCGCCCAGGTCTTCAACGAAGGAAGCGGAGTTCACAACTTCTTCCTGCTTAACGCCCAGCTGTTCGCCAATAATTTTCTTAACGCGTTCTTCGATAGTGCTCATACTCTTAAATTTCCTATCAAAACTCGCTTTCGCGATGGTTTTCGTAGTGTATAAAATGTTGAAAAATTTGCAACTAAATCCCGGCAGGTCTTACCACGATTTTACGTTATTTTGAGGCCATTCGCCCTAATAACGCAAATATTTTCGATCGTGATTAAACCATGTACATTCCGCCGTTGACGTGGAGGGTTTCACCAGTGATGTAACCCGCTTCGTCAGAGGCTAAAAATGCAACCGCGCTGGCGATTTCTTTAGGGTCGCCAAGACGACCCGCCGGAACTGCCGCCAACGTACCCGCACGCTGATCATCGGTCAGCGCACGCGTCATGTCCGTTTCAATAAAGCCCGGAGCAACAACGTTTACAGTAATACCGCGTGACGCGACTTCACGCGCCAGCGACTTACTGAAACCGATCAGACCCGCTTTCGCCGCAGCGTAGTTAGCCTGACCAGCATTTCCCATGGTACCAACCACAGAACCAACAGTGATAATACGACCATGACGCTTTTTCATCATAGCGCGCATTACCGCTTTTGACAGACGGAATACAGATGACAGATTGGTTTCGATAATATCGTTCCACTCGTCGTCTTTCATTCGCATCAACAGGTTGTCGCGCGTGATCCCGGCATTATTTACCAGAATGTCCACTTCGCCAAACTCTGCGCGAATATTTTCCAGAACAGATTCGATAGATGCAGGTTCAGTCACATTCAGTACCAGACCTTTACCGTTCGCACCCAGATATTCGCTGATGGCTTTAGCGCCATTCTCGCTGGTCGCTGTACCAATCACTTTCGCGCCGCGCGCAACCAGTGTTTCAGCAATTGCACGCCCGATACCACGGCTTGCGCCGGTGACCAGTGCGATTTTTCCTTCAAAACTCATGGTATTCCTCTTTTATTGCGAGAGTGCCGCTGACATCGCTTCCGGCTCGTTAATCGCCGAGGCAGTCAGGGGGTCAACAATACGTTTTGTCAGACCGGTGAGGACTTTACCTGGGCCAACTTCATACAGATGCTCAACGCCCTGTGACGCCATAAACTCAACGGTTTTGGTCCACTGTACCGGGCTATAAAGCTGGCGAACCAGCGCGTTACGGATAGCTTCCGGCGCGGTTTCGCATTTCACATCGACGTTGTTCACAACGGAAATCGTCGGTGCGTTAAAGACAATTTTTTCCAGCTCAATGGCCAGTTTGTCGGCTGCTGGTTTCATCAGCGCGCAATGAGATGGAACGCTCACTGGCAGCGGCAGAGCACGCTTCGCACCTGCAGCTTTACAGGCGGCACCTGCACGTTCAACCGCTTCTTTATGGCCCGCGATAACCACCTGGCCCGGCGAGTTGAAGTTAACCGGAGAAACCACCTGGCCTTCGGCTGATTCTTCACATGCTTTCGCAATAGAGGCATCATCCAGACCGATGATGGCAGACATGCCACCCGTTCCTTCTGGCACCGCTTCCTGCATGAATTTACCACGCAGTTCGACCAGACGTACTGCATCAGCAAAGGCGATCACACCTGCACATACCAGCGCAGAGTATTCACCCAGGCTGTGACCCGCGAGCAGCGCTGGCGTTTTACCGCCCTGCTGCTGCCATGCACGCCACAGCGCAACGGATGCGGTCAGCAGTGCTGGCTGAGTCTGCCAGGTTTTGTTCAGCTCTTCGGCTGGGCCCTGCTGGGTCAACGACCACAGATCATAACCCAGCGCATCGGAAGCTTCACGGAAAGTCTCTTCGATTACCGGATAGTTTGCTGCCATTTCAGACAACATCCCAACGGTTTGAGAGCCCTGGCCCGGGAACACAAAAGCAAATTGCGTCATTTTTTAATCCTTATTCTAGAAACGAACCAGCGCGGAACCCCAGGTGAATCCACCACCGAAGGCTTCAAGCAAGACCAACTGGCCCCGTTTGATTCGTCCATCGCGTACCGCTTCGTCAAATGCACACGGTACCGACGCCGCAGAGGTGTTGCCGTGGCGATCCAGCGTCACGACAACGTTATCCATCGGCATGCCCAGCTTTTTAGCGGTCGCAGTGATGATACGCAGGTTCGCCTGATGCGGTACCAGCCAGTCGAGCGCAGAGCGTTCAAGGTGATTCGCTTCCAGCGTTTCATCGACAATATGTGCAAGTTCGGTCACCGCCACCTTGAATACCTCATTACCTGCCATTGTCAGGTGGATTGAGTTCTCCGGATTAACGCGATCGGCGTTAGGCAGTGTCAACAGCTCGCCGTAGCTACCGTCGGCATGCAAATGCGTGGAGATGATGCCCGGCTCTTCGGACTGGCCCAGCAACACTGCGCCCGCACCATCACCAAAAATAATGATCGTACCACGATCGGTTGGATCGCAGGTACGTGCCAGCACGTCAGCACCGATCACCAGCGCATACTTTACTGCGCCAGATTTGACATACTGATCGGCAACGCTCAGTGCATAGGTGAAACCTGCGCATGCAGCAGCAACATCAAACGCCGGGCAACCCTTAATACCGAGCATGTTCTGCACCTGGCATGCCGCGCTTGGGAAAGCATGCGTGGCGGACGTCGTGGCAACCACGATCAAACCAATTTGTTCTTTATCGATGCCGGCCATCTCGAGCGCACGCTGTGCCGCTTCGTAGCCCATAGTCGCAACGGTTTCATCTGGCGCGGCGATACGACGCTCACGGATACCTGTGCGCGTGACAATCCACTCGTCAGACGTATCTACCATTTTTTCCAGATCGGCGTTGGTTCGCACTTGTTTTGGCAGATAGCTGCCGGTACCAATAATCTTCGTATACATGTACGCTCAGTCACTTTTAGCTAATACAGATCCCAGGCGAGCGGCAATCCGCTGAGGGACTTGTCGCTGCACCGCCTGCACTGCCTGTTCAATCGCGACGGAAAATGCTCGCTGATTGGCGGCTCCATGACTCTTAATCACGATGCCGCGCAATCCTAACAGACAGGCGCCATTATACTGGTCGGGGTTGAGGTGACTGAATCGCCGCGTCAGGCTTTTTTGTAACCAACGCTTTAATAAAATCAGCCACCAGGACCTTTTTTTACCTTCTCCCTGGGTTTTCAGCAGAGAAAGAAACATCCGAACGACCCCTTCCATGGTCTTCAGCGTTACGTTTCCGGTGAAGCCATCACACACTAATACATCCGTTTTACCCGTCAGCAACTCATTGGCTTCGAGATAACCAATATAGTTGATGGAAGGAACCTGTTTAAGTAATTCGGCAGCATCACGAATACTATCCAGGCCTTTGGTCTCTTCTTCACCAATATTCAGCAACGCAACGCGGGGGTTTTTAATCCCGACCACATCTTCTGCCAGCACCGACCCCATCACGGCGAACTGAACCAGCATTGTACTATCACAATCGACGTTAGCACCCAGATCGAGCACCACCGTTTTGCCCTTTTGCTGGTGCGGTAACACCGTCACCAGCGCCGGGCGCTCAATGCCCTCAATAGGCTTGAGCAATAATTTCGACAGCCCCATCAGCGCGCCGGTATTTCCCGCACTGACGCAAGCCTGCGCTCGCCCTTCTTTCACCAGCTCCAGTGCTATTCGCATGGAGCTGCCACGGCTATTGCGAATCGCTTGCGATGGCCGGGCATCACTGGCAATAACTGACTGCGCAGGAATAATCTGCAGACGCGAACGTTGTTCGAAGTCAGCTTTTGCAAGTAATGGCGTGATTGTGTCGGGGTTACCGACTAAAAGAAGTGTGAGTTGCGAATTAGAATTCAGTGCCTGCAATGCTGCAGGCACTGTCACAGAAGGGCCAAAATCTCCCCCCATGACATCTAACGCCAGGGTTAGACGTGTCAAGGTATCGTCACTGCCTGGTTTGGTGTTTCCCCAGTGACCTGGGGAAATCCTCACTAAGCTTCATCACGCTTGCGCGTGATTACTTAGTGATAACCTTGCGGCCGCGGTAGAAACCGTCAGCAGTGATGTGGTGACGCAGGTGTTTTTCACCAGAAGTCTTGTCTACAGACAGGCTGGTAACTGCAGTCAGCGCGTCATGGGAACGACGCATGCCACGTTTGGAACGGGTTGGTTTATTCTGTTGTACGGCCATGGACCTTACTCCTCAATTACTTACGCTTTAAGCTGGCTAATACGGCAAATGGGTTTGGTTTTTGCGCTTCATCAGGCAGTTCCCCAAAGACCATGTCCGCCTCGGACACTTCACAGTGTTCAGAATCATGCACCGGAACTACAGGCAAGGAGAGGATAATTTCATCTTCTACCAGAGCCAGCAGATCGATTTCACCGAATTCGTTAACCTCAATCGGCTCATACGCTTCCGGGAGTGCCTCAGCCTGTTCGACAGAGCGAACCGGACTGAAACAATACGTTGTGTGAACATGTTGTACGAACGGTTTCCCGCAACGCTGACATTCGAGCGTTACCGTCACCTTTGCATCACCGGTTAATACGGCAAGGCGCTGGTTATCGATAGCGAACGACATGGAGCATTCCACATCACTGTCCACACTGACTACGGATTCGGCGATACGCTCAGCCTGATCGGAAGAATAGATCCCTTCATAATCGAGGCGTTTTTGAGCCGTACGAACCGGATCAAGAGTCAGGGGTAATTTTACCTTTTGCATAGGGCGCGCATATTAACTTTGTAACGTCATATAGTCAAAGAAAAAGGCAACCAGGGCTGCCTTTTGCCAATTATTCGCACACATTGCGGCCTGTAGTTTAAAATGGCTGGCATCGATACGCTATATCCTGGTGATAAAAATATGCCAAATCTGGTTCTCGCCTCCACTTCACCCTACCGCCGAATGTTGCTTGAAAAGCTCGGGATCCCGTTTGAATGTGCTGCACCCGACGTTGACGAGACGCCACAACCTGGCGAATCTCCACGCCATCTGGTGACCCGTCTGGCCCAGGAAAAAGCACAATCGCTTGCCGTACGTTACCCTGCACATCTGATTATAGGCTCCGATCAGGTTTGTGTGCTGGACGGAGAAATCACCGGCAAACCCCATACTGAAGAAAACGCCCGCCAACAGCTCATGCGAGCGCGCGGTAACATTGTCACCTTCTATACTGGCCTCGCGCTCTATAACTCTGCCTCCGGTCACCTGCAGACCGAGTGCGAGCCTTTTGACGTACACTTCCGCCATCTCAGCGAACAAGAGATTATCGACTACGTGCGCCGGGAACGGCCACTCAACTGTGCGGGCAGTTTTAAAAGCGAAGGGTTAGGGATTACGCTGTTTGAAAAGCTGGAGGGACGCGATCCGAATACGCTGATTGGGTTACCGCTGATTGCGCTGTGTCAGATGTTAAGGCGAGAAGAGTATAATCCGCTGACGATGTGATTGGATCGCTGCGGCCTGATGCCCTCGCCCCGGCACTCTCCCACAGGACGAGGGAGCAAACATTAAAAACGGCAACATTCGTTGCCGTTTTACCTTTACCTTAACCGCGCAGAATTTTAAGACAGCGCTTCAACTGCTCATCCAGCGGCGCTTCAATACGGATAACTTCGCCCGTATTCGGATGGGTAAACTTCAGCGCTGCCGCGTGCAGGAAAAGACGAGACAACCCCGTGCCCGCTAACTGCTTATCAAATTCACGATCGCCATAACGATCGTCAAACGCAATCGGATGCCCGGCATACTGGGTATGCACACGGATCTGGTGAGTACGACCGGTCACCGGACTACAACGCATCAGCGTGGCAAATTCATAGCGTTCTTCAACTTTGAATCGCGTTTCAGAAGGCTTGCCTTCCTGACTCACACGGACAATACGCTCGCCGCTTTGCAGAATATTTTTCAGCAACGGTGCCTGCACCACCTTAACGTGGGACTGCCACTGGCCGCGAACCAGCGCCAGATAATCCTTCTGCATCCCTTTTTCGCGCAGTTGTTCATGAAGAGAACGCAGTGCAGAACGCTTTTTCGCCACCAACAGCACGCCGGAGGTGTCACGATCAAGGCGGTGAACCAGTTCGAGGAAACGTGCTTCCGGGCGCAGTGCGCGCAGCCCTTCAATCACACCGAAGCTCAGACCGCTACCGCCATGCACAGCCGTGCCTGACGGCTTGTTCAGCACCAGGATATAGTCATCTTCATAGAGGATAACATCACTCAGGGCCGCCACTTTCTGTAGCTTCGGTGAAACCGCTTCTTCTTCACGCTCGGCAACACGTACCGGCGGGATACGCACTTCATCACCGGCTTCGAGTTTATACTCAGGCTTCACGCGTTTTTTGTTAACCCGCACCTCACCCTTACGCAAGATGCGATAAATCATGCTCTTTGGCACCCCTTTCAGTTGGGTGCGCAAAAAGTTATCGATACGTTGCCCCGCGTAGTCATCCGCGATAGCAACCATTTTTACGGCTGGAGTCTCTGTTTTCATGGTTGGCGATTCTAAATATCGTCAGGCATTAGCGCCACTCATTTTTCTATGCTTATATTTACTTTTATCCGGCCTGCCCTCCGTTTCGCGCAATCGATTTGGTGGTTATTAAACCAATCACCGCGTTGAAGTGAAGAAACTGTGAGTAACCGGGTGATAATTGGTAAAAGTCATCTTGCTATAACCCGGCGAGCAGTGGAATAATGATGCCGTTTTCCGTGTTAAATCCTGGTTAAGTAAGGATACTGACGGAATGACCAATTTTGTCTGACCGATCATCCACGCAGCAATGGCGTAAGACGTATTGATCTTTCAGGCAGTTAGCGGGCTGCGGGTTGCAGTACTTCCCGGTATAAGGATTGTTTTCTGGAGAGTTTTCCCAGGCAATTCCCCTGATAATTGCGCTGTATTTCCGTATGAAATACAGGCAACCGACACTCTGCGCCTCTTAAGCGGGCGACAACCGTGAGGTTGGCGACGTGAATAGACACGAGGCCATCGGTTCATACCCCGGAAAGCGTCACCTTGCCCGCAGCTTTGTCGTCAATGTAAGAATAATGAGTAAGTTACGATGAAAAGAATGTTAATCAACGCAACTCAGCAAGAAGAGTTGCGTGTCGCCCTTGTGGATGGGCAGCGCCTGTACGATCTGGATATCGAAAGTCCTGGACACGAACAGAAAAAAGCGAACATTTACAAAGGCAAAATCACCCGCATTGAACCAAGCCTTGAAGCTGCATTTGTCGACTACGGTGCTGAGCGTCATGGTTTCCTCCCCCTGAAAGAAATCGCCCGCGAATATTTCCCTGCAAACTACAACTCTCATGGCCGTCCGAACATTAAAGATGTTCTGCGTGAAGGTCAGGAAGTTATCGTTCAGATTGATAAAGAAGAGCGTGGCAACAAAGGGGCCGCACTGACCACCTTTATCAGCCTGGCGGGAAGTTATCTGGTTCTGATGCCAAACAACCCGCGTGCGGGTGGTATCTCTCGCCGTATCGAAGGTGATGACCGTACCGAACTGAAAGAAGCGCTGGCAAGTCTTGAACTGCCGGATGGCATGGGGCTTATCGTTCGCACCGCAGGTGTAGGCAAATCTGCCGAAGCGCTGCAGTGGGACTTAAGCTTCCGTCTGAAGCACTGGGAAGCTATCCAGAAAGCTGCAGAAAACCGCCCTGCACCGTTCCTGATCCACCAGGAAAGTAACGTTATCGTACGTGCCTTCCGTGACTACCTGCGTCAGGACATCGGCGAAATTCTGATTGATAACCCGAAAGTGCTTGAGCTGGCCCGCCAGCACATCGCCGCGCTGGGTCGTCCGGATTTCACCAGCAAAATCAAACTGTACACCGGTGAAATCCCGCTGTTCAGCCACTATCAGATCGAATCCCAGATTGAGTCCGCCTTCCAGCGTGAAGTGCGTCTGCCGTCTGGCGGTTCTATCGTTATCGATACTACTGAAGCGCTGACCGCGATCGACATCAACTCCGCACGTGCAACGCGCGGTGGTGATATCGAAGAGACGGCCTTCAACACCAACCTTGAAGCCGCTGATGAAATCGCCCGCCAGCTCCGCCTGCGCGACCTGGGTGGTCTGATCGTTATCGACTTTATCGACATGACACCGGTTCGTCACCAGCGTGCGGTTGAAAACCGTCTGCGCGAAGCGGTACGTCAGGACAGAGCCCGTATCCAGATCAGCCACATTTCACGTTTTGGCCTGCTGGAGATGTCCCGTCAGCGTCTGAGCCCATCACTGGGTGAATCCAGCCATCACGTGTGCCCACGCTGTTCCGGTACGGGTACCGTGCGTGACAACGAATCTCTGTCTCTGTCTATTCTGCGTCTGATTGAAGAAGAAGCGCTGAAAGAGAACACCAAAGAGGTTCATGCCATTGTTCCGGTGCCAATTGCCTCCTACCTGCTGAACGAAAAACGTGCAGCGGTCAGCGCCATTGAAGCACGTCAGGGCGGCGTTCGCTGCATCATCGTACCAAACGATCAGATGCAGACCCCGCACTATCACGTGCTGCGCGTGCGTAAAGGTGAAGAGACGTCTACTCTCAGCTACCTGCTGCCGAAACTGCATGAAGAAGAGATGGCACTGCCATCCGATGAAGAACCTGCCGAGCGTAAACTGCCTGAGCAGCCAGCATTAGCAACCTTCATCATGCCGGAAGCACCGCCTGAAGCGGCACTGGAAAAACTGGCAGCAAAACCTGCGGCGCAAAAACCAGCGGCAGAAGTGGCAAAAGCACAACCTGAACAACCGGGTCTGCTGAGTCGCTTCTTCGGTGCGCTGAAAAAGATGTTTGCAGGCGAAGAAGTTCAGCCGGAGCAGCCAAAAGAGGTAACGAAAGAAGCCAAACCTGAGCGCCAGCAGGATCGTCGTAAACGCCAGAACAACCGCCGCGATCGTAACGACCGCAGTGACCGTAATGACCGTAATGACCGTCGTGACAACCGTTCTGACAATAACGAAGGCCGTGAGCAACGCGAAGACAACCGTCGTAACCGTCGCGATAAACAACAGCAGAATGTTGAAGATCGTGAAATTCGCCAGCAGGCGGGCGATGAGTCTGAGAAGAGCAAACAGCGTGACGAGCAGCAGCCTCGCCGTGAACGTAACCGTCGCCGCAACGACGAGAAACGTCAGGCGCAGCAGGAAGTTAAAAACCTGAACCGTGAAGAACCTGTTGAACAGCAGGACACGGAACAGGAAGAGCGCACTCAGGTGATGCAGCGTCGTAAACCGCGCCAGCTGGCTCAAAAAGTCCGTATTGGTGGCCAGCCAGCGGAAGAGACTGCAATTGTCAGCGCGGAAGTGACCGAAAGTGCACCGAACATGCAGCTGGCTAAAGTTGATCTGCCTGCAGTGGTAGAAAACAACGTCGAGCAGGATGAAAACGGTGAAGGCCGTGATAACGCCGGTATGCCGCGCCGTTCACGCCGTTCTCCGCGCCACCTGCGCGTCAGCGGCCAGCGTCGTCGTCGTTACCGTGACGAGCGTTACCCGACTCAGTCACCAATGCCGTTAACCGTGGCGTGCGCGTCACCTGAAATGGCATCCGGCAAAGTCTGGATCCGCTACCCGGTTGCACGCCCGGAACAAATTGTTGAAGAGCAAGCGCTCACTGAAGAAGTGATTGCACCTGTCGCTGCCGTTGAAGATGTGGCCGCTGCAGCCGCAACAGTGGTTGAACCGCAGGTTGTCGACGCAGCAGCACCTCACGCTGTTGCAGTAGAAACGACCCATCCTGAAGTGATTGCCGCGCCGGTTGATGCTGCACCGCAGTTTATCGCTGCAGAAGACACGGTGGTGGCTGAAGAAGTAGCAGAAGAAGTTGAACCTGCCGCAGCGGTTGAAGAAACCACTGAAGCCGTGGCTGAAACTGCCGCTGCAGAAGTCGTTCAGGAAGCCGCTGTTGACGTTGAACCTGTTCGCGAAGCCCAGGAAGTGAAAGCGCCTGAGGTGAAACCAGAGCCGGTTGTTGCTGCCCCTGCGTCTGCACACGTTGCGACAGCACCTATGACGCGTGCCCCGGCACCTGAATATGTGCCAGAAGCACCGCGTCACAGCGACTGGGTTCGCCCTGCATTCAGCTTTGAAGGCAAAGGTTCTGCCGGTGGTCACAGTGCAACGCACCAGGCTACTGCGCCAGCTACCCGTCCGCAGTCTGCCGAGTAAATCGACATAATGTAAAAAGCCGACCTCCGGGTCGGCTTTTTTATTGCTCGCTGACGGGCTTTCTCATCCCGGCAATATCCGGCATCACCTGCTTCATCATCTCCAGGAAACGTCGCAAGCGTGCCGGGTAATATCGGGACCACGGATACACCAGATGGACGGGCAGTGCCGCTGGCTGCCATTCTGGCAGCAGATGAGTTAAACGTCCTTCCCGGATATCCTCTTTTACCGTCCAGCTTGATACCACGGCGACACCCAGACCCGTCAGCACGGTATTACGCGCCACATGGAGGCTGTCAGTGCTCAAGCGCGGGGTAATGGCGATACGTCGTGGCTGCATCGAAAGACCGTCAAACAAATCCACATGCCGTTGATAAAAGGTGCTGATGGCAATCCAGGGAAGCACCAGAAGATCTTCCGGGGTGTTAACCGGGGGGAACTGCGCCAGCAACGCGGGTGATGCCACCACACAGCGCGGTACTTCAGCCAGCATGACCGACACCGTCGCGGGATCTACCTCGGCCCCGACACGGATTGCACAATCAAGATTATCGCTCAGAAAATCCACCGACTTATCATTCAGCATCCACTCGACGGACAGCTGCGGATAACGCTGTAAAAATTCCGTTAACGGTTTCAGAAGCTGATCCTGCCCAAAAGCATGCGGGGCACGCACCCGTAATACCCCAACAGGCTCATCCTCCGCCTGCCCGACTTCGTCTTCCAGCGCCAGCCAGCTATCAATCACACGTCTGGCATGCTGATAACAGCGCTCACCGTCGTCGGTGAGCTTGGTCGCATGGGTCGTACGCAACAGCAGGCGTGCCCCCAACAGGGTTTCCAGAGACTGCAAACGCCGGCTCACCGTGGCCTGGGTGGTAGAAAGCTGCCTTGCCGCCGCCGATAACGACCCGGTTTCCACGATACGCACAAAGGTGCGCATCAGCTCTACCCTGTCTATACGTTCAACTCGTTTCATATTTTCATCTGTCATACACCTAACGTATATGCGTTTTACCACCGGGCCGTCTACCGTCGCAAGACGTACTGATAAAAAATAGCCGCACACTATGACTGAGGAACGTCTTATGAACACAACAACTGCTCCCCACGCGGCAAGCCGCTGGGTGATTTTAATGCTGGCTCTGGGGGCTGGCTTCAGCGTGGCATCCATTTACTACGCACAACCGCTGTTGCCGCTGATGGGGTCAGACCTTCATCTGAGCATTGAAGGCATGGGGCTGGTTCCGACATTGACCCAGGCAGGCTATGCGCTCGGCATACTCTTCTTACTACCGCTTGGCGATCGCCACGACCGCAGAACGCTGATCCTGATTAAGAGCGTCGCCCTGGCCCTCTTCCTGCTGGGTTGTAGCCTGGCCGGACAATTGCACTCATTGCTGCTGGCAAGCCTGCTGATCGGGATGGCGGCAACAATGGCGCAGGATATCGTCCCTGCCGCCGCCATCCTCGCGCCGGAAGGGAAACAGGGTAAAACCGTGGGAACAGTGATGACAGGGCTGTTGCTGGGTATATTGCTGTCGAGAACCGTCAGCGGCGTGGCGGGTGAAGCTTTTGGCTGGCGCGTCATGTACCAGCTGGCAGCGGCAAGCATTGCGTTTGTCGGCGTGGCGATGTGGGCAGTCCTTCCCCGATTTGCCATCCACTCTACGCTCAGCTATCCCGCGTTGATGCGTTCAATGGAACATCTGTGGCGTCGTTATCCGGCACTGCGTCGTGCGGCGCTGGCTCAGGGGTTCCTGTCGATTGCCTTTAGCGCATTCTGGTCAACGCTTGCCGTTATGCTCTACGAACACTATCACTTCGGCAGCGCCGTGGCGGGTGGGTTTGGTATTGCGGGTGCCGCAGGTGCATTGGCCGCCCCACTGGCAGGGGGACTGGCGGATAAGCTGGGTGCAAGGAAAGTCACACAGCTGGGAGCCATGCTCGTCACCGCCGCGTTTGCCCTGATGTTTCTGATGCCCATTTTTGGTCTTCACGGACAACTCATTCTGATTGCCGTGTCCGCCGTCGGGTTTGATCTTGGTCTGCAGTCGAGTCTGGTGGCACACCAGAATCTGGTGTACAGCCTTGAACCTCAGGCCCGTGGACGCCTTAACGCTCTGCTGTTTACGGTGGTGTTTATCGGTATGGCGATGGGTTCTGCTTTAGGGAGCAATATCTATACCCTGGCGGGCTGGCCTGGCGTAGTGGCTCTGGCGACAGTGTGTGGTGTCATTGCACTGGCGATCCGTCTGACTGAAAGCACCCACATCACCTCTGCACCGGTAAAGGCCGCATAAAAAAATGCCCAATCCATTTACGGATTGGGCAGTCAGAATATGCCCAGTTTCAAGACATGTTCTAAGAGGTCAAGACTTTATTTATTCATCTGGAACAGCGACATACCTTGCATATCACTGAACGCTTTATAAGACGCCTTCAGGGCCGCCTGTTGCATGGAGTAAGACGAGATCACCGAGTTCCAGTCAACGTCCACCAGGTTACTCATCTGCTGAGTTTGCCCCAGCGCACGGTCATCACCCAGTGAATCCAGCTTGCCCAGTTCATCCAGTTTAATCCCCAGATCGGCACGCACGGTAAGCACGTTGTTCAGAGAATTGCTCAGACCACGGTTGGCTTTATCCATACTGGCCTTGAACGCATCCGCTTTGGTCTGATCATCGCCTACTGGCGTATTCAGTGCAGCAATGGCGGTATCCAGGATCTTAAACAGGTTAGTTTCCGGCGCGCTGCCATCCGGCTCTGGTTTCGCGTTGCTGGTAAAGCTGTCGAAAACTTCGGTTCCCGTATGGCTGATTTGCATCGTACGGGAGGCGTCAACCTGCTGGCTAATTGGCGTAGTCCCGCCATTATAATTACCCGTGGTCTGGTCGAACGCCGCCGCTTCCGTTTTGTAACCGGCAAAGATGTAACGACCATTACCGTCCGTGCTGTTTGCCAGGTTCATCAGCTGATCGCGAAGACCTTTCAGGTTGGTTCCCAGCGAGGCACGGTCATCGTCACTCAACGTTCCGTTACCCGCGTTCACAATTTTTTCCTGCGAGCTGATAATCGCCGAGGTCACCTGCTGCAGTACGTTCTCTTCCAGCGACACTTTGGTCGTTGCAAAGGTACGCGCCAGAGCATACTGGCTGTTCTGCGTTTGAGCCTGAGACAGCACAACGGCCTGAGAGGCGGCAATCGGATCGTCTGATGGGCGGTTTACCCGCTTACCGGTAGACATCTGCTCGCCGTAGCCCATCCAGAGACTTTGGGAGTTCGTCACTCCACGCATGCTCTGCTCATACATCATTTGAGTACTAATACGCATTTTTAACCTCAGCCTTAGCGAATATTAATTAACGCATCAAACAGCGTGCTCGCCGTTTGCAGAACCTGCGCATTCGCCAGGTAGTACTGCTGATAACGCTGCAGGTTACCGTACTCTTCATCCAGGTTAACCCCGGAAATAGACTGCTGCTGCTTAGTCAACTGCGTCACCACGTTGACTTTGGTTTCGCTACTGGTTTTCAGTGACGCCGTGGTGCTCCCCACAGTACTCACCAGAGCCGCATAAGCATCGTTGAAGGTCTTGTTGCCCCCCACCCGTTTGGCATTCTGCAGATCCAGCAGTTTTTGACCGTTGGTATTGTCGCTCTCACCGCTGGTACTTGATGAAGCCATCGCCAGTTTGGATTCGTCGCTGATCGCAACGTCCATATTCATGATGACGTCATTCACCGGTTTGACGAGGAAACTGTCTTTCGTGTTGGCAGAACCGCTGATATTGAGGTTCAAACCATCAAATGCCAGGTTACCGCTGGCGTCCGGCGTTGCGGTGAAGCTGGTTTTGTCAGACAGACGCGTCACCGTCCAGTTGGTACCGTTATATTCAACTTTATAGTTGGTCGCCTGAACCGCAGAGCTGTTCGTCATGGACACCGTCACCGACGCGCTACCGGTGTTTTTACCGTTACTCAGCGCTGACGGAGAGCCGAAATCAAACAGTTTACCGCCAGCATCACCGTTCGCATCGAATCCGGCTTGATGCTGGGTATTCATGGCATCGGCAAAGGCCAACGCCATCTGGTTCAGGGCGTTACGCGCGTTATCCAGGTCTCCGGAGCGGAAAGTCAACAGCCCACCCAGTGAACCGGTGGTGATCTGCTTTTCCGGGATCTCTACGCTACCGGCTGCGGCATCAACATAGGCAATGGTGGTACGCGCCGGATCGGCGCTTGATTTCACCGCAGCCAGCTGGCTGGCGGTACTACCCTGCACCAGGGTGTAACCATTAGCGAACGAGACGTTATAGGTGCCACCGTCCTGTACGGCCACTTCCACGCCCACAATCTGGTTAAGCTGGCTCACCAGCTGGTCACGCTGGTCGAGCAATTCGTTAGGTGATGCGCCTGCGCCGACACCGGTCAGACGGGAAATCTGATCGTTAAGGTTAGCAATCTGCTTCGCATAGTTATTGATCTGATCAACGCTGGTCGTAATCGCCGTATTAACCTGCGAATCCTGGTCACGAAGATATTGATCGTTGGTTTTAAACTGGTTTACCAGGCCATCCGCTTTACCGATAACCGTCTGGCGCGCAGCCGGATCTTCGGCGTTGCTGACCAACGTCTGCATGCTTTTAAAGAAATCCTGCAGGGTGGTCGCCAGCGAATTGGTGGTATCAGAGAGCACATCGTCAATTTTTGACATCTGCTGATAACGCGTCGTCAGACCGCTGCTCTGCGTCTGCGCGGCGCGCAGCTGATTGGTAATAAAGGCATCATACTCACGCTGCACACCGGAGACATAAACCCCGTTACCCACCCAGCCACCGCCGGTCAGTGTGCTGTTAGCCGCACCCAGAATAGTATTCTGACGGGTATAACCTGCCACGTTATAGCTTGAAATATTATTACTTACGGTATTGAGTGCCGCCTGTGCAGCACCGAGGCCACTCATGGCGCTGTTAATCAAACTGGACATGGGGGTTCCTTTTATACTTTCAGACACGAGTCCTGATGAAGGTTATCGGCAACCCCCAGCGGGACTTGAGAACTTTCAGAACAGATTTTCGAGATCTGTGCTATAGGCTTTGCTGACCTTCTCACCCATTGATTTCAGTTGCTGAATCATGCTGGTGAGCTTGCGCGCATAGTTCGGATCGGTGGCATAGCCAGCATTTTGCAGCGCCTGTGCCCCCTGCTCCGGCGTCGCCGCCTGCGTGACGGCGGTATAGCGTGGGTTTCGGCTCAACAAGCCCACATAATCCGACAACGCCTCAAGATAAGAGCTGTAGACGCGGAATTTGGCTTTGACCTTCACCGCCGCACCGTTTTCATATTCGGTGGTGGTGATCTCGGTTGTCGGCCCCTTCCAGCTGGCGTTGGCCTTCACGCCGAAGATGTTAAAGCTTGGTTCGCCATTTTCCTTACGGATCTGCCGCTGGCCCCAGCCCGATTCCAGCGCAGCCTGCGCCAGGATCAGATGATGAGGCACACCACTTTGCTCACTGGCAAGACGTGCAGGCAGAGAAAGCTGCGCCAGGAAGTCTTTGCTGTCACCTGAAAGCGGTGTATCACCGCCGTCCGTGGCCTTCGGCATCGCTTTACGTACCATCTGCGTCAGTGCCTGGTTCTGATAACTGGTCACCGTTTCCAGGTCAAACTTCATTGGCACCTGCTGCGGCTGATCCTGAGGCTGAATGCCCTGCGCGGCTTCGGTCTGTTTCACAATCATGTCAGCCAGACCGAGGCCTTTTCCGGCGGTCATCTGCTGCGCAATCTGCTGGTCATACATGCTGGTGTAGAGACGCGTCGAATCGCTGCTGAACATCCCGTCTTTCGGCAGGGTTTCACGCATACTTTTCAACATCATCTGTACAAACATCCCTTCCACCTGGCGGGCAACCGGGCGGATATTCGCCGACGGATCTTTGCCTGCTTTGGTTTTCAGTTCGTTGAGCGACTGGGCATCCCAGGCAGCACTGGTCAACAGTTTGCTATCGGTTAGCATCAGATGATTTCCAGTTTGGCGCGCAGACAGCCTGCACTTTGCATGGATTGCAGGATGGACATCAGATCCATCGGCGTCGCACCCAGCGCATTCAGGGCACGTACCACGCTGTTCAGGTTGGCACTGGCACGCACGCTTTGCAGTGAACCCCCGCTCTGGCGCATATCAATCTGTGTTTGTGGTGTCACAACGGTCTGGCCACCGCCAAATGGCGTTGTTGGCTGGCTGACGTTAGCCGAGCGGTTCACCGTCACAGAGAGGTTGCCCTGCGCGACGGCGCAACTGTCCAGCGAGACTTCACGGTTCATCACCACCGAGCCGGTACGTGAGTTGATGATCACTTTGGCATCCTGAACCGGAACGTTAACTTCCATATTCTGGATATCCGCCAGCATACGCACCTGACTGCTGCTACCTGATGAGGTGCGGATCTGCACGGTACGGGCATCCAGCGCGGTAGCGCTGCCATAGCCACGGCTACGGTTGATGGTGTCGGCAATTTGCTGCGCCATGGTGAAGTCTTCATTATTCAGCTGCAGGTTAATGGTATTACCGGCACCGAACTGAGTCGGCAGTTCACGCTCGATGATTGCCCCGTTAGTGATACGCCCACCGTTCAGCTGGTTCACCTGCACGCTGCTTCCGCCTGCGGATGCACCCGCCCCGCCCACCAGGATGTTCCCCTGCGCCAGCGCATAAACCTGGCTGTCGACACCCTTCAGCGGTGTCATCAGCAGCGTACCGCCGCGCAGGCTTTTGGCGTTCCCCATTGAGGAAACCACCACATCAATGGTTTGACCCTGACGCGCGAACGCTGGGAAGGAGGCCGTGACCATCACTGCCGCCACGTTTTTCAACTGCATGTTGGTTCCCGCCGGTACGGTGATACCGAGCTGGGAAAGCATGTTGTTTAAGCTCTGAGTGGTGAATGGCGTCTGGGTAGTCTGGTCGCCCGTGCCATCCAGCCCCACGACCAGGCCATAGCCAATCAGCGAGTTTTCTCGTACGCCCTGAACGCTGGTGAGATCGCGAATACGGTCAGCCTGGGTACAGGTTGCCACCAGGGCCAGCGCCATTGCGAAGAAGAATTTAAACATGGGTCACCTCGCTTACATCGGCGATAAGTTAAGGAAGAAGCGCTGCAGCCAGCCCATATTTTGCGCCTCATTGATGTAGCCGTTGCCGACGTACTCGATGCGCGCATCCGCCACCTGGGTGGACGGTACGGTATTGGTGCCGCTGATGGTGCGAGGGTTAACCACACCGGAGAAGCGGATGAACTCGGTGCCCTGGTTGATGGCAATCTGTTTTTCACCCACAACGTGTAAGTTGCCGTTAACCAGTACCTGGTCAACTGTCACCGTCAGCGTACCGCTGAAGGTATTGCTGGCATTCGCGCCACCTTTACCATTAAAGGTATTGCCGCCAGACGCGTTCACATCAGCACGCGCATTGCCGAACAGCCCTTCGAGATAGCGTGGCACGGTATCGAAGCCAAAATTCGTTTTGCCATCGCGGCTGGCATTCGCCGACGAGCTTTTGCTCGCGCTGACGTTTTCCTGCAGCACAATGGTCAATGTATCGCCGACATTACGCGGGCGGCGATCTTCAAACAGCGGCTGATAACCGTAATTAATCGGCTGCGCGGTCTGGAAAATGGAGCCGTTTACCACTGGCGCAGGGCCAGGAACGGGTTGGGCAGTCGTCGCACCCTGGACCAATGGTTTAGACGGGATCAAAGCACACCCGCTGAGGGTGACAGCCAGAACAGTCAGTATCGGATAACGAAACGCCGCGTTTTTTTGCATTGCCTTCATCTTCGAAAACAGGGAGCCGGTGCGGCATTTACCGCACCGGTCTGCACCTTAGAGTTGCGTCAGTTTCTGCAGCATCTGGTCGGTCGTCGACACTGCTTTACTGTTAATTTCATATGCGCGCTGAACCTGGATCATATTCACCAGTTCTTCCGCAACGTTTACGTTGGAGGTTTCGACATAACCCTGATACAGCAAACCTGCGCCGTTCAGACCAGGTGTACTTTCATTCGGCGTACCGGAGGACTGGGTTTCGGTGTAGAGGTTCTCACCAATGCTTTCCAGACCGGTATCGTTCATGAAGGTGGTCAGGTTAAGCTGCCCGACCTGCACCGGGTTGGCCTGCCCCTGCTGGGTCACACTCACGACCCCATCACGCCCGATGGTAATGCTCAGGGCATTCGCCGGGATGGTGATCGCAGGCTGAACCTGGAAGCCGCCCGCCGTCACCAGCTGACCGTTCTGATCCACCTGGAATGAGCCGTCGCGGGTATAGGCTGAGGTTCCGTCAGGCAACTGAACCTGGAAGAAACCCTGACCTTTAATGGCCACATCTTTACTGTTGTTGGTCTGGGACAGGTTGCCCTGGCTGTGCAGACGTTCCGTTGCTACCGGACGAACACCGGTACCAATCTGGAGACCTGACGGCAGCGTTGTTTGCTCAGAAGACTGCGCACCCGGCTGACGAATGGTTTGATAAAGCAAATCTTCAAAAACGGCACGCTGACGCTTAAAACCATTGGTGCTGACGTTTGCCAGGTTGTTGGCAATCACATCCATGTTGGTTTGCTGCGCGTCCAGGCCAGTTTTCGCGATCCATAAAGAACTGATCATAAGAAGTCCTGTTAACTCATAGCCAGAAGTTGGTTAGCCTTGCTCGCGTTTTCGTCCACGCTGCTGATAACCTTCATCTGCATTTCAAAACGACGGGCGCTGGCGATCATGTCGGTCATGGCTTCTACCGGTTTGACGTTACTGCCTTCCAGTACTCCCGACATCACACGGATGCCCGGATCGGCCTGTAACGTGGCACCGCGGGTAGCCTGTGCTGCCTGGGTCAGACGGAACATACCGTCATCGCCACGCTGCACTTCTTTGCCGTCCGCTTTAACCAGCTTCAGACGCCCGACAGGCGCAACGGTATTGGCCGGGTCGCCCGGATTCAACGCCGAGATGGTGCCGTCTGCCGCAATGGTCAGCTCTGATCCTTCCGGCACCGTAAGCGGGCCTGCTTCGCCCATCACCGGATGCCCCTGGATCGTCAACTGACCGGTGGCGCTGACCTGGATATTCCCGTTACGGGTATACCCTTCGCCGCCATCTGCCGTTTGCACCGCCAGCCAGCCGTCCTGCTGCAGGGCCACGTCCAGCGGACGCGAGGTGTAATCCATCTGGCCTGGCGTCATATCAGCACCCGGAGTGGATGCCGTCACCAGCGTACGTGTCGGCAGGGAAAGCCCTTCTACCGGCACCGCACGCAGCGCATTAAGCTGCGCACGAAAGCCCGGCGTAGAGGCGTTTGCCAGGTTGCTGGCCGTAACGGCCTGCTGATTGAGCGTCTGACTTGCCGCGCCCATCGCGGTATATATTGCGTGATCCATTGCGCTTTCCTGTTAGCCGCTTAACGCAGGTTAACCAGCGTGTTGAGGATCTGATCCTGAGTTTTGATGGTCTGCGCGTTCGACTGATAGTTACGTTGCGCGACAATCATGTTCACCAGCTCTTTACTCAGATCAACGTTAGAGGCTTCCAGCGCACCGTTAGTCAACTTGCCGAAGTTACCGGTACCCGCTGTACCCAACAGCGCCACGCCGGAGGACTGGGTCGCAGACCAGACGTTGTCGCCTTCAGATTTCAGACCTTCGTTGTTCGCGAAGTTTGCCAGCACGATCTGGCCCAGAACCTGAGACTGTTCGTTGGAATATTTACCCACAACGGAACCGTCATCGTTGATCTGGTAGCTCACCAGGTCACCCGGTTTGTAGCCGTTCTGATTGGTTGCCACAACGCTGTTCGCACCGGTGTTCTGTTGCATGGAGTTCAGGAAGCTCAGGGAGAAGGTGGCCGCCGTCGCACCACTGACTGAACCTGTGGTGACATTGATTGCTGGCGTTGTGTTTGCTGTTGCGCTCAACACACCCGCAGCGTCGTAGTTGTACACACCAGCCAGGCTACCATTCACATCGAAATTCATCTGTGCCGCTTTCGTTGCAGCAGAGCCGGTAACGCTACCGTCCTGAGTGTAGAGATCCCATTTATTGTTGGCTGTCTTAACGTAGTAGACATACATGTTATGGGCGTTACCCTGGCTGTCGAATACGGTCACGGTGCCTTTTTTGTTATAGGTATCCGGGTTAGTTGCATCGAAAGGGGCCGTTTGAACAGGATCGGTCGAGTTCAGGTTGATCTGCTGCGTCGCGGTGGTAGTCGATTTCGCCGCCATCAGGGTATTCGGGATAGTAATCGCCTGTGGGTTCGCACCGGTCTGAACGGTCGGGGGCGTTCCGGCAACCGGATACCCTGTCAGCTGCATACCCTGCATGTTCACCAGGTTACGGTTTTCGTCCAGCTTGAACTGACCGTTACGGCTGTAGAACACGGAACCGTTGGAATCGACCATACGGAAGAAACCGTTCTGGCTAATGGCAACGTCCAGGCCACGACCCGTGTTGGTGGTCGTACCGTCGGTAAAGTCCTGAGTGATACCCGCAACTTTTACGCCCAGGCCTACTTTGGAACCGGCAAACATGTCTGCAAATGAGGCAGAACCGGATTTAAAACCATAGGTCGCGGAGTTGGCGATGTTGTTGCCAATGACATCCAGGTTGGTGGCCGCAGCATTCAGGCCGCTGACCGCTTGAGAAAAGGCCATGACTTACTCCTGATAAGTGTTAAGGCTTAGATAATCTGCCGAACTTCGTCGAGTGTGGTGGTACCAGAGGTACCCAAATCCAGTTTGTTGTTGCCATCGCTACCTTTAATGACGCCCTGAACCAGCGCGAACTGCAGCGGTTGTGCCACCAGCTGGGTGGAGCCGTTGCTGGCGCTGATCGCCACTTTGTAGGAACCGTTTGGTGCTTTCGTGCCGTCTGTAATGCTGCCATCCCAGGTAAAGGTATGAACACCTGCGTCCAGCTTACCGATATCAATGGTACGAACCACGGCACCGGTCGCATCGGTGATCGTCGCCGTCACCTTGTCAGCTGCCTGCTGCAGCTCTACGCCAAACGGGGTGGTGGAGGTCGTGGTTGTCCCTTCCGTCGTACTGCTACCCGCAAGAACGGTGGTACCCGGGATCATCACCCCGTGACCAATCAGGTTCGCGGCCTGCAGGGATTGACTGCTGTCGATTTGACCCGAGACGGAGCCGAGGGTGGTATTGAGTTTTTCGATGCCGCTCACGGTACTGATCTGCGCAAGCTGCGTGGTCAGTTCGTTGTTCTGCATCGGGTTGGTTGGATCCTGGTTCTTAAGCTGAGCCACCAGCAGCGTCAGGAAGCTGCTTTGTAGATCGGAGGCGCTGTTAGTGGTCAGGGAACTGGAACTCGTCGAACTTTTTGTACTACTGACACCTGAGTTCGTTGGGTCATTCACATTTACGGCGATGGACATGCGTGTCTCCTTTACTGGCCGAGCGTGAGCGTTTTGAGCATCATGCTCTTCACGGTATTAAGCACTTCGACGTTTGCCTGGTAGCTACGTGAGGCAGACATGGAGTTCACCATCTCACCGACCACATCCACGTTAGGCATTTTCACGTAACCGCTGGCATCGGCGAGTGGGTTACCCGGTTCATACACCAGCTTGTCGGGTGCCTGGCTCTCGACCACGTCAGCGACTTTCACGCCGCCCGTCGCTGCGCCTGGCGCGGCATCCACCTGAAAAACCACCTGTTTTGCACGATAAGGTTGTCCGTCAGGGCCGGTCACGCTGTCGGCGTTGGCCAGGTTACTGGCCGCTACGTTCAGGCGTTTGGACTGAGCGGTTAACGCAGAACCGGCAATATCAAAAATATTCAGCAAAGCCATTGATTAGTTGCCCCCCTGCAGGACGCTCATCACGCTTTTAATTTGCCCGCCGAGCACATTCAGCCCTGTCTGGTATTGCAGGCTGTTATCGGCAAACTGTGTACGTTCCCTGTCCATATCAACGGTATTACCGTCGAGAGAAGGCTGATCGGGAATGCGATAAAGTAAGTCGGTCGTGGGTGCGGTCATCGCCTGAGCGGGAATATGGCGAGAGGATGTCATTGCAAGTGCGACACCCGTGCCTTCGGCACGTCCACGCTCCATCACTTTTTTGAGTTCACTGGAGAAATCGATATCGCGCGCCTGATACCCTGGCGTATCGGCGTTAGCGATATTGGCGGCTAAAATCTCCTGCCGCTGGGCGCGTAAATTGAGCGCTTCCTGCTGAAAACGTAACGCGGCGTCGAGTTTATCGAGCATGTCTCCTCCGCTGATGGCAAAATTTCAGTTCACAGCTTAAATCTCAACCCGTCCGCCTTATCGACGGAATAAGCGCAAAATGCGTCGCTATTTATTCCGTTGATGCAAAACCACTGCAGGTAAAATCGTCCCACTTCTGGAAACGGTGGAATTTGCGATGCGGACGTGGAAAAGAGCCCTGGTGGCAACCTTATTGCTGTTAAGCCCCCTGGTGCAGGCGGAAGGTCTGCAGACTCAACTGACGGCTTTTTTTGCTCAGCAACTGGCGGGTTTTAGCGATGACGTCAGTGTGACCGTTCGCACACCGCCTAATTTGTACCCCTCCTGCGAACAACCCTCCTTCAGCGTGGCTGGCACGACAAAACTGTGGGGTAACGTGAACGTTCTGGCGCGTTGTGCCAATGAAAAACGCTATTTACAGGTTGCAGTTCAGGCCACAGGCAATTATGTTGTCGCCGCCGTTCCCATCGCCCGTGGCAGCGCGCTGCAGACCAGCAGCGTGACGCTGAAGCGTGGCCGTCTGGATCAACTGCCTCCGCGGACGATGCTTGAAATTAACCAGGCGCAGGATGCCATCAGCCTGCGTGATGTCGCTCCCGGACAACCTATCCAGCTCTCAATGCTGCGTCAGGCATGGCGGGTTAAGGCGGGTCAACAGGTGATGGTGGTGGCCAACGGAGACGGCTTTAGTATCAACAGCGAAGGGAAGGCATTAAACAATGCCGCCGTGGCGCAAAATGCCCGAGTCAAAATGTCCTCAGGCCAGGTGGTTAGCGGAACCGTCGATTCTGATGGGAATATTCTGATTAACCTATAATCTTTTTAAAGATTTCGTGGCGGCTGCCGATAAATAATCAACTAATGATGATGTCAGGCGCAAACGCCGCGAACCCTCGATGAGGACCACAATATGAGCATTGATCGTACATCAGCCCTGAAGCCGGTTAGCACTGTACAACCTCGCGAAACGAATGACGCTACGCCACAGAAAACGCGTCTGGAAAAACCGTCAACCGCCAACAGCACCAGCGTGACCCTGAGCGATGCCCAGGCAAAACTGATGCAGCCAGGCAGCAGCGATATCAACATGGAACGTGTTGAAGCGCTGAAAACGGCGATTCGTAATGGTGAACTGAAAATGGACACCAGCAAAATTGCTGACGCGCTGATTCAGGAAGCGCAGAGTTTCTTACAGAGTAACTAATCGTATGAGTCGACTGTCAGAAATACTGGATCAAATGACGGTTGTCCTGAATGACCTGAAAACGGTAATGGATGCAGAACAACACCACCTGTCTTCTGGTCAAATCAACGGCAGCGCGTTGCAACGCATTACTGAAGACAAAAGTTCGCTGCTGGCGACACTGGACTATCTGGAGCAGCAGCGTCGCGCGGAACAAGATCCGCACCGCAGTGCCAATGATGAAATTATTGAGCGCTGGCAGACTATTACAGAAAAAACCCAGCATCTGCGCGATCTCAACCAGCATAACGGCTGGCTGCTTGAAGGCCAGATAGTGCGTAATCAGCAAGCGCTTGAGGTATTAAAGCCTCATAAAGAGACTGGACTGTACGGCGCGGATGGTCAGACATCCACGGCGCGAATTACAGGCGGGAAAAAGATTTCGATTTGAAGCAAAAGCGACAAATCATGCAGTGGGGAGCACCAGCAGGTGAACTCCCCTTTTGGCGTTTATGCCGTACGGCGGGTGAACTCTTTCACTTTAAAGCCCAGCACGGCGAGCGTGGCAAAGTAAGCGACAATACCGACCACCACCACGGCCATCAGACGCATCAGACGGTAAGGCATGGTGCCCAGTGACCACTCAGGCATCACATACATCATGCCGTACAGTGCCGCTGACATCACCAGCACCGCAATCACCAGGCGCACGAGGAAACTCGTCCAGCCAGGCTGCGGGGTGAAGATCTTCTGCTTGCGCAGCTGCCAGTACAACAACCCGGCGTTCAGACAGGCCGCCAGACCAATCGACAATGACAGACCCGCATGCTTCAGCGGACCAATAAATGCCAGGTTCATCAGCTGCGTCATAATCAGCGTCACAATGGCAATCTTCACCGGCGTTTTGATGTTCTGACGTGAGTAGAACCCCGGAGCCAGCACCTTAACGACGATAAGCCCCATCAGCCCTACCGAGTACGCCACCAGCGCGCGCTGCGTCATCGCCGCGTCAAAGGCGGTAAATTTGCCGTACTGGAACAGAGACACCGTCAGCGGTTTCGCCAGGATCCCCAGTGCCACCGCGCTTGGCAGCGCCAGCAGGAAGCACAGACGTAATCCCCAGTCCATCAGACGGCAATATTCATCATGGTTACCGCTGGCAAAGCTTTTCGACAGCGACGGCAGCAAAATCGTCCCCAGCGCTACGCCCAACACCCCGGACGGAAACTCCATCAGGCGGTCAGCGTAGTACATCCAGGAAACCGAGCCGGAAACCAGGAAAGAGGCAAAGATGGTGTTGATGATAAGCGAAATCTGGCTCACGGAGACGCCAAGGATTGCGGGCCCCATCTGCTTGATCACGCGCATTGCGCCAGCATCACGGAAGTTAACGCGCGGCAGCACCAGCATGCCGATTTTTTTCAGATGCGGAAGTTGATAAGCCAGCTGCAATACCCCGCCCACGGTCACCGCCCAGGCCAGTGCCAGCACCGGTGGGTGGAAGTGTGGTGCGGCGAACAGCGCAAAACCGATCATGCTGACGTTGAGGAACGTCGGTGCAAACGCCGGAACAGAGAAACGGTTCCAGGTATTCAGGATCGCCCCCACCAGGGAAGCCAGTGAAATCAACAGAATATAAGGAAAGGTAATACGCAGTAGCTGAGTGGTGAGCGCAAATTTGTCTGCCGTATCGGCAAACCCAGGAGCCGTCACCATAATCACCCAGGGTGCAGCCAGCATCCCGACAACGGTCACCACCGCCAGTGCCAGAGTGAGTAACCCTGAAACGTAGGACACGAACACCCGGGTCGCATCTTCCCCCTGCTTGCTTTTATATTCCGCGAGGATAGGGACAAACGCTTGCGAAAACGCCCCTTCTGCAAAAATACGGCGCAGCAGGTTCGGCAGTTTGAACGCGACGAAAAAGGCGTCCGTTGCCATCCCTGCGCCAAAAACCCTTGCCACAATCGCGTCGCGGGCAAAGCCGAGCACGCGGGAAAACATGGTCATCGAGCTGACTGCTGCCAGCGATTTTAATAAGTTCATTAACGTGAATTTCCACAACCCTACGGCAAAACGCCTGCAATGCAGGCGTAATTATTGCCCGGCGGCGCTTCGCTTGTGCGGGCCTACGGGCTTGCAGTCCGGGTTAGCGTAAGCGCCACCCGGCTAAATCAACAATCGGCGCTTAGTCTACCCGGATTTAAGGGAATTACTATCGACAGATGTTACAGAGGATTATTCACTCATGGCATCGCGCCAGAGCCTTTCCACAACGCGTTGCGCCATAATGGCCTGCTCGCCGGATGTTTCCGGAACCGTCTGATTTTGCACGCAAGTGATAAAGTGACGCGCACACCCGACGAAGCCGCGCTGTTCCAGCATACTCTGCCAGCCCGGAACCGGAAGCGTGACCACACCGCTGCCCTTCTCTTCCCGCCATTCACGCATGTCGGTGAGGTCATACAGCGCGCCGTCCGTGACAGCCTGCACAGACTCTCGCTGGCTACCAGCACGGCGGTGCATACTGGTCGTCACCTGGAGGTGATCGGCGGCGAAATGGTGTTCGGCATAAACCATCTCACCCTGTTCGTTGGTCAGCAACGTACCGCTTTTCAGCTGTGCATGACCGCCGGTAAGCCAGAGCGCCGTGTCCACGACATGCAGATAATCGTCCAGAAGCGTAAAGCGCAGGTCGTTAGGCCCGATGCTGTCAGTACGGTGCTTATCCATTCGCAGCGAGGCAAGATTGCCCGCCTGTGCCTTCAGTTGCTGATAAAGCGGCGCGAAACGGCGGTTGAAACCCACCATCAGCGTCAGCTTTTTGCGCGCCGCCAGCTCAATCAGGCGTTCTGCATCCTGCACGTTTTCCGCCAGTGGCTTATCCACGCAGACGTGAACACCTGCATTTAGCAGCTCACTCACCACCTGATAGTGGGTTGCCGTTGAGGTATGGACAAACACCACATCACACTCACGGGCTAACGCCGGCAACGAGCTGGCGTACGGTATCCGCCAGGTTTCACAGATACGCTCTGCCTTTTCACGGGTGGGAGACCACGCCCCCTGTAACGTCCAGTCTGACGCGGCCCCCAGGACAGGCAGCCAGGCTTTTTGCGCAATACCGCCCAACCCCACCACGCCCACACGTAATTTTTTCACCATCAATCTCCTAAATGTGCCAGCAATGCATCCAGACGCTGTTTCAGCCCGGCGACCTCGTCTTCCAGCGCCTCCACACGCGCCGTCAGGCTATCATTGACGACTGCGGATCCAGCATCTGTTGCCATTGTTGAGGCCTCTACCTCACCGCAGAACAGGTGCATATAGCGGCTTTCACGTTTACCCGGCTCGCGCGCCAAACGTACCACATAAGGGCCATCATCGCGGGTGGCAAGCCCTTCCAGGGTTTGTTCGACTTCCTGCATATCGCTGAATTCATGCATTCGGGAAGCGCGCGTGCGCAGCTCGCCCGGCGTTTGCGCCCCGCGTAGCAGCAGGGTGGTGATCACCGCCACTTCCGCCTGACTTAGCTTCAAATCACCAAATTCGGAATTACAGAAACGCTGCTCATATTTGGTCACACGGTTACCGAAACCACTGACGGTGCGCAGATAGTGACGTTTAACCAGTTCATCCAGAATGTCCTGCACGTCATGCTCACCGAGGTTCATCACCGGCTCACGGTTGGTCTTTTGATTGCAGGCCATCGTCACGGCATTCACAGAGAGCGGATACTGCTCCGGGGTGGTGACCTGTTTTTCAAGCAAGCACCCGATAACGCGCGCTTCTGTACCGCTTAACTGATATTTCATTTTTTCTCCTTAGCGACCTGCACTCCAGTCCTGGGTGGTTAATGCCGTGAGCACGTGGTCTCGCCATTCCCCATCAATAAGCAGATAGTCTTTGGCGTAGCCCTCTTTCTCAAACCCTAAACGCGCCAGCAAATTACCGCTGCGCTGATTATGCGGCATGTAGTTCGCCATAATGCGATGGATATGTTGCGTGCGTTGCATGTAGCGGATCGCCACCGTTAACGCCTCGTACATCATCCCCTGCCCCTGCCATTTCTGACCGATGGAATAGCCGAGATAACAGGCGTGAAACGACCCGCGCACCACGTTTGAAAAATTGGCAATGCCGATGATCTCTTTTTCATCCGGATCCAGCAGCGCAAAGTAGAAGGCGCTGCCCTGTTTATGAAATTCCGTAATCATGCTGAGGCGCGCCTGCCAGCCGGAGGGGTAGCAATGGCTCTCATCCCGAACGGGTTCCCAGGGTTTTAAAAACTGGCGATTCTCGGCGTAATAATCCGCCAGACGCCAGGCATCACGCTCATGCACCAGACGAACGACCAGCCTGTCCGTTGTCAGACGCACTTTTGGCACATTACTACGATAGCCAAACATTGATACCACTCCTTCCCGTCACTTCTGCTCTGCCCATTAGCTTTACTATACCTGCGCCTGCGCCGTCTGTGAAAACAGTGACATACCATTTTCACATTTTTCGATGAGAACTCTCTATCAAAGCACTCTTTTGATAAAAAAATATTGTCGTAGTCGGGGGTGGGAAAAAACATGGCGACATCGCAGAATGTTAGCGTGCTCACCGTCTCTTTTCCCTGGAGGGGAAATGTCCCGCGTATCACAGGCCAGGAGCCTGGGTAAATATTTCCTGCTGGTCGATAACATGCTGGTCGTGCTCGGCTTTTTTGTTGTGTTTCCTCTCATCTCGATCCGCTTTGTCGATCAAATGGGCTGGGCAGCATTAATGGTCGGTATCGCGCTGGGATTACGCCAGTTTGTTCAGCAAGGCCTGGGCGTCTTTGGCGGGGCCATTGCTGACCGCTTTGGCGCAAAACCGATGATCGTCACCGGCATGCTGTTACGCGCAGCAGGTTTTGCCACAATGGCAATCGCCCATGATCCCTGGCTACTGTGGTTCTCCTGCTTCCTCTCCGGTATTGGCGGCACCCTGTTTGATCCGCCGCGTACCGCGCTGGTGGTGAAATTAATTCATCCGCGGCAGCGGGGCCGCTTCTTCTCGATTCTGATGATGCAGGACAGCGCCGGGGCAGTTGTTGGCGCACTGCTGGGAAGCTGGTTGCTGCAGTACGACTTCCGTCTGGTCTGCGCAGCCGGGGCGGTACTCTTTATTCTGTGCGCCCTGTTTAATGGGCTGTTTCTGCCCGCCTGGAAGCTGTCGACAGTTAAAGCACCGGTGCGCGAAGGTCTTGGCCGCGTTCTGCGTGACAAACGCTTCGTCACCTACGTGTTGACCCTGACGGGCTACTACATGCTGGCCGTGCAGGTCATGCTGATGTTACCGATCATGGTTAACGACATCGCGGGCACGCCTGCCGCCGTCAAATGGATGTACGCCATTGAAGCCTGTCTTTCATTGACGTTGCTGTATCCGATTGCCCGCTGGAGCGAACGGCGTTTTCGCCTGGAACATCGTCTGATGGCAGGGCTTTTGCTGATGACGCTGAGCATGGTGCCGGTCGGTATGGTGAGTACACTTCAGCAACTGTTTACGCTAATTTGCACCTTTTATATCGGCTCCATTATCGCTGAACCCGCCCGTGAAACGCTGAGCGCCTCGCTGGCAGATGCCCGCGCCCGTGGCAGCTATATGGGGTTCAGTCGGCTGGGTCTGGCCTTTGGCGGTGCATTAGGCTATGCCGGAGGCGGCTGGCTGTTCGACGCCGGCAAAGCGCTGAATCAGCCGGAGCTCCCGTGGATGATGCTTGGCGCGGTAGGCATTATGACGCTGCTGGCCCTGTGGTGGCAGTTCAGCCAGAAACGCAGCACAAGCGGAATGTTCGAACCTGGCGCGTAGCCCTTCTCTCTGGCGGGATCCCTGTTCCGCCTGTATTCTCAGTTTTTTCTGCTGGTTTCTGCCATTTCACACTGACATACTGGCGCTTCAGGACAGAAGCGCCGATTTTTCGTTGAGGAACACCATGAAGAAGATTGTCATTGCTGCTGCATTAGTCATCAGTGGTCTGCTGGTAGGCTGTAACCAGCTTACGCAATACACTGTCAGTGAACAGGAAATTAATCAGGCGCTGGAAAAACACAACAACTTTTCCAAAGACATTGGCGTGCCGGGGCTTGCCGATGCGCATATCGTCCTCAGCAATCTCACCAGTCAGATTGGGCGTGAAGAGCCCAATAAAGTCACCCTTTCCGGGGATGCGAACCTGGATATGACATCGTTATTCGGCAACCAGAAAGCAAACATTAAGCTGAAGCTCAAGGCACTGCCGGTCTTCAATAAGGAAAAAGGGGCCATTTACCTGCAGGAGATGGAAGTGGTCGACGCCGTGGTTACTCCGGACAAGATGAAACCGGTCCTGCAAACCCTGATGCCCTATCTGAACCAGTCGCTGAGCAGCTATTTTAACCAGCAACCGGCGTATGTCTTAAGTGAAGACAAGAGCAAGGGCGAAGCGCTCGCGAAGAAATATGCAAAAGGGATCGAGGTGAAACCGGGCGAAATTATCATTCCTTTCACCGATTAACCTGAAGGGCGCAGAAGCGCCCTTTTTTTTACGGAAAAGTGTGCAAAGGAAAACGTTTCCGCTTATGATTTGTGTCCGGCAAAAACAGCCATCCTAATGACTGATCCCTGACAAGCCGGAGCTTCCATGACTGCACAATCCCAGGTTCTTAAAATCCGCCGCCCTGACGACTGGCATATCCATCTGCGCGATGGCGATATGCTGAAAACCGTTGTGCCGTATACCAGCGAAATTTATGGCCGTGCGATTGTCATGCCTAACCTGGCTCCACCCGTCACCACCGTTGATGCCGCTATCGCTTATCGCCAGCGTATTCTTGATGCGGTTCCGGCGGGACATGATTTCACCCCGCTGATGACCTGCTACCTGACCGATTCACTCGACCCGAATGAAGTGGAGCGTGGGTTTAACGAAGGCGTGTTCACCGCCGCCAAACTTTACCCGGCCAATGCCACCACCAACTCCAGCCACGGCGTCACCAGCATTGATGCCATCATGCCGGTTCTGGAACGCATGCAAAAACTGGGCATGCCGCTGCTGGTACACGGTGAAGTGACGCACGCTGAGATTGATATCTTCGATCGTGAAGCCCGGTTTATCGATACCGTGATGGAGCCGCTGCGTCAGCGTCTTCCTGCGCTGAAAGTGGTATTTGAACATATCACCACCAAAGATGCGGCGGAATATGTCCGCGAGGGTAACGAACTTATTGCGGCCACCATCACCCCTCAGCATCTGATGTTTAACCGCAACCACATGCTGGTGGGTGGCGTGCGCCCTCACCTGTATTGCCTGCCAATCCTCAAACGCAACGTCCACCAGCAGGCCCTGCGCGAGCTGGTTGCCAGCGGCTTCTCCCGTGCATTCCTGGGTACAGACTCCGCGCCTCACGCGCGCCATCGCAAAGAAGCAAGCTGTGGTTGTGCAGGGTGTTTCAACGCGCCGACCGCTCTTGCAAGCTACGCAACCGTGTTTGAAGAGATGAATGCGCTGCAGCATTTCGAGGCGTTCTGCTCCCTTAATGGCCCGCGTTTCTACGGGCTGCCCGTCAATGACACCTTTATTGAGCTGGAGCGCAAAGCGCATCAGGTGGATGGATCTATTCCGCTGACGGATGACACGCTGATCCCATTCCTGGCGGGTGAAACCGTAAACTGGACGGTAAAACGCTAAAAAATCAACGCCCCTTGTTGTCAAATCAGTAATATACCTGTATAAATGCACAGTATATTACACAGGGGGCATTTATGCGTATTGAAGTCACCATAGCCAAAACAACCGTCCTGCCTGCCGGCGCACTTGATGCGCTGGCGGGCGAACTTTCTCGCCGCATTAACAATACTTTCCCGGAAAACGAAGGTGCCGTAACGGTGCGTTATGCGACGGCGAACAACCTCTCCGTCATCGGCGGTGCAAAAGAAGATAAAGATCGTATCAGCGAAATCCTGCAAGAAACGTGGGAAAGCGCCGAAGACTGGTTCATTACCGATTAAATTTTGCTCCCTCATTGTGTTTTTTGCCGGGTCGCCCCGGCTTTTTTTTGCTCTGTTCCCAGAAAGTTCAATTTAATTCAGCATCTTCTTAAAAATCGTGAGCAAGATGGTGTTTTATTGTTCGAACAATCCTAAAGCGCAGAAAAATGTGTTGCCAGCTATTTATTTTTCCCTTCAGAACCCTTATTTATTGATATACTGAAAAAGCTTTCAGAAAAACATGCATTGAACCTCAAAGTCGTTGTCTTCTAACACGTATTAAGGGGGTTATAATGGAAAAGAATAGTGAAGTCATCCAGACCCACCCACTTGTTGGCTGGGATATCAGTACCGTAGACAGCTACGATGCACTGATGCTGCGTTTGCACTACCAGACCCCGAATCAACTAAACCGTGAAGAAGCGGAAGTTGGACAGACGCTGTGGCTTACAACAGACGTCGCACGTCAGTTTATTTCTATTTTAGAAGCAGGCATCGCAAAAATAGAATCTGGCGACTACCAGGAAAATGAGTATAAACGGCATTAATCTTATGCCAACTGTCACTCAACAGGCACCCTCGGGGTGCCTTATTTATTTCTCCCTTGTATAACCCCCCGATGTTAATTACTCTGCTAACAAAGCGTTAGTTAAGAGATCCCCATGAAATACGATTTAATCATTATTGGTAGCGGCTCCGTTGGCTCTGCTGCAGGCTATTACGCGACACAGGCAGGGCTGAACGTCCTGATGATTGATGCCCACCTTCCCCCGCATTCGGAAGGCAGCCATCATGGTGATACCCGGCTCATTCGTCATGCTTATGGCGAAGGTGAACGCTATGTCCCGCTGGTGCTCCGCGCTCAGACGCTGTGGGATGAGCTGGCAAAACTGACCGAAGAACGTATTTTCGATCGCACAGGGGTTATCAACCTCGGCCCGGCCAGTTCGGCGTTTCTCGCGACGGTCGAACACAGTGCAAACGCATTTCACCTCGATGTGGAGCGGATGGACGCCCCGGCCATCATGAAACGCTGGCCAGAGATTTCCGTTCCGGACGATTATATCGGGCTGTTTGAAGCCAACTCTGGCGTCCTGCATTGCGAAACCGCCATTAAAACCTGGGTGGATCTTGCCGCGAAAGCAGGCTGCGCGCAGCTCTTCAACTGCCCGGTGGACGCCATCACGCATCATGCTGACGGTGTCACAGTGACCACCCAGGATGGGGAATATTCGGCCTCCCGTCTGTTGATTAGCGCGGGGACCTGGGTCACCAGACTGCTGCCAGACCTGCCCGTTCAACCGGTGCGCAAGGTCTTCTCCTGGTTCCAGTCGGATGGTCGTTACAGCAGCCAGAACAAATTCCCGGCGTTCACCGGCGAATTGCCCAATGGCGATCAGTTCTATGGTTTCCCGTCGGAAAAAGACGCGCTCAAAATCGGGAAACATAACGGCGGGCAGATCATCTCCTCGCCAGAAGAGCGTAAACCGTTTGGCGCATACCCTCAGGATGGTTCAGAAGCCTTTACTTTTCTGCGCAATATTCTGCCGGGCATTGGTGGCTTACTCTATGGTGCAGCATGCACCTACGACAACACGCCTGATGAAGACTTTATCATCGACACCCTGCCCGGGCATGACAACACACTGCTCATCACCGGGCTAAGCGGCCACGGCTTTAAGTTTGCCTCCGTTCTGGGCGAAATCGCCGCGCAGTTTGCCCAGGGGATAACGCCACAGTTTGATCTGACGCCCTTCTCGCTGTCGCGTTTTAACGGATAATCCTCCACGGGCTCCGGGTGTCCGGGGTCCGTTTTCTTCACACATTTTCGCGGGGAATGATGCACAAGATCGTGAACTTTCTCATCAACAATATTCGCGAGCATTTCATGCTCTATATTTTATTGTGGTCAGTACTGGCCATCATCGATTTTATTTACATTGTATTTTACTGAAAAGAATAACTTACAATTATTGACGTTACTTTATGTTTATTGAATAACATCACTTCATCATATAAGCCATTCACCCTGCCTCGCTCGAAGCCATTGAATTACATTTCCGGATCACTTTCAAAATAGCTGAAATAAGAAAAATAAAAATGATTATTCATTTATTTCAGTTGCAATATTTCCTCTTCCCGTTCATTTTTATTATTCTGTTTTTTTGAATGGTACTCCTTATGCAATTGCGTAACTCCCCCCAGCGCTACGGGATAATATCCATGTGCCTGCACTGGATATTTGCCCTCGCCGTTTATGCTATGTTCGGGCTTGGACTCTGGATGGTGACGCTCAGTTATTATGATGGCTGGTATCACCAGGGACCTGAATTACATAAGAGTATTGGGGTTCTGCTGATGATGGGGTTGGTCATTCGTGTGATCTGGCGACATCTGTCCCCACCTCCCGCCGCGCCGAAGACCCACAGTAAATTGACCCGCGTCAGCGCAACGGCAGCCCATATTGCACTCTACGCTCTGCTCTTCGCTATTCTGATTAGCGGCTATCTTATTTCAACGGCAGACGGCAAACCCGTTAGCGTATTTGGCTTTTTTGACGTTCCGGCAACGTTTACCGATGCGGGTTCTCAGGCTGACACTGCGGGCGTTATTCATCTCTGGCTGGCGTGGAGCGTGGTGATCCTTTCCGTGCTGCACGGGCTTGCCGCCCTTAAACACCATTTTATCGATAAAGACAATACGCTCAGGCGCATGCTTGGCCGTTCGTCAGTTGACTCTGGAGCATAAAAATGAAAAAACACCTGTCAGGCATCGCATTAGGTTCTCTGTTATTTATCACCGGCTCAGCCGTCGCCGCTGATTATAAAATTGATAAAGAAGGTCAGCATGCTTTCGTTAATTTCCGTATTCAGCATCTTGGCTATAGCTGGCTGTATGGCACCTTTAAGGATTTCGACGGCACATTCAGCTTTGACGAGAAAAATCCTGCGTCTGATAAAGTCAATGTGACCATTAATACCAACAGCGTCGACACCAACCATGCTGAACGCGATAAACATTTGCGCAGTGCAGAATTCCTGAATGTGACAAAATTCCCGCAGGCCACTTTTGCCTCCACTGGGGTAAAAAAGGATGGCGATAAACTGGACATTACCGGAAATCTGACGCTTAACGGCGTAACAAAACCCGTCACACTTAGTGCTAAATTAATGGGCCAGGGTGATGATCCGTGGGGAGGCAAACGCGCAGGTTTCGAAGCCGCAGGTAAAATTCACCTGAAAGATTTTAATATCACAACAGATTTAGGTCCGGCATCGCAGGATGTGGAGCTGATTATTTCTGTGGAAGGGGTTCAGCAGAAGTCATAATCAATACGCCCGGCAGGCTTTCACTCCGCCGGGCGTTATCGTTATTCAGGATCGGGAATACCGAGTTTGGTATTCAGCCGGCCACGGGATTTATTAAAGATCTTATTCCCGTTTTCACGCCCTGCACGACGGCGACGCTGCTCTTCTTCCGGCAACACGCTCTCTTCACTGCACAGCTCGCTACAGCAGCCGTTAAACTTCACGGCACACGTCGGACACTGAATAAACAGCAGATGGCAACCATCATTTTTACAGTTCGTGTGCGTATCACACGGCGCACCGCACTGATGGCATTGTGCGATCACATCTTCAGAAATGCGCTCACCCATACGCTCGTCAAAGACAAAGTTTTTACCGATAAAACGTACCGGCAAGCCCTGTTCGCGGGCACGGCGGGCGTACTCGATAATGCCGCCTTCGATATGCCAGACCTTATTAAAGCCATTGTGCTTCATCCACGCGCTGGCTTTCTCACAGCGGATCCCCCCGGTGCAGTACATAACGATCTTTTTGTCTTTATGTTCCTGCATCATTTCAACGGCTTTTGGCAACTGCTCGCGGAAGGTGTCCGCCGGGATTTCCATCGCATTCTCGAAATGCCCCACCTCATACTCATAGTGGTTACGCATATCAATGAATACTGCATCAGGATCGTCGAGCATCGCATTCACTTCTGCGGCTTTGAGGTATTCACCCACATCGCCCGGGTTGAACGCCGGATCGTCAATACCATCCGCCACGATACGTTCACGCACCTTCATACGCAGAACCCAGAACGATTTTCCGTCATCATCCAGGGCAATGTTCAGGCGTAAACCGCTGAGTGCCGGATCGAACGCGTAAAGGAAATCGCGAAAAGCGCCCACTTTACTTTCCGGTACGCTAATTTGCGCATTGATACCCTCACGTGCCAGATAGACGCGTCCGAACACATTCAGCGTGGTGAAAGCCTGGTAGAGTACATCGCGGGTCGCTTGTGGATCGTTGATAGTGAAGTATTTGTAGAATGAGATTGTCGTGCGCGGTTCGGTTTCAGCCAACATGCGCGCCTTTAACATCTCATTCGAAACGCGGTTGTGTAACACTGGCATGGTGTACAAGTCCTGCAATCGTTATTGAGAAAGAAAAATCGGTCGGCATCATATAGCAAACAATGACAATTTACATCCATACAATTTACGTTACATTTCATTCGGCCTGGCCCATCTGTCTTAACATTTGCTGTAGTAGTGCGCGTTTCGGTGACAGATATTTTGGCTATGCCTTAAAAAATGAGAGAATAAGACCTTCAGGACGTTAGAAAACAGGACAGACATGACTCAGTTACCGAAATTTACTGTCGCCCTTTTGCATCCCCGCTATTGGTTGACCTGGCTTGGCATTGGCATTTTGTGGCTTCTTGTACAACTTCCCTACCCCGTGATTTTCCGTCTGGGCAACTGTCTGGGTCGTATTGCGCAAAAATTCATGAAACGTCGCGCCAGGATTGCGTACCGCAATCTTGAGCTGTGCTTCCCGCAAATGCGCGAATCGGAACGTCATGAAATGGTCACAAAGAATTTTGAATCCGTTGGCATGGGGCTGATGGAAACCGGGATGGCATGGTTCTGGCCGGACAAACGTATGGCACGCTGGAGCGAAGTCACCGGAACCGGGATGGAGCCTGTACATACGCTCCAGGCGAATCAAACCGGTGTTCTGCTGATTGGCGTGCACTTTTTGACGCTCGAAATCGGCGCACGCATGTTCGGCATTCAGGCTCCTGGCATTGGCGTTTATCGTCCGAATGACAACCCGGTGATCGATTTAATCCAGACCAATGGCCGCATGCGTTCCAACAAAAGCATGATCGACCGTAAAGATTTAAAGGGCATGATCCGCGCGCTAAAATCAGGCGAAGTTATCTGGTACGCCCCTGATCACGATTACGGCCCGCAATCCAGCGTGTTTGTGCCCTTCTTTGCCGTTGAAGAGGCGGCCACCACCACCGGTACCTGGATGCTGGCGCGGATGTCCAAGGCGGCCATTGTCCCCTTTGTACCTCGCCGCAAACCAGACGGCTCTGGCTACCAGTTAATTATGCTCGAACCAGAGCTTGCCCCACCGCTGGACGATGCGGAGACAACCGCTCGCTGGATGAACGGCATCGTCGAGAAGTGCATTATGCTCGCTCCCGAGCAGTATATGTGGCTGCACCGTCGCTTTAAAACCCGCCCTGAGGGCGTCCCTTCTCGCTACTGATCCTCATGCGGCCACGATGGCCGCATGTTGTTTTAGCTTTAAAAGCCCCTCCGCATTGCAGCAATCATAAACCCGGCGCATAATTAGCAGGCTTATTACCTCACGGTTCCCCGTGCCCTGCACCTCATTATGCGGATAGTTATGTCACCCTCAGATGCCCCCATAAGCTGGAAACGTAACCTCGCGGTTGCCTGGCTTGGCTGTTTTCTTACAGGCGCGGCATTTAGCCTGGTTATGCCCTTCCTGCCTCTCTACGTCGAACAGTTGGGCGTGACGGGTCACAGCTCACTCAATATGTGGTCTGGCCTGGTGTTTAGCATCACGTTTCTTTTTTCCGCTATTGCTTCGCCCTTCTGGGGAGGTCTTGCCGACCGCAAGGGGCGTAAAATTATGCTGCTGCGTTCAGCGCTGGGGATGGCCGTCATCATGGCGCTGATGGGGGTGGCACAAAACGTCTGGCAGTTCCTGATTTTACGAGCGTTACTTGGTCTGTTGGGGGGATTTATCCCGAATGCTAATGCCCTGATCGCCACGCAAATTCCGCGTCATAAAAGCGGCTGGGCGCTCGGGACGCTCTCAACCGGCGGTGTGAGCGGCGCGCTGCTGGGGCCACTGGCGGGTGGGTTACTGGCAGACAGCTACGGCCTGCGGCCCGTCTTTTTCATTACGGCCAGCGTATTGTTCCTCTGCTTTGTCGTCACCCTGCTTTGCATCCGTGAGAACTTCACCCCTGTGACCAAAAAAGAGATGCTTCACGCCCGGGATGTACTGACTTCGCTGAAAAACCCACGACTGGTACTGAGCCTGTTTGTCACCACCATGATAATCCAGGTGGCGACCGGGTCGATTGCCCCAATACTGACGCTTTACGTTCGCGATCTGGCTGGTAACGTCAGCAATATTGCGTTTATCAGCGGGCTGATTGCCTCGGTACCTGGCGTGGCAGCGCTGCTCAGCGCACCACGGCTGGGAAAACTGGGCGACCGTGTTGGCCCGGAAAAAATCCTGATTTGCGCACTGGTGGTTTCCGTCCTGCTGCTTATCCCGATGTCGATGGTGCAGTCCCCGTGGCAGTTGGGTCTGTTACGTTTCTTACTGGGCGCGGCGGATGGTGCGTTATTGCCTGCAGTCCAGACCTTGCTGGTCTACAACTCGACCAACCAGATTTCCGGCCGTATTTTTAGCTACAACCAGTCATTTCGCGATATCGGTAATGTTACCGGGCCGCTTGTCGGGGCGGGTATTTCGGCCAGCTTCGGTTTCCGTGCCGTTTTTATCGTCACGGCAGGTGTCGTGCTGTTCAATGCCATTTATTCGTGGCTCAGCTTATCCCGGACGTTACGCCCTTCCTCCTCTCAGCAGACGGAGCAAAACAGAACCGCGCCTGAATAAGACAAATGCGTGATAGCTTATTTGCGCATTCATACTTGCAGGATCAGATATTCAGCTATTCTTTCCCTGAATACCTTCTCGAAAACAGGGAGACACCAATGACTATGTACGCCACGCTGGAAGAAGCTATTGATGCCGCTCGCGAAGAATTCCTTGCCGATAATCCCGGCATTGAGGAAGAAGATGCTGACGTGCAACAACTCAATATCCAAAAATATATTCTGCAGGACGGGGATATTATGTGGCAGGCTGAATTCTTCGCAGAAGAAGGCGAAGATGGAGAATGCTTGCCGATCCTGAGCGGTGAAGGTGCACAGGCCGTCTTCGATGGTGACTATGATGAAATCGAGCTACGTCAGGAGTGGCTTGAAGAAAATACCCTGCACGAGTGGGATGAGGGAGAATTTCAGCTTGAACCTCCGCTGGATACGGAAGAGGGTCAGACCGCTGCCGACGAGTGGGACGAACGTTAACTTACCCTTACTCGTAGGGACCGTGCTGGGCGTCAATCGGTAACAGTAGCGTATCGAATACCAGTGAGAATGGTAGATCGAGCACGGTCAGATAGCGCCATGCGGAATCACGTACATCCCATTTCACGCCGGGGTAGTACTGATTGCCATGACCTTGCCCTGGAATGGTGCGGCTGATGATACTGCCGCAACCGCTGAGTAAACACGCCATCATCACAACGATGATTATTCTCATGAGTAACCTCTAAAAAAATACCGGCCTCTCAGCCGGTATTTTGTTGCCGGGTGGTGCTTCGCTGACCCGACCTGCGTGATTTTCAGGCCCGCGCACGGGCAAAGAAAACCTATTTTGCCTTCAGCGCCAGTGGGTTAAGCTTCAGCCCTTCATAGTAGCCCACCCACGAAGAGTATTTCTCCGGAGCAGACCACACACGATAGTGAAGCCGGGCCATGGTGACCGGGTCGCTCAGCAGAACCAGACGACGGTCGCGGTTCAGTTTTTCCGGCGTCTCATTCAGCGCTTGCTCAACGTGACGATCGCGGGCAATTTCCAGCACTTTACTTGCACGGTGACGCGCCGTCGCCATTGCCGTTGCCAGGGCGTTGAATGACGGGTTAAACACCGCGTGCATAAAGCCATCATCCAGCGTGCGGTTACGGTTCAGCTCCAGATATTTGTCCGTATCAACCAGTACCTGCGGCGGTGAATACTCTTCCGGGATCAGGAACAGCTTCCAGCGTTTGGTACGCAGCCCCACCGTTGAACGGCTGGAGATCACGGAGACAAACGGCGACAGGATCAGCGAGAAGACAATCGGGGCAAGCCAGAACAGGAAGCGCAGATCCAGCCACGCCATCCCTGCCGCCCACACCAGACCCAGCAGCAACTGCGAACCGTGACGCATAAAGGCTTCACTCCACGGCGTGGAATCATCGTCACGCTGTGGTGAGTTCCATACCACTTCCCAGCCCAGGAACGCGCTGACCACAAACACGGTATGGAACAGCATACGAACCGGTGCCAGCAGCACGGAGAACAGCACCTCAAGGAGCAACGACACCGTCACACGGCAGAAACCGCCATACTCTTTCGAGCCTTTGCACCAGATCAGGATGATACTGAGCAGCTTCGGCAGGAACAGCAGCACCATTGTTGAGGCAAACAGCGCAATCGCCAGTTCAGGACGCCACTGCGGCCACACCGGGAACAACTGGCGCGGCTGCAGGAAGTACTGTGGTTCCGTCAGGGCATGTACCACCTGTAACGCGGTGGAGAGTGCAAGGAACATAAACCACAGCGGTGCGGAGAGATAGGACATCACACCCGTCAGGAATACCGCACGGTGAACCGGGTGCATCCCTTTCACCAGGAACAGGCGGAAGTTCATCAGGTTACCGTGACACCAGCGGCGGTCACGCTTGAGTTCATCCAGCAGGTTCGGTGGCAGTTCTTCATATGAGCCAGGCAGATCGTAGGCAATCCAGACGCCCCACCCTGCACGACGCATCAGCGCCGCTTCCACGAAGTCGTGCGACAGAATAGACCCGGCAAACGAACCTTCACCCGGCAGCGGTGCCAGCGCACAGTGCTCGATGAACGGTTTCACGCGGATAATAGCGTTGTGGCCCCAGTAGTGAGACTCACCCAGTTGCCAGAAGTGCAGACCCGCAGTGAACAGCGGCCCGTAAACACGCGTGGCAAACTGTTGGCAGCGCGCATAAAGCGTGTCCATACCGGATGCTTTTGGCGAGGACTGAATGATACCCGCGTTCGGGTTAGCTTCCATCAGACGCACCAGGCCGGTCAGACAGTCACCGCTCATCACGGAGTCGGCATCCAGCACCACCATGTAGCTGTACTGATTACCCCAACGACGGCAGAAGTCATCGATGTTACCGCTCTTACGCTTCACACGACGACGACGGCGGCGGTAGAAAATCTGGCCTTCGCCCTGCACTTCGGCAATCAACTCCATCCAGGCCTTTTGCTCGGCCACGCAGATATCCGGGTTGTAGCTGTCACTCAGGATATAGACGTCGAAATGTTCCGCGTTGCCGGTCGCCTTAACGGACTCCCAGGTTGCACGCAGCCCCGCAAATACGCGGTCAACGTCTTCGTTACAAATAGGCATGATCAGCGCAGTACGGTGTTCAGGATTAAGGGGTTCATCCCCAACCGTTGACGCGGAAATGCTGTATTTGTCTCGTCCCATCAGTAGCTGCAGGAAGCCCATCAGCGCCGTCCAGAAACCGGCCGATACCCAGCAGAACAGAACGGCGAACAGCAGAAGGATGCCACTTTGCAGGATATACGGCAGCAACTGCATGAAGGAGACCCAGAAATTCTGGCCCACCATGTCAGCTGGGTTGATAAGCGCCCAGCCCTGGTAAGGCAGAATGGTTTTCATGTACCAGGTTGCAACGACCGTTTGCGCCAGCGTCAGCAACAGCAAAATGTAGCGACGGATCGTCCCCACGGTACGCCATTTCTGTTCCGATGCCTGTTCTTCTTTCGTCAGACGCGACAGATAGCGGGGCGTCACATCACGCCCGCGCAAGCGGTCCCAGAAGCGGCCTACCGGGTTGGTACGCCAGGGATCCGGGAACATAGAGGAACGCGTTGCCTTCGGCATTGCCTGCAGCTGGTCACGTCCTTCATCGTCTTTGATCAGCTGCCCTTCTGCCAGCGAGTCTGGCCATGCCTGCGCCAGACGCGCCTTCACTGACCCCAGAGGCGTATCATCATCACGGGTAAACTGACGATGTTCACCATCCAGCGCGGTTTGCACCGCACGGATGTCGCTCTCAGGCAGTGCCGCTTTTTCAATGTCCGTCAGCGGCATGGCATCAATATATTCAGTTGTATTATTCATTGGCAGGTAGCTGATAGCTCCAGGTTTCACTCAGCGGCTGATCGTCACTCACCAGCGCAGCGCGCATTTCAGTGGTCTGTTTCGGATCTTTCACTTTCACGCGCAGGGTCAGACGCCACCCTTTCGTTACCGGGTTATAACGCACGGCATTCTCAACGATCTCACCGTTATCACCGATGCTGGCCTGTGCGGTAACAGCGGTATCCGGAGACAGTTTTTTCATATCCTGCCCGGTGAAATCCACGACAAATGCAAGAGTGCCATCCGGCTGACGGATAAGATTAGACTGCTTCACATCACCCGTAGAACGGCGCGTCTGCATGACATACGCATTATCCGGCGCATGCAGTTTGTCTTCGTCACGGCTAAAGGTAATGGTGTATTTGAAGTTCATCTCTTTACCGGATTCCGGGAGTTGATCCGGCGTCCAGTAAGCAACGATGTTATCGTTGGTTTCGTCGTTGGTTGGAATTTCAACCAGCTCAACCTTCCCTTTACCCCAGTCACCTTTTGGTGTTACCCAGGCGCTTGGGCGCTGATCGTAACGGTCATCCAGATCTTCAAAGCGGGAGAACTGACGACCGCGTTGCAGAAGGCCGAAACCTTGCGGGTTTTCCATCGCAAAGCTGCTAACCGCCAGATGTTTCGGGTTGTTCAGCGGACGCCAGATCCACTCACCGTTACCGGCATGAATAGAGAGACCGTTGGAGTCATGCAGTTCCGGGCGGAAGTTGGTCGCCGGTGACGGCTGATTCGGCCCGAACAGGAACATACTGGTCAGTGGCGCAACACCCAGTTTGCCCACTTTATCGCGCAGGTACACTTTAGACTGCACGTCAACAACCGTGTCACGTCCTGGCATAATCACGAAGCGATAAGCACCTGTTGCGCGAGGGGAATCCAGCAGTGCGTAGATAGTCAGACGTTTATCCGTTGGTTTTGGACGTTCAATCCAGAACTCACGAAAACGTGGGAACTCTTCACCGGAAGGCAGTGCGGTATCAATAGCCAGGCCACGCGCAGAAAGCCCGTATACCTGCCCTGAGCCAATCACGCGGAAGTAGCTGGCACCGAGCATACTGACGATTTCGTCGTTTTTATCTTTGCTGTTGATAGGGTAAAGCACTTTGAAGCCAGCAAAGCCCAGGTCCTTCACCGTGTCTTTGTCGTGCTGCACATCACCAAAATTGAAATAACCCGGGTTGTACTTGATTTTACGTACCGTGTTCGCGGTCACTTCATTGATCGCAACAGGCGTGTCGAAGTACATGCCCTGGTGATAAAACTCAAGCTTGAACGGGGTTTTAATATTGTTCCAGTACGCTTTGTCGTGATTGAACTGGATCTGCTGATAGTCCGCATACTTCATGTCGCGGAAAACGGAGGGCAAGTTACTTTTCGGCGCTTCATAGCCCTTGCCAGCCATCGATTTCGCCTGTTTTGCGACATCATCGATGTTAAAGGCCAGTGCCGATGAGGTATACAGGGACAAGACCACTGCCGCACCCAACCAACGCATTTTCATCATCTGTGGTTTATGTTTCATAATAAGTAAGCACTTCCCCCTTTGTGTGCTTATATCGATCCGATCCATTTTAATGGAAACTCAGGCAATCCGACAACATTATCACTGCTTTGTTCAGCTCGCTGGCTCAGGGATTAAGCAAATGAAAGAACCTGCTTTTCACTTTGCGTGCTTATCCTGGAGACAGGGTGTCGGTCTTGGTGTAGGGTTGGCTTCGAATGTAACCATTATGAGTCTTAGGGATAAGGCGAAAAGTCTGAGAATGCACAAAGTTATATGAGCACAACACCCGTACAACGTGAATATTTCCTCGACTCGATCCGGGCATGGCTGATGCTATTGGGGATCCCATTCCACATTTCATTGATTTACTCCAGCCACACCTGGCACGTTAACAGCCAGGTTCCTTCCTGGTGGCTCACGCTGTTTAATGATTTTATTCACGCCTTCCGTATGCAGGTGTTTTTTGTCATTTCCGGTTACTTTTCCTACATGCTGTTTTTGCGCTATCCGATCAAGCGCTGGTGGAAAGTGCGAGTGGAGCGAGTAGGCATCCCGATGTTGACCGCTATCCCGCTGCTGACGCTGCCTCAGTTTATTATGCTGCAGTATGTAAAAGGTAAAGCGGAGAACTGGCCCAATCTGTCGCTGTATGAAAAATACAACACGCTGGTCTGGGAGCTGGTATCCCACCTCTGGTTCTTGCTGGTTCTGGTGGTGCTCACTACGGTCAGTCTGGTGATATTCGGTCGCCTGCGCCGTCACCTGAGCGATCAAACCGACCGTTTCTTCGCCAGCATTACCCTGGGTAAACTGTCACTGCTCTTTTTGCTGCTGGGTATCATTTATGCGGCCATAAGACGCACCCTTTTTATTGTCTATCCACCGATACTGAGCGACGGGTTGTTCAATTTTGTGGTAATGCAGTCGCTGTTCTATATCCCTTTCTTTTTAATCGGGGCACTGGCATTTGTTTATCCGAAGCT